>JAESGD010000003.1_pt1 | contig 1647460 bp, 1546 predicted proteins | sample 9269581 | NCBI WGS metagenome assembly JAESGD01 (sample SAMN14515903, study PRJNA621661) | algae metagenome | isolation source: Cyanomargarita calcarea GSE-NOS-MK-12-04C and co-occurring heterotrophs from... | place: USA: Grand Staircase Escalante National Monument, Utah | collected 2007-12-30 | reverse complement strand
GATCTCAGCGTCAGCGAGCCTGTCATGATGCAGCGGATGCTCGCCGAATATGATGCCTATGCCGCGCGGGTGGGCGCGCTGCCCATGCCGGAAGGTTATGATTCCAGGGCTCAGGTTGTCCGCAACACCGGGGCGCGGCTGCTGAGCAACTATCCCTGGCTCTATGGCGTGCTGGGCGGAATCCTGCTGGTGATCGGCGGGGTGATCTGGCTGGCACTGCGCCATCTGCGAGCGCTACTTCGGCGGCGGGCGGCAGCCTAGCCGAAGCGGGTGCCGATCACGCGGGTGCGCTTTAGGCCCTCGTCCCGGTCGCCGAGCGCCCGGCGGTAGAACGGGAATTGTTCCATGGCGAAGATCGCGGTGGGATCGGGATAGATCATCGCTGCCACATCGTCCCACGGCGCGTGCCAGTCAGGGCTGCGGGGCTGGACCAACACGGCGGTGATCGTTCCTGCAAACAGGAACTGACCGCCCACTGCGTGCACCGCCTTGAAAGCCTCGCGGCCATAGCGAAGATAGGCCGCGCGCCCATCCGTCGCGTCACCCTTGGCGATGGCGGGATATTCGAGAAAATTCATCATCGCCAGGGACAGATCATGAGGCAGGGCCTGGGCCTTGGCGATTGCTTCCATGGTGGGAAGCACATCGCGGCGCCCTTCGATGTGTTCGAGCGCGGTCGGCAATGGCGCGGCAGGCCTGCGGGTGATGCCGAGCAAATGTCGTAGCCGGAGTACGCCGAGGGCCATCGCGGGGACCGGAGCAAGAGCGACTTCAGCCACAAATAGGTCCGACACCCCCGGCTGGGTCTTCAGCTCCGCCAGAGCGCGCGGATCCGGCGGCAGGATCAGGTAATCGGTCCAATGGGGATCGCCTTCACCGATCAACGTGAACTGGGCCGATGACGTCCACAGGGCGTCATGCGCGATCAGGCGCAAGGCTGGATCATCCTGCCGTAGCGCTGCAAAAATGACTGTGTCATGCTGGTATATCCGCCGTGAGGGCTGGCGCAAACCAGTGATCGTGGCCGCGGCGACCGCCAGCACGATCAGCCCGGCGAGTACCGCAAGGGCTGTGAGCACAGGGGTCATCGCCCGCTCCCTCGCGCCGCAGTCAATTGGGCCACAGGATGTATTCATCCCCCTTGGCAACGGCCTGATCGAGGGTTTTGTCGATCGCGATCGGGCTGATCAGGCTGTGCGGCCACAGCGAGGGCACCGCGTTGGCGTGATGCGCAGTGAGTAGCGCCTTCAGCTCGGCGACTTTCTGCGGCTGCTGGGTCGCAAGGTTTGTCTTCTCGGTCGGATCGGCGGCGAGGTTGAACAGCCAGAGCTTGTTCTGATAGCCATCGACCTGCAGCTTCCAGTCGCCGGCGCGCACCACCCGGTAGTTGCCCGATTGCCAGAAGATCGCATCATCCTTGCGCTTCAAGGGCACGGTGCCGAAGGCTGCCGGCATGAAGTTGACCCCGTCGATCACCCGGTCCGACGGCAGAGCCGCACCAGCCGCCGAGGCGAGGCTGGGGAACAGGTCGATATGCGCGATCGGGGTATCGACCACCGTCCCCGGCGCGATGCGCTGCGGCCATTTGACGAACATCGGCACCCGGATGCCGCCTTCGAACAGCGTGATCTTCCAGCCCCGGAAGGGCGCGTTGACCTCGGGGATGCCGATATAGCCCGGCGCACCATTGTCGCTGCTCAGCACGACGATGGTGTTGTCCGCCAGCCCCTCGGCCTCAAGCTTGTCCATCACCCGCCCGACGCTGCGGTCCACCGCGCGGATCATCGCGGCATAGACCCGCTCGCGATGCGTGGCGAATTCGCCGACCGCGTCGAAATCCTCTTTGGTGGCTTGTAGCGGGGTGTGCGGCGCCCAATGCGCAAGGTGAAGGAAGAACGGACGATTGCGGTTGGCTTCGATCACCCTCAGCGTCTCGTCGGTCCACCAATCGGTGAGATAGCCGCCCGGCGTAAACGGCTCGCCGCCATTGTAGGACGCGGCAAAGCTGAAGGCGGCCCACAGGAACTGGTCAATGGGATCGAAATCGATCTTGGCGTTGACGACGTTTGGGTCATCTTCGGGCAGGTAGAGCCCGCTGTGCATCAGCAGGCTTTCATCGAAGCCTTGTGCATTGGGCAGGAATTGCGGGCTGTTGCCGAGGTGCCACTTGCCGATGTGGACGGTGTGATAATCGCGGCTCTTGAGCAGTTCGGCAATCGTGATTTCCGACTGCGGCAGGCCCTTGTTCCGGAACGGCAGGTCGTCATCATTGACCGCGGGATTGATCTCGAGCGGGGGCATGTAGGGTTGCTCGCGGCCTTCGGCAAAAGCTGCGATCACATTGGTCATGCCATCGGGCGTGGGGGTGAATTCAAACCCCGTTCGCGTGGGGTAACGTCCGGTCATCAGCATAGCGCGTGATGGCGCACAGGTGCCGGTGCCCGAATAGGCCTGGCTGAAGATCGCGCCCTGCGCTGCCAGCTTGTCAATATTGGGGGTGGGCACACGCCCCCCGGCAATGCCGCCGCCAAAGGTGGTGATGTCGTTGTAGCCGAGATCATCGAGCAGGATGAAAACGATGTTGGGCGGCCGTTCAGCCAGCGGCGCGGCCGCTTCGGCGGGGCCCTGGTCCCAGGCGACGGTCTGCGTCGGCCCGGTCTCGATCCGGTTCGCTTTCGCCCGGTTGAGCGCGAGCGCCTGAATGATCGTCGCACGGTTGAACCACCCCAACGCGCCGATCAGCAGCACGGCGACAAGCCCGACGATCCCGATCTTCTTCAGCATTCCGGTTTCCCTCACTGCCATCCTGAAGCGCTCAGCCTGCCTATGAAGCTGGTTTTGCCGCCAGATGCACCCCAAGTTCGCGCACCAATTAATGGAAGCAATTAGAAAAGGCAATCCGGCGGCACCAAGGGCGATATCTCGCTGTGAGCCGGTCACTCGCAACTCCGCTCTTGCGGGGACAAAAATAATGTATACCATTAATGCGATCAATCAGTCGTCACAATGAATGGCGGCCACCGACTTGGGGAGGGAATATTGTTGCGAGATCACCGGGGGAATCGGCCCGTCACATATCGCGCGGCGCTGGCGCTCAGCGCCGCGTTGATAGGACTTGCTGCGCCGTTGCAGGCTCAGGAACAGACTGACGCTAATTCCGAAGGGGATGAGGTGCAAACCTCGCGCATCCCGGTGATCGTTGTAACGGCTACCAAGCGCGAACAGACCTTGCAGGAAGCCCCCGTCGCCGTTTCGGTCGTCAGTGCTGAAGAAGTCGAGCGCGCCGAAATCCAGGACCTACTCGATCTGCAGACGCTGGTGCCCTCGCTCGCAGTGCGGCAGGGGCAGACTTCGGGCAGCACCACTTTCTTCATTCGCGGCTTCGGCAACGGCCAGAACGCGATCGGACTCGAACCGTCGGTCGGCGTGTTCATCGACGGCGTCTACCGCTCGCGCTCGGCGGCGTCGATTTCCGACCTGCCCAATCTCGAACGGGTCGAGGTGCTGCGCGGTCCGCAATCGACGCTGTTCGGCAAGAACGCCTCGGCCGGGGTGATTTCCGTCACCACCCGCAAGCCGCAGTTCGAATTCGAAGGCCGATTGGAAACCAGCTATGGGAATTTCGATCAACGCCGCATCGAGGGCTATGTCACCGGACCGCTGACCGAAAACCTCGCCGCCTCGCTGTCGGGCAACTACAACGCCCGCGACGGCTTTTTCGAAGACCTCGGCACCGGCGCCGACTACAACCAGCGCGATCGCTGGGGAGTGCGCGGCGATATCCTGTGGGAGCCGTCGCTCGACATCTCTTTCCGCCTGATCGCCGATTATGACAAGATCGACGAGGTGTGCTGCGGCGTCACCAATCTGATCGAGGGGCCGACCGGTGCCAATATCCGCGCGCTTGGCGGGCAGTTCGTTTCGGAGGACCCATTCGCTTACGAGGTGTTCTACGACGTCGCCCCGGCCAATGAGATCGAGAACGCCGGCGTCTCGCTGGAGGGCGATTTCGATCTGGGCTTTGCCGCGCTGACCAGCATCACCGCCTTGCGCAGCAATAAGAATGATTCCAATTTCGATGCCGATGTCACCGACCTGTCGCTGTTCAGCGCGGTCACTCAGCAGAGCGAGATCGAGACCTTCACCCAGGAAATTCGGCTGCAATCGTTGGGAGCGGGGAACTTCATCGACTGGACGATTGGCGGTTTCTATTTTGACGAGAAGCTCGAGGCCAGCAACCAGATTGTCAACGGCGCCGATTACCGCCGCTATCTCGATTCCTTGTTAGGCAGCCCGCAGGTTCTGCTCAATCTTACGAACCTCATTACCCAGACCACTGGGGCGCCCCCGCCCACGCTGGGCGGAGCGGGACAGGGGATCACCGACAACAGCCGTCAGGACAACACGGCATGGTCGGTTTTCGGAACGGTCGACTTCAACCTCACTGACCGGCTGACCGCGACCTTCGGCATCAGCTATACCGAGGACGAGAAAGACGTCAGCCTTAACGCGGTCAGCACCGAGGCGCTGTCGGCCCAAAATCTCGACCAGCTGGGTTACGCCGCGAGCCTCTCGCAGCTTTTGGTCGGTAGGGGCATCAATCCGACCAACCCCGCTCAGGTAGGCGGCTTCATCCAGGCCAACCCTCAGGTCTACGCGCAGCTTCAGCAACAGGCGCTGGCGGTAGCCCAGGGCCCGAACAGTCCATTCAACGCGCTGCGCGCGCTGCAACCCTTTCCGCAATTCGTCAGCTTTCCCAACGCGGTCGAAGACGGGCGGAGCAACGACAACAGCACCGATTTCACCGTCCGGCTGGCCTATGAGGTGACCGACAATATCAATGTCTACGCCGCCTATGCGACCGGCTTCAAGGCGACCTCGTGGAACCTTTCGCGCCAGAGCCGCCCGTTTGCGGCGGACTACACCGCGGGCAATCCGGTGTTTGATCGCTTTACCCAGCGACCAGTGTTCGTGACACCCGCCTCGCCGATCACCAATGCGGGGCTGAACCAGATCAACCTGTCATCGGGCACGCGCTTCGCTGGTCCTGAGGATGCTGAAGTCTATGAACTCGGGCTCAAGGCTGCCTTCGACCGGCTGAGCTTCAACCTCACGGTGTTCGATCAGACCATCACAAACTTCCAGACCAATGTCTTTCTCGATAGCGGTTTCGTGCTCGCCAATGCGGCGGAACAATCGACCTTCGGGGTGGAGTTCGACTTTACCTGGAATCCCTATGCCGGGCTGATCCTGTCGGGCGGGGCGACCTTCCTCGATCCGGTCTATGACAGCTTCCCCAATTTCGGGAATGGGATCGATATTTCCGGACAGCAGCCGCAGGGCATTGCCGAAACCCAGTTCAGCCTGGCGGCCAATTACGGTTTCACGATTGGCAACCTCGACGCCTTCGTGCGGGCTGACTGGCAGCATATCGGCGATTCGCCCTTCTTCGATGATCCTGCCCAAGAGGCGATCATCGATGCGTTCGATTATACGCGCGAGCAGAACCTCATCAACGCATCGCTGGGGATCAAGACGCCCAAGGGATTTGCGGTAGCCCTTTGGGCCCGCAACCTGTTCAATGACGAATATCTCATCTTTGCCAGCCCGACAGTGTTGCAGGCCGGCTCGTTCAGCGGTGCGCCCGGCCAACCGCGCACCTTTGGCGTGACGCTGCGTCGGTCGTTCTGAGGCGGGTGATGGGCAGGTTCCTGCGATACCTCGCCCTGCTGCCGCCTGCGCTGCTGGCGCTGCTCTTCGGCGCGCAGGGGATCCTGTGGCTTGTGAATCCCGCCAGGGCCGTCAGGTTCTGGGGTTTTTCCGTGCCCGAAGGCGGCTTGGGCCTTAGCTCGATGATCGGCGGGCTGGCCAGCTGGTGCCTGACCATCGCCGTGTGCCTGCTGCTGGCGCTGATCCGCAGGCAGCGGTTCTGGTACTATCCGCCGATGATGATGTTGGGCCTGTTCGCGATCGGGCGGATTGTCGCGGGCGCCGTGCATGGCGCGCCGCCCTTGCCCGAGCGGTTCATTCCCGAACTGGTGTTCGTCGCCCTGCTATACCTCGCCGCGCGCACGACCGGAGCCCCGCGCGAAGCTTGATCGCCGCGGCGATTGGCGATAGCACCGTAAGTAATGCTAGACATTAATTGGTGGCAATGGCAGCTGCGCTTGCGAGCACTGGAGAAATGGGAATGATGATGAAGTTGCTGATCGGGCTTGGTGTCGTGGCGGTGCCCGCGATCACCGGCATCTGGTGGATGACCCGCGACGGCGCGGCTGTGACGCCGCAGGGTTCGGGCACCGTGGCCACGGCTTCCAGCACATTCGAAGCCTTTCCGCTGCCCGATTATGCCGCCGCCGCCCTTCCTGAAGACTACAAGAGCTATCTCATTGAAGTCGAACCGGGCATCAAGATCCATGTGCTGGAGGCAGGAACGGGGACGCCGGTCTATCTCCAGCACGGCAACCCGACCAATGGCCTGCTCTACCGCAAAGTCTGGCAGGAACTGCCGACCGACCGGATGCGGCTGATTATGCCCACCATGGTCGGGCTTGGTTTTTCCACCAAGGTTCCGGCAAGTGAGCACACGCTCGACAACCACATCCGCTGGATGAACGCCGCGCTGCGCCAGCTCGATCTGGGCAGGGTTGTCTATGTCGGGCAGGATTGGGGCGGCGCGGTCGGGCTGGGGGCGCTGATGCGGTCGCCTGAACTGCTGAAGGGCATGGTCATCCTCAACACGGGCTGGACCGCGCCCAAGGAGAAGTTCGAACTCTCCCGCCCCCACGCCATCGCCGCCACTCCAATCATGGGCGAACTCCTGCTGGAGAACGTGGTGTCAATCTTTGACCGGCTGCACGAAACTCAGGGTGATCCGGCCTCGATCCCGCCGGAGGTTGCCGCGCTGTACAAGCGCCCGGTGATCGAGAGCGGCAACAAGAAGGGGCCGCTGGCGCTTATGCGCATGGTGCCGACCGGCCCCGATCACCCCACCTCCAAGCCGATGAGCGAGATCGAGGCCTATGGCCGCGCGCTCGATGTGCCGGTCGAGATCGTGTGGGGGATGCGCGATCCGATCCTCGCGCGCGCCCTGCCGACCATGAAGGCGATGTATCCCGAGGCGCGGGTAACCGAAACTCAGGCGGGACATTTCCTGCAAGAAGAGGTGCCGGCTGAGATCGCCGAGGCCATCGAACGCGTGGTTGCGACGGTCGAAGCGATGTAACCGGCGCGCGTCGTTACCGCCCAAGCTGGCGCAGGTTTGCCTCGTGCTTGGCCTCGTCGATCCGGTACTGCGCGATCACCGCAATCATGCTGAGCCACAGCGCCAGCACCAGCGGAACGTAAAGCGTCCCCATCCACCACAGCGTGTCGGCGCCAACCGCTTCGACCTTGGCCCCGGTCGGTAGGGCGGCGAGCGTCAGCACCGCGCTCGCCGCCATCACGCCCAGGCCCCGCACTGACTTGTCGACGAAAGTCTCGGCCGCGTTGAAGACGCCCTCGGAACGCCGCCCGGTTGTGACCTCGCTATCCTCGACCAGATCGGCCAGCATCGCGGCGAACAGGATCTGGAAGCAGATGATCAGGCCGACATCGATCACTTGGGCCGTGAGCACGAACCAGAACACGAAGGGATCGTCATTGGGCGGCAGCAGGCCCATCAACCGCAGGATAATCGGCAGCGGCGCGCCGAGGAAGGCGACCAACCCGACGATGATCGCCCCGCGCTTCTTGCCCAACCGGCGCGAAGCGATGGGCGCAAGCACGAAGCCGATCAGCGCGGCGGCGAATGTGCCGAGGAACACCATCCCGGTCTCGATTTCGCTGAAACCCCAGAAATAGGTAAAGAAATAGAGCGACATGCCCGAACTCAATCCCGCCGCGATGCCGAACAGCATGGCAGCCGCGAACAGCGCGAGGAATGAACGGTTCGCCAGCGTCTCGTACAACTCGCCGAAGATCAGCCTGAGGGTGAAGCGGCGCTTCGGGGGCGCGGGCGTGAGGTAGGGGATGCGCGTATGGGTCCCGATCGCGCCGATCAGGATCGACAGCAGGATCACCACCGCCGCGACGATGCCATAGGAAAGGTAGGCCTCGGGATTGAAGCGGCCATCGGCGATTTCCGGAGTCTTCGATCGCGGAAACAGGATGAAGAACATCCACACCGACACTGCGTTTCCTCCGGTCCAGCCAAGGAAATAGCGCAAGCTGATCAGCGAGGTGCGCTCGCCATAATCGGGCGTCAGATCGGGGGTCAGCGCGGCCGAGGGGGTGCGGTAGAAGGTGATCGCGGTGCGCACCGTTACGGCCAGCACCAGCAGATACCAGAAAAGCACGGTCTGGCTTGCACCTTCAGGCGGCGACCACAGCAGGAAAAAGCTCAAGGCCACGGGAAGCGCCGAGGCATACATCATCGGATGACGCCGACCCCAGCGCGAGTGGAAATTATCCGACCAATAGCCGACGATGGGATCGCTGATCGCATCGCTGATCAATGCGATGAGAATCGCAAGGCCGACCAGACGTGCATCGAGGCCCACAACCTGACTGTAGTAGATGAGCAGGAAAAACTCGAAACCACCGGTTGCCACCCCAGGGGCAACCGCGCCGAAGCCAAACGCCAGTTTGGTCCAGCGCCCGAGCGGCGGCACTGTGCCCGCAGGCGCTTGAACAGCGGCGCCATGGTAAGCATCATCCACAGGCGCTCTCCCCAAGGCGCGTGATGCCAGGTCCTTACAATTTTTCCCCGACTTGCTATGTCTCTTGCGAGGAACAATGAACCCGGCATTGCCATTCTAATGCTTGGCATTACTAGCGAGTGTTATGGAAGTTTCAAGCCGTCAGGACACCAAGGCCGAATTGCTGCGATCAGCCGAGCGGCTGATTGCCGAAAAGGGTCTGGGCTCGGTCTCGGTCAAGATGATCACCACCGATGCCGGCGCGCGCAATCCCAGCGCGGTGCATTACCATTTCGGCAGCATCGAAAGCCTGATCGAGGAAGTCTTCGCCAAGCGCTATCGCGAGATCGAGGCGGAGCGGGCGGTGCGGCTGGGACGCGTCACCGAAACCGATCCGAATGCGCGGCTGGTGGCCCTGGTCGAAGCGGCCACCGGCCCCTTTCTGGAAGCCTGTCTTGAGGGCAATGGCCGAGTCTACGCCCGCTTCTGCCTGCAATTCGTGTCCGATCCGCGGTTTGACTACCCAAAGCTGATCATGAACGCCGGGGCGCAGACCTTTGTAAGGCTGAGCCAAGAGATCATCGCCTGCCTGCCGCACATCCCGCTCGCCCGGCTGGAGCCCCGGATGCGGCAGAGTTTCGTCATCGCGTTGGTTCAGGCCGTGAGCTTTGCCCGCGAGGTCGAAGCAGGGACTGCGCCGCCCGTCGACGTTGCGGTCAGGGAAGCGGCCACCTGCCTCGCGGCCTATCTCAGCGCACCAGTGTAAGCACGGCCAAGCACTGCCCTCCCTTGACAATCTAATGCATTACATTAGATGATGCCCGTCGCAGCGCGATGGCTGCTGCGGCGCTGCGCCGCCAGCCCATCGCGACGGATTACAGCCCGCCGCTGACGGCGGGCCGTCCGATGCAGCGCATGAGCCATGAGGGGTTTGCATGATGACGACGGTGCTCGACAAGGCTGACATCAAGGCGAAATACGCCGCCGAGCGGGCCAAGCGCCTGCGCCCCGATGGCAATGATCAATATCAGCGGCTCTCGGGTAAGTTCGCCTCGCTCGCCGCTGATCCCTACACGCCCTATATTGAACGCGAGCCGGTGGCCGATCACGTCACCTTCGCCTTTGTCGGGGCGGGAATGTCCGGTCTGGTTGTGGGCGCGCGGCTCAAAGAGGCGGGCATCGACAGTTTCCGGCTGATCGACAAGGCCGGCGGCGTCGGCGGCACGTGGTACTGGAACCGCTATCCTGGCGCGCGTTGTGACACAGCGGCGATGATCTACCTGCCGCTGCTGGAAGAGACCGGCTACATGCCGAGCGAGAAATATGTCCGCGGCCCGGAAATCCGCGGGCATTGCGAGCGGATTGCGGAGCGGTACGGCCTTTATGACAAGGCACTGTTCCATACCGAGGTGTCCAGCATCGAATGGCAGGAGGTCGCGCGGGTCTGGCGGATCACAACCAATCGCGGCGATGATTTCACGGCGAAATATGTCGCAATCGGCACCGGCCCGCTGCACGTGGCGAAGCTGCCGGGCATTCCGGGGATCGAGACCTTCAAGGGCAAGTCGTTCCACACCAGCCGCTGGGATTACGACTATACTGGCGGCGACGCGAACGGCGCGCCGATGGACAAGCTCGCCGACAAGCGGGTCGCCATCATCGGCACCGGGGCAACCGGCGTGCAATGCATCCCGCAAGTCGCCAAGACCGCCAAGCAGCTCTACGTGTTCCAGCGCACGCCATCCTCGGTCGATGTGCGCAATAATCACCTTATCGATCCCGATTGGTTCGCGAGCATTGCCAAGCCAGGCTGGCAAAAGCGCTGGATGGACAATTTCGTCGAGAACATGGGCGGCGGGATCCCGTCCGACGACCTGATCAACGACGGCTGGACCGCAATCTCGCGCCGCATCCGCGAAAAGGCGCTGGGCGGCACCCCGCTGTGGCTGGCGCGGCTGATCGCGCGGCTGCGCCGGGCACTGGACACCGCGCCCGGCCCGCAAAGCACCGCGCGGATACGGGCGGCGTTCGAGGACTCGGATATCGAGAAGATGGAAGAGATCCGCGCCCGCGTGGAAACCGTGGTCGAGGATCCGCACACCGCCGAACACTTGAAGCCGTGGTATTCGCAGCTCTGCAAGCGTCCCTGTTTCAGCGACGAATATCTGCCCGCCTACAACGCCCCCAACGTCACGCTGGTCGATACAAATGGCAAGGGAGTCGAACGGATCACCGAAACCGGGATGGTGGTGGGCGACACGCTCTACGAAGTCGATTGCATAGTCTACGCGTCGGGCTTCGAATTTGGAGCCAATTTCCAGCTCAAGACCGGCTTTGATCTCAAGGGACGCGGCGGGCAGATGCTGTCGGAATACTGGGCCGATGGCCTCCAGACCCTCCACGGCCTCCACATGCACGGCTTTCCCAATGCCTTTGCGGTGCAGATGAACCAGGGGGCCAACATGGTCTCGAACATCCCGCACAATATCGTCGATCATGCCGCCACCATCGCCCAGATCGTCGCTCATGCCGAGCACCACGGCTATGCCGAGATCGAGCCCACGCAGGAGGCGGTCGACGCATGGGTCAAGCTGATCCTCAGCACACCGCCCTCGATGATCACTTCAGCCGATTGCACGCCCGGCTTCTGGAACAACGAAGGTCAGGGCTGGGACGAGAAGTTTCGCCGCTCGCAAGGTCACCCGGGCGGCGCCGAAGGCTTCTTCCGGCACATTGACGCCTGGCGCCGGTCGGGGGACTTTGCGGGGCTGATTTTCGGCAAGTAGCGGCGGGCGCAGAAGGTGGCGAGACCATGAGCGAGACCGTCGATGTATTCTGGTCCTTCCGCAGCCCCTATTCGCGGCTGGTCACGGCGGACCTTCTCCAACTGCGCGATGACTATGACGTCGATGTCCAGCTGCGTGTGGTGTTGCCGCTCGCGGTGCGCAATCCGCAGGCGCTGTTTGATCCGGCCAACCGCAAGCCGCCGCGCTATATCGCAATGGACAGCATCCGCCGCGGCGAGATGCTGGGCCGGCCGATTGTTTTCCCGACCGATCCCGATCCGATCGTGCAGGATTTCCGGACGATGAAGGTCGCCGAGGACCAGCCCTATATCTACCGCCTCTCCAAGCTGGGGGTGGAGGCCAATCGCCGGGGCCGGGGGGTGGAGTTGGCCGACCGGGTCGCCGCGCTGATCTTTGGCGGCACCCGGGGGTGGGATCAGGGCAATCTGCTCAAGGATGCGGTGGCCGATGCGGGGCTTGATCTTGCCGAGCTAGATGCCGCCATCGCTGACGGCGATCACCTTGCCGAGATTGAGCGCAATCAGGACGCGCTCGATGCTGCGGGCCACTGGGGCGTGCCGACCATGGTGTTTCGTGGGGAACCCTTCTTCGGCCAGGACCGGATCGATACCCTGCGCTGGCGGCTGGACCGCGCCGGGCTCGCCCGGGACTGAACGCCGAGAATTATTGCAGCGCCATGCCATCGGCTGTATGGCTGCGGTTAATGTGATACATTATAAATGGAGAAGCAGAAGCGGCTGATCGCGAACTGTGATTCTCCCTCAAGCCGCTCTGAACCGTGACTTATGAACTCTTTGGAGATTGCCCAATGAAGACCCTTGCAAAGATTGCTGCATTCACTGCGGCGGCGATGTTCCTCGCTCCCGCCGCTCATGCCGATGCCTATCAGGACCGGCTGACCGAGCTGCGGACCAAGTTCAAGGCCTCCGACAAGAATAAGGACGGCAAGCTGACCCAGCAGGAAGCCAAGGACGGCGGGATGACCCGGATCGCCTCCAATTTCAGCCGGGTCGATACCGACAAGGACGGCTACGTGACGCTGGCGCAGCTTGAGGCACAGCTGGCAGCACGCTTCAAGTAAGCCGCCAGCGCGGAGCGCGCCGTTTTGGTGGATCGGCGCGCTCCGCACCCCCGTACTGTTTCCGGCCTTGCAGACGGGAGCGCGTCAATGCTGGCCAATCCATTCAACCCGCGCGCCTGCTATTCGGGCGGAAAATCCTTGAGGACCTTGGCAACCCCTTCGCGGATCTTGCCGGAATCAATATTGCCACGCCGGGCTGCGGCCTTGGACGTGCTGACCGTCTTGGTTCCGGCCCCATGCCAGACCGGGGCCTTGTTCTTCACGTCGTAGATATCGATCGCCAGTGTGCCTTCGGTGTAGGCCTTCACTTCGGTGGTGGTGATCGTAACCGGGGTCGCCGTCACCGCCACCGGCCGACGATACGCCGCCGGATAGGCTGGATAATAGGCCCGGCCCCAGCGCCAGTTGGTCTGGTTCACCCAAAATGTGTCCGGGCTTTTTATGACCTCGGTGCTGCTGCGGCTGCCAACCGTAAACGATACGCCGAAATCGGCCTGTTCAAGATTTTCAACGTAACGATAGCCCTTCGCCTCGAGTTCGGCACGTACCTCGCGGGCGAGCCGCGTCTCCAGCATCGGCGGAACGCGGGTTGTGCCCAACACCGTCATCGGGCTCTCCCCCGCCCAGGCGAAGGTCTTGTAAGTCCCGAAGTCATGGGCCTGATCATAGTCCGAGGTGAACTTGGTGGTTGCGCAGCCAGACAGCATCAGAGCGCTAGCTACCACCGCGATGTGAAGCTTGTTCATCATGTTCTCCGCTTGAAATTCATCGGGCGCTAACCGCCCTAAACCAGCGCATCTGGGCCCCGGATCACCGCGGCGCCGGAAGCTCCGCCCGGGAGACCACCCCGTCTTCATTGCTGTCCAGCATCGCGAAAATATCGGGATCTGACCTGTTCCACTCATCAAGCGTTACGCGCTCATCCTTATTGCTGTCGAAGATCGACTTGACCTGCTCGAAGGCCGGCTCAAACTTGCGCTTCGCGAGCGGGATTCTCGGGCTATCCTGCCTATCGATGGTCCCGTCCTCGTTTCGATCGAGCTTGCCGAACATCTGCGCGCGGTGCTGGTTGAGCTCGGCCCGCGAGGTCCTGCCATCGCCGTTGAGATCGGCCTCGGTCATCATTTCCGCGATCTTGCTCAGCGCCTCCGGGCTCGGCTGAGCCAAAACGATGCCAGCGCCGATTGGCGACAAGGCGAGGGTAAGCGTGGCGAATATTGCAGAGACCTTGTTCATGTCGCACCTCTTGGCTGCGCGGAGCGGTTGCCGAACAGGGACTGGATGGTCCCTCAAACATGTCTAATGCAATACATTAGTTTTTCGTAGTGATCAATGGGAAGGAGAGATCTTTGGCCAACGCCTGACTGGCCTAATGACCGAGATGAGGGCGCCAAGCGGACATCTGAAAGCGTCCCACGACACCGACGCGGAGCGATCCTGAGAACAGCCCTTCAAAACCTCGATTTCGTCGTCTGGTTTGTTGACCGGGCTCACCCTGAGAAGCCCGAAACGTAAGCACACCGTAAGCGACAAATCGCGAGGAAATTCCCGTATATTATCTCATGAAATCAGATATTTATGATACTCCTACGGTGGCGGCAGCTTCTCAATCAAATCCGACTGACCAATCGGATCAGATAAATTGGTCGGCATATCGCTGAAAAAGGATATATTTTTTCAGGCCTCAACCATTCGAATCTGATTGGAAGGTTGCGAGTTCAATTCTGACCCGCATTGTCCCACGTTTTCCACAGACATCCGGCTCATGCAGGGGCTCATCTGGGGGCCTCCGAAAGCTGTGTTGCAAAACTTAATATGGTCTATCAAGATATTGCGCCGACAATTGGCTTCCCTTCACCCGCTCCAGCCCCTTGCGCGGCTTTCCCTACTCCCTGATCCGTTTCGGCTTCGCGATCGCTTGCGCGGCGATGTCCTTCCGGTGGAACGGCAGGCGGTGCCATTGCTTGGCCGCATAGGCGCGGGTCTGGTCGGCAAAGTGGGGCGAGGCCGGATTGGTCGACTGCGAATAGCTCAGGATCGCGTCGGCCACCGGGCCCTTGTCGTCGAAGCCTACGATCTGGATGTAACTGGTGCCGTGGCGCGGCACGAGCTTGCCACTGGCGGCGCGCTCGGATTCCTGCATGTTGAGCACCCCGAGACTGCCCGGGCCGCCATGGATCGGGATACCGGTGGTGCCGTCCATCGCCTGCTGATCCTCGCCCCAGGCTGCGTCGAGCGCGACGCCCTGCTCCTCCATCCCGGTGACCGTCGCTGCGAGGGCGGCGAGCAGCTTCGCGCCCACTTCGCCCTCGGTCACAAGGTCGCGCGGGGTGGTGACGGGATTGGCCGGATCGAACGGCACCGCCCACAGGCCCTTGGTTTGGCCGATGCTTGCCCACAATCCGCGGAACAGCCGGGCGCCGCGGCTATCGGCCTCGAACCGACCGTCCCACTTGGCGAGTGCCGCGCAGCCGCGCGCTGCGGCGCCCTCGGCCCCCGCGCACAGCGTCAGCAGTTCGGGCAGCGCGAGATCGGCGGCAAGGCTTTTGTTGCCAAAGGCCATCGCCTTGGCGCGGGTGTGATCGATCTTGCCCGCCGCCAGCGTCGCGGTGGTCTCGGTGAAGTTCGAGCGCGTGCGCAAGCTCCGCGCTGTCGCGTATTTGCCCAGCACGGGTGACAGCTCGCGGTGCGGAATCGCGGGGTTGCTGATCCAGTAGCTGTCGTTCGAATTGGTCAGCCAGGTCTTCACCACCGTCGCAGCCTGATCCTTCGCGGGCATCAGTCCGGGGATAGGGGTTCCCTCGGCCACATCCCAGTCGCAGGCCGATTTGCTGCCGTCGAGCAGGATCGCGAATTCGGCAAACAGCCCTGCGATAGGGGTGGCGCAGGTCTTGGCTTTCTCGGCCGAGATATTGGGCACCGCGGTGACATCGGCGTGGAGCGCATCGCCGAACCGGTCAGCCGCGATGGTGTTGACCCACGGAATGCCGAGCGTCTCGCTCACCGCCGTCTTGATCTCGCCGACGTTCTTCGCCTCGCCGATCCGCAACCATGCCTCGATCCCGCGCTGGTTCCCGCGATTGGCGTCCTTGAGCGCAAAGGCGCTCTGCGCGCCCCATGTGATCCCGCGGTCAGGCACGATAAACACCGGTCCGAAGCGGGTGCTGTAGAGCGTGCGGGTGACCGCAGGCGTGCCGTCGGGCATCGGGATGGTGACGGTCAGCGGCGTCATCGCTTCGCTTGTGCCGTCGATCATGTAGCGGGTCGGATCGGCAGGATCGAGCGCCAGCTGATAGAGCGTGAAGTGCCGCGCCTCGGTGACGGTATGGGTCCAGGCCACATCCTTGTTGAAGCCGAGCGTCACCATCGGCGTGCCGGCGAGGCCCACGCCCATCACCTCGTAACCCTTCGGGCCGTCGATGTGCATCTGCCAGAAGCGGCTGGGGCCCTTCCACGGGAAGTGCGGATTGCCGATCACCATGCCGCGGCCATCTGCGGTCACGTCGCTGCCGAAGGCCCAGCCATTGCTGCCGATGCCCAGTTCCTTGGGATCGGGTAAGCCCCAGGTGCTCCCGAGGGCGACCTTGGGGGTGGCGCTGCCCGGAGGTGCGGCATTGGCGATCGCGGGGGCAAGGTTGAGCGAGCTTGCCAGCAGCATCTGCTTCTCGTTGAGGCGCAGCATGTCGTCGGCGGTGATCGGGCGGACCCAGGCCTTGCCGCGGCATTCGGCAGGAATGCCATCGGGCCCGGCGTCCCTGAGGAAGCGGTTGTAGCCCGCGACATAGCCGGCCATCAGGTCCTGCGCGCGCGGGGTCAGCGTCTTGGCGCTCTTGCGCAGCGCCGCGACATCAATCACCGCGCGGAAGAAGACGTCGGAGGAAAGATTGTCGACCTCCTGGAAGCCCAGCACCGCCTTGGCCTCGGGGCCGAAATACCGCGAGCGTTCGCCTGCTACGGTGGCGAATTCCTCGGCCAGCAGGCACAGATTGTCCTCGGCATAGGCATAGGCGACGCCGTAGCCGACACCCTGCCACGTATCGGCTTTGATATGCGGGATGCCGTAAGTGGTGCGGGTGATGGTCGCTTCGGTGCGGCTGCGCGCTTCGGCCTCGGCCAGTGGAGCAAGCAGCAGCGCGGCAAGACCGCCTGCCAGCAGTGAATGACGCAACATTGATACCTCTCCCGATCCCGACTCTGCGGTGTTGCGGGCAAGCTATGGCAAAGCCGGCGCCAAAGCAAAGGGCGCAAAGCAAAGGGGCGCCCGGCACGGTGCCGGACGCCCCTCGCGTGTGGTGTCAGATCAGGCTCGCGGTCAGAACGAAGCCGTGATCGAGAATACCACCGTCGCATCCGAGATCGAGTTGCCATCAAGCGTGGCGAAGTTCGGGCGGATCAGGTTGGCTTCGGCTTCCGAGATGTCGGTATCGATATAGGACGCCGACAGGGTCAGGCCCGAGATCGGCACGACATCGACGCCCAGCGACCAATCGAGATAGGTGCCGGTCGGCGCGATGCTGGTGCCGTTGGGGCCAAGGCCGGGGTTGCCGTCCGAATAGCCGATATGCGCCTTGAGGGTCACCGGCATGTCGGGAATGCCATAGGCGGCATCGCCAGAGAGGTAGATGTTGTCTTCCTTGTCGCCCGGATCGGCGGGGCCGAACACGGGGAAGGCATTGCCCAGCGCTTGCTGCTTGGGCGCATAGAACAGGCCTGCGGTCAGCGAGACCGGACCGACGGTGCCCGAAAGCTTGGCGTAGAGTTCGGCGAAGTCGGTCTCGTCCGCGCCGCTCGGATACATGTACCAGGTCACGCCGGTATCGAGCGTGCCTTCGCCCACGCCGAACTTGACGCCGGCGTAGAGATCGAGCTCCATGTTGGCGCCGCCAAAGGTGCCCCAGCCCGAAAGGTTCGAGCCCCAGGCACCGACATAGAAGCCGCTTTCGTGGCTGATGGTGAGGCCGCCCTGCACGGCCATGCCTTCATCCGACTGCGAGACGCCGCGGAAGCGATAGTCCGAGGTCAGCGTGGCAGCGCCGGAAATGGTGATGGCCGGGGTTTCTTCCGGTGCATCCTGCGCGCCCGAAGCGGTGGCAAGATCGACCGGCTCGATCGCGCGAAGCGTTGCGGCGGATTCTTCCGCAGCGGTATCGGCGCCAAGTGTTTCGGCGGTGATGATGGAGGCGTCGGCTGCTTCCGTCTCAGCCGCGAAGGCGGGCGAGGAAAGAGCAGCGACAAGCGCGACAGCCGATGCGGCCGAAGCAAAACGAATGGACATAAGGAACGCTCCATGAAGAGGTTGGATCGTTCCGCCTGCGTGCCGCGCGGGCCCTGTTATCCGCCGGGGCAGACCCTGTTGGGCCGGTGCCTTGCGCGAATCTGGTTCCGTCGCTTGTCATCATCCTTACGCAGATTGCCAGCGCGCACAAAGCTTATGTGCAGGCGCCGCCCCACATTATCTTGTTGCGTGTCATAGTTGCATCACTTGCACACAAGTGCGCGGCGTCGCCATCCGTCGTTTGCGGGGGGTGCGCTGGCCGCGCGCGTCAGGCTGCTGCGCGCAGGCTCTCCATATCGATCACGAAGCGATATTTGATGTCGCTGGCTTCCATCCGGTCATAGGCGGTCTGGATGTCCTGCATCGCGATGACCTCGATATCGGGCAGGATGTTATGCGCCGCGCAGAAATCGAGCATCTCCTGCGTTTCAGCAAGGCCGCCGATCCCGCTGCCGGTGAGCACCTTGCGCCCCAGCAGCACGCCGGTGTGCAGTTCGGGCATCATTCCGATCAGCCCGACCAGCACCTGCACCCCGTCGATCCGCAGCAGGTGGAGATAGGGCACCACATCGTGGCGCACCGGAATCGTGTTCAAGACCATGTCGAAATAGCCGCGCTTGGCCTTCATCGCGGCTTCGTCATCGGTGTTGAGGAACGCGTGCGCGCCCAGTTTTTCAGCGTCCGCGCGCTTGCTTTCGGAGCGCGAGAGCACGGTGACTTCCGCGCCCATCGCCGCCGCCAGCTTCACGCCCATATGCCCGAGCCCGCCCAATCCGGCGACCGCGACCTTGCTGCCCGGGCCGACCTTCCATGTGCGAAGCGGCGAGTAGGAGGTGATGCCTGCGCAGAGCAGCGGCGCGGCTTCGGCCATCGGCATCCCGGCGGGCACCTTGAGCACGAATTCCTCGCGGCACACGATCCGTTCGGAATAGCCGCCGAAGGTGAGGCTGCCGTCGCGCCGGTCCTTGCCGTTATAGGTGCCGGTCATCCCGCCGTTCTGGCAGTATTGTTCGAGATCGGCGTCGCAATGCGCGCATTCCATGCAGGAATCGACCATGCAGCCGATTGCCACCCGGTCACCGACCTTGTGGCGGGTAACGCCCTCGCCAATCGCGCTGACGGTGCCGACGATCTCGTGGCCCGGCACGATCGGATAGGTGGTGAAGCCCCAGTCGTTGCGCGCCGAGTGAAGGTCCGAATGGCAGATGCCGCAGTGGGTGATCTCGATCAGCACATCGTCGTGGCGCAGGCCCCGGCGGGTGATCTCCATCGGGCCGACGCCGCTGTCAGGCGCGGTCGCACCATAGGCCTTGGTGGGGTATTCGTTGGTCTGGGAAGCCATCATTATCACCTCGTCATTGCGAGCGGAGCGAAGCAATCCATGGGCTGACCTATCCACACGCGGTGAGGTTGGTTCATGGATTGCCACGTCGCCTGCGGCTCCTCGCAATGACGACGTGAGTTGGTTGACTTACTTCGGCGGCATGCGGATGGCCCCATCCAACCGGAACTGGTGGCCGTTGATGTAGGAATTGCGGGCAATCTCCAGCACCAGCGACGCAAACTCTTCCGGCTCGCCGAGGCGTTTTGGGAAGGGGACAGAAGCGTTCAGCTGCGCCCACATCGGCGGGTTGCGATCCTTCATCCCCAGCATCAGCGGGGTGGCGAAGATGCCGGGCATCACCGAGTTCACCCGAATGCCCATGTCCATCAGGTCGCGCGCCATCGGCAGGACGAGCCCGTTAACCCCGGCCTTGCAAGAACCATAGATAACCTGCCCGATCTGCCCGTCCTGCGCGGCGACGCTGGCGGTGAGGATGATACAGCCGCGCTCGCCATCATCGTTCACCGGATCGGCATTGGCCATGCCCAGCGCGGAAATGCTGGCTACGCGGTAGCTGGCGACCAGAATGCCCTCGGCGCCAAAGGCGTAATCCTCGGTCGAGAGGCGTTTGAAGGCGCCCGCTTCCTTGTCCCACCCCAGCGTCTTGCCGCGGCGGCTCGCCATCGCGCAGTGCAGCGTCACCCGCTCCTGCCCGTGCGCGGCGCGTGCGGCAGCAAAACCGGCTTCAACGCTGGCTTCGTCCATGATGTCGACATGGTGGAAGGTGCCACCGATGGCCGCGGCGTGTTCCTCGCCTGCTTCATCATTGATGTCGAAAATCGCGACCTTCATGCCCGCATCGGCAAAGGCCTTGGCACTCGCCTTGCCGAGCCCCGATGCGCCGCCGGTCACCACGGCTGCCATGCCCGCCTCGATCTTCATTCACCCGTCTCCTGCGTCTTGTTTGGCCGATTGCTAGGCGCTTCCGGGCAGCCGCGCCACCTCTCCAATTGAGGCATTTGCGCAACACCTGGCGCTGTCTTGGTTTCGTCACCGTGCGGTCGTTCACCTGTCACCGCTCAAAGCTAGGCGCGGCGGCGACATCGACCGGAATAACCGGCACCTCAGGGGAAATACCAGCATGATCCGCACCCATCTTCTGCTCGGCAGCGCCGCTGTGGCACTGACCTCGACCATCGCCGCGCCCGCCTTTGCCGCCGATCCGCAGGCCGTTGCCGCCAGCGTCCAGTCGGGCGGCGCGATCGCCGAAACCGAAGAGAGCGAGGACGATCAGATCCAGTCGGCCAAGGAAATCGTGGTTCAGGGCAATATCGGCTTCCGCAACCGCTCCGATGCCGCCGAGCCGATCCTCGTCTATGACGAAGAATACTTCCAGCGCTTCGAACCGCTGACCGCAGGCGATGCATTGAAGCGCGTGCCGGGCGTCACCTTCCTGTCCGACGTGCTCGAAAGCGACGGCGCGCGTCTGCGCGGGCTTGATCCGGGCTACACCCAGATCCTTATCAACGGCGAGCGCGTGCCCGGCGGCCAGTCCGACCGTTCGTTCTTCCTCGACCGCATTCCGGCCGAACTGATCGAGCAGGTCGAAATCGTGCGCTCCTCCTCGGCGCGTCGCACCGGCGATGCGGTCGCCGGCTCGCTCAATATCAAGCTGCGCGATGGCTACTCGCTCGATGGCGGCTATATCCGCGGCGGCGGGCTGTTCTTCGATGACGGCGAGATCAAGCCCTCGGGCGGTTTCTACTACGGCGGCGAGCTGGCCGGCGGACGCTTGCTGGTCGGTGCCAACGTGCAAGGCCGTTACAACCCCAAGGAAAAGTCGAGCCTGCGCTACGACGACAGCCCCGAAAACAACCCCAACTTCGCGACCGACGATTTCGACAACCGCGAAGATCAGACCGACGTGCGCGACGGCACCGATTACGCCTTCAACGCCAGCTGGGGGATCGAGACCGAGGAAACCGAGTTCGAAATCCTCGCCAACTTCGTGCGCACCGAGCGCACGCAGGACGAGCGGTCGTTCGAATATAACGATCCCATCGCGATCAATGGCCCCGTGCGCGCCACGCCGGCTGGCAACCTGCTGACCGACAATGCCAATATCAACGACATCACCACCGAAAGCTGGGCTGTCATCGGCAAGCTCGATCAGGAATGGAGCCTTGGCGAAACCCAGGTTCGGGTCGGCTTCTCCAAGTTCACCGATGCGCAGGACGAGTTCGAATACGAAGTCGATTTCGACCGCAGCACCCCGCGCTTCACCGGCGATCTGGTTTTGCAGGATACCAAGGACCAGGAAATCTTCGTCAATCTCGAACAGGAAATCGAGCTTAGCGACAATATCGACTTCGCGTTCGGCGGGTTTGTCCAGAACAAGAAGCGCGTGTTCCGCCTGCAGGAAGTGCGTAGCCGCTTCAACCTCACCGCTGCGGACCGTCAGGGCTACGACCAGTTCAGCCGCAACCCGGGCGAATTCGCGCCCAACCCCTTCCCCGCGCTGGGCGAGACCGCGTTCAACCGCATCAAGGAAGATCGCCGCGATCTCTATGCGCTGGTCGAAGGCGAATTCGACAACCTGACCTTCGAAGTCGGCATCCGCTGGGAAAACACCGATGTCACCGTCACCGATTTCCAGGTCGGCGGGGCGGGCACGCTCAACAGCAGCTATGACGAATTCCTGCCGTCTGCCTCGCTCAAGTTCGAGATGGGTGATGGCCGCATCACGCTTTCGGGTGCGCGCACGCTGCGTCGTCCGAACTTCAACTTCATCACGCCGGGGGAACTCCCCGCAGAATTGGGCGACAATGACTTCGTCGGCAATCCCTTCCTGTTGCCCGAAACGGCGTGGGGCGGCGATCTGGGCTACGAACACAAGATCGGCAAGACCGGGGTGATCGGCGTCAACGTGTTCTACCGCGACATCTCCAACCTTAACGAGCTCACCACTGTGCTGGATGCCAACGGCGTTCCGGTTCGTGGGTCGCAAGACGTGCCGCCCCAGCTTGATCCGAATGGCAACCCCATTCCGGGCACGGGTTCCCGCACCTTCAAGTACACCCCGCGCAACACCGGCAGTGGCGAAGTCTTCGGTGTAGAATTCGACGCTTCGTTCAGCCTCGCCTTTATCGGCCTGCCGGACACCGGCCTGTTCGGGAACTTCGCCATCCTCGACAGCAACATCACCGACGAATTCGGGACACGCCGGTTCAACGACCAGTCGAAGTATGTCTACAATTTCGGCGCGATCCAGAACATTCCGAGCTTCGGCGCGGCGTTCGGAGCGACATATCGCAAGCAGGGCGAGGCCTTTGGCCGCGTGGTGGGCGAGGAAGTGACAACCCGCTACGGCGCTGACCTTGAAGTCTTCGTGGAAAAGCGCTTCGGCGACAGCTTCACCATCCGTGCGGTCGGTTCGAACCTTCTTGACGGAACCAAGGATGAAGATTTCAACAAGTTCAACACCATCGCCGAACAGAACGATCGCGATTTCGACGAATATGAACTCGAAAGCGAACGCGCCGGGCCGGTGTTCCAGGTCGTCGCCCGCTACGCCTTCTAAGCCGACCAAGGGGCCGTGATCTGATGCTTCGACCATTCCACGGCTTTGCGCTGCTATCGCTGGGGATTGCCGCTGCTTGCGCAACGGTGCCCCCGGCGATCATGGGCGACCCCGCCGTCACCGTCACCGCGCGGGCGGAAACCCCGCCGGTCGGCACGGCGCGGGAAGATGCCGCGGATGATCCGGCGATTTGGCGTAATGCCGCCAATCCGGCAGCGAGCCTGATTATCGGCACCGATAAGAAGGGCGGGCTTTACGTCTACGATCTCAAGGGCGCGCAGAAGAGCTTCCTGCCCGCCCCCGGGCTCAACAATGTCGATCTGATCGAGATTGCTGGTGGCCGCGTGCTGGTGATCGCCAGCGACCGGAGCGATCTGGCCACGGTCAACCTGTTCATGGCGCTGCTCGATCCGGCCACCGGTAAGCTTGCCCCCGCAGGCAAGATCGCGGTGGGGCCGGGCGAGGGCTATGGCATCTGCATGGTCAAGCCCGCAGGCCGCGAGGGCGTAATCGCCTTTTCCGCCCCCAAGAGCGGGACGATCTACAAGACCGTGATCACGGAAGCAAACGGTGCCTTCAGCGGCACCACCACCACGCTGGCGCAGGTGCCGACCCAGACCGAAGGCTGCATTGCCGATCCGCGCTCGAACACGCTCTATATCGGCGAGGAAGACGCCGGGATCTGGGCCATCGACATGAACACCGGCGCCAAGCGGATGGTTGCGCCCATCGACAACAAGCTGCTGGTCGCCGACGTCGAAGGCCTCGCCATCGCGCCCGAAGGCAAGGATGGCGGCTATCTCGTCGCCTCCTCTCAGGGTGACAATGCCTATGCCGTGTTCCGCCTGCCCGGCATGACCCCGGTGGGACGCTTCCGCATTGCGGCGGGCACCTTTGGCAGCGTCGAGGAGACCGACGGGATCGAACTCGACAACCGCGATTTCGGCCCCGATTTCCCCAAGGGCATCTTCATGGCGCAGGACGGGATGAACGCGCCATCCGCGCAGAACTTCAAATATGCGCGCTGGGACGAAATTCTTGCCGCGCTGGAGGCGGGTCGGTAAGCCTTCCGGCATGACCGCCACCCACTTCGCCGCATCAGACCGCCGCCGCTTCATCGGCGCGACCGCCACCGCCTTCGCCGCGCTCGCCGCCAGCGGGTGCATGAGCCGGGGCGCAAGCACCTCTGCCAGCGCGCCGCGCGCTGCCAGCACCTTCGCCGGATACGGCGCGCTTCAGGCAGACCCCGCCGGGCTGCTCGATCTGCCGCCGGGCTTTTCCTACCGCGTCCTGTCCAAGCTGGGCGAGGCGATGGATGATGGCGGCACCGTGCCGGACCGCGCCGACGGGATGGGCTGCTTCGACATCGGCAACGGCGAGCTGGCCTTGGTGCGCAACCACGAATTGCAGCCGCAGCACGATGCCGGCGGGAGCATCGCCAAGGGCTTCGGCAAGCGCAATGGCGTGTTCGTCCCCGGCGGCACCACCACCATCGTGCTCGACGCGCAGACCCTCGCCGTGAAGCGCCAGTTCCGCAGCCTTGGCGGCACGATCCGCAATTGTTCGGGCGGGGTGACGCCGTGGGGCACCTGGCTGACCTGCGAGGAAGCGCCCACCGGCCCCGGCCAACCGCGCGGCGAGGGGCTGGAAAAGAGCCACGGCTGGGTGTTCGAGGTTCCTGCCTCGGCACGCGGCCTGGTCGATGCCGTGCCGCTCACCGCGATGGGCCGCTTCAATCACGAAGCCGCCGCCGTCGATCCGGCCACCGGCATCGTCTACCAGACCGAAGACCGCGACGACTCCGTTCTCTACCGCTTCCTCCCCAAGGTGCCGGGTCAGCTCGCCCAAGGCGGGCGCTTGCAGGCGATGGTGATCGAAGGCCTCGGCGATACCCGCAACTGGGATAGCGCGGCGATGGAAGTCGGCAAGGCCTATCCGGTGCGCTGGGTCGACCTTGATGATGTCGAAGCCCCCAAGGACGATCTGCGTGCACGAGCGGCGGCCAAGGGCGCAGCGCTGGTCGCGCGCGGCGAGGGCCTGCATATGGGCGAAAACGCGGTGTTCGCCTGCTGCACCAATGGCGGGGCAAAGAAGCTCGGCCAGATCCTCAAGCTCACCCCGGGCCTCGCAGGCGCGCCCGACACGGTGGAGCTGTTCTTCGAAAGCCAGAGCACCGATCAGTTCAACTACGGCGACAACCTCACGGTGGCTGCCAACGGGCATCTGTTCGTATGCGAGGACCAGTATACCGAGGTGGTCGACAACCACATTCGCGGCATCACACCGCAGGGCGCCGCCTATGAATTCGCGCGCTGCCGGGCGCAGACCGAACTGGCTGGTGGATGCTTCTCGCCCGATGGCAAATGGCTGTTCGTCAACGCCTATTCGCCCACTGTGACGCTGGCGATCACCGGCCCGTGGGCGGCCTGATCCGCGCGCAAGCCGTGATGGGCCGGCGTGGATAGCTTTCTCCTCGCGCTGCTGCTGGTGTTCGCGCTGTCGCTCGGCGGGCGCGATCAATGGCTGGTGGCGCAGTGGTCCGACGCGCTCGGGCGCAGTGTCCCGTTGCTTGTTGTCGGGATGGTCTGCGCCGGATTGAGCGCCGCGCTGCTGGCCTGGCTGGGCGAAGGCTTTGCCGTGCGCCTGCCGCCACGCGCCGGGCAGATGCTGGTCGCCTTCGCGCTCGCCATCGCCGGGGTCGAACTGGCCTGGCCGGTGAAGCGGACAGAGCCGCGCGAGCCGACCCGTTCCCTGGGCGCCATCGGGATTGTGCTGGCGGCTAGGCAGGTGGGGGACGCTGGCCGCTTTGCCGTCTTCGCGCTGGCCGCATGGGCGCATCTGCCCGCCACGGCAGCGCTCGGCGGCGCAATCGGGGGTGCAGGCGCGATTGCACTGGGCTGGTCGGTGGGGGCGGCGAATCTCGCGCGCTGGCCGCTGGTGCTGCTGCGCCGGAGCCTTGCCGCAGGGCTGATTGTTGCGGCCCTATTCATCGCATTGACTGCCCGTTACGCCGCTTATTGATCGAGCATTGCGATCATTGCGAATAGTTTAAGTCGCAAGCCAATGCCTGTTAATCCGCACGGTCATCACCATATGAGGCACCGAACGATCTTGTTTTCCGGAATACTATAGGAGGCCACCATGGCTGACACCAAAACCAATTCACACGGCGCACTGGTCGCCGAGCTCAACGGCCTGCTCGCCGATCACTTTGCGCTGTTCATCAAGACCAAGAACTTCCACTGGCACGTGAAGGGCCCGCGCTTCCACGATCTGCATCTGCTGTTCGATACCCACGCGCTTGAAGTGCGCGATCAGATCGATCTGATTGCCGAACGCGTGCGCAAGCTTCAGGCCGATACGCTGACCTCGCTTGGCACGGTCAGCAAGGCGACCCAGATCAAAGATCAGGACAGCACCACGCTGGCCGCCGAAGACATGATCGCCGAATTGCTGAGCGACAACGAGACGCTGATCAAGCGTTTGAAGGGCATGAAAGACCTCGCCGAACAGGCAGGCGACAATGCCACCGACGGTCTGCTCGACGACTGGACCGACATGGCCGAACAGCGCGCCTGGTTCCTGCGCTCGCTGCTCGCCTAAGGCCGATTTGCTCCACACCAAAAAAGGGCCGTTCCCGCTGACCGGGGGCGGCCCTTTTGCTATGCTACGGGGTATGCACGAGTTGACGATCATCGAAAACGCCGAAACAGGCGCGATTGCCGACTGGCTGGCGGCCCGGCTCGCTGGCGCTGGGGCGATCACCATTCCCGGCGGTTCGACCCCGTTTCCGATACTCGCCGACCTGATCGCGCGTCACCGCGGCGCGGTCGACTGGAGTGCGTGGCAGGTCTGGCCGAACGATGATCGCATCGTGCCCGAGGATCACGAGGCCTCGAACACGGGGAAGATCCGCGCGCTGCTCGAGCCTTACGGTGCGCAGATTGCCGCGCTGGCCGAAGCCGCCACCCCGCCGCATTTCGCGCTGACCTGGCTCGGCATGGGGCCGGACGGGCATATCGCCTCGCTGTTTCCCAACACCGATCCCAAGCTGGACGATCCCTTGCCCGTCCGCCGCCTCACCCCCGATCCGCTGCCCGCACACGCTCCGTTTGATCGCATCACGCTGACCATGCCCGCGCTGCTCGATAGTGATGCGCTGGTGTTCACCCTGGGCGGTGCGGCGGACAAGCGTGCCGTGTTCGAGGCCGCGCTGCGCGGCGAGAACGATCTGCCCGTCGCCCGCCTGCTGCACGCGGCGGCGGCGCGGCATGTTCCCGTGACTGTGTTCACCTGATGGCCAGCATCCTGCCGGCCTCGCTCCACCGCGCGCTGCTGCCCTGGGCGCACCGCGCGCGGCATTTCTGGCGGCGCTGGCGCAGGACGCCGATTGCCGGGGTGAGCGTGATTGTCACCAATCTTGGCGGGGATGTGCTGCTGTTGAAGCACTCCTATGGCCCCGATGTGTGGGGCCTGCCGGGCGGGGGGCTTGGACGCGGCGAAGACCCCGAGGCCGCCGCGCGGCGCGAGGTGCGCGAGGAGCTGGGGCTGGAGCTGGCGCGGATCGAGCCGATCGGCACGCTCGAAGAGGTGCTGTCGGGCTCGCCCCACACCGCCTACCTGTTCGCCGGAACCTGCGACCGCCAGCCGCAGCCCGATGGCCGCGAAGTGGTGGAAGCGCGCTACTTCCCCTCGCACTCGCTGCCCGAGCCGCTCGGCCGCCACACCCGCGCGCGTATTGCAGCGTGGAAGGCGCGGCGCGTGGGTTAAAGCAGCGAGAGCTGCGCCTCGTCGCGCGGCGGCTTTTCGCTCTCTGCCCCTTCTAGCCCCGACAGCGTCAGTCCCATCAACCGGATTGGCTGTGGGAGCGGCAGTTCGGTTTCGAGCAGCGCGCGGGCAAGTCGCGCGAATTCCTCCTTGCCGCTGACGAAATCGGGTTGCGACGCCGCCCGCGTCATGGTGCGGAAATCGGTGAATTTGAGTTTCAGCGTCACCGTGCGCCCCCGCGCCCCTGACGCTTCGATCCGCTCCCACACGATGGCGATGATGTTTTCCAGCGTCGCGCGCAAAGCCGCCCCGCTGCCGATATCCTCGGCAAAGGTGCGCTCCCCGCCGACCGATTTGCGCAGGCGGTGCGCAGCGACGGGGCGCAGATCAATGCCCCGCGCCGCACGGAACAGATAGTCCCCCATGCTGCCGAAATGCTGGCGCAGAAACGCGACGTCCTTGGCCGCAAGGTCCGCGCCGGTGGCGATGCCGAGCTTCTGCATCCGCTCCTCAGCCTTGGGGCCGACGCCGTGGAACCGCCGCACCGGCAGCCCCGCCACGAACGTCGCGCCTTCGCCCGGTCGGATGACGCACAGACCGTCGGGCTTGTTCTGATCGCTCGCGAGCTTGGCGAGGAATTTGTTGTAGCTCACCCCCGCGCTGGCGGTCAGCTGCGTCTTGGCGCGGATTTCCTGGCGGATCAGCGTGGCGATACGGGTGGCGCTGCCGATCCCGAGGCGATCATCGGTGACATCGAGATAGGCCTCGTCGAGGCTCAGCGGCTCGATCAGGTGGGTGTAGTGTTCGAACACATGGCGGATCTGGCGGCTGGCTTCCTTGTAAGCATCGAACCGCGGGCGCACGAAAATGAGATCGGGGCAGAGCCGCTGGGCCGTGACCGAGGGCATGGCGCTGCGCACTCCGAAGACCCGCGCCTCGTAGCTTGCGGCGGCCACCACCCCGCGCCCGCCCGCCCCGCCCACCGCCACGGGAAGCCCGCGCAACTCCGGATTATCGCGCTGTTCGACGCTGGCGAAGAAGGCATCCATGTCGACATGGATGATCTTCCTGAGGCCGGGAGCTTCCCCGTCGGTCTCGTATGAAGGCGCGTCGCTTGCCATGCTTGTGGCAAATAGAACCTTGGCGCGCGCGAAGGAACTGTTGCTGGAACTAATCACCCGCCCTGCCATTTTGTGCACATGCGAAAAGAACAGTGGTCTTCGGGCGAACCCCTTGGCAATGGCCGCCCGATGGCCACCGCCCCTGCCTCGACTGCGCCCCTGCGCAAGGCTCTCTCAGAGCGTGAGTTGATGTGGATGATGGCGCTGCTGATGGCGCTCAACGCCTTCGGAATCGACGCGATTTTGCCCGCATTGGATGCGCTGGCGGCCGATCTCGGGGTGTCGGGCAATGACCGGCAATTCGTGATCGGGGTCTATCTCCTCACCGCCGGGATTGGCGCGCTGGCGCCGGGCGCGCTGGCCGACCGGTTCGGGCGGCGGCCGATCCTTTTGGGTTCGATTGCGGTCTATATCGTCCTGTCGATCGCCAGTGCGATGGCGCCCACCTATGACGCGCTGATCGCGGTGCGCGCGGCGCAAGGTTTCTTTGCCGCCGGCATCGTCGCGCTGCCACCCGCGATCATCCGCGACCGGGTGGGCGGCGACAAGATGGCCAAGATGATGAGCCTGATCTTCGTGATCTTCCTGATGGTCCCCGCCGTCGCGCCCACCATCGGCGAGGGCATCCTGCAACTGGGCAACTGGCGCGCGATCTTCGGCTTCATGGCGGTGCTGGGCGTCGCCGTGGGCGCGTGGGTATATGTCCGCCTGCCCGAGAGCCTGTCCGAAGAGAACCGCCAGCCGATCCATGTGCGCACCATCGCCGCCAACATGACCCGCGCACTCTCGACCCCGAGCGTGGCGGGCTACGTGCTCGGTTCCGCGCTGGTGTTCGGCGCGCTGTTCGGCTTCATCAATTCCTCGCAGCAGCTGATCACCCAGACCTTTGGCGCGGGCGACATCTTCCCGATGGTCTTCGCAATCTGCGCAGGGTCTATGGCGTTTGCCAGCTGGTCGAACTCGCGCATTGTCGAGCGCTTCGGCGCGCGTCGGGTGAGCCACACTGCGCTGTTCGCTTTTATCGTGGTGAGCGCGGTGCAGGTGATGTTCGCCTTCCAGCCGGACGAGAGCCTGTGGCAATTCGTGCCCCTGATGGCGATCAACATGGCGTTGTTGGGCTTCATCGGCAGCAATTTCGGCGCGATCGCGATGAACCCGTTCTTCAGCATCGCGGGCGCGGCAAGCTCGGCACACGGCTTTGTGCGCATGACGATGGCCGCGCTGCTCGGCGGAGCGATCGGCTATGCCTTCGATGGCACCGCAAGGCCGCTGGCGCTGGCGCTGCTGGCGAGCGGGCTGGCGTGCCTCGTGCTGGTGCTGTGGAGCGAGAAGGGCAAGCTGTTCGGCCCGTCCGATGCCGAGGCGGGGATGGGGATGAAGGGCGCTCCGGCAGAGTAGTTTACTGCGTCATTGCGAGGAGCCGAAGGCGACGCGGCAATCCATGATCAGCCGTCACGCCAAGACGCACCGCTAGTCCATGGGTTGCTTCGCTGCGCTCGCAATGACGAAAATCAGGCGTCTGCGCCCAACCTCCGCCAAGCCAACCCCGCAAATTCGCACAGCAAGGGCCGCGTATCGCGCGGGTCGATGATGTCCTCGACATTGAAGCGTTCGGCTGACCGGAAGGGCGAGGTGACCTTCGCCAGCCGTTCGCGGATTTCCTCCAGCAGCGCCTGCGGATCGTCGGCGGCTTCGAGCTCCGATTTGTAGGCGACCTCCAAGCCGCCCGCGATCGGCAGGCTCCCCCAATCGCCGCTCGGCCAGCAATAGCGGTACTGATACCGCTCGGCATTGCTCATCGCGCTGCCCGCAATGCCATAGGCGCGGCGCATCACGATGCTGGCGAGCGGCACGGTGGCGCGGTAGATCGCGTTCATCGCATTGACGCCGTAGCGGATCGTCCCCGCCATCTCCGCCTCGCGCCCGATCATGAAGCCGGGGTTGTCGACGAGGTGGACGATGGGGAGCCGGAACTGGTCGGCTAGGCGGACGAAGCGTTCGACCTTCTCGGAGGTCTTGGCCTCCCACGATCCGCCGAGATAGCTGGGATCGGAGGCGATGACGAAGACCGGCCAGCCATCCAATCGCGCGAAGGCGGTGATCGCGGCACGACCCCAGTGCTTGCCCATCTCGAACACGGTGCCATGATCGAACAGCATCTCCATGCAGCGGCGCATCGAATAGACCTGCTTGGGATCGCGCGGCACGAGGCTGAGCAGCGCTTCCTCGCGCCGGTCGGCGGGATCATCGCAGGCGCTGCGGCGCGCCGGTTGGCCGACATATTCGGGCATGAAGGAGAGGAAATGCCGGGCGCGGGCGAAGGCCTCGGCCTCGCTGGCGACCTCGTCGTCGACGACCCCGTTGCGGGTGTGGATCGCCGATCCGCCGAGCGCCTCTTTGGCCTCCTCGTGATTGGCCGCGCCGCCCTTGTAGGCCTCGCCCAAGCCATCGACCACGGCTGGGCCGGCGGCGAAGATCTGGCTGAGGCCCTTGACCATGATCGAATAGTGGCTGGCGACCGTGCGCGCTGCGCCGAGGCCTGCCGTCGGCCCGAGCGCCAGCGCCACCACCGGCACGGTGTCGAGGTTGGTCACCACATCGCCCCAGCCCGGCACGGCGGGGATATAGGTCGCGCCGATCTGTTCGAGCGTCTTGACCGAGCCGCCGCCGCCCGTCCCGTCGATCATGCGGATGATCGGGAGTTTGAGTTGATGCGCCATCATCTCGGCCTGCACCATCTTGCGCGCGATCCCGGCATCCGCCGCGCCGCCGCGGATGGTGAAATCGTCTGCGGTGGCGACTACCGGGCGGCCGTTTATGAGGGCCTTGCCGAAGAGGAAGGGGGCGGGGGTTACGCTGGCGAGGTCGCCATTGGCGTCATACTTCGCGCTGCCCGCAATCTTGCCGATCTCGCGGAAGGAGCCTTCGTCGCACAAGGCCGCAAGCCGTGCGCGGGCGTCCATCTTGCCGCGTCCGTGCTGGCGCGCAACCTTGTCCGCGCCGCCCATCTGTTCGGCCAGCGCCTCGCGGGCGCGCAGTTCTTCGAGTTCCTTGGCCCAGGTCATCAATCCTCCCTCACACCTCGTCATTGCGAGGAGCCGCAGGCGACGCGGCAATCCATGGTCGGACGGCGCGCCGGGATACGAGGTCAGGTCATGGATTGCTTCGCTGCCGCTCGCAATGACGAAAAGAAGGGACGGTTACTCCCCCGCAGGCACCACCCGGCACAACACCGCCTCGACCTGTACCTGCCCGCCTGCGCTGACGCCCAGCCCCTCGACCACCCCGTCGAAGGGCGCGGTGAGGGCGTGTTCCATCTTCATCGCCTCGAGCACCATCAGCCGCTGCCCGGCGGTGACGGCTTGGCCTTCGCTCACATCGACCGCGATGACCTTGCCCGGCATGGGGGCGAGGATCGCGCCATCGGCGGCGGAGGCTTGGCCGGTGCCGTCATACCGAGCGACGTTCAGGATGAATGTCGCACCCAGATCATCGACCAGCCAGCCGTGTTCGACACGCTCCGTCCACCGCGAAGCTCCTGCAAAATCGGGGTCGAAAGCGACCGCATAGGTGGTGCGGCCATCGGTCAAGGCATAGGTTGGCGGAACCGGATCGGCATTGAGGCGCGTTCCGATCTGCGATGTCCATGCCGTTTTGGTGCGGCCATCTTCCGACGCGTAGATGGTCTCCCGCGCCACGCCCCGCGCGGCGTCAAACACCAGTTCGGCCACGTTTTGCAGCGCATTTTCGCTCGGCTCGTGGGGTTGAACCAATTCCTCAATGTTGCGTTCAATCAGACCCGTGTCGAGATCGGCAGAGCGAAAGGCCTTGTTTTCCAAGCATGCGATCAGGAAGCGGGCATTGTTGCGCACAGGCCAGCAGGTAATCGTAGAGCAAGCCATCGCGAGGCTTTTTGCGGCCGCTTGCCGGTCCTCGGCATGGACGATTATCTTGGCGATCATGGGGTCGTAGAAGGGGGAAATCTCGTCGTGCTTTTCGACCCCGGTTTCCGCGCGGACTGTACGAGTCCGGGTTGAGCTTGGCAGGTGGAAATAGGTCAGCTTGCCGGTGCTGGGCAGAAATCCGGCTGCCGGATCCTCCGCATAGAGCCGCGCCTCGATCGCATGGCCGTTGATCGACAGCTCGTCCTGCCGCTTGGGCAGCGCCTCCCCGCTCGCGACGCGCAGTTGCCATTCGACCAGATCGACCCCGGTAATTTCCTCGGTGACGGGGTGTTCCACCTGAAGCCGGGTGTTCATCTCCATGAAGAAGATGCGGTCGGCGCGCAGGCCGTCCGAGGCATCGGCGATGAATTCGATCGTGCCCGCGCCCTCGTAATCGACCGCCTTGGCGGCGCGCACGGCGGCGGCACAGATCGCTTCGCGGGTGGCGGCGTCCATGCCGGGGGCGGGCGCTTCCTCGATCACCTTCTGGTGGCGGCGCTGCAATGAGCAGTCACGCTCGAACAGGTGGACGACGTTGCCATGGCTATCGCCGAACACCTGCACCTCGATATGGCGGGGCGAGGTGATCCACTTTTCGAGCAGCACTTCGTCATTGCCGAAGCTGGCCTTAGCCTCGCGGCGGCAGGATTCGAGGCTCGCGACGAAATCTTCCGGCACGTCGACCTTGCGCATCCCCTTGCCGCCGCCGCCCGCGACGGCCTTGATGAGGACGGGATAGCCGATGGCCTCTGCCTCGGCGGTGAGGCGTTCCAGCGATTGATCCGCGCCGTCATAGCCCGGCGTCACCGGCACGCCCGCCGCGCGCATCAACTGCTTGGCCGCGTCCTTCAGGCCCATGGCGCGGATGCTGGCAGGTTTGGGGCCGACCCAGATCAGCCCCGCGTCCAGCACCGCCTGCGCAAAGTCGGCGTTCTCCGACAGGAAGCCATAGCCCGGGTGGATCGCATCCGCCCCGGTCTGCTGCGCGGCGGCGATGATCTTCGCGCCGACCAGATAGCTTTCGGCAGCGGGCGAGGGACCGATATGCACGGCCTCATCAGCGGAGCGCACGTGGAGCGCCTTGGCATCGGCATCGGAATAGACCGCGACCGTCGCGATCTCCATGCTTCGCGCCGTGCGCATGATCCGGCAGGCGATCTCGCCGCGATTGGCGATCAGGAGCTTGGTGATCATTCGCCCGCCTCCGGTGCGCCGAGCCGCGCGCATTCGCTCGGCAGCTCCATCGTGAAGCTGGTATTGGCGACGCGCCAGCCGCTGTCGGTCTTTACCATGCTCAGAGAATTGATACCGCAATGCGTGGTCTCGCCGCGCACCATGAAGCGATACGGCCCCCAGACCTGCGCCATGTCGCCGTCAACCAGCACGGCCTGCATGGCCATGACCTCGTCGAGATCCTCAGGTGATGAAGCCCAGCGTTCGAGGTGCTTGGCGACTGGCACCGCATCAACGCGGGGGGCATCGGGCTTCATCCGGTTGTGGATGAAAATCACGCCTTCGGGCAGCATCTGACGGGCCAGTGCGGTCTTGTCGTCGCTGCGCAGCGCGGCGAAGAAGGCATCGGCGGCGGCGATGGCTTCGGCTTGTTCGGGCGTCGGTTCGGCAGCGAGCGGGGCGGCGGCGGCGAGGGCGGCGGTGGCGAGAATGGCTTTCATGCCCGCGGGATTAGCCGCTTTTTTTCGTCATTGCGAGCCAGAGGCGGAAGTGAAGCTGGCAAACGGCCAACCAATCCATGACCTAACATCAATGCGGGGGCTCGGCCGGTTCATGGATTGCCGCGTCGCCCCTCACGGGGCTCCTCGCAATGACGAAGGCTAGGCCCGGGGAGACGGTGAGGGGCTGGCAGGCCGGTAATCCGCGATGCCCCAGTCGATCCCGCCTGCCGGCATCTTCTCGCGGTTGAGCACCGCGGAAAGAAACGCGCGCACGCCGTAGAGCGCCTTTTCGCTGCGGGGCACGTAGGTGCGGCTGGCCCAGGCCTCGGGGCCGCGCTTGCGCACCTTTCGTCCGATCGCGCCATAGATGCGCGCGGCCGAGAGCACCGCCCAGCGGCTGCGGAAGGGGAGTTTCGCCGCGCCCACACGCGCTGCCGCCTCGTGCTTTTCCACCAAGGCGACCAGCCGCGCGGCCATGTCGGCGAGTTCCTTGCGGTGGTGCGGTTTGGTGTGCTGGCCGGGCTCGATATCCTCTTCCGCCAGCCATTCCTGCGGCAGGTAACACCGCCCCGCCGCGTCATCCTCGACGATATCGCGCGCGATGTTGGAAAGCTGGAAGGCGAGGCCCAGATCATTGGCGCGGTCGAGCGTTTCCTGATCCTTGGGGTCAACCCCCATCACCACCGCCATCATCACGCCCACCGCGCCGGCCACGTGGTAGCAATAGCGCAGCATGTCCGCCTCGGTGCGCGGGCGCCAGTCTTCGGCATCGAGCTGGAAGCCCTCAATCACATCCTCGGCCATCTGCGGGGTGAGGCCGACTTCCGCCGCGACCACGCCGAGGGCATCGAAGGCCGGATCGCCCGTCGGCTTGCCTTCGAAGGCGAGTGCGGTCAGGCGGCGGATCAGCGCGAGGCGGCCCGCCAGATCGGACTGATCGCCCAGCACGCCCCCCATGTCCTGATTATCGGCAATGTCGTCTGCCCGGCGGCACCAGGCGTAAAGCAGCCAAGCGCGCTCGCGGGTTTCCTTGTCGAACAGGCGGGCGGCGGCGGAGAAGCTCTGCGATCCGCGCTTGATCGACAACCGCGCGTGTTCAACCAGCGCGGCACGGGTGGCGGCATCAACCGGCATGGCGAGGCTTACAGCTCCTCAGCCTTCATGCGGAAGATCGGGGTGTGGGGCTGGTAGGCCTCCATCTTGGCGAGCAGTTCATGGATCGAAGTGGCCGCGATCAGGATGTTCTGGTGCGCGGGCCGGACAAAGCCGACTTCGGCCATCTTGGCGTTGAAGGCGAGCAGGTGATCGTAGAAGCCGAAAGCGTTGAGCAGGCCGACGGGCTTGGTGTGATAGCCCAGCTGCGACCAGCTCATCGCCTCCCACAATTCGTCCATCGTGCCGACCCCGCCGGGGATGGTGACGAAGCCATCCGAGAGATCGGTGAAGCGCTGCTTACGCTCGTGCATCCCGCTGACGGTGACGAGTTCGTCGCAATCGTGATTGGCGACTTCAGCCTTCACCAGATGTTCGGGGATGATGCCGATCACCTCGCCGCCCGCGTCCTTCGCGCCCTTGGCAACCGCGCCCATCAGCCCGAGCTTGCCCCCGCCATAGACCAGCCCAATGCCGCGCCCGGCCAATTCCGCGCCGACATCATAGGCGAGCTGGATATAGCGCGGATCTTCGGGCGAGGCCGAACCGCAATAGACGGCGAGACGTTTCACTTGGCATCCTCCCCTGCAAGGGGAGGGGGACCAGACACAGTCTGGTGGAGGGGCGAGCCGGTCATGCCTTCCAATCTTTCATCACAAATCTGCACCACCCGCTGAACCACGCCTTCAATATCTTCAAGCACAAGTTTCGCCGGGATGCGCGTGGTGGCGATACCCTGTTCGCGCAGGAACCGCGAGCGCGCTGCGTTCTTTGTGATCACCGCAGCGCTGTCGTGAGCCTTGCCATCAACCTCGATTGCCAGCCGCGCCTTAGTACAGAAGAAATCGAGCACGTAGATCCCGGCGGGGTGCTGGCGGCGAAACTTGTAATTGCCGGGGCGTTTGCGCAACGCCTGCCACAGGGCAATCTCCGGCGGGGTCATGTCGGCCCGGAGTTTGCGGGCGAGTCTGACTGTGTCGCTTTGACCTCTGATCATCGCTCGCCCCTCCACCACCTCCGGTGGTCCCCCTCCCCTGAGGGGGAGGATTTATGCGCCCGCCTTTATCGCCAGATCCTCCAGCATCAGGCCCGCAGTCGCCTTCGCGCTGCCGACTACGCCGGGGATGCCTGCGCCAGGATGCGTGCCTGCGCCGACGAGGTAGTAGTTGTCGATCACATCATCGCGGTTGTGGCCGCGCAGGTAGGCGCTCTGCCACAGCACGGGTTCAAGGCTGAAGGCGCTGCCCATGTGGGCGTTGAGGTCCTGCTTGAAGTCCTTGGGCGCGTAGCTGAACTTGGTCACGATCCGGCTGTGGATGTCGGGGATCAGGCGGCGCTCCAGCTCGTCGAGGATCATCTTTTCCAGCTTCGGGCCGACATCGTCCCAGTCGATCGGCATCTTGCCCATGTGGCTCACCGGCACGAGCGCATAGAAGGTGCTCTTGCCTTCGGGCGCCATGCTCGGATCGGTCACGGTCGGGTGGTGGAGGTAGATCGCGAAATCTTCCGGCACCACACCGTTCTTGTAGATGTCGTCGAGCAGGCCTTTGTAGCGCTTGGCGAACAGGATCATGTGGTGCGGGATGCCGGGCCAGGTGCCCTCGAGCCCGAAATGCACCACGAAGAGCGAAGGCGAGAAGCTCTTGCGGTTCAGGCTCTTGGCCATCTGCTTGCCGCGATCACTGCCCGACAGCAGATCCTTGTAGGAATGCATGATGTCCGCGTTCGAGGCGACCGCATCGAAGCGCTGCTTGAAGCCGCTCTTGGTCTCCACCTCGGTCGCCTTGGTGCCCAGCGTGTGGACCTGCACCACCGGATCGCCGACGATCATTGTGCCGCCCAGTCGCTCGAAATGGCGCACCATCCCGGCAATCAACCGGTTGGTGCCGCCGCGCGCCCACCATACGCCGCCATCCTTCTCCAGCTTGTGGATCAGGGCGTAGATCGACGAGGTGTTCATCGGATTGCCGCCCACCAGCAGCGAATGGAAGCTGAAGGCTTCGCGCAGCTTGGGGTGCTGAATATAGCTCGAGACCATCGAGTAGACCGAGCGCCATGCCTGTTCCTTGATCAGGGCAGGGGCGGCCTTCAGCATCGACTTGAAATCGAGGAACGGCTTGGTGCCGAGCTTCAGGTAGCCTTCCTCATACACCCGCGCCGAATATTCGAGGAAGCGGGCATAGCCGGCCACGTCCGCCGGGTTCAGCTTGGCGATTTCCGCGTTGAGCTGTTCCTCGTCGTTCGAATATTCGAAGTTGGTGCCGTCGGGCCAGTTGAGGCGGTAGAACGGCATGACCTTCATCAGCTCGACATCTTTGGCGATGTCGTGGCCGGTCAGCTGCCACAGTTCTTCAAGGCAGGGCGGATCGGTGATCACGGTCGGCCCGCCATCGAAGGTGAAGCCCTCGCGCTCCCAGTAATAGGCGCGCCCGCCCGGCCGGTCGCGGCCTTCGATCACGGTGGTGGCGATACCCGCCGATTGCAGCCGGACGGCAAGCGCCATGCCGCCAAAGCCTGCGCCGATCACGCAGGCGGTGCGGCCCGCATAGCGTTCGGCCAGCGCGGGATTGACGCCCTTTGCGCCGGTGGGGGTGCCAAGATTGAGCTTCGCATCGGCGTTCATGCCGGGGTCTCCATAGTGAGTGGCTTGGTTTCCAGGGGCTTCCCTGAGGAAAACAGAGCGCGGATTGCGCGCGGGATAGCTACGGGCGGCTTGCCGGTAAGGATGCGCAAGCGGTCAGGCCAGGTCGATCGGCCGGCGTAGAAGCGTTCGACCAGCTTGCCGCGCAGCGCGTAGAAATGCTCGAACACCACCACGCGCTTGTCGGGCTCGGCGGCCTCGAACAGCATCCGGCTGAGCATCCGGTAATAGCCGGTGGCGCGCCAATGGCGCTTGGCCCGGCGCGCGCAGAAGGCAGCGAGTTCCTCGCCCGAAAGACCGGGACGCTTGGCAATCACCTGGGCGATGGCGAGCGCATTGTCGGCGGCGAACGGCAGGGTGTAGCTGGTGAGCGGGTGCGAAAAGCCGCCGCGCGCGCCGGCGAGCGCCACGCCCGGGATCGCGATCTCGGCCTGCGCGGCCGCGAAGTTCCCGCCCGAGACGACCGGCAGGATGCCCGCTTCCTGATCGATCACTTCGCCCTTCCAGCCGCGGCGGTGGGCATATTCGGCGACCCGGCCTTTCAGGACTTCGGCGTCCATCTTCGGCTGATCGGCATAATAGGTGTCCTCGACGAAGACCTCGGTGGGTGACAGCGGCAGGACATAGACGAAGCGGTAGGCCGCGCCATTGCCGTGCGGGGCCAGCTGATCGACGCTCGCATCCATGATCACCGGGCGGGTGAGGCCGTGCGGCTGTTCGCAACGGAAGTGCTGGCCGAGGAATACCTGCCAGCCGCCGGCGAGATGTTCCGAAGCGCGGAACGGGCGGCAATCGATCACGCGGCGGGCGTCGATCCGGGTGCCGTCCGCCAGCGTCACGCCGCGCGCATCGAGGTTGGCGGCCTTGGTGCCCAGCATCACGCGCTCTGCGGGCAGTTCGGCAATCAGCTTGGCGTGAAACTCGGCGCTGGCGAGCGAGCGATAGGCCGTCGGCAGGGTGCGGCCAAGGCTGGGGAAGGTGATGTCATAGCCTTCGTCCCAACCGTTGAGCGCAAAGCCTGCCATCAGCTTGCGCGCGTGCGGGGCGATATCGGTTTCGAACCAGCTCCAGCGGTGGTGCCCGCCGAACGTGCGTCCGGCCTCGATCACCACAAACCGGCAATCGGGCGCATGGCGATGCAGCGCCAGCGCGATCAGCCCGCCCGCCAGCCCGCCGCCGACGATCACAAGATCGTGCGGTGCAGCGTTTTGCGAACCCGGGTTGTGCGGTGAGTCGACCATGTTCCTTCGCCCTAGGCGAGGGCGCGGCCTACGGCAATGCGCGCGATGCGTGCGCGAGGCGTGCGCCGCCGCAGGTGGCCGGCAACAAGGCTCACGCTATTGCGCCGCAAACCGCCGGCCGAACACGTCCTCGACCACCGCGATGATCGCCGCATCTTCCTCGGCGGTGAGGGGTTCGTTTTCCATCTGCACCCGGATTTCCTGCACGCCCGGGCCGATCAGCGACAGCTTGAGCAGCGCCGGATTGGCCTGCGTCTGCCGTCCAAGCTCCATCAGATCTTCCTGCGACATCGCCGAAACGGTCGCGCTGGCGGCCTTGCCGAGATCGGCCTCGACCTGCGCGCGGGTAACCGGCGCGGCGATTTCGATGTTCGACAATGTCGCATCGGGGGTGAACTGGCGCGAGAAGTTGCCCATCATCTTGCGCCCCAGATCCGAACGGTAGAACGCCGCGACGTCGCGCGCCTCGAGCGGGCTGAGATGGCGCGCGAACAGCGCCAGCGTGGTCGGACGGTAGAGCTTGGCGACCCGCGCAGACTGCCCTTCGATGATCGGGCGGATGCCAGCGACCACCTCGGCGATGAGCCCGGGGCTGGCCGCCTCGGCCTGCGAGAACTCGGCCGTGCCGGCAAATTCGCGGCCCAGCGCGGCAAGCGAGGAATCGAGCACCAGCTTCTGGTCGATTGCGGTCTCCATCGCGGCGAGCAGATCTTCGTAGGCGGCATCGTTGCTCGCCTCGGCCTGCGCCAGAGCGGGGGCAGCAGGCACCAGCGCGGCAAGCGGCAATGCGCCAAGCGCCAAGGCAGCGGCCACAGCGCGGAAACGGGTGAGGCGTATCATCGGCAAGACAGGTGCCTTTCAAAGCAAGCGGTTATGCCCTCACGATAGCGGCCCGATCGCCAAGCGCAAACCCGTGCGCGCACCGTGCACCGGCCGATCAGCACTTGGCGAGCGTCGTGGTCTGGCTCGCAGCGGCCTTGGCCAGCCCCTTGGCATGAAGCGCCGCGAAGCCTTCGACGGGTATGCGCGCGAAGTATTTCTGGGTCTCGTAGAATTTCGGCGGAAGCATGAAGCGCAAGTGCAGGTATTCCGGCGGCGTGGCTCCGGTCAGATCCTTGAAATCGGCCGTTATCGGACGGCCGATACCATCGCTGACCGGGCGGTTCAGAAACATCCCCGTCCAGCGCCCGCCCGGCTCTTGGCGATCGATCAGCCACTCGCCGCTAGCAATCTGCCGGTCGGGGCTGAAAACCACCATGGCGTCATTGTCCTTGATGTAGCCATTCAAGGTGTACTCCCCACGGCTCACCAATGGCTGGCCGGGTGAGTAGAAGGTCTGTGATAGAACCAGCTGCAAATTGCCTTTCAGCACAAGGCCGTTGGCCGGCTTGCTCTGGCCCGGCGGCGCGGGATCGGGCTGCATGGTGGCGGTCAGCAGCACCTGATCCTTGGCATATTGGCACGTCCACACCGTCTTGGCAGCGGCAGGCGAGCCTGTGAGCGCGAGAGCGGCCACTGCCGCCAGACCGGAAAATTTCGTGAGCATCAAGTTCCCCCTTCGCGTCCCCGCTGGACTCATAACGGCGTGCGTCCTATCCAGCAATCATCCCCGGGGAGCGTGCCCTCCGTGAACCGCTCAGGTGAGCGGCAAACGGAAAATGCTGAGAGGGGCGGTTAGCACCGTCCGACCCGTCGAACCTGAACCGATTAGCATCGGCGGAGGGAGTGGGCTGGTCATCGCACCATGAACCCCGCTCGCTTTCCGCCTCGAGGAGAGAGACGAGCACATGGCCGACATAAACAGCCCCGTCGAAATTGGCGTCACCACCGGCCCCATCCGTGGCAGCCGCAAGATCCACGTCGGCGCGCGCACCGGCTCCGGCATCCGTGTCGCCATGCGCGAGATCGATCTGGAAGGCGATGAGCCGAGCGTGCGGGTCTATGACACCTCGGGCCCCTATACCGACCCCAATGCGCTGATCGACATCAACGCCGGCCTCGCGCCGCTGCGCCGCGACTGGATCATGGCGCGCGGCGATGTCGAGGCTTATGATGGCCGCGAGGTGAAGCCCGAAGATAACGGCCAGCTCGGCCCGGACCGCTCCGGCGGCGTCCCGCAATTCCCCAATGCCGTGAAGCGCCCGCTGCGTGCCAAGGCTGGCATGAATGTCAGCCAGATGCATTACGCTCGCAAAGGCATCATCACGCCGGAAATGGAATATGTCGCCGAGCGCGAGAACCTCGGCCGCGAAATCGCTGCCGACATGGTGCGTGACGGGCAGAGCTGGGGCGCGGAAATCCCGACCATCATCACGCCGGAATTCGTGCGGCAGGAAATTGCGCGGGGCCGTGCGATCATCCCCAACAACATCAACCACCCCGAGAGCGAACCGATGGCGATCGGGCGCAATTTCCTCGTCAAGATCAACGCCAATATCGGCAACTCGGCGGTGGCGTCGAACGTGGCGCAGGAAGTCGACAAGATGGTATGGGCGACCCGCTGGGGCGCGGACACGATCATGGACCTCAGCACCGGTCGCAACATCCATGACACTCGCGAATGGATCATCCGCAACAGCCCCGTGCCGATTGGCACCGTGCCGATCTATCAGGCGCTGGAGAAGGTCGGCGGGGTGGCCGAGGAGCTGACTTGGGAGATATTCCGCGACACGCTGATCGAGCAGGCCGAACAGGGCGTCGACTACTTCACCATCCATGCGGGCGTGCGCCTCGCCTATGTTCCGATGGCGGCCAAGCGCGTCACCGGGATCGTGAGCCGCGGGGGCTCGATCATGGCCAAGTGGTGCCTTGCTCACCACAAGGAAAGCTTCCTCTACGAGCACTTCGACGAGATCACCGAGATCATGAAGGCGTACGACATCGCCTACAGCCTCGGCGATGGGTTGCGCCCCGGCAGCATCGCCGACGCCAATGACGAAGCGCAGTTCTCCGAACTCTACACGCTGGGCGAACTCACCCACCGCGCCTGGGCACAGGATGTGCAGGTGATGATCGAAGGGCCGGGCCATGTGCCAATGCACAAGATCAAGGAGAACATGGAAAAGCAGCTGCAGGTGTGCGGCGAGGCGCCGTTCTACACCTTGGGCCCGCTCGTCACCGATATTGCGCCCGGATACGACCACATCACCAGCGGCATCGGCGCGGCCCAGATCGGCTGGTATGGCACGGCGATGCTCTGCTACGTCACGCCCAAGGAGCACCTCGGCCTGCCCGACCGCGACGACGTGAAGGTCGGCGTGATTACCTACAAGCTGGCGGCACATGCAGCCGACTTGGCGAAGGGGCATCCCGCGTCGCAGGTGCGCGACAATGCATTGAGCAAGGCACGCTTCGAATTCCGCTGGCGCGATCAGTTCAACCTCAGCCTCGATCCGGAAACCGCCGAGCAATATCACGACCAGACGTTGCCTGCCGAAGGCGCGAAGTCGGCGCATTTCTGCTCGATGTGCGGGCCGAAGTTCTGCTCGATGCAGATCAGCCAGGACGTCCGCGATTTCGCCGCTAAGCAGAACGAAAGCCCCGAAGGCTTTTTGGCTTCGGAAAAGCTGGGCGCGGACACGGCCGAGGCGAGCCGTCAGGCGGCGCTGAAGGGGATGGCCGAGATGAGCGCCAAGTTCCGCGAGGTCGGCGGGCAGCTGTATGTGGGGGCGGGGGACCGGGAGCATGACTGAGAAGCTTGATTTCCTGCGCATTGGCGTTCCGTGTGCACTGATGTTTGGTCTGGCCTCGCCGCTAGCGGCGGAGCCAGCGCCGCCGGACGCGCCGCAGCAGATTGACGCGCTGACAGCTTCGCCCGAACACTTCCGCCTTGTCCTCGAAAATGAGACGGTCCGCGTCCTCGAATACACCTTGTTGCCGGGCCAGAAAGATCAACCGCACACGCACCCGAGGCGCGTTGCGCATGTGATTTCGGGCGGCACCTTGCGCGTGGGCCTGCCCGACGGCACCGCATTCGTCGTCGAGGAAAAGGCAGGCACCAGCGCCTGGTCTGATCCGGCACCGCTACACGACACCGAAAACATCGGCACTACGCCGATCACGATCCTTTTGGTCGAAGTGAAGATGCCGGTCAGTGGGGGTGGTAACATGATTGAGGTGTCGGCAAGGTAAGGGGGCGGAAATGATGCGCCTCGTTCAGTCGAAGCGAGCGGCGGCGCTGCTGCTGGCAAGCGCAGGGCTGCTCATCGCCTGCGTCTCTTCTCAGCAACTCTCGGCCCCCGCCGCCGCGCAGGACGCGCCCGCGATCACGCTGGCCGAGGCGCGCGCTTCGACCGCCGGGGACTGGGCGGGGCAGCTGCAATATCTCGATTACCAGTCGGGCGAGTGGCAGGGCATTCCCGTGACCGTCACCGTCACGCTGGAGGGCGATGGCAACACGCTCACCCGCCGCGCCACCTTCGATGACGGGCCGCGGGTCGGCAATGTCTTCATCACCTCGCTGGCGATGCTCGATAAGGACGGCGTCACCGAATACTCCACCGGCTTCCGCGCCGGGCGCACACCCGAGGTGAGCGCCACTACCCTCACCCTCACCGCCGCCGCCGATGCCGAGCACTGGACGATCCGCGCCGAGCTTGACGCCACAGATGACGATCGCCCCGCGCGCACCCGCGAAACCACCACCCGCGATGGGGCGAGCCTCGTCACGCTCAAGGAGGTCGACTTCCTCGACGAGCCGGGTGAGCAATGGTTCAGCCGCAACCGCTCGGTGCTGGAGCAGGTGCGCCGCTGAGCGTGCCAAGGCTGCCGCACAAAGATCGTTTGACCCCCCGCGCCAAAGCGCCGACACCCCCTGCCGGGGCGTGATCCATGGGGGGCAATCACAATGACCGCATACCGTTTGCTGCAAATCCTGCTCGTCGCCTTCGGGGTGGTGTTCTGCCTTGTCGGACCTCTAGCGATTGTCTGGCCGAGCGGCTGGGCGTGGCACGAAGGGCCGCCGATGGCCTCGCAATACTTCATGATGATCGTGGGGGTTTACGCAACGCTGGGCGTGTTCATGATCCTCGCCGCGCGCGATCCGTTAAAGCATGTCTCGTTGATCTGGTTCGTCGCCGTGTCGAGCGCGGTGCACGCCGCGATCATGGCGGTGCAATCGCTCGGCGCGCCGATGCATCACGGGCATCTGCTGGGCGATGTCCCTGCGCTATTGATGGTGACCGTGGCCTTCGCGGTTCTGCTTCCCATCGCTGAGCGCAATGCGGCGACCGGACGCGCAAGCGTCGGGTAGCGCCGATGGCTGACCGACGCGGAGGACTTCGCGCAGGCTGCGGACCGTCGTATGGTGGTGCATCTGACCGCTGGCACGAACGAGGCTGCGGCCGGACAGGGAGTATGGCGAATGATGAAGCATAAGCTGACCGTGCTTGCGCTGATTTCACTGGCCGCCTGTGCCGCCGAGCGCGAACCGCCCGCGCCTATGCTCGACGAAGCCGCGGTGATCGCCGACTCGCTGCCTGTGGCGCAGGGGTTTCAGGCGGAGCTGCAGGCCCAGCTCAAGGCCGCGATCGCGGCGGATGGGCCAAAGGGCGGGGTCTCGGTCTGCCAGCAGGCCGCGCCGGCCATTGCAGCGGCGCAATCCGAGGCGAGCGGGGCCGCCGTCTCGCGCATCGCTGCCAAGCATCGCAATCCGGCAGGCGGTGTGCCGCCCGAGCTGGCACAGGCCTATGCCGCGCTCGAGGCGGCGCCCCTGATCGAAGGCAAGCCCAACCGCCAGATCGTCCAGACCGGCAGCGGCGCGAATGCCAAGGTGCATGTCCTCTCGGCCATTCCGATGCAGGAGCAGCCCTGTTCGGTGTGCCACGGCACCAACATCGAACCCGCTCTGAAGGCGCATATCGACAGTCTTTACCCGGGCGATCTCGCCACAGGGTTCAAGCCGGGTGAATTGCGGGGTGCGCTGCTGATCAGCTGGGATGCCGCAAAGTTCCTGAAATGAGGATGCGCGCAGGCCCGCTTGCTGTGGCCCTGCTGCTGGCACCGGCGCTTGCTGGCTGTGTCACCGCGCCGCCAAGCCTTGCGCCCGTTCCCTTGGCGCAGGCCGAGGCGCCGGTGTTCGATCCCTTCACCTTCTTCCTTGGCACGAGCGAGGGCACGGGGACGCTCGCCAAGGTGATGGCGGACGATGTTCCGGTGCGGGTGAAAAGCAGCGGGCGGATCGAGGCCGAGGCCCGCCGCGAGGCCGCCTGGGCCGCGCCGCCGCAGCGTGTGCTGGTGCTCGATCAGGTGGTGACCGAGGGCGACAAGCCACCGCGCAAACGCCAGTGGCGGCTCACCGAGGTCGCGCCGGGGCGTTACACCGGCACCCTGTCCGATGCGATCAGCCCGGTCGACGCACGCAGCCTCGGCAACCGGCTGGTGATCACCTTCACCATCAAGGGCGGCTTTGCGGTGCGGCAGGAGCTCACCCTCGCGCCCGATGGCCAAAGCGCGGCCAATGTGATGCAGGTGAGCAAGCTCGGGCTGACAGTGGCGGTGTTGAGCGAGGGCATCCGCAAGACCCCCTGAGCACACCCCTGAGCACACCCCTGAGCAGGCGCGCCGGTGTCAGCTGTTCTTCATATTCTCCAGACCCTTGATCCCGCCGGGCTTGAGGCTGGGCTGGCTGGCGTTCACCTTCGGGCCCTTGTCGGCCTTGGGCTTTCGCGTTTCGCGGCTTTTCTTCTGTTGGCCCTTGGCCATGGCATGTTCCAATCGGGCGGGATGCCCGCACCTGCTCTGCGCCCCTGTGACGAAATTGTCAATTATCTGAAAATAATATCGAAAATGCGATGAGCTGAATGTTGAAGTCGACGAAATAATTGCCATATCTCTAAGGCTACCAGACAACACCGAAACACAAAAGTTCAAGTAAAACTGAACGATGTTTCGCTGTGACTGTTAGCCCCGTGCGCAAGTTGTCATATTCGATTGCCCGTGCGGACACGAAAAGGAAGCATCATCATGACCCATTATGGCAAGATTCACTCTTACGACGCAACCAAGGGCGCCGGGATGATCACGCCGGAAAAGGGCGGCGATGCCCTGCCGTTCGCCAAGGCGGATCTTCAGCAGCAGGCTGAAGTGCCCAAGGTCGATCAGCGCTATGGCTATGAAACCAAGCAGGGCGAAGGCGGCAAATCGCACGCCATCAGCCTGCAGATGGAACAGGGCGACAGCGCCAGCGACAGCAGCTCCAAGCAGCAGAGCTAAGCCCTAACCGGCCCACAAGCGGGGGCTTCCGGATGTCCGGAGGCCCCCGATTGCGTTTCCGCCTCCCGACCCGAACACTGACAACCGCAAGGGGGCCCACCCGATGGATCTCAATCAACTGCTCCACGCCCACCAGATCGCCAAGGTGGATCACGCCCGCGCCGAAACCCGCGCCGAACGCGATGGCCATGCCGACACGCTGATGCTGCTGGCGACCCGCATCCGCACGATCCGCGAGGATGGCGGCGCCGATGTCGAGGTGGCGCCGTTTGTGGCGGGCGAGCCGGAGGCGGATTACTTCGAGCGCTAGGCGCGCTGCCCCCTTCGCCCGCGACTTCGCGCTTGACCGGCGCGGCGGGCCGGGCGCAGTCTGCCCCTCTCGCAAGGGGAGGGACACCACCATGCACTATGCCGCCGCTTACCGCGCTGTTCTTCGCAAGGGTGCAGTGGCGCTCGCGCTCGCCGCCGGAGCCGCCGCCGGCCCACTGAGCGCGCAGGCCGCCGCGCCCAAAGAAACCCTGATGCCCGAAAACCCCGAAGCCCGTGCCTTTCAGGAGACTGCGGGCTTTTCCGATGCGGTGGTGCACGGCGACACCATCTACCTCTCGGGCGTGGTCGCCGGGCCCGCGCAGGGCGAGACCAGCCTCACCCCCGCCTATGAACGCGCCTTTGCGCGGATCGACGCGATCCTCCAGCGGCTCGGCGCGTCATGGGACGATGTGCTGGTGTTCGACACCTTCCACAAGGGTTCTGTGAGCGCGCAGGTCGAGGCGCTGCTGCCGGTCAAGAACCGCTACATCAAAGCGCCCTTCCCGGCCTGGACCGCGGTGGGGGTGACGGAATTGTATGAGGCGAGCGCGGTGACGGAGATCAAGCTGACGGTGCGGAAGCAGTAGGGGGTACCGATCCGTGATCGTCGCCACGGTGGATTAGTTGAAATAGTTTGCGCCTCCTCTTGAAAGACAAGCAATAATTCGCATACTCGATTGTGGCAGACGACTCCTCGTGGGTTGGCCTGTGAATGCGGTTCACCCGTTCCATAAGTCAGGTTCAGGACACGGCGCGACGCGGCCTTGTGGCCGTAAGCCGGGTGCTTGGGCACATGGCAAATACCGACACTCCGCGTGCGGAAGGTCGGCACCGGACTGACGGAAAGGAACGAAGCATGCCTCGCTTTACCACCAGAACCGGCGAGGTTCGGAGCCAATTTCACGAGGGGCCTTCTCGGGGGCAGCCGAATCTTCCGGCGCGCAAAGCCGGATCGCCTAGGGCGGTCGAGCGTGACTGGGGTATTGTTCTTGGTTTGTTCCAAGGCGCCCTTGCGTTCGGTGCGGCTCTAATGCTATGGTGCACAATGACTCTTGCGGCGAATTTCGCTGAGAGTCAGGTTCAGGACACGGCGCGACGCGGCCTTGTGGCCGTAAGCCGGGTGCTTGGGCACATGGCAAATACCGACACTCCGCGTGCGGAAGGTCGGCTCCTGGTGAACCGCCAGTTTGGGTAATTTAGGTGAAGCTGGCGGCAACTAGGCGACGAAACACCCTGCAAAGGGTTTTTGACGCGTCTCAACTCCAAGAAGTTTGGAAAGACGAGCGAAAGCGCTTTCTTTCAAGTTGTTACGGCTATGATCGCATCTCTGGAAGGCAGTATGATGCGGAGCGAGCTTGGCGAATTCCGTCAATAAGAGAACGACGGCTAAAGAGCCCGTTCAAGCCCCATGTGCTACTAGCGATCGCCCGCCCAAAAAAAGACGGAGGGCACCGGATAATATGCGTTCCAACTGTTGAAGATCGGCTGGTTCAATTTTCTATACTTTCCGAAATTCGGGATAAGCTGAAGGCTAGAGGGCTTCTTAACGAAGTGAGCTATGGTCTGACGGCTCATGCTTCGAGAACCGTGCAAGATGCGAGGGGCCGAGCAACCTATCTGAGAGAAGCAGGAGGATTCGTCTATAAGACTGATATCCAGAAATTCTTTGATAGAATCCCGAGGGAAACCCTCAAGGCTGAGTTACGTCGGGTAATTGCGGATCGTTCGCTTCATACGATTTTGGAATCCTTCGTTGATGTGGAAATAGGCGATGGATTTGCTCCAAATTGGCAGCAGATCGTTGATGCTGCGGGCATAAAAATTGGGGAAGGGGTGCGGCAAGGCATGCCGTTGTCCCCGTATTTCGCGGGGATCATCCTTCAAAAATTAGATAAAGATCTCGAACGACGGAATTTCCCAGTAATAAGATATGTAGACGACATCATTGGTTTTTTTCGATCTCAAGGTGAATGTGAAAACTTTGACAAATATCTGAGAGATAAACTTGGCGAATTGCAATTGACGCTAGGATCAATAGGCGAGCCAAAATCTAAGACCATCATTTATCAGCCGGATGAATCGGCAGATTTCCTCGGAATGGAGATGAAATTTGATATCAATGGGCGCTGCTTGCTAAGTGTAGGCGAAAAGACAATTGAAGGAATCGAGGCAAATTTTGCGGCGATGGCAAACATTGAACATCTCCTCCAAAAAAAATTAACATTACCGAATTTAGGGGCCAGAATTCAAGCTATGGAGCGTGGCTATATCGCAGCCTATCATGGCGCAGAAAATATGAGCGAGCTAAAGCAACGGATACATGGTGCATCTGAATCTATAGTTGAGAATGTACTTGAGGAAATTTTTGGAGCTGCTGTTGAAAGGTTGACGCCTAAGCAGAAAAGATTTCTAGGGATTGATTGAGCGGCGCAATTATATCTAACCACCCTTGCTCCCAGACCCACTCCAGAGCGATTCCTCTCCTAAAGCTCAGCCCCGCCCCTCTCGCGTTGAGCCGCCATAAGGCTCCGCCCCAACCTAACCCCGCCGCAACCCCACCAGCACCCGATCCAGCGCCTGCAGGAACCGCGAGCGATCCGCCTTGCTGAACGGCGCGGGGCCGCCTCCTATCCCGTCCATCCCCGCCCGCAGGTCGGCCATGATCGCGCGGGTGGCGATGGCGCCGCCGATGCTGGCGGCGCTGAATTCCTCGCCATTATGCTTCAGCACCCGCGCGCCCGCTTTCAGGCAGCGTTCGGCCAGCAATATGTCGGCGGTGATGACCACTGAGCGCGCATCGGCGGCTTCCGCGATCCAGTCATCGGCGGCGTCATATTTTGGGCCCTCAAACGCCGGGCGCGGGCCGTCCGGCCCGCTTGGCTCCTCGCAAAGGCTCGGGCGCGCGGTCGCGCTTGCGGGCGGCTGACCGCCGCCCGAGATGTATACCGTATGACCGTCCGCCACCACGCGCTTGATGCGCGGGGACACGGGGATGCGGAAGGGGGCGTTGCTGACCACGCGGACCTCGGCGCGGAAGCGCTCGGCGACGCGGTAGATCTCGTCCTTCACCGGGCAGGCATCGGCGTCGATCAGGATGGTAATGGGGTGCATCGCGGGGGTTCTAGCCGAGCCGGGCAGGCGCGGACAATGGCGCTGGCCGCTTTCCTACTCACACCTTGCGCGCCATCCTCCCGCGATGACCCGCGCCCCGAACCCCCGCTCGCCCCGGCTCAAAGCCGTTCCCGCCGCCCCCGCAGGCTCCGGCGCGCCCGATGCGCCCGCCAAAACGCCGCGCCATGATAGCTGGAGCCTTGATACGCAGGCCGCGTTCCTCCGCGCGCTTTCGGCCACGCATTCCGTTGCGGACGCCGCCAGGTCGGTCGGCAAGTCGCGGCAGTCGGCCTATCGCTTGCGCTCGCGATTGAAGGGGCAGCCGTTTGATCTGGCGTGGGAGGTGGCGTTTCACCATTCCTATGATGTGCTCGCGCACGCGGCGCTCGAACGGGCATTGAACGGCGTGGAGGTGCCGGTCTATTATCAGGGCGAGCTGGTGGGTTCCTATCGCCGCTATGATGAGCGGCTGACAGTGGCGCTGCTCGGGCGCTTTACGCAAGGCGGCAATCCGGCCTTCGGGCGGCTCGGCCCTGCAGCAGAGCGTCATGCGCGCGATTTCGAGACGCTGCTGGCCAAGGTCGAGGCGGGCGAGGCGGTGGAGACGGGCGCGGCCTCGCCGGATGATCCGGGCGAACTGGAAATGCTGCAAGAGTTGGCGACAGGCGGACATTTCCGCGCCGCGCCCCACTGTCCGTCCGCTTGGTCGGATGATGATTTAATGGCGGCTTTACAAGAGGGTGCGGGCTATGAGTGAAGCGGACAGGGTGTCCGCTTTGTCCGCTTCGCTGTCGTTTGTTTTGCGCACCCGCCTCCGCGGGTGCGTCCTCGGTGCGTTTCGCGCTACGCGCGAGCACCTGTGGGCGCGCGGTCGCGCTTGCGGCCCCTGCAGGGCCGTTGCAGCGCATCCAGCGGAGTCAGTGATCGTGCTGGTTCGCTCAACCCAAACGGCGCGCAGCGCCGCAAGGCCGAACGGCCGCCCGCAGCGACGCTGGCGCAGCCAGCATGAGCGAGGATTTCGCATCGCGGAGGCGATGCGGGACACAAGGAATCCGCGAAATTAGGAGAAACCCGCTTTCCGTGCTACATGCTCTCCCGCTGACGTCGAAATTTGCGACGGACTTCGAAATTTGTGCTCCGCCGCTTGCCATCGGTTTCAACCTCCGGCCCCGGCGTAAACCAGACGACGACTTCCTTTCATCGGACGATACGACGCACTATCCTGCCTGCATGTCGCGGGCGGGCAAATGATTGTTCTTGAAAGGAACACCCCATGAGCAAGACCGGAACCGTGAAGTTCTTCAACACCGACAAGGGCTACGGCTTCATTCAGCCTGACGATGGTTCGTCGGACAGCTTCGTGCACATCACTGCCGTGCAGGCAGCGGGCATGCACAGCCTCGAAAAGGACCAGCGTCTGAGCTTCGAACTCGAGCGCGGCCGTAACGGCAAGGAAAGCGCCGTGAACCTGGCAGCTGCCGACTAAACGAATACCGGGGGCAGGGCGCGGATTGCTGCGTCCTGCCGCCACCCAATATCGACGCACTCCCGCCTTCCCCTCTCCCGGCAGGATACCACCGATGGCCCAGACCTACGAATTCTACTGCGAACGCGCTGACGAAGCGGCGGCACTGGCTGACAAGGCCACGCTCGACAATGTGCGCGACCGTGAACTGCGCTCGGAGAAGACGTGGCGTGGGCTCGCCGAACAGGCGCGCAAGACAGCGGTGCAGCGGGTCAAGGCCGAGCATGAGCGGGCCGAAAAGCGCGCTGCCGAAGCCGAAGAGGCCGCAGAACTCTCGAGCCGCGCGGCCGAGGCTTACTAGCCAGCGCTAATCCCGCATTCGCCGAGCAGTGCATCGATCTGCTTGGCCACTCCGAAAAACCCCGCCTTGGCGTGCGGCCAAGTGGCGCGATCCAGCGCCCCGAGCAGCGTGACCACGCGGCCCTGCGCCGCCAGCGCGGCCAGCTCCGGCGCGAGCGCATCGCGGGTCCATCCGGCAGGCAGATAGGGCACGGCAACGCGCTCCACCCCCGCCTCGGCCAGCACTGCCGCCAGCGGCGTGCCGGCCTGCCACTGCACCGCCGGACACCCGAACGCGGCCGACGCATCGGCCATTCCTGACGCCATCGCCCCGTGGGTGAACCGCTCGGCGGGCGCCCCAACCGCTTCCGGCGAGCGCGCCGCAGAACGGCTCGCCCCGATCACCAGCGCCGGTGCTGCGGGAAGGGCCAGGGGCGCGTGATGCGCGGCCTCGTCATGCAGCAGCAAGGCGTAAGGAGCCGCAAGGTCAGCAGCGCGAACCGGCGGCGGGAGATCAGGCATACGGCGCGGGTATTCGTGCGCATCCTCCAGCGGAGCAGCATCCTCGGCCAACCCCTCCGCCGCAAGCGCGCCTCCGGGGCGCCCGACCGTGTAGCGGGCGATGTTGTCGGCCCGCGCAAGGTAATGCTTGCCGCGCGTGTGCAGTCCCGCGACCCAGCGCCACGACAGCGTGTTTGACGCCGCGTCGCCGTCCATCAGGTGCCGCAGGAACAAGTCCGCACCCAGCTGCCAGTCGAGCTTCAGGGTGAAGATCCAGATGCTCGCAAACCACATCCGCGCGTGATTGTGGAGGTAGCCGGTCTCCACCAGTTCCTGCGCCCAGACATCGAAGGCTGCGATCCCGGTGCGGCCCTCGGTCGCTTGGGCATAGGCGGTGCGCAGCCCTGCGTTGCGATCGAGCGCTGCCAGTGCGGCATCGCGGCCCGCGCAGTACTCCGTCCACACCATCGGGCGCTGTTCGAGATAGCCCTTGAAGTAGAGCCGCCAGAACACCTCGGCGATAAACTTTTCGGCCGCACGCGGCGAATGCTGCCCCAGCACCGCCTCCAGCACCTCGGGCGCGCCGATCATCCCGGCGTGGAGCCACGGCGACAATTGGCTGACATTGCTGCGCCCGCCCTCGGCAGGCCCGTCATCGGCATTGCGGGTTTCGGCATAGCGCCGGCCGGCAGCGGGGAGAAATTCGGCGAGGCGGCCCAATGCGGCTGCGCGGGTGGGAATGGTGAGCATTGCCAAGGGAACCCGATGAGCCGGTCATGGTTCCGGACCGGCGGCGCCTCATCGGCCATGTTTGGGACATCTTTTCCGCGCCGCCATGCGTATCACTACCTGACGGCACCGTTCTGGTGATCCGTCGCTACGTCTCCGATGGCCTTGCGGCATCGGGGCGACCCCCCGGCCTTCGGGCGCAATCAAGGATCTACCCCCATGAAGATTGTCCATCTCACTTTCGCTTCGGTCGCTGCCATGGCGCTCGTCGCCTGCGCTGCGGAAACCCCGGCCGAAGACACTGCTGCGGACACGACTGCGATGGCCGAAGAGCCTGCGCCGGCTGGCACCATCGTTGAAGTCGCACAGGGCAATGATACCTTCTCGACCCTCGTGACTGCCGTGACGGCCGCCGAACTGGGCGAGACCCTCTCGGGCACCGGCCCGTTCACGGTGTTCGCGCCGACCAATGCTGCCTTTGCCAAGCTTCCCGAAGGCACGGTCGAAAAGCTGACCACTGATGACAAGGACACGCTGAAGGCGATCCTGACCTACCACGTGGTCGAAGGCGCGGTTGATGCCGCCACGCTGACCACCGCGATCACCGAAGCGGGCGATGCAGGCTACACCATCAAGACTGTCGGCGGCGGCACCTTGAATGCCAAGGTCGTCGATGGCGGCGTGGTGCTGACCGATGCAGCCGGTAACACGTCCAAGGTCACCGCGACCGATGTCGCAGCCTCCAACGGCCTGATCCACGTGATCGATACGGTGCTGATGCCGAAGTAAGCCAAGGCTTCCTCGGAAGCCCGAACAGGGGCGGGTACTGCGCAAGCGGCGCCCGCCCTTTGCTTTGGGGAGGGCGAGGGCTTATGCTTTGCAGCTCAAGGAGCTAAGCCATGACCATCGCTCACCGCCGATGGCCGCCGTGCTTGCTGCTGGCCGCCCTGATGCTGGCTGCCTGCACGGCGGGCAATGATGCGATCAACCCCGAGGGCAAGACCTTCGATGCGGTTGCGCCTGAGGAAGTGGTCACCCTCACCGGCACCGAGCCCTTCTGGAACCTGCGTATTCAAGGCGGCGCTGCGACATGGACCACGCCGGAGAACCAGCCGGATGGCACGCGGTTCACCGTCAGCCGCTTTGCCGGGAACAACGGTCTGGGCTTTACCGGCACGCTTGATGGCGAGGCGCTCACCGCCACGCTCACGCCGGGTGACTGCAACGACGGGATGAGCGATCGGCGCTTCCCCTTCGTTGCCACTATCGCTTTGGGCGGGGAGACATTGCAGGGCTGCGGCTATACTGATCGCCAGCCGTTCAACGGCGGGGAGGCGCCCTGAAGCGGCGCGGCAACAGGGGAGTGACACGATGACCATGACCGGAGGCTGTCTGTGCGGCAGGGTGCGCTACACCTGCGAAAGCGATCCGCTGCTTTGCGTCACCTGCCATTGCAAGAACTGCCAGCGGCAGGCGGGCAGCAGCCTGTCTGTGATCATCGGCGTGCCCGAGGATGCAGTGTCCTATGAAGGCGAAGTGACCACCTACAACGACACCGGCGATAGCGGCGCGACCGTGCGGCGGCAGTTCTGCGGCACCTGCGGATCGCCCGTTTTCACCCGTGTTGAAACCCCGCCGGGCATGATGTTCATTAAGGCCGGGACGCTGGACGATACCAGCATCCTCAAGCCTGCCTTCCATTGCTACACCAAGAGCAAGCAGGACTGGGTCGATCTGGGCGAGATTCCCGGCTTCGAAACCGTGCCGCAAGGGCTCTAGAACAGGCTCTAGAAGAGTCCGGGTATCTCGAACTGCCCCGCACGCGGACGCTCGGACATCAACGGCGCGCGGTCGGGCAGATCGAGGCCGGAGCGGTCGCGCTGGGCCGTATCGCCCTTGGCATCACCCGCAATCGGGGTGCACGAACGCCCGGCGAGGAAATCGAGCGCAGTGCGGATCGAGGCCTCGCCCGGATCGCCGAGCGGGCGGGTGATGTCATCGCCGGCGCGGCAGGTGTTGGGCACCACGCTGGCAAGTCCGGTGTAATACTCGCCCTGACCATTGGCATTGACTGTCTGGAACGTCACCGCACGCACCCGCAGGTCGCAGGCGGCAAGGTCAAACCCGAACTGGCCGACCGGCTTGCCGAAGGTGTTGCCGCCCACCAGCGCCATGTTGCTGCCGAGATAGGGGATCATCGAATTGGCCACCAGCTCGCTGGCCGAGGCGCTGGCATCGGTGGTGATGAAGGCGATGCGGGTGGGGGCAATCGCATTGGCTTCGTTGCGGAAGGTGCGGGTGGTGTTCTCGGACGATTTGGACGTGCGCAGCACCGTGCGGCTGAACACTTGGCCCGTGCGGCCCGATCCGAGCAGATCGCCCATGATTTCGGCCACTTCGACCAACCCGCCGCCATTATAGCGCAGATCGATGATCACCTCCGTCACGCCCTGCGCGCGGAACTGGCCGAAGGCGGTGCGCAGCTGGTTCGATGCGTCAGCGATGATGAAGGTGCGCAAATTCAGATAGCCGACCCGCTTGCCGCCATCATTGAGCACCACCGCGCCATAACGATCCGACAGGGGATCGAGCGCGAAGTCGGTCTTGGTGATCGAGCGTTCGATGGTCGCGCCGCCCGGCTGGACGAAGCGCAGCACGCGGGTGGTGCCCGCGGTCGCCGGGCCAAGCGCATCGACCACCGCCTGCGGCCCGCCGCTCGCCATCAGGCTGCTGACCGTTTGCAGATTGGCAGCAGACGTGCCGATTGCGGTGATCTCGCTGCCGCGATCAAGCCCGGCGGCAAGGCCGTTGGCGCCTTCGAACGCCTCGGTCACGAACACGCGGCGCGCTGCCGTGTCGTAGAACAGGCGGATGCCGAAACCGGCCGAGGAGCCCGAATTGATCAGCGCGTTCTCTTCCGCAATCGAGGTGGCGAAGGTGAAGCCGCGGTCGCGGTTCTGCGCCCGCGCCGGGGCGACCCGCGCATCGAGATAGGCCTGCAGATTGGTGAAGCTGGCGGGATTGGCCACAGCCAGCAGACTGGGGAACAGATACCATTCGTTGAGCACAGAATCGGCAAAGTCCTGCTGCGCGCGCAGGGTGCAGGCCGTGCCGCCGGGGGTGGGCGTCGGGGTTGGCCCGCCGGCCACCGGCGGGGTCGATGATCCGCCGCCGCCGCAGGCGACAAGCGCGAAGGCGAGAATGGAGCTGAGCGCGGTGCGGGCGGCGTTCATAGCGGGTGCGACTCCGGCGAAGAATGACAGGCAGGGGCAGGCTGCGGCGGGGGTGTCCGGCGCGACGCTTGGATGCAATGTCTTGGCGCGAAGGGCAATAAGCAGCACTGCGGGTGCCCCAAAAAGGGCAAATCTGTGCTGTTTTTGCCTGCATTTGCAGGGTTTTCCTCAGAATCCGGCGAAAACCCCGCTTCCCAGTCTCGTTTCTCGGGTGCGAAGGGACTAGCACGGTGCCGATGCAACGACAGAATCATGACTGAATTTCCGGCCTGGCTTGCCCCTCATGTGCCTGTTCCCGCGCGCCATCCCGGCCTCGCGGTGACGACGCTTGGCACGGCGCAGGCGCTGGGGCGCAGCGGTTTTGCGCTGACCAGCCCGGCCTTTGCTGCGGGCGAGGAACTGGATGGCAGCTTCACCGCGGCCGAAGAAGATTCGGTGGCCCCGCCACTCGCATGGAGCGCACCGCCGCCGGGATCACAGGAACTGGTAATCGTGGTCGAGGAAGCGTCGGCAAAGGCCGCCGAACCCGCCTGCCACTGGCTGGTGTGGGGGCTGCCCGCAAAAGCCGGCAAGCTGCTCGAAGGCGAAGTTCCGCCGCGCACCGGCAAGAATGCGCGTCGCAATTCCGAATGGCTGCTGCCCGATGCGCCTGCGGGCGAGACGCGCCACTACCTGTTCCAGATTTTCGCCACCGACCTGCCGCTCGTGCTAATGCCGGGTGCAAGCCGGGCGGAACTGCTCGCGTCACTGCAAGGGACGATTACCGCCTGCGCAGTCCTCCACGCCTCCTTCACCGGGGGCGGGGATGATGATGCGGACTGGGATGACGACGATATCTGATTTTCCTGCCACTAAGACAAAGGGAGTAGAAGATGGCTGGTACAACCAACGCACTGCAGAAACCGGTGACGCTTTCGGGTGATCTCGAAGCCGTGATCGGCAAGGGTCCGATGACCCGCGCCCAGGTGACCTCGAAGGTCTGGGAATACATCAAGGCCCACGGCCTGCAGGACACCAAGGACAAGCGTCAGATCAATCCCGATGCCAAGCTTGGCGCGGTGATCGGCAAGGACCAGATCTCGATGTTCAAGATGACCGCTGCGGTCAGCAAGCACCTCAAGTAAGCTGCGGGGCGCCTGCGGGCGTTCTTCAGACTTGAAGCATCAGCGGCGCGCGATCCGGCAGGGTCCGCGCCGCTTTTGCGTCAAGCTGCGGCACGCTTGCGTCGCAGCGGCAGGCAATCGCCCACCCACAATGCCAGCCAGATGATCAGCGGCTGCGCGATCATGCGCGGCACGTGATAGGCCAGCCCCAGCCCGCCATCGGGCCGCGCCATGTCCATGATGAAGTGGTTGATATTGGCCGGCCACACGCACAGCGCATAGGCCGCGAGCCCCCAGCCCGCCGCGCGGCGCAGGGGCTGCGAGAAGGGCTGCACCAGCCCGATGGCGCCGAGGATCTCGGCAACACCCGTTAGCAGCACCACCGCCTCGGGCGCAGGCACCCATGCGGGCATGATGGTAAGGAACGGCGCGGGGCTCACCAGATGGATCACACCGGCAAGCGCATAGAATGCCGCCAGCACCCAGCGCAGGACGATACGGATCATGCGCCTGTCCCATGGCCCGGTTCCCAGCCCGGCGCGGCCAGTGTGAAGCCGGCAAAATCGAACCCCGGCACCACCACGCAGGAGACAAGGCTGTAGCCATACACAGGTTCGCCCGCAGAGCGCGCCGCCTGCCATTCTCCGGGCGCTACGAGGCCCTGAAGCTGCTGGCCCGCCATCACATCGCTGCCGAGGATCACCGCGCGCACCGGCCCCGCGTCACCCGCCGCAAGCCGCAGTTCGAGCGGATCGCCCGCCTGCCACAGCCACAGTTCCGCCGCATCCACCGTGTGCCAGTGCGAAGCCTCGCCGGCCTTGAGCAGGAAGATGATCGCAGTGCCTTGCGCGCGCCCGTCCGGCCCTGCTGCACCCCGCCACGTCTCCTTGTACCACCCGCCTTCGGGATGGGCGGCAAGGCCCAATTGTTCGATCAGCCGCGCCGCGCTATCACCCATGCTTCGTGTCCTTGCCCGTGTGTCCGGGCGCTCTAGCTTCGGGAACCACCTTCATGCAACTGCCCGCCACTTCGCGCCTTGCCCTGATCGCGGCGCTGCTTATCGCGGCTCCCGCTAACGCACAGACAATCACGGACGAACAGGCCGCCGCCATCGCTGCCGCCGCGCTGGACGCAGCGCCGGTGTTCGACGGGCACAATGACGCGCCCGGCCAACTGCGCGCGCGCGAGAACAACCAGATCAACGCCTTCGATTTCACCGACACCATGGACGAGCACGGCCATGTCGGCGGTGATGACGGCGCGATGCACACCGATCTTGTCCGGCTGAAGAAGGGCAAGGTCGGGGCGCAGTTCTGGTCGGTCTATGTGCCGCACAACGCCAACGAGGCGGCAGCGGTGCAGCAGACGATCGAACAGATCGACGTCACCAAGCGGCTGATCGCGCGCAACCCCGATGCCATGCGCTTTGCCCTCACCGCCGACGAGGTCGAGAGTGCGATGCGCGAAGGCAAAGTCGCCTCCCTGCTGGGAATGGAGGGTGGCTATTCGATCGCCTCCAACCTCGGCGTGCTGCGGCAGTTCTACGCGATGGGCGCGCGCTACATGACGCTGACCCACAATTCCAACATCCCCTGGGCGGATGCGGCCACCGACAATCCGAAGCATGGTGGCCTCACCGATTTCGGCAAGGACGTGGTGCGCGAGATGAACCGGCTGGGGATGCTGGTCGACCTCAGCCACGTCAGCGAGGACACCATGATGGACGCGCTGGATGTGGCGAAGGCCCCGGTGATCTTCAGCCACTCGGGTGCGCGCGGTGTCACCGGGCATCCGCGCAACGTGCCCGATAGCGTGCTGGCGCGCCTGCCGGAGAACGGCGGCGTGGTGATGGTCGTCGCGCTGCCGCGCTTCATCAACGAGGAATTGCGCCAGTGGGGTGCCAAGCGCGCCGGCGAAGAGGCGCGGCTCAAGGGCCTGTTGCTGGGTCAGCCTGCGAAGGTCACCGAGGGGCTCGCGACATGGGACAAGGCCAACCCCGAGCCCAAGGCGACAATCGCCGATGTCGCCGATCATATCCTGCACATCCGCAAGGTGGCGGGTATCGAGCATATCGGCATCGGCGGCGATTATGACGGGATGCCAATCGGCCCGGTCGGGATGGAGGATGTCAGCGGCTATCCCGCGCTGTTCACCGAACTGGCGCGGCGCGGGCTTTCGCAGGCCGAACTTGAGATGATCGCCAGCCGCAACGCTTTGCGGGTGATGCGCGCGGCCGAGGCCTATGCGGCGAGCGTGGCGGATATGCCGCCGATCGAGACGTTGATCAGCGCGCCAACAATGGCGAAGTGATCAGCCCCAAAGCGCCGGAATGATCCACACGCCGCTCATGGCGATAACCGCGAGCGCGAGGCTGAAGCCCAGCACATAACGCAGGCCAGTGTTGGTGACAGCGCCGCGCGCGTCGTCTTCGTCGATGCGGATCGCTTCGTCCTGATCGGCCATTCGTGCTCTCCGTGTTCTGCTTTGACGTTACGGAAATACCTTCCGTAACGTCAATGAACCACGGGGGAGCAGAATGGTTCCCGAACGCTATCTGTGGTCGCGTTTCCCGAGCCGCCGGACGCGGAGCGCCCGGCTGGAAACGCTCAGTCTCTGAGCAGCTCGTTGATGCCGGTCTTGGAGCGGGTCTGGGCGTCGACGGTCTTGACGATCACCGCGCAATAGAGGCTCGGGCCCATGGTGCCATCGGGCAGCGGCTTGCCGGGCATCGAGCCGGGGACGACCACCGCATAGGGCGGCACTTCGCCCATGTAGACCTTGCCGGTCGCGCGGTCGACGATCTTGGTCGAGGCACCCAGATAGACGCCCATCGACAGCACCGCCCCTTCGCCCACGCGCACGCCTTCGGCGACTTCGGCGCGGGCGCCGATGAAGGCGTTGTCACCGATGATCACCGGCTCGGCCTGCAAGGGCTCAAGCACCCCGCCGATGCCTGCGCCGCCCGAAATGTGGACATTCGCGCCGATCTGCGCGCAGGAGCCGACGGTCGCCCAGGTGTCGATCATGGTGTTTTCGCCAACGTAAGCGCCGATGTTGACGAAGCTCGGCATCAGAACCGCGCCCTTGGAGATATGCGCGCCGCGCCGCACCACCGCGCCCGGCACCACGCGGAAACCGGCCTCGCGGAAGCGGTTCTCGCCCCAACCGGCGAACTTCAGCGGCACCTTGTCATAGGCAGGGGCGCTGGCTGCGCCGCCATCGACCACGGCGTTATCATTGAGGCGGAAGCTCAGGAGCACCGCTTTCTTGAGCCACTGGTTGACCTGCCAGCCGCCGTTCCCGTCGGGCGCGGCGACACGGGCCGCGCCGCTATCGAGCAGGGCGAGGGCAGCTTCGACAGCTTCGCTCACCGGGTGGCCGGGGGTGACCGAAGCGCGGTCGTCCCAAGCGGCTTCGATGGCGGTGATCAGGGCTTCGGTCATGGGCGTGCTCCGGCGGTCAAATGTCCGAAGCGCGCCTAGCGGCCCTTGCGATAGGCGGCAAGCGTTACGCTGGCATCCCTGCAGCAAGCGCGAACTCGTAGGCCCGCTCCGCCAGCGGCCGCACGCGCTCGCTCATCGCCTGCGCGTGGGCGCTCGACGCGGTGCCGTCGATCACCCGCTTCTTGATGCCCTGCATGATGCCTGCGAGCCGGAACAGGTTATAGGCGAAATACCAGTCCATCGGCGGCACGGGGAAACCGGTGCGCGCAACGTAGCGCTCGACCGCTTCGTCTTGCGAGGGGATGCCGAGGCTCTCGAGATCCAGCCCCACTAGCCCCGCGCGGCCATCGGCGGGGTTGTGCCAGTTTAGCATCAGGTAGCTGAAGTCGGCGATCGGATCGCCCAGCGTCGAAAGCTCCCAATCGAGTACCGCGATGATGCGCGGTTCGGTTTTGTGGAAGATCACATTGTCGAGCCGGTAATCGCCATGCACCACGCTGGAGCCATGCTGCGGCGGAATGGTTTGCGGCAGCCATTCGATCAGCCGCTCCATTTCCGGCATCAGCTCGGTCTCGGAGAGCTTGTATTGCTTGGTCCAGCGGGCGATCTGGCGCGCGCAGTAGTCGGTCGGCTTGCCGTAATCGCCTAGGCCGATACGGTCGGGCTGGTTGAGGTGCAGATCGGCCATGGTGTCGATCAGCGCGTGATAGAGTTCGCGGCGTTCCTCCGGCTCCATGCCGGGCAGCGCGCCGTTCCAGAGCGAGCGGCCATCGGCCATGCTCATCACGAAGAACTTGGATCCGATGACCGCAGGGTCTTCGCACAGCCCATAGGTGCGCGGGACGGGGAAGCCGGTCGGGAACAGCCCCGTCATCGCGGTATATTCGCGGTCAACCGCGTGCGCGCTGGGGAGCAGGTTGCCGAAGGGCTGGCGGCGCAGCACGTAGGAGGTCTCGGGCGTGTCGATCCTGTAGGTCGGGTTCGACTGGCCGCCCTTGAACTTGGTGTAGCTGATCGGGCCGGCAAAGCCTTCGACGTTCGCTTCGAACCATGCTGTCAGCGCGTCGAGATCGAGCGCGTCCTTCTCGGTCACGGCGACCGTGCCGACCATTTCCTTGTCGAAATCGATGTTGTTCGTTTCTGGCATCAGTCGAACACCACCACAGTGCGCGCGGAATGGCCGGCGCGCATGGTGTTGAAGCCCTCGTTCACCTGCTCGAGCGAAATGCGCTCGGCGATGATCGTGTCGAGATCGAGCAGGCCCCGGAGGTAGAAATCGACGAGGCGCGGCAGATCGACGGGGAAGTGGTTCATCCCCATCAGCGCGCCCATCAGCTTCTTGCCGCCGAGGAGGTCGAAGGCCGAGAGCCCGACCTTGCAGTCGAGCGGCATCATCCCGAGGATCACCGCCGTGCCGCCGCGCCGCAGCGATGCGACCGCAAGATCGGCGGAAGCCTGACGGCCCACGGCTTCGATCCCCCAGTCGACCCCGCCGCCCGAGATTGCGAGGATCTGCTTGGCAGCATCGGGATCGAGCGCGTCGACCGTGTGGGTCGCGCCCAGCACTTCGGCCAGTGCGCGCTTTTCGGGGAGCGGATCGGCGGCAATGATCTTGCCCGCGCCCGCAATCTTGGCGGCGTTGATCACGGCAAGGCCCACCCCGCCGCAGCCGACCACCAGCACGGTTTCGCCCGGGGTCACCTTGCAGGCGTTGAAGATCGTCCCCGCACCGGTCGTTACCGCGCAGCCCAGCAGCGCGGCGCGGTCGAACGGCATATCCTTGTCGATCGCAACGCAGGCGTGTTCGTGGATCAGCATCTGTTCGCTGAGCGCGGACAGGTTGAGCATCTGGTTCACTGGCGACCCATCGGCAAAGGCGATGCGAGAGGCATCGCCCTTTTGGCGGCGCGTGTCACCGCCGAGGCACAGCGCCATGCGGCCGGTGACGCAGAACTCGCAGTGGCCGCAAAAGGCCGAAAGGCAGCTGACCACGTGATCGCCGGGTTTCACCGTGCGCACTTCGCTGCCGACCGCGCGGACGATCCCCGCCGCCTCGTGCCCCGGAATCGCCGGGAGCGCGTGCGGGTAATGCCCGTCGATGAAGTGCAGGTCCGAATGGCACAGACCGCAGGCTTTGGTGTCGATCAACACCTCGTGCGGGCCGGGCGCGGCATAGGTCACCTCGGCAATGCGAAGGCCTTGGCCGGGTGCTTCAAGAATGGCGGCTTTTGCCATGATAATTCCTCTGCCCCTCTCGCGTGCGGGAGGGGAGCGAGACTTGGGCTTGCCTCGCAAGTCCTAGTCGCAGCGGGGTGGGCCCTCGCGGGCCCATGCCCACCCCCGCCCCCTCCCGCAAGCGGGAGGGGAGACTGATGCTTACCGTGCCACGCCCATGTCGCCCGAGCTGTAGCTCTGGGTTTCATTGACCACCCGGCCATGATCGCCGCGCAGGGCGTTGGCAGTCGGGCCCGGGATGGGGGCGTGCTTGGCGAACTCCATGTGCGCGATCGAGCGGGCGTGGACTTCGTCCGGCCCGTCGGCGAGCCGCAGGGTGCGCTGGTGGGCATAGGCCGAGGCGAGGCCGTAATCTTCCGACACGCCGCCGCCGCCATGCGCCTGGATCGCATCGTCGATGATCTTGAGCGCCATGTTGGGTGCCTGCACCTTGATCATCGCGATTTCCTGCTTGGCCGACTTGTTGCCGACCTTGTCCATCATGTCAGCCGCCTTGAGGCAGAGCAGGCGGGTCATGTCGATGTCGATCCGGGCGCGCGCCACGCGCTCTTCCCAGACCGAGTGCTTGTACACCGGCTTGCCGAAGGCTTCACGCTCCTGCAGGCGGCGGCACATCTTGGCCAGCGCCTCTTCGGCGACGCCGATGGTGCGCATGCAATGGTGGATGCGGCCCGGCCCGAGGCGGCCTTGCGCGATCTCGAAGCCGCGCCCTTCGCCGAGCAGGATGTTCTCCGCCGGAACGCGGACGTTGACCATCTCGACTTCCATGTGGCCGTGCGGGGCATCATCGTAGCCGAACACCGGCAAGTGACGCAGGATGTTCACGCCGGGGGTGTCGATCGGCATCAGGATCTGCGACTGCTGCGCGTGGCGCTGGGCGTCAGGATTGGTCTTGCCCATCACGATCGCGATCTTGCAGCGCGGATCGCCGAGGCCCGAAGACCACCACTTGCGGCCGTTGATGATGTAGTGATCGCCGTCGCGCTCAATCCGGGTCTCGATGTTGGTGGCGTCGGACGAGGCGGTGTTCGGCTCGGTCATCAGGAAGGCCGAACGGATCTCGCCGTTCATCAGCGGACGCAGCCACTGCTCCTTCTGCTCGCGCGTGCCGTAGCGATGGAACACTTCCATATTGCCAGTGTCGGGCGCCGAGCAATTGAACACTTCCGAGGCCCAGCCGAGCCGGCCCATTTCCTCGGCGCACAGCGCATATTCGAGGTTGGTGAGGCCCGGACCTTCGAATTCGAAGCTATCGTCGACATGGTGGTGGCTGTCGTTGCGCGGCGGCATGAACAGGTTCCAGATGCCGGCGTCCTTGGCCAGCTTCTTCTTGTCCTCGATGATCTGGATCACCTTCCAGCGATCACCGGCGGCGTCCTGCGCCTTGTAAGTGTCCATGTTGGGGCGCACATGCGTCTCGATGAAATCGCGCACACGGTTGCGCCAATAGACCTGGCGTTCGGTGGGTTCGAAATCCATGGGGGTGTTCCTCTCTCGTCCTTAAATGCAGCCAAATCTTTGGCGAATCTGGTGATGACCGTGGCAGAGCGGCGGCAAGCCGCCAAGCCTTCATTTGTGCAGGCCTAGATGCCGATCGAGTGCGCATCCGGATCTGCACGCGCGGCCTCATCAAGCGGGCGGGCGCGCCGATGCGCGAGGCGTTCGAGCCGCGCTTCGTGCTGTTCGCGGCTGATCGGGAAGCGCGCCAGCCAGAAGGCCGAAACCAGCGCCAGCGTCACGCCCACACCGCCAAAACACAGCACCAGCGTGCTGATCACCTGCGGCGGCACGCTGCCCGGCGCGGCATTGGTGGCAAGGCCTGCGATGGCGATAATCTGTCCGGTAATGAAGATCCCCGCGCCGGTCGCGCATTTCTGGATCAGCCAGTTGCCCGAATAGAACGAGCCTTCCGCGCGCCGCCCGGTGCGCTCCTCGAAAGCCTCGACAACCTCGGCCATCATCGACGTGGCCGAAACCAGCGAGACGATGCCGAACGAATTGGCAAACAGGATGAAGGCGTAATAGCCCGCGGTGGACGCGGTGCTGCCCGGCGCCCACCACGCCCCTGACAACAGCAGCGTATAGGGCACCAGCCCGATCAGGGCCGCTGCCACCGCACTGATCGCAGCGGTGCGGGCCTTGCCCAGACGGCGGTGCAAGGGCCCGACAATCACGAACATCAGCACCACCGATGCAAACAGCACCAGCGGATAGGCAATCAGCTGCGCGCGGGTGAGCTGCCACACGAACAGGTTGAGGTAGTTGGAGATCGAGAAGGTCATCCCTTGCGCGACATAGGCCGCCAGCCCGCCGGCTGCGAAGATGAGGAAGGCCTTTTCCGAGAAAGCCTCGGTGATCTCCGAAAAGGCACCCTTGAGCGTGAACGGCGCCGGCTTGTGGTCGGGCAGCCGCGCAACAAGGCTATGCAGTCCGATCGCCGAGCCGATCACCGATGCCGCCATCAGCACCGCCCCGAAAATGCCGAAAGCCTGATAGCCGCTGACTTCTAGCATACCCTTCGGACCCGGCATGAACACGGTGTAGGCCAACACCATCATCAGCAAGCCGCCAATCCAGCCCGACAGGAAGCGGTAACGGAACAGCGTGGTGCGCTCATCATAATCGGCGGTCAGTTCGGGCACGAGGCTGATTGACGGCACTTCGCAGGCCGATAGCAGGATGCGCACCGCGATCGCGATCCCGACCAGCCCGGCAAAGCTCGGCGGCTCGCCTCCGGGCGGGCTCCATAACAGCACCCACAGCAGCGCCAGCGGCACCGGCGCTGCATAGAGCCACGGCAAGCGGCGGCCCCAGCGGGTATAGGTGCGATCTGACAGGTTGCCGATCACCGGATCGACCACCGCATCCACCAGCAGCGCGATCAGCAGCGCAAGGCTGACCAGCCCTGCATCCATGCCCAGCACCTGATTGTAGAAGATCAGCAGAAAGAACGAAAAACCGTTGTCCTTCACCCCGAATGCGATCGAACCAAAGCCGGTGATCAGCTTGACGCGCATAGGTAGCTTGCCGGCAATCACGCCCATGCGTGTGCCCCCTCGCACATGAGGTGTCTGGCCAAATTCGCTCTCCCTTTTTCAGTTGCGAACCTAGACCGATAGCGCGCGCCGTCAATCGTGCACCGCCTGACGCTACGGCATAGGCGACCACGCGATCGACGCTTGCAGGCCTTGCGCAAATGCCACTAACGTAAGCGTCAAGTGGGAGCTTCAACGAGAGGAGAGTCGGCTATGGCTGATCTGGAAACATTCCGTGCCGAAACCCGCGCGTGGCTCGAGGCGAATTGCCCGGCCGAAATGCGCGAACCCGTGCGTGACGAGGACGACATCTACTGGGGCGGCCGCCGCGCGACCTTCAAGAACGATGCGCAGAAGGCCTGGCTCGAAGCCTGCATTGCCAAGGGCTACACCGTGCCCGCATGGCCAAAGGCCTATGGCGGCGCGGGGCTTTCGCCTGCCGAGGCCAAGGTTCTGCGCGAGGAAATGGGCCGCATCAACGCGCGCCCGCCGCTTTCGTCCTTCGGCATCTGGATGCTCGGCCCGGCGCTGCTGCACTTCGGCACCGAAGGCCAGAAGCAGCGCTTCCTCAATGAAATCGCACGCGGGGAAATCCGCTGGTGCCAGGGCTATTCCGAGCCGGGCTCGGGGAGCGACCTCGTTTCCCTGCAGACCTTCGGCGAGGATGGCGGCGATCACTGGACGGTGAACGGCCAGAAGATCTGGACCTCCTACGCCGATCACGCCGACTGGATCTTCTGCCTCGTCCGCACCGACAAGGCGGACAAGTATCAGGGTATCACCTTCATGCTGTTCGATATGGCCAGCGAAGGGGTGACGACCAAGCCGATCCTGCTGATCAGCGGCAATTCGCCGTTCTGCGAAACCTTCTTCGATAATGTCGCCGTTCCCAAGTCCTATGGCGAGGATTGCCCGGCCTATGTGGGCCAGATCAATCGCGGCTGGGATGTGGCCAAGTATCTGCTCGGCCACGAACGCGAGATGATCTCGGGCGCGGACAACGGCGAGCGCGGGGCAGGGATCGGGCCGATGATGAAGCGCCATGCGGCCAAGCTTGGCGATGATCTCGATCCGGTGCTGCGCGCAGAGCTGGCGATGTTCGACATCGATGCGCTGGCCTATACCGCGATGGGCGAGAAGTTCCTCGACGAGATCAAGGTCGGCAAGGCGCACCCTGCACAGCCGAACATGATGAAATATGTCGGCACCGAACTGAACAAGCGCCGCCACGAGCTGATGATGGCGGTCGGCGGTTCGCGCTCGCTTGAGTGGGACAGCGAGACGACCGACGGCGGCAAGCCGTCGCGCAGCTGGCTGCGGACCAAGGCGAACTCGATCGAAGGCGGCACCAGCGAGGTGATGCTCAACGTGATCGCCAAGCGTATCCTCGATCTGCCGGGGGCGTAAAACGTTAATCTCCCCTTCCGCTTGCGGGAGGGGTCGGGGGTGGGCAAGCGCAACCGCTCGGAGGCCCACCCCGCTGCGACTAGGCCGCTAAAGCGGCCAAGTCTCACTACCCCTCCCGCAGGCGGGAGGGGGTTTGGGAGAGGAAATTTAATGCCCCTGTATCATGACGACGATCAGGCGATGCTCGCCGATACCGCGCGCGGCTTTATTGCCGAGGTAGGCAATATCGCCAAGCAGCTGCGCCACTGGCGTGATCGCAATTGCAAGGACGGCTTCGGCCACGGGCTGTGGAAGCAGATGGCCGAGATGGGCTTCACCGGGATGCTGGTGGACGAGGCTGACGGCGGGCTCGGCATGGGCCATGTCGAGGCGGGGATCGTGCTCGAGGAAATCGGCCGTAACCTTACCCCCTCGCCGTTCCTGACCTCCTCTGTGCTGGCCGCGACTGCGTTGAAGTATGGCTCGGACGACTTGAAGGGCCGCTATCTGCCCGGCCTTATCGCGGGCGATTCCGTGTTCGCCGTCGCCATCGACGAGACCGCCAAGCACCGCCCCTCGCGCATCACCACCCGCGCCGAGAAATCGGGCAATGGCTTCCGCCTGACGGGTTCCAAGAGCTTCGTCATCCAGGGTGCGAGTTCGGATATGATTGTGGTCGCCGCGCGCACCTCCGGTTCGGACGAGGACGCGGACGGGATCACGCTGTTCGCCGTTCCCAAGGACGCCAGCGGCATGAGCCACGATGCGGTGCGCCTCGTGGACTCCTCGATGGCAACCCACACCAAGTTCGACAGCGTTGAGCTCGATGGCGACGCCGTGATCGGCGAAATCGACGGCGGGCGCGCTGTGCTTGATGCCATGCTTCTGGCTGGGCGCGTCGGCGCAGCAGCCGAAGGCGTGGGCGTTGCCCGCGGCGCGATGGACATGACGGTCGATTACCTCAAGCAGCGCAAGCAGTTCGGCAAGCTGATCGGCGAGTTCCAGGCGCTCCAGCACCGCGCCAGCCACCTCTATTCCGAGGTCGAGATCGCCCGCGCCGTCACTATCAAGGCGCAGCAATTGCTCGATGCCGGGGCCAGCAGCGCCGATCTGATGATCAGCGTCGCCAAGGCCAAGGTCGCCAAGACCGCGCGCCTCGCGGTGCAGGAAGGCGTGCAGATGCACGGCGGGATCGGCATGACCGACGAATACGACATCGGCCTCTACATGAAGCGCGACCGCGCCTTGGCCGAATTCCTGGGCGATGCCTATTTCCACGCAAACCGCGTGGCGGAATTGAGCGGGTATTGACGATCACACCCCCTCCCGTTTGCGGGAGGGGAGCGAGACTTGCCAGCTTGCTGGCTAGTCGCAGCGGGGTGGGCTTCCGTGGCCCATTCCCACCCCCAACCCCTCCCGCAAGCGGGAGGGGGGTTTGGAGAAGAACATGGACATTCAATCACTTTTCAGCCTCGAAGGGCGCATCGCGCTGGTCACCGGCGGCAGCCGCGGGATCGGGAAGATGTTTGTTGAAGGCCTGCTCGCGGCGGGCTGCGCCAAGGTCTACATCTCGGCGCGCAAGCTTGATCAGATGCAGGACACCATCGACGAGTTCGGTGCGGATCGGGTGATCGGCATCCAGGCTGATTTGAGCCAGATGGACGGCATGGTCAGCCTCGCCGAGGAACTCAAGACCCGCGAGACCCGGCTCGATATCCTCATCAACAACGCGGGCGCGGCGTGGGGTCAGCCCTATCTCGAATTTTCCGAGGCCGGCTGGCACCGGACCATGGACCTCAACGTCAAGACCCCGTTCTTCCTCACCCAGAAACTCCACGATCTGCTGGTCGCAGGCGGCAAGGCGGGGCATCCGGCCAAGGTGATCCACGTCTCCTCGATCGATGGCCAGCGGATCAACCCGTGGGAAACCTATGCCTATCAGGCGTCGAAGGCCGCGGTGATCCAGCTCACCCGGCGCATGGCGGCGCGGCTGATCCAGGACAATATCGTGGTCTCCTCGATCGCGCCGGGCGCTTTCCCCTCGGAGATGAACAAGGCCGCCAAGGACGCGCCTGACGCCAGCGCATCGGGCATCCCCGCCAAGCGCATCGGCACCGCCGAGGATATGGCGGCCGCTGCAATCTACCTGTGCAGCCGAGCGGGCGATTATGTGGTGGGCGAGACGTTGACGGTCGACGGCGGGGTGGTTAACGCCCACCTGCCGAACCACTTCGCCGATCCGAGCGGCGGGCACTGACGCGCAGCGCCGCAACAACAAAAATGACCCACAACCCCGGCAAGCGGGGCTGTGGGTCGAGTCAGCGGCAGGGGAAAACCCTTGCCGCCCGGGTCGCCTCGTGAACTCCTTTGTCTGGCGGGCCTGTCAGGGGCCTCGCTCCGGTCTCGATGTGGTTAATGACGCAAGGCCGCGGCGCGGTCTGTGATCGGCATCACGTTGCTGCGACGAATTGTGCGTTAGGGATGAAGACGCGCGGCGCTGTTGCCGTGGCCTGCAACGGGCCATAGTCTCATCGCGGGAGGGGAGACCACGGACATGCTCGACGACCTTATCGCCCGGCTTGCACCGGATTCGCTTCTGCGTGCGCTGGATAGTGGCCAGCTTCAAGACCTGCTGCACAGCGCCAAACAGCGTGACCTGCGCCCCGGAGAGGCGATCATTTCTCAGGGCGACGAAGCTGGCGACTTTGCGGTGGTCGTGTTGTCGGGCGGGCTGAAGATCAGCATGGTCAGCGCAGGCGGGCGCGAGATCATCCTCAATTATTGTGGCCCCGGCGAACTGGTGGGCGAGATCGCGATGCTCGACAGCGGACCGCGCACCGCCACGGTGACGGCGGCCGTGCCGACGAGCGTGCTGTTGCTCCCCTCGGCAACCTTCCTTGCTGCGGCAACGGCCAATCCGGCGTCAGCGGCGGGGGTGATGCGCGAACTGGCCAAGCGTGTGCGTCAACTCAATCTGGTGATCGAAAGCGACCGCACATTTTCCATGGCGCCGCGCCTTGCTCGCGCGCTTCTGCGCCTGATCGATAACGGTCGCAGCGACGGCAGGTTGCGGTTCGATCCGAGCCAGAGCGACCTTGGCGCCTTTGCCGGGTTGGCGCGGGAGAATGTCAGCCGCCTGATTACCGAATGGACGGCGCAAGGGATCGTGACGCGCAGCGGCCGTGCGCTGCTGGTTCGTGACCCGGAATATCTCGAGGCGCTGGCCGCAATCGGCGACGACGCGTGATGCGTTAGACCATCAACCCGCGCACAAACGGGATCAGTCCGGTCTGGCGGGCGCGCTTCATGCGTTCGGCCTCGAGGATGGCGCGCACCTTTTCAAAGCACACGTTCACGTCGTCGTTGATGATGACGTAGTCGTAGCCGTCCCAGTGGCTGATCTCGGCGCGGGCGCGTTCCATGCGGGCGTTGATCACCTCGGCGCTATCTGTGGCGCGGCCTTTCAGCCGGCGGTGCAGCTCGTCGATCGAGGGGGGCAGGATGAACACCCGCACCACGTCCTGCTGGTCTTTCTGGTAAAGCTGCTGGGTGCCCTGCCAGTCGATATCGAACAGGAAGTCCTGCCCTTCCTTCAGCGCGGCGCGGATGATCCCCTTGGGCGTGCCGTAGCGGTGGCCGAACACCTCGGCCCATTCGTAGAAATCGTCCTCGTCGATCATCTGCTGGAAGCGTTCGGGCGAGACGAAGTGGTAATGCACCCCGTCCACCTCGTTCGGGCGCGGCGGTCGGGTGGTGGCCGAGACCGACAGCTTAATCTCGTCATCCGCCGCCAGCAGCATCCGCGACAGTGTCGTCTTGCCTGCGCCCGAGGGCGAGGAGAGGATGAACATCAGGCCCCTGCGGTGGAGCGTGTCTGCTGCGGTGTGTGTGGTGTCGCCCATAGGCTCCGTTGCACTAAACGGGGCGCATAAATCAAGGGCGCTCAGGAATCGCTGTCGGGCGCGGGGGCAGCGGATTTGCGGGCGCGGCGCCGCACCTGAACCTGCTTGCCGCGATCATACAGCACCTTGGCCGCCAGCCCGCCGGCCACCACTGCAAGGCCGATCGGCGAGCGCATGGCGAGCCGGCTTGCGCCCCACAGTGCCAGCGCGCTCACCACGCCGCGGCTTTCGACCATCCGCTTCGCCTTGTCGGCCTCAAGCTGGCTGGTGAGCATCCCTTTCTCGAGCCGCTGGCGCAAAAGCGAGCCCGCGCCGCGCAGCACGATATCGGCAATCACCATGTTGGTGACCGGATTGGGGGATGGCAGCCGCGAATCGTCCGGCTTGCGGGTTGCGGTGCGCTTTCCCGGGGCCTTGGCCTTCGCCATCGCGCCTATTTCTTGCGCCCGAAATCGATGCTCACGACGTTCGAGCCGTCGCCATCGCCATCGGGCTCGGTGCCGTCATTCTCGGCATCCTCGTGCGCTTCGGGTGCGAGCTCGTCGACCGCGGCCTGGAACTGGAGGCCGAAATCGACCGCCGGATCGACGAAGGCTGTGATCGCGGCAAAGGGAATCTGCAGCTTGGCCGGCACCTGATTGAAGGTGAGGCTGACCGAGAAACCCTGCTGTGTGACTTCGAGATCCCAGAACTTGTTCTGCAGCACGATCGTCATCTCGTCAGGGAAGCGTTCGCGCAGGTGCGGCGGGATCGAAACCCCCGGAGCACCAGTCTTGAAGGTGATGTAGAAATGGTGCGCGCCCGGCAGCGTGCTGCCGCCGTTGACGATCGAACCGAGCACCCGGCCGACCACCGCGCGCAGGGCTTCCTGCACGATCTCGTCGTAGGGGATCAGGCTGTCGGGCGTGTCACTGGTCATAATGGGCGGATTGGTGACGAGCCGCGCGGGCTTGGTCAAGCCTTTCTGGCGTAACCGACCGTGTCTGACAGGGGATAGCCGGCACCGATCAGGGCAATGACAGGTGCTTGTCACTCGCGCCGATAGGACTATAGCGCCGGTTCATGGCCACTTACCCCGCCCGCACCGGCTCTGTGGAACGCAACACCACCGAGACCAAGATCGCCATCGCCGTCAATCTTGACGGGACCGGCGCCTATGATGTGTCGACCGGCATCGGCTTTCTCGATCATATGGTCGAACAGTTCAGCCGCCATTCGCTGATTGATGTGACGATGAAGGTGGCGGGCGATCTCCATGTCGACCAGCACCACACCACCGAGGATTCGGCGATTGCGCTGGGGCAGGCGATTGCCCAGGCGCTGGGCGACAAGGCCGGGATCGGGCGTTACGGCGCAGCCTATTCGCCGATGGACGAAACGCTGAGCCGCGTCGCGCTCGACATTTCCGGGCGGCCGTTCCTCGTGTGGAAAGCCAAGTTCACGCAAGAACGCCTGGGCGAATGGGACACCGAGCTGATCGAGCACTGGTTCCATTCGGTGTCGCAGGCCGCCGGCATCACGCTGCACATGGAACTGCTCTATGGCAGCAATAACCACCACATCTGCGAAAGCCTCTACAAGGGTTTCGCCCGTGCGATGCGCCAAGCGGTGGAACGCGACCCCCGCAAGGGCGAGGCGATCCCCAGCACCAAGGGGCAATTGGGTGGATAGGAACGCAGCTTCGGTCGCGCAGCGACCGCAAGGCCGACTGGCCGCCCGCAGCGGGCGCAGCTTTGCTGCGCGCATAGCGAGGACCGCGCCCGCGGAGGCGGGTGCGGAAAACCAAAGTGGCTGAAGTTGTTGCCCTCGTAGATTACGGCGCGGGCAACCTTCACTCTGTGCACAATGCCTTGAAGGCAGCTGGCGCGCAGGTGAGTGTCACCGCCGATCCCTATGTCGTGCGCGCGGCTGATCGGATTGTCCTGCCCGGAGTCGGCAGCTTCAAGGCCTGCGCCGAGGGCCTCGCCGCGATCCCCCACATGGTCGATGCGATGACCGAGCGTGTCCATGTCGGCGGCGCGCCATTCCTCGGCATATGTGTGGGGATGCAATTGCTGGGGACCCGCGGGCTGGAACATGGCGAAACGCCGGGGCTTGGCTGGGTGCCGGGCGAGGTGCGGCTGATCGCGCCGACCGACTCTGCAATCAAGGTGCCGCACATGGGCTGGAACGATGTCGCGGTGCTGCCCCATGCGCGCGAGCACGCCGTGATCGAGGGGGGCGAGGCCTATTTTCTCCACTCCTATCACTTCGCCGCGACCAATCCGCACCATGTCGCCGCAATGACCGATCACGGCGAAGGGCTGGTCGCGGCCGTGGCGCGCGGCAATATCCTCGGCGTGCAGTTTCACCCGGAAAAGAGCCAGAGCTACGGTCTGGCGACGCTCGAAAGGTTTCTGGCATGGTATCCGTAACGATCCTCCCCGGAACGGGGAGGGGGACCAAGCGCAGCTTGGTGGAGGGGCGAACCGCCGCGGGGGGCCCCCCCCCCCCCCCCCCCGCCGCGGGGCCCCCCCCCCCCCCCGGGGGTGGTGGGGGGGGGGCCCCACCGCCGCTCGCCCCTCCACCCCGCCCCTTCGGGTCGCGGTCCCCCTCCCCATGCTGGGGAGGATTGCATGATCGTATTCCCCGCCATTGACCTGAAGGGCGGCCAGGTCGTGCGCCTTGCCGAAGGCGATATGGACCGCGCCACGATCTACGGCGACAACCCGGCAGCCCAGGCGATGATATTTGCCGATGCCGGGGCGGAGCACCTCCACGTGGTCGATCTCGACGGCAGCTTTGCGGGCGAAAGCCGCAATCGCGCGGCGGTGGAAGCGATCATCGAAGCCTTCCCCGGCTATGTGCAGCTGGGCGGCGGAATCCGCGATGCCAAGGCGGTCGAAGGCTGGTTCAACTTGGGCGTGGCGCGGGTCGTGATGGGTTCCGCCGCGCTCAAGAACCCCGAGTTCGTCAAGGACATGGCGCGCGAATGGGAAGGTGGCATCGTCGTCGCGGTGGACGCGAAGGACGGCATGGTCGCGACCGAGGGCTGGGCCGAAGTCTCCGACGTTCCCGTGGTGGATCTCGCCCGCCGCTTCGAGGATGCAGGCGTCGCCTCGGTGCTGTTCACCGACATTGGCCGCGACGGCTTGCTCAAGGGCGTGAATATCGAGGCGACGGTCGATCTCGCCCGCCGCGTCGACATTCCGGTGATCGCCAGCGGCGGCGTGAAGGGATTGGACGACATCCACATCCTCGCGCTCCACGCGCATGAGGGGATCGAAGGGGTGATCACCGGGCGTGCGCTCTACGAGGGGCGGCTCGATCTGGCGGCAGCGATTGCGATGGGGGAGCGGGTGTGATCGCCCCCTCGCCAACTCCGGCTAGGCAGACAAGCTGCCAAGCCTGCGTATCCTCTCCCGCAAGGGGAGAGGAGTGGGGCCGCGTTTCTCCTCTCCCCTTGCGGGAGAGGATAGCGCAGCTTGCCGCGTCAGCGGCTAGCGTAGCTTGGAGAGGGGCCCCAGCATGACCGTCCGCATCCGCGTCATCCCCTGTCTCGACGTCGCCGATGGCCGCGTGGTCAAGGGCGTCAATTTCGTCGACCTCAAGGACGCGGGCGATCCGGTCGAGCAGGCGCGCGCCTATGATGCGGCGGGGGCGGACGAGCTGTGCTTTCTCGACATTTCCGCCAGCCACGAAGGGCGCGGGACACTGCTCGACATGGTGCGACGCACAGCCGAGGTGTGCTTTATGCCGCTCACCGTCGGCGGCGGGGTGCGCAGCGCCGAGGATGCGCGCGCGCTGCTGCTGGCAGGGGCGGATAAGGTCGCGGTCAATTCCGCCGCGGTCGCCCGGCCCGAGTTGGTGGGCGAAATCGCCGCCAAGTTCGGCAGCCAGTGCGTCGTCGCCAGTGTCGACGCGCGCCGCACCCCGCGCGGGAACTGGGAAATCTTCACCCACGGCGGGCGCAAGCCGACGGGGATCGACGCGGTCGAATACGCGCTGAAGGTGGCGGACCTGGGCGCGGGCGAGTTGCTCGTCACGTCGATGGACGGGGACGGCACGCAGCGGGGCTACGACCTCGATCTGACCCGCGAGATTGCGGACAGCGTCAGTGTGCCGGTGATCGCCAGCGGAGGCGTCGGCAGCCTCGATCATCTGGTCGATGGCGTGGTGAAGGGCCACGCCAGCGCGGTGCTGGCCGCGAGCATCTTCCACTTCGGCACCCACACCATCGCCGAGGCCCACGCGGCGCTTAGAGCGGCGGGGCTTCCGGCGCGCGGTTGAATTTTCGTCATTGCGAGCGTAGCGAAGCAATCCATGAACCGGCCGGTTCCGCGCGCGGAAAGGGTTGGATCATGGATTGCCGCGTCGCCTGCGGCTCCTCGCAATGACGAGAGTTTAACTGTGTCCGACACCCTGACCCGCCTCGAAGCGACCATCGCCCAGCGCCTCACCGCCTCGCCCGAGACAAGCTATGTGGCCAAGCTCCACGCCAAGGGGCTCAAGACCATCGCCCAGAAGCTCGGCGAGGAAGCCACAGAAGCGGTCATCGCCGCGCTGGCGGGGGACGAGATCGAGTTGGTGGGCGAGGCGGCCGATCTGTTGTTCCACCTGATTGTGCTGCTGTCCCACAAGGGCGTGAAGCTCGAAACGGTGCTCGCCGAACTCGACCGGCGCGAGGGCGTGTCCGGTCTCGATGAGAAAGCTTCACGGAGCGAATAATGCCGATCGACCCGACCCTGCCTTACGACGACGCCAATATCTTCGCGAAGATCCTGCGCGGGGAAATTCCCTCGAAGAAAGTCTACGAGGACGAGTGGGCTTTCGCTTTCGAGGACATCAATCCGCAGGCCGAAGTGCACACGCTGGTGGTGCCCAAGGGCCGCTATGTCAGCTGGGATGATTTCTCGGCCAAGGCGTCGGACGCCGAAATCGGGGGCTTCATCCGCGCCGTGGGCGAAGTGGCGCGGATGAAGGGGCTGGTCGAGCCGGGCTACCGCCTGATGGCCAATATCGGCGCGCATGGCGGGCAGGAAGTGCCGCATCTCCACGTCCATATCTTCGGGGGCCAACCCCTAGGGCGCATGATTTGTAGGTAATGCCGCCCATCCGGGCGGCATTTTCCTCGCTCACACGGCCTGAAGGCCGCGTCGCTGCGGGCGGGCGCCCGAACCCCTTGGCGCCCTTGCGGTCGCTACGCGACCGATGATCGCGCGGCGTTAGTCACTGCATTTGATCGCTGGCGAGACTCGTTTCACCGGCATTCATCGACAATTCGCAAGACCTGCCTTTGCAGCGAATCCCCGCTGCGCTAGGCGGTGCGTGATGACCTCTCCCACTCCTCCCGGCGGCATCCTCGATGGTGCGCGGCACCTGTATGCGGTGCGCGTCTATTACGAGGACACCGACCTTTCGGGGATCACCTACCACGCCAATTATCTGCGCTGGTTCGAGCGCGCGCGGTCAGATCTGCTGCGCCTGCTCGGCATCGACCAGCGCGCCGCGATAGAAACGGGCGAGGGTGCCTACGCCCTGTCCGAGGTGAACCTCAAATACTTGCGCCCGGCCAAGCTTGATGACGATGTGGTGATCGAAACCCGCTGCACCGAACTTGGCGCGGCGTCGTGCCGGATGCACCAGATCGCGCGCCGGGATGATGATGTGTTGTGCGAGGCCCACCTGCGCGTCGGCTTCATCACCTTGGACGGCCGCCCGCGCCGTCAGCCCGCCGCGTGGCGCGCTGCCTTCCAGACTTTCATGAACGAGGAAAACTGACACCGTGACGCTCGCCTTGCTCAGCGCTGCCGCCGGCGCCCCTGCCGCCACCCGGCTCGATCCGGTTGCCCTGTTTCTGCAGGCCGATATCGTCGTGCAGGCGGTGATGCTCGGCCTGATCCTCGCCAGCGTATGGGTGTGGATGATTATCGTCTCGTTCAGTCTGCGGATCGGCAAGCTCGACAAGGCCTCGCGCGACTATGAAGGCGCTTTCTGGGGCGAGAGCGACACCGAGAGCCTTGTCGGCAAGCAGCAGCGCAAGGAAATCCCGGCGGCCCGCGTGGTCGGGGCGGGGCTGGATGAATGGAAGAAGTCCACCGCCAAGCAGCCGGTTGATCGCGAGGCCACCCGCCAGCGCATCGGCGCGGCAATGGAGGGGCAAGTTGCCGAGGAAGCCGACGAGCTTTCCGCGCGGCTCAATTTCCTTGCCACCGTGGGTTCGGTCGCGCCGTTCGTCGGGTTGTTCGGCACGGTGTGGGGCATCATGAACAGCTTCTTCCAGATCGGCAGCCAGCAGAGCGCCAGCCTCGCGGTGGTCGCCCCCGGCATCGCCGAAGCGCTGTTCGCCACCGCCATCGGGTTGTTCGCGGCCATCCCGGCGGTGATTGCCTATAACCGCTTCTCGGGTTCGGTGAATGTCTACGAGGCCAAGCTGCAACGCTTCGCCGACAAGGTCCACGCCGGCCTCAGCCGCGAGCTGGATCGCGCCTGATGGGTATGGGCGTGTCCTCCTCCTCCGCTCGCCGCGGCAAGCGCACGCGGCGTGCGGCGATGGCCGAGATCAACGTGACCCCGCTGGTCGACGTGATGCTGGTGCTGCTGATCATCTTCATGGTGACGGTCACGCTGCCCGCGGTCGGTGTGCCGGTGGAGCTGCCCGAAAGCCGCGCCGCGCCGGTCGAGGAAAAGCCGGACCAGATCACCATTTCGATTGACCGGCAGGGCGTGATCTACATCGAGAACGAAGCCGTGCCTGCAGGCCGCCTGCCCGAGGCGCTCGCAGCGCTGGATCGGGGCAGCGAGCAGCCGCTGATCGTGCTGCGCGGGGATCGCAGCCTTGATTACGGCAGGGTGATGCAGGTGATGGGCGAGTTGGGCCGCGCGGGCTTCACCTCGATCTCGCTGGTCACCGACGGTTCAGTTTCGGCCCCATAGTCCGGTATCACGATGGCAGAGCTTGCGTTCCGAAACGAGGAGAAGGTCGGCCTGCTGGCCGCGCTGGTGCTGCATGGCGCATTGGTGGCGGTGTTGCTGATGCAGGCGGTGCGCTCCGAGGTCTCGGTGTTCCCCGAGCGGATGACGGTGAGCCTTGCGACTGAAGTGGGCCTTGAAGCAGCCTCGCCCGATCCGGTGAGCGAAAGCCGCGCCGCGATTGCGCCGACGCTGGCGGATGATCCCGCGCCTGCACCCGAAGCCGCCAAGCCGGAACCCGCCGCGCGCGTCGCACCCGTGCCGCCGCCCAAGCCGGTCACCCGCACCGCCGCGAGCCAGCCCGCGCCCACCCGCGACCGTTCGCGCCCCGACCGCAGCCCGCCCAAGCCTGCCGCCACGCCTGCGAAAGCGGCAGCCAAGGGCGGCGGCAGCCGGATCGGCGATGATTTCCTCGAGGGCAAGGGCGCCTCGACCGACACCGCCGAAACCCGCGCGCCCGCCGCGAAATTCGGCAGCGCCGAGCGCGCCGCGCTGTCCTCCGCGATCACCCGCCAACTGCGCCCGCACTGGACTGCGCCATCGGGCGTGGATGCGGAAATGCTGGTCTCGACTGTCTCGTGGGACTTGAACGACGACGGCACGCTGAAGGGCCGCCCGCGCTGCAAGACCGATCCGGCGAGCATCACCGCCAGCAACCAGCCGCAGGCAGGCCTCCACTGCGAGCGCGCAATCCGGGCGGTTCAACTCGCCGCCCCTTTCAATCTGCCCCCCCAATTCTACGATCGCTGGAAGGCGCTCGAATGGCAATTCGACCGAAGGCTCTGACATGACCAAGAAGCTTCTGCTCCTCCTCACCGCCGCGCTGATCGCTGCCCCTGCCGCTGCGCAGGATCTGGGCGCGCCCGTCGGCGAAGATCAGCCGGTGGAGAGCATCGCGGTTGAAGGCGAGGCCAGCGATGGCCCGCTGCGCGGCACCGTCACCGACGAAAGCGCATGGTCCGACATCGGCATCGCCATCCCTGCCTTCGCCACCGATCGCGAGCGCGCCACGCCTGCCAACGAGGCTGGCACCGGCGCCTTGGGCCGCGAGATTGCCCGCGTCATCACCGCCAACCTGCGCAACAACGGGCTGTTCAAGCCGGTCGGCCCCGACAGTCTGCCGCTGCCCGGCTTCCCGCAGATCACCGCGCCCGCCTATGGCACATGGAGCGGCAAAGGCGCCGAGATGCTGGTGCACGGCTACGTCCGCGCGCGCGACGATGGCAAGCTGGTGGTCGGCTGCTATCTCTACGATGTCGCCTTGCAGAATCAGCTGGTGCGCGAAGGTTGGGTGGTCGGCCCGGCAGACTGGCGGCGCGCGGCGCACAAGTGCTCTGACCTCATCTTCAGCCGTCTGACCGGCGAGAGCCCGTTCTTCGACAGCCGCATCGCCTATATCGCCGAAACCGGCCCGAAGGACCGCCGCGTGAAACGCCTCGCGGTGATGGACAGCGACGGCGCGAACCACCGCTTCCTCACGCTCGGCAGCGCGACCGCGCTCACTCCGCGTTATTCGCCCGACTATTCGAAGATCCTCTATCTCTCCTATGTCGACGGCAATCCGCGCATCTATGTCTACGACATCGGCAGCGGCAAGCAGACGCTGGTGACCGAGAACAAGAGCCCCACCATCGCCCCGCGCTGGTCGCCCGATGGCCGGTCGATCCTCTATTCGATGGCCGTGGCGGGCAATACCGACATCTACCGTGTGCCGGCGACCGGCGGGCAGAGCGTGCGGCTGACCAATAATCCCGGCATTGATGTTGGCGGGTCATACTCCCCTGATGGCCGCAAGATCGTGTTCGAGAGCGACCGTTCGGGCAGCCAGCAATGCTATGTGATGGACGCCGATGGATCGAACCAGAAGCGCATCAGCTTCTTCGGCGGGCGCTGCGCCACGCCCGAATGGAGCCCGCGCGGCGACCAGATCGCCTTCACGCGGATCGCCGGCGATTTCAACGTTGCGGTGATGAGCACTTCGGGCGGCAATGTGCGGGTGCTGACCAAGGGCTGGCAGGACGAGGCCCCGACCTGGGCGCCCAACGGCCGCATCATCCAGTTCTTCCGCACCGAAAGGAACTCCGGGCGTTCGGGCATCTGGCAGGTGGACCTCACCGGTCAGAACGAGCGCCGCCTGCCAACCCCGGTCGATGCCTCCGATCCGGCCTGGGGCCCGATCCGGCCCTGATGTCGCGAACATAATTTCGTCGATTTTATCGGTACAAAGCCATCCCCTAATTTTCCCCGCAACAATCTGAAAGGAAACAGTGATGAACCGGAAAATTGCAGCCATCCTGCTGTTGGCCTCGGCCACCACGCTTGGCGCTTGCTCGAAGAAGCCGCCCGCGCAACTGCCGCCGCCGCCCGAAAGCAACACTGGCGGTGGACAGACGACGCCGCAGGTGCAGCCGGGCGGGCCAACCGTGGGCACGCAGGATCACTTCGCCGCCGCTGTCGGTTCCTCGACCACGATCTATTTCGATACCGACAAGTACAATGTCGATTCGCAGGATGCCGCCGCCCTGCAGGCGCAGGCGCAGTATTTCGCGCGCTATCCGCAGATCACCTTCACCATCGAAGGCCATGCCGATGAACGCGGCACGCGCGAATACAACATCGCGCTGGGCGAAAAGCGTGCCACGTCAGCTAAGAACTTCCTCGTCAGCCTCGGGGTCGATTCGAACCGCATCGCGGTGGTCAGCTACGGCAAGGAAAGCCCGGTGGCATTGGGTTCGGACGAAGCATCCTGGGCGCGCAACCGCCGCGCCGCCAGCGTGATCATCAACTGATCGAAGCCCCTTCCCTCGAGGGAAGGGGTTGGGGATGGGTGCTCCCACGCCGATGGTGCAGACCCCCCACCCCCAACCCCTCCCCAAGGGGAGGGGAGGTTCTGGCGTCAGCCCTGAAGCCGACCGGACGAGAGCGCGGCCTGTTCGGCCACCACAGGCGCTTCGATGCCCGCCATATCCTGCGCAGCCGTGACGATGCACAGCCCGGCAAGGGCGAGCACGGAAAACAGGCTGGAAAGGGTCAGTTGCGGGCTCATGCTATTGGTATCTTTCTGAGGGGGCGGAAACTTTCCCGCCGCCCGGTGTTCTATTGCAATGCAACATTTCACAATGCAACTGGTTCCCGTGATCGCATCGCTTTGCTTTGCCCGCCACCTCGCCTAGATTGAGCGCGTAATGCCATCGACCAACGACATTTGCCCGCTCGCAGCGGATCAGCGCGCATGAGCGGCGCGCGCCGATCGACCGATTGGGGCTTCCCGCGCTGGCGTGGCTATGGCTCGTCGCAGGATGCAGTCAATGTCCGCATATGCGATCGCCACGGCTGCGACGAGCCGGGCAATTGCCCTGCGCCCAAGGCGCCCAACAGCCCGGCGCGGTGGTATTTCTGCCAGAAGCACGCCGCCGAATACAATTCCAAGTGGGATTACTTCGAAGGTCTCGAACAGGCCGAGAAGGACGAACGCGCCCGCGCCGAGCGGGCCGAGAGCGCAAGCTATGCCGAAAGCGCGCATTATGGCTGGGCGTCATCCGGCGATGGTTCGCGCTCGGCCGACGAGATGCTTGCGCTCGAAGTGCTGGGGCTGGAAGCGGACGCGGATTTCACCGCGATCAAGAAGGCCTACCGCGCCCGCGCCAAGGAAGTGCATCCCGATGTGAAGCCGGGCGACAAAGAAGCCGCGCGCCAGTTCCAGCTGATCCAGACCAGCTACGAAGTGCTGCGCGCCGCCGAGGAACGCCGCGAGTGGCGGGGCTAGCGCGCTTTCCTACTTGATCCGGGCGTGACAGCGTGGGCCCATGGTTCGCTGCTCCCGCCCTTTCCTGCCGCAAGTGATGACCGCTTGCGGGGGGCACTTTTTCGCTTCTGGACAGTGTCTCATGTGTCTCCAACAGGCGCTCAGGGGGCGGGGCACTCAGGGGTTTGGGCCGGCGAAGCCCTTGCCCTTCGAGTCGATCTGCGGATCGGGGTTGTCGTTCCACCACGCCACATCGGTCCATGGGCGCACATCGACCTCGTGGGTCCAGCAATTGCGCGGCTGGTGGGCGAGGTGCCAGTAGGTTTCGGCCAGCGCGGCGGGATCGATGATGCCTTCGCGCCCCTTGTTCGCCTTGAAGGTCTCGAACCGGTCGCCCAGCAGCTTGCCGAGTGTGTCGGGTGCATCCACCGCGCCGTCGACCACCACGTGCGCCACGTGGACGCCTTGCGGCGCGAATTCGGCATTCAAGGTCTGGCACAGCATCCGCCGTCCGCCCATCGCGGAAGCATGGCTGTGCTGCCCGGCATTGCCGCGCACCGCCGCCGTCGCCGAGGTGACCAGCAGCGAGCCATGCGCGCCGGTCTTCGCCCGCTCGACCATCGCCGGGAACAGCGCATGGGCGAGCCGGAACACGCCATACGTGCCGAGCCGCCAGCCCAGCTCGAAGATGCGGTGCGGGGTCTGATCGAGGCTGCGGTTCCCGATCTGCGCCCCGAGGTTGTAGAGCGCGCAGTGGATCGGGCCGATGTCGCGTTCGGTACGCGCGACCAGTTCCTCGATCGCGCCATCCTCGGCCGCGTTGAGCAGCGTGCCGCTGGCCGAGCCCCCTGCCGCCTCGATCTCGCCCACCAGCCGCGCGAGCCCCGCCTCGTCCGAACGCCGCGCCATCACCGCGTGATAGCCCCCGGTGGCAAAGCGCAGTGCGGCGTTGCCCCCGATCCCGGCACCTGCGCCGATCACGAGGAACACGGGTTTGCGGCTGTCGGTCATGTGTTTCTCCCTTGCACTGCTGTGTGGACTAGCCCGCGAGGGAGCAAAACTCACACATGTTCCAGCGCCTGCGCGAAGTCGGCGATCAGATCATCGGCATCCTCGATCCCGACGCTGATGCGCACCAGATTGTCGGTGATCCCCAGCAGATCCTTGCGTGCCTGCGGCACCGAAAGGTGGGTCATCGAGGCGGGGTGGCTCGCCAGCGTCTCGGTCCCGCCGAGGCTCACGGCGAGCTTGGCGATGGTGAGGTTGTCGAGGAAGGCGAAACACTCCGCCTCGCCGCCCTTGATGAACAGCGAGAAGGTGGAGCCGGCGCCGAGGCAGTGGCGATCATAGATGTCCTGCTGGCGCGGATCGGTGATGTGGCCGAGGTAGCCGAGGCCTTCGACCTTGGGGTGCGCCTTGAGGAAGTCGCAAACCTTGGCGGCATTCTCGCCCGCGCGCTGCATCCTGAGTTCGACCGTCTCAAGGCTGCGCAGCAGCATCCACGCGGTATTGGGATCCACGATCCCGCCCATCGTGTTGCGCAGCGCGCGCACCGGATCCATCCAGCGCTTCGCCCCGGTGATGCTCCCTGCGACCAAATCGGAATGGCCGCCGACATACTTGGTCAGCGAATAGGCGACGATGTCCGCGCCGTGATCAAGCGGGCGCGCCCAGAGCGGCCCGAGGAAGGTGTTGTCGATCGCAATCGGGCATTCCTGTCGGCTACCGCCTTCGGCTACTTGAGCCGGGGGCAGCGCTTCATCCCGCGCATCGCGCACCGCCTCGACATCGACCAGCGCGTTGGTCGGGTTGGCGGGGCTTTCGAGGTAGATCATCGCCACCTTGCCGCCTGCCGCGCTGGCCTGTGCCTTGGCCTTGGCCAGCACAGCGTCAATCTCGGCTCGGGTCGCTCCGGCGGGGAAGTCGACATAGGTCACCCCGAAGCGCGAGAGGACCTTGGCAACGAAGCCCTCGCTTGCCGCATACAGCGGGCCGGAATGGACGATCACATCGTTCTGACTGGCATAGGCCATCATCAGGATGCAGATCGCGGTCATCCCGCTGCTGAACGTCAGCGCATCCTCGGCCCCGTCCCACACAGCAAGGCGATCTTCGAGGATTTCCTGATTGGGGCCGTTGAAGCGCGAATAGACAAGGCCTTCGGCGCCCCCTTCGCGCAAGCCCGTGATGCCCTCGAAATGGCGCTTGCCCGCGGCGGCGCTTTCAAAGGCGAAGGTGCTGGTGAGGAAGATCGGGGCCTTGAGCGAACCTTCGGACAGGACCGGATCATAGCCATAGCCCATCATCAGCGTGGAGGGCTTCAGCGGGCGGCCACCGATCTCGCGGCGGGGGGGCTTGGGTTTGCGGCGGGGGGTGGGGGTGTCCACGGCGTCGACGGCGTCTGGCATGGGCCAAATCCTTCCTGTGCTCACGCTCCCAGGAAGGCGGGAGCTGATCGGCGATGGGCAGGGCTCCCGTTCCTAACCTCCTCAGGAACGCCTCTCCGCTGCCACCGCTGTGCTGCGCCGCTGAGTATCGCGGCCGCGCGGGGCATTCAAGCAAGGCTGCGGCGCGCATCTACAGGAAAAGGCAGGTTGGCGGATTTCCCCGTTCATGGGACGCTGCCTGTCACAACACAGCAACGGGCCGCGATCATCATCCAGCGCCGGACAAGAGTCCGGGCAAGAAGGGGGATTTGCGCATGAATGACCCATTTCTGATGCAGCGCGAGCTGCGTTATGGCTACCCGGTGTGTGACGAGTTGCTGACCGGGCGATACTTCACGATCGGCTACTCCTACTATTTCCGGCAGGCCAAGTGGACGCTGGAGATCGTCAGTCGCGGTCTCAACGAATATGCGCCAGAGGCATTCATCAAGGCCAAGCGCTTCAACAATTTCCGTGCCGATGTGCGCCTCCCGCACCGCTTCCGCGCCTCGCTCAATGCCTATAAGGGCAGCGGCCATGATCGCGGCCATCTGGTCTCGAGCGCCAATTCGCTGCTGAGCGCGATCGAGAACAGCGAGACGTTCCTGTTATCGAACATGAGCCCGCAGAAGCCGGCCTTCAACCAGGGCATCTGGAAGGATCTCGAAGATGCGGTGCGGGTGCTCAATGACCAGGACGATGTGCTTGAGGTCTATGCCCTCAACTGCCCGTTCTTCGATTTCAACAAGCAGATCGAAGTGATCGGCGACAAGGCGGACAAATACGGGATCGCTATCCCGGTGCCGCACGGCTTCATCAAATCGGTGCTGGCGGAATACCGCAGCGGATCGATCAAGCTGTGGACCTTCAAGATGGACAACGCCAAGTCAACCGGCGCTCCGGGCGACTACCTCATCAACACCTATGATGCCGAGCAGTATATCGGAGGGCGTTTCTGGGACCGCGCCAACGGCAAGGACATGCACGCGCTCAAGAAGGCAGTCCCGAAGATGTGGTGAGGCGGCGGCGGGGGACGGGTCACACCAGCAACCCGATCCCCCACACCACGCCGACGATCAGGAACACGCCGGCGATGTCGAGCAGCGCGCCAGCGACAACCACGCGCTCGATCCGGACGCGGCCGGTGGCCCAGGCGATGGCATTGGGGCCGGTGCCGGCGGGCAGCATGAAGCCCCAGCTTGCCGCCAGCGCGGCGGGCAGCGCGAGCAGCACCGGATCGGCCCCCAGCGCCACCACCAGCGCGGCGACCACCGGGATGATGCCTGTCGCCGTGGCGACATTGCTGGCAAATTCGGTCACTGCGATTACCAGCGCTGTCACCGTAAGCGCGACGAGGATCAGCGGCCAGTGTTCCAGCGGCAGCAGCGCCTGGCCAAGCCACGTGGTGAGGCCTGAGGCCTGCATCCCGCCTGCCAGCGCCAGCCCGCCGCCGAACATGAAGATCACGCTCCACGGTGCGGCCTTGGCCTCGTCCCACACCAGCAGCGTGCGCCCTGTTCCATCGGGCAGCAGGAACAGCGCCAGCGCGGCGATGGCGGCGATGCTTCCGTCGCTCCACGCGCCCGGCGGGAGCAGCGGTGCGACCAGCGGCTGGGTGACCCACCCGGCAAAAGTCAGCGCGAACAGGGCCGCCAGCCGCCGCTCGGCGCTGCTCCAGCCGGCATTGCTCATGATGGCGGCGCGCGCGGCGGCAATGTCGAACGGATGCGCTGCCACCTGCTGCACCCGGGCGATGATCCATGCCGCCAGCGGAATGCTCAGCACCACCAGCGGTATTCCGTAAAGCGACCACTGCGCAAAGCTGATCCGCACGCCCGCAATGCTGTCGAGCAGCCCGACCGATATGGCATTGGTGGGCGAGCCGACGATGGTGCCGAGCCCGCCGATGCTCGCGGCAAAGGCGATCCCCATCGGCAAAGCGCCATAGAGGCCATCCTGCCGCACACGGCCATCGCCGTCCTCATCCGCGCCCCCGCCCGCTCCCAGCACCGCCAGCGCCATCGGCATCATGATCAGCGCGGTCGAGGTGTTGGAGATGAACATCGAGATCAGCGCGGCCGAGATCATGAAGGCCAGCAGCAGCCGCCCCGGCCCGCCGTCTGCGCCAACCAGCCGCAGGATCGCAAGGCTCAGACGGCGGTGCAGCCCGGTGCGCTCGATCGCCAGGGCGATAAACGCGCCGCCGAGCAGCAGGAACAGGATCGGCGAGTAGTAATCGGCGGCGGTGTCCTCGGCGCTGGCCACGCCCGATAGCGGCAGGACGATAAAGGGCAGCAGCGCGGTCACGCTGAGCGGCACCGCCTCGGTCATCCACCAGGCTGCCACCCACCCGACCAGCCCGGCCACCAGCCACGCGCTTGTCGGCATCGCTGCAGGCGGGGGCAGCAGCGCCGTAAGCGCAAACGCCAGCGGGCCGAGGATCAGGCCGACTTGGCGCAATGTCATTGGCGGTCGCCTCCCCCGGTGTTCTTCCAACCGGAGGTAACAGCAGCGAAAGGGCGGGGGAAGCCCCGCGCCCGCGCTGTCCCGAAGTCAGGGCAAGTCGCGCCGGCCTGTGCTGCGGCTTACTCCACCTCGGCCTTTTCCTTGTCGTCCGGATCGCCCGGCAAGGCGATATTGCTGAAGGTCACCGTACCGGTGCGGCCTTGGCGGATGATTTCCTGGAACTTGGTTTCGCGCTCCTTGAGCAGGGCTGCCATGCTCTGCGGGATGCGGAAGCTGACCGCCTGTCCGTTCGAGGTGATGTTCGAATAGGTCGGTTCGCGCACGCCGCCTTCGAGATCGGCGATGTCATGCTCGGCAATCGCCGGATCGGCGCCGCTGGTCTTGGCCAGCAGGGCGGCGGTCTGCTCGTCACTGTAGCGGGCCAGGTGCGCGCGTACGTCCTTCTCGAAATCCGCAAAGAAGAAGGGAGCGGTTTCCTTGTAGAGTTCCGAGACCTTCAAGCGGTTGCCAAGTTCCTGCGTCCCGCGCAGCGAGTTGACGAAATCCACCGCACCGCGTTGCAGCAGGCGGCCGACATTATCGGCGTTGAAGGCTTCCTTCTGGAGCGAAGGGCCGCCGATTTCGCCGCGCCAGAAGCCGTAGATCACCATCGGATCCTTCCAGTGGCGATAGACGATCTTCTCGCGGATATCGCGCGGGGACAGCTTGATGCCTTCCACCGTGATGAAGCGTGCATCGTCGAGCGGCACGCCGTCGATCATCAGCTCGCGCGGCTGGCGCACCGGCCAGGCGTTGGCGATCTGCTCGACCAGCGCGACGTTGTGGAGGTTGATCCAGTAGGCGAGCTGCTCGTTGCGCGAGAGCGACTGGATGTCGACGATATTGGCGGTGTTCTCGAGATCCTTGCGATACTCGGTGAAGCTGGCGATGACATCGGTATCGAGGAAGCTGAACATCACCCGCGTGCCTTCAAGCCGGTAGCGCGAGACGTGGCCATACTGGCGGCGGGTGCCCAGGCTGGGATCGGGGCGCGGCGCGCTTTCGCGCAGGGACGGGCCCATCGAAATGACGATGTTCTTCATTGCCTCGTCCCAGATCGAATAGTCGATCCCGTCCTTGTTGGGCGTGCCGGACGGCGCGAAGGTGGCCAGCGCGGCATCGCTGGGCGCGCTGGCCTGCGCGAGCGCGGGGGCGGCGAAGGCCAACGCGGCGGCTGCGGCCAGCAGGGCCGGGCGGAACGGCGAGCGGATCAGGAAAGGCATGGTCGGGGGGCTTCCTAACGCTGTGAAAATAAAGGCATGGTATGGTAAGGCGGGGACAGTTTGAGGACAACGCCGAGCCCCCGCCTTGGTGCCCAACTTGTAGCAGATTCCGCAGCGGCAGTGTTGCCGCCAATCGTCTCGCATGCGCGGTTCATCGACCGCAAATGCCGCTGGTCGGGCCATGATTACGCGTGCTGGCCAAGCAAAAGGGGGCAGACCGTCTGGCCGCCCCCCTGCTTGGCTATGCGCCGGTCACGGTGGTGCGGCCTATTTCGGCGACAGCACCATCAGCATCTGGCGGCCTTCAAGCCGCGGGAAAGCTTCGACCTTGGCGACTTCCGCGACATCGTCCTGCACCTTCTTGAGCAGATCCATGCCGAGATGCTGGTGCGCCATTTCACGCCCGCGGAACCGCAGGGTGATCTTCACCTTGTCGCCGTTTTCGATGAACTTGGTCACGTTGCGCATCTTCACGTCGTAATCGTGCGTGTCGATGTTCGGACGCATCTTCACTTCCTTGATGTCCTGCGTCTTCTGGCTCTTGCGCGCGAGGTTGGCCTTTTTCTGGGCCTCGTAGCGATATTTGCCGACATCGAGGTATTTGCACACCGGCGGGTCCGCGTTGGGGGACACTTCGACGAGGTTCAGGCCCTTTTCATTGGCCTGCTCGATTGCTTCGCGGGTGAACATGACTCCAAGGTTTTCGCCTTCGTCATCAATGACGCGGACCTTGGGGACATTGATCATGTTATCAAAACGAGGGCCGCTTTTGATTGGCGGGGCCATCGAGCGCCGGGGTGGACGTGATATGGGGTGTTCTCCTGTCGTAGCTTACTTACTGCGCGCTCCTTAGTGCGAAACGCGCAGCAACGCTAGGTGGAGTCTTGCGCCGACGCCTGCCACAGCGGAAACCGTGCAATTTGTCCCCGCGCGGGCATCAGCGCCTCGATCCTGTGTGCGGGGCTCAATGCGGTGCGAATTTCGGGCGCGCCTGCGTCCATCCCGCCTGTGAGCGTGCCGAAGGCGGGGAGGATCATGCGCTCCGCGCCGCCAGCACCGCGCGCGAGAACAGCGCAGGGGCGGGCGATGTGGCGGTTCCTGACATTCACCCGCAGCTTGGGGTGGTAGTGCCCGGAAAGTTCCGCCGCAGTCTCCCCCGCACGGGCCTCGTGGCGCAGGATCACGCCGCCCACTTCCAGCTCCGGCACGATCGTTCCGCCAAAGCCTTTGGGAAGCGCCTCGTCGTGGTTGCCGGTGATCCACACCCAGTCGAGCGCGCGGGTCAGCGCCTCGAGCATCCCGGTGCAATGCGCATCCAGCCGCAGTGCCCCGTCGTCGTCATGGAAATTGTCGCCCAGCGTGATGATCCGCCTTGCGCCCGTCACCCGCACCGCATCGGCCAGCCGTTCGAGTGTGTCGCGGCTGTCATAAGGTGGGAGCATCTGCCCGCGCTGGGCAAACCAGCTCGCCTTTTCCAGATGCAGGTCTGCCAACAGCAAAGCACGCTCCGCCGGCCAGTAGAGCGCACGGCCCTGACCCAGTAGCAGCTCGTGTCCCGCGAAGGGGAAAGGGGCGAACATAGCGCGAACCATGGCGTGTCATTGCCGCCAAACAATCCGCTTGGCAACACCCGCGCCGGGACTTGTGCGGTGCGCTGGCTCGCCTATGGTGGACAGGAATGACGGACGGGGATGTATGACGGACTGGACACAACACACGGCGCAGGCGCGGACGTGGTTTGAATTGTTGCGCGATCAGATTTGCGCCGAATTCGAGGCGATCGAGCGCGAGGCGGGCTCTGATGCGGCCTTCCAATACACCCCATGGAACCGCGAGGAGGATGGCAATCCGGACCCCGGCGGCGGGGTGATGGGCCTGATGAAGGGCAAGGTGTTCGAAAAGGTCGGGGTGAATGTCTCGACCGTGCGCGGCAGCTTCGCCAAGGAATTTGCAGGCTCGATCAATGGCGCGAGCGCCGATGCCCCCGGCTTTGTGGCGACCGGCATCAGTCTGGTGGCGCACATGAGCAACCCGCATGTGCCCGCCGTCCACATGAACACCCGTTTCCTCACCACCACCAAGGCGTGGTTCGGCGGCGGAGCGGATTTGAACCCGCCGATTCCCTACGCTGAAGACACGGCGGAATTCCACGCCGCGATGCAGGCCGCCTGCGATCCGCACAACGAAACGTACTACGAACGTTACAGCAAGTGGGCGGAGGAATATTTCTACATTCCCCACCGGCAGGTCGGGCGCGGGGTGGGCGGGATTTTTGCCGACCATCTGGAATGCGCGGATGATGCGGCGTGGGCGCGCAATTTCGAATTTATCAAGGATATCGGCAAGCAGTTCCTTGAAGTGTATCCGATGATCGTGCGCAAGCGGATGAACACGGAATTCACGCCCGAGGACGAGGCGCAGATGTTCGAATACCGGGGCCGCTATGCCGAATTCAATCTGGTTTATGACCGGGGCACGATCTTCGGGCTGAAGACCGGCGGCAATATCGACGCGATCCTGATGAGCCTGCCGCCGCGCGCGACCTGGTCATAGGGCGCAGCGCGAACACAAGCGCCGGGGCGGCGGCATTAGCCCTTGCCCCGCTCTTGTGCGGCGCACATATTCATCCGTGATGCTGCGCCAATATCAACTCGTCGAGAAGGTCCTCGAATACGACCCTGACGCCGACGAGGCGATGCTCAACCGCGCCTATGTCTATACCGTGCAGAAACACGGCAGTCAGAAGCGCGCGAGCGGCGATCCCTATTTCAGCCACCCGGTCGAAGTCGCGGGGCTGATGACCGACCTGAAATTGGATCAGGCCACCATCATCACCGCGCTGCTACACGATACGGTGGAAGACACGCTCGCCACGATCGAGGACATCGAGGCGCATTTCGGCCCCGAAGTCGCGCGGCTGGTGGACGGGGTGACCAAGCTCTCCAAGATCGAGGCCATGCCCGAGAACGAGCGCGCGGCCGAAAACCTGCGCAAGTTCCTGCTCGCCATGTCGGAAGATATCCGCGTTCTGCTGGTCAAGCTGGCAGACCGGTTGCACAACATGCGCACGCTGCATTTCATCAAGTCGCCCGAAAAGCGCCAGCGGATCGCGCGCGAGACGATGGATATCTACGCGCCCCTCGCCGAGCGGGTCGGCATGTATGAATATATGCACGAGATGCAGGCGCTGGCCTTCCGCGAGCTGGAGCCGGAAGCCTATGCCACCATCGCTGGCCGGCTTGAACAGCTGCGCTCGCAGGATGGCGGGCAGGTCGATGCGATTGCGCTCACCGTCAAGCAGCGGCTCGCCGAGGCAGGGCTCAAGGTCGAGGTTTACGGGCGCGAAAAGCACCCCTTTTCAATCTGGCACAAGATGGCCGAACGCCATGTCAGCTTTGAGCAGGTGACCGACATCATGGCCTTTCGCGTCCTCACCGAGACCGAGGGCGATTGCTACCGCGCGCTGGGCGTGCTGCACACCACGTGGCAGTTCCTGCCCGGGCGGTTCAAGGACTATATCTCGACGCCCAAGTCGAACGGCTACCGATCCTTGCACACCTCGCTGATGTATCAGAACTCGATGCGGGTCGAAGTGCAGATCCGCACCCGCGAGATGCACCGCACCAACGAATTCGGCCTCGCCGCGCACTGGGCCTACAAGCAGGGTGACCGGCCCGATGGCGAGGTGGGCTGGCTGCGCGATCTGATCGAGATCGTCGATGCCAGCCACGATGCCGAGGAACTGCTCGAGCACACCCGCATGGCGATCTATCAGGATCGCATCTTCGCCTTCACCCCCAAGGGCGCGCTGTTCCAGCTGCCCAAGGGTGCGACCGCGGTGGACTTTGCCTTTGCGGTGCACACCAATCTTGGCAGCCAGACGGCCGGCGTGAAGATCAACGGACGGCATATGCCGCTGCGCACACCGCTCAACAACGGCGACGTGGTCGAGATCATCAAGAACCCGCACGCCGCCCCGCAATTGTCGTGGCTGGCCTTCGTCGTCACCGGCAAGGCGCGCGCCGCGATCCGCCGCGCGGTGCGGATGAAGGAGCGCGACGAGGTCGCCGCGATCGGCTCCAAGCTGTTCGACGAGATCGCCATCCGCGTGCCGGCGCGCATCGGCAAGAAGGCGATCCGCGCCGCGCTCGAACGGCTCGGCATGGATGAGCCTGATGACCTGATGTACGCCATCGGCGCGGCCAAGCTGACCGACCGCGAGGTGATGGAAGCACTCGTCCCGGGCTGCACCGCCGACTTCAAGGAAGACGAACAATGGTCGCAGCGTGAACGCGCGATCTCGATCCGGGGTCTCACACCGGGCGTGGCGTTCGAACTCGCCCCCTGTTGCCACCCCGTGCCGGGCGACCGCATCGTCGGCATCCGCCGCAAGGGCGAGACCGTGCTGGTCCACGCGATCGACTGTCTTGAACTGGCGAGCGGGGTCGATAGCGACTGGATTGATCTGGCGTGGGGCAATCGCTCGGTCGGCGCGGTGGGCCAGCTATCGGTGACGATCTACGACCGATTGGGCACGCTCGCGGAAATGGCGGGCATCTTTGCCCAGAACAAGGCCAATGTGACCACACTGATGCAGGCGCACATCGATCACCCCTTCGTCACCTATAACATCGAGGTTGAGGTGCAGGACGTCGGCCACCTCAACCGCATCCTCTCCGCCCTGCGCGCGAGCGACGCGGTGGCGCAGGCGGATCGGCAGTAGGGCTCAGCCGCCTTCAGCCACCCGCCGCACCGGCACGCGGATGTTGCAGATGTCGGCGCCGCCTGCCGGCGCGATGAAGAACGGATCGCGGCGGTTGGCGATGGCTTCGGCGTAGGTCGCGAAGGTGGCGCTTTCGGTCGAGAGGTATTCAAAGCTAGGCTGTTCGCCAGTGGGCAGGTCACTCGCCACCCGCACCGACAGGATCGGTGTGCGCTTTCCCGCTTCCTCGGCGGTGTAGAACCCCAGCGCGCCCGACCCGCGCGGCAGGCTGGAGAGGTGCTGCATCCCCTCGATCACCCGGCCCACCAGCGCGATATTGCGATCCAAGTGGCGCGGCGCGTGCCCGATCACGGTATAAAGCTCCGCGCCCGATCCGGTGTCCGGAGAGTAGTTCCGGCCGACGCCGACCATGCCGTAGCAGTGGGTGGGCCAAGCCGGAGCCTCTAATGAACCACCGTTCGACCCAATCGGCCATCCGAGAAACATTTGGCTAGACCTGCTGTAGGGCTCTGAACCGATAAGTCTCTTCTGAACTTCTAGCGAGGCAGCAGTCTCGGACTTTATTGTCTCCAACGCCTTCGCATACTGTTCATCAGTGGCCTCATCGATGTCTAGGCCGGTTCTTTGGCGAAATGATGATCTGATGAGTTCTTCAAAGCTGGTGGCATACTCCGCCTCCCCCATCACCTTCAGCCCTTCCGGCAGCGGCTTCGGCTTCCCCGTCGCTTCCGGGTTGTCGTAATTGGGATCGCCCCACTGGGTGACGTAATTGTCCTGCACCCGGTTGACCGAGATATTGTCGTACCACTTGGCGCGCGCGAACAGCCGGATGTTGTGCACCCAGCCTTGGCTGAACGGCGCGGGCATCAGCTGGATCACCACCTGTCGCGGCTTGCCGTCTGCGTCCGGGGCGAGGGCCATCACCAGCAGATCCTCCGCCGGAATCGCCACCCAGTCCGCCTTGGGAGCAGCCGCGATGATTTCGGAAGGCGCAGGGGCTCCCTTCGGCTCCTCCTGAGCGGAAGCGGGCAATGCGAGGGCGAGCGCAGCCGAAGCCGCCAGCAACATGGTTCTCATGCCATCATTGGTGCCACCACGCGCCTTGCGAAGCAATCCATTCGCGGCTAGTGGCGCGTGCTTGTTGCGCTACCGCTTCGCTGCCCGGGCGCGTGCAACATACGGAGCGGTGGCCGAGTGGTCGAAGGCGCACGCCTGGAAAGTGTGTATACGTCAAAAGCGTATCGTGGGTTCGAATCCCACCCGCTCCGCCAATAACCCACGGCGCTTGGCTCGGGCCTGTCCGGAAACAGACTTGCGGATTTCCCAATCCCCTTGCCGGGACCTGCGTTTCAGCGACCGGCCCAGTTGCCATATTTCCGGAACTGGCAAAGCTGCCGATGGGCAAAGCGCCCTAAGCCCGGTCCTCAGGTCAATCGCGCACATTTCTCGCAAGCTACCATTGGCCTATAGGTGCATGCGTCGCTGATCGCCTCCGCCCATGCACTGCTTACTGCGCGGCCTTCCAGTCGCGCCGTAGCTTCTTGGCGAGGCTCCACTTGTGGACCTCGGTCGGGCCATCATAGATTCGGAAGGCGCGGATTTCGCGGAACATCGTCTCGACGATGGTCTTGTCGGTCACCCCCGTCCCGCCCATCACCTGCACGCAGTTGTCAGCCACGCGCATCAGCGCTTCGGACACGGCGACCTTGGCCATCGAGCTTTCCACCGTGCCAAGCGATCCGGTGTCGAGCACGCCCGCGCACCAGTCGATCATCAGCTCGCACTGCTTCAGGTCGATCATGTTCTCGGCGAGCATGAAGCCAACGCCCTCGTGATCGATCAGCGGCTTGCCGAAGGCCATGCGGCGGTTGGCATAATCGACCGCGATTTCCTGCGCGCGGATGCACCCGCCAAGCCAGCGCATGCAGTGGGAGAGCCGCGCAGGTGAAAGGCGGATCTGCGCGTATTTGAAGCCCTCGCCCGCATCGCCGAGCATCTGGTCGGCGGGCACGCGCAGGTTGTCGATGGTGATCTCGGCATGACTGCCGGGCATCGAGCTGTCGATCGTGTTCGGCACCGCGGTGATCTGGATCGCCGGGTCAGGCAGGTCGACGAGAAACATGCACGCGCCGCCGTGGCTGTCCGGATCCTCGGACTTGGCCATCACGATCCCGACCTTCGCCCCTTCCGCACCTGTGATGAAGCACTTCTTGCCATTGATCACCCAGTGGTTGCCATCCTTGCGGCAGGTGGTGATCATCATCGAAGGGTCCGCGCCCGCGCCGTTCAATTCCGCAGGTTCGGTCATGAAGAAAGCCGAGCGCGCCTGGCCCGACACCAGCGGCGCGAGGAATCGCTCCTTGAGGTCAGGGCTGCCGACCTTACCAATCAGATACATGTTGCCTTCGTCGGGCGCCTGGGTGTTGCAGGCCAGCATCCCGAGCGGAGTAAGCCCGGACTTGATCAGGATGACGGCCGTCTCGCGCTGGTTGAAGTGGCTGCCATCGGGCCGGATGTGCGGGGTCAGCACGCCCGCCGCGCGCGCCAGTTCGCGCATTTCCATCACCAACTCGTCAGTCGGCGCGCCGTGGTGGTCGCGGCGCGGGTCCTGTTCGTAGGGGAAGATCTGATCCCGCACGAAGGCCTCTACCCGTGCTGCCATATCCAGCGCTTCTGTGCTGATTGTCATGTCACTTGTGTTCCCTTGTCGGCGGCTTGCCGGGTGTCTGGTCCAGCCTCTCTAAGGAGCCATAGCAACCAAAATGCACCTGCGTGAATTGCTAGAGCAACAAGTCCTTTGCGCCAGCTACAGCATTGCACAAAGTGGCTTCGGCGGTACCGGCGGCGGGGGAGAGTTTGTGATGGCAGGGCGATACAACACGATTGCAGTGGAGAAGCGCGGAGAGGTCGAATGGCTGACGCTCAACCGGCCTGACGCGCTCAATGCGATCACCACCGAAATGGCGGGCGAACTCAATGACTATTTCGGCGCGCTCTATCACGACCGCTCGACCCGGATCGTGGTGCTGCGCGGGGCGGGGCGGGCCTTCTGCGCGGGGCTCGACATCAAGGATCACGGTAGCCGCGATCCGGCCGCGGTACCGTTTGGCGGAGGGTTCGGCTTTCAGGGCTTCCTTGCCGACGTCTACATAAAGATGCGGCGCTGCCCGCAGCCGATCATTGCGCTGGTGCACGGCGCGGCTTGTGGCGGGGGCTTTGCCTTCGCGCTGGCGTCCGACATCCGCATCGCGGTCATTGGCGCTGGTGGGCCTGCCGCGCCTTAGCCGTAGAACTCGGCCCTGAGGTGATCGTCGAGCGCGGGGGCGCTGAAGACGAGGCTCGCCGGGTCGATGCTGCCGGGCATCGCCGCATCCTCGCCGCGCAGGGCCGCACGGCCCAAGGCATTGGCCTCGGCGGTGTCGACACTGTCCTGCATGGTTAGGGCTGCACTGCTCGGCGCGGTGAACCAGCCCGCATAGGTCTCCGGCCCGAAGCCGTTGGCGGTGAGGTAGTCGATCACTTCCTGCTGCGACTGGTAGTTGGCGTAGCGGATATTGCCGTCCGCGTGCATCAGCGCCCGGAGATAGGCCGTGCCATCGGTGAGCGCGAAGTAGACTTCGTGAATGCCGTCGCTGTTGTAGTCATTCGCGCCCAGCACGCGGTTGATGTTCTCGATCGCGAGATCGTTGAGGAAGCGGCGCTGGCTGTCGAACGGGCTCCCCGCCTCGACAATGCCCGCCTCGACCAGCGGATCGACATAGATCCCCGCCACGCGCGTCTCGCCCGCCCAGCCGTGGTCGTTGAAATAGACGAGGCCATCGGGTGCAGTGCCGACGGTCGCAAAGCGCGCAATCGTGCGGTTGACGAGGATCTGGTCGACGTCCCCGTCGCCGTTCACATCGGCCTCGCCGATCCGCAGCCACCCACCGTCGCCGCCCAGGACATTGCCGTCAAAGTCGCGGATCGCGTTCATCGCCGACTGGTACACCGCCGGATTGGCGCTCGCGAAGTTCACCGACACACCGGTGCCGGGGCGCAGGCGCAGTATCTGGTCGTCAAACTGCAGGAACTCGACTGCGGTCAACGTGTCCGTGCCGTCCGCACCGGTCACCTGGAACACCCCGGTCGACGTCTGGGTCACCGTGTAAGCCGAGCGCAGGCCTGAAACCACGGCGGTGTCGACGTTGCTGCCGCCATCGAGCGTGTCGTTATCAAGACCGCCTGTAAGGACATCCGCCCCGTCGCCGCCATCGAGCGTGTCATCTCCGTTGCCGCCGAAGATCCGATCCGACCCGTCGCCACCGCTCGCGCTGCCACGCGCCGAACCCAGACGGATCACATCGTCCCCGGCGCCGCCTTCGATCGCAAGGTTGAAGGTGGTGAGCGCCCGCGCATCCACGCTGTTGCCGAAGGCCGAAAGGCGGATCAGGTTCAGCCCGTTCGGCAGTGGCGGCATGAGCAGCACCACGGCTCCCGCGTCGGAAAAGGTCAGCGTGACCTGTCCGCCGAGCATGAAATTGTTGAGCATGGCGAACTGCGAGGTCCGCAGTGTCAGGTTCAGCGTCGCACCAAAGTGGGAAATCCCCTCGATGCCGGTAAAGGTCACGGGCGACAGGTCGAAGGCTGTTATTCCGCTGGCCAGCACGATGAAATCGATCCCGGTGCCGCCATCGATCACATCGTCTGACGATGCCTCTGCGGCGGCACCGAAGTGAATTTCGTCATTGCCGATGCCGCCTTCGACCCGGTCCGTGCCAGTGCCGGGCAGCAGGACATCGTCACCCTCGCCGCCGATCAACTGGTCATTGCCCGCGCCGCCTTCCAGCCGGTCGCGTGCATCGCCGCCATCGAGCAAGTCACCACCTTCTCCGCCGAGCAGGACGTCATTGCTGCCGCCGCCTAGCAGAACATCATTGCCGCCCAGACCGCTGAGGGTGTTGGGCCCGTCATTGCCGGTCAGGCGGTTGCCCAGCGCGTTACCAGTCAGATTGCCCGGCCGGGTCGATGCATAAATGCCCCCGTTCTCGATATTGTCCTGCAAGGTAAAGCCGAGCAGCGCCCAGACCGTGTCGATTCCCTCGCCAGCTAGCTCGACGATGTTGTTGGTCGCGCTGCTAAACTCCACCGTCGACAGGAAATAGGTATCGTCGCCGGTGCCGCCGACCAGCGAATTGTTGCCTTCGCCAGGGGTGAACTGGTCATTGCCCGCCCCGCCGTTGAAGGTGTCATCCTGACTGCCGCCGAAGAAGCGATCATTGCCACCAAAGCCGTTGACGGTGCTTGGACCGGCATTGCTGCCCACCAACAGGTTGTCGCCTTCGTCGCCATCGAAATTGCCCATTCGTCCATCGATGATCGCGAAGCCTGCCGAGGTGCCGCTGCCATAGGTAATGAAACGCCCGTCACCGATCGGGACGATGGCAACTTCCGAGGCAATGCCCGGCACCGCGAGCGAATCGGTTACCGGCGCACCGGAAGCGTCGAACAGACGGATCCGGGTACCGGTCTGGCTCTCGAAGGTGATGAGAAAGCCGCCATCGGTGTCAGCGGCAAGGCCCGTGATCGACTGCCCGTCCGGCACTGCGGCACTGACGACGAATTGGTCGCCAAGCGGTTGGCCCGAGGCGCTGAACCGGCGGCCAAACAGGGTTGTGGGCAAGGTTGTATCGTTGTTCTGCCGCTGCGTCCATACGGCGATGAAGCTGCCATCGGACAGCCGCTCAAGCAGGATCCTGTTGTCGCCGACCGCTCCGGTCGATGACATTGCGAACTCCGCGCCAATTGGATTGCCCGCCAGATCGAACAGTCGGCCACGCGCCAGTCCCGCACTTGTGTCGAGCCAGGCCGTAAACACCAGCTGGTCGTTCGTCGCCACCTGCAAGAACAGGGGGCCGGGATTGAAGCTGCTGCTGGCATTGACGACCGGCCCGACGGTCCCGTCGGCTGAGACGAAGCGAACACCGGCGTTCTGGATGCCAGCTTGAAAGGTGCCGTAGAGGATGGCGAGACTGCCATCGCCGAGCGCCCGCATTTCGCCAAACCCGTTGAACTGCTCTGCAAGCGTCTGCACTGGCGAAACTTGTGTGAAACCGGCGTCAAGGCGCACGAGGTGCAGTATCGGCAATGCGTTGTAATTGCTGCCGAACAACAGATCATAGCCACCATCGGCGCGCAGGGAGACATCGATGATGACCATTTCGAGGTTCTCGGCCAGCGTGATCCTGCCCGAGGTCACAACATTGCCGAGCGGGTCAATCACTGTGTAGTGCCGCTGCGTGAAGTTCGGCGCGGTCGAGAAAACAACCGTGTTGCCATTCGGCAGCGCAATGCCGCGCGGCGTTCCGACCGATTGGCCACTGCCCTGTGTGCCAAGCCAGATTTCGAGACTCATGCAATTCCCCCCTAGGGTCGATCACGGGCGATTGGCCGGAAAGCACGGCAGGTGCCCGGTGGCCGTCCAACCAACGAGCCGCCCCATCGCATCACAGCATGTGCAGGAGCGTCGGCAAAGCTTGCCAGCACTCGGCGTGCAGTCACTGTACGCGCCGGTGCTTAAGTCACTGATGGCCCGCGCACAAGTCCGGCCGAACCGTTGAGCATAGCCGGCGACGGCACCGTTCAGACCAGTGATGCAGCTTCCTTGATGGCGCGGCGGATGCTCATGTAGGTTGCGCAGCGGCACAGATTGCCGCTCATCGCCTCGTCGATGGCGGCGTCATCGGGCGTAGGATTGTCGCGCAGCAGAGCGGTCGCCGCCATGATCTGACCCGATTGGCAATAGCCGCACTGGGGCACGTCATTGGCCACCCATGCCGTGCGAATGGCATCGGCGGCGTCGCCTGCAACGCCTTCGATCGTGGTAATCTCGGCGTCTTCGAGCGCGTCATGCGGTGTGATGCAGGCGCGTGTCGGCTGGCCGTCGACGTGGACGGTGCAGGCGCCGCACTGGGCGACCCCGCAGCCGAACTTGGTGCCGGTCATATCGAGGTGATCGCGCAACACCCACAGCAACGGGGTGCCTGGCGCAGCATCGACGGTTCGGGATTTTCCGTTGATCTTGAGGGTAATGGCCATGTTCGCCTCCTTGTCTCAGACAGTCTTGCGGGCGGGCAATTTGAGCTTGCTTCCCTCCGGCCCGATGAAGGGCAGGGTGCGCAAACGATGCCCGGTCGCAGCGAAAATCGCATTGGCGAGCGCGGGGGCCGCGGGCGGCGTGGCCGGTTCGCCCACCCCTCCGGGCGGCGCATCGGAGGCAATGATGGCGACCTTGAAATCGCGCGGTGCCTCTTCCATCCGCATCAGCCGCCAGCTGGGGAAATTGTCCTGCTCCACCGCGCCGTTCTTGGCGGTGATTGCGCCATATAACGCGTTCGACAGCCCGTAGATCGTGCCGCCTTCCATTTGCGCGCGCACGTGGCGCGGATTGACCACCGTCCCAGCATCCACCGCGAGCCACACGCCCGGAATGCTGATCGCGCCATCCTTGCCGACCGCCACTTCGACCACGGTGGCGATGTAGCTCAGGAACGAACGGTGCACTGCGATCCCGAGGCCCCGGCCCTTGGGCAGTTTGCGGCCCCACTTGGCCATCGCCGCGGCCTTCTCCACGACCTGCCGTAAACGCGCGGTGTCGATCGGATACTCTGCCAGTTCAGCGCCGTAATTGCCGTAAACGGCGCCTTCGGCCACGGGGTCCACCATGCGCGGCGGGCCGATCAGTTCGAGCAGGTAATCCTTCTGATCGCGCCCCGCGGCATGGGCGAGTTCGGCGGCGAAACTCTGCACCGCAAAGGCGTGGTAGATATTGGCGACCGAGCGCAGCCAGCCGATCCGAAGATGACCCTTGGCATCCCCGGATTCGACCCGGAGGTTGGGCGTCGCAAAGGGCACATCACTCGCCCCCATGCCCATCTCGCCGTCGCTCGGCTCGTTGACCGTATTGTCGAAGGTTGAGCTGATCGGAGGAAAGACCGTGCGATGCAGCCAGGCGGTACACTTGCCGTCCTTGCCCAGCCCGGCCTCGCAGTATTGCGCGCTGACCGAATGGTAATAGCCGTGCTGGATGTCATCCTCGCGCGTCCATGTCACCTTGACCGGCTTGCCGACCTCGCGCGCGATCAGCGCCGCTTCGATCACGAAATCGGGCTTGGACTTGCGCCCGAAGGCACCGCCCAGCCAGGTCGGGGTGACCTTGATGTTGGCCTTGTCGATCCCGAGCGCCTCTGCGAGCGTGTCGCGTGTGCTTTGCGGGTCCTGCACGCAGGCCCAGCATTCGAGCCGCTCGCCGTCCCACTCGGCAGTCGCGCAGGGCGGTTCCATCGGTGACTGGCTCAGGTGCGGCGCGTAGTATTCGGCCGTGATCCGCTTGTCTGCCGCCGCCAGCGCCGCTCCGACATCGCCGCGCGACCGGCGCACTTTGCCGCTACGGCGTGCGGTGGCCTGCAATTGCTTGGCGAAGGCCTCGGATTCGTAGCCTGCATTCGGGCCGCTCTGCCACGCGATGGCGAGCGCTCGGCGCCCCTCGATCGCGGCCCAGGTGTCACGCGCCACCACCGCCACGCCGCCCAAGGGCTGGAACAGCGCCGGGGGCTTGGCATCGGGCAGTCGGACCGTCTTGAGCACGCCGGGAACCGCGAGCGCCTTGGTGTCGTCGACACTGCCGACCCGGCCGAACAGCTGCGGCGGCCGGGCGACCACCGCGTAGACCATCCCGGGGCGCTTGACGTCGATCCCATAGGTGCTCTCGCACTTGACGATGCGCGGCACCGTCAGCGAGGGGATCTCTTCGTTGATGTAGCGCCATTCCTTGGGGGTCTTGAGCTTTACATCGGCCTCCGCCGGAATGGCGAGCTTCCCGGCGAGTTCGGCAAGATTGCCATAAGACAGGGTCTCGTCATTCTTGGTATTGCTGACGAAGCCGGCCTTCGCCGAGCATTGCTCCACCGGCAGCTTCCAGTAAAGCGCGGCGGCCGCGACCAGCATCTGCCGCATCGCCGCACCCGCCACGCGCAAGCGGTGGAAATTGAAGCGTACCGAACGCGAACCGTCAGTGTTCTGGTCCCCGTAACGCTCATGCCCTTCGGCCTGAACAATCTGAACTTTGTCCCACTCAGCCTCGAGTTCATCGGCCACGATCTGCGCCATCGAGGTCCAGACCTGCTGGCCCATTTCCGAACGGTGGCAGGTGATCTTCACCGTGCCGTCGCGCTCGATCGCGATCCATAGCGCAGGGGTGGCATCCCCGCCTTTGACTTCGGTGAGCGGGCTGGGGCCGGGGTCCTTCAGGTTGAAGGCGTCTTCATCGATCTCGGGCTCGACATAGCCCGCGCATCCCGCCAGCGTCACGCCGAAGACGAACAGCCCCGCTCCACCAAAAAAGGCGCGGCGGCTGAGATTGACATAGGGGCTGGGCTGATCACCTGCCTCGCGCGCCGGTTGTGCAGGAATGATACCGAGATCGCGGATTAACATCGGCGCTGCTCCTTCAGCCGGAATCCCCATCGCGTCCAGCGAGACAATCTTGGTCTACGCTGCGAGCGGTGGCAACCGTGCTTGGTCAAATACCTCAAGTCTGATTGCGTTCGTCAAAGGCGGAACGCTGCCCCGTCGCGCTATCCCCAGAGCTTGCTTTTCAATGCGGGGAGTGCGGCAGCATAGCGGGCGACATCCTCCATGCGTCCGGTGCTGACCCGCGAATAGCCAGCCCACTGCCCATAGGCGCCTCTTATCGAAATGCCTTGCTCAGCCATGGCATCGCGCAGGGCATTAGCATCGGGCACCTCGACGAACACGAAATTGGTTTGCGATGGCAGCGCTTTGAGTCCGGCTTTGGCGACCGCCTCGATAATCATCGCACGGCCTTCCAGCACTGCCGCACGCGATTGATCGAGGAAGGGCGTATCATTGTAGCTCGCAATCGCCGCGGCCACCCCGGCAAGATTGCCGCCGAAGCTCATCAGGTGCGAACGGATGGTCGCGGCATTGGCTTCACTGGTGATTGCGTAGCCGACCCGCAGCCCTGCCATGCCGTAGATCTTGGAGAAGGTGCGACACACGATCACATCAGCGCCGCCGCGCACGAGGTCGATCATCGAATTGTCGTCGGGCCGGTCGGTTAGTTCGTTATAGGCCTCGTCCACCAGCAGCGTAGCGTGCGGGGTGACCTCGGCGGCAAAGCTGCGCAAGGCGGTAGGGCTGATCAAGATGCCGGTGGGGTTGTTCGGATTGCAGATCTGCACCAGCGAAGCGCCGCCGCTCGATGCCTTGGCAGCGATGGCGGGAAGATCGACATTCATGTCGGCGGCCAGCGGCACACGGATCGATTTGACGCCCTGCCGCTCGCCGTAGAGCACGGTCGTATCCCAGAACAGATCGGGGCACAGGATATCCCCCTTGCGCCCCCAGGCGAGCGCGATGGCGCACAGGATCTCGGTCGATCCGTCGCCGACCACGACTTGCGCGGGTGCAACGCCGTGGCGCTCGGCAATCATCGCGGTCAGGCGTTCATGGCCGCGGTCGGTGTAGTAGCAGCCCATCTTCGCCGTCTCGCTGATCGCTCGTAGCGCCGAGGGGGCGGGGCCATAGGGGTTTTCATTGCGGCTCAGGAGCGCTTGCCCGATCTTGGGGCCGAAAACGGGTTCGGTCTGGGATTGCGGCACCGCAGCGGCAAGGCTGGACAGTGGCAGAGCGCTGAGGCCTCCGGCAATGCTGGCTCCGGCGAGAAAGGATCGGCGCGATGTCGTCATGGGCGGTTCCTTGTTGCAGCGAGAAAAAACGGTCAGAACTTGGCGATCATCACCACGCCGATGAACGCCAGATACAGCCCGAACACGCGGCGCAGCATCGCCGGCGCAAGGTAATGCGCGGCGGCCACGCCGAGCGGCGCGAACAGCACTGAAGTTGCGATTAGAACTGTGGCGGCAGGCAGATTGACGAACCCCAGCGCGCCCCAACCGAGCCCGGTTTCACCCAAGCCGATCAGGATAAAGCCAACAGTGGCCGGGATCGCGATGATTGCGCCCATGCCGGCCGCGGTGCCGATCGCACGGTGGATCGGCGTGCCGCACACGGTCATGGTCAAGGTGGTCAAGGTGCCGCCGCCGATGCCGAGCAAGGTTGAGAAAATGCCGAGCGAGGTGGCGATCCCGGCGCGCGGAAGGCCTGAGGGCAGGGCGGCGAACAGCGGTTGACCTTGGCGTTCGGGGAGCAGGAAATAGACCGCAAAAGCCAGCACGCCGGTGCCGAAGATTACTGCCAGATGCGCGCCCGACGCAACGCTGGCAAACACGGTGCCGACTGCCGTTCCCATCACCACCCAGATTGCCCAGCCTTTCAGCAGGCCGAAATCGACCGATCCGCGCCGGGCATGGCTGCTGGTCGAGCGGATCGAGGTGAAGATGATCGAGGCAAGCGAGGTGCCGACCGCCACATGCGCGGTCTGATCGGGCGCAACGCCCAAGATCGGCAGGAGAAACATCAACGCCGGCACGACTACAAACCCGCCACCGATGCCAAACAGGCCACCGGCAAAGCCTGCAGCCGCACCGGCAACGAGCAGAGCCGGAAGCGCAAGAGCGAGTGGGGAGAGCACACTCATCGCTGGCAAGACTAGGCTGCTCGCCGTCATCTCCAAGCGATTTGTTGCAACGCGGCATGGGGTAAATGCCCCATGGCTGCTGCACGCGGGGCTATTCGTGGCGCAAGGCGTCGATCGGATCGAGCTTGGAGGCGCGGCTGGCGGGGTAGTATCCGAACACGATCCCCATACCGGCAGCAAACACGAAGCTCACGATGTTGATCACCGGATCGAACACGAAGGGCACTTCGATAACTGCTGCGAGCCCGATTGATGCGCCAAAGCCGAGTGCGATCCCGACAAGCCCGCCAAGCGCGCACAGCACAACCGCCTCGGTCAGGAACTGCAAGCGCACCTCGCGCGCCAGCGCGCCGATTGCCAGCCGGATACCGATCTCGCGGGTGCGCTCGGTGACCGAGACGAGCATGATGTTCATGATCCCGATTCCGCCCACCAGCAGGCTGATCGAGGCGATCACCGCCACCATCGCGGTGAGCGCGCCGGTCGCCGCGCCAAGCGCCTGATTGACCTGGGCGGTATCGATCACGTTGAAGTCATTGGGTTCGGCCGCCTGCAACAGGCGCCGCTCGCGCAGCAGCTCGACCAGCGCGTCCTGAATGGCGGAAGGCGCGTAGCCCGCGTCATATTTGAGCACGAAGTAATCGAGCTTGTCGTTGCCGCGGAAGCGCCGTTGCACGGTCTTGAGCGGCAGGTAGACGGCATCATCATCGTCCGCGCCGTTGCCGCCCTGGCCGCGCTCCTCCATTACGCCGATGACGGTGCACGAAACGTCGTCCAGCCGCATCCGCGCGCCGATCGGGCTGGTGCCGGGCACGAAGATCGCCTCGCGCACCTTGGGGCCGAGCAGGCACACGCTCTTGCCAGCGGTCTCCTCCTCAGTGGTGAAACGGCGGCCTTCGAGCACTTTGATCGCCTGGGCATCAAGGAAGGCGTTGTTCGAACCGACCACCCGCGTGTCCCAGTCCTGTCCGTTGTAAAACGCAGTCGCGCTCGCAGCGACATTGCCTGCGGCAATCGTGACGCCGGCAATCTGCTGCTTGACCGCAAGCACATCCGCCTCGTCGAAGGGGCGGACAGTGCCGCGCCCGGTGCGCACCGGAAAGACGATGAAATTGCTCGCGCCCAATGAGGAAATCTCGTCCTGCACCTGCGCGGTGACACCGTTGCCGACCGTCACCATCGTCACCACCGCGGCAACACCGATGATGATCCCGAGCGTGGTCAGCACCGAACGCAAGATGTGACGGCGGATTTCGCGCAGCGAGAGCAGGATAGTGGTCCCGAGCATCAGGCCGCGCTCTCTTCGGGTGCGCGCGCGCCGCGCTCGGTCCGCTCGACCAGCCCGTCGCGGAAGCGCACGATGGTCTTGGCGTAGGAGGCCATTTCCTCCTCGTGGGTGACCATCAGCACCGTGATGCCCTCGCCATTGAGCCTGCGCAGCAGTTCCATGATCTCCACCGATCGCTCGCTATCGAGGTTACCGGTGGGCTCATCGGCGAGCAGGACATCAGGCTGGGTCACCAGCGCCCGCGCGATGGCGACGCGTTGCTGCTGCCCGCCCGAGAGTTCTGCCGGGGTATGGGTCGCCCACGGTGCCAGTCCGACCTGATCGAGCGCCCGCATCGCGGCCGCGCGCCGCTCGGCCTTTTTCTCGCCGCGGTAAAGCAGCGGCAGTTCGACGTTCTCGACCGCAGTGGTGCGGGCGAGCAAGTTGAAGCCCTGAAACACGAAGCCGAGATAGCGACGCCGCAGCAGGCTGCGCTGATCGCGGTCGAGCTTCTGCACCTCGACCCCGCGGAACCGGAACACGCCGCCGGTCGGCACATCGAGACAGCCAAGGATGTTCATGGTCGTCGACTTGCCCGAACCCGACGGCCCCATGATCGCGACAAATTCGCCGCGCTCGATGGTCAGGTCGATCCCCTTCAGCGCCTGAAATGCGGCAGGGCCACTGCCGAAGGTCTTGGTGATGCCCTCCAGCTGGATGAGCGGTTCGCCGGTCACGGGGCGGCGGCCTTGATCCCGGTGACGACCTTCATCCCGGGCTTGAGATCGCGCGAGCGCACCGCAGTGCGGCGCCCGTCGCTGCGGCCGGTCACCACTTCGATCGCGCGCAATGTGCCGTCGGCCTCCAACACCTGCACCTTTTGGCGACTGCCTTCGCCGATGCTGGCCTGCTGCTTCTGCTCCTCGAGGCCGATCTGCGGATTGAACACGCCGCCGGCGCTCTCCTCTTCGGTCTTGGGGCGGAAGCGCAGCGCGGCGTTGGGCACCAGCAGCGCTCTGCCGGTGTTCTCGGTCGCGATGGTCGCGGTCGCCGTCATGCCGGGGCGGAGCAGGCCTTCGGGGTTCTGTACCGCCAGCCGCGCTTCGTAATTGACCACCGATCCGCCCGCGCCAGCGGCCGCGCCGGTGCTGCCCGCCTGACCTTCGACCGTGTTGCTCGACGCCAGATCAACCCGTTCAAGCGTCGCCGGGAAGCGGCGGCCGGGATAAGCATCGACGGTGAAGGTGGCCTTCTGCCCCCGCTTGACCTGACCGACATCCGCCTCGTCAATCGAGACGCGCAATTGCATCGCGGCGAGATCCTCGGCGATCACGAACAGGGTAACGGTGTTGAAACTGGCGACCACGGTCTGCCCGGGTTCGACCCGGCGGGCGAGCACCACGCCGTCGACCGGCGCGCGGATCACCGCGCGGGTTCGGGTGGTGAGGTTGCCGTTCAGCGACGCCTGAGCCGCCTCAATATTGGCCTGCGCGGAGGCCACCGCTGCTTTATCGCGCGCTACGGCGGCCTGCGCCTGCTCCATCTCGATCTGCGACGGCACGCGCCCGTCGGACAGTCGCCGCACTTCCTCGAGCCGCTTGAGCTGCGCGGTATCGACATTGATCGTCGCGCGCGCCTGCGCCAGCGCGGCGCGGGCCGCATTGAGATTGGCGCGGGCCTGCGCGATCTGCTGGTCGATGATCTCGGTGTTGATGACCGCGATCACCTGGCCCTTGCTCACCCGGTCGTTGACGTCGACCAGCACGGAATCGAGCGGGCCAGTGACTTCCGCGCCGACTTCGACCTGATTGGTCGGGCGCAGGTTGCCAGTTGCTGTGACCGAAATGGAGAGCGATTCCTGCGCCACCGCCTCGGTGATGTATTCGGGCTTGGGGGGTTCCTTGAAAATGAACCACAGGATCACGGCCAGCAGAAGCGCGACGATCAGGCCGGGCAGCCAGTATTTCATCGTGCGCCGCCAGCGCGGGCGCGGCTTGGTGCCGAGGAATTCGTCCACGCTGGGCTGTTCGGCTTGTGTGCTGGTCTCGGTCATTGCGTGGGCCCCTTTGCCGCAAAATCCTCGATGGCCGCGCCTTCGGGCACCGACCATCCGCCGCCCAGCGCCCGCGCGAGGCTGATGAAGGCCAGAGCCCGCGCTGCTTCGGCGTTGACTTGCGCGGTGCGCGCGCTGAGCAGCTGGCTTTCGGTGACCAGCAGCGTCTGGAAGTCGATCAAGCCGGCCTGATACTGGCTGCGCGCGAGGATCGCCGCGTTGCGCGCGCCGTCACTCGCTTCGATGAGGGCTGTCACCCGCTGATCGCTGGTTTTAAGATCGACCGCCGAAGTCTCGACATCGCCGAGCGCGGTGAGGATGCTCTGCCGCCATGCCGCCAGCGATCCGTCAGCGACAGCCTGCGCTGCGTCGATCTGCCCGCGGGTCCGCCCGCCATCGAAGATCAGCTGGGTGAGGCTGGCAAGGACATTGCCGGTGACGATATCGAACAGGTCACCCGCATTGACGGCGTTGGTGCCGATCGTGCCGCTCAGGCGCACCAGAGGATAGAGTTGCGCGCGCGCGACGCCGACGCGGTCGAGATCGGCTGCAAGCCGGGATTCGGCTGCGCTGACATCGGGCCGCCGGCGCAGCATATCGGCCGGCGCGGACAGCGCGAGTGTGGCAGGCGGTGCAGGAACGCCGCGCGGGGCCTCGACCAAAGCGCGATAGACCCGCCCCGGAGATTCCCCGATCAAGGTGGAGATCGCGTTGGCCGAGGCGACCAGATCGCCCTCCAACTGCGGGATCACCGCCGATGTCTGTGCGCGCTGGGTGCGCGCTTGTTCGACATCGAGGCTAGCAACTAGACCGGCCTGATTGCGCCACCGGGCGATCTGCAGGTTGTCGTCCTGATTGGCGAGCGTATCGCGTGCGATGGCGAGCTGCGCGGCGAGCGAGCGGGCGGTCACCACCTGGCTCGCCACTTGCGCCACGATGGTGCGTTCGAGGTCGCCGAGCGAATAGCCTGCCGCCTGCAAATCCCCGCGTGCTGCATCCACCGAGGCATCGAGCCGGCCGAACAGATCGGGCTCCCACGCGGCATCGGCGCCAAGCGAGAATTGAATGTCGTCACGAGCGAAATCGCCGACATCGCGGCTGGCGCCGCTGCTGGCGGTGAGGCGCGGTACACGCTCGGCCCGGGCTTGGCGCAGACCGGCGCGCGCAACACGCAGACGCGTTACCGCTTGCGCGAGGTCGAGATTGTCCTGCTGCGCGCGCGCGACGAATTCCTCGACCAGCGGATCGTCCAGCATGGTCCAGTAGCGATCAAGCGCAATGGCATCGCCCGAAGATTCGGCCAGCGCCCAGCGTTCGGGAATGGGCTGCGCGCTCGCCATCGACGGCATATCGCCCCGCGGCACCGCGCATCCGGCCAGGGCGAGCGCGGCCACAGCTGCCACCAGACCCGCCATGAACGATCCTTTTAGCGCAGGTTGGCCCGGATCGTTGTTTGCCATCAGGCTTGCCCCCTTGCTGGCAGGAAAAAGCGATGGTCCGCTCTTCTGCCAACTCTTAATGGAGCCAGTCACAAGGCTGAACACGCAGAATAAACGCCTCTATACCAAGAGCGGTATAGATAACATCTACTTGCTATCAGCCGCCCCCGCAGCCTGCAACGCGGTTTCGTCGGCTTGGCGGCGTCGCTCGTCGAACACGTTACGACGCCTGAGCCGCTCCGGCCCTGCCTTAGCCGCTGATTATCAGCCGTAGAACTCGGCCCGGAGGTGATCGTCGAACACCGGAGCGTTATAGGCGAAGCTGGCCGGATCGATCGTGCCGGGCATCGCCGCGTCCAGACCGTCCTGCCCGCGGAACGCCGCACGGCCGATCCCCTCGGCTTCCTTGGCATCGATGAAATCGAGCATCTCCACAGGTGCACTGCTCGGCGCGGTGAACCAGCCCGCATAGGTCCCGGGCCCGAAACCATTGGCGGTCAGATAGGTGATGACCTCGGCCTGCGACTGGTAGTTGGCGTAACGGATGTTGCCGTCGAATTCCATGATCGCGCGCAGATAGGCGGTGCCATCGGTGAGCGCGAAATAGACCTCCTGCAGCCCGTCATTGTCGTAATCGTCGGCGCCCAGCACGCGGTTGATATTCTCGATCGCAAGGTCGTTCTGGAACCGGCGCTGGCTGTCATTGCCGCTGCCAGCCACCACGATCCCGGCCGTCACCAACGGATCGATATAGATGCCCGCCACGCGCGTCTCGCCCGCCCAGCTGAAATCGGAGAAGTAGGTGAGGCCATCGGGCGCGGTGCCGACCGTGGCGAAGCGGGCGATCCCGTCGTTGACGAGGATCTGGTCGATATCGCCGTCGCCGTTGACGTCGGCCTGACCGATGCGCAGCCACGCGCCGTTCCCGCCCAGCGCATTGCCGTCAAAGTCGCGGATCGCGTTCATGGCCGACTGATAGACCGCCGGATCGGGGCTGTTGAAGTTGACCGACACGCCGGTGCCGGGGCGCAGGCGCAGCACCTGATCGTCGAACTGCAGGAACTCGACAGCGGTCAGCGTATCGGTCCCGTCTGCGCCGACAACCTGAAACACACCGGTCGCGGTCTGGGTCACGGTGTAGGCTGCGCGGACGCCGCTAACGATAGCGGTGTCAACGTTTATGCCGCCATTAATGCTATCATTGCCAAGCCCGCCGGTCAGCCGGTTGACGGTGTCGTTGCCAGTCAGCGTGTCATTGCCCGTCCCGCCCACCGCGTTCTCGATCACTGTCCCGCGCGCGATGCTCATATTGCCGGTGCTACCGCCGACATTGGAGAAGGTTTCGGGATTGAGATCGATCAGCTGGCTGGCCGAGAAGCTCGAATAGTTGAGCGTGTCGTTCCCGCCGTGATCAATGATGGTGAAAGCCAGAAGATTCCCGTTCGAGCCGCGCACCGCGTTGCTGACGCCGTAAATCTCGCGCCCGGAATTGTTGCCCACCCCGTATGTGGTGTCGCCGGTACGCGTGGAGTTGGCGACGCCATAGGACTGCTGGATCGCGACGATATCGCCCTGCATCGGCGAAATCGCAAATGCGCGCGAGAAGTTGCGCCCCGCAAAGAAGCTGTTCTCGACCTGATCGAAATAGGACATGATCGTGGTCGCCCAGGCATCGTTCAGATAGAGCGCGTCCGAGGCATAATCGGCGTTGTTGTTGTAATTGCCGCCGTGCCCGAGCCCGAGCGCGTGGCCGATCTCGTGGACGTAGGTCTGGAACGAATACGTGTTGAGGCCGGTGCCGTATTGCGTGATCCAAGCCGTCCCGACATTGACAGTGGATGACGTGATGAAGCCTCCGAGCAGCGAGGAACTGGCAAAGGCGCCTTCCTCATTGTCGTCGAAGGTCATCTGCCCGCCGATGGTCACCTCGGAGAAGATGATGCCGGTCGTGTCGGTCCACAGATTGAGCGCTTCGCGGGCGAGGAACGCGCCCTCGGCGGTGAGGCCGGTGAGGTTGACCGTGAGCGTGCCGCCCTGGCCGACATTCCAGCGCCGCGCCGTCCCGCCCCAGAAGCCTCGGAGCAACTGGTCGGCAATCTGGTCGTTGGTGAATTGGGTGAGCGGCGCGGCTTCGGCAATCGCCACGCGGTAACCGCCCGTCTCGGAATCCACGAAGCCGCCAACATCGATGAAATAGGTGCCGCTGGTTTCTGCCACAAAACGGACACGCGAATAGGTGCCCGAGCTGTCGTCGTTGAAGGCCAGCACCGCTCCGGTGGAGCTACGCATGGTCAGCGTCGTATCGACATCGCCCACACCGCCGGTGGAGCTGGTGGTGATCTCGTAGATCTGCCCGGCGACCAGATTGACCGCATACCAGTCACGATCGCCGGTCACATCGATCGCAGCGGTGGTGGCCGCAGCGCCGATGGCAAGCGTGGCCGTGGTCGAGGAATTGCCGGCCGCCGTGTCCGTGTGCGGGCGCGAGCTGTGGACGATATAGTTCCCGGTCGCGGTGCCGAAGCCGCGCACGTCGAGATAGTGGTTCCCGGAGGTCGTCGCGGTGAACGTAATTTCGGAATAAAGCAGGTTGGCCTGCACATTGGCGTCATCATTCTCGAGGATGAGCGCTCCATTGACGTCGCGCAGCGTCAGGATGCTGTCGTCGAGGCCGGCCGTGTTCGGCGGCAGATAGACGGTGAAGGTGTAGGTCTGCCCGGCCACCAGCGAGATCCGGAACCAGTCCGAATCGCCCGAGGTCTCGATGCTCGACGAGGCCGAGCCGCCCGGGCTGAGGGTCGCTGTCGTGCTGACCCCGCCGGGGATGGTCGTGGCGGGCTGATCGTCCGAGCCGACCGGCAGCTTGTTCACGTCGAAACCGCAGCACCCCATGCACACGCAGCCCGTATTGTGGACGATCGATCCAAGGATCGGTTCGTGTCCGCCGCCCGGCACGCTGTCATCGGCGATAAGCGCAGAACGGCCGCTGCCACCCGCGAAGGTTTCGATGAACATGGCTATTCCCCCTTGAGTGGCGCGGGCGCGCGCGTGGTTTGATCCGATGGCTGCTGGGCCAGCACGGCCGCTGCAGTGCGAGCCAGCTGGCCTATATCATCAGGCTGAAGACTACGATCGGTCACTTCGACCGAAATGGAGGGGTAAGGCGCAGGCGCGCTGTCCCCCGCAAGGCTGAGCTGTGCGTCAATCGCGCCGCGTTTGTGCACGGTCAGCGCGATCACCAGCCCTTGCGGCACGGGTGTTGCGCCCAACGAGGCTGCCAGATCTCTTTCAAAGCGCGCGCAGATCGCTGGCGCGTCCATGCCTGGCAAGGCGCCGACCGGACCGGAGACAGTGCATGTGCTGGTCATGGGACTCGTTGCGCAAGCGGGTTGCAGGAAGGCTGCCGCTATCAGGGCCGAAACGGTTTGCAATCGCAATGACATCGCAGTGAACCGGGCCCGGCCTTCCTGACAGCGCTGGAGACGTAGCGACTCCATAACAGAAAATCACGCGACTTTAAGAAGATAAACGTAAACGATCGGCAAAGATCTGCCAGCTGTGTCATACCTGCGGCGCAGCGGGCTCTACCAGCGCACCAACGCGGGCACGAGCGCTCGGCCGATCCCGCCCATGCCCAGCACCACCGCGCTATGCCAGACGCCGACATGGACGATATTGTTGTCCGGGCAGTGGAGCAGGAACGCAAAGGCGCCAAAGCTGCCCGCTGCGATCCCGACCACCAGCCCGGCACGATCAGGGGCGGTCGGCGCGCCTTTACGCAGCCACCAAACGAGGACGCCAAAAACCAGCAACGAGGCTCCACCGCTGAAAAGAAAGCACTCTGCCCCGTGCATGACGGCATCCTGCGCGAAGAGGTTGCCGCCGTTGCTCAGCCCGGCGATCAGCCCGGCCGCAGGCAAGAGAGATGCCATCGCGGCCGCCCAAGTCCAACCGCTGTGATCAGAGCCGACGCTAGGCCGGCTCATGACGATCACCGTAACGCTTGCGGCGAGAGCGAGGCCGAGACACAACCCTGTGGCAATAAGATGGAACGGATTGACCTGGCCGGCCATCAGGTCGGGTCGCAGGCCAAACCGGGCAACCACAAGCACCGCCGATGCGGCGCCAGCGATCAGGGTGTAGGTCAAGCCCACGGAAAAGCGCAGTGGCTTGACCGGCTCTAGGCCCCCGACCAGCTCTGCGATCAGACCATCGGAATTGCGCACCATATTCAGGCTTTCTCGATCATGTGGGCCAGCTTCTTTAGGCCGCGGTGAATATTGACTTTGACGAGGGATTCGCTCTGCCCGGTCGCTTCAGAGGCTTCGGCGATGCTGAGCCCTTCGATCTTCACCAGCGCGATGGCGCGGGCCTGGGCTTCGGGCAGGATGCCGAACAAGCGTTCGAGCGTAATGCGCGCGGCGATAGCCGGTTCCTCGTCGATCCCGGCGACATCGATGTCGAGCGCGGTTTCATCGGCGCGGTAGAGGCGGCGCAGATGATCGACCCAGCGATAGCGTGCAATAGCGGCCAGCCACGGCAGGAACGGCCGGGTATTGTCCCACGAGGCGCGTTTGGTGTGCAGCGCAATCAGGGTTTCCTGCACCAGATCATCCAGCTGCGCGGGCGCAATACGACGGGCGTAATAGCCGCGCAGCCAGCGCTGGCAGGCTTCGAGCAGGCTGGCGTAGGCCACCCTGTCGCCCTGTTGCGACATCGCCATCAGGCGTGCCAGCGTGGCCTCGTCAGCGCGCATCAGGCGCGGGCCACGGACCGGAGCGACGTGTTAGTAAGCGCAAGGGTGCGTCGTTCGACCGGCCATGGAGTCATCGCTTCGTCTCTTTCCATTGCCCGCGCGATAGAAGGCGCAGCGACTGTCTCTTCGCGCAGCGCACCGCCAAGGTTACAGCACTTTGCTGTAGCTTGCGCTTGAAACTGTTACCTGCTGCGCTCACGAGCGGGGCTATGAGAGTGTAACCTTGGCGCGGGCCGATCTGAATAGCGGGTGAGGCGCACATAATGTCTGGGGCAGGGGTTTGATGATCGTGAAGCGTTTGCGGGCCGGCAGCGGCACAATTGCCCTTGGCCTAGCCGCATGGCTTGCCGCCACCCCGGCGTTCGCGCAGCAGGCCGGAATCGAGATTGTGGTAGTTGACGCTGACGGCGCGCCGGTCGCCGATGCCGAGGTGGTGATCGCCAACCCGGCGATCGGGCTTAATCGCACGGTCCGCACCGATGCGCGCGGGGCGGCGCGGGTGGACGGGTTGACGACGGCGGGCGAATATCTCGTCTCGGTGCCGGCGGCCAGCGGGTTTGACGCGCTTGCCGCGCAGCCCGTCGAACTGCGCGCCAACTTTGCCCGCAGCGTTATCCTTCAGCTGGCAGGCGCGGATAATCAGGGCATTGTGGTCACGGCTGCGCGCGCGATCACCGGGCTCAACACCGCAAATGCCGAGATTTCCGCCTCGCTGGGCCGCGAACAGCTGGTCGCATTGCCGATCGAGGGGCGCGATGTTCTGGCTGCATTGATCCGACTGCCCAACGTGGTGCCTTCGACAGGGTTCTTCCCCGAAGCGCCGTCAATTTCGATCAACGGCTCCAACGGGCTCGACACCAATTACCTGATCGACGGGCTCGACAATAACGAGAACTTTCTGGGCGGGATCAAATTCCCGGTGCCGCTGGGCTTCACGCGCGAAGTGACCGTGCTCGCCAACTCCTATTCGGCCGCCTACGGGCGCACCGCGAACGGCATCGTGAACTATACCACCCCCTCGGGCAGCAATGCGTTTACGGGTGAGGCCTATGGTCTGATCCGACCCGGCAGGCCGCTCGATTCCCGGTCCCCCTATCCGCGACGCGACCTGTCGGGCAACCCCGTTGGCGAGAGCTTCGAGCGCTATCAGGCAGGCTTTGCGCTCGGCGGCCCGATCGTGCGCGACAAGACGTTCTTCTACGCCAATTACGAATACACCCGTGATCGCAACACGCAGGTGGTGGATGCGCCGGCGTTGGGGATTGTCGATACCGTCACCGGCAACAACACCTTCCATCTCGGATCGCTGCGGCTCGATCACCGGTTGACCGACGACTGGACGTTGGGCCTGCGCGCCAATATCGGGCGCGTCTCTATCGACCGCCCGGGCGGCGGTCTGGGCGGCGGTAACGCCACTTTCTCCTCGGCCGGATCGCGGCAGGACCGGTTCTCGACCCTCGTCGCGGCGACCGCCAGCTATGCGGGCGATGAATGGAGCTATGACGGGGCGGTGCAGTTCAGCCGCTTCCGCTGGGACTATGGCGAGCCCACTGGCGCTGCCGGGCCGCAGGTGGTGGTGCGCGACCCTTCCGGGCTGGCGGCAGGCGTGGTTGGGCATCCCGGCTATGTGTTCGATAGTCTGGAGGAGACCTGGCAGACCACCCACCGGCTCCAGCGCGATCTGGGCGCGCACCGGCTCAGGGTGGGCGCGGATGTCATCCGCTCGGAATTCGCGCTGCTGGGCGGCGGCAATCCCGATGGCAACTTCACCGTCGATCTCACAGCCGGACAGCTGGCAAGCCTTTCGGCGCGCGGGCTGGCGCTCACGGCAAGCGATGTGCTGGCGCTCAATCCGGTGGTGGCGAACTATGCAGTCGAGCTGCGCCCACAAAGCTTCGGCACCAGCCAGAGCCTGATTGCCTTCTATCTCGAAGACCAATGGCAGCTTTCGCCCAAGCTAACCGCCACGCTGGGGCTGCGCTGGGACTATGACACGCTGACGGAGCGCGGCGGCGGGGACGGCGATACCGACAACATTGCACCCCGGTTCGCGCTGAACTGGCAGCCCGATGCGCGATCCTCGGTGCGCTTCGGTGCGGGGATATTCACCGGCAAGCTGTCTTATGCGGTGGTTTCGGACGCCTTGCAGCGGAACACCACTTCGGCCGGGTTCCTCAGCCAGCTGGCACAGTTGCAGGCGCGCGGGGCGATCCCGGCGGGGACTGATCTTGCGGACATCACGTTCGACGGCAACCTGACTGTTGCTCCGCCTTGCGCCACCGCCTCGGCCTGTCCCAGCCCGGCCGAGGTGCAGGCCCTGCGCGATAACGCGACGCTGGGCGAGGCGCGCATCCTGAGCCCCACCGGCTACGACAATCCTTGGAGCCTGCAACTGAGCGGCGGCTATCAGTATCAGGCGGCAGATTCGCTGACGCTTTCGGTCGATGCGCTCTACAGCCGCTCGCACAATCTGGTGCGGCTGCGCGATCTCAATGCGCCTGCCCCCTTTACCCCCAACCTCGCCAATCTGACCGAGGCCAACATCGCACTGCTGCGCGGGCTGCCGGACAATGCGGCAAGGTTTGCGCTGGCGCAGACCCTCGGGTTGGTGCGTTCGCAAGCCGCCGCCGATGCCTCCCGCCCGGTCGCGCTCGTGCCCGGCGGAGCGCGGCAGATCACCGTGTCCGAAACCGAAGGCGAGGCGGAATATCTCGCGCTGATCCTGCAGGCGATCAAGCTGCGCGGGCCAGACGATTATGCGCTTCGGGTGAGTTACACGCTCTCGCGGCTCACCAATGACACCGACGACATCAACTTCCGTGCAGCCAACGCCAATGACTTCAGCACCGAATGGGGCCCGTCCGCCAATGACCGGCGGCATGTGATCTCAGCGGTGGGTTATCTCTATCCGCTGGATGGTTTGACGGTGACGCTCGCCGGGCTGTTCCAGTCGGGCCAGCCGGTCAATCTGGTGCCCGATGCACGCATTTTCGGCACGCAGGATCTGAACGGCGACGGCGCGAGCTTTGGTGAGAACTTCGTCGGCAATTCGGATCGCTATCCCGGCGCGCGGCGCAACTCGGCGCGCCTGCCATGGTCGGCCACCATCGATCTCGGGCTGCGCTATGCACTGCCGGTGCTGGGCGGGCGGATCGAGGCGAGCGCGGACGTGTTCAACCTGCTCAACACCAACAACGAAAGCGGCTTTGCCAACGCCGCGACGACGTCGAACCAGATCCAGTTCGGCGGCGGCGCGCCCTTCGTGCAGCGCAACGCTGCGCCGCCGCGCCAATTCCAGTTCGGGCTTGCCTACAAGTTCTGATCGCAGACGGGCCGGGCTTATAGCCCCGCGCCGCCCGTTCTGGGCCCTGCTTTGCGCCCTTCGCGCGCGCTGCGGGCGAGCGCGGCCAGACGGGCCTTGTTCGCGGCTGGGCCGGATAGCGCGGCAACCAGTTCGATCGTGCGGGTGGTGCCGCGCAGATAATTGATCGTCACCCGCCGGATATAGTGGCCAAGTTCGGGCGCGTAGTCCCATTCGCGCCGTTCGAGCAGCCGCATCGTGGTAGACGAATAGCGGTCGCACAGCACCGGAACCGCGCTGTATTCGCCGACCGGGACTGTGAACATCTTTGGCTTGGCAGTTTTGCACACCCACAGGCTGACCGAGCGCTTGGCGGAGGCCTGCGGGTTGGCCTTGGTTTCAGTGATCACGCGGAAGCGCGCCGATTTCGACTTCCCGATCGGCCATAAGGCATCGGGATCGCCGCGCACCTCGCGCGCGCCGGTCGCGCGGCCGCTGCGCCATTGCAGCACCGGCACAATGAAGTTGCGGCTGCGCTTGTAGCTCGCCCCGCTGAGCCCTGACCAGGTCATCCGTGCGCCATCATCGGCGACCACCCGTTCGACCCGGCCATCGGAAAACACGAAGGCATCGCCGCGTTCATATTGCGGCAGCGCGACAGGGCCTGGAAGCGTGGCCGCAGCGGCGAACAGTGCCAGCATCAGTCGCTCCCTCCGACCAGACCTGCGCCATAAATCGGGTCGCGCCCGGGTGCGCCGAGATCGCGGGCCTCTGCCTCGAGCGCGCGAATCGCCTTTTGCGCGGCGGCACTATCGGGACTGCGCAATTGCCCGGCGAGCCGCGCCGCGATCACAGGCGCGGCGAAGGACGTGCCGGTGGCATCGCGCACATCGCCCTTGGCATCGATCGCCGCCACGGCGACGCCGCGCGCCGAGAAATCGACATGGGCGCCGCGATTGGCATAGCGATAGACGCGGTTGGCGCCGTCCACTGCTGTCACGCCGATGACCCCTTCATATGCCCCGGGGAACACTGGTGGAGCCGCCGGCCCGTCATTGCCGGCGGCGGCCACGATGGTGTGGCCCTTGCGGGTGATCCGCGCGATCGCGCTAGCCACGGCCGGATTGCGCGGGCCGGACAGGCTGATGTTGATCACCGGTACGCCCTGCGCCGCGAGCCAGTCGAGCGCCTTGATCAGCGCGAAGCTGGAACCCGATGTTGCGCGCGGGCCGCTGAAAATGTCGGCGATGAAAATCTTGGTTTGGCGGGCCGGATGCCGCTTGGTCCCGGCCATCAATTGCGCGACGGCGGTGCCGTGAAGGCGAGGCTGCGCGGCCGTGCCGTTGAAGGCGCGTTGCACCAGCCCGACGTGCTTGAAATAGCTCAGATTGGTCGCCACGCCGGTGTCGATCAACCCGATCGCGCAGCCGCAGGCCTGTCGCTCGGGAACGGTGGTGCTGCGCGACCGCTTGGTCTGCACGGCAGAACCATCGAACAGGTGATTATAGCCGAGGCTGTCCGGATCGGCGATCGCCTCGAGCGTGTCGAGCGATGCCTCGTCGCTGGACTGGGCAGGGCCGCGCAGCAGCAGCAGCTTGCCGCTCACCGTTGCGAGATCCTCGCTGTCGATTACCTCGAAACCGCCTGCCTGCAGCTCGGCAAGATCCTCGTCGCTGAGATCGAGCGCGATGAATTCGCCGCGGCGATAGCGGAAACCGTCGCCATCGGTCTCGACGCCCTCGCGCTCGTCGAGCTCTGCGCGTTCCGCGCTGCTGTCACCGACGGCCACTTCCCATTGGGCCGGTTCATCATCGGTCGCATCGTCATCATCGTCGATGTCACCGCGATCATCGCTGATGTCGTCATTGTCGCCATCATCGTCGCCGCCCGCTGCGCCGCCATCATCATCGCCGCCCGCTGCGCCGCCATCGTCATCGCCGCCTGCCGGGCCACCATCATCGTCGCCGCCTGCCGCGCCGCCATCGTCATCGCCGCCTACTGCGCCGCCATCATCGTCGCCGCCTGCCGCGCCGCCATCGTCATCGCCGCCTGCCGGGCCACCATCATCGTCGCCGCCTACAGCGTCATCTCCGCCTACAGCATCGTCTCCGCCGCCGACATCATCGCCACCGAGATCCTCCCCGCCAACATCGTCGGCTCCCGGATCATCCCCACCGACATCGTCGGCTCCGGGATCTTCGCTGCCTGGATCCTGCGTGTCGGGATCCTCGATGTCGTCATCGCCGCCATCATCGCTGCCGTCATCATCGCCATCACCGTCATCATCCCCGCCGCCGGCATCCTGCGCAGCAACCGGGGTGTGCGACAGAAAACTTGCAGGGGTGAGCGCCATTGCGACCAGCATCAGCGCGGCAATGGTCCATCTCAGCAGCATGGCGATATTCCCCAATCTTTCGGAAAGGCAGGTTTCCGGTTATCTGGTTTTCCTGACAACCTCTATACGATTCTGACGGTTCTTTTATTCTGATGCCCCGTCTAAGTGCGGAATATTTCCTCCCCCTGAACCGTTGACTGCAGGAACCGCCCGATGAATCCGGACGATACGACACAGCAAGCGTTGATCGCTTTGATCCCCCGCTTGCGCCGTTTCGCCCGGGTGCTGACCGGCAATATTGCCGATGCCGACGATGTCGTGCAGGCGAGCCTGGAGAAAGCGATGCTGAATTTGGATCAATGGCAGCCCGGCACCCGGCTAGACAGCTGGGTCTTCCGGATCGCCCGCAACCACTGGGTGGATGATCGCCGCCGTGCGCATAATCGCAAGGGTCACGACGATATCGGCGATATGCTCGATCTGGCGGGCGATGACGGGGTGGCGGTGGCTGAAGCCAGTGCCGAAGCGCGGATGGTGCGCGCGGCGGTCGACAGCTTGCCAGCCGATCAGCGCGATGTGGTCGCGCTCGTGATGCTAGAGGAGATGAGCTACCGCGAGGCTGCCGACGCGCTCGGCCTGCCGATTGGCACTGTGATGAGCCGGCTTTCCCGCGCCAAGGCGGCGCTGGCCAAGCGCATTGCGGGCGAAGGAGCGGTGCAATGAGCCAGCCCTTCACGGTCGCCCAGCTGGCCGCCTTTCTGGATGGTACGCTAGAAGATGACGCGCTGATCGATGCGATCGAAGCCGCGATCAACGCCGATCCGGCGCTCGCCGAGCAGGTCGAAGCGCTGGCAGCGGGCTATGACATGGGAGATGCGGTGCGCGATGCCTTTGCCCCGGTGCTGGATGCGCCGGTGCCCGAACGGCTGACGCGGACCGTTGCGGCTCCGGCACCTGTCGCCGAAGTTGTCGATTTTGCCGCCGCTCGGGCGAAGCGCAGCACGGCCCTGCCTGCCAATGATACCAACGGTGCGAGCAGCTGGCGCTGGCCACAATTCGCCGCGATGGCAGCGAGCCTTGCGCTGGGTGTGATGATCGGTGGGCCGCTGCTCACTGGTGGCGGCGATGCCGCGCCGCAGGGCGGATCGCTGGTACTGGCGAGCGCCGATCTCACCGCGATGCTCGATAGCGCGCCGAGCGGGCAAGCGGTCGATCTTGCCGCGCTCGGCACGGGCGAAGTGGTGCTGACCTTCCGCAACACCGATGGCCAGCTGTGCCGCCAGTTCATGCTCGAAGGTTCAGGCGGCGCGACCAGCGATGCACTCGCCTGCGCGAGCGGCGAAGGCGCAGGCTGGCAGGTCGAGGCCTATGGCCGCCGCGCCGCACCTGCCGGCGAGATGAAGCTGGCCGGCGGTGATGCTGCCACCAGTGTGGTCGCCGCTGTGGACGAGATGATCGCCAGTGATGTGATGGTGGGTGCAGACGAACTCGCCGAGCTCAAGCAGAAGTAACCGCGCAAGCTAACAAAAAGCCCGCGAGCGATTTTACCGCTCCCGGGCTTTTGCGTGCGCGAAACGACCGCTGGTCAGATTGTGAAGGCGATCTCGACCACGCTGGCGATCCCGTCGTTGACCGAGACGAGGAAGCGCTCCTCGCGGAACTGCACCACGTCGGCGCGGATCTGGATATTGGGGTGCAACTGGTAGAAGCCGCCAACGCCGATCAGGCGGTTCTTGCGGTCCGAAGCCTTGGTATAGGCCGCGCTGCCGGCCACGCCCCAGTCACTCGTCACCCAAGCCACCCCGCCGTTCACTTCCCACTGATCAAAGCCGCGATCGAGGCGGTTGGAATCGCCGCGATCGACATAGGCTGCGCCGATCCGCAGCGGCCCGCGCCGTGCCTCGGCGCCGACGCTCCAGCTGCTCAAGTCCGCGCGGGTGGTGATCGGATCAGCCTCGCCGGTGGCATAGCCGCCGCTGGCGCCGAGGATCCAGTCCCCCACTGGCTGCTGATATTGCAGGCCGAATTCGAAGGCGTCCTTAAGCTCGATCCGCTCACGCGAGTCCACGGCTGTCGGGTTGCGGCGCACCTTGGGCGACCACGACACCCCGCCGCGCAAGCCCCCGACCGGCGGCGAAAGGTAGATCACCTTGAAGGCATCCTGCGTATCGAGCGCGCGAAGCAGCGCCTGGGTTCCGGCATAGCGCGAGAACTCGCCGCGCACCTGCCCAAGTGCCACCAACGGCGCGGCAAAGGCGAGGGTGTCAGCGGGGCCATCCTGCAAGCCCACCTCGACGCGCCCATAATCGCTCGAGACAAAGCCGTAGATTTCGCCTGCTTCGAGCACTTCGGAAGCGCGGCGGCGGCTGTTCTGTTCGACATTGACGCCGATGATGATGCCATCGGGCGACGTCCACTGGGCATTGAGGCGGGCGAACAGATCGACCTTCGCGTCAGGAGAATCGGTCGTCACCTGATCATCATTGAACACCGCCCCTTGCGCTGCGGCCCCGCCCGAGAGGCGGATGTCGAAGCCTTCCCACTGCACTTCGAGCCTCGGCAGGCCTTCTTCCGCCTGTGCGGCTGTTCCCGCCAGCAGTGCCCCGCAAACAGCAGCACCGCCGAGGGTGTGCAACATCATCAATCTCGTCATCTTCAAGCCTTCAGCAATGGCCCCGCAGGGGCGCGTTTAGCCCATAATGATTTACAGCAGATTTTGTGCCGCAATGGCGATAAGATCGCCTTCTTGCACGCATTCGGTGAAATCATGTGACATGCCAGGCAGGGTCAAAAGCTGCGGCCGGCCGGTCTTGCCGAAGCGATCGGCAAAGGCCGCTGCTTCGCGGACATAGCAGCGCGCGCGGCGCAGCCGGTTGCGGCCCTGATGCGCGATGATCACCGCATCCTGCCGCACCGAGGTATCAACCCGCGTATCGCGGTTGCCAACGATTACCGTGGTGGGAATGTCGAGAAATTCCGGCCCGACCAAAGCGGCTTTCTCGTCATCCCCGATCCCGAAAGGCCAGGGCAGATCAGTGCGCGGCAGGCAATACCAGCCCGCCGAAACCACGCATAACCGGCTGACCCGATCGGGATGAACCATGGCAAAGCGATGCGCCATCTGGGCACCGCCGGAAAAGCCGAACAGGGCAAAGCGCGACGTCGGGCTGCCGAGTTCGCTTTCCAGCTCGTCCAGCAGCGCGATCAGTGCGGTATCGGCAGCGGTCTGGCCGGACTTACGGGCCTCCAGCTGCTGATACTGACCAAAGCCCTCCTTGGTGAACAGCGGCGCGATGATGGTGGTGGTGGCAAGGGCCGGGTGCGTGGCAAAGCGCATCGCGATCTCGGCAGCGTTTCGGCTGATGCCATGGATGGCGACGAGCACGGGCTGCCCCGGCCTGGCATTGGCGATGAAGCATTCGGGCACGCCGGCGCTGCCCGAGGGGCGGAAGCGGGGCAGGATGGCGGGGGAATTCATGGGTGGCATTCCTCGGGGGCGGGCTGCGCATCGGCGGCCGGCGGGGGCAGGGCAGGGCGCCCGCCCAGCAGGCGCGCGGCCCATGCCAGCGGCGCGCGGAAGATCGGTCGGATAATCGGGTTCCGGATCGGGCGGGGCGGGGCTTTTGCCGCGGGTTCGAGCAGCTGCGCCAGCCGCAACAGGGCAAGGCGTCCGCCGATCCGGGCGTGCAGCGCGCGCGCGCTTTCGAGCAGGCGGGCGGCGATAAAACCGAGCAGCGTGAGGCTCCCGGCAAGGCCTGCCGCGACATCGGAACTGCGCGTGCTTTGCCACACGATCACCAGCGCTGCTGCAAGGCCGGCCAGCGTGGCGGCGGCGTCCATCATGCCGGCACTGCGGGCGCGGAGCACCGAGGCCTGGGCCAGATCACCCGAAAGCTCGGCGAGTTTCTTGAATCCGTGCCCCTTGGCCGAGACTTCTCCGGCCAGTTCGGCGCGCACCCGGCGCACCAGAAAGCGGTTGAGCCGACCGCGTGCGCCGCGCTGGGCAGCGATCGCGTGCGACAACGGCCAGACCACCACCACTACCGCCAGCGCGCCCAGCACCAGCGGGATGAGCGCCATGCGCAGCATCGGCATCATCACGCAGACCCATAGTCCCGCGGCTCCCGCGGCGAGCGTGCTGGTCCACAACCGAACCGAACCGCGCAGGGCATAGTGGCGCAGCGCGGCCATGTCGTTGATCAGCACCGTCAGCCAGCGCGCATCATTTCCATCTTCCGGATGGCGGGTGACCGCCTCGAACAGCGACGCGCGGCAATCGCTGACAAAGCTCTGCGCGAAATCCTCGCCCACCCAGCGCGCCAGCATCAGCGCGGCTGCCGCCATGGCGGCAATTCCGCCCGCTGCCAGCAGCGCCATCAGCGGCGGATCCGCGCCGGCCAACACCCGGTCGAGCGCGGCAGCAAACAGCACGGCGAGCAGCGCCTCGCCCAGCGCCAGCGCGACCAGCAGCACGGCCAGCGCCCGGCGCGGACCGGCCAGCAGCCGCGGCACAGCCGTCATGCGGCCACCTGTCGGCCATCAGGATGACTGAACACCAGCCGCGCGGCAGACACCGGATCGCGCAAATCGCTCAAGCCTGCGATCGTGATCCCGGTCGCGCCCTCGGCCTCGCGCGCGGCGAGCGGCGAGGCCGAGACCAGGCCCGAGACTGCCAGCGGCGTGATTCCGCGCTGCATCAGCCAGCCGCAGCCGAAGGCCGCGCCCATTGCGTCGGCAGCGGCGAACACCACCGCATCGAACCAGCCATTGCGGTGGCCCTGCTCGATCAGCTGCGCGGTCTCGCTTTGCAGCAGGCCATCGGCGATCTCGACCACGGCGATATCAGCTTCGGCCTCGGCCAGGCGCGCGAGCAGTGCCTGCGTCACCTGGCCGAGTTCTTCGGGTGCGACACCGAAGGTCGATGCGTGTCCCGCATCGGTAAAGTCCACTGCCAGCGCCGCGCCCGCATCGCGCATCGACCACAGATCGCCGCCTGAACCTGTGCCGGTCAGCTTGGCCGCGCCGACGCGGAAGCCTGCCCGGGTCAGACCGTGAACCAGCCCTGCCACGGTGGTGGTCTTGCCGGCATTCATCGAACTGCCGACCACCGCAATCACCCGCGCAGGACGCAGCCGCGAGGGCGCTGCCGTAGCAAAGCCTGCAAGGTTGAGCGCACGTCCGTCCTCCGCGACCAGCGCGCCGATCACCTCGATCCGGGTGGCAGGCTTGATCCCGGCGTGGCGGCTCACCTCGCGCGCGGCGACCCCGCCGCCCGCCACCAGATGGCACGGCCCGAGATCCTCGGGCACATAGGCCTCGAACTGGTCGGGCGCGTAGCGGTTGCCATAGGCGACGATGATTTCGTCCCCGACATACAGATCACCGCGCCGCCCGTGGATATTCTCGATCCGGCGATGCTGGCCCAGCGCTGTCACCTGCGCGAGGATCAGATCGCCTGCTTGCGGCCGGCGGCCCGACCGCACCATCCGTGCAGCCTGCGCCAGATCGACATTGCGCGTGGTGAAGGCGCGCTTGGCCGCGGCGAGGCGGGTTTGCAGGCGGCAGGTGCGGTCATGGCCGGTGATGGCCTCGAAGTCGTGGATGCTCATGGGGGGGCTCCTTGGATGCAGGTTCACCCGGAAAACGGCGCTGGCAGGCCGCTTATTCCGCGCAGGCAGCAAAAAACTTTTTTGGGTTGGGCGCGGAATAAGTGCCTGATCAGCCCCGTTTGCTCCTCGAACCGGTCAGCCCAAGCTGGCCAAACACTGGAGTATCAAACATGACCACCCCTCTCCCCCGTCGCCTCGCCTGCGCTCTGGCGCTCACCGCCTCGACCTTTGGCCTCGCCAGCGCCGCCCTGGCCGAAACCGCCGATACCGATCAGCCCGAGAACGGGGCTGGTGCCGACATCGAGGACGAGGCTGAGACACGCAGCGACGCGGCCTCGGGCTGGCGGCTTGAGCCGGGCCTGCGTCTCACCGCCCGCGGCATCGCCGCCCGCTCGACTGCGCCGGGCGAGGACGAAGTGATCGATGGCAACGCGATTGCCATCATCGCCACGCCTTCGCTGGTGCTCACCAACGACGATGTCACCGTGACCCTGCGCAATGCCACCACCCGGCTCGAATTCGAGGACGCAAACCGCATCGACCGCTGGCAGAACACCGCGCGGCTAAGCGTCAGCTTCGATCTGTCGGATGCGACCAGCATCACCGCCTTCGGCGAGCGCAGCGACAATCTGCTCGCGGCCGAATTCACCTCGACCGACGAGTGGGAATATGGCGGCGAGATCGAGCACAGCTTCAACGAAGCCAACCGCATCCAGCTCGGTGCCAGCTGGCGCGAGCGGCGCTATGATGACACCGCGAACTCCTCGGGCAGCGGGGTGCGGGTCGATGGTGAATATCGCTACCGCTTCGGCGCGAATCGCTATGCCTACCTGCGCGGCCGCTATGACGAGATCAATTCACTCGAAGCCCGCCGTAATCTGAGCCGCTGGCTGGCTGAGGCGAGCTATCAGCACCCGATCGCCGATGATCTGCGCGTGCGCGGCGAGCTCAGCTACCAGCGACTCGATTTCAGCGGCCGCACGCTGGCGACCGGCGGCGTGCGCCAGGACGATCTGTTCTGGCCCGAACTCACGCTGATCTGGAGCCCCGGCCCGTGGCGCTTTGCCGCCGAAGGGCGCTACATTGTGCGCAACTCCACCGACACTGCGTTCGACCGTTCTGGCTACCGCTTCGAGCTGGAGGCGAGCCATGCGTTCTAACGATCTCTACCTGCCCGGCGATATCGCCATCAAGCGCGCCGGGCAGGCGATCATCGCAGGCGTCGCGCTGTCGTTCGTTGCGATCATGTGGTCGTTGTTCGATCGCTCGGAATCACTGGTGACGCAGATCGTCCATGCGGTGTTCGGCGATCCCGGCCGTGCGTGGACCTTGCCGCAGCTGCACCTGCTACTGGCCTTGCCGCTGGGCGCGGTGATGGTGGTGTTCGTGCGTTCGGTGCTGGGGTGGAAGACCTTCGGCCTGTTCACGCCGATGCTGCTGGCGCTGGCCTATCTGCAGTCCGGGCCGATTGCCGGACCGACCATTTCGACCGCTGCCATTCTGGTGGGCATGGTCGCAGCCCCGCCGCTGCGCCGGCTCGGCCTGTCGCGGGTGGCGTTCCTTGGCACGCTCATCGCCATCGTGGTGACCGCGCTCGGCGCACTCGCCATGCAGCTCGATCAACTGGTGCTGATCAGCGCCTTCCCGGTGGTGGTGACCGCGCTGGTGGTCGAACGCTGGTGGAATGCGTGGGAGTCGGATGGCCGCAATCAGGCCATGCGGATGACCGTGACCACGCTCGCCGTGGCGCTGATGATCCAGGGCCTGGTCGCCTCGCCGCTGCTGATTGCGCTGACGCAGGCCAGCCCGCTGGCGATCCCCGCTTCCTCGATTGTTCTGATGATCCTGTTGGGTCGATACCAGGGACTGCGCCTTTCCGAACGTGCGCGGTTCCGTGCTGCCTGGAACGGAGACTGATCATGCCCGTTCTCGGAATGAACCGCCGCAATGCCCTGATCGCCCGCCTCAACCCGCGCGAGGCGATCAAGGGGGTGAACCAGAAGTATGAAACCAAGGAGCGGCTCGCCGCAGCCGGCGTGCCGGTGCCGCCGACGCTCGCATTGATCACCGATGAGGGCGAGGCGGCCGATTTCGACTTTACCAGCCTACCTGACGCTTTCGCGGTCAAGCCCAATCGCGGGCGGCGGGGCGAAGGCGTGATCCTGGTCGATGGCCGCAATGAAGACGGCAGCTGGCGTCAGCTCAATGGCGAGGCGCTGACGGTGAAGATGCTGCGCGCGCACCTCACGCGCATTCTGGCGGGTGAATTGTCGCTCGAAGGCAGCCATTCCGATGCCGCGCTGTTCGAGCCGCTGATCCGCGCCCATCCCGATTTCGCGCGGCTGGTGCCCTATGGCCTGCCCGATATCCGCATCATCTGCCTGGGCGAGGTGCCGCTGATGGCGATGACCCGCCTGCCGACCGAGCAATCGCGCGGCCGGGCGAACCTGCATCAGGGCGCAGTGGGGGCGGCGATCGAATTTGCCAGCGGGACGATCTTCCGCGCGGTGATGGGCGACGAGGTGGTGTGGGATCACCCCACGACTGGCCAGCCGCTGATCGGGGAACACATTCCGCACTGGCGGCAGGCGGTGAAGGCAGCGCGGCGCTGCTCGGGCGCGCTCGGGCTCGGCTATGTCGGGGTCGATATCGTGATCGACGCGGAGCGCGGCGCGCAGGTGCTCGAATGCAACGCCTATCCCGGGCTCGCTATCCAGAACGTCAATGCCGCCGGACTTGCTGGACGGATTGCGCAGGTTGAACAGCAAAAGCGCGACCGCGAACGCGCGCTGCGGCTGGCTGCGCACCGCCATCGTTACACCGGGTTCCGCCCGCTGCACCGGCTGGGCGGCGCGATCCGCACCGCCAGCGGCCGCGTGGTCGAGGCCTGGGCGCTGCCCTCATCGGCGGCCTGATCGGCGCGACTAAGAAGGCGGCCCGAGATGTTCCTCAAAACCGCCAAGCCTCCGCCTAGTGGAAGCGCCAGTGTCGCTTGCGCGCGGCTGACCTAGGGTTGGCGCATAGGCCAGCAACGGCGGGGGAGGCAGACGGATGGGAATTCTCGACAGGTTCCGGCTCGATGGCGAGGTCGCGGTGGTGACCGGCGCAGGCAAGGGTATCGGGCGGGCGATTGCGATTGCCTTGGCCGAGGCCGGCGCGGATGTGGCGCTGGCCTCGCGCACGCAGGCAGATCTTGACGGGGTGGCAGCCGAGATCACGGCGCTGGGCCGCCGCGCCTTGCCGCTCGCCACCGATGCGACCAGTGCCGCCGCGCTCGAGCATCTGGCGGCCGAAACCGTCCGCCAGTTGGGCAAGCTCAGCATCTGGGTCAATAATGCAGGCGGCATCCCCGATGCCACGCCGCGCTACCTGACCCGCACGCCGGAAGAGAATTTCGATGCGCAGATCGCGCTCAATCTGAAGGCGGTGTGGATGGGCGCGAGCGTCGCGGCGCGGCACATGGGTGCGGACGGCGGGGCGATCGTCAACATCTCCTCGCGTTCGGCTTTCGGCCCGCAGGTCAAGAACGGGCCTTACGGCGCGGCCAAGGCGGCGGTGAACAGCCTGACGAGCACGCTCTCGGTCGAACTCGCGCCCAAGATCAGGGTCAACGCGGTCGCGCCCGGCCCGGTGCCGACCGAGAATTTCGACGAGTGCATGGGCACGGACACCGACGAGAAGCGCGCAAAGCTGCTCGAGATGATCGGCATCCCGATGGGCCGCTATGGCAAGCCCGAGGACATCGCCGCCGCGGTGGTGTTCATGGCCTCGCCCGCGGCCAGTTGGGTCACTGGCCAGTGCCTCTACGTCACCGGCGGCAGGTAGGGGGCGCTAGGCTGCGGCCTGATAGCCTGCCCCGCGCACCAGCTGGCCGGGCCGCGCGCCGGTTGACTGGTCGAAGCGGCGGATCACTTCGCCTGCTACGATGGTCGCCTCGTAGCCGGTGGCGCGCTGGTGCAGGCGGCGGCCGCCTGCGGGCAGATCGCGCACCACTTCAGGCAGGTGCAACTGCAGCCCGTCGAGGTCGATCACGTTAAGGTCAGCCCGCCTGCCCACTTCGAGCGTGCCGCGATCATGCAGCCCCACCGCGCGCGCCGCCTTGGCCCCGAGCATATGCACCGCTTCGGCCAGCCCGAGTTGCAGCGGACCTTGTTTCTGGACGAACTGGGTCAGCAGATAGGTCGAATAGCTGGCATCGCAGATTGCCCCGTAATGCGCACCGCCGTCACCAAGGCCGGGGACGCAATGCGGGTGGCGCAACATTTCGTGGGCGCTGTCCAAAGTCGCGTTCTCGTAATTGCCCAGCGCGGCAAGAAACAGCCCGCGCCCCTCAGTTTCCAGGAGGCGGTCATAGGCGACCTCCTGCGGGGTGCAGCCGCGCGCGGCGGCTTGGTTTGCCATGCTCATGTGGGCAGGCGGGGCGTAATCGGGCGGGTTGTCGAGCGGAAACAGCCAGCGCCAGTTGCGCGCCAGTTCGTTGAAGGGGTGGCCGGGGCCGAAATCCTCGCTCAGCAACGCGGCACGCAGGGCCGGATCGCGCATGGCGGCGACCTGTTCGGGGATCGAAAGGTGCGCGATCTTGGCCCAGCTCGGGCACAGCACAAAGGGGTGCACCGTCAGTTCAAGGCCTGCAATAAGCCCGATAGGCCGCGGCATGACCTGCGCATTGGCAACGCCGCCTGCGGCATTGGTCGCTTCGAGCATTTCGAGCACCCGCCGCCAGCGCGGCGGCGCGTCATTGCCCGAGGCGAGCGTGAAGGTCGCCGGACGGCCTGAGGCGGCGATCACCCGCTCGATTACGCGGTATTCCTTGTCCCACCCGACAAAGGCATCGAGCACCACCTGGAACGTGCCTGCGCCCGCATCCTTCATGCCGCTGGTGATCGCTTCCAATTCGGCAATGTCGGTATCGAAGGTCGGGATCGCTTCGCCGTCGGCGGTCTTGTGGATGCTGAGCCGCGAGGTGGCGAACCCGATTGCGCCTGCCCGCATCGCCTCGGCGGTGAGGCGGCGCATCATCGCCAGATCGTCGTCGGTAGCCACTTCGCGCGCGGCCCCGCGCTCCCCCATCGCGTAAACCCGCAAGGGCGAGTGCGGCAGATAGGCGGCGACATCGATATCGCGCTTCCCGGCGGCGACCTTGTCGAGATATTCGGGGAAGGTTTCCCAGTCCCAGTCCAGCCCCTCGGTCATCACCACGCCGGGGATGTCCTCGACCCCTTCCATGACGTTGATCAGCATATCGTGATCGGACTTGCGGCAAGGCGCGAAGCCGACCCCGCAATTGCCCATCACTGCGGTGGTGACCCCGTGCGAGGAGGAGGGCGAGAGTTCCTCGGCCCAGATGCATTGGCCATCATAATGGGTGTGGACATCGATAAAGCCGGGGGTGACGATCTTGCCCTTGGCGTCGATTTCCTCCGCGCCTTTGCCGGAGACCTGCCCGATCGCGGCGATCCGCCCGGCGGTTATGCCGACGTCGCCCTTGATCAGATCGCCGCCTGTGCCGTCGGCAATCGTGCCGCCGCGGATCACCAGATCATAATCGGCCGCCATCCTGAACTCTCCCAACAGCCCGCACGAACTTGTAGGTCCGCGAGGCTGCCGCAGGCGTGGGCCGGGGGCAACTCCTACTTTTATGCCAGACGGCTTTACCCGCGCGTCATTTGCCTCAATGATGCAGCCCGAGAAGAGAGAGGCCGCGCGTAGATGCGGCTGCGGGAAGGGATCTGATGACACAATCGAACGGCGTTGCAGCCGATGGCTTCGGCTCGGCGGGCTATCGCGGCTATGTGCTGGGCGCGCTGCTGCTGGTCTATGTCTTCAACTTCATCGACCGCACCATCGTCAACATCCTGACCGAGCCGATCAAGACCAGCTTCGGGCTTGAGGACTGGCAGATGGGGCTGCTCGGCGGGCCGGCGTTTGCGGTGCTTTACACCTTCCTCGGCATCCCGATCGCGCGGCTGGCGGAGCGGCACAACCGGGTGGTGATCATCGCCGCCGCCGTGGCGATCTGGAGCCTGTTCACCGCCTTGTGCGGTTTTGCGGCCTCGTTCCTTGGGCTTTTCCTGTTCCGCATCGGGGTGAGCATCGGCGAGGCGGGCTGCACCCCGCCCGCTCAGTCGCTGATCGCAGACTATTTTGCGCCTTCCCGCCGCGCGACAGCGGTGTCGGTCTATGCGCTGGGCGTGCCACTGGGCGGGATGCTGGCCTCGTTGTTCGGCGGGCAATTGGCCGGGCTCGACGGTGCGGCCTTCGGCGCGTGGATCAATGGCATTGGCCTCGGCTGGATGTTCGGCAGCTTGGACTGGAGCCAGGTCGAGGGCTGGCGCGTCGCCTTCGTGGTGGTCGGCGTGCCAGGGCTGCTCTTGTCGTTGATCGTGTGGCGCACCATTGCCGAGCCGCCGCGCGGCTATACCGACCCCGCCGCGTTGCAGGGGCTGGAGCGCGCGAGTTTCGGCGAGGCGCTGGGCGTATTGCTCAAGAAGCCGGCCTATCGCCAGGTGGTGCTGGGGGCGACGGTTGCCTCGTTTGTGGGCTACGGGATCGGCCAGTTCACCACCTCCTTCCTGATGCGCACCCACCAGCTGCCGATCGGCGAGGCCTCGCTCTTGGTCGGGATCATTCTGGGGCTGATGGCCGGGATTGGCGTGTTCCTGTCAGGCTGGCTCGCCGACCGCTTTGCGAAACGCTATCCCAAGGCTCTGGCATGGCTGCCGGCGGCGGGGATGGGGGCCTCGGTGCCGCTCTATGCCTTCGGTTTTCTGGCGGACAGCCTGTGGCTCGCCATGCCCGCGCTGATGGTGGCGGCGATGATCCACTATTTCTACCTCGGCCCGATGTATGCGATTTCGGGCGGGGTGGTGGACAGCCGGATGCGCGCAACCGCCGTGGCGATCACGCTGTTTGTGGTGAACCTCATCGGCTACGGGCTCGGGCCGTTGGTGATCGGCATCCTGTCGACCGTGCTCAAGAGCGTGTTTCTGGACGGCGGTGCGGCCGCCGGGCTGACGCTGGAGGCGTGCAAGCCGCTGATGGCGCTCGTCCCCGAGGCCAAGGCGGCGCTGGCCGGGGCCGATCTGGCGCGGTTAGAGGCCTGCGCCAGTGCCGAGGCACGCGGGCTCCAGTGGTCGATCGTGATCTTCGCCGGCGGTTATGGCTGGGCGGCGCTGCATTACCTTCTGGCCGGGCGCACCCTGCAAGCCGACATGATCGCCTATGCGGCCCCGGCCAAGGGGTGAGCGACTTCTAGGCTACCTTGAACTTGACCACGCCGGTGATTGCATGGCCATCGGCGCCGGTCGCCTGCCAGCGCACTTCATAGGTGCCGGACGGCAAGGGCTTCTTGAGGTTCAGGGTCAGCTTCTGGCGATCGGGCGACCAACTCGGCGTAAAGTTGCGGATCAGCATTTCGCCGTGGTTCGGCATCCCCGGCATGGCGGTCATCACGATGCTGGCGGCGGCCGTCGCCTGATTGACCGGCTTGTCGAAGGCGAGGGTGATGGTCTTGGGCGCCTTGGCGGTGCTGCCCGCTGCAGGGTTAGCGGCGGTCACCGAGACATGGGCCGAAACTGCGGCGGGCGCGGCAAGCCCGAGGGCGAGGGCGGCAAGCAGGGCGGGGATGCGCATTGGGGAGACGTCCTTTGTGTTGTCAGAACCAGAAACGGATGCCGGCGACGAGGCTGGTGGCGGAAGGATCCTCGCCGCGCAAGCGCGCGAAGTCGGCGCCGTTGCCGATGCGCCATGATTGCTCGATGCCGATGTAAGGCGCAAATTCTCGCTTGATTTCGTAACGCAGCCGCGCGCCGATCTCGATCTGGTTAAGCCCCGCGCCGATGCCGAGCAGGGAAATGTCCTGCGCGGCAAGATTGGCTTCGATACGCGGCTGCAGGATCAGGCGCTGTGTGATGCGCTGGTCCACCTCGGCCTCGATGCGCGCGGTGATGTCGCCCCGGTGCGAGACGAACAGGGCTGCGTCGATCTCGAACATGTAGGGCGCAAGGCCCTGCACGCCGATCACCGCATGGGTGGTGTCCGGCCCGCCAATATCATGGCGCACCCCGGCCTGCAGATCCCAGAACGGGGCGAAGGCGCGCGCGTAGAGCGCTTGCACTTCCACATCGTCGGGGCTGGAACCCCATTCACCTTCGCCTTCGCTCTTGAACCACAGCCGCTCGGTCGGGCCGCCGAAATAGCCCTGAATGTCCCACAGATAGGCGTCGCTGCCATCGCGCACCTGGGTTTCAAACCTGTCACCCTGGAACCAGAACACGGGGAAATCGCCGTGGGTCTTGCGCAGGTCCTCGCGCGAGGCGGCCATGGCGTCCGCGCCCCAGATTGCATCGGCGGCCCGAGGAGGCCCGCTGCCTGCCTCGGGAGGGGGCGGTGTTTCCATGGTCGGGCCGGGGGACGCAGGCGCTTCCATCGCGCTCATGTCGTGCCCCGCGTGCGGATCGGGCGCGGGTGCGGGCGCCGGATCAGGCGTGGGCGTATGGTCGTGATGCTCGTGCTGTGCTGCAAGCGGCGAGGCCACCAGCAAGGCCGCCAGGCAAAGGGCGGTTTTCACTTCGCGCTCTCCGGGCCCATCACTGTCACGGTCTGCATCATCCCGCCGTGCATGTGGTAGAGCAGATGGCAGTGAAATGCCCAGTCGCCCGGTTCGTTGGCGGTGAGATCGAACTGCGCGCTCGCGCCGGGCTGGACGATGACGATGTTCTTGCGCGGCTGGTGGGCCGCGTCCGCGCCATTGACCAGCTCGAAGAACATCCCGTGCAGGTGGATGGGGTGCGCCATCATGGTGTTGTTGATCAGCTTCACCCGCACCCGCTCGTTCCACGCGAACCGGATCGGCACATCGCTGACGGCGGAATACATCTCGCCGTCGAACGACCACATATAGCGTTCCATGTTGCTGGTGAGATGGATCTCCAGCAGGCGTGAAGGTGTGCGGGTATCGCGGTTCGGCTCCAGGGCCGACAGCATCCGGTAGTTGAGCACGCGGTGGTCGACATCGCGCAGGCCGAGGCCGGGATCACCCAGCTTGTCGACCGGGGCCATAGCGATCATGTCGATGCCGGGGCCAAGCTTTACATCCGGCGGCAGCAGCGCGGTATCGCGCATACTCATGCCGTCCATCGAGTGGCTTTCCCCCATGTCGCCGTGGTTCATCCCCATGTCGCCCATGTCGAGCAGCGGCGGGTCGCGCAGGGCGGGGACGGGCGCGCGAGCACCCGGCCGGCTGGCCAGCATCGCCAGCGCCATGCCCGAACGGTCCATGCTTTCCGCGACGATGGCATAGGCTTCGTCAGCGCGCGGGGTCACGATCACGTCGTAGGTTTCCGCCGTGCCGATCGGGAATTCATCGACCTCGACGGGGCGCACGTTCTGGCCATCCGCCGCGATCACCGTCATGGCGAGGCCGGGGATGCGCAGGTTGAAGAAGGTCATCGCCGAACCGTTGATGATCCGCAGCCGGATGCGCTCGCCGGGGCGGAACAGGTATTCCAGCCCCTCCTCCGGCCCGCGCCCGTTGGCGAGGTATGTGTAGGTCGAGCCCGTCACATCGGCGATGTCAGTCGCAGGCATCCGCATCTGACCCCACATCCGCCGCTCTTCGGCAGAGAGCGGATAATCATCGCTCCAGCTGGTCTGCTGGTAGTTGAAATAGCCCTCGCCCTTGCGCAGCCGGTCCATGATCGCGTGGGGATGGAGCGGGGTGTAATCGCTCAGCAGCAGGATGTAGTCGCGATCATATTCCACCGGCTCGCTGCCCGCCGGATCGATGATCAGCGGGCCGTAGTGGCCTTGCTGTTCCTGAAGGCCGGAATGGCTGTGATACCAGTAGGTGCCCGCCTGCCTGATCGGGAATTCATAGGCGAAGGTCTGCCCCGGCTTGATGCCCGGAAAGCTGATGCCCGGCACGCCGTCCATGTGAAACGGCACCAGCAGGCCGTGCCAGTGGATCGAGGTATCCTCACCCAGATTGTTGGTGACGTTGAGGCGGACGTTCTGGCCTTCGCGCAAACGGATCAGCGGCCCCGGCACCGAGCCGTTGACAGCAACCCCGTGGCTCTTGCGCCCCTGCACCACGCGCCGGCCGTGGCCGACGGCAAGGTCGATCACATCGCCCGACACCGTATCGAACCCCGCGCGGATCGGCACGCCGCCGCGCTGGCGATGCACGCTATGGCCCTGCGCCCACGCCGGAAGCGCGGCAAAAGCCGAAGCAGCGCCAGCGCCCATCATCAGGCGGCGTCGGGAAAGCAGCAGATCGGTCATGCTTCCTATATACGCATCACCTGCCCGAAATGTTTACGCCCCGGCTACACGGGAGCGAAAAAATCCGGGCAGGCTTAGCCTCAGACGATCATTGCACCGCGCTGCTGACCGGCTTGCCGTCGATCACCACGCCTACCGCGTGCGAGGAATATTCCAGCGGATCGCCGTCAAACAGCGCGACATCGCCGTCTTTGCCGACTTCGAGCGAGCCGATCCGCCCGTCGAGCCCGATCACCCGCGCGGCATCGATTGTGATGCTGGCCAGCGCATCGTTCCACGCGAGCCCGTTGCCCGCTGCAACCCCGGCTTCGAACAGCACCACCCGGGTCTTGGGGACGTAGCCTTCATAGCCCGACTGGTAGGCGAAGGGGATCCCCGCCGCGCGCAGCACCGCGCCGGTGGTGAAGCTGGCGTTCTCGAACTCGCCATATTGCCGCGCCATCGGCGGGTGGAGGATGACCTTCACCCCGGCGGCCTTGATCTGGTCGGTCAGCAGATAGGCCTCGGCCGCGCTGTCGAGCACCAGATCGATGCCGAATTCCTGTTTCAGCCGCAGCGCGCTCATGATGTCCTGCGCGTGATTGGCGGTAACCAGCAGCGGCACCTTGCGCGCCAGCACATCGCGCATGGTCTGCACTTCGAGGCTGGGGGGCCTTTCGGGGCCGGACTTTTCCTCGCCCTTCTTGGCAGGCTTGGGTGCCTCGCCTTCTTTGGCAGCGAGCAAGGCTGCGCGCAGCATCGCGATCTGCTTGGCGCGGGTGCCGGGGGCCTTGCCACCGTCGGCCAGCGCCGCAGGGCCGAGATTGGCCGCGACCATGGCGCGCTGCACGATCACCGCTTCATCGGCGGTGTTGCCGATCGTCTTGGCGACCAGCGTCTGGCCGGACACCAGCGCGCCGGGGCCGTGGCCGGTGTGGACTGTGGTCACCCCGAAGCCGCGCAGCCATGCGACCAGCGCTTCATTGGGATTATAGGCGTCGATTGCGCGCAGTTGCGGCTGCACCGGCGCGCTTTCGTCAAGCTGGTCCTGATCGTGCGACTGGTTCATGTAGCCCGCGAGGCCGACCACGCTGCGCGCATCGACCAGACCGGGGGTGACGACCTTGGCGTTCAGCACGGTGAAGCCTTCGGGGATCGGCGTGCTGGCCGCCGGGCCGACCGCGACAATCTTTCCGTCGTCAATCACCACCACGCCATCGGCAATCGCCGGGCCGGCCATGGTGTGAACCGTCTCGCCCCTGATCGCGACGTCCTGCGCGTGGGCTGCGGTGCCGAGCGAAAGCGCGCTTGCGGCGGCGAGGAATACTCCGGTGATACGCATCATTCCGCCCCTTCCGCTTCGGCGATTTCCCAGTGGTGATGGGCGGCCTCCATCGGGCTGCCCGCGCCAAAGCCGCCGGTGGCCATCAGCAGGTCTTCCGGCTTGCTGCGGTCGAACAGCTTTTCGCCTTCGACCCAGGTTTCCAGAACGTGGCTATAGGCCGAGAGCGGATCGCCATCGAGCACGAGGAAATCGGCGTCCTTGCCCGGCTCCAAAGAACCGACGCGGGCATCGAGCTTCATCTGCTTGGCCCCGTTGATGGTGAGTGCCTTCAACGCGCCGTCGCGGCTCATCCCGCCGCGCACGGCGAGCGCCGCCTCGCGCAGCATCATGCGCGAGTCCACGATCGCATCGTCCGAATGGATCGACACCAGCACGCCGGCGCGTTCGAGGATACCGGCATTGTCCATGCGCAGGTCCATCGTTTCCAGCTTGCCGCCCGGCGCATCAAGCGTGATGTTCGACACCGGTATCCCGGCCTTGGCGAGTTCGCCCGCCACCTTCCACGTCTCGGTGCCGTGCTGGAGCAGCACGTTGAAACCGAATTCCTGCTTCAGCCGCAGCACTGTCATGATGTCGTCGGCGCGGTGCGAGTGGAAATGCACCAGCCGCTCGCCCGAAAGCACCTCGCACAGCGCTTCCTTGCCGAGATCGCGCTTCTTGCGGTCGCCCGCGCAATAGGCCTTGGCATCGGTCAGCACTTCGCGCACCAGCGAGGCTGATTTGGCGCGGGTGCCGGGAAATCCGCTGCGGCCCATCGGGTTGGTGCCGTTGGCCATCTTCATGCCGCCCAGCGCCGCGCCGTCCTTCATCTGGAAGGCGATGTCCTCGATCGTGCGGCCCTTGCGCAGCTTCATGTAGAAGGTCTGCCCGCTCATCAGGTGGCCGGAGCCGGGCATGATGTTGGCGGTGGTGACGCCGCCTGCGCGGGCCTTGTCGATGGTGGTGGACATGGGATCGATCGAATCCATCGCCCGCACGTCAGGCTGGATCGGGCCGGAGCCATCAGCGCCCGCAACCTGTCCGATATGCGAATGGGTATCGACGATGCCGGGCATGATTACGCGGCCAGCGGCGTCACGGCGCTCGGCATCGGCAGGGATCGCGACATTGGCGCCGACGGCGATGATTGTGCCATCCTTGATCACCAGCGTTCCGTTCTCGATCGGCTCGCCCGCCATGGTGAGGATGCGCGCGCCGGTGAAGGCAATCGCGCGGTCCTGCGCGGCGGCGGGGCTTGTCGCCAGTGCGGCGGCGATGGCCGCCCCGGCCAGCAGTGCCTGCCTCGACTTCGTCTGGATCACGCAGCGTCTCTCCTAAGTTGCCGTGTAAGCCTCTCTCCTAAAGGCCGCAGCGCGCGGCGCACAAGCGAAAAGGGCGCGGCAACAACAAGCAGTCAGGCCGAGTGGCGGATTACCAGCTGCGGGGGCAGAACGAGGCTCTCGGTTTCGTCACCGCCGAGCCGGCGCAAGAGCAGCTGCACCAGCCCGCGCGCGCCCGCCGCGATATCCTGCCGTACCGTCGTGAGCGGCGGAACCGTTTGGCGCGCAATCGGCAGATCATCGAAGCCCACCAGCTTGACGCGATCGGGCACAGCCAGCCCGCGCGCGCGCAGCTCGGTCATGCACAGCGCGGCGAGCGTGTCTGTGGCAGCGAAGATCCCGTCGACCTGCCCGTCGATGGCGCTGATATGGCGCGCGATTTCGGCGCTGGCGCGATCGGGCGAAAGGTGGGTGGGCAGCGCGATGATCGGCACCCCGAGGCGTTCAGCGACATCGCGCGCTCCCGCAAAGCGCGCGGCAAACTCCATCGGCCCGGTATCGCCGAGAAAGGCGAGGCGGGTGGCGCCGGCGGCGATCAGGCGTTCGGCTGCCAGCTTGCCGCCCAGCCGGTTGTCGGTGCCGACGACACAGTGACGCTGGCCCTGGGTATGATTGCCCCACACCACCATCGGCAGATAGCCATCAGCGACATCTTCGATCCGCTCGAACTGGTCGGACTGGCCGATCACGATCACCCCGTCGATCATGCCCGAACCGATGAAGCGGTCGAGCCAGTCGGCGTCATCCTCGGGCACCACCCGGCGCAGCATCAGGTCATAGCCTTCGCGGGTGAGCTCGTCGGCCAAGTGGCCGAGCAGGGTCATGAAGAAGCTGTCGGAAATCTGCTGGCGGGTGTCGTGGCCCAGCGGGATCACCACGCCGATCACCCCGGTGCGCTGGCGGCGCAATCCGCTTGCCATCTGGTTGGGGCGAAAGCCGTGTTCGCGCGCGATCGCTTCGATCTTTTCGCGGGTCTTGGTGTTGACGAGGCTCTTGCCCGCCAGCGCGCGGCTCACCGTGCCGGGCGAAACCCCGGCAAGCCGCGCCAGATCGGTGATGGTGCGCACCGATCCGCGTGCTGGCTTGTCCTCGCTCATGTCTAACCTGCTACCAGACCTTGCTTGCGCGGGGCGCGGTGCCCGGCATCGACCAGCAGCGTAGCCAGCGCGCCCGCCAGCATCAAGACGCCGCCCAGCATCAGCACATGGCGCGGATCGCCGCCGAGCAGCGGCCGGTAGATCAGCGGCATGGTGAGCGTCTGGATCAGCATCGGAATGACGATGAACAGGTTGAAGATGCCCATATAGATGCCGTTGCGCGCCGGCGGGATGCAGTCGGCAAGCATGACATAGGTGTTGCCCATCATCCCCGCCCAGCCGATCCCGATGCCGAGCATCAGCACAAACAGCGCGAGCGGGGTCGATACGCCCGGGATCAGCAGCATCGCCGTGCCCGAAGCGGCAAGGCACACTGCATGGGTGCGCCGCGCGCCGAACCGCGCCACCACCGGGATCAATGCCAGCGCGCCAAGGAAGGCGACAAAGTTATAAAGCGCACCAGCCTGCTGGGTGGTCAGCGTGGCATCGCGGAACGCGGCGCTGGCGGGATCGCTGGTGTTGTAGAGGCTGCGTCCGACCGCGAAGGTGATGTATTGCCAGTAAGCGAACATCGCATACCACTGGCACAGCATCGCGCCCGCCAATTGCTTCATCGGGCGCGGCATTTCACGGATTGCGTCACGGATTTCGGCCAGCGTGCCTCTGGCGGTGAGCGGCTTGCTGGCCAACTCGGCCTGCTCCTCTGGCGAGAGCGGCAATTCGGGCACCCGCCACACCGACCACACGATGGTGGAGATCGACAGGACTGCGCCGATCAGGAAAGCGATCCGCACAATCACCGGAATGCCATTGGCATCGAGCACATCGCGCGCCACGAAGGCGGTCAGCAGGCTTGGTGCAAGGTATGACAGGGTTTGTGCAAGCCCTGTAAAGGCGCTTTGGGTGAGGAATCCGGTTGATCGCTGGTCGGGGGCGAGCCGGTCGGCCACGTAGGCGCGGTAGGGCTCCATCGTGATGTTGTTGCCGGCGTCGAGAATCCAGAGCAGGGATGCTGCCATCCACAATGTGCTGGAATAGGGCATGGCGAACAGCGAGAGCGTGCAGATCACCGCGCCAATCAGGAAATAGGGGGTGCGGCGGCCAAGGCGCGATCCGGTGCGATCGCTCATCGCGCCGACAATCGGCTGGATCAGCAGCCCCGTCATCGGCCCTGCCAGCCACAACAGCGGCATGGTCGCCTCGTCCGCGCCGAGGAAGCCGTAGATCGGCCCCATATTGGCCTGCTGAAGCCCGAAAGAGAACTGAAGGCCGAAGAAGCCGATGTTCATTTCGATGATTCTGAGCAGCGAAAGCCGCGGCTTTTCCGACATATTAAGCCTCTCCCGATCCTGTCCCCTTACACGGTCTATGCCATGCTGTGGCACAGAAGTGACATGTTTCGCTGCCATTTGCAAACGTTTGCAAGATTCCTGTTGCAAACGTTTGCAGGAAAGCTAGGCCTGATGCGGTCGACGCCATAGAAGCGCGAAATCGAGAGGAGATTACCCATGAAGATTCGTCACGCGCTTTGCGCAAGTGCAGCCCTGTGCGGTCTGATGAGCCCGGCTTTAGCGCAGGATAATGCCGCTGCCGAAGCCGCCGAGGCCGAAGGCACCGAAATCATCGTTACCGCCGTTGCGCGCGGGCAGAACCGGATCGAAAGCTCGGTCTCGGTCAGCACCATCGGCTCGCAGGCGATCACCAATCTTGCAGCGCCGTCCTCGGCCGACCTCATCCGCCAGATCCCCGGCATCCGCTCGGAAGCTTCGGGCGGCGAGGGCAATGCCAATATCGCGGTGCGCGGCATCCCCGTTTCGACCGGCGGCGCGCGCTATATCCAGCTGCAGGAAGACGGCCTGCCGATCCTCGAATTCGGCGACATCATCTTCGGCAATGCCGACAACTTCCTGCGTGCTGACCGCTCGGTCGCCCGGGTCGAAGCAGTGCGCGGCGGTTCGGCCTCCACCTTCGCATCGAACGCGCCGGGCGCGGTGATCAACTTCATCTCCAAGACCGGCGAGCAGGAAGGCGGCGCCATCCAGGGTTCTGTCGGCCTGGACTTCGAGACCTACCGGCTCGATTTTGATTATGGCGCAGCGCTCGGCGACGATTTGACCTTCCACGTTGGCGGTTTCTACCGCACCGGCGAAGGCCCGCGCGACATTGGCTACAACGGCTATGACGGTGGCCAGATCAAGGCCAATATCACCAAGGAATTTGATGGGGGCTATATCCGCTTCCACGCCAAGTATCTCGACGACAAGACCCCGACCATCCTGCCGCAGCCGGTGTTTGTCGGCGGCTCGAACAGCAACCCTGATTACACCGCGATCCCCGGCTTCAACCCGCGCACGGACTCGCTCTACAGTCCGTTCCTCACCCCTGCGGTAAGCCTTGATGGCAACAACAACCCGGCCAGCTACGACTTCCGTGATGGCCTCTCGGTCAAGAGCCTCGCCTTCGGGATCGAGAGCGAGATCGATGTCGGCAGCGGCTGGACGCTGACCAACCGTTTCCGCTTCGCCGACAATTCGGGCAGCTTCCAGTCGCCCTTCCCGGCGAGCGCGGGCGCAGCACAGGACATCGCCAACGGCATCGGCGGCACAGGTTCCAGCATCGTGTTTGCCACCGGCCCCAATGCCGGGCAGACCGCCAACGCAGCCAATATCGGCGGCAACGGTCTGCTGACAAATGTCGTGGTGTTCAATGTCCGGCTCAACAGCCTCGACAACGTCACCAATGATTTCCGCGTCAACAAGGCGTTCGATATCGGCGGCGGCACGGCCAACTTCACCACCGGCTTCTACCTTTCCCGCCAGACGGTCGATACCGATTGGCTGTGGACCAGCCACGTCCAGACGGTCGAGGGTGATGGCAACGCGGTGCTGGTTGATATCCGCAACGCCGCCGGCAATCTGGTCACCCAGAACGGCACGGCCGGCTTCGGCGCGAGCTTCTTCGGCAATTGCTGCCGCCGGAACTACGATGTCGATTACAGCACCTACGCGCCGTTTGCCTCGCTCTCGCTCGAGCTTGACCGCCTGACGATCGACGCCAGCATCCGCTATGATTACGGCGATGCCAGCGGCACCATCACCGGGTCTGACACGGGCTTCGGCGTCGGGGTTGGCAGCTTCGACTTCGACAACAACGGCTCGATCAGCACTGCCGAGGCGCAGACCAGCGTGCTGCCGCTCGGCAATGCGCGTCCCGTGAATTACGAGTTCAGCTATTTCAGCTTCTCGCTGGGCGCGAACTACCTCGTCACCGATGATCTCGGCGTTTTCGCGCGCTACAGTCAGGGCGGCCGCCACACGGCGGACCGCAGCCTGTTCTCGCCTGCGGTCAGCACCACTGACGGCGGCCTGCCGGGCGGCGACGCTGGCGTGATCGCGCGGGTCGACCAGCTGGAAGCGGGCCTCAAGTATCAGGCCAATGGCCTCTCACTGTTCGCCACCGGCTTCTTCGCCAAGACTGCCGAGACCAATGTCGAACTCGCCCCGCTCGAACTGTTCGACACCGAATACGAAGCTTTCGGGTTCGAGCTGGAAGGCGCCTATCGCACCGGGCCGTTCACGCTTTCGGCGGGCGCGACCTGGACCGATGCGGAGATCAAGGACGCGCTCGACCTGAGCACGATCGGCAACAAGCCGCGCCGTCAGGCCGATCTCGTCTATCAGGCGACCGCGCAATATGATGCGGACATGTTCACCGTGGGTGCGAACATCGTCGGCACCACCGACAGCTTCACGCAGGATAGCAACCAGCTGAAACTGCCGGCCTTCGCGCAGGTCAACGCCTTCCTCGCCTTCCGCCCGATCGAGCGGATCGAGGTGGGTCTCAATGCCCAGAACCTGTTCAACGCCACCGGCTTTACCGAGGCGGAGGAAGGTTCGATCCCGGCCAATGGCATCGTGCGGGCGCGCTCGATCGCGGGCCGGACAGTACTGGCTTCGGTGCGGTTCGACTTCTAGGACTGTCATCGAAGTATGAGGCTGGCCGCCACTCCTCCCGGCGGCCAGCCATTTTTGTGTTTGATGGATCGGGATAGACTGCAGCCATGACGAGCGCCTGGACAGCCGAGCACCTGCGCCGGATTGCGCCGGGAACGGCGGCGGTGATCCCCCCCGTGACCGCGCCAGACCGTTCGCGGCTCGATGCAGGACGGCTTTATTGGGATATGTGGCCGGTGCAGGATGCCCACGGCGCGTGCGCCGTGATCGGCGGGCGCGCATTGTGGATGGCGCTCACCGCGCCTGATCGCGGCGATCCGGCCCTGCGGCATTTCGAAGCGAAGATCCACCTGCTCGAACGGCGCAGCAGCGCGTGGATCGATCTCGGCCCGGCATTGCCCGATTTTCCCGTGCCTTACGAGCGCGAATGGGCCGGTTCTGCGCTCTATGATGCGGGCGTGTTCACGCTGTTTTTCACCGCAGCCGGAAGTGCGACCCGCGCGGGCGGATACCAGCAGGAATTGTGGGCGGCGAGCGCGCCTGTCGGTGCGGATGGCTTGCCGGGCGAATGGTCGGTGCCGGTCCCGCTCGTGCATGATTTCGGCCCGTTCTATATGCCCGCCGACGCGCATGAGGGCGAGGCCGGCAAGATCAAGGCGTTCCGCGATCCGGCCTATTTCCGCGATCCGGCTGATGGCACCGAATACCTCGCTTTCACCGCCTCGCTTGCCGGATCGGGCAGCGCCTTCAACGGCGCCTTCGGGCTGGCGCGCAAGGTGGGTGCAGACTGGGCTCTGATGCCCCCATGCCTCCATGCCGAGGGCGTCAATAACGAGCTCGAACGCGCGCATCTGGTGTTCCACGGTCAACACTATTACGCCTTCTGGTCGACCCAGAGCGCGACCTTCGCGCCGGGGCTGGGCGATGCGCCGGGAGGGCTATACGGCATGGTGGCAGGTAGCATGGCAGGGCCGTGGGAGCCTCTGAACGGCAGCGGGCTGGTGCTCGCCAATCCGGCCAATCGTCCGCTGCAGACCTATAGCTGGTTCGTTGATGCCGCGCTCACTGTGTGCAGTTTCGTCGACATGCTGCCCGATGGCAGCTTCGGCGGTGTGCCTGCGCCGCTGTTGCAGGTTGAGCTTGATGGCGAGCGAGCCAGCATCCGCACGCCGGCGCCCGAGACCGCCGCCTGATGCTCGGCGCAATCGAGGCGGGCGGCACCAAGTTCGTGCTGGCAGTCGGCCCCGCGCCGCATGAGATTACTGCACGCCATGTTATCCCCACCCGCGATCCTGCAGTGACGCTGCCCGAAGCGGCTGACTGGTTCATCCGTCAGGGCGGCATTGGCGCGCTGGGTGTCGGCAGCTTCGGCCCGATTGAGCTTGATCCTGCCTCGCGGTGCTGGGGCCACATCACCAACACGCCCAAGCCCGGCTGGGCTGATTGCGACATTGCCGGATTCTTTATGGACCGGCTTGGCGTAGCGGTCGGCTTCGATACCGATGTCAACGCCGCTGCGCTGGCGGAGTATGCGGCGGCCGAGGGCGAGGGCTGCCGCAGTCTGGCCTATCTCACCATCGGCACGGGCATCGGCGGCGGATTGGTGCTGGATGGCACACCGGTGCACGGCATCGCGCACCCCGAAATGGGCCATATCTACTCCCGCCGTCACTCCGCGGATCGGGATTTTGCCGGGGTCTGCCCGCATCACGGCGATTGCCTCGAAGGCCTCGCCAGCGGTCCGGCGATCATCGCGCGCTGGGGCGCCTCGCTCTCGCAGCTCGGGCCGGATCACGAAGCCCACGCGATCATCGCCGACTATATCGCGCAGGCTTGCCACACGCTGTTCGCCAGCCTTGCGGTAGAGCGGGCGGTGATCGGCGGCGGGGTGGCCAAGACCGCCGGGTTGGTGGAGCGTGTCGCCGCCCGCGCGGCGGAACTTTCGGCCAGCTATCTGCCCGGCGGCGCGCGCCACCGTGTGCTCGCGCCGCAACTCGGCGAGGATGCCGGGATCACCGGCGCCATGATGCTGGCACAGGCCGCGCACGCAGCGCCCTGAAGGCACCAACCCTCCGCGCATCAACCGCCGACCTTCATCGACGAACGGCGGGCGCGTCGATCAACCGCATGGCCCTATCGGCAAAGATGGCTTTCCCTCGCCATTCAATGCTCTAGTCTGCCCCGAACTAAACAGGGGACCACCATGCTCGAACTTGCCTGCGTCAGCCACGTTTATCCCAATGGCACCCACGCGCTCGATAATGTGAGCTTGTCGATCCCCAAGGGTATGTTCGGGCTGCTAGGCCCCAATGGCGCGGGCAAATCGACCCTGATGCGCACCATCGCGACGCTGCAGGCGCCGACGGCGGGCACCATCCGGTTCGGCGACATTGATGTGCTGGCTGAGCCTGACCGGTTGCGCCGCACGCTGGGCTATCTGCCGCAGGATTTCGGGGTCTACCCGCGCGTCTCGGCTTACCAGATGCTCGATCACATGGCGGTGCTCAAGGGTGTGAACAACGCGGGTGAGCGCCGCGCCGTGGTGGAGCACCTGCTCAACCAGACCAACCTGTGGGCGGTGCGCGGCAAGGCGATTGCGGGCTTTTCGGGCGGGATGCGCCAGCGCTTCGGCATTGCCCAGGCGCTGATTGGCGAGCCTGAACTGATCATCGTCGATGAGCCCACCGCCGGGCTCGATCCTGAAGAGCGCAACCGCTTCCTCAATCTGCTCGCCGGGATTGGCGAGAACGTGGTGGTGATCCTTTCGACCCACATCGTTGATGACGTCGCCGATCTGTGCCCGCGCATGGCGGTGCTCGCGGGCGGCAAGCTGCGGCTCGAAGGCGCGCCGCATGAACTGATCGCGTCCACCAAGGGCCGCGTCTGGCAGCGCACCGTGCCGCATACCGAGCTTGGCGAGATGCAGGCGGCCCACGAGGTCATCTCGCACCGCTTCTTTGCCGGCGAGATCGTGGTCCATGTGCTCGCTGACAGCCAGCCTGAAGGGTTCACGCCGGTGTCCGGCGGGCTAGAGGACGTGTACTTCGCGACGCTGGCCGAAACCCGCCGCGCCCCTGCCGCCGCCGCGCAAGCCGCGTAAGGGAGCGCGCATCATGCTTGCCGCCTCGCTCGCCGCGTTCGAGATCCGCTACCAGCTGAAGAACCCGGTGTTCTGGGTCTCGGTCGCAATCTTCTTCCTGCTCGGCTTCGGCCTTGCAGCCAGTTCCAATGTCAGCATCGGCGCGGCCAGCGGGGTGCATGAAAACTCGCCCTTCCTCGTCACCTTCGCATTGGGGCTGTTGGGGCTGTTCTATCTGTTCGTGATCACCTCCTTCGTCGCCAACGCGGTCGTGCGCGACGATGCGACCGGGTTTGGCCCGATGATCCGCGCCACGCCTGTGGGGCGCACCAAATTTCTGGCGGGTCGCTTCCTCGGCGGGCTGGTGATCGCGATCCTTGGCTATGCCGCCGTGCCGCTCGGGATCGCGCTGGGTGCGGCGATGCCGTGGGTCGATCCCGAAACGGTCGGCCCGGGGGGCTTTGCGACCTATGCCTGGCCGTTCCTGATCATCGCCATTCCCAACCTGATCCTGTCCTCGGCGCTGTTGTTCAGCCTTGCCACGGTCACCCGTTCGATGCTGGCGAGCTACATCGGCGTGCTGGTGCTGGTGATGGCCTATCTGGCGACCACCGCGGTGCTCGGCAGCGAGCCTGACTATCAGGATGCGCTCGCCCGGTTCGAACCGATGGGGATCGGTGCGATTGGCGAGGCGACGCGCTATTGGACGGCGGCGGAAATGAATGCCCGCGCGCTTCCGTTCGAAGGCAATCTGCTTTTCAATCGCGGCTTCGCGCTCGGATTGGCAGCGCTGTTCCTCGCGATTGCCTGGGCGCGTTTCAGCATGACCGAGCGCGCGCCGTCGCGCTGGCGGCTCAAACGGCTGGCGAAACAGGCAAGCCGCCTCGCCAAGGCCGAGGCGGTGGCCCCGCGCGCCCTGTCTGCACCGGCACAGCGCAGCTTTGGCGCGGGCCATGCGCTAGCAAGCTTCTGGGTGCGTCTGAAGGCCGAAACCCTGCTGGTGCTCAAGAGCCCCGGCCTGATCGTGCTGCTGCTGATTTCGGTGGCCTTCACCGGGCTCAACCTCGCCTTCTCGCAGACGATGTACGGCACCGCGTCCTACCCGTTGACCGCCAATGTCGTCACCACCGTGATCGGCAGCATGGGGCTGTTCACGATGATCGTCGCGGTGTTCTATGGTGGCGAGCTGGTGTGGCGCGAGCGCGACGTGAAGATCGGCGAGATCATCGATGCCACCCCGGTTCCGGCCTGGACGATGTTCCTGCCCAAGATTCTTGCGATCTTCGCGGTGCTGCTGGCGATGGCGCTGACAGGTATGCTGACCGGCGTGCTCTATCAGCTGCTGCTGGGGGCCAAGAGCATCGATTTCGGGCTCTACCTTGTCTCCTTTGTGCTGCCGCAGACCATCGATCTGCTGCTGCTGGCAGTGCTGGCGGTGTTCTTCCAGGTGCTCAGCCCGAACAAGTATATCGGCTGGGGCATCATGCTGGTGTGGTTTGTGAGCCGCATCTTCCTGTCGAACCTGGGCTATTCGAACATGCTCTATCTGTTCGGCGGCGGGCCGGGCGAGCCCTTGAGCGACATGAACGGCACCGGCGGCTTCTGGATCGGCGGGCTGATCGCGCGGGCCTATTGGGGCTGCTTCGGGGTGCTGTTTCTGGTGCTGGCGCATTGGGCCTGGCCGCGCGGCACGGTGGTATCGGTGATTCCGCGCCTCAAGGGCATGGGCAAGCGGATGAGCCTGGCTTCGGGTGGGATCGCGCTGGCGGCAGTCGGCGGGATGATCGGCACAGGCCTTGTCATCAACAACAATATCAAGGTGCTCAACACCTACGAGACCTCCGACGAGCGCGAGGCGCGGCTGGCCGCCTACGAGCGCGAATATCTCAAATATGAAACTCTGCCGCGCCCGGTGGTGACAGATGTCGCCTTTGACGTGGCGATTGATCCCGAAGCGCGGCGGATGGCGGTGACCGGCCACTATCTGATGCGCAACGACAGCGGAGTGCCAATCCGCGAACTGCACGTGCGGCAGGGGGATGACGCAACCCAGTTCACCAAGCTCGACATCGCGGGCGCGAAGTTGGCCCGGAATGACGAGAAGTTCGGCCACCGCATCTATCGCTTCGAAACCCCGCTTGCGCCCGGTGCGACCACGCGGCTCGATTTCACCTCGCAATTGTGGCGGCGCGGCTTTGCCAACAACGGGGCGGCGACCGACATCGTCGAGAACGGCACCTTCGTGAACAATTTCACCTTTGCACCGATTATCGGGATGGACCGCGGCCGATTGCTGGTGGATCGCACCGAAAGGCGGCGCCAGAGCCTGCCCGACGAGCTGCGCGTCGCCAAGCTTGAAGACACCAAGGCGCAAGGCAAGAACTACATCGGCGCCGACTGGGTCAATTCGCGCATCACCATCAGCACCGCCGCCGATCAGGTGCCGATCGCGCCGGGCAACAAGCTGTCGGACGAGATCAAGGATGGCCGCCGCGTCGCGGTGTTCGCTAGCCCCGCACCGATCCTCAATTTCTTCTCGGTGCAATCGGCCCGTTATGCCGAGGCCAAGGATCGCTTCGGCGATGTGCAACTGAGCGTCTATTACGATCCGCGCCACGACTGGAACGTGCCGGCGATGATCAAGGCGATGAAGGCCTCGCTTGGCTATTACACCGAGAATTTCGGGCCATACCAGTTCGGTTATGCGCGGATCATCGAGTTTCCGGGTTATAGCAGCTTTGCGCAGGCCTTTGCCGGCACCATGCCCTATTCCGAAAGCATCGGCTTTGCCGCCGATGTGCGCGATCCCGAAACCATTGACTACGTGTCCTATGTCACCGCGCACGAACTGGCCCACCAATACTGGGCGCACCAGGTCGTCGGCGGAGATATGCAGGGCTCGACGATCCTGTCGGAAACGCTGTCGCAATATTCGGCACTGATGGTGATGGAAGAGCTCTACGGCGAGGACAAGATCCGCCGCTTCCTCAAATACGAGCTCGATCAATATCTCGGCGGGCGCAAGACCGATGTGCTGGGCGAGCAGTCGCTGGTGCGGGTCGAGAACCAGGGCTACATCCATTACCGCAAGGGCGCGCTGGCGATGTATCTGCTCCAGCACCGGCTCGGTGAGGATGCGGTAAACCGAGCGCTCTCGCGCCTCGTGGCAAAGTATCGCTTCAAGGGCGCGCCCTATCCGCGCAGTCTCGATCTGATCGCCGAACTGCGCAAAGAGGCTAAGACGCCTGAACAGCAGGCGCTGCTCACTGATCTGTTCGAAACGATTACGATCTATGATTTGAAAGCCAAAGAGGCAAAGACGCGCAAGCTCGCTGATGGCCGCTGGAGCACCCGCATCACGGTCGAAGCGGGCAAGTTCACCGCCGATGCCAAGGGCAAGGACACTCCGGCAAGGCTGGCCGAGAATATCGAGATCGGCCTGTTCACCGCGCGCCCCGGACAGGGTGCGTTTGAACGCGCCGATGTGCTGTCGATGCAGCGTTCGCCGATCCGTGCAGGAAGTCAGGTGATCGAAGTGGTGACGGCCAAGAAGCCGCTGTTCGCCGGGGTCGATCCCTACAACTTCTATATCGACCGCAATTCGGACGATAATGTCGTGGCGGTCGACTAGCCCGGCCTAGCGGTAACGCGACGGTTTGAGATCGTACTTGGTCAGCTTGTCGTAGATGGTCTTGCGCGGGGTTTGCAGCATCGCCTGCAGCCGCGCGACATCGCCGCCGCACTGGCGTAGCGCATCCTCGAGCACGGTGCGCTCGAACGCGGCGACGATCTGCTGAAGCGGACGCTGGCCGGCAATGGCTTGGGGCTGCGCGCCGGCCGGATCGAGGCCCAGCACGAAGGCCCGGGCATAGCCGCTCAATTCGTGCAGATTGCCCGGCCAATCATGCGCGAGCACATGGCTCCACTGCGCCTCGCCAATGGCAGGTGCGGGCAGATCGAGCTCGCGCGCATGGCGGCTGACGAACAGGCGGAAGATTTCGGGCACATCCTCGCGCCTTTCACGAAGCGCGGGAAAGGCGATCTGCACTGCGCCAAGCCGGTGCCACAGCGGATCGCGCTGCGCCCCGTCATCGTCCAATCGGGCGATGATGATGCGCAGATTGAGCCGCCGCGCGCTGCTTGCGCCGATCGGCAGCACTTGCCGCGTCTCCACCAGCGCAAGCAGCCGCGCGGTCAGCATCGGGCTGGCCGCTGCGATGGCATCAAGGAACAACGTGCCGCCATTGGCGCGTTCGACAAGGCCGGTGCGCGACAAACCGCCACCCGCCGCGCCCGCCGCCGGATCCCGGCCGAACAAGAGCAGTTCGGCATCTTCATGCGCGAGAACCCCTGCATCGACCGCGATAAAGGGCCGCGCGCGGCGCGGGCTCAGATCATGGATCGCCTGCGCAGCGTGGCTTTTGCCGGTGCCATGCGGGCCGGTCAGCACCACGTCGATCTCCGAGCGCGCGACGCCTTCGATCACCGCGCGCAGTCGCTGCGCGGCGGGCGAGGTGCCGGGAATGGCGCTACCCGCGCTGCGCCCCGCCTCGGCCCGCAAGCGGCGGTTTTCGAGCGCCAGCGCGCGCCGCTCGCTCGCTCCGCGCACCGCACGGATCAGATCGGCCGAGGAGTAGGGCTTGGTCAGAAAATCGGCCGCGCCGTTCTTCATCGCGTCCACCGCCATCGCGATGTCGCCGTGGCCGGTGGTAAGGATCACCGGCAGATCGGGGTCGATGTCGCGCAGGGCTGCGAAGAAGGCGATCCCGTCCATCCCCGGCATCCGCACATCGCTGACCACGACGCCCGGATAGTCGGCATCGAGCCAGCCGAGCGCGGCGCGTGCATCGGGAAAGGCGACCACTTCGGCGCCTTCAAGACGGAGCGCCTGCAATGTCGCATCGCGTAACGGCGGATCGTCCTCGACCAGCGCGACATGAAGGGGAAGGGCGGTGTTCATGCAGCCGGCATCACCATGGTGAAGTGCGCGCCGCTGGCGGTATCCTCGTGCACAAGATCGCCGCCCAATTGTCGCATGATGTCGCGCGCGATAGCGAGCCCCAGGCCGATGCCTTCGCGTTTCGAGGTGACAAAGGGCTGGAACAGCGTGTCGCGCAATGCAGGCGGCACGCCCGGCCCGTTATCGCTGACGCTGAGGCGCACCTTGTCACCCTCTGCCGCAATCGCGAGCGTGATCTCGCCGTTTTCACCGCAGGCCTGCACCGCGTTCTGGAGCAGATTGACGAGCACCTGTTCCAGCTGGACATGGCGCGCGCGCACTGTGGCCGCGGCGGCTTCAGGGGCGGGCAGGGTAAGGGCAATGCCGCGCTGGCGGATCTGGTCGCGCAGCAGCAGCAGCGAGCCGTCGATCACTTCGGCCAAGCGGATGTCGCGCGGCTCCTCTGCCGAGCGGCGGCTGAAGTGGAGCTGCTCCTCGGTGATCTCGCCGATCCGGCCTGCGAGACCTGCAATTTTGCCGAAATTCTCTGCCGCTTCATCCGCGCGGTTGCTGGCGAGCAGGCGTTCGCCGTTTTCGGCATAGACCCGCATCGCGGCGAGCGGCTGGCGGATTTCGTGGCCCAAGCCTGCGGTGATCTGGCCCAGCGTCGCCAGCCGGTTGGCCTGCTGCAATTGTTCGCGCAAGGTTGCGGTCTGTGCGGCGATCTCCGCGGCGGCGCGTGCCTGCCGCTGGCGCCACAGCAGGAACGCCGCAGCCGCCACCAGCCCCAGCAATCCAAGCGCGCTCACCCCTGCCAGCCGCCCGTTGGCGGCCGCGACCGAAAGGCGCGCGGTGGGATCGGAAAGCAGGTGCAGCTCCCATCCGACGGGCGCGATCGGCTGGATTTTCTCGATCATCCGCACCGTGCGGCTTTCCTCGCCGGTGACGGGCAGTTCGAACCGCTTGATCCGCGCGACCCCGAACCGCATGGCATCGCGCGCCGGATCGCGCGGGCCTGAGGCCTCGCTGCCGGTCGGCGCGGCGCGAAACCGCCAGTCGGGATTGCTGGCGAGCAGCACGATCCCGTCGGCATCGGTAACAAACACCCCGTCCTCGGCATCGCGCCATTTGCGCTCGAGACTATCGAACTCGACTTTGACCGCGACCACCCCGAGCGGGCTCGCAGCCGGGCCGACGCGTTCGGCAAGGTAGAGCCCCGGGCGGCGGCTGACGGTGCCGAGCGCGAATTCGGTCTGCGTGCCATTGCGCAGCGCGCCGGCGAAATAGTCACGGAAGCCGTAGTTTGATCCGATGAAACTGTCAGGCCTGTCCCAATTGCTCGACGCCAGCGTCAGCCCGCGCGCGTCCATCAGATAGATCGCTGCAGCATTGGTCTGCCGGGCGAGCGCGGCCAGGCGGCGATTGATCGGCGCGCGTTGGGCACTATCCCCGCCGAGCAGCGCGGCGACTTCGGGATCGACCGCCAGTACGCGCGGCACGAGCGTGAATTTGTTGAGCTCGCTTTCCAGCCCGGCGGCGAGAATGGCGGCCTGCCCTTCGGCCGCGGTGCGGGTCTCGCTCAATGCCTGCACCCGCATCGCGCGGTCTAGCACGAGCATGGCGAGCGCGGACAGCAGCAGCACGGCGACCAGCGCCACGCTTGCCAGATACCAGCGCCCCAGCTTGACCTGCACGATACCCCCGCTTGCCCTCTTGCGCCCAGCCATGTGCGCTTTTCCGCACAAGGTGCAAGAATATTGTGCGGATTTCCGCACAATTCGCGGGTGACTTAAGGCTAACCTTCTGAATTTGCCTTTTGTCATGAAACTGCCTGATTTGCTTGCGGCGCGCCGCTTACCGCCCGATCCTGCGTGCCGGAGAGTTTCAAGCTGGGGGGAATAAGCGACCTATGGGTTCGCAAGCAGCCATCGCACCGGGGGCCATTGCCCCGCCGGCGAAGAAGCCGTTCTATCGCCAGCTCTATGTGCAGGTGCTGGCAGCAATTGCCGTCGGCGCAGCGCTGGGCCATCTGGCGCCCGAACTTGGCGTTGCCCTCAAGCCGCTGGGCGACGGGTTCATCAAGCTGGTGAAGATGATCATCGCGCCTGTGATCTTCCTCACGGTCGCCACCGGCATTGCCGGGATGCGCGATCTGAAGGCGGTCGGCTCGGTGGCGGGCAAGGCGTTTGCCTATTTCCTGACGTTCTCGACGCTGGCGCTGATCATCGGTCTGGTGGTCGGCAATGTCGTGCGCCCGGGTGAGGGCCTCGGGATTGATCCGGCCACGCTCGATAGCGGCGCGGTTGCCGAGTTTTCCGACAAGGCCGAAGAGCAGTCGATCACCGGCTTCCTGCTCAATATCATCCCTGACACCCTGTTCAGCGCAATGACCGATGGGCAGATCCTGCAGGTGCTGCTGGTCGCGATCCTCGCCGGGGTGGCGATTGCTATGACGCGTCCGCACAGCGATCTGGTGATGGACGTCATGACGTCCTTCAGCTCGGTGGTGTTCCGGCTGGTGCATATGCTGATGAAGCTCGCCCCCATCGGCGCCTTCGGGGCGATGGCCTTCACCATCGGCGAATTCGGGATCGGCAGCCTCGCCAATCTCGCGGCGCTGGTGGCGACCTTCTATCTCACTTCGCTGCTGTTCGTGATCGTGGTTCTGGGGCTGGTGGGCTGGTACAACGGTTTCTCGATCTTCGCGCTGATCCGTTACCTGCGCGAAGAGCTGCTGCTGGTGCTGGGCACTTCGTCATCCGAGGCCGCGCTGCCGAGCCTGATGGAAAAGATGGAGCAGGCGGGCTGCCGCAAGGCGGTGGTCGGGCTGGTTGTGCCGACCGGCTATTCCTTCAACCTCGATGGCACCAATATCTACATGACGCTGGCGACGCTCTTCATCGCGCAGGCTGTCGGTGTCGAGCTGAGCCTTGCCGAACAACTGACGCTGGTGCTGGTGGCTATGATCAGTTCCAAGGGCGCGGCAGGCGTGACGGGATCGGGCTTTGTGATCCTTGCCGCAACGCTTTCAGTGGTGCCGGGCGTGCCGGTGGCGGGCATGGCGCTGATCCTCGGGATCGACCGCTTCATGAGCGAATGCCGCGCGCTCACCAATTTCATCGGCAATGCCGTGGCGACCATCGTAGTGGCGAAGTGGGAAAACGCGCTCGATCGCGAGCGGCTGAACGCGGCGTTGGCAGGAAACCCGATGCCGCTGCCCGAAGAGGACAGCGAGCGCCACGAACGCAGCGGTCCGGTGAGCGAGACGATCGCGGCCGCGCTGGAGAAGCGCGTATGATCGCCCGCCGCCGCCTGCTGGAAGCTGTTGCTGGGCTGGCATTGCTGGCGGGCGCCGCGCCGGTATTTCCGCTAGCTGCTGCCGCGCCAGAGGAGATCCGCCTGTGGCCGGGCACGCCGCCGGGCAATGGCAGCGTGACGGGGCCGGAAAAGATCGGCGGCGAGGGTGCGGGCTTTGGCGCGGTCTCGAACATTTCGACGCCGCGTATGCGGGTCTATCGCCCGGCTGCGCCCAATGGTGCGGCGGTGCTGGTGGCAGGCGGGGGCGGCTATTTCCGCATCCAGTTGTGGAAGGAAAGCAGCCCTGCGGCCGAGTGGTTGCAGGCGCATGGCTTCACCGTGTTCGAACTGATTTACCGCCTCCCGAATGATGGCTGGGACGCAAGCGCACCATTTATGGACGCGCAGCGGGCGATGAAGATCATCCGCGCACGCGCAGGCGAGTTCGGCGTGAACCCTGCCAAGATCGGGATCATGGGCTTTTCGGCTGGCGGGCATCTGGCGGGCTTCACCGCCTATCAGCCTGCGCGCGCTCTCTATGCAGGGGCCGACGCCTATGAGGCAGCCTCGGCCCGGCCCGATTTTGCGGTGCTCTTGTTCCCGGTGGTGACGCTGCGCAAGCCCTATGACACCACCCGCACCCGCCGCGAGATCGTGGGCGACAAGGCGAGCGCCAAGGCCGAGGCCGAATGGTCGCTCGATACCTATGCGACCAAGGACGCACCGCCGACCATCATCTTCGCCGCGGCTGATGATCCGACCACGCCGCCGGGGCACGGCATCCTGCTGTTTGAAAAGCTGGTGGCGGCAGGGGCAGGCGCCGAGTTACACTTGTTCCGCGATGGCGGACACGGCTGGGGTTTGGGCAAGCCCGGTCAAGTGATCAGCCAATGGCCCGCGCTGTTTGAAACATGGGCGCGGTCTTTAGAAATTATTGAAAAACAGGGAGAATGACTATGTCGACGAAGCTTCTGGGCAAGCTGGCCCTGATGTGCGGGGCCAGCATGATTGCTGCCACTGCCGCCTATGCACAGGACACGGCAGCCACTGATCCGGTGGATGTGACCAGCGAGGATGCCCCCCGCCCCGAGCGAGAGATCATCGTGACCGGCACCCAGATTCAGGGCGCCAAGATCAATGACGTGCTGCCGGTGACGGTGGTCGATGAGGTCGATATCCAGAACATCGCCGGGACCTCGGGCGATGATCTGTTCCGCGCGATCCCGCAGGCCGGCTCGGTCGCGTTCAACGAACAGAACGACGTCACGCAGAACAATGCGCGCGGCGATGTCGCCTCGATCAACCTGCGCGATCTGGGCACTGGCAACACGCTGGTGCTGATCAACGGACGGCGCATGGTGCTCAGCCCCGGCTTCCAGACCGAGCTGCTGGTGCCGGTGGTGAGTGCGGACGCCAACGAAATCGCCCCGGGCAGTGTCCGGCGGATCGAAGTGCTGCGCGATGGCGCCTCGGCGATCTATGGTGCTGACGCAGTCGCAGGCGTGGTCAACACCGTGCTGCGCGGCAACCGCAATGGCGGCTTCATCGAAGGCGAATGGCGTGGCTCGGAAGGCACCAGCCTTTACAGCGCGCAGGTGAACGGTGGCTATGGTTTCGACTTTGCCGACGGACGCGCCAATCTGACCGTCTACGGCGGCTATTTCCACGAAAACGGCCTGCCTTCCTCGGCGCGGCGCTATTCGGCCGATGACGACAAAACCCCGCTGCTGGTCGGCACCGATTTCGAAGGCGATACCCAGTTCAACAACCGCAACACTTTCGGCCCCTTCGGCCAGTTCGACATTCAGGCACCGTCGAACCGCACGCCGATAGGAGATGACGACTTTTATCTCCAGCCGTCGACTTTCCCCGGCTGCCGCCTCGACTTCGGCGACGGAATCTGTGCCCGCAACGGCATCACCCCGGCCGTGGATGTGCGTTACAACCGCGCCTTCGGCACCACGCTGATCAGCGAAAAGACCCGCTACAACGCCGCCTTGCTGTTTAACTACGAATTCAGCGACAACGTCGAAGGCTATTTCGAGGGGACCTATTACCGCTCGGAAAGCAGCCGCAACATCACCCCGGCGGCAATCCTCAGCGCCGTGCCGGTGGGGATTTCGCGCAATGCCTACTGGAACCCGTTCGGGCCGGTGACCTTCCCGGGCGGCGCGCCCAACCCCAACCGCCTGCCGGGCACCACCATCGCCTCGACCGGCGCGGACGTCATCATGGAGCGTTACCGCTTTGTCGACGTCGGCCCGCGCACCGTGGATGTCGACAAGGACACCTATCGCCTCGTCGCCGGCCTGCGCGGCAATTTCGGCGCTTGGGATTTCGACACCGGGTTTGTCTATTCCGAAGCCAAGCTCACCGATCTTGAAGGCAATCGCGTATCGCTGACGCTGATGCAGGAGGCGATCAACCGCTCCACGCCGGATGCGTACAATCCGTTCAACGGCGGCTGCGTGATCGGCGATCCGGGGCAGGGCGATTGCACCCCCAATCCCCAGAGTTCGATCGATCCGTTCCTGATCGACGTGTTCCGCAAGGGCGGCACCAGCCTGGCCTTGGCCGATTTCAAGGTCAGCAACTCCACCCTGTTCGCCCTGCCCGGCGGCGATGTCGGGATTGCGGCGGGGGTAGAATGGCGGCGCGAGACCTTCTTCGATGATCGCGATCCGCGGCTCGATGGAACCATCACCTGGACCGACAGCGTTACCGGCGTGTTCAACGGCAGCGATGTCGCCGGCACGAGCCCCTCGCCCGACACCAGCGGATCGCGTGAAGTGTGGTCGGCCTTTGCCGAAACCTTTGTCCCGCTGGTGAGCGAAGACATGGACATTCCGCTGATCGAGGCGCTCAATCTCCAGCTTGCGGGTCGGATGGAGCACTTCAAGGACATCGGCCAGACCGCCATCGTTCCGCGCGCGGCCGCTTCGTGGACCATGTTCCCCGGCGTGACCTTCCGCGGCGCATGGTCGCAGGGCTTCCGCGCGCCCAACCTGGTGCAGGTCAATGATGCCGGCACCACCCGTTCCAACACCCGCGATGATTTCGTGACCTGCCAGGCGCAGGTGGTGCAGGGCATCATTGATGATCTCGGCAACTGTGCCGGGGCCGGGGTGATCAGCTTCCGTTCGGGCAGCGACCAGCTTGAGCCCGAGGAAAGCGAAAGCATCAACCTCGGCGTCGTTTTCGAACCCAGGTTCATCCCCGGCCTGACGCTGACGGCGGATTACTGGCGCGTGAAGCAGCGCGGGCTGGTGGGCACCTTCGGCGATGACAACGCGATTGCGCTCGATCTGCTGCGCCGGCTCGCCGGCGGCACCAACCCCGCCGTGGTGCGCGCCGATCCGACGCAGGAAGAAATCGATCTGTTCGCCGGCACCGGCCTTGCCCCCGCTGGCGAGATCCTGTTCGTCAATGATCCCTACCTCAACCTCGATAGCCGCGTGTCGAAGGGCTGGGACTTCGGGCTGTTCTACACCGTCCCCGATTTCGGGATCGGCAAGTTCCGCCTGCGCTTCAACGCGGCGCGTCTGGAAAGCTTCTTCCAGTCGGCCGGGCCTGACGCGCAGGAACTGATCGATGCGGTTGCCACCGGGGCGCTGCCGCCCGAAGTCCGGATCGACGGGCTGGGCGAGCTGCTCGAGATCGAGGGGCGGCCCAAGTGGCGCTTCAGCGGCTCGGTCAACTGGGAAAGCGGCCCGGTCGATGTCTCGCTGTTCGCCAATTATGTGGGTGAGGTCTGGAACACCAGCGTCAGCCGCGATGTGCCGATCGTGTCGGACGATCCGAACGCCAATTTCTACCGCGTCGACGATTTCCTCACCGTCAATCTCGCGGTGGCCTACACCATCGAGAACGACACTGCGCTCGATGGCACACGCCTGCGGTTCGGGATCAACAACCTGTTCGACAAGGATCCGCCGCTGGCCGACGACACCTATGGCTACCTCAGCGCGCTGCATACGCCGCGCGGGCGGGTGTTCCGGGTCGAACTGCGCAAGAGCTTCTGATGCGCATGGGGCTGCGCCTGTGGGCAGCCCTGCCGGCATTGGTGATGGGAGCGTGCGCGCATGCGCCGCTCCCGGAACCTGCCGCGTCCGGCAATGCGGTGGCAGGAGAGTGCCGCTCCGGCGGCGCCAGCCTCTATTTCGATTTCGAGGGGGCGTCGGCCTCGGCCTGTGCGGTGACCGGGGAGCGTGATTTTGCGTTGCTGGTGACACCGGAGCACGCGCCGCCGATCAATCCCAGCCCGTGGTATGCCTTCCGTTACAAGGCGGCGGGCGACGCGCCGGTGACAGTCACCTTGCGCTATGCCGGTGCGCGGCATCGCTACGCGCCCAAGCAGCGCGGGGCGGACGGGGTGTGGCGCGATCTACCGGTCGAAACGGCGGTGGATGGGGATGGCACCACTATTCGCCTGCCTGCGGGCGAAGGCGTGATTGCTGCGCAGGAGATCATCACGCCCGGAGATGCCCGCGCCGATCTTGCCCGGTGGAGCGCGGCAACCGGCGCGCGGGTTTTCGCGCTCGGCCAGTCGCATGACGGGCGGCCAATCGAAGCGATCCGGCTGGGGCGTGCGGATGCACCGCGGCTGGTGGTTTTGCTCGGCCGCCAGCATCCACCCGAGGTCACCGGTGCAATCGCCATGCGCGCCTTTGTCGATGCGCTGGCAGCGCAGGCGTCAGGCTTCGGCGATGTGCAGTTTCTGGTGGTCCCGATGCTCAATCCCGATGGCACAGCGCGCGGCCACTGGCGCGCCAATCGCGGCGGCATGGACCTCAACCGCGACTGGGGCACCTTTACCCAGCCCGAAACCCGCAGCGTCAAGGCGTGGCTTGATGCCCTGCCCGCAGGCGTGCGCCCGGTGCTGATGGTGGATTTCCACTCGACCCGCACCAACCTGTTCTATGTGCAGGGGCCGGGCGAGGCGAGCGCGGCGCAGCAGCGGTTTCTTGCCGCATGGCTGGAGGGACGCGAAAACGCGCTGGCCGGCTACCCCTTCACGCTCGAGCCGCGCAACGCCAATCCGGGCAGCGGGACGGCGAAGAACTGGTTCCATAGGGCCTATGCGATCCCGTCCTATACCTACGAAGTCGCCGACGATGCCGATCGCGCCGCCACCCGTGCCGCGGCGCGCGCCTTGGCGGAAAGCCTGCTCCCTGCGCTGAATGCGGCTACGCCCTAGGCGCCATCTTCATATCCATAAAACAGAACAGTTTTGAAGATATATTGAATTTTTCAGAGGCTGGATGCTGCTTTAGAGACCCGCTCGCAAGCACAGGCACCAAGGTGCCGGGCGAAAGGTCTCGATCATGGATTTTGCCAATCAGAGAGATGATTCCCCGCCGCAGGTGGAAACGCCGCGCCGCGCCGCGCGTGCGGGGCATGGCCTTAGGCTCGTCAGCACCGGCTTGCGGCTGGCTGCACCGGTCGCCCCGCCACAGGGCGCGTGGGAGGCGGGCTTTGCGCGGCTGCTGGGCTGGTTGGAGGTCGCGGTCGTTCCGGTGGCTGCGCCGCGTGCGCCCGGGCTGCGCAAGGTGACAGGATGGGCGCGCGGCCTGACGGCTGCACCCGCGCCGCACTTCGCGCCTTGGCAAGCCGTCTCCCCGGTCGCCTTTCAGCACGGCGGCAGCCCCGATCTGCCGCGCGCTGACTGGGCCGTAAGCTATCTGTTCGATCATGGCCCGGGCAGCGCTGTGCGCGCCGGGACGCTTGATTTCGCGCTGATGTCGCCGCATCCGGCGGTATGCGTTGCCGACGAGGAGGGAACCTCTCCGCTGCCGCGCCTCGCGGTGCTGGAGGCCATGCTCCTCGCCGCTCGTGCCGAGGGGCGCTCGCGCATCGCGATCATTGTCGCCGCCTCGCAGCGCAACGCCTTGGCGCGTCTGCTGTTGCTGACCGACCGCGGGCTGACCCGCGAAGGGATCGAACTTGAAGTGCTGGCGGTCGAGACGGTGCTGCCCGGGCTGAACTGCGCCCGCCCGCGCTGGGACGCGCTTATCGTGATGCCCGATTGGCGCAGTATCATCATGGCGCTGCTGGCCGAAGCTGCGGGGCGCAAGGGCCCGTGGCCGATGCTGTGGCACAGCGCGCAGGGGCCAGTTTTGGCCACTAGCGAGGCGCTGTGCGAAGCGGGCGCGCGCCTGACCTTCGACGCGCCGGTGCTGATCCAGACCCTTGCTTTAACATTGCACCATGCCGGGATGGCGACCGCCGCACGGCGTCTCCACGAGGCGGCGGCGCGGCTGCGAGATAGCGGGGTGGTGACCGCCTCGCGCGGCTCGCCTGCGCCCTATGTCAAAACCATCACAGACGGCGAATTTATCGAGCTGGTCTGCGCCCACAACGCCGGGTGTAACCGCGCCGCGCCGCATTGGCACGCGCTTGTCGCCAGCCTTGCCGCGGGCACGACTGCTGCGCCCCGGCGGCTTGAACTTGTTACCCCCGAAGCCCTCTACGACCACCCCTGAAAGGCCCCCGCCATGCCAAGCCGCAAGATCGTCGCCCATGAGCTGGCCAATGTGCTGCGCCAGATCTCGCACCCCGATCGCATCCGCCTCCTGCTCAAGCTGCAAGCGGGCGCGCTTACGGTGAACGAGCTGGCCGATGCGCTGGAAATTCCGCCCACCCGCGTCTCGCAGCATCTCGGCGTCTTGCGTGCCGTGGTGCTGGTTGAGACCGAGGCGCAGGCACAGAAGCGGGTTTACCGGCTGAACCAGCCCGAACTGGCCGATTGGCTGCTCGGCGGGATCGACTTCATCGCCCACCGCCTCGGCCGCGCCAGCGCTGCCGATATCGAGCATGCCAAGGAGCTGTGGCAGAGCGAGGCGATGGAACCTGTTGGTTAGGCGGCGGGGCGTTGCATCAGCGCCGGGATCTCGGTCTTGCTGGGATCGGACGAACGCCGACCATAGCGCTCCACCAGCTCATTCCACTCGACAATCAGGCTCCCACCAGTGCTGTGGTGCAGCTTCTCCCACGAGGCGAGCATTTCGAGACAGGCGTGATCGATATAGTCGAGCTTCTCGACATGGATATGCACCTCGGCCCCGCGCGGCGCATTCTCGAGCGCGCCGGACAGTTGCGGGATCGAGAAGAAGGTGGCAGAGCCGGTCATCCACACATCGGTGCGATTGGTTTCTGCATCATGGGTCACGTCGATCGACAGGTGCGAGAAGGTGTAGACCAGCTTCAGGGTGGCCAGCACGAAGCCGAGGATCACACCGGTGAGCAGATCAATCGCCACCACACCGATCAGCGTGACGAAGTAGATCGCCAGTTCCTGCCGCCCGAACTCGGCAATCTTGCGGATCTGCGCGACGTTGACGAGCTTGTAGCCAGTGTAGACGAGGATCGCCGCCAGCACCGCTGTCGGGATTTCGTTGAGCACGAAGGGGAATGCGACCACCGCCAGCAACAGCCAGGCGCCGTGCAGGATTGCCGAGATGCGCGTGGTCGCCCCGGCCTCGACATTGGCGGCAGAGCGCACGATCACCCCGGTCATCGGCAGCGCGCCGAATGCCCCGCAGATCAGGTTGCCGATACCCTGCGCGCGCAATTCCTTGTCGTATTGCGTGCGAACACCGATGTGCATCTTGTCGACCGCGGTGGCGCATAGCAGCGTCTCGGCGCTGGCGACGAAGGCGAAGACGATGCCCAGCGTCAGGATGTCGGGATCCAGCGCGCCCTTCAGCGCCTCGGCCGTAGGGATATTGAGCGCGTCGGTGAGGTTGGCGGGCACTTCCACCAGCGTGATCGGCAGCGCGAACGCGACCGCGAACACCGTGCCGACAATCACCCCCAACAGCGGCCCGGGCAGCAGCGCGAGTTGCTTGGGCTTGAACTTGTTCCAGAGGATGATCGTGGCGATGGTGATAATCCCGGCCATTGCGGCCAAGTGATGCACCGAGCCATCCATCGGGAACGCCTTGATAATCGCCTCGGGAATCGCCGCGATATTGGCGAGGCCGCCCGAGCGCGGGGCATCATCCAGCATCACGTGGAACTGCGAGGCGAAGATCAGCACACCGATGCCCGCCAGCATCCCGTGGATCACCGAGGGCGAGATCGCGCGGAACCATTGCCCCAGCTTCAGCACCCCGGCGAGCAGTTGCAACGCTCCTGCAATCAGCCCGATCACGCCGAGCATTATCAGCCCGTGCTCCTGCACCGCTTGGTAGACCAGCACCGCCATCCCCGCTGCCGGGCCGCTCACCTGCAGCGGCGATCCGGCGAGGCTGCCGACCACCAGACCGCCGACGATGCCGGTAATCAGCCCAAGAGCCGGGGGCGCGCCCGAGGCAATCGCGATACCTAGGCACAGCGGCAGGGCCACCAGAAACACCACGATCGAGGCGAGGAAATCCCGGCCAACCGCGGCCGATTGAAGGTTCGGGGAAGATAGCGACGTCATATCAGGCAGGCTCCGGGGAGGGGACGGAGAGAAGGGCGGGGCTCACCAAGGGGGGATGCGCGGCCTTAATGGGCGTGGTTGGCGACGGCGGCTGCGGCGAGTTCGGTCGCATAGCGTTCCTCGACCGGCAACCAGGCCCCCGTCACTTCGTCGAAGGCGCAAACCTCGCCGGTCTTGATGTCATAGACCCAGCCGTGCAGCGTCACCGTCTTCTGCGCCAGCGCGACCGCGACCGTGGGGTGGGTCTTCAGATGCTGCAATTGCAGGATGACGTTCTGTTCCAGCAGCATCCGCATCTTTGCTTCGGGATCGAGATGCGCACCGAGCGCCTCGACGATATCGACCGCGCCTTGCGAATAGCCCAGCCATTCGCGCACGTGCGGCAGGTTGGTCAGCCCTGCGCGGTTCATCGCCCCCTTCATCGCCCCGCATTCGCTATGGCCGCAAATGATGATGTTGGGGATGCGCAGCGCGCCGATGGCGAATTCGATCGAGGCGGTCATGCCGCCGGTCTGGTTGGTGTGCGGGGGCACGATGTTGCCGGCGTTGCGGCAGATGAACAGCTCGCCCGGATCGGTCTGGGTGAGCATCGCGGTTTCGATCCGGCTGTCCGAGCAGGTGATGAACAGCGCTTCGGGGCTCTGTCCGGTGCTCAGGTGCTCGAACAGTTCCCGCTTTTCGGGAAACACTTCGCGCTGGAACTTGATCACACCTTGGGCAAATTTCGGCATTGGGGTCGTCCTTCTATCGGGTATTCGCAGGGGCGTCGGTCGTCCACAGCTCGCGCACTTCGTTGATTTGCAAGCCTTCACCAAGCCGGTGACGGACTTCGACGAATTCGAGCGCCTCGACGATCCACGCGGCGATGCCGGGATGGGTGAGGCGGTAATAATGGTTGCGGCCCTCGCGCCGGTCTTCGACGATGCGGTGGCTGCGCAATTGGGCGAGATGCTGCGAAATGCGGGTGGCCGGCAGATCGAGCGCGGCGGCAATTCCGCCGACATCCTGCTCGCCGAGCCGCAATTCCTCGATCAGCCGCAGCCGATCGGGGTGCGCCAGCAGCTTGAGCAACTCGGCCAGCTCGCGGGATACGATGATCCGGCTTGGCAAGGTATCCTCCTACACCTGCATATGTTTGCAGGTTTTCAGATGTGAAGCTATGCAGAATTTCGCGCGGCGGTCAAGCGGCCTGTCTTGCAATCCGGCCGCTTCGGTTCGACAGTGACAGGGGACGGCACCCCTTTGGCGGCTGTCCGAAAAGGAATGCTGCAATGGCACGGACAAGCGCGCACCCCGATGATCCGCACTATGTCCACCGCACCGGCTGGCTGCGCGCCGCGGTGCTCGGCGCCAATGACGGGATCGTGTCGGTTGCCTCGCTGATCCTCGGGGTGGCGGCAGCGACGCCCGAGCCGGGTGCGATTCTGGTTGCCGGGGTGGCCGGGCTGACGGCTGGCGCGATGTCGATGGCGGCGGGCGAGTTCATCTCGGTGTCCTCGCAGGCCGATAGCGAGCAGGCGGATATCAAGCGCGAAGAGCAGGCGCTGGCCGAAATGCCAGAGCACGAGCTGGAGGAATTGGCCGCAGTTTATGAAGGGCGCGGGCTAACTCCCGAGACGGCGCTGACTGTGGCGCGCGAGCTTTCCGCCAAGGATGCGCTCGGCGCGCATGTGCGCGACGAACTGGGCCTGTCGGACCATCTGGCGGCCAAGCCGTTGCAGGCGGCGCTTGCCTCGGGAGCCACCTTCAGCGCGGCGGCGGCGATCCCGCTGCTGGCGGCATGGCTCGCTCCAGCAAGCGCGGTGGTGATGGCGGTGCTGGTGGTCTCGGTGGTGACGCTGGCGATCCTCGGCGCGCTGGGCGCGAAGGCAGGCGGCGCGCCGCTGGTTCCTGCGACTGTGCGGGTGGTCGGCTGGGGCATCTTCGCCATGGCGGTCACCGCCGCGATCGGCTGGCTGTTCGGCGTGAGTGTCTAGCGCCTCTTTCACTGGCCCGCGGCCTGCGAGACTGCTACAATTGCGCTCAAGGGCAATCGCAAGAAGGATGCAGGGGCGTGGCAATCGGCTTTTCGGTCAATGGGAAAGATGTGAGCGTATCGGCTGAGCCTGATACGCCGCTGCTGTGGGTGCTGCGCGAGGACCTTGCGCTGACCGGCACCAAGTTCGGTTGCGGCATCGCCGCCTGCGGGGCCTGTTCGGTTCATGTCGATGGCGAGCTTACCCGCTCGTGCAGCGTTCCGGTCAGCGAGATCGCGGGCAAGGCGGTGACGACGATCGAAGGTCTGAAGGGCGCCGACGGCACGCTCCACGCCGTGCAGCAGGCTTGGATTGCTGAGCAGGTGCCGCAATGCGGCTATTGCCAGTCGGGCCAGATCATGGCGGCAGTCGCGCTGATCGAGCGCACCGGCACGCCGTCTGACGCGCAGATCGACGAGGCGATGACCAACATCTGCCGCTGCGGCACCTATCCGCGCATCCGCACCGCGATCCTTGCGGCGACCGGCTCGGCCGCTGCCACCGTGACGGGAGAGGCATGATGGCCGATAATCCCAACCCCAATATCGAAGAAGCCGGAGCCGCTCCGCTCGAGGCCGCGCCGGTCAAGAAGAAGGGCGTCAAGCGCCGCATCTTCCTCGCCGGTTCCGCCCTGCTGGTGGGCGGCGGCATCTTTGGCGTGTGGTGGACCGACAAGTCCGCCAAATCGGCGGCCAAGGCGCTGGTCGAGGGTGAGGGCGAACACGCCTTCAACACCTGGATGACCATCGCCGAGGACGACACCGTCACCCTGTTCTCGCCGCATATCGATTTCGGTCAGGGCTCTCACACCGCGTTGGGCCAGATGCTGGCCGATGAACTCGATGCGGCCTGGGACAAGGTCAGGATCGAGCAGGCGCCGGCCGATTTCGCTTTCGCCAACGCCGCGCTGGTCAAGGGCTTCCTGCCGGAAATGGCGGGCGAGACCGTGGCCGGGCTGCTGCCCGATGCCGTTATCGGCATGATGGCGCGCGCGATGCCGGTGATGATCACCGGCGGCTCCTCGGCAATCCGTTTCACCGGTGAAGTCGGGATGCGCAAGACCGGCGCGGCGGTGCGCGCGGTGCTGATCGCCGAAGCGGCCGACCGGCTGGGCGTGCCCGCAAGCGAATTGACCTCGGCAGACGGCAAGGTCACCCATGCCCCGTCCGGCAAGGTGCTGCGCTATGGCGAGTTGGCGGCAGGCGCGGCAGGGCGTTCGCTGGCGAGCGATCCGGTGCTCAAGACACGCGATCAGTGGAAGCTGATCGGCAAGCCCGTCCCCCGGCGCGATATCCCCGCCAAGGTCGATGGCAGCGCAGTCTACGGGATCGATTTCACGCTCCCCGACATGCGCGTCGCGACCGTCGCGGCATCGCCGGTGCGCGGCGGCAAGCTCGAAGCGGTCGACGAGGCGCCGGCGATGGCGGTCAGCGGCGTCGAGAAGGTGATCAAGCTGGATGATGCGGTGGTGGTGATCGCCAAGGGCTACTGGCCCGCGACCAAGGGCCTCGCCGCGCTCTCGCCCAAGTTCACCGATGGTGGCCACGCAGCCATGTCCACCGCAGCGATCTATGCCGCGCAGGCAAAGCGGCGCGCAGGCGGTAAGCCCGATAACGAAGGCGGCGAGGGCGATGTCGATTCGGCTTTCGCAGCGGATGGCGCAAAGCTGCTCGAGGCCGAATACCGCGTACCCTTCCTCCACCACGCGATGATGGAGCCCTTCGCGCTGACCGGCCATTTCAAGGACGGCACGCTCACCATCTGGGGTGGCTTGCAGGATCCGCTCAGCACCCGCGTGCGCGCCGCCAAGGCGGCCGGGCTCGATGTCGAGAACGTGGTCTTCAATCCGATGATCATGGGCGGCGGGTTTGGTCGGCGCTTCCCCGATGTGGTCGAGATCATCGATCAGATCGCGCTCGTGGCCAAGCAGGTGCCCTATCCGGTCAAGCTGGTGTGGAGCCGCGAGGAGGAAGTGCGGCACGGCACCTATCGCCCGCAGTCCTCGGCCGGGCTCAAGGCCTCGCTCAAGGATGGCGCGATCACCGCGATGCGGATCGACTATGCCCAGAGCGGCAATGCCGAGGGCGAGGTGCCCTTCATCTATGCGATCCCGGCCACCTCGCGGCGGCACTTTGCTTATCAGTCGAACCAGATCGACGGGCCGTGGCGCTCGGTCAATGCGACCCAGCTCGGCTTCTACACCGAAAGCTTCATGGACGAGCTGGCGGCGGCTGCGGGCGAGGATCCGTACCAGTTCCGCCGCAAGCACCTGCCCGATGGATCGCGCCACCAGAAGGTGCTCGATACCGTGGCGCAGCGTTCGGGCTGGGGCAGCCCGCTGCCCGATGGCGCGGGCCGGGGGATCGCGATTGTCGAAAGCTTCGGCACGATCGTTGCCGAAGTGATCGAGGCGACCGTGAAGGACGATGGCAGCCCCAAGGTCTTGAAGGCATGGGCGGTGGTCGATTGCGGCACGACGGTGAACCCCCTGAATGCCGAAGCGCAGATCGCAGGCGGCCTCATCATGAGCTTGTCGGCAGCCATCGGCGAGGCGATCACGCTCGACAAGGGCGCGGTGGTCCAGAGCAACTTCGGCGACTACCCGATCCTCAAGCTCGCCGACGCGCCGCCACAGATCGATGTCCATTTCATCGAGAGCGGCGCGAAGACCGGCGGGATCGGCGAGCCGGGCACCCCGCCTGCGACCCCGGCGCTCGCCAATGCGCTGGCTGCGGCGACCGGGAAGCGCATCCGCAACCTGCCGCTCCTGACCCAAGCCAAGGCTTGAGGCTTCGCGGCTGGCCGGCGCTGATCCTCGCCGCCGGGGCGGGGAGACGCTTCGGCGCTGGCAGGAGCGGGGGCAAGCTGCTGGCACCGCTCGCCGGAGCGCCGGTGATCCGGCGCACGGTGGAGGCGGTCATCTCGGCGGGCTTCGACGAGGTGGTGGTCGCCACCGGCGCGCAGCACGAGGCCATCGCCGGCGTGCTCGAAGGCCTCGCCTGCCGCATCATGTCCACGCCCAACTGGGACGAGGGCATGGCCGCCTCGCTGCGCAGCGGTCTTGCCGCGCTCGCTCCCGATGCGCGGGGCGTGTTCGTCTTCCTTGGCGATATGCCGCTGGTGCCGGTTGCGCTGTGCGGTGCCCTTGCGCAGCAGGCTGAGGCAGCGGGCTATGCCGCGCGGCCCCGTGTCGGCGGCATCCCCGGACATCCGGCAGCCTTCACCCGCGCGGCCTTCCTCGATCTGCTGCGCCTGACCGGCGATACCGGCGCGGCAGCGCTGCTCAAGGGGCGGAGCGAGGGCGTGGCCTATATCGACACCGAGGCAACCGGCGCGGTGCTCGATATCGATTGCCCTGCCGATCTTGCCGCAGCAGAGCGCGCGTGGAACGCCTGCGCGACCTCGGCCACCAGCGACAGCGCGATGTCGCGCGGGGCCTTGCCGAAGCCCTGAAGCCCGATCGGCGCATGGAGCCGCGCGATCTGCGCGGCGCTCACCCCGTGCCCGCGCAGCTTCGCCAGTCGCGCATCAAGCCGCGCCCTTGCACCGATTGCACCGACGTAGAACGCCTCCGACTGGAGCGCCGCGGCCAGCCCGCGCTCGTCATCCTCGCGGTCGTGCGAGAGCACCGCCACCCCCGTCCAGCGATCGATCCCGATAGCGGCGAGCGCTTCGGCAGGAGCAGAGCGATGATAGGCGAGATCCGGCAAGGGCGGCGCTTCCGGTCCGCCGGGAGCAATCAGCACCGCCTCCATCCCGGCCTGCATCGCGATCGCGGCCGCTGCGAGCGCCGCGCCGTCCTCGCCGATCAGCACCAGCTTTGCGGTTGGCTCGAACAGCTTGGTGTAGCGCGTCCCGTCCCACGCAAAGGCAGGCGCATCGTCGCACGGCGCAGCCTCGCGGGCGCGTCCATCGCTTGACCACAGCGCGGGGCGGCGGGCGGCGTGGTTGGCGAGCAGCGCGGCCAGCGCCGGATCGCCCGCCGCCACAGGTTCGACCAGCACCGTGATCCCGCTCCCGCAGGCCAGCTTGATGTCGATCCACGGGCTGCCCTCGCCATAACGCAGCACGCGCGGCGCGCCCTCGGCCATGGCCTCGCGGCCGTGTCGCGCAACGTCAGCCTCGATGCAGCCGCCCGAGAGGAAGCCCCAATACTCGCCCTGCGTGATCAGCATCTGCGCGCCCGGATCGCGCGGGGCCGAGCCTTCGACTTCCACCAGCGTGGCAATCGCACAAGCCTCACCCGCCCGCAGCACGTCTGCCAGCGGCACCCTGATGTCGTCGATCTGGGCAGTCATTCGCCAAAAGGTCATGCGCGGCCTGCTTGCGGGGAGATGGGCTTCGGCTCTAATCCCCGGTGACCAGCGGCGCAATTGCCTTGGCCGGTGGCCAAACAACGCAAGGCTGGTATTTCTCGGGCTGCGCGCGGTTCGTGAGGGGAGAGAGACAGATGCGGTTGCTTGGTGTGTTGATGGCGTTGCTGGCGCTGCTGGCCACACCAGCGGCGGCGCAAGAGGGTGGCCGGTTGCTCGAATACGAGCGCGTCCCCGCTGCTGGCCTGCCCGACCAGCGCCTGTCGATCTGGCTGCCGCCCGGCTATGATGCGGGCGATCGGCGCTATCCGGTGCTCTACATGCATGACGGGCACAACCTGTTCGATGTCACCAAGTCGAACTTCAACAAGATCTGGGCGGCGGACAAGGCGATGTTGGCCGCCGTGCAGACGGGCCAAGTCGAGCCGCATATCATCATCGGCATCTGGGCGCCGGGGAGCGACCGGCACCGGCAATACCTCCCCCGCAGCCTCTACGACATGACGAGCGGCAACCTGCGCCAGCAGTTGGACGGCATGGCCAGCGGCGGGGTGATCTCGCACCACTATCTCGAATGGATCGCCGGACCGCTCAAGACCTGGGTCGATGCGTCGTTCCGCACCCGCACCGGGCGCGATAACACGGCGATTGTGGGGTCGAGCATGGGCGGGCTGATGAGCTGCTATGCCTTCCTCGAACGCCCCGAGGTGTTCGGCCGTGCAGGTTGCGTCAGCTCGCATTGGCCCGCGGTCGATCCGCGCACCATCGCCGCCGACGAAGCCCAACTCAGGGCGCTGTGGGATGCGTGGTTTGCCGCAAGGCTCGGCCAGCCTGACGGGCGGCGCGTGTGGCTCGATCACGGCACCGCCACGCTCGATGCGTTCTACGCGCCGTATCAGCAGGTGGTCGACGCGCGGTTCGCGGCATCGGGCTGGCAGAAGGGCCGCGACTGGGAGAGCAAGGTCTACGAAGGCGCCGAGCACGAGGAGAACGCCTGGGCCGCGCGCCTGCCCGAGATCTTCGGCTGGCTCCTCGCAAAGCCGCGCTGATCCGCTCCTGCGGGCCGCTACGCGCCGCCTGTTGGAGACACATGAGACACTGTCCAGGAACAGAAAACCTGCCGCCCCTCGCACCCCGTTCATACGGCGGGGAAGGGGCGCGGGGCAGATCATCCGGCGAGCCTGCCAGCTTGGCGCCGGGTAGGAAAGTGCCTCAACGCAAGGCGAAAGCCTCGCGCGCCATCGCCTCGATCATCGGCGTGTTGGGCGGGCCCTTGGGCGAGACCCAGCTGCCGCCGACGCACAGCACCGGATCGAACGCGAGCCAATCGGCGGCATTGTCGAGACTGATCCCGCCGGTGGGGCAGAAGCGGACGCTTCCGAACGGCGCGGCGAGCGCTTTCAGGGCGGGAAGTCCTCCTGCCGCCATCGCCGGGAAGAACTTGAAGCGGGTCAGCCCCATGTCCAGCCCGCGCATGATGTCGCCTGCATTGGCGATGCCGGGCAGGAACGGCACGCCGCTGGCAATCGCGGCCTTGCCGAGCGGCTCGGTGAGGCCGGGGGAGACGATGAATTCGCTGCCTGCCGCGAGCGCCGCATCAAGCTCCGCCGGGTTGGTGACGGTGCCCGCACCGACAATCGCGCCGGGCACCTGCTTCATCGCGGCGATGGCAGGCAGTGCGGCGGGGGTGCGCAAGGTGACTTCGAGCACGCGCAACCCGCCCGCCACCAGCGCTTCGGCCAGCGGTACGGCATGGGCAACATCGTCGATCACGATCACCGGAATCACCGGCGCGATGCGCATCAGGTCGTCGATCGTGCTCATCTTCACATCCCTCCGGCGGCGAGCATCGCGCTCGCGCCCTGTTCGGCTCCGTCAGCCAGATGGCGCATCATGCCGAACAATTCGCGGCCCGTGCCGCTGGCGGCGATCGGGTCGAGCGCCGGCTCGCGGTTCGCCAGATCGGCATCGGTATTGAGATCGCCCGTCACCGCGCAGACCCGCACCACATCGCCATCGCGCAGGAGCGCGAGCGGGCCGCCGCCAAGCGCTTCCGGGGTGCAGTGGATTGCGGCCGGCACCTTGCCGCTGGCGCCCGACATGCGCCCGTCAGTCACCAGCGCGACCTTGAAACCGCGATCCTGCAGCACGCCGAGCGGCGGGGTCAGCTTGTGGAGTTCGGGCATCCCGTTGGCGCGCGGGCCCTGGAAGCGCACAACCACGACCACATCGCGGTCCAGCTCGCCGGCCTTGAAGGCGGCGGCGACGCTGGCCTGATCCTCGAACACGCGGCACGGGGCTTCGACCGTCCAGCGGCTCTGATCCACCGCCGAGGTCTTGAAGCAGGCGCGCCCGAGATTGCCGGTGAGCAGGCGCATGCCGCCGTCGGGCTTGAACGGGTCGCTGACCGGGCGCAGCATCGTGTCGTCGCCCGCCGCGCCAACCTCGCGCCACACCAGCGCCTCTCCTTCGAGACCGGGTTCGCGGGCGTAGTCGGAAAAGTCGCCGCGCCCGACGGTGAGAATGTCAGGGTGCGCGAGGCCTGCGCTTAGCAGCTCGCCGATCACGTAACCCATGCCGCCCGCGTTGTGGAAGTTGTTCACATCGCCCGAGCCATTGGGATAGACCTGCGCAATCAGCGGCACCGCGTGGGATAGCTCCGAAAGGTCATCCCAGTCGAAGATCACGCCCGCCGCGCGCGCCATGGCGGGCAGGTGGATCGCGTGGTTGGTCGATCCGCCGGTCGCCAGCAGGCCGACCGCCGCATTGATGATCGCCTTTTCGTCCACACACAGGCCGAGCGGGCGGTAGTCGTCACCCTTGCGGCCCAGTGCCGCGACGCGGTGCACCGCCTCGCGGTCGAGCGCTTGGCGTAGCTGGGTGCCGGGCTGGATGAAGGCGCTGCCCGGAATGTGCAGCCCCATCATCTCCATCATCATCTGGTTGGAGTTCGCCGTGCCGAAGAAGGTGCAGGTGCCGGGCGAATGATAGCTTGCCATCTCGCTCGCCAGCAGCTCGGCGCGGGTCGCCTTGCCCTCGGCGTAAAGCTGGCGGACGCGCTGCTTCTCCTTGTTCGGGATGCCCGTCGGCATCGGGCCGGAGGGGACGAAGATGGTCGGCAGGTGGCCGAACCGGAGCGCGCCCATCAAGAGCCCCGGCACGATCTTGTCGCAGATGCCGAGCATCAGCGCGCCGTCATACATCGCATGGCTGAGCGCGACAGCGGCGGAGAGCGCGATCACATCGCGGCTGAACAGCGAGAGCTCCATCCCGGTCTCACCCTGCGTGACCCCGTCGCACATCGCGGGCGTGCCGCCGGCGACCTGCGCGGTCGCACCGATCTCGCGGGCGTAGATCTTCAGCCGGTCAGGGTAGCGGCCATAGGGCTGGTGCGCCGAAAGCATGTCGTTGTAGCTGGTGACGATCCCGATATTCGCCCCGCGTCCGCTGACCAGCGCGGCCTGATCCTCCACCGCGCCCGCATAGGCATGAGCGAGATTCGAGCACGAGACCGCGCTACGCTCGCCCATATTGTCGCCCTCGCGGGTAATGAGGTCGAGGTAGGCGGCGCGGCTGGCCTTCGAGTTGGCGATGACCCGCTGCGTGACCTTGTGGAGGGTGTCGTGCATCAAATCCTCCCCTGCAAGGGGAGGGGGACCGCGACCCGCAGGGGCGGGGTGGAGGGGCGAGCGGCACTGCCCCGATAACCCAGATTTCGGAACGCGGTAGCTCGCCCCTCCACCATGCTGCGCATGGTCCCCCTCCCCGTTCCGGGGAGGATTTTGCGGTTCTTACTCATGCCACGTCACTCCGTCGCGTTCGGCCAGCGCGATTGCTGCGCTCGGGCCCCAGCTTCCCGCGGTGTAGGTCTTGGGGGTGAGGCCTTCCGTCTCCCAACCGGCGCGGATCGCATCGACCCATTCCCACTGCGCCTCAACCTCATCGCGGCGCACGAACAGCGTCTGGTCACCCTCGACCAGATCGAGCAGCAGGCGTTCATAGGCGATCCGCCGCACCGCGCCGCTGAAGGCGTCCTGCATCGCGATATTGAGCGGCACCTGGCGCAGGCGGATGCCCTCGCGGTCAAGCCCGGGCACCTTGGCCATCAGCGAGAGGGTAATGTTCTCTTCGGGCTGGATGCCGATGACGAGCCGGTTGGGCTGCATCGTCGCGCCCTTTCCGGCAAAGATCGAGTGCGGCACGCAGCGGAACTGGATGATGATCTCGGTCACGCGCTTGGGCAGGCGCTTGCCGGTGCGCAGGTAGAAGGGCACGCCCTTCCAGCGCCAGTTATCGACATGCGCCTTGATCGCGACGAAGGTTTCGGTGCCGCTGTTCTTGCCGAGCTCCTCGTCATAGCCCGGCACCGCCGCGCCGTTGATTGCGCCCGCGCGGTATTGTCCGGTGACGGTCTCGCCCGCGGCGACCGGGCGCAGTGCGCGCAGCACCTTGACCTTCTCGTCGCGCACCGCGGTGGCATCGAAATGGGCGGGCGGCTCCATCGCGACCAGCGCGAGGAGTTGCAGCATATGGTTCTGCACCATGTCGCGGATCGCGCCGGCATCGTCGTAGAAGGCGACGCGCCCTTCGAGGCCGACGGTCTCGGCGACAGTGATCTGCACGTGATCGATATGCGCGGCGTTCCAAAGCGGCTCGAACATCAGGTTGGCAAAGCGCAGCGCCAGCAGGTTCTGCACCGTCTCCTTGCCGAGATAGTGGTCGATCCGGAAAATGCGGCTTTCGGGGAAGGCGCCTGCGACCGCATCGTTGATCTCGCGGCTGGTGGCCAGATCGGTGCCGAGCGGCTTTTCGAGGCACATCCGCACATTCTCGCCCGTCAGCCCCGCTGATTGCAGCCCTTTGATGGTGGGGCCGAACAGGCTCGGCGCGGTCGAGAGGAAGATCGCCAAGCCGCGCTCGGGCGTACCGACCTTGGCGGCGAGATCGGCATAGCCTTCCAGCGTGGTCGCATCCAACGTCTGGTAGGCGAGCCGGTTGAGGAACTCCGCCATCCGGCCGCGGCGTTCGGCGGGGAGATATTTCTCCAGCGCGGCGCGGGCAAAGTTCCGGTATTCGCTGTCCGACATCTCGCTGCGCGCGGTGCCGATGATCTTGAGATCGGGTGCGAGCAGCCCGTCGGCATCGAGCGCGAACAGGCTCGGCAGCAGCATGCGCTGGGCAAGGTCGCCGGTGGCTCCGAACAGCAGCAGGCGGTCAGCGGTGAAGCTCATGCGCAAAGGCCCCTTTGTGGCGTGCGCCCTACCTAGGCGCGCACGCTCTTACCTGCCACCCCGGCGCATACTTATTCAAGCAGGACGGAGTCAGGCAGGCTTTCTGGCGAACACCCCGAACCCGGCGATGATGGCATAGCACGCTGCTGGCAGCACCAATGCAAAGGCGAGGCTAGTGGCATCGGCAAGCGCCGCATACATCGGCGGGATGATCGCGCCGCCGCAAATCGCGACGTTGATGATCCCCGAACCATCAGCCGCACGCGGGCCGAGCTTCTCGCAGGCGAGGCTGAAGATCGTCGGGAACATGATCGCGTTCATCAATCCGACGGCGAGCAGCGAATAGCCCGCAACAGCGCCCGTGGTGTTGGCCGAGATCGCGATCAGCGTGATCGCACCTGCCGCGACGGTCGCCAGCGTCAGGCCGGGGCTGACCATGCGCAGCACCGCCGAGCCGATGAAGCGGCCAACCAGCGCGCCGCCCCAGTAAAGCGAAATCAGCTTGCCTGCGTCCTGTTCGGCGAGGCCCAGCACTTCGGCCTGCATCAGGTAATTGACGATGAAGCTGCCGATCGCGACTTCCGCGCCGACATAGAGGAAGATGCAGGCCGCGCCGTAGCCGAAGCGCGGACGGGCGAGCAGGGCGAGGCCTTCGGCAAGGCTGGTCTGTTCGTGCTTTTCGCCCTTCAGGCGGTCACGGAACATCCAGACGACACCCGCGACCACCGCCAGCGCAGCGGCAAGGCCAAGATAGCCGTTCACGATCGCCTGGCTTTCGGCCGTGCGATAGGCGGCCAGTTCAGCGCCGGAGAGTTCCGCAGCTGTCACCCCGGCTAGGCCGCCAAGGATCAGGATCGCGCCGAAATAGGGGAAAATGGTTGTGCCGAGCGAGTTGAACGCTTGGGCAAAGGTCAACCGGCTGTGGGTGGTTTTGGCTGGCCCCAGCACGCTGATCAGCGGGTTGGCGACGATCTGCACCAGCACCACGCCGGTGGCGAGGATGAAATAGGCCAGCAGGAACATCGGGAAGGCCGCCGTCTGGCTCGCCGGGATGAACAGCAGGCAGCCTGCCATCATCGCCAAGAGCCCCGCGACTGCGCCGCGCATATAGCCCAGCTTCTTGACCAGCCGCGCGCCCGGGATGCCGACCACGGCGTAGGCGATGAAGAACCAGAACTGCACCAGGCTCGCTTCAAAAAAGCTGAGCGTGAACAGCTCTTTGAGCTTGGGGATGATCACGTCATTCAGGCTGGTGATCCCGCCGAAGATGAAGAACAGCGCGAAGACGAAATAGTTGAGCCCCGGCGCGTCAACCTGCGGTGCATCGCCCGCGCTCTGCTCGAAATCTCCCGCGGCTGCGCCGCCCGGTGCCATTGCCATTGCTGATCCCTCTCCCCGCGCGCGGTTGTTCCGCGCTGTGTGTTGCGAACGTTCACAATTCGCACGCCTGTGTCAACTTGCAAGAGACCCGAACGGTTTTCCAGTGCGTATAGCAATGCAAGCCAGCCTTGCGCGGGGATAACCTTGCGCCCTAGAAGCGTTGGCGATGAATGGGGGATCAAAGAGACGGCCGACATCCTTCGATGTGGCGGAGCGGGCCGGCGTCAGCCAGCCGACCGTCAGCCGTGCGCTGTCGGGCAGCCCCGCGATTGCCGAGGCCACGCGCCGCAAGGTGATCGAGGCGGCCGAGGCTTTGGGCTATTTCGTCGATGAACGCGCGGCGCGGCTCAGGCGCGGATCGACCGGCACGCTCGCCGTGGTGGTGATCTGCCGCGAAGGCGACAGCGCCTCAAGCATCAATCCTTTCGCCTATGCCCTGCTTGGCTCTGTCTGCGTGGCGGCGTCCGAGCGCGGGTTTGAAACGCTGGTGTCGTTCCAGGCGCGCCCGGAGGATTTCTTCGGCCATTATCAGGAACAGGGCCGCGCCGATGGCCTCGTGGTGATCGGCACCACCACCAATGCGCCCGCGTGGGAGCATTTCCGTGCGCTCGAAGCCGAGGGGCGGCAGGTGGCCTATTGGGGATCGCCCTTCGACGAGCTGGACTGGGTGCGCTCCGATAACCATGCGGCCGGCCGCCTCGCGGTCGAACACCTGCTCGCTGCCGGATACCGCCGCCCGTGTTTCCTCGGCGCGCTCAATACGCCGCAGGTGCAGTTCACCGAACGCTACGAAGGCTATGCCGAAGCGATGCGCGAAGCGGGGCTGGAGCCTTGTCTCGCCCCAACCGTCAATGCCGCCACCCGCGAGGAGGAAGGCCGCCGCGCCGCGCGCCGCCTCATCGAGCGGGGTGAGGATATCGACGCGGTGTTCGCCGCCTGCGACGCGATGGCGCTGGGCGCGCTCGAAGCCTTTGCCGCCGCCGATCTCGCAGTGCCGGGTAAGGTGGGCGTGATGGGGTTCGATGATCTGGTGGCGGGACGCTTTAGCCGCCCGCCGCTCACCACAATCGCCCCTGATCCGGCCGAAGCCGGCGCGGCGCTGGTCGAAGCGGTGCTGGACGGGGAAGGCATCAAGGCCCGCCGCCGCGTGCCGGTCAAGCTGATCCGGCGGGGGAGTAGTGCGCGCTAAATCCTCCCCTTCAGGGGAGGGGAACCACCCGCAGGGTGGTGGAGGGGCGAACCGCTGCTCGCCTCTCCACCATCCTTGCGGATGGTCCCCCTCCCCCAAGGGGGAGGATTACCCATGCGCGCCAAACTCGTTCGCGATGGCGGTGCCGATCCTGAGGCTCAATTCCTGCGCCCGCGCAATCGGGGTGAGGTAATCGCGCTCGATCGCGCCGTAGCCTTCCTCGCCGCCGTCCGGATAGTCGCTCGGCTCGTCCAAGGGGAAGTCGCGCGGGCCGGGGATGCGCACCGGGAAGGCGCGGCGTAGCTGGGCGAGCGCCTCGTCCACCCGCAAGGTCAGCACCATTTCGATCACGTCGCGGCGGCTGATGTCGTTGGCGCGGCTGAACGCCGGCACCGCGACGATCTTCAAGAACGTGTGCTGGAGCAGCGCGAGCCGCAGCGCCTGCAACACGCCGATGCGGCGGCGCACGTGTTCGCGGGCCGGGTCGGGGGCGTCGTCCGGCACCAGATCGAGCAGCCGGTGCAGCTTCAGCGCATCGATCCTGAGGCGCGAAGCAAGGCGGCGGAACACCCCCGTCCGGTCATCCCCGACGAGATATTCCGCAAGGCTTGCACAGGCGCCTGCCAGATGATCCTCGGTGCCGCGATAGGTGCGGCTGGCCCAATAGGCCGAGTTGAACAGCTCGCCGAAGGCTGCGACGGTCTTGATGCTGGCGAGTGCGTTGGAGGCCAGCACCAGCCGCAGGATCTGGCTGCCGCGCGGGCTTTCGGCGAGCAGTGCGGCGATTTCCTCGCGGCTCGCATTGGCTGCGCTGCCGATCCCGGCGATGACATTGACGGGGTAGCCGAGCTGCTGGAGGATCGCGTTGTGCGGGATCGCGCGGATCTGGCGCAGGCTCATCTCGCGGTCGGCGTTGATGTCGCTCTGGCGGCGCGAAACACGGCTTCCGGTGGGGTTGAGCAGGCCGAGCCCGAAGGCTGTCACGGCGCGGGCATAGGTGCGGCTGGCGAGGTGTTCGCCCTGATGCTCCTTGATCGCGCGGTAAAAATCGAGACTCAGATCGGTGCGGTGGTAGAAGGGGTCTGCCGGAGCGGCGAGATCGGTTTCGGCCGGGCGCAGTTCGGCGATGCGGGTGAGCGTGGCCAGCGCGAGTTCGGGCGTGGCGAAGAACAGATAGCCATCGCCGCCCTGAAAGCTGACTTCGGGCTCCAGCCGGATGCCCGCGCGCGCAAACCGCCGCCGCGCCCAGGGGGAAAGCGGCCATTCGAGCCGGTCACGCAAGCTCGCCGGATGCGCGCCGCGGCCCATGCTCTCGCCGTGAGTGTTGAACACCAGCGCCGCCACATCGCCAAGACCGTTCGCCGCCATCGCCTCGGCGAGGCGGCCTTGCAGACGCTCGATCGCAAGGCTGGCAGGGATTTGCCCGACAAAGCGCCCTGCATCCGAGAACCCGGTTTGCACTGCCACTCGTCCGCGGGCCCGCGCGTAATCGCGGTAAGCAGGCTCGGCCAGCAGCGCGTCGAGGAAGCGCCCGCCATGTTCCAGCGCAGTCTCGGTCTCGAACAAAGGCGAGACATCCACCTTGTCTTCGACCCCGAACAGGCGCGCGAAATAGAGCGCGGCGAGCACGGTGGCGGGCTGTTCGCATTCGGCCACCAGCATCCGGACGGGCGCATCAGCGTCGATGTGCTTGAGGATCTGCGCCATCGCGATGAACTGGCGGATCGCAGTCGAGCTTTCGGTGGCGAGCGCGGCGAAATTGGTGCGCAGCGGCTTCGCCTCGGCGACCATGCGGCGCAAGGTGGCCAGCGCGCCCTTGCTGGCAAGGTCGATCACCTCGCTATCGGGCAGGCGGCGACGGATCGCGTTGTGGAGCTGCTTGGCGTTCACGCGGAAATGGATCCAGCCCATGCCCAAGCCGTCGGCGCGCATCGCTGCCGCAAGCGTGAGCAGGCGGGCGGCGCGTGCTGGCTCTGCAGCGTCGGCTTCGGCCTCGAGCGCAGCGATCAGCGGCGCAAGCGAAAGCAGGTTGTCGGCGCTGTGGGCGGTCAGCCGGTTGGCGGCTTCGGCGAACGCCGGGCCGCCGGTCAGATCGCCCGCGAAATCCTCGGCACGCGCAGCGGCGAAGGCGGTGGCCGGGCGCAAGATGGCCAGCAGCGGGTGCGCAGGATCAAGGCTTTCGAGACTGGCGGTGTAGCGCGCCAGCCGCTCGGCTTTCTCGGTCAGGCGGAAGCCGATCGAGGTGTGCCAGCCGATATCGGTGCGCCCGTCCATGTCATACCCGACCCAGCTGGCAAAGCGGAACGGCAGCGGGCGAAGCGCGCGCCATGCATCCGGCCAGCGGGTCTGCGCTTCGCCAAGCAGCCGCGCGACAATCACATCGCGGGCATCCTGCGCCCGCGCCATCGCGTCGATCGCCGCGCGGTGCTCGGCCACCAGCGTGACGGGGTAACGCTGGGGCGGCGCGGCGCAGAGTTCGTCCGCGCTTTCCTGCGGGGCCGAGGCCGCGGCGGCCACGGCTTCGGCCTGCGCGGGGGTGAGCAGGAAGGTCGGGTGCGCGGTGAACACCGCGTGGAGTTGCGGACGTTCCCAGCGCGCGCGGAACGCGTCGAAATCATCCTCGTCGCCCGCCAGCGGCGCGGCGTCAGCTGCAGGCACGAGCAAGCGGCGCAGCTTGCCCGCGCGCGCCTTCAGCCCTTCGCATTCCAGCTCGGCCACCAGCGCGCCCATGTCATCAAGGCTGATCTCGCCGCCTTCGAGGGCGCGCGACAGATCGAGCGAGAGCTGGAACACCGGATTGAACAGCGGGGTCTCCCGCGTGCGCTTGTGCAGCTCGCCGAGCCGGGCTTCGAGCGCCGCGACGGTCTTCATGCGGCGGCCTCATGCTCGGCAGCAAAGGCTGCCGCAGCACCAAACAACCCGGGCTGCGGGTGGACAATCAGCTTGACCGGGATGTTCGCCATCAGGGTTTCGAACCGCCCCTTGGCCTTGAAGCGCGCGGCAAAGCCCGAGGTCAGCAGCGTGTCGCGGATGCGGTAGCCAAGCCCGCCCGCGATCACCACGCCCGCAAAGCCGCCCTGCGCCAGCGCAAGGTCGCCTGCGATCGAGCCGAGAGACAGGCAGAACCTGTCAACCGCCGCCGCAGCCAGGCTGTCTTCGCCGCTGGTGCCGAGGTTCCAGATCTCGATCGCGTCACGCTCGGGCTCGGTGCGGTGTTCGAGTGCGGCGAGCGCCTGATAGATGTCGACAATGCCCGGGCCCGCCACCACGCGCTCCACCGAAACGCGATTGTGGCGGCGGCGCAGGCGGGCGAGGATCGCGTCCTCGATGCTGTCGAGCGGGGCAAAATCGATATGCCCGCCCTCGGTCGCCTGCACGCGGTATTGCCCGCCCTGTCGCCACAGGTGCGCCACGCCGAGGCCGGTGCCGGGGCCGATCACGCTGATCGTGCCGTCGCGGCCCAGCGGCGCATCGGGGCCGGCAAGATGCAGGAACTGGCTGTCCTCCGCGCGCGCCACGGCATGGGCGACAGCGGCAAAATCATTGACCAGCGTGAAGCGTTCGACCCCGAGCTTTTCGTTGATGAGCGCGGGGCGGATGATCCACGGATTGTTGGTGAAGCGGATCACCGGCGCCAGATTTCCAGGAGCGCCGACCGGCCCGGCAATCGCCATGCTGACGGCTGCGGGCAGGGTGCCGCCCTTACGCATCCGGAAGGCTTCCCACGCGGTCTGGAAGCTGGCGTGATCGGCGGTGTGAAGCGTTTCGGGTTCGTCGAGGCTGATCGTGCCATCCGCTCCGATGCTCGCGATGGCAAAGCGCGCATGGGTTCCGCCGATATCGACCACTACCAGATCGCACATGATATTCTCCCCGTCCATCGCGTCAGGGGGGCGTTGGTAGCAGGCGGCGCGTGGGTTGCCCACGCGCCGCATACTTATTCAGATTTCACGAGCTAGAAGACTATTCAGCCGCGACGCCCATTTCCTTGAGCAGACGCTGCGCGCCGTCGACCTTTTCCATGGTCCACAGCATGAAGCGGCTGTCGACGTGGATGGTGCGGTTGATGGCCGGATCATACATCCAGTCCGACACCACGCCTTCAATCGTGCCGTCGAACGCGAGGCCGACAAACTCGCCGCGCGCATTGAGCGTCGAGGAGCCCGAATTGCCGTTGGTGATGTCGACAGTCGAAAGGAAGTCGACCGGCAGCGTGCCGAGCTCGGGCGCGACATAGCGGCCGTAATCCTTGGCCTTGATCAGTTCGATCATCTTGTCGGGCGCATCGAATTCGCCGCGGCCGGTGTGCTTGGCGACAATCCCTTCGGCGGTGGTGAACGGGGTCCACACCTGCCCGTCAACCGCCTTGCCGGTCACCTTGCCATAGGTGAAGCGCAGCGAGCCGTTGGCATCGGGATACATCGTCTTGCCCTGCGAGGCGGCATAGGCGAGGCGGGCCGCCATCACGGTCGAACGCGCCTTCTGCACACGGCCGGAACGCTCCTTGTCAGCCGCTTCGCCCGCCATTGCCTCGTCATAGGTGGCAACCGCCAGCTGGATGAAGGGATCGCTCGACGCCTTGAAGTCGGCGACCGACTTGCCCATCCACTCCATCCGCTTGGCGGTGTTGCCGAGTTCTGTGCCGGCATAGAGCGAGGCGAGATCGCGGCCTTCCATGAAGGCATCGAAGCTTGTGTTGCGATTTTCGGCCGGCAGGGTGCGGTATTCGGCGATGCCGTCTTCCCACAAAGCCTTGTCGATTTCGGGCACATAGCGGCGCTCGATGCGCTGCATCCCTTGCGTCATGAAGGCGCGGTCGCGCTCCTGGAAGCCTGGTTCGCGGTCCTTGTCGGGCTTGGCCTGTTCATTGGCCCAGCGATAGAGCGAGCGGGCCGCGCCATAGAGCTGGCCGCGCCCGAGCATTCCGCGCTTCGCATCGGCGAGCGCCACGGCGTTGCCTTCCGCGATCAACCGGTCAAGCTCGGCCAAGGCAGCGCCATATTGGGCTTCACGCTTGGGATCGGCTTTCACCCAAGCCCGGAACGCCGTTTCCTCGGCCTGCTTCTTGGCAATCAGCGAGATCGCTTCCGCGCCCGCCATCTGGCCTGCGATCTTCTTTTCGTAATTCTCGATGCCTTGCAGAGACGCGGCATAGGCAATCGTTGCGGCCTGATTACCCGCGGTCAGCGCGTCGATCAGATTGCCATATTCGGTCAGCGATTTCTGCTGATAGGGATAGAGCTCCTCGTAAGAGAAGCGCGCTTCCTCGGCCGTACGCAGGCGTTCGGTGGTGCCGGGGAAACCCGCGACCATGATGAAATCGCCCTCCTTCACACCGTCCTTGGCAATCGGGAGCCATGCCTTGGGCTTGAACGGCACGTTGTCCTTGCTGAACGCTGCTGACGAGCCGTCGGGGGCGACGTAAGCGCGGTAGAACGCAAAATCACCGGTGTGGCGCGGCCACATCCAGTTATCCTTCTCGCCGCCGAAATTGCCCACGCCGCCCGCAGGCGCATAGACCAGCCGCACGTCCTTGATCTCGAGCTGCTGTTGCAACCAGTATTGCTGCCCGCCGAAATAGGCGCGCACATCGCAGCGGCGATTGGCCTGCTTTTCGCACGCTTCGATCAGCGCGGTGCGATTGGCCTGCAAACGGTCGAACCGGGCGCGGCCTTCCAGCTTGTCCGCGCCCTTGAGCATGGCGGCGGACACATCGCGCAGATCTTCGATCACATAGACGCGGCTGCCGGGCGCGGCAGGCAGTTCGTCAGCCAGTGTGGCGGCCAGGAAGCCGTTGGTGAGATAGTCGTTCTCCGGCGAGGAATTGTATTGCAGCGATCCGGCCACGCAGTGGTGGTTGGTCGCCACCAGGCCTTCGGGCGACAGGAACGCCGCCGAACAACCGCCCAGCGAGGCGATGGCAGTCAGCGGCGGGCGCTGCAGATCGCCCAGCGTCTTGGCGTCAAGCTCAAGGCCGGCGGCCTTCATCTGGTCGGCAATCGCGCCGGTCTGGCTCGGCAGCCACATGCCTTCGTCGGCCAGTGCTGCGGCCGGAATCGCAATGGTCAGGGCACTGGCCCCGGCAAGCAGGAACTTTGTCTTCACAAGCATCACCCCGTCATGGCGCTGGCCCCGGCAGAGTGGCGGAGCGCGGCGCACGTGTGGTCGCCCGGAAAGCGGGCGAAGGCGGTGCTGTTAGGCCACTTCGCTGCCTCGTGAAAAGGGCGAATTTGGTCGCGCGGCCGCAAGAAAGTTACTTGCGAATGATTATCAATTCGGCCATGAGCCGCGTCCTGTCCCCTCGACTCATACAAAGGACTTCTCCCCGATGAACAGCACGCTCAAGCTCTGGACCCAGCTCGGCCTCGGCACGGCGCTCGCCGGCGGGATGCTTGCCGCGTGCGGCGGGGAAGCGGGCGGTGAGGCCGGGGGCGAGGCGGGCGGCGAAGCGGCTGCGGTTGCCTCGGGTGAAAGCGGCACTGCGGGCGGCGAAGGTGAAGGCGGCTCCGGCCCCGGCGAAGGCGGCGCGACCCCGGCTGGCGGCGAGGGCGAGGGCGGCGTTGCGGTTGCCGATGCGGCCACCGATCCGGTCGCCTATGGCATCGCGCTGGCGGTGACCGAAGCCCATGTCGTTGCCGCGCGCGATGCCTTTGCGGCTGGCAAACAGGACGCGGCCGCCGAAATGTTCGCCCACCCGGCGTCCGAAGTCCTCGTGGAGATGGACCCGGTCTTCGCCAAGCTCGGCGTCAAGGACTTCAAGCCGCTGCTGACCGACGCCTCGGTCGCCGCGAGCGACGGCAAGAGCGCGGCCGAAGTGAACAAGCGTTACGATGCCATCATCGCCGCGCTGCGCGCCGCCGCCACCAAGGCTCCCGAGGGCAGCGCAAGCGATGCCAAGATCGCCGCCGCGATCATCGCCGACCAGATCGAGCGGGCGAGCGCGATGTATCGCCTGATCGCCAAGAATCCGGCCTACGAGCCCTATCTCGACGGCTATGGCTTTGCCCGTGTCGCCGCGAGCGCCTTTGCCCGCAGCGCCAAGGCGATCAAGGCCGAGAACCCCGATCTCCATGCCCGCATCAGCGAAGCGCTTACGGTGCTGGCGCAGGCCTATCCTGCCGCTGCCCGTCCGGCCAAGCTGGCGATGGAACAAGGCGCGGTTTCGGCTGCTTCGTCCAAGGTGATGCTGGCCGCCGGCAGCTGAGCCAGCGCGCGGGCCACGCGGCCACCTTTCCTTGAGATTTGTGCAAATGCGACAAAGTGCGGCTGGCGGCGCGCTGCCCTTGTGTTTGCTGTGTGTCTCTGTAGTTTCGCAAATATTGTAAATGGGTCGTTTAGAGATAAGGCCATGCCTCGCGGAACAGCGTCGGTGGCCTTGTCCCGATTAACATCATGATGTTGCTGCGGTAAGGCATGGGGTGCCGAGCCGCAGATTAGCGGTCTGGGGGGAAAATTGTCAGGTAAGCAAGCCAATCCGCAAGGTGAGGTGTATCCGGAGTCGTTCGGATCGCCCGCCCCGGTTTCTGTCCGCTTAACCCGGGCTTCTGTTGCGATTTGCGCGCTGGCGCTGGGCCTTGGGGGTGCGTTTGTCCCCGCGGATACGGCTTCGGCGCAGGCCGTGATCACGCCGCCCAACCGCAGCGACCTGATCCCGCCCGAATTGCGGCGCGAACAACAGGCCCCGACCCTCACCATCGACGGCGATTTCGAACGCCCGCCCTGCGCGCTCGACCGGCCCGAGTTTGCCGATATCCGCTTCACCGTTGCGGGCGCGCAGTTCAACGGGCTTGACCGTGTGCCGGGCCTTTCGCTCGAAGAAGCGGTGGCCGATTACAGGGGCCGCGAGGTGCCGGTTTCGGTGCTGTGCGATATCCGCGCCGAGGCCAATGCGATCCTGCGGCGGCAGGGCTATCTCGCCACGGTCGAGATCCCCGAACAGACCCTCGCTGACGGCACGCCCGATTTCAACGTCATCTTCGGGAAGCTGACCTCGGTGCGCGTGCGCGGCGATGCTGGGCCTTCGGAAAAGGTGGTGGCGGGCTATCTCGAAAAGCTCACCGCGCAAGACGTGTTCAACACCAATCAGGCCGAGCGCTATCTGCTGCTGGCCGATGATCTGCCCGGCATGGATGTGCGCCTGTCGCTGCGTCCGGCCGCGGGCGGCGCGCCGGGTGATCTGGTGGGCGAAATCGCGGTGATCCGCCAGCGCGGGATGATAGATCTCAACCTGCAGAATCTGGGTTCGCGGGCGATTGGCCGGTTTGGCGGAGTGCTGCGCGGCGAGCTTTACGATCTCACCGGCCTCGGGGATCGCACCTCGGTGGCCTTGTTCAGCACGCTCGATTTTGCCGAGCAGCAGACGGTGCAGGTCGCGCATGATTTCCGCGTCGGCAGCGAGGGCCTGCGGTTTGGCGGGCAGTTTACCTTCAGCACGGTCAACCCTTCGATCGGCCTTGCCGGGTTCGAGGTCGATTCCGAAACCTATTTCGCCAGCGTGTTTGCCAGCTATCCGCTGATCCGCACGCGCCGTTCCAGCCTCTATGCCGATGTCGGGTTCGATTATGTCGATCAGGATGTTGCGCTCAATGGTGTGGGGCTGACGCGGGACCGGGTGCGGATGGCCTATGCCCGGCTGTCGGGCGATATCACCGACCAGCAATCGGTGCTGCGCGCCGGGGGCTATTCGCCTTACGAGCCGCAGTTCCGGCTGCGTTACGGCCTCGAAGTGCGCCACGGCCTCGATGTGCTTTCGGCCAGCCCCGATTGCCGCAGCAATCTGCTCGGCTGCCTGTTCGGAGGACTGGTCCCGCCGAGCCGGATCGAAGCTGATCCGACCCCGCTGCTGGCGCGCATCAATGCCGGTGTCGAATATCGCCCCGATCCCAAGCTGACCTTCGCGCTCGACACCCAAGGCCAGTTCACCAAGGATCCGCTGCCTGCCTTCGAGGAGCTTGCCGCGGGCAGTTTCTCGATCGGGCGCGGTTATGATCCGGGCGCGGTGCTGGGCGATAGCGGCTTCTTGTCCTCGTTCGAGATCCGTTACGGCTCGCTTGCGCCGGGGGAAATGAACGGCTGGGCCTTGCAGCCCTATGTGTTCAGCGATGTCGCTTTCGTGTGGAACGAGGATCCGAGCCGCCAGCCTACCAATCCCGACAAGCTGTGGTCGGCCGGTGGCGGCCTGCGGGTCGTCTGGGGTTCGGGCCTGCAGAGCGACTTTACTGTCGCTGTCCCGCTCGAACGCCCCGATCTGGCGCCCACCAAGGGCGATGTGCGCTTCCTGTTTTCGCTGACTGCCCGCCTGTTCCCGTGGAGGTATTGAGATGACTCACCTGAACCGGAGCCGTTCGCGTCTCATGCTGGGCTGCGGCAGCGCGGCGCTGGCGCTTGGGCTGGTGCTGGCCCCGCAGCGGGCCGAGGCGCAGGCGATCAATGCCAGCGGCAGTGTGGTGCAGGGCAGTGCTGTCATCATTGACTCCACGCCGGGCCAGACCACCGTTGACGTGGCCTCTCCCACGGCTGTAATCGACTGGACTCCGACCGAAGACGCGGGCGGCAATGCGCTGGATTTCCTGCCGACGGGCACCACCGCGCTGTTCCAGTCCGGACAATTGACCGACTTTGCGGTGCTCAACCGCATCCTGCCATCCACCAACGGCAATATCGTGGTGATCAACGGCTCGGTGCTGTCGCGCGTCAACGATATCTCGGGCCAGCAGGTCGCAGGCGGGTTTGTGGCGTTCTATTCGCCCACCGGTATCCTGATCGGCAGCACGGCCACCTTTGATGTCGGCCGCCTGCTGCTGACGACGCTCGATCCCGATGTCCAGAGCTTCCAGAACTTCGCCAGCTTCGGCGGCAATCTCAGCCTGACAGGTGCCGCCGGTTCGACCGCGCGGATCCAGATCAATCCGGGCGCGCAGATTCTGGCGACGCCCGAAAACTCGTTCTTCGCTGTGGTCGCCGCCGATGTGCAGATGCTTGGCAGTGCGCGGATCAATGGCAGCCACGCCTATGTCGCGGGCGAGGTGGTGAACCTCAGCTTCTCCAACGGGCTGTTCAACATCTCGGTGCCGGTCGGCACAGCGGCCACCGGCAACGTGATGCAGTTGGACGGTGATATCGGCGGCCCGTCGAGCAACGGCGCGGGCGACAATCACATGATCTATGCGCTGGCCGCAGCGCAGGCGGATCCGATCAGCATGATCTTCCGCGGCAATCTCGGCTTTGATCCGGCGCAGAGCGCAGGGATCGTCAATGGCGAGATCATCCTGTCTGCCAATTATGATGTGTTCGGCCGGTTTGTCGACGGCGGCTCGATCGACCAGGGAATCAACGCGGTGTTCGGCGCCAATTCGGGGAACGGTTCGGCGCGCGCGGATATTTTCCTGGAAGATTTTGCCGCCTCCAGCAGCGTGCTCGCGATCGGCACCCACCGCACGCAGGTGACCGCCTTCAATGCTGCCAGTTCAGTGGCGGGCAACCTGCTGATGGTCGGCCGCGAGAACGCCGAGCTCACCTCTAGCAATGGCCAGAGCTTCACCATCACTGGCGATGTGCTGGTGTCCGCGCAGGATTACGGCGTGGTCTCCTCGAGCCTGCAGAACCTCGATCTGATCAATGCCGAGGGCGGCATAGCCTTCATCGATGCCTTTGGCGGCGGGACGATGAACATCGGCGGCAATGTGCTGGTAGCGGCCGACGCCTTTGCCGGGGCGGAAGATCTCAGCGGCATCGCAGGCACCGCGCAGGGCGGGCAGGCGCTGATCGGATCGACCGGCGGCACGCTCAACATCACCGGCGATGCAACCGTCAGCGCGCGCGGTGTTGGCACCTCGGTACCCAATATCCAGACCGGCGCCACGGTGCGCGGCGGATTGGCGCAGTTCTTCGCCACTCAGGGCGGGCAGGTCACGCTCGATGGCAGTCTCGTGGTCCGCGCCGATGCTGTCGGCGCGCTGGGCTCGCTGTTCAACCCCTCGAGCGTGTCGGACGCGTTTGGCGGCAATGCCTTCATCAATGTCTTCGGTGGCGGCGGGTCGATCGCCATCGGCGGCGATGCATCTGCCAGTGCCAGCGCGTTTGGCGGCAGTTCCAACAACGCCGGGTCCGGATCGATCGGCGATGCGGGGCAAGCAATTGCCAACATCAACGGTGGCGGCCAGATCACCATCACGGGCGCGCTTCTGGTTGAGGCCGACGGGGTAGGCGGCGACAACGCGGGCGGCACAGGCGGGGTCGGGCTGGGCGGACGCGCATCGTCTGCAATCTTCGCCGGCGGCACGATCGATATCGGCCTCGACTTTGATGCCAATGCGGACGGCGCGGGTGGCGATGGGCAGACCGGCGGGGATGGTCTCGGCGGGATTGCCGGGGCGAATGCGGTCATCGGCACAATCAACATTGGCGGCAGCGCCTTTGTCAGAAGTGCGGGTCTGGGCGGCAGCGCCTTCTTCGGCTTCGGCGGCAATGGCGGCCTGGGCCGCGGCGGGAATGCGTTCCTGCAAGCCAACGGCACGCTCACCGACGCTGCGACTCTCGCCATTGCCGGCGACGCGACTGCCTTTGCCCAAGGCGTGGGCGGCGATGGCGGCTCGAGCGACGGGCAGGCGATCGGCGCCGGGCGCGGAGGCGATGGTTACGGCGGCGAACTTACAATTCCCAATCAGGCCGATCCGGCCTTTGGCGGCGGCGCCTTTTTGCTGGCGGGCGGTGACAACGGCACGCTCAGCGTCGGCGGCATCGCCACCGCGCTGGCAACGGGCTTTGGCGGGCAGGGCGGCAATGGCGGCAGCGCGCTGCCGGGCGGCGAGGGCGGCGACGGGTTCGGCGGGCTGGCGCAAGCGGGCTTGGCACTGCTCGGCCAGGACGGCTCGCTCGGACTGGGCTCGGCCACCTTCACTTTGCTTACGGCCGAGGCCAACGGCGTCGGCGGCAGCGGCGGGTTCTCGATCTTCGACTTCCCCACCGGCAATGGTGGCGACGGCACCGGAGGACGCGCGCTGCTGCAGAGTTCGGCCGGAAGCGTCAGCGCTGATGTGGCGCAGATGCTCGCCAATGGTTTTGGCGGAGATGGCGCGCTCGGCGGCAACGGGACAGGCGGAGACCGCAGCGGCGCGGTGACCAACACCGGCGGCACCATCACGCTCAACAGCTTCTTTGCCTATGCCCATGGTTCAGGTGGCGCCGGCTTCGGGCTCGGCGGCGGCAACGGACTGGGCGGACAGGCCTTTATGGGCTTCCAGGGCGGAACCACGCTCGTGAACGGCGATGTCATCGTTGATGCGAGCGGCTTTGGCGGCGCGGCATTCGAGGGCGGTGCCGGCGGGACCGGGACGGGGGGCATCGCTGATCTAGCGATCTTCACGCCCACGATCGGCTCGGGCACCATCACCGGCAATGCCGGTGTGATCGCAAACGGATTCGGCGGCGATGTCGGCACAGACGGCTTGATCGGCGGCGACGGATTTGGTGGTCGCGCCTATATCCAGTCGCAGGCGGGCGGGACAGTGCGGATCGGTTCGGCCCAGGTGACTGCCTCGGGCAGAGGCGGCGGCGCGGCCGACGGGGCCTTCCTTATAACCGGCGGTAACGGCACCGGCGGGATTGCCGAACTGCTGAGCACCGGCGCTGGCAGCCAGTTGATCATCGAGCGCAATGTCAGCCAGTTGTTCGCCGATGATTTGAATGCCGGAGCCATCCTTGGATCGCTCGGGCTCGGCGCGGATACCACCGGCGGCAGCGGGATCGGCGGCACGGGCCGCGGCGGCTCGGCGACGATTTCGGCCTCGCAGGGCGGCAGCATCGCATTGCCCGCGACCCCGAACACCGATCCCAACACCGTCGGCTTCATCCGCCTGTTCGCGCGCGGATTTGGCGGAGGCACCAGCGTAAACGGCGGCACCGGCGGGGCGAGCTACGGCGGCAATGCCCTGATCGATGTCAACGGCGGTGCGATATCGATGGGCGAAACCGTGCTTTCGGCCTTCACCCAGGCCGGCACCGCGTTTGGCGGCGCGCTTGATGTCACCGGAGGCAATGCCTTTGCCGGCAGCCGCACTGTCCGCATCACGAATGGCGGCACATCCGTGCTCAACCTGATCGGCGGGGGCGCCGGTGCCCAAGGCGGGGCAGGCACTGGTACGGGCAATGGCGGCAATGCCTATATCGGACAGAACCTGTTCCTGATCGACAATGCCTCGTCCAATATCATCGGGCCGATGGCGCTTTTCGACCAATCGGCCGGCGGTACCGGCCAGCAGGGCGGAAACGTCTTCAACGTCAACCCGCTGACCGGGGTTGCTGGTTCGCTGAACCTTACGCTTAACGGCGCCACAATCACCTTCACCCCTGACGCCAGCGGCACAACCGGGATCGGGCTCGACTTCGTCACCCGCGGCGGCGACGGCGTGGTGCGTGGTGGCAATGCCCAGGGTCCGATCGTCAATGTCTCGCTCAACTCCGCGGTCCTGCTGGGCGGCGGGTTCCTCACGATCAATCCTGTCATCCAGGGCGGCAATGCCAGCGCGCTTGACGGCATCGGCGGCGATGCGCTGGGCTCGCTGGTCTCCATCGCGATCAGCAATTCGCAGCTCAATCTGTCGGGTGAAACACTGTTTGCCGCTGACGCCAACGGCGGCGCGGGCGGGGCAAACGGCACAGGCGGCAGCGCCACCAGCGGCACGGTGGATGTGACCCTCACCAACGCAACCGTGAGCGTCACGCCCGACCAGCAGGGCAGCCCCGGTGTGCTGCGGGTGCGCTCGCAGGCCACAGGGGGGTTGGGCGGCCAGATCGGCGATGCCACCAGCGGCCGGGCGCAGCTCAACCTTGTCGGCACCACGCTGACGGCGGCGGAACTCGCGATCGAGGCGCGCGCGTTTGCCAACACCACCGCGTCGGGACAGATCGGTGCCGCCGCGACGGGCGGACAGGCGTTGCTTACCCTGGCGGGCACCAGCCAGATCACCACCAGCGGTGCGATCTCGATCAACAGCACTGCCGAAACCGCGCAGGGCGGCGCGGCTATCGGCGGCACAGCGCGGCTCGATGCCCTCAGCGGCAGCACGGCCACCGTGGGCGCATCGCAGATCGATCTGCTGACCGATGCCATTACGGGTGCGGATAACGTCGCCGGCATCGCCGGATCGACGCAGGGCGGGCAGGCGGAAATCGGGGCGACCGGCGGAAGCCTGACGATCAACAGCAATGTCCGGGCAAGCGCGCGCGGGGTCGGCGCATCGGTCACCAACCTCCTGTCCGGCGCCCCGGCGCGCGGCGGCCTTGCGCAGCTCTTCGCGCAGCAAGGCGGGAGCGTGACCCTCAGCGGCAACATCAATCTCGATGCCGGCGCTACCGGTTCGGCCGGATCGCTGGTCAATGGCTCGAGCGTATCGGACGCCTTCGGCGGACAGGCGCGGATCGGCATCTTCAACGGCACCGGGACAATCAGCATCGGCGGCGATGCGATCCTTATCGCCAGCGCCCTTGGCGGCAGCTCGAACAATGCCGGCGCCGGCTCGATCGGCGATGCGGGCGAGGCAACCGTTTCGACCGACACTGCCGGCCTGATCACCATCACCGGCTTCACCCAGCTGTCAGCAACAGGGCGCGGCGGCGAGAATGCCGGCGGCATCGGCGGCATCGGCCTCGGCGGGCGGGCTTCTGCTGCCACCCTTGGCGGCGGCACGATCCGCATGCTGGACGGCTTCAACACCATTGGCGAAGGCTTTGGCGGTGACGGCCAGACCGGCGGCGACGGCTTTGGCGGGATTTCCGGGGCCAACGCGATCCTCGGCACGATCGAGATTACCGGCGAAGCCTTCATCGGCAGCACCGGGCTGGGCGGCGATGCCACCTATGGCTTTGGCGGCGCGGGCGGGATTGGGCGGGGCGGCAACGCCTTCCTTCAGGCCAATGGCTCGGCAACGACGACGGCGACGCTTACAGTCAGCGGCAATGCCTCGCTGTTTGCCAATGGCTTCGGCGGGTTCGGCGGCCTGGGCGATGGCAGTGCCATTGCAGCTGGCCGCGGCGGTGACGGCATTGGCGGCGAATTTCTTGTCCCCAATCAGGCCGACCCCAATTTCGGCAGCGGTGCCTTCCTGCTTGCAGGAGGGGATAATGGCACCTTGTCAGTGGGCGGCGACTCGTCGGTCAATGCGAGCGGCTTTGGCGGCGCGGGCGGAGATTCGCCCGGGGGCCAGCCGGGCGGCGACGGCGGCGATGGCATTGGCGGCCTCGCACAGGCGGGTATGGCCTTGTTCGGCGGACCGGGCACGGTCGGGCTCGGATTGGCGACCTTTGGCTTGCTCAATGTCGATGCGCGCGGAACCGGCGGGTTTGGCGGGGTCGCCGGCTCGTCTCAGCCACCTTCGGGCAACGGCGGTGACGGGCTTGGCGGCAATGCGCTGCTGACGGTGCGTTCGGGCACGGTCAATGCCGGTCTTACCGAGCTTGATGCCAGCGGTACCGGCGCGGACGGCGCCATCGGCGGCTTTGGCGCTGGCGGCTTTGCCGGGGTCTTCGGCGGCACTGGCGGGCGGGTAAACCTGACCCGGCTCGATGCCTTTGCCCGCGGCTTGGGCGGCGTCGGCACGCTGACTGCCAGCGGCAATGGCGAAGGCGGCGAGGCCTTCATCGAAGGCGATGGTATCACAGTGACCATCAGCGGCGATGCGTTCCTCGAAGCCAACGGTAACAGCCTGCTCAGCCAAGCGACCAATGGCGGCGACGGCACGGGCGGACGCGCCTATATCGGAATCGCGGATCCGCTGACCCCGGGCACCATCACCATCGGAGGCCATGCATATCTCAACGCCAATGGCATCGGCGCCGATGGCTTTGGGTCCTTCGATGCGGGCAACGGCCTCGGCGGCGAGGCGTTTGTCGAGGCACAAGGCGCCAGCGCGATCACGCTGGGATCGGTGCAGGTCTCTGCCGCCGGGCGCGGCGGTGATGCCGACACCACAGCGAACGGCGCCGGAACTGGTGGGAGCGGGCAAGGCGGCAGCGCCGAACTGCGCAGCACCGGCACCGGTAGCCAGATCATCATCCAGCGCAATATCCCCACCGCTTTCGCCTTCACTCCGGGCGGCAACGGGCTGCTGACCGCCAATGGTATCGGCGGTGATACCTCGGGCGGAACCGGGATCGGCGGCGCGGGACAGGGTGGCAACATCGCGATGCTCGCGCGGCAGGGCGGCAGCATCGCGCTGCCGCTTGATCCGGCGAGCGATCCCAATTCGATCGGCATCATGCTCGCGACCGCGCGCGGGATTGCCGGCGATTCCTCGGCTGAAGGCGGCACGGGCGGCTTCGGCCGCGGCGGTTCGGGCCTGATTGAAGCCGATGGCACCGGCTCCAGCATTGCTCTGGGCGATCTGGTCTATTCGGTGTTCGGCCAAGGCGGCTCCAGCCTCGATACCAGCCGCAACATTGGCGGCGGGCAGGCGTTCGGCGGCAGCCGCACCATCCGGGTGCTTGGCGGGGCCACCGCATCGCTTGAACTGGTCGGCGGCGTGTCCGGCGGGCAGGGCGGCAATGGCTCGGGCACGGGCGATGGCGGCGATGCCTTTGCCGGCAGCAACCGGGTCGAACTGATCAACGGCACGCTCAATATCACCGGCAATTTCGCGGTGATCGATCAGACCTCCGGGGGCACGGGCAATAATGGCGGCGATGCCTTCGGCGCCGGCGAAGGCGGCACGCTGAGCTTTACCGCCACGGATTCGCTCATCACCATGGCCCCCAATGCCGATGGCGAGGCATTGATCAGCATGGGCGGGACCAACCAGGGCGGCAATGGCGTGGCATCGGGCGGCAACGCCTTCAGCGCGCAAGCCAGCGTCACGCTGACCAACACCACTGTCACCGGCGGCCGGTTCGACATCAACACGTTCGCACTCGGCGGCAACGCCAGTGCGACGGGCGGTATTGGCGGCAATGGATCGGGCACGAGCGCGCTGGTCCAGATCACCGGTTCGACCCTCAACCTTGCAGGCCAGACCACCGTGGCGGCCGATGCCCAGGGCGGCGATGGCAGCGCCAGCGGGGGCAATGCCACCGCTGGCAGCGTCAGCGTGCAGCTCAGTGCCAGCACGCTCAATCTGGCGGCGACGGCCAATGGCGATCCCGGCATTCTGCGGCTGCGCTCGCTAGCGTTCGGCGGCGCCGGCACGGTTACCGGCGATGCTATCAGCCGGCAGGTGCTGCTCGAACTGGCCTCAACCTCCCGCCTCACGGCGAACGAGATCCTGGTCGATACGCCGGCCAATGCCGCCGCAGGCACCGGCGGGACGGCGAACAGCGATATCGCCCGGATCCGCGCCAGTTCCTCGATCATCGAGGCTGACCGGATCCAGATCAGCGCCAATGCCGTCACAAGTTCGAGGGGTGACAGCGTTGCCGGCTGGGCCGATCTGCAATCCAGCGGTAGCACCATCACCGCAGGCACCCTCGTGCTGTCCGCCAACGCCTCCGGCGCCGATCTCGCGCGGCAGGACAATGTCGCCGGGTTGGTCACCGTCGTCAATTCGAACGGCACGATCAATCTCGGTAACCTGTTGGCCTCGGCGTCTGGCGATCAGCTCGACTCCGAAATCGACCCCATGCTGATCAGCACGTCGGGCGGAAATATCAATGTCTCCGCCAGTCTCGAAGCGCAGGCGCAAGGCGATATCCTGATCCGCACCAGCGGCGGCGGGATCATCGGCGGGCCGCGCGCGGCGAGCACCGCCACGCGAGTGCAGCTCGGTTCCCAAGGCACCATCCGGATCGAGGGCGACAGCAACACCGCCGTCGGCCTCGGCGGCGAAATCGTCAGCCTCTCGGCGCGCGAGATCGAGATCACTGATGGCGCGCGGATCGGGGCGAACGAGGTGTTCCTCAATTCCTTCGACGATGCCCATACCGCAGTCCTCGGTGGCAGCACGCAGGGCGACGGCTTTACGCTGACGGGGGCCGAGATCGGCCGCATCAGCACGCGGGAATTGTCGATCAGCGTTCCCAACTTCACCAACGCCAACGCGCCCAACCAGCCTGATCTGCTGATCCGTGACCTGTCGGTCACCGGCTCGGGCGGCGATGGGGTCGCGCTGATGCGAATCTTCGCGGGCAGCGATGCCGCCGATGGTCTCATCCGGGTGGAGGGCACGCTGTCCTATATCAACGCCGGGGCTGACGATCTGCTGGATATCGAAGCGCAGCGGCTTGAAGTGGTCACGCCCGGCGGGATCAGGATGGAAGGCGCGAACAACGCGCCGAGTGGCGACCTCGACATTACTGCGCGCGATGTGTGGGTGGCCGATGCCGATACCATCGCCCAGCTTCAGGCTGATCGCTTCTTTGTGGGCCGCGATGATCTGCTGGCAGCCGCAGCTGTGGGCAGCGACGATCCGCTTGGCTACATCCGCGCCGGCGGGGTGACGCTGCGGCTGCGCGACAGCCTGCTGGTGCGCAACACCGGCATCGCGCTGGAAGGCGGGGGGATCCTGGTCGGCGATGGCGGGCTTTCGATCCTCAGCACTCGGCCCTCGGGCAGCGGCGGCCAGACCATGACTGCGCTGAACGGCGAACTCGACGTGCTGGCCTATGGCCGGCGGCAGGCGGCCGACGGCAGCTTCGTGTTGGGTGCGGACTTCTTTGGCGAGGTCAACTTCAACCGCGTCGCGCCCGGCACCACGGTCTATTTCGATGTCAGTGCGTTCAACGACTGCCTGATCAATTCGGGCGTCTGTCCCGAACCGCCGACGCCGCCGCGTCCGCCGGTCGAACCGCCGGTGCAGATCACCAATCCGACGGTGATCGAGGGTGCGCTTGTGTCGAACGAACAGCCGCCGATGACCGCGGAAGAGGAAGAAGAACGCTTTGGCATGGACTTCCCCGAACAGCCCGATGCGCCGCTGATCTCGGAAGATCCGCTGCTGGACGATCCGGTCTCGAGCGGCGGCGATGCCTCGCTCTATTCGGGCGGCGTCACGCCTGCCCCGCGCGGCGAGGAGAAGTGACATGAGCGAGACCCGCAACATGATCCGCCTGGCAATGGCCGCGACCGCTGCGATCGGCCTTACGGCCGTATTGGCCGCCGTCCCCGGCGCCGCGCGCGCGCCGCAGGAGACCAGCCTGAGCCTGCGCGACACCTTCCCGATAGGCTCCAACGGATTGTGTGAGGCCCAGATCCTCGCGCCCGAGCCGGGCAGTGGGCTGTTTGACCGGCGCTATTCGATCATCTGCCGCGATGCCGCCTTGCCGGTGGGCACGCTTTGGGTGGTCAAGGCCAAGGATGCCGAGGCCGCGCCGGCGCGTTTTGCCGGGACCGGTGCGACCTGCAATCCGGGCAAAGAGGGGGGCACCGATCTACCCGGCCTTGCCGGCGCGCAGCGGCTCGCCTGTTCGCGCCAGGGCAGCATTGTCCGCAGCGATCTGCTGATCGGCAGTCGCGGCGGGCGCACCTTCGCTGCCAGCGGGCTGGCGGCCTATGGCAAGGCGCTCGAACTCGGGCTGGCCTCGCTCGCCAATGACCGGGTGATGCCCGGCACCGTCGAAATCCCGCTCACCAGCGCGACCGACGATCTCGCCTTCGCGCGCCAGCAGGCCGAGGCCATTTCCGCCGATCAGGCGCTGGTCGAGGCCTATCGCCGCAGCAATGCCGGTAATTTTGCCGAAGCGGCCGAATTCTTCGCGGTGTCCTCGGCGGCGCTGGCCGGGCCGGGCTCGGCCGAAGCGCGGCTCAATTCAGCCTTGCAGCAATCCAATCTCGGCAACTTTGCCGAGGCGCGGCGGTTGTTTGCCGCGAGCCGTGCTGACAGCGCCGCGAGCCCCGTGCTCGCCCGCCTGCTGCGCAATTACGAAGCGATGGACGCGCTCAACCAGCGCAAGCCTGACACTGCGCTGGCGGTGCTCGACGCGCCGGTGCTCGCCAGCTTCAGCGATGCCGAAGACCTGCGCCAACTGCGCCTCGGGCGTTCGCTCGCGGGGCAACTCGCCAGCGAGAACGAGCGCATCACCGGCGCCTTCAGCACCACTCTGACCCCGACCGAACGCGCGCGTCTGCTCGATGGGCAGCACGCCTATCTCAAGGCCGCCACGCTGCGCCTGTTGGGCCGTCCGGGCGAGGCCGAAGGGCTGCTGCGCGAGGCCGAGGCAACGCTTGCCGAAGTGCGCGGCGGGCGCGTGATCTCGGTGGTGTGGCTGCGCGCGCAGGTGCTGGGCGAACTGGCCGAAGTGGCCGAGCGTTCGGGCCAGTCGGCCGAGGCCGAGGGTTTGCACCAGCAGGGCATCACGCTGCTTTCGGCGACCTATCCGGAATCCCCTGCGCTCGATTCTGCGCGCGCACAGCTGGCGGGCTTCTACGCTCGCGGCGGGCGGCGCGATGACGCGCTGGGCATCTATCGCGGGATCGTGAGCGACGCGCGCGGCCGGCCGATGCCCTCGGTGCGCAATCTGATGACGCCCTATTTCGCGCTGCTGACCGACGCCAAGGCGGCCGCTGATGCGCCGAGCGATCTGTTCGCGGCCAGCCAGCTGCTCCAGCGCCCCGGCCTCGCGCAGACCCAGGCAGCGCTGGCGCGCGAGCTTTCGGGCGGCAGTGACGAGGCATCGCAGTTGTTCCGCACCGCCACCAATCTCGGGCGCGGGATCGAACAGCAGCGCATCGCCCTGCTCGATCTCCAGTCGGCCCCGCAGCCGACCAGCCAGCAGACCGCGCTGATCGCCGATCGCCAGCAGAAACTTGAACAATTGCAGCAGCAACAGGCCGAAGTGCTCGAACAGCTGGCCGCCTACCCGCGTTATCGCGCGGTAAGCGACCAGTCGATCACGCTGGCCGATCTGCAAGGCACGCTCAAGCCGGGCGAGGCCTATGTGAAGCTCGTCACGCTCGAGAGCGATGCCTATGTGCTCTATGCCGCCGCCGATCAGGCGATGGTGTGGCGCGCCGATGCCACGCCTGCCGAGCTTGACGCGCTGGTCGCCAAGATCCGCGAGAGCATCGCGGTGATCGAGGGCGGGCAGGTGCTGACCTATCCCTTCGACATCGAACGCTCGCGCGAGCTTTATGTGCGCCTGTTCGCGCCGGTGGCCGACAAGCTGCCCAAGCTCCAGCATATCGTGTTCGAGCCCGACGGCGCGCTGCTCAAGCTGCCGATCAACCTGCTCGTCACCGACGATGCCAGCGTCGAGGCCTACAAGGCGCGGATGGCGGGCAAGAAGCCGGACGAATATGACTTCCGCGGCACCGCATGGCTTGGCCGCTCGGCGCAGATCAGCACCTCGGTGGGCGCGTCCGCGTTCCGCGACGTGCGCAAGGCGCGCCCGTCCGACGCCAACCAGGCCTATCTCGGGTTGGGCGAGAACACCCCGATCGGCACCGCCACGCCGGGCGCAAGCCGCACCCGTGCAGCGCTTGAAGCGGGCGAGAAGTGCCAGTGGTCACCCAACATCTGGTCGAACCCGATCAAGGCCGACGAACTGCGCGAAGCGGCGACCCGCTTTGGCGCGGCGTCCAAGGTGCTGACCGGCAATGAATTCACCGATGCCGCGATCATGGGCCTCGATGACCTGTCCGAATACCGCATCCTGCACTTTGCCACGCACGGCCTTGTCACCGCGCCGCAGCCAGAATGTCCGCCGCGCCCCGCGCTGCTGACCAGCTTTGACGCGGACGAGGGTTCCGATGGCTTGCTCAGCTTTGCCGAGATCTTCGGCCTGCGCATCGATGCCGACCTCGTGATCCTTTCGGCCTGCGACACCGCCGGCAGCGCCACCGTCGGCGCGACCCGCGAGGCAGGCGTCACAAGCGGCGGCGAGTTTGCTCTCGACGGGCTGGTGCGCGCCTTCGTGGGGGCAGGCGGACGCACGGTGCTGGCAAGCCACTGGCCGGTGCCCGATGATTTCAATGCCACCGGGCGGCTGATTTCGGGGCTGTTCGCGGGCGATGGGGCCGAGACGGCTGGCGCGCTCAAGACCTCGCAAGTGGCGCTGATGGACGATGCCGATACCTCGCATCCGTTCTACTGGTCAGCCTTCGCGGTGGTGGGCGACGGCGCAGCCCGCCTCGCGCGCTGAACCGGAAGCGGGGTCGCACCCAGTGAATGAACCGCAGACCCGCACCGCGCCGTTCGCATGGGCGCGCCGCGGCTGGCGCAATGTGCGCGAGGCAGGCACCGTCCAGCTGGCCCTGACCGTCATGCTCCTATGCGTGGCGCTGTTCATGGCGCGCTATAGCTGGGTGCTGCCCGACGGTTCCGAGCCGACCCCGCTCACCAGCGAGGCCGAGCGCGCGCTCTATGATCTGCGGGCCTATTATTCCGCCGACCTGGTCGAGGAAGACAAGCGGGTGGCGCTGGTGGTCTATACCGACCAGACCCTGATCGCCGCGCGCAAACGCTCGCCGCTTGATCGGGGGCTGCTTGCCAAGACCCTGCGCACGCTCGACACCTTCGAGCCCAAGGCGATCGGGATCGACATCCTGTTCGATCAGCCGCAGGACGAGGACGAGGAGCTGATCGCGACGCTGCGCGCGATGAAGACCCCGGTCGCGGTTGCCTATGCCGCCAAGGCGACCAACCCGGACGATATCGAGTTCGAACAGCAGCAATATCTCGAAGCGTTCATGGCGCGGCTGAAAGGCAGCAAGGCGCGCCCGGCGAGCATCCGGCTGGACAACACCTTCGGCGCGACCCGGCTATGGCCCGATATCAACAAGGGCCTGCCGCCGCTGCTCGGGCGCGTGATGCTGGCTGATGCGGGCGAGCCGGCCACCGCCTTTGGCGGTTACGAGGGCGCGATCGATTACCGGCGACCCAAATTTCAGGATTCAGTGCTGTTCCCCCCGGCCCAGATCGACCTTTTCGTCGATCCCGACCCGGAGATCGTGCCCTTCCTCAAGGAGCAATATGCCGGCAAATATATCCTGATCGGCGGCGATATCGTCGACTATGACCGGGTCGAGACGACCTTCACCTCGATCAACGGAGAAGTGCCCGCAGGGATCGCCGTCCACGCCGAGATTATCGCCCAGATGCTCGATAACCGGGTGCTCAACCCGATCCCGACATGGGTGCTTTGGGCCATGGCGGTTCTGGTGGTTGTGATCGCGATCCTGACCGCGCTGCTCGAATGGCCCGCGAGGAAGCTTGCGCTGTTTGGCGTGGCGCAGCTCGTGATATTTCAGGGGACGCCGTTTCTGTTGCAGGTTCGCAATGTCGATACCTACGGATTGCCGGTGGTCGGCTGGCTGATCGGATGGGTCCTTGTCTTTACCGCCGTCACGGTGGCAGCGCGCGCCTCGGGCGCGGTGCAGCGCAATTTTGCCGCCAGCGCGCTCGGCAAATATATCCCGCGCGACATTGCCCAGGCGATCATCGACAAGCCCGAGTTGCTCAGCCTTGGCGGCGAGAAGCGCGCGATTTTCGTGCTGTTCAGCGATCTGGAGGGCTTCACCAAGATGAGCCACGCGATCGCGCCGGAAATGGTGGCGAAACTGCTCAATCGCTATCTCGATTTGCTGAGCCAGGTTGTGCTCGATCATGGCGGGGTGATCGACAAGTTCGTGGGCGATGCGGTGGTCGCTTTCTGGGGCGCGCCGATCAGCCGCCCCGATGATGGCGAGCGGGCCGCGCGCGCCGGCTATGCTCTGTGGCAGGCGGGCGAGGATTTCCGTGCCGAGGTGGCCGCGATGGACGCAAACCTGCCCAAAATCGGCAAGACCCGCGTGGGCCTGCACTTCGGCGAGGCGGTGATCGGCAATTTCGGCGGGGCCACCCGCATCCAATACACCGCGCTGGGCGATTCGATGAACACCGCCGCGCGGCTGGAATCAGCCAACAAGGCGCTCGCGTCCTCGGTGATGGCGAGCCGTGAATTTGCCGAGGCTTCGGGGCTGACTTGGTGGCGGCAGATGGGCCGGGTGCAATTGCGCGGCAGGGCAAAGCCCGTCGATCTGTTTGAACCCGTTCCTGATTTTCCCGATGCTGACCGCGCGATGCTGGCCGAAGCGAGCGATCTGGCCGCCGCCGGAGACCGCGCAGGCGCAGTCCGGCTCGTGCAGGAGGTCGCTCAGCGACATAGTGATGATTCAGCCTTGCGTAATCTGCTAGAGCGGATGCAGGATATCGATGAGGGAGGAACCTATGTTCTCGGCTAAAATGAAACGGGCAATCGCGGGACTGGCGCTTGGCGGCGCGGCGCTCGCCTTGCCAGTAGCTGCGATGGCCGGCGTGGTTGTGAAATCGACCGGGCCTTCGTCGACCAAATACCCGGTCGGCACCAAGCTGGATGACAATGCGTCGATTGCGCTGAAGGCCGGCGACGTGGTGACCGTGCTGACCGCTGATGGCACGCGGGTGATCAAGGGCGCAGGCACCTTCCGGGTGGGCGACCGTCCGCAGGTTGCCTCCGACCGTTTTGCTTCGCTCACCCGCAAGCGCGCCGCGACCCGTGTGCGCACCGGGGCCGTGCGCGGCGATACCGATACCGTCGCGACCAATCCCAGCTTGTGGTATGTCGACATCACCCGCTCAGGCACGATTTGCCTCTATGATCTGGCCACCGTGCGCCTGTGGCGTCCGGGCACCGAGGGCACGGCGACTTACAAGATCGCCGCACACGGCGAAGGCGCGGCCATGGCCGAAGTGACGTTCGACGATACCGTCACCGTCGCCGCGCTTGATCCGGCGCGCCTGCCGATTGCCGAGGGCGGCCACTACATGATCACCGCGCCCGATGGCACCACCAGCACCCAGTTCAATTTCGTGCTGCTGGCCGAAGACTATGCTGCGCCTGATGCGCTGGCCGAAGCGCTGATCGCCAAGGGGTGTTCGGTGCAGCTCGAAGCGCTGGCGACGTCGCTGGAAGCCTCGGCTGAAGCAGCCAGCTAAGCCGGCGCGCCCGCGCATCATCGCCAAGTAGCGCCTCAGGCGAAAAAGCGCGGATTGCCTGTTGCATCGCGCTCGCAAGCTTGGGACAAGGGCGCAGGTCGGCTTGACGGGGGAGTCGCGGTGCAGGGGTGTTCCTGACGCGGCTTTACAAGCGCAGACACGGGCAGCTTGCTAGCCTGCCCCGCGCCTGCGAGTTCTGGCAGGCCGGGCAGTTTGGCGGTAAGGCATCTCGGGGGGGATGGCATGACGGGAGTTGTCGCGAAACGGATCGCAGGCCTCATCGGCAGGCCGCAATTCGTGCGGCTGTTGGCGGTGATCGGCCTCGCCGCGCTCTACCCGGCCTCGGGCGCAATCGGCAATCCCACTTTTGAAGGCGTCGCCAGCTGCGCAGGATCGACATGTCACGGCCGGGCCGAAGGCAATGGCGCAGTCGTGCGGCAGGACGAGATCGCGACATGGCAAGAGCCTTCCTCGGCCAGCGGCGCGCATAGCCGCGCCTATGCCGTCCTTGGCGGACGGCGCGGCCAGCAAATTGCCGCCAGCCTCGGCCTCGGCAACGCGCAATCGGCCCCTGCGTGCCTCGGCTGCCATGCGACCTATGCCCCCACCAGCCAGCGCGGGCCGAAGTTCACGCTCTCTGACGGAGTCGGCTGCGAAAGCTGCCACGGCGCGTCTGGCGGCGGCTGGCTGGCAGAACACTATGCGCTGCCCGCCACCCACGCATCGAATGTCGCGGCAGGCCTTACCCCGCTCGACACTCCCAAGGCCCGCGCCAATGTCTGCCTCGATTGCCATTACGGCTCGTCCAAGCCCGGGCAGTTCGTCACCCACGCCATGATGGCGGCGGGCCACCCGCGCGTCTCGTTCGAGCTCGATCTGTTCAGCGCGCTCCAGCAGCACCACAACGTCGATGCCGATTATACCCGCCGCAAGGCTGCGCCCAATGCCGTGCGGTTCTGGGCGGTGGGTCAGGCCGAGGCGGTGCGCCGCGCCACCACCCTGTTCGCGCAGCCCAAGTTCGCCATGCAGGGGGCCTTCCCGCAGTTCTATTTCTACGACTGCCATTCGTGCCACCGCACCATCAGCGACGGGCCGAGCCGCAAGCTCACCTTCGAGACCAATCCCGCGCGGCCGATCCCGTTCGGCAATCCGCCCTTCAATGACGAGAACATCATCATGCTGCAGGCGGTCGCAGGCGCGCTGGTGCCGGGTGAGGCGAGCGCTTTCCAGACCGCCGCACGCGACTTCCACAAGGCGATGGGCGCTGGCCCCGGCGAAGCCCGCGCCGCTGCACAAACGCTGGCGAGCCGCGCGGGCGCGCTGTCCGATGCGCTTTCGGCGCGCAGTTTTGCCGGGGCTGATGCCTTCAAGGTGATCGGCACGATCGCCGGCGAAGCGACAAGCCCGCGCTTCACCGATTATGCCGGATCGGTTCAGGCAGTGATGGCGGTCGACACGCTGCTCAACTCGCTGGTCAAGGAAGGGCGGGTGACGCAGGGCGCGGCCGCCGGGATCCGCGGCGATATCGCACGCGCTTACAAGGCGGTGGAAGAGCCCAATGCCTATCGCCCGGCTGATTTCCGCACTGCGCTGAAATCCGCCGCGGGCGCGATTGGCAGGCTGCAATAGCCATGCTGAGGGGGGCAAAAACCGGCTGGATCGCGGGCGCCGCGCTGCTGCTCGCCTCGTGCGGGGGCGGAGGCAGCAGCGGCACCGGCAATGGCGGCGCGACCGGCGGCACCGGGCCAACCCCGACTCCCACGCCGCCGCCGACCGGACAAGTCTTCTCCGTTCCCGCCGCCGAAAGCCTTTCGAGCGCCGACGTCGCCACCATCATCGCGCAGGCCGCGGCCGAGGCGCGGACCCGCAATGCCCCCGCCACGATCGCGGTGACCGACCGGGTCGGCAACGTGCTCGCGGTGTTCGAAATGCCGTTCGCGCTCGTCGCCTCACGCATCCCCTCAGCGCCAGACGGCACCAATAATGATGCGCAAGGCCTCAACATTCCGAGCGCGGCCGCCGCCATCGCCAAGGCGATCACCGGTGCCTACCTTTCGAGCGGCGGAAACGCCTTTTCCAGCCGCACGGCGAGCTTCATCGTGCAGGAGCATTTCCCGCCCGCGCCGACCACCGTGGGATTGGAAAGCGGGCCATTGTTCGGGGTGCAGTTCAGCCAATTGCCGTGCAGCGATCTTGTCGCGCGCGCTGGGGACGGGTTGATCGGGCCCAAGCGCTCACCGCTCGGCCTTTCAGCCGATCCCGGCGGGTTCCCTCTCTACCGGAACGGCGTGCTGGTCGGCGGGGTAGGGGTGATCGCCGACGGAATTTACGGGTTCGATCCCAATGTGCTTGACCGCGATAACGACGTCGACGAGGCGATCGCGTTGGCAGGCACCGTCGGGTTCGAGGCACCGGTCGGCATCCGCGCTGACCGGATCACCGTCGATGGCACGTCGCTGCGTTACTCCGATGTCGAATACTCCCAGCTCAGTGCGGTGGCGGGGGCGAGTTTCGCGGGAACGACGGGATTGCTGCGGCCGGTGAGGGGCTATTATAGCGGTGGGGTGGTGCTTGCGGGCAGCGCCTATGGCAGCGAGGCTTCGGGCCTGCGGCCTGCGACGACCAGCGAATTCGCGATCCGCGATGCCTTCGTGCTTTCGAACGGCGCGGGGACGAGCCGTTTCCCGGTGCGCGGCGGGACCGATGGGGGCGACGTGGCCAGCCCGATCACCGCTGCCGAGGCGCGGGTGATCCTCGAAGAAGCTTTCACCGTGATGAGCCGCGCACGCGCGCAGATCCGGCAACCGCTCGACAGCCGGGCGCAGGTGACGATCAGCTTGGTCGACACGCGCGGGCGGGTGCTCGGCATCGTGCGGTCGCCCGATGCGCCGATTTTCGGGATCGACGTGAGCTTGCAGAAAGCACGCACCGCCAACTTCTTCTCGGGCGCCTTCGCCGCGAATGAATTGTTGGCAGCGGGCGGGGAAGCGCCGGAATTCGTCGCGCGCACCCGCACCTTTTTGGGCGACCCGGCCGCGCTGACCGGAGCATTCGCATTCTCCGACCGTGCGGGTGGCCTCCTGTCGCGGCCCTATTTCCCCGATGGCGAGGTAGGCCAGCCCAACGGGCCATTGTCGCGCCCGATTACGCGGTTCAACCCGTTCTCGACCGGGCTGCAATCGGCGCTGATCACCTTCAATCTTGCTCAGCATCTCGCTTTCGTGGGCGGTGCGAGGGCGGACGACGCCCCGAGGAACTGCACAAGCCTGCCGCAGGTGACGCCGGGGGCGACCCGGCTCGACAACGGCATCCAGATATTTCCCGGCTCGGTGCCGGTCTATCGCAATGGCACGCTGGTGGGCGGCATCGGGGTGTCGGGCGACGGGATCGATCAGGACGATATGATCAGTTTCCTCGGGTTGCACAACGGTGCGACCCGCGCCGGGGGTGGACTGAGCAATGCCCCCAATGAACAGCGGGCAGACCGGATCGTGGTGCAGGTCGGCAGCCGTCAGGTGCGGCTGCGCTATGTCAATTGCCCCTTCGCGCCGTTCCTCGATACCGCCGCACAGAACGTGTGTGAGGGGCTGTAGCGATGAGCGCGCTGTTCCTCCCCGCTCTGTTGCTGGCGCAGGCGGCCCCGCCGCCGCCCGAGGAGATGGCGCCGCCGGTCGCCGCGCCGGGCGAGCAGGCCCTGCCCCAAACCACGTCGCAATCCACGCCGAACTGGGACGAAGAGGATGTTGCCCCGGTCGACCCCGAACTGATCGAAGGACGCGAGCGGCCCGGCTACACCGCGCCGCTGCCCGAGCGGATCGAGCAGCGCAACGAAGGCGCGATCCGCGCGCCGCCGCCCGAAGCCTTCCCCAAGGACCAACTGCCGATCCCCGATCGCTGGCGATTGATCGAAAGCCTCGGCCTGGTGCGCGAGAACCTGCTCGATCCCTATAACCAGAACACCTACAAGGGTGACCGGCCGATCAATCCGGACAAGGTGCCGTGGCTGCCGATCAAGGGTGACGACTGGTTCTTCGTCGCCAACCTGATTTCGGACAGCGTCTACGAACCGCGCACCTTCCCCATACCCGTAGGCGTGCAGACGACCGAAGACCCTGATCGCAACGACGTGTTCGGGAACGACTTCTCGCAGGTCTTCAGTCAGACCTTCATCGCCGGTTTCGCACTGCTCAAAGGCTCGACCACCTTCAAGCCGCCGACGATCGAATATCGCCTGACCCTGGCCTACAACGTCAACTATGTCGATGTGCCCGAACGCCGCGTGCTGTTTGTCGAGCCCTCGAAGCCCAGCCACCGGCTCGACCAGTTCCTCGGGGTGCAGGAAGCCTTCGTCGATTACCACTTCAGCCAGTTCGACAATGACCGGTTCGATTTCATCTCGATCCGCGCCGGCATCCAGCCGTTCCAGTCGGATTTTCGCGGGTTCCTGTTCAACGATCAGCAACTGGGCGTGCGCCTGTTCGGATCGCGCGACAACAACCGCTTCCAGTTCAATCTCGGCGCGTTCTGGCGGCTGGAGAAGGACACCAATTCCGGCCTCAACGCGATTCTGCGTTCGCCCCGCGATGATTTCGTGTTCGTCGCCAATGCCTATCGTCAAGACTTCCTGATCCCGGCGCTCACCAGCCAGTTCACCGTGGTCTACAACATGAACCGCGAGGCTGATGACATCCAGATCGACACCAACGGCTTCCCGGTGCGCCCCGCGCTGCTCGGGACGCTGCGGGGCCGCGAATATGATGTCGCCTATCTCGGCTACAACGTCGACGGCCGGCTCGGGCGCATCAACCTGACAGGCAGCTTCTACTGGGCGCTAGGCGAGGATCGCAACAGCTTCTTCACCGACCGTCCGGCCGATATCAACGCGCAGTTCGCGGCGGTCGAGGCGAGCTATGACCGCGACTGGATGCGCTTCCGCCTTTCGGGCGCCTATGCCAGCGGTGACAGCGATCCTTACGACGACACCGAGAGCGGGTTCGATGCGATCTTCGAAAACCCGGTCTTTGCAGGGGCGGATACCTCCTACTGGATCCGCCAGACCATTCCCTTTGCGGGCGGCGGGCGCGCGATCAGCATCAATGGCCGCAACGGGTTGCTCAATTCGCTGCGCTCCTCGAAGGAGCAGGGGCAGAGCAATTTCAACAACCCCGGCCTGATGCTGCTGGGCGTGGGCGCGGATTTCGATCTGACTCCCCAATTCCGCCTTTCGGCCAATGCCAACCACCTGTGGTTCGAGGATACCGCCACGCTCGAGGTGCTGCGCAACGAAGGCTCGATCCCCAAGGAGATCGGTTATGACCTTTCGGCCGCAGCGATCTGGCGGCCCAAGGCCAACCAGAACATCGTATTCCGCCTTTCCGCCGCCACGCTGCTGGCGGGTGACGGCTTCCAAGATCTGTTCGACAATCTGGGTGAAGAGCAGGAATTTGTCTCCATCCTCGCCAACGTGGTGCTGACCTATTGATGCTCAAGATTGGCCAACCCTTCGTCCGTCAAATTGCGCTGCTGGTGGCCGCGCTGGTTCTCGCGCTCGCGCTGTTTGCGGGTGACACCATGGCGGCGGACAAGGAGAAGCCGGTCAAGCGCGACTACTCGGCGGTCTTCGCGCCGCCCGCGCCGCAGCGCCAATCGGTCGCCGAGATGAACGCCAAGTCCGAAGGCTGCAACTCCTGCCACGTCAAATCCGACGCGCCGACCATGCACGTGACGCCTGCGGTGCGGCTGGGCTGCACCGATTGCCACGGCGGCAACCCCAAGGTGCGCGGCAATTCGCAGCTTACCCATGATGATCCGGCCTATGTCGCCGCGCGAGATCAGGCCCACGTGCTGCCCAAATATCCCGACAGCTGGCACTTCCCGTCCTCGGCCAATCCCAAGCGCTCCTACGCGCTGCTCAACAAGGAATCGCCGGAGTTCATCAAGTTCGTGAACCCGTCGGACTACCGCGTCGCACGCGAGGCCTGCGGATCGTGCCACATTCAGGCGATCGAGGCGGCGGAGCGCTCGATCATGGCAACGGGCGCGATGCTGTGGGGCGGGGCGAGCTACAATAACGGGATCCTGCCCTACAAGAACTACCTGCTGGGCGAGGCCTACACCCGCGACGGTGATGCGGCCAAGATCACCACGCCGGGCGCGGGGCCGGGAGGCAAGCTTTCGGAAGATCAGGTCGCACGCGGCGTGCTCGCGGAAATGTATCCGCTGCCCACCTGGCACGTGATCCCGCCGGGCGATGTGTTCCGCGTGTTCGAGCGCGGCGGGCGCACGATCAACTCGCAGTTCCCCGAAATCGGCCTGCCCAACCCCTCGGGCGCGATCCAGCGTCTGGAAGAGCCCGGGCGGCCAGACCTCAAGCAGTCGAACCGCGGCCCCGGCACCGGGCTTCGGGTGGCGATCCCGGCGCTCAACATCCACAAGACCCGCCTCAACGATCCCTTCACCTGGTTCATGGGGACGAACGATCAGCCGGGCGATTATCGCCATTCGGGCTGTGCGAGCTGCCACGTGGTATACGCCAATGACCGCGAACCGCGCCATTCGCTGACCTATGCGCAATACGGGCGCGACGGGCAGACCATCACCGCCGATCCCACAATCGCGGGGAAGATCGAGCACGCGGCGGGCTACGACGATCATGGCGGCGCGAAAAAGGGCGGCCATGGTGCGGTGAAGGAGCCGGGTCACGATGATCACGGCGACACTACGGGCCCGGGCAAGCGCGCCGATGACACGCTGACCTATGACGGGAAGCAGAAGGAAAAGGGCCACCCGCTCCAGCACGTCTTCACCCGCGCGATCCCGACCAGCCAGTGCATGAACTGCCACATGCACCAGCCCAACATCTTCCTGAACTCGTTCCTCGGCTACACCATGTGGGACTATGAGTCCGACGCGCCGTCGATGTGGCCGAAGGAGCAGAAGTATCCGACCGCGGCCGAAATCCGCGAGGTCACCGATCGCAACCCCGAAGGCGCAGCGCCCAAGGGCAAGTGGGCCGATGTCGACTTCCTGCGCAACGTCTACGATCTGAACCCGACGCTTAAGGACACCCAGTTTGCCGATTATCACGGCCACGGCTGGAACTTCCGCGCGATCTTCAAGCGCGATCGCAAGGGCAATCTGCTCGATGCTGATGGCAAGATCGTCGATCCCGATGATCCGGAGAAGTGGCGCAAGGAAGGCGAGGACAAGTTCGTGCCCGCCGGCGTCAACCCCGGCAAGACGGTCCACATGATGGACATCCACGCCGAGGTCGGCCTGCAATGCGCCGATTGCCATTTCGAGCAGGACAGCCACGGCAATGGCCTGATCTATGGCGAAGTCGCCAACGCGATCGAGATCACCTGCAAGGATTGCCACGGCACGCCCGACGCCTATCCGACGCTGCGCACGAGCGGCCCCGCCGCGCCGCCCGAAGGCCATAACCTCGCCCTGCTGCGCAATCCCGATGGCAAGCGCCGCTTCGAGTGGATGGAAGGCGCGGATGGCCGCCGCAAGCTGATCCAGCGCTCGATCGTCGATCCCAACCTCGAATGGGAGATGAGCCTCGTCAAGGACTCGGTCGATCCGGCCACCCCGGTGTTCAACGCCAAGGCTGCGCGCGCGAAGCTCGTCAGCCGCTACGGCGCGGAGACCGGCAATTTCGAATTCGGCACCGGTATTGCCGAGGATGACCGCGCGCACCGCGATCCCGAAATGGCGTGCTTCACCTGCCACCTTTCATGGACCACCTCGTGCGGCGGGTGCCACCTGCCGATCGAGGCCAACTGGAAGACCAAGAGCCACCGCTATGAAGGCGGCGAGACACGCAACTTTGCCACCTACAACCCGCAGGTCGCGCGCGACGAGATGTTCCAGCTCGGCAAGCACCAGACCACCAAGGGCAATCAGGTTGCTCCGGTGCGCTCGTCCTCGGCGCTGATCCTGTCTTCGACCAACATCAACCGCGAACGCATCTATGTGCAGCAGCCGCCGATTTCGGCGATCGGCTTCTCGTCTCAAGCCTTCGCGCCGCACTTCCCGCACACCGTGCGCAAGACCGAGACCAAGACCTGCACCGATTGCCACCTCTCGGCCAAGGACGATAACAACGCGATCATGGCGCAGCTGCTGCTGCTGGGCACGAACTACGTCAACTTCGTCGGGCTGAACGCATGGACCGGCCTCGAAGGCGGGTTCCAGGCCACCCGCGTCACCGAATATGACGAGCCGCAGGCGGTGATCGGTTCCTACCTCCACCGCTACGCCTATCCCGATTACTGGAAGCTCCACGTCGACGATAACGGCCGCGAGCTGAAGAACTGGGTGCGCGGCAAGACCTTCGACAAGAAGATGTCGGGCGAAACCCACCCACTGGAGGAATTCGCCAACATCCATGAAGGCACCTCGGATAGGGTCGGCTGCCTGCAGCTGCGCGGCGAATATATGTTCGTGGCCGCAGGCAAGGGCGGGTTCACGGCCTATGATGTCGCGAGCATCGCCAACAAGGGCACCTCGGAGCGCATCCTCAAGGGGCCGTTCTCGGCGCTCGGGCATGACACCACCGTCAAGACCACCAACGCCACCTGCATGGCGCTCGCTACCAACCAACCGATCGCCCCGACGCGCAACACCGAGAAGATGCGCGAGATGAACCAGGAGCAGGCGTTCAAGCCGATCTACAACTACGCCGTTGTCACCGATGCGGTGGAAGGCCTGATCCTCGTTAACGTCAACACGCTGGCCGACGGCGAATTCCGCAACAACAAGCTGACCCGCAAGGTGTTCGGCGATGGTTCGACCGCGTGGAACCCGGGCGGGGTGCTGGCCGGGGCGCGCCACATCACGCTGGCAGGCGAGGTCGCCTATATCACCGCCGACAAGGGGCTGGTGGCGGTCGATCTGGCTGATCCCGACAATCCCAAGCTGGTCGCCGTGCGTGAGCTGCGTGATGCGCGCGCTTCGGCGATGCAGTTCCGTTACCTGTGGGTCTCGGATGCTGACGGGGTGAAGCTGTTCGATGTCACCAGCCTGCACAATCCGGTGGCGCTGCCCGAGGGCACCGTGCCGCTGGCCGATGCGCGGCGCATCTATATCGCGCGCACCTATGCCTATGTCGCGGCCAAGGGCGATGGCCTCGTGATCCTCGATGTCGAGAACCCGCGCCGCCCCAGCATCTTCCAGAAAGTGACGCTGGAAGGCACGCTCAATGATGCCGAGGATGTGATCGTCGCCAGCACCAATGCCTCGCTGTTTGCTTACGTGGCGGACGGGCGGAACGGGATGAAGGTGCTGCAGCTCACCAGCCCTGATAGCCAGCGCAATTTCTACGGCTTCAGCCCCGCGCCGGTGCCCGAGATGATCGCCTGGGCCAAGACGCCTTCGCCAGCGATCGCGCTCAGCAAGGGTCTCGACCGCGACCGTGCGGTTGACGAAACCGGCGGGCAGATGGCGGTGTTCGGCAGGCTCGGCTCACGGCCCTTCACCCGGCCCGAAATGGAAAAGCTGTTCATGACCCGTAGCGGCGTGCCGTGGAAGGTCAGCGACGATGTCGACATGAGCCGCTGGGTGGGCCGCGGAGGCCAAGGCCCTCAACGGGCGGCGGCGCGGAAATAGCTTTAGTGCCATCGCATGAGGCGGGTCATCGGCCCGCCAATGGACGGGCCGCGAGCGCACGCGCGCGAGCCGCAGGCGCTCAAGCCCGCAGGGCTTGAAACAGCGCCGAGGACGTGCCCGCGGAGGCGGGCACGTAAACAAGGAAACGTCCTACCGCTCGGCGAACATGCCTTCGATCATCGGCTGCAGCCCGGCGTTGAACCGCGCCAGCACCTGCCAGTCGCCCACCCGCTCGTAATGCGAGACGAGGCTCTGCCCGTCCCAGCGGTGGAGCGCATAGGTCGGCGGTTCGGTAGTGATCAGCTCGCGGTCATCGGGCACACTCTGATCAATCGGGCTGAGGTCCATCGCCACCAGCGGCGCGACCGACGGCGTGACGCCGAGCGGAATGCCGGCAAACTGCGTGGTGATCTGGCGGTGCAGGTGCCCGCAATGGATCGCCTGCACCTGATGCTGCCCCGTGAGCACATCGCGCAGGCGCACCATCCATGCCTCGCCAGGCGCAGGGTCCATCCAGTCGATCCCGGCAACCACCGGCGGATGATGCATGAAAATCAACGTCGGCTGCGTGGGCGCTTCGGCCAGACGATCGGCCAGCCAGCGCGCGCGGGCCTCGCAGAAGGCGCCGCCGTGGCGGCCATCCTCGAGCGTATCGAGGCAGATGATGCGCAGGCCCAGCGGGGCTTCGATCACGTAATGCAGGAAGCCGCCATCGGCCGGCTCCACCTGCGGGAAGGCCCCGAGCAGGCCCGCGCGGCTATCGTGATTGCCCACCATCGGAATGATGGGGAAAGGGCAATCCTTCAGCAAAGCGGCTGTTTTTGCGAAGCTTTCATGATCGCCGTGATCGGTGATGTCGCCGGACAACACCAGCAAGTCAGGCCGGTTGGGGCCATCGATCAGCCGCGCAAGCGTGGCGCGGAAACGGGTGAGATTGAGCTCCTCGGGCTTTTCATGAGGGGCAAAGCCGACGTGAATGTCGGTCATCTGTGCGATCAGCACGGCCCCAGAGGATGCGGCGACCCAGCCCATTCCTATTTGCTAGCGGAACCTGCAATTGCTGCAACAACTGTTTTGGTAGCTGCGGGTTTGGGCTTAGTCCCGGGCGGCAGCTTGGGAACGTAATGCGGCTCCGGCCCCTTGGGCTGCCACTGGCCTGCGGGCACGTGATAGGCGTGGCACATTGCGCATTCGGACGGCACGATTTTCTTGGTCTTCACCGCCGTCGCGCCGAGGTGACAATCGCGGCAGCTCTTGAGATCGGGGATCAGCAGATCGCTCGCCGCCTTCGACGTATCCGCCGCGTGGCAATCGGTGCACTTTTCCTTCTTGTGCGCCTCGTGGCTGAAATAGCCGCTGGTGAGGAAGCGATCGGGCAGATTGACCGGAATGAGATCGGCCTGCCCCGTCGGCCCGCGGGCGGGCAAGTGGCACTCGGTGCAGATCCCGCCGACCGACAGCGCGTTTGACAGCCCGATATAGGCGCGCACGGGGCGACCGAAATCGGCGCGGTAGGCCCCGTTGCCGCCGAACTGGCCGGGCCGCTGACGCCCGCTGGTGATCGCCCGGCGCGGGCCGGTGTTGATGCTGGCGAGATCCTCGGCGAGATCCTTGATGTCGCCGTGGCGCAGCTTGCTGAACCCGCCTGCGCTGCGACCCGAGACGAGGCTGTGGCAGCCTTCGCATGAGTCCTCCATCTTCACTTCCTTGAAGCCGATCTTGTCGGCCGTCAGGCTGTGGCAGTCCTTGCATTCGAGCGGGTTGCCATATTGCGGCAGGCTCAGCGCCATGCGCGCCGCTCCGCCGCGCGCATCCATGTGAACATCGTGCGGGAATTTGAGGCCGCTGCGCTCAACCGGCTTGCTGCCCAGCGCAGCGCGCACGGGCTTGGCAGCGCCGAAGCTGGCGAAGTAGGCCGGGCGGAACTGCGGATGTTCCTTGCCGAAATCATGCGCATTGGTGAACGCGGCATCGGTGAGCCGGGTGTCCAGCGTATCGTGACAATCGGCGCAGAAGGCTTCGCTCGCAGGCTTCTGGCGCACCGGGCCTTCGTGCTCGGCATGGCACGATACGCAGCCGAGCGGGCCTTCCTTGCCGAAGCCTTGCGCAATCTTCCATTGCAGCGCGTCACCGGAACTGAGCGGCGCCATGCCCTTGGCGAGGCGCGGCATCTTGGCGTGCTCGCCGGTTTCCTTGTGGCACCCGATGCAGGTTTCGTCCTGCACGCTCTCAAACGCGGCGACGTGGCAGCTTTCGCAATTGTCCTCGAGATCGTGGTGCTTGAGCGACAGCTCTCCGCTGGTCCATGCGGCATCGAGCACCACTTGGCCCGGCGTCTTGCCCTCGGGATCGACCTTGACCGGAGCGCGCATCATGTAGCTGGCGACCGGCACCGCGAGCAGCAGCAACAGAATCGCGCCCGCAAACACCCAGCTCATCGCGCGCTTGCTCGGCAGGACGCTGGCGAGCGCGAAGCCGCGCAGCGCGTCGCCCTTACCCTCATCAGAGGTGACCTGACGGATGGTGATGGAGATATTGCCATCGCTCTCGCGCGCCACTGCCATCCGCGCTGCGCCCAAGGCAATCTCGCCGCCGGTGCGCGGGTCGATGGTGCCCGAGGTGACAACCCGCCCGTCAAGCCCGAAGCCCAACGTGCCGAGCGCCTCGACGCCGAGTGTCCCTTCAGCCTGCGTGACAATGCGCACATGGTTCTGTTCGACCGCAAGATCGGGCAGGTGGATGTCGTTTTCCGACGCGCGGCCGATGGTGAGGCTGGTCTGCTCCACCACCCGGTCGCGGATCAGCTCGCGTCCGGCGGCGGTGAAATCGATGGTGCGGATCAGGAATGCCATCGCCGCCTCCTCACCAGTAGAAGAACACGGAGATGACATGCGCGGTAAGCGCAGCGATCAGCGCGATGGTCAGCGGGATGTGGATGAACAGCCAGATCTCCAGCATCGCGCGGATGCGCAAGGCCCCGCGGATCTGGTCGAGCTGTTCACGGCGTTTTTCAAGCAGGGCTGCGACCCGCGTGGTGGCCTCTCCGCTGCCGCCCATGCCCCGCAATGCGCGGTTGGTGGCGCAGCCGGGATAGCTCCCCGTGAGCCGCGCCAGCGGGCCACCGGCAAACACATCCTGTTCGAGCGCGGCGATCACCAGATCGGCTTCCGCCCGCCCCAACGGCTGCGCGGCGCTTTCCAGCTGGCGATCAATCGCGGTCAGCGCGTCGAGCATCTGCGCCCGGGTCATTTCCTTGCGATTGGCCGAAAGGCTTTGCGGCAGAGTGGCATAGACCACCACGCCGTAAATGCCGGTCACGATCACCAGCAGCATCAGCACATAGGCCAGTGTGTGGACGTTCCAGCCGATCTGGAATCCGGTGTGCAGCGTGCCGACCACAATCAGCGACAGGCCGAGATAGACATGCGCGCTGGTCCACGCCTTGAGGCTCCACACGCCCGGATTGATCCGCCGCTTTCTCACCCCGAGCAGCGAAAGCCAGATGATGAGGCCGAACCCGATGGTGCCGAGGGTATAGCCATACCACGAGCCACCATTGGGGCGCGGCTGCTGGTCGATCAGCAGATAGCCTGCGATGCTGATGCCGCACAGCACCAGCGCGATCCACAGCCAGCGGAAGCCCTTGTGCTTCAGGAAGCTGACGTGATCGGAATCGCGCCGCCGCTCGTCCTGACTGAAGCGGTTCTTGCCCGCGCCCCCTGCCTTGGTTGCCATTACTCGGCGTCCTCGGCGAGCTTGGTGAAGGTCAGGAATTTGTCGGGCGACACGCGGATCGCTGCGCCTGTGGGGCAGGCGCGCACGCAGGCAGGGCCGCCGTCGATGCCCGAGCACATGTCGCATTTGATCGCGAGCTTGGCCTTGGCGACGCCTTCCTTCTCGGCGGCCTTTTTGCGCCAGCTATAGGATGCTTCGCCCGGGCCGGGGCCTTTGCCGAACAGCATCCATTGCAGCAGGCTCGGCTTCTTGGGCGGCTTGGCGTCCATGCGGATCACGCCGTAAGGGCAGTTGCGCTGGCAATTGCCGCAGCCGATGCAGGTCTCGTCGATGAACACTTCGCCGTCAGGCCCGCGCTTGATCGCATTGGGCGGGCAATCGGCCATGCAATGCGGGTGTTCGCAGTGGCGGCACGAGGTCGGCACGTGGAGGTGGGCATAGGTGCGCCCCGCCTCGCGGTCCAAGCGTGTCAGGCCGTCATGGCTATCGGCGCAGGCTTTCTCGCAGTTGTCGCAGCCGATGCACAGCTTCTCGTCGATCAGCAGCACGTCGGTCGCCTCGCCGATGCCGTTGTCGACGAGGAATTGTGCGGTTTGCGAATAGAGATCAACCGCGCCGGAAAACTCGTCCTTGCGGCTTTCGATGAAGGCATTGGTGGCGCGCCGTCCGGTCATGTCCTTCAGTGCCCGTTCGCGCAGGGCGGGGTGTTTGGAGAGCAGTTCGAGGAAGCCTTCGCCCGGCAGGCGGATCACTTCGGATTTGATCGCGGCCTTGACGGTGGCGGTGCGGGTGCTGCCGTCGATCACCGCCATTTCGCCGAAATAGCTGCCCGCCGGCAGGTAGGACAGGAACACCGGCCGATCGCCAATCGCCTTCTCGACGATCATCGAGCCGCGCCGGACGATAAACACGTCCTTGTCGTCCGCGCCTTCGGTGATGACGATTTCGCCCGCGCGCTTTTCCTGCACCTGCGCGGCTTCGACCAGCGGGGCGACATCCTCGCGCTTGAGGCCCGATCCGAACATCTGCAGCAATTGCCGCTCGATCGAGATGCGCTCGATCGCCTTCTTGGCGCTCGGCACCTGCGATTGCAGCTTGAGCGCAGCAAGGCGCGAGATTTCGACCACGATGGTATCTTCGGCCGCACGGATCGTCGCGCCGCGGCGGCGGCCCGAAATCAGCCCGACCTCGCCGAAGATCGATCCGGCTTCGATGGGAATGGTGATCGAGGGATCAGCCGGATTGACCTCCACCGCGACCGATCCGCTGGCGATCCCGAACAGCGATGATCCCGGCGCGTTGCGTTCAAAGATCACCTCGCCCGCGCGGAAGAACTTCGCATCGGAATCGAGCATGAATTCGCGCATCTGCAGCGGGTTCATGCCGTTGAGGATCGACACGTTGCCGCGCAGGAAGTCGAGCCATTCCTCGGTGCTGCGCCCGCCCGGCAGGCTGGCGAACTTGGCGGCGATGATCGGCTCGTCCGCCGGTTTCAATTCGGTGTTGCCGTTGATGAACTCGATGACGTCGTGGCCCTGGTTCATGCAGTGCTTGATCAGCGGATAACCCGCCAGTGCGCCGATCACGAAGATGCCCGGCGCAGTGCTTTCGAACACCGGCGACAGCTTCGGGAAGGCGGTGCGATCATTGCTCGAAAACTCAATCCCGCATTCTTCCACGAAGGCGCGCGGCGGGGCCGAGCCGATGCGGGCGATGATGCGGTCACACGGAATCCGCAATTCGCCGTCGCGGGTGGTGAGGGTGATGAAGCCCGGCTCGATCGAGTGGGTCTCGCTCTCGGTGCGGATCATCAGCTTGCCGGCTTCGTGATCGGCCATCAGCGCCTTGACGTTGGCGTCCTTGGCAGTCGGGAAATCTGTGCCGCGGTTGAGGATCGAGACGGTGTTGCGCTGCGCCGGGTCTTCGGCGAGGCCGCGTGCGTTCTCGATCCCGGCGTCCCCGGTGCCGACGATGACGATATGCTCGTCGACATATTCGGCCGGATCGTCGAGCTGATACTGCACGTGCGGCAGATCGGCGCCGGGGCAGCGCATCCGGTTGGGGTTGCCCTGCGTGCCGATGGCGAGGATCACGTTCTCGGCCATCACCGTCTCGCCATTGGTCAGCTCGATGGCGTAGGGCGGGGCGTGACGCTGGATTTCGCGGGTGGTGGTGCTGCCGTCACGGGCGCGGCTGACGAGGGTCTGCACGCTTCCGGGGATCGCCTCGCCGGTGCCGCGGATCGCCTTTGCCTCGGCCATGTATTTCACATTGACCTTGTGGCCTTCGATCTGTTCGTCCCAGGTGCCGAGGATCACCTCGCGCTTGCCCGCCTCGAAATCGATGTCGGAGCGCAGCACCAGATTGCTGGGCGTCGCCATGACGTGCTTGCCCTTCTGGTATTTGTAGATCGTGTCCGAGAGGTGATCGGTCTTTTCGAGCAGCACATGGCTCAGCCCCAGCGCCGCTGCACGCGCAGCCGCGCTCAGGCCGGCGGGCCCGGATCCGATGATCGCGACCTTGAACATCTCGGCCAACTATCCTCCCCCCTTCGTGGATAGATTGCACAGGCCACACCATAATCAAAAGCGCCCCCGATGCCAGAGCGAATTGCCCGAATTTGCCGGCGATGCTAGCGAAGCGCGCATGGACACACAGGAACAGGCGCCCGCGGGCGGATCATCCAAGGCAGGCTGGGTTCTGCTGGGCGCGGCATTGCTGCTGGCGGCGGGCTCGATCGGCTATAATGTCTATGAAGGATCAGGCGGTTCCGCAGCGGGCGAGGCGGGCGCTGGCGGGCCGCTGACGATCGAACAATTGCGCGCCGCAGCCGAGGCATCGACCGATGATGCCGGGCCGTGGAGCGATCTGGCCTTCGCCTATTTCCAGCAGGGCGAATTCGGTGAAGCCGCCGCTGCCTATCGCCGCGCGACCCAGATTGCGCCGGGCGAAGCGGTGCTGTGGTCTGCCCTGGGCGAATCGCTGGTGATGGGCAGCGAACGCGATCCGCTTCCTGCCGAGGCGCTCGCCGCGTTCCAGAAGGCGCTGTCGCTCGATCCGCAGGATCCGCGCTCGCGTTATTTCATGGGCGTGAAGAAGGACATCGACAAGGATCACGAGGGCGCGCTGGCCGCCTGGCTCGATCTCTTGGCCGACACGCCGACCGGCGCGCCGTGGGAGGCCGATCTGGTGCGCACCATCGAACAGGTAGGCCAGATGAACAAGATCGACGTGACCGCGCGCCTCGCCAAGGCACAGGAAGGCCGCACACCCGCCCTTCTCGCGCCGGGATCGGGCAGCGTGGCCGGCGAGGCCGCCTCGCCCGACGTGCGCGGGCCAAGCGCAGCCGATGTCGCGGCGGCGAGCGCGATGAAGCCGTCCGAACAGCGCACCATGGCCGAAGGCATGGTCGAGCAGCTGGAAGCGCGGCTTCAGAAAGAGCCCAAGAACCTCGATGGCTGGGTGATGCTGATGCGCAGCCGCATGACGCTGGGCGAACCCGCCAAGGCCAAGGCCGCGCTCGACGCAGCGGTGAAGGCGAACCCGAGCGCAGCGGCGGAATTGCGCGCGCAGGCGGCAGGGCTGGGGATCAGCTAGGGCGCGTCCCCGTCCCGGGCGGGGGAGGGATAGCTTGCGCGCGCTGCCTTAGTAACTGTCGGCTTCCGGGCAACGCGCCCTTTGCCATAAATGACTGCAAGTTGGTGGATTCATGCCACTAACTTCTTTTCCGCTATCAGCAGCTTCTGGGCCGGTTGTTGAACGACAGCTCTTGGCTGGAATCGCGGAAAAGGTGTGTGTCGGCTTTCAGGTGACCGTCGGGGGTGGATTCAAGCCATTCTATCTTGACCCGTTGCAATCGCCTTTTGGGCCGAAGCTCGACAATCGGCTTTCCTTGGAGCGGCGAGTTACATCGCCTGAATTCACGAATTTTCTTCGAGGATTACCGACTGCCAACTTTCGGTGTGCAAGCCGGACACTGCCACCATGAAGCGACAGACCCACAGGAGTTTCGCACATTTCGGGGCCAACACAGAAAAGTGTAAATGCATCACTGCTGGCGAGCGCATCACCGCAGGCGACAAGCTGAAATGCCGGATCTGGATAGGGGCAATGCTCTCGATCTACCGCTCATCAGCGCCCTCGATCTTGGCTGCGCATTGGGGCCGGGTTGGCTCACAACGCAAAGTTGGGGCTATGCAGATTCCCGGACCGATTGTGTTGTTCGCTGGCTGGGCAACAGCGTCGCAATGGCGCCGGCTATCGTCAGTGCAGCAACCACATAGCCAGCATAACCAAGAAGAAGATCGATACTGTCTGCGACAGGATTGGCCCGATCAAGCACGCGCTCGATGAGCCAGGCTATGGCAGCCAGTCCAGCGACCGCGGCGCCTGATGCGCGCAATATCGGGTAGAAGCGGGTTCGCGATAGCATCAGAAGTGACGGCATGACCGCGAGGATGACGAGCAGCTGAACCAATTCGACCCCGAGGTTAAAGCCGAGGATCGCCATCGCCTTTTCCTCAAGGTCAAGGCCGAAGCTTGCAACGACTGTCGCAAAGGCAAGGCCGTGGATAAGGCCGAAGCCTGCCGCCACGATCGGCTCGCGACCGGGAAAAATCGGCCTCCAAGCATGAATCGCCGATACAAGAATTGAAAGTGCAATCCCAATTTCAACCGGTTGCGCCGGCAGGCGCCAGGCAAACAGCGCGGCGCCGATCAATGTCAGGCTATGCCCGATCGTGAAGGCAGTGACGATCTTGGTCAACTGCCAGAGCGCGGCGCGAACCGGCTGCTCGCCGCGCCACAGACCGCCAATTGCCAATAATGGCGCTGGCAGCAGCAGAGCGATCAGGAAAAGGAGGTGGTCGTGGCCTTCCGCGATATGGTCCATGCCAAGCGCAACCGCGGCCTGAAAACCCTTGGCGCTGCTTGCCTCACCCCGATCGATCACCAGCCGCTGGCGGTCACCCTGAAGCGCGCCGAGGACCTGCCGATCTTCGTCGATCTTGCCGGCTGAAAAATCGCTGCGGGTGACGAACAACACGAAATGATTGGGGACGCTGCCAATCACCGCGCGCCAGTCGATCGTCAGGCGCCGCGCCTCGTCATTCGGCGGCGCAGTCATTTTGACGATGGCGTGAAGATCAGGCGGGCCGGCGATCTGGACGAATTCGATTCTTTCGATGACGAGCGTCCATGGACGCCCGCTCGGCGTTGTCACCGCGATGTGTTGCAGCAAATAGGCCTTCGCCTGTGCCAGAGACGCGGGGTCATTGCTGACCGGGTTGCCGGTCGCGAAGGCATATTCGCTGCGCGGAATGATGACGTCGGCGACCGCTTCGCGCTGCCCGAAATCGATACTGACCTCTGAGTTAGGGGTCAGATGGGCTTGTGCCGGGCGGCCAGCAAAAAGCAAAATCGCGGCAAAGAGAAGCAACCAAAACCAGCGCATCAGTGGTGACCGAACCAGATGAGCGGCGCCGCCGGATCGAAAGCACGCGGGTTGATTGCGAGCGCGGCATCGCGTGCGGCATCGCTGCGGTCGCTGTCGCCCAGCATCGCATAGGCCTGCGATAGCGCGGCATATTGCTGGGCGCTGCGCCAAGCTTTCCGCCCCATCCGTTCAAGCACATCACGTGCTTCGGCCGGCCGATTATTCGCCAGGAGCGCCCAACCGAGCATTGTCGCAGAATCGCCATAGGGCCGCGCCGCCATGTTTTGCCGCGCCAGCGCAAGCGCGGTTGCCGGATTGCCCAACACCAGCTCATGCTCCAGCGCGTGACCATAGGCCGCTTGCGGAAATTGCTGCAGCCGCTTGGCCCAGATCGCACCCGATCGCTGCGCCCATTCCCGGCTGGCCTCAGCATCGCCTTGGGACCGGTACAGTGCAGCGAGCGCGTCCAACACTTCGGGCTGCTCCGAACGCTCGATGATCTTGCGGTAGCCCTGTTCGGCCTTCTCCACCTTGCCGCGTAGCGCCCACATCTGCACCAGATGCGCCTGTGTCAGCCAATACCCCGGAAAGCTGCGGTCGGCCTTGCGGAACCAGTTTTCGGCCGATGGCCAGTTGCCGCGCTCGAGATCGAGGAGGCCTCGCTGCAGTTCGATAAAGGCCTGCAATTGCGGAGCGAGCACGCGTGCCTCCCGCTCGGTTTGGTCGAAGCTGATCTCGGCACGTTCGAAATCGCCCGTTTTCATTGCGTATATGGCACGCCGAAATGTGGCGGTGCCGGGCGATACGCGATCGGCTTCCTTGTAGTGCTGGAGCGCCGCCTTGAGATTGCCGCGATAGAAGGCAATGTCGCCCCGCATAGCCAAAATCTCGGCCCGTTCATCGGGAGGCGATGGGATTGCGTAGCCTTCGATGAGCGTCAACTGGCGCTCCGCCTCAGCCAGCCGGTGCATGCGGAAATCGAGCTGGGCGCGGACCAGATGCGGCCCCGTCCCCGGCGCGGCGACTGCAAAAGCCCGCGTCAGCGCGGCATCGGCCGCGACATAATCGCCGTAATTGCCCGAAAACCGCGCCCGCTCCAGATAACTGCGCGCCACGTTTTCATGCAGCAACCACTGATCATTGGCCGCAGCGACCTGCGCCTCGGCATTGGCGATTGCGATATCCGTCGCCGCCAAAATGCCGGAATAACTGCTGGCAATGCCCGAAAGAGCGACGGGTTGCTGTTCCCCCTGATCGATTTCGGCGGCACCACTCTGCCACCGCTCGATCAACAAGAGAACAGCAAACGCGACCGCAACAACAACGACCGATCGCCACGACCACGAAGGGGCGCGAGATCTAGCGCTTTCCATTTCTTAGGCGTTGGTCAGTTGGGAACAGCGCAGGCGATCAGACCAAGCGCTCGAAAATCGTCAGCAAGTGCAGCGTGATAGAACTGAAGCTGTTCGGTAATTTGCGGCACCCATTTCCCGGTCGCATCGATGGCGGGAGTATCGTCATTATATTCGTTCTTGGACCCAACGGGGAAAATCAGCGCTGTCGAAATGGCTGGCATCCCGGCGCGGTCGACCCGCACATAGTCCGAAGCTGGATTGGTCCGGAACACGAAGTTGCTGCCTGCTCCGGTAGCCAGCGGCGGGCTTCCGAGCGGCGGTGCCAGGAAGGGGAAGGTTGCGGGCAGCGGCTGGTCGACACCGTTGGGGTTCAGCGGAATCGACGCAAAAGTGTTGGGCGAATGAACCCTCAGATCCAGCAGGGCCACCGCCAAGGTCACATCGACCACCGGATCGAGATACTGCCGACCATTCGGGAAACCGGCGGGCTGGGTCAGATCGAGCCGGAGGACATCGGGTACCACGAGATTGGCAACGGTGCGGTCCTGCGCCACGACCTGGTTCAAGCAGGGGGTCACATTGAAGCTGACCGGCGTGGGTGTTGTGGTCGGCGGCGCGACCTGACCGTCGTCACTGCCGCACGCGGCCAAACCGAGCGTCAATGCGAGTGTCAAGGTGAGGGTGAATGCGCGAGCGCTTCTGACCATGATCTTAGCTCCGGATCCGTGCTGAAGTTGTCCAGATATCGAGCGGCTGACCTTGATTGATCAGCGCGCGCGGGATCCCGATGACGACAAAGGTCGTGTTGAGCCCGCCAAACCGGTTGCGTCGGTTGTTGAACGCGATGTTACCGGTCGCCCGCGTGTCACGAAGCCCCTGCGGATCGAAGAAGAACGGGTCGTCGAACAGGCCCGCGCGGACCATGATGCCATTGGGTGCTGTCAGATTAGTCTCGACCGGGCCCTGAACGACCGTGTTGTCGGGCAGATTGCGCACCTGGACCCCAGGATTGTCACCGTCACGGCCGAACCGGACTTCGATGGGAAGCTCCACATCCGTGCGCGAACCGGCGTTCGATACATTGATCGTGTACAGCACATTCGGATCGTAAAACGCCGGAAGGGTAGTGGCCGAAGGGCCGCCGAAACCGATCGCCAGATAGACATTGGCAGCATCGGAAAAAGCGTAGAGGTCGGCGATATCGGCAGCGACGTCGAGCCCTGCCGTGTTCGTATCGGTGCCGACACGAAGCGGCGGATCGAAGTGATCTGCCGCGTTGGTCGCGCGTTCGACAGCAAACGCGAGCAGCGCAACCGCGAGTGCAGATGGCAACGCGACTCGCGCAAGAGATGTCAGATCCATAGGGCCCCCCATTTAACCCAGCGATCGCTAATGCTTAGTCCGAATCTACGGCATGTGCGCGCGCTCGTTGTCCCCGGGGACAAAGTGTCCCTCGACTGCCTCACGATGGCAAGCGAATTTGGCGCTGCAATACGGCAATGCTGGTCGGCGACCGCTTAGACTTGCGTCGAAGGGCGATTGCTTCAGCCTAAGCTATCGGCAAACTCGCGAGCTATTTGAAAATCAAAGGCACTGGCAGCTTCTGGTCTTGGCGTCGTTGCCAGCGGGGGGCTAAATGGCCGCTTTCAGGTAACACAACGGCGCGCCCCAATGGCCGCAATGGGGTTGCTAGCAGATCAGCAGGTTTTTTTTCCGAAAACACGGCAGCGCTGCCTTCACCGCACACAAAAAAGGCCCCGCGCCCTTCCGGACACGGGGCCTCTTTGCATTCCGTGACGCTTACACCACCCCGAAGGCCAGCATCGCGTCGGCGACCTTCTTGAAGCCCGCGATATTCGCGCCCTTCACGTAGTCGATATAGCCGCCGCCCTGATTGCCGTACTGGATGCAGGAATTGTGGATGCCGGCCATGATGTCCTTGAGCATCTGCTGCAGCTCTTCCTCCTTCCACGAACGGCGTTCGGAGTTCTGGCTCATTTCGAGGCCCGAGACCGCCACGCCGCCTGCGTTCGAGGCCTTGCCCGGCGCGTAAAGCAGCTTGGCGTGCTTGAAGATGTGCACCCCTTCGAGATCGGTCGGCATGTTGGCGCCTTCCGAAACCGCGCGGCAGCCATTGGCCACCAGCATCTTGGCGTCTTCCCCCAGCAGCTCGTTCTGCGTGGCGCAGGGCAGGGCGACATCGCAGGGCACGCCCCACGGGGTCTTGCCCGCATGGAACGTCGCCTTGGGGAAGGCCTCGACATATTCCTCGATCCGCCCGCGGCGGTGGGTCTTGTGGGTCTTCACCCAGTCGATCTTTTCCTGATCGATGCCGTCGGGATCATGGATGTAGCCGCCGCTATCGGACAGGGTCAGCACCTTGCCGCCGAGCTGCACGATCTTTTCTGCGGCATGGGTCGCCACGTTGCCCGAGCCGGAGATGACCGCCGTCTTGCCGGTCAGATCCTCGCCCTTGGTGGCCAGCATGTTGGCGAGGAAATAGACTGCGCCGTAACCGGTCGCCTCGGTGCGGATCAGGCTGCCGCCCCATTCCAGCCCCTTGCCGGTGAGCACGCCGGTGAAGTTGTTGGTGATGCGCTTGTACTGGCCGAACATGAAGCCGATCTCGCGCCCGCCCACGCCGATATCGCCCGCCGGAACGTCGATGTCGGCACCGATGTGGCGGTAAAGCTCGGTCATGAAGCTCTGGCAGAAGCGCATGATTTCGCGCACGCTCTTGCCCTTGGGGTTGAAGTTCGATCCGCCCTTGCCGCCGCCCATCGGCAGGCCGGTGAGCGCGTTCTTGAAGGTCTGCTCGAAGGCGAGGAACTTCAGCACGCTTTCAGTCACTGAAGGGTGGAAGCGGATGCCGCCCTTGTAGGGGCCGATCGCGTTGTTGTTCTGGACGCGCCAGCCGCGCTGCACGCGGATATTGCCGGCATCATCTTCCCAGCAGACGCGGAAGGATACGACGCGATCCGGCTCGGCGATGCGGCGCAGGATCTGCTGGGAGTGATACTCCTCCTTGTCCTGCATGAATTCGAAGATGTCTTCGGCAACTTCTTGAACCGCCTGGACAAATTCCGGCTGGTACGGATTGCGCTTTTTGACGCCCTCCATGAACCCGTTCAAGTCAACGTGATCGGTAACTGCCATGATGTATTTCCCCCCAAAAATGCTCGTCTATGCGCCCGATAGAGACTCCGCTTGTCGAATTGCGGCAAAGTATCAGCGCAAAGTGCATTTGTTGCAAGGAGGGATCAGTGCGGTCGAAATGAGGTCAGATTGCCGAGCTGAAACGCCGCTGGGTGACCGCGCGGTAGCTGTCGAACAGTGACGCGATCACGCGGGCATAGGGCAAGCCGCCGGGCAGAATGCGCAAGGTGTTGCCATCAAGCTGGGCGAGCCCGCGCGTGGTGAAGGGCGCCAGCTGATCCTGCACCTCGGCAATCAGGCAGGGGGATAGCCGCGTCTCGTTGCGGCAGAGCAGCGCCTCGATCACGCCGCCGCGCAGGCGGTCTTGCGCAGAGCGGGCGATGCCGTGGCTGGCCGAAAGCCGCCCCTCGGCCGAAAGCGTGCGATAGCGGCCATTGTGCTTGTCGTTCTGGGCGAGCAGGCCGGGAAAGCCGCTGATCGCGGAGGATCCCATGCCGATCAGCACGTCTGCCGGATCGTCGGTGAAGCCCTGGAAATTGCGCTGCAGCGTGCCCTCGCGGGTGGCCCGCGCCATTGGATCATGGGGCAGAGCGAAGTGATCGAACCCGATCGCGTCATAGCCTGCGCCGGTAAGGAATTCATGCGCTTGCGCGGCCATGGCAAAGCGCGCCTCGGCGCCGGGCAGGGCGGCTTCGGGGATCATCGTCTGGCGCGGCACGAGATGCGGCACGTGAGCATAGCCGAACACTGCCACCCGGTCCGCGCCCATCATCCGGGTGCGTTCCAGACTGTCAGCCAGATCTACTGTGGTCTGGTGCGGCAGGCCATACATCAGATCGAAATTGAGCGAGGTCACGCCGCCAGACCGCAGCCAGTCGATGCTGCGGCAGATCATCGTGGCGGGCTGTTCGCGGCCGATCGCCTTCTGGCAATGGGGCGCGAAGGTCTGCACCCCCATGCTCGCCCGTGTGATGCCGATCTCGCGCACCACACCGCTCCATTCCTCGGTCAGGCTGCGCGGATCGAGCTCGATCGACCATTCGGGCGCCACCAGCGGGAAATGGGCGTGCAGGCTATCGACCAGCGCCAGCAGTTCGCGCGGTTCAATCGCATTGGGACTGCCGCCGCCGAACGCGATGCGCCGCACCCGCGCGCCCTGCGGCAGCAGGCTGGCGACCGTGGCGATTTCCTGATGCAGCGCGGCGAGATAGCTCTCCACCCGCGCGCGCTTCCCCGATGCGCCGGTGTTGCAGCCGCAATAGTAGCAGATCTGCTCGCAGAACGGGATGTGGAGGTAGAGCGAGACATCCCCGCTCGCCCCGGCAATCGCGCGTTCGATGGCGCCCTGCGCCAGCGGGCCGAAATCGGCGGCGGTGGGATAGCTGGTGTAGCGCGGCACCGGCTTGGCGAGGAGATCGGGGTGATAGGTCCACATAAGGCGCTTAAAGCGCGCGCGGCGTCAGGCGTCTTTGAGCGAGATCAAATAGTCCGTTTCGGACGGGATTGGTCGCCTTTCTCCCGGCAAGTGCCAGCATGGCAGCCCTTGGGGTGGCATTGTCCGTCATCGGCGGGCGTATCCTCGCCCAGTGGGATCGTGATCGTGCCGCCGTTGCACAGCTTGGCGGTGATCGCCTGCGCCGAAGCGGGGAGCGGGCCGATCATGACGGGGATCAGCGCGGCAAGGGCGAGGGGCAGGGCGGTCATACTGGCTCATCCTCATCGTCGATCAGGATGCGGGTAGCCGCGCCGTCCATGTCGTCATACTGCCCGTCTTTCATCGACCAGAAGAACGCGGCGAGCCCCATGAGGCCCATGCCGAGCGCGATCGGGATGAGGAAGGCAAGGCCGGTCATTTGGCGGCGCCTGCTAGGCGCAGCGAATTGGCGACCACCACCAGCGAGCTCACCGACATCGCAATCGCCGCGATCAGCGGGGTGACGAGGCCGGTCAGCGCCAACGGCACCGCCAGAAGATTGTAGAGGATCGAGAAGGCGAAGTTCTCGCGCACGATCCGCATGGTCTTTCGCGCCACCCGCACCGCCAGCGCGACCGGCATCAGCGCTTCACCGATAAACACAGCGTCGGCCGCCTGTTGGCTGGCATCGGATGCAGTGCCCGGTGCGATCGAGGCGTGCGCGGCGGCGAGCGCTGGGCCGTCATTGAGCCCGTCACCCACCATCAACGGGCGGCGGCCTTGCGCCTTGAGGCTTTCCAGCACCGCAAGCTTGGCCTGCGGGCTGGCTTCAGCCTGGGCATAGATGCCGAGTGTTCGGGCTACGTCGTCAACTGGTGCGCTGCGGTCGCCCGAGAGGATGCTGGCGTCGATCCCCTCGGCGCGCAGGGCTGCGAGCGTGGCGGCGGCATCGGCGCGCAGGGGATCGGTGAAGGTGATGGTCTGCGTATCGTCGCCAATGCGCAGGCGAGCGGCGAGGCCTTGCGCGCTATCTTCGGGCCGTTCGAGTGCGACGGCGACGCCCTGCCAGCGCCCGGTGAGGCCCGCGCCGCTGACTTCGCTGATGTCGGTGATGGCGGCCGGCTCCACACCTTCGCGCAGCAAGCTAGCGGCAAGCCCGCGGCTCAAAGGATGGCGGCTTGCCTGCGCAAGGCCCAGCGCCACGGCGCGCTGCCGCTGTGTGAGCGCGCCCACATAAGCGCGCGGGCTCCCCAGCGTCAGCGTGCCGGTCTTGTCGAGCAGCGCGATGTCGCATTCGGCGAGGCGCTCCAGAGCGCTGCCATCCTTGACCAATAGCCCGCGCCGCAGCAGCGCGCCGCTCGCCACCACCTGCGCGGCGGGCACGGCAAGGCCCATGGCGCAGGGGCAGGTGATGATCAGCACGGCAATCGCGATGGTCAGCGACTGGTGCACGCCGGCGCCCGCGATCATCCATCCGGCAAAGGCCAGCGCGGCCAAGCTGTGCACCACCGGCGCATAGAGGCGCGAGGCGCGGTCGGCGATGCGGACATAGTGGCTGCGCGATTGCCCGGCCTCGTCCATGAGGCGCGCAATCTCGGCGAGCGCGGTATCCTCGGCCACCTGCGTCAGGCGGATGCGCAAGGGTGCGGAAAGGTTGATCGTCCCTGCATGGACGATGCTGCCCGGCCCCACAGGTTCGGGCGCGCTTTCGCCGGTGAGCATGGCGTTGTCGATTGCGCTGGCGCCTTCCACCACTTCGCCATCGGCCGCCAGCGCCTCGCCGGCGGCGACCAGCACCAGCATTCCGGGCTCAAGGTCTTTGGCCGCCACGCGGCGGGTGGCGCCATCAGGGCCGATCACGCTGGCGCTCTTGCCCATCCGGCCAAGCAGCGCGCCGATGCCTGCCCGCGTGCGGGTGCGCATCTCGGCATCGAGCGCGCGTCCGGCGAGCAGGAAGAACAGCAGCATCACCGCAGAATCGAAATAGGCGTCGCCGCCGCCGGTGATGGTCTCGTAGAGGCTGAGGCAGGTGGCCAGGATCACACCGATCGAAATCGGCACGTCCATATTTGTGCGGCGGTGCGAGAGCGCCATCCACGCGCTGGCAAAGAACGGGCGGCCCGCATAGGCGATCACCGGGATGGCGATCAGCGCCGAAAGCCAGTGGAACAGATCGCGCGTCGGCCCTTCCGCGCCCGACCAGATGCTGACCGAGAGCAGCATCACGTTCATCATCCCGAAGCCCGCGACGCCCAATGCGCGTGTCAGGCGTTTGCGCTCGCCTTCCTCGATGCCGAGGGGATTGTCCGCCACGGGTTGCGCTTCGAAGCCGAGATCGCGCAGCGCCTCGGTCAGCGCCTCTTCGCCCAGCGCCGGATCATGGCTGATCGCCACGCGCTTGGCCGAGAAATTGGCGCGCGCGGCATTGATGCCGGGGGTCTTCGGCAATTCGCGCTCGATCTTGGCGATGCAACCGGCGCAGCGCATCCCCGGCACGGTGAAGCGGGTCGAGACGAGCGAGGGGCTTTCACCGGTAACGAGAGCTGGCGCGTTCATCGCAGTTCGCTTTCCCCGGCCCATTCCTGCCCGGGAGCGCGCACCGCGATGCGCAGCTTCCAGCGCCCTTCGGCCAGCACCTCGTCCGAAATCCAGCGGCCACCGCCCTGATCGGCAAAGGTGAGACTGGCGGTCTCGCGCTCGCCCAGCGGGCGTTCGGCCCGGGCAGTGATGGCAGCACCGGCAGGCACGGCGATGGTTTCCAGAACCACCCGTCCGTCCGCACGCCGTTTCGGCACTGCCTGCCAGCCCAGCGCGCGCGAGGCTTCGGCCTTGGCCAGCCAGCCGTTGTAATTCTGGCTGGCGACATAGGAGTTATCGACCACGGTGCCGTGGAAGCTGCCCACCGCAAAGCTCGCCATGACGAGGTTGACCGCGATCACCACGCCGAACCCGCCCACGAACACCAGCGCCATATGCTTGCCGGTAAAGGCTTTCTTCGTGCTGGCCATCAATCATCCTCCGGCATGGCAAATGTGGCTTCGACTACGTCGGTTTCGCGCTGTTCGTCGCGGCTGGTGAGGCGGAAGCGGAAGCTCATGCTGTCGTCCTCGTCGATGCCCGGCGGCAGCATGACATAGGCGCGCACCACCTTGGTCTCGTTTGCTGGCACTGCGATCACTTGCACGGGCGCAGCGTTTTCGAGGCTGACGGCTTCGGTCCACATCACTGCGCCCTTGGGCAGGCCTTGCAAGGCCACTTCCATTTCGCGCGGGCGGGCCTCCATGTTGCGCAGCCGCAAAGTGTAGGCGTTGCGCACGGAACCATCCTTCATCAGCATGAAGGGCGGGTTGCGATCGGGCGAAACGGTGAGATCGGTGTGGGTGCGGGTGCCGAGCGCGAACAGCAGGCTCGCGCCAATCGCCCCCCACACGCCGAAATAGATGAAGATGCGCGGCCGCAGCAGGGCTTTCCATGCAGGCGTGGCAGGCGCGCCGGCAGCCTCGGCCTTGCATTGGTCGAGCGTGGCATAATCGATCAGCCCGCGCGGGCGGCCGATGTCCTTCATCACCTTGTCGCAGGCATCGATGCACAGCCCACAGGTGATGCAGCCGATCTGCTGGCCTTCGCGGATGTCGATTCCGGTCGGGCAGACCGCGACGCATTGCAGGCAATCGATGCAGTCGCCGTAAGCCTCGGGGTTTTTGGCCGCTTTCTTGAGGCTGCCGCGTTCCTCCCCGCGCCAGTCCTTGTAGGTGACGATGAGGCTCTTTTCGTCGAGCATCGCGGTCTGGATGCGCGGCCAGGGGCACATATATATGCACACCTGTTCGCGCATGAACCCGCCGAGCCAGAAGGTGGTGCCGGTAAGGATCGCCACCGTGGCATAGGCAACCGGCGCGGCATCCCCGCGCCAGAAATCTTGAGTAAGCGTGGGCGCATCGGCGAAATACATGATCCACGCGCCGCCGGTCCAGAAACTGATGGCGAGATAGACCGCCCATTTGGAGGTGCGCCGCGCGATCTTGGCCGGGCCCCACGGGGCTTTGTCGAGCCGCGTGCGGGCATTGCGATCGCCGTCGAAGAAGCGGTCGACATGCTGGAACACATCGGTCCACACCGTCTGGGGGCAGGCATAGCCGCACCACGCCCGCCCGACCGCGCTGGTGACGAGGAACAATCCGATCCCCGCCATGATCAGCATCCCCGCGACAAAGTAGAACTCGTGCGGCCAGATCTCGATGTCGAACATGTAGAAGCGGCGATTGGCCAGATCGATCAGCACCGCCTGATCAGGCGCATAGGGCCCGCGGTCCCAGCGGATCCACGGGGTGATGTAGTAAATCGCCAGCGTGACGACCATGATCAGCCATTTGAAGCGCCGGAACGGGCCGTCGATGCGCTTGTTGTGGACGGTCTTGCCCTTGGCGTAGAGCTCATTGCCGATAATGCTGTGGTCGGCCGAGCCAAGCGCGCCGCTCCAGTCGCGGGGCTTGCCCGCTGGTGGTGCGGCCAGCTCGGGCTCGCGGGGATCAGCCATCAGTATCGGCCTTTGTGCCTTGGGCGACATCGCCGGTGGGAGCCGCCTGCGGGGCTGCCGGTGCAGGATCCTGCCCGCCGCCGCGCGAGTGGACGTAAGCGGCCAGCATCTTGATCGTCACCGGATCAAGCCGTCCGCTCCACGCCGGCATGACACCGTGACGGGGCGCGAGGATCTGCTTCTTCACCGCCGCCTCGCTGCCGCCATAAAGCCAGATCGCGTCGTTGAGCGCAGGCGCGCCCATCACCGGCATCCCGCCACCGGCAGGGCCGTGGCAGGCGGCGCAGTTATTGGCGAAGGCTTCCGCGCCGGCGGCATCGGGCTGCGCTTTGCCCGAGAGCGACAGCACGTGCCGCGTCACCGCACCGACCTGTCCTGCATCAAGCACGCCGTCGAAGGCGGGCATATAGTTGACGCGCGTGGCGTCGGCCGCTTCCCAGCGGATCCCGTGCTGCAGCGTGTATTCGATATCGGTCAGCGTGCCGCCCCAGATCCAGTCATCATCATTGAGGTTGGGATAGCCGAATTCCTGATACCCGGCCGCGCCTGCGCCGTGGCACTGGACGCAATTGACCTTGAACGCCGCAGCGCCGCCGGCAATCGCAGCCTGCATCAGCTCGGGCGAAGCGGGCAATTGCTCGATCGGGGTGGCGGCGATCCTGGCGAACACCGCTTCGCGCCCCGCCTCGGCCTTGGACAACTCGCGCGCAAGATCGCCGCGGCTCGACCAGCCCAAGGTGCCCGCTGTCGCGCGGTCTATCAGCGGCCAGGCGGGATAGAGCACGACATAGACCACCGCGAACAGGATGGTGGCGTAGAAGGTCCACAGCCACCAGCGCGGCAGCGGGGTGTTGAGTTCCTCGATCCCGTCCCATTCATGGCCGACGGTTTCGGTGCCGGTGGGCTGGTCGATGCGCTTATTGGCCATCATCGTCTTCCTTGAAAATCGAGAGCTTGGCGGCTTCCACATGGGGCCGTGCCCCCGGGCGGAAGTGCCACAGGCACAGCGTCAGATAGAGCGCGACAATCACCGCCAGCCCGTAGCTGTCGGCAAAGTGGCGCAAGGTGTCATAGAGGCTCATCGGCCCTGCTCCTTGCTCTTGCCTGTCTGCGTGAGCGCCTCTTGCGCAGCCGCGCTGTTCACATCGACCAGCGTGCCGAGCATCTGGAGATAGGCGACCAGCGCATCCATTTCGGTCACGCGGGCAGGATCGCCGTCATAGTCGCGGATCTGCGCCTTGGGATAACGGGTCGCCAGATCGCCCGCATCGGCATTGGGATCGGCCTGCGCGGTGAGATCGGCGGCGGCCAGTTCGATGTCCTTGTCGGTGTAAGGCACGCCCACCCGCCGCAGAGCGGTGAGATTGGCTGCCGGATCGGGCACATCCAGCGTAGTTTCGGCAAGGAAGCTGTAGTTCGGCATGATGCTTTCCGGCACCACCGAGCGCGGGGCCTTCAAGTGCTGGACGTGCCAATCATCCGAATACTTCCCGCCAACGCGCGCCAGATCCGGCCCGGTGCGCTTGCTGCCCCACTGGAAGGGGTGATCATACATTGATTCCGCAGCAAGGCTGTAATGGCCGTAGCGTTCGACCTCGTCCCTGAACGGGCGGATCATCTGGCTGTGGCATGTGTAGCAGCCTTCGCGGATATAGATGTCGCGGCCCGCCTGTTCGAGCGGGGTGTAGGGGCGCATCCCCTCCACCTGCTCGATAGTATTGTCGATCCAGAACAGCGGGGCGATCTCGACGATCCCGCCGATGGCGACCACCAGCAGCGTTCCGGCGGCCAGCAGGGTGACGTTCTTCTCGAGCCGCTTGTGGCCTTCGAAGACTTCGCTGTGAGGGGCTTTGTTGCTCATGTTGCGCGTTCCTTGCCTATCCGCTTACTCGGCGGGCTGGGCCTGCGGTTCAGGGAGGATGGGGCGATCGGCGGCTTCGTCGTGCGCGGTGTCGCCCATCGGGGCTTCGGTGCGTTGCTTGCCGGCGATGGTCATGGCGATGTTCCAGGCCATGATCAGCGCGCCTGCGAGATACATCAGCCCGCCAACCATGCGCAGGATGTACATCGGGTGGAGCGCGGCGACGGTGTCGACGAAGCTGTTCACCAGATAGCCGTCCGAGCCATATTCGCGCCACATCAGGCCCTGCGTGATCCCGGCGACCCACATCGAGGAGGCGTAGAACACGATCCCCAGCGTCGCGAGCCAGAAGTGCCAGTTGATCATCCGCAAGCTGTAAAGCCGCTCGCGCTGCCACAGGCGCGGGGTGAGGTAGTAGAGGCAGGCAAAGGTGATCATCCCGTTCCACCCGAGCGCGCCCGAATGGACGTGGCCGATGGTCCAGTCTGTGTAGTGCGACAGGCTGTTCACCGCCTTGATCGACAGCATCGGGCCTTCAAATGTGCTCATCCCGTAAAAGGCGAGCGCCAGCACCATCATGCGGATGATCGGATCGGTGCGCACCTTGTCCCACGCGCCGTTGAGCGTCATCAGCCCGTTGATCATCCCGCCCCAGCTGGGCATCCACAGCATGATCGAAAACACCATGCCCAGCGTCTGCGCCCAGTCGGGCAAGGCGGTGTAGTGCAGGTGGTGCGGGCCGGCCCAGATGTAGAGGAAGATCAGGCTCCAGAAGTGGATGATCGACAGGCGGTAGGAATAGACCGGCCGACCGGCCTGCTTTGGCACGAAGTAATACATCATCGCCAGGAAGCCCGCAGTGAGGAAGAAGCCCACCGCGTTGTGGCCATACCACCACTGCGTCAGCGCATCCTGCACGCCGGCAAAGGCAGAGTAGCTCTTGGCGCCCAGCAGGCTCACCGGCATGGCGAGATTGTTGACCACGTGCAGCATCGCCACAGTGATGATGAAGGCGAGGTAGAACCAGTTGGCGACATAGATGTGCGGTTCGTGCCGGCGCAGCAACGTGCCGACGAACACCGCCAGATAGGACAGCCACACCACCGTCAGCCACAGATCGACATACCATTCGGGCTCGGCATATTCCTTCGACTGGGTGATGCCGAGCAGATAGCCAGTCGCGGCCAGCACGATGAACAGCTGGTAGCCCCAGAACACGAAGCGGGCCAGCTGCGGGAAGGCCAACGTGGTGCGGCAAGTGCGCTGCACGACGTAGAAACTGGTCGCCAGCAGGGCGTTGCCCCCGAACGCGAAGATTACCGCGCTTGTGTGCAGCGGGCGCACCCGGCCAAAGTTCAGATAGGGTTCGAAATTGAGCCACGGGAAGGCGAGCTGCGCGGCAATGTAAACCCCCGCCAGCAGCCCGGCGACGCCCCAGAACATCGTCGCGATCACGCCCCAGCGGATCACATCATCATCATAGCGCGATGGCCCCGGCGGCATCCGGAAGATGCCCTGCGCCTTTGCCAGCGGATCATAGCTGCGCAAATTGGCAACAATCAGGATCACCGCCACCAGCGCGACGATGCCCATGTGAATGGCAAACCCGCTGTCCGGTGTGAGCGCGATAGCGGCAATGGCTGCGAGCAGGACCAACGCCCAGACCCCCAGCCGTCTTACGACTGATTCCATGATGAATTATCCCTTCCGTCGGCTTGCCCTAGCAAGCCCCCGTCGCCCCGTTGTTGATCTAGATCAAAATTGTGTCAGCTTTTGGGTGTCAGGCCCGATTGACTACCTGCAGGGCTGCCTGATTTACCGGCCGCCCGCCCCGCCAGCCGTGCCAGCGCGGCAACATCCGAGAGGCTGATGTTTGATCGCCCCTCGGTTTCCACCAGACCCGCCTCGCGCAGCTCGGTCAGCTGGCGGCTGACGGTCTCGATCGTGAGGCCGAGACTGTCGCCGATATCGCGGCGGCTCATCGGCAAAGCGAAGGCGCAGGCACCGGTGGTGCACCCCGTCAGCCGCTCGGCCATCGAGACAAGAAAATCGGCAATCCGCGCTCCGGCGGATTTGTGGCCCATCTGCATCATCCGTGTGCGGCTGCGATGCAACGCCTGCAGGCTGCGCGCGAGCACCGAGCGCAGCACCGCCGGATCGTTCTGAGCAAGGTCGAGAAACCGCTCTGCCGGGAACACGACCAGATCGCAATCGGTGAGCGCCGCGAGGCGGAAATCGCCCCATGCGTCATTGGCGCTCTGGCGCAGCACCGAAATCATGTCCCCGGCGAAATGGAACGCGAGCACCTGGCAGGCGGGCGAATCCGATACCGCCTGGGCGACCAGCTTGGCCGAGCCGCTCACGACATAGACCAGCCGGTCTTCGCGGGCATCCGGGGCAAGCTGTTCGCCCTTGGCCAGATGCAGGCAATGGCCGATCGCACACAGCCGGTCGGCAGTTGGCGCAGCGCCCGTGCCGACGGGTAATGCATCGCGGAAAGCCGCCATGCTGTCATGCCTGAAAGAGGTGCTGAGTGTCGCCATGATGGTGCGGTAATGAACGCGGGCAACGCAAAGGTCTTTGATCAGGATCAATGAGTGATGGGGGCGCGCGCGGCTATCGGGGCGTCACAGGTAGCAAACACCATGGGCCACGGAGGGTGGCCACTGCTGCCGGACGAAGGATGGGACTAATGAAGACTTTTGTGATGCTTGGCTGCGCTGCTCTGGCGCTGGCCGCGACCCCGGCGATGGCGCAGGATGGCGGCGACGAGACCGACCGGGCCGGCGACATCCAGATCAAGGTGCTCGGCACCGCGGTGCTGCCGGACGGCAAGATCACTGACATCAACGTCAATCTGCCCGGCCTGCCTGCCACCTTGCAGACCAAGGCGAGCGACAATTTCGTGCCGACCCTGGCGGTCGAATGGTTCGTGACCGACAATGTCTCGATCGAGACCATTGCCGGCACCACCCAGCACGATGTCGATACCACCGGCGGGCTTCCGGCCGGCGCGGAACTGGTCTCGGACGCGCTGCTGCTGCCCGCCACGGTCACCGCGAAGTATCACTTCGATCTTGGCGGGGTGAAGCCCTATGTCGGGGGCGGGGTCGCCTATTTCATCTGGCTCAGTGACAAGCCGGGCGCGGCCACTCTGCCGCTTGGCGTGACCGATACCGATCTGTCGGATGAATTCGGCTTTGCGCTGCAGGCGGGCTTCGATGTGCCGCTGGGCGACAAGGGCTTTGGCCTGACCGTCGATGCCAAGCGCTATTTCATCGACACCACCGCGCGCTGGTATGTCGGCAACACGCTGGCGATCGAGACCAAGCACAAGCTTGATCCCTGGGTGCTGAGCGCCGGGGTCGCCTACCGCTTCTGATGCGGTGACGAGGCACGCAGAGCCCCGCTGGCCGTTTGTGGCTGGCGGGGCTTTTGCGTGGGGCGGTCGTGAGCGCAGCTATACAGGCCTTATGCAGCGGTTGACGGGCCTTATGACGCGGTTGTGCGAGTTAAATATAGCCAATACGGGAATGTCTCACGTGAAACATCACCATTTTGGTTCCCTGTTATAGAAGATCCGGCTTAAGACCATTGTCTCGCGCGGCGGCGCTGGTAGCGTGCCGCAAAACGGGGTCAGACCAAGGGAGAATCGTAGTGATCCACGCCGTCGAACGGCCGCAGCCCGCCGCCCCCACGCATTGCACGCCTGAGCAATATGCCGCGATGTATCGCGCCTCGGTGGAGACGCCCGACGCCTTCTGGCTGGAGCAGGCACAGCGGCTCGACTGGTTCACCGCACCCACCATCGGCGGAGACTGGGCCTATGATCCGGTGGCGATCAAGTGGTTCGAGGATGGCACATTGAACCTGTGCCACAACGCGGTCGACCGCCACCTGCCGGAGCACGCAGGCCGCACTGCGCTGATCTTCGAGCCCGATGATCCGGCCAGTCCCGGTCGCAGCCTCACCTATGGCGAGCTCCATGTCGAAGTCGTTCGCATGGCCAATGCGCTGAAATCTTTGGGCGTTACCAAGGGTGACCGCGTGACGCTCTACCTGCCGATGATCCTCGAAGGTGTGGTCGCCATGCTCGCCTGCGCGCGGCTGGGCGCGGTGCATTCGGTGGTGTTCGGCGGCTTCTCGCCCGAGGCGCTGGCCGGCCGGATCGAGGATTGCGGCAGCCGCTTTGTCATCACCGCCGACGAAGGCCTGCGCGGTGGCAAGCGCGTGCCGCTGAAGGCCAATGTCGATGCGGCGCTCGCCCTTTCAGCCCACGCCACGCCCGTCGCAGGCGTGCTGGTGATCCGCCACACCGGCGGCGCGATCGCGATGCAGGATGGCCGCGACCATTGGCTTGAGGAACGCGCCAGCGACGATGATTGCCCGTGCGAAGTCATGGCGGCGGAAGACCCGCTGTTCATCCTCTACACCTCGGGTTCCACCGGCAAGCCCAAGGGTGTGCTCCACACAACCGGCGGCTACGGCGTGTGGACCGCGACGACCTTCCACTACATCTTCGACTATCAGCCGGGCGAAGTGTTCTGGTGCACCGCCGATATCGGCTGGGTGACGGGCCACAGCTACGTCGTCTACGGCCCGCTGTTCAACGCGGCGACCGCCGTGGTGTTCGAAGGCGTGCCCAACTACCCCGATCACGGGCGGTTCTGGGATGTGGTTGACAAGCATCAGGTCAATATCATCTACACCGCGCCGACTGCGATCCGCGCGCTGATGCGCGAGGGCGATCACCACGTCACCAGCCGCAGCCGTGCCTCGCTCCGCCTGCTCGGGAGCGTCGGCGAGCCGATCAATCCCGAGGCGTGGCGCTGGTATTTCGATGTGGTGGGCGAGGGCCGCTGCCCGGTGATTGACACCTGGTGGCAAACCGAAACCGGCGGTTGCATGATCACCACTTTGCCCGGCGCGCACGACATGAAACCGGGCAGCGCGGGGCTGCCGTTCTTCGGCGTGCGGCCCGAGTTGGTCGATAGCGAGGGCGGTGTGCTGGACGGCGCAGCCGAGGGCAACCTCTGCATCACTCACAGCTGGCCCGGACAGGCGCGCACCGTTTACGGCGACCATGACCGCTTCGTGCAGACCTATTTCAGCACTTACGTGGGCAAGTATTTCACCGGCGACGGGTGCAAGCGCGATGCGGACGGATATTACTGGATCACCGGCCGGGTGGACGATGTGATCAACGTCTCGGGCCACCGCATGGGCACCGCCGAGGTGGAGAGCGCGCTCGTGCTCCACGCCAAGGTCGCCGAGGCCGCGGTGGTCGGCTACCCGCATGATATCAAAGGGCAGGGCATCTATTGCTATGTGACCCTCAATGTCGGCGAGGAGGGCACCGACGCGCTGCTGGCGGATCTGAAGGCGCAGGTGCGCAAGGAGATCGGGCCGGTCGCCACGCCCGATATCATCCACTTCACCGACGGCCTGCCCAAAACCCGCTCGGGCAAGATCATGCGCCGGATCCTGCGCAAGATTGCCGAGAATGAGTTCAGCGCGCTGGGCGACACCTCGACGCTCGCCGATCCCTCGCTGGTCGAACGGCTGATCGAAGGCCGCCAGAACCGCTGAGGGGCGTGCGCCGCGCGGTGGTTATGGCCGCGCGGCGAAGGTGTAGCGCAGGCTGCCGGTTTCGATCACCAGCTCGCGCCGGTCCATCGTCAGCGCATAGGTCTTGGACTCCGCAAGGCTGGCGAGTTGGCTGCCGAAGCTCGGCTCGGGGCACAGCATCTTGGTGCTGGCGACGGGGCCGATGGTGAGCATGCCTGCCCCGTTCCTCGGTTTGCCCGCGGTCCATGTTGCGCGGCCACGATTGCAATCGAGCTGCATGGTCAGCACCCCTTCCGGCCCGAAGGCCAGCGTGTGACGCGCCTGCAAGGGCGGGGTGAGCGTGGTTGTGCTACCCGAGGTGTGGATCTCGGCCAGCTGCCATTCGCTGCCCTCGAGAGGGTGCGGATCGGGCGCCGAGACGCAGGCGGCGAGCATCATCAGCGCGCCGCCTGCGATCATGGTCTTGGTTAGCATGGCCTACTCGGCCGCCGGAGCCGCTTCGGCAGCGGGCGGGGCCATGGTGTCGCCCTGCGGCACGCTCACCAGCGTGATGCCTTCGATGGTTTCGAGCACCGTGCCGCCCAGCGCTTCGGCCGAGGCGGTGTCGGGGCATCCGGCGAGGATCGCGCTGTCATCGAGGTAATTGGAAGTCACCTCGCTCTCGCCCAGACGGCGGCACGGATCGCCGGCATTGGGGAAGCCATCACCGAATGCGGCGAGGCTTTCGGGGAAGGCGACGGGCGTGGCGGTTTCGACCGGAGCCGGCGGATTGGCGGCGGCGTCTTCGGCGGCGGCGGCCGCTTCATTGCCGCTGGCGGTGTTGCCGCTGCAGGCGGCGAGCGCCAAAATGGCGGCTCCGGCGAGAATGGTGTTGAACTTCATGTCTGTCCTCCCTTGTCCCAAGGCGGGCAAGGTAACCCGCTCGGGGGACAGCTGGCAATCACGATTATGGGAAGCGCAAAAGGGCCGCCGAAGCGCAAACTCCGGCGGCCCTTTGTTTGTCCGACAGGGACGGCCAATCAGCCTTCGCGGGTGCCCGACAGCGGCATCGCGCCGAAGGCCCCTGCGTTGACGGTACCGGTCAGGGTGTCGCCGTCGATGGTCGCTTCGCAATCGAGCGTCATCGGCATGGGGACGACCATGTTCATCTTCCACGAGATGGTGTTGCCGCTGACAGTGCCGCCGGCGATGTCCATCGAGCCGAGGCTGCCGATCAGCGAGCCGCTGAAGGTGTCACCATCGGGAACGACAGTCAGGGTGCCGGTCTGGTCGCCCATCGGGCTCTTGACGGTGGTCTTGTAGGTTCCTGCAACAGACATAATCCAACTCCTTGGCAAGGGTGCGGACCTTGGGCGACCCGGCACTTCCGATGGCGCTATTTACACTTATGTCAGCGCGCTTCAACCGGATTTGGGTTGTAGCGCGCCGACATGACGGCGTGTTTACTCTCCGGCCATATCGCGCACTTCGACCGGCAGGCCGAGCGCGTCGAGCTGCGGGCGCACCTGCGCCGCATCACCCACCACAACCCACACGAAGTCGTCGACATCGAGCGCCGAGCGCGCTGCGGCGTCGAGCGATTCGCGGGTCTGGCCGGAATAGCGCTCAACCAGCGTTTCGTAGTAGTTGTCGGGGCGGCCAAAGAGCGCGTTGGTCTGCATCGCGCCGAGCACCGCAGGCGAGGTTTCGAAGCTGCCCGGCAGCTCGCCAATTTCGGCGGCGACGTTGCGGGTCAGTTCTTCCTCGGTCACGCCCTTCACGGTCAGGAAATCGCGGGTCTCCTTGATCATCTCGGCGAGCGAATCCCCCGTGCGATCCGCCTGCACCCCGCCGCTGATCGCATAGACCACCGCGTTCTCGTAGGTCTGCGGTGCGCCGCGCACGCCGTAGGACCAGCCCTTGGTCTCGCGCAGGTTCATGTTGAGGCGCGCCAGGAAGCTGCCGCCGATCGCGTTATTGGCGTTGGTGAAATCGACCCACGCCGGATCGCGCGCATCCAGATCGGTGCGCTGGGCGCCGAGGATGAAGCTCTGGGGCGAATTGGGCCGGTTGATCAGCACCACCCGGTTGCCCTTGGGCGCGGAGGCGGCGAGCGAGGCGAAGTCCTTGCTGCCCTTGGTAGCCGCAGGTGCAGCCCAGTTGCCGAAAGAGGCGTTGAGCGTGCTCACGATCTCGCTCATCGGACGGTCGGAAATCACGAACACCTCGCCATTATCCGGACGGATCCAGCTGTCCTTGAAGGCCAGCAGATCATCGCGGGTGATGGCCGATACGCTCTCGATCGTCGCCACCCCGCCATAGGGCGCGGCCGGGCCGAACAGCTCTGTGCCGATCGCGCGGCTGGCGATTCCCTGCGGCGAGCGCATCTGCGCGCGGATGCCGGTAAGGGTCTGCGCCTTCACCCGGTCAATATCCGGCTGGTTGAAGGCGGGCTCGCGGATCACCTGGCGGAACAGATCGAGCGAGGGCGCAAGGTTGGTCGACAGCGCGGAAAGCGTGAAGCTCGAACGGTCGGCATTGCCGCCAGCCGAAATGTTGACGCCCAGCCGTTCGCGCGCTTCGGCGATCTCTTGCGACGAGAGCATCGCAGTGCCTTCGCTGAACAGGCCCATGGTGAGCGACTGCAAGCCCTGCAGGCCTGCCGGATCGGCCGCGCCGCCGGCGTTGAAGGACATCGTCACATAGGTCGCCGGCACGACATTGCGCTGCGCATAGGTCAGCTTCATCCCGTTGGCGAGCGTGGTGCGCTGCACGTCGGGGAAGTCGAGCTTGGCGACGCTGGCGATCGGCGGGGCGGGGCGGGCGACCGAGACGGTGATCGTCTCGGCGGCGCGATCACGCTGCGAGGCGTTGTCGCCTTCCGCCTTGACCGAGGCGGCCTCTTCATACGAGGCATCGCGCGGGCCGGGCTCGAGCACCACCGTCATTGCCGGACGGGTCATCCACTTCGCCATCGCGGCCTTGACCTGCGCCGGGGTGAGCGTGGCGAGCACTTCGAATTCGCGGGCGTAGAAGGCCGGATCATCGGCCAGCACTTCGCCTTCGGCCAGCGTCTGGGCCTTGCCCGAGAAGCCGCCGACCTGTTCCAGCCCGCGGATGGTGCGGGCCAGCGTGCTGGTGACCGCACGGCGCACTTCGTCTTCGGTCGGGCCTTCGGTGATCATGCGATTGACGACTTCATCAAGCCGGGCCTCGAGCGTGGAAAGCTCCACCCCGTCCTTGAGCGTCGCGCCGACGCTAAGCAGGCCGATGCGGTGGAAGGCGGAATTGCCCGCCGAAACGCCGACGGCCAGCTGGTCCTCGCGCACCAACTCCTTGTCGAGCCGGCTCGAAGCGAGCCCGCCGAGGATCGAGGCGCCGACATCGAGCGCAATCCGGTCTGCGCCGGTAATGCCTTCGACCGCCCAGTAACGCGTGACATTGGTGGCCGCGACCTGATCCTTGTAGGTCTTGCGCACCGGGGCGGCGAGGGTCGGCACATCGGCCTTGGCCGGATCATTCACCGGGCCGCGCGCGATCGCGCCGAAATACTTTTCGACCAGCGGCTTGGCTTCGGCGGCCGAGATATCGCCGGCGAGCACCAGCGTGGCGTTGTTGGGGCCGTAATTCTCGGTGAACCACGCCTTCACGTCCTCCATCGAGGCAGAATCGAGGTCAGCCATCGAGCCGATCGCTTCGTGCTGATAGGGGTGGCCATCGGGGAACAGCGTCTTGAGGACATCGTAGAACACCAGCCCGCCCGGCTCGTTATCGCCCTGGCGCTTTTCGTTCTGCACCACGCCGCGCTGGTTATCGAGCTTGGACTGCGTCACTGCGCCGAGCAGGTAACCCATGCGGTCGCTTTCGAGCCACAGCGCGCGGTCAAGCGCGGGGCGCGGCACGGTCTGGAAGTAGTTGGTGCGATCGAACCAGGTGGTGCCGTTGTAGTCGGTCGCGCCCATTTCCGCGAGATACTGGAAGTAGTCGTTGGGGGCGTTTTCCGAGCCGTTGAACATCAGGTGTTCGAACAGGTGGGCAAAGCCGGTCTTGCCCTTGGGCTCGTCCTTGGAGCCGACATTGTACCACACCGTCACGTTGACAATCGGCGCCTTGCGATCCTCGTGCACCAGCACGGTCAGGCCGTTTTCGAGCTTGAACTCCTGATACGGAATCTTGACCTGCGCCACCAGCGCCTTGAGGTCGGCGGTGCCTTGCGCTGCGGGGGCTGTAGCAGCGTGATTATCCGCCAGCGCCGGAGAGAAAGGCGCGGCCAGCGCAAGGGCGAGCGCCGAGAGGCTCGCGGCGGCAAAACGGTTGGTCATCAAGGTTCTCCGGTTGCGGAAGGTTTTGAAAAGGAAAAGGATGCTCAGCGGGCGTTGGTGACGGTTTTGCGGTTGCTGGCATTCGCCAGCACAGCATCGCGCCAGAAATGCACCGGCTTCAGCTTGTGTTCGACGAACAGCCGCATCTGGTCGTTGTAATGCTTGCTTTTTGGCCGGGTGGTGGCCGATCCGAAAGGCTGGATCGAGCGCGAGAACACGGGCTTGCCCGGCATCCATTCGACCCACTGGATGAAGCTGTCGCCATGCTTGAGGCTGAGGCGCCCGTCATCGTCGACATCCCAGGTGGTCGAGGCGCGCAGCGTGTCCGAACCGCCATCGAGCGGCAGATCGAGCCCGCCCTGCCGCAGCCGCAGCAGATCGCTCATCGGCGGATCGAGCCGGCCAAAGTGCGTGGTGAGGTGATCGGCGGCGGCTTGCAGTTTCTCCGCCACATCGGGGATGGGCTTGTTGTTGTAATCGGCCGACATGAAGTCGCGGATCATCAGCAACGCCAACGCATCGGCCTTGCCGCGATTGTCGGCGGTGAAGTCCCAGCCGACCAGCAGATCGCGGGCCTCGGCCAGTTTGCCCTTGGCCTTCATCCCCTCCAGCGCATCGAACAGCCGCTCGACATAGCCTTCGCGCTCGTAGCCGGTGTCGTACTTGATCGCCTCGAGCGTCGCGCGGTCGAGCACGCTGGCCTCGCTCAGCAGCTTGTAGGCGCGCCGCGAGCGGTTGGTCTGTTTGAGTTCGATGCCCATCACCGGTGAGAATGCATCAGGCGCCAAATCGCTCCCGGCCCCTGCCGCGGTGAAGGGCGTGTTGTTCGAATTGTAGATCCAGCCCGAGGCGGGGTTTGTCAGCTTGGGCAGCGCGGCATAGTCCATCGCGCCCTGCCAGATCAGATCGGAGCGGTCACCGGGGAGCACCGAGCGCCAGTCGGCCTTCATCCCCTCGGGCCGGTTCGGGATCGCGGCATTGTAGACATAGGCGATGTTGCCCGCATCATCGGCGTAGATGAAGTTGGTCGAAGGGATGGCAAGGCGCGCGATCTGGCCTTCCCATTCGGCAAAGTTCTTGGCCTTGTTGAGCCGGTAATAGGCGTCAAGCTGCTGCAACTGGCCGATCCCGCCATAGCGGATGGCAAAGGCGCCCTTGTCGTTCTTGATCACCGGCCCGTGGACCGAACGCAGCACTTCGCGGCGGATCGGCAGGACGACGGGGCCGACCTTGACCGGCAGCGTCACCCACTTGCTTTCCAGATCGCGCCATTCGCCATCGAGTTTATAGCTGGTGCCGGCCTCGTCGAGTTCCAGCTGGTAGACATCGATCATGTCAGGCGTGTTGACCGTGTTGGTCCAGCCGAGATTCTCGTTGTGGCCGAGGAAGGGGAAGGGCGATCCGGGGAAATTCGCCCCCGCGAAATGCCAACCTTCGCCGCTTTCGACTACCAGTTCATACCACGCCACCCCGCCGCGCAGCGGCTGGTGCGAGTTCGAGATCAGGGTGGTCGGCCCGCCCGATTTCTCAGGGCTGACGGCAAAGGCGTTGGAGCCCATGTGTTCGGCATCTTCGCCCAGCGGCAACACCAGTGCGCGGGCCTGCTTGGGAGCGGAAGCGGCTTCTGCAGGCTCAGCACCAGGAAGAGACGGGCGCGGAAAGCCGGGAATGTCGGGGCCATGTTCGCGCCGCAGTTCCTCGCCGCCCACAAGCGGGCCAATCACGCCGTCCAATCCGAAGAAGAACGGCTGGCGCAGCGCGAAACCGGCGGCGACATCCATGCCGTTCACCGGAAACAGGCTGGCGAGTTTGACTTCGCCGGGATGCTCGGCGGCATACTGGTTCAGCCCGGCGGCATAGGCTTCGAACAATGCGCGGGTGTCGGCCGGAAGCTTGGGATATTCGCGCTCTGCCGTGCCGCGCGCGTCGATCAGGTGATAGACGTAATCGACCTTGGCCCCGTCCTCGCCCGCGATCGCGCCGTAACGACCGCGCGCCATGGCGACGACATCCTGCAGCGTGAAGAAATCGTCCTCGGCATGGGCCATGGCGACCCCGAAAGCGGTGTCGGCATCGGTCTTGCCGTAGATGTGCGGCACACCGAATTTGTCGCGGATGATTTCGGCGCTGTAGATGCGGCTTTCGGGCGGGTTGGCCGCGCTGGCGAAGAATGGCTCCCAGGTGGCCAGCACTGTGAACGCGCCGACACTCACTGCCGCCAGCGCAATTGCGCCGCCCTTCAACCACTTCATCCCTGTTTCTCCCCGCGCCAATGGCGTGCGGCTTCATTGCCCGCGCGGCGAAAGAGGTCAAGCAGTGCTGCCCCTTCCCTGTCTCCCCTTGTCTTGGGTCAAGGACGAACCCACCTAGTCGGGTAACACACCTTGCCATTGCTTTTTTCCGGGCAGGTTCTTGTGTTGCCAATGTGCAACACTATGTGCGCAGGGTAACCTTTGGAGGGGTTAGGCAATATGAATCTCGAAAAGTTCACCGACCGGGCCAAGGGCTTCCTGCAAAGCGCCCAGACGGTCGCGATCCGGATCAACCATCAGCGCATCACGCCGCTGCACCTGTTGAAGGCGCTGCTGGAAGATAGCGAGGGCATGGCGGCCGGGCTGATCCAGCGCGCAGGCGGCACCGCGCCGCTGGCAGTGGCGGCGGTGGACGCGGGTCTTGCCAAGATCCCGGCGGTGACCGGCAGCGGCGCGCAGGCGACCCCGGGCCTCGATAATGACGCGGTGCGCGTGCTCGATCAGGCCGAACAGATCGCCGACAAGGCGGGCGATAGCTACGTCACGGTCGAACGCCTGCTGGTTGCGCTTGCGCTGTCGCAGACGGCGGCGGGCGAGGCGCTGAAGGCGGCGGGCATCACACCGCAGAGCCTGAACACCGCGATCGAGCAACTGCGCGGCGGCAAGCGCGCCGATTCCGCCAGCGCCGAGAACACCTATGACGCGATGCAGAAATTCGCCCGCGACCTCACTCAGGCCGCACGTGATGGCAAACTCGATCCGGTGATCGGCCGTGACGAGGAAATCCGCCGCACGATCCAGATCCTCGCCCGCCGCACCAAGAACAATCCTGCGCTGATCGGCGAGCCCGGCACCGGCAAGACCGCGATTGCCGAAGGCCTCGCGCTGCGCATCGCCAATGGCGACGTGCCCGACAGCCTCAAGGGCCGCACGCTGATGAGCCTCGACATGGGCTCGCTGATCGCCGGCGCGAAATATCGCGGCGAGTTTGAAGAACGCCTCAAGTCGGTGCTCGACGAGGTGAAGAACGCCGACGGGCAGATCATCCTGTTCATCGACGAGATGCACACGCTGATCGGGGCAGGCGCTTCGGAAGGCTCGATGGATGCCTCGAACCTGCTGAAGCCCGCGCTCTCGCGCGGCGAGCTGCACTGCATCGGCGCGACCACGCTCGATGAATACCAGAAATATGTCGAGAAGGACCCCGCGCTCCAGCGGCGCTTCCAGCCGGTCTATATCGAGGAGCCGACGGTCGAGGACACGATCTCGATCCTGCGCGGCATCAAGGACAAATACGAGCTGCACCACGGCGTGCGCATCACCGACGCCGCGATTGTGGCGGCGGCGAAGCTGTCGGATCGCTACATCCAGAACCGCTTCCTGCCGGACAAAGCGATCGACCTGATGGACGAGGCTGCCAGCCGCATCCGCATGGAGGTGGAAAGCAAGCCCGAGGAGATCGAGGCGCTCGACCGGCGGATCATCCAACTCAAGATCGAGGAGCAGGCGCTCCAGAAAGAGAGCGATTCCGCCTCGAAGGATCGCCTCACCGCGCTGCGGGAAGAGTTGGCGAACCTCGAGCAGCAATCGGCCGAACTCACCACCCGCTGGCAGAACGAGCGCGACAAGATCGAGGCGGAGAGCCGCATCAAGGAAGACCTTGATCACGCCCGGCTGGAACTTGAACAGGCGCAGCGCACCGGCGATCTCGCCAAGGCGGGCGAGTTGTCCTACGGGCGCATCCCCGAGCTTGAGCAGAAGCTGGCTGATGCGCAGGCATTGTCGGGCAACGCGATGCTGCGCGAGGAAGTGACCGAGGAAGACATCGCCGGCGTCGTCAGCCGCTGGACGGGCGTGCCGGTCGACAAAATGATGGCGGGCGAGCGCGAAAAGCTGCTGGCGATGGAAGAGATCATCGGCAAGCGGGTGATCGGCCAGTCACAAGCCATCGAAGCCGTCTCCAAGGCCGTGCGCCGTGCGCGCGCCGGTTTGCAGGATCCGGGGCGGCCTTTGGGTAGCTTCCTGTTCCTCGGCCCCACCGGCGTCGGCAAGACCGAGCTGACCAAGGCGCTCGCCGGCTTCCTGTTCGACGATGACAGTGCGATGGTGCGCATCGACATGAGCGAATTCATGGAGAAGCACGCGGTCGCCCGCCTGATCGGCGCGCCTCCGGGCTATGTCGGTTACGAAGAAGGCGGGGTGCTGACCGAGGCCGTGCGCCGCCGTCCCTATCAGGTGGTATTGTTCGACGAGGTCGAGAAGGCCCATTCGGACGTCTTCAACGTGCTGCTGCAGGTGCTTGATGATGGCCGGTTGACCGACGGGCAGGGCCGCGTGGTCGATTTTGCCAACACGCTGATCATCCTCACCAGCAACCTCGGCAGCCAGTATCTCGCCAACCTGCCTGACGGGGCGGAGACTGCGACGGTCGAAAAGGACGTGATGGACGTGGTGCGCGGGCATTTCCGGCCCGAGTTCCTCAATCGTCTGGACGAGATCATCCTGTTCCATCGCTTGGGTCAGGAACACATGGCGCCGATCGTCAAGATTCAGGTCGGCCGGGTGCAGAAGCTACTCACTGATCGCAAGATCACCATCGACCTCACCGATGCGGCGCTGCGCTGGCTCGGGCGGGTGGGCTATGATCCGGTCTACGGCGCACGGCCGCTGAAGCGCGCGGTGCAGCGCTATCTGCAGGATCCGCTCGCCGAAATGCTGCTGGAAGGCAAGCTGCCCGATGGCACAACCCTGCGTGTCGACGAGGGCGACGGGGCGCTGGCGATGACGATTCGGTGATAACCGGGCCGAAAGGCCGCCCGTAAGATTGTGACAAGCGCCGGTCTCATTCGGCAAGCAAGGCGGTTTGTTGCGTGCAAACCGCCTTATCTTTTAACATTCGCATAGCCACAAATTAACAAAATTTCCGGCGAAACCCGAATGCCCCTCTGAATGTGGGATTAACGCAACACCGACCGGAAAAGTGCGGGTGCGTCTCGGCGCGCTTTGACATCAAACTTTCGCTATTGCACAAAACAGTCACTGCGGGGACTGACTTGGACAATCTGGATGCGTGAGCCTGTCACATGGGGCAATTATGTGACCGGTGCGCCAGATTGTCGTTCTGTCTCCGGTTAGGGCAACTGGAGTGATCATGAAGAAATTTCAGAGCAATTCGCTGAAGACGCTGGCTTTCTCGGCCTCGGCTATCGCCTTTGTTGTGGCTGGTCCCGTGTGGGCGCAGGATGCCGAAGAGCAGCCTGAAGAAGCCGAAGAAAAGGCAGACGTCACAACCGACGCTTCCGGTGAGCCCGCTGCAAAGCAGGGTAACATCACCGTGACCGGTTCGCGCATCGTGCGCGACACCTACAGCTCGATTTCGCCGCTTCAGGTGCTCACCACCGAAAACCAGCAGGCTGTCGGCGCGTTTGATCCTGCGCAGATCCTTCAGCGTTCGGCTGCTGCTGCTGGCACCCAGATTGACGCAACCTTCAATGGTTTCGTGCTTGATAACGGCCCGGGTTCGCAGACCATCAACCTGCGCGGCCTCGATGCGAGCCGCACGCTGCTGCTGGTCAATGGCCGCCGCATTGCGCCTTCGGGCGTGGAAGGCGCGCCGACCAGCCCCTCGATCAACCTGATCCCGGGCACCCTGGTCGATCGTTTCGACATTCTGACCGACGGCGCTTCGTCGGTTTATGGTTCGGACGCGGTCGCGGGCGTGGTCAACGTGATCTTGCGCAAGGATTTCGACGGTCTCGAAATTCAGGCTGTGGGCGATGTGAACCCGCAGGGCCAGGGTGAAGATTACACGATCTCGGCCGCCTGGGGTAAGAACTTTGACCGCGGCGTGTTCGGCATCGGCGCCGAATACCGGGTGAATGAGGAATGGAAGCTGCGCGATCGCGACTTCCTTCGCGGCTGTCTCACCAACCTCGAAGAAGATGCTGACGGCAATATCTACCGCCTCGGCATCTCCGACAACGCGGTGGTGCGTTCGCGCACCAACGGCACGATCGGCGTTTCGGAAAGCGAGTGCGTTGTCACCGGCATCGGCGGACGCATCTTCCAGCCCTATGCCCGTTTCGGTTCGGTCTATTTCCCGGCCAACGGCAACATCGCCAACTTCCCGATCGATCCGCGCACTGGTCGTCCGTTCAACTTTGCGGAAAACACCAATGCCTTCGGCCGCGAACTCGACATCAATGGTGACGGCATCCGCGATGTCGATTTCCAGAACGTCAACACCAACGCGAGCCCGGAAGAACTCGATCGCACGATCGTTTCGGGCCAGGAGCTGATCAACGTCTTCGCCTACGGGGAATACACCTTCCCGGGCGACGCGAACATCACGCCCTTCTTCGAAGCGGCCTATACCCGCGCGGAGATCAAGAACACGGGTGCGGGCCTGCCGCAGATCTTCCCGTCGGTGCCGGCAGACAACATCTTCAACCCCTGCAACTTCGTCACCAATGCCAGCGGCGTCGATTGCCGCTCGGTTGACAACGCGCTCAACGGGCTGACCAACGGCCGTCCGCCGGCACTGTCGGTCGGCTTCACCCTGCCGACAATTCCGATTGTCTCGATCGTCGGTGACCGTAACAACTTCGAAGTGACGCAAGAGCAGATCCGCGGCGTGCTCGGCGTGCGCGGCGACCTGCCCTTCATCGGTTCGAGCTGGACCTTCGAAGTGGCCGGGACCTATTCGCGCTCGGAAGGCAAGTCCTCGCGCTTCGGCATCCGTGAAGACCGTCTGGCGTTGGCGCTCGGCCTCGATCCGACCGCCGATTTCGATGGCGACGGCGTGTTCGATAACGACGGCGACGGCATTGCCGACGATTACAATGACGGCATCGACGTGTTCTCGGGCGATCCGCTCTACATCGGCGAGTGCAACGTGGCTGGCCTTGCCAACCCCAATGCTGCCGCGCCGGGCCTGACCGAAGGCTGTGTGCCGGTGAACCTGTTTGCTCCGAGTGTCCTGTCGGGCGCGGTCGGCGACTTCGCCAGCCAGGCCGAGCGGGACTACCTGTTCGACAACCGCAGCTTCAAGACGACCTATGAGCAGATCATGCTCTCGGCCTATGTCACCGGCGACCTGTTCGAACTGCCCGCGGGCCCTGTCGGGGTTTCGTTCGGTGGCGAATGGCGCGAGGACACGATTGACTCGCAGCCGAGCTTCATTGCCTCGAACGGCCTTCTGTTCGGCTTCTTCGCCGACGGTGGTGCTTCGGGTTCGAAGTGGATCCGCGAACTCTTCGGCGAAATCGACATTCCGCTGATGGCGGGCGAAACCCTCGTCGAGGAACTGACGGTCAACCTCTCGGGCCGTCTGACCGACGAAGAGTTCTACGGCACCAACGGCACCTTCTCGCTCAAGGGCGGCTGGCGTCCGGTGGCTCCGCTGCTGATCAAGTTCAGCTACGGCACTTCGTTCCGTGCGCCGAACCTGCGTGAGAACTTCCTGCGCGGCCAGTCGGGCTTCACCACCCTGTTCGATCCCTGCGCGGTGCCGGATGACGCTTTCGTCAACTTCGCGTATGATCCGACGCTCGACCAGCGCGAACAGTTCATTCTCGATAACTGCACCCGCGAAGGCCGCGACCCGACCCGCGTCGGGATCGACGCCGAAAACCTCAACACGATTTCGGCGGTTAGCGGCGAGATCACCCAGGGCGGTTCGCTCGACATCGAGGCAGAAACCTCGCGTTCGATCACGGCCGGCTTCGCGTTCGAGGAAGATTGGGCCAGCAGCTTCCGCTTTGCCTTCAACTTCAATTACTACGACATCAAGATCAAGGGCGCGATCATCGAGCCGTCGGGGCAGTTCATCATCAATGACTGCTACCTGCGCGAAGATTCGGCTCGCAGCGAATTCTGCGACCGTATCGAGATTGATCCGACCGATCGTGCGCTGATCAGCGGTGTGCAGGCAGGCTTCCTCAACCGTGACCAGGAATCGGTCCGCGGGATCGATCTCAACTCCACCTTCGGCTACGAGCTGAATCTGGGCGGTGAGAACGTCGATCTGTCGCTCAACCTGCAGGCCAACCACCTGATCGAGCGTTCCAACGTGCAGCGGACCGGGGTCGACTCCTTCGTGACGTCGAACTTCACCGACCGCTTCGGGTTCCCCGACTGGACGGGTCTTGCGACCTTCGGTGCGCGGTGGTCTGATTTCCTCTTCACCTACCAGGTGCGTTACATCGATGCGATCGGCAACTCTGACTCCGACGGTGTGGGCTGGCGTGATCGCATCGGGTTCGGCGATGCCTTCAACGGCGGGCCGGAGGGCGAGTTCTCGCCGACCTGCCTCGGGAACGGTTCGCCCAACGGCGTGGTTGCGGGTGACGGGATCTTCTGCCGCCCGGTTGGCACGGCGCCCGAGTATTTCGAGCACACCACCTCGGTGCGCTGGGACAACGGCGACCTTCGCCTGATCCTCGGGGTCCGCAACATCTTCGACGAAGCGCCGCCGCAGGTGTCGTCGCGTTCGGGCATCCTCCAGATTTCCAACACGCCGATCGGCAACGGCTACGACCTCAACGGCCGTGAATTCTTCGGTCAGGTGCTGTATCGCTTCTAATCGACGAATGACCTGAACTATCAAACAAAAGCGGCCTCTCGCGACTTGTCGAGGGGCCGCTTTTTTGTTCTAATCCGCACGCTACCCACCCCAGACCTCTAGAGAAGGTTCGCTCTCATGAAGTTCCTCAAAGCCCCGCTCATGGCCGCAGTGGCCGGTGCCTCCGTTCTCGGCCTTGCGCTCGTCGCCCCGGCGGACACCCAGGCCCAGTCCGCCGCCAGCGTTCCGGTCGATGTCTGGGCCCTGCGCGAGGTCGTCAACGCGGTGCAGGTCTCGCCCGACGGCAAGCACTTGCTGGTCCACAAGGTCGAGAGCAAGGACGGCGATTACCTGCTGGAGATCTACAAGACCGACGATCTGTCGAAGCCGTTCCGGCGCCTGAATGCTGATCCGATGGAAATCCAAAGCGCGCAATGGGTCGGAAATGGCTTCATCTTCGGCAACGCGTGGCAGGTGAAGCGCTCGGCGGTGAAGGGGCCGGAGCAGGATGTGCGCGATTATCTCGCCTACTCCTACAGCCTTGAGGACAATAAGTTTACCCGGGTCGACGGCAATTTCGGGATCGTCAACACCCTGCCCAACGATCCCGATCACGTGCTGATCAGCACCGGCACCGCGGTGGCCGATCCGACCGGGGTGGATCCGGCCGCGGCCTTCCGTCCGCGCTCCTATTTCAAGTTCAACCTCAAGACCGGCTCGCGCTCGCTGGTGCTGCGCACCGGCGGGAAGATCCGCAGCGTTTCGGCATGGGATGACGAAGGCAATCCGCGCTTTGCGGTGTCACCCGATATCGATGCCGGAAAGTACATCTATTATTATCGCAAGCCGGGTGACGGCGACTGGACCAAGTTCCAGGAGCTCGACATCGAGGACCCCAAGAATACCTACCGCGTGCTCAGCGGGTTCCACGGAGTCGTCGGGTTCGATCCGGCCAATCCCAATATCGGCTACCTGATCGACAACCCCGATGGCGAGGACAAGGCCGGGCTCTACGAGTTCGACTTCACCACCGGCCAGATCGGCAAGAAGCTGTTCCAAGCCCAGGATTCCGACGTGATGGGGATCCAGCTCCACTCAATCCCCGGCAACGGCAAGTTGGTCGCCGCGCGCTATCCCGGCGAGAAGATGGAGCGGCACTGGTTCGACGAGGAGGAAAAGGCGCTCCACGAGGCGCTCGAACAGCAGATCCCCCATGCGTGGCAGGTGCGGATCGGGAGCCGTTCGCTCGATGGCAAGACCATGATGGTCACCAATCGTGGCCCGCATGATCCGGGCTCGTTCTGGCTGGTCAAGGACGGCAAGCTCGCCAAGCTCGGCAGCACCAACCCGCTGGTCAATCCCGACCAGCTCGCCGACGTGAAGTATATCCGCTATCCGGCGCGCGACGGGATGATGATCCCCGGCTACATCACCGTGCCCAAGGGCAAGGGGCCATTCCCGCTGATCGTCCAGCACAATGGCGGCCCGGCGGTGAACGGCATGGTCAGCTATGACGAGATGGGCCAGATGCTCGCCTCGCAAGGCTACATGGTTTTTCATCCCGAGATCCGTATCTCGACTGGCTGGGGCCAGAAGCACTTCGATGCCGGCTACAAGCAGCACGGCCTCGCAATGCAGGACGACAAGGACGACGGGGTGAAATACCTGATCGAGCAGGGCCTGGTCGATCCCAACCGGGTGGCCTTCTTCGGCTGGTCTTATGGCGGCTATGCGGCGCTGGTGTCACTGAGCCGCGAAGAGCAGCTCTATCAATGCGCGATCGCGGTGGCTGCGGTGGCCGATGCCGAGAAGCAATATCTCGGACGGCGCGACCCCTCCCTTAAGACGCTCGACGACTGGAACCGTCATCGCGGCGGCACCACGGTCAACCCGATCAACGAGGTCGCCAAGGTCAATATCCCGCTGCTGATGGTCCACGGCGATGTCGACCGGCGCGTGATGTATTATCACCTCAAGGACTACCAGAAGGCGTTCACCGCGGCTGGCAAGACCGGCGAGTTCATTACCATGGAGGGCGCCGATCACTTCAGCAACACGCTGATGTATAACCACCAGCAGCAGCTCTACACCAAGATGCTTGATTATCTCGCCAACGACTGCGGCCCCGGCGGGCTGTAAGCGCAGGCGCGCAGGCGCCGCAAAAAAAGGGGCTCGGCCAAGCGGCCGGGCCCCTTTTGCTTTGTCCGGCGAGGCGCCGCTTATTGGATGCGCTTGCCCTTGACCCCCATCTGCCCGTTGATGCGGATGAAGTAGAAGCCGAGCGAGGCTTCCTTGAAGATCACCTTGTCGCCGGCCTTGATCGATCGCAGGCGCGCAGGGGCGTTGTTAATTTCCCACACCGCATTCTCGGCGGTGGTGAAGCGCCACGACTTGTTGGTCAGCTGGCGCGCACTGGTGACGGTGGTCTCGAGCATCTCGCTCGCTTCCTTGTCCTGTTCGTCGCCCCCGAGGATGTCGAGATCAGGCACGGTGAACCCGAACAGCTGGCGGCGGGTGCGGCGCACATCCTCGCGGTCGACGATCCGCACATCGCCCGCATCGCTGGCCGAGACCATCGCGCCGACCTTGGAGTCATAGCACGCAAGCCGGTCATCCTCGTCCTCGATACTGCGGCAGGCCTTGAGCTCCGCGAGATAATCGGCCTCCTGCGCGCTGGCCGGAACAGGGGCGGCGAGCGCGAGAAGGCTGCCCGCTCCGCCTGCAAAAAGCGCTGCCATGCGCGCTACCGGCGTCAATCTGATCATTGCGTCTCTCCCTTGCTGCGCGCTGCTGCGGGGCGGTTTTTTTCACGCGCGCTGCGTCCTTGCGCAGCATTATTGCCAAACGGCGGCGAGATAAAGCCTCGGTGAAACGTGACTGTCTCCGGAATGCAACAGTCCCGACGCAACCGGAAAGCGCGGATGCGCTCTTGATTGCGATACATGCACCGATTGACATAGAGCGGCGCAATCCGGGCATCCGCCCGTGACTTTGGACTGCGCACGCCCTTCGCGTGCGTGCATCAAGGGGACAGAAATGACTCGTTTCAACAAGGCCTCGCTTCTCGCGGGCACGATCATGGCCGGTGCCGTGTTCGCCACTCCTGCCTATGCGCAGGACGCCGAAACCACCGAAACCGCCGCTCAGGAAGAAAACTTCATCGTCGTTACCGGCTCGCGCATTCAGCAGCGCAACGTCGATACCGCCGCTCCGGTTGCGGTTGTCGGCGCCGAAGAGTTCAAGCTCTCGGGTACCGTCAACGTCGAAAACGTGCTGAACGCGCTGCCGCAGGTTATTCCGGGCACGACCGCGTTCTCGAACAACCCCGGCAACGGCGCCGCCACGCTTAACCTGCGCGGCCTCGGCTCGACCCGCACCCTCGTGCTGGTCAACGGCCGCCGCTGGGTCTCGTTCGACACCAACCAGGTGGTCGACCTCAACACCATTCCGCAGTTCCTGATTGAATCGGTCGACGTTGTGACCGGTGGTGCTTCGGCCGTTTACGGTTCGGACGCGCTTGCAGGCGTCGTCAACTTCCGCCTCAAGAAGGTCGAAGGCCTCGAAATGGGCGGCCAGTACGGCATCACCGAGCGCGGCGATGGCGCGCGTTACCAGATGTATGGCGCAATCGGCACCAGCTTTGATGACGGCCGCGGTAACGCCACCGTCTATGCCGAATACTACAACCGTGAATCGATCTTCCAGGGTGACCGCGCGTTCTCGAACTTCGCGCTCGGCGCTGAAAGCTTCGGCGCTCCGCTGCAGCAGTTCGGTTCGTCGACCCTGCCGACCACCCGCCTCAACGGCTCGCCCTCGACCACCGTCAACGGCACCGTCTTCCCGCTGGCGTCGGGCCTCGTCATCGACGATGCGATCTTCGACACCCCGGGCGTGGGTCGCCCGCGTGCAGGCGACACCTACAACTACGCGCCGGTGAACTACCTGCAGATTCCGCAGGAGCGTTACCTGCTCGGTGGCTATGCCGATTACGAGTTCTCGGATGGGCACCGCGCCTACACCGAAGTGACTTACGTCAACAACCGCGTAGCCCAGGAACTGGCCGCCACCCCGGTGACTGGTACCTTCAACCTCGACATCGACACTGTGTCGCAGTTCCTCAGCCCGGCTATCGTTGCCGAGCTGAACACGCTCGATGCGCGTGAAACCGCTGCCAACAACGCACGTATCGCTGCCGGCCTTTCGCCGCTCAATGGCGCAGCGCCGGGCATCGTCAGCGTTGCCATCCAGCGTCGTACGGAAGAAACCGGTTCGCGTAACTCGCTCGACGAGCGTAACGCTTTCCGCGTCCTCGCCGGTGTGACGGGTGGGATCACCGACAGCCTCAACTACGACGCCTACTATTCGTATGCGCGTACCCGCAACGCCAACGTCCAGGCCGGTAACATCTCGCGCTCGGCCTTCCAGGCTGGCCTTGACGGCACCGGTACGCCGATCAACATCTTCGGCTACAACACCCTGACCCCGGAAATGGTCGATGCGATCAGCATCCAGGCGCAGAACGGCGACATTTCGACCGTTGAAGTTGCCAACGGCACCATCTCGGGCTTCCTTGGTGACTTCGGCTGGGGCGGTGGGGATATCGGCTTCGCGGTCGGTGCGGAATATCGCCGCGTCGCTGCGCAGTTCATTCCTGACACCGCGCTGTCTTCGGGTGACGTGATCGGCTTCAACGCCGGTGATGCGACCCAGGGCGCGTACAACGTCAAGGAAATCTTCGCCGAAATCAACGTGCCGATCTTCGAGACCGATGGCGGCCAGCGCCTCGAACTGACGGGTGCTGCCCGTTACTCGGATTACTCGCTCGAAAACGTCGGTTCGGTGTGGACCTATGCCGGCGGCGCTGAATTCACCGTCGTCGACGGCTTCATGCTCCGCGGTCAGTATCAGCGTGCGGTGCGTGCACCGAACGTGGCTGAACTGTTCGGCGGTCAGGCGATCGGCTTCCCGGGCACTGTTGACCCGTGCGGCAACGCAGCCTTTATCGCTGCCAACGCCGGTTCGCGTGACATCTGTATCGCAACCGGTGTTCCGGCGGGCAACGTTGGCAATGCTGCCGTTGTGCAGCTCAACGCCCAGATCCCGGCGCTGTTCGGCGGTAACCCGAACCTCGGCGAAGAAACCGGCACCAGCTGGACTGTCGGCGCGGTGTTCCAGCCGAACTTCATCCCCGGCCTGACCATCACCGCTGACTACTTCAACATCGAAGTGGAAGACTTCATCACTCTCGCCGGCGGCAGCCTGCAGGGCCTGATGAACCTGTGCTACAGCGGTGGCGATGCCAACAGCGTGCTGTGCGATCCGTTCCGCGGCATCCGTAACGCTGACGGTGCGATCGACGTGGACGCTCCGCCGCTGGTTGGCGGGATCAACGCCGCGAAGCAGGTTGTCTCGGGTGTCGACCTTCAGGTCCTCTACAACACCTCGCTGCCGTTCTCGCTCCTGACCGACTCGGGTGAATCGCAGTTCGACCTGAACTTCAACGGCACCTGGACCGAAGCAAACGACTTCACCCCGGTTGTGGGTCGTCCGGACGTCGACCGCTGCGCCGGCCAGTTCGGTGGCAACTGTGGTCAGCCGATCGCTTCGTTCAAGTGGGCCTCGCGCTTCAGCTGGGTCGATGGCCCGCTGACCATGAGCGTCCAGTGGACCCACCTGTCGGGGGTGGACGATGCTGATGACTCGGTCGATTACGCCGCCTTCAACGGTGTCGAACGTATCGGTGAGTACGATCTGATCGACCTCAGCCTCTCGGTTGAAGCCAGCGAGAACGTGACCGTTTCGTTCGGTGTGAACAACCTGTTCGACACCCTGCCGGGCACGCCGCGGTACAATGGTATCGAAGTTTCGAACCGTCCGAACAGCCTCCTGCTTGGTGACAACCAGGAGCAGGCCAACACCTACCCGAGCACTTTTGACGTGCTCGGCCGCGACTTCTTCGCTGCCATCGCGTTCTCGTTCTAAGAACAAGCGCGACAGCGAAAGCGTCAGTAAGGGGGCGGCGGACTTCGGTCCGCCGCCCTTTTTCGTTGTGTGGGCTGCAGGCGCGGCAAGGCCCCGAGCGGGGCCGCACGCTCAGGTAGCAATACCGGTCAGTCGGTCAGGAAAAGGTGAGGAAGGAGGCGAGCGCGCGGCCTGAGGGCTCACACACATCGCTGGTGGCGCGCAGGCTCAGTCCATGCGCGGCAAAGGCTGCGGCCAGCGCGTCACGCTGATCCGCCGTAGCGCAGGCGCGTTCGAGCGAGGCGATCCGCCCGATTTCGTTGGCGGCGCGGCTCTCGATCTCGGCGATGGTAGCAAGGATGGAATCCCGCCCCGCTTCGGCTCCGAGCAACACTGCGCGGCGCAGTGCCTCGGGGATTTCCCAGCCCGGACTATCCTCGCCAAAGCGGCGTGCCCCCAGCATCCCGATGGCACCCGCGACCTGCGCGGCCACTTGTGGCCCACCATTCGGGGCATCGAGCGCCTGGGTGAGAATGGCGGTAAGCTGCTGCTCGCCCAGCACCCAGTCAATCGCCGCGCGCCGCGCTGCGTTATGTTCAAGGATCGGCCCGTCGCCGCGATGCACCATCAGGCCGACGCTGCCGCCGGGCGCGAGCACCCGCGCAATCTCGGCAGCGACCTTGGGCACATCGCCATATTCAAAGCCGAATTGGCTCACGATCGCGGCAAACGCGCCATCGCCAAAGGGCAGGCTCTCCATCGCGATCCCGCCGCGGGTGGTGGTGCCTTCGGGCGGGGCGGGCAGGGCGGGCGCAAGATCGATGCCGGTGAGCGCCAGATCAGCCCGCTCGGCGCGCATCCAGCCCAGCACGCGGCCATCGCCGGTGGCAAGATCGAGCACCGAAGCTCCCTCGGGAACCTCGGCGACAAAGCCGCGCCACGCGCTGCGCTGCGCCTGCTCGATCGCGGCCCAGCGCTGTGGCAGGCAGCCGCCTTCCCCGGAGCCTGCATTGGCCGCCCAGAAATCGCTCCATGCCGCAGCGTCGCTCATACCTGTCCTTCTTCGCTGGTGACCACGTCGAAGGCCACAGTCATGCGTTCCGCCGCGCTTCCTTGCGCCGCGCCAAACGGGGTGGTCCCGTGATACAGCGTCGAAGGGAACAGCGCGAGATGCGCGTCTTTGGGCTGGATCACGCGCAGCGGTTCAAGATCGAGCCGCAGATCGGGCGGCGGGCGGCCGACTTCGAGCCAGCCGCTCTTGGTGTGCGCATCTGCCGCCGCCTCCGGCACCACCAGATAGAGCGCCGAGGAGACGATCCCCTGCGGGTGGATATGGGCCGTGTGATAATCGCCTGCACCGGCTTCGCCGCCGGTCAGCCGCACCGACCACGATCCGAGCAGCCGCCACGGCGTCTCGCGGTGGCGCAGCAGCGGGTGGGCCTCGTCAAGCGGGGGAAGCTGGGCGCGGTAGGTTTCCAGCGTGGCGCGGATTGCTTCGTGCAACTCGGCCAGCACCGGCTCGGTGCGGTGGAACAGGATGCCGCGGGTTTGCGTCCCGCCGCGCAGGGACTGGCCAAGCGGCATCGAGGATACAGCGTGGAGGCGGCGCAATTCGGCAATCGCTTCGGCCACCAGCCCCTCGCGCCCCACAAGTGAACGCAGTTGCACGAGGCCGGGCTGTTCGTGCAGCCACACGGCACGCGCGTCGCCCGCCAGCCGCCACGCTATCCCGCGCAGCGCCCATGCGGAAATGCTCCACGGATCGGCCGCCAACGCGCGTGCCAGCAGATGGTCCGCAGCCTCAGGATCGCGCCCGCGCAGGGCATGGCGTGCCTCGTGCAGGTAACGCAGCGGACGGGTATCGCTCAGCGTTGCAAAGATCGTCTGCGCCCGCGCGAAATCGCCCGCAGCGCCAGCATGGATCGCTTCGAGCAGCGCAAAATGGGCCTCGTCGGGAAAGCGGCGGCGCGCTGCTGCGGCAACTTCTGCGGCTTCTGCGGCATGGTCGAGCCCGGCGAGGGTCTCGACATGGGTGGCAGGGATGTTCGGATCCTGCGGCACCCGCGCAGCGGCTTCGCGGAACGGAGCGGTGAAATCGGCCTCGCCCGCTGCCAGCCGGAGGCCAGCAAGGTAGGTGAGGCCCGCGAGGTAGCCGGGGGCCTGCTGCACGATTTGTTCGGCGATGATCCGCGCGCCCGCCGCATCGCCCGCCACCTCGAGCGCCTGCGCCTTGCCGAGCCACAGGTCGGCATCGCCGGGGGTTACCGCCAGCGCCCGGTCAAACCGCGCCAGCGCATCGGCCTCGCCGCGTTCGAGCGCGATCCGCGCCCGGCCATGCAGCGCTCGCGGGCGGGCGGGCTCGAGACCGAGCGCGATGTCATACCACCGCGCCGCCGCCTCCGGATGGCCCAGCGCACGTTCCGACAGCGCGCGCACGCTCGCATAGCGCGCATCCTTGCGCCCGCCCTCTTCGTGCAGAGCCAGCACCGCGACTGCTTCGCCATGCTTCTCACTCTGTTGCAGCGCGATGGCGAGGTTCACGGCATACTCGGCAACCTGCGGCGCTGCGGCGCAGGCAGCGGCAAAGTGCGTTTCGGCGACCAGCGGATCGCCCGCCTTCATCGCCAGATCGCCGGCCGCATCGGCCAGCGGTGCATCATCGGTGAAATGGCGCCGCGCTGCCTCGGCCAGCGCGCGCGCGCCGGCGATATCGCCCGAATGCAGCGCCATGCGCACGCGCAGCAGCGCGCCGGCGGCATTGGGCGGCAGCGGGCTCGTGTTCACTTGCTTCGCAGCCAGCCGGTCACCGCCATCCGGCCCACCGGGGCGAACGGCGGGACATAGCTGACCAGATGCGGGGTCGGCACGCGGAACAGGTTCAGCGCATTGAAACGCGGGCGGAAGCCCTCCACCACGTCGCCTTCCTCGTCGAGGAACAGCAGATAGCCGCCCCAGTCCGGGTGCCAGTCCTCGCGCGAGAGGTTGAGGACGTAGGCGACCTCCCAGCCTTCGGCGACATGGCTGTCGATGTGGTGGCCGAGATAGTGGGTGGGGGCAAACAGCGTCGCCTGCCCGTCCGCCTTGAACAAATCGAGCCCGGTCACATCGCGCGCCAGATCCATGAAGGCCAGCGCGTTGATATGTTCGAGCAGCACCTCGTGCGGGCCGTCCGGATCCCAGCCTTCCTGCACGGCGGTAAGGATCGGATAATGGGCAAAGCGGAAGCCGTATTCGCCGCGTGCGCTGTGTTCCTCGGCGCGGCGGGCGGCGGCGGCCAATTCCTGCTGGCCTTGCGGCGCGCGGGTCTCGGCAGCGCGGAAGCTCCTCGGCTTCTCCAGCCCTGCGCCCACCGCCATGCCCCACGGCGTGCCGCGCGCCAGCACCATCAGCATCTCGCGCGCACTATCGGGGGTCAGCACGTCGCGGATCTGCACGCGGCCGGTCGCGGCAAAGCGCGCGGCGAGGGCTTCGCGATCAAGGGCAGGGTTGAGTTCGAACAGGGTCTTCATCACCACTCCGAGGCGGTTTCGGGGCGGTGCCTGCCACCGCACCCGCGCCAAGGCAAGCGCCCCGCAGGCTCCGCCGCCATCATTTTGCCCGCTTGATTTGCTGTTCGCGCTTCAATAGGCGGATTGCCAAAGGCGAGTGGCGATCAGCAACTGATTATCACCGACGCCCGACCGGGATAGGGTTTCAAGGAGAGAGCAATGAGCACTGCCTATATCGTCGAAGCGGTCCGCACCGCCGGTGGCCGTCGCGGCGGGCGTCTGGCCGGGGTGCATCCGGTGGATCTGCTGGCCAAATCGCTGGACGCCATTGTCGAGCGCAGCGGAATCGATCCCACAGCGATCGACGATGTGATCACCGGCTGCGTCAGTCAGGCGGGCGAACAGGCGATGCAGGTTGGCCGCATGGGCGTGCTGGCGAGCAAGCTGCTGCCGCAATCGACCCCGGCGGTGACGATCGATCGCCAGTGCGGCTCCTCGCAGCAGGCGATCCAGTTTGCCGCGCAGGCGGTGATGAGCGGCACGCAGGACGTGGTGATCGCCAGCGGCGTGGAAAGCATGACCCGCGTGCCGATGGGCTCCAACGTCACGCTGCACATGAAGGAAGGCCTCTACACCAAGGCCGACGGGATCGAGGCGAAGTGGCCGGGGATCAACTTCAGCCAGTTCATGGGCGCCGAGATGATCGTCAAAAAGCACGGCTTCACCAAGGATGATCTCGACCGGTTCGCTTACGAAAGCCACCTCAAGGCGATTGCCGCGACCAAGGCGGGCGCGTTCGCCAATGAAATCGTCGGCGTCGAGATCGAAACCCCCGAAGGCGCGGCGCTGCACACCATCGACGAAGGCATCCGCTTCGATGCGACGCTGGAAGGGATTGCCGGGGTCAAGCTGCTTTCGCCCGATGGCGCGCTTACGGCGGCTTCGGCGAGCCAGATTTGCGATGGCTCCTCGGCGGTGCTGGTGGTTTCGGAAGCGGCGCTCAAGGCTCACGGCCTCACCCCGCTGGCGCGCATCCACAATCTCACCGTGACTGCGGGCGATCCGGTGATCATGCTCGAAGAGCCGCTGTTCGCCACCGACCGCGCCTTGCAGCGCGCGGGCCTCAGCATGGCCGATATCGACCTTTATGAAGTCAACGAAGCCTTTGCATCGGTGCCGCTCGCATGGCTCAAGCACACCGGCGCTGATCCGGCCAAGCTCAACGTCAACGGCGGCGCGATTGCGCTCGGCCACCCGCTCGGCGCGAGCGGCACCAAGCTGATGGCGACGCTGGTTCACGCGCTGCGCGCACGCGGCAAGAAGTATGGCCTCCAGACCATGTGCGAAGGCGGCGGTGTCGCCAACGTGACGATTATCGAGGCGCTTTGATCGCCTCGCCCAACCTATTGAAGATCAGGAGAGAATAATGGAAGTTTCTGCCAATACCCCCGCCGTCGTCACCGGCGGTGCCTCGGGCCTCGGTGCGGCCACGGCGCGCGCGCTGGCGGCCAAGGGCGCCAAGGTCGCGATTTTCGACATGAACGCGGAAAAAGGCGAAGCGCTTGCCGCTGAACTCGGCGGGGTGTTTTGCCTCGTCAACGTCACCAGCGATGCCGATGTCGATGCAGGGTTCGCCAAGGCCCGCGAAGCCCACGGGCAGGAGCGCATTCTGGTGAACTGCGCCGGGATCGGCAACGCGATCAAGACCGCCAGCCGCTCGAAGGAAGACGGCTCGATCAAGCACTTCCCCATCAGCGCCTTCGATTTCGTCATTCAGGTCAACCTGATCGGCACCTTCCGCTGCATCGCCAAGTCGGCCGCAGGCATGATGAGCCTCGATCCGATCGACGAATTCGGCGAGCGCGGCGCAATCGTGAATACTGCATCGGTTGCGGGTGAAGATGGCCAGATCGGCCAGGCGGCCTACTCGGCATCGAAGGCCGGCGTGATCGGCATGACGCTGCCCATCGCGCGCGACCTCATGAACGAAGGCATCCGCGTCAACACCATCCTGCCGGGCATTTTCGACACCCCGCTGCTCGCCGCCGCGCCGCAGAACGTGCGCGATGCGCTCGCCGCCAGCGTGCCGTTCCCCAAGCGGCTCGGGATGCCGGTCGAATATGCCAAGCTCGCCATGACGATGATCGAGACCGGCTATTTCAACGGCGAGGATGTGCGCCTCGACGGCGCTATTCGTATGGCGCCGCGCTGATGATGCCATAGCCCTCTCCCCTTGCGGGAGAGGGTTGGGAGAGGGGGCCGGAGCCATGCTCCGGCCCTTGGCCCCTCTCGACTCCGACTAGGCAGCAAGCTGCCAAGTCTCCGTATCTCTCCCGCAAGGGGAGAGAGGCTATCGAGCGCAACAGCGTCTCTGACCGAACCGCCGCTTTCCTACGTCGCGAGGCTTCCATAAGCTTCCCGGCATGGTGTGTGCGTTCTCCAGCCGGCTGACTCCCCCTGTCAAAATCGCGCCCCTGTCCGAGGCTTGTTTTCGTGTTCTGGACAGTGTCTCATGTGTCTCCAACAGCGGGCGTGGATGCCCGGCGTGGAGAGGATGCATATGACCGAATACACCCAGATCATCGTCGCCAAGACCGGCGGGATCGCCACCATCACGCTCAACCGCCCGGACAAGCTCAACGCCTATACTCGCACTATGGGGCAGGAGATCATGGCGGCGATGGACGATATCGACGCGGACGACAGTGTGCGCGCGGTGATCTTCACAGGGGCGGGCGAGCGTGCGTTTTGCGCAGGAGCCGATCTGACGCCCGAAGGGGGAGGGCAGGTGTTCTCCGATCCCAATGAGGTTGATGACCTGTCCGATCCCAAGGTGCGCGACGGCGGGGGCTTGCTGACGCTGCGGCTGTTTGAATCGAAAAAGCCTCTGATTTCCGCCTGCAACGGGGTCGCCGTGGGCGTCGGCGCGACGATGCAGCTGGCGATGGACATCCGCCTTGCCAGCAGCACCGCACGTTACGGCTTCGTGTTCGCGCGGCGCGGGATCGTGCCCGAGGCCGCCTCAAGCTGGTTCCTGCCGCGCATCGTCGGCATCAGCCAAGCTTTGGAGTGGTGCTACACCGGCCGGATCTTCGATGCCGAAGAAGCCAAGGCCGGCGGGCTGGTGCGTTCGGTCCATGCGCCCGAAGACTTGCTGATCGCTGCGCGCACGCTGGCGAGCGAGATTGCCGAGAACACCTCGGCGATTTCGGTGGCGATGACACGGGCGATGATGTGGCGGCTGGCCTCAGCCGATCACCCGATGGAAGCGCACAAGATCGACAGCCGTGCGATCTACCGCCTCAGCCGCGGGGCCGATGCCAAGGAAGGCATCGCCAGCTTCCTTGAGAAGCGCCGCCCGGCCTATCCCGGCAAGGTGAGCGAGGACATGCCCGATTTCTATCCGTGGTGGGACGCGCGGCCCTATGAGTGAAACGGGCGGCGATCAGAATAGGGGGCAGAATAGGGGGCAGAACAGGGGGCGGCTTGCCGGGTTCCTGCCCTATCAGCTCTCGGTAGCGTCCAACGCAGTGAGCGATCTGATCGCCGAGCGCTATCGCAAACGCTTTGCGCTCAAGATTCCCGAATGGCGGGTAATGGCGATCCTTGGCGATCATGGCGCGGCCAGCGCAGCGGGTGAGGGGGCGATGACCCAGCGCGCGCTGACAGCAGCGACGCTGATGGACAAGGTGGCGGTCAACCGCGCGGTCAAGGTGCTGGAGGAACGCGGGTTGGTGGCGCGGGTGCCCAATCCTATCGACGGGCGCTCGCATCTGCTGGCCTTGACGGGCGAGGGGCAGGCGATCCACGCCGAGGTCATGCCGCTGGCGCTGGCAACCGAGCGCGATCTGCTGGCCGGCTTTACCCCTGAACAGCAGTCAATGCTGCGCGATATGTTGGGGGCGGTCCGGATGCGCGCCGGAGAATTGACGCGCGGGTAGCAATCTGACGGCTGAAAGGTCTGCCCGTCCCGTCACCATCCCGCCGCGCTGGTATAGCTACGGCGGGATGGCGTGCAGGAGATCCGGTTAATTGACGGCCATCGCTCCGTTGGGGCTGATCAGCGCATCCGAGATCGAACAGGCTGCCGGGCCGAGAATAACGACGAACAGCGTCGGCAGAATGAACAGGATCAGCGGAATGGTCATGATCGCAGGCAGACGTGCGGCCTTTTCCTCGGCGCGCATCATGCGCTCGTTGCGGAACTCGGCCGACAGCACGCGCAGCGCGCTGGCGAGCGGGGTCCCGTAACGCTCGGTCTGGACCATGGTGGTCACCACGCCTTTGACCGCTTCAAGATTGACGCGGTAAGCCAGGTTATTGAAGGCCATTCGGCGTTCGTTGAGGAAGCTGAGCTCGATCGCGGTCAGCGCGAATTCGTCACCGAGTTCGGGATAGGCGCGGCCCAGTTCCTTGGCGACGCGGTTGAAGGCGGCATCGACCGTCAGACCGGCCTCGGCGCAGATCACCAGCAAGTCGAGCGCGTCAGGCAGGCCCTTCTGGATTTCCTTGGTGCGCTTGGACGCCTTGTTGCCGAGGAAGATTTCCGGCCCCTTGTACGAAACGATCAGCACTGCAGCGAAAGCGCCGAAGCGGGTCATCGGACCCCAGTCGGGCCAGAATTCGACGACATAGATCATTAGAGCGGCGATTCCGCCCAGCACCAGCGGCGCAATCGCGCGCGCGCCGATGATGTAATAGGCCAGTTCCTTGTTGCGATAGCCAGCGTGCGCCAGCTTCTGCTGGATCGCCTTGATCTGGCTGTCCTGCAGCACGTTGAGGCGGCCGAGGTTGTCCTTGACCTTGTCGGTCGAGCCGGTGCTGCGGACCAGGCGCGTGCGCTTCTTGGTCGCCGAGGTGACAATCCCGGCCTTGAGCTGTTCACGCCGGGCCTCGAGCACCTTGACGCGCTTGGCCATCGGATCGCGGATGGTTACGGCGGCGTAGATCGCCAGCACCATCGCAAAGGCGGCAAGACCGGCCAGCACGGTGCCGACCATGATCACGTCGAAACCGAGCAGCATGGGTCCGTTGGGTTGTTCGATCATCGCGGTGTGTCCTGCCTCAGATTTCGAAACTGACCATCTTGGCCATGATAGCGACGCCGATACCCATCCAGGTGAGCCCGCCGAGGCCAGCCACGATCAGACGATCATCGGTGAAGAAGCCGCCGATATATTCGGGGTTCACCCAAGAGATCATGCCGAAGACGATGAATGGCAGCGAGCCGACGATATAGGCCGAAGCCTTGGATTCCGAGCTCATCGCCTTGATCTTGAGCTTCATCTGGCCGCGCTGGCGCAGCACGTTGGCGAGGTTCGACAGCGTTTCCGCAAGGTTGCCCCCCGTCTCGCGCTGGATCGCCAGCGTGATCGTGAAGAAGTTGAATTCGGGGATGCCGAGCCGGTCGCCGGTGTCCTGCAGCGCGTCTTCCATGGTCTTGCCGACCTTGATGCGATCGACAATGCTCTTGAATTCGATGCCCACCGGGCCCGGCACTTCCTGCGCCACCACGCCGAGCGTTTCGGTGACGGGGAGACCCGAACGCAGACCGCGAACCAGCAGTTCCAGCGCGTCGGGGAACTTGCTGATAAAGGCTTTGGTGCGCTTGCCGATGTAGTAGCCCACCACCAGGTGCGGAATGCCTGCGCCAACCGCGGCGCCGATCCCGAGCGCGAGCAAAGGCGCGCGGCTCTGGATGAAGATCAGCACGGCAACCGCCAGCGCAAGGCCGACCGAGGAATAGAGATATTGCGAGACCGTCCAGCCCTTGCCGGTGCGATCAAGCCGCACAGCGAGAGCTTCTATGCGCGAGCCGGAACCGGCGACCTTGAAGCTCTTGGGCCTGCGCGCGGCGATTGCCCGCCGGAACTGCGCGTCGACCTTGGCATCAAGGCTTTCCGAGTGGCGATAACGCACCGCTTGCACGCGGCGCTTCTGCGCCTTTGATGCGCCCGATCCGGTCGCGACCAGATAGCCGACAACCAGCACCGTGAAGATCATCAGCGTGATGAGCAGGGTTTGGAAAAAGTCCATGCTGTTGCTTCCTGCCTTGCGCCGCGGGAATTCCGCGTCAGGTCACGTTTGCTCCGGCGGACGGGCGGGCGAGGCAGGTTGCCCAGGCCACCCGTCCGCGCGGGGCGTTATCAGTCGGCTGCCTCGGGTTCGGGCTTGGCCTTCTTGGCGAGCAGCGCCTTGAAGTCGAACCCGCCGAGCAGCGATTTCTTCTCTTCGACACCCAGTGCCAGATCGTCGATGTTTGCCCCCATCACGCGCTCGGCGATCTGGCGGATGGCCGCAGTCGCCTTGCTCGAGCGGTTGGCATCAACGAACACCTGACCCAGCTTGGCCGCGTTCGAGGCCGCCTTGAAGTCATAGGGCACCATGAAGTCGATCTTGCGTTCGATCGAGGCCTCGAAATCGGCCTTGCTGATCTCGGCGAGGCTCGGCTGCACCTTGTTGGCGACGATCATCGGATGGGCGTGCGCGGCATTGGTCTTGAGCCACGACAGGATCCGGATGGTGTCGCGCGCCGAGGCGAGCGTCAGTTCGCATGTGAGCAGCACGAGGTTCACATCAGCCATCAACTGCGGGAAGTTGATCAGCATGTTGCGCGGCAGATCGATCACCGTCATTTCGAACGCCTGGCGGAATTCATCCTCCAGCTGCACGAAAGCGGCGCCATCGGTCATCAGCGGCTGGCTGATCGGAGCCTCGGCCGAGAGGATCGACAGGTTGTCGTTCGCCCGCACCATGGCGCGTTCGATGAACAGCGGATCGATACGGCTGGGGTTCTCGATCGCGTCGGTCAGGCCGCGGCCCGGTTCGAGATCGAGCGCCAGCGCGCCGGTGCCGAAGTGCACATCAAGATCGAGCAGCGCAGTCGGGGCCTTGTGCTGTTCGCTGAACAGCCACGCCAGCGAAGTTGCCAGCGTCGAGGCACCAGTGCCGCCGCGGGTCCCGACCACAGCGGTCGAGATGTGCCGCCGCGCCGTGTCGCCATCGCCGCCCTTGGGCGCCATGAACACCGCCAGCGCCTGATTGAGCGCATCATGCACCTGCTGCGCCGAAAGCGGCTTGAGCAGATAGTCGTGAATGCCGCTCGACAGCAGATCGCGGTAGAGGCGCACGTCGTTGACCTGGCCGATGGCGATCACCACCGTGCCCGGCTCGCAGACTTCGGCCAGCGCGTTGATGTCGTTCAGCGGATCGCCGCTTTCCGACAGGTCGACCAGCAGGATCGCCGGGCTGGCGCTGACAGAGAGCGATTGCACAGCGTTGCGCAGGCCGCCCTTGTTGCACTTTTCCGGTTGCCAGCCGAGCTCGACCACCACCGGACGGATGACGTCCAGGGCATTGTCGTCGCAGATATAGGCCGCAAAGGGATCACGATTGCCGGGCAAGCCCGATTTCCAGGGAGCGTTCATGGATCAGTTACCTCCTCCGCCAGTGCCACCACCGCCGCCACCGGCGGCTGCATCCATCAGTCCACCCTTGCCGGTCGGATCGGCTTCGCGAAGGGTCGCGATCGCCTTGTTCGACGTAGCCAGGACGGTTTCACCCGTGCCCTTCTTGCCTTCGAGCAGATCCTGCGGATCGGCCACCATGGCGGCAAGATTGCTGTTCACGCCGCAACCGAAATTGGGGCTGGTGCCGTTGGTGTAATTCATGTCCGACTTGGCCGACCAATCGGGGCAGCCGGGAACCGCGGCGCTGGAACGGGTGATCACCACCCGCGCCTGTCCGGGCTGCAGCATACCGGCCGTTGCCGGAGCCACATCGCTGATCATCAGGCCGTAACGGCCCGCCAGCTCGCGGATCGCGCTGGCGACCGCCGGGTTCTGGCCCGGGTTCTCGATCGCGATACGATCACCATAGCGCAGGTCCATCGTCTCGAACCAGCCGTTGAGGCGCTGTTGTTCGGAGATCGGCAGGCCCGAGGGGCTGGTGTTGACGTCGAGCGTGAAATTGGTCCGCTCGACCACCGGCTGCTTGGCGCTGTAAAGGCTGGTGTTGGACGGCATCCCGCCGCAACCGGCAAGCCCGAGGCCAAGGGTCAGCGCAAGGGCGAGAGCCGGCGCGCGGCCCAGACGTCCCGTCAGAGTGTTCGGTCGTGCTACAGGCATCATACTCACCTTTCTCACGTTAGAGGCTGAAACCCGGGGCCGCAGCATTGGCCTCGCGTTCGTCCTTGCGGTTCTTTTTCTCGGCCCGGCGCGGCTTTTCCGGCGTGTTCGGAACGATCGCAGCGGGATCGGCATTGCTGATCTTGGGCTGCGGCGCTTCGGGCTGCGACGAGGTCGGGGCCGGACGCTGTTCGCCCGAGACACCGGCGTTGCTCTGATAGCCGAGGAACTGTTCAAGCTCGCTCGACGAACGATAGCCGTCGGTCGGAAGCTTGATGTCCTTGGCGTCGACCGGCTTCACCAGATAGGGGGTGACAATGATCACCAGTTCGGTTTCGCCCTTGCGGAACTCGCGGCTGCGGAACAGGTTGCCCAGGATCGGCACGTCGCCGAGGCCGGGAGCCTTGTCGAGCAGGTTCTGCGAGTTGGAGCTCATCAGGCCGGCGATCATGAAGCTCTGGCCCGAGCCCAGCTCGATCGTGGTTTCGGTCCGGCGAGTGGTCAGCGCGGGCACCTGGAAGCCGTTGAGCTCGATCGACCCCTGGGTCGACAGCTCGGAGACTTCAGGGCGCACCCGCATCGAGATGCGGCCGTTCGACAGCACCGTCGGGGTGTAGGCGAGGCTCACGCCGAACTGGCGGAACTGCACCGTCACCTGGCCGAGGCCCTGAGCGATCGGGATCGGGAATTCACCGCCCGCAAGGAAGGTCGCGGTCTCGCCCGACAACGCGGTCAGGTTCGGTTCGGTGAGGGTGTTGACGAGGCCCATGCGCTCCGAGAGGTCAAGCGCGCCCAGCATATCGATGCCGAACAGCCTGCCGAGGCCCGAAAGCGTGGTGCCAGCGTTGGAGTCGACGCCCGGACCGGTGATCTCGGTGCCATCGGGCAGGACGAAAGCGGCCTGACCGATGCGGTTGCCGACGCCCAGCGGCCCGTCGACGCTGTAGGTACTGCCGCCGATGGAGCGACCGGTGCCGACCCCGAAGCGGAAGCCGCTCGAGCCGTCGAAGGTGTTGAGGTTGCCGCCAATCGCACGCAGCAGCGAACGGCTGACTTCGGCGATGGTCACCTTGAGGTTCACCTGCAGCGGCGTGGCCGTGCGCAGGCGGGTGATGACATTGGCGTCCTCGCCCAGGAAGGCCTGCACCAGACGTTCAGCTTCAGCCGCATCTTCGGGCGCGCCCACGGTGCCGGTCAGCAGCACGGTGTTGGTGCCCATGGTCGACACGGAGATCTTGGCGTCGGGCATGGCCAGCGCCATCATCTGATCGACGCTGCCGATGTTCGAGCCGACCCGGATGTTGGCCGAGAAGATCACATCGCCGCGTTCGTTGCTGGCGTAGATCGTGGTCTCGCCGCCGGCCCGTCCGAAGACATAGAGCTGGCGCTGCGACTTGATCTGGACGTCAGCGACTTCTTCATTGGCGACGAACACGTCGGTCATGTTGCCGGGCACCTGCACCAGCTCGCCCTTGCCGATGGACAGGACGATTTCCTGCGACGGCTTGACGACCTGCTGCGCGGTGGCCGTGGCTGCCGGCATGGTCGCGATCGGAGCGACCGCAACGGCGGCGAGCAGCAGCTTGGCTTTCAGGTTCAGTTTCATTCTGCGGCCCCCCTCGGGTTTGCCAGAGTTCGCTTTGTGAGAAAGCGGACGGATCGGATTGGTCGTGCCCACGTTCATTCCCCTCAGTTACCCGTGACCGAGCCGATAACCTGGCCGGTGCGGCGGGCGCCGTTCGCTTGCGGACGGAGCAGTCCGCCGTTCACGGCCTGCGGGCTCACCGGGGTTTCTTCGGTCGCCTTGCCGCGGGTCACGCGGACGCTCGGGCCCTTGTAGACCGGCTCGCTGTTCATGCGGGCCGAGATGCCGGGCGAGGGCGGGGTGTATTCCGCCTGACGACGCGCGCTATCCTGCTCCGGCATCGTCTTGCGCTGGAAGCGCGAGACATCGCCGCCGGTCACGAAGGTCGCGCCCTTGTCGATCGGACGAGCGAGCGCGGCCTTGAGCAGCTTTTCTTCCTGCTCGGGCGTGGCGTTGTCGGGGATGGCGATATCGCCGGCCGCAATCGCACGCTCGAGTTCGGCATCATTGTCAGCCAGCGAGCGCAGCGCGAGGCTGAGCGTGCCGATGGTCTGGGCAACCGCAACCTTCTCGGCGATCTTCGGCGTAACTTCGAGCGTGACGGTGCGGAACGCGGTCACGACAGTCTTGCCGTTTTCGTCGGTGGTGGTTTCGGTGGTCTGGTCAGTGGCGAGCACGCGCAGGTTGCGGATCACCGTTTCGGCGGCGCGCAGCGACTGGCCGCGGCCCTCACCTTCAACGGTCTGGGTCAGCACCAGGTCGACGCGGTCACCCGGGAAGACGAAGCCGGCAACACCTGTCATTGCCGACACCGGCACCGTAACGGCACGCATGCCCGGGCCAAGCGCCGCAGCGAGGAAGCCGCGGTCACCCGGGGCAACGATCGAGCCCTGCGTGACCGGCTCACCAGCGGTGATCGGGAAACGCACGACCGTGCCGAGCAGTTCTTCCATATTGGCTTCGCCGTCGATGAAGTAAGCGTCCTTCACCAGCTCCTTTGGCCAGGGCTGGAAGCCCAGAGCGTCAGCAGTGATGATGGTGCCTGCGGTCAATGCGCGCTTAGCCACCAAGACCCGAGGGCCGGTAGGCTGGGCGGCTTCGGCCGAAGGCGCAGCGCCTCCAGCGAAGATTGTCCGAGCAGCAAAGGCAGTTCCGATCGCGATGATCAGAGCGCCGATCAGCAGAACCAGTTTCTTCCTATCCATGGCTGAAATAGCCCCCTCGTAATCGCCCTAGGTTGGTTAGCGGGCAGGTATGGTTTCGATGCGTAAGCCCCGACTGGTTAAAATCAGGTTCACGCCGGAACTGCCGCCATGGCGGCAGCAGGCAAAAGATTGAAATAAAGCACCCACAGGCCGCCGAATGCGATCGCGACACCATAGGGAATCGCCAGACGATCGCGCTGGCGGCGCATCACGTGCCACATGCCCATCACGATGGTCAGCACGCCGCCGGCAATCGCCATCACCATCAGCAGCTGGATGAAGGCGTCCCACGGGACCCACAGCGCCAGCACGGTCAGCAGCTTCACATCGCCGCCGCCCATCATCTTGAGTGCAAACAGTCCGGCGAGCAGCACGAAGGCGGCCAACGCCACACCCAGCTGCAAGGCGACATCGGGCCACAGCGACAGGCCGCTTGACCACCAGAACGCGGGCGCGGCCAGCGCGATCGCCGCATTCAGCCAGTTGTCGATCTGACGCCGGCGAAGGTCGGTGAAAGCGGCAAAGACCAGCGCGATTGCCAAGGCAATCAGCAGCCCGTAGTGAATGGTCGTCGTCAGCATTGTGCCCCCGAAGTTGCATCGCGCAAGGTGCGCAGCGGTCTTCTTGGGATCAGTGCTACAGATGTTTGCTTACCAAAAAGTAACCAAGCTCGGAGGCTCCAAATTCACGCTATCAGCGATCCCGCGGTGATTGACCGCAGAGCCATTCCCCCCGCTGCCAGCGAGAGCATCTGGCACGCGGCTGACGGCCATGCGCTGCGGCGGATCGACTGGCCTGGCGCTGGCGATGCGGCGGTGCGCGGATCAATCCTGTTCTTCCCGGGCCGCGGCGACAATTACGAGAAATATCTCGAAACGCTGGAACAATGGCACCGCGCCGGCTGGCGGGTGACATCGGCCGACTGGCGCGGGCAGGCAGGTTCCGGGCGGCTGGGCAAGGATGCGGTGACCGGCCATGTCGCGGATTTCGCGATCTGGATCGATGATCTGGCGCATTTCTGGGAAAGCTGGGTGGCCGAAACGCCGGGGCCGCACGTGCTCGCGGGCCACTCGATGGGCGGGCATCTTGTGCTGCGCGCACTGGCCGAACGCCGGGTCAGCCCCGATGCGATGGTGCTCAGCGCGCCGATGATCGGGGTGAGCGGCCCGCCGCTGCCGCTGCCGCTGCTGCATGGCGTTGCACAGCTCATGAATGTGGTTGGCGAGCCGACGCGGCAAGCGTGGAAATGGAGCGAGAAGCCAGGCGAGCTGCCCGCCGCGCGCGCGAACCTGCTCACGCATGATGCGGATCGCTATGCCGACGAATTGTGGTGGCGCGAGCATCGCCCCGAACTGGTGATGGGCCCGGCCAGCTGGCGCTGGGTCGAACGCGCCTATGCCTCATCGCGCGGGCTTGAGGTTGCGGGCGCGCTGGAAGCCATCACGGTGCCGGTGCTGATCCTTTCGACCAGCGGCGACAAGCTCGTCAGCCACCCCGCCAACCTGCGCGCCGCACGCCGCATCCCCAAAGGCGAGCTGGTCGCCTTCGGGCCGGAAGCTCATCACGAGATCCTGCGCGAGGTTGATGCGGTGCGCGACAAGGCGATGGCCGCGATTGCCGATTTCCTCGACCGGGCTGCACCTGCCAGATGATCCACGATTTCGCCGTCATCGGCGCCGGAATGGCCGGCGCGAGCATCGCTGCCGAACTGGCCCCGCACGCCACTGTGCTGCTGCTCGAGGCCGAGGATGCGCCGGGCTATCACGCCACGGGCCGCTCGGCCGCGTTCTGGGAGGAATGCTATGGCGGCCCCGGCGTGGTGCCGCTGACGCTCGCTTCGGGGCCTTACCTTGCCGAGCACGGCTTTCTTGCTCCGCGCGGCGCGCTCTATGTCGGGCGGGCCAAGGATGCTGCGGCGATGGACGAATTTGTCGCAACCTTTGCAGGCACCGGGGTGACGATCGAGCGGCTGGACCGCGCCGGGCTCGAACGGCTCGTGCCGCAGATGCGCGGCGACTGGTGTGATGCGATCCACGAGCCGGCCTGCGCCGATATCGACGTTGCGGGGCTGCACCAGCATTATCTTGCCGCCGCGCGCCGGGTCGGGGTGGAGCTGGTGTGCCGCGCGCAGGTGACGGGCCTGCTGCGCGAATCGGGCGGCTGGCGGATTGTCACAGCAACGGGCGCCGAATTCCGCGCTGCGCGGATCATCAATGCTGCCGGTGCCTGGGCCGATGGGCTTGCCGCGCTGGCCGGTGTCGCCCCGATCGGCATTCAGCCCCTGCGCCGCACCGTGGTGCAGCTGCGCGTCGATCCCGAGGCGCCGGCCGATCTGCCGTTGGTGCTCGACATCAAGGGCGGGTTCTATTTCAAGCCCGATGGTGGGCGGCTGTGGCTCAGCCCGCATGACGAGATCCCGAGCGAACCGGGCGATGTCGCGCCCGAGGAACTCGATGTCGCGATTGCGATTGACCGGTTCGAGACGGCGACCGACTGGCGCATCGCCGCGCTCGAACGGCGCTGGGCGGGCCTGCGCAGTTTCGCGCCTGATCGGCTGCCGGTTTACGGCGCTGATCCGGCTGACCCGGCGTTCTTCTGGTTTGCAGGCCAGGGCGGCTTCGGCATCCAGACCGCACCGGCGGCGGCGCGGCTCGGTGCGCAGCTGGCGCTGGGGCAGGGGCCGGACGCGATGACACGCGGCCTTGATCCGGCGTGCTATTCGCCGGCGCGTTTTGCCGATCAGCGCGAGGCACGCACCGCCTAGCCAAGCGCGCTTCCTTATGTATTGTTGCGTGCGGGGGGCGATTGGCGCTCCGCCAGACGAGGAGGGCCAGATGGCGCACACGTTCGAGATCTATAAGGACAAGGCAGGCGAGTTCCGCGTGCGTTTCAAATACAATTCCGAAGTGATGTTTTCGACCGAGGGCTACGCCAGCAAGGCGAGCGCGCAGAACGCCATCGATTCGATCAAGAAGAACGGCCCCGACGCCGCAGTCGAAGATAACTCCTGATTTCTCGCCGCGCTGATGCGCGGTTCGGACCTCCCGCCCCGCCTCCCCACCCGGCCGCCAATGATACCATCTTGCTATGGTGGCCGGGTGGGCAGGTGGGGCGGGAGGTCTGCGTCACCGATAGGTGGCCGCAAGCTAGAACAGCGGGGGCGCGATGTCCCCCGCCGCCTAGGCTTTGGCCTGCCTTGCCGCTTCGGCGCTCGCCAGTTCATCGCAGCGCTCGTTTTCGGGGTGGCCCGAGTGGCCCTTGACCCATTCCCACGACACCTTGTGCGGGCGCGCGGCAGCGATCAGCTCGCGCCACAGATCCTCGTTGGCCACGGGTTTCTTCGCCGCATTCACCCAGCCGCGCTTCTGCCAGCCGAAGATCCACTGAGTCATGCCGTCGATGACATAGCGGCTGTCGGTGTGGACGGTGACAGCGCAGGGCTCGTTGAGCGCGGTGAGGCCGCGCAGGATCGCGGTCATCTCCATCCGGTTATTGGTGGTCGCCGCCTCGCCGCCAACCAGCTCCTTCTCGTGCGCGCCCATGCGCAGGATCGCGGCCCAGCCGCCCGGCCCGGGATTGCCCTTGCACGCCCCGTCGGTGAAGATGTCGACCTGTTTCATCGCCGCCGCCTTGGCGGTGTCAGGCTCAACCCGCAAGCAGGCTGCTGCCCGCTGTGTCGTAAAACCGCCAGCGATCCACAAATTGCATCGGATCCTTGCGGGTGACGAGCGCATCGTCGGGCGTGTCGAGCCAGTCCTCGGCGCGGCTGGCGACGAAGCGCAGGCACGCGCCCTTGGCCACTTCGGGGAACAGCGCGCGTTCGGCAGGCTCGAGCGGGCGGATGCTTTCGTAACCCTCCACCAGCGCGGCGCCGAGCGCGGGCAGATAGCGGTTCTGCGCATCAAAGCACCACGCCGCGTGGGTCACCGCCAGATCGAGCACCATCGGCCCGGTGCAAGCGAAGTAGAAATCGATCAGCCCCGTCACGCGCTCGCCCAGCATCAGCACATTATCGGGGAACAAATCGGTGTGGGTCTGCGATTGCGGCAGGGCGGTCAGATCGAGCGCGGCTGCGCGGTGCGCGGGTTCCAGCATCGCGGGCAGATCGGCGTGGATCGTCGCCAACCGCTCCGCTCCGCAGGCATCGAGGATCGCGGCGCTCGCGGCGAAATCCATGCCATTGGCGCGTGTTCGCGGAAAATCGCGCGCGGCCAGGTGCAACTGCGCCAGCACCGCGCCGACGCTGCGGGCCTGCGCCGCCGTGGGTCGGGTGGGGGAGACACCCGGCAGGAACTCGATCAGCGCCGCCGCCTTGCCCTGCTCGATCCGGAACGAGGCCCCGTCGCGATCATGCATGGTGCGCGGCACCGGGCATCCCTTGCCCGCGAGGTGATCGAGCAGATCGAGGAAATAGGGCAAATCGGCATAATCGATCCGCCGCTCATACAGCGTCAGGATGAAGCGCGTGCCGGATCGGCCCGAGCCGGTCGTCTCGACCAGCCAATTGGAATTGGACACGCCCTCGGCAATGCCCTTGGCCGAGACCAGTTCGCCGACATCATATTGCGCGATCAGCCGCGCAAGGTCTTCGGCCCCGAGGTGGGTATAGACCGCCAAGTTCCGGTGTCCGCGAGCCTAGTCCATCAACTGGCGCGGGAGCTTGAACACCATCTTCTCGATCGTGGCGGTGATTTCCTTCTCGCTGATCGTGCGCCGTTCGGACAGCGCAGCGACCACTTCGCGCACCAGGATTTCGGGTGCCGAAGCTCCAGCCGTCAGCCCCAGGGTTTTGACCCCTTCGAGCCAGGAAAAATCGATCTCGCTGGCCCGCTGGATCAGCTTGGCCGGGGTTCCGAGCCGCTCGGACACCTCGACCAGCCGCAGGGCGTTGGACGAATTGGGCGAGCCAATCACCAGCACCAGCTCGCAATCATGCGCCAGTTCCTTGACCGCGGCCTGCCGGTTCGAGGTCGCGTAGCAGATGTCCTCTGCGCGCGGGCCGGAAATGTTCGGATAGCGCCATTCGAGTGCCTGAATCACCTCGCGCGTGTCATCGACCGACAGCGTCGTCTGGGTGAGGTAGGCGAGTTCCTCGTCGGCATCGAAGGGCAGCTTTTCCACGTCCTCGATCGTCTCGACCAGGCTCATCTGGCCCGGTTCGACCTGACCCATCGTGCCGATCACCTCGGGGTGGCCTTCGTGGCCGATGAAGATGATGTGACGGTTCTTTTCGATCTGGCGTTCGGCCTGACGGTGGACCTTGCTCACCAGCGGGCAGGTGGCATCGACATAGAGCAGCTTGCGCCGCTTGGCCTCGGCCGGGACCGCCTTGGGCACGCCGTGGGCGCTGAACACCACCGGGGCATCATCGGGCACTTCGTCGAGTTCCTCGACAAAGATCGCGCCCTTGGCCTTCAGCCCTTCGACAACGTATTTGTTGTGGACGATCTCGTGCCGGACATAGACCGGCGAGCCATAGCGTTCGAGCGCTTTCTCGACGATCTCGATTGCGCGGTCGACCCCGGCGCAGAAGCCGCGCGGGGCAGCGATCAGCAGATTGAGCACGGGGCGTTCGGTGACAGTGGTGTCGCCGGAGGCCGGGGCGGAAGCGGGAAAGGGCGCGTTCATATTGCTCCCTCTAGCGTTTCTCGCACGTCCTCGCTAGGGCGCTCGGGACCGGAATTTGTAGGACAGCCCTTCGATGACACTTCGCACCCGTGCCCTTACTGCCCTTGCAGCGCTGGCCGCGCTGTCCGGTTGCGCCGGTGAAGGCGAGCTGGTTCTCGATCAGGGCCTCGGCATCACCTCGGTGCTCAGCACCTGCCCGGCGGTCGGCATTCCCGACTACACTGGCGATATCACCACCTTCCTCGCCGGCGAGGACCGCAGCACCGTGAGCCTCGACATGAGCGCCGCGATCACCAATTTGCGCCCCACCTGCAATGATGGCGGCGAGCAGATCTACAGCGAGGCGACCTTCGAAGTGCACGCCCGCCGCACCGATGTGCGCGGCGCGCGCACGGTGACGCTGCCCTATTTCGTCACTGTCCTTCAGGGCGGCAGCGCCGTGGTGAGCAAGCGCGTGGGCGAGGTCACGCTGAGCTTTGCCGACGGGCAGGAACGCGCCGTCGGCACTGCCAAGGCCGGTGCCTTCGTCAACCGCGCTGCTGCTGCGCTGCCCGATGATATTCGCGAGAAGATCACCAAGCGACGACGCGCTGGCGAAGTCGATGCCGCGCTCGATCCGCTGGCCGATCCCGAAGTGAAGGCCGCGATTGCGCGCACCCGCTTCGAAATGCTGGTCGGCTTCCAGCTGACCGAAGAGCAGCTGGCGTATAATGTAAGAAGGTAATTGGCGTTGCGCTCCCGCCTCCGCGGGAGCGTCCTCGGCGCTAATCCGTCGCTTTACGACGGGCACCTGCGGGCGCGCGTCCGCGCTTGCGACGCCTTCGGCGTTGGTCCGGTGACAATCGGCGCTGCTTTTGGTGTTCCCTTCCTCCCCGTCCCGGGCTTGACCCGGGACCCAGCTTCCTATTTTGCACGCGCGATAGTCCGCGCTCACCGCACGAGAACACGATGACCGAAACCAAAACCCTCTATGCCGCTTACACGGCGCTGATCGAAACCGTGCTGGATGCGCTGGTAACCGACGGCGTGCTGCCTTCCGGCACCTCTTACGCCAACGTCACGCTCGAGCCGCCGCGCGACACTTCGCATGGCGATCTGGCGACCAACGCCGCGATGGTGCTGGCCAAGGGCGCGGGCATGAACCCCCGCGCGCTGGCCGAGGCGATCACGGCGAAGCTGGCTGCACACCCCGCCATTGTCAGCGCCGACATCGCCGGGCCTGGCTTCATCAATCTGCGCCTTGCCCCGCAGGCGTGGCTCGATGAACTCGCCGCCATCGCCGCTCTTGGCGCGGACTATGGTCGCTCGCAGATGGGCGGCGGCACGACCGTCAATGTCGAATATGTCTCGGCCAACCCCACCGGCCCGATGCACATGGGCCATTGCCGCGGCGCGGTGGTGGGCGATGCGCTGGGCAGCTTGCTCGAATTTGCCGGCCATCAGGTGACCCGCGAATACTACGTCAATGACGCCGGGGCGCAGGTCGATGTCCTCGCCCGCTCGGTGCATATGCGCTACCTTGAGGCGCTGGGTCAGACGATCACGATCCCCGAAGGGCTGTATCCGGGCGAATACCTCGTCCCGGTGGGCGAAGCGCTGGCGGCCGAATTCGGTGACCAATATGCCGCCGCGCCCGAAAGCGACTGGCTGTTGCTGTTCCGCACCCGCGCGGTCGCGGCGATGATGGACATGATCCGCGAGGATCTCGCCACGCTCGGCATCCGGCACGACCTGTTCTCCTCGGAAGCCGAATTGCAGGCCTCGGGCAAGGTCGATGCGGCGGAGCAATGGCTGCGCGCGCATGATCTTGTTTACGACGGCGTGCTCGAAGCCCCCAAGGGCAAGGCGCCGCCGGAGGATTGGGAGCAGGTAGCACTTCCGCTGTTCCGCTCGACCAAGTTCGGCGACGATCAGGATCGCCCGATCAAGAAGTCGAACGGCGCGTGGACCTATTTCGGCGCGGACTTGGCCTACCACTTCCAGAAAGCCCAGAGCGCCGATGCGCTGGTGGACATCTGGGGCGCGGACCATGCCGGCACCGTCAAGCGGATCAAGGCAGCCGTGGCTGCGCTGACCAGCGCTGACGGCGCGGCGCCCAAGCCGTTCGAGGTCAAGCTGGTGCAGATGGTGCAGCTGATGAAGGGCGGCCAGCCGTTCAAGATGTCGAAGCGCTCGGGCAATTTCGTCACGCTCGCCGATGTCGTGGACATGGTGGGCAAGGACGTGGTGCGCTTCACCATGCTCACCCGCAAGCCCGATGCGCAGATGGATTTCGACTTCGACAAGGTGGTCGAGGCCTCGAAGGACAATCCGGTGTTCTATGTGCAATATGCCCATGCCCGGATCCGCTCGACCCTGCGCAAGGCGGCGGAAGCCGGGTTTGCGCCTTCGGACGCGGCGCTAGACCGGCTGGGGGCGGAGGAGCTGGCGCTGGTCGCCCGCGCCGCGCAGTTCCCGCGCGAGATCGAGGCCGCTGCCCGCGCGCGCGAGCCGCACCGGATTGCCTTCTACCTCTATGATCTGGCGGGCGACCTGCACTCCTACTGGAATCTCGGTAACGACCGGCCCGAAAAGCGGTTCATACTGGAACAAGATTCGAGCCTCACGGCGGCAAGGCTTTTCCTTGCCACCGCAATCGGGCAAGTGATCCGCAACGGTCTCGGCGTGCTTGGCGTCGAGGCGGTCGAGTCTATGTAGGGCTCAGGATAGTGGCCGGGGGAAGGGCACACGAATCGTGATGATCGATGCCGAATACGAGGAACTGGACGACGGCAGCGGCGAGCTTGATCTTGCCGATACCGATAACCTGCCGTGGCTCGAATCCGATGCGGATGACGAGGACGCCGGCGGGCTCGATATCGGGCAGATCCTCGGCTTTGCCGGAGGCCTGATCCTGCTGCTCGCGGTTGTGGTCGGCGCGGTGTGGTATGTCTCCAACCGTTCCGCCGGGGCCGAGGCTGTGGCGGACGGCAGCGTGATCGCCGCGCCCGAAGGCCCGATCAAGACCCGTCCCGACAATCCGGGCGGCAAGGAATTCGCCGGCACCGGCAATGTCGCCCCGCTGGTCGGCGAAGGCGAAACGCGCGAGGCGGTGGTGGCCGAAAAGACTGTCACCGCGCCAACCCCTGCACCCAAGCCCTCACCTGCGCCCAGCGCTTCGGCAACGGCAGCGCCCGCGCCCGCCGCAGTGTCCGGCGTCGGCGTCCAGCTCGCCGCCTATGGCACTCGCGCCCGCGCCGAACAGGGCTGGAGCGATCTTTCGCGCCGCACCGATGCGCTCGCCGGAGTCAAGTACCGGGTGGTCGAAGGCAAGGTCGATATCGGCACCGTGTTCCGCTTGCAGGCCGTGGCCGGCAGCCGCGCCGAGGCCGAAAAGCTGTGCGCCGCGCTGAAAGCCGACGGGCTCGACTGTCAGGTCAAGTGATCGGGCGGCTGTGCGGGCTTATCCCCGCCCTATGCAGCCGTTGACCCTTGCTTGACCCCTGCTTGCCTGCGATTTTGAGGGCATGATTCCGGCGATCTTCGGCCTCAGCGGCCCGCATCTCACCGCTGACGAGTGCGCCTTCTTTCGTGAGGCTGATCCGGCAGGCTACATCCTGTTCGGGCGCAATTGCGTGGACCCCCAGCAGCTGCGCGCCTTGACCGATGATCTGCGCAGCCTGCACGGGCGCGATCATCTGCTGGTGTCGATCGATCAGGAAGGCGGGCGCGTGGCGCGGCTGCGGCCGCCGCACTGGTCGCACTATCCCTGCGGCGAAGTCTTTGCAAAGCTGTACGAAATTGCCCCCGCCAGCGCTATTCAGGCGGCCCGCGCCAACGCCACGGCGATGGGGCTGGAACTGGCGGCGATGGGGATCACGGTCGATTATCACCCGCCGCTCGATCTGCGCGTGCCGGGAGCGCATGACGTGATCGGCGACCGCGCCTTCGGCAGCGATCCGATGCAGGTTGCCGCATTGGGCAGAGCGATCCTCGAAGGGCTGGCGGCGGGCGGCGTCACCGGGTGCATCAAGCATATGCCCGGCCACGGCCGCACCGATGTCGACACGCATAAGGCGCTGCCCACCGTCACCGCCAGCGCTGCGGAACTGGAGGACGATCTCGCCCCATTCCGCACACTGAATCAAGCCCTTATCGGCATGACCGGGCATCTCGTCTTCAACGCTTGGGATGCCGAAAACCCGGCGACCCTTTCGCCAACCGTCATCCATGACATCATCCGCGGCGCGATCGGTTTTGACGGTCTGCTGCTGACCGACGATATCGATATGGAAGCACTCGGCGGCACCATCCCCGAACGCGCCGCCCGCGCCCATGCCGCAGGGTGCGATATCATCCTGAATTGCTGGGCGAAAATGGACGACATGCAAGGCATCTGCAATGTGCTTCCCGCCATGTCGGATGTCACCGCTGCAAGGCTCGAACGCGCGCTGGCACCCACTCGCGTCGCACCGGCGATTGCGCCCGAACAGCCCGAACTCCTCGCCACCCGCGATGCGTTGCTGGCGCTTACTGGAACGGCCGCATGAGCGACGCCGACGAGCAGCCCTTCATGTTCCCGCCCGAATCGGCCAAAGCCGATGCCGACGCGCTCTATCTCGCGATTGAAGGCTGGGAGGGGCCGCTCGACCTGCTGCTCGATCTCGCGCGGCGGCAGAAGGTCGATCTGCGCCAGATCTCGATCCTCGCGCTGGTCGATCAATATCTCGGCTACATCGAGCGCGCAGGCGCAATGAAGCTCGAACTCGCCGCCGATTACCTCGTGATGGCGGCGTGGCTGGCCTATCTCAAATCGGCGCTGCTGCTGCCCAAGGACGAGCAGGAAGACCCGAGCCCGGAAGACTTGGCGCTGCGCTTGCAACTGCGCCTGCAACGCCTCGGTGCGATGCGCGAGGCCGCCGCGCGGCTGATGGGGCGTGACCGGATCGGGCGCGATGTGTTTGTGCGCGGCGCGCCTGAGGGCCTGCGCACCGATCGCAAGACCCTGTGGCGCAGTGATATGTTCGCGCTGATCCAGGCCTATGGGCAGGTGAAAGCGCGCACCGCGCCGCGCATCTATCACGTCGCCAATCGCCCGGTGATGACGCTCGATTCCGCGCTGGAGCGGGTCTCGGCGATGCTCGGCGTGACGCTCGAATGGATGGAAATCCGCGACTTCCTCCCGCCCCACGCCTCGCCTGAATTGAAGCGCTCGGCTCTGGCGTCGAGCTTTGTTGCGGCGCTCGAACTGGCCAAGCGCGGCACGGCGGAAATCGATCAGGAGAGCGCCTTTGCCCCCTTGCGCATCCGGCGACTGAAAGTGAGTGCGGCGGCGTGAGTGGCACGCTGGAACGGGCCGTCGAGGCGACGCTGTTTGCCGCCGAGGAGCCGATGACGGTAGAGGCGCTCGCGGCTCACCTTGGCGGGCTGGAGCCGGGCGAAGTGCGCGCGGCGCTGGCCGTGTTGGCAGAACTCTATGCGCAGCGCGGGGTGCATCTGGTCGAGCGGGGCAAGCGGTGGCATTTCGAGACTGCGCCCGATCTCGCGCATCTTCTGCGGCGCGAGAAGGAGCAGGTCCGCCGCCTCAGCCGCGCGGCCACCGAGGTGCTGGCGATCATCGCCTATCACGAACCGGTCAGCCGCGCGGAGATCGAATCGATCCGCGGGGTGCAGACCAGCGCGGGCACATTGGATGTGCTGATGGAGGCGGGCTGGGTCCGTCTCGCTGGCCGTCGCGAGGTGCCGGGGCGACCGGTGATCTATGCCACCACGCCCGAATTTCTCGACCATTTCGGGCTCAAATCCCGCAAGGATCTGCCCGGCATCGACGAATTGCGCGCCGCCGGCCTGCTCGATCCGGTCGACGAGGCGATGGAAGCCGCCATGCGGTTCGAACCCGACGAGACCGACGAAGCCGATAGCGACGACGCAAATTTGGCGGACTGACTGGCAATTGACGCGGGCTTGTCTTAAACATGGCGCTATTCGGCGCTGGGCACGGCCCCGGCCATGCGGCATCCCCTCGCCCCCGCGGCCGCAGATCAGGAGTTGAGACAATGGGTTTTGGTTCGCTTTGGCACTGGCTGATTGTGCTGGTGATCGTGCTGGTGCTGTTCGGGCGCGGCCGCATTTCCGAGATGATGGGCGATTTCGGCAAGGGCATTTCGAGCTTCAAGAAGGGCCTCAACGAAACCGAGGACACCGTGGCCAAGGCCGCGCAACTCGATCCGCCGGCGGCTCCGGCAGAAAAGCCCGCTGCCCAGGCTGCTCCGGCCGAAAAGACCGATACCACCGGCGCCTGATCCGCTGCCCCCTTGAGGAGGCGGCGCGGCCGCACCTGACATGTTCGATATCGGCGTTGGAGAGCTGCTGGTCATCCTGATCGTCGCGGTCGTTGTGATCGGGCCGAAGGATTTGCCATTGGCGATGCGCACTGCGGGGCGCTGGATCGGCAAGATCCGCCGTGTCTCGGCGCATTTCCGCTCGGGCATCGACACCATGGTGCGCGAAGCCGAGCTGGAAGACATGGAGAAGAAGTGGAAGGCGCAGAACGAGGAAATCATGCGCCGCTCCGCCACCCTCACCGAAGCCGAAGCCGGCGCGCCGGTGATGACGGGGCCTCCGCCGGTGGAGACACCCGCAGCTGAAACACCTTTGGCCGAAATTCCGCCGCCTCCTCCCGCAATCGCCCCTGCGCGCCCAGCGAAGGTCATTCTCGGCCGTCACGAGGATGTGACCGAGATCGAGGCTCCACGCGAGCCGATGCTTCCCGCCAAACCGCATACAGGCGAAGACAATGTTTAAGGTCGACGATCTCGACGAGACCCGCGCGCCGCTGCTCGATCACTTGATCGAACTGCGCACCCGCGTGATCCGCGCGCTGTTGGCGCTGGGCGTGGGCTTTGCGGTGTGCCTCTATTTCGCCGACGAAATCCTCGGCATTCTGGTGCAACCCTTGAAGAACGCCTTTCCTGAGGGGCAGGGCCAGCTGATCTTCACAAAGCTGCCGGAAGTGTTCTTCGTCGAGCTGAAGGTCGCGCTGTTCGCGGGCTTCATGATCAGCTTTCCGGTGATCGCCAACCAGATGTGGGCCTTTATCGCGCCGGGACTCTATGCGCGCGAGAAGAAGGCCTTCCTGCCCTTCCTCTTCGCCACCCCGGTGCTGTTCAGCGCGGGCGCGGCGCTGGCCTATTTCGTGGTGATGCCGGTTGCCTTCACCTTCTTCCTCAATTTCGGTGGGATGACCGGGGGGCTTAATGTGCAGGCGCTGCCGAGCGCGGGCGATTATCTCAGCCTCGTGATGCAGTTCATCCTCGCCTTCGGGCTCACGTTCCTGCTGCCGGTGCTGCTGCTGCTGCTCCACCGGGCGGGGATTGTCAGCCGTGATCAGATGGTGGCGGCACGGCGCTATGTGATTGTCGGCATCTTCATCATCGCTGCCATCGTCACGCCGCCCGATCCGGGCTCGCAGCTTGTGCTGGCGATCCCCCTGTGGCTGCTGTTCGAGGCCTCGCTCGTGCTCATGCGCTTGCAAGAGGGCGCCGTGGCGGCCGACAAGGCGGCGCGCGAGGCGGAGCAGGCGGCGGCGGAGTAGTTACTCCCCGCGCACCTTCACCCCGCCGATCCACACTTCGATCACCTTGGTCTGGCGGATGTCGTCAGGCGAGGCGAGCAGCGGGTCGCGGTCGACCAGCAGGAAGTCGGCCCGTTCGCCCGGCACCAGCCGCCCGAAACGGCCCTCGGCAAATCCGGCGAAGGCAGCATCCGACGTGAATCCCGCCAGCGCCGCTTCACGGCTCACGGTTTCCTTCGGGAACCAGCCGCCGAAGGGTTCGCCCTTGGCATCGGTGCGGCTGATCGCGGCGGCGATCCCGGCGAAGGGATCGGCAGGCTCCACCGGCGCGTCCGAACCAAAGGCCAGCCGTCCGCCGACTGTCATCACAGAACGCCACGGATAGGCGCCGTCAAGCCGGTCCGGCCCGAGCCGCGCTTCGGCCATCAGCCGGTCGGAGGTCTGGTGGAGCGGCTGCATCGAGGCGATGATGCCGTGCTTGCCCAGCCGCGACAGATCGGCCGGATCGATGATCTGCGCGTGCTCGATCCGCCAGCGCCGATCACCCTTGTAGCTTTCGGTAAGCTCTTCGATCGCAGCCAGCACTTCGGCATTCGCGCCGTCGCCGATGGCGTGAACGGCGCTCTGGAAATTGTCCATGCTGGCGCGGCTCATCAGATTGCGCAGCTGTGCCGGCGTGAGCAGCGGCAGGCCCCTGGCGCCCGGATCGTCGTGATAGGGCGCCTTGAGCACCGCGCCGCGCGAACCCAGCGCGCCGTCGAGATAGAGCTTGATCCCGCCCATCCGCAGCTTGTCGTCATAGAGCCAGCCGGTCGGTTCCGGCCCGGCGACCAGTTCGAGCGTTTCGAAGCTGTTGGCATAGGCCATGATCCGTATCTGCAAGCGCCCGCTATCGCCTGCGCGGCGATAGGTGCCCCAGTCGGCCAGACCGGTGCCCATATCGGCGACCGCGGTGACGCCGTAGCCGAGCAGCACCTCCTGCGCCTTGGCAAAGGCAAGATCGCGGTCTTCGGGGCGGGGCGGGGGGACGACCTCGCCGACCAGCTTCTTGGCATTGTCGACAAACACGCCCGCAGGCGCGCCCTTGGCATCGCGGATGATCTTACCGCCTGACGGATCGGCCGTCTTGGCGGTGACGCCTGCGGTGGTGATCGCCAGCGTGTTGCCCCAATTGGCGTGATTATCCGCACGCTCGAGCCACACCGGGCGGTCCGCCACTGCGGTGTCGAGTTCGGCAGCGGTGGGGAAGCGGCCGAGGCCCCACTTTTCCTGGTTCCACCCGCGCCCGAGGATCCACGGGCGGCCCGGATTGGCTTCGGCAAAGGTCTTGATCCTGGCGAGCGCGTCCTCGAGCGAGGTGGTGTCCGACAGGTCGAGCGTGAGCGCGCCGAAGCCGATATCCATCACGTGGACGTGCGCATCGATCATGCCGGGGATCAGCACGCGGCCCTTGCCATCGAGCCGGTAATCGACCTTCGGACGCGTCTCGCCGCGTGCGAGCACGGCGACAACCTTGCCGTCCTCGTCAAACACAAGGCCGGTGAAACGCTTGACCTTGCCCGCCTCGTCGATGGTCACGCCGTCGACATTATCGACCAGCGTATCGGCCAGGGCAGGGACGGAAAGAGCAAACAGCGAAGTGGCGGCGAGCGCCGTCAGAGCAAAACGCAAGGTAATCATCCTTCTTCGGGAACACGGCGCGGCAGGCGGGTGATGAGCGCAGAAGTATCCTTGCGCCCGCCCCCTGCGGCTTGAACATCGGCATAGAATTGATCGACCAGCGCGGTTACCGGCGCGGCAAGGCCCAAGCGGCGGGCCTCGGCGAGCGCATAGCCCAAGTCCTTGCGCATCCAGTCGATCGCGAAGCCGAAATCGAATTGATCCGCCGTCATGGTCGGCCAGCGGTTGTCCATCTGCCAGCTTTGCGCTGCGCCGCCCGAGATCGCCTCGTAGGTCTTGGCGAGATCAAGCCCCGCTGCCTCGGCCAGCCGCACGGCTTCGCTAAGACCGGCGAGCACGCCGGCGATGCACATCTGGTTGGCCATCTTGGCGGTCTGCCCTGTGCCGGCCGGGCCGACGTGGACGATGGCCTTGGCATAGGTGTCCATGACCGGGTGCGCGCGGGCAAGATCGGCAGCGCTGCCGCCGCACATGATCGCGAGCTTGCCATTGACCGCGCCCGCCTCGCCGCCGCTGACCGGCGCGTCGACAAAACCGATTCCCTTGGCGGCGCAGGCCTCGGCCAGCTGCCGCGCCATATCCGCCGAGGTGGTGGTGTGATCGACCAGCAGCGCGCCTGTTGCCATTGCGCCCAGCACACCCACTTCGCCGAGGGTGACTTGCGCCAGATCCTCGTCATTGCCGACGCAGGTGAAAACGATATCGCGACCCCGCGCAGCCTCGGCAGGGGTGGCCGCAAACGCGACCGGCAGACCCTCGGCGGCCCATATATCGCGCCATTTCGCAGCGCGGGTCGGCGAGCGGTTATAGGCGGTGACGGCATATCCGGCGCGGGCAAGGTGGCCTGCCATAGGGCCGCCCATCACGCCCAGCCCGATAAAGGCGATTGTCGGTTGTTCACTCATGGCAGCGGTGCCTATCGCGTTGCTGCGCGCTTGCCAACGCCTGCGCGGATGCGAAATCCGCAAGCCAGCGATTGCCCTTGTGCGCCCAAGCCTCTAATCGCCGCCGCACTATGTCAACGCAGCCTGCATCATTCAGCCCCAAGGGTGCCGCCGCTTCGCCGGCCGACCTGACCATCGACGACGTGCGCGCCGCAGCTGCCCGGATTGGCGGCGCGGTGGTCAACACCCCGATGATGCATTCGATTACCCTGTCGGAAATCACCGGCGCGGATATCTGGCTGAAGTTTGAAAACCTCCAGTTCACCGCCGCCTACAAGGAACGCGGGGCGCTCAATGCGCTGCTGCAGTTGACCGACGAGCAGCGCTCGCGCGGCGTGATCGCGGCCTCGGCGGGCAATCACTCGCAGGGCCTCAGCTATCACGGCACCCGTCTGGGCGTGCCGGTCACCATCGTCATGCCGAAGCCCACGCCGACGGTGAAGGTGATGCAGACCGAAAGCGTCGGCGGCAAGGTGCTGCTTGAAGGCGAGACCTTCGATGAGGCCTATGCCTATGCGCGGCGGCTCGAGGTCGAACTGGGGCTGACCTTCGTTCACCCCTTCGATGATCCGCACGTCGCGGCCGGCGCCGGCACGGTCGCGCTCGAGATGATCGAGGTGATGCCCGATCTCGATTGCATCGTTACCCCGATCGGCGGGGGCGGGCTGATTTCGGGGATGGCGACCGTCGCCAAGGCGCATGATCCTGCCATCGAAGTGGTTGGCGTGCAGGCGGCGCTGTTCCCTTCGATGTTCGACCGGATCAAGGGCGCGAGCTTGCCGTGCGGCGGCGATACGCTGGCCGAAGGCATCGCGGTGAAGGTGCCGGGCGATTTCACCTCCAAGGTGATCGCCGAGCGGGTCGACGACATCCTGCTGGTCGATGAACCCGCGCTCGAAAAGGCGGTGGCGCTGCTGCTGCAGATCGAAAAGACCGTGGTCGAAGGCGCGGGCGCTGCGGGCCTCGCGGCAGTGCTGAGCAACCCTGCGCGGTTCGCGGGCAAGACCATCGGGCTGGTGCTGTGCGGCGGCAATATCGACACGCGCCTGCTCGCCAATGTGCTGCTGCGCGATCTGGCGCGTCAGGGGCGTCTGGCGCGCCTGCGCATCACGCTGCAGGATCGCCCCGGCGCGCTGTTCCGGGTGATGCGCCTGTTTGACGAGCACAACGTCAACATCATCGAGATCTATCACCAGCGCATCTTCACCACGCTGCCGGCCAAGGGCCTGATCACCGATATCGAATGCGAGGCGCGCGATGCCGAGCAGGTCGACCGGCTGGTCGAAGGCCTGCGCGCCAATGGCTATTCGGTGCAACTCGTCGAACTGGGCTAAACCGCGCCGCCTGCAGCAATTGCCCGCGCTGATGCGGGGGGATTGCAGGCCCTGTGCGGGGTTATGCAAGCTTTATGCAGCCTTTGCGCAGCCCTCTCCGAGGGGTGTTTGTGCACAGGGCTGGATATTTCGCGCTGTTTCATGGTTAAGAGACTTTTACCGTGGCCCTCGTCCATGCATAAAGTTGCCACGCGATCCGCAGTTTGATTCCTACCAGAAGGACTGAGCCCACCCGTGACGGCACCGATCCGCTTCCCGAGGTTCTTCGTGACCAGCCCGGCACCCTGTCCCTATCTGCCGGGGCGGAGCGAGCGCAAGGTGTTCACCGAGCTCAAGGGTGCGCACGCAGATCAGCTTAACGAGGCATTGGGGCGCATCGGTTTCCGGCGCAGCCAGACAGTGGCCTACCGTCCGTCATGCCTTGATTGCCAGGCCTGCGTTTCGGTGCGGGTGGTGACAGGGCAATTTCGTCCTTCGGCCACGCAGAAGCGCGATCTCAAGCGCAACGAGGATCTGATCGTCACCGAATGCCGCCCCTGGGCGACTGACGAGCAGTTCGCGCTGCTGGCGCGATATCTCGGCCAGCGCCACCCCGATGGCGGCATGGCGGCAATGGACGAGCTCGATTATGCCGACATGATCGAGCACACCCCGGTCAACAGCGTGGTGACCGAATATCGCGAACGCCTGCCCAACGGAAAATCGGGCCGCCTTGTGGGCGCCTGCCTGACCGACCGTCAGGGCGACGGGCTCTCGATGATCTATTCCTTCTACGATCCCGATCTGGAAGGCCGCGCGGGGCTGGGCAGTTTCATCATCCTCGATCACATCCGCCGCGCTGCGGCTGAGGGCCTGCCCTATGTCTACCTCGGCTACTGGGTGGATGGCAGTCCGCGGATGCAATACAAGGTCCGTTACCGCCCGCTGGAACGCCTCACACGCGAAGGCTGGCAGGCGATGGACCCAGATGAGCAGCACCGGCTGATCGCCGCGGCGACAGCGCCGCGCCAGCCGCAGGACGCGTCGCTGGCCGGCGCCCGAGGCAAGGATGGTCAGCCCGTCAAGTTTCCGGAGAGCTGAAGCGCGCCTTTTTCTGAAGGGCGGGTTCGTGCTGGCGGCTGGATTGGGTCTCGCGGCCCAGCCTGCCTCCGCGCAGGTGCAGCCCGAAGAAGCTCCTGCACTGTCCGCCGAGGCCGAGGCACCTCAGCCTCCCGAGCAGCCCGCTCAGCCTCTGCCCGAACCTGCACCAGTGCCGCGCACGCTCGACGATCTGATCCCGCCCGAAGCTGTCGAGGATCCCGAAAGTTGGGCCATCCGCGGAGTGGCGCCCGGGGCGGACGTGGCCGAAGCTCCTGCCACCCCCGGGCAAGCCGCGGCCGATGCTGCGCTCTCGGCGCAGCTCGATGTGTTCCTCCCGCCGCCTGCCCCCGGCTTGCAGCCCGCGCTTGATGCCGCCTTTGCCGATTTCGCGGTCGAGGTGCCAGAGCCGCTTACGCCCGATCCCGAGGTTGAAGCGCTCGCCAGCATTGCCACGCCGGTGACTGGCGAACTGCCCGAACTCGCCGACGTGCGGATCAATGATACGTTGGTGCTCGGCTTCCCCGCCGCCGCCGGGGCCTTCCCCGAACAGAGCGAGTTCGTCGCCCGGTTCCGCGAGCTTTCGACCTTGCGCCAGCTTGACGGCGACAAGGACACCGTGCCGCAGATTTCCGCCCGCGCCCGCGCCGACGAGGTACTGCTCGGCGATATGCTGCGCACCTATGGCTATTATGCGGGCGAGGTGGTGCGGCAGCTTTCGGGCGGACGGCGCGCGCGCGAGAACCGGGAAGAGACGGGCAGCGGAGCCGATGCCGATGCCGCGATCGAGCCGAGCGTCCGGTTCGATCTGTTGCCCGGCACGCGCTACCGGTTCGGCACGATTGATCTGGGTGCGATTGCGCTGCTCCCCGCGCCCGATGCCGAGCGCTTGCGGGAGGTGTTTGCGATTGCCTCGGGCGACCCGCTCTATGCCGACCGGATCGTCGAGCGCGAGCTCGAACTGCGGATCGCGCTGGGCGAAAGCGGTTATCCCTTTGCCGAGCTGGCCGATCCCGATCTGCTGATCGATCACGCCCGCACCGAAGGCGATCTGACGCTGGCGGTCCAGCCGGGCGGCAAATATGCGTTCGGCGGCGTGGTCAGCAGCGATCCGAAGTTCCTCTCCAGCCGCCACCTTGAACGCATCGCCCGCTTCGATCCGGGCGATGTCTACCAGCAGAGCCTCGAGACCGATCTGCGCCGCGCGATCATCGCCACCGGGCTGGTGTCGAGTGTTACCATCACCCCGCGCGCGATCACGCCGCCAGCGGGCGACCAGCCGGGCGAAGTGGCGCTCGATGTCGGTTTTGAACGCGCGCCGGTGCGCACCATCGCGGCCGCTATCGGTTACGGCACCGAGGACGGCTTCAAGCTTGAAGGCCGGTGGGAGCACCGCAACCTGTTCCCGCCCGAAGGCGCGTTGCGGCTGCGCGGCATTCTCGGCACGCGCGAGGCGCTCGCCAGCATCGGCGTGCGGCGCAACAATTTCCGCGGGCGCGATCGGGTGCTGAGCGCGGATCTGTTCGCCAGCGACATCAAGACCGAGGCCGTCGATGCCCGCACCATCGGCGCCCGCATGACCTTCGAAAAGGTCTCCAACATCCTGTTCCAGAAGGAGTTCAGCTGGCAGGCGGGCGGCGAGGTGCTGTATAGCGACGAACGCAACCGCACCGTCAAGCTGGCGCCGGGCATCCCGCTGCCGAGCCGCAAGTTCCTGATCGGCGGATTGTTCGGCAACGTCACGCTCGACGAGAGTGACGATCTGCTCGATCCTTCCAGCGGCTACCGCGCTACCTTCTACCTCGCGCCCGAGGTTTCGCGATCGGAAGGCAACGAGAGCTTCTATCTGCGTGCGCAGGCCGATGCGGCCTACTACCAGTCGATCGGATCGACCGTGGTGGCCGGACGGGTGCGCCTCGCCACGATCCAGGGCGCCGGGCTCGAAAACATTGCCCCTTCGCGCCGGCTCTATTCGGGCGGCGGCGGGTCGGTGCGCGGCTACGGCTTCCAGGGTGTCGGCCCGCGCAATGATCGCGGCGAGGCGACCGGCGGGGCCTCGCTGGTGGAATTCTCGCTCGAAGCGCGGATCGAAACACCTCTGATGGACGGGGCAATCGAAGTGGTGCCTTTCGTCGATGCCGGAACGGTCAGCTTGGGCAGCACCCCCGATTTCCGCTTCATCAGCTACGGCGCCGGGGTCGGCATCCGCTACAAGACCAGCTTTGGCCCGATCCGCGTCGATGTGGCAGCGCCGCTCAATCCGGGCCCGTTTGATAGCCCGGTGGTGGTCTATGTCAGCCTCGGGCAGGCGTTCTGATGGACGCGACCGAGGAGCCCGTGCCCATTGTGGCTGCCGAAACCCCGGCTGCACGCAGCAAGCGGCGCTGGGGCAAGCGTATCGGCTGGCTGCTGGCGCTGCTGCTCGTGCCGCTGGTGCTGACAGCGGCGTTTTTCAGCTCGCCGATTGGCAAGCGGTTCATTGCGGAGCAGATCGCCGCGGTGGCCCCGGCCTCGGGCCTGCGGTTCACGGTCGGGCGGATCGAGGGCGATATCTACAACAAGGCGCGCTTGCGCGATGTGCGGGTGAGCGATCCCGAGGGTGTGTTCCTTACCATCCCCGAAGTCGACCTCGATTGGCGGCCGCTCAACTGGCTGTGGCGCGGGCTCGACATCCGCGAGGTGACGGCGCGGCGCGGGCGGCTGACGCGCCTGCCCGAATTGCTGCCGGCCGGTCCCGATGCGCCGTTGCTGCCCGATTTCGATATACGGGTGGACCGGCTGGCAATCGAGAACCTTGTGATCGCCGAAGGGGTGGCCACGCCCAAGGCCGAGCGGGTCAATGCGCTCGCCAAGGTCGACATCCGCGAGGGCCGCGCGCTGGTGGATGCCACGGCCCAGCTTGGCGCGCGTGACCGGATCGCGGTGCTGCTCGATGCGGAGCCCGATGGTGATCGGTTCGATCTCGAGGCCGATTACCTTGCGCCAGCCGGCGGCGTGCTGGCCGGGCTGGCCGGCTTCAGCAATGGTTATGACGCGCGGATTGTCGGAGATGGCACGTGGCGGCGCTGGCGCGGGACAGCGCTGGCGCGGCGGCTGCCCGAGGCGGGTGCCAAGGGCGAGACGCGCGCGTCCACGCCCCCCGTAGTGGCGCTCCAGATCAGCAATGATGCAGGCAAAATCGGCGTGCTCGGACAGGTGCGGCCCGATCTCGGCAGGGACGATCTGCTCGCCCGCGCCATCGGCGAGAAGGTCGCGGTGGCGGCCAACTTCACGCTCGCCGACAGCATCCTTGAAGGGCGCGCTGCGGTGATTACCCCTGCGCTCGATCTGCGCGGGGCAGGCGTGGTCGATCTTGCCGACAATGCGGTCGAGGGTGCGCGCACCAGCGCGGTCCTGCGCGATCCCGATCTTTTGGGCGTGGGCTGGCGCTTCGAGGAAACGCGGCTGGCAGCCGATCTCGAAGGGCCCTTCCGCGATCTGGCGATCAAGCACCGCCTGACAGTCGGGCGGCTGCTGGCAAGCGGGGTCGAGGCCCGCGGGCTGGCGCAGGAAGGCCTCGCGCGGTTTGATGGAACCGTGCTCAATGTGCCGATGGCGCTGACCGCCGAGCGGATCACCACCGGCAACGCCTATGCGGATCCGCGGCTGGTCAAGGGCCGGGTGACAGGCGCGCTGACCTATGATTTCAAAACGCAAAAGCTCGCCGCCGATGCCGCGCGGGTGGTGTTCCCCGGGCTCGACGGGACGCTGGCGCTGCGCGGGGACATTGCCGCCGGGGCCTACGCGCTGGCCGGGCCGGTAACCGCGCGCGGCCTCAAGGTCGAAGGCGCGGGCGAGGTGACTGCCAATGCCAAGATCCTCGCCAAATTCGGCCCCGCCGTGCCGTGGAGCCTGCGCGCCAATCTGGCCGGCGTGCTGTCGAAGATCGGCAATGACACCATCGTTAACCTCGCGGGCGAGCAGATCCGCTTCAAGGGCGCGCTGGGGTTCGGTGCCGGCCAGCCGCTGGTGCTGCGCGATGTTACGATTGCGAGCGCGCGGCTGAATGCGCGGCTCGACAGCAAGGTCGTGCCGGGCAGCGGGGGCCTGCGCACCACGCTCGCGGGCAGCGGGCGGCAGGCGGAATATGGCCCCTTCACTTTCGATGCCGAGATTGCGGCGGACGGCCCGCGCGCGGTGCTGGTGCTGGCCGATCCCTATCCGGCAGCGGGGCTGGAGAATGTCCGCATCGCGCTCGCGCCATCGGGCGAAGGTTTCGCGCTCGACGTCGCGGGCGGATCGCTGCTCGGTCCGTTTGAAGGGCTGCTCGGGCTGGTGATCCCCGCCAATGGGCCGACGCGGATCGCGATTGATCGGCTCGATATCTACCGCACCAAGGTCACCGGCGGGCTGGTGCTGGGCGATGCCGGAGTGTCGGGCGATCTCGTTCTGGCGGGCGGCGGGCTGGACGGGACGCTCTCGTTCCGCCCGCAAGCCGGCGATGCGATCGGTTTCGCGGTCGATGTCACCGCCCGCAATGCCGCGTTCGGCGGAGCGGTGCCGATCAGCATCGACCGTGCGACCATCAATGCCACCGGACGCTACGCCAAGGGCGACACGCGGATCGACGCTGATATCAGTGCGGCGGGTTTCGAATATGGCGCGCTCTACCTCGCCAACCTCGAGGCCAAGGCCGACATCGTGAACGGCCGCGGCAAGGTCACTGGCGGGGTCGCCGGGCGGCGCGCCGAGCGGTTCGCGCTCAATTTCGACGCCGATGTCGCGCCCGACCGGATTGCCGCCGTGGCCCGCGGGCAGTTCGCGGGCGAGGCGATCACCATGCCGCGCCGCGCCGTGCTCACCGCCGAGGAGGATGGCGGTTGGCGGCTGGCGCAGTCGCAGATCGGTTTTGCCGGGGGTTATGCCCTGCTTGAAGGCGTGCTTGGCGGGGGAGAGACCGCGCTTGAGGTCAAGTTCGCGCGGATGCCGCTGCGGCTGCTCGATCTTGCCGGAGCCGAGCTTGGGCTGGGCGGGCGGCTTTCGGGCGTGATCGACTATCGCCAGATCGGCGAAGCGGCACCGACGGCGAAGGCGCGGGTGCGGATCGACCGCTTCAGCCGCGCCGGGCTGGTGCTGTCGTCCAAGCCGGTCGGCGTGCTCGGCGTGATCGACCTCAATGGCGAGCGGCTGACGGCGGCTGGGCGGCTCACCGAGGGCGGCGCGCGGCTCGGCGATATCGCGCTGCGCATCACCGATCTACCTCCCGGACGCGACCTTGCCGCGCGGCTGCTCAACGGCCGGCTGCAGGGGCGGCTGATGTTCGAAGGCGCGGCCGAGACGCTGTGGCGGCTGGCTGCGATCGAGGCGTTCGATCTCACCGGCCCCGTCACCATTGCAGCGCGCGCCACCGGCACGCTCGCCGATCCGCGCATCACCGGAACGCTGGCGAGTGATGACCTCAAGGTCTCGAGCGCGCTCACCGGTACGCGGATCGACAATGTCCGTGCGCGCGGGCGCTTTGCCGGATCGCAGCTTGAGCTCACCAGCTTTGCCGGGGCTACCCCGGGCGGGGGGACAGTGAACGGCAGCGGCACGATCGATCTGGCCGGGATCAGCGCGACCCGTGGCCCCGGCATCGATCTGCGTGCAGCGGTGAAGGGCGCGCGCCTTCTCGACGCCAACGGCCTTGAGGCCACCATCACCGGTCCCTTGCGCATCGTCTCGAACGGCCGCGGCGGCACCATCGCGGGGCGGGTCAAGATCGACCGCGCGCGCTGGGAGCTGGGCACAGCGGCCGAGGACTTTGCCCTCCCGCAGATCGCCACACGCGAGATCAACGGCGAGGATGGCCGCGCGCGCGAGCGGGTGTCGGCGCGCGATGTCGCGTGGCGCTATCTCGTCAATGCCTCCGCGCCCGGCCGGGTCGCTGTCGACGGGATGGGGCTGGAGAGCGAATGGGGCGTTGACCTCGCGCTGCGTGGAACGGTCGATGATCCGCGCCTTGGCGGCACCGCGCGGCTGGTGCGCGGCGACTACACCTTCGCGGGCAGCCGCTTCGAACTGACACGCGGGCGCATCCTGTTCGACGAGAACGGACCGATCGATCCGCGGCTCGACATTCTGGCAGAAACCTCGCGCAACGGCACCAATGTCGATATCGCGATCACCGGCAATGCCCAGTCACCCGCGATCGACTTCTCGTCAGACCCCGCGCTGCCCGAGGAGGAGATCCTCGCAAGACTGCTGTTCGGCGGCTCGGTCACCTCGCTTTCAGCCACCGATGCGCTGCAACTGGCCGCCGCCATCGCCTCGTTGCAGGGCGGGGGCGGCGGGCTCGATCCGATCGGCGACTTGCGCCGCACAATCGGGCTCGATCAGCTGCGGATCGTCAGCGCCGACCCGCTGATCGGCCGCGGGACCGGCGTGGCACTGGGCAAGAACATCACCCGGCGCATCTACGTCGAACTGATCACCGATGGGCAGGGCTACAGCGCGACTCAGATCGAATACCGGATCACCAGTTGGCTGGCGCTGCTTGGCACGGTCTCGACCATCGGGCGCGATTCTGTGCTCATCGAGGTGTCGCGGGATTACTGATTTTTCCGCACGCCCTCCGGCCTGCGCCGCCGTTACACCGCCCATCCTCACTCTTGGCGCTGATACAGCTCCGCTTCCGCCGCGCGGCGGTTGACGAGGCCTTTGAGCACGCGGCCCCCGGCACGGTTCCAGCGCGCGAATTCGCGTGCCGCGCCTTCGATATCGCCGGCACGATGCTTGGCGGTGAGGGTCGCGCGGGCAATCGCGCCGGTGTTGTAGTGGAAGCTCACCAGCGCATCGAACTGCGGCTGCGTGGTCGGCGCATCGCCGAGCGCGGCGACGACATCGGCGGCATAGCGCGCCAGATCATCCGCAAGCCGCGCGTCACATTGGCCTTGCGTCCACACCGTATCAGGCCCGATCCGCCCGCCATGGACATGATCGCGGCCGGTTGCACCCCAGCCGATGGTCCACGGCTCGGCGCCGGTGCCGGGATCGGGATAGGCCTCGATCAGCCCGTCAAGCCGCAGCCGCGCGCAGCCTTCGAACCGCTTGATCAGCGCGGTTCCTGCCTCGCCGATCGTGCGCGGAGCCGACGTGTTGGAGACACATGAGACACTGTCCAGAGAAGGAAAATCCGGCACTGGCGCAGCCGCCTCGATCACAGGTGGGTGAGCCCGGCCGGTGCCGGCCAGATCGAGCAGGCGGCGGAGCAAGGTCAGCAGCGGGGACGGAGTTTGCTTTTGCATGATGGGACACCTCGTGAAGGACAGGGGAGTAACGAGGCCGAAGGATTAGACACAAGAATGCCCGGTAGGAAAACGGGAAGTTGCGCGCGGCGTTCTCCCTGACAGGCGTTCTGGCCTGACAAGAGTTCTTGACTGACAAGAGCTCTTTACAGTAAAGAGCTCTTGTCAGGCCCGAATCGCCGATCCGCTAGGGTCGCACGGCGGTTGCGGGCCGGACACGACAATCTGATGCAGCATAACCGGCAGGGTCACAGGTGGAAAACCGTCTGAAGCATTATCGCGAGGCGCAAGGCTGGAGCCAGGGCGAACTGGCCCGGCGGCTCGGCGTTTCGCGCCAGACGATCAATGCGGTCGAAACCGACAAGTATGATCCCTCGCTGCCGCTGGCGCTGCGCATGGCGCGATTGTTCGGCGTCGGCGTGCCGGAGCTGTTCATCGATCACTGGGAGCCCGAAGCATGACGAGCGAAAACCACACATCCGCTGCACCCCGCTGGGTGCGCAAGCTGCTGATCCCCGCGCTGATCGGCGGCGTGGCCGGCTTTGCCGCAAGCGCCGGAATGATGCGCTTCATCGATAGCTCGGCTGTCGGCGGGCTGGGCCTGTCAGCCACCATCGCCGCGCTGGTGGGCGTGCTCTATTGCGTGATCGGGTTCGGGATCGTGATCGGCACCAGCAGTCCGGGTGTCGGTGCCAAGTTCCTCAATGTCGAGGATGCCGACGAGCTGCGCGAGCAGAAGAAGATGCTGATCTGGTCCGGCACGTCGATGCTGCTGTGGGGCGTGTCGCTGCTCACACTGGCGCTGGCGGCGCCCGATGGCCCCGTGCCGCAAGCCGCTGCGCTCGCCGTGGGCGGCGGTTGCTTGGTGATCGGGATCGCGCTCTCGGTGCTGGTCTACCGCGCTTCGGACGAGCTGATGGCCGCGGTCAATCTCGAAGCCGGGGCGCTGAGCTATGGCATCGTTTCGCTGGTGATCGGCCTGTGGGCGATGCTGGCGCATCTCGGCTATACCTCCGCGCCCGCACCGCTCGATCTCTTGACGCTGTTCTATGTGCTGGTGCTGGTGGCGAGCTTCATCGCGGTGGGCCGGCGCGGGATGCTGCAGGTCCGCTGACAGGCACAAAAAAGGGGCACAAAAAAGGGGCGCCCGCACATGGCAGGCGCCCCCTTTTTCTAGCCTCGGCCTCCGCTCAGAAGCGGTAGGTGGCCGACGCGCGGAACACCCGGGCATCGGCATTGTCGCGGCCGATGGTGGTGTCAAAGCCCAGGCCCATCTGGAACGGGCCATCGCCGATAGTGGCCGCAACCCCGAGCTCGACCCAGGTGTGATCGGCGGTATCGAGCACGAAATTGGCGTTGGGGCCGGTGCCAGACACGAAGTTTGCACCCAGCAGTTGCGGGCCGTCCTCGAACTCCCACACCAGCTGCGCGTTGGCGTTGATCTTCACCATCGAGGCCTGTTTCTCGTAATCAAAGCCGAAGCGCGCCTGCGTGCTCTTGAAGCGCTCGCGGTCGATGGCGAGCGCGGTCAACCCGCCGGTCTCGCGCACCACGCCGAGATCGACGCTGGCATAGCGGGCTTCGATCCCGGGCGAGATCGTGCCGATCCCGGTGTCGAGATCATAGGACAGCCCGAGCGCGCCCGAGACCAGCAGATCGTCGCTCGAGGAGGTGAGGGTCTGGCTGTCGCCGAGGAACTCTACCCGACGCTCGGTATCGAAGCCCATGTTCGCCATCGCGAACTGGCCGTCCAGCACCGGACCGCCATCGAACTTGTGGCGCATATAGAGCGAGACGGCGTAGGTATCGCTGTCGACGGTCTGGCCAAGCGGGGCTTCGGCTTCCAATGAGCTGAAATAGCCCGCCAACCCGAGCATGGTGTTCTCGCCCGGGTAGAACTCGATCCCGCCCGACACGAACAGGCCGGTGATCTCGGTCTCCTGCGTGAAGCCCGGCAGCGAATCCACGTCGCCGCGGATGAAGCCGCCAGCGATGAACAGGCCGACATCCTCGGGCAGATTGGCCTCGCGCATTTCGGTTTCTTCCGCGCCGCTCTGCAGCGCCATCGCGCCCATGCCGAGCGGCTGGCCGACCGGCGAAAGTCCTGCCTGCACCGCGTTAAGCGGCGAGCCGCTGACGGCGATCTTGCCGCCCGCCGTGCTGCGGTCCGCCTCGCGCAGGCGGGTGTCGTTGAAGTTCTGCAGCAGGTTGACGTTCTGTGCCGCCATCGATCGCACCGCCTGCTCGGTCACCGGCGCAAGGCCGCGCAAGGTCGAACGGATCGTGTCGGCGCTGGCGAAGTCGAGGCCGTAGAGCCCGGCCACCGCCGCATTGGCGCGGTTCTGGTCGAACAGCTGCGCGTAGGCTTGCTGCACTGTGTCGTTGCTATCGATCACCGAGCCATAGCTGGCCGCTTCGATTTCCATCAGGACGGCGTTGCTCTGATAGATGAACGTCTGGCTGAGGATCGCCGAGATGCTGGTTTCCTGGAAGGTGCCGGTCACGCCGTCCTCGGCGGTAAGGATGGTGTATTGGCGGCCGTTGCCGTTGACCTGCTGGCTGATGCCGCCACCGATCCCGACGATGCCACCGACATTGGCGATGCCGGTCACCGCGATCCGGTCAGACTGCCCGCTGGCGGTGATATCGGCGAGGAAGGTGCTGCCCGAGGCCAGCACCAGATTGCCGTCGATCGTCAGCGTGCCGGTGGTGCCCATCGTGCCAGGCGAGAGGATGCCCGTGACGCTGGTCAGGAACGGTGCGGTGACGGTGCCGGTGCCTTCGAGCATCCCGGCAAACAGCGTGTAGTCGCCGACCGAGGTGATATCGCCATTGACGTTCACCCGCCCGCCGAACTGGTTGACGTCGATCAGCGAGGTAAGGCTGCCCGATGCAGCAACCGTCAGCCCGGCATTGCCGCGCACCGTCAGGCGGTCGATGGTGACATCGCTGGAGAGCGTGGTGGTGCCGGTCTGGCCGAGGGTGACGTCGAAGTAGCGCGGATTGACGTTGCCCGCGGGGGTATCGCCGATCACCGGATCGATGTTGTCCGGCACAAACCCGGTCGCGCCCGGCAGGCCATTGGCGAGCGTCGGGGCGGGAAGCGTATCGCCCTCGGCTTGCGGCGTGGTTTCGGCTGCGGCGGTGCGCGCGGTGCTTGCACCTCCCGTCGCCTCGTCCGGCAGGGCAATATCTGTGCCGCCGGTGATCAGATCGAGGCTGACCGCGCCGCGATTATTGACGAGCTCGACCGTGCCGCCCTCGGGCCCGGTGTTCGCCACGGGCGGGGTAAAGGTTTCTTCGGCCACGCCGGTCGCGACATCGACGCAGACATCACCCGGCTCCTCGAATTCGACGCATACGCTGCCGAAATCGCCGCCGGTGCCACCCAGGCCCAGCTCCGGCGTGGTCGGCAGGCCGTTCACGACATTGCCGCTGGCATCGATCACCCGGTACGCCGGATCGAGCAGCGTGACCCAGTGGCTCGCGTCTTCCCAATTGCCGTTGCCTGCGCGCGCGCCGACATAGCGGTAGGGGTTGGTCGCCGCGATATACTGCCAGTAAAGCGACAGCGGCTGGTAGAAGCTGGTGGTGCCCAGCGAGCTGAACGCCTGGCCACCAAAGAAGCGCGAACCGCCCGAAAGCACCCCGATTACCAGGTCCTCGTCCGACAGGGTGTTGTTCGCCGCATCAAGGATCAGCGGGCCGCCCGAATCCCCGCCTGCGGTGATCCCTTCGTTAGGCAGCGCATCGTCGCGGTGGACGTTGATATCGCGCACCGGCACGCGGTTCTGCGAATCGAAATCGAGCTGGTAGAGGTTCTGCGGCAAGCCGCTCTCCGCACCGAACAGCACGGCGTTGCGATCATCGAGCGACAGGAACCCGCCGAGCATATTCTCGGCCGCGCGGCGGCGGAAATCGATGCCGTTCACAGCGCCCTGCGCGGCGTTGCCGGTGGCGCCATAGCCGACGATGTTGACGTGATAGCCGGTGCCGGTCTCCGGATCGATGCTGTCGGGCGCGGGCAGGGTGCTGAACAGCAGCGCCCAGGTCGGGATGCCGGCCGCCGGCGTATCAAGGCTGGCGAGCGCGATATCCGCCTCGATAAAGCCTCCCGCCTGCGGGTTCTGCAACGAGCGCTGATCGTAGAAGATGCGGTTGATGTTGAACACCGCCAGCGCCGGATTGCTGGCGAAGTTGTTGGCGAGCCAGTTCTGGAAGCCGGGCAGGGCGTTGACGTTGAACGAGAACGCGGCCGGGATATTGTCGGCGTTGTAATCGGTTTCGGGCACGTCGTTCACGCAGTGCGCCGCGAACAGCACGGTGCGCGGGTTGATCAGCGTTCCGGTGCAGACAAAACCGTCGGCGCGGAAGAACATGCCGACACCGCGAAACTCGTCACCCGTGTCGACGATCTCGACCGGAGTCGTGGTCTCGTTCGGCACCACCGCGTTGGCGGGCGCAGACGCGGCGGCAATCGCCAGCGCGAAGGTGGCCGAGCCGGCCATCAGGCCGCGGCGACGAGTTTCGGTGAGCTTCATGGTGACCCCTTTATTATGACGCTTGGCCAGTGTCTCTGGCCAGATGAAATGTCGTAACACCGCGTTTCGGCAAGACAATTCGAAAAGATGCAAGAGTCTGATGTTTCGCCGGAAAACGCGGTTTTCTGCGCTCAGCGCAGCGCCAGAAGGACGGTGTATCCGGCGTAGAGCACCACCAGCAGCGCGCCCTCGATCCGCGACAGCCGCCAGCCACTGCGCAATTGCACGATCAGCAGCGCCGTGACGCCAAGCATCACCCAGATATCGAACCCGGCGATTTCAGCGGGCACCTCGATCGGAGTGATCAACGAGGTCAGCCCGAGAATCCCGCACAGGTTGTAGATGTTCGAGCCCACCACATTGCCCAGCGCGACATCCTCGTGCTTGCGGAGCACCGCCACGACGCAAGCGATCAGTTCGGGCAGGCTCGTGCCGACTGCGACCACGGTGAGGCCGATCACGCTTTCCGATACGCCCGCCGCGCTCGCCAGCACCACCGCGCCGTCCACCAGCCAGCCCGCGCCAAAGATTGCCGCGACCAGGCCTGCGACAATCATTCCCACGAGAATGGCCGGCCCGGTATCAGGTGGAACGGGGCGGTCTTCGGCTTCGGCTTCGTGGCGTGCGCCCTCGGGGCAGGGAGCGGCGCTCTCGGACTTGTAGGCCCACCAGAGATAGCCGACCAGCGCCGCCAGTAGCGTGACCCCGACAACTGGGCCGATCACCCCCAGCAGAACCGCGCCAGTGGCCAGCAGCGCCGAACCCCCCAGCGCAATCGAATCCCGCGCAAACGAGGCCGGGTTGACCGACAGCGGCAGGATTACCGCCGATAGTCCGAGGATGAACAGGATGTTGGCGATGTTCGACCCGACAACATTGCCGATCGCGATCCCCGGCGATCCGCCCAGTGCGGCCTGCACGCTGGTGGCAAGCTCCGGGGTGGAGGTGCCGAAGCCGACGATTGTCAGCCCCGCCAGCAAGGGCGAGATGCCCAGCCGCGCCGCCATGCCCACCGCGCCGCGCACCAGCAATTCGCCGCCCAGCGCCAGCAACACCAGGCCACCAGCCACCAGCAGGATCGAATTGGTCATCAGGCTCTCCGGAACGGTGATGGTGCAAAGCCTTAGCCGCATGGTGCAGCAGGGTGAAGTGCGCCCGCATCGCTCCTGCACAATGGTGTTTTTGGGGGCTGTCGGGGGGCTGTCAGGGGCTGTCGGGTTTTGCCAAGTCATCCGGCCCCGGATGATGGTAGAATTGCGCGGGGATGCGCTGGAACCTGTGGGGGGTGATATGGGCGGAAGCGATTGGGATCGGCGTTCTGTGCTGCACGGCGGCATGGGCGTGATGGGGGCACTGGCCACGGGCGGCATGATGGCCAGTCCGGCACAGGCGGCAGACCAGATGGTGCCGCTGGATGCCATGAGCCTGAAGAATTACCACCAGACCATGGCCAAGGTGCTGGCGCGCTCGACGCGCATCGCGGTGCCATCCTATCGCTTTGGGATGGTGATGCGCAACGGCATGGGCGCCAGCGGCGGGTCAGGCATAAGCTCGGTGGATCTGAAGGCGGATCTGGTCGGGGTCGATCCGGCGATGATGCGCCAATTGGCCCACGTCGCCTTCAGCGACTTCATCGAACGGCTGCGGGCCACGGGTCGCACCGTGCTCGGCTGGAACGAGATTTCGGGCAGCGAAGGGTTCCAGAAGCTCGAGCCCACGCCCGCCCCCTTCCTCAAGAAGCCCTTCGCGGATTCGCGGACGGTGTCGGTGGTCAGTCCCGAATATCTGCCCTTGCTCACCATCGGGCCGGAAGCCCCGCTGTCCGACCGTTCGCCGTTCAATCTGAAGAACGCCCGCGCCTTGAATGCGATGTCGGCGGCGCTGAATTGCCTGGTGATGATCCCCAGTCTGGTGCTCGACTTCGCCGCACTCTCGGGCAGCGGCCACCGGGTCTATGGCGGGAGCGCGAATGTCGGCATCCAGCCGGGGCTGTTTCTGGTGCCCTTGTTCACCCACTTCAACTTCTACCACGCCAAGATCGCGCTGGCGGGCGAGGGCGGGCGGCTGATCCTCGAAGACCGGGTGGCCGTCGGTCAGGCGGGGCAACTGGTGCAGACCGGCAGCTTCAACAACCGTGACGAGATCGAGGAATGGAACGCCTATGTCCGCTCCAATGCCTGGTGGACCGATCCCAACATGGCCGCGCCCGACCGGCCGACCCAGGCCTATGATTATTCGGCCTATCAATACCGGGTTGATCCCGAGCTGCTGCAAAGCGCGGTGAGGGATGCTGCGCGCGCCACGCATGGTCTTTACATGGGGGTGATCAATGCCAATCGTCCGGCCTAGCCTTGTTGCCGCGCTGCTTGCGCTTGCCGCTCCGGTGGCCGCGCAGACCAATCCGCTCGCCAATCCGCTCGAAGGCAACACGCAAGCACCGCAAGCTGCTGCCACCGATGCCTTGGGCGGCGTGATCATCCCGGCGGAGGAGCGCGGCCAATTGCGGCCCGATCCAGCTTACGCCGACACCGGCGGGGTCGCATTTGCCGATGAGCTGGGGTGGTACCGCTTCACCATGGCTGACGGCGGCACGACCAGCCTCGATGGCACCATGCGCAAGTTCGAATTTCCGGCCGGGACGATCCCCACCACCTGTTTCGCGGTGCGGGTGCCCGATGCGTCCTTCGCCAAGTTTTCGTTGGGCCAGATCCAGGCCGAGCTCGACACGCTTTACACGCCGTTCGATCCGCTGATCGTGAATGCCGGCTTTGCGATCGAGGAACGCAAGTCGCTGGTGCTCGATGCCGCCGGCCAGCGAACCGCCGCGCCCTTCAAGCTGCTCGGCTGGGATTCGCGCAGTGCCGAGGGCCTGCGGGTGACATGGACAATGATGCCCGCGCCCGTCGGCAATCTGTTGTTCGCCTGCTCCGGCGCGGACCCGGGCCATCAACGCGAAGTGATCCAGCGCTATCTGCGGATCGGATCGGGGATGACCAGCGGCGGCTGACCGGTAGCACAAAGCAAAAGGCCCGGAGGCGAACCCCCGGGCCTTTCAATTCCTGCCGGAAAACCGGTGTGATTACATCGAGTAATACATATCGAATTCGACCGGGCACGGGGTGGTTTCGGTGCGGATCACCTCTTCCCACTTGAGCTCGGCATAGGCTTCGATCTGGTCCTTGGTGAACACGTCGCCCTTGAGCAGGAACTCGTAGTCAGCGGCCAGCGAGTCGAGCGCCTCACGCAGCGAACCGCACACGGTCGGCACTTCGGCGAGTTCGGCCGGCGGCAGATCATAGAGGTTCTTGTCCATCGCCTCGCCCGGGTGGATCTTGTTCTCGATCCCGTCGAGGCCCGCCATCAGCAGCGCCGAATAGGCGAGGTAGGGGTTGGCCATCGCATCGGGGAAGCGGAACTCGACGCGCTTGGCCTTGTCACCCGCACCATAAGGGATGCGGCACGAGGCCGAGCGGTTGCGCGCCGAATAGGCGAGCAGCACCGGTGCTTCAAAGCCCGGCACCAGACGCTTGTAGCTGTTGGTGGTCGGGTTGGTGAAGGCATTCAGCGCCTTGGCGTGCTTGATGACACCGCCGATGAAATAGAGGCAGGTTTCCGAAAGGCCGGCATATTCGTTGCCGGCAAACATCGGCTTGCCTTCTTTCCAGATCGAGATGTGGGTGTGCATCCCCGAGCCGTTATCGGCCTTGATCGGCTTGGGCATGAAGGTCGCGGTCTTGCCGTAAGCATGGGCGACCTGATGCACGACATACTTGTAAATCTGCATCCGGTCGGCGGTCTGCACCAGCGTGCCGAAGGTCAGGCCAAGCTCGTGCTGGGCGGCGGCGACTTCGTGGTGGTGCTTGTCGCAGGGCAGGCCCATTTCGAGCATGGTCGAGACCATCTCGCCGCGGATGTCGACGGCGCTGTCAACCGGCGCGACCGGGAAGTAGCCGCCCTTGGCACGCGGGCGGTGGCCCATGTTGCCGTTCTCGTATTCCTTCGAGGTGTTGCCCGGCAGCTCGATATCGTCGATCGCAAAGCCCGAGCCGGCATAGCCGTCTTCGAAGCGCACATCGTCGAACATGAAGAATTCGGCTTCGGGGCCGACATAGACGGTGTCACCGATGCCGGTCGACTTGAGATAGGCCTCGGCGCGCTTGGCAGTGGTGCGCGGATCGCGCGAATACCAGTCACCGGTCGAAGGCTCGACGATGTCGCAGTTGATCACCATCATCGGCGCAGCGCTGAACGGATCGATCCAGGTCTCGGTGAGATCGGGCTTCAGGATCATGTCGGATTCGTTGATGGCCTTCCAGCCGGCGATCGACGAACCGTCGAACATCAAGCCGTCTTCAAGCTCGTCTTCGCCCATGACGCTGGCGACCATGGTGAGGTGCTGCCACTTGCCCTTGGGATCGGTGAAGCGCAGGTCCACCCACTCGATTTCCTCGTCCTTGATCTGCTTCAGGACGTCTTTCACTTTCGACATTTCTTGGTGCCTCCGGGTTTTCTTTGGGCGGCCCGCCACCGTGGCAGGCGCGAGAGGTTGATGGTCAGATGGCGTCTTCGTCGGTCTCGCCGGTGCGGATGCGCAGCGCGCTTTCGATCGCGGTGACGAAGATCTTGCCGTCGCCGATTCGTCCGGTCTGCGCGGCGGCGGCGATTGCCTCGACCACGCGGGCGGCCTGATCGTCAGCCACGACGACTTCAAGCTTCACCTTGGGCAGGAAGTCGACGACATATTCGGCGCCGCGATAGAGTTCGGTATGGCCCTTCTGGCGGCCGAAACCCTTGGCTTCGGTGACGGTAATGCCGGACACGCCGATTTCGTGCAGGGCTTCCTTCACTTCGTCGAGCTTGAAGGGTTTGATGATCGCTTCGATCTTTTTCACGTCGTTCCTATCCGCGACTGGCCGGATTCCTGACAAATTCCTAACAAGAATCGTGCCAAGCGCGCCCGCTGCCGGTTGAACTATCCTTGCTGTCGGGGGATTCCCGACAGGGGATGTCTTTCGCCATAACAGCGCCGGTAGCAAGATTATGGTGCACTGCGCAATGGTGCACAGCGTGTGGACGCGCGTTGCCTAAATTTTAGGCAGGACGCGCCGGTCAGAGCCGCCAATTACAGGCGCAATCCTGTGGTCTCGGGCAGGCCGCACATGATGTTGAGGTTCTGGATTGCCGCGCCCGAAGCGCCCTTGCCGAGGTTGTCGAGCACCGCGACGAGCCGCGTGTGCCAGCCGCCTTCATTGCCGAACACGAACAGCTGCATCGCGTCGGACGGCGGGGCGCTGCGTTCGAGCAGCAACTCGCCGACAGCACTTTCATCGCCCAGCGTGATGACCTGCGAGCCTGCGAAGAATTCACGCAAGGCACCGCGCAGCGCATTAGCGGTGGGATCGCCTGCCATCGCGCCCAGATGCAGCGGCACTTCGACCACCATGCCGCGATAGGCCGGCACCACAGCGGGCGCGAAGATCACGTCATGCTTCAGGCCGGCGTGCGCCTTCATTTCGGGGCGGTGCTTGTGCGCCATGTCGTAGCCATAGGCACGGAAAGCAGGCGCGCCCTCGGCCTCGAAGCGTGCGATCAGCGCATTGCCGCCGCCCGAATAGCCGCTCACCGCATTGACGGTGTAGGGCCAGTCGGCAGGCAGCAGGCCAGCGCGGACTAGCGGCGCGACCAGACCGAGAAAGCCGGTGGGGTAGCACCCCGGATTTGTCACCAGCTGCGCATTGGCGATCGCCGCGTGGCCGATCAGTTCGGGAAAGCCGTAAGTCCAACCGTCGGCGACGCGGTGCGCGCTGGAGGCGTCGATGATGCGGGTGCCCGAACCTTCGGCCAGCTTCACGGCGGCTTTCGCGGCATCATCCGGAAGGCACAGGATCGCGATATCTGCGGCGTGGAGCGCGTCGCGCCGCGCGCTCTCGTCCTTGCGCTGGGCATCGTCCAGCACCAGCAGTTCGAATTCATCGCGCCCCGTAAGCCGCTCGCGGATTTCGAGGCCGGTGGTGCCTGCAGCCCCGTCGATGAACAGGCGGATTGCCATGACCTAGGCGCTGGCAGCCGCGAGTTCGCTCGCCCGGCACCAGCCCGACGGGCCTTGCGGGCCAGGGCAGCCCCACACCCATTCGCCCGCAACATCGAGCAGTTCGAAGCGGCTTCCGGCGGCAAGTGTGGTGAAGGCCTCGCTGTCGCTGCGCGGATTGAGCCGCAGCTGCGCGCCTGCCTCGCCCACGATCTGCACCTGCGGGATCACGTAATGCGCGGCCAGATGCGTGCCTGCGAGCGCGATATGCGCCAGATCGCCGCGCAATGGCAGCGTGCCGGGCGCAGGCTTTTCCACCGGGCCTTTCAGACCCAGCACGCCCGCCGGCACGGCATAAATCGGTTCGTCGCGCTGGGCGCCGCTCATCTGCGTTTCGTCACTCTCGTCTGTCCGCCTGCGCTCTCCCCTGCGACGGCGTGGCAGGCCCGTTAGCGGCAAGCGGCCCGTGGGGCAAGCTCAGGCCCAAATCCTCAGCCGGCGTAACGCGCGCGGAGCGCGTGATAGGCAGCGCGCAGGCCAAGCCCGCGTCCGCCGCGCGCACGGCCCGGGCGGGGGTTCGGGTTCCACGCGAAGGTATCGAAATGGACCCAGTCGAGCCCCTCTCCGACAAATCGATCAAGGAACAGTCCGGCGACGCTCGCTCCGGCAAAGGGATTGGCCGAGGCATTGGCCATATCGGCCACATCCGAGGCGAGATATTCGCGGTAGGCTTCGGGCAGGGGCAGGCGCCATGCGGCATCGTCATTGGCCTTGCCCGCCATCAGAAATGCCTCTGCGGTCTCGTCCCGCCGCGCCATCATCGCGGGCAGATCAGGCCCGAGCGCCACCCGCGCCGCGCCGGTCAGCGTGGCGAAATCGACAATCAGATCGGGGCTTTCCTCCGAAGCGCGGGTCAGCGCATCGCCGAGGATCAGCCGCCCTTCGGCATCGGTGTTATGGATCTCGACCGTCAGACCCTTGCGGCTTTTGAGCACATCGCCGGGGCGGAAGGCGCTGCCGGAAATCGCGTTCTCGACCGCCGGGATCAGCAGGTGCAGCCGCACCTTCATCCGCGCAGCCATGATCAGCCCCGCCAGAGCCAGCGCGTGGGCTGCGCCGCCCATGTCCTTCTTCATCAGCCGCATTCCGGCCGACGGCTTGATATCGAGCCCGCCGGAATCGAAGCACACGCCCTTGCCGACCACCGCCAGCACCGGGTGCTGGGGATCGCCCCAAGTGAGGTGCATCAGCCGCGGTGCATGGTGCCGCGCTGCGGCCCGGCCAACCGCGTGGACCATCGGATAGCCCTGCTCCAGCGCATCGCCGCGCACCACGGTAAGCTCCGCCTTGTGCGCTTTGGCGAGCTTCTCGCACTCGGCTTCGAGCGCGGCTGGGCCGAGATCTTCGGCCGGCATATTCACGAGATCGCGCACGAGGCACTCGGCCTCGGCCTCGGCGGTCTGCGCATCAATCGCTGCCACCTGCGTGGTCAGCAAGATGCGCGGGCCTTGCGCCTTGTCTTCGCTCTTGTAGCGGTTGAAGCGGTATTGCCCGGTGATCCAGCCGAACATCGCAGGGCCAGGATCGCCATTGGCGAGGCGATAGGTGCCCTCGGGCAACTCCTCGGCGAGCTTGGCGAGGCACCAGCTCGACAGGCTTTCGGGGTTGGCGACGCCGCTTACGACAAACCAGCTGTCGCCATCGGGCACGATCCCGATCTGATAGCCGCCGCCCTCGAACTTCTGCGCGGCGAGCGCTGCGCGCTGGCCGGCGGTGAGGCCCTTGGCGAAGGCTTCGAAACCGTCCTTGTTCACAAGGTGAATGGCAATCGCGTCAGTGCCGCGGTCGGGCTGGATCAGGACTTTGGGTTCGCTCATGCCTGTTCCATAATCGCGTCAGGGCGCTTGTCGCCAGCAGATTCGGATATCGCGGCAGGACGAGGGAAGCGGGACGATGCAACGCGTGATGCAATCGGGGATTTTCGGTGCGGCGCTGGGAGTGCTTTTGACGGGTTGTTCCTCGCCCGAGGAGGTGGCGAAGGGGACCGGGGCCGTCGCTGCAGCAACCGCCAGCGCTGCCGCTTCGGCCACCGCTTCCTCCACTGCCGGGCCGGTCGCTTTCGCCGATAGTGCCAGCAAGGACGATTCCGCGCGCGAATTTGCCTATAGCTGGCCTGCCGAAGTCTCCGCCGTTCCCGCCCTTGCCGATCGTTTCACCGCCGAACGCGATCAGCTGCTCGCCGAGCAAAAGACCGAATGGGCCGAGGCTGTCGCCGAGTTCGCCGGGCAGGACTGCGTCGCCTGCACCAACCGCTCGTTCGAAAAAACGTGGGAGGTGGTCGCCGATCTACCGCGCTTCCTGTCGCTTTCGGCTAGCTTCTACGCCTACACCGGCGGCGCGCATGGCAACGGCGCCTATGACGCGCTGGTGTGGCACCGCGAGGCCAAGGCGGCGATGGACCCAAAGGCGCTGTTCCGCTCCGAAGCGGCCTTGCAGGAGGCGCTGGGCGATAGCTGGTGCAAGGCCTTGAAGGGCGAGCGGATGAAGCGGCTGGGCGCGGATTACAGCGAGGACGGGATATTCACCTGCCCGCCGATTGCCGATCTGACGCTGCTGCTCGGCTCGTCGAACAAACAGACCTTCAACCGCATCGGCTTGCTCGCCGCGCCCTATGTGGCGGGTTCCTATGCGGAAGGCACCTATGAGGTGACGCTGCCGGTGACGCCTGCGGTGCTCGCCGCGGTCAAACCCGAATACAAAGCGGCCTTTGCACTGGCGAAGTAGCTTTTTGCGGCGCGCCTCGCTATGTGAGCGCCATGCACGAATACCAACTCGTTGACGGCGATCAGACCGTCTACCGCGACGGCACCATCAAACTGCATGGTCCCGAAGGCTTTGCCGCGATGCGCAAGGCAGGCGCGCTGGCGGCCCAAATCCTCGATGCCTGCGCCGAATTGGTGAAGCCCGGCGTTACCACTGGCAGCATTGATGACGCGGTGCGGACCATGATGCTCGATGCCGGCGCGGTGCCGGCAACGCTCGGCTATCGCGGTTATGCGCATTCCTCCTGCATCTCGATCAACCATGTGATCTGCCACGGCATTCCGGGCGACAAGGTGCTGAAGGATGGCGACATCCTCAACATCGACGTCACCCCGCTGGTCGATGGCTGGCACGGCGATACCAGCCGGATGTTCTACGCGGGCGAGCCTTCGCTGAAGGCCAAGAAGCTGGTTGAAGTGACCTACGAATGCCTGATGCTCGGCATCGCGGCGGCGCAGCCCGGCGCACGGCTCGGTGATATCGGCGCGGCGATCGAGGCCCACGCCAACCAGTTCCGCTACGGCGTGGTGCGCGAGTTCTGCGGGCACGGCCTCGGCCGCCTGTTCCACGACGCGCCCGAAGTGATCCACGCCGCCAAGGCCGGGACGGGGCCCGAGCTGAAACCCGGGATGTTCTTCACCATCGAGCCGATGATCAACCTCGGCAAGCCCTGGGCGAAGGTGCTCGGCGACGGCTGGACGGCGGTGACGCGCGACAAGAGCCTGTCGGCGCAGTTCGAACACTCGATTGCGATCACCGAGACGGGCAACGAGATTTTCACGAAGAGCCCGACGGGACGGGATTGCCCGCCTTACGTCTGACACCCCGTCCCGGGCTTGACCCGGGACCCAGCTTCCTTCCTCGTCATTGCGAGGAGCCGAAGGCGACGCGGCAATCCATGGACGGCTGTTGCGACTGATTGCGAGCGTAAACCTTGGATTGCTTCGCCTGCGGCTCGCAATGACGCGTGGGGCTACAAAAACAACACCGCCAGCACCGCGCACATCACCAGCACCAGCCCGACCGAAAACCCCAGCATCGCCAGCGTCGGCCGGGTCACCCGCCCATGCAGCACCCAATCATATCCGCAGGCGATCAGGATCGTGATCGGCGGCTGCACCCCAATCGCGACCGGATCGGGCAGGCCCAGCACCTGCACCACGCGGGCATAGGCGGGGGTCATCAGCGCCAGCGTCGCGATCAGCATTGCCTGGCGGTGCGCGGCGATGTCGCGCTGCCTCGCGTAGTGCAGGGCGAGGAAATAGAGCGGGATGAAGGTCGCAAAGGCGGCGAGGTTCACCACCGTCACCTCGGGGCGGCCGAGTTCCAGCCCGATCCGCCACGAGATCACCGCCCCGCTCACCAGCATCGCCCCCACCAGCGCAATCGAGGCGCGGCCCGTGGCGCGGTGCGCGGCCAGTTTGAACCGCGCGGCGGCGAAGGCCTGGCTCGCCAGCAGCCCAAGCCACGCAATCATGCTCACGGCATGGAATACAACAATCGGGGTGTAGCGCGCCTGCACTTGCGGATGGAGTGCGGCCTTGAGCGCAAAGGCAAACAGCGTGAAGCCCAGCAGCCCCAGCGCGATGTTGCCCAGCAATTCATTGGCGCGGACGTGGCTTTCGGGTGCGCGCATTACTGCCCGCTGCGTCGCTGGAATGGCATCAGGCCCGGCACCGGCGCGATTTCGCGGCATTGCGCGGTGCCGACCACGATGCGCTCGGGCGAGTCTATCCCGACCGGCTGGAAATAGGTGAGCGCAAGGGTTTTCCGGTCGATCGCGAACTTGGTGTAGCCGGGGCCGGACGACAGGCGGTTGGGGTAGAGAATGATCTCGTCGGCCTCGTAGTGGACCCCGTAAGTCATCCCGCCGCGCGTAAAGTCAAACGGCCGGGACGTCGCCCGTTTGTGCGCGGCGTTGATGGCCAACCGGTGGCTCTTGCGCTCCCCGTTCTGGGCGATACATTCGAGATAGAGATCGCGCTCGGCGGGCGGGGCTGCGTCCTGTGCCGTGGCCGGACGCGGCAAGGCGGTCAGCCCAACAGCGATGGCTCCCAGCCAGAATGCGCGCGCCAAGCGTTCCGCCATGATCAATTCTCCCTTGCCGCCCGGATCGCGGCGCCTGCCGCGAAGGGAGCGAGTGCCACCAGCGCGAGGCTTATGGCTGCAACGAAGCCGAGGCTGATCCGATCCATCCGGGCGAGCGCGCCGGCCCCGAAAATCAGAATCGGCAGAGCGAGGGGGATCAAGAGCAGGCCGGACAGCGCCGCGCCTGCGCGCAAGGAGGCGGTCAGCGCGGCGATCATCAGGCCGATCGCAGCGAGGCCTGGCGTCCCCGCCAGCAGGCCGAGCAGCAGGATCTGGAAGGTCTCGCCTTCGATCTTGAGCAGCGCGGCGGCGGGGAAGGTTGCCAGCACCAGCGGCGGGCCGAAGCTCAGCCAATGCGCGATCAGCCGCACCGCCATCATCGCTTCCTCGGCCATTCCGCGCAGTTTCAATTGGTCGAAGAAACCGAGCTCGATATCGCGCGCCACCAGCTTTTCGAGCGGAAGGATCGCCGCGAGCAGCGCCGCAATCCACACCACCCCGCCGCCGGTCTTGGCCATGAGGTTCGCGTCCGGCCCGACAGCGAAGGGGAACAGCATCGCAACCGCGACGAAGAACACCACAGGCAGCGCCGCGCCGCCGCCAGCGAAGGGGAAGAACTGCGCGAGATCGCGGCGGAGCAGGGAGACGATCATGCGTCCTCCTCCGCTGGCGAGGGCGCAAAATCCTCTATCGCGAAGCTCGTCATCCCCGGCACATCGAGCGGCTGGTGCGAGGCAATCAGCGCGATCCCGCCGTCTGCGCAGTGCTCCCGCACCAACGCGCTGACGAGGCTTTGCGAGGCGGTATCGAGGCCGGACAAGGGCTCGTCCAGCAGCCAGATTGGCGCCGCCTGCCCCAGCACCCGGGCGAGGGCTGCGCGCTTTTTCTGCCCCGTCGAAAGATAGCGCACCGGCACCTCGGCAAGCGCCGTTAGCCTCAGCCTCGCCATTACGGCCTCGCCGTCCGCGAAACCGTCCACCCCGAACCAGAAATCGAGTGCGCGGCCCAAGGGCAGATCGGGATCGAGCCCGGGGCGCTCGTCGAGAAGGGTGAGCGCTCCGCTGCGCTCAACAACCCCTGCATAAGGCGTGCATAAGCCTGCAACAGCGCGGATCAGCGTCGTCTTACCCGCGCCATTCGCGCCTGTCACATGGCACGCTGCGCCAGCCCCGAGCGAAAACGACAGCCGCCGGAACAGCAACCGCTCGCCGCGCCGGCAGGCCAGGTCATGTGCGGCAAGGGAAGGGGGTGAGGCTTGCATTGGCGCCAAGCGTTAGGGAAAAGGGCCCGCGCAAACAAGCGACCCCTTTTTCAGGAACCTCTCCCATGTCCGTCCCCGAACTCGACGCCGCCGAAATCGACCAGCTTCTCGCCGAGAATCCCCAGTGGAGCCTTTCGCGCGAGGGCAAGGCGATCACGCGCACGTTCCAGTTCAAGGATTTCTCGCAGGCGTGGGGCTTCATGAGCCGCGTCGCGCTGCTGGCCGAGGCGCAGGATCATCATCCCGAATGGTTTAACGTCTACGCCAAGGTCGAGGTGACGCTGACCACGCATGACGCCGGCGATAATGGCGGCCTCTCGCAACGCGACGCCAAGCTGGCGCGGGCGATTGATGCGCTTTTGTGATTTCGCACGCCCTCCGGCGCGCGGTGTCCTCGCTCACGCGGCCTGACGGCCCGGTGTCCCGCCTTCGGCGGTTCAGCTTCGCTTCCGCTGCGGGCGGCCGTTCGGCCTTGCGGTCGCTGCCGCGACCGTGACAGCGCCTGCCGGCTAACTTAGCTCGCCCCCTACTACCTTCCCAACGGCCCGGAACTGCCGCGCAGCTGCTTGCGCACGCGCCCTGGCATCCAGCGCTTGGCAAAGGCCATCCGCTTTGAGGTCGCGCCGACGAAATAGTCGAGCTTGTCACCGTGGACCGCGTCCCACACCGCCTTGGCGACTTCCTCGACCGGGGTGATCTCCAGCCCGGCAGCAGTGACCCGGTCGCGGATCATCTCGTTCGATTTTCGATTGCCAGTGCCATTGAGCAGCGGGGTTTCGATGAAGGCGGGGCAGATTGAGGCGACCGTGATGTGATCAGCGGCCCATTCGGCATCCAAACTTTCGCTCACCGCGCGCACCCCGTATTTGGTGGCGCAATAGACGCTCATTCCGGCAGACGCGACAATCCCAGCCGCGCTGGAAATGTTGATCAGGGCCGATCCCGGCGCGCTCGCTTTGAGGTAGGGGTAACCCGCCTGCGCGCCGTAAAGCACGCCCTTCAGATTGATGTCGAGGCAGCGGTCGATCTCATCCGGCTCCAGCTCGGCAAGCGATCCGCCGGTACCGATCCCGGCATTGTTGACCACCACGTCGATCCGCGATCCGGCAGCGGTGTTGAACGCCGCAAGCGCTTCGTCCCACGCGGCGCGGTCACGCACATCGAGGCGGTGCATGTATTTGAACCCGCCCTCGATCAGGCCGAGCGTGTCTTCCATACCCTCGACATTGACGTCGGCAATCCCGACGAACCAGCCGCGCGCGCCAAAGTGGCGGGCGACGGCGCGGCCAATGCCCGATGCCCCGCCAGTGATGAAGATGCTGCGCCGTTCCGCCATGATGATCCCTCTCCAATTGCTCTTTGCAACTTGTCTAGAGCGGACTGACACGCTTGTCAGCAGGGCAATTCAGCTGGCGAGCGCATCCTCCAGCCCCTTAACATGGGCCGCGCCTTCGACGATCTCGGCGCTGGCAGGCTTCAGCGCATCGCCCAGCGGCTCGGCCCGGCCGCCGAGGCAGGTCGCAAGGAAATTCTCGGCAATCGCATAGAAGGCGATGTTGTTTTCGGGCCGTGCAAAGCCGTGGCCTTCATCGGGGTAGAGCACATAGGTGACGGGGATTCCGGCCCCCTGCATCGCGCCCACGATCTGGTCGCTTTCGGATTGCTTGACGCGCGGATCATTGGCCCCTTGGGCGATCAGCAGCGGCTTGGTGATCTGGCTCGCCTTGTAGAGCGGGCTGGCGGCGCGCAGCAGCGCGAGGCCGTCTTCGGTGTTCGGATCGCCCATGCGTTCGTGGAAAATCTTCACCAGCGGCGCCCAGTATGGCGGAATGGTGGAGAGCAGGGTTTCAAGGTTCGACGGGCCGACAATATCCACCCCGCAGGCGAACACCTCGGGCGTGAAGGTGAGCCCCGCGAGCGTCGCATAGCCGCCATAGGAACCGCCCATGATCGCGATCCTGTCTGCCACCGCGATGCCTTGCGCCACGGCCCATTCCACCGCGTCGATCAGATCGTCGTGCATGGCGAGACCCCACTGCTTGTTGGCGGCATTGAGGAAGGCCTTGCCGAAGCCGGTCGAGCCGCGGAAGTTGACGCTCAGCACCGCATAACCGCGATTGGCGAGCAGCTGGTGCGCGGAATTGAAGCCATAGGTGTCGCGCGCCCACGGCCCGCCATGCACCAGCAGCACCATCGGCACCGGTGCTTGCGGCTTGCCCTTGCCCTCGATGTCGCTGCCCGGCGGCAGGGTAAGATAGCAGGGCAGGGTGAGCCCATCGCGGCTGGCGATCTCCACCGGGTACATCGGCAGGAGGGGCATTCCTTCCAGCTCGGGCCGCGAGGTGTAGAACGGAATGAGCCTCTGGGTCACCCTGTCGTAAATGAAGGTGCGGATCGGCTTAGTCAGCGGGTCGTTCCAGACGATCCACACAGTGTCGTCATCGGTGCGGCTGTTGACGCCGAATTCGCCTTCGAGCCGCTCGCCCATCCACGCCAGCGCGTCGGCAACGCCGGGGTCGGTCGCGACCCACTGCTTGGTGAGATAATTGACTGCATAGGCCTCGACTTCGCCGGTGACCGGATGGCGCAGGGTGCTGGTGATGTCGGCCTTATCGTCCTCGGCGATCAGGCGCTTTTCGCCGGTAGCGGTGTTCTGCGCGAACAGCGCGGCGGTGTTCCGACCGCGGCTGTCGATCCAGTAGAGCGTGGCGCCGTCGGAAGTATATCCCGCCGGCGCGGTGGTCAGCGCATCCTCCATCGCCGAGGTTTCGAACGGGGTCTCCTCGACCACGTTGTCGATCACCCGGAAGTAGTCGGTGCCGCCCGCCTCGTTCTGCCGCATTGCCATGCGCAGCACCAGATTGTCGTCGGCCATGAAGCCAGCATAGGCATTGTTTTCCAGCACCAGCGAGAGTTCGCCGCTGGCCAGATCGAGCAGGTGGACATCGTGCCACTGCGGATCGCGGTTGTTGAGGCCGAGCAGCAGCTTGTCCTTGATCGTGCTCGACGCGCCGATCAGGTCGACGCGGGTATCCGCAAACGGGGTCAGCGTCGTCTCCGTGCCGGTGGCGATGTCGACGCGGTAGAGCAGGAAGTTTTCGTCCCCGCCCTTGTCCTGAATATACATCACCGCCTTGGCGTCGGGCGACCAGAAGTGCTGGCGGATCGGGCGCTCGGTGGCGCTGGTCATGGCGCGGGCAGCCTTGGGCTCAGCGGCAGGCGCGATCCAGATGTTGAGCACCCCGTCCAGCGGCGCAATCCAGCTCAGCCACTGGCCGTCGGGGCTGATCAGGCCCTGCGCGCGGGTCGGGTTGCCGAACAGGGCGGCGCGCGGAATCAGCGGGGCGGCTTGGGGTGCTTGGGTCATGGTCTCTCCTGTATTGCCCAGTTAAGACACCATGCAGGAGGCTTCAACCCATCTGGTTTCTACAGCGCCGGGTTGGCGTAGAAATGCCAGGTAAAGATCGCCATGCTGCCGCGCTGCGGGGACCAGCTTTCCGCAAGGCGGCGGGTGGCCTTTTCGGACGGGCGTTCTTCCAGATCGAGCAGGCGCTTGACCCCTTCCTGCACCGCCAGATCGCCCGCAGGCCAAATATCGGGGCGGCCTTCAGCGAACAGCAGGTAGATTTCTGCCGACCAGCGCCCGATGCCTTTGATCCGAGTGAGCAGCGCGATTGCCTCCTCGTCATCGGCGGGCAGCGTATCGAAATCGAGTTCGCCCGCTTGCATCAACTCGCACAGGGACCGGGCATAGCCCTGCTTCTGGCGCGACAGCCCGCAGGCGCGCAGGGTGTCGTAGTCACGCTCCAGCAGGCAGGCCGGGGAAAAGTCCGCGCCCAGCTCCGCCTCCAGCTTGTTCCACACCGATGCGGCCGCCGCGACCGAGACCTGCTGGCCGACGATGGTGCGCAGCAGGGTCTTGTAGCCGGGATCGCGGATGCGGGCATCGGGATAGCCGACGCGGGTCAACGCGCTCGCCAGCTGCGGCTCGCGCGCTGCCAGCGCATCGAGATCGCTGCGCAATTTTTCCGCCGTCAGTCCCACTGCCACTTTCCTTAACTTGCTTTGGTCCGCAGACTATCTTAGCAGCCCGTCAGCACCCTCACAGCGCGGAACCTTGCGCTCAATAGCCGAAAAGGAATTCTGATCCATGCCCAGACTGGTCGTCACCAACCGCGAAGGCACCACCAGCGAGATTTCCGTCGATGACGGCCTCACTGTGATGGAAGCGATCCGCGACAATGGCTTCGACGAGCTCCTGGCGCTGTGCGGCGGGTGCTGTTCGTGCGCGACGTGCCACATCCACGTCGATGCGGCCTTCGCCGACAAGCTGCCGGCGATGAGCGAAGACGAGGACGATCTGCTCGAATCCTCCGATCACCGCGCGCCCACCAGCCGCCTGTCGTGCCAGATCCCCTTCACGGCGGAACTCGACGGCCTCCACGTCACGATCGCTCCGGAAGATTGATCCGGGGCGGGGCGCGGTCCAGTGGAAGCTGACCTCGCCCGTTTCCTGCGCGACGAACTTGGCCACGCCGCCGATGGCCCTGCCGGGCCATGGGTGGTGCACGGCCCTGTTTGGCTGTGGCAGGGCAGCGACGGCGCGCCCGCCAAGGGCTCGTGGTATTTCCTCACTATCGATGGCGAGACTGCCCATGCCATTCGCGCCCAAGCCGTCAACGCTGCCGCCTGGGGCTCGGTCTATGTCGAGGCGACCATCGGCGGCACCACGTGGCGCACATCCCTGTTCCCCTCCAAAGCGGCCGGCGGCTGGCTGCTCCCGCTGAAAGCTGCGGTGCGCAAAGCCGAGAAGATTGTCGAGGGTAGCGAGGTCGAGGTGAGCCTTGCGCTGGCGGGCTGAGCGCGGGTTGGTCATTGCGGCTTGCTGTCCGAGCGCCTAATTCATCACCCATGAACATCACCCGCCCCTTTGGCGACACGCTCGCGCTTATCGGTAACACTCCCATCGTGCGCCTCGCCGGCCCCAGCGCGGCCGCAGGCTGCGACATCTACGGCAAATGCGAATTCGCCAACCCCGGCTCCTCGGTGAAGGACCGCGCGGCGCTCTGGATCATTCGCGATGCCGAGGCGCGGGGCGAACTGCTGCCCGGCGGCACAGTGGTCGAAGGCACGGCGGGCAACACCGGCATCGGGATCGCGCTGGTCGCCAATGCGCGCGGCTACAAGACCATCATCGTCATGCCCGACAACCAGTCCAAGGAGAAGATGGACACGCTGCGGGCCTTGGGCGCGGAGCTGGTGCTGGTTCCGCCGACCAAGTTTGCCGACGCAGGCCACTTCGTCCACACCTCGCGCCGCCTCGCCGGGGAAACGCCGGGCGCGGTGTGGGCCAACCAGTTTGACAATATCGCCAACCGCCGCGCCCATATCGAAGGCACCGCGCCCGAAATCTGGGAGCAGCTGGGCGGGCGCGTGGACGGCTTCACCTGCGCGGCGGGCACCGGCGGGACGATTGCGGGCGTGGGCCTCGGCCTCAAGGCGTTTGACGAGAACATCCGCATCGCGCTCACCGATCCGCATGGCGCTGCGCTGTATAATTACTACGCGAACGGCGAATTGAAGGCCGAAGGCTCCTCGGTCGCCGAAGGGATCGGGCAGGGGCGCATCACCGCCAATCTCGAAGGCGCGCCGATCGATACGCAATATCGCATCAGCGACGAGGAAGGCCTCGTCTGGGTCGAGCGGCTGCTCAAGGAAGAAGGCCTGTGCCTCGGCCTGTCATCGGGCATCAATGTCGTGGGCGCGATTGCGCTGGGCAAGGAACTGGTCGCCGAGGGGCGCCCCAATCCGCAGGTCGCCACCATCCTGTGCGACACCGGCTTCCGCTATCTCTCCACGCTCTACAATGCCGAATGGCTCGCATCCAAGAACCTGCCGGTGTTTGACTGGCTGTCACGGACGCAGGCGGGCGTAGCATGACGCGCCCTTCGCTGCTGGCAAGGCTGCGCATCATGACCCAGCGCAGCCTGTTCACCGCATCGCGCGGTGATGCCTCCCGCCCGCTCGATACTGCCGCCGAAGCCGAGTTCCAGACCCCGCCGAGCGAGGCGCGTCAGGAAGCGATCCAGCGCCTGCAGATCGGGGTTACGGGGATCGCGGCGATGGTGCTGCTGGTGGGCCTTGCCAGCATCATCGGCAGCCAGGCCGAGATTACCGAAGACGCTGCCGTGCCCGACGCGGCTCCCACCACCGAGCCAAGCCCCTCGCCATCGCAGGCCAATCCGCTCGCCGATGCCGGCGTGGTGCCCGATATCGCTGCCGAGCCGAGCCCGTCGCCTGCCGTAACGCCCGATATACCGCCACCGCCCGGCAATGTCCCCGCAGCGCCATAGCGGCGGCGCTGTGCTGGCGTCGTTGCTGCTCGCAGCCTGCAGTCCGTCCCCGCCAGACGCACCGCCCGCGCCCCCGCCATCGCTGGGGCTGATGACCAGCCTGCCGCTCTACTGGCCCGCCGATGCCGCGCTCGAGGAGATTGCTGCAGGCAGCGCCGCGCCGCCGTGGCAACGCCGCGTGATCGAGGCGCGCTACCCGCTTGTGCCGCTCGATACGCTCTCGCCGATCCCCGCACTGTCCCCCGATGCGCCCGACACCGATCCGCTGGCGGGCCTTGGCCTGCTGGCCGTGATCCAGCCGCGCGGGCTGTCGCCAGCCGATAATGTCGCGCTCGATGATTGGGTGCGGCGTGGAGGGCGGCTGCTGCTTGCGCTCGATCCGGCGCTGACCGGTGACTACGACGCCCCGCTCGGCGATCCGCGCCGCCCGGTCGATGCAGCGCTGGTGCCGCCGGTGGTGGCGCGCTGGGGGCTCACAGTGAGCTTTGACGACGCGCAGCCGCTCGCCGCGCTCACCGTGCCCTTTGGCGAGACCACCCTGCCGCTCGCTCTGCCGGGGCGCATCACGCGCGCAAGCGCAGCGGGCCAGGATTGTACCCTCTCGGCTGAAAACACCGTTGCGACCTGCCGCGTGGGCAAGGGGCGGGTCACGTTGATCGCCGATGCCGCACTGTTCGAGCATCCCGAATTGGCGGGCGAGGATGGTGCAGCCATCAACGCGCTGTTGGCCGCCGCCTTCAATTAGGGCGCTCTCGGGGAAAACACGGGAAGCCGGGGACTCGGAGAGGGACTCGGGGCCAGCGGGACCGGGGAAAAGCCGGGAAATGGCCGATTCCTTGCGGAAATAGCGGGATTTTCTGGCGTGAATGCGGTTTGGTGAAAGCGGCTGGTGGGCAGGTAAAAGTCTAAAAAACAACAAGTTACCTAGTTTTCCCGCAATTTCCCGCAAAAATCCCTTCCATCCCGCGGGCTTCCTAGATAATACCGTGGTCCATCAAACATGTCTGTTTGCAACGCGTACGGCTGGTGGGGCCGGCGCGCTGCCGGTGCTTGCGCGCTGGTGGCGGCGGGGAAGGCATGTCGGGTGATTGCATCGGTCTCAAGGGGAGGCCGGAGTGTATCGGGGCAAGAGGGGATCGGCGCCAGTGTCGGCTTTTGGAGGATATAGTGGTCAAGCCTTCTCGCCTGCTGGCGACAAGGGCCGCTTTGTCCTGCCGCCCGCCTTCCGCAAGGCCGTGAAGGATAGCTCCGGCAGCCGCATCCTGTGCCTTGCCGCGCATGACCGCTTTGCCTGCCTCGTCGGCTTCGGCCTGTCGCGCACCGAAAAGCTCGACGCCCAGCTCGAACGCGAGGAAGAACGCGCGATCCGCTTGGGCCTCACCGATTTCGACCGCGAAGTGCGCGCCCAGCAACTCTTCGGCTTCGAACAGCTGCCCTTCGACGAGAGCGGCCGCTTTGTCATGCCCGAGCATCTGCGCGATCTCGGCAAGGTTGGCGATGGCCTCTATTTCCAGGGTGCGGGCGATTTCTTCTTCGTCTGGAACCCCGATGAGCTCGCCGGCATGGATGGGGCGTGGAAAGGTGCCCAGGCAAGCTGTGCAAAGCTTGTCGCCGCCGCCAAGAAGGGAGCCGCATGATGCCTGATGCGCCCCACATTCCTGTTCTGCTTGATGAAGTCGTGGCGGCCATCGCGCCTGCGCCCGGCATGACCATTGTCGATGCGACCTTCGGGGCGGGTGGCTACACTGCCGCACTGCTCGAAGCGGGCGCGATGGTGCACGCCTTCGACCGTGATCCCGATGCGATTGCCGCCGGGCAGGCCATGGTGGCGCGCTACGAGGGCCGCCTTGCGCTGCACCCTGCGCGCTTCTCCGCGATGCGCGCCGAACTGGCTGCGATCGGCATCACGCAGGTCGATGCGGTGGTGATGGATATCGGCGTCTCCTCGATGCAGCTCGACCAGGGCGAGCGCGGTTTTGCCTTCATGCATGATGGCCCGCTCGACATGCGCATGAGCCAGGATGGCGAGAGCGCCGCCGATTTCCTCAACACTGCCGACGAGGAAGCGATTGCCAACGTGCTGTATCACTACGGCGAGGAACGCCAGTCGCGCCGCGTCGCCCGTGCCATCGTTGCAGCACGCCCGCTGGCGACCACCGGCGAGCTCGCCCGCGTGGTGCGCCGCGCGCTGGGTCACAAGCCGCATGACAAGAAGGATCCCGCCACCCGCACGTTCCAGGCGGTGCGCATCCATGTGAACGACGAGCTGGCCGAGCTTGAAGCCGGGCTCGCTGCGGCCGAGGCGCTGCTCAAGGAGGGCGGGGTGCTCGCGGTGGTGAGCTTCCACAGTCTTGAAGACCGCATCGTCAAGCACTTCCTGCGCGCAGGATCGGGTGCAGGCCGCGCCATCTCGCGCCACCTGCCGGGCGAAATTGCCGGCCCCGCGCCGAGCTTCACGCAGGTCTCCAAGGGCATCCGCCCGACCGAGGCCGAAATCGCGCGCAATCCGCGCGCCCGCTCGTCCACCTTGCGCCACGCGATCCGCACCGGCGCACCTGCAAGGAGCATGGCGGCATGATCACCAGCCTTCAGGCGCGTTCGCTCGGGTGGATGGCGGTGCTGGCGATCTGCCTCGCGCTGGTCGTCATTCTCAGCTTCAAGGTCCATGCGGTCAAAAGCGAGGTGCTGCTGGCCGAACGCCAGATCCTTGCGCTCGAACGCGAGACGCTGCTGCTCGAAACCGAGTTCGAGACGCGTGCAAGCCAGCGCCAGTTGGCCTCGTGGAACGCGGTCGAATTCGGCTACGAAGCGCCGCGTGCCGACCAGTTCCTCGAAGGCGAGCGCCAGCTGGCGAGCCTCGGCCAGCGCCGCAGCCCCGACGCCCCTTCGCCGATCCGCCTCGCGCGGGCCGAGGTTCCGGGTGATGATGGCAGCGCGCCGGCAGACACCGCGCCGATGCGCTCGCCGGTTTCGGGCGCCAAGGTGACGCTGGCCTCGGCTGCGAGCGAGAAGGATGCCGGCGAAGTCTTCGCGCAGGCCTTTGGCGACTTCCTGGGTGACGCCTCGCCGATCCGGCCCGCCCAGGCCCAGACGCTGGGCGTCAAGGCTGCCGCCAAGGGGCTGGCAGAATGACCGCGATGGCTGCCGCTGCAGCCGTCCACTCAATCCCCGCCGGCCGGGTCCAGCGCGTCAACCTTCGCGCGCAATTGCTGTGGACCGCGCGCTTCCGGGTGCTGTGGGTGGCGCTCGGTTTTGCGCTGGTGACGCTGATCGCGATGGTGCGGATCGCCTCGCTCGCCTTCGCCGGGCAGGCGCCGGAACGCACCAGCCTTGAAGACGCGCTGCTGCCCCCGCGCGGCGAGATTACCGATCGCAACGGCGTGCCGCTGGCGCGCGCCTTCCCCGCCTATGCCCTGTGGTTCGATCCCAAGGCGATGGGCGACGAAGGCTCGCCGCTGGTTCGCACGCCGCAAGAGGTCGCGCGCGAGCTGAAGGCGATCTTCCCCGACATCAACGAGGCCCGCATGGCCGAGCGTCTCGCCTCGGGCCGTTCGGGCTATCTGCGCCGCCGCATTCTGCCTGAAGAAGCCAACAAGGTCTTCGCTCTGGGCGAGGTTGCGCTGGAAATCCCGCGCGAGACTGATCGCCACTATCCGCAAGGCACGCTGGCGGCCCATGCGCTGGGCTATGTGGTCGAGGACGAGGGCGGCAAGGTGGGCATGGAGCAGGTGCTCGAAGAGCGCTTGTCCGATCCCGACACCCGCGGCGCGCCGGTGGCGCTGTCGCTCGACGTGCGGGTGCAGGGCGCGCTCGAGGATGAATTGCGCCGCGGGATGCTGGCGACCAACGCGATTGGTGCCGCGGGCATCGTGCTCGATGTCGACACCGGCGAAGTGATGGCGATGGCGAGCCTGCCCGAATTCGACCCCAACACGGCTGGCGCGGCCGGGGCTAAGAACGTGTTCAACCGCGTTACAAACGGGGTCTACGAGCTCGGCTCCACCTTCAAGCCGATCAGCATCGCTGCCGCGATGGATGCAGGCGTGGTGGGCGATCTTTCCAAGCAGTGGAACGCTGCGCCCGTCCCGGTCGGCAGCCGCACGATCAAGGATTCGCACCCGCTCGGCGCCAGCCTCAATGTGCCGCAGGCGCTGGTGCATTCATCCAACACCGTCACCGCGCGGGTGGCCGATGCGCTCGGGCCGGAACGCCTGCGCGCCGCCATGATTGATCTGGGCATGGACAGCCGTCCCTTCATCGAACTGCCTGCCAAGGGCCGGCCGATCTGGCCCGGCGGCAAGTGGAGCCGTGTCACCAACATGACGGTCGGCTTCGGCCACGGCCTCGCGGTGACCCCGCTGCATCTCGCCAGCGCCTATGCGGCGATGGTGAATGGCGGGATCTGGCGGCCCTCGACCTTGATGAAGCTCGATCCGGCCGATGTGCCGCGCGGGCGGCGGGTGTTCAAGGAATCGACCTCCTCGCGGATGCGCCAAATGCTGCGCATGATCTCGCTCTACGGCACCGGCCGTAGCGCCGATGCGCCGGGCTACCGCGTCGGCGGCAAGACCGGCTCTGCCGAGAAAGCCTCGGGCGGCGGGTATAACAAGACCTCGCTGGTCTCCTCCTTCGCCGCCGCCTTCCCGATGGACGCGCCGCGTTATGTCGTGGTGGTGCTGGTCGACGAGCCCAAGGGCACCATCGCCAGCAGCTTCCAGCGCACCGCTGCTTTCACCGCTGCGCCTGTGGTGGGCCGCCTCGTGCCGCGCATCGGCCCGATGCTGGGCGTACAGCCCGACGAGCGCCGCGATGTCGACATCTCCGATTTGCGCTATCTGGTGGACAAGCACTGATGCTTCTGGCCGAGTTGCTGGCTGGGTGCGGTCTGGTGGCCGATGGCGCAGATGATGGCAGCGTCACCGGCTTTGCCATTGATCACCGCAAGGTGGCCCCCGGCACCGTGTTCGGTGCTTTCACGGGCGCAAGGTTCAACGGCGAGGATTTCATCGCGGCCGCGATTGAAGCGGGCGCAATCGCCATCGTCGCGCGGCCCGAGGCGAAGGTCGAAGGCGCGCTCCACATCAAGGATGCCGAGCCGCGCCGGGCGTTCGCGCAGCTGGCCGCGGGCTTCTTCGCCCCTGTTCCTGCCACCATCGTCGCTGTCACCGGCACCAACGGCAAAACCTCTTGCGTAGAGATGACCCGCCAGATTTGGCGTATGGCGGGCGAGCGCGCGGCGAGCATCGGCACGCTGGGGGTGACCACGCCTGATGGCTCGGTTTCGACCGGGCTGACCACGCCTGACATCGTCACCTTCCTTGCCAATATGAGCGGGCTTGCGCGCGAGGGCGTCACTCACGTAGCCTACGAAGCATCGAGCCACGGCTTATCGCAGTTCCGCAACGAGGGGCTCAGCGTCGCGGCCTCGGCTTTCACCAATTTCAGCCGCGACCATCTGGACTACCACGGCACGATGGAGGCCTATTTTGCGGCCAAGATGCGGCTGTTCACCGAGGTGGTTGCGCCCGGCTCTCCTGCGGTGATCCATGATGCGGGCGACGGGTCGGAATGGACCGCCAAGGCGATTGCCGAGGCAGCCGCGCGCGGCCTCGATGTGCGCACCGTCGGCGAGGGCGGGCAGTTCCTGCGCCTCGCGCTGCGCGAACCCGGCCAGCTTGGCCAGATGCTGACGATTGAACATGCGGGCGCGACACGGAAGGTCAATCTCCCGCTGATCGGGGCCTATCAGGCTGCCAATGCGCTGGTTTCGGCGGGGCTCGCCATGTCCACAGGCGTTTCGGCGTCGGCCGTGTTCGATGCGCTCTCCCGCCTGCAACCGGTGCGCGGACGGCTGGAGCGTGCCGCGATCAATGCCGCCGGCGCGCCTGCCTATGTCGACTATGCCCACACGCCCGATGCGCTCGAAGCCGCGATTGCGGCGCTGCGTCCGCATGTCGCTGCGGGCGGCCGGTTGATCGTGGTGTTCGGCGCGGGAGGGGATCGCGATGTCGGCAAGCGGCCCGAGATGGGCGCAGTCGCCGCGCGCGCGGCTGATCTTGCCATCGTCACCGACGACAATCCCCGCAGCGAAGATCCGGCCGCGATCCGCGCCGCGATCATGGCGGGCGGCGCAGGCCTGCGCGAGATCGGCGACCGCCGTGCCGCCATCGCCGCCGCAATTGCCGAGGCGGGCACCAACGACATCGTGTTGATCGCTGGCAAGGGCCACGAACAGGGCCAGATTTTCGGTTCAGGAGAGAACATGCGGGTCGAGAAGTTCGATGACGTCGAAGTGGCGCGCGAATGCGCGGGTGCTTGGGCCGGAGACGGGAGCGCCAGCGCATGAACCTGCCCAATCCCGTGATGCACCCCAGGCTGCACGTCTGGACGGTCACCGCGCGCGATGCGCTGCCCCTCGCGCTGTGGACCGCAGCCGAGATTGCCGAGGCCACTGGTGGAACCGCCAGCCATGATTTCGAGGCTTCGGGTGTCGAAATGGACTCGCGCGATGTGAAGCCGGGTGATCTGTTCGTGGCGCTCAAGGGCGAGGCGATGGATGGTCACAAGTTCCTGCCACAAGCCTCTGAAAAAGGGGCCGTTGCGGCCATTGTTGATCGTCCGGTCGATTACCCGCACGTGCTGGTCGAAGACACCACAGCGGCGCTCCACGCGCTGGCCCATGCTGCGCGTGAGCGTTCACACGCCGTGCGCATCGCGGTCACCGGGTCGGTCGGCAAAACCGGGGTCAAGGAATCGATCTTCGCCTGCCTTGACCGCGCCAGCCGGGGCGCGGCGCATCGCTCGGTGCGCAGCTACAACAACCATGTCGGCGTTCCGCTCTCGCTGGCGAGGATGCCCGCGCGTAGCCGGTTCGGCGTGTTCGAGATGGGGATGAACCACGCCGGTGAAATCGCGCCGCTGGCCGCCCACGTGCGCCCGCAGGTGGCGCTGATCACCACCATCGCGCCCGCCCATATCGAGAACCTCGGCAGCCTCGAGGCCATTGCCGACGAAAAGGCGCAGATATTCACCGGCCTGATGCCGGGCGGTACCGCGATCATTCCGGCCGACAGCGATTGGGCCGAGCGGATGATCGCCCACGCCCGCGCTTGCGGCGCTCATGTCGTCACTTTCGGACGCAGCGCCAATGCCGATGTGCGGTTGCTTGACGCGATTCCTGCCGCCGGTGGCTCCGGGTCGCTGGTCACCGCCGATCTGGGCGACCGGCGGATCTGCTACACCATCGCCGAGCCGGGCGAGCACTGGATCGTCAATTCGCTGGGCGTCATGGCAGCGGTGCGGGCAGCCGGTGGTGATCTCGCCAGCGCCGGTCTGGCGCTCGCCGAAATGGGCGGGCTGAAGGGCCGGGGCGCGCGCCACACAATTGCTGTCGATGGCGGAACCGCGCTGCTGATCGACGAAAGCTACAACGCCAACCCGGCTTCGATGCGCGCAACGCTCAAGGCCTTGGCTGCAACGCCTGCCACCCGCCGCCTTGCCGTGCTCGGCAGCATGAAGGAATTGGGCGACTTTGCCGATGCCTTCCACCGCCAGCTGGCCGAGCCGATTGCCGAGGCGGGGGTCGCGCATACGATCCTCGTGGGCGAAGAGATGCGCGCCCTTGCCGAGGAACTGGGGAAACTGGCTCCGGCGGCGCTTGGCAAGCCCATCACCTTCGCCCATTGCGGGACACCTGCCGAAGCCATTGCGGCGCTCGGTGACTTCGGTCTTGCTGCGGGGGATGCGGTGCTGGTCAAGGGCTCCAATTCGGTGGGACTGGGCAGGCTGGTGTCACATTTTACCGATAACGCCCATTCCGGGACCGCAGCGGGAGGCTGAAGCCCGATGCAAAGCCGAGTGCCACGGGCGCCGAGGAACGATTGAATGCTCTATCTGCTTGCCGAATGGCTGGGCTTCGAAGGCATCCTTAACCTGGTGCGCTACCAGAGCTTTCGCGCCGGTGCGACGCTGATGACCGCGCTGGTAATCGGTCTGTTGATCGGCCCGCGCTTCATCAACCTTTTGCGCGTTCGGCAGGGCAAGGGCCAGCCGATCCGCGAGGACGGGCCGCAAACCCATCTCGCCAAGCGCGGCACGCCGACCATGGGCGGGCTGATGATCCTGACCGCGCTGACATTGTCGATGATGCTGTGGATGGACCTCACCAACCAGTTCGTCTGGGCCTGTCTGGCGGTGACGATCGGGTTCGGGTTCATCGGCTTCCTCGATGATTATGACAAGGTGTCCAAGAACAGCCATGCGGGCGTTCCGGGGCGGGTGCGACTGGCGCTCGAATTCGTGGTGGCAGGGATCGCGGCGTGGCTGATCGTCAGCCAGATCAACACCAATCTCTATCTCCCCTTCCTGACGGGCGTGAGCATTCCGCTGGGCCCGGCCTATTACATCTTCGCCGCCTTCGTGATCGTCGGCGCAGGCAATGCAGTGAACCTGACCGACGGGCTTGATGGCCTGGCGATCATGCCGGTGATCATCGCGAGCGGCACTTTTGCGATCATCTGCTACCTTGCTGGCCGCGCGGATTTCAGCACCTATCTCGGCATCCCGCACGTGCCGGGCGCAGGCGAGCTCGCGATTTTCTGTGCGGCGATCATGGGGGCGGGCCTCGCCTTCCTGTGGTTCAACGCGCCGCCTGCGGCCGTGTTCATGGGCGATACGGGCAGCCTTGCGCTGGGCGGGGCGCTCGGCGCGATCGCGGTGGCGAGCCATCACGAGGTGGTGCTGGCGATTGTTGGCGGACTGTTCGTGCTCGAGGCGGTCAGCGTGATCGTACAGGTGTTCTGGTTCAAGCGCACCGGCAAACGAGTGTTCCGCATGGCCCCGATCCACCACCATTTCGAGCAATTGGGCTGGAGCGAGAGCAAGGTCGTGATCCGGTTCTGGATCATCGCGATCGTGCTGGCGCTGATCGGCCTCTCGACGCTCAAGCTGCGATAGGGGGGACAGCGCGCGCGTGATCGTCTCCCCCGCCTTCAGGAACAAGCGGTTCGCGGTGCTCGGCCTTGCCCGCTCGGGTGCGGCCGCGGCCGAGGCGCTGATCGCGAGCGGGGCCGAGGTGATCGGCTGGGACCGGCAGGACATCGCCCGCGAACCCTTTGAAGGCCGCTGCCGGCTGATCGATCCGCTGGAGCTGGATTTGACCGGGTTTGCCGGCGTGGTGGTCTCGCCCGGCGTGCCGCTCAACAGCCACCCCATCGGCCCGCACACCTGGCAATATGGCCTGCCGGTAATCGGCGATATCGAACTCTTCGCGCAGGCCCGCGCCAGCCTGCCACCGCACAAGGTGGTTGGCATCACCGGCACCAACGGCAAATCGACCACTACCGCACTCACCCACCATATCCTCAGCAGCAACGGCGTGCCCTGCGTGATGGGCGGCAATATCGGCGATCCGATCCTGGCACAGGAGCCCCTGCCTGAAGGCGGGGTCTATGTGCTCGAACTTTCGAGCTTCCAGATCGACCTCACCTTCACGCTCGATTGCGATGTTGCCGCGCTCACCAACATCACCCCCGATCACTTGGATCGTTATGCCGATTTCGCAGCTTATGCCGCCTCGAAAGAGCGATTGTTCGCGATGCAGGCAAGCGGCACCGCGCTGGTGTGCGACGAGGACGCGCCGAGCCACGCGATTGCCGAGCGGCTCGCAGCGGCGGGCAAGCCGCTGGTGCGGGTGAAGACCGATGGTCTTGATGCCTCTGGCCTTGCTGAAGGGCGCTCGGCCGCGCTCGCCGGGCCGCACAATGCGCAGAACGCGGCGGTGGCCGTGGCGATCTGCCGCCAGCTTGGCCTCAGCGATGCGCAGATTGCCGCGGGGCTCGTCACCTATCCCGGCCTGCCGCACCGCATGGAGCGCGTGTGCGAGGCGGGCGGCGTGGCCTATATCAACGACAGCAAGGCGACCAACACCGCTTCTGCCGCGCCTGCGCTCGCCGCCTTTCCGCCCGACCCGGCAGTCCATGGCGGAACCGCGCGCATCCACTGGATCGTCGGCGGGTTGCCCAAGGAAGAAGGGTTGGGCGCCTGCGCGGACCATATCGGCAATGTTGCAGCAGCCTATACCATTGGCGAGGCCGGGCCGATGTTTGCAGAAGCCCTCGACGGCCAGGTTCAGGTGGAACGCTGCGAGCTGATCAGCGAGGCCGTGCGCCGCGCAGCCGATGCGGCGCGGCCGGGCGATGTGGTGCTGCTTTCCCCCGCCTGCGCCAGCTATGACCAGTTCCGCGATTACGAGAAGCGCGGGCATCACTTTCGCCAGATGGTCGGCGTGATTACCGGCTGCGATACCGGTGATGCAGGCAGGAGCATCCTGTCATGAGTTCGGTTTGGACCCCGGCGCGCCCTGCCAATGGCGCAGCCACGGGCGCTGGCACCAGCACCTATCTTCCGCCCGCCTCGGTTCAGCGCCGCTGGCGTGACAATCTGCGCATCTGGTGGCGCGAGATCGATAAGGTGCTGCTCGGCCTGATCGTCTTGCTGATGGGGCTCGGCGTTTTGGCGGTTGCCGCCGCCTCGCCCGCCAGCGCCGATCAGCTTTCGACGAGCAAGGTCACGCTCGACGAGTTCATGTTCCTCAAACGCCACATCGTGTTCCAGTTTCTGGGGCTGGGGCTGATGATCGGCCTGTCGTTCCTGTCGCGCGAGCAGGCGCGGCGGCTGGGCATTCTGGTCGGCGCGGTGATGCTGGCGCTGTTATTCGTGGTGCCGGTGATCGGCGAGGAAAAGAACGGCGCGCGGCGCTGGATCAATGTTGGGATGTCCTTGCAGCCGTCGGAGTTTCTCAAGCCCGGCTTTGCGATCATCTGCGCCTGGGTGCTGAGCTGGAAGCTGCGTGACCCCGGCCTGCCGGTGATCACTTTTGTGACCGGGTTGATGGGGCTGGTGGCGGGCCTGCTGATGCTGCAGCCCAATCTCGGCGATGCGATCCTGTTCGGCGGGATCTGGCTGGTGATGGTGCTGCTGGCCGGCGTAGCATGGCAGCGCATTGCTGTGCTGATCGGGGCCGGGGCGGCCGCGCTCAGCCTCGCCTATATGTTCTACGATAACGCCCGCCACCGCATCGACAGCTTCCTTGGCGGCGGCACGGCTTTCGATCAGGTCGATCTGGCGCAGCGCACGCTGCTCGCCGGCGGGTGGACCGGCAGCGGGCTGTGGCTGGGTGTGCGCAAGATGAACCTGCCCGAGGCCCATACCGACTATATCTTCTCGGTGATCGGCGAGGAATTCGGCCTGCTCGCCTGCGCGCTGATCGTGGCGCTTTATGCCGCCGCAGTGATCCGCGCGCTGCTGAGGATGACGGGCGAGGACAATCTGTTCGCGCTGCTGGCGGGGGTGGGCCTGATCACCCAGTTCGGCGGACAGGCGTTCATCAACATCCTCGTCAACCTCAAGCTGTTTCCCTCGAAGGGGATGACTCTGCCGCTGATATCCTATGGCGGCTCATCGACACTGGCGGTGTGCTTCACGCTTGGGCTATTGCTGGCGATCACCCGGCGCAATCCCTTCCTCGCCAGCGAGGCGGGCGGTTTGCGCGAGCTGATCGAACGCAAGGAGCCTGGCGCATGACAAGCGACACCCACAATTCCGGGCCGACTGGCGCGTCACGCCACTATGTGTTGGCCGCAGGCGGCACCGGCGGCCACCTGATCCCGGCCTTTGCACTGGCTACCGAGCTGCACCAGCGCGGTCACCACGTCGCGCTGATCACCGACGAGCGCGGGGCGAACATCCCCGGCAAGCCCGAGTTCCTCACTGCCCACGTGCTGCCGGCGGGCCGCTTCGGCAAGAACCCGCTGGGCTGGCCGGCGGGGGTAAGCGCGGTGCTCGAAGGGCGGCGCATGGCGCTGCGCCTGTTCGACGCGTTCGAGCCATCCGCGATTGTCGGCTTCGGCGGTTATCCGGCTTTGCCCGCGCTGCTCGCGGCGACCTCGGTGAAGCTGCCGAGCGTGATCCACGAACAGAACGCGGTGCTGGGCCGCGTCAACCGGCTGTTGGCGGGCCGCGTCGATGCGATTGCCACGTCCTACGAGAAGGTTGACCGGCTTAAGCCCCAGCACGCCGCCAAGGTCCACCTCACCGGCAATCCGGTGCGGGCCGAGGTGCTGGCCCTGCGCGAACAGGATTTCCCCGCCTTTACCGAGGAAGGCTTGTTGCGGGTGCTGGTGACCGGCGGATCGCAGGGCGCGCGGGTGCTGTCCGAAGTGGTGCCTGACGGCCTTGCGATGCTCCCCCCGGCGCTGCGTCAGCGTTTGCAGGTGACCCAGCAGTGTCGCCCGGAAGATCTTGAGGCGGTGCGCGCGCGCTATGCCAATCACGATATTCCCGCCGAACTCGGCACCTATTTCGAGGATATGCACGAACGCCTTGCCGATGCGCATCTGTTCATCGGCCGTGCGGGCGCTTCGACCATTGCCGAACTCACCGCCGTCGGCCGTCCGGCGATCCTCGTTCCGCTGCCGATTGCGACCGATGATCACCAGGCGGTGAACACCCGCGAGATGGTCAAGGCGGGCGGCGCGCGGATGATCCGGCAAGAGGTGTTCTCGGCCAAGGAACTCGCCAAGCAGATTCAGGCGATGGCGATGAACCCGGCCAGCCTCGCCAATGCCGCGCATTGCGCCTTCAATTGCGGGCGGCCCGATGCGGCGAAGGACTTGGCCGATCTGGTCGAGAGCATGAGCGGGATCGATCTGATGGACGTGATCCGCGTTGGCGAGGCTGCCCCGCGCGGGGCGCAGGCCAGCACGCGCCCGCAGACGGCGACCCGCAAGGCCGCCCGCGACAGGACCGCCAATGACAGGGTCGGCGCATGAAGGGCGTTGGCACTGACATCGGCATCATCCATTTCGTCGGCATCGGCGGGATCGGCATGTCGGGCATCGCCGAGGTGATGCACAATCTGGGCTATCAGGTGCAGGGCAGCGACATTGCCGAAGGTGCCAGCGTCGAACGGCTGCGCGCGCGTGGGATGACAGTGCATATCGGCCACGTGCGCGAGAATGTCGAAGGCGTGGCGGTGGTGGTCACCTCCACTGCGGTGCGCCGCACCAACCCCGAAGTTGCCGCCGCGCTGGAAGCCCGCGTCCCCGTGGTGCGCCGCGCCGAGATGCTGGCCGAACTGATGCGACTGAAGTCCACTGTTGCGGTGGCGGGCACCCACGGCAAGACCACGACGACGAGCATGATCTCGACGCTGCTCGATGCAGGCGGGATTGATCCCACCGTCATCAATGGCGGGATCATCGAGCAATATGGCTCGAACGCGCGGCTGGGCGATAGCGACTGGATGGTGGTCGAGGCGGACGAGAGCGACGGCAGCTTCCTGCGCCTCGATGGCACCATCGCGGTCGTCACCAATATCGATCCCGAGCACCTTGATCACTACGGCGATTTCGACGGCGTGAAGCGCGCCTTTGTGGAGTTCATCCACAATGTCCCGTTCTATGGCGCGGCGGTGCTGTGCGTTGATCACCCCGAAGTGCAGGCCGTGATCGGGCAGGTGCGCGATCGCAAAGTGGTGACCTACGGTTTCTCGCTCCAGGCCGATATTTGCGGCGTGAACGTGCGCAGCGCGGAAGGCGGCAACACCTTCGATGTGATCGTGCGCCAGCGCGGACCTAAGAACGAAAGCGCGGATCGCCGGATCGAGGGTGTGCACCTGCCGATGCCGGGCCGCCACAATGTCCAGAACGCGCTCGCCGCGATTGCCGTGTCGATCGAGATGGGCTGCAGCGACGAGGTGATCCGCACCGGCTTTGCTCGCTTTGGCGGGGTGCGGCGGCGCTTCACCAAGGTCGGCAGCGTGGCAGTGGATGGCGGTGCGGTGACGGTGATTGACGATTACGCCCACCACCCGGTCGAAATCCGCGCGGTGCTGGCTGCCGCACGCGAAGCGGTGGCAGACAGCGGTGGCCGCGTGATCGCAGTCGCACAGCCGCACCGCTATTCGCGCCTCAATGATCTGATGAACGACTTCCAGTCGTGCTTCGACGATGCCGATATCGCCTATGTCGCCCCGGTCTACCCGGCGGGCGAGGAGCCGCTGCCGGGCGTCGATCACTCTGCGCTGGTGGCCGGCATGAAAGCGCGCGGGCACCGTGCGGCGCGCGAGATTGCCGGAGCAGACGCGCTCGCCGATGTGCTGGCTGGCGAGATCGCACCCGGCGATGTGGTTGTGTGCCTCGGTGCGGGCGACATCACCCGCTGGGCGGCGGGCCTCGCCGCTGCGATTGCGGCCAAGCGGGGGGAGGCCATCTGATGGTCCAGCCCGGCGACGGCGAGGATTTCCGGCAGGGCCCGGCCCCGACCTGCGCGGTCGAGGGCGCTGTGTCTGCGCCGGTGCCGCTCGAAGGCATCCGCGGCAAACTGACCTGCAAGGCGCCGCTGGCGCCCTATACCTGGTTCAAGACTGGCGGCCCGGCCGACTGGCTGTTCGAGCCCGCCGATATGGACGATCTCAAGGCCTTCCTTGAACGGCTCGGCGGGGAAATCCCGGTGATGGCGCTCGGCCTCGGCTCGAACATGATCGTGCGCGATGGCGGCGTGCCGGGCGTGGTGGTGCGGCTCGGCAAGGCCTTTGCGGGCGTGGAGCACACGGGGGAGAACGAACTGACCTGCGGCGGCGGGGCGAGCGGGATTCTGGTCGCCTCGACTGCGCGCGATCTGGGCATCGCCGGGCTCGAATTCCTGCGCGGCATCCCCGGCACTGTGGGCGGCTTCGTGCGCATGAACGGCGGGGCTTACGGGCGCGAGGTGGCCGATGTGCTGCTATCCTGCGCGGTAATCCTGCACGACGGCAGCTTCATCACTCTGAGTGCGGAGGAACTCGAATATTCCTATCGCCACTCGGCGCTGCCCGAGGGCGCGATCGTCGTCTCGGCGCATTTCCGAGGGCATTCGGGCGATCCCAAAGAGATCGGCGCAGAGATGGATCGCATCGCTGCCGCGCGCGAGGCGAGCCAGCCGCTGCGCACCAAGACCGGCGGATCGACCTTCAAGAACCCCGAAGGCCACAAGGCGTGGCAACTGGTCGATGAAGCCGGATGCCGGGGGCTCACCCTTGGCGGTGCGCAGGTGAGCGAAAAGCACACCAATTTCCTGATCAACACCGGCAACGCCACCAGCGCCGACATTGAAGGGCTGGGCGAGCTGGTGCGCGACAAGGTCTATGCCCATTCCGGCGTCAGCCTCGAATGGGAAATCCAGCGAGTAGGACGCCCGTGACTCTCCCCAAACTCCACGTCGCAGTCCTGATGGGCGGCTGGGCCAATGAACGCCCCGTCTCGCTGTCGAGCGGCACCGGCGTGGCCGATGCGCTGGAGAGCAAGGGCCACCGCGTCACCCGCATCGATATGGGGCGCGATGTCGCCCTGCGCCTCGCCGAGGCCAAGCCCGATGTTGTGTTCAACGCGCTCCATGGCGTCCCGGGCGAGGACGGGACGGTGCAGGGGATGCTCGATCTGATGGGGCTGGCCTACACCCATTCGGGCCTCGCCACCTCGGTGATCGCGATCGACAAGCAGCTGACCAAGCAGGCGCTGGTGCCCCACGGCATCCCCATGCCCGGCGGTCATATTGTGACGCGCGAGGAGCTTTACGAGCGCGATCCGCTGCCGCGCCCCTATGTCTTGAAGCCGGTGAACGAAGGCTCCTCGGTGGGCGTCGCGATCGTTACGGCGGACAGCAATGTCGGCAACCCGATTTCGCCCAACGCGCGCGGGCCGTGGCAGGAATTTGCCGAGCTGCTCGCCGAACCCTTCATCAAGGGCCGCGAACTGACCGCCGCCGTGCTCGACGGCCCCGACGGCCCGCGGGCGCTCGGCGTCACCGAACTCGTCGTCGCCAACGGCTTCTACGATTACGAGAACAAGTACACCGCCGGGCGGACGGAGCACATCTTCCCCGCCAAGCTGCCGCCCGCAATCACCGCGCTGTGCGAGGCCTTTGCGGTGAAAGCGCATCAGGTGCTCGGTTGCCATGGCACCAGCCGCACCGATTTCCGCTGGGACGAGGAAGCGGGCGAGGACGGCTTGTTCGTGCTCGAAACCAACACCCAGCCGGGCATGACCCCGCTCAGCCTCGTGCCGGAACAGGCAGCGCATTGCGGCATTCCCTATGCCGATCTTGTCGAACTGCTGGTGGCCGAAGCGCTGCGGGTCCACGCGTTGAAGCAAGCCAAGGGAGGCACGCATGGCGCAGCAGATCCGGCGTAGCACCGCCACCGGAGTGCGCCGCGCCGCCAAGGCGCAAAGCCGCGCGGTCACCGCGCGCAAGGCGAAAGGCTCTGCCAGCGGTTTCATCGACTGGCTGATGGGCCTTTTCCCCTTCACCGAGGAACAGTGGAGCCGTATCTGGCTCGCCATCATCATCGGCGGCGGAGTGGGCCTTGCTCTCATTATCGCCAGCCTCGCCGGGGTGCCCGCGCTGGCGCAGGCGCAAGTGGCCAAGATCGCGGCCGATGCCGGGTTCGAGGTGCGCCATGTGCGCGTCACCGGCACCAAGCGGATGGACGAGCGGCTGGTCTATGCCCGCGTCCTCTCGCAGCGCGACCGGGCCATGCCCGAAGTCGATGTCGCGGCCCTGCGCGCCGAATTGAAGGCGCTGCCGTGGGTCAAGGATGCGAGGGTCTCGATCCAGCTGCCGCATACCCTCGCGATCGACATCGTCGAGCGCACGCCGCACGCCGTGCTCGAAAAGCCCGATCGGCTGGTGCTGATCGATGCGGGCGGCGTCGAGCTTGAGACGGTTGCGCCGGCCAAGGCCCAGGGGATGCTGCGGCTCGCCGGGCCGGGGGCAGGCAAGCAGGCCGCACCGCTTGAAAAACTTCTTGCCGCAGCGCCTGCGCTTGGCCCGCAAGTCCAAAGCGCCGAATGGGTCGGCAATCGCCGCTGGAATCTGACCTTCAAAACCGGGCAATTGCTCGCGCTGCCCGAAGGCGAGATCGAATCCGCCACCGCGCTGGTGAAGTTTGCACGGCTGGATGGGCAGAACCGCCTGCTGGGCGGCAAGGTGCTGGCCTTCGATATGCGCTCGCCGCCGCGGCTCTATATGCGCCTGCCCGAAGATAGCGGCCCCGCGCCGCAGGTTGTCGCCGCTGCCGGAGGATCGCTCTGATGGCCTCGCGCGCGTCTTCTCAGCGCCGCCTTGCCCGCACGTTCGGCGCGGTCAATATCGGCTCTTTCCGCATCTCGGCGATGATCATGGGCGAGACCGAGACCGGCGAGTTGCAGGTGCTGGGCAGCGGCCACCGCGCCAGTGCCGGGGTCAAGCGCGGCTATGTCACCGATATGGAAGCGGCCAGCTTTGCCATCCGCGATGCGGTCGAGCGCGCGGAAAAGAGCGCCGGCACCACGGTGCGCTCGGTGTGGATCGCCTGCGCCGGGGCCGGGCTCGGCAGCAATGTCGTGGCGGTGGATATCGAAATCGGCGGGCGGCGGATCGAGGACGAGGATATCGAGACGCTGCTAATCCAGGCGCAGGACATGATCCAGCCCGACGGCCGCACCGTGCTGCACGCCCAACCGGCGCATTACACGCTCGACGGCGCGCATGGGGTCGCCAATCCGCGCGGGCTTCATGCTGAGCGCCTCGGGGTAGATATCCATGTGATGCTGGCTGACGGCGCGCCGGTGCGCAATCTCACCGAAGCGGTGCAGAACGCCCACCTCTCGGTCGACGGTGTGGTCGCCGCGCCCTTGGCGGCAGGCCATGCCTGCCTGTCGCTGGAAGAACGCGAGTTGGGTGTGGCGTTGGTCGAGATCGGCGCGGAGGTCACCAATGTCGCGGTATTTGCCGGCGGGATGCTGCTGGGGCTGAAGGCGGTGCCGATGGGCTCGGCCGACATTACCGATGCGATCGCCAGCGGTTTCGGCATCCGCCGCAGCCAGGCCGAGCGGTTGAAGTGCGTTGCAGGCTCGGCCATCGCCAGCCCGGCTGATCACCGCGAACTCATCCCCGTCAACGGCCCCAATGATGCGCCCGAAGGCGTCGCCACCGGGCCGATGGCGCGCGGAGCGGATGACAAGAACCGGATCGTGCGCGCCGAACTCGTCTCGGTGGTGACGCAGCAGCTTGCGGTGCTTACCGGTGAGGTGGGCAAGGCGCTGAAGGAAATGGGCTTTTCGGGTAGCCGTGCGGGCCAGGTGGTGCTCACCGGGGGCGGGGCGGAACTCGCCGGGATGGCCGACTTCATGCAGGGCGCGCTCGGCCAGCCGGTGCGGCTTGGTCGTCCGCCGCAGCTGCCGGGGATGCCCGAGGCGCATCACGCGCCGGGTTTCACGACGCTTGCGGGCCTGTGCCTCTATGCCGCCGAAGATCCGGTCGATATTCGCGCGGTGGGCGCGGGGCGCACCAGCACCTATCGCGGCGTCGCGCGCCAGAGCGGCGGGTTGATGGAGGCCGCAGCGCGGCTGGTGCGGGCGCTGCGCGAGAACTTTTGAGGGGCCCGAACCGCAGCACGCCTCAAGCAAGCGCTGTGGATAAGGGTTACGCCGCTATAAAATGTAAACCACGAATGTGTCACAGAACAAAAAAGTCGGGCGCACGCTGAAAATTTCCGGATTACTGCGCTTGGAGGACAAGCTGATGAGCATCAATATCGGACCTGCTGCCACGGATGATCTGCGTCCGCGCATCACTGTCATCGGCATCGGCGGAGCGGGCGGCAACGCCATCGCCAACATGATCGCGGCCGAGATCGAGGGCGTCGAATTCATCGTCGCCAACACCGACGCGCAGGCACTCGCCACCTCGCCCGCCGAAAAGCGCATCCAGCTTGGCCCCGATATCACGGGCGGTCTGGGCGCTGGCGCACGGCCCGAAGTGGGCAAGGCCGCCGCTGAAGAAACCGTTGCCGAGGTCGAGCGCGCGCTCGAAGGCGTCAACATGTGCTTTATCGCCGCCGGTATGGGCGGCGGCACCGGCACCGGCGCTGCGCCGGTTATCGCCGAAGCCGCGCGCCGCATGGGCGTGCTGACGGTGGGCGTGGTGACCAAGCCGTTCCTGTTCGAAGGCACGCGCCGGATGCGCGCCGCCGAAGCCGGGATCGAGGAGCTGCAGCGTCACGTCGACACGCTGATCGTCATCCCCAACCAGAACCTGTTCCTGGTCGCCAAGGCGGAAACCACCTTCAAGGAAGCTTTCCAGCTCGCCGACGAAGTGCTGCAGCAGGGCGTGCGTTCGATCACCGATCTGATGGTGATGCCGGGCCTCATCAACCTCGACTTTGCCGACGTACGTTCGGTCATGAGCGAGATGGGCAAGGCGATGATGGGCACCGGCGAGGGCGAGGGCGAAAACCGCGCACTGGCCGCTGCGGAACAAGCGATTGCCAACCCGCTGCTCGACGGCGTCAGCATGGCCGGCGCGCGCGGCGTGATCATCTCGATCATCGGCGGCGAGGATATGCGCCTGCTCGAAGTCGACGAGGCCGCCAATCACATCCGCGAACTGGTCGACGAAGACGCCAACATCATCTGGGGCAGCGCCTTCAATCCCGATCTCAAAGGCAAGATTCGCGTCTCGGTGGTTGCCACCGGGATCGAGCAGAGCGCATCGGGCCATGTCGAGCGCTCGCAGCCGGTTTCGCTCGGCATGTCGCGCGCGCCCAAGCGTCCGGTGCTCGAACTGTCCGAGGATGACGGGCTGACCGAATTGCCCGAAGAACCCGTGGCCGCCGAGCCGCCGCTGGCCACCATGGTCACCGCGCCGATTGCCGCCGCAGGGTTCACGCTCACCCCGCCCGAGCCGATGGCAGAGGAGCCGGAAGCCGAGGCCGAGGCCGAGGATGACTATGCCGTCGCCGCACCCTTCGACCTTTCCGGAATGCAGGCCGGTGACGAGATGGGTGACGATTACGACGATGACGTCGATGGCATCGTCGATCCGCTTGCGGGTCTGCGCAGCGCCGAGGATGATGTGCCCGGATTTGGGGCCGAAGGCGATGCCGAGGACACCCTTGATCTGACCGGCGACTATGCCGATTACGAGGATCTCTCCGCACCGTCCGCGCCCGAACCGGCGGCGCAAGACGATCTGCTCGCCAGCGCCGATCGTCTCGCAGCCGAAGATCAGCCCGTCACGGCAAGGCTCGGCGGGCGTCGCCGCGGACTGCTCGGCGGCAGCGAGTCTGATGGCGGTGCGATGGGCGGCAGCACGCTGTTCGAGCGTATGGCCAACCTCTCGCGCAGCACCGGCCGCGAGGAAGAGGATGAGGACGAGGGCGAAGATGGCCCGGCGCTCAGCATCCCGCGCTTCCTCGATCGTAACCGCAACCAGTAAGTCCGGCGGTCGGGCTGCGGGCGGCAGGGCATCCGGCGCATGTCCGGAGCCGTTGGTCGCGCGCGCCCGTTCGGCCTCTGGCAAACCTGCCGTTCCGCGTTAGGCCAGCTTGCGTGACGTCCCCTTATCTCGCTTTCCCGCTGCTGCTCGCTGCTTGCGCCGCTGCATTGCCCGCCGCCGCGCAGGATGTCGTCTCGCGCGAGGTGGTGCAGCCGCTGCCGAGCGAGGAGGTGCAGCGCCTCAACCGCTCGCTGGTCGCGCTGGCCAAGTCCCCACGCGATCTGGATGTGCTGGTCGAGGCGGGCACGGCAGCAATGGGGGTGGACGATCTGGAAGCCGCAGTCGGCTTTTTCGGACGCGCATCGCAGATTGATCCCAACCATCCGCGCGTCGCGCTCGGGCTCGGGGCGGTCTATCTGCGCTCGGGCCGTCCGGGCGAGGCGATCCCGCAGTTTGATCGTGCCCGCGCTGCCGGAGTGCCCGAACGCGAGGTGCTGACCGATCAGGCGCTCGCCTTCGATCTGGTCGGCGATCAGGCTGCGGCGCAGGCGTCCTATGCCCGCGCGCTCGATCTTGATCCCGGTAATGACGAGGCGCGCCGCCGGCTCGCCATCAGCCATGCGATCGGCGGCAACCGCGCCAAGTTCGAAGAGGGCCTGCGTCCGCTGCTCGACAAGCGCGACATGGCCGCTTTCCGCGCCCGCGCGTTCGGCCTCGCGATCCTCGGCGATCAGGACCGCGCGGCGGCGATTGTCGATCAGGTGATGCCGCGCGATCTTTCGCAACGCATCATCCCCTATCTCGCCTATATGCCGCGCCTGACAGCGGGACAGCAGGCGGCAGCGGCCAATCTCGGGATATTCCCGCGCGCCGCCGATATCGGCCGCGAGGATCCGCGTCTGGCCCGCCTTGCCACTGAGGGAACAGTCGATAGCCGGCTGGAGCCTTCGGGCGCCCCGATGGGCTTGCGCCAAGCTGCAACTGCACCTGCTCCGACTCCGACACCGGCCCCTGCACCGCCGCCGGCACCCTCCCCGGTGCGCGTGGCTTCGGTAGCGGCCCCGGTTGCTGCCCCAGCGCCCGCTCCTGCGCCCGTTCCGCGTCCGGAAGTGACAACCTTCGCCGCTCCCGCCGCGCCGCCTCCCGTCGCTCCGCCGCCCGCCGCTCCAGCGCCTGCCCGTCCGCTGCGGGTGGCCGATGCCTTTGCCGATCTCGGCGATGATGCGCTGCCCGATGCCAAGGTGAGCGGCGATGCAGTCGATCTGTCGCGAATCACCATCAAGCGCGAGGCCCCGCCGCCGCCGCCCAAGCCTAAAGCGAAGGAGCCGGCCAAGCCGGTTCATCCCAGCCGCGTCTGGGTGCAATTGGCGACCGGCAAGAAGGCCGATGCGCTTGGCTTCGACTGGCGCCGCCTGTCGCGCAGCGGCGGCGATCTGTTGGCCAAATTGAAGCCTTACACCACGCCGTGGGGCGAGGCGCATCGGCTGCTCGCCGGGCCGATCGACAGCCGCGACAAGGCCCAGGCACTGGTCCGCGAGCTTAAGGCGAAGGGGCTTGACTCCTTCCTTTATGTCAGCCCGGAAGGCGAAGAAATACAGCCGGTTAAGTGATTTTTTCCGGCTCTCCCCCACAATCTTTGCACAGGCTTTGAACAAGCTAAGCAGGTTCTCCCCAACTGGCCCGGCTCTGGCGATTGCCAAGCCGCCCCTTGCGCGTCCATTCGTGCCGCCGATGACTGCATCTTATGCCTTGATCTTCGCCCTCCGGCCTGATTGCCGGGTCCTTCCACGATGAGGCTGCGCGCGATGGACTATTCCGCCGAAGACGATGCCGCGCCGGTCGAAATGCTCGCTGCGCTGTTCGAGGCGCGCGGGTGGCCGTGCGAGATGGTCTCGGACGACGAGATGAGCGGCGAAGTGCAAGGCAGCTGGGCCAATTACCAGCTGCGCGCGATCTGGCGTCCGGAAGACCGGGTGCTGCAGTTCCTGTGCCTGCCCGATATCCGCGTGACGGACGACAAGCGCGCTTCGGCTTACGAGCTGCTGTGCCTGGTCAACGAACAGATGTGGCTCGGCCACTTCGACATCTGGTCGAACGGCGACGTGCTGCTCTATCGCCACGGCGCGCTTCTGGGCGAGGAAGGACGGCTCACGCTCGACATGGCGCAATCGCTGGTCGAGATCGCGATCGACGAGTGCGACCGGTTCTACCCCGCCTTCCAGTTCGTGCTGTGGGGCGACAAGACCCCGCGTGCGGCGCTGGAGGCCGCCATGGTTGACGCGGCGGGCGAGGCCTGAGAGCCTGCGTCCCAGCATGACAGGCCAGCTTCTCATCATCGGCTGCGGCAATATGGGCGGGGCGATGCTCGCCGGCTGGCTGGCCGCGGGTGCCGACCCGGCGGGTTTTGCCGTGCTCGATCCTGCGCTCGAAGCGGCGCCCGGAGGCGTAACGCTCTTCCGTGAGACGGGTGAGGCCGCGGCGGCTGCGGCGCATGACGCGGTGCTGCTCGGTTTCAAGCCGCAGCAATTGCGTGCGCTCGCCCCCGGTTTGCAGACGCTGACAGGGGCGGGGGTGACGGTGTGCTCGCTGCTCGCCGGGATCACTCGCGCGCAGCTTAACGAGGCCTTTCCCGCCGCGCGCGCGCATGTGCGGGTGATGCCCAACCTTGCTGCGCGGATCAACAAGTCGCCGGTGATCCTCGCCGAGGCGGGGCTGGATGAAACCGGCCGCGCGGGCGTTTTCGCACTGTTTGATATGCTCGGCACGGCGGTTTGGCTCGATGACGAGGCGCAGTTCGATCTGGCCACGGCGCTGGCCGGATCAGGGCCGGGCTTCGTCTACCGCTTCATTGATGCGCTGGCAGGCGCGGCTGCGGAACTGGGCCTCGCACCCGACATGGCCGCCAGCCTCGCGCTTGCCACCGTCGAGGGCGCAGCCGCGCTTGCCGCTAGCGCCGACGTCGGCCCGGCAGAGCTCGCAGACCGGGTCGCCAGCCCGGGCGGAATGACCCGCGAGGGGCTTAACGTGCTCGACGAGGGCGCGGCGCTCCACCGCCTGCTGGTGGAAACCCTGAGGGCCACGCGCGACAAGGGCGCGGCGCTTTCCAAGGGCAGTTAACATTAACGACCGTTAAGCTGAACGAATTGCACGCTTTGCAATCCGGTTTCGCTTGAAATGCCGCGCCGAAACACCGATATTCCCCTGCATGGAGAGCGCGGCGTTTCGCGCTCCGATGCTAGGACCAAAGGGTTTCGCAATGGCTGACTGGAATGACACTTCGCGCAATGCGCAGCGCCTCGGCTCGGTGCCGCGCGCCGGCGGCGATGTTGCCGGCCGTTATGACGAGGGCCTGCGTAAGCACATGCTCTCGATTTACAACTACATGGCATCCGCCGTGCTGCTGACCGGGATTGTCGCGCTGGTTTCCGCCAGCAGCGGCATCACGCAGGCGCTGGTCGGCACCCCGCTGATCTGGGTGGTGATGCTCGCCCCGCTCGGATTCGTGCTGGCGATGAGCTTCGGCTTGCACAAGATGAGCAAGGGCACGCTGAACATCCTGTTCTGGGCCTATGCCACGGTAATGGGTCTGTCGCTCTCGACGATCTTCCTCGTCTACACGGGGGAATCGATCGCCACGACCTTCTTCGCCACCGCTGGCGCCTTCGCGGGCCTGAGCCTGTTTGGTTACACCACGAAGAAGGATCTGTCGGGCTTCGGCAGCTTCCTCATCATGGGTGTGTTCGGCCTGATCATCGCCAGCCTCATCAACCTCTTCCTGCAGTCGAGCGCGATGTCCTTCGTGATCAGCGGCCTCGGCGTGCTGATCTTCGCGGGGCTTACCGCCTATGACACGCAGCGGCTGAAGGAAGAATACGCCCACCTGCGCGGCACCGAGTATATCGGTAAGGCCGTGATCATGGGTGCGCTGAACCTGTATCTCGACTTCATCAATATGTTCATGTTCCTGCTGCGCTTCCTCGGTAACCGCGAGTAATCGCCAATCCGGGGGCCAAGGGCTCCACGCAGGTGTTGAAATGTGGGATGCCCGGGGCCTTTGCATAGGCTCCGGGCATTTGCTTTGTTAGTCGGGGCGTCTATCGCGAAAGCCTTAAGGCTGTAGTAAGCCGCGCCCTGCCAATCCGGCAAGTACAGCGGCAGCAGGAGAGGTTGAAGCCAATGTCCGAGACCCCGCAGCATCAAACATCATCGGCCGTGCGCCATGATGCGCGCACGCGGCGCACCCCGTTCGGCCTTGCCATTACTGCGGTGACGGTCGGCTCGGCCGTGCTTGCTGCCTGCGCCACGCCCGCACCGCCGCCGCCCCCGCCGCCACCGCCGCCGCCGCCGCGCGTTGTCGAGGCTGTGCCCTATCGCCCACTGCCGCCCGGCGGCGCGCATTACGTGATGGATATTCCCGCACGCGGGCCTGATGGCCGGCGGATCACCGTCAACAGCGGTATCGCTGACGATCATCTCGTGTGGCATCTGCGCTCGGCCTGGAATGTCGCCGCGCTCAATTGCCTCGCCCCCGAATACGAGCCGATCCTCGAAGGCTATCGCGGTTTTCTGACCAAGAACGCCCGCTCTTTGAAGACCATCAATGATCGGATCGAGGCGGAGTATGCCCGCAAGCACAAGACCAAGCGCGCAGCCTATGTCGCGCGCGACGGGACGGTGACTCAGGTCTACAACTTCTTCGCGCTACCGGCCGCGCGCTCGGGCTTCTGCCGCGCCGCGCTCGACATGTCGACCCGCGCGCTGGCCGCCCCGCCGACCGATCCGCTGGCCTTTGCCCGCGCCAATTTTGACGGGCTGCTGGTGCCGTTCGAGACCTTCTTCGACGAATACGAAGCCTATCAGCGCGCCTCGTCCGAGTGGGACGCGAAGTGGGGCGCGCAATATGGCGCCTCGCAGCCCGGCTGGGTGGTGGTGCAGCAGGCCCGCGCAAGCGGTGCGCCAGTGCCGGGTGTTACCGATCTGACCGCGCAAAGTGCCGAAATGACCACTGTGATCGACCCCGTGACCGGGGAAGCGGTGCCGGTTATTCCGGTAAACGAGAATGTCACTTCGCAGCCGGTGGTGCAGCCGCTCGAGGCCCAGACCCCGCGCAAGCCGCAGCCCTGACAGGGGTGGCAGCGCGGACGAAATCTGGCGTTGCATGGGCCCACGCGAGGCGCTAATGCGCGCCCTTGCCTCGCCGGGGTCCGCCCCGCTGCCTGGCGCGAAAACCTGGAACGGGGCCGTAGCTCAGATGGGAGAGCGCGTCGTTCGCAATGACGAGGTCAGGGGTTCGATCCCCCTCGGCTCCACCAGTTTTTCGATTAGCCTGCCCGCAGGCAAACCAATCGTAATACTGGATTCTTGGGTTCGCCCTCAAGCGCCGGGCGCGGGCCGTCCGGCCCGCTTGGCTTCCGCGCCATAAGGGGCGGCGGCCGGGCAGCCTTGCGGTCGCTGCGCGACCGTTTCCCACCACTTTACATACCTTGCCGTCAGCCCTGCCTGACGCTATCCCTTATCCCGCGTTTCGGTAACGGGAATGCGGTTTGATTCCGCAGCTGTCCCTGCAACTGTAAGCGGTGAGTATCAGGTAGCGCGCCCTAAACGGGGCAGCCACTGGAGCGGCGACGTTCTGGGAAGGTGAGCACCGGATACGCTGATCCGTGAGCCAGGAGACCGACCGGGGCGTGTCGCTCTTTGCTTGGCTCAGGGATTGGCCAGGCGCGGAAAACTTTCGTTGTGAGCGACATCGCTGGGCTGGGAGAGGGCAACCTTTCGCGGCCACCATGTTGCTGATGACGGGAGAAATCCGTGAAAAATTTTGTATTGTTGAGCAGCGTCGCTGGGGCGGCGCTGGTTTGGGCTGTGCCTGCCTTGGCGCAGGACGGCAAGACGCCGGGCCAATGCTATGTGACGGGCGACGAGATCAGCGAATCTTTGCTGTGCTATCCCGGCAAGGACATTCTGGTCTCCGCCAGCCGCGATGCGGCCGTGCTGCGTGAGGACTACACCGGCTCTGCACTCATCATCACCGCAGACCAACTCGAAGCGCGCCAGACCCGCGACATCGCCGATGTGCTGCGCGATGTTTCCGGTGTTGCGGTCGCAGGCATCGCAGGTCAGACCCAGATCCGCCTGCGCGGCGCTGAGGGCAATCACGTGCTGGTGCTGGTCGACGGGATCGAGGTTTCCGATCCCTTCGCGGGCGAGTTCGATATCGGCACCCTGCAAGCCGAAGTCGGCGCGCGGGTTGAAGTGCTGCGCGGGCCACAATCGGCGCTCTATGGCCCCGATGCGATTGGCGGTGTGGTCGCCTATGAAAGCGCCAGCGGTCGCAGCGTTCCGGGCTTAGCCGCGCGGATTGAGGGCGGGACGGACAACACCATCAACGGCACACTGCGCTATGGCGCGTCGGGCGATAGCTGGGACGCGGCGCTCAGCGCTGTGGTGGTCAGCACCGATGGGCAACCCAGCGCCCGGAACGGCACGCGCGACATCGGGCGCGACAGCTACACCCTGTCAGGCAAAGGCTCGGTCGACGTGGCCGACGGCTTCCAGCTTCGCGCTGCGGCCCGCTTTATCCGCACCGAAGGGCAAACTAACGACAGCGATTTCGATTTCACCAGCCCCACCTTCGGCTTCACCGTCGACAGCCCAGGCGTCACCTTCACCAACGAGGCTGTATACGCCCTCGTCGGCGCGCGTGCCGAGGCGTTGGACGGGCGCTGGACGCATGATCTGTCCGCTCAGGTTGCCGAAGTGGACCGCGAAACCGACAGCCCCTTCGGCCTGACTTCGGCCAGCGAAGGCGACCGGGTGAAGGCGTCCTATGTGACCGCCTTCAAGCTGGCGGACGAACACAACCTGACATTCGCTGCCGATTGGGAGCGGGAAAGCTTCCGCAATGCGCTCGCGGCCAGCGGCGGGTTCACCGGGCGGCGCGCGATCGAGCAGACCGGTTTCGTCGGCGAATATCGCTATGCGGGCGAAGCCTTCGATCTCTCGGCGGCAATCCGCCATGACATCAATGATCGCTTCCGCGACGCCACCACCTTCCGGGTGGGCGCAGGCTACCGCATTACCGATACCACCCGCCTGCGCGCGGCCGGGGGATCGGGGGTGAAGAATCCCGGCTTCTTCGAGCTGTTCGGCTTCGTGGATGGCCGCTTCATCGGCAATGCTGCGCTGCGACCCGAAAAGTCGACCGGATGGGAAGTGGGCCTCGATCAGGACTTGGGGACAAGCGCGCGGCTCTCTGTCACCTATTTCGACAGCGAGCTCGAAGGCGAGATCTTCACCACCTTCCCGCCGCCGACCTTCATCGCCACCCCGGCCAACCGCACCACGGTGAGCCAGCAACGCGGGGTCGAAGTCGCGCTCTCCGCCCGGTTTGCCGAGCAATGGAGTGTGGATGCGGCCTACTCCTATCTCGATGCCGAGGAAAACGGCGTCCGCGAAGTGCGCCGCCCCAAGCACATCGCCAGCGCGGCCCTGACCTGGACCGCGCCCGATGATGCGGCATCCGCCACACTTGTGGTGCGCCACAACGGCGCGACGCCCGATGTCGCCTTCGTTGACCCGAGCTTTGTGCCAGTGCGGGTGACATTGGACGATTACACCCTCGTCAATCTCAACGCACAGGTGAAGCTGGCCGAGGGCATCAGCGCCTTCGCGCGGGCCGAAAACCTGCTGGGCGAGGACTACGAACAGGTGTTCAGCTTCGTCTCGCCTGGTCGCTCGGCGGTGGTGGGGATCGAAGCGCGCTTTTGAGTTTCGCACCCCGTCCGGGGTGCGAAATCCTCGCTCACGCGACCTGACGGTCGCATCGCTGCGGGCGGCCAGTTGGCCTTGCGGCCCTTCGGGCCGAGGGACTTGCCGCCCAAAGCTCTCGCAATTGCAGCAAGAAATGCGTAGGGCGCACCCATGCATTTTCTCGACCAAGCCAAGATCTATCTGAAATCCGGCGGAGGCGGCCCCGGGGCCGTCTCCTTCCGCCGCGAGATGTACGTCGAATACGGCGGCCCTGACGGCGGCAACGGCGGCAACGGCGGCGATATCGTGTTCGAAGCCGTCGCGGGCCTCAACACGCTGATCGACTTCCGCTACTCGCAGCACTTCAAGGCGCCGCGTGGCGGGCACGGAATGGGCAAGGACCGCACCGGCGCCTCGGCCAAGCCGCTCGTGATCAAGGTGCCGGTCGGCACGCAGATCCTGTCCGAAGACAAGGAGGAGGTGCTCGCCGACTTCACCATGGTCGGCCAGCGCATCACCTTCCTTGAAGGCGGGATGGGCGGGCGCGGCAACGCGTCGTACAAGACCTCGACCAACCGCGCCCCGCGCCAGCACCAGCCCGGCCTGCCGGGCGAGGAGATGTGGGTGTGGCTGCGGCTGAAGCTGCTCGCTGACGTGGGCCTTGTCGGCCTGCCCAATGCCGGCAAGTCGACCTTCATCAATGCCGTGTCGAACGCGCAGGCCAAGGTCGGCGACTATGCCTTCACCACGCTGGTTCCCAAGCTTGGCGTGGTGCGCCACAAGGGCCGCGAATTCGTGATCGCCGATATTCCGGGCCTGATTGAAGGCGCCGCGGAAGGCGTCGGAATCGGTGACCGCTTCCTCGGCCATATCGAGCGTTGCCGCGTGCTGATCCACCTCATCGACATCACTGGCACCGAGGATGCCGACCCTGCCGAGGCGATGCGTATCGTCGAGGAAGAGCTGGCCGCTTATGGCGAGGGCCTCGAGGACAAGGCGCGGCTGGTGGTGCTGAACAAGCTCGACCTGGCGGACGCAGAGCTGGTCGAAGCCTATCGCGGGGAGTTGTTGGAAGCAGGCGCGGACAAGGTGTTTGCCGTCTCCGGCGTGACCGGTGCGGGAATCCCCGAACTGCTCGATGCCGTGCTCGCTTATCTGCCCGACCGCACCTCGACCGAGACCAAGACGGTGGAGATCGAGCACGAGGACGAGGCCAGCGACTGGTCGCCCCTGTAACCGACGATGCTGACGCGCCTTGCTGACATCACCACCGCGCGGCGGATCGTGGTCAAGATCGGGAGCGCGTTGCTGGTTGGCGGCGGAAGCCCGCGCACGGATTGGCTGGCGCGCATGGCTGGCGATCTGGCGCTGCTGCGGCAGGCGGGTGCACAGGTGATCGTGGTCAGCTCGGGCGCGATTGCGCTGGGCGCGGCGCGGCTCGCCTTGCCCAAGGGTGGCCGGGGTAGCCTCGCTGACGCGCAGGCCGCGGCCGCCGTGGGCCAGATTGCGCTGGCCGACCTGTGGAGCCGTGCGCTCGGCGGGGAGGGTATCACGGCTGCGCAGATGTTGCTCACGTTGGGCGATCTTGAGGATCGCCGCCGCTATCTCAACGCCTCGGCGACGCTTGATCGGCTGCTGGAGGCGGGCGTGATCCCGGTGGTCAACGAGAACGATTCTGTCGCCACCGAAGAAATCCGCTTCGGCGACAATGACCGCTTGGCCGCCCGCGTGGCACAGGCCGCCAATGCCGATCTGGTGCTGCTGCTCTCGGATGTCGATGGCCTCTATGACCGTGATCCGCGCGAGCCGGACGCCGCGCTGGTGCCGGTGGTGGATGCCGTGACGCCCGAGGTTATGGCGATGGCGAGCGGGGCATCGTCCTCGGGCCTCGGTTCGGGCGGGATGGTGTCGAAATTGCAGGCCGCGCAGATTGCGACGCGCGCCGGGATTGCATTGGCAATCCTCAACGGCACGCATGATGCGCCTATCAGCAAGGCGGTGGCTGAGACGCGTGGGACGCTGTTCCTCGCGGTGCGTGCCGACAACGCGCGCAAGGCCTGGCTTGGCGGGCGGCTTGCGCCTGCTGGCGAATTGCGCGTCGACAAAGGCTGTGCTGAGGCGCTGCGCTCCGGCGCGAGCCTGCTGGCGGCGGGCGTGGTCGGCGTGTCCGGCACCTTCCGCCGCGGCGATCTCGTCAGCGTGCTCAGTATGAAGGGCGAACGGCTGGCGCAAGGCCTTGCGGAATATGATGCCGCCGAGATGCAATTGATCGCAGGACGCCGCGCCGAGGATCAGGAGGCGCGGCTGGGCTACGCGCCGCGCTCCTGCGTGATCCACCGCGATCACATGGTGCTGCTGTGAGCGCCCCGCCGCCGCGGCTTTTGGCGATCACCGGCGCGACCGGCTTTGTCGGCAGTGCGGTGCTGGCCGCGGCGCTGGCTGCGGGGCACGAGGTGCGCGCGCTCACCCGCAGGCCGCAGGCGGCAATGGACGGCGTGACGTGGATCAGCGGTGATCTGGCCGACGCGCCCGCGCTCGCCGCCCTGTGTGCTGGCGTTGACGCGGTGATCCATGTGGCTGGCCTCACCAACACGCCCGATCCGGCGGAGTTTGAGGTCGCCAATGTCACCGGCACGATTGCCGTGATCACTGCGATGCGGGCCGGCGGGGCCAAGCGGCTGGTGTTCGTCTCCTCGCTCTCGGCGCGCAAGCCCGAACTGTCGGCCTATGGCGCGTCCAAGGCGCGGGCCGAGCAAGTGGTGGAGGCGAGCGGGCTCGACTGGACTATCGTGCGCCCCCCAGCGGTTTACGGCCCGCGCGATATCGACATGCTCGATCTGTTCCGTGCCGCGAAATGGGGCGTGGTGCCGCTGCCGCCGGGCGGGGCGACCTCGATCATCCACGCCGGTGATCTGGCGGATTTGCTGGTGGTGCTGGCAAAGAACGCCGCGCCCACACGCAAGCAGACCTACGAGCCCGACGACGGACGCGAGGGCGGATGGAGCCACAAGGAGTTGGCGCAGGCGATCGGGCAGGCGGTGGGCAAGCGAAGCGTCTTCGCCCCGCATCTGCCGCGCGCCGTGCTTGATGCCGCCGCTGCCGTCGATCGCTTGGCTCGCGGTGACAAGGCCAAGCTCACCGCCGACCGGGTGGGCTATATGTGCCACCCCAACTGGGTCGCCCGCTCCGACCGCAAGCTGCCGCCGGGGATCTGGCAGCCGGAGATTGCCGGGGAAGAGGGGCTTCGCGCGACCGCCCAATGGTATCGGCGGGAGGGGTGGCTTTAGGCCACCAGCCTTAAAGGAACGGCTCCTCGCCCGGCTTGTGGATGCCGCATTCGGTCTTGTCCCAGCCCTTCCATCGGCCCGAACGCGGGTCTTCGCCCGGAGCGACCTGTGTGGTGCAGGGTGAACAGCCAATCGAGGGATAGCCCTGCGCAATCAGCGGGTGGCGGGGGAGATCGTGCTGGATGAAGTAACCCTCGATCTGGCCTGCATCCCAATCGATCAGCGGGTTGATCTTGAGCCGCCCCTGCGCGTCGGAAGTGTCCACCTCGAAGCGCGGTAGATTGGCGCGGGTCGAGGACTGGAACGACTTCCGGCCGGTGAAGCTGGCGTCGAAACTCGCCAGCGCCTTTTCGAGCGGGCGTACCTTGCGGATCTCGCAGCAGCCGTCCGGGTCGTAAGACCAGCGCAGGCCGGTTTCGTCCTTCTTGGCCAGATCCTCGGGATCGGGGGTCAGCACCACGAGGTTGAGGCCCAGCCGTTCCACCAACGTATCGCGATAGGACAGCGTCTCGGCAAAATGCTTGCCGGTATCGAGGAACAGCACCGGCACGCCCGGATCAACGCTAGCGACAAGGTGCAGCAGCACCGCGCTTTCTGCGCCGAAGCTCGAGACCACGGCGAGATCGCCTGCGAGCCGGTCACGGATCACCGCCTCGAGCATTTCCTGCGTCGAGGAGCCGCGGAACATGCGGTTGAGGCGCACCGCGTCGTGCTCGGTGAAGCGCGGGGCCAAGTCGAGCGTATCGCGGGTGCGATCGGTTGCGGGGGCGGCGATGTCAGGCTTCATGACGCAGTTCCGCGATGGTGCGCCGGGAATCCGCCGCGCGCTGATAAACGTTGTCCCAGGTGGCAAAGGCACGCGCCGCGTCGTCCTCGTCGAGGCGCTTGTCGGGGGCGAAGCTGTCAAACCCGCAGCGGCGCATGTGGCTCAACTGGTCGATCAGCACCTGGCCGACCGCGCGCAATTCGCCGGTGTAGCCCGCCTCGCGCAGGATCCGGGCGGCCGAATAGCCGCGTCCGTCGCCGAAGCTGGGAAAGTTGACTTCGACCAGCGCCAGCCGGCCAAGAAAGGGCAGCAGCACCCGCGCATCGTCGCCCGGTTCGATCCGGACGGCGGTGGCATTGGTCTGGTCGCAGCAGGCATCGACTGTGACGGTCGCATGATCGACCGGCTCGTCATCCCTGAAGCGGAACTGCACCTCGTCAGGGGAGGTGCCGATGTCTTTAGCCATAAAGCGCCTCCTTGAACGGCTCCATGCCGATGCGGCGGTAGGTATCGAGGAAGCGTTCGCCTTCGGCGTGGGCTTCGAGATAGACGTCGGTGACTTTCTCGACCGCGGCGATCACGCCGTCTTCGTCGAAACCGGGGCCTGTGATTTTGGCGAGGCTGACGTCCTCGGCCTCGGATCCGCCGAGCGAGAGCTGGTAATTCTCGGTGCCCTTCTTGTCGACGCCGAGGATGCCGATGTGGCCCGCGTGGTGATGCCCGCAGGCGTTGATGCAGCCCGAGATTTTCAGCTTCAACTCGCCCACCACTTCGGTGCGGCCGGACTGCGCAAACCGTTCCGAAATGCGCTGGGCAAGCGGGATCGAACGGGCATTGGCCAAGCTGCAATAATCAAGGCCCGGGCAGGCGATGATGTCCTCGATCGTGTCTATATTGGGCGCGCCGAGGCCGACTGCGTCGAGCGCGCTCCACACGGCGTGCAGATCGGCAATCCGCACGTGCGGCAGCAGCAGGTTCTGGGTGTGAATCACGCGCAGTTCGTCAAAGCTGCAATCGCGTGCAAGCCGGGCGACGACGCGCATCTGTTCGGCGGTGGCATCACCGGGGATGCCGCCTGCGGGCTTCAGGCTGATGACGGCCGAGACATAGGCATCGTGCTTGTGGCGATGGGTGTTGCGGTCCACCCACAAGGCGAAATCGGGGTCGGAGCGGTCGATGGTCTTGGGGCCGTCGACAAAGGCAGGCGGGGCGAAGTATTCCGCAATCCGCGCCAGTTCCTCGAGCGGGGGTTCCACGCCGACGCTCAGCAGGTGGGCGAATTCTTCTTCGACCTGACGGGTGTATTCCGCTGCGCCCAGCTCGTGCACGAGGATCTTGATCCGCGCCTTGTACTTGTTGTCGCGCCGGCCGTAGCGGTTGTAGACTCGCAGACAGGCCTCGGCATAGGTGATGAAGTGATCGAGCGGCACGAAGTCGCGGATCAGCGGGGCGATCATCGGGGTGCGACCCATCCCGCCACCGGCATAGAACTGCGCGCCGATTGCGCCGTCACGCTTGACGATCCGCACGCCGATATCGTGGAGGCGCATCGCCGCGCGGTCTTTCTCCGACGCGATCACCGCGATCTTGAACTTGCGCGGCAGGTAGGTGAACTCCGGATGGAAGCTCGACCACTGGCGCATCAGCTCGGCATAGGGACGCGGGTCGATCACCTCGTCGGCGGCCGCGCCCGCGAAGTGATCGGACGAGATATTGCGGATGCAATTCCCGCTGGTCTGGATGGCGTGCATCTCGACCTTGGCCAAATCCGCAAGAATATCGGCGGCGTCTTCCAGCTTGATCCAGTTGTACTGGATGTTCTGGCGGGTGGTGAAATGGCCATAGCCGCGGTCATACTTCTCCGCGATGTCGGCGAGCATCTCCATCTGGCGGGCATCGAGCGTGCCATAGGGGATCGCGACGCGCAGCATATAGGCGTGGAGTTGCAGGTAGAGGCCGTTCATCAGCCGCAGCGGCTTGAACTGGTCCTCGGTCAGCTTGCCTTCGAGGCGGCGGCGGGCCTGATCGCGGAATTCTTCGACGCGGACATCGACCATCGCCTGATCATATTGGTCATACTTGTACATCAGATCACCCAGTCCCAGCCGGTCTTGTCGGCTGTCGGCACGGCAAGGTCGCGCCGCACGGTCGGGCCGAGTGCGCGCACGCGGTCCTTGATGTGTGCGGGCCGGACGTGGCCCTCGGCATCGATGCTGGCTTCGATGGCGTAAGGCACATTGACGCGGCGCGCGGCTTCTTCGCGGGCGAGGATTTCCTCGGCCTCGTCGCCTGCATCGACAGCATCGTCGACGAAGGGCGACCAGCCGGTGCCATTCCACCATGTGACCGCGCCGGTGCGCAGATCATTGCCGGTGAGGATTTTCATTGCGCAGCCTCCTGCACGAGTTTGGCCAGCGCGATATCCTCTCTTGCAGTGACGTCGCCGATAACGATGAGCGCGGGGCTTTGCACCGCCTCGGCCTCGACCAGCTGCGGCAGGCCTGCGAGCAGCCCGCGCAGCACCCGCATTTCAGGTCGCGCGGCGTTTTCGATTACGGCCAACGGCATATCTGGCGCCAGGCCATCTTCCATCAGCTTGTCGGCAATCGCGGCGGCGGTAGAGACGCCCATGTAAATCACCAGCGTGCGGCCCTTGCCAGCAAGGCCCGACCAGTTCTGTTCGGAGAGCCCCTTGCACTGGCCGGCGACGAAGCTGACGATGCTGGAGGCTTCACGGTGAGTCAGCGCGATCCCGCTTGCCGCCGCTGCGCCATTGGCGGCGCTGATGCCGGGGACGACTTCGACCGGAACCCCGGCGGCACGGGCGGCTTCGGCCTCTTCGCCGCCGCGCCCGAAAATGAATGGATCGCCGCCTTTAAGCCGCACCACATCGCGCCCGGCCAGCGCCTCGCGCACCAGCAGCGCGTTGATCTCCTCCTGCGGCAAGGTGTGGCGCGCGCGCTGCTTGGCGACCGAAATCAGGCGGGCATCGGGGCGCACAAGGCCGAGGATGTCCGGCCCGATGAGGCCATCATGGACGATCACCCCTGCGCGCTCGATCAGACGGGCGGCGCGCAGGGTCAAGAGGTCCACCGGACCCGGCCCCGCGCCGACGAGATAGATTGTGCCTGTTGTCTGCATGGGGGGCAGATGGGCGAGGCGCGCCGCGCGTGCCAGCGAGAATGGTTTGGCGGCGGCGAAGCGAAACTATTGCCCCGGCGAAGCTTCGCCTTTTTCGTCCCGCTCCAGCGCCGCAATCACCCGGTCCAGCTGGACGCTCTGCCTGAGATGCAAGTCGCGCTTGGGATAAGGCAGCTCGACCCCGTGTTCTTCGAACAGCATCCACAAATGCTTGAGCACTTCGCTGCGGACATTGCCCACGCCTTCCTCGGGATCATTGATCCAGCAATGGATGGTGAAATTGACGGCATTGTCGCCGAAATCCTTCCACCACACGGTTGGCGGCGGCGTATCGAGCACACGCCGCGCCTTCGCGGCTGCCTCAAGCATCAGCCGCTCGGCTAGCTGCATATCGGCATCATAGCTCACCCCGACCTGCACTTGGATCCGCACATTCCTGGAGGAATAGGACCAGTTTTCGACCTGGTTGATCATCAGGTTCTCATTGGGAATCAAGTATTCGCGCTCGTCGCGGGTCGTCACCGAGACCGCGCGAATACCGATCTTGCGGATCTGACCGAAGGTCTGCTGCCCGCTCTGATCGGCGATCGCGATAACGTCACCCGGCTTGATCGACTTGTCCATCAGGAGGATGATTCCGGAGATCAGGTTGCCGAAGGTCTTCTGCAGGCCGAACCCGATGGCAAGCCCGAAGGCGCCCGAAAACACGGCGAGTGCGGTGAGATCAATGCCGAGCAGATCGACCCCAATCAGGAACGCCGTCACCCAGATCACAATCGCGGAGATCTTTTCCGTCAGCAAGCGTTGGGTGCTGTCGAGTGCGGTCATGCGCCCCACCGCGCTGCGGGTCAGCCGGGTGGCAATCCAGGCGAAGGCCAGCACCAGCAGGATGGCGGCGACCACGAACAGAACGTCAAAGGCAGATACGCGCCAGTCCCCGACCTCGATTGCAATGCCGTCGATCCGGTCGAGGATGCCGCCGATCGCCTCGTTGCGCTCACCGATATCCTCGCGCACGCTATCCGCGCCGCTGACGATTTCGGCGTTTTCGACGGGGGGGGCGGGCGCGCTCATGCGACCCGCGCCAGCGCCTGCGCCAGATCGGCGATCAGATCGTCCGGATCTTCCAGCCCGATGGCGAGGCGGATCGCGGGTCCGCTATTGTCCGGGCAGGGCATGAGCGTGCGGTAATCCTGCGGGGTGATCGCCAGCGCAAGGCTCTCGAACCCGCCCCAGCTATAGCCGATGCCGAACAGTTCCAGCGCGTCGACCACCCGCGCTGCTGCTCCGCGATCGGCGCTCGCCAGCACGAAGCCGAACAGGCCGCAGCCACCGGAAAAGTCGCGCTGCCACAGCGCATGGCCGGGATCGGAGGGCAGCATCGGGCACAGCACGCGGGCGATTTGCGGCTGCGCTTCGAGCCACTGCGCGATTGTCAGCGCCGAGCGGGTCTGCGCTTCCAACCGGAGCCCCATCGTGCGCAGGCCCCGAGAGGCGAGCGCCGCATCATCGGGCGAGACCACCTGCCCGAGTTCCTGCGCGGTGCGGCGCAAGGCGGTGTACCAGCGCTTGCCCGCGCTCGCGGCGCCCATCATCAGATCGGAATGGCCGCCGACGTGTTTCGACAGGCTCATCATCACTATGTCGCAGCCATGTGTGAGCGCAGCGAACCCGAGCGGGCTGGCCCAGGTGTTGTCGATCAGGCTGACCGCGCCATGTTCGTGCGCGATTGCTGCCAGCGCGGGCACGTCGCACATCTCGAAGGTAAGGCTGCCCGGCGCTTCGAGCCACACCGCCTGCGCAGGCTCGGCAAACAGCGCGCGGAAAGCCCCCACATCGCGCGGATCGAAGAACGCCGTCGTCACGCCCATCCGCGCCAGCAGGCCCGTCGCCATGCTGCGCGTGGGATCATAGGCGTTGTCGGCCAACAGCAGCCGGTCGCCGGGTTTCAGCACGGCGAGCAGGCAGCCGGCTATCGCGGCGACACCGCTGGGATACAGCACCGTGCCATGCGCGCCCGCCTCCAGCCCTGTCAGCGCGTCGGCCAGTGCCCACTGGGTTGGCGATCCGCGGCGGCCATAGAAAAACTGGCCGTCGGTGTTGCTCTTGCCCGCCTCGCGCCGCTCGGCATCGCTGGCGTAAAGGTGGGTCGAGGCGCGCCACACTGGCGGGTTGACCACCGCGCCGGTCCATTCCTTGCGACGGCCGCCGCGCACCAGACGGGTAGCGGGCTTCACCGGCCTGTTGTTGTCGCCGCCGCCGCTCATGCGTCGGGTCCCTGCGCCTTGGGAGTGGCGGGATCGGCGCTCCATTCGCTCCAGCTGCCATCATAAAGCGCGGCCGTCTCTACCCCGATCAGGTGAAGCGCGAAGAGCAGCACGCTTGCCGTCACCCCGCTACCGCAAGTCGCGGTGATCGGCTGGGCCAAATCGATCCCGGCGGCGGTGAATGCGGCGCTGAGCGCCTCCGGCGATTTGTAGGTGCCATCGGCGTTCAGCACTTGGGTGAAGGGCAGGTTGAGTGCACCGGGGATGCGTCCGTTGGGGCCGCCGTGAACGGGATCAATACCGCTACCATAAACCCGGTCGGCCGAGCGCGCGTCGAGCACCTGTTCGGCCCTGCTCTCGAGATTGGCGAGCATATCGGCCTTGCTGCGCACCCGTGCGGGCGGAGCGAAGGTGGCGGCAGCCGCAGGCGAATGGTCAGGCGTGCCGCTTTCCACCGGCAGGCCCTCAGCCCGCCACTTGCCAAATCCGCCATCGAGGATCGCGACCTTGCTCCGCCCGAGCGCAGTCAGCACAAACCACGCGCGGGCTGCGGTGCGGATCGCGCTATCGTCGTAGAGGATGATCGCGGCATCGGCAGCAACCCCGAGGCTCGCCAGCCGCTCGGCCAGTTGTGCGGGCGTCGGGATGGCATAGGGCACGCTCGATCCCGCATCGAACAGGCTCGCCAGCCCCAGAAACCGTGCGCCGGGAATATGCGCGGCGGCGAATTCCGCGGCGGCGTCGCGTCCGGCTGCAGGCAGGTGATAAGAGGCATCAAGCACCACAAGATCAGGCGCTCCCAGCTGGGCCGCCAGCCAGTCGCTCGAAACGAGGCTCGGGAAGGTGTCGCTCATGCCCTATCGCCTAGCGTCCCTGTGCCGCCGCGCCAAGGGCGCGCGCGCCTTACGCCGTGGGCGGCAGATCGATGGCCCGCGCTGCCAGAAGCGGCAAGGCGCCCGGCGGGCCTGCCAGCACGATCGGCTGGACGCGGCCCTCGCCGCCGCTTGGTGTGCCGATAACGAAGCTCTTCGCCAGCGCCTGCTGGCCTTCGCCTTCGATCGTCACGTGGAACAGCGGGATGAACAGCGCTGTTTTGCCATGAATTATCGGTGTGACGGCGGTGAGGGGCAGCTGCACTTCGCCGCTGATGCTGCGGCTCTGGTGTGGTCCGATCCGCTCGATGGGCTGGCTGCTGTGTGCCGCCGCGACCGGTGCTGCATTGCTGCTGCCGCGCTGGGCGCAGGCCAGTTGCACCGCGACCGACAGATCATTGACCGCACGCCCGGTGCGGTTGGCAAGAGTGAGGCGGTAGCGCAGTGTGAACGTCATCACGCTGCGGGTTGCGCCGGGAATCTCCAGCGAAAGATCAATGCGCGGCAGGGCTGGCTCCGCGTCAACGTCCTGCGCCTGCGGGGCCGCAGCCAGACGCAGCACCTTGGGCTTGCGCCGCCGCCACAGCAGCACCGCGCCGAGCAGACTCGCCAGTAGCGCCGCGCCGGCGGCCAGCCAGCGCCAGTCGAATGCGGACGCTCCCAAGGCGTCGGACGGCGCATCTACTGGTGGCAGGGGCGCGGGGGAAGCCAATGGGCCGGGCAAAGGAATGGGGGCGATGGGCTGTTCGAGCGTCGGGAAGCCCGGGCCCGGCTCCTCGGTGGCAAGCGGCGTGGCCGTCGGCGTGGGCGATGCGGTGCTGGCGGCGGGCGGCGGGGCAACCACCGGGCGCGCCGTGGGTTGCGGCTGGCGCGGGCGCGGCGAAGCAGGGCTACTCGTCGGAGCCGGGCTCGATATCGCATCGTCGGTCAGCACCGGAGCGGGCGTGATCCGCGGCGCGGGCGTCACGCTGCGCGGCGGGATCACCACCCCGGCGCGCTCGTCGGCCGGGCCGGCGGGAGCAGGCGTCGGGGTCGGGGTCGGCTGCGGCAAGGAGAAACCGCCCGGCGCGCTCTGTGCGGCGAGCGGCACGGCTGCGGCCAGCGCAAACAGCGCGGGGGCGGAACGGATCAGGAAGGGCAAAGGACGGGTCATGGGGTCTGGATGGGCTGTGCTGGCTGAGGCCGGCTGAATATTTGCTGTGCCCATAGGCAGGCAGACGCCGCCACGTCCAGTTCCCGGGTTGCGCCCGTCCCCCATTCGCGGCAACAGCGCGGCATGAACACCACACCCACGCAGCCGCCCCGCGCGCCCCAGTTCCTCGGCAAGGACACCCCGTTGCCGTCCTCGCCCGAGGAAGCGGTGCTCGACTATGTCCCCAATCCGCGCCCAGGCCTCACCTATCTGGTGCGCTTCGTAAGCCCCGAGTTCACCTCGCTCTGCCCGGTGACGAACCAGCCTGACTTTGCGCATCTGGTGATCGATTACGTGCCGGGCGAGACCATCGTCGAGAGCAAGAGCCTGAAGCTGTTTCTCGGGTCTTTCCGCAATCACAACGGCTTTCATGAGGATGTGACGGTCGGCATCGGGGTGCGATTGTTCGAGGAGATGCGCCCGCAATGGCTGCGCATCGGCGGCTACTGGTATCCGCGCGGTGGCATCCCGATCGATGTGTTCTGGCAATCTGCCGCGCCGCCGGCCGATCTGTGGCTGCCCGATCAGGGCGTGCCCGGCTATCGCGGGCGGGGCTAGTTAGCTGCCCAGTTCGAGCTGGACGAAGCGCGGCGCGCTCTTGTGTCCCTCGCGCCACTTGGCGAGCGGGAAGGCGCCCGCGCCCAGCGCAGCCAGCGGAATGCCTGCTTCGGCCAGCGCATAGGGCGAGATGCGGTGGCGGGTCATGAACCCGCCGCTGCCGTCGCTGATCAGCGAAGTTTCGAACTGCAGGCCCTGGCTTGATTCGGTGGCGTTCACCACCTTGCTCACCACCAGCTGTCCGTGGCCCAGATCAAGCACCACCTCGGTGCCGACGGGGACCCCGGCAAGGCCGGTAATGCGCGCGCCGGTTTTCGACAGATTGCGCAGGATCACGTCGTAATAATGATCCTCGTGGATCAGGCCGACCTTGCGGAAGATCGTGATGCGTTCGGCACGGTAGCGCGGCGGGCCACTCGGTTTGACCAGCATCGTCCCGTCAGCCATCTGCGCCAGCACCGCATCCTGATAGATCGCGGGCGAATAGACGTAGCCCTGCACCAGATCGGCGCCGCGCGCGCGCACCAGCTCAAGCTCGTCCATTGCTTCGACGCCCTCGGCCACCGTTTCCATCCCCAGCGCCTTGGCGAGCGCGACGATGGCGGTGATGATCGCAGGGTTGATATCGCCGTTCTCGGTGCAGCCGCGCACAAAGCTCTGGTCGATCTTGAGCTTGTCGAAATGGCCGTGCTTCAAATAGGCGAGCGAGGAATAGCCTGTGCCGAAATCATCGAGCGCGAGCCGCACGCCCAGTTGCTTGACCTCGCGGAAGATCGCGTCGACCGCTTCGAGATCGCCGACGAACACGCTTTCGGTGATTTCCAGTTCCAGCCGTGCCGGATCGAGCCCGGATGTTTCCAGCGCGTGGGCCACGGCCTTGCGGAAGCCGGGGCGCACGAATTGCTTGGCCGAAACGTTGACTGCCACCCTGATGCTCTCGGGCCATTCTATTGCATCGGTGCAGGCTTGGCGCAGCGCGTTTTCGCCAATTCGCACGATCAGTTCGTCATTCTCGGCGACAGGAATGAAGTCGGCAGGCGAGATCGCGCCTTCTTCCTCGTCGTGCCAGCGCAGCAGGGCCTCGAAACAGCGCACCTCGTTGGTGACCGGATCGACCAGCGGCTGATAAGCCAGTTTGAGATCGCCGCGATCGACCGCGTCGCGCAGCCGGTCGCCGAGCTCGGCGGTCTTCGAGGCGGCCTCGCGCAGCTCGGTGGTGAAGAAGCAGAAGGTGCCGCCGCGCGATTCCTTGGCGGCATAGAGCGCCATGTCGGCGGCGCGGGTCAGCTCGTCGGCGGTCAGCCCGTCATAGGGCGCGATCGCGATACCGACCGAGGTGCCGATGATCGCCCGGCGGCCGTTGATCTGGTAGGGCTGCGAGAGCGACTGGACGATGCGGTTGGCCATTTCGCCCAATGTGCCGCGATCATCGAGATCGGGCAGCAGCACCTGGAATTCGTCGCCCCCAAGACGGCCGACTTCGCCCTTGTCCTTGACGATGCTCTTCAGCCGTTCGGCTACCTGCTTGAGCAATTCGTCGCCCGCCGGGTGGCCCATCGTGTCGTTGACGTGCTTGAAGCGGTCAAGATCGAGCATCATCAGCGCGCAGCTGCGCTTGCTGGCGCGGAAGGCGGCGAGGGTGGCGGTGAGCCGTTCGCCCAGCTTGCGGCGATTGATCAGGCCGGTCAGCTCGTCGACCTGTGATTGGCGCGCGACCTGCATCTCGTGGGCATATTGGCTGGTGATATCGACCGCGCTGCCGCGGTAGCCGAAGAAGGTGCCCTTGGCGTCGATCAGCGGCCGCCCGTTGAGCCGCCACCAGCGCGTTCCCTGCTCGGTACTGCCCGCCTTGGGCGCGCTGACCGCGATGACGTGCTCTTCTATCTTCGAATGGGCCTTGAACTTGAAGCTGATCGCGCGCTGATGCGGCGCGCCGGCCTCAAGATCAATATCGCTGAACACCTGCAGCACCGGCTTGCCGATCATCTCCTCGCTGCCGGCACCCAGATCGTGAAGCGCGCGCTGCGACAGGAAGGTCAGCCGGCCCTCGGCATCAGTGGCCCAGAACATGCCAATGCCGAGTTCCTCGACATCGTTGAGCACACTGGTGCGGGCCGGCAGGACAGGGGCGTGTGCCTTCGGGCCGTCAGCGTGCAGCCGGGCGCTGGCAGAAGCTCTGCCCGCCTGATCTCTGACCGATCTGAGAAAACCCAACGGCATTGCTTATCCTCATGCGCGTATTCGGTGCGTGACCCGGGAAGTGCTGCGTGCGTCTCTTTGGTTGTGGGAAGTGTCCCGGGTTTAACTGCAAGACGTATAACCAAAGGCAGTTGAAAAACCGTTACGGCCCGGCAGCCATGCGTTTTTCGCACCATCTGTTCAAGTTACCGGAACATCCTGAGCAAAGGCGCGTTATATCGCGGCAAGCCTAGAGAAAATAATATTTCTCGCAGGCTTTTTTTGGCGTAATTCTTTTGCAATGCCGCTGTGCGTCGGGGGATCAGCGCCAGCGGCTGGCGGACTATCTTGGGGAAGCAAAGATGCCTGAAACCGGTGCAGGCGCTGGCGGGAGTGTCGTGCAGGTCAATCGCGTGCGCACGCGCGCCGATTGGGATTCCATGCGCGCGGCAGCGCTGGCGGATCCGGGCGCGTTCCACGGCGAAATCGCGGCGCGCAACATGCATTGGTTCGTGGCCGATTGCGGCGCGTCAGGCGCGTGGTTGGCACGCAGCGCGGATGGCCGCTGGCACGGCTGGGACGCGGCTTCGGCTGCGCCTGTCAGCCCCGATCTGCCTACTGATTTCACCCCGTGGCACACCGGTTTCGATGGCTCCACCCCGCCGCATTGGCGCTGGTTTGTGGGCGGGCGCACCAATGCCGCCTTTTCCGAACTCGATCGCCACGTGCTCGCCGGCCACGGCGATGAAGCCGCGCTGGTGTTCGAAGGCGACCGCTGGGATATGTCGGCCGATAGCGGGAAAGGCGCGCCGCTCGATTGCTTCACTGTCAGCCGCAAGCATCTGCTGCTCGAAGTGGCGAAGTGCGCGGTGGCGCTCGAGGCGCTGGGCCTCAAGCCGGGCGACCGCATGGCGCTCAACATGCCAAGCATCGTGCCGCAGATTTACTGGACCGAAGCGGCAAAGCGGATGGGCGTTGTCTATACCGCCGTGTTCGGCGGGTTCTCGGACAAGACCCTGTCCGACCGGATCGCCGATACCGGCGCGCGGGTGATCGTCACTTCCGATGGCAGCTACCGCAACGCGCAGGTCGCCGCCTTCAAGAACGCCTATACCGACCCGGCGCTCGACAATTTCGTGCCGGTAACGACCGCACTGGATATTCTCTCCGCGCTCGACATGGGTCTCCCTGCGACAGACGCTGCGACCATCGTCGCGACGGTTCGCGAGGCGCTCTCTGGCGAGATTACCGTCGACCGTTCCGACGTGATGCGCGGCGTGGGCCGCGCGTTGATCAATCTCGGGGCAGAGGGCCGGATCAGCACGTCCGATGCCGCCCGCGTGCGGATCGCGATTGCCTCCAGCCTCGTCACTCTGCCGCCGCGCGTGGAAGCCGTGATCGTGTGCCGCCACACCGCGCAGCCGGACGTGATCTGGCGCGAAGAGCGCGACCGCTGGAGCCACGAGTTGACAGATAGCGCGCTGGTGACGGTACTGGAGAAGGCGCGTGCGGCAGGCTTTGCCGTGCAGACCGAAGCCGATCTGCTGGCGCTCTCTGACAGCGATTTCGTCCGCGCAATCTGGGCTTCGTCCAAGCCGCTTGCGGTCGATGCCGATTACCCGATGTTCTTCATCTACACCTCGGGCTCGACCGGAAAGCCCAAGGGGATCGTCCATTCGCATGGCTATGCCGCAGGCATCGCCGAGACGATGGCGGCCAGCTTTGACGCGCGCCCGGGTGATACGCTGTTCGTGGTCGCCGATCCGGGCTGGATCACCGGCCAGAGCTATCTGATCTGCGCGCCGCTGATGACGCGGGTGACCACGCTGGTCTCCGAAGGCTCGCCAGTGTTCCCGCACGCGGGCCGCTTTGCCTCGATGATCGAGCGGCACAATGTCCGCATCTTCAAGGCGGGCGTGACCTTCCTCAAGGCGATCATGTCCGACCCGGCGAATCTTGCCGAGCTGGAACGCTACGACATGAGCGGGTTGCGCGTCGCGACCTTCTGCGCTGAGCCGGTTAGCCCTAGCGTGCAGGCCTTCGGGATGGAGCACGTCACGGAGCGCTACATCAATTCCTACTGGGCAACCGAGCACGGCGGGATCGCCTGGACGCATATGTTCGGCAACGACGATTTCCCGCTGAGGCCCGACGCGCACGCCTATCCGCTGCCGTGGATTGTCGGCGATGTGTGGGTCGAGGACGAGGATGGCACGGGCGGCGACGCGCCGTTCACCCGCGCCGATGCAGGCGGCGTGCCGTGGCGGCGTGCGGACATGGGCGAGAAGGGCGAAATCGTCATTGCCGCGCCCTATCCCTACCTCGCACGCACCATTTGGGGCGATATCGCAGGCTTCAAGGTGGCGGATGGCCGCGTCGATGCCGCATGGCGCGGCGATGCGGCGCGGTGGGAGGACGGCTATTGGCGCCGCTGGAAGGGCGCCTGGGCCTATACTCAGGGCGATTTCGCGATTGCGCATGAGGATGGCTCGTTCTCGCTCCACGGGCGCTCGGACGATGTCATCAACGTCTCGGGCCACCGCATGGGGACCGAGGAGATCGAGGGCGCAGTGCTGCGCGACAAGGCGCTCGCGCCCGATAGCCCGGTCGGCAATGTGCTGGTGGTCGGCGCGCCGCACCGCGAAAAGGGCCTGACCCCGCTCGCCTTTGTGGTGCCGGTCGCGGGCCGCAAGCTCACCATCGAGGACAAGCGCCGCCTGTTCGATCTGGTCCGCACCGAAAAGGGCGCGGTCGCGGTGCCGGCCGACTTCATCGAAGTCTCGCAGTTCCCCGAAACCCGCAGCGGCAAATATATGCGCCGCATGGTCCGCGCGCTGGTGGTGGGCGATGATGTCGGCGACGTCACGACGCTGCGCAACCCCGAAGCATTGGACGAATTGCGCACCGTGATCGCCGACTGGCAGCGCAAGCAGCGTATGAGCGACGAACAGGCGCTGTTCGATCGCCACCGCTATTTCCTTGTCCAGTACAACACCGTTGCCCCCGGCAAGCAGGTTGCGACCGTCACGGTCACCAACCCGCCGGTCAATGCGCTCAACGAACGCGCGATTGACGAGTTGGTGCTGGTCACCTCGATGCTGGCGCGTGACAACAAGGTCGTGGCGGTGGTGTTCACCGGCGAGGGCACATCGTCTTTCGTCGCCGGCGCCGACATCCGCCAGATGCTCGAGGAAATCCACAGCGTTGAAGAAGCGATGGTGCTGCCCAACAACGCGCACCTTGCCTTCCGCACGATCGAGCGCATGGGCAAGCCCTGCGTCGCGGCGGTGCAGGGCGTCGCGCTGGGCGGGGGCATGGAATTCGCGCTCGCGTGCCATTACCGCATTGCCGAGCCGACCGCGCGCTTTGGCCAGCCCGAAATCCGCCTGCGCTTGATGCCAGGATACGGCGGCACGCAACGTCTGCCGCGCCTTCTGATCGACCGGCGAGGGGAAGAGGGGTTGCGCGACGCGCTCGATCTCATTCTTGGTGGGCGCAGCATCGATGCCGAGGCTGCCGAAGCGATCGGTTTCGTTGAAGAGCTGGTCGGCGGATCGGCGGATGCGCTGTCGGCTGCCCACGCAGCTGTTCGCGATTATGTGAAGCACGGTGAGGACAGCCCCTTGGGCGCGGCTTTTGCCGAACGGCAGGCTGCGGCCGAACGCTGGGATACGGGCGCGGACGTCAGCCTTGATGCCGTGATGGAGGATGATTTCCTCCAGCGCATCTTGCGCCAGCTTGACTGGGCCGGACGCGGACAAGCAGGCGCGCGGGCTTTGGAAGCGGTGCGCGTGGGGCTGGAGCAGGGCATGACTGCCGGTCTCGCCCGCGAGGCCAAGCTGTTCGCCGATGCCATCGTCGATCCCGAAGGCGGGAAGACCGGCATCCGCCAGTTCATGGACAAGGTTGCGCCCCCGCTCCCGGTGCGGCGCGACGGCGTGTGGATTGATGCCGAGCACGAAATGCGTGCGCAAGGCTTGGAGGCAGCAGGCGATCTGCTTCCAGTGGGAGCGCCATTCTATCCCGGCGTGACCCCGATCCCGCGTCACCAATACGCCTTCGGCATCGCCCGCGATCCCGACACGGGCGCCCCGCGCTTCGGCCCGCCGGCGAGCCACGAGAAGGAGTTGATCGTCAAGGTGCCCGAGCCTGCGCCCAACGAGGCGCTGCTTTACATGCTGACGAGCGAGGTGAACTTCAACGACATCTGGGCGCTGACCGGCATCCCGGTTTCGCCGTTCGATTCCCACGAAGAAGATGTGCAGATCACCGGATCGGGCGGGATCGCGCTGGTCGCGGCCTTGGGCTCCGAGACGAGAGCGCAGGGGCGGATCAAGGTCGGCGATCTGGTGACGGTCTATTCGGGGACGAATGACCTGCTCTCACCCTTGGTTGGCAATGATCCGATGTATGCCGATTTCAGCATCCAGGGCTACGAGACCGAGACTGGCAGCCACGCGCAGTTCCTGACCGTGCAGGCGCCGCAGATGCACAAGCTGCCGCCCGATCTGACGCTGGAGCAGGCGGGCAGCTATGTGCTGAACCTCGGCACGATTGCGCGCTGCCTGTTCACCACCTTGCAGATCGCGCCGGGGCGGACGCTGTTCGTCGAAGGCGCGGCGACGGGGACGGGGCTGGATGCGCTGCGGTCGTCGGTGCGGACGGGCTTGCAGGTGACCGGGCTTGTGTCCTCCGAGGAGCGCGCAGCGTTCATCACGGGCGTGCAGGGCGCGGTCGGTGCGATCAACCGCAAGGATGCGCGCTTTGCCGATCTCTATTCGGTGGTTCCGGAGGATAAATCCGAGGCCATCGCATGGGAAGGTGCAGGCGCCCCGCTGGTCGAGGAATACAAGGCGCTGAACGGCGGTAAGCTCGCTGACTACGTCGTCAGTCACGCGGGCGAGACCGCCTTTCCGCGCTCGTTCCAACTGCTCGCCGAAGGCGGCACACTGGCGTTCTACGGCGCGTCATCAGGCTATCACTTCAGCTTCATGGGCAAGCCGGGCACGGCCTCGCCCGAGGAGATGCTCCGCCGTGCAGCCCTGCGCGGGGGCGAGGCGGTGCTGATCTTCTACGGGCCGGGGTCGAGCGATCTGCTCGACGAAACCGGCCTCGAAATGATCGAAGCCGCGCGCCGCTTCAACGCCCGCACGGTGATCGCCACCACCACCGATGGCCAGCGCGAATTCCTGCAATCGCTGGGGCTCGAGGACGCGATCGAGGGGATCGTCTCCCTTGAATCCATCCGCCGCCGCGAGGGCGCGAATTTCTACTGGCCCGACACCATGCCGCGCCTGCCCGATGCCAAACTCGACATCGAGGTCTTCAAGGCCGCGGTGCGCGATTATCAGGACCGGGTGATGAAGCCGTTTGGCTCGGCGGTGGGCAAGATCCTGCGCTCGCCCGACAATCCGCGCGGCAGCCCCGATCTGGTGTTCGAGCGGGCAGGGCAAGACACGCTCGGCATTTCGACCTCGCTGGTGAAGCCCTTCACGGGGCGGGTGATCTTCGCAGAGGATCTCACCGGCTGCCGCTTCACCTTCTACGCCCCGCAGGTCTGGACGCGCCAGCGCAAGATCCTGATGCCGACTGCCAGCATTCTCGGCACCCACCTGTGCAACGCTTACGAAGTCGCACGGATGAACGACATGATCGCCGCAGGGCTGCTCGAAGTGACCGAACCCGAGGTCGTGCCGTGGGACGGCCTGCCTGAAGCGCACCAGGCGATGTGGGAGAACCGGCACACCGGATCGACCTATGTCGTCAATCACGCGCTGCCCGAAATGGGTCTCCGAAGCCGCGATGCGCTTCTCGAAGCGTGGGCGGCAACATCAGCAGCCAGTGGCGGGGAACCGGACGGCTGACCTGCGCATTCCGCCTTTTTGAAACGTTCTTAGCTCTCCTCCCCAGGGTTTGAACGATCCAGCAAGCCAAATGCGCTTGCGTTATAACTTTATGAGGAGAGTGCCCGTGGCCAAATCCAAAGCTGCACCTGCCGTTTCCGCCTCTGGCCGCCTTGCCGGCAAAATCGCCGTCGTCACTGGCGCGGCGGGCAATCTCGGCGGGCACATCGTCACGCACTATCTCGCCGAAGGCGCGACCGTGGTGATGACGGGCCGCACGCCTGACCGCACCAAGGCGGCGGCCGAGTCTCTGATCAAGGCCACCGGCGTTGACCCTGAGCGCCTCGCCACCGTGGCGCTCGACGGCGGGGACATCGCCTCGGTGCGCGCCGCGATTGCCGAGGTCGTGAAGCAGTTCGGCCGCATCGACATCCTCGTCAACAATGCCGGGAGCGCCGGGCCGAAGCAGCCAATCGAAAACCTGCCGCTCTCCGCCGAGGAGCTCGTGAGCCTGCAGAAAAAGGGCAGCACCGACAGCGAGACCGTCGGCGATGCGCTGCGCAACATCTTCGGTGTAGCGTTCAACGTCGCGCGGGTGGCCGCGCCGCATATCCCCGAGGGCGGCTCGATCATCAACGTCTCGACCATCTTCAGCCGCACTCCTTACTATGCACGCGCGGCTTACGTGGTCCCCAAGGCGGCGATGAATGCGTGGAGCCGCGAGCTTAGCCTCGAGCTTGGCCCCAAGGGTATCCGCGTCAACCTTGTCTATCCCGGCCCGATCGAGAGCGAGCGGATCCGCAACGTTTTTGCCGCGATGGACACAGCGCGCGGCGATGCGGCGGGCACCACTGCGAACCAGTTCTTCGACATGATGAGCCTGGAACGCGCCACCGGCGGCAACGCCAAGGCCAAGACCTTCCCCACGCCCACCGACATCGCGACGACCTGCGTTTTCCTCGGCAGTGACGAAAGCGCGGCTTACAACGGCCACGATTTCGAGGTCACACACGGCATGACCGTGCGCAAGGAAGAGCGCGCAACCTATCTGGCGCGCCCGACCATGCGCTCGATGGACGGAACGGGCCTCGCCGTGCTGATCGCAGCAGGCGACAATTTCGAAGAAGCCCTTGAGATCGCTCAGGTGCAGCTGGCCTGCGGGGCCGAGGTGGTGCTCGGCCTGCCGCGCGCCGCCGACGTCGCGATCGCCGAGAAGCGCTGCAAGGCGCTCGGCTTGTCGGACAAGCTTGCGATCATCCGCTTCAGCCGCAAGGACCCGGCTGGCATGGAAGAGGCGCTGGAAGATTACACCAAGGCCGGCACGCCGATCAGCGGCGCGCTGTTCTTGCCGATGCTGGGCGCGGGCGAGCTCGCCGGCAAGCTGACCGAGGCGGAGGATTCTGTCGTCGAGGCGCTGATGGACGCCGAACTCGCCGGCAACATGGCTCTGGCGCGCACACTGAGCCGCTACTGGAAGCGCCACGACAATCTGCTCCAGCCGCCGCGCTTCGTGTTTGTCAGCCATGCGAGCGACGGCAAGGGCGACATCTACGCCCACATCCTGCGCGCTGCGACCGAGCAGCTGATCCGCATCTGGCGTGACGAGAGCCAGATCGACACCGCCCATGGGCGTCGTCGGCAAGCGGAATGGGGCAATCAGATCGTGCGCTTTACCAATACCGAGGCCGAAAACATCCGCTTCACCGCCGGTCACGCCGCGCGCATCCTGCTCAAGGAAAGCAAGCTGGGCGAGATCACGCTCTATGTACCCGGCAATATCGGCGAGGCGACCGGGGCGCGTAAGGCGATGCCCGGCTTCTCGGAGAACATCACCGGGCTGCATTTGGGCAAGGTCGCGCTGATTACCGGCGGTTCAGCCGGGATCGGCGGACAGGTCGCGCGGCTGCTCGCGCTTGCGGGCGGTAAGGTGATGATGGTCGCCCGGCGGGAAAGCGAGCTGGCGGTGGCGCGTGCGCGGATCGTGTCCGAGCTTGAGGACATTGGGTTCGCCGGCGTCGAGCGGCGGGTGCAGACCCTCGCCAATGTCGATGTCAGCAATTTCGAGAGCCTGAAGGGCGCGGTCGACGCGACGCTCAAGGCCTTCGGGCGGATCGATTACCTCATCAACAACGCGGGCGTTGCGGGCGCGGAGGACATGGTGGTCGACATGGGGGTCGACGCCTGGAACTACACGCTCGATGCGAACCTGGTGTCCAACTACTTCCTGATGCACCACGTCGCCCCGCTGATGAAGGCGCAGGGCTCGGGCTACATCCTCAACGTCTCGTCCTATTTCGGGGGCGAGAAGTACCTCGCGGTCGCTTATCCGAACCGCGCCGATTATGCCGTGTCCAAGGCCGGGCAGCGCGCGATGGTGGAAAGCATGGCGCGCTATCTCGGGCCGGAGGTGCAGTTCAACGCGATTGCGCCGGGGCCGGTCGATGGGGATCGCCTCTCGGGCACCGGTGGCAAGCCCGGGTTGTTCGAGCGGCGCGGCAAGCTGATCCTTGAAAACAAGCGCCTCAATGCGGTTCACGCGGCCACGATCAAGGCGATCCGGCGCGGCGTGCGGGTCGAGGCGGTGCTGGCGCGGCTCGCCCGCAACGACACCGTCAAGATGAGCCACGACACCAACAACCCGCGCGAACTGCGTGAGTTGGCGCTGGCCTGTGCACGCGAAGGCGACGGGGCGTGCAGCTGGGACCAGTACCTGCTCACCCCCACCATCGCCGCCGCGCTGATAGGGCGGCTCCGGCAGGCCGGCCTGTTCCTCGACGCGCCGGAATGGAACGACCGGGTCGCAACGCCCGAGGCAGACGCCGAATGGCTGATGCGCGTGCCGCCCGACGATGTGCCGTTCCTGCCCGCCGACAAGTTGGCGGTTGAGGCCAAGAAAGTCGGGACGGGCGTGCTGTCCAAGCTCTATCTCGGCAAGATGCCGACCGAGCATGACGTGGCGCAGGCCACGGTGTTTTTCCTCGCTGACCGTGCTGTCAGCGGCGAGACCTTCATGCCCTCGGGCGGCCTCTCCGTGGAACGCTCGACGACCGAACGCGAACTGTTCGGCAGCCCCAAGCAGGAGCGGCTCGATCAGATGCGCGGCAAGACGGTGTGGATCATCGGCGAGCACCTCGCGGATTACCTCGCCGAAACCGCGCGCGCTTTCATCGAGGATTGCCACGTCGCCAATGTGGTGCTGATCACCCGCACCGCAGAAGGTTTCGACGCGATAAAGTCGCAGCTGGATCCGGACACTGCCGCCTCGCTCACCTCGCTGGTGAAGACCACCGATATCGAAGCTGCGATGGACGAGGCGCTGATCGAATGGGGCCGGCCCACCACGATTCTCTCGACCCCGTTTGCGGCGCTGCCGGGCAAGCTGTTCGACGCGGCCGATCCGCTCAGCCCGGACGAATTCCGCACTGTGGTGGCCGACAACCTCACCCACCACTTCCGCGTCAGCCGCCGCGCGTCCCTGTATGATGATTGCCAACTGGTGCTGACTTCGCCGGACGTGCCGATGGGCGACAAGTCCCCGGCCTTCGCGCTGGCAAACTTCATCAAGACCACGCTCCACGCCTTCACCGCCACGCTCGCGGTCGAGAACGAGCGGCTGGTTCACGATGTGCCGGTCAACCAGATCAACCTGACGCGGCGGGTCCAGTCCGAAGAGCCGCGCGATCTCGACGAGCATCTCGAAGAAGTGCGCCGCTTCGCCCGCGCGGTGCTGCTGGTCGGCGCGCCGCTGCCGGACGCCGAGGATTCGCGCTACCGCGCGCGGATCTATCGCGGCATGTCGATGACGGTGTAAGGCTGCGGGCATGATCCAGTATCTGCCCTTCGAAAAGCCGATCGAGGCGCTCGACAAGCACGTCGCCGAGCTCGCTGCGCATCCCGAAGGGACGCAGGAGGCGGCGATGCTGCGCGAGCGGGCCGAGCGCCTGCTGGCCGACACCTATGCGCGGCTCTCACCATGGGAGCGCACGCTGGTTGCGCGCCATCCGCAGCGGCCGCGGTTCGAGCGGCTGGTGGCGGGGCTGTTCAGCGATTTCCTACCCATCGCGGGGGATCGCACCTTCGGCGATGATCACGCGATCATCGGCGGCTTTGCCCGATTTGAAGGCCGCAAGGTGGTGGTGATCGGCCATGTGAAGGGCGAGGACACCCCGGGACGGCTCAAACACAATTTCGGCATGGCGCGGCCCGAAGGCTATCGCAAAGCGATCCGGCTGATGGACCTCGCTGACCGGTTCGGCCTGCCGGTGATAACGCTGGTCGATACACCCGGCGCCTTTCCCGGCGTCGATGCCGAGGCGCGCGGGCAGGCCGAGGCCATCGCCCGTTCGACCGAGGCTTGCCTTGCGCTGGGCGTGCCGCTGATCGCGGTGATCATCGGCGAGGGCGGATCGGGCGGGGCGGTGGCGCTGGCGGCGGCGAACCGCGTGCTGATGTGCGAACACGCGGTCTATTCGGTGATCTCGCCCGAAGGCTGCGCGTCGATCCTGTGGCGCAGCGCCGGGCAAGCGGCGGATGCGGCCGAGGCGATGAAGGTGACGGCAACCGACCTCCTCAAGCTCGGTGTCATCCACCGGATCGTCTACGAGCCCAAGGGCGGGGCGCACCGCGATCCGGACGAGATGGTCAAGCGCCTGACGCTGGCCTTGCGCACCGAACTGGATGGATTGGCAGCCCTCACGCCCGCAGAATTGCGCCGCGAGCGCGAGGAGTTTTTCCTCAAGCTGGGGTGAAGCGGGCGCCAGTGTCGCGCTGGTCCAAGACGCGCGATCCGGCCCGAAAGTTTCGCGTCACAGCAATAACTGCAGGCTCTCCTGATCAATCGTTGCGGCAGATGCAAGGTGCTAAGCGATTGATAGTGTCATGCAATTATCTTATCGTGCTGCGATGGCTAAGCTCGGTCTTGATACCAGCGGCCGCTTGGGGGAGCATGACCATGCCACGTCTTCTGCGACGTATGATCCTTTCGGTGTTGGGCCTTCTGCTGCTTGGCTCACCCCTGCACGCCGCGCCCGAGGATAGCGAAGTCGTCTTCACCAATGTCCGCGTGTTTGACGGTCGTTCGGACAGCCTTTCGGCGCCCACCACGGTGGTGGTTCGCGGCAACACCATCGCCGCAATCGGGCCTGCCGCCAAGCCTTCGCGCAAGGATGCCACGGTGATCGATGGGCGCGGGCGGACGCTGATGCCGGGCCTGATCGACAACCACGTGCACATGATGTTCAACAGCCTTTCGCCTGCGCAGATGGCTGATCCCGGCATGGGGCTGGAAAAGATCATGCAGCTGTCGGCCGAGCAATCACGCCTGATGCTGCTGCGCGGCTTTACGACGGTGCGCGATGTCGGCGGGCCTTCGTTCGAATTGAAGCGCCTGATCGATAGCGGCAAGCTGGCGGGTCCGCGGATCTGGCCCTCGGGGCCGATGATCTCGCAGACCTCGGGCCATGCCGATCTGCGCGGACCGGGCGAGCCTTCGCGCCGCTTCACCGGAAAGGTGCCGCACGCCGAGGCTGTCTGGGCAAGCGTCATCGCCGACGGGCGGGATGAGGTGCTTACAGCCGTGCGCGAGAACCTGCGCTTCGGTGCGAGCCAGATCAAGATTTCGGCCGGTGGCGGCACCAGCTCCGACTATGATCCGCTCGACGTGACGCAATACACGCTCGACGAGATGAAGGCGGCGGTCGACGCGGCGGAGGACTGGAACACCTACGTCACCGTCCATGCCTATCACCCCAAGTCGGTGCGCCGCGCGATCGAGGCCGGGGTCAAGGTGATCGAGCATGGCAACCTGCTCGACGAGGATACGCTCAGGCTGATGGCGGACAAGGGCATCTGGCTGTCCGGCCAGATGCTGGTGGATTCGACCGAGGCGATGGACCCCAAGCGCCGCGAGAAGCGCAAGCCGGTGATCGAAGGGCAGCAGATCGTCTGGCCGATGGCCAAGCGGCTCGGCGTGAAGCTGGCATGGGGCACGGACTTCCTGTTCGAGCTTGATCTCAATGCGCAACAGAACGCCTACATCCTGCGGCTCAAGCCCTTCTTTACACCTGCCGAATTGCTGCGGCTGGTGACCAGCCAGAACGCCGAACTGCTTGCGCTGTCGGGCCCGCGCTCGCCTTATCAGGGCCGCCTCGGGGTGGTCGAGGAAGGCGCGCTGGCGGATCTCATTCTGGTCGATGGTAATCCGCTGACAAACATCGATCTGATCGGCGATCCGGAGCGCAAATTCCTCGTCATCATGAAGGACGGGGCGATTATGAAGGGAGCACCCCAATGAACCGCATTGCAATGCTGCTGGCCAGTATCGGGCTCGCCGGATTTGCGGCGCCGGTTTGCGCTCAGGACGCTGAGGACAGCGAGGAAGCGAGCAGCGGCGGCGGGCAGATCACGGTCTATGGCTGGCTCGCCGGAGCGACGGGGGAATTCAGGCCCTTCGCCGGCGCGCCCACGCTGGAATTCGACAATTCCTTCGGCGAGGTGCTCGCGGATCTCGACGCCGCCTTCTTCGCCAGCGCGCTGGTGCGGCGGGATCGATTTGTGGCGGTGGCTGACGTGTCCTATGCAACGCTTTCGCGCGATGGTCTGGTACCGCCGGGCATCCCCGCATCGGGCGAAGTGTCGCAGCTGGCAGTCACCGCGGCCGCAGGCGTCCGCCTCGAAAGCAGCGCCGAACTGACAGTCGATGTGCTGGCCGGCGCGCGGTTGTGGAATCTGGACGGGAAGGTCGATGTTCCGCTCGCCGGGGTCAGCATCGCGCCGGAGAAGACCTTCGTCGATCCGATCGTTGCCACCCGTGTGAACGCGCAAATCGCGCCGCGGCTTTCGGCACTGGTGCATGTTGATATCGGTGGCTTCGGGGTCGGGTCCGACTTTACCTACCAAGTGGTCGGCACGCTCAATTACCGCGCAGGGCGGCGGTTCTACGTCTCGGCCGGGTGGCGGCATCTGCATCTCGATTATGAGAATGCAGGCACGCGGTTCGAAGGCAGCCAAACCGGCCCGCTCATCGGCTTCACCCGGCGCTTCTGAACGCGGGCAAGGGGTGGGGAAGTGGTGCCGGCTGCAGGATTCGAACCCGCGGCCCCCTGATTACAAATCAGGTGCTCTACCAACTGAGCTAAGCCGGCTTGTCGCGTGCGCCATAATCTCAGAACGCGCCGAAAGTCCACCCCTCGGTAGTGGCGACTTCGGGGGTGAGGCTCTCCGGGTGCCACAGGTCGCGTTGGCCGTGGACGTGCCGGAGCCAGGCTGCGGTGAGCAGCGCATCGGAGGAATGATCGTCGATCGCCCCGCTGCCTGCAACCGGAGGCGAACCAAGCGCGTCGAGCACATCATTCAGCGCTTCGAAGCTGCGCACCTTGGTTGCTGCCCCCGTCACGCCGCCCGTTCGCGCCGCGACCGAGGTGTAGATTTCGGTCACCACCGAGCCACTCTCAGGAAGGGGATCGATGGGCCACACCGGCACCTTTCCGCCCAGGCGGTGGAGCATCCGCATCCCCGTCAGGCTCGACTTTCCAACCTGCGCTGCGCCGACGAGGTTGAAATTGCTCACCGGCCGCACGCCCTGGCCGCGCTGGGCCGTCTCGGCGACGCGGAATCGGCCTTCGCGGCTTGGCGCGCCGGGCAGCAGGAAGCGGTCGCCCTGGTGGTCTTTGCCGTGGCGGAAGTAGCGTGAGGCCTCGGGGTGGGTGACAAAGCCGCCCGCTTCAAGGTGCGGATACCCTGCACATAACCCGTCGATCAGCGCCCACAGCGCCCTTGCATCACCGGGCGAGGCTTCCCAGCCGGGGAAGAACGCGCCGGCATCGGCGAAAGGCAGGCCGATCCCGAGATCGAGCCCCACTAATGTCGCCCCGGGAAGACCGCACAAGAAGGCGAGCACCTCGCCGCGCGCCCAGCCTTTGGGATCGGGCGGGGAGAGCAGCACCGGCGCACCGCCCTCGGCGCGCGCCATGGCCAGCGCGATGCCATTCTGGCGCGCACCCTTCGCGCCCGACCAGTCGACCGCGAGGAAGTGGGTGAAGCGGCTCATCCCCGTTCGCTTCGCAGCTTATCCCAATATTCGAGGCGCTTCTTCACCTCGCGCTCGAACCCGCGTTCGACGGGGGTGTAGAATTGCTCGGGCGCCATTGCGTCCGGCCAGTAATTGTCGCCCGAAAAGCCCTCGGGCGTGTCGTGATCATAGGTGTAGCCTTTGCCGTAGCCGAGGCTTTCCATCAGGCCCGTCGCCGGGTTGACGATGTTCATCGGCGGCATCAGGCTGCCGGTCTCCTTGGCACTTTTCCAAGCAGCTTTCTGCGCCATGTAGACCGCGTTCGATTTGGGCGCGGTGGCAAGATAGAGGCACGCCTGCGCCAGCGCCAATTCGCCCTCGGGGCTGCCGAGGAAGCGGTAGGCCTCCATCGCCGCCATGCATTGGGGCAGGGCGTGCGGATCGGCGAGGCCGATGTCTTCCACCGCCATGCGCACCAGCCGCCGCGCGAGGAACAGCGGCTCCTCGCCTGCGGTCAACATCCGCGCCAGCCAGTAAAGCGCCGCCTGCGGATCGCTCCCGCGCACCGCTTTGTGCAGGGCGGAGATGAGATTGTAGTGCCCGTCGCGGTCCTTGTCATAGACGGCGACGCGGCGTTGCAGGAAGCTGCCAAGCATCGCCGGATCAAGCGATTCGGCCAGCTCTGCGGCATAGAGCGTCTCGGCCTGACCCAGCAGAAACCGACCGTCGCCATCGGCCTGCCCGATCAGCGCGGTGCGCGCATCGGGGCTGAGGGGGAGGGGGCCTTCAAGCGCCTCGGCCTTTGCCAGCAGTTCCGCCAGCGCCTCATCGCCCAGCCGGTTCAGCACCAGCACCTGCGCCCGGCTGAGCAGCGCGGCGTTCAAGGCAAAACTCGGGTTCTCGGTGGTCGCGCCGACCAGCGTCACCACCCCGCGCTCGACATAGGGGAGGAAACCGTCCTGCTGTGCGCGGTTGAAGCGGTGGATCTCGTCCACGAACAGCAGCGTCTTGCGCCCCGCACCCGCCATCTTCTCGGCCTCGGCAAAGGCCTTCTTCAAGTCCGCCACGCCCGAGAACACCGCGCTGATCGCGACATAGCGCATCCCCACAGCGTCAGCGAGCAAGCGGGCGATGCTGGTCTTGCCGGTGCCGGGCGGCCCCCACAGGATCATGCTGGCCAGCTTGCCGGCCGCTACCATCCGCCCGATCGCGCCCTCGGGGCCGGTCAGGTGTTCCTGCCCCACCACCTCGACGAGGGATTGCGGGCGCAGACGGTCAGCCAGCGGCGCGTCACCTGCGGGCGCGCCGGGCTGGGGCGGGGATGCATCTTGTCCGAACAGATCAGTCATTCATCGGGCGTGATAGGCCTGTCGGCGGAAAAGTGAAATCTCCGCGGGCGCACCCCTTGCGAAGATAGGTCTAAGATATATCTTGGATGTATCACAACGCATGGAGGAAACGCGATGACCTGGAATAGATATGGACGCGGCAACGGCTGGGACAAGTTTGCCGAAGCGATGGCCATGATGGCGATGAACGGCAATATGAACTTTGGCGGGCCGGGCTGGAAGGCCCGTGCGCGCTGGGATGAGGATGGCCCGCGCGGCCCCGAGGCCGAGGGCGAGGACGCCGGGGACTTCCGCGGCCCCGGTCGCCGTGGTCGGCGCGGACGGATGTTCGCAGCTGGGGAGCTCAGGCTCGTGCTGCTGGCGCTGATCGCTGAAAACCCCAGTCACGGCTATGAGCTGATCAAGCAGATCGAGGAAATGACCGGAGGCGGCTATGCTCCTAGCCCGGGCGCGGTCTATCCGACCCTGCAGCTGCTGGGGGACGAGGGCGCAATCAGCGAGGCCGAGGAGGTGGGCCCAAAGAGGCCTTTTGCCGTCACCCCTCAGGGCGAGGCGGAATTGAAAGATCGCAAGGTCGAAGTCGCCGAACTGATGCGCCGCCTTGGCCGTCACGGCGAGCGCACCTCGACTGTCCGGTCGCATGATGTGTTCCGCGCGATGGGAAATCTTGGCAGCGTGCTCAAGAACCGCGCCAAAGCGGGCAAGCTGGACGAGGCCACGATCAACGAAATCGTCGATATGATCGACGAAATGGCCAAGCGCATCGAGCGGCTGTGATACAGGCCGATTGCGACTGACGCTGTAAACGCGTATTTCCTCCCCATCCGGGTCGCATCGGATGGGGAGGACCGTCCCGTGAGTAGCATCCTGAACCCGCGCCCCAAGACGCCGTGGCACCTGTGGCCGGTCGGCATCCTTACCCTGCTGTTCAATGCCATGGGCGTGCTGAGTTACGTGATGACGGTGCTCGGCAAACTTGCTGATCTCGGCATGACCCCTGCGCAGATCGCCTTCATGGAAAGCTATCCGCCCGGCGCGATTGCGTTCTGGGCGCTGGGCGTGTGGGGCGCGCTGGCGGGATCGGTGCTGCTGGTGCTGCGCTCGCGGCTGGCCTTTCCGGCCATGGCCATCGCGACCATCGGGCTGATCGGCACGACCATTTATAACTACGTGGTGATTGAGGTTCCGGCGGAAATGAAGTCACCCGGGCTCGATGCCGCGATCTCGGTGGTGACGCTGTTCCTGCTGGCCTACACCCGCAGCATGACCAAGGCCGGCGTGCTGCGGTAGCCTGCCCGCGCGCGATTACGCGGCTTCGGCGGTCTGCACCGACCCTCGCGCTTCAACCAGCCGGACATAGGTGTCGGCGACAACCGCGTTGATCGCTTCCCAGCTATATTCGCAGGCACGCGTTTCGCCTGCAGCCCCGTGGGCTGCACGCAGCGCCGGATCGAGGCAATAGGGGGCGAGCGCCTCGGCAAAGGCGAGCGCGTCGGCCTCCTTGGTGGTTGGCACTACCAGCCGCCCGGTTACGCCTTCGGCGACGAGGCTGGCGCTGCCGGTTGCACCCGCAGCCACAACCGGCAGGCCGCTGGCCATGGCTTCCAATGTGACATTGCCGAAGGTTTCGGTGACGCTCGGGTTGAAGAAGATGTCGCCGCTGGCCAGCGCTTGGCCCAGCGCCTCGCCGGTCTTGAACCCGGCAAAGATCGCGCCGGGCAGATTGGCTTCGAACCATCCGCGCGCCGGGCCATCACCGATCACCAGCACCTTGTGCGGAACACCGCGTTGGCGCAGCTGGACAATGGTTTCGGCAAAGACATCGAGGCCTTTTTCCATCACCAGCCGGCCGAGGAACACGATTCCGACGTCATTGTCAGCCAGCCCGATGCTGCGCCGCCATTCCGGATCGCGCCGCGCGGAGGAGAAGACAGTGCGATCCACCCCGCGGCTCCACAACCCGATATCGGCGTGCATCTCCATCGCGAGCAATTCGTCGATCATCGACTGCGAGGGCGCGACCAGCGCATCGCAGCGGTTGTAGAAGCGCCGCAGCAGCCGGATGATCAGCGGTTCAAGGAAAGCCATGTTGTAATAGCGCGGATAGGTTTCGAACCGGGTGTGGACGCTGGCCAGCACCGGGATGCCGCGCGTCTGCGCCCAGCGCAGCGCCGCATGGCCGGAAGGGTCGGGCGAGGAGACATGGACGATATTGGGGGCGAATGCCTCCAGATCGCGCTTCACATCGGCGCCGAGGTGGGTCGGCATCCGATATTCGCCGCGGCCCTTCACCGGCATCGGCACGTTGGGAAGGCCGACCAGATCGCCGGTCGGCGGAAAATCGGGATTGGCGACCTTGGGCGAATAGACCCGCACCTTCGCACCCTTGGCCAGCAGCGAGCCGACCAGACGGTTCAGCGCCTGATTGGCCCCGTCGCGGGTGTAGTTGTAGTTGCCGCTGAACAGGGCAATGCGGAGATCGGAAATGTTCATGGAGCGGGTTGATTAGTCACATTCGCGCCTCTTGGCGAGGGGCGATGCAGCGCAATCCCGATATCCGATCCTTTCTTCATTGACTTGTCACCGCGCGTCTCTAGAGCGGCCAGCGGGCCACGCGGTCCCAACGCCGCGCGAGCTCTCTGCAAGGAGAGAATACATGACTGAGTACACACGCGGGCTCCAGCACGAGCCGACGCTGAAGCCTGAACGCCCGTTCTTTTCCTCGGGCCCCACGGCAAAATTCCCCGGCTGGTCGCTGGATAAGCTCAAAACCGAATCGCTTGGCCGTTCGCACCGTTCGGCACTTGGCAAGGCGCGTCTCAAATACGCGATTGATCTGAGCCGCGAACTGCTCGGCATCCCCGATGATTATCTGATCGGCATCATGCCCGCATCCGACACCGGCGCAATCGAAGCCGCCATGTGGGCGATGCTCGATCCCGCGCGTCCGGTTACGGTCGCCGCTTGGGAGAGCTTCGGCAACATCTGGATTCAGGACGCGGTGAAGCAGCTCAAGCTGCCCAACCTGCAGGTGCTGACCGCCGATTACGGCGAGATCCCCGATCTCACCACTATCCCGCAGCGCAACGACGTGGTGTTCACCTGGAACGGCACGACCAGCGGCGCAATGATCCCCAACACCGACTGGCTCGAGCCGGGCCGCGAGGGCATCACCATCAACGACGCCACCAGCGCGATCTTTGCGCAGGAGATGGACTGGTCGAAGCTCGATGCCACCACCTATTCGTGGCAGAAGGTGATGGGCAGCGAAGCGCAGCACGGGATGCTGATCCTCAGCCCCAAGGCTGTCGCGCGCATCGAATCCTACGATCCGCCGTGGCCGATGCCCAAGCTGTTCCGCATGAAGAAGGGCAACAAGCTCAACCTCGGCATCTTCGCCGGCGAGACGATCAACACGCCCTCGATGCTGGCAACCGAAGATTACATCGCCGCGCTGGAATGGGCCAAGTCGATCGGCGGGCGCAAGGCGCTGGTCGAGCGCGCCAATGCCAATGCCAAGATCGTCAAGGACTGGATCGAGGCCACCCCGTGGCTGCGCAACATGGCGTCCGATCCGGCCCAGCAGACCAATACCGGCGTTTGCATGGTGTTCCAGGGCGACTGGTACGACAGCCTTTCGGATGACGACAAGGCGGGCGTGCCCAAGAAGATCGTCAAGATGCTCGAGGAACGCAACGTCGGCTTCGACTTCAACGGCTATCGCGATGCGCCGCCGTCCTTGCGCATCTGGTGCGGTTCGACTGTCGAGCAGGAGGACGTCAAGCGCCTGCTGCCGTGGATCGAATGGGCCTACGAGAAGGTCAAGAACGGCTGAGGCCGTCCACACGCACCCCTTTTTTCCGTTCGTGCTGAGCTTGTCGAAGCACTGCATTTCCTTCGTGGCGCTGCTTTCAAAGTGAAGTGCAGCCCTTCGACAGGCTCAGGGCGAACGGATTTTCCATTTCGTGGAAGGAATTTCCCATGACCCGTCCCAAAGTTCTCATTTCCGACAAGATGGATCCCAACGCCGCGCGCATTTTCGAAGAGCGTGGCTGCGATGTTGATGTCATCACCGGCGAAACGCCCGAACAGCTGATCGCCCGCATCGGCGACTATCACGGCCTCGCGATCCGTTCGTCGACCAAGGTGACCAAGGCGATCCTCGATGCCGCGACCAATCTCAAGGTGATCGGCCGCGCCGGCATCGGGGTCGACAATGTCGACATCCCCTATGCCTCGTCCAAGGGCGTGGTGGTGATGAACACCCCGTTCGGCAACTCGATCACCACCGCCGAACACGCCATCGCGCTGATGTTCGCGCTCGCCCGCCAGATTCCGGAAGCCAACGCCCAGACGCAGGCCGGCCAATGGCCCAAGAGCGGCTTCATGGGCGTCGAAGTCACCGGCAAGACACTCGGCCTGATCGGCGCGGGCAATATCGGCTCTATCGTCGCCAGCCGCGCGCTCGGGCTCAAGATGAAGGTGATCGCCTATGATCCCTTCCTGACCGAAGACCGCGCAGTGGAAATGGGCGTCGAGAAGGTCGATCTCGATACGTTGCTCGCCCGTGCCGATTTCGTCACGCTGCACACGCCGCTGACCGACGAGACCCGCAACATCCTCAGCCGCGAACGGCTGGAGAATGCCAAGAAGGGCATCCGCATCATCAACTGCGCCCGCGGCGGGCTGATCGACGAAGCGGCGCTGAAGGATTGTCTCCTCAGCGGCCAGGTTGCAGGCGCTGCACTTGATGTGTTCGAGACCGAGCCGCCGGCCGCCGATCACCCGCTGTTCGGCACGCCCAACTTCATCTGCACCCCGCACTTGGGCGCGAGCACGACCGAAGCGCAGGTCAATGTCGCGTTGCAGGTGGCCGAGCAGTTAGCCGATTACCTCGTCAATGGCGGCGTCACCAACGCGCTCAACGTGCCTTCGCTCTCCGCCGAGGAAGCGCCGAAGCTCAAGCCTTACATGGCGCTGGCGGAAAAGCTCGGCAGCCTTGTCGGCCAGCTTGCGCATGGCAACCTGACCCGCATCAGCATCGAGCGTGAAGGCGCGGCGGCTGACCTCAACGGCAAGCCTATCACGGCGGCCGTGCTGGCGGGCTTCATGCGCCGCTATTCGGACACGGTGAACATGGTCAACGCGCCGTTCCTGGCCAAGGAGCGCGGGCTGGATGTGAGCGAAATCCGCCACGATCGTGACGGTGCGTTCAACACGCTGGTGCGGGTGACGGTGGAAACCGCCCAAGGCCCGCGCTCGGTCGCCGGCACCTTGTTCGGTACCGAGGCGCCGCGTCTGGTCGAGATATTTGGCATCGGGATCGAGGCCGAACTCGCCGGGCACATGCTCTACATCGTCAACGACGATAAGCCGGGCTTCATCGGCCGCATCGGCACCCTGCTCGGCGCGCGCGGCATCAATATCGGCACCTTCAACCTCGGCCGCCGCGAAGCGGGCGGGGAAGCGGTGTTGCTGCTGAGCCTCGACGAAGCCCTCACCCCCGAAGTGGTGGCCGAGGCCGAGAAGGTCGAAGGCGTGAAGACCGTCACCGCGCTCGCGTTCTGATCATCGACCAATCAACACCCGTTCTCCCTGAGCTTGTCGAAGGGCTGCACTTCTTCTAGCGCCGCCGGTGCAAAAGAAGGACAGTGCTTCGACAGGCTCAGCACGAACGGAAGTATGTTCCATTGACCCAACCCAACGATCTCCTCCCCGAAGGCCTCGAAGACCGCCTGCCGCAAGAAGCGGCGCGGATAACGGCGGCGATGCGCGCGTGCCTCGATGTGCTGGATGCGCACGGTTATGACCGGGTGCGTCCGCCGCTGCTCGAATTCGAAGCCTCGCTGGCGGGCCGGATGGCCGGTGCAGTGGCAGGCGAAGCGCGGGCGATGTTCCGCTTTGTCGATCCCGCCTCGCTGCGCACGCTCGCGCTGCGTTCGGACATGACCCCGCAGGTCGGACGGATCGCCGCGACCAGCCTCGCCGCTGCGCCGCGCCCGCTGCGGCTGGCCTATTGCGGCGATACCGTGGTGATCAAGGCAAGCCAGCTCGATCCTGCGCGCGAACGCTTGCAACTGGGGGCCGAGCTGATCGGGGCCGATACTGTCGCCGCGGCAAGCGAGGCTGTGATGCTCAGCGTCGAGGCGCTGAAGGCGGCGGGGCTGACCGGCATCTCGGTCGATTTCACGCTGCCCGATCTGGTCGATACGCTGGCAGCAAAGGCCTTCCCGCTTCTCCCTGAGCAGATCCCGGCGGTGCGGCGCGAGCTCGACACCAAGGACGCCGGCGGATTGCGCAGCGCGGGCGGGGCGGCCTATCTGCCGCTGCTCTACGCCACCGGGCCGTTTGCCGAAGCGCTGGTCGCCATGCGCGGTATCGACGCAGGCGGCGCGCTCAAGTCGCGGCTTGACGGGCTCGAGGCGATTGCGGCCAGCATTGGCGATACGGCGCGGATCACGCTTGATCCGACCGAGCGCCACGGGTTCGAATACCAGACATGGTTCGGTTTCACTCTCTATGCCGAAGGCTTGCGGCGCGCCGTCGGGCGAGGCGGCACCTACGCCATTGCTGGCAGTGACGAGCCTGCGACTGGCTTCACCCTCTATCTCGATCGTCTCGCCGAAGCCGCGCCCCAGCCGCACACCAAGCCGCTGATCTGGCTGCCCTTCGGCCATGACCACAAGGCTGCTGCCGTGCTCAGGGCGCAAGGCCATCGCACCCTCGCGCAGCTGGCCGAAAGCGAAGACCCGCGCGCGCTGGGATGCACCCACATCCTCACGGACGAGAGCGCCGCGCCACTCTAGCCAAACACCCGCTTCAGGAAGGCGTCGACCGCCTCGGTCTGCGCCTTGCCCGCTTCGGTGCCGAGTTCGCGGTTCATGCGGCCGTGATCGGTGCCGGTGATCGCCACGGCCTTGGCATCCTTGCCCGCCTTGGCGAGCGCACCCATCAGCGCCTCGGACTGCATCTTCGAGCCCGGACGCTCTGCCACATAGAGCGCCAGCCAATGGGCCGCATCCTTGCCGCCCACGTGCGTGATCGGCGAGAGCGCCTTCTGCCGCGCCGGATCAGTGCCGAACACGTCCTTGTAAAGCGTGGGCAGTTCCATCGTCGGGGTCGCCGCAGCGGTCACCACGTCATAGCCAGCCCCGTCCAGCAGCACGACCCCGCGAATCGCGCTAAAGGCATCGCCCGCATATTGCGGATCGCTCGCCACCAGCGCGGCGAGATGCGCGCCCGCGCTGTGGCCCATCAGCACGATTGTGTCGGGATCGAACCCGCCTTCGCCGGCCTGTGCGCGCAGCGCCTTGATCGCCGCGCCGAGATCGGCGGCCTGTTGTTCCACCGGCGCATCGGGCAGCAAGCGGTAGCCGGCTGAGGCGAACACGTATCCTGCATCCTTGAAGTGCTGCGGCTTGGCCTGCACGTGGCTGCGGTTGCCGATCTGCCAGCCGCCGCCGTGGACAAACACCACCAGCGGCGCATCGCCCACCGCATCATCGGGGGTGTAGACATCGACCTGCTGGCGCGCATCCGTGCCATAGATGACCGTGCTGCTGATCTTGGCGCTGGCATACTGCTCCATCCCCATCCGCGCGCCCTGAGCGCCGCTGCCGCGCCGCGCCATGCCCTCGCCGCCGCCGCGCCGCGCTCCCATGCGTTCGCGCAATTGCGCCGCGCAGGTTTCCGACAATTCGGCATATTTCTCGCGCAGGCACGTGCGCATCTGCGCCCGGTCGCTTCCGCACAGCTTCATGATTTCCTCGCGGCATTCGGCGGGCAGACGCTCGCCCCCGCGCTGCTGGGCAAGGATCGGGGCGGCCAACGCGGATGTGGCGGCGGCGGCAAGCAGGGCTTTGGTGACGGTGTTCATGTCGGTTCCTTTGCGATTCGCATTTCTGTTGCAACGCGCGAGCCGCGGCAACCCTTCGCGCCTCGTTCAGGTGCGAGGCGTCTTGTCTTGCTGTTGGAGACACATGAGACACTGTCCAGGAACGTAAAATCCCGCCCATCGCACACCCCTGCCATGGCGGCGGTTGCGGCGGGATGCGAAGGAGGTCGGGCAGGGCATCGCGCCAGACTGGAGCAGGCGCGGCAAGTAGGAAAGCCTGACGCGGGCCTTCGCTATGCTTGCCACCCTGCGCATGACCGCCTAGGCGTCGCCGCGGTTTTGCCTCCACCGGATAAGGATAGAAATGGCCAACGTCACCGTGATCGGCGCCCAGTGGGGCGATGAGGGCAAGGGCAAGATCGTCGACTGGCTCGCCAGCCGCGCCGATGTGGTCGTGCGCTTTCAGGGCGGGCACAATGCCGGCCACACGCTGGTGATCGACGGCAAGACCTACAAGCTCAGCCTGTTGCCTTCGGGCATCGTCTCGGGCACGCTCTCGGTGATCGGCAATGGCGTGGTGCTCGATCCCTGGGCCTTGCGTGACGAGGTTGCCAAGGTCGAAGGGCAGGGCGTTTCGATCACGGACGAGAACCTGGCGATTGCGGACAATTGCCCGCTGATTCTGCCGCTCCACCGCGATCTGGACGGGTTGCGGGAGACTGCGGCTGGCAAGGGCAAGATCGGCACCACCGGACGCGGCATCGGCCCGGCTTACGAGGACAAGGTCGGCCGCCGCGCGATCCGCGTGTGCGATCTGGCGCATCTCGAAAGCCTCGATGCCCAGCTTGATCGCCTCTGCGCGCACCATGATGCGCTGCGTGCAGGCTTCGGCCAGCCGCCGGTCGATCGCGCTGCCTTGCTTGAGGAATTGCGCGAAATCGCACCCTTCGTGCTGCGCTTCGCCCAGCCGGTGTGGAAGCGCCTGAAGAAGGTGCGCCGCGCGGGTGCGAAGATCCTGTTCGAAGGCGCGCAGGGCGTGCTGCTCGATGTCGATCACGGCACCTATCCCTTCGTCACCTCGTCGAACACGGTGAGCGGCACGGCAGCGTCCGGCTCGGGCCTCGGCCCCAATTCGACCGGCTATGTGCTCGGGATCGTCAAGGCCTATACCACCCGCGTCGGCTCCGGCCCGTTCCCGACCGAGCTGGAGGACGAGATCGGCCAGCGGCTGGGCGAGCGCGGCCATGAATTCGGCACGGTGACGGGCCGCAAGCGCCGCGTCGGCTGGTTCGACGCCGTGCTGGTGCGACAATCCTGCGCGATTTCGGGTGTGACCGGCATCGCGCTGACCAAGATCGACGTGCTCGACGGGCTGGAGAAGGTCGCGATCTGCACCGGCTACCGGCTGCACGGCAAGGTCTATGACTACTTGCCCAGCCACGCCGCCGATCAGGCCGCGTGCGAGCCGATTTACGAGGAAATGGACGGCTGGCACGAAAGCACCGCCGGTGCGCGCTCCTATGCCGATCTGCCCGCCAACGCGATCAAGTATATCCAGCGCATCCAAGAGCTGATCGAATGCCCGGTGGCGCTGGTCTCGACCTCGCCCGAGCGGGACGACACGATCCTGATGCGCGATCCGTTTGTGGATTGATAGCAGGGGCGGGGCAGGGTTATTCTCCCGCCCATGAAACGCCTTGCTGCCCTTGCAATGCTGGCTGTGGCCGCCTGCGCCAATCCGCCGCCCAAGGTGGCCGAGGGGGCTTCGTCGCAGCCGTCGCTCGAGCGCGAGGCAGCGCGCATTGCGCCCGAGCGCCGCTTTTCGCAGGTCGATTTCCTGCTGGTCGACAAATCCGAGCGACTGATGATCGCCTATGCAGGCGGCGTGCCGGTCAAGGCGTGGCGGGGCTTGCAGTTCGGCGACCAGCCGGTCGGCCACAAGCGATTCGAGGGCGACGAACGCACGCCCGAGGGCCGCTACGTGATCGAAGGCCGCAACCCCGGCAGCGCCTATCACCTGAGCCTGAAGGTGTCCTACCCCGCGCCTGCCGACCGTGCCTACGCCGCGCAATTTGGCCGCTCGCCGGGGGGCGATATCTTCCTCCACGGCCAGCCGAATGCGCTGCCAATCGGCCGGATGCCGGGCGACTGGACCGACGGCTGCATCGCCTTTTCCAACGCGGAAATCGAGGAATTGTGGCGCATCGTGCCCGATGGCACGGTGATAGAAATCCGGCCATAATACGCACTTATACTTGACCTGATCCGTTTTTGTTCTAGTCTCGTTCCAACATTGTTGGAGTCGAGTCGATGCTGACCACTGCTTCCGAACAGGCCGATTTTTCTTACGCGACCGCTCAGGATGGCGCCGGGCTGCCTGCCCGCGTGGCGATCTATGGCGAGAATGGTGCCTTGCGCGATCAGATCGCGGAGGATCTCGGCGGGGCGGGGTTCCGCACGATTGATGGCGGCAGCATTGCGGCGCTGCTCGAAGGGCCGATTGCGCTCTTGGGTGATGTGGTGCTGGTCGATTGCACCGTCAGAGGCAGAAGCGGGCTTGATGCGATGATGCTCGCCGGGTTGGCACGGCTCGATATGCGGGTGGCGCGGGCCGGGGCCAAGCTGATCGTGTCGACCTCCATGGCGGGCCTTGATGATGTCTTCGCAGTGCTCGATCAGTCTGCGCCGCAGATCCTCGTTGCGCCCAGCCGGGCCGAACGGGTGGTCGCGGTCGGCCGGGTGATGGGCGAGGCCGGGGCGGCGCGAGTGCGCGAAATGTCCGAGGATGATCGGCTGGCGCTGCTCCGCCTGTCGCAGCAGGTCGAGGCGATTGCGCATTCGCTCGATCGCCTGTCGCAGCCCATGGCCCAGCCGGGCCACGCAGGCGCGACCTCGCTCAGCGATTACAAGCGTGCTGCCGAAGCGGCGCCGGTTGTGTTCGGCGCCGGCAGCCCGTCGCAATTGCCCGATCCGCAGATGGTGCGTCATGTGATCGCCAACCGTCAGGCGCGCGCGCGGTTCTTCGATGCCGAACTGTTCGGCGATCCGGCGTGGGACATGCTGCTCGATCTCACCGCCGCGCATGGTGAAGGCGCGCAGGTTTCGGTCACCTCGCTGTGCATCGCCGCGGCTGTCCCGGCAACGACAGCGCTGCGCTGGCTGACCCAGATGGTCGAAAGCGGGATCTTCATCCGCGTGCCCGATCCAGCCGACAAGCGCCGCGCCTTCATCGCGTTGAGTGATCGCTCGCTGACGGCAATGGCGGGCTATTTCGCCAGTCTGCGCGCACCGCTGACGTTGGCTGCCTAGTGGCGCGGCCTAATCCGCCGGGCGGAAGCGCAGGATCAGGGTCAGGCCCGCGCCGCCGGAGAGTTGCGCAGTCCCGTCCCACACCTGCCGCGCCGCATCGGCCCGCGCGCGGGCAAGGATGGCGGACGGCACCGCGCCGTCGAGCAACACTGCATCGGCCTCGCCCAGCAACCGTGCCTGCCGAAGCGTAAGGTCCTCGGGATCGGCGCTGGTGAGCGTCAGCTCGACGACCCCGCCCGTGCTGGCACCTGCTTTGCCCGCCACCCACGCCGCCACGCGCTCGTGCGCCGAGGGATCAAACGGATCGAGCGCGCCGCCCTCGCGCAGCGCCGCATCGACTGCGCGGCGACGCTCGGCCCCGTCGGGGAAGCGCGCGCGCAAGGCTGGACGTACCGCCTCCAGCGCCTTGGCGAGCAGGCCCAGTGTCTCGGGCAACACCCGCTCCAGCCGCAATCGCACGTGCTTCGCCAGCCCCGCCGAAGCCCCGCCCGTGCCGATCGCCACCAGCAGCGGATCGCGATCGAGGATGCTCGGCGTGGTGAAATCGCACAGCTCGGGCCGGTCGACGACATTGACCAGCATCCCGGCACAGCGCGCATTGATCGCCGCGACCTCGCAGGCGCCTGCGTCCTCGTACGCGATAAAGGCCAGCCGCACGCCCTCGTCGATGGCGCGGGCGAGATCGTCGATGATCACGCCGCCTGCTCGTTCAACCAGCCGCCGCTTGGGTTCAGCCGCCGGGCCTTCGCCCAGCACCAGCACGCTTTGCCCCGCAATCTGGTGGAACAGTGGCAGGCTGGCGATACGGCTCATCGCAGGCTCAGGCGAGCCATTCGGGTACGCGTTCGGCATCCATGATCGCGCCCGCCTCGATCCGGTCGGCGACCACGGCGAACTTGTCGCCATCCACCAGCACTTCGGCGACAAAGCCGCGCGAATTGTAGGACGAAGCCATCGTCGCGCCGTAAGCGCCTGCGGTGCGGAACACCGCCAATTCGCCAGCCGCCAGCGCATCGCATTCGCGGCCCATCGCGAAAGTATCGCCGGTTTCGCAGATCGGGCCGACGATATTCGCGACCATCTGCGCGCCCCTAGGCTCGACCGCTTCGAAATGGTGGTAGGCGCCGTAGAGCGCCGGGCGCGCCAGATCATTCATCGCGGCATCGACGATCACGAAAGGATCATTGATCCCGCGCTTCACCCGCACCACGCGGGTCAGCAGCACCCCGGCATTGCCTGCAATCACGCGGCCCGGCTCGAAGATCAGCATGACCCCCCAGTCCTTCGTCACGCGGGCGACCATCGCGCCATATTCGGCAGGCTCCGGCAGCACTTCGCCGACGCGGTAGGGCACGCCCAATCCGCCGCCAAGATCGACATGGGTAATGGTGTGGCCAGCCCCGCGCAGCGCCCGCACCAGTGCGCCGAGCTTTTCAAAGGCGGCTTCCAGCGGTGCCAGATCGGCCAGCTGGCTGCCGATATGCACCGCCACGCCGCGCAGCTTGATCCCCGGCAGGCCCGCGAGCGTGCCGAAAATCTGCCCCGCCTCGCTGATCGGCACGCCGAACTTGTTGTCGGCCTTGCCGGTCGAAATCTTGTCGTGGGTGCCGGCATCGACATCGGGGTTGATGCGCAAGGTGCACTGCGCGACCATACCCTTGGCCGAAGCAATCGCGGCCAATTCCAGCCCCTCTTCCTCGCTCTCGATATTGAACTGGCCGATCCCGGCATCGAGCGCGGCGATCATCTCGGCTGTGGTCTTCCCCACGCCCGAGAACACGATCATCTCGGGCGCGATCCCGGCCGCCAGCGCGCGGCGCATCTCGCCGACCGAGACAACGTCTGCGCCCATGCCCTGACGGCCAAGCACCTTGAGAACGGCCAGGTTGGGATTGGACTTCACCGCAAAGGCAATCAGCTTGTCCGGCACATCGGCCAGCGCCTCGCGGAACACCCGCGCATGGCGTTCCAGCGTGGCGCGCGAATAGACGTAGACAGGCGTGCCGACCGCTTCGGCAATATCCGGCAGCGGCACGTCTTCGGCGTGCATCACGCCGTTCAGATGAGCAAAGTGGTCCATATTCCGTTTCGGCTATTCGGGGGGCAGATCGAAGGGATCATCCTGCCGTTCTTCCGAGCGGCGGCGCAGTTCGACGCTGCGTTCGGGGGCGGCGAGCGCCTCGCGGCGCAGCAATTCGTCGGCATTGGGCGTCGCAATCGCGCCATTTGGCGCGACCGGCAGGCTGACGCCTTGGGGCGGGGTGAGCGGCGCGCGCGAACCGCAAGCCGCAAGCAGCGCCGCACCGGCGAGCAGAACCACGATCCGCATCATTCCTCCATTCCCAGCGCCTTGCGCGCCCGGGCCACCTGCAAACGGACCTGATCGGGCGCGGTTCCCCCGTAGGAGGCACGTGCCGCGACCGAGGCGTCGACCGAAAGCGTAGCATAGACGCTTTCATCGATCCGCGCATCAATCGCCTGCAGATCGGTGAGCGGCAGCGCGTCGAGCGCAATGCCGCGGCTTTCAGCGAGCTTCACCGCGCTCCCCGTAATGTGGTGCGCCTCGCGGAAGGGAATGCCGGCCGCCCGCACCAGCCAGTCGGCCAGATCGGTTGCGGTGGCATAGCCGAGCTCGGCAGCAGCGCGCATCCGGGCGGTGTTGAAGGCGGCGCCTTCTATCATCCCCGTCATCGCGGCGATGCTCAGGCCCATCAGGCTGGCGGCTTCGAACACCGGCGGTTTGTCGTCCTGCATGTCCTTGGAATAGGCCAGCGGCAGGCCCTTCATGGTGATCATCAGGCTGGTGAGGCTGCCGATCACCCGCCCCGAATGGCCGCGCACCAGCTCGGCCGCATCGGGGTTCTTCTTCTGCGGCATGATCGAGGAGCCGGTCGAGAGGCTGTCAGGCAGGCGGATGAAGCCAAAGGGCTGGCTTGCCCACAGGATCAGTTCCTCGGCCAGACGCGAGAGGTGCAGCGCGGTCGACGAGCAGCACCACAGGAAATCGAGGGCGAAATCGCGGTCGGAGACGGCATCCAATGAATTGGCGGTGGGGCCATCGAAGCCGAGCGCGGTGGCGGTCATTTCGCGATTGATCGGAAAGCCGGTGCCCGCCAGCGCCGCCGAGCCGAGCGGGCATTCGTTCATCCGCGCGGCCGCATCGGCGAGCCGCGAACGGTCACGCCGGAACATCTCGTAATAGGCCATCAGGTGGTGGCCCAGCGTCACCGGCTGCGCGGTTTGCAGGTGGGTGAAACCGGGCATGATGCTGCCTGCGTGCTCGCCCGCACGGCTCACCAGCGCGCGCTGGAGCGCGGTGAGGCCGTCGTCCATCTGCGCGCAAGTCTCGCGCACCCACAGGCGGAAATCGGTCGCCACCTGATCATTGCGGCTGCGCGCAGTGTGAAGCCGCCCGGCAACCGGCCCGATCAATTCGGCGAGCCGGCTTTCGGTGGTCATGTGGATGTCTTCGAGGTCCCAATCCTCGGGCACGCCGTTGGCGGCATACTCGGCGGCGACCGCATCGAGCCCCGCGCTGATCGTCTCGGCATCGGCGGCGGCGATGATCCCCTGCGCGCCCAGCATAGCGACGTGCGCCTTGCTCGCGGCGATGTCCTGCCGCCACAGCGCCTTGTCGAACGGGATCGAGGCGTTGATTTCGCGCATGATCGCGCTAGGGCCGTCAGCGAAGCGGCCGCCCCACATCGCGTTGGTCGCGTCCTTACCGGAGCCTGTCATGTCCCGTTCGTCGCTCATTCTCGCCGTTTCGCTCCTGCTGCTGGCGGGATGCGATAGGGCGGGCGAAGCCCCGGCGCAACCGGTTGAGGGGGAGGCCAGCCCCAAGGCGGCGACAGGCGAGGCGACCCGCCAGTTTGCCGGCACCCCGCTCCCCGCGCTGCAATTCAGCGATCCAGCGGGCAAGGTGCTCGATCTGGCTGCGCAGGACGGCCCGGTGCTGATCAATCTGTGGGCGACTTGGTGCGGCCCTTGCGTGGTCGAAATGCCGCAGCTCGACGCGCTGGCGGGCGAGTTGGACGGCGAGGTGCGGGTGATTACCGTTAGCCAGGACTTGCGCGGGGCCGAAGCGGTGACGCCGTTCTTTGCGGAGAAGGGCTTTGCGCGGCTTGAGCCGTGGCTCGATCCCGAAACGCAACTTTCGGCGCAGTTCAGCCCCGAGGGCGCGCTGCCGCTCACCATCCTGTTCGATGGCAAGGGCAAGGAAGTGCTGCGGGTGGCGGGCGGCTATGAATGGGACAGCCCCGAAGCCATCGCCATGATCCGCGCCGCGCTCGCTCCGGCGAATTGACAGCACGGCGGTTTGCGGCCGATGGTTCGCTCTGAGGCATAAGAGGCGAGGGGGCAGACGGGCGGCATGGGGGACAATTCCGGCAAGCGGCGCAGCGCGCATAGCTATGGCAAGCTTGACCGCGACGGGTTCATCCACCGTTCGTGGATGAAGGCGCAGGGCTTCCCTGCCGATGCCTTTGACGGGCGCCCGGTGATCGGCATCTGCAACACCTGGTCGGAGCTGACGCCGTGCAATTCGCATATGCGCGAGCTGGCCGATTACGTGAAGCGCGGTGTGTGGGAGGCGGGCGGACTGCCGCTTGAGTTTCCGGCAATGTCGCTGGGCGAGACCCAGATGCGCCCCACCGCGATGCTGTTCCGCAACCTGCTGGCAATGGAGGTCGAGGAATCGATCCGCGGCAATCCGATCGACGGCGTGGTGCTGCTGGGCGGCTGCGACAAGACCACGCCGGGCCAGATCATGGGCGCGGCCAGCGTCAACCTGCCGACCATGGTGATTTCCTCCGGCCCGATGCTCAACGGCAAGTATCGCGGGCGCGATATCGGATCGGGCACCGATGTGTGGAAATTCTCCGAAGCGGTGCGTGGGGGCGAGATGACGCCGGACGCGTTTTTCGCCGCCGAAAGCGGGATGTCACGCTCGCGCGGCACCTGCAACACGATGGGCTCCGCCTCAAGCTTTGCCGCGATCACCGAGGCGCTGGGCGTGGCGCTCAAATACAACGCAACGATCCCGGCGGTCGATGCCAACCGGCAGGCGATGGCGCACGCGACCGGGCGGCGGATTGTCGAACTGGTGCGCGAAGACAAGCGCCTGTCGCACTTCCTCACCCGCGAAGCCTTCGAAAACGCGATAAAGGTGCACGCCGCGATTGGCGGGTCGACCAATTCGGTGATCCACCTGCTGGCGCTGGCCGGGCGGGTGGGCGTGCCCTTGAGCCTCGATGATTTCGACGCGCTGGGCGGGGCGATCCCGCTGCTCGCCAACATCATGCCCTCGGGCGAATATCTGATGGAGGATCTGCACTACGCCGGGGGGATGCCCGCGCTGATGACGGCGATGGCCGAGCATCTGCATCTGGAGGCCGAAACCGTTTCCGGCGCGACCATCGGCCAGCAGATCGCGGGCGCGGAAATCTTCAATCCCTCTGTGATTGCCACGCCCGACGCGCCGTTCAAGCCCGCCTCGGGCATTTGGGTGCTGCGCGGCAATCTCGCCCCTGACGGCGCGATCATGAAACCGAGCGCCGCTTCGCCGCACCTGCTCAGCCATCGCGGGCGTGCGGTTGTGTTCGAGACGATCGAGGACTTCAAGGCGCGGGTGGATGATCCGTCGCTGGATATCGACGCCAGTTCGATCATGGTGCTGAAGGGCTGCGGGCCGAAGGGCTATCCGGGGATGCCCGAGGTCGGCAATATGCCGCTGCCTGCCAAGCTGCTCGAACAGGGCGTGACCGATATGCTGCGGATTTCCGATGCACGGATGAGCGGCACGGCATTCGGCACGGTGGTGCTGCATGTCTCGCCCGAGACCTCGGTCGGCGGGCCGCTCGGGCTGGTGGAGAGCGGCGACGAGATCGTGCTTGATGCGGAGGCACGCACATTGAACCTGATGGTCTCGGACGAGGAGCTCGCCCGCCGTGCCGCCGCGCGTCCGCCCGAAGCCTATGACACCACCCGCGGCTATGTCGCGCTCCACCGCCGCCATGTGATGCAAGCGCACCTCGGGGCCGATCTCGATTTTCTGGTCGGCAGCAGCGGGGACGAAGTGAAGCGGGAGAGCCATTGATGCCTGATTTTGCCACCTATCCCAGCCTCGTCGGTCGCCGCGTGTTCATCACCGGCGGTGCGACCGGCATCGGTGCGGCGATGGTCGCGGCCTTCAGCGAGCAGGGCGCGATTGTCGGCCACTGCGATCTCGCCGGAGATGCCGCCGCAGCGCTCAGCGCCGAGGTGACGAAGCAAGGCCATGCCGCCCCGTGGTTCGCCCGCGTCGACGTTACCGATACGGCCGCGCTCCAGCAGGCGATCAATGATTTCGCCACCGCCTCGGGCGGGCTCGAAGTGCTGGTCAACAATGTCGCCAATGATACCCGCCACGATACGCTGGAGGCGACCGAGGCGAGTTGGCGGGCCTGCATGGCGGTGAACCTCGATTGCGCCTTCTTTGCCGCCCAGCGCGCCATCGCCCTGATGCTGGCCAGCGGCACGGGCGGGGCGATCGTCAACTTCTCCTCGATCACCGCACTGCTCGGCCCCGGCGATATGCCCGGCTATGTCACCGCCAAGGCCGGGCTGCTGGGCATGACCAAGGCGCTCGCCCGCCAATATGGGCCGGACGGTATCCGGGTGAACGCGATCCTGCCCGGCTGGGTCGTCACCCAGCGCCAACTCGATCTGTGGCTGACCGAGGACGCCGAGGCGGAGTGGATGGACGCGGTGTGTCTCAAGGAACGCATCACTCCGCGCGATGCCGCCAATCTGGCGCTGTTCCTTGCCGCCGACGATAGCCGGATGATCACCAACCAGCACTTCGTGGTCGACGCCGGAAGGGTCTAGGCCGCACGCGCCGCGTTAAAAGCTGCGACGATGCTGCGTGCATCGGCAGCAATTGCATCAAGCGGCTTGCCCGGGGTGAACAGCGCGCCGCCGATCCCGAACCCGGCCGCGCCTGCCGCCAGATAATCGCCCATGTTGGCGCTGCTGATCCCGCCCACGGCCAGTATCGGCACGGCAGGCGGCAGCACCGCGCGAACCGCCTTCACGCCAACCGGGCCGACCAGTTCAGCAGGGAACAGCTTGAGCCCGCTCGCTCCGGCTTCGAGGGCGGCGAACATCTCGGTAGGGGTCATGACGCCGGGCAGGCTGACCATGCCACGCGCTACGGTGTGGGCGATCACCGCGGGGTTGCAATTGGGCGAGACCACGAGCTTGGCACCAATCGCGGCGAGGGCATCAACCTCGGCCTCGGCCAGCACCGTGCCCGCGCCGATCAGCGCACGGTGGCCCAGCGCCTCCACCAGTGCGGCGATGCTCACCAGCGGCTCGGGCGAATTGAGCGGCACCTCGATAATGTCGAACCCGGCTTCGGCCAACACTTCACCAACTGCGACGGCGCGCTCCGGCTCAAGCCCGCGCAGGATTGCCACCAGCGGCAGTCTGCCTTCGATTGTCTGGGTCATATTTCGCGCCAAAGTCCCCGCCGTTCGTCACGCAAGCTGTTGCCTAATCACGCCGCCAACGCAACAACAGCCCGGACGAACGGGAGAATGCGCGTGGTTGTGGCGGAAATCGAACTGGTCGCGCACATCCCGGCCGGGTGCGTGCTGGGTGAGGGGCCCGTGTGGGACCACCGCGAGAGCTGCCTGTGGTTTACCGATATCCAGTCCGCGCAATTGCTGCGGCTCGATTGGCCCTCGGCTCAGCTCACCCGTTACGATCTGCCCGAGCGGTTGGGTTCGCTGGGCCTCACCGCTGATCCGGCGCGGCTGGTGTGCGCCTTTGCCAGCGGCTTTGCGCTTTACTCGCCCGCAAGCGGCGCGTGTGAATGGCTGCATCGGACCGAACCTCACTATCGCGGCATCCGCATGAATGACGGGCGGACCGATCGGCAGGGGCGGTTCTGGGCGGGGAGCATGGTCGAGAAGCGCAAGCTGGCGGATGGCGCGGGCGGCACGCTCTATCGGCTCGATGGCCCGGACGCCGCCCCTGCAGAGCTGCGCGGCGGCATCGCTATCAGCAACGCGATCAGCTTCGCGCCCGATGGGACAGCGCTCTACTTCACCGACACCCTGACGCAGGAAATCCTGCGCTTCCCGCTCGATCCGGCCACGGGCGCGCTGGGCGAGCCTGCCAGCTTCGCGAAGCTCTCGGGCAGTGCCTATCCCGATGGCGCCGATGTCGATGCGGACGGGCGCTTGTGGAACGCCGAATGGGGCAGCGGGCGGGTGACGGCCTATAACCCCGATGGCACCATCGCCGCGCAGATTGAACTTCTGGTCTCGCAGGTCAGCTGCGTCACCTTTGGCGGCGCAGACCTTGATCTGCTGTTCGTCACCACGGCGCGCGATGGCCTCAGCGAGGAACAACTGGCGCGCGAGACGCTGGCGGGCGATCTGTTCGTCTATCGCCTGGGGTCACGCGGACTGCCTGCGCCCGTGTGGCGCGGCTGATGCGGGGAGGAGAGGGCATGACATCGGCACGGATCATCAGCTTTGGCGAAGTGCTGCTGCGCCTTGCCGCGCCGCAGGGCGAGCGGCTGCTACAGAACCAGCGGCTCGAGCCGAGCTTCTGCGGGGCCGAGGCCAATGTCGCGGTGGCGCTGGCTGGCTTCGGCCATGATGCGCGGCTGGTGACGGCGCTGCCCGACAATGCGCTGGGCGCAGGCGCGGGGCAGGTGATGCGCGGCATGGGCGTCACGCTGGCGGCCGAGACCGTCGCGGGCAGCCGGATGGGGCTCTATTTCCTGGAGCCCGGCGCAATGCACCGCCCCGCCAGCGTGACCTATGACCGCGCCCATTCCGCCTTCGCCACGATCGATCCGGCGCGTTACGACTGGCCCGCTTTGCTGGCAGGGGCCGATTGGCTGGTGGTGAGCGGGATCACTGCCGCGCTGGGCGATTATGCGCTGGCGGCCTTGCGCGCCGCGATGGCAGCGGCGCAGGCGGCAGGCGTGCGGATTGCCTTCGACACCAATTACCGGCCGTCACTGTGGCAGGGGCGCGAGGCGGAGGCGGCGACGATTTTGCGCGAGCTTTCCTGCGAGGCCGATCTGTTGTTCGCCGGACGCCGCGCCGTGGCGATGATGGCAGGCGGCGATTTCAGTGGGGACGATCCGGACGCGGGCTTCCACGCGGCGGCGCAGGTGATGTTCGGCTTCGCCCCGCGCCTCAAGCACATCGCCGCCACCCGCCGAACCGTGCATTCGAGCACGCGGCAAGACCTCACCGGCCTGTTGGCTGGCCGCGAGGGCCTTTCGGTCAGCCGCACCACGGCGCTCGACAACATCGTTGATCGGGTCGGCACCGGGGATGCCTTTGCCGCTGGCGTAGTGCATGGCCTCGTCTCCGGCATGGATCGGGGGGCGACCATCACCTTTGCTGCAAACTGCGCTGTGTGGGCGCATTCGGTGCCGGGCGATTTCCTGCGCGCTTCATTGTCCGACATCGCGATGCTGGGCGCGAGCGGCGGAGATGTGCGGCGCTAAGCGGCGTCAGAGCGAGGCTGTCAGCCCCCCATCGACCTTGATCGCGCAGCCGGTGATGTAGCCTGCGCGCGGGCTGGCGAGAAAGGCGGCAATGTCGCCGAATTCCTCTGGCCTTCCGAACCGGCCTGCCGGGATCGCCGCCGCCGCGCGGCCCAGAACCTGCTCCTGCGTCATCCCGGTGCCTGCCGCCATCGCCTCGTGCAGGCTCGCCAGCCGATCGGTGGCGACCTGCCCGGGGAGTAGCAGGTTGACGGTCACGCCGTCGGCAGCGACTTCGCTCGCAAGCGTCTTGCACCACGAGGCCAGCATCGCGCGGATGGCGTTGGAGAGCACGAGCCCCGGGATCGGTGCGACCACGCTGGTCGAGGCCACTGCAATAATCCGCCCGAAGCCGCGGGTCCGCATCCCGGGCAAGAACGCCTGCGCGAGCGTCAGCTGGGCGTTGAACATCCGGCCCATCACCGCGCTGAAGTCGTCCGGCGTCGTCGCGGCCGCCGAGCCGGTCGGCGGGCCGCCGCTGTTGAGCACGAGGATGTCCACCGCTTGGCCGCTTGCGCGCACCGTTTCAATGATCTGCGCAGGCGCGGCCGGATCGTCGAGATCCGCAGCGATGTGGCGAGCGGCCTCGGCTCCGCTGGTCGAGCGCGCCACCGTGATCACGTCGGCGCCTTCCGCACTGAGGCTTTCGGCAATCGCCCGGCCAAGCCCGCGGCTGGCGCCCAGCACCAGCGCTGTCTTTCCATTGAGCTGCAGATCCATCGCGCTTCTCCTTTACGCTCGCCCGGATTCGCGCCACCATGAACCTTCGTTCGTGGACGCGCGCCTGATAAATCGGGTGGCGCGGGGGCAAAAGGGGAAGTTGATGCACGTTAAGCGCCGCATGCGTCTGGGGGCGCTGCTTCTGGCCCTGTCCCTGCCGCTGGCACCTCTGGCTGCGCAGAACGGGGTGCAGGAAATCGTCGCACCGGCGGGAGAGACCGGGTTGCTGCCGGTGCGCACCGAAGCTGCCAAGGGGCGCATCCTCGTGACACTGCCGCCCCCGGCTGAAGATGGTGTGGCGCTGCGGGTGCTTTACAACGCCGCGCTCAGGACCGGGCTCGGCTCGGCGCCGCTGGTGCTCGATCGCGGGCGGATCGGCAATACCCAATTGCTCGCCTTCCGCCGCATCGCCGGGAAAGTTGCGGTGCAGTTCGAGAACCCGCGGTTTCGCGCTGCCGCTGGCGATGCGGCGCAGCAGCAGGCGGTGTCGAGCGACTTTGCGATCTCGACCGTGTGGCTCACCGATATTGCCGAAACGCTGGCTGACGGGCGGCTGGTGATCGACATCGCCCCGTTCCTTGCGATGGATACTCTCGGCGTCGCGGCTTCGCTCAATCTCGATCAGGATTCGTTCGGCATCGGCACCGCCAGTAGCATCGGCGGCAAGGGCTTCCGGCTCGATGCGGGGCTAAGCCTTGCGGATCCGGCCTCGCTGCGGCTGTTCCCCGACAATCTCGAAGTCGATGCCCTGCAGACCTATGTCACCGACACCCCCGGAGCCGAGGTCGAGAATATCGTGCCCGAGCCGAAGAAGGTGACGCTGACGGTGCATCACAGCTTCGTGCGCTTGCCCGAACCCGGCTTCGCGCCCCGCGCCTTCGATCCGCGCCTCGGCGGGTTCGGGACGCAGGTGGTGGACTTCTCCGCCCCGCTCGGCGCGCCGGTGGTGTATGATCTGGCCAACCGTTTCCGGCTGGAAAAGACCGATCCCGCCGCGCCGCAATCGCGGGTGAAAAAGCCGATCATCTTCTATCTCGATCGCAACACGCCCGAGCCGATCCGCACCGCGCTGCTGGACGGGATCGGCTGGTGGGGCGATGCTTTTGCGAAGGCGGGCTTCATCGACGCGTTCAAGGTGGAGATGCTGCCCGAAGGGGCCGATCCGCTCGATGTGCGTTACAACATGGTCAACTGGGTCGACCGGGCGACGCGCGGCTGGGCTTACGGCCAGCAGATCGTCGATCCGCGCACCGGCGAGATTATCAAGGGCATGGTGGTGCTCGGCTCCCTGCGCGCGCGGCAGGATATCCAGATCTTCCAGGCGTTGGTGGGCGCGGGCGAGCTGAACAGCGGCTCCCCCAACGATCCGGTCAAGGTCGCGCTTGATCGGCTGGCGCAACTGGGTGCGCACGAGGTTGGCCACACGCTCGGCTTTGCGCATAATTTTGCCGCGAGCACGCAGGATCGCGCATCGGTGATGGACTATCCCCCGCCGCGCATCGGGCTGGTGGATGGCAAGCCTGATCTGTCGGACGCCTACGCCAAGGGGATCGGCGCGTGGGACACGGCAACGGTGCGCTGGCTCTATGCCGATGCGGGCGAGCAGGAAACGGCGACGGCTGCAGCACAGTTCCGCTACGGGCAGGACGATAACGCCCGCGCTTCTGATACGTCCTATGCGTGGGGCGGCTTGTGGGATGATGGCGCCGATCCGGTGGCCGAGCTTACCCGGCTGATGCAGGTGCGCAGCGCCGCTTTGTCGCGCTTCGGGCTGGCGGCGTTGAGTCCAGGTGAGCCGGTGGCGAACCTGCGCCGCCGGTTTGTGCCGCTGTGGCTGCTGCACCGCTATCAGCTGGTGGCCGCGGCCAAGGGGATTGGCGGGGTCGATTTCACCTATGCCGTGAATGGCGGCGGGCGCGAGGCGGCCACGCCGGTCGCGCCAGCGCAGCAACGCGCGGCGCTGAGTGCAGTGCTGGCAACGCTCAGCCCCGAGGCGTTGCGGGTGCCGCCCGCCTTGCTGCCGCTGCTCTCGGCGGCGCAGAATTCCACCACTGATCGGCAATACGAGACTGAGATCTTTGCCACGGCGGGAGGCCCGGTGTTCGATCCGCTGGTCGCCGCCGATGCTGCCGCGCAGCTGACGGTGCAAACCCTTATCGCCCCGCGCCGCCTCGCGCGGTTGGTGGTGCAGAGCCAGAATGACGCGTCCGCGCTCGGGGTGGGCGAGGTGCTCGACCGGCTGACCGAGACCGTGCTGGCTTCCACCAGCGACGATCTCGGCCGCCGCATTGCCTATCGCACGCTCGCCACTATGGCGCAGGTCGCGCGGCGGAGTGATGCCAGCCCCGAAGTCGCCGCTGCGCTCGATCAGAAACTCGCCGATGTTGCCGCGCTGCTCGCCAAGCGCAAGGCCAGCGGGGCCGAACGTGCCTGGGCGCTGAGCCTGTCGCGCCGTCTCGCCGATCCGGCTCAGCGCGAGCAACTGGCCGCAAGCCTGCCGCGCATGGTCAGCGTGCCGCCGGGCGATCCGATTGGCGAAGATGACTGGATGGACCTTGCCAGCCTGTTGGCGAGCGGCGAATGAACAAGGCTACAAGGCGACAGAACAAAAGCACAGGGGAAGAGATCATGACCAAGGCTGAAACCGCGATGCGCGGCTGGATGCGGGCTGGAACGGCGCTGGCGCTTGCCGCTGGCGTGCTGGTGCCGGGCGGTGCCGCGCAAGCGCAGAACCCCGCGCCGCGCTCTGCCGAGCAGCAGCAGGCCTTCGCAATCTACCGCGATATCATCGCCATCCGCACCGCGCGCGGGCAGGCGAAGACGCCCGAGATGGTCGCCTATCTCGTCAGCCAGCTGAAGTCGGCGGGCTTTGCCGATGCCGACATCACGGTCAGCGACTACGATAGCGCGGGTGAAAAAGTGCAGGGGTTGATCGTGCGCTTTGCCGCCGCGAGCCTCGACGGGCGCAAGCCGATCGTGCTGCTTGGCCACATGGATGTGGTCGATGCGCTCGCCGAGGACTGGGTGCTGCCGCCTTTCACTCTGACCGAAAAGGACGGGTTCTTCTTCGGGCGCGGCACCACCGACAACAAATACGGCATCGCCAGCCTGACCCACACCTTCATCCGCCTGAAGCAGGAGGGCTGGGCGCCCAAACGCGATCTCTATCTGGTGTTCTCGGGCGACGAGGAGACCGGGATGATCTCCACCCGTGCGCAAGCTGATTACGTCGCCAAGGCGATCGACCCGGCCTATGTGCTCAACTCCGATGCTGGCGGGATCACGCTCGCGCCCGACAATACCCCGCTGGCGATGGCGGTGCAGGCAGCGGAAAAGACCTTCGCGACCTTCGAGCTGACCATCACCAACCCCGGCGGCCATTCCTCGCGCCCGCGCAAGGACAATGCGATCTACGAATTGTCGGACGCGCTGCAGAAGATCGCCGCCCATCGCTTCCCGGTGCAGGCGACTCCGCTGACCCGCTCGTTCCTTGGTGCGCTCGGGCAGATCACGCCGGGCGAGGTGGGCGGCGCGATGTGCGCCTTTGCCGCCGATCCGACCGACGAAGCCGCGATCGCCGTGCTGCGCGCGACGCCGGAAACGGTCGGCACGCTCGGCACGACCTGCATCGCCACCATGCTCCGGGCCGGGCACGCGGAGAACGCGCTGCCGCAATCGGCCACCGCCACCGTCAATTGCCGGATTTTCCCGGGCGTCGGAGCGGCCGCGACCGAGGCGACGCTGAAGCAGGTGATCGGCAATGAGGCGGTGAAGTTCAAGCTGATGACCGATGTCACCGAAAGCCCCGAATCCGCGATGCCGGACGAGGTGGCAGCGGCGCTGCGCAAGGTGATCGACGTGCGCTATCCCGGTCTGCCGATCCAGCCCTACATGGAATCGGGCGGCACCGACGGGATGCATTACCGCGCGCGCGGATACGCCACGGTGGCGATTTCCGGCGGAGCGAGCCGCCCGCAGGACATGTATGCCCACGGCCTCAACGAGCGCCTGTCGGTCGACAGCTTCTATGGCGGGCTGGATCACTGGTACGGACTGCTCAAGCAGCTCGCCGAGTGATTGTGGTGGGCGGTAACGGGCTCGAACCGCTGACCCTCTCGGTGTAAACGAGATGCTCTACCAACTGAGCTAACCGCCCGACGACGTGGGAGCGCCGTTTAGCTGTGTTGGCGCGGCGGTCAAGCTGCTACAACAGGCGCCGTTCACCGAGGCACGCCCGATGACGATCACCACGCAGCTCAATGACGGCACCCCGGTGTGCATCCGCCGTGTGCGCAAGGATGACGAGCAGCGCTTGAAGGACGGGATTGCGCAGCTCTCCCCGCAATCGCGTTATCTGCGGTTCTTCTCCGGCATGCGCGAGGCGCCGCCGCAGGTGATCGAGGCACTGATCACGGTCGACGGGCATGACCATATCGCCTGGGGCGCGCTGCGGTCTGATCTGCCCGACACGCCCGCGCTGGGCGTGGTCCATGCCTTTCGCGAGGAGGATGATCCCGACACGGCCGAATTTTCGGTCGCGGTGGTGGATGAATATCACGGGCGGGGGCTGGCGCGGCTGCTCACCGCGGTGCTGCTGCTTGATTGCCATAGGGAGGGGCTGGAGCACCTCTCGGTCAACATCCTGCCCGAAAACCGCCCGGCGCTGACACTGGTCCGTTCGCTCGGTGCTGAGGGCAAGGGGCAGGGGGGCGGGGTGTCGCAGCTCGATATCGACATCGCCGAGGCTCTCGCTGCGCTCAGGGCCGAAAGCGATGTGCCGGGGCTGGCGGCGGTGTTCGCGCAGTTCGATGCTTCCGCTGCGACGTGACAGGCTCTAGAGGCGGGCGCATGACAGCACCCCGCATCCTCGTTCTCGGCACTGGCGGCACGATTGCCGGCGCAGGCGCGAGTGCAACCGGCGCAGCCTACCGGCCCGGCGGTTTGGCGCTGGAGGCGATGCTGGGCAACCTTGCTGCGCTGGGGCTGGCGGTTGAGCTGGTGCCGCAGGAGATCGCGCGGATCGGCTCGCAGGATATGGGCAGGCCGCAGTGGCAGGCGCTCTACGCGGCCTGCACCGCTGCGCTGGCTGATCCTGCCATCGACGGCGTAATCATCACTCACGGCACCGATACCGCCGAGGAAACCGCCTTCCTGCTCGATCTCACGCTGCCGACCCACAAGCCCATCGTCCTGGTCGGCGCGATGCGCGCGGCGGACGCGGTGGGCGCGGACGGGATGCGCAACTTCGCCAATGCGGTGAAGGTGGCAAGCGATTCTGCGGCGAGTTGGCGCGGGGTGATGCTGGTGATGGGTGACGCGGTGCTGGCCGCACGCGATGCGCGTAAATCCGCGACCTCGGCGATCGATGCCTTCCGCAGCTTCCCAAGAGGCCCGCTGGCTCGCGTGACGCCCTCTAGCCTCGACTGGTTCGGCCCCCCGCAACGGCTGGGCGCAGCGGCGCGCTATGCCTTCCCCGATGCGTTGCCGCGCGTGGCGATCCTCACCGCAGGGGCAGGGATGGACGAACAGCCTGTCGCGGCCCTGCTCGGGATCGGCTGCAAGGGCATGGTGCTCGCCGGCATGGGGCAGGGCAATGCGCCTGCCAGTGTGATCGCCGCGCTGGCCAAGGCGGCGGCCTCGGGCGTGCCGGTGGTGCGCTCGACCCGCGTCGATGAAGGCATCGTCGACCGCAATGTCGAGGTGGACGACGACCGCCAAGGGCTGGTCGCCGCCCGCGCGCTCGGCCCCGCCAAGGCGCGGATGCTGCTGATGGTGCTGATCGCCAACGGGATCACCGATGCGCGCAGCGTGCAGGCGGCGTTTGACGGGGGGTGAGGGGCATTGTCCCAAGCCCCACCTCTTCCCTATCAATTCCAAACGGATGCGCTATTCCAGCGCCCACACACCGGGAGGCCCCGTCGGCCCGGCTTAGGCAAGGCGAGCTTTCCCATGTTCGACGAATACGGTTTTCCTGACGACGCCGATGCGGACCCGGCCGCGATCCTGCTTGAGACCTTCGTCTATTGCAGCCTGGCCTCCGAAGGGGTCGACGCGGAGGAAGTCAGCCGCCTCGTCGCGTTTTCGCAAGGCCGCAATGTCGCGCGCGGCATCACCGGAGTGCTGGTGTTCGGCAGCGGAGTGTTCTTCCAATGGATCGAAGGACCACCCGCCGAGGTGCGGACCCTGATCGCCAACCTGCACAGCGATACGCGGCACCACGACATCGTCACGCTCGACCAGAGCGTCGACAAGCGCGAGCGCCTGTATCCGCATTGGGACATGGAGCCGGTTGAGGCCGATGACCTGCGCGAAGTGCTCGAAAGCGCGCTCGAATCCACCGAGGATGAAGGCAGTCTAGCCGCCCTCCAGCGCATTCTCGGGCACCTGGCATCGGGGCCGCTGCCTTCTGTGGGGCGAGGCTGAGCGGAAACATTAGCCCAAGGTTCAGCGGTGGTGCAGGCGGCGCTTGACGTGGGGTGAAGGAGATGGCGGTTTTGGCGCGTTTTGCGCCAGCAGCTGCCGTTCGGGAAACGATCCCATTGCAGACGTTCGGGATTGCGCCCGATTCCAAACCGTTGCGGGCTCGCATCGCATAATGCACAAACCTGACATGAACAAAGAGCGTCATCTGCGAGAAGTTTACGATGGCACGCCTATGCCGTCGCCGGACAGCTTTCTGCTCGCCTCGATAGCAGGCTATCTAATTGCCATCGCCGTTATCGTTTATGCCCAAGGTGTGTCGGGGATTCCGGCCTTAGTTCTTTGGGTATTCGCTGGAGTCGTAGCCATACTTAGCTCGCTCGAAAGTAGGCTTTGGTGTTGGCTCTTCGAGCGCAGATTTCGAAATCGCGCCCGCCAGGCTGGCTACACCGCCGAAGAGGCCCAGTGGTTAATCGAGAACATCGACCGCATTGAGAATGAGGAGGAAGAAGACTTTTAGCAACGTCCGCAAACCACCCACGATCGGTCATCTAAGGCCACGCTTCGCGGTCCCGAAACCTGCTCGGCAGCTTGATCGACTTATTCGCCAAGATCCGAAATTCTCAAACCGACCCCTTAGCGGACTCAAATCTTTGAGGTATTGGACGGCATGGCCGACCGTGATTTCACCGTTGAAGCTGAGGCTTTGTTCCAGCGGTTCGCCGAGCGCCATCGCTTGCGATACACTGTGCAGCCTGACGCTCCGATTGAGGTATTGTGGGAGTTTCCAGAACAACCGAAGCTGTCGTTGCCGTTAAGCCTCGGCTTGCAAAACGGAGATGAGCTCAATTTTGGGGTTTCAGATTTCTGGTCCTATTTTTTCCCTTATCCTACCGTGGCTGAGCACTTTGACAGCATTTTGGATGCTTGGGTCGAAGGCCGTGCGAGGATTGGAATAACCGGTCGTCGCAGCCGTATACTCCAAGTTCGAAAGGGCGATGTTTGGGAAACAGTCTACGGAGCTGGAGGATGCATCTGGCCTTTCCGACGGCAACCTCGCTCCTTCATCACTAATTAGGCGCTCTTGGCGCGGTCGTTTGCCGCCATTCGCCTATCCACCCAGTTTCCGCCATTCGCGGTGATGCTGCACACACATGATACCGGACCGGCAGCCTTAGCGGTTTTCTCGCCAAAAGCGGCCATTCAGCAAGCGACCCCATTGCGGACATTCGTTGTCGGCGGCACAAGGTCTGGGATGGCGTTTCCACCACCTAGCGAACTGGACTTCCTTATAGGAAAGGAAGTCGCTCGAATTGCCTTCTTAACCGACGGCGTTCACTTCATTTGGTGGGGTGGTGGCGAAATTCGCGTCTCGAGCTATTTTGAGCACAGGGACCAACAGGGATTGCGTTATCAGCTAGGGGACGTGTTTCGTGATCCGCCCTCGCTGCTCCATCGGTTGATCCAGCGCAAAGTCGCCGAAGTTCACGCCAATGACAGTTTTCTCACACTGACTTTTGACGACGGCCAGGAACTGACCTTCGATTCCACAGGCATTGGCGAAAATGGACTGATCCTTTTTAGTGCTGACCTTTCGGACGGTTGGATAGTCTTCTGAGGGGTCCTTAGAAGGGCTACTTTCCACCCAATTTCAGACCTCCGAAAACGGCAACCGCTGGCCTGAAAGCTGCCATCCCTTCCTCTGGGCCGGTAGTGCCTGCTTTCCTACCCGGCTTGGTGCTGGCAGTCTGGCCCGATGATTGGGCAATCCGTTCCGTATTCTTCACTTCGCGCTGCCGAGATTGCAGGCCGCGCCTGGTCACGCTTGGCGCAGCCTCCGGGGAAGGTTTTTGGTCTCTGGACAGTGTCTCATGTGTCTCCAACAGTCAGGAACCGCGCCGGGTTGCTGACTGTCTGGACGCGGCGACGCGCCCCCTCACCCCCAGGGTGTGACCAGATACTTCTCGCCGGTCTTCATCAGGCGGTAGTCGGTGATCGCGGGCTTCTCCAGCATCCCTTCCAGCGTCACCTTGGCCTTGTAATGGCTGGCGAAGGTAGTGGTGAGGTTGGCTTGCACCCGCTGGCGCATCCGCACCACGGTCTCCATCCCGGCGCGGGCGAGGAACGGGGTCAGCAGCCAGCCGGCGATGCTCCATTGCAACCCGTAGGAGGGCGTCAGGATGGTCGGGTTCTGGAGATCCAGCCGTCCGTAGATGTACATCTTCTTCTGCTGGTTCGAGCCATAGCGCGAAAACTCGCTCATCTGGCTGACCGCGACCTGTTCCATCGCCTTGAGCACCCCGTCCGAGGCCTGCCCGCCGCCGATCGGGTCGAAGCCGAGGAACGCGCCGGTCTCGGCAATCGCGGCGCGCAGATCGGCCATGTAGGTGGGGGCCGAGGAGTCCACGACATAGGTCGCGCCCTGTGCCTTCAGCATCGCAACATGCTCGGGCTTGCGGACGATGTTGACGAGCTTCATCCCGTCCTCGATGCAGATGCGGTTGAGCATCTGGCCGAGGTTGGAGGCGGCTGCCAAGTGGATGATGGCCGAATGCCCCTCCATCTTGGCGGTCTCGACAAAGCCCAGCGCGGTCATCGGGTTGACGAAGCTCGACGCGCCCGTCTCGCTCGAGTGCTCGCCCAGCGGCAGGCACATCATCGCGTCGGCGATGGCATATTGCGAGAAGGCATTGCCCGGAACGCAAGCGACGCGCGCGCCCATCAGTGCCTTGGCCATGTCGCTGTCACCAGTGGCGATCACCGTGCCCGCGCCCTCGTTGCCCGCAGGCAGGCGCTGGCCATGGCGGGCCTTGTTCCCGGTAAGGAACGGTTCGGGCATGGTCGCGACGACCTTGCCGGGGGTGTATTCGGCATTGTCGAAATCGGCGGCGCTGGTGAGGATCGCGAGGTCCGAAGGGTTGATCGGCGCGGCTTCCATCTTGACCAGCACCTGATTGCCGGTGGGCGCGGGGAAGGTGCTCTCTGTGACCTCCAGCGTCAGCTTGCCGTCGGCGGTGAGGGTGGTGAAGAGCTGCTTTCCGGTGGTGGTCATTATGGTTCCTCTCGCGAATCCGGGTAGGTTGCCTCGACGAAGTAGAGGCCATGGGGGGGCGCGTTAAGCCCTAAAGCGTTGCGGTCGCGCGCGGCGAGCGCCTCGGCCATGCGCGCCTCGGGCCAGGTGCCTGCGCCCACCAGCTTGAGGCAGCCGACCATGCTGCGCACCTGATGGTGCAGGAAGGAGCGTGCGGCGGCGTGGATGTGGATTTCCTCTCCGACTTGCTCGACATCCAGCAGATCGAGCGACTTCACTGGATCGGCGGCCTGGCAATGGACCGAGCGGAAGGTGGTGAAGTCATGCCGCCCCACCAGCGCTTGTGCGGCGCGGTGCATCGCGTCTGCATCGAGCGGTTGGACGACGTGCCACGCCCGGTCGCGCTGGAGGGTCGGCGGCGCGTGGCGGTTGATGATGCGGTAGAGGTAACGCCGCCCGGTGCAGGAAAAGCGTGCGTGCCAATCATCCGGCACCACTTCGCAATGGGTCACCGCGATGGGATCAGGCCGCATCTGCGCGTTGATCGCGGCGGCGAGGCGGAAGGGATCGAACGGCTTTTCGATGTCGACGTGGCTGCGCATCGCCAGCGCGTGCACGCCGGCATCGGTGCGCCCGGCAGAGTGGAGCGTCACGCTTTCGCCTGTGATCCGGTGCAGCGCGTCCTCGACCGACTGCTGCACGCTCGGCCCGTGGCTCTGGCGTTGCAGCCCGAAGAAGGGCGTGCCGTCAAATTCGAGGGTGAGCGCGAAGCGGGTCACGCGAGAGCAGTGCCCGCCGCCACCGGCCGCCCGCGCAGGAACTCGCTGCGCTCCAGCACCGGCTTGCCCGCGCGCTGGAGCAGCAGCGGCCTTAGCGCGCCCGCACCGCAAGCGATGGTGAAGTCGTCGTCCAGCACGGTGCCTGGGGTGCCCGCGCCGCCCGTCACCTCGGCGAGCAGCAGCTTCACCCGTTCCTCGCCGAGTTCGAACCACGCACCGGGGAAGGGGGCCAGGCCGCGCACCTTGCGTTCGATCACCTCGGCAGGCTCGGCCCAGTCGATCTTCGCCTCGGCCTTATCGATCTTGGGAGCGTAGACCGCCGCCGCGTCGTCCTGAACTTCAGGCGGATAGGCGGCGAAATCGGCCAGCACCGCGACCATCGCCGCCGCGCCCACCGCGCCAAGCTCGTCAAACAGCTCGCCCGTGGTTTTGCGCGCGACCGGCACTGTGACCTTGTGCAGCATCGGCCCCGTATCGAGCCCGGCTTCCATCTGCATGATCGTCACGCCAGTCTCGGCGTCGCCCGCCATCACCGCGCGGTGGATCGGCGCGGCTCCGCGCCAGCGCGGCAGCAGACTCGCGTGGATATTGAGGCAGCCGTGCGCGGGCGCATCCAGAACCGCTTGCGGCAGGATCAACCCGTAAGCCGCCACCACGGCCACGTCCGCGCCCAACGCCGCGAATTCGGCCTGTGCTTCGGCATTCCTCCGCGACACCGGCGATCTGACGTCCAGCCCCAACCGCTCGGCTTCGGCCTGCACCGGAGACGGCATCAGCTTCTTGCCCCGTCCCGCCGGACGCGGCGGCTGAGTGTAGACGCAGGCGATTTCGTGCCCCGCTGCATGAAGCGCGCGCAGGGCCGGAACCGCGAATTCCGGCGTTCCCATGAAGATGATGCGCATAAGCTTAGCCCGCAGCCTTTGTGAAGCGAAGCGCAGCCCCTATCTCTCCCCCCATGGCATCGCAAGAGATCGAGGCGCTGAGTTCGGCGCTCGCCCGCCTGCCGGGCTTGGGGCCGCGTTCCGCGCGGCGGGCGGTGCTGTGGCTGGTGAAGCACCGCGAGACCGCGCTGCCGGCTTTGCTAGAGGCACTGGCGGGGGTCTCCGAAACGCTCGTCGAGTGCCAGACCTGCGGCAATGTCGACACAGCCAATCCCTGCGGCATCTGCACCGATCCGCGCCGCGACAGCCGTGCGCTGTGCGTGGTCGAGGAGGTGTCGGACGTCTGGGCGCTTGATCGCGCGCGGTTGTTCCCCGGGCGCTACCACGTGCTGGGCGGCAGGCTCTCGGCGCTGGACGGGATCGGCCCGGAAAACCTCAACATCGCCAGCCTGCTCGGCCGGGTCGAAGGCGGTGACGTGGACGAGGTGGTGCTCGCCATGAACGCGACATTGGAAGGTCAGACCACCGCGCACTACCTCGCCGAACGGCTCGAGGCGCATCCGGTGCGCGTCACCCAGCTCGCCCACGGCCTGCCGGTGGGAGGCGAGCTCGACTATCTCGACGAGGGCACGCTGGCGCAGGCGTTAAGGGCGCGGCGACCGGTAGGTTGACGCGCCCACCCCCAACCCCTCCCGCAAGCGGGAGGGGAGCGAGACTTGGCGGCTGTGCCGCCTAGTCGCAGCGGGGTGGGCTTGCGGGGCGTTGTAATTCGCGCGCCAGCCGCTTATTTGCTCGCGAATGGCTATCCGCGAAATCCTTGAAGTGCCGGACCCCCGGCTGAAAACCATCTCGACTCCGGTTGAACCGCATGAGTTCGGGCCCGAGCTCAAGCAGCTCGTCGAAGACATGTTCGAGACGATGTATGATGCCCCCGGCATCGGCCTCGCCGCGATCCAGGTCGGCGTGCCCAAGCGGGTGCTGGTGATCGATCTCCAGCCCGAAGATCCGGACGCACCGCCGGTCGAATGTTCGCATGACGGCCACAAGCACACCCATCCCGCCACCAAGAACGAGCCGCGCGTGTTCATCAATCCGGTGATCCTCGATCCCGCCGCCGAGCTCTCGACCTATCAGGAAGGCTGCCTCTCGGTCCCCGAGATCTATGCCGACGTCGAACGCCCGGCGACCTGCACGGTGCGCTATCAGGACCTGGACGGCAACACCCACGAGGAAGCCCTCGACGGCTTGCTGGCGACCTGCCTGCAGCACGAGATGGACCACCTCGAAGGCATCCTGTTCATCGACCACCTGTCGCGCCTGAAGAAGGCGATGGCGCTGAAGAAGCTCGAGAAAATTAGGCGGGTAGCTTAACGCGATGTTCGCGGAGTGGCTCGGATGGGTTGGCAATGTGTTGCCGATCGTGCTGCTTCTGCCGATGGTCTGGCTGGTGGCTGGTTTTCTGATCCATTCAATTGGCGCAGACGAGCCAGTCGAGGAAAAGGCGCCTTCGCTCTCGGGGTATCTGACCAACGCTGTGGCATGGTTGCCTGTCGCCGGTTTGTGGGCCTACATGCTTGTCGAAGAATTGGGTGATCCTGAACGGAATCTGATCTGGGTTGGTGTGCTGGCGCTAGGGGTGGCTGGCGCCCTACTCAGGGTTTTCCTAGCGCTGTTTGGGGCGCGTCAAATGGCCGCGCAGGGCACATCGTCTCCCCGGACTTGATCCGGGCTCCCGCTTTCTTGGGCATATCCGCGCGGCACCCCTAGCGTTCCCCATACGTTCCATGTAGAATGGCGTGATGGACCCGTCGATTCTACCCCTCATCGCCCTTATCCTCGGTGCTGCACTTGGCGGCGTGGCGGCGTGGTTTCTCGCCTCGCGCCCGCTGGCTGATCTGCGTGAGCGCCTGGCCGAGGCCGAGCGGGCAGGGGCGGAACAGGCGGGCGAGTTCAAGCGCGCCATTGCCGAGCTGGGGCAGGCGCGGATCGAGGTTGCGGCGCTGGGCGAACGCGCTTCGCGGGCTGACGGGCTCAGCCAGCAACTCGATGCCGCACGCGCTGAAAACGCGCAGTTCCGGGCCGAGCGTGCCGGATTTGAGGAGCAGAAACGCCTGCTCGAAGAATCGCGCTCCAATCTCCTCAAGGAATTCGAGAACACCGGCGCTGCCGTGCTGGGCAAGGCGCAGGAAGCCTTTCTCAAACGCGCCGAGGAACGCCTCGGCCACTCCGAAAAGGCGAGCGAGGAAAAGCTGAAAGCGCTGCTCGCCCCTGTCGGCGACCGGCTCGCGAGTTACGAAAAGCAGGTCGCGGAGCTTGAGGCCAAGCGCACTGACGCCTTCGGCCAGCTTGCCGGCGTGATCGAGGAAATGCGAAAAGGCCAGGAAGACGTGAAGCGCGAGGCGCAGCGGCTCGGCAATTCGCTGACCAACGCCCCCAAGGCGCGCGGGCGCTGGGGCGAGCGGGCGCTGCAGAACGTGCTCGAACAATGCGGCCTCGCGCAGCACACCGATTTCCATCTCGAACAGTCGATGGACACCGCCGAAGGGCGCCTGCGACCCGATGCCATCATCAATGTGCCGGGGCAGAAGAAACTGGTGATCGACGCCAAGGTGTCACTCAACGCCTATCAGGCCGCCTTCGAGGCCGATGACGAAGGCGAGCGCAAGCGCCACTTGGATCTTCACGCCAAATCAATGCGCAATCATGTGCAGACGCTGGGTTCCAAAAGCTACCAGAGCCAGTTCGACGACGCGCCCGATTATGTGGTGATGTTCGTGCCGGGCGAGCATTTCGTCGCGGCCGCGCTCGAACATGATCCCGAGCTGTGGGACTTCGCCTTCCGCAACAAGGTGCTGCTGGCGACGCCGACAAACCTCGTCGCCATCGCGCGCACGGTCGCGCAGGTATGGCGACAGGACAAGATGGCCAACGAAGCGGCGGAAATCGGGCGGATGGGCGCGGAGCTATATTCCCGGCTTGAGGTCGCAGCCCAGCACCTGAAACGCGTTGGCGGCGGCCTCGAAAGCGCGGTCAACAATTACAACAAGTTCGTCGGCAGCTTTGAACGCAATGTGCTCTCGTCAGGGCGGCGCCTAGCGGAAAAGGGCGTCGATATCGGCAAGCAGGCGATCGAGGATGTGCCGTTGGTCGAAAGCGCTCCGCGCTACAACGCCGCCGATGCGGACGGGGTGGAGGATGAATATCCGGTGCTTGAGCAGCGCAAGGATGCGGCAGAGTAGGGTTCCTAGCCCTGAACTCCCGCCAGCACCTCATAGGCTAGCACCGCGCCCGCCACTGCGGCATTGAGCGAATCCGCACGCCCGCGCATCGGCATCGTCACCCGCAGATCACACGCCGCCTCGTAATCCTCGGGCAGGCCCTGCGATTCGTTGCCGACCAGAATGAAACAAGGCGCTGCATAGGGCGCGCCGCGATAGGGCACCGCATCACGCAGGGACGCAGCGACCAACTGGCCCGTTCCACCGCGTAGCCAAGGAAGGAACTCATCCCACCGCGCCTGCGCTACGCCAACGGTGAACAGCGCCCCCATGCTCGCGCGCACGGCCTCGGCGCTGAAGGGATCGGCGCAGTCGTCGATCAGGATCAGCCCGCCTGCGCCCACTGCATCGCAGGTGCGCAGCATCGTCCCGAGATTTCCCGGATCGCGCAAAGCCTGCGCCACCAGCCAGATCGGCGCGGCATCGCGCTCAAGGCTGGCAAGCGACGTATCCCACTCGTCGAACACGCCTGCGACGCTCTGGGCGTTCTCCTTGCCAGTGATCTTGGAGAGAATGTCGGGCGTGGTGGTAATCACCTCGCCGCCTGCCGCCGCGACGTCCGCTTCGAGCCGCGCCAACAGTTCGTGCGGGGCGCGGTTCTCGGCCATCACTAGCGTCTGCGGCACGCGGCCCATGGCGCGCGCGTCCTCGAGCAGCCGCAGCCCTTCGACCAGAAACTGGCCGGCGCGCTTGCGATGTTTCTTGTCGCGCAGAGACCGCAGATATTTGACGGTCGGATTGGAAAAGCCGGTGATGTGGCGTTGCATGGGCATGACTGCTGGCGCTGCGCGCCGCGCGCGTCAATCCTCTCCGAAGCCGGTTTCGACCAGCGTCGCGAGTTCGGCCAGCACGCTGTCGGCCGCGTCGCCTTCGACCAGCACTTCGATGCTATCGCCCTTGGCCGCGCCGAGCATCATCAGCCCTAGGATCGAGCCGCCCTCCGCGCTGTGCGGCGCTTTGCTCACCGTCACCTTCACGCCCGGAGGGAGGCCGGCGACCATGCCGACGAATTTCGCGCTCGCCCGCGCGTGGAGCCCGCGGCGGTTGACGATGGTGATGGTCTTGCGTGCCTCCCCCACGGCGGCTCCCCTCAGGCCTTGGCCCGCGCGGGGGCTGTGTCCTGCCCGAGCAGTTCGCTGGCGATGGTGATGTAATTGCGCCCGGCCATCTGCGCGGCGTGGACTGCTGCGGTCACATCCATCGCCTTGCGCGCGCCGGCGAGGCGGATCAGCATCGGCAGGTTGATCCCCGCGATCACCTCGACATGGCCGGCATCGAGCAGCGAGATCGCCAGGTTTGAAGGCGTGCCGCCGAACAGATCGGTGAGGATGATGACGCCGCTGCCAGTGTCGACCGCACCAATCGCCGCCGCGATGTCGGCGCGGCGCTGTTCCATGTCGTCATTGGGTCCGATGCAGACGGTGATGATACCATCCTGCGGCCCAACGACGTGTTCCATCGCCTCGACGAACTGGTCGGCGAGACGACCGTGAGTAACCAGGATCAAGCCGATCATGTGTGAATTTCGGTCCGTTAACTGCCCGCTGCGGCGCGGCCTTACGTGTTTCCAACTGAATGGACAATGCCAGTGCTTCGTTTGCCCAAGCTAGCGTCGATCCCGTTCGATCTCGTCCGCTGCACGCGAGCCCAGATTGCGGTGTCGGACAGTGGGCGAAAATCCGGCGGTGCGCAACCCTTCAGCCATGCGCTCGGCGGTGTAGACCGAGCGGTGTCTCCCGCCGGTACAACCGAAGGCGACGTGGACATAGGGCTTGCCTTGCGCGGCATAGCGCGGGAGCAGCACCAGCAGCAGGTCGCGGATGCGCGTGAAGGCATCGCCAAAGGCGGGATCTTTCTCGATGTGCTCGCCTACCGGGGCATCCTGCCCGGTCAGCTCGCGCAAGGCCGGCACCCAGTGCGGATTATCGAGGAAGCGCATGTCGAACACCAGATCGGCGAGTGGCGGCATCCCTCGGGCAAAGCCGAAGCTGGAGAGCGTCACCGTCATCGCCGCATCGGCACTGTCGGGGGCGAAGAGCTGGCGGATGTGGCCCTGCAGATCATTGCTCGTCATGGCCGAGGTATCGATCATGATTTCGGCCCAGCGGCGTAGCGGTTCGAGCAGTTCACGCTCGGCGGCGATGCCTTCGAGCACCGGACGCCCGGCGGCCATCGGGTGGCGGCGGCGAGTCTCGTTGAAGCGCCGTTCGAGCTCGCTGCCCGAGCAGTCGAGGAACACGAAGGTGAGCGCGATGTCCTCGCGTGCTGCGAGGTCTTTCACCAGCGCGATGATGTCGGCCGGCACAAAGCCCCGGGTGCGCGAATCGAAGCCGATGGCAAGCGGCCCGCGCGCCTCGTCCGGCATGGCGACCAGTCGCTTGAGCAGGCGGACGGGGAAATTGTCCATCGTCTCCCAGCCGAGATCCTCGAGCACGGCGAGCGCGGTGGACTTGCCCGCGCCCGCAAGGCCGGTGACCAGCAGCAGCCGCTGCGGCGTTCGGGGCGGTTCGTCGGGGGTGGTCATGGCTGCTCTTGTTGCCCCGAAGCGGCCGAAAGGGAAGGCGGATTCGTGGCAAGTCCGTGGAGCGCGAGCGCTTGCTCGGCGCGCTGGGCGGGCGCGATGCTTCCCGGATCAAAGGCGAGCACCGGCACCGCGACGCCCGCGATCTGGTGGCAGGGCAGGGGGGTATCGGGCAGGCGCGCAGGCACCGCGCCGGCCAGTTGGAGCACCAGCGCGACCGGTGCAGGTGCAGCCACAGGCAGAAGCACCAGCCCGATCCCGCGCACCTCCAGCAGCCCGGCGATATTGGGCGGGGGCGACGCGATCAGGGCCTCGCCTTGGCGCATCAGCGTCACCGCATCATCGCCGATCAGCCCCGCCCCTCGATCAATCAGAGCGAGCGCGAGGCTCGATTTGCCGCTGCCGGGCGGGCCCTCGATAAGCAGCGCACGGCCGCCAATGACGACGGCACTGGCTTGGCGGACGAGCTGCGCCTCTGCCGTCATGCCGCCGCCGGCAGCCGCAGGGTGAGGCACGCGCCGTGTTCACCATCGGCGCGAGCCTCGGCGGCCAAGGTGCCGTCATGCGCTTCGGCAATCGCCCGGGCAATCGCGAGGCCAAGGCCGGAGTGGTTGCCGAAATCCTCTTCGTCGGGGCGTACCGAGTGGAACCGCTGGAACACTTTCTCGCGCGATTCCTCGGGAATCCCGGGGCCATGATCGCAGATCGTCAGCGTCACCCAGCTGCCGTCATTATCAATGCCGACCTCGATTGGCGCGTCGGGCGGCGAGAAGGAGACGGCGTTATCGAGCAGGTTCTCGACCACACGTTCCAGTCGCGCGCCCACCCCGCGCACACGAGCGGCAAAGCCGCGCCGCTCGATTGCGATAGGGCGGCCGGCGTTCTCGGCGCGGTCCTCGCGCCCGCCGATAATGGCGCGCACCATTTCGCCCAGATCGATGGTCTCGAGCCGCGCCCGGCTCATCTCGGCATCGATCCGGCTGGCATCGGAGATTTCGGACACCAGCCGGTCAATCCGCCGCACATCATGGGTGGCGATCTGGATCAGCTCTTCCTTGAGCGCCGGGTCGGCCACTCTTGGGAGAGATTCGATTGCGCTACGCAGCGATGCGAGCGGGTTCTTGATCTCGTGCGCGACATCGGCGGCGAAGCTGTCGACCGCGTCGATCCGCTGGCGCAGCGCCCCTGTCATGTCGGAGACCGCGCGGGCGAGCAGGCCGATCTCGTCGCTGCGCTGCGGCAGGCGCGGCACCTCGACTTCGCGCTCGCGCCCCTGCCGCACGCGAACCGCGGCACGCGCCAGCTGGCGCAAGGGCGTGACGATAGTGCGCGCGAGGAACAGCGAGAGCGCCGCCGACGCGCCCAGCACCAGCATCATCGCAAAAAACAGCGTGGTGCGCGCCGCGCGCACGCTTTCGGTGATGTCGACCGCGTTGCGCACTGTCAGCAACGTCGCACCGTTGAGGCCTACGGGGGCTGCTGCGGTGATCACTGGAGTGCCATCGCGCCAGTCATAGAGGCGCACCTGCGACAGCCCGAGTTCGCGCGCGCGGGCCAGCTCAGGCCAAGCATCGGCCTGTTGTGCCTCGGGCTCGACATAGTCCTGCACGGCCTCGGCGCTGACGATGGTGTCGACCGTGCGGTCGAGCCAGCGGGCAAAGCGTTGCTCCCAGTCGTCATCATTGATGTCGTTGAAGCGGAACGAGGGATCGGCAAGCTGGAAACTGTCGGCGGTCAGCTTGCCCTCGGTATCGAACATGCGCAGCCGCATCCGCTGTTCCTTGCCGATCTGCACCAGCAGCGCTTCTTGCCGTTCGCGGGTGGCCCCGGCGAGCGCCTCGGCGGTGATCTGCGCCTCGATCCGCGCCAGCTTGAAGCGTTCGTTGATCAGCTGGGTGCGGTAGCCATCGAGATAGAACAGCGCGCCGCCCATCACCACCAGCGGCAGGATATTGACCGCGAGAATGCGGGCGGTGAGCGCGAACCGTCCGGTCGCGGTCAGCTGTTCCCCGCTTGCCCCGCTCCGGCCCGGTTCAGCCATCGGTGAAGCTGTAGCCCGCGCCGTAGAGTGTATCGATCGCGCCGAAGTGATCATCGACCACGCGGAACTTGCGGCGCATCCGCTTGATGTGGCTATCGACGGTGCGATCATCGACGAATACGTCGTCGGGATAGGCGGCATCCATCAGCTGGTTGCGGCTCTTGATCACCCCGGGTCGCACGGCCAGCGCTTCGAGGATCAGGAATTCGGTGACAGTAAGGCTGACCGGCTGGCCGTCCCATGTCACATGGTGGCGTGCCGGGTCCATGAACAATCGCCCGCGGGTGATGCTGGCCTGCGCCGGTTCGATGGTGCCGGTGGGGCTGATACCGTCGCGCAGCGGTTCGGCGCGGCGCAGGATCGCGCGGATGCGGGCGACCAGCAGGCGCAGGGAAAAGGGCTTGGCGATGTAATCATCCGCACCCTGTTCGAGCCCCGCTTCCTCATCGCTCTCGTCGTCCTTGCTGGTGAGGAAGATTACCGGCAGCGGGGAATGTTCGCGCAGCCGCCGCAGCAGTTCCATGCCGTCCATCTTCGGCATCTTGATGTCGAACACGGCCAGATCGGGCGGATTGTCGAGCAGCGCCTTCAGCGCGGTTTCGCCATCGGAATAGAGCCGGGTGGCAAAGCCTTCAGCCTGCAGCGCGATCGAGACCGTGGTGAGGATGTTGCGATCATCATCGACCAGCGCGATCTGCATCGCGCGTTCGCCCTCGGGCGCCGGATCGGGCGCAGGACCCGCCAGTTCGGGGATGCTGTCGGACATTCTTGCTATCCCTCTCGCCGCCACCGTCGCATGGCGCCAGCGGTAGCGCTATTGCGCGCCCGAGACAATCGGCAGCCGGGCGGCTTGGCGGTGCCGTCCACCGCTTGCGCGAAAATGGCAGGGGCCGCGCGTTTGACGCACCCTGAGTCGCCAATTAAGGGCGCAGGAATTGGGACTGATGATGCTGTGTGTGCGGCCTTCTGCTTGTGGTTGCATACGTATGCGTGAGTGCTAGGGCACGACCTGCGGATTCGCCCCTGTCTTTTGCATTGCTGCCGGCCCCGCTGGCTCAGGAGATACGACTTTGACCTCGCTTGCCACCCCGCTTGCTGCCCAGAACCTCGAAACCCGGGCCACTATCCACGCCAACCTCGGCACCGCGACGCTGGTCGAACACGCGCTCGCCAAGGGTGAAGGCAAGCTGACGAAGCACGGCGCGCTGCTGGTGGAGACCGGCAAGTTCACCGGCCGCAGCGTGAAGGACAAGTATATCGTCCGCGATGCCGTGACCGAGAACACGATCAACTGGGGCGCGATCAACCAGCCGATGAGCCCGGAGCATTTCGCCGTGCTCAAGGCCGATTTCCTCGCCCACCTCGAAGACCGCGAAGAGCTCTACGTCGCCGATCTGTTCGGTGGCTCGCAGCCCGAATACCGCGTCAATGTGCGGGTCATCACCCAGATGGCATGGCACAGCCTGTTCATCAAAACGCTGCTGGTGCGTCCGACGGCGGATGAAGTCGCCAGCTTCGTCCCCGAATACACCATCATCAACCTGCCGAGCTTCAAGGCCGATCCCGAACGCCACGGCTGCCGCAGCGACACCGTGATCGCGGTGAGCTTCACCGAAAAGCTGATCCTGATCGGCAACACCGAATATTCGGGCGAGATGAAGAAGGGCGTGTTCGGCCTCTTGAACTACCTGCTGCCTGCGCAGGGCGTCATGCCGATGCACTGTTCGGCCAATATCGGCGCGGACGGCAAGAGCGCGATCTTCTTCGGCCTGTCGGGCACCGGCAAGACCACGCTGTCGGCTGACGCCAGCCGCACCCTGATCGGCGATGACGAGCATGGCTGGTCGGACACTGCGGTCTTCAACTTCGAAGGCGGCTGCTACGCCAAGATGATCAACCTCTCGGCCGAGGGTGAGCCCGAAATCTACGCCACCACGCGGATGTTCGGCACGATCCTCGAAAACGTGGCGATGGACGAGGCGACGCGCGAGCTCGACTTCACCGACAGTAGCAAGACCGAGAACACCCGTGGGGCCTATCCGATCGAGTTCATCCCCAACACGAGCGAGAAGAACCTCGGCCCCGCGCCGTCGAACGTCATCATGCTCACCGCCGATGCCTTTGGCGTGCTGCCTCCAATCGCGCGGCTGACTGCGGATCAGGCGATGTATTATTTCCTCTCGGGCTACACCGCCAAGGTCGCCGGCACCGAAATCGGCGTGACCGAGCCGGAAGCGACCTTCAGCACCTGCTTCGGCGCCGCCTTCATGCCGCGTCACCCCTCGGTCTACGGCAACCTCTTGAAGGAGCGGATCGCCAAGGGCGGGGCGCAGTGCTGGCTGGTCAACACCGGCTGGACGGGCGGCAAGTATGGCACCGGCTCGCGGATGCCGATCAAGGCGACCCGCGCGCTGCTCAACGCCGTGCTCGATGGCAAGATGGACGAAGTCGAGTTCCGCAAGGACCCCAATTTCGGCTTCGACGTTCCGGTGCACGTGCCGGTCCTGGCCGAGGCCGGGATCGATCAGACCATCCTCGATCCGCGCAGCACCTGGGCCGACGGGGCCGAGTATGATGCGACCGCACGCAAGCTGGTGCAGCTGTTCATCGACAACTTCGCCCAGTTCGAAGCCCATGTCGACGAAGGCGTGCGTCAGGCCGCCCCGGCCCCCGTCGCCGCCTGATTGATTCGCTTCCCGCGCCATGAAGGCGTAACCTTGCTGTTGGAACCTGCGGCTTCACAAGCAAGGGAGAACGACAATGAGCATGCTCGACGGAATTCTGAAGAACATCGGCGGTGCGCCGGATGATGTGGTGAACCTCGCCAAGCAAGTCGGGCTTGATCCGGGGGTCGTCGAGACGGCGATCGCAGTGCTTGGCAAGACCCACGTGATGGACGGCGACACCGTCGGCCTTGCCGCAGAAAAGACCGGCCTCAGCGCCGATTCGCTCAGTCAGATCGTCGCCGCGATCGGCGGCGAAGGCTCGCTCGCCAATTTTGCCTCGATCCTCGACATGGACAAGGACGGCAACCCCATTGACGACATCATGGGCATGGCAAGCAAGTTCTTCGGCAAAAGCTGAGGCGGTTCAGGCCGGATCGGGCCGCGTATCCTCGAGATATTGCCAGATCCGGCTGACCACCACCGAGCCTTCGCCCACTGCGCTCGCCACCCGCTTGACCGAGCCTGCGCGCACATCGCCGACCGCGAAGATTCCGGGCGCGGTGGTAGAGTAGTCATCGGCCTGTCCTGCGACCGCGCCGGTCAGCACAAAGCCCTTCTCGTCGGTGGCTGCAAGACCGGATAGCCAACCGGTATTGGGTGCGGCGCCGATCATGATGAACAGCGCGCGGGTGGCGATGCGCTGCTCGGTGTCCTTCGTCTTGAGCGTGATGGCTTCGAGCCAGCTATTGCCATGCAACGCGGTGACTTCGGAGTGGTAGTGGATCGTGACGCGCGGATCGGCCTCCAGACGCTGCGAGAGGTAGCTCGACATCGAAGCCGCAAGGCTGGCCCCGCGCACCACCAGATGCACATGGGCGGCCGCGCGGCTGAGATACATCGCCGCTTGCCCGGCCGAATTGCCGCCGCCGATCACTACGGCCTCGGTCTTGGCACAGAACCGCGCTTCCATCTCGGTCGCCGAGTAGAAGATGCCCGCGCCTTCCAGTTCTTCGAGCTTGTCGATCGGCAGGCGGCGATATTGCACCCCGGTCGCCACCAACAGCGCGCGGGCGCACAGTTCGTCGCCGTCATCCAGCGTTGCGCAAAATGCGCCGTCCTCGCGCCGCGACAACGCCTCGACCCGGCGCGGCATCACAAAGCGGGTGCCGAACTTCATCGCCTGAACCTGGCCCCTCCAGGTAAGGTCGGTGCCGCTAATACCCGTCGGAAAGCCCATGTAATTCTCGATCCGGCTCGACGTGCCGGCCTGCCCGCCCACGGCGGTATCTTCCACCACCAGCGCAGGAATTCCCTCGCTTCCGGCATAGACCGCCGCCGCGACGCCCGCCGGGCCGCCGCCGACGATCAGCAGCTCATAGGTGCGGTCAGCGCAGATGCCGAGATCCATGCCAAGATATTGCGCGACCTTGCGCGGGGTCGGATCATCAAGCCTTGTATCGGCCCCGACGATCACCCCCGGCTCGTGCTCCAACAGGCTGCACATCGTCACCGTCTCGCGGTCGGAGGCATCCATGTCGTAGCTCTGGAACGGGATGCGGTTGCGCGACAGGAAGCGTTCAACCGCCTGCACCTGCGGATCGCGGTCGGCGCCGATCACCTTGATCGTATCATTGCGCGCCTCGAACTGCTTGCGCCGCCTTGCTGCGAATACAGTGATGAGGTGATCGGACAGCTCGGGCACTCGGCTCATCAATTCGAGCATCGCCTCGCGCGGGGCCTCTATCACGCGGGTATCGACCGATGCACGCATCCGCATGATATTGGTGCCGCGATTGAGAAAGCCGATTTCGCCGAGAAACTGCGTCGGCCCGAGCGAGGACGGCATCATTCGTTCGCCCGTATAGGGATCGACCACCTCGATATCGCCTTCGAGGACGTAGATGAAGCGGTCCATCGGCTCGCCGATGTCCATGACGATGGTGCCTGCCGGGTAGAACACCTCTCCGCCGATCGCGCAGATGGCGTCGACGTGATCAGGTGCCAGCGGCACCCGCCGCATGGTTTCAAGGTCTTGTCCCAGTGTTTCCATGCTGCCCTCCTGCGCCGTGCAGGTTGCAACATGGGGTCAGGCCCGCAGGTTTGCAATTCGCTGCAGTGCGTTACGCCTTCGCCCCGGCAATGTAGCGGCTGACGGTGTTGCCCACCACATTGAGCGGCGCATTGCCGCCAAGGATAACCGCCGTGTTGAACGCCTTGAAGTCGTAGCGCGATCCGAGTTCGGCCTGCGCCCGCGCGCGCTGGCGCACGATTTCGCTGTGGCCGATCTTGTAGCCGCAGGCCTGCCCCGGCCAGCTGCAATAGCGATCGACTTCGCTGGCGACTTCCTCGGCCTTGGAGCCGTTGCGCTCGACAAAGAACTGGCGGCCTTGTTCGCGCGTCCAGCGCTTGGAGTGCAGCCCGGTGTCGACCACCAGGCGGCAGGCGCGGAAAGCGAGGCTTTGCAGGTATCCCAGCCGCCCGACCTTGAATTCGTCATAGGCGCCCAGTTCATCGGCGAGCTGTTCGGCATAGAGCGCCCAGCCTTCGGAAAAGGCGTTGAAGGCTAGGATCGAGCGGATCAGCGGCAGGCGGTTGGAAAACTCGCCTTCCCACACGTGGCCGGGGATGCTTTCGTGGAAGGCGAGATCGGCCAGATCATATTTGCGGTGCAGATCGGTGGTGCGCAGGTTGATCCAGAACCGCCCGGGGATGCTGCCATCCTTGCTGCCTGCCCCGCCATAGGCGCCAGGTGCGCCCGGTTCTTCGACCAGCGGCAGGCGGCGGACTTCGAGCGGGGGGTCAACCAACTGGTTGAAGGCGCGCGGCATCTGCGATTTGATCCACGCGACCCGCTCGTTGATGAAATCGAAGATTTCCTTGCGGCCCGGATCGCCCTCGGCAAACTGGTAGCGGGGGTCTTGGCTGAGCGCTTGCATCCGGTCGCCCACGCTGCCTTGGGTATAGCCGATCTCGCGCAGGATCGGATCCATCCGGCCGTGGATCTCGTCGAGCTCGGCAAGGCCCTGACGGTGGATTTCATCGGGGGTGAGGCGGGTGGTGGTCGAAGCGCCCACCGCCCAGCTGTAATATTCCTCGCCCATCGGCTGGGCCCACATCCCGGCATTGTCCTTGGCAAGACTCCGCTGGGCCTTGAGCTCGGTCAGTTGGCGCTCGAGCGCGGCGGTGATGCTGCCGGTGGCAAGCCGTTCTGCCTGCAACGCGGCACGCTCGGCTCCGCCGAACTTGGCCGCGGAAAGCGGCCCGGCATAGCTCTCGCTGGCGGTGGCGATACCCGCCTGCATCTGCTTGATCGCCTTGTCGAGCAGGAAGGCGGGCGGGATAACGCCCATGCCGCGCGCGGCGCGGATGCGTTCCAACTCGCCATCGAAGATCGCGGGCACTTCGGCCAGACGGTCCATATAGGGGCCGATATCCTCGGCCGAATTTAACGGCTGTGTCGAGCCGAAGAAGCGCGGCATATCAATATAGCCGCCGACATTCTGGATCACCACATAGGGCGCGTTGCGCCAGCTGCCGACGGCAACATCGCCGTAAGGCATGGCCATGCCTTCAAGCGCTCTGGAAAAGGCCGTGTCGACCACTTCGAAACCGATCTGCTGATCGCTGGTGAGGCTCTGACGCGGGTAGGCGCGGGCTTCGGTGACCAGCTCCTTGAGCGTGCTGGCATAGGCGCTGCGGCCATCCTCGCCGGCCGTGCCGAACGTCGCGCGCCAGCCGGCATAATCGCCCGTATCGACCCCGAGGCCTGTTGCCCGGCCCGGCTCGTGCGCGAGCATCCGATAGGCGATCCGATCAAGCGCGGCATCGGGATCGAGCCCCGCGATCGGCGTGCTCGCCGGCGCTGCGCCGGTGCGGGCGCAGGCGGGCAGCATGGCAAGGGCGGAAACGCCGGCCAGCCCGGTGAGGGCTTGGCGGCGGGTGAAATCAGCGTGGTTCTCTCTCATGTCCCGGGGTCTAATGCCCGCGGGACATGAGTCAATCAGGCGGGGATCAATCCTTGAGGATGCCGGAGACCTTGCCGCCTTCGAGCGCGAGCAGGTTGAGCACCGCGTGATGCAGCGCGATGTTCTGTTCGGCCGTGCCCTCGTAATCGGTCAGGCCCAGTTCCTCGGCCAGTTCCTTGCGATTGGCAAAGCTCGGATCGAGGCCGACCATCTTCATCAGATCGACGATCGAGGTCTTCCAGTTGAACTTGTCGGCATTGGGCATGGCGGCGATCCGGGCGGCCATTTCCTCTTCGCTGACTGCCGCGACAGGGACAGTGGGCGCAGCAGGTGCAGCAGCGGGCTTCGGCGCAGCGGCAGCAGCCTTGGCCGCGGCGGCCTTCTTCTCGTCTTCGTCCGAACCCCAGATTGCATTCTTGATCGAGCTGAAAATACCCATCATAGCCTCCCCGATACGGCCCCGCGCCGCAAGGACTACGACGCTACGGCACGCTTATGCAAATAGCATGACGCTCCGGCTCGCGACAAGGACGACGACCCGCCATGACCGATATCGTGCTCTCGATCGTGATGCTGGCAGCGCTGGCGCTGGTGGCGGGCGCGGTGGTGCTGTGGCGCCGGACCGGACAGGTCAAACAGCCCGCGCTGATGGTGCTGCTGGCGGTGATCGCGGTGCTGAACGTGCTGATCTGGACGGTGCCCAGCGCCGGGGGCGAGGCCCCGATCACGCAGATCAAGGCGGCCGGGGACAGCTGACTCTCCCATGATTGCGGGATCATCGACGCTGCAGGCGTCGCTAGGCCGAATGGCCGCCCGCAGCGATGCCGCCGCTAGGCGGCGTGAGCGAGGAACGGCGCGCCCGGATGGGCTCGCCGCCTTCAAATCAAGGAATATTCCAGGTAATCGATCCTGCGAACTTGCCCGCCACTGGCTTGCCGGTCCCGTCGCGCGCGGCATCGAAGCGGGCGCGCTTGGCCACCAGCTCGCAGGTTGCCGCGTCAAGCGCGCCGTGTCCTGTCGACCGGGTGATCGTGCAGCTGGAAACCTTGCCCGCCGCATCAATTGCCAGCGTGAAGCTGGCATTGCCCGACAGGCCCTGCCGCAGCCAGCTCGGCCGATAGTCATTATCGACCACCCAGCGGCCGGGATTGTTCTTCGGGCGCGCGTCGACCGGATCGAAGGGCGAGGCGCTCGGGGTCGGCCCGGGGATACCGAAATCGACCGGGCCCACCACAGGGCCGGTAAGCTCGCCCACGCCGGGGAGCGTATCGATCGGCGTGCTGCCGAAATCGAACGGGATTACCTCTGGGCGGGTGGTTGTTGTGGTGGTGCTTGCCTGCTGCTTGGTGTTGGTGGTCTGCTCCACCGGATCGGTCGGCGGAGGCGGGGGGATCGGAGTTGGCTTGATCGTGAAGCCCTGCAGCGGGGGCGGCTCGTCGCGGGTAACGACAGTCACGGCGAGGCCGACGATCAATAAAGCGCCAAAGGCAGCAGGGATGCCGAGCGCACCAGCCAAGGCGGCAGGGTTGGGACGGCGGGTATGGGAGGCATAGGTCATTTCAGGGGCTCCTCTCTCCATCATCGTGGGAGCGGTGGCCGGAGCGCCTGTCACAAGCAAAACCCTCCGGCTCCGCTCGGGAATCAGAGTACTATGACTTTTGTTAGGGGCGAAGAAGTTTCGAGTTGCGATTCAGGATGTTCTTATATGCTGCCCGGCCCCCGCCGGGCAGTCCTCGCTGCGTTTCAAGCCCTGCGGGCTCGAGCAGCTGCGGGCGCGCGGTCGCACTTGCGGCCCGTCCGATGGCGGCCCGGGTCATCGCCAAACCTGTCGCGTGGCTGGATTATCGGTCGCATCAGCGACCGCGAGCGCACGCGCGCGAGCCGCAGGCGCCCGTAGCGCAGCGGAGGAGCAGCGCCGAGGACTGCACGCCGGAGGGCGTGCAGCCAACTAAACTCATTTAATCGGGCAATCGGGGCTGAGCCGGAAGTCCAGATAATTGTCCACCGAGCCCATCAGTTCTTCGAGCTCGTTCTCGAAGAAGTGGTTGGCGCGCGGGATTTCCTCGTGGTGGATGGTGATGTGCTTCTGGGTGCGCAGCTTGTCGACCAGCTTCTGCACGGCGACCGGCTGCACCACGGTGTCAGCCGCGCCTTGCACGAAGATGCCGCTGGCGGGGCAGGGGGCGAGGAAACTGAAGTCGTACATGTTGGCGGGCGGCGCGACCGAGATGAAGCCGCGCACTTCGGGCCGGCGCATCAGCAATTGCATCCCGATCAGCGCGCCGAAGCTGTAGCCCGCGATCCAGGTGCTCTGTGCTTCGGGGTGGATCGACTGGACCCAGTCGAGCGCGCTCGCCGCGTCGGAGAGTTCGCCGATGCCGCTGTCGAAGCTGCCTTGCGAACGGCCCACGCCGCGAAAGTTGAACCGCAGCGTGGCAAAGCCGCGATCCGCGAAGGTCTTGTACAGCCGCTGCACGATCCGGTCGTTCATCGTGCCGCCGCCTTCGGGGTGCGGGTGCAGGATCATCGCCACCGGCGCACGCGGGCGCGGCGGGGGCGAGAAACGGCCTTCGAGACGGCCTTCAGGGCCGGGGAAGATGACTGAGGGCATCGGTAAACCTTATGAGCCAGAGGCGTGATCGAGGGGACGCGTCGCGCCGGGTGGCGCCCGCGAAAGCGCGCTCTATATAGGGCGCGATGGGTTTTTCGCAATTTTTTGTCGCGGCTGGCGTGCAGGTGGCCACAAATGGCTGAGCGGGTCTATCTCGACCACGCGGCAACCTCGCCTTTGCGCCCCGAGGCCAAGGCGGCGATGGAGGAGGGGTTTCGGCTATGGGCCAACCCGTCCTCGCCCCATGCCGAGGGCCGCAAGGCGAGGCAATTGCTCGAGGATGCGCGCGAGCAGATCAAGGCTAGTCTTGGCTGGCAGGGCGAGTTGATCTTCACCAGCGGCGCGAGCGAGGCTTTGTGGATTGCGCTCAACCGGGCGAAAGTGAAGCGGCGGGTGGCCACCCCGGTCGAGCATGACGCAGTGTTCCGCGCCTTGCCCGATATCGAGCCCATCGCAACCGAGCGCCCGCCCGACCCCTTCACCCTGATGGTGATCCAGCACGTCAATCCCGAGACCGGAACCTGTTCCGAGATCAGCCGGATGAGCGCGGGCCTCAAGACGCGCTCCGGGGCGTGGTGCCTGTCAGATTGCGCACAGAGCGCCGGAAAGCTGCCTCTGCCCGATGCCGATATGTTGGTCGTCTCGGCCCACAAATTTGGCGGACCGATCGGCATCGGCGCGCTGCTGGTGCGTGATTTTGCGATGCTCGAGCCGGTTGGCGGGCATGAGCGCGGCTATCGGCAAGGCACCGAAAACCTGCCCGGTGCGCTTGGGATGGCGGCAGCTCTAGAAGCTGGAGAATGGGCAACAAGCGCGCAGGATCGGGCCCGCTTTGACTCGATAATCGGCCGCGACCGGCTGCGCATTGGCGAACCCGTGGATTACATCTTTGCCCTGACGCACCCCACCATCAGCGCGCAGGCGCTGCTGATCCGGCTCGATGCCATGGGCTTTGCCGTCTCGGCAGGCAGCGCCTGTTCGTCCGGCACGCTCAAGAAAAGCCGGGTGCTCGATGCCTTTGGCGTGCCCGATGATGTCGCGGCGCGAACGATCCGGGTGAGCATGGGGTGGAGCACCACGCCCGAGGATCTGGAGCGGTTTGCCGAGGCTTGGGCTTCGCTATGTTAAATCGTCATTGCGAGCAGCCGAAGGCGACGCGGCAATCCATGGACAGACCGTGCGCCAAGCTGAAAACTCAGGCCATGGATTGCTTCGCTTCGCTCGCAATGACGAGGGGGGCGTGAACCCATGATCTACTTCGATTACCAAGCCACAACCCCCCTCGCGCCCGAAGCGCGCGAGGCGATGCTCAAGTGGCTCGGCGGGCCGGACAGCGAGACCTTCGGCAACCCCCATTCCCCGCACCGCATGGGCCGCATGGCCGCCGCTGCGGTCGAGGTGGCGCGCGATCAGGTAGCCGCGCTGTTTCCGCCGGGCGGCAGGGTGATCTTCACGGGCGGCGCGACCGAGGCGTTGAACCTCGCGATCCGCGGTGCGCCGGGCGTGGGCAGCATTGCGGTTTCGGCAATCGAGCACGCCGCGGTGCTCGATACCGCCCGCGCGGTTGGCGGGTGCCATGTGCTCCACGTCGACACCGACGGCCTATGCCACCCCGATCAGGAATGGCCTGCCGACACGCGGATGTTCGCGATCATGCAGGTCAACAACGAGATCGGCACCATCCAGCCGCTGGAGAAATGGGCCGCTTTTGCCGCGCGGCAGGGCGCGTTGCTGCTGGTCGACGGCGTGCAGGCCTATGGCAAGCTGGCGCTCGCCGAGGCCGACATGATCGCGGTCAGCGCGCAAAAGCTGCACGGCCCCAAGGGCATCGGCGCCTTGTGGGTGCGCGACGGCATCACGCTCGCCCCGCAACAGACCGGCGGCGCGCAGGAGGCAGGTTTGCGCTCCGGCACGCTCTCGCCCGCCTTGTGTGCAGGCTTTGGCGCGGCGGCGGCATTGGCGGCAAACCGCATGGACACCGATTTGTTTCACGTGAAACATTTGGAGAACATCGTCCGCAACGCCTTCACAGATTGGCATATAAACGGCAGCACCACGCAACGCTGGCCCGGCAATCTCAACATCCGCAAGGACGGCCTCGACGTCGCCCGGCTGATGAGCGATTGCCGCACCATCATGTTCTCCGCCGGCAGCGCCTGCGCCAGCGGATCGGGGCGGCCGAGCCATGTGCTTCGCGCCATCGGCCTGACCGACGCGCAAGCAAAGTCCTCTATCCGCCTCGGTTTCGGGCGCTATACGAGCGAGCAGGACATCATCGCCGCCGCCGCCGCCATCAATGCCGCCGCCAAGGAGCAGGGCCTGTGAGCATCACGATCACCTTCATCGATCCCCATGGCAAAGCCGTGTCAACGGCTGCACAAAGCGGTGATAACCTGCTTCGCACCGGCCAAGCGGCGGGGCTGCCGCTCGAAGGGACCTGCGAAGGCCAGATGGCGTGCTCCACCTGCCACGTGATTGTCGCTGCCGAATGGTTCGACCGCCTCCCCGCACCCAGCGAGGAGGAGGAAGACATGCTCGATTTCGCTGCCGGAGCACGCCGCACCAGCCGCCTATCGTGCCAGATCGAATTGACTGACGCGATGGACGGGCTGGTGGTCAGCGTGCCGAGCGACAGCAACGACCTCAGGCGGATGTAGCGCCGTTCTGCGGCTTGCCGAGGCGGTTCAGGCGGCGGGCTAACCAGATCATCCCGCCGATTGGCAGCACCACCGCGCCGACCACGATCAGGAAGGCGGCGAGGTAGCCGAAGATCGATCCTAGCGATCCCAGCGCGCTGGTGACGGGGCCGAGGAAGTCGCTCGTGACCGGGGTGCCCGTTTCGTAATTCACCGTGACCCGGCTGTAGGCGACACGGCCTTCCATTTCCTTGAGCCAGCTTCGCGCCTGATCGATCTCTTCGTTGACCGCGGCGACGCTGCGTTCGGCCTCGACCAGTTTCTCGACCGTCCCCTTGCGGGTGCGCAGCACTTGTTGCAGCCGGTCGCGCAATTCGGTGCGGGCGCGCAGGCGGGCTTCGGTATCGACCAGTTGTTTGGAGAGTTCTTCCGAGGCGATCTCGGCGGCGACCTGCTCGGCGCCAGCATCCTGCGCTTCGTCCTCCAGCAGCGCCCCGAAGGCCCGCGCCTGACGGCTGGCGACCGCCATTTCGAGCTTGCCGGTGACCTCGCCTTCGTCCTCACCCGATTTGGTCATGCCGATGATCTGGCAGATCGCCGGGCCTTGCTGTTCGCACAGGCTTGCATGGCGGCGTTGCAGGGCGCCGATCTCGGCGGCGGGCATCTGCCAGCGATAGTCGTAGATATAGGCCAGCTGCGGCAGGTTGACGGGGATCGCGCCGAGGTTGGGCAGGGTGGCGGACTTGCTCGCCCCATCGGCAACGGCATCGGCAGCCATTTCGGCGGCGGCGGGGGCCTCGGTGACTTGCTCGACGGCGGCGGCGTTGCTGTCACCGATGTTCTCGCTACAAGCGGTGAGCGCCAGGGTGGCTGTTCCTGCGAGAATCAATATCTTACGCATGCTCTCTCTCCTCAAAATCCCCGTCCGACACATGGCGACTCGTGCTATCCGCCTTAATGCCGCCGCATTTATGCCCTATTTTTGCCATAATTAAACCGCAATTGCGCCACAATTGGGCGCAGCCCGATTTTTCCGGCTTTTTCAGGAGGCTGGCGCGCTGCCGAATTCGCGGCGCCAGGTCCGCTTTCCGCGCTCAACCCTGTGGAAACGCCTCTCCCTCGGGAGCGCGCGGGTTGCTAGACGGGCGGCATGTCCGATCCTGTCCTGCCCAAGGAGCCCGACGACGGCTTCGATGCCATCGTCGATGCGCCCTTCGATGCCGCGCTGTCCGAGCGCTATCTGGTCTATGCCCTGTCCACGATCACCGCGCGCTCGCTGCCCGATCTGCGCGACGGGCTGAAGCCGGTCCACCGCCGCCTGCTGTGGGCGATGCGGCAGCTCAAGCTCAACCCGAGCGATGCCTTCAAGAAGTCGGCGCGCGTGGTCGGCGATGTGATTGGCAAGTATCACCCGCACGGCGATGCGAGCGTCTATGACGCGATGGTCCGCCTCGCTCAGGATTTCAGCCTGCGCTATCCGCTGGTCGAGGGGCAGGGGAACTTCGGCAATGTCGACGGCGATAATGCCGCTGCCTACCGCTACACTGAAGCACGCCTGACCAAGACCGCGCTGGCGCTGATGGCGGGGTTGGACGAAGGCACCGTCGATTTCCTGCCGACCTATAATGGCGAGGAAGTCGAGCCTGACATCTTCCCCGGCCTGTTCCCCAATCTGCTGGCGAACGGCGCGAGCGGCATCGCGGTCGGCATGGCGACCAGCATCCCCAGCCACAATGTCGCGGAAATCATCGACGCGACGCTGGAGCTGATCGACAATCCCCATGTCGAACACGAGCGGCTGATGGAGCTGTTCCGTGGCCCCGATTTTGCCACGGGCGGTCAGGTGGTCGACAGCGCGGCTGCGATTTCAGAGGCCTATCGCACCGGACGCGGCAGCTTCCGCCTGCGCGGTCGCTTCCATGCGCCCGAGGCCAAGGATGCCGACGATATCGCCTCCGGGATCGAGCGGCTGGGCGGCGGGCAGTGGCAGCTTGTCATCTCGGAAATCCCGTATCAGGTGCCCAAGGGCAAGCTGATCGAGCAGATCGCGCAGGCCATCGCCGATCGCAAGCTCCCGATCCTCGAGGACGTGCGCGACGAAAGCGACACCGCGATCCGCATCGTGCTGGTGCCCAAGAGCCGCAATGTCGATCCGGAACTGCTCAAGGAAAGCCTGTTCAAGCTGACCGATCTGGAGACGCGCTTCAGCCTCAATCTGAACGTGCTCGATGCCACGGGCGGACTCGGCCGCACGCCGATGGTGATGGGGCTGAAGGAGCTGCTCGAAAGCTGGACCTTCGCCCAGATCGACATTCTCCAACGCCGCGCGAAGCACCGGCTCGAACAGATCGCCAAGCGGCTGGAGCTGGTGCGCGGCTATATCATCGCCTTCCTCAATCTTGACCGGGTGATCGAGATCATCCGTACCGAGGACGAGCCCAAGCCGCTAATGATGGCCGAGTTTGAGCTGACCGACCGGCAGGCCGAAGCGATCCTCAACATGCGGCTGCGGTCCTTGCGCAAGCTGGAGGAAATGCAGCTGCGCAAGGAAATGGACGAGCTGCTGGCCGAGGAAGCCGATCTCAATGCCCTGCTCGAAAGTCCGGCCAAGCAGCGCACCCGCCTGAAGCGTGATCTGCGTGCCCTGCGCAAGGAATACGCCGAGGGCACTCCGCTGGGCGCGCGCCGCACGCTGATTGCCGAGGCCGCGCCGACGATCGAGTTCAGCATGGACGCGATGATCGAGAAGGCGCCCGTTACCGTGATACTCAGCCAGAAGGGCTGGATCCGCGCAGCGAGCGGCCATGTGCCGCTGGATCAGGAGTTCAAATACAAGGAGGGCGACGCGCTCGCCTTCATCCTCCACGCGCAGACCACCGACAAGCTGCTGCTCGCCGCGTCCGACGGGCGGTTCTACACGCTGGGCTGCGACAAGCTGCCCGGCGCGCGGGGGTTCGGCGAGCCGCTGCGCACCATGGTCGATCTCGAAAGCGAGGCCAATGTCGTCGCCATGATGCTGCATCGTCCCGGCGGGCGGCTGTTGCTTGCCTCAAGCCACGGCAAGGGCTTTGTGGCGGAGACCAGCGAATTGCTCGCCGAAACCCGCAAGGGCCGGCAGGTGGTGAACCTCAAGGATGGCGCGGTGCTGCGGGTGATCCGTCCGATCCCCGAAAGCCACGATCACGTCGCCTGCGTCGGCGACAACCGCAAGCTGGTGGTTTTCAATCTGGAAGAACTGCCGGTGATGACCCGCGGGCAGGGGGTGCAGTTGCAGCGGTATCGTGATGGCGGGATGGCCGATGCGATCACCTTTGTGCTGGCCGACGGGCTCAGCTGGCAGATGGGCGGTTCAGGCGAGCGCACCCGCACCGAGACTGAAATCCGCATGTGGAAGGTCGCGCGCGGCGCCGCCGGACGGATGCCGCCGCAGGGCTTCCCGAAGTCAGGCCGGTTCGACTAATCGAAGTCGAAGGCGCTGGTGCCGAGCTCCTCGGCCAGCATCTGGTTGACGCGGTCGGATGAGGGGAAGCCCTCGGCCACCCAGCGGCCCTCGATTTTCTGAAGCAGCTTGGCGACGTCCGGCCCGGCGGTGATCCCGCGCGCGACGATGGCCCCGCCCTTCAGGGGGAAGACCGGCACCTGCCAATCGGCCAAGATGCGCGCATCGGCTCCGAGCAGCAGCAGCCGGTCAATCGCGGGCGGCAGGGTGAGGCGGTAGGCGAGCGCTTGCGGGTTGCCTGTGTCACTTGCGTTACGCTCGGCGGCGGAGACGAGCCGGCTGCGCTGCGCTTTCGACAGCCGGAGCCGCGCGGCAACCGTCTCGGCCACCTCGGGCGAGGGCGGGAGCAGGGCGGCGAGCCTGCGCACCGGATCAGGCGCGAAGCCCTGTTCGCTTTCCGCAGCGATCAACCGGGCGAGCGCGGCCAGCTGCGCGGCGCAGGCCTCGGGCAGGATTACGCCGAGCACACCGCGCTCCCGCATCCGCGCGAGCGTCGCGTGCGGATCGGGCAGCGCCAGCAGCGCCAGCAATTCGGCGGCAATCCGCTCGCGGCTAAGGCCTTTGAGCGTGTGTGCGAGTTCGCTGCAGGCCGCCTCGGCTTCCGCGTCCAGCTCCGCACCGAAGCGCGCCTGAAAGCGGAAATAGCGCAGGATACGCAGGTGATCCTCGGCAATCCGCGCCGCCGCCGAGCCGATGAAGCGCACGCGTCGCGCGGCCAGATCGTCCAGGCCGCCAAACCAGTCGTCGATCGCCAGCGTTTCGGGATGCGCATAGAGCGCGTTGATGGTGAAATCGCGCCGCGCGGCATCTTCCGGCCAGTCGCTGGTAAAGGCGATGGTTGCCCGCCGGCCATCGGTGGCGACATCGCGGCGCAGGGTGGTGATCTCGACCGGGCCATCTTTCAGGATCGCGGTGACGGTGCCGTGTTCGATCCCGGTCGGCACAGTGCGGATGCCCGCCTTGGCGCAAGCCGCGATCACTTCCGCAGGCATCAGCTTTGTGGCGCAATCGACATCGTGGACTGCCACGCACAGCAAGCTGTCGCGCACCGCGCCGCCCACCCAGCGGATATTCTCCGCCCCCAGCGCCGCGGTGAGTGCGGCAAGCCCGGCGCGGCGCGGCCATTCGGCATCGGCCAGATCACGCAGCATCTTTCAGCCTTTCCACCGCAATCCGCCGCGCAAGATTGGCGATGATCGCGGCCGTCACGCCCCAGATGCGGAACCCCTGCCATTCAAGCTCGAGATAGCGCCGGTTCGCCCCGCGCCAGAACACCTCGTTGGTGGTCCAGCTGGCGGGATCGAGCAGCATATTGAGCGGCGCCTCGAACCAGTCGGCCACCTCCACCGGATCGGGCTTGAGGTCCAGCCCCGGCGGCACCACGCCGAGCACCGGGGTCACCAGAAAGCCGGTGCCGGTGTGATAGACATCGCTGGTGCCGATCACCCGCACGGCTTCGCGCGGAAGCGCCAGTTCTTCCTCGGCCTCGCGCAGGGCGGCGGTGATGGCATCCTCGCCCGGATCGATCTTGCCGCCGGGAAAGGCGACCTGCCCGGGATGATCGCGCATCCCTCGGGGGCGCTGGGTGAGGATCACCTGCGGATCATGCGGCACATCGGTCACCGCGATCAGCACTGCGGCGGGCGTGGCGCGGCCATCTTGTGCGAAGTGCGCATCGCTCAGAAGATCAGGAATGTCGCGCGCGTGCCCCTCTGCGAAGAGGCGGGCGAGCGGCTCGTAGAGGCTAGGGCGGGCGGAGATGCTCACGGCAGCAGCGCGAAGTCCGCGCCCTGACTGGCGATGTGCCAGCCATTGTCCTCGGCCCCCTCGGCCAGCGCGATCTCGACCAGCTGGGCCCAGGTGGAACGGTTCAATCGCGCTTCACACCCACGCCGCACGGCCAGATAGAGCGCCGGGTTCTCCGCATCGCCCGCCGTGCGCAAGGGGTGCTCTGGTCCGGCGATCACGAGGTCATCGGTGTTGAGCCGGAACACCAGCGCATCATCCGCGCGGGCGCAATCGACCGCGATGAAGGCGGCATCCTCGACTTCGATGGTGAGCTTCTCGAACGGGGTGACCAGCCAGTGCTGGCCGTCCGCCTCGCGCTTCAAGAGGCCCGCAAAGGCGCGCACCATCGCCTCGCGCCGGATCAGGCCGCCCTCGTGATACCAGCTGCCATCAGCCGCGATCCGCATGAAGCTGTCGCCCTGCTTCTGCGGCGCCCAGCCCTCGACCGGCGGCAGCTTGCGCTGCGCCACCAGCTCGGCGATTTCGGCGAGCGTGAGGCTGGCGAGATAGGGGGGCGGTTCGTAGGGCATGGTCGGGTGCAGCGATGCCAGAAGCCTGCCACGAGGTGAACCCTCAATTCGTCATTGCGAGCGACCGCAGGGAGCGCGGCAATCCATGATCCGAGATGGCAGTCGGTGATCGGGCGGTAATGGCGGGCCATGGATTGCTTCGGCGCTGACGCGCCTCGCAATGACGAAAGTGTTGGCTCCTACCCTTCCCAAGGCCCCAGCATACCCTCGGCCGGCATCGCTGCGAGCGCTGCGCCGCGGGCGAGCAAGCGGTGGGGCTCGTAAGGGCCGGGGCAGCGCCAGCCGCCGGTCATGCTCGCGGAAAAGCCCCAGCGGCCATAGTAATCCGCATCCCCGATCAGCACCTGCGGCAGGGCGCGCCCGCCATTGGCGGCCAGCCGCGCGTCCTCGGCGATCATCGCGCTCATCAGCCCGACGCCGAAGCCTTCGCCCTGCCGTTCGGGCACCACGGCAACCGGACCGACCATCACCAGGGGCACCTGCCCCTGCTTCGTTTGCAGGGCAATCGGCCAGCACTGGATCGTGGCGACCAGCAGATCATCCTCGTCGAGCGCGGCAAGGCTCAGGCCCGGCAGCCACGGCATCCCTTCACGGATGCGATAGGCGGTGCGCGCGTGGCGATCCGTCCCGAAGGCGCGATCGAGCACTTCCTCGATCATGGCGGGATCGACCGCCTCGAGCGGGATCAGGCTGGCAGTGGTGGCAGAGGTCATCAGCGAGCGGTGAGCTTCAGCAGCTTGCCATCCTTGCCGTCTTCGGCGATCCAGATCGCGCCGTCCGGACCCTGCGCGATCGAGCGCAGGCGCTTTTCGAAGCCGTAGCGGGTGACTTCGCGCGCGGTTTCACCTTCGATGGCGACTTCCACCAGCGCCTGGCTGCCAAGCCCTGTCATCAGCGCGCGGCCCTGCCAGGGGGCAAACATCGTGCCCGAATAGATCAGCATGTCGCCCGGCGCGATCACCGGGGTCCAGCTCGTCGCGGGCTGGGCAAAGCCGTCCGAGGGCTCGTGATCGGGGATCGCATCGCCATTGTAATGCTCGCCGTTGGAGCGGATCGGCCAGCCGTAATTGGCCCCCGGCTTGACGAGATTGAGCTCGTCCCCGCCTGCCGGGCCATGCTCGACTTCCCACAACCTTCCCTGCGCATCCCAGTCCATCCCGAGGATGTTGCGGTGGCCCATCGACCAGATTTCGGCCGTCACGCCGCCTTTATCCGCCATCGGATTGCCCGCGGCGGGTGTGCCGTCGAGGTTCAGACGCACGATCTTGCCCAGCGTGGTTCCGGTGTCCTGAGCGGGCTGCATCTTCTGCCGCTCGCCGCTGGCGACGAACAGATATTGGCCATCGGGCGAGACAGCGATGCGGTGCGAATAATGCCCGCGCCCCGTCACCTTGGGGGTCTGGCGCCAGATTATGCTGAGACCTTCGATGGTGCAGGCGGTCGCAGCAGCGCAGACCAGCTTGCCCTTGCCGACCACGGCGCCGCGCGTATCGGCCTCGCCCGCTTCGGCCCAGCTCAGATAGATGGTGCGACCGCTGAGCGTGGCGGAGGCTTCAGCCGGAAGAAAGGCAACGTCGCCGAGCCCGCCTTGGCCGCCATAGGCGACTTCGGGCAGGCCGCTGACAGTGCCGATGGTGCCGGTTGCGGTGTCGAGGAACTTCAGCGTGCCGGACTTCTCGGTCACGAACAGCGTGGCGGTGCCCGGGGCAAAGGCGATGGCCCAGGGCTCGTTGAACTTGCCCTTTTCGTCGACAGAGAAAGGTGTGGCTTGGGCGGTGACGGTATCGGCCGGGGCGGCGGTTTCCCCGGTTTCGGCGTTCGCACAGCTTGCCAGCATCAGGGCGGGCAGGGAAAGAGCGGCGAGCAGTCGGGCGGAACGGATCATGCTAGGGGTCACTCCGGGTTTCACAGTCACGGACAAAGGCATCGTCATCGGTGTGGACGAGGCTGGCCGCGGGCCGCTCGCCGGGCCGGTGGTGGCCGCGGCGGTTGTGCTTGGCCGGGCGATACCTTCCGGGCTCGACGATTCCAAGCGCCTTTCCGCCAAGCGCCGCGCTGTGCTCGACGAAGCGATCCGCGCCAGCTGCTGCTGGGCGGTGGCGGTGGTGGAGCCGGACGAGATCGACGCGGTCAACATCTTTCAGGCGACGATGCGGGGCATGACCCGTGCGGTCGCCAACCTAACCGCTGCGCTCGGCGGGCTACCATGCGAAGTGCTGATCGACGGGAATATGACCCCGCAGGGCCGCTGCGCCGAATGGTGCTGGCCGGCCCGCGCCATCGTGGGCGGGGACGGGATCGAACCCTGCATCTCCGCCGCCTCGATCATCGCCAAGGAATGGCGCGACCGGCTGATGCTGGAGGCCGCACAGGCGCATCCGCTCTACGGCTGGGAGCGCAACAAGGGCTACGGCACGGCCGAGCACATGGCGGCGCTGCGCCTCCATGGCCCAACCCCGCTGCACCGCCGCAGCTTTGCGCCGGTGGCGCAGGCCAGCCTGCTCTGATCGGAAAAATTATGCGGCGTTCGCGCAAGGGGTGAGTCCTTGGCGCCACACCGCTGCATATCGAGTCCCGGCAGGAGGGGTGGACTCAACATCTTGTGCCGATCCCGCTTCGTTCCGCTTGGTGCACACCGCATTTACGCGCTGTTAACCATAACGCCCGCAAAATTAGGCGCTTGACGCGGACTCCTCAAAGACTCATGCCTGTGGATAAGTTGCAAGCATAACAGACGGGGATTGTCCGGTGGGCGTGATAGAAAAAGTGAAGTCGCGGGCGAAAAGCGTTGTAAAAACGCCGGAAACTGCGCGCACGCTCGATCTGCCGCTGGGTAAGATCCTGCCAGGGGACTGCATCGCCGCAATGCGTTCGCTGCCCTCTGCCAGCGTCGATCTGGTGTTCGCCGATCCGCCCTACAATCTCCAGCTCGGCGGCGATCTCAACCGGCCCGACGGCAGCCATGTCGATGCCGTGACCGATCACTGGGACCAGTTCGACAGCATGGCGGTGTATGACAAGTTTACCCGCGAATGGCTGACCGAGGCGCGCCGCGTGCTTAAGCCCGATGGCGCTCTGTGGGTGATCGGCAGCTACCACAACATCTTCCGCGTCGGCAGCATCCTGCAGGATCTGGGGTTCTGGATCCTCAACGACATCGTCTGGCGCAAGACCAACCCGATGCCCAACTTCAAGGGTACCCGCTTCACCAACGCGCATGAAACGCTGATCTGGGCGAGCATGGGGGAGAAGTCGCGGTATCACTTCAACTACCGCGCGATGAAGACATTGAACGACGAATTGCAGATGCGTTCGGACTGGGTGCTGCCGATTTGTTCGGGCGGTGAGCGTTTGAAGGAAGACGGCAAGAAAGCCCATCCCACGCAGAAGCCCGAGGCGCTGCTTTACCGCGTGCTGCTGGCGACGACGGAGAAGGGCGACGTCGTGCTCGATCCCTTCTTTGGCACGGGCACCACTGGCGCTGTCGCCAAACGTCTGGGCCGCGAATGGATCGGCTGCGAGCGCGAAGATTTCTACCGCGGCGTTGCCGAAAAGCGGATTGCCAAGGAATTGCCGCTTGATGAGAGCGCTCTCACGACCATGCAGAGCGCCCGCACCGCGCCCAAGGTTGCCTTCGGCGCAGTGGTCGAGACCGGTCTGATCCCGCCGGGCAGTCAGGTGTTCGACAAGAAGCGCCGCTGGATTGCTACGGTGCGCACCGATGGCAGTCTCGAATGCGGCGGCAAGACCGGATCGATCCACGGCCTCGGCAAGGAATTGCAAGGTGCACCAAGCTGCAACGGCTGGGCCTTCTGGCACTACGAGACCGCCGGAGCGAATGGCGCTGAGGTCCAGCCGATCGACGCCGCGCGCCAGCTCTATCTGCTCGCCAACGAGGACTGATCGCAGTCGCCCCGCCCATGATCAACAACATCTATCTCCACCCGCTGACGCTCGTTTCCGGCCCGCAGACGGTCGAGGGTGACGCGGTGCGGCTGGGCGGATCGATGGTCTATGCCCGCGAATTCGCGCTCGTTCTGCGCGGGACCGATGGCGCGGTGGCCGAGCGGATTGTCACCACCGCCAGGGGCATGGACGCGGCGATTGCGCGACTGCCCGATCTCGCCGCGCGCGAGGCGACACGGCAATGGGCCAACCTCAGGAAAGCCCACGCGCCGCTTCAACTGGGTCAGCGCACCATCCGGCTGGATCAGCCGCAAGTGATGGGCATCCTCAATGTTACGCCCGACAGTTTCTCCGATGGCGGCACCAACCTTGATCCCGAAGTGGGCCGCGCGCACGCCGCCGCGATGATCGAGGCGGGCGCAGCGATCATCGACATCGGCGGGGAAAGCACCCGTCCGGGCGCCGCAGCGACTTTCGAGGACGAGGAAATCCGCCGCGTGGTGCCGGCGGTCGAGTATTGCGCGGCCATGGGCGCAGCGATCAGTGTCGATACCCGCCGCGCCGGCGTGCTTGAAGCCGCGCTCGCCGCGGGAGCGCATATGGCCAATGATGTCTCGGCCATGCGTTATGATCCGCGCAGCATCGAACAGGTGGCATCCAGCGGTTGCCCCGTGGTGCTGATGCACGCGCCGGGTGCGGGCGAGGATCTGCACGCGGGCGCCAATTATGGCGACGTGGTGAGCGAGGTGTTCGACTTCCTCAAGCTGGCGCGCGAACGGGCGATTGCCGGAGGGGTGGCGGAGGAGCGCATCCTGCTCGATCCCGGTATCGGCTTTGGCAAGGCGCTGGGCGAGAATCTCGCGCTGATCAATGCTTTGCCGCTGTTCCATGCGCTGGGAAGTCCGCTGTTGCTGGGCGTCAGCCGCAAGCGCATGATCGGTGCGCTGTCGAGCGAGGAGGCTGCCGAGCAGCGCCTCGCCGGGTCGATCGCACTGGCGATGAAGGGGATGGAGGCGGGCGTCCACCTGTTGCGCGTCCATGATGTGGCCGAGACGGTGCAGGCGCGCAATGTGTGGCGCGGGATGCGCGATGCCGCGCTGACCGACTTCAGCCAGCTCCCCCCGCTCTGAGCGGCGCTTTCGCGTTCGTCGCACCTGTGTCATGGAGCGCGGCCAGAACGCGCTCATCAACGCGAATCCCTTCAAGGAGCTTGTCCCATGCGCCTTTCGCTGCTCGCCGCCACTACTCTTGCCGCCGCCGCCAGTCTTGCCGCCACGCCGCTGCTCGCCGATAATCATGGCGAGGAAAGCGATGTGCCGGTCAGCGTCAGCCTGACGCCTGATCAGCTGCTCGCGCCCTATTATGCCGAGCTGCGCAAGAAGGTGGTGATGCCCGTGGCCGGGCCGAATCCGGCGCTCAGCCCCGCCACCACGCTCACCCGCATCGCCTTTGGCAGCTGCAATCACCAGTCCGCCCCGCAGCATATGTGGGCGCAGATTGCGTCTGCCAATCCGCAGCTGTTCCTGATGATCGGCGACAATGTTTACGGCGACAACGGCTGGGATGCCGATGCCGGGCTGGAGAGCCTGCGCGCGTCCTATGCGCTTCAGGCCTCGCACCCCGAATTCACCGGTTTCCGCGCCAAGCACCCGATGATGGCCACCTGGGACGACCATGATTTCGGCCTCAATGATGCCGGTGGCAGCTTCCCGATGCGGCGCTGGGGCGAGACCTTGTTCGAGACCTTCTGGGGTTCGTCCGACGTGGTGCGCAGGCGCGACGGGATCTATGATAGCAGCATCACCGGCCCCGAGGGCAAGCGCGTGCAGGTGATCCTGCTCGACACGCGCTTTTTTCGATCGGATTTGAAGCGCATGGCATGGTCCAAGGACCGCCCGCCGCTGGGTGGCTATCTGCCCGATGATAGCGCGACCAAGACCGTGCTTGGCGCAGAGCAATGGGCGTGGCTCAAGGGCGAGCTGGCCAAGCCCGCCGATCTGCGCATCGTGGTTTCCTCGACCCAGGTGATCACCGATGCCCACCAGTTCGAAGGCTGGACCAATTTCCCGGCCGAACGCGCCAAGCTCTATGATCTGCTCGCGGGCCGCGAGGCGAGCGGGCTGGTGATGCTGTCCGGCGATCGTCACGCTGCGGGGGTCTACAAGACCGAGCACAAGGGCGAGACCCTGTGGGAGCTGACCAGTTCCTCGCTCAACCTCGCCTTTGGCAATGACAACGACAAGAGCACCGCGCGCGAACCCGATGCGGCGCGCACGACCAAGTTCTTCTCGGTGGAGAATTACGGGCTGATCGATATCGACTGGAAGGCGAAGAAGCTGACCATGACATTGAAGGACAACCAGAGCGCCACGCTGGCGGAGCAGGCCTTCAGCTGGTGAGGTGTCGGGGAAGGGCGGGCGTTGGTGCCCGCCTGTCCCTAAAGCGTGAAGCCGCCGTCTGACACCAACACGTGGCCCGTAATGTTCGCGGCCGTATCGCTCAGCAGATAGACGATACTGTCTGCCATCTCTTCCGAGGTGGCGAAGCGGCCCAGCGGCGTTGTTTTGGCCATCGCCTTCAACGTTGCCTCGCGGCCGATCGCGGCGACTGACGCCTTGAAATCCTCGCCGCTTTCCCAGATCGCGGTGTCGACCCCGCCCGGCGCGATGGCGTTGACGCGGATGCCTTTGCGCGCGTTCTCCACCGCCGCGATGCGGGCCATGTGGGCGACCGCCGCCTTGGAGACGCCGTAAGGGCCGATGCCCGGCACCGGCTTGATCCCCGTGGTCGAGGCGACCACCACCGCGCTGCCGCCGCTTTCGCCCATCGCGCGCAGCGAGCTTGCCAGCGTCATGAAGGCGCCATCGAGATTGACCGCCATCACCCGCCGCCAGTCAGCCAGAGTCAGGCTGGCAATCGGGCCGCCTGCCCCGATTCCGGCATTGACCACGGAATGATCAAGGCCCGCCATGCGCGGCTCCAGATCCTGCCAAAGCGCCTCGTCGGCGACGCTGCCGACGATCCGGTGGACCTCGCCGGGAAGGTCAAGCGCATCGAGGCCCGCGCCGTCCACATCGACGAGGAACAGCTTGGCCGCGCCTCTTGCGCTCAGCGAACGGGCACAGGCCGCACCGATACCCGATGCTGCCCCGGTGACGAGCGCGCTGCGTCCTGCGAAGTCCTGGATTTGTGTCATGCCAGCAGGGCTAACCCCGCCCGCAGCGCCAATCAAGCCGCGTTGTCGATCCCGAGATCGCTAAGCTTGCGATACAGCGTCGAACGTCCGATCCCGAGCCTGCGCGCCACCTCGGTCATCCGGCCGCGATAATGTCCGATCGCGAGGCGGATCACGTCGGCCTCGATCTCTTCCAGAGGACGCAGATTGCCGTCTGGGGTGTAGAGCATGATGCCCACCCCATCATGCGCCATCGACGGGCGCGCGTTGCTCTGTTCGCCCAGCATCTCGGACAATTGCGGGAAGCTGTCCTCGGTCAGCGTGTTGCCTTCGCAATAGACCGCCGCGCGGAACAACACCGATTGCAGCTGGCGGACATTGCCCGGCCAGTCATAGGCCGCCAGCAGCGCCAGCGCGCTTTCGGAGATCGAGAGGTGGTTGAGCCCGGGCTGCTCGCCGATGCGGGCGAGGAAGTGGCGGGTGAGGGCAGGGATGTCGCCGGTCCGCTCGCGCAAGGGGGGCAGGTAGATGCAGGTTGCGCCGAGGCGAGCGGCGAGCGCGGCGTCGAACTGGCCGGCCCCCACCATCGCGTCGAGCCCGACATTGCTGGTCACCAGCAGCCGCACATCGACCCTGAAGCCATAACTGGCGCCAACCGGGCGGATAATGCCGCTGTCGAGCGCTTCGCCCAGCCTTTGCTGGAGCACGGGCGTCAGGCGGTCGATCTCGTCAAGGATCAGCGTGCCGCCGTCGCAATGCTGGAATGCGCCGATCTGCCGATCGAAGGCACCGGGGAAGCTGCTGGGTTCATGGCCGAACAAGACCGATTCGATCGAGCCGGGCGGAACGCTGGCGAGGTTGACGGTGCGCAGCGCTTCCTTGTTGCGGGGGCTGGCGCCGTGCATCGCACGCATCAGCATTTCCTTGCCGGTGCCGCTTTCGCCTTCGATCAGCACATGGCCCTGACCGCGTGCGGCCTTGGCCGCCTGCGCCAGCGCCGCGCGGAACGGCGGGGCAGTGCCGATCATGGCGTCGAAATCGAGGCTTGCCGACATTTTCTCGGTCAGCGGGGCGAGCTCATCGCGCGGGGATTCGCGGGTGGTGACAGAGCGCAGGGCCTCCATCAGCCGGTCGGGTGAGACAGGCTTGACCAGATAATCGCTCGCGCCCGCGCGCATAGCCTCGACCGCCAGCAGCGGAGAGGCGCTGGTGGTCAGCATCAGGATCGGCAGGGCCGGGCGGCGCGATTTCAATTCGGCGATCAGCGTGCAGGCATCATCGCCCGGCACCCATTGATCGAGCAGGATCGCGGATAGCTGCATCCCCTCGCGCGTGCCCAGCACGGCAATCGCGGTTTCGGCATCGGGAGCGACGATCGTGCGCCAGCCATCGCGTGCGGCAATCGCGGTGACCAGACGCGATTGCGCCGGCTCATCGTCGATCAGCATCACGATTCGCGCATTATCCTGCGCTTGGGGGTGGCCATCCATCTCCGCCATCAGCCTTGCCGCTCGCCTTTCCTTGGCCCCAAGCTCCTGTCCCGGGGTGACACACCCGAGCCATAGGATGCGCGGGTAAAGACGGGATTAAGGCTGTTACCGGGGACAGGCGCAAAGCATCGGGGGTGAGCGGCGGACTCTCATTAAAGGTGACTTGAGCGCGGCGCTCTGCTTCGATACGGGGGCAGGCAGGAAAAACGGCTTCGTTCGTTTTGTTGCAACCAATAGCCGCCTGCGGTGTTCAGAAACCCAAGGGGAAAGAGACATCATGACTGTTCACGACATGGAAAAGGCCGAGGCCACCTTCGGCGGGTTCATGGCCACACTGAAATGGGCCGTTCCGGCGATCGCAGTGATCGTTTTCGTCGTCGTCGCGCTGATCGCCAGCTAAGGCGGCTGCCCAGTGAAAATCGCCATCCTCAAAGAGCGCGCCTCGGGCGAGACGCGCGTTGCTGCCACGCCGGAAACGGCCAAGAAGTTCGCCGCACTCGGGCTGACGGTCGCGGTCGAGGCCGGGGCGGGCGTGATCGCTTCGATCACCGATGCCGCCTATGCCGAGGCCGGGGTGACCGTGGCCGATGCGGCAGCAACGGTGAAGGATGCCGATATCATCCTCGGCATCCAGGCGCCCGACGTGGCGCTGCTCAAGGGCGCGAAGCCCGGAGCATGGGTGGCGGCGCTGTTCGATCCCTTTACCAAGCGTGATGTGGTCGATGCCTATGCGGCCGCCGGGTACGAAGCGTTGAGCATGGAGTTCATGCCGCGCATCACCCGCGCGCAGTCGATGGACGTGCTTTCCTCGCAATCGAACCTCGCCGGATACAAGGCCGTGCTGGCTGCAGCCGATGCCTATGGCCGTGCTTTCCCGATGATGATGACCGCAGCCGGCACAGTGCAGGCCGCGCGCGCTTTCATCATGGGTGTGGGCGTTGCGGGTCTTCAGGCGATTGCGACTGCGCGGCGTCTGGGCGCGCAGGTCTCGGCGACCGACGTGCGCTCAGCCACCAAGGAACAGATCCAGTCGCTGGGCGCCAAGCCGATCTTCGTCGAGAATGTCGCAGGCATCGAAGGCGAAGGCTCGGGCGGCTATGCCACCGAAATGAGCGAGGAATACCAGAAGGCGCAGGCCGAACTGGTGAGCAGCCACATCGCCAAGCAGGACATAGTCATCACCACCGCGTTGATCCCGGGCCGCGCGGCGCCGCGTCTGATCACCGATGAACAGATTGCGACGATGAAGCCCGGCAGCGTGATCTTCGATCTCGCAGTGGCGCAGGGCGGCAATGTCGAAGGCTCCAAGCCCGATGAGACCGTGGTCAAACACGGCGTGAAGATCATCGGCTTCTCGAACACGCCTGCGCACCTGCCCGCCGATGCCTCGGCACTGTTTGCGCGCAACCACTACAACTTCCTCAGCGCCTTCTGGGACAAGGAGCAAGTCAAGCCTGTGCTCGACGAGGAAATCGGCAATGCGATCCGCCTGACGCAGGGCGGCAAGGTCGTCAACGAGCGGCTGCTTGGTTAAGCCGATGGGCCTGATCAACGCGACCGTGTGGGATGCCGAAGACGCGGCCAGCGACCTCGCCTATGCGATGGCGCAGGGCGAAAAGGTGCGCTTCGCCTTCAAGCTGGTGCGCGATTCGATCCTGTTCACCGACCGGCGGATCATGCTGACCGACATTCAGGGGCTGACTGGATCGAAGCGGCGCTATCTCTCGATCCCATACCGCGCGATCACCACTTTTGCGCTGGAAAGCGCGGGCCATTTCGATCTCGATACCGAGCTTTACATCACGGTTTCGGGAAGCGAGCCGATCGCTTTCCAACTCAGCCGGGGGGCGGATGTGCCCGGCCTCGTGACGCTGCTCACCGAATATCTGGCACCCGGCAAATAGGGGCAATCATGGACTTTATTTCGATTCTCTCGATCTTCGTACTGGCCTGCTTCGTGGGCTATTACGTCGTCTGGTCGGTGACCCCGGCGCTCCATACCCCGCTGATGGCGGTGACCAATGCGATCTCCTCGGTGATCATCGTGGGCGCGCTGATTGCGGCGGCGGAGGCCAATAGCCCGATTGCAAAATATCTCGGCCTGTTCGGGGTGGTGCTCGCCAGCATCAATATCTTCGGCGGCTTTGCAGTGACGCAGCGCATGCTCGCGATGTACAAGAAGAAGGGCAAGTAAGAGATGAGCTTCTCCATTCTTGCAGCGGGCGCGGCCCATGGCGGCGGAACGCCGGCCTGGGCGATGCTGGCCTACCTCGTTTCCGGCGTGTTCTTCATCCTCGCGCTGCGCGGGCTTTCCAGCCCGGCGACCAGTCAGGCGGGCAACCGCAATGGCATGATCGGGATGGGCATTGCGCTCGCCACGACGCTGGTGACCCACAAGCTGGCCAATATCGCCGAAATCGGCGCGGCGCTGGCGATTGGCGGCGTGATCGGCGTGGTGATCGCCCGCCGCATCGCCATGACCGCGATGCCGGAACTCGTCGCGGGCTTCCACAGCCTCGTCGGCCTTGCTGCCGTGGTGGTGGGCTTTGGCGCGTGGCTCGATCCGCAATCCTTCAGAATCGTCGATGGCGCGGGGCAGATCCTTGCGGTCAGCCGCATTGAGCTCGGCCTTGGCATCGCCATCGGGGCGATTACGTTCTCCGGTTCGGTTATCGCCTTCCTCAAGCTGTCGGGCCGGATGAGCGGTTCGCCGATCATGCTGCCGGGGCGGCACGTGATTAACTTGGGCACGCTCGCCGCGATCCTTGGGCTTATCGCGGCCTACACCATCTCGCCGCAGGGCGGGGCGGGTGAGGGCTGGATGATCCTTGCGGTTGCGGTGCTGGCCTTCATCATTGGTTTCCTGCTGATCATCCCGATCGGCGGGGCGGACATGCCCGTCGTGGTGTCGATGCTGAACAGCTATTCCGGCTGGGCGGCAGCAGCGATGGGCTTCACGCTCGGCAACTCGGCGATGATCATCACCGGCGCGCTGGTCGGAAGCTCGGGCGCGATCCTCAGCTACATCATGTGCCGCGCGATGAACCGCAGCTTCATTTCGGTGATCGCGGGCGGCTTTGGCGCAGCGCCCGAAGCGGGCGGCGGCGGTGCGCGCGAACAGCGGCCCTACAAGCAGGGCAGCGCCGAAGACGCCGCCTACATGCTCGAACAGGCCGAAAAGGTCATCATCATCCCCGGCTACGGGATGGCGGTTGCCCAAGCCCAGCACGCGCTGCGCGAAATGGGCGACAAGCTCAAGGAAAAGGGCGTGGAGGTGAAGTATGCCATCCACCCCGTCGCCGGGCGTATGCCGGGGCACATGAACGTGCTGCTGGCCGAAGCATCCGTGCCTTATGATGAAGTGTTCGAGCTGGAGGACATCAACTCCGAATTCGCCCAGTGCGACGTTGCCTTCATCATCGGCGCGAATGACGTGGTGAACCCCGCTGCCAAGACCGACAAGTCCTCGCCGATCTACGGGATGCCGGTGTTCGATGTCGACAAGGCCAAGCAGGTGTTCTTCATCAAGCGGTCGATGGGCGGTGTGGGCTATGCCGGGGTCGATAACGACGTGTTCTACATGAACCAGACCGTCATGCTCCTCGCGGATGCGAAGAAGATGGTCGAGGAAATCGTCAAGTCGCTGGACTGAGGCTGACGCGCGAATGAAGAAGCTGCTGATCTGGACCTTGGTGCTGGCGGTGCTGGCGGGCGGGGCGCTGCTTACCGGCCTCGCCAACCCGCTGGTGGCATGGCAGGTCAAGGGCTCGCTGGTCGAAGCCGGGATCGGCGAGAAGCGCGCCGAATGCATGGCCGATCGTATGGTCGAACGTCTCACGATCCCCCAGCTGTGGAAGCTGCGCCAAGGCATGGCTCCGCAGCCGGGCGAGCCCGAGAATGCCGAGGGCCTCGGCGAACTGATCAAGCGGCTTGACCGCGTCGGCGATGGCGAAGCGGTCGCGGTGCTCACCACCAGCGCGGGCCTGTGCGCGATGGGTATCGGCTAGGGCGCCATCGGCTAGCCGCTTGCTTTTCCCGCCCCGCTTGCGCCAGAGTGTGCAGCGGAGAGGGAGAATATCATGAACAGACTGGCTCTTGCCGCCGCGCTGCTTTGCACCGCCGCACCGCTCGCCGCTGAAACGCACCGCGTTGAACCGGGCGAGTGCGCGGCTGCCAAATTGCAGGAAGCGCTGATCCTAGCCGCGCCCGGTGATACCATCGAACTGGGTGCTGGCCGGTTCACCCTCACCGATGGCCTCAGCCTCGATGTCGACGGGGTAACAGTGCGCGGCGCTGGCATGGATGCGACCGTGCTTGATTTCACCACGCAAGCCGGCGCTGGTGAAGGCCTGTTGGTCACCTCGGACAACGTCACATTGCGCGATTTCGCCGTCGAGAACCCCAAGGGCGACGGCATCAAGTCCAAGGGCGCCGACAACATCATCTATAGCGGTATCCGCGTCGAATGGACCGGCGGGCCGAAAGCCACCAATGGCGCTTACGGCATCTATCCTGTCGAAAGTACTGGCGTGCTGGTGACCGGATCGATCGTCTCGGGCGCGTCGGATGCGGGAATTTACGTCGGCCAGAGCCGCGACATCACGGTCCGCGGCAATGTTGTGACATTCAACGTCGCCGGGATCGAGATCGAGAACAGCCGCAATGCGCTGGTCACCGAGAACATCGCCACCCACAACACCGGCGGCCTCTTGGTGTTCGATCTGCCCGGCCTGCCGGTGATGGGCGGGGGCAACGTGATTTTGCGCAACAATGTGGTCAAGGACAACGACACCCCGAACTTTGCCCCGCCGGGCAATATCGTCGCCAGCGTGCGGCGCGGGACGGGCGTGCTGGTGATGGCCAATGACGGCGTCTACATCGACGAGAACGCATTTGAGGGCAACGCCACCGCCCACATCATGGTGATCGCCTATACCCAGCCCTTCGAGGACGCGCGCTACAACCCCCATGCGCGCAATGTCGTGATTGGCCCCAATGCCTTCGGGCGCGGCGGCGATGATCCCCAGCTTGACGGCAAGGAGCAATTGCTCGCCGCCTTCGGCGGGGCGCTGCCGCCGGTGCTGTGGGACGGGCTGTCCGAAAGCCCGGACAATGCGTTGAAGATTTGGCCGGGGGTGACGGGGTGGAGCCTCAATCTGGCGAAAGTCGGACAGAGCCTCGCCGAGGCGCAGCCCGGGCCGCTGATGCTGACCCCGATCGAAGGCGTGGTCTTCCCCGAAGTCGGCGCGCCCGCAGCGCTGGAGGCGCGGCTGAAGTGAGGGCGGGGTGGGTCCTGCTGGCGGCAAGCCTGCTCGCGCTGGTCGGGGCGGTGGCCCATGCCCATCTCGCCGCGCCGACGGCAGTGTCCGATGCGGCGGTGGCGGGCGCCGGGATGCCGCGCAAGCTCTCGGAATTCGGCTTCTTTGCCGATGGGGCGCGGCAGGTGCCGACCATCGGCGTCACGCCCTATGCGCTCAATACCCCGCTGTGGTCGGACGGGGCGGAGAAGCTGCGCTTTATCTACCTGCCCCAAGGCACGCAGCTGGCTGCCGACGGGGAAGGCTTGCTGCAATTCCCGGTGGGCGCGGCGATCATCAAGACCTTTGCATTTGGCGAGGGCGCCGACCGTAGGCTGATCGAGACCCGGGTGCTGCTCCACCGCGCCGAGGGGTGGGTCGCGCTTCCCTATCGCTGGAACGCCGAGCAGACCGAGGCGACGCTCGCGCTGGCGGGCGGGCGGATTGACCTCACGACACCTGTGGGCGAGGCGATCTCCTATGCCATCCCCAACAAGAACCAGTGCAAAACCTGCCATTCCAAGGACGGGCAGGTAATCCCGATTGGGCCGAAAGCGCGCAATCTTTCGGCAGAGTGGCTCGGCGGCATGGCGGCGGCGGGGCTGCTCGACCGCGTGCCGGAGGGTGCTGGCCGCCTGCCAGACTGGCGCACCCACGCGAGCGGACCCGTGACGCCGCTTGCGCGCGCCTATCTCGATGTGAACTGCGCGCATTGCCACCAACCCGGCGGGGGCGCGTCCAATTCGGGGCTCGATCTGCGCTGGGAGCAGTCGGACGCTCACGCGATCGGCATCTTCAAACGCCCGGTCGCCGCAGGGCGCGGTGCGGGGGGGCACGATTTCTCGATACTGCCCGGAGAGCCGGACAAGTCGATCCTGCTCTACCGCATGGACAGCGCCGAACCCGGTATCGCCATGCCCGAACTCGGCAAATCGAGCGTCGACCGCGAAGGGGTCGCGGTGGTGCGAAAGTGGATCTTGGAGATGCAGCAGCAATGAAATGGGTGTTTCGCGGGTTTCTGGCGCTGGTCGCGCTGCTCGTCATCGCGTTCCTGATCTTCCGCACGCCTGACACCGACGCGGCCGACATGCGCGCCAAGTATGGCGGGCCGCCCTCGCAATACGTGGACATCGGCGGCGGCGTGACCGTCCACCTGCGCGATGAGGGGCCGAAAGATGCGCCCGCAATCATCCTGCTGCACGGCTCCAACGCCGATCTGCACACATGGGATCCGTGGACGGCTGCGCTCAAAGACCAATACCGCGTGATCCGTTTCGATCAGATCGGCCACGGGCTCACCGGGCCTGATCCGCAGGATGACTACAGCACCGCCAATTATGTCGCCGACATCCTCGCGGTGGCGGACAAGCTGGGGCTGAAGCAGTTCATTCTCGGCGGCAATTCGATGGGCGGCAAGCATGCGCTCGCCTTTGCCATTGCGCATCCCGAGCGGCTGAGCGGCCTTGTGCTGGTCGACGGCAGCGGCGGGCCGATGCTGAAGCTGGACAAGAAAGAGGACGATAGCGACAGCGGCAATATCGGCTTCAAGATCGCCCAGACGCCGGGAGTCAATCTGCTGGTCGAACAGATCACGCCGCGCAGCCTGATTGCGCAAAGCCTCGAACAGAGCGTCTCGGTGAAAACGGTGGCGAGCGAGGAAGCGGTGACGCGTTACTGGGAGCTGCTGCGCTATCCCGGCAACCGGCGCGCCACGCTGAAGCGCTTCAGCCAGCCCTATGACCCGCTCTCCGAGGCGGAGATTGCCGCGGTTACCACGCCCACGCTGATCCTGTGGGGCGAGGAGGACCGGCTGATCCCGGTCGAGGCCGGACAATGGCTCGCCAAGACGCTGCCGAACAACCGGCTGGTGGTCTATCCCGGCATCGGCCATCTGCCGCAGGAAGAGGCGGTGGAGGCGACGCTGGCCGATCTGGCAGCGTGGCTCGATGCTCTTGCCGCTGTAACGCCCGCGCCGTGAGACGCCCCGCATTTGCGGCCTATGGACGCGAGGAAGACTTCCTCGCTACACCTCTTCGCAACTGCACATAGAATCGAAGGATTGGGGCTTGCGCAAACTGGGGATCATCGGCGGCATGAGCTGGGTGTCGACCGCCATGTATTACGACCGGATCAATACCATCGTCCAGAAACGTGCCGCTCCGATGGCGAGCGCCCCGCTGCTGATCGAAAGCCTGGATTTCGCCCAGCTCTATGCCCTGCGCGAAGAACGCGACTGGCAGCGCGCCGCCAGCGTGCTGATCGACAGCGCGCGGCGGCTCGAAGGGGCAGGGGCGCAAGGCCTGATCATCGGCGCCAATTCGATGCACCGCCTGTATGATGATGTCGCGGCGAGCGTGAATATCCCGATCCTGCATATCGCCGAATATGTCGGCATGGCGATCAAGCGGGCCGGGCACAGCAATGCCGCGCTGATCGGCACCCGCAACGTGATGACCGAGAGCTTCTACCGCAAGCGCCTCGTCGCCCACGGGATCGATCTGCTGCCGCCGAACATGGAATTCGTCGAGTTGCTCGACAAGATCATCTACGACGAACTGATGGTCGGCAAGGTCACCCGCGAAGCGCAGCGGACGATGAAGACGATCATCACGAACAAGGCGCAGGAAGGCGCGCAGGCCATCGTGCTCGCCTGCACCGAGTTGGATCTGGTGGTCGATGTCGATGCCAATGTCCTGCCCGTTTTCGATTCGACGCGAATCCATTGCGAGGCGGCAGCCAACTGGATTCTCGATCAGGAAGGGGTCCATTAGGCCCTGCTGGCTGCCCTGAGGACGTCTCGGGAGTGTCATGCCGTAGTCAAGTCACCATTTCGTCCCTAAACTGAAACGTTCCAGCGCAGGACGCGCTTGCAAGGGATGCAACATCTTAACCTGCCCCCTAAAGGCGCCCCCGGAAATTGGCTTTACGCAAGTGATGCTGCTTCCGGGTCTTCGGGTCGCACCGACAGGCCCTTGGGGCCGCCCTACCTCCCCCCCAATCACCGGTAGGCGGCCCCATAATTCTCTCACCCCGCCGAGGAAGCGCGGGTTTCTCGCAGAATTGCGACACGTTGCCTGTCTGTTCCGGTTGAGCCGCAGCGCGTGGTGACCTAATCGCTCGTTCCGTGATGTCCCGCGCCCCCTACGCCGCCGATCCTGATGCCCATGGGCCACGCGAGTGGGGCGGGGAGACTCCTGACGGAACGGGGGGCGAACAGCGCGGGCCGCGCAGCGCGTTCCAGCGCGATCGGGACCGCATCATCCATTCGATGGCCTTCCGCCGCCTCAAGGCCAAGACCCAGGTGTTCATCGCCCCGCTCGGCGATCACTATCGCACCCGCCTGACCCACAGCCTCGAAGTCGCGCAGATCGGCCGGGTGATCGCCCGCACGCTCGGGCTGGACGAGGATCTGACCGAGGCGCTGTGCCTTGCGCATGATCTCGGCCACCCGCCCTTCGGACACGCGGGCGAGGCGGCGCTTTCGGACGCGATGACCCGCCACGGCGGCTTCTGCCACAATGCGCAGGCGCTGCGCACGGTGATGCGGATCGAATGTCCTTACCCCGCACATGACGGGCTGAATCTCACTTGGGATCTGCTCGAAGGCCTCGCCAAGCATAATGGCCCGGTCATCGCTCCGAACTGGGCGCTGGCCGAACTCGACGCGGCATTTCCGCTGATGCTGGGCACCTGGCCCTCGCTTGAGGCACAGGTGGCGGCGGTGGCGGACGACATCGCCTACGACAATCACGACATCGACGATGGGCTGCGCGCCGGTTTCCTCGAGCTTGAGGAACTGCTGACGCTCGATTTCGTCGCCGATCAGTGGCGCGCGGTCGAACGGCGTTTCCCCCACGCCCCGCGAGAGCGCTTGCTCCGTGAACTGGTGCGCGATCAGATCGGGCTGATGGTCAATGATGTGCTCGAACACACCGCCGCGCAGGTGAAGGGCCTGCGATCAGTGGGCGAAGTGCGCGAGGCCGGCCGCCAGCTTGCCGGGTTCTCGCCCGTGATGGCGGCGCAGGAGCGGCGGCTGAAGGCATTCATGTACGAACGCCTCTATTACCACCCCGAACAGGTCGCCGCTGCCGAGCGTGCGCGTGACGTCGTCGCTCGGCTATTCGCGGCCTATGCGCAGGACGCACGGCTGATGCCCGAAGACTGGCAGGCACGGCTTCCCGCGCACGATCCCCACCGCGCGCGGGTGATCGCCGATTTCATTGCGGGGATGAGCGATCGCTTTGCCATGCAGGCCTGCACCGCGATCTATGGCGAGCGGCCGGCGGGGCTGATCAATGTCTGAGGCAGGGTCTTCAGCTCGGGGCCCTGTCCGCATCGCGCTGGTCGGCGCGACCGGCCTTATCGGGCGCAAGGTGATCGAGCTTTCGAGCGCGGGCGACGAGGCGCGGATCGTCGGCATCGCCCGGCGCGAGGCGCCGCTGCCGCCGGGCGCGCGGATGGAAATGTTCGTCGCCGAAACGGACAAATGGGCCGAAGTGTTCGAAGCGGTGCGCCCGCGCGCGTTGATCTGCGCGCTGGGCACGACGATGAAGAAGGCCGGCGGCGACGAAGCGGCGTTTCGCGCGGTCGATTTCGATCTGGTGCTGGCGACCGCGCAGGCCGCGCACCGCGCCGGCGTGCCGAACATGGTGCTGGTGAGCGCGGCCGGGGCCGATGCGCGCTCCAAGAGCTTCTATATGCGGGTCAAGGGCGAGGCCGAGGACGCGGTGACGCGCGTGGGGTTCAAGCGGCTCGACATCCTCCATCCCGGTCTGCTGCGCGGCGAGCGGGTTGATGACCTGCGCTTTGCCGAGCGAGCGGCGATTATCGCTGCGCCGCTGATCGATCCGCTGCTGTCGGGCAAGTGGGAGCGGTTCCGCTCGATCGACGCCGCGCTGGTGGCCGAAGCTGCGCTCGGCCTTGCGCTGCGCCGTGCGGGTGGGCGGTTCACGCATGATAACGAGGCGATGCGCCGCGCCGCGCGCGAATGGCGACGCGCGCGCGAGACAGGAGAAGCGGCATGATCGACTGGAATGCCTGGTTCAGCATGGTCAATCTGCTGGCGCTGATTGCGTGGGTAGCGCTGATTGTTCTGCCGCGCTGGCCTGCGCTGTTGTCGGGTGTGCTCTATCTCGGCGTCGGCCTGTTGTGCCTGATCTATGCCACCGGACTGATCGGATTGCTGAGCGGCCTCATCCCCAATCCGCAGGGCGGCGGGGCGGACTTCTCGACTATCGCGGGCGTGCGCTCAATCTTCGCCAGCGATGCCGGCGTGACGATCGGCTGGACGCATTACCTCGCCTTCGATCTGTTCGTCGGTCTGTGGATCGCCCGCGATGGCGATGCGAAGAACATCTCGCGCTTCCTTCAGGCGCCGATTTTGCTCGCGACCTTTATCGCCGGGCCGCTTGGCCTGCTGGTCTGGCTGCTTGTGCGTGAGCCGGCGGCGCGCAGGCAGGGGCGGTTTCGCTAGACCGGCGCACGGGCTTGCGCTTAATCTCTCGCCCAACAGCTTTTGGGAGAGAGCACCGCCATGGCGCGAAATGCCTATCACGACTTTTCGACCTTCGATGCCATCCTGCATTTCTGGGCCAGGGAGCGCCCCGATGGGCCAGCCTTTGATCAGGATGGGCGGATTACATCTTATGCGCAGGCCGATGTTCTCACCCGCCAGTTGATCGCGCTGCTGCAGTCGCGTGACATTGCGCCGGGGGACCGGATCGCATGGCTGGGCAAGAACCGCGACACCTATTTCCTGCTCTATATCGCGGCGGCGCGGATGGGCGCGGTGATGGTGCCGATTGGCTGGCGTCTCGCCCCGCGCGAGATCGCCTATATCCTCGGCGATACCGAGGCCAAGCTGGTGTTCGCCGATGCCGAATTTGTCGAGACCGCGCACAAGGTTGCCAGCGAAGTATCGGCCAATCCCGAAGTGATCGAGGCCGAAGCGGCGCGTATGGCCGCAAGCGGGTTCGAGGCTGCGGACTACACGCCTCCGGGGCCGCATGATCCGGTGCTGCAGCTCTACACCTCGGGCACCACGGGCAATCCCAAGGGGGCGATGCTATCGAACACCAACCTGCTCGGCCTGCGCAAACCCGGCAACGAAGCGGGACTCGACTGGCAGTTCTACGAGCCCAATGATTGCATGCTGATCGCGATGCCCTGCGCGCATATCGGGGGGACGGGACTGGTGAACATCGCGGTGGCGAACGGCGTGCGCAGCCTTGTGCAGGCCGAGTTCTCCCCCGTCGGCGTGCTCGAGGCAATCGAGGCCGGCGCAACGCATATGTTCATCGTGCCGGCCGCCTTGCAGATGGTCGTGCAGAACCCGCGCGCGGCGACCACCGATTTCAGCAATCTCAAATACCTGATGTATGGCGCCGCGCCTATGCCCTTGGAACTGCTCAAGGAAGCAGTGCGAACCATGCCCACCACCAAATTCCTGCAAGCCTATGGGATGACCGAAACGAGCGGCACGATCTCGATCCTGCCGCCTGAGGACCACGTGCTCGAAGGCAACCAACGGATGCGTTCGGCGGGCAAGGCCTGTCCGGGCGTGGAAATTGAAGTGCGCGGAGCCGATAATGTCGAAGTGTCGCGCGGCGACATCGGCGAGGTCTGCATCCGCTCGCCATCGAACACCCGGGGCTACTGGCGGCTGCCCGAAGCTACCGCCAAGACGATCGACCCTGACGGCTGGTTGCACACAGGCGATGCGGGCGTGATGGACGCGGACGGCTATGTCTACATTCAGGACCGCATCAAGGACATGATCATTTCGGGCGGCGAGAACGTCTATCCTGCCGAAGTGGAGAGCGCGATCTATGGGCACCCTGCCATCGCCGAAGTCGCGGTGATCGGCGTTCCGAGCGCCAAGTGGGGCGAGGAGGTCAAGGCCTGCGTCGTCGCCAAGCCGGGGCATGACGTCGACGAGGCGGATGTCATCGCCTGGGCGCGCGAGCGGATCGCCGCCTTCAAGGCACCCAAGAGCGTCGATGTCATCCCGCTGATGCCGCGCAATGCCAGCGGCAAGATCCTGCGCCGCGAGTTGCGCGCCCCCTATTGGGAGGGACAGGAACGGCAGGTATCGTAAGGTGAAGCAACACGCCCCTGCCACGCTGCGCAACCGCGAGGCGATTGCCGAGGTGCTGGCGCGCGAATTGCCTGCCGGCGGCACGGTGGTCGAAATTGCGGCAGGCACAGGCGAACACGCGGTGTTCTTTGCCGAAATCTTCCCCGCGCTGGAATGGCAGCCCACCGATCCTTCGTCCGAGGCGCTGGCTTCGATTGCTGCCTACCGCGCGGATTACTCCGGCAGCAATCTCTGCGCGCCGCTGCTGCTCGATGCGGTGGCACCAGATGGCTGGCCGGTGACGGCGGCGGATGCGATTGTGTGCATCAACATGGTCCACATCAGCCCGTGGGAAGCGACCATTGGCCTGTTTGCCGGAGCGGCCCGGTTACTGGGCAGCAACGATGGTCCGCTGGTGCTCTATGGCCCCTATATTGAGCAAGGCGTGGAGACCGCGCCCTCCAATCTCGAATTCGACGCGAGCCTCAAGGCACGCGACCCGCGCTGGGGCCTGCATGAGGCCGAGGCGCTTGATCGGCTCGCGGCGCAGCACGGCTTCGCCCGCACCGCGCACTACGCCATGCCGGCCAACAACATCATGCTGGTGTATCGCGGCGCTTAATCAATCGCGCGCTTGCCGGCTCGGCCGACCGACTTGATATCATCGCCCACGCCTTCGACGGTGTTGCAGGCGGTCGAGGTCAAGGTCAGCGCGGCGAGAGCGACGGCGATCATGGTCTTGCGAATCACGGGGAGTCTCCTTTGAAGGTCATACTTATCTCAACGCACGATGCTGGCGAATTATTCCTGACCAGCACCTGAAGCGGCCGTTCGTTGGCGAGCAAGCTGGCGTTCGCGATAGGCGATCAGCAGGCCTGCGCCGATAATCAGCGGCGCACCGAGCCACAGGCTGGCAGGCGCGGCGCGGTCGAATACGGCATAACCATAGAAACTCGCCCAGAGTAGCGCGGTATAGTCCATCAACAGGATCACCGCAGCCGAGCCAAACCTGAGCGAGGTCGTCAGCAGGATCTGCGCCAGCACACCCATCAGCGCCATCGCGACAATGATCCCCCAGGTTTCGGCATCATGGCCGGCGGCGACAAACGGCAGGCCCAGCGCTGCCACCGGCGCGCTGAGTGCCGCGAACCAGAAGACGATGCTCCACGGGTTCTCCGTTTTGTTGAGATCCTGGATCTGGAAGCTGATGATCGAGACCATCAGCGGCGCCATCAGCCCCACCGCAACGCCCGCCAGGGTCACGCCTTCATGGCTTGCGCTGCCCGGCTGCATCACCACCACTACGCCGGCAAAGCCCATCACCACCGCCGCCCAGCGATAGGGGCCGATTTTCTCGCGGAACAGCAGCATTGCGATCAGCACGGCGAAGATCGGCGCGGTGAACGATAGCGTCGTCGCCTCGGCCAGCGGCAGCAGCAGCACCGCGCCGTAGGTGAACAGCATCCCGAACAGACCCGTGGCCGAACGAATGGTGTGTGAACGCAGCCGTTCGGTTTTAAGCAGCGCGACGCGCCCCGCCAGCGCGAGGCCGCCGCCGACCACCGCAGCCGTCAGCAATTGCCGCCAGAAAATGAGCTCGATCAGATGCGCGCCGCGCTCTCCGGCGAGTTTCACCAGCATCGCCATCGTCGCCAGCGCCAGCGCGGTCAGCAGACGCACGCCAAGCGCGAGCAGCGGTCGGGGGCGGGCGATCGAGCCATCCATCATGCCGTCGCTTGGCCTAGCGCTGGGGATTGCGCAAGCGCGCGCGCGCCTTACATGAGCCCGCGATGGAGATCCTTGCCCGCTTTGCGCTCCTCAGCGACGCCGCCCAGCTTGCCATTGCCGGCGGGCTGTTCTGGGTGTTTGCCGCTTTCGCCGCCGTGATGGACCGCCGCCGCACCCGCAAACGCGATCTATCCCGTCTTGAAGCGGTGGGCTGGGTGCCGTGGACCGGCCTTTTCGTGGGCGCCGCAATCATCGGCGGCGGATGCCTCGCGATGAGCCTGCCGGTGGTGTTGGGGAGTTTGTAGTCTGGTGGGCTCACGGATTGAGCCGCACAGACCGACGCCAAAGCAAGCGGTCCATCGACGCCGCAGGCGTCGCAAGGCCAACCGGCCGCCGGCCGGTTAGGCCGAATGATCTGGGCCCGAGGGCCCGGATCGGCGTGTCAGAGACACGCCTCCAAATACGCCTGATCGAACCCGAACTGGCGGGCCTTTTCGAGCGTGTAAGGGCGCAGACCGGAAGAGCGGAACTCGCCGAGGATCTTGCCGTCCTCGCTCTCGTCCAGATATTCGAACTTGAACAATTCCTGCGTCACGATCACGTCGCCTTCCATCCCGATCACCTCGGTGATGTTGGTGGTGCGGCGCGAACCGTCGCGCAGACGCTTCACCTGCACGATCAGATCGACCGATTCGGCGATCTGGCGGCTGATGGCTTCCTTGGGGATCTTGATGTCGCCCATCAGGATCATGTTTTCCATACGGCCAAGGCATTCGCGTGGGCTGTTGGCGTGGAGCGTACACATCGAGCCATCGTGACCGGTGTTCATCGCCGCGAGGAGGTCGAAACACTCCGCGCCGCGAATTTCCCCGAGGATGATGCGGTCAGGACGCATACGCAGGGCGTTCTTCACGAGGTCGCCGATGGTGATCGCGCCCTGGCCTTCAAGGTTCGGCGGGCGGGTTTCGAGCGGAAGCCAGTGCGGCTGCTGCAGGCGAAGTTCGGCCGCGTCTTCGATGGTCAGCACGCGCTCGCCCGGGTCAATCATCTTCGACAGGGCGTTGAGCATCGTCGTCTTACCCGAGCCAGTACCGCCCGAGATGACGATGTTCATCCGGCACGCGCCCGCAATCTTCAAGGCGGTGCACATCTTGTCCGACATCGAACCGAAGTCGCGCAGCATGTCGAGCGTGATCGGCTTTTCGGAAAACTTACGAATCGAGATCGCGGTGCCGCGCAAGCTGAGCGGCGGCACGATCACGTTCACACGGGAGCCGTCCTTGAGGCGGGCGTCAGCCAGCGGTGTGGTCTGGTCGACGCGGCGGCCGACCATGTTCACGATCCGCTGCGCGATCTGGAACAGGTGCTGTTCGTCACGGAAACGGATCGGGGCGAGGGTGAGCTTGCCCTTCTTTTCAATGTAGGTCTGATCCGGCCCGTTGACCATGATATCGGACACGTCCGGATCATTGAGCAGTTCTTCGAGCGGGCCGAAGCCGAGCAGCTCGTCGATCAGCACCTTTTCCAAGGCGAATTGTTCGCGCCGGTTCAGCGTGACCTTCAGCTCGGCCAGCACTTCCATGATGATCGGGCGGAATTCCTCGGAGAGCTCTTCCTTGGACAGCGTCGCCGCTGCCTCGGGATCGACTCGTTCGAGCAGGCGCGGGAGCACCTGTTCCTTGATCTTGTGGACGCTGGCTTCAAAGCCGCCGACTTCCGAATTGCCTTCGTTGACCGCCGTCATGCGCTCGTTGAGACGATCGATTGCCTCGGCCGTGGTCGTCGGACGCGAGGGTGCTGCGGCAGGTGCCGGAGCAGCCCGTTCGCCGCCGCCTTCGCCCGGGATCGGGGGGAACTGCTCGCCGCCGCGCGGACCTGATGCAGATGCGCCGCCGGCGCCCTTCATCGGACGTGCGACCCCGAAGGCCGGCCTGCCGCCAGGCTTAAGTCCGCCAGCGTTGCCCTTCTTGCCGAATGCGCTCATTCCCAGCCCCCGAGGCTCATCATCATGCTCCATACCTCTCGCCAATCAAGCGAAGGGTATCTTCCGAAGAATGGTGAATATGCAGGAAAGCTTATTTTTTCCCTAAGACCTCGGAAACCCCGCGCACGCAGGGCCTTGCCGATCAGCCGCGCGGCGCTAGAGCGGCACAAACGACTACGAGGGAACAGCCGGCAATGTGCGGAATTATCGGGATCGTGGGCAGCGCCAGCGTGGCCGACCGGCTGGTCGATGGCCTCAAGCGGATGGAATATCGCGGCTATGATAGCGCCGGGATCTGCACGCTTTACGAGGGTGCGCTGGTGCGCCGCCGGGCAGAGGGCAAGCTGGCCAATCTCGCCACCGTGTTGGCCGCCGATCCCGCGCCCGGTCTGGTCGGGATCGCGCACACGCGCTGGGCGACCCACGGCGCGCCGACCGCTTCCAATGCCCATCCCCATGCCACCGGCGAAGTGGCGATCGTCCACAACGGGATCATCGAGAACTACAAGGAACTGCGCGCCGAACTGGCCGCAGCGGGGCGCACCTTTGAAAGCGAGACCGATACCGAGACTGTCGCTCACCTCATCTCGGCCGAGATCGAGCGCGGGGCCGATCCGGTCGAAGCGGTGCGCGAGGTGCTGCCACGCCTTCGCGGGGCCTTTGCGCTGGCGATTGCGTTCCGAAGCCATCCCGATCTGCTGATCGGCGCGCGTCTGGGTTCGCCGCTGGTGCTCGGCTATGGCCCCGAAGGCGAAGACGCCGAGATGTATCTCGGCTCCGACGCGCTGGCTCTCGCCCCGCTGACCCAGCGCATCGCCTATCTCGAAGAGGGCGACTGGGTGGTGATCACCCGGGATTCTGCGCAGATCTACGATGTCGAGAACACCCCCGTCACCCGCGAGATCCGCGCCTCGGGCGCATCGGCGGCGGCGGTGGAGAAGGGCAATTACCGCCACTTCATGCAGAAGGAGATCTACGAGCAGCCCACCGTCGTGGCGCAGACGCTCGCTTCCTATCTGCGCCGTTCGGACAATTCGGTGGCGCTGCCGCAGATGGATTTCGATCTGTCGGCTATCCGCCGCCTCACCATCGTGGCGTGCGGCACCAGCTTTTATGCCGGGATGGTGGCGAAATACTGGTTCGAACAGTTTGCGCGCGTGCCAGTCGACATCGATGTGGCCTCGGAATTCCGTTACCGCGACCCGGTGCTGGAAGAGGGCGGGCTGGCACTGTTCATCTCGCAGAGCGGCGAGACCGCCGATACGCTCGCCGCGCTGAGGCATTGCAAGGCGAACGGCCAGACCATCGCGGTGGTCGTCAACGTGCCGACCAGCACGATGGCGCGCGAGGCCGATCTGCTGCTCCCCACCCATGCCGGGCCGGAAATCGGGGTCGCCTCGACCAAGGCCTTCACCTGCCAGCTTGCTGTGCTGGCCGCGCTGGCGGCGCACATGGCAGTGAAGAAGGGCCGGTTGTCACGCGATCAGGAGGCCGAGATCGTGCGCCACCTGCTCGAAGCGCCCGCTGCATTGAACGCCGCGCTCGATCATGACGATGATATCGCCGCGATGGCACACCTCATCGCCCCGGCGCGCGACGTGCTCTATCTCGGCCGCGGACAGGATTATCCACTGGCCTTGGAAGGCGCGCTGAAGCTCAAGGAAATCAGCTATATCCACGCCGAAGGCTATGCCGCAGGCGAGATGAAGCACGGGCCGATCGCGCTGATCGACGAAGCCGTGCCGGTGGTCGTGATCGCGCCTTCGGGGCCTTTGTTCGAAAAGACCGTCTCGAACATGGAAGAAGTGCGCGCACGCGGCGGGCAGGTGGTGCTGATTTCGGATGCCAAGGGGCTGGAGGAAGCGGGCGACGGCTGCATCGCCACCATCGAAATGCCGGTGGTTCACCCGCTGATCGCCCCGCTGGTCTATGCCATTCCGGTGCAGCTGCTCGCCTATCATGTGGCAGTGCTGAAGGGCACGGATGTCGATCAGCCGCGCAACCTCGCCAAGTCGGTCACCGTCGAGTAATTGCGCAGGGCGTTGTTAAGGATAGAAATCCGCAGCCTGCTTCAGGGATTTACCGCAATCTAACCTTTGGCGGTTAATCTTCTCAGCGTGAGCGATCCGCCAGCCTCTCCTGTTTCGACGCGCCCTGCTGATCTGCCGGTTTCGGCAGTGCTCGGCCTGTCGGAAAAAGGCGATTACGACTGGGCGCGGCTGCGCGGGCTGCAATATCCGGCGCTCTCCAAGCTCGCCTTCTATCGCGTCTTCACCCAAGCGATCCTCGCGGTGTTCGTGGCGCAGATCTACGCCGCCAAGGTCGGGCTGCTGGCGATTATCGTCTGGATCGCGGTGCAGGGGGTGATCCAGTGGCGCGGCGTCAAGATCGACCTGTCGCTCGCCGATGCCGACCGCCGCCGTATCACGCACGCCGAGTTCCATCGCCAGGCAAGCACCGCAATGCTTTCCGGGCTGGTTTGGGGGATCGGGATCGTCATCTTCCCGTTCTTCGGCACGCCAGGCGATCTGATGGCACTGCTGATGGTGGTAGCGATCCTCGCGTCGGGGTCGGTGTTCTTTTACACCGCAGCGCCGTTCGGGATTGTCTGCTTCATCGGCATCATCGGTGCGGCAACGATGCTCCATCTCGGGCTGGCCGGCCTGTGGTACGGGGTGGTGGCGGTGCTCCTGTTCACCATCGTCGGATTGCTGGGCACGGTCGAGGTCGGGCGCACTTTCCTTAGCGCTCGCTTTGCCGAGGCGGCGGTGATCGAGAAGGACGAAGTCGTCTCGCTGCTGCTGCGCGAATTCGAGGAAAACGAGGCCGACTGGCTGTGGGAGATCGATACCACGCGGCGCCTGCGTTCGGTCAGCCCGCGCTTTGCCTATGCGCTTGGGCGCCCGCAGGTCGAGGTTGAGGGGATGCCGCTGCTGGAACTGGTGGCAGGGCGCAACTGGGAGACTGGCAAGTTCCCGGCAAGCCTCCACGATCTCGCCGAGCGGCTCAAGAACCGCGAGAATTTCTCCACGATGCTGGTGCAAGTCTCGATACTCGGGGAAGAACGCTGGTGGGAGCTGTCAGGCACGCCGATCCGCGATGATCGCGGGCGCTTCACTGGCTTTCGCGGTGTCGGCTCGGATGTGACCGAGCAACGCAATTCGTCCGAGAAAATCGCTTTCCTTGCGCGTTTCGACACGCTCACCCAATTGCCCAACCGTCTGCAACTGACCGAGGCGTTGGGCGAATCGCTGCGCTATGCCGACCAGTGGCGCACACGCTGCGCGTTGCTGATGGTCGATCTCGACCGGTTCAAATCGGTCAATGATTCGCTCGGTCACATGACCGGCGACAAGCTGCTCGCGCAGGTCTCGGCCCGGCTCAAGTCGCTGATGGGCGAGAACCAGCTGTGCGGGCGTCTGGGCGGGGATGAATTCGCCATCGTGCTGCGCGATCTGCACCGCACCGACGAAGTCTCGAAGATCGCGCGGCAGGTCATCGATCGCCTGTCCGAACCTTATCAGGTCGATCAGCACACGCTCTATGTCGGTGCCAGCGTCGGTTCGGCAATGGGGCCGCGCGATGGCAAGACGGTCGAGGAGCTGATGCGCAACGCTGACTTGGCGCTTTACCGCGCCAAGGATGCCGGCGGCGGCGAGCATTGCAAGTTTGAGCCGGTGCTCCACGCCTCGGCTGAGGAGCGCCGCCAGCTGGAAGTGGCGCTGCGCAAGGCGTTGGGCCGCGACGAAATGGAGCTGCACTATCAGCCGGTGGTGGATTCGCGCAGCGAACAGGTTGTCAGCTTCGAAGCGCTGGTGCGCTGGAACAGTGCCGATCACGGTTTTGTCAGCCCCGGCAAGTTCATTCCACTGGCCGAGGACACCCGCCTGATCGTGCCGATCGGCCGCTGGGTGATGCACAAGGCCTGCGAGGAAGCGCGCAACTGGCCCGATCACATCAAGGTCAATGTCAACGTTTCGCCCGAACAGCTGCTCGAGCCCGACTTCCATCAGGAAGTGGTCGAGGCGCTGGCCGTCACCGGTCTGCGCCCCGAACGGCTTGAAGTCGAAGTGACCGAGAGCATCTTCCTGCGCGATGCCAGTGTCGCGCGTAACGCGCTCGAACAGGTGATGGCGCTGGGCTGTTCGGTGGCGCTCGACGATTTCGGGACGGGCTATTCATCGCTCGGCTACATCCGCAAGCTGCGGTTCTCGACGATCAAGGTCGATCGCACCTTTGTGCAGGGCGCAGCGCAGGGCAGTGCAGAGAGCCTCGCGATCATCAACGCGGTGGTCGCGATGGCCAAGAGCCTCGACATGACCACCACCGCCGAGGGCGTGGAAACCGCCGAGGAAGCCGAACTGATCCGCAACCTCGGCTGCGACAAGATTCAGGGCTATTACTTCGGCCGCCCGATGGCGGCGAAGGACGCATTGCGGCTGTTCAGCGATCCGCAGCGCCAGCTGCGCGCCTGATCCTCAGGCGCTGGCGAGCGCCGCAAGGATATTTTCGAACACACGCCGCCCGTCGGCCCCGCCAAGCGCATTCACCGCGGCCGGCTCGATCGCGCGTTCGGGGTGCGGCATCATGCCCAGCACACGACCATTGTCGCTCAGCACCCCGGCAATATCGCGCGCCGAGCCGTTGACTGCCTCGGCATAGCGGAACGCCACACGGCCTTCGCCTTCGAGCCGGTAGAGCGTGTCGCTGTCGGCAAAGTAATTGCCATCATGGTGTGCCACCGGAATGCGCAGGGTCTCGCCGGCGGTAAAGCCGTGGGTGAACAGCGTGTCGGTGTTTTCGGCGGTCAACGTGACAGTGCGGCAGATGAACCGCTGGCCGGCATTGCGCATCAACGCGCCCGGCAGCAGCCGCGCTTCGGTGAGCACCTGAAAGCCGTTGCAAACGCCCAGCACCGGCACGCCGCGATCCGCTGCGGCGATCACCGCCTGCATGATCGGGCTCATCGCCGCCATCGCGCCCGAGCGCAGATAGTCGCCATAGGAAAAGCCGCCGGGCAGGGCGACCAGATCAAGCCCGGAGGGCAGATCGGCATCGCCGTGCCACACACGGATCGCGGGCTGGCCCGACACCGCTTCGAGCGCGGCGGCCATGTCCCGGTCGCAGTTGGAGCCGGGGAAGGTGATCACAGCGGCGCGGAAGGCCATTACTTGCCTCCTTCGGTCTCAATCGTGAAGCTCTCGATCACGGTGTTGGCGAGCAGCTTCTCGCACATCGCGGTGAGCGCGGTCTCGTCGGTGCCATCAGCGACTTCGAGCTCGATCAGCCGGCCGACGCGGACATCGGCGACCCCGGCAAAGCCGAGGCCTTCGAGCGCATGGTGCACAGCGCGGCCCTGCGGGTCGAGCACGCCGGGCTTCAATCGGACAAGGACACGGACTTTCATGCTTGGGGACTCCTTGCAGGGTCGCTTCCGGATATGGGCCGGATGTGCGCGCCGCTATAGCGTGCGCGCCGCGCGGTGCAATCGCATCCGGACGGGTTGTTCACTACCGCCCGAAACACCCTGCGTCAGCAAGGGTTTGTCGCAATGTGGTCGCATAAGCGGCGATTCTGTAACCTTGATGCAACAACTGCAAACTTAGTGCAGTCAAACAGCCCATTTCCCGCCGTAAGATCGCGCTCCAATCTCGCCAGAATCGCCTAAAACTGCCAGCGCGCGAGCCACGCCTACTCCCTCTCCGTCCGACCAATCCGAAAAGGGGCTTGTTCGATGTCTCAGCGTTTCAATGCCATCCGCGCCGCATGGGCCGGTTCAACTGTTCTTGCTGCTGCCTTCACCTTCGCTGCGCCCGCCGCCGCGCAGGACGCCGAAGCCGCTGCCGCCGATAGCGGCCAGCTCGACACCATCATCGTCACCGCCAACCGCCGGCAGGAAAACCTGCAGGACGTCGCGGTTTCGGCCGAAATCCTCGATCAGGCCCGCGTCGACACCATCTTCAGTGCCGCCGGTGATGTGACCGCGCTGGCCGGCTCGGTGCCGGGCCTCAACATCGAAAGCTCGAACGGCCGTGTGGCCCCGCGCTTCTATATCCGCGGCCTCGGCAACACCGATTTCGATCTCGCTGCCTCGCAGCCGGTCTCGGTGCTGCTTGACGAAGTCGTGCTCGAGAACGTGACCCTCAAGAGCTTCCCGATCTTCGACGTCGAGCGCGTCGAAGTGCTGCGCGGCCCGCAGGGCACGCTGTTCGGCCGCAACACCCCGGCCGGCATCGTCAAGGTCGACAGCATCAAGCCGGGCGAGGAAATGGACGTCCGCGCTTCACTCTCCTTCGCCAGCCTCAACACCGTTTCGTTGAGCGGCGCGGTTGGTGGCCCGCTGATCGAGGACAAGCTCGCCTTCCGCGTTGCCACCCAGCTGCAGCGCCGCGGTGACTGGATCGACAACGGCTTCACCGGAGAGAAAAACGTGCTCGGCGGCTTCACCGACTTCGCGGTGCGCGGCCAGCTGTTGTTCACCCCGACCGAGCGCGCCAGCATCCTCGCTTCGGTCAATTTCCGCGATCTTGACGGTTCGTCGACCTTCTTCCGCGCCAACATCCTTGGCCCGAGCACCCTTCAGCCCAACAACACCAACGGGCTGAACGAAAACTACGACCGCGGCACCGTGTTCTACGATGCCGGCGGCGGCAACAAGGCGAACTACCAGCAGGTCGGCGCCACGCTGACGGCGGCCTACGAATTCGATGGTGCCACGCTGACCTCGATCACGAGCCACTGGACCAGCGAAGGCTCCAGCCGCGGCGATATCGATGGTGGCTTTGGCGCTTCGTTCCTGCCGTTCATGGGCCCGGGCTTCATTCCGTTCCCCTCGGACACGCAGGACTCGATCGACCTCGAGCAGACCACCCAGGAAGTGCGCCTTGCCTCGAACGGCGATGGCCCGCTCGGCTGGCAGGTCGGCGGCTACTATTTCAAGAGTGATTTCGACGTCACCACCGTTGGCTTCACCTTCCCGCCGCCGGTCACCGTCAACCACACCAACGAAGCCTGGGCACTGTTCGGTCAGGTCTCCTACCAGCTGAACGACATGCTCAAGGTCACCGGCGGTCTGCGCTACACCGACGACCAGAAGGACTTCTTCGTCCGCTCGGGTGCACCGCTGCAGCCGGTCAGCGTCGGTGATGACCAGTTCGACTGGGACATCGCGCTGTTCGCTGACGTTTCGGACGATGCCAGCGTCTATGCCAAGGTCGCAAACTCGTTCCGCGGGCCGACCATCCAGGGCCGTGACGTTGCCTTCTTCGCCGCCCCCTCGGTGGCGCAGTCGGAGAACATCACGTCCTACGAAGTCGGCTTCAAGACCGAGCTCGCCGATCGCACGGTGCGGCTCAATGGTGCGGTGTTCTACTACACTGTCGAAGACCCGCAGTTCACCGCAGTCGGTGGCGCGGCCAACCTCGTCCAGTTGATCAACGCCAACAAGGGCGAGGCCTACGGCTTCGAACTCGACTCGGCGTTCCAGATCACGCCGAACTTCCTCGTGACCCTCGGCGTTGCCTACAACAACACCGAGATCCAGGATAACGGCCTGGCCGTGGGCATCTGTGCGCAGTGCACCGTGACTGACCCGACGGTTGTGATCGGCGGCAACACTCGCGCGCTGATCGACGGCAACCCGTTCCCCAACGCGCCCGAATGGAGTGGTGATTTCACCGCGCGCTATGGCATCCCGGTGGGGGATAGCGGCGAGTTCTTCATCTTCACCGATTGGACCTATCTCGGCGAAACCAACTTCCTGCTTTACTCGAGCGAGGAGTTCAACGCTGGTAGCCGCATCGAAGGCGGCCTGCGCATCGGTTACGCGGGCGGCAACGGAGAATGGGAGCTGGCGGCCTTCGCCCGCAACATCACCGATGAGGACAACGTCCAGGGCGTGATCGACTTCAACAACAACACCGCCTTCGTCAACGATCCGCGCGTGATCGGCGTGTCGTTCAACGTGACCTACTGAACGCGCTTCCGCGCTAACAGGAATGGGGCCGGCAGGAGCGATCCTGCCGGCCCTTTTCATTGGCCGCTATTCGGCCTTAGCTTCGGGCAGAACAGTAAACTCGACTGCGGCTTCGAGAGCGAGGTACTTGAGCGCGGTCTGGTGGATGTCTTCAGGGGTAATCGAACCCATAACGCTTGGTAAGGCAATAAACCGATCAAGCCGCTGCGGCTCGCTTTGGGCGCGCGTAGCGAGCGCGGTCCAGCCTCCCAGATCCTTGAGAGCATTGTTGTATTCTTCAAGGAAGGGCTTGCGAGCCCGCTCAAGCACATCAGCATCCAGCGGCCCGGCGCGCAGATCAGCGATCAGGCCTTGCAAAGCCGCGCGGCTTGCCTCGACCTGATCGGCCGCAACCGAGGTGCCAATGATGAAGTTGCCGTAACCGGGATAATAATGGCTTGGCTGCGATCCGGCGGACGGCGAGTAGGCCTGCCCCAGTTCCTCGCGCAACCGGTCAGTCAGTTCCAATCGGACGATCCGCGCCAGCAGATCAAGCCGCAACGTTTCGCCCAGGTCGCTGTCGTCGGTGGTCGGCCAGTACCATTGCAGCAGCGCCTGATCCGGCTCGCCCTTGTGGGTCAGGACGCGCTGGCCGCGAGTGGCGGTGAAGCTGCGGGTGCGGTTCTCGGTGCGGGGTTGGAAGGCGTCCTCGCGCTGCGGCAGCGCGCCAAGCGTGGCGGCGACGGCGGCGATGGCGGCATCTTCGTCAAGCTCGCCGACCAAGGCCACTTCGATCGCGCCTTGCGCCAGCCGGTCGCCGATGGCGGCGCGCAAGCCATCGTAATCAAGCGCGAAAAACGCCTCTTTGGGTTGCAGACTGAAGCGCGGGTCATTGTCCGACAGAATCGCCCCACTCGCCGAGGACAGGGCGCGGGCCGGCGTCGCATCGAGCGTGTTGAAGAAGTTGTCGATGTTCTTGCGATAGCGCTCGACGCCTTCGGACCGGTAGCCAGGATCGGTCAGAGTTGCAGCCAGAACCTGCAATTGCAAAAGCAAATCGCGCGGGGTTGTGGTCGCCGTCGCGGTAAACGCATCGGGGCTGCTCCCTAACCCGAAGCCGACACTGCGACCGGCCAGCACACTGAGAAGTTCGTCCTGGCTATGCTTGCCGAGCCCGCCCAAAGCGAGCGCGCTAGCCAGATAGGTGCGCAGCGGTGCCTCGCGGGTGTTCATCAGATCCCCGCCATCAACCGCGAAGGTGACAGCGATGCGGTCTTTGCGCACGTCGGTGCGCTTGAGATTGAGCCGCACCCCATTGGCGAAGCGAATCTGGCGGATGCCGAGCCGCCCCTCAACCGTGTCGCTCACCACCGTTCCCGGCGTGCCGAAATCGCTGTAGCCAAAGGCCAGCGGTCCGGTGTCTGCAGGCGCCGCGATGGGCAGAGCCATGCCTTCGGCAAAGGCGTTGCGCAAGGCCGTCTCGCCGCCCTCGGGCGCGGTGCGACCTTCGAAGCGGATCAGCGGTTCCGCCAGCGGCGCGGCATCGGCCAGCACCGCCTGCCACGCCGCTTCAGGGGTCAGTTCGGGGCTGAGTGCATCGAAATTGGCGAGCAGCCATTCGGGCGTTACCGGCACTCGCTCGTCGCTGGCCAAGGCCAGTGCCGCGCTTGCGAAGACGCCGTTGCTGCGGGTGTCGACGGACTTCACACCATTTTCAAGCGCTGTGTGGAGATTGGCAAGCTGCTCGTCAACCTCCGCCTGCGTGAAACCGTAGGTAAGCGCCTGATTGACCTCACGCGTCGCGGCGAGCACGCCCTTTTGCCACTCGCCATCGGCACTGCCGACCTGAAGGCTCGTGATGCGCGCGTCCTCGAAGATGTCGCCCGAACCGAACGTCGCGCTACGAAATGGCGCATCGGCTCCGCGCGCAAGCCGCGCGAGGCGACGGTTGATGATCCCGTAGCCGATTCCCCGCACCGTTGCCTTGCGGCGGTTGGCAATCGTGTCTGGCTCATCACGCCATGGGGCAAGGCGGCTGATGGTGACAAATTCAGGCAGCGCAGGGTCAGTATAGATATCGGTCAGCCCTTTGCGGGCCACATCGATTGGCCCGGCCTTGGGTTCCGCCGGTGCGGGGGCCGCGCCCCAATCGCCAAAGCGGGTGCGGATCGCGGATTCGACCACCTCCACCGGAAAATCGCCGACCACCACCAGAACTGTGTTCGATGGGCGATAGGTCCGCTCGTAGAGCGCGCGGATCTGCGCGGCGGTGGCGCCCTCCAGCACGTCCAGCGTACCGATGGGAAGTCGCTCTGTGTAATGCGCCCCCGGCGCCAGGAAGGCGACATTGTCCTCGTAATTGCGCTGCTGGAAGCCCGCCCGGTCGCGCCGCTCGGCAAGGATCACGCCGCGCTCGCGCTCGACCGCACCTTGCGCGATGGTCAGCTCGCTCGCGGTCTCGCGCATCAGCATCAGCGCCGTGCCAAGCAGCGCTTCGTCATTGCGCGGGAGGTTGAGCATATAGGTGATGGCCTCGAACCCGGTCGAGGCATTTGTGTCGGCCCCGAAGGCCAGCCCCTCGCGTTCGAGCAGCTTGACCATCTCGCCCTCGGGAATGCCCTTCGAGCCGTTGAAGGCCATGTGCTCGAGATAATGCGACAGCCCGCGCTCGTCTTCGCGCTCGGCAAGGCTGCCGGAATCGACCCGCATCCGCACCAACGCCGTGCCCTGCGGCGTCGCGTTGCGGCGGATGATGTAGCGCATCCCGTTGTCGAGCCGCCCGAAGGTGTAGCCCGGATCAACCGGTACATCGCTCGCCTCGAACGCCCAGACCGGGGCTGGCGCAGGGGCCTCGCTTTGCGCTGCAACCTGCTCAGTCTCCTGCGCGGCGAGCGCGGTGGTGAGCGCCAGCGGAGAGAGTGCCAGCAACAGGCTGGCAGAAAGCGCACGGGACGAACGGATCATGATGGGCAAGGCACCTTGAATGCGGGTTGGAAGCGCGCGAGACTAACCGAAAGCACCGGCCTGTCAGCCCCCTGATTGGCGGGGTGCGTCACTGGTGCCTAGCCTTTGCGCGATAGCATATCGGCCGGCAGGCAGGGCGGGTTGGGGCCGATCCAATCGGGCGCTGTGGTCGCCGGGATCGGTTGATCGCCGGTCCACCGCTGGCCAACCGCGCCGGGGCTGTAGGTGAGGATCGCCATTGAGTTGTCGAACTCGGCCAGCCGCTTGTTGTCGCGCTCTGCCTTGTCAGTGGGGATTTCGCTCTGCTCCACGCGCGAGCCGCGCACCAACCGCAGTGTGCGGTCTGCATCGCGCAGTTCCATCATCCGGTAATAGGCCTCGCCATAGAGCATCGTGTCGAACACGCTGTTGAAGCTCCAGTCGTCCGGCTTGGTGTCGGCCGGCAAGGTCAAGGTGGTGACGTGGCAGGTATACTCGGGCGCCTGGAAGAACGGCGCTGTGCCTGCGCTCCCGCCGCTGCGCTGGCGGCGGCTGGGTGGGCTGAAACCGCCACCGGGCAGGCGCAAATAGCGCCCGCCGCCATTGTCGTTTTCCCAGTCGACCGGGCCGGTGCCGGTGATGGAGAAAATCGCCGCCTGTGTCGCGCGGTCAAACCGGTAGGCGACCTTTTCGACCGTGTCCCAAGCGGCCGAGCCGGCAAGCTGGCTTTTGACCGCGGTTTCGAGTTGCCCTGCGCTGACCGAGGAGAATTGCAGGTGCTGCTGCAACCCCGCCGCGCCGCGCAGCACCGTGGTGCGGGTCCACTGCGCAGGCGTATCGAAGCCGGCGCTGGCGTCGATCTCGTAGAGTTCCATTACCTGCGGCAAGGCAAAGGGCTTTTCGGGCAGGCGTTCGAGCGCGGTGCCCTTGGCCGAGAGCGGCAGTACCCATTGATAGGGCAGGAAAGGCTTACCCCGCCCCTCGATTACCTCGGGCAGGGTGCCGTCGAACCACACGACCTTGCCGCCGATCCGTGCGCGCACCAGCACATGATCGAACATCCCGGGATTGGCGAGCCGCTGGTCAAGCCCGTCGGTCGAGCCGGAATTGTTGACCAGCACCGCCTCGGCCGGGATGCCAAGCTCGCCGAGCAGCGCCAGCAGCATCGCGGTCTTGCCCTTGCAGTCGCCGTAGCGCCGCTCCCACGTTGCATCGGCCGAAGCCGGAGTGAAGTTGCCGCCGTTGAGGCCGACATAGACGTAGCGCACCTGCTGCTGCACCAGTTGCAGCGCGGCCTGCGCCTGCGCCAGTTGATCGGACGTTGAGGCCTTGATTGCCGCTGCTTCCTCGCGCAGCGGCGAGCCCGCGCCCAGCTTGCTCGCCTCGGCAAACAGCGTGTGGAACCGGCGCGAGACGTCAGGCCAGTCGGCAAAGTCCGAAAACTCGATGATCCGTTGCCAGGCAAAGCGCGGCGGCGCATCGCGCGGGGGCGTGATGGCGGCCGGGTTATCCAACCGGATCGCAAGGCGGTTGGGCTCCCGTGTCACCAGCGGCGCGAAATCGGGGGTGATCTGCGTGCGCGGCTGCTGCCCGTCCTCCCACGACAATTCGAGGTTGTAGCGCCCCGGCGGCGGCGCATCGCCCATGAAGAGGAGGCCGTGGCTGGCGTCGCGCAAGGTCGGATCGTGAAGCGGCACGGTATAGGCAATCTCGAGATCATCGCCGACGCGCAGATCGGGCACCCGCAGCACGGCGGTGAGGATTCCGTCGAGCATGGCGGCTTCAAGCTGGTCTTCGCGGCGCAGGATCTCGAACGCGGTCTTGCCGAGCACGTCGATTTCCTGCCCGCGGCGGTGGATCACCACCTTGTGCACCCGCGCCTCACCTGCAGCCGGGTTCCAGCCGATCGCGATATTCCCGATCTCGAGCGCTTGGGGCTGGAGGATGCGGATCATCTGGCTGCTGAACAGGTCATGCCCGGTCGCGGTCAGGCGGACAAAGGTGTCCTGCCGCCGCAGGAACGTGGCGCCTTGGGTATCGGGAGGCACATCGAGCGGTTCTGACAGTGTCGCCCAGCCGGGCGCGGGCGCAACGGCGATGGCCTGCTGATCCTGCGCCAGAGCAAGGCTCGAATGGGCCAGAAGCCCCGCCACAACCGCCGATTTCCAATTCATGCAACGCGCCCCCAAGCTGATCCCCTGGTGCGCGCAAGAAATGCCGCAGCGCCAAGGACTTCGTCAGCCTATGCGAGGATTATGCGCCTGTGAAGAGGCTACTTCTTGATTGGCGGCGGGCCGCGCAGGCGTGAGCGGGCGTGCGACAGATCGAACACTTCGCCCGGGCCGTTATCCTCGGCATTGAGCAGGCCGAGCCGACGCGCAACTTCGCGGTATGCCTCTTCCTCGCCGCCCAGATCGCGGCGGAAGCGGTCCTTGTCGAGCTTTTCGCCGGTGGCCATGTCCCACAACCGGCAACCATCGGGACTGATCTCGTCAGCGAGGATCACGCGGCTGTAATCGCCATCGTAAAGCCGGCCGAATTCGAGCTTGAAGTCGATCAGGCGGATGTCGATCGCGGCGAACATCCCGCACAGGAAATCGTTGATGCGGATCGCCATCGAGGACATATCATGCATCTCCTCGTTGCTGCACCAGTTGAAGCAGGCAATGTGCTCTTCCGACACCAGCGGATCGCCGAGTGCATCATCCTTGTAGTAATATTCGATCAGGGTGTGCGGCAGCGGCTCGCCTTCCTCGATCCCGAGGCGCTTGGAGATGGAGCCTGCGGCGACATTGCGCACCACCACTTCAAGCGGAATGATCTCGACCTGCCGGATCAACTGCTCGCGCATATTGAGGCGGCGGATGAAGTGGGTGGGAATGCCGATATGGGCGAGGCGCGTAAACACGTGCTCGCTGATACGGTTGTTGATCACGCCCTTGCCGGCGATTGTGCCCTTCTTGGCCGCGTTGAAGGCGGTCGCATCATCCTTGAAGTACTGGATGAGGGTGCCCGGCTCCGGTCCTTCGTAAAGGATCTTGGCCTTGCCTTCGTAAATTTTGGTGCGGCGGGACATAAGGTCGGCACTCCCAGCTCGGCTCTAGCCGTAAGCGAATGGTGCCCGGGGGCGGATTTGAACCACCGACACGCGGATTTTCAATCCGCTGCTCTACCCCTGAGCTACCCGGGCATTCGCTGCGAGCGACGGGGTTACGCCATGATGGCCGCCCCGGCGAGCAAATGAGAGCGGCCCTATGGCGAAGGCTGCGGGGGTTGGCAAGGGGGATTTGCGCCCATCGCGCAGGATTATTGCGCGCCGATCAATCCTGCTCGCGCCAGTCTTCCGAAGCGAGGGTTTCCGGGTCGGCCGGCGGGCCGGGAACGGCATAGGAATCCGAGAACCACCGCGCCAGATCACGGTCCTTGCAGCGCTGCGAGCAGAACGGATGGAATTGCTCGGTGCGCGGCTTGCGGCAGATCGGGCAGGGCTTGGATTTTGTGGTCATGCGTCAACGATCTGGGCGCTGGGTGCTTCGAGTGCAAGGCCGGGATCGGCTTCGATCCGCACAGCGCGCCCTGTCCGCCGGGCCAGTTCGTCAATCCATTGGGGCTTGAGCTTGGCTTTGAGCGCAGGATGAACGCGTAGCTCCAATACTGCGCCATGGCCCTCGGCCCGCTCGGCCACCCGCAGCGCAAGCCGCGCACACATGCCAATGCGCGACGCGGCGAAGCGGTGCAGCAGCGATGGGCCTTCGAGCTTTGCGACCAGCTGGACAAAGCCGAACCCGTTCATCGCGGTGCGTTCATGCGGCCAATGGTCAAGCGCAGCGCCCAGTGCCTCGTCGATCGCGCGGCGATCGGCCTTGGCGGCAAGGGTCGGGAAATCAATGCCGATGTTGCCGCCAATGTCGAACCATGCGAGCGCGCGTGCAATCGCAGGGACCGCAGCAAGCGCCACCTCGCGAGGGAGCCCAATGCCGTCGACATCGATCAGCGTCATCGCCGGCGTGACACTGACGAGGATTTCGCCGCCGGGAAAGTCGATGCTTGCGCTGGAAGCGGCGTGCCACACCTCTTCCCACAGTCCGGCAGGCAAGCGATGGACCATGCGGCCGTCGACAAAGGTTGGGGGAGCTTCCGGCGTGTCCGCTCTCACAACCCGGGCCTGCGCGCGCTTCAATCGTCCGCGTTCCGCCAGTGCGGCGCGGGTGATGACCAGAGCGAGCATCTGGCCCTCGGTCACATCGGGGGGCAGGTGGTCGACGAGCACCTCGGTGCCACTTTCGAGCAGTGCCACCCCGCGCCTGGTGCCCTTGAGCTTGGCGGTGAGCTGGCCCGAAACCCGCGTTCCGGCGGTGAGTTCGCCCGGCCAGCGCAGCTGCGCGGCCAGAACCTGCTCACCCTCGACCAGCAACGCGCGCGTTTCGGCGATGCCGTCTTCGATCAGCCACTCAGCCAACAGCAAATCCTGCTGCTTTGAGCAGCGCGCGGGTTTCGTAGAGCGGCAGGCCCATCACGCCCGAATGGCTGCCCCTGATCCATTCTATCAGCCCTTCAGCCGTGCCTTGAATGGCGTAGCCGCCAGCCTTGCCGTGCCATTCGCCCCCGGCGAGATAGGCGGCGGTTTCATCGGCGGAGAGCCGCTTGAAGTGCACCACGGTTTCGCTGAGCCGCTCGCGCAAGCTGCCATCTGGCGCACGCAATACCACACTCGAGAGCACCTGATGCCGCCGTCCGCTCATCAGTTCGAGGCAGGCGCGCGCTTCGGCTTCGGTTTCGGTCTTGGGCAGGATACGCCGGCCGACGGCCACCACGGTGTCACCCGCCAGCACATGGCCGGGTGTGCTCACCGCCAGCGCCTTTTCGCGGCCCATCCGCAGGGCATAGGCGCGCGGCAATTCGCCTTTCAACGGGGTTTCATCAATGTCGGCAGGCGACACGGCGTCCGGCACCAGCCCCAACCGCGCGAGCAATTCGCGCCGCCGGGGAGAGGCTGAAGCCAAAGTCAGGTGGAGTGTGCCCATCAGGGCAGCGTGCGATTACTGCGGCCCGGGACCGCCGCGGCCCGGCATGAAGCGGTAGGTGATGCGCGCCTTGGTGAGATCATAGGGCGTGAGTTCGCACAGCACTTCGTCGCCCACCAGCACGCGGATGCGGTTCTTGCGCATCTTGCCCGCCGTGTGGCCCAGCACTTCATGGCCGTTTTCAAGCTCCACCCGGAACATCGCATTGGGCAGCAACTCAACCACGCGCCCGCGCATTTCGAGGAGTTCTTCCTTGGCCATGAATTTCCTTTGTCTGTGGTGTGTGTCGATGGTGCGACGCACAATGCGCCGGTCGAAAATCTAGCGCGCTTTAGCGATGCGGGAACCAAAAGGGAAGGCTCGTGCTTTACTCCTGAAATCTGGCAGATAATGGCCGCTAATGCGTTTCGCTCGCAAGATATGCTGCTGATGCCGCGATTCGAGGAAAGGGTTTTGGCCCTGTCTTCGTTCAAGTTGAACCAAAGGGACCAAATGAACCTCTCTCCGCTCTCGATCGCGCTGCTGCGCGCTGGCACTTGTGCTGCCAGCCTCGCCGCCGCGATGCCGCTGCTTGCCAATGACAGCACACTTGCCCAGCCGCAGCCGGTCGCCGTTCCGCAAGAGGTTGACGAGGACGAACCCGAGACCGCCAGCGGTGACGTTGTGTCGGCCGACGAGATTGTCGTCAGCGGCAAGCGGATCCGCGGCCAGCTGCTGGTCGAGCAGGCCCCGCTGCTGGAACTGAACGAGGAAGCCATTGCCGCCGAGGGCGTGACCTCGATCACCGATCTCATCGCGCAGATCAGCGCGCGCACCGGGTCGGCCCGCGGGCGTGGCGGTGGCGGGCAGCCGGTGATCCTGGTCAACGGCATCCGCATCGGCTCCTTCCGCGAATTCGCCAATTATCCGCCCGAAGCGCTCGCCCGGGTCGAGGTTTTTCCTGAAGAAACCGCCCAGCGCTTCGGCTTCCCGCCCGATCGCCGCGTGATCAACCTGATCCTCAAGGACAATTACTCCAACCGCCAGGTCGATCTCGAATTCGAAATGCCCTCGCGCGGGGGCTTCAGCCGCAACGAGCAACAATTCGGGTTGCTGAAAATCGCCGATGGCGGGCGGATCAACGCCAATATCCAGGTCGAGGATGGCAGCCTACTGACCGAAGCCGAGCGCAACATTCCGCAGACCGATGGTTCGGTTTCGGCGGTGCCCGGCGATCCCGATCCGGCGGCGTTCCGCAGCCTTGTCGCCGATAGTTTCAGTCTGGACGCCAACCTGTCGTGGGCCAAGGCGATCATCGACAGCGGCGTCTCGCTCAGCGCCAACCTCAATTATGCGCGCAATGAAGGCCGCAGCCTTGATGGTCTCAACTCCGTGGTGCTGCGCGAGAATTTGCTCGACGACGGTGTGCTACGCACTTTCGGCGAAGACACGCCGCTCGAGCGCCGCACCTCGGCGGATACGGTCTCGGCCGCAGGTTCCGTGACCAAGCCGATCAACGCCTTCCGCCTCACCAGCACATTCGACGGATCGTTCAGCGAAACCGAGACCGAGATTGACCGGCGGTTCGATACGAGCGGGCTGGTCAGCGCGGCGCTGGCCGGGACGCTGGCAACCGATGGCCCGCTGCCGGCGAGCGCGGCGAACGGGCTCGATATCGCCTCGCGCCGCACCATCACGACCGAAAGCCAGACCACGCTCAACGGCCCGCTCGGGCAATTGCCCGCAGGCGAGCTGCTTGCGACCTTCGATTTCGGGCTGGACTGGCGCCGGATCGAAAGCGGCGATACCCGCAGCAACCTAGACACCGGGCTGACCCGCCGCCGCCTGTCGACCGGGACCAATCTGGTGGTTCCGCTGACCAGCCGCCGCGAAGGCTTTGCCGATGCGCTGGGGACCTTCACGCTCAACCTGCAGGCAGGCATCGAGGATCTGTCCGATTTCGGCGTGCTGGGCGATTGGAACGCGGGGCTGAACTGGGCGCCGTTTGACGGGCTCGATCTGTCGGCGACCTACATCTTCCGCGAAGTTGCGCCGTCGCTTTCCGCGCTTGGCGATCCGCAGATCACCAATTTCAACGTGCCCGTGTTCGACTTTTCGACCGGCGAAACGGTGCTTGCCACGGTCCGCACCGGCGGCAATCCCGATCTTCCGGCAGAAACCCAGCGCGACTGGAAGTTTGCCGCCAACTGGGAACTGCCGTTCTGGGAAAACACCCGCCTGTCAGTCGAATACATCCGCAACAAATCGAGCAATGTGGTGAGCGGCTTCCCGCAGATCACGCCCGAAATCGAGGCAGCATTCCCCGGTCGGGTTACCCGCGATGCCAATGGACGGCTGGTCGCGGTTGATCGGCGCTCGGTCAGCTTTGCCGAGACTCGGGCGAACCGGCTGCAATTCACCTTGTCGACCAATGGCAGCATCGGCGCGCCGGCAGAGGGCGGCTTTGGCGGCCCGGGCGGCGGCGGCCGCGGCAGTGGTGGACGTGGCGGGGGCGGCGCTCCGGCTCCGGCTGCTACACCACCGGCACCGACCACCGCGCCTGCCGCGGCGCCCCAGCCCGGTGCGGTTCCGGGCGGCGCTGCAGGGCGCTTTGGCGGCGCTGCGCCGACTGGCGAGCAACGCGAGCAGTTCATGGCCTTCCGCGCGCGGCTGTGCGCCGATGATGGGCTCGTCTTCCTCGACAAGCTCGTCGCAGCGATTGATAGCGGCGCGGATATCTCGGGAGAGTTCCCCGGGGTCGATGCCGCGCGGCTCGCACCTATGCTGGCACGGGTGCGCGGGGCCGATGGCAAGGTCGATCCCGAGAAGTTGGCGCAATTGCGCACCCGCATCTGCAGCTTCGATCCGGCGATGATGGGCGGTGCTACCGGCGGCGGTGCTCCCGGCGGGGCTCCGGGGCAGGGTGGTGCGCCAGCTGCCAACCCGCAGCTTGCCGCCTTCCGCGAACGTGCCTGCGGCCCCGATGGCAACGCCGCGATTGCTGAACTGATCGGCAAGATCGAGCGCGGCGAGGATGTCTCGGCCGAGCTTCCCGGGGTTGATCCGGCCTTCATCAAGATGGCGATTGACCGTTCGCGCGGCCCCGATGGCACGATCCCGCCCGAGGCGCTCGAGCAGTTCAAGCAGCGTTTCTGCGCGGCGGCTCCGGCTCCGGCGCAGGTCGCTGGCGGCGGCGCGCCTGCGGCGGCTGGCGGCGCACCTGCGGGCGGCCCGGCCTTCAACCCGCTTGCCCAGCGCAGCTTCCCCGGCTTCCGCTATTTCTTCAACCTCACCCACGCGATTGAGCTCGATAACGAGATCCTGATTGCGAACGGGCTCGATCCGCTCGATCAGCTGGATGGGCAGGCGACCGGGGCCTTCGGCCTGCCGCGCCATTCGAGCCGGTTGGAAGCCGGGCTGTTCGGCAAGGGCATGGGGTTCCGGCTGTCGGGCATCTACACGGGCGAAACGCGGCTGGACGGCGCAGTCGGCGGCACCGACCTCACCTTCGACGACATCGTAACCTTCAACCTGCGCATCTTTGCCAATCTCGGCGAAGTGACCGGCAAGAACGAAGGCGCACTCAAGGATCTCCGCGTCAGCCTTGTTGCCGACAACCTGTTCGATGCGCAACGCCGGGTGCGGGCCTCGAACGGCGACACGCCGATCAACTACAATCCCTTCGTGATCGACCCGCTGGGGCTGTATCTGGGGATCGATCTACGCAAGCTGTTTTGACTGGGAGCGCCTGCCCGTCCGGGCGGGCGCTTTCACCTCAGGCTGGTGTTTGCTTCTGCCAGTGCCTCGGCGCAGGCATAGCCGCTCGCCCAGGCCCATTGGAAGTTGTAGCCGCCGAGCCAGCCGGTGACGTCGACCGCCTCGCCGATGGCATAGAGGCCTGGGACTTTGGTGGCCTCCATCGTGCGTGAGGACAATTCCGTCGTGGCGATCCCGCCTGCGGTCACTTCGGCCTTGGCAAGGCCCTCGGTGCCATTGGGGGCAAAGCGCCAATCGGCCAGCCGTGCCTGCGCGGTGCGCAGGTCCTTGTCCGACAGATTGCCAAGCTCGCGCTCCAACGCGAGCTTGTCCGCCAGCGCGTCGGCCAGCCGCGCGGGCAGAGCTTCGCGCAGCAGCGTGCGCAGGTGCGTGCGCGGCCGGTCGCGCTTGGCGGCGAGCAGCCAGTCGGTCGCGGCATCGGGCGTGAAGGTGATGCCGACCTCCTCGCCGTGCCGCCAATAGCTGGAGACCTGCAGGATCGCCGGGCCGGACAGGCCCTTGTGCGTGAACAGCGCGGCTTCGGCGAACTCGGTCTTGCCGGCCCGCGCGCGCACTGGCGCGGCCACGCCTGAGAGCTCGCGGAACAGCGCATCCTCGCCGCCCAGCGTCAGCGGGACGAGGGCAGGGCGGGGTTCGACCACCTTCAATCCGAATTGCCGTGCCAGCCGATAGGCAAAATCGCTCGCGCCCATCTTGGGGATCGACGGCCCGCCGGTGGCGATGACCAATGCGGGTGCCTGCCACTGGCGGCCATCGGTGGCGGTGACGGTGAAGATGCCATCCGCATCCCGCGCCACCTTTGCGACATCAACCTCGCAGGTCAGCGTCACGCGGTCTGCCGGGCATTCGTCCAGCAGCATCGCCACGATCTGCTTGGCCGAACCATCGCAGAACAATTGCCCGAGCGTCTTTTCGTGCCACGCGATCCCGTAGCGTTCGACCAGTGCGATGAAATCCGCCGGGGTGTAGCGCGCCAGCGCGCTCTTGGCGAAATGCGGGTTGGCCGAAAGGTAGTTCGCTGGCCCTGCGCCAAGATTGGTGAAATTGCACCGCCCGCCGCCCGAGATCAGGATCTTCTTCCCCGGCGCATCCGCCTTCTCCAGCAACGCCACGCTGAGGCCGCGCTGGCCCGCTTGCCCTGAGGCAAACAGCCCGGCCGCGCCCGCGCCGAGGATGATGACATCATACTGGTCCATTGCGGCGCGGATAGGCGCTGGCGAGGGAATTGCCAATCGCCCCCTTCCGTCCCTATTGGGCGAGCATGGCCCGAACCCCCGCAGGCACCCCTAACGACCCCCGCGGTGCGGAGCGCTTCAACGAGGAGCGTGCCGCCTATACTGTTTCCAGCGCCCAGCCCGATCTTGAGGGCGGGGTCGAGGCCATCCGCAACACCGTGAAGGTGCTAAAGCCCACGCCGGGCGTTTACCGGATGCTCGATGCGCGCGGCGAGGTGCTGTATGTCGGCAAGGCGCGCAGCCTGAAGGCGCGGGTGGCGAATTACACCCAGATCGCCGGCCTTTCGGGTCGTTTGCAGCGAATGGTTAGCCAGACGCGCGCGATGGAGATCATCACCACCAATTCCGAGGCCGAGGCGCTGCTGCTCGAAGCGCAGTTGATCAAGCGCTTTCGCCCGCCGTTCAACGTGCTGCTGCGCGATGACAAGAGCTTCCCCTTCATCCTGCTGCGCGCCGATCACGCCTTCCCGCGCATCCAGAAGCATCGCGGTGCGCGGCGGGCCAAGGGCAATTACTACGGGCCGTTTGCCAGCGCGGGGAGCGTCAACACCACGCTGAACGCGCTGCAGAAACTGTTCCTGCTTCGCTCCTGCACCGACAGCTTCTTCAACAACCGCGACCGGCCCTGCCTGCTCTACCAGATCAAGCGATGCTCGGCGCCGTGTGTGGGGCGCATCTCAGAGCCGGATTACGACGCGCTGGTGCGGCAGGCGAAGGATTTCCTGTCCGGCAAATCGGGCGCGGTTCAAGCCGATCTGGAGCGGCAGATGGCCGAGGCGGCGGAGAATCTGCAATTCGAAACCGCCGCTATGTTGCGCGACCGGCTGCGCGCCGCGACCTTTATCCAAGGTTCGCAAGCGATCAACGCGGCGGGCTTGGGCGATGCCGATATCTTCGCGCTCGCGGCCAAGAACGGGCAGATGAGCGTGCAGGCTTTCTTCATTCGCGGCGGGCAGAACTGGGGCCACCGCGCCTTCTTCCCGCGCCACACCAATGATGTCGAGGAAGCGCAGGTGCTCGCTAGCGTGATGCTGCAATTCTACGAGGAAGTGCCCCCGCCGCCGAACATCCTTGTCGACCGCGAACTGCCCGAGCGCGAGTTGATCGAGGCGGCGCTTTCGGAAGTGGCGGGGCGCAAGGTGCGCATCTCCGTTCCCGAGCGCGGCGACCGGCGCAAGTTGATGGCACAGGCACAGCGCAACGCCATCGAGGCACTCGAACGGCGGCTGGCCGAGACCGGCACCAAGGCGCGGCTCAACCGCGAGCTGGCCGAGTTTCTCGAGCTGGATGCGCCGCCGCAGCGGATCGAGGTCTATGACAACAGCCATATCCAGGGCGCCAAGGCGGTCGGCGCAATGGTGGTGTCCGGCCCGGACGGGTTCGAGAAGGGCCAATACCGCAAGTTCAACATCCGCGAGGCGCAGTCGAACGATGACTTCGCGATGATGCGCGAAGTGATGGGCCGCCGGTTCCGCAACTTTGCCGATGGCGAGGAGAACCCCGAGGCCAAGGCGGGCGGGCACGAGACGATCCTGCCCGATCTGATCCTGATCGATGGTGGCAAGGGCCAGCTTTCCAGCGTTGTGCGCGTGCTCGAAGAAATCGGCATCGCCGACGAGATCGCCGTCGTCGGCGTCGCCAAGGGGCCGCACCACGGTCGCGATGGGCGCGAGGTGTTCCACTTCCCGGACGGGCGCGAGAAGATGCTCCCCGTCAACTCGCCGCTCTTGTTTCATCTGCAGAACCTGCGCGACGAAGTGCACCGCTATGTCATCGGCGCACACCGGGCCAAGCGTTCCAAGGCGATCACCGCCTCGCCGCTCGACGAAATTCCCGGCATCGGCCCGGCGCGAAAGCGTGCGTTGCTGCTGCATTTCGGGACGGCGAGCAAGGTGCGCGCGGCCGCGCTTGAAGACCTGCAACGCGCGCCCGGTGTCAGCGCCACGGTGGCGCGCAAGGTCTATGATTTCTACCACGCGGGCGGCTAGGGTGGGCGGATGATCCTGCCCGAGGCCAAAGTCACCGTCGAACGCATCGGCCGCGAGGGCGAGCCCTTGGTGATCATCGACAATTTCACCGGCCAACCCGAGCGGCTGCGCGCGATGGGCACGGCTGCGCAGTATCATCCTGCCGGGGTCGATTATCCCGGCCGGCGCGCGCTCGCGGATCCGTCCTATCTCGATCTGCGGCGCGAGTTGATGATGCAGGTCATGGCGCGCGTGTTCGGGCTGTCGCGGGGCGTGCAATGCGAGATCGCGGCGTTCTCGCTGGTGACATTGCCCCCCGAGAAATTGTCACCCCGCCAGCGCATTCCGCATCATGATCATTCCGACGCCGGACGGGTGGCGATCATGCATTATCTCGGCGGGCCGGAGACGGGCGGCACCGCCTTCTACCGCCACCGCCGCACCGGGTTCGAGGCGATCACGCCGCAGCGCGAGGTCGCCTATGCGGCTGCGCTGGCCGAGGACGAGCGCGAATTCGGCCCGCCGCCGCCCGGTTATCCGTTAGGGGACAGTGCGGCTTACGAACAAATCGGCGCGGTCGAGGCGCGTATCGACCGGTTGGCGCTGTATCGGGGACGGCAATTGCATTCGGGGATTATCCCCGATCCGGCCGCGCTCTCGGAAGACCCAGGCGCGGGACGCCTGACGGTCAATATGTTCCTGTTCGGCAGTTGACGGGGCAAGCCTCCCAAGTCCCGCTCTTTCTTCCACGCTTGTCGTTCGCGCGCGCCTCAGGCAAAATACGGGCGGGAGCACTGGCGATTTGCCCGTGCTGGTTGATGGGGAGGTTGGCGATGAAAATGCAGTGGAAGATGGCAATAGCCGGCGTGCTGGCGCTGGCGGGCGTGACGGCAGTGGCTGCGCAGGAAGACAAGATGTGGCGGCCCGACGCTCCGCCCGAAGCCATCATCTATCGCGATTCCGGCTATCAGGGTCCGGCCGTGAACGTCAGCCAGCCGCAGCCCAATCTCGGACTTGCGTGGCGGGTCAATGCGATTCGTGTGCGCGCCGGGCGCTGGCAATTGTGCGAGCGGACCAATTATCGCGGGGACTGTCGCACCGTCGACTATGACCGTCCGGTGCTCGGCACACCCATGCGTGGGATAATGGTCCAATCGATGCGCCCGATCGGCGGCGGGGGTTCAGGCGGTAACGAGCCGGGCCGCAACCCCTCGTTGCGTGGCATGGCATCGGAGTTCTATCCGGCGCCCGCGCGTGGCGGCTACCGCGTTCTGGCCTGCCCTACGGGCAGCGCTACTGCCAGCTGCGCCCAGCGCAATGCGAATAATTTCTGTGGTGCAATGGGCTGGCGGCGTTCGGCGCGTCAGACGATGGAGACCGTCCGCCAGCGCACCTATCTTGCCGACGTGGTGTGCACCAATTCGTCGATCTGATGCGGAACAGGGGGCGGATCGGCAAGCGGTCCGCCCCCGTTACGTTTACTGACCGTCGAGCGCCTTGCTCACCAGCACATTGACCGAGACGCGGCGGTTCTGCGCGCGACCTGCGGCGGTGGTGTTGTCGGCGGCGGGGTCAGCGGTTGCCATGCCGGTCGGCGTGAGCATCCGGTAAGGCTTCCACTTGCACACCTGCTGGAGGTGGTTGACCACGGCGGCTGCGCGCTTTTCCGAGAGCGTCTGGTTCAGATCCTGCGATCCGGTGGAATCGGTGTAGCCGAGCACCAGCATCAGCGAATTCTCGTTGGCCCCGGCCTCCTGCGCCGCGGCGCAAAGTTCCGACTTGGCACCGGGTGAGATTACCCATTTGCCCGTGTCGAAATAGACGTTGGTGGTACTCTTGAGGTTGTACTTGTCGATGTCGCCAAGCCGGCCGCGCAGCGCTTCAGTGGCGGCGGCGTTCTGTTCGATCGCGGCGCCCTGCTGGGCGAATTGCTGCGCGGTGCCGCCGCGGATCATCGCCGCGATCACCCGGTCATCGCTGGTGAAGCGCACTTCGCTGGCGACCAGCCCGTCGCCATAAACGCGGGTGCGCACCTTGACCGGCAGGCCGTTGATCAGTGCGCTCTGGTCGAAGGTCTTGTTACCGATCCCGAGGAACCCGCCGCGGGTACGGATTTCGGTGTCGGGGTGGAGCGTCAGGATCGTGCTGGTGCCATCCTCTGCCGTCACCTGCAGGCGCTGGCCCTGTCGCGCCGAGATGATACCTTCGACGCGCGGGCCTTCGTTCATCTCGGCCATCGCTGGCAGATTGCCATAGACCGTGGTCAGCACCTCTCCGCCGTCAGTCGACTGGGCGGACAAGCCATGCGCTGCGGGCAGCGCCAGAGCGGCGAGCAACGCCAGCGAGAGTGTCGCGCGCGTGGTGCGGGCAGAGGTGGTCATTTGCGTGTGTGCTCCTGTGTTCGGGCCAGCGATCCCGTATGGAATGGCCCTTCGTTGGCTTTATGCCTGCACACCGGTGTTCAGAACAACCTTGCTGCCAGATGAACGCAATTGCCCCAGTTGCCACAGGAGCGGGCAACCGGGGCAAGGGATACGACGAGCCGAGCCGTTGCGGGCGCGGCAGATGCCGGTTTAGTTGGCCGCCTGACTGGCTATCCAGCGGTCGATCTTCTCTTCCAGCACCTTCAAAGGCAGGCCGCCGGTGTTCAGCACCTGCTCGTGAAACGCCTTGATGTCGAACCGCGCGCCCAGCTTGAGCTCGGCCTTCTTGCGAAGTTCCTGGATCGTGAGCGCGCCGATCTTGTAGGCCAGCGCCTGGCTCGGGATGGCGATGTAACGATCGACTTCGGCGACCACTTCGGTGCGGGTCATGCCGGAGTTGTTCATCATGAAATCGACTGCCTGATCGCGAGTCCAGCCCTTGGCGTGGATGCCGGTATCGACCACCAGCCGCATCGCGCGCAGTTGTTCGTCCTGCAGCGTGCCGTAACGGTTCCACGGGTCCTTGTAGAAGCCCATCTCGTTGCCCAGCGTCTCGGCATAGAGCGCCCAGCCTTCAACGAAGGCCGTGGTGCCGCCGTAACGCATGAAAGCGGGCAGGGCCTCGTTTTCCTGCGCGAGGCTGATCTGGAAGTGGTGCCCCGGCGCGCCTTCGTGGAGGTAGAGCGTGACATTGCCCGGCGTCAGCCGGCTCGGCAGATCATAGGCGTTGAAATAGAACACCCCGGGGCGCTTTCCGTCGGCCGAACCCGATTGGTAGGAACCGCCCGCCTCGAACTGTTCGGTCGAGGGATCATAGGGCCGGATTTCCAGCGGCGACTTGGGCAGCAGCGAAAAGAAATCGCCGATCTTGGCGTCAACCTCGCGCCCGATGCGGTAATAATCCTCGGTCAGCGCATCGCGGGTCTTGGGCTGGAACTTGGGATCGGTGCGGACATAGTCGAAGAATTCGGTAAGCGTGCCCGTAAAGCCGACTTCGGACTTGAGCTGTTCAAGCCCGGACTTGATCCGCGCCACTTCCGACAGGCCGAGCTGGTGGATGGTTTCGGGATCAAGCGGCAGGGTGGTCGAATCCTCGACCAGCTGCGCATAAAGCTCCGCGCCGCCCTTCATCTGCAACAGGCCGACGCTGGTGCGCGAAACCGGCAGATATTCGTCGCGCAGGAAATCGCGCAGACGCGTGTTGGCGGCGTAGATGTCGCCGGTCTTGGCTTCGTAAGCCGCCGTCAACCGCGCCTTGTCAGCATCGGAGAAGTCCGCCGGGAATTCCTTGACCGGCCCCATGAACTGCGATTCCGCCAACGGCATGTTGATCTGGGTGTCGAGCTGGGTGACCATGATCTCGACCGTCAGCCGGGTTTCGAGCACGCCGCTCGCCATGCCTTCGCGGAACTTGGCAATCGCGCGGTCGACGAAGGTGATATAGTCATTGTGGCGCTTCAGATTGTCCTCGTAGTTGGCGAGGGTCTTGAAGGGCGCCACGCCCTTGCCGCTGGCGAAGTTGGGATAGAAGGTGTGCAGCCCGAAGAAGTGGTTGAGCGGGCGCACCTCGGTCAGGTCGCGGATACGGTCGGTCGCGCCGGCAAGTGCGCGTTCCTCGGTATACTTGAATACATCATAGGCGAGCTGGTCGGTGGCCGAGAGCTTCGTGCGGTCGATCTGCGCGAGCAGGGCGAGGTTGAGCTGGGTATCGGTGCGTGCGGCGATGAAGGCGGTATCCGTGAGGAAATCGCCCAGCGTATCGGCATTGCTATCGTCGCCGCGGAACAGGCGGCCGAGCGGATTGAGTGCCAATTCGCGTGCGTCGGCGTCTTCGAACAGCGCGAACAGCTTGTCGTGTTCGGTCTGGGCAGTTGCCGTGGCGGCGGTGGCCGGTGCAGCTGCGGTTTCGGCCAGCGCTGGCACGGTTGCAAACAGCAGCGCGCTCGAAGCGGCAAGAATTACGCGTAGTTTCATGGAATAGCCCCTGATCGGTTCAATCGCGGAGGGCTACGCCGGAGCGGTCTCCTTCGCAAGCATCGCGGCGACGAGCCGACGAGGCGCTTCGACCGGTGTCATGGCGTCAGTGCCATCCGGGCGGCGCGAAAGGCGGCATCCTTGCGCAATTGCTCATGCTCGACCCACACCGAATGGGTGCCCGAACTCAGCTTGTGCGGCAGCGCGAGGCGGCAGATCGGGCCTTTGGCAATGTCGCTCGCATCGATGATCGCGCATTCGGAGGTGCCGGTGTTCTCGTCGATGAGGAAGGTGACGAGGTAGCCATCATCTTCGCGTTCTTGCTGGCCTACCGCTTCGCTGCTTGAGGCCGTCGCCCCTTTGCGCGGGATCATCGGGCTTTCGCTCGCATAGACGCCTTCTGGCAGGCGATAGACCTGTTCCTCGCCTGTTTCGGTATCGTGGCGGACATAGCCGTTGAACAGGAACCAGCCGGGCCGCGTGGTGGTCGACCAGACGTAGCGGCTCTTGCGCATCGCGAAGGCCGGGTTGATCATCCCGAATTCCACGATCCGGTCGGACAAGCGCTCCTCGCGGGTTTCGCCCGTCGTCAGGTTGAAGCGCCAGCGGTGCAGGCGGCTCTGGAACGAGTGCTCGTCCACATAGGCCATCATGTGGCTGTAACGGCCCATCTCTTCGAGCGGATCGGGCATCGGCTTGGCCTGGTGATACCCTTCGAGGATGACTTCATCCCCTTCTTCCCACGCGTTGGTCCAGTGGAGCACGTAAGTCGGCGCTGCTTCGAACCAGCGGATGTCCTCAGGCTGGCCATGGCGCGGGATCAGCGCGAACCGGGTCGGCACCCCCTCGTGAATCCGTGCGGCGTGAATATCGCGCCGCAGAAGCTCCTCGTCCCAGAACAGTGGCATATCATTGAGGATCGACCAGTTTTTGGTGATCGCCATATCGTGCGGCAGGCGCGGGCCGGGCAGCGGGACAGGCACATAATGCACCAGCGCGCCAGTGCGATCGACCACCCCGTAATGCATGAAAGGCGCATATTTGGAGTAGTTGAAGAACATCATCTCGCCGGTCGCCTCGTCCACCTTGGGGTGGGCTGAGATGCCGTCGAGCGGCACCCACGGCGCCTTGCCGCGGCTCCCCAGCGTCACCGGATCAAGCATCCACGCCTCACCGCACTGATACAGCGTGGCATAGGCCGTGCCGGCGTGGACGATGATATCGGTGGAGCCGGTGTCCTTGAGCCCGCCATGCGCGCCAAAGCCGGGGCGCTTTGATGTGCCTGCCGGATCCATCAACCCGCCCCACAGCGATTGACCGGCAATCTGCTCGGCCTCGAAGCAATGGGTGCGCACGAAACGGTTGCGATAGCTCGCCTTGCCGCCCGAGATATTCACCTGATGGATCATCGCATCGCCATCGAAGGGGTGATGGCGACCTAAGGGCTGATGCACCTGATTTTCGGTATTGCGCAGATAGATGCCGTCGATGTCGGCCGGGATAGCGCCTTCGATCACCTGCAATTCGGCGACATCGACTTCTTCGTGCAGCGGCGTCCACGGCCCTGTCAGATAGGGGTGGTTCGAAGGTTCGAGCGAAGTCCGCACTGGCGGGTGGCGCGTGATCTGCATGATGTCTCTCCCACGCCCGAGACTAGCGATGGGCGGCGGTCTGGCAAGCTGGTATGCAATGTGTGGGGGCGCGGAAAAATTGATCCCGATCAAAGCCAGCCGCTTCATTCGGGGCGATCATCATTGGCATCAATGGGAGACACGCCATGAAATCCATTCTGCTTCACATCGATCACGACACCGCGCTGAAGGCCCGCCTGCAAGTGGCGCTGGATATTGCGCGGGCGTGCGGCGGCCATATCACCTGCCTCCAGGCGGTCAGCTACGAGGTCTTTGCGCCGGGCGACTTCTATGGCTCGGCGATTGCCGCTGCGATGCCGGTGATCAAGGAGAACGCCGAAAACCTGCGCGCCGAAACCGAGGCGCAGCTCGAAAACGAGGGCGTGATGTGGGACTGGCGTTTCGTTTACGGGATCGCCTCGCACCGGTTGCTCGAACATTCGCCGCTGGCCGATGTGGTGATCGTAGGCCCGTCTGATCTCGGCGACGGTGGGCGGGGGCCTTCGGCGATTGCGGGCGATCTGGCGCTGCACGCGCCGGTGCCGGTGCTGGTTGTGCCGGGCGACGCAAAGAGCTTCGATGTCACCGCGCCGGCCATGGTCGCATGGAACGGCTCAGCCGAGGCGGCCCATGCGTTACGCGCGGCCGTGCCGCTGCTGGCCGCCGCGCGCAAGGTCTGGCTGGTGAGCATCGCCGAAGCTGGCGACAGGGCTCCGCGCTTCGATCTGCCCGCACTCGACGGCGCGCAATATCTCAGCCGCCACGGGATCGCCTGCGAGGTGGTCGAGGTGCCGCGCGGCGATGCGAAAATCGCCGACACCCTGTTCTCCGCCGCACAGATGCGCGAATGCGGGGTGATGGTGATGGGCGCCTATGGCCACGCACGGCTGGCCGAGATGCTGCTGGGCGGGGTGACGCGCCAGATGCTGACCGAACCGCAGATGCCTATTCTTCTCGCTCACTGAGCTCGTCATTGCGAGGAGCCGGAGGCGACGCGGCAATCCATGGATCGACCTTGCCGCTTGCCGAAGCGTCAGGTCATGGATTGCTTCGCTTACGGCTCGCAATGACGCGGGGCGTTATTTGGCAATCCTCCGACGCATCATGCCTTCCTGCGCGACGCTGGCCACCAATTCTCCGGCGAGATTGAAGATCCGTCCACGATTGAACCCGCGCCCTCCGCCGCTCCATGGCGCGTCTGTGGCGTAGAGCAGCCATTCATCGGCGCGCGCATCGCGGTGGAACCAGAGCGCGTGATCGAGGCTCGCGCCGACCAGCTCGTTGCGCATCCAGCTCAGCCCATGCGGCAGCGCGCTGGTGCCGAGCAGGGTGTAGTCGCTGGCATAGGTGATGATCGCGCGGTGCAGCGCGGGCGTATCGTCCGCGCCGGTGATCGGTGCAGCGACCCGGAACCAACTGTGCGCGCGCGGTTCGCGCGGTTCGCTGCTCATCCAGTGCAGGCGGTCGGTGGTGCGCATCTCGATCGGGCGCGGGCGCAGCATCATCCGGCGCTGCTGCTCGTTGAGCCGATCGCCCCAGGCTTCCGCAATTTCGCGGCGCTGCTCCATGTCGGAGCGTAGTTCATCAGGCCGCGGCACATCGGGCATGGGGGAATCTGCGTGCTCCAAGCCTTCTTCGGGGAGCTGGAAACTGGCGGTGAGGTTGAGGATCGGCACCGCGATGCCGTCCTCGTTCTCCTGCGCGGCGACCACCCGGCGGTTGGCAAAGCTCTTGCCGTCGAAATCGCGTTCGATGCGGTATTCGATGGCTGCGCCCTCGCGTCCGCCGCGCAGGAAATAGGCGTGGAGCGAGTGCGCGCGCTTGCCGTCGGTCACCGTGCCTTGCGCGGCCTGCAGCGCCTGCGCCAGCACCTGCCCGCCGAACACGCGCCCAATGCCGTCAGCCTGCGGCGGCCCAGCATAAACGTCGGCCGCGCGTTTTTCGACGGTCAGCAAGCGGATCAGGCCGGCGACGAGCTGTGCGGGGGTGGGCGTGTCAGTCATGGCGCAGGGCCATGCGTGGCGGTTACGAGCCGGTCAAGCCCAGCTTGCGCATCGCCCGGAAGGCATAGGCCTTGGCGAAGTTCTGGTGCGGCCAGCGGCCCGGGGCTGTGGGCGAGAAGCCGCGGCTGCGCAGGATCGCGTTGAAGATGCGCGCGTCGCTTTCGCGGTAGCTCCACTCGCTGCGCCAGGTGATCGAGAGCGAGACCGAGGGGGCAGCTCCATTGCGCACGAAATGCGGCGCCATCACGGGCACAAACAGCGCCTCGCCCGGCGCGAGTGGAAATTCAGTGCCATGGTCAAGGAAGCTGTCATCCCACTTCAACTCGCGCGGGCCGCCCGAATGGTAGGTTTCGTGTGCCTCGTCCGGCACGAAGCGGGCATCGCCTGCTGGAAACTGGGTCATCACCTTGTGCCCGCGGATCTGGAGCAGGATATTGTGTTCGGGATCAAAGTGATAGGGCGTCACCGAGTTGGGGCTGGAGACGAAGATGAAGCCCTGCGGGGTCAACATCGCGCCGGTCGCCGCCTCGATCTCGGGGCGGATTTCTTCCAGCAATCCGAGCAGAAGGTCTTCGTAAGCAGGCACTTGTTCGATATTCTTGAGCACCGCCCAGCTTTGTGCGTCGGCCACACGGCGGATCGTTTCGGCGATCGTGAGGCCGTTCGAGCCCGGTTTGCCGTCCACCCCGATCGGCAGATCGCCGCGGTTATATTCGACCGAAGTGATCGGCAGGCGTTCGGCCAATTGCGCCAGCGCCTCGATCTCCAGCAAGGGGTGGCTGGTGAGGCTGTGGGTGAGAATATGCGGCTTTTCCGGATAGTTGGCGGCAAACCGCGCGCGCGACGCGGCGGCAAAGACGGGTGCGGACAGCGCATCGGCAAATTGGGCAGGGGCGTTCATCAGGTGCTCCTTGATCGGGTCTCGTAAGCCATCAGCAGGCGAAAAAAGCCGCGGCGCAGCGGGCCGCCGATGGCGATGTTGCGGCTCACCATGCGGCGCTTGTCCCGCCACAGGCGTTCAATCATCGGGTGGCCTTCCACCGCGCAGCTATCGGTCCATTGCAGGCCCGGCCGTTCGAGCAGTGCGAGGTTCTCCAATTGCAGCAACAACCCCGGCGAAAACCGCGCATAAGCTTCGTCAAAGGCGGTCTTGAAGCTGTAAGCCCCCGGCAAAGTGATGAAATTCGCGAGCATAGCGATCGCCCGGCCATCGAGCCGCAAAGCCAGCCGCTCCAGCCGCCCTGCCGCCGCCGCGCCCGCCAGCGATTGTTCGAACAGCCCGCGGGTCTCGCCGGCACTGGCCAGCGCCGATCCGCCCGCGCCCTTCCACCCGGCGGCTTCCAAGGCGAGGAATTCGGCGATCCATTCGGCCAGACCCTCCTCGCCCTCGCAGCGTTCAAAGGTGAGGCTGCCTTCCTCGGCGAGGCGATTGTGCTGACGGCGCAGCTCTTTGCGCTTCTTTTGCGACATCGCTGCTTCGAGATAGGCCGCCGCGCTCATGTCGCCGGTCAGCATGGCGCGCTGCTGTTCGGCGACGTTGTAATGCTTGCGGGTGCCTTGCGCCGCCAGCACCCTTTCGAGCGATGCGTTGAGCGGTCCATCGGCGGGCAGCATCGGCAGGTGCAGAAACAGCGCGCGGCGTGCCATACGGTCGAAATGGGCGAGCAGCGCGCGCCAGAACTCCTCTTCGAGCTCCTCGGCAACTAGCGGCGCGCCGCAAAAGGCATTGGCGTGGAGCCAGCCGGCGGCATGGGTGACAGCGTGGCCGTAATAGGCCGCGCTGCGCCGGACCGGCATCAGCCCGGCGAGGCGTCCGTCATGGAACCAAGCCTTGATGACCACCCCATCGCTTGCGCCCCACTGCGCCAGCGACGGGAGCAGGAACCACGGCTCGAAAAAGGGATTGGGCTCGCTCGCCTTGCCCACGAGGCGCTCCCACGCGGCGATGAAGGCAGGATCGGCTACTTCTGATGGGGTGAGCAGGCGCATGACGCTGTGCAGCGGCGCGGCCAGCCCTTCAGGCGCGCTGCCGGTGCGAAAGCTGGTCGCCCGTGCCATGTCCATCGCCGTTAACCCCATTAGCCCGCGCCCTACGGGCATTCACGGGGGGAAATGGCACAAGGCGATTAAGAAAGCCTCTGCGCAAAGCCGTGCTGTCCGATGCGGGGACAGGGGCGCGGTGCAAAATTAAACCCCGCCGGAATTGCTCCCGGCGGGGTTAGGTAGGTTAGCGATGATGGGCGGGTTACGTTGCTCCCGCCGCCAGCGCCGCGAGCAGCAGCAAAGCGACGATGTTGGTGATCTTGATCATCGGGTTCACCGCCGGGCCAGCAGTATCCTTGTAGGGATCGCCGACGGTATCGCCCGTCACGGCGGCCTTGTGGGCTTCGGAGCCCTTGCCGCCGTGGTTGCCGTCCTCGATGTACTTCTTGGCATTGTCCCATGCGCCGCCGCCTGAGGTCATCGAGATGGCGACGAACAGGCCGCCGACGATCACACCGAGCAACAGTGCGCCCAACGCGGCAAAGCCGTTGGCCTGACCAGCCACAGCGGTGATCACGAAGTAGACCACGATCGGTGCCGCCACCGGCAGCAGCGAGGGAATGATCATCTCCTTGATCGCCGCCTTGGTGACGAGATCGACGGTGCGGGCGTAGTCCGGCTTGACCTCGTAGGTCATGATGCCCGGGTTCTTGGCGAACTGGTCGCGCACGTCCTTCACCACTTCGCCCGCAGCCCGGCCCACTGCCGTCATGCCCATTGCGCCGAACAGGTATGGCAGCAACGCGCCGAGCAGCAGCCCGACGATGACATAGGGGTTTTCCAGGCTGAAATCGACCGTCACACCCTCGAACAGCTCGCGCAGATCGGCGGTGTAGGTGGCGAACAGCACCAGTGCGGCGAGGCCTGCCGAACCAATGGCATAGCCCTTGGTCACGGCCTTGGTGGTGTTGCCCACCGCGTCCAATGCATCGGTCTTCTCGCGCACGCTTTCATCCAGCCCGGCCATTTCGGCGATACCGCCGGCATTGTCGGTGACAGGACCGTAAGCATCGAGCGCCACGACCATGCCCGCCAGCGCCAGCATCGAGGTGGCCGCATAGGCAATCCCCATCAGCCCAGCCAGCTGGAAGGCGATGATAATGCCGGCGCAGATCACCAGCGTCGGCAGCGCGGTCGATTCCATGCTGATCGCAAGGCCCTGGATCACGTTGGTGCCATGGCCCGTTTCCGAAGCCTTGGCGATCGAGCGCACCGGGCGGTAATTGGTGCCGGTGTAATACTCGGTGATCCAGATGATCAGGCCGGTGATGACGAGGCCGAGGAACCCGCAATAGAACAGGGTGCGGCCGTTGTAGGCCTGCCCTGCAATCGCGCCTTCCATGTCGCCCAGTGCATAGCTGATTGCCCACCAGATCGCCGGGACTGACAGCACGGCGGTGACAAGGAAGCCCTTGTACATCGCGCCCATGATGTTCTTGCCGCCGCCGAGGCGCACGAAGTAGGTGCCGATGATCGAGGTAACGATGCACACGCCGCCAATCAGCAGCGGCAGCGCCATCAGCGCAGCAAGGTTTTCCGCGCCCTTCAGCAGCAGCGCAGTCAGCACCATGGTGGCGCCGACGGTGACGACGTAAGTTTCGAACAGGTCAGCCGCCATCCCGGCGCAGTCCCCCACATTGTCGCCGACGTTGTCAGCGATCACGGCGGGGTTGCGTGGGTCATCCTCGGGGATCCCGGCTTCGACCTTGCCGACGAGATCCGCGCCGACGTCTGCCGCCTTGGTGAAGATCCCGCCGCCCAGACGCGCGAAGATCGATACCAGCGATGCGCCCAGCGCCAGCGAGGTGAGGCCGATCACCACCGGGCGGCTGTCAGGAGCCAATCCCGCAGGGCCGGTAAGATAATAGAAGAAGCAGGCAATCGCGAGCAGCGCGAGGCCGGCCACCAGCATCCCGGTGATCGCGCCTGCGCGGAACGCCAGCGTCAAGCCCTCTTGCAGTCCCTTCATCGCGGCTGCGGCCGTGCGCACGTTCGAGCGCACCGACACGTTCATGCCGATGAAGCCCGCCACGCCTGAAAGCACCGCGCCGATCACGAAGCCGACTGCCGGGATCGCGCCCAGCGTGGCTGCGACGATCACCGCGACAATCACGCCGACGATCGCAATCGCAGTGTATTGGCGCTTCAAGTAAGCTTGCGCGCCTTCCTGAATCGCACCGGCGATTTCCTGCATCTTGGCGTTCCCGGCATCCGCGCCGAGCACCTGACGGCTGGTGATGAAGCCATAGACAATGGCAAGCATCCCCAGCCCAATCGAAATGAGCAATAAATTCACGAGCTATCCCCTCTCGTCTTATGTTCTTCCCGTGGGAGCCATGCGCCGCAATAGATCCCTCTGGCGCAAGGACGCACAGTCATAGGGAATCGGCGAAAGGTGGCAAGCCTCGGACAGGCCGAAGCCCCGCTTTGCTGCGGGTTTCACCAGTTTTGGCAGGTAGTGCGCGGCGCTCGCGGCTCAGCCGTGGCGGTATCCGAGGCGCGCGGGATCATCGAGCGGGGCTTCGTCGAGCAGCAACGGGGCGCCGCTGCGGGCGCGCACTTCGCCGATGCGGATCGCGGGGACGGGCAACGCGACGCCGTCGGGCGCGGTGAACAGCAGTTCGTAATCATCGCCCCAGCGCACGCAATCAGCGAGCCGCGTGCGGTCGGCGACGGGCAGGGCGGCGCTATCGAGCGCCAGCGTCACGCCGCTGGCCCAGCCCATCCGCCAGCAATCGAGCAGCAGTCCGTCCGAGATATCCATCATCGCGGTTGCCAAGGGCGCAAGCGCTCGGCCCTCGGCCAAGCGCGGCACCGGGCGGTTGAAGGCGGCGCGGTGCTCGGGATCGCCCTCATAGCCGAGCATTGCGCGCCCGACCGGGCCGGTGACATAGACCCCGTCGCCCTCCGTGGCGCCTTGGCGCGAGGGCACTGGCGAATGGGTCGCCCGTCCTATGGCCGTCATGCCGTAAGTGCTGGTGCCGGTGGTCGCCACAGTATCGCCGCCCAGCAGCGGCACACCGTAGGTGACAAGGCCATCGTTCAGCCCCTCCAGAAACCGCGCATCATCGCTCCCCAGCGAATAGCCGAGCAGCACGCCGATGGGTTCGGCCCCCTTGGCGGCGAGATCGGAGAGGTTGCAGGCGAGCAGCTTCCACGCGACGTCAGCCATATCGGCAGCGGCAAGGAAATGCGTGTCCTCGGACATCATGTCGTGGGTGATGACAAGCGTCTCGCTGCCGACTTGCAGGATCGCGCAGTCATCTTCCAGCCCGCGCGCCCCGGCGTGAAGCGGCAGTTTGCGCAGGGCGGCAACGAATTCGGTTTCGTTCATAACAGCAAACCGGAGTTTAGCCTGCGCGCGCCTCTTTGGCGACAGCATCGAGAATGCCGTTCACAAACTTGGCCTGCCCATCGTCGAAGAACGCCTTGGCGACATCGACATATTCGGTGATCGCGACCGCCACGGGCACATCAGCGCGGGCGAGGAGTTCATAGGTGCCGGCGCGCAGCACCTGCAGCATCGACTTGTCGAGCCGGGCGAGGGTCCATCCGGCGGCCAGTTTGCTCTCCAACAACGCATCGATCTCGTCGCGCCGCGCATCCACGCCGCGCACCACATCATCGAAGAACGGCACTTCGGCATCGGCATATTCGGCATCATCGAAGTCATCGTCGTCGATCGTGCGGCCCAGCCGGTGCTGGTGGAATTCGTCGAGCAGCTTGGCGAGCGCGGTGCTCTCCATGTGCTGCTGATACAGCGCCTGCACCGCGGCAAGACGCGCCGCGGAGCGGGCTTTGGAACGGGCGGGGCTGCTCATTTGATCCTCAATTCGACGGACTTGGCGTGCGCGGGCAGGCCCTCGGCATGGGCAAGGGTGGCCGCAGCAGGGCCGATGGTGTTGAAGGAGGCTTCGTCAAGCCCGAGGAAGCTGGTGCGCTTCATGAAGTCGAGCACAGACAGCCCGCTGGAAAAGCGTGCGCGGCGGCCGGTGGGCAGCACGTGGTTCGGCCCGGCGACGTAATCGCCCACGGCCTCGGGCGTCATCCGGCCAAGGAAGATGCTGCCCGCATGGCGGATCGCGTGCATCAGGGGTTCGGGATCATCCACCGCGAGTTCGACGTGTTCGGCGGCCAGCCGGTTGGCGAGCGCTGGGGCTTCGGCTGCAAGATCGTTGACGACGATGATCACCCCGTGCGCATCCCAGCTCGCGCGCGCGGTCTTGCCGGTGGCAAGCTGGTTGATCTGCAAGTCGATGCAATCCTCGACCTGCCGCGCGAACCCTTCATCATCGGTGATCAGGATCGATTGTGAAGTGGGATCGTGCTCCGCCTGTGAAAGCAGATCAGCCGCGATCCAGTCGGGATCGTTCTTGCCATCGGCAATCACAAGGATCTCCGAAGGCCCGGCGACCATGTCGATGCCGACCACGCCGTAAAGCTGGCGCTTGGCCTCGGCCACCCAGGCATTGCCGGGGCCGGTGATGACATCAACCGGACGAATACGCTTGGTGCCATAGGCGAGCGCGCCCACCGCCTGCGCCCCGCCGACACGCCAGATCTCGTCGACGCCCGCGATATGCGCGGCCGCGAGCACCAGCGGGTTCGATTGGCCTTTGGGTGTGGGTGTGACAACCACCAGCCGTTCCACACCCGCAACGCGCGCCGGAATGGCGTTCATCAGCAGTGAGGAGGGATAGGCTGCGCGCCCGCCGGGAACATAGAGCCCCGCCGCATCAACCGGCCGCCAGATCGCGCCCAGCCGTACGCCCGCGCTGTCTATATAGTCGCGGTTCTCGGGCAGCTGCGCTTCGTGATAGGCGCGGATGCGCGCGGCTGCGAGTTCCAGCGCGTCGCGCAGATCGGGAGCAAGCTCGTTATAGGCCTGCTCGCACCGTTCGCGCGGGATGAACCAGTCAGCATCATCCGCCAGCGCGTAGCCGTCGAACCGCTGGGTGTAATCCGCCAACGCCGCATCACCGCGCAGTTTCACCGTCTGGAGAATATCGGCAACTTGCCCTGCAACTTCACTGTCGGATTCGCGGCGATCATTGACGACGCGGTCGAACTTCTGGACGAAATCGGGCTGGAGCGTGGAAAGCATCATAGTCATGCCGCCGCGCTCCGGCCGCGTTCCTCGGCATCGCGGCGGAAGGCATCGACCAGCGCAGCGACCCGGCGATCGGTCTTCAAAGCGGTGCGGTTGACGATCAGGCGGGCAGAAATCTCGAGGATCACGTCGGTTTCCACCAGCCCGTTTTCCTTCAATGTCTTGCCGGTCGAGACAAGGTCGACGATCTGGCGCGCAAGGCCGAGCGAGGGGGCGAGTTCCATCGCGCCGTTCAGCTTGACGCACTCGGCCTGCACGCCTGCGGCCTCGAAATGGCGGCTGGTGAGGCTGGGATACTTGGTCGCGACGCGCAGGTGGCTGACGCTGCCCGGCTCATCCGCGTCCGACGCCAGCCGCGCCACGGAAAGGCGGCACAGCCCGATCCCGAGATCGACCGGCGCGTAGAGGTCGGCGTAGTCGAATTCCTCGATCACATCCGATCCGACAATGCCGATCTGCGCCGCGCCGTGGGCCACAAAAGTCGCCACATCAAAGGCGCGCACACGGATCAGGCGGATGTCGGTGCGGAGGCAAGCAAAGGCCAGCGCGCGGCTCTTGGGATCGTGGAATTCCGCATCCGGCTCCACCCCGGCACGCGCCATCACCGGGAGCGCCTCGTCGAGGATGCGTCCCTTGGGGACAGCGAAGGTCAGCTGTCCGGGATTGTCGTGGGTGCCGATGGTGGTCATGATTGCCCGCGCACTTAAGGGCGGCGCGGCAAAAGGGCAATGGTGATGGCGATGGGCGAAGCGGGAATCATGGGGCTGGAGGACTTTACCACCGCGCTCGACTGGCAGGCCCGCCATGCCGAGGAAAACGGCGCACCGGCCACCGCGCGGGTGATCCGGGCGCTTGCGGGGGTGCGTGCCAGCGACACCGCTACGGGTAAGCGGATCGCGAACTGGCCCGGCTTGACCCTGAAGGACGCCATGCCGCTGCGGCTGGCGGGCGGGTTTCACCACTTGTTGCTGTCGGGCGCGGATGGGCGGCTGGAGAACGTCTATTCCGGCGCAATTGCCGATCAGGCGGCGGTCGATGCTTTGGTGCTCGATCTGACGCGGCGCTTCGATGCGCGCCTGCTACCGTGGCTCGATGGTCCGCCCCAAACCAACGAGGCGGGCCGGTCTGCCAGCATCATGGCGGGGCTATTGTGGCTGGCGCAGCGGGTCGCATCGCCGCGCTTCGATCTGTTTGAACTGGGCGCAAGTGCCGGGGTCAACACCATGATCGATCGCTATTTCTTCCAGCTGGGCGATACCGAAGTCGGCCCTTCTGGGTCACCCATGCGGATCATGCCCGATTGGCGCGGCGCATCGCCGCCCGCGCCGCCTGCCGGATTTGCGATTACGTCAGTGAAGGGCTGCGACATTGCGCCGATCAATCTCACCGACCCTGACAGCGCGCTGCGGCTCAAGGCCTATGTCTGGCCCGACGCGTCGGAACGCATGGCGCGGATCGATGCCGCGATTGCGCTGGCTGGCGTGCAGCCGCCAGATCTGATCGCGGCCGACGCCGGGGACTTCGCTGCCGCCATGCTCGCGCTCCCGCCGCAAGCTGGCACCGCGCGTGTCATGTTCCATTCGATCATGTGGCAATATATGCCCGCCGCCACGCAGTCGCAGATCACCGTCGCATTCGAGGCAGCAGGAGCCGAGGCGACGCCGAAAACCCCGTTCGGCTGGATTGCGCTGGAGACCGACCCAGCCACCTTCCGCCACGAATTGCGAGTGCGGTTGTGGGACGGCGCGGCGCATCATGGCGAGGAACACTTGCTCTCCCACGCGCATCCGCATGGTGCCTGGGTGGAGTGGCTCGCCTAGCCTTAGTCCCGTTCGTGCTGAGCTTGTCGAAGCACTGCCCTTCTTGATGGCTCTGGCTGCACCCGAAGAAAGAGCAGCCCTTCGACAAGCTCAGGGCGAACGGTTCTAGCTGGAAAGAAACGCCTCCATCGCCGCGTTGACCGCATCCGGCTCTTCCCACGGTACGAAATGCCCACAGTCCGGCACTCGCACGATGGTGAGCGGGTCGATGATATCTTCCAGCCCCTCGAGATTTTCGGACGGCAGGGCGAGATCGTCGAGCGCCCAGATTACCAGTGTCGGGATGGTCAGCTTGGGCAAGGCAGGCGGGGTGTAGCCTGCGGGAATTTCAAACGGCGCGTCCATCGTCGGCACGTCGATCGGGCTGGCTCGGTAGTAATTGAGCATTCCGAAGGCGGCATCGCGGTTCTGCCAGTCGAGCAGCAGCGCGTCGCGCTCATCAGGCTCCATCGCGCTGGGGCGATCCCATTTGACCTCTTTCAGCAGCAGGCCGGTGAGCCCATGGTCCTTGACCAGCGCGTCGTTCGCAGGGTCGCGGAAGCCGCGGATATACTGGCTCGCCTCGCGCTGCACGGGGTGGGTGTAGAGCAGTTGCTGGAAGATCGCCGGATGCGGGGCGTTGGCGATGATCGCCTTGTTGACCCGTAGGTGCTGCCCGCCCAGCGCCACGCCCCAGGCCAGTGCGCCGCCCCAGTCGTGGCCGACAATGGTGAAGCTGCCGATGCCGAGCGTATCGGCCAGCAGGAACACATCGCCGATCAGCTTGTCAGGCGTATAGGCCTCGACCGCCTGCGGCTTGGACGATCCGCGATAGCCGCGCTGGTCGGGTGCGATGCAGCGGTAGCGGTCCTTGAAATGCGCGATCTGGTGGCGCCAGGTGCGGTGGCTTTCGGGAAAGCCGTGGAGGAAAATCAGCACCGGCGCATCAACCGGGCCTTCATCGACGATGTCGAGGTGGATGCCGTTGGGCAGATGCACCCGCTTCTGGTCGAACCGCATCATTCGTGCTCCAGCTTGTCCATGTAGCCATTGGCGACCATTGCCGCGACCGAATCGAACAGGCTGTCGGGCGTTCGGCGTAGCTCGCCCATGCCGGCTTCCATGCCCTGCGCCACGATAATCTCGCGGGTGCCGGCGGCGATTTCATCGAGCATGGTGCGCGCGGCGTCATCGGCGGGGATGCCATTTTCGATCGCCTTGTCGCTGCGCCCGCGCGCGCTGCCTTCGCCGGTCAGCGCATTGCGCGAGACATTGGTAGCGACCGAACCGGGGTAGATGGTGTGGACGGTCACACCCGATTGCGACAGCTCAGCCCGCAGGGAATCGGCATAGCCCGCAAGACCGAACTTGGCCGCGCAATAGGCAGTGCGCAGCGGCACGCCGACCTTGCCCGCGATCGAGGAAATGAACCCCAGCGCGCCCGAACCGCGCGCGCTCATGTGGCCGATCAGCCCTTGGGTGAAGGCTATCTGGGCAAGAAGGTCGACGGCGATGATGTCGCGGTAGACCTGCATATCGGTATTGAGCGCACGGCTGCGCTGCGAGATTCCGGCATTGGCAAAGGCGATATCGACATGGCCTTTCCACGCAATCGCCTTGGCGGTGGCATCCGCCAGCGCGGCGTCATCGCGCACATCGAATGCGAGGATCAGCGCTTCGCCGCAGTCCGCCGCCACCTCGGAAAGTCGCGCCGCGTCTCGGCCCGACAGCACCACATGCGCCCCGCGTGCCGCCAACTCGCGGGCCAGCGCCGCGCCAATACCTGATGATGCCCCGGTGATCCATGCCACCTTGCCTGCGTAATCCATTGCTTTCTCCCGTTGTTGAACGAGGACTAGCGAGCGCCGGTGAGGAGGGCAATCAGGTTGCGGTTTGAGACCGGATCATGGCGGCCAGTTCGACCGGGAAAACCGCTTCGGGCCAGTTTTCGAGTTCATCCAGCGTGAACCAGCGGTGCTGGGTCATCAGCGCGATTTCGGTTTCGGTATGGCGGCTGGTGTCGATCGTGGCTTCATCGACGCGGACGAAGAAAAAGCGCTCGTCCGCCTGCACCGGCTCGCCTTGAACGGTGATGAATTCGGGTGTCATCCGCGCGATTTGCGCGCCGGGATCAGAGATGATGCCGGTCTCCTCGAACAGTTCGCGCCGCGCTGCATCTTCAAAGCTCTCGTCCGCCTCGCATTCGCCGCCGGCTGTCACCCAGAAGGGATCGCGGCCCGGCACGTCATAGCGGAACATCAGCGCGCGCCCCGCAGGCTCGATCACGATCAGCCGTGCCGCGCGGCGCAAGCGCAGAGCTGGGTTCAAACTCACGCCTCCGGCACGCTCGCCTTGATCGCGACGGCGTGCACCCGTTGCCCCACAATATCGCCCAAGGCTGCAATCACCGCGCGCTGCCGGGCGAGGCGGTTCATCGGGGCGAAGGCCGCCGCGTCGATTTCAATCGTGAAATGCGATTCGCCCGATCCGTCATCGCCCATGTGGCCCGAGTGCTTGGCACTGTCGTTGATGATCGCGAGACGCGCAGGCGCAAAGGCCTTGGTCAGCAAGGCGTGCATCTCGTCGGCGACACTTCCGGACATCAGGACTTTCCTTCTTTGCAAGCGGGCAGGGGCATTTCGGACTTGGAACTTGGGGGCCCAATCGCCATTCTCAATCCCCTATGCCTTCACCACGATTTCATGGCCGCGTCGATAGCGATGGGCGCGGATGCGAAGCGCCGGGCTGCCGCGAGGCGGGCGAATTCCGCGCGCCCGGTCGCCGTCCGCACGGGTTTGACGGGCCGGGCGAATGGCGCTGGTTCTGCCTCGATCACGTGCGCGAATTCAACGCTGGCTATGACTGGTTCGAGGGCATGAGCGTGGAAGAAATTCTCGATGCACAGTCTCCGATTGCCGGCTGGCGCAGCGAGAGCCGCGCTTTCCGCCCCACCGCCGGCATCGACGAAGCGCCGCGCTGGGCCGATTTTGCCGATCCGCTGGAAGCCATTTCGGCCCGCGCGCGCGGCATCCGCAGCCGCGCGGAACGCGAAGCACGCACTGCGGCGTCGGGCCGCTTCTCACGCGAGGAGGCGCAGGCGCTGGAGGTGATGGGCCTCGGCTCGGACACCGATCGCACGCGGCTCAGGCGGCGCTATTCCGAACTGGTGCGGCGCTACCACCCCGATCGCAACGGCGGCGATCGCAAGCATGAGGCGCGGCTAAACGCTGTGGTCGAAGCCTACCAGCTGCTGCGCAAAAGCGCTGTGCTCGTCTAGTCGATCAGGTCTCACCTCTCACTGCCGCTTCGATGGCGGCGTGATCGATCTTGTGCATGTGCATCATCGCCCCGAATGCGCGCGCGGCCACTTCGCCCCCGGCGGCCAGAGCATCGGTCAGCACCCGCGGGGTGATCTGCCAGTTCACGCCCCACTTGTCCTTGCACCACCCACAATCGCTTGGCGCCCCGCCATTGCCGACGATGGCATTCCAGTAGCGGTCGGTTTCCTCCTGCGTGTCGGTGGCGATCTGGAACGAGAACGCCTCGGAATGCGGGAAGAGCGGGCCGCCGTTCAGCCCGATGCAGGCGACACCGCAGATGGTGAACGGCACGACCATGACGTCGCCCTCCTTGCCACCGGGGCTATCCATCGGCGCCCGGTGCAAATCGCCCACATGGCTGTCGGGGAAGACGCTGGCGTAGAAATGCGCCGCTTCCTCGGCATCCCTGTCGTACCAGACGCAAATCGTGGTCTTGTCGGTCATTTTGCGGCCTCCGCGATTAGCCGGGCGTCGATAGCATTGGCTGCGATGTATGCAGGGCGCTGGGTGATCCGCTCGACATAGGCGCGGAACGAAGGCCGCTCGGGGATTGAGCCGAAGCGCAGGCCCCACACGAACTGGCTGCCCACATATGTGTCGGCCATGGTGAAACGGGATCCAGCGGCATAATCATTGACCTTGAGCCAGCCGTCGATGGCATCAAGCGCCAGATCGAGACTGCCAAAGCCGGCCATCCCGGTTTTGCCCTCGGGCACTTCCCAACCCATCGCCTTGCCGACCACCGCCTGTTCGAGCGGACCTGCGGCAAAGAACAGCCAGCGGAAATAGGCGGCTTTTTCGTGGGCGTCGGGCAGCAGGCCGGCCTGCGGGTGGGTTTCCGCAAGGTAATGGTTGATCGCCGCGCACTCGGTGCCGACATGATCGTGGCCCTGATGGTGGTGAACCAGCGTGGGCACCTTGTTCATCGGGTTGATGGATTTGAAGCTCTCCGGCCGGCTCGCCCAGTCGAACACAACGTGCTCGTAATCCGCGCCGGCCTCGTGCAGGGCCCAGCGCGAAATCTGCCCGCGGCTCATTGCGACGGTGTAGAAGGTGAATTCAGCCATGGATCACGCCTCGCCTGTGAAGATGGGTTCAAAACCGCCGATGATCATGCGCTTTCCATCGAAGGGCATATCGCTGCCATCGGGTGCGCCGAATTGTTCGGCCATTCGCGGATCGGCCATGATCTTGTCCTGGCTTGCCTCGGCGGTTTCTCGGTCGGGCCAGGTCATCCATGCAAAGACAATCTTCTCGCCTGCTTCGGCCTTCACCGCCATGCGGAAATCGGTGGCGGTGCCATCCTTTATGTCGGCCTCCCAGCATTCGATCTGCGAGAGCGCTCCGTAATCCTTGGCGATGGGCCAGAACTTGCGGGCGACCTCGCGATAGGCGTCCTTCTTGCCCTCGGGCACCGGAATGACGAAACCTTGCACGTACATCATCTCTCTCCTTCAGTTCTGGTTGTTCGGATGGCGAGCGAACGCGGCCATCTGGTCGGCCATGGCTTGGACGAAGCCCGGGCGAGCCTCGCCCCGGCCGATGTACGCTTCGAGCGCGGGGTGAGCGGCCAGGATGCTGGTTCCGGAAAGCGCGCGCAGGGCCGTGACCATCGCAATGTCCGCCACGGTGAAGGAGCAGGTCAGCCACTCCTGCTCGCTGAGGCGGGCTTCCAGCGGTGCGAGCCGCTGGTGAAGGAAATCGGTGAGGCTGGGACGGCGCAGCACCGCCCATTGCTCTTCACTTGCAAACAGATTTACATTGTCATGCTCGAAGATCGGCGGTTCGATCGTGTTGAAGACCGCAAAGACCCACGATATCACTTCGCCGCGCGCCGACGGTTCGCGCGGCATCAAGGCTTCGCTCTTTTCCGCCAGATAAAGCAGGGTTGCGCCGCTTTCGAACACGGTCACCGCACCATCGCGCAGGATCGGCACTTGGGCCCAGGGCTGCGCTTGCCTCAGCCAATCGGGCTTGTGGGCGACATCGGCCAGCCGCTCGCGATACGCGATCCCTGCTTCTTCGCACGCCCAGCGCGGGCGGAGGTCGCGGACGAAGCCCTGCGCGAATTCGGGTACCCACCGGTAACCGCTGATCTCGATATCGGCCTCGGGATCGATCATTCCCATCGCAGCCTTCCTCTCTCTTCGGTCAGGCCGCGTGTTCGGCAGCCTGCGGATCCATCCAGAACGGTTCCCAGATATGTCCGTCAGGATCGCCGAGGGTGCGCTGGAACATGAAGCCATGATCCTGCGGCGGATTGAGGTCGGCCGAACCGCCGGCTGCGCTGCCGGCATCGACGAACGCGTTGACCTCATCCTTGCTGTCAAATGACAGGGCGAGCATGACCTCGCTATGCGCCGGTGCCGCGATCGGGCGCGCTGTAAAGCCGCGCCATCTGTCGTATGTCAGCAGCATGACCATGATCGTGTCGCTCCACACCATGCAAGCCGCCGTTTCGTCCGTGAACTGTGAGTTGTTGGTGAAGCCAAGCGCCTCATAGAAGGCCATCGAGCGCGGAAGATCCGTCACCGGCAGATTGATGAAAATCATCTTGGTCATGTCTGCTCTCCCTCCGTCGCGACTCGAACCTTGCCTTGTGTGCCGCGCGAAGTTACATTAGGCAACTATGAAGTTACGAAAAGATACTTCTTTGCGGCAGGCTGCGCATGGCCGCTGGTACGATGATGCCTGCGGAACGGCCTTCGGGCTCGAACTGCTGGGCGAGCGCTGGGCCTTGCTGATTGTGCGCGAGCTTATGCTGGGTGCGCGGCGGTTTTCCGATCTGCGCGCCAATCTGCCCGGAATATCCGCTAAGGTGTTGACCGAGCGTCTTCTCGGCCTCGAAGCCTCCGGCGTGCTGACCCGCCAGATTTTGCCGTCGCCGGGTAAGGTGCAGGTCTATGAGCTGACTGCTTGGGGCTATGCAGCCGAGCCGGTTTTGCAGGAGATGGGGCGGTGGGCCGCGCAATCTTCGGCACATGATCCCACGCTGCCGCTCTCGCCGGTCTCGCTGATGCTGTCGCTGCGGACGATGGCGGACTACGCGCGCACCGGGTCGGTGCCGGGCCGGTTTGGCTTCGTGATCGGCGAAGACAGCTTTGTCGCGCAGCCGGGGGAGCGAACACTGCCCATCCACCGCGCCGATCCGCGCGGCGCCGACGCGATCTTTCGCGCCCCGGCAGCACCGGTGCTCGCCGGGGCGATCTATGCCGGGGTGCCGTGGAGCCAGCTTGAAGCCGAAGCGGGGCTTGTGATCGAAGGCGACCGCGATCTCGCGCTGCGTTTTGCCGGGCTGTTTGCGCTTCCGCCGCCACTCGCCTGAGGCAGGCTCAGCTCTGCCGGAACGCCCAACGAAGCGTCCGGCCCATGCCCCAGGTCGCCGCGCGTGCCGGGAAGGCGGTCAGCACCGGACGTTGCAGCCGCAGCATGGTGCGCGCCCAATCGGGCAGCATCGCCACGGCATCGGCGGTGATCATAGTTTGCACAGCGATCGGTGTGCCCTTGGGCCGCTGGCCCAGCACCAGCTGCGCGACTTCGCGCGCTTCAGGCGAAGTCACAAGATCGTGTCGCAACTCGCGGAAAATCCGTTCCGCCTCGGCGCGGGTTTCCGGCACCGGATCGGCGCCCAGCGCGCGGGCAATGACGGCGAACTGGCGGTAATACTCGTCCTGCTCGGCCAGCGGCATGGCGGGGCGCACGTGGCGGATATAGCCGGCGAGAAAGCTCTGCGCCTCGGTGACGTGGACCCAGGCCAGCGTGCGGGGATTGGTCGCCTCGTAGCGTGTGCCATCGGGCAGAGTGCCGCCGACCTTGGCGTGGATGCGGTTGACCCGCTCGATCGCCTTCATCGCTTCATCGCGGTGGCCGAAGGTGGTGACCGCGATGAAGCGCGCGGTGCGCTGCAGCCGGCCGTGCATATCCTCGCGGAAATTGGAATGATCGAGCACACCTTGCAGCGCGTGGGGGTGGAGCATCTGCAGCAGCAGCGCGCGCACCCCGCCGGTCATCATGCCCACGATATCGGCGTGCACCTGCCGGATCGGCGTATCGCGTTCAAACAGCGCCTCGTCCGAAGGCGGAGTGGGCGTTTGTCCCTTGGCCGCATCGTGGAACACCCCGCGCACCTGGGAAACCAGTTTGAGGCGCAGCGATTCGACGGGATCGGGCATGCCGGCAGCTATAGGGGTGCAATGACGGCGAGGGAAACGAACTCGCCAAATTGCCAGCCTGCGCAGCCAAACCACTGCTTGCAGGCGGGCGAGGCGTGTTCTAACCGAACGCCGCGATGACTCAGCCCTCCAAGAACAATGTCACCGGCGATAGCGCCATGCCCAACCAGCCCGACACCACCGTCGACGTCCGCGAGGTCTTCGGTATCGATGTCGATTGGCAAGTGCCCGCCTTCTCGCGGCGCGATGAACACGTGCCCGAAACCGATAGCGCCTATGTGTTCGATCCGGACACCACTTTGGCGATTCTGGCGGGCTTTGCGTACAACCGCCGGGTGATGGTGCAGGGCTATCACGGCACCGGCAAATCGACCCATATCGAACAGGTCGCTGCCCGGCTTGGCTGGCCGAGCATCCGTGTGAATCTTGACGCTCACATCAGCCGCATTGACTTGATCGGGCGCGACGCGATCGTGCTGAAGGACGGGTTGCAGGTCACCGAGTTCAAGGAAGGCATTCTCCCGTGGGCGCTGCAGCACCCCGTCGCGCTGACTTTCGACGAATATGACGCGGGCCGGCCTGACGTGATGTTCGTGATCCAGCGCATTCTCGAATTCGATGGCCGCCTGACCCTGCTCGACCAGAACCGCGTGATCACGCCCAATCCGTGGTTCCGCCTGTTCGCCACCACCAACACGGTGGGCCTTGGCGATACCAGCGGGCTGTATCACGGCACGCAGGCGATCAATCAGGCGCAGATGGACCGTTGGAACATCGTCGTCGCGCTCAACTACCTCGCGCCCGAAGTCGAACAGCAGATCGTCAAGTCCAAGACCCCGGCGACCGATGACAAGCTGATCGTCGACATGGTCAAGGTTGCCGAACTGACCCGGCAAGGCTTCATCAACGGCGACATCTCGACCGTGATGAGCCCGCGCACGGTGATCACCTGGGCCCAGAACGCGAGCATTTTCGGTTCGACCGGTTTTGCCTTCCGCCTCAGCTTCCTCAACAAGTGCGACGAGGCGGAGCGCACGCTGGTGGCGGAATACTACCAGCGCGTGTTCGGCGAAGACCTGCCCGAAGGCGCGGCGAAGAAGCGGTAGATGATGCGGGGGGTGCTGCTGCTTGCTTTGTCCGCTGCCGCTCCCGCCGCCGCGCAACAGGCCAAGCCTGCGCCGCCGCCCGCGCCTGCTGTGAGGCCCGTGCCGATGCTCCCTCCGCGCCACCCGGAGCCTGTGCGGTTCGAGCGAATCAAGACGGTCGACATCCCTCAGGCCGCCAAGGACGAAGGTCACAACGGCACCGCAACCTATGTCGCGAGCGTTGATGCCGACGGCAAGCTGATCGGACTGGAACTCAAGGAAAGCAGCGGCTCTGCGGCCATCGACGAAGCTGTGCGCAAGCGGGCCGAGAGCCTGTGGTATCTCGCGCCGACCGACAAGGCAGGCACGAAGATCGCAGGCACCGGCGAAGTGCGGATGAGCTACGCCCGCCACGATGCCGACAGTCCGGGCGGCGGAATCGCAACCTATACCTGCGGCGATCTGGTGCGCGAATGGGACTGGTTCAGCGCCGCCAATGCCGGGCGGCGCAAGCTGTTCTGGCCGCATAACGCCTACACCTCGCTCGACTCGATCGAGGCGATGCGGCAGGGCACCACGCCAAGCCGCGAGGCCCGGCTTGCAGCGCGCTCCGAGCGTGAGGGAATGTGGGCCAAGCTCATCCAGCGTTGCCGCAAGAAGCCGGCACGGCTGATGCTCGAAGAGGTCGACCAGCCGCAGGCCTATGCCAATCTGGTCAATTCGTTCTGACCACTTGCTCCCTAGTGTCCTAGGCTGATAACACAGCCCTGACCATGGCGCTGTTCGACCGATTCTGGAAAGGCTCACGCGGGCGCGCCGATCAGGGCGCGGGCATGCCTGCTGGCTTCTATCCGCTCTACGAATCGATGATCCCGACCGATCCCGATGATGAGGACGATCTCCCGCCGCGCCCGCGCGCCTCGGGCAAGCCCGATTTCGAGGCGTGGGATGCCAAGCTTGCCGGCATCGACGAGGCGGTTGAGGTCGAGGAAAAGCGCCGCTTGCGCTGGTGGCAGCGCGATTACTGGCGCGCCCGCTCCAAGCTGTGGTGGACGGGGCGCGGCATCATGGCGGGCCTTGCCGCCTTCGCACTGCTGATCGGCTGGCTCACCTTCACCGCGCCGCTGTCCAAGAGCCTTGAGCCCATCGCCCCGCCGCAAGTCACCCTGCTCGCCAGCGATGGCACCCCGATTGCGCGGCAGGGCGCGATTGTCGAGGCGCCGGTCAAGGTCGCCGACCTGCCGCCGCACGTGGCGCAGGCCTTCATCGCGATCGAGGACCGGCGGTTCTATTCGCACTGGGGCATCGATCCGCGCGGCATCGCCCGGGCGGCGTGGACCGGATACGGCGGTGGCTCGACGATCACGCAGCAGCTCGCCAAGTTCACCTTCCTCACCCCGGAGCAGAGCCTCAGCCGCAAGGCGCGCGAGGCGCTCATCGCCTTCTGGCTCGAAAGCTGGCTGACCAAGGACGAGATCCTCGAACGCTACCTCTCCAACGCCTATTTCGGTGACAACCAGTATGGCTTGCGCGCAGCATCGCTGCATTACTTCTACCGTCAGCCCGAAAAGCTGCGGCCCGAACAGGCGGCGATGCTGGCGGGCCTGCTGCAGGCGCCCTCGCGCTATGCGCCAACCAAGCATTACGACAAGGCGCGCAAGCGGATGGATCTGGTGGTGCAGTCGATGGTGCGCGATGGCTATCTGACGCAAGGCCAGGCTGACGCCTTGCCCGATCCGCGCATCGATGTGCGCACCCGCGACGATAACCTGCCGACTGGCACCTACTTCGCCGACTGGGCGCTGCCGCTCGCGCGCGAGGGGATGGAGGCGAGCTATTCGCAAGCCGTGCTCACCACTACGCTCGATTCGCGGCTGCAGGCACTGGCGAGCCGGGTGGTGGCGCGCGCACCTCTGGGCGGAGCGCAGGTCGCGCTGGTGGCGATGCGGCGCAATGGCGAAGTGGTCGCAATGGTCGGCGGGCGCGACTACGCCAAATCGCCGTTCAACCGGGTGACGCAGGCGCGCCGCCAGCCGGGTTCGACCTTCAAGACCTTCGTCTATCTCACCGCGCTCGAGGCCGGGTGGGAGCCGGATGACACCATCCCCAACACCCCGATCCTGCAAGGCAGCTACCGCCCCAAGAACGCGCGCGAGCAATACTCCGAACAGATCACGCTGAAGGACGCCTTCGCGCAGTCGAGCAACGTCGCCGCAGTGCGCCTGCTGCAGGCCGTGGGCAGCGAGAAGGTGATCCGCACCGCGCGCTCGCTCGGCATCACCGCCGCGATGGCCGAAGGCGATCCCAGCCTCGCGCTTGGCACCTCGGCGATGACGCTGATGGAACTGACCGCCGCCTATGCCGGGATTGCGGCCAATGACTACCCCGTCGAGCCCCATGCCTTTGCGCGCGGCGAGCCGGGGTGGTGGGAATGGCTGACAACGCGCAAGGACTCTATGTCGCGCGGCACCCACGAAAGCCTCGAGGAGATGCTGCGCGCCGCGATCAACCGCGGGACGGGCCGCAATGCGGTGCTGCCGATCGCCAATTTCGGCAAGACCGGCACGACGCAGGACTACCGCGACGCGCTGTTCGTCGGCTATGCCGGCGATCTGGTGGTGGGCGTATGGATCGGCAATGACGACAACTCGCCGCTGAACGGCGTTACCGGCGGCAGCACGCCGGCGCGGATCTGGCGCGACTTCATGCGCGGTGCGCTCAAGCTCGAAGCCGCGCCCCGGCCCAAGTCCGATGCCTCGCCTGATCCCGAAGGGCCGGTGCAGCCGCTCGACATGATCGAGGGCGGGGAAATCCCCTTGGGTCAGGACGGAACGACCCTCAAGATCGACGACAATGGCGTGACGATCTCGCAGGAAGGCGTGCCGGTCGAAGTGCGGGTGGGCGAGGGCGGAGTCGCGGTGCAGCCCGCGCCGTCGCCCAGCCCGACGCCGCCGTAACACCTGTCCTTCCGGCGTGCCGCGAATCGTCCCGACCCGTGCCGCCCGGCGCGTGTTGGAGACACATGAGACACTGTCCAGGAACAGAAAATCCGGCCCCCCTTGCGCGCCTTTGAGAAGGCGGTGCAGCAGAGGCGGGCGGCAGGTCATGGGGGCCAGCCTGTCAGCCCTCGTGCGAGTAGGAAAGCGCGCTACACCATCAGGATATTCATCACCGCCGTCGCGATCGGGCGGGTGCGATCATCCTGCCATGCCTCAACTGCGACATTGGCGTTGCGCCGCCCCAGCCGCGTGATCCGGCCCACGGCAAAGCTCGCCTGCGATTTGCCTGCGGCGAGATATTGCACCGTGATGTTGATCGGCTTCAATTGCGGATCCCGCCCTGCTGCCTGCAATGCCGCGTGCAGTGCCGCATAGCCTGCCGTCTCCAGCAGTCCGGCGGTCGCCCCGCCGTGGAAATGCGCCGGGCGGCCTTCGACATTCGGCCCGAAGGCGACCGTCAGCACCGGCATCCCGGCATCCTCGCCGCAGATCGTGATCCCGAGCGAGCGGGCATAGGCGGGCAGCGCAATCGTCTCAGGCATCGCCCGCATCCCCTTGCAGCGCCGGATTGTCTTTCCGGGGATCGGCGCCGATGGTCATGAACACGCCGGCGATATGCGCCACAGGATCATCCGGATCGCCATCATGCGCGATTCCGCGCACAAACGCCGCCGAGCGCGTGCGGCGATAGCATTCGACCCGCCCGCGCACGCTCGCCCGCTCGCGCGCCGGGCGCTGGTAATCGACCCTGAGATCGAGCGTCGCCACCGGATTGAAGGTGCGGCTCGCCTGCCAGATCGCCATCCCGCTCGCCATGTCCATCAGGCTGATGATCGGGCCGGAGGCGAGCACGCCGCTCTGGCTGTCGCCCAGAAGATCCTCGCGCCACGGCAGCTCCAGCTCGACCCAGTTGTCCCCCTGATCGGCGAACTGCAGGCCAAGCCATGCGGTGTGGCCGTGGCGGAAGAACCATTTCGAGGCTTCGCGCGCATCGAACCGGGCTGGGGGCGTGTTCATGCGCCGCTGCATAGGAGCGGGCGCGGGCCGGTTACAATCATTTAATTTCATCAGCGGGGCGGCCTCGCTCACCTTGGATGACGGCGCATCGGCAGGGGGCCGGGGCGGTCAGCCAGACAAGGAGAGCAGAATGAATTTTCCGCAGATCAATCTCGACCAGATCCCGGGGCTTGAAGGCGCAGCTGCGCTGTTCGGTTCGGTGCTGCAGGCCGGAGACGGGCCGATCGACGACCGGATCGTCGACATCATGGTCTTCCTTTACGAAGCCATGCCGCCCGAAGCGCTGCTCTGAGCGGCGGATAGGGAACGGGCAGGCGATGCTGGTCGATCCCGCGATTGCGCGGCTGCGGCGCGAGGGTGCGCCGCAGCCGCAAGTCGATGCCGCGCTGGCCGCATGGCGCGGGCATCCTCAAGTGGCGGCGGTGCTTATGGAGTTGGCGGGCTGTGGCGCAGGGGCACCGCTGGCAGGCGGCAGCGAGCTTGCGCGCCTGCTGGCCGATCACGCGGTGGCTTTGCGCTTTGTGGGCGGGTTGATCGATCCGCTGATGGAGGCCTTGCGCGCCGAGCCGCTGGCGCAATTGCCGCTGGGATTTTCGGCCAAGCCCGGCCTTGCCCGCATCCGCCTGGCGCAAAGCGGCCGTGCCAGCCTCAGCCTTGCGGTGTTCGCCCGCTGCGCTGGCGTGCGCCCGGCCTCGGTGTTGTTCGAGGATGGCGAAGCGCATGAGCTGGTGCTGGCAGGCGCGGGCGAGGCGGTATCCTACCGGATCGGCATTGACGGCCTGTCGCACGCAGCCGTGGCCTGTGCCCCTGGAATCTGCATTTCCCGCAGGGGCGCCAGCGAGGCGCGCCAGATCGTCGCAGTGACGCAGCCGCTGTTGGTGCTGCAACTCGCCCGCGAGGCGGCCGCGCCGGCGCCTTCGCGCGAGGTCGCTGTGCCCGGCGGCCAGCTGCTGCAAACGATCAGCGCGTGCAAGCGCACCAGCCAGCAGATGATGGCGCTGGGTGTGCTCGGCGCGCTCGCGCACCGCCCGGCGCTGGTGGCAATGGAGCAGCTGGCGCGGGACACCGCTGCGCAGCGCGATTTGCGGTGGGAGGCGCTGCGGCAGGTGCTCGGGCTGGACACCGCGCGCGGCTATGCGTTGCTGGCGCAGCTGGCGGCGCAGCGCGGCGATGCGCTGGCCGAGCCTGCCGCCCGCCTGCAGCGCGATCTCCTCGCCGCTTACCCCGAACTCGCCGCTCTGGAGCTTGCCTGATGCCGCTGGTGATCGATAACCCTGCCGCGCAAAGCTGCACATTGCCCGAGTGTATCGAAGCGCTCGCCGATCTGGGCTTCGATGCCGATGACCCCGCCAGCACGGCGGCAGCGGCAGATTGGCTGCGGCGGCTGGCCAACAACCGCACCTTCCTCGGCGATCTGCTGACCGAACGGCTGGCGTCAGGCAGCGGCGAGGAGATCGCCAGCGGATACGGCCCGCAGGCGATCATCCTCAGCCGCCCGCGCTCGGGCCACGGCGGCGCCGCGTTCCTGCGCGCGGCGATCTGGCCGTCCCCGCGCGATCATGTGTTCCAGACGAGCGGCGCGGCCAGTTTCGTTTACGGCGCGCCGCACGACCACAATTTCGACTTTCTCACCGTGGGTTACTGCGGGCCGGGCTATGAGAGCGACTACTACGAATATGATTACGAGGCTGTGGCGGGCTATCCGGGCGAGGATGCCAGCTTGCGGTTTACCGGGCGCTCGATCCTCTCGCCCGGCAAGCTGATGCTCTATCGCCGCCATGTCGATGTCCACAGCCAGCGACCGCCCGAGAGCCTTTCGGTTTCGCTCAACGTGATGCGGGTTGATCCGGCGCAGGGGTGGTTCGATCAGTATGGCTTCGATCTGGAGGCCGGGACGGTGGCGCGCTGGCTCAATCCGCTGGCGAACGAGGCATTTCTGCGGGTCGCGGTGGCGAGCGGGGCTGCGAGCGCGCAGGACTATGCAGCATGGGTCGGCGCGGCGCATCCGAGCGAACGGATGCGGCTGGCGAGTTTCGAGGCGCGGACGGAACTGCTCGGCGATCCGGGCGCGGTGGACGCGCTGTGGCGGGAAGGGGAGTTGTCGGGCAGCCGGATGGTGGCAGGAGCAGCGCGGGCGCGGCGGGCGGCGCTCGTCGGCGGTTAAAGCACGCCGCCAGCGAGCCGATCGATCGCGCCTTGCAGGATCACCGCGGCAGCATGGCTGTCGATCGCGGCGGCGCGTTTGGCCCGGCTCATGTCCTGCCCGATCATCGCGGCTTCTGCCGCCTGGGTCGACCAGCGTTCGTCCCACAGCAGGATCGGCAGGGCGAAGGCCTCGGCGCAGTTCCTGGCATAGGCGCGGGAAGCCTGTGCGCGCGGGCCTTCGGAGCCGTCCATGTTGCGCGGCAGGCCGAGCACGATGCCTTTGATGCTGCGGCTTTTGATCAGCGCAGCCAGCGTCTCGCGGTCACGCCCCCATTTGCCACGCTGGATGGTGGTGCCATTGGTGGCAAAACGCCAGCCGGCATCGCAGGTCGCGGTGCCGATGGTCTTGGTGCCGAGATCGAGCCCGAGCAGCGCGCCTCCCCCCGCACCGGAGGCATCACCCACCGCATCGCCAAAGCCGCGTGCGTCCTCGAAGATCAGCGCTGGCTCGCCCATGCCTCGACCCGGCGGATCACATCGGCCTTGGTGTTCGACCAGAACAGCGGCAGATCATAGACGTGGTAATTGTTGCCCGGCAGGACATAGCTTCCCATTTCGGGCGGCGGTCCGATCAGCAGCAGCCCGCGCTTGTCGCAGCGCGCGGGGACGAGGCCGGAGACGAGTTCGCCCTTTTCCATGCTGTCCTCGGGCACCAGCGTGCCGAGATTGGCGCTGGCGGGCGCGGTGCCGCCATATTGGCCGGTGAGCGGGTTGGTGCACAGCATCGGCGTGGTGCCGGGCGCTTTGCCATCGAGCGCGGGCATGGTGGCATAGGCGCCCAGCACCAGCGCCGGATCAGCCGGTTCGGCAAAGCTCGACCATGACAGGATGCACGCCGCCTGGTCAGGCGTGGCGCAGGCGGGGAAGCCCATCGCGGGCAGATCGTGCTGCAGGCTGACGGGCCAGCCGATCACATAGGCCGCCGCCAGCCGGTCAGCGACGGGCGTGCCGCGCACATCCTCGGCAATCAGGCGCTTGAGATGCAGCGCGCCCTGCGAATGGCCGGCGAGCACGAACGGCGTCTCGGGATCGACGCTGGAGAGGAAATAGCGGAACGCCTCGCGCACATCGGCATAGGCGGCGTCCACCGCCTTCTTGCCCTCGGGCGCATCGGTGAGGAAGGCGCCCATCGTCGCCTGACGGTAACGCGGTGCCCAGATTTCGGATGCGGCGTTGAACGGGCTCGCCATGCCGCGCAGATAGATGCGGGCGATGCGCTCGGCCTCCGGGTCGCCGCCGTTTTCGAGCGGGGCGTTCCAGCTGGCGCGGTTGATGTAGCTGGTGGGGTGGACGAAGAACACCGCGAAGCGCGGAGCCTTGGTCGCGTCAGGGGGGGCTGCGGGCGCGCCTTCGGCCAGCGGCGGCTGCCAGCGAGCCGGATCTTTCACCCCGATGCCGGGGCGCGAATACCACAGGGCCGGGTCCTCGTATGCGTTCGCATCAAGCGGCTTGATCGGCACGAATTCGGCCGAGGGCACCAGCGCGATTTCGGCCAGTTCTTCCTGAAACAGCTCGTAGAGTATCCGCCCGCTGATCACGAGCACGATGCAGATGGCGACGAAATAGAGGAACTTGCGGGCCATGCCTCAGCGCGCCTCCAGCTACTGCGCAGCAGGCGTGGCAGCGGCGCCTTCGGCCAGCGGCGGGCGCAGGGTGGTCCACGCCCTGTCGCCGCGCAGGCTGCTGAACCAGCTTGCCGGGTTCCAGGTGGTCGATCCGTCGAGACTGAAGGTGAGGAACTCCGCCCGGCCGCCGATATTGGCGAGCGGCACCCCGTCGCCCAGACCACTCTCGATGGCTGCGGCGCGGCTGTCAGCACTTTCGTCGCGGTTGTCGCCCATCACGAAGACATGGTCGGCCGGCACGGTGTAGGGGCCGTAATTGTCGAGCCGCTGGTCGCGGTAATCGATGGTGAGATAGGTCGCGCCGTTGGGCAGGGTTTCGCGCCATGTCGGCGGGGCGAAGTATTCCTTCCCGTCAGGGCCGGTCTCACGGAAATCCTCGAAGGCCTCAAGGCAGGGCGCGCCGCGGCACAGCAGATCGGGCTCGAACGGCAGGCGCACCGCCGGAACGACCTCACGCTTGATCGGGGTGCCGTTCAAAATGATCTGGCCGCCGCTGACTTCGATGGTATCGCCCGGCAGCGCCACCACGCGCTTGATGTAATCCTCGTCGCGCAGCGGGTGCACGGGGATAACGATGTCGCCATATTCGGGGGTGGACGCCATCACCCGCCAGTCGCTGCGCGGCAGCAGGTGGAAGCTGGCCGAAGCCCACGACCAGCCATAGGGATATTTGCTCACCACCAGCCGGTCACCCACCCACAGGCTCGGCATCATCGAGGTTGAGGGGATGTAGAACGGCTTGGCGACAAGGCTGTGGAACGCCAGCACCGCCAGCAGCATGATCGCCAGCCCGCGGATTTCGGCGAGCCAATCGACCTTTTGCGGCGTTTCAGGGGCGCTGGTTTCGGTCACTTGCGGGCTTTCGTTGGTTGCCATTGGGGTTGCCATGTGCGTGCGGGGCCAATCAGAGGGGGATGGCTTCGATGATCACGAAGGCCTGCGCCCATGGATGATCGTCGGTGAGAGTGAGATGAATGCGCGCCTCATGGCCTGCCGGGATCATTTCTTCAAGCCGCAATGCCGCCCCGCCGGTGAGCGCGAGCGTCGGCGCGCCCGATGGTGCATTCACCACGCCGATGTCTTTCATGAAGACGCCGCGCTTGAAGCCGGTGCCGACGGCTTTGGAGAACGCCTCCTTGGCGGCGAAGCGCTTGGCGTAGGTGCCCGCGATGGTGAAGGGACGGCGGCGGGCCTTGGCGATTTCGACATCGGTGAACACACGGTTCTCGAACCGCTCGCCATAGCGGGCGAGCGAATTGCCGATGCGCTCGATATTGCAGAGGTCGGAGCCCAGGCCGATGATCATGGAGGGGGTGCCCTTACGAACATGACGATAAACAAGAATGCGGCGAACGTGATCGCGAACAGCGCATAGGAAACTTTCCGCTTGCCCTTTTTCCACCACATGATGGTGGCCGCCAGCATCGCAACCGTCACCAAAAGCGGCCCGGCGACAACCGCAATTTCTACGACCGAAATTCCACGTTCACGATAGGTGGCCGAGCCGAACATCAGGGCCTTCTGGAACCAGCGGAGCGTGGCCAAAACGAACAACATATACACCGCGATCATCGCGATCAGCGGCCGGTTCGAGGTTTTGGGTGCGGTCACCTCGTCGCCCTCAATATAACGGCCGCCAGCAGCGCCAGCGCGATGACGTGCAGCATCACCTGCGATTTGAACAAGGGGTGCGCGAAATCGCCCTTCGCCATCTTCAACGCGCCGACGAAGCCGAAAATCTGCAACGCGATCCAGCCGACCGCGAAGACCCGCATCACCCCGGTGTTGAGCGCAAAGCCGAGGAACCCGATCGCGATCAGGAACAGCGCGGCGGCACCAGCGGCCCATAGCTTCTGTTCGCGGGGCAGGGCGGGAAGGTCAGGCTCGGCCAAGTTACCGCACCTCGTCCATCAGGTCGCGCATCCGGCGGATCGCGTTTTCGAGGCCCACGAACACCGCCTCGCCGATCAGGTAGTGACCGATATTGAGCTCGGCGATCTGGGGGATGGCGGCAATCGGCTGGACGTTCTCGAAGGTGAGGCCGTGGCCGGCGTGGGGCTCGATCCCGTTCTTGGCGGCCAGCGCGGCCATGTCGGTGATGCGGCGCAATTCGCGTTCGACCTTCTCGCGGTCGCCATCGGCAAAGGCGTGGGCATATTCGCCGGTGTGGAATTCTACCACCGGCGCGCCCAATCGCAGTGCGGCGTCCAATTGCCGCTCGTCCGCCTCGATGAACAGCGAAACGCGGATGCCGGCGGCGCGCAGTTCCTCGGCAATCGGGGCGAGGGTGTTGTGCATTCCCGCCGCGTCCAGCCCGCCTTCGGTGGTGCGCTCCTCGCGCTTTTCGGGGACGATGCAGGCGGCGTGCGGTTTGTGACGCAGCGCGATGGCGAGCATCTCGGGCGTTGCGGCCATTTCGAGGTTGAGCGGCAGATTGGTCGCAGCCTGAATGCGGGCGAGATCCTCGTCGCGGATATGGCGGCGGTCTTCGCGCAGGTGCGCGGTGATCCCGTCACCGCCGACCGCCGCGACGATTTCCGCCGCGCGCACCGGATCGGGATGATCCCCGCCGCGTGCGTTGCGGATCGTGGCGACGTGATCGATGTTGACGCCGAGCCGGAGCGGGCGGGGATGGAAAGTCGGAGTCATCAGGTTTCCTTGTCGCAGGCGAGCATCCCCACCGCTTCGGCCATGAAGCCTTCACCCTGCCAGATCTCGCCGAATTCGAGCGACGGATCGGTGGTGGCGAACACCATCGAGCGCCCGAGATCAGGCAGCATGATGTTGCTGAGGCGATACTGGCCGATTTCGCCCTTGCGTTCGGCGACCTTCACCGGCGCCGAACAGCCCGGCGGCTGAACCTCGAACACCCATTGGCCGAGCGCCATGTAGCCGAGCTCCGGGTCGCCCTGCCACATCGGCTTCAGCGCCGGCACGCCGTCCTTGTAGGCCTTCATCTGGCCCCAGTTGAAGAATACCACGTCGATCAGCGGTCCGCCAAGCGCAGCAGAGGCGCCATAGGCAGGGATCACCTCGCTCTCGGGCGATTTCATCGCGTAGAATTTGCCCGCATTGGCGGGCGTGATCATCATCGTGCCATGCTCGCGCGGCTCGGCATCATCTCGCGGCGCGCCGAGCATATATTCGACCTTCTCGAGGCTCACTTCCTCGAGCACCGCACCAAGCACGATGTAGTCGCAATTATTGTAGGCCCAGCCGCTCGCCGTCGGCGCGGCGCGGCCGTTCATGCACCAAGAAAGGCCATGCTTTGCGGGCTCGTTGTAGAAGGCTGGCCAGCCGTTTGCGCCCTTGGGCGTGTCTTCGGGATTGCGCAGGCCCGAACGGTGCTGGAGCAATTGCCGGACGGTCGGGGCCGCCGGTCCCTTGGGCCAGCGCGGCAGGATGCGCGAGACCGGGCTGTCGAGCGTGAAGCCCATGGTGGCGAGTTCGGGCAGCAGCCGTGCGGCGAGCTTTTGCTTCGTGATCGAGGCATAGGGCCACATAGCCGCGCGGGTTTCCAGCGGCACATAGCCCTCACGCACCATGTCGGGGCTGACCCACGAGGTGATGCTCATGCCGCCCGCATCAATCGCGATCTCGCCTTTGAACCCGCGCGCCTTGGCGAGATCCGTGATCGCGGTGGCACGGCGGCGTTCCGGCGGTGCAGCGCCCCAGGATACTTCCGAGGCTGCGGCACCAGCTTCGGGAGCTGATTGCGCCCCGGCCGCAGCAGTAGAAACCGCTCCAAGCATCAGCAGGGCTGCACATCCAAGGAGCATTCGCATCACATCATTCCTTCCGGCTACCGGGCTTTGTCACAGCTACGCGGGCCAGTTCGTCGGGGATGGCATTTTCGTCATAGGTCGGAAAATCAATGGCGAGCAGCGGGTAGAACGGCACGCCCAGATCGACCGACCCGCAAGACCGGTCGATGATCGCGCATTCGGCGATCACTTCGGCGCCTTCGCGCGCCACGGCAGCGATGGCTTCGCGGCTGGAGAGGCCGGTGGTGACGACATCCTCGACCATTAGCACCTTGGCGCCCTTTTCGAGCGCGAAACCGCGGCGCAGGTGAAACACGCCCTCGGGCCGTTCGAGAAACAGCGCGTCCTTGCCCAGCGCGCGGCCGACTTCGTGGCCGATGATGATGCCGCCCATCGCCGGCGAGACTACCACGTCAATCGCTTCGCGCACGTCTGCCGGAATACCCGCCACCACCGCTTCGGCAAGGCGGGCTGCGCGGGCCGGGTTCATCAACACCCGCGCACATTGCAGGTAATGGCCACTATGGCGGCCCGAAGAGAGCTTGAAGTGTCCTTCAAGCAAGGCACCACTGGCCCGGAACTCGGCCAGAACTTCGTCTTCGGTCATCGCCGAACTCCAGTGAAAACATAGGGGAAAGCGCCAGGTTGCGCAGGCGGCATGGGGGCTTGCATAATTTTCTCCCTAGAAGCGCTTGAGGCCCTCGGCAAGCGCGGCTAAGGGCACAGTTGAAGCTGGCCTAAGGGCTGGCCAAACGCTGTCTGCTGTGGGTCTTTAGGGGGCTGTTCGGCGGGCAGTATGGGATCAGATTCGAACCACTTGGACACACTTACCATGGGTCAAAGGCACACCCGTATGAAAAAGGCTATCCTTGCGGCGTTCGCTGCCGGGCTCGCGGCGTTTGCGCCGATGACTGTGGCTGCGCAGGACGCGCCCGCACCCGCTCCGGCGGCTGCCCCCGCGGCTTCCGTGGCGGCTCCGGCTCCCGCTGCAGCGCCCGCTGCTGATGCGGCAACGGCTCCGGCCGTGGCGGCCGAAGCGGCTCCGGCCAGCACCTACACCCCGATGGCCCCGACCGAGGGCAAGGGCATGCCGACGTCCTATCAGGACGGCGCGATGAAGAGCTTGACCTTCCAGGACCAGTATTCGGACAATGGCGAATACGCGCTGTGGATGCATGATCGCATCCTGATGCCGGTGATCACGATCATCAGCCTGCTGGTGCTCGGCCTGCTGCTCTATGTGGTGGTGCGCTTCAACCGCAAGGCCAACCCGGTCGCTTCGAAGACCACGCACAATACCCTGATCGAAGTGGTGTGGACGATTGTTCCGGTGATCATTCTTGTGGTCATCGCCGTCCCCTCGATCACGCTGCTGGCGCGCCAGTACGAAACCCCGCCCGCCGACGCTGTTACCATCAAGGCGACCGGCTATCAGTGGTACTGGGGTTACACCTATCCCGATCACGGCGAGATCGAAGTGATCTCGAACATGCTTGACGATGCCGAGGCGCTGAAGCGCGGCGAGCCGGGGCAGCTGGCGGTCGATAACCGCATGGTCGTGCCAGCCGGCGTGCCGCTGCGTATCCAGACCACCGCTACCGACGTGATCCACGCCTTTGCCGTGCCGTCGCTGTGGTTCAAGATGGACGCGGTGCCGGGCCGTCTCAATGAAAAGCTGCTGACCATCAAGGAGCCGGGCGTCTATTACGGCCAGTGTTCCGAGCTGTGCGGCGCGCGTCATGCCTATATGCCGATCGCGATCGAAGCGCTCCCGCCGGCCGAATTCGCCGCTTGGGTGAAGGCGCAGGGCGGCAGCATGCCCGGAGACGCAGGGGGCGAAGCGGAAGCGGCTGCTGCTGCCGCGCCTGCTCCGGCCGCTGATGCTGCTGCGGTAGCGCCCGCTGCTGCTGCTGCTGCCGCACCGGCTGCTGCCCGCTGAGACGAATAAACGAATAGACCCAGAGAGTATCTGACCATGGCTACCACCGCAGAAGGTTTCGACATCCATCACGATCACGGGCACGATGCCCATGATCATGCGGACCACAAGCCGGGCTTCTTCGCCCGTTGGTTCATGTCGACCAATCACAAGGACATCGGCACGATGTACCTGATCTTCGCGATCATCGCTGGGATCGTCGGCGGTGCCATCTCGGGCATCATGCGTGTCGAGCTGGCCGAGCCTGGCATCCAGTACCTGCAGTGGTGGGCCCAGTTCATGGGCGGCGGCAATGATCTCAACACCGCGCTTCACATGTGGAACGTGTTCATCACCGCCCACGGCCTGATCATGGTGTTCTTCATGGTCATGCCGGCGATGATCGGCGGCTTCGGCAACTGGTTCGTGCCGCTGATGATCGGCGCGCCGGACATGGCCTTCCCGCGCATGAACAATGTCAGCTTCTGGCTGACGGTCGCCGGCTTCTTCAGCCTGCTGTTCTCGCTGTTCGTCCCCGGCGGCTCGGGCCCCGGTGCCGGCACCGGCTGGACCGTCTATGCGCCGCTGTCGACCAGCGGTTCGGTTGGCCCGGCGGTCGACTTCGCGATCTTCTCGCTGCACCTTGCGGGCGCTGGCTCGATCCTGGGTGCGACCAACTTCATCACCACCATCTTCAACATGCGCGCACCGGGCATGACCCTGCACAAGATGCCGCTGTTCGTGTGGTCGGTGCTCGTCACCGCCTTCCTGCTGCTGCTCGCGCTCCCTGTGCTGGCCGCGGCCATCACCATGCTGCTGACCGACCGCAACTTCGGCACCACCTTCTTCGATCCGGCCGGCGGCGGTGATCCGGTGCTTTACCAGCACCTGTTCTGGTTCTTCGGTCACCCGGAAGTCTACATCATGATCCTGCCGGGCTTCGGCATGATCTCGCAGATCGTCGCCACCTTCTCGAAGAAGCCGGTGTTCGGCTACCTCGGCATGGCCTACGCGATGGTCGCGATCGGTGTCGTCGGCTTCATCGTCTGGGCGCACCACATGTACACCGTGGGCCTCGACGTGAACACGAAGATGTATTTCACCGCGGCAACCATGGTGATCGCAGTGCCGACCGGCGTGAAGATCTTCAGCTGGATCGCCACCATGTGGGGCGGCAGCATCAGCTTCAAATCGCCGATGGTGTGGTCGATGGGCTTCATTTTCCTGTTCACCGTTGGCGGCGTGACCGGCGTGGTGCTCGCCAATGGCGGGATCGACGATAACCTGCACGACACCTACTATGTGGTCGCTCACTTCCACTACGTGCTGTCGATGGGCGCGGTGTTCTCGATGTTCGCCGGCTTCTACTACTGGTTCCCGAAGATGAGCGGGCGGATGCACAGCGAATTGCTGAGCCACATCCACTTCTGGACCTTCTTCATCGGCGTGAACGTGATCTTCTTCCCGCAGCACTTCTTGGGCATGCAAGGGATGCCGCGTCGCTATCCCGACTATCCGGAGGCCTACACCTTCTGGCACGAGATCAGCACGCTGGGCTATTACATCATGGCCGGTTCGATGGTCTTCTTCTTCGTGAACATCCTCTACGCGCTGGTCGCCGGCAAGAAGGCCGAAGCCAATCCGTGGGGCGAAGGTGCGACGACGCTCGAGTGGACCCTGCCGAGCCCGCCGCCCTATCACCAGTTCGAAACGCTGCCGGTGATCACCGACGCGCATGACTATCACGATCACCGTCCGGCCACGGCTTAAGCGGAGCGTGATTGCGGGCAGGCGGCGGGGCTGAAGTTCGCGCCGCGCTGACCGGAACGAGACGAGGGGGAGGGCGCGGCCATGTGGCACGCGCTCTTCGCCGATTGAGACACTGAGACAATGGAAACAGCCGTCCCCCCATCTGCCCCGACGACCGCCGCCCCGGCTGCGCTCCCGGCGGAGTGGCGTGATTTCTTCACGCTGACCAAGCCGCGGGTGATGACGCTGGTGATTTTCACCGCGATCTGCGGCGTGCTGGCAGCGCCTGGCCATATCCATCCGGTGCTCGGCTTCACCGCGATCCTCGCCATCGCGATGGGCGCGGGCGGATCGGCAGTTCTCAACATGTGGTGGGAAGCCGATATCGACGCCGGCATGAAGCGCACCATGAACCGTCCGCTTCCCGGCGGCCGGATGCGGCGCGAGGATGCGCGCGATTTCGGCGTCTTCCTGTCGGGCGTCTCGATCGTGCTGATGGGCTTGGGCGTCGGCTGGCTGGCGGCAGGGCTGCTGCTGGCGGCGATCATCTATTACGCGGTGATCTACACCATGTGGCTGAAGCCGCGCACCCCGCAGAACATCGTCATCGGCGGCGGCGCGGGCGCGTTTCCGCCGCTGATCGGCTGGGTTGCGGTGACGGGCGAGATCACCGCCATGCCGATCCTGCTATTCGCGATCATCTTCTTCTGGACCCCGCCGCATTTCTGGGCGCTCGCGCTGTTCGTGCAGTCGGATTACGCCAAGGTCGGTATTCCGATGCTGCCGGTGGTTGCGGGCGAAAAGCCGACGCGGCGGCAGATCTGGTGGTATACGGTCGCGCTCACCCCGATTGCGGTTGCGCCTTGGGCGATTGGCGGGACGAGCTGGATCTACGGTTCGGTCGCGGTGGTGCTGTCGGCCCTGTTCCTGGCGCTGGCCTGGCCGGTCGGCGCGCGGATGAAGACCGCCGAGGACAAGATGCTGCCCGAAAAGGCGCTGTTCAAATATTCGATCGTCTACCTCTTCGTGCTGTTCGCGGCGCTGGTGGCAGACCGGGTGGCCGCCTATCAGGGGTGGATCGCATGACGCCCGAAGAAGAGGCCGAATTCGTCCGTCGCCGCAAGGCCCGCAACTGGGTCGTGGCCGGCACGCTCCTGTTCTTTGTGGTGCTGTTCTACGCGATCACCATCGTGCGCATCGGAGACGCGAGCTGATGGCAACCCTGCCGCCCATCACGCATGACAGCGAAACCGCACGCCGCAATCTGCGGGTGGGCGCGCTGGCTTTTGCAGGCGCGCTGTTCATGCTCGGGCTCGGCTATGCGGCTGTGCCACTCTACCAGATGTTCTGCCAGATCACGGGCTTCGGCGGCACCACGCAGGTCGCCAGCGAGGCCGAGGCCGCGCGCGCGGCATCGCTCGCTTCGGGCCAGAAAATCTCGATCCGCTTCGACGCCTCGACCGCGAGCGATGTGCCCTGGACCTTCCGCCCTTCGCAAGCGACCGACACGATCACCATCGGCGAGCGCGACATTGCCACCTACATCGCCCGCAACGAAGGCTCCAAGTCCATCACGGGCATGGCTACCTTCAATGTCGAGCCCGAGCAGGCGGGCAAATATTTCAACAAGATCCAGTGCTTCTGTTTCACCGAGCAAACGCTCGCGCCGGGGCAGGAAGTCACCATGCCGGTGCTCTATTATGTCGATCCCGCGATGCTGGATGATCCAAACATGAAGGGTGTCGAGCAGATCACCTTGAGTTATACTTTCCACCGCACGTCGGGGCCCGCAGCGGCTGCACCGGCGGGCACGAACTGACCACGCAAGCAACCCAGGGACGGGAACGACCAATGGCTGGCACGGCAAACCACGATTACCACATCCTCGAACCCGATATCTGGCCGCTGATCGGCTCGATCTCGGCGCTCACCTTCACCAGCGGCATGGTGCTGAGCTTCCACCCCGATCTGTTCGGCAAGGCCGCCAGCTTCGTGATGTGGGCAGGGCTTGCCGGCCTGTTGGCGACCTTCTTCTTCTGGTTCCGCAACATCGTGATCGAGGCCCAGCGCGGCGATCACACCCCGGTGGTGCAGCTTCATATGCGCTACGGCATGATCCTGTTTATCGCGTCCGAAGTGATGTTCTTCGTCGGGTGGTTCTGGAGCTTCTTCGACTTCGCGCTGTTCCCGACCGCGCTGGAATTCGATCACGAGACCGGCAAGACCCTGAGCCTGTTCGGCACCGAGGGCGCGATTGCGGCCTTCATCCCCGAAGGCATGGAAGTGCTCGATCCCTTCGCGCTGCCGCTGCTCAACACGCTGATCCTGCTGTGCTCGGGCACCACGGTGACCTGGGCGCACCACTCGCTGATCCACGGTGATCGCACCGGCCTGAAGCAGGGCCTGTGGGCCACGGTTGCGCTCGGCGTACTGTTCAGCGCGATCCAGGCTTACGAATATTCGGTCGCGCCGTTCGGCTTCGGCGGCAACACCTATTCGAGCGCCTTCTACATGGCGACCGGCTTCCACGGCTTCCACGTGCTGATCGGGACGATCTTCCTCAGCGTCTGCCTCTACCGCGCCTATCTCGGCCAATTCACCCCGCGTCAGCACTTCGGCTTCGAAGCGGCGGCGTGGTACTGGCACTTCGTCGACGTGGTGTGGCTGTTCCTGTTTGTCGCCATCTACGTGTGGGGCGGCTGGGGCGCTGAATACCACTGATGAGCGCAGGGCCTTCCGGTCCGACGGAAAAGCAGGGGCAGCCGGGGTTAGTCTCGGCTGCCCTTTCCGGTTTGTGCCCGCGCTGCGGGGCAAAGACACTGTTCGCAGCGCCCGCCGCACTGGCGGACGATTGCGCGGCCTGCGGGCTCGATATTCTCGGGCTTGAACGCGGCAGCAGGTTCGTCGGCGTGGTGACGATGGTGCTGGCGCTGGTGCTGATTCTTGCGGCGCTGGGCGTGGATGAATGGCTGCGGCCGCCCTTGTGGGCCAGCCTCGTGTTCTGGGCGCCGGTGACGGTCGCCAGCGTGATCGGCGCGATCAGGCTCTACAAGACCATGTGGGTCTATCACCAATACGAAGAGAGCCAGCAGCCATGACCCGCCGTTTTCCAATATTCTCGACGATCATCGTGCTGGCGGCGGTGGCGACAATGATCGCGCTGGGCATGTGGCAGCTGGGGCGAAGGGCCGAGAAGGAGGCGCTGCTCGCCCGCTACGAGGCGGCGGCAGGCACGCCCGCGCCGGTTGCCTTCCCACTTGCAGGCGACGGCGCCGGGGCGTGGTTCCGCCGCAGTCAGGTATCGTGCGACAGGGTGGTAAAGATCGAGGCGGTTTCGGGCACTTCGCTCAAGGGGCAGAAGGGCTGGGTGCAGCGCGCCACCTGCGCGGTTGGCGCGGATGCGGCCGTGCTGGTAGATCTCGGATACAGCCGGGACATTGCCAAGCCGGCCTTTGCGGGCGGCACGATTACTGGCGTCATCGCGCCCGGCCCGCGGCTTGTGGCCGATCCGCCGGTGGCAGGGCTCCAGCCCATGGCAGCCCCCGATCCCGGCGATCTGCCCAACAACCATCTCGCCTATGCCGGGCAGTGGTTCTTCTTCGCGCTGACAGCGCTCGTCATCTACGTGCTGGCGTTAAAGCGTCGGCGGCGCTAGGCACCGCGCCCCATGCAATATGTCTCGACACGCGGCAGCGCACCGGCGCTCGATTTCGAAGGGGTCACGCTCGCAGGGCTGGCCAGCGATGGCGGGCTGTATCTGCCGGTGGAATGGCCGCAGTTCTCGCATGACGAGATCCGCGCGATGCGCGGGCAGCCCTATTGGCAGGTCGCCGTCACCGTGATGCGCCCCTTCATCGGCGATAGCCTCTCCGAGGCCGAACTGATTGCTGTCTGCAAAAAGATCTATGGCCAGAAATTTGCCCACGCCGCAATCGCCCCCTTGGTGCAATTGGATCAGCAGCACTGGCTGCTTGAATTGTTCCACGGCCCGACCCTCGCGTTCAAGGACGTCGCGCTGCAATTGCTTGGCGCGCTGTTCGAGATTTTCCTTGAGCGCCGGAACCAGCGCCTGACGATTGTCGGCGCGACCAGCGGCGATACGGGCTCGGCTGCGATCCACGCGGTGGCGGGGCGTACACGCACCGAGATCTTCATGCTCCACCCCAAAGGCCGGGTGAGCGATGTGCAGCGCCGCCAGATGACCACGGTGCGCGCGCCCAATGTCCACAACCTCGCGATCGAAGGCAGCTTCGATGACGCGCAGGCGCATGTGAAGCGGATGTTCACCGATGCGGACGTGACCGGCGTGCTGAACCTCGGCGCGGTCAATTCGATCAACTGGGCGCGGCTGATGGCGCAGGTGGTCTATTACTTCACCAGCGCGCTGCAACTGGGCGCGCCCGATCGCCGCGTGTCCTATTCGGTGCCGACGGGCAATTTCGGGGACGTGTTCGCAGGCTATGTCGCGGCTAAGATGGGCCTCCCCATCGAGCGGCTGATCGTGGCGACCAACGTCAACGACATTCTCCACCGCGCCCTATCGAGCGGCGACTATTCAGCCGGCGGCGTCACGCCGACGATCACGCCCTCGATGGACATTCAGGTCAGCTCGAACTTCGAACGCCTGCTGTTCGATGCCGGCGGGCGCGACGGGACGGCGCTGGCAGAACAGATGCGCAGCTTTGAAGCGACCAAGGCGATGCAGCTCACCAATCGTCAGGCTGAAGGCGCCGCCGCGCTGTTTGCGAGCTGCGCGGTAAACCAGATCGAAACGTCGCGCGCCTTGCAGCAGGCCTATCAGGCTTCGCAGGAGATCATCGATCCGCACACCGCCGTGGGCCTTGGCGCGGCGCACGCGCTGGCGGCGGCAGGTGGGCTCGATCCGGCAGTGCCGGTTGTCACGCTTGCCACCGCGCACCCGGCCAAGTTCCCCGACGCGGTCGAACGCGCCATCGGCGTGCGGCCTTCGCTGCCCGCGCGGGTCGGCGACCTGTTTGGGCGCGAGGAAAGCTATGTCGATCTGGCGGGCGATTACGCCGCCACCCGCGATTATGTGCTGAAGCACGCGGCCCAGACCGGCGCGGCGTAATGGCAGATTTTGTCCAGCAACCGCTGGTGATGACCTGCGACGGGTGGGACGGATACCGGCTGCTCGACAGCGGAGCAGGGCGCAAATGGGAGGCGTTCGGCCCCTACGCCTTCATCCGTCCCGAACCGCAGGCCATGTGGCAGCCGCGCTTCGAAGAATGGCCGGCAGCGGGCGAGTTCATCCCCGGCTCGGACGAGGACGGCGGCGGGCGCTGGCATTTCACCGAAGAGCTGCCGGATGAAGGCTGGCCGCTGGCATGGGACGATGTGCGGTTCACCGCCAAGCCGACGCCCTTCCGCCACCTGCAATTCTTCCCCGACATGACCCCGGTGTGGGACTGGATGCGCGGGCAGCTCGATCCTCCCCCTTCAGGGGAGGGGGACCATGCGCAGCATGGTGGAGGGGCGAGCCTCGGTCCGCCCTTCCACCCCGAGGCTGACGCCTCGCGGTCCCCCTCCCCTGAAGGGGGAGGATTCGAAACCCTCAACCTGTTCGGCTATACCGGCCTCGGCAGCCTCGCGCTGTCGCGGCATGGCAAGGTCACCCATGTCGATGCCTCGAAGAAATCCGTGGCACAGGCGCGCGAGAATGCGGCGCTTTCTCAGATGGAAGGCCGCCCGATTCGCTGGCTGGTGGACGACGCCGCCAAGTTCACCGCGCGCGAGGTGCGGCGCGAGCGGCGCTACGACGGGATCATCCTCGATCCGCCCAAGTTCGGGCGCGGGCCGGATGGCGAGGTGTGGCGGCTGGAAGAACACCTGCCCGGCCTCATCACCGATTGCGCCAAGCTGCTGGATTGCGACAGCCGCTTCCTGTTCCTCACCGTCTATGCGGTGCGGATGAGCAGCCTTGCGATTGCCGGCCTGCTCCAAGAGGCACTCGGCGCGCTGCCCGGTCAGATCGAGCATGGCGACCTTGCGGTGCGCGAGGAAGGAGAGGGCAGCCGTCTGCTTCCCACCGCAATCTTCGCCAGATGGAGCAATCCGCGCTAATTGTTGGCGCATCGCCGGTAGCCGAAAACCGGTGCCCACTTTTCGGCGCGATGCTTTAAGGGCGCACCCCATGACCGATTCGCTCACTCTTGAAGTCAATGATCTCGTCGTCGATGTCCTCACCGGCATCTATTCCGAGGAGACCGGCAAGCCGCAGCCGCTGCGCATCTCGATCGCGGCGCGCTATGCCATTGCGGATCGCTATGATCCCGATACGCCGCTCGAAGCGTCCAAGAACTACATGGACCTCAAATTCGCCGCGTCCGAAGGCCTGCCCAAGGGCGTTCATTTCAAGCTGATCGAGGCGGTGGCCGATCACATCTGTGCCAGCCTGTTCGTGCAGGACACGCGGGTGCTCGCAGTGACGGTGAAGATCGTCAAACTGGCGATTGCCGAGGCCAATGAGCAGATCGGCATCACTCTCCACCGCGAGCGGCCAGCGGATCACGGCGCGGCCTGATGCAGCGGCAGCTTGCAGCCGAACATCTGCCCGATAACGCGCTCGATGCGGCGGGCGCCTTCATGGCGTTCCACCTCGAAGCGGCCCGCGCCGCGCTGGGCCAGCCCGATTGCACCGCGCTCGCGATCATCCTTTCGCCGGCCGGCCATGATCATGCTGACTGGCGGCGGGCACTGGCACGCGATCTGGCGCGCGAGGCGGCACCCAAGCGGGTCAATGTTGTCGCTGGAGCGCAGGGCGCGGCGCGCGATGCTGTCTTACGCTTTTTGGCAGATGCGCCCGGGGTGACAGGGCACTATTGCCTGTGCCATGAATGATGATGTGCCCACCCGCCCAAACTCGCAGGCTCCCCGCAAGCCCGATTTGATCCTGCTGCGTGACCCTGCCGGCAGTCCGCCCCCGCTGGTCGACAGCTTCCAGCGTCGGATCACCTATCTGCGCCTCTCGGTCACCGACCGCTGCGATCTGCGCTGCGAATATTGCATGCCCGAGCGCATGACCTTCCTGCCCAAGAAGGAAGTCCTGACGCTCGAGGAGCTGTATGATCTCGCCACCGGCTTCATCGCGCGCGGGGTCACCAAGATCCGCATCACCGGCGGCGAACCGCTGGTGCGGCGCGACATCATCGATTTGTTTACAGCGCTGGGCCGCAGGCTCGGGCATGATCTGGCCGAATTGACGCTGACCACCAACGGCACGCAGCTTGCTGAACACGCCGAAGCGCTGGCGCGTGCCGGGGTGCGGCGGGTGAATGTCTCGCTCGACACGCTCGACCGTGCGAAGTTTGCGCAGCTTACCCGCCGCGATGCGCTGCCGCAGGTGCTCGAAGGGATTGCTGCGGCCAAGGCGGCGGGCCTCAAGGTTAAACTTAACGCCGTGGCGCTCAAGGGCGTCAACGAAGACGAACTGGCCGACCTTATAGCCTGGGGGCACGGCCAGGGCCACGATGTCACGCTGATCGAGGTGATGCCGCTGGGCGATGTCGAGGCCGAACGGCTTGATCAGTATCTCCCACTTGATGACGTGCGCCAGAACCTTGCGGCGCGCTGGACGCTGACCGACAACAACTACGCCAGCGGCGGCCCGGCGCGCTATGTCGAAATTGCCGAAACCGGTGGCAGGCTGGGCTTCATCACCCCCCACACCAACAATTTCTGCGCCGGTTGCAACCGCCTGCGGGTGACCGCGACCGGCCAGCTCTACCCCTGCCTCGGCGGGGGCGAACAGGTCGATCTGCGCGCCGCGCTACGCTCGGACAATCCCGAGGCGAACCTTGCTGCTGCGCTCAACGAGGCGCTCAGGATCAAGCCTGAAAAGCACCACTTCCGCATGGATGCGCGCGGGGCCGATCCGGCAACCGCGCGGCATATGTCGATGACGGGGGGGTGAGGTGATCACCGTCGTGTTCCTCGGCAAGCTCGCCGATCTGGCGGGCGCGCCCGCGCTCCAACTGGCCGCACCGCTCGGCTGGGACGGGCTCAAGGCCGCGTTGCCCGCAGCGCTTGCCGAAGCGATTGACGATCCGCGCAACCGCGTGGCGGTGAACGGCGCGCTGCTGGCGGATAAGGCGCTGCTGGCGGCGGTCGCGGGCGACGAGATCGCGCTGCTCCCGCCGGTATCGGGCGGCTGACGCGATGCGCGATATTCGCCTGCTCGAACAGATGTTCTTGCCCGGAATGCTGATCGGCCCCTTCACACAGGCGAACAAGGGGATGGGGGGCGTGTGCACCTTTGTGGGCGAAGTGCGGCCGGACACCGAGGTCGAGGCGCTCGAACTCACCCATTACGAGCCGCTGACCCTGCCCGGGATGCACGATCTTGCCGATCAGGCGTTCGAACGTTTCACTCTGATGGGTCTGCTGATGGTCCACCGCGTCGGCATGATGCGTCCGGGCGAGCCGATTGTTTGCGTCTCGGCCGCCGCGCTCCACCGCCGCGATGCGATCGATGCGGTTGATTTCTGCATGGACCATCTGAAAAGCGCCGCGTGGTTCTGGAAGCGCGAGAAGCGGGCCTCAGGAGAATGGCACTGGATCGAGCCGCGCGCGCAGGATGCCGTGGATCTTGCGCGCTGGCACAGGTGATTTGATCCCCGTCAAAGCAGGGGCCACGCCCATGCGATAATCCCTCCAATATCAGGAGGAGGATCACCCATGAGCCACATCGTCCACGATCTCATCGCCCGCGGAGACGCGCGCGTTGTCCAACAGCCCGCTGCCACGCAGGTGCGCCATCAGATCGAGGTGGATCGCAATTTCGGTCTGCCGAACACGCTCTATGGCGCAACGATTGCCTGCTATCTCGGATTTCTGGTGATTGTCGGCACAGCCTTTGCCAATCCGGTGCTGGCGATCCCGTTGGCGATCATCGTGCTGCTGATTGTTGCTGTCTTCGGGGTGCCGGCGATCTGGACCCGGCTCAAGGGCAACGCCTCCGCCCCCGAGACTCTTGGCGAATTCGAGACTCGCGGGATCATGACCAACACCGGGCGACTCTCGGCGCGCGATGCGACCACGCAGGTGCTGGTTTTGCCGGTACTGCTGGTGATCTGGGGCATCGCGATTGCCGTGATCGCGGCCATCGTCGCCTGAGGCACTTTTCCCGATAAACTCCCCGACTACGGGGCGGTGGCTATCGGCTTACCGCCCCGATATGTCGTGGAGCAGCGCGGCATCGCGGACCACGATGCCGCGCTTGCCGTCGCGCTGGATTGCGCCGGTGTCTTCCAGCTCGCCAAGCTTGCGGCTGACGGTCTCGATCGTGAGGCCGAGCACGTTGCCGATCTCGCCGCGCGTGAGCGGCAGGTCAAAGCGCTGGGCGAGGTGGCACGAGCTCTCGCTCGCCGCGGCCGCAAAATCGTGCAGCAGCGCGGCAAGGCGCGCCTCGGCGCTGGCGTGGCCGGTGAGTTCAAGCAGCGTGCGGGTTGCCAGCAGATCGGCCTGGCTGCGGCGCAGCAGCGCGCGGGCGAGGGCCGGATAATCCTCGATTGCGCGCTCGATATCGCGCTTGGCAAAGGTGCACAGCCGGCTTTCGGTCAGCGCCACCACATCGTGATGCGCAAAGGGCGCGAACAGCTCGCCAATGAAGCCTGCAGGGTGGACGAGCGCGAGAATCTGCTCGTTGCCATCCTGATCCACCGCCGAGACCTTGAGCGCGCCGCTGAGCAACGTGGCGCAGGCGGCGTCCTCGTCGCCGGCGGCGAACAGCATCTCGCCGCGTTTTAGCATGCGTGTGCGCCCGGCAGCGGCCATCGCGTCGCGCTCCACCGCGGTGAGCACGGCGCAGGCGGCGGTCTCTCGCACGGGGCAGGAGCTGCACGCGAGGTTCATGATCCCATCACCTCCCACAAGCGCGCCATGGCCGCTTCCTGACGATTGACCAGCGCCAGAACCTGAGCGCGAGCAATCTCGATCTCCTGTGCCGGGGCAAAGGAGACCGCGCTGTTGGCGGCAAGCCCGTCAAGATCGGCCAGCACTGCCGAGGTCGCGCCGCGTTTCGCCGTCAGATCGGCCATCGCCACCAGCGCGCGGGCCCGGGCGTTGCTTTCCACCGACTGACCCGCTGCGGCGCGGGCGAGCTGCGTTGCAGCGGCCTGCTGGCGCGCGAATCCCGCATCGGCGCTGACCGCCCGGGAAATCAGTGTCGCCAACTGCCCGCCATCGGCGAGCGGTCGAGTCGGTTCGCCGACGGGCGCTGTGTCAGCCGGAGGCGGCGCGGTCTCGAACGGACGCATCGCCAGCGAGGGATAGCGTGTGTCTCCTGCGGCGCAGGCGCCCAGCACCGCGATCAGCGGCAGCAGAATGAGGATTTTTTGGCGAAAGGTCATAATGATCCGGTGTCCCGTTACCATGACGCTCGCGAATGGCAAAGGCGCCTGTCAGTTTGGTCGAACGCGATTTTTGCCATGCGGAGCCGTTGACTTGGCCCCGCCTTTCCCCTAACGGCACCCATCTTTCCGGGGCTGCATCTTCGCTCGCCTCGCATTGCCGTTCGGTTGGCGTGGCGTTTCTCTACCCACCCGGACACCGCATCAGATTGAGAGTATAAAGCCATGTTCGCTGTAGTGCGCACTGGCGGCAAGCAATATCGGGTTGCCGCCGGAGACAAGATTGCCGTTGAAAAGCTCGCAGGCGAAGCCGGCGACACCATCACGCTGGGCGACATCCTGCTCGCCGGCGAAGGCGATGATCTCGCCGATGCGAGCAAGGTGACCGTCTCGGCGGAAATCATCGCTCAAGCCAAGAGCGAGAAGGTGATCGTCTTCAAGAAGCGTCGCCGTCACAATTATCGCCGCAAGAACGGCCATCGCCAGCAGATGACCCTGCTGCGCATCACGGCTGTCGGCGCAGGCGAAGCCAAGGCTCCGGCCAAGAAGGCCGCTGCCAAGAAGACCAAGAGCGAAGCCCCGGCTGCTGAAGCCGCAGCTTCGGCCGAATAAGGAGCGACTGAACCATGGCACATAAGAAAGCAGGCGGTTCGTCGCGCAACGGTCGTGATTCGGCCGGTCGTCGCCTCGGCGTGAAGAAGTTCGGCGGTCAGGAAGTGATCGGCGGCAACATCATCATCCGTCAGCGCGGCACCCGCGTCTATCCCGGCGTGAATGTCGGCATGGGCAAGGATCACACGCTCTATTCGCTCGCCGAAGGCGTGGTGCGATTCCACTCGGGCAAGCTCGGCCGCAAATACGTCAGCGTAGATGCGATGGCCGAAGCCGCCGAATAAGCGGACGATTCGCTAAAGGGATCGTCCGGCAAGGATGGTCCCGGCCAGTGCAAGACTGGCCATAAGAGGGAGACAGGACCGTCCTCAACCGAGGGGGTCCGTCTCCCTTTTTGTTTTCTCCCTCGAAAACGGCGCGAATCACAAAGTTTCGCGGCCATGAAATTGTCATGCGTTGGCTCTAGGGGCGGGCGCGGGGCGAGGAAGGGAGAACTCGTGTTCCACCGCACTGAAAGACTGTTTCTGAGACCGACCTTCCCCGAAGATTGGGAAGCGATTTTCGCGTGCCTCGGCAGCGACGAAGCGATTGCGCGCAACCTCGCGCGTGCGCCCTGGCCCTATGGCGAGGATGCTGCCCGCAGCTTTGCCGAGATGCCGCAAAATCCGCGCCTGCCGCATTTCCTTGTGACGCTGCCCGGCACCGGGGTGATCGGCAGTGCCGGGATGGGCGACAATGATGGCGAGCCCGAGATCGGGTACTGGATCGCACGCGATTACTGGGGTCACGGGTTCGCCACCGAGGCCGCCGGCGCGGTGCTGCGGATCGCGCGCACGCTCGGCCACCGGCGACTGACGGCGGGGCATTTCATCGACAATCCGGCCTCGGGCAAGGTGCTCCGCAAGATCGGCTTCCAGCCGACCGGGCGGATCGCCGCGCGCCACAGCTGCGCCCGCGGCGGGCTGGTCGATTCGGTCGAATATGCGCTCGAGCTCGATGCCGAGGCCGATCCGGTGCCGGTCAAGCGCGCGGCCTGATTGCAAGCCGGGGTGCGGCCTGGCCGCGCGCCTTGTTCGCAGACGCAAAAACGACTAGCTCGGCATCAACCATGACCACACGCAAACGCCTGACCCCTGAGGAATCGCGCAGTTCCGCGCTCGCTGCCGCGCGTGCGCTGCTGATCGAGACAGGGCCGCAAGCTGTCACGCTCAAGGCGGTGGCGGCGCGGATCGGGCGCACCCATGCCAATCTGCTGCACCATTTCGGTTCGGCCTCGGGCCTGCAGAAGGCGCTGGCCGAGCATCTGGCGCGTTCGGTGTGCGAGACCATTATCGAGGCCGTGCGCGCCAGCCGCGCTGGCCTCGGCTCGGCGCGCGAGGTGGTCGACCTCGCCTTTGACGCCTTCGACCGCGAGGGCGCAGGCGCGCTGACCAGCTGGATGCTGCTGACTGGCAACGAGGATGCGCTCGATCCGATCATCTCGACTATCCACGATCTGGTCGACGAGATTGCGCCCGATGAAGCCAGCCACGGCCCGGAAGCCGGACGCATCCACCGCGACACGATGACGCTGGTGCTGATGGCGCTGGGCGATGCGCTGATCGGCGGGGCGCTGGCCAAGTCGCTCGGCCTGCCGCGCGATACGGCGCGCGAACGGGCGGCGGATATGCTCGAAGCCAGCCTCGCCGATTACGAGCAGGCCTAGCCCTAGGCCTCGGGCGCGAGCACCCCGGCGCGCTGCCAGACGGGCAGGGCGGTGGGATCGAGGCTCTCCACCCGCAGATGATCGACCGCGAGGCCGAGCGCGGGATATTCCGCAACCCGGCGCGCTTCGTCTGACGCGGCGAGCGGCACCACCACCAGCCGCCGGTTGACCTTCTGCCGCCAGTTCATCCGCGCGGTGTTCTCCTGCCCGACATAACAGCCCTTGGTGAAGCTGACGCCGCCGAGTTCGACCGCATTGGTCTCGAGCCACAAGATATCGCCCAGCTCCTCGCGCCCCTCCGGCACGCCAAGTGACAGCCGGTGAGCCCGCCATGCGGCGTCAACAGCTTCCCCTTCGGCAGATGCCAGCCAGCGGTAGCCGAGTTCGGGCAGCCGCGGATCGGGGGTGGCGCCTTCGCGGGGTTCCGGGCTCCAGTGCACGCCGAGCGTATCGTCGCGAGCAATGCCGATCTTGCGCCGCAGCCGGTACATGGTCAGGCGCTTGACCAGCTCATCGGCATGGGCCGCCTCGCAATCGAGCAGCAGATCGTCGCTGTCACCCCACACCAGAAAATCGAACAGGTGCTTGCCCTGTGCCGAGAGCAGCGCAGCATAGCAGGGCAGCGGGCCAGCCACGTCATTGGTAACAAGGCCTTGCAGGAAGGCGGCGACGTCCTCGCTGTCCTCGAGCGGGGACAGGCGGATAATCGCGCGGGCGGCCAGATGGGTTGCAGTCATGCGTGACAGATAGGATCGGACATCGCTAAGGGGAAGCCATGACCGACCGCCTGACGATCCGCCGCCCTGACGACTGGCATCTGCATTTCCGCGATGGCGACATCATGCGCGAAGTGGTGCCTTATACCGCGCGCCAGTTTGCCCGCGCGATCGTGATGCCCAATCTCACTCCGCCGGTAACCACCACGGCGCTGGGCGCGGCCTATCGCGACCGTATCATGGCCGCCGTGCCCGAAGGCGTGCGGTTCACCCCGCTGACGACCTGCTACCTCACCGACACCACCGACGCCGATGATCTGGCGCGCGGGGCGGCGACCGGCGTGTTCACCGCCGCCAAGATGTATCCCGCCAACGCCACCACCAATTCGGCTGCGGGGGTCTCGAACATCGAGAACCTTTACCCGGTGCTCGCGCGGATGGAGGCCGAGGACATCGTGCTGTGCATCCATGGCGAGGTGACCGATCACAACATCGACGTGTTCGACCGCGAAAAAGAGTTTATCGACCGGCACTTGCGCGCCATTGTTGCGAGCTTTCCGAAGCTGCGTGTGGTGTTCGAGCATATCACCACCAGCGATGCGGTCGATTTCGTCAACGAAGCCGGCTCGCAGGTTGCCGCGACGATCACGCCGCAGCACCTCCACATCAATCGCAATGCGATGCTGGTGGGGGGCATCCAGCCGCACAATTACTGCCTGCCGGTCGCCAAGCGCGAGAGCCACCGACTGGCGCTGCGCGCGGCGGCAACGAGCGGATCGCCGAAGTTTTTCCTCGGCACCGATTCGGCCCCGCACCTGCGCAACGCCAAGGAAAGCGCCTGCGGCTGCGCCGGCATCTTTGGCGCGCCCTATGCGCTGGAAAGCTACATCACCGTGTTCGATGAGGAGGGCGCGCTCGATCACTTCGAAGGCTTCGCCTCGCTCCACGGCCCGGCGTTCTACAAGCTGCCGGTGAACGAGGAGACGGTGACACTCGAACGCGCCGAGGTGGCGGTGCCCGCTTGCCTGCACGTGACGGGCGAGGAAATCGTGCCGTGGCACGGCGGGGCCACGCTAGGGTGGCGCTTCCTAGGATAACGCTGCTTGCCGCTTGGCCAACAAGTCCCAGACGAACACGCCCACCGCGATCCAGATCAGCACGAAACTCGCCAGCTTGGCGGGCGCGAGCGGCTGATGGAACACGAACAGCCCGAGGAAGAACACGATCGTGGGCGAGAGATACTGGATGAAGCCCAGCGTCGAATAATCCATCCGCCGCGCCGCCAGCGCGAACAGCAGAAGCGGTATGGCGGTGACCACGCCCGAGAAGACAATCAGCGCGCTCATCTGCCAGTCCTGCCCGAACGACGAGCCTTGCGGGCTCATGCCATACCAGGCTGCGATGGCGGCTGCGGGTAGCAGCAGGATCGCGCTCTCGATCGTGAGGCCCGGCAGCGATCCGACAGCAACCTGTTTGCGAACAAGGCCGTAAAGCGCAAAGCTGAAACCCAATGAGAGGCTGATCCACAGGCTTGTCACCGCGCCGGCCGCTAACAGCGCCACTGCCACAGCGGCGATGGCGACCGCGAGCCACTGCCGCCGCGAAAGCTTCTCGCCCAGCACCAGCGTGCCCAGCAGCACGTTGACCAGCGGGTTGAGATAATAGCCGATGCTGGTCGCAAACACCTCACCCGCCATGATCGCCCAGATATAGACGAACCAATTGATCGCGATCAGCACCGCGCTGGCCAGCAGCGCCAGCAGGCTGCGCGGGGATTTGAGCGCGGCCAGCAGCTCGGGAAACTGGCGGCGATAGGCGACGATCAGCAGGCACAGCGGCAGCGTCCAGATGATCCGCCAGCCGACGAATTCGAACGGCGGCACGCTCTGCACCAGCAGCAGGTAAAGCGGCAGGAACCCCCAGATGAGATAAGCCCCCAACGCAGGCGCGAGCCCCGAGGCGAAAATGCTTTTGGCAGAAGGGGCGGGCGCGGGGGCGGGGGTGTTCATGAGCCGAGCGGCGTTAGGGGTCGCAGCGGCGCGGCGCAAGCGGGCGGCGCGAATGAATGGCGGCTGTCAGGCGCGACGCCGATTCGTTCAGATTGGGCGGCGTATACATGAACAAGATTTTCGAGAGCGGTGCGCTGCCAGGTTGGCGCGCGCGCCTCTTTCATCACCTTGCGGCCGCTCCCACCAAGCGGTCGCCGGCGCGGGCCCTCCGGTTCGCGGAAAGCGCCTTCGGATCCATCTGTGGGTTCGAAGGCGTTTTTGCCATTGGGCGTCGCGGGCTGAATCTTAACCACTTTCCGGCAAGGCGGCAGGATGCGTTATGCCTTGGCCCCTGTCATGCTCTGCGTGCTTGCAGCCTGTTCGGCGGGCGAGCGCGATAGCGATGACGCAAAGCCGCTGGCGAGCGATCCGATGGTCGCGCGCGCGCTCCACGATCCCTTGATGAGCGATCCCGATCTTTCCGCCTTGAACGAGGCCAATGCCGTGCTCGGCTTTGCGGGCGATAATGCGCTCCCCGTGCTGCCTGCGACCCCCGCAGCCGCGCAGGCCGCGCGCGAGGCGGGGCGGCTGGAACTGATCGAAGGCGGCGAAATTGCTCCGCTGCCTTCGCCGGCGACTGGGATCGGCCCGATGCCGGGGCGCAGCGCTTCGGCCACCGAACTGCTCGCCGCCATCGGCGCGCCGCAAAGCTGCGCGTCGGTGCTGGAACAGGGCTTTGTCTGGGCCGCCTCCTTGCCGGAGCCGGCTGCGATCATGCCGCAGGGCATGGTGGTGCGCGCAGGCGGGGCGGACGCCGCTGCGTGCAAGCTGCGGATCATTCGCTATCACACCCCGGCAGCGGGCGACGATGTGCTCGAATATCACTTCACCCGCGCGGTTCGCGCTGGGCTGCGGCCATTGCGCTATACGGAAGGGGGCGAGAGCCTTGCTGCCCGCGCAGCCGGAGGCGAGGCCTGGGTGGTCGCGGTGCGCGAGACGGCAAGCGGCCTGACCGAAGTCGACCTGCTCTACCGCGCGCCCTAAGCCTAGCGCCGCATCCCGATGCCGATGGTCGCGCGCGGCTGGTCCATTTCGGTGCTGGCGACCGGATAGGCGCAGTAATCGGCGGCGTAATAGGCCGCCGGGCGGTGATTGCCCGACAGGCCGATCCCGCCAAAGGGTGCGTTCGATGAAGCGCCGTTGGTCGGGCTGTTCCAGTTGATGATACCGGCACGGACATTGGCCCAGAACCGCCCGTAATCATCGGGTGTCCCGCCGATCAGCGAGGCCGAGAGGCCAAAGCGGGTGTTGTTCGCCTCGGTAATCCCGGCATCGAGATCGGGCACGCGGATCACTTGCAGCACCGGGCCGAACAGTTCGACATCGGGCCGGTCGGGAATATCGGTAACGTCGATGATCCCGGGGCTGAGGAACGGCAGATCGGGCACACTGCGGCGCAAATGCAGCAGCGGGCGGCCGCCAGCGGTCATCAAGGTCAGAAAGCTTTCGGAGAGGCGATCGGCGGTCTCGTTGTCGATCACCGGCCCCATGAAGGGCTGCGGCTCGCCGGTCGGATCGCCTACGATGAGCTTGCGCGCCATCGGGATCAGCACTTCCATCAGATCATCATAGACGCTGTCCTTGACGATCAGCCGCCGCGCCGCGGTGCAGCGCTGGCCTGCGGTGGTGAAGGCGCTTTGCAGGATGAGCGTCGCAGCATCGGAGATCTTCGGCGTGTCTATCACCACGATCGGATTGTTGCCGCCCATTTCGAGCGCGACGATCTTGCCCGGATTGGCCGCAAGCTTGCGGTTGATCGCGATCCCGGCGTTGGCCGATCCGGTGAACAACACCCCGTCGACTCCGGGATGGGCGACCAGCGCCTTGCCTTCCTCCGGCCCGCCGATCACGAGCTGGATCACATCCTCGGGCACGCCTGCGCGGTGGAAGCAGGCAACCAGCGCTTCGCCCACCGCAGGTGTCTTTTCGGATGGTTTGAACAGTACCGCATTCCCCGCGATCAACGCCGGGACAATGTGGCCATTGGGAAGGTGTGCGGGGAAGTTATAGGGGCCGAGCACCGCCATCACCCCGTGCGGCTTGTGCCGCACGGCAGCGCTGGCGTGGAGCCCGGCATCGAACTTCTTCTTGCCGGTGCGTTCGGCCAGAGCCTGCACTGAAACATCGATCTTGTTCACCACGGCATCGATTTCGGTGCGGGCTTCCCACAAGGGCTTGCCCGCCTCGCGTGCGATCAGATCGGCCAGCGGCTCGCCTTCGCGGCGGACTTCGTTGGCGAAGGCGCGCAGGGTCTCGATCCGGTCAAGCAAGGGCAGCCCGGCCCAGCCAGACCAGGCGCGGCGCGCGGCGGAGACCGCAGCCTCGACATCGCCGTGCACCCCGCGCCACAATTCCTCGCCAGTGGCGGGTTCATAGGAGACGAGGATTTTATCGGTCACCGTGTCTAATTTACCCCCCCCCCTTTGAAGGTGTGAACCGGTCAGTTGGCCGGCGAATACTGCGCTCTGCCATGAAAAGATAGGGTTAAGCCCTGTTCCCGCACAAGCCACGGATTAACCGCTAGATTGTCGCTCCGCATGGCCGGCAGGATCGGGCGGCGGGCCGTGGGCCACGCCCATCCGGCGGAGCTGCGCGACCTTGGCGTGGAGCGGGCCCCAGTCGTCGTCGGCGTCGATTGCGGCCCAGATCGCCTCGACCTCGTCGATCAGCAGCGATTGCGGCGCGTCGTCCGACCAGTAATCGTGGGACGAGGCCAGCGGGGCATAATCGGCTAGCGCTTCGCCGAGCGCACCTGCCGCGCCGCCGCGCCCGCCGCGGTGCTCGAAGAAAAAGGCATCGGGCTGCGCCTGTTCCTCGCGCATGGCCGCCTCGCAGGCGGCGACCAGCTGTGCGTCGGCCTCGGGCCCGCGCGGCTCGACCCCCAGCCGCCAGCACCAACGCCGCGAAACGGCCGCCATGTAGAGTGGCCCGAAGCGTTCGAGCGCTGCGATCAGCGGCGGGCTGTCCGCCAGCAGCCGCAGAGCAACGGCAAATTGCCCGCAATTCCAATGCAGCGCCTCGGGCTGGCGGCCAAAGGCGTAGAGGCCCGCGTGATCGAAATAGGCAGCGGTAAAGCCCGGATCCCATGTCGGCAGCCAGCGCCACGGGCCGTAGTCGAAACTCTCGCCCGTCACGTTCATGTTGTCGGTGTTGAGCACGCCGTGGACGAATCCGGCGACCATATAGCTCGCAGCCAGATCGGCCATGCGCTCGACGACGTGGTGCATCAGCCGCACCGCAGGCTCATCGCGCCCCGGCGCTTCTTCGGGCGGCGGCGGGCCGGGGAACTGGGCGAGGCAATAATCCACCAATTGCGCCATCGAGTCGGAATCCTCGATCGCCAGCAGCCGCTGGAACGTGCCGATGCGGATATGCGAATGGCTGAGGCGCACCATCACCGCTGCACGGGTGGGCGAGGGCTCGTCGTTGCGCCAAAGCTGCTCGCCGGTTTCGATCACGCTGAAGGTCTTCGAGGTGTTGACCCCCAGAGCCTCGAGCATTTCGGTGGCGAGAATCTCGCGCACCGCGCCCTTCAGCGTCAGCCGCCCGTCGCCCGCACGGCTATAGGGGGTGGTACCCGAACCCTTGGTGCCCAGATCCATCAACCGCCCGTCGGCGCTGCGCATCTGCGCGAACAGGAAACCGCGCCCGTCGCCGATCTCGGGATTGTACACACGGAACTGGTGGCCGTGATATTTCAGCGCGAGCGGGGCGGGCAGATTGCCCGGCAGGGGCGCGAATCGGCCGAAATGCGCGGCCCATTCGGCATCATCCAGCCCGGCCAGCCCAAGGCTTGCCGCCGCGCGATCATTGCGGAAACGGATGCGGGTTTCAGGGAAATCTGCCGGTGCGACTTCGCTTGCCAGCCACGGGGCCAGCCCCAGGATTGCCGGATCGGGACGATAGCTATCCGGCAAATCGGGGAGTTGCACAGCCTCGCTCATGCCGCGATAGTGGGGACAAGCGCGCCGCCGCGCAAGCCGTGCGGCTCATCGACCAGAGGGAATATCGCCGTTCATGGCTGCACATTACGAAGATCGCTTCTGGACCAGCAGCGACGGGCTATCCTTGCATTATCGCAACTACCCCGGCCCCGGGGGTAGCAGCGCCTTGCCGGTGTTGTGCATGCACGGGCTCACCCGCAACGCCCGCGATTTTGCCAGCCTTGCCGAGGAACTGTGCGTCAGCCGCCGGGTGATCGTGCCCGAGATGCGTGGGCGCGGGATGTCGGATTATGCGCCGGTGTCCGATACCTACACGCCTGTCACCTATGTCGCGGATGTGGAAAAGCTGCTGGCCGAGCAGGGCATCACGCGGTTTGTGGCGATCGGCACTTCGATGGGCGGGCTGATGACGATGCTGCTCGCCCATTTGCAGCCGGGGCGGATCGCAGCGGTGGTGATGAACGACGTCGGGCCGGAAGTGGACGCGGCCGGGCTCGCGCGCATCTCGGGCTATGTCGGGCAGGGGAGGAGCTACCCCACCTGGGTCCACGCCGCGCGCGGACTGGCCGAAGCGCATGGCGCGGCCTTCCCCGATTTCGATCTCGACCAATGGCTCGAAATGGCCAAACGCACGATGGTCGTCACCCAGAACGGGCGGATCAGCTTCGACTATGACATGGCGATTGCCGAGCCTTTCGCAAAACCCGGCAATGCCGCGCCGCCCAATCTGTGGCTGGCCTTCGAGGCCTTGCGCGATGTGCCGATGCTGCTGGTTCGCGGCGGACTGTCGGATTTGCTGAGCGCCGATACGGTCAAGCAGATGGGCGTGCGCAACCCGGCGATGCGATCAATCACCGTGCCGCGCGTGGGCCATGCCCCGACGCTTGACGAGCCCGAGGTGCGCGCTGCAGTCCACGCCCTGCTGGACGGGGTCGAATGAGCGAGACCGCGCGCGCACCTTTGCGCGTTCTGCATTGCCATTCGACCTTCTCCGCCGGTGGCAAGGAGGTGCGCTCAGCGCGGCTGATGAACGCCTTCGGGGATGCGATGGTGCACACCATTGTTTCCGCCGAGCCCGAGGCGATGGGGGCGCGCGCGCTGATTGCGCCCGGCATCAAGGTGCGCTTCCCGCCGGATTTCCCCGCCTTGAAGGGTCTGCCCACCCCCGGCCGGCTGGCGGCGCTGGCCGAGACGCTCAAACCCTACGATCTTGTCTGCACCTATAATTGGGGCGCGATGGACGTGGCGATGGCGCACACGGTTTTTGCCAAACCCTATGGTCTGCCGCCGCTGGTGCATCACGAGGACGGCTTCAACGAGGACGAGGCGAGCGGGCTCAAGCCGCGGCGCAATCTCTATCGCCGCGCGGCTCTGAGAGGCGCGGCGCGGGTGATCGTGCCTTCAGCCGGGCTTGAACGGATCGCGCTGGGGCCATGGGCGCAGCCGCCGGAAATAGTGCTGCGGATTGCCAACGGGATCGACACCGCCGCCTTCGCCGCGCCGCCCCGGCCAGGCGCGCTGCGGGTGGTCAAACGAAAGGGCGAGCGCTGGATCGGCACGCTTGCGGGCCTGCGCGCGGTCAAGCAATTGCCGTTGCTGGTGCAGGCCGTGGCCGAGCTGCCCGAGGACTGGCACCTCGTGATCTGCGGCGAAGGGCCGGAGCGCGATGCGATCCGCGCCGCTGCCGAAGCTGCCGAGATCAGCCACCGCGTGCATCTGCCCGGCGCCGTTCCCGATCCTGCGCAGGTTACGGGCATGTTCGATATCTTCGCGCTGTCCTCGGCCTCGGAGCAGTTTCCGCTCTCGGTGGTCGAAGCGATGGCAGCCGGCTTGCCGGTGGCCGCACCCGATGTCGGCGATATCCGGCAAATGGTGGCCGAGGAAAACCGCAGCTTTATCGCCGTGCCCGATGATGCGCAGGCGCTGGCCGCGATGCTGGCCGAACTCGCCGCCGACCCTGCCTTGCGCGCCCGCATCGGAGCGGCCAACCGGGCGCGGGCTGCCGCGCATTACGACGCTGCGCAGATGGTGGCGCAGTACCGCGCAGCCTATGGCGCCGCGCTGGGGCAGCCATTCTGAGACGGTTTGCTTCATCCGCCGTTCAAATCGTCCGCTGCACACATCTGCGCACATTGGCAGGCGCACAAGCGCCCGGCATTGCGGAAGCCGCCGCACCTGCCTAAAGAGCGCGGCAGTTCGATCTGCGACAAACGCAGGACAATTCGAGTAACAAGGACTTTAGGCTCCGCATGGCCCGCACTCCCACCTCTTCCTCCGACACCCCGATGGTTCCGGCCGAGGACGATATCCTGATCCGTGAGATCGACGAGGCAGTGCGGCAGGACGACGCGCTCACCTTCCTGCGTGATCACGGCGCGAAGGTGCTGGGCGCGATCATCGTGCTGATCGGCGGGCTGGGCGGCTACATGCTGTGGGACGGCTATCGCGAAGGGCAGCTGGAGGCGCAGTCGGAAACGCTGGTGGCCGCGCTCGACTATGCAACGCAAAACGATCTCAAGACCGCGGGCGAGAAGGTCGCGCCGCTGCTTGATGATGGTTCGCCAGGCGCGCGCACGGCCGCGCGGTTGCTGCAGGCCGGTGCGGCTTTGCAGGCGGGCGACGTCAATAAGGCTAGCGGGCTCTACCAGCAGGTGGCAGGCGATGCCGATGCCCCGCCGGCGCTGCGCGATCTCGCGCGCATCCGCGATGTCGCGGCGCGTTACGACACGATGAAGCCCGCTGACGTGATCGCGCGGCTCGGCGATCTGGCCAAGCCGGGCAATCCCTATTTCGGCGCGGCGGGCGAGCTGGTTGCTATGGCGCACCTCGAAGCGGGCAACCGGGCAGAGGCCGGGCGCTTGTTCGGCGCAATCGCCAAGGACGAGGAACTGCCCGAAACCCTGCGTTCGCGCGCCCGCCAGATGGCAGGCCTGCTCGGGGTTGATGCGATTGTCGATGTGAAGAAGCTACTTGAAGACGAAGGGGTCGCGTCCGGTGGCAATGGCCCGGCAGGCGGCGCAAACGCTGCTGCTGCGCAATGAGAGAACAGGTTGAACGGACGGGTATGAAAACCATGAAGATTGCGCGCGCCGCGCTGTTGGCGGGAATTTTCGCAGCCAGCCTCACCGGCTGCAAGGGCGGACTGTTCGGCGGCGGGGATGACAAGACCACGCCGACGGTGGGCAATCGTACGCCGATCCTTTCGCGGATCGAGAGCGGAGCCGAGGTTGATCCGGCGCTGGCGGGGATTTCGGTGGTGCTACCGCCTGCACGCAACAATCCCGAATGGGCGCAGGTCGGCGGTGCGGCGAGCAAGTCATACGGCCACCTCGCGCTGGCCGAGAACCCCGCCAAGGTGTGGACCGCGAGCGTTGCCGGTTCAAGCAACCGGATGCGCCTTGCGGCGGCACCAGTGGTTGGCGGCAACAAGCTGTTTGCCCAGGGCACCGACGGCGTGATCCACGCGTTCGACAAGAACACAGGCACCCGGTTGTGGACCAGCGGCGACGGTGACATGACCAAGGATCAGGCCCCTTCGGCATTCGGCGGCGGGGTCAGCTTCGAAGCTGGCAAGCTCTACGCCACCAACGGCGTGGGCGAGGTAAAGGCGCTCAATGCCGATACCGGCGAAGTGGCGTGGAAAGTCACGCCCGCCGGCCCCTTGCGCGGTTCGCCGACGATTGCCTTCGGGCAGCTGTTCGTGATGACGCAGGACAATCAGGTGATCGCGCTCAACGTCGGCGATGGCTCCTTGGTGTGGGACGAGAGCGGCTCTGCCACCCAGTCGGGCGTGTTCGGCGTGGCGGCTCCCGCTGCAGGGCAAGGCACCGTGATCGCGGGCTATTCGAGCGGCGAGCTTTCGGCCTACCGTTACGAGAATGGCCGCACGCTGTGGTCTGACGCGCTGGCGCGCACCAACATCTCGACCACTGTGGGCTCGATCACCGATATCGATGCTGATCCGATCATCGATTCGGGCCGGGTCTATGCGCTCGGGCAGGGCGGGCGCATGGCCGCCTACGAGCTGCTGACCGGCCAGCGCATCTGGGAACTGAACCTTGCTGGCATCTCCACCCCGTCGATTGCCGGCGAGTGGATCTTCACGCTCACCGACGATGCGCGCCTGCTCGCCATCGCCCGTTCGACCGGGCGCGTGCGCTGGATCACCCAACTGCCGCAGTTCCGCGACGAGGAAGACAAGAAGGGCCCGATCTTCTGGACCGGCCCGGTGCTGGCAGGCGGCCAGCTGTGGGTCGCCAGTTCGCGCGGCGAGGTCTGGAAGGTGAGTGCGGGTGAAGGCTCGGCGCAGATGTTTGCCGATCTCGGCCAGCCTGTCAGTCTCCCGCCGCTGGTGGCCGATGGCTACCTCTACATTCTCGACGATAGCGGCGTGATTCACGCCTGGCGCTGAGACGCGCGGTCACGCGCTGAAAGGGCGTTAACCCTTTTGCGCTAGAGCGAACGGGTGATGCGCGCAGCCCATTCGCCCGATCCGGTCGCACCGCCAGCCCTGCCTCCGTCCGATGTCTCGGCGGGCGTCGGGCTTGTCGGGCTGGCCGGGCTGTTCGCGTGGATCATGTTCTGCCGTTCCTATCCGGCGATTGCCGAGGCGCTGGGCTTCACCGGCCCGCTTTCGCCCGCACGCGGGGTGCTGTCCGGCCCCTATGCTGCGCTCGCTGCAATGGTGTTTACCGCCTTGCAGATGGCGCTGTGGTCGGTGCTGGTGGACAAGGTTCACCGCCGCCCCTCTACCGGGATCGACTGGAGCCATGCACGCCCGCTGGCCGAGGTGCTCCCCGTTGCGGTGGTCAAGCTGTCGGGCCTGTGGGTGACGTGGGCAATCATCGCGGCCTTCTACGGCCTGGCGCGGTGGTATTGGAGCGGTTCCTACCTCTTCGCGATGGAGGTGCTGGCCTTCGCCGCCGCCCCGCTGGTTGCGCTGTCGATCCCCTATGTCATCTGGCTCGATCGCTATCTGGTGAACCCGCGCGACGGCACATGGCATTTCGGCGCGGCTGTGCTCGGCCTCGGCGTGATCGGGCGCGAGACTTGGGATAGCGCGCAGATCGCCAAGCATTGGCGCGCATGGATCATCAAGGGCTTTTTCGGCGCCTTCATGATCTCGATCCTGCCGCCCGGCTTTGCGCAGCTGGTGGAGGCTGATCCGGCGCGGATCATGGCCAATCCGGTCGATCTCGCCATGATGCTGGTGACGCTCTTGTTCGTGATCGATGTGCAAATCGGCACGGTCGGCTACCTGCTGACGCTGCGCCCGCTCGATGCCCATATCCGCTCGGGCAATCCCTTGCTGGCGGGCTGGCTGGCGGCGCTCTTGTGCTATCCGCCTTTCGTGTGGGGGATCCTCGGGCCGGACAATCAGGTGCTCGGCTACGAGACCGCCACGCCCGGCTGGTCGCACTGGTTTGCGGGCAGCGAGGGCTTGCTGTGGGCCTGGGGCGGGGTGCTGGTGTTTCTCACCGGCATCTATGCCTGGGCGACAGTGGTGTTCGGCATCCGCTTTTCCAACCTCACCTATCGCGGCGTGCTGACCCACGGCCCCTACCGTTTCACACGCCACCCGGCCTATCTGTCGAAGAACCTGTTCTGGTGGGCCTCGGTGTTGCCGTTCATGGTCAGCAGCGGATCGCTGGTGGATGCGGTGCGCAACAGCTTCTTCCTGCTGGTGGTCAACGCGATCTATTACTGGCGTGCGCGCACCGAAGAGGCGCACTTGCTGGCCGAGGACGCGAAATACCGCGACTATCACGCGTGGATGGAACAGCACGGGCTGATCACCGCTCCGCTGGCGCGTCTGCAGCGGATGCTCACCGGAAAGGCTGCCCCGCACGCCGGCGCGCCAGATCCCTTCCCGGCGGAATAGCGCTACATCACCGGCGCGCCATCACCGGCGTGATACTTCACCGCTTCGATCACCTGAAAATCGAGCCCCGCAATCACAGCCCCGAAAGCGGCCATATGCGGCGTGGCGAAATGCGCGGCGAGCGCGGCGTCGTCGGTCCATTTCTCCACAATGTGGATCACGCCCGGATCGAGCATGTCTTGGGTGATGGCTTAGGCGATGCAGCCTTCCTCGGCATTCGATGCGGCGACCATGTCGGCAATCGCCGCAGTCGCCGCCGCCATTGATTCGGCCCCCACCTTGGCCTTGGCCAGAACGATCAGCATGTCAGTTTCCCCCCTCAGAAGGACTGTTCATAGACCCGGGTGATGTCGCCGTTCCACTCGCCATTATAGGCATCGAGCAGGCGCTGGGCCGGCACCTTGCCGCTGGCGACGATCTCGTCGAGCGTTTCGAGATAGCCGGTTTCGTTGTCGCCCGCCGCATTGAGCCGCGCGCGCGAGGCCAGCCCCTTGTGCGCGATGGCAAGCGCCTCGCGCCCGATGTCGCGCAAGGTGCCGCCACCGGGGACAGGCGTATCGAGCGCCAGCCTTGGCGCATTGCTGCGCAGCGCCTCGCGTTCTTCCATCGTCCAGCCCTTGACCAGATCCCACGCCGCATCGAGCGCGCCCTGATCATACAGCAGCCCGACCCAGAAGGCCGGCAGCGCACAAATCCGGCTCCACGGCCCGCCGTCCGCGCCGCGCATTTCGAGGAAGCTCTTCAGGCGCACTTCGGGGAAGGCGGTGGAAAGGTGGTCCCACCAGTCGCTCTGCGTCGGGCGTTCGCCGGGCAGGACCGAGAGCTTGCCATCGAGGAAATCGCGGAAGCTGAGGCCCGCGGCGTCGATATACTTGCCGTCGCGGAAGACGAAATACATCGGCACATCAAGCATATACCGCGCCCAGCGTTCGTAGCCAAAGCCATCTTCGAACACGAAGGGCAGCATGCCGGTGCGCGCCGGATCGGTGTCCGACCAGATGTGCGAGCGGTAGGACAGGAAGCCGTTAGGCTTGCCTTCGGTGAAAGGCGAATTGGCGAACAGCGCGGTCGCCAGCGGTTGCAGCGCCAAGCCGACGCGGAACTTCTGCACCATGTCGGCTTCGGACTGGTAATCGAGATTGACCTGGATGGTGCAGGTGCGCAGCATCATGTCGAGGCCCATCGTGCCGACGCGCGGCATGTGGCGCAGCATGATATCGTAGCGGCCCTTGGGCATGATCGGCAGTTCTTCGCGGGTCTTGTCGGGCCACATCCCGAGGCCGAGATAGCTCACGCCGCATTTCTCGCCGACTTCCTTTACCTGCACGAGATGCCGGCCGGTTTCGGCGCAGGTCTGGTGCAGGTTTTCGAGCGGCGCGCCCGACAGTTCCAGCTGCCCGGCCGGTTCGAGGCTGACGGCTCCGTCGGCGCCCTTCAAGGCAATGACGTTTCCGCCTTCTTCAACCGGGGTCCAACCGAATTGCTCGAGGCCCTTCAAAAGGTCGCGGATGCCGCAGGGTTCGTCATAGGACGGGGCGCGGTGATCGGAGCGCTTGTAGACCAGCTTTTCGTGCTCGGTGCCGATACGCCAGTCTTCGGGCGGCTTTTCGCCGCCGATCATCGGGACGACCAGCTGGTCGAGGCTTTCGATCACCGGATCGTCGGCCGTGTTTGCTTCGCGTGTGCTCATCGCAGGGGACCCTCTTTGGCCAGTTGCTCTAGAAAACCGATTTGCCGGTGGGAAGCGAAAACACGTTTGCAGGCACGAAGTGTCGCTACCAGTCGCCCGCGCTGGCCATCCACACCGCGATGGCGGCGATGGCCGCAGTCTCGCCCCGCAGGATGCGGGGGCCGAGGCTGATTGGCCGGGCGGCGTGATGCACGCGGATCGCGGCGCGCTCGGCATCGTCGAAGCCGCCCTCGGGGCCGGTGAGGATCGCGGCGGGGCCGGAATGCGCGGCAAAGGCGGCGGCGGCAGGTTCGCCGCCATTCTCGTCCGCGAAGAACAGCGCGCGGCCTTCGGGCCAGTCGGCCAGCAGCGCGTCAAGCTTCACCGGCTCGGCCAGTTGCGGCAGCGCGGTGCGGGCGCATTGTTCCGCCGCTTCGGTGGTGATCGCACGGGCGCGATCGAGGTTGAGCTTGTCGGCCACGCAGCGGCGGGTGACGAGCGGCTGGATGCGCGCGATGCCGAGTTCGGTCGCTTTTTCCAGCACCAGATCGAAGCGGTCTTTCTTGAGCAGCGCCGGGCAGAGCCACAGATCGGGCACGGCCTCCCGCATCCGCAGGCGTTCGGCCACAGTGACATCGACCCGCCGCTTATCCACCTGTCCTACCCGCGCGGCCCATTCGCCGGTGGCATCGTCGCACAGGATCACGATGTCGCCCTCGCGCACCCGCATCACCTTACCCAGATAATGCGCGTGCGGTCCTTCAAGCGCGAAGGTCCGGCCTGTGTCCAACTGGTCAGGCACAAACAGGCGCGGGGCGCTTTTCGGGGGCCAGGCGGGGGTGGCGGGCATGGCTTTGCACTAGGCGCTGAGGTCGCTAGGAGGCAAGTCATGAGCGAGACAATCGTCCCCGACAGCGAACACCGCGGGCTGGTAGCGCGCCTGCCGCAGCTTCCGCGCGATCTGGCGCTGCTGGCGCGGTTCGACCGGCCGATCGGCTGGTGGCTGTTGTTCTGGCCCTGCGTTTTCGGCGTGTGGTTGGCAGGAGCGGGGCCGCAACTCGCGCTGCTCGGCTGGTTGCTGCTCGGCAGCATCGCGATGCGCGGGGCGGGGTGCGTCTACAACGACATCGTTGATGCCGATCTTGACCGGCAGGTGGCACGCACCGCGCTGCGTCCTGTGGCGAGCGGGCGGGTGTCGAAAAAGCTGGCGTGGCTCTGGCTGCTGGCGCTGTGCCTCGTCGGCCTGATCGTGCTGTTGCAACTCACATGGCAGGCGCAATTGGTGGCCCTTGGCAGCCTCGCGCTGGTCGCTGCCTACCCCTTCATGAAGCGCATCACATGGTGGCCGCAGGCGTGGCTGGGGATGGTGTTCAACTGGGGGCTGCTGGTCGGCTGGAGCGAACTGCGGCTCGACAATTGGGACGCGCTAGCGGCGGTCTATGCGGGCGCGATCTGCTGGGTGATCGGTTACGATACGATCTATGCGCTGCAAGACCGCGAGGATGACGCGATGGTCGGCATTCGCTCTTCCGCGCTGGCGATGGGGGCGCGGGTGCAAACGGGGATCGCGGGGTTCTATGCCGCCGCGGTCGGACTGTGGGCGCTGGGCGTGTGGCTCTATCGGCCCGATCCCATCGCGCTGCTGGCGCTGCTGCCGGTGGCGGGGCATCTGGCGTGGCAGGTTGCAACGCTCGACGCCACTGATCCCGACAACCCGCTCGCCCGCTTCCGCTCCAACCGCTGGGCCGGAGCGCTGATGGCGGCCGCGTGCTACGTGGTCGGTAACGCTGGGGTCTAGAGCCATGTGCAACCTCTACCGCATGACGAAGAACGTGAGCGAGGTTGCCGCGTGGTTTGCTGCGGTGGAGGGGGCAGGGGGCGCCAATTTCGCCGCCGAGGTCTATCCCGGCTACACCGGCCTCGTTGTGGCCGAAGGCGCAGTGCGGGCGATGACATGGGGCTTCCCGCTGGTGCTGAAAGGCAAGCAGGGCCAGCCGCTCAAGCCCAAGCCGGTTAACAACGCGCGCACCGACAAGCTCGAAACCTTCTTCTGGCGCCATTCCTTCGCGGAGCGCCGCTGCCTGATCCCGCTGACCGGCTGGGCCGAGGCGCAGGGGCCCAAGGGGCGGATGACGCGGACGTGGCTTTCGCTGCCCGACACCCCGCTGTTCGCCGCCGCCGGGGTGTGGCGGCAGAGCGAGGAATGGGGCGCGTGCTATTCGATGGTGATGACCGACAGCGCTGGCACTGACGCCGAACAAGTGCATGATCGGATGCCAGTGCTTCTCGCGCCGGAGGATCAATCGCAATGGCTCGGCGGCTCACCGCAAGACGCGCTGGCGCTGTGCCGGGCGTGGCCCGGTGCGCTCGCCATCGACCGAACCGATCAGCCGTGGGCCAAAGGCGCGGCGCACCAGCCGGGGTTGCTCTAGGGGTAGCTCACCAGCTCGAATTCGATCCCGTCCCAGTCGAAGAAATAGAACCGCTTGCCCGGCGCATAGTCGCCGAAGTTGAACGGTTCGAGCCCGGCGGCGCGCACGACCGCTTCGGCAGCGTCCAGATCGGGCACCACGATTCCGACATGGTTCAAGGGCGCGCCCTTGGCGAAGCGGTCCACTGGCGCGCCCTTGGTGTAGACCGCGATGTAATCCTCGTCCCCGCCGACATGGATCGTCTCGCCACCAAGCTGCGACGGCCCGCGCCAGCGGATGCGCCAGCCGAGCAGCTGTTCGAGCAAGGCGGCGCTGCGTTCAATGTCGCTGACGGTGATATTGACGTGTTCGAGATAGGCAGTGCGCATGGGGTATGTCCTTCGGTGTGAGGTGCTGAACCGCCCCGCTGAAGGGGCGCGAATCAATCGACTTGCCCCTTGTGCAATCTCAACCTAACTTGAGGTCAAGCTATTTCGGAGACGCCGCCGATGACCCGCCTGAAACCTTCCGACCTGCTCTCGATCGGCGAGATCGCGCGCCGCACCGGGCTCAGCGTCTCCGCGATCCGGTTCTACGAAGAGCAGGGGCTGATCGAGCCGGTGCGCAGCGGCGGCAACCAGCGCCGCTTTCTGCGCTCGGACATCCGGCGCTTGAGCTTCATCCTCATCGCCCAGAAGCTCGGCCTGGCGCTTGGCGAGATCAAGGCGCGGCTCGCCACCCTGCCGCAGGGCCGCACCCCCAATGCGCGCGACTGGGCGGCAATCAGCCTTGCCATCCGCGAAACGCTTGATGCCCGCATCGAAGAACTCACCCGCACCCGTGACAGGCTCGACGGCTGTATCGGCTGCGGGTGTCTCAGCCTCGAGAATTGCGCGATCTGGAACCCGCAGGATCAGCTCGCCGCGCAAGGCCCCGGCCCGCGCAAGCTGATCGCCTGACGCAGGCAGGGGCGGTGGCGGCGGGGCAGGCTTGCAATTGCCGGTCATAATCTGTTCAAGAACGCCCATGCATGAGCCCGTCGCACCATTGCCCGCCCAAGCTGCAGGCGACGACGAACCGAGAGAGAACCCCGATATGATTTCGCGCAACCTTGCCCCCGTCCTGTCCACCGTGTCCGCCGCCGCGCTGGTGATCGGCCTTGGCGCCGCCGCGCAGCCTGCGCTGGCGCAGAACGCCGCTGCCACCGCCACCGCTCCGGCAATCCCGCAAGGCACGGGCTATTTCGCTGCTGACAGCACGCTCCCCTTCCTTGCCCCTGATTTCACCAAGATTTCGGAAGATGATTACATCCCCGCTTTCGAGCAGGGCATGGCGATCCAGAAGGCCGAAGTCGCCGCGATCATCGCCAACCCGGAGGCACCGACCTTCGCCAACACCATCGTCGCGCTCGAAACCTCGGGCCGGATGCTGGGGCGTGTCGCTCGGGTATTCTATGCGCTGACCGGCGCCAACACCACCGACAGGCTCGATGCAATCGACACCGAAATCAGCCCCAAGCTTTCGGCCCACAGCGATTCGATCACGCTCAACCCGGCGCTGTTTGCGCGGGTGAAGGCGGTCTATAATGCACGCGAAACCCTCGGCCTGACGCTTGAGGAAGGCCGCTTGCTCGAAGAGACCTACAAGGACATGGTCCACGCCGGCGCGCTGCTGACCGAGGTCGAGCGCGAGCAGGTGAAGGCCATCAACGGCCAGCTCTCGACGCTCGCCACCGAATTCGGCCAGAAGGTGCGCGCGGCGACCAATGCCCAGCCGCTGATCGTTGATACAGCTGCGCAGCTGGCAGGCCTTTCCGAGGCCGACATCAAGGCTGCTGGCGATCTTGCCGCGGCCAAGGGGATGCCGGGCAAATATGCCATCGCCTTGCAGAACACCACGCAGCAGCCGCTGCTCCCCGCGCTCGAAAATCGCGCCACCCGCGAGGCATTGTTCAAACTGAGCTATAACCGCGCCGATGGTGCCAGCGCCGAGCACGACACCCGCGTCCTGCTCGCCAAGATCGCTACCCTGCGTGCGCAGAAGGCCGCGCTGTTCGGCGATCCCGACTGGGCCAGCTATGCCATGTTTGATCGCATGGCGAAGAAGCCTGCCACCGCGCTGGGCTTCATGGAGCAGATGGTCCCCGCACTCGCCGCCACCCAGCGCCGCGAGGCTGCGCTGCTGACCGACGCGATCAAGGCGGACGGCGGCGATTATGAGGTCCAGCCGTGGGATTGGTATCGCTACGCCAACCGCATCAAGGCCGAACGCTACGATCTCGATGAGGATGTGGTGGCGCAGTATTTCCAGCTCGACAAGGTGCTGGAAGACGGCGTGTTCTACGCCGCGAACAAGCTCTACGGCCTCAGCTTCAAGCGGCGCACCGATTTGCCGGTCTATCACCCCGATGTGTGGGTCTATACCGTGCTTGATGCCGATGGTTCGGAGCTTGGGGTGTTCTATTTCGATCCGTTCCAGCGCCCGTCCAAGCGCGGCGGGGCGTGGATGAGCAACTTTGTCGACCAGAGCTTCCAGTGGGGCACCAAGCCGGTGATCTATAACGTGCTCAACATCCCGAAGGCGGCCGAAGGCGAAGTGCAGCTCGTCAGCTTCGATGATGTGAGCACCACCTTCCACGAATTCGGCCACGCGCTGCATGGGCTGTTTGCCAACCAGCAGTTCGAAAGCCTTTCCGGCACGGCGACGGCGCGAGATTTCGTTGAGTATCCCAGCCAGGTCAACGAGATGTGGGCGACTGACCCGCAAGTGCTGCAGAACTATGCCAAGCACTACAAGACCGGCGAGACCATCCCGATGGAGCTGGTTCAGAAAATCGAGGCGGCCTCGAAGTTCAATCAGGGCTATGATTTCGGCGAGGTGGTGGCTGCTGCGCTGCTCGACATGAAGTGGGCTGCGCTCTCGCCTGAACAGGCTGCCGCAATCGACACGCCTGCCGAAGTCGACGCCTTCGAGCGCAAATCGCTGGAGGAACTGGGCCTCGAAGTGGGGCTGGTGCCGCCGCGCTACCGTTCGACCTATTTCAACCACATCTTCAGCGATCCGGCGGGCTATTCGGCGGGCTATTACAGCTACTTGTGGACCGAAATGCTCGACCGCGACAGCCGCAAGTGGTTCCGCGACAATGGCGGGCTGACGCGCGCCAACGGCGATCACTATCGCAAGACCGTGCTGAGCCGCGGCGGGACGATGGACTATTTCGTGATGTTCGAGAATTTTGCCGGTCGTCAGCCCGATGTCCAGCCGATGCTCGAAGCGCGCGGGCTTGCCGGCGGCGAGTAATCCCGCAAAGCGCGGGGCCGGGGACTAGTTCTCCGGCCCCAGCTCGGGATCGAGGTCGCGCGGACGGGCGAAGTGCACCAGCTCGGCGCAATAGCGCTTGAGCTGCGACCAATGTTCGATGTCGCATTCGAGCACGGCGTAGGCGGCGGTCGGGAACTTGACCACGGCCTCGCGGAACAGATCGTTCTCTTTCGAAGGCGACACCAGTTCGAGCAGCGTATCCTGCAAGCCGGGATTGTGGCCGACCACCAGGATCGCGTCAGCTTCGTCACCGCCATTGCCGGCATAGGCCTCGATCGTCTCGGCGATAGTGTCGTAGCTGGCGAGGTAGAGCTTCTGGTCGTACACTGGCGCAATCTCCGGCAGCGCGCCATCCAGCGTCAGCTTCACCCGCACTGCGGGGCTGGCAATCACCTTGTCCCACTTGATCCCGTGGTCGCGGATATGCGCGCCGATTATGCCTGCGCCCTTGCGCCCGCGCGCATTCAGACCCCGGTCGAAATCGCGCTGGTTCATGTCGTCCCAGTCGGACTTGGCGTGGCGCAGGAGACCAAGGATCTTCATGGCAGCAGAGCTCCTTGCGACGGGACAGATTGATTGCCCCCAACACCAGAGGCGATGCGTTGTAAAGCCTGATCGAGCGTCACGCGCAACACCGGCGTGCCGGACGGGAAGGCGCTGAGCAGACGACTGGGGAAAGCGGGAGAAAGCATCACGAAATGGCCCGCATCCTCCTTGCTGCGGATCAGCCGCCCAAAGGCCTGCGCCAGTCGCGCGCGGATGATGCGGTCGTCATACTGGCTGCCGCCGCCCGCCAGCCTGCGCGCCTTGTGCAGGATGTCGGGGCGGGGCCAGGGCACCTGCTCCATCACTACGCAGCGCAGGCTATGGCCGGGCACGTCGACCCCGTCGCGCAGCGCGTCGGTGCCGATCAGGCTCGCGTGCGGATCATCGCGGAAGATATCGACCAGCGTGCCGGTGTCGATCGGATCGACGTGCTGGGCATAGACCGGCAGTCCCGCGCGGGCGAGCCGGTCTGCAATGCGGCCATGCACCGAGCGCAACCGGCGGATCGCGGTGAACAGCCCGAGCACACCGCCGCCGCTCGCCTCGATGATCCGCGCATAGGCGCCGGCAAGCGCAGGCAGATCGCCCTTGGCGATGTCGGTGACGATCAGCACCTCGGCGCGTCCCGCGTAATCGAACGGACTGTCAGCGGCCGAGAGCAGCAGCGGGGCTTCGATATGCGCCGCACCCGAGCGTGCAATCGCGCTGGCCCAGGGATCATCGGGTGCGCCCTTGTCGGTCAGGGTCGCGCTGGTCAGCAGCACGCCGTGCGCGGGTTCCAGCACCACCCGCGCAAACGGCTTCATCGGGTCAAGCCAGCGGCGGTGGATCGCTACATCGAACTCGCGCGCCTCGGAGCGGTCAACCGCCAGCCAGTCGACGAATTCAGGGTCAGCCGGGCCTCCCAAGCGGTCAAGCAGAGACTCCCAAGCGGTGATCAAATCAATCCGCCAGCCCAAGGCAAAGCGCGCGCCTTCGATCCGCGCGCGGCCTTGCGCATCGAGCCAGTCGGGCGGGTCGGCCAATATGGCTTCGAGCCTGCCGCCCAGCCGGATCAGCGGCACGCGGATGCTGGCAAGCGCTTCTGCGGCATTGCTGGCAGCCTCGATCACTTCGCCCGGCAGGCCTGCCGCTTCGGTCTCGATGCCGTAGCCTGCGTCAATCCCGCCGCTTTCATCGCGCGCATAGGTCGCGGTGCGCACTGCGGCGAGCAGCGCCTCGAGCGGCCCGAAGGGTGCGTTTTCGGAGAGGCGTTGCAGCCAACCATCCGACGGGAGCAATTGTCCCGCCTTGCACGCGGCAGCGATCGCTTCGGCCCCGGCTTCATCGTAACTGGCGATATCCGCGAGCCTTGCAGCCAGACCGCGCCTGCGCCCCCGCGCCTCGCGCTCGGGGCCGATAATCCAGCGCCGCAGTTCGATCGTCTCCTGCCCGGAAAGCGCCGCGGCGAAGGTCGAATCCGCCGCATCGAACACATGGTGGCCTTCATCGAAGATCAGCCGCGTCGGGCGTTGGTTCGGGTCGCGCGAGCGCGCGGCGTTGACCATCACCAGCGCGTGGTTGGCGATGACAAGATCGGCCTGCGCGCTATCTCGCGCCGCGCGCTCGATGAAGCACTTTCGGTAATGCGGGCAGCCGGCATAGATGCACTCGCCGCGCTGGTCGGTGAGCGCCGCGATCCCGCGCTTCCTGAACAGCGTGCCAAGCCAGCCGGGCAGATCGCCGCCGATCATGTCCCCGTCGCGGCTATAGGCACCCCAGCGCGCTACCAGCTGCGCCAATATCGCCGCGCGGCCCGCAAAGCCGCCTTGCAGCGCGTCTTCGAGATTGAGCAGGCAGAGGTAATTCTCGCGGCCCTTGCGCACCACCACCGGCGGCGAGCCATCGGCGCGCTTGACCGGCCACGCCCGGCGGCTCTCGGCGCGCAACTGGCGTTGCAGGTTCTTGGTGAAGGTCGACACCCACACCGTGCCGCCCGACTGCTCGGCCCACAGCGAGGCGGGCGCGAGATAGCCCAGCGTCTTGCCGATGCCAGTCCCCGCCTGCGCCAGCGCGAGATGCGGGCGGCCGGGGGCGGAACGCGGTGCGAAGATGCGCGCTGCATCCTGCGCATAGGCACGCTGGCCATCGCGCTGTTCCGCGCCTTCGCCGGTGAGCCGCGCCAGCTGCGCCTGTACCGCTGGCGGCGTCAGTTCCACCGGGCGCGGCGCGGGGCGCTCGCCGGCTTCTTCCCATTCGGGCAGTCGCGCAAACAGCCAGCGTTCGGCTTTTTCCGGCTTGGCGATGTGCGGCTTCAAGACCTGCGCCCAAGGCCACCGCAGGCGTTCGAGGCTCTGGAGCGCACTCCACGCCCCCTCGCGCTCGGGCCAGGCCGGATCGCGCACCGCCGCAATCAGCGCGCCCGTTGCCCGCTGGAGCAATTCGGGCACATCCGCGTCGCCCGCGGGCTCGGGCAGGCCCAGCGCCTCGGCAAGGCCGCGCGGGGTCGGCACGCAGAACCGCGCGGGGTGGATGAAGGCAAAGGCTTCGAGCAGATCGAGGCCTGAAAGGTCGGGATAGCCCAATCGGCTCGCCACCAGCGGCGCATTGATCAGCAGCACCGGCGTATCGGCGGCGGCCATGATCGCATCGCCCTTGGACACTGCGGTGCTTGCGCCGGCCCCGCTGCGCAGCCAGTGCCCGCCATGGCTGGCGTGCAGCGCGGGCAGGGCGACAGGATCGGGCGGGGTTGCGGGAGAGGTCACGTGCGGCAGGATGGGCGAGCGGCGCGGGATTGTAAACGCAGTCCGGCCGCGCTTTGCCCTGAACCTTTCGCCGGCTCCCGCACGCAGCCCTTACCTGCGCTTAACGCTCTGCTGTTACAGCGGAAACCAACTTCGGTCGCGCAAGAGGGTTCGCACGATGAGTTTTGGACGCAAGGGGCTGGCCCCCGGTCAGAGTGCACCTGTTGCCGGGCGGCCTCCGCTTGGTGGTACCGCGCCGCAGCACGATGAGATCGCCGCGCGCCGCGACGCTTTCCTTGCCGCTGAACGCGCCCGTACTGCGGGTCCAATGGGCCCGGCCGGACTGGCTGCCGCCGCCGCAGTGGCGGCCGATCCGGGGATCGGCGACAAGGCCGACCCGTTGGCGGGCCTGCGCAACGGCGCGCGTCCGGCAACGCGGCGCGAGGAGTCGTTCGGTCAGCAATGGTCGCCGCTGCCCGAAGCCGATCGCCAGCGCGCCCGAGAGAGCGGTTATGGCGCCTTGCGCAGGCACACCGACAAGCGTTTCATCTTCGGCGAGCCGCACAAGCGCACGCTGCTGCTGGCCTATCTGTTCTGGTTCGTCGCCGGTCAGGGATCGCTCCACCGCTTCTATTGCGGCCAGAGCCAGTCGGCGATGATGCAGATCGGCTTGCTCGTCGGCAGCGTGCTGTTGGGGCTGGTGTTCGTGCCCGTCGCGGCGGTGGGGATCGTGCTTTGGTTCCTGTGGATCATTGCCGATCTGTTCCTGATCCCGGGCATGATGCGGCAGTTCAAGGATGAATATGCTCCCGATTACAGCGGAGTCTTCGTCTGACGGGCTAAACGGCCCAGCGCGCAAGCGCTGCCCTTCGGGCTTGCAAGCCGGTGCGCCATGCCTAATAGCCGCCGGGCTATGACCATCACGCCTGACGCCCTCATCACCGCAGCCCAAAACTCCAAGGCCTGGCCGTTTCAGGAGGCGCAGCGCCTCGCCAAGCGGATGCCCGAAGGCAAGCCGGGCGGCGTGCTGTTCGAGACCGGCTACGGCCCCTCAGGGCTCCCGCATATCGGGACCTTTCAGGAAGTGCTGCGCACCACGCTCGTCCGCCGCGCTTATGAGGCGCTGACCGGCGGCGCAGCGACGCGGCTGGTGGCGTTTTCGGACGATATGGACGGCTTGCGCAAGGTGCCCGACAACGTGCCCAATCAGGCGATGCTGACCGAGCATCTCGGCAAGCCGCTGTCGCGCATCCCCGATCCGTTCGAGAAGTTCGAAAGCTTCGCTGCGCACAACAACGCGATGCTGCGCGACTTCCTCGACCGCTTCGGGTTCGAATATGAATTCGTCAGCTCGTCCGATTGCTACAATGGGGGCAAGTTCGACGACGCGCTGAAGGGCGTGCTCGCCAATTTCGGCGCGATCCTCGATATCATGCTGCCGACGCTGGGCGAGGAACGCCGCCGCACCTATTCGCCGGTGATGCCGGTTTCGCCCACCACCGGCGCGGTGCTGCAGGTGCCGATCGAAGTGGTGGACGCAGGCGCAGGGATCATCCGATTTACTGACGAGGATGGCTCTACCGTCGAGCAATCAGCCTTGGGCGGCATGGCCAAGTGCCAGTGGAAGGTCGACTGGGCGATGCGCTGGGTCGCGCTTGGCGTCGATTACGAGATGTATGGCAAGGACTTGACCGATTCCGGCATCCAGTCGGGCAAGATCGCCCGCGTGCTGGGCGGCAGCAAGCCCGAAGGCCTGATCTACGAGCTGTTTCTGGATGGCAAGGGCGAGAAGATCTCCAAGTCCAAGGGCAACGGCCTCTCGATCGAGGATTGGCTGCGCTATGGCAGCGAGGAGAGCATCGGCTATTACATCTTCGCCAATCCCAAGAGCGCCAAGCAGTTGCACGCGGGCGTGATTCCCAAGGCGATTGACGATTACTGGCAGTTCCGCACGGCCTTGCCGGGGCAGGAAATCGACAAGCAGCTGGGCAATCCGGTGTGGCATTTGCTGCGCACGGGCCAGCACCATGAAGGGGCCGAGGCGCCCGGTGCGGGCGATACGCTGCCGGTTCCGTTCAGCCTGCTGCTCAATCTGGTCGGTGTGCTCGGCGCGGGCGCAACCCGCGAGGCGGTGTGGTCCTACCTCGGCAATTATGTCGAAAATGCCGACCCGGCCGCGCACCCCGCGCTCGATACGCTGGTGACCAAGGCGCTGGCCTATAACCGCGATTTTGTCGCCTCGACGCTGGTCAAGCGTGCGCCAGCGGGCGGCGAGGTCGCGGCCCTGCAGGCGCTCGACACGGCGCTGGCCGAAGCCCCTGCCGATATGAGCGCGGAGGATTTGCAGACCATCGTCTATGAAATCGGCAAGCAGCCAGAGTTCGGCTTCGAGAGCCTGCGCGACTGGTTCAAGGCGCTCTACGAAACGCTGCTCGGGAGCGAGCAAGGCCCGCGCATGGGCAGCTTTATCGCGCTCTATGGCATCGCGCCGACCCGCCAGCTGATCGCCGAGGCGCTGGCGAAAGTCTGACGCCTAGCGCCACGGGCGGGTGCGATACCATTTGGTGATGACGTATTTCACGCCCTTCACTACCGGCATCCCGGCGTGCATCGTGCCTTCATTGGGGCGGCCGTCGGGCAGAGCATTGTTCCACAGCAGCAGCACGCCGGGCTTGGGCTCGATCTGGATGCCGATTTCGGTGAACATCGTCGCCCCGCCTTCCTCGACGTCGTTGAGATAGGCCATCGCGGTCCAGCTGCGCTGCCCGCCGCGCGCTTTCTCAAGCTGCCAGTATTTCTCGCTAGTGTAGAACCAGTCATTATGCGGCTGGAACTGCTGGCCCGGCAGATAGCGCTGACCCTGCAAGGCCTCGCCAAACGCGGTTTCGATCCCGAGCAGGTCATCGATCCGGCGCGAAATGCCTTTGACGAAGCTTTCCTCAGGCTCGAGATCGCCCGAATAGGAGGTGCGAAAGCCGCTGGCGTAATCGAGTTCGTGAAGCGCTGAGGGGCGTGCGACCTCGTCGATCATGGTGCACAGCCGTTCGCATTCACTGAGGCTGAGGAAATCGCCGACCGCGAATAGCTCGCAGTGGTCGTTCTCGATTGCGTAGACCCCGGGATCACTCGCCAGCCGCGCACGCACCAATTCGCCGACATGGGCGAGGGCTTGCTGGTCAGGCACGAGATTGGCGGCGGTCATCACCCGCCTGTTAGCAAGCCGGGCGCACGGTGCAATCCCGCACCGCGCGCCCGCACCTGCTTACCAAAAGAAGTCGTAGATCACGTCAACCACTTCGCCGGTGTAGATATCGACCAGCATTACGTCGTCGTAATAGCGCACCCACTGATACGGCCCATAGACCGGGGGCAGGCGATACGACCACGGGTCGTTGATGAAGAAGCGCGGCTGGAAGAACAGGCTGTCTAGGTAAAAGCCTGTCTGAAACCGGCTGTAACGGTGCGAGCGATAGGGCGCGAAATAGGCACCCGGGCGGAAGTGGAAATTGTTGCCACGGCGGTAATCAGCCCAGTTATAAGCCCGGTTGCCGCGCCAGCGGCTATCCCAGCGACGGAAATCGCTGCGATCCCAGCCATTCCAGCCGCTATAGTTCCGGCGCCAGTCGTCGCGCCGCCAATGGCTATTGTCGCGGCGATATTGCCCGCGATCGTCACGCCAGTTGCCATCCCGGCGGCCGTCGCGCCCGTTGTCATCGCGGCGGCCATCGCGCTCAATCCGGTCAGCGCGGCGATCACCGCGCCGCTCGACCACGCCCGCGCGGCGATCACCGCGATCCTCGATCACATCGGCACGGCGATCTGTGCGGCGGTCGACCCGGTCGGCAGCGCGTTCGCGGCCCTGCCAGTCGAGCCGGTCGGACACGCGGTCTCCGCGGCGTTCGACCGTATCGGCGCGGCGCTCGCTGCGACGGTCGATCACGTCAGCGCGCCGTTCGGAACGGCGGTCAACTGTCTCGGCGCGGCGTTCGGCAGTCGGAGCGCGGCGATTGTCGCGCATGACGCTGACCGGGCGGGCATCAGGCTCACCGGCACGCTCCGCGCGGCGCATCACATCGGCGCCGAAGCCGCCGCGGTCAGGCCGCGGCTGGGCACGTTCGGGGCGCTCAGCCCGTTCCGCGCGCTGGGGCGGGGCGACGCGCTGCTGTTGCTGCGGCCGGGGTTCTTGCTGCGTCTGCTGACGCACGGCGCGCGCCTCGCTGCGCACCTGCTGGCGTTCAGCGCGCTGCTGCTGGCGTTCGGCGCGGGCGCCATCGCGGTTCTGTGCCTCGGCGGCGACAGGGGTAACAGTGAGGGCAAGCACCAGGGCGAGAGCCGAAAGCGCACCGCCCCTGGCAAACAGGGTCTTGGTCATAAGAGCCTCCAATGTCGCCCGCCCACCACAAGCGGTTAGTTGATGATTCGCACTAGGCCCTGCCAACTGTCGCAGGGATGAACCGCTTCGCCGATATTCAGAAAAATATCGCATTTGATGAACAAACACGCGGGCGGCGTCGGCTACCGGCTTGACGCGCGCGTGATTGGCTCCGAAGGCGCATCCCAGCCATGTTCGACAGCCTTGATGACATTCGCACTGATTGCGCCAACCGCCTGATCCGCGCCGCGCATGATCGCAAGAGCCCGATGCACACGCCGGTGATCGTCACCGCCGATGTCGATGCGCGGGTGATGGTGCTGCGTGCCTTTGATGCAGCGCGCTGGATGCTGCGGCTCCATACCGATACCCGCGCGCCCAAGGCGCAAGCGATTGCCGCCGACCCGCGCGTGGCGGTGCTGCTTTACGATAAGGGCGCGAAGATTCAGATTCGCCTGCGCGGCACCGGGCGGATCGAGGCGCATGGCCCGGTCGCCGATGCGGCCTGGGCGGCGAGCACCAATTTCGCCCGGCGCTGCTATCTGGGGGATGGGCCGGGGACGGCATCGGATGGGCCAACCTCAGGCCTGCCGCCCGAGTTCGAAGGCACTGAGCCCGATGACACGCAGATTTTGCCCGCGCGCGAGAATTTCGCGGTGCTGCTGATCGACATTGCCGAGGTCGACTGGCTTTATCTTGCCCATACCGGGCATCAACGCGCACAGTTTTCCCGCGTTGGCGAGGCGTGGACAGGACGCTGGGTCGCGCCCTGAGCGGTCGATTCAGGCTGCGGCGGCGGCGGACGATTGCGGCGCGGGGAGGAACTTGATTTCCTCGATCTCGCTCGCTGTCACCACGTGATCGCTGCCCGCTTTCTGCGCCGCATCGAGCGCCGCGCGGGCCCGTGCCACGAGGGTTTCGCCGCAATCGTCGCTGCGCCCGGCAGCAACCCCGAAGCTGGCGGTGAAGGGATTGTGCGCGCCCGATTGCGGCAGCTTGATCTGCGACAGCGCGCGGCGAAGACGCTCGGCAACGCCCTTGGCGGTGTGTTCGTCGGCCCCTGGCATGACGATGGTGAAGCCCTCGCCTTCGATATGCGAGAAGCGGTCGTCGCGGCGGACCCCGGCCTTCATCACGGAAGCAATATGGCTGAGCACTTGGTCGCGCGCGGTAGCATCCCAGCCGGTGCGCAGCATCGCGATCTGGTCGATCCGCCCGCGCAGCACGGCCTGACCCGCCATGCGGCCTGCCAACCGGCGATTGGCTTCTTCCGCCGCGCTTTCCAGCACGCCGGGCGCGAACAGCCCGGCCAGCGGGTTCACTGCATCGTCGAGCTTGCGATGGAACCGCGAACGCTCGGCCAGAATTCCCAGCACCAGAGCGGCCAGCGATGCCGCGATTGCCGCTTCCAGCGGCACTTCGAACCCTGTGATCACGCCCCTGCTACCCTTCGTGCCCCCTGAGGTCTCGAAGAATGACGCAATTCTGCTTAAAGGATCGTTAAGCAGAGGCGGGCGCTCTTGGGAACGCCCGCCAATAGAGCAGCTTAGCGCGTAAGTTTCTTGTAAGCCAAGCGCGTCGGACGGTCCGCCGCATCGCCCAGGCGGCGGCGCTTGTCTTCTTCATAGGCCTCGAAGTTGCCTTCGAACCATTCGACATGGCTGTTGCCTTCAAAGGCGAGGATGTGGGTCGCCAGACGATCGAGGAAGAAGCGGTCGTGGCTGATGACCACCGCGCAGCCGGCGAAATTCTCGATCGCATCTTCCAGCGCGGCGAGGGTTTCAACGTCGAGATCATTGGTCGGCTCGTCCAGCAGCAACACGTTGCCGCCCAGCTTCAGCATCTTGGCCATGTGCACGCGGTTGCGCTCACCGCCCGAAAGCTTGCCGACGTTCTTCTGCTGGTCGGCGCCCTTGAAGTTGAACGCGCCGACATAGGCCCGCGTGCTCATGTCTTGGCCGTTGACCTTCATGTAGTCGAGCCCGTCGGAGATTTCCTCCCAGACGTTCTTGGTCGGGTCGAGATGATCGCGGCTCTGATCGACAAAGCCGAGGCGCACGGTCGAGCCGATCTCGATCGTGCCGCTGTCAGGCGTTTCCTTGCCGGTAAGGATCTTGAACAAGGTGGACTTGCCCGCGCCGTTCGGCCCGATCACGCCGACAATCCCGCCCGGCGGCAGAATGAAGCTGAGGTTTTCGAACAACAGCTTGTCGCCGTAAGCCTTGGTGATGTTCTTGGCTTCGATCACTTTGCCGCCGAGGCGCTCGGGCACCTGAATGACGATCTGGGCCTTGCCGACCATGCGGCTGTCCTGACTGTTCTGCAGCTCTTCAAACTTCCGGATGCGCGCCTTTGACTTGGTCTGGCGCGCGGCGGGGGTCTGCCTGATCCATTCGAGTTCGCGCTGCAGAGCTTTGGTCTTGCCGCTTTCCTCGCGGCTTTCCTGCTCGAGCCGCTTGGCCTTCTTCTCGAGATAGGTCGAGTAATTGCCCTCATAGGGATAATAGGAGCCGCGATCGAGCTCGAGGATCCATTCCACCACGTTATCAAGGAAGTAGCGGTCGTGGGTGATCATCAGCACCGCGCCAGCATATTCCTTGAGGTGGTTTTCAAGCCACTGGACGGATTCCGCGTCCAAGTGGTTGGTGGGTTCGTCCAGCAGCAGGATCGAGGGCTTCTGGATCAGCAGGCGGGTGAGCGCGACGCGGCGCTTTTCGCCGCCAGACAGATCCTTGACCGGCCAGTCACCCGGCGGGCACCGCAGCGCTTCCATCGCGACTTCGAGCTGGTTGTCGAGCGTCCAGCCGTCAACCGCGTCAATCTTGTCCTGAAGCTCGCCCATCTCGGCGCCCAGCGTGTCGAAATCGGCATCGGGCTCGCACATCAGCGCGCTGATCTCGTTGAAGCGGTCAACCATGTCGGCCGTCCCGCGCGCGCCGTCCTTGACGTTTTCGAGCACGGTCTTGGTCTGATCGAGCTCGGGCTCCTGCTCGAGATAGCCGACCGTGATGTTCTCGCCCGGCCATGCCTCGCCGGTGAAATCGGTGTCGATCCCGGCCATGATCTTGATCAGGGTCGATTTGCCCGCGCCGTTGGGGCCGACAATGCCGATCTTTGCGCCCTGATAGAACTGCAGCGAGATGTTGGAGAGCACCGGCTTCTGGGCACCGGGGAAGCTCTTGGTCATGCCCTTCATGACATAGGCGTATTGCGCGGCCATCGGATGGGTCCTTCGGTAGGCTCGAAATCGAGTTGTATGGATTGGCTGCGCAGATAGGGAAGGGGAGAGGCTAGGGCAAGCGGCTAGACTTGGCGGTCGCCGGTCTTTAGCACCGCCGCTCATGAACAAGACCCTGCTCGCGCTCTCCGCGCTCGTCCTCGCCGCTCCCGCCACCGCCACCCCGCCGCCGCTGACGCTGGAACAGCGCGCCGACGCGGCTCTGGCCAAGGACGAGAATGCCTATGGTTTCGTAGAAGGCTTGACAACCGAGGTCGGCCCGCGTCAGGCCGGAACCGAGGCCGAGGCGCGCGCGCGCGAATGGGCGGCGGCGTGGCTGCGCATGGCAGGGTTCAAGAACGTGGCTGACGAACCGTTCATGATGGACACGTGGGTGCCCGGCGACATTGCCCGTGCCCGCGTCACCGCGCCCTTCGCGCAGGATCTCGCGGTGCTGCCGCTCGGCAACTCGGCCGCGACCCCGGAGGGCGGGATAGAGGCCGAGGTGGTGTTCTTCCGCACGGTTGACGAATTGCGCGCCGCGCCTGCGGGTAGCCTAGTGGGCAAGATCGCCTATATCAGCCACCAGATGCGTCCCGCGCAGGATGGCTCGCACTACGGCTTTGCCGGGCCAGCGCGCTGGGTCGGCGCAGGGATTGCGGCCAGCAAGGGGGCTGTTGCCACGGTAATCAAGTCGGTCGGCACCGATTACCACCGCAACCCGCATACCGGCGGCACCAGTTTTCCTGCGGGCGTTACCCCGACTCCGGCGGGAGCGCTGAGCTTGCCCGATGCCGATAACCTTGAACGCATGTTCGCGCGGGCAGGCGGGCGCAGGGTCATGATGAAGATCGAGATGAACCCGCGCCAGTTGGGCCAGACCCGGAGCGGCAATGTGGTCGGCGAGATTGTCGGGCGCGATCCTTCGCTGCCGCCGGTGCTGCTTGCCTGCCATCTCGACAGCTGGTGGAATGCGCCCGGCGCGTTTGATGACGGTGCAGGCTGCGGCATCATCATCGCTGCCGCCCGTCACGCCGCCGATGCTGGCCAGCCGCTGCGCACCATCCGCGTGCTGCTTGCGGGCGCGGAGGAAGTCGGCCTTCACGGCTCGGTCGCCTACAGCAAGGCGCACCTAGCCGAGCCGATCGCGGTCGGCATCGAGAGCGATTTCGGGGCCGACCGGATCTGGCGCTTCGACAGCAATTTCCGCGAGACCAATCCAGCGTTGCACAAGAAGATCGCAGCCGCCGTGGCGCGCTTCGGCGTTTCAGCGGGCAGCGACGTTGCTACCGGCGGGGCCGATCTCAACATCGTGCGCGATCAGCAGGGCGCGCTGGTCGATCTGCAGCAGGACGGCACCCGCTATTTCGATCTGCACCACACACCCGACGATACGCTCGACAAGATCGACAAGGTGCAGCTGCGCCAGAACGTGGCGGTGTGGACGACGGTCGTCGGCATCCTTGCGAACGAGCCGACCGCAATCCTCACCGGCACGCCGGTCCCGGCAGCCCCGGCGACGATGTAGCAATAGGCATCGTGCTGGGCTGTGGGCGGTTAAGCCGCGCGGGCGAGGGCCGGGGATGCGGCTCTTGCCGGACTGTCGATGCCGACTTCGAACTGACCCAGCGCGCCGTTGAGCGTGTTCGCCTCCCGCGAAAGTGAGGTGGCGGCTGCGGTGCATTGCTCAGCCATGGCGGCGTTCTGCTGGGTTGAACGGTCGAGATCGCTGACGGACTGGTTGATCTGCGAAAGGTTTTCCGCCTGCGAGGCCGCCGAATTGGCAATCGACTGAATTGCGCCCGACAGGTCCGCGACATCGCGATTGATCGCCGCAAAGGCATCGCCGCTACGGTTGACGAGATCGACACCGCGACTGACCTGCGTGGAGCTGACCGAGATCAGTGCCTTCACCTCGTCCGCCGCTTCGGTGCAGCGCTGCGCAAGTGCGCGGACTTCGTTGGCTACCACGGCAAAACCTCTGCCGGATTCGCCTGCGCGCGCGGCCTCGACGCCGGCGTTGAGGGCGAGGAGGTTGGTCTGGAACGAGATCGATTCGATCACCGCGATGATCGAGGTGATTTCCTGTGACGACGCTTCGATCTGTTGCATCGCACCCACCGCTTCGGAAACGATCTGCGCACCATCATTCGCGCGTGTGGTCGTTTCGGCGATGGTCGAGCGGGCCTTGGCGCTGGTGGCGGCGCTTTCCTGCACGCTGCTGTTGATGGCAGCGATAGCGGTGGCGGTTTCCTCGAGATTGGCGGCCTGTTCTTCGGTTCGGCGCGCAAGATCATCGGCAGCCGAGCGGATCTCGGTCGCGCCGCCTGTCATCGCCTCCACGCCGACCACGACGCTGCCGAAGGTGTCGCGCAGCGTGCCGATCGCGGTGTTGAAATCAGCTTCGACCTTGCGGTATTCCTCGGGAAAGCCGGTGAGCCGCGCTGTAAGATCGCCCGCCGATACTTGTTCGAGCGCCGCGCCGAGCTTGTCGCTGACAATCGCGCGAACCCGCTCTTCGGAGTTCTGGAAATAGCCCGAAAGCGCAAGGTCGATATCGAGCAGCGCGACCTTGACCAGCGCGGTGACCTGCCGGGCCTGGGCGCGCCGCCAGGGTAGCAAGCTTTGCCAACCCGGCGCTATGATGGCGGTGATCAACTCCTCCAGCACCATGCCATAGGCGCCGACATACCACTTGGGCTCCAGCCCGATCCGGGCGTGGACGTTCCCGATCCGCACCGCGCGCTGATAGAACCGGTCATCAACGCCATCGCGAAACACGGCTTGCCAGTGTTCGGCCTGCAGGTTTTTGGCGCGCGACATCTGCTGCGGGCTATCGAAAAAGGCCGAGAGTTCGCGCCGCTGCGAGATCGTGGTGTAAAAGCTGTCGAGCGCCTGATCGAGCCGGCGCCGCAGCGCACGGCCGATGCCACTCAATGTGGTGGCAGGGACCTGGGCTAAGCCATAGTAGTCGAGACGTTCTTTCAGATTCTCGGAAGACATTGTTTGACTCCTGGACTTGTCTTCGTGGTCGATCCCCTTTCCGCTACGCGGGCAGGGTTTAGGCGGCGTAGGCAAGCTGTGTCGGTGTCGGGCTTTCGCTGCGGCTGAAGCGTGCGACTTCGTGGCTCAGATCATCGGCATTGCGCAGCAGTTCGAGCGAGGCTGCGCTGGTTTCCTCGGCCATCGCAGCATTCTGCTGCATCGCCCGGTCGAGCACGGCCATTGCCTCGGTGATCCGGCGGATCGCATCCACTGCGGTGTCCGAACCGCTGGCAATGCGATCCACCTGTCCCGCAATCTCCGAGAACCGCGTGACAAGCGAGGCGAGCAGCGTGACGAGCTGCTGCACCCGTTCGACGCCCAGCGCGACTTCGTCTTTCGAGGTCGCGATCAGCTGCTTGATGGCGCTGGCCGATTGGGCCGAGCGCTGGGCCAACTCACGCACTTCGCCCGCGACCACGGCAAAACCCTTGCCGGCCTCGCCCGCACGCGCAGCCTCGACCCCGGCGTTCAATGCCAACAGGTTGGTCTGGAAGGCGATGGTATCGATGAAGGCGATCATCTCGCCGATCTGCGCCGAGGACGTCTCGATCCGGTTCATCGCCTCGGCCGCGCCGGCAATCGCCTCGGTGCCGCGGTCGGCATCGGCCTTGGCGTCAAGCGCGGTGGTGCGGGTCTGCGACCACAGCTGCGCCTGCCCTTCGACATCGCTCAAGAGTTCGTCTGCCGTGCGCGCGACTGTTTCGATCGCGGCGGTTTGCTGTTCGGTTTTTCCGGCCAGAGTGCTCGATGCCTCGCGCAACTCGTGCGCGCCGCTGGCCACCCGGTCTGCCGTGTGCGCGACAGCGCCGACCAGTTGATCAAGCTCGGCGCAGGAGCGGTTGAGCAGAGTGCGCGCCGCGTCATATTCGCCGGGAAATGGGGCGGTGAGCTGCGTGGCCAGATCGCCTGCCGCCAGCGCGCTGAGCCGCGCGCTCAGGCCTGTCAGCACCAGCCGCTGCTCGTTGGCGATGGCCTCGCGTTCGGCATGGCGCTCGGCGTCGAGCGCGGCTTGCGCGGCGCGTGCCTCCATCGATTGGCGGATAAGAGCCTCGAACTGGCGGCACAGGAAAACAAGGACGCCCGCCTCGATCAGCACCACCACCGCGTGAAACACCACGCGTGCCAGATCCGCGCCGTCGGGAAAGACATAGGCCGGGGCGACGAAGTTGAGCAGCAGGTGGTGAACGGCGGTCACGGCCGTGCCGACGATAATCACGCGCCAGTCCGCCATGGCCGCCAGCACGGCCAGAAAGGCGAAAAACACCATGTGCATATCGACAAGCCAACTGGTGGTGCTGGCCATCGCCAGCAGGAGGCCGGCGAGCAGCGGATAGGTCACGGCGATGGCGATACGCGTCACAGGGTCGGACCGGCGCTTGAATGCAAACCAGGCCGGGGCAGCGACCAGCAGGGCCGCGCTGATTGCGATCAGGGGCGCACCGGCCGCCAGCCCCCAGACCACGAGGATCGCGGCGACCAGACAGGCAAGGGCGGTAATGAGGCGCACGGCATTTTCGCGCAGAACGCGCATTTCGTCGACGATCATCGCGTCACCTTTTGTCTTGTGGCTTGCACCCGGGTGCGCGTGCCGCGACCGGCATGAGGCCGAAGGCAAGCGCGCGCAGCACGCTGTCGTTTGAAGAAATTTGCGCGATCACCCGCCCACGGGCAGGATCGAGCGCGAGCAGTGGCGCCTGTTCGGCATCGGCCCAGCGCAGCGCTGAGCCGATATCGCTGCGGCCCAGCGGCACCATCAGCGCCGCTTGCCCGGCGCGCGGCCAAACCAGCGCAGCCGCGAGCGCCAGCACCAGCGCACAGCCGTGAAGCGCGAAAAGGGCGCGGTCAGCCGACAATCACCAGCTCCAACTCTGCCCGCAGATTGCCGAGACAAATCGCTGCAACGGCTGCTTCGGGATCGTTGGCGGACAACACCCGCGCCAGCTCGCGCAGCGATTGCGACAGGCGATCAATCTGCTGCAATTGCACCAGATAACGGCCCGCCACAGCGGCATCGCTGCAAAGCACGATCCCGAAGTCCTCGGCCTCCAGCGCCAGATCGGACAATTGCGTGGCAATGGCTTCTAGCAGCGCGGGCGAGTGCGCAGCGCCGGGCAAGGGCGCGCGGGGTGGCAGCGTTTCGGACTGAGAGGGGTCTGCCATCATGCTGCCAGCTCGAGCGGCTCGTCTGCCATCAAGCGGGCCAGATTGAGCACCATCACCATGTCCTCGCCAAGCGGGGCAATGCCTTCGAGGAAGTGCGTGATCGCCTCCTGACCGATCGCGTCGGGGTTTTGCAGGCTGCCGGCCTCGATCGAGACGATGTCGGCGACATCATGCACGATCAGCCCGCGCAATTGCCCTTCGTATTCGATCACGATGATCGGGTTGCGCGGGGTCGCCTCGGTTGGCGTCCAGCCAAGCCGCGCGGCCAGATCGACCACTGGCAGCACAGCGCCGCGCAGATTGACCACGCCCGCGACATAGTCGGGCACGCGTGGCAAGCGGGTGACGGGCGACCACGCGCGGATCTCGCGCACGGTCATGATGTCGATGCCGAAACGCTGGTTGGCGATGCCGAAGGTGATGAGTTCGTGGCGCATGGGTCAGATCCTCGGTCAGGCAGGCAGGTTCAGTGGATCACGCGGCGCAGCGCGGCGGTGAGCTTGTCGGCATCGAACGGCTTGACGATCCAGCCGGTTGCCCCGGCATTGCGCGCGCGCTGCTTCTTCTCGTCCGAGCTTTCGGTGGTCAGCACCAGGATCGGCCGGTCGGCGTGGAGCGCGCTGGTGCGCAGCTTCTCGATCAGCCCGAAGCCGTCGAGCCGGGGCATATTGATGTCGGTGATGATCACGTCGACCTCGTTGGCGGCGAGCCATTCAAGCGCGTGCTGGCCATCCTCGGCCTGTTCGACCGCAAAACCCCGTGAGGTTAGCGCGCCAAGCAGCAGCGCGCGCATGCTGGCGCTGTCGTCGACGGTAAGCACCCGGATGGGTGTTGCATTGCTGGTGTGCATTCGTTGCCTCCTTCTGCGTCAGAATAGCTCGACGGTCCCAAGCGCCGATTGCGGCCGCCCCAGTGGTTTCTGCGTAGGGGCGCTGTCGGCGGGGACCAGTCGCGCACGGACCTGGCCGCCCGCAGGACGGAACTGGATGCGCCGTGCCTGCACGCCTTCGAGATCCTCGAACACCTTGGGAATCCCCTCGCGTTCGAGAAACTGGCGGGCAAACGCAGCATTGGCCGTGCCGATCGGGCTGAGATCGGGGTTGAGATTGGCGCCGCCATACACCCGCGCCCGCATCCGGCTCTTATGTGCGCCAAGGCCGAGCATCTCGTTGACCAGCAGCTCCATCAGGAACAGGCCGTAATCGCTGTCGAACGCCTGATTGCGGACATGCTTGGGCGGCTCGGCCAGCAGGAAGTGGTTCATGCCGCCGACCCGCGCGACCGGATCGAACAGGCAGGTGGCCACACAGCTGCCAAGGATAGTGCTCATCTCCACCCGCGGATCGGCGCTGGCCTTGGCCTCGCCTTGCAGGATGGTGACGCGGACGAGCCCGGCGGGTTCAGCAATCGCAGATAGGGGCTGTTCGATCATGTGTGGAGCACCTTGCCGGGGGTGAAGATCGCAGGCCCGATGCGATCGAGAGGCAGCACTTCACTCGCCGCGCCGAGCTCGATGGCGGCGCGCGGCATTCCGAAGACGACGCAGCTCGCCTGATCCTGCGCAATCGTGCGCGCGCCGATGCTGGCGAGTTGGACCATGCCCTGTGCGCCGTCCTGGCCCATACCGGTGAGCAGGATCGCGAGCGCTTCGTGTCCGCGGTCTGCGCCAAGCGTTGCTGCGAGCGAGGCGAACAGGCGATCGACGCTCGGGCGATGACCGGTTACCGGATCGCCTTCACGCAGCACGCAGCGCAGGCCGCGCGAGCCGGCCGTGGCGACCTGCAGATGCCGTTCATTGCCGGGCGCGAGCAACACGGTGCCCGGCGTCAACGGCATATCGGATTCCGCCAGCATCACCCGGGGCTGCATCACCCGGTCGAGCGATTCGGCGATGGCGCGGGCAAAGCAGCCGTTGATGTGCTGGACGATCAGGGTTGGCGGGCAATCGGCGGGCAGGTTGGCGAGCACCACGTGCAGCGCCTCAACCCCGCCGGTCGATGCGCCGATCACGATCACTTCGGGGCGCGTGCGGGTGCTGGAGAATGCTGCGGCAGATGGTGACGGCGCGGGGCGCGGCGCCGGCTTGTGGAATCGCGCCTTTGCCGCCTCGCGCACCATCCCGGCCAGCGCGCAGTTAGCGCCAATTTGCTCGGTCATGCGTAGCTGCGATTTGGGCATGCAACCGATCGCGCCGAGCTGCAATCCGCGCGCGGTCGCACTCGCGCCGGCCTCAGTCGCGCCCGAGACGAGGATCACCGGGGTGGGGCGCAGCTGCATTATCTTCTCGAGGAACGACAGCCCGTCCATTCCTGGCATCTCGATATCGAGCGTGACAACGTCGGGATCGAGCGTCTTGATCAGCTGGCGCGCCTCGGCGGCATCGGCGGCGGTGCCGATCACGGTGATATCGGGCTGCTGCTCAAGCCGGTGCTGGAGCAGCGCGCGCATGAGTGGGGAGTCATCGACCACCAGAACCGAAATACTCATGCCGATCTCCTGCGATAGATCGTCGGGCCGACCGGATCGAGCAGCGCTGTGGCAGCGCCGCTGACGCGTTCGGAATGGCCGATGTAAAGATAGCCGCCGGGCTGGAGTTGGCGCGCGAAACGCTCGACCAGCAGGTCTTTGGTGGGGCTGTCGAAATAGATCATCACATTGCGGCAGAAGATCACATCGAACTGGCCGCGCATCGGCCAATCGCCGAGCAGGTTGAGCATCCGCAGCCGCACCATCGCCTTGACCGCCGGATCAATCGCCAGACGCGGTTCGTTGCCGCCATCGATCGGGGTGCACCAGATCCGGCGCAGCGCCTCGGGCAGCGCATCAAGCGCGGCGCGCGGGTAGGTTGCCTCGCGCGCGCCGGCCAAGGCATTTGTCGAGATGTCGCTCGCCAGCATGATGAGATCGGTGCGCGCCAGTCGCAGCCCGGCCTCGCGCTCCGGGCCGAGCAGCACCATCAGCAGCGTCCACACTTCCTCGCCGGTCGAACAGCCTGCCGACCATATCCGCACGGCCTCGCCCGCCATTGCTCTGGCGACTAGGCCGGGGCGCACCTGGGCCTCGAAATGCTCGAAATGATGCGGCTCGCGGTGGAAATAGGTGTGATTGGTGGTGAGGGCAGCGATGACTTCGGTGAGTGCCTCGTTGTCCTCGTCCAGCCGGTCGAGATAGGCGCCGAAATTGGCGAGGCCGCTGCGCCGCACCAGCGGAGCCAGCCGCGAATAGGCCAGCATCCGCTTGCGATCGCTCAGCACGATCCCGGTTTCCGCATGAATCAGCGCGGCGATCCGGTGAAAATCCGCCTCGCCGTAAACTGCCGGGCTGATGCCGGGCACAAGGGCGTCCGGCGCAGCGCCGGTAGCGGCAGACGACATGCTCAGGCCGCTGCTGCAAGCGCCGGGCTGCCACCTTCGCGCACCGCTGTACTGGCGACAAAATCGACATCGACGATCAGCGCCACCTTGCCATTGCCGAGGATGGTCGCGCCCGCGACACTATCGACTTGGCGGTAATGCGCGTCCAATGCCTTGATCACGAACTGGCGCTGATCGGTGATGGCGTCGACCAGTAGCGCGGCGCGGCCATGGCCCTCGGTCTCGACCAGCACAAGCACGCCTGCGCAGGGATCGGTGACCGGGGTTTCTGCGCCGGTGAGCAGGCCCAGTGGCACGATCGGCACAAAGCTGCCGCGCGCGTTCAGCACCTGCCCGGCAGTGCCCATCGGCTTCACATCGGCCGGCGTGGGGCGCAGGCTTTCGATCACATGGGTCAGCGGGATTACCAACGACTGATCGCCGACCTGCACGATCATCCCGTCGGATATCGCCAGCGTCAACGGCAGGGCCAGCGCGAAGGTGGTGCCTTGGCCGGGTGTGCTTTCGATGGTGATGCGCCCGCCCAGTTCCTTCACGTTCTGCTTGACCACATCCATCCCCACGCCGCGCCCCGAGATGTTCGAGACCTGCGCGGCGGTGGAGAAGCCGGGGGCAAAGATCAGCTGGTTGATTTCGTCATCCGACAACACCGCCTCCGGCGCGACGAGGCCGTTGGTAACCGCCTTGGCGAGTACACGCTCGCGATCGATCCCGCGGCCATCATCGCTGATGCGAATGATGATGCGCCCGGCTTTCTGCTCGGCCGAGAGGGTGAGGGTGCCCTCGGGGTCCTTGCCCGCTTTCTGGCGTTCCTCGGGCGGTTCGATCCCGTGATCGACCGCATTGCGGATCAGGTGTGTCATTGGCTCGCTGAGGCGTTCGATTACCGTCTTGTCGAGTTCAGTGGTCTCGCCCGCCACCGCGAGCTTGACGTGCTTACCGGTGCTCGAGCCAAGCTCGCGCAGCAGCCGCGGCACGCGCCCGAATACCGAGCTGATCGGCTGGGCGCGGAACGCCATGGCGTGTTCCTGGATGTCGCGCACGAGCGTCTCAATCAGCGCGAGCTCCTCGATATGGGCAAGGTTCTCGTTGGTCAGCCGCTGTGCCAGCATCGCCTGTGCAATCACCAGCTCGCCCACGCCGTCGATCAGGATGTCGAGCTTTCTGAGGTCGATCCGCACCGACTGGTTGGCGGGCGCGCCTGACGCGGCTGCGGGAGGCGGCGGCGGGGCGGCGGGGCTATTCTCGGGGTTGAGCCTTACGGGCTGGGTGTCTGGCAGCGGCGGCTCGGCTTCGCGCGCGGCGATCCGCGGCGCTGGCAACGCGGCCTCGTGGCCAAACGCAAGGCTCACCTCGTCGCCAACGAAGTCGAAGATATCGGTCACTGCGTCGCGGGCAACATGGCCGGGCATCCGGAAGGTCCAGCCGAGATAGCCTTCCTCGACCAGCAATTGCTCGAGTGCGGGTATCCCGGCGATATCGCAGGCGGTGCAGATGCCGCCCAGTTCGGCCAGTTCGCGCAGCCAAAGCAGCGGCTCGCTGCCCTTGGTCATGGCGCCGGCATGGGGCCGGATATGCACCAGCCAGCCGTCAGCCGAGCCGCTTTCGGGTGCCGGAGCTGCGGGCGTGGGTGCCGCCAATTCGTCAAGCAGCGCGTCGAGATCGTCAAACGCTGGGGCCGGGGCAGGAGCAGCAGGCGCTGGCACCGTTTCCGATGAATGCCCGCCGGGCTGCTGGGCGGCCTCAAGCTGCGCCAGCAGGGCGGCGTCCTCGGGCGGCGTGCCTTCCCCGCGCGCGGCCTCGACATGATCGCGCAGGCAATCGAGCGCCAGCAGCAACAGATCGACCAGCCCCGGTTCAAGCGGCACCCGGCCTTCGCGGATTTCGCCCAGCAGGTTTTCGAAGCCATGGGTGTAGGCGGCCAGTGCGGTGTGGCCAAATGCGCCCGCGCCGCCCTTGATCGAATGCACCGCGCGGAAGATCGCATTGATCGTTTCGGCATCATGCGTTCCGCTGCGGCAGGCATCGAGCCCGTTTTCGGCCGCTTCGAGCGATTCTTCGCATTCGACGAAGAAGATTTGCCGGATATCGTCTTCGGTCATGGTGCGACGCCCTCCATCACCACGCGTTCAAGCCCGGTCAGCCGCAGCGCTGCAGTCAGCGCCGGGCTGGCCTCGTGCACGGCAATCCCGCTTTCGCTGCGCGCGGCCGAGACCAGGATCTGCAGCATTGCCTGACCAATCCGCTCGACCCGGCTTGCATCGATGGCGATCGGCACTGCGCCCAACGCCTCGGTGAATTCGGGGTACAGCGCCGCGGCGGCGCTGCGGTCGCAGATGGGGGGTAGGGTGATCATGTTCGCAACCTCTCCGGCCGGCAAATGCGGCCGCCCTGGTGTTTTCGGCGTGTTTCAGGCGTGTTTCAGAATTCGCTCCAGTCATCCTCGTCGGGGAGGCTGGCTGGAGCTGGCTTGCGTGCGAGGTTGCCTTCGACCGGCAGCGGCGGCGGCGCGGACTTGCGCGGCGCACGCGGAGCCGGGGCCTTGCGGGCCGGAGCAGAACGCGCCGCCGGTTCAGCGGGCACCGCGCGGGCGGGCGCTGCATGGCCGGCCACGGCATTTCCGACCCGGAACTGCGCGACCAGATCGCCCAGCCGCTCGGCCTCACTAAGCAGGCTGCGGGTCGCGGCGGTCGACTCCTCGACCATCGCTGCGTTCTGCTGGGTCATGCGGTCGATCGTGCCGACCGCAACATTGACCTGTTCGAGGTTGCTCGCCTGCGAGGTGGTCGATTCGGCAATGTCGTTGATCTGCGCGGTAACCGAACCGATCTGCGAGACGATCTCGGCGAGCAGGTTACCGGTCTCGCCGACCAGGCTCACCCCTTCGCCAACATGGCTGGTGGACTTGTCGATCAACGACTTGATGTCGCGCGCGGCCTCGGCGCTGCGTTGGGCAAGGGCGCGCACTTCGTTGGCGACCACAGCAAAGCCCTTGCCAGCCTCGCCAGCACGCGCAGCTTCAACCCCGGCATTCAGTGCGAGGAGGTTAGTCTGGAAGGCGATCCCGTCGATTACGTCGATGATCTGGGTGATCTCGCGCGAGGACTGCTCGATCGCGCTCATCGCATCGACGGCCTTGCGCACTACATCGCCGCCCTGGGTTGCGCGGGCATGAGTTTTGTCGATTGCCAGCTTGGCGCTGGTGGCATTTTCCGCTGACTGGCGGGTCAGGCTGGTCACTGCTCCGACCGAGGCGGCGGTCTCTTCCAGACTGGCGGCCTGCTGTTCGTTGCGCAGCGCGAGGTCCTCGCTGGCCGCGCGGATCTCGTCCGAGCCGGTGCGCACCCCGCTGGCGGTGGCGCGCACTGCACCGATCAGCTGCTCGATCTTGGCAACCGAGCCGTTGAACGTGTCGCGCAGGGTAACAAAGTCGCCGTCATTCATATTCTCGATGCGGCAGGTCAGATCGCCTTCCGCCAAGCGGTTGAGCGCGCCGGACAATGTCCCGATTACAGTGCTCGACTGGTCAGCTGATGCCTCCTGCAAGGCAATCGCGTTGGCACGAAAGGTTGCCATTGCGCGGGTCATGCGGCCCACACAGTCCTTGTGTTCGGTATAGTTGATCGGGGCTGCGAGGTTGCCCTCGGCCAGCCCCTCCATCCGCGCCACCGTATCGACGTAAGGGCGGCAGATCATCGCCTTGGCGGCGAGCATCGTTCCGACCGAAAGGATCAGGGTCGCCATTGCGGCAACCAGCGCGATCGTCACACTCGCAGCGTTCTGCCACACCAGCGCACAAGCCACGACGTTGACGAGGCCAATCAGCGCGAAGGCGACCAGCAACGCATTGAACTTCTCACGGATCGGCGCATTCTTTTCAAACCAGGTGAACATTTCTTCCCGTTCCTTCTCGGACCCTTTCGAAGAGTGCTAGCCAACAGACCCTGAAGGGCGCTTTTCCGCACGGCTATGCGCAAGCCCCTATGGCGGGCCGAAAGCTTTGTTGGGTGAGACCGCCCTATCCCTTCGTCATGCAAACCACGGCGCGTCGTCGCAGCGTTCTGATGGCGACGAGACCGCGTATTCACAGGCGAGGGCGAGAGATTTCATGGCCGATGTAAGAGTGCTGGTGGTTGACGATTCGGCCGCGATGCGCGCGCTGTTCTGCGACATTCTCGACAATGCTAAAGGCGTGACCGTGTGCGGCACCGCCAAGAACGCCGATGATGCGCGCGACCAGCTCGAAAAGCTGCGGCCCGATGTCCTCACGCTTGATGTCGAGATGCCGGGCAAGAGCGGGATGGAGTTCCTCGAAGAGGTGATGGACACCCGCCCGATGCCAGTCATCATGTTGTCCAGCATTACGCAGGCCGGCACCGGCACGGCGCGGCGCGCGCTGGAGTTGGGTGCGGTGCATTGTTTTCCCAAACCGCTCCACACCTCGCGCGAGGAGTTCGATGCCACAGTGCGCCAGCTCGGCGATATCGTGATCCGCGCGGCCAATGGCGAATTGCAACCGGGCGGCGAGAGCGAGGCTGGCGGCGGCGCCGCGAACGGTTATCGCAGCGACGGGCGGATCGTCGCGCTGGCCTGCGGGGCGGCCGGGATCGAGGCGGCGCGGCAGGTGCTGGCAGCCTATGACGCCGGCTGCCCGCCCACCATCGTGCTGTTCGATGCCGAAAGCGGGGTGGTCGAGAATGCCGTGCGGGCAATGCGCGCCTCGCTGCCGTGCCAGCTGGGCGATGCTGTCGACGGCGTGGCGCTCGAACCGGGCAAGGTGTGGCTGGCGCATGATAGCACTCGCCATGTGATCATCGAGGCAGGATCGCCGCCGCGTCTCCGGCTGGTCGAACGCGATCCCGTCAATGGTTGCCGCCCGTCGGCCGATTTGCTGTTCGGTGCGCTGGCCCGCACCGGGCTGCCGGCGTTGGCCGGGTTATTGACCGGGAGCGGCAACGACGGGGTGCGCGGGCTCAATATTATGTCCGAAGCGGGCGGCAAGGTGTTCGTGCAGCGACCCGCCGATTATGCCCCGCGCGACCGGTATGACGGGGTGCGCGCGCTCGGCCTCGATCTTGCCGACCTGCGGCAGGAGGCAATCCCAGACTGGATTCTCGAACAGACCAACGCTGGCGGTTAGCTCAGTCCGACAGCCATTGGCGCACGGCAAACCAGCCGATCACAGCCACGCTGATCACCACGCAGAATGCCACCACGCCCCAAAAGGCCCACGCGTGATCGGCAAAGGGGATGCCCTCGACATTCATGCCGAGCAGGCCGGTGACGAAGGTCAGCGGCAGGAAGATGAAGGCCACGACCGCGATCGCAAGGCTGCGGCGGTCGATCTGTTCGGTTCGCAGATCGGTGAGCTGTTCGTGAAGTAGCGCTGCACGTTCGCGCACAGCCTCTAGCTCCTCGGCCATGCGTGCAAACCGGTCTGCCGCGTCGCGCAGATGCATTCGGTCTTCGTGGCTGATCCAATCAAATTCGAGCTGCGCCATGGTGGCCAGCGCATTGCGATCGGGCGCGATGAAGCGGCGCAGCGCAATCGCCCGCGAACGCAGCACGGCAATGCGGCGGCGCAGGCTATAGACATCGCCGCTCTCGATCCCTTCCTCGCAGTTATCGAGCTCTTCGCCGAGTTCGACGATCTTGGGATCAAGTTCGATGCTGATCGCCTGCGCCAGCATCGAGACGAAATCACCGCCGTCGGTGAGCCGCCCAGCACGCATGGCCGCCTCGACCTTGCCGAGCGCGGCAAGCGGCCTGCGCGAAACCGAGGTGACGCGCCGCCCTTCAACCCAGACGCGTATCGAGACCAGCGGTTCGCTATCATCCACGCTCATCAGGCCGGTGCCGCGCAAGTTGATCAACGCGGCGGAATCGATCTCGTCACAGCGCGGGCGGGTCTCGCGGGCGAGCAGGGCGCTGGCCGCCATTTGCGGCACATAGACCGGCAGGTCGGGCCGCCCATTGGTGCCCGTGCCTTCGATATGCAGCCACACGAAGCCCTCGCCATCATAGGCGGCAACCGCTTCGGGCGCGATCTCGCGAACCTGGCCGCCGTCCAGCACCAGCGCGCGCAGCGAAGCGGGGGGCGTTTGTTGATCCATCTCCTGCGACATCTACCGCGCCGCCTGCCGACTGCAAGCGCGCTATGGTCACCCTATATGGGAAAGGCGTTGATGGCACGGGACGGAGAATGGTCGGGGAGACAGGATTCGAACCTGCGACATCTTGCTCCCAAAGCAAGCGCGCTACCAGACTGCGCCACTCCCCGACATTTTTGCTCTCGCCCGCCCCGCCCCCGGTGGGCCCGGCAGGATTCGAACCCGCGACCTAGCCGTTATGAGCGGCCAGCTCTAACCGCTGAGCTACAGGCCCCAAGACAAGGACCGGAGACTAGGCGAGCGCCAGCCCCTACTCCGCCGATGGTGCCGAGACAAGCCGTGATGCAGTGTTTAAAGCCACTCAGCTGTCGGTAGCGGCGATGATCTCGGCCACCGTGGTGCTGCGCACGCCGTGGCGGTCAAGGTCGGTATAAACCGTCTCAAACCATGCATAGAGCCGCTCGACCGCTGCCTCGTCGTCCGCATAGGGCGTGTGTCCGGGGGCAAGCGAGGGGCTGTGGAACGACAGGACCATCAACGGCAACCCGCTGCTTGCGGCAATGTCGATCCCGCGCAGTGCTTCCTCGGCCAAGACACCTTCGGGTGTCAGCGCGATGCGTTCGAGCAGGCCGAGCCGCGACAATGCGCCCAACGCCCGCGGCACCTTGGCGGCGAGCCGCTGCACCCCGACCCCGATCGGGCGCAGAAGCCCGGCGTGAACTGTGGTGACCGGCAGCTCGAGCAGCGCGCGCTCGGCGTCGGCCCAATAGGGGTTGATGGGATGCTGCGAATAATCCGGCCCGCCCTTGGGCCGGTAGTCGAACAGCGAGCGCACCGATGTGTCGATGCGGATCCCTGCCGACTTGAGCAAGCTGGCGGTCTGCGGCCCGAGACCATAGCGCCCCGCGCGGTAGATCAGCGGGGCAGCGCCGAAAGCGGCTTCGATCGCATCGCGCAAAGCGGTGAACTTGGCGGCTTCGAGCGCGGGCGGCAGATTCCCGGCGAAGGAATTGCGCGCGCTCACCTCCTCCTCGAAGGGGGGATTGACCCAAGGGTGCAGCTGCACGCCGACTTCGGCGGTCCCGCGCTGCACCGCATCGCCGATAATCTCGACCGCGCGGGCATCCTGCACGATCGGCCAATCGACCAGATAGACCGGATGCGCCCCGATGGCCTCGCAAAAGCTCTGGAAGCGCGGGATCGCGGCGACGTGGCTGAGGCCGTGTCCTTCGCGCCGGAAGGGGGCGTTCCAGTCGAACTCCTCTTCGGTGTCGACCGTCAGCAGCACCCGCTGGCCAAAGCCAGGAGCGAACCGCGCAGCCGCTGTGGCCGGCGGCGGCACCAGCATCGAACCTGTCACCACGCGGTTCTAGCCTGCGCTGCTGGCAAGATCGCTGGGCAGGTCCCCGGCCATGGTCAAGAGCGGCAGGGTGAGCACCAGCTTGCCTCCGTCGCGCAGCAGCGATCCGCCTGCCGCGCGTGCCTCGGCCCGGGCGAGGCGGAACGTGAAGCCTGCTCCGAAGATGCCGGCATTGATCGTGCTTTCGGCCGGCCGCGCGGTGGCGGCGAACAGGCTTTCCTCGCGTGCGAGATCGGCAGGCAGAGTGCATTCGAGCCGCGCCAGCGCACGGCCCTGCACGATCACCGGCGCCAGCCGCACGGCAATCTGTTCCTTCGGTCCGCAGGCTGCGCCAAGGCTCGCCAGCACACGCCACAGCAGCGCCTCGGCATCTTCGGCATCGCAGGCTGCCAGCAGGCTCGCATCAGGCGCGAGGGCAAGCGCAATACTGGCCTCCCGCGCGGCGAGCACCGGGGCCAGCTGATCGACAATGCGCCGCACCAGCAGCGCCAGATCGGCCTCGCCCGGCTCGATCCCGAGCGCTCCGGTCTCGAACCGCGCCAGCCGGTCGAGCTCGTCGAACCCTGCAAGAATGCGCGCCGCATCGGCGGCAATCGCCGCGGCAAGCGCGCGGTATTCGTGGGGCGCGGGGCCGAACAATTGCTGCTGGATCACCTCGGCATAGCCCTGCACCGCGGTCACCGGCGTGCGCAGTTCGTGCAGCAGCTGGCGGATCCGGTCGGCCTCGCGCGCTTCGGGGGCGGAGGGCTCGTCTGCATCGCCGAGCGCGCGGCGGCAGCGCCCGACATAGCCGGTGAAGTGGCCTTCCAGACTGAAGGCGGGCTGGGCATCCAGCGTCCATTCACCCGCGATGGCGAGCGCGCCTGACAGCGAAAAGGCCTGCCCCGAGATCGGCTGGCGCCGGGCAAAGGCCCGCGCAATGGCATCGCCTTCATTCTCGTCGCTGGCAAGCGCGCGCGGGGCGACAAGCCGCGTCCCGATCACCATCGGCGCGACTTCGGGCGCGGCCCATTCGATCCGTCCGGCGGCATCGGTGGCAAAACCGAAGCCGGCAATTGGCCGGTCGGGCAGATCGGGCAATTCGCCCAGCGGCAGGCGCGGGGCGATTTCGGCGTCGATGCCGCTTTCGCTGCGCTCGCGCCGGAACTGCGCGATGCGTTCGACCAGCGCCGAGATTTCGCTGCGGCCGGTCTCTTCGCGGTCGGCAGCGGGTGCGCGTTCTCGGCGGCGCTGCGGGAGCGGGACGGGCTCGCGCTCCGGCTCGCGGCGCGGCGCTGGAGCGGGCGCTGCCTCGGGCGCTTCGGTGGGCGCAATAGCGGCCTCTTCAGGGCGCGGCAGGCCGCGATCATGCACGCCAAGCCGCGCCAGCAGCGCTTCGACATCGATCGGCAGATCGCGGCGCAAGCGCAGAAAACCGCGCGCGCGCACCGGCAGGCGCGGGATCAGCGCGGTCCAGTCTTCCACCGAAAGTTCGGCCCGGCCCAATGCGGCAATCGCGATATCGGGTTCCTGATCAGCGAGATGCGCAGCGAGATCGGGGCTGCGGAAGCGCCAGCCGGCCTCGCGGATGATGGCCGCGCGCTCGGGAGCGGGGATCGCCTCGGCCAGCGCGTCCATCTTGAGCCAGGCGGCGGCGACAAGGCTCTGCTGCTGGCGGCTGCTCGAGTGGACGCGGTCCTTGCCGAGCAGATCGAGCAACTGCCGGTATTGCGTGCGCAAGCCGCCATCGCCAGTGGCGCGCTGGCGCAGCACGGTGGCAAGGCGGTCATCGAAGAACACGCGAGGAGGACTCCCATTATCTGGCATGGCCGGCTCGAATCGGCGCCGCCTATCACTGCGCCGGGCCAGCCTGGAACGCCAGCACCATGCAATCTTCTATCAGGATAGCGCGATTGTCACAGTCCGACGCGCAAGGTGCGTTGCAAAGCGGGACAATTGCTGTCAGACCTAATAATATTAGCGAAGCGCGCCATCCGGCACGCCTCTTCTTACTCAGGGGTGATAGGACACGTTGCGTTGCCTTGGGGTGAACGCGCGGTCTGGTAGGGAGTTTGAGCCGAGTGGCCAATCTGGATGATATTGATCGCCGTCTGTTGGCAGAACTGCAGGCGGAAGGCCGCGTGACCAATGTCGAGCTCGCCCAGCGTGTCGGCCTCACCGCGCCGCCGTGCCTGCGCCGCGTGCGCGGGCTGGAGGAAGACGGCGTGATCCGCGGCTATCACGCCGATCTTGACCCTTCCAAGCTCGGGTTTGCGATTACCGTGTTTGCGATGGTGAGCCTGAAAAGCCAGGCCGAAGCCAGCTTGCGCGAGTTCGAAGAGCATATGCGCGCGCTGCCCGAAGTGCGCGAATGTCATATGCTCAACGGCGAGATCGACTTCATCCTCAAGATCGTCAGCAAGGACCTGCAAAGCTTTCAGGAATTCCTGACCGGCAAGCTGACGCCCGCGCCCAATGTGGAAAGCGTGAAAACCTCGCTGACGATCCGCACCGCCAAGCAGGAGCCCGGCGTCCCGCTGTGAGGGCAGGGTCGCCTATCGCCCTGACAGGCCTGATTGCGGCAGTAACGATCATGTCCGGGTGTTCCGACAGCGCAGCCTTCGGGCCGGGTGACGCCAAGCCATTCGATGCCATGACGGGCGAGGAGCATCTCGCCTGCGCGGTCGATATCAGCGCCTACACCTATCTGATGGCGGCGGGGACTCTGCCCGAAAACCGCGAAAGGGCCGGTCAGTCTGCCTTGGCCGCCGCGTGGCATCACAATGCCTATGCGATACCGATTGGCAAGGGCGAGCAATTTGATGTGATCAACCAACTGCGCGAGGTGCTGATGGCGAAGGAGCAACCCGCAGCGATCGAAGCGCGGGCCATCGCCTGCATCGAAGTGGCGATGGCCAAGCACGCGGCGGAGTAAGCCGCCGCCCGCTTGGTTTGGCCTGAACTCAGTGTAGCTTAAGCCGCGGCCGCACGATGCGGTTCACCCGGCCGATCAGCATCAGGAAAGTCGCCTTTACCCAGCCGTGGATGCCGATCAGGTGCATCCGGTAAAGCGAGGTGTAGATGAACCGCGCCAGCCGGCCTTCGATCGCCATGCTGCCGCCGATCAGGTTGCCCATCAGGCTCCCCACGGTCGAGAAGCGGCTCAGCGACACCAGCGAGCCATTGTCGTGATAGGTGAAGTGCTTCAGCGGCTTGTTCTGCTGCATCCGGCAGATATTGGCGAATACCACCTCTGCCATCTGGTGCGCGGCCTGCGCGCGCGGGGGGACGGGGCGGTTCTCGCCCTGGGGCGTGTAGCTCGCGCAGTCACCCAGCGCATAGATGCACGGATCAACCGTGGTCTGAAGCGTGTCGGTGACAAGGATCTGGTTGCGCGCATTGGTCTCAAGCCCGAGGCCTGACAGGAAATCGGCCCCCTTCACGCCCGCGGCCCAGACGATAAGATCGGCCTCGATCACCTCGCCGGTCTTGGTGATGAGCTGGCGAGGGCGGGCTTCGACCACCTGCACATCGGGGCGGACCTGCACGCCTAATTGGCCCAGCTCGTAAGTTGCTGCCTCGGCCAGTTTGTCGGGCAGGGCAGGCAGGATGCGCGGGCCGGCTTCGAGCAGGGTGACGTGCATCCGGCTCTCGTCGAAAACTTCGAGCCCGTAGTGCCTGAGCGCGCCGGCCGCATTGTAAAGCTCGGCGGCGAGTTCCACCCCGGTCGCGCCCCCGCCCACGATCGCGACGCGCACCTGTTCGTTCGCGGTGGGATCATTCATCATCGCCCGGCTGACGCGCAGGCAGTGGTTGAGCAGGCGCGTGCGGAACCTGTCAGCCTGCACGCGGCTATCGAGATAGAGGCAATGCTCTGCCACCCCCGGCACGCCGAAATCGTTCGACACTGATCCGAGCGCAATCGCGAGGATATCATAGCGGATGGTGTGCGCCTCAATCAGCGCGCTGCCGTCCTCGTCCTTGACGGGGGCGAGGCTGATGGTCTTGGCCTCGCGGTCGATCCCGTCGAGGCTGCCCTGGAAGAAGCGGTAGCCCCAGCGGTAGCAATGGCCGCGATAGCCGACCTCGTCGAGGTTCGCGTCGAGCGATCCGGCGGCGACCTCGTGCAGCAGCGGCTTCCAGATGTGGCTGAGGTTCTTGTCGACCAGAATGATGTCGTGATGCTTGCGCCCGAACTTCGCGCCCAGCCGGCGCACCAGCTCCAGCCCGCCTGCGCCCCCGCCGACAACAACAATCTGGGTCTTGCGGTTCATTCAACCTCCACGACGCGGCACCGGGCGCTTAGCCTGATAACGGGCGAGGACGGGAGAATATTCTCCGCCCGTCACATGCCGAAGGGTAACAGCCCGGCTCCCCCAAAGCGAGGCCCGGACTATCACTATTGCGAGGCTTTGTTGCAGTGCAGCAACAGGCTGGAGGCAGGGCGGGAGATCAGACCGCCCGCTCGTCCAGCCAGTTTTCCAGCCACTTGATCGAATAGTCCCCGTTCAGCACATCATCCTGCCGCAGCAGTTCCCGGTGCAGCGGGATGTTGGTCTTCACCCCTTCGACCACCATTTCCTCCAGCGCACGGCGCAGGCGCATGATGCAGCCTTCACGGGTGCGGCCATAGACGATCAGCTTGGCGATCATGCTGTCGTAATAGGGAGGGATCTTATATCCGGCGTAAAGCCCTGAATCGACGCGCACATGCATGCCGCCCGCGGCGTGATAATAGGTCACAAGGCCGGGCGAGGGCGCGAAGGTGAAGGGATCTTCCGCGTTGATGCGGCACTCGATCGCGTGGCCTTTGAACTCGATTTCTTCCTGCTTGACCGAGAGCGGCTTGCCCTCCGCAATGCGGATCTGCTCGCGCACCAAATCAACGCCCGTGATCGCTTCCGTCACGGGGTGTTCGACCTGCAGGCGGGTGTTCATTTCGATGAAGTAGAACTCGCCGCCTTCCCACAGGAATTCGATCGTGCCCGCGCCGCGATAGGCCATGTCGCGCATCGCCTGCGCGCAGACCTCGCCCATACGCATCCGTTCCTCGGTGGAGATGACGGGCGAGGGGGCTTCTTCCAGCACCTTCTGGTGGCGGCGCTGGAGCGAGCAATCGCGCTCGCCCAAATGGATCGCATTGCCCTGTCCGTCGCCGAACACCTGGAACTCGATGTGGCGCGGATTGCCGAGATATTTCTCGATATAGACCGTGGCATCGCCGAAAGCGGCCTTCGCCTCGCTTCCGGCCTGCTGCATCAGGGTTTCGAGCTTGTCCTCGCTCTCGCACACCTTCATCCCGCGCCCGCCGCCGCCGGAAGCGGCCTTGATGATCACCGGATAGCCGATCTCCTTGGCGATCTTGCGCGCTTCATCGAAATCGGAAACCGCGCCGTCGGAACCCGGCACCAGCGGCAGGCCCAGTGCACCAGCGGTGCGCTTGGCCTCGACCTTGTCGCCCATGGTGCGGATGTGCTCGGGCTTGGGGCCGATCCAGATGATGTCATGCGCTTCGACGATATCGGCGAACTTGGCGTTCTCCGACAGGAAGCCATAGCCCGGGTGGATCGCATCGCATTGCGCGACCTCGGCGGCCGAGATGATGTTGGCGATGTTGAGATAGCTCTCGCCCGCAGGCGGCGGGCCGATGCACACCGCTTGATCGGCGAGGCGGACGTGCATCGCATCGGCATCGGCGGTGGAGTGCACCGCCACCGTTTCGATCCCTATTTCGTGCGCCGCGCGGTGGATGCGCAAGGCGATCTCGCCGCGATTGGCGATCAGGATGCGTTTGATGCTCATGGTCTTAGGAGATCACCACCAGCGGCTGATCGAATTCGACCGGCTGGGCGGTTTCGATCAGGATCGCGGTGACCGTACCTGCGCGCGGCGCTGTGATCGGGTTCATGACCTTCATCGCCTCGACGATCAGCAGCGTGTCGCCTTCCTTGACCGCTTGGCCAACCGAAACGAAGGGCGCAGCGCCCGGTTCGGGCGTCAAATAGCAGGTGCCCACCATCGGCGACTTGACCGCATTGGTCATGTCTGGCCCAGCGGGCGCAGCAGGCTCGCTCGGCGCGGCGGCCACCGGCGCGAGGGCAGCAGCCGCCGGAGCGGGCGCTGCAGCATAGACCGGCGCGGCCGACGCCACGGCTCCGCGCGAAACGCGGATCTTGCGGTCGTCATCCTCGACCTCGATTTCGGTGAGGCCGGTTTCGTTGAGCAGTTCGGCCAGCTCGCGCACCAGCGCGGTGTCGATGTTCATGCCCCCCGACTTGCGCTTACCGCTATCCTTGCCCTGTCCCTCGTCGTTCGACATGAAAGTCCCTTGTTTTGTGAAACGCCCGTTAGGCGCCGGGGACTATTGCCGCGAATTGCGGCTGGCAAGTGGCAAAGGGTGCAAATTGTGAAAGTCTGGTGACGGATCAGACTTGGCCCGACGCTACGGCCTCAAGCGCGATGCGATAGGAATCCGCGCCGTGGCCCTCAACGGTCATCGCCGCGGCCCTGCCGACATAGGACAGATGGCGGAAAGCCTCGCGGGTTTTGGGATCGGAAAGGTGCACTTCGATCACCGGCGTGCGGATCGCCTTGATCGCATCGAGCAGCGCGATGGAGGTGTGGGTATAGGCCGCCGCATTGAGCAGCACCGCCCGCGCGCCTTCGGCCTGCGCCTCGTGCAGCCAGTCGACCAGCATCCCTTCGTGATTGGTCTGGCGCATCTCGATTTCGAGGCCGAGTTCGCGGCCGCGATCTTCGAGCATGCCGGCGATATCATCGAGCGTGGTGGTGCCGTAGATCTCCGGCTCGCGCGTGCCGAGGAGATTGAGGTTGGGGCCGTTGAGGACGTAGACGAGGTTGCTCATGGGGCGGGGATAGCGGCAAGGTGCGGGGCGGGGAAGGGTGCGTAGACACGCCGGTGCTATTGTCGCGCTACTGTTGATATGCGAGCGTTTGCCGATGAGCCAAGCTAATGACCAATCTGTGGAAGACCGGCTTTACCTCAAAGCCTTGGCTATCCGTGATGGACGGCGCGTGGGCCTGTGGGTGCCGATCATATGGCACCTCGCACTGCGAGGTGATGCAAGCGCCATGATCGAATTGGCTGACTGGTTCAGTGGCGATGATGCTGCCAAAAAGTTCGGCAAGGCTTCGGACGCCTTCAGTGCTGCGGGGCTATATTATCGGGCGTATCGGAAAGGCAATTTCAACGCGGCCCGGAACATGGCCGTCAGTTGTTTCAATCGCAGCGATATGGCGGGATATCGCCAATGGCTGAAACGTGCCGCAAGAGCTGGCGATACGGAGTCTGCGCGAGAGTTGCGATTCTTCGAAATACGTCTCTGGCATACTGCGGCCCGGAAAGCGGGGAGAATGCGGCCGGTCCAAAAGCGGGATAGGGTTTTCTTCGGCTGAATTTTTTCCGCGCTTATCTTCGTCATCCCAGCGCAAGGTGGGACCTAGGGCGTCGGGCGTTGGCCTTTGCAGCCCTGGGCCCCAGCTTTCGCTGGAGTGACGACACCATAAGGCGAAGGTCAGCCCCTACCGGTCCACGCCCTTGACCTTCCCCCACTGGCGCGCGGCCGTGTAGCCCAGATAGCCGGTGCCGAACAGCGCATAGAGCGGCTCCGGCAAGCCATTGAGATAGGCGTTCATCCCCGCCGCGATGTCGCGCGCGGCCAGCGGATGGAAGGCGCTGAGCACCCCCATCGGCAGCGCGGTCAGCAACAGGATGTACATCACGTAGAGGAAGCTCGGGCGGGCGCGGCTGGTCCAGGGGTCGGCGGAGTTGGCCTCGGCGACGATCGCCTGAAGCTGGGTCTCGAGCATCTGCATTTCCTGCGAGCCCTGAAGCGTCAGCAGTTCGAGCTTGGCTTTCGCCTGCGCTTCCTTGTCAGGAATGATCTTGTCGATGATCGAGGCGATGGGGCCGATGAGAACGTCGATGAGGGCCATGGTTTGCGCTCCTTGCGGGTGAGTCGCACAAAAATGACCAATTAGGTTAAAGTAGGAAAACGATTTAACCTATTTCACTTTGGCTTCGGCCAATAGCCGCTGTGCCAGCGCCAGATGCGGGCGATCAAGCATCGCGCCGTCGAGCGCCACCACGCCCGCGCCGGGGTGGTCGGCAAAGGCCTGTACCACCGCGCGGGCATGGGCCAGTTCCTCGGCGCTCGGGGTGAAGGCAGCGTTGATCGGATCGACCTGCGCCGGGTGGATCGCCAGCATCCCCCTAAAGCCCGATGCCCGCACACTGCGAGCGCGCTTTTCGAGCGCCTCAAGATCGCGGAACTCGGGCTGCACCGTCTCGATTGCCGCCACGCCCGCCGCCGAAGCGCCGATCAGGCACAGGCTGCGCGCCATTTCATAGGTGTGCGAATACTCGCCGTCCGCCCCGCGCTGCTCGCGCGCGCCAAGCGCGGCGGACAGGTCCTCCGCGCCCCAACTCATCGCCACCAAGCGTTCGCGGCCGGGATAGTCGCCCGCGTATTCGCCGGTGCGGAACATGGCCGCCGCGGTCTCGGTCACTAGCGCGGCCACCAGCGTGCGGCCCAGCGGAATGCCGTTCGCGGCTTCCAGCGCGGTGAGATAGTGGTGCAGCTGGGTGATGTCGGCTGCGCCTTCGGCCTTGGGCAGAAACACCCCGCCGGGGCGCGAGGGGATGATCGCAGCAAGGTCAGCGATGCAATCGGCGGTCGTGATCGGGTTGATCCGCACCCACAGCCGTGCGAGATTCTTCGAGGCGGCGATCTGCTCGGCCACCATCAGGCGCGCAGCCGGCTTGTTTTCGGGCGAGACCGAATCTTCCAGATCGAACAGCGCGATGTCTGCTGCGCTGGCCTCTGCCTTGCCCATCTTCTTCTCGCTGTCGCCCGGCGCAAAAAGCCATGAACGCATTTTTGGGAGCTTCTGGCGGGGCGGGGCAGGGGTCTCAGCCATTGGTCAATCCTCTCGGGCGGCAGCTAGCCGTGCAGCATGCTGTTGCACCAGCGCGATCATGTTGGGAACGCCCTGCGTGCGGTTGCTCGACAGCTGGCTCTTGAGATCGAAGGGAGCAAGTTCGGCGGCCACATCCATCGCAGCGACTTCGGCCGCGGGCCGATCCTGCACCGCGGCGATCACCAGCGCGACGATGCCTTTGGTGATGGCGGCATTGCTGTCGGCGAGGAAATGCAGCCGGTCGCCCGCGCTGCCTGCCGGATAGACCCAAACCGCTGCCGAACAGCCGCGCACCAGCGTTGCGTCGGTCTTGAGTGCATCGGGCATCGGCTCCAAAGCCCGGCCCAGCTCGATCAGCAGACCATAGCGTTCGTCGCCTTCGAGGAATTCATATTCTTCGAGAATGTCGGTGAGAGTGCGCATCGCGCGCCATTAATCGGAGCGCGCGCGAAAGGCAAAGGGCTAGGCTCAGCCCATCAGCCCGCCGGGCCGGGTGAAGGCGTGCCAGATCACGTAGAGCCAGCCGAGAAATCCGTGGAGGATCGCCCACAGGATCGACTTGTGGATGCTCCAGCTGATCGCCACAGCAATCGCGCTGCCGAGGCCGATACCGGCCTGTGCGGCAGTATTGGCGGGGCCGCTCACAATTCGACCCCGCTGGCGATGGCTTCCAGCTTGCGAATGCGTTCCTTGAGGTCGGCCAGTTCGATCCGGGCGGTGCCGATGGGGGAGCCTTCGTCAGCCGCGGGGCGGTGGGCGCTCTGGCCCAGTTCCTGCCGCTTCAGTTCGAGCCAGCCCTGCCAGCCGCGCAGCACGGCAGCGGCGATGACGATGATAGCGATCAGGCCGGATGTGGCCGTGACCAGCGTCGGGTCGAGAAAAGGCGTGATCATTCGCTCTTGTCCTCCTTCATCGCGGGTAGCGCCCGCAGCGCTTCGATTTCGGCCGCGATCCGCGCCTGTTCGCGCGCGTCGCTCGAATTGCCGTCGGTGACGATGCGTTCGAGAACCTTCACCCGTTCCTTGAGTTCGATCACCTCGCGCCGCGCCGCTTCGATTTCTGCGAGGCTGCCCGGTTCGTCGCGGGGGGCAATCTTCTGGTTGCCGTCCTCGTCGGTGATGATCCCGGCACGTGCCCGGACCGTCTCCACAATTCCCCAGATCACAATGGCGACCAGCGCGACGATGGCCCAGCTGCTCATTACGCTTCGCCCTTGTCTGTGAGGTTCGAGAGCGCGCGGTCACGCAGCGCGTCGATTTCCGCGCCGAGGTGATAGCCGCCATCAGTCACGATCCGTTCGACGTTGGCGAGCCGGTCTTTCATCGAGCCGAGTTCGGCCCGCAGTTCGGCGTTTTCCTGGGTCAGCAGCGTCACGCGGTGCGCGGTTTCCTTTTCCGAACCGGGCTTCAATGACTGGCCCCACATGCCTTCGAGCGGATAGCCGTTCTTGATCTTCATGCGGGTGGTCTGGAACGAGGTCAGGATTCCTGCGGCGCCAAGTGTAAAGCCGCCAGCGATGATCCAACCGAGATAGGGGAGGAAGTCAGCCGGCTCCATTACACGCGCTCCTTCTTCTCGAGGCCGAGCGGCACGCCTGCGCCTTCGTCAACCCGGCGCGTATCGCGCAGCGCTTCGATCTGGGTGGCGATGTCGTATCCGCGATCGGTGACGATGCGTTCGAGCACCTGCACCCGGTCTTCGAGCCGCTGGATGTGGCTGGCATATTGCGCGGCCTTCTCGGCGGTGTTTTCGGCCGTGGCGCCCACCTGCATCTCGACGATCTTCTGCTGGTGCTTGGTCCAGATGGCGACAATCGGGATCATCAGCGCGACGATCGGGATCATCAGGGCAAGGTAGCCTTCCATAATTGCAGTCCCCTATTGCGTAGGCTTGAGCGTTAGCGCAGCCGCTCGATTTCGGCGGTCAGGCGCGGATTGCTGCTGACGTAGTGGGTTTCCACAGCGGCCAGGCGGCGATCGATATCGCGGAAGCTCGCGCGGATTTCGCGGGCGGTGCGCTTCGGGCTCTGGCGGACGGACTGCCAGTACTTCTGCTCGCTCTCGTCGCGGTAGAGATGCGGGGGCTTCTTGTTGAGGATGAAGCCGGCGACGAAATAGGCCAAAATCGACCAGCCGCCGGTCGGGAACATCGAAAAGAACGCAATCAACCGAACCCAGAAGACGCTGATACCGGTGTAATCGGCGATGCCGGAGCAGACGCCCATCAGTTTGGCATTGTGCTTGTCGCGGTAAAGCGTGGTGCGGGGGCTGTTCATGCGCGGGTTCCCTTCTTCTCGGCGATCAGCTGCTCCAGTTCGCGCAGCTGCTGGTTGTCCTTTTCCTGATCGGCAATCAGGCGGCGGGCAGGGGTGAATTCAGGGTCGTCAGACGCCACTAGGCGCTCGACCGTGTCCATCCGCTCATCGAGGCGCTTTGCGAGGTTGTAGAGTTCCTCCAGCAGCACCTCGTCATCGACGGTGATCGTGGCGGCGGTCTTCCACTTGGTCATGTAGTGGAGAATGATCCACGGCAGACCGATCAAAAGGAGGGCGATGATAAAGACGACTTCACCGGGCATGGCTTATTCTCCCTGTTCCCGCGCATCTTTGCCGAGCGCTTTCTTCATGGCTTCAAGTTCGTCATCAATCGCGTCCGAACCGGCGAGTGCCGCAATTTCATCGGCGAGCGACGGGGTTTTGTTTTCCGCGATCTGCAGCGCGTCGGCACGGCCTTCGGCATAATCGACCCGGCGTTCGAGCTGATCGAAGCGGGCGAGCGCCTCGTCGGTGCGCTCGGTGCTCATCAGCGTGCGCAGCTTGACGCGGTTCTCGGCGCTTTCGAGGCGCGCGGCAATCGCGGTCTGGCGGCTACGGGCTTCGCGCAGGCGGTGCTGCAGCTTCTGGATGTCGTCCTCGTAGGCCCGCAGCGCATCGTCGAGCACCGCGATTTCCGTCTTGAGCTGATCGGCCATGTCGCCGGCCTTCTTCTTCTCGACAAGCGCAGCGCGGGCGAGATCTTCGCGATCCTTGCTGAGCGCGAGCTGCGCCTTTTCGGCCCAGTCAGCCTGCAGCCGGTCCAGCTTGACGCAGTGACGGTGCATTTCCTTCTGATCGGCGATGGTGCGCGCAGCGCTGGCGCGGACTTCGACCAGAGTTTCCTCCATTTCGAGGATGATCATGCGGATCATCTTGGTCGGATCATCGGCCTTGTCGAGCATATCGTTGAAATTGGCGGCAATGATGTCGCGGGTGCGGCTGAAAATGCCCATGAAGGCTACTCCATCGAGAAACGAATTGACCCGGTCCTGCGCGCCGACTCGCGACGCATCAGGATTGGGGGTGTCGCCGCGAGATTGCGTCGGGGTGGGGCTGCGGCGCAAGGCTTCGATTTCCTCATCAAGCCGCGATAGCCGTCCGGACGACAGCAGGCGGGAAGGGTGGGCCGGAGCATCGCTGCTCAGGTGATCGCTAGTGGGGCGTGCGTCACCGGCAGCATCTGCGGGGGGGACACTACGCTCCGGCCCGAGGGGGTCACGGGGATCGCCCATCTCAGGCGATCTCGGCAATCGCGCCGGTTTCCGACGCGGGGTGGTTAATCGGAGCGGCGTGGGCCGCGCCCGGCTGGATCTGCGAGGACAGCGCGATCATCATCATCATCGCAGCGATGCTGGCGATGGCGGCCTGGCCAAGCTTGGTGCTCCAGAAGCTTGTGTTGGCGGTGGTGCGGTTGCTCATGTGGGCCTCCCCAAGTGGTATTCGTTGGTGTTGCCAGTTATTTTGCAACCGCCGTGCCAAACTGCGAAAATGGCGGAAATCCTCGACTTTCTGAGACTTCAGCAGTCGTCGCATTGGTCACTATTGCCAAGCATTGGTGAAATTCACTATAGGTTGGGCCATGAAGCGCGAGAGCAATTTCATCGGCCAGTCGGGTGCCTTTCTCGATGCGGTCGAGCGCGCCAGCCGCGCGGCTTCCACCAACCGGCCAGTGCTGGTGATCGGCGAGCGCGGCACCGGCAAAGAGTTGATCGCTGAACGTCTCCACCGCCTGTCGACCCGCTGGGACGAACCGCTCGTCACCATGAACTGCGCGGCTCTGCCCGAAACCCTGATCGAGGCCGAACTGTTCGGGCACGAGGCCGGGTCATTCACCGGTGCCACCAAGGCGCGCACCGGGCGGTTCGAGGAGGCTGATCGCGGCACCTTGTTCCTCGATGAACTTGGCACGCTCAGTATGGCCGCACAGGAGCGGCTGCTGCGCGCGGTCGAATATGGCGAAGTCACACGCATCGGCGCCTCGCGTCCGATCCGCGTCGACGTGCGGATTGTCGCGGCGACCAACGATGATCTCCCCGCGCTGGCGGCCAGCGGAGAGTTCCGCGCCGATCTGCTCGACCGGCTGAGTTTCGAGGTCATCACCCTGCCGCCGTTGCGCGTGCGCGAGGGCGATATCGGCGTGCTGGCCGAACATTTCGGGCGGCGCATGGCGGCCGAACTCGATTGGGACCGCTGGCCCGGCTTTGCCCCGCACGTCATGTCGGCGCTCGACGATTATGCCTGGCCCGGCAATGTCCGCGAATTGCGCAATGTGATCGAGCGCGCGGTCTATCGCTGGGGGGATTTCGAGAGCCCAATTGCCCACGTCCAGTTCGATCCCTTCGACAGCCCGTGGCGTCCGCGCCCTCCCGAGCATCGCCGCAGTCCGGCGTCGCCCACGGCCCTCACGGGCGCAGCGCGTGCGCCTGCGGCCGCCGTGTCGGCGCCTGATCTTGATGCAGTCGAGGATTTGCGCGGCGCGGTGGACGCGCACGAACGCACGATCCTCGAACACGCGCTGGGCAAGCACCGCTGGAACCAGCGCCAGACCGCCCGCGCGCTCGGGCTTACCTATGACCAGCTGCGCCACTGCATTCGCAAGCACGGCTTGATGGAAGGGCAGGACGGCAACGCGGGCTAACCGATTGCTAAGGATTGCCGTTTAGGTTGTGCGCCATCGCAGATCCTTTCACCATCCGAGGCCTTTCATGCGCGCGCTTGTCGATATCGTCCAGAACGTTACCAGCAGCATCCGTTTCGTCATCGGCGGGCTGCTCGTCATTATCCTTCTGATCGGCTTCATGCTTTCGGCAAGCTTTGCCTATGTCGCGCCGCAGGCAGCAGAATCTGTCGCTGAGCGGGCCGAAGCCATGGGTGAAAAAGCGATCGAGGCCGAGCAACGTCAGCGTGTGGCCGAGGACATGGCGCAGGACGGCTGGGGCTACGGCGCAGCGAGTGCGACGGCAGGTCAGGGCTCACCCGAGGCTGGCGAGACCGCACCGACTGATGACGGCTGGGCCGACTGATTGCATGATTATGCGCGGGCTAGCAAAGGCACCGTAATTTTGCATAGGGCGCGATTCGCTGCCCCTTCAGGACATTTGTCGCAGGCTGATGCACCATGGTGCGGCCTGTCATCCTGCGAGGCCCGGCGCAGACCGGAGAGCCCGGCAAGCTCCGGCCCGTGGGCCGACGCGGCGCGGCGCGGCTGCGGCTGGCGATCCCGGTGCGGCTGATCTCGACCCGCGCGACCGAACCCGGCGTGCTGCTCGATTTGTCGCGCAGCGGTGCGCGGGTCGGGCTGGAACAACCGCTGGCGCTTGGTGCGTGCCTCTATCTCAAGGTTGCCAAACTCGAATTGTTTGCCGAAGTCGTGCGCCGTGATCTGGGCGAGGGCGGGGGCATCAACGGCCTGGTGTTCGACGAGCCCCTGGCGGACGAAGCGGTGCTGATGGTGCGACGCTTTGCCGAGACGCTCGAACAGCGCGAGCGCGATACCTTGCGCGACAAGGTGCGCCGCTGGGTGAGCGGGCAGGACCGCATCTGAACCACACTGTTTGATAGGAAAAGGGGCGCCGGGTGGCACGCTTGGCTCTTGCCAAAGCGCCGATCTGCGCCTAAGTGACCGCCCATCCCGACATTGTCGAGACAAGGTTTGGCTGCTGGCGCCTCCGGGGGCCGGCGCAGACCACGTTGCGATAATGCGATCTGACCGGAGAACCGATGGCCGATATCGCGCGCCTGACTGCATTGATCGAACCCGAGGCATCTGCGCTCGGCTTCGAACTCGTGCGTGTGGCGATGCTGCCTTCGGAAGCCGGTGATGGCGGCATGGCGCTGCAGATCATGGCTGAGGATCCGGCCACCGGCCAGCTTGTGATCGATCAATGCGCCGCGCTCTCGCGCCGTGTTTCCGATGTGATCGACGCTGCCGAGGCAGCCGGTGAAGAACTGATCGAAGGCGCCTATCACCTCGAGGTTTCCTCGCCCGGCATCGATCGTCCGCTGACCCGCGAAAAGGACTACGCCAACTGGGCGGGTCACGAAGTGCGGATCGTGATGGACAAGGGCTATGAGGGCCAGCGCGTCAACAAGGGGCTGCTTGGCGGCCTTGACGATGGCATGGTGCTGGTTGCCGAAGTCAAGGCCGGCGATGTTCGCCTGCCGCTCGCACAAATTCACACGGGCAAGCTCGTCCTCACCGACGCGCTTATTGCCGCCACCCGCCCGCTCGATACCAGCGGGGCGGACGAACTCGTCGAAGACGAAGACGCAGAAGAGAAGGCAGACGACTGATGAGTGCCATTTCCGCCAACAAGGCCGAACTCCTCGCGATCGCCAATGCGGTTGCCTCGGAAAAGATGATCGACAAGTCGATCGTTATCGAAGCGATGGAAGAAGCGATCCAGAAATCGGCGCGCAACCGTTACGGCGCCGAAAACGACATCCGTGCCAAGCTCGATCCGCTGACCGGCGATCTGACGCTGTGGCGCGTGGTCGAAGTGGTCGAAGAGGTTGAAGATTACTTCAAGCAGGTCGATCTCAAGCAGGGCGAAAAGCTCCAGCCGGGCGCCAAGGTTGGCGACTTCATCGTTGATCCGCTGCCGCCGGTCGATCTCGGCCGCATCGACGCGCAGTCTGCCAAGCAGGTGATCTTCCAGAAGGTCCGCGATGCCGAGCGTGAACGCCAGTTCGAAGAATTCAAGGATCGTGCCGGCGAAATCATCACCGGCGTGATCAAGTCGGTCGAATTCGGCCACGTGATCGTCAATCTCGGCCGCGCCGAGGGCGTGATCCGCCGCGATCAGCAAATCCCGCGTGAAGCCGCCCGCACCGGCGAGCGTGTCCGCGCGCTCATCACCAAGGTGGAGCGCAACAACCGCGGCCCGCAGATCTTCCTCAGCCGCGCGCATCCCGACTTCATGAAGAAGCTGTTCGCGCAGGAAGTGCCCGAAATCTACGATGGCATCATCGAGATCAAGGCCGCTGCCCGCGATCCGGGCAGCCGCGCGAAGATCGGCGTGATCAGCCATGACTCCAGCATCGATCCGGTCGGCGCCTGCGTCGGCATGAAGGGTAGCCGCGTGCAGGCGGTGGTGCAGGAATTGCAGGGCGAAAAGATCGACATCATCCCCTGGTCGGAAGACACCGCGACCTTCGTGGTCAACGCGCTTCAGCCTGCCACGGTCAGCCGCGTCGTGCTCGACGAGGATGACGGGCGCATCGAAGTGGTGGTGCCGGACGAGCAGCTCAGCCTCGCGATCGGCCGCCGCGGCCAGAACGTGCGTCTGGCAAGCCAGCTCACCGGTCACCAGATCGACATCATGACCGAGGAAGAAGCCTCGGAGAAGCGCTCGAAGGAATTCGCCGAACGCTCCAAGATGTTCGAGGAAGAACTCGACGTCGATGAAACGCTCTCGCAGCTGCTGGTGGCCGAAGGCTTCGCCGAGCTCGAGGAGGTCGCCTATGTCGATCTGGCCGAACTCGCCAGCATCGAAGGTTTCGACGATGAACTCGCCGAGGAACTGCAGAGCCGCGCTTTGGAAGCGCTCGAACGGCAGGAAGCCGCGCACCGCGAAGTCCGCCGCGAATTGGGCGTCGAAGATGCGCTGGCCGAGATTCCGCACCTTTCCGAAGCGATGCTGGTCACGCTTGGCAAGGCGGGGATCAAGACCCTCGACGATCTCGCCGATCTGGCAACCGACGAACTGATCGCCAAAAAGCGCGAAGCTCCGCGTCGCCGCAATAACGACGCCAGCGGCCCGCCGACCCGGCGTCCGCAGCGCGAAACCGACAAGGGCGGCGTGCTGGGCGAATATGGCCTCTCGGAAGAGCAGGGCAACGAGATCATCATGGCCGCGCGTGCGCACTGGTTCGAAGACGAAGTAACGTCCGGGCCGACCGAGGAGGCCGCCCATGCGGACTCCACCCAATGAGCGCCTGACGTCCGACATCGACGGGCCTGACCTTCCGGCACCCGCCGGAAGCGAGCGGCGCTGTATCCTCTCCGGGGAGCATGATGCACGCGATGTGCTGGTGCGGCTGGCGATCTCGCCGGACGGGCTCGTGTTGCCCGATCCGGCGGCCAAGGCGCCGGGACGCGGCGCGTGGATCGGGGTGAGCCGCGCGGCACTGGAAACAGCAATCACCGATGGCCAGCTCAAACGGGCACTGCTGCGCGCATTCAAGGGCGCGGCGCTGACCATTCCGTCGGATCTCGCCGAACGCGCCGAGGCCGGGCTTGCCCGCCATCTGGGTGACCGGCTGGGGCTGGAACTGCGCTCTGGCAATATCGTGCTGGGTTCGGCCCGGATCGAAGAACAGGCGCGCAGCGGACGAATCGCCGCGCTGATGCACGCATCCGACAGCAGCGAGGATGGTCGGCGCAAGCTCGATCAGGCCTGGCGCGTCGGCAGCGAAACCGAAGGCTCGGGGATGCGCGGGCTGGTCTTGCCTCTGGACCGCACTGCACTGTCTGTGGCATTGGGCCGCGACAATGTCGTCCACCTGGGCGTTGCCGGCCATGCTGGCGACATGCGCGCCGCAAAGCGGGTGCTGCAGGCGGCCTCCCGGCTTATGCGCTTTGTCGCAAGCGATGTGTCTGGCGATCTCTCGCCCGGCATCGCGGCAGGCATGGTGGACAATTCTGGCCGGGATACGCCCGGCCACAGCGATCGGCCCACGGCTGGCCGTTCGGAAAATGATGAATACGTGAAGGATTGACGAGCGATAATGAGCGACGACAACGACAACCAGCGCACCCGCAAACCTCTGGGCCTCAAGCGTTCGGTCGATGCGGGCGAGGTCAAGCAGACCTTCAGCCATGGCCGCACCAACAAGGTGGTGGTCGAGGTGAAGCGCCGCCGCGTGCTCGGCAAGCCCGGTAGCGAACCGGTCGCAGCCCCGCCGCCGCCCCCGCCACCGGCTCCGGCACCGGCCGCACCCGTTGCGGCACCGCCGGCCCCCGCACCGCGCCCTGCGCGCCCGGCTCCGGCTGGCGAGACCCCGCAGGAGCGGGTCAAGCGGCTGCAGCTGGAGGCCGAGGAAGAGCGGCTGCGGATGGCCGAGGAAGGGCGCAAGCGCGACGAGGCCGAAGCCCGCGAACGCGAGGAAGCCGAACGTCGCCGCGCTGAAGACAACCGCCGCGCCGAGGAAGAGGCTGAAAAGCAGCGCGCTGTCGCTGCCGAAGCACCTGCGCCCGCTGAAGACACCGCCGCGCCTGTCGCCGCTCCGGTCGAAGCCGAAGCCGATACCGTCGCCCCGGCCGCCAAGACTGATGCCGCCCCCGCCGCGCGCCGCTTCACGCCGGTGGAGCGTCCCGAACCCAAGCGGCCCGAGCTCAAGTCCAAGAAGAAGGACGAAAAGCGCGCCGCGCCGATCGACGAAGGCAAGGATAACCGCCGTTCTGGCAAGCTGACCGTCACCCGTGCGCTCAACGAGGACGAAGGCCGCCGTGCGCGCAGCCTCGCCGCCTTGAAGCGTGCGCGTGAAAAGGAACGCCGCGGCCAGGGCGGCCCGTCCAAGCCGCGCGAAAAGCAGGTGCGCGACGTGGTTGTGCCCGAAGCGATTACCGTGAGCGAACTTGCCAACCGCATGGCCGAAAAGGGCGCGGATCTGGTGAAGGCGCTGTTCAACATGGGCATGATGGTCACCGTCAACCAGACGATCGACCAGGACACCGCAGAACTGCTGGTCGAGGAGTTTGGCCACAACATCACCCGCGTTTCCGCGAGCGATGTCGATATCGACACCAGCGAGGATGCCGATCCGGCCGAAACGCTGCTGCCGCGTCCGCCGGTGGTGACGATCATGGGCCATGTCGATCACGGCAAGACCAGCCTGCTCGACGCGCTGCGCGGGACAGATGTGGTGAAGGGTGAAGCTGGCGGGATTACCCAGCACATCGGCGCCTACCAGATCACCACCAAGGGCGGCGACAAGATCACCTTCCTCGATACCCCGGGCCACGCGGCCTTCACCGAAATGCGGATGCGCGGGGCGAATGTCACCGACATCGTCATTCTGGTGGTGGCAGGTGACGACGGGCTGATGCCGCAGACGATTGAGGCGATCAATCACACCAAGGCGGCCGGCGTGCCGATGATCGTGGCGATCACCAAGTCGGACAAGCCCGAATACACCCCGCAGAAGATCCGCGAACGTCTGCTCGAACACGAAATCGTGGTCGAGGCGATGAGCGGCGATGTGCAGGATGTCGAGGTGTCGGCCAAGACCGGCGCTGGGCTTGATCAGCTGATCGAGGCGATCGGCCTGCAGGCCGAACTGCTCGAGTTGAAGGCCCGCCCGGATCGCGATGCCGAAGCGACTGTGATCGAAGCGCAGCTCGACAAGGGCCGTGGTCCGGTGGCGACGGTGCTGGTCACCCGCGGCACGCTGAAGCGCGGCGATACCTTCGTGGTTGGCACGCAAAGCGGCAAGGTGCGCGCGATCGTCGATGACAAGGGCCAGCAGCTCAAGGAAGCCGGCCCCTCGATGCCGGTCGAAGTGCTCGGGCTTGGCGGGGTGCCGTCAGCCGGTGACAACCTCACCGTGGTCGAAAACGAACAGCGCGCCCGCGAAGTTGCGAAGTATCGTCAGGAAATCGCGACGGAAAAGCGCACTGCGCTGGCCCCGACCAATTTCGACACGATGTTCAACAACCTCGCCTCCAGTGTCATCGAATTCCCGGTGGTGGTGAAGGCCGACGTGCAGGGCTCGGTCGAAGCGATCGTCAATGCGCTCCACAACCTGTCGAACGACGAGATCAAGGTGCGCGTGCTCAATGCAGGCGTGGGCGCGATCACCGAAAGCGACGTGTTGCTGGCAGCGGCCTCGAAGGCGCCGATCATCGGCTTCAATGTGCGTCCCAACGCCAAGGCCCGCGATCTGGTGAAGCGCGACGGGGTGCGGATGATGTATTACGACGTCATCTACCACCTCACCGACGAAATCGCCAAGGAGATGGCGGGCGAGCTCGGGCCGGAGCGGATCGAAACCGTGGTCGGCCGTGCCGAAGTCAAGCAGGTGTTCCCGGCGGGCAAGAAGGACAAGGCGGCTGGTCTGCTGGTTCTGGAAGGCGCGATCCGCAAGGGCCTGTTTGCTCGTCTCACCCGTCAGGATGTCATCGTTTCGGCGACCAAAATCCAGTCGCTGCGGCGCTTCAAGGACGATGTCGACGAAGTGCGCACTGGCCTCGAATGCGGCGTGGTGCTCGAGGATACCAACGACATCAAGGCTGGCGACATGCTCGAAGTCTTCTCGGTCGAGGAGCGTGAGCGGACACTGTGAGCCTAGACGACGCCTACTACCCCGACGATGCCGGGCAGTCGCCGCATACGGCGCTGCTCGGCTCGGAATTCGTGAGCTGGGACGCGGCTATCCAGACCGTGACCATGCGCTTTACCGTGAAGCGCGAGATGACCACCTGGCGCGGCGGCGTGCAGGGGGGCTTGGTCGCGGGCTATCTCGATGATGTGATGGGCTATGCCTATGTCGCGGCCACGGGCGGCGAAATGGCACCGCTCAATCTCGATCTCACGATGAGCCTGATCCGCCTGATCCCCGAAGGGCCGCTGTTCGGCAAGGGCCGGGTGGTGAAGGCGGGCAAGCGGGTGATCTTCCTTGAAGGCGAGTTGCTGGCCGAGGACGGCACGCTCTACGCCCGCGCGACTTCGACCGCGATCCCGACCCCGCGTCCGACGCCCACGACAACGGGGATGGGATAATGGCGAGCGTTCGCCTCGCGGCACTGCTCGGCAGTATCAATGTCGGCGGCAACCGGCTCAAGATGGCCGAGCTTCGCTCAGCACTCGAGGCGGCGGGCTTTGCCAACGTCGCGACTGTGACAGCGAGCGGCAACGTTCTCTTCGATGGAGATCCCGTGGAGCGAAACGCCTATGCCGCGCAGATTGCAGAGGTGATCGCGGCCAAGTTCGGCATCGCAACCTTCGCGATTGTCACTACGCGTGATGGCCTGCTGGGCGCGGTTGCGGAAAATCCTTTCTCGGATGATGGTGCGGACAATATGGTCCATGTCCATTTCCTGGAATGCCAGCCCGCTCCCGCGGCGTTTGACCAGTTGGCGAGCGATCATGCAGGTCGAGGGCCGGAACGGCTGGCGCCCGGGACATCATCCTTGCATATCGATTTCGTGGATAGTGCCGCGAACAGCAAGCTGACAGGCCCGTTCCTGTTACGGCGTCTGGGATGCCGTGGCACTGCGCGCAATATCCGCTCAATCCGGCGAATTGCTGAGGCGATGGCATAATGGCCAAGGCGCCCCACACCCCCGAACAGCAATCCGTGCGCGTCCTCAAGGTGGGCGAGCGGGTGCGGCATATCCTGTCCGAACTGCTCGCGCGCGGCGAGGTGCATGACGATATCGTCAGCGCCACGGCGATCTCCGTCACCGAGGTGCGCATGACCCCCGATCTGCGCAACGCGACCGCCTATATCAAGCCGCTGCTGGGCGCAGGCGAGGATGATGTGGTCCACGCATTGCGGCAGAACACCGCATTCCTGCAGCGCGAGGTTGCCCAGCGATTGGGGCTGAAATTCGCGCCAAAGCTGCGCTTCCGCAAGGATGAAAGCTTTGCCGAGGCTGACCGGATCGAAGCGCTGCTGCGCGATCCCAAGGTCGCCCGCGATCTGGAAGACGGTGAGGAAGAATAGCCGGCGTCAGCGCGGGATCATCCGCGCTTTCAGAACAATATCGACCTTGTTGCCGACCACTAGCTGGTAGCTCTTCATGCCATAGAGCCGCCGGTCGATCGTGGTGGTGCCAGTAAAGCTGACCGGCTTGCCCACTTCCGCCAGCGGATCGGCATCGAAGGTCACAGCCAGCGTTTGCGGTTTGGTTACGCCGCGCGCGGTGAGTTCTCCGCTTACCGTGCCACGCGTCGCGCTGCTGAGTTTCAGCGAGCGCCCGACAAAGCGAACAGTGGGATATTTCTCGACCCAGAAAAACTTGTCGCCACTCAGCCGGGCGAGGGTGACAGAATCTGGCGCCTCGATCGCGGTTGCATCGAAGGTCACATCGATCACCGCGCTTTCGGGCGCGCCGGGCACGATCGTCACCGCGCCCTGCATACGCGGGAACCGAGCGGTTTTGCTGGCGATCCCGAAGAACGGCACCTTGGCCGAGACATTGCTGGCAGAGGCATCGAGCACATAGCGCTGCGGCGTGCCGATATTGGCCCCCGCATTCGCCAGCGCGAACACCGCCAGCACAGGCAGCAGGATCAGGCGCAGGAGAGTAATCGGGCTGGTCACGATGGCTCCCTATAAGGTTCAACCGGGCAAAAGGTGCAACTCCTGCCTCGCTCCGCGCACACCGAGCGGTTAGGCTGGCGCGATGGCGAAGCTCTATTTCTACTATGCCAGCATGAACGCAGGCAAATCCTCGCACCTGTTGCAGGCCGATTTCAATTATCGTGAGCGCGGGATGCGCACGATGTTATGGACCGCCGCGCTCGACAGCCGGTCGGCAGGGCTGGTCAAGAGCCGGATCGGGCTGGAAAGCGATGCGCGCCGGTTCCATCCGGACACCGATCTGTGGGCCGAAGTGAGCGCCGTCCATACCGCCGCGCTGATCGATTGCGTGCTGGTGGACGAGGCGCAGTTCTTGACGCCCCATCAGGTATGGCAACTGGCGCGGCTGGCGGACGAGGCTGGAATTCCGGTGCTGTGCTACGGATTGCGCACCGATTTCCAGGGCGAGTTGTTCCCCGGTTCGGCGGTGTTGCTGGGGATTGCGGACGCGCTGGTGGAGCTCAAAGCGGTGTGCCACTGCGGACGCAAGGCAACGATGAACCTGCGGGTCGACGAAAGTGGCACGGCGGTCAAACAGGGCCAGCAGACCGAGATTGGCGGGAATGATCGCTATCTCGCGCTGTGCCGCCGGCATTTTGCGCGAGCGCTGGCGCAATAAGCCTGCGCGCGGGCACTGGCGTTCGGTCTGGCGCGTGCCTATCTGACAGGCGATGAGCCAAACTTTCCTTCTCGCCCTCGTGCTGATCCCCGCCTTGGTGATTGCAATCGTGTTCCACGAAGTCGCGCATGGCTATGCCGCGCGGCTTCTTGGCGATCCCACCGCGAGCGAGCGCGGGCGGCTGACGCTTAATCCGATTGCCCATGTCGACCCTGTGGGCACGTTGCTGGTGCCCGGCGCGCTGGCGCTGTTTGGCGGGCCGGTGTTCGGCTGGGCCAAGCCGGTGCCGGTCAACAAGTGGCGGCTCAACAACCCGCGCTTCGGCATGATGGCGGTGGCGGCGGCCGGGCCGGCCAGCAATTTCGTCCTGGCATTGGTGGGCGCGGTGCTGCTCGGGCTGGCGATGCCCGCCGGAGTTGCGCTTGGCGGCGATGTCGAAGCCGGCGCGACGCTGCTCGTCGATGGCATGGGCGAGCCGCATTGGCTGGCGACCGGGTTGTTCTACTTCATCCTCGTCAACATCTTCCTCGGCCTGTTCAACCTCTTGCCGATCCCGCCGTTTGACGGCTCGCACATTGTCGGCGGCCTGCTGCCGAAGCGCCTGCGTGCCGGCTGGGAGAAGCTGCAGGGCATCGGCATGGCGTTGATCCTCGGTCTGGTTGCGATCAGTTGGGTGTTCGGAACCAGCTTTCTGGGCGATCTTGTGATAGGGCCGGTGATGTGGGCAATGGGCCTCTATCTGGCACTGGCTGACGGGATCGCGGCGCTGATCGCCTGATTGCGAAGGACGCGACTTGGAGACCACCGGTAAACCAGCGCCGCTTTCGGGCTGGCTGATCCTCGACAAGCCGCGCGGGATGGGCTCGACGCAGGGTGTGAGCGCGGTCAAGCGCGTGCTGCGCCAGAACGGCTATGCCAAGACCAAGGTCGGCCACGGCGGGACGCTCGATCCGCTGGCTGAAGGCGTGCTGCCGATCGCGCTGGGCGAGGCGACCAAGCTTGCCGGACGGATGCTCGACGCCTCCAAGATCTACGAATTCACGATCCGGTTCGGCGCGGAAACCTCGACGCTCGATACTGAAGGCGAAGTGGTCGCCACCAGCGATGTGCGTCCGTCGCTGTCCGAGGTCGAGGCCGTGCTGGAGCGCTTCACCGGGCCGATAGAGCAGGTCCCGCCAGTATATTCCGCGCTGAAAGTGGGCGGCCAGCGTGCCTATGATCTGGCGCGGGCCGGCGAGGTGGTGGAGCTGAAGGCACGCAGCGTGATAATCCATTCGCTCGCAATTCTCCCCGGTACGCTAGGCGAGGGTGAGGCCACGCTCGTCGCTCACGTCTCCAAAGGCACCTATATCCGCAGCCTCGCGCGTGACATTGCCTATGCGCTGGGCACCTGCGGCCATGTCACCTATCTGAGGCGCAGCAAGGCCGGGCCCTTCACCCAGATGCAGGCGATTTCGCTGGACAGTCTGGAGGAAATCGCTAAGGGGCGGGGCCTTGAACACCTCCTCCTGCCGCTGGAGGCGGGGCTGGACGACATCCCGGCCCTCGCTCTCGACCAGACAAGCGCGCAGGCGGTCCGACAGGGCCGGGTGCTGTCTGGCATGCCCCAATCATCCGGGCTTTATCTGGCGAAACTGGGCGCAGTCCCGGTCGCGCTGATGGAAATCACGGATGGGACGGCCACGGTCGTCCGGGGGTTCAACCTTCCCGATGTCGCTGAGTAAGAGAGAAAACCTATGACGGTGACCGCCGAAAAGAAGACCGAAATCATTGCCGATAACGCCCGCGATCCCAAGGACACCGGCAGCCCGGAAGTCCAGGTCGCGATCCTCACCGAGCGTATCCGCAACCTGACCGATCACTTCAAGGATCACCACAAGGACAACCATTCGCGCCGCGGCCTTCTGATGATGGTCAACAAGCGCCGCACGCTGCTCGCCTACCTGAAGAAGAAGGATGTCGAGCGCTACAACGCGCTGATCCAGAAGCTGGGCCTGCGCAAGTAAGAGTTTAGCGGAAAGGGCGGCTCCAAGGGGCCGCCTTTTTTGCATATGGGGCAAGCAGACATCCGGTCTGCACGCCTTGGGGCCGAAGCGCCCCGCACCGGACCGGGACGGTTGTTTCCCCGGCACATGAGGCCCCGCTTGGCAATATGGCCGCGCGGGTCAAAAGGAAAATCAATGTTCGACACGAAAACCGTATCGCTGGAGTGGGGCGGCAAGACCCTCACTCTGGAAACCGGGCGTATTGCCCGTCAGGCCGATGGCGCTGTGCTGGCCACCTATGGCGAAACCGTGGTGCTGTGCGCCGTGACCGCCGCCAAGTCGGTGAAGGAAGGGCAGGACTTCTTCCCGCTCACCGTCCACTATCAGGAAAAGTTCTCGGCCGCCGGGCGCATCCCGGGCGGCTTCTTCAAGCGTGAACGCGGCGCGACCGAAAAGGAAACGCTGACCAGCCGCCTGATCGACCGTCCGATCCGTCCGCTGTTCCCCGAAGGTTTCTACAACGAAATCAACGTGATTTGTCAGGTTCTGTCGTTTGACGGCGAAACCGAAGCCGATATCGTTGCGATGATCGCGGCCTCGGCTGCGCTGACCATCTCGGGCGTGCCCTTCATGGGCCCGATCGCGGCTGCACGTGTTGGCTTCGTCGATGGCGAATACACGCTCAACCCGAAGCAGGACAAGGCACTCGCCGAAGGCCGGCTCGATCTGGTTGTCGCCGCTACGCAAGACGCGGTGATGATGGTCGAATCCGAAGCCAAGGAACTGACCGAAGACGAAATGCTCGGCGCAGTGATGTTTGCGCACAACGAGATCCGCAACGTCATCGGCGCGATCATCTCGCTTGCCGAACAGGCTGCCAAGGATCCCTGGACCGTCGACCTCAGCGACAATACCGCTGACATGAAGGCCAAGCTCAAGGACCTGATCGGCGGCGATATCGCGGCGGCTTACAAGGTCACCGACAAGTCGCAGCGTTCGAACCTGCTCAACGAAGCCCGGGCCAAGGCCAAGGCAGCGTTTGCAGACGAAGGCGGCCAGACCCAGATGGTCGCTGGCAAGCTGATGAAGAAGCTCGAAGCCGAAATCGTTCGCGGTGCGATCCTCAAGGATGGCCAGCGCATCGACGGCCGCAAGCTCGATCAGGTTCGCCCGATCGAAGCGATCGTTGGCTTCCTGCCGCGCACCCATGGCTCGTCGCTGTTCACCCGCGGCGAAACCCAGGCGATCTGCACGACCACGCTCGGCACCAAGGATTCCGAGCAGATGATCGACGGGTTGGAAGGCCTGAGCTACACCAGCTTCATGCTTCACTATAACTTCCCGCCGTACTCGGTTGGTGAAGTGGGCCGCTTCGGCGCCCCGGGTCGCCGCGAAGTCGGCCACGGGAAGCTCGCCTGGCGCGCGCTGAACCCCGTGCTGCCGTCGAAGGAAGACTTCCCCTATACCATCCGCGTTCTCAGCGACATCACCGAATCCAACGGCTCGTCGTCGATGGCGACGGTTTGCGGCGGCTGTCTGTCGATGATGGATGCCGGCGTGCCGGTGAAGTCGCCGGTTTCGGGCATTGCCATGGGCCTGATCCTCGAAGGCAAGGACTTTGCGGTTCTGTCGGACATCCTGGGTGATGAAGATCACCTTGGCGATATGGACTTCAAGGTCGCTGGCACCGAGAACGGCATCACCACGATGCAGATGGACATCAAGATTGCCGGCATCACGCAGGAAATCATGGCCAAGGCGCTGGAACAGGCCAAGGCTGGCCGGATGCACATCCTTGGTGAAATGGCCAAGGCGCTGACCGGTGCCCGCACCGAAGTCAGCAAGCACGCGCCGCGCATCGAGACGATCCAGATCGACAAGTCGAAGATCCGTGACGTCATCGGCACCGGCGGCAAGGTGATCCGCGAGATCGTCGCCGAAACTGGTGCCAAGGTCGACATCGACGATGAAGGCGTGATCAAGATCTCGTCCAGCAACGTTGATGAGATCGAAGCGGCGAAGAAGTGGATCCTCGGCATCGTCGAGGAAGCCGAAGTCGGCAAGGTCTACAACGGCAAGGTCGTGAACATCGTCGATTTCGGCGCGTTCGTGAACTTCATGGGCGGCAAGGACGGTCTCGTCCACGTCTCGGAAATGCGCAACGAGCGGGTTGAAAAGCCCACCGATGTCGTCTCCGAAGGCATGGAAGTGAAGGTCAAGGTGCTTGAGATCGATCCGCGCGGCAAGGTTCGCCTGTCGATGCGCGTTGTCGATCAGGAAACCGGCGAAGCGCTGGAGGACACCCGTCCGCCGCGCGAACCGCGTGAGCCCCGTGAAGGTGGTCGCGAAGGCGGCCGTGGTGGTGATCGCGGCGGTGATCGTCGCGGGCCCAAGGGCGGCGGCGGTGGTCGCGGTGGTGATCGCGGTGGCCGCGGCGGCGACCGCGCTCCGCGCGAGCGCGACAGCGGCCCGGCTGGTCTGCCTGACTTCCTGAAGGACTAATCCTCTTTCCAGACATGAAAACACCCGCCGGGAGCAATTCCGGCGGGTTTTTCGTGCCTGCCGCCCCTGGCTCCCCGGTTAGCCGCAACAACCGAATTCTAACCATTCTGCGATACCTTGCCGAAGCACTGCAAGGGAACGGCCATGTTCGGGAAGAGAACCGCAGAGAAGGTGGCGGCCCTGCCGGTCATCATCGTGCCCCAAAGCGCCTATGACAGCGACAAGGACTACAGCCTGCCCGGCGCGGTGGTCGATTTCGTGAACCACGCCCTCGGCCACGCGCAATTCCGGCGCGAGGAAATCCCGCTGCCCGCGATGCAGGCCTTCCACGTCGATTACTACATCGCCCAGGTCAATAATGGCGGGCACAGCCAATATGTCGGCAATAGCAGCTGGCACCAGTACCAGATCGACGACATCCGCGCCGGACTTGGCGCGATTGGCATTGAGGATGGCATCGAGCTCTACGAGGACCTGTGCGCCTTTGCTGACAGCCACCCCGAAGAGTTCCGCGCCGGCATGGACGCCCGTGGCTTCGGCGAGTTTCCCGAATTCTTCGACAAGGCCGACAAGCTGTTCTTCGCGGGGCTGAACGACCGGCTGATGAAGGGCAATTCCGACTGGATTCGCTCGCTCGATTGCCTGTTGGTGCTTGAGAACGGACAATATCGCAAAGTGATGACCGAACTGCCCGGGCGCAACCCTCTCGCAGCGCAGCGCGGAGCCGAAGGGGAAGCGCGCGCCAAAGACAAGCTGGACGGCGATCCCATCGTGCAGGCCTGCCGCTGCCTCGGCTTGCTCTCGGCGCCGGTGCCGGCCAATGTCCAGCGCTGGTTGCAGATGATCCACGCCGAAGGCCCGAGCGGCGAGAACGGCTATAACATCACGGTCGAAATCGAAGGCGGCGGCACTGGCACGGCCTGGCTGTTCCCGACCTTCGGCGCGCTCAGCCTTCATGGCCAGGCGGGCAAGAGCAACCGCGTGCCCATCGACATGATCCAGGAATGGGTGAAGCGCGCGACCGGCGATTACATCCCCAAGGAATTCTGGCGTTAGAGCCTGTATTCTGGCGCGGCGGCGCGCTAGGGCAAGTCCATGCTCAAACGCGAACTCCTGGCCAGCGCACAGATTGCCGATGGCGAATTGCTCGAACTCTTCACGCACGCCGGCCACTTCATGATCGTGATGGGGCGCAACGAGCTGATGAGCTCGCGGATGCGCTTTTCCGAAGAGCAGCTGGCCGAACTCACGATCGACCGGCTCGGCAAGACCAATGCCCGCATCCTGATCGGCGGCTATGGCATGGGCTTCACCTACCGCGCCGCGCGCGCCAGGCTGGGTGAGAACGCGCAGATCGTCATTGCCGAGATTTCGGAAAAGATCATCGATTGGGCCAAGGGTCCGATGGCCGAACTGACCGGCGATGGCCTGTCAGACCCTCGGCTTGACCTCAAGATTTGCGATGTCGCCGCGCTGATCGACGATGCCAATGACGGCACCTGCGCCAAGTTCGACGCGATCCTACTCGATGTCGATAACGGCCCGGATGGGATCGTGCGCGATGCCAACAACCGCATCTATTCGCGCACCGGCCTTGCCAAGGCGCGCGATGCCTTGAAGTCCGGCGGCATTCTGGCGGTCTGGTCTGCTGGCCCTGACCCTGCGTTCCGCAAACGGCTTTACGATACAGGCCTGACCATTACCGAATGGAACGTGCGTTCACGCCCCAACAAAAAGGGCGCACATCACATTATCTGGTTTGCGCAAAAGGCGTAGATCGGCGCTCCTAACGGGGTGCGATCAAAGCCCGTGGCAACTGGCCACGCGGCCCGGCCCTGCGGTCTTGCCGGTATTCGGATCCCTGAAGTCGAAGCGGATGACTCCGCCCTTCTCGATAAAGCCGCGATAGCCCTCGTTGCATACCCCTGGGCGCAGCGAATTGGTCAACGCGGTCGGCGTGATCGTGGCATAACCAGCCAGGCTGGTTTCGACCTCAAGGATCAGTTCGCGCCCGTTGGGCTTGATCGCCACGATCGTCATGCCGTCTTCCTCGATCGGCAACATCACCTGCATCGCGTTAGCGATGAAGCGCGAGCGGTCTTCGATCGAGCCATCATAATTGGCATCGGGATAGGGTGACGGCCCGCAACCCAGGAGCACCGCAAAGAATAGGAGAAGAAAGCCATGCCGGAACATGACCCACCCTTACACCCGGTTTGCTAATCTTGCCTTAAGTATCTGCAAATGCGTGCCAGTTTGGCAGGTTGCCGCAATCGCGTGCCGCCGAAAGACAGCGGCGGGGCATGGGCAGGCCGCCGCGCCAGCGCGCGCATAAAAGCGGTTTCCTACTGCCCCCCGATTGCGGCAGCTTGCCCAGATGGTCGAGCCCCGCCTTTCCTCTCCCACGTTTGCGCCTTTCGAGGGGGCTCGCGCGGGGGCGGTTTTCTGGTTCAGGACAGTGTCTCATGTGTCTCCAACACCGGCCTCGAAGGGCCGGAGCGGGAGCGCGACTCGGAACGACTTTGGGCTCTGCTCAGCGCACCCGCGGACCGCCGAAAGGCAGCGGCGGAGGCGGACGGCGCACGCCGCGCGGCAGCTGCGCCTGATAGGCCCGTCCGCAATGCTCGACGCAATAGGGGAAGCCCGGGTTCACAGCCACACCGCAGAAGTGGAAATCGGGTTCGCCCGGGTGGCCCATCGGCCAGCGGCAAACCTTCTCCGACAGATCGAGCAAGGTGGTCTTGCCGGCAATTTCGGCGCTCGGCTTTGCGGGCACCAAGCGGCGCGGCGGGGCAGGGGGGATCGGCGCCTGCTGATCGCCCGGACCCTGACGCAGGAAACCGCCCGGGCCAACCGAGACGATCTTGGGCAGATCGGCCTGCGAATTCGGCATAGGCTGCGAAGGATTGGCGCTATCGCCAGCAGCGGCGGCATCGTTGCGCGGCGGGGCGCTGGGGCTGCGCGTCGCCGTGCGCTCGGGCGCCGCAGCGACCGGCGCGGCATGGCCGGCATCATGGCGCGGTTCGGCAACAGGCTTGGGCGCGGGGGCTACCGGCTTCTTGGGCGCGGTGGCCTTCTTCTTCTCATTTGCCTTCACCGGGGAGGGGCGGGCCTTGAGCCCGAGCCGGTGCGCCTTGCCGATCACAGCATTGCGGCTGACCCCGCCGAGTTCGGTCGCGATCTCGCTGGCGGTGGCGCCGCCTTCCCACATTTTCCTGAGCGTCCCGATGCGCTCGTCCGTCCAGCTCATAGTGTCTACCTGTTCCTGTGCCCGTCGCCTGCTTCGGCGGCGGGTGCTTGTCATGGCAGGCCCGGCGGCCTAGGCATCCGTGCCATGGCCGAACCTGCTCCTGCAAACCCGTTGCGCAATACCGCTCCCGTGACCGAAAAGACGCCTGATGACAAGACCGGCGGGAGCACCCGGTTTGCCCCGCGCGGTGTTCCGGTGATTACCGGGATCAATCGCGTGGGACTGCTTGCCCTCTATATGAAGGAGGTGCGGCGATTTCTCAAGGTGCAGACGCAGACGATCTGGGCTCCGGCCTTCACAACGCTGCTGTTTCTGGTCATCTTCACTGTCGCATTGGGCCGCGAGGGGCGCGCGGTGCTGGGCGTGCCGTTCGCCACCTTCGTCGCGCCGGGGCTGATCGTGATGGCGATGATGCAGAACGCCTTCGCCAATTCCAGCTTCTCGTTGCTCTCTGGCAAGATGCAGGGGACGATTATTGACCTCCTGATGCCGCCGCTATCGCCAGGAGAGTTGATGAGCGGAATTCTCGCCGCTGCGATGACGCGTGCGTTCGCGGTGGGCTGCACCGTGGCTCTGGCGATGGCGCTGTGGCCGGGGGTTTCGCTTAGCGTGGCGCATATCTGGGCGGTGGTGTGGTTCGGCTTGATGGGCGCACTGCTGCTGGCCACGCTCGGTCTTGCGACCTCGATCTGGGCTGAGAAGTTCGATCACAACGCGGCTGTTACCAATTTCATTATCGCGCCGCTCTCGCTGCTGTCGGGGACGTTTTACGTGATCGAGAACCTCGACCCCGCGTTCCAGTGGGTGAGCCGCGCCAATCCGTTCTTCTATGTGATCTCGGGCTTCCGCTATGGCTTCCTCGGCCAGAGCGACATCGGCGACGCAGGCGCGGTGGTGGTGGCAGGCGCAGGGCTGCTGCTGCTCAACGCGGTGCTGGCAGCGGGCGCCTACGCGCTGCTGCGCTCGGGCTGGAAGCTCAAGAGCTAGGACTTAATGGGTGAGGGATCTGCGCATCCGGTAGCGCCCGTCCTTGAAGCTGTCGAACAGCTGGCGCACTGTCGGGTGATCGATCGGTCCGCCTTCCGGGTCTGCCAGCAGGTTGCCCTGGCTGACATAGGCGACATAGGACGAATCGTCGTTTTCGGCGAGCAGGTGGTAGAATGGTTGATCGCGCTGCGGACGGATGTCCTCGGGGATCGACTGGTACCATTCCTCGGAATTGGCAAACACCGGATCGACATCGAACACCACGCCGCGGAAGGCGAACAGGCGATGGCGGACAACATCGCCGATGCCGAAGCGGGCGCGGGTCTGGCGGGGCGCGATGATGGTGCGTCCGGCCTGGCTCGAGAAGAACTCTGCGCGTTCCATGCCTTGCAATATGGACCTTTGCGCGCCCAAAACAAGCATAGGCATTGTGCGGGTGCGAGATATGCCCGCATTTTGTGGTGCGGCAGGACTTGGCAAGCGCAAAGGCTTGGGCTAACGGGCGCGCTCCCTGTCGCTAGCCGCCTGACCACGCGGCCTTGCCAGAAGTGCGACAGGCCTCGCGGAGAGGTGGCAGAGTGGTCGAATGCGCCGCACTCGAAATGCGGTTTACCGGCAACGGTAACGTGGGTTCGAATCCCACCCTCTCCGCCATCTAACCTGTTGAATTTTATCAAACGATTTGGCTCGCCGCGGGTTTGCGCATGGACAATCCAGCGCTGGCGGCGGCGCCGCGCAGTTGCGCTAGTCTGCGACCGGTGGCCTCATCGCGCACAACTGAAAGCTGGACAAAATAAGGGGGCGGATCGCTCCGCCCCCTCGTTCGCTTCTCATGTGCGCGAGAATTACATCCCCGAGCCCGGACCGTAGGTCACTTCCACGCGTCGGTTCTGCGCTTCACGCACACCATCGGCGGTGGGCACCCGCGGCTGGGTTTCGCCAAAGGCTTCGCCCGTGATCTGGCCATCGGGAACGCCGCGTCCGGCCATGTAGCTGCGCACCGAAGCATTGCGGCGCTCGGCCAGGCCCACGTTGTAGCTCGCGCGGCCCGAGGTGTCGGTGTGACCGGCCAGCATCACTCGCGCACTGCCGCAATTGGCATAGGCGGTGATCGCGTTGTTGAGGATGGTCGCCGCTTCAGCCGTGATGTCCGACTTATCGAAGTCAAAGAACACGATGTGCGGGCCCGTGCTGCACGCCGGCTTGGGCGGCGGCGGCGGGGCAGGGCGCGGCGGCGGCGGGGGTGCCATCACCGGTGCCGGAGCAGGCGGTGCGACCGCCGGGGCAGGCGCGGACCGACCGCCGAACTGATACCGCAGGTTAAGCGTGGCGCCATAGCCTTCGATATCGGAGCCGGTAGCATAGGTGCCCTGCAAGCTGGCGCCAAAAGCATCGTCGGCATTGCCGAATGCAACCCCGGCCGTAACTTCCGCATAGTCGTCGACCGGCAGATTTCCGATCAGCGCCTGGCTTTGCCCCGTGGTGAAGAGCACGGTGTCGTCCCCTTCGAATTCATGGACGTAGTTACCGCCAATATAGACGACACCCTTCGAGCCAAACCCGGTCCCGACCCGCGCGCCAGCCTTGCCGCGCAGACTTTCGCCTGCGTCGAATTCGAGCGAACCCTGCGGCGTGGCGATGTCGTCAAGATCAGTGCCGGAATAGGCCAAGCTCACCCGGGGTTCGAGGAACAGGCTGTCGCGGTCGCCGAGGAGCAAACCGGCTTCGATCTGACCGCCGAACACCGATCCGTCGAGGTCTGCGGCCAATCCAGCAGCCGCGTTATCGAGCGTCCCGTTGATGGTGTCATACTTGACCAGTGCATTGGCCCAGAAGGAACCCAAATCGGCTGCGACGTATCCGCCAATGCTGAGCACGTCGAGGTCAACGCCGCCCGCCGATCCGTCAAAATCGGCCTGGTTGTTCTGATAACCGCCCGTGACCCCGAAACGCACCGTCTCGCTGCCGAAGTCGACCCCGGCAAGGAACCCGTAGGCATCCTGCGAATAGCCGAGGTTATAAGTGCTCGCGAGCCCGTTGAACGTGGTGCTCGTGGTCCGCTCGCGGTCCAGATTGTTGCCGTAGCCCGTGATCCACAGACGAACACCGTCGGCGGTACCCGTATCGCGGGTCATCGTCATGTGATCGGAGAAGGCGTTCGCCGACTGGGCCCACGCATTGCGGGCGATGTCGCCGAAATTGCTGGTTTCATATGCCGCGATCGAGGGTGCCGAGGACAGCACGAAGTCATTCGTGCCGGCGTTGAAGTTCACCCCGAACTCGATCAATCCGTTGACCTGGCGACCACCGACAAGCGTAAACGCGTTGGCAGCAGTTCCCGCCCCGGCATCGACGATCACGAGATTGCTGATCAGACCCGTTTGCTGCCCGCCGATGACGTTCAGGGTCAGGTTGGTCGAGCCTGTCGCAGCGCCTGCCACGGTAAACCGGTCAGCAGTTCCCGCCGCGTAGTCGACATCCATAATCAGCGCCGAGTTGCCGGAGCCGGTGAAGTTGCCGGAAAGGGTGAGGTTGTTACCAATCACCCCATTGGCGAGCTCAATCCGTCCGCTGTTGGCGAAGCTTTCGAGCCCGGTCAGCGAGACCGCACCTGGGCCCTGCACCAAGAACGTACCGCTGTTGGTCAGCAGATCGGTTCCAGCGCCGAAATTGCTGTCGCCAATCGCGGCAAACGTGCCGGTGTTGGTCAAGCTATCATTGCCTGCGCCCAGCGTGACGAAACCTTCGATCCGGCCATTATTCGTGATCAGTGCGTTCGCCGAGGAGGCTGCTCTGATCGCTTCGCGCGAACCGGCGGTAAGGGTGCCATTATTGACGATCGTGGTCGCACTGGCACTGCTGTTGCGGGCGTCGATCCCGATCAGGGCGCCGCTAACGGTGCCGGAGGTCGTGATCGTCAGGCCGGTGGAATTGGCACCGACGCTTGCCGAGATGCCGATCCCGTCACGTCCCGTCACACCCGCTGCCGTGATCGCCAGGCTGCCGGTGCCAGTGTTGGCGGCGCTGATGCCGTTGGTCTGTCCGGTAACAGTCCCGGCGCTGGTGTTGATGGCGAGATTGGTGCCGTTGGCGGAGTTGATCGCGTTGATGCCGTCCGAGGCGGTGCCAGTGACATTGGCCGTCGTGATCGACAGCGCGCCGGTGCCGTAATTGGCCGCGAACACGCCGCCCGTGCCCGACACCGAGCCGGCTGCGGTGTTGATGGTGAGATTGGAGCCGTAGTTCGCCGCGCCAATCCCGACACTGGCGGTGCCAGACACATTGGCGGTGGTGATCGAGAGTGCGCCCGAGCCGCTATTGTAGGTGTCGATCCCGGCACGGCTGCCGGTCACGGTGCCAGCGCGCGTATCGATGGTAAGGTCAGTTCCCGCATTATAAGCGTAAACGCCATCACCGTTCGCGCCTGCCACGTCGTCGGTGGTAATCTGCAGGGCTCCGGCACCATAATTGCTCGCCGTGATGCCATTGGTCGCGCCAGTGACTCGGCCCGCGCTGCTATCGATGGTGAGCGAGGTTCCCACGAAGGCGTTGTTGGCGTTGATGCCGTCCGAGGTAGTGCCAGTGACATTGGCAGTGGTGATCGCAAGCGCGCCGGTGCCGTAGTTGGCCGCGAACACGCCGCCCGTGCCCGACACCGAGCCAGCCGCGCTGTTGATTGTGAGATCAGTGCCATAACTGGAGGCGCCGATCCCGACGCTCGCGGTGCCGGTTACGTTGGCGGTGGTGATCGAGAGCGCGCCATAGCCATAATTATACGCGTCGATCCCGGCGCGGCTGCCGGTCACGGTGCCAGCGCGCGTGTCGATGGTGAGGTCAGTGCCCGCGGTGTAGGCATAGATGCCATCGCCGTTCGTGCCGGTCACGCCGGCGGTGGTAATCTGCAGGGCGCCGGAGCCATAATTGATGGCCGAGATCCCGGTGGTAGCGCCGGTGACACTGCCCGCACTGGTGTCGATGGTGAGCGAGGTTCCCACGAAAGAGTTTGCGGCGTTGATGCCGTCGGCAGCAGTGCCAGTGACGTTTGCTGTCGTAATCGAAAGTGCGCCGGTGCCGTAGTTGGCCGCGAACACGCCGCCCGTGCCCGACACCGAGCCAGCCGCGCTGTTGATGGTGAGATTGGTGCCGTAGCTTGCTGCGGCGATCCCGACGCTGGTGGTGCCGGTTACGTTGGCGGTGGTGATCGAGAGCGCGCCATAGCCATAATTATACGCGTCGATCCCGGCACGGCTGCCGGTCACAGTGCCAGCGCGCGTATCGATGGTAAGGTCAGTTCCCGCGTTATAAGCGTAAACGCCATCACCGTTCGCGCCTGCCACGTCGTCGGTGGTAATCTGCAGGGCTCCGGCACCATAATTGCTCGCCGTGATGCCATTGGTCGCGCCGGTGACTCGGCCCGCGCTGCTATCGATGGTGAGCGAGGTTCCCACGAAGGCGTTGTTGGCGTTGATGCCGTCCGAGGTAGTGCCAGTGACATTGGCAGTGGTGATCGCAAGCGCGCCGGTGCCGTAGTTGGCCGCGAACACGCCGCCCGTGCCCGACACCGAGCCAGCCGCGCTGTTGATTGTGAGATCAGTGCCATAACTGGAGGCGCCGATCCCGACGCTCGCGGTGCCGGTTACGTTGGCGGTGGTGATCGAGAGCGCGCCATAGCCATAATTATACGCGTCGATCCCGGCGCGGCTGCCGGTCACGGTGCCAGCGCGCGTGTCGATGGTGAGGTCAGTGCCCGCGGTGTAGGCATAGATGCCATCGCCGTTCGTGCCGGTCACGCCGGCGGTGGTAATCTGCAGGGCGCCGGAGCCATAATTGATGGCCGAGATCCCGGTGGTAGCGCCGGTGACACTGCCCGCACTGGTGTCGATGGTGAGCGAGGTTCCCACGAAAGAGTTTGCGGCGTTGATGCCGTCGGCAGCGGTGCCAGTGACGTTTGCTGTCGTAATCGAAAGCGCGCCCGTGCCGTAATTGGAGGCGAACACGCCGGTGGTGCCAGACACCGACCCGGCACTGCTGTTGATGGTGAGATTGGTGCCGTAGTTGGCTGCGGCGATCCCGACGCCCGTAGCGCCTGAGACGTTGGCCGTGGTGATCGTGAGTGCGCCGTAGCCGTAGTTATACGTGTCGATCCCGCCGCGGCTGCCGGTCACGGTGCCAGCGCGCGTGTCGACGGTAAGATCTGTGCCCGCGTTGTATGCGTAAACCCCGGTTCCGTTCGTCCCGGTGATCGGACCGCTCGATAGGATCTGCAACGCGCCGGCGCCCGAATTCACCACGACAAGTCCGTTGGTGCCGATGAGCGAGTTGGTGCCACCAGCGCCAGTGACCGAGACGCTGTCTGTCGACGTCACTTCCAATGCCGCTCCGCCACTGGTGGTGACGCCGAACCCGTCTTCGAGGGTCACCACGAGATCGCCGCCGCTTGCAGTCTGGGGTGTGGTCGCATTCGCCCCGTTGTCTTCGCAAGTGACCTGATCCGGTCCGGTGGTGACACAGGCATCCTGCGCTGCGGCCGGGCTGGTGATGGCAATGCCCGATGCGAGGATCGCCATCGGAGCGCTGCTCCAGCGGAGCGAATGCAAGACCTTGCTGATGACAGTGTCTCGAGCACCAGCTTCCGAAGGCCCGTCCGCGACGCTCACGCCAAGTTCTGGCGAATAACTTGCGGCAAATCCGTTGCGCTTGACGATCCGTCCGCCGCGAATCATCGCATCGGCCAAAAGGTGCTGATGGTCTGGCGTGCGCCCGGGCAATGCTCCGGTTAGCGTCTGTTCAACCTTCGACGTGATGGCATCAGTCACGATTGTCATGCTTACTCTCCGACGACTGCAACGGGGATACTTCGCACCCCTCAATGTATACAGTTGTTTGAGTTAGTTGAAAATACCTATGAAACTGATTGCCGATTATGATTAACGGATATTAGGTTTTTTCCACCGTAACCAACGCCGCTGCATCCGGTGAGTTGGGCGAGACTGTCATCGGACAGGCGAACCCGGTTACAAGCTCAACATCGTAGAGTTCGCCGACATCGCCATCGATCCGGAACCAGTCGGTGCAATGACCGGTCTCGATGTCGATCACCTGGACGCCGCACCATGCCTCGCTATCGGCCTCCTTCAGTCGCCGATCGAGATCGAGGCCTTCGAACCGCTGGTATCGCGGGCGCGAAAGACCGACAAAAGCGTACTTGTCGGCAAAGGCGAGGCCGCGCAGGAAACCGGGGCAGAAGGCAATCGGCCTGAACACACCCATGGCAGGTTGCTGAGTTTCAGCATCGGCGTCGCCTTCACCGAAATCGACCCATCCCAGCTCGCCCGTACCGGCATTGAGGACATAGAGCCGACCATTGTGCCAACGCGGGGAGTGCGGCATCGAGAGCCCCTCGCACACGACCGCGTTGCGCTGGACATCGATTATCACGCCCCCATCGGCCCGGCGGTCGCGCCAGCCATCGATGGTGTTGGAGCGCGAAACCGCCGTCACGAAGGCGGGCTCGCCATCGCGCATGGCTAGGCCGTTGAGGTGGCAGCGGTCCTCGTCAACGATGTCGGTGATGAAGTGCGGTTTCCAAACGGGCTTGAAGGAGTGGCGCTCCGAAAGCGTCGCCAAGCAATTGTACTTGGTATTGACGAAAATGATCTCGCCATTGGCCATGATGCCGACGTCGTGCGCGTCCAAGTGGCCGGTCACGTACTGGGTGCGCGGCATGAAACAGGCATCATAGACCTGATTGATGCGTTGCCCGGGATCGAGGATGTTCTCGAAGTGGATAATCAGCGAACCGGTCGCCAGAACCAGTTGTCCCCGATCATTGCTGGCAAGGCCCATCGGCTTGGGCATTTCCGATTGGTGGAGCTGCGCACCGCCAGTCGGGCCAGTGCCCAGCATGTAGAGATAACCCGATTGGTACGAGGTGAAGGCGAGGGACGCGTTGAGTGCGGTAAGCCGCGCGACCAGATCCCGAGACAGTGAGTAGGTGACCGTTCCACTTGCTGCAGCCGTGCTCGGGATAACATTCTGTGTCGGCGATGTCATTGTTGACCCTCTTGATGTCAGGTTTGTTGCCTTTACGAACATTCCAATGGTCTGCAAAGACGCCATGCTCTTCTCGTTGGTGAGGACATAGCGCGGCGTTCACGCCATGAGCTGGCGAGTACCATTAGACTGACAGCACCGCCAGAATTCCCCGCGCTCTCCCGGTTCACAGCCACCCGGCGGTATAGGCGATCACCACGGCCGCTGGCACCAGCAGCGCCTGCGCCACCAACGTGCCCACGAGGCGGCTAAGCGATACCCAGATCATCGCGCGGCGGAACATGGGCTCGCTCACCGTGGCATCGACCACATCATCGGTCAGCGCCGAGATTTGCGGGTCGATCAGCGCGAACAGTAAGATTGTCGCAAAGCCGTTGACGATGGCCGACATCTGCGAGGCGGTGACGCGGAATTCGGGGACGAGATACCCGGCGTAGAGCGAAGCCAGCACGCCAACCGCCAGCAGGCCTTGCGCGACGGCGTTGGCGGCCAGCACCGACCAGCTCACCCCGCGCGGCTTGCGCAAGGAGCGCAGCGTATCGGCAGACGGCAGCGCGACCGAGTCCCGTATCGTGTGCAGGCCGGCGGGGGTCACACTGCGCAGCAGCAGCTTGGAGGTCGAACGGTTGTGCTGGAAAAAGGTGATCGCGGCGGCAAGCAGGCGCTGCCCGGTCGGCACCAACAGGATCCCCAGCAGCACTGCGCCCGCGGCCGAAAACAGCACCATCCTGAGATCGAATAGCAATGCGTCGCCACCGCTTCTTGCCAGCGCAGTCTCGATCCGCTTGGCAAGGAAGGGGCCGAGAAACCCGTTCGAGGTGCGCGAAACCAGCAGCAAGATGTTGAACAGAGCGAAGCTCAGCGCGATCCGTCTGGTCCTCACTCCGGCAATGCGCGCGGCATAGGCGAGCGCGCCGATCAGATTGATCACGGCCGTGAGCACGCAGATGAGGATCAGTTCGGTGTCCATTTCGGCGCTCGCTTGGTGTGGCCGGCGTCAGATGATGGGCCACGCCCTGTAGATGCTGTAGCTGCTGGTGACGATCAGCACCACCGCCACGGCCAGCAAAAGGGTGCGCGGCTGAATGCGACTAGCCAGCACCGCCCCGAACGGCGCAGCAATCACCCCGCCGATTATCAGGCCAACGGTGATGTAGGTAAATGCGGCAAGGCCCAAGGTAGCGATAAAGGCGATCGAGATTGACAGCGTCAGCAGGAACTCGGCCGAATTGACCGTGCCGATCACTTTGCGCGGATCGCCGCCCTGAAACAGCAGTTTGGAGGTTACCACTGGCCCCCAGCCGCCGCCGCCCGCCGCGTCGAGAAAGCCGCCGACGAACGCCAAAGGACGGGTATAGCGCGGATTTTCGAACTTGGGTTTGGACAGCCGGATGGCCCGCCACAGCAGGTAGAACCCGATACCCGTGAGATAGAGCATCACGAACGGCCGCGCTGCCGAGGCATCGATGCTCGACAACAGATAGGCCCCTGCCACCCCGCCCAGCACGCCGAAGGGAACCAGCCGCCAGAACAAGCCCCAATCGACATTGCGGTGGACAATATGGCTCGCGCCGGAGGCCCCGGTGGTGAACAGCTCGACAAGGTGGACGCTGGCCGAGGCGGTGGCGGGCGGCACGCCCAAGGCGCTCACCAGCAAGGTCTGGGTGATCACGCCGAACGCCATGCCCAACGCCCCATCGATCATCTGCGCGGCCATGCCGATGGCGATGAACGGCACGATGTCGACAAGCAGCGTGGCAAGGTCCGGCACGAGAAAAATCCTCAGTGGGGATGGTCAGGGTCAGAACGTGATGCTGCCGGTCGCGCCTGTAATCAGCCCGGTGTTGCCGGGGCCGACGCAAAGCTGCTCGAATTAGTTAGCGTCAAAGGCATTCCTCACCCAGGCGAACAGGTTCCCTCCGTCCTCTGAACGGAAACCAAGGCGAAAATTGGACAAGTGGTAGCCTTCGACATTGGTGAAAGCCGAGGGCGAGGAAGCGAGGGCGTCCGCAAAACGAAACGGGCGGGGCAGCCGAAGCTGTCCCGCCCGTCGTTGTTCTGGCGCTTCTCAGGCCGTGATCAGAACTTCGCCGTAATCCCGAGGAACAGCGTGCGCCCGATGCCCGAGACCGGATACGCCGAGCTCGAGAGGTAGGGCTCTTCGTCAGTCAGGTTGTTGACGCCGCCGTAGAAGGTGATCTCGTCGGTGGCATCAAGGTTGAACGCGACATTATGCAGCCAGTATTCGGGCGCGAACCCGGCCGGGCCGAATTCGGTCTCGATCCGTTCGATCTGGATGACCGAAGCCACCGCGGTCGAACCGATATACTGCACCCCGTAATTGAGGGTGAAGTCGCCGCGGTTCCAGGTCGCTGAGCCGAAGCCCGCCCATTCTGGAGCGCCCAGCTCGCGCAGACCGGGATTCACGAAGGTCGGGTCAACCGGATCAAAGAAGCGATCAAGCCGCTCGGTCCAGTTGCCACCGACCTGCAGGTTGAAGTTGTTCTCGCCGAGGTCGAACCCGTAATTGACCTGGAAATCCACCCCGCGCGTTTTCAGAGCAGCGAAGTTGATCTGGGTCTGGCGCAGGAAGTTGAACCCGAATGCCGTCGGACTGCCCGGGCCGTTGCGCTCGAACAGGCCGCAGAAATCGTTCGGGAAGGTGGGGAGGTCATAGCAGGAATTGACAATGTCCTGCGAAGTCACCGCCTGGATCGCGTTCTCGATCTCGATCGAATAGTAGTCCGCCGACATGGTCAGCCCCGGAATGAAGCGCGGCTGGATCACCGCGCCAACGGTCCAGGTCGTGGCCTCTTCTTCCTCGAGATTGGGGTTGCCCCCGCTGGTGCCCGAGAAGCGCGCGGTCAGCGGGTCTTCATATGGCGAGATGCCCGCGCCGGCGTTGCCGTTGATGAAGTCCGCCGAGAAGCCCAGCGCTTGCGCTGCAGCGATGCAGTTCTGCAGACGGTTGGGCGTATCGTCGATCAGGTTGGCATCGCACGGATCGGACGGCCGGAACGTGGCGCCCTGTTGCGGGTCGAACAGCTCCGAGATGTTCGGCGCGCGAATGGCGACCGAATAGGTGCCGCGGAAGCGGATGTCCTCGATCGGAGCCCACACGCCATTGACGTTCCAGGTGAAAGCGCCGCCGACGGTGGAATAGTCGGCATAACGGCCCGCCGCGCCAAAGGTCAGCTCGTGGAAGAACGGCGTGTCGGCGAGCACCGGCAGCAGCACTTCGCCAAACACCTCGACCACATCGAACGAGCCGCCGGCATTGAACTGGCGGGTCTGGGCATCGAACAGCAGCGACTGGTTGTCCGAGATGTCGCCGATGAAGCTGCCCGCCGGACCGGCCGGCGAACCATCCGGCAGCAGGCCGAGCAGCAGATCGTTGAAGCGCGACTGCGACTTTTCCTTACGGTATTCAGCGCCCAACGAGAACTGCAGCGCGCCGCCCGGCAGGTTGAAGAACGCCCCAGTGTCGCCGCTCAGCAGGCCGGTGATGACGGTCTGCTCCAAGCGGAAACGGTCGGTGGTCGGGGTGGTGATGAAGTCCACACCGGCCTGGCTGACCGAGTTGGTGCCGTTGAACAGGGTCACCGGCACGCACTGCCCGTCGCCCGGACGGAAGGTGAAGAAGCCGGGCGCGATCACCGGGAAGATCTCCGAACCCGGGTGCGGTGCAGCCCCTGGGTTCAGAGTCGAGCGGCACACCGGCTGCCCGTTGGCTGGGTTGGTGACCACATCGATCGCGGCGAACAAGCGGTCATACTGCACCGAGTTGCTATCGGTGTTGGTGTTGTCGCTACGGCCGTAGTTGCCGACCAATTCGTACTTCAGGTGCGGGGTGATGTCACCTTCGATCCCCGCGACGAACCGGTAGGTTTCGCGCTTCGAGGTGGCGATGCCCGGCCCGAGATCGAGGAAGTCGCGGCTGATGCGCAGACCGCCAGCCTCATCCGCATCGGCCTGCAGCACATCGGGAATGAAGGGGTTGTCGGGGAAGATCAGCAGGCTGTCGTAGAAGGTGTTGTAATTGTTGCGGCTGGTCGTGTTGGTGCGAACATACTTCGCATCCATCCACACGCGCGCGGCGGGCGAGAATTCGAAGCTGGTGCGCAGGTTGGCGTAAATGCGCTCGGATTCCGGGATCAGCGAGGTCTCGTTGGTCCGCTCGACCGCGCCGTCACCGCCGAACTGGTTCGACGCGCTGGAGATGATCCCGTCCTCGAATACCCGCACGCCGCCGCCGGGGGTGGTGACATAGCACCCGCCACCGCCAAAGCCGGTGCGCCCGATGTAGCTTTCGTTACAATCGGGGATGCCGTTGTTGTTCACATCGGCACTGAAGTAGTCAAAGTCGTTGCGGAACACGAGGCCCGCACCCGACGAGATCGCGAAGCGCGGATCGGCGCCGATGGCGAAAGCCGGCGAGTTGACCGCACGGTCGACCAGCGCCTGCTCTGCCGCGGTGATGCCGCCCGGGAACAGCGTAGCAATTTGCGCCGGGGTCGGGATCAGCGGACCGAACGGGAAGCGCGTCGCGTTCGGGCCCGGCCCGCCGAGCCGGAAGCGGTTGGCGAAGTTCGGTGTGGTTGTGGGATTGATATCGCCGCGCTGGAAACGCCGCAGCGGGTTGGCATAGGTGGTCGAGTTGTTGCCCCGGCCGTTGTCGCGGGTGAAATCGCGGTCACCCATCAGGATTTCGTCATCCTGGGTATAGCCTGCCGCGAACGTGATGTTGCCGCGTCCTTCGGCGAAGTTCTGCCCGACGACGCCTTCGAGGCGGTAGCTCTTGCCGTCACCCTTGGTCGAAAGGCCCATCTGGCCGTCAAGCTGGATGCCTTCGAAATCCTTCTTGAGGACGTAATTGACCACACCGGTTACCGCGTCCGCACCATAGACCGCCGAGGCGCCGCCGGTGAGCACTTCGACTCGCTCGATCAGGGCATTGGGGATGGTCGAGACGTCAACGGTCTGCGAACCCGCCACGCCCGAGACGTGCCGCCAGCCGTCGACCAGCACCAGCGTGCGGTTGGCGCCGAGCTGGCGAAGGTTGAGCGTGGCCTGACCGACCCCGCCGGCACCGCGCTCAAGCGAGTCGGCGACGGTGCCCGAGGAAATCAGCGCCGGGATCTGGCGCAGCGCGGCGGTCACGTCGGTCGAGCCGAAATTGCGGAAGTCGGTCGCATCGAGCGTGCTGACCGGAAGCGGGGCGACAGCATTCGGATCGCGCGCGATGCGCGAGCCGGTGACGACGATCTGGGCTTCGTCCGCCGGTGCTTCGGCTTCGTCGGTAACGCTGTCCTGCGCCTGTGCGGCGGTCGGAACGAGCGCTGTGACGAACAGCGCGGTAGCCAGCGCCCCGAGTGAGGCGGTTTGGCGGGAATGGGTCGAATAACGCATTGTGTGTCCTCGCGCCGGCGCGCAAATATCCAACGGTGATCCAGAGCCACGCCGGAGGAGCTCGGGTACCGCGTGCTACCCGGGTTGCTGGCGAGCGGCAAAATGCCGCGCGCCGGGCAAGCTCCGGAGCGGTTCATCCTGCTCAAGGCGAGGCCCCGGATTCGCTCCGGGTCTCAGCCCACCTTGTTGCTGTTGGGTCTGTCTTTTCCGACAGTTCCAGCGTCAAAAATGGCGCAGCCGTTGCGCGGGGGCAACCCGTGGCAACCGCTTTATTGCGCATTCGCAGGCTTTTGAGGGCAAGGTGTAACCCGATAGCAACATCGCGGTATGCGGCAGCATGCCCGCTTCGATTTTGCGGGTTCGCCTCTCCCCTACGGCTCTGCTAGCAACCTCGCCATGAGCGAATGGATCATCGAAGCGCGCGCTGCGATTACGGCAGCGCGCGGCTATTGCGAGACAGTGCGGGGCAAGCTGGCGGCGCGGGTGGCGCCTGCGGGCGCGCCCGATCCGGCGCCACTGGAACGCGAACAGCACGCGGTGCACGGCTTTGCCTGGGCCGCCGCGACGCTTGCCGCAATCGAGGCCACGACTGACTGGGCCGCGCGGGCCGAAGCGGCCGGGCGGTTTGGCACAATCGAGGAACTGACGCTCAGGATCGGGCTGGGCGAGGCGCTCGGTCAACTAACGTTCGGGCTGGCAATGAGCGCGAGCGAAGTGGTGCGCCCGTCTGCCTTCGGGTGCGAGGCCGAGGCGCGCGCGCTTGCTGCTGAGCCTGCGGTGGCGCGTTTCCTTGCCGAGGGAAGCACCGCCGAAACCCGCGCCGCGCTCGCCGCACTGCTGGCAGATGGCGCGCGGCCGGACGAGATGCTCGGCGACGATACGCTCGAAATGGTGCGGACAAGCTTCCGCGCCTTCACCGCCGAGGCCATCATGCCGCACGCCCATGGCTGGCACCTCGCCGACGCGCTGATCCCCGACGCGGTGATCGCCGAAATGGCCGCGCTCGGGGTGTTCGGGGTCTGCATCCCCGAGGAACACGGCGGGCTGGGGCTGGGCAAGCTGGCGATGGCGGTTGTCTCCGAAGAGCTCTCGCGCGGGTGGATCTGCGCCGGGAGCCTCGGCACGCGATCGGAGATTGCGGGCGAGCTCATCACCCATAATGGCACGGCGGAGCAGAAGGCGCGGTTCCTGCCGCGCATCGCCGATGGTTCGTGCTTGCCCACGGCGGTGTTCACTGAACCCGATACCGGATCAGACCTTGCCGCGGTGCGCACCCGCGCAGCGCGCCAGAGCGATGGCAGCTGGCAAGTGACCGGCGCCAAAACCTGGATCACTCACGCCGCCCGCGCCGATCTGATGACAATGCTGGTGCGCACCGATCCTGCCAGTCCGGGCTACGCGGGGCTTTCGATGTTGCTCGCGGAAAAGACGCGCGGCACCGACAGTACGCCGTTCCCCGATGGCGGCATCGACGGCAGCGAGATCGAAGTGCTCGGCTACCGCGGCATGAAGGAATATGCGCTCGGCTTCGATGGCTTCGTGGTTGCGGCGGAGGGCTTGCTCGGCGGGCAGGAGGGGCAGGGGTTCAAGCAGCTGATGCGCACCTTCGAGGGCGCCCGCATCCAGACCGCCGCGCGCGCTATCGGCGTGGCGTGGAACGCGTTTGATCTGGCGCTCGACTATGCGCAGGGGCGCAAGCAGTTCGGCCAAGCGCTCACCGCCTTCCCGCGCGTGGCTGACAAGCTGGCGCTGATGGTGGCCGACATCGTGATGGCGCGCGAGCTGACCTATTACGCCGCGCGCGCCAAGGACCGCGAGGCGCGCTGCGATATCGAGGCCGGCATGGCCAAGCTGCTCGCCGCGCGCACCGCTTGGGCGGCGGCTGACAATGCGGTGCAGATCCACGGCGGCAATGGCTATGCGCTCGAATATCCGATCAGCCGGGTGCTGTGCGATGCGCGGATTCTCAATATCTTCGAAGGCGCGGCAGAGATTCAGGCGCAGGTGATCGGGCGCGGGCTGCTCGCCGCGCAGGGGCAGGCCCAAGCGGCCTAGAGCATCCGGCGCGACATCGCGACCGGCGGCGCGGCCAGCTCGCCATCGATCGCAAGCGCGGTTCTGAGATCGACATGGCGCGGACGATCGCCGCGCAGCTGGATCATCCGCCCGACCCGCCGCACCATCAGTGCCGGATCGAACGGCTTGCGGATGAAATCCTGTGCGCCTGCATAGATCGCCTGCGCCTCGTCCGCCGCGCCGTTCATCGCGGTGACCATGATCACCGGCAGATCGTAGAACTGCGCCGACTGGCGCAGCCGCCGCAGCAGGGTGAGGCCGGATTCGCCCGGCATGGTGTGATCAAGCAGCAGCACATCGGGGCGCTTGCGCTGGACGCAGGCCCAGGCTTCCTCTGCGCTGGTTACCCAGCCGCAGGCGTGTCCGGCGTCGATCAGCACCTCGCTCGCCAGCTCGGCGATCAATTCATCATCATCGGCAATCAGGATGCGGGCCATGCGATTAGGGGCCTTTGCGTCAATCAGGTTCAGCAAACCGATTAACCAATCCATGCTCAAGGCCACCTTGGCACGGGACTGCGCAGTTTCCCTTATGGCCGCGCAGCGCGGGATGGTGGGGGCTCGCCTTGCCCCCGTCATCCGGCGCTGCCAGTGTCGCCCGCAATGATTCGCGAACCTTCCCCTGCCATCGCCGAGGCTGATGCCATCGGCCCCTTTCTGCCGACCGAAGGCATCCACAACCTGCGCGACTACGGCGGTTATGCCGTCCTAGGCGGCGGGCGGGTGCGCCGGGGCCTGTTGTTCCGCTCGGGCCAGCACATGGAAGCGAGCGATGCCGATCTGGCGCTGATCCACGCGCTCGACATCCGCACCATCATCGATCTGCGCGGCACCAGCGAGCGCACCGGCTTTCCTTGCCGCCGTCATCCGGAATTCGCGGCACAAGTGATCGCGCATGATGGCGAGACCACCAATTCCCCGCCGCACGAAGGCGGGGGCGGGCGGATCGTGATGACCCCGCAAAAGGCGCGTGAGCGGATGCTGGCGGTTTACACACGGATGCCGGTGAACCCGCCGATGATCGCGATGTTCACCCGCTATTTCGCCGCATTGGATGAGCGTGACGGCGGCAGCCTTGTCCATTGCTTTGCCGGCAAGGATCGCACCGGGGTCGCCGCCAGTCTGCTGCTCCACGTGCTCGGCGTGCACCGCGATGATGTGGTGGCCGAATTCCTGCGCACCAATGACGCGCCGACTCGCGACATTCTCGAACGCCAGTCGCTGCCGCGTATGATCGAGCATTATGGCGCAATCGAGCCCGAGGCGCTGCACAACCTGATGGGGGTGCTGCCCGAATATATCGAAACCTATTTTGCCGAGGTGACGCGCGACCATGGCTCGATCGACGCCTATCTTGCCGCAAGATTTGGTGTGGACGAGGCAAGGAAAGCTCGTCTGCGTGAGCGGCTGGTGGCGTGACAATCGCCGCGCGCGCTCCCATATCGCGGGCCTGAGATTCACAAGAGGCACTCCATCATGGCCACCCATCATACCAAGATGCTCATCATCGGCTCCGGCCCGGCGGGATATTCCGCTGCGATCTATGCGGCGCGCGCCATGCTTGAACCGATTGTGGTGCAGGGCCTCCAGCCCGGCGGCCAGCTCACCATCACCACCGATGTCGAGAATTATCCCGGTTTCCGCGACGTGGTGCAGGGCCCGTGGCTGATGGAAGAAATGAAGGCGCAGGCCGAACACGTCGGCACGCGCATGATGTGGGACACGATTGTCTCGGTCGATCTGGAAGGTGGCGCGCCGTTCCGTGCGATCGGCGATAGCGGCGATGAATATATCGGCGAAAGCCTCGTCATCTGCACGGGCGCGCAGGCCAAGTGGCTGGGCGTGCAAGGCGAGATGGAGCTGGGCGGCAAGGGCGTGTCGGCCTGCGCCACCTGCGACGGGTTCTTCTACCGCGGCAAGAAGGTCGCCGTGATCGGCGGCGGGAATACTGCGGTGGAAGAGGCGCTCTACCTCACCAACCATTCAGACGATGTCACGTTGATCCACCGCCGCGACAGCTTGCGCGCCGAAAAGATCCTGCAGGAACGCCTGTTCAACAATCCAAAGATCACGGTGCTGTGGGAAAAGGCGGTGGACAGCTTCGAGGCTGGTGACAACGGGATGCTCCACCATCTCGCGCTGACAGATACCGTCACTGGCGAGGCTTCGACCATCGAGGTTGACGGCGCGTTTGTCGCAATCGGCCACGCACCGGCGACCGAGTTGTTCAAAGGCAAGCTGCCGATGGACGAAAGCGGCTATTTGCTGACCGAGCCGGGCACGCCCAAGACCGTGATTCCCGGCGTGTTTGCGGCCGGCGATGTGACCGATCATGTCTATCGTCAGGCCGTGACGGCGGCGGGCATGGGCTGCATGGCCGCGCTCGACGGCGAGCGTTACCTCGCCGCGCGCGCCCATACCGCAGCGGCAAAGCAGACCGAGGCGGCGGAGTAAAATTCCGCCGCCCGTCGCTATCCTCAGCCGTGCAGCGCGAACACCGCGATGGCAGCGTGCAGGATCAGCGCCATCAGCACCAGCGATGACAGCGCGAACAGCGCGAAGCGGACCATCACGCGGTTGAAGGTCGCCTGCACGATCGAATGCGCGACCCGCAGGCCGACATAGGCCCAGGCGAGGGTGGTGTTGAACCCGTCGCCCTGACCAATCAGCGCCAGCACGATTGCCACCGCATAGAACAGCGTCGGGGCTTCGTGCAGGTGGTTGTAATTGTCCGCCTTCCAGCTGACCGTATCAGGCAGATGCGCGCGCAGGCTCGCACCTTCGCCGCCGACGAGGTTCTTGGCGTCGATCCCGGCCTTGTTCATTGCCGGAATGCGGGTGGCATACATCCACACCCACATCACCATGGTCCAAGCGAGCAGCGCGACGACGGGCTGCAGAATATCCATTCCGATCATGATTGTGTCCTTATGCCGGGAGTGCGGAAGGGTCGGCCAGCAGTGTCGCCATCACCGCCCGCACGGCGAGCACGCCCAGCGCGGTGGTGCTGGTTATGAACAGCGCGAAACGCACCGGGATGGTGTTGACGAGGTTCTGCCACAGCGAATGCACGATCCGTAGGCCGACATAGACCCAGGCCAGCGTCACATCGAGCGCGGCGGGCCCCATGATCGCGAGGATCATCACGGTGGCATAGAACAGGGTCGGCTGTTCGTGCAGGTGGGTGTGATTGTGCGCGGGCCAATTGGCCTTGTCGGGCAGCACGCCCTCCAGATCATTGCCGCGAACGCCTGCCTTGTTGGGCAGCACCGACTTGTCCGTGACCTTCGCGACCGCGCCAAACCGCGCCGGAATGATCCACAACAACACGATTAGCGTCCACACCACCAGCACGGCTGCGGGCGCCAGCATTTGCGCTTGCATCGATTGATCCCCTCTCGATTGCCTCTGGGGGCTTACCTGCGAGAGCGGGGAATGATTGTCAATTGCAACCTATTCTGCGGTGAGCACGTGCAACTGGAAATAGCCCAAAGATCCGCACGTGCTGGCGAGGCTCAGCCCGCGTGCGGCGGCGATACGGGCGGCGACCTGCGGCATCGTGGCCCGCGGCTCGACGTGGAACTTGGCAAGCCATGCGCGCAAGCCCGCCGCCACCGGGCGAGGCAGGCCGGCCAGATCGCCGAAATCGACGATATGCAGCGCGCCGCCCGGCGCCAATTGCCCAGCGGCATGATCGAGCGCGCCTTCCCAATCGGGGATCATCGAGAGCGAATAGGACAGCACGATCCGCTCGAACGCGGGCTCGCCCAGCAGGCTTTGGGGATCGAACGAACAGGCATCGCCTTCGCCCAGTCGCGCCTCGGCCCCCAAGGCCGCGCGCGCGCTCTTGAGCATTTCGGCCGATATATCGAGCCCGAACAGGCGCACACCCGGCCACGCCTTGGCGACCTTGGCAAGGTTGCGGCCCGTCCCGCAAGCGACTTCGAGCACCCGCATCCCCGGCTTGGCGGCCAGTCCTGCGATCAGCGTGTCGCGCCCGAACAGGTAGTATTTGCGCGTGAAATCATAGATATGGCGCTGCCCGCGATAGACCTCGTCCATCAGCGCAGCGTGCGAGGGGCGGGGGGCAGATGCCATCACACCAGCTCGTAAACGTGCACGCCGCCATAGATCGACGAGCGATCGCGGCGGGTGAGATCAGCCGATTGCTCGTCGAGATAGCGCCACTTGCCAAGGATCGCATCGTCGAGCCGGCCAGTCAGCAGACTCGGTTCAGCCGCGGTGCGGAACAGCACGCGCGCGCCGGGGCGGCTCGCGCGGGTGATGCGGGTCCACAGGTCATCCAGCTGCGCGTTGTTCATCCAGTCCTGCGCATCGAGCAGCACGAAGCGGTCCATGCTCGCTTCTTCGCGCGCGCCGATCCAGTCGACCATATTGGCGCGGACGACCTCGAGTCGGCTGACCCGCTCCTTCATCGCCTCCCAATTGGCGCGCTGGAGATAGGGCGGCAGCGGCGCAGCTTCCGAACGGTCATAGCCGCGACCAAAGGCCTGCCAGGCGAAGTAGTTGTCCTTCACCTCGAAGTCGCAGGCAAGCTTTTCCAGCCGCCGCCGCAGCACTTCGGCCATGCGCTCATCGCCCGCCAGATGCTCGAACTGCGCCGGCGGAATGCCGAGGCCGAACAGCGAAGCGGGCTGATCGGTCAGCCAGCGGATGAACTTCTTCTCGAACACCGGCGCCAGCTCGCGCTCGAACACTTCGCGCTGTTCCTCGAGCGTCTGCGCTTCGAGCACCTTGCCGAGGTCAATCTTGTAGAGCTTGGCAAAGACGTGGGCCAGACCGATGAAATTGCCGAGCAACCCCTTCTTGTAAATGCCGCGCGTGAAGTAGGTGATCCGCTTGCGTCCGCGCAGATCGCGCTTTTCCCAATAGGCGCGGCTTTCGGCATCGAGGTGCGGAGCGATCATCTCGCGATAGACCGCCGCGTTCTCCTTGTGATCGGCATGTGCGAAGAAGCGGTGGAAGCGTTCGTAATTGGGCAGGTGCTGGATTGCCGCGATCTTGAGCTTGCCGAGCGCCACGTGGGCGTGGTTGAGATCGACCGCGGTGACGCTTTCGGGGTTGGCGGTGAGATAGGACAGTGCGTTGCAGCTGCCGCTGGCGATGCTCATCACGCGGCTATCGGGCTGGATATCGAGCCCCTCCATATCGACCACCGGATCTTCCCAGATCTGGGCATAGACCAGCCCCTTGAAGGCGAGGGCAAAGGCCTTGTCGAGCAGCTTGTCGCCAAGCCCTGCATCCTTGCGGACCACCGCGTCTTCGATGATCCGCTTTGCCTGAGTTGCCATTGTCGGGATGTCCTTACGTAGCGTCAGGCGGCGGTCATATGGCGCAAGCGTGTCGGCAATGTGACGGTTTCCACAGGCTAGTCGGTTCCCGCGATGGTCGCCGCATAGGCCGCCGGATCGGCATTGCCGCCGGTGAGCATGATGACCGTGTCAGCGTCCACCGGCACCTTGCCCGCCAGCGCCGCTGCCAGCGCGGCTGCTCCGCCCGGTTCGACCACCAGCCGCAGCGTATTGAAGGCAAAGCGCTGCGCCGCGCGCACCTCGGCATCGGTTACGGTCACACCGGGTTCGGCGCGGCCCTTGAGCAGGCCGAGATTGAGCTGTTTGGTGACATTGGGTTGCAGCGCGTCGCAGATCGTCTTGGGCGCGTCCGGCGCGGCGTGGACGAGTTCGCCCGCCGCCATCGCTTGGCCCACCATGTCCCAGCCGACCGGCTCGACCGGATAGACCGCGCTATCCGGTGCGCCGAGAGCCAACCCGGCAGCAAGACCTCCGCCGCCGCAGCAGGTGATGATCCGCGAGGGCGCACGCCCGAGTTGCGCGGTCGCTTCAATCGCGGCGCTGCCCTGGCCTTCGATCACCCAGGGATCGCCGAAAGCGTGGACCAGCGTGCCGCCGCGCTCCGCAATCAGGTTCGCCGCCACCGCATCGCGATCCTCGCCGGGGCGCTGGTAGAGCACCACTTCGGCGCCCAGCGCCTTGGTATTGGCGAGTTTCACCTCCGGCGCATCATGCGGCATCACGATGGTGGCGCGCACGCCGAGCCGCTGGCCCGCCCATGCCACGCCTTGCGCGTGATTGCCCGATGAGACCGCGACGACCCCGGCCGCGCGTTCTTCAGGCGAAAGGTTCACCAGCCGCCACCATGCGCCGCGGATCTTGAATGCGCCGATGGGTTGCAGCACCTCGGCCTTCACCCAAGCCTGCACGCCGCCGATTTCGACCGGCAGGAGCGGGGTGGGCGGCAGAATCGCTGCGACGGCTTCGGCGGCCGCCAGCACGCCTTCGCGGGTAGGGATTCGTTCAGTCACGGGTGATCGGTTCCTGTCTGTTGGAGACACATGAGACACTGTCCAGAAGCAGAAAACCACCCCCCGCGCAAAGCCCCATTGGCGGAAGCGGGCAAGCAGGCGGCAAGCAAGCGGCGGGGGACGGGTGTCATCATCCCGTCAGCCTGCCCGATCATACTCGGGTAGGAAATCCGGATCATTTGTCGCCCGGTCTGCGTTGGACTAATTCGTGTTCGCATTGCCTCTTTCCGAAAACCGGTTCCCACTTTTCGGAGCAATGCTCTAAGCGCAGCGCAAGATTCGCATTACGAAAGGTTCCCAAGATGCCCTCAGCAAAATCCAGCACCGTCCTCGTTATCGGTGCCGGCGGCGTCAGCTCGGTCTGCGTTCACAAGATGGCGTTCAATCCGGACATCTTCCCCGAGATCCACTTGGCCAGCCGCACCAAGTCGAAATGCGACGCGATTGCCGCCAGCGTCAAGGAACGCTGCGGGCGTGATGTGGCGACATACGAGATCGACGCCGAGGAAGTCCCGGCGATGGTCAACCTGATCCGCAAGACCGGCGCGGGCCTCGTGGTCAACCTCGCGCTGCCCTATCAGGATCTGCCGATCATGGACGCGTGTCTGGAAGCTGGCGTCGATTACCTCGACACCGCGAATTACGAGCCGAAGGACGAGGCCAAGTTCGAATACCACTGGCAGTGGGCCTATCAGGACCGCTACAAGGACGCAGGCCTGATGGCATTGCTCGGTTCGGGCTTCGATCCGGGCGTCACCAGCGTCTTCACGATGTGGCTCAAGAAGCATAAGCTGAAGACCATCCGCCAGCTCGACATTCTCGATTGCAACGGCGGCGATCACGGCCAGCATTTCGCCACCAACTTCAACCCGGAAATCAACATCCGCGAAGTAACCGCGCCCGCGCGCCACTGGGAGAACGGCGACTGGGTCGAGACCCCGGCGATGTCGAACAAGGTTGCCTTCGACTTCGAGGCGGTCGGCCCGAAGAACATGTATCTGATGTATCACGAGGAGCTGGAAAGCCTCGCCAAGTTCGTCCCCGAGCTAGAGCGTGCGCGGTTCTGGATGACCTTCGGCGATCAATACATCACGCACCTCACCGTGCTGCAGAATGTCGGCATGACCAGCATCGAGCCGGTGAAGTATCAGGGCAAGGACATCATCCCGCTGCAATTCCTCGCAGCCGTGCTTCCCAAGCCCGAAACGCTGGGCGAGACGACCAAGGGCAACACCAATATCGGCGTGATCGCGACCGGCGAAGCCTTGGATGGCTCGGGCGAGAAGACGTTCTACATCAAGAACATCTGCAGCCACGAAGCGGCTTACGAGGAAACCGGCAACCAGGCCGTCAGCTACACCACCGGCGTCCCCGCGATGATCGGCGCGGCTATGATGGTGCGCGGTGACTGGCAGGGCGAGGGCGTGTTCAACATCGAACAGATGGACCCCGATCCCTTCATGGCGATGCTCAACGCCCACGGGTTGCCGTGGACGGTCGAGGAAATGGCCGGGCCGGTGGCGTTCTAATGCACCGCGCGCTGGCGGCGTTTGGTTTGCTCGCGCTCGCCGCCTGCACCGCTGGGCCGCCGCGCGAGGAAGTGCCGACGCTCGCCGTCGATACCGGCTGGCCGACCATTCCGGTGGATGCCAAGTTTGGCGAAGTCAGCGCGGTTGATGTCGATGCCGAGGGCAATATCTGGGTGCTCCACCGCGCCGGGCGGGTGTGGGAAGAGCCTTTTCCGACCACGCCGATCACAGAGCCCACCGTGTTCAAATTCGCGCCCGATGGTACTCTGATCGCCCAATGGGGCGCGGGGGTGTTTATCATGCCCCACGGCCTCTCGATCGACGGAGCGGGCAAGGTGTGGATCACCGATGTCGCGCATGAACAGGTGTTCCGCTTCAGCCCCGAGGGCGTGCAGGAATTGGCGATCGGGACGCGCGGCGAGACGGCGCAGGATGCCACCCATTTCGGCCGCCCCGCCGATGTTGCCTTCCTCGGAGAGCGGGTGCTGGTGGCCGATGGCTACGTCAACACGCGCGTCGCCGAGTTCTCGCCGGAGGGCAAATTCCTGCGCGACTGGGGCGAGTTCGACGTCGCCCATGCCGTCGCGGTGGACGAGACGCGCATCTACGTCGCCGACCGCGAGAATGCGCGCATCCAGGTCTTCGATCATGCGGGCAAGCTGGTGGAAAGCCGCTTCTCTCCAGCGAGCAATCACACCTATAGTCTGAAGCCGCTTTCCGGCGGTCGCCTGCTCGCGGTCGAGGGGCGCGACGGAGCTGACCGCAAGGGCGCGGTGATCCGCATCTATGCCGCCAACGGGACAATCGAGCAGTCCTTCGACATCGGCCTGCCCGGCAAGGATGCGAGCCTTGGCCATGATCTTGCGATCGGGCGGGACGGCCATATCTATGTTGCCGACGTCCCCGCAGGGCGGGTGGTGCGTTTCCAGATCCCTCCGAATTCGGACAAGTAGCGATGCAGACCAAAGCCGGTGATCCGGGCGCCTTTGCCCATTTCGATCTGTCGCGTGTCGATAGCCCCGCCTTCGTGGTCGATGCCGCGAAGCTGCGCGCCAATTGCCGCGTGCTGGCGGACGTGCGCGATGCCGCGGCAGCGGACGGCGCGGACATCAAGGTGTTTGCCGCGCTCAAGGCCTTCTCGATGTGGTCGGCAGCCCCGATCATCGGCGAATATCTCGACGGGGTGTCCACTTCGGGCCTGTGGGAAGCACGGCTGGCGAGCGAGTTCTACGACGGCGAGATCGCCACATACTCCGCAGCATTCAAGCCTGAGGAGCTGGAGGAAATCTGCCGGCTTTCGGACCACGTGATTTTCAACTCGCCCTTCCAGCACGAGCGCGCGCGCCTGATCCTCGAGCACGCCGCGGCGAACGGCGCAGCTGTCAGCGTCGGCCTGCGCATCAATCCGCAGGTGGCGACCGGCGAAGTGGCGAAATATGATCCCAGCGCCCCCGGATCGCGGCTCGGCTTTCCGCTCGACCAGCTTACCGAGGAGCACATGGAGGGTGTGGAAGGCATCCACTTCCACAACCTGTGCGAACAGGATTTCGAACCGCTGAAGGCGACATGGGACCGGGTGTTCGATGTAATCGAGCCGTTCTTCGGCCAGCTGAAATGGATCAACATGGGCGGCGGCCACCACATCACCCGCGCCGATTACCAGCGCGAGGAGCTGGTGGAGTTCCTGAAAGATGCCGCCGAGGATACCGGCTGCCAGATCATCCTCGAACCGGGCGAAGCGGTGGCGCTTGATGCGGGCATTCTGGTCGGCACGTTGCTCGATACGATGTTCAACGAGATCCCCGTCGGCATCACCGATATTTCGGCGACCTGCCATATGCCCGATGTGCTCGAAGCGCCCTATCGTCCGGCGATGCTGGGCGAGTTGAATGATCCCGCCATGATACCGATCCGGCTGGGCGGGCCTTCGTGCCTCGCGGGCGATGTCATCGGCGATTACCGCCTGCCCGTGCCGGCCGAGCCGGGCGCGCGCTTCGCCTTCCTCGATCAGGCGCATTATTCGATGGTCAAGACCAACACCTTCAACGGGGTTGCCTTGCCGAGCATCTGGATGTGGGACAGCGAGAGCGACGCGCTCGACTGCATCAAGCGGTTCGATTACGAGGACTTCAGGGATCGTCTAAGCTAGCATCCGCTGCCGATTTCGGGCGCGGGGAAGGGGAACTTATGAAACGGGCACTGGCAGCTGTGGCTGCGACACTCACGCTGGCTGGCGCAGCCGCACCGCTTGCAGCGCAGGACTACAGCGCCGAGCGGGTGAAGAAATCGGTCGACCAGAACGATCTCCTCGCCGTGGTCGGCTCGCTCGGGCATCAAGTGAGGGAACAGGGCACGGCGGATGACATCTTCGTCGCCGCCGAGTCCGAGGACGGCGTCACCTACGTCCTGTTCGGCAGCGCCTGCAACGTGAACGAAGTGTCGGGCTGTCAGGGGATCATGATGCAGGTGCGTTACGATCTGCCGCCGGGAACCACGGCGCAGACGCTGGCCGCCGCCAATCTCGAGCAGGCTGCGCTCAACACCTGGGCCGATTTCGAGAACAAGACGCTGGGCTTCACCCGCTATGTGGTGCTCGATCACGGGGTGACGATGGCCAATATCCGCGAGAACGTGAACGTGCTGCTGGCGATCACAGAAGAGGCCTATCCGATCGCGGTGGGCGAGCCGGTGGAATCCGCGCCCGCTTCCTAAAGCCCCTTGCGCCCGAAGCCGCCGGCAGGGCGCTGGATCACCGGCGTATCGATCGCCTCGCCGTAGAGCGCGTGGGTTTCAGGGGCGACGGGTGCGCGCGCCTCGGCCAGCACCCGGCCGCGCTCGTTCTGGTTGATCGCCAGCGCAAGGCCCGCCAGCGCGGCGAATTGCGCGGCGGCTTCCTCGACCCGCATCCGGTCCTCGCTCGCGTCCATTGTGCCGCTCTCGAACAGATTGCGGCCCTCGACTGTAATGATCACCTGCCCGGCTATGAACAGCGCCCGCAGCTCTTTCGCGCCGAACGCGCGTTCCAGCTTGAGCAGGTGTTCGACATAGGAAGGATGCACCAGCACGCGCGCCTCGACCTGATCGTCGCTGAACAGGCCGAACACATCGGCAAAGGCAGGGTGCACCTGATCGACGAAATCGAGCCGGTGGCCCTCGAAAGTGACCGTATCCTTGGCGCTGCCTAGCCCGAACCACTTGCGGTGTTCGCCCGCGCGCTTGAGCAGGGTGGTGGAACGGAACGGACGGCCAAATGCCATCTGGATGATCACCCCGCGAAACACCGTTTCCCAGCGCTGGTTCTTGCCCGCGCCGCGGCGCTCTTCGAGATGGGCTTCGTAGAGATTGAAGGCGTGTCCTTCGAGCGCGCCGTACCAGCGATCCTCGAAATCCGATCTATCGTGCGAGGGCACCAGCCCGTAGCGCTTGGCGCCTTCGAATTCCGGCCCCGGCTCGACATCGTGGGAATATTGGACCCCGTGATGGGCCGCGATCGCCGCATTGATGCCGACCTTGATGGTGCGCTTGGCCTCGGCAATCGGCTGATAACCCCACCAGCCGACCGCGATGATCCCGCCGAAGGTGGCGAAGTGCCGAATGCCAGCGGCCCCTTCCGCCCCGAACCACAGGAACGCCAGCACCGGCATCAGGATCGCGGCACCCCACGTCCAGCGTGAGGCCGCCTGCTCCTTGGCAGCGGTGCGCATGGCGGTCTGCTCCTCGAGCCACTGACCGAGCCCCGCCTGCATCAGATGATCAACGTTCGCGTGCATCAGTCAGCTTTAGCGCAATCTTGTCTGCATTCCCTTAATGATTGCATATTATAGTCCTGCGCCAACAAAGGAGCGTTTGCATCATGGTTGATATCCTCGGCTGGTTCTGGACCTCGGCGATCCTGGTGATCGTGGTTGCCCTCGTGCTGCTGCTTATCGGCATCTACAACAATCTCGTCCGGCTGCGGCAGAACGTGCGGCAGGGGGTGGCCGATATCGACGCCCAGCTGCGTCAGCGCCACGATCTGATCCCCAATCTGGTCGAAGCGGTGAAGGGCTATGCCGGGCACGAAGCCGCCACGCTCGAAGCGGTGATCGTCGCGCGCAATGCGACCGCCAAGGGTGAGCCAAGCGCCGCGGGCGAGCAGAAGCTCAAGATCGCGCTCGATAACCTGCTGGCGCTGGGCGAGGCCTATCCCGATCTGAAGGCGAGCGGCAATTTCCAGTCGCTCCAGAACGAACTCGGCGATGTCGAGGACAAGCTGGCCGCCGCTCGCCGCGCACTGAACGCGGCTGCGGCGCGCTTCAACTCGGCACGCGAATCCTTCCCTGCCGTGCTGTTTGCCGGGATGCTCGGCTTCACGGCCGAGAACTTCGACCGAATCGCCGAGAGCGAAATGGGCACTGTCGACCAGACCCCGAAAGTCGCCTTCTGACCGACTAAATGTGACGGAAATCCCCGTGATTTCCGTCACATTCCGGTCAAGCTTACGAGACTGTCTTCAAAAAGTAACATTTGGGCCCGCGCGGGCCCATTTTTCGTTTGCAATTCCCCCCCCAAGCCCTAAACGCCCCCTTCCGCTGCCCCAAGGGGACTTCCAAACCGCAAGGCAGCTTGTCGTTTTATGGTTTTCAAAAACCGTTTTGGGGGTCCCTTGAGTTGCACATTTATCCTGACGCACTGGCTGTAGTCCGCGACCTTCGTCCGGATGAACCCGTCATCCTCAATCGCCCGCACGCCGCGCGGCGCGCCGCCCGCTTCTTTGTCGAGAAGTTCCCGGGCAAGGTGCTCTATGCGGTGAAGGCCAACCCGGCGCCTGATCTCATTCAGGTGCTGTGGGATGCGGGCGTGACCCATTACGACGTCGCCTCGATTGCCGAAGTGCGCTTGGTGCGCGGACTGCTTCCGCAAGCCGTGCTGTGCTTCATGCATCCGGTGAAGACCCCGGCAGCGATCAGCGAAGCCTATTTCGATCACGGCGTGCGCACCTTCAGCCTCGATTCCATCGAGGAACTGGAGAAGATCATCGACGCCTGCCGCGATCCCGCCACCGGCGAGCCGGCGACGGACCTGCGTTTGTGCGTGCGTCTGCGCGTGTCCTCGGAATATTCCGAGCTGTCGCTGGCCTCCAAGTTCGGCTGTGATCTGATCGAAGCGCCGGCCTTGCTGCGCGAAGCCCGCCAGCATTGCGACTGGCTGGGCGTGTGCTTCCATGTCGGCAGCCAGGCGATGACCCCGTTTGCCTTCGTCCAGGCGCTGGACCGCACCCGTGCGGCAATTGCCGAGGCTTCGGTGGTGATCGATATGGTTGACGTGGGCGGGGGCTTCCCGAGCGCCTATCCGGGCCTCGAGCCGCCGCCGATGGAAGATTACTTCGCCATCATCGCCCGCCACTTCGAAGCCCTGCCGATCGCCTACAACGCCGAGTTGTGGTGCGAGCCCGGCCGCGCGCTGTCGGCCGAATACAGCTCGATGATCGTGCAGGTGAACAAGCGCCGCGGCGAGGAACTCTACATCAACGACGGCGCTTACGGCGCGCTCTATGATGCGGCCCACGTGGCATGGCGTTTCCCGGTGAAGGCGCTCGAGGACGATCTGATCGAGGAAGACGAGGATTTCGCCTTCTACGGTCCGACCTGCGACGATGCCGATTACATGAAGGGGCCGTTCAAGCTTCCGGCGGACATTCAGGCAGGCGACTACATCGAAGTCGGGATGCTGGGTGCCTATGGCGCAGCGATGAAGACCGGTTTCAACGGCTTTGGCGCAGCGCAGGTTGTGATGGTCGCCGACGAGCCGATGATGAGTCTGTTCAACGGCACCCGCGTGCGCGAAGCCAGCGATAATGTGGTGAGCCTGCGCTGACCCGATTGGTTGCGAGAGGTCTGCCGCTGGCAGATCGGTCGCCCCTATAGCTGGTGCCGGGCATAGCGAGCCTGCGCTCCTTCGGCGCGGCGATCATGCTAACGGCGCCGTCTTCAGAGGCAGGCATCCGCGATCGCGGTCACATGAGCCAGGTCGGTGCCGCAGCACCCGCCGAGCACCGTGATCCCGGGAAAGCGGGTGCGTAGATCGCTATAATCGGCCGCAAGTGCCTCAGGCTCGCCGCGATCAAGCTCGGTCATCACGTCGAGTTCGGCGTGGCTGCACCGCGAGGCATTGGCGCGCACCCCGCGGATCCGCGCTGTCCAGTCCGCGCCGATTTCCAGCACCGTGCTGAAATGGCTGGGGTGGGCGCAGTTGATCATGAAATAGGCCGGATAGCCCGCACTCGCTGCGTCGACCGCGCCGACCGCTTCAGCGAGGGTCTCGCCGGAAGGTAGGCGTCCGTCGGTTTCGACGGTGAAGCTGATGGCCACCGGTATGGCCGCTGCGCGCGCTGCGCGGGCAATGCCGATTGCTTCGGGGCTGTTGGTCATGGTGATCGCCGAGACCTGATCGACCCCTGCCGCCACAAACAGCGCGGTCTGGTGGGCGTGATAGGCCTGTGCGTCAGCGATCGTCATGATCTGGCCCGGATAATAGCCATCTCCGCGCGGGCCGATGCAACCACTGATCACGATGTCCGCGATCGTGCTGGCATAGTCGGCGCGCAATCGGGCCAGCAGGGCGATTGCGGCGCGGTTGAGCGCATCAAGTTCGGCCAGCGATAGGCCAAGCGGGGCGGCCCAGTCGGGGCTTGCGCGCCATGTCGCGCTTTCGAGCACAATGCCGCAGCCCTTGGTGGCTGCGAGATCGAGGAAGCCTCGGAAATAGGCCTCCAGCACCGCTACGCCCTCGGGCGATCCCAGCAGGGTTACCGAAGCGAAAAGCGGCAGATCGAGACCGTGATTATAGATAAGGTCGGTCTCGAGCCCAGCATCGGTCAGACAAATCCGCTCAAGCTGGGGAAGCATCGCCGACTCCTCGTGCGTAGTCCGTCTTTGCGCAGGATTATGCCAGAGCTTCGGAGGATTGTCTGCCGATCAATCAAACCCCACAAACCGCGCCGCCTCGTCCACGCTCTTGCGCAGAGACACCACCGCGTTGGCCGGAAAGTCCGGATCGGGCCAGCCGAGCGCGACGGCTTTCATGATCACCTGATCTTCGGGGATGCCCGCGTGCTCGCGAACCACGGGGCTCTGCATGATGCCTTGCGAGTTGATGACGCAGCCGAGCCCGCGCGACCATGCCGCGTTGACCAGCGCGGTCGTCACTGCGCCGCAATCGAACGCGGTGTCATCGGAGCCGCCAAGCTCGCGGTCATAGGTGACGATCACGCAGACCGGCGCGTCGAACTGGCGGAAGCCGCGCAGCACCCAGTCCTGCCGCGCGTCCTTGTCGTCGCGTTCAATCCCCATCGCACCGAACAATTGCTTGGCAACCTCGACCTGCCGGTCGCGGTGGACGCCCGCAAAGGCCTCGCCGCGGCGGAATTCGCGGCTGTCGGGCACGCCGGCGAGGATGTTTGCGGTGTTGCCCTTGCGGATGCGGTCCAGCGGTTCGCCGGTGATGACATGGAAGTGCCATGGCTGGGTGTTCATCGAAGTCGGCGAGCGCATCGCCATGGCGAGAATATCCTCGATCAGCGCGCGTGGCACCGGCTTGTCGAGGTAGCCGCGAATGGAGCGCCGCCCGAGGACGACCTCGGCGTAAGTCTGGTCAGGCGTGCCGCCCATGATGCTCTCTCCCGAATCTGTTTTCGGGGAGGAGGACTAGCGACAAATGCCGCGCTCACAAAGGACGCTACGGCATTGCGGGGCGATATGGGCGAGGGCGATCAGGCCGCTTTCGCCAGTTCCAGCTCCAACCGGTCCCAGATTTCCACCAGGGCCTGCGTCAGCTCGTCCATCATCGGCTCGGTGTGGTGCGGGCCGGGGGTGAAGCGCAGGCGCTCGGTGCCGCGCGGCACGGTGGGGAAGTTGATCGGCTGCACATAGACGCCGTATTCGGCGAGCAGGATGTCGCTGATCTTCTTGGCGCGGACCGGATCGCCCACCATCAGCGGCACGATGTGGGTGACCGAATCCATCACCGGCAGGCCGGCCTCGGCAAACTTCAGCTTGAGCACGGCCGCGGCGCGCTGCTGGGCATTGCGCTCGACACTGCTTTCCTTGAGGTGCCGCACCGAGGCGAGCACGCCCGCCACCAGCACCGGCGAGAGCGAAGTTGTGAAGATGAAGCCCGGCGCGTAGCTCCGGATGCAGTCGGCCACCTTGGTGCTGGCCGCGATATAGCCGCCCATCACGCCGAATGCCTTGCCCAGCGTGCCTTCGATGATGTCGATCCGGTGGGCAGCATTGTCGCGCTCCGAAATCCCGCCGCCGCGTGCACCATACATGCCGACCGCGTGGACTTCGTCGATATAGGTTAGCGCGTTGTATTTCTCGGCCAAGTCGCAGATCGGGTGGATCGGGGCGACATCGCCGTCCATCGAATAGACGCTTTCGAACGCGATCAGCTTGGGCGTGTTCGGGTCTTCGGCCGCCAGCAGTTCTTCCAGATGCGCCACATCATTGTGGCGGAACACCCGCTTGTCGCAGCCCGAATTGCGGATGCCCGCAATCATGCTGGCGTGGTTCAATTCGTCGGAGAAGATCACGCAGCCCGGCAGCAGCTTGGCGAGCGTCGAGAGCGTCGCGTCATTCGAGACATAGCCCGAGGTGAACAGCAGCGCGGCTTCCTTGCCGTGCAAATCGGCGAGTTCGTTTTCGAGTTGAACGTGAAGGTGCGTGTTGCCGCCGATATTGCGGGTGCCGCCCGATCCGGCGCCGACATCGTGCAGCGCGGCTTCCATCGCGCCGATCACCTTGTCGTGCTGGCCCATGCACAGGTAGTCGTTCGAACACCACACCGTGATCGGCTTGGGCCCGTTGTGGCCGTGGAAACAGCGCGCGTTGGGATAGGCGCCCTTATTGCGCATGATGTCGATGAAGACCCGGTAGCGGCCTTCCTCGTGCAGGCGGTCGATCGCCTGATCAAAGATCTGATCGTAGTTCACTGCCTGCGTCTCTTCACTACGGCGCGCCGTTTCACCGGAGCTGCCTCATGCCTGCGTCACCCGCCAATAACTGCTGAAACAGCGGATGGTTTCGGAGGATTATTTAGGGACACGAGGGGCATTTTGCCACAGCGATCTTTGCGAGTGTTTCGCAAGCATTGGTGCGGAAATCAGAACGCCTCTGCCGCGCCAAAACCGCGCTGCGCGAGCGCCGCTTCCAGGCCCGCGGCGCCCGACAGCGGCCCGGTGACGATGAAGCGGTTCGGGGCGCCGCCTGCTGCAAAGCTCTGGCCTTCGAGCAGGTCGGCGATCCGCCGCGCGATGCCTTGTGCGCCATCGACCTGACGGACGCCCGGCCCGAAAGTGGCGGCGAGTTCGTCCGACAGCAGCGGGAAGTGGGTGCAGGCGAGCACCAGCGTGTCGATGTCCGCGCCGCCAGGCATGGCGGCAAGGCCCGCATGGACCTCCGCGATCAGCGCGGGATCGACCGCGCGCCCGCGCAGCTTGGCCTCGGCCGCCTCGACCAGCCCGGGGGCCGCGATCCGCAGCAGGCGCTTGCCAGCTGCAAACTTCGTTTCGAGATCATCGACATAGGCCTGCCGGATGGTCGCCCCGGTGCCGACAAGTCCGATGGTGCCGGTGCGGGTGAGCGCGGCGGCAGGCTTGATCGCAGGCACGGTGCCGACCACCGGAATTTCCAGCACATCGCGCACCATGCCCAAGGCGATGGTGGAGGCGGTGTTGCAAGCGATGCAGGCGAGGCGCGGCTGGTATCGCTCTGCCATCCGCCCGAGCAATCCCGCCACCCGCGTGGCAATCTGCGCCTCGGTCTTGGTGCCATAGGGCAGGCCCGCAAGATCGGCGGCGTAGATCACCGGCGCGTGAGGAAGCACCTCGCGCAAGGCGTCATACACCGTCAGCCCGCCGACGCCGGAATCGAACAGCAGGATGGGGGAGGATTTGTCCAAGTTTCTCAAAACCCCGCTCGCCCTGAGCTTGTCGAAGGGCTGTTTTTCCTTAGAGGTATGTCCGCTAGTAGAAGTGCAGTGCTTCGACAAGCTCAGCACGAACGGGATGGGATTTGATGAACTTTTTTTTGGCCGCCGTACTCGGCTTTGCCCTCGGGTCGATCCCCTTCGGCCTGATCCTTACCCGTGCCGCCGGGCTGGGCGATGTGCGCCAGATCGGCAGCGGGAGCATCGGCGCGACCAATGTGCTGCGCACCGGCAACAAGGGATTGGCGGCGGCGACGGTGCTGCTCGATGCGGCCAAGGCGGTGATCCCGGTGCTGGTGGCGGGCGCGGTGTGGCCGGGCACGGAAGGCATTGCAGGCGTGGCGGCGGTGGCGGGCCATTGTTTCACTCCGTGGCTCGCCTTCAAGGGCGGCAAGGGCTTTGCCAGCGCCGCCGGAGCCTTGGGCGTGCTGGCTTTTCCGGCGTTTCTGGTATGCGCGATGGTCTGGGTCGCAACGCTCGCCATCAGCCGGATTTCCAGCGTGTCCTCGCTGGTGAGCGTCATCGCTGCGCCGCTGGTGGCATGGGGCATGGGCTTCGCGCCAATCGTGCCGCCGCTGATCGCTATCGCCGCGATCGTGATTTTCCAGCACCGCGCCAATATCGGGCGGCTGATGCGGGGGGAGGAGCCCAAGGTTGGCTCCTCAAGCAGGACATGACAGAGGCCATCATCTGATGGAGCAAATGGGGTCGCAGCCGGTGCTCAGCCAAAACGAAGCCTTCGCGCGCATTCGCCTGCTGCGCTCGCCGAACATCGGCCCCGTGAGCTATCGCCAGCTGATCGCGCGGTTCGGGACTGCGGCGGCGGCGCTGGATGCGCTGCCCGATCTCGCCAGCCGGGGGAGGGGGCCATACCGACCCGCCAGCGCGGAGAGCATCGAGCGCGAGGTCGCCGCCATCCGCAAAGCGGGCGCGCGCTACCTGTTCCACGATCAGCCCGATTACCCCGCGCTGCTGGCCGAACTCGATTCTGCCCCGCCGATTGTGACTTGCCGCGGGCATCTGGCGCTGGCGAGCGCGCCGTGTGTGGCCTTGGTCGGTGCGCGCAATGCCAGCGCAGCGGCGGTCAAACTGGCGCGCGAATTTGCCGGCGGGTTGGCTGAGGCAGGCTTTACCGTCGTCTCGGGCCTCGCCCGCGGGATCGACGGAGCGGCGCACGAAGGCGCATTTCCGGCCACCATCGGCGTGATCGCCAGCGGCATCGACATCGCCTATCCGCCGCAGCACACCGCGCTTCAGGAACGCATCGCCAGCGAAGCGCTGCTGGTCGCCGAACAGCCCCCCGGCACCGAGCCGCGCGGGCGGCATTTCCCTTCGCGCAACCGTATCATCGCAGGCCTCGCCTTGGGCACGCTGGTGGTCGAGGCCGCGCCCAAATCAGGCTCGCTGATCACCGCGCGGTTGGCGGGGGAGGCGGGGCGTGAGGTGATGGCGATCCCCGGCTCCCCGCTCGACGCGCGCGCCCTGGGGTGCAACCAGCTGATCCGCGAGGGCGCGGTGCTGGTGCAGACACCCGAGGAGGTGGTCGAGCTGTTGCAAAGTTTCACCGGTGCGCCGCGCTCGCGCTTCCGGGTGAGCGAGGGCGCGGCAGATTTCGACTATGCCGAACTGGCCGAAGCCGAGTGGGACGCGAGCGGCACCGAAGCCATCGCCGCGCTGCTCTCCAACGCGCCGGTCGCGATCGACGAGTTGATCCGCCAGTCTGGCATGAGTGCGGCGAGCGTGCACATGGCGCTGCTCGAACTGGAGCTGGCGGGCGAGCTGGAGCGCCATGAAGGCGGGCTCGTCAGGCGCGCCGCTGCCGCCGGTTGACCTCACCCGCCGCGCACCCCAGAGCAATTCCGATGCAGCCAAAGGACGCCAAGTGAACGCCCCTTACGCCCCAAGGCAGGAACTTCAATACGGCGTGCTGATCTCGCGCAGTTTCGAGAACCTGTGGCTGATCCGGTGGCGGGTGCTGGGCTACCTTCTGGCGGTGGGGCTGCTGGGCTTTGGGATGCCGCTGTTCGGGAACGAGTCGACCGGGGTGATCGGGTTCGTACTGTATTTCGTCGGGCAATATTGGCTGTTTCATGCGCTGCTGAAAGCGCGCGGATTGCTGCAAACCGGGCGCATCCGCTTTTTCGCCTTCATCGGATTGGCCGCGGTGCTGATCCTGCCGATAATGTTCGGCCTTGCTGCGTTCCTGGTGCCGGGGCTGTTTCTCGTCGCGCGGTGGATCGCGGCGCCGGCCTTCATCGTCGCGCGCGGGCATGGGGCGTTTGCGGCAACCGGCGCGAGCGCAGATGCGGTGCGGGGATCAACCACTAGGGTGATGGCTGCTGCGGTGGTGCTGTTCCTGATCATGATCGCCTTTTCAGCGGTGATCGAGGGGATCGGGAAGGCGCTTGGCGGGCTTGAAGCCTTTGGCGCGGTAGGGCCGTTCGATTTGATCGAGGGGCACCTGCTCCCGCTGCTGCTGCTGGGCCTGTCGGTGACCGTCTACGAGCTGGCAGGTCGCAAGGACACCATGATCGAGGACGTGTTCGGCTGAAATTCCGCGCGTTTCGCTTCACACAAGGCGCTTGACGGCCTAAGCGGCGCCGCTCCACCCTCGCGCGTACACACGTAAGGGACACCGCGTCACCATCATGCAGCTTGTTATCGTTGAATCCCCCGCCAAGGCGAAGACCATCGAGAAATATCTCGGCAAGGACTTCAAGGTCCTCGCGTCCTATGGCCATGTCCGCGATCTGCCGCCCAAGGATGGCAGCGTCGATCCGGATGCGGATTTCGCCATGGAGTGGGAACTCTACCGCGACAAGCAGAGCCGCTTCAAGGAAATCGCCGACGCCGCCAAGGGCGCAAGCCGCCTGGTGCTAGCGACTGACCCTGACCGCGAGGGCGAGGCGATCAGCTGGCACGTGCTCGAACTGCTGAAGAAGCGCAAAAGCGTGCCCGCGCTGGTGGACCGCGTCACCTTCAACGCGATCACCAAGCAGGCCGTCACCGAAGCCATGGCGCGCCCGCGCGAACTCGATCAGCCGCTGATCGACGCCTATCTGGCGCGGCGTGCACTCGATTACCTGTTCGGCTTCACGCTCTCGCCGGTGCTGTGGCGCAAGTTGCCCGGCGCCAAAAGCGCGGGCCGCGTGCAGTCGGTCGCGTTGCGTTTGATCGTCGAGCGCGAGCGCGAGATCGAGGCCTTCCGGGCGGACGAATACTGGAGCGTCGTCGCGCGGATGCTGCACGATGGCACCGAGTTTGATGCGCGGCTGGTGCGGTTCAAGGGCGAGAAGCTCGAACGCCTGAGCCTCGGCGCGCAAGGCATCGCGATGGAGGCCAAGGCCGCGGTCGAAGCCGGACGCTTCACCGTCGAAGGTGTCGAGACCAAGCCGGTCAAGCGCAACCCCGCGCCGCCGTTCACCACTTCGACGCTGCAGCAGGAGGCCGCGCGCAAGCTCGGCTATTCGGCGCAGCACACGATGCGGCTGGCGCAATCGCTCTACGAAGCGGGCGCGATCACCTATATGCGCACCGACGGCGTGCAGATGGACATGAGCGCGATTATGGCAGCGCGCGATGCCATTGATGCGCGCTTCAGCCCCGAATATCGCCCTGAAAAGCCGCGCTTCTACAGCACCAAGGCAAAGAACGCGCAGGAAGCCCACGAAGCGATCCGGCCCACCGATTTCACCCGCGAACGCGCGGGCGCGGGCGACGAGGCGAAGCTTTACGATCTCATCTTCAAGCGTGCGATGGCAAGCCAGATGGCAACCGCGCAGATGGAGCGCACCACAGTCACCTTGCGCGATGCCACCGGCCAGCACGAGCTGCGCGCCACCGGCCAGGTGATCCGCTTCCCGGGATTCCTCGCGGTCTATCAGGAAGGCTTTGACGACAAGGCCGCCGCCGATGACGAAGACGAGGAGGGCTTGCTTCCCATGCTCAAGGCCGGCGATTGCCCGGCCAAGCGCACGGTGGATGCCACCCAGCATTTCACCCAGCCGCCGCCGCGTTTCTCCGAAGCATCGCTGGTCAAGCGTCTGGAAGAACTCGGTATCGGACGCCCGTCCACCTACGCCTCGACCATCCAGACCCTGCGCGACCGCGCCTATGTGCGGATGGAGAAGAACCGCTTTTTCGCCGAGGAATCCGGCCGCTTGCTGACGGCTTTCCTCGAACGCTTCTTCCCGACCTATGTCGCCTATGATTTCACCGCCGGCATGGAGGACGAGCTCGATATCGTCTCCGACGGGCGCGAGGATTACAAGGCGGTGCTCGCGCGGTTCTGGAAGGACTTCAAGCCCAAGGCCGACGAGGTGATGGAGAAGCTGCCCTCGGAAGTGACCGAGGCCTTGGACGAATATCTCTCCGACTTCCTGTTCCCGCCCCGCGACGACGGCGCCGATCCGCGTGCTTGTCCGCTATGCGCCAGCGAAGGCCGCGCCAATGGCCGCCTCAGTCTGCGCGGCGGCAAGTTCGGCGCGTTTGTCGCCTGCGTTAACTACCCCGAGTGCAAATTCACCCGCCGCTTTGCCCAGCCGGGCGGCGAGGGCACGGACGGGGCGGATGATGGCATCATGGGCCAGCATCCCGAAACCGGCGAGGACATTCACCGCAAAACCGGCCGCTTCGGCCCCTATGTCCAGATGGGTGACGGCAAGGAGGCCAAGCGCGCCAGCATCCCCAAGGATCTTGACGATTTCGATTTGGATTGGGCGGTGAAGCTGCTCGATCTGCCGCGCATTATCGGCGCGCATCCGGATACCGGCTTGGAAATCGAAGCCAATATCGGGCGTTACGGCCCCTATCTGCGGCACGATGGCAAGTATGGCAAACTCACCAATACCCGCGAGGTGTTTGAGGTGGGGATGAACCGCGCGGTCGATCTGCTCGCGCAGGCCGCCAATCGCGGCGGAGCGACACGCGGGACGTCAGAGCCCATCGCGACGCTCGGCGCGCACCCCACCAGCGGCGGCGAGATCAAGGTCATGCCGGGCCGCTATGGGCCCTACGTCACCGACGGCACCACCAACGCCACGATCCCGCGCGATGCCAAGCCCGAGGATGTGACCATCGAACAGGCGATCGAACTGATCGACGCGCGCATCGCCAAGGGCCCTGCAAAGGGGAAGGCCAAGAAGAAAGCCGCACCCAAGAAGGCTGCCGCCAAAAAGAAGGCGCCCGCAAAGAAGAAGGCTCCGGCGAAAAAAGCGGCAAAATAGCTGCGCCTTCGCGCCCATCTGGCGGGCGCGTTGGTAAATCATAAAGCATTGCAGCCTATCACCGGTCTCCCGAGACCAGGGGCTGCACCGTGATTGAAATCGAAGTCCAGAACGAGACGCATCAGACCCAGGCCCGCATCCGCTTTGCCGCGGTGCCGCGCATCGGCGAAGGCATCCGCCTGCGCGAGCCGGACGGGCTGTGGGCGAGCTATGACGTGCTCGATGTGTGGTATCAGAAGGCCGAGTTCGGCGATGTCTGGATGCCCTATCTGCATATCCGCATGACGCCGGGCGAAGGCACCGTGGCGGGCGAGGATCCGTTTTCGGATGACTTCGCCGCGCGCGCCTATGAGGACGGTTTCGCGACGCTGGGCGGGGAGCACGAACCGTGCAGAATCTGATCAAGCGCAATTCCGGCCCGAACCGCCGCACCGGTCTTGAAGGCAAGACGCTGGCCGAAAAGCTGGCCGCAGGCGAAAAGGCTCGCGAGGCCGCTCAGGACGAGGCTGACGCCGAAGCCGAGGTTGAAGCCGAGGTTGAAGCCGAAGCCGAAGCCGACGTTATGGTGGAAGTCGAAGCGCCCGCGGCGCCTGCGTCCCGGCCGCTCGCCGAAGCCCGCGCCGCGATGCATTCGCGCCCGCCCGCCGCGCCTGTCGCCGCGCCCCCGGCGCCCGAGCCCGATCCTTCTGAAACCGACGCCATCGTCGCCGCCGCCAAGGCGATGCGCGATCGCTATGCCGTCGGCGCCGCTCCGTCGGCCACCACGCGCACCTGCCTGATCGTCGATGACAGCCGGGTGATCCGCAAGGTCTCCAGCAAGATCGCGATCAGCCTGGGCTATGTCCCGGTCGAAGCCGAGAACGGCGAGGAAGCGCTCGCCCGCTGCAAGAAATCGATGCCCGATCTGGTGCTGACCGACTGGAACATGCCCGAAATGGACGGCATCACCTTCGTCCAGAAACTGCGCAGCATCCCCACGCCCAAGGAGCCGGTGGTGGTGTTCTGCACCTCGAACGGCGAGGCCAAGGACATCCACGACGGCATCGCGGCCGGTGCGGATGATTATATCGTCAAGCCCTTCGATGAGGCGGCCTTGAAGGCAAAGCTGGAGAAGCTGGGGCGGGGGTAAACAACCCCTCGTCGCCCCGTGCTCGACACGGGGCCAGGCTTTTCTTTCTGCAAATCGCGTGTGATAACAGCCGCATGGAACAGGGCGGCTGGCTCTACATCATGGCGAACCGCTATCGCGGCGGGATGTATGTCGGCGTGACGTCCGATGCCATCCGGCGCGTCTACCAGCACCGTAAGGGCGAAGGCTCGCAGCATGTGCGCGACTTCGATAAGCGGCGGCTGGTCTATGTCGAACGCCACGCGACCATCGAGGGCGCGATCGCTCGCGAGAAGCTGGTCAAGAAATGGCGCCGCGAATGGAAGTTCGCGCTGATCGAGGCGGATAATCCCGAATGGGACGATCTATGGGAACAGTGGTTCGCACCTGATCCTGCCGCAAAGTAGCCAAGCCCCGTGTCAAGCACGGGGCGACGAGGGTGGTGAGGTTGCAGCTCCCCCAACGCCGTCACCCCGTGCTCGACACGGGGTTGGGCTTTTCCGCCTGCGTTCGACGACAGCCGCACCCAAGATCAAACCTAGGTTGACGAGGGAAGGCAAGTTTTCACTTTATCCATCGTATGTTATCGTAAACGAATGGATGCAACATGGGACGAGGATGAAGCCGCCAATGTCGCCGCTCGATACTTCGAGCGCGTCACCGCGGATTTGCTCAAGTCCGGCGGTGTTCGGGTCGACAGGGTGCGGCCGCTGCGCCGCAGCCCGGAATTCGCCAGCGCGGTTTATGACAAGCTGGCGATCATTCTCGCCCGCAAATACCATGACGGGGAGTTGGATTACACAACCGCAGACTGGTTCGCCAACCAGTTCGAAGGCGAACTTGTCGACCTCATTGTCGCCATCTGGCCGAAGAAGGATGGACCTTATCCATTCAGATGGTCAGCGGTCTATGAAGCCTTTGATGCAGGCGAGTTCGATCACTTCGGACGATCAACCGACCCCGTGGCCGAATTCACCAAACCGCAGATAGCCGAATTCCTCGCCAAGCACGGCTAACCATCACCGCACCCAATCCAGCCCGATCTCCTCGAACAATTCCTTGTCCTCGGCCCAGTTCTCCAGCACCTTCACGTGCAGGAACAGGTGCACTTTCACGCCGAGCACCTCGCACAATTCCTTGCGCGCGGCCTCGCCGATGGACTTTATCTTCGAGCCACCCTTGCCGAGCACGATTGCGCGCTGGTTGTCGCGGGTGACGACGATCTGCTGGTGGATCTCGATGCTGCCGTCCTTGCGCAGCTCGTATTTCTCGGGCCGCACCGCGCTGTCATAGGGCAGTTCCTCGTGGAGCTGCTGATACAATTGCTCGCGGGTAATTTCGGTGGCGAGCAGGCGTTCGGAGACGTTGGAGACCTGATCCTCGGGATACATCCATTCCGCCTCGGGCATCATGCCCGCAAGCGCGTCCTTCAACTCCGGCACGCCGTCACCGGTCAGCGCGGAAACGAAGTAGATTTCGGCAAAATCGGCCTTGCCGCCCAGTTCCTGCGCCAGCGCCAGCATCGGCTCCTTCTTGGCGCGGTCGACCTTGTTGAGGACGAGGATCTTGCGTTCGGGGCGGCTGGCCAGCGCCTCCAGCAGGGGCTCCAGCTCGTGGCGGCGCTGCTTGATCGGGTCGACCATCAGCAGCACCGCGTCAGCAGCCTCCGCGCCTTCCCACGCCGCGCTCACCATCGCGCGGTCGAGCCGGCGCTTGGGCGCGAAGATGCCGGGGGTGTCGACCAGGATCATCTGCACCGGCACGCCTGCTAATTCGTGCAGCGCAATACCCAGCATCCGCGCGCGGGTGGTCTGCGCCTTGGCGTTGGTGATCGCGACCTTCTGGCCGACCAGCTGGTTCACCAGCGTCGATTTGCCCGCGTTCGGCGCGCCGATCACGGCGATCATCCCGCAGCGGGTGGGGCCAGAGGTGGGGCCAGAGGGGAGGGGAGTTTGTTCGTCCATTATTGTTCCATTCGGGATGTTACCCGTATTGTTCGAGAAATGCCTTGGCGGCGAGCCGTTCGGCCTCGCCCTTGCTGGTGGCTACCGCCTCGGCCGAGCCGACATTGCGGATGGTAACGCGCACGGTGAAGCGCGCCGCGTGATCGGGACCGGAGCGTTCGACCACTTCGTAATGCGGCATGGTGCGGCGGTTGCCCGCGGCCCATTCCTGCAGCGCGCTTTTGGGATGCTTGGCCTTGCCGACATCGCCTTCCAGCTCGCTGGCCCAGAGCCGGTAGATTGCATCGCGCGCGGGATCGAAGCCGTGTTCGATAAAGCAGGCGCCGATCAGCGCCTCCATCACATCGCCCAAAATCTTGTCGCTATCCGCCCCGCCATCATCGCGCGCTTGCTTGCCGAGGCGGATGTGGGCGGGAAGACCGATTTCGCGAGCGATGCGCGCGCAGGTCGCCCCGCTGACGAGGGCGTTGAGGCGCTGCGAAAGCTTGCCTTCCGGCCCGTCGCCCGCGCGGTAGAGCCAGCTCGCAACCGAGAGGCCAAGCACCCGGTCCCCCAGAAATTCGAGCCGCTGGTAATCGGTCGCCCCGCCAGCGCCTGCGCCATTGAAGCTGCCGTGCGTAAGCGCTTCGAGCCACGGGGTCTCGCCATCCACCACAAAGCCCTGCGCGGCGAGCCATTCGCGGGTGGCGGGTTCGAGCCCGCTCACAGCGTGCCGCCGATCCGTGTCCAGCGCGCGGCGCTGAACCACGTCCACGGCTTGATCCATTCGGCGCTGCCATCGGTGGACCACACGAGCACGCCTGCGCGCCCCACCAGCCGGTCTTGCGGCACCAGCCCGACGGCATCGCCCGCGGCCGCCTGCCAGCGGCTGTCGCGCGAATTGTCGCGGTTGTCGCCCATCACAAACATCGTCCCTTCGGGCACGCGCACGGGCGCATAGCTGTCTCCGGTGGTGAGCCCGAAATCGAGCACCTCGTAGCTTTTGCCGCCGGGCAGGGTCTCGCGGAAACGGCGGTAGCGGCAGGCCTCGCGTCCGTCTGCCAGCCGTGTGCTCTCGCCGCCCCATTCGCAGCCGGTATTGGGCGAGAGCGGCAGGAGGAAATCGGCAGTCCGCACCCGCTCCACCAGCGTGCCGTTCAGCACCAACTGCCCGCCGATCACGCCGATGCTGTCACCCGGCAGGGCAATCACCCGCTTGATGTAATCGCGTCCGTCGATCGGGTGCTTGAAGATCACCACATCGCCGCGCTCGGGCGCGCTGGCCAGTAGGCGCCCCTCGGGCAATGGCAGATCGAAGGGCAGCGAATGGCGCGAAAAGCCATAGGGCCACTTGGCAGCGAGCAGGTAATCCCCGTTCATCAGCCGCGGCAGCATGCTCTCCGACGGGATCGAAAAGGGCGAGAACGCCAGTGTGCGCAGCAGCAGCACCGCCACCAGCAGCTTGACAAGGAACCAGGCAAAGCTGCCCCACCCGTCGCTCTGGCGGGCGGTCTCGCCGCCTTCTGTCCGCATCATTGCGGGTTCGAGAGATTGGCTCTTAACATCCATTGCTCCTGCCCTTAGTCGCAGCGGCACATATGCGCAAAGGGGAACGGTGATGAGCGGATCGGGCGAAGCACAGAGCAAGGCGGCACGTAACGCGGCTTGGGCAGGTTTGCGCGCGCTCGCTCCGCAGACGCTCGCGGCACAGTTTGCTGCCGATCCTGCCCGGGTCGAGGCGATGACCCGCCACATTGCCTGGCCGGCTGCCCCCGGAAGCGAAGCCGAAGCGGGGATGCGGATCGACTTTTCCAAAACCCATCTTGGCGAGGCCGAACTCGCTGCCTTCGAGGCGCTGGCCGAGGCTGCCGGGTTTGTCGCTGCGCGCGCGGCGCTGTTCGATGGCGGGATCATCAATGTCACCGAAGGCCGCGCCGCCACCCACGCCGCGCTGCGCGGTAGCGGCACGCCGGCGCAGGTCGATGAGGCCGAGGCGCTGCTCGGCCGAATGGGGATGCTGGTCGAAGCAATCCATGAGGGCGCACTGGGCGAGATCAAGCATTGCATCGCGATCGGGATCGGCGGCTCGGCGCTGGGCCCGGCGCTGGCGATCGACGCGCTGACCCGCGATCAGGCGCTCGTGGATGTCCATGTCGTCTCGAACATTGATGGGCTGGCGCTCGAACAGGCGTTTGCCGCCTGCGATCCGGCAACGACATTGATCGCGCTTGCCTCCAAGACTTTCACCACCATCGAGACCATGACCAACGCCGCCAGCGCCCTGACGTGGCTGGCGGAAAACGGCGTGTCGGATTCCGGCGGGCGGGTGATCGCGCTCACAGCGGCGCCCGACAAGGCGGTCGAATGGGGGGTGGACGAGACCCGCGTGCTGCCCTTCCCTGAAAGCGTGGGCGGGCGCTATTCGCTGTTCTCCTCGATCGGCTTTCCGGTAGCGCTGGCAGTGGGCATGGATGAATTCCGCGCGATGCTGGCCGGGGCCAAGGCGGTCGACGATCACTTCCGCGCCGCCGAAGGCCGCGCCAATGCCCCGCTGCTCGCCGCCTTTGCCGATCAGTATTACACGCGCCTGCGCGGCTGCCAGACCCGCGCGGTGTTCGCCTATGATGAGCGCTTGGCGCTGCTGCCCGACTATCTCCAGCAGCTGGAGATGGAATCGAACGGCAAGCGCGTGACGGTGGATGGCGAGCCGGTCGACGGGCCAACCGCGGCGGTGACATGGGGCGGGGTGGGCACCGACGGGCAGCACGCGGTGTTCCAGCTGCTGCATCAGGGCACGCATCTGATCCCGGTCGATTTCATCGCCAGCATCGAGCCGGGCGACGCGCTCGATCCGGCGCATCACCGCACGCTGCTGATGAACTGCCTTGCCCAAGGCGCGGCACTGATGGCGGGGAAGGCCTCGGACGATCCGGCGCGCGCCTATCCCGGCGACCGGCCGTCGACCACCTTCCTGCTCGATGATTGCGATGCGGCGGCGCTCGGCGCGCTGATCGCGTTCCACGAACAGCGCACCTTTGCCAATGCGGTGCTGATGGGGATCAACCCCTTCGACCAGTTTGGCGTGGAGCTGGGCAAGGCCATCGCCAAGCAGATCGACAGCGGCGAGGGCAGCTTCGATCCAAGCACCATGGCGCTGATGGCAGCCGCCGGGTTGGCGTGATGCCGGTCTGACGCAGGTCTGATGCAGGCGCGCCACACCCGCGCTTGCATCTCGGTGCAGTGGTGCTGGCTATGTTGCAGTAATTCTACAGACTTGTTGCAATTTTGCGCCGTTCGGTAACGAAATGTCTTTTTCCCGCGGGAAGGACGACATTTCGCGTCGAATTGCGCGGCTTGATGCGGAACAATTGCACCCGCGCGGCATCCCTCTATCCTTGCTGACAGATTCGCGTCTTCGCGCGCCTCCACCATCAAGGGCTGCCCATGAAAAATCTGTGTCTGTCTGCTGCCGCCTTGATCGCTCTTGCTTCCGCCCCTGCGGCGTTTGCGAATGACGAGGCGGGCGACGGCACAGCGCGTTCCAAGGTCAAACCGGCGCAGCTGGTCTCCTTTGATGGGCAGCGCGAATTTCTCGCGGCCTCGTCGCGCCTGCGCGTGTGGCGCAAAGAGGTGGGCTACACTCTGTCGGTCGATCAGGCGGGCACGCCGACCACCTGCGAGCTGACCGATCGGTTCCGGATGAACTACGTCAACGACAAGCTGTGCGAGGTCTTGCTCAAGCACCATACATTCGAGCCTGCCCGCGATGCTTCGGGTGAGGCGGTCGAGAGCACCTATGCCGGCCGGCTCAACTATCTGGAAATGCGCGAAAAGGAGTGACAGCGCGGCGCGCTCCATGATAGCCTGCATGCAGTTATTATGCTGAGCAGGGAGTCGCCGATGTCGAGCCTGATTTTCCGCCGCACTGCTATCATCGGAGCAACTGCTGCCGCGCTTGCGCTTGGTGGCCCGCTGGCTGCCAACGAGGTTGATGAGGCGCGGATGCAGGCCGCTGCAACCGCCAGTGCCGAAAGCGATCAGGCCGGAACCCCGCAGCTCAAGTCGATCGATCGCGAGATCCTCTATCGGCGCATGATGCAGCTCGGGATGCTCACGCAGGTGCTCGGCTACAAGCTCAGCGTCGATGCCGAGGGCAAGGCGACCCAGTGCAGCTTCTCGCGCGAATTCAAATCGGCTTACACCACCAAGCGCCTGTGCGCCGCCTTCATCGAGACCACCGCCTTCGAGCCGGCCCGTGATGAAGGCGGCAAAGCGATGGCCGGCACCTATGAAGGCGAGATTGAAATCGCGTCCTTCTTCCAGCCGAGCCGATAAGCAACTGGTGTCTGGAGGGTTTGGCGGTGGCGATCAGTACGCGATGGATCTTGGTGTCGGCGCTGGGCGCGGCGCTCTGCGGGCCAGTTGCGGCTGCGGCCCCTGCGCCTGCTGCGCCCGCTCCGGTGGTTCAGGCACCCACGCCGCCGCAGCTTATCGCCTTTGACGGGCTCAGCGAGCTGACCGGCGTGTCATCGCGCCTCGGGATGCTGGCGCAGCAGCTCGATTACACCATCGAAGTCGGATCGGACGGCACCCCCACCAGCTGCAAGCTCTCGCGCAAGTTCAGAAGTCCGCTGGTGAACAAGCAATTATGCGAGGTTCTGATGCGCCGTTCGCGCTTTGCACCGGCACGCGATGCCTGGGGAACAGCCGTCGGCGGCACCTATACCGGACGCATCACGTTCGACATGTCGATCAAGCCGGACAGATAATCCTTTGACATTTCGGCGCTCAGCCCCCACATGGCGCTCATCGAAGCGCGCTAGCCATGCGTGAAGCGGCGGAAATCTAAAAGCATCCGCCCCGGCCGCACTTCGGTTCTACCCCAAGACTTCCCTTTTCACGCGGGCGGTTTCAACCCCCGCGCCGCGCCCGCAATCCGTTTGGGATTGGCGGAAGCGCGCCGCAGATTATTTGCGAGTTTACTCCACATGACGACTACCTTTGCTGACCTCGGGCTGTCGCAGCCCGTGCTCCAGGCTCTTGACCTCAAGGGCTACACAACTCCCACCCCGATCCAGGAACAGGCGATCCCGGCCGTTCTCAAGGGTCGCGATCTGCTCGGCATCGCCCAGACCGGCACCGGCAAGACCGCCGCTTTCATGCTCCCCAGCATCGACCGCCTGCGCGAAGCCGACAAGCAGATCCCGTTTAAATCTTGCCGTATGCTGGTGCTGGCCCCGACCCGCGAACTCGCGGTGCAAATCGCCGATAGCGCCAAGGATTATGGCGCGCTCGCCGGGCTCAAGGTGCAATGCATCGTCGGCGGCACCTCCGTTGGCAAGGATCGCAACAAGCTGCACCGCGGCACCGACATCCTTGTCGCCACCCCGGGCCGTCTGCTCGATCTGATCGATCAGAAGGCACTGAACCTTGCCGGCATCGAAATTCTGGTGCTCGACGAGGCCGACCAGATGCTCGATCTCGGCTTCATCCACGCACTGCGCAAGATCAAGGATCTCGCCCCCAAGGAGCGCCAGACGCTGTTCTTCAGCGCCACCATGCCCAAGGCGATCAAGGAACTGGTGAGCGGCTTCTGCAACAATCCGGTGCAGGTCTCGGTCACCCCGCAAAGCACGACTGCCGAGCGGATCGACCAATACCTGTTCATGGTGCAGCAGGACGAAAAGCTCAGCTTGCTCGAAATGATCCTCAAGGGCCGTCACGCCATTCCCGGCGCGATGGAACGCGTGCTGATCTTCACCCGCACCAAGCACGGCGCCGACCGCGTGGTGAAGCGGCTGCAGCAGGCGGGCATCGAAAGCAACGCGATCCACGGCAACAAGTCGCAGCCGCAGCGCCAGCGTGCGCTCGACGAGTTCCGCAAGGCCCGCGTGCCGGTGCTGATCGCGACCGATGTGGCCGCGCGCGGGATCGACATTCCGGGCGTCAGCCACGTCATCAATTACGAGCTGCCCAATGTGCCCGAACAATATGTCCACCGCATCGGCCGCACCGCGCGTGCGGGCAAGGACGGGGTGGCGATTGCCTTCTGTGCCGAGGACGAACGCGCATACCTGAAGGATATCCGCAAGGTCACCGGCGCCGAGCTTGACCGCCTTGCGCTGCCCGACAACTTCCGTGCCGTGGTCGAAGGCGAAGGCCCGACCAAGCCTGCTGCGCGCACTCCGATGAAGCGCGTCAACCCGCGCCCGCTCGGCCAGCGCCCGCAAGGCGACCGCAAGCCGCGCGAAGATCAACGGGGTGAACGTCGACCTGAGGGTGATCGCCGTCCGCAGCAGGGTGAACGTCGTCCTGAAGGCGAGCGTCGTCCGCAGCAAGCCGCGCGTCCCGAAGGCGAGCGTCGCCCTGAGGGTGATCGCCGCGCTCCGCGTCCGGCCGGTAATGGCGGCGGCCAGCGTCACCCCGGTGGCGGTGGTGGTCGTCCCGCAGGCAATGGTGGCGGCGGTGGCGGCGGTGATCGCGGACGCGGTCGTGGTCGCCCCGGCGGCGGCGGTGGCCGTCCGCGCTCAGCTAGCGCCTGATCGGAAATTGGGGGCCATGCGCCCCCATTTCTTTGTCCGGAATGGAGATTTCCACGCCCTGATGGTTGCTGCCATCGGGGCGTTCGCCCATATGCGCTGCGTCTCAAGCGGGAGCAGCCCATGGCCGACCAATACGATTTTGACCTCTTTACCATCGGCGCCGGATCGGGCGGGGTGCGCGCCAGCCGCGTTGCCGCAGCCCACGGGGCGCGGGTTGCGGTGGCGGAGGAATACCGGGTCGGCGGCACCTGCGTGATCCGTGGCTGCGTGCCCAAGAAGATGCTCGTCTACGGCGCGCATTTCGCCGAGGACCTGGTCGATGCCGAGCATTTCGGCTGGACGATCGAGGGCAAGAGCTTTGACTGGATTGCCCTGCGCGATTCCGTGCAGAAAGACGTCTCCCGGCTCGAAGGCCTCTATGGCGAGACGCTCAGCAACCACAAGGTGACCGTGTTCCACGAACGCGCCACGATCACCGGCCCGCACCAGATCACCCTGGCGAGTGGCAAGGTCGTCACCGCGGGCCATATCCTGATCGCCACCGGTGCGCGCCCGCTGATTCCCGATTTTCCGGGCAACGAGCATGTCATCACCTCGAACGAGGCGTTCCATCTCGATACCTTGCCGCGCCGCATTCTGATTGCCGGGGGCGGCTATATTGCCAACGAGTTTGCCGGCATCTTCAACGAATTCGGCTGCAAGGTTACGATCGCCAACCGCTCCGATACGATCCTGCGCGGTTATGACGCGAGCGTGCGCGACCGGCTGCTGCAAATCTCGATGGTCAAGGGCATCGAATTCCTGTTCCACGCTGAATTCGAAAGCGTCGAGAAGCAGGCGGACGGCACGCTGCTGGTCAAGCTGACCGGGCAGGAGCCGCGCGAATTTGACGCTGTGATGGTGGCAACCGGGCGCGTGCCCAACGTCGAAGGGCTGGGGCTGGAGACGCTCGGCATCGAAGTCGGCAAGAAGGGCGAGATCGTGGTCGATGCCTTCAGCCGCACCAATGTCGATTATGTCTATGCTGTGGGCGATGTGACCGACCGGGTGCAGCTGACCCCGGTGGCGATCCGCGAAGGGCAGGCCTTTGCCGACAGCGTTTTCGGCGGGGTGGAGCCCTATGCGGTCGACCATTCCTGCGTGCCGAGCGCGGTGTTCAGCCATCCGCCGATCGCAGCGGTCGGCATGACCGAGAGCGAGGCGCGCAACAGTCTCGGCAACATTAAGGTCTATCAGTCGGATTTCCGCCCGATGAAGAATGTCGTGGCGGGCCGCAACGAGCGCAGTCTCTACAAGATGATCGTCGATGCCGCGAACGACCGGATTGTCGGCATCCACATGATCGGCCCCGAAGCGCCCGAGATCATGCAGGCGGCCGCAATTGCGGTAAAGGCAGGGCTGACCAAGGCTGATTTTGACGCCACGGTTGCGATCCACCCGACGATGGCCGAAGAACTGGTGCTGTTCAAATAGCGCTGGGGCGCCGCCAAGGGGGAAATGCGATGAACGTGAACGGCAAGACGGTGCTGCTGACCGGCGGCAGTGCTGGGATCGGGCGCGAGATTGCACGCCAGCTCAAGGCCAAGGGCGCAAATGTGATCCTCACCGGCCGCGATCGGGCGCGGCTGGAAGCGATGCAGGCCGAGGGCTTCGAGGTGCTCGCCGCCGATCTCTCGCACGCGGGCGGCGTGGATGCGCTGGTGGCGGCGCTGGGTGATCGGGCGATCGACATCCTCATCAACAATGCCGGGCTGGGCGTGCCGCATGATGTGCGAAATAGCCTGCCCGATCCCGACGACGCCGACGGCTGCCTTTACGCCAATCTCTCCGCGCCAATCCGGCTGATTACCGCGCTGTTGCCGCGTCTTCGTGCCCGTCCGCAGGCGGCGATCATCAATGTCACCAGCGGGTTGGCGATTGCGCCCAACACCGCAAGCTCGGTCTATTGTGCGAGCAAGGCGGGTTTGCGCAGCTACACCATGGCCCTGCGCGCGCAGCTGGCAGATGAGCCGATCCAGGTGATCGAGGCGCTGCCGCCGGTGGTCGACACCCAGATGACGGCCGACCGCGCAACCTCCAAGATGCCTCCGCAGGAATGCGCGCGCCAGATCATCGCTGCGCTGGAAAAGGGCCAGCCGGAAGCCAATGTCGGCATGGTGAAGCTGCTGCGCGCGGTCTATTCGATTTCGCCAGCGCTGGCGCGCAGCGTGATGCGGCGGTTCTAGGCGCCGAGGCGGGCGGGGGCGAAGTCCTCCGGCCCGAGGCCCGCTGCCGCGCAATCTGCGGGGAAAGGCAGGCCGAGCGTCGCCGCCTCCGCAATCCGCGAGAGGGCAGGGGCGGTCTGGAAGCCAGCACCGCCTTGCCCTGCACACCACACGAACCCCGGCGCGTCTGCCGCATGGCCGATCACCGGCAATTCGTCGGGTGCGAAGCTGCGGAGGCCTGCCCAGCTGTGGGTGATGCGGCGGATGGGGAGGGTGGTCGCCTGCTCCACGCGGTCAGCCGCGATGGCGATGTCCAATTCCTCAGGCGCGGCATCGCAAGGCTCGGAATTGGTCTGATCCATAGACGAGGCGAGCAATTGCCCGCGGCCTTCGGGCAGCAGGTAGAAGCCTTCGCCCACGGTCTTGGTGAAAGGCCACGCCCGCACATCCTCACCCTCGGGCGCGGCGAAGCTGATGACGGTGCGGCGGCGTGGTTCGAGCCCGATCGGCGTGACCCCCGCCATCCGCGCCACTTCGTCCGCCCATGCGCCTGCCGCATTGACCAGCAGCGGCGCGCCGTGCCGCGTGCCATCTGCGCGGACCGCGACCCATCGGCCGCCCTCATGCCCGATCATGGCCACGCGCGCCTCCGGGATCACGGCGCCGCGATTGGCGCGGATCCGCGCCGCATGGGCCTGCAGCATCGCGTTGGTATCGAGCTTCAATGATCCGTGATCGATCAGCGCGGCGGCGCAGGCTTCGGGCTTCAAGGCGGGCATCAGCGTCAGTGCCTCTTGCGGGCCGATCCGTGCGACATCGCAGCCATAGCGCCGGTGCACATCCTCCAGCGCATCAAGCGCCGTAATCTGGTCCGCCGAAGCAATGTGCAGCGCCGGATGCACGCTGCCATGCGCGGCGAGGTCCGCCATGGAAAGCGCCGTCAGGTGACGCACCGGTTCATTGCCGAGGCCGTAATGCGCAAAGGCCACCGAGCGGCCCGAGGCATGGTAACCGCAAGCGCTCTCGCCTTCCAGCACCGTAACGATTGCGCGCCCGGACAACTGCGCCGCTACCGAGAGTCCCGCGATCCCGCCGCCGATCACCAAAACGTCAGAGACAAACATCGCGGCCATCCTTCCGATCATCCCGCCACTTTTGCCACGTTGACGCTGGCGGCACGCTAAGGCAACGCGTTTGCCAACAAGAACCACAACAGGGGATCCACCGCGTGTCCGCCAATATCGCCGAAATGGAACGCCGCCGCGAAGCCGCCCGCATGGGTGGCGGCCAGAAGCGCATCGACGCCCAGCACGCCAAGGGCAAACTGACCGCGCGCGAACGGCTCGACGTGCTGCTGGACGAAGGCAGCTTCGAAGAGCTCGATGCCTATGTCGAACACGACTGCATCGATTTCGGGATGGAGACGCAGAAAATCCCCGGCGACGGGGTGGTGACCGGCAGCGGCACGATCAATGGTCGCCTCGTTTACGTGTTCAGCCAGGATTTCACCGTGTTCGGCGGCTCGCTGTCAAAGCGCCATGCCGAGAAGATCTGCAAGGTGATGGACACCGCGCTGAAGGTCGGCGCGCCGGTGATCGGCCTCAACGATTCGGGCGGCGCGCGCATTCAGGAGGGCGTGGCGAGCCTCGGCGGCTATGCCGAGGTGTTCCAGCGCAATGTGCTAGCCAGCGGCGTGGTGCCGCAGATCAGCCTGATCATGGGGCCGTGCGCGGGCGGGGCGGTGTATTCGCCCGCCATGACCGACTTCATCTTCATGGTGAAGGACAGCTCCTACATGTTCGTCACCGGCCCCGAAGTGGTGAAGACCGTCACAAACGAGGTCGTGACGCAGGAAGAGCTGGGCGGGGCGATCACGCACACCACCAAGACCAGCGTTGCCGATCTCGCCTACGAGAACGATGTCGAGGCGCTGCTGGCGACCCGGCGTTTTGTCGATTTCCTGCCGCTGTCGAACCGCGACGAAGCCCCGGTGCTGCCCGTCATTGATCCGTGGGACCGGCTGGAGGAAAGCCTCGATACGCTGATCCCCGACAATGCCAACCAGCCCTATGACATGCACGAAGTCATCACCAAGGTGCTGGACGAAGGCGATTTCTTCGAGATCCAGCCGGCCCACGCGGGCAATATCCTGTGCGGCTTCGGCCGCGTGGAAGGCCGCACCGTGGGCGTGGTGGCGAACCAGCCGATGGTGCTGGCGGGCTGCCTCGACATCAATTCGTCCAAGAAAGCCGCGCGCTTCGTGCGGTTCTGCGATGCCTTCGAAATTCCGATCCTGACCTTTGTGGACGTCCCCGGCTTCCTCCCGGGCACCGCGCAGGAACTGGGCGGGATCATCAAGCACGGCGCCAAACTGCTGTTCGCCTATGCCGAGGCGACCGTGCCCAAGATCACCGTCATCACCCGCAAGGCTTACGGCGGGGCCTATGACGTGATGGCCTCCAAGCACCTGCGCGGCGATTTGAACTACGCCTGGCCCACCGCCGAGATCGCGGTGATGGGCGCAAAGGGCGCGGTGGAGATCATCTTCCGGCAGGAAAAGGACGACCCCGCCAAGATCGCCGAGCGCACCAAGGAATACGAAGACCGCTTCGCCAATCCGTTTGTGGCCGCCTCGCGCGGGTACATCGACGAGGTGATCCACCCGCACTCGACCCGCCGCCGGATCGCGCTGGGGCTACGCAAGCTGCGGACGAAGCAGTTGGAGAACCCGTGGAAGAAGCATGACAATATTCCGCTGTGAGGTGATGGATGGTCGCGCCAGAAGTCATCATTGATGAACTTAAGCGGGTGGCTTCTGAATTGGGCCGAACGCCCGGAAGGCATGCGTTCGAGGCTCATACAGGCATCCGTGAGTCTGACTGGCTCGGGATACATTGGGCCAGATGGAATGATGTGGTTCGCGCTGCGGGCCTTTCAGAAAATGCGATGAACGGCAAATACGACGAGGAGAGGCTTCTAGAGCAACTCTATGAAGTTTGCCAAAGTCTTGGACATTTTCCGACCACTCCGGAACTGAAGATATATTGTCGCGGAAGGCCTGATTTCGCATCGAAGAACACATTCGCGAATGCCTTCGGTTCGAAAGATCAGATGATCTCGCGTTTGCGCGATTGGATGGTAGTTAATCGACCGGATGACCCACTAATTGCCAAATTCGAAGTGACCAAGGCACGCGAGCCTTCCGAGGGTGAAGGGCAGGCGAAATACGGTTGGGTTTATCTTCTTCGGTCGGGGTTGCACTACAAGATTGGCAGGTCTGATGAACTTGAGCGGCGTGTGAAACAGATATCCATTGCGCTACCTGAAAAGGTGGAAATGGAGCACGCGATTGAGACTGATGATCCCGCAGGGATCGAAGCATACTGGCATAAGCGATTTGCGGACAAGCGAATGAACGGCGAGTGGTTCAAGCTCGACAAGGTTGACGTAAAGGCTTTCAAACGCAGGAAATTTCAATGAAACTCGGCCGTCTCAATCACATCGGGGTCGCCACGCCCTCCATCGCCGATAGCATCGCGTTCTACCGCGACGTCATGGGCGCGACGAAAATCCACACGCCGTTCGACCTTGAGGAACAGGGCGTGAAGGTCTGCTTCGTCGACACCCCCGGTGCGGACGGGGCGATGAACGGCACCCAGATCGAGCTGATCGAGCCGCTGGGGGAAAACTCCACGCTCGCAGGCTTCCTCGCCAAGAACCCGCTCGGCGGTCAGCATCACCTGTGTTTCGAAGTGCCCGACATCGCCGAGGCGCGCTCCGAATTCGAAGCGCTCGGCAAGCGCATCCTAGGCCCCACCCGCATCGGCGCGCACGGCACCCCTATCTTTTTCGTCCATCCCAAGGACATGGGCGGCATGCTTACCGAGATCATGGAGACCCCGCGCGAGGAAGCGCACTGGTCGAACTGAATTAATTCGTCTCCCCGGACTTGATCCGGGGTCCCGCTTCCTTTCGTCACATCGACCAAAGATAGCGGGATCCCGGCTCGGGGGCCGGGATGACGTGAGAGAGAGGTTAGAAAAATGTCCTACGAAACCATCCGCGTCGACCGTGACGGCCCGCTGCTCACCATCACGCTCAACCGTCCCGAGCGCCTCAACGCCATGCCGCCGCAGATGGCGGACGAGCTGGGACAGGCGTTCTATGACCTCGGTGACGCACGCGCGGTACTGATCACGGGCGAGGGCAAGGGCTTCTGCTCGGGCGCGGACCTATCGGCGCGCGGCAGCGGCTCGGCGCTGGGCGGCAAGGGCGGCAGCCACGAGGCGCTCAACAACCACTACAACCCGGCCGTCAGCCAGCTGATCCGCGCCAACGTGCCGGTGATCTGCGCGGTTAATGGCCCGGCGGCGGGTGTGGGGTGCTCGCTGGCCTTGGCAGCGGATTTCACCATCGCCGCCAAGAGCGCCTATTTCCTTCAGGCCTTCGTCAATATCGGTCTAGTGCCCGATGGTGGCTCGACCTGGCTGCTCGCCCGCGCCATCGGCCGCGCGCGCGCCACCCGCATGATGATGCTGGGCGAGAAAATCTCGGCAAGCCAAGCCGAGGAATGGGGCCTGATCTACAAGTGCGTCGATGATGCCGACCTGATGACCGAGGCGCGCGCGCTGGCGGAGAAGCTGGCGAATGGCCCGACGCTGGCCTACGCCCATATGAAGCGCAACATCGCTACCGCTCTCGACGGTTCGCTCCAGCAGGTGCTGCTCGCCGAAGCCGAGGCGCAGCACATCGCCGGCCGCACCAAGGACGCGATGGAGGGCGGCATGGCCTTCCTCCAGAAGCGCAAGGCCGAGTTTAAGGGGGAGTAAGCCTTCCTTCCCCGCTCGGGCTGAGCCTGTCGAAGCCCTGCATTTCTTCTTCCGAACTTGCGCCTAAAGAAGGACAACCCTTCGACAGGCTCAGGGCGAACGGATATGGTATCTGACATGACCCAAAAACCCACCCTCGAAGACTGGAACGCCCTCGCTGCCAAGGAAGTGCGCGGGCGCGATCTCACCCGGCACACGCCGGAAGGTTTCGCGATCAAGCCGCTCTATACGGCCGAGGATCACGCGGATTTCAATCCCGGCCTCCCCGGCTTTGCGCCCTTCACGCGCGGGGTGAAGGCCTCGATGTATGCGGGCCGTCCGTGGACCATCCGGCAATATGCGGGCTTCTCCACCGCAGAAGAATCGAACGCCTTCTACCGTCGCAACCTCGCGATGGGGCAGAAGGGGCTGTCGGTCGCCTTCGATCTCGCCACCCACCGGGGTTACGACAGCGACCACCCGCGCGTGGTCGGCGATGTCGGCAAGGCGGGCGTGGCGATCGATACGGTTGCGGATATGCAGATCCTGTTCGACCAGATCCCGCTCGATACCATGAGCGTGTCGATGACGATGAACGGCGCGGTGATCCCGGTGCTGGCCTTCTTCATCGTCGCGGCGGAGCGTCAGGGCGTGTCGCAGGACAAGCTGGAAGGCACGATCCAGAACGACATCCTCAAGGAGTTCATGGTCCGCAACACCTATATCTACCCGCCCGAGCCATCGATGCGGATTATCTCGGACATCATCGCATATACCTCGGCCAACATGCCGAAATTCAACTCGATTTCGATCTCGGGCTACCACATGCACGAAGCCGGGGCGACGGCGGTGCAGGAACTCGCCTTCACCATCGCTGATGGCAAAGAATATGCGAGCCGCGCGATGGCGGCGGGGCTGGATATCGACGCCTTCGCCGGCCGCCTCAGCTTCTTCTTCGGTATCGGCATGAACTTCTTCATGGAGATCGCCAAGCTGCGCGCCGCGCGGACGCTGTGGTACAAGGTTATGGACGATCTGGGGGCGAAGGACGAACGCTCCAAGATGCTGCGCACGCACTGCCAGACGAGCGGCGTCTCGCTGCAGGAGCAGGACCCGTACAACAACGTTATTCGCACCACGGTGGAAGCGATGGCGGCGGTGCTGGGCGGGACGCAGTCGCTCCACACCAATGCTTTGGATGAAGCCATCGCGCTCCCCACCGATTTCAGCGCCCGCATTGCCCGCAACACCCAGCTGGTGCTGCAAGAGGAAAGCGGCATCTGCAACGTCGTCGATCCGCTCGGCGGCTCGCACTACATCGAGGCGCTGACCGCGACGCTGGTGGCCGAAGCCGAGGCGATGATGGCCGAGGTCGACGCGGCGGGCGGCATGACCGCCTATGTCGCTACCGGCGCGCCCAAGGCTGCGATCGAGCGCGCGGCAGCGGAAAAGCAGACCAAGGTCGACAAGGGCGAGACGGTGATCGTCGGGGTCAACAAGTACCGCAAGGATGCCGAGGACGCGCTGGAGACCCTTGAGGTCGATAACCAGATGGTCCGCACCGGCCAGATCGCCCGCCTCGCCAAGGTGCGCGAAGGGCGCGACGAGGCGGCGTGCCGCGCGGCGCTCGCGGCGCTGACGGCGGGGGCGCGGGTTAACCCTGCCACGCACCGTCAGGCACTCCTGACCGGCCGCGACGAGCGTGACATCCCGCTGCCGCCCTCGAAACTCGCCGAGCTGGAGAAGCTCGCCGATGTGAACCTGCTCGCGCTGGCGGTCGAGGCTGCGCGCCATGACGCGACGCTGGGCGAGATTTCCTCGGCCATGGAAGAGGTGTTCGGCCGCCACGATGCCACGCCTGCGCCGGTCAGCGGGGTCTATGCGAGCGCCTATGAATTCGACCGCCGCTGGGCGCAGGTGACCGATGGCGTCGAAGCCGTGGGCCGCCGCTTGGGCCGCGCGCCGCGCATCATGATCGCCAAGATGGGCCAGGACGGCCACGACCGCGGCGCGAATGTGATCGCCTCGGCGTTCTCCGACATGGGCTTCGATGTGGTCAGCGGCCCGCTGTTCCAGACGCCTGAGGAAAGCGCTGCGATGGCTTTGGCGAAGGACGTCGACGTGGTCGGCGCGTCGAGCCTTGCGGCGGGGCACAAGACGCTGATCCCCGAACTGATCCGGCTCCTTCGCGAAGCCGGTCGCGGCGATATCAAGGTGACGGCAGGCGGCGTGATCCCGCCGCAGGACTACGACTACCTGCGCGAGGCGGGGGTGCAGGGGATCTATGGCCCGGGCTCCAACGTGGTGGAATGCGCGGCGGATATTCTGGTGCTGCTCGGCCACAACATGCCCCCCTTGGGCGAGGGGCTGGACGAGGCGGCGGAGTGATCAGTCTGTTGGCTCTGGCACTCGTCGCGGGCGATCCTCAACCGGACATTGTGCCTGGTTGCGAGCCAGATGCGCCGATCCGCGATCCTGCTGTGTGCAAGCCACTTTATGACGACGGCACCTACGTGATCCAGAATGTGGAGAGTGTGGCCGTCGGCACGAAAGAAGAGATGAAGCGCGTCCGTGAGATGACGAGGCATTGCGAACTCGCCAACCGGATCGATGGTGTTGGTGCAGTCGATGTCTCGGTCTATGACATTGTAAATGCAGACACGGTTTCAAGAGCTTGCGTGATAGGATGGATAAATGAGAATGCGCCCAACCTTGCGTTCTCAGAAGAAAAGTACAAGCAGAGGCTCAAAGACGCACCCCTGCTTGAAGACTGAGATCATTCTAATGACCCACCCCCGCACCGACTGGACCCGCGCCGAAATCGCAGCGCTCTTCGACCTGCCCTTCACCGAGCTGCTGTTTCAGGCCGCCACCGTCCACCGCGCATACCACCCGCCGACGCAGGTGCAGCTGTGCACCCTGCTCAGCATCAAGACCGGCGGGTGCCCCGAGGATTGCGGCTATTGCTCGCAGTCGGTCCACGCCGATAGCGGCGTCGAGGCCACCAAGCTGATGGACGTGCAGGCGGTGCTCCAGCGCGCGGCGCAGGCCAAGGATGCAGGCTCGCAGCGGTTCTGCATGGGCGCGGCGTGGCGCAATCCCAAGGACCGCGACATGCCCGCGATCGTCGAGATCGTGAAGGGCGTGCGCAGCATGGGCCTCGAGACCTGCATGACGCTGGGAATGCTCGAACCGCATCAGGCCGAGATGCTGGCCGAGGCGGGCCTCGACTACTACAACCACAATATCGACAGCTCGCCCGAATATTACGAGCGGGTGATCTCGACCCGCGATTTCCAGTGCCGTCTTGATACCCTCGATCACGTGCGCAAGGCGGGGATCAATGTGTGCAGCGGCGGGATCGTCGGCATGGGCGAGACGCGCGAGGATCGGGTGGGGTTCATCCACACCCTCGCCACCCTGCCGCAGCACCCGGAGAGCGTGCCGGTCAATGCGCTGGTGCCGGTCAAGGGAACGGTGCTGGGCAATATGCTGGCCGACACGCCGCTCGCCAAGATCGACGATATCGAGTTCGTGCGCACGGTCGCGGTCGCGCGCATCACCATGCCGCGCTCGATGGTGCGGCTCTCGGCGGGGCGTGAGTCGATGAGCGAGGCGACCCAGGCGCTGTGCTTCCTCGCGGGCGCGAATTCGATCTTCACCGGCGACAAACTGCTGACCGCGCCCAACGCGGGTGACGACAAGGACGGCGCGCTGTTCGCCAAGCTGGGCCTCACGGCGCTCAAGGGCGAGGAGCCTGCGCGGGCTTGCAAATCGGCAGTGCCGGCGGAATGATCGGCTTCCTCGCCGCAGCGGCCCTCGCAGCGGCTCCCGCGCCCGAGCCGCAGCCGCTCACCATCGGCGAAACCGTGGTGCTGGAGGCGCTGGGGGCCGAGCGCAGCGTGAACATCATCCTGCCGCCCGATTACGCCGCCGAGCCGGACAAGCGCTGGCCGGTGATCTACATGCTCGACGGCGCGATGAAGCAGGACCTGATGATGGGCGCAGGCCTGATGCGTTGGGGCGCGCTGTGGGGGCGCAGCAAGGACGCGATCATCGTCGGGATCGAGACCAAGGACCGCCAGCGCGAATTGCTCCCGCCCACCTTTGATGCAGCCGAACGCGCAAAATACCCCACCGCTGGCGAGGGCGCGACTTTCCGCGCGTGGATCGCAGGCTCCGTCAAGCCGATGATCGAGGCGCGCTATCGCCACGATGGCACCGCGTTCCTCGTCGGCGAGAGCGCGGCGGGGCATTTCGTGGTCGAGACCTGGGCGGTCACCCCCGGCCTGTTCACCGGCTACGCGGCGATTTCGCCGAGCTTGCAATGGGACGGTGAAAGGCTGTCGCACTGGTTGGCGAGCACGACCGGTGATTACCGGACCACCGTGCGTCCGCCGCTCTACCTCAGCCTCGCGGACGAGGGCGGGGCGACCGAGACGGGGATGGAACGGCTGCTGGGAATGCTGCCCAAGGATCAGCCCTACTGCTTCTCCGACCGCCGCACCCAATTGCGCCACGCCACGAGCCTCCACGGCCTGCTTCCCGAGGCGCTGCAGTATCTCGTGCCGACCGAGGCCGACTGGCTGGAGGAATTCGGGATGGTGCTGCGCTGCGAGAAGCGGGGCGGCTGAATGAGCCTCGGCTTCTCGGTCGACGCGCTGCTGCCCAAGGCGCGCGGGGGCGGGCAGCTCAGAATGGGGCTGGTGAAGCTCGAGGAGCGCGACTGGCTCCAGCCGCTGCCTGACTTGGCGGCGCGGGAGGAAGGCTTCACCGACTGGCCCGAAGGTGTGCAACTCACGCCCGAGGTGGACGCACCGGGCCGCGAACTTGCGGCGATGCTGAGCGTCCCTGGCGCGCTGCCGGAAGCCGCGCTCGCCGCCCACGAAGACCTGTGCCTGCTCACCAAACGCGAGGGCGAGGACGTCTATCGTCTGATAGGCGCAGCCGTCGCGTGGCCCTCCGACTGGCACCCGTCCGAGAAGCTCGGACTTCCCCTGCGTGCGCTCCATGCTCCCATCGCAGGTTATGAGGAACAACTCGCCACCGGGGTCGATCGCTTCATGGAGACGCTGCGACCCGGCCCGGTCTACGCCCGCTGCAACTGGTTCATCGCGGCCACCGGAGAGCGCCGCTGGCTCCCCGACAAGCCGCCGCAGGAAGCCTTCGCACATGTCACCCCGGAGAACGCTGGGAGCACGCTGTTCGTGCGCTCCGAACGCCAGACGCTCCGGCGGCTCCCGCAGACAGGCGCGATCCTGTTCACCATCGGGATTTACGTTGAACCGCTCGGCAAGCTCTCCCCCGCCAACATCGCCATGCTTGGCCGCGCGGTGCAAAGCCTGCTCAATGGTGAGGGTGACCGCAGGGGCGCGCCCGCCTATGCTGACAGCCTGATTGCCTACGCGCAAAGGAACGCCGCATGATCGCCTTGCTCGTCCTCCCGCTGCTGTTGCAAGCCGCCCCCACTCCGGAAGTGCCGCCCGTGCCCAGCTGGAATTGTGCCGATCCGCAGGTGCAGCAGGAAATGAACTGGTGTGCCGGGCAGGACTACGCATCCGCCGATGCCGAGCTGAATGCCCAGTGGAAAATCACCGCATCCATCATGAAGGAGCGTGACGCGGGGATGGAAGCTGATTTTGGCCCGATCAACCCTGTAACCCCGCGCGAGGATACGGCGGCGCGGATGGCGTATACGGGCCACTTCCAGACCTTGCTGGAGGCGCAGCGCGCATGGCTGGTTTACCGCGATGCACAGTGCCGGTTGGAGGGGTACAGCTTTCTCGGCGGGTCAGCGCAGCCGATGATCGTGGCCGGATGTCTCGCCACGCTCACCCGCCAGCGAACACAGGAATTGCGCGATCTCGCCGAAGTCCTCGGCTGAAGGCGCAAATCCGCTAGCTTGCAGCCAGCGCAAACCCTCGGCATAGCCCGACGATAAGATAACGCGTTCCTACGAGAGGTTGTCCGCCTTGTTCTCGAAAATCCTGATTGCCAATCGCGGCGAAATCGCCTGCCGGGTTATCACCACTGCTCGCAAGATGGGGATCAAGACCGTTGCGGTCTATTCCGATGCTGACGCCCGCGCGCCCTTCGTCGCCATGGCCGATGAGGCGGTGCATATCGGGCCTTCGCCTGCGGCCGAATCCTACCTGATCGCTGACAAGATCATCGCTGCCTGCAAGCAGACCGGCGCGGAAGCGGTCCACCCCGGCTATGGCTTCCTGTCCGAACGCACCTCCTTTGCCGAGGCGCTGGCCAAAGAGAACATCGCTTTCATCGGCCCGCCGGTTGGAGCAATCGCGGCGATGGGCGACAAGATTGAATCGAAGAAGCTCGCCATGCAGGCGGGCGTCAATGTCGTCCCCGGTTTCGTTGGCGAGATCGAGGATACCGAGCACGCGGTGCGTATCTCCAACGAGATCGGCTATCCGGTGATGATGAAGGCGTCGGCAGGAGGCGGGGGCAAGGGGATGCGCCTCGCCTATTCCGAGGCAGACGTGCGCGAAGGCTTTGAAAGCGTGAAGCGCGAGGGGCTGAATTCCTTCGGCGATGACCGGGTGTTTATCGAGAAGTTCATCCTCAACCCGCGCCACATCGAAATCCAGATCCTCGGCGATCAGCACGGCAATATCCTCTATCTGAACGAGCGCGAATGTTCGATCCAGCGCCGCCACCAGAAGGTGGTCGAAGAAGCGCCGTCGCCTTTCGTGACGCCCAAGATGCGCAAGGCGATGGGTGAGCAATGCGTCGCTCTGAGCCGCGCGGTGGGATATTACAGCGCGGGCACGGTCGAGCTGATTGTCTCGGGCGCGGACCCGACGGGGGAGAGCTTCTACTTCCTCGAAATGAACACCCGCCTGCAGGTGGAACACCCTGTCACGGAAGCGATCACGGGTATCGATCTGGTTGAACAGATGATCCGCGTCGCGGCGGGCGAAAGGCTCGCCATGACGCAGGACGATATCGGGATTGACGGCTGGGCTATCGAAAACCGCGTCTATGCTGAAGACCCCTATCGCGGCTTCCTGCCCTCGACCGGGCGACTAGTGCATTACAGCCCGCCTCTGGCTAGCTGGCAGGAAGACGAGACAGTCGCTGGCAAGGCGCGGCGCGGGGTCGCGCGCGGCGCTGGCTCGGTGCGGGTTGACGATGGGGTGTATGAAGGCGGCGAGGTGTCGCGCTTCTACGATCCGATGATCGCCAAGCTCATCACCTGGGCCCCGACCCGCGACGAAGCGGCCGACCTGCAGATCGAGGCGCTCGACAATTTCCGCATCAAGGGGCTCGGCCACAACGTCGATTTCCTCAGCGCGATCATGCAGCACCCGCGCTTCCGCTCGGGCGAGCTGACGACGGGTTTCATCGCCGAGGAATATCCCGATGGCTTCCACGGAGCGGCGACCTCCGATGATCTCCGCCGCGTTCTTGCCGCGGTGTGTGCGGGCAATGAATTCACGTTGCAGAGCCGCGCGCGGCGGATTTCGGGTCAGCTTGACGGGCCGCTGCCGGTGACCAGCGAATGGCTGGTGAAGATCGGCGATGCACGCCATGAAGTGGTGCTGGGCGATGGCCATGCGATGGTCGACGGGGTGCGGGTCGAAGGAACCTGCGATTGGCGGCCGGGCATGGCGCAGGCCACCGCAACGGCCAAGCTGGGCGAGGGTGAGGAACTGCGCCTCGGCCTGATTGTCGAGCGGATCGGCAACCAGTGGAAGATGACGACCCGCGGCGCGGCGCATACGGCGCTGGCCTTGCCGCTGCGGCTGGCGCGGCATGAGAGTTTGATGCTCGAAAAGATCCCGCCCGATCTTTCGCGCTTCCTCATCTGCCCGATGCCCGGGATGCTGGTGAAGCTTCACGTCGCCGAGGGCGAAACCGTGCAGCCGGGCCAGCCGCTCGCCACGGTCGAGGCGATGAAGATGGAAAACATCCTGCGCGCCGAAAAGGAAGGCGTGATCGCCAAGATCAACGCCGCCGAAGGCGAAAGCCTGGCGGTCGACGCGGTGATCCTCGAGCTGGAGTGACGCGAGGCGAGATCAAGGCTGTGATCGCGGCCTTGATCCATTTTTGGCCGAGGTTGTGCACGGTCTATCCCGTGGTTGACGCGGTTAGTTAACATGGAAACTTTGCGTCAACCGGAAATCTTTCTTCGCATTGCAGCAATCTCGTTGCGCAGACTGTTGTAGGTTTGCGCCAGACTGATGTTTTTCTACGCGAAATGTGCGCATTGGCTGTCTTACAGGCGCCGAATGAGGGACATTCTCTCTGCCGAGTCGCGGTATTCTCCGGGCACGGGATTAAATCTGGGTGGGAGGATTTGATCATGGCGCATACGGGTACCGGCTTCTTCGATCGTAAGGGCCACTTCTTCAAATCGGCGCGCGATGCGACGGTGAGCGATCTGGCGGCTCTGCTCGGCCAGATCGGCGAGGGCGAAAGCCTTGCTCCGGGCATCGCCTATATGCTGCTCGAACGCCGCATCGAGATCGAACGCCTGTTCGCCGAGCATGACAAGATGCTCGCCGAGGAAGCGGCGATGAAGGCGGCGCGGGAAGTCGAAACCCCCGATAACGTCTCCAAACTCCCGAGCAGCCGCCCGGCGGGTTGAACGCTGTGATTTAGCCCCGGCTTAGACCAGTTGCAGATGCAGGCACTGATTGAAGTGGGTGAGCCGATAGTCGGCGAAGGCCGCGCCATTGACGAAGCCTCGGTTGCGATAGAGAGCCAGCGCCGGTTCGAATGCGGGGCCGCTTCCGGTCTCGAGGCTAAGCACCGATAACCCCTCGGCCCGCGCATGATCGATGATTACATCGAGTAATGATGCTGCCAGCCCGCGGCGCAGGAAATCGGGGTGGGTCCGCATCGACTTTATCTCGCCGCGCGCATCATCAAGCCGCTTCATTGCGCCGATCGCGGCAACCTGCCCTTCGACATGGGCAGCCCAAAGGGTGACATCGGGATGCGCCAGCCCTGACAGATCGAGCGCGAAGCTATGCCCGGGCGGGGAGCCGTCGATCATTGCGCGCTGGTGAAATTCTATCAGTTCGCGCACCCCGGGATCGGCCAGGTCGGCGATGGCGATCATCATCCCGCCAGCTCGCCATCGAGAAAGGCCGCGATATCAGTCAGATCGACGTCGCGCGCCACGTAAGCCTCGCCCAGGGCGCGCAGTAGCAGGAAGGGCAGGGTGGTGCTTTCCGCCTTCTTGTCGTGGCGCATATGCTGCACCAGACGGGCCCCGTCGCAGGTGAGGCTCAGCGCTGAAAGGCTGGCGGGCAGCCCGGCGGCACCAATCGCCTGTGTAGCCCGCGCGGCATCCTCGGCAGAAATCTCCCCGCGTCGCGCCGAGTAACGTGCGGCCAGCACCATGCCCAATGCCACCGCTTCGCCGTGCAGCAGGCGATCGGAAAAGCCGGTCTCGGCCTCCAAGGCATGGCCGAAAGTGTGCCCGAGATTGAGCAACGCGCGGCGATCAAGCGTCTCGCGCTCGTCTTCAGCCACGATCCGCGCCTTCATCGCGATGCTGGTGGCAATCGCGTGTTCGAGCGCGGCGGGTTCACGCGCCAGCACCTTCGCGCCGTTCGCCTCAAGCCAGCCGAAAAACGCCGCATCGCCCAGCAATCCGTATTTGAGCACTTCGGCAAAGCCTGCACGCATCTCACGGTCAGGCAGGGTGGCGAGCACCAGCGGGTCGATCAGCACCAGCGACGGTTGATGGAACGCGCCGATCAGGTTCTTGCCCGCCGCCGTGTTGATCGCGGTCTTCCCGCCCACCGACGAATCGACCTGCGCCAACAGCGTGGTGGGCACTTGGACGAAGCTGCAGCCGCGCTTGGTAATCGCGCAGGCAAAGCCGACAAGATCGCCGACCACCCCGCCGCCCAGCGCGATCACGTGATCCTTGCGGGTGACGCCCAGCGCCAACAGCCAGTCGGTGACCTGTTCCAGCACGCCCCAGGTCTTGGCGTCCTCGCCCGGCGCAACCACGAACCATTCGGCGGCCAGTCCGCTGGCGGCCAGATTGGCATCGAGAGCCGCGTGATAGAGCCGGTGCGTATTGGTATCGGCCACCACCGGCACCTTGCGCGATGGCCCGTAGGACGCAAGGAAGGGCGTGGCGGCTGCGGCGAAGCGCGACAGCAGCCCTTCCTCGATCACCACATCATAGCTGCGCCCGGCCAGCGCCACTCGAATCACAGCCATTGGTCAATTGCCTCGATGATGGCGCGGGCGGTGTCGGCGTGGGGGCCGTTCTCGCTCACCACGCGGATGGGTGCCTCGGCATAGAAAGGCACGCGTTCGCTCGCCAGCCGGGTGAGGATTTCGTGCGGGTCGCCGCCGCGCAGCAAGGGGCGGGTGTTGCGGCGCGCGGTTCGCTCAACCAGCGTTGCAATATCGCAGTCGATCCATACCGCGACGGCGCGTTCGAGGATCAATGCACGGGTCGAGGGATCGACAAACGCGCCGCCGCCGGTGGCAATCACCCCGTGGCCTTCCTCGATCAGCCGGGCGATCACCCGCCGCTCGCCATCGCGGAAATAGGGTTCGCCGAATTGCTCGAAGATTTCCGGAATACTGAGCTGCGCGGCTTCGCTGATGGCATCATCGGCATCGACGAAATCGCGGAGGAGCATACCGGCAAGTTTGCGGCCCACGGTCGACTTGCCCACGCCCATCAGTCCCACCAGAACCACCGGGCGGTTGAGGCGCGCGGCGACGGCAGCGATGGCACGATCGGTTGATGCAGGCTCGGCGGACATTGCCGCACGGCCTATAGATGGGCTAGGGCGCGTGCAATATGGCAAACCTCTCCCGTCCGCAGCCGGCCCGGCAGATTCTTGCGCGCGAACCGGCGCAGCGCCCGCGTGTGTCGCCGCGCAAGGTAACCGTAGGCGTAGTGGTTGCAGTTGCATTGGCGGGGCTGGCGTGGATCGACGGCGGGGAAGAAGCGCTGCACCCGATCGCCCAAGAGATCGCGCTGCCAGGAGCAACGCAATGATCGCCCGCAGCTCGCAGCTTGCGCTGGCGGCCAGCGTGCTGGCGCTCGGCCTTGCAGGAGCACTGGGCGGTGCGGGGCTGGCCGGCATGGCGAGCGCGCAGGGCAAGCCCGAATCGATTCTGCCGCCGGGGTTTGATGATCCCGCGCCTGCGCCTACTCCTACGCCGCGCCCCAGTGCTGCGCCGGGCACCGCGCCCACGGTGACCCGCCCGGCCACCGGTGCTCCGGCGAGCGTTCCTGCCCCCGGCACGTTCCTGCCCGGCACCGCGCCCTCCGGCCCCGTCAATGTGCCGCCGCTGCCCTCGATCACGCGCGACGAGTTGGCGCGCCTGCCGACGCTGGACGAGCTGGAAAACATGTCGACCGAGGAGCTTGACCAGCTGCTCGGTCTCAAACCCAAGTCCGATATTCCCGCAGGCGCGCGCCGGGCCTTGACCCGTGTCGGCGTGTTGGCGGCGGACGAAGGTGGGCTGCCGCCGCGTGCACTTGCCAATCAGCCGATTGCGCTGGTGCGCGCCGCGCTATCGGGCACCAAGGGCCCGCTGGTATCACGCTGGGGCCATATCTTGGTGCGCCGCGCGCTGGCGAGCCGTATGGCCGCGCCGCTGGGCATGGACCCGATCGAGTTCGCCGCGCTGCGGGTCGGCGTGCTCAACCGGATCGGCGAATATGCCGTCGCGCGCGCGGTGGTGCAGGATATCGACAGCGCCAACTGGTCACCCAGCCTCACCGCCGAGGCGCTTACCGCCTATCTCGCGGCCGGCGACATCACCGGCGCGTGCTCGGCGGTGCGGCTACAGGGCTCGGCGCGCGAGGATGGCGAGTGGCAGCTGACGCAGGCGATCTGCAATGCCTATGCGGGCGAAAGCGCGCTGGCGGCCACACAGCTGGATCGCGCGCTGTTCCGCGGAGTGGCGCCGCGCATCGACGTGCTGCTGGCGCGGCGCTTTGCCGGCGCAGCCGGGCGCGGGCAGCGCGCCGTCCAGATCGAGTGGGACGGAGTAGAAACGCTCAATCCCTGGCGCTTCAACCTCGCCACCGCGCTGGGCGAGCCGGTGCCCAAGGCGTTGATGGCCAGCGCACTTGAAGCGCCCGAGGGTGGCTATTACGCCCGCTCCGGCGCGCTACTGCCGATGCTGCCCGCTGCTGATCGTGCAGGCTTTGCCGGGCAGGCTGCGCGCGAAGGGATCATGTCCTCGCAGGCGCTGATCGACCTCTACAGCGCGGTCTATGCCGATCCGGCGGCAGAGGGCGATGCGGCGACCCATGCCGCCGCTCTGCGCGAGGCCTATCTTGCTGACAGCCCGGCTGACCGGATCGCCGCGATGCAGCGCCTGTGGGATGCGGGCGCGGCGATTGGTGGCGGCGACGGATACGGCGCGCGGGTGCTGACCGCCTATGCCGCCGCGCGCATTCCGGCCGATGCCGCCCATGCCGATGCGGCAGGCGGGCTGATTGCATCGATGCTCACCGCCGGGCTTGATCGCGATGCGATGGCGTGGCGCACAGTGGCGGAAGACGGCTCGCTCGGCTGGGCGCTGATTACGCTCGCCGCACCCGGCGGCACGGATATCGGGCAGGGCGGGGTCGATAGCTTCATCGGCGATGACGACAGCGAAGGCAGCCGCAAATCGGCCTTCCTCGTTGCCGGACTGGCAGGCCTCGGCAAGCTTTCGCAAGGCGATGCCGGATCGCTCGCGGGCGATGTCGGGGTGGATCTGGAGCGACAGACCCGCTGGACCCGCGCCATTTCGCGCGCCGCCGAGGTCAATAATCCCGCTCTGGTGGTGCTGCTTGCAGGGCTTGGGATGCAGGGGACAAGCTGGGAGCAGATGACCCCGCTGCACCTCTACCACATCACCGCCGCGCTGACCCGCGTGGGCCTTGCCGCCGAGGCGCGGATGATCGCCGCCGAGGCGGTCTCGCGCGGATAATGTCCGCCGCAACCGAGGCTTTTCTCGCCATGCTCGCCGCCGAACGCGGTGCTGCTGCCAATACGCTCGCCGCCTATCGCCGCGATCTTGCTGGGGCCGAGGAGGCGATCGGCGATCTTGCCGCCGCGCCGCGCGAGGCGGTGGGCAGCTTGGCGCAGGAATGGGCCAGCCTCGCGCCGTCCAGCGTCGCGCGCAAAGCCTCGGCGTTGCGGCAATTCTTCGGTTTCGCGCTCGACGAGGGGTGGCGCAGCGATGATCCCTCGGGTGCGCTGCCGCGCCCGCGCACCCGCCGCCCGTTGCCCAAGGTGATGGGCCACGCCGACATCGCCGCGCTGTTCGCCCGCGCCGAGCTCGAGGCGGCAGGCGATGATGCCAAGGCGGTGCGGCTGCTGGCGTTGATTGAGCTGCTCTACGGATCGGGCCTGCGCGCTTCCGAACTGGTCACGCTGCCACTGTCCGCCGTGCCGCGCGATGCGCCGTTCCTGACTGTAACGGGCAAGGGCGGGGCGACACGGCTGGTGCCGGTTGGCGCGCGGGCGCTGGAGGCGCTGGGACGGTGGCTGGCGGTGCGCCCGGGCGTGCCCGCCTCGCGCGCGCTGTTTCCTTCGAAAGACGGCAAGCCGCTCAGCCGTGTGCGCCTGTTCCAGCTTCTGAAAGGCCTCGCGGGCCGTGCCGGTCTCGATCCGACGCGCATCAGCCCCCACGTGCTGCGTCACGCCTTTGCCACCCACCTGCTCGAAGGCGGGGCGGACCTGCGCGTGCTGCAGACCTTGCTCGGCCATGCCGACATATCCACCACCCAGATCTACACCCATGTCGACGCCGCGCGGCTGGTGGCGCTGGTCAATGCGCGCCACCCGCTTGCCCACCCGCTTGCAACCCGCGCCACATCGGACTAGCGCCGGGGCATGATTTCCTACCTCGATTTCGAGAAGCCCGTCGCTGCGCTCGAAGAACGCATCGCCCAGTTGCGCAACGTGAACGCGCTGCATGATGTCGATGTCGCCGCTGAGATTGCCCGGCTCGAAGCCAAGAGCACCGAGCTGCTCGCCAGCACCTATTCCTCGCTGACCCCGTGGCAGAAGACGCAGGTGGCGCGCCATCCGCAGCGGCCGCATTTCCGCGATTATGTTGCCCATGCCTTCAGTGACTTCGTGCCGCTGGGCGGGGATCGGCTCTATGCCGACGATCTCGCTATCATGGGCGGCTTTGCGATGCTGAACGGTCGCCGGGTGATGCTGATCGGCCATGAAAAGGGCAACGATACCCAAAGCCGGATCAAGCACAATTTCGGCATGGGCAAGCCCGAAGGCTATCGCAAGGCGATCCGGCTGATGGAACTCGCGGGCCGATTCGGCCTGCCGGTGGTGACGCTGGTGGATACCTCGGGCGCGTTTCCGGGGATCGAGGCGGAAGAGCGCGGTCAGGCCGAAGCTATCGCCCGTTCGACCGAGGCCTGTCTGGCCTTGCCGGTGCCGATGGTGGCGGTGATCGTGGGCGAGGGCGGCTCGGGCGGCGCGGTGGCGCTGGCGGCGGCCAACCGGGTGCTGATGATGGAGCACGCGGTCTATTCGGTGATCTCGCCCGAAGGCTGCGCCTCGATCCTGTGGCGCACGTCCGACAAGGCGGCCGATGCTGCGCAGGCGATGAAGGTCACTGCCCAGCATCTCAAGCGTGACAATGTGATCGACAGGATCGTCAAGGAGCCGGTTGGCGGCTCGCAGCGCGATCCGGCGGCGGCGGCAAGGCTGCTGGGGCAGGCGCTGACCGAGGAGCTCGATCTGCTCGCCGGACAGAGCGGCGAGGCGTTAATTGCGCAGCGCGAAGCGCGGTTCCTCGCCATCGGCGGTTAAGCTTCAGGCTGCCAGGGACTTGTCCGCCGCCGCTTTCCCTATAGTTTCAGGGAAAGAACAAGGTGGCGGGATAGGACAAGCTATGGCTTTAATGACACGCAGAATGCTCACGCTCGGGGCGGCATCGCTGGCACTTGCCGGAGGCGTTGGCGCGGCGGCGCAAAAGATCCCCAGCGCCTCGACGCCGATTACGCCGCAGGAAGCGCAGATGGGCGCGCAGTATCACCCGCAATTCCTTGCCGAATTCGGCGGCGCGATGCGCGGGCCACAGGCGGCCTATGTCGAACAGGTGGGTAAGAATGTCGCGGTGCAATCGGGTCTCGGCAATGCCCGCGCGACCTTTACCGTGAGCCTGCTGAATTCGCCGGTTCACAACGCCTTCGCGGTGCCCGGCGGCTATATTTACACCACCCGCCAGCTGGTGACGCTGATGAACAACGAGGCGGAGCTGGCTGCGGTGCTCGGCCACGAAGTCGGCCATGTCGCCGCGCGCCATTCGCAGCGGCGGCAGAAGGCAGCGCAGAAGAATTCGATTTTCGGCATGCTGGGGGCTATTGGCAGTGCGATCCTGCTCGGCGACAGCGAGCTGGGACGGCTCGGGCAGAATCTGGCGATGCAGGGATCGCAGTTCTTCACCCTGAAGTTCTCCCGCAAGCAGGAGCTTGAAGCCGATGATCTGGGCATCCAGTATCTCGCCCGCGCCGGTTACGATCGCCGCGCGATGGGGACGGTGCTCGCCAGTCTTGCCGCGCAGAACAGCCTCGATGCGCAGCTTCAGGGGCGCTCTGCCAGCGTGCCGGCATGGGCTTCGACTCACCCCGATCCGGCGAGCCGCGTGCAGGGCGCGCTGTCGAAGGCGGGGACAGCGGGCGGCGGTGTCACGAATCGCGACACCTTCCTCACGCGAATCGACGGGCTGCTCTATGGCGATGACCCGGCGCAGGGGATGATCGAGGGAAGCCAGTTCATCCATCCCGAGCTGCGCCTGTCCTTCACCGCGCCGCAGGGCTTCACCATGATCAACGGGACCAGCGCGGTCAGCATCACCGGGCAGGGCGGGAAGGCGCAGATGACCCTCGCGCCGTATAACGGCAATCTCGATACCTATGTGCGCTCGGCCTTCACCGCCTTGGGAGGCAAGGACGGCAACCTTGCACCGGCGCAGATGGAGCGCACAACAGTGAATGGTCTGCCAGCGACCTATGGCACGGCGCGGGTCAATAATGGCAATTCGCAGGTGGATGTGGTGGTGTTCGCCTATGAATTCGCGCGCGATCGGGCCTATCACTTCACGGTGATCGCGCCGGCCGGGCGGGCGGGAACCTTCAATCCGATGTTCCAGTCGATGCGTCGGATCACCCCGGCTGAGGCCGGTGCGGTGGTGCCCAAGAAGCTGCAGGTGGTGACGGTGGCGCGCGGCGACACGGTGGCAAGCTTGGCGCGGCGCATGGCTTATCCGGCGGCGCAGGAAGAACGCTTCCGCGTGCTCAATGCGCTCGGCAGCCGTGATCAGTTGGTGCCGGGTCAGCGCGTGAAGATCGTCGTCAGAGCGCGTTGATGTTTTGATCGCCCCTGCGCGCGATGCAGACCACCCGCCAAATAAACACCGCAGACAAACGAAAAGCGGCGGAGGTTTCCCTCCGCCGCTTCCCGTTTTCGCAATGCGCTCGACTTACGCTGCGGGGGCAGCGCCGGTGCCCGGCTGCATCTGGGTCGAAACGTTGGTGAAGGTGCCCTGCAGGGTGGTGCCCAGCGCCTGCATGCCAACGATGGCAGCAACAGCGATGAGAGCAGCGATCAGGCCATACTCGATGGCGGTGGCGCCCTGTTCGTCACGGACGAGGTTCTTGAAAAAGGTCATTTCTAGTCTCCTGGTTTCGGTCTTCGTTACCCATACCGTTCCGCTTGGCCCGGCCCGGTGGTTGGATGATTAGGGTGCATCTATTGAGAAATTCCTAACCCGCGATCTTTCGATTTCAGGCCCCCATTGCATCCAGCGATGCCGTCTCGACGTTGTTCCACGTGCCAACCGTCACATCTGCGACGGCTTGAAGTGACACGATCATGGCAACGACGATAAGGCTTACGATCAGGCCGTATTCAACGGCAGTTGCGCCAGACGTGTCGTCCTTCAAGGTCCTGAAAAGGGTCGTCAGCATCTTGCGCACCTGCCTATTGCGTCCTGATGAGTTAGAAAATCGGCCCAGCGGGTTAAGAAAAGGTTGATGAGCGGGCCATGGTTGGAAAAAAAACCGACGCTGCTTCTGAGTGGATGCTGGTGGTTGCCGCCGCGATGCAGCGTGCCGACGGCCGCTGGCTGATGCACCGCAGGCCTGAAGGAAAGCATCACGCGGGCCTATGGGAATTTCCGGGGGGTAAGGTTGAACCTTCTGAAATACCTGCAAAAGCTCTCGTGCGTGAACTCGCCGAGGAGCTTGGGATCGGCTGCGATTATGCGCAGCTGGAGCCGGCCGGTTTTGCCGAAACACGCATACCCGAGGCAGGGCGCGAGATTGTCATCCTGCTTTACAGCCTCACCACCTGGGAAGGCGAACCGCAGGCGCTTGAAGGCGGGGCGATCGACTGGTTCACACCTGCTGAAATACTGGCGCTCGCCAAGCCGCCGCTTGATGCCGTGCTGGCCGCGCAACTTTTCCAAAAACGCTGAAACGGGCCGAAGCCCACTTGCCAAGCCCGACTGACCCCCCTATGTGGCCGCACTCACCGCGCACCCGTAGCTCAGCTGGATAGAGCATCAGACTACGAATCTGAGGGTCGGACGTTCGAATCGTTCCGGGTGCGCCAATAACGCCCGCTCCTTCGCAAGAAGGGGCGGGCGCTGTTGGTTCTGGGGGTCTTTTCCCCTCACGGCAAATCGCTGGCGCGATTGCCTCCGGGAAGGGCGGCCTAACCGGCCGGCGGGCGGTTGCCCTTGGGGTGCCTAGGGCACCGTAGCTACCAAACTCAGGGACGTGCTCAATCCCCCACGCTCTCCTCAAGCGCGTCCATATCATCGTCAGACAGGCCGAAATGGTGTCCGGCCTCGTGGATCACCACGTGGCGCACCAATTCTGCAAAGCCCACGCCGGTCTCCTCCATTTCGGCCAGCAGCGGTTGGCGGAACAGGCTGATCACCGGCGGCAGGCGCTCGTGATCCCATTGCGACTGCTCGGTAAGCGCGACGCCTTCATACAGCCCGGTCAGTTCGTACGCGTCATCCATGCCGACTGCGGCGAGCTGCTCTTCGCTCGCAAATTCGTCGATTCGCAGCACCACATCGGCGAGATGCTCGCTAAAGGGCGGCGGCAGGCGGCGCAGCACCTCGCGGGCAAGTTGTTCGAACGCGGCGGCGCTGGGTTCGTGCACGACGGCTCCTGTTTTTACGGCTGGCGGGGGATGATTTGCATCAATCCTTGCCTACATATCGCAATATGGGTGGGCCCAAGTAAGGCGCAACTGGCGCTCTTGCAGCCAGAATGTCTGGAACGTCAGTCCATCTTGACGGTTAACGTGTCTCGGGATCGACACATGAGGGGGCGGGGGCCGTTGGCGGCTCCGGCGATTTGCGATGAAAGACCAAAGCATGAACTACGTTTGCGCGCATGATGATGACCTGTTCGATCCGGAAAATCCGCTCGGCAAACCCGAGGTGCCGGAGAATGTGCAGCAGGCGATCCGCACGCTGCTCGAATGGGCGGGTGATGATCCCGATCGCGAAGGGCTGCGCGATACCCCCAAGCGGGTCGGACGCGCGTGGCTCGAATATTGCGAAGGCTACAAGGAAGACCCGGCGATCCATCTCAGCCGCCAGTTCACGGAAGTGGGCGGCTATGACGAGATCGTGCTCCTCAAGCACATTCCGTTCCAGTCGCATTGCGAGCACCACATGGCGCCGATCACTGGCACGGCGTCGATTGCCTATCTGCCGCGCAACAAGGTTGTGGGAATTTCCAAGCTGGCGCGCGTGCTGCACGGCTTTGCCCACCGCTTGCAGATCCAGGAGCGGCTGACCGCCGAAGTGGCGCAGTGCATCTGGGACAATCTCGATCCGCATGGTGTCGCCGTGGTGATCGAGGCGCAGCATGGCTGCATGACCGGGCGCGGGGTCAAGACCCACGGCGTCGAGATGGTGACCAGCCGGATTCTCGGCTGCTTCCTCGATGATCATCGCAGCCGCAAGGAAGTGATGAGCCTGATGGGCTACTAGGCTGCAGCCGAAAGGCTCGCGTTAAATGGGGCGCCCCTTTGCGGGGGTGCCCTTTTTTCGTGTTTGCGATGCGCTGCAATGCGGCATAGCGTGCTAATCGGATCAGCCCGATGGACATCGAAGGAGTTTCTTGATGCAGCGCTATAATTCTTCCCGTTTTGTTGTCGCCGCCCTGCTGGCAGGCACAGTGATCGCCTGTTCGCCCGAGGCTCCGGCTGATGCTCCCGCCGACGCTCCTGTTGACGCTGCTGCGGCCGATGCGGCCGCCGCTCCGGTTGATGTCGCGGCTGTGCTGAAGGCGCGCGAAGACAATTTCGAGGGCATCGGCGATGCCTTCAAGGCGGTGCGCGGCGAGCTGGAAAAAGGCACGCCCGATTTCACGCTGATCGCGACCAAGGCGACCGAGATCAACACCGCAGCCGGTAAGATCGCAGGCCACTTCCCGGCCGGCACCAGCGTCGATGATGGCTACAAGACCGAAGCTTTGGCAACGATCTGGGAAAAGCCCGAGGAGTTCAAGGCGGCGGGCCAGAAGCTGATCGACGAAAGCGCCAAGCTCGCCGCGCTTGCAGGCGAGGGCGACAAGGCCGCCGTCGCCGCGCAGGCGATGGCGATGGGCGGCGCGTGCAAGGGGTGCCACGACAAGTTCCGCCTCGACGACAAGAAGTAAACCCCGGTGAACGATCCGCTTGCCCCGGCAACCGCGTCCCCGCCCGATGTTCGGGTGTGGGACGGGTTGCTGCGGTTGACCCACTGGAGCTTTCCGCTGCTGATCCTCGTGATGTGGTGGACGGCGGAAAACGATAAGTGGGCGTGGCACCGCCGGACCGGGCTGGTGCTGCTCGGCATCCTCGCCTTCCGGGTGCTATGGGGCTTCATCGGGCCGGAGACGGCGCGCTTTGCGAGCTTCGTGAAGGGGCCCAGGGCCGTGCTCGCCTACTTGCGCGGCGACACCGGCGCTGGCCCAGCGATTGGCCATAGTCCGATTGGCGGGTGGAGCACGATGGTGCTGCTGGGCGCAATGCTGGCGCAGGTCAGCATGGGGCTATTTTCGGGCGATCCCTATGACGGGATGACCGGCCCGCTCAATCCGCTGTTTGGCGTGATGACGGCCGACATGATCACCGACTGGCACGAGACCTTCTTCAATGTGCTGGCCGGGCTGATTGTGCTGCACCTGTGCGCAATCGTGTTCTACGCCTCGGTGAAGCAAAATGATCTGGTCAGCCCGATGTTGAGCGGTGCGCGTCCGCCGCTGGCGGGGGTGGCCGGGATCGCGGCGCTCTCGTGGGGGCGGGGCTTGCTTGCCATCGCGCTGGCGGCAGGCTTTGCGCTGTGGATCGCTTACGGCGCGCCGCCGCTGACCTGACATGCACGGACAACAAAAAAGGGGCGCCTCCCATAGCGGGAAGCGCCCCTTTTTGGTTTGCGGCTGAACCCTCAGAGCTGGCCGAGCATGTATTCCGCGCTCGAGACCTTGAAGTCGCCGGCATCTTCGACATTGAGCTGTTCGACCACGCCATCATTGATGACCATCGAGAACCGCTGGCCGCGCTTGCCCAGGCCAAAGCCCGAACCGTCCATGGTGAGGCCGATTGCCTCGACGAATTCGGCATTACCATCGGCCAGCATGGTGATGTCGTCGCTGCCCGAGGCCTTGTTCCATGCGCCCATCACGAACGCATCGTTCACTGCGGTGCCGACGATTTCGTCGACGCCCTTGGCCTTGAGATCGGCCGCCTTCTCGACAAAGCCCGGAAGGTGCTTGGCCGAACAGGTCGGGGTGAAGGCACCCGGCACCGAGAACAGCGCGACGCGCTTGCCGGCGAAATAGTCGGAGGACTTTACCGGCTGCGGGCCTTCGGCGGTGGCCTTGATCAGCGTGACTTCGGGGATCTTGTCGCCAACGGAAATGCTCATGGGGGGTGTCCTTTGCGGGTGGGGAATTCCGCCGCCCCTATAGCGACTGCTACGGAGCGGGCAACAAATAGACATATAAAGATAAGTTTATATTTGCCTCGGCGGCGACGCGCCGCTAGGGGCGTGGCTTGGAACATTCCGCCCCGTTACGCGCACTTGCGCAGGAGATATGATCATGGCCACTCTCGCCGCTGCCCCGACCCAAGAATATGTCATCAAGGACATCGCGCTCGCCCGTTTCGGCCGTGACGAGATCCAGATTGCCGAAACCGAAATGCCGGGCCTGATGGCGCTGCGCGAGGAATATGGCGCGGCCCAGCCCCTCAAGGGCGCGCGCATCACCGGTTCGCTCCACATGACGATCCAGACCGCGGTGCTGATCGAGACTCTCGTCGCACTCGGCGCCGAAGTGCGCTGGGCGACCTGCAACATCTTCTCGACCCAGGATCACGCCGCCGCCGCCATCGCTGAGCGCGGCATTCCGGTGTTCGCGATCAAGGGCGAGACGCTGGCTGAATACTGGGATTACGTGGGCCGCATCTTCGATTGGGCGACCGAGGACGATCTCGATCTCACCTGCAACATGATCCTTGATGATGGCGGTGATGCCACCATGTTCGCCCTGTGGGGCGCGCGCATCGAAGCGGGTGAGGAAATGGGCGAGCCGACCAACGCCGAGGAAATCGAATTCCAGCGCGCGCTGAAGGCCTTCGTCGCGGCCAAGCCGGGCTACCTCACCAAGACGGTGAAGGCGATCAAGGGCGTCTCGGAAGAGACCACCACCGGCGTGATGCGGCTCTACCAGATCGCCAAGGCGGGCAAGCTGCCGTTCCCGGCGATCAACGTCAACGACAGCGTGACCAAGTCGAAGTTCGACAACCTCTACGGCTGCAAGGAATCGCTGGTCGATGCGATCCGCCGCGCCACTGACGTGATGCTGGCCGGCAAGGTCGCCTGCGTTGCCGGTTACGGCGATGTCGGCAAGGGTTCGGCTGCCTCGCTCCGCGATGGCGGCGCACGCGTGATGGTGACCGAGATCGATCCGATCTGCGCGCTGCAGGCCGCAATGGACGGCTTTGAAGTCGTCACCATGGAAGACGCCGTGAAGCGTGCCGACATCTTCGTCACTGCCACCGGCAATGAAGACGTGATCACCGCCGATCACATGATGAACATGAAGCCGATGGCGATCGTCTGCAACATCGGCCACTTCGACAGTGAGATCCAGATTTCGGCGCTCAGCAACTACGACTGGCGCGAAGTCAAGGAAGGGACCGACCTCGTCACCTTCCCTGATGGCAAGTCGATCATCATCCTCGCCAAGGGCCGTCTGGTGAACCTCGGCTGCGCCACCGGCCACCCGAGTTTCGTGATGAGCGCGAGCTTCACCAACCAGACACTGGCGCAGATCGAGCTGTTCACCAAGGCCGACGAATACCACAACGACGTCTACGTCCTGCCCAAGCACCTCGACGAGAAGGTCGCGGCGCTGCATCTCGAAAAGCTTGGCGTGAAGCTGACCCAGCTGAGCAACAAGCAGGCAAGCTATATCGGGGTCCCGCAGGCTGGCCCGTTCAAGCCCGATCATTACCGTTACTAATCGGCTGAAACCGCCCGCTCCGCCCCGTTTTTATACAGGGTTGGGGGCGGGCGGGTTCATCGCCGTTGCACTGGCGCGCGCGCGCGCATAGCGGAGGGGTGATGGACACGTCTCCGCTTTCGCTTGTGCTGATCGCGCTGGTGCTTGCCGCTTGGGCGGTGGGCGCGGCGATGGTGGTGCTGCGCGCAAGCCGCAGCATGAAGCGCGCCCGCGCGCTCAAGGCCACGCTCAAGCGGATGCAGACCCTGCTCGACGTTGCGCCAGCGGTGCCGCTGCTGGTGCGGGTCGACGGGCGGATCGAGGGGCCAGACAAGCTCGCACGCCTGCTGGGCCTCAATGCCATGCCGCAATATCTCAGCGAGCTGGCCGCCAAACCGGGCGATGCCAAGGCAGGCGGGCTGGCGCAGGATCAGCTCGATCAGCTCTGGGCGCGGGTGCAGACCACCCAGAAATCTGCCGCGCCGTTCCGCATGGCGCTCAATCCGCCCGGCTCGCAGCGCAGCTTGGCGCTCTATGGCACGCTCGCCGATCCGCAGGTCTCGCCCGGCGGCGCGGCGCTGGTGTGGGTGTTCGATTTCAGCGAAAGCCACGCCGAGTTGACCCGCCTGCGCGCCGCCGCTGCGCGGGCGACGGGCGATTTTGCCGCGCTGGTGGGCCTGATCGAGGCCGCGCCCATGCCGATGTGGTTTCGCGGCAGCGATCTGTCGCTTCAGCTTGTCAATCAGGCCTATGTCGATGCTGTCGGCGCCAGCAGCGCGGGCGAAGTGGTGCAAAACCAGATCGAACTGCTCGAACCCGAGGACGGACGAGCTCCGGCGGAAATCGCGCGTGATACGCTGGCGAGCCAGAACAAGTCCGAACGTCCCGTCGCTGCCACCATCCACGGCGCGCGCCGCACCCTGAGGGTGAGCGATCTGCCCTTGGGGCACGAGGGCGTGGCCGGCTATGCGATCGACATCGAGGAGCAGCAGCAGGTCGCGCGCGAATTCCGCGCCTTCCGCGATGCCCAGCGCGCGCTGCTCGATCAATTGTCGGTCGGCGTGGCGCAGTTCAATGCCGAGGAGCAGCTGGTGTTCGCCAACCGCCCGTTCCGACGCCTGTTCAGCCTCACCGATGAAGCGATCGAGGCGCGCACGCCGTTCGATCGCTTCATGTCCGAGGCGCGCGAGCGTGGCCGCACCCCCGAAGTCCGCGACTTCCCCGAATGGCGGCGCGAGCGGCAGGCGTGGTTCGGGATGCGCGAATCCGGCGAGGAAGCCTGGCCGCTGCCGGGCGGCACTCATCTGCGCATTGTCGCCCAGCCGCTTCCCGATGGCGGGCTGGTGCTGATCGCCGAAGACCGCACCGAAAGCCTCGCGCTCTCGGCAGTGCGCGACACCTTGCTGCGCACCCGCACCGCGACGCTCGACAGCCTGTTCGAGGCGCTCGCAATCTTTGCCCCCGATGGCTCGGTGCAGCTGTGGAACCGCAGTTTTGCGGGCACCTGGGGGCTGACACCGGAACTGCTCGACGCGCACCCCAGCGCCGATGAATTGCTGAGCGCGATCGGGCGCAATCTGGTGCACCCCGAAGAAGCCGGGCTGATCGGCGCGGCCGTGCGCGCCGCCACATTGGACAGGCGCGAGAAGGGCGGTCAGGTCGATCTGGCCGATGGGCGCACGCTGCGGTTCGCTGGGATCCCGCTGCCCGATGGCAACGGCCTTTTGACGGTGCTCGACATCACCGCTTCGCAAAAGGCCGAGCAGGCCCTGCGCGAACGGGCCGAGGCGCTGGACGAGGCCAACGCGGTCAAGGAGCGCTTCCTCGCCAATATGTCCTACGAATTCCGCACCCCGCTCACCACGATCGGCGGCTATGCCGAATTGCTGAAATCGGGCGCGGCCGCTGATCCAGCGGCAGCGGGCGAATATGTCGATGCGATCCTCTCTGCTGTCGAACGCCTGACCGAGCAGGTCGAGAATGTGCTCGATCTGTCGCAGAGCCAGGCGGGGCTGTTGCCGATCCGCAAGGAGCGGCTCGATCTGCTCGAATTCCTGACAACGCTGGTGCGCGAGCGCGAGGCGGCGATCATTGCGGCCGGGCTTAGCCTTGATCTCAAGGGCCGGCGCGGGCGGGTAATCGACGGCGATCCGCGCCAGCTGGGCCGTGCCTTCGGCAATCTGATCGACAATGCCATTGCCGGAACGCCCGATGGTGGGCGGATCGTGATCGAGATCCGCAAGGCTCCCGAGGGCGCGGATTACGCCATCGAACTCGGCATCGCCGACAACGGCAGGGGCATGAGCTCACAGGAACTGGCGCGTGCGATGGGCGGGCTGAAGCCGGGCAGCGAGAGCGCACCCGAGCGCCGCACTGGTCTCGGCATCCCGCTCGCACGGCAACTGATCGAGGCGCATGACGGCACGCTCGAAATCGTCAGCCGCAAGGGTGCCGGCACAACCGCAACGATTAGGCTGCCGTGAGGGGCCGCCTGCCGTGACCGAGACTCGCGAAGCCTTGCCCGATCTGGCGGCGATGGCGGATTATGGCGCACGCATCGCCGCCCGCTTGCGCGCAGGCGATGTGGTCGCGCTGACAGGCGGGTTGGGCGCGGGCAAGACCACGCTGGCGCGCGCGATCCTTGCCGCGCTCGGCCATCCGGGCGAGGTGCCATCGCCTACCTTCACCATCATCGAAACCTATGATGCGCCGCCGCTGCGCCTTCCAGCTGTCCATGCCGATTTCTATCGGCTCGAACATCCTGATGAATTGATGGAGATCGGGCTCGATGATTACCGCGAGGGCGCGGTGCTGCTGGCGGAATGGCCCGATCTCGCGGGCGGTTTCGCGCATGAGGCGGGTTGCCTTGAAATCCTGCTCGAACCAGCCGGAGAAAGCGGGGAAGGCGGGCGGATTGCGATTGCCCGGGGGGCGGCGGATTGGGTAGGGCGGATGCCATGAGCCAGCTTCCCGAAGGTCTTGCCGAATTTGTTGCCCGCGCGGGCTGGGCCGATGCCGCTATCGCCCCGCTGCCCGGCGATGCCTCGTTCCGGCGCTATTTCCGCCTGCTGCGCGCCAAAGAAGACGGCGACGGCGAATCGGCCATGCTGATGCACGCCCCGCCGCCGCACGAAGACCCCGCGCCTTTCCTGCACGTGGCGCGCTGGCTGGGCGACAACGGGCTGCGCGCGCCGGCCATCCTCGCCGAGGAGGCCGCCGCAGGCTGGGTACTGACCGAGGATTTCGGCAATGACCGGATGCGCGATTGGCTTGATCTGAACCCGGCTCACGAACGCGCCGCCTACGAAGCCGCCGTCGAGGCGCTGGTGACGCTCCACCGCGTTCCGGCGGGGCCTTTCGCGCCATATGACATGGCGGTTTACGCCCGCGAGGTGGCGCTGCTGACCGAATGGTACTGCCCAGCGCAGGGGCTTGAGGTGGACGTGGCCGGATATGCGGCGGCTTGGGAAGAGGCGCTTGCGCCTTTGCTCGCGCGGCAGAACCCCGGGGTCACGGTGCTGCGCGATTATCACGCGGAAAACATCATGCTGCTGAGCGGGCAGCCCGGTGCGCCCCAAGGGTTGATCGACTTTCAGGACGCGCTGGTGGGCCATCCGGCCTATGATCTCGTTTCGCTGCTGCAGGACGCGCGGCGCGACGTTTCGGAAGAGCTCGAAACCGCGATGCTGCTCCATTACGCGCATCATGCCGGGGTGGCGGACGAGGAATTTCTCGCCGATTACGCCCTGCTCGGCGCGCAGCGGAACGCCAAGATCGTGGGCATCTTCACGCGGCTTGACCGGCGCGACGGTAAGCCGCGCTATCTCGAAATGATCCCACGCGTGTGGGATGCGCTCGAACGCGATCTGGCGCATCCCGCGCTGGAGCCTGTGGCGCGCTGGTTCGATGCCAATGTCCCCGACACGCTGCGGTTTGCTTGCGGAGCCTTTGCGGGATGAGCGGCGCTCCGCTCGTTTCCGACACCGCGATGGTGCTCGCCGCGGGGCTGGGCAAGCGGATGCGCCCGCTCACCGCCAGCCAGCCCAAGCCGCTGGTGCGGGTCGCGGGCAAGCCGCTGATCGATCATGCACTGGACCGTCTGGCCGAGGCGGGCGTCGCGCGCGCGGTGGTCAATGTCCACTATCTCGCCGATGCGCTGGAGGCCCATGTCGCAGCCCGCGCCGCGCCGCAGGTGACCGTGTCGGACGAGCGCGCGTTGCTGCTCGAAACCGGCGGCGGGATGGTGAAAGCCTTGCCGCATTTGCCCGACCCGTTCTTTGCCTTGAACGCCGATAACATCTGGCTCGACGGGCCCAATACCGCCTTTGCCGAGCTGTCGCGGCGCTGGGATCCGGCGCAGATGGACGCGCTGCTGCTGCTGGTGCCGCATGTGCGCGCGGTCAATTTCAACGGGCCGGGCGACTTTCATATGGACCCGAACGGATTGCTCTCGCGCCGCCGCGACGGGCGGATTGCGCCGTTCATCTACACCGGCATTCAGCTGGTATCGCAGCGCCTGCTGCGCGATGCGCCCGAAGGCCCGTTCTCGACCAACATCCTCTGGAACCGCGCGATCGAGGAGGGGCGGCTTTATGGCCTCTCGTTTGGCGGGCTGTGGTTCGAGGTCGGCACGCCGCAGGCGATCCGTCCGACCGAGGAGGCGCTGCTGAGTGGCTGAGCCGCGCCGCGACGGACCGTTAGTCTACTCCATCGCGGCGCATCGCGGCTTTGCCGATGCGCTGGTGGCAGGGCTGGTGCCGCGGTATCGCGAGCCGGGCTTCGGCCTTGCCCGCCTGACGCTGCTGGTGCCATCAAGCCGCGCCGCGCGCACCCTGTCCGAAGCCTTCATCCGCCATGCGGGCGAGAACGGCGAGGGCGGCCTCTTGATGCCGCGCATGATTGCGGTGGGCGATCTGGATCTCGACGAGAAGCTCGGCGCGGCGCTCGACCCGCTGGGCGCGGCCGACATTCCTCCGGCCAGCGATCCCGTCGCGCGCTGGCTCACGCTTGACCGGTTGATTGCCGAGGAGCGTGCCTCCGAGGGGATGGAGCCGCTGCCGGGCCGCGCGCGGCTGAACCTCGCGCGCGAGATGGCGCGGACGATGGACCGGCTGCTGGTCGAGGAAAAGGCGCCGGAAGACTTGTGGGCCGACCCGGTGCTCGATCAGCTTGGCGGGTTGGCCAGCCATTGGCAGAACGCGATCCGGCTGTTCGCGCGGGTCAATGCCCGTTGGCAGGCGGAGCTGGCAGCGCGCGGTCAGGTTGATGCTGCCACTCGCCGCAATTGGCTGTTCGATCGCGCCGCGCGCCGCTGGAAAGACACGCGCCCGCCGCACCCGATCGTCGCGGCCGGCGTCACCAGCGCATCGCCTGCGCTGGCGCGCTTGCTCAGAGTGATCGCCGATCTGCCTGAAGGCGCGGTGATACTGCCTGACCTCGATCTGGCGATGGATGATGCGGCGTGGGACGAGTTGGGCCGTGCCGGGGCGAGTGACGAGCCCGGCGGCGCGGTGTTCGGCGCCGAGGATGCGCTCTCCCACCCGCAATATCACCTCAAACTGTTGTTGAACCGCATGGGGGTGAACCGCGCGGAAGTGCAGCCGTGGCATCGGCGCGGCATTGCTGCTGCAGAGCCTGCGCGCAGCCGGGCGATTTCCTCGCTGTTCCTGCCTCCGCAGGCGAGCCGCAGTTGGGTGGGACTGGAAGCGGCCAATCGCCGCCTCGCAGGCGTGCGGCTGATGAGCAGCGCCACGATCGAGGAGGAGGCGCAGGCCATCGCCCTGCTGGTGCGCGAGGCGCTGGAAAGTCCCGAAAAGCGCATCGCCGTGATCACCGCCGATCGCGGGCTGGCGCGGCGGGTGGTGCAGCATTGCGAGCGCTGGAATATCGCGGCGGATGACAGCGCGGGCCGTCCACTGGCGCTGACCCCGGCGGGGAGGCTCTTGGGCCTGCTAGCCGAGATCGCCGCGCATGGCCCCGATCCGGCCAATCTGGTCGCCGCCTTCGGCCATCCGTTGGTGCGCGCATGGGACAATGACGCGCGCCGTGCGTGGCTTTCGGGCCTGCGCGGCTTCGATCGCGAACTGCGCGGCCCTTCGCCTGCGCCGGGCATGGAGCCGCTGCGCAAAGCGGCCGAGGAGGCCAAGGTTTCCGACTGGTGGGCCGAGGCCGAGGCGCTGATCGCGCCGCTCGCGGACTGGCCCGAGCAGATCGCTCTGGCCGATGCCCTCACGCGGCTTGCCGCGGTGGCCGAGGATTTCGCCCGCACTGCCGTGTGGGAGCGCGAGGACGGCCGGGCACTCGGCACCATGATCGAGGAATTGCGCGGACAGGCGCAGGCGTTGGGCACGCTGGTGGAGACGGCCGACATCGCTGGCGTGCTGCGCGATGCGATGGACGAAGTGGCGGTCCGCCCCGGCTATGGTGGCCATCCGCGCGTCGCCATCTACGGCTTGCTCGAAGCGCGCATGGCGCGGGCTGATCTGGTGATCTGCGGCGGCCTCAACGAAGGCAGTTGGCCGCAGCCACCGGGCGCTGATGCGCTGCTTGCGCCCGCGATCCTGCGTGCGCTCGGCGTGCCGGGGGCCGAATTCCGCATCGGCCTCGCCGCGCATGACCTCGCCGGCGCGATGGGCGCGCCCGAGGTGGTGCTGAGCCGCGCGTTGCGTGATGCCGAAGGGCCAACGCTGCCCTCGCGTTTCCTCCTGCGGGTCGAGGCGTTGCTGGGCGATGATCTCGATAAAGAGCACCGCGAAAACGCGATCCCGGCGCTGCTCCCGCATCTCGACCGGCAGCGACCGGCAGCGGACGAATATCCGCGCCCTGCGCCCGATCCCGCGCCGGACAAGCGCAATGTGCCGATCAAGGTCACCGCGCTCGACCGGTTGCTGGGCGATCCTTACCAGTTCTACGCGCAGGCGATCCTCGATTTGCGCCGGCTCCAGCCGCTCGCCGCCGATCCCTTCAGCGATCCGGCCCTGCGCGGCACGCTGGTGCACGACATTCTCGATAAGTGGCACAAGGCCAAGGCAGCAGATCCCGGCCTTGCGCTCGCACCCTTTGCCGCTGCGCATTTCGCGGCCGAGCGCGTCCATCCGCTGTTCCGCGCCCTGTGGCAGCCGCGTCTGATCGCCGCGTTCGAACGCTTCGAGCATTGGATTGCCGGGAACGCCGCCGAGCGCCGCACGGTGCTGGCGACCGAGATTTCGGGCACGATGACGGTCGACGGGGTAGAGGTGATGGGCCGCGCCGACCGGATCGACCGGCTGGCCGACGGCAGCCTCGGCATTGTCGATTACAAGACCGGGCGCGTGCCGAGCAAAGACGAGGTGAAGGCCGGATATGCCCTGCAACTCGGCCTGCTCGGATTGATCGCGCAGGCGGGCGGCTTTGCCAGCGAAGGCGTGCCGACGGGTGCGGCGAGCGACTTCGAATATTGGTCGTTCGGCAAGAAGGATGACGGGTTCGGCAAGCGCGAGAAGCCGATGAAGGTCGGCAGGGCCACGTCCGGCCTGCTGCCCGCAGATTTCCTGCCGCACCATGCCGACAAACTTGCGCTGGCGATCCGCGACTACATCAAGGGCCGCGAGCCCTTCACCGCGCGCGCCAATCCCGATTACAAGGGTTACACTGATTACGACCAGCTGATGCGGCTTGAGGAATGGCTCGTGCGACTCACCGGCCCGGAGGACAGCGCATGAGCGGCGGGAATGGCCTCGTCTTCCCGCTGAAGGACAACCAGCTGCTTGCCGCCGGGCCGGAGGACAATGTCTGGCTCTCGGCCTCGGCGGGGACGGGCAAGACGCAGGTGCTGTCTGCCCGGGTGCTCAGGCTGCTGCTGCGCGAGGATGTGACGCCGGGGCAGATCCTGTGCCTGACCTTCACCAAGGCGGGCGCGGCCGAAATGGCGAACCGCATCAACGCGGTGCTGGCGCGCTGGGTGAGGCTGGATGCCGGGACGCTGGGTAAGGAGCTGCGCTACCTCGGCGCGGATATTGATCCGGCAACACAGGAACGCGCGCGCAGCCTGTTTGCCAGCGTGCTCGATTGCCCCGGTGGCGGCCTCCGGATCGACACGATCCACGCCTTTGCGCAATTCCTGATCGGCAATTTCCCCGAGGAAGCCGGGCTCGCCCCCGGCACGCGGGTGATGGATGATCGCAGCCGCGAATTGTTGAGCCGCGAAGTGCTCTCCGACCTGGTCGAAGAAGCCGAAGCCACCAACGATGTCCGCGTCCTCGACGGCATCACGCTGTTCACCATCCGCAAGGATCCCGAGGCGCTGCACAAGTGGTTGATGCGCGCGGCAGAGGCGCAGGACATGTGGGAAGGGCCGACCGGCTGGCAATCGCCGATGGCAGCGCGGGTGCGCCAGACGCTCGGAATGCCTGCCGATGCGGACGAGGCGTGGGCGGCCGAGCCGCTTGATCCGGATATCTTTCCCGACAGTGAGTTGCTGGCGATCCTTGATGCCTTGCGCCAGTGGGGCAAACCGTCAGGCGACAAGGCGATTAAGGGGATCGAACGCTGGCTCAACCTGGCATCTCACGAAAGAGCGGCTGCGCTGGATTGCTTGGTTGGCGGGGTGGTGAATGCGGAGCTTTTGCCAAACGGCAACCTGCGTCATGCGGTAAAATTCAACCCAGATCTGGTGACGCTTCAGGGGACCGTGGGCGAGTCCCTCGGAAAGTTCGAAGAGCGCCGCTCGCTGCTCGCCTGCGCCGAAATTGTCACCTCCGCGCTCGAGATCGGGCGCGCTTTCGCGGTGCGCTGGGAGGCCCGCAAGGCCCGCGAAGGCCTGCTCGATTTCGGCGATCTGATCCGCAAGGCCGCCGCCCTGCTCGGCAAGTCCGAAGCTGCTGACTGGATCCGCTACAAGCTTGATCGCCACTTCGATCACATCCTGATCGACGAGGCGCAGGATACCAACCGCAGCCAATGGGACATTGTCGAAGCGCTGATCGACGATTTCTTCGCGGGTGAAGGCGCGCGCGGGGACAAGCTGCGCACCATCTTCACCGTGGGCGATTACAAGCAGGCGATCTTTGGCTTTCAGGGCACCAGTCCGGAAAACTTTGCTCGCGCCAAGGACCGAGTCAGCGCGCGCATTTTCGCCGCGCGCGATGGCATTCGCGCCTCGCGCACCAATCGCCGCGAGCCCGGCTGGCAGGATCTCGACCTTGGCCAGTCGTTCCGCACCGCCAATATCGTGCTCGATTTCGTCAATCGCATGATCGACCTGCTGGGCTTTGCCGCGTTCGGGCTCGACAGGCCGCCGGCCGCCCATGTCGGGGCCGAGCGCCCGGGCCTTGTCACGCTCTGGCCGCCTGTGGTGCCCGAGAAAGCGGCGCGGGTGGACGAGGATGACAGCGACGACGGCGAGGACAGCGACGCGGGTGACGGGGGCGACAGCTCCGGCTGGCTGGCCAAGCACGACACAGTGCTGGCGCAGAACATCGCCGATCAGGTGCATCGCTGGCTGACCGACGATCCTTTCGTTCTGGAGAAAGGCACCCGCCGCCATGCGGGGCCAGGCGACATCATGGTGCTGGTGCGCCAGCGCAAGGAACTCGCCGCGCAGATCGTTGCCAAGCTTCACGCCAACGGCGTACCGGTGGCAGGCGTCGACCGTCTGCGGCTGGGCGCGCCGCTTGCGGTCAAGGATGTGCTGGCGGCCCTGCGCTTTGCCGCGCAGCCTCAGGACGATCTCTCCCTTGCCAACCTGCTCGCCTCACCGCTGGTGGGGTGGACGCAGGACGACATCCTCGCTCATGTTCCTCGCGCGCCCAAACAGCGGCTGTGGGATCACCTGCGCCGCGAGGATGCGCCGCCGCTTGTGCTGGCCACCGCCGAGCGGCTGCGCGATCTGCTGCGCCGCGCCGATTACCAGACCCCGCAGGCGCTGATTGCATGGCTGCTCACCGGCCCGTGGCAGGGCCGTGCGCGGCTGGTCGAGCGGCTGGGGGCCGAGGCCAATGACCCGCTCGACGAGCTTCTCAACGCCGCCTTCGCCTACGAAGCCGAACATTGGCCCAGCCTCGCCGGTTTCATCACCTGGTTCGATGCCGGGACGGGCGATCTGAAGCGCGATTCGGACAGTGCCAGCGGGCAGGTGCGGGTGATGACGGTGCACGGCTCCAAGGGCTTGCAGGCACCGATCGTGATCCTCGCCGATGCCACCGGCGCACCGGGCGAGGCGCGCGATCTGGCGCTGGAGGATGATCCCTTGGGTCTCGATCTCGAGCGCGCCCGCGAAGTGCCGCTGCCGCCGCTGAACAAGGACCAGCGCGTGGGACCGGTTGCCGCGGCGGCAGAGGCGGCCAATGCCGCCGCGCTGCAGGAACACTGGCGGCTGCTCTACGTCGCGCTGACCCGCGCGGAAGAGGCGCTGTTCATCGGCGGATCGCTCAACAAGAAGGAAGCCAAGAAGGGCGTGCCGCATGATGACAGCTGGTATGCCCGGCTCGCGCCCTTGTTCGCGGGCGAGGAGATCACCGATCCGATCTGGCACTGGCGCAAGGAATGGGGCCACCGCGCCGATCCGCTTGTGCCCGATGACAGCGCTGCGCTGGTTGCGGATACGCCGCCTGAACTCCCGCAATGGATGCTCACCCCAATCGGTGCCGAACCACGCCCGCCGCGCCCGCTTGCTCCTTCGGCTGCGGGCGAGGAGGCAGGAGCCGAGCCGCCGCTTCCGCCCGAGGCTGCGCGCCATGCTGCAAGGCGCGGGAGCCTGATCCACAAACTGCTCGAACGCCTGCCCGATGTGCCCGCTGCTGAACGCGAGGTCGCAGCGCAGCGCTGGCTCGAGCGGCAGGCGGGCGATCTTGCCGAAGACCTTCGCGCCGAGATGCTTGCCGCAGCGCTCGGCGTGATCGATCACCCCGGGTTCGCCGCGATCTTCTCAGGCGCGGCGCTCGCCGAAGTGCCGCTTGCTGCCACCGTTGATGGCCTGGTGGTGGCTGGCACGGCGGACCGGCTGCTGATCGAGGAGGGCCGCATCACTGTGGTCGACTTCAAGACCACCCGCCGCCCGCCCGCCGATCCTGCTGCCATTCCGGTGGCGACACTCAGGCAGATGGCCGCCTATGTTGCCGCGCTGGAGGCGATCTATCCGGGCCGCGATGTGCGCGCCGGGCTGCTCTACACCCATGCCCCCGCGCTGTTCGAACTCGCGGCTCACGACCTCGCCCCGCACAAGAACGCGTTGCAGGCGGCGCAGCAATCCTTGTCACCCCCCGATATTGAGTGAAAAGCCGCGCGCACTAGATTGCATTCCTGTGACCGGCCGCCCTATGCTGCCGACCAAAGGAGATTAGCAATCATGGCTACCGTCAATGTTACCGATGCCAGCTTTCAGGCCGATGTGCTCGATAGCGATACCCCTGTGCTGGTCGATTTCTGGGCTGACTGGTGCGGGCCGTGCAAGATGATCGCTCCGGCGCTGGAAGAGATCAGCGATGAACTGGCCGGCAAGGTCACCATCGCCAAGGTCGACATCATGGAGAACACCGATATTGCCGCCCAGATGGGCGTGCAGTCGATCCCGCTGATGGTGCTGTTCAAGAACGGCGAGGCGGTTGCGCGCAAGCTTGGCGCAGCACCCAAGAGCCAGCTGAAGTCCTGGCTCGAAAGCGAGCTCTGATTCGCGCTTTGTCTCGCCTGCGAGCCTGCACGGGCGGGCCTGTTGGAGACACATGAGACACTGTCCAGAACGCAAAAACCTGCCCCTGTTGCAACCGCTGTAACAGGGGCGGGGTGGGCTGCGGTGCGGTTCATGCCGGAAAGGCTGGCAGACCCTGCGCGGGTAGGAAAGCCCTAGGCCAGCACCCGCGCGACAAATTCATCCCAGATCGCCGGGCTCGATGCGCCGACGAGCCCCGGGGCGTCGTGTTGATCCACCCGGTATTCGCTGCCGTCGAGCCGTGCGGCCTTGCCGCCCGCTTCGTTGAGCCACAGCACGCCCGCCGCGTGATCCCAGGCCAGCGTGCGCTTGAAGCTGGAGACGTCGTTTTCGCCCAGCGCGAGGCGCGGATATTGTTCGGCGGCGCAACGCGGGATGTCGACCAGCGTGTAATGCGGGGCGAGCTTGGCATCGACCATCGCCGATTGTTCTGGTGTCAGGAAGATGCGGCTGACCGCAGTGACCGGTTGCTCGGCTCCGGTGCTGCGCGCGGCGATCCGCTCGCCATTCATGAAAGCCCCTTCGCCCGCGCGGGCGTGGCAGAAACGGTCACGGTTCGGATCATAGATCCAGCCCGCCACCGCGCGGCCCGCATCAGCCAGCGCGATGATGATCCCGAACGGCTCCTTGCCCTCCGCGAAGTTCGCGGTGCCATCGAGCGGATCGATGATCCAGCACTGGCCGGACAGGTGTTCGAGCACCGATTTGTCGGCGTGCACCGCTTCCTCGCCCACCACGGCGACGCCGGGGGCAAGCTTGGTGAGGGCTTCGGTGAGGAAGGTCTCGACCTCGCGGTCGACGATAGTAACGGGATCATCGGCACCCTTCATCTCTACTTCGCCTGCGGCCAGATTGCGGAAGCGCGGCAGCATCGAACGCTGCGCGGCAAAGCGCATCAGATCGCGGATTTCAGCGTCAAGGGCAGAGAGGCTCATGAGCGGTAATCCGCGTTGATCGCGATGTAGCCGTGGGTGAGATCGCAGGTCCACACGCTCGCGCGCCCGTCCCCAAGCCCTAGGTCGACCGCAATGTCGATCTCCTCGCCCTTGAGGTGCGCGGCGACGGGGGCTTCATCGTAGCCATCGACCGGCAGGCCATTCTTCGCCGTCCAGATGCCGCCGAAAGCGATGGAGAGCTTGTCACGGTCGGCAGGCTCGCCGGCCTTGCCCACCGCCATGACGACGCGGCCCCAATTGGCGTCCTCACCAGCGATTGCGGTTTTGACGAGCGGCGAATTGGCGATGCTGAGGCCCACGCGCCGCGCGCTGTCATCGCTCGCGGCGCCGCTCACGCGGATGGTGATGAATTTGGCTGCACCTTCGCCATCGCGCACCACCAATTGCGCGAGCTGGCGGCACACATCGGAGAGCGCCGCGGCAAAGGCATCCGCGCCGGGACTGTCCCAGCCGGTAATCTGTGCGTTTCCTGCTTTGGCGGTCGCAAACACCATCACCGTATCGCTGGTCGAAGTGTCGCCGTCGACCGTGATGCAGCTGAAGGTTGCGGCGTTGGCGCGTTCGAGCGCGTCCTGCAGGAAGGCCGGGGCAACATCGGCATCGGTGAAGATGTAGCCGAGCATGGTCGCCATGTCGGGTGCGATCATGCCGCTGCCCTTGATGATCCCGGCAAGTTCGACGCGGGTGTCGCCAATCATCGCTGATTCGCCTGCGCCCTTGGCAAAGGTATCGGTGGTGCCGATGGCGTTGGTGGCGTCCTTCCAACCGCAGGGTTCGGCGACCAGCGCGGCTTCGATCCCCGCGCGCGCCTTGTCCTTGGGCAGCGGCACGCCGATCACACCGGTCGAGGAGACGAACACCTCGTCCACGCCGCATCCCAATGCCGCGCTCACCTGCGCCTGGATGGCTTCGACCGCCTCGCGTCCGCGATAGCCGGTGAAGGCGTTGGAGTTGCCCGCATTGACGATCAGCGCCCGCGCGCGGCCGTGCTTTACCGCCTCGCGCCCGAGTTCGACTTCGGACGAGGCGCAGGCGCTCTTAGTGAACACGCCCGCCACCGCCGTGCCTTCGGCCAGTTCGGCAAAGGTGAGATCGCAGCGGTCCCATTCCTTGTAGCGTGCGCGGGCCACGCGCAGCGTTACGCCCGCAATCGCAGGCAATTGGGGGAAGGGGCGGGCGAGGGGAGAGCGGCTTATCTGCATGATTTGCGCCTCTAGGCGGGGGAGGGCGCGCAGTAAATCAGCAAAGCTGGTGGACGAAGCGGCCGCGATTCCCTATCTGTGCCCACGATGACCCGGCACTTCTTCGCCCTTCTGGCCTTGCTTACCGGCCTTGCTGCACTCGGCAGCCCGGCGCAGGCGTCGTTGGCCGAGGCGCTGGCGTGCAATTCCAGCATTGCTGCTGCCGCCGGGGAAGAGACTTCGGGAAGCGAAAGTGTCGCAGCGCAGCCAGCGCCCGCCACCTTGCGCGCCACCCGCGAAGTCGCAGCCCCCGAACGCCGCCCGGCTGTGCCCGAAGCGTTGCGTCTGCCGGTGCTGATGGGGATCGAACGCGCCCACAAATAGGCGCGCTACCTTGCACATATCCCTGACGTTTTCCGGCACAGCGCCTCGCCGCGTGCCGTAACCCCCGCACAGATTCCGGCCCCGCTTTGCAGCTTCGCCTGCTGAGGGCCGCTCAATTTCAAAGGCACGCCATTCTCATGCTTAACACCATCATAAAGACGGTCTTCGGTTCGACCAATGATCGCTACGTCAAATCGCTCGGCAAGATCGTTGCCCAGATCAATGCGCTCGAGGCTGACATCAAGGCGCTTTCGGACGAGGAATTGAAGGGCCAGACCGCCAAGCTGCGCGCGCTGGTGGATAATGGCACCAAGCTCGACGACATCCTGCCCGAAGCCTTCGCCACCGTGCGCGAGGCGTCGACCCGGGTGTTCGGGATGCGCCACTTCGATGTACAGCTGATCGGCGGCATCGTGCTCCACCGCGGCGAGATCGCCGAAATGCGCACCGGCGAGGGCAAGACCCTGATGGCGACGCTCGCGGTCTATCTGAACGCGATCGAGGGCAAGGGCGTCCACGTCGTCACCGTCAATGACTACCTCGCGCGGCGCGACGCGGCGGAGATGGGCCAGCTCTACAACTGGCTCGGCCTCAGTGTCGGGGTGATTGTCCCCGGGATGCCCGAGGAGACCAAGCGCGACGCCTATCACGCGGACATCACCTACGGCACCAACAACGAGTTCGGCTTCGACTATCTGCGCGACAACATGAAGCACGAGCGCAGCCAGATGGCGCAGCGGCCGTTCAACTTCGCGATTGTCGATGAAGTGGACTCGATCCTGATCGACGAGGCGCGCACGCCGCTGATCATTTCCGGCCCCACGGAAGACAAGTCCGATCTCTATGTGTCGCTCGATCATGTCGCGCGCGAGATTCCGGTCGAATGGCTCGACATCGACGAGAAGGTGCGCCGCGTCCAGCTGACCGAGGAGGGCCTCGAGGAAGTCGAGAAGCTGCTCATCGAAAAGGGCATGCTGGCCACCACCAATCTCTACGATGTCGAGAACACGCAAGTCGTGCACCACCTCGATCAGGCGCTGGTCGCCAACTTCGCCCGCAAGCGCGATACCGATTACATCGTCAAGGACGGCAAGATCATCATCATCGATGAATTCACCGGCCGCATGATGGATGGCCGGCGCTGGTCGAACGGCCTGCACCAGGCGGTCGAGGCCAAGGAAGGCGTCAAGATCGAGCCCGAGAACCAGACGATGGCCTCGATCACCTTCCAGAACTATTTCCGGATGTATCCCAAGCTTTCGGGCATGACCGGCACCGCCGCCACCGAAGCGCCCGAATTCTGGGACATCTACAAGGTCGGCGTGGTCGAAATCCCCACCAACCTGCCCGTCGCCCGCATCGACGAGGAAGATGAGTTCTACAAGAACACCGCCGACAAGTTCGGCGCGATTGCCAAGGCGATCAAGGAAAAGCAGGAAATCGGCCAGCCGGTGCTGGTTGGCACGGTCTCGATCGAGAAGTCCGAACTGCTCAGCCAGTATCTCGACAAGGAAGGCGTCGTCCACTCGGTGCTCAACGCCCGTTTCCACGAACAGGAAGCGCGGATCGTGGCGCAGGCGGGGCGCTACGGCGCGGTGACCATCGCCACCAACATGGCCGGGCGCGGCACCGACATTCAGCTGGGCGGCAATATCGAATACCGCATCCGCGACGAGCTCGCCGAACTGCCCGAAGGCCCGGAGCGCGATGAAGCCATCGCCCGCATCCGCGCCGAAGTGGCCGCCGAAAAGCAGCGCGTGATCGCAGCAGGCGGTCTGTTCGTGCTCGGCACCGAACGCCACGAATCGCGCCGCATCGACAACCAGCTGCGCGGCCGCTCGGGCCGTCAGGGCGATCCGGGCCTGTCGCGCTTCTACCTCTGCCTTGAAGACGATCTGCTGCGCATCTTCGGCCCCGACACGCTGTTCTCCAAGATGATGAAGTCGAACCTCGCCGATGGCGAGGCGATCGGTTCCAAGTGGCTCTCCAAAGCCATCGAGACCGCGCAGAAGAAGGTGGAATCGCGCAACTACGATATGCGCAAGCAGGTCGTGCAATACGACGACGTGATGAACGACCAGCGCAAGGTGGTCTATGAACAGCGCGCCGAGATCATGGATAGCGAAGCGGTGGATGATGTCGTGGTCGATATGCGCCACGACACGATCAACACCATGGTCGGCAGCGCCTGCCCCCCGGGCTCCTATCCCGAGCAGTGGGACATCGCCGGGCTCAAGGCAAAGGTCGAAGACATCTTCGGGATCGAGCCGCCGTTCGACGACTGGCTCGCCGAAGAGCAGGTCGAGCCCGAGCTGCTCGAAGAACGCCTGCGCGAACTGACCGACGCGATGATGGATGCCAAGATGAGCACAGCCGATCCGTCGGACTGGCGGCGGGTTGAAAAGGACGTGCTGCTGCGCCAGCTCGATTTCCACTGGAAGGAACACCTCGCCACACTGGACGCACTGCGGCAGGTGATCTGGATGCGCTCGATCGCGCAGAAGCAGCCGATCAACGAATACAAGCAGGAAGCCTTCGGCCTGTTCGAGACGATGCTCGATACCCTGCGCGAGGAAGTCACCCGGATGCTGTTCCGCATTGAACTGCGTTATGAGCAGCCGCAGCCGCAATCGCTGCCCGATCTGCCCGCGTTCCTCACCGGCCATATCGACCCGCTGACTGGGCTCGACGATACCTTCGACGGCGACGGCTCGGAACTGCGGCCCGAACTGTTCGGCGCACTCGGCGGAAACCCGCCGGTTGTGGATGGCGACAATCCCTTTGCCAATCTCGAGATCAGCCGCAATGCGCCGTGTCCGTGCGGCAGCGGCAACAAGTACAAGCATTGCCATGGCGCGGTGAGCGAGCGCCAGATCGTCTGACGCGCGGCTAGGGCAGGGGCAGAGCGATGATGATCGGGGCGGTGCCTGCGCTGCTGGCGCTCGCTTTCCTTGTCACCGCGTTGCTCTATGCCAGCGTCGGGTTCGGCGGCGGCTCGACCTATTCGGCGCTGCTGGCGCTCTCGGGCCTCGATTACCGGCTGCTGCCGCTGATCAGCCTCGCCTGCAACATCGTCGTGGTGACAGGATCGAGCATCCGCTTTGCGCGCGCTGGCCTGACCCCGTGGCGCAAGGCGGCGGTGATCGTGATGCTGGGCGCACCGCTGAGCTTTCTGGGCGGCCTCACGCCGATCAAGGAGACGACCTTTCTGATGCTGCTCGGCGCCAGTCTGGTGCTGACTAGCCTCACCATGCTGATCCCGGTGCGCGAGAATGCGGATGGCACGCCGACACGCTTTGCCCGCTGGATGCCGCTGGCTGCTGCACCTCTCGGCTATTTCGCCGGGCTAGTAGGAATCGGGGGCGGGATATTCCTCGCCCCGCTGCTGCATCTGGCGCGCTGGCACGAGGCGCGGGGCATAGCCGCAACCGCGAGCCTGTTCATTCTGGTCAATTCGCTGTTCGGCCTCGCCGGGCAGATGGTGAAGAACGGCCCTGGCCTGTTCGGAGCGGCCCTGAGCGCGGCGCTGCCGCTATTGGTGGCAGTGGTGATCGGCGGCCAGATCGGCAGCCTGCTCGCCGCGCGCCTGCTCCCACCGCAATGGATCCGCTGGCTGACAGCGCTGCTGGTGCTGGTGGTGGGGGTGCGGCTGCTGGCGGGAGTGTGATCCCGTCTGCCGTCAACGCTGGAAGAAAATGGCTCCCCGAGTAGGATTCGAACCTACGGCCAAGTGATTAACAGTCACCTACTCTACCGCTGAGCTATCGGGGAGCAACTCTTCCAAGCGGTGTAAGGAAGAGCGGAAGCGCGCCTATATGGGGCAGGCCAGCGGATTGCAAGGGGGTTTTGGGGGGGAGTTTTGGGCGATCGCCTGTTCGGTCGCGCAGCGACCGCAAGGCCGACCGGCCGCCCGCAGCGACGCGGCCTTCCTGCCTCAAGTAGCGAAGCGATAGGCCGATAAAAATTCCGTGTGAGCGAGGATATCGCACGCCGGATGGCGTGCGGAATACTAAGACGTGATAAACTGCTCCGCCACGATGCGTTCTTCCAGGCTCTGGCCCTTGTCGAACAGCAGGGTGAGCGCGATGTCCTCTTTCACCTCGATCCGCACCTCGGCAATGTCGCGCAGCTCCTTCTGGTCGGCCACCGCAGCGACCGGACGCTTGGCCGGATCGAGCACCTTGAGGATGATCTTCATCCGGTCGGGCAGGATTGCCCCGCGCCAGCGCCGCGGGCGGAACGGGCTGATCGGGGTGAGCGCCAGCAGCTTGCTGTCCAAGGGCAGGATCGGGCCATTGGCCGAAAGGTTATAGGCGGTGGAGCCCGCAGGCGTCGACACCAGCACCCCGTCGCACACCAGCTCGTTGATGCGCACGCGGTCGCCCACGGTGACTTCGATCTTGGCGGTCTGACGGGTTTCGCGCAGCAGCGAGATTTCGTTGATCGCACACATCTCGTGGCTCTCGCCGTCCTGCGTGATCGCCTCGACCCGTAAGGGCGAGATCGACCAGCGCCGCGCCTTGGCTACCCGCGCCGCAATCGCCGCGCGCTTGTCATAGCGGTTCATCAGGAAGCCGACGGTGCCCAGGTTCATCCCATAGGCCGGGATCACGCGGCACTCGTCGATCATCGCGTGGAGCGTTTGCAGCATGAAGCCATCGCCGCCCAGTACCACCGCGGCATCGGCCTCTTCGACCGGCACCCATTCGCACTGGGCGAGGAGCAGATCATAGGCTTCCTGCGCGCGCGGCGTATCGGACGCCAGCAGCGCGAGCCGCTGAAAGGGTGTGCCGTTGCTCGCCATTCTTCCCCCTCCCGGTTCGCTATCGCAGGGATGCCACTTATCCCCGGCGCAGTGCTCGCGGTTCGCCCTGATGTGCCAGAATCGGTCGGATTGCAATTGATGGAAGGCAGACGACCAATCTGTGACTAAGGATGGGACAGAGAGGTCGCAGATGGATCAAGTTCGGACATCATTGCGCGGGCCAACGCGGGGGCGCTTTCCCGGCGTGCGACCGGGCGCGCTTGAAGCCGATCTGCTGAGCGCACTTGATCGGCGCGAGATCGAAGTGCTGTTCCAGCCGCAATTTGCCTGCGTATCGGGGGCGGTGACAGGGGCCGAGGCGCTGGCGCGCTGGCAGCATCCGAGCCTCGGAGAAATCGGTGCGCGCGATCTGTTCGCGATTGCCGAGCGTGCTGCGCTGGTCGCGCCGCTATCGCGCCATGTGGTCGCCCGCGCGCTGGAAGATGCGGAAACCTGGCCGCACAATCTCACGCTGTCGCTCAACATCACACCTGAAGAGCTTGGCGATCCGCGCTTTGCCGCTGATTTTGCAGCGCTGATCGGGCAGTCGAGCATCGCGCCGCAACGGCTGATGCTGGAGATTACCGAGGACTTGCTGCTGCGCAATCTGGCGCAGGCAGCCTCTGCGCTGAAGGCGCTGCGGGGCTTGGGCTTTCGCACGGCGCTTGATGATTTCGGCGCAGGGTTCTGCAATTTCCGCTACCTGCGTGAACTGCCGCTGGATGCGCTGAAACTCGACAAGGCGATGGTCGAAGGCGTGCCGGGCGATCCCACCGCGCTGGCGGTGTTCCGCGCTATCGTTGCGCTGGGCAAGGCACTGGGGCTGGCCGTCTATGCCGAAGGGATCGAGGCCGAGATCCAACGCGCCGCGATCACCGCCGAGGGCTGCGATTACTGGCAAGGCTTCCTGCGCGCTCAGCCGATGCCGAGCGCGAATATGCTGGCGCTGGCCCGCACGGCGCGGGGCATGGGGCACGGTTAGAGACTACGCCGCCTTCTTTGCCTTGGCGGCCTTCTTCACGATGCCGGAAAGCCCCTTGGTCAGCTGGAACAACCCGTTCAAGCGGCTGAGCGGATCGGCCCAGGCGCGGTTGATTACCAGCTTCATGTCGGGGCGCAGCTTGGCCGTGTCCTTGCCGCCTTCGTTGAGGCGCGCGACATAGGCGATGAGGCCCATGGGATCGGGGAAATCGTCCTTGTGGAAGCTCACCAGCGTGCCGCGCGCGCCGACATCGATCTTGGCAATATTGGCACCGATGGCCTGATGCTTGATCTCGATCAGGCGGATCAGGTTCTTGGTCGGCTGCGGCAGATCGCCGAAGCGGTCGATCATTTCGGCGGCCATGCTCTCGATCTCGTTCTGCCCTTCGGCCTGATTGAGGCGGCGGTAGAGCGCCATGCGCACCGCGAGATCGGGGACGTAGTCCTCGGGGATCATGATCGGCGCATCGACGGTGATTTGCGGGGTAAGCTTGTCGCGCGCGGGTTCCAGCCCCATTTCGCCGGCCTTGGCGGCCATGATCACCTCTTCCAGCATCGCCTGATAGAGCTCGAAGCCGACTTCGCGGATATGGCCCGATTGTTCGTCGCCCAGAAGGTTGCCCGCGCCGCGAATGTCGAGATCGTGGCTGGCGAGCTGGAAGCCTGCGCCAAGGCTGTCGAGATCGCCGAGCACTTTCAGCCGCTTTTGCGCGACTTCTGACAGGGCGACACCAGTCTGATGCGTCAGATAGGCATAGGCGCGCAGCTTGGCCCGGCCCACGCGTCCGCGCAGCTGATAGAGCTGGGCGAGGCCGAAGCGGTCGGCGCGGTGGATGATGATGGTGTTGGCGCTGGGTATGTCCAAACCACTCTCGACGATCGTGGTCGATAGCAGCACATCATACTTGCGATCATAGAAGGCGCCCATGCGCTCCTCGACCTCGCTCGGGCTCATCTGGCCGTGGGCGGAGACCGACTTGATCTCGGGCACATGTTCGCGCAGCCATTCCTCGACATCGGCCATGTCGGAGATGCGCGGCACGACGATGAAGCTCTGCCCGCCGCGGTGATGTTCGCGCAGCAAGGCCTCGCGGATCACCATGTCGTCCCACTCCATCACGTAGGTGCGCACCGCAAGGCGGTCGACCGGCGGGGTCTGGATGGTGGAGAGTTCGCGCAATCCGCTCATCGCCATCTGCAAAGTGCGCGGGATCGGGGTGGCGGTGAGGGTGAGCACGTGAACGTCAGCCCGCAGCTGCTTGAGCTTTTCCTTATGGGTGACGCCGAAACGCTGCTCCTCGTCAACGATAACGAGTCCAAGGTTTTTGAACTGGGTGCTCTTGGAGAGGATCGCGTGGGTGCCGACCACAAGATCGATCTGCCCGTTTTCCAACCCTTCGCGGGTCTCGGCTGCCTCCTTGGACGAGACGAGGCGTGACAGCCGCCCGACTTTCAGCGGGAAGCCCGCAAACCGCTCGGCAAAGTTCTGGTAGTGCTGGCGCGCGAGCAGGGTGGTGGGGGCGACGATGGCCACCTGCTGCCCCGCCATCGCCGCCACGAAGGCTGCACGCAACGCGACCTCGGTCTTGCCGAAGCCGACATCGCCGCACACCAGCCGGTCCATCGGGCGCCCGCTTTCCATATCGCCGAGCACATCGGCAATCGCGCGTTCCTGATCATCGGTTTCGGACCAGGGGAAGCGGTCGACGAACTGGTTGAGGCTGGCCGGATCGGATGCGAGCACCGTCGCCTGCCGCAAGGCGCGGGCGGCGGCGACCTGCATCAACTCGCCAGCGATGGCAGTGATGCGCTCCTTGAGCTTGGCGCGGCGGCGTTGCCATGCCTCGCCGCCGAGCCGGTCAAGCGGGACGGCCTGTTCGGACGAGCCATAACGGCTGAGGACGTCGATATTCTCGACCGGGATGAACAGCTTGTCTCCGCCAGCATATTCGAGCGCAGCGCAATCGTGCTGGCTCTTGCCCACCGGGATCGGTTCGAGGCCCAGATAGCGCCCAATGCCGTGCTCGATATGCACCACCAGATCGCCGCGTGACAGCGCCTGAAGTTCGGCGAGGAAGGCATCGGAATCCTTGCGCTTCTTCTTGCGCCGTACCAGTCGGTCACCCAGCACGTCCTGCTCGGTGAGGAGTTCGAGCGTGTCGCTGGCAAAGCCGGTTTCCAGCGGCAGCACCAGCACCGCGGCCTTGGCTTTGGCTGCGAGGCCAAGGCCGTGCTGCCAACTGTCCGCCAGCGCCGTGGGCGCGCCGGCTTCTTCGAGGATCGAGGCAATTCGCCGGGCGCTGCCGGTGGAATAGGCCGCGAACAGCGCCTTGCGACCGGATTTGGCAACGGCCTTCAAATGTCCAGCAGCGGCCTCGTAAACATTCTCGCCGCGCCCGCGCTCGGGCGAGAAATCGCGGGCCGAACGGAAGCCGAAATCCACGGTCGCCGCGCCCGCTTCGCTGGCAAAGCCGGTGGCGCGGTGGGCCGGGGCCTTGGCCAGCGCGGCGTCAAACTCGGCGCGGGTAAGATAAAGCGCGTCCGCAGCGAGTGGGCGGTAGGAGCCCTTCTTCTCGCTCGCGATGCGGCCGCGCTGGGCGTGGTAATCGGCGATATCGGTCAGCCGCTCCTCGGCGGCACCAAGCGCGCTCTGATCGATCACCACCAGATCCGCCTTGCCGAGGTGATCGAACAAAGTAGAGAGGCGGTCCTCGAACAGCGGCAGCCAGTGTTCCATCCCGGCCAGCCTCCGACCGTCCGACACCGCCTCGTAAAGCGGGTCTTGCGTGGCATTGGCGCCGAACAGCTCGCGGTAACGGCTGCGGAAGCGCTTGATGCTGTCGTCGTCGACGAGCGCTTCGGAGGCGGGCAGCAGCAGGTGACTGTCGATCCGCTCCACGGTGCGCTGGGTGGCAGGATCGAACAGGCGCAGGCTCTCCAGCTCGTCACCGAAGAAATCGAGCCGCAGCCCGGCATCGAGGCTGGAGGGGAAGATGTCGACGATCGAGCCGCGCACCGCAAACTCGCCGTGATCGATCACGGTATCGGTGCGGCTGTAGCCCTGCCGCACCAGCAACGCGGCGAGGCTTTCGTGGCCGATGCTGGTGCCCACGCGAAACTCGCGCACGGATTCGCGCACCCGGAACGGGGTGAGCACGCGCTGGAGCACGGCGTTGACCGTAGTCACCAGCAGTTGCGCGCCCGCTGCCGGGCTTTGCAGGCGGTGGAGCGCGGCCAGCCGTTCGGCGCTGATCGACAGCGCGGGGCTGGCGCGGTCATAGGGCAGGCAGTCCCACGCGGGGAACTCCAGCACTTCGACCTCGGGTGCGAAGAACCGTGCGGCCTCGGCGGCGGCGCGCATCGCTGCCTCGTCGGGCGCGATGAAGACTGCGCGCTGCCCGCCTTTGACCCCCTGCGCCGCACGCGCGAGATCGGCCAGCACCAGCGGCAGGCTCCCGCGCGGAAGCGAGGACAGGGTCAGCGGCTCTCGGGCCGCGAGGATGCGGTTCAGATCGGGCATTGGTTTCCAGTCAAACCTCGCGCGCCGCAGGGGTTCCCGGCAGCGGACGAAGCCAGCGCGCCCTAGCGCGAAATGTCGACGTAATCGAGCTTTTGCATGGTCGCCAGCAAGTCGCCTGCCAGATGTTCCGGAGCGGGTTGCGAACCCAAGGCCCAGGCCATCACGTCGACATCATCCTCGTCGAGCAGGGCTTCGAACCACGCCAGTTCTTCCTCGCCCCAGCCAGCATGGTAGCGATCATAGAAGCCGCCCATCATGTAATCGGCCTCGCGCGTGCCGCGATGCCAGCTGCGGAACTTGGCGCGGGCGAGACGTTGATCGAAGGATGGGCCAGAGACGGGGACATCGGTCATGCGCCTCACCTAGCGACGCGCTGCTTTGCCTTCAACTCGTCATTGCGAGCCGCAGGCGCGGCAATCCATGGTCCGGCGTCGCAACTTTGTGCACTGGCAGGTGCTGGATTGCTTCGCCTGCGGCTCGCAATGACGAATAACTGATGATAGCCCCCAAACACCATGCGCCCCGAGGCTCTCAATCCGCTGTTTGCCGAAGTCCAGTCGCTCGAAGGCGTCGGGCCGAAGCTGATGAAGCCGCTCGAGAAGCTAGGGCTCACGCGGGTGAAGGATCTGGCCTACCACCTGCCCGAACGGTTCGTCAGCCGCCGGGCGATTGCCGATCTGGATGCCGCAAGCGAGGGCGAGCAGGTTATCATCGCGCTCACACCGGTCGAGCACCGCGCCCCGCGCCCCGGCAGCCGCGGGCCTTACCGGGTGCTGGCGCAGGACCGCGCGGGCAATATCTGCGCGCTCAGCTGGTTCGGGAAGGCGGCCTATTCCGCCAAGAAACTGCTGCCTGTGGGCGAGACACGTTGGATCGCCGGGCGGCTCGATCGCTACGGCGATATGCTCCAGATCGTCCATCCCGACCACATCGAGGAAGCGAGCGCGGCGCAGATGGAGCGGCAGAGCGAGCCGGTCTATCGCCTGTCGGAAGGCCTCACCCAGCCGCGCGTGGCGAGCCTTGCCGAGCAGGCGCTCACCCGGCTTCCCGACTTGCCCGAGTGGATCGAGCCGAGCCAGCTGGCGCAAACGGGCTGGCCCACATGGCGCGAGGCGCTGCGCACAGGGCACATCAGCACCGACGAGAAGGCGCGCGACCGGCTCGCCTATGACGAATTGCTGGCGAACAGCCTCGCGCTGCTGCTGGTCAAGGCCGAGGGGCGGCGGCGCAAGGGCGCTGCGCTGGTCGGCGACGGAGGTTTGCGCGGCAAGCTGCATCTGCCCTTCGCGCTGACCGGCGCACAAACGCGCTCGATCGCCGAGATCGAAGGCGACATGGCGCAGGAGGCCCCGATGCTGCGGCTGCTGCAAGGCGATGTTGGCGCGGGCAAGACGGTGGTTGCGCTCAACGCCATGCTGATCGCGGTCGAGGCGGGGAAGCAGGCGGCACTGCTCGCGCCGACGGAAATCCTTGCACGGCAGCATTTCGAGACGCTGCGCAAGATGCTCGGGCCTACGGGGGTGGAGATCGCGCTTCTGACGGGCCGCGCCAAGGGGAGGGAGCGCGAATCGATCCTGATGGGGTTGATGGATGGCTCGATCCAGCTGCTGGTCGGCACCCATGCGATCTTTCAGGACACAGTCAATTACCGCGATCTGGGGCTGGTGGTGATCGACGAGCAGCACCGCTTTGGCGTGGCGCAGCGCCTGTCGCTCGCCGCCAAGGGCCGCCGTGCGCCACATACCCTCGCCATGACCGCGACCCCGATCCCGCGCTCGCTCACCCTTGCGCAATATGGCGAGATGGATGTCAGTCGGCTCGACGAACTGCCGCCCGGGCGGCAGGCGATCGACACCCGCGTGGTGCCGATGGAGCGGATCGACGAGGTAGTCGCCGGGGTGGAACGCCATCTGGCAGGCGGACAGCAGGCCTATTGGGTGTGCCCGATGGTCCGCGAGATCGACGGCGCGCCCGATCTGGCCGACATCGCCGCAGCCGAAGCGCGCTATGCGGCTTTGAAGGAGCGGTTTGGCGATGCAGTCGTGCTCGTCCACGGCCAGCTGCGCCCCGAGGTAAAGGACGCGGCGATGGAGCGCTTTGCCAGCGGGCAAGCGCGGCTGCTGGTGGCGACCACGGTGATCGAGGTCGGCGTGGATGTGCCGTCCGCCACATTGATGGTGATCGAGCAGGCCGAACGCTTCGGCCTTGCCCAGTTGCACCAGCTGCGCGGACGGGTGGGGCGGGGTGCGGAGAAGAGCACCTGCCTGCTGCTGCGAGGGAGCGCGCTATCGGAAACCGGCCGCGCGCGGCTGGCGCTGATGCGCGAGACGCAGGACGGGTTCCGCATTGCAGAGGAAGATCTGGCGCTGCGCGGAGGGGGCGAATTGCTCGGCACGCGGCAATCGGGGGAGGCGGCGTTCCGGATCGCCGATCTTGAGCAGGTGCAGCGCCTGTTACCGGCCGCCCATGCCGATGCGCGGTTGCTGATGGAGCGCGACGGCGGCCTCACCAGCCCACGCGGCGAGGCGGGGCGCTTGCTGCTCTATCTGTTCGAGCGCGACTGGGGCGTCCAGTTGCTGCGCGGGGGCTAGGCGCTGAGGTCGGCGGTTTCGCTGAGCAGCCGCGCGACCCAGGCCTCGACCCCGAGATTGATCGTGCTCCACGCCGTCTCGAACGTGGCCGCATCGCCGTGATAGGGATCGGGCACCGGCTGACCCTGCAGCCCTTCGACCGCATCGAGCAGCAGCGACAGCCGCGCAGTCCCATCGCGCGGTGCGCGCGAGCGGATGCCTTCGAGATTAGCGCGGTCGAGCGCGATGATGTGGCGGAAGCGGTAGAAATCCTCGTGCGCGATCTGACGGGCGGACTGGCCGGTGATATCGACCCCGTGATTGCCCGCAACCGTAATCGCGCGCGGATCGGGCTGGTCGCCGATGTGATAGGACGCGGTGCCAGCCGAATCGACGTGGCACACCAGCCCGCTGCGCGCCGCCGCTGCGCGGAACGCACCTTCAGCCATCGGTGACCGGCAGATATTGCCAAGACACACGAACAGCACCGAAATGTTCTGATCAACCCCCCCGAGCATCGCGCGCCACTATGACAGGCTTGTGGCGCTGTCCAGACGCACCGCACAATTTTCCCGTAAAATGCTGTAAAAAGAGCGACAGGGATCTCTGTCAGGCGGCGGCGAGGGGGAGAGGCGCGGTGCTGGCGAGCACCTCTTCGGTGATGCGGCGGATGTTCACCTTCGCCTTCAGCCGCGCGCCGAGCAACGCCGTGCCCGAAACCTTGCGCTGCACGAACAGCGTCTCGATCGGCGGGAAGGCCCAGGTGTCCTTGTCCTGCGCGATGGCATAGCCTTCGTCGCGCAGCAGCGGAATGAAGGCGCGGTCGCCGAAATCGAACGGGGCATCGGCGCGCATTTCATTGATGACGATGTCGATCATGCGGCCCACCCGCTCGGGGTGCTTTTCGGCGACGATCGGCATCATGAAGCCCGCTTCGATGGTGGCGGCGAGCACCTCGGCGGCGTTGCCGTTGAGCCCGGCGGCGAGCATCTTGCGATAGCCATTGGCCACCGCCGGATCGACCGGGCGGCAAGCGCCGAAATCGAGAAGGATGATCTCGCCGGTTTCGCGCCGGTACCGGAAGTTGGCGAAGTTGGGATCGGTCTGCATCACGCCGAAGTCGAACAATTCGCGTGCCACCAGCCGGATCAGCCGGGCATAGACCTCATCGCGGCGCTCGGGCGGCTCGCTGCCCAGTTCCTCGATGCTGACGCCATCCTCGAAACTCATCGCGAGGATCGAGCCGCGGGTCAGGCCTTCGTGCAGACGCGGCACGACAAAGCCCGGCGTGCCGGCCAGCTTTTCGCGATAGAGCGCCATTTGCTCGCCCTCGCGCTGGTAATCGGCTTCTTCGTGGAGCTGCTGCTTGGCGGCTGCCATCAGCTTGCCCATCTCAAGCTCGGGCGGCGCGAACCCTGCGACCTTGAGCAGAGTCATGACGTTGTCGACATCGCTGTCGATGCTTTTGGCGACGCCGGGATATTGCACCTTGATCGCCAGCTCCTCGCCATCGCGGGTCAGCGCCTTGTGCACCTGACCGATGCTGGCGGCGGCGATGGGCCGCGGATTGAACCAGCGGAACTGTTTGCGCCAATCCGGCCCCCATTCGGCACGCAGCACCTGATCAAGCTGCTTGGTGGGCATGAAATTGGCCTGATCGCGCAAGGTGGCGAGGATCTTCGACAGCTCGTCGGGCAGGAAATCGCCCGCATCGAGGCTGATCATCTGCCCCATCTTCATCGCCGCGCCGCGCAGGTGGCTGAGGCGGTCGGTCAGGCGCTGGACATTGCCGGGGGTGAGGATGAGATCGCGCGCGGAGATCCCTTCGCCGCTGGCGATCCGCCGCGCTCCCTCGGCCACCATGCCGCCCGCGACCCCGCCGACGAGCCGCCCGAAAGTGCCGAACCGTGCCATCCGGCCCGAAGGCACAGCGCGCTGGCGGGCGCGGTCTTCGGGAAGGTCATCGAACGGGGGAATCTGGTCGTCGTCGGCCAAGGGGAGGGGCTTTCCTGTGCGAGAGGCTTTGCGTGGCAACGGCTCGAGCGCGGCTGCGTTCCTTGGGAAATGGGGCGCGTCAGCTGATACTCAAGCCGCCATCGACAGGCAGGCATTGGCCGGTGATGTAATCCGAATGGGGCGAGGCGAAGAACACCGCCAGCCCTTCCAGCCCCGCGTGATCCCCCGGAAGGCGCAGCGGGATCCGGCGGCTCATCCACTCGCCGAATTTGGGATCGGCCTTGGCGGTGATGTCGGTTTCGTAATAGCCGAAAAGCAGCGCATTGGCGGTGATCTGGTAGCGCGCGAGTTCAAAAGCGGCGGCGCGGGTGAGGCCGTTCAAGGCGGCCTTTGAGGCGGCATAGTCTGACGAGCGGTTAACCCCCATGATCGACTGGCCCGAGGACGTCGCCACCAGCTTGCCGCCCGTATCGCCTTCCTTGGCGCGGGCGATCATGTGTCGGCTGACGTGCTTGTAAACCAGCGCCGCGCCGCGGGTGTTGACGCGCATGGTGTTGTCCCAGCCTTCCGCCGTGATGTCGGTTATGGCGGTGCCTGCACCCGAAATCCCGGCATTGGCAAAGCACACATCGACCCGGCCAAAGGCGGCGAGGGTTTGCGCCATAGCGACCTCGATCGCGGCTTCCTCGGCGACATCGCAGCTCAAGGCGAGCACATCGCCTGCGCCGAGCACGCGCAGTTCCTCGACTGCCGCCGCGTTTTTTTCCGCGTTGCGCGCCCATATCGCGACATGGGCGCCTGCCTTGGCGAGCCCGCGCGCCATGGCAAGGCCCAGCCCGCCATTGCCACCGGTGATAACGGCCGTGCGGCCGGTGAGATCGAACAATTCCATGGGCTGTCACGTGGCGCAATCGCCGTGCTCCTGCAAGAGCGACGGGAACCGCAGCGCTCGGCAGGGTTTGAGCCGCCATGGACGGACAAACTTCACTCTCGCCGGCGGCCCGCGCGCTTGGCTATGCCGGGCTGCTGCCCCAGATCATCTGTATCGCGATGCTGCTGACCGGCCACGAATGGCGCTACGCGGCGCTGGCAGGCGGATTTGCCTATGCGGCGGCGATCTTCAGCTTCCTTGGCGGGGTGTGGTGGGGGCAGGCGGTGCAAAGCGGCCGTGCGACGACCGGCGCCTATTTGGTCGCGGTGCTGCCAAGCCTGATTGCGGTCGCGCTGTTTCTGCCGTGGAGCTTCGGGTGGGAATGGCCGGGCCCTGCGCTGCTCTATCTGGGCGCATTGATCGCGCTCTCGCCGTTGATCGACCGCGCGCTGGGCTTTGCCGCTCCTGAATTCCTGCGGCTGCGCTGGCACCTCTCGCTAGGCCTCGGCAGCCTGACCATCGCGCTTGGCCTTGTCGCCGGCAAGGTCATGGCAGTCTAGCTGGGTCGATTAGTCCGTCATTGTTGGCGATGAATTAACCACTGTACCTTAAGCAAATGCTCGGTTTTCAAGGACGGATCCGGGCATCTGATGATTGCGACATTGCCATCACTGGCGGGGCTGCTGCGCCGCAGCCTCGGGCGTTCCGGCCCGCAGGAGCCTCCGTCCGGCGATGACAACTCGCTGAAATCGGGCGAAGCGCTGCTCAGACGCAAGCGCGTGAAGGTCGCGGTTTTCGCGATCCTGTTCGGGCTTGTATCGGCGGCAATCGGCCTCCCGCTGCCGGCGGAGGACGCCTTCCGCGCAGCCCGCGCGCAGCTGCGTACCCGTGCCGCACCGCAGAACATCGCGATGATCGCGATCGATGATGCGACGCTCAACGGGCTCGGAAAGCCGATGCCTTCGCGCGGTGATGACAGCGTGCTGATCGACCGGCTTGTCGCTTCCGGGGTCGAGAAGATCGTGTTCGACCGTGCCCATGCCGATCCCGAAACGCCGGCCACCGATGCGCAATTTGAGCGCACGCTTGAAAAGCATCGGGGCAAGGTCTGGCTGGGGATGTCGCCCGAACACGAGGTCGGCTTCCAGAAGGTTGCTGAGATCGCGCCGCTGCCCGAATTCCGCAAGCACGCGGGCGTCGCCTCGATGCTCGGCTTTTCCGGGCCATTCGGGCTTTCGGTGGTGTTCCCCACCCGCGTGGTGCTCGATGGAAAGGCCAATCCCTCGATCTCGGCTCTGCTGGCTGGCTATGAGGGCGAGCCGCTGCGTTACCGGCCCGATTACGCCTTCAATCCGGAGACCGTGCCGACCTATCGCTATGTCGACATTCTGCGCGGGCGCGTTGATCCGGCGGCGCTGAAGGGCAAGAGCGTCATCATCGGCAAGACCTTCATCGAATCGCCGGACGTGTTCCTGCTGCCGTTCTACGGCAAGATTCCCGGTTCCTACTTCCACATCATGGGGGCGCACACCCTCAAGCGCAGCGTGCCGCTGGATCTGATGTGGTTGCCGGCGCTGCTGGTGGTCGGGATCGCGATCGTCGCGCAAGCACTGAACCGTTCGCGCTCGTCGCGGCCGCTGTGGGCGGCGACAATCGGGCTGGCAGCGATCACGCTGGTGCTCGACGAAATGGGAATCAATATCGATATCCTCTCCGCGCTGCTGGCAGCGATCGCGGCGGCCATCGGGTTCGGCCGGATCGCGCGCAAATATTACAGCAGCGAAGTCGACGCGATGACGACCACGGCGCTAGGCCTCGAAAGGGCCAGCGATGAACTCGATGTCTACGCGCTCAAGATCGCCAATCTCGCCGAGATGTCCGAGGAATGGGGTGAGCGCGAGCTGGGCGAATTCGTCAACACGCTGATCACCTATGTGAAGGGCCCGGGCGAGGCGGGGGATGTCGCCTTTGAACGCGACAGCCTTGTGTGGCTCGCCCCGCGGATGGATACTGCCAGCCTTGAACGCCACGCCGACGGGCTGGCGCTGATGCTCAAGACCGCGATCAGCCATGATTGGCAATCGGCGAGCAGCTCGCCGGCGATCGGGATCGACACCAACCACGCCTTGCCGCTCACCCAGCGCATCAAGAAGGCGATCCAGGCCGCCGACGAGGCCGCCACACGCGGCGTGCGCTTCGTGCTCAATGATGCCGCCTATGTCGAGGCGCGCAACCAGCGGCTCGAAATCATCCGCGTGCTCGAAAAGGGCCTGCGCGAGCGCAGCATCGGCGTGGCCTATCAGCCCAAGATCGATCTTGCGACCGGGCGGATCGTGGGCGCCGAGACGCTGATCCGCTGGCGGCCCGAGGGGCTGGAATATGTCAATCCGCAAGAGCTGGTGCTGGCTGCCGAAGCCAATGACCGGATCAACGAACTGACCTTGATCGTAATGGAGGCCGCGCTAGTCGACGGACGCCGTGCGATTGCGCTCGATCCGTCCTTCAAGCTGGCGGTCAATATGTCGGCCAAGAGCCTCAGCGACACCCACCTGTTGTTCGACATGATGACGATGCTGGGCCGAATCGGATTCCCTGCGCAGAACCTGACGCTCGAGCTCACGGAAACCGCCAAGCTTGAAGACAAGCTTATCGCCCCGCAGATCGAAGCGCTCAAGCAGCGCGGCATCAGCCTTTCGATCGATGATTTCGGCACTGGCCAGTCGAACCTCGAATATCTCGAGAAGCTGCCGAGCTCCGAGCTCAAGATCGACAAGAAGTTCGTCCAGCACATGGCGACCTCGGAGGAAAGCCGCGCTGTGGTGCGCGCCACCATCGAGATTGCCCACTCGCTCGGGAAGGTGGTGGTGGCCGAAGGGGTGGAAAGTCAGGCCGTCGCCGCGACACTGCGTGCGATGGGATGTGATCAGGCGCAAGGCTACCTGTTCTCGCGGGCAATCGCGATGCCCGATTTGCTCGTCATGATGGGCGGGGGGAGAAACGCAGTTAACGGTTGATTAGGGTTAATTTTGTGTTAAAGCACCTATGAGCTAGTCGCAGCTTATAGGAGGCAATTATGTGGGCATGGTTCTCGCACCTGTTCGGTGGCCGTTAATTCGCCGCCGTAAGGTTTCATAAAGAAGCCCCGGGAAACCGGGGCTTTTTTTATGTCTGGGCATGATGGAGGCGCGTTGTTTGCCGCCCCGGATGCCGCTTTGCCCTGGGTCAGCGGGGAAGGCTGCGGAGCGCCGCCAGCCAGACTATTCTTAACCATTCAGCCTGCAGCCCCTTGGCAGAACCGGCCCAGCCTCCGACGCAGCGACCGGGGCGCGGATTGGGCCCGCACCGCGAATTGCCCGTTCAGCGGCTCTGCTGCGACCAGGCAAAGGCGTAGAGATCGGCCGACTCGGAACGGCGCACATCCTCGGCACTTCCGACGCCGTGCCCGGCATCGGCATCTCCGCGCAGATAGATCGGCGCATCGGGCCACTTGGCGCGCGCCCGGGCGACCCACTTGGCCGTCATCCACGGCACCACCCGCCGATCATTGAGGCCCACCACCATCATTGTCGGCGGCAGTGTGCTGGCTTGCGGTATCATCTGATAGGCATCCATCGCCACCAGATCGCGGAACTGCTCCGGATCATCGGGATTGCCGTTCTCGGCGAACTGGTTGGCGCCGTTCTCGGCCGCGGCGATCCGGGAGGCATTGACGATCCCCACCTGCGTGATCATTCCGCCGAATGCGCCCGGATCGGACAGTGCCGCAGTGGGCACCAGCGTGCCGGCCATGCTGCCGCCGATAATCAGCGGGCCTTGCTCAGGCGCGATTCCAAGCACGGTGAGATGCCGCGCACAGGCGGCGAGATCTTCCATCCCGCGCGGCTTGTTCGGGCCGCGCCCGCCCTCGTGCCAGTTGCGCCCGCGCTCGCCGCCGCCGCGCGTGCCGCAAAAGGCAAAGGCGCCGCCCCGGTCGAGCCAGGCCATTTCATTGCGCGCATAATAGGGTGCGGCCGTGTCGATCCCATAGCCGCCATAGGCATCGACGATCGTCGGTGTGGGGCCTTTGGCCCCCGCGCGCCGCAGCACCACCATCGGCACTTTCGTTCCGTCCTTGCTGACCGCTTCGGTGCGCATTGCCGCCATGTCTTGCGCGCCTTCCCACACCTGCGAGCCGATGCCGGTATCGATAAGCTTACCGTCTTCGACGCGGAAAGCGGTCAGGCCCTGCGCCCAGCCGGTGATGGCAAGGCTGATGCCGCTGCCATCGGCATCGGGTGTGAGCGCGAAGATCGATCCTTCGAAGGGAAGCGGAATCTCTGTGGCCGGACCGCGCCCGTCGGGCAGGTAGAACAGCTGCGCAGCGCCATCTCGCGTGGTCTGCACATAGACCCCTTCGCGCGTCACCAGAAAGGCGCGCACAAGCCGGTCAGGCGCGCCGGCGAAGACCGCCTCTGCCGCGCCCGGCGTGCCGTCATCGGCCAGCGGGCGGCGCAGGATCGCGCCGGCCGGATTGTCTTTCGTGGTCATCACGAACAGCTCCCGGCCGCGCGGCATCGCCAGCCCGACCTGGTCTTCAAGGCTGATCACCTTGCGCCATGCCGGACTTCCCGCAAGCAGACTGGCCGACGGCGCGATATAGAATTCATTGTCGGCCCGCGCTCCGGCGGCGATCCCGATTGCAAAGGGCTCGCCTTCCAGCGCGACCACGATCGGAAAATTCTCCGGCCCGACCAGCATCCCGTTGCCAAGCACCTGCACCGGATCGTCGCCACCGATTGGCGCGATGTAGCTGGTCATCCCCAGCATCGGATCATTGGCCCCGGGGTTGGCCGCCATCTGGGTGTAGAGAACCTTGTCAGACCCCAGAAAACTTACCGTGAACTCGCCCCAGATCCGCTCGATCGGCTGGCCGATCGGCTTACCGCTGGCGATATCGAACAAGATCGTGCGACCGGCTTCTGCCCCCCCGCTCGAGACCTGCACCGAAAGCCGGCCGCAGTCCGTCGAGAATTCGACCGCACCAAAACTGGCAAGTTCGTTGCCGGCAACGGCGACCGGATCGAGGAAGAGGCGTTCGCCGCCGGCATCGCGCAGGTAGAGCTTCGCGAGCCGGTCACCTGCACCAATGCGGCGGATGAGGGTCGTCTCGCCGCACTGGACTACCGCGCCAAGGCGATCGAGGCCCGAGGAAATTTCGGAGATGCGCTGCGCGAACCATGCGCGCTCGGGCAGGGCATCCAGCATGGCGCGCGTGCGGGCATTTTCCTGCGCGATGAAGGCGATCATCTCGTCCCGATTGGCCGGATCTTCCATCCAGCGATATTCGTCGGCGAGCGTGATGCCGTGCACGGTTTCGGAGAGCGGCTCGGCGCGCGGGGGCGGGGGGTCCTGTGCCTGCGCTGCGCAAGCCCAGCTTGCCGCCGCCGCGAGCAACAGCGCACGGCCCGAAAATGTCGACATTCCCATCATTACCCCCCCCCAGGATGGTGGGGAGGCAATAACAGCATCGCCGCGCGAGTTTAAGCGCGATTGCGGGCGGTCCCCGGGTGGGGGAGGGCATTGATGGCTTGAAGCTGGCGCGCGGCGCGCGGTTAATTGGTCGGGGAGAGAGGATTCGAACCTCCGGCCCCTGCCTCCCGAAGACAGTGCTCTACCAGGCTGAGCTACTCCCCGACCGTGTCGGCCCCGCATGGTCAAAATGCCCACGCGGGTCGAGGCAAGGCGCGCCCTATAGGTGTGGATTAGCACAGTGGCAAGCAGGCAATTGCAGCTTATAGTCGCGCCTATGGCCACTGCTGCGATTCCTCATTCTGCCGGCGATCTGCGGCATCCCGAACAGCAATATCTCGATCTGATGCGCGCCATCTGGGACGGCGGCAGCGAGCGGATCGACCGCACCGGCGTGGGCACGCGCTCGGTGTGCGGGGCGATGCTGCGATTCGATCTGGGCGGCGGCGCGATGCCGCTGCTGACAACCAAGCGGGTCTACTGGAAAACCGCAACGCGCGAGCTGCTGTGGTTCCTCACCGGCAGCACCAATATCCGCCCGCTGGTGCTGCAGGGCGTGAAGATCTGGAACGAATGGCCGCACGCCCATTATGTCCGGGCGAGCGGCGAGGACATTGCCCTCGATGATTTCGTCGCGCGAATCGCGGCGGACGAGGCTTTCGCAGCACGCTGGGGCGATCTGGGGCCGGTCTACGGCAAGCAGTGGGTCGATTGGCCGACCTATCGGTACCGCGCCGACGGGCTCTATGAAAAGGGCGAGGGCATCAATCAGGTTGCCGCGGTGATCGAGAGCCTGCGCACCAGTCCCGGCAGCCGCCGCCACATCATTGAAGGCTGGAATGTCGCCGAGCTTGACCGCATGGCGCTGCCCCCGTGCCACAAGACCTACCAGTTCCATGTTGCAGGCGAGGGCGAAAGCGCGCGGCTCAATTGCCTGCTCTATCAGCGCAGCTGCGATGTTGCGCTCGGCCTGCCGTTCAACCTGTGGTCGGCCGCGCTGCTCACCCGCATGATCGCGCAGCAAGTCGGGATGGAGCCGGGCGAGCTGGTGTGGATGGGGGGCGATGTGCACCTCTATCTCAATCACGCGCACCTGATCGAGGAACAGCTCACCCGCCAGCCGCAGGGGTATCCAACGCTCGAAATCGCCCGCATCCCGGAAACAATATTCGATTACCGGATCGAGGATTTCGTGGTGCATGATTACGCCCCGCTGCCCCCGATCAGCGCGCCTGTTGCGGTGTGACCCCAGACCATGCGGCGCGCTTGACCGCACCCCGACGTTGAAATAAAAATACGTATTCAAGCAATGATTGCACCAGCGCAGCCGAGTCCTATGCGCGGTGTCAAGCGAGGTGGAGAGCATAGCCAATGGCTGAACCTGCGAAGCCGTCAGACAGCAATCGTCCGAGGCTTGCGCTGCATGTCCCCGAGCCGAAATACCGCCCGGGCGACACCGCCGATTTCTCGCATATCGACATCGGCGCAGCCGGCGCCTCGCCGCGCCCCGATGAAGCCTCGCACCCCTCGCAGATGGGCGAACTCGCCTATGGCCTGATCCGCGTGCTGGGAGAGGACAATCAGGCGCACGGGGCCTGGAACCCGCGGCTCGATGCCGATACCTTGCGCGCCATGCTCGGCCACATGGCGATGGTACGGGCTTTCGATGAGCGGATGTTCCGCGGCCAGCGGCAAGGCAAGACCAGCTTCTACATGAAGTGCACCGGCGAGGAGGCGACCTCGATTGCCCCCGCCATGGCGCTGGCGAGCGACGACATGGTGTTCCCCTCCTACCGCCAGCAGGGAATCCTCCTGACGCGCGGCTATCCGCTGCTCGAGATGATCAACCAGATCTATTCGAACAAGGGCGACAAGCTGAAGGGCCGCCAGCTGCCGATTATGTATTCGAGCCGCGAGCACAGCTTCTTCTCGATCTCGGGCAACCTTGCCACGCAATGCCCGCAAGCGGTGGGCTGGGCCATGGCGAGCGCGGCCAAGGGCGACAGCCGGATCGCCGCGACATGGGTTGGCGAGGGCTCGACCGCAGAGGGCGATTTCCACAGCGCCTGCACCTTTGCAGCGGTGTATAATGCACCGGTTATCCTCAATGTTGTGAACAACCAGTGGGCCATTTCCAGCTTCAGCGGTTTCGCGGGAGCTGAACGCACCACCTTCGCCGCGCGCGGGCTGGGCCATGGCATCGCCGCCTTACGGGTCGACGGAAATGATGCGCTGGCCTGCTATGCAGTGGCCGAATGGGCCGCCAACCGCGCCCGCGCCAACCACGGCCCGACGCTGATCGAATACTTCACCTACCGCGCCGAGGGCCATTCCACCTCGGACGATCCCTCGGGCTACCGTTCTGCGCAGGAGCGCGAGGAATGGCCGCTGGGTGATCCCGTCACGCGATTGAAGAACCACCTCATCGCGATCGGCGAATGGGACGAGGAACGCCACGCGGCGATGGATCTGGAATGTGCCGAACTGGTCAAGGCGACCACCAAGGAAGCCGAGAAGAACGGCATCCTTGGCCACGGCCTCCACCATCCGTTCCACACCATGTTCGAGGATGTCTACGAGGAGTTGCCCTGGCACCTTGAGGAACAGGCCGAACAGGCGATCCGCGAACGCATCACCAAGTTTGGCACCGAAAGGCCCTTCGGATGAGCGCGCCTGCAGAAACCGTTAGCGAGGTGACCGAACGTCGCCTCAACATGATCGAGGCGATCAACGAAGCGCTCGACATCATGCTGACCCGCGATCCCGATGTGATCATCATGGGCGAGGATGTCGGCTATTTCGGCGGGGTGTTCCGCGCCACTGCCGGGCTGCAGGCCAAGCACGGCAAGAACCGCGTGTTCGACACCCCGATCAGCGAATGCGGGATCATCGGTGCAGCGGTGGGGATGGGGGCTTACGGCCTGCGTCCGGTGCCGGAAATCCAGTTTGCCGATTATATCTATCCCGGGCTCGACCAGTTGATTTCCGAAGCCGCACGCCTGCGTTACCGCTCTGCGGGCGATTTCATCGCGCCGCTGACGGTGCGCTCGCCCTTCGGCGGGGGCATCTTCGGCGGGCAGACCCACAGCCAGAGCCCCGAGGCGCTGTTCACCCATGTCGCGGGCCTCAAGACTGTGATCCCGGCCACGCCGCATGATGCCAAGGGCCTGCTGATCGCTGCGATCGAAGACAATGATCCCGTGATCTTCTTCGAGCCCAAGCGCATCTATAACGGGCCGTTCTCGGGCTATTACGACAAGCCGGTCGAGCCGTGGAAGAAGCATCCCGATAGCGCTGTGCCCGAAGGCTATTACAAGATCCCGCTCGGCAAGGCGCGGATCGTGCGCGAAGGCGAGGCGCTGACGGTGCTGGCCTATGGCACCATGGTCCATGTCGCCGAAGCGGTCTGCACCGCGAAGGGTGTCGATGCCGAAATCATCGATCTGCGCACGCTGGTGCCGCTCGACATCAAGGCGATCGAGGCTTCGGTCGAGAAAACCGGACGCTGCATGATCGTGCACGAGGCGACCCGCACCAGCGGCTTCGGCGCAGAGCTTTCGGCGCTGGTGACCGAACGCTGCTTCTACCACCTCGAAGCGCCGGTCGAACGCGTCACCGGCTTCGACACGCCCTATCCCCACAGCCTCGAATGGGCCTATTTCCCCGGCCCCGTCCGCATCGGCGAGGCCATCGACAAGCTTTTGAGCGAGTAAGCGACATGGCCACATTCACATTCAACATGCCCGACGTGGGCGAAGGCGTGGCCGAGGCGGAAGTCGTCGAATGGCACGTCAAAGTTGGCGATAGGGTCGAGGAAGACCAGCACCTCGTCGACGTGATGACCGACAAGGCGACGATCGACATCGAAAGCCCGGTCAGCGGGACGGTGACTGCGGTAGCGGGCGAAGTTGGCGATGTCATCGCGATTGGCGCGATGCTGCTGGTGATCGAGACCGACGGCGAGGACGATGGCGAGGTAACGGCAGAGCAGGCCGAAGCCGCAGCCGACCAGATCGAGGACGAGATGTCCGATGCCGAAGACGCGGATGTGGCGCCAGCGCCCGAACCCGTCGCTGCGCCCGCGCCGGCCCAACCTGAACCGGCCAAACCTGCACCGGCAACGACTGCTCCGGCTGCAGCCGCGCACAAGGTTCTCGCCAGCCCTGCTGTGCGCCAGCGCGCGCGCGATCTCGGGGTTGATTTAACGCAGGTGAAGGCAGCCGAGGATGGCCGCGTGCGCCACGGCGATCTCGACGCCTTCCTCGCTTACAACGCTGGCAGCGGCTTCGGCGCGGCCGGCAAGGCGCGTAGCGACGAGGCGATCAAGGTCATCGGCCTGCGCAAGCGCATCGCCCAGAACATGGCTGCAGCCAAGCGCCACATCCCGCACTTCACTTACGTCGAAGAATGCGACGTCACCGATCTCGAGGTGCTGCGCGCGCAATTGAACGACGCGCGGGGCGGCGCTGATAGTTCTCGGCCCAAGCTCACTATGCTTCCGTTGCTGATCACCGCGATCTGCAAGACAATCCCGGCCTTCCCGATGATCAACGCACGCTATGATGACGAGGCGGGTGTGGTGACGCGCTACGGCAGCGTGCATCTTGGCATCGCGGCGCAAACGGATAGCGGCCTAATGGTGCCGGTGATCCGCGATGCGCAAAGCCGCAACCTGTGGCAGCTTGCCCGCGAAATCGGCCGCCTGGCGGAGGCTGCTCGCAGCGGCAAGGCGACGTCCGAGGAGCTTTCGGGTTCGACCTTGACGGTGACCTCATTGGGGCCGCTTGGCGGCATTGCGACCACGCCGGTGATCAACCGGCCCGAGGTCGCGATCATCGGCCCCAACCGCATCGTCGAGCGTCCGATGTTCATCAGCGACGGGCTGGGCGGCGAACGAATCGCCAAGCGCAAGCTGATGAATATCTCGATCAGCTGCGATCACCGCGTGGTCGACGGGCATGATGCGGCGAGCTTTGTGCAAGGGGTCAAGCGGCTGATCGAAACCCCCGCGCTGCTGCTGGTGGACTGACGAAAAATATTGCGTCAGCAGGTGCGCCAGAGGCGTTGACAGCCTTTGCGAGCGAGCCTAATGGCGCTGCTCCAATGAGCGGGACGGCAGCGCCGCAACGCTCGAAACGGAAACAATGCGCGGGTGTAGCTCAGTTGGTTAGAGCGTCGGCCTGTCACGCCGAAGGTCGCGGGTTCGAGCCCCGTCACTCGCGCCACTTTCCTCTCAGGAAGTGGCCCCCTCCCAGACGCATTGGTCCCTAGAAAACCGCCGCGGGTTAATCCTGCGGGTTGGTCGCTGCGGGCGCGCTCCAGCTGCCTGTCTCCATCCAGATCAGGAAACGCTTGATCGGCAACAGCCAGATCAGGCCCAGCACCAGATAGACCACGGTTTGCGCCGCACCCGACCAGCTGCCGATAAGTCCGGGCGCATAGCGAGCAATCACCACGCCATAGATCATCAGCGCGGCAAACAGGCCGAAGATGCCGACAGGAATTCGCCAGGTAGGGGTTTCGCGCATCAGGTCAGACCATACATCCGTGTGGGGGTTATCACCGCATCGAGCGGCATATCGTGGGCTTCGGTGGGCAGCGCGGCCATAAGCTGTGCATCCCATGCCAGCCCAATCGCCAAGGCGGGCCGATGTTCCGCGAGCCAGCGATCATAATGCCCCCCGCCTTGCCCGAGCCGCGCGCAGGCATCGGTAAAGCCGATCAGCGGCACGAACAGCACATCGGGGACGAGGGGGTCGGCAGCGGCCTCGGGTTGCAGCATCCCGAACGGGCCAACCGCAAGGTCGCTCTCGTCATAGGGATCGGAGTGATGAGCAAACACCATCGGCGCATGGCGCGTCGCAAAGCGGGGCAGGGCGAGCGTGTGCCCGGCATCATGGAAGAACCGCGCATAGCCTGCCGCCGGGGCCTCGTAAGGGCCGGCGTGATAAAGGCCGATGACGGCTTCATCGCCGATCTGCGCCAGCAGTGGCGTCGGCGGGCGATGGAACAGCAGCCCGCGGATGGAATCGGGCAAGCCCTCGACATGGGTCTTACGCGCGGCGCGCAGGGTGCGGCGGAGTTCGGATTTGGTGGGCACGCGCTTCTAAAGCCTCATTTCAGAGGGAAGACACGGCCCAAAGAGCCGCAAGTCCGACCGGCCGCCCGCAGCGACGCGGCCTTCAGGCCGCATGAGCGAGGATCTCGCAACCCGGATGGGCTGCGGAAAATGAAGGAGTGACGGAACCACCATGGGTCGTTTGCGCTAGAAATCCTCTGACGCGTTTTACGTCAGGTGGGCGCCGTATGCCCAAGACTTCCGGACGAACCGGCAGGCAAGGGCAGGGACAGCTCCCATTTGGATTACTTATAGCCTCAGGGATATTCAATCGGCTCGTGCCGGGCAGTCCCGCCGTCTCTCTATCTAGTCGTTCGTTGCGGCCGCTTCAAGCGCTGCTGCGCTGGCTTCGGCCTCAGCGGCCAGCGCTTCGAGCCGATCAGCCAGCGTGCCCGAGGCATCCGGACCGCCGAACAGGTCGGTCTGCGGAGCGGGCGGCGCGGCTTTGGCGGCGGCTAATTCGGCCTCAAGCCGGGCGATCTCGGCGCGCAGGGCGTCAGCTTCGCTATTGTCCTGCGGCGCTGCCTTTGCCGCTTTGCCAGGCTTTCCTTTGCGCGCTTCGGCGAGTTCGTCAGCGAGGAACAGCGCGGCAAACAGGAGGTTCTGCGCTTCGAGCGGAGCGCGGGCGCTACCGAGCAACGCATACTTCTCGGCAATCATCGCCCCCAGCGCAGTGATATGCGCTTCCTCGCCATCGGCGCAGGCGACGGGATAGTTCTTGGGGCCGATCGTGAGGGTGACGGTGCTCATGGGGCGCTATGCTTCCAGTTGGCCGATCAGGCTATCGAGTTCGCGAAGGCTTTCAGCGACTTGTTCGCGCAATTTCTCATGGGCATTGACCAGTTCGACGACCCGCGCCGAGCCGCCCGCGGGCTGAGCCGCCTGCGACAACGCAGTCTCGCGCGTCGCGGCGATCCGCGACATCGCGGTCTCGATACGCCCCAGCGCCCTGGCGATGCGGTCCTCGTGCATGGAACCGAAATACCAAGATAGGCGCGCCCACGCAAAGCCTTGGCGCTGCCTGTTGATAAGTCATCCTCGCCGTGCCCACCCAGCAGGTTGCACGCAAGGTTGACCTCACCTGTTGCCTCGGCAATGGCACAGCCCGCAATCGAGGGATCGAATCGCCCGCCTGCGGCCATGCGTCCGCCGCTGGCCCGGGCACCATCAGGAGACACGCGCGCCCATGCCGATCGAACCCGCCCGCCTGCCGCTCATGGCCAATGCCATCCGCGCCCTTTCAATGGATGCGGTGGAGGCCGCCAATTCGGGCCATCCCGGGATGCCGATGGGCATGGCCGATGTGGCGACGGTGCTGTTCACCGGGCACCTGAAGTTCGATCCCGCCGCGCCGGGCTGGGCTGACCGTGATCGCTTTGTGCTGAGCGCAGGGCATGGCTCGATGCTGATCTACAGCCTGCTGCACCTCACCGGCTATGCGGCCCCGACGATCGACGACATCCGCAATTTCCGCCAACTGACAAGCCCCTGCGCGGGCCACCCCGAAAACTTCCTGCTCGACGGGGTGGAATGCACCACCGGGCCGCTGGGGCAGGGGATCGCAATGGCGGTCGGCATGGCGATGGCAGAGCGGCACCTCAACGCCGTGTTCGGCGACGATCTGGTCGATCACCGCTCCTGGGTGATTGCGGGCGATGGCTGCCTGATGGAGGGCATCAACCACGAGGCGATCGGGCTGGCGGGCCACCTTGGCCTGGGCCGCCTCAACGTGCTGTGGGACGATAACCGCATCACCATCGACGGCGCGACCGATCTGTCGACCTCAGAGGACATCAAGGCCCGCTATATCGCCACCGGATGGCACGTCACCGAGTGCGACGGGCACGACTTTGCCGATATCGAGCGCGCGCTTAACGAGGCCAAGGCTGATCCGCGCCCCTCGCTGGTCGCCTGCCGCACGCTGATCGGCAAGGGCGCGCCCAACAAGCAGGGGACCAGCGCCACCCACGGCTCGCCGTTGGGCGGGGCCGAAGTGGCCGCCGCGCGCGAAACGCTGGGCTGGACGTCCGAGCCCTTCGTGATCCCGTCCGACATCCTTGCCGATTGGCACAGCGCCGCCGAACCGGGCCGCGCGGCGCATGGCGCATGGGCCGGACGGCTTGCCACCTCCGCGCACAAGGCCGAGTTTGAGCGCCGCATGGCAGGCGAACTGCCCGAAGGTTTCAGCCTTGATGACCACATCGCAGGGCTCATCGCCGCGCCGCAGAAGATTGCGACCCGCAAGGCTTCGGAAATCGCGCTCGCCGCGATCAATCCGATGCTGCCCGACACCATCGGCGGCAGCGCCGATCTGACCGGCTCGAACAACACCCTCGCAGGCGGCATCGGCACCTTCAACCGCGACAATTACGCGGGCCGCTACGTCTATTACGGCATCCGCGAGTTCGGCATGGCCGCCGCGATGAACGGCATGGCGCTGCACGGGGGCGTGATCCCCTATGGCGGCACCTTCCTCGTGTTCACCGACTATGCCCGCGGCGCGATCCGCCTCTCGGCGCTCCAGCATTGTCGTGTGGTCTATGTCATGACGCATGACTCCATCGGGCTCGGCGAGGACGGGCCGACCCATCAGCCGATCGAGCATCTCGCTTCGCTCCGCGCCATGCCGAACCTTTTGGTGATGCGCCCGGCCGATGCGGTCGAAACCGCCGAGTGCTGGGATATTGCCCTGCGGCAGCCCGACCGCCCGACGGTGCTGGCACTGACCCGCCAGAACCTGCCGCAGGTGCGGCTGGAAGCGGGCGAGAACCTCTCGGCCAAGGGCGGATACCGGCTCAAGGCAGCGGAAACTGCGCGCAAGGTGGTGATCCTCGCCAGCGGTTCGGAAGTCGAGATCGCCGTTCAATGCGCCGCTCAGCTTGAAAGCGCAGGGATCGGCACCGATGTCGTCTCGATGGTTTGCACCGAATTGTTTGACGAACAGGATGCCGCCTACCGCGCCGACCTGCTGCCCGATGATGCTCTGATCGTTTCGATCGAGGCGGCGAGCACCTTTGGCTGGCAACGCTATACCGGGCGCGAAGGGCTCACCATCGGCATCGACAGCTTCGGCGCATCGGCCCCGATTGCCGATCTCTACGCCCACTTCGGTCTCACCGCAGAGGCCATCGTTCCGCAAATTCAAAGCAAATTGAACGCTTAAGCAGGAGAATCTACTATGGCCACCAAGGTTGCCATTAACGGCTTCGGCCGCATCGGTCGTCTCGTCGCACGCGCGATCCTCGAGCGCAGCGACCATGATCTCGATCTGGTCTCGATCAACGATCTGGCCGACGCCAAGGCCAACGCGCTCCTGTTCGCATACGATTCGGTCCACGGCCGTTTTGGCGGCGACGTGACCGCCGATGGCGATGCGATCATCGTCAATGGCAAGCGCATCGCAGTGACCAAGGAGCGCGATCCGGGCAAGCTGCCGCATGGCGAAATGGGCATCGACATCGTGCTCGAATGCACCGGCTTCTTCCAGTCGGACGAAGCGAGCCGCCCGCATCTCGCGGCCGGGGCCAAGCGCGTGTTGATCTCCGCTCCTGCGACCGGCGTGTCAAAGACCATCGTGTTCGGCGTAAACCACGAAACGCTGACCGCTGACGACGTGATCATTTCCAACGCGAGCTGCACCACCAACTGCCTCGCGCCGGTCGCCAAGGTGCTGAACGACGTCATCGGCATCGAGCGCGGCTTCATGACAACGATCCACAGCTACACCAATGATCAGCGGATGCTCGATCAGATCCACTCCGATCTGCGTCGCGCCCGTGCGGGGGCTACGAACATGATCCCCACCACCACCGGCGCTGCCCGTGCAGTTGGCCTGGTGCTGCCGGAGCTGAAGGGCAAGCTCGATGGGTCGAGCGTCCGGGTGCCGACGCCCAATGTCTCGCTGATCGATCTGGTGTTCACTCCTTCGCGCGATACGACCGCAGAGGAAATCAATGCCGCGCTGAAGGCTGCTGCCGAAGGCCCGATGAAGGGCGTGCTGGACTTCACTGATCAGCCGCTCGTTTCGAGCGATTTCAATCACTACCCCGCGTCTTCTACCGTCGATTCGCTGGAAACCAGCGTGATGGAAGGCAAGCTTGCCCGCGTGGTCAGCTGGTACGACAATGAATGGGGCTTCTCCAACCGGATGATCGACACCGCCGGGGTGATGGCCAAATTCCTCTGACCGCATTCCACCACCGGAGTTGACCGTGGCCAAGTTCAAGACCCTCGATGATCTGCCCGCCGACCTCACCGGCGAGGTCGCGCTGGTTCGCGTCGATCTCAACCTGCCGATGAAGGATGGCTCCGCCACCGACGTGACGCGGGTTCTGGCGGTCAAGCCGACCATCCTCGAGCTTGCGGGGCGCGGGGCCAAGGTGCTGCTCCTGGCACACTTCGGGCGTCCGGGCGGTCAGCGCTCGTCGATGCTGTCGACCAGCATGGTGGTGGGCGATGTCGAGGCGGTGCTGGGCAAGGAAGTGATGTTCATACCCGAACTCACCGGGCCGGTGGTGGCGCAGGCGGTCGGCACCATACTGCGCAGCGGCGACATCGGCCTGCTCGACAACACGCGCTTCTGGCCGGGCGAGGAGGGGAACGATCCCAACTTCGCGCAGGCGATAGCGGCAATCGGCACGCTCTACGTCAACGACGCCTTCAGCGCCGCGCACCGTGCCCATGCCACCACGGAAGGCCTCGCACATTTCCTGCCCGCCTATGCCGGCCGCGCGATGGAGGCCGAATTGCGGGCTCTGGAGGCAGCTCTCGGCTCGCCCGAACAACCGGTTGCAGCCGTGGTTGGCGGTGCCAAGGTCTCGACCAAGCTGGCCGTGCTCGAACATCTGGTGGGCAAGGTGCAGCACCTGATTATCGGCGGCGGCATGGCCAACACCTTCCTCGCCGCGCGCGGCGTGAATGTCGGCAAGTCGCTGTGCGAGCATGATCTGGCCGCCACCGTCACCCGCATCATGGACGAAGCCGATGCCTCCGGTTGCACCGTGCACCTGCCCTATGACGTGGTGGTGGCCAAGGAATTCGCCGCCAACCCGCCGAGCTTGCGCACCTGCAACGTCCACGAGGTTGCGGCCGACGAGATGATCCTCGATCTCGGCCCCCAGGCGGTGGAAGCCTTGGCCGACGTGCTCAAGACCTGCCGCACGCTGGTGTGGAACGGGCCGCTGGGCGCCTTCGAAACCGAGCCCTTCGACGCGGCAACCGTGGCCCTGGCGCGCACGGCAGCAGCCCTGACGCTTGAAGGCTCGCTGGTCAGCGTGGCCGGCGGCGGTGACACTGTCGCAGCGCTCGCTGCGGCCGGCGTGTCGGAAGATTTCTCCTATATCTCAACCGCAGGCGGTGCTTTCCTTGAATGGATGGAAGGTCGCGTCCTGCCCGGTGTGGCGGCGCTCGAGGCCTGATATGGCGCGCGCCGAAGCAGAAATCGAGGCGCTCGAACTACGCCTGATGCGCGCCTGGGTGGCGCGCGATGGCAAGGAGTCGAAAAAGCTCTTGGCGCGCGATTTCATGGCGATGATCGGGACGCTGCCCCCGCAACTGCTCGACCGGCCAAGTTTCCTCGCGGGGATCGAACGCGGCTTTGCCTGCACCAAATTCGCCATGCGCGAAGTCTTCGTCCGTCAGCACGGCAAGTGCGCATGGTTCGTCGCCGGAGCGGAGCTCGAACTGGGTCTGGGCGCGAAGGTGTGGACCGGGCCGTTCCTTCTCACCGGCCTGTGGCGCAAGGGCGCAATCGGCGGTTGGAAGCTGACCGAGCGCAGCCTCGCGCGGCTTGATCAGGACGACAGCTTCGCAGCCGCCGTCTCAAAGCTGCAGTTGTGGAAATAGCGATGAGCGAAGCAGTCGACACCAGTTACGGCACCTTGTCGGTGATGGAATCGGGCGAATTTGCCGGATGGCGCTTCTGGAACGGCGATCCGTTCGAGACCCGTTCCGGCCCGTTCTACTACCGCCGCGAGGATGACGGTTCCTACACCAGCGCCTTCCGCGCCGAAGCCCGCCACATGAACGGCGGCGGCTTCATGCATGGCGGTTGCATGCTGACCTTTGCCGATTTCGCGCTGTTCGCCATCGCCACGGATGAGCTCGCGGGCGATCACGCCGTAACGCTCAATCTGGCGGGCGATTTCCTCGGCGCGATCAACGACGGGGCATTGGTCGAAGCGCGCGGGGAAGTGACGCGCGGTGGCGGCAAGACCATCTTCGTGCGCGGGCTGATCACCGGTGATGGCAAGCCTGCCCTGAGCTTTACGGGCATCATCCGGCGTCTTTCCAAGCGGTAATCCCGCCCGCGTGCGTTGTGCAGTTGCAGCATTTCGGCGCTCTCGCTAAGGGCGCGTTGAAACCTTCTGCATAGGTATGCAGAGCCAAGCCATGACCAAGGGGAACCGCCGCAATGAACCGCCAAGCCATGACCGACCGCATTGCCACCGGACAGGGCTTTATTGCCGCGCTTGACCAGTCGGGCGGCTCGACTCCCAAGGCGCTGCGCGGTTACGGCGTCGATGACAGCGAGTGGTCGGGCGACGAGGCGATGTTCGCCCAGATCCACGCCATGCGCGCCCGCGTGATCACCTCGCCGTGCTTCGGCAGCGGCAAGGTGATCGGCGCGATTTTGTTCGAGCGGACGATGGACGGCGAGGTGGACGGCCTGTCCACCGGCGATGCATTGAAGGCGCGCGGAATCGTGCCCTTCATCAAGGTCGACGAGGGGCTCGCCGATGAAGCGGACGGCGTGCAGCTGATGAAGCCGATGGTGAAGCTCGCCGCGCTGCTCGAAAAGTCGGTGGCGGCCGGTATGTTCGGCACCAAGATGCGCTCGGTGATCAAGTCGGCCAACCCGGCCGGGATCGCCGCGGTGGTCGCCCAGCAGTTTGAAGTGGGCGCGCAGATCATTGCCGCCGGGCTGATGCCGATCATCGAGCCCGAATACGACATCACATCGGCTGACCGCGCCGAGGGCGAGGCTATCCTGCTTGCTGAAATCACCAAGCATCTTGATGCGCTACCCGATGGCCAGCAGGTGATGCTCAAGCTTTCGATCCCGGCAACCGCTGGTCTCTATACCCCGCTGACGCATCACCCCAAGGTGCTGCGCGTCGTTGCACTCTCGGGCGGCTTCTCGACCGACGATGCCTGTTCGCGCCTCGCGCAGAACCCGGGCATGATCGCCAGTTTCAGCCGCGGGCTGCTGCAGGATCTGCGCAAAGACCAGTCGGACGCGGAATTCAACACCGTGCTCGGCAAGGCCATCGAGCAGATCGCCAGCGCCAGCGTTTGAGCGCTGGGTGGGTGACAGACGCCGCGCGAGCGACTAGCGCGCCTGCATGACTGTTACGCAACTCTATCTGATCTCCCCGCTCGATGTGGGCGGCGAGTTTCCGGCGCGGCTCGAACGTGCGCTTGTGGCAGGCGCTGGCAAGCACGGTGGGCCGGTCACGGCCTTCCAGTTCCGCGTCAAGGGCGTGGACAGCCACGAGGCTGCCGCGCTCGCCGAACCGCTCCAGGCGATCTGCGCTGCGCATGATGTGGCCTTCATCGTCAATGATTCGGTCTCGCTCGCCAAGCGATTGAAGGCTGACGGTGTGCATCTCGGGCAGGACGACGGCTCACCGCGCGAGGCGCGCGAGGAGCTGGGCCGCGAGGCGCAGATCGGGGTGACCTGTCACGCCAGCCGCCACATGGCGATGGAAGCGGGCGAGGCGGGAGCGGATTACGTCGCCTTCGGCGCATTCTATCCTTCGACGACCAAGGATAAGGGGCCAGACGCCGAGGTGCCCGATCTCGATGTGCTTGAGTGGTGGAGCCAGATTTTCGAGATTCCCTGCGTCGCCATTGGCGGGATCACGCCTGACAATTGCGCGCCGCTGATAGTGGCGGGGGCCGATTTCCTCGCGGTTTCGGGTGCCGTGTGGAACGGTGATGAGGTCGCGGCGGTCGAGGCCTTTGCCAAGGCGATGAAGGAGGCCAGCACCGAGCGGAGACGCATTCTGGCGAGCCGACGATAGCACGCTGCGGCCATTCCTGACGGCGCGGACATTCGCTGATCCGTGCCGGATATGGCTAGACAGGCCTAGCCTGCGCTGCCCAGCCGGGTGCAGATCAGCTTGCTCTCCGATCCGTCCACCGCGAGTTTGCGCAAGGAATTCTCTCCCAGCACGCGGAAGCGCTGGTCCTTTTTGGGACCGCGCGTGAACACCAGTTCGGTGCCGCGCAGCAGATAGATGCCGCGCCCCTCGGGGTTGCGGTAGCTTGATGCATTGCCGATGCGAAAGCCTTCTTCGGGCACCACCACATAGGCTTCGCCGCCGGCATCGCCGGGCAGGGCGCATTCCCATTCGCCGCGCTGCAAGGTGGCGAGCATCCCGCCATCGTTCGCCGCGAGCGGGCGGCCCGCCGGGCGTCCGTCATTGCGATCCTGCGCTCCGGCATAGCCCGATCCGAAGGCCGCCACCGCCGCTGCGCACATGGTGAGAAGGATGATGTAGCGGGTTCGCATGGCCGGCGCCCTATCAGCCCGCCGCGCCCAAAGCCAAGCCTTTCGGATGCGCTTTTTGCCCGCGCTTGCCGTGTGAGGCGCTATCGGCTATCGGCGCGCATCATTTGCGGGGCGCGGCCGAGCGCGGTGCGTCCCTCCACTTCCCTGAGCAAAAGGCCCACAGCCCCATGAAGATCAGCGGCGTCGATATTCGCCCCGGCAATATCCTTGAATACGAAAAAGGCATCTGGAAGGTCGCCAAGATCCAGCATACCCAGCCGGGCAAGGGCGGGGCCTATATGCAGGTCGAAATGAAGAACCTGCAGGATGGCCGCAAGACCAACGTGCGCTTCCGCAGCGCCGATACGGTGGAGCGCGTGCGGCTCGACACCAAGGAATTCCAGTTCCTTTATGCCGAGGGCGATGATCTCGTCTTCATGGACAACGACACCTACGAACAGATCACGCTGCCCGGCGATCTGCTCGGCGATGCGCGCCCGTTCCTGCAGGACGGGATGCAGGTGAACCTCGAACTGTGGGACGAGAAGCCGATCTCGGTCGAGCTGCCCTCGCAGATCGAGGCGACGATTGTCGAAGCGGACGCCGTGGTAAAGGGGCAGACCGCCTCGTCGAGCTACAAGCCTGCGATCCTCGACAACGGCGTGCGCATCATGGTGCCGCCGCACATCGGCAGCGGCACGCGCATCATCGTCGATGTGTACGAGCAGGCCTACGTCGGCAAGGCGAGCTGAGCAGACACATGGCAGCTATTTCCGGCCTGATCCGCGTAATGGAACGCGCCGCGCGTAAGGCGGGCGGGCGTTTGCGTCGCGACTTCGGCGAAGTCGAACACCTGCAGGTCAGCCGCAAGGGCCCGGCCGATTTCGTCAGCAAGGCCGATATCCGGGCCGAGCGCACGCTCTATGACGAGCTGCTCGCCGCCCGTCCGGGCTGGGGCTTCGTGATGGAGGAAGCCGGCGTGATCGAGGGCGATCCTGGCATGCCGCGCTGGATCGTCGATCCGCTCGATGGCACCAGCAACTTCCTGCACGGCATCCCGCATTTCGCGATCTCGATCGCCGCGCAGGAGCCCAAGCCCGATGGCAGCGGGTGGGGCGATGTGGTGGCAGGCGTGGTCTATCAGCCGATCACCGATCAGACCTTCTGGGCGGAAAAATCGCGCGGTGCATGGCTGCAGGATGCGCGCCTGCGCGTCTCGGCCCGCTCGCGTCTGGCCGATGCCTTGGTCGCAACCGGGGTGCCGTTCTTCGGCCACGGCGACTTTGCCGAGTGGAGCCGTATCTTCGGCGCGATCGGCCCCGAGGTTGCGGGGATCCGCCGCTTCGGCGCCGCTTCTCTCGATCTCGCTTATGTGGCGCAGGGCCGGTTTGATGGGTTCTGGGAAAGCGGCCTGTCCGAATGGGACACCGCGGCGGGTTGCCTGCTGGTTCGCGAGGCGGGCGGGTTCGTGAGCGATTATCGCGGCCGCTCCAGCCCGATCCACGCCGATCAAGTGCTGGCCGCGAACGACGCACTGCACTCGAAACTGCATAAGCTCTTGGCCGGAGCCTTGCGCTAGAGACTGTTGCCTTGGCGCAGGTGGCTCGCTAACAGCGCGCACACCCGCGCAGGCGCCCCTGTGGTGGAATTGGTAGACGCGCTCGACTCAAAATCGAGTTTCGAAAGAAGTGCCAGTTCGAGTCTGGCCAGGGGCACCACCGCCGTTCTCGCAGCATTTCCGCCCCTGCGAGCGGCGCCGCGCAACGACCACTTTCTCAGCCGCCGCTATCCAATCCGCTTTATCGCGGATCCGGCGCTGCGAGATACTGCTCGACATTCCTTGACAATGCTGGTGCGGTCGCGCCGCGCATGAAGGTGGGTGATTGCGTTCAACCCCGAGGAAAAACATATGACTGAAGAACGCATAACTGAAACTCGCACGCCTGAGGGCAACACCCACACCAACACCACAGTCATCACCGACCAGCCACGCTCCGGCGGCGGAGCCAAGTGGATCGGCCTGCTGGTCCTGATCGTGGCCGCCGTGATTGCCGTTCTGCTGCTCTCCCGGATGAACGATTCGGAAATGGTCAAGGATACTGCGGTCGCCGATGCCGCTGCTGAAGTGGGCGAAGCCGCCAATCAGGTGGGCGCTGCTGCTGAAGAGGCCGTCGACAAGATTGCCGAGTAAAACGGCGGGCAATTCCGTCGGCCGCGTGCCGCGGGACAGCAGAATTTGATACAAAGGCGGACCGGCAGCTGGGGGCGCTGCTGGTCCGCTCGTCCTTGCGGGCGGTATCGATCGCGTTGTAGTGGGTCATGTGACACAAACGGGGAGTTCGGCATGAAACTGGCATTCACATTGATCGGCGCGAGCGCGCTGGCACTCGCGGCGGCGCCTGCGCAGGCCGACGAACTGCGCGACGCGGTGGCGGCCGATATGCCCGCGCTGGTCGAACTCTACCGCGATCTGCACGCCAACCCCGAGCTCAGCTTCCAGGAAGTCGAGACTGCCAAGAAACTCGCTGACCGCGCCCGCGCGCTCGGGTTTGAAGTCACCGAAGGCGTCGGCAAGACCGGCGTGGTCGCGGTGATGAAGAACGGCGCCGGCCCCACCGTGATGCTGCGCGCCGACATGGACGGCCTGCCGGTGATCGAGCAGACCGGACTGCCCTACGCCTCCAAGCGCCGCGCCGTACCTGCGACGGGCATCGAGACGGGGGTGATGCACGCCTGCGGCCACGATACCCACATGACCGCATGGATCGGCACCGCGCAACTGCTTGCCGAGCGCAAGGACCAATGGTCGGGCACGCTGGTGATGATCCTCCAGCCCGCCGAGGAAATCGGTGAGGGCGCCAAGGCGATGCTCGATGACGGGCTCTACTCCCGTTTCCCCAAGCCTGACTATGTGCTGGCCTTCCACGATGCCGCGCAGGCGCCTGCGGGGATGATCGGCTATTCCAAGGGTTTTGCGCTGGCGAACGTCGATTCTGTCGATGTGGTGGTGCCGGGCGTCGGCGGGCACGGCGCCTATCCGCACACCACCAAGGATCCGATCGTGATCGCGGCCAGCATCGTCACGCGGCTCCAGACGCTGATCAGCCGCGAGCGCGACCCGCTTGAGCCGGCAGTGATCACGGTCGGCAGCTTCCAGGCCGGCTCAAAGCACAACATCATCTCCGATGAAGCGCGTCTCCAGATTACCGTGCGCAGTTACAAGGACGAGACCCGCGCGGCGCTGCTCGATGGGATCGCCCGCATTGCCAAGGGCGAAGCGCTGGCGGCCGGGATGCCCGAAGACAAGCTTCCGCGCGTGACGGTGCAGGATCCCTATACGCCTGCGACCTACAACACCCCCGAATTTACCGACACAGTGATGGCCGGGCTCAAGTCCCGCTTCCCTGACCGCGTGCGCGAAACGCCGAGTGTGATGGGCGGCGAGGACTTCAGCCAATACTACCGGGCTGACCGCGCAAACGTCGAATCGCTGATCTTCTGGGTCGGCGGTGTGCGCGCGGAGGAGTGGGAGAAGGCGCAGAAGGGCGAGATCACGCTGCCATCGCTGCATTCGCCTTTCTGGGCACCCGACGCACCGGTGGTGATTGCCACCGCGACAGAGGCGATGACCGCGGCAACGCTCGATCTGATGATGAAAAATGGTGGCTGACGGCCCTCAAGTAGCGGAGCGGTAGGGCCACAAGAACACAAAAAATTCGGCCGCCGGAGCGCGCACTTGGGGGGCGCATTCCGACGGCCGTTTCTCCTCCCCAGGAGAACTGTGAAACGGGTTATTCCGAGGCCGGCACGTAGGTGCCGAGGCGGTGGTGCAGGGCGTTGATCTTGGCCAGCTCCTCGCGGTCCTCGGTGTTGCGGGCGTGGCTTTCCAGCGCACGGCGCAGCAGCTTCATATCGGCGGTCGAGAGCAGCGCGCGGGCGCGTGCGGGCTCGGTCTTGGGTGTGTCAGTATCGCTCATCGTCACTCTCCTCAGGCGCATGTGGCCCGAGTCCTTAGGCGCTTAAGCGGGCAACCGGAAGGCCGCAATCGAGCGACCTTCCGGCTAACCACAGCTTAGGCAGCTTCGAACTGATTCATCGTGTTGTGCGCGCCGCCAGCCTTCAATGCGGCTTCACCGGCGAAGTATTCCTTGTGATCGTCACCGATGTCGCTGCCGGACATATTCTGGTGCTTCACACAGGCGATGCCCTGACGGATTTCCTCGCGCTGCACGTTCTTGACGTAACCCAGCATCGCCTGCTCGCCGAAGTATTCGCGGGCGAGGTTGTCGGTGCTGAGTGCAGCCGTGTGGTAGGTCGGCAGCGTGATGAGGTGGTGGAAGATACCGGCCCGCGCAGCGGCATCGCGCTGGAAGGTGCGGATCTTCTCGTCGGCCTCGGCGCCCAGTTCAGTGCTGTCGTAATCGACGCTCATCAGCTTGGCGCGGTCATAGGCCGACACGTCCTTGCCGGCTGCTTCCCACGCGTCGAACACCTGCTGGCGGAAATTGAGCGTCCAATTGAAGCTGGGCGAGTTGTTGTAGACCAGCTTGGCATTGGGCACGACTTCGCGGATGCGATCGACCATTTCGGCGATCTGTTCGACGTGCGGCTTCTCGGTCTCGATCCACAGCAGGTCCGCGCCGTTCTGGAGCGAAGTGATGCAGTCGAGCACCACGCGGTCCACGCCCGTGCCGGCGCGGAACTGGTAGAGGTTCGAAGGCAGGCGCTTGGGTGCAAGCAGCTTGCCGTCGCGGCTGATGAAGACCTGACCATTGGTAATGTTGGCCGGATCGACTTCATCGCAGTCGAGGAAGCTGTTGTACTGGTCGCCCAGATCGCCCGGCTCCTTGGAGAAAGCGATCTGCTTGGTCAGGCCGGCACCAAGCGAGTCGGTGCGGGCAACGATGATCCCGTCGTCCACGCCCATTTCGAGGAAGGCCATGCGGCAGGCACGGATCTTCTGGAGGAAATCCTCGTGCGGCACGGTGACCTTGCCGTCCTGGTGGCCGCACTGCTTTTCGTCCGAGACCTGGTTCTCGATCTGCAGCGCGCAGGCGCCCGCTTCGATCATCTTCTTGGCGAGCAGATAGGTCGCCTCGGCATTGCCGAAGCCTGCATCAATGTCGGCGATGATCGGCACGACGTGGGTTTCGTAATTGTCGATGGCGTTCTCGATCCGCTTGGCTTCGACTGCGTCCCCTGCCTTGCGGGCAGCGTCGAGCGCGCGGAACATCATGCCGAGTTCGCGGGCATCGGCCTGCTTCAGGAAGGTATAGAGTTCCTCGATCAGGGCAGGCACCGAGGTCTTCTCGTGCATCGACTGGTCGGGCAGGGGGCCGAACTCGCTGCGCAGCGCGGCGACCATCCAGCCGGACAGGTAGAGGTAACGCTGCTTGGTGGTGCCGAAATGCTTCTTGATCGCGATCAGCTTCTGCTGCGCGATGAAGCCGTGCCAGCAGCCGAGCGACTGGGTGTATTGTGCCGGATTGGCGTCATAGGCGGCCATGTCGGCGCGCATGATCTTGGCGGTGTACTTGGCGATGTCGAGGCCGGTGGCGAAACGGTTCTGGATCGCCATGCGCGCGGCGCTTTCGGGATCGATTGCGGCCCAGCTCGGCCCGCCCGCGGAAACGATGCCTTGCATCCGGGTGATGGTGTTCTGGTAAGTCATGTGCGTCTCCTGTCCGTCCTGGGGAGGGGGTTGAGCCAAAAGGACTCGCGCCGTTGGATGGGCAGGCTCTGCCGTGTTGCGGCGCAGCATAACAGGAAAACTTACAAAAAATCGTGTCGCTATGCCGACAATTGCCCGAGAACTTGTGTCAATTAGTAAAGTAATTTACAAAAGCACCCATGGCTGACACCAATCTTCTCGCCGGACCAGCGCTGCGCCGCCTGCGCAAGCGCGAGGGTCTCACCCAAGCCGCGATGGCCGCGATGCTCGGCATCTCGCCCTCCTATCTCAATCTGATCGAGCGCAACCAGCGCCCGCTTTCCGCCCGGGTGCTGGTGCAGGTGATCGAGCGGTTCGATTTCGATCCGCGCTCCCTGCGCGAGGATGAAGCGATCGGCGGGCTCGACGGGTTGGTGCGGCGGATGACCGACAAGCGCTTCGCCGATCTCGGGATCGACCGGGAGGAGGTGCAGGAATTCCTCGCTGCCGCGCCGCAGGTCGCTGCCGCCTTTGCCCGGCTCTATGATCATGCGGGCACCTCTGTGCCAGAGGCCGAGGATGCCGCCGCCGCTGCGCGCCGCGCAATCGAGCGCTGGCAGAACCACTTCGCCGATCTCGATCATGCCGCCGAGGAACTGGCCGACGAACTGCGCCTCTCGCGCGGAGAAATTAGCGCGGCGCTAGGCGAGCGGCTGCGCGAAAAGCACCGCATCACGGTGCGCATCCTGCCGGCTGAGGTGATGCCGGGGCAGGTGCACCGGCTCGATCTGCACGCCCGTCAGCTGCAACTGTCAGAGATGCTGCCGGGCGCAGCGCGGCGGTTCCAGATTGCGCGGCAGGTGGGCGCGCTGGAAATGCGCGAGGGTATCGAGGAGCTGGTGGCAGGCGCCAATCTTGCTTCGGGCGAGGCGCGCAGCATCCTGCGCGAACACATCACCGATTATCTCGCGGGCGCGCTGTTGCTGCCTTACCGCCGCTTTCTGCGCGCTTGCGAGCAGACAGGCTATGATCTGGCTGTGCTGCAGCGCCGCTTTGCCGTCAGCTTCGATCAGGCGGCGCAGCGCCTCACGACGCTGGGGCGGGTGGGCGAGCGCGGCTTGCCGTTCTTCATGGCGACCATCGACCGAGCGGGCCGTTTGGTGGGCTTTACCGGCGGCGGGGCAGGGGCGCTCTACCCGCTCGATGGCGCGCGCTGGCCCGCGTGGATTCCTTATGGTGCTTTCGAGCGTCCGGGCACCGTGCTCACCCAGGCCGTCACCTTCAGTGAGGGCGAAGCCGCCCCGCGCCACTGGTTCACCATCACCCGCACCGTGGATGGCGACGGCGTGATGTGCGCGGCGCGGCGGGCGGTGGTGCTGGGGATCGAGGCGCGCTTTGCCGGAGAACTCGCCTATGCCCGCGGCGTTTCGCTCTATCCGGCCGATGCGGTGCCGCTCGGCACACCGTGCCTGCGTTGCGGCCAGGCCGAATGCCTCACCCCCGCGCCGGCGCGCATGGCGAGCGTGTTGCCCCGCGTGCGGCCCAATTCCTGACAAGAGTTCCTGAGGCGGCATTAACCCTCGCATCCCGCACAAAAGCTGGCTTAAAGAAGGGTGTAAAGTTTACCGACACTTAAGGTCTCGGGACTAGACCAGCGGGCGAAGCGCAAGAGGCCAGCCCCGTAATGATCCGCCTGTTCAAGCACTATATCCCGCACGCCGTGCTGCTGCTCGGCATGCTCGATCTGGGCTTGCTGATTCTGGCGAGCGAGGCCGCATGGCAGCTGCGTGCGGGCCAGATCGGCATGGAGATCGCCCATTTCGGCGGTCGCTGGGTGGCGCTGGCCGGCACTGCGCTGGTGATCTGGCTGGCGATGATCGCGGTCGGGGTTTACGGGCCCTATGCCCTGCGCAGTTTGCGGTTTGCCGGTGCGCGGGTGCTGGTGGCGATCAGCCTCGGGATCATCGCGCTGGCGGTGATCGACTTCGTCATTCCGACCGACTTCTTCTGGCGCTCGACGCTACTCTACACCATGGGCCTTGCGATTGTGGTGCTGGTGGCAGACCGGCTGCTGCTCAATTCCTTCCTTGGTTCTTCCGCCTTCCGCCGCCGTGTTATGGTGCTGGGCGCAGGGGACCGCGCGCAGCGGTTGCGCGAACTGGGCGACAAGCCCGAAACCGGGTTCGCCATCGTCGCCTATATCGCCATGAGCGATGATCCGCGCATCGTCGAGGAAGCGATCCCGCGCTCGGCAATCCATGATCTGGGGCGCTTTGTGGAAAATCTCGGCGTCTCCGAGGTGGTGTTGGCCCTGCAGGAGCGCCGCAACGCGCTACCTCTGAAAGACCTCTTGCGGATCAAGACCAAGGGCGTTCACGTCAACGACTTCTCGAGCTTCATCGAGCGCGAGACCGGCCGTGTCGATCTCGATACGATCAACCCCAGCTGGCTGATCTTCTCTGACGGTTTTTCCAGCTCGCGGATGTTCTCGAGCGCGGTCAAGCGCATCTTCGACATCACCGCGAGCGTGATCCTGCTGGCGCTGACGCTGCCGGTGATCGTGTTGTTTGCCGCAATCGTGAAGCTCGACAGCAAGGGGCCGGCCTTCTTCCGCCAGCAGCGTGTCGGGCTTTATGGCGAGCCATTCACGCTCATCAAACTGCGCTCGATGCGTACCGATGCCGAGAAGGACGGGGCCAAGTGGGCCGAAGAGAACGATCCGCGCATCACCCGCATCGGCCGGCTGATCCGCAAGCTGAGGATCGACGAACTGCCGCAGGCGTGGAGCGTGCTCAAGGGCCAGATGAGCTTTGTCGGCCCGCGCCCCGAAGTGCCGACCTTTGTCGATAGCCTTGAGGAGGAGATTCCCTTCTACGGCGAACGGCACATGGTGAAGCCGGGCATCACCGGGTGGGCGCAGATCAATTACCCCTATGGCGCCTCGGTCGAGGATAGCCGGCGCAAGCTCGAATATGATCTCTACTACGCCAAGAATTACACGCCCTTCCTCGATTTCGTGATCCTGCTGCAAACCGTGCGGGTGATCCTGTGGCCGGAGGGCGCGCGGTGAGCGTGCTGCCGGACCAGATCGCGCTGGCGGCGTTCATCGCCTGGACGGCGGGCGCGCTGCTGTGCGGCGCGGCGCTGGTGTGGATCTGGCACTGCGGTGATGCTGCGCGTCCGGATCGCAAGCCACTTGCGGCGGCGAGTGCGCTCGCCTGTGCGGGATGTGCCTTCGGAGCCGCGCTCGGGCCGGATCACGCTGCCGGAGCGCTGGCGTTGATGGCCCGCAATCTGGCGCTGCTCGCGGCGATTTACGGGATGTTCAGCGCCGATGGTCGGGCATCGAGCCTCAAGCCGATCCGGCCGGTGATTGTCGCGCTGGTGCTGGTGCAACTGTGCCAGCCGCTGGTGCTGGGATTGCAACTGCGCGGCGCCGGTGTGCCGGCCTTCGCGCAGGCCGCGTTGGAAATGCGGATGCTGATCGACGGGCTGGTGGGGATCGGCGCGCTGATGCTGCTGCACAATCTCTATGCCGGTGCGGCGGACGGCTCGCGCTATCTGCTGCGCTGGTCGGTGATCGCGCTTGCGGGAATTTTCGCCTATGATCTGAACCTTGCCACCATCGCCTATCTCGGCGGCGAATATCCGACGTTGCTGCGCGAGCTGCGCGGGGTGTTTGCTGGCGTGATGTGCGCACTGTTTGCGCTGGGGATGAGTCCGGCTGGACCGCGGGTGCAGTTCAGCCCGTCGCGCGCTGTTACCTTCCGCACACTCTCGCTGCTGCTGATCGGCGGCTATCTGGCGCTGATGGTGCTGGTGGCCAAGTCGCTGCCGCTGGTTGGCGGTGATTTTGCACGCACCAGCCAGGTGGTGTTTTTGGCACTGGCCGCGGTGGCGATGATCGCCGCGCTGCCCTCTCCGCGCTTGCGCGGCTGGCTGCGCGTGACCGCCACCAAACACCTCTTCCAGCACCGCTACGACTACCGTGAGGAATGGCTGCGGTTCACCCGCACCGTCGGACGGAGCGGCGCAGGGAGCGCGAGCCTCGAGGAACGCGCGGTCAAGGCGCTGGCCGACATCACCGAAAGCCCGGCAGGTCTGCTGTTGATGCCTAACGAGGAGGCGCAGCTGGAACTTACCGCGCGCTGGAACTGGGCGACGATTGCCGTGCCGGCGGCGGCGGGCGAGCACGGGCTTGCCGGGCTGCTTGAACAGCACAATCTTATAATCGCGCTCGACGAGGCGCGCGGCGGGATCGCGCATCAGGGCGAGATCGCCCATTTGCCCGAATGGCTGTTGGAGGCCGAGGATGCCTGGGCGCTGGTGCCGCTTATCCATTTCGAGCGATTGGTCGGCGTGATCGTCCTGGCCCGTCCGCGCACCCCCCGGCGGCTCGACTGGGAGGACTTCGATCTGCTGCGCGTCGCCGGGCAGCAGTTGGCAAGCTACCTGTCGGAACAGGCCGGACAGCAGGCGCTGATGGATGCCAGCCGGTTTGACGATTTCAACCGCCGCATGGCCTTCGTGATGCATGACATCAAGAATCTCGCCAGCCAGCTCGCGCTGCTCGCGGCCAATGCCGAAAAGCACGCTGACAATCCCGCCTTCCGCGCCGACATGTTGGTGACCCTGCGCAATTCGGCCGACAAGCTTTCCGCGCTTCTCGCCCGGCTCGGGCGGTACGGCGCCAATCCGGTCAATGATCTGCGCCGGATCGATCTGGCGCAGCTGGCCCAGCAGGTGGCCGAACGCTTCCGACAGACTCATCCGGTCGCGCTGACCCGCGAGGCGAGCGTCGCGGTGATGGGCAATCCCGAAGCGCTGGAACAGACGCTAGTGCATCTGGTGCAGAACGCGATCGATGCCAGCGAGCCGGGGATGCCGGTCTATCTCGATGTGACTGCGGAAAGACTGCACGGCACGATCGAAGTGATCGACACCGGCTGCGGCATGACCCCCGAATTCGTGCGCACCGGCCTGTTCAAGCCGTTTGTCTCGTCCAAGCCGAATGGCTTCGGGATCGGCGCCTTCGAGGCGCGCGAACTGGTCAAGGCCATGGGCGGCCGGGTCGCTGTCGAATCGCGTCAGGGACTCGGCACCCGCTTTTCCGTGGTGCTGCCGCTGGCCGATGCCGTGGGCCTGCTCGGCGGGCGCGGCGATGACGGCGCAAACCCATCCAAGGAGGTCGCGTGATGGCTGAAAAGAAACCGCCGCTGCTAGTGATCGAGGATGATCCGGGCCTGCAAGCACAGCTTAAGTGGGCCTATGACGATTTCGAGGTGATCGTGGCGGGCGACCGCGACAGCGCGCTGGCTGCGTTGCGGGCGGAAATGCCGGCAGTGGTCACGCTCGATCTTGGCCTGCCGCCCGATCCCGATGGCACCAGCGAAGGCTTTGCCGTGCTCGATGCCATCATGGCACTGAAGCCTGACACCAAAGTGGTGATCGCCAGCGGGCACGGCGCGCGCGAGAGCACCTTGCAGGCGATCGAGCGCGGGGCTTATGATTTCTACCAGAAGCCGCTCGATATTGCTGCGCTCGGCCTGATTGTCCGGCGCGCGTTCAACCTGCACCAGATCGAGGCCGAGAACCGCCGCTTGGTCGCCAACTCTAGCGCCGACAAGACTGTGCTGGGGCGGCTGATCACCGGCGCGCCCGAGATGGTCAAGGTCGCCCGCACCATCGAACGCGTCGCCAAGACGAGCGTTTCGGTGATGCTGCTGGGCGCAAGCGGGACGGGCAAGGAATTGCTCGCGCGCGGTCTGCATGATGCGAGCGACCGCGCCGACGGGCCGTTTATCGCGATCAACTGCGCTGCGATTCCGGAAAACCTGCTCGAAAGCGAGCTGTTCGGGCACGAGAAGGGTGCCTTTACCGGGGCGGTCAAGACCACCGAGGGAAAGATCGAAAGCGCCAATGGCGGCACGCTGTTCCTTGACGAGGTGGGCGACATTCCGCTCCCGCTTCAGGTCAAGCTGCTACGCTTCCTGCAGGAGCGCACGATCGAGCGGATCGGTGGACGCCGCGCGATCGCGGTTAACACGCGCATTGTGTGTGCGACCCATCAGGATCTCGAAAGCATGATCGGGGCCGGCACTTTCCGCGAGGATCTGTTCTATCGCCTGGCCGAGATCGTCGTCCGCATCCCGGGCCTTGCCGAGCGCCACGGCGATCCGGTGCTGCTCGCCAAGGTTTTTCTCAAGCGCTTTGCCGCCGAGATGAACCCGTCCGTCAACGGCTTTGCGGCCGACGCGCTGGCGGCAATCGATGCGCATGACTGGCCGGGTAATGTCCGCGAGCTTGAAAATCGGGTGAAGCGCGCGGTGATCATGGCCGATGGCAAACTGGTGGGCGCCGAGGATCTCGATTTCGTCGATGCCGAGGCGGAAAGCGCCGATGTGCTCAACTTGAAGGCCGCGCGCGAGGCTGCCGATCGCCGGGTGATCCGCCACGCATTGGCCCGGAGCGAGGGCAATATCTCGAGCACGGCAAGGCTGCTCGGGATCAGCCGGCCGACGCTTTATGATCTCATCAAGCACTATGATCTCCAGACCTAAGCCTCGCTCAGCGCTGACCGCGTTGGCTCTGGCGCTGGTGCTGGCGGGCTGCAGCGGCCTCGGGGGCGATGCCACGGGGAAGAACGGCGCTGTGTCGGGTAGTCCCGACTTTGTGCGGCTGTTATCGCAGGCTGATACTGCGGTTGTGGGCGATGCATTGGCCGATGCTGGGCGTCTCCTCGACGAGGCGCGGGCCATTGAGCCTGACAATCCCGATCTGTGGGTCGCCATAGCGCGGCTGCGTTATCGCGGCGGCGAGCATCTCACCGCGCTGGAAGCGGCTGACCGGGCGCTGGAACTCGGCCCCGATCACGCGCCTGCGCTGCTGATGCGCGCGCTGATGGTGCGCGACGCGCATGGCTTTGCCGACGCTCTGCCGTGGTTCGAGGCGACACTTTCTGCAGACCGGACCTATGCCGATGCATGGGCCGAATATGCCGCGACCCTCGGCGATCTCGGACGGCACCGTGATATGCTCGAAGCGGTGCGTGAACTCGCAGACGTCGCGCCCAAGGATCCGCGCGTGTTTTATCTTCAGGCCGTGCTGGCCCAGCGCGGCGGCGAGCCGGTGCTGGCGCGCAATCTGCTTGCACGCAGCGGTATGGCCGCGCGCGGCGTGCCGTCCGCACTCATGCTGGAAGCGCTGATCCAGATGGATCAGGGCAATTACGCCAGCGCAGTCGAAAAGCTCGAGGCGCTGGCCGCGCGCCAGCCTGCCAATGCGCGGGTGCGGGCACTGCTCGCGCGGGCGCTGCTGTTGGGCGGGCGTGAGGCCGATCTGGTCCAGCGCTTTGCCGCCGAAGCCGCCAGCGCCGAGGCATCGCCCTATCTGCTCACGCTGGTAGCCCGCGCTCATGAACGGCTGGGTGACCGCACCAGCGCTGCGCCGCTGCTCGAGCGGGCTGCGCGCTGGTCGGCCAATGCGCCGGTCGTGCTGGCTGACCGTGCCGGATTGCCGCTGCCGACTGCTGGAGTTCGGCAGTCGGGCCAAGCGGGCGATTGGGCCACGGCGCTAACCCAGGCGCAAAAGCTGCGAGTGCGGTTCCCGGCCTCGGCCGATGCTCCTCTTCTTCTTGGAGACGCGCAACTGGGAGGCGGCGATGCGGCCAGCGCGCTTGAGACCTATTCACTCGCTGCAAAGGTGCGGCGACCGTGGCCGCTCGCCCGCAAGGCGGCGCTGGCCTATATCCGCGCCGGAGACAGCATTGCGGCGGACACCTTGCTAGCGCGATACGTCGCCGGCGATCCGAAGAACATTTCGGCGCTCGTCATGCTTGCGCAATCGCTGGCGCAGCGCGGCGAATGGCAGAAGGCGACGCTGCTGCTTGACCACGCGATTGTGCTGGGCGGCGGGAATGATCCTGCCCTGCTGGCGCTGCGCATCAAGGCCGCCGGCGCGCTTGGCCAGACCGAGGATGCGGCGCGCTTTGCCGCATCGCTGGCCGATCTGCGGCCCGCTGCACTGGTCCGGCGCTAAGGCTCGACAATTGCCGCGCGGGTGGGCAGGGCGCGGTGCCATGCTGCTGCGCCGCTTGCCTCTACTGTCCGACCCGATGATTGCCGTGCTGGTACTGGCGACCATGCTCGCGCTGCTGCTGCCTGCGACAGGCGAGGGGCGCGATCTTGCGCGCCACATCTCCAATGGTGGGATCTTCATGCTGTTTCTGGTCAACGGGATGCGCATTCGCCGCAGCGAGATTGCGCGCGGGATCGCCAATTGGCGGTTCTTCGGGCCGCTGATGCTGTTCGTGTTCGGCGGCATGGCGCTGGCAGGTTTGGGCTTTGCGAGCCTCGCGGCAGGGGCGCTGCCGCCACTGGTGGCCTTGGGCTTCATCTACCTCGGCTGCCTGCCTTCAACGATCCAGTCGGCGACGTCCTATACCAGCCTCGCACAGGGCAATGTCGCGCTGGCGGTGGTTGGCGCGGCATTGATCAATATCGCGGGCGTTTTCATCAGTGCCCCGTTGTTTGCGCTGCTGGGCGGCGGCGTGGCGGGCGAAATCGGCAGCGAAACGGTCATCCGCATCGGCCTGATCCTCGTGCTGCCGTTCCTGATCGGGCAGGCGGTGCAGGACCGGGTGATCGAGCGGGTTGCGGCGCAACGCGCCCGGATTGCGTGGCTTGATCGCGCGGTGATCGGTCTGGCGGTCTATGTTGCCTTCTCGGGCGCGGTCGAGCAAGGTCTGGCGCGGCTTTTTACCCCGGGCGACTGGGCCGTGCTGGTCGCGCTGGTGCTGGTAATGCTGGCGCTGGCTTTGGGCGCAGCGTGGGGCCTTGGCGGGCTGCTCGGCCTGCCACGGGCTGACCGGATCACCTTCCTGTTCGCAGGATCGCAGAAGAGCGTCGCCATCGGCGCGCCCTTGGCTGCGATCCTGTTTCCAGCCTCGGCAGCCGGCTTCGTGATTGCCCCGCTGCTGCTCTATCACCTCGCCCAGCTGGTGCTGGCCGCGCCGCTCGCTACGCGTCTGGCGCGGGGTTAGCGAGCCGCTCTGCCTTCTGGTGACGCATCGACCACCAGAACGACACACCGATCAAAATTGCGCCGATCAGGCCGGTGATCGTCTCGGGGATGTGCACCACCGCCGACACCAGCATGATCCCGCCAAGCACCACAATCGCCCAGAAGGCGCCGTGTTCGAGATAGCGGTATTCCGCGAGTGTGCCCTGCTTGACGAGATGCACCGTCATCGAGCGCACGAACATCGCCCCGATCGACAGGCCCAGCGCAATCACGATCATGTTGTTCGACAGCGCGAAGGCGCCGATCACCCCGTCAAAGCTGAAGCTGGCATCGAGAATGTTGAGGTAGATAAACCCGCCAAGGCCGCTGCGCACCACGGCGCCGGCCAGCCTTGCGGCTTCCTCCCGCATTTCGAGCCAGTGGCTCACCGCTTCCACCGCGATGAAGGTGACAAGACCAAGCATCCCCGCCACGAGGAAGGTGTGCGCTTCCTCGACCGAGAGAAAGGTTGAAATCCCCCACATCGTCAGCAGCAGAATGGCAATCTCGATCGCGGGAAGCGCCGAAACCTTCGACAGTGTGCGTTCGATGGCGCCGATCCAGTGCACATCCTTGTCCGCATCGAAGAAGAACTTCATCCCCACCATCGCAAGAAACGCCCCGCCGAACCCGGCAATGCCGATATGGGCAGAACTCACCAGCGCCTCATACTTTGCCGGATCATTGAGCGAGAGGTTCAAGGCCTCCATCGGCCCGATGCTGGCTGCAATCGCTACGATTGCCAGAGGGAACACGATCCGCATCCCGAACACCGCAAAAGCGATGCCCCAGGTCAGAAAGCGCTTCTGCCAGACCTCGTCCATCTCCTTGAGCACCGAGGCGTTGACCACCGCGTTGTCAAAGCTGAGCGAAACTTCGAGCACCGAGAGGATCACCACGATCCACAGCACTTCGGCCATGCCGACCAGCGTGCCGGAGCTGACCATGCCGTAATAGCCGGCAAGGCCAAGGCAGATGATCGTGAAGATCAGTGAACCTGTGTAGAATCGGAGCAGCGTCTGCATGGCTGTGGGATTGAACCTTCTGGAAGGAGAGGAAAGGGAATCAGCCCTTGGGCTGGTAGGTCTGGTCTTCGCCGGGGAAGGCGCGGGCGCGCACTTCTTCAGCATAGCGCGCCACGGTGCGATCAATCACGCCCGCGATGTCTTCGTAACGCTTCACAAAGCGCGGCACCCGTTCGAACATGCCGAGCATGTCCTCGGTCACAAGCACCTGCCCGTCGCACTGCGCTGAAGCGCCGATGCCGATTGTGGGACAGGAGACGGCTTTAGTGGCGGTGATGGCGATGGGTTCGACCACGCCTTCGATCACAATCGCAAAGGCCCCAGCCTGATCGAGCGCGATGGCGTCAGAGACGATCTTCTCGGCCTCGGCATCAGAGCGCCCGCGCGCGCCGTAGCCGCCGAGCACGTTGACGGCCTGGGGTGTGAGGCCGACGTGCCCCATCACCGGAATGCCGCGGCTGTTGAGGAAGGCGACCGTCGGCGCCATCGCCGCGCCGCCTTCAAGCTTTACCGCTGCTGCGCCGGTCTGCTTGAGCAGGAAGGCCGCGCTTTCGAACGCTTGTTCGGGCGAGGCCTCGTAGCTGCCGAAGGGCATATCGACCACCACTACCGAATGATACGATCCGCGCACCACTGCCGCACCGTGGTTCGCCATCATCTCGAGCGTGACGGGAATGGTCGAGGGCAGGCCATAGATCACCTGGCCGAGCGAATCCCCCACCAGCAGCAGATCGCAATGCGCATCCAGCAGCTGCGCCTGACGGGCGGTATAGGCGGTGAGCATCACCAGCGGCTCGGCCGTCACGCCGTCTGCCTTGCGCGCGCGGATACCGGGCACGGTCAGCCGCCGCATCGGCTGCGGCGTGGGGTTGGCACGGCTGGTGCCGGTGTCGAGCTGGAAGGTCGTGGACATGGAGCACGCATCTAGCCGCTGCGCGCGTCGGGGGAAAGAGCGCGCTTTCGACTTGTGTTGCGCCTGTGTTGCGCTAGCGTTGCGCTCTGACGATCGCGCGGGGGATCTGCCTGCGGTCAATGGGAGACCTAATTCAGATGTTTCTTGACAGGATCAAGCCGCGCGCCGCGCAGGCGTGCAGGGGGAATTTCTAATGGCGAGCAAACCCAAGAGGGGCGTTTTCGAGCGCATGTTTGCGCGCAAATCGATCGCGCAGGTGCAGCGTGAGACTCAGACCAGCGAGCTCAAGCGCTCGCTCGGCAAGTGGAACCTGCTGCTGCTGGGCGTAGGCTGCATTATCGGGGCGGGCATTTTCGTGCGCACCGGGAGTGCGGCGGCGCTGCATGCGGGGCCGGCGGTGTTGCTGAGCTTCGTTGTCGCGGGCATTGTCTGCGCCTTTGCCGGCCTTTGCTATGCCGAGCTATCTTCGACCCTGCCGGTTTCGGGTTCGGCCTATACCTACGGCTACACGACGCTGGGTGAATTCGTGGCGTGGATCATGGGGGCGCTGTTGCTGCTCGAATACGGGTTGGCGGCCTCGGTGGTGGCGGTCGGCTGGTCGGGCTACGTGGTCAGCCTGTTGGCGGATTTCGGGCTGGTGATCCCGCCGCAATTCACCGGGCCATCGGGCTATCAGCTGATGGCCGACGGCGCCCCGGTGCTGATCGATGGGCAACCGGTGACGACGTTGTTCAACCTTCCCGCTTTCCTGATCTGCGGCTTGCTGGCCGCGCTGCTGGTGGTGGGCGTGTCCGAATCGGCCAAGGTCAACAACGTCATCGTCGCAATCAAGGTCAGCGTGCTGGCCGCCTTCATTCTGGTGGGCGGGACGATCGTGCTCGGCAACCTTCCCGAACTGATGGCGACCAACTGGACGCCGTTCATCCCCGAAAACACCGGTCCCGGCGAATTCGGGGTCGACGGGATCATGCGCGCTGCCTCGATCGTGTTCTTCGCCTATATCGGGTTCGAGGCTGTCTCGACCGCAGGGCAGGAAGCCAAGGACCCGGCCAAGGACATGCCGTTCGGCATCATTGGCAGCCTGGTGGTCTGCACCGTGATTTATATGCTGGTGGCCGCGATCATGACGCTGCTGGTGCCCTATGGCACTCTCAACGTGCCTGATCCGGTTGCGGTGGTGGTCGACAATTTCGGTGCTCAGTGGGGCTGGCTCGCCAAGATCATCAAGGTCGGTGCGATCATCGGCCTGACCTCGGTGGTGCTGGTGTTGATGTATGCGCAAACGCGCATCTTCTACACGATGGCGCGCGATGGCCTGCTTCCCAAGGTGTTTGCCCGGGTCCACCCACGCTTCCACACCCCGGCGGTCAACACCATTCTGGTCGGCGTGGTGACGGCGATTGCGGCGGGCTTCTTCGACATAAACGTGCTGGGCGACGTGACTTCGGTCGGCACTCTGGCGGCGTTTGCGATCGTGTGCCTCTCGGTGATCTACCTGCGCCGCGCCGCGCCTGAACTGCCGCGCGGGTTCACCGTGCCGCTCTATCCGGTGCTGCCGGTGCTTGGCATCCTGTCGTGCATCTATCTGATCTCGACCGTGCCGTGGTCGGTGCTGCAGTTCTTCCTGTGGTATCTGGCAGGGGCAGTGGTGCTGTATTTTGCCTACGGAATGCGCAATTCGAACCTTCAGCACGGCGAGTGGCAGGATGATGCGCCCGACATGGGCGAGTTCCCGGGGCCAGTGGTCGACGACTGATCCGCTTTTGCGGGTGCGCTTTGAGGGGCGCGGGGGGCGGATAGCGCTTCCCGCGCCCTTTGCATTGCCAAGCTGGCAATGTTGGAACATAATAAGAACATATGAGTCGTTCGTCCATGTTCTCCAAGCCGTCCCCCGCCCGCGTGCTGCCCCGCGCCGTCGCTGCTGCTGCGCCCGAAGCGCGCTGGCGGCCGGGGCTTGGCGAACAGCCGTTCCACAGCGAGATATTCGCCCCCGCCACCGAAGCGAGCGGGGCGGGGCTTGCGCTGGCGCTGGCGCGTGACGCTTTGACGTCACTGGGTGAGGGCGGGTCGCAGGAGGACACGCGCCATGTGTTGTGGGTGCAGGATCGCAAGGCGATGCGGCTCGGCGGGCGCCCTTGCCTTGCAGGCCTGCCGCCGATGTTGCGCCACCGCCTGATCCATGTTGCTGCCGCCACGCCGGAAGATGCGCTGTTCGCATTGGAGGAGGGGCTCAAGTGCCGCGATCTGGTCTGTGTGATCGGCGAGATTGCGGGCAATCCGCGCGCGCTCGGCTTCACCGCCTCGCGCCGCCTCAGCCTCACCGCCGAACGCCACGGGGTGCGATTGTGGCTGGTGCGGATCGATGCCGAGCCTGACCTGTCCTCGGCGCGGATGCGCTGGCGGGTCGCGGCGGCGCCGTCGCTGCCCCCGCGCTGGAACGGACAAGCCCCCGGCGCAGCGCGCTGGGATGCCGAACTGTTCCGCGCCCGCCGTCATGCGCCTGGGCAATGGATGTTGAGCAATGCCGATGGAACCCTGCGCCTCACCCCCGATCCCGAACCCGCCGCCGCGCCGGATTTTATCCATCTGGTGCGCCCGACTGTCGGTCGATCGCTGGCGGCGCGCGCTCGCGCCTGATGGAAAGGCTGCCGCCGAGGCCGCCCCGACCGCGCTGATCACCGAGACCGCGCACGGCCCGCGCATTGCCGCAGCCAATGATGCCGGGCTGGCGGCCGGCGCGCGGCCCGGAATGCTGCTTGCCGATGCCCGCGCGCTGTGCCCTGAACTTGCCGCCGTCCCGGCCGATCCTGCGGGCGATCTTGCGATGCTGGAGAAGCTGGCGCTGTGGGCGCAGCGCTGGGGGCCGTGGAGCGCGCTCGATCCGCCCGATGGCGTGCTGGTCGATGTCACCGGAGCGGCGCATCTGTGGGGCGGCGAGGAGCAGCTGCTCGCCGATGTCGCCGCTGCCTTTGCCGCGCTCGGGCTGAGGGTGCGCGCCGCACTTGCCCCCACCGCCGGGGCGGCCTGGGCGCTCGCGCATTATGGCCCGCCCGGGGCGATCCTTGCGCCCGGGGATGATGCGCTGCGCCTGCTGGCCGATCTGCCGGTGGCGGCGCTCAGGCTGGATGATGATGTGCTCACGGTGCTGCGCCGCTTAGGGATCAAGCGGCTTGGCCAGATGGCCGGGGTGAGCGGGGCGGGGGCGGATGATCCGGCGCAGGAGGCTGCCGCGCGCGATGGCCTGCGCCGCCGGTTCCGCAATCACCGCTCGCCTGCCGCCAATCCACTGCTGCGGCTCGACCAGCTGCTGGGCAAGGTGCCCGAACCGCTGCTGCCGGTTCTCGCCCGCCCCATGCCGATGGTGCAGCGGCGGCTGATGGAGCCGCTGCGCCACCGCGACCTGCTCGACCGGGTGGTGGCCGATCTCGCGGCGGATATGGTGCGCGAATTGGAGGCGCGGGGTGAGGGCGCGCGGCGGCTTGAACTGGGGCTGTGGCGGGTTGATGGCGAGGTGCTGTGGCGCCGGATCGAGCTGGCTGCTGTCACCCGCGAGGCTGCGCACATGATCCGGCTGTTCGCGGCCCGGATCGATGACGTAGAGGCCGGGTTCGGGATTGAGGCGGTGCAGTTGCGCGCCAGCTGGAGCGAGCCGCTGGCGCTATCGCAGGTCGATCTCGATGCTGCTGCCGAAAACCACGGCACGTCGCTCGCTGCCTGTATCGACCGGCTCGCTGTGCGGCTCGGCCCGCAGGCTGTCACCCGCCCGGTTGCGCGTGCCAGCCATATCCCCGAACGCGCGCAGAGCTGGCAGGCGCCGCTCGCCCCGCTGCCGCCATCGCAAGGTGCGCTTCCCTTCCACACCCGGCCCATGAAGCTGCTCGAGCGGGCCGAGCCGATCGCGGTGCTCTATGCCTCGCCCGATGGCTTTCCGCAGCGCTTCCGCTGGCGCGGGAACGTGCGCGAGGTGGTGCGGGTCGAGGGGCCGGAGCGGATCGCGCCCGAATGGTGGCGCGAACGTTCCAGTGCACGGCTGCGCGATTACTACCGGGTCGAGGATGCGGCCGGACGGCGTTACTGGATCTATCGCCAGGGGATCACGGGTGACGGGCGCGGGGGCGCACCCGACTGGTTCATGCATGGCCTGTTCGCGTGACAATCCGGGCGCGTGTCGCTCAGAATTCCTTTACTCCTTTGTGCGACACCCGCGGCCTATGAATTTGGACTCGATCCCGCGCGCATCCGAACGCCGCCCGCTGAGCCTGATGGTGAAGGGCCGGGTGCGTTCGCGCGTCGTCTATGTCGATCTGATCGATATCTCCGAGGGCGGCTGCAAGATTCGCGGCAAGGCCGGCTTTGCCGAAATCGGTGACCGGGTGACGATGAAAGTCGCCGGGGTCAATGCGCCGCTCGGCACGGTGGCCTGGCTCGAAGGGCCGATGGCCGGCGTCGCCTTTGAAGGCACGATGCATCCGGCGGTGCTCGATCACCTGTTCGAACACGGTGGTCTGGCGCGGCTCGTCAACCGCTAGTAGCCCCGTCAGACGGGCTTTCCCTGCTGCAAATTTTGCCGAGAGCGCGGTGCTCGCCGCCGCGATGGCGCGCGCCTGCGCCGCTTGAAAGACGCTGACAGGCGCGGTTGCAAAGAACGCACTGGCACAGGGATGTGTTGGAACATATACGGAACATATGTCCGTTCCAACACTCCGCCAGAAACTCGAAATCCTCGCCGATGCCGCCAAGTATGATGCGTCCTGCGCCTCGTCCGGCACGGCGAAGAAGAATTCGCTGGGCGGAAAGGGTGTCGGCTCGACCGAGGGGATGGGCATCTGCCACGCCTATGCGCCCGATGGTCGCTGCATCTCGCTGCTCAAGATCCTGCTGACCAATCACTGCATCTTTGATTGCCACTACTGCATCAACCGCAAGAGCTCGAATGTGGCGCGGGCGCGGTTCACCCCGCAGGAGGTGGTCGACCTCACGCTCAATTTCTATCGCCGCAATTATATCGAGGGGCTGTTCCTGTCCTCCGGCATCGTGCGCAGTGCCAACCACACGATGGAGCAGCTGGTCGAGGTCGCCCGCATCCTGCGCGAGGAGCATGATTTTCGCGGCTATATCCACCTCAAGACCATCCCCGAAGCCGATGCCGAGGTGATCCATCAGGCCGGGCTCTATGCCGACCGGGTCTCGATCAATGTCGAGCTGCCCACCGATGCCGGCCTCACCCGCCTCGCGCCCGACAAGAACGCGGGCCAGATCGAAGGGGCGATGGGGCGCACCAAGGCGCGGATCATCGAGGCCAAGGACGAGCGCAAGCGGTTCCGTCACGCACCGCGGTTCGCGCCTGCGGGCCAGTCGACCCAGATGATCGTCGGCGCGGATGATGCCAATGATACCGCGATCATCGGCAAGGCGAGCCGGCTTTATGGCGCCTTCGGGCTGCGGCGCGTCTATTACAGCGCTTTCTCGCCGATCCCCGATGCCAGCGCCGTGCTGCCGTTGAAGCGCCCGCCGCTGCTGCGCGAACACCGCCTGTATCAGTCCGACTGGTTGATGCGGTTCTACGGCTTTGCGCCGGGAGAGGTGGCCGATGCGACCGAGGCGGATGGCAATCTGCCGCTCGATATTGATCCGAAACTGGCGTGGGCGCTCAAGTTCCGGGAGAGCTTCCCGGTCGATGTGAACCGTGCTGCGAAGGAGCAATTGCTGCGCGTGCCGGGGTTGGGGACCACGGCGGTGGCGCGGATACTCGCGGCGCGGCGGCACCGGACGCTGCGGTTGGATGATGTCGCGCGGTTGACCGCCTCGATTGCCAAGGTGCGTCCATTCATCTGCGCGCTCGACTGGCGTCCGACTTTGCTGACCGACCGCGCCGACCTGCGCCGCCTGCTCGCGCCGAAGTCGGAACAGCTGGAGCTGTTCTGATGCGCGTCATGCCTTACGCCACCCTCGGCGCGCACTACCCTGTCCATCTGCCACGCTGCGACGACTTCGCCTTCTGGCGCGAGCGGGCGCGGGGGTTGGTGCAGTGCGATATTCCGCCGGACCGCGTTTCCTGGATCGAGCCGGGGGCGACCGGCGATCTGTTCGCTTCCGAAGGCCCCGCGCGTGCAGAAAAGCGGATGCCTACGCCGCCTGCTGGCGCGCCGCCGGTGCGCGCCAGCCAGCGGTTTCTGGCGGTGGCCCGCAGCGCCGCACTGCATTCCGATCCCGCGCGGTTCGGGTGGCTCTACCGCGTGCTGTGGCGGCTCCAGCGCCAACCCCGGCTGATGGAGGACAAGGCCGATCCCGAGGTGCGCCGGATCGAGGAGCTCGCCAAATCGGTGCGCCGCGATGCGCACAAGATGCACGCCTTCGTCCGCTTCCGCGAGGTCGAAGCCGAGGACGGCACCCCGCATTTCGTCGCCTGGTTCGAACCCGATCATCATATTGTCCGCGCGGAGGCGGCGTTCTTCATGCGCCGCTTTGCCAATATGCGCTGGTCGATCCTGACCCCGCGCGGCTCGGTCCATTGGGACGGCGAGACCATGCGCGAAGGCCCGCCTGCGCGGATCGAGGACGCGCCGGGCGGAGACCCCGTCGAGGACCTGTGGCGTTCCTACTACGCGTCGATCTTCAATCCGGCGCGGCTGAAGGTTTCGGCAATGCTGTCGGAAATGCCCAAGAAATACTGGAAGAACCTGCCCGAGGCGGCGTTGATCCCGCAGCTGATCGCTGGCGCACAGGCGCGCGAGGCGGCGATGGTGGCAGCGGGCGCACGGGCCGAGCGGACACGGCCAGCGAGCCTCGCCGAGGTGGCGCAGGGCATCGATGCCTGCCGTGATTGCCCCATCGCCGATTGCGGCACCCGCGCGGTGGCGGGCGAGGGGCCGCAAGCTGCGCCGCTGATGATCGTCGGCGAGCAGCCGGGCGATCACGAGGATCTGGCCGGACGACCCTTCGTCGGCCCGGCGGGGCAGGTGCTGGACGAACATCTCGCCCGCGCAGGGATTGATCGCAGCGCGGCCTATGTCACCAACGCGGTCAAGCATTTCAAGTTCACGTGGAAAGGCAAGCACCGCCTGCACCAGTCGCCGCAGGCAAAGGAAATCGACACCTGCCGCTGGTGGCTCGAAGCCGAGCGCGCGGCCGTGCGCCCGCGCATCGTGCTGGCGCTGGGAGCGAGCGCGGCGCGCGGTCTCTTGGGGCGCACAGTCAGCGTCAATCGAGAGCGGGGCAGGGCGATCCCGCTCGATGACGGCACGGAGCTGTGGATCACGGTGCACCCCTCCTACCTGCTCCGCCTCGACGGCGCGGCGCGCGACGAGCAGGCAGCGCGCTTCGCAGGCGATCTGGCGCTGGTGCGGGAGCGGTTGGGGGCGGACTGATGCCCGAAGGTCCGCTCACCCCTGACAAGCGCACGCTTCAGCTTGATCCCGACGGGATTGCGCCGCCCCCGCGCGCAGCCTTTGTCGAACTGGGGTTGGTGAGCTGCTTCAGCTTCTTGCGCGGGGCTTCGGACGCTGTTGACCTCGTTTTGGCGGCCTATGAGCAGGGTTATGATGCCATCGGAATCGCCGATGTGAACTCGATGGCCGGGGTGGTGCGCCTCCACACCGAGGCCAAGACCTTGAAGCTGCGCCCTGTGATCGGCTGCCGGATCGAGACAGTCGAAGGCCTCACCTTCCTCGCCTATCCCGAGGACCGCGCCGCCTATGGCCGGTTGTGCCGGTTGATCAGCGCCGGGCGGATGCAGACCCCTGAGGGTGACTGGCAGGACAAGGGCGTGTGCCAGATCACGCTGGCGATGCTGGCGGCGCATGCAGAAGGCGTGCAGCTGATTCTGTTGCCGCCCGATGATCTGGCGGCGGTGTTCAGGATTGAAGTGCCGAGCAACGTGATTCCCCTCCCGCTTGCGGGAGGGGTTAGGGGTGGGAGTGAGCGGAGCGAGCCTCACGATGGGCCCACCCCCAGCCCCTCCCGCAAGCGGGAGGGGAGTAATATCGCCAACCCTTTCGGCCCGCGCGAACTCACCACCCCGTTCCCCGACCTACTCCCCCACCTCACCCGCCAACTGCCGAGCCTCAGGCACATCGCTGCCAGCTACCTCTATCGCGGCGATGACATTGCCCGGATCGAACGGCTCGACAGCCTCGCGCGCGCACATGGTCTCGGCCTGCTCGCCACCAATGACGTCCACTACCACGCGCCCGAACGCCGCGCGTTGCAGGACGTGATGACCGCGATCCGGCACAAGACCACCGTCGCGCGCGCGGGTCACCTGCTTCACCCCAATGCCGAACGGCACCTTAAGTCGCCCCCCGCCATGCAGCGCCTGTTCGCGCGCTGGCCCCACGCCATCGCCGCCGCGCGTGAGGTGGCGGACCGGTGCCGTTTCAGCCTCGATGAACTGCGCTACGAATACCCGGAAGAAATCTATCCCGACGGGCAGACCCCGCAAGAATACCTCGAAAGCGAAGTGCGCGCCGGAGCCGCGCGGCGCTATCCTGGGGGCGTGCCCGAGAGCGTGCGCGCTACGCTGGAGCGGGAACTCGCGCTGATCGCCAAGCTCGATCTCGCCCGCTATTTCCTCACCATCAAGGACATCGTCGATTTCGCGCGGAGCTGCGATCCGCCGATCTTGTGCCAAGGGCGCGGCTCTGCGGCCAATTCTGCGGTGTGCTACGTCCTCGGCATCACCAGCGTCGATCCGGCCAAGCACCAGCTCCTGTTCGACCGCTTCATTTCCGAGGAGCGCAAGGAGCCGCCCGATATCGACGTCGATTTCGAGCACGAGCGGCGCGAGGAGGTGATCCAGTACATCTACAAGAAGTATGGCCGCCACCGTGCAGGCCTGTGCGCGACCGTGATCCACTACCGCCCGCGCATGGCGATCCGCGAGGTCGGCAAGGTGATGGGCCTCAGCGAGGACGTCACCAGCGCCTTGGCCCGCACCGTCTGGGGCGGGTGGGGGCGCGAGATCAGCGAGAAGCACGCGGCAGAGACAGGCCTCGACATCACCGATCCGCACCTCAGGCGCGTGTTGAAACTCACCGAGCAGATGATCGGCATGCCGCGCCATCTCGGCCAGCATGTCGGCGGGTTTATCCTTACCGAAAGCCCGCTGATCGAGACCGTACCGATCGGCAATGGCGCCATGCCCGAACGGTCCTTCATCGAGTGGGACAAGGACGACATCGACGCGCTCGGCATCCTCAAGGTCGATGTTCTGGCGCTGGGGATGCTGACCTGCATCCGCAAATGCCTCGATCTGCTGGGTGCGCATCATGGCCGCGCGCTCACCCTTGCTACTGTCCCGCGCGAGGACCCCGAGACTTACGCCATGCTGCGCCGAGGAGACTCGCTCGGGGTGTTCCAGGTTGAAAGCCGCGCGCAGATGAACATGCTGCCGCGCTTGCGCCCGCGCGAGTTCTACGATCTGGTGATTCAGGTCGCGATTGTGCGCCCGGGGCCGATTCAGGGCGACATGGTGCATCCCTATCTCAAGCGCCGCCGGGGCGCGGAAGCTGTGGCGATCCCCGCCCCGTCGCCCGAGCATGGCCCGCCCGACGAGCTCACCAGCATCCTCGGACGCACGCTGGGGGTGCCGATCTTTCAGGAACAGGCGATGAAGATCGCGCTGGATGCCGCGAAGTTTTCCAGCTTGGAGGCCAACCGGCTGAGGAAGGCGATGGCAACCTTCCGCAGCCGCGGGATGGTGGATGAGCTGCAGGACATGATGGTCGAGCGGATGGTGGCGCGCGGCTATGATCGTGACTTCGCCCAGCGCTGCTTCAACCAGATCCGGGGCTTTGGCGAATATGGCTTTCCCGAAAGCCACGCGGCGAGTTTTGCGCAGCTGGTTTACGTGTCGAGCTGGCTCAAGTGCCACTATCCGGCCGCCTTTGCTGCGGCGCTGCTGAATTCGCAGCCGATGGGCTTCTACGCGCCTGCGCAGATCGTGCGCGATGCGGCCGAGCACGGGGTGCGGGTGCTGCCGGTGGATGTGAATGCGAGTCTCTGGGATTGCACGCTGGAAGGTGCAGGGGAGGATTACGCCCTGCGGCTTGGCCTGCGCCAGATCGATGGCTTGCCCGAGCATGTCGCGGCGCTGCTGGTGTCCGAGCGCGAGGCACGCGGGCCTTACCGCGACATTGCGAGCCTGCGCACGCGGGCAAGGCTGTCTCCGGCGCATATCGAGCGGCTTGCCAGCGCCGATGCCTTCACATCCCTCGCGCTGACCCGGCGGCAGGCCCTGTGGGATGCCCGCAGTCTGGTCGCCGCGCCCGATCTGCCGCTGTTCCGCGCCGCTGCGGTGCGCGAGGAGGGGGCAGAGCGCGCCACTATCCGCCTGCCCGCCATGCCGCTGTCAGAGGAAGTGGTGGCCGATTACCAGACCACCCGTCTCAGCCTCAAAGCCCACCCTTTGGCCTTCCTGCGCGCCAGCCTTGCCGAGCGCGGCTTTGTGCGTGCTGCCGATCTGCGCAGCCGCAAGTTCCGCAGCATGGTGCAGGTCGCCGGTGTGGTGCTGATCCGCCAGCGGCCGGGCAGCGCCAAGGGCGTTACCTTCATCACGCTGGAGGATGAGACCGGGGTGATCAACCTCGTGGTCTGGCCCGATCTCAAGGAGAAGCAGCGCAAGGTGGTGATGGGCGCGCGGCTGATGGAGGTGCGCGGGCGGGTGGAGTATGATGATGAGGTGATCCACGTGATCGCGCAGAGCCTTACCGATGCGACCCCGGCGCTGCACGCGCTGTCAGACGACCTGCTCGACGCGCCGCTTGCCCGCGCTGACGAGGTCAATCGGCCCATGCCTGAACGCGGCCCCGGCGGACACCCACGCGATGCCCGGATTATCCCGAAATCACGCGACTTTCACTAGGCTTGCCGCGCGGCGCTTCAGCTCGGTTCGAGCGCGTATCCGGCCGAGCGGACGGTGCGGATCGGATCCTTGCCGCCCTCGATCCCGATCGCCTTGCGCAGTCGGCGGATGTGGACGTCGACCGTGCGCAGCTCGATGTCGGAGCCCGTGCCCCACACGCCGTCGAGCAGCTGACCGCGGCTGAACACCCGGCCCGGGCTCTCCATGAAGAACTTGAGCAGGCGGTATTCGGTCGGCCCGAGTTGCAGCGCGCGGCCGCGGCGTTGCACCTTGTGCGCCACCGGATCGAGCTTGAGATCGCCGACTTCGATGGTTTCGCCCGCCAGCGCCGGGCGGATGCGACGCATCACCGCCGCCACCCGGGCGAGCAGTTCGCGCGGGGAGAAGGGCTTGGTGAGGTAGTCGTCGGCCCCGGTTTCGAGCCCGCGCACACGATCATCTTCCGCTTCACGTGCGGTCAGCATAATGATCGGGACGTGCGCGGTTTCCTTGTCGCGGCGCAAACGGCGGCAGACCTCGATCCCGCTGGTGCCTTCGATCATCCAGTCGAGGATGATGAGATCGGGCACGTCTTCCGCGGCCAGAACCAGCGCCTCGTCACCATCTCCGGTGCAGCGCACGTTGTAGCCTTCGTTCTGGAAACGGTATTCGAGCAATTCGGACAGAGCCGGATCATCTTCGACCAGCAGCAGTTTGGCAGCGGACATGCAGTGATGCCTCCTCAAGCCCGCCGATGCGAGCGATGCCCCGCGCTATGTGTCACTTGAGCGACAGTTTGATGAAACCGTCCCTGACAAGTTTTCCACACCGAATTGGAGAGCCTACCGATCCCCCTCGGGCGGGTATGAGCCGGTTGCCGCGAAGTGCACCATTTCTGCGACGTTGGTGGCGTGATCGCCGATCCGCTCGATATTGCGGGCCACGAACAACAGCTGGGCTGCGCTCGAAATGGTCGAAGGATTTTCCACCATGTAGCTCACAAGATTGCGGAAAATGCTGTTGTAAAAGCCATCGACCTTGGCGTCGGTGGCGATCACTTCACGCGCCAGATCGGGATCGCGCGCGGCATAGGCGGTGAGCACGTCGTGCACCATTTCGCCCGCCAACTCGCCCATCGCCGGGAGCAGGGTGAGCGGCTCGAACCGCGCGCGGCCTTCGATCATGCCGGTGCGCTTGGCGATATTCTTGGAATAATCGCCGATCCGTTCGAGCACTCCGCCAATCTTGAGTGCGGCGATCACTTCGCGCAGATCGTCCGCCATCGGCGCGCGCAAGGCAATGATCCGCACCGCCAGCTTGTCGACCTCGATTTCGAGCGCATCAATGCGCTTGTCGCGCGCGATCACGCTTTCGGCCAGAACCTCGTCGCCGCGCACCAGCGCGTCGAGCGATTCCTGGATGGCGACTTCAGCCAGGCCGCCCATCTCGGCGATCAGCCCGCGCAGCCGCGTGATATCCTCGTCGAATGCCTTGACGGTGTGCTCGGCCATCAGCCGTACCTTCCTGTAATATAATCCTTCGTCCGCTCCTCGATGGGATTGGTAAAGATCTCGGACGTGGGACCATACTCGACCATCTTGCCGAGGTGGAAGAATGCGGTGCGCTGGCTCACGCGTGCGGCCTGCTGCATCGAGTGGGTGACGATGACGATGGCATAGCGGCCTGAAAGCTCGTCGATCAGTTCCTCGATCTTGGCTGTAGCGATCGGATCGAGCGCACTGGCGGGCTCGTCCATCAGGATCACTTCGGGATCAACCGCAATGGCGCGGGCGATGCAGAGGCGCTGTTGCTGGCCACCCGAAAGCGCGGTGCCCGAATCGTCGAGCCGGTCCTTGACCTCGTCCCACAGGCCCGCACGGGTCAATGAGCGTTCGACCACCACATCGAGATCGGCCTTCTTTTCGGCGAGCCCGTGGATCTTGGGGCCGTAGGCGATGTTTTCGTAGATCGACTTGGGGAAGGGGTTGGGCTTCTGGAACACCATGCCGACGCGGGCGCGCAGTTGCACAACGTCCATCCGGTCACCGTGAATGTCCTCGCCCTCAAGCTCGATTAGCCCGGTGACGCGCGCGGCTGCGATGGTATCGTTCATGCGGTTGAAGCACCGCAGGAAGGTCGATTTCCCGCAACCCGACGGGCCGATGAAGGCAGTGACGTAATCGGGCGAGATGTCGATCGAGACATGATCGATTGCTGCCTTGTCGCCATAGTAGACGCAGACGTCCCGCGCGCGAATTTTCGCGGTTTCGTCGGCCATGTTGGGATGGATCACAGTCACCAGCGTTTCTCGAATTTGTTGCGGAGGTAGATAGCAAGGCCGTTCATGGCGAGCAGGAACACCAACAGCACTATGATGGCTGCGCTGGTGCGCTCGACAAAGCCGCGATCGATTTCGTCCGACCACAGGAATATCTGCATCGGCAGAACCGTGGCGGGCGAGGTGAAACCGTCAGGCGGGGTGGCGACGAAGGCGCGCATCCCGATCAGCAGCAGCGGTGCGGTTTCCCCCAGCGCGCGGGCCATGCCGATGATTGTTCCCGTCAGCATACCGGGCAGGGCGAGCGGCAGCACATGGTGGAACACCACCTGCACCGGCGATGCGCCAATCGCCAGCGCCCCGTCACGGATCGAGGGGGGCACCGCTTTGACCGCGTTACGCCCGGAGATGACGATGACCGGCATGGTCATCAGTGCCAGCGTCATCCCGCCGATCAGCGGCGCGGAGCGCAGATTGGGAAACAGCGTAAGGAAGATCGACAAGCCCAGCAGGCCGAAGATGATCGAAGGCACCGCGGCGAGATTGTTGATCGACACCTCGATCAGGTCCGTCCAGCGGTTGCGCGGTGCATATTCCTCCAGATAGAGCGCCGAGAGCACCCCGATCGGGAAGGCCAGTGCCAACGTCACCAGCATCGTCAACATCGAGCCTTTGAGAGCACCCCAGATGCCAACTGCCTGCGGGCTGGTGGCGTCCGAACGGGCGAGGAAGCCCCAGTCCCAAGCCTTATTGAGCTTGCCGTCCTTGGCGAGCTTTGCCGCGAGCGCCTGCATTTCGGGCGAGCCTTCGCCTTCGAGCCCGCCTGCCAGTGCCGAGGAGGCGGGCAGGGCGAAGGTTTCGCTACGGGTGATCAGCGAGGGATCATCGGCTAGCGCGGTCGCCACATCGCGCCACGCATCGGTCGAGACCTGCGCGGCGGCATCGGCGCCAAGTTGCTGCTCGGCAAAAAAGGTCACGACATCGGGCAGGCCCTGCATCTCGAGCGTCTGGCTCGCACTGGGCGCGGTGAGCGAGACGGCATCGCCTGTCACCCCGCTTTGGGGAAAGTCGATGGTCACGGTGAGTTCGGCACGCTGGAACCCGTTGATGCCGTTCACCAGCATGTTGCCAAGCAGGAACACCAGCACGGCGACCGAGAATACCACGGCCGACAATCCGAGCAGGCGGAAGTTGCGCTCGGCACGGTAACGCTGGGCGAGCCGCTTTTCGAACGCCGGGGTGCGGGTCGGGCCGAGCCCATCGGCGTCAGTGGCCGCGGTGGTCTGGCTATCCAAGGGGAAGGCGGAGCTACTCATTCATAGGCCTCCCGGAAGCGCTTGACGACGCGCAGGGCGATGTAGTTGAGCACCAGCGTCACCATGAACAGCACGAAGCCCAGCGCAAAGGCGCTGAGAGTGGCCGGGTGATCGGTGCTTTGCTCGCCGGTCAGCAGTTTGACGATCTGCACCGTCACAGTCGACATCGGTTCGAGCGGGTTGGCCGTGAGGTTTGCAGCGGGCGAAGCGGCCATCACCACGATCATGGTCTCGCCGATTGCACGGCTGACTGCGAGCATGATGCCTGCCACGATCCCGGGCAGGGCTGCAGGGAACAACACCCTGCGGATGGTTTCGGACTTGGTCGCGCCCATCGCAAGGCTGCCGTCGCGCATCGCACCCGGCACGGCTGCCATCGAATCGTCCGCCATCGAGGAGACGAAGGGGATGATCATCACCCCCATCACGATGCCCGCTGCCAGCGCGCTCTCGGTCGAGGCGCTGGTGATGCCGATTGCCACCGCCGCATCGCGGATCGCGGGCGCAATGGTGAGCGCGGCGAAATAGCCATAGACCACGGTTGGCACGCCTGCGAGGATCTCCAGCAGCGGCTTGACCCAGGTGCGCACCCGCGGATCGGCATATTGGGTGAGGTAGATTGCGCTCATCAGCCCAAGCGGGATCGCCACGGTCATGGCGATGATCGCACCGATGAAGATCGTCCCCCAGAACAGGGGCACCGCGCCATAACGGGAAGGATCAACCGCATCGGGGCTGACCATCGTGTCCGGTCCCCACTTGGTGCCGAACAGGAAATCGACCGGCGAGACCATCCCGAAGAAGCGGAAGGTCTCGAACACCAAGCTGGCGAAGATTCCGAAGGTGGTGAGAATCGCAACCAGCGAGGCGAGCAGCAGGATCGCCATAACGCTGCGTTCAACCCGCGTGCGGGCACGGAAATCGGGGCGCAGGCGCAGGAACGAAAGGCCGCCGCCGCCCAGCGCAATCAGCACCGTCACCACAATGCCGATCAGATTGTAGAACGATAGTGCTTCGCGGAACGGCGCGATCAGAGGCTCGGCCTCGTCATTGAACACGCCCGGCGCATTGCCCTGCGCCACGGCGCGCGCTTCACCGAGGAAGGCGTCGCGCTCGAACCCGAAGGTCGGGAGATCGGCAGCAGCGGGGGAGGCGAGCACGGTTTGCGTCACCAGCTGCGGCGCGATCACCGACCACAGCATGACAAAGGCCAGCACCGGCAGCACCACCCACAGCGCGACATACCACGCGTGATAGATCGGGCGCGAGACCGGGCGTAACGCCGGGTCGTTGCTCTGGAAGCTCCATGCCTTGGCCCGGCCCGCAAGCCATCCGGCAAGGCCGAGCCCGATGGCAATCAGGATGAGCGTAATCGGCGACATTGAATGAACCTGTTTTCCCTGCAGGAGGCGCGCCTGAACCGGCAGGCTGGGATGAATGGGATAGCCCCAACGTCATGCCATGGCGGGCGCATGTTCAAGAAATAAGACACTACTATGACAGTTGTTGTGTTTCGGTCGCGCGCGGCTCTCCATCGGGTTGATCATTGGCGGGTGCTGCGGCGATATTTTCGTTTTCCGCCAGAGGTATACGCACAACAACACGCGTGCCTTTGCCGACCTCGCTGGAAATGTCGAGCCGGCCGCGATGGCGTTCGACGATATGTTTGACGATGGCAAGTCCAAGGCCCGTGCCGCCCGAGGCGCGGCTGCGGCCCGGATCGGTGCGATAGAATCGGCGAGTGAGATGCGGGATCTGTTCGGGCGCAATGCCTTCGCCCTCGTCGGTCACGGCAATCCGCGCCTGATCGCCGGGCGCCAGATCGAGCGCAACGTGGACCGGTCGATCATGCGCGCCGTATTTCAGCGCATTATCGACGAGGTTGCGCACCACCTGTTCCAGCTGGTGCAGATCGCCCAGCACAAACGGCGTGGCGGTGAGGTCCAGATCGAGTCGCTCGAGCCGCGCCGAACCAGCGGCGTCACAAGCGGCGCGTTCGACCAGTTGGGCAAGGTCGATGCGCTCGGTCGGCAGATCGTGCTTTTCCGCCTCGACCCGCGAAAGGCTCATCAGATCGCTCACCAGCGCCTGCAAGCGGTGTGCCTCGCGCTCGATGATGCCGAGGAATTTCTGCGCGGTCGGCGTGTCGACCCGGCCTTCGTCTTCGCGCAGCGTCTCGACATAGCCGAGGATCGCGGCGAGCGGCGTGCGCAATTCGTGGCTGGCATTGGCGACGAAATCGGTATGCGCGCGGCTGATATCGGCCTCGGCGGTCTGGTTGGTGAGTTCGAGCATCGCGACCCGATCGTCGATCGCCTGGCGGTTGATCTGCCAGATATCCTGCCGCCGCACGAGCCCGCGCACGATCGCAACGCCGCTGCGATTGTCGTTGAGTAACGAGATCGCCTCGGGCTGGCGCAAGGCCACGCGCGCATCCTGCCCGACGACATGCTGCCCAAGCATGGTGCGCGCCGCACGGTTGGCGAGCGCGATGGTGTTGCGCTCGGTGATCATCAGCGGCGTGGAGAAGTTCTCGATCAGATCGCGGATCGAATCGAGATTGAGCGTCTGGCGCACGACGGCCTTGGGTGGTTCGGGCGGGCGGCCGGCAGCGACCATCAGCGAGCCGACCCACACCAGCAGCACCGACAGGGCAATGACGGCATCGACTCCGAGCAGCATCATCGCCACGAAAGTCACTGCTGCCAGCAGGATGCCCGCGACCGGAAAGTTCTGCCCCATGCCCATCGCGCACTGCCTTACAGCCAAGCAGCCGGGCTGGAAAGCGGGGACGGTGCGCGGAACAAACGAAAAGGGCGGCAAGGCCGAAGCCTGCCGCCCATTCATCTTCACGCAATCGTGTGATGGTGACCCCTACGGGAATCGAACCCGTGTTTCAGCCGTGAAAGGGCCGCGTCCTAACCGCTAGACGAAGGGGCCGTCGCGATTGCGAGAGCGCGCAACTAGGGGCGTGAATCGGATCGGTCAAGCCCCGTTTGCGCCGCTCCGGCAAAAACATGCAGAGGCGGCATTCAATCGGCGAAAGCCGCGTCTTCGAGCTGCAATTCGGCCGCGGGACGGTTGCCCCAGTCATCGATCCGCGCCCGGCCCGCAAGGTGGAAACGCCGCCCATTGCTGCGGTGGAGCAGGGTCTGCGCCATCTGGGTTTCGACGGCGCGGAAGGCGATCGCTTTGAACGAGCGGCCATCGGCCCCGCTGGCAACCAACCGCAGGTGATCCTTGCCGACAATGTCAGCCTTCACGATCCGCACTGGCCCGACTGCGATGCGCGGGGCGGGCCAGCCGACGCCATAGGGGCCGGCAGCCTCCAGCGTCTCGACCAGTTCAGGCGTGAGCCCGCCGGGGGCCAGCGCCAGATCGAGCAACATCGCAGCGCCCGCTCGCGCCCGCTCCACATCGCGGGCGAGGCGTTCATCGAGGAAGCCGGTGAAATCGGCGAGCCGCGCAGGGTCGATCGTCAGCCCTGCCGCCATCGCGTGTCCGCCTCCCGCCACCAGCAGCCCGGCCTCGCGCGCGGCAATGATTGCCGCCCCGAGATCAACACCGCTGATCGAACGCCCCGAACCCTTGCCCTGCACTTCATCGAGCGCGATGACGATCGCGGGCTTGCCGGTCTTTTCCTTGATGCGCCCGGCCACGATGCCGATCACGCCCGGGTGCCAGCCATGTCCGGAAAGCACCTGCACCGCCATATTGTGCTGGCCCGCCAGCTGGGCCTCGGCGGCTTCCTGCACCTCGCCTTCGATCGCGCGGCGTTCCTCGTTCAATTGCGACAGCTGGATCGCGATGGCGCGGGCTTCCTCGACATCCTTGGTTGTGAGCAGGCGCACGCCGAGGGTCGACTCGCCGATCCGTCCGCCCGCGTTGATCCGCGGGCCAAGCGCAAAGCCGAGATCGCTGCATTGTGGCGCACGGGTGAGGCGGCTCGCATCGATCAGCGCGGCCATTCCGATCCGTTCACGCTTGGCGAGCACCTTGAGCCCCTGCGCCACAAAGGCACGGTTGAGGCCGTGCAGCGCGGCGACATCGGCCACGGTGCCGAGCGCCACCAGATCAAGCAGGCTCATCAGATCCGGCTCGCGTCGCTCGGTGAACCAGCCCTTGCCGCGCAAGGTCCGCACCAGCGCGATGCCGAGCAGGAAGGCCACGCCCACCGCTGCCAGATGACCGTGCGCCGCGCCCAGATCGCTTTCGTCGAGCCGGTTGGGATTGACCAGCGCCGCCGTCACCGGGAGCTCGGGCGAGCACTTGTGGTGATCGACCACAATCACATCGACCCCGGCCTGCTTGGCCATCAACAGCGCCTCGTGCGCCATCGCACCGCAATCGACCGTCACGATCAGCTGCGATCCGGCCTCGGCGAGTTTTACCAAAGCCTCGCCGCTTGGGCCGTAGCCTTCTAGCAAGCGGTCGGGGATGTAATAGCCCGCATCATGCCCGAGCAGGCGCAGCAGTTCCACCAGCAGCGCCGCGCTGGTCGCCCCGTCGACATCATAATCGCCGTAGATCGTCACCCGCTCGCCCTGCATCACCGCAAGGGCGAGACGTTCGGCTGCGGTGTCCATGTCGCGGAAGACGGAGGGATCGGGCAGGAAGTCACGCAAGGTCGGCTTGGCGTGGCGGGCGAGATCATCCTCGGCTACGCCGCGGGTCAGCAGCAATTGATCGAGGATTGAATGATCAAGCCCCAGAGCGCCCTCGGCCCCGAGTTCCATATTGCCCCCGCGCCAGCGCCACGCCTTTCCCGATAGGGACGACGTGACGCCCAACACATGGGCGTGCGGAGCGAGCGGGGTGGAAACTGAGGCCATACTGCTCTCCTACCGCAAACCGAACAGACCGCACAGGCGCACGCGATTGACAATCGACAGGATCGCGGGGCACCCAGCAGCTATGGACAAAGATCCGCCCGCGCCGCACCTGCTGATCGCTTGGCATAGCCGCACCGGCGCGAGCGCGGCGATGGCCGAGGCGGCGGCTGCGGGCGCTGAAAATGCGCGGCTGATGCGCGCCGATGCCGTGACGGCTGAGGCGCTCCTTGCGGCGGCCGGATACCTGTTTGTGTTTCCCGAAAATCTCGCCAGCATGAGCGGGCTGATGAAGGAGATGTTCGATTCCACCTATTATGCAGCACTCGGGCAGATCGAAGGCCGTCCCTATGCCACTATCATCGCTGCTGGCTCTGACGGGCAAGGCGCACAGCGCCAGATCGACCGGATCGCGACCGGGTGGCGGCTGCGTCGCGTTGCCCCGCCGCTGATCGTCAACTTTGCAGCCCAGACGCCCGAAGCCATCGCTGCGCCCAAAGCGGTTCCTGACAAGGTGCTGAAACAGTGCCGGGAAATGGGTGAGGCGCTGGCAGAGGGGCTTTCCCAAGGCATCTTCTAGGGTATGACCCTTATCGGGACAGGGGCGTCCATTGGGGACTCGACGATAGGCGTCAAACACGCCAATGTTGACCGCCCGATTATGGCTCGGTCAGGCGCAAGACGAAGGGGGGCCACGACAATTTCACCGCCGCAGCACGCTGATGCCGCTGGGCTGCACTTGCTGTTCGCGCCGGGCAAACGGCCCTCGCGCGCCGCGATACTGGCTTTTGTATCGTGCCAGCATGCTGTCTCGCTGAGCCATGATCCTGCCGCCGATGCTGCGGCGGGTGTGCTCGTCGCGCAGGGAGAGGCCATGCCCACCGCCGGTGCCGAGAGCGATTCCGACGAGAACGCCAGCGCCCAGAACGAGGTCTGGTTGGAGCTGCTGCGCGAAGGGCTCACATTCGATCTGCGCGGGCTTGCCGAGGGGCCTTCGCGTCCGGTGCCGGCCATCGCGCATCGTTTTGATTTTCCCGCAGCGGCAGGCGGCGAGGGGCTTGAGGCTATGGCCATCACGCCCGGTCCGCACCTTGCAGGGGGCGAGCGCAGTATGCCGGTGATCAAGGGCATGCTCGGCCTCGCACGCGATCTCACCCAGCACTTCGAAGATTTGTTGGCGGTGTACTGGCAGCCTTCGGGAAGCGCGATCGGGCGACGGTTTTTCGAGTCCGTTATCACCGCCTGGCTCGAAGGCGGCGCTTTTCCGGCGCTCGGTCTGACCGCCTTCGATGCTGTGCCTGATGGCGCCTTGCAAAGCGTCGGGCTCTCTTTCTGGATCGGGCAGGAACTGCGGATCGAACCGCCGCTCACCGCTGACAAGGTCGCCGCGACGCGGCTCGGGGTGCGGCTTGTCAACCAGCTGGTGATCGTTGGCGGGCTCGACGAGAGCGAGCGGATCGTTGCGCCCGATGGCACCAGGCTGGTGATGCGTCCCTCGCGCAATGGGGACTTCATCAGGGTGTGGCGCGAATAGATGGTGCCCACGGGTCGCACCGCCATCCGCACTGTCATTGCTTTCCGCTCGGTCAACCGCCGCGGCTTTCCGGGCTATGATCCCGCCTTCCAGCGCCACCACCTACTGCCGCGTCAGCTGCTCTCGCGGCGGTGTTTCGGACCGATGTTCGCATCCCTTGGGCGCGAACAGGTCGGGTTTGACGATTTCCGCGTCAACGGGTTGCTACTGCCTGCCAACGAGGAGGCGACGGTGCGCACCGGAATGCCACTCCATCGCGGCCCCCACCATCGCTATAACGAGGTGGTGATCGCGCGGGTCGGGCGCATCGAGGCGAGCTGGTCTGACGTCCGCCTCCACAACCCGGAGCTGGCACTGGCCGAGGCGCTGATGCGGCTTCACCTGCTGCAAGGCGCATTGCGGCGGCAATTGCTGGCCGAGCGCCGGCGGATGCTGCTCAATCGCAAGGACCCGCTCGGCACCGGCTTCGACTTCACCGAGCTCGACGCGATGGCCGAAGCTCTATGGGCGGCAGAGTAAGCGCTACTCGGCCGCTTCCGCCATCGCGCCCCACGAGGAGTAGCCCGAATTGGCGAGCAGCTGCGCTTTGGCAGCGTGATATTCGCGCTCGAACCGCGCGACCAGGTCCTCGACGGTGCCGACTTCCTTGATCGGGCCGATGCCCTGACCGGAACCCCAGATGTCCTTCCACGCCTTGGCCTTGGTGTTGCCGCCGCTGCCGAAGTTCATGGCGCTGGGATCGCTGACCGGCAGGTTGTCCGGGTCCATGCCCGCTGCCTCGATCGAGGAGCGCAGGTAGTTGCCGTGCACGCCGGTGAACAGGTTGGTGTAGACGATGCCTTCCGAGGAGCCTTCGACGATGCCCTGCTTGTAGCCTTCAGCGGCGTTGGCTTCCTTGGTGGCAATGAAGGCGCTGCCGGCATAGGCGAAATCGGCGCGCAGGGCCTGGGCTGCCAGGATGGTCGCCCCATGACCGACCGAGCCCGACAGCGCGACGAGCCCGTCAAACCACTCGCGGATTTCCTGCATCAGCGCGAAGGGTGACAGCGCGCCCGCGTGGCCGCCAGCCCCTGCGGCCACCGGGATCAGGCCCGTTGCGCCCTTTTCGATCGCCTTGTGGGCGAAGCGGTTGTTGATCACGTCATGCATCGTCACGCCGCCCCAGTTGCGAACGGCGGTGTAGATGTCCTCGCGCGCGCCGAGCGAAGTGATCACCATCGGCACCTGCCACTTGGCGCAGGTCGCCATGTCGGCATCGACGCGGTCGTTGGTCTTGTGGACGATCTGGTTGACCGCATAGGGCGCGGCCGGACGATCGGGGTGCGCGCGGTTATGTGCGGCCAGTTCTTCAGTGATCTGGTGGAGCCATTCGTCGAGCTGCGATTGCGGCCGTGCGTTCAGCGCCGGAAAGCTCCCGATGATCCCCGCCTTGCACTGCGCAATCACCAGTTCGGGGCCGGAGACGATGAACAGCGGCGATCCGATCAGCGGCAGGCGCAGGCGATCAAACGGGGCGGGAAGGGGCATGGGTTTCTCCTCAAAACGTATCTTGTTTAACCCGTGTCTCTAGCGCGGGTTCCTGATGTGCCAAGCGCGATTTTGCGAGCGCCGCTGCGTCAGGCGAGCAGGTGCTCGATCCCGTAGAAGCGCGCCGCCGTGCCTGCGAACAGTGCGGCTTTCTCATCGGCACTGGCTGAGCGGGTGAGGCGCTTGAAGGCGTTCCACAGCACCGCGTAATCCGCGCCCCAGTAATCGACCGGGTAATTGCTCTCGAACATCGCGCGGTCTGGCCCGAAGGCTTCGATGCAGGTTTCGATATAGGGGCGCCACAGCGCGGCGAGATGTTCCGATCCGTGTCCGGCGGCGGGGCCATCTTCAGGTAGGGCGCAGAACGCCATCGCCAACCCGCCAAGCTTGACCACTACGTTCTCGCAAGCCGCCAGTTCGTGGATGTTGCGGCGCCAATCATCGAACCGTTCGTGCAGGCGGCCCTTATAGCTCGCCACACCAACGGGCGTGCCGCAGTGGTCAAGGCAGATCGGCTGATTGGGGAAAGCGCGCGCCAGATCGATCACGTCGGGCAATTGCGGTTCAAGCACCCAGGCATCGAAGGTCATCCCGCGCTTGCCGAGCTCAGCGAAGCCTGCGCGGAAGGTTGCGTCGCGATACAGCCCTTGCGGGTGGTGGAAGACAGGGCCGAGCACGTTCGGATCGGCATCCCATGCGCCGGCATGGCGGATGCCCTTGAACCGGCGCGGCGCGGCGGCGTGGAGCGCATCAAGCACCGCGCCAACCTCGCTGCCCAGCATCAGATTGGCATGGCCGATGATCCCCGCGCAGGCCCGGCCCGCGCCATACAGCCCGCTCGCCGATTGCGCCGCGACGCCGTTCACGAATTCGACCTCGCCCACCGGCTTCAGCGCATCGCCCAGCGCACCGTTGTAGAACGCCCCGCACTCCATGAAGACAGTGCCGATGATGTTGTGACCGTTCGTCAGATGCGCATGAAGCTCGTCGAAGGTGTAATAGGCATTGTCCACCAGACCGGCGACGAAGTGGTGCCGTGGCTCCGGGAACATCGGCATCATCGGGCGCAGATCCCACAGGTGATGATGCGGATCGATGATCGGCAGATCGGGCTCGAGAATCGCTTCAGGCGCGGCAGTTTCGTTCATGCTTCTCTCCCTTTTGGGCACCTGTTGGAGACACATGAGACACTGTCCAGGAACAGAAATCCATAGTCCCTCAAACCCACGCTTTTGCAAGGCAGCCTAGGACCGGGAGCGCGCATCGTCATCCCCAATCGATAGGGTGTCCGTTACAAGTAGGAAATCCTCCGTCGCGCCCGCCCTCACACCACCGCGCGCCGATAGAGGTGCCAGGTCGCATGGCCGAGCACGGGTAGGGCAACCACAAGGCCGAGGAATGCCGGGATCATCGCCACAAACAGCAGCCCCGCAATGATCGCGGCCCAGCCGAGCATCACCGCCAGATTGCGGCGCACCACTTTAAGGCTGGCGATGATCGCCGTGAGGAAATCGACCTTGCGCTCGACCAGCATCGGCAGGCTGATCACTGTCATGGCATAGAAGGCAAAGGCCATCACCGCGCCGACTGCACTGCCGACCGCCAGCATTGCAAGGCCAGCCGGGGTAACCAGCGCGGCGAGGGAATCTCCCCCCATGCCGCTCTCCGCCATGAAGATCGCGAAGATCGCGTGGGCTACGATCATCCAGAACGAGAAAGCGACGAAGACGATCACCCCCATCGAGAGGATCTGATCATCGTCGTGGCCTTTCAAAGCGCCCAGCACCGCGCGCCATGATGGTGCCTCGCCCGCTTCCCGCCGTCGGCTCGCCTCGTAGAGCCCAACCGCCACAAACGGCGCGACCAGCGGGAAGCCTGCCATCGCCGGGATCAGCCATGTCGGCTCGCTCGCAAATAGTGTTGCCCAGCCGATGGCGAGGCCTGCGAGGACATAGAACCCGCCGAAGAACAGGCCGAATTGCGGCAGATTTAGAAAATCGCGCCAGCCCGCCTTCAGCGCCGCGCCGAGATCGGCCAGCGCGAGATCATCGACCACCTGCGGGGGCGGCAGCATCGGCCGCGGCAGCGCCGGATCATGTTCGAGCACGCTCATTGGCGGCACCCTCCCTCGCTAGCGAGACTGCGCGCAAATCGGGCGTCAGGCAAGCGCGGGAAGGGGCATTACCCTGCGCTTTTGCCGATCGCGACATTGGCCGCCGAGAGCACGGCGCGGACGCTGGCGGTGGCGATGTCCTCGTCGATCCCGCAGCCCCAGATGGTGCTACCGTCAGGCGCGCGGCATTCGAGATAGGCCGCCGCGCGGGCATCGGTGCCTTGGCCGAGCGCGTGTTCGGTGTAGTCGATGACTTCGAGTTCCACCCCGAAGGCAGCGCTGAGCGTGCCCATCACGCTCGAGATGAGGCCATTGCCGCGGCCCGAGACGGTCTGTTCCTGCCCTTGCACCGCAATCGTCCCGGCAAAGATGCGGGTGCCATCGGACGCGCGGCTTTCCTCGTAGCGCACCAGTTGGAAATGCTTGGGATAGGTCTGGACGTGGTAAGCCCCCTTGAACGCCTCCCAGATATCGCCCGCGTTCAATTCGCGGCCCAGCGCATCGGCCATATGCTGGACGTGCTTCGAGAAATCGGCCTGCATCTTCTTGGGCAGCTTGAGGCCCTGATCCTTCTCCAGCACCCACGCGAACCCGCCCTTGCCGGACTGCGAATTGACCCGGATCACGGCTTCATAGCTGCGCCCCAGGTCAGCCGGATCGATCGGCAGATAGGGCACGCGCCAGGACTCGTCGTTCTGCTGCTCGCGCGATTCGAAGCCCTTCTTGATCGCGTCCTGATGGCTGCCGGAGAACGCCGTGTAGACCAGCTCGCCGCCATAGGGGTGGCGCTGGTGGACGGGGATGTCGTTGCAATATTCCACCGTCTCGATCACGCGGTCGATGTCGGAGAAATCGAGCTCGGGATCGACGCCCTGTGTGTAGAGATTGAGCGCCATGGTCACGAGGCAACAATTGCCGGTGCGCTCGCCATTGCCGAACAGGCAGCCTTCCACGCGGTCGGCGCCAGCCATCAGCCCGAGTTCGGCCGCAGCGACACCTGTGCCGCGATCATTGTGGGTGTGGAGCGACAGGATCGCGCTTTGGCGGTTCGGCAGGTGACGGCCGAAATACTCGATCTGGTCGGCGTAAATGTTGGGTGTTGCCGCCTCGACGGTGGCGGGCAGATTGAGGATGATCGGGTGCTCGGGCGTGGGGGCGAGCACCTCCATCACCGCCGCGCAGACCTCGATCGAGAAATCGAGTTCGGCGGTGGAGAAGGTTTCGGGCGAATACTGGAAATGCCAGTCGGTGCCCGGGCGCTTGGCCGCCTCGTCGCGCATCACCTTGGCTCCGGCGACGGCAATCGCCTTGACCTCGTCCTTGCTCATCCGAAATACGATGTCGCGCCATGCCGGGCTGACCGCGTTGTAAAGATGGACGATCGCCGTTCGCGCGCCTTCGAGACTGTCGAAGCTGGTGCGGATCAGATCTTCGCGGCTCTGAGTGAGCACCTGCACGGTGACGTCGTCAGGAATGTCGCCCGAACGCACGAGGCCCGATATGAAGTCGAACTCGGTCGCGCCGGCGCTGGGGAAGCCGACTTCGATTTCCTTCACGCCGATTTCCACCAGCAGATCGAAGAAGCGGCGCTTTTTCACCGCGTCCATCGGATCGATGATCGACTGGTTGCCGTCGCGCAGATCGGTCGACAGCCAGCGCGGCGCTTTATCGATCAGGCGCGAAGGCCATTGACGATCAGGCAGATTGATCTGGCCGAACGGGCGGTATTTGATGGAAGGCTGCTTGAGCATGGACATGGAATGAGGCTCGTCGCGGTAAGGGATGGGAAGCTGCGGCGGGTTACCCTTGGGAGCGGTGCCGCGCTGACCTTCGCGCGCGCGAACCTACGCCCAAGGGCGCATAAGTCGAAGCAGCAGGAGTCCGGTCCGCGTCATGGGGCGCAGTCTTTGCCGATTATCCCTGAGCGCGCAAGCAGGGATTGTCCCCGTCTGCCGCGCCATTACCCGCCCAAATCATCCACAACGCGCGTCGCGGATCACGTTCTGCGCATCGAGCATCAGGCTGAGGCGCGGATTGGTGGGATCGGGGTTGACGAAGCCCGCGCTGCCATAGGCGACAAAGCGCAGGTTGTCGGTGCGGCCGAGCGCGGCGGCGATGGCAGCGCGCGTGGCCTGATCGGCGGGCTTGCCGATGAACGGGCCCATCAGGTTTGCGCCGCAGGTTTTTGCGGCGGGATCGGTCTGGGTGCCGGCGGCAAAGGCACCGGGCGCAGCGCCGGGCAGCGGCTTGGCGACTGTCGGCGTCGCTGTGGCCTCGGGCGCAGGAGTCGCGCCGGGAGTGGCATTCTGGTTGATGCGCGCAGCGAAACTGTCGGCATCATTGGCGGCCGTATCAGGCTCGCTCCCGCAGGCGCTGAGCGCCAGGGCGGCGAAGGCGAGGGGCAGGGCGGCGAACAGAATTGTGCGGTTGGTCATGATGATCGGTCCGTGCGGAAGGTTTGTCGCCTCAAGCGCGCTTTGCGTTACCCAATTATGACAATCACCGAAAGCGCAGCCGATCATTCGTCAGTTGATCCACCCGTGTCACGCCCATCAGCCGCATCCCGCGCTCGATTTCATCCTTGAGGATGCCGAGCGCGCGTTCGACCCCGTCCTGCCCGGCCGCGGCGAGGGCATAGAGATAGAGCCGCCCGCCCGAAGCTGCGGTTGCGCCGCTGCACAGCGCTTTCAGCACATGGGTGCCGCGCCGGATGCCGCCGTCGCAGATGATCTCGATCTGGCCGCCAACCGCATCGACGATCTCGGGCAGTTGATCAAAGGGTGCGCGGCTGCCGTCCAATTGCCGGCCGCCGTGGTTCGAGATCATGATCGCATCGGCGCCGATGTCGACCGCGCGGCGCGCATCGGCGGCGCTCATCACGCCCTTCAAGACGAAGATGCCGCCCCATTGCTGGCGGATTGCGGCGGCCGTGTCCCAGTCCATCGCGGTGTCGAGCATGGTGTTGAAATATTCCGCGATGCTCACCGCCTTGTTGGTGCCCTCGCTGACATGGGTGTCGAGATTGGGGAGGCGGAATTTCTCGCGGGTGAGGTAGTCGAGCGTCCAGCGCGGGCGGGTAGCGTAACTCCAGATGCTTGCGGGGGTGAAGCGCGGCGGAGTGGTGAAGCCGCTCCGCAGGCAGCGTTCGCGCTTGCCCGAAACGATGGTGTCGACCGTCAGCGCCAGCGCATCGAACTTCGCTGCCTGACAACGCTCGATCATGTGGGTGTTGAGGCCCTTGTCCTTGTGGACATAGAGCTGGAACAGCTTGGGCCCGCTGGTGAGCGCGGCGATCTCCTCGATGCTGCGCGTTGCGAGGCTGGAGATGCCGAACCACAGCCCGAATTTCTCCGCCGCGCGCGCCACCGCCGTCTCGCCTTGCCAATGGAAGGCGCGCTGGACTGCTGTGGGGGAGAGCATCAGCGGCAGGGCCGATTTTCGCCCGAGAATGGTGCAGGAGGTGTCGAAGGTCTCCACGCCAGCGAGTACATCGGGGACCAGATCGACCGCGGCAAAGGCAGCGGTGTTGCGCGCCTTGGTCAGCTCGTCGTCGGCCGCACCGTCGATATAGTCGAACACGGGGAAGGGCAGCCGGGCCTTTGCCAGCTGCCGGAAATCATCGATATTGTGGCAATCGGACAGGCGCATTGTGGCGGCCAGCTTTGGAACACATGGGCCAGCCTGTCGAACAATTTTGCGAGGCGCCTGTCACGATTTGCCGGGAGCCTGCGAACACGGGGCATGAGGGCCGCATCAGGCTCCTGCGCACAAGGAACCGTCCGATGAAGCTCACACCCCTTTTGATCGCCGCTGCGGCGCTCGCTATCCCGCTGGCCGCGCCGGTCCCCGCACTGGCCGACGGCGGCGTCTATGTCGCTGCCGGGCAAGCAAAGGTCGCCGTCGGCGGCTATGACGCGGTCAGCTATTTTCGCGGCAAGGGCGTCCCGGTCAAGGGCAGCGCCAGCTACAAGGTGAAGTGGAAGGGCACCGACTGGCTGTTTTCCAGCAAGGCCAATGCCGATGCCTTCAAGGCCGATCCGTCAGCCTTTGCCCCGCAATATGGCGGCCATTGCGCTTGGGCCATCGCACAGGACTACCTCGCGCCCGGTGATCCGACGGCCTACGACATCGTCGGCGGCAAGCTTTATCTCAACTACGACCAAGGCATCCGCGCCAAGTGGAAGCGCAATACCACAGGCTTCATCGCCAAGGGCGGGCCGAACTGGGCGAAGATCCCGGCGGGCAAGATTTACAGCGGATCGTCCTGGTTCTGACAACGCTCCGCTGTTCCTGATGGTGGCTGGCGGGTTTCATCCCTCCCCCTTTGGCCCGCCAGTCACCTTTTTTCGGACTTACTGCTTCTCGAACGCCGCGCTGATCGTCAGCGTCACGTCCTTGCCGATGAAGGGCACAGCTGTGTTGAGACCCCATTGCGTGCGGTCGATCGTAGTGCGCGCGTGGAAGCCTACGGTCTGCTTCTTGTTGTAGGGATTGGCGCCTGCACCGATGAATTCGGTCGTGAGGGTGACCGGCGCGCTCTTGCCGTTCATCGTCAGCGTTCCGGTGACATCGGCGGTGGTCGCGCCGGTCTTGGTCACCTTGGTCGAGGTGAAGGTCGCCATGCCGGGCGCGGGGCCGAAGAAATCGGGCGCGCCGCCCTCCTTGCCCGCGCGCAGCAGGTGCTCCTTGAGCCCCGCGCTCGCCACAGTCACTTCGGCGACAGGCACGTTGATCGCAAACGTCGCGGCTTCGATATTGGCCGGGTCCATCGTCATGGTGCCGGTGATGTTGCCGAACAGGCCGATGCAATTGTTGAAGCCGAAATGGCTCACTTCCCAGTCGACCAGCGTATGGCCGGCGTCGAGCGCATAGGTTCCGGCGGTAACCCGCGCGGGATCTTGCGCGCCCGGCACTTGCGGTGCGCCTTGGGCGAACAGCGTGGGGGCGGCGGCAATGGTGGCGGTGAGGGACAGGGCCGCAGCAGCGGCGAGAGCGAGCTTTTTCATCGAGACGGTTCTCCTTGGCGGGTCTTGCTGGCTCAATGAGCGAGACCCGCCAAGGGTTCCGTGTCAGTTCTTGGCCTTATCGACCAGCTTGTTGGCGGCGATCCACGGCATCATGGCGCGCAGCTCTGCGCCGGTCTTTTCAATCGGGTGCGCTTCGGCCGCCTTGCGTGCGGCCTTGAGCTCGGGCTGGCCGGCGCGGTTGTCGAGCACGAAGTTCTTCACGAAGCGGCCAGACTGGATGTCGGCCAGCACGCGCTTCATTTCGGCCTTGGTCTCGGCGGTGATGATGCGCGGGCCGGTGGTGATGTCGCCATATTCGGCGGTGTTGCTGATCGAATAGCGCATGTTGGCGATCCCGCCTTCATAGAGCAGATCGACGATCAGCTTGGTTTCGTGCAAGCACTCGAAATACGCCATTTCGGGCGCGTATCCGGCCTCGACCAGTGTTTCGAACCCGGCCTGGATCAGGTGGGTGATCCCGCCGCACAGCACGGCTTGTTCACCGAACAGGTCAGTCTCGCACTCTTCCTTGAAATTGGTTTCGATGATTCCCGAACGCCCGCCGCCGACCGCGCTGGCATAGGCGAGGGCGACGTCATGCGCCGCGCCGCTCGCGTCTTGGTGGATTGCGATCAGGCAGGGCACGCCGCCGCCTTTCACATATTCAGAGCGGACAGTGTGGCCCGGGCCCTTGGGCGCGATCATGATGACGTCGATATCGGCGGGGGCCTCGATCAGGCCGAAGTGGATGTTGAGCCCGTGTGCAAAGGCGAGCGCCGAGCCGGGCTTCATGTGGCCCTTGATGTCGTTCTCCCAGATGCCGGCCTGATGTTCGTCGGGTGCGAGGATCATGATGAGATCGGCCCACTTGGCGGCCTCGGTGTTGGTGAGCACCTTGAACCCGGCGGCCTCGACCTTCTTGGCCGTGGCCGAGCCTTCGCGCAGGGCGATCGCGACTTCGGCAACGCCAGAATCGCGCAGGTTCTGGGCATGGGCGTGGCCCTGCGAGCCATAGCCGACAATCGCGACCTTCTTGGGCTTGATCAGGTTGAGATCAGCGTCGGCGTCGTAATAGACTTTCATCAGTGTTCTCTCTTGCACATTGTATATGTTGAAATTGCTCAGGCGCCCTGCGGCCCGCGCAGCATGCCGACGACCCCGGTGCGGCCGACTTCGACCAGCCCGAGCTGGCGCATCAGCGCGATGAAGCTGTCGATCTTGTCGGGCGGGCCGGTGATCTCGAAAATGAAGCTTTCGGTGGTGGTGTCGACCGGCCGCGCACGGAAGATATCGGCCAGCCGCAGCGCCTCGACCCGCTTTTCGCCGGTGCCGGTGACTTTGATCAGCGCCAGCTCGCGCTCCACGTGGGGCCCGGCGGTGGTGAGATCGGTGACCTTATGCACCGGCACCAGCCGCTCCAGCTGCGCCTCGATTTGGTCGATTACCTGCGGCGGGCCGTTGGTGACGATGGTGATGCGGCTGACGGCGTGATCCTCGGTAATGTCGGCCACGGTCAGACTGTCGATGTTATAGCCGCGCGCGGTAAACAGCCCGGTGATCTTGGCAAGGATCCCCGGTTCGTTGTCGACCGTGACGGCGAGCACGTGGCGCTCGGATGCAGCTTCGGAAATTTTCAACGGCATGGTGTCCTCGTGCGCGCTCTTACACCAGCGCCTTGGCTTCGTCGTCCATCGTTCCGTCGACCTTGTCGCCGTAGAGGATCATGTCGGTATGCGCCGCGCCCGAGGGGATCATCGGCAGGCAATTGGCATCCTGCGCCACCAGACAATCGACCATCACCGGCCCATCATGCGCGAGCATGGCGGCGATGCCTTCGTCGAGTTCGCTTTCGTCATGGATGTGGATGCCCTTCCAGCCATAGGCTTCGGCCAGCTTCACGAAGTCGGGCAGGCTGTCGGAGTAAGAATTCGAATAGCGGCTCTCATAGGTCAGTTCCTGCCACTGGCGGACCATGCCCATATATTCGTTGTTGAGGATGAACACCTTGACCGGCAGGCGATACTGGCTCGCGGTGCCCAGTTCCTGAATGTTCATCTGGATGCTCGCCTCGCCCGCGATGTCGATCACCAGCGCATCAGGGTGGCCCAATTGCGCGCCGATGGCGGCGGGGAGGCCATAGCCCATCGTCCCGAGCCCGCCGGACGTGAGCCACTTGTTGGGATCGTCGAAGTGGAAATACTGCGCCGCCCACATCTGGTGCTGGCCGACTTCGGTCGAGATGATCGGCTTCCTGGCATGGGTATGGGCGTAGAGCCGCTCGATCGCCTTTTGCGGCATGATCATGTTCGGATGCTTCACCGAGCGTTCGGGATAGGCGAGGCATTCGCGCGCGCGCCATCCGGCAATCCGCGCCTTCCATTCGCCCAGATCGCGCGCCTGCCGGCTGCCCCAGGCTTCGATCATCTGGCCGAGCACCGTGCCGCAATCGCCCAGAATGCCGAGGTCGACCGGCACCACCTTGTTGATCGAGGAACGGTCGATATCGATGTGGATCTTGGTCGAATCCGGCGAGAAAGCATCGAGCCTGCCGGTCACGCGGTCATCGAAGCGCGCGCCGATGCAGACCATCACGTCGCACTTGTTCATCGCCATATTGGCTTCGAACGTGCCGTGCATCCCCAGCATCCCGAGCCAGTCGGGATGGACGGAAGGGAACGCGCCGAGGCCCATCAGCGTCGAGGTGACGGGCGCGCCGGTGACGTCCTGCAACTGGCGCAGCAGCGCGCTGGCTTCGGGGCCGGAATTGATCACCCCGCCGCCGGTGTAGAAGATCGGGCGCTCGGCCTTGGCGATCAGTTCGATCGCTTCGATGATCTGCTCGGGCGGGGCGACCATCTGCGGGGCATAGCGGTGCGAGCCGGGACGCACCAAGGCGCGGCGTTCGGACGGGACCGCGATCTGTACGTCCTTGGGAATGTCGATCACCACCGGGCCGGGCCGCCCGGTGGTCGCAATGCGGAATGCCTCCTGAATGGTCGCGGCCAGATCAGCCGGGTCTTTCACGAGGTAATTGTGCTTGGTGCAGTGGCGGGTGATGCCGATAGTGTCGGCTTCCTGAAACGCGTCGGTGCCAATCAGCGCGGTCGGCACCTGTCCGGTGATGACGACCAGCGGGATCGAATCCATCCATGCATCGGCAATGCCGGTGATCGCGTTGGTTGCGCCCGGGCCCGAGGTGACCAGCACCACGCCCGGTTTGCCGGTGGCGCGGGCATAGCCCTCGGCAGCGTGGGCCGCGCCAGCTTCGTGGCGGACGAGGATGTGGCGGATGCGTTCATCGCCGAACAATTCGTCATAAATCGGCAGCACCGCGCCGCCGGGATAGCCGAACACGAATTCGACACCCTGCTCGATCAGGCATTGCACAAGGATCGCCGCGCCGCTGCTGGGCGCGCTGTGTCTTGCTGCTTTAGCCGGCTTGCCGGGCACGGGGAACTCCATCGGGCTGGGCGGCAGGGCGGTGATTAAGGGGCCGCCGGTGCCTGGGAACAAAAACCGGCCCGATGCGGGGGGTGTGCATCGGACCGAGTGATCACGCCGCTATCGGTTAGAATCTGATAGGTCAACCCCTAATTGCGCAACAATGATGCAAAACAAGCGCCAATGTCGATATTTTCGGATTCAGGACCGAAAGCGAAGCGGGGCCATTCTTCGGGCGTCTGACGCCGGAACCACGTGAACTGGCGCTTGGCATAGTTGCGGGTGGCCTGCTGGGCGGCGGCAAGCATGGTGGGCTCGTCGATTGCGCCAGCGAGGAAGGCGGCAATCTCGGGCACGCCGATTGCGCGCATCACCGGCAGATCGGGATCGAGACCGCGCGCGAGCAGCGCCTCGACTTCGGCCACCGCGCCTGCATCCAGCATCGCTTCAAAGCGCGCATCGCAACGATCATAGACCCATTGGCGTTCGGGCAGCAGCACCAGCGGATGGAGCACAATCTCCTCGCCAATCCCGCCCGCCTTGGCCATTTGCCAGTCGCCCAGCGTCACGCCGGTCGACCGCTTGACCTCGAGCGCGCGGGCGATCCGCTGGGTATCACCGGGAGCAAGCTCGGCGGCGCGCTCAGGGTCTTCGATCTGAAGCAACGTGTAGGCCTGCCCCTCATCGAGTGCGCGCACCATTGTGCGCACATCGGGATCGATCGCGGGAATCGGCGCGATCCCTTCGAGCAGCACCTTGTGATACAGCCCCGTCCCGCCGACGAGGATCGGCACGCCGCCGCCCGCGTGAATATCGGCGATCTCAGCCTTGGCACGGTTGGCCCAGGCCGCTGCCGAGCACGCCTCGGCCCCATCCCACGCGCCGAACAACCGGTGCTCGATCCCCTCCATCTCGTCCTCGGACGGGCGCGCGGACAGCACGCTCAGATCGGCATAGACCTGCGCGCTGTCTGCGTTGACGATCACGCCGCGCTGGCCGGCTGCGGCCAGTTCATGCGCGAGGGCGAGCGCAAACGCGCTCTTGCCGCTGGCGGTCGGCCCTGCAATGAGCGCGACGGGGGAAGCTGGAGAAGACACGATGCTCATTGCCCGGCTGATAGCAGACACAGCGACAAGGGAAACACGCCTTGATGCGCTGGCTGTCGCTTTGCGCAGCGCCGGAGAAGGAAAGGGTGCCGCGCTGGCCACAGCCGATGTGCTGGCCGACGGCGAAGTGCTGGAGCTGCGCTTTACTGATAGCGACCCCGCCACCGTCCTCGCCGCTATCGACCGCTACTTCGCGCCGGCCGATATGCTCGTCAGCCGCGGGACGATTGCTGTGCCGCAAGTGTTCGTCTCGGACATGGACTCCACCATGATCGGGCAGGAGTGCATCGATGAGCTGGCCGATTACGCGGGGCTCAAGCCACAGATCGCCGCGATCACCGAACGCGCGATGCAGGGGGAGCTCGATTTCGTCGCGGCCTTGCGCGAACGTGTGGCTTTGCTCGAAGGGCTCGAGGAAGGCGCCATAAGTGATTGTCTGCGTGATCGGATCACCGCCACTCCCGGCGCGCGCACGCTGGTGGCAACGCTGTCGGCACTGGGAGCGAGAACCGTGCTGGTGACGGGCGGTTTTCACCATTTCGCCGATCCGGTAGGCGCGATGCTCGGATTTGACCGGGTTGTGGGCAATCATCTCGAAGTCGCTGGCGGGCGGCTCACCGGCGGCTTGCTCGGCGCGATCACCGACAGCGCGGTCAAGGCGGCGGTGCTGCGCGAGGAGGCCTCTGATGGGCGCGTCAGCCTTGCCACCGGCGACGGCGCGAACGACATCCCGATGATCGAAGCAGCGACCTATGGCTTTGCCTATCGCGCCAAGCCCAAGGCGCGGGACGCTGCCAATGGCCGGATCGATCGCGGCGATTTGACTGCGGTGCTCAGCCTGCTCGGCATTCCGAGGGCGGACTGGCGCACGGACTGACCGCAAGCGCGGCGCAATGCATCGCAAAAAGGGTTTTGTTTGGTGAACCGAATCGGCTATTAACACCTGTGTAAGCAAGCGGGGCTAAGAGCAGCCCATCTTGAAGGATGCCATTCGCATGACCCGATCCGCCCGTGACGCCTATACCCAGATGTTCGCCGAGGATGGCACCGTTTTGCTGCACCCCGAACGTGCGCCTGCACGGTATCGTCCGCTGCGCGCGGTGCACAATTTCCAGAAGCTGATGAAGGACAAGGAAGACACCAGCCTGGTCTTCAAGATCTTCGAATCGCTTCCTTCGGCAAACTTCATGGAGCGGGTGCGCGACCTCACGCTGTCCGAGCGCGGCACCTTCCTGCGGCAGAGCGAGCCGACGCTCCCCGAGATCCTCGATGATCACGCAGCGCTGCGCCGCACGCCTGCGGGCAGCGTTGCGCAGGCCTATTGCGATTTCATGGAAGCCGAAGGCCTTTCCGCCGCCGGCCTCGTGGCCGAGTTCGACCGGGTTGGCCGGCCCAAATATCCCGACCTTGTGGAGTGGTTCGTCAATCGCTCGCGCGATACGCATGATCTGTTCCACGTGCTCACCGGCTATGGCCGCGATGCGTTGGGCGAGCAGTGCGTGCTGCTGTTCACCCACGGCCAGTCGCCCAGCCAGGGCCACCTGCTGATCGGCTATGCCGGGGCGGCCAACATCAAGAAGATGGCCAAGGGCAGCCGCGCTCCCATCTTCGGCGCCGTGCGCGAGGCACATCGCACCGGCAAGGGCGCGCCGCCGCTGATGGCGCAGCCGATCCGCCAGCTGCTCGAGCGCCCGCTGGACGAAGTGCGCGCCGAACTGCACATTCCCGAACCGCAGGCCTATCGCGAATGTCACCGCGTCTGGCAGGCTGAAGGGATCAACCCCTATGACCTGCTCGCCAGCGAGAATACGCCGCAGGAACTGGTCGCGGCCTGAGCCGAGCCGTCAAAGCCAGCTGGCGATCTGTTCCAGCGGCTTCTTGACCAGCGCGTGTGCCGGAACGGTTGCGCCGGGGGCAGGGTGTCCGGCGACCACGATCATCACCGGCTTTTCCCATTCGGGCCGCCCGCAGATCTGGCGCAGGAATCCCATGGGCGAGGGCGTGTGGGTCAGCGTCGCCAGCCCCGCCTCGTGCAAGGTCGCCAGCAGCATCCCGCAGGCGATGCCGACGCTTTCGTTGACGTAGTAGTTCTGCGTTAGCCCGTCCTCGGCAATCCCGCCCTTGCGCTGGGCGAAGACGACAATCAGCCACGGTGCCTTTTCGAGGAACGGCTTGTCGGCATCGGTGCCCAGATCGCGTAGCGCGGCAAGCCATTCCTCGCCCGCCTTGGGATCGCCGCCATCCGCGCCGTAGAAGCGGCGCTCTTCGGCTTCGGCGGCTTCGCGGATCGCGCGCTTTTTGTCAGGCGAGCCGATCACGGCAAAGTGCCAGGGCTGATGATTGGCGCCGCTGGGCGCGCTGCCTGCGGCTGAGATGGCCGCTTCGATAATCGTGCGCGGCACGGGTTCGTCCGTAAAATCGCGGCAGGTGCGCCGCTGCTTCAGCCTCTCGGCAAGGGCCGCCGCCCGGGTGATTGCATCGGCGTCGCTCAGGCGTTCGAGAGTGTAGGGCAGGGCATCATGGCTGGACATGGGGCTGGTTTTTGACCTCGATCAACGGGTAATGGACATTTAACTGACACTTATGTAAGTGGCGTCTGGTGAACCTAATCCGCGACTCGCGCAAAGGACGTAACACGATGGCGCTGCTCGATCTTCCGCTGGTTGCCCCCGATCGCAAGACCTCGGGTTTTCGCCCGCTCAAGGTGCTGCACCACTTCGGCAAGCTGATCGAGGACAAGGAAGACACCGAACAGGTGTTCCACATCATCGAAGCGACCAAGGGCAAGCGCAGCCTCGCGCAGGCAAATGATTTCCTCCGCTCGTCCGAAGGCCAGCGCCTCATGCGCGAGGGCGTCGATATTCCCGCGATGCTCGATGATCACGCGCGCTGGGCCGATTGCGGCCCGAACAGCGTGGCGGCGCATTACATCGCCTTCATGAAACGCGAAAGCCTGTCAGCTGCGGGCCTCGTGGCGGAAAGCCACAAGTGGGCACCGCCCGAAAGCCTGCCGCAGGACCAGACCCAGTGGTATTTCGATCGGCAGCGGGACACGCATGATCTGTTCCACGTGCTCACCGGCTATGGCCGCGACGCGCTGGGCGAGGCGAGCCTGCTCGGCTTCAGCTACGAGCAGAACCACAATAACGGCATCCTGTTCATCGCCTATGCGGGCGCGCGCCAGATCAAGAAGGTGAGCGGCACCAAGGCGCCGATCTTCGCCGCGATCAAGGAAGGGCGCAGGCTCGGCAAGGCGGCGGGGAAGATTTCGCACCAGGATATCGCCGCGCTGATGCGCGAAGATATCGGCGAAGCGCGCGCGCGGCTGAACATCGGCAAGCCCGAGGTTTATCGCCAGTGCCTCACGATCCTCGGCAGCGAAGGCATCCTCAGCGAAGAACTGACGCTCGGCAGCGCGACCGTGCAGCCGCAACAGCAGGCCGCCTGAACCTCAGCGCAATTCCTTGCGGATCACCAGTTTGAGGCCCGACCAGGTCTCATCGATCGCGCAGACCTTGGTATCGACCAGCCCCAGCGGCAGACAGACCTCGCGGATCGTGTCTTCGGTGATGTCGGTGGCGACTTTCGAGGCTTTCTTGGGCCAACTGACCCAGATTTGCCCATCCGGCGAGATTTTGTGACGCAACATTTCAAGCCGCGCTTCCAACACGGATCGCTCGGTCACGAAGATGTGGGCGGCATCGATCCCCTCGGCCGGATCGGCGACAAACAGCAGCTCGAGCGCGTATTCGTCGATCTCGTCGATCACATCCTCGGGCATGGCCTCGAACCACACCCGCATCCCGTCACGCAAGGTGAGCTTCTTGACGAGCGGGGTGCCGGAATAGCCTGAGGCCACTGGCGCCTAACCTTCCATCCATTCGTCGAAGAACCGCTGGTTCGCCGCGCGCAACTCGCTCAGCGGAACGCCGAGCACCGCATCGCCGCCGACGGTGCCGATACGTTGGAAACCGATCTGCGCGGTTTCGGCATCGCGGGTCCCCTTGGCGAGGGCTGCGTTGAGCGCGGCGACATCGGGCACAGTGACGAGATAGCGCCCCTGATCCTCGCCGAACCACCATTGCGCGGGGGTGTAGTCAGGGTTGCCGGCCAGATCGGTGTCCGCGCCGATGCCGCCCGCGAGCGCCATTTCAGCAAGCGCTACGGCGAGGCCGCCGTCGCTGAGGTCATGCACGGCATTGACCAGACCGTCCGCGATGAGTTCGTGGATGATTTCGCCGGCATTGCGTTCGACCGTGAGGTCGGTCGGCGGGGTGCGCCCGGCTTCCATGCCCTTGATCACCTTGAGCCACAGCGACTGGCCGAGATGCGAGCGGGTGGGATCGGGCTTGGCCCAATGCTCCGGCCCGACGAGGTAGATCGCATCGCCCGCCTGCTTGAAGTGCATTGTCATCATCTTGGCGAGGTCGTTGATGATGCCGACGCCGCCGATGGCCGGGGTGGGGAGGATCGCGCTGCCGCCGCCAGTCGCCTTGCTTTCGTTGTAGAGGCTGACGTTGCCCGAGACGATCGGGAAATCGAGCGCGCGGCAGGCATCGGCCATGCCTTCGAGCGCGTGGACGATCTGCGCCATGATTTCGGGGCGCTGCGGGTTGGCGAAGTTCAAGCAGTTGGTCACCGCCAGCGGCCGCGCGCCCACTGCGCACAGGTTGCGATAGGCTTCGGCAATCGCCTGCTTGCCGCCTTCATAGGGATCGGCAAACACGTAACGCGGGGTGCAATCTGTGGTGATCGCGAGCGCCTTGGTGGTGCCGTGCACCCGCACCACGCCCGCATCCCCGCCGGTCTGGAGCGTATCGGCGCCGACCTGCGAATCATATTGTTCGGCAATCCAGCGGCGCGAGGCCAAGTCCGGCGAGCCCATCATGGTGAGCAGATCGGCCGCGATATCATCGCTCGCAGGCACCTCGGTGAGCGGCTTTACCCCGGCCCAGGCCGCGTATTCTTCCTTCGACAGGTAAGGGCGGTCGTAGAGCGGGGCCTCGTCAGCCAGCGGGGCCAGCGGAATGTCACACACCACTTCGCCATTGAATTCGAGCACCATGTGGCCGGTATCGGTGACTTCGCCGATCACCGCGAAGTCGAGCTCCCACTTGGTGAAGATCGCCTCGGCCATGGCTTCCTTGCCGGGCTGGAGCACCATGAGCATTCGCTCCTGGCTCTCGCTCAGCATCATCTCGTAAGGCGTCATGCCCTCTTCGCGGCACGGCACCTTGTTCATCTCGAGCCGGATGCCCGCGCCGCCCTTGCTCGCCATTTCGACGGAGGACGAGGTGAGGCCCGCTGCGCCCATGTCCTGAATGGCGACAATCGCATCGGTCGCCATCAGTTCAAGACAGGCTTCGATCAGCAGCTTTTCGGTGAAAGGATCGCCGACCTGCACCGTCGGGCGCTTGGCCTCGGCATCCTCGCCAAAGTCAGCCGAAGCCATTGTCGCCCCGTGGATCCCGTCGCGGCCGGTCTTGGAGCCGACATAGACGATGGGATTGCCGAGGCCGGTGGCGGCCGAATAGAAGATCTTGTCCTGATCGGCGACGCCCACCGTCATCGCGTTGACGAGGATGTTGCCGTCATAGGCCGGATGGAAATTGGTCTCGCCCGCAACGGTCGGCACGCCGACGCAATTGCCGTAGCCGCCGATGCCTGCGACCACGCCTTGCACCAGATGTTTCATCTTGGGGTGTTCGGGCCGGCCGAAGCGCAGCGCATTGGCATTGGCCATCGGCCGCGCGCCCATGGTGAAGACGTCGCGCAGGATGCCGCCCACACCTGTCGCCGCGCCCTGATAGGGCTCGATGTAGCTGGGGTGGTTGTGGCTCTCCATCTTGAAGATGGCTGCCTGATTGTCGCCGATGGCGATCACGCCCGCGTTTTCGCCGGGGCCGCAGATTACCCAGGGGGCTTCTGTGGGCAGCTTCTTGAGGTGCAGGCGCGAGCTCTTGTAGCTGCAATGCTCCGACCACATCACCGAGAAGATGCCGAGTTCCACAAGGTTCGGCTCGCGGCCCAGCGCATGGAGGACGCGGGCATATTCCTCGGCGGAAAGGCCGTGCTGTTCGACGATTTCAGGGGTGATGGCGGTCATGTCCGGGACTCCTTGGGCCGCCCCCTAGATTACTGCTCGCCGAAGGCCAAGCCGCCGTGTTTGTGGAACCAGCGATTCTCCCCGACCCAGACCGCCAGCGCGGTCAGAATTGCAAAGGCGAGCAACGCTTGCAGGTAGAGAAACAGCCCGGCGGTTTCGGGGTGCGGGCCGAACCAGTTGACCGCTTGCAGCAGCAACATCACCCCCAGCAGCACGGACGGCGGGCCGATCGGGCCGCGCGTCCGCCGCACGTAATAGGCAAAAGCACCGATCGTCAGCGCGATTTCAAGCGGCATGGCCACCGCCGGATAGTTCCACAGCCCGAGGCCGAGCTTGGGCGGCTCTCCGTTGAGCGTCAGGTCCGGCACGTGCACCAGCCAGTCGAGCGGCCAGTGCGACAGCACAACCAGCCCGGCCACCAGCCCCGCAAACAGGCTGCGCTGGCCGATGGCGATTACCACCAGACAGGCAAAAGCCCATAGTCCCGCCCCGATCAGGCTGTGGGTATAGGGCATATGATAGAGGTCCAGCGGCACCATCACGCTCGCCGCCGGATCGACCCGCAGTCGCTCCACCCCGAACGATGCGAGCGCGAAGAAGCCCCAGTCCACCAGCTGCGCCGCCACAAACAGCGTGCCGAGCCGCGGGCTGCGCGGGCTGACCGCGGCGGCAATGAAGGCAGGGGCGAAGTGGCCGATGAACATGGGTTGGTGTCAGCCGATGCTCGGGCTGAAACGCAAGGCCGCCCAGGTGGCAATCGCGCTCGCCGCACCGGTCACGAAAGCGCCCCACAGGATGTCGAGCACGCTGATATGGGTCGCCCACACCTTGAGCACGGCCTGCGAGGTGAGATCGAAGGTGGCATAGCACAAGGCTCCCAGCAGGATGCCGTTGAGCATCGCCGGTTGCACTGCGCCCGCCTCGATCCCCGGCTTGATCGCAAACCACGTCACCCCGGCGATATAGATGAAATAGAACGCGGCGGCGGCAGCGGTGTTGAAGTCCTTGGCCATGATCTCGCCGATCACCGGCCGGTAGAGATTTCCCGCCGCCCAGCGCAGCCACACCGCGTCCATCGCCAGAAAGGCAACCGCCGCCACGCCATAGGCGATGATCCATTTCGTCATGTTTTCGTTTGTCCCGGTTTGTCCCGCCCCGATGCCTCGCAGCCTTGACCGGACACGGCTGCCGCGTCAATGCTGCCGGACATGGACGAGGGCAACACGGCTGCGCCGCCGGCGCAGGATATCGGGCAAATGAGTTTCGAGCAGGCCTTGGCCGCGCTCGAACAGATCGTGCAGGCGCTTGAGCGCGGGGATGTCCCGCTCGATCAGTCGATCAGCCTCTATGAACGCGGCGAGGCGCTGCGCGCAGCGTGCCAGCAGCGGCTCGATGCAGCGCAGGCGCGGATCGAGCGGATCGTGACCGGCGCCGAAGGCCGTGCGACCGGTACCCAAGCCTTCGACGCGGAGAGCTGAGAGCGATGCTGGCAGAAGCAGGAAGCACGGTGCTGGGCGATGCCATCGCGCAGGTTCAGGCAGATATCGATTCGGTGTTCGATGCGCTGCTGCCGGTGCCGGATGATACCAGCGCGCGTCTGGTCGAAGCGATGCGCTATGCCGCGATCGGCGGGGGCAAGCGGGTGCGCCCGCTGCTGGTTTGCAGCACCGCCGCGCTATTCGGCGTCGCGCGCGAACCGGCGCTGCGGGCAGGGGCCGCGATCGAGGCGATCCACGTCTATTCGCTGATCCACGATGATCTGCCCTGCATGGACAATGACGATCTGCGCCACGGCAAGCCGACGCTGCACAAAGTCTATGACGAGGCGACCGCGGTGCTGGCGGGCGATGCGCTCCACGCGCTGGCCTTCGAAATTCTCGCGGAAGAAGAAACCAGCGCTGATCCCTTCACCCGCAGCGAGTTGATCCTGACGCTGGGCAAGGCCTCGGGGATGCACGGCATGGCCGGCGGGCAGATGATGGACATGGTCGCAGACGAGGAGGGCGTGACTTACGATCTCCACACCATCACTAGGCTGCAACAGCTCAAAACCGGCGCGCTGCTGGCGGCGAGCGTCGAGATGGGCGCGATCCTCGGCAAGGTCGCGCCGCAGGGCCGGATGCACCTGCGCGCCTATGCCCGCGATATCGGCCTCGCGTTCCAGATTGCCGACGATCTGCTCGATGTCGAAGGCGATATCGACAAGGCCGGCAAGGCGCTGCGCAAGGATAACGAGCAGGGCAAGCAGACTTTCGTGACGCTGATGGGCGCCGAAAAGGCCCGCGAACAGGCGCGCGCGCTGGTCGATCAGGCGGTGCTGCGGCTCGCCTCCTATGGCCCCGAAGCCGACATCCTGCGCGCGCTCGCCCGCTACATCGTCGAGCGGGACCGCTGATCCTTTTTGGAGAGGGGATAGAATTATGACACGCCGCGTCGGGATCTATCCCGGAACCTTCGATCCGATCACGCTGGGCCATGCCGATATCATCCGGCGCGGATCCAAGCTGGTCGACTGGCTGATTATCGGCGTCACAACCAACCCGTCGAAGAACCCGATGTTCACGACCGAGGAACGCTTCCGCATGGTCGAGCGCGAGGTCGCCACCATGGGCCTCGGCAATGTCGAGGTGGTGGGGTTCAACGCGCTGCTGGTGAAATTCGCGCAGAAACAGGGCGCGTCGGTGATCATCCGGGGCTTACGCGCCGTGGCGGACTTCGAATACGAATATCAGATGGCCGGTATGAACCAGCAGCTCGATGATGACATCGAGACGGTGTTCCTGATGGCCGACGTCTCGCTCCAGCCGATTGCGTCCAAGCTGGTCAAGGAAATCGCCATTTACGGCGGCGACATCGCCCGATTCGTCAGCCCGCCGGTGCGCGAAGAGGTCGAGGCGCGGGTGCGCGAGACCGGGACCAAGGGCGATTACTGACCCGGCTTTGTGGGCAGGCGCCGCTTCATTCATTGAAGTGTCAGGCCCGCATGGTTACACGGCGCGATGAACACGGATAACATCATGATCAAAGCCACGCTCACTTCTGCCCTTGGGGCGCTGCTCGTTACGCTGGCCGCGCACCCCGCGCTTGCCCAGAAGCAGAAGGACGACACCCCGCCGGTCGCCTTCGGGGACAACACGTCCAAGGAAGAAGACGAGGACGAGGATGCGCCGCCAGTGCAGCGTATTTATGCGCCCATCAATTATGATGTGACCGCCGATCCCGAAAATATCTGGGTGCTCGATCTGTCGAACGGCCAGCGGGTCAAGATCCGGCTGCAGGCCGACTGGGCGCCGTCCCATGCCGAGCGGATCAAGGAACTCACCCGCCGGGGCTTTTACAACGGGGTGATTTTCCACCGCGTGATCGATGGCTTCATGGCGCAGGGCGGCGATCCGACCGGCACCGGGCAGGGCGGCAGCGAGCTGCCTGACCTCAAGGCCGAGTTCAACCCCATGCCGCACGTGCGCGGCACGCTGTCGATGGCGCGCGCCTCGGAAGATGACAGCGCCAACAGCCAGTTCTTCATCGTGTTCTACCCGCGCTTCAGCCTCGACAAGAAATACACCAATTTCGGCCGGGTGATCGAGAACATGGAAGCCGTCGACGCGATCAATCGCGGCGAGCCGCCCGCTGCGCCGACCTACATCCTCCAGGCCTCGATCGCGAGCGACAACCTGCCGCCCCCGCCGCCGCCCGCTCCGGCGGAAGAAGCGCCGATCTCGGCTGACATGCTGAGCGCGCCGATCGGCTAAGGGGCTTTCCTGCGCGCCGTCAGCGCTTTATGCGCGCGGCCCATGAAGGTTGATCTGTTCGATTTCGAATTGCCGCCCGAGCGCATTGCGCTTCGGCCCGTCCGCCCGCGCGATGCAGCGCGGATGCTTGTGGTGCGCGGGGCCGATGCGCCCTTCGAAGACCGCAGCGTGCGCGATCTGCCGCAACTCCTGAAGTCCGGCGATGTGCTGGTGTTCAACGATACCCGCGTGATCCCCGCCCAGCTCGAAGGCCGCCGCGCTGACGGCGAGGCCAAGATCGGCGCGACGCTGCACAAGCGGATGGATCTGCGGCGCTGGCAGGCTTTCATCCGCAATGCCAAGCGGGTGAAACTGGGCGACCAGATCATCTTCGGCGGCGGGGTGACCGCAATCGCCGAAACCCGCCATGCCGACGGCTCGATCACCCTGCTGTTCGAGGGCGAGGAGCCAGTCGAAGTGCTGCTTGACCGCGCTGGAACCATGCCGCTGCCGCCTTACATCGCGTCAAAGCGGGGCGTGGATGCGCAGGATCTGGAAGATTACCAGACCATGTTCGCTGCCGAAAAGGGCGCGGTGGCTGCCCCCACAGCCTCGCTGCATTTCACCCCGAGGCTGATCGATGCGCTGGATGCTGCCGGGATCGGGCGCGCGATGCTGACGCTTCACGTGGGGGCGGGCACCTTCCTCCCCGTGAAGGCCGAGGATACCGACGATCACCAGATGCACGCCGAGTTTGGCCGCATATCCGCAGAGACCGCCAGCCAGCTCAATGAAGCGCGGGCTAAAGGCGGCCGGATCATCGCGGTCGGGACCACTTCGCTCCGGCTGCTTGAAAGCGCGGTGGACGAGGACGGCGTGATCCAGCCCTTTGCCGGCGACACCGCGATCTTCATCACCCCGGGTTACAAGCTCAAGGCGGTCGATGGGCTCATGACCAATTTCCACCTGCCCAAATCAACCCTGATGATGCTGGTCAGCGCGCTGATGGGGCGCGAGCGTATGATGGCGGCCTATGCCCATGCCATCGCCAATGAATATCGCTTCTATTCCTATGGTGACTCCTCGCTGCTGCTCCCGTAATCAGTAGCAATGCACGAACCTATCCTCTCGATCCGCGGGCTGACCAAGACCTACACCAACGGCCCCCGCGCGCTCGACAATGTCGATCTCGACATTCGTGCGGGCGAGATTTTCGCGCTGCTCGGCCCCAATGGCGCGGGCAAGACGACGCTGATCGGGGCGGTGTGCGGGCTGGTGCGGCCCACCGGCGGCACCATCACCGCCTTCGGGCAGGACCTATCGAAGGACTGGCGCAAGGCGCGCGCGCGGATCGGGCTGGTGCCGCAGGAACTCTCCACCGACATGTTCGAGACGGTGTGGCGCGCGATTGCCTATTCGCAGGGACTGTTCGGCAAGCCCTATGATCCTGCGCGGCTTGAGGAAATCCTGCGCAGTCTGTCGCTGTGGGACAAGAAGGACGCCCAGATCCGCGCGCTTTCGGGCGGGATGAAGCGCCGCGTGCTGATCGCCAAGGCGCTGGCGCATGATCCTGAACTCTTGTTCCTCGACGAGCCGACCGCGGGCGTTGATGTCGAGCTGCGCAAGGATATGTGGCAGCAGATTGCGGCGCTGAAGGAACGCGGGGTGACCATCATCCTCACCACCCATTACATCGAGGAAGCCGAGGAAATGGCCGACCGGGTCGGGATCATCCAGGGCGGGCGCATCCTGATGGTGGATGAAAAGCGCGCGATGATGGAGCGGCTCGGCACCACGGAAGCGGTGATCGATCTGGCTGCGCCGCTCGCCGCGCTCCCGTCAGACATCGCCGACTTCCCGATCGAACTGGCAGACGGCGGCGCCCGGCTCATCTATCGCGGCGGGAACGGTCAGGGCGGGGGCCGCGCGCAGGTCGCCGCGCTCACGCAGGCGCTGACCCGCGCCGGAATCGGCTACACCAGCCTCGACATCCACGACAGCTCGCTCGAAGACATCTTCGTCGGTCTGCTCGGCCAGCAGGCGGAGGCGGCGTGATGTATTTCAATGCCCGCAGCGCCTACGCGATCTACCGCCGCGAAATGGCGCGCGCCTTCCGCACCGCGTTCCAGTCGATCCTTGCCCCAGTGCTCACCACCTCGCTTTATTTCGTGGTGTTCGGTTCCGTGATCGGTGCCCGGATGGAGCCGGTTGCTGGCGTGCCTTACGGCGCCTTCATTATCCCCGGCCTGTTGATGCTCACCCTGCTGGGCGAGACCACCAGCAATGCCAGCTTCGGGATTTACATGCCGCGCTTCACCGGCACGATTTACGAGCTGCTCTCCGCGCCGGTCGGCGTGGCCGAGACGCTGGTCGGGTTCGTTGGCGCGGCGGCTACCAAGGGCCTGATCCTTGCCGCGATCATCCTCGCCACGGCGCGCCTGTTTGTCGATTATGAGATCGCCTATCCGCTGTTTGCCGCCTTTTATGTGATGCTTGTCGCGGCCAGTTTCGCGCTGTTCGGCTTCATTCTGGGCATCTGGGCCGACAGCTTCGAGAAGCTCGGCGTGATTCCGATGCTGATCCTTACCCCGCTGACCTTTCTGGGCGGCACCTTCTATTCGATCCGCGATCTGCCCGGCCCGTGGGACGCGATTGCGCTCGCCAATCCGATTGCCTTCCTCGTCAGCGGGCTGCGCTGGACGTTCTATGGCACAGCGGATGTGCCGATTGCGCTTTCGCTCGGGCTGACGCTCGGATTTCTGGTGGTGTGCATCACGATCATTGCGGTGATCTTCCGCACCGGATGGCGGCTGCGGGAATGACCGCCAAAGCGGGTCTGCCAACGCCTTTGGTCGGCTCGCAACCACCGTCTGTCTGACCTGAACGGCCTTTGGCAGTCCTGTTCAGGCAGGAGAAAGTGTCTGATTTCTAGTGGCTTGTTCACCGCCGCACCCCTCGCGGCAGGATAAAGACAAGGAATAGATACATGAAGAAAATCGCATTCACCACGCTTGCGGCGCTGGGCGCGATGGCCCTTCCGGCAGCCGCACAGGCGCAGTCGAACGAAGACCCCCAGATCGAAGCCTATGTCGGCGCTTCGGCCGGTATCCACGAGCTCGATCTCGGCATACCGGGCGATGATGGCGGCATCTACGGCGTGGTCGCCGGGGTCGATGTGCCCGTCGGCAAGACCTTCTTCGTCGGCGCTGAAGGCAACTACCACATCGGCGATGGCGCGATCGATAGCGAATACGGCGTTGCCGCACGCGCCGGTGTGCGCGTCGGCGAAAGCGGCAAGATCTTTGTGCGCGGCGGCTATCAGGAAGTCGATTTCGACCTCGGCAACCTGTTCGGCATCGCCGTTCCCCCGGGCACCGACACCTCGGATGGTGACTACCTCGTGGGCGCCGGCGTCGAATTCGGCATTGGTGACAGCCCGATCCGCCTGCGCGCCGGGGTCGATACCATCGCCTTTGACACCACCCGCGCGACTGTGGGCGTGCTCTACGCCTTCTAAGGCCTGAGCCACACACACAACAATCCGGCAGGAGCAGTCCCCGTACTGCTCCTGCCTTTTTTGTGTCCGGTCAGGGGAGGGTGACAGGACAAGGTGGCGGCGCTAGGGGCGCGAATACCATGACCGCCCCGCGCTTCTCCTTCACGCTTCACGCCACCGACGGCAAGGCCCGCACCGGCACGATCCAGATGCAGCGCGGGGAAATCCGCACACCTGCTTTCATGCCGGTAGGCACCGCGGCGACGGTTAAGGCGATGAAGCCCGAGGCCGTGCGCGGCACCGGGGCCGACATTATCCTCGGCAACACCTATCACCTGATGCTGCGCCCGGGCGCCGAGCGGGTGAACAGGCTGGGCGGCCTGCACAAATTCATGAACTGGCCGCGCCCGATCCTGACCGACAGCGGCGGCTATCAGGTGATGAGCCTTTCCGAACTGCGCAAACTCACCGAGCACGGCGTCGAATTCCGCAGCCATCTGGATGGCTCAAAGCATATGCTCACGCCCGAACGATCGATGGAAATCCAGCGCCTGCTGGGCTCTGACATCGTCATGGCCTTCGACGAATGCCCGCGTGCTGACCGCCCGAAGGACGAGATCGCCGCATCGATGGAACTCTCGATGCGATGGGCCAAGCGCAGTCGTGAAGGCTTCGACGCTGGTGAGGAACACGCGAGCCGCGCTGCGCTGTTCGGCATCCAGCAGGGCGCGCTCCACGAAGACCTTCGCCGGATCAGCGCCGACGCGCTCACCGACATCGGCTTTGATGGCTATGCCGTCGGCGGGCTGGCCGTGGGCGAAGGGCAGGAGGCGATGTTCGGCGTGCTCGACTACGCCCCCGATATGCTCCCGGCGGACCGTCCGCGCTACCTGATGGGGGTGGGCAAGCCCGATGATCTGGTCGGCGCAGTCGAGCGCGGGATCGATATGTTCGATTGCGTCCTGCCGACCCGCTCGGGCCGCAACGGGCAGGCGTTCACGTGGAACGGCCCGCTCAACCTGCGCAACGCCCGCTTTGCCGAGGACACCGGCCCGCTGGATGAGCGTTGCACTTGCCCGGTCTGCACCACCTACAGTCGCGCCTACATCCACCACCTCGTTAAATCGGGCGAGATCCTGGGCGCGATGCTGGTGACCGAGCATAACCTCAGCTTCTATCAGGCGCTGATGCAGGGGATGCGCGAGTCAATCGCGGGCGGGACATTCGCCAGCTTTGCCAGCGACTTCCGCCGCGATTATCTGCACGCGAGGGCTTGAACCACCGCCTGCCGATGTTAGGCTGACCCAATCGCAGAAACGCAGGGGAGCATCATCATGCAGGCAGGCAAGGGGAGGCCCGCGTTTCGGGCGCGGATGATGGCGGCATTGCTGCCGGCTACGCTGCTGGCGGCAAGCCCGGCGCTGGCGCAGGAAAGCAATGCCGATGCCGCCCGCAATTTCGGCGCGCGCGCCACGGTGCTTGATATCAGCCTGTCACCCTCGGGCACGAAAATCGCCTATATCGCAGCCGGGCCCGAACACAGCGAAGTCATCTACGTGATCGACCTTGCTGGCGATGCCAAGATTGTCCCGGTGCTCCAGAACACCGAGAAGATCGGCGATTTCGCGTGGTGTGAATGGGCGACCGACAGCAGGCTGGTGTGTCAGGTGGCGGGCATGGGCAAGGGCACTGACGGGTTGCTGGTGCCGTTCGATCGGCTGTTCGCGATCAACGCCGATGGCACCGAGGCCAAGATGCTGAGTCAGCGCGATTCGTTCCGCGCGCTGGGCTTCAATCAGAACGGCGGAGACATCGTCGCCTTCGACGTCACCGACAGCCAGGGCGAGGTGCTGATGACGCGCAACTACGTCCCTGAGAGCGACATCAACACACGGCTCGCCAATTCCAAGTCGGGGCTCGGGGTCGATCTGGTCGATGTCGCCACCGGAAAGACCCGATCGCGCGAGGCGCCTGATGACGGCGCCATGCGCTATGTTGCGGACGAGAACGGGCAGGTGCGGATCAAGGTTCGCGCGCTGTATGACGGCACCGGCAACCTGACCGGCGAATATGTGTATCTCTACCGCACGCCGGGCAGCAACAGCTGGAAGAAGTTCGAGAAGCTGACGGTGGATGGCACGCCGATCAAGGGCTTCACGCCGGTCGCGGTCGATTCGGCGCGCAACGTCGCCTACGGCTTCATCACCAAGGGCGGCTATGACGCGGTGGTCGAGGTGCTGCTCGATGGCAGCGAGGCCGGCAAGGTGATCATGGCGCGCAGCGATGTCGATGTCGACGCGCTGATCCGCATCGGCCGCAAGCGCCGCGTGGTGGGCGCGAGCTACGCCACCGAAAAGCGGGAGATCGCCTATTTCGACCCCGAGCTGCAGAAGCTTGCGGCGGGCCTCGCCAAGGCGCTGCCTGATGCGCCGCTGATCAACATTGTCGGAGCGAGCAGCGATGAACGCCGCATCCTGCTGATCGCCTCGAGCGATACCCAGCCGGGGATGGTCTACCTGTTCGACAAGGACAAGCGCAGCCTCGAACCGCTGCTGCCAGTGCGCGCGGAGCTTGCCGAAAAGGCGATGGGGCCGATGAAGCCGGTAACCTATCCCGCGGCTGACGGCACGCAGATCCCGGCCTATCTCACGCTTCCGCCGGGGTCCGACGGCAAGAACCTGCCCGCCGTCGTGCTGCCTCACGGCGGCCCAGCGGCGCGCGACGAGTGGGGGTTTGACTGGCTGGTGCAGTATTTCACCGCCCGCGGCTATGCCGTGCTCCAGCCCAATTACCGCGGTTCGTCAGGCTATGGCGAGGCGTGGTATGGCCGAAACGGCTTCAAGGCGTGGGATGTGGCGATCGGCGATGTGAACGATGCCGGCCGCTGGCTGGTGAAGGAGGGCATCGCGCAGCCCGATCAGCTCGCCATCGTGGGGTGGTCTTACGGCGGCTATGCCGCCTTGCAATCGCAGGTGCTCGATCCGGCGCTGTTCAAGGCAGTGGTAGCAATCGCGCCGGTGGTCGATCTTGGCTTCCTGGCGGATGACGCGCGCGGCTATACCAGCGCGCGGTTGGTGCGCGAGTATATCGGCGACGGCCCGCATATCGAGGCCGGCAGCCCGCGCCGCCATGCCGCTAAGTTCGCCGCGCCCGTGGCGCTGTTCCACGGCACGCGCGATCTCAATGTCGATGTCCGCCACGCCCGGGCGATGGAAAAGGCGCTGAAGGGCGCGGGCAAGCCCGTGATCTACCACGAATACGAGGATCTGCAGCACGGGCTGGAGGACACCGCCGCGCGAGTGGATATGCTCACCACCATCGGCACCTTCCTCGATGAGCATCTCGGCCGCGGTGGGTGAGCGGCTGAAGGCACTCGACAAATCCGTGCCCCAGCGCCTAGGGCGGGCGCCATGACTGATACTCCTTTGAGCCCCGACGATTGCACCACTATGGCCGAGGTGCGCGCCGGGGTGGATGCGCTCGACGCCGAATTGGTGGCACTGCTGTCGACGCGGTTCGGCTACATGCGCGCCGCCGCCCGGATCAAGCCGAGCCGCGATGCCGTGCGCGATGAGGCCCGCAAGGCCAGCGTCATCGCGGCCGCCGTCGCCGCCGCCGAAGCACAGGGCATTCCCGGCGATGTTGTTGCCGATATCTGGGAACGGCTCGTCGAAGGCTCGATCGCCTATGAATTCACCGAGTGGGACCGGGTGCGCGGTTAGGCCTTCTTGCGGTTCAGGAACCGCTCCAGCCGCGGCTCTTTCTTCGCAGGTTCGGCCTGACGTATGGTCTGCGCGAGCTTGCGGACCTTGCCCTCCCACTTTGCCGCATTCTTTTCGGCCCCGCCGAACTTGACCTGTCCCAACGGCAGGATGCGCACCGGCTTGAAGCCAACAAAGCCCAGCACCTGCTTCTTCCAGCGGTGGATGATCGCGTTGCCATAGGCGAGCCACAGGAACAGCGGCGGGGTGTCCATCGTGACGATCACATCGGCCGAGCGGCCCGCCATGTAGCGGTCCCAGAAGGTGTCCTTGTCGTGATAGGCAAAGGTGAAGCCGGGCAGCAGCAGCCGGTCGAGCAGGCCTTTAAGCATTGCTGGTTCCGCCCCCCACCACATCGGGAAGACGATGGCGAGGTGATCGCACGCATCAAGCGCCTCGGCCAGCCTGAGCAGATCAGGCTCCCACGCGGTGCGCTGGCGATAGCCGTGGGCGAGGTTGGGATCGAAGGCGCAATCGCGCAAGGCCACGAGCGTGACCTCGCAATCTGCAGGCAGTGCGGCGCGGTATTGGCCGAGCAGGTGCGAGCAATACCGCCCCTCGTCAGGATGCCCGTCAATCAGCAGCACGTTCATCGCCCATCACCCCCAAGCCTTGCGCTTGGCGGGTGATCGCATTGCGGGGCACAAAAGAAAAGGGCGGCCCCAACGGAGCCGCCCCTTTCGTATGCAATCGCCGTGTGCGGATCAGCGCGAGTAGAACTCGACCACCAGGTTCGGTTCCATCGTCACCGGGTAAGGCACTTCGTCGAGCTTGGGCACGCGGGTGAAGTGCACCTTGTCGTTGCCGTCGGGCGCGACGTAGTCGGGGATGTCACGCTCGGGCAGGCCCTGCGCTTCGATCACCAGCGCCATTTCCTTGGCCTTGCTGCCGAGGCTGACGACATCGCCCACATCCACGCGGCGCGAAGCGATGTTGCACTTCACGCCGTTCACATAGATGTGACCGTGGCTGACGATCTGGCGCGCGGCAAAGATCGTCGGTGCGAACTTGGCGCGGTAGACGATCATGTCGAGACGACGCTCGAGCAGGCCAATAAGGTTCTGGCTGGTGTCGCCCTTCATACGGGCCGCTTCGGCATAGGTGCGCTTGAACTGCTTTTCGGTGACGTCGCCGTAGTAGCCCTTGAGCTTCTGCTTGGCGCGCAGCTGCAGACCGAAGTCGCTCATCTTGCCCTTGCGACGCTGGCCGTGCTGGCCGGGGCCGTAGGAACGCTTGTTCACCGGGGAATTCGGGCGACCCCAGATGTTTTCGCCCATCCGGCGGTCAAGCTTGTACTTGGCGCTTTTGCGCTTCGACATATGTCGTGTCCTTCAATGTGCTGGGCTGCCCCTGTGGCAGCCATTCAACCCGGCATCGCTCCATCAGGACGATATTCCTGATGCGGCCACTGCTTCACCGGGGTGCAGGGCCCATTTGCGAAGGCGCGCGCATAGCAGGAACGGGGGTCAGGTCAAGCATTGAGAGCGCTTGACGCCGGTTTCACATCTTACCGCGGGTTGCCGAGTTCGCGCCATTCCTCGGTTGTGCGGCAGATCTTGGTCTTGCGGCGGCTCGACATGTCGAGCCTGATGTGGCGGCAGATGCGCTCGTCCTCGGGCTCGGCTTCGGGGGTTTCGGCCGTGTCCTTGGTTTCGTCCTTGGCGCTTTCTGCGTCGCTTTCAGCTTCGGCCGGCGCGGGCTTGGGAGCCTCGGCGGGGGCCGACTGCGTGGCAAATGCAGCCGTGGCGAAGAGTCCAGAAAGCAGCACGGCAAACGCCGCGCACGAACGCAGGGGGATCGATTTCATCAGCAATCTCACAGCTTTGGATGGAGGGGTGTGCCTTGCGTAACCCGCCGATGCAGCCCTGTCCAATGCAAATGGTGCAAGGCCGCTCAATCGTCCCGCTTGCGCCCGAGCGTGGTGAGAATGCCGCGCAGCGTGCGCACCTCGAGGTGGTTCCAGCCGGGCTTGGTGAGCAGGCCTCGCAGGTTGCGGCGAGTCGCTTCGGCGCGGCCCTCGGGGAAGAAGTAGCCGCGCGGCTCCAGCAGCATCTCGAAATGGGCGACGAGCCCTTCGAGCTCCTCCTGCGGGGCAGGTGGGAGCACATCCTCGAGCGTGGGCTGCACCAGTGCGTCTGTGGCCCCGCCCATGTCGCGTCCGGTCCGCGACCATTCATAGGCCACGAGAATCACCGCCTGCGCCAGATTGAGCGAGGCGAATTCGGGATTGATCGGGACGGTCAGGATATTGCGGGCAAGCGCCACATCCTCGGTCTCCAGCCCCGAACGTTCGGGGCCGAACAGGATCGCGTGGCGCCCGGCAAGCGTGTGGACCAGCCGCCCTGCCTCGTCAGGCGTGATCACCGGCTTGGTCACGCCGCGCTTGCGCACCGTGGTGGCGTGGACGTGCTGGCAATCGGCAACCGCTTCGGCGGTGGTTTCGTAGACCTTGGCCTGCTCCAGCACGATGTCCGCCCCCGAGGCTGCCGGGCCAGCCGAAGGATTGGGCCAACCATCGCGAGGGGTCACCAGCCGCAACTCGGTGAGCCCGAAATTGAGCATCGCCCGCGCCGCCTTGCCGATATTCTCGCCCAATTGCGGGCGCACGAGCACGATCACCGGCTTGTTAAGATCGGCCATTTCCCGCTTATTCCTTAGCGGCTTGCTGGACGGTGCTGGCGAACTCTTCGAAGTCGCGTGCCTCGGAGAAATCGCGGTAGACGCTGGCAAAGCGGATATAGGCGACCGAGTCGATCTGGCGCAGCCCTTCCATCACCAACTCGCCGATATGGGAGGAGGGCACTTCGGCCTCGCCCGAGGTTTCCACTTGGCGTTGGATGCCCGAAATCAGCTGGTCGAGCCGCTCCTGATCGAGCCCGCGTTTGCGGCAGGCGAGCGCGACGGACTGTTCGAGCTTTGAGCGTTCGAACGGCTCGCGCCGACCGGGTTCGCCATTCATGCCGGACTTGACCACCACCACTTCGCGCAGCTGGACACGTTCAAAGGTGGTGAAGCGCGCCCCGCAGGACGAACACTGACGGCGCCGCCGGATCGAGGCGTTATCCTCGGTCGGGCGGCTGTCTTTTACCTGGGTGTCATCATGGGCACAGAAGGGGCAACGCATTCAGAGGTTTACTTCTTGATCCGCTGATAGAGTGCGATACCCGCACCGGCGAGCCCGCCGAGGATCGGACCGCCGATGATCAGCGCACCGGCCAAAGCCCCAATCCCCGTGCCGATCAGCACCGGCTTGGTCGACGGGTGATGCATCCCTTCCTTGGCCATGGCCGAAATCTCTGCCTTGGCATCTTCAACCCAATCGGGGTTCTGGCGCGGTTCCTGTTCACTCATGGCCTGAGGCCTCCTTACATTCCGGGATAGACGGGGAAGGCGGCGCACAACTCGCTCACGCGGGCGCGCACGCTTTCCTCGACTTGCGCATCGCCTTCGGGGCCATTTTTAGCAAGGCCATCAACCACTTCGGCGATGAGCTTGCCAACGATCCGGAACTCCACCGGGCCAAAGCCGCGGGTGGTGCCAGCGGGTGTGCCGAGGCGGATGCCGCTGGTGACGAAGGGTGAGCGGGTGTCGAACGGAATGCCGTTCTTGTTGCAGGTGAGCCAGGCGCGATCGAGGCCCTTTTCGGCGTCCTTGCCGGTCACGTCCTTGGCGGTGAGATCGACCAGCATCGAGTGGTTGTCGGTGCCGCCCGAGACGATCCGCAGCCCGTGTTCCTCAAGGCTCGCCGCCAGTGCGCGGGCGTTCTCGACGATGCGGTGGGCGTAGTCACGGAACGACGGATCGAGCGCCTCTTTGAAGGCGACGGCCTTGGCGGCGACGATGTGCATCAGCGGGCCGCCCTGAAGGCCGGGGAACACCGCCATGTTGAGCGGCTTGGTGTACTTCTCGTCATTCCACAGGATGATGCCCGAGCGAGGACCGCGCAGCGACTTGTGGGTGGTCGAGGTGACGATGTCGCAATGCGGGAAGGGCGAGGGATGCGCGCCGCCGGCGACGAGGCCGGAGATGTGGCTCATGTCGCACAGCAGCACCGCGCCGACCTCGTCCGCAATCGCGCGGAAGGCAGGGAAGTCCCACAGCCGCGAATAGGCCGTGCCGCCGCAGATGATGATCTTCGGCTTGCTTTCGCGCGCTTTGGCCGCGACTTCAGCCATGTCGATGGTCTCGGTCTCGCGCGAAACGCCGTAAGAGACGACGTTGAACCACTTGCCGCTCATGTTCACCGGCGAGCCGTGGGTGAGGTGCCCGCCCGAGTTGAGGTTGAGCCCCATGAAGGTGTCGCCCGGGTTGAGCAGGGCGAGGAACACGGCCTGGTTCATCTGCGAACCCGAATTGGGCTGCACATTGGCAAAATTGCAGCCGAACAATTGCTTGGCGCGCTCGATTGCCAGCGTTTCGACGACGTCGGCATAGTCGCAGCCGCCATAGTAACGCTTGCCCGGATAGCCTTCTGCATACTTGTTGGTGAACACCGAACCGGCGGCTTCGAGCACGGCGCGGCTTGCGATGTTCTCGCTCGCGATCAGTTCGATCTTGTCACGCTGGCGGGCGAGTTCCTTGGCGACGGCCGCCGCGATCTCGGGATCGGCGTGGGCGAGGTCGTCGTTCCAGAATCCATCCATCGGAGCGGCGGTGGTGCGGGCGGCAAAATCAATCGGGGCAGTGCTCATTGATGGGTCTCGATATGATCGGGCAGAAACGGGGGCTTGCCGAGCTTGCCGACCCGGCGCTGGTGGCGTCCGGCCGGATCGCCGGCATCGGCGAATTCGGTGTCGAGGAAAGTCGCAACGCACGACTTGGCCATTTCTATCCCTACGAGACGCGCGCCCAATGCGATGCAATTGGCATCATTATGTTCGCGGGCAAGCGCGGCCGAGAGCGGCTCTGAGACGAGCGCGCAGCGCACCTGCGGGTGGCGGTTGACGCTGATCGAGATGCCGATCCCGCTCCCGCACAGGGCAACGCCGAATTCGGCCGAGCCCTCGGCGACGATTTCGGCGAGGCGATAGCCGTAGTCGGGATAATCGACGCTCTGGCCCGGCTCCGGCCCAAGGTCGGCGACCTCGTGGCCTTCTTCGATGAGCCATTCGGACAGCTCGGCCTTGAGCTCGATGGCGGCGTGGTCTGAGGCGATGGCGATGCGCATGGCAGCCCCATACGCTTTGGGGGCGCGATTCTCCACCCCTTGGCCGCGTGTTTTCGACCGGAGGCGCAGGTTTTGCTTTACGGCGCGGAAAGGGCATGGATGTTAGGCGCTTGCCGATGGAGCCCACCGCCCCCCGATTGACCGCCGAGCAATGGCTCGCCCGCGTGTTCGCCGATGGCCGCCCGCGCCATTTCGGTACGGGGTGGCTGAGCGGGGTGCTGGGCATCGTGCTCGGGCTTTTGGCGCTGCTGGCGGTGCTGTGCCTGCATTTCCCGCAATATCTGACCTTGCCCGAACTGCGGAGCCGTTATCCGCTGGAGCTTGTGCGGCTTGCGATCGATGTCGGACTGCTGGCGGCGATGGGGCTGGCGGGGCTTTCGATGCTGCTGCGGCGGCGCAAGGCTCTGGGCGTTACGGGGCTGATGCTGGCGGGCGCGGCCTTGGCTTTGGGCGCAGGGGGCGTGGAGATCCCGCGCGGCGGGGCGAGTGCGGTCTATCTCGGGCTCGACTGGTTTGTGCTCGGCGTGTTGACCACGGCGGCAGTGTTTGTGCCGCTCGAGGGCGCTTTCCCGCTGCGCCGGAACCAAGGCGCATTCCGGCGGGGCTGGCTGACTGACACGCAGTATTTCTTTGCGAGCCACGTGTTGGCGCAGGTGATGAGCGTCGCGGTGCTCGCGCCTGCGGTGGCGCTGGGCGCGGTGCTGGCGGTGCCGTCGCCGCAGACGCTCGTGCAGAGTCTGCCTTGGCTCGTGCAATTCGCGCTCGCGGTGCTGGTGGCCGATCTGGCGCAATACGCCGTCCACCGCGCGTTCCATGCCGTCCCGATACTATGGCGTTTCCATAAGGTGCACCATTCGGTCGAGACAATGGACTGGCTCGCCGGGTCGCGGCTGCATCTGGTCGATGTGATCGTCACGCGCGGGCTGGTGCTGCTGGCGCTGCTGGTGGCGGGGTTCGAGGAGAGCGCCGTCTACGCTTACCTCGCGCTGGTGAGTTTCCACGCGGTGTTCATCCACGCCAACTTCGCCCCGCGCTGGGGCTGGCTGGAGCGGTGGGTGGCTGGCCCACGCTTCCACCACTGGCACCACGGGGTCGAGCCGGAAGCGCGCGATGTGAACTTCGCGGTCCATCTGCCGATGATCGACCGCTGGTTCGGGACCTATCACATGCCGGAAGGGTGTTGGCCTGCGGGCTACGGGATTGCGGGAGAACGCGCACCGGAGGGCTGGGCGCGGCAGTTGGTGTGGCCGTTCGGGAAGGGGCGCTAGAACAGCAGCGTATCGGGGTTCGGCATGGGCTGCCGCGCCACCGCGCGCGAGAGCGACATTATGCTTCGGATCCCGAATTGCGCCATCGCGGCAAGTCCGAGCGGCAGGAGCAGGAGCAGCGCCGGAATCGCGACCACATCGGTCTCGCCGAAGATCAGCAAGCCCACCACGAACAGCACGGCCAGCAGCACGAAGAGGCCCAGTGCGATCCAGAACGTGCGCGTGAGATAGCGGTAATGGCTCGCCTCCCATTCCTCCGCCGGTTCGCGGCGGAAGATGAAGGCGAGCGGCACCCCGACGACGATCAGAATCGGCAGAAAGAAGCTCGCCAGATAGAGCGTGGCGACGATGAAAGGCCGGTTGCCCAGCGTGTCGTCGAGCCAGCTTGAGCGCCCGTCTCTCTGGCTCACGCTGCCGCCCTCCTACTGATCCAGGAACGACCGCATCTTGCGCGACCGGCTCGGGTGCTTGAGCTTCCGCAGCGCCTTCGCTTCGATCTGCCGGATACGTTCGCGGGTCACCGAGAACTGCTGGCCGACTTCTTCGAGCGTGTGATCGGTGTTCATGCCGATGCCGAAGCGCATGCGCAGCACGCGTTCTTCACGCGGCGTCAGAGACGCCAGAACGCGGGTGACGGTTTCCTTGAGGTTCGCCTGGATCGCGGCATCCACCGGGATGATCGCGTTCTTGTCCTCGATAAAATCGCCCAGGTGGCTGTCTTCCTCGTCCCCGATCGGGGTTTCGAGAGAGATCGGCTCCTTGGCGATCTTCATCACCTTGCGCACCTTCTCCAAAGGCATGGAGAGGCGCTGCGCCATTTCTTCCGGAGTCGGCTCGCGGCCTTCCTCGTGAAGGAACTGGCGTGACGTGCGCACCAGCTTGTTGATCGTCTCGATCATGTGCACCGGAATACGGATGGTGCGGGCCTGATCGGCGATTGAACGCGTGATCGCCTGCCGGATCCACCACGTGGCGTAGGTGGAGAACTTGTAGCCGCGGCGGTATTCGAACTTATCGACCGCCTTCATCAACCCGATATTGCCTTCCTGAATAAGATCAAGGAATTGCAAGCCGCGGTTGGTGTATTTCTTGGCAATCGAGATCACCAGACGCAGGTTAGCCTCGACCATTTCCTTCTTGGCGATGCGCGCCTCGCGCTCGCCCTTCTGGACCATGTTGACGATGCGGCGGAACTCGGTGAGGCTCATGCCGGTCTGCGCGGCGATGTCGGCGATTTCCGAACGGATGCGCTCGATCGGGGCTTCCTCGCGCTCGGCAAAGGCGGCCCACTTCTTGTCCTTCTTGGCGCGTTCCTTGATCCAGCCGTCGTCCATCTCGTTGCCGACATAAGCATTGAGGAAGTCGACGCGCTTGACCTTGTGACGCTCCGCCAAGCGCAGCATCTGCCCGCCCAGCGTCGTCAACCGGCGGTTGAAGGCGTAGAGGTTGTCGACCAGGAATTCGATCTTGGTGGCGTGGAACTGCACGCTCTCGACCTCGGCGGTGAGTTCCTCGCGCAGGGCTTCGTATTTCTTTTCCTTGGCGCTCGGGAAATCAAGGCCGGCTGCGAGAGTTTCGACCCGCTCGCCCTGCAATTTCTCGAAGCTCTTGAACAGCTTGGTGATGCGCGCGAAACGTTCGAGCGCTTCGGGCTTCAGCGCGGCTTCCATCTGCGCAAGGGAGAGGGTGTTGTCTTCCTCCTCTTCCTCTTCGCGCTTGGGCCGGCCTTCGCCGTCCTCGTCATCGTCGCCGTCGGCATCAGGCTCGTCCTCGACCTCGTCGTCCTCGCGGATGGTCGGGCCAGCGGTGGCTTCGGAGATTTCGCCGTCGTCGTCGTCGTCCTCGGCGCCTTCGGCCATCTTGTCAGCCGGGGGTTCCTTGGAGAGCATCGCGTCAAGATCGAGGATCTCGCGCAGCTGCATGTCGCCGTTGTTGAGCGCTTCGGACCACTGGATGATAGCGTGGAAGGTGATCGGGCTTTCGCACAGGCCCATGATCATCATGTCGCGTCCGGCCTCGATCCGCTTGGCGATGGCGATTTCGCCTTCGCGGCTGAGCAGTTCGACCGCGCCCATTTCGCGCAGGTACATGCGCACCGGATCATCGGTGCGCTCGCCGGTGGCGAGCTTCTTGTTGCCGGCGCGGGCGTCCTTGGCCGGACCCTTGCGCTCGCCGTCGTCATCATCGTCATCATCGTCGTCGACAACGACATCCTCGGCCTCGGCGTCCTCGCCTTCGGATTCGGCTTCGGCGTCTTCGTCGCTCTCGACGATCTGCACACCCATCTCGCTCAACGCGGTCTGGATGTCCTCGATCTGATCGGGGCTCATCTCGCCCGAGGGCAGCGCTTCGTTGAGCTCGTCATAGGTGACATAGCCGCGCTTCTTCGCCTTGCTGATCAGCTTCTTGATCGAAGCCTCATTGAGATCGATCAGCGGCGCATCTTCCTTCTCGGCCATATTTTGCAATCAATCCGTTTGCCTGCGGTCTGTCCTCGCACCCTGCCGAGGACGTCCGCCGTGTTTATCCCAAATCCGCCGCGGTGGCGGCATCATCACCCGTTGCCACCGGAGCGGCCTTCCTGCGCCCGAATGCCTTGAGGCGTTCGTCGACTGTCATGAGCTGTGCGCGCAGCCGCGTCTGTTCGGCAAACGATCCTTCGGGATCGCTGTCGAAACGGGCTATCGTGGCCGCAAGCGCAGCCTCAAGCGCTGGCCGTTCGACCAGCAGCGACACAGCTTCAGCCAGTTCCTCACACGCATCGCCGGTGGATGTGCCATCATCAAGGAAGGCGTAACGGATGTCTGCCGGCGGGGCAGGTTGGCTTGAATTGTCGCATATGGCGCTTGGGGCCCGCGAATCAAGCGTTTCTGCAAGTTCGAACAGCGATTCGATCAAGGGTGCGGCCTTGCGGTCGAGCCGGGCGAGGGCTGAGAGCGCTTCGGCGTGGCGCGAAATCTCCTGCGGGTAGCGGGCCAGCCCCCCGATTACGGCATCGAGCAGACCTTGCCGCTGGCCGCCGCCCATGATCCCCGAAAGCCGCGCGCGGGCTTCCTCCGAGAGGCCCGGCGGGGGCAGGGGCGTGCCGCGCCACGGGCCGCGCGCGCCCCCACTTTGCGGGCGCTGATACGGCGCCTGCGCGGGCCGGGGCGGGCGCGGCGGATAGGCAAAGGCCGAGAAGCGATCACTCAGCTCGCGGCGGTAAAGCCCCTTGATCTCGGGATCGGCAATGGTCTCGACATGGGCCATCAGCCGCGCCTTCAATCCGGCCTTGGCTTCGGGGGTGGCAAGGGGCTGCGCGTCGCGCTCGAATTCCCACAGCGTGTCAACGAGGTTGGCAGGAGCCGCGAGCAGCTTTTCCATCGCGCCCTTGCCTTGCGCCTTGATCAGATCGTCGGGATCAAGCCCGGCCGGTAGGCGCACGATGCTGAGCGAACGCATCGGGGCGAGCAGCGGCAGCGCCCGCGCAATCGCCCGCATCGCGGCGCGCTGCCCCGCCGCATCGCCGTCGAAGCACAGCACCGGCGCGTCGGTCATGCGCCACAGCAGCTCGAGCTGCATTTCGGTGAGCGCGGTGCCGAGCGGGGCGACCACATCCGCTATGCCCGCATTGGCGAGCGCGATCACGTCCATATAGCCTTCGACGACCACCACCCGCCCACTTTGGCGTGCGGCAGGCGCGGCGCGGTGGAGGTTGTAAAGCGTGCGGCCCTTGTCGAAGAGCTCGGTGTCGGGTGAGTTTAGGTATTTTGCCACGCCCTCGCGTTTATCCAGAATGCGCCCGCCGAACGCGATCACCCGTCCGCGCGCGTCCTGAATGGGGAGCATCACGCGGCCGCGGAAGCGATCGTAGCGTTCGCCCTGCTCATTGGCAGCGCGCATCCCTGCGCCTTCCAGCATCTCCTCGCCGAATTGCGCCAGCGCTTTGGGAAGCGCCTGGCGTTCCTCGGGTGCCCAGCCGAAGCCGAATTCGTGCATGATGGCTGCCGTGAACCCGCGCCGCTCGAGATAATCGCGCGCGACCTTGCCGCCCGGCGCGGCAAGGCTCTCGACGAAGAACCGCTGCGCCGCCTCGGTCACATCGATCAGGCTGGCGCGTTGCTCGGCGCGCTTGGCCATTTGCGGATCGGGCGCGGGGACTTCCATCCCGGCGGACGCGGCCAATTCCTTGATCGCATCCATGAATTGCAGACCTTGGCTGTCCACCATCCAGCTTATGGCGTCGCCATGCGCGCCGCAGCCAAAGCAGTGGTAGAACTGCTTCTGGTCGTTGACGTAGAAGCTCGGCGTCTTCTCGTCATGGAACGGGCAGCACCCCTTCCACTCTCGCCCCGCGCGCGTCAGCTTGACCGAGCGTTGGACAAGCGTCGAGAGCGTGATCCGCGCACGCAGCTCGTCTTTCCATTGCGGGGTGATGGCCATGCAGGATTAGGTGCGCCCGAACGCGGCGGCGTTCAAGCGCGACCTGTGGATGGGTCTGTGGCTTAGCTCGCCCGTCAAATCAGGAAAGCGCCGCCTTCACCAGCGTGCTGGCGAGCTTGCCGTCGAGCACCGCGCCGTGGCGGGCCTTCAGCTCGGCCATCACGGTGCCCATGTCCTTCATGGTCGACGCACCGGTTTCCGCCTTGATTGCCTCGATCGCGGCCGTGGTGGCGGCTTCGTCGAGCATCTGCGGCAGGAATTCCTCGATCACGGCGAGTTCGGCGCGCTCGACTGCGGCGAGTTCCTCACGCCCACCTGCGACATACATCTCGATCGATTCGCGGCGCTGCTTGGCCATCTTCTGGAGCACGCTGACGACCAGTTCGTCATCGGGGATCGCCTTGCCGCTGGTGCGCTCTTCGATGTCGCGGTCCTTGATCTTGGCGCTGATCTGGCGGAGCGCGGCGGTGCGGTCCTTTTCGCCGGCCTTCATCGCGGTGATGGTGGCGGATTTGATATCGTCACGGATCATGGGGTTTTCCTGTGGAACAATGATTGCGGCGCGCCTCTAACGCAAATCAAGTGCCTCGCCTAGGTTGACGCGAGGGGACACGGAGCCTAGCGGACGAAACTTAGCAACATCGTTGGCATTATCTCGAACGGAGCGCCCCATGGCCGACCCCGCATCTTCCCGCGCGCAACCTTCAGACGCGACCGGTTGCCTCGTGCTGGCTGATGGCACGGTGCTGTGGGGACGCGGCTTTGGCGCGGTGGGATCTGCAGTGGGCGAAGTGTGCTTCAACACCGCCATGACCGGCTATCAGGAGGTGATGACCGATCCTTCCTACGCCGCGCAGATCGTCACCTTCACCTTCCCGCATATCGGCAATGTCGGCGCCAATGCCGAGGACGTGGAAAGCAAGGTCGAGGGCGCGGTGGGCTGCGTCGTGCGCCAGGATGTCACCGAGCCGAGCAATTTCCGCAGTGTCGAACGCTTCGGCGATTGGCTGGCGCGCAACGGCAAGATCGGCCTTAGCGGCATCGACACCCGCGCGCTGACCCGCCGCATCCGCAATTCGGGCGCGCCCAATGCGGTGATCGCCCATGCGCCCGACGGTAAGTTCGATATCCCGGCGCTGATCGAGCGCGCCATAGGCTGGCCGGGCCTCGAAGGCATGGACCTCGCGGTGCGGGTCACCCGCGATGTGCAGGAAGGCTGGGAGGGCGGCTACTGGACGCTCGGCAAGGGCTATGGCCGCGCGCCGTTCGACGCGACCCCGCACGTGGTCGCGATCGATTACGGCGCGAAGGACAATATCTTCCGCAATCTGGTGAAGGCCGGCGCGCGGGTGACGGTGGTGCCGGCCAAGGCGAGCTTCGACGAGGTGATGGCGCTGGCCCCTGACGGCGTGTTCCTGAGCAACGGCCCGGGCGATCCGGCCGCGACCGGCGAATATGCCGTGCCGGTGATCAAGGCGCTGCTCGGAGCCGATATGCCGATCTTCGGCATTTGTCTGGGCCACCAGCTGCTCGCGCTGGCCGCGGGCGCGAAGACGATCAAGATGCACCAGGGCCACCGCGGCGCAAACCATCCGGTCCAGCGCGTCGGCGAGGGCTGGGGCGCGACCACCGGACTGGTCGAGATCACCTCGATGAACCACGGTTTCACGGTGGATGTGGACACCCTGCCGGAGAATGTCGAGCAGACCCATGTGTCGTTGTTCGACGGGACCAATTGCGGGATTGCGATCAAGGGCAAGCGGGCCTTCGCCGTGCAGTATCACCCGGAAGCGTCGCCGGGGCCGCAGGATAGCTTCTATCTGTTCGAGAAGTTTGTCGGGGGGCTGGGGTGAATACACCTACCGACTGGCTCGCGACGATTTGCGTCTTGGCCGCCCTCGGTGGCGGTTGGTACTTATTGCGCAGGCGTGTCGATCGGCAGCAGGCCCAATTGCGGGAGCGGTTGAATGGTTATGACTTCATCGTAATCGAAGCTGACGAAGTTGATTTTCTCGCCCTCAAGGAAGAATGGGCGGGGCAGGAATGGAGCTACCACAGCGCTTCACCGTCTGCTGATGGCCGCACGTTGTATCGATTCGAGAGGTCGAGGCCGGGCGCGACTTTGCTTGGCGACATTCTTCTCGATGCATCGAGCAAAACAACTGCCACAGACGAATATCGCGGAAGCCCGATGAGAATCAAAGCAACCGGATTGCGCTCGGCCCATGCCCAATAGAACTGACATTGCCTCGATCCTCCCTACCTCCCTTCCCCTTGGGGAAGGGTTGGGGATGGGGGTTCGGCGGTGAGGGGGCGGGGCTACGCATCGAGCGTCGCAAACCCATCCCCCAACCCCTTCCCTCTAGGGAAGGGGAGTCTGGTTCCGAGCAATCGCGATTTCTGCGGCGATCACCTGCAACACCCCGTCCATGTTCCCCAGCACCTCGTTGTTCCAGAAGCGGATCACGCGGTAGCCGTGGGCTTCGATGATGCGGGTGCGGTTGGCCTCGGAGAGGCTGTCGGAATGCTGTCCTCCGTCGAGTTCGATGGCGAGACGCAAGCTCCGGCAGGCGAAGTCGGCGATGAAGTCGCCTATGGGGTGTTGGCGGGTGAATTTGACGCCTTCGAAGCGGCTTGCGCGAAGGTGGAGCCAAAGGCGCTGCTCGGCGTCGGTGGGTTGGTTGCGCAGGTTTCGCGCGAGGGTGGTGAGGCGCTTTTCTACCATTGTCGTACACCCATCCCCAACCCCTTCCCTCAAGGGAAGGGGCTTACTGCGCTTGCCGCACTCTTTGCAACTATTTCAACGGCTTCGTTCGCCCAAAACCCAACCCCCATTGCCCAATGGCCCGGCGCGGAAATCGCAGAGGGCGTAGCATTTCAGGGTGACGGCTCCGTCACGCTCGAAGCCTCAAGCGAAACCGGCCTACCCGTCATCGCTTTCTGGCGGCCCGTTCTGCATGACGAGGGCTCGCGCTACCCTGTCGCAGGCCGGATGGACTGCCGCATCGCCGCTTCGCAAGGCCCGTTCGACGCGGCAGATTTCGACCCCGCCGCGCGTCACGCCGCTGTCAGCGATGCGCGGCGCGAGCAGGGCTATATCGATAGCGAACGCCTCGCCTCGGGCAACGACACCATCAAGCAGCTCGACGTGATCGGCCGCCGCAACGCCCCGCGCTCCTACTATGTGCTGAGCTACATCACCGCCCGCGACGGCGACCGGTTGATCGACATCCGCCGCAACTGCACCTTCATCTTCGGCGCCGCGGCTTCCAAGCCCGACGTGTTGCCGCTGGTGAACCGCTTCACCAAGATCACCTTTGCCTTCTCCGAGCAGGACTCCTGATGCCCAAAAGAACCGACATTTCCTCGATCCTCGTCATTGGCGCTGGCCCGATCATCATCGGGCAGGCCTGCGAGTTCGACTATTCCGGCACCCAGGCGATCAAGGCGCTGAAGGAGGAGGGCTACCGCGTCATCCTCGTCAACTCGAACCCGGCGACGATCATGACCGATCCCGAGTTTGCCGACGCGACCTATATCGAGCCGATCACGCCCGATATCGTCGCCAAGATCATCGCCAAGGAGCGGCCTGATGCGCTGCTGCCGACGATGGGCGGGCAGACCGCATTGAACTGCGCGCTGGCGCTCGATGCCGATGGCACGCTGGCCAAATACGGCGTCGAGATGATCGGGGCCAAGGCCGACGCGATCGACAAGGCGGAGAACCGCCAGCGGTTCCGCGAGGCGATGGATGCGATCGGGCTCGAAAGCGCGCGCTCGGGGGTCGCCACCACGCTCGAACAGGCCCGCGCCGTGCTCGAACGCACCGGGCTGCCCTCGATCATCCGCCCCAGCTTCACGCTCGGTGGCACCGGCGGCGGGATCGCTTACAACAAGGCCGAGTTCGACCAGATCGTGCGCGAAGGCCTCGATGCCTCGCCCACCACCGAAGTGCTGATCGAGGAATCGCTGCTCGGGTGGAAAGAATTCGAAATGGAGGTGGTGCGCGACCGCAAGGACAACGCGATCATCATCTGCGCCATCGAAAACGTCGATCCGATGGGCGTCCACACGGGCGACTCCATCACTGTCGCCCCGGCGCTGACGCTGACCGACAAGGAATACCAGATCATGCGCAACGCGAGCATCGCTTGCCTGCGCGAGATCGGGGTCGAGACGGGCGGCTCGAACGTGCAGTTCGCGGTCAATCCCAAGGATGGCCGCCTGATCGTGATCGAGATGAACCCGCGCGTCAGCCGCTCCTCGGCGCTGGCTTCCAAGGCGACCGGCTTCCCCATCGCGCGCGTCGCCGCCAAGCTGGCGGTGGGCTACACGCTCGACGAGCTCACCAACGAGATCACCGGGGCGACGCCGGCAAGCTTCGAGCCGACCATCGATTACGTCGTCACCAAGATCCCGCGCTTCGCTTTCGAGAAGTTCAAGGGCGCGGCCAATGATCTTTCGACCGCGATGAAGAGCGTCGGCGAAGTCATGGCGATCGGGCGCAATTTCCAGGAATCGATGCAGAAGGCGCTGCGCGGACTGGAAACGGGTCTCGACGGGTTCAACCGCGTGCCGGAACTCGAAGGCAAGGCCAAGGACGTCATCATCGCCGCGCTGTCACGCCGCACGCCTGACCGCCTGCTCAAGGTCGCGCAGGCCTTCCGCGAGGGCATGAGCGTCGAGGAAGTGGCTGCCGTCACATACTACGATCCGTGGTTCCTGCGCCAGATCGAGGAAATCATCGCGGCTGAACGCGAAGTGCAGGCCGATGGCTTGCCGCGCGATGCTGCGGGCCTGCGCCGGTTGAAGGCGATGGGCTTCTCGGACAAGCGCCTTGCCACATTGGCGGTGCGTTCGGTGGGCGTGGCGGGAGGCATGGGCGAGACCCAGGCCAAGCGATCGGGCCTGCTCCACGATGCGCTTGTCGCCATGGCGGGCGCGACCAGCGAGGAAGAAGTGCGCGCGCTGCGGCACAAGCTCGGCGTGTTCCCGGTGTTCAAGCGGATCGATAGCTGCGCGGCCGAATTCGAGGCGATCACGCCCTACATGTATTCGACCTATGAGGCCCCGACCTTCGGCGAGCCCGAATGCGAGGCTGCGCCGTCGGATCGCAAGAAGATCGTCATTCTCGGCGGGGGGCCAAACCGGATCGGGCAGGGGATCGAGTTCGATTACTGCTGCGTCCACGCCTGCTTCGCGCTGGGCGAAGAGTGGCACGGCCCGGCGTTCGAAACGATCATGATCAACTGCAACCCCGAAACCGTCTCGACCGATTACGACACTTCCGACCGGCTCTATTTCGAGCCGCTGACGGGCGAGGATGTGCTCGAGATCCTGCGGGTCGAGCAGCAGAACGGCGAATTGCTAGGCGTGATTGTGCAGTTCGGCGGACAGACTCCGCTGAAGCTGGCGCAGGCGCTGGAGGATGCGGGGATTCCGATCCTCGGCACCTCGCCCGATGCGATCGATTTGGCCGAGGACCGCGAGCGCTTTGCCAAGCTGGTGAGCAAGCTGAAACTGCTGCAGCCCGAAAACGGCATCGCCCGCAGCCGTGACGAAGCCGCCGCCGTGGCCGCACGCATCGGCTACCCTGTGCTGCTCCGCCCCTCCTACGTGCTCGGCGGGCGCGCGATGGAGATCGTCGATAGCGAAGCGCAGCTTGATGATTACATCGCCACGGCGGTCAACGTGTCGGGCGATAGTCCGGTGCTGATCGACCAATATCTGCGCGATGCGATCGAATGCGATGTCGATGCCGTGTGCGATGGCACCGAGGTGCGGATTGCCGGGGTGATGCAGCATATCGAGGAAGCGGGCGTCCATTCGGGCGATTCGGCCTGCACCCTGCCGCCCTATTCGCTGGGGCCGGACATTATCGCCGAGATGGAGCGTCAGGCCGAGGCGCTGGCCTTTGCGCTGGGCGTGAAGGGGCTGATGAACATCCAGTTCGCGGTGAAGGACGGGGTGGTTTACCTGATCGAGGTCAACCCGCGCGCCAGCCGCACGGTGCCGTTTGTCGCCAAGGCCACCGGTCAGCCGGTCGCCAAGATTGCCGCGCGGGTGATGGCGGGCGAACCGCTGAGCTCGTTCGAGCCGTTCAAGCGCGAAATGCCCTATATGTCGGTGAAGGAAGCGGTGTTCCCGTTCGCTCGCTTCCCCGGTGCCGACCCCGTGCTCAGCCCCGAAATGAAGTCGACCGGCGAGGTTATGGGCATCGATACCACCTTCGAGGCCGCCTTCCTCAAATCGCAGATCGGTGCGGGGATGAAGCTGCCGCGCGAAGGCACGCTGTTCGTCTCGGTCAAGGATACCGACAAGCCGGTGATCGTCCCGGCAGTGCGCAAGCTGATCGAACAGGGCTTCCGCGTGGTCGCCACCGGCGGCACGCAGACCTGGCTTGCCGAGCAGGGCCTCGCTGTCGAGCGGGTCAACAAGGTGGCCGAGGGTCAGCCGCATATCGTCGACAAGATCATTGACGGGGATATCGCGCTGATCTTCAACAGCACCGAGGGTTGGCAGTCGCTGATGGACAGCAAATCGATCCGTCAGGCCGCGCTTGCCGGCAAGGTTCCCTACTACACCACCGCGGCCGCATCGCTGGCTGCAGCGGCCGCAATTGCCGCTGTCGGGCCGGAGCAACTTGAAGTCCGGTCATTGCAGGACTATTATGGCCTTTAATTGACCTCGCCCTCCCCGACATCGTGATCCGTCGTGGCCCGCGTTTTCGCAAAATGCGGTCTATCGCCAATGGGATCATCGCCTGTCGGGCCGGGCCAAGCGCATACAGGAAGAAACGCGAGACATGGCAACCGTGGAAAAGGTCCCGATGCTGGCCGAGGGTTACGAGCGGCTCACCGCTGACCTCAAGGTGCTGCGCGATGAACGCCCCAAGATCGTCGAGGCGATCGAAGAGGCCCGCGCGCACGGCGATCTTTCGGAAAACGCCGAATATCACGCCGCCAAGGAACGTCAGGGCCAGGTCGAAGCGATGATCGGCGAGATCGAGCACATGGTCAGCCGCGCGCAGATCATCGATCCGACCACGCTTTCGGGCGACAGGATCGTGTTCGGCGCGACTGTGACCCTGCTCGACGAGAACGACAAGCCGGTGCGTTACCAGATTGTCGGCCAGACCGAAGCGGACGCCAACAAGGGCCGCATCTCCTACAACTCGCCGCTCGCGCGCGCGCTGATCGGCAAGCAGGTCGGCGACGAGATCGAGGTGACGGTGCCTTCGGGCGAGAAGTTCTACCTCGTCGAAAAAATCGAGTTCATCTGAGCCGCTTTTCCATCGCGTAATTGTGGATCGCGACATCTTGCCTTGCGTGGGCAATTCCGAAGTCGCGTCGGTGCAGCAGGGAAAAGCCTGCCCGTTCGAACGCCGGACGGGCCACTTCGCTTGCCTCGGTGAACAGGCGGTCGATCCCGGCCGCGCGGGCGGCAGTCTCGGCTGCGCCGAGTACGGCGGCCGCCAGGCCGCGACCGGTGTGATCGGGGTGGCAATAGAGCATGTCGAGATGCCCGTCCGGCTCCATCAGCGCGTAAGCGAGCGGGCAGTCCGCATCATCCACCGCGATGAAATACGCCGCCCCGCGCTCGGCGCGCGCCAGAAAGCGATCGGGGCAGGGGTAGGGTGATGCCCATGCTGCGATTTGCTGCGGGCTATAGGCGCGCGAACCTGTGGTGCGGATCGCCGCTTCGGTTAGCGCCGAGAGCGCCTCGGCATCGCTGGCGCGGAACGGGCGGATGGTGAAGGCCATTTCGCCCAGCCGCGCTGATCAGTCCTCGGGAGTCAGCAGCTTGTGGATATGGACCACAACATACTTCATCTCTGCATCATCGACGGTGCGCTGCGCCTGTGCGCGCCACGCATCGACCGCAGCATCATAGGAGCTGTAGACGCCGACGACGTGGATGCTCTCGGGATCCTGAAATTCGATCCCGCGCGGGTCCTTGACGCGGCCGCCCATGACGAGGTGGAGCCGCTGGTTCGGGGTGGTTTCTGCCATTTTTATTGCCCTTGGGGAGGAAGGATGCGCGCGCCTTAGCGTCTGATGCGCCGAGGGCAAGCCTCGATCAGCGCTTCACCTTGCCGATCACCTCGCGCACCGCCTTGGAAGCGCGATCCTGCGTCTTGCGGGCAGCCTTGCGGGTGGTTTCGCCTGCGGACTTGATGGATTTTGCCGCGCCGTCTCCCAGTTCCTCGATCTTGTCCTGGCCATCGCTGGCCCCTTGCAGCAGCTCGTCGAGCAGCTTCATCCCATAGGCCATCGCCGCCTCGCCCAGCAACGTCGCGACTTTGGAGCCGCCGCGCGCGGTGACGCCTTTCACACCCGCTGCAGCACTGCCTGCAACGCCCGAGGCGGCTGCGCTGACAGCACCAACGGCGCGGCCCGCGACCCGGCGACCGGGGCGTGTGGCAAGGCCCAGCAACAGTCCAACGGCAAGCGCGCCGCCGATGACGGTGAGCGGATGCGCGCGGGTGTAATCCACCGCCGCATCAGCCGCCGCGCGCGCCTGATCAGCGAGGCTGCGTTCGGCATTGCGGCGCTCGGCCGCCTCGATCCGCGCGCGCAGCGAATCGCGAGCGGTGGCAGGGGCGAGGGGGGCGGGGTCGGTCATGGTCATTCTCCTGCGGCATCCGGCGACGGTGCTTCCGCCGCCGCGCCGGTCATCGCATCATTGGGTTCATCTTCGGTGTCAGCCTGATCCTCGGGCTCGCCTTCGATCAGCGCCAGCAACGGCCCGCGCATCAGCCACAGCAGGATCGCGCCGACCAGCACCGCGAGCACGCCGCGATAATCGCTCGCGGTCTGCCTTGCTTGTTCGAGCACATCATTTGCGCCGGCACGGATCCGACCGGTGATGGTGGTGCCGACGCTCGAGGAAACACGGCTTGCCACGCCCTGTTCGCCAAGACTGGCGCGCAGGCGGGCGATGTCTTCCTCCAGCACCGCACGCGCCGCATCGCGCAGCGCGCGGTCCTCGAGGAAGCGCGGGGGCAGCTGGCTCATGAGCTCTCTCCCGCCGCAAACAGCGCCGCCAGCACCGCGCCGTCCTTGCGGGCCATCAGCACCAGCGCGACGACACCTGCCAGCATGACGCCGACCACGATCGCAATAGCGCCCCACACGCTCACCAGCGGGGCCAGCGCGAACACCGCCCCCACTGCCAGAGCGATCAGCGCGATGTGCAGCAGCACCAGCGCCAGCACCAGCAGGACAAGCGCGCGACCGGCAGTCTTGCCGGCGATCGCGGCGCGCGTCTTCTGGAACGCGGCCTCGGCCTCGGCATAGGTTCGCGCGTCCTCGATCAGCACTGCGACCTCTTCACGCAGCGCAGTCAGCGCATCCTCGGCGCCAGTGTCTTCGTCAGCGCCGCCCGCCGCGGATTCATGCACGGGCGGCGCGTTTTCGCCGGGCGGGGTATCCTGCATTGCCGGGGTCTCGTCGAGGTTCAGAGGGTCAGCCCCGCTCAGCTGCGCTTGCCGCGAAACAGACGGGCGACGAAGAAGCCGACCACCGCCGCAATCCCCACCGCAACGCCCGGGCTCTTGCGAACCATTGCGCGGGCATCCTCGCCCAGTTCCTCGACGCTCTTGGCCTCGAGCTTGGCCGAAGTTTCCTGCAGGGTGCGCGAGGCCTTGCGGGCGTAGTCGCCATATTGCTCGCCCAGCTTCTCGTCGATCTGCGGCGCGCTTTCGCCCACCACCTTGCCGAGCGAGGCAATCGCGTCGCTGGCGCTCTTCTTGCCTTCGACGGCGAGTTCACCGGCCTTGCCAAGCGCCTGCTCGCCGTATGCCTTGGCATCGGCGACCAGATCGGTGCTCTTGCCCTTCGCCTGTTCGCCGACAGTGCTCAGCCGGGTTTCGGCCCCGGCGCGCAGCGCGGCAGCGCCGGCCTTGGCTTCTTCAAGCGCGGCATTGAAGCGGCTCTTGGCTTCGGCGACGGGCGCCACCGTGTCGGCGCTCTTGGCAGTTGCCGCAGTCTTGCGCGGGGCGGCCTTGGCCGGGCCGCTTGTCTTGGCGGTCGCGCCCTTGGCGGACTTCGCGGGGGTCTTCTTGGCGGGAGTCTTCGAGGGCGTGGTGTCTGCCATGGTGATGATCCTTGTCTCCAATGTCCCGGGCCATCGTGCCGCCCTCGCGCTTGCGCCAGAGAGTTCCCGCGCATAGGGACGCGAAAGACGTGCGGTGTGACCCAGAATCATGCCGTCCAGAGTGTCTTAGCATCCTACAACACATTCCTGCCGGAGCCAAACATGACCGCCATCATCGACCTGCACGGCCGCGAGATTCTCGACAGCCGCGGAAACCCCACTGTCGAGGTGGATGTGCTGCTTGAAGACGGCAGCTTCGGCCGCGCGGCGGTGCCCTCGGGCGCATCGACCGGCGCGCATGAAGCGGTCGAACTGCGCGATGGCGATCCGGCGCGTTACCTTGGCAAGGGCGTGTTGAAAGCGGTCGACGCAGTCAACTCCGAGATCCGCGAGCTGCTGATCGATAACTTCGACGCCGAGGACCAGCGCGATATCGATCTGGCGCTGATCGCGCTGGACGACACGCCCAACAAGGCGCGGCTTGGCGCCAACGCAATCCTCGGCACCAGCCTCGCGGTCGCCAAGGCGGCGGCCAATGCCCGCGGGCTGCCGCTCTATTCCTATCTTGGCGGGGTTTCGGCCCATCTGCTGCCGGTGCCTATGATGAACATCATCAATGGCGGCGAGCACGCCGACAACCCGATCGACATCCAGGAATTCATGATCATGCCTGTCGGCGCGGACAGCATCGCCGAGGCGGTTCGCTGGGGTGCGGAGGTATTCCACACCCTGAAGAAGGGCCTCGCGCAAAAGGGCCTCGCCACCAGCGTCGGCGATGAAGGCGGGTTTGCCCCCAATCTCGCCAGCACCCGCGCAGCGCTCGATTTCATCATGGAAAGCATCGCCAAGGCCGGGTTCAAGCCGGGTGAGGACATCGTGCTGGCGCTGGATTGCGCCGCGACCGAGTTCTTCAAGAACGGCAAATATGAAATCTCCGGCGAAGGCCTGAGCCTTTCGCCTGACGAAATGGCCGATTACCTCGCCAAGCTTGCCGCCGATTACCCGATCCGTTCAATCGAGGACGGCATGAGCGAGGATGATTTCGAAGGCTGGGCCGCGCTCACCGCCAAGATCGGGCATAACGTGCAGCTGGTCGGCGACGATCTGTTCGTCACCAACCCCGCGCGCCTTTCGGACGGGATCGCCAGGGGCCTCGCCAATTCGCTGCTGGTGAAGGTCAACCAGATCGGCACGCTCACCGAAACGCTCGCCGCGGTCGATATGGCGCACCGCGCGCGCTACACCTGCGTGATGAGCCACCGTTCGGGCGAGACCGAGGATGCGACCATCGCCGATCTCGCGGTGGCGACCAATTGCGGGCAGATCAAGACTGGTTCGCTGGCGCGGTCTGACCGGCTTGCCAAGTATAACCAGCTGATCCGCATCGAGGAAGAGCTCGGCGACAGCGCAGCCTATGCCGGGCGCGGCTGCTTTGGCGGGCGCTGCTGAACAGGCCGCCTAGGCAATATTGCCGATTGAATCGAAAAAGCGTTCCATGGCCGTGATGCCGTTGCGGGTCAGCCGCACCAGCACACGGCGGTTATCATCCGTGTCATTCTCGCGGACGATCAGACCCTCGTCGGCCAGCACGCCGAGCCAGCGCAAGCCGGTGGTGGGCGGGGCAGCCGAGCCGATGCACGCGCTCGATACGGACACCGGCTTGCCCTCGGCATGGGCGATGTAGAGATCGAGCAGGATGTCCCACGCCGGCTCGCCGAACAATTCGGGGTTGCCGAAGATCGCCGCGCGCTTGCGCCGCAAGGCGTAGGTCTGCCGGGCGAGCGCGAGATAGCGCCGCTCCGACCGCTGCGAGCGCTGGGCATTGCTCACCACGTCAACCAGATCAGCCGGGCTCGCGGCCACATCGCGCAGCCGTGCCGCAATCGCCGAGAGCTCATCAGCGAGCGGCTGCAGGTATGATCCCGGCACCAGTTCGGAAACAGCCGTCGGCGCGGAGTCAGCCATCGGTCTGACCTGCGGGGAGCGTTGTGCGGAGGGCGAAACTACGTTGCAACACGCAGTCAACCTAGCGTGACACCCTGCCTTTGGCTTTACGGGTAAATACGCAGGGTGCTCTTTTCCCTGCAGAAATCAGTGCAACACGCGGCGCGCCAGCTCCAGCCGGAGGTGTTCGATCGCCGCATCCACATGCGCCGCGCCGATGTGAGCGCCGATCGCATCCAGCGCGGCGAGTTGTTCTTCAAGTGTCGCAATAATCGCTGGCAGGACGGAGAGGTCCGGTGCCGGGGCAGGTGTATTTTCCAATGTGAAATCCCGAAGCTGGCTGCACGAAGCTGCTAACCCGTGCGACCGGCGAGCAACAGCAGAAGCTGCTCGGATATCGCGTTAATGCCTTATGGAAATCTACAGAGGGAAAATACCTAGTCGTGGGCAGGCCCCACAATGGAACAGGCAGCCCGTGCAGCTTACCGGGCGAAGCGATCCTGCAGCGCCATCAGCGCCAGCGTCGCCTTGGCCGCTTCGCCGCCCTTGTCCTTTTGCGAAGGATCGGCGCGGACCAGCGCCTGGGCCTCGTTTTCGACCGTGAGGATGCCGTTGCCGATGGCGATGCCGTCCATCGTCAACGCCATGATCGCGCGCGCGCTTTCACCGGCGACGATTTCGAAGTGGTAGGTCTCACCGCGGATCACCACGCCGATGGCGACGAAGCCGTCATAGAGATCGGCTTCGGCGGCAAGCGCGATGGCACCGGGGATTTCAAGCGCGCCGGGCACGGTAAGCACCTCGACTTCGTGTCCCGCCGCTTCCAGCGCAGCCCGTGCGCCGGCCACCAGCATGTCGTTAAGATGGGCGTAGAAGCGCGCTTCGACGATAAGGATGCGGGCCATAGGTCTTACTCCGGAATGGGGTGGAAGTCGGTGATGGTGAGGCCATAGCCTTCGAGCGCGACAAGATCGGGGCGGCTGTTCGACAGCAGCACCATGTCGGTAACGCCGAGGTCGACAAGAATCTGCGAGCCGATGCCGATGCTGCGCAATTCCTCGTCGCGGCTCCATTCGCCGGTGCCGACGCGGCCGGTGAGGATCACGATTACGCCCGAGCCATGCGTGCCGATCGCCTGCATCGCGCGCTGGAGCGTGCGCTTGCGCGGGCCGGGGGCGCCCAGCACATCGTCGAACACCGAAATCGGGTGGACGCGGGCAAGGGTGGGCTCACCGGGGATGACGTGGCCTTTCTGCAGCACATAGGCCTCGTTGCCTTCGACCCGGTCGCGATAGGTGATCATCCGCCACTGGCCGCCGTAATCGCTCTCGAAGCTGCGCTCGCCGAGGCGCTCGACCAGATGATCATTGCGCATCCGGTAGGCGATCAGATCGCGGATCGTGCCGATCTTGAGATCATGCTTGCGCGCAAAGGCCACCAGATCATCGAGTCGGGCCATGGTGCCGTCCTCGTTCATGATCTCGCAGATCACGCCCGAGGGGTTGAGGCCGGCCAGCCGCGAAATATCGACGGCCGCTTCGGTATGGCCGGCGCGAACCAGCACCCCGCCATCGCGCGCCATCAGCGGGAACACGTGACCGGGGGTGACCAGATCATCCGCGCCCTTCATGGAATCGATCGCCACCGAAATGGTGCGCGCGCGGTCGGCTGCCGAAATGCCGGTGGTGACGCCTTCCTTCGCCTCGATCGAAATCGTGAAGGCCGTCTGCATCGATTCCTTGTTGTTGCGGCTCATCGGCTGCAGCCCGAGCAGATCGACCCGCGATTTGGCGAGCGCAAGGCAGATCAGCCCGCGGCCATACATCGCCATGAAGTTGATCGCCTGCGGGGTCGCCATCTGCGCGGGGATGATGAGATCGCCCTCGTTCTCGCGGTCTTCGTCATCGACGAGGATATACATCCGCCCGTTGCGCGCTTCGTCGATGATCTCTTCGATGGTGGCGAGGACGGGCTTGTCGTCATTCGCGTCAAGGAAGGTCTCGAGCTTGGCGAGGGTTTCGGCGGTAGGGTTCCAGCCGTCCTCGGTGCAATCGCGCAAGGTATTGGCGTGCAGACCCGCGGCGCGGGCGAGGCCGGCCTTGGTCATGGTGCCCGATGTGACGAGATCGCGAACGCGTGTGATGAGCGATGTGTTCATGGGCTTAAATTATCACATTGCGATGTGATTGCAAGTCAGCTCTGCAAGCTTTGACGCACAATGCGTGCAGCAAACGACCACCGCCGAACGACACGGCGGCATGAAATGATGTTTGAATTGGGGGGATGGTGGACGCACTAGGGCTCGAACCTAGGACCCGCTGATTAAGAGTCAGCTGCTCTACCAACTGAGCTATGCGTCCATTCCGACCTAGCCGGAAGCGCGATCCGAGGGCCGAAGCCGTGTCCCGATTCGCGTGAGGCGCTGCATTTAGCGTCTCTCGCCCTGATGGCAAGTGCCTATTCGCTAAAACCCGCGCTCAGTTCGTAAGGCCGCGGCGCGGGGCGTTCTGGTTCCAGCGGTTGACCATCATCAGCAGGCCAATGCAGATCATGTTGGTCATCATCGACGAGCCGCCATGGCTCATCCACGGCAGCGGAATGCCCTTGGCGGGCGCCATGCCCATCACCATCAGCAGGTTGATCGCGATGTAGAAAAAGATCGTCGCGGTCGCCCCTGCAGCCAGCAGCGCGCAGAACCGGTCGTGCGATTCGCGCGACACCTTCATCCCCCACCACAGGATCATGCCGTACATCGTCAGCACGAACAGCCCGCCCATCAGGCCCCATTCCTCGGCCATGGTGGCGAACACGAAGTCGGTATGCGGTTCGGGCAGGTATTCGAGGTGGCTCTGCGTGCCCTCGTTGAAGCCCTTGCCGAAGATCCCGCCCGATCCGATCGCGATCTTGGACTGGGCGATGTGATAGCCTGCGCCCAGCGGATCGTTCTCGGGATCGAGGAAGGTGGTTACGCGCGCGCGCTGGTAATCGCGCAAGGCAAAGAAATAGACGAGCGGCATGGCCGCGACGAGCCCGCCGCCCGCCGTCAGGAACCACCACAAGGGCAGGCCGGCAAGGAACATCACCACCACGCCGCCAAACGCAATCGCGACCGAGGTGCCAAGATCGGGCTGCATCAGCACCAGCCCCATCGGCAGTGCGATCAGGCCCGCTGCGGGCACCAGCGATCGCCAGGTGCCGATCATTCCAGAAGGCAGCGTTTCGTAGAACCGTGCCATCGCCAGCACCACCGCGGGCTTCATCAGTTCGGATGGCTGGATGCGGATCGGCCCGAATTCGAGCCAGCGCTGGCTCCCGCCGCCAACCGCGCCCACGACTTCGACCCCGAGCAGCATCAGCAGCACCGCCAGATAGGCCGGGTAGGTCAGCACCCGCACCGCCTCGCGCGGCATCGAGGCGATGATCGCGGTCATCACCATGAACACGGCAAAGCGGATGAAATGCGAGGTCGCAAACGGCTCCATCGAGCCGCCGCCTGCCGAATATAGCACCAACCCACCGAATGACGTGAGCAGCAGCACCGGGATCAGCATTTCCCAGGGCTGGCGGGCGATGGGCGCGGGGATGATGCTGGTCGAGCCGCCGAATGTGCTGCTGTTCATTGCGGCACACTCCCGGTGGGAGGCGGGGCAACGGCAGCTTCTGCGGGGGGAGCGGCGGTTGGTGTCGCAGCCGGCGCAGGCGCCGTGCCAATGGCAGGACTTGCGCCTCCGGCCGGGTTGCTCGACGGATTGGCCTCGGGGCGCGGAGCGATCGCCTGGTTGGCAATCCCCTGCGATTGCTGTGCGGCGACGCGGGCTTCGGCCTCGACCCGGTCGAAGATCGCCGCTTCGCTGCGCGGCGGACGGCTGACCGCGGCCCCGCGTTCGGCGGCATAGGCCGCATAGCGCGCATCGAGCCGCTGCTGCGCCGTGCCGCCCCATCCGGTCTCCAGCGCCTTGAGCGCCTCCAAACCCTTGGCCGGATCGAACAGGAAGGTCATCACGTCGCGCGCAATCGGGTAGGCCGCGCCCGATCCGCCGCCATGCTCGATCACCACTGCGCCGGCATAGCGCGGGTTGTCATAGGGGGCGAAGAAGATGAACAACCCGTGGTCGCGATACTTCCACGGGCCGGATTTGCCGTTCGAGATCGAGAGCGAGACGACCTGCGCGGTGCCGGTTTTGCCTGCCATCAACGTGCCATCAATCGGCAGGCGCGCGCGGCCTGCCGTGCCGGGGCCGTTGACGACGTCGCTCATCGCCTTGCGGACGTATTCCACCTGCTCGGCGGGGAAGTCGATATCCTCGAAACCCTTGGGCTTGGTATCCAGCGTCAGGCGCGGCATCACGTGGCGCCCCGTGGCAATGCGCGAGGCCATCACTGCCAGCTGCAAGGGGCTCGAGAGCATATAGCCCTGCCCGATGGTGGCGTTGACCGTGTCAAAAGCCTGCCACTCGCGGCCCCATTTTTTCATCTTCCACGCCGGATCGGGCACGGTGCCATAGAACTGGCTGGTGACGGGGAGGGGAAACTCCTGACCCATCCCGCAGCGCCGCGCCATGTTGGCAATCGGGTCCATCCCGACCCGCTGCGCCATCGAGTAGAAATAGACGTCGCAGCTCTGGTAAATGCCCTTGGCCATGTTGACCGAGCCGTGTCCGCGCCGGTTCCAGCATCCGAACACGCGGTTGCCGACGCGCAGACCCCCGCCGCAGAACACCGTTTCCTCCGGATCGACGCCTGCCTGCATCAGCGCCATCGACACCATCGGCTTGACGGTGGAGCCGGGCGGATAGAGGCCTTTCAGCACCTTGTTGCGAAGCGGCACGCGTTCGTCCTCGCGCAGCATCGCATATTCGACCCCGCCGATCCCGTCGGAGAAGCTGTTCGGATCGAAACTCGGCATCGAGGCCATGCACAGCAGGTCGCCCGAGCGGCAATCCATCACCACCACCGAGCCGCTTTCCAGCCCGATACGGCGCGCGGCATAATCCTGCAGCGGGCCGTCAATGGTAAGGCGGACCGGCTGTCCCTGCACATCCTCGCGGGTTTCCAGATCGCGGATGATCCGCCCGCCCGCGGTCACTTCCACCCGCCGCGCGCCGGGTATGCCGCGCAAATCGGTCTCGAACTGCTTTTCGAGGCCGTCCTTGCCGATCTTGTAGCCCGGCGTAACCAGCAGCGGATTGGGATCCTTCTCGAACTCCTCGGCCGAGGCGGGGCCGACATAGCCGATCAGGTGGCCCACAGAGGATGCGGTCGGGTAGAAGCGCGAAAAGCCGCGCTGGGGGACCACGCCCTGCAGATCGGGCAGGCGCACGCTCACGGCCGCGAATTGTTCGAAATCGAGCCCGCTGGCGACTTCGACCGGTTGAAACCCGCGCGCCTCGGCGACCTTGGCCTTGATGTCGGCGATCCGGGCCGCCTCAAGCCCGAGCAGCGCGCCGAGCTGGTCAATCGTCGCATCGGGGTTGGCGAGCCGTTCGGGGATGACATCGACCCGGAAGTCGGCGCGGTTCGAGGCGAGGGGGGCGCCATCGCGATCAAGGATCCACCCGCGCCGCGGCGGGACGAGCGTCAGATTGACCCGGTTACTCTCGGATTCGAGCCGGTATTTCTCGTTCTCGGCAATCGCCAGATAGCCCAGGCGCGCGGCCAGCAGCACGCCGATCCCGCCTTGCACGGTGCCGATAATCACCGAGCGCCGCTCGAACGAGGTACGCAGAATCGAAGCGTTGATGATTTTGGCAGGGCGCTGCGACCCCTTGCCGCGCAAGAACGGCAACTTCACCCGATCCTCCGCGCCCGGGCGAGCCGGAATTGATCAAGAATGGCCACCATGCGCGCCAGTATCGGGTAGAGCAGCACCAACAGCAAGGCCTGCGGCATGGCAACCACCAGCAGTTCGGGCGTGACCTTCGCGCCCGACACCAGCAGCGATGCCAGCCACACCAGCAATGCGGCCAGCCCGGCGGTGAACCAGTCCTGCCAGAACCCGCGCCAAGGGAAGCGCGCCTCGATCAACTCGATCCCGATCAGCGCCAGCGACCATAGCAAAACGGCGCTGCCGAAAGGCTGGCCGCTGAACAGATCGTCGAACGCGCCAAGCGGGGCTCCGGCCCATAGCGGCAGCAGTCCCGGGCGCGCCATCCGCCACGCCAGCAGCATCAGCAGGCCGAGCGGCGGCACCAGCGGCATCACATCGGCCAGCAGCAGCACCGGGAGCAGCGATCCGAGCATGATCGAAAGCCACGGCACGCTGCTGGCGCGCAGCGGGGACTGGGTTCGGTTGATGCGGCTGCCATAGGGATCGGAGCGGGCATTGTGATTAAGCCGCTCCATTATTCACGGCCCTCTGGCGCGAAGGTCTCGGTGGCAGGCGGGGTTTGCGCAGCGCGCGGGCCTTCCGGTGCCAGTCCCGGTTCGAGCGGTGCGCGCGGTTCGGCCAGGGCAGCGACTGCTTCGGGTTGGTACACCGCCTCGACCGCGACAAAGCCGGTCGCCGAAGGCTCGGCCACCAGCCGGGCGATGCCGCCGTCAGGCGTGATTTTGCTGATGATCGCCACGGCGACACCGGGGCGGTAATAGCCGCCTGCGCCGCTGGTCACCATCAGATCACCCACCTTGAGCGGATTGATGCCGAGATTGACCAATCGCACCCGCAGCATCCCGTCACCGCGCCCCTCGGCAAAGGCGACCACATCGCCCGTGGCGCGGCGCACCGGCAGCACGCTTTCGCTATCGGTCAACAGCAGCACGCGCGCCGAATTGCGCCCGGTTTCGAGCACCCGGCCAATCACGCCGCGTTCCGAGAGCACCGGCATCCCGGCCGCCACGCCGTCAGAGCGACCCGCGCCGAGGTATGCAAAGCGCCGGCCGCTGGTTGCTGTGGAACCCACCAGCCGCGCCACCGCAACCGGCTTTACGGCCTTGTCGCTGAGGCCGAGCAGCGCCTTGAGGCGGCGGTTTTCGGCCTTGATGGCTTCGGCTTCAGCGAGGCGGATGCGCGCAAGCTCCATTTCCTCGCGCAGCGCAGCATTCTGGCTGCCCGCGCGGAAATAGCCCGCAATCCCGCCGAAAAGGCTCTGCTGCCCGCTACGCGCCGCGGCTGTTGCTTCTCCTGCAGGAGCGACAACATCGCTCGCCACCCCGCGCAGGGGTGCAAAGGCCGCCGGCTGCCACAAGGACAGCATCAGCAACCCGAGGCCCGCCAGCGCCCCGGCTCCGGCGAGCAGGTAGGCGGCGAACACCGAGAATTGCGCCTTCTTCGAGAAGCCGGACCGTCGCGATGAAGGCGGCGCCATGGCGGAAAGTCCCTTCTGCCAGATCCCCGGCTGAGGCCGATGCGGCTTAAGCCGTCATCAGCACGCCGCGATAGATCGGGTCTTCCATCGCCCGGCCGGTGCCGATGGCGACGCAGGTGAGCGGATCCTCGGCAACGGAAACCGGCAGGCCGGTCTCTTCGCGCAGGTGTTCGTCCAGACGGCGGATCAGCGCGCCGCCGCCGGTCAGCACGATGCCCTGATCGACGATGTCGGCGGCGAGTTCCGGCGCGGTGTTTTCCAGCGCGATGCGCACGCCTTCGACGATCGCGCCGATCGGTTCTGACAGCGCTTCGGCGACATGGGCCTGGTTGATCGTGATTTCCTTGGGCACGCCGTTGACGAGATCGCGGCCCTTCAGGGTGATCATTTCGCCGATCCCGTCATCGGGGATCATGGCGATGCCGTAGTCCTTCTTGATCCGTTCCGCCGTGGCATCGCCGATCAGCAGGTTGTGGTGGCGGCGCACATAGCTGACGATGGCTTCGTCCATCTTGTCGCCGCCGGTGCGCACCGAGGTGGTGTAGGCAAGGCCGCGCAAGGACAGCACGGCGACTTCGGTGGTGCCGCCGCCGATATCGACCACCATCGAGCCGACCGGCTCGGTCACAGGCATATCGGCACCGATCGCAGCAGCCATCGGTTCAAGGATGAGGTGGACCTGCGAAGCGCCAGCATTGGAGGCGGCATCGCGGATCGCGCGCTTTTCTACCGAGGTCGAGCCCGAGGGCACGCAGATCACGATTTCAGGGTAGCGGAACAGGTTGCGCTTGCCATTCACCTTGCGGATGAAGTGCTTGATCATCTCTTCGGCGATTTCGATGTCGGCGATCACGCCGTCACGCAGCGGGCGGATCGCCTCGATGCTGTCCGGGGTCTTGCCCATCATCATCTTGGCATCATCGCCCACGGCCTTGACCCGCTTGATCCCGTTGATCGTCTCGATCACGACCACCGACGGCTCGTTCAGCACGATCCCCTGATCCTGCACATAGACGAGGGTGTTGGCGGTCCCGAGGTCGATCGCCAAGTTCTGAGAGCCAAACTTGAAGAGATTGGACAGGAAGCTCATGGGTTTTGGTGTTCCAGTGGTGGAGGGGCGGATCTGCGAACCGGATATGGGGGCGGCCGCAGGGGAATTCGACCCGGGTATGACATTAAGCCATGCGCCTAGCGAATCCGCAGGCAAAACGCCAAAATAATTCTGGGTGGGACTGGTGATTTCTGGGGGCTTCCCCTCGAATTTGCGACCGCTGACAGCTAGCGTGCGACAAATGCCCGAAATCCGCCGCCTCCCTTCCGCCTTGGTGAACCGCATTGCCGCGGGCGAAGTGGTCGAACGCCCGGCTGCGGCCCTCAAAGAGCTGGTCGAGAACGCGATTGATGCAGGGGCCAAGCGAATCGGTGTGGTGCTGGCCGAAGGCGGATTGCAGCGGATCGAAGTGGTCGATGATGGCTGCGGCATGGGGCCCGATGGCATGGCCCTGGCGCTGGAACGCCACGCCACCTCCAAACTGCCCGATTCGCTGATCGGCCCCGAAGGCGCGATTGAACTGGTGACGACGCTGGGCTTTCGCGGCGAGGCCTTGCCGAGCATCGCCAGCGTTGCGCGGCTCACCATCGAAAGCCGCCCCAACCAAAGCGAAGGGCCAGGTGCGAACGAGGGTTGGCGCCGGGTCGTCGATCACGGCGCGCTGCTGGCGGACGAGCCCGCTGCATTGCCGCCGGGCACACGCGTGCGGGTCGAGGAGCTGTTCGCCAAGGTGCCCGCCCGCCGCAAGTTCCTGCGCACCGCCCGCAGTGAATATGCCGCCTGCCTCGATGTGGTGCGCCGCTTGGCGATGGCGCGGCCCGATGTGGGCTTCACACTGGAAACGGTGAGCGAGGGGAGCAAGCGCACGGTCCTCTCGCTGCAAGCCGGCGAGGAGCTGGCGACCCGCGTCGCGCGGATCATCGCGCATGAATTGAAGGACAATTCGGTCGCCATCGAACTTATGCGTGACACGCCGCACGGGGTAATGCGATTGACCGGCGTGGCGGGCCTGCCGACGTGGAACCGCGGGGTGGCCGATCACCAGTATCTGTTCGTCAACGGCCGTCCTGTGAAGGACCGGCTGCTGGTCGGCGCAGTGCGCGGGGCCTATGCCGATATGCTGGCGCGCGATCGCCACGCGGTGCTCGCGCTTTTCCTCGACCTCCCGCCGCAGGATGTCGATGTGAACGTCCACCCGGCCAAGACCGAGGTGCGGTTCCGCGACAGCGCAGGCGTGCGCGGGTTTATTGTCTCGGGGCTGCGGCAGGCGCTGGCGACAGGGGATCGCCGGAGCGCGCAAGGGCCGGACCGCGCCGCGATGCAGAGGTGGGTGAGCGAGCCGCTTTCTTCTCCCTTCCCCGTGGGGGAAGGGTCGGGGATGGGGGGGCTGCCCTATCCCGCATGGCCCGGAACACCCCACCCCAACCCCTCCCCTTCAGGGGATGGGCTCTTGTTGCGTGAGATGGCGCAGACCTTCGCCATGCCTCAAGGCCGTGCCGAGGAAGCTGCACCCGTCTCGGCCGAAGCCCAGCAATACCCCCTCGGCATCGCGCGCGGACAAGTCGCCAACACCTATATCGTCGCCGAATCCGCCGATGGGCTGGTGCTGGTCGATCAGCACGCCGCGCACGAACGCCTGGTGCTCGAACGCCTTCGCGCCGCCGGAGCTGATGAGGCGAACCGCCGCAGCCAAGCGCTGCTGGTGCCCGATGTGGTCGAGCTGGACGAAGTCGATTGCGACCGCTTGGAGGACGCCGCCGAGGGGCTCGCGCGCTATGGCCTCGTGATCGAACGCTTCGGGCCAAGCGCCATGCTGGTCCGCGCACTCCCCGCCGCGCTGCCCAAGGCGGATAGTTCTAAGCTGCTGCGCGACCTCGCCGACGACATCGCCAAGCATGGGCGGCAGGAGGACAGCGGCGCGCTACTGCTGGCCGAACGGCTCGAACTGGTGCTGGCGACGATGGCCTGCCACGGATCGGTGCGGGCAGGGCGGGTGCTCAGCGTGGCGGAGATGAACGCACTGCTGCGCGAGATGGAGGCGACCCCGCGCTCAGGCCAGTGCAATCACGGACGGCCGACGTGGGTGAAGCTGTCGATGGAGGATGTCGAGAAGCTGTTTGGGCGGCATTGAGGTACACACGCTACACCTTTTCGTCGCCCCGGGCTTGACCCGGGGTTAGGCTTTCTTGTTTCCAGAGGCGAATTGGCGAACCACTGGTTGAAGCGCTGGGAATGAGATACCTTCCTAGGATGCTTTGGAAAATTCTATCCGCCACTGCTGTTGCATCGTGTTTAGGCCTCGCCGCTTCAGCGGGCGCCCCACAGCCACGCGACGAGGTCTTTTACTGTGGCGGAGAGACGACGCGGGGCGAAGTTGAACGATATTTCGCCCGGCTCAAGGTTGCGCTTAGAGCCACAGGTCCCAAAAGCCGCTTCAATGAATTCGTCGCACCCAAGTTTCTCGTCACGAGCGAACGCGGGCGAACCTTCTATTTTGATCTCGAGGATTTCAACTCGATCACCCCCAGCCGCATCCCTCTGAAAGACTGGCAGGAGATAAGCGCGAGGGGACCAGATCAGGTAGAGGGCATTGGTTGGCGCGGGTGCATGATGAACCATGGCAAGGTTTGGTTCGAGTCCAACGAAACGAGAAGACTTGAGTTGAAAGGCCTCAACCGGAGCTTGGCTTGGGAACCGGTCCGACACTGATCAACTTGGCGTTGGACGGCTAATCAAATAAGCCTAGCCCCGGATCAAGTCCGGGGCGACGCACGAGGGTGAGGGCTAATGAGTGGGGGCGTCCTACCGCAGCCAGCCCGCATCCTTCGCACCCACCTCACCGCGACCGGCTTTCCTACACCCCGCCATCGGGGTTACGGCAGGGCAATGGCCTTCCACCCCGTCTCACGATCCGCACGCAAGGTCACCGGCACCCATTTCGAGGCCGGGTTTTCTGCTTCTGGACAGTGTCTCATGTGTCTCCAACACGCAGGCCGTGCCGCGTGACGGGTCAGCTTTCACACGTTGAACTTGAACAGCAGAATGTCGCCGTCCTGCACGACGTATTCCTTGCCTTCCTGCCGCAGCTTGCCCGCTTCCTTGGCGCCCGCTTCGCCGCCCAGCGTGACGTAGTCGTCATAGGCAATCGTCTCGGCGCGGATGAAGCCGCGTTCGAAGTCGGTGTGGATCTCGCCGGCGGCCTGCGGGGCCTTGGCGCCTTCGGGGAAGGTCCAGGCGCGTGCTTCCTTGGGGCCGACGGTGAAGAAGGTCTTGAGGCCGAGCAGCTTGTATCCGGCGCGGATCACGCGGGCGAGGCCACTTTCGGTGAGGCCGAGCGCTTCGAGGAATTCGCCGCGGTCTTCCACCGGCATGGTCACCAGATCGGCCTCGATGGCGGCGGAGACGACCACCGCCTCTGCGCCCTCAGCCGCCGCCTTGGCGAAGACCTTGGCGGACAGCGCGTTGCCCTCCGCCGCGTCTTCCTCGGCGACGTTGCAGACGTAGAGCACCGGCTTGGCGGTGAGCAGCTGCGCCTGCTTGAACAGGCGGGCCTCTTCCTCGTCGCCCGGCACGGTGAGGCGCGCGGGCTTGCCTTCGCGCAGCAGTTCGAGCGCCTGGCCGAGCACGCTCGCCATCGCCTTGGCTTCCTTGTCGCCTGCCGCGCCGCGCTTGGCCGCAGCCGGGACACGCTTCTCCAAGCTTTCGAGGTCGGACAGCATCAGCTCGGTCTCGACCACTTCGGCGTCGGCGATAGGATCGACCTTGTTGGCGACGTGCTGGATGTCGCCATCCTCGAAGCAGCGCAGCACATGGACGATCGCGTCGACCTCGCGGATATTGCCGAGGAACTGGTTGCCGAGGCCTTCGCCCTTGCTCGCGCCCTTCACGAGGCCCGCGATGTCGACGAAGCCGAGCTGGGTTTCGATGATCTTGGCGCTGCCGCCGATCTTCGCGATCGTTTGCAGCCGGTCATCCGGTACCGCGACCTGGCCGACATTGGGCTCGATCGTGCAGAACGGATAATTGGCCGCTTGGGCGGCCTGCGTCTCGGTGAGCGCATTGAACAAGGTCGACTTGCCGACATTGGGCAGGCCGACAATCCCGCAACGGAAACCCATGGTATGTTCTCTTGATTAGCTGGAAAGCGACGCCCTTAGCGAGCGCGCCCGCACATGGCTAGAGCGTCAGCTATCATGCACCGCGCGGATCAGCGGGCCGACCGCGGGCGAATTGCCGAGCCATTCGCTCTGCACCTGCGCGGTCACCGTGTTGATCGGTGCCTGCGGAATAGCCCCGCCGCTCACTGGCAGGCGCAGCGGGCGAGTGCCGGGTGCTTGCGCGATCAGCGCGGCAATCGCCCGCGCCACGTCCATCGGATCATTGGCGCGGCCCGATCCGTCCTCGCGTCCCATGCGCTCGACCTGCTGCGGGTAGCCATCGCTGTGCGAGGTGAGCGACCGAGCCTTCAAATCGGCCGAGTAGGCGTTGCGGTTCACCCACACCTTGGTGGGATAGCCGCCCGGCTCGATGATGGAGACGTCGATCTGGTGCGGCACCAGTTCATAGGCGAGCTGTTCGCTCATCGCCTCCAGTGCGAACTTGGTGGCCGAATAATGCCCCGAATAGGGCGTGATAACACGCCCGAGCTGACTCGAAATCTGGATGATCAAACCCTTGCGCCGGGCGCGCATCCCCGGCAGCACCGCGCGTGCCATGCGGTGCGGGCCGAACACATTGGTGTCGAAAATCTGGCGGGTGGCGGTCATGTCCTGCACCTCGACCGGCGAGGTGATGCCGATCCCGGCATTATTGACCAGCACGTCGATGGCGCCGTTATTGATCGCCTCGGCCGCTTTGACCCCGGCATTGACCTGCGCAAGCTCGGTCACATCGATGCCGATCACGTGGAGATCGAGGTCTTCCGCCTTGGCCAGCGCGGTCAGTTCATCAGCCTCGGGACGCGGCAGGTTGCGCATCGTCGCGAATACCCGTGCGCCCTGCCGCGCCAGCAGTTCTGCCGTCAGCCGCCCGAAGCCCGAGGAGCAGCCGGTAATGAGCACCGCCTTGCCCTTGAAGCTGACCATGGGCTGATAGACCGGCTCGGAAGCGCTGGCCTTGGCAACGGCGGCTAGCGCCCCGGTGGCGGCGGCTCCGGCAAGCAGCGTGCGGCGATTGATGCGGGACATGGGCAGGCTCCTCGGATGGCGTTACCCGAGGTTATTGGCTTTGCGCCATTGTGCAAGGGCAGCGGGGCTAGTGAGGCGGATCAGGGTGCCGTTCCAACCCGCCAGCTTGGCTTCCGTGCGCGGGCCGGGGCCGGTGTTCCACATCATCACATACCAGAAGAAGGCGAGGTCGAAGCGTTCGGGGCAGCCTTCGGGCATGTCGGGGCGCGAGCGGCCGCGGTGGGTGATGATCCGGCGGATCAGGCGCGACAGGCACAGGCGGATCGGGAAATCGAGATAGATCACCGTGTCCGCCCGTTCGAGCCGCGGGGCAAGCGTGCTGCCGTAATTGCCCTCGATAAGCCACTCGTCCCGCGCCACCACTTCGGCGAGGCGGGCGTTGAGTTCGGCCTTCTCCGTCTCGACCCAGCCAGCCTGCCAGCCGAGCTGGTCCATGTGGACGAGCGGCAGTCCCATGCGCGGAGCCAGCTCGCGGGCGAGGGTGCTCTTGCCCGATCCGCACGGGCCGATGATGAGGACGCGGTTCATTGCCCGACCATCAAACCGGGCCGCCCGTGCCGAGCCAGCGTCCCCAGACTTCGGCGCCTTGCGGCTCCCATCCAAGGTGCGGATAGAGGGTCGCTGCGGGATTGCCGGTGCGCACCATCAGCTCGGCCTTGGGGCAGCCGAGGTCTTCCAGAAAGGTGCAGGCCGCCTCCACAAGTTTACGCGCAAGACCTTCGCCGCGCCGCGCCGGATCGACCGCAAGATAGTAGAGCCAACCGCGATGGCCGTCATAGCCGGTCATCACCGATCCGATCACCGCGGCGCCGCTCTCTGCGAGTAGCACCGTCGATCCTGCATAACCGAGCGCGCGCTCCAGGTCTGCGGAGGGATCGTTCCACGGCCGTGTCAGCTCGCAGGCATGCCATAAGGCGGCGAGGGCTGGCGCATCGGCAATGGTCGCAGGGCGCAGAGTGGCCGTCACGGCTGCATCCTGAGCGCGACGTCATTCATGAAGCGCACGTCATCACCCGCGGCCAGCCATTCCGCCTCCGCGCCTACCGCGCCGAGCATGGCGGCCAGATCATCCTCTTCGGCTTTGGCAAAGTTGCCGAGAACGTGGCCCGTCACGCGGTCCTTGTGTCCGGGATGGCCGATGCCGAGGCGGATGCGGCGGAAATCCGCGCCCAGATGCTGGTCGATCGAGCGCAGGCCATTATGCCCCGCCGTGCCGCCGCCCTGCTTCACCTTGACCTTGAAGGGGGCCAGATCGAGCTCGTCGTGGAACACGGTGAGTGCGTCGGTGCCGAGCTTGTAGAACCGCAGCGCCTCGCCCACCGCGCGGCCGCTTTCGTTCATGAAGGTGGCAGGCTTCAGCAGCAGCACCTTATGCGTGCCGATCCGCCCTTCCTGCGCCCATCCCTGAAACTTCTTCTGCACCGGGCCAAAGCCATGCATTTCGGCGATCACGTCCATCGCCATGAAGCCGACATTGTGCCGGTGGAACGCATAGCGCGGTCCGGGATTTCCGAGGCCGACCCAGATTTGCATGGCGTGTCCTTAGCGCAAGGAGAGGGTAAAACGAAACGCCGGACTTCTCGCGAAGCCCGGCGTCCGTAAGTCGCAATTGGCGAAGGGCTGATTATTCAGCCTCGGCTGCTTCGCCTTCGCTGCTCTTCAGGCCAGACGGCGCAATGAGCGTAGCAATGGTGAAATCGCGATCGGTGATCACGCTGGTGACGCCCTTGGGCAGAGTCACTTCGCTGATGTGGATCGCATCGCCGATTTCCTTGCCGGTAACATCGACCTGAATCTCGTCAGGGATGTTGGCGTTCGGGCACGACAATTCGAGTTCGTGACGCACGATGTTGAGCACGCCGCCCTTCTTGAGACCGGGCGAGGCGTCTTCGTTGACGAACACCACCGGCACCTGCACTTCGACCATGCTGTCACCGGTAAGGCGCAGGAAGTCGACGTGGATCGGACGGTCGGTCACCGGATTGAAGGCCACATCCTTGGGCAGGGTGCGGATGATCTTCCCACCGATCTCGATGTTGACGATCGAGTTCATGAAGTGGCCCGTCATCAGCTGACGGAACAGTTCCTTCTGCTCGACGTGGATCATAGTGGGTTCTTCCTTGCCGCCATAAATGACAGCAGGTGTCCGACCATCGCGGCGAAGTGCTCGGGAGGCTCCCTTGCCAGCCCGTTCGCGCGCTTCAGCCGGCAGGTTCAGAGCGTCGCTCATAATCGTGCCTTTCGAATGCGTGTTGATATAAGTGTCAGCGGCGCACCGCCTCCAGGGATGACCGGAGCGCCGAAGCGCGGGCCCTTAGAGAGAGAAGGCCCACTTGGCAATCACTTTGCGGGGATTTGCAGGTTCGGGTGCGCGGGCGCGGAGCCTCAGCGAATGCGGGTGACGCGGTAGCCGCGCGCGCGCAAGCTTGCAGCCAGCCCTTCCGACCCGACGAGGTGCGCGGTGCCGACTGCGATCAGCGGGCGCGGCGCATCGTCGAGCATGGCCGCGATCATCGCGTCCCAGCGGCGGTTGCGCGCCACCAGCAAGGCCTCGCGCAGTTGGGGATCGGCCATGAACCCCGTCCTGCCTGCTGCCACCAGCTTGGCCTCGTCGCCTGCAAGCCAAGCCTGCCGCAATTCCGCAGCGCGCGCCTTGGCCGCGCCCGCCTCGCTGACGACTGCGGCCAGCAGACCGCGCTGGTCGGCTTCGGCGAGGGTATCGAAGATCGCCAATTGCGCGCCCGCGCCTTCGAGTTCGCGCACCTTTGCGGCGGGAAATTCGCGGATCAGCGCGCGGTCGACGCCATTGGCGGGATCGCCCTCGGCATCGATCTGGGCGAGCATCAGCGCTGCGGCCCAGCTTTCGGTAGCGGTGAAATCGGCCGCCTCCATGCCGCCGCGATCAAGCAGTTCGCCCAGCGGTGCGCGCAAGTTTTCGGGCAGACGGCGGTCTAGCGAGGGCAGGCCTGGGGTGGTGCTGAGCGCGGCAAAGGTGTTTGCCATGGCTGCGCGATCATCAAGCGCGGCGATTTCGACCACGAGCAGATCAGCGCGTTCGATTATGCGGGTGATGGCGGCGGTCCGCCACTGGGTGCCGGGGGGGAGGGCATGGATGGTGCCGAGCATCCAGCCCTCCACCGCGCCATCGGCGCTGGCGATTTCGAAGAGCAGCGGGTCAGGCGGCGGCCCGGCTGCCTTCTCGCCGGGGGCATCGCTGCATCCGGCAAGTGCAAGTGCGAGTACGGGGGCCAGCAGCGCAGCGGCAATGCGGCGCATTGTGCGTTGCGGGCCGGCCCCCATGGTTTCGATCATTGCGGCGGAGCCCTGGCTTACTTGACCCGGGCCACAGTGATGCCCTTTTCGGCAAGGTAATCATGCACGCTCTTGGCACCGGCAAGGTGGCCTGCACCGACCGCGATGAACACCGTGCCGGGGGTGTCGAGGCGGGTGTCGATCCATTCCGCCCAACTGGCGTTGCGGCTGTAGAGCAGGGCATCTGCCACTGCCGGATCGGTCATGCCTTCGTTCATGATGTTCGCGAGTTCCACAGCATCGCCCTCGGCCCATTCGGCGACCATGCGATCAAGCATCGGCTTGATCTCGTCCATCCCTTCGACCGCTTCCATCATAAAGCTGACCTGCGCCTCGGTGGTCATGCCGTTGAAGATGCCGAGCTGGAATTCGGCGGTTTCAAGCGCGCCTTGCGGCTTGGTGCCGGCCTTGGCGAGCAGGATCTTCTCCACGCCGCTGCTCGGATCATAGCCCTGCTGCATCAACGGCAGGAGCGACAGAGTGAGACCGGCGAGCCACGGTTTGATCGGATCGAAGGCTGCCGGCGGCGCGCCCAGCTTGGCGAGACCGGCTTCGTAGGCCGCAGTCTGCTCCGGGGTCAGCAGCGAGCGCAGTGTGGTGCCCGAGGGCAGCATCCCGAGGCTCATGCTAAGCTGCTGGAGCTCGGCCTCAGACGCCTTGTCCATCTTGATCTCGGTGACGATCATGTCCGAGCCTTCGAGCGCATTGGCGATGGTCGCATCATACCATTCGATCTCCTTGGGCAGCACATGAACCGTGCCGAACAGGTAGATCGTGGTGTCCTCGTCGGCGACCTTCCACAGGGCCGGGCCGGTGCCGGTCGCAGCGGGGGCAGCCGCAGTTTCGGTCGCGGCGTGGTGATCGGCCAGCGCAGGAGTGGCAGCAAACAGCGCCAGCGGCGCAGCGGTGAGAGCGAGAAGCGAGGCAAGTTTCATGGTGGTTCCTTTCGTAGGGGGTATGAGAAAACAGCAGGCTAGTTAAGACAAATTGCAATCGTGCGGCCGCGATCAGGCACGCCACCAGGCGTAGAGATAGGCGACCATCATCCCGACAAATCCGAGCAACCACACACCGAAGGGGTGCGGTGCGGCGCCGAGCCCGCCGGCGTGAAGCACGGCCCACATCGGGAACCCTGCCAGCACCGCGGTACAGCCACCGGCAAAGCCGATGAGGTTATGCTCGCGTTTCATCTCGTCGATCGTGCGGAAGCCCCAGAGCGGCAAAACCGCAAAGCCGATCAGCACCAGACCTGCGAGCAGGATCGCCACCGCCGGATCGAGCGCGAGTTTGTCCCATTCGTTGCTGAACAGGCTGCCGTCGCCTTGATCGAAGACGCCGGTGAGAAGGCCAATGATGCCGCCGATCATGACGGCTACGCCGAAATAAAGCATCTGGCGGCGCTGGCGCTGGCGGGTGCGTGCCTCGCCGGGTCCCTTGGTGGGGATTTCGTCGGGCGTCAGGCGCCGCCACAGCCGCAATGCTGCATAGGCGACGGCGCCAATCGCCAGCGCGAGGGCACTGAGAATGGCGAAATCGCGCAAGGCCACATCACCCTTCTCGATCATCACGCTGACGTAGCCGACCATGACGCCCGCAAGGAAAAGCACCAGGATGCCCGCGCCAAATGCAAGGACAATGCGCCCGAGCAGCGGGAGACCTTCCGACGCGTCGATGTCACTGCGCGGGGGATCAATGTTCGTCATGGAAAATCTCCTCGATCGCCATGTCGAACAGGCGGGCAATCCGGAAGGCCAGGGGGAGGGACGGGTCGTGTTTGCCGGTCTCGATGGCGTTGACCGCCTGACGCGACACATCGAGCCGGCCAGCCAGTTCCGCCTGACTCCAGTCGCGTTCGGCGCGCAGGACTTTGAGGCGGTTCTTCACGCTGTCACAGGCCCAGCGCGGTCGTAGCCTTGGCGATGATGCTGCCGACGGCATAGCCGCTCATGGCGAGCAGGACGAAGGCGTGCCAGCGCTTGAGACTGATCGTTTCAGTGAGCGAATTCATATGATGTCTCCATCAGGTCTGCCTGACCATATGTCAGGTATGCATGACTATATGTCGTGATTCGCTGACCATGTCAAGCAGACCTTACTTTATGTCGCCATAACGTGTCCTCGGTAGCTTGCAGCCACGCTCTGCTGCGCTGCGGCATTGACGCTGTGGGGGTGTTCGGCCATGGCGAGCCGCCATGAATATCGTCCCGACTTTCACACCCGCGCCGCGCGATCCGGCGCGCTCGTTTCAGGACATGATCCTGACGCTTCACGACTTCTGGAGCGCCGAGGCCGGCTGCGTGATCCTCCAGCCCTATGACATGCGGATGGGGGCGGGCACGTTCCACACGGCGACCACCCTGCGCGCGCTCGGGCCGGAGCCGTGGAACGCCGCCTTCGTGCAGCCCTGCCGCCGCCCGACCGACGGACGTTATGGCGAGAACCCCAACCGGTTGCAGCACTATTACCAGTATCAGGTGATCCTGAAGCCTTCGCCATCCGACATCCAGGAGCTCTACCTCAAGAGCCTCGCCGCGATCGGCATTGACCCGCTCGCCCACGACATCCGCTTCGTCGAGGACGACTGGGAATCGCCCACGCTGGGCGCATGGGGGCTGGGCTGGGAGGTCTGGTGCGACGGGATGGAAGTCACCCAGTTCACCTATTTCCAGCAGATGGGCGGCTTTGATTGCAAGCCGGTCGCGGGCGAGTTGACCTACGGGCTAGAGCGCCTCGCGATGTATATCCAGGGCGTCGACAACGTCTATGATCTCGCGTTTAATACTGCGGGTGTGACCTATGGCGAGGTGTTCCTTGAGAACGAGCGCCAGATGTCGAAGTGGAACTTCGAGGTCGCGGATACCGACGCGCTGTTCGATCTCTTCGCCAAGGCCGAGGCCGAGTGCCGCAATGCGCTGTCCGCAGGCGTGCCGATTGCCGCCTACGAACAGGCGGTCGAAGCGAGCCATGTGTTCAACCTGCTTCAGGCGCGCGGCGTGATCTCGGTGCAGGAACGCGCCAGCTACATGGGCCGGGTGCGCGACCTCGCGCGCTCGTCCTGCGAGGCTTACGCCGCCAAGATGACGCCGGAATGGGAAGCGAAATATCCCGGGTGGAGTCTCGTCTGATGGCCGACTTCCTGCTCGAACTGCGCTGCGAGGAAATTCCTGCCCGGATGCAGCCCAAAGCCAAGGAAGACCTCGCGCGGCTGTTTGCCGATGCGCTGGACAAGGCCGGGTTGGCGGCGGGCTCGATCGAGACCTTCGCCACCCCGCGCCGCCTGGCCCTGATCGTCAAGGACCTGCCGCTCGCCACCGAGGCTGTAGCCGAGGAGACCAAGGGGCCGAAGGTCGGCGCGCCGCCGCAAGCGCTTGAGGGGTTCCTGCGCAAGGTCGGCCTCACTGCTGATCAGCTGACCGAGCGCGACGGCGTCTATTTCGCTGTGGTCGAGAAGCCCGGGCGCGATACTGCCGAGGTGCTGGCCGAAACCATCCCTGCGATCATCCGCGCCTTTCCCTGGCCCAAATCGATGCGCTGGGGCGCGGCGTCGCTCAGCACGGAATCGCTGCGCTGGGTGCGTCCGCTCTCGGGCATCATCGCCCTGCTGAACGGTGCAGTCGTCCCTTGCGAGATTGACGGGATTGCCAGCGGGCGCACGACGATGGGACACCGCTTCCATCATTCCGGCCCAGTCGAGATTGACGATGCCGGAGCCTATATCGAAACCCTGCGCGCGGCCCATGTGATCGTCCACTTCTCCGAACGCTGCAAACTGATCCGCGACGGCGCTGCCAAGGCTGCGGCTGACGTGGGCCTGACGCTGGTCCCTGACGAGGGGCTGGTAATCGAGAACGCCGGCCTCACCGAATGGCCCGTGCCGCTGCTCGGCCGCTTCGACGAGACCTTCCTCGACGTGCCGCCCGAAGTCATCCAGCTCACTGCGCGCGTGAACCAGAAGTATTTCGTGTGCAAATCCTCTCCTTCAGGAGAGGGGGACCGCGACCCGCAGGGTCGGGGTGGAGAGGCGGACGCCGCTCGCCCCTCCACCATCCTGACGGATGGTCCCCCTCCCCGTGCCGGGGAGGATCGGCTGGCCAACGCCTTCATCTGCACCGCCAATATCGACGCGATTGACCCCGCCGTGGTGGTCGATGGCAACCGCAAGGTGCTCGCCGCGCGGTTGTCCGATGCGCGGTTCTTCTGGGAGCAGGATCAGAAGACCCCGCTGGCCGAGCACGCCAAGAAACTGGAGCGGATCACCTTCCACGAGAAGCTGGGCACGGTCGCCGACAAGGTCCAACGCGTGGCGAAGCTGGCGCGCTGGTTGTACGAGGAAGGGATCGTCGCGGGCGATCCCGCGCTGGCCGAACAGGCCGCGTGCCTGTGCAAGGCCGACCTCGTCACCGAGATGGTCGGCGAGTTCCCCGAATTGCAGGGGCTTATGGGGGGATATTACGCCGCGAAGGAAGGCCTGCCGGTCGAAGTTTCGGACGCGATCCGCGATCACTACAAGCCGGTCGGGCAGGGCGATGATGTGCCGACGGCTCCGGTCACAGTGGCGGTGTCGCTGGCGGATAAGCTGGATACGTTGGTAGGGTTTTTCATCATTAGCGAACAGCCGACCGGCTCCCGCGATCCCTTCGCCCTCCGGCGTGCGGCGCTCGGCTTAATCCAAATCCTAAACGAGTGCGGATTGCGAGTTGGATTGCTCAGAGCGATTTTTGAGGCTTATTGGGGATTGCGCGCAGACATCGTGAATCAACTGCACAAGCAGACTTTTGTCGATTTTCTCTCGGGAAGCAAAGGGCTTCCGCACGGCCCCCGAGTAGAAATGATGAATCACATTCTCCAATCTCGCGATCGACAGTTGGCTGGCGGGAACGAGGAGGAGATGAAGGGCGTATTCCCGCGCGTTTATGCTCTTATGACCTTCATGACTGACCGCCTCAAGGTCCAGCAGCGCGAAGCGGGCGTCCGCCACGATCTGATCGACGCGGTGTTCGCTCTCGGCGGGGAGGATGATCTCGTCCGCCTGCTCGCTCGCGTCCACGCGCTTCAGGCCTTCGTCACCACCGAGGACGGCACCAACCTCCTCGCAGGCTACAAGCGCGCGGCGAACATCCTCAAGAAGGAAGGCTTCGAAGCCGCGGCGACTGAAGCGGCCCTTTCCTACACCCCCGAACCGGCCGAAAAGGCGCTGATCGACGCGCTCGCTGTCGCTGCTCCGCAAGCTGCTGCCGCGGTGGAGGGCGAGCGGTTCGCCGATGCGATGGCGGCGCTCGCCACCTTGCGCGCCCCCATCGACAGGTTCTTTGAAGAGGTGACCGTTAACGCCGAAGAAGCGGATAAGCGCAGCAGCCGCCTTGCGCTGCTCGGCCGGTTTCGCGATGCGGTGCACCGGGTCGCGGATTTCAGCCGGATCGAGGGATGATTTTTCGCGCCGACCCCATGTCCTGTCCGCTTTATAAAGGCATGATAATTCAGGGGGATGGCGCTAGTTTCAAGGCGGACAGGGTGTCCGCTTTGTCCGCTTAAACACACTTCTCGGGAACTGCCATGACATTGAAGACGGTCTATGTTTTCGGAGGCAAAGCCGACCACTCCGATCCGCGCCAGAAGGATAAGACCGTCGCCGGGGGCAAGGGCGCGAACCTTGCCGAAATGGCCAGCATTGGCCTACCTGTCCCACCGGGCTTCACCATCACCACCGAAGAATGTGTGCGTTATCTGCAGGATGGCGCGGATTTCTCGGATGGGCTGCGAGCCGCCGTCGCCGCCGCGCTGACCCATGTCGAGGCGACCGTGGGCAAGAGATTCGGCGATGCCGCTGATCCGCTGCTGGTCTCGGTCCGCTCAGGCGCGCGGGTGTCGATGCCAGGCATGATGGACACCGTTCTCAACCTCGGACTCAATGATGCTACGGTTCAGGGTCTCGCCGCCTCCTCAGGCGATGCGCGTTTCGCCTGGGACTCTTACCGCCGCTTCATCCAGATGTATTCCGACGTGGTGCTCGGGATCGATCACGGGTTGTTCGAGGAAGCGCTGGAGATCGCCAAGGAAGACAAGGGCTTCTACAACGATACCGAGATGGCGGCTGAAGACTGGCAGGCGCTGGTGGCCGAGTACAACACCATCGTTGCCGACGAGCTGGGTCGCCCGTTCCCGCAGGACGTCCACGAGCAGCTCTGGGGTGCGATCCGCGCGGTGTTCGATAGCTGGGACAGCGACCGCGCCAAGGTCTACCGCCGCTTGAACGACATTCCCGGCGACTGGGGCACCGCGGTGAATGTGCAGGCGATGGTGTTCGGCAACATGGGCGAAACCAGCGCCACGGGCGTTGCCTTCACCCGCGATCCGGCGACCGGCAACCGCGCTTATTACGGCGAATACCTTATCAATGCACAGGGCGAGGATGTGGTGGCTGGCATCCGCACGCCGCAATATCTCACCAAGGCGGCGCGTGAGACCGCCGGGGCGAAACCGCTCTCGATGGAAGAGGCGCTGCCCGATGCCTACGCCGAGTTGGCGCGCGTGTTCGACCTGCTGGAACTTCACTACAAGGACATGCAGGATATTGAATTCACGGTCGAACGGGGCAAGCTGTGGATGCTCCAGACCCGCTCGGGCAAGCGCACCGCCAAGGCCGCGCTCAAGATGGCGGTCGACATGGTCGGGGAAGGCCTGATCGACGAGCGCGAGGCAGTGCGGCGGGTCGATCCGATGGCGCTTGACCAGCTTCTCCACCCGACTCTCGATCCCAAGGCCGAGCGCAATGTGCTGACGACGGGGCTTCCTGCCTCGCCGGGCGCGGCGGCGGGCAAGATCGTGCTCGACGCCGATACCGCAGAGCAATGGGCCGGACGCGGCGAGAAGGTGATCTTGGTGCGGGTCGAAACCTCACCCGAGGACATCCACGGCATGCACGCAGCGCAAGGCATCCTGACCGCGCGCGGCGGGATGACGAGCCACGCGGCGGTGGTGGCGCGCGGGATGGGTCGGCCTTGCGTTTCGGGCGCCGGCGCAGTCTCGATTGACCGAGCGACGCGGACCCTTCGTATCGGCAGCACCGAGTTGAAGGAAGGCGACGCGATCACCCTCGACGGGGCAACCGGGCAGGTGATGCTTGGGATCGTCCCCACGGTCGAGCCGGAGTTGGCGGGCGATTTCGGCGTGCTGATGGTGTGGGCCGACAAGCTGCGCCGCATGAAGGTGCGCACCAACGCCGAAACCCCCGATGACTGCCGCATGGCGCGCCAGTTCGGGGCCGAAGGTATTGGCCTGTGCCGCACCGAACACATGTTCTTCGAAGCCTCGCGTATCAGCTTGGTTCGCCAAATGATTCTGGCAGACGATGAGGCTGGCCGCCGCCGCGCTCTTGAGCAGCTGTTGCCTGAACAGCGCGCCGATTTCACCGCGATCTTCGAGGTGATGGCAGGCTTGCCGTGCACGATCCGTCTGCTCGATCCGCCGCTCCACGAATTCCTGCCGCATGCCGACGAGGACTTTGCCGAGCTCGCCGATGCGACCGGGTTGGGGGTGGATCACCTCAAGCGCCGTGCGGGCGAGTTGCACGAATTCAACCCGATGCTGGGCCATCGCGGCTGCCGCCTGGGGATCACCTACCCCGAGATCTACGAGATGCAGGCCCGCGCGATCTTCGAAGCGGTGTGTGCGGTGAAGGTGTCTTCGGGCGAGGCGCCGCTGCCCGAAATCATGATCCCGCTGGTCGCCACCAAGCGCGAGCTCGCGATCCTGCGGGCGCTCGTCGACCGGGTGGCAGAGGCGGTGTTCGCCGAGGTGGGCACGCGAGTGGAATATCTCGTCGGCACCATGATCGAATTGCCGCGCGCCGCGCTGATGGCGGGCGAGATTGCCGAGGAAGGCGCGTTCTTCTCGTTCGGCACCAATGATCTGACACAAACCACGCTCGGCGTGTCGCGCGATGATGCGGCGCGATTCCTCTCGGTCTATGTCGACAAGGGCATTTTCCCGCGCGATCCCTTCGTCAGCCTCGATATCGAGGGCGTTGGCCAGTTGGTCGAACTGGCGGCTGAGCGGGGCCGGGCGACCCGGCCCGAAATCAAGCTCGGCATCTGCGGCGAACACGGCGGCGACCCGGCGAGCATTGCGTTCTGCGAGAAGGTCGGCCTCGATTACGTCAGCGCCTCGCCTTACCGCGTACCGATTGCGCGGCTTGCAGCAGCGCAGGCGGCTTTGAAGGCCTAGGTTCCGGCAAGCGATCGTCGTCCCGTAAGGGTGATGATCTCGAAGCTTTCGGCGGTCTTGCCATCAGGCTCGGCGCGCGCTGCAAAGGCGGTGCGGGCGCGGGCGAGGGCGGCTTTACCAAGCGGTGCAGCGGGCTTGGCCAGCGCATTGCCGAGGCCGCAATCGCGCAGGTCTGCCACCAGTCGATCAAGGGTGGAATAGCGCACAGTCAAGAGGTGCGTGTCGACCACCGGGTCCTTCCATCCGGCACGCTGGAGCAGCCCGGGCGCAGCGCGCGGATCGACCATTGGGTGAATGCGCGCAGCCGGGCGATCGGGCTCGGCCGCCATCATCGCGCCGCGCAAGGCCGGCAAGCTCTGCCCTCCGATAAAGTGGGTGATCACCAGCCCGCCGGGCGCCAAGGCATTGCGCAAGTGTATCAGCGCGCCGGGCAGATCATTGACGGCATCGAGCAGGCCGAGCGCCACAATCAGATCAAAGCCGTTGTCCGGGTAGGGCGCTTCAAGGTTGATATCCGCGGCGCCCTCCGCTGCTGTCCCGCCTTCCGACAGCCGCAAGACAAGTTCGCCCAAACCATCGCCCAGCACCAGCGCGCGGACAGGTTGGTGACGCAGGAAGGCTAGCCGCTCGAGCGTATCCTCGATCATGTCCTCGGCGAGGAAGCGCGCGGCATTGGGCTGCGTCTGCCGCTCCTGCGCACGCCTTAGCCGCATCGCGCGGCGGGCGGGGCTGAAGATGACTGGGATCGCAGGCGCATTCATGCGCGCAGCCCTGCCGCGCTTGCCTCCGCAGTGCAAGCCGTGCGACACCTGCTTGCGATGGCAGTGGTCGCACACTTGGGCCGAGGCATGAAGCCGCTGGTGGATCTCGTCTATCCACCGCGCTGCCCCTTGTGCGGCGCCGCGCTGGCCGATCAGGACGGCTTGTGCGTGGATTGTTGGAGCCTGCTCGACATTCCGGGCGAGGGCGGCGGTGAGGCTGCGGCAGTCTGGCTCGGTGGCGGGCGACCGGTGCCAGTGCACGCGGCGACCTTCTACAATGATGCCTCACGCCGCCTCGTGCTCGACTACAAGCACGGGCGCCGGATTGCCTTGGCGCGGCTGCTGGCGCGGCTGATCGCTGCACGCTTGCCCGGCCCGGAATATGGCCAGGCGCCGCTACTGGTGCCGGTCCCGCTCCACCGCTGGCGGTTATGGCAGCGCGGGTTCAACCAAGCGGCGCTGCTGGCAGACGATCTAGCACGGCTCGGCAAGGGCGAGGCGCTCGTCGACGGATTGATCCGCCGCAAGCGCACACCCAGCCTCGGCGGTCTCGGGCGCGAGGCGCGAGAACGGGCGCTAGCGGGGGCGATCATTGTCAACCGGCATCGCTTGAAGCTTATTGCGGGGCGCGATGTGGTGCTGGTCGATGATGTGTTCACCAGCGGAGCGACGGCGCGGGCCTGTGTTGCGGCACTCGCCGGAGCAGGTGCGCGGAGTATTGCTGTGGCGTGTTTTGCGCGGGTTGATGAGGCGCAAGGCGCAGGCGCGAGCTGGAAAAACGAAACGCCCGAGGCCTTGTGAGCCCCGGGCGCCGCGTGACGAAACGGTTTGGATCCACCCTTGCGGGCAATGACGGCCAACCCCCTAGCTTGGCCACCGGGATCCTGTCCCTTATCGTTCAACCGGTCGCGCTGGCACCCCGCTGCCAGTCTGCGGTCCGGTCACCCCCAGAACCTAGCATCAGGCGATGCTGGTATTCGGTGGAGAACCCCTTTGCAGAAAGTTCCTGCGGCCTTCTTCCACCCCCTCCGGCAATGCGGAAGGCCTAACCGCGTGACTCGACATTTTTTGCAAGCTGCTGTTGTGATCGTGCAACAATCCGCGCATGAGCGCGCCGTTTTTGGCATGAATGAATCCGGCTGCCGCCTGAGTTCTAGTCATGCCCTGTCCCTCGGAGTGCCCCTATGGCCGATGCATCGCTGACAACCGACGAGCGCGAGCAGGGCGCGATCTTTGCGCCCAAGTTCGACGCTGCCGGATTGCTCACCGCTGTGGTGGTCGATGCGGCCTCGCTTACCGTGCTGGTGGTTGCCCACATGAACCGTGAGGCGCTCGATGCGACGCTCGAGACCGGAAAAGTCCACTTCTGGTCGCGTTCACGGGGGCAGTTGTGGTTGAAGGGAGAGACTTCGGGCAACGTGCTCACCCTGGAGGAGATGCTGGTCGATTGCGATCAGGACGCGTTGGTGATTCGCGCGCGGCCTGCGGGGCCGACGTGTCATACGGGTTCGCCAAGCTGCTTCTATCGCCGCGTTGTTGCGGGCGAGGGCGAGCCGGTTCTCGTGAGGGTAACTACTTGACGCTCACGTAAACGGAAGGTATGACACGGGGCATGGCTACTGCACCCGCTCATGAGACTTCCGCCCAGAATGCCGAGGCCGAGCCGCGCCGCAACGGAGCGCACCTTGATCGGCCCGACATCCATGCGCGCGAACAGTTCACCATCTCCGATCTAACCTCGGAATTCGGCTGCACCGCGCGCGCGCTGCGGTTCTACGAGGACGAAGGGCTGATAAACCCCGCACGCGTCGGCCTCACCCGCGTTTATTCCAAGCGAGATCGCGCCCGGCTCGCGTGGATCATGCGCGCCAAGAATGTCGGCTTCAGCCTCACCGAAATCCGCGAAATGATCGATCTCTACGATCTCGGCGATGGCCGGGTCGAACAGCGCCGCGTGACGGTCGCCAAGTGCCGTACGCATATCGACAAGTTGAAGGCCCAGCGCGACGATATTGATAGTTCGATCAAGGAGCTCACCGATTTCGTCGCCGAAGTCGAGAAGCTCGATCTCGGCTGAGCCGACCCCGCCCGTCAACCGTTCAAGCCACCCCGAGGAATCCCCCAATGCCGACCTACACCGCGCCCACCCGCGACACGCGTTTCATCGTCAACGAAGTGCTCGATCTGGCCAGCTACGGCAATCTGCCGGGCTTCGAGAACGCCACGCCCGACATGATCGACACCGTGATCAACGAGGCCGGCAAGTTCTGCGCCGAGGTGCTGGCGCCGGTCAATCAGGCGGGTGACGAGTATGGCTGCACCCGTCATGAGGACGGCAGCGTCACCACGCCCCCGGGTTTCAAGGAAGCTTATCAGGCCTACGTCGAAAGCGGTTGGGGCACGCTGGCCCAGCCGGAAGAGTTCGGCGGGCAGGGCCTGCCGCACGTGCTCGGCTTCGTGCTGGAAGAATTCTCTGGCACCGCTAATCAGGCCTTCGCGATGTATCCCGGCCTCACTGCTGGCGCGATCTCGGCGATCCTGGCCAAGGGTTCGGACGCGCAGAAGGCGATGTATGTCCCCAAGATGATCTCCGGCGAGTGGTCGGGCACGATGAACCTGACCGAGCCGCATTGCGGCACCGATCTCGGCATGATCCGCACCAAGGCTGTGCCGAACAGCGACGGCAGCTACGCCATCACCGGCACCAAGATCTTCATTTCGGCCGGTGAGCATGACCTCACGAGCAACATCATCCACCTCGTGTTGGCCAAGACCCCGGGCGCACCTGACAGCACCAAGGGCATCTCGCTGTTCATCGTGCCCAAGTTCCTGCTCGACGAGAACGGTGAGCCTGCACAGCGCAATGGCGTCACCTGCGGTTCGATCGAGAAGAAGATGGGCATCCACGGCAACGCCACCTGTCTGCTCAACTATGACGGCGCGACCGGATACATGGTGGGCGAGGAGAACAAGGGTCTGGCCGCGATGTTCATCATGATGAACGCTGCGCGCCTTGGCGTCGGCATTCAGGGCTATGCTCAGGCCGAAGTCGCCTATCAGAACGCGGTCACCTATGCGCTCGATCGCCGTCAGGGCCGTGCGCTTACCGGCCCCGCCGATCCGGCAGCCAAGGCCGATCCGATCTTCGTTCACCCCGATGTGCGCCGGATGCTGATGGACGCCAAGGTGTTCACCGAATCGATGCGGGCGCTGTGCCTGTGGGGTGCGCTGCAGGTCGATCTGACCCACAAGGCGCAAACCCCCGAGGAACGCGAGACCGCCGATCTGCTGATCGGGCTGATGACCCCGGTGATCAAGGGCTATGGCACAGACAAGGGCTATGACATCGCCACCAACATGCAGCAGGTCTACGGCGGCCACGGCTATGTGCGCGAATGGGGCATGGAGCAGTTCGTGCGCGATAGCCGCATCGCCATGATCTACGAAGGTGCCAATGGCGTGCAGGCGATGGACCTGTGCGGCCGCAAGCTCGCTGCTGGCGGCGGCAAGGCGATCCAGGCCTTCTTCGCCATGATCGACGAGGAAATCGCGGCCGCTAAGCAGGTCGACGAATTGAAGTCTGTCGGCGAACGCCTCGAAAAGGCACTGAGCGAGCAGAAAGCGGCGACCATGTGGTTCATGCAGAACGCGATGGCCAACCCCAACCACCTCGGCGCGGGTGCGCATCACTACATGCACATCATGGGCATCGTGACGCTCGGCTTCTTCTGGCTCAAGATGGCGAAGGTCGCGCTGACCAAGCTGGCGGGCGAGCCCGAGGACAAGGCGTTCTACGAAGCCAAGCTGGTCTCGGCCAATTACTACGCCGAACGCTTCCTGCCCGATGCAGGCGCGCTGCGCCGCAAGCTGGAAGCGGGCAGCGAATATATGTTGAAGCTCCCGGCCGAGGCCTTCGCCACGGCGGCCTGAGCCCTAAGCCCAATTCGCCACTTTTTCGGGCCGCCATGTTTGCGCATGGCGGCCCTTGTCGTATCCGCAAAGACGATGATGCAGAGAGGATAGGCGATGACGATCAAGCGCTGGTGGCTGGCTATAGTTGCAGCGCTGCTACTGTTCGCGGGCTCGGTCGTGTGGTTTGTCCCGCCGGACGATACGCCCCTTGTCGAGGCACCTGCGGCCGCGCGCTTCGTCTTCACCGGATGGGACGGCCCTGATTTGCCGGTCTATTATCAGCTGCCCGACACAGTCACGCGCGACACGCCGGTGGTTTTCGTGATGCACGGGGTCAATCGTGATGCGGATCGCTACCGCGACGAATGGGCCGATCTGGCGCGCCAGCACGGCTTCATCGCCATCGTGCCGCAGTTCGGCAAATCCGATTTCCCCGGCTCGCGCGGCTACAATACCGGCTTTTTTGCCGAACGTGACGGAACCTCGCGTCCACGTGGCCTGTGGTCGTTTGCGGCAATCGAACCGCTGTTCGATGACGTCCGCAAGCGGTTTGGCACGAGCGTTCCGCGCTATGCGATCTACGGGCACTCCGCCGGCGCGCAGTTCGTCCACCGCTTTGTCCTGTTCATGCCCGAGGCGCGGGTCGAGCGGGCAATTGCCGCCAATGCGGGATGGTACACCATGCCTGATCCGGGAATCGCATTTCCCTATGGCCTCGACGACGCACCGGTTGACGCGCGCGGGCTGAATGCGGCGCTGGGCAAGCGCATGACGGTGCTGCTCGGCACCGCCGACACTGATCGCTCAGACCCCGATCTGCGCAAAACCGCTGAAGCCGATGCGCAAGGCCCGCATCGCTTTGCGCGTGGGCAGGCGTTCTTCGCGCAGGGGCAAGCAGCGGCGGCCAAGCGCAAGGTGCCGTTTGGCTGGACGATTGAGACGGTGCCCGGGGTCGGCCACAGCAACGGCAGGATGGCGAGCGCGGCGGCGGAAATCCTGACAGCAGAGTGATCCCCGCGCCGGCGGCAAGCCTATTCGGTCATGCCCATGAAGCGCTGGCTGCCCGCTTTGACCTTGGGGGTTGCGGCAAGCGCGAGGCGGTCCGACAGGCTCATCGGCTTGCCCGGAGCAGAACGCGGGCGTTCACTCGATTTGGCGGGAGGGGCTGCATCGACCGCAGCATCGCGCACCGGTTCCGGCTCAGGTTCCGGCATGGGCTCCGGCGTAGGTTCCGGTTCCGGCATAGGCTCGGGCTCAGGCATAGGCTCAGGCTCTGGCGGCGGAGCGGGTTCGGGCTCGGGAGCAGGAACCTCCACGGGAGGGGGCGGGGGCAGAGTTTCCGGCTCTGTGGCAGCCGCCTTTTCGATCGCAGCGGGTTCGGGTTGGGCCGTCTTGGCCGTGGCCGCAGCGCTCAGAATCTTGTCCGCGACTTCTTGAATCGAGCCGACCACCAGCAGCGGCTGACCGCCAACCATGCCGACACTGGTCTGTCCGTTTTCGGCGGTGCGCAGCCATGCAATGTTCTGCGCCACGACAAGATAATTGCCGCCGCGCGATTCGAGCATGACGAATTCCATTTGCGCCGTCTCCCGATCCGCTGGAATGATTTCTGGCAGGTGGCGGCATCTTTAGCGGGACACGGTTAACGACTTGCACTTTGCCGGCAAATAATGGCGCGCGCGCAGGGTTTCGGGGACGCGCCGGGACGCGGGCTGGTCAGCGCCGTGCGGATCAGTCAGACTTGCGGCGGAACGTGCTAGCCCGCTGCGGGCTATATCAACGGGCACTGACAGGAGAATATCTCACGATGGCAAAGCGGTGGTTTGCGCTCGCGCTGGCAATGACGGCAGTAGCTCCGATGGCGCCGGCGCCGCTGGCAGCCGAACCGATGCAGGCAGGCCAATTGCCCGCGCCGATCCGGGCGCAGCTGGATGCCCAGTATGATCAAGTCATCGCTGATCTTATTCGCATCACCGAAACCCCCGCACCGCCCTTCAAGGAAGCCAAGCGCGCCGCGCTGTTCGCGCAGATGCTGCGCGATGCCGGGCTCACCGATGTGAGCATCGATGCGGAAGGCAATGTCCTCGCGCTCCGCCCCGGGCAGACAGATGGGCCGGTGTTCGTCGTCTCCGCCCACCTCGACACCGTGTTTCCCGAAGGCACGCCGATCAATGTCACCCGCGATGGCGAGCGGTTGCTGGCGCCGGGGATCGGGGACGACAGCTTGGGCCTCGCCTCGATTCTCGCCTGGGTGCGGCTGCTGGAAGCGAACAAGGTGGCGACGCGCCAACCAATTCTGTTCGTCGGTTCTGTCGGTGAAGAAGGTGCGGGCGATCTGCGCGGAGTGCGCTACCTTGTGACCAAGGGCGCCTACAAGGGCCGGATCGGGGCATTTCTCTCAGTCGACAATGCCGATGCCGCGCGAGTGGTTCACGCCGCAGTCGGCTCGCGGCGCTATCGGCTCGCATTCAAGGGGCCGGGTGGGCACAGTTACGGCGCGTTCGGGATCGTCAATCCGATGGCGGCCATGGCCGAGGCGGTGCGCGGTATCTACGCGATCAAGGTGCCGGTCGAACCGAAGACGACCTATGCAGCTAGCGTCGTGAGCGGCGGCACTTCGGTCAATGCGATCCCCGATCTGGTGCAGCTTGACGTGGACATGCGTTCGGGTGACCCTGCCGCGTTACAGCAGCTTGAGCGCGAGTTGCTGGGCGCCGCGCAGGCCGGGGTTGCGACCGAAAACGCGGTGCGTTCGGTGGCAGCAGGCACGATCACGCTGTCCCCCGAATTGATCGGAGACCGGCCGGCCGGAACCACGCCGGCCGATCACCCGCTGGTGCGCGATGCGCTGGCGGCGTCGCAGGCGGCAGGCTTTGCTGCACGGCTCGACCAATCCTCGACCGACAGTAATGTTCCGATGAGCCTTGGCATTCCCGCGCTCACCATCGGCACCGGCGCAGGGGGCGGGCGCACCCACAGCCTTGAAGAATATCTCGAAACCGGGCGCGAGCGGTTTGTCGCCGGGCTATCGGTGGGCCTGGCGATCATCCTTGCCCAGACCCAGACGACCGCGCCGTGAAGCTTATTCGACCGGCAGGAAGTCCGGCACCGAAAGATAGCGCTCGCCGGTATCATAGTTGAACCCGAGCACCCGCGAACCGGCGGGCAATTCGCCCAGCTTCTTGGCAATGGCTGCCAGCGTCGCGCCCGAGGAAATGCCGACCAGCATGCCTTCTTCGCGCGCGGCGCGGCGGGCCATCTCCTTGGCTTCTTCGGCACCCACGGCAATCGCTCCGTCGATCACGTTGGTGTGGAGGTTGCCGGGGATAAAGCCTGCGCCGATGCCCTGGATCGGGTGCGGGCCGGGCTGGCCGCCATTGATCACCGGCGAGAGTTCAGGCTCGACCCCGTAGGCCTTGAACCCGGCCCAGTGCTTCTTCAGCTCTTCCGCGCAGCCGGTGAGGTGCCCGCCGGTGCCGACACCGGTGATCATCACGTCAATCGGCGCGTCGGCAAAATCGGCGAGGATTTCCTGCGCGGTGGTGCGGGCGTGGATTGCGGGGTTGGCGCCATTGTCGAATTGGCTCGGCATCCAGGCGCCCTGGGTCTGCGCGACCAGCTCTTGCGCCCGTTCGATCGCGCCCTTCATGCCCTTTTCGCGCGGGGTCAGGTCGAAGCTCGCGCCATAGGCCAGCATCAGGCGGCGGCGCTCGATCGACATCGATTCGGGCATGACCAGCACCAGCTTGTAGCCCTTCACCGCGGCGACCATCGCAAGGCCAATTCCGGTGTTGCCGCTGGTCGGCTCGACGATCATGCCGCCGGGCTTCAATGCGCCGCGCGCCTCGGCATCTTCGATCATGGCGAGCGCGATCCGGTCCTTGATCGAGCCGCCGGGATTGGCGCGTTCCGACTTCACCCACACCTCGTGGTCGGGGAACATCCGCGCAAGACGGATATGCGGAGTGCCGCCGATGGTGGCGAGGATGGAGTCGGCTTTCATGTCGTTACCTCTCGTTTGAGCGCCTGCGGCTCGAAGCTGCTGGCGCGGCGCAATTCGGGGAAATACCACGCCCAGACCAATGTCACGAATATCGCACCCGCCCCGCCGAATACAACCGCGCCGGTGACGCCGAGCAGAGCTGCGGCAAGGCCCGATTGCATCTCGCCCAATTCGTTCGAGGCCGAGATTGCAAGGCCCGAGATCGATGACACCCGCCCACGTTTGTCGTCCGGCGTGAACAGCTGCACCAGCGAGCTGCGGATGAACACCGACACCATGTCGACCGCCCCCATCGCGGCAAGGATCGCCAGCGACAACAGGAAGTTGCGCGAAAAGGCAAAGGTGATGGTGAGCGCGCCGAAGGTCGCGACTGCCCACAGCATCGTCATCCCGACCCCGCGTTCAATCGGACGGAACGACAGCCACAGCGCCACGATCGCCGCGCCAAGCGCCGGTGCAGCGCGCATCAGTCCCAAGCCTTCCGGCCCGACGAACAGTATATCGCGCGCGAACACCGGTAGCAGTGCGGTCGCGCCTGCCAGCAGCACCGCGAACAGATCGAGCGTGATGCAGCCGAGCAAAAACCGCTCGCGCCAGACATAGACGAGGCCTTCGATAATCTGACGCAGCGGCTTCAAGGGCGGGCCCTCATGGCGCGCCTTGATCGGCCTGATCGAGACGATCAACAATGTCGCGAGCCCCAGCATCACCGCCGAGATCGCGTGGGGCAGCCATTCCGACTGCGCGAAGATTAGCCCGCCCACTGCGGGCCCTGCGACGCTGGCGGTTTGCCACGCCATCGAGGACAATGCGATGGCGCGCGGCAGCAGGGCGGGGGGGACAATATTGGGCGCAATCGCGCTCATCGACGGGCCGACGAAGACCCGCGCTGCGCCGTGGGCCGCGGCTAATCCGAACAGGATCGGGATATTGAGCGCATCGGCATAGGTCAGCACCGCCAGCAGTGCCCCCACCGCGCCGTCGATCCCGTTGGCGAAGGCGGCGACATAGCGCCGGTCAAACCGGTCAGCCGCGAGGCCTGCCACCGGGGTCAGCACGAACAGCGGGATGAATTGCGCGAGGCCTAGCAGGCCCAGCTGGAACGAGGCTTCGGCCACGCTCATCCCGTAGTCCGCGCGGGCAACATCGTAGAGCTGGTACCCGATCAGCACCACCATCGACATGGTGGCGAACACGGCAATGAAGCGCGCGAGCCAGTAACGCCGGTAATCGGCGATCTGAAGCGGGGAGGCAGGTTCGGTCACGCGAGCGCCATGGCAGGCGGCGCGGCCGCTGCCAAGCAGGCGAAACTTGCGATGGTGTCAGCTAGGCTTTGGCCGCTCAGCGCGGACGGCGCAGGCGCGGGTTGGGCTGGAGCTCGTCGATAACGGCGATAAAATCATCGAGCCGGATGATCCGCTCGAACTGGAAACCGGCACGCAGGTCGCGGGTCCAGATCACATAGGCCTCGATCCGACCGACCACGGGCAGGCGGATAATCACCCGGTCACCGCGCGCCAGCTGGTGCGCGTCGTCGACCATGAAGCCATGCGCCGAAAGGTTGCAGACGTGCAGTTTGAGATCGCCGTGCTCGAAATGCTCGACGATCACCGGATAATCGACCGGGTGCCGCGCCGCGCGCCGCATATCGGTTACGCTCAGATTGGCTCCGCTCGTCACGCCCCGCGATCCTCCATTATTATCTGGGTCCGATAAGGGGAATGCCGGAGAAAGGCTGATAATTGGTAAAGGCGGATCAGCGCCGGATAAGCGCGTGCTTCTTCTTGCCGAGGCTGACGCGCAAGGTTTCGCCTTCACCGGGCAGCACGAGGTGAGCAGGATCGGTGATCGTCTCGCCCTCCAGCTTCACGGCACCCTCGGCCAGCTTGCGCTTGGCCTCGCCGTTGGACGCGGTGAGGCCGACTTCGGTGAGCAGCGCGGCGATGCGCATTCCGTCGGGGCCGGTGGCAAGCGTGGGTAGATCCTCGCCCGCACCGCTTCCGGCGAAGGTTTCGTGTGCGGTGGCCTCGGCGCGGGTGGCTGCATCCTCGCCGCGCACCAGACGCGTCACCTCGTTGGCGAGCACTTCTTTGGCCGCGTTGATCTCGGCCCCTTCGAGCGCGTCGAGCCGCGCGATTTCATCCAGCGGCAAGTCGGTGAACAGGCGCAGGAACTTGCCCACATCGCGGTCATCGACATTGCGCCAATATTGCCAGAAATCGTAAGCGGGCAGCTGGGCTTCGTTGAGCCAGACAGCGCCCGCTGCGGACTTGCCCATTTTAGCGCCGTCGGCCGTGGTGAGCAGCGGGGTGGTGAGGCCGAACAGTTCGGTCCCGTCCATCCGCCGCCCCAGCTCGATGCCGTTGACGATATTGCCCCACTGGTCGCTGCCGCCCATCTGCAAACGTACGCCCATGCCGCGCGAAAGGTGCCGGAAGTCGTAGCCTTGCAGGATCATGTAATTGAATTCGAGGAAGGTCATCGGCTGTTCGCGCTCAAGCCGCAGCTTGACCGAATCAAAGGTCAGCATCCGGTTGACGGTGAAGTGCGTGCCGACTTCCTGCAGCAGCTGGATATAGCCCAGCTGGCCGAGCCAGTCGTGGTTGTTGACCATCACCGCATCGGTCGGCCCGTCACCGAAAGTCAGCAACTTGCCGAACACTGTCAGGATCGACTGGATGTTGCTCTCGATCGTCTCGTCGGTGAGCATCTTGCGGCTCTCGTCACGCCCGGTGGGATCGCCGATCCGGGTCGTGCCGCCGCCCATCACCACCACCGGCTTGTGACCGGTCTGCTGCAACCGGCGCAGCATCATGATCTGCACCAGACTGCCGATGTGCAAGCTCGGCGCGGTCGCATCGAAGCCGATATAGCCCGGCACGATCTGCTTGGCCGCCAAGGCATCGAGCCCGGCCGCATCGGTCTGCTGGTGGATGTAGCCGCGCTCGTCGAGCAGGCGGAGAAGGGCGGATTCGTAAGTGCTCATAGCGCGCGCGCTTAACAGGGGGGAAGGGTGACGGGAAGAGACTTGCCCGCGATGTCCTACGCAGGCATGAAAACCCGATGCACCCGCTCATGCTTCACCAGACCTGCGACCTGGGCCCGATCCGCGCTGTCACCGCATCCGTCACCGCCACGCCGCAGGGCTGTGAGGCGGAATTTCGGCTCGATGGCGCCGTGCCCGCAATCATTCTGCCGACCCATGCCGGGCCGGAACGCCGGGACAATCTGTGGAAGACCACCTGCTTCGAGATCTTCTGGCAGCCGTTGGGCGGCACCTATTACCGCGAGTTCAACCTCTCGCCCTCGGGGTGCTGGGCGGCCTATGATTTCGACTCATTCCGCGAAGGGATGCGCGATGCTCCGGTGGACGCGATTGCGATCGCCTGTTCTCACGATGACAGGGGCCTGGTGCTGAAGGCCAGCATCGCCGCTACCTTGCCCGCTCCGGCGCAGGTCGCGCTCAATGCGATTATCGAGCATCCCGATGGCGGTATGCAGTTTTGGGCGCTGGCCTTCCCGCCGGGCAAGCCGGAGTTCCACTCCGAAGCCTGCCGCCAGCTGATCTTCGAGCGTTAGCGCATCGGCTTCATCGTGCGGAACGGTGCGTTGAGCTTCACAATCTTCCAGTTGAGCACGAAGGCAAAGCTGACCCAGACGAAATAGGGCACGTTGAGCCAGCCTGCAAAACTGTCCCCCGCAAGGCGCGGCAGCACTGTCATCAGCCCCAGCACCGAAGACCACAGCAGCACGTTCTCCGCCAACGCCCAATCGGGGCGGCGCAGCTTGAAGAACAGCGGCGACCACGCGAAGTGCAGCACGAAGTTGGCGGCGAACAGCGCAATGATTCCCGCGCGCGCCGCGGGTGTGGGAGCCTGGGTGAGGCCGATATAGAAGCTCCATCCCGCAAGGCCGAGGATCGTGGTCCACGCTGGGCCGAACAGCCAGTCAGGCGGCTGCCACGGCGGCTTTCTGAGGTTGCGATACCATGATCCGATATCGGTCAGCAGGCCGCCCGCTCCGCCGAGGATGATTGCCCATGCGGCGGCGATAAGGGCGCTGGTCCAGTCCATTGCACCGCATATAGGGATGCGCGGCGCAAATGCCATTGCCTTTGGCGCGCGCCTGTTTCACCGCTGCCCTATGAAGAATGGTATCGACAGGCTGCTGGCCGACCCCGAACTGCTCCGTGCGCTCAATGGCCGCCGCGTGGCGCTGGTGGCGCATCCGGCGAGTGTGACGTCAAACCTCACCCATAGCCTCGATGCGATGATCGCCGCCGGGGTGAATGTTTCGAGCGCCTTTGGCCCGCAGCACGGGCTCAAGGGCGACAAGCAGGACAACATGGTCGAAACCGCGGACGAGATGGATGCGCGCTACGGCATTCCGATCTTCTCGCTTTACGGCGAGGTGCGTCGGCCCACCGGGCAGATGATGACGAGCGCTGACGTGTTCCTGTTCGATCTGCAGGATCTCGGCTGCCGGATCTATACCTTCGTTACCACACTGCTGTATTTGCTCGAGGAAGCGGCCAAGGCGGGCAAGGAAGTCTGGGTGCTCGATCGCCCCAATCCCGCCGGGCGCCCGGTCGAAGGCACGCTGCTGGTGCCGGGGCAGGAAAGCTTCGTCGGCGCTGCCCCCATGCCGATGCGCCACGGGCTGACGATGGGCGAGATGGGCCACTGGTTCATCGACCATTTCGGGCTCGACGTCGCATACAAGGTGGTGGCGATGGAAGGCTGGCGTCCCGATGCGGATGATGGCTTTGGCTGGCCGACGTCACGCCTTTGGATCAACCCTTCGCCCAATGCCGCCAACGTGAATATGGCGCGCTGCTATGCCGGGACCGTGATGCTCGAAGGCACCACGCTGTCAGAAGGTCGCGGCACCACGCGGCCATTGGAGGTGCTGTTCGGCGCGCCCGATGTTGACGCCGCGGCGGTGCTCAAAGAGATGAACCGCCTCGCGCCCGATTGGCTGGCGGGCTGCGCGGTGCGCGAATGCTGGTTCGAGCCGACTTTCCACAAACACGCAGGAAAGCTGTGTAACGCATTGATGATTCATGCAGAAGGTGGGTTCTACGATCACCACAGCTTCAAGCCCTGGCGCTTGCAGGCGCTGGCGCTCAAGGCGATCCGGCGGCTCTATCCCGACTATCCGCTGTGGCGCGACTTCCCTTACGAATACGAGCTCACGCGGCTTGCGATTGACGTCATCAACGGTGGCCCGAGCTTGCGTGAGTGGGTCGACGACAGGGCCGCGCTGCCGGACGATCTTGACGTCATGACGTCACACGATGAAGCCGCATGGGTGGCCGAAGTGCGCGGGCATCTGCTCTACTGAGCGGCGTTATCGCCGGGCGCGCGGACGGGCTGCACCAACGTCACCAGCACAAAGCTGATCAGCATCAGCAAATACCAGCTGCCATATTTGGCGATGCTGACCATGCGCCATTCCTCCTCCTGTCCGGGATAGTTCCAGGCATTGGCGAAGGTGGCGATGTTCTCGGCAAACCAGATGAACAGCGCGACGAGGCCGAAGCCCACCAGCAACGGCATCCAGCGGTGCGCGCGCCAGTTGCGGAAGTGAACGCGGGTGCGCCAGAAGATCGCTGCCGTGGCGGCAAACAGTCCCCAGCGAATGTCGATGGTGAAGTGGTGGGTGAAGAAGTTGGCATAGATCGCCGCCGCCAGCGCCCACGTCATCCACGCGGGCGGATAGTGGCTGAAGCGGAAGTCGAAGATCCGCCACACTCGCGCGATGTAGCTGCCGACGGCGGCATACATGAAACCCGAAAACAGCGGCACTGCGCCGATGTGCAGCACGCTCGCCTCGGGGTAAGTCCATGATCCGGCCTGGGTCTTGAACAACTCCATCACTGTGCCGACGATGTGGAAGATGAGGATCACCCGCGCCTCGCGCCATGTTTCGAGCCGGAACGCGAGCATCCCGGCCTGGATGGCGATGCCGGCGAGGGTCAGGAAGTCATAGCGGTGGAGCGGCGCGGCATCGGGGTAGAACAGGTGCGTGCCAAGCAGCAGCGCCAGCAGCAGGCCGCCGAACAGGCAGGCCCAGCCTTGTTTGAAGCCGAACAGCAGGAACTCGTAGAGCCATAGCCGCCAACCCGTGCCGGGGTCGAAGGCTTCGAGGCGGAGGCGGACTGCTTCGAAGCGGGTGTGGCGGGCGCTAAACATTGGTTTTTTACCACGCAAGAATGGCGCTCATCTAATCGACAAATCTATTGGACCTTCCGATGTTGCAATGCGCGCATAAGGTGCGAAGGTTTTCTTCTGTGGTGGCTCCACCTCGGGACCACGGTAAGATGTGATCGACATGAAGTATGCAGTTTGGGTTTTGTGGTGGATTGTCGCCACAAAGCATGCATCGGAATTTGTCTCTCGACAGCACTTTAAATCTTAAACCAAGTGGAGCGTCTCGTGGCCCTCTTTCGTCCCTGAGTGGCATCCGTCGCGATTCAACGGAGGCGTTCGGCATGGGCTCATTTTCTGCCACATCTGCGTTGCTCGAGACGTCATTAACGCGCTCAACAAAAGCTTGAAGGGCACGGTTCCATGTGCCGAAGCGTCGAATGTATGCCTTCCCACCTACGATCGACGGCGTCGAGTTCATCTCTTTTATTTTCGGTGGTCGCCCAAGAGTAGTCCAGACCTTCAAGAGGTTCTCAAAGCACTCCTCATCGGTGTAACGTTGACCTCCCGTTGATACAGACAAACCAGCTGCTCTGAAGGCCGCTCCCGAAGAGCCCCAACTCTTCTTCAATCGGTCGAAACCAATACCTAGACGTTCATTTACCAATCGAAAGGTTAGTTCAGAGCGGCCAAGCTCGTCTGCCAATCGACGAAGAGACTCCAAGATTTCATCGTCAGTCAGGTCCTTAGTCGCCGGGGATACGCGATGGCTAAGCCCGGCTTTCCGCAAGGCCTCTTCCCAATTCCCAAACCTTCGACGGATCGTATTTCTGCTGACCTTCGCGTGCTCGCTAAAGGCTACTGCTGATAAATAAGGAGCTTGGACTAGCGCCGCAACCCTACGAATTTCGGATAAGATTGCATCGTCAGACCTGTCGACTAATCGATTTAATTCGAAAGATGGCGGGCGATCTTTCATATCAGTTTTTCGCCGGCAAGCCGCACGCTCACGCCCCGTGCTTCCGCGACAGCTCCCGCATTGCATCATCGAGCCCGTCGAGGGTCAGCGGATACATCCGGTCACCCACCAGCTGCTTGATCATCTTGGTCGACTGCGAATAGCCCCACTGCTTTTCCGGCACCGGGTTGAGCCACACGGTCGCGGGGTAGGTGTTGGCCACGCGCTGGAGCCACACCGCGCCCGCTTCCTCGTTCATGTGCTCGACCGAGCCGCCCGGATGGGTGACTTCGTAAGGGCTCATCGCGGCATCGCCGACGAAGATGATCTTGTAATCGTGTCCATATTTGTGGAGCACGTCCCAGGTCTTGGTGCGTTCCTGCCAGCGGCGCTTGTTGTCCTTCCACACACCTTCATACAGGCAGTTGTGGAAGTAGAAGAACTCCATGTTCTTGAATTCGGTCGTGGCGGCGCTGAACAGTTCCTCGACCAGCTTGATGAAGGGGTCCATCGACCCGCCGACGTCGAGGAACAAGAGCAGTTTGACGGCATTGCGCCGTTCGGCGCGCATATGGATGTCGAGCCAGCCCTGCTTGGCTGTGCCTGCAATCGTGGCGTCAATATCGAGCTGGTCCTGTGCGCCCTCGCGGGCAAAGCGGCGCAGGCGGCGTAGCGCCATCTTGATGTTGCGGGTGCCGAGCTCCTTGGTGTTGTCGAGGTTCTTGAACTCGCGCTTTTCCCAGACCTTGATCGCCTTGCCGTGCTTGGCCTCGCCGCCGATGCGCACGCCTTCCGGGTTGTAGCCGGAATTGCCGAACGGTGAGGTGCCGCCGGTGCCGACCCACTTGTTGCCGCCCTGGTGGCGCTTTTCCTGTTCCTCGAGCCGCTTCTTGAGCGTCTCCATGATCTCGTCCCAATCGCCGAGCGACTTGATCGCTTCCATTTCCTCGGGCGTCAGGAATTTCTCGGCAACGGCTTTCAGCCAGTCTTCGGGAATGTCGACGGGGTTCTGGCCGTAATCGGACATAATGCCCTTGAACACCTTGTGGAACACCTGATCGAAGCGATCGAGCAGGCCTTCATCCTTCACGAAGGTGGCGCGGGAGAGGTAATAGAACGCCTCGGGCGTCTGGTCGATCACGTCGCGGTCGAGCGCCTCCAGCAGCGTGAGGTGCTCCTTGAAACTGGCCCCGATACCCGCGGCCCGCAGCTCGTCGATGAAATTGAAGAACATGGAAACGGATTAACCCGCCACTTGCCGCCTGACCAGTCCTCTTTCTTGGGAGGGTGGGCTGCGAGGCTTAACGCTTCGCTTACCATCCTGCGGGTAGGACTGCGGCAACAAAACAAGGGGCCGCGTACCACCATGCATCAGATCGCCATCGACACTGCCAATGCCCATGCTCTGGGAATGATTCCGGAAAGCTGCGGCGCGGTGACGGTGGGTTGCACCGACGTGGCCGGCGTGGTCGAGGCGGTGATCGCCTCCTCGCGCAATCTGCGCTCGGAACACGAGGCTCTGGCTGAAACCGTGCGCGCGCTGGAAGCCGACCAGACCAAGGTTGCCGAAGCGAGTGACGAGGCGCGGCTGCTGTCCGAACGCGCGATTGACCGTTTGTCCGAAGGCACCGCGCTGATCCAGTCGTCGCTGGCGCAGATCGGCGGGCTGATCGAACTGGTCGAAACGCTCGGCCAGCACGTCACCAGCTTTTCCGCCGCGATGGAGCAGGTGCGCCGTTCGGCGCAGGATATCGACAACATCGCCGAGACCACCAACATTCTCGCGCTGAACGCCACGATCGAAGCGATGCGGGCAGGCGATGCCGGCCGCACCTTTGCGGTGGTGGCGAGCGAAGTGAAAAGCCTCGCCAGCGACACCCGCAAGGCGACCGAGGAAATCGCCCAGACCATCGATGCGCTCGGCGGCGAGGCGGAGATGGTCATCGGCCGGATCGAAGCCGGCGCCAAGGCTAGCGGCGATGCCAAGGCCTCTGTCGCGCGGATCGAAAGCAGCCTCGCCAATGTCGGGAGCCTCGTTGAGGAAGTCGACAAGCAGAACGACGTCATCGCCCGTTCGACCGGCACGATCAGCAGCCATGTCGACAAGGTGCAGCGCGTGCTCACCAGCTACGACGCAGCCTCGCGCCGCAACGAAGACCAGCTGCACGGCGCGCATCGCAAGATGGAAGAGCTGGAAATCACCGCCAGTGAGATGTTCGATCGCATCGTCCAGGCCGGGCTCAGCCCGGAAGACAGCGCGATGGTGGCGCAGGCGCAGGCGATGATGCAGGAACTGGTCGCGCATACCGAAGCCGCGCTGGCCGCAGGCACGATCACCATGGCGGCGGTGTTCGATACCGATTACCAGCCCATTGCGGGCACCAATCCGCAGCTGTTCCGCACCCGTCTGAACGACTGGGCCGATGCCCAATGGCGCCCTTTCCTTGACCGCGCCAAGGCCAGCGATCCCCGCGTGCTGGCGGCGGCCTGCACCGATCTCAACGGCTTCCTGCCGACCCACATCACCGAACGCTCGCGCAAGCCCACCGGCGACGTCAATCATGACACCCAGTTCTGTCGCAATGGCCGCATCATGCTCGAAGCGATCGACCGCAAGGCCAAGGCCAGCAATGCGTCCTACATGATGGCGGTGTACCGTCAGGAAGGCGACGGCCAGAGCTATTTCGTGGTCCGCAACGTCTATGTGCCGCTGGTGATCGGCGGGCGCCGCTGGGGCGATTTCGAACTGGCTTACAGCTTCGATTAAGGGGCAGGGCGGGCTTGACCCTTCCCGCGCCCCTTACGACGGATTACGCCGTGCCATGAATGCGAGCCGCTCGAACAGCATGATGTCCTGTTCATTCTTCAGCAGGGCGCCGTGCAGCGGGGGGATCGCGCTCGCGGGGTTCTTGTCTTGCAAGACCTCGAGCGGCATGTCCTCGTTCAGCAGCAGCTTGAGCCAGTCGAGCAGCTCGCTGGTAGAGGGCTTCTTCTTCAGGCCTGGCACGTCGCGCAGGTCGTAGAAGATATCCATCGCCTTCTTCACCAGCACCTTCTGGATACCGGGGAAGTGGACATCGATGATTTCCTGCATCGTCTCGCGATCAGGGAACTTGATGTAGTGGAAGAAGCAGCGGCGCAGGAAGGCGTCGGGCAGCTCCTTTTCATTGTTCGAGGTGATGACGACGATCGGGCGTTCCTTGGCCTCGATCCGCTCCTGCGTTTCGTAAACGTCGAAGCTCATCCGGTCGAGCTCCTGCAACAGGTCGTTCGGGAACTCGATATCGGCCTTGTCGATCTCGTCGATCAGCAGGACGGGGAGCTGCGGCGCGGTGAAGGCTTCCCACAGCTTGCCCTTCTTGATGTAGTTGCGGATGTCATGGACGCGCTCGTCGCCCAGCTGGCCATCGCGCAGACGCGCCACGGCATCATATTCATAGAGGCCCTGCTGGGCCTTGGTGGTCGACTTGATGTTCCACTCGATCAGCGGGGCATTGAGCGCCTTGGAGATTTCATGCGCCAGCACGGTCTTGCCGGTGCCGGGTTCGCCCTTCACCAGCAGCGGGCGGCGCAGCATCACTGCGGCATTGACCGCAACCTTCAAGTCCTCGGTGGCGATGTAGGACTTGGTGCCTTCGAAACGCTGATCGGTCATGGGTTTTCCTGTGAGACTGATTTTCGACGCGCAGCGATAAGGGGCCGCTTGGCCTCGCGCAAGAGGGCGGGGGCTGGCAAATCAGTGAGGCAGCAGCAGGATACGCTGGGCGATGGCTTCCATTTTGCCCTCTTCGACCACGGCTGCGGGGTTGTTCCAGCCCAGCGTCAGGACGTGATCGCGGCCCGCTTTGTCGGTCAGCAGCCAGGTCAGGTTGAGCACTCCGGGTTCTGACCCGCCCTTGAAGCCGATGTAGCGCCAATTGGTCTTGATCGCCGGCGTGGCCGAGGGATTGATTGCCATGATCGCGTACGTTTCGGGATCGGCGGTGCGGCGCATATGGGCGAACAGCTTGGCAAGATCGGCAGGCGAGGCGAACCATTCGATGTCGAGCGCCTTGGGGCCAGCAGCGAAGGCGGCGGTTATCTGGTCGAGGTTTGGTCGGCTATCCGCAATCGCCATTTCAATTGCTGCCTGGATTATGGGTTCACCGCTGCGCCAATTGGCGAGTGTTTCAGGATTGCTCGCTTTGAGTTCGAACAGCTGGCGGGTTGTCAGAAACGGATCGTTCGCGCCCGGATCGCTGTGGCCGCTGTCCGCCATCAGCTTGAGAATGCGGTCCTTGCCCAGCACCGCAATCAGCTGGTCGGTTGCGGTGTTGTCGCTGATCGAGATCATCAGGCTCGCCAGCGTGTGCAGCGTCAGCGGTGCGCCTCGCGGCCAGTCCTGCAAACGTCCGCTGGGATAGCTTTTCTCGGTCAGCGGCACGACGTCAGTCCACTTGCGGCGGCCCGCCTTCACGTCCTCGGCCAACGCCGCCAGCATATAGAGTTTGAAGGTTGAACCCAGCGCCAGCGGTTTGTCCGCGCCGATGCTGATAACAGGCGCGCCGCCACCCAGCGGGCCGAACCACGCATTGACGCTGCCCGGCAGCGCGGCGAGATCGGCGGCGATCTTGTCGGGGGTATCGCCGACTGGCCGCACGTCGGTGACATACAGCCCGTTCATTCGGTTCGCTTCGGCAGGGTCGATCGAGATCTGGAAGACGACGAGGGCGCGCTCCATGCGGACTGTGACCAGTCCGGTCGTCGCATTACCCGGATTGACGGCTTCGATTGCAACGGGATCGCCGAATTGGCCAGTCAGGTCCGCGACAATGGCCTCGATCTGCGCGAATGGAACTTGCGCGCGAAATCCAGCGGTAAAGACATCCTCCGCAACAGCTTTACCCCGAAGCACATGAAGGAGATACAGCGCTCCGCTGTCGAGCGGTGTCACGCTCGCGGGTGCCGCCACGGTCTCCTGAGCGATTAGCGGGGTGGCGGGCAGTGTCATTATCGCCCCTGAAAGGGGTAGCAGAAACTTGCGCAGCATCGCGATTCTCCCGTGATTTGAAATACTTTAGGGCCGGGTGGTTGTTCAAGCCAATTGCTCGATCCGTTCGAGCTCGCGCTTCAACCGCTGCGCGGCCCACCAGTTGGCCACCATGATTGCCGCGAACAGGCCGGCAATCACCACACCCGGTTCAATCAGATCCTTGAGTGCAGCCTCCCAGCCTTTGAACTCGGCGACGCCGGCGGTCACGGTGGCAAGGAAGGCGATGATGCCCGGCACAACTGGGCCGATATACCAAAGCGGCACCGTCATCAGCGCCTCGTACTGGCGGCGATACTGGCGGGAAAGGTGTTCCCGGCACGGTTCTTCCGGCCGTCGGTCGAGATTGCCGGCCCGCCTCGCGACGTTGCGCAGGATCGCCAGCACGCCAACTCCGATCAGCAAAAGGCTGAGCGCGACTGGTATCTCGCCTACCGACCAGAAAAAGGCTGCCAAACCGCCCCACACCGGCAATTGCACCAGCCCCGCGATCCACTCGCGGCGATTGCGGCGCGTGATCTGGCGTTCAAATTCGCTCGCTCGGGCCGCGCAGGCGGCAGGATCGGTAAAGGTCGCATCGCACGCTTGATCAGCCCACAGGGTGAAAGGGGAATGGCTCATGCGTCAGCCTCCGGTTGATTGGGAATGTTGAAATGGGCGGCCAGAAGGGACTTGATCCGGTGAACCCGGACATTGACCGCGCCAGACGATAATCCGGTGATCTCGGCGATCGCGGCAGCGCTTTCGCCTTCCATCCATAAAACAATGACCTGCATGTCGATCGGCGGCAGACGGCGGATCAACTCGGCGACTTGCGCCAGCACAAGTGCCTCGGCGGTCGCGGCCTCGACATTGGCAGGGGAAGGCAAGGCCTCGATGTCCTCAAGCGGCACTCGCTTCGGACCGCGCGTCGCTTTGGCGACGTAATCGGCAGCAACATTATGCGCCACGCGGTAGACCCAGGTCTTCAGCGCGCAATCACCATTAAAACGCTGCAGGCTGATCCACAGGGCGCAATGCATCTCCTGTTCGAGATCGCGAGCCTTGTCGGCATCGCGTTCGACCGAGCGGGCGAGACGCGCCAGCGCCGGAGCGAATAGCTCGCCTGCCTTACGGTAGAGTTGTTCGATCGTGCCGGTCATGTCCCCTTAGTCGCCGCCGGCTCGAATTTCTTACACGGTGCTTGCGATTTTCCCGTTGCCGCACCCGGGCGCGCCGTCACGCATCGATAAGATCCCGGTCCACTTCGCCCGCGCGGTTCTGGATGAAATTGAAACGGTGTTCGGGATTGCGGCCCATCAGCTCGTCCACCAATCGCGCCACCCCCGCACGCTGCTCGAACTCCTGCGGCAGAGTGATGCGGATCAACCCGCGCGTTTCGGGCGCCATAGTGGTTTCGCGAAGCTGCTGCGGGTTCATTTCGCCAAGGCCCTTGAAGCGGCTGACCTCGACCTTGCGGCCCTTGAATACCGTCGCCTCCAGCTCGGCGCGGTGCGCGTCGTCGCGGGCGTAGTGGCTCTCCTTGCCGGCGGTGAGGCGGTAGAGCGGAGGCTGAGCAAGGAACAGGTGGCCCTTGCGCACCACATCGGGCATTTCCTGGAAGAAGAAGGTCATCAGTAGCGTGGCGATATGCGCGCCGTCGACGTCCGCGTCGGTCATGATGATGATGCGGTCATAGCGCAGCTGGTCGGCATCGCAGTCCTTGCGGGTGCCGCAGCCCAGCGCCAGCGCCAGATCGGCGATTTCGCTGTTTGCGCGGATCTTGTCGTTGGTGGCGCTGGCCACGTTGAGGATCTTGCCGCGGATCGGCAGGATTGCCTGCGATTTGCGGTCACGCGCCTGCTTGGCGCTCCCGCCCGCGCTGTCGCCTTCGACGATAAACAGCTCGGTCTCGCGCCCGCCTTCGCCCGAACAATCGGTGAGCTTGCCGGGCAGGCGTAGCTTTTTCGCATTGGTCGCGCTCTTGCGCTTGATCTCGCGCTCTTGCTTGCGCTTGAGGCGCTCGTCCATGCGCTCCATCACCTCGCCGAGCAGCGCCTTGCCGCGCTCCATATTGTCGGTGAGGAAGTGGTCGAAGTGATCTCGCACCGCGTTTTCGACAAGGCGGGCGGCCTCGGGCGAGGTCAGGCGGTCCTTGGTCTGGGACTGGAACTGCGGATCGCGGATGAACACGCTCAGCATCACTTCCGCGCCCGTCATCACGTCATCGGCGGTGATGTCCTTGGCCTTCTTCGTGCCAACCAGCTCGCCAAAGGCACGCAAGCCCCGCGTCAGGGCCATGCGCAACCCCTGTTCGTGGGTGCCGCCATCGGGCGTGGGCACGGTGTTGCAGTACCAGCTGAACACGCTGTCGGCATAAAGCGGCCAGGCGATTGCCCATTCGACCCGTCCTTGCCCTTCGCCGCCCACCATCGGGAAGTCCTGCGTGCCGGCAAAGGGCTGGGCGGTGACGCATTCACGCGTGCCGATCTGTTCAGCGAGGTGATCGGCAAGCCCGCCGGGGAACTTGAAGGTCGCCTCGGCCGGAACATCATCGCTGACGAGCGCGGCGGCGCATTTCCAGCGGATTTCGACGCCGGCAAACAGGTATGCCTTGGAGCGGGCGAGTTTGAACAGGCGCTTGGGCGTGAACTTGCGATCGCCGAAGATTTCCGGATCAGGCGTGAAGGCGACAGTGGTGCCGCGCCGGTTGGGCGCCGCGCCGAGGCTCTGGAGGCCCCCTTGGGTAATCCCGCGCGAGAATTCCTGCGCGTAAAGCTGCTTGTCCCGCGCCACTTCGACGCGGGTGTGTGATGACAGCGCGTTGACGACGCTCACGCCGACGCCATGCAGGCCGCCGCTGGTGGCATAGGCCTTGCCCGAGAACTTGCCGCCCGAGTGCAGCGTTGAAAGGATCACCTCGAGCGTCGACTTGCCCGGGAACTTGGGGTGCTCGTCCACCGGAATACCGCGCCCGTTATCGGCGATGATCAGGCGGCCTGCGGTGCCCGGTTCGCCCTCTTCCAGCCGCATCTCGATCCGCGTGGCATGGCCGGCGACCGCCTCGTCCATCGCGTTATCGAGCACTTCGGCGGCGAGATGGTGGAGCGCGCGGTCATCCGTGCCGCCGATATACATCCCCGGGCGGCGGCGGACGGGCTCGAGGCCTTCGAGCACCTCGATCGCCGAGGCGTTGTAATCGCCGCTGGAGGTGGGGGTGTTGGCGAACAGATCGTCGGGGGCGCTATCGGACATGGCGCGGGGTATAGGCCCGCGTGCCATGCCCTAACAAGCGCCCCGCGCCGGTTTTGCTCAGCCGCCGAAGCCGGTTGGTGCCGGATCGACCGAGACGACCTCGCCGCCGCGAACCTCGCGCACTTCCAGCGCACGCTCGGCGATGCCGCTGCGGGTGAAGCGGAACGGGCCGTCCACGCCGAGGAATCCGCCGCGATCGTAAAGCTCGCCCTTGGGGAAGGGGTTGCCGACCTTCCATTCCCGCGCGACCCGCAATGTCAGCAGCACCGCATCATAGCCCAGCGTGGCGACGCGGTAGGGCTTGGTGCCGAAGCGATTTTCGTAGCTATCGGCAAAGCGCTTGTAGCGGGTGTCGGAAACGGCGGCGAACATCGCGCCTTCCATCGAGGCAGCGCGGGCGATAACATTTTCGCCGCTCCACAATTCGGTGCCGATCAGGCGGCTGCGGCGATTGGCGCCGCGCTGCAATTCATCGGCCGCCTCAAGCCCCAATCGCGGGCTGTCGGCAATCACCACCGTGTCATAGCCACCCGCTGCCCGGAGCCGCGCCGCCGCGCTGACGATCGAGGTGTTGCCGCGCGTGTAGCCTTCGCGCCGCACCAGCGTGCCGCCGAAATCCTTGAGCGCCTTTTCCAGCGCCGATGCCGAGCGCACGCCATAATCGCCTTCGGGCGTCAGAAGGGCGAAGCGGGCCGCGCCGCGGGTCCGGGCGAACTGGATGCTGCGGCGGATCGACTGGTCGGGCGTGTGGCCCATCACGAAGACATCAACGCTGGCAACGCCGGTGTCGTTGGAGAAGGTAATCACCGGCACGCCCGCCGCGCGCGCGGCCGATTGCACGACCGGCACGGCGTCGGCCATCAACGGGCCGAGGATCAGCTTGTTGCCGTCGGCAATCGCCTGGCTCGCCGCGCTGCCAATGCCAGTCGAGGTGTCATAGGTGGTGATCCGCAGGTTATCGGCATTGGTATCGAGCAGCGCCATGGTGGTGGCATTGGCGATGGCCTGACCGACGGCGGCGGTCTCACCGCTCATGGGCACCAGCAACGCGATGCGGTGGCGTCCGGAATCGGTCGGCAGCGCGGTCGCCGAAGGCTCGGGCGCAGGCGCGGGCGGAGGCGGCGCGGTGGCGACATCGCCCTTGGGGATGACGTTGCACCCGGCCGCGAGCAGCGCTGCACCCGCCAGCGCAAGGTTGCGGCGCGTGAGCGTGCTGGCGGCATTCGCCAGCCATGCCGCCCAATTCGGCGCTTTGCTGTGGTTCATCCTTGCCGACCCCTCGCTGGTGCTTCAAAGCTTCGCCCGCCATGACGAGCGAGCTTTCATCCATCCCCTCCGGGACGCCCGAACCGGGGCTCTACATCGTGGCGACCCCGATTGGCAATCTTGCCGACATCACGCTGCGCGCCATCGCAGTGCTGCGCGAAGCGGCGGTGATCGCCTGCGAGGATACGCGGGTGACAGGCAAGCTGTTGAAACATCTCGGGATCAAGGCGAAGCTCCAACGGCTTGATGATCACGCCCCGCCGCAAGTGCGCGCCCGGATCATCGACGAGGCGAGGGTTTCGCCGGTTGCGCTGGTGTCAGATGCGGGCACGCCGCTGATTTCCGATCCGGGCTATCGTCTGGTGCGCGAGGCGCGTGCGGCGGGTGTGAATGTCGTCGCAGTGCCGGGGGCCTGCGCAGCGATTGCGGGTCTTGCGATTGCGGGCTTGCCGAGCGACCGCTTTCTGTTTGCAGGCTTTCTGCCCGTGAAAGACAAGGCGCGCGAAGAGGCGTTGGCCGGGCTGGCGGGGGTCGCTGCAACGCTTGTGTTCTACGAAACCGCGCCGCGGCTCGAGAAGTCATTGCGCGCAATTGCGATGTTGTGGCCTGCGCGCGAGGTGGCCGTGGCGCGCGAGTTGACCAAGCTCCATGAGGAATGCCGCAGCGGGACGGCGCAAGAACTCGCTGATCACTACGCCGCGCACCCGCCAAAGGGCGAGATCGTGCTGCTGATCGGCCCGCCTGCCGAGGCCGAAGCGCCCGTTCTCGATGCCGATGCCCTGCTGCGCGCTGCGCTCGCTGATGCCGGGCCGGGCAAGGCTGCGGGGATTGTTGCCAAGGCGACCGGGATCGACCGCGCCGAGCTTTATGCCCGCGCGCTGGAGCTCAAGGGCCAATGACGTCCCCTCGTTCCACCCCCGCTCGGCAGGAAGCCGACCAGCGCGGCCGCCAAGGCGAGGCCGAAGCGGCGATGTGGCTGACCCAGCAAGGCTGGCGGATTGTCGCCGAGCGGGTCAAGACCAAGGCGGGCGAGATCGACCTTATCGCCAAGCGTTCCGGCCTCGTCGCCTTCGTCGAGGTCAAATGGCGCGCCCGCAGCGCGGCGCTGGCCGATGCAATTGACGAGCGTCGGCTGACCCGCGTGGCCCGGGCCGCCGAAATGATCGCCCATGAATATGCCACCAACGGCGAGGATATCCGCATCGACGTGATCCTGCTTGCACCCGGCCGCAAGCCGACCCACATCGAAAACGCGTGGATGCCGTTTGGCTAAGCCACACTCGGAGTTGATTGAATGACCTTGCGCATCGCTGTCCAGATGGACCCCATCGACCGGATCAATATCGCCGGCGACAGTTCCTTTGCACTGATGCTGGCTGCGCAGGAGCGGGGCTACGCGGTCTTTGAGTATCACGTCGAAAGCCTCACGCTCGACGAGGATGACAGGCTGTTTGCCCATGCCTTTCCGGTCACGGTGCAGCGGATTGAAGGCGACCATTTCACCCGCGGCGAACAGGTCCGGCTCGATCTCGGCCGCGATGTCGACGTGGTGCTGATGCGGCAGGATCCGCCGTTTCACATGGGCTACATCACCGCCACGCATATGCTCGAACGCATCGGGCATGAAACGCTGGTGGTGAATGACCCCGCCAACGTCCGCAATTCGCCCGAAAAGGTGATGGTGCTGAACTATCGCCATTTCATGCCGCCGACACTGGTGACGCGTTCGGTGGAGGAAGTGCGGCGCTTCATGGACAAGCATGGCGCCATCGTGGTCAAGCCGATCCACGGCAATGGCGGCAAGGCGATCTTCCGCATTGGCGAGAACGGCGAAAACCTCACCGCATTGTTCGAGGTGTTCAACCAGACCTGGCCCGAGCCGCATATGGTGCAGCCCTTCCTCCCTGAAGTGGCTAAGGGCGACAAGCGGATCGTGCTGATCGACGGCGAGGTCGCAGGCGCGATCAACCGCATTCCGGGCGAGGGCGAGTTCCGCTCCAATCTCGCAATGGGCGGTTCTGCGCAGCCGACGCAGCTGACACCGCGCGAACAGGAAATCTGCGATGCGCTCGGCCCGGATCTGAAACGGCTCGGCCTCACCTTTGTTGGCATCGACGTGATCGGCGGGCAGTGGCTGACCGAGATCAATGTCACTTCGCCAACCGGCATCGTGGCAATTGACCGTTTCAACGGCACGGATACAGCCGCCGTGATATGGGATGCGATCGTGCGGCGGATTGCCGAACGCCGCGCCGCTGCTCCGCAAGACTGAAAGACATTCGATGACCGAACTCCTGCTCACCCTGCTCGACAAGGGCGGCTATCTCGGCATCTTTGTGCTGATGATCCTTGAAAACGTGTTCCCGCCGGTGCCCTCGGAAGTGATCCTTGGCGCAGCGGGCGTGCTCGTGGCGCAGGGCAAGATGAACGGCTACGTGCTGTGGATCATCGCCACAGTCGGCACGCTGGTGGGCAATCTGTTCTGGTACTGGCTCGGCCACCGCTGGAGCGAGGAGACACTGAAGCGGGTGATCGACCGCTGGGGCCGCATCCTGACCTTCGAGTGGGACGAGTTCACCAAGGCGCGCGATATTTTTCGCAGATATGGCGACTGGATCGTGTTCCTGCTGCGCTTCTCGCCGCTGCTGCGCACCATCGTCTCGCTGCCGGCGGGGCTGGCGCGGATGAACGTGTGGCGCTTTTCGATGTTCACGTTCCTCGGCTCGCTGATCTGGAACGGCTTGCTGATTTTGGGCGGACAGGCGTTGGCCGGGCTGATCGACCGGTATGAGACGCTGGTTGGCTATGGCATCGTCGCGGCGGTGCTCGCCGGGGTGGCGATCTATGTCTATCGGTTTGTCACGTGGAAGCCGGTCAAGGCGCACGAGACCGAGGATCAAGCCTAACTGCGGGCCTAACCGCGGGGATGCGCCTTGCGGTAGTTTTCCAGAAGGCTCGCCGCATCGACCCGGGTGTAGATCTGGGTTGATCCGAGCGAAGCGTGGCCGAGCAGTTCCTGAAGTGAACGCAGATCGGCTCCGGCGCTGAGTAAGTGTGTGGCAAAGGAGTGCCGCAGTGCGTGGGGCGTAGCGGTGTCGGGCAAGCCGAGCGCGCGCCGAGCTTGTGCCATCGCGCGTTGCACCATGCCGGGCGAAAGCGGCCCGCCCTTGGCGCCGCGAAACAGGGGCTCGCTCGCTGGCAGGGGCCATGGGCACAGGCGGACATATTCGGCAAGCGCGGCGCGGGTGATCGGCAGCACCGGCACGATGCGCTGCTTTCTGCCCTTGCCGGATACCTGCAGTACATCGCCCGGCATCGCATCACGGCCCGATAGCGCCAGCGCCTCGGCGATGCGCAGGCCCGACCCATAGAGCAACAGCAACACAGCGCGGTCGCGTGCGCCGATCCAGTCGGTGGTGGCGGCGGTGTCGATCATCTCGGCAAGGTTCACCGCCTCATCGGGGGTGACAGGGCGGGGCAAGCCCTTCTTGAGACGCGGCCCGCGCAGGCGCGGCGCGGCGGGGTCGGGATCGCCGCTTTGCTGGCGGGCGAAGGCGATGAAGGCCTTGAGCGCCGAAAGTTCACGCGCGGTGCTGGCATTGCCGAGGCCTTCTGCGCGGCGCGCGGCGAGGAAGGCGCGCAAGGCGTGCGCCTCGGTGCGGGCCACCGCCTCCCAGCTTTCCAGACCATTGGCGACACACAGCCGCTGGGCAGCGGCAAGATAGGCACGCACCGTATGGGGCGAGCGGCGGCGGTTGTCGGCGAGGTGCGCGTGCCAGGCGGTGAGAAGATCGGGAGCGGTCACGCCGCAACCAGCGTGTCGGCCACCACCTCGGCCAGCAGCGCATCAAGCACGCCGCGGCCTTGCGGCGTCACGCCGATCCGGCTGCCCACCTGCCACATCAGGCCCAGCGCAGCGAGGCGGGCGAGGGCGGCTTCCTCCACCAGCCCGCTGCGGGGCAGGGCAAAGCGGGCAGACAGGGTGGCCAGATCAACCCCTTCGACCAGTCGCAAACCCATGAGCAGCGCCTCGGCGGCTTGTTCGGAAACGGCAAGGGAGCGCGCTTCGCTGATCCCGTCACCCTGCTGCGCGACGGCGGTGAGGAAGTTCTCCGGCTTTTTGTGACGCACCGTGGCCACGCCCCCGCGTCGCCCATGCGCGCCGGGGCCGATCCCGGCGTAATCCTGATAGCGCCAGTAGACGAGGTTGTGGCGGCTCTCCTCGCCGGGGCGGGCATGGTTGCTGGTCTCGTAAGCGGGCAGGCCGGCGGCGGCAGTGAGTTCCTGCGTGATGTCGAACAGCTCGGCTGCTTCATCATCGCCCAGCGGCACCAAGCGGCCGCGGCGGACATCGCTGGCGAACCGCGTGCCCGGCTCGATGGTTAGCTGGTAGAGCGAGAGGTGTCCTGTGCCGAAGCTCAGCGCGCGGGTCAGGCGTTCGTGCCACATCTCAGGCGTATGGCCGGGCAGGGCGTAGATGAGGTCGAACGTGACGCGCTTGAACAGGCTTTGGGCGGTTTTAAGCGCCGCCAATGCCTCGTTTGCGCCGTGCAATCGGCCCAGAAACTGCAGCTCGGCATCGTCCAGCGACTGCACACCCAGCGACACGCGGTTGATCCCTGCCGACGCCAGCGCGGCAAAGTTGGCAGCCTCAACCGAGGACGGGTTGGCTTCCAACGTGATCTCGATAGCGGCATCAAAGCCCCATAACCGCTCCGCCTCGGCCAGCAATGCCGCCACCAGCGCAGGCGGCATCAGCGATGGCGTGCCCCCGCCGAAGAAGATTGAGGTGAGCGGCGCGCCGCCCGCAACCGCGGCCTCGGCGCGCATGTCGGCGATCAGCGCGGCCTGCCAGCCCACAACATCAACGCTGTCACGGACATGCGAGTTGAAGTCGCAATAGGGGCATTTCTTCGCGCAGAAGGGCCAATGGATATAAAGCGCACGTGCCACAGGGGGAATTTTCAGCCTCGCTTAATCGTTGCCGGATAGTTCGTATGTCATGCGGAGTGTCCTGTTCGTGCCCACCATGATTGTCCGTCTCGCCGGCGTTGCCCTGCTTATGACAGCCACGCCCGCCCAGCCGCAAGCGTCTCGCTCCGATCAACGCGATTGGATAGACGCGCATAATCAGGCGCGCGAAGATGTCGGCCTTGCCCCGCTGGCGTGGAGCGAGCGGCTGGCACGCGATGCCGAAGATTGGGCCCGGCACCTTGCCAGCAACAATCTCTACGAACACGCCTCGCCCCAGCAGCGCAAGGGGCAGGGCGAAAACCTGTGGCGCGGGCCCAAGGGCTATTGGTCGGCGTGGGAAACGATAGGCTTTTTCGTCTCGGAAAAACGCCACTTCCGCCCCGGCAATTTCCCCGAAGTCTCGCGCACCGGGCGTTGGAGCGATGTGGCGCATTACACCCAGATCATCTGGCCGCAGACCCGCGAGGTCGGCTGTGCTGTCGCTCGCACTGCCAGCGATGAAGTGCTGGTGTGCCGCTACTGGCCGGCGGGCAATGTCTGGGGCCACCGGATCGATCCCGACGAGCACATCGCCCGGCGTTAGGTCAGCGCGGGAACTGCTCGGCGACCAGCTTGGCGAAGGCATCGGCGCGGTGGCTGATGGCGTGCTTTTCCTCGGGCGCGATTTCGGCGAAGGTCAGCGCGCTGCCGGTCGGTACGAACACCGGATCATAGCCGAAGCCCATCGCGCCGCGCGGCGGCCAGGTGAGCGCGCCATCGCTGCGGCCTTCGTAGATCGCAAAGTCCCCGTCGGGCCACGCCAGTGCGAGCACACAGTGGAATGCCGCCGAGCGGTCAACATCCGCGCCCTTTTCGGCGAGCATCCCCTCGACCTTGCCCATGGCCATATACCAGTCGCGCCCGGGTGCGCCTTCGAACCACTGCCGTTCGGCCCAGTCGGCGGTGTAGACGCCCGGACGCCCGCCCAGCGCCGCGACGCTGAGGCCGCTGTCATCCGCCAGCGCCGCCATGCCCGAGGCCTCGGTCGCCGCGCGCGCCTTGATCAGCGCGTTCTGGACAAAGGTGGTGCCAGTCTCGGCCGGTTCGGGCAGTCCGAGCGATCCGGCCGAGAGGCAATTGATGCCATAGGGCCCGAGCAGCGCAGAGATTTCCTTGAGCTTGCCCGCATTGTGCGTGGCAATGACCAAGGAGCCCGAACCCAGCCGGCGTGTCATTTCACCGCGTCCAGTTGTGCTGCAAAAATGCGGTCGCAGCCGATGCGGGCGAGACGCAGCAGGCGCAGAAGGCCTTCCTCGTCATAGGTCGCGCCCTCGGCGGTGGCCTGCACTTCGGCGATCTTGCCGCCCGACAGCAGCACGAAATTGCCGTCAGCCTCGGCGTTCGAATCCTCGTCGTAGTCAAGATCGAGCACCGGGGTGCCCTTGAATATCCCGCAGGAGATGCCGGCGACTTGCGCGGTGATCGGATCATGCTTGATATCGCCCGCTGCGATCAACCCGTTGACGGCCAGACGCAGCGCGATCCATGCGCCCGAAATCGCCGCGGTGCGGGTGCCGCCATCAGCCTGGATCACATCGCAATCGAGCGTGATCTGACGCTCGCCAAGCTTCTGCAGATCGACCACGGAGCGGATGGACCGTCCGATAAGTCGCTGGATTTCCTGCGTGCGGCCCGACTGCTTGCCCTTGGCTGCCTCGCGCTGCCCCCGGGTGTGCGTGGCGCGCGGCAGCATCGAGTATTCGCCCGTTACCCAGCCTTCGCCCTTGCCGCGCATCCACGGCGGCACGCCCTTTTCGATGCTGGCGGTGCACAGCACCTTGGTATCGCCGAAGCCGATCAGCACGGAGCCTTCGGCGTGTTTGGTGAAACCGGTCTCGATCGTGATAGCGCGCATCTCGTCGGGCGCGCGTCCGGATGGGCGCATGGGGGTGTCCTTTGTTGTGTGCGGCCTGCGCTAGAAGAAAGTGCAGCCCTTCTACAAGCGCAAGGCGAAGGGAATTTGAGAAAGTTGGCGATAGTGGTTAGCTATCTCTCCATGACCTCGCTCCCCGTAACCGAACTCACCTCCCGTGCGCGCGAGATTTTCCGCCGTGTGGTGGAGGAATATATCGAGAGCGGGCAACCGGTCGGCTCCAAGACGCTGGCGGCAGATGGCACGCTTAATCTCTCGCCGGCCTCGATCCGCTCGGTGCTAGCTGATCTGGAAATGGCAGGCCTGCTCGCCGCGCCACATACCAGCGCGGGCCGCTTGCCGACCGATGCGGGCCTTCGGATATTCGTCGACGGCATGATGCGCGTGGCCGAGCCGACCTTGCAGGAGCAGGCCGCCATCGAATCGCGTCTGGCCGAGGCAGGGCCGCTGGAGGCCGCCTTGAAACAGGCTTCTTCGATCCTGTCTGACCTGTCGGGTGCGGCAGGGATGGTGCTGGTGGCTCCGCGCGAACAGCGGCTGGCGCAGTTCAGCCTGGTCGATCTGGGGCAGGGGCGGGCGCTGGCTGTGCTGGTGGGCGAGGATGGGGGCGTGGAAAACCGCGTGCTCACCATCGGCGGCGCGCTAAATCCCGGTGCGCTCGACCGGGCAAGCAATTACATCACCGCGCGGCTTGCCGGACGCACGCTGGCTGAAGCAGCGCAGGCGATGCGGTCGGAGATTTCTGCAGGCCGCTCGCAGCTTGATGATGCCTCACGCGATCTTGTCGAGCGCGGGCTGGCGGTGTGGAGCGAGGATGCCGCAGCTCGCCCCGTGCTGATCGTGCGCGGCGCGGCCAACCTGCTCGACGAGGCGGCCGTGGGCGATATCGAGCGAGTGCGGATGCTGCTTGAGGATTTGGAGAACAAGCAATCCGTCGCCGAACTGCTCGACACCGCGCGCGAGGCCGAGGCGACACGCATTTTCATCGGCAGCGAGAACCGTTTGTTCGCGCTTTCCGGCTCGTCGGTGATCGCCTCGCCCTATCGTGATCGCGAGGGGCGGGTGGTCGGCGTGCTGGGCGTGATTGGGCCTGTGCGGTTGAATTACGCGCGGGTTGTCCCCATGGTCGATTTGACCGCCCGCTCGCTGGGCAAGCTCATCGCTTGAATGGAAGCAATACGACATGATCGACAACGACAAGCCGCGTGATCAAGCGGCCGAAGACGAATTGAACGGCGTGCCCGAGGAGTTCCTCGACAAGGGTGACGACGCAGGCGAGGACACGTTGGGCGAGGCGCTGGCCGCGCTGCGCCGCGACCTCGAAACCGCCAAGCAGGACGTGCTCTACGCGCAGGCCGAGACGCAGAACGTGCGCCGCCGCCTTGAGCGCGAGAAGGACGAGGCACGCGCCTATGCCGCGACCGGCTTTGCCCGCGACGTCCTGAGCGTGGCCGATAACCTTGCGCGCGCAGTGCAGGCCATCCCCGAGAGCCTGCGTGAAGACGAGAAGATGAAGGGCCTCGTGATCGGCCTCGAAGCGACCCAGCGCGAGCTTGAAAAGGTGTTCGCCAGCCACGGCATCACCCGTATCGCATCAATGGGCCTGCCGCTTGATCCTAACCAGCATCAGGCGATGCTCGAAGTGCCGAGCAATGATCACGAACCCGGCACCGTGGTGCAGGAAATGCAGGCTGGATGGATGATCAAGGACCGTCTGCTGCGCGCCGCGATGGTGGCCGTGGCGAAGAAGCCGGACTAGGCCGCGACCTTCCCGAACGCCGTTGCCAGAATCGCATCATAGGTCTTGCGCGGCGGCGCTCCGGGGATGATTGCGCGGTGCCGCAGCATGAACGCGTGCCGGACAATTTCGGCTTGTTGTTCAAGGCCGTATTGTGCAAGGCTCCAACCGGGCTTTAACGCATAATCATAGCGACACCACGGGTGGCGGCGTAGCATCAGATACCATTTTCCGTGGGCCTGCGCCTGCCACACGTGCACCATCTCGTGGATGAAATGCCCCTGATGGTGGAGCGGCGCGGCGGCGAAATCGTCGCAGTAATGCTCGGCGTGCGGGTGGAAATGCAGGTGCCCCATCGGCGCCATGGTCACCTTGCGAGGGTGGAGCGCGAAAAATTTGCGCCGCCGGATGGTGACGCGGGCATAGTCGATCGCATCGCCGAAAACGCTGCGGGCCAGCGCAATCTCGCCCGGCGTAAGCGCGCGAATGCCGCCGACTGGGCAGGTCAACGGCTGCATAAGCGCTGCATCATCCTGCAACGCCTCCGTCATCACCTGCCCTGTCAGCCGATTGCTCAGCGTTCTTCGCCTGCCGCGCGCACTTCGGCCTCGAACACCTGCGTGGTGCCGCCCGACATGGTGAGCGTGACCTTGACCTTGTCGCCCGGCTTCCAGGTGGCGGCGGGTTCCATCGCCATGACGTGCAGCCCGCCGGGCTTGAATTCGATCTTGGCACCCTTGGTCAGCGCCACGGGGAGCGCTTCCATCATTTGCACCTTGAAATCATATTCGCCGTAGTCGTGCATCATCGTCATGCCAGCGCCTTCGACCTCGGCTTCGCGGATGGTCAGGCCCTGCTCGCCTTCATAGGCAACGTCGAAATAGACCGCCGCCGGGTTGCCTGCCACCGGGGCGAGAACAAGGCGGGCGTTGGTGATGGTGAGGCCCGGTACCTGACCGGCGACCGCTGCGGGCGGGGCTTCGGCCTCGCTGCCGCAGGCGGCCAGACCGAGCGACGCTGCGGCCAAGCTGGCGGCCAGCAAGCCCTTGCCAAGGCCCGAAAGTGATCCTGCAATGATTTTCACGTGATGTTGCTCCCTTATGGATGCGCGGAAAACTAGGGGGTCCGAAGTCTTGTGCCAAGCGAAACCGCACCTATATCGCGCTCACAAACGAGCCGCCAAAGCGCTTTGCCGCCTTGTGGGAAGTGCGAACGCGGCGTCCAACAATTGTCCAGATGGATGGGGTAAAAATGGGTAAAGTAATCGGTATCGACCTCGGCACCACCAATTCCTGCGTTGCTGTCATGGATGGCGGCAAACCCAAGGTGATCGAGAATTCCGAAGGCGCGCGCACCACGCCTTCGATCGTCGCCTTCACGAAGGATGGCGAACGTCTGATCGGCCAGCCAGCCAAGCGTCAGGCCGTGACCAATCCCGACAACACCCTGTTCGCGATCAAGCGTCTGATCGGCCGCCGGTTCGATGATCCGATGACCAAGAAGGACATGGGCCTCGTCCCCTACACCATCACCAAGGGCAAGAACGGCGATGCCTGGGTCAAGGCCGGCGGTGAAGATTACAGCCCCTCGCAGGTCTCGGCCTTCATTCTCCAGAAGATGAAGGAAACCGCCGAAAGCTATCTCGGCGAAACCGTGACGCAGGCCGTCATTACCGTGCCCGCCTATTTCAACGACGCCCAGCGTCAGGCGACCAAGGATGCCGGCCAGATCGCCGGCCTTGAAGTGCTGCGCATCATCAACGAGCCGACCGCGGCCGCGCTCGCCTACGGGATGGACAAGGACGACGGCAAGACCATCGCCGTGTTCGACCTTGGCGGCGGCACCTTCGACATCTCGATCCTCGAAATCGGGGACGGCGTGTTCGAAGTGAAGTCGACCAATGGCGACACCTTCCTCGGCGGTGAGGATTTCGACAACGCAATCGTCGAACACCTCGCCGATGCCTTCAAGAAGAAGGAAGGCATGGACCTCAAGACCGACAAGCTTGCGCTCCAGCGCCTCAAGGAAGCAGCGGAAAAGGCCAAGATCGAACTGTCGAGCGCGGCCACGACCGAAATCAACCTGCCCTTCATCACCGCGCGCATGGAAGGCGGGGCGACCACCCCGCTGCACCTCGTGGAAACGATCACCCGCGCCGATCTCGAAAAGATGGTCGACACGCTGATCCAGCGCACGCTCGAGCCGTGCAAGAAGGCGCTGGCCGATGCTGGCATTGCCAAGGATCAGGTCGACGAAGTGATCCTCGTCGGCGGGATGACCCGTATGCCGCGTGTGCGCGAAGTGGTGGAGCAGTTCTTCGGCTCCAAGCCGCACACTGGCGTGAACCCGGATGAAGTCGTTGCCATGGGCGCGGCAATCCAGGCCGGCGTGCTGCAGGGCGACGTCAAGGACGTGCTGCTGCTCGACGTGACCCCGCTTTCGCTCGGCATCGAGACGCTGGGCGGCGTGTTCACCCGCATGATCGATCGCAACACCACCATCCCGACCAAGAAGTCGCAGACCTATTCGACCGCCGAAGACAACCAGAACGCGGTGACGATCAAGGTCTTCCAGGGCGAGCGCGAGATGGCGGCCGATAACAAGCTGCTCGGCAATTTCGACCTGATCGGCATTCCGCCGGCCCCGCGCGGCGTGCCGCAGATCGAAGTGACCTTCGACATTGACGCCAACGGCATCGTGTCGGTGGCCGCCAAGGACAAGGGCACCGGCAAGGAGCAGACGATCAAGATCCAGGCCTCGGGCGGCCTTTCGGACAACGACATCGACCAGATGGTCAAGGATGCCGAAAAGTTCGCGGAAGAAGACAAGAAGCGCCGGGCTGCCGCAGAAGCGCGCAATCAGGCCGACAGTCTGGTCCACGCCACCGAAAAGCAGGTGGCCGAGCACGCCGACAAGATCGACGCTGCCACCAAGACCGCCGTCGAGGAAGCCATTGCGGCGACCAAGACCGCGCTCGAAGGCGGCGACGCTGACGACATCAATGCCAAGGCGCAGGCGCTGACCGAAGCGGCGATGAAGATGGGCCAGCAGATCTACGAAAACCAGCAGGCTGCCGGCCCCGATGCCGCCGCTGAAGCCGCCGAAGAACCGGCCGCCGAAGAGGACGTCGTCGACGCTGAATTCTCCGAGGTTGACGAAGACAAGAAGGGCTAAGGCCCCGATGCCACCTAGCGCGCCGCCGATCTGCCCGGTCTTATGTTCGGGAATTTCGGCGGCGTCTGGTTACGGGGAATAGGTCAGCTTTATGTCCAGTGCCCAGACTGATTACTACGCCACGCTTGAAGTCGCCCGCGATGCCGATGGCGCGGTGCTCAAGAGCGCCTATCGCAAGCTCGCAATGAAATATCACCCGGACCGCAATCCGGGCGATGCGACGTGCGAGGCCAAGTTCAAGGCGATCAACGAGGCCTATGACTGCCTCAAGGACCCGCAGAAGCGCGCGGCCTATGATCGCTATGGCCACGAGGCCTTCACGCAAGGCATGAATGGCGGCGGCGGTGGCGGGCCGTTCGGCGGCGGCTTTGGCGGCGGTCGTGACGGTTTTGCCGATATCGGCGATATCTTCGAGACGATCTTCGGCAGCGCCTTTGGCGGCGGCGGAGCGCAGCGCGCGCAGAACCGGCGCGGCGCGGACCTGCGTTACGACATGCAGGTCAGCCTTGAAGAAGCCTTCCACGGCAAGACCACCGAAATCGAGATCGAAGTCTCGCAATCCTGCGACACCTGCGACGGCAGCGGCGCGACCCCCGGCACGTCCGAACGCCAGTGCAACCTGTGCGGCGGGATGGGCAGCGTCCGCGCCAAGCAGGGGTTGTTCGTGGTCGAGCGGCCGTGCCCCACCTGCAGCGGGCGCGGCAGCGTGATCGAGGATCCCTGCCGGGTGTGCCGAGGCGAGGGCCGGGTTGACCGGCCGCAATCGCTCAAGGTCGATATTCCGGCCGGTGTCGATACCGGCACCCGCATCCGTCTGTCGGGCAAGGGCGAGGCCGGACAGCGCGGCGCGCCTCCGGGTGATCTCTACATCTTCCTCCATGTCGAGCAGCACCGCGTGTTCGAGCGTGAGGGCACCACCTTGCTCACCCGCGTGCCGGTGAGTTTCACCACCGCCGCGCTGGGCGGCTGCGTGGAGATCCCCGATCTCGACGGCTCGACCAACCGGCTCGATATTCCAGCGGGTATCCAGTCGGGCAAGCAGCTGCGCGTGCGCGGGGCCGGGATGCCGGTGCTGCAAGGGCGCGGGCGCGGCGATCTTGTGGCGGAGATTGTGGTGGAAACGCCCACCAAGCTCTCGCGCCGCCAGAAGGAGCTGCTCGAGGAGTTCAAGGCCACCGAAACGGGTGACGAATGCCCCGAAACGCGCGGTTTCTTCAACAAGCTCAAGGACGTGTTCGGGAGCTGATCGGCGCGCCATGCTGCCCTCGCTCCTGATCATCGACGATTTCCTCAAAGACCCGTGGGCGGCACGGCGGGCGGCCTTGGCGCTGGATTATGACCCGGCGCGCCAGCATGGCAATTTCCCGGGGCTCAATTCCTCCGTGCCGCTCGATACAGCAGCGGTGGACGGGGCAGTCTCGCGGTTGCTTGGCGTCAAGCTCGGTCCGGCACCCGGAACCCAGCACGGCGCCTGCCGCCTCACCCGCAAGGGCGACAAGGGCAGGAGCGGGGTGCATATCGATCCCGCCGCATACTCCGGCATCCTCTACCTCTCGCGCCCCGAGGATTGCGCGCGGGCGGACGCGGGCGGCACCGATTTCTTTCGCCACAAGCGTACGGGGCTCGAAGCCGTGCCGCAGGATCCGGCGCGGATTGCCGCTTCGGGTTATGCCGATGTGAATGCGCTGGTCGAAGATGTGGTCAACCGCGACACCGCTATCACTGCCAAGTGGGAGCGCACCATGCGCGTGCCCGCCCGCTTCAATCGGCTGCTGCTGTTCTCGCCCTGGCAGTTCCACAACGCCGCGCCCGGCTTTGGCACATCGCCCGAGGATGCGCGGTTGGTGATGCTGCTGTTCTTCGCGCCAAAGGCCTAGGCGCGCCTAGCCCATCCGCTCGTGCACTTCGCGCCGGATCTGCTCGACCAGCCCGCGCTGGCAGCGACCGGTGATTTCCTCCTCCTCCAGCACCGCGAGGAAGACCGCACGCTTGGCGGCGCGAAGGCGGTCTTCGGGCACGGCTCCGCCAGCGGTTGATGCGACGAGGTCGATCATCCGCTCGGCCCCGTGCAGCCGGCCCCACAGATAGTCGTTCTCGCGGTAGTCGCGGCTGAAAAAGGCTCCGAAATTGTAGAACTCGATCCCGCGCAAGGTCGCCGCTGTGCCGCCTTCGCGGATCGAAAGCGCATCATCAGGCGAGATCCGGTCGATCCGCACCGGGTTGAACTCGTCGAGCCCTTCGCGCCGCGAGAGCGGGAAGGTGGCGACATCATAGAAGGGAAAGCCGAGATAGGTCAGCAACATCCGCCGCTTGAGCGTCTTGGGCATTTCCTCCAGCGCGGCGATCAGCAGCTGCTCGGCGGCCAGATCGGTGGTCGGGAGCAAGCGTTCTGTGGCGAGGAAATCGAGCACCGCGCCCGGCGCTTCCTGCGCGCGGCGTGCCAGCTGGGCAAACTGCGCCGATTGCATCACGCCTTCGTCAGCGCGGTAATAGAGCGCGAGGATTCCATAGAGCCGGTCACGCGCCTGGTTAAGCGCGGCTTCGGGAATGTCGGGATCAAGCTCCCAGTCGCGCGAAAGCTTGCGCGCCAGCAATTGCAACCGGCGGATGCGGAAGCCGGTGTCATGCGCGCGGAAGAAGGCGATCGCAGCCGGATTGGCCCCGCCATGCGCATCGCTCAGCTGCACCAGCCCGCGCGCTGCCAACGCCTTGCGCAGCGCCTCGGCCAAGGGCGCAGGATCGCTTGCGTGGGTCCGCGCTGCCCGCAGGGTCAGGAAGGCAAGCTGATCGAGGATCGCATCGAACTTTGCCAGCGCGTAGGCCCCGAAGGCATAGCCTGCCCGCTCGGCCGCGGCCTGCTGCGCCTTGGCGCGCCAGCCTGCGAGCCGTTTGGGGCTGGGCCGATCGAGCAGGAAGGTGAACCCGAACAGCTTTTCCACCGCGCGATCAATATCGGGCTGCAGATCCATTATAATCCGCTTCAAACGCCCTGCATCGCGCGATTGCTGGTCGATCCGTTCAAGATCGTCGCGGATCGGCTGTTCGCGCGGGATGCTGGAAAGCGAGCCGAAAATCGCGCCGAGAAAGCCGATCTCGCGCACTTTGCTGCCCGGAACCATCCCGCCCGCATCCGGGCGCGGATCGATATAGACGAAGCGCCGATCGACCTCGCGCTGCGCCGGGCGGCCATGCAGCGCTGCACTGGCCGCCCCGAACGGCGCGTTGACCAGCACCGCTCCGTCAATCAGCGCGACATTATCGAGCGTGTCATTGGCGGCATGAACCGGCATGATGCGTTCAAGAAACCGCTCGCGAGAGGCCCAATTGTGGCCTTCGCTCAGACCAAGATTGTCGATCTCGTTGATGGTCAGCGGCGGAAACGCCCCCGGAAAACTCGCTGTCGCGCGCGCGGCCAGCACCAGTTCGAGCGGATCGGCCAGCGGCTGCGGCGGATCATGGGCAACCCGCGCGCGGAAATTGATCGGCAGGCGGTGCTCCATTTCCTCGACCTGCGCGGGAGAGTTCAGCCGCAGCGCCTGCGGATGGCCGCGAAAATCGGTCGCCGTCACCGTCAGATCGATCGGATAGCCCGGTGGCAGCAGCGGCAGGCCGTCGCCTTCGTCCGCCATCTTGACGAAGGCCTCGTAGAGCATGGCCGAGAACCGCGCGCCCGAAAATGGCGGGTTGAACCAGCGCCCGCGCACGAAGCGCGAGACCTTGTGCCGCACCTCGGACCGCGTTTCGGGCGAGACGGTTTCGCTCACCGCATTGCCCGGGCGGCTCAAAAACCATTCGGCAATCGGCTGCGCCCACAGCTTGGCATAGCGCCACATCGGCTCGGCATCGGGATCGGTCAGCTCGCTGACATCGGCATTTTCCAGCCACAGGTCGGTCAGCGGTTCCAGAGAGTGCCCGGAATGGATCGCCTGCGCGAGGAACACCGCGTTGATCCCGCCCGCGCTCGCCCCGGTGAGAACATCGGGCAGCACCCGCAGGCGGTATCCGTGATCCCGCTCGATCTCCGCCAGAAAGCGGCGATAGGCTTCGGCCACGCCGTCCAGCGGGGTGGGATCGGGCAGGTGGAAGGCGCGGCTTGCGCGGGCAAGGTGCCAGATTTCCTTGGTGATGCCGTGCATATAGACCGCAAGGCTGACGCCGCCGTAACAGACAAGGGCAAGGCGGAGTTCCTTTTGGCGCATTGGCATGACGTAGCGCGCAAAGCGGCGGAAATGCAATTGCGTTCTGTTTCTGTTCCCATTAAGGCCCCTACCTATGGCAAAGTCGAAGCGTCGCTATGTGTGTCAGGCCTGTGGGGGCATCTCGCCGCGCTGGCAGGGGCAGTGCCCTGATTGTGCCGAGTGGAACACGTTGGTCGAGGATGTGCCGGCGACTGTCTTCTCGCAAAAGCACAACCTGTCGAGCGGTGGCCGCGCGGTCGCGTTCGAGGCGCTCAATGCGCCCACCAAGCTGCCGGTGAGGAAGTCGACCGGGCTGGCCGAGTTTGACCGCGCCTTGGGCGGCGGGTTGGTGCCGGGTTCGGCGGTGCTGATGGGCGGCGATCCGGGCATCGGCAAATCGACCCTGCTGCTCCAGACTGCGGCGACCATCGCGCGCGGCGGGAATGATGTGGTCTATGTCAGCGGCGAGGAAGCCGCCGGGCAGGTGCGGCTGCGCGCGGCGCGCATGGGCGTCGCCGATGCGCCGATCCGGCTCGCTTCGGAAACCTCGGTGCGCGATATTCTGACGACGCTGGGGCAGGGCGATCCGCCGGCGCTGCTGGTGATCGATTCGATCCAGACGATGCATTCCGACATGATCGAAGGCGCGCCCGGCACCGTCAGCCAGGTTCGTGGCTGCGCGCTCGAACTGATCCGCTATGCCAAGGAAAGCGGCTGCGCGGTGGTGCTGGTCGGCCATGTCACCAAGGATGGCAGCATCGCCGGTCCGCGCGTGCTTGAACACATGGTCGATGTGGTGATGAGCTTCGAGGGTGAGCGCAGTCACCAGTACCGCATTCTTCGCGCGCTCAAGAACCGCTTTGGCGCGGTGGACGAGATCGGCGTGTTCGCGATGGCGGCCGAAGGGCTGGAGGAAGTCGCCAATCCCTCGCTGCTGTTCCTCTCGGGCCGTGATCAGCCGCTGGCGGGCAGCGCGGTGTTCCCGGCGCTGGAGGGCACGCGGCCGGTGCTGGTGGAAATTCAGGCGCTGATCGTGCGGCTGCAATCGGGCGCGACCCCGCGCCGCGCGGTGGTGGGGTGGGATTCTGGGCGCCTTGCCATGTTGCTGGCGGTGCTCGAATCGCGCTGCGGGCTCAATTTTTCCTCGGCCGAGGTCTATCTCAATATCGCGGGTGGCTACCGGTTGACCGATCCGGCGGCCGATCTTGCGGTGGCGGCCGCGCTGGTTTCGGCGTTGGCGGACAAGCCCTTGCCAGACAAGGCAGCGTGGTTCGGCGAAGTGTCGCTCGCGGGCGAGATCCGCCCTGTCGCCCACGCGCCCCTGCGGCTGCGCGAAGCGGCCAAGCTTGGCTTTTCGCGCTCCTATGGCCCGGCCGGAGCGCAAGGGCTGGAGGATGCGCGCGGCTATCGCGGATTGGGGGCGCTTGCGAACCTCGTTGACCAGGTGATGGGCTGCGCATAGACACTGGCCTTCATGGCTGGTCTAGACATCATCGTAATCATCATCGTGGGCGTTGCCGCCATCGGCGGGTTCATGCGCGGGCTCGTGCAGGAAGTATTGTCGCTCGCCTCATGGGTCTTTGCTGCGCTGGCGGTGCATTTTCTCCACCCCGCGCTGACCCCTGCGATCAGCGGATTTCTGAACTCCGATCGTATCACCCCGGTGTTCGCCTTCGTGCTGCTGCTGCTCATCCCCTATGCGGCGATGAAGCTGATCGCGGGCAATATCAGCGAAGCCTCGGACGGCGCGATCCTCGGCCCGATCGACCGCGTGCTGGGCTTCGGCTTCGGCGCCGTGAAGGGCGCGTTGATTGCGGTCTTCGCCTTTTCGGTGCTGGCTCTCGGGTATGACGAGGCTTGGGGCTACACTGGCAGACCTCAGTGGATCACTTCGGCGCGCACCTATTCCGCTGCCGATGCCTTCTCACGCCAACTGGTGCCGATGATTGCGGTACGACGAGACCAGCTCCGCCGCGAATCCGAAGCGCGGGGTAATGTCTCGGCCACGATCATCAACTGATCGCTGTGACCGGCGCGCGTTCGCCACGGCTCTATTCGCCCGCCGTACTGGCATTGGCGACGGGGCTTGCCGCTTTCCCGCTTGATGACCGCCTGCCGCTGCGCGCGGAGGCCCGCTCGCGCACTTGTGGCAGCGAAGTCGTGCTCGGGCTTGATGTGACCCCCTCCGGCAAAGTCGCGCGCGTGGGCGTGCAGGTGAGGGCCTGCGCGATCGGACAAGCCTCGGCGGCGCTGCTGGCGCAAGCCGCGCCCGGTCGCCCGGCGGAGGATATCGCGGAGACGCTTGCGGCGCTCGAGGCATGGTTGAACGGGGCGGGCGATCTGCCCGAATGGCCCGATCTCGTCCTGCTCGCACCGGCGCGTGACCATCCGGCAAGGCACGGGGCCTTGCTGTTGCCGTGGAAGGCCGCCAGCAAGGCGCTTTCAAGCGGCGCTGCGGCGGGCTAGGGATAGCCGCTAAGGAGGCTGCCGGCACCAGATCGGCGGACCCAAGGGGATTGTGCAACATGGCAGAAGCGCAGGCGCTCGCAGACCGCGAGCCGAGCGAGAAGGAAATCCGTCTGGTGATCGGCGCATCGAGCGCGGGCACCATCTTTGAATGGTATGATTTCTTCATCTACGGCACGCTCGCCTACATCCTCAAGGATGCGTTTTACGCCACCGATAACGAGACGCTGGGCCTGCTGCTGGTGTGGTCGACCTTCGCGGTCGGCTTTGCTTTCCGCCCGCTCGGCGCGATCCTGTTCGGCTTTCTGGGTGACAAGCTGGGGCGCAAATACACCTTCCTTGTCACCGTCACGCTGATGGGGATCGCCACAGCCGGCGTCGGCCTGATCCCCACCGTCGACACCATCGGCATGGCCGCGCCGATCATCGTCATTTTCCTGCGCATCATCCAGGGCCTTGCGCTGGGCGGAGAGTATGGCGGGGCTGCGATCTATGTCGCTGAACACGCCCCGCCGGAAAAGCGCGGGTTCTACACCAGCTTCATTCAGGCAAGCGTGGCGGGCGGCTTCGTGCTGTCGATCATTGTCGTGCTGGCCTGCCGCGCGCTGATCCCCGAGGATGCCTTTGCGGCATGGGGCTGGCGCGTGCCCTTCCTGCTGTCGATCGCGCTGCTGGCCATCTCGCTGTGGATGCGCCTGAAGCTTTCGGAAAGCCCGGTGTTCCAGGCAATGAAGGAATCGGGCGAGACTGCGGGCAATCCCTTCATCGAAAGCTTCACCTATCCCGGCAATCCCAAGCGCATCTTTGTCGCGCTGTTCGGTGTCTCGGGCATCCTGACGACGATCTGGTACACCGGCTTCTTCTCGACGATGAGCTTCCTGCGCGGGCCGATGCATGTCGCTGACCAGACGGTGGAACTGGTGCTGCTGGTCTCGGGCGTGATCGTGATGAGTTTCTATGTGATCATCGGCAAGTGGTCGGACAAAGTGGGCCGCAAGCTGCCGATCATCATCGGTGCCGCGCTCACGCTGGCATTGCTGTTCCCGCTGTTCTGGATGTTGGGCAGCTTCGCCAATCCCGGCATCGCGGCGGCTGCCGAGCGCAATCCGGTAACCGTCAGCGGGCCGGCCTGTGTCACCGATCCCTTTGCCGAGATGGCCAAGCGCGAGCAGACCGATTGCGGCAAGGTGCTCGAAACGCTCACCGCCTCGGGCGTTCCCTACACGCTTAAAGACGCCTCGGTGCTCGATCTCTCTGTGGGCGGCAATCGGGTGGCGGTTGATCCGGCATGGTTCAGCGACGGCGCGGCGCGGCGGGCAGGGATCCACGCAGCGCTCGGCCAATATGGCTTCGACTTTGCCAAGCAGCAGCCGCCGGCCGCCAACATCCTCGGCATCGGGGCGGTGTTGTTGGCGCTGGGGATGCTGTCGGCGCTGACCTATGGTTCGGTCGCGGCGCTGCTATCCGAGATGTTCCCGCCGCGCATCCGCTATTCCTCGATGTCGATCCCCTATCATATCGGTGCGGGCTATCTTGGCGGGTTCCTGCCGTTGATCGCCGGCGTGATCGTGGCGAGCACCGGGGATATCTATTCGGGCCTGTGGTACACATGGGGCGTGGTCGCCTTCGGCCTCGTGGTGGCCATGTGGGGCCTGAAGGGCGGGCCGCCGAAAGACTTCGCCGATGACTGATATTCCGCCGCCGACCGCCACCTTGCGGCTGACGGTCGACGTTGCTGCTCTGGCCAATAACTGGCGCGCGCTTGATCGCCTCTCGGGCGCAGCGCGCGCGGGCGCGGCGGTGAAGGCGGATGCTTACGGGCTCGGTGTTGATGCCTGTGTGCCGGTGCTGCGCGATGCCGGTTGCACCACCTTCTTCGTCGCCCATTGGAGCGAGGTCGCAGCTGTGGCGCGCCATGTGCCACCTGCGCAGATCGCGGTGCTGCACGGCCCGCTGAGCGCGGCCGACTGCGCCTATGCCAAGGCGAGCGGCGCGGTGCCGGTGATCAATTCGCTTCAGCAGGCGGAGCTTTGGGCGGCGAGCGGCGGCGGGTTGTGCCACCTGATGGTCGACACCGGGATCAACCGGCTCGGCATCGCAGCGCATGAGGCGGGCGATCCGAGGATTGCGGCGCTCGATATCGACATTCTCCTCAGCCACCTCGCTTGCGCCGACGAGGATAGCGCCATGAATGCCCGCCAGCGCGCGGCCTTCGCGGGCGTGACCGACGCAATCGCCCACCGCCGCGCGAGCCTTGCGAACAGCGCGGGGATTGGCCTTGGCGCGGGTTACGCCTTCGATCTCACGCGCCCGGGCCTTGCGCTTTATGGCGGCGTGCCGCGCGGCGAGTTGGCCGGTGTTATCCGTCCCGTCGCTCAGGTCGAAGCGGCGATTTTGCAATGCCGCAATCTCGCTGCTGGGGAGAGCGTGGGCTACAACGCCGCCTTCACCGCGCCCGAAGCGATGCGCGTGGGGACGGTATCTCTCGGCTATGCGGACGGCTTTCTGCGGGTGCGCGGGCCGGGCAATGCCTTGAGCCATGAAGGGCGTGCGCTGCCGATCCTCGGCAAGGTGTCGATGGACATGGTGGTGGTTGACCTCACCGCCGCGCCCGATCTTGCCGCCGGCGGCTGGCTGACCGTGCCGTGGGACATCAATGATGTTGCACAGCAAAATTTCCTCTCGCCCTATGAACTGCTGACGACAATCGGCCAGCGTTTGCGTCGCGGCTAATACAATCGGGCGGGCGTTATTGCACTGCAGCTTGTGCAGGTGCTAAGGCGCGTCACGGGTCAACAAACAGGACAAGATAATGGTCGGCAGATCGAAGGCGGCATCAGGCGCAGCGGGTGAGACGGTCATTATCAAGAAGTACGCCAACCGGCGGCTCTATAACACCTCCTCATCGAGCTATATCACGCTGGAAGATCTCGCCCGGATGGTGCGCGAGAACGTTGATTTTCAGGTGATCGATGCCAAGAGCGGCGACGACATCACCCATTCGATCCTCACCCAGATCATCATGGATGAAGAAGCCAATGGCGAGCAGATGCTGCCTGTCAGCTTCCTGCGCCAGTTGATCGGGATGTATGGCAATTCGATGCAGGCGATGATGCCGTCCTATCTCGAAGCCAGCATGGCCAATTTCCGCGACAACCAGTCGAAGATCCGCGAGGCCTTCGAAAAGGGCATCAGTGCCACGCCGTTTGCCGCGATCCATGAAACCAACATGGCGATGATGCGCGCTGCAGCCGACGTGTTCCTGCCCGGCATGGGCAAGGCCAAGGACAAGGCGGCAGCGCCCGCTGCCGAAACCCGTGACGAGCTGGCCGTGCTGCGCGAACAGATGGCAGCGATGCAAAAGAAGCTGGACGAACTGGGCAAATAGCGCGAAGCGCGGGCGCGATTTGCGGCCCGTCGCCGCGCCCGTCAGACAGGAATTCGATCAGTGTCCCAGATCCGCCACGCGCTCACCATCAAGCGTGAAGACGATTTCGCAAAGTGGTATCAGGAAGTCATCGCCGCGGCTGATCTTGCCGAGGAATCCGGCGTGCGCGGCTGCATGGTGATCAAGCCGTGGGGCTACGGCATCTGGGAGCGCATCCAGCGCCTGATGGATGACCGGATCAAGGCGGCGGGCGTGCAGAACTGCTACTTCCCGCTGTTCATCCCGCTCGCCAATTTCACGCGTGAGGCGGAACACGTCGAAGGCTTTGCCAAGGAAATGGCGGTCGTCACCCACCACCGCCTGATTTCGGATGGCAAGGGCGGGCTGATCCCCGATCCCGCCGCCAAGCTCGAAGAACCGCTGGTGGTGCGCCCGACCTCGGAAACGATCATTGGCGATGCGATGGCGCGCTGGATCCAATCGTGGCGCGATCTGCCGCTGCTGACCAACCAGTGGGCCAATGTGGTGCGCTGGGAAATGCGCACGCGGATGTTCCTGCGCACCAGCGAATTCCTCTGGCAGGAGGGCCACACCGCGCACGAGAACCGCGAGCAGGCGCTGGCGGAAACCCACCGCGCGCTCGAAATGTACCGCGCCTGCGCCGAGGATGATCTCGCGCTCCCCGTAATTGCGGGCGAGAAGCCCGAGAACGAGCGCTTCCCCGGCGCGGTCGAGACTTGGTCGATCGAGGCAATGATGCAGGATGGCAAGGCGCTCCAGGCCGGCACCTCGCACTACCTCGGCACCAATTTCGCGCACGCCGCCGGCATCCAGTATCAGGACCGCGAAGGCACTCAGCAGTTCTGCCACACCACCAGCTGGGGCGTGTCGACGCGGCTGATCGGCGGGGTGATCATGACCCACGGCGATGATGACGGCTTGCGCGTGCCGCCTGCGATCGCGCCGCAGCAGATCATCATCATCCCGATGCTGCGCGAAGCGCCCGAGGATGCCGAGCTGCTCGCCTATTGCGAGGAACTGCGCGCGATGCTCGCGGGGCAGGTTGCGCTTGGCGAGAAGGTGCGCGTGCTGCTCGATGCGAAGCCCGGCAAGGCTGCGGCCAAGCGCTGGGACTGGGTGCGCAAGGGCGCGCCGGTGATCCTCGAAGTCGGCCCGCGTGACATGGCCGAAGGCAAGGTGGCAATGCTGCGCCGCGATGCCCTGTGGAACGCTGCCAATGGCAAGCCCGCGATGCAATTCCTGCCGCGCGAAGATGTCGCTGCCGGGATTGGCGCATTGCTCGACGAAATCCAGAGCGGGCTCTACAATGAGGCGCGCGTCCGCCGTGATGCCAACATAACCCGCGGGCTGACCGATTGGGCCAGCGTTGCCGCGCATTTCGAGAAGGGCGGCAAGTATCCCGGTTGGGTCGAGGTCGAGTGGTCGAAGCCCACCGGGCCTGCGCTCGATGCCGTGGTGGAAAAGTTGAAGGCGGTGAAGCTCACCATCCGCAACGTGCCGCGCGAGGCAGCGCCTGCGGAGGGCACCTGCATCTTCACCGGCGCGCCCGCAACCGAGCGCATCCTGATCGCGCGCGCTTACTAGCTTGCGTCTGCGCTGGCAGGCGGGCAGACAGGGCGGATGATCAAACCTGCTCTGCTGCTCGCCGCCTGCCTCCTCGCCGCTCCGATCGCGGCGCAAAATCACCCCGCCGATCAAGTCTCCGAAGACCGGCTGCACGATGATGTCGCCAAGCTGGTCAGCTTCGGCACGCGTCACACGCTGTCATCGCAGGACGATCCCAAGCGCGGCATTGGTGCGGCGGTGAACTGGGCGCTGGACGAATTCCGTCGCATCGGCGCGGAATGCGGCGATTGCCTTGAGGTGCTGCCCGTGGGCGAGGTGATCCAGCCCGATGGCCGCCGTATCCCGACGGCAACGCTGGTGCGCAACGCGGTCGCAATCCAGCGCGGCACCGAGCGGCCAAACGAAGTCGTGATCGTGCAGGGCCATATCGACAGCCGCGTGTCCGGCGCACTCGATGTCACTTCCGATGCCCCCGGCGCGAACGACGATGGCTCGGGCAGCGCGCTGGTGCTCGAAGCGGCGCGCGTGCTTTCGGGGGAGCGCTATCCCTCGACGATCATCTACGCGCTGCTTTCGGGCGAGGAGCAGGGCCTGTTCGGCGGCCGCATCCTCGCCGATTGGGCCGCCGCACAAGGCTTCACCGTCAAGGCCGTGCTCAACAATGACATCGTCGGCAATTCCTGCGGCAAGGACCGTTATTGCGTGCCAGACAAGGTGCGCGTGTTCTCCGAAGGGCCGCGCGCTGATCTCACCGACCAGTTGCGCGCCGCTGCAACCCGTTTCGGCGGCGAGAACGATACGCCCTCGCGCAATCTCTCGCGCTGGGTGGCGGGGCTGGCGGAAAAGCACCCCGAGGAAATGCAGGTCCGCCAGATCTGGCGCACCGACCGCATGGGGCGGGGCGGGGATCAGGTGCCGTTCTTGCAGAAGGGCTACCCCGCGATCCGCTTTTCGGTGGGGGTCGAGGATTACGACCACCAGCACCAGGACCTGCGCACCGAAGGCGACGTGTTCTACGGCGACACCATCGACGAGATGGACTTCGCCTACCTCGCCGGGGTGACCAAGCTGAATGTGCGTGCGTTGGATGCACTCGCCCGCGCACCAATGCCGCCCAAGGTGACGGTGGATGCAGCGGTAAAGACCTTTACGGAGATCGAATGGAAGCGCCCCGAAGGCGCGACCGCTTTCAAGGGATACCAGCGCGCCACCAACGCGGCTGAGTGGGAAGCAGAGGTCTTCCTCCAAGACGCGCCACAAAAGCCGGGCGATCTGGGCGTGATGCTGCAAGGCGTGCGCGGCGATGACTGGCTGTTCGGCGTGGCAGCTTGTGCCGGTGCCTATTGCTCGCCCGTCGCCAGCGCGGTTCCCGGCGGCGCGTTCGAGCCGGTGGCGAAGGAATAGCAATAATCATACCCGCTCATGCTGAGCTTGTCGAAGCACTGTCCTTCTTTTGAGCCTCGGCAAAAAGTGAAATGCAGCCCTTCGACAAGCTCAGGGCGAACGGGTAGGGGATGAGACTATGCCCAAACCTCCCAAACTCCCGCAAGGTATGCCCAGCGCCCAGCAGGTGCTCGACTTCATCCAGTCCTCCGACATTCCCGCCGGCAAGCGCGAGATTGCCAAGGCCTTCGGGCTGAAGGGGCAGGAAAAGATCAAATTGAAGGCCCTGCTCAAGGACATGGCCGAGGACGGGCTGATCGACGGCAAGAAGAGCGCCTTCCACCGGATGGGCGGGGTGCCCAAGGTTACCACGCTCAAGATCGTGGGCCTTGAAGACGGCGAGCTCATCGCCGAGCCCGACAATTGGGATCCCGAAGCGCCCGGCAAGCCGCCGCGTCTCACCATCCGCGAGCCTCGCCCGCGTCCCGGCGTCAAGCGTCCGCCTGCCTTGAAGCGCGGTGACCGCGTGCTGGCCCGCACCGAGGAAACGGACGCTGGCTGGATCGCGCATCCGATGAAGAAGCTGCCCTCGCGCACCGAGGGGCTGATGGGCGTGGTCGAGATCGACAAGACCGGCAAGGCATGGCTTGCGCCGGTCGACAAGCGCGTGCGCCAATCCGCGCCGATTGCCGATCGCGGCGAGGCCGAGGCGGGGCAGCTGGTGATCGCCGAACGCGTCGGCCGCTCCGAACGCGCAGGCGTCAAGGTGATCGAAGTGGTCGGCGATCCGCTCGCGCCGCGCAGCTTCAGCCTGATCGCGATTGCCAAGCACGGCATCCCGCACATCTTCCCCGAAGAGACGCTGGAAGAGGCGCCCCGCTCGGCCAAGCTCAAGCTGTCGGAAAAGACCCGCGAAGACCTGCGGCATCTGCCGATTGTCGCGATCGATCCGGCTGATGCGCGCGACCACGATGACGCGATCTGGGCCGAGCCGGATGGGCAGGGCGGCTTCAACGCGCTGGTCGCCATCGCCGATGTCAGCTTCTACGTCCGCCCCGGCTCGGCGCTCGACCGCGAGGCGAGGAAGCGCGGCAATTCGGTTTACTTCCCCGACCGCGTGGTGCCGATGCTGCCCGAGGTGCTCTCGGCCGACGTCTGCTCGCTCAAGGAAGGCGAGGACCGGGCGGCGATGGCCTGCCACCTGCATATCAACGCTGACGGCAAGGTTTCCAGCTTCCGCTTCACCCGCGCGCTGGTGCGGATTGCCCACAACATCGCTTACGAGGATGCACAGAAGGCCGTCGATAGCGGCAATCCGCCCGAATATCTCGCCAACCTGTGGGACGCATGGCGTGCGCTCAGCGCGGCCCGCGACGCGCGCGATCCGCTCGCGCTCGAACTGCCCGAACGGCGCGTGGTGCTCAACGAACAGGGCCAGATCGCCGAGATTGCGATCCGCGAACGCCTCGATGCGCACCGGGTGGTCGAAGATTTCATGATCGCCGCCAATGTCGCCGCTGCCAAGGCACTGGAGGCGAAAACCGCCCCGGTGGTCTACCGCGTCCACGAACCGCCGAGCCGCGAAAAGCTGATCGCCTTGCGCGATTATCTCGCCACGATGGGCAAGAAGCTGGCGCTGGGGCAGGTGGTAACACCGGGCCTGTTCAACCGGATGCTCAAGGACGTCACCGACGAGGCCGAAAAGGCGCTGGTGATGGAGGCGGTGCTGCGCAGCCAGACGCAGGCCTATTACGGCCCCGCCAATGCCGGGCATTTCGGCCTTTCGCTGGGTTCCTACGCGCACTTCACCTCGCCGATCCGCCGCTATGCCGACTTGCTGGTGCACCGCGCGCTGGTGGACGCCTACAAGCTGGAACAGCCCGCCCCGCCAGGATCACTGCCGCCAACAACCGGTCTATCGGACCGCGACCGCGCCTCGCTTCAGCAAGTCTCCGACGCCATCAGCCAGACCGAGCGGCGCGCGATGGAGGCCGAGCGCGATACCATCGATCGCTATGTCGCAGCCTGGCTCTCGGCCCACGTGGGAGAGGTGTTCGATGCCCGCATCACCGGGGTGCAGAGCTTCGGTTTCTTCGCGACCATTGTCGGCCTTGGCGGCGATGGGCTCGTGCCGATTTCCACGCTGGGGAACGAATACTTCCGCTATGATGAGGCGGCGCAGGCGCTGGTGGGAAGCGACAGCGGCACTACCTACGCAAGCGGTGACCGGCTGAAGCTCAGGCTGGCCGAATCAAACCCGCTCACCGGCGCGCTGAAGTTCGCCTTGCCCGATGCCAAGCCCGGCGCGATCGAGCCGCGCGGGGTGCGCCCCGATGGCCAGCGCCGCGGTGCGGGCGGGCCGCCGAAGAAGGCAGGCAAGTTCATTGTCGGCCAGCGCGGGCGTCCGGGCAATATCCGTCATCAGGGTCGCAAGAAATAGGCGGACGCTGACTATGCGTGGAGCGCGTTGCCGGCCTCGTCGTAATCGGCAGGGATGATGTAGAGCGGGCAGGGCAGGGTGCCCGCCGCGGCCGAGAAATGCGTCACCAGCGGGCCGGGCGCTGCGCCCTTCGCGGCCCCGAGCACCAGCGCGGCAACCTCGGCATGTTCGCCGAGGAATTCGCTGACGATCTTCTGCCCGTTGCCGATCTTGACCGAGATGGTCGGCATGATTCCGCTTTCCGCCAGCAGATTGCCCGCGACGCCGTGCGCGAGCATCTCGGCGCGGTCACGCGCTTCGGCCTCGATCGTCGCTTGCACTGCGCCGAACGCGCTGAAGTTCTGCTGGGCCACCAGCGCGAGCAGATGCACTGTGCCGCCCACCGCCGCCGCCCGGCGCGCGGCATAGCGCAGCGCGGCCAGCGCCTCTTCGCTCTCGTCGATGATGACCAGAAATGTGCGCATTGTCTCAGCCCTGTTCCCCGGCGCGGTATCAATGCATTCGTATGGATTGGCAAGTCCCGGCGCCTATCCGCCATTCTGGGCCTTGCCCGCCGCTAGGGAATTGGCCAGAGAACGGGCGAGGATCGTTTACGGGAGTATCGCTGATCATGGCCTTGGACATCAAGATGCCCGCCCTTTCGCCAACCATGGAAGAAGGCACGTTGTCGCGCTGGCTCGTCAAGGTCGGTGACACGGTGGCCTCGGGCGACGTGATGGCCGAGATCGAGACCGACAAGGCGACGATGGAGTTCGAAGCGGTCGATGAAGGCGTGATCGCGGAGATCGTGATCGAAGCGGGCACCGAGAATGTGAAGGTCGGCGCGGTGATCGCGCGGCTGACGGTGGAGGGCGAGGCGGCTGCGCCTGCTCCGGCAGCGGCCCCCGCTGCGGCTGCACCGGCCGCTGCAGCCGATGGTCCCGCTGCAACTCCGACCGCCAAAAAGCTCGCCGAAGTGAACGGCATCGATCTGGCGGGTATCACCGGCACCGGTCCCAAGGGCAAGATCACCAAGGAAGACGTCGAGGTCGCGATTGTGGCGGGCGGCGGTTCGGTCGCTGCGGCACCCGCACCTGCTGCGGCTCCCGTGGCTGCACCTGCGCCCGCTCCCGTGGCGGCATCGGGTGCGCGTGTTGTCGCCTCGCCGCTGGCCAAGCGGATCGCGGCGGACAAGGGCATCGACCTGGCGCTGGTCACGGGCACTGGCCCCAATGGCCGGATCGTCAAGGAAGACGTCGAAGGCTTCACGCCCGGCGCGGCGGCGACTGCTCCCGCTCCGGCAGCAACGGCAGCGGCGGCTCCCGCACCGACGCCCACGCCAGCTCCCGCCATTGAAGGTGGCGCGCCGTTTGCCGAGGAGAAGCTCTCGGGCGTGCGCAAGGTCATTGCCCGCCGCCTGACCGAGAGCAAGCAGACCGTCCCGCACTTCTATCTCACCATCGACATCCGGCTCGATCCGCTGCTGGAACTGCGCGCGCAGCTCAACAAGTCGCTCGAACCGGACGGCGTGAAACTGTCGGTCAACGACCTGCTGATCAAGGCGCTCGCCCGCGCGCTGATCCGCGTGCCGCAGTGCAATGTCAGCTACCACGGTGATACTTTGCGCCGTTACAGCCGCGCCGATATCTCGGTGGCGGTGGCCGCGCCCTCGGGCCTGATCACGCCGGTGATCACCAGCGCCGACACCAAGGGCCTCGCCGCGATCTCGACCGAGATGAAGACGCTCGCAGGCAAGGCGCGCGATGGCAAGCTGATGCCGCACGAATATCAGGGCGGCACCGCGAGCCTCTCCAACCTCGGGATGTTCGGGATCAAGCAGTTCGACGCGGTGATCAACCCGCCGCAGGGCATGATCCTCGCGGTCGGGGCAGGGCAGCAGGCGCCCTATGTGGTCGACGGCGAGATCAAGGTCGCAACCGTGCTCCACGCCAGCGGCAGCTTCGACCACCGCGCCATTGATGGGGCGGATGGGGCGCAGTTGATGGAGGCGATCAAGCAGCTGTGCGAGAACCCGATGGGGCTGGTGGTGTGATGATCCGCGAGCCTACCTCCTCTCCCCTCGCGGGAGAGGAAGGGGCCCGCCGCGCAGCGGTGGGAAGGAGAGGGGGCAAGCATGATCTTCTCCCGCTGGCCAAACGGATGCGGCGCGAACCGACTGAGGCCGAGGCGAAGCTCTGGTCGATCCTGCGCGGCCAGCGCCTTGGCGGGCTGAAGTTCAAGCGGCAGGAGCAGCTCGGCGATTACATTGTCGATTTCGTTTGCTTCGGCGCGCGGCTGATTGTTGAGGCGGATGGAAGCCAGCACTCTGAAAGCGAGTTGGATGCGGTTCGCGACGCCTGGCTGACAGCGCAAGGTTTTCGTATCTTGCGGTTCTGGAACAATGACATTCTCGGAAATCCTGAAGGCGTGGCGCGAATGATTGCAGAGGCAGCATTGCCCCCTCTCCCCAACCCCTCTCCCGCAAGGGGAGAGGGGCTTTGACCCGCACCCCCCAGATCCGCGTCACCGCCATGCCCGCCGACACCAACCCCTATGGCGGAGTGTTCGGCGGGTGGCTGATGGCGCAGATGGCGCTGGGGGCGGGCAGTCTTGCGAGCCGGATCGGGCAGAGCAAGGCGGTGGTTGTCTCCGCTACCGACTTCACCTTTCCCGGTGCGATGGCGGTGGGGGACGAGCTCTCGGTCTATTGCGACGTACTCGCCACCGGCACCACCTCGATGACCATCGCTGCCGAAGCCATCGCGCGCGAACGCAATGGCGAGGCGACCACCAAGGTCGCAGGCGGCACCTTCAAATTCGTATTGCTGGACGAGAACGGCCGCCCGCGCCCGCTTCAGCAAGGCGCGGCGTCATGAGGCGCTGTCCTACAGGCCGCTCCGCTGCCAATATGCCCGCCATGACCCGCAGCCGCTTCGTCTGGCGCCCGGCGCACCCCATTTCCAAGGCACCTGTCGCGAGGAAGGATTTCATGTCCTGGACAGTGTCTCATGTGTCTCCAACAGACAGCCAATCAAGGGATCATCTGAATGTCTGCATCCTATGACGTGATCATCTTGGGCTCCGGCCCCGGCGGCTATGTCGCGGCGATCCGCTGCGCGCAGCTCGGGCTGAAGACCGCCATCGTCGAGCGCGAGAACCTCGGCGGCATCTGTCTCAACTGGGGCTGCATCCCGACCAAGGCGATGCTGCGCTCGGCCGAGATCTTCCACTACATGCAGCACGCCGGCGATTACGGCCTCGTTGCACAGGGCATCGAGGCGGATCTCGGCGCGATTGTGAAGCGCAGTCGCGGGGTGGCGAAACAGCTCAATCAGGGCATCGGCCACCTGATGAAGAAGAACAAGATCACCGTCCATATGGGTGAGGGCAAGCTCACCGGCGCAAACAGCCTCACGGTCACGTCCGACAAAGGCGAGGAAACCCTCACCGCCAAGCACATCATCGTCGCCACTGGCGCGCGCGCCCGCGATCTGCCTTTCGCTCCGGCCGATGGCAAGCGCGTGTGGACCTATCGCCACGCCATGACCCCTCCCGAACTCCCCACCAAGCTGCTGGTGATCGGATCGGGCGCCATCGGGATCGAGTTTGCCAGCTTCTACAACGACCTCGGCAGCGAAGTGACCGTCGTCGAGATGCTCGACCGGATCGTGCCGGTGGAAGATGCCGATGTCTCGACCTTCCTCGAAAAGTCGCTCCGCAAGCAAGGCATCAACATCATGACCGGCGCGGGTGTGGATGCGATCAAGGTGTCGGACAAAGGCATAACCGCCACGATCAAGGACAAGTCGGGCAACGCCGCCACCAGCGAGTTTACCCATGTGATCGTCGCTATCGGGATCGTACCCAATACCGAAAACATCGGACTCGACGGATTGGCCGAGATGGACCGCGGCTTCATCCAGATCGATCCCTATGGCCGCACAAAAACCAAGGGCCTGTGGGCGATCGGAGACTGCACGCCTGGGCCGTGGCTGGCGCACAAGGCGAGCCACGAGGGCGTCACCTGCGCCGAGGCCATCGCGCAGGAGCTCGGCAACACCGACGTTCACCCGCATCCGCTCAATCGTCTCGCCATTCCGGGTTGCACCTATTGCCACCCGCAGATTGCCAGCGTGGGCCTGACGGAAGCCAAGGCCAAGGAGGCGGGTTACGACGTCAAGGTCGGCAGCTTCCCGTTCATCGGGAACGGCAAGGCCATCGCGCTGGGCGAGGTCGAGGGCTTCGTCAAAACCGTGTTTGATGCCAAAACCGGCGAACTGCTGGGCGCGCACATGATCGGCGCGGAAGTGACCGAGCTGATCCAGGGCTACACGGTCGGCAAGGTGCTCGAGACAACCGAGGCCGAGCTGATGCAGACCATCTTCCCGCACCCCACCTTGAGCGAGATGATGCACGAAAGCGTGCTCGACGCTTACGGGCGGGCGCTGCACTTCTAAGGACACACCATGACCGAAACGGCACCCGAAGCGCTCAAGGGCGAGGATTGGGCCGGCGAGATGGGCGAGCGCTGGCTCGCCAGTCTTGACCGGTTCGAGGGCATGATCGCCCCGATCGGCGCGGCGCTGCTGGCCCGCGCCGCCTATGCGAAGGGCGAGCGCGTGCTTGATCTGGGTTGCGGCGGCGGGGCTACCACCTTGGCGATTGCCGAGATGGTGGGGCCGTCCGGCGCAGCGCTCGGCCTCGATGTTGCACCGATGCTGATCGATCGTGCGCGGCAACGCGCGGCAGGTGCCGGCAGCAGCGCGCGGTTTGTCTGCGCCGATGCGGCCACCGCCAGCCTCGATACGCCGCCCTTCGACCGGCTGTTCTCGCGCTTCGGCTCGATGTTCTTCGAAGCTCCGTTGCCGGCCTTCACCAACCTCAAGACGATGCTGAAGCCCGGAGCGCGGATTGATCTGGCGGTCTGGGCCAACCCGCGTGACAATCTGTGGATGATGGAGGTGATGGGCGTGGTGCGCCGCCATGTCGAGATCGCGCCCGCCGTGCCGCGCACGCCCGGGCCATTCGCTTTCGAGGACCTCGGCTACCTTGAAGTGGTGCTGACCGGCGCAGGCTTCAGCGGCATGGATGTGCTGCCCTACGAGGGCCGTCAGCCGGTCGGCGGGCCGGGCGCGTCACCTGGCGCGGCGACCGATTTCGTGCTGACTTCCATGGCGGTCGGCCGTGTGCTGGACGAAGCGGGCGCAGCGGTCCGGGATGCCGCGCGCGCCGATCTCGTCGAGCTGTTCACCCAGCGCCATATCGATGGCGAGGGCGTGATGCTGCAGGCCAAGGCCTGGCTGGTCAGCGCCCACGCCTGAGGGGCGCGTCAGGCGCGGCATTGCCACGTGTCGCCGCCCAGTGTCGTAACGGTGGCCCGCTTGCCCTTGCGGGAGACGCTGGCGAAGGGCTGCCAAGCGGCGTCCTTGGCGGCAGGGGCCAGCGCCACGCCGATTGCCTTGCCCGACGCAGCATCGCGGATCAGCAGGATCGGCGCGTCTGAAACCGACGTCAGCAACACGCCCGTCAACGGCTGCCTGCCCTTGCAGGTTGCAACCTTGCCCGCCGAATCCGGTGAGGAGGCCAGAGCAACGCGCACCACGAAACGCTCCTCATAAGCTGCGGCAAGGCAGGCGCGGTGATCGGCAGCAAAGGCGCAGCGGCTGCGGCGCTTGAACCAGGCGGTGTCGCTCTCGATCAGCATTGTCCCGGCAAGCGGCCCGCTGCTGACAAGCTCGGCCAGTTGTGCATCGAGCGTGCGCAAGGCAGCATCGCCGCACACCAGCATATCAGAGGCATAGACCGGCCGCGCGCAATCGGCGCTGGTCTGCTCGACCGGCGGCGGAACGGCAGCGGGCTGCGCGAACGCGAGCAACGAGGAAGCGGCAAGGACGAAAGACATGGAACGGCACCCCCTGGTCCGAGGAACCTATCCCACAGTTGTGCTGTGTCAATTGCATGGGAATTGGCGGACAGGGTGGGATTCGAACCCACGGTAGGCTTGCACCTACGGCGGTTTTCAAGACCGCTGCCTTAAACCACTCGGCCACCTGTCCACTGCCGCAATCGGCTAGCGCCGAACGGCGGTATTGTCACCTGCGGTGACGTCTCCGGCGCGGGCGCGCCTCCGGCCCAAGACCGCTGCCTTAAACCACTCGGCCACCTGTCCTTGCCAATCGCCCTCTAGCGAGCCCGCTTTGCCGAGTCACCATACTTCCGTTGTTGGGAATTCAGACAAGGTATGACATCCCTAGGCAGATGATTCCCCGTATCCTTCCCACCGCTGTCCTTGCTCTTGCCGCGCTCGCGCTTGGCGGAGCGCCCAATGGCGTGCAGCCGGCCACAGCGCAGGTCACCGCGAGCGACGGGATCGCGTTCGAAACCTATCTCGAAGTGCTCAAGGCCCGCGCCCGCGCCGAGGGCGTCAGCGCCGCTACGGTCGAACGCATGACCGCCGGACTCACCCCCAACGCGCGTGTCATCCAACTTGATCGCAATCAGCCCGGCAGCGCCACACCGCGCGGCTATCCCCCGCTTGCGCCCTATATCGCCACCCATGTCGATGCCGCGCGGATCGGCGGCGGGCGTAGCGTCTATGCGCAACACCGCGACCAACTCGCCCGGATCGAGCGCGAGACCGGGGTGCCCGGCGCGATCATTGTCGCCATCTTCGGGCACGAGACCAGCTACGGGCGGGTCAAGGGTGACTTCGATCTGGCCCGCAGCCTTGCCACGCTCGCCTGGGAAGGGCGGCGGCGCGAGCTGTTCGCCAGCGAATTCGTCGCGCTGCTCAAGATTGCCGACAGGGGCTTTGCCCGCGATCAGTTGGTGGGCAGCTACGCCGGAGCCTTCGGCAATCCGCAGTTCCTCCCCAGCGTATATCTGCGCCTTGCCAAGGATGGCGATGGTGACGGGCGCGCGGACATTTTCTCCAATCGCGCCGATACCTTCGCCTCGATCGCCAATTACTTCCGCGATGCCGGGTGGCGGGCGGGCCAGCCCTGGGGCGTGCGTGCCTCTGTGCCAGGCGGCTTCAATGTCGAAGCTTACAAGACCCGGCTGGCCGCCCCGCTCTGCCCGCGCGTGCATGAACGCCTGAGTGTATGGAAGACCGTCGCCGAGTGGCGCGCACTGGGCGTGATCGCGCAGCGCGGGCTTGGCGACGAGGTGATGGTCTCGCTGTTCCAGCCCGATGGCCCCGGCGCACCCGCATGGCTGGTGACCGGCAATTACCGCGCGATCCTCGAGTATAACTGCTCGAACTACTACGCGATGAGCGTGGGCCTGCTGGCTGACGAAATCGTGAACTGAGCGGGGCGCGCGCCTCGCCAAGCGGCAGGGGCAGAGCTATAGCTCGACGCGTGACCATAGCTCTGTTTCAACGCTTCGCACTGTTCCTGATTCTACTCGGCGCGCTGGCCATGCCTGCCCATGCGCAGCTGGCAGGTGAGCGCGTGCTGCCCGCCGTCCCCCGCGCTGACGAGGCGCCGGTGGCGCTGCTGGTCGATATCTCCAGCGGACAGGTGCTCCACGCACGCAATCCCGACCGGCGCTTCATGCCCGCCTCGGTGACCAAGGTGATGACGCTTTATCTCGCCTTTGAGCTGATCGAGGAGGGCAGGCTCGATCCGGCGCAGGTGTTCACCATGAGCCCGGTTGTCGCGCGCGAATGGCGGCGCAAGGGTTCAACCATGTTCCTTGATGCCGGCGAGCGGGTGCGGGTTGATGATCTGCTGCTCGGGATCGCCAATGTTTCGGCCAATGACGGGGCGGCGGTGCTGGGCGAGGGGCAGGCGGGATCGGTCGCGGCGTGGACGCAGGCAATGAACCAGGCGGCCCGCCGGATCGGCATGAGCGGAAGCTATTTCGGCACGCCCAACGGCTTTCCCGATCAAGGGCGCACTTTCACCACCGCCAATGATCTGGTGCGGCTGGCGCGCGCGATGGTCACCCGGCACCCGGACAAGTTCGGCTATTACATCGGCCGCGCCGGTTTCGACTACAAAGGCATCGCGCAGGTCAATCACGATCCGCTGATTGGCCGGGTCGCAGGCGCGGACGGGATCAAGACCGGTTTCACCAACGAATCGGGCTTCTCCTACCTCGGAACCGCGCGACGCAATGGGCAGCGGCTGGTGCTGGTGCTGGCAGGCGTCGAGAATGGCCGCCTGCGCGCACGGTTGGCTCGGGCCTATATGGAATGGGGCTTTGCCGCTTTCGAGCGCCGCCGCCTGTTCGAACCCGGGCAAGCCGTGGGCGAAGCGCGGGTGCAGAACGGTGATGCGCGCGGGGTCGCGCTGGTTGGTAAGGGCGGCGTGGCGGTGAACCTGCCGCGCGGCAGTTCCGGCAAGGTCAACGCTACCCTGCGCTATGAAGGGCCGCTGCGCGCACCGATTGCAGCCGGACAAGAAGTGGCTGTGCTTGAGGTGACCGCGCCAGGCGTCGCGCCCGCCCGCATCCCGCTTTACGCTGCCGAGGCGGTGGGCGTTGCAGGGCCGATTGACCGGGTCATCAACGCTGTCGCAGGGCTGTTCTCGTGAGCGGCGCGCCTGGCCGGTTCATCGCTTTCGAGGGCGGGGAGGGGGCGGGCAAGTCCACTCAGGCGCGGCTGATGGCCGAGGCGCTGCGGGCGCGCGGGCTTACCGTGGTCACCACGCGTGAGCCGGGCGGCACACCGGGGGCCGAGGCGATCCGCGCGCTGCTGCTCGATCCGCCGGGAGAGGGCTGGCCGCCCGAGGCCGAAGCGCTGCTGTTCGCCGCCGCCCGCGCCGATCATCTCGCGCATCTGATCCGTCCGGCGCTCGCTCGCGGTGAATGGGTGGTGTGTGACCGCTTCGTCGATTCAAGCCGCGCCTATCAGGGCGCCGCCGGGGGCTTGGGCGATGAGGCGATCCGCGCGCTCCACGCCTTCGGCAGCGACGGTCAGCGGCCCGATATGGTAATCCTGCTCGAAGCCGACGAGGCCGCGTTGGCCGCCCGTCTTGCATCGCGTGGTGAAGCCACCGATGCGATCGAGGGACGGCCAACCTCCTATCACCGCGCTGTCGCGGAAGCCTTCCGCGCCATCGCCGCTGCCGATCCTGCCGGGATTGTCCGGATCGATGCGGTCGGTTCGCCTGCCGCTGTCCATGGCCGTATCCTCGCTGCACTCGCGCCGCTGCTCGGCGAGGCAGGCGCATGACCGACTGGCCCAATCACGGCGAGGCGTGGCGGCAGTGGCGCGATGCGCTGGGCGGAGAGCGGATGCATCACGGCTGGCTGCTGGCGGGCAAGGCCGGGCTCGGAAAGCGAGACTTCGCACTTGCCGCCGCGCGAGAACTGGTGGCCGAACCCGGCGTGCCGCAGCCCGCGGGCGAGCACCCCGATATTCTCGTTCTCACTTATGGGCCGAAAGACGACAAAGCCGAAAAAGCGCAGGCCGATGGCAAGCCGTTCGAACGCGCACGCAGCATCCGCATCAAGCAAATCCGCGCAATGCAACGGCGCCTCATGACCCGCCCGACACTGGGAAGCCGCCGCGCGATCATCATCGATCCGGCTGATGACATGGAAAAAGCCGCCGCCAACGCCCTGCTCAAGAGCCTTGAGGAGCCGCCGGTCGGCACCTTCTTCCTGCTGGTGACCCATCGGCCCGCGCGCTTGCTCCCGACAATTCGTTCGCGCTGCCGGACGCTGCGCTTCCCCGTGCTTTCAGACAGCCAGCTCGCGGCCATGCTTGGCGATGCAGGCCTGCCGCCCGATCCCGCGGCTATCGCTGCTGCCGAAGGCTCGTTTGGCGCCGCGCTGCGGTTTGCGGCGCAGGATCTCGCGCCCGTTGCGCGCGTCATCAATGCGCTGATCAGCGGCGGGGACGATGGCTTTACGGGCCGCGGCGAACTCGCGCGGCTGATCGGCCCGCGTGCGGATCGCGAGCGTATCCAGGCGGTGCTCGATCTTGCGCAATCGCTGGTTGCCCGCGCCGCGCGAGGGGCAGATGATCCGCACCAGCGCGCGCGGATGATCAATGCGCACGGCGCGCTCGTCAGCCTCGCCGCCGAAGCGCCGACCGCCAATTTCGATCCGGGGATGCTGCCCTTCGAGATCGGCAGCTTGCTTGTCGCGGCTGCCCCCGCTAGCGAACCGGCCCATGGCTGAGACCCCCTTCTACATCACCACCGCGATCTCCTATCCCAACGGGCGGCCGCATATCGGCCACGCCTATGAGGCGATTGCGGCCGATGTGATCGCGCGCTTCCAGCGCCTTCAGGGCCGCAAGGTCCGTTTCCAGACCGGTACCGACGAGCACGGGCTGAAGATGGCGCGCAAGGCCGAGGAACAGGGCCGCTCGCCCGCTGATCTTGCTGACGAAATTTCCGGCTATTTCCGCGAGATGTGCGATGCTTTGAACGTCTCGTATGATCGTTTCATCCGCACATCAGAGCCCGATCACCACCGCGCCAGCCAGGCGATCTGGCAGGCGATGGAGGCCGCGGGCGATCTCTATCTCGATCGTTACGAGGGTTGGTATTCGGTCCGTGACGAGGCCTATTACGACGCCAGCGAGCTGGTGGAAGGCGAGGGCGGCGAGAAGCTTTCCCCGCAGGGCACGCCAGTCGAATGGACCGTGGAGGAAAGCTGGTTCTTCCGCCTGTCGAAATATCAGGATCAACTGCTTGATCTGCTCAAGACACCCGGCTTCCTCGAACCGGCGAGCCGCCGCAACGAGATGATTGCATTTGTCGAGCAGGGCCTGCGCGATCTGTCGGTCAGCCGCACCAGCTTCGACTGGGGGGTCAAGGTGCCCGGCAGCGATGGCCACGTGATGTATGTGTGGGTCGACGCGCTCACAAACTATCTCACGGGTCTCGGCTATCCTGATAATATGGGAGATTTTTGGCCCGCGAGCCTGCATCTGATCGGCAAGGATATCGTGCGTTTCCACACGATCTACTGGCCCGCTTTCCTCATGAGCGCGAAGCTGCCGGTGCCACAGAAGGTGTTCGGCCACGGCTTCCTGCTCAATCGCGGACAGAAAGAATCCAAGTCGCTCGGCAATGTCACCGATCCGCTTGACCTTGCCGAGCGCTTCGGGGTGGACGCCTTGCGCTATTTCCTGATGCGCGAAGTCGCCTTCGGGCAGGATGGCAGCTATTCGGCTGGAGCCATTGTTCAAAGAGCCAATGGCGAGCTTGGTAATGCCTTCGGCAACCTCGCGCAGCGCACCTTGGGCTTTATCGCCAAGAATCTTGAAGGCTATCTGCCCGCGATCCGGGGGCACGATCCCGCCGATGCCGCGCTGTTCGAAGCCGTGGACCGCGCGATCAGCGTCGATATTCCCGAAGCGTTTGAAGCGCTTGCCTTGCAGCAGGCGGTCGAGGCCTGGCTTCAGGCGGTGTTCGCCTGCAACGCCTATATCGACGCGCAGGCCCCCTGGACCTTGCGCAAGACCGATCCGGAACGGATGGAGACGGTGCTCGCCACGCTCTATATCTGCATTGCGCAGTTGGCTGTGGCGATTGCGCCCGTGATCCCCGCAAGCAGCGCCAAGCTGCTCGATGCGCTGGGGATCCCGGAGGATTTGCGCAACCTTTCGGGCATCCGCAGCCACTGGTATTCGCCGCTCGCCGAAAGCGACTACCAGATCATCGCGCCTGCGCCGCTGTTCCCGCGGCTCGAACTCCCCGCCGATGAGGAGCCGAAAGCCTGATGCTGGTCGATAGCCACTGCCACCTCGAATACAAAGGTCTGGCGGAGGATCAGGCCGGCGTGCTCGCCCGTGCGCGGGAGGCTGGCGTTGGCGCCTTCCTGAATATCTCCACCCGCCAGAGCGAATGGGCGCAGGTGGTCGGCACCGCCGCGCGCGAGCCCGACGTGTTCGCCAGCGTCGGGATACACCCGCACGAGGCCGATGCCCATCAGGATCTGGGCCGCGCGGTGCTACTCGAGGCGACGCAACACCCGAGGGTCATCGCGATCGGTGAGACGGGCCTCGACTACTTCTATGACAAATCGGATAGAGAGACGCAGAAGTCGCTGTTCCGTATGCATATTGATGTCGCGCGCGAGACGCAGCTGCCGCTGATCATCCACACCCGCGATGCCGAGGAGGACACCTTTGCGATCCTCGCCGAGGAGATGGGGAAGGGGGCCTATCCCGCGCTGATTCACTGCTTCACCGCCTCGGCCGACTTTGCCGGGAAGGTGCTGGAACTGGGCCTGACAATTTCGCTTTCCGGCATCGTGACGTTCAAGAATGCCAAGGACTTGCAGGAGGTCGCGAAGATCATTCCTGATGATCGCCTGTTGGTCGAAACCGACAGTCCGTTCCTCGCGCCGGTGCCGCATCGCGGGCGCGTGTGCGAGCCGGCCTATGTTGCTGATACGGCAGCCTTTGTCGCGGGCCTGCGCGGTACTGATGTCGAGCAGCTCACAGCGCAGACCACGCAAAACTTCTTCAACCTTTTCAGCAAGGCGCGCCCGTGAAGGTGGTCATGCTCGGCTCCGGCACCTCGACCGGGGTGCCAAGGCTGGGCGGGCCGGACGGCGCGGGCGACTGGGGTGATTGCGATCCCGAAGAGCCGCGCAATCGCCGCACACGGGTCTCGATCATGGTCGAGAGCAACGATGGCCGGCGGCTGCTGATCGACACCTCGTCCGATTGCCGCGCGCAGTTGCTGGCCAACCGGGTCGACAGTCTCGACGCGGTGTTCTGGACTCATGATCACGCCGATCATTGCCATGGCATCGATGATCTCAGGGTGCTTCGCTATGGCCGCGCGGGGCCAATTCCGGGTTTTGCAGAGACAGAGACCGTACGGCGCTTGCGCCAGCGTTTCGGCTATGTGTTTGCCGGGCAGGATGGCTATCCGACGATTTGCACCCTCGAGACGCTAGATCGGCTGCGCATGATTGCGGGGTTCGGGGTCGAATGGTGCCAGATGGCGCATGGTCCTGGCGAGACAACCGCCTATCGCTTCGATGCCGATGGGAAGTCCATCGGTTATGCCACGGATTTTAGTGCGATTTCCGATGAGATGGTTGATTTATTCTACCGCGTCGACATCCTCGTAAGTGACTGTCTGCGCCGCGAACCACATCCAACCCACGCGCATCTCGCCATGGCAATTGAACTCGGCGAGCGGTGCAAGGCCGGCCGCGTGGTGCTGAGCCATCTCGACAAGAGCATGGATTATCGCAGCCTGTGTGCCGAAGTGCCTGACTTCATGATCGTAGGCTACGACGGGTTGGAGGTCGTTGCATGACACCGGATCTGTTGATCCCGATCATCAGCAGCATTGGATGGCTGGTTTTGTGCGGCGCGGCGCTGGCATCCTACCGGCTCAAATGGAGCCAGATGGCCAAGATGGCGCTGGTATGGCTGGCCATTTTTGTCGGGCTCTATGTGGTGGTGGAGTGGTTCCTGACGATCCAGAACGCCGCAAGCGTGTTGATGTAGAGTTTACATAATATATATTATCCATCTTGAGGATCGGGATGAGCGAGACCCAAAAGCAGCCCCCTATCGAACGATTGCTGGCGATCATGGCGAGGCTGCGCGATCCTGAGCGCGGCTGTGAATGGGACCTCGCCCAGGACTTTGCCAGCATCGCGCCCTATACGATCGAAGAAGCTTACGAAGTCGCCGATGCGATCGCGCGCGATGACATGGCTGACCTGCGTGACGAACTCGGCGATCTATTGCTCCAGGTCGTCTTCCACGCCCGCATGGCCGAAGAAGCCGGCCTGTTCGCATTCGCCGATGTCGCCGCCACGATCAGCGACAAGATGGAAGCGCGCCACCCGCATATCTTCGCAGCGGCCGGCGGCACGATGGACGAAGCGCGCTGGGAGGATCTCAAGGCCGGCGAGCGCGAAGCCAAGGGCGTGACCAGCGCGCTCGACGGCGTTGCCTTGGCGCTACCAGCGTTGATGCGCGCGCAGAAGCTCCAGAAACGCGCCGCCCGGACCGGGTTTGATTGGCCCGACCCGTCAGGCTCCGAAGCCAAGATTGCCGAAGAAATCGAGGAGCTTAAATCTGCAACTTCGGAGCAGGATAGATTGGAGGAAGCCGGGGATCTGCTATTCGCCGCCGTCAACTTCGTCCGCGCACATGGAATCAGCGCCGAGGATGCCTTGCGCGCCGCCAACGCCAAATTCGAGCGCCGCTTCCGAGGAATGGAAGCCCTCGCCGGAGAGGACTTCGCAAGCCTGTCGCTCGAGGCTCAAGAAGAATTGTGGCAGCAGGTCAAGAAGGCCGAGTAAGCTTCTATACATCCTAACTTATTGTTGCAAACTGCCCCAGCTCCTTGGGGTTCAGCCAGACAGTCACCCGCCGCTGCGGCCCGCGATCGCCGACCCCGGCATCTTCCTCTGTCAGCACCTCGCCATGGGCGTGCAACCAGGCCATCCGACGCCCATCGCTGAGCGGCAGGATGAAGCTGACTTCCTGCGCTGTGCCGGTCAACATTCCTGCAATCCGGTCTTCGAGTGCAGCCACGCCCTCACCCGTCACGGCCGACAGGATGACAGCCTCCCTCACCCCTGCCGTCTCGCGCAAGTCCGCAAGCATTTCAGCGTCTAGAAGGTCACACTTGTTCCAGACTTCGAGGATCGGAATGGAACTGTCGCCCGTATCCTTCGCCACCACACCAAGATCGCCAAGCACGTCGATCACCTGCTTCTTCTGCGCAGCATGGCTCGGATTGGCCATGTCGCGCACGTGACAGATGAGATCGGCGCCGGTCACTTCCTCGAGCGTCGCGCGGAAAGCCGCGACCAGCTGCGTCGGCAGATCGGAGATGAAGCCCACCGTGTCCGACAGGATCGCCTTTTCCACCCCCGGCAAGCGGATTGCCCGCATGGTGGGATCGAGGGTCGCGAACAGCAAATCCTCGGCCATCACCTCGGCGCCGGTCAAGCGATTGAATAGCGTCGATTTTCCGGCATTGGTGTAGCCCACCAGCGCGATCACCGGCCAGGGTGCCCTTCCCCTGCGCTCGCGGTGGAGCGTGCGGGTCTTGCGCACCTGTTCAAGCTCGCGCCGCAGCCGGCTCATGCGCTGGCGGATCATCCGCCGGTCCGCCTCGATCTGGGTTTCACCCGGCCCACCAAGGAAGCCGAAGCCGCCGCGCTGGCGTTCAAGGTGGGTCCAGCTGCGCACAAGGCGGCTCTGCTGGTAATCGAGGTGCGCCAGTTCTACTTGCAGGCGGCCTTCGGCGGTGGCCGCGCGCTCGCCGAAGATTTCGAGGATCAGTCCGGTGCGGTCGATCACCTTGCGCTTCAGCCGGTCTTCAAGATTGCGCTGCTGGATCGGGGTGAGCGCGCCGTCGACGATGACCAGTTCGGCCTCGTATTGCTCGCACCACACAGCGATGTTCTGCACCTGTCCGGAGCCGAACAGGGTGTTTGGCTGCATCTTGCGCACCGGCAAAATCGCCGAATGGCCGATCACGATGCCGATCGCGAGCGCCAGCCCCTCAGCCTCGGCGAGGCGTTCACGCGCATCAAGATCATAGCGCAGCGCCTTGATATCCGGGCACAACACCAGCGCCCGCGCACCGCGGGTTACCTCATCATCAAATTCGCTCTCGAAGCTCAGTCGTCGGTCCCGTCATCATCGAACTCGCCCTCGGCCTCGTCGTCACCGACGCTGAGATCGACCGGCCCGGCGGGCTGGATGGTGGAGACCGCGTGCTTGTAGGCGAGCTGCACTGCGCCGTCGCGTTCGAGCATCATGCAGAACAGATCATAGGCCGCGAGCCGGCCCTGCAGCATGACACCGTTGACGAGGAACATCGTCACCTGCACTTCGGCCTCGGTGACACGGCTGAGGAACACGTCTTGCAGCAGCTTCTGCTTCTTTGCGCCCGGACGGCTCTGGAACTGCTCGGGATCGAGCGGTTGGCCGGGCATGATCGTCGAAATCGCGTGCTTGTAGACCAGCTGCGACTGGCCATCGCGCCGTAGCAAGATCGAAAAATTGTCGAACCAGGTGACGATACCCTGCAGCTTCACGCCCTTTACCAGGAACATGGTCACAGGAATCTTGTTCTTGCGCAGCAGGTTGAGGAAGGCGTCCTGCAGGTTGCCCTGCCGGCTTGATGCGCCTGCGTTATCGCCGTTGCGCTGTTCGGCCGGCGCGGCGCTGCGCGCAACCGGACGAGGTGAGAGCGTTCGCCCGTTGGTCATGGTCTTGGCTCCTGTTTTTGGCGGCCGGTTTTTGCGGTCCGCAGACTGGCACCCCTCGCCGCACGGGGACGCGGCGGAGATCCATGGGTGCATAATGGCAAGTGCCAGCCTTGGGGACAAGGCTTGATTTGCCACAAGGTTAAGCCAGGCGGGCGGTTTACTCGCCCTCGCCGTCCTCGCGTCGGTCAGCCATGCCGAGCAGCTTCAGTTTGCGGTGCAGGGCTGAGCGTTCCATCCCGATGAAGCTCGCAGTCTTGGAGATATTGCCCGAGAACCGGCGGATCTGGATTGCCAGATATTCGCGTTCAAAGCTCTCGCGCGCCTCGCGCAGCGGCACGCCCATGATGGCCGAGAGATTCTCTCCCGCCATCCCGATCTGCCCGCCGGTGATTTCCGGCGGCAGCATGTCGGGCTCGACCGTGGTGAGCTTTTCGCGCGGGGTCATGATGATCGTGCGTTCAACCACATTGCGCAGCTGGCGAACATTGCCCGGCCAGTCATAGGCCTGCAGCGACGCCATCGCTTCGGACGAGATATCGGGCGGCATCAGCCCCTGATCGTTGGAATAGCGGGTGAAGAAATGCTCGGCGAGCACCGGAATATCCTCGCGCCTCTGGGCCAGAGAGGGAATGGCCACAGGCACGACGTTGAGGCGGTAGAACAGATCCTCGCGGAACCGCTTTTCTGCCATTTCAACCGTGAGATCGCGGGTGGTGGAGGAAACGACGCGGACATCCACCCCAATCTGCCGCGTGCCGCCCACGCGCACAAAGCTCTGATCGGTGAGCACCCGCAAAATCCGCGCCTGCGTTGAGAGCGGCATATCGGCGATCTCGTCGAGATAGAGCGTGCCGCCATCGGCCAGTTCGAGCAGGCCCGGGCGCACCTGCTTGCCGTTCACTTCCTCGCCGAACAGCTCCTGCTCGAAGCGTTCCGGCGTGATGCGCGCTGAATTGACCAACACGAAAGCGCCGTTGGCCCGCCCGCTCCACGCGTGGAGCAGGCGCGCGGCGACTTCCTTGCCCGCGCCCGGAGGCCCGGAGATCAGGACGCGGCTGCCCGTGTTGGCGACCCGCTTGAGCGTGGCGCGCACGCCGTTGATGGTCGGCGAATTGCCGGTGAATTCGGCGCTGCCCCAGCTTCCTTCGCGCAGACGGCTGTTCTCGCGCCGGAGCCGCTCGGTCTCGGTTGCGCGTTCGACCAGCAGCAGCAGGCGCTCGGCTTCAAACGGCTTTTCGATGAAGTCCATCGCCCCGCGGCTCACTGCAGCAACAGCGGTATCGATATTGCCGTGGCCCGAGAAGATGATCACCGGCAGGCCCGGCTCGCGCGCCTTGATTGCATCAAGCAGCTCAAGTCCGTCCATCTGGCTCCCGTGGAGCCACACATCGAGCAGCACGAGGCTCGGCCGCCGCTCGTCGATCGCAGCCAGCGCGCCGGTGCTGTCAGCCGCAGTTCGGCAGACATAGCCTTCATCGCCGAGCACACCGGCGACCAGTTCGCGGATGTCGCGTTCATCATCGACGATCAGGATTTCGAGCGCCATCGTCAGAATTCCTTGGTGAGCGGTACGTGCAGGTGCGGACAGTGCGTCAGGCAGGCCATCATGCGGCGTTCCCTTCGACCGGTTGCGGATTGCGGGCAAAGCGCAAGCTGACGCGCGTTCCCCCGCTGGAGGTACTGGCAAAGCTCATGTCGCCGCCATGTTCGTCGACGATCTTGTTGACGATCGCAAGGCCAAGGCCGGTGCCTTTCTCGCGGGTGGTGACATAGGGTTCGGTGATGCGCTCGCGATCTGCCGGAAGGCCGATGCCGTTATCCTCGATGGTGATCACGATTGCCTCGCCCGCATCGGCGATAGTGACCGCGATCTCGCCAGCATAGGCGCCCTTGCCCTCGGCCGCGCGCGCCTCGACTGCCTCGACCGCGTTCTTGAGCACATTGGTCATGGCCTGGCCGAACTGGTGGCGATCGCAGCGCACTTCGCGGTCGATGAGTTCGGACGAGGCGACGCTGAAGGCGATGCCGGAATGGGCGACTTCCTGCAGGAACACCGCCTGCCGCACCAGATCGAGCGCGTCTTCATCGCGAAACACCGGCTTTGGCAGGCGCGCGAAGCTGGAGAATTCGTCGACCATCTTCCTGAGGTCACCAACCTGGCGCACGATGGTGCTGGTGAGATCGTCAAACAGCTCCCGCTCGCTGTCCTCCACCTGGGTGCGATAGCGACGCTTGAGGCGTTCGGTCGCGAGCTGGATCGGGGTCAGCGGGTTCTTGATCTCGTGCGCGATCCGGCGGGCGACATCGGACCAGGCCGCCTGACGCTGATCGAGCAGCTGTCGGGTGATATCCTCAAAGGTGATCACATGCCCGCCCCCGGTGCCGGGCGCGACCTTGACGGCGAGGGTCAGCAGTTCCGCGCCCTTGGCATGCGTGATGACCGCGCGCTCCCTGCCATCAGCGATCATGCGCCGCAGTTCCGGCGAGAGAGTGCCAAGCGGTTGGCCGAGCATGTCCGCCGCGTCAGCAGGGACAAGCACAGCCTGCGCGGAGGAATTCATCAAAGTCACCTGCGCCTCGGCATCGACCGAAACCACGCCTGCGGTGACCGATTCCAGCACCGCCTCGGTAAAGGCGCGGCGGTCGTCGATCTGGCGGTTGGCGCTGACGAGCGCCTGAGTCTGCTTTTCGAGCTGCGCGGTCATGCGGTTGAAGGCACGGTTCAGCAGGCCGATCTCGTCCGCCCCGGTGCGACCATCAAGCCGGAGCGCGAAATTGCCCTGCCCCACCTTGCGCGCCGCCCCGACCAGCGCGGTCAGCGGCTCCACCTGACGGTCGGCAAAGCGCAGCGCGAACCAGATCGCGACCCCCACCAGCAGCAGGCTGACCGCCACCAGCGCAATGTTGAAGCGCAGTTGCAGCGTGCGCGCACTGCCCGTCAGCCGATCATAGGCGGTAACGATCGACTGCGCCTTCGACCACGAGTTGAACATCGTCTCTTCGGTGGTGCGGGCGTTGTAGAGATAGACGCCCGATTGCGCGTCGATCGGCACCAGCGCCTCGATCCGCTCCGGACTGCCGATCACCACGGCCAGCTCGCCCTTGTCGAGCCGGGGCAGCGCGGCGCGGCTGAAATCGAGCGGGCTGGTGTTCTGCGGCAGGTTGAGCGCGACGGCCGTGCGGAACGAGCCATCGTTCATGCGTTGCAGGATCGCGCTTTCCGAAATCTCGCGGCCCTGCGCCTGATAGGCATAGAAATCGGGAAAATCGGGATCGGTGATCGGCACCCGCGCCAGAATTTCGCGCATGTCGGTGGCCATGATGACGCTGTTCTGTTCGACGTTGCGCTGGTTGGCATCGTAATAGCTTTGCGCCAGCGCATTGGCGTTCTCCATCAGCCCACGCGATTCGTCGGAGAACCAGAAGTCCACGCCGGTCTGGAACAGGAAGGCGGCAAAGCCGGCAACCAGCAGGGTCGGAAGGGCGGCGACCATCGAGAAGAAGAACACCAGGCGCACGTGCAACCGCGCAGTGCTGCCCGCCGCGCGCCGCAGCGCCACCCGCCGCCCGATCAGCACCAGCAGCGCCATCGCCGGCACCAGCGTCGCCATCAACAGCACCGACACCTGCATCGTCGGCAGCAGATCATCGGGCTCGGTGACGCGCGAATAGGTCAACCACGTCGCCCCGATCGCGAGCAGCAGTGACAAGGCGGAGAAGATTTCCAGCCAGAGGAAAATGTTCGCCCGGCGCGAGGCGATGATGAACGAACGCCACCAGCGCGGGGGTTGCCGCGGCGTCAGGTTCAAAATCCGAGACAGGGGGGCGTCCATCGTTGCCCCTTTACAACAATGGTGTGGCAAATGTGCAAGCCGAAACTATGCCGCTTTGCCCGCGCTTGCGTCAGGACGGCCCGGAAAAGCGATCAGGTTCAAGCCCGAGCTCGCCGATCCGCTTGCGCAGGGTGTTGCGGTTGATGCCGAGCAGTTGCGCCGCGCGCAGCTGGTTGCCGCCGGTGCGGCCCAGAGCGTGTTCGATCAACGGCTTTTCAAAGGCGGCCAGCGCGCGGTGGTAGACCGTGCCGGACGGTGGCACTTCGCTTGCCAGCCATGCGGCCAGCGCTGCAGCAAAGCCCTCGCCCGCCTCACGCGGGGCCTGTCCGCTGGGCAGCACTTCCTCGCCGATCAGATCAACCAGCGTGTCGGCATCGATCCGCTCTTCGCGTGCCATCAAGGCAAGGCGATAGACGACATTGCGCAGCTCGCGGACATTGCCGCGCCAGCTGCGCTGTTCGAGCCGGGCAATGGCATCGGGCGTGAGATAGCGCCGCGGGAGGCCGTCCTCGGCGGCGAGCACGAGAAAATGCTGTGCCAGCGCGCCGACATCCTCACGCCGTTCGCGCAAGGGCGGCAATTCGATCGGCACCACGTTGAGGCGGTAAAACAGGTCCTCACGGAAGGTGCCGGCGGCAATCATCGGTGCCAGATCGCGATTGGTGGCCGCGACAATGCGGACATTGACCGCGATTTCCTGCCGTCCGCCAACGCGGCGGATGCGCCCCGATTGAAGCGCGCGCAGCAGACGGGTCTGGGCTTCGGCCGGCATATCGCCGATCTCGTCAAGAAACAGCGTGCCGCCATTGGCCTGTTCGAACTTGCCGATCGCCTGCGCAATCGCGCCAGTGAAGGCGCCCTTTTCGTGCCCGAACAGCTCGCTTTCGACCAGATCGGCGGGGATTGCGGCGGTATTGACTGCCACGAACGGCCCTGTGCGGCGGCTGCCAAGTTCATGGATCGCCTCGGCCACCAGCTCCTTGCCCGTGCCGCTTTCGCCGGTGATCAGCACCGTCAAATCATTGCGCAGCACGCGGGTGATCATCCGATAGACCGTCTGCATCGCCGGGCTGCGGCCCACCAGCGGCATCCGCGCGCCTTCGCTTTCGCCTTCGCCGCGCTGCTCGGCATCGTCGCTGCTCGCCGTGCGCTGCCCGGCCGCCTGCCGCACCGCATGGACCAGCTCATCCAGATCGAAGGGCTTGGGGAAGTATTCGAAGGCGTCGCTCTCGCTCGCCCGCACGGCCGTATCGAGCGTGTTCTGCGCCGAAAGCACGATCACCGGCATATCGGGCGCATGGGCGCGCACGGCGGCGAGGCTAGTGAGGCCGTCACCATCCTCGAGAATGACATCGGTCAACATCACCGCGAACTGGCTGCCCTCAAGCAACCGGTCGCGCGCGGCGATGCTGGCGCAATGCGAGATTGCAAAGCCCTCGTCCTCGAGCGCGGCGATGATAACGGTGGCGATCGCGGCGTCATCCTCGACCAGCAGGATCGGCTTGGGGGAGCTTTTGGACATGGCCTAGTTCTGCCTCGCGGCCTGCGGCAGATGCAGGCGGAAATGGGTGAGTCCGGCTCGGCTATCGCGCTCGTGACTGATGTTGCCGCTCATATCGCGCACCAGCTTGCGCACCAGCGAGAGGCCGAGTCCCTGCCCCGAAGGCTTGGACGAGACGAACGGCTCGAACACGTGATCGCGCAAGGCCGGTTCGATCCCCGGGCCGTTGTCGCTGACAGTAATCTCGATTGGCAACGGCACCGCGCGCCCCTGCCGGATGGCGCTGAAGGCAAGGCCGCTGACAAACCGGGTCTGCACCACAATCTCTGCCGGTCCGCCCCCGCCGATTGCGGCGTCGCGGGCATTGGAGACGAGGTTGATCAGCACCTGTTCCAGCGCATCGCGATTGGCTAGCACCGGGGGGAGCGAGGGATCGAATTCCTCGTGGATGATCACCTCGCCCAGCTCCGAACTCGCCGCGCGCATGGTGGCAATGGCCGAGCGGATCGCCTCGTGCGGATTGCACGGCTCGACCGCGCCGGTGCGGGTGCTGCCGAGCTGCTGCATCCGGTCGATCAGGCGGGCGATCCGGTCAACCTCGTCGGTGATCATGCGCGCCAGCTTCTTGTCAGCATCGGGCAGCTTGCGGGCGATCAGCTGCGCTGCTCCGCGGATCGCGGCAAGCGGGTTCTTGATCTCGTGCGCCAGCACCGCCGGCGCGCCGAGCATCGCCTCTCCGCCCTGTTGGCGCACCGGAAGCTCGTGGCCGATTTCCGAAATCGTCACCACGCGCCACCCCGGATAGCTGCCGAGCGGCGAGACCGTGAGATTGATTCGCGCCTCGCTGGTGCCGGTGGTGATCGCCAGATCGCGCGCCACCAGTGCCTCTTCGCCCTGCCGCAGCCGCGCTTCGACCCGGGCATCGAGCGGGCCGATGCGATCAATCAGCCGCGCGCCGATGATCCGGCTGGCGCTGGTGCCAAGCAGGCTTTCGGCGGCATGATTGACCTCGGTGATCACGCCGCTCTCGTCGATCAGCATGACCGCAAAGATCATCCCTGTAATTTGCGAGCGGGCATCAGGCACGGACCCCGCCACGCCGGCGCCTTGAGCGCGTGCCTTGCCGGGTGCTTTCACGCCTCAGGCCGCCTGCTGCAGCAGGGCAGGCGCGTAAAACCGTTCGATCTCGCCGAGCACCTGATCTGGATCATCGATGAAATTGGCGCGGTTGCGGAACTCGGCCGAGCCGTGCAAGCCCTTGGTGTACCAGCCCAGATGCTTGCGGGCCATCTTCACCCCGGTGTCGCGCCCGTAGTGATCGAGCATCCGGTGATAATGCTCCACCAGCACGGCATATTGCTCGGCCAACGCGGGTGTCGGCAGCGCCTCGCCGGTGCGCCACCAATGCATCACCTGCCCCAGCAGCCAAGGCTTACCGTAAGCGCCGCGCCCGATCATCAGACCGTCCGCGCCTGATTGTTCAAGCGCCTTGGCGGCATCGGCAATGGTGCAGATGTCGCCATTGACGATGACGGGGATGTTCACCGCGTCCTTGACCTTGCGCACAAAGGCCCAATCGGCTTGCCCCTTGTACATCTGGTTGCGGGTGCGGCCGTGGACGGTGATCATCTGCACGCCGATATCCTCGGCAATGCGGGAAAGTTCAGGCGCGTTGAGGCTGTCGTGGTCCCACCCCATCCGCATCTTGACGGTGACCGGCACTTTGACCGCCTTCACGGTGGCTTCCATCAGCCGCACCGCGAGCGGCACTTCGCGCATCAGCGCCGATCCGGCAAACTGGCCGACGACCTTGCGCACCGGGCAGCCGAAATTGATGTCGATGATCGCCGCGCCATTGCCTTCCTGAATCTTCGCCGCCTCGGCCATGCTGGCGGGATCGCAGCCGACCAACTGCATCGAGACAGGTTCTTCAATCCGGTCCCAAGCGGTCTTTTGCGTGCTCACGCGGGTCTCGCGGATCGCGGCTTCGCTGGCGACCATCTCGGTGACGTTGAGGCCCGAACCATAGCGCCGCACCAGTGTGCGGAACGGCATGTCGGTGACGCCCGTCATCGGCGCGAGCACCACCGGCTCGGCAACCGTGACAGGGCCGATGGCGATCGGCTTCAGGGCCGGCGGAGTGGGAAGCGTGGTCATGTGTGAGGGTGTGCCTAATAATTGGGCAGGCGCATAGTGGATTGCCGAAAGCCCGTCCAGACCTTAAGCGCTGGCCCGCATGGCAAGCCTCTCTCCCCTCCCCCCATTTGCAGCGATTGTGGTTGCCGCTGGCAAGGGCCTGCGCGTGGGCGGCGAGGTGCCCAAGCAGTTCCGCAACTGGCGCGGCAAACCGCTGGTGCGCCACTCGGTCGAGGCTTTGCTCGCCGCCGGTGCGCAGCCGCTGGTGGTGGTGATCGGGGCTGATGCGCAGGCTGAGGCCGAGGCCGCGCTGGCCGGGCTGGACGGTATCTGCTTTGTCATTGGTGGAGCTACCCGGCAGGATTCGGTGCGCAAGGGCCTTGAAGCGCTGGCGGCCGACAAATGCGCGTGGGTGCTGATCCACGATGCGGCACGGCCGGATCTCCCGCTTCCCGTCATTGAACGGCTGCTCGCTGCGCTGGAAAGCCAGCCCGGTGCCATTCCGGTTCTACCGGTGGTCGACAGTCTTGCGCTGGCCGGACAGGGCAATCTCATGGCCGGAACAGCGCAACGCGAAAGCCTGCGCCGCGTCCAGACCCCGCAGGCCTTCCGCTTCGACGCGATCCTCGCTGCGCACCGCGTCTGGCAGGGCGAAACCGATGCGGGCGATGATGCGCAGGTGCTGGTGGCAAGCTCCGGTTCAGTTGCGCTGGTCGATGGCGATGAACGCTTGAAGAAAATCACCTTCGCGGAGGATTTTGTGGACACCATTACCGCTCCCGCCTTCCGCATCGGACAGGGTTACGATGTCCACCGGCTCGAAGCGGGTGAGGAGCTGTGGCTGTGCGGGGTGCAGATCCCGCATGATAAGGGGCTCTCCGGCCATTCCGATGCCGACGTGGCGCTCCACGCGATCACCGATGCGGTGCTCGGTGCGATCGGCGCGGGCGATATCGGCACCCACTTCCCGCCCAGCGATCCGCAATGGCGCGGGGCCCGGTCTGCCCAATTTCTGGCCCATGCGGCAAAGCTGGCGCGTGAGGCTGGTTACGAAATAGGCAATGTCGATCTGACGCTGATCTGCGAAGCCCCCAAGATCGGCCCCCATCGCCCCGCCATGCGCGCCGCAGTTGCCCAGATCATGGGCACCACCGAAGGCGCCGTCAGCATCAAGGCGACCACCACCGAAAAACTCGGATTTACCGGCCGCGGCGAAGGGATCGCTGCGCAGGCCATCGTTGCCCTTCACCTTGCATGAGAGGATCACGTTCCATGACCAAGCGTATCTTTGCCCCTGCCCTCGCCCTCGCCGCACTTGCCACAGCCACCACGGCGCAGGCCCAGCAGCAGGCCTGCGTCAACGCCGCCGATCTGGGCGATGCGGTGCTTTATGCCATGCCGATCGCCTATGATGCGGTTGGCACCAGCTGCGCCCGTCAGCTCACGACGGACGGTTTCATTGCCCGCGACGGCGCGCGGTTTGTTGAGCGGTTCCGCGCCAAGCAGGACAAGGCCTGGCCCGGCGCCTTCCGCCTGATCAAAAGCTTCATGGCGAACGAAGGAGCCGAAGCCGGTGGATCGGGGGGCGACATGACGGCGATGATTGCCGCGCTTCCCGAAGAATCGCTGCGCCCCTTCGTCGATGGTCTGGTGGGCCAGATGATCGCCGAAGAGATCAAGCCTGACAGCTGCGGCAAGATCGAGCGTGGGATGGAATTGCTCGCGCCCTTGCCGGCAGATAACCTGGCCGGGCTGTTCGCCTTTGTGGCCGAACTGGCCGACCTCAAAAACCCCTCGATCTGCGGTGCCAATCCGCCCGCGGCGGCCAAGTAGGCTCCGCGATGCTGCTGCCCGACGATATCACCAGCCTAGCCGCCCGCGTCGTGGCTGAAAACGTCGCACTTGGGCGCAAGGTCGCCACGGCGGAAAGCTGCACCGGCGGGCTGGTAGCCGGGGCGATCACAGAGATCGCCGGGTCTTCCGCTGTGCTCGATCGCGGCTTCGTGACCTATTCGAACGAAGCCAAGATGCAGATGCTGGGCGTTGCGCAGGACATTATCGAGACCTTTGGCGCGGTCTCGATTGCCTGCGCCTGGGCGATGGCCAAGGGCGCGCTTGATCGCTCGGACGCCGATGTCGCCGTGGCGATCAGCGGCGTGGCCGGCCCTGGCGGCGGGACAGCGATGAAGCCGGTCGGCACCGTGGTGTTCGCGCGGGTTGTCCGCAACGCAAGCGGAGAGCCGGAAGGCGAACTCAAGTTCTTCGAAGGCGGCGACGGGCCGGATGGCCGCGCCGAAATCAGGCGTCAGGCAACGATCTGCGCGCTCGAATTGCTGCTGCCGTAAAGCTGCGCCGCACGGGCTTCGAAGGCTTCCACCATCTTGCGGAAGGCCTTGTCGAAATACTGCCCCGCGATCTTCTCGAACAGTCGGTTCTTGAAGGTAAATTCGACGAGGAAATCGATCTCGCAGGTGTGATCATCCACCGCGCGGAACGTCCAGACATTGTCGAGATCTGAGAGTGGCCCATCGACATAATGGACATCGATCATCCGCGCCCGATCCTTGGTGACCCGCGAAGTGAAGCTTTCGCGCAGGGATTTGAAACCCACCACCATATCAGCGACCATCTCGGTCTCGCTGTCCGAGCGCACACGGGTGGCGATAACCCACGGCAGAAACTCGCCATAGCGGCCTACATCTGCGACCAGATCGAACATCTGCTCGGCGCTGTAAGGCAGTCGCCGCGTTTCGCGGATCCCCGGCATTACAGCTTCGCCTGCTCGCGCTCCTGCGCTTTGGCGAGCTTTTGCTCGCGCGCGGCGCGCATCACAGCGAAATCATCGCCAGCGTGGTAGCTTGAACGGGTCAGCGGCGTTGCGGCGACCTGCAGGAAGCCCTTGGCCCGCGCAATCGCGCCGTAGGCGTTGAACGCCTTGGGCGTGACGAATTCCTCGACCGCGGCGTGCTTGGGCGTGGGCTGGAGATATTGCCCCATGGTGATGAAATCGACTTCGGCCGAGCGCATGTCGTCCATCACCTGGTGCACCTCAAGCCGCTGCTCGCCAAGGCCCAGCATGATCCCCGACTTCGTGAAGATCAGCGGATTATGGGCCTTCACCTCTTCCAGCAGCCGGAGCGAGGCATAGTAGCGCGCGCCCGGTCGGATGGTGGGATAGAGCCGCGGCACGGTCTCGAGATTGTGGTTGTAAACGTCCGGCCCCGCCTCGCAGATCATCTCGACAGCGCGGCGCATCTTGCCGCGGAAATCCGGGGTGAGGATCTCGATCGTCGTGTTCGGCGTGTTGCGGCGCAGGGCCTCGATCACCTTGACGAACTGCGAGGCGCCGCCGTCGGGCAGATCGTCGCGGTCGACGCTGGTTATGACGATGTGTTCGAGACCCATCTTCGCTGCGGCGATTGCGGTGTTCTCAGGCTCGAACGGATCGACCGCCTTGGGCATCCCGGTCTTGACGTTGCAGAACGCGCAGGCCCGCGTGCAGACATCGCCAAGGATCATCACCGTGGCGTGCTTCTTGGTCCAGCACTCGCCGATGTTCGGGCAGGCGGCTTCCTCGCACACGGTGTTGAGATTGAGCTCGCGCATCAACCGGCGGGTCTCGTGATAGCCCTCGCTGACCGGAGCGCGCACGCGGATCCAGTCCGGCTTGCGCTGGCGCGCTGGACGCTCGGAAGGCTGGTCGGACGGCGGCGTGCTGGCAAGGTCGTTCATGGGAGCCATTTAGGCACGCAAAGCCGCTCCCGCAAGCGCGGCCGGCCTCGCAAGGTCGATAGGCACAGCACAATGAAAAAGGGCGGCAGACTCGCGCCCGCCGCCCCGCTTCTAGCGCTGATGCGCGGCTCAGTCGGCCGCGGGGGCCATGGTCGTGGTGCCGCTAGCGGACTGCATGGCATAGGCCATCCACAGACGGGCGAGCGGCGCGCGCGTGCCGTCGACCTTGGCAAGGGTCGCCTGCGCAGCGGCATAATCGCCCACGCCGACCTGCGCGATGCCGAGGCGGGTGAGCGCGGTGTTGCGATCAACCCCCGCCATGCCGAGGCTCTTTTCGTAGAAGCCCGCGGCCTTGCCATACTGGCCATAGCTGAGGAAGGCGTCGCCGGCAGCGAACACCGTCCGCACACCGGCGGCCGCCGCATTGGCATCACGCTCCAGCGCCGGCAGTTCGGCCTGGTCGGCCTTGATGCGGCCATTGGCAGTGGCGAGCGAATCGGTGACAAAGATATCGTCCTTGCTCACCGCGTTCTTGGCATAGGCTTCGTCGATCACGTCCTTGACTTCCTTGGGAAGACGGCGCGCGTCCGCAGCTTCGATGTAGTAGAGATAATCCTGCTTGTCCGAAAGCACGCCCGCCTTGCGCGAGAGGCGCAGCAGATCGAGAATCTCCGGCCCTTCGTAATCATTGAGATTGCGGGTCAGGTTGATCGCATCGCGCCAGTTCTCGCTGCTCGGATAGTCGGCGAGCCAAGCAATCACGAAGTCATACACCTGCGGCGTGATCTGGTTGTTGTAGGCAACAGTGATCCCGCGGCGATACCATTGTGCATCAACCGGCTGACCAGCAGCCTTGCGTGCTTTGATCGCCTTGTCGAGGTAATCGAGACCGGGCGCGAATTCGTTCGCCGAGAAATAGCTTTCAGCCATCGTGATCTCGAGATCGGAGGTGGTGAAAGTCTCGGTTGCAAAGCCGGCATCGATTGCCTTCTGCAGATAGCCGCGCGACTTGGGGTATTGCTGCAGGGCGTTGGCGATCTGGTAGGCCACGAAATTGTAACGCGCCGAATCCGCCGGGGTCAGCTTGCCGCTGCCCAGCATCAGTTCCATACCCTTGAGCTGGAGCGCGCGGTCGGTAAGCTTGTTGCCTGCATTATAGATGAGTCCGCCAGCAGCGAGCTGTTCATCGGGTGCAACCGCGAGCGGGAACAGCGCGTCGATCTGCGGGCGCAACGCGTTGACATCCGTTCCTTCGGTCGAAATCGCGGTGTTGAGCGGCTGGTAGGCGGCCACGAATTCCTTGGAATACTGCGCCTTGGGCTCTTCCTTGTCCTTCTTCTTGTCCTTCTTCTGCGCGTGCGCAGCGTCGGTGAAGCCGGGGACAGCAAGGATCGCGGTGCCGCTTGCCAGCGCCAGAGCCAGAGCAAAGTGCCGCGCAAAGCCGGCGGTGCGCCGATGGGTCGAAGACAGCTTGTTCAATTCATCCTCCAGGTGTCGCATGAATGCCGGGCCTGCGCCTTGCAATCGGGTCAGAGATTGCCCCGCCTTTGGACGGCTGGAAAGCAATTTGCAATTCCCGCTAGGCCGAGCGGGCTGAACAGCTTTTGAATGATGGTTGGCCCGCCCGTTCACGTAGTTGCAAATGTGGAAAAAACGCGCGCTGTTCGCCCTGTGTTCGTGCGCCAAGGTGGCGCAACGGGCGGCAGAGGCCTACATATAGAGCCAAGCACCGGCCTCACGCGAGGCACGAGGCGCCGCAGCGGCTCGACAAACACAAACAGAAACGGCCCCACCCTTGAGCGACGACAGCGACATTCTCGATTCCACCCCGCCCGCACCGATGGGCGGTTTTGAACGTATCGACATCGTCGACGAGATGAAGTCGAGCTATCTCGACTATGCCATGAGCGTAATCGTCAGCCGCGCGCTGCCCGATGTGCGCGATGGTCTGAAGCCGGTGCACCGCCGCATCCTGTTCGCCAGCCAGGAAGGCGGCTTTGTGGCCGGGCGGCCCTATCGCAAGAGCGCCAAGATCGTCGGCGACGTGATGGGTAACTATCACCCGCACGGCGACAGCGCGATCTACGATGCGCTCGCTCGCATGACGCAGCCGTGGTCGATGCGCGTGCCGCTGATCGATGGTCAGGGCAACTTCGGTTCGATGGATCCCGATCCGCCGGCCTCGATGCGCTACACCGAAGCGCGCCTCGCGCGGGTGGCGAACAGCCTGCTCGACGATCTCGACAAGGATACGGTCGATTTCACCGAGAACTATGACGGCAGCCGGCAGGAGCCGACGGTGCTGCCGGCGCGGTTCCCCAATCTGCTGGTCAACGGCGCGGGCGGGATTGCGGTCGGGATGGCGACCAACGTGCCGCCACACAATCTGGGCGAAGTGATCGATGCCTGCTTTGCCTATATGGACAACCCGGCGATCACGTCGGAAGAGCTGATCGAATACATCCCCGGCCCCGATTTCCCCACCGCCCCGCTGATCCTCGGCACGCATGGCGCGCGGCAGGCCTATACCACCGGACGCGGATCGATCCTGATGCGCTGCCGTCACGAGGTCGAAACCGGCCGCAATGACCGGCAAAGCATCGTCTTCACCTCGATCCCCTATCAGGTCGGCAAGTCGAACCTTGTCGAGAAAATCGCCGAAGCCGCCAAGGACAAGCGGATCGAGGGCATTTCCGACATCCGCGACGAATCCTCGCGCGAAGGTGTGCGGGTGGTCGTCGATCTCAAGCGCGATGCCACCGCCGATGTGGTGCTCAACCAGATCTGGCGCCACACGCCTGCGCAGTCGTCGTTCCCCGCCAATATGCTGGCAATCCGCGGCGGCCGTCCGGAAACGCTGCGTCTGCGCGACTTCATTGCTGCCTTCATCACTTTCCGCGAGGAAGTGATTACCCGGCGCACCAAGTTCGAACTCGCCAAGGCGCGCGCACGGGCGCACATGTTGCTGGGCCTCGTGGTTGCGGTTTCCAACCTCGACGAGGTGGTGGCGATGATCCGCACCGCCCCCAATCCGGCCGAAGCGCGCGCGCGGCTGATGGCCAAGGAATGGCCGATCGGCGACATCGCGCAATATATCCAGCTGATCGAATCGATCGAGCCGAGCGCGGATCAGGAAGGCGGCACCTATCGCCTGTCCGAGTTGCAGGTGAGGGCCATCCTCGAACTGCGCCTCCACCGCCTCACCGCGCTGGGCCGCGACGAGATCGGCGACGAGCTCAAGGGGCTGGCTTCGGCGATCGAGGGCTATCTTGCGATTCTCGCTGACCGCGTGAAGCTCTACGCCGTGATGCGCAGCGAGCTGGAAGAAATCCGCGCGACCTACGCCACCCCGCGCCTATCCGAAATCGCGCCCGCTTGGGACGGTCTGGAAGACGAGGACCTGATCGAGCGCGAAGACATGGTCGTCACCGTCACCCATGACGGCTATATCAAGCGCACCGCGCTCAACACCTTCCGCGCGCAGGCCCGCGGGGGCAAGGGCCGCAGCGGCATGGCGACCAAGGACGAGGACGCGGTTGTCGAACTGTTCGTCACCTCGACCCACAATCCGGTGCTGTTCTTCACCAATACCGGGCGCGTCTACCGCATGAAGGTGTGGAAGCTGCCCGAAGGCGGGCCGACCACCAAGGGCCGCCCGATGGTCAACCTGCTGCCGCTGGGCGCAGAGGAGCGTGTCACCAACGTGCTGCCCCTGCCCGAAGACGAGAGCACCTGGGCCAATCTCAATATCGTGTTCGCCACCGAGCAGGGCATGGTGCGGCGCAATTCGATGGACGCCTTCGCCAATATCCCCACCGCCGGCAAATATGCGATGGGCTTTGTCGAAGGCTCGGGCGACCGGCTGATCGGGGTGCAATTGCTCACCGAAGACCAGCAGATCTTCCTCGCCAGCGATACCGGCAAGGCGATCCGCTTCTCCGCCACCGACGCGCGCGAGACCAAGAGCCGCACCGGCATCGGGGTGCGCGGGATGAGCCTGAAGAAGGGCGGCAAGGTCGTCAGCATGGCGGTGCTCGATCCGCTCACCGCCGACATGGAAACGCGCGAGGCCTATCTGCGCGCCGCCGCGTGGAAGAACAACGACGCCGCCCCCACCCTTCCCGCCGAACAGGTAGAGGCGATGGCGGAAGGTGAAGAGTTCATCCTCACCATCACCGCCAATGGTTATGGCAAGATTTCCTCGGCCTACGAGTATCGCACCACCTCGCGCGGCGGCCAAGGGATCACCAATATCGGCACGCCAGAGAGCAATCCGGAACGCAATGGCCCGGTGGTCGCCAGCTTCCCGATCAAGCACGGTTCGCAGCTGATGCTGGTAACCGATCAGGCCAAGTTGATCCGCCTAGGCATTGATCTGCGCCACCTTGTCGAAGGCGGGTTCGAGAACCTCAAGGGCTTCTCGATCTCCGGTCGTGGTTCGTCAGGGGTGCGCATCTTTGATGTCTCCAAGGACGAACACATCGTGGGCGCGGCATTGATCGACGAGACCGCGGAACCGGAAAACCCGGCCGAAGAAGCTGTGGCGGCAGAAATGTCGGGCACGAGCGAGCCGCCGGTCACCTGACGCGCGGCGCTGCTATGTGATGAAAAAAGGGGCAGGCGGTAATGGCACCGCTTGCCTCTTTTTCTGTGTGACCAAAAAAAGTGGCAGCCGTTACCGCACAGGCTGCTCGCCGCGCAGGCATTGCACGATCCCGGTCGCGATCATCACTTGCCCGGCATAGTAGAGCGGCCAGATCAGCAGATCGGGCAGCGGCGCTAGATCATAAGCGCCGATGCGCGAGAAGATCAGCCAGTCGCTGACCACGAACAGCACTGCACCCGTGCCCACACGGTAGCGCGGATAGTGGCTCATCCACGCCGCCGCCGCCATCGCCCCGAGGAAGCTGGCGTAGATCGCGATCTCCGCCTGACCGCTGAGCAGGAAGCTGACTGCCGGGGTGCCAAGCAAAAGCGCCAGCCCGGTCAGCTTCTGCACCGGCGAGGGTCGCGGATGGCGGTTGCGAAGATAGAGCACCACGGCCACGCAATGCGCCGCCGCAAACAGCGCCCCTCCGACAGTGAAATAGAGCTCGATCGCCATGTCACCCAAAGCGGCCAGCACCAGCGCCGGCACCAACAGCGCGCCGTCAATCCCGCGCCGGTCATGCGGCACTCTGATCAGCGCATAGAGCGCCAGCAAGGCGACGCCTGCGCCCTTGAGCAGAAGGCCCCAGGTGCCTTCGCCAATTGGATTATCCTTGAGGAAGAAATAGGCCGTCGCCGCGGCAATGCTCGCCAGCAGCCACGGCCGTTGCTCGATCAGAGCCTGCTTCGCCATCTTTGCTCTACCCGCCTCCGCGTGCTTGGGACTTGCAGGCGGGCTATCACGCATTTACGCGGCTCACCATGATTGGCACCACCACTATGCACGATGTCCACATTATCGGCGGCGGGCTCGCCGGAAGCGAGGCGGCGTGGCAGCTCGCCCAGTGCGGCGTGAAAGTGCGCCTATCAGAGATGCGTGGGTCAGGCACGATGACCCCGGCGCATCAGACCGATGGCCTGGCCGAGATGGTGTGCTCCAATTCCTTCCGCTCGGATGACGATACCAAGAACGCAGTCGGCCTGCTGCATCACGAGATGCGGATGCTGGACAGCCTGATCATGCGCGCCGGCGAAGTCGCCCGGGTGCCAGCTGGCAGCGCGATGGCGGTGGACCGTGATGTCTTCTCGGCCGAAGTCGAAAATGCGCTTCAAGCACACCCCAATGTCACCGTGGTGCGCGAGCGGGTCGACACCCTGCCCGCCGCCGGCCTCACCATTGTCGCCACCGGGCCGCTTACCGCCGAGGCGCTTGCGGCGAGCATCGTGCAGGCGACCGGCAGCGAGCGGCTCGCCTTTTTCGATGCGATCGCGCCGATCATCCACCACGACAGCATCGATATGTCGACGTGCTGGATCCAGTCGCGCTGGAACAAGCGCAACGAGGCCTCGAACGAAGGCGGCGACTACATCAACTGCCCGATGTCGCAGGAGCAATACCTCGCCTTCCACAAGGGGCTGATCGATGGCGAGAAGTCCGAGTTCAAGCAGTGGGAAAAGGACACGCCCTATTTCGACGGCTGCATGCCGATCGAGGTGATGGCGGAAAGGGGCGTGGAAACCTTGCGCTATGGCCCGATGAAGGGTGTCGGGCTCGACAACCCCTTTGATACAACGCCGGAATTCCCGCAGGGGCGCTGGCCCTATGCCGTGGTGCAGCTGCGGCAGGACAACAAGCTCGGCACGCTGTGGAACATGGTCGGCTTCCAGACCAAGCTCAAATATGGCGCGCAGATCGAACTGTTCCGCACCATCCCGGGCCTGGAGAACGCCGAGTTCGCGCGGCTGGGCGGGCTGCACCGCAACACCTTCCTCAATTCGCCGCAGGTGCTTGATCGCCAGCTGCGCCTGCGCGCCGCGCCGCATATTCGCTTTGCCGGGCAGGTGACCGGGTGCGAAGGCTATGTCGAAAGCGCCGCCATCGGGCTTGTGGCAGGAATGATGACCGCCGCCGAACTGGCCGGGCGCGATTGGCAGCCCCTGCCCGCTACCACCGCGATGGGCGCGCTGCTCAGCCACATCACCGGCGATGCCGAGGCCGAGACCTTCCAGCCCATGAACGTCAATTTCGGCCTGTTCCCGCCGCTCCACGACGTCGGCAAGAAGGTCCGCAAGGAAGCTTATACCGGCCGCGCAAAGGCTGATCTGGCGCGCTGGATTGCCGAAACGCGCGAGGCTGTGCCGGCCTAGGCCATCAGCACTTGCAGGCGGGCTTCTTGGCGGCCGGCTTGGGCGCGGTCGTGGCAAATTCGCGCGGGGTCAGACGCCCGTCGCCGTCACCATCGGCAGCCTCGAACCGGTCAACCGTGGTGACCGCCCATTCCTCGAAGGTCAGCAGATTGTTGCCATCGCCATCAAGCGCGCGAAACCCGTCCGATCGGGTCGAGAGCATTTCGTTGCGGGTGATCAGCCGGTCGCGGTTGCGATCATAGCGGAAGAACCGCTGCTCCTCACGGGTGAGCTCGCTCACCTCGGGCGGCGCGGGGCCTTTGAGGGTGCCGGGATCGCTGGCTGGTAGCGCCTCGGGATCAGCGGCGGGAACCGCCGCGGGCGGCGGCGGGGCGCTGCTTTCGATCGCCGCACGGCCCTGCCACCAGAATACTCCGACCCCGGCCATAACGAGGCCAGCGAATACGCCCAATACTGCCTGTCGCAACGGTCTGCGCCCCCTTGCTGAGTGGCCTAGGGAATATACCTAGTTACCTCAGAAAGATAGCCGCCCTGAGCGCGGCTAGCGGCGCGCCCCGCCCTTCCATCAGCGGCCGTCCGCCGCCGCGAAGCGCGCGCTGTGCCAGCGCATCGAGCACCGCCAAACCGCGCAAAGCCTTTGGCATCGGCCCGCCCGAAGCGATTCGCGCCAGTCCCGCCTCGACCAGCGCGGCACGCTCTGCAGCGTCGGAAACGGATGTCGCCGCATCGGCAATCGCCCAGCGGAACCCCGCCGCAGTGATCCGCGCCGTGTTTGATTTCGCTGCTGCATCATCCAGCGTGCCAAAAAAAGCGCCGCGCTGTGTGCCGAAAGCGTCAATCTCGGCGCGCCCTAAACGCTCGGCGATCACCAGCACTTCCCAGCCATCCACCATTGCCACCAGCGCCGCCTCGCGCCCGGCCCAATGCGTGCCGATTGCATCAAGCACGGCATCGCCGCGCGGGCGATCGGCGATTGGCGTCCCTAACGCATCGCGCCACCACGCGAGCCGCATCTGACCCAGCATCGGCTCGCTTGTCCGCGCCACGATGCGCGCAAGCCGGCGATCAAGCTGAAAGGCTATGCTTAACGGCGCGCGAACCATTTGCGGGCTCCAGGCCAGTGCCAGATCCGCTTCGGGCGGGAGGGTATCGGGGCTTTGCTCGGTCACCGGACGGGCGCGTAGCGCTGCGCACATACGCTTGGCAAGCTGGCTGTCCCGTTCCGGCACGCCGACCCTGAAAGAAACCCCCGGGGGCACGTTAGGGATCGGTTAACCACGCTTTTTGGCATTCCGCTTACCAGACTGAATTAAGGCGGAACGATGCATCAGGAATTCCCCTCAGTTCAGGGGGATGCTCGGCGGAAGGATGAGTATCCGATGGGACGAGAGACTTTCGAACGCAAGACGTTCCTGCGGTCGCTCCTGCACGACAGGACAGCCAACACAATCGCGATTGCCGCTGCCGCAATGATCCCGCTGCTCGCCATGGTTGGCGGGGGCGTGGACGCGAGCCGCTATTACATGACCGCCTCGCGTATGCAGGCGGCGTGTGACGCTGGCGCTCTGGCCGCGCGGCGCGCGATGACCGACGATACCTTCACCAGCGAACACCGTCAGATCGGTCTCGACTTCTACGACCAGAACTTCTCAGACGGGATGTTCGGTGTGGAAGGCGGCACGCGCGATTACACCAGCGATGGCCAAGGTGTGGTCACCGGCACGGCCAGCGGCACCCTGCCCACCAGCATCATGGGCGCGTTCGGCTTCGACACCTTCGGGCTCTCGGTGAGCTGCACGGCCGAAATCAACATCTCGAACAGCGACATCATGTTCGTGCTCGACGTGACCGGCTCGATGGCCGACTGCCCGGACAACACGCGATGCAATTCCGGCGCTGGCTCCAAGATCGTCGCGCTGCGCGAAGCGGTGATGGGCTTCTATGACACTGTCGATGCAGCAACATCAGCTAGCGCGCAGATTCGTTACGGGGTCGTGCCCTATTCGCAGCAGGTCAATGTCGGCCTGCTGATCCCCGATACCATGATGGCAACCGAACACACCTACCAGTCGCGCGTTGCCCGCTTCCAGGAAGTGCAAGTGCTGGTGCCGGGCAACGGGGTCAAAGTGGGTGACTGGATCACCTATTCCGACCAGACCGAATGGCTGCCGCGCTTGACCAGCAACTTGGGTACGAGCCTTCAGGACAATTACCGGTTTAACAACCGTAGCGGGGATCCGACCCGCACCAACAGCGCCGATCGCGATCGCTGCGAGCTTTACAGCGGCAACACCTACAACGTCGGCGCCGAGCGCTGGCAGATGGTCACCGACGACTATGTGCTCAACGTTTGGAAGAGCGGCAGCCTTAACAACCGCGCCGGTTGCTCGGGCCGTGTCATTCGCAAGCGTCAGGCGACGTCGGCAGACGTCGTTCCGGATACCTACCGCACCGAAATCCAGTTCCGCGATTGGGTCTATTGCCCGGTCGACACCGCCGATGCGACGCCCTGCAATGTCTCGAATCCGGCGGGCAGCCCCGCGGGCTGGGAGACCGTCAATCTGGCAACCCTGTATGATGATAATAGCATCCAGATGCCGCTCGGTACCAATGGTGCGATGACGGCAGTGACCTGGACAGGCTGCATCGAGGAGCCGGTCAGGCAGGACAACGGGAACTACAACCCGGTTCCTGCCGACGCGCATGACCTCAACATCAATCTCGTGCCCAATACCGAGGCCGAACGCTGGAAGCCCGCGCTGATCAACGCGGTGTGGAAGCGCGAGACCGGGACAACCACAACCAACACGCTGAGCTGGCTCTACCAGACCACGAACGAGAGTCGGCCCGGCTGGACCTGCCCGCGTGCTGCGACACGCCTTGCAGAAATGCCCCGCGCTGATCTGCAAACCTATGTCAACAGCCTCGTCGCGAGCGGCAACACGTATCACGATCTCGGGATGCTGTGGGGCGCCCGCTTCATCTCGCCGCGCGGCATCTTTGCAGCCGATAACACGACCGCGCCCAACGGCGACGCGATTGCCCGCCACATCGTATTCATGACTGACGGTGCGCAGGTGAACAACGTCGAGAACTACTCCACGCACGGTGTGGAATGGTGGGACCGGCGCATCTCGGGCGATGGTGTCAGCAGCACCGAGTTCAACCGCCGCCGCGACCGCCTGCAGGTAATCTGCCGCGCCGCCCGGCAGGAGAACATCACTGTGTGGGTGGTGGCCTTCGGCACCACGCTTACGCAAAACCTGATCGACTGTGCTTCCCCCGGACGTGCGTTCCAGGCCAATGATTCTGTAACGCTCAACGCCCGGTTCCAGGAAATCGCCCAGAAGATCGCAGCCCTGAGGCTTACGTCATGATCCGCAAAGCTGCACAAAGCTGCCGTGCCCTGCTGCGCCGCCTGCGCAGCGACGAGGGCGGCGTCACCCTGCTCGAGTTCGGCTTTGTCGGACCTGTGCTGTGTCTTCTGATCATGGGCATCTTCGACATGGCCCATGCGCAGTACACCAGCTCACTCATCAATGGCACGCTACAAAAGGCTGGCCGCGATCTCACGCTTGAGACCGCGGGCAGTCGGCAGACTGACATCGACGAGGCCGTCCGGGTCGAGGTGATGAAGGTCGTCCCTGCCACCGCCACGGTCGAGTTCGAGAAGCTCTCGCACTTCGACTTCAGCGACATCGGCGAGAGCGAGGAATACGCTGACGACAATAATGATGGCAGTTGCAATGGCGGCGAGGTGTTCGTCGATGCCAATGGCAATGGCCAGTGGGATGCCAACCGCGGGCGCGACGGCATCGGCGGCGCGCGCGACGCGGTGCTCTATACCGCAGTTGTAACCTATCCGCGTCTCTTCCCGATGTATGGCCTGGCAGGCATGCCGCAGTCCGTCACACTGCGGGCCTCGACAGTGCTGCGCAACCAGCCTTTCGACGAACAGGACCGTCAGACCACCACGGGGAATTGCCCATGATGCTCGCTCCCATCCCTGCCCTCGCCCGCCGCACTGCAAACCTGTGTGACCGGCTGCGCGCCTTCCCGCGCAAACTCGGCGCAGACCGCTCGGGCGTGGCCTTTGTCGAATTCGCCTTCACTGCGCCGATCGTGCTGGCGATGGGGATGCTCGGCACCGAGACCGCCTATTACGTGATCACCCATATGCAGGTCAGCCAGGTGGCGATGCAGGTGGCCGACAACGTCTCGCGCGTCGGCGAACAGGACGTTCTGACCGCACGCAAGGTTTACGAAAGCGACGTCAACGAATCGCTGGTCGGCGCGGAAAAGCTGGGCGAACAGTTCGGCATTTTCGAGCGTGGTCGGGTCATCATCTCAAGCCTCCAGCGCAATGCCGATGGCGGACAATGGATCGCCTGGCAGCGTTGCCGCGGCGCGAAGGTGTTTGATTCGAGCTATGGCCAACAAGGCGACGGCGCTTCGGGAACGACCTTCCCGGGAATGGGCGATCCCGGCAATGTCATCACGGCCAGCAATGGCACGGCGGTGATGTTCGTCGAGATCTCGTATAACTACGATTCGCTGACCCCGTTCGACGTCTATGATGGCCAAGAAATCCGCTACACTGCGGCCTTCAACATCCGCGATTCGCGCGATCTGACACAGCTCTACAACGATGGCCCCTCGGCCGCCTGCAACACCTACTCGGCAGACCGCCCGAGCTGATCACAGCTGGGCGGCTCCGAACCTTCGGGCGCTTTACTACTTGTAACACACCTTGCGCGCGGCTTCGGCGATGCGCGCAGCATCGATCAGCGCGAGCTTTTCGAGGTTGGCGGCATAGGGCAGCGGCACATCCTCGTTGCACACCCGCAGCACCGGTGCATCGAGGTGGTCGAAGCCTTCCTCCATGCAGATGCTGATGATCTCGCTGGCGATCGAGCAGGTCGGCCAGCCTTCTTCGGCCACGATCAGCCGGTTGGTCTTGGCCAAGCTGGTGAGCACCGCCTGCTTGTCGAGCGGGCGCAGGGTGCGCAGATCAATCACCTCGGCCTCGATCCCCTCGCCCGCAAGCATTGCCGCCGCTTCGAGCGCCATGCCGACGCCGATCGAATAGCTGACGATGGTGACGTCCTTGCCCTCGCGCATGATCCGCGCCTTGCCGATGGGGAGGACATAATCCTCCATGTCCGGCACATCAAAGCTGCGGCCATAGACCAGCTCGTTTTCGAGGAAGACGACCGGATCATCCGAGCGGATCGCGGCCTTCATCAGCCCCTTGGCATCGGCGGCATCGAACGGCGCGATCACGATCAGGCCGGGCACGCTGGCATACCACGGGCCGTAGTTCTGGCTGTGCTGCGCGCCGACGCGTGAGGCGGCGCCATTGGGGCCGCGGAACACGATCGGACAACGCATCTGGCCGCCGCTCATGTAGTTGGTTTTCGCGGCCGAGTTGATGATGTGGTCAATCGCCTGCATCGCGAAGTTGAAGGTCATGAACTCGACAATCGGGCGCAGGCCGCCCATCGCCGCGCCCGCACCGATCCCGGCAAAGCCGTATTCGGTGATGGGCGTGTCGATCACCCGCTTGGGACCGAATTCGGCGAGCAGGCCCTGGGTGACCTTGTAGGCGCCCTGATACTCGGCCACTTCCTCCCCCATCACGAAGACGCGCGGATCGCGGCGCATTTCCTCGGCCATGGCATCACGCAGCGCCTCGCGCACCGTGGTGCTGACGAGGTTTGTGCCGGCAGGGATCGCCGGGTCTTGCACGGCGGGTGCCGACGCGGGCTTTTCCGCCTTCGGAGCAGGTGCCGGAGCGGGTGCGGGTGCCGGAGCCGGTTCAGGAGCCGCGGCGGGAGCTGGCGCAGGCGCTGCGGCCTCGCCTTCCCCTGCAATCAGCGCGATTACCGCGCCAACGGCCACATCTTCCGTCCCCGCAGGCACGAGGATCTTCTCCAGCACGCCTTCATCGATGGCTTCGAATTCCATCGTTGCCTTGTCGGTCTCGATCTCGGCGAGAATATCGCCCGGCTCGATCCGGTCGCCTTCGGCCTTGAGCCATTTGGCAAGCGTGCCCTGCTCCATGGTGGGCGAGAGCGCCGGCATCTTGAGTTCAATCGCCATGGCTCAATACTCCTCCACCAGCACATCGGTGTAGAGTTCACCCGGTGCAGGCTCAGGCGAGGTCTCGGCAAAGTCGGCAGCGCCGGCTACTTCGGCGCGGATCGCCTTGTCGATCGCTTTCAATTCGTCCTCGGTCTTGCCGCTCTCGATCAGGGTCTTTTTCAGGCCCTCGATCGGATCGTGATGGTCGCGCTGTTCCTGCACTTCCTCGCGGGTGCGATACTTGGCCGGATCAGACATTGAATGTCCGCGATACCGGTACGTGTTGCACTCCACCAGCACCGGCCCCAGCCCTGCGCGCGCATGGGCGAAAGCGACCTCGGCGGCGGCGCGCACTTCGAGCACATCCATCCCGTTGACCTTCATGCCGGGAATGCGGAAGGCGGTGCCGCGGCGATAGAACTCGGTCTCAGCAGAGCCGCGCTTGACCGCGGTGCCCATGGCATAGCCGTTGTTCTCGATCACAAACACGATTGGCAGTTTCCACAGGGCAGCCATGTTGAAGGTCTCGTAGACCTGACCCTGGTTGGCCGCGCCGTCTCCGAAATAGGCAAGGCACAGACCGCCGTCCGCGTTGTACTGGTGCGCCAGCGCAAGCCCGCCGCCCAGCGCCACCTGCGCGCCGACGATGCCGTGCCCGCCGTAGAATTTGTGCTCGGTGCTGAACATGTGCATCGAGCCGCCCTTGCCCTTCGAAATCCCGGCTTCGCGGCCCGTCAGCTCGGCCATGATCACCTTGGGATCGATCCCGTAGGCCAGCATATGGCCGTGATCGCGGTAGCCGGTGATGACGCTGTCGCGCTCGTTATCCAGCGCGCTCTGCAACCCGATCGCGACCGCTTCCTGACCGATATAAAGGTGGCAAAAGCCGCCGATCAGGCCGAGGCCGTAAAGCTGGCCGGCCTTCTCCTCGAACCGCCGGATCAGCAGCATCTGGCGGTAGAATTCCATCATCTCGGCATCTGATGCGGCGTAGCGCTTCTTCGCTTCGAAGGCCGCCTGCAGCGAATGCAGGATGAAGTCGGATTCGTCCGCCGCTGAAGCGGATTTCTTCGCCGCGACAGGCGGCTTTGCAGGCTGCTTTGCCAAGTTCTGTGTCCTCTCCCAGGCGCGCGTCAGGGGAGGAGAAGCGCGCAATATTCCTATAGGCGGGGATTTGCCCGCGACGCAACGTCAAGCGGCGCCGCGGCGCGCGCCCGCATACGAAATCAGCCGATGGGAAAGGTGGCTTAGGGGGCCTCGTCCTCAAGTGTGATGACCACATCATCCTCGTGGATCACGCCGAGCTGTTCGCGCACCAGCTCGCTGGCAAGATCGGGGTCGGCGGCTTCAGGATCGAGCAGTCGCACACGGTTGCGCAAGGCATCGCGCTGCGCCGAAAGCTTGGCAATCTCGGCCTCGCGCTGTTCGAGCGCGGTGACATTCTCGCTCCATGCGAGCAGCCCCGTCGGCCCAGCGACCGCGATGCCGGTGAGCGCCAGCAGCGCCACCAAAGCCATCATCGGCTTCATTCTGTCGCCTGAACCCGCCTTGCGCATGATCGCCGTTCGCCCCTTTGCCTATGGTTACGACAGAATCACACTTGGCCCTGCATCGCAAGCACCATCATCGTTGAGACGCCATATTCCCTGCGGATAGCGGATCAATAGCTGCGCGGGAGGCCGAGCACGTGTTCCGCCAGATAGGACAGGATGAGGTTGGTCGAGATCGGCGCAACGGTATAGAGCCGCGCCTCGCGGAACTTGCGCTCGACATCATATTCCTCGGCAAATCCGAAGCCGCCGAAGGTCTGCACGCACATATCGGCCGCCGCCCAACTGGCTTCGGAAGCGAGCAGCTTGGCCATGTTGGCCTCCTCGCCGGGATTGCCGCCTTCATCGTAAACCCGCGCCGCGTGCTGCACCATCAGCTCGGCCGCGCGCATCTGGGCGTAACACCGCGCGATCGGGAACTGCACGCCCTGGTTCTGGCCGATGGGCCGCGCAAACACAGAGCGATCCTTCGCGTAGGCGGTGGCCTTGGCGATGAACCACTTGGCATCCCCGATGCATTCCGCCGCGATCAGTATGCGCTCGGCATTCATGCCCGACAGGATGTAGCGAAAGCCCTTGCCTTCCTCGCCCACCAGCGCGGATGCCGGGATGCGCAGATCATCGAAGAACACCTCGCAACTGGAGTGGTTCATCATCGTGCGGATCGGCTTCACTGTCATGCCGTTCTGCAGCGCCGCCTGCATATCGACGAGGAAGATCGAGAGCCCTTCGGTCTTGCTGGCGGCTTCCTCACGCGGGGTGGTGCGCGCGAGCAGCAGCATGAGATCGGAATGTTCGGCGCGGCTGGTCCAGATCTTCTGGCCGGAGATGATGTATTCATCTCCATCGCGGACAGCGCGGGTCTTGAGGGAGAGCGTATCGGTGCCGCTGGTGGGTTCGGACACCCCGAACGCCTGCAAGCGCAGTTCCCCGCTGGCGATGCGGGGGAGATACTGCGCCTTCTGCGCTTCGCTCCCGTAACGCAGCAGCGTGTTCATGATATACATTTGCGCATGGGCGGACGAGCCGTTGCAACCCGACGCCTGGATTTCCTCCATGATCACGCAGGCCGCCTCAAGGCTCAGGCCGCTGCCGCCATGTTCGGACGGGATCAGCGCAGCGAGGAAGCCCGCCTTGGTAAGCGCGTCCACAAACTCTGCCGGATATTCACGCACTGCATCCTTGGCGCGCCAGTATTCGCCCGGGAACCCGTCGCACAGGCTGGCGACCGCGCGGCGGATTTCGGCGAGTTCCTCGGGCTCTTGGGCAGGCATGGCTGGCGATCTCTCCTCGAATGCGCTCCGGCTGCTAGCCCGCTGGCCTTGCGCTTGTCCACCTGCCCAACATGCCAGCCCACCCAAAACTGCCCACTGACAGACAGGCTGCGATCCGATAGGGCGCGCGGCGAAGCAGAGACCAAGCCGCCAATCATGTCATCCCCCTCCCCTGCCTATCTCACCCGCACACAGGAGCGCGCGCTGGCGGTGACGGTCGCGGTGGTGACGGCCAATGCCTATTACATTCACCCGATCATCGGCGAAGTGGCGCGCGGGTTCGGCGTGGGCGAGGCCGAAATCGGGCTGGTGCCGGCGCTCAGCCAGCTGGCGCTGGCGCTGGGCATCCTGCTGCTGCTTCCGCTGGGCGATTTCTATTCGAACCGTCGCCTGTGCCTGATCTTTGTCGCGGGCCAGACGCTGTGCCTTGGCGGGATGGTGCTGGCGCGCGACTTTGTGCTGTTCACTGCCGCCTCCACCCTGCTCGGCTTCTTCACAATCGCGCCTTACCTGATCCCGGCCTTCGCCTCGAAACGGGTCGCGCCTGAGCGGCTCGGCCAAGTCACCGCGCAGCTCACCGCAGGGGTGATCTTTGGCATTCTGGTGGCGCGGATGGGCGCAGGCGTGATCGCGGCGCATACCGATTGGCACACGGTCTATGCCTGTGCCTTCGTGCTGATGGCGGCGGTGAGCGTGTTCCTGCCCTTCGCAATGCGCAGCGAGGTGGTCCCGGCCAAGCAGCCGCAGGCCAGCTATGGCGCGCTGATCGCCTCGGTCTTCACTCTCGCCGCGCGGCATCCCGATATGCGGCTATCGGCGGCGATGCAGGGGCTGAACTTTGCGATCTTCACGGCAAGCTGGCTGGCACTGGCGCTGCACCTCACCAGCGCCAGCATGGGCTATGGCACCGATGATGTCGGCTATCTGGCAGGCATCGCCGCGATCAGCATTTTCACCACACCCCGTCTCGGCAGGTGGGCTGACAAAGTCGGCCCGCGCAAGGCCCGGCGTGCAGCGGCGATCGTGCAACTGGCGGGGATCGCGCTGTTCTACCCGCTCGGCTTCAGCATCTGGGCCGTGCTGGTGCCGCTGCTGCTGGTCAACATGGTCGGGCCGACTGTGGATGTGACCGGACGCATGACGCTGTTCGCGCTCGCCCCCGAAATCCGCACGCGGCTTACCACGTCCTATATCGTCACGATGTTCGTGGGCGGCGCGATCGGCAGCGCGCTGGGCACGGCGGTCTATGATGCGGGCGGCTGGGCGGCGACTTGCGCCTTGCTGCTGGCGATGTCGTGCAGTGTGCTGGTGCTCGCCATCATCGCCGAGCGGCGGTGGGAACGACAGGCATAGGCCCTGTTGGTGACCCCGGCGCGATTCGAACGCGCGGCCCCCAGATTAGGAATCTGGTGCTCTATCCGGCTGAGCTACGGGGTCCCGCAGCCCACATAGCATTACCACTGCATGGCGCAATATCGGCCCGCAGGGCCGCAAGGCCGACTGGCCGCCCGCAGCGACGCGACCTTCAGGTCGCATGAGCGAGGATTTCGCACGCCGGATGGCGTGCGGAACCCCAGACGCTTACCATTCAATTCAACTTTTCGGGCGGCGCGACCGGGAATGGCAGCGGGGCAACCGGCACGCCCTCCTCGATCAGCGCCTTAGCCTCCGCGAGCGTTGCCTGCCCGTGGATCAGCGCCTCGTCACGCTCGCCATAGTGCATCTTGCGGGTTTCGTCTGCGAACTTGTCACCCACCCAGGTGCTGTTCTTCAGCGCCTCGGCCTGCGCCTTCGCCAGCGCGGCGAGCGCCTGCTTCACTTGCGGCAGCATCGGCGTGTTGGTGAGCTGCCTCGCCGGTTCGGGCGGCAGCACCTCGGCGCGCGTGTTGCCCTTGGCCGGAACCGCCGGGGCCATCGGCGCCTTGCTTACCGCGGCCGAGCCGCACACCGGACAGGCGAGCAGCCCGCGCGCGCGTTGATCGGCATAGTCGGCCGAGGAGCCGAACCAGCCCTCAAAGCGATGGCCGTCGGTGCAGGAAAGGTCGAATACGATCATGTCATATCACGATGTGGCGATCGGGCGGCGGTTGGCAAGAGCCGGAACCTGCGCGCGCACTGCGGCAATCCGGGCCAGATCAATCTCGCAGAACGCCAGCCCGGGTGCCTCGCCGCCCATATCGAGCAGCACTTCGCCCCACGGATCGACCACGAGGCTGTGGCCATAGGTCTCGCGCCCGTCCTCGTGGTGCCCGACCTGCGCGGCTGCAATGACGAAGGCGCTTGCCTCGATCGCGCGGGCACGCAGCATCACGTGCCAATGCGCCGCGCCCGTCGGCTTGGTGAAGGCAGCTGGCACAGCAATCACATCGCAGCGACGGTTGCCGAGTTCGCCGAACAGCGCGGGGAAGCGCAAATCATAGCAAATCGTCAGGCCCAGACGACCGATCGGCGTATCCTCCACCGTCACCACCTCGCGGCCCGGATCATAGGCCGCGCTTTCGCGCCAGCTTTCGCCCGTGGCGAGTTCGACGTCGAACATGTGGATTTTGTCGTAGGTGACAGGCTCCCCGCCCCGCGCGCGGCAATAGAATGATCGGTTGGCCCATTTGCCCCTGCCCGAGACCACAGGCATCGAGCCGACCGCGATGTCGATCATGAACTTTGCCGCGATGATCTGAAGGCTATACGCAAACTCGTCCGGTTCGCCCGAATTGATCCATGCTCCGCCGCGCGCACGGTCGCGATCGAGCAGCAGCGACATTTCGGGGGTGAACAGCACCGCCGCGCCCTGCCTTGCCGCGGTGCGCGCAGCATCCTCGATGACCCGAAGGTTGGCTTCGGGATCAATCCCCGAACACATCTGCAGGACGGCAATTTTCGGCATCAGCCCGCCAGGCCCTATCCGGCCAACAATGCGTCGAGCTTGCCCGCCCGTTCAAGTGCGGCCAGATCATCCGATCCGCCCACGTGGGTCTCGCCGATGAAGATCTGCGGCACAGTCATCGCGTTCGGCGCGCGGGCCAGCATCTCGTCCCGCTTTTCCCCGCCCATGGTGATGTCATATTCGGTGAAAGCCGCGCCCTTTTCCGCCAGCAGCCGCTTGGCGCGCACGCAGAAGGGGCAAGCGAACTTGGTGTAGATGTCGATCTGCGGCTGAGCCATCTTGATCCTCTTGAAACCGTGATGTCGCAAACCAGATAGAGCCTGTTGCCGCGTTCCGCCAGTCTCGGGGAGCGCGATGACAACAGGCGGGTGCTGCATCCGGCAGGCCCGCGACCGAACCAAATTGCTCAGTCACGAGGATTTGCCACTATGTCACGTTTCGATTTCACCCCCTATCGCCGCAGCACCGTGGGGTTTGATCGCCTGTTCGACCTGCTCGAAAACCAGGCGCGCCTCAACGCCGGCGACAATTATCCCCCCTTCAACATCTCGCGCAGCGGTGACGACAATTACCGCATCACCCTCGCGGTGGCCGGTTTCCGCCCGCAGGATATCGACATCACCGCGCAGCAGAACCTGCTGGTGGTGCAGGGCCGCAAGCGCGATGAATTCGCCGATGGCTCGGAATTGATCCATGTCGGCATCGCCAACCGCGGGTTCGAGCGCCGCTTCGAACTGGCCGATTTCGTTCGGGTCGAGAATGCCGATCTGGCTGACGGGCTGCTGACCATCGATCTGGTGCGCGAAGTGCCCGAAGCGATGAAGCCCAAGAAGATCGCGATCAACGGCGCCACCCGGCTCACGGCCGTGCCTATCGAAGGCGACGGCGATGACAAGGCTGCCAGCATCGCCTGATCTTAGCTGAAGCCTGATCTTAGCTGAAGTTATGGAGGAGTTAGTGGGGGCGGATTTTGCAATCCGCCCCCGCGGCTTTCGCCGCCTTGCCTTATCCTGTCCGTCCGGGTCGCAGAAGACGGACAAAATGCAGCAAGCTCGTGACCTTGTGAGGACCTTCAGACCGGCCCGGCTTGCCATGACAACATCCCGGGGTGGTGACTTTTACGCCGCGCACACCTTCCGAAGTCCTCATTACGGACTCGGGTCTAATGCTGAACCGCAATCGCACGCAAGCGCAAACTTACAAACTTGTAAGGAAGCGACATGGGTTAGCAAACGATTGTAACAAAACGGTGCAGGTCCCCGAAGGCGCACGGAAAAGCCGTGCCCCGACGGCCCGCTAGCAGACAGTGGCCTGCGGCAAATATGCTAGACGAGTCGCGACTGTTCCAGCGCTGCGGCAATGAAGCCGGCGAACAGCGGATGCGGATCGAAGGGCCGCGATTTCAGCTCCGGGTGGAACTGCACGCCGACAAACCACGGATGATCCGGCCGCTCGACAATCTCGGGCAGCAGCCCGTCGGGCGACATTCCGGCAAAGATCAGGCCCTGCTTCTCGAGCGGCTCGATAAAGGCGCTGTTGACCTCGTAACGGTGGCGGTGGCGCTCCGAAATCAGCTCGGCTCCGCCATAGATGCGCGAGGTGTGGCTGTTGGCGCTCAGCTTGGCCGGATAGGCACCCAGACGCATCGTGCCGCCCAGATCGCCGCCCGCCTCGCGCTGCTGGATGCCTTCCTTGGTCATCCATTCGGTGATGATGCCCACCACCGGCGTATCGGTCTCGCCGAATTCGGTCGACGAGGCGTGGGCAAAGCCCGCCGCGCGCGCGCCTTCGATGCAGGCCATCTGCATCCCCAGACAGATGCCAAAGAACGGCACATTGCGCGTGCGGGCAAAGGTGACAGCGGAAATCTTGCCTTCGCTGCCGCGCGTGCCGAACCCGCCGGGCACCAGAATGCCGTGCATCGGTTCGAGTGCCGCAACGATCTGCGAGGGATCATCGCCCTCGAAAATCTCGGCGTCGATCCACTTGATGTTGACCTTGACCCGGTTGGCAAGCCCGCCATGCACCAGCGCCTCGTTGAGGCTCTTGTAGGCATCGGGCAGGCCAACATATTTGCCCACCACCGCGATGGTGACTTCGCCTTCGGGGTTGAAATAGCGGTCGGTCACATCGCGCCAGGATGACAGATCAGGCTCGGGCGCATCGGTGATGCCGAAGCCGCGCAGCACTTCGCGGTCGAGCCCTTCTTCGTGATATTGCAGCGGCACTGAATAGATCGATGGCGCATCCAAAGCGGGGATCACCGCTTCGGGCCGCACGTTGCAGAATTGCGCGATCTTGCGGCGGTCGCTTTCGGGGATCGGGTGTTCGGCGCGGCAGAGCAGCAGATCGGGCTTGATCCCGAGGCTGGCAAGCTCGCGCACCGAGTGCTGGGTTGGCTTGGTCTTCAGCTCGCCTGCGGCCTTGATGTAGGGCACCAGCGTCACGTGAACGCTGAGGGTCTGCATCGGCTCAAGCTCGTTCCTGAGCTGGCGGATCGCTTCCATGAAGGGCAGCGATTCGATGTCGCCCACCGTCCCGCCGATTTCGCACAGGATGAAATCGTGATCGCCCTGATCGGCGAGCGCGAATTCCTTGATCGCGTCGGTAACGTGCGGGATCACCTGCACCGTCGCGCCGAGATAGTCACCGCGGCGTTCGCGCGCGATGATGTCGCGATAGACGCGGCCAGAGGTGATATTGTCGCTCTGCCGCGCGGAGACGCCGGTGAAGCGTTCGTAATGCCCCAGATCAAGGTCGGTTTCGGCCCCGTCGTCGGTCACATAGACTTCGCCGTGTTGATACGGGCTCATCGTGCCCGGATCGACGTTGAGATAGGGATCGAACTTGCGGATGCGGACCTTGTAGCCACGCGCCTGCAGCAGGCTCGCCAAGGAGGCTGCCATGAGACCTTTGCCGAGCGAGGAGACCACGCCGCCGGTGATGAAAATGAACCGCGCCATGGGAGTCGGGCCTTAAGCAGCGAGAGGGATTCGGGGCAAGCGAATTGCGCGCGCCATTGCGCGACCATCCACAGCCCTGTGGCATTTATGCGCGCAGCCGCCGTGCGGCCGCGGCAGGCTTACTCGGCGGGAGCCTCTTGTGCGGGCGCCGGTGCGGCCGGAGCCGCTTCGGCCGGAGCGGCAGGCGCCGCCGGTTCGGCCAGCAGATCAGGCGCAGGTGCCGCCGCCGGCGCGCCAGTGGCACGCTCAAGCGTCGAGGTGACATCGCCCACCCGGCTTTCGCGCACGGCCAGAGCCGCCAGCACGATCGAGAGCGTGACGAACGCCACCGCCAGCCACTTGGTCGCGCGGGTCAGGAAATCTGCCGCGCCGCGCGCACCGATGCCGCCCGAAGTATTGCCGCCGATGCCCAAGCCGCCGCCTTCGGAGCGCTGCATCAGCACCACGCCAACCAGCGCTGCGGCTATCAGAGCCTGAACCACGGAAAGGAAGATGAACAGCGACATGAACGAATCTCTTACGAAGGGCGAAACCCGCCCGGCTTGTAACGTGGGCGCCATGTAGGCTTCCCGGTGGGAATCGGCAAGTGCACGGGGCGCCTCGCCGGGGCGCCCTGGGTCAGTGGCCGGATTAGTGGCCGGATTAGTGGTCGGACGGTTCGCCCGCGGCGAGCGCGATGCCCATGAAGCTGTCCGCCGTCAGGCTGGCCCCGCCGACCAGCGCCCCGCCCACTTCGGGCACAGCAAAGATCTCGGCGGCGTTCTCGGGCTTGACCGAGCCGCCATAGATGATGCGCACTTCGCGGCCCTGCTCCTCGCCGTAAAGCTCAACCAGAAGCTCGCGGATCACCCCGTGCATCTCGCCAATGTCGTCAGTTGTTGCCGCAGTGCCGGTGCCGATCGCCCAGATCGGCTCGTAGGCAACCGTAATGCGTTCGGCCAGATCGACCGGAGCATCGGCAGGCAAAGGCAGAGAGGCCTTGAGCTGCTTCTTGATGAAGGCCACCGCGCGGCCCGATTCGCGGGTTTCGTGGCTTTCGCCGCAGCACATGATGATGCGCAGGCCTGCCCCCAGCGCGGCGGCCGACTTGGCGCGCACCAATGCATCGCTTTCCGCGTGGCCGGTGCGGCGTTCCGAATGGCCGAGGATCACGAACTTGGCCCCGGCATCGGCGATCATCGCGGCGGAAATATCGCCGGTATACGCGCCGCCATCAGCCTCGTGGCAATCTTGCGCGCCAACCGAGATCTGCTCGGCCTCGCGGTGGATCGGGTGGATCAGTGTGAACGGCGGCGCGAGTGCGACCTCGACTTTCATGTGCCGCTGGGCAGCCCGATCAATCGCGCGCGCTTCGGACAGCATCGCGCGGGTGCCGTGCATCTTCCAGTTTCCGACGATGTAGGGCCGGCGAGCCATGGGTTTGTCCTGCACCTTGAGAGAGGGAAAGGCGATTCCCCGATGGCTTTAGGGCCACGGGGCCGCGTCCGCTAGCCGAGGATGTCCCCGCAGTCAAAAGCGCGTCGCAACAATCAACAAAAGCCCGCCACACCTGTTGCCGCGCGGTCGCAGGGCCGATAAAGCGCGCTCGCGCCGGATTTGCTCGCGGCGCGGCAGGGGTATGTCATGCCCGTGCCAGCAGCCAGATTTAATCGCCGGGGTTTCGCCAGCAATGCTCACTTTCTTCCGCCGCTTCTTCCAGTCCAAGATCGGCTTGCCGATTTTCCTCGCCTTTCTGGTGCTGATGGCGCTGGCCTTTGTCGCGGCCGACATTTCGGGCACCAGCTTTGGCGGGGTTTCCGGCAGCGACAATGTGGCGGTGGTGGGCGACGAGCCGATTCCCAATGCCGAACTGGTGACCGCGGCCAACAACGCGCTCGATCAGGTGCGCGCGCAGAACCCGGTGCTGACCATGCCCGAATTCATCGAGGCCGGCGCGCTTGACGAAGTCGTGCGCCAGCTGATCGATCGCTACGCGGTGGGCAGTTACGCCAACAAATATGGTCTGCGCGCAGGCGAGAACCTGATCAACAGCGAAATCCTGCAGATCCAGGCATTCCGCTCGCTTGCGGGCGATTTCGACGAGCAGACCTATCTTGCTGCCCTGCGACAGCGCGGGCTGACCGATGCGATCTTCCGCAAGGATCTCGCCAACGGGTTGCTGGAAGACCAGTTGCTGCGCCCCGCCCTGCTTTCCCCGCAGATGCCCGAGAAGATCGCGCGCCAATATGCCGCGCTGGTGCTGGAGCGGCGGCGCGGCGAAATCGCGCTGATCCCCAGCGCGGCCTATGCCCCCACCACCGGGCCGAGCATGGCGCAGCTCACCGAATGGTACGCCGCCAATCGTGCGCAGTTCATTCGCCCCGAACGCCGCACGCTGCGTTTTGCGGTGTTCGGCGAGCAGTCGCTAAAGGTCAATGCGACCCCGACCGAGGCGGAAATCGCGGCCCGTTACAAGCGTGATGCCGCGCAGTATCAGGCGAGCGAGCGGCGTTCGGTGACGGCCTTTGTCGTCCCCACTGAAGATGCCGCCAAGGCGTTGGTCGCCAAGGTGCGCGGCGGAACGGCGCTTGAGGCCGCTGCGGCCGCCGCGGGGTTCAGCGCCTCGCAGGCACCGCTGCGCACGCGCGAGGAAATGTCGAACGCCGCCAGCTTCGCCTTTGCGGAAAAGGCATTCAAGGCGAGCCAGGGCGGGATCGTTGATCCGGCCAAAGGCACGCTCGGCTGGTATGTGGCGCGGGTCGATACGATCGAGCGCACCCCGGCGCGTAGCCTTGCCGATGTGCGTGGCAGCATTGCCGAACAGCTCACCGGCGAAAAGCGCAGCGCCGCCACGGCCGATCTGATCGCCGAGATCGAAGGCGAGATCGACAGCGGCACCGCCATGGCCGAAGTCGCCAAGACTTACGGCCTCAAGGTCGAAACCACGCCGGCACTGCTCGCCAATGGTCAGGCCTTTGGCCGCCCCGATGTGCAGATCGTGCCGCAGTTGGTGCCGGTGCTGAGCACCGCCTTCCAGATGGAGGAAAGCGAACCGCAGCTCGCCGAAGTCGTGCCCGGCCAGCAATTCGTGGTTTTCGAAGTCGCCCGCATTGATGAAGCATCCGCCCCGCCGCTTGCCGAAGTCAAGGCGCAGGCCGACGACGGCTGGCGCCGCGCGCAGGGGGCCAAGCTGGCCCGCGCCGCGGCCGAACGGATCATCGCCAAGGCCCGCGGCAAGACCGATCTTTCCGCCGCGCTGGCCGCCGAGGGCAAGCCGTTCGAGCGCGAACCGATCGATCTGGAGCGTCGCGCGCTGCTGTCTCAGCGCGGTGCGAATATCCCGCCGCCGCTGGTTCTGATGTTCAGCATGGCCGAAGGCTCGGTCAAGCTGCTCGAGGGGCCGCGCAATATCGGCTGGTATGTCGTCAGCCTCGACGACATCTCCACCGATCCGATCGACAAGGAGCCGGGCCTGCTGGAGCAGACCCGCGCCCAGCTGGCCCCGACGCTGACCGAGGAATATCGCCGCATGGCCGCCGCCGCGATGCGCAAGGAACTCGGCACGACCCGCAATGATGCAGCGATCGAAGCGGTGCGCAAGCAGCTCGCCGGCGAACAATAGGTTCAGGTGTGATCGCCTCGTGACCCTGTCCGCCGCCGGCCTGCCCGAAAACGCCGCCGCTGCAACCGCTCTGCTGGCCCAAGGCCGGCCGGCGCTAGTGTGGCGGCGGATCATTGCCGATAGCGACACGCCGGTGGGCGCGGCGCGGCGGCTGATCGTGCCGGGGCGCGGTGATTTCCTGCTCGAATCGGTCGAAGGCGGCGAGGTGCGCGGACGCTACAGCCTGCTGGGGCTCGATCCCGATCTGGTGTTCCGGGCCTCGGGCGCGGCGGCCGAGATCAACCGTGACTGGCGCCAGAACCGGGACGCCTTTGCGCCGTGCGATGGCGACGCGCTGACGGCGCTGCGCGAGCTGGCGGCGACCTGCCGGATCGACCCGATGCCCGAAGGCCTGCCGCCCGCGCTGGCGTGCCTCGTCGGCTATCTCGGTTATGAAACCATCGGCTTGGTCGAGCGCCTGCCGCGCGCGGCGGACAGCCCGCTGGAACTGCCCGACATGCTGTTCGTGCGGCCCACGGTGATTCTCGTGTTCGACGGGCTCACCAATGCGCTGTTCGCGATCGCGCCGATCTGGGAGGCGGCTGATCCTGCCGCCGCCGTCGAGCGCGCGGGCGAGCGGATCGATGCGGCGCTGAGCCAGCTCGGACAGCCTGTGCCTGCTGCAGAACCCGCTGCGCTGCCTGATACCTTGCCCGATCTCGCCCCTGTCATCGCGCCGGAGGACTACAAGGCCATGGCGCTCAAGGCGAAGGACTACATCCTTGCCGGTGACATCTTCCAGGTCGTGCTGGCCCAGCGTTTCACCTGCCCCTTCCCGCTGCCCCCGCTCTCGCTTTACCGCGCGCTGCGGCGGGTGAACCCGTCGCCGTTCCTCTATTTCCTCGATCTGCCGGGCTTTGCGCTGGTGGGTTCGAGCCCCGAGATTCTCGTGCGGGTGCGTGAGGGAGAGGTGACCATCCGTCCGATCGCCGGGACCCGCCCGCGCGGCGCGACACGCGACGAGGACATCGCCAACGAAGCCAGCCTGCTCGCCGACCCCAAGGAACGTGCCGAACACCTGATGCTGCTCGATCTCGGGCGCAATGATGTTGGCCGGGTGGCGGCGGCAGGGACAGTGGAAGTCACCGACAGCTTCACCATCGAACGCTACAGCCACGTGATGCACATCGTCAGCAATGTGATCGGCGAACTCGCACCCGACAAAGACGCGCTTGATGCGCTGTTTGCAGGCTTTCCGGCGGGCACTGTGTCCGGCGCGCCCAAGATCCGCGCCTGCGAGATTATCGCGCAGCTCGAACCCGAAACCCGCGGGGCCTATGCTGGCGGGGTCGGCTACTTCGCGCCCGATGGCAGCCTTGATTCGTGCATCGTGTTGCGCACCGCTGTGGTGAAGGACGGGGTGATGCATGTGCAGGCCGGCGCAGGGATCGTCGCCGATTCCGAGCCCGATTACGAACTCGCCGAATGCCGCGCCAAGGCCGGCGCGCTAATCGCCGCCGCGCGCGAGGCTGTGCGTGTTGCTGGCGAGCCGGGATACGGACAATGACGCGCCTTATCAGCGTTTGTGCAGGCCTCTTGCTGGCGATGGCCGCCTGTTCCGAGCCGCCTGCGGGCGAGCCGCTGGTGCGCGCCGCGCTCGATGGGTCGAACCCGCCCGAGGCCAAGGCAAGCCCCTCGCCCTCGCCCACCATCGCTGCCAATTCCGCGTGCCGGGCCGTGACGTTCGAGACGGTGCCGCTCACGGTTTGCACCGCCGATCCGGCCAGGCACCGGATTTCCATGGCCAATCTCGGCGCGGATAAGCAGCCCTTCGCCTCGCTCCCCGGACTGGCCGCGAGCCTTGATGCCAGCACCATCGCCTTTGCCGTCAATGGCGGCATGTATGACGATGATCTGCGCCCGCTCGGCTATTACGTCGAGAACGGCGAGCGCCTCAAGGAGCTCGATCGCGGGGACGGTGCGGGTAACTTCTACATGAAGCCCAACGGCGTGTTCTTTGGCAGCGGCGGCGCGTGGAAGGTACTGGGAAGCAACACCTTTTTCAACACCGTGAAGGATCGCCCCGCCTTTGGCACCCAGTCCGGCCCGATGCTGCTGGTGGACGGCAAGCTTCACCCCGAGATACAGGACAACGGCCCCTCCAAGGCAATCCGCAACGCGGTTGGCGTCGATGCATCGGGCAAGGCGCATTTCGTGATTTCCGACGCGCCGGTCAGCTTCGGACAATTGGCGCGGTTCTTCCGTGACGAGCTGAAGGTGGCCAACGCCCTCTACCTCGACGGGCAGGTGTCCTCGCTGTGGGATCCGGCCAGCAAACGACAAGACCAAGGCCGCGTCGGCCCCATCATCGTGGTGACGAAACGCGAAGGAGCCGCCGAGTGATCCTCGTCATCGACAATTACGACAGCTTCACCTTCAACCTCGTCCATTACCTGATGGAACTGGGGGCCGAGGTGCGCGTCGAACGCAACGACGCTTTGGCCGTGGCCGAGGCGCTGCGCACCAATGCCGCCGGGTTCCTGATTTCGCCCGGCCCCTGCACGCCCAACGAGGCGGGGATCAGCCTTGATCTGGTCGCGGCCTGCGCCGATGCGGGCAAGCCGCTGATGGGCGTGTGCCTCGGCCATCAGGCAATCGGGCAACATTTCGGCGGCACCGTCCAACGCGGCGGGCTGATGCATGGCAAGACTTCGGCAGTGACGCATGACGCAAGCGGGCTGTTTGCGGGCCTGCCCTCGCCCTTCATCGCCACGCGCTATCACAGCCTCGAGGTGGTCGACATTCCGGCCGAGCTTATCGCCAATGCCCATGCGGAGACACCTGGCGCCAATCACCCGAGCGTCATGGGATTCCGCCATGCCGAACTCCCGATCCACTCGGTGCAGTTCCACCCGGAAAGCATCGCCACCGAGCATGGCCACGCATTGCTCGCCAATTTCGTGCGACTGTGCGGGATGGAGCCGGTGATGCCCGCAAGGCTGACGGCATGAGCGCCCTCCCCGATATCACTGCCCCGCTCTCCGAAGCCGAGGCCGAAGCCGCTTTCGGCGTGCTGCTGGATGGTGCGCCTTCCGAAGACGAGATCGCCGCCTTCCTCGTCGCCCTCTCGGCGCGCGGCGAGACGGCGGATGAAATCGCGGGCGCAGCGCGGGCGCTGCGCGCACGGCTGATCCCCATCAAAGCCCCCGAAGGCGCAATCGACGTCTGCGGCACGGGCGGCGACGGACACCATACGCTCAACGTCTCGACCGCAGTGAGCCTGGTGGTCGCAGCCTGCGGCGTGCCAGTCGCCAAGCATGGCAACCGCGCGGCATCCTCCAAGGCGGGGGCCGCTGATACGCTCGAAGCCCTCGGCCTCGATATGGACGCCGCCGGGCGCACAGCGGAAAAGACCCTCGCCGAGATCGGAATCTGTTTCCTCTTCGCCAAGAACCACCACCCGGCGATGGCGCGCATCCAGCCCATCCGGGTGCGGATCGGGCAGCGCACGATCTTCAACCTGATGGGCCCGCTGTCGAACCCCGCCAAGGTGACGAGCCAGTTGATCGGCATCGCGCGGCCGGCCTATGTGCCGATCTATGCCGGTGCGCTGGCACAGCTCGGCACCGGGCGCTCGCTGATTGTCTCGGGCGACGAAGGTCTCGACGAATTGAGCCTCGCGGGTGGCAACGAGGTCGCGGTCGTCACCGATCACGCCTTCACCATGGAGCGCGTCGAAGCGAGCGCAGCAGGCCTGCCGCAAGCTCCAATCGAAGCCATTCGCGGTGATGATGCCCGGCACAATGCCGCTGCTCTGAAAGCGCTGCTGATGGGCGCCCCCGGCCCCTATCGCGACGCGGTGCTGTTCAATGCCGCCGGCGCTCTGCTGGTTGCGGATCGCGGCGCAGGCTGGCGCGACCGCGCGGCGATGGCAGCCGAAGCGCTGGATTCCGGGCGGGCCAAAGCGCTGCTCGAACGCTGGATAGACATGGCAAAGTAACCCCACCCGTTCGCCCTGAGCTTGTCGAAGGGCTGTACTTCCTCTTATCTGCCGCTCGAAGAAAAGCAGTGCTTCGACAGGCTCAGCACGAACGGTGTATTTGAATTGAACAAGCTCGAGGAAATCTGCGCAACCAAGCGCGAGGAAGTCGCCGCGCGCAAGCTGGCGACCAGCGCCGCGCATCTGGCAGATGCCGCCCGCGCCCAGACCGCCCCGCGCGGCTTCGAGGCCGCTTTGCGTGCCCGCGCCGCCTCGGGATATGCCCTGATCGCCGAGATCAAGAAAGCAAGCCCCTCCAAAGGCCTGATCCGCGCCGATTTTCACCCTGCTGACCACGCCGCCGCTTACGAAGCGGGCGGTGCAACGTGCCTTTCAGTGCTGACCGACGCGCCCTATTTCCAGGGCCATGAAGACTATCTCGTGCAGGCGCGCGCCGCCTGCGCTCTGCCGGTGCTGCGCAAGGACTTCATGGTCGATCCGTGGCAATGCCTCGAGGCCCGCGCCATCGGGGCCGACGCGATCCTGATCATCGTCGCCGCGCTGGAAGACGGCCTAATGGCAGAAATCGAAGCCGCCGCGCGCGAACACGGCATGGATGTGCTGGTCGAAGTGCATGACGAGGCCGAGATGGAGCGCGCCGTGCGCGTCCTCCAATCGCGCCTGATCGGGGTCAATAACCGCGATCTCAAGACTTTCACCACCAGTCTCGCCGTCACCGAGCGCCTCGCGCCGCTCGCGCCCGAAGGCACGCTGTTGGTGGGCGAGAGCGGGATCAACACCCACGCAGACTGTCTGCGGCTCGAAGCGGCCGGTGTGCGCACCTTCCTTGTCGGCGAAAGCCTGATGCGGCAGGATGATATCGCCGCCGCCACCCGCGCACTGCTCACGGGCGCGGCCTGACAAAAGCGCGCTCTGTCCTACCGGTAAGAATTCGGGCAAGAACCTCGGCATGACCCACAATATCTGCCTTTCCGCCCCGCGCTTGCTGACAGACCGCGCCGGCCAGGGTTTTCGTCTTCTGGACAGTGTCTCATGTGTCTCCAACAAGGGCGCGCGGTCAGCTTGGGAGGCGGTGCGATGAACGGCGAGACTGCGCGACTCACCCATCTCGATGATGAAGGCGCCGCGCGCATGGTCGATGTCGGCGGGAAGCCCGCCACGGCGCGCCGTGCGGTCGCATCGGGGGTGATCACCATGTCGGCAGCGGCACTCGAAGCGATCCGAGCGGGCAATGCGCCCAAAGGCGATGTGCTGGGCACAGCGCGCGTTGCCGGGATCATGGCGGCCAAACGCACCGGTGAACTGATTCCGCTGTGCCATCCGCTGGGGCTGGAGGCGGTGAAAATCGACTTCACTTATGAGGAAGCCGCGATCCGCGTCGTCGCTACAGCCTCGCTCACGGGCCGGACGGGCGTAGAAATGGAAGCAATGACAGCCGCTTCCATCGCACTCCTCACAATCTACGATATGGCCAAGGCGATCGACAAGGGCATGGTGATCTCCGAAGTCCGCCTGATCGAAAAGACCGGTGGCAAATCGGGCGACTGGAAAGCACCCCTTTGAGCGAGCCGCTGGCACTGGAGGAGGCGCAGGCGCGGCTGCTGGCGCTGGCACCAGTGCTGCCGCTGGAACAGGTGCCAATCGAAGCCATGCTGGGCCGCATCCTCGCAGAGGATCTCCGCGCCGCCCGCACCCAGCCCTCCGCCGATCTCTCCGCAATGGATGGCTATGCGTTGAGCCCGGGTGATGGCCCTTGGACATTGGTGGGCGAGAGCCGCGCTGGCGCGCCCTTCGCGGGAGAACTTGCCGCGGACCAATGCGCGCGCATCTCCACCGGCGCGGTGGTGCCGCAGGGGGCCGAACGGGTGCTGCTACAAGAGGACGCGGTTGTCTCGGGCGGCATCGTCACCGCCACCGACCTGCCGCCCTCCGGCCGCCACATCCGCGCACGCGGCTTCGACTTTCACGCAGGCGACCTGCTGCTGACACAAGGGACCCGGATGACAGCGGGGCGGATCGCCCTGGCACTGACCGGCGGGCACGCAATGGCCAGCGCCGCGCGCGCCGTTCGGGTCGCGGTGATGGACAGCGGCGACGAGTTGGCATCCAATCCGGCGGCCTGCTCGGCCCATCAGGTGCCCGCCAGCAACGGGGCGATGATCGCCGCGATGCTGGCACCGCTCGGATGCGCGGTGGTGCGGCTTGGCCCGGTCGGCGACACAATGCCGGCGCTTGAGGCCGCGCTTGCGGCTGCGGACGGCGTGGACATCCTGATCACGTCTGGCGGGGCCTCGGTCGGCGATCACGATCTGATCAAGCCCGCGCTTGCCGCCTGGGGCGCTGAGACGGCGTTCTGGAAGGTCGCGATCAAGCCGGGCAAGCCGTTGCTGGTCGCCGCAAGAGGCGCGCAGGTGATCCTCGGACTACCGGGCAATCCGGTATCGAGCTTTGTCACTGCCTTCCTGTTCGCCCTGCCGCTGGTGCGCGCGGCCATGCTTGATCCCGCGCCCTTGCCGCGTAGCCTTTCACTCTTGGCGGGCGAGGCCTTGCCCCCCATCGGCCCGCGCCGCGAATTCCTGCGCGCGATCAGCAACGGCGATACGGTTCGGCTCGCCGGATCGCAGGATTCCTCCGCGCTCTCGGCGTTGGCCGCCGCCGATTGCCTGATCGACCGCCCCGCGCACGCACCGGCCGTGGCAGTGGGCGAGCCGGTGCGGGTGTTCCCGCTCCAAAATGGCTGAATTGCGCGGGTTTGCTGCGGAGCGCGCTTGACTTGGCGTTCTGGGTTGCCTAATTGTTCCTTGTTCGTTCACCTTAATGGCGAACATCTGCCGTTTTGGCAGGAACGTGCAGGCAACGCACCGCAAGCCGCATAAGGCTGGTGCCTCTTGGCGCACACAAGGGATTGGCACGCCTTGCCCATCAGGGCGGGCGTGGGTGCGACCACAGGAGTTTTGATCAATGCTGACAGCCAAGCAGCACGAGCTGATCCGTTTCATCCAGCAGCGGTTGGAGGAAACCGGGATCTCGCCGAGTTTCGAGGAAATGAAGGAAGCGCTCGATTTGAAGAGCAAGTCGGGCGTGCACCGGCTGATTTCCGCACTGGAAGAGCGCGGTTTCCTGCGCCGCCTGCCCAACCGGGCGCGGGCGCTCGAGGTGGTCCGCCAGCCTGAGGATGTGACACCTTCGCGCGGCTCGGGCAACGTGGTGGCGATGCCGACACCGCGCGCCGCCGCGGCGGAACCGGCCAATGACGTGATCGAACTGCCGCTGCACGGCCGGATTGCCGCCGGAGCGCCGATCGAGGCGCTTGAAGGCCAGAGCACGCTTCCGGTTCCTGCCGCGCTCCTCGGCCCGGGTGAGCATTACGCTCTCGAAGTCTCGGGCGATTCGATGATCGAGGCCGGGATTTTCGACGGTGATTTCGCGCTGGTGCGTCGCACGGATACCGCCCGCGATGGCGAGATCGTGGTGGCGCTGGTGCGCGGCGAGGAAGCCACGCTCAAGTTCCTGCGCAAGGATGGCGGATTGGTGCGGCTCGATCCGGCCAACGCCGCTTACGAAGCGCAGATCTACCGGCCCGATGAAGTGCAGGTGCAGGGCAAGCTTGCCGGCCTGCTGCGGCGCTATCACTGAGCGCGGCTACTGAATGACAGGTTGGCGCGGGCGCGGGTCTGGTTTTCCCGCCCCGCGCCACCAGCCATGCTCCCCCTCGCGCGCGGCAACGGTGTCGATCCGCTTGGCGGCAAGATGAAGCGACAGCCCACCGGTAGTATCGAGCATCTTGCGGTCAGCCTTGAGCCAACGCGGGCGGCACGAAAACGGCAGATAGCGATCAGCGATGACGATATCGGCCCGCGCGCAGGCGCTGGCGAGCGCGCGTTCCTCAACCCGGTAGCGGTTGCGCGCCATCAGGATCGCCCAGTCCCGCCCGCCGCGTTTGATCACCAGGGTGCAGAAGGCCGGCGAACAGTTCGGGCCCGGCCATTCGGACAGCGGCACAGGATCGGCCTTGACGCCGGCCAGTTCGATCAGATTGTCGCGCGCATAGCTCGATCGCCCGTCACGCAAGGACAGCAGCCGCCGCTCGCCATCCGCACCGGTGATGGTGATGCCGACCTGCCGCCCGTCGCCCGAAACCAGCAGATCGGGCACCGGAGTAAGCAGCGTCAGCCCGCTTGCCAGCGCGACAGGCGCAAAGCCCCACAACCGCGCGCGCCCGCTCCACAGCGCGAGCCAGAGACCGCCGCCGGCAAACAGCGCGATTGCACCGCCGCCGATCTGCGGCATCAGCCGGACAGCGCCGGGCTGGTCTGCAGTGAGATGCGCGATGGCCAGCAACAGATCGAGCGAGCGCTCCACCGCCCACCAGAACGGCGCGCCCGCTCCCACCAGATCGAACACCAGCCCCAAGGCAATCAGCGGCATCGACACGAAGGTCACCAACGGGATCGCGACCACATTGGCCAGCGCGCCGTAAAGACCCGCGCGGTGGAAGTGGAACATCACAATCGGCATCAGCGCCAGTTCGATCACCACCCCGGTGGCAAACAGCATCGCCACCCGCCGCAACGTCGGCGTCCACCACGGCTCCTCGCGCGCGGCGAGGAAGGCGCGCACCGGCGCGCTGGTGGAGAGCGCAATGATCGCCAGCACCGCAGAAAAGCTCATCTGGAAGCTCGGCCCGATCGCGCTCTCGGGCCACAGCAGCAGCACAAAGCCCCCCGCCACCGCCACCATCCTGAGCGATAACGCCTCGCGCCCCAGTGCCAGCGCGCCCAGCACCAGCAAGGCGGCAACGCAGCTGCGCACGGTTGGCACTTCCGCGCCCGTCAGCAAGGTGTAGCCAATCCCAGCCAGCGCCCCCGCACTCGCCGCCACCACCGGCAGGCGCACCCGCAAAGCCAAAGCGGGCCATAGGGCGAGGAGCTTGAGCACCGCAAAATAGGCCGCCGCGATCACCGCGCTCACGTGCAAACCGCTGATCGAGAGCAGGTGTGTGAGCCCCGAATCGCGCATCGCGATCTCGTCCGCCTCGCTGATGCTGCCGCGATCCCCGCTGGCAAAAGCTGCTGCGATGGTGCCCGCCGAGCCGTCGACCCGCGCGCGAACATGAGCGGCGAGCGCGCGCTGGATGGTGGCAATCCCGGTGCCCTCCGGAGCGGGGCGGATAACCGCGACCGGGCCAATCGCGCTGCCGGTCGCGGCCAACCCTCTGAACCACGCCGCACGGGCGAAGTTGTAGGCACCCGGCAGCATCGGCGGCGCAGGCGGCATCAATCGCGCCCGCAGCCGCACCACCGCCCCCTCGGCCAGCGCGGGGGTCGCGGCAGCGCCCGTCAACGCCTCAAGCGGCACGTTCACCCGCACTTTGCGCGCTGCAGGGGCGACATCCCCCTCGCCCGCAAGCCGCACGGCGAGCGTCAGCCGGATGCGCCCCTCGGCCGGCTCGTCCTCGCGCTCGAGCACTGCGCCGTGCAGAACTTCGACCGTCGGCGCGGCAATCGGCGGCGCGCCGACCACTTCCGACCGCGCCCAGATCACCGCGATCCCCGCTGCAAAGACCAGCCCCCCAGCCAGCAACGCCTGGCGCAGATGGACGCGCGCGTCGCCCGCATCGCTCAATGGTGGCCACTTCAAGCGCGCCGCCAGAGCGACGCCGCCAGCGGCCACCATCGCGGCCAGCCAATAGATCGGCGCAGGCAGCGCGAACCAGGTGAGGATACCCGCCATGAACAGCACCGTCAGCCACGGCGCGCGGTCGAACCCGGCCGCGGCAAGAAAGCCCTCGGCCCGCGCCGCCAAGGCCGCGCCCCGACCACCTCCGGCGCTGGACTTTCCGCCGCCGCTTTGCCAAGGGCGCGCGGGAACACCGCTCCCGTCAGGCGTGCTGCCGGAGGCGTCTCCCATCGGAATGATCGGCGTATCGCGCACCGGATTGCCCCCCGACCGGCCAGGCCCCTCAAAGGCCAGCGCCAAGCCGCTCAAAGTGAACAGGAATTGACAGTCCATGGCAAGCGAATCCAGCGTCTCCGCGGATCAGGCCACAGCCGAAGTGGTCACCCGCTTCGCCCCCTCGCCCACCGGCTTCCTGCATATCGGCGGGGCGCGCACCGCGCTGTTCAACTGGCTCTATGCCCGCCACCACGGCGGCCGCACGCTGCTGCGGATCGAGGATACCGATCGCAAGCGCTCCACGCAGGAGGCGATCGACGCCATCATCGAGGGGCTCGACTGGATGGGGCTCGACTATGATGCTCCGCCGCTGTTCCAGTCCGACCGCGCCGAGCGCCATGCAGAGGTTGCCTGGCAGCTGCTGAATGCCGGGCACGCCTACAAGTGCTTCGCCACCACCGAAGAACTCGAAGCGATGCGCGAGGAGCAGCGCGCCAACAAGAAGCCGCTGCGCTATGACGGGCGCTGGCGCGACCGCAATCCGGCCGAAGCTCCAGAGGGCGCGCCCTTCACCATCCGCCTCAAGACGCCGAATGAAGGCGAAACCACCATCCATGATCGGGTGCAGGGCGCCGTGACGGTGCGCAACGAGGAGCTGGACGACTACATCATCCTGCGCGCGGATGGCACGCCGACCTATATGCTCGCGGTGGTGGTTGACGATCACGACATGGGCGTCACCCATGTGATCCGCGGCGATGATCACTTGAACAACGCCTTCCGCCAGCTACCGATTATCCGTGCGATGAACGCCATCGAAGGCAATTGGCCCGATCCGGTCTATGCGCATATCCCGCTGATCCACGGTTCGGACGGGGCCAAACTCTCGAAGCGGCACGGCGCGCTCGGGGTCGAAGCCTATCGCGACGAATTCGGCATCCTGCCCGAGGCGCTGTTCAATTACCTGCTGCGTCTGGGCTGGGGTCACGGCGACCGCGAGGAGATCACCCGCGACGAGGCAGTCGCGCTGTTCGATCTCGATGGCGTGGGCAAGAGCCCTTCGCGCTTCGACCTCAAGAAGCTCGAGAACCTCAACGGCCACTACCTGCGCGAGGCCGAAGATGCGCGCCTTGCCACGCTGGTGGCGGCGCGGATCGGGGAAACGGCCGACGAAGCGCTGCTGGCGCGCGCCATGCCGGTTCTCAAAGTGCGCGCGAAGAACCTCAATGAAGTGGTTGAAGGCGCTGCATTCTTGTTCGCCAAGCGCCCGCTCGCGATGACCGAGAAGGCAGCCCAGCTGCTCGAAGGCGACGCCCGCACCATCTTGCGCGCCATCCACGATCATCTTGCAGCGCAAAACGACTGGACAAGCGAAGCGCTCGAAGCCACTACGAAGGCGCTTGCGGAGGAGCAGGGATTGGGCCTCGGCAAGCTGGCGCAGCCAATGCGCGCGGCGCTGACCGGGACGACCACCTCACCCGGTATTTTCGACGTTCTGGTCCTTCTGGGACGGGAAGAGGCTCTGGCCCGGCTCGACGCTCAAGCGGCGTAAGCGGGTCCAAGAGTCGGGGAATTTGGACAGGAGACTGATCGTGGCAGACAAGCTGGCGAAACTCGAGCTGGGCGGCAAATCGCTCGAATATAGTGTCCTCGAGGGCAGCACCGGCCCCGATGTGATCGATATCCGCAAGCTCTATGCGCAGACGGGTGCCTTCACGTTTGACCCGGGTTTCACTTCGACTGCCAGCTGCGAAAGCGCGCTGACCTATATCGACGGCGATGAAGGCGTGCTGCTGCACCGCGGCTACCCGATTGGCCAGCTGGCCGAGCATTCGAGCTTCATGGAAGTCAGCTACCTCCTGCTCAACGGCGAATTGCCGAGCAAGGACGAGCTCGACGATTTCAGCTACACCATCACCCGCCACACGATGCTGCACGAACAGCTGATGACCTTCTACCGCGGGTTCCGGCGCGATGCGCACCCGATGGCGATCATGTGCGGCGTGGTTGGCGCGCTGTCGGCGTTCTATCACGACAGCACCGACATTTCCGATCCCACGCACCGCACGATCAGCTCGCACCGCCTGATCGCCAAGATGCCGACGATTGCGGCGATGGCCTACAAGTATTCGGTCGGCCAGCCCTTCGTCTATCCGGACAACTCGCTGAGCTATACCGGCAATTTCCTTCGCATGACCTTCGGCGTTCCCGCCGAGCCCTATGTGGTGAACCCGGTGGTGGAGCGCGCGCTCGACCGAATTTTCATCCTCCACGCCGATCACGAACAGAACGCCTCGACCTCGACCGTTCGCCTCGCTGGCTCTTCGGGTGCGAACCCGTTTGCTTGCATCGCAGCCGGCATCGCCTGCCTGTGGGGCCCGGCGCATGGCGGCGCCAACGAAGCGGCGCTTAACATGCTCCGAGAGATCGGCACGCCCGACAGGATCCCGCATTACATCGAGCGCGCCAAGGACAAGAACGATCCGTTCCGCCTGATGGGCTTCGGCCACCGCGTCTACAAGAACTACGATCCGCGCGCGACGGTGATGCAGAAGACCGTGCGCGAGGTGTTCGAATCGCTCAAGGTCACTGATCCGCTGTTCGAAACCGCTTTGCAGCTGGAAGAGATCGCGCTGAACGATCCCTATTTCATCGAGAAGAAGCTGTTCCCGAACGTCGATTTCTACTCGGGCATCATCCTCTCGGCGATCGGCTTCCCGACCACGATGTTTACCGCGCTCTTCGCGCTGGCCCGCACCGTCGGCTGGGTGGCACAGTGGAACGAGATGATCAGCGATCCCGGCCAGAAGATCGGCCGCCCGCGCCAGCTTTACACCGGCCCGACCGAGCGGGATTACATCCCCCTCACCCAGCGCTAAGCGAGCGCGGCAAGGCCCATGGTCATGCTCAGAGGGGCAGGCGCGTTCCTGTGCCTGATGGGCGCGATCTGGGCCTTGCAGGGGCTCGGCCTGCTCAACTGGCCGGCGAACAGCTTCATGATCGCCCAAAGCCAGTGGGTGCTTTACGGCGGGCTCACCGCGCTGCTGGGCGCTTGCTTGCTGCTGCTCGCGGAGTGGCGACGCCGCCGTTGAACCTCACGATCAGGCCGCGGGAAGTTCCAGCCTGAACAGCGCTCCGCCGCCCGGTGCTGCTTCGACGCTGAGGCTCCCCTCCATTGCATCGGCAAGACGGCGCGAAATGTAGAGGCCGAGGCCCGATCCCTTATCCTTGCCACCGTCGCTTTCGCGTCCGAGCCGTTCGAACTTCTCGAAGATGCGCAGCGCCTGCTCGGCCGTGACCCCGGGACCTTCATCGGCAATACTGACAACGACCTGCCCCGCGCTCGCGGGTGATGCCGTAATCGTCACCGTGCTGCCACCGGGTGAATAGGCGATGGCATTGCCGATCAGGTTGATAAGGATCTGCAGCACCCGCCGAAATTCGGCCATTGCCACCACCGCTCCGTGCTCGCCGTTGACGATCAGCCGGATGTCGCGGTTCTGCGCGCGCACGCCAAGGATGCCCGCCGCCCGGCCCGCCGCATCGGCCAGATCGACCGGCTCGCGGGCGGTGGCAAAGCCGGGGGTTTCGACCACTTCAAGGTCCGCCAGATCATCAAGCATCGCGGCAAGGTGCTGCCCGGCGCTGGCGATGGTGCCGGCATAGTCGCTGTATTCATCGCGCAAGGGCCCGGCAAGGCGCGCGCGGATGGTCTCGGCATTGGCGATGATCCGCGCAACCGGCTGGCGCAGCACCGGGGTGAGCGCACTGCCGATCAGGCGCGTGGGCGTGGCCTCGCTTGTCTCGCCGCTGCCCTCGCCTGCCATATCAGCACTAAGCGGCTCGTCGGCAATCAGCAGCAATTCGAAACCCGCCGGCGCCTGCGGATCGGGGCCGAGCGGGATCAGCCGCACGCGCCAGTGGCGCTGCGATCCCGTGAGGCGGCAGGATGCCCCGTCAAGCAACCGCCAATGCAACGGCTGGTGATGGGCAATGCCCTGCAAGGAAACCAGATCGCTCCACACTTGTCCCGGCGCTGCAAGGCTCGCTTGCTGAAGGGCCATGGCATCGGGGGCGAGCGCGCTGAGCACTTGCACCCGCTGGCGGGCATCGAGCCGGGCGCTGACTTCGGCGGTGGCGCGGTCGATTGCATCGAGCCGTTCGGCATAGGCGCGGCCCTCGGGCGCGGGCGGGACGCTGCGCTGCCAGTTTTCAACCAGCACCTCGCATCCGCCGGATGAACCATCATCCTCGTCCGGGTCAGCAGGGTGAATACGGGCAAAGCCGGAGACCAGCGCCTCGCCGTCAAAAGCGGAGAACTCGCGCGCGATCTTGAGGCCCATGCGGCGGCCCTGCCGGACAAGATCGAGCAGTTCGGGGATCGCCAGCGGCCCCGGCAGCCGCCCACCGCAGCGCGCCTGCAACTCGGCCAGCGGCTCGTCGGCGTTGAGCAGCCAGTCGCGCGCGTCGGTCAGCCCGCGGGCGCCTAGCAGAGTATCGCGGCGGTCCATCGTGTTCATTCAGCCCGCGCCCAGCAGCATCCGCGCCCGCTCGGGCGAGATGGCACCAAGATCGCGCAGCGGCCGCGCGGCAGGGTCAACCAGCAGGAACTGCCGCGCAATCTCCTCGGGGGTCAGCCCGGCGCTGCGCAGCATCAGGGCTAGCCGCGCGCCCTGCCCTTCCTGACACGCCAGCACCGCTTGCTCGCGCGATGCGCGCGACAGGGCTGCGAACGCGCTGGCAAACAGTGCGGGCCCGGCATGATCGAGCGAAAGGGCGGCAATCGCCCCGCGCCGCATCGCCGATACAAGCCGCGCCAGCAGTCCGAGACGGCTGGAACCTTCATCATAGGCGGCATTGAGGCGCCGGGCCGCGTCAGCTTCGGGCACGTGCTTGGCGGTAAGGGCGTGAAACAGTTCAGCCGGCAGCTCGCCCAGCGGCAGCTCCATGCGGCGCTGGCTCTGGATAAAGCGCGACTGCGCGGCGAGCGTGTTCATGGCGAGCTCGGCGATCACCGGCGTGTCGGAGGCGATCAGCTCCTGCAGCAGCGGGCTCAGCACCGGATCGATGGCGCGGTGCTGATGGAGCCGCTCGGCAAGCTGGCTCTCGGCTGCCAGCGCATGGCAATGGGCCAGTAGCGGGGCGTCGCCCGCCAACGCCTCGGCCAGTGCATCGCGCGCCAGAAGATCGCTATCCGCAGACAGGCGCAGCGCCGGATCGCGTCCGGCCGCAGCGGCAATCAGCTGCGCGGCGAGATCGGACAGCATTCCGCGCACTCGGGCGAGGATCGCGTCGCTCACCAACCGCTGGCCCTCGCTAGCGAGCAGATGGCGCAGCACCGGCACGACCGAACCGAGCGCACGGGTCTCGCGCGCGAGTTCCTCCCGCAGGATCGCCTCGACCATTGCGCCGTCAGCCAGGTCCATCGTGTCTTCGCCCATCCTGCCCGCATACCGCGTGCATAGTTAAATCCGCGTTAGCCCCGATTTTTGCCTTGGGGGAGCAGCAATCCGCCGAGCAACACGAGCGCAGCAAGCGCTGCGGCGTGGGGCAAAAGGGCGAACGCGGTGGCGAGTGCGAACAGGCCGAGCAGCAGCCCGCGGTCGGTCACAATGGCGAGCGGAGCAGCAGGCGGGGTCAGGCGCGCAAGGCCGATCGCCACCGGACCGAGCACCGCTAGCGGCTCTACCGATCCGGCCGGAGACAGCGCGAGCAACAAGGTTACTGCCGCCGACGTGTCGACTGCGAGACCAAGCCGCGCAAGCCGCGCCGGTGGCGGCCCCTCGCCCAGCAATTCGCGCTTGATCGCACCTATCGCTCCGGCGAACGCCGCTATCAGCGCGCCGGTTGCGGCCAATGCCAAGCCTGATGCGGCCCAGCCCCATGCCGCCGCCGCGATCCCGCCCAGCCCGAACACCGCCGCTCCGAGCATTGCCAGCAGCGGGCCCTCGGCAAGACCGCGCGGGGCCATTGCGCGTGCCGCCAAGCCTGCGAGTGCTGCCGAAGGTCTGCGCCAGTCAATCGCCCCGGCCGCGCGGGTGATGAGCGCCTCACCCTGCACTGCCAAGGCAGCCTCGTCACTTGCGAGCAGCCATGCTTCGGGCGCGGGCGAGCCGCCGGGCAGTTCGCGGCATGGGGTTCCGGCCTGCAGCGCGAGACGCAGCAGCAGCGAGATCGCATCGGCATCGGGCGGAAAATCTGCCAAGTGCTGCACCGGCGCGCCGCGCATCACCAGCAGACCGGCCCAGTGCCGCGCCGCATCGATGCGTTCGAAATCATCAGGGTAACGCGCCACCAGCGGGCTGTCAGATGGCAGCGAGGCAACGAAGCGCGGGTTGCTTGCGGGGGTCTCGGCGAACATCTGCTGCACCAGCGCCGGATCAGGCAGCAGGCCATCGGCGAGGATTACCAGCTCGTCCTCGGCGCGCACCAGCGCAGGCAGATGGAGAAAACCGCGCAAGGCCTGAAACATGCCGCCTGCGGTCTCGACCGCTTGCTGCGCGCGAAGCACCTCGCCATCGGCTCTGTCGCACAGGCACAAGATCCGCTCGCAGCCGAGCATCCGCAACAGATCGACCTGCCGCGCCAGCACGCTGCGCCCGGCGAGCGGTAATCCCGCACGCAAGGCGCCGATTTCTGTTCGTTCAAGGGCCGCGATCAGGGCCGTGCGCATCTCCCGCCCTTTCGCCAAGGGGACTGATGCAGCCGGATTGGCGGTTTAGCGCGCGCGGTTCAAGCAGCAGCAGCGCCGCTTTGCCCGAATTCGAGCCAGGTCTTGCCGGATCAGCGCCGGCCTGTGCGGTTGAAACGCGCCAACACGGCCTCGATCTCGCGGACCGCCTGCGGCTCGCCCGGAGCGGAATTGAGCGCCTGTTCGGCCGCAGCCAGCAGCTCTTCGGCGTGGAAACTCGCTGCCAGGCCCTTCAGCCGCATTGCCGCGACATTCCAGTTGCCATCGCAGCGCGCGCGCTTGAGCAGGTCGAGCTGGCGCGCAGCGCTTTCCAGGAAGGCACCCCGCAGCTCGTGCATCAGCGCGGCGTTATCGCCGGCAGCAGCCGCCAGGGTCGCGTCTAGAGCTCCGTTGTCATATGCCATGAACGCAACACTAGCAGGCTCTTGGTTAAAGCGGGGTTTATCCGGAGTCCGGGTGTGGTATGGTGCCGATTATGACAGGACGGCACCAAATGCGCGCCTTGGGGCGCAAGGGCGGCGCGGATGACGCGGCAGGCACGGCAATCACCGAGGAGCACGGCCCGTCCGATGCGCCCGAAGGCGAGCCGATGCTGCTCGACGAAGCGTGGGAGGAGTCCGCTTTCGAGGCCCCTTCGCCGTCACGCTTCGGCTGGATCGCCCCTGCCGTTGCGCTAGCTCTGATGGCCGGTTGGACCGGTTTCTTCGGCTGGACCATCAGCGCAGAGGCCATCGCCGGCGCGCCGCCTGCCGCATGGAGCGCGTGGATTGTGCAGTGGTCGGTGCCGACCGCGCTGATCGGGATCGGCTGGCTGCTGGCGATGCGCTCGTCGCGCGCCGAAGCGAACCGCTTTGCCGCCAGCGCCGCCCTGCTCAGCCGCGAGAGTGCCGAGCTTGAGACACGTCTCAAGGTGGTCAACCGCGAGCTCAGCCTCGCCCGTGAATTCCTTGCCGCCCAGTCGCGTGATCTCGAAGCGCTTGGCCGCATCGCCGCCGAGCGGATTTCGACCCACGCCAGTGATCTTCAGCAGCTGATCACCACCAATGGCGCGCAAGTCGACGCGATCGGTTCGGCCAGCGAGACTGCGCTCGGCAACATGAACCGGCTGCGCGATGATCTCCCCGTAATCGCCAATGCCGCACGCGATGTCGCCAACCAGATCGGCGGCGCGGGGCGCAATGCCCGTGAACAGCTCGATCTGCTGACCACCGGGTTCGAACAGCTCGGCCAGCTTGGCAGCGCCAGCGAGGTGCAGGTGCAGGGTCTCAGCGCCACCGTGGGCGAGACACTCACCGGGTTCGAGGCGCAGGTTGCCCGTATCGAAGCGCTCGTGACAGACCGTTTCGTCAATCTGCAAGGGCAAGCCGCTGCCTATCGCGAACAGATCGAAGCTCTGGAAGCCGCCGCAGTGGATGCGCTTCGGGCACAGACCGGGCAGGTCGAAAGCGAAATCACTGCCTCGGCCGATCGTTTGCGCGAGGCCGAAGAGACCGCGCGTGCCAACCTTGCAGCCGCGATCGCCGCGCTGCACGCGGCGCTGGAGGAAAAGCTGAAGCAGGTCGATCAGCTTGACCAGAGCACCGGCATAGCCGCGCGCCAGCGGCTCCAGCAATTGTACGACGAGGCGGTGAGTTTCGACGAGAAGCTGGCTGAACGCACACGCGGGTTTAATGAGATGCTCGAACAGCGCCAGGCCGCCTTCGACACCCGCGAGGTGCAAGCGAGCGAAGTGCTCGCCCAACGCCTTGCCGCGCTTGACGATGCATTGGTGCAGCGCCGCGAGGCACAGGTCGCCGACACCGCGAAGCTCGTTGCGCATGGCGAGGCGATTGCCGCGCAGCTTGACCGGTTCGGAAGCCTGCTCGGCGAAGTGGGCGAGCAGGGCAATGCAGCGCGCACCAGTCTGTCCGCCGGGCTCGACGAACTCGGCGAAAAGCTCTCGGCCAAGCGGATCGCGCTCGCCGAAACCGAAGCGCGGCTGGCGCAGCTCACCGAAAGCGGTGTGCGGCTGCTCGAGATCATCCAGTCGGGCGCACGCACGAGCCGCGAGGATCTGCAGCAGGCGATTACCGCTGCCAGCGAGAGCCTCACCGGGGTTGAAAGCCGGGCGGGCGAGATCAGCCAGTTGATGCTGAACACCAGCGCGAGCGGCAACGACCTGTCAGACTACCTCCTCAAGACCCGCGGCGAGATCGACGCGGCCGACGAAGCCATTGCTGGCCTGCGATCGCGGCTAGCCGAACAATCAGACGATGCGCTCGCCAAGCTGCAGGGTCTGCGCGGCGGCTTTGCCCGGTTGGCAGCGGAAAGCGGCACGCTCGCGGGCGAGACGCAGGAACAGCTGCGCGGCGCGCTCACAGCGCTGGAGGCGGCGATTGCTCAGGCCTTCGCCACGCTCGATGAAGGCGCGCGCACCAAGACGGCAGCGCTGGCCGAAAGCCTCGGCGGCGAGGCGGTCGAAGTGCTCGAACGCACCTTGCGCAACGAAGCGGCTGCGACAGTCGGCAAGATCGAGCAGGCCGCAGCTCATGCCTCGGGCGTCGGACGCGAAGTCGTGATTCAGCTGCGCGATCAATTGGTGCGGGTGAATGAACTCACCGGCAATCTCGAACAGCGCGTGTCGCGCGCCCGCGAACTTGCCGAAGAGCAGGTCAATAATGACTTCGCGCGGCGCATGGCGCTGATCACCGATAGCCTCAACTCAGCCGCAATCGACATCAGCGGCGCGCTTTCAACCGAAGTCGCCGACACCGCGTGGGACGCCTATCTCAAGGGGGATCGCGGCATCTTCACCCGCCGTGCCGTGCGCCTGATCGACAATGGCGGCGCGCGCGACATCGCCGAGCTTTACCAGCGCGACGAGACCTTCAAGGCCAATGTCACGCGCTACATCCACGACTTCGAGGCGATGCTGCGCTCGACCCTGTCGACCCGCGATGGCCACGTGCTGAGCGTGACCATGCTGGGTTCTGACATGGGCAAGCTCTATGTCGTGCTGGCGCAGGCAATCCAGCGCTTCCGCACCTAGCCTTGTGCAGCAGCGGGGGGCTTTGGCAGGATGTCGATATCGGCGACTGTCAGCCAGCCATTCTGGTAATTGGCCACGAACAGCCCGGTGCATAGCGCCGCGATAATGGTCGCCCGGATCATCAGCTTGCCGGGCCGGAAATTCACCGGGGCGCTCTCAGCCTGCCCCGGCACTGTCTCGGCCCCCGCCTCTTCCGCCGTCCGGACGCCGAAGGGCAGCATGATGAAGGCACTCATCACCCAGAACAGGAAGTAGATCGCCGCAATCGAAGTGATCTGCATCAGGCGAGCGCCCCTGGCATCACCACGCGCACCTGCGGCTTCTTGCCCGACCAGCGCTGCGCTGCGCGCCGGGCGGCGAGCCGCGCGGCTTCGTGCACAGCGGCCGGATCGCGCGCATCCTTGCCCTTGAGGCGGCTGATCGCGGTGAGCACATCATTCGATGCTTCCTCAATGAAGGCCGGAAGGTCTTCATCCAGCGGCAGGCCAATCGCTTCGATCAGCGGCTTTTGCCCGCGCACCAGCACCACTACCATCACGCCGTCAATCGCGATCCGGCGGCGCATCGTGATCGCCTCGCCATTGGCAGGCGCGATGATGTCGCCGTCGAGAACCAAGCGGCCTGCGCGCACTTCGGCAAGCTTGCCCGGCTTGCCCGGTGCAAGGCGCACAATGTCGCCATTCTTCTGCACCACCTGCGAGGGGATTCCGCTGGCTTTGCCGACCCGTGCCTGTTCAGCCATGTGGCGGATTTCGCCGTGGACCGGAACGAGGATTTCCGGGCGTAACCACTCGTAGAGGGCTTCGAGCTCCGGACGCCCCGGGTGGCCCGAGACGTGGATGAAGGCCTGACGATCAGTCACCATCGTGATCCCCCGCGCGGCGAGCTGGTTCTGGATCTTGCCAATCGGGATTTCATTGCCCGGGATCTGGCGCGAGGAGAACAGCACCACATCGCCGGCGGTGAGTTCGATCGGGTGATTGCTGTCGGCCATGCGCGCCAGCGCCGCGCGCGGTTCGCCCTGTCCGCCGGTGGCGATGATCAGCACCTGCCCGCGCGGCAGACCCATCGCGGTGTTGAAATCGACCGGGGTCGGGAAGTCCTCAAGATAGCCGTTATCCTGCGCCACCTCGATGATCCGGTCGAGCGAACGGCCCGCAACACAGATCTGCCGTCCAGTCTCACGCGCGACTTCGCCAAGCGTCTGGAGCCGCGCGACATTGCTGGCGAAGGTGGTGACCACCACCCGCTTGCCCTTGTGGCGAGCGACTTCCTCCATCAGCGCATGATGCACCGCGCCTTCGCTGCCCGAGGGCTTGGGATTGAACACATTGGTCGAATCGCACACCAGCGCCAGCACGCCTTCATCGCCGATTTCGCGCAGTTCGGCCTCGGTGGTCGGTTCGCCGATGATCGGCTCATCGTCGAGCTTCCAGTCGCCGGTGTGGAACACCGTCCCGTATGGCGTGTCGATCAGCAGCGCGTTGCCTTCCGCGATCGAATGCGCGAGCGGCAAGTAGCTGATGGTGAACGGGCCGATGTCGATCTCGCCGTGATCTTCCTCAATGATGTTGATCTCGACCTTGCCGAGCAGGCCTGCTTCCTCAAGCTTCCGCGCTACCAGATCGGCGGTGAACGGCGTGGCATAAAGCGGCACCCCGAGTTCGCCCGCGAAGTATGGCACCGCGCCGATATGATCTTCGTGCGCATGGGTCAGCACGATGGCGAGCAAGTCTTTGGCCCGCTCCTCGATAAAGTCGAGATCGGCGAACACCAGATCAACGCCCGGATATTCAGTGCCCGAGAAGGTCATGCCGAGATCGACCATGATCCACTTGCCCTGGCAGCCGTAGAGATTGACGTTCATGCCAATCTCGCCCGATCCGCCAAGCGCGAGGAACAGCAATTCGTCTTCGGGGGTAAAATCGTTCTTCAAGGGGTTTCCGGTTCTGTCAGGAGTGTGTGAATGTGCGTCAGGCGGACTCGGCCTGACGGGCCAGAATAGCCAGGCCATCCAGCGTCAGGTCGGCATCGACGTGGTCGAAGATTTCGGTAGCGTCATCGAACAATATGGCGAGCCCGCCGGTGGCTACAACCTTTGCCGGACGGCCGATCTCGGTCTGCATTCTTGCAACCATGCCTTCCACCATCGCCACATAGCCCCAGAACACGCCGATCAGCATCTGGTCTTCGGTGTTGCGACCGATCACGCTGCGGCTTTCGGGCGCGCGGATGGCGATGCGCGGCAGCTTGGCGGTCTTGCCCACCAGCGCGTCGAGCGAGAGGTTGATCCCCGGCGCAATCGAGCCGCCCTTGTATGCGCCGGTGAAGTCGACCGCCTCAAACTTGGTCGCGGTGCCGAAATCGACCACGATCAGATCGCCGCCATATTTGTGATGCGCGGCCAGGATATTTAGCGCGCGGTCAGCCCCCAGCGAGCTGGGCTGATCGACATCGATTGCAAACCGCCACGCCGCCTTGCCCTGGCCTGCAAACATCGGGTTGATGCCGAAGTATTTCTGGCACAGCACCGTGAGGTTGTGATCAGCGCGCGGCACCACCGAGGCGACGATGATCTGCGTGATATCGGTCCGCTCGAGGCCCTCGATCTTGAGCAATTGCAGCAGCCACACCGCATACTCATCGCCCGTGCGGCGCGGATCGGTGGCAATCCGCCAGCGCGCACGAATGGTGTGTTGGCCGTCCTCCCCGTAGGAGAACAGCGCAAAGACGACATTGGTGTTACCGACATCGGCGGCGAGCAGCATCTTATGCACTCCTGTCTAGGAAATGTCCCCGGCGCGAATGACACGTTCGCTGCCATCCGCCAAGCGTAGCCGCAAAGCCCCGTCGCTTTCCTCGAGCCCGGCAAAGGTGCCCGAGAGCCGTGAGCCATCCGTGTCGTGGACGGTAAGCGGCGATCCCTGCGCATGGATAGCAGCGGCAAGAAAGGCCTGCAGCGTGGCGCCCAAACCGTAAGTGCGCCAGTTTTGGAGCCTGTAAGCGAAGTGGTCCGCGAGGCTTTCGGCAAAGTCAGCGAGCGGTGGCGGCGGGATGACATCGGCAAGCGCGGCGGTTTTGCGATCGGGCAGTTGCGGCTCGCGGGCGAGGTTCACGCCGATCCCGACCACAATCGCCCCGCGCACCATTTCGAGCAGGATGCCCGAGAGCTTGCCGCCATCCAGCAGCACGTCATTGGGCCATTTGAGCGCGAGGCTTTCCCCCTCGCCCAGCACCCCGGCCACCGCGTCACGCACCGCCAGCGCCGCTACGAAACTGAGGCTGGCAGGCGGCGGGCCGCCCTCGCCCAGCAGCACCGCGGTCGAGCCCATGAAATTGCCCGCGCCATCGAACCATTCGCGGCCCTGCCGTCCGCGCCCGGCGGTCTGGCGGCGCGCCACCAGCCACTGCCCTTCCCGCCAGCCTTCACCGGCGCGGATGGCGGCGGCCAGATCGGCATTGGTCGAACCGGTCTCCTCGACCAGCGTGATGGCGGTCGCGGAGTTCAAACCGCCAGGAACAGCGATGCTGCAGCCTTGTCGGCCAGATCGGTCAGCGACGGGGTAAGCAAGTATCCCAGCGGCGAGATGATCAGCGCCGTCAGGCCGAGCAGCACCCAGTGCCCTGCCGGGCTCTTGCCAGTAACGACGCCCGCGGGTTCATCGAAGAACATCACCTTGACGAACTTGATGTAGTAGAACGCCCCGATCACGCTGGCGGCGATGGCAATCGCACCGAAGGCAATCAGCCCCGCCTCGACCGTGGCCTGGAACACCACGAACTTGCTGTAGAAGCCGAGCAGCGGCGGAATTCCAGCGAGGCTGAACATGAACAGAAGCAGCGCCCAAGCAATTGCCGGGCGGGTGACCGAGAGACCCCGAATATCAGCGAAGGTCTCGAAAAGCGCGCCGTCCTCGTCGCGCAGCATCAGCAGCGCGACAAAGCTGCCGAGGCTCATCGCGACATAGATGAACAGGTAAACCAGCATCGCGCTCGCCCCGTCCTGATTGGCGACCGCAAGGCCTAGCAGGATGAAGCCGACATTATTGATCGAGGAATAGGCCAGCAGGCGCTTGAGATTGTCCTGCCCGATCGCGCCCAAGGCTCCGAAGATGATCGAAGCAAGCGCGGTGAACATCACGATCTGCTGCCATGCGGCAACCTGCGCGCCGAACACCTCGAAGGTTACCCGCGCGGTCAGTGCGACAGCGGCGACCTTGGGTGCGGTGGCGAAGAAGGCAGTCACCGGGGTCGGTGCGCCCTCGTAAACGTCGGGGGTCCACATATGGAACGGCACGGCGCTGATCTTGAAGGCGAGGCCCGAGAGGACGAAGATCACGCCGAACAGCGCGCCGGTGCCCATCTCGCCCGTCAGACCGGCACGCACGGCGGCAAAGCCCGTCCCACCGGTAAAGCCGTAAAGCAGGCTGATCCCGTAGAGCAGGATGCCCGACGCGAGCGCGCCGAGCACGAAGTACTTCAGCCCCGCCTCGCCCGAGCGCACATCGCGCCGCAGGATCGCCGCCAGCACATAGGCCGACAGGCTGTTGAGCTCGAGCCCGAGGTAGAGCGTCATGAAGTCATTGGCCGAAACCATGATGCTCATGCCCACGGCCGCGAACAGCACCAGCACTGGATACTCAGCGCGCATCACGCGCTCGGTGCCAGCGGCGGCGCTGGTGAAGAAGGCCGGCGCAACCATCAGCGCGCCGATGGCGGCCAGATAGATCAGCGCCTTGGCGAACAGGGCGAAGGCGTCGACCTTGAACAGGCCGCCAAAGGCCAGCGTCGCCGGACCATCAGTGCCGAAATGCAGGCCCGGAACGAGCATGATCCCGGCACCGAACAGCGCAGCGGCCGCAGCAATCGCGACACCGCGTGCGGCCTTGTCACCAGCCCATGCGGCCACCAGCAGCAGCGCCAGGCCAGCGCCGATCAGCAGCAGTTCAGGCGCAACCAGCGCGAAGGAAGGAACGAAGTCCATCAGTGCGCGCCCTCCTTGGCGCTGTCAGAGTTGCCGTCCGGGAGATCTATGCCCTCGTGGACACCGCCATGCTGCGGCAGGGCATTGGCTGCGTCTGCGCGCGGGGTGCCGGGGGCAAGCTTGGCGTCGGAAGCCGGAGCCGCAGAGGCGAGGCGGGCGTCGAGCACGGCAATGTCGGCGCGCATCGGCGCGAGGAAGCTTTCGGGATAGACGCCCATCCACAGCACGACGGCGGCTATCGGGGCCATCATCACCCACTCGCGCGCCGAAATGTCGGGCATGGCGGCAGCGTCCTCGTTGGTCTGCCCGCCAAACGCCACCCGGCGATAGAGGTAGAGCATGTAGGCCGCACCAAGAATGATGCCGGTGGTCGAGATCAGCGCGACCAGGCTCGAGGTCTGATAGATGCCCGCCAGCGACAGGAACTCGCCGACAAAGCCGCTTGTCCCCGGCAGGCCGATGCTCGCCATCGTGAACAGCAGGAAGAACAGCGCGTAATAGGGCATGTTGATCGCAAGGCCGCCATACCGCGCGATCTCGCGGGTGTGCAGCCGGTCGTAGATCACGCCCACGCACAGGAACAGCGCGGCCGAAACGAGGCCGTGGCTGAGCATGACGATCATCGCGCCCTCCAGCCCCTGCACGTTAAAGGCGAACAGGCCGACCGTCACGATCGCCATGTGCGCGACCGAGGAATAGGCGATCAGCTTCTTCATGTCGGTCTGCACCAGCGCGACCAGCGAGGTGTAGACCACCGCGATCATCGAGAGGATGAAGACCAGCCACGCGAACTGCGCGGACGCCTCAGGGAACATCGGCAGGCTGAAGCGGATGAAGCCATAGCCGCCGAGCTTCAGCAGCACGCCGGCGAGGATCACCGAACCGGCGGTCGGCGCCTGCACGTGCGCATCGGGCAGCCAGGTGTGCATCGGCCACATCGGCACCTTCACCGCGAAACTCGCGAAGAAGGCGAGCCACAGCCATGTCTGTGCCTCGGCCAGGAAAGGATATTGCATCAGCGTCGGGATGTCGGAGGTGCCGGCCTCGGCCACCATCCAGAACATCGCGATCAGCATCAGCACCGAGCCGAGCAACGTGTAGAGGAAGAACTTGTAACTGGCGTAGATGCGGTTGTCCCCGCCCCACACCCCGATGATCAGATACATCGGAATGAGGCCCGCCTCGAAGAAGACGTAGAACAGGAACAGATCCTGCGCCGCGAATGTGCCGATCATCAGCACTTCCATGAACAGGAAGGCGGCCATGTACTCGCCGACGCGCTTCTGCACGGAATCCCAGCTGGCCAGAATACACACCGGCATCAGGAACACGCTGAGCATGATCAGCATCAGCGCGATCCCGTCGATCCCCAGCGCATAGCTGAAGCCCGCGAACAGCTCGGCGCGCTCGGTGAACTGCCACTGCGGCCCGCCGATCTGGTAATTCGACCACAGCACAACGCCGAGTACGAAGGTGACAAGCGTCGCCCCGAGCGCAATCCAGCGTGCGGCATTGCCGCCCGCAAACAGGCACGCCGCCGCGCCGGCCAGCGGCACGAGCATCATCAGCGACAGGATGGGAAGGCCTTCCATGAGCGAAGCGCGCTCCTAAAGCAGTACATAGGTGACAGCGGCGACCAGCCCGAGCAGCATGATCAGCGCATAGGAGTAGACGTAGCCCGACTGGATCGACTTGGCGGCAGTGGCGCTGCGCTCGACCGCCCAGGCGATGCCGTTGGGGCCGAAGCGGTCAATCGTGCCGATATCGCCAAGCTGCCAGAACTTGCGCCCGAGCCAGAAGGCCGGCTTCACGAAGATCGCGTCATAGAGCTCGTCGAAGTACCACTTGCGATAGACGAAGTTGTGCAGCGCCGGGAAGGTCGCGACGAACTTCGCCGGGATGTCGGGCTTGGCGATATAGGCCACATAAGCGCCGGTGAAGCCGAGCAGCATGACGATGAGAGCCGAGTACTTCACCCAGTAGGGCACGGCGTGCATCGCGTGGATCAGCGGTTCGTTATAGAAGATCGACCCGGCCCAGAAGGCAGCATCGTCGAGGAACTTGGGTGCGAACACCTGCCCGGCCGCAACCGCACCGATGGTGAGCACGCCGAGCGGGATGAGCATCGAGACCGGGCTTTCATGGGGGTGATAGCCGCCCGTAGTGTCCACACCCGCCTGCTCGGGGGTCTTATGGACGGCGTGCTGGATGTGCTCACTCTCGATCCAGCGCGGCTTGCCCCAGAAGGTCAGGAATAGCAGCCGCCACGAATAGAAGCTCGTCAGCAGCGCTGCGCCCACCCCGAGCCAGAACGCGGTGGTGGACACCTGCGTGCCGCGCGCAAAGGCCACTTCGAGGATCGCGTCCTTCGACCAGAAGCCCGCAAACCCGACACCGAGGTGATAGACCCCAAGCCCCGTGATCGCCAGCGTGCCCGCCAGCATCGCGTAGAAGGTGAACGGGATATGCTTACGCAGGCCGCCGTAATAGCGCATGTCCTGCTCGTGGTGCATCGCATGGATGACCGAGCCTGCACCAAGGAACAGCAGCGCCTTGAAGAAGGCGTGGGTGAACAGGTGGAACATCGCCGCCCCGTAAGCGCCGACGCCTGCGGCAAAGAACATGTAGCCAAGCTGCGAGCAGGTCGAATAGGCGATCACCCGCTTGATGTCCCACTGGGTCGTGCCGATCGTCGCGGCGAAGAAACAGGTCGCAGCGCCCACAATCGTGACGACAGTCATAGCGGTCGGCGCAGTCTCGAACATCGGCGAGAGGCGGCACAGCATGAACACGCCCGCTGTCACCATGGTCGCGGCGTGAATCAGCGCGGAGACCGGCGTCGGGCCTTCCATCGCGTCAGGGAGCCAGGTGTGCAGGCCCAGCTGGGCCGACTTGCCCATCGCCCCGATGAACAACAGGATGCACAGGATATCCATCGTGTAGAGGCGCATCCCGACGAAGGTGATCGTCGACCCGCTCATTCCCGGCGCTGCAGCAAGGATCTCGGGGATCGAGGTGGTCTGGAACACCAGATAGGTGCCGAAGATGCCGAGCATGAAGCCCAGATCGCCCACGCGGTTGACCACGAAGGCCTTGATCGCCGCCGCGCCTGCGCTCGGCTTCTTGAACCAGAACCCGATCAGCAGATAGGAGGCAAGGCCCACGCCTTCCCAGCCAAAGAACATCTGCACGAGGTTATCGGCCGTCACCAGCATCAGCATCGCGAAGGTGAACAGCGACAGGTAGGCGAAGAACCGCGGCTGATCCGGGTCTTCCTCCATGTAACCCCACGAGTAGAGGTGCACGAGGGCTGAAACCGAGTTGATTACCACCAGCATGATCGCGGTGAGCGTATCGACCCGGAGCGCCCAGTCGAAGGTCAGCGTGCCGCTCTCGACCCACTTGAGCACCTGCACCACTTCGGCAGTCTCGGTCCCGCCGATGTATCCGAGGAAGATCGGCCAGCTCAGGCCCGCCGAAAGCAGCAGCGCGCCGGTGGTAACGGACTTCGCCGCCACATTGCCGATCATGCGGTTGCCCAGCCCAGCGATGAGGGCCGCCAGCAGGGGCGCGAAAACGATGATGAGGATAGTATGCACGCGCAGCTTACCCCTTCATCTGGTTGATATCGTCAACCGCGATCGAGCCGTGGCCGCGGAAGTAGATCACCAGGATCGCCAGCCCGATGGCCGCTTCGGCCGCCGCCACGGTCAGCACCAGCATGGCGAAGATCTGGCCGACCAGATCCTGCATGAACGCGCTGAAGGCGACGAGGTTGAGGTTCACCGCGAGCAGGATCAATTCGACCGCCATCAGAATGACGATGATGTTCTTGCGGTTGAGGAAGATCCCCAGCACGCCGAGCACGAACAGGATCGCGCCCACGGTGAGATAATGTTCGATGCCGATCACAATTCGACCCCTTGCCCGACGTCCGGGTTCTTCATGACGGTTGCATCCTCCGGACGGCGTCGGACCTGCTTGCCGACATCCTGCCGCGCGCGCGCGCCGGGCTTGGGCGGCTGGAAGGTCAGCACGATCGCGCCGATCATGGCGACCAGCAGGATGATCCCCGCGATCTCGAACAGCGCAATGTAGCGCCCGTATAGCAGCGCGCCCAAGGCCTCGATATTGCTCGTCTCGGCCGCCTGCATCGCAGCGCCATCGGGCGAGCCCAATGTCAGGCCGCCCGCATTATAGGCGCCCACCGCGAGCAGCAGCTCAGCCAGCAGCACCGCGGCGACCGCAAGGCCCAGCGGGGCATTCTTGCTGAAGCCTGCGCGCATCGCGGCAAAATCGATGTCGAGCATCATCACCACGAACAGGAACAGCACCGCGACCGCGCCGACATAAACGATGACCAGCAGCATCGCGATGAACTCCGCGCCCACCAGCACCATCAGGCCGGCAGCGTTGAAGAACGCCATGATCAGCCACAGCACCGAGTGCACGGGGTTGCGCGCCATGATCACCATCACAGCGGCGCCGACCACGATGGTCGCGAAGAAATAGAAGGCGATGGCCTGTATCATGATATTACTCCGCCGATCCGTCACACCGGCGAGACGCCGGAGCCCAGAAAGCGGCAATGTGATCCCTAGTCCAAGATTGGCCGCAGCAGAGCGCCGCAACCACTAATTCAATTGACCCCGTTTCCCTCGTCCGGCGCGCCCTAGCGGTAGGGTGCGTCGGCTTCAAGATTGGCCGCGATGGCCCGTTCCCACTTGTCACCATTCGAAAGCAGCTTGGCCTTGTCGTACAGCAGCTCCGCGCGCGTTTCGGTGGCGTATTCGAAATTCGGCCCCTCGACGATCGCATCGACCGGGCACGCTTCCTGGCAGAAGCCGCAATAGATGCACTTGGTCATGTCGATGTCGTAGCGCGTGGTGCGGCGGCTGCCGTCCTCGCGCGGTTCGCTTTCGATGGTGATCGCCTGCGCGGGGCACACAGCCTCGCACAGCTTGCACGCGATGCAGCGCTCCTCGCCGTTCGGATAACGCCGCAAGGCATGCTCGCCGCGGAAGCGCGGCGAAAGCGGTGACTTCTCGAAGGGGTAGTTGATCGTCACCTTGGGCTTGAAGATATACTTCATCGTCAAGGCGTGGGCCTTGAGAAATTCCCAGAGGGTGAAGCTCTTGATGAGGTGGGAGACGGTGGTCATGATCTAGCTTTTCGATTTCTTACAGGTGCCAAGCATCACCATTTGCATGATTTCGCGGCGACCATCTTCCATTTTCACAGAGCCCATCGGGGTGACCGAGAAACTGGCGCGCTTATCGTCAATATCAGATATCTCTACCAGCGCGCCGCAAGCCAGTTCGGTGAAAAGACAGTTCGATGCTTTTTGGGTCGCGAATGCAAACTGACCCTGCGCGATGTTCGTCGCCTCGTAGGTGCCCCCCAAGCCGATGGCATCCAGAATGCCGGGTTTGTGGGTGACCGATCGACGTCCATCCGTGTCATTGATCACGGAAAATTTGTAGCGGAAGGTCTCCCGATCCTGCCTTGCGACGTCGATCGCGGAATAGGCCCACTTACCCTTGTCGCTGCGCATGAGCAGCTGCTTTTCTGTCTGACAGTCATATTCGACTGCCGTCTCGCTCACCGTCGCAAGCGTGAGTGCAAGCAATGTCCCGATCATCCGAAATGCCCCGTCGCCATCAGGTAGCCGCTGGTCGCCGCGACAAACAGCAAGCTCATCGGCAGAAATACCTTCCACCCGAGCCGCATCAGCTGGTCGTAGCGGTAACGCGGCACGGTTCCCCAGATCCAGCTGAACATCAGGAAGAAGGCGAAGGTCTTGAGCAGGAACCACACGATCCCCGGCACCATGTAAAGCACCGGAATGTCGAGCGGCGGCAGCCACCCGCCCCAGAACAGCAGCGTGTTCAGCGAACACATCAGCAGAATGTTCGCATACTCGCCGAGCCAGAACAGCGCGAAGCTCATCGAGGAATATTCGGTCTGGTAGCCTGCGACGAGCTCGCTTTCCGCCTCGGTCAGGTCAAACGGGGCGCGCGCGGTTTCGGCGAGCGAGGAGATGAAGAACACCACCCACATCGGGAACAGCAGCGGGTGCACCGCATAGCCGTTGATGATCCCCAGCCCGAACCCGCGCTGCGCCTCGACAATCCCGCTCATGTTGAAGGTGCCGGCAAACAGAACCACGCACACCAGCACGAAGCCGATCGAGACCTCGTAGGAGATCATCTGCGCCGAGGCACGCATGGCGGAGAAGAACGGGTATTTTGAGTTCGACGCCCACCCGGCCATCACCACGCCGTAAACCCCCATCGAGGAGATCGCGAGAATGTAGAGCAGGCCCACATTGATGTCGGCAATCACCCCGCCGTCCCAGAACGGAATCACCGCCCAAGCCGCGAGTGCGACGGTGAAGGTGATGATCGGCGCGAGGAGGAAAATGCCCTTGTTCGAGGCCGAGGGAATGATGGTTTCCTGCAGGAAGACCTTGAGCCCGTCCGCGAAGGATTGCAGCAAGCCGAACGGCCCGACCACGTTCGGTCCGCGCCGCATCATGATCGCGCCCAGCACCTTGCGGTCGACATAAATCACCATCGCGACGCTGAACATCACGAGCAGCGAGACGATCACGATCGCCAGCACCGTGGCTACAGTCCAGGCCCATTCGTAGGGCAGGCCGAGCGATTGGAAGAAGGCGGTCATTCTGCGGCCTCCTTCACATCAGCGCCGTGGAGCAGTTCGTTCGAACACTGCTGCATCACCGCACTGGCGCGGGCGATTGCGTTGGTGAGATAGAAGTCCTTGATCGGATAGCCCGCGATCTCGCCCTCGAACTTCGCGCCAGAGTCCGCCTTGGGCAGCGCGCCGTAAGCCGCAAGGCCTTCTTCGCCAAGGGCAGGCACAGCGGCGATCATCTTGGCCTGCAACTGCTCGAAGCTGTCGAAGCCAACGGTCACGCCCAGCGCATCCGCCAGCGCGCGCAAAATCGTCCAATCCTCGCGCGCATCACCGGGGGCGTAGACCGCCTTCTCGGCGAACTGCACGCGGCCTTCGGCGTTAACGTAGGTCCCGTCCTTTTCGGCATAGGATGCGCCCGGCAAGATGATGTCGGCGTGATGCGCGCCCTTGTCGCCGTGGTGGCCGATATAGACCTTCAGGCTCTTGGCGTAGGGCGCGTAATCCATCTCGTCCGCGCCGAGGCTGAGCAGCACCTTGGGCTTGGCGGCGGCAATATCGCCCATCCCGCCCGGCAGCGTGAAGCCGAGCATCAGCGATGCCATGCGCGCCGCCGAGATGTGCAGCACGTTGAAGCCGTTCCAATCGTCACGCACGAGGCCGAACTTGTCGACCAGCTTGAGCGCCGCAGGCAGCGCGCCCTTGGCCAGCGCCGCCGCGCCCACGATCACCGCCGGACGCTTGGCTGCCTTCATGGCGTCACCCAGAGCCTTGGGCACGCGGTTGAGTATCTTCAGATCATTGCCGAGGTAGGTCGCCGGATAGGTCGGCTCCCATTCCGGCCCGACGATGAACACCTTCGCCCCGGCCTTCACGGCCTTGCGCAGACGGACGTTGAGCAGCGCGGCTTCCCAGCGGACATTGCTGCCGACGATCAGGATCGCGTCAGCCGTCTCGATGCCGGAGAAGGTGCTGTTGAAGTTCACCGCCGCGAGGTTCGAGACATCATAGGTCATGCCGGTCTGGCGAGCCTCGGTCAGCTGCGACCCGCAGGCGTTGATCAGTGCCTTGGCCGCAAACATCGTCTCGGCATCGAGCAGATCGCCGGCCACCGCCGCAATGCTGGCCTTGCTCTTGCCAAGCGCGCCCGCGATCATCCCGAAGGCTTCGGTCCATTCGGCGGGCTGGAGCTTGCCCTCGCGGCGCACCCACACGCGGTCCAAGCGGCGCTTGGTCAGGCCATCGACCTGATACCGGCCCTTGTCCGACAGCCACTCCTCGTTGACGTCGTCATTGATGCGCGGCAGCGCACGCATGACTTCGCGGCCCTTGGAGTGGAGCGTGATGTTGGCACCGACCGCGTCCGAGACGTCGATGCTGAGCGTCTTCTTCAGTTCCCACGGACGCGCTTCAAACGCATAGGGCCGCGAGGTCAGCGCGCCGACCGGGCACAGGTCGATCACATTGGCGCTGAGTTCATGCGCCGCCGCCTGCTCCAGATAGGTGGTGATCTGCATATCCTCGCCGCGATAGAGCGCGCCGATTTCGTCCACGCCCGCGATCTCTTCCGAGAAGCGCACGCAGCGGGTGCAGTGGATGCAGCGGGTCATGATCGTCTTGATCAGCGGGCCCATGTTCTTCTCGGTCACCGCGCGCTTGTGCTCGTGATAGCGCGAGCCGCCGCGTCCATAGGCGACCGCCTGATCCTGCAAATCGCACTCGCCGCCCTGATCGCAGATCGGGCAGTCGAGCGGGTGGTTGATGAGCAGGAACTCCATCACGCCTTCGCGAGCCTTTTTGACCATCGGGCTATCGGTGCGGATTTCCTGACCATCGGCTGCGGGCAGCGCGCAGGAGGCCTGCGGCTTGGGCGGCCCGGGCTTCACCTCGACCAGACACATGCGGCAATTGCCCGCGATGCTGAGCCGCTCGTGATAGCAGAAGCGCGGGATTTCCTTGCCCGCCAGCTCGCACGCCTGCAGCACAGTCGCGCCCGCCGGGACCTCGATTTCCTGACCGTCTACGGTGACTTTAGGCATTACTCCGCCGCCTCCGCAAACTGCGCGTTGTGCTCGTGAATTCGCCGCTCGAGTTCGGGACGGAAGTGGCGGATGAGGCCCTGAATCGGCCACGCGGCCGCATCGCCCAATGCGCAGATGGTGTGGCCTTCGACCTGCTTTGTGACTTCCTGCAGCATATCGATTTCCTCGATCGCCGCATCGCCGGTGCGCAGGCGCTCCATCATGCGCCACATCCAGCCCGTGCCTTCGCGGCAGGGGGTGCACTGGCCGCAGCTTTCGTGCTTGTAGAAATAGGAGAGGCGGCTGATCGCGCGGACGATGTCGGTCGACTTGTCCATCACGATCACCGCTGCGGTGCCGAGGCCCGAGCCCAGTTCCTTCAGCCCGTCGAAATCCATCGGAGCGTTGCGGATCTGCGCAGCGGGCACCAGCGGAACCGAAGAGCCGCCCGGGATCACCGCGAGCAGATTGTCCCATCCGCCGCGAATGCCGCCGCAGTGCTTCTCGACCAGCTCCTCGAAGGGGATGCTCATCGATTCTTCGACGACGCAGGGCTTGTTCACATGGCCCGAAATCTGGAACAGCTTGGTGCCCTTGTTGTTTTCGCGCCCGAAGGACGAGAACCACGCAGCCCCCCGTCGCAGGATCGTCGGCGCGACCGCGATGCTCTCGACGTTGTTGACCGTTGTCGGGCAGCCATAAAGGCCCGCGCCTGCCGGGAACGGAGGCTTGAGGCGCGGCTGGCCCTTCTTGCCTTCGAGGCTCTCGATCATCGCGGTCTCTTCGCCGCAGATGTAGGCGCCCGCGCCGCGGTGCATGAAGACGTCGAAATCATAGCCCGACTTGCAGGCGTTCTTGCCGATCAGGCCGGCCGCATAGGCCTCGTCGATCGCCTTCTGGAGCGTTTCGGCCTCGCGGATATACTCGCCGCGCACATAGATATAGGCCGCCCGCGCACGCATCGCGAAGCCCGCGACCAGCGCCCCTTCGACCAGTTTGTGAGGATCGTGGCGCAGGATCTCGCGGTCCTTGCAGCTGCCCGGCTCGGATTCGTCGGCGTTGATGACGAGGAAGCTCGGACGGCCATCGCGCGATTCTTTGGGCATGAAGCTCCACTTGAGCCCCGTCGGGAAGCCAGCCCCGCCGCGTCCGCGCAGACCGCTGGCCTTCATCTCCTCGATGATCGCATCAGGCCCGCGTTCGAGCAGCGCTTTGGTGCCATCCCAATCGCCGCGCGCCTGCGCTGCCTTCAGGCCCCAATCCTGGAACCCGTAAACGTTGGTGAAGATGCGGTCTTTGTCAGCCAGCATCACAGCTTCCCTTGTTGTTTGGCGCGCTTGATCCGCACCAGCGAAATCACCTGAAACATCAGGCCCAATCCCATCAGGATCACGCCCATTTCAAACGGCCCGATTGCGGTCAGAACCGCACCTAGCGCAAAGCCGGTCAGCCCAAGCACCGCGAAGGCCCGCGTCAGCGGGTTCATCCGATCATCCCCATCGTCCACATGCCACCCAGTACCGCTAGGATCAGGATGATCACGCCCACGCGCACCAGCCCCATCAGCACCTTGTAGGCGATGAAGGCGAGGATCAGCGCGCCGATGATCGAGGCGACGGCGGTCATTTTACCATTCCCCCCGGTAATCGTGGTTGGCGCTGACCATGTCCTTGAGCGTGGTCGGCCCGCCCGCAGGCTCGGAGGTATGCCGCCCCGGCTCTTGCGTGCCCGCCTTGGGCGTCTCGCCGCGCGCGAGCGCATCAAGCACCGCGTCGAGCCGCTCGGGCGTCAGGTCTTCGTAATTGTCGTCGTTGATCTGGACCATCGGCGCGGTCGCGCAATTGCCCATGCATTCGACTTCGGTGAGAGTCCAAAGCCCGTCCGCCGAGACTTCGCCCTTGGCCATCCCGCGCTTCTTGCAGGCGGCGATGATGTCGTCCGAGCCGCGCAGCATGCAGGGCGTGGTTCCGCACACCTGCACGTGGAATTTGCCGACGGGCTTCAGGTTATACATGAAGTAGAAGCTGGCGACTTCGAGCACGCGGATCACCGGCATATCGAGATACTTGGCGACATGTTCGATCACCGGCAGCGGCAGCCAACCTTGCGTATCGGTCTCCGCGCCGACCTGCCGCTGGGCGAGATCGAGCAGCGGCATCACAGCCGAGCGCTGACGCCCCTCGGGATACTTGGCGATGTGCCAGTCGGCGGTTTTCTTGTTCTCCGGCGTCCACGCGAACGCGCTCCAACGGGCGCGCAGTTCGGGAGTGTCGGGAGCGGGGGTACGGTCAGCCATTATTTTTCTCATCCCCGAACACGCGCTCGGCATGTTCGCGCTCAAGATATTTGCGGTCAGCGCGCGCGCCGAGCCAGAGGATGCCCGCCCAGAACGCAAGCACGCCGATGGCGACCGCGATGCCGTAGATTGCGATCACCGGTCACACTCCCCGAACACCACGTCGATCGCGCCCAGAATGGCGGTCGCATCGGGCAGCATGTGGCCGCGGCTCATGAAGTCCATCGCCTGGAGGTGGGAGAAGGCGGTGGGGCGGATCTTGCAGCGGTAAGGCTTGTTGGTGCCGTCGCTGACGAGATAGACGCCGAATTCGCCCTTGGGGCTTTCGGTCGCGACATAAACCTCGCCCGCGGGAACGTGGAAGCCTTCGGTGTAGAGCTTGAAGTGGTGGATCAGGCTTTCCATCGACTGCTTCATCTCGCCGCGCTTGGGCGGAGAAACCTTGCCGTCGGTGCTGGCAATCGGCCCCTGCGGCATATCGCGCAGACACTGCTTGATGATCTTGGCGCTCTCGTAGACTTCTTTCACGCGCACCATGAAGCGGTCATAGCAGTCCGAATTGGTGCCGACCGGAATGTCGAATTCCATGCGGTCATAGACATCGTAAGGCTGGCTCTTGCGCAGATCCCACGGAATGCCCGCCGCGCGGATCATCGGGCCGCTAAAGCCCCACGCCACCGCGTCATCGCGGCTGACAATCGCGATATCGACATTGCGCTGCTTGAAGATGCGGTTGTCGATCACGAGGCTCATCGCGTCTTCGAACAGCTGGAAGAAGCGGTTGTCGAGCCAGTCGCCGATGTCGACCAGCAGCTTTTCCGGCACATCCTGATGGACGCCGCCCGGACGGAACCACGCCGAGTGCATCCGCGCGCCGCTCGCGCGTTCGAAGAAGTTGAGGCAATCCTCGCGCAGTTCGAACACCCACAGGTTGGGCGTCATCGCACCCACGTCCATCACATGCGCGCCGATGTTGAGCATGTGGTTGCAGATGCGGGTCAGCTCGGCAAACAGCACGCGCAGATATTGCGCGCGGATCGGCACTTCGAGGTTCAGCAGCTTCTCGATCGCCAGCACATAGGAGTGCTCCATGCACAGCGGCGAGCAGTAATCCAAGCGGTCAAAATACGGGAGCGCCTGCAGGTAGGTCTTGTGCTCGATCAGCTTTTCGGTGCCGCGGTGGAGCAGGCCGACATGCGGATCGATCCGCTCGATCACTTCGCCGTCAAGCTCCATCACCATGCGCAGCACGCCGTGCGCGGCCGGGTGCTGGGGACCGAAATTGATCGTGTAGTTGCTGATCACCTCACCGGTGGTGGTGAGCGATTCTTCGCGGCTCATGCTCATTTCTTGGCATCCCCTTCCGGCTTGGCAGGGGCCTTCTCGTCGCCCGGAAGCACGTAATCCGCGCCTTCCCAAGGGCTGAGGAAATCGAAACTGCGCATTTCCTGCGCGAGCTCGACAGGCTCGTACACCACCCGCTTTTCCTCCTCGGAATAGCGCAGCTCGGTGTAGCCGGTGAGCGGGAAGTCCTTGCGGAACGGGTGGCCTTCAAAGCCGTAGTCGGTGAGAATCCGGCGCAGGTCGGCATTGCCCGCGAAGGTCACGCCGTACATGTCGAACACCTCGCGTTCGAGCCAACCTGCGTTGGGCCACAGCGTGGTGACAGTCGGCACAGGGGTGCTCTCGTCCGCCGAGCACTTGACCATCACGCGGTGGTTCTTGGTCAGGCTCTGGAGCATATAAACGACTTCGAACCGTTCAGCCCGATCCGGATAATCAGCGCCAGCGATTTCCATCAGCTGCTGGTACTGGTGATCATCGCGCAGGGTTTGCAGCACACGCGCGATATCGTCGCGCTGGACGCGGAAAATCACCTCGCCATGCGCTTCGGTAGCGTCGATCAGCCAGACAGAGATCGTCTCGCTGATGGCGTCGATCACGCCCTCATTGGAAGCGAACCTCGGGGCGGAATGGAGAACAGCCATGATCTGCGCCCTTACCTCTCGATCGTGCCGACGCGGCGGATCTTCCGCTGCAGCTGCATGACGCCATAGAGCAGCGCCTCGGCAGTCGGCGGGCAGCCCGGGACATAGATGTCCACTGGCACGATCCGGTCGCAGCCGCGCACGACGCTGTAGGAATAGTGGTAATAGCCGCCGCCATTGGCGCAGCTGCCCATGCTGATCACATATTTGGGATCGGACATCTGGTCATAGACCTTGCGCAGCGCCGGAGCCATCTTGTTGCACAGCGTGCCGGCGACAATCATCACGTCCGACTGGCGCGGGGAGGCGCGCGGGGCAATGCCGAAGCGCTCCATATCGTAGCGCGGCATGTTGACGTGGATCATCTCGACCGCGCAGCAGGCGAGCCCGAAGGTCATCCACCACAGCGAGCCGGTGCGCGCCCATTGAAACAGGTCCTCAGTCGAGGTGACGAGGAAGCCCTTATCATTCACCTCGCTCTGGAGCGCGTTGAAGTAATCCGCATCAGGATGAAGCACCGTCCCGGGCGCAGCGGTCGCCGCATTGGCAGCGGTGATCGACGCATTGGCCGCAATGACTGCGGCATTGGCGGCTGTGATTGCAGCGTTGCTCATTCCCAGTCCAACGCCCCTTTCTTCCATTCATAGGCAAGGCCCACGGCGAGGATGAACAAGAACACCATCATGCCGCCCCAGCCCACCCAGCCTGTCTCGCCCAGGCTGACAGCCCAGGGGAACAGGAAGGCGGCTTCAAGATCGAACACGATGAAGCTGATCGCCACGAGGTAGAAGCGCACATCGAACTGGCTGCGGGCGTCCTCGAAAGCGGGGAAGCCGCACTCGTATTCGGAGAGCTTCTCGGCGTTGGGGTTATGCGCGCCGGTCAGCCGCGACACCGCCATCGGCGCGACCACGAACAGGATCGACAATCCGAAGGCGATGAGAATGAACAACAGTATCGGAAGATACTGGCTGAGGTCGATCACTGCGATGTCCAAGCTATTAATCCCGTCGGTCGCCCTAAGCCTGTCGCGCGCACCGCGCAAGCCTGCGACTCGGGCAAAAGCCCTTAGAGATGTTGCATGAAATCGAACAGTCGTTGCGGGTGATGGCGCGGGGGAAACTTCCGCGCGCGCTAGGGGCGCAGTCGCAACCGCCGGATCTGCGTGGGCGTTGGCGGCATATCGGGCTTGGGCTGGCCCTTGTCGAAACGGTCCCACTGGCCGTTGCCCACATAATAGAGCGTGCCCGCCGCGATGCTTCCCCCGAGCGGTTCGGTCCATTCCGGATGCGCCTGCTCGAGCACGCGGTGGCCGGTGATCCGCGTGCCGTCCTCGGATAGGCGCAGCGCAATGATCCGCATCGGCGCGGTGCCGTTCTGGACTGCGATCAATTCGTCATCGAGCCGCCAGAGCCCGTCGATCCCGTCGAGCGCGACGGCCACGTCGCTCGCAAGCCGTGACACGGTGCTGCTGGCGAGGTCGATCACCGCCAGACCATAGCGATAGTCGCTGACATAGAGCTGCTTGCCATCCGCGCTCACTGCAAGCCCCTGCGGTGAACGCAGCGTGCCGGGTGCAATCAGCGCCGACAAGGCGGCCACATCGGGTGCCGCGCGATAGATACCGCCGCCCTCCGGATCGCTCGCATAGACCGAGCCATCCGGCCCAGCTGCGACATCCGACACCTTGGCCCCTTGGGGTGCAGGGATCCGGCGCAGCTTGTCGAAATCGCCGGCAAGTTCGAGCAGTCCTGTAAAACGGACCGGATCATCTGGCGAACCGTCGATATTGGCCGATGCGATCCAGCCCCTGCTGGCGTCTGGCGCAGCTGCAATGCCGGACAGGGCCTGAGCGTCAGCGATGGGATAGGCGGTCCAATCTTCGCCGCCGCTCCTGACGAACACTGCCCGCTGAGAAACCGAAGTGGCCATCGCCTCCATGCCGTTGGGCGCGACATAGACACTTTCGATCAGGCCCGCCTGCGCCTGCACCGTGTCAAAGACTGAGCTCGCGGTGATGACCTCGGCAGCGGGGATCAGCAAGGCCCGCGCCGCTTCGGCATGGGATGCACCGATCAGATCGGGGATCTGCGCTTGCGCCCGGGCGCTGAACACATGGCCGCGCGCCTTGAGCCACGCGAGACTGGCGAGCGCGCCCTCGGCATCGCCCGCAGCCAGTTGGGCATTGAACAACCGCAACCGCACACTGGCGCTGTCAGGAAAATCGCGCGCCAGCTGTTCGAGCCCCGGCAAATCCGCGATCTGGCCCGTCGCGGCGTCGACTGCACGCCACGCTGGCTGGCCTTGCGCACCGAGCGGCGCGGCAAAGGCCAGCACCAGCGCGGCAGCAAGCCACCTCATTTCATCATGCGCGCCGCTGCAGCCTCGGTGGTCTTGCCATAAGGCGGCTTCAGCCCGCCGAGCTTGGCAATATCGATCTTGGGCTGATGATAGACCGCGCGCGCGTGGCTGAATTCGCGGAAGCCCTCGATCGCGTGATAGCTCCCCATCCCCGACGGCCCGACCCCGCCGAACGGCAGGTCTTCCATCGAGACATGGAACACCACGTCATTGGTGGTAACGCCGCCCGAGATGGTGCGGGTCAGCACGCGCTCCTGCTCGCCCTTGTCCTCACCGAAGTAATAGAGGCCGAGTGGGCGGTCGTGTTCGTTGATGTAATCCACCGCCTGATCGACCGACTTGTAGGTCATCACTGGCAGCACGGGTCCGAAGATTTCCTCCTGCATCGCCGCCATGCCGTCGTTGACGTTCTTGAGGATCGTGAGCGGCATCTTGCGCTGGTTGGCATTGGCGAAATCCTCGCCCGCCGGATTGACCTCGATCACCTCGGCGCCCTTGTCGCGCGCATCGGCGACGAGGCCCTGCAGCCGCTCGAAATGGCGGTCGGACACGATCGAGGCATAGTCGTCATTGTCGAGCAGACGCGGATACATCGCGCTCGCCGCGCCGACGACACCGGCAACCGCCTCGTCCTGCTTGTCTTCGGGCACCATCAGGTAATCGGGAGCGAGGCAAATTTGCCCTGCATTCATCATCTTGCCGATCGCGATGCGCTCGCCCGCCTTGGCGAAATCGGCGCTGCGACCCATGATCACCGGCGACTTGCCGCCCAGTTCGAGCGTCACCGGCACAAGGTTGGCCGCGGCGGCCTGCATCACCCGGCGACCGGTCGCGGTCGAGCCGGTGAATACGAGGTGATCGAACGGCAGCGAAGAGAAGGCGGCAGCCACTTCGGGGCTGCCGGTCACCACGGCGACTTCCTCGGGCGCGAAGTAGTCGGCGGTCAGCTTCGCCATCAATTCGCTGGTGCGCTCGGTGAATTCCGAGGGCTTGATCATCGCGCGGTTGCCCGCAGCCAGCACCTGCATCAGCGGCCCGAAGGCGAGCTGGATGGGGAAGTTCCAGGGCGACAGGATTCCGATCACGCCCTTGGGTTCATAACGCAGTTCGGCCCTCGCCCCCAGCAGACCGAGCGGGAACTGCACCTTGCGCTTCTCGGTCTTGGCCCACTGGTCCATGTGCTTGAGCGCATGATTGCCCGCGCCGACAGTTGCGGCGATATCGGTCAACATCGACTGCGCATAGGAGCGGTTGCCGAAATCGGCGCTCATCGCCTTGGCGAATTCCTCGCCGTGGTCTTTCACCAGCGCGATAGCGCGGCGGATGCGGTCCTTCCTTTGCGACATCGGCTCGGGGCGCGAGGCGGTGAAGGCGGCGCGTTGGAGCGCCAGCAGAGCTTCGAGTTCTTCGCGGCGATCGTCGGCCATGTCGTTCTCCCGTTCGGACATAGTTGCATCTCAAGGGATGCGTTTTGATTTGCGATGCGTCTTTGCGCAAAGCGGCAAGCCTGACAAGGTTCTTGCAAGCAGCGGGCCCCGATTGCCATGGCCGCATCGCAGCATTAGAGCCTGCGCCACACAATTTGCCCCGTTGGAAGGAACCCCGCCATGAGCCAGCTCTCCCCCGCCGATCCGATCGTGATCCTGTCCTATGCCCGCACCCCGATGGGCGCGATGCAGGGCGCGCTGGCCGAAGTCTCGGCGACCGATCTGGGTGCGGTGGCGGTCAAGGCGGCGGTCGAGCGTGCCGGCGTCGCGGGCGCGGATATTGACCGCGCCTATATCGGCTGCGTTCTGCCCGCCGGGCTTGGCCAAGCACCCGCGCGTCAGGCCGCGATCAAGGCCGGCTTGCCGCTTTCGGTGCAGGCGACCACGGTCAACAAGGTCTGCGGCTCGGGCATGCAGACTGTGATCATGGGCGCCGAAGCGCTCGCCAGCGGCACCATCGACATGGTCGTCGCAGGCGGCATGGAGAGCATGACCAACGCGCCCTACCTCCTCAAGAAGCACCGCTCGGGCGCGCGGCTCGGGCATGATACCGCCTATGACCATATGTTCCTTGACGGCCTCGAAGACGCCTACGAGCCGGGCCGTGCGATGGGCACCTTCGCGCAGGACACTGCCAACGCCTACCAGATGACCCGCGAGGACATGGACGCCTACGCCATCGAATCGCTCGCCCGCGCGAACCGCGCCATCGCCAGCGGCGCCTTTGCGGACGAAGTGGTCGCGGTCACCGTCTCGACCCGTGCCGGCGATGTGGTGGTCGAACATGACGAAGCCCCCGGCAAGGGCCGCCCCGACAAGATCCCGCAGCTGAAGCCTGCTTTCGCAAAGGACGGCACGATCACTGCTGCCACCTCAAGCTCGATTTCGGACGGCGCCGCCGCTGTGGTGCTGACCCGCGCGAGCGTGGCCGCCGCCAAGGGCCTTGCGCCGGTCGCGCGCGTGGTCGCCACCGCCGCCCATGCGCAGGCTCCGGCCGACTTCACCACCGCGCCGATCCCCGCGATCCAGAAGGTGCTGGAGCGCGCCGGATGGAGCGTCGATGATGTCGATCTGTTCGAAGTCAACGAAGCCTTCGCTTGCGTCGCGATGTTCGCAATGCGCGATCTCGGCATTCCGCACGAGAAGATCAACGTCAACGGCGGCGGCACGGCCTTAGGTCACCCGATCGGTGCGAGCGGCACCCGGATCATCGTGACGCTGCTGAATGCGCTCAAGGCGCAGGGCAAGACCAAGGGCGTGGCCAGCCTGTGCATCGGCGGCGGGGAAGCCACTGCGGTGGCTGTCGAACTGATCTGATAGGAGAGCGCCGGGCGGGGACTACTCGTCGCCCGGCAACGCCTCGGTTCCCCAGAGACGCGACTGCTCGATCCAGCCCTTGCGGCCGGCAATATCGACGTCGCACCAGCCTTCGCGGCACGTGCCCAGCTTGGCGACCACGCCCGGCTCGGCGCGCCAGCGCAGCGCTGCTGCTGCGTTCGGCTCGGCCCGCACATCTGCAAGACCCTTGCCGGTGATTAATGCGCCGCGCTCGGGATCGAGCTGGCTGCGGGCGATCCATCCGCGATCACCTTCGGGATCTTCAACGAAACGCCAGCCCTCGCGCACGCGCACCACCTTCACCGGCAGGCCCTTGCGCTTGTAGACCCATTCGATCGGATATTCCTCGCTCGGGCCGACGCGCATCCGCACCTCGTCGTAACGCAGGCTTGCCCAATAGGGCACCTCGCGCTCCTGCGCATGGGCGGGCGCGGCCAGCAGCGCTGCCGCAAGACCAAGTAAGCTGAAAAGACGAAATCCCATCATGGGGCGGAGCGATAGCGCCATCCGCACGGGCCTTTCAAGGCCTGCTTACCGCTTCCCTGCTTGACCATCGAGGCCCACTGGCATTAGCCGATGCCCATGCCAGAAATCCGCACCCCGCTCGAACGCCCGCGCGTCATCGTCACCCGCCATCTGGTGCCCGAAGTCGAGGCACGGATGCGCGAATTGTTCGATGTGGTGCTGAACGAGTCGGACGCGCCGCTGACCCGCGACCAGTTGGCCGCCGCGATGCAGGATTGCGACGTTCTGGTGCCGACCGTGACCGACCGGATCGACGCCGAGCTGATTGCAGGCGCCAGCCCCCGCCTCGGCCTGATCGCCAATTTCGGCGCAGGCACCGAGCATATCGATCTGGCTGCTGCCGCTTCGCGCAAGATTCTCGTCACAAACACCCCCGGCGTATTCACCGACGATACTGCCGACCTTGCGATGGCGATGATCATCGGCGTGCCGCGCCGGGTGCGCGAAGGCACCGCGCTGGTGCGGCGCGGCGAGTGGACCGGGTGGACGCCCTCGGGCCTGCTCGGGCGCAAGCTCGCCGGCAAGGTGCTCGGCATCATCGGCATGGGCCGCATCGGCCAGGCCGTCGCCCACCGCGCCCGCGCCTTCGGGCTGGAGATCGCCTATTACAACCGCAAGCCCCTGCCTGAAGCGCTCGAACGGATGCTGGGCGCGCGCTATGTCGGCGATGTCGATGCGCTGATGGGTGAGGCCGACATCCTCACCCTGCACTGCCCGCTGACCGACGACACCCGCCACCTGATCGACGCACGCCGGATCGCGCTGATGAAGCCGGGCGCGAGCATCATCAACACCGCGCGCGGTGAACTCATCGATCAGGAAGCGCTGATCACAGCGCTGCAATCGGGCCACTTGGCTGGCGCCGGGCTCGACGTTTACCCCGACGAGCCCAATGTCGACCACCGCCTGATCGAGCACCCCAACGTGATGACCCTCCCCCACATCGGCAGCGCGACCGCCGAGGGCCGCGAGGATTCGGGCCACAAGGTGATCGCCAATATCCGGATGTGGGCCGACGGGCACCGTCCGCCCGATCAGGTGCTGACGGCGCTGGTGCGCGGGTAAATCACCCCGCGCACCATTCGCGCACCCTCAATCCCCCGTCAAAATCCGCTCGACCAACTCGCCGACGCTCGGGGTGTAGCCGTTCGAATAGAACGGGTCCTGCTTGAAGCGGTAGGCCGCGTGGCCAGCGAAGGCCAAGTTGTTGTCGGGATCGCCGTCATGGGCGATGTCCTGCAGGGTCTTCTGGATGCAGAAGCTGCGCGGATCGGCCAGACGCCCGGTGGTGAAGTCGTCGTGGTCCTTCCAGCTTGAAAAGGCGCAGTGCGACAGGCAGCCCATGCAGTCCTGCTGATCCTTGCGGATCGTTTCGCGCGCCTCGGGCGTGACAAAGACGATGGTGTCGTCGGGCGTCTTGAGCGGTTCGCTATGCCCGGCGCGCATCCACATTTCGGCCTTGGCCTTGTCTTCGGGGCGCACCCAGAAACTGCGGGCCTTGCCGTCTTCGCCAAGCTGCACGGTGCCTTCTTCGGCGCCGCGCTTGAAATAGGCGATCTGGCGTTCCGAACGGTGCATCAGATCATAGAGGAACGGGGTCTTGACCGCGCTCGAATAGAAGCCCGTGGGCGAGAACTTGTGAAGCAGCACGTCGCCCGGTTCAACGGTGCGCAGCATGTCCTTCCAGATCTGCGGGATCGGGCTTTCTTGCGTGAGCAAGGGCCGCGTGCCGAACTGGAAGGCGATCGTGCCAAGCTCGGGATTGTCGATCCAGTCGTTCCATTCGCGCAGGCACCACACCCCGCCCGCCATCACGATCGGCACGGTATCAGCCACGCCCTCGGCGCGCATCATGTCGCGCAGCGTCTTGACGCGCGGATAGGGGTCTTCGGGCTTGGTCGGGTCTTCGGCGTTGCTGAGGCCATTGTGCCCTCCCGCGAGCCAAGGGTCTTCATAGACCACCGCCGCCATCAGATGCGGGACCTTGTGATAGGAACGCTTCCACAGCGCGCGGAAGGCACGCCCCGAACTGACGATCGGCAAGTAGCAGACGTTGAAACGCTCGGCGATTTCCGCCAGCTTGTATGGCATCCCCGCGCCGCAAGTGACGCCGGTCACCATACCGCGGGTGTTTTCCAGCACGCCTTCGAGCACGGCCTGCGCCCCGCCCATTTCCCACAACACGTTGATGTTGATCGCGCCCTTGCCGCCGGCGATCTCGTAGGCCTTTTTCACCTGCGTGGTGGCGCCGTCGATGGCGTAGCGGATCAGCTCCTGGTGGCGTTCCTCGCGCGTGCGGCCATGATAGACCTGCGGAATGGGATTGCCGTCATCGTCATAGGCGTCGGCATTGACCGCGCTGACCGTGCCGATCCCGCCGGCCGCGGCCCAGGCGCCCGAACTGGCGTGATTGGTCGCCGAAACACCCTTGCCGCCTTCAACCAGCGGCCAAACTTCGCGCCCGCCATAGACGATCGGGCTCAATCCCTTGAACAATGAAAACTCCTCTTCGCGCCGTCCCCTGGCGCGCATTACGCGATGGTCACATAGTGCTGCGCGGCCCATGCCGCAATCTTTGAGGGAGCCGTTGCCCCTATCCCATATTGCAGGGTTTGATCATCTCAGGCTCGGTGCGCGCCTTGCCTCTGGCGAAGCGGGCAAAATAGCCTTTGATGTCAGGTCGCTCGGTATATTCGACCAGCACATAGCCGACCGCCTCGAACTCGCAGAACAGCAGCGTGTGCGGCAGTCCGTGGCGGCCAACCGGGCTTTCGCTTTCCACAACGATGATCTGGCCTTCGGTATTGAGCGCCGGCCACATCCGCCACAGGAAGGCGTAAGGATCTGTCACCTCATGATACATGTGGACCATGAAAATGCGGTCGAAACTGTCCGCCGGCAGCTGCGGATCGGCCACCTCGCCCAGCTTGATCGAAATGTTCTCGAGCCGCTCGCGCTCGACCCGGCGGCCGAGCCGTTCGAGCGCATCGCGGCTGATATCCTGCGCCAGCACGCGCCCGTCCGCCCCGACCCGCTCGGCCAGGCGCACCGTGTAATAGCCCTCGCCAGCGCCGATATCGGCGACGGTCATGCCCGGACGGATGTCGGCGAGGTCCATCACCACCTGCGCCTCGTTACGCTCTTCGCGCGCATCTTCGTTGGCGAACTGGGTCGAGACGACCTTGGCGACCGGGCGATCGGGCTTGGGAAACTCAATCGCGCCTTCGGGTTGCCCGGCGGGCACCGGCAGCAGCTGCTCGCACGCCGCCAACGCCAGCGCGCCTGCCAGCACCCCCAGGACTGCGAGCCTGCGTCCGCCGCGCATGGCTATTCCACGTCCTCGATTTCGACCGTCTCGCCCGTCACGCGCTGCGCCAGCGCGGCCGAGATAAACGGATCGATCGCCCCGTCGAGCACCGCGTCGGGCGAGGTCGAGACCACGCCGGTGCGCAGGTCCTTGACCATCTGATAGGGCTGCAAGACGTAGGAGCGGATCTGGTGGCCCCACCCGATCTCGCTCTTTTCCTGATACTCGCCCGAAGCCGCCGCCTCGCGAATGGCCATTTCGCGTTCGAACATCCGTGCCTTCAGCATGTTCATCGCGGTCGCGCGGTTCTTGTGCTGGCTGCGGTCATTCTGGCTTGCGACCACGATGCCGGTCGGAATGTGGGTGATGCGCACCGCCGAATCGGTGGTGTTGACGTGCTGCCCGCCCGCACCCGAGGCGCGGTAGGTATCGATCTTGAGGTCGCCTTCGTTGATCTCGATATCGATATCATCGTCGATCACCGGATAGACCCACACGCTCGAAAAGCTGGTGTGGCGCCGCGCCGCGCTGTCGTAGGGGCTGATGCGGACGAGGCGGTGGACGCCGCTTTCGGTCTTGGCGTAGCCATAGGCCCCTTCGCCCTTCACAAGCAGCGTGGCGGACTTGATCCCCGCCTGATCGCCGCCCTGATATTCGACCGTCTCGATCTTGAACCCGCGCCGCTCGGCCCAGCGGCCATACATCCGGAACAGCATTTCGGCCCAGTCCTGGCTCTCGGTGCCGCCTGCGCCAGCGTGGATTTCGATATAGGTGTCGTTGCCGTCGGCCTCGCCCGAAAGCAGCGCCTGCACCTTGTCCGCGTCAGCGCGGTCAGCAAGGCGTTCGAGCGTCTTCAGGCCATCCTCGACGATGGTTTCTTCGCCCTCGGCCTCGCCCATTTCGATGAATTCGATCGCATCGGCCATTTCGGCGGCGATTTCATTGACCGTGCCGACCGAGGTCTCGAGGTTCTTCTGCTCGCGGCTGATCGCCTGCGCCTGCTTGGGATTGTCCCACAGCGACGGATCCTGCACGCGTGCATTGAGTTCATCGAGCCGGCGCAGCGCGCGCTCCCAGTCGAGCGACAGGCGCACCAGCGCCAGCGCCGCCTCGATCCGGTTGATATAAGCCTGGGCCTCGGCCCGCATGGTCAGTCCTTCACACAGCGCACCGCCAAAGCGACGCGAAAAAGCCGCAACCGCTTAGCGCGGGCGGCGCGATTGTAAAGCCGCGCGCTGGCGGCGCTATCCTGCTACTTCTTGAGTGCGCGCACCGCGGCGAGGGTCTTTTCCACATGACCGCGGTAGTCGCTGTTGGAATGGACCGCGACGATCCGTCCGCCCGGCGCGATGACATAGGACGTGCGGCTGGTCAGCCCCGACGATCCCATCGCCACATCATAGGCGCCAATCACCTTGGGCCCCGCAACGCCCACCGGGAAGGCATCGCGGCATTCCTCGCGGCTGAAGCGCTTCAAGGTGGCGATATCGTCGTTCGACATGCCGATCACGCTGGCACCGGCCGCCTTGAACTGCGGCATCGCCTCGGCGAAGGCGTTGGCTTCGAGCGTGCAGCCCTGTGTGAAGGCCTTGGGGTAGAAATACAGCACCACCGGGCCCTTCGCGAGCGCAGCGGTGAGCGAGAAGCCGAACTCCTTTCCGGCCAGCGCAGCCTTGGTGGTGAAGGCCGGCGCCTTTTCGCCCACCGGCAATTCAGCCGAAGCGGAGGTGGCAAGGCCAGCAAGCGCGAACGCGGCGGTGGCGGCGAGTGATGCGAAGGTTCTGGTCATACAGGGGTAATCCTCAGGGTGCGCGCCAGTTCCCCGGCGATGCGGAGGCAAGCGTCAGTCGGTGGCGCCAGGTTCCGCAGCGAATTCCTCCGGCGCGTCGGGAACGTCGTCCACCACCGCGCCTGCCGCATTCTGGCGACCAGCGCGGATCAGCTGAAGAATTTCGTTGCGGCGGGCCGCAATCTCGTCCTGCCGGGTGTAGCGCTCTGGCTCGGTATCGGGCTTGAAGGCTTCCCAGATGATCGCGGACCTCGGGTCATCGGTCGGCCAGCCATCGAGCACGCGCTTGCCCGAGCGCCGGTCCACCCGCACCATCCGCACGCCCTGCGGCGCGACCGGGGGCAAGTCCGACCATTTCTTGCGGGTCTTCTCGATCAGGCTCTTGATGATCGGTGCGGAGATCGTGCCGCCATAGGCATAGCCGCCCATGTTGCGCGGCTGATCGAACCCGACATAGGCGCCCGCGATCATTTGCTGGGTGCCGCCGATAAACCACACGTCCTTGGGGCCAGTGGTGGTGCCGGTCTTGCCGAACAGCGGCAGGCCAAGCGGATTGAGCACCGTCGCCGTCCCGCGGCTGACAGCGCCGCGCAGCATATGCATCACCTGGAAGGCCGTGCGCGCATCCATTGCCTGCGTGCCCTTGATACCGAAGCGCGGCATCGGCTTGCCGTCCCACTTGGGGCTGCTGCAGCCACGACAATCGCGCGTGTCGGCACGCCACACCACCTTGCCGCGCCGGTCCTGCACATAGTCGATCACGGTGGGCTGATTGAGCCGGCCATGGTTGGCGAGCGCGCTGTATCCGGCGACCATCTTGGTCAGAGTCGTTTCGCCGGCACCGAGCGCGGTCGAGGGATAGGCCGCGAACTTGCCGATGCCGAGCTTTTCGATGGTCTTGACGACATTGGGCATCCCGGCGGTCATGCCAATCTGCACGGTCATGATGTTCTGCGACTGCTCGAGCCCGTAGCGCATCGGGTGCTGCCCACCGCTGCCGGTGCCGCCGCGAATGCACTTTTCGCCAAGATTGGCGCCCTGATAATAGCAGAAGCGCGAGTTATCGATCTGGGTCGACGGGGTCATGCCATTGTCGAGCCCGGTGGCGTAGACGAACGGCTTGATGGTCGAACCCGGCTGGCGCATCGCCTGCGTGGCGCGGTTGAAATCCGACAGGCGGTGATCGAACCCGCCCTGCATCGCCAGCACCCGGCCATATTGCGCGCTCTGCACCACCAGCGCGCCCTGCGCTTCGGGAATGGTGCGGACGTTCCAGCCATTGCCGGCCGGGCTTGCGGCAATCACGTCGCCCGCCTTCAGCCGGTCGGGCAGATTGCCGAGCGGGGCTTCGGTGCCATCCGAAAAGCCGATCCGCGCGGAAGAACCGCTGCGGCTGGTGACCACGCCGACCTTCCAATCGCGGTAATTGATGCCGAGCGGCGAGCCTTGGAGCTGGCTGGCCCAGTTGCCCGCGCTCACATCGATGGTAGCAATCGGCCCGCTCCACGCGCGCCCGCCGTGATAGCGCAGCAGGCCTTCGCGCAGGGCGTCGCGCGCAGCGAGCTGCATTTGCGGATCGAGCGAGGTGCGCACCCACAATCCGCCAGCATAGACCGAGTTGCCCCCGTCCTCGGCGGTCTCGCCGAAGCGGTCGATCAGCTCGCGGCGGACTTCCTCGAGGAAATAGCCTGCATCGACACTGCGCTGGCTGCGCTGGGTTACCAGTCCCAACGGCTTTGATGCCGCCGCGCGCCGTTCGGAACCGGAGATAAAGCCATTGGTCTCCATCTGCCCCAGCACGAAATTGCGCCGTTCGAGCGCGGCCTGCTCCTGCCCTTTGCGGCCATAGCGTTCGGGCGCCTTGGGCAGGATCGCGAGGAACGCCATCTCGTGCAGCTCGAGCGCATCGACATCCTTGTCGAAATAGGCGCGCGCGGCGGCCTGCACCCCGAACGAACGCCGCCCGAGCGGGATCTCGTTGAGGTAAAGCTCGAGGATTTCCTGCTTGGACAGCACCTGTTCGATGCGGCCTGCGAGGATCATTTCCTTCAGCTTGCGGGTGACCGAGTATTCATCGCCCAGCAGCAGGTTCTTGGCGACCTGCTGGGTGATGGTAGAACCGCCCACCGCGCGCTCGCCCGAGCCGAATTTGGTGGCATAATCGAACACCGCATTGGCTGTGCCGAGGAAATCGACCCCGCCGTGGCTGAAGAAGGTCTTGTCCTCGGCCGCGAGGTAGGATTCGATCAGCTTTTGCGGGAAATCGGCATATTGCAGCTGGACCCGCCGCTCGCGCGCATAGGTGTGGACGATTGCGCCATCATAGCCGCGCACCACCGTGGGCAGCGGGGTTTCGTAGGTCAGCAGCGCCTCGGCCTCGGGCAGGTCGCTGGCCAGCCACACGAAGATCGCGATCCACAGCACGACGCCTACGGCAAGCAGGCTGGCGAGGATGCGGAACAGGCGGCTTTCACGCCACTTGGCGCGAAACCACGCCAGCGCCATGCCGACATCGCGGTTCACGCGATATCGCAGATAGGCCCAGGTGGACTGTGGGCCAGTATCCTGAGGGGTGGCGGGGGTCAGCTCGGTCATGGACGCGGGGCAACTAGCACGTGGGGCTCGGCCAAGGCTAGCCGGTTTTCAGCCCTATTCCCCGCTTGGCGTGGCATCGGTGCGGCGGGCGAAATAGACCCGGATCGCGCGCGCCAGCACGGCGGCATATTGGCCCTGCCCCTCAGGCGTGGTCAGCCGCGTGCGATCGAGCTGGTTGGTCACGAACCCGCTCTCGAACAAAACCGAGGGCACATCGGGAGCGCGCAGCACCGCCAATGCCGCCGAACGGCGCGGCTGGGGATGGAAAGCGAGCCGCTTGTCCCCCTCGCGGACCACCAGGCCGGAAAATTCGAGTGCATCTTCCTGCGTGCGCTGCTGCGACAGCTCGACAAGGATCGCGCTCACTGCCTCGCTCTGTCCGTCGATGGCGATCCCGTTGAGGCGGTCGGCATCATTCTCGCGCGCGGCAAAGCGTGCCGCCGCCTCGCTCGAGGCCGCATCCGACAGCGTGTAGATACTCGCCCCGCTGACATCGTCGCGGGTCCCGGCGGAATCGGCGTGGATCGAGACGAACAGATCGGCGTCCAGCAACCGTGCGATTTCCGGGCGGTGCGGGAGCGGCACGATGCTGTCATCCGCGCGGGTCAGCGCAACGCGGATGCGGCCCGAAGCCAGCAATTCATCCCGCAGCGCCAATGCCAGCGCCAGCGTGATGTCCTTTTCCTGCACCTTGCGCCCTTGGGCATCGGCTCCAATCGCACCGGGATCGCGCCCGCCGTGGCCTGCATCGATTACCACCAGCGGCAGCGCGGGATCAGCGGGGCCGGCAATGTCAGGCAGATCGATCGCAGCCGCCTCGCCAGCGAGCGCAAAACGCAACACATAATCGCGGCCCAGCGCGGGAACCGGAATGCGCCAGCCCACCGCCGCCGCCCCGCCGAGCAGCAGCGCGGGCACCAGAAGCACAATCAGCAGCAGGGTGCGAAAGCTCATGTCGTCGCTGGCTTACGTTCTTGCCTGCCAATAACGCAATAGAGTTGCGGGGTTTGGTCCACGGTGCTAGCACTGTTTCACGAGAGGTTGCATCGGGGTGCTTTGGCACCCAAACTGCCCGCCTCTCGCGCCGGGCTCCCTCTCTTTTTCACGGCTCCCGGTTCCAGAACAGGTTGATGTAGTGACAAGACGCTTTTCCCCGCAAATTTGTACAGAGCGCGCTTTGGCCGCCTGTGCTGTTGCGGGCCAGAGCGCGGCCGAGCGCCGCAGTCCTGCCGCTTCAGACACAAGCTTCGCGCCTGCCGCCCTTTGCGGGCCTGGCGTGACAACCCTTTCCGGCCGCCCCTTCGGGCTGGTCGGCTCATCCCACAATTGGCGTCCCCTTCATGTCCGCAAGCGGGCAAGGCTGGACGCATGGAGAATATTCAATGTCAACGCGCATGCTTATCGATGCGCGCCACCCGGAAGAAACCCGGGTGGCGGTCCTGCAGGGCAACCGGATTGAGGAATTCGATTTTGAATCTGCCGAACACAAGCAGATCAAAGGCAATATCTATCTCGCCAAGGTAACCCGGGTCGAACCTTCGCTGCAGGCGGCTTTCGTCGATTTCGGCGGCAACCGGCACGGGTTCCTCGCCTTCAGCGAAATCCACCCCGATTACTACCAGATTCCCAAGGCAGACCGTGACGCGCTGCTCGCCGAGGAGGCCGAGGCCGCCGAGGAAGAAGAGCGCCTGCGCGCCGAAGAGGAAGAAGACGGCATCTCGCCCGGCGACGAATACGACGCCGAGGACGACAGCGGCGAAGCGCTCGCCGAAGACTTCGCCGAAAATGGCGTCGAGGAAGTCGACACCTCCGACAAGGACGAGGTCGCCACAATCGAAGACGGCGGAACGGACGGCTATTCCTCGGACGAGGATAATGGCGACGAGGACGGCGACGAGGATCGCGGCGACGACAACCGCAGCGAGGACGAGGCCTCCGAAGACGGCGATCAGGATCGTGGCCGTGGCCGCCGCGGTCGCCGCCGTCAGGGCGGAAAGGGCGACAGCGCCAAGGGCCGCAGCCGTGCCAAGCAGGTCGACGAAGTGCGCGCCAAGCGCCAGGAACTGCGCCGCCGCTACAAGATTCAGGACGTGATCCAGCGCCGTCAGGTGCTGCTGGTGCAGGTCGTAAAGGAAGAACGCGGCAACAAGGGCGCCGCGCTCACCACCTATCTCAGCCTCGCCGGGCGCTACACCGTACTGATGCCCAACAGCACCAGCGGCGGCGGGATCAGCCGCAAGATCAGCTCGACCAGCGATCGCAAGCGCTTGAAGGACATGGTCTCTGACCTCAAGCTGCCGCGCAGCATGGGCCTGATCGTCCGCACCGCTGGCATGAGCCGCACCAAGCCCGAGATCAAACGCGACTTCGATTACCTCGCCCGCGTGTGGGACGAGATCCGCGAAAAGACGCTCGCTTCGGTTGCCCCGGCGCTGATCCATTCAGACAGCGACCTGATCAAGCGCGCGATCCGCGACATCTACAACAAGGAAATCGAGGAAGTCGTCGTCGAGGGCGAGGACGGCTACAAGGCGGCCAAGCAGTTCATGAAGCTGCTGATGCCGAGCCATGCGCGGCGGGTGAAGGCCTATTCCGATCCGGTTCCACTGTTCCAACGCTATGGCGCGGAAGACCAGCTGCGGGCGATGTATGATCCGATGGTGCAGCTCAAATCGGGCGGCTACCTGATCATCAACCCGACCGAAGCGCTGGTTTCGATCGATATCAACTCCGGTCGCTCGACCAAGGAACACAATATCGAGCAGACCGCGCTGCACACCAACCTTGAGGCGGCGCGCGAGATTGCCCGCCAGCTGCGCCTGCGCGATATGGCCGGCCTGGTCGTGATCGACTTCATCGACATGGAGTATTCCTCCAACGTCCGTAAGGTCGAAAAGGCGATGAAGGACGCGCTGCGCAATGATCGCGCGCGCATCCAGATTGGCCGCATCAGCTCATTCGGCCTGATGGAAATGAGCCGCCAGCGCCTGCGCACCGGCGTGCTTGAAGCCACCACCCGCCCCTGCCCGCATTGCGACGGCACCGGCTTGGTCCGCACCGCATCGTCGGCCGGTTTGTCGGCGCTGCGTGTGATCGAGGATGAAGCCGCCAAGGGCAAGGGCACCCAGATCCGTCTGGCCGCCAGCACCGAGGCAGCGATCTATCTGCTCAACGAAAAGCGCGCCGATCTGGTCGAAATCGAACAACGTTACGGCGTCAGCGTCGAAGTTGTGCCCGAGGGCGAGGAAGAAGGCGCGAAGATGAGCGTCTCCAGCTCGGGCCCGCGCCCGGCGCAGGCTCCGCGCTTTGATCCGATCGTCTACGAAGAAGAAGACGAGGATCTTCCCGAGGAGGACGAAGCCTTCGAGGAAGAAGCTGAAGAAGAGCGCGAGCCGCGTGCCCGCCGCGAACGCCGCGAACCGGCCGAGGGCGAGGATGATGCGGGCCGCAAGAAGAAGCGCCGGCGTCGGCGTGGCGGTCGTGGTCGCAATCGTCCCGAGGGCGAGAACGGCGACGAGGGCGATAACGGCGAAAACCGTGGCGACGACGATGCCGATGGCGATAGCGACAGCGATGTCGAAGGCGAAGGCACGGACGAGAACCGCGACGAGACCTTCGACGAGAACGGCGAGGCCCGCCCGAAGAAGCGTCGCCGCCGCGGCGGCCGCGGTCGCAAGCGTCGTGATGCCAATGGCGATGTGATCGAAGGCGACGCGCAGGATGAAGGCGACGCCGGCGAAGACAGTGCCGACGCTCCCGAAGCGCAAGCCGAAGTGATCGAGGCCGAAGCTCCGGCTGCCGAGGAAGCCCCCGCCGCCGAGGAAAAGCCCAAGCGCAAGCGTGCGCCGCGCAAGACCAAGGCGATGCTGGCAGCCGAAGCGGAAGCCGCAGCAGCGGCCGAAGCTGGCGCTGACGTGGCCGAGGAGGCTCCGGCCGAACCGGTGGCAGAGGCCAGCGAGGAAGCGCCTGCGCCTGAAGAAAAGCCGAAGCGCAAGCGCGCACCGCGCAAGGCCAAGGCTGCTGATCCCTCGCCCGCCGAAGTGGCCGAAGTCTCGCAGCCCGCGCCCGAGGCTCCGGCCGACGATGCCGGCGGCAAGCCGCGCAAGGGCTGGTGGAGCCGCACCTTCGGCGAGTAACCAGCGCTGAAATCAGCTAAATGGGGCGGGAGCGGGCAACCTCTCCCGCCCTTTTTACATTGGCTTGCGGGCGATGCCCCACTCCATCCATCCGGCAAAACGCGGCGCCTTGGGGGTATAGCCCTTGCCCAGCGGATTGACTGCGAAGCCTGCTGCATCGATCGCGCTAGAGATCGGACGGGTCAGGTGACAGCCCCCGGCAAGGCGCTTCCACACAGGCTCGATCCGCTCCTGCCAATGCCGCACCGGCGCATCGGGCGCGCGGCCATGTTCGAGGAACAGCAACGTGCCGCCGGGTCGCAGGATGCGGCGCAGCTCGTGCATCACCTGCGTGGGGTCATCGACCGAGCAGAGGGTAAAGGTGCATACGGCGCAGTCGAAGCTGGAGTCGGCAAAGGGGATGGCCTCGCCCCGCCCGGCCCGCAGATCCGCCGCCCAACCTTTGGCGCGTGCCGCGTCGCGCGCGTCCTCTAGTAGGCCCTCATGCGGGTCGATCCCGGCATAGGAGGTGATGGAGCCAGCGTCGTAGAATTCGTGATTGATCCCGCCGCCGCAGCCAAGCTCGAACACATCCCCGCGCGCCAGCGGCACGACGGCGCTGCGGCGCTTCATCACCTGCCCCTGGCTACAGGCGCAGGTGATCAGTTTCGGCATGATGTTGGCTTCGTACCAGCCCTTGAGACCCACGCGCTTTTCCCCTTCCCCGCCTGCCTTACGGCCAGTGTAGCCCAATAGCGGCATTGGGGAAGCGCGTTCAGCCCGCTTGGCGCGCCGCCACGGCAGCAAGCCCGGCAGCGATCCGCTCCATGTCCTGTGCCAGGCCAGCATCGCGTGCTTCGGCACTGAGCGCGTCCCACGCGGTCAATTGCGGCATCGACAGACCGACGCGCATGGTGCCGCCCCAGCCCCCGTCCACCCGAACACACTTGACCGGCTGGCCGAGCCGGATGCCATCCAGCGCGAGCGCCTTATGCGCGGCCTGTGCGGCATCAAAGCTCTCCAACCCCGGCAGGCCCGACAGGTCGAGCGTCGCCAGCGTGCGCATCTCGATCGGGCTCTCGCCATCATCACCGCTCCCCGGCGTCACCCGCGCAAGGCCAAGCGGCGCCATAAGGTGGGTGCGCAGCGCAGTCTCGAAGGCGGCAATCATCGCCTCGACCCGCGCCATCGGGATCGCCTGAAACCGCTCGATCTCGAACAGCGCCGCCTCGAGCCGCAGTGCCAGCGACGCGTTGGCGCTGTCCTCCAGCGCCACGGCACCCGGCCACCCAGCGGGCCATTCGGCGCGGCGGAACACTTGCGCAAACCCTTGAGGCAGCGGCGCGGTGCCCTCGGCCAAGGCCCGCGGCACCAGCGCCCAGCCATTGAACGGCGGCGCGCCGACGAATTTCGAACCCGTCATCAACACGATCACGCCGCGCGCGAGGTAATCGGCAATCGCGGCGCTGGTAATCCGCGCCTGACAGGCATCGACCAAGAAGGTCGCCGCGTCGCCGAATTCGGCCATCAGCGCGTCAAGATCATCGAGCGCGGGGAGCACCAGACCGGTCTTGGAGCCGTGGACGCAGTGGACCACACTATGTCGTCCCGCAGCGCGGGCGGCGGCGATTTCCTTGGCCATCCCGGCGGCAATCTCGGCGCTGCTGCGCGCCTCGCCGTCAGAGCAGCGCACCGGCACGTCAACGAGCGTGATTTCGCCCATCCCGGCGATGTCCTCGCCCGGCGCGACGCCGCCCACCAGCGCGGTCTCGTTGGCGAAGAAGCGGCCGTGCGCAGAATGGATGCAACCCGAACCCGTCTCGTCCGCGCCCAGCAGAACGTTGTGGATGCCCTGCTCGCTCCGCCCCAAGGCCAAGGCCAGCGCGACATATTCAAGATCGGTGCCCGATGGCGCAAACACGATATCTGTGTCCGGGCTGATGCCGTAAGCGGCGCGGATCCGCGCGCGCAACGCGTCAAGCCTTGCCGCATAGGACTGCGCCGAACGCTCGGCGGAAGTCGCCATAAGATGCGCGAAGGCATCGGCGGAAATGTCGCTCACGGTCGAGGAAGAATAGGCCAGCACAGCGCGCGGATAGGGCGCGGAAAGATAGCGGTTTAGGCCGCTTGCCTCCTCCAGCGTGATCCGCGCATCGCCCCCGCCGGTCAACATCGCAACCAGTGCGAGCGCGTCAGGAGAGGCAACAAACCCGTCGATCGGGCGGTTCAGAGGGGGCAAGAGGCAGCCTTTCGCGATCAACGACGGGGTCGCGCGCGGCTCTAGAGAATGCCGTCCTGCAATAAAACCGCAAAATGCATCTGGCGCACGTGCCGCCCGCGGACTAAATGGCGCCCCTTCCCGCAAGAGGCGACCATTCATGACGACATTCCCCGAGCCGCTCCGCATCCCCGAGGAAGCCAAGCAGCGCCTCACCATCATGTTCATTGCGAAAAACGCGCTGTGGGACGGTTCGGGCAGCGCCGAGGATGGCAATCACGCCACCTACCACGTCGAAATGCGCGAGACGCTGAAAAGCCTCGGCCTCAACCTGCGGGTCGAGAGCAAGTTTGAAGTGCTGTTCGACAAGCCGGAGGTCGACTTTGTCTTTCCGCTGCTGAACCGCGCCGGGTTCTTCAATTCGGAAATGCTGTGCCCGTTGCTGTGCGAGCGTGCCGGGATTCCCTATCTCGGGGCCAGCCCGATCCTGCGCGGATTGTCGGACGACAAGCACCTTGCCAAGCGCGCCGCCCGCGATGCCGGCGTGCCCACCGCGCCCTGGGCGATCTACCGCCGCGGCGCGCCGATCGATCCGGCCAAATGCCCCGAAGGCAAGCGCTTCGTGGTCAAGCCCAACAACTCCTCGGCCAGCTGGGGCGTGATGGACGCGACCGACTGGGCGAGCGTCGAAAAGGCGATCCACGGCGTGCACGAACTCGGCCATGATGCGCTGGTCGAACCTTTCATCGATGGCAGCGATGTCGAAGTGCCAGTGATCACCGTGAACGGCGAGCCGGTGATCCTGCCGATGATGATCTTCCGTCAGGCCGATCCCTCGCACCTGCGCACCTACGAGGAAAAGCGCGATCTGGTTGACCGTAGCCAGAAATACTCGCTCGATCCGTTCGACAATCCCGAGATGGTCGCCCGGATTACCGACCTCACCCAGAAGGCGATGCAGGAATATCGCCCGTTCGATTATGGCCGCTTCGAATTCCGCGTGAACGAGGAAACCGGCGAGATCATCTTCCTTGAGCTCAATCTCAACTGCAACCTGTGGTCGCAGAAGGTGTTCGGGCGCGCGGCAAAGCTGGCCGGCTGGACGCAGGAGCAGCTGATCGAAACGCTGGTGGCCGAAGGCCTCGCGCGGCACGGGCTGCTGGGCTGATGTTCTCGCCCGCCGCAACACGGACGCGCTTTCGCTGGATGAGCGTAGCGCTTTTGGCGGGACTGGCAGCCTTTCCGGTGATCGGCAGCCTCGTCAGCGCGGAGTTCAATTGGGACGCAGCGGACTTCGCGCTTTGGGCGGTGATGCTCGCCGTTCTCGGCGGCGCGCTGATGCTGGTTCCCCGGCTGGTGCGCACTAGTGCCGGACTGTCGCTGGGCCTCGTCGCCGCAGTGCTTGCTTTCCTGCTGGTCTGGGCCGAACTCGCGGTCGGCATCTTCGACTAGGCGGGAATTTCCTCGCCGCGAAAATCGAACACCCGGCCTGAATGTTCAGGGCCGAGGCTGGCCAGCACCCCAAGCAGATTGGCCGCCGCATCGCCGGGCGCGGTCAGCTGACCGTTGGCAAGGTTCGTCTGGAACGGCTGCGACAGCGCGGAATCGACCGTGCCGGGATGCAGGCCGACCACCACGCCCTCCGGGTGCGAGCGCGCCATCTCCAGCGCGAAGTTCCGCAGCAGCATATTGAGCGCCGCCTTCGAGGCGCGGTAGGAATGCCATCCGCCAAGCCGGTTGTCGGAGATCGACCCGACGCGTGCGGAGAGCGCCGCGAAGGTGAAGGCGCTCCGCCGCGGCATGATCCCAAGCATATGCTTGGCAATCAGCGCCGGGCCGATGGTGTTGAGCGCAAACACCTCGGCCATCGATGCTGCTTCAAGCCGCTTGTAAGTGCGCTCCGGCCCGGTGCCATCGGGGAGCGTCAGCACGCCGGTCGCCACGATCACCCATTCCGGCGGATCATCGCGCATCGCTTCGGCGGCGGCTGCGATGCTGGCTTCGTCGGCCAAATCGAAGGCGAAGGGCCGGATACCGGCGCCATCCGGCCCTGCTCCGCTGCGCGATCCAGCGTGGATCACCTGCACGCCCCGCGCTGCCAGTCCCTCGCACAGCGCCCGCCCGATCCCGCCCGACGCACCGAAAACGCAGGCCGTTCGGGGGGTGCGCGCTGCGCTCTGTCCTACAATATCCATGGTGGCTAAAGTGCCCGCATGGCCCACCGGTTCCGCAGTTTTTCAATGCCTTTGCGCCAGCCATTGGTGCAGGTCAGCGCGAGGGCCGCTTTTTGGCTTCTGGACAGTGTCTCATGTGTCTCCAACAGGGTCTGCTGTGCGATGGTCAACCAGTGTGCGAAAGCCTGCAACATCGGACACGCAGCGCCCGCTTGCCAGCGTCGGCTGAGCCGTTAGATAGGGTGCAAACGCGAACACGGGATCACGTCATGGCGACCTTCACTCTCCCCAAGAATTCCAAGATTCAGAGCAGCGGCAAGGTCCACAAGGCCGATGGCGGCCGGATCAAGTCGTTCAAGGTCTACCGCTATGATCCCGATAGCGGCCAGAACCCGCGCTATGACAAGTTCGAGATCAATATCGATGAATGCGGCCCGATGGTTCTGGACGCCCTGTTCAAGATCAAGAACGAGATCGACCCCACGCTGACCTTCCGCCGCTCGTGCCGCGAAGGCATCTGTGGTTCGTGCTCGATGAACATGAACGGCAAGAACGGCCTCGCCTGCACCACCGCGATCGAGGATCTGAAGGGCGAAATCCGCATCACCCCGCTGCCGCACATGGACGTGATCAAGGACCTCGTGCCTGATTTCACCCATTTCTACGCGCAATATGCCTCAATCCGCCCGTGGCTGCAGACTGTCAGCCCCACGCCTTCGGGCAAGGAGCGGCTGCAGTCGCCCGAACAGCGCGAGAAGCTCGATGGCCTTTACGAGTGCATCCTGTGCGCCTGCTGCTCGACCTCGTGCCCGAGCTACTGGTGGAATTCGGACAAGTTCCTCGGCCCGGCGATCCTGCTTCAAGCCTATCGCTGGCTGGCTGACAGCCGCGACGAGATGACGGGTGAGCGGCTCGATGATCTGGAAGACCCGTTCCGCCTCTATCGCTGCCACACCATCATGAACTGCGCGAACGTGTGCCCCAAGGGCCTGAGTCCGGCCAAGGCCATCGCCGAAACCAAGAAGATGATGGCCGAGCGCGCGATCTGATCGCTCGGACAGGGCAGGCACATGGCTGACGCGGGCGAGAGAGTTGTGCCGTTCGAGTATCGCCCGCTCAGCGCCGAGGAATGCGGCGGCGAGGCGGACTGGTACACGTGGAACATGATGGACCGCACGCGGTTCAACACCGCCGTGCTGGGCGAGATGCGGGTGCGCAAGGAAGGCCAGCACTGCCGCCTGCGGATGTTCCCCGAACGTCGCCACACCAACCTTGTCGACAATGTCCACGGCGGGGTAACGCTGGCGCTGATCGACATTTCGCTGTTTTCGGCGATGCACATCAACGGCAGCGGCGATGCCGGCCCCTCGGTGACGGTGGAACTTTCGACACAGTTCGTCGGCGGCGCCAACCCGGAGCTCCCGCTCGACGCGGTGACCGAGATCATCCGCGAAACCGGCAAGATGCTGTTCCTGCGCGGACAATGCACCCAGCCCCGCGCAGATGGCGGCGAGGAGATCATCGCCAGCTATTCCGGCATCATCCGCAAGATGCGCGCGCGCGTCTGAAGCGCGATGCCCGGCCTTCTCGCCCGATACGACGCTCTGATCGCCAGCGGCGAACTGCGCGCCGATCCCGATCAGCGCGCCGCTGCCGAAAAGCTCGCAGGTCTGCAGTCAGTGCTCGAAGCCGAAGCACCCAGCGGCCTGTTCGGCAAGCTGCTCGGCAAGAAGGCCCCGCGCCCGCGCGGGCTCTACATGTGGGGCGGCGTCGGGCGCGGCAAATCGATGCTGATGGACCTGTTCCATGAAACGCTCGCCCTGCCCGCCAAACGCCGCGTCCACTTCCACGCCTTCATGCAGGACGTCCACGCCGCCATGCGCGAGGTGCGCAAATCGGAAAGCGGCGATCCGATCCCGCAGGTGGCCGAAAGGCTCGCTGCCGGTCTGAAATGCCTCGCCTTTGACGAGATGGTGGTCAACAATTCCGCTGATGCGATGATCATGGGCCGGTTGTTCACGCAGTTGATGGGCCCACGCGGCGTCACGATTGTCACCACCTCCAACCGCCCGCCCCGCGATCTTTACAAAGACGGCTTGAACCGCGAGCATTTTCTGCCCTTCATCGCATTGATCGAGCGTGAGCTGGATGTGGTTCCGCTGAACGGCCCGGTCGACTACCGGCTAGACCGGATCGGGGGGCTGGCGACGTGGCACACGCCTATTGGCGATGCAGCGACGGCCAAGGTGCGCGAGGCGTTCTTCCGGCTCACCGACTTTGCGCCCGAGGATGCGGCGCATGTGCCAGCAGGCGAGCTCGCTGTCGGAGGCAAGCGCACTCTGCACGTTCCCAAATCGCTCAAGGGCGTCGCCGTGTTCAGCTTCAAAAAGCTGTGCGCCGAAGCGCGCGGCGCGCCCGATTATCTCGCCATCGCGCGCGCCTATCACACGGTGTTTCTGGTCGGCATTCCGCGAATGGGGCCGGAAAACCGCAACGAGGCGGCGCGCTTTGTGACGCTGATCGATGCGCTTTACGAACATCGCGTGAAGCTGTTCGCCACTGCCGCGGCGGTGCCGGAAGATCTCTATCAGGTAGGCGACGGTGCGTTCGAATTCGAACGGACGGTGAGCCGTCTCAATGAAATGCAGTCCGATGAATACATGGCGCTGGGCCACGGGGCCGAGGGCTAGGCGCTGACCCCGAGCTGCGTCAGCGACTTTTCCAGCATCAGCAACTGCCACAGCGTGCGCGAATGATCCGCGCGGCCCGCGATGTGGGCTTCGGCCATGGTGGCAATCGCCTTGGGATCGAAGAACCCGGTCTGGGCCAAACCCCCACTCGCCCCGATGCCCCGCGCCGCACCCGCCAGCGGCCCGCGCAGCCATTCGGCAATCGGAGTGACGAAGCCCTGCTTGGGCCGATAGAGAATGTCCTGCGGCAGATAGCGTTCGAGCGACTTCTTGAGCAGGTATTTGCCGGTGCTGCCCCTCACCCGCATCCCCTCGGGCAGGCCTGCGGCGAATTCGACCAGTCGGTGATCGAGCAGCGGCTCGCGCGCTTCGAGGCTCACCGCCATGCTGGTGCGGTCAACCTTGGTGAGGATATCGCCCGGCATCCAGAAGGTCAGATCGGCATATTGTGCGCGGTCGAGGCCGCTTCGGCCCGGGGCAGCGCGCATCAGCGCGATCAGCTCGTCTTCAGCCCGAAAGCCTGCGAGGCTGGCGCTGAAGGCATCGGAATAGAGCGACGCACGCGCATCGGGGCCAGTCACCGAGAGGCCGCGCGCATAGCCCTCCTCGCCGCTCTCGGCGAGCGCCAGCAGGGTGGCTTTGGCGCGCAAGGGACGCGGGGCCCAGTCGGCCTTAGGCCATGCGCGGCCCAGCGCGCCGAAAAGGGGCGCACGCAGACCCGCAGGCAGCACCGAGCGAGCGCGCTCTTCGTGATGGTGAAACACCTGCCGCCGGTATCCGCCGAAAGCCTCGTCCGCGCCGTCACCCGACAGCGCCACCGTCACCCGCTCGCGCGCCAGCTGGCACACGCGCCATGTCGGCAAAGCAGAGGCATCGGCGAAGGGTTCGTCAAACATCGCGGCGAGAGTATCGATGGCGGCGAAATCATCGGTCGCGACGATCCGCTCCTGATGATCCGCGCCGAACTTTGCGGCGACCTGACGGGCGTAGCTGGTTTCGTCATAGGCAGCGACGTCAAAGCCGATCGAGCAGGTCTGCACCGGACTGGCGCTGGCCTCGCTCATCAGCGCAACAACGCCCGAGCTATCGACCCCTCCTGAGAGGAACGCGCCCAGCGGCACGTCCGCGACCATGCGCGAGCGCACGCCTTCGCGCAGCAGGTGGACGAGTTGCGCCGACAAATCAGCCTCGCTCCCGCGCTCACGGTTGGTGAAGTCGATATCCCACCAGCGCTGCGGGCGGCCGGACGTACGGCCCTGCTCCAACAGCCAGAAATGCCCCGCGGGCAGCTTCTCGACGCCGGCCAGGATCGAATGCGTGTCGGGCACATAGCCCCAAGTCATATAGGCCTCGATCGCCTGCGGATTGATCCGGCGACGCAGCAGCGGGTGCGCGAGCAGGCCCTTCAGTTCCGAGGCAAAGGCGACGCTGCCATCCGACAGGTGGGCGAGGAACAGCGGCTTCACCCCGAACCGATCCCGCGCGAGGAACAGCTGGCGCTTGTCCCGGTCGAACAGCGCGAAGGCGAACATCCCGTCGAGCCGCGTGAGGCAATCCGGCCCCCAGCGTTGCCACGCGGCGAGGATCACTTCAGTGTCGCCCGAGGTGCGGAACGTGAAACCCGCCTGTTCCAGCTCACGGCGCAATTCGCGGAAATTGTAGATCTCGCCGTTGAAGACGATCACTGCCCGGCCATCGGCGGAATGCATCGGCTGGGGCGATCCGGCGATATCGATGATCGAGAGGCGGCGGTGCCCGAGGCCGACCCCGTGATCGGTCCACACCCCCGCCCCGTCCGGCCCGCGATGGACCAGCGCATCGCACATCCGCTCGACCCTTGTCGGATCGACCGGCTTGGGGGTCTCGGCATGGAAAATCCCGGCAATTCCGCACATCGCGTGGAACGGCCTAGAGGATGGCTGCGAAGGCGGCAATCACTGCCAGGGCGATGATCGCGAGTGCAGCCCCGCCGGGCGCAAGCGCGCCCCGCTCGGCGCGGGCGATGAAGCCCCGGCGCTCAAGGTCCTCGGCGCGCCAGCCATAGTCCTCGGGCTCGCGCTCGAAGAACCGCCAGGCTGCGCCGAGCAGCACCGCAGTGATAATCGCAAAGAACACCCAGCCATAGACGATGTGATCAAAGCCGGTCGCACGTTCGGCGCCGATAAACTGCGCGACATAGATCGTCGCCCAGGCACGCACGCCGTTGGCGAGAATCGGCACGATAATGCAGGCGGCCATGAAGGCGGCGCGGCGCTGCCAGCTGGCAAAGCGGGTGAAGCAAACGAGCACGCCCAGCGTCACCATAGCGACGAGAAACTTTACGCCCGAACAGGCCTCGGCAACGATGAACAGACCAGCGGGCGTATCGATATGGATGCCGTCGACGCGGGCGGGAACACCGCTCGCATGGGTCAGCGCCACCGCAATATCGGCGGTGATCACTTGCAGCGGCGGGATGATCTCGTCGCCAAACGGCACGAGGAATCCGCCCAGCGCCAGCGGCAGAGCCAGCAGCAGCGACGCCCGCAGCCCGAGCACCGTCACCACCGCCGCCTGCACCATGCCAGCAGCACCGGCATGGGCGAGCAGATTGATCCCGCTCGCGCGCCCACCCCCCCACAGGCAGAGCGCGCCGGCCAGCAGAAGGAGCCCGGGCCAGAAGGCGCGCGGCGTGATCTGTGTCAGCTCGGCAACCTTGATCCGCACCAGCCAAGCAATGATCGCCGGCATCAGCAGCAGGTGGTTATAGGTGTCGATGTTCCACCATTGGTGCGCCATCTCGCCCCATTCGCGGGCGGCCAGCGCGACCAGCGCCAGCGCCGCCACACCAAGCGATGTCAGCGACGAGCGCCACGCGGCTGGCATTGCCGCAGCGGGGCTAGCGTGCTGTGCAGCAAGGATGGCGGGCTCAGGCAGCATGGCGCACGCCGTCCTCGCGCTGGCCCAGCAATTGTCCGAGCGGGGCCAGCATGGCGTCCCAGCCATGGTGGCCAAGCACGAAGCGCCTTGCGGCCATGCCGATGGCTGCGGCGGCTTGGCGATCCGCCAGCAGGCCCGCGATCCGCTCGGCCATGGCGGCAGGAGCGGGCGGGCTCACCAGCCAGTGTTCGCCGTCTGTGGCGGCGATTCCGGTCGCGGCGTCCGGTGTGAGCACAACGGGGCGCGCCATCGCCATCGCCTCGAGCACCTTGTTCTGCACTCCGCGCGCAATCAGCAGCGGGGCGAGCACCGCGTCGGCGGCGGCGAGGAAGGGGCGCACGTCCGCCACTGCGCCCCACACCTGCACGCCAAGGGTTTCATGATGCGCCATCAGCTTCGCCGTCGGATTGCGCCCGACCACATGGAACAGCGCTTCGGGAAACCGCGCGCGCAGGTGCGGCATCAGCGCCTCGATCACCCAGAGCGCAGCCTGTTCGTTGGGGCGGTAATCCATCTGACCGGTGAAGGTGAAATGCGGCCCCGGCAGGCTGGCAAGCTGCGGGTGCGGCGCGACCTCTTCGGGATTGAAGTAACCTGCATCAATGCCGTTGCCGATCACCTGCACATTGACCTTGGCAGGCGCGCCCAACCGGCTGCGATAAAGCGCCGCCTCGGCCTCTGAGATCAGCAGCGTCGCATCGGCGCGCTGGCCGAGCCGTTCCTCCTCGGCCGCCAGTAGCCGCGCCTCGCGGGCATTGAGCCATACCCTCTCGCCGCCTTGCGCATAGCTGGCAAACTTGGCGCTATCGACGTCGCACAGATCAATCACCACGCGGCCTTTGAAATCCGCCGGGACATACTGCCCCATCTGGCCCGAGAAGACGACGATCGCCTCGATATCGTGCGCGGCAATCGCCTGTCGCACCCAGGTCTCGAGCTGGCGGCTGTGAAAGGCGGTGAGGCTCACCGGCTTGCCCGCCAGCACCGCCTCGATCCCGGCGAGCGGCAGCGGCTTGGTTCGCGGGGCGATGCAATAGGATGCGGCAAGCTTTGCCAGCGCTGCCTCGCCTACACGGTCACCTTCGGCAAAACACCCCACATGAATAGGGCCGAGCCGCGCCAGCGCCTTCAGCAGATGGTGCGCGCGGATGCGGTCACCGCGATCGGGCGGAAACGGCACGCGGTGAGCGAGGAACAGGATGCCCCCCATCACGCAAGCCCGCGCGCGATCCACGGCCCCAAGGTGTTGGCAACAGGGAGCGGCAGCTTCTTCCACAGTGCGATCTTGCGGCTGTAGCTGGCGTCGGTCGGATCGATGTTGCGCTTTGGCACGTCGCCGTCGGTCCATGCGCCATAGGTCAGCGGCTCGGGCGCAAAGCCCCAGTTCTTCTTGAAAGCGAACGGCCCGCTCCCTGTCTTGGAGCGGCCGAAATCGAACCGGGTCATTCCCTGCCGGCGGGCATGGAGCATCAGCTCGTAATACATCACCTCGTTGGCGCGAGCAGCGCGGGCAGCAAACACGCCGCCGCCCCAGAACGGCATCACCGCGCCGTTGTGGTAGAAGCTCAGTACACTCGCGAGCGGGGTATCGCCCTGCCAAACGGTGAGGATATCGCTGCTGTCCGGAAAGGCCTCGAGCATCGCCTTGAACAGCGCACGCGGGAACACAGGCGTGCCAAGATTGTGCACACTGGCGCTGTAGCAAGCGTAATGGGCGGCGAGGTCAGCCGCGCCGCAGCCGATGGTCACGCGGTGGCCAAAGCCCAGCCCCTTGCGCACTTCGGCGCGGGCCTTGCGCGGGATGGCGTTCAGCTCGGCCTCGTCAGTCGCGGCAAGCGAGCGCTCAAAGCCGCAATGCTTGTCGGACCATGCGTCCCAGTGATCGGGGATCGGTCCGCCGCGCAGCTCGATGCTGCCAAAGCCCTGAGCCTGTGCATAGGCTTGAGCGGCACCCGCCAGCGCCCGCGCAGATTCGGGGCTTTCGGCGAGAATCCCGCCGCCCACGCCGAACCCGCTCGATACCAGAGCCTTGCCGAACAATGCCGAGCGCACTTCGGTGAGCGGCAGCCATCCGGTGATCACGCCCATCCGCTCGCTTATCAGCCCGGCGGCACGCTGGCCCGTCCCGGCCTCCACCGCCTGCAGCCATGCCGGACGGTGGAACAGACTCGCGCGCTGTTCGGCGAGGAAACCATCGATCCGGCGGACGTCGGAGCTATCGCGGAAATCAGCAGACCGCACGCTGGTCCCGGCTTTCACCGGCGCGTTCATGCAGCCTCCTCCACGCCAAGTACCGGCAATTCCTCCGCGCGCGCGGCTTCGCGGTGAGCAATCATGTCCATCCGGCCCCAGCGAAACTCGCGCACCAGATCGCCGAGCTTGTCCGCCATCTTGGCAAGGCCCGTATAGTGGCGGAAGCGCGAGCGCAGCGGGGCATGGCTCACGCGCGGCTGATCGGGATCGACTTCCCAAGGGTGGAAATAGAACACCGCCGGGCGGCCTTCGACCCGGTTCACCTGCCGGATCGCCCAGCGCGAGAAGCCATAGGGCAGCACCCGAAAGAACCCGCCGCCGCCCGCCGCCACACGCCGACCGCCGAGCATTGCGGTGGTTACCGGCAGCTCGATCAGCGAGGACCACGGCAGCGGACGGAAGGCGAAGCGCGGCGCTTCGGGCCAACCATAGTGATCATGCGCGACAGGAGCGACGCTGCTGGAATAGGCATAGCCCTGTTCGGCCAACTCGGCGAAAGCCCAGGGGGTGCGCTGATCGATCGAGAAGCTCGGCGCACGGTAGCCGGTGACGGCCACCCCTGAGCAATCCTCGATAATTTCGCGTGCCTTACGAATATCTTGCGCAAAGGTCTTGCGATCAAAGGTGAATACGCGCGCGTGATCATAGCCGTGACTGGCGACCTCGTGCCCGGCATCAGCGATCCGGCGAATCAGCCGGGGGTGGCGCTTTGCCACCCAACCGAGCGTGAAGAAGGTGGCGCGCACATCGGCCTGCCCAAACAGATCAAGGATGCGGCTGACATTGTCCTCGACCCGGGTGCTGATTCCGTCCCATTCCCCACGTTCGATCACATTCTCGAACGCGCCGACCTGGAACCAGTCCTCGACATCGACCGACAGGCCGTTGACGATGCGCGGACTGGCGCCGTTGCCAGCAACGGCCGGAAAGGGATCAAGCGGGGCGTTCACGTCACGCGGCCTCGCGCGACGGGTCTTCCTCGAGCCACTCGATCAGCATCGTCAGCACGTGGCGGAAGGATTGCTCCTGCTCCTCGAGCCGCGCCTCGATGCGCTCGAGTTCGGCGGCAATGCGGGCCTCGGCAATCCGCACTTCCTCGGGTGACAACGCCTCGCCCTCGGCATCGCGGTGACCCGATCCGGCCGCCTGTAGTTCGCTGATGGCGGCTTCAAGTTCGGCGGTGCGGGCATCGCGGTCGGCCAGCAGCGCGGCGACTTCGGTCGCCGGCAGGCTGCCCTCTGCAACGTCAGGCGTGGCCACTGGGGCCGAGGCCACCGGCGCGCTGCGCAGATCGCCGCGGCCATGCGCGCCGCGGGTCTGATCGGCGGCCATCTCGGCTACCACATCGCCCAGCATCGCCAGCGTCAACTCGCCGCGTTCCTCAATCGCGCCGAGCAACAGCAGGCGGTTCATCACCTGATTGACCCGCCGGGGAATCCCGTCGGTCTGACGGTAGAGCGCATCGAGCAATTCCTCGCTCAGCACCGGATGCCCGCTCCACCCGACATGGCCGAGGCGGTGACGGATATAGTCGGCGACCTCGTTTTCATCGAGCGCTTCGAGATGGTGCGAGGCGATGATCCGCTGGCGCAGCTGCTCGAGGCCCGGGTGATGCGCGAGCGTGCGGCGAAACTCGGGCTGGCCCAGCAGCAGGCTCTGCAGCAGCGGGTGCGAACCAAGCTGGAAGTTCGACAGCATCCGCAGCTCTTCAAGCGCGGCCAGATCAAGGTTCTGGCACTCGTCCACCACCAGCAGGCAGCGCCGACCGGCGCGGGCCTCGTCTTGAAGGAAACGCTCGATCGCGCCCAGCGCCGTGGCCTTGTCATGCCCTTCGACCGACAGGCCGAAGGCCTGCGCGACGACATGCACGATTTCGGCCCCGTCCAGCGCGCTGGTGACAACCTGCGCCACAGTGAGCGCGGCCGGATCGATCCGCTCCATCAGGTGCGCAACGAGCGTCGATTTGCCCGCGCCGACCTCGCCGGTGATGACAATGAAGCCCTCGCCCTGGCCAAGGCCATAGCCGAGGTAGCTCATCGCCTTCTTGTGGCTGACGCTTTCGAAATAGAATTGCGGGTCAGGCGTCAGCTGGAACGGTCTGGCGGTGAACCCATAGAATTGTTCGTACATGAGCTTGTCGTTCCCCAATCAGAAGTCGTAGCGCAGGCCCACCAGCGCGGTGGCGAAGGCGAAATCCTCGGCGGTGAATTCGCTGTCGAAGTAGTCGATGGCGAGCGCCGCGCGGGCGGTGAGACGGCGGGTCAGCGAGTGGTTATAGGCCGCCGAACCGCCCATCGCGGTGACATCGCCGCCGTCAGAAGCGCTGTCGAACCAGTTGATATAGGCGTTGGTGCTGAGGCTGGCGTTCTGCCCGATCTGACGGTCGACGCCGGCGATCACGTAGTAGCTTTCGTCGGTCAGCCCATCGAGCGGCGCCAGCACTGTGCCGGGCGCGGCGATAAAGGTGCGCCGGTCATAGCCTGCGCCCAGTGCCGCCGTCGTGCGGCCCATCGTGCGTTGGTATGAGGCCCGCACCCCGCGCCCGCGGAAGGCGGCCGAGCGCACCGAGCCGAGCCCGCCGATGATCGACTGCCCCTCGCTGCCATTGACCAGCCCGCCGAAATCGCCCGTCACCGGATTGCGGATCGCCTCGAAATCGCTCGACAGGCCTGCCAGCGAATTGTTCAGCAAGCCGCCAAAGCCGGTCACCCCGTCATAGACAGAGAGTGCAAAGGCGCTGCGCTGGCTCGGAGCATATGTGAAGGTACCGTAATAGGTGGTTGAATCGTAACGCTCCCCGACCCGCGCCTCAAGCGAGGTTCGCGAGCTCGGACGCCACATCACGCCGACATCCCAGAGCAACCCGTCGACATCGAAAGCGATGATGCGCGGGGAGGAGGAATCGGTGACGAAGCGGCCGTCATTGCCGATCACCGGATCGCCATTGGCATCACGCAGCGCGTCGCGACTGGAAATCTCGACGTTCTCGTAGCCGACGCCGCCCACCAGCGCGAGCGTGGGGCTGACCGGCACGGTCACATCGCCGCGCACGAACAGATCGCGCACGCGCTGATCGAGGTTGGAGATGTCCTCCTGAAAGCCCCCGGCCGTTACCGCGAGGCCCACGGCGGGCACCACGGTGTCGGGACGGAAGCCCGCGCGCACCTGGCCCTGATAGGTCACGCTATCGTCGAAAACGTCGACCGGCTGGCCCTGGGCATTGGTCAGCAACGCATCATTCTCGAAACGGTTGTAGCCGATCCGGCCGACGCCCTGCACGTCGACATCGCCGAGGCGGGTGTTAAGGCTCGGCCCGGCGTAGAGGCTGTAGAAGCGGCTCTCGGCATCCTCGCGCACCAGCGGGTTGACGGTGGTGCCGCCGCCCGCATCAACGCGGGTGCGCGACGCCAGCGCGCCTGCCTCAAGGCTCAGCGCATTGGGGATCAGCGCCAGCGTGCCGCGCGCGACCCCGCTGATAGTGTCGGTATCGACGCTGTCATTGCCGTAGCCGATGTTGCGCTCGTAGCGCAGCGAGACCGCCGCACCGCTGTTGCGCCCCTGCACATTGATATCGACCCCGACCGCAACGGTGGTGAAGGTCAGCACGTCATCACCGGGCGAAAGCTGAGCGGAGATGACCTGCGAGGCCTCGATATAGGGTTGGACTACACGCTCGGAGCGCTGGGTGCCGGAAGCGCCCTGCTCCGCGCCCTGGCCCCCGCCTTGGCCAAGCCCCCCGTCCTGCGACTGGCCCTGCGCCCATGCCGGCGCGGCTGCAAGCATCGCAGCGAGCGCGAACGGCAATGCCAGGATGGCTGCGCGCATCGTCATTTCCCTCTCGCCCCATAGGAGCCAAAGCGGCGGCCCGAGGGGCTGTAGCGCGTGGCATTGAGAAGCAGTTTGATGTCCGCGCAGGCCGAAAGCAGCTGCTGCGCGTCTTCCAGTGCCGCGCGGGCGGTGACGTCAGCGCGCACCACCAGCAGCGCCTGCCCGACATACTGGGCCAGCTCGGCGGCGGGCGAAGCCGCCAACGCAGGCGGCGTATCAAAGATCAGAATGCGATTGGGCGCGCCCTGCGTCAGCCGGTCGAGCAGTGCGCCGGTGCGCGCGCTGGCGAGATACTCGGCATCGCGCGATGAGGCTGTGCCGGCGGGCAGCACGAACAATCCGTCGATGTCGGTCGCGATTACCAGGCTTTCAGGCAGGATCGAAGGATCGGCAAGCGCATCCATCAGGCCCTGCTCGGCGTCGATCCCGAACCGCTCGGTCACGCTCGGCTTGACCACGTCGGCATCGACCAGCAGCACTTCGAGATCGCGTTCAGCCGCCAATGCGATGGCGAGATTGGTGGCGCAATAGGTTTTGCCCTCGCCCGGATGGGGCGAGCAGACGAGAATGCGGCGGGCAAGCGCGCTGTTCGAGGCGCGGGCATCGGCGAGCAGCTCGCGCTTGATGATGCGGAATTCCTCGAGCAGCCCGGTCACCGGATCTTCGGGCACCAGCAGCCCGCCGTCGCGCAGGTAATCACGGTCGATGCTGACCGAGGGGCCGCTGAAGGCAACCGCACGCGGCGCTTCGGGCACGGCGACGGGTTCGGGTGTCGGTGCAGGCGCAGCAGCAGGCGCGGTCACCACTTGCGGCGTGGGCGCGGCGGGCTGCGGAGCGGGCGCCGGAACAGGCGCAGGCGCGCGGCGCAGTGCGGCGGGAACCGGCGGCATCGGAGGCAGCTTTGGCCCGGAATGAACTGGATCGAGCCCGAAGGCGGCATCCGCCCGCTCGAACAGCGAAGCGGGTCTTGCCCCCTCGCGAATAATCTTGCCCTGATCGGTCATGTGCGTGCCCCCGCCCTCACACAATCGTCCCGACCGAGACGATCTCGATCGCAACAAGGATCATGAACATGGCCAACAGCCCGGCGCAGGCTCCGGCAAACTGCTTGAGCCGCTTCTTCTCGAGCGTGCGGGCGGCATCGGAAATGGTGAGCGAGATCGCGCCGATCACCGGCAGATCGAAAGCGCGCTCGAGCTTCTGCGGCGTGGCAAAGCTCGATTTGAGCTGCCCCATCGCATAGGCCGTCCCCGCGCCCGCACCGAGGCCGACCAGCAGCACGCCGAACAGCAGCAACGGACGGTTGGGCGCAGCCGGCTTTTGCGGCACACCCGGCTCCTGAATAATGTCGAAGCGGAACTGGCTGGCCTTGTCCTCGACCTTGCCGCGCGTGCGCAGCGCCTCGCGGTCCTGCAGCAGCTTTTCGTAGTTGGAGCGCAGCACATCGTAATCGCGGCTAATGCGATTGGCCTCGGCAGCGACCGCCGGTTCGGACGCCTGGCTCGCCATCAGCGCGGCAAAATCGCTCTGCAGCGCGGCGCGGCGGGCTTGCAACGCATCGACATTGGCCTGGCGTTCGGTGCGGATTGCAAGCAGCGAAGAATAGACCGGATTGGGCGTGCCGCCCGCATCGTCGCCCGCAGCGGCGGCCTGCCGCGTGAGCAATTGCACCTGCTTGGTGGTCGAAACGACATCGGGGTGGCTATCTGTGAGTCCGCGTGAGCGCAGTTCGGCCAGCTGGGTCTGCGCCTGCTGAAGGGCAGCCTTCGGCCCGGTCGCGTCGCGTCCGCCCACCATGGTGCGCGGGGTGTTGGCAAGCTGGCCCGAAATCGCGGCCAGCGCGCTTTGCGCCGCTGCCAGATCGGCATCGACCGCGCGCAGATCGGCGCGCGACTGCTGAACCTTGCTCGACAGGCTGTCCGAGCCGCCGACCAGATCGGGATATTGTCCCTCGAAAGCGAGGCGGCGCTGTTCGGCTTCCTCAAGCTCGAGCTTGCGCTCGTCGAGCTGACGGTCGAGATCGCCGATCGCGGTGCTGATCCCTATGCGGCTGCCGATCACATATTCCTCGCGCATGATGTCGAGCAGCTTCTGCACCACATCGCGCGCCAGCACGGCGTTCTCCGCGTCGGACAGGTCTCCGCGGCCAATTTCAGCGGTGATCTCGAACAGGTTGTCCTGCTCGCTCGTCACCTTGACCTTCTTTTCGAGTTCGGCGGTCATCGCATCCAATGCGCCGCGCTCGGTGACGCCTTCGCCGAGGCGCGTTGCGGTGACCACCTTTTCGAGGTTCTTGGCGCTCGACAGAGTCTGGCGCACCTCGGCGATCTGTTCCTTGCTGTCACCGGCAATGCCGAGCTGCTTGGACAGGTAATCCTCGACGTTCACATAGACGCGCGCCTTGGACTCGTAGGTGTTGGGGATCATCGCGATTACCAGCCAGCCCAGCAGGCACACGCCCCAGGCCACCGCAATCGCCATCCACCGGCGGTGCCACACCGTCCACAGCGCTGCGCGCAGTTCCTCGAAAATCTCGTTCATGGTTGCTGCGGCCCTGTCAGAACCGGCTTTCCGGAATGATGATCGTATCTCCCGGCATCAGCATGACATTGGCGCTGGCATCGCCTTTGCGGACAAGATCCGACAGGCGCAGGCGGTATTCGACCTGCTTGGCGGTTTCGCGGTCCTGGCGGATCAGCTTGGCACGGTTGCCGGCCGCAAATTCGTTCAAGCCGCCAACCGAAATCATCGCGTCGAGCACGGTCATGTTGGCGCGGAACGGCAGCGAGGCGGGCTGCGGCGTCGCGCCGATGATCCGCACCTGCTGGGAGAAGTTGCCTTCCGGCGTGTTGACGATCACCGAGACGATCGGCTGCTCGATATATTTCGCCAGTTCGCCGGCGATATATTCCTGCAACTGGGTGGCGGTTTTGCCGACCGCCGGAATGTCCTGCACCAACGGGATCGTCAGCCGGCCATCGGGGCGCACGCGCACCTTGTCGGCGCTGAGTTCGGGGTTGCGCCAGACGTGGATGGTGATCTCGTCGAGCGGGCCGATGGTGTATTGTTCGGACGGGGCGATCGGTTCGCTGTTGTAACTTGCCGAGGGCAGTTCGGTGCCAGCGCCTCCGCAAGCCGCGAGCGCGAGCGTCAGCCCGAGCGTTGCCCCAAGCGTTGCAAGGCGGACGAGAGGCAGCGATTGGGGCATTGACGAGGATCCTTGGCCATTCTTGCGCGCACCGGGGGCACAGGCCGGATGCAGGAGCGACCTGCAACCTGTGTCCCGAAGGCAATGGATGTCTTCTCGCCAGAAATGGTGAACATATTGTTAGTTATATAGCGGCAAATCCCGCCCCATCCCGATACGGGACAGTGGATCAGAAGGGGTTAACGGCCCCGCCTGTTTCCCGCGCTCAGACCAGCATTTCGGCCGCTGGCCCGTGGCCGAGGAAGGCCGACGGACTGGCACTCGCGCCGTAAGCCCCGGCGCAGAACACCGCGACCAGATCGCCGACCTCGGCATGCGGCATCGCGGCATTGTCGGCGAGCCGGTCAAGCGGGGTGCACAGACAGCCGACGATATTCACTTCCTCTGTCGTCTCTGCCCCGTAATGCGTTGCAATTGCTGATGGGTAGTTGCGCCGCACCACCGTGCCGAAATTGCCCGAGGCCGCCAGTTGATGATGCAAACCGCCGTCGGTGACGAGATAAGTGACCCCGTGGCTGACTTTGCGGTCAATGATCCGGGTCAGGTAAACCCCCGCCTCGCCCACCAGATACCGGCCCAGTTCCATGCACAGCTCGGCATCCTTCAACACCGCCGGCAAGTCCGCGACCCGCTCGGCCAGCGCCGCGCCCACGCGGGGCAGGTCGACCGGAATGTCACCGGGGAAGTAGGGAATGCCCAGCCCTCCGCCCATATTCAACTTGGGCAGGCCGTGTCCGATAGCATCGGCCAGATTCGCGGCCAAATCCAGCACGTTGCCCTGTGCTTCGATGATCGCGTCTGCGCTCAGCGTCTGGCTGCCGGTGAAAATGTGCAAGCCCCGCCACTCGGCCCCTTGCCCGATCACATCACGGGCAAGCGCCGGCACGCGTGCGGCATCGACGCCGAATGGCTTGGCCCCGCCGCCCATCTTCATCCCCGAGCCCTTCATCTCGAAGCTCGGATTGACCCGGATCGCGATGCGGGGGGCCTTGCCCAACCGCTGCCCGATGGCGAGCGCGCGGGCGGCCTCGCCCTCGCTCTCGCAATTGAGCGTCACGCCGACGGCAATCGCGGATTCGAGCTCGTCATCGCGCTTGCCCGGCCCGGCAAAGCTGATGCGCGCCGGATCGATCTCCAGCGCAAAGCACAGTCCGAGTTCTCCGGAGGACGCGATGTCGAACCCGTCGACCAGCGGCGCCATGTGGCCGATCACCGCCAGATGCGGGTTGGCCTTGACCGCGTAATTGAGCCCGACGCGGGCAGGCAGTGCCGCGCGCAGCTCGGCCACGCGGCTATCGAGGTGCGCGCGCGAATAGACGAACAAGGGCGTGCGCCCCGCGTCGGCAACAAGTTCGCTTGCGCGCCGCCCGCCAATAGCAAGCTCGCCGTCGAGGGCCTCGTAACCGGCAGGGATCGGGCCGACGGGCTTCATGCGGCATATTCCTTGTTCAATTCGGCCTGCAAGGCGGTGCGATCAATCTTGCCGTTGGGGTTGAGCGGCATGGCATCGCGCCAGTGAATATGCTGCGGCTGCATGAAATTGGGAAGCTCGCGCTGGAGCCGCTTGGGCAATTCCGCCTGTGCAGACCCCGCGTCGTTCGCGCGCACGACGAGATGCACCGCCTGTCCAAGCCGCGCATCCGCCACCCCCAGAGCCACCGCCTCGGCCACCAGACCGGTCGCAAGGGTCGCTTCTTCGATCTCCTGAGGACTGATGCGGTTGCCCGCGCTCTTGATCATCGCATCGCGCCGCCCGGCGAAATAGAGCAGGCCATCCGCATCGCGCCGCACCCGGTCGCCCGACCAAACGGCCATGCCGCCATAGTTGGAGGCAGCGGGAGCGGGTTTGAAGCGTTCGGCAGTGCGCTCGGGATCCTGCCAATAGCCCTGCGACACCAGCGGACCGCAGTGGACCAACTCGCCCTCCTCGCCATCAGCGGCGATTTCGCCAGCATCGCTAACAACAAGAATTTCTGCGAAAGGTATCGCCTTACCCATTGATGTCGGATGCGAATCCACCAGCGCGGGATCGAGGAAAGTCGAGCGGAAGGCCTCGGTCAGACCATACATCGGGAACAGCCGTGCCTCGGGGAACATGGTCCGCAGCGACCGCACCAGATCGACTGTCAGCGCGCCCCCGCTGTTGGTGAGCCGCCGCAAGGGGGCGCGGGCCTCGGCAGGCCAGTCGAGCTCGGTCAATTGCACCCACAGAGGCGGCACCGCAGCGAGCGTCGTCACGCCGTGGCGATCGCACGCCTTGGCCACATCCTTGGGGAACAGGAAGTCGAGCGGCACCACACATCCACCCGCAAACCACATGGAAAACAGCTGGTTCTGCCCGTAATCGAACGACAGCGGTAGCACCGCGAGGGTCACATCGTCCTCGGCCAGCCCGAGATAATGCGCCACGCTGACTGCTCCGAGCCACATATTGGCATGGCTCAACATCACGCCCTTGGGCCTGCCGGTCGAACCGGAGGTGTAGAGGATCGCCGCCAGCGCGTGCGGATCAGCTTGCGACGGCCCTAACTCGCGCCCCGCCGCTTCGGCGGCCGCCAGCGCCTCGGCTTCGCCGAGAGCCGCACAGCCCGCCGGCAGATCGCCCGGTTCAAGGCTGGCGAGCCGCGATCCGGTGCCGATCAGCAGCTTGGCCCCGCAATCCCCGAGGATATGTGCGGCTTGTGCGCGTTTGAGCAGAGGGTTGATCGGCACATGCACCAGCCCGGCCCGCGCCGCAGCAAGCGGCAGCAGACAGGTCAGCTCGCCCTTGGCCGCCCAGCTTGCCACCCGCGCGCCTTGCTCGGGCACCATCTCAGCCAACCAACCCGCCAGCAGCGCAACACGCTGTCTTAACTGATTGTAGTTAAGCGTGCCCTCGCGCAAGGCCAGCGCCGGACGCGCCCCATGCCCCGCTGCCACCGCCAGTTCGGCGAGATGGTCGAGCGGAAAAGGGGTGGGTTCGGGCAGTTGCGGCATGAACGGGAGCCATCTTTCAGTGATCGAAGCGCGGTATCACGATAGCGTTAACGTCTTGCAAGCCCTGACAGCCAATGGGCTTGGGCGCGAAGCGCGCGCGCCGTTCGACCGCGCCGAGTGGTATGCGCTGCTTGCCGGGACCGGGTTGGCCCCGCTGATCGTAACGGCGAGCGACGCCGATGCCACCGCCGCACTGGCGCTGACCGAGCAGGACGGGCGAATCGTGCCTTTGCGCAACTGGTACACCTTTACCTGGCGCGCTCTGGCTCCGGCCGGTGCAGGGGGCGACCAACTGCTTGAGGCGATCGCACGCGAGTTGAAGCAGCGCGGACACCGCGTCACTCTCGAGCCAGTGCCCGGCGAAGATGGCGCGGCCGAGCGCCTCGCCCGCGCCTTTCGTGCAGCAGGCTGGCGCGTGCAGGTGGAGCCTTGCGATATCAATCACATCCTGCCGGTGCGCGGACGCAGCTTTGCCGAATACTGGGAGAGCCGTCCGGGGCAATTGCGCACGACCCTGAAGCGCAAGGGCAAGAAGGTTGAAACCGCAATCCTCACCCACTTCGATCCCGAAGTCTGGGCGGAATACGAAGCGATCTATGCCGCCAGCTGGAAACCGGCCGAGGACCACCCCGCGATGCTGCGCGCCTTTGCCGAGGCCGAGGGCGCTGCCGGGCGGCTGCGGCTTGGGGTGGCGCAGGCGGATGGTATCGCGGTTGCAGCGCAGTGCTGGACCGTCGAAAATTCAATGGCCTATATCCATAAGCTCGCCCATCTTGAAAGCCACAGGCAGCTCTCCGCCGGGACCACACTGAGCGCCGCACTGTTCCGGCACGTCATCGATATCGACCGAGTGAGCCTCGTCGACTTCGGTACCGGCGATCAGAGCTACAAGGCCGACTGGATGGAAGAGGTGCGCCCGCGTTACCGCATCGACTGCCTCGACGCAGGCCAGCCCGCAGCCTGGGCCCCGCTCGCCAAGCGGATGTTGCGCTCTCTGCGCCCTGCTGCGCACCCTCCCCTTGGCCCCGCGGCGCTTGCACCCGCGCCCGCGCATGGCTAAGCCCCGCCGCCACGGCCGAGGACAGGGATTTTGGGCGACCCGATGAACAGCATTCCGACCATTCCGGGCGAGGCCGAAGCGGCTGCGCTCGATCAGGAACTCAAGGGCTTGCTTGCCGATGTGCTCGGGCTGGACCCGGCGCAGGCGGACGCATTCGGTCCGGAATCGGGGCTGTTCGGCCATCTTCCCGAGCTGGATTCGATGGCGGTTGCCGGCCTGCTTACCGAAATGGAAGACCGGCTCGGCATCGTTATCGAAGATGATGACGTCGATGGCGAGATGCTCGAGACCTATGGCGGGCTGCTGGCCTTCGCCAAGGCCAAGCTTGCCGCCGGCTAGACCGCCAAGCGCGTGATCTCCACGTGGACCATCCCGCTGGCTGAAGGCAAAACCGGCGAAGAATTGCTGGTGTCCTTCGATCGCAAGCGCACCGCGCGCGTGCTTGTCTGCCCGGCGTGGTTTGACGAGGCGAACAAGCTGCGACGCTTCACTGTCGAGGTGATGCGGCGGCTCGATAGTGCCGGGATCGACAGTTTCCTGCCTGATCTGCCGGGCTGCAATGACAGCCTTGCCCCGTTGGCTCACCAGACCCTTGAGGGCTGGCAGACCGGGATGCAGGCCGCCGCCGAGGCGGTTCGCGCCACCCATGTGCTGGCGATCCGTGCTGGCGCGCTGCTTGCGCCCGATCGTCTGCCCGGCTGGCACTATGCCCCGCAATCCGGCCCCAAGCTGCTGCGCGGCATGATCCGCGCCCGCACCATCGCCGCGCGCGAGGCAGGGCGCGAGGAGAAAGCCGAAGCGCTGACCGCACTGGGTCGCTCGGGAGGGCTGGTGCTGGGCGGATGGACGCTGGGCGCAGCGATGCTCCGCGCGCTCGAAACGGCCGAGCCTGCACTGGCCGAAGGGCAAAGCGAGATTGCGCAGGCCATGCTTGGCGGGCCCGGACTATGGCTGCGCGCCGAGCCCGGCGAAGATGCAGGCCAAGCCGATGCGCTCGCCGCGATCATTGCGGACAGCCTCGCATGAGCCGCCTGCCCCTCACCTTCGGCTGCGGCACATTCACACTTGCCGCCACGCTCGACACCGCGCCGGGCACCGCAGGCTTGCTGATCGTCAGCGGCGGCAATGAAATCCGCAGCGGGGCTTTCGGCGGACAAGCCGAACTCGCCGCGCGCATTGCCCGCGCGGGCTTTCCGGTGTTCCGCTTCGACCGCCGCGGGGTGGGCGACAGCGATGGCGAAAACCGCGGGTTCCGCCGATCGGCCAAGGATATTGCCGCCGCGATCGAAGCCTTCCGCGCCATCGCCCCGCAAATCGAGCGGGTGGTGGCATTCGGCAATTGCGATGCCGCCTCGGCACTGATGCTGGCAGGCGGTGCTGGGTGCGACGCGCTGGTGCTATCGAACCCATGGACCATCGCCGAGGAAGAACCCGGTGCCGGAAACGACACCACCCCGCCGCCGACTGCCTTGCGCGCCCGCTATGCCGAGAAGCTGAAAAACCCGCGAGAGATCGCCCGGCTGCTCGGCGGCGGCGTCGATTTGGGCAAGCTAACGCGCGGGCTGGCGCGTGCACTGCGCCCCGCTCCGCCCCCTTCAAGCCTGGCGCAGGAGATGCGCGAGGGACTGGCCGGTTTTGCAGGCGAGACCCGCATCCTGCTCGCGACCGCTGATCGCACTGCGCAAGTATTCGAGGCGGCATGGGACAAAAGCGATCCGCGCATTCGCCGCTGCGAGGGCGCAGGCCACGCCTATGTCGAGCCGGAACACCGCGACTGGCTCAAGGCCGAGATTCTTGCGGCCCTGCGCGCCTAACGCTCGAACAGGCTGACCAGCTCGACATGGGTTGACCAGCGGAATTGGCCCACCGGACGCAGCTTCGTGAGCCGGAAGCCCGCCGCGGTCAGCACCGCCGCATCGCGCGCCCAGCTGGACGGATTGCAGCTGACATAGACCACGCGCCCCAAGGTGCTGGCGGCAATCTCGGCGACCTGCGCACGCGCACCGGCGCGCGGCGGATCGAGCAGCACGGCGCCGAAACGATTGAGCTCGGCAGGCTCCAGCGGCGAACGGAACAGATCGCGGTGGAGCGCCAGCACTTGACCTCCCGCCTGCGCACCGGCCGACTTGCAGGCCAGATGTGCGGCACGCTCAGCCTCGACCGCGAGCACCTTCCGGCCCTCTCGCAGTCCAAAAGCAAAGGTGCCAAGCCCCGCGAACAGATCGGCCACAAGGCGCGCCTCGCCGAGCCATTCTGCGGCGTCGGCGACCATGCGGCTCTCCGCGTCAGCCGTTGCTTGCAGGAAAGCGCCCGGCGGCAGGCCGACCGGCACGCCGGCGAGCGTCACTGTGACAGGCTCGGGTTCCCACTGCGTCTCGGGGCCGTAACCCTGATCGATGGTGAGCCGCGCCAACCCTTGCGCACGGGCGAAATCGAGCGCGGCTTCGGTCGGCCCGAGGCCTTCGAGCGGGAAGTGGACGAAATTGGCCTCAACGCCTTGATCGGCCAATGTGAGGTCGATCCCGACCATGCCCTTGGGGCCATGGCTGGCGACAAAGGCGCGCAAGGGCGCGATCAGCGCGGCCAGCTTGGGATGCAGCACCGGACATTCGGCAAGATCGACCACGCGGTGCGATCCGCCTTCGCGATAGCCGAGCACCGCGCCCCGCGCTGTGCGCAGCCCGTGCAGCCCCGCCCGGCGACGGGTGTGCGGCGGTGAGAGGTGGACGGGGAGCACCTCGGCAGGCTCCAACCCCTGCCCCTTGGCGGCGTTCACCACCCTGTCGTGCACGAAATCGGCCAGGACGGCATCATCGGCGTGCTGCAATTGGCACCCGCCACAGACGGCAAAGTGTCGGCAGACCGGAGCGATGTGATGCGCGCCCGGCGTGATGATGCCCTCGGCATCTATGCTGTCGCCCGGGACAGCTCCCGAAGCATGGCGGCCGGTTTCGGTGATACCGTCGCCTTTGGCGGCGAGACGGATGATGGGTTCGGAAATGGTCACAGGGTGGCCGCTAGCGCCTCGGAGACCCTTTCGGCAAGCTGTGACGGCGTGAAAGCCGGTCCGCACGTGCGCGCGGCCTCGCCGTGCAACCACAAGGCCTCGCAGGCGGCAGTGAACGGATCGCGCCCTGTCGCCATGCGGCTCGCGGCAATTCCAGCGAGGACGTCGCCTGTCCCGGCGACCGAAAGCCAGCTTGGCGCAGGGGTGCCGAGTGCCAGCCTGCCATCGGGCGCGGCCACCACGCTATCCGGCCCCTTGGCGAGCACCACCATCCCGCTGACCTTGGCAAGCGCCAGCGCCCGCTCGCTGCGGCCTTCCGCGATCACCCCGAAATTGCGGCACAGGGTGGCAAGCTCGCCATCATGCGGAGTGGCCAGCAACGACACGTCGCGCGCCAGCATATTGGGCGCGAGCAGCATAAGCGCATCCGCATCAAGCACCAGCGCGCGCGCATGGCGCAGTGCCTCGCCCAGCATCGCCTTGGCCGCCCCGTCGCGCCCGAGGCCCGGGCCGATCAGCACTGCCGAAATGCGATCATCGGCGAGTGCCTCGGCCAGCGGGGCGGTTTCGGTGACGACATCGGGCGGAGTGCGCGGATCGGCTACGCGGGCGAGCAGCTTCACATAACCCGCGCCCGAATGCTGGGCCGCACCGGCGGCGAGCAGGCTGGCACCAGGCATCGCACCGGCAACTATGCCAAGCAAGCCCCTCAGATACTTGTGACTCTCGGCAGGTGGCGCGGTGGTTTTGGGGCGCGTGATCAGCTGCGCCGCGCCCTCCACACCCGCAATCCCGATCGGAACCAATCGCATCTGCCCCATGAGAGCGCGGCCCGGCAGGCTCCAATGCGCGAATTTCCATGCGCCCAGTGCTAGCGTCAGATCAAAGGCAGGGAGCTTATCATTCAGCACCGCGCCGCTATCGCTGGCAATGCCCGAAGGCACGTCCACCGCGACACAATAACGGTGGCGCGCAGCCAGATCGCGCAGCAGCAGCGCGTGCTCGGCCACCAGCGGGCGGCCAAGCCCAGAGCCGAACAGGCAATCGACGAAGACATCGCCTTCCGCTCCGCCCGAGGTACTGACTGGCCCGTCCCAGCGCCGCTTGGCCGCTCTTGCAGCATCGGTGGCCGGATCGAGCGCCGCAATGACGGTTACGGCGTTCCCAGCCTCGCGCAGGCGGCGGGCGATGACATAGCCGTCGCCGCCATTATTGCCGGGACCGCACAGCACGGTGACCGAGCGGCCTGCGGCGACCCGCCGGATCCATTCCGCAGCGCCGCCTGCGGCCACTTCCATCAGGTCGGTAACGCTGGTCCCTGCATCGAACAACGCCTGTTCAGCGGCGCGCATCTGTTCAGCGGTGAGAACCTGCGCGGTGGTCACTGGGGGGGCGGTTCGAGCAGGGCCAGCGGGATACGGTAGCGATCCGCTCCGATGGCGAATTGCAATGCGCTATCACTGCCGGTCTCGCTTACCATCGGCTCGGCGCCGTCAAGCGGGGCCAAGGTGCCGGTGGCAGGATCGCGGGTCAGCCGCCGGAAGCCGCCGTCGGGATGGTGCAGCACGATGTCCTGCGTCCCGGTGACCTGTTCCAAGGTGCATACAGCGGAAAAATCCGCGCCCGTGCCGATCGCGCAATCGATCTCGTCCCCCGGCGGCGGCGGGCTTTCACTTCCGCACGCCGCCAGCAGTCCGAGCAATCCGAGCGCGCTAGATATCCGCAAAGACATGGGTTTCCGCCTTGGCTCCCGGGTGCGTCAGTGCGCCGTAACGCGCCGTGCCGACCACCTGCGCATAGCGCCACAAGGCACCCGACTGGTAGTCACTGCTGCGCGGCTGCCATGCCTTGCGCCGCTCGGCCAGCACATCGTCCGCCACGTCGAGTTCGATCGTCCCGGCCTCGGCATCGATGCTGATGATGTCGCCGTCCTCGATCAGTGCGATCGGGCCGCCATCTGCCGCCTCGGGCGAGACATGGCCGATGCAGAAGCCGCGGGTTGCGCCCGAAAAGCGCCCGTCGGTGATGAGCGCGACCTTCTCGCCCATGCCGAGGCCGTAGAGCGCGGCGGTGGTCGACAGCATCTCTCGCATGCCGGGGCCGCCCTTGGGCCCTTCGTAGCGGATCACGATCACACAGCCCTCGGCAATGTCGCGCTTCTCGACCGCCGCGAAGGCATCTTCCTCGCAATCGAACACCCGCGCGGGGCCGGAGAACTGCAGGCGCGCCATCCCGGCGACCTTCACGATCGCCCCGTCAGGAGCCAGCGAGCCCTTGAGACCGACCACACCGCCCGTCGGCGTGATCGGGGTCTTCACATCGTAGAACACCTTTTGGTCGGGGTTCCAGGTGATCTCTTCGAGGTTCTCGCCGATGGTCTTGCCGGTGACGGTGATCGGGTTGGGATCGAGGAACCCGCCGTCGAGCAGCGTCTTCATCGCCATATAGACCCCGCCGGCCTCGTGCATATCCTTGGCGACATACTTCCCGCCGGGCTTCAAGTCCGCAATGTAAGGCGTTGATTTAAATATCTCGGCAACATCAAACAGATCGAAATCGATCCCCGCCTCACTCGCCATCGCGGGCAGGTGCAGCGCGGCGTTGGTCGATCCGCCAGTAGCCGCGACCACGCGCGCGGCGTTCTCGAAGGCGGTGCGGGTGCAGATGTCGCGCGGGCGCAGATTGCGGGCGACGAGTTCCATCACCTGCTTGCCCGCAGCCACCGCAATATCATCGCGCGACTTGTAAGGTGCGGGTGCCATATTGCTGTTTGGCAGCGACAAACCGATCGCCTCGCCCACACAGGCCATGGTGTTGGCGGTGAACTGCCCGCCGCAGGCCCCGTGGCCGGGACAGGCAACCTTCTCGAGCGCGATAAGCTCCTGCAGGGGGCAATTGCCCGCAGCGAACTGCCCGACCGCCTCGAACACATCGACCACGGTCACGTCATGCCCACGGTGGGTGCCGGGCAGGATCGACCCACCATAGACGAAGATCGACGGCACATTGAGCCGCAGCATCGCCATCATCATGCCGGGCAAGCTCTTGTCGCAGCCCGCAAAGCCGACCAGCGCGTCGTAGCAATGGCCGCGCACCGAAAGCTCGACCGAATCCGCGATCACCTCGCGGCTGATCAGCGAGCTTTTCATGCCCTGGTGGCCCATCGCGATGCCATCGGTGACGGTGATGGTGTTGAACCGGCGCGGGGTGCCGCCGCCTGCGATCACGCCTTCGCGGCAGATATCGGCCTGCGCGTTCAAGGTGGTGTTGCAGGGCGCGGAATCGTTACCCGCGCTCACCACGCCGACGAAGGGCGCGGCGATCTCTTCCTCGGTCATGCCCATCGCGTAGTAGTAGGAGCGATGCGGCGCGCGCTCGGGACCGACCGAAACGTGGCGGCTGGGGAGCTTCGACTTGTCAAACTTCTGCGACATAAGATTTCCTGTGGAAGGCGATTTGTGAAACGCCCTTGCCTCTAGCGAAGCGCCGACGCAACCCTTTGCGCAATATCTGCCAATAAGGCGGCCCAGCGGGCGTGATCCTGCGGGGTCTGCGCCAGATCCTGCCGGATCTCGATCCCGAGATAGGCGCGTCCCTTCCCCTCGGCATGACGGTTCATGGTGTAGTTGAGGTCGCGGCCCGAATAGGGGAGGTTGTCGCCGACATTCAGGCCCTCGGCTGCGAGCAAGGGAATGGCGATGCGGGCGGCACGGTCATCCTGATTGTAAAGCACCCCCACCTCCCACGGCCGCGCCGCATCCGAGGTTGCAAGGCGCGGTGTGAAGGAGTGGAGCGAGAGGATCAGCTTGGGCTCTGCCGCCGCGAGCCATTGCTCCAGCGCGGTGTGATAGGGGCGGTGGAAGCGGTCGAGCCGCCCTTCCCTGTCCGCGCCGACATTGCCGGGGATCGGGTAGCCGTCGCTCGCATCGGGGACGAGGCCGGGGGCAGTTTCCTCGCGGTTGAGGTCGCAAACGAGGCGGCTGACCGCGGCGATGTGCGCGGGGATGGCGTGGTCGCTCGCCAGCAGTTCGGCGATGGCCTCGGTGCCGATATCGACTGCGATGTGTTTATGCAGCAGGTGCGCGGGGATGCCGAGGGTCATGTCTTCGGGCACGCGGTTTGAGGCGTGATCGGCGACGCAGACGATGCCGCCGGGCTTTGGTTTGCCGAGCTGGCGGAAGACTTCGCTCACCGCAGCCGCCCGGCCATGGTCCACCAGCCGGCAGGCATGGCCGCCGCCGCCGCATCACGGGCTTCGATCGTGTCATAGAGCGCAAAACAGGTCGCGCCCGAGCCGGACATTCGGGCGAGCCATGGCGCGGTCGCCTCAAGCGCTGTCAGCACCTCGGCAATCACCGGGCAGAGCGAAATGGCAGGGGCTTCGAGATCGTTGCGCCCTTCGCGCGCAATCTTCGAGGCGGGGCCTTCAGGCAGCGCCCCACGATCCATTCCGTCCCACGCCTTGAACACCGGCCCTGTCGAGAGCGGCACGCGCGGGTTGACCAGCAGGACGGGGGTTCCGGCGAGGTCGTCCTCCACTTCCTCCTGCTTGGTGCCGGTGCCGAGGCCAATATGGGTGTGGCTGAGCACGCAGGCAGGCACATCCGCGCCGAGCTTCGCCGCCCGCGCTGGCCAGTCGTCCGGCAAGCCATGGAGCGCCTCGATGATCCGAAACACCGCCCCCGCATCCGCCGACCCGCCCCCGAGGCCCGCCGCAACGGGGAGGTTCTTTTCGAGCGTCACTGCAAGCCCCTGCGGATGCGGGAGCGCGGTCAGCGCGCGGGCGACCAGATTGTCGATGGGATTGTCCAGCAAACCCGCAAACTCGCCCAACGTGGTGACGCTGTCGGTGGCGGCAGGCGACGCGCTGAGCACATCGCCCGCATCGACGAAGGCGAACAGGGTCTCAAGCTCGTGATACCCATCCACCCGCCGCCTGCGGACATGCAGCGCGAGGTTGATCTTGGCAAAGGCGGTTTCGCGCATCATTCAGCGGCCGTGCGGCTGAAAACATAGAACTATTCGCACTGCACGCCCCGCAAACGCAACGTCCTGCACAAGTCATCCAAACTCTGCTCTGAAGCGCCTTGTGCGATGAAATAGGTGCCATCTGCCAACGAGGGTTCTGCTGATGGCAGAGCAGAGATCCGGGTTGCGACGTTTAAAATTCCCACCTCGAAATGATACCATTCTTCGGGTCGCAAATCCCTTCGCCACTCAAACGCCAGCACCATACCCTTCAGCCAAGTTTGGAACTTTGCGCGGATACGCTCAAGGCCCGGGAAGGCACTACGAAGATTAGTGGTTAGGAAATGCACCTCGCCAACTGTCAGCAGCGCACCGCGACGATAATGCGGCAAGAACACGCTAACTAAAGGCGATGACGACGCCGAAATCTCTCCAGAGCTATCTTCTTGAAGGCTCCCAAACTCTCTGAAAAGCAAACTGACGCCATTGTTTCCTTCCACCTCCAGCAAGTCGGATGATTTCTCACGAAACCATTCGAGCACGGTATGGTCTCCCGGAGCCGCCAAGAAATAATAAGTGGAAGCCAATACTCACCTCACATGTTCGGATAGTTCGGCCCGCCGCCACCCTCGGGCGTCACCCAGTTGATGTTCTGGTTGGGGTCCTTGATGTCGCAGGTCTTGCAGTGGACGCAGTTCTGCGAATTGATCTGGAACTTCGGGCTGCCGTCGGCTTCCTCGAGCCATTCATAGACTCCCGCCGGGCAATACCGCGCCGAGGGGCCACCGAACACCGCCAGCTCGCTCGCCTTCTGCAATTCGAGGTCGGCGACCTGAAGGTGGACCGGCTGGTCCTCGGCGTGGTTGGTGTAGCTGTAGGCGACGTTGGTCAGGCGGTCGAAGCTGATTACGCCGTCGGGCTTGGGATAGTCGATCTTGGGGTAGAGATCGGCGCGGCCCGTGTAGGTGTAATCGGGCTTGTGCTTCATCTTCACAGGCAGGCCGATTTTCAGCGTGCGCATCCACATGTCGATGCCCGCGAGCGCGGTGCCGATATCGCCGCCATACTTGGCGACCGCCGGCTGGGCGTTCTGCACCAGCTGCAATTCCTTGGCGATCCAGCTCGACCGCACCGCTGCGTCGTAATCGGCCAGTTCGGTCTTTTCGTGACCTGCCGCCACTGCCGCTGCGATGCTCTCGGCTGCCAGCATCCCGCTCTTCATTGCGGTGTGGCTGCCCTTGATGCGCGGCACATTCACAAAGCCCGCTGCGCAGCCGATCAGCGCGCCGCCGGGGAAGGCGAGTTTGGGCACCGATTGCCAGCCGCCCTCGTTGATCGCGCGTGCACCGTACGAGACGCGCTTGCCGCCTTCCAAGTATTCGCGGATCGCAGGGTGCTGCTTCCAGCGCTGGAATTCCTGATAGGGCGAGACCCAGGGATTCTTGTAATCGAGCGCGGTGACGAACCCGAGCGCCACCTGACCATTCGCCTGGTGGTAGAGGAAGCCCCCGCCCCAGCTGTCGCTTTCGGTCAGCGGCCAGCCCTGCGTGTGGATCACGCGGCCCGGCTTGTGCTTCTTGGGGTCAATGTCCCACAATTCCTTGATGCCGAGGCCATAGACCTGCGGCTGGCAGTTCGCTTCCAGATCGAAGCGCGCTTTCATCTGCTTGGTCAGGTTGCCGCGCGCGCCCTCGGCAAACAGCGTATACTTGGCGTGGATCTCCATGCCGGGGGTGTATTCGCCTTTGTGGCTGCCATCGGCGGCAATGCCCATGTCCTGCGTGATGACGCCGGCAACGCGGCCTTCCTCGTCGATCATCACTTCGGCTGCGGGGAAGCCGGGGAACACCATCACGCCCAGCCCTTCGGCCTGCTCGGCGAGCCAGCGGGTAAGATTGCCGAGGCTTCCGGTGTAGCAGCCGTGGTTGCTCATCAGCGGCGGCATGATCGCGTGGGGCAGCGAGGTCTTGCCGGTTTTCGACAGCACCCAATGCCAGTTGTCGGTCACCGGGGTTTCGGCCATCGGGCAACCCATCGTGCGCCATTCCGGCAGCAATTCATCGAGCGACTTGGGATCGACCACCGCGCCCGAGAGGATATGCGCGCCGATTTCCGAGCCCTTTTCGAGCACGATCACTTCGAGCTCGGCATTAATCTGCTTCAGCTTGATCGCCGCCGCGAGGCCCGCCACCCCGCCGCCGACAATGACGACATCGCAGGGCATTGATTCACGTTCGCTCATGGGGCTTTCCTGATCCTCGAGTGTTTTGGGCGCGCCCGCCGCACATTCCGGCGAATTGCTCGTGTGGTTCACTTGCTAAGCGGGGGCGGGACAGTCAAGACCTGCCTGCATCAGCATGACCAGACCCGATCTCACTCTTGCGCGCGAATTCGAGGCGGCGCTTGCCTGGTGGCAGGCAGCCGGGGTGGACTGCGACTATCACGATGACGCTACGGCGTGGTTGGCCGATGCGCCGCTTGGCGCTCCAATTGAAGCGGGTGCGAAGCCCGGTGCCGCCCCTCAGCGCAAAGCGCCTGCCCCGGCGCGCGCAGCACCGGCTGCCGAGCCGCCGAAAGCCGCAGCCCCCGCCTTGCGCCGCAATCTGCTGGGCGAATCGCCGCCTGCTGATCTGGCCGCTTTTCGCGAATGGTGGATGGCCGCGCCCGAGCTTGGCACCGCACGCAGCTTTCCCCGCATCAGCCCGCGCGGGCCGCAAGGCGCTGCGCTGATGGTGCTGGTGCCGCAGCCGGAAGAAGCAGACCGCGGTAGCCTGCTCGAAGGCCCGCAAGGCCGGCTGCTCGCCAACATTCTTGCCGCAATGGGCTTGGCCGAGGATGCGGTCGCAGTTGCTGCCGCGCTGCCGTGCCACACGCCGATGGCCGATCTGGCCGGGCTGGCAGCGGGCGGAATGGACGCGGTGACCTTGCATCATATCGGCCTTGTCGCGCCGCAACGCTTGCTTGTGCTGGGGACGGGCCTTGCGCCGATGCTGGCGGCCGACGAAGCGAATGGTTTACGGGAAATCAACCATAGCACCGGCAAGGTTCCGGTCATGGTGAGCGAAACGCTCGATGCCCTGATGGATATGCCCCGGCTCAAAGCCCGGTTCTGGCGGAGATGGATGGAATGGTCGGCGATAAACTGAAGCGTGCAAGGCCCGCACTGGCGGCCATCGCGCTGGCCACGCTGGGTCTTTGGCTGGGCCTTGGGCTGGGCCTTGCCGCGCCGGCGGCGGCGCAATCGGGCGATCTGGTCGTGCGCTGGGATGGCGCAGCGCAGGGCGAAACGGCGCTTGCGCCGGTGCTCTCGGCTGAGGAACGCACCCATTACCGCCAGCTCTTCGCGATGATCGATGCCGAACAATGGGGCGAGGTCGAGAACCTGCTCGCTGCGCGCCCCGATGGCGTGCTGACCCAGCTGGCGCGCGCCGAGTATTTCACCCACGCCAACAGCCCCAAGGTCTCGGCTGAACAGATCACCGCATGGTTCAACGCCGGGACCGACTTGCCGCAGGCCGAACAGCTGGTGCGCATGGGGGCCAAGCGCGGGGTCGAATATCTGCCCGCACTGCCGAGCGAGCAGGGCTTTGCCCGCCAGCCCTCTGCTCCCAAGCGCATCCTGCCGCGCCCCACCGGCGACGGCACCATGCCCGCCGCCACTTCCTCCGCGATCCTCGAGGCGATCAAGGCCGATAACCCGACCGAAGCCCAACGCCTTCTCGCCGAGGCCGATCCCTTCCTCTCCAGCGAAGCGCGGGCCGAATGGCGCCAGCGGGTCGCGTGGAGCCACTATATCGAGAATAATGACGCCGCCTCGCTCGAACTGGCGCGCACTGTGGCCGAAGGCACGGGCGATTGGGTGGCTGAAGGCGCGTGGGTCGAGGGGCTTGCCGCATGGCGGCTCGGCCAATGCTCGCTGGCGGGCGACGCCTTTGCCCGCACCGCCGCGCGCGCCGCCAACCCCGAGCTGGCTGCGGCTGGCCATTACTGGGCGCACCGTTCGCTGGTGCGGTGCCGCGAGCCGGGGCAGGCGCAGCAGCACCTGAGTGCCGCAGCCCAGATGCACGAGACGCTCTACGGGATGCTCGCAGCTGACCAGCTTGGTATCGAACTGCCCGCCCATGCCCCGCCAGCGCCTTTCGCGCGCGAGGACTGGGAGCAGCTTTCGCGCCGCGCCAATGTCCGCGTCGCTGTCGCGCTGACCGAAGTGGGCCGCCCCGGTCTTGCTGATGAAGTGCTGCGCTACGAGGCACGGATCGGCCCCTCGAGCCAATATGACGCCCTTGCCCGTCTGGCGCGCGAGCTCGGCCTGCCCGCGACCCAGCTGTGGATGGCGCACAACGCGCCCTATGGCACCCGCAGCGATCCGTCCCTGCGCTTTCCGGTGGCGCGCTGGCAGCCGGTCGGCGGGTGGCAAGTCGATCCCAGCCTCGCCTTTGCCCACGCGCTGCAGGAATCGAACTTCCGCGCCAATGCGGTGAGCCCCGCCAATGCGCGTGGCCTCATGCAGATCATGCCCGGCACCGCACGCGACCATTCGGGCCGTCTCAGCCTCGGCGCGAGCTACGAGGATCTCAGCGATCCGCAGATCAATCTCTCCTATGGCCAGCGGCACCTCGAAATGCTGCGCGATAGCCCGGCGACCGGCGGTGCGCTGCCCAAGATCATGGCGGCCTATAACGCCGGCCTCACCCCGGTCGGGCGCTGGAATTACGAGATCAACGACCAGAACGACCCGCTGCTGTGGATGGAGTCGATCCCCTATTGGGAAACGCGCGGCTATGTCGCGATCGTGATGCGCAATTACTGGATGTATGAACGCGCCGCGGGCACCCCCTCGCCCAGCCGCCGTGCACTGGCGCAGGGGCACTGGCCGGAGTTCCCGCAACCCGCCACCATGCGCTCGGCGCGGCTAGAAAATTAGGGCTCGCACAGTAATGGCCATCGACGAGAGCCGCATCTTCAAGCCGATCAGTATCGCGGTGCTGACCGTATCGGACACGCGAACCGCCGAGACCGACACCTCGGGCGATATTCTGGCTCAGCGGGTGACAGACGCGGGGCATCTTCTGGCGGCGCGCATGATCGTTAGGGACGACGCTACCAGCCTCGCCGCGCAGTTCGAAGCGTGGATCGACGACCCGGCGATTGACGCGATCGTCAGCACCGGCGGCACGGGCCTCACAGGACGCGACGTCACCCCCGAAGCGCTGGCCATGGTGAAGGGCGCGCGAGACATTCCCGGCTTTGGCGAGCTGTTCCGCTGGCTCAGCTACAAGAGCATCGGCACCAGCACTGTCCAGTCCCGCGCCTGCGCGGTGGTGGCGCGGGGCACCTATATCTTCGCGCTGCCCGGCTCCAACGGCGCGGTGAAGGACGGCTGGGACGGGATTTTGGCCGAGCAACTCGATGCCCGCAACCGGCCCTGCAATTTCGTTGAACTGATGCCGCGGCTGCGCGAGGTCTGATCGCGCCGCAGGGCAGGGATTGCCCAAGCTCGGTTGGAGCTGGAATGCCCGCGGTTCAGGGCACCGGAGGTGGGTGGGCAGCTGCGGTTGATTTAAGAAACGCCTGCCTTCTTAGTGCGGAACTCGGGGTAATCCTTGCGAAAGCAGCGCTGGTCGGATTGCAGCGGGTGGACCATGGTTCTGCTGACCCTGATCAGCCCTTTCGCCTCAAGCTCGCTCGCTTCATCCGCCAGACATTGTTGGAATAAGGATCGCATCAGATTATCTTGGCGATAGAGCAAATGGCCAAATGTCCGCCTATGCTTTTCAATTTCGGGGCTGAAACCGCGTTCTACGAGGCTTTGCGTAACTGCATTCTGATAGCCCAAAGCGAGGTCCGTATGCACCAGCTTCCAGTTCATGCACTCGTCGCTCGAGCTTTGCTCGCAATCATCCCGATATGTTTCAGACAACCCTTCTGCGGCCAGGACGCAATGCTCTGAGCGTTCGGGGTAAGTCCACTGCGTATCTGCCCAACAGTTAGACACATGCTCACTAAGACTTATGAGGTCCGGTGGGACTTGGTGTCCCGCTGGACTCTCATTGCACCCTGCGGTTGCTAGCAGCGCGAAAGATATCGCCAACTTTTTCACCCGAACCCCTCCCCCACCTCACCCGGAGCAAAGCGCACCAAGCGGCTATCCACCAGCGCGGCCGTTCGGTTGACCACCGCGAGCTGATACTCCGGGTCCTTGATCATCGCGAAAAACGCGCCCGCGTTGGGATATTGCGCGACAAAGCCGTCGTGCCAGCGTTCGCCTTCCGGCCCTGTCACCATCGTCTCGAACCGCCCGCGCCACAGGATCTGGCCGCCGAGCCGCCGGAAGATCGGGCCGCTGGTCTTGCCATATTCCTCATAGGCGCGCCGCCCCGTCCAGCCCTTGCCAGTGTGCTCGTGGCCCTCGGGATATTCCGCGAGATCGCGATAGAGGAGCAGGTTGAGCATATTGATCGGCGTGTCGCGCGGCAGGTCCTTGAAGGCCTGAAAGTTGGCGGGCGACGGGTCGATATAGGTTTCGCAGGTCATGAGCCTCAGCCCTCCCTTGTAAGATCGCGTTGCATATAAAGCGTATCGAGCCTGCGCCCGAACTTGAAGCCGACATTGCGGAGCCGCCCGACTTCGACAAGGCCGCATTTCGCATGGAGCGCTGCTGAAACCGGACCGGCCCCGCCCAGCACCGCGATCATCTGTTCAAACCCGCAATTGCGTGCCGCCGTGACCAGCGCGGTCAACAACCGCGAGCCAATGCCGCCGCCTTCCAGACCTTGGCGGATATAGATGCTATCCTCGCAGGTCAGCGCATAAGCGGCGCGCTCGCGGAACTGTGTGGCGTAGGCATAGCCGGCAACCACGTCGTCCCGCTCGGCGACCAGAAATGGCCAACCGTGCTGCATGATGTGTGCGATCTTCTCCGCCCACGCCGCCGCATCGGGCGCGGTGGTGTCGAAGGTGCCGGTGCCGTTGGCGACGTGCCAGGCGTAAATGTCGCAAACGGCCTGCGCGTCATCGGGGCGCGCAAGCCGGATCACCACTTCAGGCAAGCGTGTAGTCCGCAAAGCGGTCGCGCAGGTCCTTCTTGCTGATCTTGCCGGTGGCGGTGTGCGGGATGTCGTCCACGAATTCGACCGCATCGGGCAGCCACCACCTGGCGATCAGCGGCTTCAAATGCTCGATGATCTCGCCCCCCGTCACTTCCGCGCCGGCCTTCTTGACCACGAACAGCACCGGGCGTTCGTCCCACTTGGGGTGATAGATGCCGATGCACGCCGCCTCGGCCACGGCAGGATGCCCGCAGGCGGCGTTTTCCAGCTCGACCGAGCTGATCCACTCGCCGCCCGACTTGATCACATCCTTGGTGCGGTCGGTCAGCTGCAGCGTGCCGTCGGGGTGGAGAATGCCGACATCGCCGGTATCGAACCAGCCATCATTGCCCACCGCTTCCTTCTCGGCCTTGAAGTAGCGTTTGATCACCCACGGCCCGCGGATCTGGAGTGCGCCGCTCGTCATCCCGTCGCGCGGCAGTTCGGTGGCCATGTCGTCGAGATCGACCGTGCGCAGCTGCACGCCGAAGATCGGGCGGCCCTGCATCGCGGTTTTCTCGACCTTCTGTTCGAGCGTGAGCTGGTCCCAGTCCCAGGTCGGCCCGCCGACGGTGCCGATGGGCGAGGTTTCGGTCATCCCCCAGGCGTGCTGGACGCGGGTGCCGTTCTTCATCAGCCGCTCGATCATGAACTTGGGCGCAGCCGAGCCGCCGATGGTCGCGGCCTTCAATGGCGGCAGATCGAGGTTGTTCGCATCGCAATACTGGAAATGCGCCAGCCACACAGTCGGAACCCCGGCGCTGTCGGTCACGCCTTCGCGCAGCATCAGATCGTGCAGCACAGCCGGATCATTGACCGCCGAGAACACGAACTTGATCCCCGCCATTGCACCGGCATAGGGCAGGCCCCAGCTCGCCGCGTGGAACATCGGCACCACCGGCAGCATCACCGAGGCACTGGAGAAATTGAACGCCGCCGGTTGCAGCCCGCTCATGGCGTGCAACACGGTGGAGCGGTGTTCGTATTGCACGCCTTTTGGATTGCCCGTGGTGCCGCTGGTGTAGCAGATCATGCACGGATCGGTTTCCGGCCCCATCACCCACTCGAAATCGCCGTCCTGCGCGCCGATCCAGCCTTCAAAGGCCGGAGCATATTCGCCGGAATCGTAGCAGATGTAATGCTCGACGGTGGGCCAGCGGCTGCGCATCCGGTCGACAATCGGCTGGAACGCCGCATCGTAGCACAGCACGCGGTCTTCGGCGTGGTTGACGATATATTCGAGCTGATCGTCGAACAGGCGCGGGTTCACCGTGTGGAGCACCCCGCCCATGCCGGCCACGCCATACCAGCTGACGAGATGGCGCGCGTGGTTCATGGCGAGGCTTGCGACCTTGTCGCCGGGCTTGAGGCCGAGCGCCTGCAGCGCCTGCGCCATTTTCAGCGCATCGCGGCGGATGCCTGCCCAATCGGTGCGGCTTTCGCTGCCATCGGCCCAGCGGCTGACGATCTCACGCGTCGGCGCCTCGCGCGCGGCGTGATCGATCACTGCGGTCACCCGCATGGTCCATTCCTGCATTGCCCCGAGCCTGGTTCCGGCCATGTCCCGTCTCTCTCCTGTTGGCCTGCGCGATTATTGCGCATGGCAGCGTGATTACACTCGTTCTCATGCCCTCGGGCGCGCTGCTTGGCAATCGGGGCTGTGAGCGCGGCGAAATGGGCGAATTGTCACGACTCTGCCATGCATAGGGCCTAGGGTTCAGCCGTGCCCGACCCAAAAGGACTTATATGAAAAATCTAGCATTTCTCCTCGCAAGCGCCGCAGCGATTGTTGCCGCGCCGGCACAGGCACGTGAGGGCCAGCCCTATATCGGCATCAACGGCGGCGTCAGCCTCGAAGATCAGGTCGATGTGGATCTTGCCAACACCGATCCGCAAACCAACGCAGCCTTCGCCGATACCAAGATGGGCATCGATGCCGATGTCGTGCTCGGCTATGACTTCGGCGCCTTCCGGCTCGAAGCCGAAGGCGGTTACAAGCGCGCCAAGTATGACAGCCTGACTGTGCTCAACTCCGCGATCCTGCCCGGCGGCCTTGTCGTGCCGGTTGGCACGGTGGTGCAAAACGAAGACGACCTCACCATCTGGAGCGGGATGGTCAACGGCCTGATCGAATTCGGCAAGGATGATGGCTTGCAGATCTTCGGCGGCGGCGGCGTTGGCTTTGCCAATGTCGATCTGCCGGTCGAAGTGGCGGGCATCGGCACGGTGATCGACGATGATGCCACCGATTTCGCCTGGCAGCTGATCGGCGGCCTGCGCTTTGCGGTCAGCGACAATGTCGATCTCGGCCTGAAATATCGCTACTTCGTGGTTGACGGGTTCGAGTTTGAAACCGTCAACGGCCTTCCGATCGAAGCTGACTATTCGTCGCATTCGATCTTGGCGAGCCTAGTCTACAACTTCGGCGGACGGCCTGCGCCGGAACCGGTTGTGATGGCTCCGCCTGCTCCGGCACCGGTGATGGCACCCCCGCCCCCGCCGCCGCCTGCTCCCCCGCCGCCGCCCAGGCCGGCGTGCAGCACCGGGCCCTATATCGTGTTCTTCGACTTTGACCGGTCGGACATCACGGCCGAAGCTGGCACCATCCTCGACAACGCGATCACCGCCTATGCCAATTGCGGCATGGCCCGCGTGATGCTGGCCGGGCACACCGACACCTCGGGTAGTGCAAGCTACAACATGGGCCTCGCCGAGCGCCGCAACGCTTCGGTGCGCAGCTACATGACCGGTCGCGGCGTTCCCGATGGCCGGATCATGGGCGAAGCCTTTGGCGAGAGCCAGCCGCGGGTTCCCACCGCCGACGGCGTGCGCGAAGCACAGAACCGCCGCGTGGAAGTGACCTACGGTCCGGGTTCGGGGATGTAATCCTCACCCGCATGAGAATGGAACGAGGGGGCGGAGCAATTCGCCCCCTTTTTCGTGGGAAGCCTCAGGCGACGAGGCGCAAGGCAGCCTTGCTCTTGACCGGCACCAGCTCGACATTGCTGATTCCCGGCACTTCGGCCAGCCGCTCGGCCATTTCGCCGGACAGCAGGAAACTGCGCCCGAGCCGCAACTGCGCATGGCCGCCAGCTTCGAGCGCCAAGCGCACCACCACCTCGCCATTGCCGACAAAATCGCCCTCGTCCTCGACATCAAGCGCGATCTTGAGTTCGAGCAGCGCATCGTGAGTGGCGATATCGGCCTTCAGCTGCATCGCCGTCGCCCCGCTCACTGCCGTCAGCGGGCGAGCAGAGCGCACGGTCAGGCGCGGCGGTTCGTCGGGATTGGGCGCGTCGAGCTCGACCGTGAGCAGCAGGCATTCGCCATCCGCCGCCCAGCGTTCAAACTGCGGCACCAGCGCCTCTTCGAAACAGGCGGCGGAAAACTGGCCCGAGGTGTCGGAGAAATCGGCGCGCACAAAGGTGCCGCCCTTGCGGGTGCGGGCCTTGGTCATGCCTTCGACCAGCACCGCCATCACCGCGCTGCCGCGACCGCCCGCCGGGCTGCCGCTCTCCATCAGGCTCTGATAGGTGCGCGCGCCATTGGCCGAGGCGACTTCGCGGTATTGCTGCACCGGGTGAGCAGAGAAATAGAACCCGAAGTTCTCGCGCTCCTTCGCCATCCGCTCGGTCCGGCTCCACGGCTCGGCGGGCTGCAGGCGCAATTCCTCGCTGGCATTGTCCTCGCCGCCAAACAATCCGGCCTGACCGCTTGACCGCTCGCGCATCGCCGCATCGGCGACCGCCAGCAACAGTTCGGCATTGGCGTTGAGCAGCGCGCGGTCAGGCTCAAGGCTATCGAGCGCACCGGCGCAGATCAGGCCTTCCAATTGGCGGCGGTTCATCGTGCCTTGCGGCAGCCGCTCGAAGAAGTCCTTGAGGCTGGTGAAGGGGCCCGCGGCTTCGCGCTCGGCCGCGATCGCCTCCATCGCCTTCTCGCCGACGTTCCGGATCCCTGCGAGCGCATAGCGCACCGCATAGCCCTTCTCGGTCTGCTCGACGGTAAAGCGCGCATCCGACGCGTTGATGCAGGGCGGCAGCACCTCCACTCCGCCCATGCCATTCGGGTAACGCCGCGCATCGTCGACAAAGATGTTGAGCTTGTCCGACTGGTGTAGATCGAAGCACATCGAGGCGGCGTAGAACTCTTCGGGATAGTGCGCCTTGAGCCAGCCGGTCTGGTAGGCGAGCAGCGCATAGGCGGCGGCGTGCGACTTGTTGAAGCCGTAGCCTGCAAACTTGTCGATCAAGTCGAACAGTTCGTTGGCGCGCCGGGGCTCGATGCCCGAATTGGCCTTGCAGCCTTCGACAAAGCGGCCGCGCTGGGCGTCCATTTCGGCCTGCACCTTCTTGCCCATCGCGCGGCGCAAGAGGTCGGCGTCGCCGAGCGAGTAACCGGCCAGCACCTGCGCGGCCTGCATGACCTGTTCCTGATAGACGAAGATGCCGTAGGTCTCGGCCAGAATGCCTTCGAGCTTTTCATGCGGATATTCGATCGGCACCAGTCCCGCCTTGCGCTGGCCGAACAGCGGGATGTTGTCCATCGGGCCGGGGCGATAGAGCGAGACGAGCGCGATAATGTCGCCGAAATTGGTCGGCTTCACCGCCTTCAGCGTGCGCCGCATCCCTTCGGATTCCAGCTGGAACACGCCAACGGTGTTACCCGCCTTCATCAGATCATAGACCGCCGCGTCATCCAGCGGCAGTGCGCCGAGATCGATGGTGATGCCGCGCTGGCCAAGCAGATCGACCGCCTTGCGCAACACCGACAGCGTTTTCAGCCCGAGGAAGTCGAACTTCACCAGCCCGCTGGATTCGACATGCTTCATGTCGAACTGGGTCACCGGCATATCCGAGCGCGGATCGCGGTAGAGCGGCACCAGCTCGGCCAGCGGACGGTCGCCGATCACCACGCCCGCGGCGTGGGTCGAGGAGTTGCGCGGCATCCCTTCGAGCTGCATCGCCAGATCGACAAGGCGGCGCACATCATTGTCGTTCTCGTATTCGCGCCGGAAATCGGATGCGCCATTGAGCGCGCGCGGCAGCGTCCACGGATCGGTCGGGTGGTTGGGCACCATCTTGCACAGCCGGTCGACCTGCCCGTAGCTCATCTGCAGAATGCGCCCGCAATCGCGCAGCACCGCGCGCGCCTTCAGCTTGCCGAAGGTGATGATCTGCGCGACGTGATCGCTGCCATATTTCTGCTGCACATAGCGGATCACCTCGCCGCGCCGCGTTTCGCAAAAGTCGATATCGAAGTCCGGCATCGATACGCGTTCGGGATTGAGGAAGCGTTCGAACAGTAGGCCCAGCTTGATCGGATCAAGATCGGTGATGGTCAGCGCCCAGGCCACCGCCGAGCCCGCGCCCGAACCACGCCCCGGCCCAACCGGAATACCCTGATCCTTGGCCCATTTGATGAAGTCGGCCACGATCAGGAAGTAGCCAGGGAAGCCCATGTTCGCGATCACGTTGATCTCGAATTCGAGGCGGTCGAAATAGACCTTGCGCTCCTCGTCCGAAAGGTCGGGATAGGCCGCCAGCCGCGCTTCGAGCCCGGCGCGCGAATCCTCCGCCAGCATTCGCGCCTCGCCCGCCAGATCGCCCGCAAGGCTGGGCAGGATCGGCTTGCGATAGGGCGGCGCAAAGGCGCAGCGCTGGGCAACCACGAGCGTGTTGGCGGTCGCTTCGGGCAGATCGGCGAACAACTCGCTCATCATCCGGTCGGATTTGACGAAGGCCTCGCGGTTGGAATGCGGGCGATCCTCGGCCTCGATCTGGGTCGCGTTGGCAATGCACAGCATCGCGTCATGCGCCTTGTGCATATGCGGCTCGGCGAAATTGGCCGGGTTGGTGGCAACCAGCGGAAGATCGCGGGCATAGGCAAGGTCGATCAGCGCCTCTTCGGCCCGCTCGCACACGGGATCGCCATTGCGCGCCAGTTCGACATAGAGCCGCGACGGGAACAGCGCCGTCAGCCGGTCGGCCAGCCGTGACGCCGCCTCGTGCTGGCCATCGGCGAGCAGCCGCGTCAGCCCTCCCTCGCCCGCGCCGGTCAGCGCGAGCAACCCGCCTGTCCGCCCTTCGAGATCGGCGAGCGTGACGTGCGGATCGAGCTCGAGCGGGCGATCAAGGTGCGCCTGACTGACGAGGTGGCACAGATTGCCGTAGCCGTCCTCGTCCTGCGCCAGCAGCGGTAGATAATCGATCGCCCGCGCGCCGGATCCTTCCACACCCTCGCGCACAACGCCGAGCAGCGCGCCGATCAGCGGCTGCACCCCCTCGCTCTTGCAGGCCGAGGCGAAGGCCATGATGCCGTAGAGCCCGTTGCGGTCGCAGATGGCGATAGCGGGAAAGCCGCGCTCCTTGGCCAGCTTGGCAATCCCCTTAGGATCGATCGCCCCTTCGAGCATCGAATAGGACGACAAAACGCGCAAGGGGACGAAGGGAGCGAAGGCCATGGGCGGGAATATGCGGATCGCAGGGAGATTCGCCAAGCGCCCTCCTCGCCTTATCCGGCATCCCGTCATTGCGAGCCGCAGGCGAAGCAATCCATGGCCGGACATTGCGGCATTACAGAGCGATGGTCGATGGATTGCCGCGCGCCTGCGGCGCTCGCAATGACGAAACTAGATAAGCTTCGCAATATCCTTGGCGATGCTCGCCGGCGTATCCTGCGGGCCGTAGCGCTTCACGACATTGCCCTGCCGGTCGATCAGGAACTTGGTGAAGTTCCACTTGATCGAGGTCGAGCCCATCAGCCCCTTGGCCTCTTTCTTCATCCAGTCGAACAGCGGCGAGGCAGCATCGCCATTGACGTCGACCTTCGCCATCAGCGGGAAGGTGACGCCGAAATTGACCTTGCAGAACTCGGCGATCTCGTCGGCATTGCCCGGTTCCTGCGCGCCGAACTGGTTGCAGGGGAAGCCGAGCACTTCAAAGCCCTGATCCTTGAACTGCTGGTAGAGCTTTTCCAGCCCGTCATACTGGGGCGTAAAGCCGCATTTGCTGGCGGTGTTGACGACCAACAGAACCGTGCCGAGCTTGTCCTTGAGATCAATCTCGGCCCCGCGATTGGTGGTGACTGTGAAATCGGCGATTGTGGTCATTGGAGCGATCCTCCCGTTCAAATTTCCGTGAGCACGCCGTCGTGGAGGCGCACCACCCGGTCCATCCGCGCTGCAAGGCGTTCGTTGTGCGTGGCGACCAGCGCCGCGCTGCCCTCGCCCCGCACCAGCGCGAGGAATTCGGCGAGCACACCGTCAGCCGTCGCCTCGTCGAGATTGCCGGTCGGCTCGTCAGCCAGCACCAGCGTCGGCTTGTTGGCGAGCGCGCGGGCCACCGCAACGCGCTGCTGCTCGCCGCCGGACAGCTGGTTCGGACGGTGAGTCAGCCGCTCGCCGAGGCCGAGGCTGGATAGCAGGCTGTCAGCGCGTTCCTGCGCGTCGGCCCGGTCAACGCCGCGGATCATCTGCGGCATCACCACATTCTCGCGCGCGTCGAAATCGGGCAGCAGGTGGTGGAACTGGTAGACGAAGCCGAGGTGATCGCGGCGCAGAGCGGTGCGCTCGTCGCCTGCGAGATGTTCGGCCTGCACCCCTGCGAGACTGATCGAACCTTCGAACCCGCCTTCGAGCAGGCCGACGGCTTGCAGCAAGGTCGACTTGCCCGAGCCCGAGGGGCCGAGCAGCGCGACAATCTCGCCCGGCATCACGTCGAGATTGACCCCGCGCAGCACATCAATGCGCTGCCCGCCCTGTTCGAACGAACGCTTGAGGTCGCGCAAGGCGACGATGGGTTCAGCCTTATTCATAGCGCAGCACCTGCACCGGATCGGTATTGGCGGCTTTCAGCGCGGGATAGAGCGTTGCAAGGAAGCTCAGCACCAGCGCCAGCATGATAATCCCGAAAACTTCCCACGGATCGGTGCGCGAGGGCAGCGTGCTGAGGAACCGCACTTCGGGATCCCAGATTTCCTGGCCCGTGGTGAAGGCAATGAAGCTGACAATCTGTTCGCGGAAGAACAGCACCACCGCGCCCAGCAGCAACCCGGCGATCGTGCCGATCGCGCCGATGGTGGTGCCGGTCGTGACGAAGATTTTGGTCAGGCTCCGCCGCGTCGCGCCCATAGTCCGCATGATCGCGATGTCGCGGGTCTTGGCGCGAACAAGCATCACCAGGCTCGAAAGGATATTAAAAGCGGCCACCAGCACCATGAAACTGAGCGCGAAGAACATCGCAACACGTTCCACCTGCAGGGCCTCGAACAGCGCAGAATTGATCGTCTTCCAGTCGGCAATCACCGCTTGCCCTGCCAGCTTGTCCGCCACCGGAGCAAGGATTTCGCCGACCCGGTCGGGATCATCGACGGTGACTTCGATCATCCCGATCTGGTCGCCCATCAGCAGCAGCGTCTGCGCGTCCTTGATTGGCAGAACGACGAATTTCTCGTCATAGTCATAGATGCCGACTTCAAAGATCGCGCCGACTTCATAGGGGATCTGGCGGATCGAGGTGCCGAACGGCGTGGTGCGGCCCTGCGGGTTGATGATGGTGATGGTATCGCCCACCCGGATGCCGAGGTTCTGCGCCAGCCGCATCCCGATCGCCACCCGGCCCGATCCGCCCGCCAGCGTGCGGATGTCGCCCATCACCACCTTTTCGCCCAGCGCCGCGACGTCCTCGTCGATCTCGCCACGCAGGAACACCCCTTCGACCCGTCCGTTGAAGCTGATGAGCAGCGGCTGTTCAATCAGCGGCGAGGCATCGGTGACCCCCTCGGTCGACCTGACCTTGGCGAGCACGTCCTCCCAATTGTCGAGCCTGCCGCCATAAGCCTGCACGATGGCATGGCCGTTCAGCCCGACGATCTTGTCGAGCAGCTCGGCGCGGAAGCCGTTCATCACGCTCATTACGACCACCAGCAGCGCCACCGAAAGCGCCACCACGCCGACCGATATGCCCGCGACAAGCGCGATGAATGCCTCCCCCTTGCCGGGCCAGAGGTAGCGTTTGGCGATCATCCATTCGAACGGGGAGAGCATGAGAGGGTCAGTGCTGCCTGTAAGGTGAACGCTGCCTGTAGATTGCGCGCGCGGGCGCTGCAATCCCGCGAGTCCTTGTTGTCCTACCGCTTCGCTACTTGAGGACATCGTTAGTGTCCCCCGCCCGCCTGCCTGTCACATCGCGGTCAGTAAAAAGCGGGCATCGGCGCGGCGCTTTTCCTTGTAATTGATCCGTCACATCGCCATTGGAGCCGTGCGCTCCGGCGGGTCTCTCGCTAACAGGTCTGGTGATGCCGATGACACCCATCAATGTGACACACCCCTTCCTCGATGCTGATGGCGACAAGCTGCGCGAGGAATGCGGGATTTTCGGTGCGATCAACGCGACCGATGCCGCCGCCACCACCGCGCTCGGCCTCCATGCACTCCAGCATCGCGGGCAGGAAGCTGCCGGAATCGTCAGCTTTGACGGCAGCGAATTCTACGTCCGCCGCGGGCTTGGCCATGTGGCGGAGAATTTCTCTTCCTCGGCCTCCATCGCGGAACTGCCCGGCCATATGGCGGCCGGCCATGTGCGCTATTCCACCACCGGGGGCGCGGGGCTGCGCAATGTCCAGCCGCTCTATGCCGATCTTGCCAGCGGCGGGTTTGCGGTGGCGCATAATGGCAATATTTCCAATGCGATGATGCTGCGCGCCGATCTGGTCGGCAAGGGCTCGATCTTCCAGTCGACCTCGGACACCGAGGTGATCATCCACCTCGTCGCCACCAGCCGCTACCCCACCATCGCCGACCGGCTGGTGGATGCGCTGCGGCTGGTTGAGGGCGCCTATGCGCTGATCGTGATGACGCCTGAAGGCATGATCGCCTGCCGCGATCCGCTCGGCATCCGTCCGCTGGTGATGGGCCGGATGGGCGAATCGATTTTGTTCGCCTCGGAAACCGTCGCCTTCGATGTGGTCGGCGCCGAGGTGATCCGCGAAGTCGATCCGGGCGAGTTGGTGCTGGTCGATTTCTCGGGCGAGATCCGCTCGGTGCGCCCCTTCGGCAGCCCTGCCCCGCGCCCCTGCATCTTCGAACACGTCTATTTCAGCCGCCCCGACTCTGTGTTCGCGGGCCGCTCGGTCTATGAAGCACGCAAGGCGATCGGCAAGGAACTCGCGCTCGAAGCCCCGTGCGAGGCCGATCTGGTGGTGCCGGTGCCCGATAGCGGCGTGCCGGCGGCCATCGGCTTTGCGCAGGCCTCGGGCATCCCCTTCGAGCTTGGCATCATCCGCTCGCACTATGTCGGGCGCACCTTCATCCAGCCGTCCGACGGCGCGCGCCATTCCTCGGTCAAGCGCAAGCACAATGCAAACCGTGCGTTGGTCGAAGGCAAGCGCATCGTGCTGATCGACGATTCGATCGTGCGCGGCACCACCAGCCTCAAGATCGTCGAGATGATGCGCGAAGCGGGCGCGGCCGAAGTCCACTTCCGCGTTGCCAGCCCGCCGACCGCGCATTCCTGCTTCTACGGGGTCGACACGCCCGAACGTTCCAAGCTGCTGGCCGCGCGCATGGATCTGGAGCCGATGCGCGAATTCATCCAGGCCGACAGCCTCGCCTTCATCTCGATCGATGGGCTGTACCGCGCGGTCGGGCACGAGAAGCGCGATTCCGTCCGCCCGCAGTTCTGCGATGCCTGCTTCACCGGCGATTATCCCACCTCGCTGACCGATCTGGCGCTCGCCGAACAGAAGAGCGCCGAACTTCCCTTTGCTGATCCCAAGGCTGCCTAATCCATGACCGAGACTGTGAAACCGCTTTCCGGGCGCACTGCGCTCGTCACCGGCGCGAGCCGCGGGATCGGCGCTGCCACCGCCAAGGAACTGGCCGCAGCCGGCGCGCACGTGATCCTTGTGTCGCGCAAGGTGAAGGCGCTCGAAGCGGTCGAGGACGCAATCCACGCGGCCGGCGGCAGCTCGACCATCGCCCCGCTCGATCTGACCGAGCCCGATGCCGTCACCCGCCTCGCAGCCGCCATTGCCGGGCGCTGGGATACGTTGGATATTCTCGTCCTTGCAGCCGCTTACCTACCGGAGCTCACACCGCTTTCACAGGTCGAGCCGAAGCAGTTCAATCAGGCCTTGCTCACCAATGTGGTCGCCACGCAGGCACTGCTGAGCGGGTTTGATCCACTGCTGCGCCGCGCGGCAGCCGGCCGCGTGATCGGCCTCACCAGCTCTGTCGCCGCCGTCCCGCGCGCCTATTGGGGCGCCTACGGTTCGACCAAGGCGGCGTTCGAGAACCTGCTCGAAACCTACGCCGCCGAAGTCGAGCGCCTGAGCCCGCTGCGCGTCGCGATCATCGATCCGGGTGCGACCCGCACCGAAATGCGCGCCCGTGCCTATCCGGGCGAAGACCCGCAGACGGTGAAGCCGCCCGAAGCCGTGGCGACACGGCTGGTGACATTGCTCGTCGAAGGCTTCGACAGCCTGCACCGTGAGCGCATCGGCTAACACACCCGCCCATTTTCCGGTGTGCTTGCCGCGCTGTTAAGCATCCGCGGTAACGGGTCGTTAAGGCTCCTCGTGCCATAGATGTCGGTGGTCCTGACCGCGCGCTGCAACGTGCGGCAAATCGAGGTTTGAGCTATGCCACCGGAAACCGATCCCTATCGCCTGGCCGCGCAGGAAGATCGCTGCAGCCCGCGCACCCGTCTGACCATCCCGGCGACCTTGCGCGCCTCGGGTGGCCGCGCCTTCCAGAGCGTGGTTCACGACCTGTCGATCTCGGGCTTTTCCGCCGCTTCGATCAACCGGATGCACGAAGGTCAGCTGTGCTGGCTCACCCTGCCCGGCCTCGAAGCGCTGCAGGCCGAAGTGGTGTGGTGGGACAACTGCATCGTTGGCTGCGCCTTCTCGGAGCTTCTCAGCCCGATCGTGCACGACAATATCCTCCAGCGTTACAGCAATATCGGCGTCTACCGTCAGATGATCTGAACCGCAGCGGAGGCGTTTACTTCGCCTCTGCCGCGATCTTCCGGCTGAGATCGAGGAACTGCCCCCGCTCCGCGCCGCCGCTCGCCTGTGCCCAGTTGCCGACATAGGCGAAGACCATCCGCTTGTCAGGGAACAGGGTAATACCCTGCCCGAAGATCCCCTGCGCGCCATAGGTGCCTTGCGGATAGGTCCACCACTGGTAGCCATAGCCGAAGCCGCTCGTCCCGAAATCGACCCGACTGTCGGTCGCTTCGGCAAACCAGCCTTCAGGCACGATGCCCTTCCCGCCCTCGAGCGCGAACTGGCCCATGCGCGCATAGTCCGAAAGCCGGATCGACAGGCAGCACCCCCCGATATTCCCGCCGCGCGGGTCGACCATCCAGAACAATCCGCCCTCGAACCCGGCAGGCTCGGCGATCTTGCTCTGCGCATATTCGGCCAGCGGCTTGCCGACCGCGTTCTCGACTAGCACGCCGATCAGATTGGTCTCGCCGGTCTTATAGACCCACTTCTCCCCCGGCGCGGCCTCGCGCGGGAGCGCCTTCATCTGCGCCACGATCGCATCGGCGCCGTATTCGACCACAAAGCGGTTCATCTGCGCGACGTCGGACTTGGGATCGGTGTAATTCTCGTCCCACTTCACCCCGCTGGTCATGGTGGCGAGTTGGCGCACGGTGACGCCCTCGTAAGCCGAACCCTTGAGGCCGGGGATATACTTGGTCACCGGATCATCGAGGCTGGCGATGAAACCGTCCTTCACCGCCGCGCCGAGCAGGGTCGAGGTAAAGCTCTTGGCGACCGAGAAGCTGGTCCAGCGGTCGGTGGGCGTGAGGCCGAGGCCGTATTCCTCGTGCACGACCTTGCCATCGACCAGCACCATCACGCCGGCAGTCTTGCTCGACTGCATCAGCGCGGTGATCTCGGCCTGCAGCGCCTTGCTCAGCGGCGTGCCCTTGGGGAGCGCGCGCGGAGTCTTGGCGGCGGGGACTTCGTGTCCGGCAAACCATTGCTCCATGGCGCGGAAGCGTTCGGACCGCTGGGTATCGGACCAGAACAGCACCTGCAATTCGGACTGGTCACGCGCAGGCGGCTGGACGAGGCGGACTGACGGGGCAGGCGGACCGCTGGCGGCGGGCGCGCTGCCCCCAGAGCCTCCAACGCAGCCCGCCAGCATAACTGCCAGTACCGCGCCTGAAACCATGCTTGTGATCCGGCCCATCATTCTCACCCTCTCGTCTGTTATGCGCGTAGGCATAGGCGGACGGGGTGCGCAGGAGCAAGCCTTACTCAGCCGTCCTTCAGCGTCTTGAGCGCAGCCAGCGCCCGCTCGCGCGCGGCGCGGTGGGGCACGATCTTGCGCGGATAGCCCGCCGGCCTGCGCCCGAACTCCTCGGGATCGTGGATGTAGGGCTCCTCCAGCCCCTTCAGTTCGGGCACATAGGTGCGGATATAACGCGCGGCGTCAAACTTCTCCGACTGGCTGAGCGGCGCCATGATCCGGCTAAACATGTTAGAGTCCACCCCCGTCCCCGCTGTCCACTGCCAGTTGGTGGCGTTCGACGCATAGTCGGCATCGCACAGGGTGTCCCAGAACCACTTCTCGCCCTCGCGCCAGTCGATCAGCAGATGCTTGATGAGGAAGCTGGCGGTGATCATCCGCACGCGGTTGTGCATCCACCCGGTCTGCCACAGCTGGCGCATCCCGGCATCGACGATCGGGTAGCCGGTGCGGCCCTGCTGCCAGGCTTTGAGATCGCGCGCGGCGGCTTCGTCTGTGGCGGGGTCGCGCCACGGGAAGCGGTCGAAATCCTCGCGGTAGTTCTGGGTGGCATACTTGGGGAATTGCAGGATCGCGTTCTGCGAGTAATCGCGCCAGATCAGCTCGCCCTCATAGGTTTCCCACCCCTTGGATTTATGGCTCTTCAGGGCGTACCAGATCTGGATCGGCGAAATTTCGCCGAAGTGCAGATGCGGCGAGAGGCGCGAGACCTTGTCGACGCTCGGCAGATTGCGCTTGTCGTCGTAGTCATCGACGTCGGCTTCCCATGCGGCGAGGCGCGCTTGGGCGGCGGTCTCACCGACTTGCCAGAACGCCGCAATGCCGTCTGACCAGTCGGGGGCAGTGGGCAGCAGGTTCCACGAGGCGAGGTCGTCGCTGTTGGGCCAACTTGCGGGCGCTTCCAGCCGATCGGGCACAGGCAATTCATCGCGCGGGGGAAACTCGGCGCGGACGGCACGGCTGAAGGGGGTGTAGATCTTGTATTGCCCGCCGGTGCCGGTGGTGATCGAGCCGGGGGGCATGAGGTAGTTGCCGTGGTGGAGTTGCAGGTCGAGGCTCTTGGCCAGCTTGCGCTCGGCGTTGAGCCACCACGGTTCGTAATGGCAATTGGCGTGGATGGTGGTCGCGCCGACTTCGGCCGCCAGCTTGGAGAGTTCCTCCACCGCATCCCCTCGCCGCAGGATCAGTTTGGAGCCGCGCGCTTCGAGGCTCTGCGCAAGGCTGCTGAGCGAATGATGCAGCCACCAGCGCGAGGCCCCGCCATAGGCGTGGTGCTTGGGTGCCTCGTCGTCGAGGACATAGACACACACCACCGGCCCAGCCTTGGCCGCCTGATAGAGCGCAGGATTGTCGGCCATGCGCAGATCACGCCGCAGCCATACGAGTTGGGTCATTGTGGTCCTTCTTGTCCCTCTCCCCGTGCGGGGAGAGGATAGCGAAGCTTGCTCCTGCAAGGAGCTAGCGCAGCTTGGAGAGGGGCGCTCGGGCGGTGCAATAACGAACCGCCGAGCCCCCACCCCCAACCCCTCCCCGAGGGGAGGGGGGATGCGAGCGCAACGCGCCTAACCCATAGGAAGTTCCTCGCACTTCACATCCGGCAGCGCGAGGCTGAACCTGTCCTCCACACGCGGATCGTAGAAGCGGGCGTCGTGGAGGACCACCGAGCCATCCGCCGCCCGCACCGCAAAGGGCGCGCGCGACCAGAACAGGAAGGCGTCGAGCTGGGAATTGGTGCGGCGGGCTTCGGTGAAGTCGGGCCATGCACAGCGGTCCTCAGTTTCAGCGAAGGGAACCCAAGCCTCGGCGGAATCGTGGAGATAAAACCAGTCGTTCAAGCTGCCTGAAATCTCTTCGCGTGCGAACGGCAAGACCGGCAGAGGACTGATGATTTCGGTGGCGCCCGGTTGGTGGCCAGCCGAATGATAGCCGTGGGTTACGGACACGAGACCATTCACCCCGACATACGCCAACGCCGCCGCAATCCCCACCCGCGCCGGCCGCACCCACTCGGCCCCCACCTTCTCCCGCCGCCGCGACAACCACACGCTCGCAATCAGCATCGCCCACAGCCACGGGTCGATAATGAACAGCGTGTCGCCGTAGAACCATTGCGACGAGAACGGCTCCAGCAGCCGGATGCCGTAGACATTCAACCAGTCGAAGAACGGGTGGCTGAGGCAGCCGATGAACGCCATCGCATAGAGCCAGCCGAAGCGCACCGGCAGCCGCGCTTCGGGCCGTGTCCCGCGCCGGGCCTGCCAGCGGTCCCAGCCCCACAGCAGTCCCGCCAAGATCAACGGCAGCAACACCAGCGCAGGCGGGCCGTGAGTGATGCCGCGCCGGAAGGCGAGGTGCTCGGTCCCCTCCAGCCAGAAGAAGCACGCCGCGTCCACGTCCGGCAGGTTCGCGCCGATGATCAGCGCAGGCATGGCAAGGCCGGTCGTCTTCTTGAGCCCCGCCTGCCCCATCACCGCGCCGACAAGGCTATGTGTTAGATTGTCCATAGGTTTCGAGGCTAGCGCGCTGCCAGCGCCAAGGGAACCGCAAATGCGCTTGGAATTCAGCCCCGCCCTCGCCTATCGCATCGCCAAAGACACCGGAGAGAACCACGCCATGACCGACGCGCCTTACATCCGCCCCGACATGAAGGGCTTCCTCGATATGATGGCGGCTGCGGCGGCATCCGGCCCCAAGCTTGCCGACATGACACTGGCAGAGGCGCGCCAGTCCTATATCGTCATGCACGGCATCGCCGACCGTCCGGCCCGCGCTTTGCCAGTGATCCGCGACCTCGCCTGCCCCGGCCCCGCTGGCGACATCCCGCTGCGCCTCTACGACGCGCGCGACACCCGCGACGCAGCCACGCCGGTGGTGATGTTCTACCACGGCGGCGGCTTTGTAATCGGCGATCTCGATACGCACCACGCGCTCTGCACTGAAATTGCCGCACTGATCGATCTGCCGCTGGTCGCGGTGCACTATGCCCGCGCGCCCGAAGCCCCCTTCCCCGCCGCGATCCTCGATTGCGAGGCGGCGACGCGCTGGGTCGCCTCCAGCCCCGCCGAGCTTGGCCGCACCGCCACCGGCATCATCACCATCGGCGATAGCGCCGGGGGCAATGCAGCCGTAGTGATCCCGCAATTGCTGGGCGCGAACCCCGCCGCGGTGCCGGTGGTGCTGCAAGTGCCGATCTTCCCGCTGGTGGCCGACGCCAATGGCTCGGACAGCATGGCGGCCTTTTCCGAAGGCTTCCTGCTCACCGCCGACACCATGGCCTTCTTCGATGCGGCTTACGGCGCTGACCGGAGCGACCCGCGCGGCTTCCCGATCTTGGGCGACCATACACAAGCGCCGCCCACCATTGTGGTCACAGCAAGCCTCGATCCGATCCGCGATTCGGGGCGCGCCTATGCCAAGGCGCTGGTGGATGCCGGGCGCGACTGCGTGTTCCTCGAAATGCGCGGGGTGACGCATAGCTTCACCAATCTGCGCGGCGCGGTGCCGAGCACGCAGCGCGATCTCGAACGCATCATCGCCGCGATGCGCTTCATGCTGGACCACCCCGCATGAGCCTCAATCACCTTCCCTACCGCCCCTGCGCGGGCTTCATGCTGGTGAATGCCGAGGGGCTGGTCTTCGTCGGCGAGCGGATTGACGCCTCGGCGCACGGCTTCTGGCAGATGCCCCAAGGCGGGATCGACAAGGGCGAGGACGTGCGCGATGCAGCGTTGCGCGAGCTGGAGGAAGAGATCGGCGTGGGTTCGCACCTCGTCGAGATCATCGCGCAGGGCTCGCAGCCCTTCTTCTATGACCTGCCGCCCGAATTGCTGGGCAAGGTGTGGAAGGGCAAGTATCGCGGGCAGGAACAATACTGGTTCCTCGGGCGCTTCCTCGGCAGCGATGCCGACATCAACCTAGAAGCGCACGATCCGCCAGAATTCCACGCCTGGCGATGGGTCGCGCCGGCCGAACTGCCCGCGCTGATCGTGCCGTTTAAACGCGATGTCTATGAAGCGCTGGTCGCAGAGTTCGGCCCGCTGATCTGAATTTTCGTCATCGCGAGCCCGGAACGGGCGCGGCGATCCATGGACCAAGCGCCCTAAGCTGATCTTCGGTCATGGATTGCCGCGTCGCCTGCGGCTCCTCGCACTGACGAGGAAAAGATAGCTTTCAGTTGCTCGACGGGCCCTTGTCCGTGCTGCTGTCTGCGGCCAACAGTGCCGAGGGGCCGCGGGCGATGGTGCCTTGCAGCGCCACGGTCTCGGGGCAGGCATCGCCGCAAAGGCTCTGCAGCTTGGCGAGGTTGCGCTTGGCCTTTTCGAGCGCGCCCTTTTCCACCAGCGCCGCGCCTTCGCCCGCGATTGCGGCAAAGTTGCCCGGATCACGCTCCAGCGCCTCGCGGTAGAAGCGGATGGCCTTGCCCTGCAGCCCCTGCTGGCGCGCGGCTTCGGCCAGGTTGATGAAAATCGGCGTGTGGCCCGGATCGACCGCCAGCGCGGCCTCGAACGCGTCAATCGCCGCCTGCGACTCGCCCGCCTTGAGCGCCGCTTGCCCCTGCGCAATCAGCGCCGCTGCGCGCGGATCGGGCGCAGCGCCCGGCCCGGCACTGAGCACGCTCGCCGTCATGGCCAGACATAGCGAGAGAGCGGCGGCAGCAGGCGCAAAACGCATCAGAAGCTCCTTCAGTGCTTGAGACCGGGAACCGGAAGGCTGGGTCATAGCCTGCTAAGCTATCATGGTGAACGCAAGCAGGCGATGAAAAAACCATCCGTCCCGTCATGGAGCGGATCGAGCCGCCAGCCAGCCCCGTGCTGACGCCCGAGCGGGAGCGAAATCGCATCGCTGCTCCACCCGGGATAGCGGGTGAGGAAGGCGGCAATGCGGTCTGCCCCCTCGGCATCGAGCAGCGAACAGGTGACGAAAGCCACGCTCCCGCCGGGCCGCACCAGCTGCGCTGCCACATCCAGAACATGGTCCTGCAAGGCATTGAGCCGCGCCAGTTCCGCCGGATCAAGCCGCCAGCGCCCTTCCGGGCTGCGCCGCCACGTGCCGCTGCCCGAGCATGGCGCATCGACCAATACGTGATCGGCCTTGACCTCAAAGCCGCCCAGCGCCCGCATCTCGCGGTTCGGATCGAGCAGCACGATCTGGTCGATCTGCGCGCCGGCCCGCTCGGCGCGCGGGGCAAGATTGCCGAGCCGCCGCTTGTCGGTATCGGCGGCGATGATGCTCGCCGCATTGCCGAGCCGCGCTGCCAGCGCCAGCGTCTTGCCGCCGCCGCCTGCGCACAGATCGATGATGGTATCGCCCGGTGCAATCGGCAGCGCCTCGATAATCAGCTGGCTGCCGAGGTCCTGCACTTCGATCAGCCCTTGCGCATAGGCCTCCCACTGCTCGACCTGCGTGCCCGAGGCAAAGCGCAGGCCCTGCGCGGCGGCGATCGGTTCGCCAGCTTCGGGCAGTTCGATCGTGGCGCGATCAGCTTTCAGCGCATTGACCCGGATGTCGAGCGGCGCGCGCCCCAACATCGCGGCAATCTCCGGCCCGCCCAGCCCCGAGGCGCGCAGAGCGGCGGCGAGCCATTTGGGGGCAAGTCCGGTCTTGGCCGCCTCTTCGCTCGGCCCGCGCGCAGCAGGGCCATGCGGAGAGCCGTCGAACAGTGCAGCAATCGCAGGATCCTGTGCGGCCACGGCGAGCATCGCGGCCCGTCCGCTCGCGGGCACGGGCCCACACAGGCGGATCGCCTGATAGACCAGATCACGCACCGCGCGCCGATCCTTGGATCCGGCATAGCGGCGCGCACGGAAATAGTCGGCGATGATGCGGTCTGCCGGCGCGCCTTTCCCGCGCGCGGCCGGAATGATGATATCGAGCAGCTCGATCGCCGCCTGCACTCGGGCAGCGGGGATCATCGATCCTCCCCCACTGGGGGAGGGGGACCGCGACGCGTAGCGGCGGGGTGGAGGGGCGAGCGGCGGTTAGCCCCTCCACCAGACTTCGTCTGGTACCCCTCCCCTGAAGGGGAGAATTTAGCGCGTGGGATAATTGGGTGCCTCTCGGGTGATGGCCACATCATGCACATGGCTTTCGGAAAGCCCGGCATTGGTGATCCGCACGAACTTCGCGCGTTCCTGCAAGTCTGTGATCGTGCGCGAGCCGGTATAGCCCATCGCCGCCTTGATCCCGCCAACCAGCTGGTGGACGACATCCGACGCCGGGCCCTTGAACGGCACCTGACCTTCGATCCCTTCGGGCACCAGCTTCATGGCAGAAACGTCCTGCTGGAAATAGCGGTCGGCCGAGCCGCGCGCCATTGCGCCGACGCTGCCCATGCCGCGATAGCTCTTGTAGCTGCGCCCCTGATAGAGGAACACTTCGCCCGGGCTTTCGGTGGTGCCCGCCAGCATCGAGCCGATCATTACAGCCGAAGCGCCCGCCGCAAGGGCCTTGGCCGCATCACCCGAGGTGCGCAGGCCGCCATCAGCGATCACTGGCACGCCCGACTTGGCGGCTTCGGCGGCGCTTTCCATGATCGCGGTGAGCTGCGGCACGCCGACGCCGGCGACCACGCGGGTGGTGCAGATCGAGCCGGGGCCAATCCCGACTTTGACCGCATCAGCGCCAGCATCAACCAGCGCGCGGGTGGCTTCGGCGGTGGCGACATTGCCCGCGATCACCTGCACCGCGTTCGACAGCTTCTTCACCCGCTCAACCGCGCGGGCGACTTCGATATTGTGGCCGTGGGCGGTGTCGATAACGATCACATCAACCTCGGCATCAACCAGAGCTTCGGTGCGGGCAAAGCCTGCTTCGCCCACGGTGGTCGCGGCCGCGACGCGCAGGCGTCCGGTGCTGTCCTTGGTGGCGTTGGGGTAATTGACCGCCTTCTCGATGTCCTTGACGGTGATGAGGCCGATGCAATGGAACGCATCGTCGACCACCAGCAGCTTTTCAATGCGCCGGGCGTGAAGCAGGCGGCGCGCCTCTTCCTGCCCGGTGCCGAGCGATACGGTGGCGAGGTTCTCGGTCGTCATCAGCTCGCGCACCGGCTGCGCGGGGTTTTCGGCAAAGCGCACATCGCGGTTGGTGAGGATGCCGACCAGCTTGCCGCTGGCGTCCACCACCGGGATGCCGCTGATGCGGTGCAGCTGCATCAACGCCTGCGCGTCGCCCAAGGTGGCATCGGGATGGATCGTGATCGGATTGACCACCATGCCGCTCTCGTAACGCTTGACCGCGCGCACCGCGGCGCATTGCGCGTCGACATCAAGATTGCGGTGGAGCACGCCGATGCCGCCCAGCTGCGCCATGGCAATCGCCATGTCGGCCTCGGTCACGGTGTCCATCGCGGAGGAGAGCACCGGAATATTCATGCCGATTGCGCGGGTCAGCCGGGTCGAGGTATCGGCCATGCTCGGCAGGACGCTGCTTTCCGCCGGGCGGAGCAGAACATCGTCAAAGGTCAGGCCGAGCGGGATATCCATGTGCGCCACTTTCATTGGTCGAGAGAGGATCTCCCAGCACCTGTTATGCGCCGGGGGATTCGTGGCGGCCCATGTAACCGCGGTTTGCCGATTGCGCTAGGGCTGCGGCGCAGCGGCGGGCGAATAGCGCGCAGGATCGGCAACAATGCGGATCAGGCCTTCGTGAAACAGCAAATCCTCAACCGCGCCGCTCAGATCAAGCACAGCCGCTTCATCCGACGGGCGGTGATAGCGGCTGGTCAGGAACGACTGGAGGATGTCGCGCGTGCCATAGCTGCTCGACAAAAGCACCGTGGGCACCCCGGCATTGAACAGCGCAGCGCCATCCTGACGCTGGACAAAGCTGGCCGCCAGCGCCTCGTCGCCCAGTGTGCGCCCGCTACGCGCCGCGTGCTCGATGATCACGGGGTCGAGCGGCGTTGTGCCGCGCCCGATAAAGCCCAGCGCGCTGCCTTCTGGCGCAATCGCGACCATGTCGAAATTGAACGCCGCCACGATGCTGGAAAGCGCCAGTGGCGGGGCTTCGGCAAAGGCCCGCGCGCCCAGCAACCCGGCTTCCTCGGCGGTGGTGGCCAGCACATAGACATCGCGCGCCAGCGGCGGGCCGGATTTGAGCCGCTTGGCCAGTTCGAGCATCGCGGCAATCCCGCTGGCATTGTCGGCCGCGCCGTTGCAGATCCGGTGTTCAGCCTCGGCCGGGCCGCATTCGCCCAGATGATCCCAATGCCCGAGCAGCAGCACCGCGCCCGATCCCGGCGCGCTGCCGGGGATCATCCCGACAAGGTTATAGGACGTGTACTCGCGCCGCTCGGCCGATGCCTCGAGCGTGATCGCCAGATTGATCTCGAACGGAGAGAAGTCCGCCGCCTCGGCCTCTGTCTTGAGCTGTGTCCAGCGCGCCGCGCCCAGCGCGCTGGCCATCGCCGCATCGGTGACATAGGCCGACAGCGTGTCCTTGTCCTCGCTCGCCAACCGCACCCTCTCGCGCGCGCCCGCCCGGCGCAGCCGCTCAATGGCAGCCGTATCGGGCACCACCGTTACAACCGCTGTGGCCCTTTGGGCAAACAGCGCCGCACGGCGCGCGGCGTCCCGCCCGGGATCAGCGAGGATCACTGCCACGGCTCCGGCCATGGAATCGGCCAGCACCAGATCATCGCCCTTGCCCACAAACACCACCGGCACACCGGTCGCAGGACCGCTGGTCGCCAGCGAGCGGCGGCGCGGGGTGAAGACCGCGGCATCGCTTTCCGGCACGATCACGCTCTTGCGGCCCTGGGTCAGCGTTAACTGCCCTGCCTCGGCGCGGGTCGAGACGAGATTGACCGGCATCCGCCAATAAGAGCCCGGATCATTGGTGCCGGTCACCAGACCGATCTCACTCATCCGCTTTTCGAGGTAGGCTAGCGTCGCCTCCTCGCCCGGCGTTCCCGGCTTGCGCCCGCCGAATTCATCGCTGGACAGCACTTCAATATCGGCCATCATCCGCGCCGCAATCGCATCGCGTGCGTTTGTCGAGGCGCTTTCGACCGGAGCGCGCGCGCAGGCGGCCAGCACAAGGCTCGCCAGCAGCACGGCTAGGAAGCGGAGGCGCGGCGGCTTCATTCGGCGGTCCAGCCCCCGTCGATGCTGTAATTGGCGCCGGTGATGTTTCGCGCCGCATCGCCGCACAGGAACACCGCCATCGCCGCGACATCCTCGGGCAGGACAAAGCTCTTGGTCGGTTGCTTGGCGAGCAGCACGTCGTTGATCACTGCCTCGCGGCTCATCCCGCGCGCGGCCATGGTGTCGGGGATCTGGTTCTCGACCAACGGTGTCCAGACATAGCCGGGCGAGATGCAGTTGGCGGTGATCCCGTGGGTGGCGAGTTCGAGCGCGATCGTCTTGGTAAAGCCCGCCAGCCCATGCTTGGCCGCGACATAGGCGCTCTTGAACGGCGATGCGGCGAGCGAATGCGCGCTGGCGGTGTTGATGATCCGCCCCCAGCCCTTGGCCTTCATCCCCGGCACGGCAAGGCGGGTGGTGTGAAACGCCGCCGTCAGATTGAGCGCGATGATCGCGTCCCACTTTTCAGGCGGAAAATCCTCGACCGGGGCGACGTGCTGCATCCCGGCATTGTTCACGAGGATGTCGATGGGGCCGATTGCAGCCATCATCGCGGCAATCGCATCGGCGTCCATCAGGTTGGCGCCATTATAATGCGCGCCCAGTTCCTCGCACAGCTTGGCGATCTCGCCCGCATCGCCCAGGCCGTTGAGCACAATCTCGGCGCCCTCGGCTGCCAGAGCGCGCGCCACTGCCAGCCCGATCCCCGAGGTCGAGCCGGTGACAAGCGCCCGCTTCCCGGCGAGATTCTGGCCCTTGAGCATTGGCGGCAACTCCTGCACTTGTACGCGGCTGGCCTTTTGCTTTTGCCGCGCGCGCGGCGGCTGTCCAGCGAATTGAACAGCTGAGGGAATGACGCATGAAGCTCGGGCCATATGATAGCGGCGACATTGATGTTCGTTCCAGCGGCGGCGGCGGGCGAATGGGGCGCGCAGGCGGGATCGGCTGCGGCACGCTGGTGATCGCGCTGATCGGCGCAGTCGTGTTCGGGCTCGATCCGATGCAGACCATCGGCATGGTGCAAGGCGTCCAGCAACAGGCCGCGCCCGCCGATGGCAGCAGCAGCGACATGAGCGAGGAGGAGGTCTGCGCCAGCAGCGCTTACGCCGCCGAGACCTGCGGCGCGCTCGCCAGCCTCAATGCCACCTGGGCTGCGACCTTTGAACGCAACCGCATCCCGTTCGAGCGCCCGGTGCTCGATCTCTACCGCGACGGCCGCGTGGGAACCCAGGGCTGCGGCAGTGCGACATCGGCCGTGGGGCCGTTCTACTGCCCGGCCGACAAGGGCATCTATATCGACACCAGCTTCTATGACAGCCTTGCCCAGATGTCGGGCACCGGCGGCGATTTCGCGCGGCTCTATGTGATCGCGCATGAATATGGCCACCACATCCAGAACATCACCGGGCTTTCCGATCAGGTGCGGCAGGCGCAGCAGCGCAATCCTTCGGCGTCAAACCAGCTGCAGGTGGCGATGGAATTGCAGGCCGATTGCTATGCCGGGATGTGGGCGGGCAAGAACCGCGACCGGATCGAGCCGGGCGATCTCGAAGAAGGCCTCGCCGCAGCCAGCGCAATCGGGGATGATACCTTGCAACGCGGGGCCGGACAGCGCATCAACCCCGAGAGCTTCACGCACGGCACCAGCCGCCAGCGCATGGCGGCGCTCAAGCTCGGATTGGAAAGCCAAAGTGATGCAGCCTGCGATGTCTTTTTCGAAGGGGCATAAGCTTGCCCTGATGCTGGCGCTGGCGCCTATCCTCACCGTGCCCGCGCCGCTGCTGGCGCAGGCCATGCCCGAGCCCGATATCTCCGAGGTTGCCAAGACCCCGCTGCGCGATCTCAACATCGACGGGCGCGACATTCCCGAGGCGCTCAAAGTCGCGGTCGCAAACCCGTACGATACCGCGCGGCTGAAAACCTGCAACGCGATCGTCGCCAATATTGCCGAGCTCGATAGTGTGCTGGGCGCGGATTACGACATTGCGGAGGATGAGGCGGGCGACAAGGACGGGATGCCCGACATTAACGAAGGCAAGATCGGGCAGAGCATTGTCGGCTCGTTCCTGCCGTTCCGCGGGATCCTGCGCGAAGTGACGGGCGCGGCCGAGAACGACCGCGCCCTGCGCGCCGCCTATACTGCGGGTATGGTGCGGCGCGGTTACCTCAAGGGACTGGGCCAGGGCCGCGGGTGCAAATACCCCGCGCGGCCCAAGTCCGTGCCCAAAGGCAAATAGCGCCCGATCAGCCTTCCTTTTCCTTCCAGCGAGCGATCTGGGCATCGAGCGTGCGCAGAACTTGCTTGCGGGTTTCCTCGGGAATGTCTTTGTCGCCCGCGATCTCGTCACGCGCCTGTTCAAGGCCGAGGCGGGCCGAGGCGGCAATACGCGGCTGGCAGATCATCACGGTTTGCGCGCCATCCTTGCCTTTGATCACCTCCGCCTCGCCATCAAAGGCAGAGGTGCATGACTTGAGCATCATCACGCGGGTGCGACTGGCTGTGCGGGCTTCGGCACGGGCGCGCGCCGCATCGCCGCGCGCGGCTTTGGCTTCTGCCATCGCCACTTCGGCCTCGGCCAGCGCGGCCGACACCGTGCGCGGCAGATCAGCCAGCGCGCGGTCAGCCTCTGCCAGGCCTTCTTGCAGGGCCGCTTCCATCTCGGCGTGCTCGGCTTCGGTCATGGGCTCGTCGCGGGGGCCAAAGCGGCGCACGATGCGCACCTTGCGCTCTTTGCCATCCTCGCCGCGCTCAATCCGCTCGGTCACGATGACATTGGCACCGTCCTCGCCTTCACCATCGGAGCCCATGAACGTGAAGCCCATCGGCGGCTCGGGCGGGGTCGGCGGTTCGGGCGGCAGCGGCGGCTCGGGCCGCATTGGCGCTTCGGGCGGTGCCGGGGGAGCGGGCGGCTCGGGCACTTCCTGCGCAGTTTCGCTCGCAGCATAACTGATCGATGCGGTCAGCGGCAGGATCAGCAGCGCTGCGCCAAGCACGGCGCCGCCGGCGATGCGGCTGCGGGGGGAGGAATGGGACATGGACAGGCTCCTCAGACGTTCGATGATGGATTTCTCGCCCAGCACCGGACAGGCCATCGGCGCTGTGATCGCGGCGTTGGGTGCGGCGTTGGGGGTGGCGGCAAAGCGGGCAATCAGCAGGGCATAGGCGGCGCGCTCTTCAGCATCGGCGCGGGCGATCACGCGGGCATCGCAGGCCGCTTCCTGATCGCGCCGCAGCGCCAGCCAGCCATAGCGGCCGAGCGGGTTCCACCAATGCAGCGCAAACAGCGGCTGGACGAGCACGTTGATCACCAGATCACCCCCGCGGTGGTGCGCCAGCTCGTGCGCCAGCGCCAGATCGCGGGCGCGGCGATCAGGCAACGCCATGAAGCCGGGCGGCAGCGCGATCACCGGATCGAGCACGCCGAACGCGAGCGGAGCCGCAGTGTCGGGCGTCTCGACCAGCCGGATCGCGCCGAACGATGCCGGAATACGCCCGACCTCGCGTGCTTCGGCAAGCAATGCCTCGCGCAGTTCGAAATAGGCACCAAAGCGGCGCCACAGGAACACCCCTGCCCCGCCGAGCCATGCGAGAAGCAGCGCCTCGATAATCGGCCAGTCAGCCAGCAGCGCCATGACATCGAAGCCGGCGGCGGGCGCGGTTTGCAGCGGCGCGGCGCTGGCGACCTCGGCCGTCTGCCACAACACTTCCTCTGCCACCGGGACATTTGCCGGGATCGGTTCAGCAACGGTTGGCGCAGGCGGCGGCGCCATCCAGGCCGGCACGGTGATCGGCGGCAGGATCAGGCGCAGCGCCGGCAGCGCCCACAGCGCATAGGCAACCTGCGGTCCGCACCAGCGCGCCACCGGGCGGCGCACCAGCAACACCAGCGCGATCAGCACGCCGGTCCACACCAGCGTATGGGCAAGGATGCCGTTCATGGCCGCAGCTCCTTGAGCAGCGCCTCGATGGCGGCGAGATCATCATCGCTCAAGGCTTCGGTCTCGGCCAGATGCGCGACCAGCGAAGCGGCGCGGCCACCGAACAGGCGATCGACCAGCCGCCGCGATTCGCCGCCGACATAGGCGTCGCGCGCGATCAGCGGCGTGTACAGATAGCGCCGGCCATCGGGCGCCGAGGCAATCGCGCCCTTCTGCACCAGCCGCGCCAGCAGCGTCTTGACCGTCGCGAGGCTCCAGCCGCGCGCCTCGCACACCGCTTCGCACACTTCGGTGGCGGTTTGGCGCGGGCGTTCCCACAGGGCTTCCATCACCGCATATTCGGCATCGGTGATGCGTTCGTGGGCAGGATCTTCCGGAGTGATCACGTGGCTGACTCCCTGACGGCTGATTACATCTGTAGTCAACACGACTACGTTTGTAAACATTGCCGCCCGATGAACAACCCACCTGCCTGCTTGCGCCTCGACGAAGCGCCGATATGTTCGGACAGATGACAATCCGCGCTGCACTTTCCGCCCTGTTGCTCGTTCTTGCCGCGCCCGCGCTGGCGCAGGCCGGGGCCGAGGAATTCCTGCCCCTCACCCAGCCTGCCGAAATCGCGCCGGGAGAGCCGGACAAGCAGGTGGGCGAACTGATCTTCCGCGGCGGGGTGGAGATCATGCCCGACAAGGCCGGGATCGGCGGCATTTCAGGTCTCGAATGGCATGACGGCGCGCTCCACGCGGTCAGCGATGACGGGCGCTGGCTGCTGCTCAAGCCCGAGGATGTGCAGGGGCGGCTGGTCGATGTCTCGGGCATCACCATCGCTCCGCTCAAGGATGCCAAGGGCGGCAAGCTCGGCAACAAGGAGCGCGGCGATGCCGAGGCAATCGCGCGCCTGCCCTCGGGTGAATGGCTGATCGCTTTCGAGCGCGAGCACCGCATCTGGCGGTATGCCGATTTCGGCGGTGCGGCGAATGGCAGCGAGGATCGCGCGGCGGCGCTTGTCACCGGAGCCGACGCGAATGGCGGAATCGAGACGCTCGCCGCCTATGCTGGCGGGCTGCTGGTCTGCGGCGAGTGGGCCGATCCGGCGCGGCCCAATTGCCTGCGGATCACGCAAGCAGGCGCGCAGAGCTTCGCCCTCCCCGCCCCCGCCGGGATTGCCGAGGCAGGCGGCGTGCCGACCGATGCCGACTGCGCCGACGATGGCACCTGCTATGTCCTGTTTCGCAGCTATACCCCGGGCGCAGGAAACCGCGCGGCAATCGTGAAGCTCGCGCCGGACAACACCGCCACCCCGCTCGCCGTGCTTGCGCCGCCGCTGGCTCTCGACAATTTCGAGGGGCTGGCCTTGCGTGAAGATGCGCGCGGCAGCTTTCTTTACCTCGTCTCGGACGACAATTTCCGCAATTGCGACACCAAACCCGGCGCGGGATGCCAGCGCACATTGCTGATGAAGTTCGAGGTCGCCGGCACCGCTCCGCCCGCCGAAGCGCAGGCCGTGGTCGCCGCCGCCCCGCCCACGCCTGCAACCGCCCGCCCCGGCAAGCGTCCCTTCCCCGCCGCCGCCAGCACCAGCGTGGTGCTCACCACCGAACTCGGCGACATCACCATCGCGCTCGAAACCGAACGCGCGCCCGTCACGGCCGCCAATTTCCTGCGCTATGTCGACGAGAAGCGCTTTGATGGCACGGTGTTCTACCGCGCGATGCGGCTTGACCGCGAGCCGCGCCCCAACGGGTTGCTTCAAGGCGGCACGCGGTGGGAGGCCAAGCGCATCCTGCCCGGCATCCCCCATGAGCCCACGAGCCAGACCGGGCTCACCCACACCCACGGCGCATTGTCGATGGCGATGGGCGCGCCGGGCACAGCCAATGGCGATTTCTCGATCATGATCGAGGACCAAGTCGGGCTCAACGCCGATCCGTCCTCCAGCGATCCGGTGTGGCAGAGCGGCTATGCCGTGTTCGGCTATGTCACCGAAGGGATGGACGTGGTGGCGGCGATCCATGCAACCCCGGTCGATCCCAATGCGGGCGAAGGCTGGATGAAGGGCGAGATGCTGGCCAAGCCGGTCAAGATCATTTCTGCCCGGCGCGCACCTTCTCCGCCACAACCGGGGCCGTAAGCAGCGCGGGATCGAAAGCCGGGCGGCCCACCGGCGCGCTGGCGATGCGCGGCATCCGCGCTTCGATCTGCGGTAGCCACGCCCTGGCCTCAGCCCCGATGCTGGTTTGCGGCAGCGAGGCGAGGACGCGCGTCTTGATCTCCCACTCCGCCACGTCGCGCCCCGCCATCCGCGCCGCCTCGTCGAGCGCGACCGGTTGGCGCAGCGCACGGTTGATCAGCGCGTCGCCAAAAAAGGTCCAGTCATTCTCCGCCGCGCAGCCAAACGAGGTGCGCGTGGCAGCGGCGGCGGTGAGGATCGCGGTATCGGGGCTGGCGAGCGCAGGCACGAAGACGCCCGAATAGCAGGCCGAAAGGATCAGCACGCGCCGCTTGATCCCCGCCTCCTCCAGCGCCGCCTTGAGCCTTGCGGGCGAAAGAACGCCGTAGCCGGTGTCGCCGTAATGATAGGCCAGCCCCAGATCCATCCCGTGGCTGGTGGTGTAGAGCACCAGCACATCCTCATTGCCGTCCATCACGCTGCCGATATGGCTGAGCGCCAGCACCAGCGCGGTGATCGAGCCGTGGGGGGCATCGTCGCGCGTCCCGTCCGGCCCGGCCAGCGTCAGCGTGCGCCCGTCCGCGCCGTAACGCGCCGCCAGCACCCGCGCCGCCTCGCGCGCCTCGCGGGCGAACACCGGATCACTGTCGAGCGCGATGGTGACGACATAGGCCTCGGGAATGCCGGGCTGCTGGGGGACAAGCGCGGCAAGCGCGCTATCCAGACGCCGCTGCTGCGCACGGATCTGCGCAGCGGAAACCCCGCGCTGCAATTCGGGGCTGAGTTCGTAGGACTTGCGCCGCTCAGGCCGGCTCTCCCCGCTGCCGAGATCGGGGTATGGCAAGGTGTGCGGCGGGGGCTGGTTGGGATTGGGCGCAGATGACTGCGATAGCGCCGGAGCCGCGAGCAATGCCGCGAGAAGCCCAGTGATGATCGTGCCCCTGTTCATCGCCAGACAAGCTGCCTGCGCACGGCAGACTGGTCAAGCGGCATCCATGCGGCTGCCAAAAGCAAAGGCCCGATCCTTCGCAGGACCGGGCCTTCATGGCTTTGATCAAACCGAGACGACGCTCAGTAAACGCGCGCCTTGGGCTCGATGTAGGCGATATCGTCCGTCAGCGTGTATTCGTGCACCGGGCGGTAATCGATCCGGCTGTTCGAACCACGACCGCCCCAGCCGTCGAACCAGGCGATGGTGTGCTTCATCCACTCCTTGTCGTTGCGATCGGGGAAATCCTCGTGCGCGTGGGCGCCGCGGCTTTCCTTGCGGTTGGCAGCGCTGGCGATAGTCACGTTGGCCTGCGCCATCAGGTTGTCGAGCTCGAGCGTCTCGATCAGGTCCGAGTTCCAGATCAGCGACTTGTCGGTGACGTGGATGTCCTCCATCCGCTTGTTCTGCTCGGCCAGCTTGGCCACGCCCTCGTCCATCAGCTGCTGATCGCGGAACACGGCGCAGTGCTTTTGCATCGCCTTCTGCATTTCCGCACGGATCTGCGCGGTCGGCGAGCCGCCTTGCGCATAGCGGAAATGATCGAGACGGGTCAGCGCGAAATCGGCGCTGTCGGCGGGCAGTTCGGGCTGCTTGGCCTTGGGCACCAGATTGTCGCGCAGGTGATGCCCGGTCGCACGGCCGAACACCACGAGGTCGATCAGCGAGTTCGAGCCCAAGCGGTTGGCCCCATGCACCGAGACACACGCCGCCTCGCCCACGGCATAAAGCCCGGGGATGACGGTATCCGGATTGCCGTCCGGCCCCAGCGTGACCACCTGCCCGTGATAGTTACACGGCACGCCGCCCATGTTGTAATGCACCGTCGGGGTGACCGGCAGCGGCTGACGGGTGAGATCGACGCCCGCGAAGATCTTGCCGCTTTCGGTGATGCCCGGCAGGCGATCGGCCAGCACCTTGGGATCGATGTGATCCAGGTGCAGGTAGATGTGGTCGCCGTCCGGCCCAACGCCGCGCCCTTCGCGCATTTCCAGTGCCATCGAACGCGACACGACATCGCGCGAGGCGAGGTCCTTCGCGGACGGCGCATAACGCTCCATGAAGCGCTCGCCTTCGGAGTTGGTCAGATAGCCACCCTCCCCGCGCGCGCCTTCGGTGATCAGCACGCCCGCGCCATAAATGCCGGTCGGGTGGAACTGCACGAACTCCATGTCTTGCAGCGGCAGCCCGGCACGCAGCACCATCCCGCCGCCGTCTCCGGTGCAGGTGTGGGCCGAGGTCGCAGTGTAGTAGCAGCGGCCATAGCCGCCCGTCGCCAGCACCACCGACTGCGCGCGGAAGCGGTGGATCGTGCCGTCATCGAGGCACATCGCCATCACGCCGACGCACTGCTTCACCCCGTCACGCTCGGACATGATGAGATCGAGCGCGAAGTATTCGATGAAGAAGTCCGCGTCATACTTCAGGCTCTGCTGATACAGCGCGTGGAGCATGGCGTGGCCGGTGCGGTCGGCTGCGGCGCAGGTGCGCTGCACCGGCGGGCCGGCGCCCATGTTCTGCATGTGGCCGCCGAACGGGCGCTGGTAGATCGTGCCATCGGCATTGCGGCTGAACGGCACACCGGCATGTTCGAGCTCGTAGACCGCCGCCGGGGCTTCCCGCGCGAGATATTCGATCGCGTCCTGATCGCCCAGCCAGTCCGACCCCTTGACGGTGTCGTACATGTGCCAGGTCCAGTGATCGGGCGAATTGTTGCCGAGCGATGCGGCGATCCCGCCCTGCGCCGCCACGGTGTGGCTGCGGGTCGGGAAGACCTTGGAGATGTTGGCAGTACGCAGGCCTGCTTCGGCCGCGCCCATGGTTGCGCGCAAGCCCGATCCGCCCGCGCCTACAACCACAACATCATAGGTGTGGTCGATAATCTTGTACGCGCCCTTAAGGTGCGCCCCGCCCACATCGTTGGCGGTGCCGGGTGCTGCTGCGGTAGCCATCAGGCCTGTCCTCCGAATGCGAGTGCGGCAACGCTGAAAATGGCAAAGGCGCCGCCGCCGATAGTTGCAAGATTGAGCGCGGAGAGCACCCCGAATTTGGTGCCAGCGTCGTGGACATAATCCTCGGTCAGCACCTGAAGGCCGAGCCGCGCGTGCCAGAACAGGCTGATCACCAGCAGGATCATCGCGGTCGCATTGAGCGGGTGCGAGAGCCACTTGGTGACATTGGCGTGGCCATAATCGCCCAGCATGACGAGGCTGACGAGCAGCCAGCTCATCAGCACCACATTGCCGATCGCAGTGAAGCGCTGCACCAGCCAGTGATGCGCGCCGTGGTGCGCCGGGCCAAGCCCGCGCACGCGTCCGATGGAAGTTCCGTTACCCATGGTTGTCGCTCCCCTCAGCGCAGCAGGATCAGGGCCCAGAAGCCCATGGTGAGAACAATCGCGATCACCGGCGAGGCGATCGACCAGAACTTGTTGATGTCGAGCTCGTAGCCCGCGCCGATATCCATCACGAAGTGGCGCATCCCGCTCATCATGTGGGTGAAGAACGCCCACGACAGGCCGACCAGCACCAGCATCCCGACAGGGTGCCCCATCACGCTCTGGAACGTGGCGTAGGCCTCGGGCCCGCTTGCCAGCGCGCCCAGCCACCACACCAGCACAGCAAGGCCGACCAGCGCCATGCCGTCACCCGTGGCGCGGTGAAGGATCGACACAAGCATGTGCGGCCCCCAGCGCCACACCTGCAAATGGGGAGAAAGCGGTCTTTGGTTCATGATGATCCCGTCTGGTCCCTGTTACCGGCTTTCCCACTTAGCGCCGCCAGCGCGACGTGCAAGCGGCGAGCGGTGGACATGGCTTGCAAATTTCGGGATAGGCGATTGCATGGGACACATTCTTGTAACCGGATCGAGCCGGGGCATTGGCAGGGCAGCGCTGGATGCGTTGGCGGCACGCGGGGCCAAGGTGATCGGCCATGGCTCGCGCGCGGTCACAATCGGCACCGGCGAAGTGCCGATAATTGCCGCCGATTTCGGCGATCCGCTAGCCGCGCAGGGCCTGTGGGAGCTGGCGCTGGATGTCGCCGGCGGCGAAATTGACGCGGTGGTCAACAATGCCGGGCGGTTCGAGGCCAACCGGCTCGACCGTTCGGACCTCGAATGGCTCGATGCGTGGGAGGATACCTTGCGGGTCAACCTCACCTCGGCCGCGCAGCTTTCGCGCCTCGCGGTGCAGCACTGGCAGGCGCGCGGCGTGCCCGGGCGCTTGGTCCACGTGGCAAGCCGCGCCGCCTATCGCGGGGATTCGCCCGCGCATTGGCATTACGCGGCGGCCAAGAGCGGGATGATCGGGATGCACAAGACCATCGCCCGCGCCTACGCCAAGGACGGCATCCTGAGCTTTGCCATCACCCCCGGCTTTACCGACACCAGCATGGCAGGCGACTATCTCGCCAGTCGCGGCGGGCCGGGATTGCTGGCCGACATTCCCTTGGGCCGCGTTGCCACGCCCGAGGAAATCGCGAGCATCATCACCTTCTGCGCGCTCGACGCGCCGCCGAGCATGACCGGCGCGGTGATCGACGCGAATGGAGCCAGCTTTGTCCGATAGTACAACGTGGAAGCTCAGCCTCCACGCCCCCAAGCGCGTGGTGCAGGCAGCGCTGCTGGCGCATGACGAAATCGACGATTGGGACTTCGAACTTGTCATTGCCGGGCGCGAGGTGGCCGAGGACCGGCCCGACGACTGGGTGCTCGAAGGCTGGTATCCACGAAAGCCCGGCAAGGCGGAGCGCGCGGCGTTGTCCGGGCTGTTCGCGGGCAAGACGCCAAAGATCACCATCGAGGAATTGCCGCCCGCCGACTGGGTGACGCTGAGCCAGCACAATGCCCCGCCGATCCGCGCCGGTCGCTTCCATGTCCACACGCCGGATTATCCCGCCGAACCGGACGCGATCGACTTTGTGATCCCCGCCAGTCAGGCCTTCGGCACGGGCCAGCACCGCACCACCGCCGGATGCCTCGAAATGCTCGGCGCGATGAAGGCGAGCGGGCTGATCGCGCGCAATGTCGCCGACATCGGCACGGGCACCGGATTGCTTGGCTTCGCGGCGCTGGCGCTATGGCCGCGCGCGGCCGTCACCCTCACCGATATTGATCCGGTCTGCGTGCCGGTGGTCGAGGACAACGCCGCGCTCAACGCGATCCACATGGGGCCGGCCAAGGGCGAGGCGGTGATGGTGGTGGCCGACGGGATGGACGATCCGCTGATTAAGGTGCGCGGGCCTTATGACCTGCTGATCGCCAATATCCTCGCCGGGCCATTGGTGAGCCTCGCCCCCGATTTCGCCAAGGCCGTATCGCCGGGGGGCAGCCTGCTGCTCGCCGGATTGCTGGCGGGCGATCAGGAGGCAGCGGTCAAGCGGGCAATGCTGCGCGCCGGCTTCCGCATGGCCACAAGGCTCCAGCGCGGCGACTGGGCGATCCTGTGGCTGCGGCGGCGGAATATCCGGGGGCGGACGCGCTAGACCAGCGCCGCGCGCCGCGCCTCCAGCCACAATCGCTCGGCGCGCGGGGGCGCGAGCGCCAACGCCGCATCCAGCGCCGCGGCTGCCTCGTCTGCCCGCCCTGCCCGCGCCAGCAGATCGGCACGCGCCGCGTGATAGGGCCGCGCCAGCGCCAGCCGCTCGGCAGGTAGCGCGTCCACCGCCGCCAATCCTGCTGCAACGCCCTCGACCTGCGCCAGCGCCAGCGCGCGGCTCAAGGCGACCATCGGCGACGGTCGTAGGGCCAGCAGCACATCATAGAGCCTCAGCACCGCGCCCCAATCCGTCGTCCGGTCGAAAGCGCGGCGCGCATGGGTGAGCTGGATCGCAGCCATCACCTGATAAGGGCCAGACAGCCCCGCCTTCGCCGCCCGATCCATCAACGCGCGCGCCGCATCGATCCGCGAATAATCCCACCGCGCCGCATCCTGCTGCGATAGCGGCACCATCGCGCCGTCGGCATCCACCCTTGCCGCATGGCGCGAGCGGGCGAGCAGCACCAAAGCGGCGAGCGCCAAAGCCTCGGGCTCATCGGGCAGGAGTTCGGCCACTAGCAGCGCCAGCCGCTCGACCTCCGCGCCGAGATCCTCCTCCAGCGCCGCAGGCAGCTCGCCGCCTGCGTCGGCATAGGCGGCGGTAAAGGCCAGTTCGAGCGCGAGCAGCACTGCGCCCAATCGCTCGGTCCAGTCGCGCCGCGGCGGCAGTTCAAAGGCGATCCCCGCCTCGCGCACCTTGGCCTTGGCGCGGGTGATGCGCTGGAACATGGTCGGCTCGCTCACCACAAACAGCTGCGCAATCCGCGCGACCGGCAGCCCGCAGATCACCTTCAAGGCAAGCGGCGCGCGCACCTCCGCCCCGAGCGCGGGGTGGCAGCATATAAACAGCAACCGCAGGCGTTCATCGGGGATCGGTTCGGGCAGCGTCAGGATATCAGCCATCTCGGAACCCTCCGCGAGCGCATCCAGATTGCGCGCCTCGGTCTGCCGTTTGCGTAAGGCATCGAGCGCGCGGCGCTTGGCCGCCACAAACAGCCATGCCGGCACATCGCGCGGCGGCTCGGCGAGCGCGAGACAGGATGCGGCGGCCTCGGCAAAAGCGTCGTCGGCTGCATCGAGATCGCGCAATTGCGTGGCAAGTGCGGCCACCACGCGGGGCCGCGCCGCCATGATCATAGTCGCCAGATCGGCGGCCAGATCGACCGGACGCTTCACCCCTCCATCATCGGCCAGATCGGGCGCACTTCGATCCCGCCCTTGGGCACCGGAATGCGCTTGGCCCAGGCGATCGCTTCATCGAGGCTGGCGACATCAATGATGTAGAAGCCGCCCAGCTCCTCGTGCGTTTCGGCAAAGGGACCGTCGTGCAAGGATACCGCGCCGGAATCGAACCGCACCGTGGTGGCGGTCGCAGCAGGCTTCAGCCGCTCGCCCGAAAACGGCACCCCGGCCGCGACCAGATCTTCGGCCAGCTTCATATGGCCTGCCAGCGTCGCCTCCAGCAGCGCTGCACCATCCGCGCCGGCATAGGCGCTTTCATCCTCGTTGATCATCAGCATGAATTGCATGGCTCGTCTCCATCATCGACCCCGCCGGAATGGCGAGGCTCTGACAGGGAGACGCGGATGCCAAGCGGGATTCGACAGGCGTCGGAAAAATTATTCGCGCGCGCCGGCCGCCGTGAGCGCATCCTCGAGCGCGTCAAACGCATTGCGGGTGAAGGCAGCCATGTTGGCAATGCGATCATCGCTGTCGGTTGCGATCTGGCAGGTGACGGTCATTCCCGTTGGCGAGACGATGGCGACCACGCTTTGCCCGGCCGGCGCGCCGCTCGGATGCGACGATCCTCCGGCCGATCCGCTCTCTGCCAGACCCCATTCGGCCTGAAAGTTGTCGCGGATCGCGCGGGCTTGCAGCAGGGCATAATCCTCGGTGGCCCCGCGCATCCCCTTGTAGGCCTCGCGCGGGAGATCGAACAGCACGTCGCGGGCGCGGAAGGAATAGACCACCCCGCCGCCCACGAAGAAATCGAGCGCGCCCGGCACCGTCAGCAGCACGGCCGCAATCAGACCTCCCGTGGCCCCGTCGGCGACTGCGATTTTCTCGCCCCGTGCGTGCAGCAACGCCGCGATGCGCAAGGCTTGGGGCGCGAGTTCGTGCAGCAGGTCCATTAGGTGCCCGCCGAACCCCCGAGCGCCTCGGCGACAATCGCCGCCCAGCCCGCCTCGTCTACCACCTCGATCCCGAGTTCGGCAGCCTTCTTGAGCTTCGATCCTGCCCCTGGCCCCGCGACCAGCAGATCGGTTTTCGCGCTGACGCTGCCCGCCGCCTTGGCGCCCAATCGTTCGGCCTGCGCCTTGGCCTCATCGCGGCTCATGGTCTCCAGCTTGCCGGTGAACACCACGGTCTTGCCCGCGACCCGGCTGGCGATGGTTTGCACTTCGTAGCGCGGCGGGGTGACCTGTTCGAGCAAGTCCTCCCACACCGCGACGTTGTGGGGTTCGTGGAAGAAATCGCCCAATGCCTCGATCACCGCAGGGCCAATCCCGTCGATGGCCAGCAAATCCTCCCCCTTCAGGGGAGGGGGACCGCGACCCGCAGGGTCGGGGTGGAGGGGCAAACCGCCGCTAGCCCCTCCACCATCCTGCGGATGGTCCCCCTCCCCTGAGGGGGAGGATTGCGAGCGCTCGGCCGCTTCGCGCAGGGCTTCGAGCGTGTGCAGATGCTTCATCAAGTCCCGCGCGGTCACCTCGCCCACGTGGCGGATGCCGAGCGCGAACAGCAGCCGGGCCGCATCGGGCGCGCGCTTGGCCTCGATAGCGGCCAGCAGATTGTCGACCGACTTTTCCTGCCAGCCTTCGAGCGCCAGAATATCGCTGCGCCGCTGCCGCAGCCGGAAGATATCCGCCGGACTTTCCAGCCACCCGAGCGCAAAGAACTGCGCGATGGTTTTCTCGCCCAACCCCTCGATATCGAGCGCCTTGCGGCTGACGAAGTGTTCCAGCCGCTGGGTGCGCTGGGCCGGGCAGATCAGCCCGCCGGTGCAGCGCACATCGACCTCGCCTTCCTCGGCCACCGCTTCGCTATCGCATTCCGGGCAGTGATCGGGGAACGGGAAGGCTTCGCGCGGCTCTTCACGGGTGAGATTTTCGACCACCTGCGGGATCACATCGCCGGCGCGCTGGATCACCACGCGGTCACCCACGCGGAGACCCAATCGCGCAATCTCGTCGCGGTTGTGGAGCGTGACATTGGTGACTGTCACCCCGCCAACCAGCACCGGTGCCAAGCGGCCCACGGGTGTCAGCTTGCCGGTGCGGCCAACCTGAATGTCGATGGCTTCGACAATCGTCTCGGCGCGCTCGGCGGGGAACTTGTGCGCCAGCGCCCAGCGCGGAGCTTTCGCCACAAAGCCCAGCCGCTCCTGCCAGTCGAGCCGGTCAAGTTTGTAAACCACACCGTCGATATCATAGGCGAGGTCAGGTCGCGCCTTCCCGATGGCATTGAAGTGCGCGATCAGCGCATCCGCATCGCCCTCGATGCGGGTAAACAGCGGCGAGACGGGGAAGCCCCATGCCTTGAGCGTCGCGACCACCTCGCTCTGCGTCGTCCCGGGCACCCCGCTGACCGCGCCCCAGCCATGCGCCCAGAACCGCAGCGGGCGCTTGGCCGTGACACTCGCATCCTTCTGGCGCAGGCTTCCCGCAGCGGCATTGCGCGGGTTGGCAAACAGCTTTCCGCCCGCTTCATGCTGCGCAACATTGAGTGCGGTAAAGGCCTGTTTTTCCATATAGACCTCGCCGCGCACTTCGAACACTTGCGGCACGCCTGCGGGAAGGGTTTGCGGGATGTCCGGAATGTGCGCGACGTTCGCCGTCACGTCCTCACCCACCTGTCCATCACCGCGGGTCGCGGCGCGCACCAGCACCCCGTTTTCATAGCGGAGCGAGCACGACAGCCCGTCGATCTTGTCCTCGGCGGATATCGCCAGCGGCTCGCCTTCGGGCAGGTTCAGGAACCGCCGCATCCGCGCCAGCCACTCGGCCACCTCTTCGGGGCTGAAAGCATTGTCGAGGCTCATCATCCGAACCTCGTGCGCGACCTTGCCCAGCGGCGAAGCGGCGACCGCATGACCAACCTTGCGCGAGGGCGAATCCGGCCGGATCAGATGCGGAAACGCCGCTTCTAGCTCGGCATTGCGGCGCACCAGCGCGTCATATTCCGCATCGGAAATCTCGGGCGAATCCTCGGCGTGATAGAGCCGGTCATGCTTGGCGATGGCCTTCTCCAGCCGCATCATCTCATTGGCGGCATCCGCCTCGCTCAGCCCGTCGATACTCATGCGGCCCGCCCTTTCAGCGCCCGCCTGCAATGTCCAGCAGCGCCGGGCCGATCGCGGCGAAATCCTTGGTGCCGGGCACCAGCATGTTGAAGTGCTGATCCTGACTGACGCGGATCACTTCGACCGCGATGCCCTGCGCCTTGAGGCCATCGATCACATCGGGCGCGGGATCGGGCAGTGCCCCGTCGATCACCAGCAGGCGCTTGACCAGCGGCTTGTTGGCGAGCGGATCGAGCATCGCATAACGCGCCGGCACCGCATCGGGCGCGCCGCCCATCATGGTGGCGATCACAGGCTGGCCGCAGACCATCGCATCCACGCCGACGAAATCGGCGATCCGCATCGGCCCGTCGATCGCGACTGCCGCCTGCACGCTGGGCACATCGGGCTTGATCACCTCGTCGCCCTTGTGCCCGGTCGGCAGCCACATCACCGGCGTCACCCCGGCAGAATGGCCCATCAGCGTGATGCGCTTCAAGTCGAGCGGATAGGTCTGGGCCAGCGTCTGGACATAGCCGAGGCCCTGCGCCCAATCGGCAAAGGTGTTGGGCCAGCCGCCTTCCGAGCCGATCTCGCGGTAACTCGGGGTCCAGGTGGCCACGCCGTTGCGGGACAGGAAACTGGCGAGCGCGGCGACATTGGAGGGCGCGCCCATCCCGGCCCAGCACCCGCCGTGATAGATCACCGCGACCGGGAACGGTCCCTTGCCGGGTGGCACCCGCAGCTCGCCATATTGCAGCGCCGAGGCGGTGCCATAGGCAACCTTCAAAGTCGGCGGATCGGAGGGAACCGCATCGACCATCTCGGGGCCGTAATCCTTGGTATCGGTTACCGCGAAACGCGCATCGGGCGCGGGCGGCGTTGTGGCGAGCGGTTCAGCCGGCGCGCAGGCGGCCAGAGCGGCGGCGAGACCAAACAGCGAAATGGCATGTTTCATAGCGTTTCCCCCTTGGATGGCAGCAACATAGCGCAGCGGCGGCGCGGGGCAATGGGAGCAATCGGGGGGTTCAATCGGAGGTTCAGTCCTGCCCCTTGAGCACCGCGATCATCGCTGCCGCATTGGCTTCGTAGACAGGGTTACCGGGCGTGATGATGGCGAAGTGACTCTGCCCCACATTCTCGCGCACGGCCACCTGCGCGCCGCCTGCGGCCAGCGCGGCTTGTGTCGTGGCCGAGGGTGCGGGCAGCTTGGCCTGCACGAACAGGATTTCGGCGAGCTGCGGCGCATAGGTGGCAGGCGAGATCGCGCTGTAGCGATCCAGCGCGGCTGCGGGGGCGGCGCCCATGAAGGGATCGACGGCGGAGAACTGGCACAGCGCATCGAAGGCCGGCTGCTCCGCCCCGACATCGCCCGGCCCGTCGAGCACGATGGCAGCGCGCGCCTTGAGCGCCGAGCGCTTGCCGATCGGGCCATCCTTGCCCTGTGCGCTCGCCAGCCACTGTGCCGGAAGCGCGCCCGCCGAATGGCCGACCAGCGTGACACGGTTGCGCTCAATCGGATAGCGCGCCGCGACTTCGTCGATCAGCTTGGCCGAGTCTGCCCAGTCGGTGAAAGACCCCGGCCAGCCGCCCCCATCCCCGACCTCGCGGTAATCGACATTGAGCGTGGCGATGCCCTGTTGCTGCCAGCGGGTCGCAAGCGGGGCCATGTAGGCCTGCGACGCGATGCCGGTCTTCCAGCACCCGCCATGATAGATCACCGCGAGCGGGAACGGACCTTTGCCGTCGGGGAGCCGGAGCTCGGCAAACCCGCGCTGGTGATCGGCGTAACGCAGGATTGCATCGGGCGCGGACGGCTTGACGGTGGCGTCCGTGCCGAAGGTCGCATTGTTGGGTTGCACCATGGGCGGAGCCTCCTCGGGCGCAGGCGTGACAGGGGCGCAGGCAGCAGCGAGCAGCAGGAGGGGGAGGAGGCGGGTCATACCCCCTCCAGCAACCGATCCGCCTGCGCTCTCGCCTCGGGCGTAACCTCCGCCCCAGACAGCATCCGCGCAATCTCCTCCTGCCGCCCCGCCGCATCAAGCAGCACGACGCTGGTCTTGGTCACGATCCCGCTTGAGGCCTTGGCGATCAGGTAATGCTGCCCCCCGCGCGCGGCGACCTGCGGCGAGTGCGTCACCGCCAGCAACTGCCCTTCTTCGGCCGCCAGCCGCGCCAGACGCTCGCCGATCGCGCTCGCCACCGCGCCGCCCACACCGCGGTCGATCTCGTCGAAGATGATCGTGGCCGCCCCGCCCTTCTCCGCCAGCGCGACCTTCAGCGCGAGGATGAAGCGCGACAATTCGCCGCCCGATGCAATCTTGTTGAGCGGCGCAAAATCGGCGCCGGGGTTGGTCGAGATCAGGAACTCCACCGCGTCCATGCCGCTCGCGCCCCAGCGTTCCTCGGGCAGCTTCACGACAGCCGTGCGGAACCGGGCGGCATCGAGTTTCAGCGGCGCGAGTTCCGCCGCCACTGCCGCATCCAGCTTGCCCGCAGCTGCAGAGCGCGCGTCATGCGCAGCCTCGGCGGCGCGCAGATAGGCGGCGCGGGCTTCCTTCGCGCCGGCCTCCAGCGCGTCCAACTGGGCCTCCCCGCCCTCGATCGCATCCAAGCGGCTGCGCATGGTGCGTATCAGCTCGGGCAGATCGTCGACCTCGCAGCGATGCTTACGGGCCGCAGCACGCAGTTCGAACAGGCGCGTTTCGGCGATGTCGAGCGCGGCGGGATCGTGGAGCAGCGCCTCGGCGGCTTTCTCCAGCCGTTCCTCGGCCTCGCCCGCCTCGATCACCGCGCGGTCAAGCGCGGCCAGTGCCTCGGCCAGCAGCGGGTGCTGATCGGCAATCCGGTCAAGCTTGCGCGCCGCGACCCGCAGTGCGGCGAGCGGCGAATCCGAGCCTTCCCAGATGTGGCGCAAGGCCTCCAGATCGCCCGCCAGCTTCTCGCCCTTCTGCATATCGGCGCGGGTGGCGGCGAGGCGGGCTTCCTCGCCAGCGACCGGCTCCAGCGCGGCCAGTTCCGCCAAGTGCGCAATCAGCAGATCCTGATCGGCCTTGGCCTGTTCGACATCGGCGCGGGCCTCGGCCAGCTGCGCTTCGGCGCGCGCCCAGTCGGCAAAGGCGCGCTCCAGCCCGGCGGTGTCGGTCCCGGCATAGCGATCGAGCAGCAGCCGGTGCCCGCGCGGGTTCACGAGGCCGCGATCATCATGCTGGCCGTGGAGTTCGACCAGCGCGGGCGCCAATTCGCGCAGCAAGGCGACGCTGGCGGGCTGATCATTGATGAAGGCCTTCGACCCTCCGTCCGCCTTGACCTGCCGCCGGATCATCAGCGGCTCGCCCGGTTCGATGGCGATCTCGGCATCACCCAGCGCAGCGGCAATGCCTGCGGGCAGAGCGGCGAATTCGAAGCTGGCCGAAACACTCGCCTTGTCCTCGCCGCTGCGCACAAGGCTGGTCTCCGCCCGGTCGCCAAGGATCAGCCCCAGCGCATCGAGCAGGATCGACTTGCCCGCCCCCGTCTCCCCCGTCAGCACGCCCAGCCCGCGCGCGAAATCGAGATCGAGCGCTTCGATGAGGACGATATTGCGGATGGACAGGCGGGTGAGCATCGGCGGAACAGATAGCGCACACGCGCGGGCGCGTCACCTGCGGATGAATGGCCAATCCCCAAGCCCGGGCGGGGGCACTGCAATAGCCGAGCGGCGGGTTTTGGGGATGCGCCCGAGTGCCGGGAATGGCCGATAAAGGGTGGATTCCGGACGCCCCTCTGGCGGTGCTTTGCAGCATGATGTAGCACTGCAAAATGATCTTAAGTCTCGTTCTGGCCGTTGCCTCACCGCCCGTCGAGGAGGCGTCAGTCTCGCGATGCACTGTTGCAATCACGAACCAAAAAGGGGGCAACACCCTTGAACTAGGCTCAGGCTCGAAGGCCTGCGATGAAGAGGGCCGTGCAGAGGATGCGGCCTTTCTCAACGTGCTCGCCCGCATTCGTGCCAACGCCGACATCATGTTGCTGCCGCCGGAAGATATGCTTGAGCTTGCGAAGCGCGAAGATTTCAGAACGGTGTTTGCAGGCCGTAATGAATATGTCGACGAAGAGCTTGCACGCAACACCGAGCGTTTTGCAGCGCTCTTGGAAAGGGTTCGGCAGGCGGACTTATCTATTCCTGTCGCCTACAATCCCGGCTGGGTTGTCGGCGATAACAATAAACGCGAACTCTACGCCGAAGTGATCGATGGTTTGCGGACGGACAGGCTGGCACTGGAGAGCTACATCGCGAAGCTGGTGCGGGACGATGCATATTATGCCGCATACCTAGAGAGAGTTGCGATGCTTGCCAGCATTGGCGAGGACGGAGCGCAATTGCCTGAGCGCTTCGGCGAAGTAGCCGAGATCATGCGGGCCCGCATGACCGTTCTAGGCGACCCACCGACGGAGACCGCGGTGCCTTGGCGCAAAGTTTACGAGCCGAGGCCGGGAGCACCGTTCACCGTGTTGCATCGCGGCTTCAATGGTCCAGTGCAGGGCGATACATTGCTGCTTCGTTCCGCGACCGACGTGCGGCAATCGTGGGTTGCAAATGCGTTGACCGAGGAAGAGCTGTCCCGATTATTGGGGCGTATAAACTTCGAAACCGAGATCCTCGGTGTTTACGCTGTCGGAGAAATGCCCAACGCGAGCGAGAATTTGTTTGTGACTGAGTTCGGTCAAAATAAAGAATTCGACGGACATTCAATCGAAGTTCGCGTGGGCGTTGTTGGCGAACACTGTGCCATGGTAGAAAGTTTGTCTTATCCCTTCGTGCTGGTCAAAGCACTGTCGAATACCGAGGAAGGGCTGAATTCGTCGTCGCGCGCAAACTACCCTGATCAGTGCGTCCCTGTGATGGCCGGCAAGCCGACCTTGGTGGCTGATCCAGCGCCTTAGTCTAGTCGTCGGCTAAGGGGTCGTTTGCCGGTTCAGCTTTTGGCAAATATCCCGCCTAAGCTGCCTGTCCGCTATCGGGAAAGCGCACCATCACCGGGAACGGCTCGAATTGGGTGGATTTCGGTAGTAGCCCTCTCCCCTTGCGGGAGAGGGTGGGGAGAGGGGCCCGGTGCGAAGCTCCGGCCCTGCCCCCTCTCAACTCCAACTAGGCAGCAAGCTGCCAAGTCTCCGTATCTCTCCCGCAAGGGGAGAGAGGTGCTTGACTGCAATGGGGTCGATTGCTGAATGTCAGCCGCCGCCGCGAAGCCCGCTAAAGCGGCGGGACAAGTTTCAGGTCTGCATGAAGGTCGCGCTCATAGCCGGAATTGGTTGGACGACTACCGGTCCGGAAGTCAGTCCGTAGCTATGCCCGCCTTGTCCGCTGGCGTCTCAACCGGCTGATCGCGCTCGACCCGTTCGGAATAGCGGTCGACCAGCATGGCGGCGTGGGGACGCATCAACACCGTGAAGCGCACCAGTTCCTCCATCACGTCGACAATGCGGTCGTAGTAGGCCGATGGCTTCATCCGCCCCGCTTCGTCGAACTCCTCATAGGCCTTGGCGACCGAGGACTGGTTGGGGATGGTGATCATCCGCATCCAGCGCCCGAGAATGCGCAGGGTGTTGACCGTGTTGAAGCTCTGCGATCCGGCGTTGACCTGCATCACCGCCAGCGTGCGCCCCTGCGTCGGGCGCAGGCCCTTATAGGCGAGCGGAAGGTGATCGATCTGCGCCTTCATGATGCCGGTGATTGTCCCGTGGCGTTCGGGGCTGCACCACACCTGCGCCTCGGACCACAGCGAGTGTTCGCGCAGTTCGTGCACCGCGGGGTGATCGTCGCCGGCGTATTGATCGGGCAGCGGTAGGTCGCTCGGATCGAAGATGCGCGTCTCGCAGCCGAAGAATTGCAGCAGCCGCGCCGCTTCCTCCACCGCGAGGCGCGAGAAGGACCGTTCCCTAAGCGAACCGTAAAGCAGCAGCACGCGCGGCGGAGGATCCATCGGTCCAAGGCCCAGCGCCGGACGTGAGTGGGCGTATTCGGGCTTCAGCGCAGGCAGGTGCTGCGGATCGGGCAGCGCGCGCAGGCGGGCGGTGGCGGTCATGCCGGGTCTCCGGGGAAGTTGGCACGGGTGCGGTTGGCGAAGGCCACGAGCGAGAGCATCACCGGCACCTCGACCAGCACGCCCACCACCGTCGCCAGCGCCGCGCCGCTCGACAGGCCGAACAGCCCGATCGCGACCGCCACCGCCAGTTCGAAGAAGTTCGACGTGCCGATCAGCGCGCACGGGGCGGCGATATTGTGCGGCACCTTCCACGCCCACGCCCAGGCATAGGCGGCGGCGAAGATGCCATAGGACTGGATGATGATCGGCACCGCGATGAGCGCGATCAGCAGCGGGCCTGCGACGATCGTGCCAGCCTGAAACGCAAACAACAGCACCACGGTCGCCAACAGCCCGATCACCGACCACGGCTTGAGCTTCGCGGTAAAGGCATCAACCGCCGCCGCATCGCCGCCGTGGCTGGCTATCACGCGGGCGCGGACGATTGCGCCTGCCACCAGCGGGATCACCACATAGAGCACGACCGACAGCAGCAATGTCTCCCACGGCACCACGATTTCCGTCACGCCCAGCAGCAGTGCCACCAAGGGGGCAAAGGCCACGATCATCACCAGATCATTCACGGAGACCTGCACCAGCGTGTAGGCCGGATCGCCGCGCGTCATCTGCGACCACACAAACACCATCGCCGTGCAGGGTGCCGCGCCCAGCAGGATCAAGCCGGCGATGTACTCCTGCGCGTCGGCGCGGGGCAGAAGGTCGGCATAGAGGTAATCGAAGAACAGCACCGCGAGCGCCGCCATCGTGAAGGGCTTGATCAGCCAGTTGATCGCCAGTGTGATCACCAGCCCCTTGGGTTTGCGCCCAATGTCGCGGATGCTGCCGAAATCGACCCCCACCATCATCGGGAAGATCATCGCCCAGATCAGCACCGCGACGAGGAGATTGACCGAGGCATATTCCAGCCCGGCCAGCACGCCCACCGCAGCGGGCGCGGCCAGCCCCAGCCCCAGCCCTGCCACAATGGCGAGCAGCACCCAGACCGACAGGTATCGCTCAAACAGGCCGAGCGGAGAGGCTTTGTCGCTCATCACGCGGCTCCTTCCATCGCGCCGATGGCGGCAAGCGCAGTCTGCAAGGCGGGCTTGTCCAGCGCTGCGCGGTCAAGCGCGAGGAACGCCCGCACCCGTATGTCCAGCAGCCGCCAGGTTTCCTCGAAGGCCGCATCCACCTTGGCCTCGCTGCCGGTCACGTCGGCAGGATCGGGCAGGCCCCAATGGGCTTTCAAAGGGCTGCCGAGAAACACCGGACAGGCCTCGCCAGCAGCATTGCCGCAGACGGTGATCGCAAGGTCGATGCGCGGCGCGCCGGGGGCGGTGAATTCTCCCCAGCTCTTGGACCGGAACATCGCCGTATCGATCCCGCGCCGCGCCAACAGCCGGAGCGCGCCAGGATGCGGCACGCCCTTGGGCTTGCTCCCCGCGCTGAAGGCCCGCAGCTGGCCCCCTGAACCCGATTGCCCCAAGTGGTTGAACAGCGCCTCGCCGAGGATCGAGCGGGCGGAATTGCCGGTGCACAACACCAGCACGGTGAAAGGCGTATCGTTCATGGGAAGCCTCAGCTCAGGGGTTCGCAGGCGAGCCCGGCCATCAGGTCTGAGCACATCTCGGGCATCCCCTGACAGCAATCCTGCATCAGGAAGGTGAGCAAGCGGCGCATCGCGGGAAAGTCGGCGCGGTAGTGGATCAGGCGGCTCTCTCGCTCCGATTGCACCAGTCCGGCGCGTTCAAGCGTGGCGAGGTGGTGCGACATCGTGGATGGCGGGACGCTGCAATGCTCGGCAATGGCCCCGGCGATCATGCCGTCTGGCCCCGCTTTGACCAGCATCCGGAACACCGAAAGCCGCGTTTCGTGGGCCAGCGCGCCCAAGGCGTCGACCGCCCATACCTGTGTGTTGAGATCATCCATCCCGGCCACCTTTCGAGAAGTATCGAAATACCCCTTACCGGAGAGACATCAAGCTATAATTCGAGAACCATCGAATATTTAACCGCCCGTTGCTTCCGCTCGAGCGCCCTAGATTGCTCATCCGACCCATGACGAGCGGAACGGGGTGGGAAGCGGAATGGCGGCTTTCCGCCATTTTGCACAGCATGATGGGTGAATGCAGGGCACCAAGGCAAGCGGCCGACGACCCAGTTTTGGCGTCATGTGATCCGCCAACATCTGCGCACATGTAACCCCGCATCCACAATTCGATCCGCAGATATCGAAACGCCTTGTGTTCTTGTGCCATCTTTGGGACTCGCGGCAGGCTATGATGCCCGAATTCCCCAATCCTCATTCGGTGGCGGCGCTCGCCGTTACCACCGCCATGTTTATCGGATTTGCGCGGGGGACGCTTTCGGTTGAGATCATCTCATTGGTGACGATCGCGGTGATCGCGGTTGGACTTTATTTCTTCCCGCTGCCCGGCGGCGCTCCAACCGACGGGCTCGCGCTCGCTTTTTCGGGTTTCGGTCATTACGCGCTGATTACCATCTGCGCCCTGATGATTATGGGACGCGGGCTGGTGGTAACCGGTGCGCTTGAGCCGGCCGCGCGATTCCTCGAACGGGTTTTCAAATTCAATCTCCAACTCGGCCTTCTGGTCTCGCTGGTAATAGCGATGCTGCTGTCGATGGGGGTGAACGACACACCGGTGCTTGTGCTGCTGCTACCGATCTTCGTAACGCTTGCGGCACGCGGCGCTATGTCGGCGTCAAAAACGCTGATCCCGATAAATGCGGCGGTACTGATTGGCGGGATGGCGACCACGATCGGAACCTCGACCAATATTCTCGTCGTCTCGATCGCCACCGATCTGGGGATGCGCCCCTTGGGCGTGTTCCAGTTTACACCGATCGTATTGGTCGCGGCGCTGGTCGCGCTGCCCTATATCTGGCTGATAATGCCGCGGCTTCTGCGCGACAATTCTGTCGCTGAAACCGGGATCAAGCGCCGGTTTCTGGCGCAAGTTACCGTCACGGAAGAAAGCATTCTTAACGGCAAGTCGCTGGCAGAAATCGTCCCGCGCCTGCCAGCTGATATTGCGTTCCACGATGCGCCAGAAGGGATGCTGCGCCCTCGGCAACGGCTGCAGATGTCTGGCCTGCACGACGCGCTGGAAGAAGCGCTGCGCATCCTTAAGGGTGAGGCCGCTCCAGCCTGGGTGCTCGATCTGATCCAGCGTAAGGGCAAGGAAACCCAGCAGGATATCGTCGTGATGGAAATGGCCCTCACGGGCGATTCGCGGCTGATCGATCGCTCACTCTCCCAATCGAGTATTGCTGATCTCTATGGCGTCGCCGTAATCGGTATCCATCGTTCCGATCACCTCAAACAGAAGCAGCCCCGTAACAGGGAAGGCGACGACTTGTATCTCGCCGAGGGTGATGTGCTGATGGTGATGGGGCTTCCTGAAGACCTTCAGGCCTTCGCGCGTGCAGATAGCTTGCTGATACTCGAAGGAGCGCGAGAACTCCCGCGCCGATCCAAGGCGTTGCTCGCTGGAGCGATCATGCTGGGTTCTGTCGGGACCGCTTCAGTAGGACTGCTGCCGATCGCCATCGCTTCGCTGGCCGGCGCGATCCTGATGTTTGTCACCGGCTGCGTCAAATTTGACCGGGTCGGTCGAGCGCTTTCGGCGACGGTCATAGTGCTTGTGGCAGCCAGCATCGCGATAGGCCGGATCGTCGATGAGAGCGGCGCTGCGCTTTGGCTGGGGCAATTGCTGTCATTCGGGCTGCAATATCTCCCTGCGGCAGCAGTGCTCGCGGTCATTATGCTGTTCGTCGCCTTGCTGACCAATTTCGCTTCAAACGCCACTGCGGCAACAGTCGGAACGCCGATAGCCTTCGCCATTGCCAATCAACTCGGCCTGCCGCCCGAACCGCTGGTGCTCGCGGTGCTGTTCGGTGCGAACCTGTGCTATGCCACACCGATGGCCTATCAGACCAACATGCTGATTATGGCCGAAGGCTCCTATGAATTCAGAGACTATTTGCGGACCGGGATACCGTTGGTGGCGATCATGGTGACCACGCTCTCGATCATGCTGGTGCTGACTTACAACATTTGATCACCGACAAGGTCGCAGCCTGAGGTCCCCGTACATGGAGACCGAAATTGCGCGGCCCGGATCCTGCGACGGGGCATGGCTTGACCGCTAAGGGATCGATTGCAGAATGTCGGCTATCAGCCAAATCCCGCCCAAGCTGACCGTCCGCTATTCGGCGCGCGCCCTGCAGCCGCGAATGACTGCTATTGGGTGGAAAGCGCTTATTCGGCTTTGACCGACGGGTCTTTAGTCACAAGGTCGCGGACCTTGTCGAAATAACACTTCGACTGCTTAGACGTGGCGTTGACCGGTTGATAAAGTTGTTCAGGCGGAGGCCTGCCAAGACCATCCCAATATTCAACTTCGACCCCGCACAATTTTCCTATCTTTTCAGCTTCTACCTGTGTGGGTGGCCGTAGTGCGACCTCCTCATTTGGTTTTAGAGATACCTCCTCAGCCGCCGCAGTTGCAGCATCAGCCGAAGTATCCACTGGCTGGCACGCACAGACCATAAGCAAGAGCATCAAATATCTCATGTCATATGGCTAACCGTAATTGTGATGACGGCAAAGGGGTCGATTGCTGAATTTCCGCTTTTGGCGAAAGTCTGTATGGAGCGGCCCGTCCGGTCACGGGAACGCACGCGATTGCCGGGAATGGCTGAAAGTGGGTGGAAAACCGCCGCCGCAGATGGCATGGATGCGACCATGGGCGAACTCCACAAAACAGCGGCCAGCCTACGTTTCTTTGGAGATGACGTAGACCCAGAAGAGATCACACGCCTTCTCGGGGGGGCACCCACGGTAGGTGTGAGGAAGGGCGGCATATGGCTCACGTCGCGCGGCGTGGAGAAGACGGCGTTTAGGGGTCAGTGGCGGGTTACGGTTGAGCGGCGTAGCCCCGGCGATTTAGATGGGCAGGTGGCGCAACTATTGACCCCGCTAACGACCGACTTTGCTGTGTGGAACGATCTTACCCGCCGCTTCAAGGCCGATGTGTTCTGCGGCCTGTTCCTGAACGAGTTCAACGAAGGTCTCACCCTTTCACCTGAAACGCTCGAAGCCTTGGGCTTGCGTGGACTTAGCCTCGGCTTGGACATCTACGGTCCCGATAGCGCGGCCTGAACGTCGGCTTCGGGGTCGTTTGCCGAATGTCCGCTTTTGGACAAATTCCTGCCCAAGCTGCCGCTGACCGCGCCAAGCCGCGCCCCGCACAGGCCACAAGACACAGCGCCAACCCATCGGTAAGAACGCAACATGGCCCGGCTGATCCTGTTCAACAAACCCTATGGCGTGCTGTCGCAATTCACCGACACAGGCTCGCCCACCGCGCGCGCGACCTTGTCGGACTACATCGCGATCAAGAGCGTCTATCCTGCCGGGCGGCTCGACCGGGATAGCGAGGGGTTGCTGCTGCTGACCGATGACGGGCGGTTGCAGGCGCGGATTGCCGATCCCCGGTTCAAGCTGCCCAAGACCTATCTGGTGCAGGTCGAAGGCGATCCGCAGGAGGAGGCGCTGGAAGCCTTGCGCAAGGGTGTGCGGCTCAAGGACGGGATAACCCTGCCCGCCGAGGCCCAAGCGATAGAGCCGCCCGATCTGTGGCCGCGCGATCCGCCGATCCGGGTGCGGCAATCGATCCCCGATCACTGGCTCACAATCACGATCCGCGAAGGGCGCAACCGGCAGGTGCGGCGCATGACGGCCGCGGTCGGCCTGCCGACCTTGCGGCTGGTGCGCTGGTCAATCGGTGATTGGACGCTTGCCGGACTGGCTCCGGGCGAATTCACCGAAACCGCCGTCTAGGCGCGGCTGGCGCTCAGTCGTCGCTATCGAACGCAAGGCTGCCCGCGTTGAACAGCAGCGCGATCAGCTCCAGCGTTGCCGGCGGACTATCCGCCGCCACGCTCAGCCCGGCATTGGCGCAGATCGCTTGCGCGAAACCGGCCGTATCCTCGCCGCAGGCAAAGCAGTGACCATCGGCAAACAGCATCAGCGATGATGCGCTTTCGTGAATGAAGGAGAACCGGCTGGCGGGATTGCGGATCAGCGGCAGGCCCGCTGCCAGCCACGCGCGGATATCATCGGCCTCGGCTGCCTGTTCGGGCCGCCAGTCGATCTCGGGGTTTTTGGGGGCGGTGTTGTATTGCCCGAACCAGCGCGAAAAGCGGCGGCGATCATTCAGCGTCTCGGCAATCATGGCCTGCAGCCGGGTGAGTGCCTGCGCGCTGATTTCGCCGGGATTGGCCTGCGGCACCAGATGCGGATCGTCATAGCGATCGCTGTCAGACAGTTCGGCCGCCATGTCATCGGCCCAGGTCTCGATCAGCTCGGCGCGCGAGGGCGCACGAAAGCCGATCGAATAGGTCATGCAGTCATCGCCCACGGCGGTGCCGCGGTGCGCGACGCGCGGCGGCACGTAGAGAATATCGCCAGGCTCGAGGATCCATTCCTGCGCGGCTTCAAAATCGGCCAGCAAGCGCAACCCGTCATGCGGCATCAGGGGGGTGGTGTCATCGCACAGCGCGCCAAGCTCCCAGCGCCGGCGGCCAAGGCCCTGCACCAGAAACACGTCATAATGATCGAAATGCGCGCCGACCCCGCCGCCGTCCACCGCATAGCTGACCATCACATCATCGACCCGCCAGTTGGGCACGAAGCGGAACTGGTCCAGCAAGGCGGCGACGTCGGGCAGATGGTGGTCGACCGATTGCACCAGCAGCGTCCACGGATCGCGGCCGGCTTTGGCAAAGCGGTCTTCGGGGACCGGGCCAAGCTCCAGCTCCCACGCGTGATCGCGGCGGGTGATGATGCGCGATTCGACCAGCGGCTCGCAGGCAAGGCCCGCCAGCTCGTCAGGCGTGACTGGGTTGGCCCAGCTGTGCCAGGGCGCGCGGATCAGCAGCGGCTTTTGCTGCCAGTAATCCTGCAGGAACTGCGCGACATCGAAGTCGCGCAAGCCCATTCCTGCGGCGGTCACTTGCGGCTTTTGCGCGCGGCATAACGCGCATCGCGCGCCGCCTTCTGCTCCGCCTCGGTGCGCTTGGGGGCGACTGGCTTTTCGCTTTCGCGCTTGGCCTCGGCCTTGGCCTCCTCGGCCAGACGCTGCTTTTCGAGGCGCGCTTCGCGGACCTTGGCGGCCTTTGCCTCGGCCAGCGCTTCGCGCTCGAGGCGGCGCGCGGTGCGTTCGGCAAGCTCGGCCGCGTCAGGCTGCGGTGCGGCCTTCATCTTTGCCAGTGCGGCCTCTTTCGCACGCGACGAAGCCGCGGCTCTGTCCTGAAAGGTCGGCGCCTTGTAGCCATTCATGGTATTTTGCTCCTGCCGGGTGCGCATCGCAGCGCGGCTTTAATGTGTGATCGTCAAAAAACCCGCCACGTTAGGGCGCGCGGGGTGTGGAAGTGGACGGCCATGCCCGCGCCGCAATCTATCGCAGATCGGGCGCGCGCCTTAGCGAAATCAGGCGGCCTGCCGCGCTCTCAGGCGCGAGGCTTGCCGCAGATCAGATCGGCTTTACGCCCGCAGCGTGCTTGTCGACCAGCTTGAACGCCTTTTCATACCACTCGTTGCCGGGGTAGTTGGCGCCGAGCACCGCGGCATATTTCACCGCTTCGTCCGGCACGCCCAGCGCGAGGCTGCTTTCGGTGAGGCGGTAGAGCGCCTCGGGCGTGTGGCTGGTGGTGTCGAACTTCTCGACCACGTTGCGGAACCGCATATCGGCGGCGAGCCACATGCCCATGCGCTGGTAATGGCGGCCGATCTCCATTTCCTTGCCCGCGAGGTGATCCGCCACAAGATCAAGCTTGAGGCGCGCATCGGCGGCATATTCGGTCTGCGGGAAGCGGCGGTTGACCTCGCGCAGCGCGGTCTGCGCCTGCTCGGTGATCTTCTGATCGCGGTTCACATCGCTGATCTGCTCGTAATAGCTGAGCGCAATCAGATAGTAAGCGTAAGGCGCATCCTTGTTGCCCGGGTGGATCGACAGGAACCGCTGCGCGTTCTGGATCGCCTTGTTGTAATCGCGCGCGATGTAATAGCTGAAGGCGCTCATCAGCTGCGCGCGGCGGGCCCAGGGGGAATAGGGGTGCTGGCGCTCGACCTCGTCGAACAGCGCGGCGGCGACCAGCGTGTTGCCGCGATCGAGCCGGCGCTGCGCCTCGGCGTAGAGCGATTCGACGTCGCGCGCGACGTAAGCCACGTCCTTGCCCTCGGTGCTGCGCGCACATCCGGCGGTGGTGGCAAGCGCCGCTGCGATCAGAGCCGCGCGCGCGATACGGGAGTAAAGAGTGGTCACCATGGGCGGGTCTATAACCGTGGGGGCAATGAATGGGAAGTGAAGCTGGCCGCCCTGCCCGCAATCCCCCCACATTTTCCTACTCGCCGCTTTTGTGATCCACCCTACCCTATGACCCGCCGCAAAGATCCCCGCACCGCCCGCCTCCCCGTTCCCGCCGGAGAGCTGCCCGCCTTCACCCCCGTCCCCCGCAAGTGCGAGCGCCACGACGGCTGGACCCCGGAGCGCCAGAGCGCCTTCATCGAGGCGCTGGCCGATACCGGCTCGGTCGATGCCGCGTGCAAGGCGGTCAACATGAGCACCGTGGGCGCCTACCACCTGCGCCGCCAGCCCGAGGCGGAGAGCTTCCGCAAGGCGTGGGAGGCCGCGCTGCAGCTCGGCGTCGCCCGCGTCGAGGACGTGGTGATGGACCGCGCGCTCAACGGCGTGGAGGAACCGCTCTACTCCTACGGCAAGCTGATCGGCACCCGCCGCCGCTACAACGACCGGCTGCTGATGTTCATCCTGCGCAACCGCGCGCCCGAGCGGTTCGCGGAAGGCAAGCGCATCTCGGGCATGGGCGGGCTGAACGCGGTCGGCCAGATGGAGCTCGAGCGCCTCAAGAAGCAATGGCGCGAAGAGTGGGAGGCGGAGCAGCGGAAGGTCTCGCCCGAACAGGTGCGCGCCAGCATCGACCGCAAGGTCGAGGAAATCCGCCTGCGCCTCCAGGCCGAGCGCGAGGCCCGATGGGTGAGCCTCTCCGAAGAAACCCGCGCTGCCTGGGCGCACTTCATCGCCCTGCGGGACCGTGACTTGGACGCGATGCAGGCGGACGCAGCGACCCGCAAGGTGATGGAACCCAGCTGGACCGCCGGGGCGGACGCGCTCGAGAAAGGCGAAGGGCCCAAGCGGCTCTCAGGCCCACGGGCGCAGGCGGACGAGGCGGAGGAAAATCGACATCCGCCCGAGGGCTGGTCCCACGGCAAACCCAAACCCCCGCGCCCGCCGAAGACGACGTGGACGGTTATGGATAAGAGTTTTGATCCTTAGGCGGTGAAGGCGCGCAGCGCAGGCGTTTGCGAGAGCAAACGGCAAGCTGCAAGCCGGTGCGCGAAGCGCATCACCGCCATCGGCCGGCGGGGCGGCCCGACGCGCAGCGAGGGGGAACCCGTTCGACGTCAGGCCGCGGCTTTGCCGTGGCTAAGCCTGATCCTCCCCTTCAGGGGAGGGGGACCATCCGCAGGATGGTGGAGGGGCGGGCTCCTCGCACAACTTGATACCGAGGTCTGTTGCATCTACCTTTGAGTAATGGAGCATCCGCGCCCTACCCGCGAAACTGACGCGTCTGCAGTCGAGTGGCTCGCCGCAAACAGTAATGCCATTTTGGAGGCTAATGCATGGCTCGATGCCAATGGCCTGCCGCTCGCGGGTTCCCGTCTATTCTAACAGTGTGAGACCCGCAGGATGGTGGAAAAAGCATCCCGAATGGACGCAACCATCTAGGCTGAGCCTTGCCAGTGTTCGGCAGTTGTTCCACTAATCGGGCAGGTATGGAGAACGTAATGCGGCCAATTGGTATTGACCTGTTCGCCGGTGCTGGCGGCATGAGCCTTGGGTTCGAGCAGGCCGGATTCGATATCGTCGCGGCAGTCGAGATCGACCCGGTGCATTGTGCCGTCCACAAGTTCAACTTCCCACATTGTGCGATCATTCCTCGTTCGGTCGTTGGCCTGAAGGGCAGCGAAGTCAGGCTGGCTGCTGGAATCGGCAATCGAGACGTTGATGTTGTCTTTGGCGGCGCCCCTTGTCAGGGCTTCTCCATGATCGGACAGCGGGTACTTGATGACCCGCGCAACATGCTCGTGCTCGAATTCCTTCGGATCGTGTCGGAGCTCGATGCCAAGTCATTCGTCTTCGAAAACGTCAAAGGCCTGACGGTAGGCAAGCATAAGCAGTTTCTTGATGAGTTCGTACATGAGGCCAAAAAACTTGGTTACGAAGTAAGGCTGCCGTGGCGGGTTCTGAATGCCTCACATTTCGGCACCCCACAGAACCGCGAACGTCTCATACTCTACGGCGCAAAGCAGGCGGAGCACCTCCCTAGTTATCCTCCTGCAACCACCCGCCCGGCGGATGGACGTGGCAAACTAGATGAAGATTTGCCAATCGGCCCTAGCGTCGCAGACGCGCTGGGCGATTTGCCTGATGCCGACAAGTTTGAAGAACTCTTGCAGACTGACGAAGTTCGCAACTCGGCTTGGGGCGTAGCGAGCAAATACGCCTCCGAATTACGCTGCACGTCGAACGATGCTTGGCACTATAGCTATGTTCGCAATTGGGATCCGTCCATGCTCACGGGCAGCATTCGAACTAATCATTCGGCAATTTCTCGCAGGCGTTTTGCTGAAACCGAAGGTGGGCAAACCGAACCTATTTCGCGGTTTTACAAGCTGGCCGCAGGTGGACTTTCGAACACACTCCGCGCCGGAACAGACGGCGCGAGAGGTGCCTTCACTAGCCCACGTCCAATCCACTACGAACACAATCGTTGCGTCACCGTTCGCGAAATGGCGAGACTACACGGCTATCCGGATTGGTTTCGGCTCCACAGCACGAAATGGCATGGCGCGCGTCAGATCGGCAATTCTGTCCCGCCACCGCTTGCACGAGAAGTGGCAGCGGCCCTCCTAAAGGCTTTGGGTCATACGCCGGTTCGACCTAGCGAAATCCTGAACCTTGGATCACAAGACCTCTTGGCACTTACGGTAACCGCTGCTGCCCATCATTTTGGTATTGCCGCACCGCCCAGTAAGCGCGACCGAAAGAGTGGAGCGAAAAAGCGCAAGCAGGCCGAGGTAGAGCGCGAACTGGAGTTGAAACGTTCTAATGGCTAAGGGCACCGCTGCATATGATCAGATCATAGAAAAAATTTTCTTCGATCATTATGGTGGAGCTTATTCGGATTTTATTTTTGTTCGAAAAGAGATCATCGCTGCCAAAGATCTTCTCGCGCCGAGCTTAGATCTAAACCCCGGTGATGTGCCCTATGCATACCGCTATCGACGCGATTTGCCTGCAACAATCTTGGCTACGCAGCCATCGGGAAAGCTATGGATTATCGAGGGTGCTGGCAGATCAAAGTATCGATTTAGATTGGTGCCTGCCAATCGGATCGCTCCGAACCCTGCGTTAATTGAAATTCGGATACCCGACGCTACGCCAGAGCTTATACGAGCCTATGCACTCGACGACGAACAAGCTCTACTAGCCATTGTTCGGTACAACCGCCTCATCGACACTTTCTTAGGGCTCACCACATACAGTCTGCAAAATCATCTGCGAACGACAGTGCGTGGAATTGGGCAGATCGAGATCGACGAACTCTATATCGGAATTGACCGTCATGGCTGTCACCACGTTATTCCGGTGCAAGCCAAGGGCGGTTCCGACCAAATTGGGATTGTCCAAACCAGTCAAGACATTGCGTTCGTTGCGCAGAAGTTCCCGGGTATGCGGTGCCGGGCTATATCAGCTCAGTTCATGACAGATGGTGTGGTCGCTTTATTTGAACTGACTTTGCAGGACGACGAAATCAGGGTTGCACAAGAGCGTCACTATCGACTTGTCCCTGCAAGCGAACTCGATGCGTCGGCAATCAGAGCCTATAGCGATTGATCGCGATCAAGGCCCAGCCACGGCAACGCCGCGGCTTGTCGTCGAACGGGTTGGCCCGCCGGCCCCCGGCCGGAATGCGGCCTCTTGCTTCTAGCTTGCCGTTCGCTGCGCGAACGTCTGCGCTAGGCGCTGGGCCTTATTCTTCCCCCATCCGCAGCGCCGCAATAAACGCCTCCTGCGGAATGCTCACATTGCCATACTCCCGCATCCGAGCCTTGCCCTTCTTCTGCTTGTCCAGCAGCTTCTTCTTGCGCGAAATGTCCCCGCCGTAGCACTTGGCGGTCACGTCCTTGCGCATCGCGGCGATGGTTTCGCGGGCGATCACCTTGCCGCCGATCGCCGCCTGGATCGGGATCTTGAACAGGTGGCGCGGGATCAGGTCTTTGAGGCGTTCGCACATTCCGCGGCCGCGTTCTTCGGCCACGGCGCGGTGGACGATCAGCGACAGCGCGTCGACCGGCTCGGCGTTGACGAGGATGTTCATCTTCACAAGGTCGCCCTCGCGCGTGCCGATCTGCTCGTAATCGAAGCTGGCATAGCCGCGGCTGATCGACTTCAGCCGGTCGTAGAAATCGAACACCACTTCGTTGAGCGGCAGTTCATAGGTCACCTGCGCGCGGCCGCCCACATAGGTGAGCTCGGTCTGGATGCCGCGGCGGTCCTGACACAGTTTCAGGATCGAGCCGAGATATTCGTCGGGGGTGTAGATCACCGCCTTGATCCACGGCTCCTCGATGGTCTCGATACGATTGGTGTCGGGCCAGTCGGCGGGGTTGTGGATGTCGATGGTCTTGGCGTCCTCGGTCTTCGAATGGCCGAGGTGGATGCGGTAGACCACGGATGGCGCGGTGGTGATGAGGTCGAGGTCGTATTCGCGGCTGAGGCGTTCCTGGATGATCTCCAGATGCAAGAGGCCGAGGAACCCGCAGCGGAAGCCGAAGCCCAATGCGGCGCTGCTCTCCATCTCGTAGGAGAAGCTGGCGTCGTTGAGGCGCAGCTTGCCGATGCTCTCGCGCAGCTTTTCAAAGTCCGCCGCGTCCACCGGGAACAGCCCGCAGAACACCACCGGCTGCACTTCCTTGTAGCCCGGCAGCGCCTCGGTCGCGCCGTTCTTGACCGTGGTGATGGTGTCGCCGACGCGGGCCTGCTCCACCTCCTTGATCTGCGCGGTGATGAAGCCGATTTCGCCGGGGCCGAGCTCCTGCAAGTCGGTGCGCTTGGGGGTGAAGCAGCCGACGCGGTCGACCAGGTGCTGGGTGCCGCCCTGCATGAAGCGGATGTTGAGGCCCTTGGTGAGCTTGCCGTCGATCACGCGCACGAGGATGACGACGCCGAGATAGGGGTCGTACCACGAGTCCACGAGGCTGGCGGTGAGCGGCGCGTCGAGATTGCCCTTGGGGGGCGGGATGCGGGTGACGACGGCCTCGAGCACTTCGGCGATGCCGATGCCCGATTTGGCCGAGGCGAGGACGGCGTTGGACGCGTCGAGGCCGATGATCTCCTCGATCTCGTGGCGGACTTTTTCGGGCTCGGCGGCGGGCAGATCGATCTTGTTGATGACGGGGACGATCTCGTGATCATGCTCGATCGACTGGTAGACATTGGCGAGCGTCTGCGCTTCGACGCCTTGCGCCGCGTCCACAACGAGCAGCGCGCCCTCGCAGGCGGCAAGGCTGCGGGAGACTTCATAGGCGAAGTCGACGTGGCCGGGGGTGTCCATCAGGTTGAGCTGATAGGTCTCGCCGTCCTTGGCAGTGTAGTTGAGGCGCACGGTCTGCGCCTTGATGGTGATGCCGCGCTCTTTCTCGATGTCCATGTTATCAAGGACTTGGGCGGACATCTCACGCTCGGTGAGCCCGCCGGTGAACTGGATCAACCGGTCAGCGAGCGTGGACTTGCCGTGATCAATATGCGCTATGATCGAAAAATTGCGGATCTTGGAAAGGTCAGTCATTACCGCCGCGACTTAGCGTTGCAATGCGGCAAAGTCATTCGAGAAAAACGCAACAGCCGCGCCGCTGCAAAAGCCCTCTATTCCACGCGGGCGCCGGGGGCGTAGCCGAACTTGGGCGCGCCGCTTTGTTCGATCAGGCCGCCGACCATGCCCTGGTAGCTCCCAGGAGCAAGCGCCGCCAGCGGAGCGCCGGCTGACGCGAGCGCATAGGGCGACACGCGGTTGCGGGTGCACAGCCCGCCCGAGCCGTCATCCACCAGCGACTGTTCGAACTCCAGCCCCTGCGTGTCACCGCTCGAGCGAGTCACCGTTGCCACAGCCAGCTGCCCGCCGCCCAGATCGACCACGAACTGCGTGCCCTTGGGCACATTCGCCAGCCCCTGGATCAGTGCCCCGGTGCGCGACAGATTGCGCAAAGTGACCTCGTAGGCATAGTCATCGTGGATCACCTGGATCTTGCGGAACACCGTGCGGCGCCGCGCGCGGCGGGTGCGGTTCGAACCCGGCTCGATCTTCCACGTGCCATCGGCCATTTCCTGTTCGAGCACATCCTGATCGACTGGCTCGCTGAAAATCGCACCCTGCAGATAGCGCACGCCGCATTCACGCAAACGCGCGAGCAGGGCCGCGCTTTCGATGCCGTTGGCGATGGTGTCCATCTGCAACGCCCCGGCCAGCGCGACAATAGCGCGCACCAGCCCCAGTTCGCGGCTGTCGTGACGCTCGGCCTCGGCCACCAGCTTCTGGTCGATCTTGATCGAATCAAACGGCGCGCGGCGCAAATAGGCGAGCGAGGAATAGCCCGAGCCGAACTCGTCGAGCGTCATGCGCACACCCAGCTTGAACAGGCTGGCGAGCGTGCGATCGACCACATTGGTATCGCCGAAGAACACCGCCTCGCTGATTTCCAGTTCGAGCCGCGAAGGTGCAAGACCGGCCTCGTTCAGAGCCTCGTTCACCTGTTCGACGAAACCCTCGGCAAGGAACAGCGCCACCGGCACATTGACCGCGATGCGAACGCTATCGGGCCACAGCACGGCACGGCGACAGGCCTCGCCGATCGCCCAGATGCCAACCTCGCCGATCAGGCTGGAGCCTTCGACGATCTGTGCGAACTCTTCCTCGTCGATGATCCCGCGGTCGGCATGGTTCCAGCACACATGCGCCTCGACCGCTTGCACCGCCTGCGCGGCAGCATCGACGATCGGCTCATAGCGCAGGAACAGCTGCTCCTCGCGCAGCGCGTCGCCCAGATGCTGTTCAAGCCGGCGGCGGAAGATCGTCTCGTTTTCAAGCTCGCCCGAGAAAAAGCGGTATTGCCCGCGCCCGCCATTCTTTGCGGCATAGAGCGCCAGATCGGCCGCCCGCACGATTTCCTCGCAGGTCACCCCGTCATGCGGCGCAATCGCGATGCCGACCGAGGCCCCGATGACGCAGCGGCCTTCTTCGAGCGAATAGGGCTGGCGCAGCATGGCGATGATCTTGGCCGCCAGCTCACCCAGCTCGCCGCGATCGTCGATATCGGGCAGCATCACCTGGAATTCGTCGCCGCCCAGACGTCCGATCTCGCATTCGCGATCGATCGCGCGGGTCAGGCGCGCAGCGACCTGTTTCAGCAGCTCGTCGCCCGCGGCATGGCCAAGCGTATCATTGACGTGCTTGAACCGGTCGAGATCGAGCATCATCACCGCACAATTGCGCTTGGCAGCGCGGAAGGCGGTGAGCGCGTTCTCGATCAGCTGCGCCATGCGGTGGCGGTTGCTGAGGCCGGTGAGCGAATCGTATCGCGCCAGCCTTGCGGTCTCCTCCTCGCGGAAGAATTCGTCGCTGATGTCAGCGCCGGTGCCGCGGAAGCCGGCAAAGCGCGAGCTGCCGGAGAACACCGGCTGTCCGGCCAGACGCAGGACCGGGCCATCGGGCTTGCGCGACGATCGCACCGCCATGCCGGTAAAGGCCTTGTGCGCCCCCAGCATCAGCGGCAGCGATTTGGCGCGGCCTTCGCGTTCAGCAGCAGTGAAGATGGTGGCCATCGGCTGGCCCAGCAGATCGCCCAGCGGCACATCGAGCCGCTCGGCAATCGCAGCCGAAATGTAAGTCAGCTTGCCCGCGGCATCACTCGCCCAGAACCACCCCAGCCCGGATCGCTCGAGCTCGTCGAGCATGGCCAGCCGCTCGCCATCGGAGAGCGCCGAGGCGGCCTCTCCGCGCAAGCTGCGGAACGCGGACGACCCGCGCGATGACAAGAGACCCTTGAGGGACACCTCGGGCAAAACCTCCAAAATCGCGAGTGCGCCCGCCTTCCCTGCGGATTCGGGCAGCCTCTGACCTATCGGTAAAGCGCGATGGTTATTTTTTGGATAAGACGCACCCTTACGGAAAATGGCTAACCGGGGGCTAACCACGCGCGATCAGCGCGCGCGGCTCAACCTTCAACGAGGCGCGGCAGAACGAAGGAGCCATCCTCGCGCGAACGCAGCGGCACGTGGAATTCCATGCCCAGCCGGTTCTCGTGTGACCAGCGCACCTGCCCGGTGACCGATTGGCTGGGGCTGAATTCGACCCGCAGCACGCTGCCCTCGGTCATGTTCCACAGCCCTTCGATCATCGCCCCGCCCTCGGAGATATTGCACAAGGTGGCGTTCTGGCGGTTGCCCTTATGCACCACCACCACCCGGCGCAGCAGCACATGGCGGGGTGCGCGCGCCGATTGCGGACCGTTGGCCACCGCGACCAGATCGCCGCTGACCAGTATGTCGACATCGGCCGCGCTCATCGGCGCGTGATAGATGTGTCCTTGCACGTGACTGCATCCCAGCAGCTGGACGAGTTCGAGCTCATCATGGGTTTCCACGCCTTCGGCCGTGGTATCCATATGCAGCACCTCGGCCAGACTGGTGATCGCGGCGATGATCGCACCGTTCCGGCTGCCTTGCTCGGTCGCCCCGCGCACGAAGCTGCGATCGATCTTAATCCGGTCGAAGGGCGCCTTGCGCAGATAGCCCAGCGAGGAATAGCCGGTGCCGAAATCGTCGAGCGCGAGCCGGACGCCGAGTTTCTTCAGCGCGCGGAAGGTGGCCTCGGTGCCCGGTGTGTCGCTGACGAACACGCTTTCGGTGATCTCGAGTTCAAGCCGCGCGGGGTCGATCCCGTTATGCGCAAGCGCGCTGGCGACGATGGTGGGCAATTCGGGATTGGCGAATTGCAGCGCCGAGACATTGACCGAGCAGCGCAGCTTGTCGGGCCAGCGCGCCATATCGGCGCAGGCGGTCTGCAAAGCCCACTGCCCTAGCCGGTCGATCAGGCCCGCATCCTCAGCGATCGGTACGAAGCGCGACGGCGAAAGCGGGCCGCGGCGCGGGTGGTTCCAGCGCATCAGCGCCTCGAAGCCGACGATCGTCTCGCTCGCGGCGTAGACAATCGGCTGGTAATTGAGCTGCAGCTCGCCGCGCGCGATCGCATCGCGCAGATCTTGTTCGAGCTCGGCGCGCTCCTCGGCAGCGGCGTGCAGGCCCTGTTCGTAGAAGCGGAACACCCCGCGCCCGGCGTCCTTGGCGGCGTAGAGCGCCAGATCGACATTGCGGATCAGCACATCGCTGGTGCTGCCGTCCTGCGGCGCGCAGGCAATGCCGACCGAAGCGCCGATCACCACGTTCTGCCCGTGGACGGGATAGGGCTGCGACAGCACGGTGATGATCTCGCGAGCGAGCGCGCCGAGCATTTCGGGGTTGCGATCGCCGGGGATCAGAACCTGGAATTCGTCGCCACCGAGCCGTCCGCAGCGCCCCTCGCCGCCGATCACCCGGTCTAGCCGCTTGGCCACCTGCTTGAGCAATTCATCGCCCGCCGGGTGGCCGAGCGTATCGTTGACCTGCTTGAAGCGATCGAGATCGAGCATCAGCACCGCACAGGCGCGCTCGCGCTTCGCCGGGGCGGCAAGGATCTGTTCGAGCGCATTGCTCATTTGCACGCGGTTGGCGAGGCCGGTGAGCGAATCGAACAGCGCGAGGCGCGAGACCTGCTGTTCGCTGCGGCGCTGCTCGGTGAGATCGGTGCCGTGGCCGCGGAAGCCGCAGAAGTTCTTGTAGGAATCATAGACCGGCCTTCCGGTCAGCGCCCACCAGCGCTCCTCGCCCGGCGAAGCGGCGCGCAGATCGAGATCCTGGAAGGCCGATCGGGCGGAAAGGTGGAACGCGAGCCGGCGCTCGGTCTCGTCGGACCCATTGCCGTTGTCGATGATTTCGCGCAGCGGGACGCCGCGCAGCGTGTCGCTTTCGCGTCCCAGCGCGCTGGCCGCCTTGGGCGAGATATAGGTGATGAGGCCGCGGCGGTCGGTCTCCCAGAACCAGCCCTGCCCGCTTTCCTCGAAGCTTTTAAGAATGTCCTCGGCGCGCGCTGCCACCCGCTCGCGCGCTTCGCGCAGCGCCCGCCGGCGCTCTGCCGCGCGCCATTCGATCCGGGCGATCAGCATCAGCGTCACTGCAGCACCGGTGAGGGCTGCATAGGTCATCGCCCCTGGGGCAGCCACCACCACAAAGCCTGCCCAGCTGGCAATATTGGCGCTGAACAGCGAGGCGATCCGGCCGCTGAACAGCACGGCAGCAGCCGCATTGATGCACACCAGCGTCGCGATTGCCCATGGCCACGGCACCCCGGCACCGATCCCCGACGCCAGCGCATAGCCAGCGCACAGCATGGGCACGATATTGGCCACGGCCAGCAGGGCAAGGCGGAGCGGCAGACGCGTCTCGCTGCGGCGTTCGATCGCGGCAAACCAGCTGCAGGCCGCGAACAGCGCGATGGCCGCAAGCGCGGCAATCGATGGGATCGGTCCAGGCCAGCTCGGGGTGACAACAAAGGCGATCCCGAAGGCGATCAGCAGCGAGACCGCCATGGCCCGGCCGTTGCGCGGCAGGTAAAAGCGCTGCTCTTCCTCGGCCCCGCTGACCTCCTGGGCAATACCGGCAAGATTCTCAGGCCGCTGGCGTTCTGCCCCGCGCCGCTCGTCAGGGACGCGCTCGGCGCTGTCACTGTCGTTATCCGCGCTCACCGCGTGCAGTCGCGGCGACGCCGCTTCCCCCGGGGGGAACACGTCGTCGTTTTGCGGTAGATTTGCGGGCGCCCCTCTCATGGGCAGCCAATGCACCTTCACCCCTTGGAAAAGCGTGAATCGAACCGGTAAACAAAAGCCTTACGCGCCGCCTTTTCGGGCTGCATTTCGGCCTTGCGCCAATGCTTGCAAGTTGCGTTGGCAGGCTGCATCTTGGGACACGGCTTCAGGCCGGCAAAAGAACACCAAGCATACAGGGGATCCGATGGCCAACAGCAAAGTACGGCTCGAGAACGAGGCAGCCCAGTCGACCAATGCGCTGGGGCCGCTGATCGGCGTCGCGCGCGAGGATTTCGTCAGCGCGGTGGCTCTGCTGCTGCGCGAAACTGCTTCTGATCCCAGCCGCTTCATCCGCCATTCCACCGCGATGGCGCAAGACATGGTCAAGATCCTCACCGGCAAGAGCGAACTCGCTCCTGATCCGAAGGACAAACGGTTCATGGACCCGGCCTGGGCCTATAACCCGTTCTTCCGCGCCGGTGCGCAGTATTACCTTGCGGTGCAGAAAGGGATGCGCGGCTGGCTCGAGGAGCTGGAACTCGACGAACTGGAGCGCAACCGCGCGAATTTCATCGCGAATATCATCCTCGACGGCCTCTCCCCGACCAATACGCTCGCGGGCAATCCGACCGCGCAGAAGCGGGTAATCGATTCCGGCGGCCTGAGCCTGATCAAGGGCTTGCAGAACGCTTACAACGACTTGGTTCATAACAAGGGCATGGTCAGCCAGGTCGACAAACGCCCGTTCAAGCTGGGCGAGAATGTCGCCACCTCGAAGGGCGCGGTCGTGTTGCGCACCGAGATGATGGAGCTGATCCACTACGCGCCGACGACCGAGGAGGTCTACGAGACCCCGCAGCTCACCATCCCGCCGCAGATCAACAAGATGTATATCAACGACCTTTCGCCGGACAAATCGGTGGTCAAGTGGCAGGTCGACAACGGCATCCAGACCTTCGTGATCTCGTGGCGCAATCCGAGCAAGGAACAGGGCCGCTGGGGTATGACCGATTACGTCAATTCCTGCCGCGAGGCGATGGAAGCGGTGGCCGCGATTACCGGCGCGAAAAAAGTTAACGTTTCGGCCGGATGCTCGGGCGGACAGACTGCCGCAATGCTCGCCAGCAAGCTTGCCGCCGACAAATCGGACCTGCTCGGCACGCTGACGCTGATGGTATGCGTCCTGCATCCGATGGCGACCGATATCGAGGCGGGATCGCTGGTATCCGAAAATGGCATGAAGCTCGCCCGCCAGCGCGCGATGAAAGCCGGCGTCATCAAGGCCGATGATCTGGCACGCGGCTTTGCGTGGCTGCGCCCCAATGATCTGATCTGGAACTACGTCATCAATAACTACTTGCTTGGCAGCGATCCGCCGGCCTTCGACGTGCTGTTCTGGAATGCGGACGCCACCAACCTTTCAGCTACGCTGATGGGCGATTTCCTGACGATCTACGAAACGCTCGCCTTCACCAAGCAGGGCGAAATCGAGATGGTGGATCACAAGATCGACCTTTCCAAGGTGACATCGGATCTGTTCATCCTCGGCGGGGTGACCGATCATATCACCCCTTGGAAGGCGACCTATCGTTCGACCCAGCTGTTCGGCTCCAAGGATGTCACCTACGTGCTCAGCCAATCGGGCCACATGCAGGCGATCCTCAATCCGCCGACCAATCCCAAGGCCAAGTATTACGTCCAGTCCAAGAAGGGCAAGCTGCCCGCCACTGCGGACGAATGGCTGCAGGGCACCGAAGAGGTGAAGGGCAGCTGGTGGCCGCTGTGGATGGAATGGGTGCAGGCACGCTCCGGCAGCAAGAAGCCGGCCCCTGCGGCCTTGGGCAATGACGCATACAAGCCGACAGATCCGGCACCGGGACTCTACGTCGTCGAAGAAGTCTGATATTGCAGTGCAGCGCGGGTGTGTCCGGGGGGACGCAAAAACGCCCGCGCAAGAACTTGTGGGCGCGTTCGTGAGGGATCGACGAACGCGCCCAACCCGCCCCTTTCGGGGGCCAGAAAGGACAGATTTTGATGGCCGATGCAATGGATGGCGCAGTCATATCGATGGAACAGGTGGGCGGCCGGACGCTACGGGTTGCGACATGGCGGCTCGATATGCCCTCCGATCACCTGCCGATCCTGTTCTTCAACGGCATCGGTGCGAATATCGAAGCGGTCGCCCCGCTTGCTGCCGCTCTGCCCGAGCGCGGGTTCATCATGTTCGATATGCCCGGCACGGGCGAATCGCCCGATCCGCTGATCCCTTACAACCCCTTCACCATGAGCTGGACCGCGGCCCAGCTGCTGGCGCGATACGGCCTCGATCAGGTCGATGTGATGGGCGTTTCGTGGGGCGGCGCGATGGCGCAGCACTTTGCGTTGCAGCATCCGGGCCGCACCCGCCGCCTGACGCTGATCGCCACTACGCCGGGCATGCTGATGGTGCCGGGCAATCCCGCCGCCTTCACCAAGATGGCCAATCCGCGCCGCTACATCGACCCCGAATTCATGAATGAACACTTCGCCACGCTTTACGGCGGAGTCGACAAGGACGGGGCCGAACACCAGAAGGACAGCCATATCGGCCGGTTGAAGCCGCCTTCCCCGCGCGGCTACATGTATCAGCTTCTGTGCATGATGGGGTGGAGCAGCCTACCCGCCCTGCCCTTCATGACCAAGCAGACGCTGATAATGATGGGCGAGGAGGATCAGATCGTCCCGCTCGCCAACGGCAAGATCCTGAAAGCGATGATTCCCAATTCGCGCCTGCAGACCTTCGCCGGCGGCGGACACCTGTTCCTGCTGACCCACACTGAGGAAAGTCTGGTGGCGATCCGCGAATTCCTGGACGAGCCGGAGTCGGTGAGAGAAGCCAAGCGCGCTGCGGCCTGACCACCCCGCTGGACAGCCTGCAAGGATTGCGACATTCTCCCCTCAAAACGGGAGAGAGAACATGGCGCAATACGACCTCATCATCCGGGGTGGGACAATCGTCGATGGCACTGGCGCACTTGGCTATGCTGGGGACGTCGCGATCAAGGACGGCGTGATTGTCGCTGTCGGCAAAGTCGCCGGCAGCGCGGCGCAGGAAATCGACGCGGCGGGCAAGATTGTCGCCCCCGGCTTTGTCGACATCCACACCCATTATGATGGCCAAGCGACCTGGGATCAGGAAATGGCTCCGTCAAGCTGGCACGGGGTCACCACCGTCGTCATGGGCAATTGCGGGGTCGGCTTTGCGCCTGCCAAGCCCGATCGCCACGAATGGCTGATCAGCCTGATGGAAGGGGTCGAGGATATTCCCGGCACCGCGCTGGCCGAAGGGATCACCTGGGACTGGGAGACCTTCCCCGAATATCTCGATGCGCTGGAGAAACTCGCCCGCACCGTCGATATTGGCACCCATGTCCCGCACGGCGCGGTGCGCGCCTATGTGCTGGGCGAGCGCGAGAAGCCGGGCGCTGTGCCCACCGCCGAGGATATCGCCGCCATGAGCGCCATCGTCGAGGAAGGCGTGCGCGCCGGGGCGCTCGGTTTCTCCACCTCGCGCACGGTGCTGCACAAGTCAGTCGATGGCGAGCTTGTCCCCGGCACCACGGCGACGCCCGAAGAACTGGTCGCGATCGGCAAGGCGATGGGCCGCGCCACCGCGGCAGGCGGCCATGCGGTGTTCGAAATGGCGAGCGACCTGAAGCGCGAGTGGAACGAGTTTGAATGGATGGGCAAATTGAGCCGCGAGGCCAAGATCCCTGTCACCTTCGCCGCGCTCCAATCGATCGCCAAGGAACTGCCGCTCAGCGAACAGATCGCTCTGATGCGCGCCGAGAATGACAACGGCGCCAACATCGTTGCCCAGATCGCGCTGCGCGGGAACGGCATCATCATGGCATGGCAGGGCAGCGTGAACCCCTTCGCCTTCCGCCCGAGCTGGCAGGCGATCAAGGAATTGCCGTGGGAGGCGCAGAAGGCCAAGCTGCTCGACCCCGCTTTTAAGGCGGCCCTGCTGGCCGAAGCCAATGACTACAGCGCCGCGCCGCAGGACATCCTCGGCGTCGTCATGGTCATCACCCAAGGCTGGGCGCTCCAATACGAGATGGACCCCGATTTCGACTACGAGCCGGCGGCGGAGGCGAGCGTCAACGCCCGCGCCCGTGCGGCGGGGATGGACGCGCAGGAATATGCCTATGACCTGCTATGCCGCGATGATGGCAAGGGCTTCATCTACCTGCCGATCCTCAACTACGCCGAGGGCAATCTCGATTTCCTTCATCCGCTCCAGCACGCCGACGATACGGTCAATTCGCTGTCGGATGGCGGCGCGCATTGCGGGACGATCTGCGATGCCGCCTCGCCGACCTTCATGCTCGAACATTGGGTCAAGAGCCGCAAGCGCGGCGCACGGATCAGTCTCGAACAGGCGATCAAGCGCCAGTGCCGCGATACCGCGCTGCTTTATGGGCTCGAGGATCGCGGGGTGATTGCGCCGGGCTATCTGGCGGACTTGAACGTGATTGACATGGATCGCCTCAAGCTCGGCAAGCCGTGGCTCGCTTTCGATCTGCCCGCCGGGGGCAAGCGCCTGCTGCAGAAGGCCGAGGGGTATGTCTGCACGATCAAGGGCGGTGTGGTCACCTTCGAGAACGGCACCTGGACCGGGGCAACGCCCGGCGGGCTGATCCGCGGCCCGCAGCGCGCGGCGCTGGCCGAAGCAGCGGAGTAATCCGCCGCCGCGCGCGGGCTCACGGTTCGATCACAATACCTCTGGCGGGGTCCACCTTACCCGCCAGCATTTCGAGGAACACCGTCCGCGCGGTCTCAAGGCCGGCATGGCGCTCGATAGCGATTGTGCCTTCAGCCGCCTTGAGGAATTCGCGCCAAGCGGCCGCGACCAGCTTGCCGCCTACTTCGGGGCCATGCGTCTTGAAGAAGGCCACGGCGTGATCGGGCGCGAAGAACAGCGCGGGCTTGGGCCCGGGCAACGACTCGCCGCCGCCGAACGTCGAGCGCGCGTCCTTGTGGGTCACCCCCACTAGCGCCGAGTGTGCGAGTGCGTCCTCGAAATGGCGGTGGATCCGCGCCAGCAGATCGGCATTGCCAGCAAAATCGACGCTGACGCTGCGGACGACCGGCAAGCGCTCCAGTTCGTCATACGCGACGACCTCGTCATACAGCCCGCTCGCCTCGACAAAGCCGACATTGCCCTTCGAGGTCAGGCCCACGCGGCGCACGCCCGGCGATGATTGCCGCGCAACGCTCGCCAGCCCCATCGCGGTTTTGGACGAGGCGCTGGTGACAATCAGCTGCTCTGCGCCGAACCAGTCGGCACCGCGCAGGAAGTATTCGATCAGGAAACCGGTACGGAACAGCGGGCCGAAGATCATCCGCTCCGCCTCACGCGCGGGATCATGCTCCGGATCGGCCGCAAGGCGCGTGTAGCTATTGTAGACCGGGCTCATCGGCTGGCGATAATCGGTCATGTCGGCAAAGCCCGCAGGTGTCACCCGGCCCGGCAAAACATCGAGGTGGCTCGCCATTGGCAGATAGCCATAGACCCGCTCGCCCACCGCAAATTCGGGGTGGCGGCTCTCGATCACCCGCGCATGGCCCCACATCGGCACGATGCCCAGGCCTTCGGGCGCGGGGAAGAAGTCCCAATATTTGAACCCGTCCCCGACCACCGCATAGGTGATGTTGTTGGCGGTGACCGAGAAGCTCTCGACCGCAAGCCGCACCGCGCCTTCGGCCAGCGGGGCCAGCGGCACTTCAACCAGAGCAGTTTCGGTCAGCGCGGCTTTGCGGACTTGGACCTGAACGCGATTCATCAGGGCTTCCCCTCCTTGCGGGCGGGGATCACACCCGCATCGGCATCAGCACATAGAGCGCGCGACTGGCTTCGTTCTCGCGGATCAGGGTCGGCGCGCCGGCATCGGCCAGGTGCAGTTCGACCGTCTCGGCGTCAATCTGGCCTAGGATGTCCTTGAGATAGTTGGCGTTGAAGCCGATCTCCATGCCTTCGGCCTTGTAATCAGCAGCGATTTCTTCGGCCGCAGTGCCGTTATCGGGCGAGGTGACCGACAGCGTGACGCGGTCGTGATCCAGCCCGATTTTGACCGCGCGGGTCTTTTCGGTGGCGATGGTCGCAACGCGGTCAACACCCGAGAAAAACAGCTTGGGATCAACCTTCAGCAGCTTGTCATTCGCAGTCGGGATCACGCGGCTGTAATCGGGGAAGGTGCCGTCGATCAGCTTGCTGGTGAGCACCATGCCGCCCTCGCCGCCCAGCGTGAAGCGAATCTTGCTGGCGGAAAGGTCGATCAGCACATTGCTATCGAGCGCCTCGTCCAGCAGCTTGCGCAACTCGCCCACGGCTTTGCGCGGCACGATCACATCGGGCATCCCGGCGGCGCCTTCGGGCCGCGGGATCGTGAAGCGTGCAAGGCGGTGGCCATCGGTGGCAGCCGCCTTGAGCAGCGGTTCGTCCTCGTCGGTGACATGCAGGAAGATACCATTGAGGTAGTAGCGCGTTTCTTCGGTCGAGATCGCGAAACGGGTGCGGTCGATTAGCTCGGCGAGCAGGCGCGCGGGCAGTTCGAAGCTGGTCGGCAGATCGCCTTCGACGATCACCGGGAAATCATCGCGCGGCAGCGTCGGCAGCTTGAAGTTCGAGCGGCCCGCCTTGACCTCCAACCGGTTGTCGCTGGTGGTCAGGCTGACCTGGCTGCCTTCGGGCAGCTTGCGCGCAATGTCGAACAACAGGTGCGCCGAAACGGTGATCGCGCCCGGTTGATCCACCGAGGAGGCCGACATCGTCTCGACCACCTGCAGATCGAGGTCGGTCGCCATCACGCGAACGCTCCCGCCATCACTGGCGTCGATCAGGACGTTCGACAGGATCGGAATGGTGTTGCGCCGTTCGACCACAGACTGCACGTGGGAGAGGCACCGCAGCAGGGTCGCGCGTTCGATCGTGGCCTTCATCGCTTTCGCCTATCGTTCCTGTTGGTGGCAGGAGAGGAGCGGAATCGCCCCCAACCGCCGGAATCTATCGGAAAACCTTAGCGCGGCTGACAATACGGGCAAGTTGGCGGCTTTGCGAGGGGCGACGTGGCTGGGGATAAGGGGGCAAGAACGCCTGCCGATCACCCTAGCATCGCCATCCCGCCGTTCACGTGCAGCGTTTCGCCTGTGACATAAGCCGCCTCGCGGCTGGCGAGGAAGGCGACCGCAGCGCCGATTTCCGCGCCCTCGCCCATCCGGCCCATCGGGATGCGGCCATTGATCGCGGCCTGCTGCTTTTCATCAAGCGCGGCGGTCATCGCGGTGCGGATGAAGCCCGGCGCGACGCAGTTGGCAGTGATCCCGCGGCTGGCGACTTCCTGCGCGAACGCCTTGGTCATGCCGGTCAGGCCGGCCTTGGCGGCGCAGTAGTTCATCTGTCCGGGATTGCCGGTGCTGCCCACCACGCTGGTGATGTTGATGATGCGGCCAAAGCGCGCCTTCATCATCGGCTTGGCCGCCGCGCGCATCAGGCGGAAGCTGGCTTCGAGGTTGATGCGGATCACTTGGTCCCATTCATCATCCTTCATCCGCATCCCGAGATTGTCGCGGGTGATGCCGGCATTATTGACGAGGATGTCCATCGTGCCGAGCGTATCGAGCATCGCCGGGATCAGCTCCTCGACCTGCGTCGTGTTGCCCAGATCGCAGGTGATCTCGACATGGCCGTCGTGATCATGGTGCGGATAGGCTTCGTTGAGTTCATCGCGGAAGGCGCGCAATTTCGAGGAGTTCGAGCCTGACAACGCCAGACGCGCGCCCTGCGAAGCAAGCGCGTGGGCGATGCTCGAACCGATCCCGCCGCTCGCGCCGGTGACCAGCGCATTCATGCCTGTGAGTGAAAACATCACGCGATCTCCTTCGCAAAGGCTTCGAGGTCGGCCATCATCACAAGGCTCGTGACAGCGGCTTCCTTGTCGATCCGGCTGACCATCGGGCCTAATACCTTGCCGCCCAGTTCGACGAAGCTTTCGACCCCGTCGGCGCGCATGGCAAGCACGCTTTCACGCCAGCGCACGCGGCCAGTGACCTGTTCGACCAGCAAAGCACGCTCGGCCTCGGGATCGGTGACGGCGGTGGCGGTAACATTTGCATAAAGTGGCAGCGTGAAGGCCGCAGGCGGTGTTGCCTCCAGCGCCTCGGCCATACGCGCGGCAGCCGGCGCCATCAGCGAGGAGTGGAACGGGGCCGAGACATTGAGGATCATCCCGCGCTTGATCCCGAAGTCCTTGACCATCGCCACCGCCCGCTCGATCGCGGCGGTGTGGCCGGAGATGACGACCTGCGAGGGATCATTGTCGTTGGCGACCTCGCAAACTTCAACTTGCGCAGCGGCTTCAGCCAAGGCGTTGGCCTGGTCGATATCGGCGCCCAGCAGCACTGCCATCGTTCCCTCACCCACGGGCACCGCAGCCTGCATCGCCCACCCGCGCAGCTTGAGCAAGCGCGCAGTATCGGCCAGCCCGAAAGCCCCGATGGCTGCAAGCGCGGTGTATTCGCCGAGCGAATGGCCCGCGACACAGTTCGCATGTGCTTGCAGCTTCACGCCGAAGTCCCGTTCCAGAACGCGCAAAGTGGCAATAGCATTGGCCATGATTGCGGGCTGAGCGTTCTCGGTGAGGGTGAGCCGGTCCTCCGGCCCATCGCGCATGAGCGCGGTTAGGTTCTGCTTGAGAGCCTCGTCGACCTCGCCGAACACCTCGCGCGCTGCCGCGCTGGCCTCTGCGAGTTCGACGCCCATGCCGACTTTCTGGCTGCCCTGCCCCGGAAAAATGAACGCGCGCATCATCAACCCCGTATGTTTTGATTTTGGGGCGCGCCGCTACGCCCGCGCGGGCGGGCTGGCAAGGCCGAAGGGCACAACCCTGTTGGCAGAATTATGCCCGATCAGTGCGCGGCCGAGATAGGGAATACCGGCCCGAGCACACCAAAAGCGGGCGATATCCTCCTCGCTCTGGCCGAATTCGACATAGTTTTCCGGCACGTCGGTGATCGCGCCCAGCCTCAAGCCTGCAAGCCGAGGCAAGGTCGCAGCGAGGTGAAAGAACAAGCGGTCGATGGAGTACATGTGCTCGGCCACTTCTTCGACCATCAGCACATGGCCGGTCAGGTCGGGCATCATCGGCGTGCCCGCGATCATCGCCAGTGTAATCAGGTTAAAGGCCGCCATCGGCGTGACGCCATCGACGCTCGGTTCGACCCCGCTGGTATCCCCGCCAAGCCAATTGAGCACCCGGCGGATCGCTTCCTTCCCGCCATCCGAGCGCGCGCTCACTGGCATCGAGCCATGCACGCTCTGCCCGATTCCCGCACGGTAGAGCGCGGCCAGCAGGTAGCCCGCGTCCGAAAATCCCACATAGGTCTTGGCCCGCGCGCTCGCATTCATCTGCGCCACGGCGGCTTCGGCAATGCGGTTCGAGCCATAACCGCCCTTGGCAAACCACACGACATCGAAGGCGGGATCATTGCTAAACTCGAGCAATGCGGTCAGGCGTCTGAGGTCGTCTCCGGCAAAGTGACCTGCGCGTTCAAAGCATTGTTCGTGGAAGGTCACGCGGTGGCCGGGATATTCCGCCGCGACCAGCGCTTCGAGCGCCGCTTGCTGCTCGCGGGTGATCGGCGTGGCAGGGGCACAGATGGCGATATTCGTCATAGGGCGCAGCCTATGGCGCTTGTCAGTGGGCGCGCAAGTCAATAACCGATACCGATATGGATAATGGGGTCGAAGCCGGGTCGCTTGCGGGGCGTCTGCTGTTTTTTTGCGGGATTGGCGGGTCGGGCATGTTGCCCCTCGCGCAGATCGCGCATGGGTTCGGCCATCCAGTGGCCGGATCGGATCGCAGCCGTGATCAGGGCCGCACGCCCGAGAAATTCGCGTGGCTCGAAGCCAATGGTTTTGCGCTGTTTCCGCAGGACGGCAGCGGGGTCACCTCGTCCGATCAGGTGCTGATTGCCTCCGCCGCAATCGAGGACACCGTGCCCGAAGTCGCCCGCGCCCGCGAACTCGGCTGCGAGCGATTAAGCCGGGCCGAGCTTCTCTCGGCGCTATTCAACGCTGCGGGCTTCTCGATTGCGGTCGGCGGCACATCGGGCAAATCCACTGTCACCGGGATGATCGCGTGGATCTTGCACGAAGGCGGCTATGATCCCACGGTGATGAACGGCGCGGTGATGAAGAACTTCGTCAGCGCCGAAAACCCCTTTGCCAGCGCGCGCATCGGCAGGCCTGATCTGTTCGTCAGCGAGGTTGACGAAAGCGACGGCTCGATCGCGCTTTACCGCCCCACTGTGGGCGTGCTGCTCAATGTCAGCCTCGATCACAAGAGCATCGAGGAATTGCGCGTTTTGTTCGGCAATTTCGTCGCCGCATCGGGCTCGTCCGCGATCAATCTCGATAGTCCGGAGGCATCCTATCTGGTGCCGCGCGCGCGCGAATGCGTGACCTTCGCCGTCAGGAACCGGAACGCCGACATCACCATCGAACCGGACTCGATCGACCAGAGCGAACTCGGCATCCGCGCCGCGGTGATCGACAATCGCAGCCGCGAGGCCTTTCCGCTGATCCTGCCGGTGCCGGGGCTGCATAACCTCTCCAATGCACTGGCCGCGATTGCTGCTGCAAGTGCGGCGGGAATCGGCGTCGGCCATGCGACTTATGCGCTGCGCAGCTTTGAAGGGCTCGCGCGGCGGTTTGACGTGATCGGCACTTCGCTCGGCGGCATTCCGGTGATCGACGATTTCGGCCACAATCCCGAAAAATGCGCCGCGACCTTGCGCACGCTCAAGGCCACGCATGGCCGGGTGATCGCCTTCTTCCAGCCCCACGGCTACGGCCCGCTGCGCCAGATGGGCGCCGAACTCGCCGAGACTTTCGCACGCGAACTGGAGCCGGAGGACATCACCATCTTCAGCGATCCGGTCTACTTCGGCGGCACGGTCGATCGCAGCGAGGGCAGCGAGCGGATCGTGGCGCTGATCAAGGCGGCCGGCGGACAGGCTGAGCATATCCCTAGGCGCGAAGATTGCGGCGCGCGCATTGCCGCGCTCGCCCGTCCGGGAGACAGGATCGTCGTGATGGGCGCGCGCGACGATACGCTGACGGAGTTCGCGCAATCGATCCTCGCCCGGCTCCCCTAAGCCTCTACGCCCGCGCCGTCCGCCATGCGTGGATGATGCTGGGGGTGCTGGCGCTGGCGATCGGGCTGGTGGTGCTGGTCGACCGGCTTTACGGCCATTCTACGCTGGCTTTTGCGGCCGGCATCATCGCGCTGGTGATCGCCAATGCACCGATGCTGCGGTTCAACTGCCCGGCTTGCGGCAAAAACCTGTTCTTCCGCGACGTGCTGGTGGTCCCTTGGCCCAACCGCATCTGCAGCGCTTGCGGGCATGATTGCGACAGCGCGAATTCCCAAAATCGCTGATGGCTGAAGCGGGTGCGCGCGGCTAGCGTGGCGTTCATGCACCCCCGCGATTTCTCACTCGATACGCTGCTGGCCAACTGCGCCGCGCGCCATGCTCACCGGCTTGCCACGGTCGATGGCCCCCAGCGCCTGACCTGGGCCGAGCTTGACGCGCGCGTCACCAACCTTGCGGCCTGGATGCTGGCCAAGGGCATCGGCCCGGGAGACCGGATCGCCCTGCTACTGACCGACGGCGCGCCGTTCCTCACTATGCTGCTGGCCTCGGCCCGGATCGGGGCGATTGCCGTGCTGCTCAACTGGCGGCTCGCGCCTGCCGAGATCGCATGGATCTGCGGCAATGCCGAACCCGCGATGACCTTCGTAAACCCGCGCTTTGCCAGTCTGTTGGCCGAGGCCGAGGCGGGCGAGGTTCATGCGGTGGACGAAGCGCACGCAGCCGACGGGTTTTTCGAGACAACCGCAGCAACCGCCCACGGACCGGTTCCGCACACGTATGACCTTGGATTGAGCCTTAACCCCGATCGCCCGCTCTACATGATGTATACCAGCGGCACGACCGGGCGGCCCAAGGGCTGCCTGCAAGCGGGGAGCGCGGTTGCGGCATCGGCCTTGGGCTTCGCGCAGCATCGCGGGTTTTCGCACAGCGAGGTTTTGCTCTCGGTCAATCCGCTGTTCCATGTGGTGGGGATGCAGCAGGCCGCCGCGATGCTGGCTTGCGGGGGCACCAGCGTATTTGCGGGCCGCGATGACGACAACGCCGCGATCCTCGATCTGCTCCACCGCGAAGGCTGCACCACCACCAGCGCCTTCCCCACCATATGCTTCCCGTGGCAGGCGATGGAGCCGATCCGCCGCGGCGTGATGCCGCTCACCAATTACACCGGCGGCGCCGGGATGGGCCGCCCGCAGATGTATGAATTCATCGAAAAGGATTGGGATGCCCGTGTAGTCGGCGGCTACGGCCAGACCGAAATCTGCGGCTTTGCAACCTTCATGGACTACGCAGATATGCTCGAAGCCCCGCGCTCGATCGGCTGGACGCTGCCGCATGTGACGATGACGGTGCTCGATCCGGAGGGCAATCACCTGCCCCCCGGCGCGGAAGGCGAGCTTTGTCTGCGGGGGCCATCGGTGATGCTCGGCTACTGGCAGAACCCCGAGGCGAGCGAGGCCGCATTGGGCCACGGCTGGCTGCGCACCGGCGATCTCGGCACGATGGATGAACGCGGACGCGGCTATCTGTTGGGGCGCGCCAAGGAGCTGATCAAGACCGGCGGCGAGAACGTCTATCCGGCAGAAGTCGACGCGGTCTTCGCTGCCATGCCCGAAGTCGCCGACGCGGGCTGCTGCGGCGTGCCCGACAAGCAATGGGGCGAGGCGGTGAAGGCCTTCGTGGTGCTGAAGCCCGGTATGAGCCTGACCCGCGAGGACATCACCGCGCGCTTCAAAGACCAGATCGCCGGCTACAAACGCCCGCGCTATATCGAATTCGTCGACCAATTGCCGCGCGATCCGATCGGCAAGCTGCTGCGGCGGGAATTGTCGGCACGGCCGGTGACGCCCGATCAGGCGGCCTAGCGCGCTTCGAGCGCCAAGCGCCCACCTTCTTCTCGTGCAAGCGCTCGGCTGAATGCGGGCCGCGCCGTCAGCCGCGCGCGATAGGCCTTGAGGCTTTCGGGCACGCCCTCGTCCAGCCCGACGCTCTCGGCCAAAATCAGCGCATAGCCGACGCAGATATCAGCCACCGTGAACCGGTCAGCGCACAGGAACTCGCGGGTTTCAAGCCGCTGTTCGACCTTTACCAACCGCTTGTGGAACCACTTGGCATAGGCGTGGCCGGCTTCCTGTAGTCCCTTGTCCTTCTCGAACAGGACAAAGCGCATATAGACCGTCTGCGGGAAGGTGATCGTGGCGTCGGCGTGGTAGGTGAAATCGCAATATTCGCCGTAATCGCGCTCCCCCGGCTGCACCGCGAGCGGAGTGTAGCCGTCGCGGGTGGCGAGGTAATGCGCGATGGCGCAGCTCTCCGTCATCCGACTGTCGCCATCCACCAGCATCGGCACCGTGCCGAGCGGGTTCTGCTCCATATATTCGGGCGCAAGATAACGCGGCGGAAACGGGAGGATCTTGAGGTCGATATCGACGCCGGCTTCCTCGGCCGCCCAGGTCGCGCGCAGGCCGCGCGAACGGGCGCAGGTGTAAAGGACGGGCTTGGTCATCGCGCTTGCCTAGTGGGCTTCGTCCGCGCCCACACCCAGCACTTTGTGCAGGACAAAGGCGATGACTCCGCCCAGCACCAGCCCGACCACCGCCGATAGCGCCGCGTAGGTCACCCAGCCCAAGACGCCGCCCGCCGCACCGGTCGCGCCAGCCACTGCGCCTTCCGCGCCGTGGACGATGTCATAGATCGCGTGGAAGCCCACCTCGTGCGTGCCATGGACGATGATCCCGCCGCCAACCCACAACATCGCCACCGTCCCGACAACCGAGAGTGTCACCAGCAGCTTGGGCACGAACCGCAGCAGGAAGCGCCCGGCAGCCTGCTTGGCGCCGCTCGCCTGCTTGGTGAGATAGAGGCCGATATCGTCGATCTTCACAATCAGCCCGACCGCGCCGTAAACCGCCACCGTCACCACGATGGCGACCACGGCGAGGACGATCCCGCGCATCACCAGCGTCTCGTCGGCGACCTCGTTGAGGGCAATCGCCATGATTTCGGCCGAGAGAATGAAGTCGGTGCGGATCGCGCCGGCCACGCGCTGGTTTTCAAAGGCGACCGGATCGACAATCTCGTCCTCCAGCGTCGCGCCGTGCTTGCCCAGCCCGAGCTTCTCGAGCACCTTTTCGGCGCCTTCATAGCACAGATAGGCGCCGCCCAGCATCAGTAGCCAGATGATCGCTGATGGCAGGAACTCCGAAAGGATCAGCGCGCCCGGCAGCAGGAACAGCAGCTTGTTCTTGAGACTGCCCTTGGTGATCTTCCAGATGATCGGCAATTCGCGCGCCGGGGAAAGGCCCGTGACATAGCTCGGCGTGACCGCCGCATCGTCGATAACCACACCGGCAGTCTTGGTGCCCGCCTTGCCCGCGGCGACGCCGATATCGTCAATCGAAGCCGATGCCGCCTTGGCGATCACCGAAATATCATCCAGTAGCGCAACCAGTCCTGATGGCACGGATTAACCCCCCACTTGTCGCACTTGTTGCGAATCGTTCAACTTGAACCGCCCGCCTGCCCGTCCGGTTCCCGCGCGACAAGACTTGCAATTGCATGCCAAAGCTGTAAGGGGCCGCGCTTCGCTTGGGAACCGCCCGGCGAAGTATCGAAGAAAGCCGGAGGGGCCCCGTTCATCAGGAACGGATCAGCCAGCGATCGGCATGGTAGTGAAAGGACGCGAGATGGCTCTCTACGAGCACGTCTTTCTCGCACGTCAGGATCTGAGCCAGGCTCAGGTTGACGCGCTGGCGGCGCAAGCCACCGAAATCGTCGAGGCCGGCAACGGCAAGGTCACCAAGACCGAAACCTGGGGCCTCAAGTCGCTCGCTTACAAGATCGAGCGTAACCGCAAGGCGCATTTCGTGCTGCTCAACATCGAAGCCCCCGGCTCGGTTGTTGCTGAGCTCGAGCGTCAGACCCGTATCAACGAAGACGTCATTCGCTACATCACCATCCGCGTGGAAGAGCACGAGGAAGGTCCCAGCGTGATGATGCGCAAGAACGAACGCGAGCGTAAGCGCCGCGATGCCCGTGAGGAGCGCGACTGATGGCCCGCCCGTTTTTCCGCCGCCGCAAGTCCTGCCCGTTCGCGGCCAAGGACGCCCCGAAGATCGATTATAAGGACGTGCGCCTGCTGCAGGGCTTCATGTCCGAGCGTGGCAAGATCGTGCCTTCGCGCATCACCGCCGTTTCGGCGAAGAAGCAGCGTGAACTGGCCCAGGCGATCAAGCGCGCCCGCCAGATCGGCCTGCTGCCGTTCATCGTGAAGTAGGAGGAGGACATCATGCAAATCATTCTCCTCGAACGTATCGAGAAGCTCGGTTCGATCGGTGACGTTGTCACTGTGAAGGACGGCTACGCCCGCAACTTCCTGCTCCCGCAGAAGAAGGCCCTGCGCGCCAACGAAGCCAACAAGAAGGTCTTCGAAGCCAACCGTGACCGCCTCGTCACCGAAAACGCCGAGCGCCGCTCCGCTGCCGAAGCGCAGGGTGAGAAGGTTGCTGGCGCCGAAGTGGTGCTGATCCGCGCCGCCTCGAACGCCGGTCAGCTTTATGGTTCGGTCAGCGTGCGCGACATCGTGTCGGGCCTCGCCGATCAGGGCCATGACGTCGACAAGCGCATGGTCATCCTCGGCGCGCCGATCAAGAACATCGGGATGCACGACGTGACCGTCGCCCTGCACCCCGAAGTGCGCGTGACGGTGAAGGCCAATGTCGCCCGTTCGGATGACGAAGCCAAGCTGCAGAGCGAAGGCGTGGACGTGCTCGCCGCGATGTTCGAAGACGAACAGCGCGAGATCGAGGAACAGGCCGATGCCACCCGCATCGACACCAGCCTCGAGCCGGGCGAGATTCCGGCCGAGCTGCTCGACGAGAGCGACGACGCCTGATCCTTGCGATCATGCTGCAAGCGCAAGGGGCGCGGGGATCGAATGCGATTCCCGCGCCCTTCTTGTAAACAGCGCCCGCACACACGAAGATGCTGACACAGAACAATAACAACAAAGGAGCAGAAGCAACTGCCATGATCGACATTCCCGCCATCCTCGCCCAATTGCAGCAGCATTATGATGACGCGGTGCGCAGCCTTCGCGACGATGTGATCGCCTTCGGACGCGACGGCACGATCCCTGCTCCGGCCAGGCGCGAAGACGGCAGCTATGCCTATCCGCAGATCACCTTGCGCTATGCCGGGGTCGGCGCGCAGCGAGATCGCAGCCGCGCTTTCGGCCGGCTGGAAATGCCCGGCACCTATTCGACCACCGTCACCCGCCCAGATCTTTTCGCCCACTACCTCACCGAACAGCTCCATCTGATCGCCGCCGAATACGAGATCGAAGTCACGGTCGAGCGGTCGCGCCAGGAAATCCCCTTTCCCTATGTGCTCGATGGCGAGGCCGGCGCAGCGATGGTCGGCATTTCGCCGCAGGATATCGCCGCGCACTTCCCCTCGACCGATCTGGCCCTGATTGGCGACGAACTGGCCGACGGGATCGAGCTTGATGGCGATCACGATATGCCGCTCTCGCTGTTCGATGGCTTGCGCACCGATTACTCGCTCGCGCGCCTCAAGCACTATACCGGCAGCGAAGTGAGCGACTTTCAGGACTTCATCTTGTTCACGAACTATCACCGCTATGTCGATGAATTCGTGAACTGGGGGGCAACCCAGATCGGCCAGCACGGCTATGTCGCGCTGACCGGGGCAGCGGGTCTCGATATTCGCGTGGCCACCCCCCACGCGCAGGATCAGCTCAACGACACCGCCTGGCGCCGCCACCAGATGCCCGCCTATCACCTGATCCGCGAGGACGGGCGCGGGATCACGCTGGTCAACATCGGCGTCGGCCCGTCCAACGCCAAGACGATCTGCGATCACCTCGCGGTGCTGCGCCCGCACGCATGGCTGATGATCGGCCACTGCGGCGGCCTGCGCTCGACCCAGAAGATTGGCGATTTCGTGCTCGCCCACGCCTATCTGCGCGATGATCACGTGCTTGATTGCGTGCTTCCTCCCGAAGTGCCGATCCCGCCGATTGCCGAAGTGCAGCAGGCGATGGCAGCCGCCGCCGAGCAGGTTTCGGGCGTGCAAGGCGCGAACCTCAAGCAGCGGATGCGCACCGGCACGGTCGTCACCACCGATGATCGCAACTGGGAGCTGCGCTATTCGTCCTCAGCCAAGCGGTTCTCGCAAAGCCGCGCGATCGCGATCGATATGGAGAGCGCGACCATCGCCACGCAAGGCTACCGCTTCAGGGTGCCCTATGGCACACTGCTCTGCGTCTCGGACAAGCCGCTCCATGGCGAGATCAAGCTGCCGGGGCAGGCCAACAAGTTCTACGAAGAAGCCATCGCGGCACACCTGCAGATGGGCATTGTCGCCGTTGCGCGGCTCCGGGATGAGGGAGACCGGCTCCATTCGCGGAAACTGCGCGCGTTTAACGAGCCGCCGTTCCGGTAAGGAACGGCGGCTGCGCCATCCCGCTTACAGATCGTCCTTGCCGCCAGTGAGTTCGATTTCCTTGTCGTCGGCGCTTTCGGACACGATGTTGATCACCGTATCGAGCTCGTCGGCGGAGATCGAATCGAACACCTTGGCGACATAATAGACCACGCCGCCGCGGATTTCCCAGCTGCCCAGCTTGGTCTTGCCCGAGGCTTCGAGCAGTTCAAGCGCCTGTGCACCGGTGATTTTGTGATCCTTGACGATGGCGGCCGGCGCGAACACCTCGCGCACGGTCATGCCGCCGACGGTTTCTGTCTTGCCCGAGATGAACACGATCTGCGAACGACCCTCGTTCGACCAGCTGACGCCGAGCTTGTAATCGCCGTCCTCGTCGACCTCGTAGGCGGTGCCCTTGTCCTTAAGCCGGGCTGCGACGCTGCTATCTTGCGCGGCGGCGGGCGCGGCGGCGGCGAGCACGAGTCCGGACAGAAGGAGAGCCGGGAACGAACGGTGGAAGCGTGCAATCATGCAAAAAAACTCCGGTTGGCGCCAGATATGCGCGGGCCGGTGTTAGCTGAGATTGCCGCGCCAAACTTGGAATAATTCGCCACCCTTGCACAAAGCGCAAATAGTGACCTGGCGTGTGTTCGGGTATATGCCCATCGCTGAAAGGAAATTTACCTGACAGACCTGCGCAACATTGCCCTTGCCCTATCCCTACTGGCAGCCGCCTGCGGCGGGGATACGCTTGTGGCCCCGGGCGCAACCCCTGCGCCAACCGGCGTGGCCCAATATCTCGCCTTTACAGGCGAAGCCCGCGTCACCATCGTCGGCTATATGCAGGATGCGATGGAGCCCTTCATATCGCGCGATGGCAGGGTCTTGTTCTTCAACAACAGCAACGCCGAGCCAGCCCGCACGGATTTGTTTTTTGCTACAAGGCAATCCGATACCGCCTTCGACCTTCAAGGCGCGCTCGGCGGCGCCAACAGCCCCGCGCTCGACGCGGTTGCCAGTGTTGATGATGCAGGCCGGTTCTACTTCATCTCGCTCCGCGATTACGATCAGGCTCTGGAGACCATCTTCACCGGCACCTTTACTGAAGGCGCCGTCAATTCGGCGCAGCTGGTCCAAGGCGTGTCGGTCAATCAACGCGGCCGCCTGAATTTCGACGCCGAGATCTCGGCGGACGGCAACACCCTGTGGTTTGCCGATGGCACATTTTCGGGCAGCGCCCTGCCCGATAGCGCCACAATCGTGATCGCCACGCGCGGCGCGCAGGGCTTTGTCCGGTCGCCTGACAGCGCGTCAATCCTCGCCCGGGTCAACGCCGTTGGTCTGAACTATGCGCCGAGCATTTCGCGCGACGGGCTGGAGCTGTTCTTCACCCGGATTGCCGATCGCGCCAATCCCGAACCGGTGATCTACCGGGCAGCACGTGCGGCTACCACCTTGGCGTTCGAAGAGCCGCAGCGGGTTGCGGCTATCAACGGCTCAGCCGAAGCACCGGCGCTCTCACCAGACGGGCGGCTGCTTTACTACCACAAGCGCGAAAACGGGCAGTTTGCGATCTTTCTCGTCCGGCGCTGACAGGGATGCCGCGCAAGCCTCGCAAAGTCGAACGGTCACCCCCGCCCCTTCGTCTTGGTCTGACCGTCCTTGGCATTGGCGGCGATGAAGTCGATGATTTGTCCGGCGATGTCCTTGCCGGTCGCGCTCTCGATCCCTTCGAGTCCGGGCGAGGAATTGACCTCCATGATCACCGGGCCGTGATTGCTCCGCAGCATGTCCACGCCGCACACGTTCAGGCCCATGCGCTTGGCCGCGCGCACGGCGGTCGAGCGTTCCTCGGGGGTGATCTTGATCACCTGCGCCGAGCCGCCACGATGAAGGTTCGAGCGGAACTCGTCAGGCGCGCCGGTGCGCTTCATCGCGGCGACGACCTTGCCGCCCACCACCAGCGCGCGGATATCGGTGCCGCCGGCTTCCTTGATGAATTCCTGCACGAGGATGTTCACATTGGCCCCGCGGAACGCCTCGATCACGGACTTGGCGCTGCTCATGGTCTCGGCCAGCACCACGCCGATGCCCTGCGTGCCCTCAATCAGCTTGATCACGACCGGCGGTCCCTTCACCGCCTTGATGATCTCCTCGGCCGCCTTGGGATCATTGGCATAGGCCGTCAGCGGCAGGCCGAGGCCGTGCTTGGCGAGGATCTGCAAACTACGCAGCTTGTCGCGGCTGCGCCCGATCGCGACGCTCTCGTTCAGCGACCACACGCCCCGCATCTCGAACTGGCGCAGGATCGCAAGGCCGTAGTTGGTGATCGAGGCCCCGATGCGCGGGATCACGGCGTCATACCCCGCCACCGGCGCGCCATTGTAGAACACCTCGGGCCGGTGGCTGGCGATATGCACCGTGCAGCGCAGCGTGTTGAGGATATCAAGGCTGTGGCCCCGCGCTTCGGCAGCCTCCTTAAGGCGCCGGTGCGAATAGAGATTGGGATTGCGCGCCAGCATCGCGATTTTCATGGGAGGCCTTTCAATACCGGCGTTCTACCGGCGGGTGCGCGCCATATCCGCATTCTCCGGCGATTGCAGCCACGAATGACCACTATCAACCACCATTCGCCGCCGCAGAGCGGTGCGCCCTATCAGCATCGGGAATTGCATCTGGGACCGATCCGCCAGGCTGATTTCCGCCCTGAACGTCAGATTACCGATAGAGAGCGGCGTCTTTATGACAAACCGCTCCTGGCTCTCGCCATTGGAACTGGTGATGCCGCGCACATCGACATGCACCGCTTCGCAGTGGTGGCGCACCCCGTCCCAGTCGACTGCGAAGCGCACGAAACGTTCGCCGTCACGCCGAAAATCCTCGAGAACGATTGCGTGGAGCGAGGAGGTGCGCGCGCCGGTGTCGATCTTGGCGGGGATGCCGCCCAGGCCAAGCTCAGGCAGGCTGACCAGTTCGCGCCAACCGACGATCAATGGGGGCGGTTTGGCCGGCTTCAAGGCAGGATCGCCATCCCGTCGCCGCCCTCGCCCCCGGGCAAGCGGCGCAGCACCGTGCCGCTGGCGTAATCGACTTCGGCCACCGTATCGCTTGCGGTTTCCGCGACATAGATGCGCTTGCCATCGTCTGACCACAGGATCGTGACCTGGAACCGCGCTTGCGCCTCGGCCGGGCCGGAGACGGCAATGGTGCGGATCACTTTGGCCGTGGCGGTATCGATCACACTGAGGCTGCCGTCCTGCAGATCGGAGGTGACCGCAACATCGCCTTGCGGGCGCACCGCGATGCGCAATGGGAAGCGTCCGGTGGGAACCGTGCTGCGCACCGCCAAGGTCTCGGGATCGAGCGCGAAAGCCTGATCGGAGCCGCGCGCCGAGACCCACAGGGTTGTGCCGTCAGGGGAGAGCGAAATGCCCTCGGGCTCCTCGCCAACCGTCACTGACATCCGTTCACCCGCAGCGCTATTCAAGGGAATGCGGGTCACGGTGCGCGAGCCAAGGTCGGTGGTCCAGACGACCATCCCGTCCGGCGCGACGGCGAGCATATGGCTACCCTGCTTGCCGGTGCTGTAGATCAGGCTGACATGCTTGGGCGAGACTTCCGGGCTGAACAGCACATGCACCGCCTGCTGCCCCTCGGCGGTAACATAGAGGCTGCGGTCGCTATGCCAGACGATGCCGTGGGGCCGAGCGTTCTCGCCGAGATCGTGGCTGGCAACCTTCGCCAGATCGCTGGTGCGGAACACGTCCACCGTCGTCCCGCCATAGCAGGCAAGCGCGACATATTGGCCATCGGGGGAGGTCGCCAATTCGTGCGGGTTGGTGCAGCTCGGCACCCGTAACACTTCCTCGCCGGTTGCCAGATCAACCTTGGACAAGGTGTTGCCGCGCTTGGCCGCGACAAACAGCGTCGGCTCCATAGCACCTGCGCCCGCATCCTCAGGCCCGGCCATCGGGGCGCAGGCTGCCAGCACCGTGGTGCAGACACCCGCGAGCATAGCATTCAATTTCATGGCCTTGGCTCCCCCGCGACGCCCGAATGACAATTCTGACTGTGTCTGGACTGCGCCGCAGTGCGAATCAAGCGGAGAGGAACCGCACGATCGCCTCGCCCATTTCGGGATGAGTGACGCTGTTGAGATGACTGCCCGGGACGGCGATATAGCGGGCATCGGGCAGCAGCGCGGCGAGTTCCTCGGCCGAGCCATTGTCCTGATCATCGACCCCGCAGATCAACGCGGCAGGCATAGTGATGTTGGCGAGCCTCGCCGTGTCGAAATCATCCATTGCATCGAGCAGCAACCGCGCGGCGATCCGGTCCACCCCTTGCGACTTGAGGAAGGTGCGCGCGACATAGGCCGGATCGCCGGGGCGGATGGTGTCGAATTCGTCGATCACGCGCTTGAAATGGGCCGCACGCCGCTCCCATTCGGCAAGGCCTGCAAGCCCCATACCGCAGATCGCCAGGCGGCGCGGCTCGAGGATACCATAGGCGACCGCATGCACCGCCGTGCGCGCACCAAGCGAAAAGCCGACCAGGTCGAAGCCGCCCGGCTCAAGGCCGAAATGCTCCGCCAGCGCCGCCACATCGCGCACCAGCACGCCCTTGGGATAGGCCGCCGGATCATGCGGCGCTGCGCTCGCGCCGTGGACGCGGAAATCTGGCATGATCGCGCGGAAGCCGGCCGCCGCGAGCCGTTCGCCGTGACCCCACTTGATCCAGTTCATGTTGGCGCTTGAGAACAGCCCGTGGAGCAGGATCACCGGACGGCCCTGCCCTTGGGTATGGATCGCGCTGGCGGTGCCGTCGAAGCTGGCGAAATGTTCGGTCGTGACGCTCATCTCGGCCTGCTAGCGCGGTTCGGCGCGCGGGGCCAGCGGCGGCTTGAAGATACTAAGCCTGCTTAATATAAGGGGGCGCATGAGTATCACCACCGGCTACCGACTCGCCGACAATTCGCGCCAATTGCGCCGTCTGTTCGATGCGCGGGTGCGCGGTCTCGGCATTACCGGACCGCAAGCGCGGCTGCTGCTCGCGCTTGAGCGCAACCCGAACGAGAACCAGGCCTTCTATGCCGAGCGGCTGGAGATCGAGCCGATCACCCTCACCCGCATCGCCGACCGGCTCGAGGATGCCGGATGGATCGAGCGGCAGAGCGATCCGGCAGACCGGCGCGCGCGCATCCTCCACCTCACCGACAAGAGCCGCGGCATCGTCACCGCCCTGCGCGCCAGTGTCGAGACGCTGTTTGAGGATATGCTGCACGGCTTCGATGCCGCCGAGCGCGCCAGCTTTGCAGGGATGCTCGATCGCATCGCCGCCAATCTCGCCGCCGCGCGCCTGCCCGAGGTGGCCAATGGCTGAGGCCGATCCCACCATCACCCGCGAAACCGCTACCGAAGCACCGGCGCGCAAGCCATGGGGCCGCTGGGCGCTGATGTTGGCGGTGCCGCTGGCGCTGGCGCTGGGCGCGCTGATCTATTGGCAGAGCCTTGCGGGCAAGGTTTCCACCGACAATGCCTATCTCAAGCAGGACATGATCTCGGTCAGCGCCGAGGTGGGCGGGCGCATTGTCGAAGTGATGGTGGCCGATGGCACGCAAGTGGCGGCAGGCGATCTCCTGTTCCGGATCGATCCCGAGCCCTTCCGCCTGCAGATCGCCGAGTCCGATGCCGCCATCGCCGGCGCGCAGGCCAATGTGATCGCGCTGAGCAACTCGGCGGATCTCACCGGCACCGACATTTCTGCCGCGCAAAAGGACGTCGGCTTTGCCGCTGCGCGGTTCGAACGGGTGCGCGCGCTGCGGGAGAAGGGCTTTTCCGCCAAGGCCGATTACGAGGCCGCCGAACAGGCGCTGGCACAAGCGCGCGAAGCCGTGCGGCAAGCGCAAGACCGCCAACGCGAGGCGCGCGCAAGGCTCGCCACCGGAGCGGCGGTGCCGGGCGTGAACCCGCAGGTTGCCGCTGCGCAGGCCCAGCGCGCCAGCGCCGAACTCGCGCTGCGCCGCACAGAAGTCCGCAGCCCCGCCGCAGGCCGCATTGCGCAGGCCGAACGCTTGCAGATCGGCCAGCAGGTCGTCCCCAACCTGCCGGTCCTGACACTGGTGCGCTCCGGTTCGACCTATGTGGAGGCCAATTTCAAGGAGACCGACCTTGCCGACATGGCGGTCGGCCAGCGCGCGGAAATCCGGTTTGACGCCTATCCCGATCTGGTGCTGAAGGGCCGCGTCGCCACGATCGGCGCAGGCACCGGCGCGGAGTTTTCCGTGCTGCCTGCGCAGAACGCCACGGGCAACTGGGTCAAGGTGACCCAGCGCGTGCCGGTGCGTATCGCGATCGAAGGCAACAGCCCGCGTCAACTGATCGCGGGGCTTTCCAGCGAGGTTACCGTCTTTACCGACAATCGCGGCCCGCGCTGAGATGGCCAGCCAGGCCGCGCCTGCCGGTGCCGCTCCTGCCGAAGCGCCGCCTTCAGCCCGGCCCGATGTGCCCGAGCTTGAAACCGGCAACTACCCGCTGATGATCATCGGGGTGATGGCGACCTCCTTGCTCCAGATCCTCGACACGACCATCGCCAATGTCGCGCTGCCGAATATGCAAAGCTCATTGGGCGCGACGGTAGACACCGTGACATGGGTGCTGACCAGCTACATTATCGCCTCGGCAGTCGCCCTGCCGATCACCGGCTGGCTGGCCGATCGGATCGGCGCGCGGAGGCTGTTCATCGGCTCGGTAGCGGGGTTCATCCTCGCCTCGATGCTGTGCGGGCTGGCGCAGAACCTCGAGGAGATGGTCGCCTTCCGCGCGCTACAAGGCGTAGCGGGTGCGTTCATCGCGCCCCTGAGCCAAGCCTTCATGCTCGATGCCACACGCCCCAGTCGCCATCCGCAAATCATGGCGATCTGGGGCATGGGGATCATGATCGGCCCGATCCTTGGCCCGATCCTCGGCGGGTGGCTGACCGAGACCGCCAACTGGCGCTGGGTATTCTTCGTCAACCTGCCGGTGGGCCTTGCCTCGCTGGCGCTGCTGATCGCCTTCCTGCCCGCCCGCCCCCGGCGCGAGCGGCGGTTCGACATCACCGGATTCCTGCTGCTGGCGGTGGCGCTTGCCGCGTTCCAGCTGCTGCTCGATCGCGGGGCGCAGGCCGATTGGCTCGCCTCGGCCGAGATCTGGGTCTACCTGCTGTTGACGCTCTCGGCGACTTGGATGGTGGTGATCCACTTCGCCACCGCAAAGGCTCCGATGTTCGAGCGCAAGCTGTTCGCCGACCGCAATTTCACTATCGCACTTGGCTTCATGGTGGTGATCGGGATCGTGATGTTTGCGGTGATGGCGCTGCTGCCGCCGATGTTGCAGACCCTGTTCGGCTACGGCGTGATCGACACCGGGATTGTCTTGATGCCGCGCGGGGTCGGCATCCTGATCTCGATGCAGCTATCCGGCCTGATGATGCGCCGCGGCATCGACGCGCGCCCGGTGGCGGCGATCGGCTTTGTGATCTGCGCCTTTTCGCTGTGGCAGATGGCGCATTGGTCGCTCGAGGTTGACGAGATGCACGTGATCATCAGCGGCTTGCTGCAGGGCCTCGGCATGGGGCTTGTGTTCATCCCCTTGCAGGTGAGCGCCTTTGCGACGCTCAGCCCCGCCATGCGCACGGACGGATCGAGCCTGCTCAACCTGATGCGCTCGCTGGGCGCGTCAGCCGGGATTTCGTGGATGACAGTGCTGCTCGCCCGCAACATCCAGACCGCCCATTCCGAGCTTGGCAGCCACATCACGGCGGCGACGGGGAGCATCGTCGATTTCTCCGCCACCGACAGGTTTCAGGCCTTGGGTGACACCGCCATGGTGCTGGTCGATGCCGAGGTGAACCGGCAAGCGGCGATGATCGCCTATGTCGACGATTTCTGGCTGATGATGTGGATCACACTTGCCGCCGCCCCGCTCGCCTTCCTGATGCGGGGGAACAAGGGGAAGGCGGGGCCAGTGGTGCTGTCGGAGTAGTGTCCGCCTAACGGAAGAAGCACTGCGTCCCGGCATAGAGCATCTCGACCTTGCCGGCAGCGACAAAGCCGCCAATCGCTTCGCCCAACGCAAACTCCTCGCCCAGCGTGCTTCCTTCGACCATGGTAAAGCCCGGCGCGGCCTCGGCCAGCTCGCGCGCACTGCCCACCTGCACATCGCCTGCGAGTTTGACTGTGCCAGTCGGCGGCGTGTCGCCATCCTGTGCGAGGTGCCAGTTCCACCCGACCATCCGGCCTTCCTGGAAATGCACCGTCAGACCGCCGGCAAAATCAGTGAAGGTGACCGGGCCCGCGCCGCATTCATTATTCGCCCCCGTGCGCAGCACCGGCCCGAGCGATTTGGCGAGCGCGGTTTCGACTTCCTTCTGCCCGGCAGCGAAGAAGAACGCCTCCGCCCCCGCCGCCAGCCCTTGGGGGCGCAGTTCGACGGCATTGGCTGCGATCGGCGCAGAAACAGCTTCGCCAGCTTGCCGCTCCACCGGGCTCGGCACGGTCCCGCTGTCGCAGCCCGCCAAAGCCAAAGCGCCTGTCAAAGCGAGGAGAGCCAGGCGCATGATGCTTACCCCTTCTTCAGGTGACGGCGACCGAGCAATTCGGCGATCTGCACAGCGTTGAGCGCCGCGCCCTTACGCAGGTTGTCCGAGACGCACCAAAGGGTGATGCCGTTCTCGACCGTCGGGTCCTCGCGCACGCGGCTGACGAAGGTTGCAGCATCGCCGACGCATTCGACCGGGGTGATGTAGCCGCCATCCTCTCGCTTATCGATCAGCATCACGCCGGGCGCTTCGCGCAGGATGTCCATCGCTTGCTCGGCGCTGATCTCGTTCTCGAACTCGATGTTGACCGCTTCGGAATGGCCGACGAACACCGGCACGCGCACGCAGGTGGCATTGAGCTTGATCTTGGGATCGAGGATCTTCTTGGTTTCGACCACCATCTTCCATTCTTCCTTGGTCGAACCATCATCAAGGAAGCTGTCGATGTGCGGGATCACGTTGAAGGCGATCTGCTTGGTGAACTTGGACGGCTCGACCGGATCGCCGACGAAGATCGCGCGGCTCTGCTGGAACAGTTCGTCCATCCCCGCCTTGCCCGCGCCCGAGACCGATTGATAGGTCGAGACGACGACGCGCTTGATCGTGGCGAAATCGTGGAGCGGCTTGAGCGCCACCACCAGCTGCGCGGTCGAGCAGTTGGGATTGGCGATGATATTGCGCGCGGTATAGCCATCGATCGCGTCGGGGTTCACTTCGGGCACGACCAGCGGCACGTCCGGATCCATGCGGTAGAGCGAGGAATTGTCGATCACGATGCACCCGGCAGCCGCCGCCTTGGGGGCATATTCCTTGGCCGGGCCGGAGCCTGCGGCGAACAGGGCAATGTCCCAGCCAGCCCAATCAAAATGCTCGATATTCTTGCACTTCAGCATCTTGCCGGTGTCGCCGAATTCGACTTCGGTGCCGACCGAACGGCTCGAGGCGACCGCAGCGACTTCGTCGCACGGAAACTCGCGCTCGGCGAGCACCTGCATCATCTCGCGCCCGACATTGCCGGTCGCGCCGACCACTGCCACCCGGTAACCCACTGTGCATTCTCCTAGGACTGTGACTGCGCGAGATAGCGATGGTTGCCCGTAGCGCAACCGCTATCGCGTCTGTGCAGACCTATTCGCCGGCCCGAAACCTATTCGGGCGGCGTCACCCCACGCGCCGCAAGGAAGCGGAAGATGCTGTTCCACACGTGTGGGCCAATCTTCTCGCCCGACACGCGGTGGGTGTAGCCGGGGTAGAGCATCATCTCGAACGGCACGTTGGCTTCCTGCAGCACTGAGATCACCTCCGAGGAATTTTCGAACACCACATTGTCATCCGCCATGCCGTGGATCAGCAACAGCGGGTCGCTGATCTTGGTGGCATCGGGGATCGCGCTCGCTTTTTCGTAGGCCTCGGGCACCTCGCGCGGATCGCCCATGTAGCGTTCGGTGTAGTGCGTGTCGTAAAGCTCCCAGCGGGTCACCGGTGCGCCGGAGATGCCCGCGGCGTAGAGGCCGGGGTCAGCCTCAAGCTGCTTCAGCGTCATGTAGCCGCCATATGACCAGCCATAGATCGCGACCTTATCGGGATCGACGAAGTCGAGCGCCTTGAGGAATTGCGCTCCAGCTTTCTGGTCGCGCACTTCGGCCCCGCCCATCGCGCGGTAGAGCGGCTGTTCGAAGTCCACGCCCCGATGCGCCGAGCCGCGATTGTCGAGCTGGAACCAGATATAGCCCTTGTCGACGATCGCCTGCGCCAGCGCCCCGCCCCAGCCCTTGGTCACCGTCTGCGGACCCGGGCCGCCGTAGTGCTGGAAGAACACCGGATAGCGCTTGCCCGGCTCCATCTTCGGCTTGATCATCATCCAGTGCAGCGGCGTGCCATCCTCGGCGGCAATCGTGCCGTACTCGGGCGTGACATGGCTGGCGAGGAAGGGCGTGTAGGGATGCTCGCCCGCCACCGCGTTTTCCTCGATCCAGGCGACCTGCTTGCCATCGGGCGTCGCCAGATAGGATTGCGGCGGCTGGTTGGCGTTCGAGCGCGTGACGTAAAGCAGCCGCCCCTTGGCATCCATACTCGCACCGTTGGTGAACGCCGGATCGGTGAGCAGTTCCGGCTCGCCCGTCCCGTCAAGCCGGGCGCGGTAGATTTGCTGGGTCAGCACATCCTTGGCCGCCTGATAGGTGAAGGTGCCAGCGGCCTCGTCAACGCCCACCAGCGTCGTGGTCGGCGAAGACCCGCGCGTCAGCTGCGTCCAGGTGCCGCCCGCATAAAGGTAGAAATGGCCGTAGCCGTCCTGCTCAGACCACCACAGCAAGCTGCCATCCTTGAGGAAACGGTAGTTGTCACTGAGGTTCACCCAGTAATCGGGCCGCGCAGCGGTTTCGGTGAACCAGACCGTGCTCGCACCCGTCGCCGGATCGACCCGCAGCACATCGGTCTTCGTCTGCGCGCGGTCCTGCCGCTGGACATAGACCGCGCTGCCATCCGGTGCCCAGTCAACGCGGGCGACGTAGATATCGAAATCGAGCCCGAGGTCGACCTTCACGCTGCCCGAACCATCGGGGTTCATCACGAAGAGTTCGATCACGGCGTTGTCGGTGCCCGCCGCCGGATAGCGCTGGTCGAACACCTTGGTGCCCTTGGCGCCGATTGCCGCGCGGGTGACGATGCCGACGCTGGCTTCATCGGTGCGCTGCACGACGATGCGGCTGTCATCGGGCGACCACCAATATCCCTGAAGCCGCGCCATTTCCTCCTGCGCGACGAATTCGGCCTCGCCCCAGCGGATCGTCTCGGCCTCGTCTGCGGGGGTAATGGGCTGGGCTTCCGCGCCAACCGGGCCAACCCACAGCCGCCGGTCGCGCACGAAGCTGACATAGCCGCCCTTGTTCGACAGCTGGGGATTGAGTTCGGTGCCCTCGGTATCGGTCAGGCGGGTGACAGTGCCATCGAGCTTGGCAAGGTAGAGATCGCCGTCCAGCGGCACCAGCACACCCGCGCCGTCGCTCGCCCATTGATAGGTGATGATGCCCTTGAGACCAGCCACCCGCGCCCGCTCGCGCTGCATCTTTTCGTCTTCGGAAAGCGCGCGGCCCGAACCCAGTGCGAGCGAATCCACCAGCATCCGCCATTCGCGGGTTTCGATGTCATAGCCCCACAGATCGTAACGCTCGCGCTCATCGGCGCGGTTGCGCAGCAAGGTAAGATAGCGGCCATCGGGCGACAGCCGCACCTGCCGCGGCGCGGGGCCATCGAGCCCGGGCGAGGCGAATACCCGCTCGAAGGAGAGTGTGGGGGCTGTTTCAGGCATGGCGTCCTCGGCCATGGCAGGAACAGCAAGAAACACGGCAACAGCAGCAAGAACCGAACGCATCCAAAGCTCACCTCGTCATTGCACACCGCCGAAGGGCGGCGCGGCAATCCAAGGGCAGACCTTGGAGTGCTTCGCGGGCGCCCGCAATGACGAAAATCGGGCCGCAATGCAAAAGGGCGGCCCCTTGCGGAGCCGCCCTTGCTGAATTGCTGGCGATAGAGCCTTAGCCCTTGGTAACGTCCCGGCGCTCGGCGATACGCGCGCTCTTGCCGGTGCGGCCGCGCAGGTAATAGAGCTTGGCACGACGCACGACACCGCGACGCACCACGGTGATGCTCTCGATGATCGGCGAGTACAGCGGGAAGACGCGCTCGACGCCTTCGCTGAAGCTGATCTTGCGCACGGTGAAGTTGCTGCCCATGCCGCGGTTCGAACGGGCGATCACGACGCCTTCGTAGTTCTGAACGCGCTCGCGGTTGCCTTCCTTCACCTTCACGCCGACGCGAACGGTGTCGCCCGCGCGGAATTCGGGGATTTCCTTGCCGGACTTGGCGATTTCTTCGGCTTCAATCTGCTGGATCAGGTTCACTGGTCCGGTTCCTTGTCTTTTCGCCGCGCGCCAGAGGCAGGCTGGACCCGAGCGCCCTCATAGCGCTCCCACAAGTCCGGCCTGCGTAACCGTGTGTCAGTCTCGCTTTGCAGCTTTCGCCAGCCAGCGATCCTCGCATGATCCCCCGATCGCAGCACTTCGGGGATCGTGCGCCCTTCCCATTCCTGAGGTCGGGTATAGTGCGGATATTCGAGCAGGCCGTTTTCGTACGACTCCTCGGTTCCGCTAGAAGGCGCGCCCATTACGCCGGGAAGCAGCCGAATGCAAGCGTCAAGGATGGTCAGCGCAGCCATCTCGCCGCCGGAAAGCACGATGTCGGCGAGGCTGACCTGTTCGATCTCGGGGCGGGCCTCGAACAGGCGCTCGTCAAACCCCTCGAACCGCCCGCACAGGATGATAACGCCGGGGCCGGAAGCGAGTTCGCGGATGCGCTCTTGGGTGATGGGTTTCCCGCGCGGGGTCATGGCGAGGATTGGGCGCCCAGCGGCAGGTGCGCTATCGAGCGCCCGCGCCAACACATCACACTTGAGCACCATCCCAGCCCCGCCGCCTGCGGGCGTATCATCGACCGTGCGGTGCTTGTCGGTGGCAAAGTCGCGGATCTGCACCGTCTCGCAGGCCCACTTACCCTCGGCCATAGCGCGCCCCGCAAGCGAAACGCCGAGCGGCCCGGGGAACATCTCGGGATAGAGCGTGAGGATGGTGGCGGCGAAGGTCATTCGAAAATGTCTGCCGTCGATTCCCCAGCCGGGCGAGCGAATAACTTAGTGAACGCTATCGAGACCAAGATCCCAACCAGCAAGCTGAGCCCAAGTTCGAAAGCAATGCTAAGGTCCGAGAAAGCTGCAACAAGGATGCTTTGAGGGACTGTGCCGTGCCCTAAAGCAGAAATGAAAGCGGCAAGTTCAAGGCATAACAACGGGGTTAATGAGGCCAGACAGAGCGCCATTCTACGACCGATGATCGGCCAGAAACGCGAGATCGCCCACGATATGGACAGAGAAACGGCTGCGAAAAGAAGCGCGAGAAGCCATGTCTCCCAGTTTAGTATCACATAGAGGAACGTCTCGAGAGTTGATGGCTCATCAAAACCCTCGGGCGGTATAGTCAAGACCATACAACCCCCTCCTTCGCCCTCGTATCCACCGTCAATTCAAACACATCGTGCCGCGCATAATGCCCGACGGTGTCGAGGTTCGCCAGCCCCTCGGCCACTTCGCCCAGATCAAGCTCCGCAAGCAGTGTCTCCTCACCCTCGCCTGCCTGCGCGATGACGCGGGTGTCGGGTGCGGCGATCAGGGAGCCGCCGCGGTTGAGAACTTCCGCAGGGATCGCCTCCAGCAACTCGCGCGCCGCCTCGTCACCGCCCACACGCTCAAGCCCGCCCAACAAATCGTCCTTCACCTGCACCAGCCCCGCCGCCAGCACAAAGCACCGCCCCTCCATCGCATAGTGCCTTGTCGCAATCTGGTGGCTCTCGCGCACCGTCGGCCATGCCGCGATGTGCACATCCTCGCCCAGATTATGCATCGCCGCGCGCGCCAAGGGCATCCAGTGCTCCCAGCAAATGAGCGAGCCGAGACGGCCCCATTCGGCCTGATGCACGCCCAAGGTAGAGCCATCGCCCCGCGCCCAGATCAGGCGCTCGCCGTGGGTTGGTACCAGCTTACGGTGATCGAGCACCGGCAGGCCGGGGCGGAAAGTCAGCTGGTTGTTGACGAGGCTGCGCCGCACCCGCTCGTGCGCGCCGATGCTGATCGCCGCGCCGCTCGCGTCGGCGAGTTCCTGCAATGGCAGCAGCCGCTCGTCATTGGCGACCACCGCCTGCTCCAGCATGATTGCATGGAGTGCTTTGGTGCCAGGATGATCCCACAAGGCCGCGCCAGGCGCTTCATCGAGCCATAGCGGATAACCGCCAAGAAACGTCTCGCCAAAAGCCACCACCTGCGCGCCATTGTCGATGGCCTCACGCGCCAGACGCACGGCCTTGTCGATCCCGGCCTGAAAATCGAGCGGGATCGGCGCAGCTTGGACAACGGCGACATGAAGCTTCGTCATGCCCGCCACTTAAGCGCGGAAATCAGCCCCCGCAACCACCGCAGCCACCGCCGCCGTCACCGCCGCCATCGCTGCTGCTATCGCTGCTGCCGCCGCCATCGCCGCCCCCGTTCTGGTGCCGCAGCGCATGGACCGGCTCCCACGGGGTGCCGACCAGCACGCCGGTGCCGAACAGCGCCACGGCGGTCGAGACTTCCTCGGGGCGCGGGGCGCTGGACAGGCGCGATCCGCGCGCGCGCTCGCGCTGCACGGCCGCAATACCTTCTCGGGTGCGACGGTCGACCTTAAAGAAGCGCAGCAGCGCCAGCACTGCAATCAACACCATCAAAACTATCAGATAGCCGGTCGGCTCGCCCTCGGCGCTGCCGGCGCGCTGGCGATAGAGACCGAGCAACAGCAGCGCGCAATAGGGCGCGATCGAGAGCCAGCGAAATTGGGTGAGTTCCTCGGGGCGCATCAACAAGCCGCCGCGTTGCAGCCTTGCCGCCACCCGCTCGGCATGAACGCCCACGGCCTTGCTCGCCGCGCTCGCCGAGATCGGCGCACCGTAAGCCAGCAGCGCCTTGCCCGCCGGACTCGCTGGAAGGCCGGGCTGCACCACTTCAAGCTTGCCCGCGGTGACCGCCGCCAGCCCGCCGCGCGCAAACAGATCAGCCAGCAACGAATCGGTAAAACGCTCGCGCCCGCCGCCTAGCACCGCCAGATCTTCGGCATCAAGCGAGTCGCTTGCGCGGCCCGCGGGGCGCAACTGTGCAGGTATCCACCACGCTGCCACGGTGCTCAGGCCCAGCAGCATGATGTAAAACTGCAGGAAATCGCTGCCCGTCCAGGACGAGAACAGCTCCATCACATTATCCTTCCCGCGAGCCAGCCCACCGTAAGGAGGGTCAAGACCAGCGCCAGCGCGACCCGGCGTGTCAGGAAGATACCATCGGAAAAGTTAACACGCACTCCCTTTGGGTCGACGGAAAAGCGCCGATGCGCCGGCGGCCAGATGGCAGGCGGAGGGGGCGCGCCAAACGCGGCCTCGTAGGCGGCAAGGGTGGCGGCGTATTGGTGGTAGAAACGTTCGCGTTCTGCGACCCCGCCCTTGGTCGGTCCGTGGTGCAGATCGGCTTGCAGCACCTGCGGGCAGAAGGTCTGCCAGTAGTCTCGCGAATACGTCAAATGCAGGTGCCAGGCCTGATCAACCGCGTCGGACGGCGTAACTTCATGGCCGGCAGTCAGCGCGAGATAGGTGAAACGCTTGTACTCGCCGATCACTGCCTCGGCATGGGCAAGGCTCCAGCGGTTCTCGCGGGCGAGCCGGGCGGCGAAGGTAAGTGATGCGTCGGGCGGCCCGATTTCGTGGGCCGCAATGCGGTGCCAGAGTTCGTCCCGAGAAGCGCTCACGGGCGCTAGTCTTCGGCGAATCCTGCGGCGATCACAAGCCGTTGTTCATCCCATTCCAGCACGGCGGTGGGGATCATCGGCACCATGAAGGTCTTCGGCCCCTTTTCAGGGACAGGCGCGCGGGTGATTTCGATGATGTCGGTCGCGCCGAAATTCTCGATGGCGAGCACGGCGCCAACGTTCTCTCCCGCGTCGGTCACCACTGGCAGGCCGAGCAGATCGGCATGGTAGAATTCGCCCTCGGCCAGCGGGGGGAGCGCGTCGCGCGGAACGGTCAGCACCGTGCCGCGCAGCCTTTCGGCATCCCCGCGCGAGGTGCATTCGGCAAAACGGGCTACCGCCCCGCCCTTGCCGTCATCGCGGATCTTGAGCAGCGTCAGTGCGCCGTCGTTGAATGACTTGTGGCAGGACAGGCCCGCTACGCCATCGCCGAACAGCTTGAGACGCACCTCGCCCGCCACCCCGTGCGCGCCGGCAATGGCGGCGAGGGTGACGGGCTTGGTCATGGCCAAAATCAGCCTTCAGCCTGCTCTTCAGCAGCCGGAGCTTCTTCAGCAGGCGCTTCTTCGGCCGGCGCTTCTTCGGCGGCCGGAGCTTCTTCAGCAGCGGGCGCTTCTTCGGCGGCAGCTTCTTCGGCAGCCGGGGCTTCTTCAGCGGGCGCTTCTTCAACTGCCGGAGCAGCAGCAGCGGCCTTGGCTTCTTCTTCAGCGGTGCGCGCAGCTTCTTCAGCTTCGGCGATCTTGGCCGCACGCTCTTCGGCGCGCTCCTTGGCCTTTTCGCCGGGCTCACCCTTCTTCGGGTTCACGCGGGCAGCACGCTCGAGGATGCCGGCGGCATCGAGGAAGCGGGCGACGCGGTCGGTCGGCTGCGCGCCGACGCCGAGCCAGTAGCGGGCGCGGTCTTCGACGAGCTTGATGCGGTCGGCGTTATCCTTGGCGAGCAGCGGGTTATAGGTCCCGATCTGCTCGAGATACTTGCCGTCACGGGGCGAGCGGCTGTTGGCGACAACGATGCGGTAATAGGGACGCTTCTTGGCACCGCCGCGCGAAAGCCGGATGGAAATGGACATGAGATATTACCTTTCGATTGGAATTGAATTGAACTGTTGAACTGAAACTACTGAACTTAAATCTATTTCTTGATGCGCGGTGGACCACCGAGACCCGGCAGGCCGCCGGCACCGAGGCCGGGCAAGCCGCCGCCGCCCATGCCGCCCATCGGGCCACCGGGGCCGCCCATTCCGGGCATCCCGCCCATCCCGCCGCCGCCGCCGAACATCGCGGCAAGGCCCTTAAGCCCGCCCATCTTCTTGATCTGCTTCATCGCGCGGGCCATTTCCTGATGCATCTTCAGCACCTTGTTGACCGTCTGCACATCGGTGCCGCTGCCGGCTGCCACACGCTTCTTGCGCTTGGCGTTCATCAGATCGGGGTTGGCGCGTTCCTTGGCGGTCATCGAGGAGATGATCGCTTCCATGTGCACCAGCACCTTGTCGTCCATGCCCGAATTGGCCATCGCGGCCTTGGCCTTCTTCATGCCCGGCATCATGCCCGCCAGCATCCCGAGGCCGCCCATCGCGCGCATCTGCTTCAATTGCATCGCAAGGTCGTCGAGATCGAATTTTCCCTTCTCGAGGTTGCGCGCCATCTTTTCGGCGTCAGCTTCCTTGATCGTCGCCGCGGCCTTCTCGACCAGGCTGACAACGTCGCCCATGCCGAGAATGCGATCGGCGACCGAGCCCGGACGGAACACCTCGATCGCGTCAAGCTTTTCGCCGGTGCCGGCAAACTTGATCGGCTTGCCGGTGACCGCGCGCATCGACAGCGCCGCGCCGCCGCGGGCATCGCCGTCCATCCGGGTCAGCACCACGCCGGTCAGCGGCACTTCGCCCCCGAAGCTCTGCGCAACGTTGACCGCATCCTGACCAGTGAGCGAATCGACCACCAGCAGCACTTCATTCGGTGCCGAAACGCTGGCGACAGCCTTCATCTCGGCCATCAGCGCGTCATCGACATGCAAACGCCCTGCGGTGTCGAGCAGCAGCACGTCGAAGTTCTGCAAGCGCGCCGCTTCCATCGCGCGGCGCGCAATGTCGACCGGCTGCTGGCCAGCAATAATCGGCAAAGTGGCGACTTCAACCTGCCCGCCCAGCACCGCGAGCTGTTCCTGCGCCGCCGGACGATTGACGTCGAGCGAGGCCATCAAGGCCTTCTTGCCGTGGCGTTCGCGGATCAACTTGGCAAGCTTGGCGGTGGTGGTGGTCTTGCCCGAGCCCTGCAGGCCGACCATCATGATCACCACCGGCGGCTTGGCATCGAGGTTCAGGCCCTCGGTTTCGGCCCCGCCCAGCGTTTCCACCAGCTCGTCGTGGACAATCTTGATGACCTGCTGGCCCGGCGTGACCGAGCGCAGCACATCCTGACCGACGGCCTTTTCGGTGACGGCATCGATGAAGCGGCGGGCAACGGGAAGCGCGACATCGGCTTCGAGCAGCGCGATCCGCACTTCGCGCATGGCGTCGCGCACGTCCTGCTCGCGCAGCGCGCCGCGGCCCTTGAGCTTGTCAAAGACCCCGCCAAGACGGTCGGACAGCGTGTCGAACATCGCCAATTCTCCTCGCGGGTGCCGCAGCACCCGCATCATGCGAAAAACGCCGGCGGACGAAACCTCGTCGGCCAGCGTTGCGAAGGGAGCTGCCTGTGACAGCCAATTCTTCGACTTTGATCAGAATGAATGGTGGAGCCTAGCGGGATCGAACCGCTGACCTCAACACTGCCAGTGTTGCGCTCTCCCAGCTGAGCTAAGGCCCCGAACCAGTCATCATGCAAGCAGAACAAAGCGCCCTACCTGCGGGAGGCGGCCATTAGAAGGGCCGCCGTCCCATTGCAAGATGAAAAATCAGATTTCGTTCTCGTCGTCTTCACCGGTGCCGGTGGCCACGCCAAGATCATCATCACCGCCGAGATCGACGTCGTTATCGGGCGAATCGCCGTCTTCGTCGATGTCTTCGATGTCTTCCAGATCGTCGATATCTTCATCGCCGCCCAGATCGGCATCGGCTTCGGCGTCGACCTTCTTCTCTTCCTCGAAGGGAATCGGCTGCTTGGACTTGAGCACCGGCTCGGGCGACCAGGTGTCGCCGCATTCGATGCAGGTCACCGGATCATCCTTGCCGAGATCGTAGAACCGCTCCGCGCACTTGGGGCAGGTACGCTTGGTACCCCATTCGGGCTTTGCCATAATCATTCCTCAAACAGGGCCGACCCTTGGACAGGGCGGGCCATAAAGATGCAAAAAAATCGCGGGTGGATTGGTCAGAAAAGTGGGTTCCGGCAAGCTCTTTATCAAGGGCATGGCCAGTGAGCGCGGCGCGCCTTGCCAGAAGCGCGGGGCGCTGTCAAAGACCGCCGCCTGATGACCAGCCATAGTTTTTCTTATGCCGGCCCGCTGAAGGGCACGATCCGGGTTCCGGGCGACAAGTCGATCAGCCACAGATCGCTGATGTTTTCAGGCCTTGCAGTGGGCCAGAGCCGCATCACCGGCCTGCTCGAAGGCGAGGACGTGCTGGCGACCGCCGCCGCGATGCGCCAGTTCGGGGCCGAGATCACGCGCGATGCTGACGGCACGTGGACCGTCCACGGCGCGGGCCTCGGCAGCCTGCTGGAACCCAAAACCGCGCTCGATATGGGCAATTCGGGCACCTCGACCCGCCTCTTGATGGGCCTTGTCGCCAGCCATGCGATCACCGCGACCTTCATCGGCGATGCGAGCCTTTCGGGCCGCCCGATGGGCCGGGTGATCGATCCGCTCTCGCAGATGGGCGCTGGCATCGATGCCTCGGCCGGCGGCACCCTGCCCCTTATGCTGCGCGGCGCGACGCCGGCTGTGCCGATCACTTACCGCCTGCCGGTTGCGAGCGCGCAGGTTAAAAGCGCGGTGCTGCTGGCGGGCCTCAACACGCCAGGAATCACCCGCGTGATCGAACCCGTCCCTACCCGCGACCACACAGAGCGGATGCTGACCGGCTTTGGCGCGAGGCTCGAAGTGTTCGAGGAGAACGGCGAGAAAGTGATCGCCATCCACGGCGAGGCAGATCTCAAGCCGATGGACGTGGTGGTGCCGGGCGATCCCTCGTCCGCCGCCTTCTTCATGGTCGCCGCCACGCTGGTGCCGGGGAGCGACCTCACCATCCTCAACGTCGGGCTCAACCCCACCCGCGCAGGCCTGCTTGCCGTGCTGCGCCAGATGGGCGCGGACATTGAGGAACTGGACGCGCGCGAAGTCGGTGGCGAGCCGGTCGCCGATCTGCGCGTGCGTCATGCGGCGCTGACGGGCATCGACGTCGACCCGGCGATTGCGCCCAGCATGATCGACGAGTTTCCGGTGTTGTTCGTCGCCGCCGCGCTGGCAATCGGCACCACCCGCACGTCGGGCCTTGAGGAACTGCGGGTCAAGGAAAGTGACCGCCTCAGCACGATGGCCGCCGCCTTGACCAGCGTGGGCGCGCGGGTCGAGGAGCACGAGGACGGCCTCACCATCCACGGCACAGGCGGCGAGCCGCTGCGCGGCAGCGCCAACGCCCGCGTCAAGACGATGCTCGATCACCGCATCGCGATGAGCATGGCGGTGGCGGGCCTTGTCAGCCGCGACGGGGTGAGCGTGGATGATACCAGCCCGATCAACACCAGCTTCCCGACCTTTATGGGGCTGCTGGCCGAGGCTGCCGCGTGATCATCGCAGTCGACGGGCCCACCGCCAGCGGCAAGGGGACCATCGCCAAGGCGCTCGCCGCGCATTTCGGCCTACCGCATCTCGACACCGGGCTGCTCTACCGCGCGGTCGGCCGACAGGTGCACTTGAACGGCGGTGATCCGGATGATGCAGACGCGGCGCTGGCCGCCTGCGAATTTGCCGATAGCCTGCTGGACGACGACATCCTGCGGTCCGAGGAGGTCGGCGGGTTTGCAAGCCGCGTCTCCATCCACCCCGCCGTCCGCCGCGCACTTTATAAACGCCAGCGCGCCTTTGCCTTGCAGGACGGCGGCGCGGTGCTCGACGGGCGCGATATCGGCACCGTCATCGCGCCCGAGGCCGAGGTGAAGCTGTTCGTCACCGCCAGCGTGGCGGAACGCGCGCAGCGTCGGTGGCGCGAGATGGAGGCACGCGGGATCGCGGTGCAGCTGGCCGATATCGAGCGCGACATTGCGGCTCGCGATGCGCGCGACATGGGCCGCAAGGATGCCCCGCTGATGGCCGCTCCCGATGCGTTGGTGCTCGACACCACGCATTTCAGCCGGGACCAGGCGATCGAGGCCGCAATCGAGGCTGTGCAGCACCGGCTGGGCAGTCGCCCATGAATAGCCACCGCGCTCTCGTCGCCCTCTCGCTTGTCTGGGCGGTGGCACTGATCGCATCGGGCTGGCAGCCCTATGACCGCGCGACGTGGTGGATGGAGGTTGCGCCTGCCCTGATCGCCCTGCCGATCCTGTGGATCTCGGCCCGCCGCTTTGAACTCACCAATCTCGCGCTATTTCTGATCGGTCTGCATGGTCTCGTGCTGATGCTGGGCGGAGCCTATACTTACGCCCGTGTGCCCATCGGTTTCACGGTGCAGGATTGGTTCGATCTGGCGCGCAATCCCTATGACCGCTTCGGGCATCTGATGCAGGGCTTCGTGCCGGCGATCGTGCTGCGCGAGCTGCTGGTCAGGCTCGGCGGCTTGCCCCGCGGCCGGCTGCTGCCCATTCTCGTGCTGGCGTGCTGCCTCGCGGTCAGTGCCACCTACGAGTTGATCGAGTTCGGCGCCGCAATGGCACTTGGCCAAGGCGCCGACGAGTTTCTGGGGACGCAGGGCGATCCATGGGATACACAGTGGGATATGCTGATGTGCCTGATAGGCGCAGGGCTGGCACTCCTTGGCCTTGGCGGCCTGCATAACCGCCAACTCGACGCTTTGCCGCGCTGACCACTGCCAGCCCCACGGACGGCCGCAATTTCCTTGCATTTTGCGCATCGCTCGCCTAGGCGCGCGGCCGTTCTGGCAATCATCTCTGGTTGAAGGAACCTCCGCGGCGGCATGAGGCTTCGCGGAGACGAACGGCCTCTTGCCCTGCCAGCCCGCGCAATGGTGCACGGGAAGCAGTTTAAGACCCCGGAAAAACCGGTGGCCGGTAGCACAACGAACACAGGATCTTACCTGACTATGGCAACCCAAATGCCCACCCGCGCCGATTTCGAGGCGATGCTCAACGAACAACTCGGCGGTGCCGGCGAAGATGGCTTTGAAGGCCGCGTCGTCAAGGGCACCATCACCGCGATCGAAAACGGCTATGCCGTGATCGACGTCGGCCTCAAGAGCGAAGGCCGCATCCCCCTCAAGGAATTCGCCCGTGGCGAAGACGACCACGGCCTGGCTGTTGGCGGCGAAGTCGAAGTCTTCGTTGACCGCGTCGAGAACGCCGATGGCGAAGCCATGCTCAGCCGCGACCGCGCCCGCCGCGAAGCCGCCTGGGACAAGCTTGAAAGCGAATTCGGCGAAGGCAAGCGCGTCGAAGGCCGCATCTTCGGCCGCGTCAAGGGCGGCTTCACTGTCGACCTCGATGGCGCCGTGGCCTTCCTGCCCGGCTCGCAGGTCGACATTCGCCCCGTGCGCGATGTCACGCCGCTGATGGACGTGCCGCAGCCGTTCCAGATCCTCAAGATGGATCGTCGCCGCGGCAACATCGTCGTTTCGCGCCGTGCGGTGCTCGAAGAAACCCGCGCCGAACAGCGCAGCGAACTGATCAATGATCTTGCCGAAGGCCAGATCATCGACGGCGTCGTCAAGAACATCACCGATTACGGCGCTTTCGTCGATCTCGGCGGTATCGACGGCCTGCTGCATGTCACCGACATGAGCTACAAGCGCGTCAACCACCCCAGCGAAGTGATCGCCATCGGCGACACCGTGAAGGTGCAGATCGTGCGCATCAATGCCGAAACCCAGCGCATCAGCCTCGGCATGAAGCAGCTGGAAAGCGATCCGTGGGACGGCGTTGCTGCCAAGTATCCGGTCGGCATGAAGCTGTCGGGCCAGGTAACCAACATCACCGAATATGGCGCCTTCGTGGAGCTGGAAGCCGGGATCGAAGGCCTCGTCCACGTTTCGGAAATGAGCTGGACCAAGAAGAACGTCCACCCGGGCAAGATCGTCTCGACCTCGCAGGAAGTCGAAGTCATGGTGCTCGAAGTCGACAGTGACAAGCGTCGCATCAGCCTCGGCCTCAAGCAGGCCCAGCGCAATCCGTGGGACGAGTTCGCCGAAAAGCACCCGGTTGGCTCGCAGGTCGAAGGCGAAGTCAAGAACGCCACCGAATTCGGTCTGTTCATTGGCCTCGATGGCGACGTCGACGGCATGGTGCACATGTCGGACATCGCCTGGGGCATCTCGGGCGAGGACGCGCTGGCGCTTCACCGCAAGGGCGAAATGGTCAAGGCCGTCGTGCTCGATGTCGATGTCGACAAGGAGCGCATCAGCCTCGGCATGAAGCAGCTCGAAAAGGGCGCTCCCTCGGCTGAAGCCGCCACCAGCGGTAGCGCCCTGCGCAAGAACCAGACTGTCACCGTCACCGTGCTCGAAGTGCGCGACGGCGGGCTGGAAGTGCAGGTTGGCGAAGACGGTGCGACCGGCTTCATCAAGCGTGCCGACCTCGGCCGCGATCGCGACGAACAGCGCCCCGACCGCTTCCAGGTCGGCAGCAAGGTCGATGCGATGGTGATCGGCTTCGACCGTTCGAAGAAGCCCAACTTCTCGATCAAGGCGCGTCAGATTTCCGAGGAAAAGGAAGCTGTGGCGCAGTTCGGTTCGTCGGACTCGGGTGCGTCGCTGGGCGACATCCTCGGCGCTGCGCTCAAGAAGGGCCAGGAGTAAGCGGTTCCGGTGGCGCTCCCGCCTCCGCGGGAGCGTCCTCGAACATGAAAAGGCCCGCTTGCCAGTGGCAGGCGGGCCTTTCCTATTGGGGTGCGCAGGGGTAAGGTCCGTGCCATGATCCATGTTCACCAGTTCGCCTGCCTTAGTGACAACTACGGCTACCTCATCCACGACACCGACAGCCATGAAACTGCGGCGATCGATACCCCCGATGCGAAGGCCTATCTGCTCGAAGCGGACATGAAGGGCTGGAAGATCACCCAGATCTGGAACACCCACTGGCACCCCGATCACGCCGGTGGCAACGAAGCCATCAAGGCCGCCACGGGCTGCACCATCACCGGCCCCGCCGAAATCTCCGGCAAGTTCCCGATCGATCGCATCGTCAGCCACGGCGACACGGTGACGCTGGGCAAGGTCGAGGCCGCGGTGATCGATGTCTCGGGCCACACCAACGGCCATATCGCCTATCACATGGCTGACGCAGGCGTCGCTTTCGTGGGCGATTCGGTGTTCGCGCTGGGCTGCGGGCGGATGTTCGAAGGCGAGCCGAAACAGTTCTGGGACAGCCTCAGCCGGATCAAGGCGCTGCCGCCTGAAACCCTGCTCTATTGCGCCCATGAATACACCGCATCGAACGCGAAGTTCGCGCTCCATGCTGATCCCGACAACGCTGCTCTTGCCGCCTACGCGGATGAGATCGCCGCCAAGCGTGCGCGCGACGAATGGACAGTGCCAACCACGCTTGAACGCGAGCTGGCCACCAATCCCTTCCTGCGCGCCGATGATCCGGCGATGATGGCTAAGTGGGGCGGGAGCGCACCGTATGAAACCTTCGCGGCTCTGCGGGCAGCGAAGGACAATTTCTGATTCCAGACCGCGTCATTGCGAGCGGAGCGACGCAATCCATGAACTGCTGCTCGCGACACAACGCGTCGTCCATGGATTGCCGCGTCGCCTGCGGCTCCTCGCAATGACGAAAGGAATGTGATGCAGGCTCTTCGCGTCACTCGCCTCTCACCCGATCTGTCCGGCGTGATGCTCGCTGACCTGCCGCAGCCTGCCCCCGAACCCGGCGAGGTGCTGGTCCGGGTGCGCGCCGCCTCGCTCAACTTCCCTGACCTGTTGATGACGCGCGGGGAATACCAGTTCAAACCCGCGGTGCCTTTCACCAGCGGGCTCGAATTCGCGGGCGAGGTGATCGAGGCCGATCCGGACAGCGGCTTCGCTCCGGGTGATAAGGTGATGGGCGGCAACAAGACTGGCGCCTTTGCCGAAGTCGCCAGCGTTGCGGCGGACAAGCTTTCGGCGATGCCGCACGGCATGGACTTTCCCGCCGCCGCCGCGATGGGCGCGGCCTATTCGACCGCCTTTACCGGGCTCGTCGAACTCGGCGGCCTCAAGCCCGGCCAATGGGTGCTGGTCCACGGCGCAAGCGGCGGGGTGGGCCTTGCTGCTTGCGATCTGGCCCGCGCGCTGGGCGCCCATGTGATCGCCACCACCGGCAGCGCCGACAAGCGCGAGCATATCGCTACCCTCGCCTGCCCCGATGTGGTGATCCTTGCCGAAGGGCGCTTCCGCGAACAGATCGCCGAGCTTACCGGCGGCGCGCTGGCCGACATCGTGTTCGACCCAGTGGGCGGCGACGTATTCGACGAATCGACCCGCTGCGTCGCTTTTGGCGGCAAGCTGATGGTGGTGGGCTTCACCTCGGGCCGCATCGCCGAAGTTTCGACCAACATCCCGCTGATCAAGGGCTTCAGCATCGTCGGCCTGCGCGCCGGCGAATATGCCCGCCGCTTCCCCGAGCGCGGGCGCGTGATCCGGAGTGCGATCACCGCGCTGGCTGAAGAGGGCCGCATCACCCCCGCGATCGACCGCATCCTGCCACTGTCCCGCTGGCGCGAAGGCTTCGCGGCGATGGCGAACCGCGGGTTGGTGGGCAAAGTGGTGTTCGTGCCGGGGGCGTAACGCCAAAAGAAAAAGGGCGGCCTCATTGGACCGCCCCCCTCTCCGAACCGGAAAACTAGTATGGCTTACAGCGAGGCGATAACCTCGTCGGCGAGCTTCTTGTCCGCCTTCTTGTCATGCGCCTTGGCAATCAGCAGCTTCGAGGCGGCCGCCGCAGCGGTCACGGCCTTGGCCTTGACCTCGGCGATCGCTGCGCGTTCGGCGGCAGCGATCTTGTCTTCGGCCATGCGCTGACGGCGGGCGACCATCACTTCGCTGTCGGCCTCGGCCTTGGCGAGAATCGCGTCGGCTTCTTCGCGGGCGCCGGCGAGCATCGCTTCAGCGTCCTTTTCGGCGCTGGCAATCTTGGCGGCATATTCGGCCCGCAGCGCTTCGGCTTCGGCGCGCAGGGCCTTGGCTTCTTCCAACTGGGTACGGATCTCGGCGATCTTGGCATCGAGCCCGCCGGTGATCAGACCGGGGACCTTCTTCCACACGAACACCCCGACCAGCACCAGCATCGCAAGCGCGACCCACTGGTAGGAATCGAGTCCCAGAACCGAAGGTTCAGCGTGGCCCTCGGCGCCGCTGGCAAGCAGAGCAAGAATATCAGCCATGCGCCATCACCTCCTTGACCGCAGCCTCGGCAGCGGCGGGTTCAACGGTCGTACCGGCAATGCGGGCGACGATGTCGCGTGCAGCATCGGCGGCCACTGCCTCGATCTCGGCCATGGCGCTGGTGCGCGCGACCTCGATCGCAGTTTCGGCCTTGGCGAGACGGGTGTCGAGCCGCTTCTGCGCCTTGGCCAGCTTGGCACCGGATGCCTTGGCACCGGCGGCCTTGGCCTCGGCGATCACGCCTTGGGCTGCAGCGCGATTGTCGTTCTCGCGCTTGCGCCAGGCCGCTTCCTCGCTGTCGGCAGCATCGCGGGCGGCCTGCGCCGCAGCGAGGTCGTCAGCGATCTGCTTGTCGCGCAGGTCGACCGTGCCCATGATCTTCGGCACCATGCCCAACCCCACAACGAGGAAGGTCAGGCCGAAGAACACCAGCAGCCAGAAGACCTGGCTGGTGAGCGTGTCAGCGATTTGAACGATCTGAGGCATTATCGACCTTTATCTGCGCGAAGCCGTTGCACCGAAACATTGCAAGCACCGGGGGCACGGTTGTCCCGTGCCGCCCGGCCGCTTGCTTGCCGGTCTTAGCCGAAGATCAGCAGAACGGCGATCACGAAGGCCAGCAGGCCGAGAAGTTCGGCGGCCGCGAAGCCGATGAACAGACGGCCCTGCTGCGCGTCGGCAGCACCCGGGTTGCGCAGTGCGCCTTCGAGGAACGAGGCAAACACGTTGCCCACGCCGAGAGCGGCGAGACCGGCACCGATCGCCGCGAGACCGGCACCCAGAAGAGCTGCAGCTTGTGCGTCCATGGTAATAAACTCCTTAGAAAAATCTGATTGTTAGTGAAGGTATCGAAGAAAGCCTGAGAGGCTCTCAGTGAAGGTTTTCTGCGTCGTTGATATACAGCGAGGTCAGCAGCGCAAACACATAGGCCTGGATGCCGGCGACGAGGATTTCGAGCGCGCTGATGGCGACCATCAGCACAAAGCTGGGGATGCCGACCGCTGCGCCCAGTGCTGGGCCAGCGCCGCCGCCAGCGATGACGAAGCTCGCCAGCACCTTGAGCAGCACGTGGCCCGCCATCATCGCCACGAAGAGACGAAGCGCGAGGCTGAAGGGGCGCACCATGAACGACACGAACTCGATCGGGGCGATGAAGATCGCCATCACGAACGGCGTGTCCTTGGGCACGAACAGCGAGAAGAAGTGGAACCCGTGCTTCCAGAAGCCCACGATCAGCACGATCGAGAAGCTGAGGATCGCCAGCACGCCGGTGACAGTGAAGTGGCTGGTGAAGGTGAAGGCATGCACCCCTGGGATCACGCCGACCGGCACAAGGCCGAGCAGGTTCCCGAACAGGATGAACATGAAAAGGCTGAAGATATAAGGCACGTACTTGCGCCCGGCCTTGCCGATATTGGCTTCGAGCATGTCGTCGATGAAGCCGGTCATGGTCTCGACCGCCATCTGCCAGCGACCCGGAACCAGCTGACGCTTCATGCCGCCGGCGACGAACACCCACACCACGACGGCGGTAATCGCCATCCAAAGCGCGGAATTGGTGAATGCGATGTTGAACCCGTCCGCAAGTTGCCAATCCGAGCCGAATAGGGGCTCGATGGTGAACTGCTTCATCGGATCGACCTTGCCTTCTTCGGCTGCCACGATCTGGGTCCTCAAATGTTTCACATGAAACACGCCCCTGAAGGCGGTCTGCAAGCGGTCAAGCGGGTTTAGCCCTGCCTGTCCTGCCCGTCAGCCTGCCCCTCGGGACGTGTCTTCGCCGCAAGGATAATGCTTCTGAAGGCCGATGCGGTTCCGAGGAACAGTCCGGTCAACAGGCCCCAGGGCGCGATTCCGGCGAGTGCGTCTACCGCAAAGCCGATAACCAGGCCGCCGATAATCCCGCCGAGGAGGCTGGCCAAAGCGCGGTTGCCGCTGCTGTAATTCGCATCGGTCCCCTGCACCTTCGGCCGGTTGCGTTGCTCTTCACGCTCGCGTGCGGCTTTGAGCCGCGCTTCGAGCGCGTCAATCCGCGCATCCTCGACGATGGGTTCTCGGGCGGGTTTCTCGTCGCTCATGCCAAGCTCCTTAAGGGGAACGACAAGACACGCGCAACCAGGTGCCCGCCGAGGGCGCCGCCCCCTTAGAAGGGGGCTAGAAAGGTGTCAACATCGAGACGGCTGAGTTTTGTGCAACTGCGAGAAACTAAGGACAACGCGGATCGCGGACCGGCGCAGCGTTGGTGCGGGTTTGCCAGCTGCCATCAGGAGCGCGATACTTCTCGCCCGGTGTGGTGCGGGCCACAGCCTGACACCCGGCTGTGAGCGCGTATGCTTCCAGCGTGGCGTTGTTTTCCTTCGCCTTTTCGGCATAGACCGCGCGGCGCTTGATGTTGATATCGTCGACGAGCCGCTGCAGCGACGGATCGGCGGCCCCGACAATGCCGAGATAACCGTCCGCCTGCTCGCCAACCTTCCCGGCCGAGCGCGCGGCGGCATAGGCCGGATCACGCTGCGCCAGCGCGGGGCCGGCGACGAGGCCGATTGCGGCTATTGCGGCAAATCCTGCGAGAACTAAATTGCGCATCGTCATTTCTCCTCGAAGCGGCACATCATCAGAAGATGTCCGCGTTCTCGTCAATCGTGTTGGCCGCGTCTTCCGCCAGCCGGTAAATCACTTCCTGCCGGATGTTGATGTTGAGCTCGATCACGATCGGTTTGTCAGGCGCGGCAATATTTACACAGCCGCCCAAGCCTACCGAAAGGATCGCTGCCCCTGCCAACATGGCCCGGCGCGGAACTTTCAAACGTCCTTTGCCCCGCCGATCCACATGCTTTTCCCCTGCCCTGTTTCGGCGGCGGGATGTGGCAGCGCGGCTCGGCGCGGTCAATTCTGTGTGCGTCATGGCTGGCTTTCGCTTTCGGGAGGTTGAACGGGTTTTTGCGGGGTCGCGGGCACAAAGCGGCCATTTTCGGCTTTGAGCAGCCCCTTGTCGACGGGATTGCCAAGGTAATCGGCATCCCAGAACGAGCGCACCATGGTGGCCAGCTCGTAGAAATTCTCCGAGCGGACATTGACCTTGAAGCGGATGGGCAGCTTGGCGAGGCGGCGGGTGATGAAATTCTGGCTGGTGCCGGCCCCCTGGCGCACCCCGTCAAAATCGAAATTGGTGATGATCTCGCCCGCCAGATTGCCGTTGAGGCCGATGCTCATCTGCCGGTAATCGAGCGAACGCAGCGCCGAGAAGGCATAATTGCCCATCGCGCCCAGATCCTCGTAGGTCAGCTCGCCAATATAGGCGACATTGCCGCCGCCTGTGCGGCTCAGCAGCAGGCCCTGCTCGATCCGACCATTACCGTCGGCATCGAAGATGATCGGGACGGTGCCGTCGAATATGCCGGTGGCGCTGAGATTGGTCAGCTCCATCTGCGTCACAAAGGTCGCCGCGTCGAGCCCGATGATCTCGAACACGTAGCGGCGCTCCTCGGGCCGGCTGAAGTCCATCGCCAACGGACGCATCACCAGACTGCCGCCCATGAAGGGGAAGCGCGCGTCTTCGAGGGTGAGCAGCGTGGCATCGCGCAGTTCGAACTGCACGGTGCCGTCGAGCACCTCGATCCCCGGATTGATGGCCGCAATGGCCAGTTTCTGATCGGGCGCGGTGGTAAGGTTGAGCAGGTCGACAAAGCGCACTTCGCCCTTCAATCCGCGCACCGGCCCGAATGCGGCGGCAAAATCGAGCTTGTCGCTCGCAAATGTGCCGCTGCTGGTGATCTCGTCTGCCGTCCAGTCGATCCGGCCGGTGCCGCTGACGGTGCCATCGGCAAAGGCGATCACACCCTTGGCAAGATAGGTCAGATCTTCGGGCTGGAGCCGCTGGTCGAAGGCCACGCCCGGCACGCCCAGCCGCGCGTTCCCGGCGGCGGTGCCGAGATCGTGGATAATGTCGACCTCGGCCACCAGCCGGTCGGAGCCGGGGTGGCGCAAGCCCGCACGGGCGGTAATCGCGTTGTCGGCAAGGGTGAGCACGGCCCCGCGCGCGGCCAGCGGATTGAACCGCGCAGCGCCCTCGACAGGACGGTCGGTGAGCGTGAAGACGCCTTCCTCAACGTTCAGAACGCCGTCAGCGAAGCGCCAGCGTCCGGAGACCGCGCCCAGATCGAGCGGCACCGCCTCAAGCTGCGCCGCGCCGCCGGAAAACGCACCGCCAATATCGCCCGACAAGCTCCCCGTCAGGCTGGCGGCAGACAGCCGCGCTTCGCTTCCCGCAGCGCCGATCCGGGCGGTGAGGCCTTCGACTGCAAACGGCTGTGGATAGCGCAGCATCACCTTGTCGGCGGCAAAGCTGGCCGGGCTTTCGCCGAGCGTGCCTGACAGCTGCAGCGGCCCTGTTTTGGCGGCAATTACGAGGGCATCGTCGTAGGCGAGCAGCGGCGCGCCGTCTTGGGGGCACAGGGTGAGGCTCTGTCCCGGCAGTGACAGCCCCGACATTTCCAAAGACCGGAACCGCAAGGCGGTGCAGCGCGTGCCCAGCATCAATCCGCGCGCCGCCGACCAGCTGCCTTCCAGCGGCACATCGAGCCCGCTGACCGCACCGCCCGGCAGATCGCCGCTTGCGCTGGCCAGCCCCTCGAACCGCACGACGCCGCCCGGCCCCTGGCGCACTGCCAGCCGCGGGATCGCCAGCCGGTTCGCGCCCGCGCTGTATTCGGTCATGGCCAGACGCAGTGACCAGCTGCGGTCTGCGTTCTGCTCCATCCGGCCATTGATATTGGGCAAGCCCGCCCCGCCCGCCAGCAGATTTCCGCGCAGCCCCGTCAGCCCGCCGCCCGACAGCCCGGCGCTGAGCTGCGATAGCGCCAGCACCCGCTCGCCCCTGCGGCTGGCAAGCTGCGCTGAAGGAATCACGAGCGACACGACATCGCCCTTGTGACGAATCATCGCCTCGGCCTCGAACGCCGCACCCGAAAGCGCTGCCGTCAGCCCGACGCGCGCTTTGGCGATCAGCGGCGCGATCAGCGTGCCTTGCGCGCTTTCCTGTGCAGCCGACAGCGCTTGACCGAGCGCCGCATCCGCCACCAGCCCGGTGCCGCGCACCTGCCCCTGCCATTGCCCGCGCGCCGCATCGCTGCTGCCGCGCCACGTTCCTTCGCTCGCCAGACGGGCGAGCCGGGCTTGCGGAGCCGCGATCCCCGCAAGCGCCAGATCATGCGCCACCACCAGCCCCTCGCCCGACCATGTCAACCGCCCTGTGCCGGTGAGCGTCTCGCCCGTCAGCGCGGCATAGGAGAGGCCTGCCCCTGCAAGCGCGAAATCCCCCTCGGCCCCGGCAAAGTCGCTCTTCAGGGTCAGCCGCGTGCCGATATCGGCGCGCTTGAGCTCAGCCCCGCCGCAGTCGAGCCCGGCGAGCCGCAGCGGGCCATCGAGCCGGGGGGCACCATTCTTGGTGGTGAGCTTGCCGTAAAGCGTTGCGGTTTCGGCGCGGCAGCCTTCGACGCCCGCCCGCGGTGCGGTGGCGGCAAGGGTTCCGGCAAAGCCATTATCAAGCCGCCCCGCCCCTTCCAGCTTCATGCCCACCGCGCCGTAATCGCTCAAAAGCTGCGCGCGGGCATCGCTCAGCACCAGATTGATCGCAGGCAACGCGGGCGGTTCCTTGCTATCGGTAAAGATCAGCGGATCGAGCGCACCGAGGCTGAATTTGCCGCCGACATAAGTGCCATAGAGCCGCGCGCCTTCGACCGTCACGCGCCGGACTTCTGGCCCGGCCCAGCCGACCCCGGTTTCGATCACCATTCGCCGCGCCGTGAGATCGGGCCGCGCCGGATTGCCGACCACAAGGTTCTCGATCACCTGCCGGTGCGGAGCGATGCTGATAATGTCGTAATTCGCGGCCACGCCGCTTTCGGCGAGATAATCGTCGACGATGTCGCGCACGATGCGATTACGATCGATCCAAGAGGCGCTGCCGCCCACCACAGCCACGGCGATAATGCTTGCCGCGATTCGGGTACGCCAACGCCGCGGCCAGAGCCGCCGCCCTCCGCTGCCTTGCGGCTCGTTGATCTGCTGCGCGTCTGCCACCGGCATTGTTCCCGACCCTTGCGCGTATCGCTGCCCAAAGGCAATGTAAGAGCTTGCAGGAAGTCCTGTCGGGGGTCGCATTGCCGCAAGCTGAAGACGGGTTTGATTTTGGTGCAGAGCCGCAACCGCGCTCCGATGGTGGCAAGGCTGCTGGCGAAGGCCATCGCGCGCGCCTGCGCGAACGGCTGCTGACCGGCGGGGCCGAAGCGCTGGCCGATTACGAAGTGCTCGAGTATCTGCTGTTCGCCGCTATCAAGCAGGGCGACACCAAGCCGATCGCCAAGGCGCTGATTGCGCAATTCGGCAGTCTCGCCGGCGTGCTCAACGCCGATCCCAAGGCGATGCAGCGCGTCAAAGGCGTGGGCGAGACCAGCGCAGCGGCGCTCAAGGCGGTCTCCATTGCCGCCCGGCGCATGACCCGCGGCGAGATCATCAAGAAGCCGGTGCTGTCCAGCTGGCAGGCGCTGATCGACTATCTCACCACCGACATGGCGCATCTTACGGTCGAGCGGGTGCGCATTCTGTATCTCGACACCAAGAACCGGTTGATCGAGGACCATCATCTGGGTGACGGTTCGATCGATGAAGCGGCGATCCACCCGCGCGAGGTGATCCGCCGGGCCATGGATGTTGGCGCCAGCGCGATGATCCTTGTCCATAATCACCCCTCCGGCAGCCCCGAGCCGAGCCGCGCCGATATCCAGATCACCCAGCGCATCGCCGAGGCTGGACGCCTGCTCGGCGTCACTGTCCACGATCACGTCATCATCGGGCGCGAAGGGCATACCAGCTTGCGCGCCAAGGGGCTGATTTGATGACAACTGCCGACGGCCCGGCACCCCCGGGCCGCTCCTCCTACCGCCCCGAGATCGACGGGCTGCGCGCGTTGGCCGTAGGCGGAGTGGTGGCGCATCACGCGGGCCTTGCCGCGCTGCCCGGCGGCTTCACCGGGGTCGATGTGTTCTTCGTGATCAGCGGCTATCTCATCACCGGGATCATCGCTGCCGAGATGGCCGAGGGCCGCTTCAGCCAGTGGCGCTTTCTCGAACGGCGGTTGCGCCGGATCGTGCCGGCGCTGGCGGTGATGCTGGGGGCAACCGGCATCGCGGCCTGGGCGGTGCTCAGCCCTGAGGATTTCAAGCCTTTCTCTCAAAGCCTTACCGCCTCGGCGTTGTTCGGCTCGAACCTGCTGTATGCGCGCGAGGTCGATTATTTCTACTCGGCGGCGGGGATGAAGCCGCTGCTCCACACCTGGACATTGGGGGTGGAGGAGCAGTTCTATCTGCTGTTCCCGCTGGCGCTGATCCTGTGTCGCCGGTGGAAGCCGGGCGCGATGCTGCCGATGGTGGCGCTGCTCGGGCTGGCGAGCTTTGGGCTGGCGCTGGTGCTCGTGCAGCTTTCGCCGCTGGTCGCGTTCTACCTGCTACCGGCGCGCCTGTGGGAGTTTGCGCTGGGCGCGGCTTGCGCGCTGCTGCCCGCTGCCTTGCGTCCAGCGGCGCGGGGGCTGCCTGCGCTGGCCGGGCTGGGGCTGATCGCGGCGGGCTTTATATTAATCACGCCGGAGACCCCTGCACCCGGCGCGATGTTCCTGCTGCCGGTGCTGGGCACGGCGCTGGTGATCATATTCGCCGGACCTGCCAATGCCGCAGGGCGTCTGCTGGCCTTGCCGCCGCTGACATGGCTTGGGCTGGTGAGCTTCGGAATTTATCTGTGGCACCAGCCCTTGCTGGAGCTGGCGCGCTATATCTGGTTCGGCGAATTGCCGCTGGCGGTGACCCTCGCACTGGTGGCTACCTCGGTGGTGCTCGGCTGGGCTTCCTATCGCTGGCTTGAGCAACCGGTGCGCCAGCGCCGCTTGCTGGCAGGACGCGGGGCGCTGCTTGTCGCCTGCGGCGTAGCGTTGGCGGTGCCGGCGGCGGCGGGCGTCATGGGCCACTTGCGCGTGCTCAGTTCAGCCAGCGTTGCCGAGGCAGCGCGGTTTGGCGGCGAGCGGCCGCTCCCTGCGCCGGACCCGATCATCATTCCGCTCGGCGGCCCACTGCCCTTCGTGCTTTATGGCGATAGCCACGCGATGCAATATCACGCCGCGCTCACCACCCGCTTCGGCGCGGGCGCCTTGCTCGCCAAACCCTCGTGCCTCGCCGCGCCCGGGCTGGCCAATATGCGGGACAGCCATCCAGAAGGCGCAGACTGCCGGGCGATGCCGGCGCGCCTCGTGGCTTTGGCAAAGGAGCGGGCGGTGCGCACCATCATCTGGGCGCAGCTATGGGACCGCATGATCGTCGAGGGCGATTCCGACACGCTGATCGCGCCCGACAGCGCAGCCGGAGGGCGTGCGATCACGGCGGGTCTGGCTCGGCTGGCCGACCAACTGCCGCAGGGCACACGGATCATCCTGATCGGCAACACCCCCTCGGCCCAGACCGCCGCCGAGCCGATGTATGACGGCTGGCTGCGCTGCCGCGCATTCCGCAACGCCGCCTGCCCCACATCCTATCCCGCCGCAAAGGCGCAAGGCATCGCGATCAACGCCGCATTGCAGGCGCTCGCCGCGCGCGATCCGCGCTTCACCTATGTCGACGCCGCCGCGCCGCTTTGCCCAGGTGGACGCTGCCTGGTGATGCAAGGTGGCGTGCTCAACTACTGGGACGCGCATCACCTGACGCTATCGGGTGCCAGCCGGGTGGTTGCGACCATCGATGCGGGCCTTATCCAGCGATGATACGCAGGTTGTGCGCGTGTTGATCGGGGGTGCGGCCGCCCTTGCCTTGGCGGGCGCGCTTGCCTACCGCGCCGGCAACACCCTGCCCAACCGGAGTTGATGATGGTCCCCCGCTACGCCCGCCCCGCCATGACCGCCCTGTGGGAGCCCGAAGCGAAGTATCGCATCTGGTTCGAGATCGAGGCGCACGCGACCGAGAAGCTGGGTGAACTGGGCGTGGTGCCAGCCAGCGCGGCCAAGGCGCTGTGGGACTGGTGGGCAACCGACCCGAAAATCGATGTCGAAGCGATCGACGCGATCGAAGCCGTGACCAAGCATGACGTAATCGCCTTCCTCACCTGGGTCGCCGAGCAGGTGGGCGACGAGGCGCGCTTCATGCATCAGGGCATGACCAGCTCCGATGTGCTCGACACCACGCTTTCGGTGCAGCTTGCCCGCGCCACTGATATGCTGATCGACGATGTCGACGCGCTGCTCGCCGCGATCAAGACCCGCGCGATGGAGCACAAATACACGCCCACCATTGGCCGCAGCCACGGCATCCATGCCGAGCCGGTCACCTTCGGGCTGAAGCTCGCACAGGCCTATGCCGAGTTCGATCGTTGCCGCGACCGGCTAGTCGCCGCGCGCAAGGAAATCGCCACCTGCGCGATCAGCGGCGCGGTCGGCACCTTTGCCAATGTCGATCCGGCGGTCGAGGCGCACGTGGCGGAAAAGCTCGGCCTCGCGATCGAGCCCGTCTCCACCCAGGTGATCCCGCGCGATCGCCACGCGATGTATTTTGCCACGCTCGCGGTGGTGGCCGGCAGCATCGAGCGGCTCGCGGTGGAAATCCGCCACCTGCAGCGCACCGAAGTGCTGGAGGCCGAGGAGTATTTCTCTCCCGGCCAGAAGGGTTCGTCGGCGATGCCGCACAAGCGCAACCCGATCCTCACCGAAAACCTCACCGGGCAGGCGCGCATGATCCGCGCCTATGCCCTGCCCGCGCTGGAGAACGTGGCGCTGTGGCATGAGCGCGATATCTCGCATTCCTCGGTCGAGCGGTTCATCGGCCCCGATGCCACCATCACGCTCGATTTCGCGCTGGCCCGGCTGACCGGCGTGGTCGAAAAGCTGCTGATCTACCCCGAGCGGATGCTCAAGAACCTCGATAGCATGGGCGGCCTCGTCCACTCGCAGCGGGTGCTGCTGGCGCTTACGCAGGCGGGCGTGAGCCGCGAGGATGCCTATGCCCTCGTCCAGCGCAACGCGATGAAGGTGTGGGAGAGCGGCGGCACGCTCTCGCTGCTCGATCTGCTCAAGGCCGATCCGGACGTCACCGCCGCGCTGCCCGAGGCCGAACTCGAGGAGAAGTTCGATCTCGCCTACCACTTCGCGCAAGTCGATACGATCTTCGCTCGGGTGTTCGGCTGAAGCCGCCGGGATGCTGGACACAGGCGTCAATTCGCCTAGGTTCGGTCAGGCATACGGCCATCGGGAGAGGCACGCATCGTGAAGATCCTCCGCACTATCATCTGGGTTCTAGTCGCCTTCGGCTTCCTGATCTTTGCGATCTACAACTGGCGGCCGGTCGAGCTGACGCTGTGGCAGAACCTTGTGCTTGAAACCAAGGTGCCGGTGCTGGCGCTGCTGGCCTTCGCGCTCGGCTTTGTGCCGCTGTTTGCCTATCACCTGAGCGTGAAGTGGGGCTTGAACCGCCGGGTCAAGGCGCTGGAAAACTCGCTCAAGCACACCGCGCTCGCCCGTCATCACGAACCGCAAGCGCAGGCGGCCCCCGCCGCGCCTGTTGATACACCTGTGGAAAAGCCTGTGACCAAACCGGCAGAAACCGCCGACCCGCTGAGCCCCGCCGATAGCGCCGATGCAGGAGCGGGCGAATGAGTAATCCGGTCTATCTCGCACTCGATGTGCCGCAGCTGGAGCCCGCCAAGGCGCTGGTGAGCAAGGTCAAGGCGCATATCGGCGGGGTGAAGCTCGGGCTCGAGTTCTTCTGCGCCCACGGCAGCCACGGCGTGCACGAAATCGCGCATCTGGGCCTGCCGATCTTCCTTGACCTCAAGTTCCACGACATCCCCAACACCGTCGCCGCCGCGATGCAGGCGATCCATGTCTACGAGCCCGCGATCGTCACCGTCCACGCCAGTGGCGGACGCGCGATGATGGAGGATGCCAAGGCGGCCGCCGCCAACGGCACCAAGGTGGTGGCGGTGACCATGCTGACCAGCCTCGACACCAATGATCTGACCGCCACCGGCGTTTATGGCAGCGCCGAGACGCAGGTGATGCGGCTGGCTGAACTCGCCCATGCGGCGGGCCTCGACGGGATCGTGTGTTCGGGGCAGGAAGTCGGGATGGTCAAGAAGGCGTGGAAGGACGGCTATTTCGTCGTCCCCGGCCTGCGCCCCGCGGGCGGCGGCACCGGCGATCAGAAGCGCGTCGTCACCCCCCGTCAGGCGCGCGACAATGGCGCAAGCGTGCTCGTCATCGGCCGCCCGATCAGCCGTGCGGAAGATCCGGTTGCGGCAGCGCGGGCGATCGAGGGTACGCTCTGACATGAGCAAGGTGTGCCCCTTCGTTCCGACGAAGGACATGGCGGCATCAGTGGCCTTCTATGAGACCTTAGGATTTGAGGTGGTCCACCGCGACGATAGCGTGGCGATCATGGATCACGAGGGCGCGACAATCCTGATCCAGCCCTACTACGTTGAGGAATGGGCGAACAACTGGATGGCGCAGTTGCGCGTCGATGATCTGGACGCGTGGTGGGCCCGAACCGAGAGTCTGGCCGATCGCTACCCCGGGATGATGATCAAACCACCCGAGATGCAGCCCTGGGGCCTCCGTGTGGGCTACCTTTCCGATCCGGCGGGCGTGCTGTGGCACGTGGTGCAGGAATGACCGACCACGCTACCCCCAACCTACCCGCGCGTAACTTCGCGGCGACTTCGGCGTTCTACGCCAAACTGGGCTTTGAGGAAGACTATCGCTCTGTCGGCTGGATGATCCTGTCGCGCGGGCCAAAAGATGGCGGCGTGACGCTGGAGTTCTTCCCCTACCCCGATCTTGATCCCTACCAGAGCTCGTTCAGCTGCTGTCTTAGGCTCGACGATCTGCCCGCGATGATGGCGCAGGTGGAAGCCAGTGGCGTGCCTGATGCGCGCCAAGGCATCCCGCGCTATCACCCTGCTGCTCCCGATCCGAGCGGGCTCACCATCGCCTATTTGATCGACCCCGATGGCACGCTGCTCCGGCTGATCCAGAACGACTGACCCCATGACTGACAACTCTATTATTCCCGCCTCGCCCGCGGATGCGTCCGCTTTGAAGGCCCTGCTCGAAGCCGCCTATCGCGGCGATTCGGCGCGGCGGGGCTGGAACCACGAGGCGGATATTCTCGACGACGAGCGGACCGCGCCCGGCGAGGTCGAAGCGTTGCTGGTTGATCCTGCTGTCACGATACTCACCGCGCGAAACGGCGAGCAGCTGATCGGCTGTGTGGCAGTCACACGCAAGGACGATACGCTCGCCTATCTCGGGATGCTGTGCGTCGCGCCCGATCTGCAATCGGCTGGCCTCGGGCGGCGGCTGCTCGATGCGGCGGAGGACCATGCCCGGACGCTGGGCATCGCCGCGATGGAGATGACCGTGATCGACAGCCGCGACGCGCTGATCGCGTGGTACGAGCGGCGCGGTTACGCCCGCACCGGCGAGACCCGGCCCTTCCCCGTTCCGCGCGATCCGCCGGTGACCTTTGTGGTGCTGGAAAAGCCGCTCCAGGCCGCGTAGGGACGCTGCGATGCCGGGCGCTCTTGTCAAAATCTGCGGGCTTTCGACCCCCGAAACCCTCGCCGCTGCGGTGCAGGCGGGCGCTGATTATGTCGGGTTGGTGCATTTCGAAAAGAGCCCGCGCCACCTCTCGTTGGCCGAAGCGGCCAAGCTTCGCGGCTTGATCCCGCCGCAAATCAAGGCGGTGCTGCTGGTGGTGAACCCTTCGCCCACGCTGCTTGCCGAGGCGCTGCGCGAAGTTCGCCCCGATGTGGTGCAGTTCCACGGAGCCGAGACCCCCGAGGCCCTCGCCCGCTTTCGCGCCGCAACCGGCATCGCAGCATGGCGCGCGCTTGGCGTGCGAGACGCAGAATCGCTTGAGGACGCCGCTCGCTTCCACGGCGCGGCGGACCGCCTGCTATTCGATGCCCCCGCCAGCGGCCTGCCCGGCGGCAATGGCACGCGCTTCGACTGGGACTTGCTCAAGGCTTACAAGGCCCCGACGCCGTGGGGCCTTGCGGGCGGGCTCACCCCTGCCAATGTCGCAGATGCCATCCGCCTCACCGGCGCGCCCTTGGTGGACACCTCCTCCGGCGTCGAAAGCGCGCCCGGCATCAAGGACGTGGACAGAATCGCCGCCTTCTGCAAAGCCGCCCGGCAATCCTAACCTCCTCCGTTCGCCCTGAGCTTGTCGAAGGGCTGTCCTTCTCTTATTCGCTGAGCCCGAAGAAAAAGCAGGGCTTCGACAAGCTCAGCCCGAACGGAATTTTATGAACACGCACCTCAATTCCTTCCGCACCCAGCCCGATGACCGAGGCCACTTCGGCCAGTTCGGCGGACGCTATGTCGCCGAAACGCTGATGCCGCTGGTGCTCGATCTCGAGCGCGAATACCGCAAGGCGCAGGCCGATCCGGCGTTTGCAGCGGAATTCGACGACCTGCTCGAGCATTACGTCGGCCGCCCCAGCCCGCTCTACTTCGCCCCGCGCATCACGGAAGAATTGGGCGGAGCACAAGTTTGGTTCAAGCGCGACGAGCTCAATCACACCGGCGCGCACAAGATCAACAATTGCATCGGCCAGATCCTGCTCGCCATGCGCATGGGCAAGACCCGGATCATCGCCGAGACCGGCGCGGGCCAGCACGGGGTCGCTACCGCAACAGTCTGCGCGCGGTTCGGCCTGCCTTGCGTGATCTACATGGGCGCCGAGGACGTCGCGCGGCAATCGCCCAATGTGTTCCGCATGAAGCTGCTCGGCGCCGAGGTGATCCCCGTCACCAGCGGCGGCGCGACGCTCAAGGACGCGATGAACGAGGGCTTGCGCGACTGGGTCGCGAATGTCCACGACACCTTCTACATCATCGGCACGGCGGCTGGCCCGCATCCCTATCCCGAGATGGTCCGCAACTTCCAGAGCGTGATCGGCAAGGAAGCGCGCGCGCAGATGCTCAGCCGCACCGGCCGCCTGCCCGATCTGCTGGTCGCCTGCATCGGCGGCGGGTCGAACGCGCTGGGGCTGTTCCACCCGTTCCTCGATGATCCGTCGGTGAAAATGCTCGGAGTCGAAGCGGCGGGCCACGGCCTCGACGGCGACGAACACGCCGCCAGCCTGCTCGGCGGCTCGCCCGGCGTGCTCCACGGCAACCGCACCTATCTGCTGCAGGACGAAGACGGCCAGATCACCGAAGGCCACTCGATCAGCGCAGGCCTCGACTACCCCGGCATCGGCCCGGAGCACGCGTGGCTGAAGGAATCGGGCCGCGTCGATTACACCGCCGTCACCGATGACGAGGCGCTGGAAGGCTTCCAGCTGCTCTGCCGCACCGAGGGGATCATTCCTGCTTTGGAACCCTCGCACGCGATTGCAGCGGTGGCTAAAGTTGCGCCGATCATGCCCAAGGACAGCATCGTCCTGATGAATCTATGCGGGCGCGGGGATAAGGATATTTTCACCGTGGCGGAGAAGCTTGGGGTGGAGCTTTGAGGCGCGATTGGCGACTGCCGCTAGCAACTCTTTTGCAAGTGTTAGCTCTATTCCTTGCCTATCAATGGTATAAGTTGGGCGTCCAACGTGCCGTTGATTGGACGCTGGCGAACGGGGCCGACTTTCGACTCATCTTCGCATCTGATCAGGAGGCCTACGCCTTCTACGGCGCGCTGCTTTCAGTCTTTTCATCCATCGTTTTGACAATCTGGGCATGGCTCAGAAGCGGTCGAGAGAGTTTATGAACAACCGCCTCACCACCACCTTCGCCCAGCCCCGCCCCGCGCTCGTCTGCTTCATCACCGCAGGCGACGGCGACACGGCGGCCAATCTTGATGCGCTGGTGGAAGCCGGCGCGGATGTGATCGAGCTCGGCATGCCCTTCACCGATCCGATGGCCGATGGCCCCGCGATCCAGAGCGCCAATCTGCGCAGCCTCGGCGCGGGCACTACGACCGCAGACGTGTTGCGCTACGCGACCGAATTCCGCGCCCGGCACCCGAACGTGCCGCTGGTGCTGATGGGATATGCCAACCCGATGGTGCGACGCGGGCCGGAGTGGTTCGCCGAGGCCGCCGCAGCAGCAGGCGTTGACGGCGTCATCTGCGTCGACATTCCGCCCGAGGAGGACGACGCACTCGGCCCGGCTTTGCGTGCCAAGGGCATCGCCCCGATCCGCCTCGCGACCCCCACCACCGACGCCGCGCGCCTGCCGCAGGTGCTCGCTGGCAGCGAGGGCTTCCTCTACTACGTCTCGGTCGCCGGGATCACCGGCAAGCAGCAGGCGCAGATCGAGAGCATCGAAGCCAACGTCGCACGGATCAAGGCGTCCTCCGACCTCCCCGTCGCAGTCGGCTTCGGCGTGCGCACGCCCGAACAGGCCGCCGCCATTGCCAAGGTCGCGGATGGCGTCGTGGTCGGCTCGGCGCTGGTGGAAATCTGCGGCGAATATGGCGCTGACGCTCCGGCCCATTTGCGCAAACTGACATCAGCTCTCGCCGAGGCTGTTCACACCGCTCGTTAACTTCGTCATTGCGAGGAGCGTAGCGACGCGGCAATCCATGGCCCGCCCTTGCTCCACGTGGCAACATCGGTCCATGGATTGCTTCGCCTCCGGCTCGCAATGACGACCAAAAGCAGTTAGGACACCGCCCATGAACTGGTTCACCCGCGTCCGCAGCACGCTCGGCTTCAGCAACGAGAAGAAGACCACGGAGAAGGATCTGTGGATCAAGTGCCCCTCGTGCCAGGAAATGCTGTTCGTCGCCGAGTACGAGGACAACCTCAGCGTCTGCCCGAAATGCGAGCATCACGGGCGGATTGGCGCGGATGCGCGGCTCGGGCTGCTGCTCGACCCCGGCTTTGAGCTGCTGCCGCTGCCCAAGGTCACCGAAGACCCGCTGCAGTTCAAGGACACCAAGAAGTACACCGACCGGCTGAAGGCCGCGCGCGCTGCGAATCCGCATGAGGACGCCTTCGTGGTCGGCTCGGGCACGATCGACACGCGGCCGGCCGTGGTCGGTGTGCAGGACTTCAGCTTCATGGGCGGCTCGATGGGCATGGCCGTGGGGCAGGCGTTTTGCGAAGGCGCGCAAAAGGCGCTCGATCGCCGCTGCGCCTATGTCGTCGTGACGGCGGCGGGCGGCGCGCGGATGCAGGAGGGGATCCTGTCCCTGATGCAAATGCCGCGCGCAACGGTGATGACCCGGCGTCTGAAGACCGCAGGCCTGCCCTATATCGTGGTGCTGACCGATCCGACCACCGGCGGGGTGACCGCGAGCTACGCCATGCTCGGCGACATCCACATTGCCGAGCCGGGCGCGCTGATCGGCTTTGCGGGCCAGCGGGTGATTCAGGACACGATCCGCGAGCAGCTGCCCGAGGGCTTCCAGCGGGCCGAATACCTCCACAAGCACGGCATGGTCGACATGGTGGTGCCGCGCTGGGAGCTGAAGGCGACGCTGGCGCAGGTGCTGGACTATCTCGCTCCGGTGAAGGCGGCTTAACCCGCGCCTTCCCATGAAGCCGCTCGATTTCGGCCGGTCGGACGACCCGCGTGTCCAGGCGCAGCTTGACCGGCTGAGTGCGCTCAGCGTGCCGCAGGGGCGGCTGGGTCTGGAGACGATCCGCGCCCTGCTGGATCGGCTCGGCAATCCGCATCGCAAGCTGCCGCCGGTGTTCCACGTGGCGGGGACCAACGGCAAGGGTTCGACCTGCGCCTTTCTGCGCGCGATGCTGGAGGCCGAGGGCTACAAGGTCCACGTCACCACCTCGCCCCATCTGGTGCGCTACAACGAGCGCATCCGGCTGGCGGGGGAGTTGATCTCCGACGAGGCGCTGGCGGCCGTGCTGGCGGAAGTGCTCGATGCCGGCGAAGACCTTGGCCCCAGCTTCTTCGAAGTCACCATCGCCGCTGCCTTCCTCGCCTTCAGCCGAACGCCCGCAGACGCCTGCGTGGTCGAAGTCGGCATGGGCGGGCGCTTCGATGCGACCAATGTGCTGGAGCCCGAGGCGCTGGCGGCCTGCGGGATCGCGGCGCTCGGCCTCGATCACGAACGTTTCCTCCTCGCCCCCGAGGACGGGGTGCCGAGCGAGCCGATGGCCCGGATTGCCTTCGAGAAGGCGGGGATTGCCAAGCCGGGCGTGCCGCTGGTGACGATGGGTGAGGCCTATCCCCCCGAAGCACAGGCAGCAATCCGGGCTGTAGCCGAAAAGGCAGGTGCGTTGCTATTCCCGCTGGGCGCAGGAGATGCTGGTGAGGATTGGTATTGCGACGATTATAACGGCGGGCAGGGATTCTTATTCTATCGCGAAAAATACTGGGAGGAGTTTAGTTTCCCCTCCCCCGCCCTCATCGGAGAGCATCAATACGATAATGCCGGTTTGGCGATCGCGATGCTTCGACGCCAAACGCGTTGCCCCGTCTCAGAGAAGGCAATGGGAGAAGGGATCCGCCATGTACGCTGGCCCGCGCGCATGCAGCGCCTCGGCACCGGCCCGCTGACCGCGCTCGCCCCCGACCAGCCCGTGTGGCTAGACGGTGGTCACAATCCCAGCGCGGGCGCGGCAATTGCGGCGAACTTCGGCGGCCCGCTGCATCTCGTCATCGGCATGATCGCGGGCAAGGACCCGCGCGCGATCATAGAACCGCTGGCGGGAGGCCGCATCCGCACGCTGACAGTGGTTCCGGTGCCCGGTCATGAGTGCCATCCGGTAGAAGCTTTCGGTCCGGAAGCGAAAGCTGCTGCGAATATCGAAGAAGCGCTACTCGGTCTGCCTTCGGACGACTTCCCCATCCTCATCGCCGGCTCACTCTACCTCGCGGGCGAAGTGCTGCGATTAAACGGCGAACTGCCGGACTAGACAAGCTCAGGCTCCGGCGGCGGCGCATTCTTCGCCCTGCCCGAGCGCGCCTGGCGCATCCATTCGACCACACACAGCGCCACGGCGAACAGTCCGATCGCGGTCGTCAGGATGAAGACGTCGTAGTAGCCGCGCTCCTCGATCATCTGGCCCAGCGCCGGGCGTCCCAGCGTCCCCACCAGCATCGTCAGCGAGGACAGCAGCGCATATTGCACCGCGCTATAGCCCTTGGCGACCACGCTCGAGAGGTAGGCGACAAAGGCCGCACCCGCGATGCCGACCGCGATGTTCTCCGCGCCGATGGTCAGCATCAGCCGCGCCATGCGGTCATCCGCGCCGAACTGTCCAGCGAGCCACGTAAAGCCGGTTAGGTCGCTCGCCAGCTGCATCCGCGCGCCGCCAATCGCGAGGTCGGCGTAGAGCAGGTTGGTGAGCGCCGCGATCACCGCGCCGAGCGTCAGCGTCGTCATCCGGCCGATCACGGTGAGCAGCGTGCCGCCCAGCGCAAGGCCCACGATCAGCGCGCCGACGCCAAAGAACTTGGACGCAATCGCCACCTCGTCCTTGGTATATTGCAGCTCGCCCAAGTAGAACGGGTAGGCAAAGCTGCCCCAGATCGCATCGGTGATGCGGTAGGACAGCACCAGCGCGATCACCAGCACCGCGGCCCATTTCAGCCGCCCGATAATCTCGGCCAAGGGCAGGATCAGCGCGCGATAACCGTGATCAAGCGCAGTGTCGTAAGCCGTGCGCGCGGGCGCATCGGCGGTCAACACATGGCGGCCCTGTTTGCGCATCGATTCCAGCCAGCCGGCGATCAGCCCGGGGATCACCACCGTCGCGATCACGATCAGCGGGCCCATTTGCGTCACGAACTCGGTCGAATCCGGCCGTGTTTCGGGCGTGGCAGCGAGCGAGCGGACCATGAACACCAGCACCGTCACCAGCGCCCAGCCCCACAACAAGGCGACCGCGCCCAGCGCCATGGCGCGCGTGCGCGGTTCGATCTGCCCTGCCTGCCGCAACGTGCCAAGATTGCTGCGCTCGTCCGCCAGCGCCGCCACCGTTCGCTCGGCATCGGGTGCAAACAGTCCGAGGAAGCCGACGAACAGCAGGATGCCGCCCATGCTGGCGAACACCGTGGGCCAGCCCAGCCGCTCGGCCATGAACAGCGCCAGTGCCCCTCCCACCAGCGCGGCGACGCGGTAGCCCATCTGGAACACGGTCGAGAGGATGTCGATCGTCGCGACCTCGTCGGCGACATCGACGCGCCAGGCATCGATCACAACGTCCTGTGTCGCCGACGCGAAGGCACCGATACCCGCCAAGAGCGAGAACACACCGAGCGAGGACAGCGGATCGAGCAGCGACAGCACCACCAGAATGCCCCCCAGCAGCAATTGCGCCGTGACGATCCACTGCTTGCGCTTGCCCAGCTTGCGCAAGCCCGGCAGATCAACCCGGTCGAGCGCAGGCGACCACAGGAACTTGAAGGCGTAAGCCAGCCCGATCAGCGAGAACACGCCCATCGTCTCGACATCGACCTTGGCGTCGGTCAGCCAGGCATAGAGCGTGCCCAGCAGCAGCGCATAGGGCAGGCCCGAAGCGAAGCCGAACAGCAGGACATAGCCGGTTTTGGGATGGCGCAGCGAGGCCATCAGCTTCAGCCAGCGCGACAGGCGCGTGGGGTGTTCGAGGGCGGCTTCAGCCATTGACGATCCCATCCTTGCGGGCTGCGATTTGCACCGGCGCGGTTTCGTGCCACACTAGGCGCAAGGGACAGGATGAGAAAAGAGCGATGAACGCTGCCACAACAGATATGCCCAATTTGCGCCCGACCGCCGGGCAGTTGGCGCTGGCCGAGGCAATCCGGGAGGGGCGCGCCAAGGTTGCCGGCGCGATCCAGACCGTTCCGGCGAGCAACTACACCTGCCCCGATCACTTCGCGCGCGAGAAAGCCGCGCTGTTCGACCGGTTGCCGCAGGTCATCGCGCCGTCCGCGCTGCTGCCCGAGCCCGGCATGGCGGTGCCGCATAATGCCACCGGCCGCCCGCTGCTGATCACCCGCGATGCGGAGGGCCGCGCGCACGTGTTCCTCAACGTCTGCCGCCACCGCGGCACCCGGCTGGTGGAGGGGAGCGAGGTGCAATGCGCCAAGCGGCTCGTGTGCCCCTATCACGCCTGGACCTATCGGCTCGACGGGGGCCTCATGGCCCTGCCCCGGCCCGAGACCTTCCCCGGCCTCGACAAGAGCGATTACGGCCTTGTCGAGATGCCCAATATCGAGGCAGGCGGCCTGATCTGGTTCGCGCCCGAGGCCACCGCCGACTTTACCCATGCACAGCAAGTGGGCAGCGATCTCGATAGCTTCGGCCTCGGCGGCTCCCACCTGTTCCGGCGCAAGCTGCACACGGTGAAGGGCAATTGGAAGCTGATCATGGATGCCTTCCTTGAAAGCTACCATGTCACGCGGCTCCACGCCGCCACCATCGGCCCGTTCTTCAAGGACGGCATCACCGCAGGCGACCAGATCGGCCCGCACCAGCGCTCGGCGGTCGGGCGGCTGGAGGAGATGGCGGAGGTCGATCTCACCAATATGCGCGAGCTGCGGCGGGTGGTAACCTTCGCCTACCAGCTGCTTCCCGCCACGATCATCGTCCCCAGCCCCGATTATGTGAACGTGATGGTGCTGATGCCGCAGGCAGCAGACCTGACGCTGGTCGAGGATTTCATGCTCATTCCCGAGGCACCGGCCACCGAAAAGGCGCTGGCGCATTGGGAAAAGAGCTGGAACCTGCTCGATGGCGGGGTGTTCGCGAGCGAGGATTTCCGTGCCGCCGAACTTGGCCAGCAGGGGCTTTCCTCTGGCGCAGTCAAACATATCACGCTCGGCACGCTGGAAGGCGGGATCTCGCGGTTTGACCAGATCGTGGCTGAAGCCTTGCGGGCGGCACCCTGAGCGCCTAGTCGCCCCCGCTATGCCAACCCAGCCCCCCCGCTCCTCCGACCGCCCCGAAGGCGACCGCATCGCCAAGCTGCTCGCCCGCGCCGGTGTCGCCAGCCGGCGGGAGATCGAACGGATGATTGCCGAGGGGCGCGTGGCGCTGAATGGCACCGTGCTGGACACCCCGGCCACGATCCTCGCCAGCCTGAAAGGCGTGACGGTGGACGGCAACCCGGTCGCCGCTGCCGAGGCGACCCGATTGTTCGCCTTTAACAAGCCCACCGGCCTCATCACCGCCGAGCGTGATATGGCTGGCCGCCCCACCATCTACACCGCCCTGCGTAATGCCTTGCCCGCAGGCACGCCGCGCTTGATCCCGGTCGGGCGGCTCGACCTCAACACTGAAGGCCTGCTGCTGCTCACCAATGACGGCGGCTTGAAGCGCACGATGGAACTGCCCGCCACCAAGGTGCCGCGCACCTATCGCGCCCGTGCCTTCGGTGTGGTCACCCAAAGCCAGCTGGAAGACCTGATGGACGGGGTGGAGATTGACGGGGTGCGCTATGGCTCGATCAACGCCAATCTCGAGCGTAGTTCGGGCCGCAATCTGTGGATCGAGATGACGATCACCGAGGGCAAGAACCGCGAAGTGCGGCGCGTGCTCGAATATCTCGGATTGCAGGTCAACCGCCTGATCCGCACCGGATACGGCCCGTTCAACATCGGCGATCTGCCACGCGGGCAGGCGGTGGAGCTGACCGGTAAGGCGGTGGCGCATTTCCTGTCCGAAATGACCGGTGCGCCCATCCCGCGCGGCGGGGTGAAGAAGGCGGACAAGGTCGTGATCGCCGCCGCCCCGGCCCCCGTGCACGCCAAGCCCCCGCGCCCACCGCGTCCTGCGGCGAACAAAGGACCGTCCGCTCGGCCCGCGCCGCGCAAGGATGATGATGCCGCACGGCCACCGCGTGCTCCGGCGCGCAAAGGCCCCAATCGCCCCGCGCCCGCCCCGAACAAGGGCGCTGATCGCGCCGCAACGCCGCCGCGCAAGGGCAACGAGACCCTGACCAACGCGCCGCGCAGAGGCCCGGGCTCGTCCACCGGCACAAGGTCACCATCACGCAAGCGTCCGGCCCCGACGCGCGGCAACACCCCGCCGAGAGGTCCGCGCAAGTGAGGATCATCGCCGGACAATGGCGCGGTCGCAAGCTGGTCGCGCCCAAGGGTGATGCCACCCGCCCGACCGCTGATCGCACGCGCGAGACGCTGTTCTCGATGCTGGTCAGCCGGCTCGGCGATTTCGAGGGACTGCAGGTCGTCGATCTGTTCGCCGGATCGGGCGCACTCGGACTCGAAGCCCTGTCACGCGGGGCAGCGTCCTGCCTGTTCGTCGAGCAGGACCGCGCAGCGATCGATGCGATCCGCGCCAACATCACCGCGCTGGATGCCCGCGACCAGACCCGCGTCGAGGCAGGGTCCGCCACGCAATTGCGCGCCGCGACCCAGCCGCTCGATCTGATCTTTGCCGATCCGCCCTATCACTCGGGCGCAGGCGAAGTGGCGCTGGATCGGCTGCTGCGCCTCGGCTGGATCGGGCCGCAGACCTGGATCAGCCTCGAAACCGCGTTCAACGAGGATCCGGCGATCAATGGCCTCGCGCTCGATACGATGCGCAAGGTCGGCAAGGCCAAGCTCAGCCTGTTCCGGCTCGCCGCGCCTGCAGCCTAGCGCGCGCGGTCGATAAGCTGTGCCTAGGCGCTTGCCCGCGCCGACAATGTTCCCTACCTGTTCGCATGAAACCATGAGCACAAACCTGCCCTCCCCCGCGTCTGCGCCCGATTCCGTCCCTGCCTATGCCGCGCGGCTCAATCCGCCGCAGCGCGCCGCTGTGCTGGCGACCGAGGGCCCGGTGCTGATGCTGGCGGGCGCAGGCACGGGCAAGACCGCAGCGCTCACCGCGCGGTTGACGCATCTGGTGGCGACGCGACGGGCTTTCCCCTCGCAAATCCTGTGCGTCACCTTCACCAACAAGGCCGCGCGCGAGATGCGCGAGCGGGTCGGCCATCTGCTTGGCCCGGCGGCGGAAGGGCTGCCGTGGCTCGGCACCTTCCATTCGATCTGCGCCAAGATGCTGCGCCGCCATGCCGAACTGGTGGGGCTGCAGCACAATTATACCATCATCGACACCGATGATCAGATCCGCCTGCTGAAGCAGCTGATCACCGAGGCGGAACTTGATGAAAAGCGCTGGCCTGCGCGCCAGCTCGCGGGCCTGATCGATCGCTGGAAGAACCGCGGCCTCAATCCTGCCGATCTCGATGCGGTGGAGAACGAGGCCTATGCCAATGGCCGCGGCACCGCGCTCTACACCCGCTATCAGGAGCGGTTGAAGCAGCTCAACGCCTGCGATTTCGGCGATCTGATGCTGCACATGCTGAACATCCTGCGCAGCCATCACGACATCCTCAGCCATTATCAGCGCGCCTTCCGCTACATCATGGTGGACGAATATCAGGATACCAACGCGGTCCAGTATCTGTGGCTGCGGCTGCTGGCGCAGGAGCACAAGAACATCTGCGTCGTCGGCGATGATGATCAGTCGATCTATTCGTGGCGCGGGGCCGAAGTCGCCAATATCCTGCGGTTCGAGAAGGATTTTCCGGGCGCACAGGTGATCCGGCTCGAACAGAATTACCGCTCGACCCCGCATATTCTCGGCGCGGCCTCGGGGCTGATCCGCGCCAATTCGCAGCGCCATGACAAGACCCTGTGGACCGAGGTCAACGGCGGCGACAAGGTCAAGGTGATCGGCGTGTGGGACGCGCCCGAAGAAGCGCGCCGGGTGGGCGAGGCCATCGAGCGGCTGGAGCGCGAAGGCGCAGCGCTCGATCAGGTCGCTATTCTGGTGCGCGCCCAATACCAGACCCGCGAGTTCGAAGACCGCTTCATCCAGATCGGGATCAATTACCGCATCATCGGCGGTTTCCGCTTCTACGAGCGCGCCGAGATCCGCGATGCGCTGGCCTATCTGCGCCTGATCGCCCAGCCGCAGGACGATCTGGCGTTCGAACGCATCCACAACCAACCCAAGCGCGGGCTCGGGGCCAAGGCGCTGGAGCAGATGCATAGCCATGCGCGCCGCACCGGTCTGCCGCTGGCCGCCGCCGCGCTGCAACTGGCCGATAGCGACGAATTGCCGAAGCGCACCGCGATCACCATCGGCGGCTTGATGCGCCAGTTCCTGCATTGGCGCGAGCAGGCGGAGGTGCTCTCGTCGTCCGATCTGTTGCGGCTGGTGCTGGAGGAATCGGGCTACAACGCCATGCTCGCCGCCGACCGCTCGCCCGAGAGCGCAGGCCGCACGGAAAACCTCTCCGAACTCGCGCGCGCAATGGAGGACTACGCCACGCTCGGCGATTTCCTCGAGCACGTCAGCCTGGTGATGGACAATGACCGCTCGGACGCGGGCGAGACGGTGACGATCATGACGATCCACGCCGCGAAGGGCTTGGAGTTCGACATTGTGTTCTGCGTCGGCTGGGAGGAAGGCGTCTTCCCCAGCCAGCGCGCCATCGACGAAGGCGGGCTCGCCAGCCTCGAAGAGGAACGCCGCCTCGCCTATGTCGCTATCACGCGCGCGCGGCGGCATTGCACCATCCTCCACGCCGCCAACCGCCGGATCTATGGCCAGTGGGTGAGTTCGATCCCGTCGCGTTTCATCGAGGACTTGCCGGTCGACCATATCGATCAGGAAACCACGCTCACCGGCGGGGCCAGCCTGTGGCGCGCCAACTGGAGCGAGCAGGAAGACCCCTTCGCCCACGTCGCGCGCGATTACCCCTCCAAGGCCCAGACCCGCGGCCCCGGCTGGCAGCGCGCGCTGACCTCGGGCTACGAGACGAAGCCTGCGCGCGTGCGCGAGAACACCCGCTCCGCCGCGAGCTTTGCCGCGCCAGCGCGCAGTGACATCGCGATCGGCGCGATGGTGAGCCACGACAAGTTTGGCACCGGCTGCGTGATTGATCAGGAAGGCAACAAGCTCACTATCCTGTTCGAGGATGCGGGCGAGAAGCGGGTGCTGGATAGTTTTGTGAAGGTGGTGGGTTAGGCGATGAGCTCGCCCGATTTCCTCGGGTTTTTCAGCATACCCGGGCTCAAGCCGCCCTTTGGCCAGCATTGGAGCTGGTGGATGCTGTGGGCGCTCTGGGTCGGGTTCTGGCTGGGGATACTGGTGCTGGCCGGCGTGATTGTCGCAGGCATGATCGCTGGCTGACGCTTACTCAGCCGGTTCCGCCGCCACTTCCGCTTTGTCCCGCCGCCAGTATCGCGCCTCGAACGGGCGCAGCAGTTCTCCGGCCACATCGCGGGTGCCCTCGGCAATGCCGGTTTCGCAATCCACGTAAGGCGCCGGATCGGTGTAGGTGCCGAACAAGCGGTCCCACAGCGTGATGGTGTTGCTGTAATTCGCGCCCATCAGCGCCTCGTCGCGGATGTGGTGCAAGCGGTGCGCGGCAGGCGACATCATCACCTTGCCGAGCGGGCCGAGCGTCCAGGGCACATCGGCATGGATAAAATAGCCCCACCAGGCGCGCAGCAGCGCAGCGGTGAGAATCGCCCAAATCGGCAGACCCAGCAGCAGGACCGGCACCAGATCGACCAGTAGGCTCAGCAATTCGCCGAACGGATGCTTGCGGTGCAGTGTCAGCCAGTTCATCGCCTCGTCGGCATGATGCGTGGCATGGACGCGCCACAGCGCCGGGCTGTGCTCGAAACGGTGGCGCCAGTAGGCGGCAAGGTCGATCAGCAGAATGGCGACGATGATGGTGAGAACGGCCGGCAGAGCGGCCCAGAAATCGATCAGCGCCGGATCGCGCGGGATCAGGCGGCGATAGGCCGTCAGCGGCACTGCGATCAGCGGCATCATCACCACGCCGTTGAACAGCATCAAGCCGAGATTGGTGCCGATTTCGCGCCGCGCCGCCACCAGGGCATCAAGCACCTTATCGCGCTTAAGGATCACCGCCAGCGTCGCGAACAACAGCGCGACCGGCACCAAGCCTTTGACGGTGCTAGTGAGGGCTTCGAGAAAGGCGTCCATGACGCCTGCGGGCCTAGCGCGATAGTGGCGAAGAAAGCGTTAAACGCCTCAGTCGAAGCTGATATCGAGGAACGCCGGGCGCGGGCCGTTCCATTCACCGGCGGGAACAGGCGCGTCGTCTTCCGAATAGCGGCGGCGCGGCTTGCGATCGTCGCTCGCGGTGACCTGATCGGTGCGCGGAGCGGATCGCTCACGGCGCGGGCGTTCCTCGCGCGGTGCACGCTCTTCGCGCGGGGCTCGCTCTTCGCGGGGAGCCCGCTCTTCGCGCGGTTCGCGTGCTTCACGCTGTTCTTCTCTGGCCCGGCGGGGCTTGCGCTCGGGACGCTCGGCGCGTTCGGCACGCTCAGGGCGTTCTTCGCGCGGGGCCTCGGCCTTGGCGGCTTCGGCCTTGGCGATCACTTCGCTGAGATCGACGCGCAGGTCTTCCTTGCCGAACACCTTGATCGCGCTGCCGGTGAGCTTTTCGACATTGCTGATCGCCTCGGCATCTTCTTCCGCAACGAAGGTGAAGGCCCGGCCCTTGGCACCTGCCCGCCCGGTGCGGCCGATCCGATGGACGTAATCATCGGGGTGCCACGGCGTGTCGTAGTTGAACACGTGGCTGACGCCCTTGATGTCGAGCCCGCGCGCGGCGACGTCGGACGCCACCAGAATATTGACCTCGCCTGCCTTGAAGCGTTCGAGTTCCTTGATCCGGCTCGATTGGTCCATGTCGCCATGGATCTCGGACGAGCGGAAACCGAACCGCGTCAGGCTCTGGTTCAGCTCGCGCACGGTGGTCTTGCGGTTGGCGAAGATGATCGCGGTTTCGACCAGATCATTCTCGAGGAACCAGCGCAGTGTGTCCTTCTTGGCGCGCGATTTCACCGGCACCTTGAAGGCGGTGATATCGGCGTTGGTCGAGGCCGCGCGGCTGACTTCGATCCGCTTGGGATTGGTCAGGAACTTCTTCGACAGCTTCTCGATCGGCGGCGGCATCGTCGCCGAGAACAGCATGGTCTGGCGCGTTTCGGGAAGCTTGGAGCAGATGAATTCGATGTCGGGGATGAAGCCCATGTCGAGCATCCGGTCAGCCTCGTCGATCACCAGCAGCTCGCAGCCATTGAGCATGATCTTGCCGCGTTCGAACAGGTCCATCAGCCGGCCCGGGGTGGCGATCAGCACGTCGACCCCGTCGGACAGCGCCTTCAGCTGGTCGCCCATCTGCACGCCGCCGATCAGCAGCGCCATCTTGAGATCGTGGTTCTTGCCGTATTTCTCGAAATTCTCGGCCACCTGTGCGGCGAGTTCGCGGGTCGGCTCGAGGATCAGCGAACGCGGCATCAGCGCGCGGCGGCGGCCCGAGGCCATCACGTCGATCATCGGGAGCACGAAGCTGGCGGTCTTCCCGGTGCCGGTCTGCGCAATACCGATCAGGTCGCGCATCATCAGCACGGTGGGGATCGCCTGCGCCTGGATGGCGGTCGGCGTGGTGTAGCCCGCATCCTCGACGGCTTTGAGCAATTCAGGCGAAAGGCCGAGATCGGCGAAGGTCATGCGGTGTGTGGTGTCCGAAAATGGCGGGCAGGGTTGCTGCCGGGATTACTGGCCGCCCTGCAAAACGCGCTGGCGCAGCCCGCCGCGCCTTTCCCGCAAACGGGCGCGAAAGTCAAGGAAACGCGCGTATCGGGCGCGGGTCTGGCTAGTCGCGCACCTCGACCAGCTGGCGCATCGATTCCACCTCGCAGCGCACGCCGGTGCGCGATTGCAGCTTGTCGCGATCAACGCACAGCCGTCCGTCCTTGCGGCGCTCGACATAGAAGCCCGAATAGAAGTCGCGCGCGCGGCAGGATTTCTCGAGGTTGACCGAGATCATGCGCCGGTCACGCAGGAACAGCACCAGCCGGTTGCCGCTGCCGGTTTGCACTCCAGCGATGCCTTCGAGCGGGACGCATTTTTCCTTCTTGGCTTCCTCGAAGCGCGAGGAAATGGCGCGCTGGGGCAGTTCGGCCAGCATATTCTGCCGCACCGCCGAGGAGGCCGGCGCGATCCGCACCACCACACGCTGTTCGATCCGCACCTGCCGCGCGATCTGCTGGCTGCGCATTGCCGAGAGCGGGTTGACCCCCTGCACCGGCGCCGGCGCCGCCGATTGGCCCGCCGCCTCGCATTGCGGAGCGGAAGGCGCCGCGCGCGCAGGCTCGTCTGCCCCGGCCGCCCATGGCAGCATCAGCGCAAATGGCGCTGCAAGGACAAACAGGCTGTGCATGGCGGCTGAAGGTGTCTCCCGGAAGGCGCGAGGTGAGGCGTTACGCGTGGTTTACGCCGCCCCTACGCCTAGCGTTGGCAATTGAACCCCCGCTTAACTGCCTTGCAGGCCAGCGCAAAACCTCTGGCACATTTGCCGCAGACTGTGGCATGGACGCAACAATGATTGTGCCTCATGCCGACACCGCACCAGCCGCATTTCTCGAAGAGGCCGCGCGCCTGCTCGGGCCGCGCGGGCTGACCACCGATCCCGAGCGGATGGACACCTGGCTGACCGACTGGCGCGGGCGCTACACCGGGCGCGCGCTGGCGCTCGCCTCGCCCGCCTCCACCGCCGAAGTCGCCGCGCTGGTGAAGCTGTGCGCCGCGCACCACGTGCCGATTGTCCCCCAAGGCGGCAATAGCGGAATGGCCGGCGGCGCGACCCCCGATGCCACCGGCAACGCGCTGCTGCTGAGCCTGCGGCGGATGGACGCGGTGCGCCGTCTCGATGCCGAGGCCGGGCAAGTGGTGTGCGAGGCGGGCGTGATCCTCCAGCACTTGCACGACATCGCTGACGAGGCGGGGCTGCGCTTCCCGCTGACGCTCGGCGGCAAGGGCTCGGCGACCATCGGCGGGCTGGTCTCGACCAATGCCGGCGGCACGCAGGTGCTGCGCCACGGCACGATGCGCGCGCAGGTGCTGGGGCTGGAAGCGGTGCTGGCCGATGGCGCGGTGTTTGACGCGCTCACCCCGCTCAAGAAGGACAATCGCGGGTTTGACTTGAAGCAGCTGCTGATCGGTTCGGAAGGCACGCTCGGGATCGTCACCGCCGCAACCCTGCGCCTGCTGCCTGCGCCGATGGGGCGCGTCACAGCGTGGACGGGGCTTTCCACCATCACCGATGCGCGCAGCCTGCTGCGCCGGGTCGAGCGCGACATGGGTGAGGCGCTTGAAGGCTTCGAGGTGGTGCCCGCGCATTGCCTCGAGTCCGTGCTCGCCCACCTGCCCGCCGCCCGCGCCCCGCTGGACGAGCGCCACGGCTGGAACGCGCTAATCGAATGCGTTTCGCCCAGCAGCGACAGCGCCGCATTGCGCGACAGGCTCGAAGCCAGCCTCGCCGCCGCGATGGAGGACGGCTTGCTGCAGGACGCGGTGATTGCCGCCAACGAGCGCCAGGCCGAGGATTTCTGGCTTTTGCGCGATTCCATCTCGGCCGCCGAACGCGCGATCGGCCCGGCGATGCAGCACGATATTTCAGTGCCGGTCGAACGGATGCCCGAATTCATCCTGGCCGCCAGCCCTGCAATCGAAGCCGCCTTCCCCGGCACCCGCGCGGTCGCATTCGGCCATCTGGGTGACGGCAATGTCCACTTCCACGTGCTCGCCCAGGAAGGCGCGGTGCGCGGTGCGTGGGAGGAGGCCGAGGGCAAGGCGGTGAGCGGCGCGGTCTATGATCTGGTCAAGCAATGGGGCGGATCGATCAGCGCCGAACACGGCATCGGGCAGATGAAAGTGGCAGAGCTGGCGCGACTGCATGATCCGGTGGCACTGGCGTTGATGCGCAGCGTCAAGCAGGCGCTCGACCCGCACGGGCTGCTCAATCCCGGCAAGCTGGTGATCACGCCCCCAGCGGCTTGCACCTAGGCCCGCAAACGCCTACAGCGCGCCCCGTCCGGCGGGGGAGCCCTGCCGCAGGGATCGCCCGCAACTGATTTTTCTCGGAGACGAATTCATGGCCAGCGCGCCGCAACCGCAACTTCCGCTGTTCTACAACGACCTCTTGCCGCTCAACAGCCGCGACCATGCCGACTGGAAGGTCGGCAGCATGGAAGACGCAGCGTTCCTCGCGCAGACCCACGCCGTGCCGGTGACCACCGACGAGTTCATCGACGCACAGCGCCACTTCCCGATCGTGTTCACCGCTGGTGACAACCCGCTGCCGATCGCGCTGTTCGGGCTGAACGAAGGCATCAACACCTTCATGGGTGACGACAACAAGCTGACCAGCCTTGTCTATGTCCCGGCCTATGTCCGCCGCTACCCCTTCATGCTCGCCAAGCTGCGTCCGGATGCAGACGAGCTGTCGCTGTGCTTCGATCCGACCGTCGGCATCATCGGCAAGCGTGACGAAGGCCTTGCGCTGTTCGACGAGGCCGCGGCGCCGACCGAATATACCCAGGGCGTGCTCGAATTCTGCCGCCGCTTTGAAGAAGCCGGCCAGCGCACCAAGCAGTTCATGGACGAACTCAAGAAGCTCGGAATCCTGATGGACGGCGAAATCGCCATCACCCGCAATGATCAGCCCGAAAAGCCGTTCATCTATCGCGGCTTCCAGATGGTGAACGAGGAAAAGCTGCGCGAACTGCCGGCTGCCACCCTCGAAGAGCTGAACAAGAACGGGATGCTGATCATCATTCATGCCCACCTGTTCTCGCTCAACCTGATGCGCACCATCTTCGAGCGCCAGCTGGCCTCGGGCAAGATGCCGGCGCTGCAGGGCGCAGCCAACTGAGCTGATGCGCGGGCCTGCACGGGCCTGATGCACACATGAAAGCGGGCGGTTCTGCGTGGCAGGGCTGCCCGTTTTCTTTGATCGAGACTATTCGGCCGCCTGTTGCAGGCTCTCGCCGCCGCCGATGAGCGCGGTTTCGGCCCCCATCACCCGCACCAGATCCGCCAGCGCGGCAGCCATGCCCGCCAGCCCCTCGCCCGGTTCGGCCAGACGGTGATCGAGATAGGTCGCGCGGCACACCTCCACCTGCACCGCATGGACACCGCGTTGCGGCGCGCCGTGGCGATCGAGCACATAGCCGCCCGAATAGGGCCGGTTCTGCGCTGCCGGAACCCCGCGGGCATCGAGATGGCGCAGCGCAGCGCCCATCAGGCTGGGGTGACAGGAGACGCCGAAACGATCCCCCAGCACGATCTGCGAGGCGTGTTCCTCGCCATCTGCCGGACGCAGCGGCGGCATCGAATGCAGATCGATCAGCAGCGCCGCGCCCCACACCTTGCGGATGCGGTCGAGCTCGTCGGCCAGAAAGCTGTGATAGGCGCGGTGGATGCCGGCGATGCGTGCGGCGAGCTCGCTGCGGGCCAGGCGCCCGCGCCAGATTTCACCCGTGCCGGGAAGTCGGCGCGGCACCAGACCGAGCCCGCTGCGCGCACGGCGGTTGCCGTTCTGCGCGGCCCCTGACGAAAGCTCGGCAAGATCGTCAGGCCGGCCGCCTTCGATCATGTCCCAGTCGATATCATCCTCGGCGCGATTGAGATCCATTAGCGCGCGCGGCGCATGGGCGACCAGCAGCCCTGCCCCCGTCGCTTGCGCGATCATCCGGCCCAGCCGGTCAACCAGCCGGTCCTCGAGCCGCAATTGCGCGGCCAGCGGATCGCGCATCCGCGCCAGCACCGGCGCGGGATAGGCGCGCCCGGCATGGGGCACCGCAACCAGCACCGGCAGACGCATCTGGCGCGGGGCGGCAAAGGTATAGGCCGCCCTTCCCTCCAGCCCCGGCACACGCCCGCCGCTGACGCGCAGCCCATCGCCCGGCAGCGCGGGATCGGGATCGTGGAGAGGGCCTGAGGACAAGCGCGACATTGCGTCCGCCTAGCTGCCGCCTTTGCCCGTCACTGTCAAAGCCTGATCGTTTGCCGGACGCGGCTAACGCCGGTCATTTCGCAAGCGCAAAGGAAAGATTTCTTAAGTCAGGCGTGCTAAGCCGCTTGGCATGACATCAACCAATTCCCCGCGCATCCTGCTCGCCGAAGACGAAGAGGCGATGCGCACCTATCTCGAACGCGCGCTGACCAATGCCGGTTACCGGGTGAGCGCGGTTGATCGCGGCACCGAAGCCATCCCGCTGCTCGAGACCGGCGAATTCGATCTGCTGCTGTCCGACATCGTCATGCCCGAAATGGACGGTATCGAACTCGCCCAGCGCTGCGCGGAGATTTCGCCGCACACCAAGGTGATGTTCATCACCGGCTTTGCCGCCGTATCCTTGCGCGCCAGCCGCGAACAGCCGACCGCTAAGGTCCTTTCCAAGCCGTTCCACCTGCGCGATCTGGTGCTCGAAGTGGAGCGCGTGTTCGAGGAAGCGGGCGAAGCGCGGGTTTGACATTGGCCCTGTCCGAATCGCTTGCACCTTCGAAAGGGCTGCGATAAAGGGCCGCTCCGCTCCAAATGGGGCTGAACCGATGGTGCGGGCGTATAGCTCAGTGGTAGAGCACTATGTTGACATCGTAGGGGTCGCAAGTTCAATCCTTGCTACGCCCACCATCGGCCCGGAACGCTGAATAGCCCGCCCTCACCCGGCGGGCTTTTTCGTCTGTTGCACCCGGCGCAACAGCCGTTGCCATTCATTTGCGCCAGCCCCGCCTTGCAAGGCCGTGCTCCTCTGCTAAAGCCCGCGCGGGATCTTTGAGCCTTTGGACGGGCTCTGAACAACTTCCTGTCGGTCAATCACAGCCCTGCGCAGACGGGGCAAGAAGGATAGGGCAACAGCCATGCAGAAAATCAAAGTCGCCAATCCGGTCGTCGAACTCGACGGGGACGAGATGACCCGGATCATCTGGCAGTGGATCCGCGAAAGGCTGATCCTGCCCTATCTCGACATTGATCTGCATTACTACGACCTCTCGATCGAGAACCGCGATGCGACCGATGATCAGGTGACCATCGATTCCGCCAATGCGATCAAGCAGTACGGCGTGGGCGTGAAGTGCGCCACCATCACCCCTGACGAACAGCGCGTCGAGGAATTCAGCCTCAAGAAGATGTGGAAGTCGCCCAACGGCACGATCCGCAACATCCTTGGCGGTGTCGTCTTCCGTGAGCCGATCGTGATCGAGAACGTCCCCCGGCTCGTTCCGGGATGGACCGATCCGATCGTTGTCGGCCGCCATGCCTTTGGTGACCAGTACAAGGCCACCGACACCCTGATCCCCGGCCCGGGCAAGCTGCGACTGGTGTGGGACGGCGAGAATGGCGAGAAAATCGATCTCGACGTGTTCGATTTCCCCAGCGCCGGCGTGGCGATGGCGATGTACAACCTCGACGATTCGATCCGCGACTTCGCCCGCGCCAGCTTCAACTACGGCCTCAACCTCGGCTGGCCGGTGTATCTCTCCACGAAGAACACCATCCTCAAGGCCTATGACGGGCGCTTCAAGGACCTGTTCCAGGAAGTGTTCGACAACGAAGGTTTCGCCGAACAGTTCAAGGCCAAGAACATGGTCTACGAACACCGCCTGATCGACGACATGGTCGCATCCGCGCTCAAGTGGTCGGGCAAGTTCGTGTGGGCGTGCAAGAACTACGACGGCGATGTGCAGTCGGACACCGTGGCGCAGGGCTTCGGCTCGCTCGGCCTGATGACCTCCGTGCTGCTCTCGCCCGATGGCAAGACGGTGGAAGCCGAAGCCGCGCACGGCACCGTCACCCGCCACTATCGCCAGCACCAGCAGGGCAAGGCGACCTCGACCAACCCGATCGCCTCGATCTTCGCCTGGACCCGCGGGCTGATCTACCGCGGCAAGTTCGACAACACCCCCGAAGTGGTGAAGTTCGCCGAGACGCTGGAACGCGTCTGCATCGAGACGGTCGAAAAGGGCTACATGACCAAGGATCTGGCGCTGCTGATCGGCCCCGGTCAGGCATGGCAGACCACCGAGCAATTCTTCGAGACGATCGTCCAGAATCTCGAAAAGGAAATGGCCAGCCAGGCGTAAAGCCCGGCGCGAGGAGGACCCTTGGCAAGCAGATCAACCGCACGGCTTGAAATTCGTCAGGCGAAACTCAAAGACGTGCGGGCGATCGGCGAGCTGGTTCGCCGCGCCTATGATGATCTGCCCGCCTATACGCAGGGCGAAATCCGCGGGCAGATCAATAACTATCCCGAAGGCTGTTTTGTCGCGCTGTTCGATGGTGCGGTGGTGGGATATTGCGCCTCGATGCGGCTCGACGAGCGCGTCGCGCTGTCGGATCACACCTGGGACGAGGTGACCGGCAACGGCTTTGGCAGTCGCCACGATCCGACCGGCGACTGGCTCTACGGTTATGAGCTTTGCGTCGATCCGCAGGTGCGCGGCACGCGGCTGGGGCGGCGGCTCTATGAAGAACGCCGCGCTCTGGCGGAACGGCTCGATCTCACCGGTATCGTGTTCGGCGGGCGGATGCCGGGCTATGCCCGTGCCAAGCGGCGCAAGGCCAATCGGGCCGAAAGTCCGGAGCAATATCTCGGGCTGGTGATCGACAGCAAGATCCACGATCCGGTGCTGCGCTTCCAGCTGGCCAACGGGTTCGAGCCGCAGGGCATCCTCCCGCGCTACCTGCCGGAAGACAAGGCCAGCCGCGGCAATGCCGTGCGGATGGTCTGGCGCAACCCCTATGTCGATAGCGATGCGCCGCCCAAACACCGCCTGCCGCGCGATGTCGAAAGCGTGCGGATCGCCACCTGCCAGCTGCAATCGCGCGCGGTTTCGGGCTTCGATGAATTCATGAAGCAGATCGAATATTTCGTCGATGTTGCCGCCGATTACGAAGCGGACTTCATCGTCTTTCCCGAAATGTTCACGGTGATGCTGCTCTCGGCCGAGCCGAAGGAACTTACCCCGCTCGAAGCGATCGAGACGCTCAGCGACTACACCCCGCGCATCCGCGCGGCGCTGTCCGAAATGGCGCTGGCGTTCAACATCAACATCATCGGCGGATCGCACCCCACGCGGATGCCCGATGGGGACATCCACAATGTCGCCTATGTGTGCCTGCGCGACGGATCGATCCACGCGCAGGAGAAGATCCACCCCACCCCCAACGAAGCCTATTGGTGGAACATCAAGGGCGGCGATAGCATCGACGCGATCCCCACCGATTGCGGGCCGATCGGCGTGCTGATCTGCTATGACAGCGAATTTCCCGAACTCGCCCGGCGACTGGTGGACGAAGGCGCGCGGATCATCTTCGTTCCGTTCTGCACCGACAGCCGTCAGGGCTATATGCGGGTGCGCTATTGCTCGCAGGCGCGGGCAATCGAGAACCAGTGCTTTGTGGTGATGAGCGGCAATGTCGGCAACCTGCCCAATGTCGCCAACATGGACATCCAGTATGCCCAGTCCTGCATCCTCACCCCGTGCGATTTCCCCTTCGCACGCGACGGGATCGCGGCCGAAGCCTCCGAGAACGTGGAAACCCTGACGATCAGCGACGTCAACCTCGCCGATCTCAGCTGGGCGCGGGCCGAGGGCACGGTGCAGAACCTCGCAGACAGGCGCTTCGATCTCTACCGCATCGAATGGGACAAGCGCGTCGGCAACATCAAGGACCCGCTGGGAGAGGAGCACGTTACGGGGCAGAAGCGGCCGATCGGGCCGCACGGCGCAGGCGGTGGATGACAGCACGCCGCGTGCAGGCTAGTCGGATGATGTGGCCGGCGAACTCACCCCTACCCCATTCCTGTCCGATGCGCTGGTGATCCTTGGCGCAGCGGGAATCGTGATTCCCGTTTTTGCGCGCTTCCGCATCACCCCGATCATCGGTTTCATTCTGATCGGTGTCGCAGTCGGCCCCTTCGGCCTCGGCTCGCTGGTGCCGACTGTGCCGTGGCTCAAACATATCACCATCACCGATCCGGAGGTGCTCACGCCGTTTGCCGATTTCGGCATCGTGCTGCTGCTGTTCGCAATCGGCCTGGAGCTGTCGTTCAACCGCTTGTGGCAATTGCGCCGGTTGGTGTTCGGCCTCGGCGCGCTCGAACTGATCATCATCGGCTCCTCGCTCGCCCTGTTCCTCGGGCTCGCAAGCGCCATGAGCACGGCCGGCGCCATTGCGCTGGGCTTTGCGCTGGCATTCTCCTCGACCGCGATTGTGTTGCCGATATCAGGCACCCGCACACCGGTGGGCCGCGCGGCGCTATCGATGTTGTTGTTCGAGGACATCATGATCGTGCCGATCATCTTCATCCTCGGCGCGCTCGCGCCCAACGCCCAAGGCGAAGGCTGGGCGGGTCTGATCACCACGCTGTGGCAGGGCGGGCTAGTGATCGCGGTGCTGCTGGTGGCGGGGCGCTTTGCCCTGCCCACCCTGTTCGCGCAGGCCGCCCGCACCAAAAACCCCGAGCTGTTCCTGGCCGCTTCGCTGCTGGTGGTGATCGGGGCCAGCCTCGCCACCGCTTTGGTCGGCCTGTCCCCCATCGTCGGCGCACTGATTGCAGGGCTACTGATCGCGGAGACCGAATATTCGACCGAGGTCGAGCTGATCATGGAGCCGTTCAAGGGCCTGGCCCTCGGCGTGTTCCTGATCACCATCGGCATGAGCATCAATCTGGCCGAGATCAGCACCCAGCTCGGAGCGCTGGCGATGGCAGTGGCGGGCGTGCTGGTGTTCAAGGCTGTGGTGACCGGCATTTTGCTGCGGTTCATGGGCGCGCGGCGCAGCACCGCGGCTGAGACCGGCGTGATGATGGCAAGCCCCAGCGAGACGACGCTGATCGTGCTCGCCGCCGCCACCGCCGCGCTGGTGATCGATACCGAAACTGCGCAGTTCTGGCAGACCGTCACCGCCATCGGCCTCACCATCACCCCGGTGCTGGCCAAGCTCGGGCAGGTGATCGCGCGCCGGGTGGAGCAGGGGCCGCAAATGCCAGACGCGGACGATCCGCACGAGCAACGCACCATCATTGTCGGCAGCGGGCGCGTGGGGCGGCTGGTGGCCGACATGATGCAAACCCACGGCCAGCCCTATGTGATGATCGATTCCAACCCCGATCTGGTCGATAAGGCAAAACGCGAAGGCTATCGTGCTACGTTCGGCGATGCAGCAAGGCGCGGCACGATCACGCGGCTCGGGGTGGCCAACGCTCCGGCGGTGGTGCTGACGATGGACGAACCGGTGCTGGCGCAGCGACTGGTCAACAAATTGCGCCGCGCCCATCCCGACTTGCTGATCGTCGCCCGCGCGCGCGACACTGATCATGCCGCCGCCATGTACCGCGCAGGCGCCAGCCATGCGGTGCCGGAGACGCTGGAAAGCTCGCTCCAGCTATCGGAGGCCGTGCTGGTGGATATCGGGGTGGCGATGGGCCCGGTGATCGCCTCGATCCACGCCAAGCGCGACGAGTTCCGCGAACAGCTCGAACGCGACGGGGGGCTGAGCGAGAAGCCCCGGCTCAAAACCACGAGTCTGCGCGAACGCGAGACCTAGCCCGCTAGCACAGCCTTGACCGCAGCGAGCGCGTCTGCCGCCTTGTCGCCGTCCGGCCCGCCGCCCTGCGCCATGTCTGGCCGCCCGCCGCCACCCTTGCCCCCGAGCGCCTCGACGCCCGCGCGCACCAGATCGACCGCGCTGAAACGCACCGTCAGATCATCGGTGACAGCCGCGGCGATGCTCGCCTTGCCTTCGTTGACCGCGATCATCACTGCCACGCCTGAGCCCATGCGCTGCTTGGCTGCATCGAGCAGCGGGCGCAGTTCCTTGGGGTCGAGCCCGTCCAGCACCTGCCCGCTGAAAGCGACGCCTGCGATAGCTTCCTCGGCCGGAGCCGCTGCCCCGCCCGTCCCGCCGCCGCCGAGCGCCAAGGCCTTCTTGGCTTCGGCGAGTTCCTTTTCGAGCCGCTTGCGCTCGTCCATGAGCGCGGCGAGGCGCGCGGGCACTTCCTCCGGCGTCGCGCGGATCACGCCGGCTGCCGCCTTAAGCGCATCCTCGCGGCTGACCAGCCACGCGCGCGCGGCCTCGCCGGTGAGCGCTTCGATCCGGCGTACGCCCGAAGACACCGCGCTTTCGGAAACGATGCGGAACACACCGATGTCGCCCGTGGCGCGCACATGGGTGCCGCCGCATAGCTCAACCGAATAGGTGCGCCCTTCCCGGCTGGCACGGCCCATCGAAAGAACGCGGACTTCGTCGCCATATTTCTCGCCGAACAGCGCCAGCGCACCTGCGGCCACGGCATCGTCGGGGGTCATCAACCGCGTGCCGACCGCCTCGTTGGCGCGGATTTCGGCGTTCACCTCGGCCTCGATCGCGGCGATATCCTCCGGCGTGAGCGCGACGGGCTGCGAGAAGTCGAACCGCAGCCGGTCTTCGGCGACCATGCTGCCCTTCTGCGTCACGTGCCCGCCGAGCCGGTTGCGCAGCGCGGCGTGGACGAGGTGTGTGGCGGAATGGTTGGCGCGAATCCGGTCACGGCGCTCGGCATCGACCTTGAGCTCGACCGTATCGCCGACAGCTATCCCTCCGGCATCGATGCGCACCTGATGCGCGTGGAGGCGGCCGAGCGGCTTGGACGTGTCGGTGACGCTGGCCTTGAACCCGGTAAGGTTCGCCATGGTCCCGGCATCACCGGTCTGGCCGCCGCTTTCACCGTAGAACGGGGTCTGGTTGGTGAGGATCACCACCTCGTCGCCCGCTGCGGCGTTCTGGACTTCGGCCCCGCCCTTGACGATCGCGACCACCCGGCCCTCGCCGCTGGTGGCAGCATAGCCGGTGAATTCGGTCGCACCTTCGCGCTCGGCAATGTCGAACCAGACTTCGCCCGAGGCTGCTTCGCCCGAGCCCTTCCACGCGGCGCGCGCGGCGGCCTTCTGGCGTGCCATTGCGGCGTCAAAGCCGCTCTTGTCGACCCCGATACCGCGGGCGCGGAGCGCGTCCTCGGTGAGATCATAGGGGAAACCGAAGGTGTCGTAGAGGCGGAAGGCAATCTCGCCATCGAGCTCGCCGCCGCTCGCCATGTCGCCGGTGGCTTCGTCGAGCAGCTTCAGGCCCTTGTCGAGCGTGCGGCGGAACTGGGTTTCCTCGCGCTCGAGCACTTCCTCGATCAGCGCCTGACCGCGGCCGAGCTCGGGATAGGCGGCGCCCATTTCGGTGACCAGCGCCGGGACAAGGCGGTGCATTAAAGGTTCGGCAGCGCCGAGCAGGTGCGCGTGGCGCATTGCGCGGCGCATGATCCGGCGCAGCACATAGCCGCGGCCCTCGTTCGACGGCAGGACGCCATCTGCCATCAAGAAACTGACCGAGCGCAGGTGATCCGCGATCACGCGGTGGCTAGCGGCCTGCTCGCCGCGGGCGGCGACATTGGTGAGGTTTTCCGAAGCAGCGATCAGCGCCTTGAAGGTGTCGGTGTCGTAATTGTCGTGGACGCCCTGCAGGACGGCTGCGACGCGCTCGATCCCCATGCCGGTGTCGATCGAGGGCTTGGGCAGATCGCGGCGGGTACCGTCGGCCTGCTGCTCGTATTGCATGAACACGAGGTTCCAGATTTCGACGAAGCGATCGCCATCCTCGTCCGGGCTGCCGGGAGGGCCGCCGAAGATGTGATCGCCGTGATCATAGAAGATCTCCGAGCACGGGCCGCAGGGGCCGGTGTCGCCCATCGACCAGAAGTTGTCGGAGGTTGCGATGCGGATGATGCGTTCGTCCGGCAGGCCGGCGATCTTGCGCCACAGGTCGGCCGCTTCATCGTCGGTGTGGTAGACGGTGACGGTGAGCCGGTCCTTGGACAGGCCCCATTCGCCGGTCAGCAGGGTCCAGGCGTGGGTGATTGCCTGTTCCTTGAAATAATCGCCGAACGAGAAATTGCCGAGCATCTCGAAGAAGGTGTGGTGCCGCGCGGTGTAGCCGACATTGTCGAGATCATTGTGCTTGCCCCCGGCGCGCACGCATTTCTGCGAAGACGCGGCGCGCGGCGCAGGCGGGGTTTCGAGCCCGGTGAAGACGTTCTTGAACGGCACCATCCCGGCGTTGACGAACATCAGCGTCGGATCGTTATAGGGAACGAGCGGCGCGCTCGGCGTGACGGCGTGTCCGGCCTTGCCGAAATAGTCGAGGAAGGACCGGCGGATTTCGTTGGTAGAGCTCATGGCGGTGCAGTTAGGCAATGCGAGGGCGTTAGGCAATGGAGCGCGCATAGGCCACGCTTCACCGCAGCGCCCGAGTGTTGCCGCTGATCCACAATTGCAGCGTAGCAAAGGCGCTGTCCGGCCCCGGATGCGCAAACGAAAAACCGGCCCGAGCCCTGGGGAGAGGTCTCGTGCCGGCTTTCCGGGTTTCCGGGCGCCATGGGACAGGCACGGAGGGGACACTCCGCGCGCACGCCCGCTTGGGGATCAGTCTTCGGGGTCCGCGTCCGGCCCTGTCATCATCTCCCCGGCCACCGCGTCGGTCCGGCTGCGGATTGCAGCTTCCAGGCGGTCGCAAAGCTCGGCGTTTTCCTTGAGGAAGGTCTTGGCGTTCTCGCGGCCCTGACCGATGCGGATGGAGTCATAGGAGAACCAGCTCCCCGACTTCTCGACGATACCGGCCTTCACACCGAGATCGAGAATCTCGCCGATCTTGGAGATGCCTTCACCGTACATGATGTCGAACTCGACCTGCTTGAACGGCGGGGCGACCTTGTTCTTGACCACCTTGACGCGGGTGGTGTTGCCGATGATCTCGTCACGGTCCTTGATCTGGCCGGTGCGGCGGATGTCGAGCCGGACCGAAGCGTAGAACTTGAGCGCGTTGCCGCCGGTTGTGGTCTCGGGATTGCCGTACATCACGCCAATCTTCATGCGCAGCTGGTTGATGAAGATCACCATGCACTTGGAGCGGTTGATCGAGCCGGTGAGCTTGCGCAGCGACTGGCTCATCAGGCGGGCCTGCAGGCCGACGTGCGAATCGCCCATCTCGCCTTCGATTTCCGCGCGCGGCACCAGCGCCGCGACCGAATCGACCACCAGCACATCGATCGCATTCGAGCGCACCAGCGTGTCGACGATTTCGAGCGCCTGTTCGCCGGTATCGGGCTGCGAGACGATCAGTTCATCAATGTTGACGCCGAGCTTCTTGGCATAGACCGGATCGAGCGCGTGCTCGGCATCCACGAAGGCCGCGGTGCCGCCGGCCTTCTGGGCCTCGGCAATCACGTGCAGCGCCAGCGTCGTCTTGCCCGAGCTTTCCGGGCCATAGACCTCGACCACCCGGCCCTTCGGCAAGCCGCCCACGCCAAGTGCAATGTCGAGCCCCAAGGAACCGGTCGAGATCGACTCGACCTGCATGGTTTCCTTCTGGCCCAGCTTCATCGCCGAACCCTTGCCGAAAGCCCGGTCAATCTGGGCGAGCGCGGCTTCGAGAGCCTTCTGACGATCCACGTCTTTTTCCTTATCTACCAGCTTCAATGACGTAGCCATCGCACGCGCTCCTTCGCTTGCCTAGAGGCGGTCACCAGTTTTCGACGACCGTCCTTGGGATTGCGATGTATCGCATTTGTTCTACTGGAACAAGGGGGGAACGAAAATAATTTCCTACAAGCCCCACAAAAGCTTGGCGCGGCTCACTTGGCGGCAGCTTCGGCTTCGGCCTGTTCCGCCCGCGCCTGGCGCAGAACTGCGCCGACCTTGTCGCCGATCGCCGCCACGCTGAAGGGCTTGGGGATGAAATGCATGTCGGGAATGTCGATGTCGCGACGCAGCTGTTCTTCGGCGTAGCCCGACATGAACAGCACCGGCATCTGCGGCAGCCTTGCCCGGATCGCGCGGACCATCGCGGGGCCATCCATCACCGGCATCACCACATCGCTGACGACCACATCGAACACCCCGCCATCGACAATCGCGGCGAGTCCTTCCTCGCCATTGGCACAGGCAGTGACCGTATAGCCCGCCCGCGCCAGTGCGCGTTCGGCAACTGCGCGGACCATGTCCTCGTCCTCGACCAGCAGCACCTTGCCGCCCGCCGACCATTCGGACGAGATCAGCGGCGCCTTCACTTCGCGCTTTTTGGGCACCTCGCCGCGGTGGACCGGGAAATAGACCGTGAAGCGCGCGCCGGTGAGGTGGCCGGCCTTGTCCTTGATATTGTCGGCAAAGATGAAACCGCCCGATTGCTTGACGATCCCGTAGGCGGTCGACAGGCCGAGGCCGGTGCCCTTGCCCTGCTCCTTGGTGGTGAAAAACGGCTCGAACAGCTTGGGCAGCACGTGCGGAGGGATGCCGCCGCCGGTGTCCTGCACGATCAGCACGGTATAGTCGGCCGCCGGCAGCACTTCAGAGCCCAGCTGCACCACTTCGGTCGCATGCAGGTGGCGGGTGAACAGCGAGATGCGCCCCGTCCCCTTGCCGCGCGACTGGATCGCGTCCCTGGCGTTGACGGCAAGGTTCATGATCACCTGTTCGAGCTGCTGTGGATCGGCCCGCACCGGCCCGAGATTGCGATCATGCTGAACGTAGTAGTTGATCTTCTCCCCCAGCAGCCGCTTGATCAGGGGGCTGACCTCGCTGACCACGTCGGGCAGCTGGATCACCTCGGGCCGCAGGGTCTGCTGGCGCGAGAAGGCGAGCAGCTGGCGGGTGAGCGCAGCGGCGCGGTTCGAATTGGCGCGGATCTGCTGGATGTCGTCATAGTCGCTATCGCCCGGGATATGGCGCAGCAGCATCAGATCGCAGGTGCCGATGATCGCGGTCAGCACATTGTTGAAGTCATGCGCGACCCCGCCGGCAAGCTGGCCGACCGCCTGCATCTTGGTGGCCTGTGCAACCTGGCGGCGCAACTGGTTCTCCTGGCTCGAATCCGCGAGGCTGAGCAGCACCGCCGCCTCGCCCAGCCCGCGCACGCCGGCAAGCCCGAGCGAAACCGGTTCTTCGGGGCTGTTCACCAGCCGCACCGCCACATCGCCGCTGGTCGAAGGTCCGCGCCCATGGCGGCGCACGGCATCGGAAAGCGCGGCCTTGTCCTCGCGCACCACCAGATCGGTGGGGAAAGCGGGCAGCCCCCGCCCCTCGCGGGCGACAGCGCGCAGGAAGGCCTCGTTGCCGAACAGGAAGCGCCCGTCGCGATCGGTCATGGCGAGCCCGAGCGGCAATTGCCCGAGCAGCGCGTCGAGCTGTGCGACCCCCGCCTGCGCCGTGCCATCCCAGCCCGAGCCGATGCCGACGCCCGAATCGATCAGCAGCATCAGCGAGGTCGCCTCGTCTGGCCCGGCCGGCTGGCCTTGCGTGGCGGGATCGATCAGCGGCACATCGACCAGCGTCTGCGGGGTGCCACCGCGCCCTTCGCGGGCGAAGAAAATGCGGTCGCGCTCGTCGCTGCGCAGGAAGCTGACAAAGTCCTGCCCCATCAGCGTCGCGCGCTCATCGCCCGCAGCACGCTCGGCAAAACCGGCGCTGACCGCGCGGATTATGCCATCAGCGGTGGTGATCGCCGTCTCGATCCCGGCGCGGCTGAGCATCTTTCCGAAAGCGCCGGCCAGATCGAGCGCGCCGAGGCTCACCCCGCTGGCGCGCGTCAGCGGGCGCAGGCGCCAGACCAGATGATCCTCGCCCCGTCCCGCGCGCCTTGCGGAGATCTGCCAGTCCACCTCGGCTTCGGGCGTGGGGAGCAGGTCGATGGCGGCGGCCCCGTCGCGCCAGGCGTCGCGCGCCAGCCGCGTCACCGCCTCGAGCGCCGCACGCGGGAACGGCAGTGCTGGCGGCGCGGCCGATACGCCGAAGCTTTCGAGAAACTGGCTGTTGGCGCAAACGAGGCGGTTGGCGCGGTCGGTAATCGCGACTGCCTCGCCCGCCTGTTCGATTGCGGCGACGGTCACCGTCCAGTCTGGCGGGGCGATCTGATCGGCCGCAGGGGCGATGCGCAAGCGTTCGAACACCAGCCCCGCGCCAAGCAGCACGCCCACGCCGAGCAGGAACGCCAGCGCCACCAGCCAGCTCGATGTCGCAAGAAACAGCACAGCCGCGCTTGCCACCAGCGCGCCGGCAAGGCCCATCACCAGCGTTGAAGACGGCGCGAGCGCGGCCAGGCTTTCCAGCTGACCGCTCGCGGGGAGTTCCGGACGTCGGGGAATGCGGCGGCTGGGCTCGGACAAGCGCGGGTGTTCCTGTGGCTGGATCGCGGCCGGGTAGCGCATCGCGGCCCGGTCGGCAGCGTTCCTAACGCGCGCCGAGCCGCTGGTCGAGCCGAGCTTCCATCACCTTCAACCGTTTGGCGCGTTTGCGCGCCACCACAGCGCGCCACACGAGGCCTGAGATGAAATAGCCCACAATCGGAGCGACGAGCGAGAGCACCAGATAGCCGACAACCGTGGCGCCCGCGACCTGATAGGCGTCGGTCAGGAACGCCCAGACCCCGCTATTGGCCTTGGCGCTGGCGACGGCTGGCGCGGCGGCATCAAACCGCAGAGCGAAATCGCCGATGCGGTTGGCGATCACTAGCCAGAAGGGCAGCGTGAAGGGATTGGTGATGAAGGTCACCAAGGCTGCGAGCGGCACATTGGCGCGCATCGGCAAGGCGAGAAAGGCCGAGAGAAAAATCTGCCCCAAGGGAATGATGAAGGCAGCAAACAGGCCCAAGGCCACCCCGCGCGGCACCGAACGGCGGGTAAAGCGCCACAGTTCGGGCGAGAGGAAGCGGTGCGCGATCGGAGCCAGATACTTGTTCTGCGCCATGTCCTCGCGGGTCGGCGTGTTCTTGCGGATGATGTCCATCGCCCAGGTCTTCGAGCGTTTCGAAACGCTTGGCTTGGGCTTTTCAGACGGTGTCACAGGCGCACCCCGCCCCGGCACGCAAGCGCGGCTATCATCATGGCTGACCGAAGGGGAATCATCGCAAGCATCATTGAGCGCAATATGGGTAGCATCCGGTTTCTGACCAGTAGGTGAATCCGCCGCAAACCGTGATTTTTTGCCTTGCGCTCAACCCCGGTCGCGCATCAGACGCGCTTTATCGCGTTTCCAGTCGCGGTCCTTGATCGTGGCACGCTTGTCGTGGGTCTGCTTGCCCTTGGCCAGCGCGAGTTCGACCTTCGCCCGACCGGTGCTGTTAAAGTAGACCATCAGCGGCACCAGCGTCATGCCCTTGCGCTCGACCGCGCCGACGAACTTCTCGATCTCGCGTTCGTGCAGCAGCAGTTTGCGCGGGCGGCGCGGTTCGTGGTTGAGGCGGTTGCCGTGGCTGTATTCGGGGATGTTGGCGTTGATCAGCCACACCTGCCCGTCTTTCACCTCGGCATAGCTTTCGGCAATGCTCGCCTCGCCCGCCCGCAGCGCCTTGACCTCGGTGCCCTGCAAGGCGAGCCCGGCCTCGAAGGTATCCTCGATATAGTAGTCGAACCGCGCGCGGCGGTTCTCGGCGACGATCTTGAGTTTGTCGAAGGTGACGGGTTTGGGACGTGCCATGGGACGCGCGATGTAGGCATGAGCGTGCGAAAAAGCGAGGGCCTTTGCGCTTTGCCCTGTTGCGCGTTAATCCTTGGCACTTGCGGGGCAGTTCGAGGGGGGCGACGCGCATTATGGATACGGTTCGACCATTCATCATCGCGGGCGAGGATATTTCGCCCGGCACCATGCGCGATCTTGCCTTTCCGATCACCACCCTGGCCACCGGCACGGCCTCGTCGCTCGCGGTGCGGGTGCTGCACGGTGCCAAGCCCGGCCCGGCGATCTTCGTGAGCGCGGCGATCCATGGCGACGAGATTGTCGGCACCGCTGTGATCCAGCGGCTGGCGCAGGAGATCGATCCACGGACGCTGGCGGGAACATTGCTGCTGGTGCCTGTCGCCAACATCTTCGGCTTCATCACCCATTCGCGCTATCTGCCCGATCGGCGCGACCTCAACCGCTCATTCCCCGGCAGCGCCAACGGCTCGCTTGCCGGGCAGCTGGCAAACATCTTCTACCGCGAGATTGTGGGCCGCTGCGAGTTGGGGATCGACATCCACACCGCTGCGATCCACCGCTACAACCTGCCGCAGATCCGCATTGCGGCGGGCAACAAGCGGCTGGTCGAACTCGCCATGGCCTTCGGTGCGCCGGTGATCATCGAGAGCCCCTTGCGCGACGGATCCCTGCGCGATCTCGCCCAGAAGAAGGGCGTCGACATGCTGCTGATGGAAGCGGGCGAGGCCTTGCGGTTTGACCGGCTGTCGATCGAGACCGGCGTGGCAGGGGTCAGCCGGGTGATGGCGCATCTCGGCATGATCGAGGCTGACGACGGCCTCACCGAAGTCGGCATCCCCGCGCGCGCCAACAAGTCGGTTTGGGTCCGAGCCCCACGCGGCGGGGTGACGCACCGCGTGCGCAAGAGCGGCGATCCGGTGCGCAAGGGCGATCTGCTCGCCTGCGTCGCCGGATTGTTCGGCGAAGATGCGCAGGAGCTGTTAAGCCCGACCGAAGGGATCATTATCGGCCACGCCACCCTGCCGGTGGTTCATCAGGGCGACGCGTTGTTCCACATCGCTGCGATCCCCCACCCCGAACGGGTCGGCGCGCGGATCGATACCATCACCGACGCGATCCTTGAGAGCGAGCCCGAAGGCTTTGCCGAACGCCTGCTCGACGAAGACGAGGTGGTTTAGGCGGGTAGCACCCCCGCCAGCACCAGCGCCTCGTCGACCGCGCGCTTGGCTTCGTCCGAGCATTCCACCAGCGGCAGGCGCACATCCGGCTCGATCCAGTCATGGACGCGGCTCAGCGCATATTTCACCGGCGCAGGGCTCGCGTCGGAGAACATCGCGTAGTGCAGCGGGAATAGGCGATCGTTCAATTGCCGCGCCAGTTTCAGCTCGTTGGCGGCGATCGCATCGTGGAACTCGGCACACAGCTTGGGCGCGACATTGGCCGTCACCGAGATGCACCCGCGCCCGCCAGCTGCTGCATGCGGCAGCCACAACTCGTCATTGCCCGAAAGCTGGCAGAACTCGCGCCCGATGCCCATGCGGTGATCGGCGACGCGGCTGAGATCGCCGCTGGCATCCTTGATGGCGATGATCCGGTCGGGATAGGTGTTCACCAGTGCCACCACAGTCTCGTCCTCGAGATCGGTCACGGTGCGGCCAGGGACATTGTAGAGAACAATCGGCAAATCGCTGTTTTCGGCAAGGAAGCTGAAATGCGCGATCAGCCCGCGCTGGCTCGGTCGGTTGTAATAGGGCGCGACACACAGCCCTGCCGCCGCCCCCGCCTTGCGCGAGAAGTTCATGTGGAGAAGCGCGTTGCGGGTGTCGTTCGATCCGCAGCCCGCGATCACCGGCACGCGGCCCGCCGCCTGCTCGATGCACACTTCGATGACGCGATGGTGCTCGGCGTTGGAGAGGGTCGAGGCCTCGCCGGTCGTGCCGCAGGGCACCAGCGCCGCGCTGCCGTTTTCGATCTGCCAGTCGACCAGCCGCCGGAAGGCCGCCTCGTCAAACGTCCCGCCGCGAAAAGGAGTCACCAGAGCGGGTATCGATCCGCTGAACATTGCTTTTGTCCTGTCTTCATCGTTACATCGGAACAGACCGGAGCGACGCTTCGTCCTCTTCCTTGTTAATCGCCTACTAAGGAGCCGATCGGCACTATGTCCAGCATGGTCCTCACCCCGCTGCCCAAGACCCGCCGCCTTGCTCTTGCCGGAGCGGCGCTGGTGCTGGCGGGAATGGCGGTGCCGCTGGCAGCGCAAAGCTGGGGACAAGGCGCCGATGGCAGCAATCTCGTGGCGCGCCAACCGGGCGAAATGTCCACCGCGCTGGCCCGCTGGGAAATGCTGCAGGCAAGCCGCGAGATGCGGTTTGTCGACTATGCCGGCTTCGTGCTCGCCTACCCCAATTTCCCGCGCGCGGAGATCCTGCGGCTCCGGGCCGAGAACGTGCTGGAGAAAGAGGCGCCGTCGCAGGCTGATCTGCTGCACTATTTCGATGCCAACCCGCCGCTGACCAATCCGGCACGCGCGCGCTATGCGCTGGCGCTGGCCGGTGCGCAGCGTCCCGAGGCGCTGGCCGAAGCGCGCAAGGCGTGGCGCGGCGGCGCGATGAGCGATCCGGTGGAGCTCTATCTGGTCGGGCTCTACGGCGCGCAGTTCACGCCCGAGGATCACGCCGCGCGGATGGATGCGCTGCTGTGGCAGGGCAAGGCCGATGCCGCATCACGGCAGGTGATGAACCTCGCCGAGGCTGACCGGCCGCTGGCGCTGGCCCGCCTCGCCCTGCTGCGCGGCGGTCGCCCGACCGAGGCGGGGATCGCCGTGCCTTCGAGCGCGATGACCGATCCGGGGTTCGTCTTCAATCTCGTCAACTATCTGCGCGCGACCGGCCAGAGCGATGAAGCGGTGCGCACGCTCGCCACCGGGCCGCGCTTCAGCCGCCCGGCGCGCGAGCCCGAGGAATTCGTCGGCGATATGCTGGCGTTGGCCAAATCGGCCAGCTCGCGCGAGGCCGCGCAGATTGCCGCACGGGTCGACGATCTGTTCGCGCCGGGCACCGATGTCTCGCAAACCTCGTTCATCTTGCGCGATCGCTACACCGATCTGGTGTGGCTGGGGGGCACCAAGGCGCTGTGGAACCTTGGCGACGGCAGGGCGGCCGCGCCGCTGTTCCAGCGTTACGGCGATGCCGCACGCACTCCGTTGACCAAGGCCAAGGGCTATTACTGGGCCGGACGCGCCGCGCGGCAGGCGGGTGACGAGGCCGCAGCGCGCCAGCACTTCGAGCGTGCCGCTACTTATCCCCATTACTACTACGGCCAGCTGGCGATTGCCGCGCTGGGCCGCCAAATGCCGCGCTTCGATCCGCCGCCAGAGGTCGCGATCACCGCAGCCGACCGCGCCGCCTTTGAAAGCAATGCGCTGGTGCAGGCGATCCGTGCGCTGGCGGTCAATCGCCGCGACTGGCGCACCGAGCGGCGTTTCTTCGAGGCGCTGGGTGACGAGGCGAACACACCCGAGAAACTCACCATGGCCGCACAGCTCGCTGCCGAAACGCGGCTCGATGAAATGGCCGTGGTGATCGGCATGAAGGCGGGCGAAAACGGCCTTACCGGATATGAGCGGATCGGGTTTCCGGTGATCGCAACGCCGGTCGTGAAAGACTGGACCATGGTCCACGCCATCAGCCGGCAGGAAAGCGAATTTGATCGCACCCGCGTTTCCCATGCCGGTGCGCGCGGGGTGATGCAGTTGATGCCCGGCACCGCGCGCGAGCAGGCGGGCAAGCTCGGCATGAATTACATGGCCGCCGATCTCACCGGCTCGCCGTCCTATAACATCCAGCTGGGCGACGCCTATTTCGCCCGCATGATGAGCTATTACGGCGGCGCCTATCCGCTCGCCGTGGGCGCCTATAATGCAGGGCCCGGGCGCGTGAACGAATGGCTGCGGCTGAACGGCGATCCGCGCACAGGAGCGATCGACTGGGTCACCTGGGTGGAGAAAATCCCCGCCAATTTCGAGACGCGCTATTACATAATGCGCGTGATCGGCAATGCGGTGACCTATTCGCACATGTATCCAAACGAAGCCGGATTGCCGCGTCCGATCAACACCTTCCTGCGCTGATCCGCTTCGCATGACACCCAAACCGGGCGCACCGATCACGCCTGCGGGCATGGCCGCGCTCAAAGCGCGCTATGACCTTCTGCTCGGCACCGAACGTCCCGCGATTGTCGAAATCGTCAGCTGGGCGGCGGGCAATGGCGATCGCAGCGAGAACGGCGATTACCTGTATGGCCGCAAGAAAATGCGCGAGATCGACCGCGAGCTGGCGCACCTGATCAAGCGGATGAAGGCGCTGCGGGTGGTCGATCCCGCCGCGCAGGTGGACCGCAGCCGCGTGTTCTTCGGCGCGCGGGTCACCATCGCGGACGAGGACGACAACCACCAGACCGTGCAATTGGTCGGCGATGACGAACAGGATGCGAGTGCAGGGCAGATCGGCTGGAACGCGCCGCTGGCCAAGGCGCTGCGCGGCGCGAGCATCGGGGATTCGCGCGTGGTCAGGCTTCCCTCAGGCTCGAAGGAATGGGAAGTGCTGGCAATCGACTATGACTAGGCTGCTCGCCCCATTTGCTCTTGGTGCCCTGCTGTGCCTCGCCGCGCCGCTCGCCGCGCGCGACAGCCTTGGCGTTTACGAAAGCTGGGCGGCGTTCCGCGATGCCTCGCCAGCGCGCTGCTATGCGATTGCCAAGGCGCAAGGCCGCCCCCCTGCCCCCGCCTACGCGACCGTCTCCAACTGGCCCAAGCAGCAGGTGCGCGGCGCGGTGCATTTCGTGCTGTCGCGCGAGGTTTCAGGCGGCGTCAGACTGGCCGTAGGCGGCAAGCGCTTCACGCTTGTGGCCAAGGGCCGCAACGCCTGGGCCAAAGACCCGCGCGATGATGCCGCGATTGTCGCCGCGCTGCGCTCGGCTGCACGCATGAGCGTCTCGGCGGAAGGGACCAAGGGCGGCACCTTTACCGATCGCTACACCCTCGCCGGAGCCGCCACGGCGATTGATGCGGCCACGGTTGGCTGCGCGAAGCGCAACTGACCAACAAGGGCGTCGGGTGCGCGCAAAGGCGCTGACTGGTCAAACCGCGCATCTGCGACTATAAGCGCAGCCCTCATGGCCGATACTGCACTCATGTCCATCCCGGGCCTCGTTGACCCGGTTCCCGCTGCGCGCGACATCACGCCGCGCGCTGACGGCCGCATTGACCTCATCGGTCTGCCCCGCCCGCGCATCCGCGAATTGTTCGCCGAAGCCGGGCTGGACGATAAGGCCGCCAAGCTGCGCGCCAAGCAAGTGTTCCACTGGCTCTACCACCGCGGCGTCACCGATTTCGAGGCGATGACCGACATCGCAAAGCCGATGCGCCCGTGGCTCGCCGAACGTTTCGTGATTGGCCGCCCCGATGTGGTCGAGGCCCAGCACTCGGTCGACGGCACCCGCAAATGGCTGCTGCGCACCGCCGATGGCCATGATTTCGAGATGGTGTTCATCCCGGACGAGACCCGCGGCACGCTGTGCGTCTCCTCGCAGGTGGGCTGCACCCTCAACTGCACCTTCTGCCACACCGGCACGATGAAGCTGGTGCGCAACCTCACGCCGGGCGAAATCGTCGGCCAGGTGATGCTCGCACGCGATGCCTTGGGCGAATGGCCCAAGGGCAGCATGATCAGCGATGCCGACGTGATCGACGAGGATGACGAGGCGGGCCACTACACCGCCGATGGCCGACTGCTCACCAACATCGTGATGATGGGCATGGGCGAGCCGCTCTACAATTTCGATCACGTGCGCGATGCATTGAAGCTGGTGATGGACGGCGACGGCCTTGCCCTCTCCAAGCGCCGCATCACGCTTTCGACCAGCGGCGTCATCCCGATGATGGAACGCTGCGGCGAGGAGATCGGCGTGAACCTCGCTGTCTCGCTGCACGGCGTGCGCAAGGAAGTGCGCGACGAGCTGGTGCCCTTGAACAAGAAATACGGCATCGAGGATCTGCTGCAGGCCTGCGCCGATTATCCCGGGGCCAGCAACGCGCGGCGCATCACGTTCGAATATGTGATGATCAAGGACAAGAACGACAGCGACGACGACGCACGCGAGCTTGTCCGGCTGCTGCGCCAGTATAACCTGCCCGCGAAGGTGAACCTGATACCGTTCAACCCTTGGCCGGGTGCGGGCTACGATACCTCGGCACCGGATCGCATCCGGCGCTTCTCCGAAATCGTGTTCGAGGGCGGCTTTTCCGCGCCGGTACGCACGCCCCGGGGCCGCGACATTGACGCGGCATGCGGTCAGTTGAAGACCGCCGCCGAAAAGAAGAGCCGCGCCCAGCGCGACCGCGAGGCCGAGGCTGCTGCCGCACTTGATTGACGCTGCAAGCTGCGCGGCGTAATCTCGCAGCACTGCCCACAAGGGAGGATCGCGATGCGCAATTCCGGACCCAAGGCTGCGATGCTGCTCGGCGCTCTGGCGCTGACGGCGACTTCTATCCCCGCACAGGCCCAGCTCGGCAACCTGTTCAACAGCTCGCGGCGCGGGGCCGAAAAGGCTGACAATTGCGGCAAGGGCAAGAAGGGCGACAAGGGCCGCGGCGCGCTCGGCGGCTTGCTTGGCGGCGCGGTGGACGAACTGGCCCGCGGGGTCGGCCTGCCCTCGTTCCTGCCGGTGCCCGAATTTTCAGACCAGCTGTCCGAAAGCATCGCCTGCCGCCTGGATCCCGAGGAGCAGAAGCAGGCGGCCGAAGCCACCTTGTCCGTCACCCGCTCCGATGAAGAAGGTGCGACGCCCGAAGTCGGCGCAAGCGCCTCATGGACCTCGGCCACCCGCGAGAATGTCAGCGGCACGTCGACCGTGACTTCGCGCGAAGGCTCGCGCGGGGACCTCGACTGCATCACCGTCACCGATGTGGTCATCATCGAAGGCGAGGAAGCCCGCGCCGAAAAGCGGATGTGCAAGGCGCCCGGCTCGGCGCGCTATTCCATCGTCGCGTGATGCGGCCCATCGCCCGCACCTTTGCCGCGCTCGCCGCGCTGGCGCTGCTGACGGGGGCGACCAAGATGGACCCGGACAACCCCACCTGCCCGGCCGCTCCCGATTTCGGCCCCACCACGGCCATGACGCTCACGCCCGCCGACAAGGGCGGCAAGCGCGTGCTGCTGGCCGAAGGCGCGATCGATTCCACCCTTCCCGGCCGCCTGAAAGCCGCAATAGAAGCGGACGAGAAAATCGAGGAAGTGTGGCTGCGTTCGCGCGGCGGCAATGCCCGTGCGGGCAATGAGGCGGGCAAGATCATCCGCTCCTATCGCGGGATGCTCACCCGCGTGCCGGCCGGCTGGGCGTGCTTTTCGGCCTGTAACTTCGTGTTCATGGGCGGCGACCGGAGGGTGGTCGATGACGGCGGGGTGTTCATGGTCCATATGTTCACCCACACGCAGGACCGCGCGATGATCGACGAGGTGGTGATCGAAGGCAGCAAGGCGACCACCGAACTCATCGGCAGCATCGAACAATCCTCGGCGCTGCTGGCGAGCGAGGATAATGATTTTCTCATCCGCATGGGGATCAGCCGCAAGCTTTTGACCGACATCATGTATCAGCAGCAGGCGGTGAAGAGCGCGGATAACCCCAGCACCCGCTACTGCCTCAGCCAAGCCGAGGTGCGCACCTACAACGTCATGCCGGTCGAGAAGCCTGCATCCTGAGCGCATGAGCCGCGATCCCGCCACCATCGCCTTCTATCAGGACCGCGCGCCGCATTGGGTGTTCCATTCGGGCGAGGCGGCTAGCCACCAGCTCGATGCCTTCCTTGACCGGCTGGCGCCCGGCGCGGCGGTGCTGGAACTGGGTTGCGGCGGCGGGCGCGATGCGGCACACATCCGGGAGCGCGGCTTTGCGGTGGATGCCACCGATGCCACGCCCGCCTTGATCGCGCGCGTCAATCAGGCCTTTGCGCTCGGGGCGCGGGTGATGGCCTTCGATGAACTCGATGCAGACAGCGCCTATGCCGGGGTCTGGGCCCATGCCAGCCTGCTGCATTGTCCAACTGCGCTGCTGCCCGATGTGCTCATGCGCATCCACCGCGCACTGGTGCCGGGCGGCTGGCACTTCGCCAGCTACAAGCTGGGGGACGGAGAGGGCCGTGATCTGCTCGGACGGCTGCACAATTTCCCCTCGCCCGACTGGCTGATTGCAGCTTACGAGGCGGCCGGGTTCGCTATCGAGGCGCAGGCCACCTATGCGGGCAAGGCAAGTGATGGCACCCAGCGCGACTGGATCGATCTGACGGTGAGAAAGCCATGAAGCATATCCTCGAAGCCCTCTGCACCGGCACCGCCCGCCCGTTCAACGGCGCGGAGCTCAGCGCGATCACCAAGCGCCCGCGCGAAGGCGCTGTGCAGGTGCTGGAAGAAGGCCTCGCGCCCGACGAGCAGGCTGACCGCCGCGTGCATGGCGGCCCCGAAATGGCGCTGCACCTCTATCCGCTGGATCATCACGCCTGGTGGCGTGAACAGATCGGTGATCACCCCGCGCTGGACGAGCCCGGCGGCTTCGGATCGAACCTCGCGGTGACCGGCCTCACCGAGGAGATGGTGCATATCGGCGACCGCTTCCGGCTAGGGAGCGCGCTGATCGAGATCAGCCAGCCGCGCCAGCCGTGCTGGAAGATCGAACACCGCTTCGGCCGCAAAGGAATGGTCGCAAGCATCATCAGGACGGGGCGCTGCGGTTGGTATTTCCGGGTGATCGAAACGGGCGACGTGGCCGCCGGCGATTCGCTTGAACGAATCGCGATTGGCGCCGCTGATTGGAGCGTGGCGCGGGTATTCCGGGCGCTGGTGGCGGGCAAGGTGACGCAAGCTGAATTGGCCGAACTCGCCAATCTCGCCCCGCTCAGCCCGAAATTGCGCGAACGCGCGGCGGCAAAATTCGGTTAATCAACGCTTTACCTTACACATGGGGCGTCTGAACAAATCCTGCTGTTTCCTGAAAGCGTCGTTCATCCTGCATTCCAGTTAGCTGAACGAAAACGGGGTCGCTCCATCGGGGAGCCGCCACAAGGAAATGCCCATGAAAACCCTTGCTCTCATCGCTGCCGCCGGGTCGCTGGCGGCTTTTGCTGCCCCGGCCCAAGCCGCCGATCTTCCCGCTGCGCCCGCATCGGTGTTCGCCACTTACCACGACAGCGCCCTGCCCTTTGCCAACGTGGCCGCCTATGGCTATGACGACGATGACGACGACTGGCGCGACCGCCGCGACCGCCGCCGCTATCGCGAACGCAGCCGCGACTATGATGACGGCCGCCGTTACCGCGAGCGTGATCGCTACTGGCAGGGCAATGACGGCCGCTGGCGCTGCCGCAAGGATGACGGCACTGTCGGCCTGCTGGTCGGTGCCGGGGTCGGCGCGCTGCTCGGCCGCGAGGTTGACCGCCGCGGAGACCGCACGCTGGGCACCGTGCTCGGCGCAGTCGGTGGCGGCTTGCTCGGCCGCGAAATCGACCGGGGCGGCGCGCGCTGCCGCTAAGTCTTGCGACGAAAGGGGCTCCCGCCACGGCGGGAGCCCTATCGCCGTCATTCGCGTTCACCCGCATGCAAGCATGGATCGGCCATTCTTTGCCTCACGCAGACCAACCGTAAGGAGACTGCCATGAAGAAGTTCGCCATCCTGCTTGCCGCCGGCGCCATGAGCCTTCCGCTCGCCGCCCCTGCGCAGGCCGATCCGCCGCCGCACGCAAAGGCCTATGGCAAGCGCGCCAAGGACCGCCTCTACGACGATCGCGGGCGCTACCATGAACCGCGCAGGCTGAGCCGCGGCGACCGGATCTGGCGTGACGGTGATCGCTATTATTGCCGCCGCGACAACGGCACCACCGGGCTGGTGATCGGTGCAGGTGTGGGCGCGCTGCTCGGCCGCACGATCGACACCCGCGGTGATCGTTCCGCCGGCACCTTGCTCGGCGCGATTGGCGGCGGCTTGATCGGGCGCGAGATTGATCGCGGCGAATTGCGCTGCCGCTGAGCGGTTCTCAGCCCAAGCGCAGCTTCACCGATTGAAGCCTGCCCTCGGCACTGGTAGCCGTGCTGCCATGCCCGAAACCCTAGACTATTCCGCATGACTCGCCCCGCCGTTCTTGTGACCGGCGGGGCGACCCGTATCGGCGGCGCTATCTCCCGCGCCTTTGCCGCAGCCGGCTGGCACGTGGTGATCCATTACCGCTCGTCCTCCGCGCAGGCCGAGGCGCTCGCCGCCAGCCTGCCATCAGCCGAAACCATCGGTTTCGACCTCATGGATGATGAAGCGGCGGCGGCCGCGATCCGCCAGATCGCCAATCGCCAGCCCGACTGGCGTTGCCTCGTCAATTCGGCGTCGGTTTTTGATTATGACCCTGTAACCGAACTCGATCCGGCGACGAACCGGGAGGCGATGCAGGTCAACGCTCTTGCTCCGGCCCGGATGAGCCAAGCCTTTCTCGCGCACGCCGCGAGCGCGGGGCCGCGCGTGGTGATCCAGATCACCGACATGAAGATCGCCAACACCAACCCCGATTTCTTCAGCTACACCATGTCCAAGCACGCGCTGGCATCGACCATCGGGATGCTGGCCAAAGGGGCGCGCTCTGCGCAGGACCGGGTCTATGGCATCGCCCCCGGCGCGATCCTTGCCAGCCACGACCAGCGCGAGGAGGAAACCGAGCTGTCGCACGTGATGAACCTGCTCGGCCGCAAGACCGGCGCGGATGAAATCGCCGATGCGGCGCTGTTCCTTGCCACCGGCGCGCTCAAGAGCGGCGAGACGTTGTTCATCGACAGCGGCCAGCACCTGCTCGACCAGCCGCGCGACGTGATCTGGCTGGCGCGCGAGCTGGCAGCGGCGGACGACAAAGGATGAGATTCGCATGATCAAGCACGCCCTCTCGACGCGGCTGTGGCACTGGGTGAACGCCGCCGCGATCATCGTGCTGTTCATGTCGGGGCTGAATATCTCCAACGCGCACCGCTACCTCTATTGGGGCGATTACGGCTTCGATCCCAAGGACGCGTGGCTGAGTGTGATCCGCTTCCCCGGCTGGGCGACGCTGCCGCAATATTACAACCTGGCGATGGCGCGCGACTGGCACATTCTCGCCGCATGGCCCTTTGGCGTGGGACTGCTGTTCATCTGGGTCGCAATGCTGGTGAACGGCCATTTCCGCCGCCGGCTTACAACACGACCGTCCGACTGGACCCCGGGCGCGGTCATCGCCTCGCTCAAGGCGCATTCGGCAGACGGCGGCGATGCGGGCCACAGCTATAATCCGGTGCAGAAGATCCTCTACGGCGGCGTGTTCGGCGTGCTGCTGCCGCTGATGGTGTTCACCGGCCTTGCGATCAGCCCCGGCTTCCAGGCCGCCGCGCCCTGGCTGCTCGAAGTTCTCGGCGGCCGCCAGAGCGCGCGCTCGCTGCATTTCATCGCGGCTTGGGGCATTTTCGGCTTCTTCGTGATCCACATCGTGCTGGCGCTGGCCGACTGGCGGCTGATCCTCGAGATGTTTACCGGCGGGCGGATAGCGGCCGCTGCCCCCGCAGCCGTCCCGAGCCTCGAACAACCCGTTGCCGAAGGAGCACCCGATCATGGCTGACATCAAGCGCCGTTCGCTGCTTGCCGGAATTGTCGCGCTGGGCGCGGGAGCCTGCTCCAAGATCGCTGGCAGCGAGACCGGGCAGAGCCTGTTCGAAACCGCCGAGGGCTGGCACCGCGCTGCGCACCGTGCGCTGGCAGGCAAGCAGGGCCTCGCCCCCGAATACACCCGCGCCGAACGCTCGCCCACCTTCAAGGGCAATGGCTCAGTCACGGTCGATAGCGACTTTTACCGGCAGCAGCTCGCTGGCGGTTTTCCCGAATGGCGGCTGATGGTGGGCGGGCTGGTGGAGCAGCCGCTTGCCCTCAGCCTCGCAGATGTCCGCGCCCTGCCCCAGCGCACCCAGATCACCCGTCATGATTGCGTGGAAGGGTGGAGCGCGATCGGCGAATGGACCGGCCCGCAGCTATCCGCCCTGCTCGATGCCGCAAGGATTCGCGCAGAGGCCAACTTCATTGTCTTCCGCTGCGCCGACACGCTCTACGGCAACACCTATTACGAGAGCATCGACATGGTCGAGGCCTATCACCCCCAAACCATCATCGCCCATGCGCTGAACGGCGAACCGCTACCCGAGAAGAACGGCGCTCCCTTGCGGGCCCGGATCGAGCGGCAGCTCGGCTACAAGCAGGCCAAGTATCTCACCGGGATCGAAGCGGTCTCCAGCCTCGATGATATCGGCAAGGGTAAAGGCGGGTTCTGGGAGGATTACGCCGGTTACCAGTGGTATGCCGGCGTCTAGAAAGGCGTTCAGCCTTCCGGAAACATCCGCAGCATTGTCTGCCAATCGGCGGCGACGATCTCTTCCAGCACCGCCAGATCAACATCAGCGAGCTTGTTGATGTAGAGACAGCTCTTGCCGGTGCTGTATTTGCCCAGCCGCGCCAGTGCCTCGGCGTGGCCGGCGGCAGTAAGATCGTCGCAATAGCCGCCCATGAGATAGAGCGAATGCTTGGCCTTCCGCGGGCTGAACCCGCTGCGCATCCAATGGACATCGCGCCCGCTTTCGTAGGTGGTGCGATATTCGCCGTAGCCGATCATGCTCGGCCCCCACATCTTCGGCGCCGCCCCCGTCACGCGCCGGAACAATGCATCGAGCACCAGCGCGTCCTCGCGCTTGGCCGGCGGTTCGACCGACGCGATGAACGCCTCAACCGCCTGGTCGGTGATCGTGGTCTTTGCCTCTGCCATCAGATGCCCTCCGCAGTCCGGCCACCTTGCCAAACAGGCGGCATCGGGTAACTCTTGGCCAGCAAACCACGAAAGGAGACGCATGAGCAAGGCACTCCTGTCACGTTTTCTCACCCGCTCCGTGCGGCAAGGTCGCCTCGGCGTGGTGTTCGCCGATGGCAGCGCCAGCACCTTTGGCACGACGGCGCCCGGTTATCCCGAGATCGTGCTGCGCTTCACCGATGCGCTTGTTCCGCGCGATATCGTGATGGACCCGCGCCTTGGCGCAGCCGAAGCCTTCATCGACGGGCGTTTGCTCATCGAGGAAGGCGACGTAATGGGCCTTGTCAGTCTGCTGCGCGCCAACAACGCGTGGGACAAGGGCGGCGATATCGGGCGGCCCAGCGTGCTGAAGCGGTTGGTCAACCGTGCCGGATTTGCTGCCGAGCAGATCAACAACCGCGTCGGTTCGAAAAGCAATGTCGCGCACCACTATGACATCGGCAACGCGCTCTATGCGCTGATGCTCGATCCCGAGCACTGGCAGTATTCCTGCGCCTATTGGCCAGACGGCGTCGCCACACTGGCCGAAGCGCAGGGCGCCAAGCTCCAGCATATCGCGAAGAAGCTGGCACTCTCCCCCGGTCAGGACGTGCTCGATATCGGCTGCGGCTGGGGCGGGATGGCGATCCATCTGGCGCGCCACCATGATGTGCGCGTCACCGGCATCACCCTGTCGGAAGAACAGGCCAGCCTCGCCCGCGAACGAGTGCGCGCCGCAGGAGTAGCCGACAAGGTCACCATCCTGCTTGAGGATTACCGCGACACCGCCGCTTCGGGCCGAAGGTTTGACCGGATCGTCTCGGTCGGGATGTTCGAGCACGTCGGGCGCAACCAGTTCGAGACCTTTTTCCAAGCCTGCGCGCGGATGCTGGCGGATGACGGCGTGATGCTGCTCCACACCATCGGGCGCATGGGCCGCCCTGGCACCACCGATGCCTTCACCCGCAAGTATATCTTCCCCGGCGGCTATATCCCCGCCCTGTCCGAGACGCTGGCGGCCAGCGAGAAAGGCCGCCTGATTGCCGCCGATGTCGAGACGTTGCGGCTGCACTACGCCAGGACGATCCGCTGCTGGTATGCCAACTGCATCGCCAACCGCGAGGCGATCATCGCGCTCTACGATGAACGCTTCTTCCGGATGTGGGCCTTCTACCTTGCCGGCGCGGCCACCGTGTTCGAGCATGGCAGCATGTGCAATTACCAGATCCAATACACCCGCAGCCGCCACGCGCTGCCGATCACGCGCGGCTATCTCATCGGCAGCTGGAGCGCGCCTGCTTGACAAGCAGCGGACTGGCTGCGACCGCGCCCGCGCCCTCTTGCAGTCAGGAACCCCGCCATGGCCCAGCCCCAGAAAGTCGTCCTCGCCTATTCCGGCGGGCTCGATACCAGCGTTATCGCCAAGTGGCTGAGCACCGTGCGTGGGCTTGAGGTGGTGACCTTTACCGCCGATCTGGGTCAGGGCGAGGAAATCGAACCCGCGCGCGCCAAGGCCCGGGCGATGGGCATTCCGGACGATCACATCTTCATCGAGGATCTGCGCGAGGAATTCGTGCGCGATTTCGTGTTCCCGATGATGCGCGCCAATGCCCGGTATGAAGGCGACTATCTGCTCGGCACCTCGATCGCGCGGCCGCTGATTTCCAAGCGTCTGGTGGAGATCGCACATCAGACCGGCGCCGACTTCATCGCCCACGGTGCAACCGGCAAGGGCAATGATCAGGTGCGCTTCGAGCTTTCGGCCTATGCGCTCGATCCGGACATCAAGGTTATCGCCCCGTGGCGCGAATGGGATCTGACCAGCCGCACCGCGCTGATCGCCTGGGCGGAACAGCACCAGATCGACGTGCCGAAGGACAAGCGCGGCGAGAGCCCGTTCTCGACCGATGCGAACCTGCTGCACACCTCGTCCGAGGGCAAGGTGCTGGAAGATCCGTGGCAGGAGACGCCGGACTACGTCTATTCGCGCACGGTCAATCCCGAGGATGCGCCCGATGTGCCGGAATACATCACGGTCGATTTCGAGCGCGGCGACGGGGTGGCGCTGAATGGCGAAGCGATGAGTCCGGCCGAATTGCTCACCGCGCTCAACGAGCTCGGCCGCAAGCACGGCATCGGGCGGCTCGATCTGGTCGAGAACCGTTTTGTCGGCATGAAGAGCCGCGGGATGTACGAAACGCCGGGCGGCGAAATCTACGCCCGCGCCCATCGCGGGATCGAGCAGATCACGCTGGATCGCGGCGCAGCGCATCTCAAGGACGAGCTGATGCCGCGCTATGCCGAGCTGATCTATAACGGCTTCTGGTTCAGCCCCGAACGCGAGATGCTGCAGGCGGCGATCGACCACAGCCAGGACAAGGTCACCGGCACGGTGCGGCTGAAGCTCTACAAGGGGCTGGCAAGCGTGGTCGGGCGCAAATCGCCCTACTCGCTCTATTCCGAAGCCCACGTGACCTTCGAGGATGATGCAGGGGCATACGACCAGAAGGACGCGGAAGGCTTCATCAAGCTGAACGGGTTGCGCCTGCGCCTGCTGTCCCGCCGCAATCGCGACGCGTGATCGGCTCTCCTCGCAGAGGAAAAAGCGAGTCGCGGCGCTGGCAGCGCGGCTGGCGTGGCGTAATGTGACAGTTTGAAGGCGGTTCAAAGCCCGCTGCTCCGCCCCGTTTGCGACAATTGCGACGAGGCGTTGACTTATCCACCCGTGTCCACAGGCCAAATCGCCCGAAGTGGAAAACTCGGCCTTTGCGATGTTGCCAGATCGCCGGTTGAGGCGCAGTTTCAGCTTGTCTTCGGGACACGAAGCAACCGGAACAGAAAGCCGCAAGGCCTTGAAGTTACCGGAGTTTTGATCCCAAGGATGGCGGTGGTTCTTGTCCACGCGCCTGCCGAGAGAAGGCATGCAGGAGGCTTCGGCTGAGAGCAAGTCGGCTTGATGAAGCGGGAGCGACGCTGAGCCACCGGACAGGCCGGAAACCTGGCCGGAACGGGTGATGGAAAAGGACGCAAGTCCGGATCCGCCGCAAGCCCGGATCGGAAGAGGGGATCGGTCTCGGCCAAGCGACTGCGTAAAGCAGCGAGAATTCGAGGGCTTCGGTCTGAGAAGGACGCAGCAGGGCAGAAGCGAAAGCCGGATGCCGGCGCGAGCGCCGGTGAGCAATCTCGGTGAAGAGTGTCGCAAGACACAGACGCATCGGGGCCAGACATCGGGCGCCAAGTATGCCCCGAAGCAAGCGATGCGGAAGGTTCGCCGGACGCATCAGGAGCAAGGGATGTCCACGCGCTGGTGAGAGTGGGGTCGGCAGCAATGCCGGCCCCATTTGCATTCTGCAATCGGCGCGCGATTGTAATATGGCGCGGATTTCCACGCCTTCAGCGCCGCATTCCAGCACGCCCCGCACCTCGCCCTCCCGAGTCGCGCAGGCGAAAATCCGGCAAAACCGCCTCCGCGCGCTCCGCCTACTTCAACGTTTCATCGCAAATTCGGCTCAGTTCATGCCTCGGCAGCACCTCTGCAGCGACGACACGTTGCCCCGGTTTGCCTTTCTTGAGGCTCCTTTTCTAAAGCCGCCGCCATGAAGACGGGAACCCCCATCTCGACTATCAAGGCACGCAGCCTGCGTGCTGCGCTGGTTGCAGCGACGCTCGGCATGGCGCCGCTGGCCGCCTCGACTGCCGCAAGCCCGGCGGAAAACATGCTGCCGCTCGAAGCGAGCGCCGAGATTGCGGCCACCGCCGAAATCGTGCCGCTGGTCGAAGTGCCCCTGGCTGCACCCGCTGAAAGCCAACCGGTCGAAGCGCCCGCTGCCACCCGCATCGGCAGCGGCAGCGCCTCCTATTACGCCAGCAAGTTCCACGGCCGCCGCACCGCCAGCGGCGAAGCCTTTGACAATGGCGCGATGACCGCCGCGCACCGCACGCTGCCGTTCGGCAGCATCGTGCGGGTCACCAACCCGGCCAATGGCCGCAGCGTTGTCGTGCGCATCAATGATCGCGGCCCCTTCACCCGCGGCCGGATGATCGATGTCAGCCGCGCCGCAGCTGACGAGTTGGGCCTCATCGCCCGCGGCCACGCCACAGTCGAGCTCGAGCTGATCGAGGGCTGATCGCCTGCGCGTGCGGCCCTAGCGGTTGCCCGAGTAGCTCATTCCCAAAGCCGAAGTATCGCCGCTGACCTTCAGCTTGAGCGTCGCCATGCGCGATGCCGAGGTGTTGCGCAGCAGCGCCATCTCGCCTGCCGCAAAGCTGGCATCAACCGACCCGCCCGGAGCGACCGTGCCGCGCACCGTGGCAGTTCCGCCCTCGGGCTTGCCCAGCACCTCGACCGCAACCGGCCCGGTGTTGCGCCCGGTGACCACGAAGCCGCCTTCCTGCCCCCCGCCGAGTTCGAAAGTCTTGCCCGCCTCGATCTGCAGATTGGAATTGATCGTGCCGGCCACCACCGGCGCAGCGCTAGCTGCGACAAACGCGAGGATGCCACCTGCCACTGGCAGAATGGTCAAGCGCGAACGCGAAAGCATATGCAGCATCTGAAGTCTCCGTAATCTGCCTCGTGACACGAAGCTACGCGTGCCGCCAGCGCCGGGATGCACGCCCTTGCCGCGCCCCTTGCGCATCGGGTCTTGCACACGATGATAGCGCGGTTAGATGCCATTGCGGCCCAGCGCGCACCGTAAGGGCCTCGGGGAACAGGGGGCAAAGCCATCACACTCGCGCTCATCCTGCTTTATGTCTTCGGGCAGGTGCTGATCGCCGCCTGGGCCGGGCGCGGTGCGAAATCCGATGCCGATTATCTGGTCGCCGGGCGCAGCCTTGGCGCTGGCGCGGTCGGCATGAGCCTGTTTGCCACCTGGTTCGCCTCCGAAAGCCTGATTGCCACCTCGTCCGAAGTCGCCAGCAGCGGCCTTGCGGGCGCGCGCACCGAGCCGTTCGCCTATGCCCTCGGCATCCTCGCCATCGCGCTGTTCTTTGCCTACCGGCTGCGCAGCGGGGGCTACATCACCATCGCCGATTTCCTGCGCGCGCGCTTTGGCGAGGGCACCGAAGTGCTCGCCGCCGGGGTGATTGCGCTCAGCGCCACCACGTGGTCGGCAGCGCAGCTTTACGCCTTTGCCACGATCATCGCTGCGGCCTCGCCGCTGGATTTCACCACCGCGCTGGCGGGCGCGACGCTGCTGGTGCTGACCTACACCATGTTCGGCGGCCTGGCCGGCGATGTGGTGACCGATATCGTGCAGGGCGTGATCATGGTGGCGGCCATGCTGGTGCTGGCTTTCCTGATGTTCGATGCGCATGGCGGCATCACGGCGGCAGTCGCCAGCGTCCCGCCCGAGGCATGGTCCTTCCGCCTGCCCGGAGAAAGCTGGACCGCCTGGGCCGAGCTGTGGCTGGTGCCGATCGCGGGGACCATGGTGAGCCAGGAGGCGCTCTCGCGCACGCTGGCGGCCCGCTCACCCGAGGTGGCGCGGCGCGGGGCGCTAGCGGGCGCGGCAATCTATCTGGTTGTCGGCCTGGTGCCGGTCAGCTTCGGACTGTTCGGCCCGGCGCTCGGCCCGATGCTCGGGGTGGAACTGGCTCGCGACGAGAGCTTCCTGCCAAGCCTTGCCCTGGCGCTGTTCCCTTCGTGGCTGCACATCGTCTTCACCGGCGCATTGCTTTCCGCGATCCTGTCCTCGGTCGATTCCGCGCTGCTGGCGGTTTCCGCCGTGGCGACCGAGAGCGGGTATCGCCGCTTCGATCCGGAGGCTTCGCCGCGCAGGATGCTCCACGCAGCCCGCGGCGCGACGCTTGTCGCAGGCGTGTTCGCCGCAGTGGTGGCCGCCTCGGGCGAGTCGCTGCGCGATCTGGTGCTTGATGCAGGAGCAATCGCGGCGGTGCTGGCGGTGCCGATCATCATGGGGCTGGCGGGCGTGGGCAGCGGCACCCGCGCAGGCATGGCCGCGATCATCGTGCAGGTGGCGGTGCTGGGGGTACTCGACTGGGGCTTGGGGATCAAGGGCGCGTTCCTGTGGATGCTCGCGGCAGGCCTCACCACCTTTGCCGCGCTGGCCCTGTGGCCCCGTAAGGCCCCTGCCCCGCCTGCAGAGGCGTGAGATTTCCCATCCTGCGCAAAGGGTTGGCACATGTCCTGCGTTGACGCTTTGACAGCGCAGCCTGCGGATTGCTCCGGATAGGATGCATCCCGGCTTGCCGCTGACCGGGGCGAGGGACAGACTTGCGCCTCGCATTTGCGGACCTGCTCGGGAGAGACCATGTTCTATCTGCATATTCCCAAGACCGGCGGGCAGACCCTTGCGCGCCGGCTGGCATCCGCCTTCCCCCCCGGCCGCGCGCATCAGCAGGTCGGCCAATTCACCTACCCAACCGATTGCGAGACCTTTTCGGAATGTCTCTCCAAGCATGACTTCGTCGAGGCGCATGTCACCGGCGAGCTGCTGAGCCAAGGCGCCCCCTCCGATCTGCTCGTCACTGTGCGCGAGCCGGTGGCGCAGATCATGTCGAACTATCGCCACATCCGGCGCGAGCCCGAACGCCGCCTCAGCCGCGCCGCGCGTGAGCTTGATCCGGGCGCCTTCTTCGACCACTTCGGAGACTTCTTCACCGACTTCCAGAGCCGCTACCTGCTCGCCGCCTTCCTCCCGCTCGCGATCGAGGAGCAGCGCCGCGGCTTCTGGGCGGTCACCGTGCAGCAACTGCCGCGCGTGCTCGACCGGATCCGCTGGCTGGTGCCGACCGACAGGATCGACGACTTCGGGCCGCTATGGGAGGCCGAGACCGGCCACCGCGCGGCCGAGCGGGCCTTTGCCACCAACCACGCCCCGGCTGACGGGGTCGATCTCGCCGCGCTCGAAGCCGCGGTCCGCGCGCGCCCGGCGCTGTTTGCGCTCGACAACGTGCTCTACCAATACGCCGTGAGCCGCTATGCCGCGTGGTCCGCCGGCGTGCACCACAGCCGCGCGCCGTGGGACTACCCCGCCAATGCCAGCCGCGTGTTCCACGAGGACGGCGGCGGGGTGTGGCTGCGCGGCGGGTGGTATCCCTCCGAGCCGACCGGTTATGGCCCGGGCAACTGGGCCGGCCCCGCCATCCGCAGCGACATCACGGTGCGGCGCGCGCCGGGCCAGCGCGAGCTGGTGTTCGACGTGATCGTCATCAACGGCATCACCCACACCGACATCACCCCGTTCGACGCGCGCAGCTTCACCGCACTGCCGGTCACGCGCGAGGAGATCACGCATGATCGCTGGCGCTACCGGATCGACATCGCCGCCCTGCCCCCGCTGTGCGAGATCGCGCTGATGGTCCCCAATTGCCTCGCTGCGATCAACGTCTTCCCCGCGGGCGACAATGGCGGGCTCGAACGGCGCAGCTTCCTGGCGACCGGTTGGGCGCTAGGAAGCCCGCCCCTCGCCAAACCGCGCCGCCGCCCCGCCCGCCAAGCGACACGCCCCGCACCCAAGCGCAAGCCCGAGCCTGCCGAAGCCATCCCCGCCGAGTGAGGCAGGCCAAGCGTTGGCCAAGCTCGGGAACCCGCCTGACGGCCCGCCCCTGCCCCACAGCGCCCGTGGCGGTGCCTGTTGGAGACACATGAGACACTGTCCAGGAACAGAAAACCCGCCCCGGTCACGGCCCCCGCTTATGGCGTGTTCCCGCGCAGCCGCGCTATGAAGGCGTCCATGTCCTCCTCGGCATAGCCGCCCTCCGCTGCGCCCTCATCCCCGGCGTCGTCGCCGTCGTCCTCGGCGCAGGCCTCGTCCCCGCCATCATCCCCGTAATCATCCTCGTCCTCCCCATACTCCTCATCATCCCAGTCATAGAGCGGCGGCGGATTGAGCAGGCGTTCGACCTCGCCATCGAAATCGTTGATGGTGGCATGAACGCCCGATGCGCTGGCGATCCGGTCGAGCCGCCCGAGATGGGCGAGCAGCAAGCGGCTGTCGAAGCGGGTGCGGGTGGCGACCTCCTCGCCGTGGTAGAACACGGTCTCCTGCACCCCGTTCAAGGCGCGGTCGGCGAGCACCTCCTCGACTTGCGGCCGGGCGAGCACCAGCGCGGCATCCCACAGCTTGCGAAACGCCGCCGAGGCGCGCCGCATCCGGTAGAGATGCGCGCGGGACACCCCGACCTGCCGCGCCGCCGCACGGACATTGCCCCACTGCGCGAGCGTGCGCACAAACGCCGCCTGCGTTTCAAGCGAAACGTCGGCGGCGAGCTCGATTTGGTTGGCGGGAGGAGCGTCGGGGGCGGCGCCGGACGCGTCAGGCGCGGCGGTCAGAGCATTGGGCGAAAACGGCGAGGCAGCGTGCGACATGGGGCGTCTCCAAGGCTGGGGGCAAGGAGCGCGCGAGGGTAGAGGGGGTTTGGGGATGTAGGAAAGGGGGTCGCTAACTAGCGCCTTGATGGGAGAGCCCGATTCTTGGATCGCCAAACAGTCCAATCCACGTCGCAAATTGAAACTATTTCAATTGAACTTGGATCAACAAGGTCAGTGTAAACCACAAGATTGTTAGAGCTGTGCCGCGCATTAGGAACAAGTAAGGCATCAAACTCGAGAAAACGTACGGCCGCAGAAACTGCTTGAGTTAAATGGTAATCGTAACTTTCATACCGGCCGACATCTATGCCCAGTTGCCCTAAGTCTGAAAAGTTACTTAGGTCGCAGACGTTATCGAGTTTTATTTTTAACTCCGCAATCTCATGTGCAATCTTGCTTGGCCAGATTGGCTCCAAAGCCATCCTGTAGCCAATCTCTGCCAGAGCTCCCTCAGCCATTTCGGCGGTATAAAGAACTTCTAGCTCATTCGCTTTGCTCCAGCGACCATTTGCCGCGTAGCCGCGAGTAGGATCGCGTCCAGCGCGTCCGACGCGAAAGTAGCTTGAGTCGACCGCGATTCCTTCAAGCGCTTCCAGTCGATCAAGCAATTCGCGATCGTGAACGCGATCCCATTCTTTCATTTAGGTGAATGCTCCTGCGTCTAGGCTAGCAATAACTTCTAGAACCTCATCAGCCCTTCCATCGTGGATTAAGTCAATCGCTCGCTGATCATTCAAAAGACGATGGCGAGAGTATAGCCAAACCCTTACTTCATCAGGAGAATAAAACTCACTCAATCTAATAGCAATGTACCTCAGATCAGAAATGAGCAGTTCCGTCTTAGCTTGCGGAACAATTTTTCCTTGTACCCATCGGCTAACTGTAGCGGGAGAAACCGAAACCACGTTAGCGATGTCAGTGCCTCGAAGGCCGCCGCGGCTTTTGAGGACGTCGAGCATCTCAGCGACTGCTGTTGGCATTACGACCTCCCTGCCAGAGCTATGATGTTTGATCCTCCGCCACGGAACATGGGAGATAGAGATCGACTTGCTATGTTCGACGATTCTCCAAGCATACGCATGCTATCCGCCATCCTCACAAGACGCTTCTTTTCGCTTGCAACCAGTTCGGCGATTTTTGGATCATCATAAGATAGCCTTGAAAGAGTTCGGGCAACGCTAGTGGCAGCCCCAAGCTGATGCACGAGGAAGTGATCCAGCCGGCGGTCTTCAGGAATTCTGGAAAGGTCACGAACTTGACCATTACGCTGGTTGAGAAAGTGTCCTTTTGCTTCTTCGACCATGTCATCCCGTCCTTGAGGACAACAATTCCTGTCTCTACAGAAGAGCTTTGATTTGGCTCCCTTAGTGCTAACGATTTTGTCAAATTGCTCTTCGCTGACCCATCGACCTAGCTCAGAAAGAAACACTCGACGCTTGCCGCTCCCACCGCCTCCAGTTGGGGCCTTGCGATAATCAGCAATCCGAAACGCCTCTTTACCGCCAGCACCATGGCAAATCGCACCAATAGCGCCAGCGGCGGCTGCTCCAAGCGCAGGCAAACCACCGACCATGTCTGCGACAAGTGGTTTTCCAGCGTTGTGAAAAGCACTTAGGCTCTCCACATAGCGCCGGGTCGCTGCGCCAGTGCTGTGAGCGTCAAATCCAGATGTCCTCAGCCAAACATTTTCGCAATCTACGTCGGCGCAAATCTCGGCAATTTGTTTTCTAAATCCATCGTCCCGAAGCAAATTCATTGACGTGTTGACTTGATAGTCGAGCGCGATGCCTTTCCCGCCAGCAGCGTCGAGGGCAACTCGCACAGCGTGCGCCAATTGCGCATCTATGGACGGGCCGCGCCCCTTCACTTCAATAAGCTGCGAAGGCGAGAGCACTACATCTGCCCCGCGTTCAACAGCGAACTCAGCTATCTGAGACGCCAAAAACTTAGCACGGTTCCCACCTAAATCATCAAGCCTCCAAGGCCGATCAGCGTTAGCCCAAGGAAGGGTCGACGCTGAGCCCCCAAATTTTCCAACTGAACAAAGTTCAGCGAAATTCGTATCGAGGACGATCTCATGCCCCGCCTCCTTCAACACTTGAAGCAGGCCACGCTGCTTATCGATATGGGCCGCGTCAAACACAAACCTTCGGTATGGCATTCTCCCTGCAGAAAGGCGCTCTTCCAACCATCGATGGTCGTTATGCCCAACTCGAATGAAGCCAGCGATTGGTGGCGTGTTATGAATTTGGTGAATCGTTGCCGACATGGCGACCTCCTTCATGAACCGATATACATTTCGCTTTCACAAAGTCAATCTGTGAAATCGAAACGTCAATATCTCGTTCGGAATGCCCCAAAGCCTGCCTATTCACCGCCCCAACAGCGGCGCCAGATACTGCCCCGTAAAGCTCCGCTCCGCCTTCACCACCTGCTCGGGCGTGCCTTCCGCGACAATCTCCCCGCCGCGCACCCCGCCCTCCGGCCCCAGATCGATGATCCAGTCCGCGGTCTTGATCACGTCGAGGTTGTGCTCGATCACGACGACCGAGTTCCCGCCTTCCACCAGCCGGTGCAGCACTTCGAGCAGTTTGCGCACGTCCTCGAAATGCAGGCCGGTGGTCGGCTCGTCGAGGATGTAGAGCGTCTGTCCGGTCGAGCGGCGGGCGAGTTCCTTGGCGAGCTTCACCCGCTGCGCCTCGCCGCCCGATAGCGTCGTCGCCTGCTGGCCGACCTTGACGTAGCCCAGCCCCACCTCGTTGAGCATCCGCATCTTCTCGCGGATCGAGGGGACGGCCTTGAAGAATTCCTCGGCATCCTCGATCGTCATGTCGAGCACGTCGGCGATGCTGAGGCCCTTGAACTTCACCTCGAGCGTTTCGCGGTTGTAGCGCTTGCCGTGGCATTCCTCGCAGGTGACATAGACGTCGGGGAGGAAGTGCATCTCGATCTTGATGAGGCCGTCGCCCTGGCACTTCTCGCAGCGGCCGCCCTTGACGTTGAAGGAGAAGCGCCCCGGCTTGTACCCGCGCGCGAGGCTTTCGGGGAGGCCGGCGAACCAGTCGCGGATCTGGGTGAAGGCGCCGGTGTAGGTGGCGGGGTTGGAGCGCGGGGTGCGGCCGATGGGCGACTGGTCGATCTCGATCACCTTGTCGCAATATTCGAGGCCGGTGATGGCGTCATGCGCGCCCGCGATCACCCGCGCGCCGTTGAGCACCCGCGCCGCGCCCGCCTGCAGCGTGTCGATGGTGAGGGAGGACTTGCCCGAGCCCGACACGCCGGTGATGCAGGTAAAGGTGCCGAGCGGGATCTTGGCCGTCACGCCCTTGAGATTGTTGGCGCGCGCGTTCTTGACCACGATCTTGTGGCCATTGCCCTTGCGGCGCTTGGCCGGCACCTCGATCTTGCGGCGGCCGGTGAGGTAATCGGCGGTGAGGCTGCCCTTGGCCTTGAGGATGTCCTTGAGCGTGCCTTGCGCGACGATCTCCCCGCCATGCACCCCTGCGCCCGGGCCGAGGTCGACGATGTAATCGGCCGCGCGGATCGCATCCTCGTCATGCTCGACCACGATCACGGTGTTGCCGAGATCACGGAGGCGCTTGAGGGTCTCGAGCAGCCGGTCATTGTCGCGCTGGTGAAGGCCGATGCTGGGTTCGTCGAGCACATAGAGCACGCCTGACAGCCCGCTGCCGATTTGCGAGGCCAGGCGGATGCGCTGGCTCTCCCCGCCCGAGAGCGTGCCGCTGGTGCGATCAAGGTTGAGGTAGTCGAGCCCCACATTGTCGAGGAAGCCCAGCCGCTCGTTGATCTCCTTCAGGATCGCCTTGGCAATCTGGCTCTGCTGCGGGGTGAGCTGCGCGTCGAGGCCAAGGAACCACGCCTTGGCATCGGCCACGCTCATGGCGACGGGGGTGGCGATATCGGTGCCGGTAATCTTCACCGACAGCGCCTTTTCATTGAGCCGCTTGCCGCCGCAGGTCTCGCACGGCTGCGCGGTCTGATACTTCGACAGCTCCTCGCGCATCCACGCGCTTTCGGTCTGCAACAGGCGGCGGTTGAGGTTGCCGATCACGCCCTCGAAGGCCTTGTTGACGGTGTATTCGCGGCGGCCATCCTTGAAGGTCAGCGGCACGGCCATCCCGCCCGTGCCGTGGAGGATGATGAGCTTCTGATCGGGCTCCAGATCCTTCCACGGGGTGGTGAGCGTGAAGCCGTATGCCTTGGCGAGGCTGGCGAGCACCTGCATGTAATAGGGCGACGGCGGGTTCGATTTGGCCCAGGGCACCACCGCGCCCTGCTTTAGCGTCAACGCCTCGTTCGGCACCACCAGCTGCGGATCGAACAGCTGCTTTTCGCCGATCCCGTCACACGCCGGGCAGGCCCCTTGCGGGGCGTTGAAGGAGAACAGGCGCGGCTCGATCTCCTCGATGGTGAAGCCGCTCACCGGACAGGCGAATTTCTCGGAGAAGACGATGCGGTTGGGCGGAAGCCCTGCGCCCTTCATCGCGCCGCCGCCTTCGGCCTCGCTCTCGCGCCCGGGCACCACGCCATCCGCCAGATCGACATAGGCCAGCCCCTCTGCCAGCTTGAGCGCCTGTTCAAAGCTTTCGGCGAGGCGGGTTTCGATGCCCTCCTTCACCGCGATCCGGTCCACCACCACTTCGATGTCGTGCTTGAACTTCTTGTCGAGCGCGGGGGCTTCTTCGATCGGGTAGATCTCCCCGTCGATCCGCACGCGGGTGAATCCGACGCGCTGCCATTCGGCGAGTTCCTTGCGGTATTCCCCCTTGCGCCCGCGCACTACGGGGGCGAGCAGGAACAGCCGCGTGCCCTCGGGCAGCGCCATCACCCGGTCGACCATCTGGCTGACGGTCTGCGCAGAAATCGGCAGGCCTGTGGTGGGCGAATAAGGCGTGCCGACGCGCGCCCACAGCAGGCGCATATAGTCGTAAATCTCGGTCACCGTCGCCACGGTCGAGCGCGGGTTGCGGCTCGTCGTCTTCTGCTCGATGCTGATGGCGGGGCTGAGCCCGTCGATATGCTCGACATCGGGCTTCTGCATCATCTCGAGAAACTGGCGCGCATAGGCGGAGAGCGACTCCACATAGCGCCGCTGCCCCTCGGCATAGATCGTGTCGAAGGCGAGGCTCGACTTGCCGCTGCCCGACAGGCCAGTGACAACGATCAGCGCATCACGCGGCAGATCAATGTCGATGCCCTTGAGATTATGCTCGCGCGCACCGCGCACGGAGATGGTGGTGAGGCTCATGGGCGCAATCTGTTCCGGAAATGTTCGCGTGGGTCAAGGGTGGCGCTATGGGGTTATCCGCAGGACACCGCAGATGGGGACGAGGTGTTGGGGGTGCAACGGGCGAACGGCGCGGAGGTTTCCCGCCGCCTGCGCGCTAAAGCGACTGCGCCAGCGGCACCTGTAAACCCGCCTGCTTTGCGATCAGCCCGATCCATTCGCTGACCTTGGCGATTTCGTCTTCGGTCACGGCGCTGCTGATGGCGGCATTGTCGCGCGCGGATTTGGCGGCGTAATCCTCGCCGGTCTTGGCGTCGCGGGCGAAGGCCGGGCCGCTGGCGATGGCGGCGATCTGTGAAGGCGAAACGTGCTGGCCAGCGAAGCCATAGACGGCTGCCAGTGTCGCCGCCGGATCGCGCGCGAAGGCATCGCCGTCCAGCACCCGCACCCGCGGGCCGAAATTGCTCGCCAGCGCCGCCAGAACCCGCTGGTTGAGGAACCACGCCAGCGCGGTCGCCTGCAGATCGGTCATCGCGAATTGCTCGCGCCCGTCCATGCCCAGATCCATCCCGGCATAGCCCATCAGCTCAAGGTAAAGCTGGCGGCCCCAGCGCCGCCCCAGCATCCCCTTGCGCACCACCGCGGCAAGGAAGGACGGCAGCGGATTGGTCATCAGCACGGCGCGCGCCTGCGGCAGAGCCTGCATCAAACCGGGCGCGAGCCGGTTGGCGTGGTTGGTCGGCTTGATGAACACCGCCTCGCCTGCCCCCCACGGCCGCGCGAGCAGGGCCGCGACTGGCGCCAGCGCCCCCTGCCCAGCCGCGCCCGCTCCGGCGAGGCTGGCGATAATGCCGGGCTCGGATAGGCCGGTGCTGATTCCGGGCTGTTCCAGCGCGCGCACCAGCAGGGTCGAGCGGCAGAAGGCGGTGTGGAAGATGAAGGTCACCGGCGTATCGGCGGGCGGCGCAAGCGGGCCGAGAGCGGCCAGCGGCACCGCGGCGCTGTCATACCCGCTCTCGCCTCCCAGATCGGCGAGGAAGGCGGGCTGGCTCAGCCGTTCGCGCGGCACCCGCAGCAAGCCGAGCGTGCCGCGCGCCGGATCATAGGCGTGCGGCAACCAGCTCGGATCGGCGATGATCGTGGCAGCGGGGATATCGCGTTGCGGCATAGGCAAAGCCCTAATCGGACGCGCACCGCTTGCCTAGCGCGGAGCGCGAAATCTTGCTGCGTGAGCCGTGCAAAGCACATTCCCCCTGCCTTCGTCCGATTTTTTCCGGTTGTTTTTCTGAAGGTTGGCGAAAAACTATGCCGCCCTACAGAAAAACTGAAGTCGCCAGCCACGCAGTTTTCCGGCATTGGAAAGGCCTCTTTGCCGCACCTGGCCGGGTCCCTTCGAGGGTCGCAACCTGGCCATCAGGCACAAGCAGAAAAGCGCCGGAACGTGTGCGGGCATGACGATCTGTCCCGACGACACGCTGCTCACGTTCCGGCTTCTTCACCTCACCGAAGATGAATTGGCGATTTGCAGCGCGCGCGCCCCGGGCAGGCCGAGCCATTCGGCCTTGACCCCCCAGACCTGCTCCATGAGGGCAGCATCGAGTGCATCAGCCGGCGCACCATCGGCGACCAGCGTCCCCCCGTCGAGCACCAGCACCCGGTCGGCATGGTTCATTGCGATGGCCAGATCGTGGAGCACCACCACGACCCCCTGCCCGCCCGCAGCGCAGGCCTTGAGATGCGCGATCAGCGCCAGCTGGTGCGCCAGATCGAGCGCGGCGAGCGGTTCGTCGGCGAGGATCCAGCGCGGCGTTCCCGCCAGCACCCGCGCCAGCAGCACCCGCGCGCGCTCCCCGCCCGAAAGGCGGCTGGCGGGGCGGTGGCGAAGGTCGCCCAGTGCCAGCGCGGCAATGGCGGCTTCGATCTGGTCCGCACCGCGATCGCGCCACGGCAGTCGGCCCAGTGCGACGAGGCTTTCGACTGTGACATCCCACGCAATTTCGGGCGCCTGCGGGAGATAACCGATCGCCTGCGCGCGCTCGCGCGAGGTCAGCGCGGCCAGATCATGTTCGCCAAGCAAGGCGCGCCCCGCGGCAGGTGCCAGCAGTCCGGCGAGCCCCAGCAGCAGGCTCGATTTGCCCGCACCATTGCGGCCGAGGATCGCGGTGATTGTGCCGGGCGCAAGCGTCGCCGAGAGGCTCTCCACCACCGGCTTGCCGCCGCGTGTCAGCGTCAGGTTTTCGGCCGCCAGCATCATATCTGCCCCCGCCGCATCCGCATCAGCAGCCACAGGAAGAACGGCGCGCCGATAAGCGATAGCGCAATGCCAAGGCGCAGTTCGGTCACCAGCGGCAGGATGCGCACCACGCTGTCGGCGGCCAGCACCAGGCACGCGCCCGCCAGCGCGCTGGGGAGGATCAGGCTCGATGGCAAGCGGTCGGTCAGCGGACGCACCAGATGGGGCACGACGAGGCCGACAAAGCCGATGATCCCCGCCACAGCCACGCCCGCGCCTACGGTCAGGCCCACGCCCACCACCAGCAGCGCCAGCAGCCGTGCCGGATCAAGTCCCATCGAACGCGCTGCCTCCTCGCCGAGGGTCAACGCATCGAGGCTTCGCGCAGCCAGCGCCAGCACCGCGATCCCGGCGGCCACCAGCGGCGCAGCTATCGCGACCTCGCGCCACGATCGGTCGGTTAGCGCGCCGTTAAGCCACAGCACGATCTCCGACAGCGCAAAGGGATTTGGCGCGAGCGTGATCGCCAGCGCAGTCAGCGCGCCCGCGAGGCTCGCGATCATCAGCCCGGCGAGCGTGAACAGCGCGATCCCGCCGCCTGCTCCGGCTTGCGCGTCGCCAGCGGTGCGCCCCGCAATCAGCGCCAGCGCCGCCATGCCGAGCCCTGCGCCCGCCAGCGCCAGCACCGGCAGGCTCCATGCGGCAAAGGCGGGCGGAATCAGCGGGGCGAGCCAGAAACTCGCCACCGCGCCCAGCGCCGCCATCGGGGCGATGCCGAACAGGCCGGGATCGGCGAGCGGATTGCGCAGATAGCCCTGCATCGCTGCGCCTGCCGCCCCCAGCCCCGCGCCGATCACCACCGCCAGCACCGCGCGCGGCAGGCGCAGTTCGGCGAGGATCAGCATGGTGTTGCCGGGACCGAAATCACCTGGAGCAATCCACACCCGCCCTGCCAGCAGCGACAGCGGCAGCAGCACCGCCAGCAGTGCCGCAAAGACAAGGCTCGCGCGGTTCAAGACGCCCGCTCCGCCGCCGCCCGGACCGCACGCAGCCGCGCCCGCGCCTTGGGAATGGTCGGCCCGCCGCAATAGATCAGCGAGGGATCGAATGCGGCGATCTGCATCTGCTTGAACGCGCCGTCCAGCAGCGGATGGCGCTGCCCCGGCGCGTCGCCTGCCACCAGCAACACCTGCGGCGGGTCGGCGAGCACGCGCTCCAGCGTAACGTGATCGGCTTGGCGCATCCCGCGCGCTGCGGCGTGGCTGGCGAAGCCCTCCTGCCGCATCAACTCGGCAATCAGCGTTGTTTCGCCCGCGACGATCTCGCCCGGCTGCCACAAGAGCGCGTCGATCGGCGGCGGTGGGGTGGCGGGTGCGGCCGCGATGTCGGCGGCGAGCGCTTCACCCTTGTCAGCGCGGCCCGCCAGATGCGCCACCGCTCGCACCTGCGCGGCGCTTTCGGCAACGGTCACCGGACTGCCAAAGGTCTCCACCTTCAGCCCCGCCCGCTCCAGCGCGGCCCGCGTGGGCTGCGGCAGGAAGGTCGAGGCGAGCACCAGATCGGGCTGGAGCGCAATCACCTCCTCGGCCGTCCCGCCGTTGACACCGTAGCGCGCGGCGATGTGCGGCGGGATCGAGCTGCTGCCCGGATCGCGGCTGTAATGCGAAAGCGCCAGCACCTGCTCGGGCGGCGCGATTTCGACAAGGATGGCATCGAGGCAGGGGTTGAGGCTGACGATGGTCGGCGCGCCGTCTTCGGTGCCAACCACGGGTGCAGAGGGCGCGCATCCGGCGGCGGCCAACGCGCCCGCCACCAGCACGAGCCACCGCGCTCTCCCCTTGCTCATGTTGATGCGATCCCGCGCCATGTCCGGCCCCGGCGATAGGGCGGCGCGCTCACCCGTGCAACGGGTTAAGCTGTCGTGGCCACCTGTCCGGTTTCGGGACGCGGGGGTGAGGCACGCTCGCCGGCGGGCTCCCGCGCGCGTAAGGTCGGCCCGGATCATGACATTGCAGCGTTCCTCCTTCCCGTTCATCGCTCCGGCTGGCCGCAGCGGCTGGCGCGCTGTGCCGCTGCTGTGGCGCAAGCGGCTGGCGGTGCTGCTGGCCGCGCTCACCGTGCCCGCGATGGCTGCCACTGGCGGCGTCGGCACATTGCCCGGCCCTGCGGTCGAGAGCACTGCCGCGCTCGCCACCCGCCGCGCCGCTGCGGCCGCCCTGCCGTTCGAGCGGCCGGGGATGAGCTTTCCGGGCTCGGCGTTCTTCTACATGGCTGACCCTGCTGGCACCGCGCTGGTGGCGCTGCCCAAGGCCGATCCGCTGGCAGCGGGGGCCGAGGCCGGGCGCGAGCTTGGTGCGCTGATCGATGTTGGCGCACCGGCGCGGCCATTCTTCTCCGCCGGAGTGGGCCTCACCCATGCCCGCGCGCAGGAATGCCTCGCGCAGGCGGTATGGTACGAAGCCGCGAGCGAGAGCGAGGCTGGCCAGCGTGCCGTCGCGCAGGTGGTGCTCAACCGCGTGGCGCATCCCTCATGGCCGAACTCTGTGTGCGGCGTCGTCTATCAAGGCTCCGCGCGCCGCACCGGCTGCCAGTTCACTTTCACCTGCGACGGCAGCCTCACGCGGCGTCCTGCGGGCGCAAGCTGGGCGCAGGCGCAGCGGATCGCAGCCGAAGCGTTGACGGGCAAAGTCTATGCCCCCGTCGGCCACGCGACGCATTACCACACGCTCTGGGTCAATCCTTATTGGGCCGGCACGCTTGACCATATCGGCACCATCGGCGCGCACCGCTTCTATCGGCTGCGCGGGGGTGCGGGAGAGAAAAACGCCTTCACGATGGCCTATTCGGGCCTCGAAAGCGGGCCGTCGGCACGGGCTGTGACGAGTGCAGCCACCCTGCCCGAGGCTGACCCGGCGCGTCCGGTGATCGCCTATGATCTCGGCCCTGCACCCGCTCGCGCCGAGGGTGCGAAAAGCGAAGCGGCGGCGTCCTCTGTTCCTGCCAGCACGCCGCCGGCTGCGGCCTATAGCGGAACGGGCGCGGTGAAGGCCGAATATGCCCGCGCCGGACAGTGGAAGCCGCGCGCCGGCGAGGCCGCTGCACCAGCCACGCCCGCTCCGGCATCCACAACGAGCGAATAAGCCCCTAAGCATAAACGCGAATTGAAGGTTAAGGCGCCCGAAACCCTGTTCAGGCACCAAGGCTTCAGGCGTGGGTTGCTAGAGCTTCCGGCACAACAACAGTGCAGCTTGCCCATCCCGATTGGGCGAGACTGACGCAGCAGGAAGCCCCGCACCCATGTCGATCCGCCTCGCCCCCGCCCATGATCCCGCTCGCCTTGCTGGCTGGAAGGCTGACGGACGCGGGCTGGTGACGCGGGTGCGGGTGATGGCTGCCAATGATAACGCCGCCGATGATGCCGTGGCTGTGCCGGGCGCCTTCGATCCGGTGCTGGTCGAAGCGCTGCGCCACTTTGCTCGCCATGGGCTCGATTCGGCGCGGGTTGCCCATGCCGAAGCCGCGCGCGCCGCGGGTGACGGCAATGCGCCCGTGGCTGACCAGTGGATCGCGATCACGGGAATGTTTGACCGCCGCCTTGCCGCTGCGGCAAAGCGGGTGCTCGCCCCTGCCTGAGCTGCTGCTTCGGCGCTAAGGTGTTTCCCTGAGGGGGCAGCCTGAGGCCTTTAATGCAATTGCGAACTGTTTGCAAAGATAGTTGGCATCTGTGGCCTTTTGACGGTTGCAATCCCATTTTGAGCAGCCTACCGCGCCTGTTGTTACGGGTGCCTTGCCGCTTGGGACGGGGGTTGGCACCGGCGCCTTGTGCCTGAGCGCGCGCCCCTCACTTCGTCCCGATGGATCAGGGAAGGAAGTCCACACATGGCCCGCACCAAGATTGCGCTCATCGGCGCCGGTAACATCGGCGGCACGCTCGCCCACCTCGCAGCTACCAAAGGCCTCGGCGATGTCGTGCTGTTCGACGTGGTCGAAGGCGTGCCGCAGGGCAAGGCGCTCGATCTTTCGCAGTGCGGCCCGGTCGAAGGCTTCGACGCGCGCGTCACCGGATCGAACGACTATGCCGATATCGCCGGCGCGGATGTGGTGATCGTCACCGCTGGCGTCGCGCGCAAGCCCGGCATGAGCCGCGATGATCTGCTCGGCATCAACCTGAAGGTGATGAAGGCGGTCGGCGAAGGCATCAAGAACAACTGCCCCGATGCCTTCGTGATCTGCATCACCAATCCGCTCGATGCGATGGTGTGGGCGCTGCGCGAGTTCTCGGGACTTCCGGCGCATAAGGTCGTCGGCATGGCCGGCGTGCTGGACTCGGCCCGTTTCGCCACCTTCCTCGCCTGGGAATTTGGCGTGTCGGTGAAGGACGTGAACGCCTTCGTGCTCGGCGGCCACGGCGACACGATGGTGCCGGTGCTGAGCTATTCGACCATCAACGGCATCCCCGTTGCCGACATGGCCAAGATCAAGGGCATCTCGGAAGACCGCTTGGGCGAGATCGTCAAGCGCACCCGCTCGGGCGGCGGCGAGATCGTTGCATTGCTCGGCACCGGCTCGGCCTATTACGCGCCCGCCACCAGCGCCATTTCGATGGCCGAAGCCTACCTCTACGACCAGAAGCGCATCCTGCCCTGCGCGGTGCAGGTTGACGGCAAGTATGGCCTTAACGGCCTCTATGTCGGCGTGCCGGTGGTAATCGGCGCGGGCGGCGCAGAGGACGTGATCGAGATCAGCCTCACCGAAGAGGAAAAGGCCAACCTCGGCGTCAGCGTTGATGCGGTCAAGGAACTGCTCGAGGCGTGCAAGGCGCTGGATAGCTCGCTGGCGTGATGGCCCCGCAGAAAATCTTGGCGCTTCTTCGCTCGCAATCCCCTTGTAAGCTAGAGGATTTACCTTCGTCGAGTGGCATTTACGCCCTATTCGATCACGAAGGCGCAATGAGGTACATTGGGATAGCGCACTCCGAGGGTTTCAGAACGAGGATCCGAAACAAGCACTCAACCGGATCGGAGGGCCGAAGCCACAAATTTAGTTCTGCTTATAATGTTGGGAGAATGTGGCGCGATCGGCATTCCGATCCGAAAGGGGATGCGTCCATAGCAAAGCGACTTCGTAACACCTTCATTCTCCGACATTGCAAGGCCGCGTATGTCGAAATCGAAGACTACGAAACCAAAAGCGCGCTTGAGCAAATCGAGCGAAACGTTCTGGCAATTGCCGAGCCGGCCGAGAAAGCTTGGAACAGCTCATTTGTTTCGCCTGCTGAGCCAGAGGTGCTTTTAGATAAACTAATTTTCGAACTCGGATATGGGCAAGCAGAAATTGAAGCGCTTGCTCGACAAAATGCTCGATATTTGGAGGCAACAAAGTAATGTCCATCCTCGTAAACAAAGACACCAAGGTCATCACCCAGGGGATGACAGGCAACACCGGCACCTTCCACACCCAGGCCGCGCTCGATTACGGCACGCAAATGGTCGGCGGCGTGACCCCCGGCAAGGGCGGCACCACCCATATCTGCCTGCCGCAGTTCGACACCGTGCGCGAAGCCAAGGCCGCCACCGGTGCCACCGCCAGCTGCATCTATGTCCCGCCGCCGTTCGCCGCTGACGCGATCTGCGAAGCGATCGATGCCGAGATGGAGCTCATCATCTGCATCACCGAAGGCATCCCGGTGCTCGACATGGTCCGCGCCAAGCGCGCGCTGCAGGGCTCCAAGTCGCGCCTGATCGGCCCGAACTGCCCCGGCGTGCTGACCCCCAACGAGTGCAAGATCGGCATCATGCCGGCCAACATCTTCAAGAAGGGCTCGGTCGGCATCGTCTCGCGCTCGGGCACGCTCACCTATGAAGCCGTGCACCAGACCACGATGGCGGGCCTCGGCCAGACCACCGCGGTCGGCATCGGCGGCGATCCGGTCAACGGCACCAACTTCATCGACGTGCTCGACCTGTTCCTCGACGATCCGGAAACCGAGAGCATCATCATGATCGGCGAAATCGGCGGTAGCGCCGAAGAAGAAGCCGCCGCCTTCATCAAGGCCGAGCGTGCCAAGGGCCGCGCCAAGCCGATGGTCGGCTTCATCGCCGGGCGCACCGCACCTCCGGGCCGCCGCATGGGCCACGCGGGCGCCATCGTCAGCGGTGGCCAGGGCGGCGCCGAAGACAAGATCGCGGCGATGGAAGATGCGGGCATCCGCGTCTCGCCCTCGCCCAGCCTGCTCGGCGAAACGCTCGCCGCGATGCTGAAAGAGCTGGCCTAACCGCCGTTTTGAATACCGGCCCCTCGCATAGGCGGGGGGCCATCCTTCCTCCTCCCCGGGAGTCCCATCATGGGCAACGAACCGCACAACTTCCTCCCCGCCTTCACCGATCAGGAAGGCCCGCAGCCCGGCCCTTCGTGGGAACGGCGCGGCTGGCTTGATGCGCTCAGCGACAGCGCCGCCGATCTCACCGCGGCGATGGACCCGACCGAGATGAAACTCGCGGTGGCCAAGGCAGCGAAGGACGCGGGCAAGCCGCTCGATCCCGAAGCCATCAAGAAGGCCGCAGCCCTCTCGATCGCAGCGATGACGCTGGTGCGGCTCTACCGTGTGCGCGGACACATGGCAGCGCAGCTCGATCCGCTCGGCCTGGTCGACCGGACCGGCCCGGCTGACCTCACGCTCGAATGGCATGGCCTTGCGGGCAAGGAGAACGAGGACGTTTATGTCGGCGGCGTGCTCGGCATGGAATGGACCACGGTCGGCAAGCTCCACCAGCGCCTGCGCGAAGTGTACTGCGGCAAGGTCGGCCTCGAATACATGCACATCGCCGACACCGAGGAACGCCGCTTCCTGCAGGAAAAGTTCGAAAAGCCGGGCGAGACGATCCAATTTACCCCCGAAGGCAAGAAGGCGATCCTGTCCGCTGTGCTGCGCGGTGAGCAGTTCGAGGAATTCCTCGCCCGCAAATATGTCGGCACCAAGCGCTTCGGCCTTGATGGCGGGGAATCGATGATCCCGGCGCTGGAAGCCGTGATCAAGCACGGCGGCAGCGCCGGCGTGCGCGAGATCATCTACGGCATGGCCCACCGCGGCCGCCTGAACGTGCTCGCCAACGTGATGGCCAAGCCTTACCGCGTGATCTTCCACGAATTCTCAGGCGGATCGGCCAACCCCGATGATGTCGGTGGATCGGGCGATGTGAAGTATCACCTCGGCACTTCGACCGACCGCGAATTCGATAGCATCAGCGTTCACATGAGCCTTGTGCCCAACCCCTCACACCTCGAGGCGGTGAACCCCGTGGTACTCGGCAAGAGCCGCGCGCAGCAGGCGATCCGCGACGATCTCAAGGTCAAGGCGCAGGTGCTCCCCGTGCTGATCCACGGCGATGCGGCCTTTGCGGGCCAAGGTGTGGTGTGGGAAAGCCTCTCGCTCTCGGGCGTGCCAGGCTACGATACCGGCGGCTGCATCCACTTCATCATCAACAACCAGATCGGCTTTACCACCAGCCCCAAATTCGCGCGGTCCTCGCCCTATCCGAGCGATGTCGCCAAGGGCGTGATGGCGCCGATCCTGCACGTCAACGGCGATGATCCCGAAGCGGTGACCTTCGCCTGCAAGCTCGCAGTCGAATACCGCCAGACCTTCCACCGCGACGTGGTGATCGACATGTGGTGCTATCGCCGCTTCGGCCACAACGAGGGCGACGAGCCCAAGTTCACCCAGCCGCTGATGTACGACAAGATCCGCGCCCACCCCAAGGTCAGCGTCTCCTATGAGGCGCGACTGGTGCGCGAAGGTGTGGTCGAACCGGGCACGCGTGAACGGGTGGCGGGCGAATTCGTCGCGCTGCTGGAAGACGAGTTCGAGGCGGGCAAGAACTACAAGGCCAACGAAGCCGACTGGTTCGGCGGACGCTGGGCCGGGCTCAACAAGCCGGCCGATCCCGAAACCGCGCGCCGCTCGGTCGAAACCGCGATCGAGCCCAAGATGCTGGAATCGCTCGGCCGGGTGCTAACCGAAGTTCCCGCCGATCTGGAAGTCCACAAGACGCTCGACCGCGTGCTCGCCGCCAAGCGCGAGATGTTCAGCACCGGCGAAGGCTTCGATTGGGCCACCGGCGAAGCGCTCGCATTCGGCAGCCTCGTGATGGAAGGCTACGGCGTGCGCCTGTCGGGGCAGGACTCCGGGCGCGGCACCTTCAGCCAGCGTCACGCGGTGTGGGTCGATCAGTCGTCCGAGCGCAAATATGTTCCGCTCAGCACGTTGCCGCACGGCAAGTTCGAAGTGCACGATTCCACCCTGTCCGAATACGGCGTGCTCGGCTTCGAATACGGTTTTGCGATGGCCGATCCGCGCAGCCTGGTGCTGTGGGAAGGCCAGTTCGGCGACTTCGCCAACGGCGCGCAGATCATGATTGATCAGTTCATCGCCAGCGGCGAGAGCAAGTGGCTGCGCGCCAACGGCCTCGTGATGCTGCTGCCGCACGGCTATGAAGGCCAAGGGCCGGAGCATAGCTCGGCGCGGCTCGAACGGTTCCTGCAGCTTTGCGCCGACGACAATATGTGCGTCTGCAACATCACAACGCCGGCCAACTACTTCCACGTGCTGCGCCGCCAGATGCTGCGGAGCTTCCGCAAGCCGCTGGTGATCATGAGCCCCAAGTCGCTGCTGCGCCACCCGCTGGCCAAGAGCAGCAAGGCCGATTTCCTCGGCGACAAGCAGTTCCGGCGCATCCTGTCGGACAGCAAGACCATCGCCGACGAGAAGGTGCGGCGCGTGGTGCTGTGTTCGGGCAAGGTCGCCTATGATCTGATGGAAGCACGCGATGCGGCGGGGCTGGATGATGTGTCGATCGTCCGGATCGAACAGCTGTTCCCCTTCCCCGGCGATCCGCTGGCGCTGCGCCTGTCGCGCATGACGAACCTCAAGGACGTGGTGTGGTGTCAGGAAGAGCCGCGCAACAACGGCGCGTGGTTCTTCGTCAACGAGCGGATCGAGGACGCGCTGACCGCTGCAGGGCATCAGGGCAAGCGCCCGGTCTATGCCGGACGCGATGCCGCCGCTTCGCCCGCCACGGGTCTCGCCAGCCGCCACAAGGCCCAGCAAGAGGCGCTGGTCGCCGCTGCGCTGGGGCTCTGAGCGCTCGCCACACACTTCACACCAGATAAAGCCAAGTTTCAGGAACCCGCTAAAATGGCCACCGAAATCAAAGTCCCCGCTCTGGGCGAATCCGTTACCGAAGGCACGATTGCCGAATGGCTCAAGCAGCCGGGCGAAGCGGTCGCCGTGGACGAGCCGATCGTCAGCCTCGAAACTGATAAGGTCGCGGTCGACGTGCCCTCGCCCGTCGCCGGCATCATGTCGGAGCACCGCGTGGCGGTGGGCGACACGGTGGAAGTCGGCGCGGTGATCGCGGTGATCGAGGCTGGCGCGACCGCCGCTGCGGCAACGCCCGCTGCGGCTCCGGCTGCGGCCAAGGCTGACGCGCCGGCTCCCGCTGCCTCGGAAGACCTGCCGGGCGCAGCGCAGACCATGTCGCCTGCAGTGCGCCGCGCCGTGCTCGAACACGGCGTCGATCCCTCGACCATCAAAGGCACCGGCAAGGACGGCCGCCTGACCAAGGAAGATGTGCTGGCGGCTGCCGAGGCCAAGGCGAAGGGCACCCCTGCACCCGCGCCTGCGCCCGCCCCGGCACCGACTGCGAAGGCCCCCGCCTCTACCAGCGGCGCGCGCGGCGAGGAGCGGGTCAAGATGACCCGGATGCGCCAGACCATCGCCAAGCGTTTGAAGAGCGCGCAGGACAATGCAGCCCTGCTCACCACCTTCAACGATGTCGACATGAGCGCGGTCATGGAAGCGCGCGACAAGTACAAGGACCTATTCGCCAAGAAGCACGACATTCGTCTTGGCTTCATGGGCTTCTTCGCCAAGGCCGCGTGCCTTGCGCTGAAGGATGTCCCCGCGGTCAACGCCTATATCGACGGCGACGAGATCATCTACCACGACTATGTCGATATTTCGGTCGCGGTCTCGGCCCCCAACGGCCTTGTCGTCCCCGTGATCCGCGATGCCGACAAGAAGGGCTTTGCCCGGATCGAGCAGGACATCGCCGATTTCGGCGCGCGCGCGAAGGCGGGCACGCTGACGATGGAAGACATGACCGGCGGCACCTTCACGATCTCGAACGGCGGCGTGTTCGGCAGCCTGATGAGCACCCCGATCATCAACCTGCCGCAGAGCGCAGTGCTGGGCCTCCACCGCATCGAAGACCGTCCGGTCGTGCGTAACGGCCAGATCGTGATCCGCCCGATGATGTATCTCGCGCTGTCTTACGACCACCGCCTGATCGACGGGCGCGAGGCGGTGACCGCGCTCAAGATCATCAAGGAAGCGATCGAGGATCCGACCCGGATGCTGATTGATCTTTGACAATGTGAACAAATATCCGTTCGGGCTGAGCTTGTCGAAGCCTTGTCCTTTCTTTTGAGGCGACGGACCCCAAGTGAAGTGCAGCCCTTCGACAAGCTCAGGGCGAACGGAGTTTTTGGAAATGGCTGACCATTCCTACGATTACGACGTCCTCATCATCGGCGCTGGCCCAGGCGGCTATGTCGCGGCGATCCGCGCGGCGCAGCTGGGGCTGAAGACCGCCTGCGTCGAATCGCGCGCCACGCTCGGCGGCACCTGCCTCAATGTCGGGTGCATTCCTTCCAAGGCGCTGCTGCACGGCTCGGAACTGTTCGACGAGGCTGCGAACGGCCACTTCGCCACCTGGGGCATCACCGCCACGCCCACGCTCGACCTTGGCAAGATGATGGCCGAAAAGACCAAGGCCGTGGGAGAGCTCACCGGCGGGATCGAATTCCTGTTCAAGAAGAACAAGGTCACCTGGCTCAAGGGCCATGCCGCGTTTGAAGACGCACACACTGTGACCGTCGCGGGCGAAAAGGTAACCGCCAAGGATATCGTGATCGCAACTGGCTCGAGCGTCACCCCGCTTCCCGGCGTCACCGTCGACAATGCGGGCAAGCGTATCGTCGACAGCACAGGCGCGCTCGATCTTGATGAAGTGCCCGAACACCTCGTGGTGATCGGCGGCGGCGTGATCGGGCTCGAACTCGGCTCGGTCTGGCGCCGCCTGGGTGCCAAGGTGACCGTGGTCGAATTCCTCGATCAGGTGCTCCCCGGCATGGACGGCGATGTGCGCAAGGAAGCGCAGAAAGTCTTCAAGAAGCAGGGCATGGACATGATGCTCGGCCACAAGGTCACCGGCGCGAGCGTGGACGGCAAGGCTGTCACCCTTACGATCGAGAAGTCCGCGGGCGGCGATGCCCAGACGATCCAAGCGAGCCACGTGCTGGTTGCGATTGGCCGCCGCCCGAACACAGATGGGCTTGCGCTCGACAAGGCTGGTCTCACCACCAACGCCCGCGGCCATATCGAGATCGACCATGATTTCCGCACGTCCGTGCCCAACATCTGGGGCATCGGCGACGTCGTCCCCGGCCCGATGCTCGCGCACAAGGCCGAGGATGAGGGCATCGCAGTCGCCGAGAATATCGCCGGCCTCACCGGCATCGTGAACCACGATGTGATCCCCAGCGTCGTCTACACCGCACCCGAAATCGCAGGCGTCGGCATCACCGAGGAACAGGCCAAGGAACGCGGGCTCGCGGTCAAGGTCGGCAAGTTCCCGATGATGGCCAACAGCCGCGCCAAGGCCAACCGCGACACCGAAGGCTTTGTGAAGGTCATCGCCGATGCGGAAACCGACCGCGTGCTGGGCGTGTGGATCATTGCCAGCCTTGCGGGCACGATGATCGCCGAGGCCTGCGTGGCGATGGAATTCGGTGCGACCTCCGAGGATATCGCCTACACCTGCCACGCGCACCCCACCCACGCCGAAGCGCTCAAGGAAGCGGCGATGGCGGTGACGGGCAAACCGATCCACATGTAAGGGGCAGGCGATGCGGGTGCAGATTTCAGACCGACTGCGCCTCGCCCTGTCGCTGCTGATCCCGTCTGCGGGCGGGCTTTGCTATCTCTACGCCTTTGACGCGCCTGCGCGGCTGCTTGCGGTCAACGCGGGCGCGCTTGCGTTGGCGCTGGCGTGGATCATGCTGGGCCGCGCGCCTGCCAGCCGGAACCTGCGTTTGGCACTGGCGGTCGCGGCGGCGCTGGGGCTGTTCGTGCCGCTGCTGCTCGGCCCCGAGGTGGGCGGCGTGACGCGCTGGCTCCCGGCCGGGCCGGTGGCCTTGCATTCGGGCCCCCTGCTGTTGCCGCTGATCACCGTCATCGCCGCGCGAGAGCCCCGCTTCGGCCCCGCCCTCCTCGCGCTGGCAGGAGCGGCGCTTGCGCTGCAACCGGATGCGGCGGCGCTGTTCGGCCTTGCTGCGGCGGGCGTCGTACTTGCGGCGATCCATCGCAGCCTCGCCTTCGCACTTGTCACGGCAAGCGGCGCCGCGCTCGCCGTCCTCACCTTCAGTGCCGGCACGCTCGAACCGCAGGTCTTTACCGAGGGCGTTCTGGCGCAGGTCGCCGCGCAATCATGGCTCGCCGCGGCCGTGCTTGCGGCGGTGCTCTTGCTGGTGCCGCTGTGGGTGCTGCCAATCCGCGACGAGACACGGCCCCTGGCTGCACTGCTTGTCGCTCTTGGCGCGGTGGCAAGCCTTGCGCCCTTCCCTTACCCCCTGATCGGTTACGGTGCCTCGTCCATTCTCGGCTTTGGCCTCGCGCTCGGCTTGGCGAGACACACGTCGGCGCGGGACGGGCACTTCCTCGCCACTCCCTGATCCGCTAATGGGAACCGGGGAACACCGGGTACAGGAGACGCGGGTGGGCGCGGTGCGCAGGTTCATGATCGCCGGGGCGGCGGCGGCGCTCACGCTGCTGGCGGGGTGCAGCAAGGCGGCCGACACCGCGTCGCTCGCGCCGCCACGCGCCACCGACCGGATTGTCTTTCCGCAAACACCATCGAACATCGCAGTCGATCTCGCGGTTGATCTGGCTGATCTCGAACGCACGCTGGAACGCGAATTGCCGCGCACCCTGTGGCAGATTGACCGGCCGGGCAGCGAATGTGTGGCTTCGAAGAATGTCGATCTCGCGCTGTTCAAGGTCAAATCGCCCAAGATCAAATGCCGCATTGTCGGCAAGGTCACGCGCGGGCGCTTGCGGCTGTCGGGGAGCGGCGAGGCGCTGACTGTCACCCTGCCCGTCACCGGCACGCTGGCGGCGCGCGATGTCGCGGGCATCCTCAAGGGCGAGACCGGCACCGGCGCGGCAGCGGTGGCGCTGTCGCTCAAGCTCGATCTGACGCCCGAATGGAAGCTGGCCGGCACCACGCGGCTCGATTACCGCTGGACCCGCGCGCCGGGGATCGACTTCCTCGGGCGGCGGATCACCTTCACCAGCGAGGCCGATCGCGAACTGCGCCCGGTAAGACGCGATATCGAGCGGATCATCGCGCGCGAACTGGCGCGCCTCCCCGTGAAGCCCACCGCCGAGCAGGGATGGCGCGCAGCGCATCAGGTGTTCGAGCTCAACCGCGTGAACCCAGAAGTGTGGGGCCGGCTGACCCCGCAGAGTTTCCGTTTTGGCGGCTATGATGTGCAGGGCCGCGCGCTGACCCTGCGGCTCGGGCTTGATGCGCAGCTCGAAACCTTCGTGGGCACAAAGCCTGCGGCAGTCTCGCCCTCCCTCCTTCCCGCGCTCGCACGGCGGGCAAAGGACGCACCGCAGTCGATCCTGCATGTGCCAGTGATCGCCGATTACGCGGTGCTTGAACCGGTAATCGCCAAGGCCCTGACCAAGCGCGCCGCGCGCCCCTTTGTCATCAAGGATTATGGCACCGTCACCGCGACCTTCGAGGACATTGTCGTCTATGGCACGGACAAGGGCCGGATCGCGGTGGGCGGGAAGTTTACCGCCAACTCCAATCTGCCGCTGATCAAGCAGGCAAGCGGGACGATCTGGCTCACCGCACGGCCCGAAAATGCCGCCGGTTCGCGAAAGGTGAGCTTCCGCGACATCCGGATAACGGGAGAGACCGACGTAATCGGCGGGGAATTCCTGTTCGCGCTCGCCAATTCGCCCGAGTTCCAGCGGACGATCACCGAGGCACTGCAGCAGAACTTCGAAGGCGACTTCGCCAAACTGCGCGCCAAGATCGACCGTGCACTTGCCAAGCGGACGGGCCGGCTGACGGACTACAGCATCACCATCGAGACGATCGATACCGGGGTGATCCGCGCGCATGGCGAAGGGCTCTATCTCCCGGTGGACATAACCGCGCGGATCTCTGCCAAACTGCGCTCGCTGAATTGAACAGCAATTCTTGCCAGCGGGCTTCCGGCGGGCGGCGCAGCCCGATAGCATGGTGCGCATACAAGAGGGGCACCGCATGGCTTATCCGCAATTGACCGAGGAACCCGGCGCGCTCGCCACTGCGGCGGCGATCCGCGATGGGCGGCTGAGCGTCGCCGAGGCCGTGGATGCGGCGATTGTGCGGCTTGAACACCTTGATGGCAGCATTGATGCGTTGGCTGTCCCCAATTTCGAGGCCGCCTATGCCGAAGCGCGGGCGCTCGCTGCCGCTGGCCCGCGCGCCGATCAGCCGCTGTTCGGCGTGCCGATTACGATCAAGGAAAGCTTCGATGTCGCCGGCCTGCCGACCACCTTCGGCCACACCGAATACCGCGATCATATCGCCACGAAAGATGCCGAGCTGGTCCGGCGCCTCAAGGCAGCGGGCGCGGTAATTGTCGGGAAGACCAATGTGCCCGTCGATCTCACCGACTGGCAGAGTTTCAACCCGGTCTATGGCCGCACCAGCAATCCGCATGATCCCGCACGCTCGCCGGGCGGCTCCTCGGGCGGCAGCGCGGCGGCCGTGGCGAGTGGAATGTCGGCGTGCGACTACGGCACCGACATCGGCGGATCGGTGCGCGTGCCGGCGCATTTCTGCGGGGTCTGGGGGCACAAGACCACCTGGGGTCTCGTCTCGAAGCGCGGTCACGATTCTCCGGCCTATTCGCGGCGCGAAGGCTTCCTCGCCGCGCATGACAGTGCGCTGAGCGTTGCCGGGCCGCTGGCAAGGAACGCCGCCGATCTTGCGATCCTCACCGAGATCGGCGGCGAGGTGCCGCTGCGCCGCAGGGCCAAGCCGCTCGCCGAATGCCGGTTGCTGGCGCTGACCGATCTGCCGGGATCACCACTCGATGAAAGCGTGCGCGCCCCCACCGAGGCGGCCTACGAAGCGCTCGCCCGAGCGGGTATCGCGATCGACCGCGCGAGCGACCTGTTGCCCGATCAGGCGCAGCACTATCGCAGCTATCTCAAAGTGATGAATATCGTCATGTCGAACGGCGCCCCCGCGCCCGACGGCACCCGCGCCACCGCCACAGACTGGTTCGCGCTGCTCAACGCGCAGGCTGTCTGCATGGCGCAGTGGGAGGCGCTGTTTGCCACCTTCGACTTCGTGCTGGTCCCGCCAGCCCCGGTGCTTGCCGTGCCGCATTCCGATCAGGCGGTGTTCCGCGCCACGCTGAACATCAACGGCGCCGAGGAACCGGGCGGCAAGGCGCTGGTCTATGCCGGCATCGCGACCTTCCCGAACCTGCCCGCCACCGTGCTGCCGATCGGGACGGGCAGCTATCTCGGCAGCGCCTTGCCGTGCGGGATGCAGGTCATCGGCCCGCGCTGGGCTGATCTCGATTGCATCGCGGCAGCCGAAGCCATCGGCAACATCTTGCACCGCTGAGCGCGCTTCGCCATGGCCGCGCGATGATGAAAGTGACGATGCGAACCCCCCTCATGCACAGGCTCGCCAAATGGCACATCTGGCTCGGCTGGCTGGTCGGCGTGCCGATCGCCATGTGGCTGGCGACAGGCCTGTTCATGGTCGCCCGCCCGATCGAGGCGGTGCGCGGAGATCACATCAAGCGCGAGGTGGCAGCCGAGGCGCTGGTGATTCCTGGCAGCACGCTCGCAGCAGAGGACACTGAACTCGCCGAGATGCGGGTGGTGATGCAGCAAGGCCGCCCGGTCGCGATCCTCACGGGGCTCGACGGTGCCATCCGGCGGGTCGACTTCGCCAGCGGCGCGCCCCTGCCCGCGCTCGATGCCGCCAACGCCCGCGCGCTGGTGGCGGAACGCATCATCGGCGGCGACAAGGTGCGCAAGGTGACGCTGTTCAGCGCCGAGAACGCGCCGTTCGATTTCCGCCGCCCGATGGCCGCCTGGCAGGTGCAACTGGAGGACGGCACAAACGTCTATGTCGGGCGTGATACCGGCCAGATCGAGGCGGTGCGCACGCGCTGGTGGCGCGCCTTCGACTTGGCCTGGGGCCTGCACATCATGGACCTCTCCGAGCGCGAGGACACCAGCCACCCGGTCCTGATAATTTTCGCCGCGCTTTCGCTCACCGGAGCGCTGATCGGCTGCGTGCTGATGTTCCGCCGCCGCCGTGCGCGGATTGTCGTTCCCGCCCCATGACGCCGACGGTTCTCACGCCCATCCTCGATTGGCTCGATCTGGCTGGCATCGCGCTGTTCGCGCTGTCGGGCGCGGTGCTGGCGGCGCGGCTTGGGCAGACCTTCGTGACCATGGCCTTCTTTGCGCTGGTGACGGGCGTTGGCGGCGGCACGGTGCGCGATCTCTTGATCGGCGCGCCGGTGTTCTGGATTAATGATCCGTGGGTCGCGGCCGTATGCCTCGCCACCGCGCTGATCGCGTGGTTCACGCCGGTGCGGCTGTGGGAGGGCAAGGGCTTTGCCTATGCCGATGGCGCAGGCCTGGCCGCCTATGCCGTGCTCGGCAGCGCCAAGGCGCTGGCTTACGGCGTGCCGCCCGTTCCGGCGGCGCTGATGGGGGTCATCACCGGCTGCGTCGGCGGGATCATCCGCGACGTGGTGGCAGGCCGCCCCTCGATCATCATGAGCCCCGAGCTTTATGTCACCCCCGCCGCGCTCACCGCCGCGCTGACAGTGGCGGGGATGAGCCTTGGCCCTCTCACCGGCTTTCCCGACGCATGGGCGTGGGCCGCAGGGTTTGCCTGCGGCTTTGCCCTGCGCACGGCGGCGATCCGCTGGGAGTGGGGCCTACCGAGCTACAGCCCCGGCAAGACCGACTAGCCGCCGATATCGGGGTCAATCGTCTCGGGGATATCTTCACCCGGAATCGGCCCGCCGGGATAGGCTGGCAGGCGCTCGGCATTGGCCACTGCTGGAGCCCGCGCGTCAGGCTGGCTCAGCCCGCCCGCGGCACGGCGCGCATCGGCATAGCGCTGATCGCTCCACTGGCCGTCGGCGCGCGGCGCGGCGGCGTCTGACGAGGCAGCGCCCCAATCACCGCCGGCAAAGCCACCGCCGAAATCGACGCCTTCGATCCGTCCGTCATTGCCGATCCGGCACGCGAACTGCGAACCGTTAAACAGCGCGCCGCTGACCAGCCAGCCGCGGCCCGTGCGCTCGACAGTGTCGACGCTCTCGACCCGCACATCGCGCTCGATCCGCGTAAGGCACTGGTCGACCGCACTGTCGAGCCCCGAGGAGCCAGTGTTGCGGCGATCGGTGCGGCGGTCATCGAAGCGGCGGTTATCGTCGCGCCAGTCGCCATCGCGCTGGACCACCACGACATCGCGATCGCGCGCGCGGCGGTTGTTGGAATTGGCAATGGCGATCACGCCGCCCAGAATCGCGGCGCCGATCAGCACGTCGCCTGCGTCCACGCGGTTGCGCCGCCAGCCACGGTTGCCCCAGCGGTTGCAGCCCCAGCCACGGCAGCGCCAATCGGCGCTGGTGCTGGCCGGATCAAAGCGGCTCGCGCCAAAGGCGGATTGATCGAAGGTGATTGTCGCGGGCGCAGCGGCCTGTGCAGGCGCAGCAAAAGTGGTGGCGGCGGCAAGCGCACCGGCCAGCGCCAGCGCACGAATTTTCGGAGCCATCAAGCTCTCTCCTCACAAAGACGAGCGGCCACCATCCACCCTGAAGGGGGACGGATTAACCGTGCAAGGCTTGCGCTCGGCTGAACGCCGCCTGCACAGCAAACCGCCCCGCGTCCGTGAGGAAGCGGGGCGGCCAGAGAGGCTCGCCAAGGGGAAACGAGCCAGGAGAAGGGTTTAGCGCAGGCCGCGGATGCCGTCGAAGTTCACGATCGGCGCGCCGCGTCCGTCAAGGCGGCAGGTGAAGCGCCCGCGATCGAAATCGCGTCCACCACCCCAGCGGGCGCCGTCAGCAACTTCAATACGGCCCTGCACGCGGAAACCGAAGCGGGTGCGATCAAGGTCGCGCACGTCAGTCACATCGGCATAGCGATAGCCGCCGAAGCGACGCGCCTGGTTTTCAGCTGCCCGCACGCAGCGTTCAACCGCCCCGCGCGCGCCGCCGTTGAAGCCATTGCCGCCGCGTTCCCAACGGGCGCCGCGATAGTCGCGGTCACGATGGTTGCGGTCGCCGTCGAATGCGCCGGCGAGTGCGGCGATGCCGCCGATCACCACCGCGCCAGCGATGATCTCGCCCGCGCCGATGCCGTCGCGGTCGCGGTTACGGTGATTGTCAGCCATGGCAGGTGTGGCCGCAGCGACGGCCAGAGCACCGGCCGCGAGCGCGCCGATCGTGGTCCGGGCCAGTCTCGTGGGGGTGGTCGTCATCAGTCTTATCCTCGCTTGGCACCGAGGCATGATTGCGCCGGTGACAAACAAGAAATGCGCGATTCGCGCTGAGACAAAGCTGAATTGGCCTGACAGCCACCGTTAATCTAAAGGGCCATTCAGATGAACCGAATGGTGCTTCAGCTCCCGATCGCCGCCAGCACATCGCGGGTGAAGCCGGCAATGTCGAAGCCCGCACCCGGCGGATCCTCGCCCCGCCGCACGATCACGACCTGCCGGGATGGCACGATCACGACATATTGCCCGCGATTGCCGAAAGCGGCGAAGGTATCGGACGGGACGCCTTCGGATTTGTTCATCAGCCAGAACCCGGCGCCATAGCCAAACGCGCCGCTTGTCGGCTGCGGGCCGCTTGGGGTGGCGACATACTTGGCCCAACCTTCGGGCAGAACTCGCTCGCCCGATGGCAGTTTGCCGTCATCAAGATAGAGCTGGCCGAACTTCGCCAGATCGCCAGCAGTGGTCCAGACCTGCGAGGACAGAATGTATTCGCCACGAATATCAGTCTCGGCGACCGTGTGGTTCATCCCCAGCTTGGCGAAGAATTCGCGCGGCGGGTAATAGGTGAGCCACTGCCCGATTGCCTTGACCGCCAGCAGCGTATCATTGTTGGCATAGCGGAACACGGTCCCCGGCTTGTGGAGCAGCGGCCAGTTGATCGCGGTTTCATCAACGCTTGAGCCACCAAAATAGAGCGGGTCGGTGCGGTTGCCTGGCGTGTCTGAGTATCGCCCAGTGGCCATCCGCAAGGCGTGGTCGATGGTGATGTCATTGCGCGGATCGCTTGCGCCGCCGCTGCGCCAGTAATTGAGACCGACCGGATCTTCGACACTGGTCTCACCAGACAGCACCGCCCCTCCCACCAGCGTGGCGGCGATGCTCTTGGCGACCGACCAGGTGCGCTGCGGGGTGTTGGCATCAAAGCCGGGGGCGTAGCGTTCGGCTTGTGCCCCGCCTTTGCTCACCAGCACCGCAGTGGTTCGCGTGCCGGGGCCAAAGCCGCCCTCGAATGCGCGGGCAAAGGGCGCTGCAAGCTGCTTTCCGAGCGCGGGGTCTGCCGTTACGGGCTGCGCAGAAACAGCGGGCGCCGTGCTCATGGGAGCCTGCGCAGCGCTGACTTCGTCCCCTGCTCCGATGGGCAGCACCGAACAGCCGGTTTCCGCGCCATAATTCACCGCAATCCGCGCCGGCATCGTGTCCGTCCATGTGACGGCGACGTTGGCGATCTGGCCGGAGGGGCGGCGCACGATTTCGTAAGGCAGTTCGCCGATGATGGCATTGTGCGGCGCCTGGATACCGGTGAGCTCCCACGCTGCAACGCTCTCGGGTGTGCGGGTGGTGCCGTTGCGTTCCGCCACCGCGATCGCGCTGCACAGCATCAACGCCTTGTATCCCGCCGCCAGCGCCCGGTCGTAGCGGGCATCCAGCGCCTCCTGCTGGGACTGCCCAAAAGCGGGCACGGCGACGGGGACGGCGAGAAGCAGCGCGGTCGCTGCAAGGGAGGTGCGGATCATGCCGCGCACCCTACCCCGCCCCGTTCAAAAGAAAAGGGCCGGAAGCGTCTCCGCCCCGGCCCTTGCCTGTGTTTGTGCGAAGCGCGCCTTACGCGTCTTCGTAATCTTCCGCAGACTGCACCGGGCCCGAATCCTGGCCCTTGGCAGCTTCGTCGCGGTCGACCAGCTCGATGATCGCCATCTGCACCGCATCCGACGGGCGAATGCCGGCGCGCAGCACGCGGGTGTAGCCGCCTTCGCGATCCGAATAACGCTCGGCCAGAACTTCGAACAGCTTCTTGAGCTGCGTCTCGTCGCCCAAACGGCTCATGGCGAGACGACGGTTCGAAAGGCCGCCGCGCTTCGCCAGCGTGATCAGCTTTTCGAGATAGGGGCGCAGTTCCTTCGCCTTGGGCAGCGTGGTGGTAATCTGCTCGTGCTTGATCAGCGCGGCAGCCATGTTGCGGAACAGGGCGTTGCGGTGACCCGTCTTGCGGCCCAGCTTACGGCCCGAAATACCATGACGCATATTCTTTACTCCGTTCGAAAAGGGCCCGTGTGAGGTAGCCCAGTGCTGGTGGCCGTCAGGGTCGCCACCGTCACCCATCTCTTTGGCCGCGCCGTCACGGGAGTAAATCCCGTGACGTCAGACGAGCATCGCTCGCTGGCCGGCAGGCCGCCGTCCATCGGCAACCTGTGGTTGCCTTAGGCGGCTGCTTTTGGGCTTAGCCCAAAAGCTCCTGCTCGAGCTTCTTGGCCATCTCTTCGATGTTCTCCGGCGGCCAGCCAGGGATGTCCATGCCGAGGCGCAGACCCATGCTCGAGAGCACTTCCTTGATCTCGTTGAGCGACTTGCGGCCGAAGTTCGGCGTGCGCAGCATCTCGGCTTCGGTCTTCTGGACCAGATCGCCGATGTAGATGATGTTGTCGTTCTTGAGGCAGTTGGCCGAACGCACCGACAGTTCCAGCTCGTCGACCTTCTTGAGCAGGTAACGGTTGAGCTGGTTGGCGTCGCTTTCTTCCGGCTGCACAGCGTGACCGATCATCGCGCTCTGCGGCTGCGGGATGCCGTCTTCGAAGTGGACGAACAGCGTCAGCTGGTCCTGCAGAATGCGCGCGGCATAGGCCACAGCATCTTCAGGGGTGACGGTGCCATCGGTTTCGACGGTGAGGCTGAGCTTATCGTAATCGAGCTCCTGCCCGACGCGGGCATTCTCGACCTTGTAGCTCACCTGACGGACCGGCGAATAGAGCGAGTCGACCGGGATCAGCCCGATCGGCGCGTCGATGGGACGGTTCTGCACGGCGGGCGAATAGCCCTTCCCGGTGTCGGCAGTCAGCTCCATGTTGAGCGTCGCGCCTTCATCGAGCTGGCAGATCACCAGATCCTTGTTCATCACTTCGATGTCGCCGGTGACAGCAATGTCACCCGCACGCACCGCGCCCGGGCCGGTGGCCGAGAGCTGCAGACGCTTGGGGCCTTCGCCTTCCATCTTCAGCGCGATCTGCTTCACGTTGAGGACGATATCGGTCACGTCCTCGCGCACGCCGGCAAGCGAGGAGAACTCGTGCAGCACGTTCTCGATCTTGATCGAGGTAATCGCAGCGCCCTGGAGGCTGGAGAGCAGCACCCGGCGCAGCGCGTTGCCGAGCGTCAGGCCGAAGCCGCGCTCGAGCGGTTCGGCCACAAAGGTCACCTTGCGCTGACGATCGCCGCCATCCTTGATTTCGAGGGTGTTGGGTTTCTTGAGTTCCTGCCAGTTCTTCGTGTTGACGGACATGGATTTCCCCTAATTCGCCTGTGGGAGGCGGTTCACATTCTGGGCGGGCCGGATGCGCGTCAGCGTGGCGCAGCATCTGGCCCGTTCGGGCGGCGACGGCACGATCTGCCGCCGCCTGCCCGGCGGATCAGACGCGGCGACGCTTCGACGGACGCACGCCGTTGTGCGGGATCGGCGTCACGTCACGGATCGAGGTGATGTTGAAGCCCACAGCGGCGAGGCCGCGCAGTGCGCTTTCACGACCCGAACCCGGGCCCTTCACTTCGACTTCGAGCGTGCGCACACCGTGTTCGGCAGCCTTCTTGCCGGCATCGTCGGCTGCGACCTGCGCAGCATACGGGGTCGACTTGCGGCTACCCTTGAACCCCATCGCCCCGGCGCTGGACCAGCTGATAGCATTGCCCTGCGCGTCGGTGATGGTGATCATGGTGTTGTTGAAGCTGGCGTTGATATGCGCAACGCCGCTGGTGATGTTCTTCTTGTCACGGCGCCGGATACGGCCTGGTTCGCGTGCCATTTTCTGAATTCCTCTAGCTCGTCAGAAGGAAAAAGCGTTGGAGGGGCCAAAGCCCCGCCAGCTTACTTCTTCTTGCCCGCGATGGGCTTGGCCTTGCCCTTGCGGGTGCGGGCGTTGGTGTGAGTGCGCTGGCCGCGAACGGGCAGGCCCATACGGTGACGCAGGCCGCGATAGGCACGCAGATCCATCAGGCGCTTGATGTTCATCGCGGTGTTGCGACGCAGGTCGCCTTCCACGGTGAAGTCGGCGTCGATGGTTTCGCGGATCCGCAGCACTTCCTCATCGGTGAGGTCCTGCACGCGGGCAGAATGCGCGATGCCGAGCTTGTCAGCGATCTGGACAGCCGTGGTACGACCGATCCCGTGAATATAGGTCAGCGCGATGATCACGCGCTTGTTGGTGGGGATATTGACCCCGGCAATACGAGCCACTTATTTCTCCATGCTCCACAGGGGTTTACGAGCCATCTGGCATCGCCCCTATCTCAACGCTCATTCATTCTTGCGTCCGCTGCCGCAATGATCCAAGCCGAAGCAGGATCATAAACGGCAAAAAGCCCGGTCGGCACGCGCAAGGGCGATGCCTGCCGAACTTTCTTCGAACGTGTCGAATGAAGCGCGCGCATAGGCCGATTCGCATCAGCCGTCAACCGCAAGCGGCAGACCGCAGCTTATCCCCGAAACCGGTTCGCGCTTCAACGGGATAGGCGCGGCACGCCCTGCCCCTGGATCGGTCCCCGCTACCACCCGATTAGCGCGGGGGTTTATCCTCGAGATCGCCGAACGCATCCTCGACTGTCGACGTCTTGGGCGCAGGCTTGGGTGCGGGTTTGGGCGCGGTTGCGGGCGCGGGCTTGGCTCCGAGGAGCGGCTCGATCCGCGGTGCAGCAGGCTTGGGTGCGGCAGGCTTAGCAACCACTGGCGCGGTTGCGGCCGGCGCTGCCGCGGGTTTGGGCGCGGCAGCAGGTTTCGGCGCGGGGCTCTCTTCTGCCGGCGCAGGTTCTTCGGCAGGCTCCTCGGGCGCGGTCGCAGACGGTTCGGGCATCGCCACGACCCCGAGCGGCTTGGCCAGTGACGCCAGCTGGATGCCCATAACCGCATCGACCGCCCGCGAAATCACCGGCACTTCGTACCGCATCGCGCCGCCGACATTATATTCCCACACGATCCGGGTACCTGCGTCGGTCTTGCTGATCGCGATCGTCAGTACGCCTGTCACCGGCTCGCTCTGCAGCGGCCCCAAAGCGCCCTGCATCCGGAGCGCGACTTCGGGATAGGCCTGAATGACGCGCATATGTTCGACGCTGCCTTCGAGCGTAAAGCGCCCGGGCTCGTCGACTTCGGGGATCTTCTCGCAGAAGCAGCCGCCAGCCTGCGGGGTCAGCGTGAGATTGGCAGCATCACCCGACCAGGTGTGATCTGATGCCCACCACCCCGACGGCGCAATCAGCGCGAGCCACACTTCCTTGGGGCTGGCCTCTACCACAACCTCGTGGCGCGAAACGAAGCCAAGCGGCCCGCTGCCCGTCACTTCAGCCGCGGCCGGCACTGCCGATAGCAGCGCAATGGCGGCCAGTGCATGGGGCAAACGAAACTTAGGCATTGCGGCAAACTCCCTCTTCGCGAGGGTGCTTAGGCCAAAGCGCGCGGGCGTGAAAGCGCCCCGTCGCAATTTGGCGGGCAATCAGCTGCGCAGAATGGCGTCGATCTGATTGGCCACGGTGTCGATCGCGGCCATGCCGTCGATCCGCGAGACGATCCCGCGCGCTTCGTAGCCCGGCAGGATCGGCGCCGTCTTCGCGCGATATTCCTGCATTCGGGTGCGCACGGTTTCCTCGTTGTCGTCCGGACGGCGCTTGAATTCGGTGCTGCCGCAGCTGTCGCACACGCCCGGTGTCGAGGGCGGGTTAGCGGTGTCGTGATAGAGCGCACCGCACTTGGCGCAGGAGAAGCGTCCGGTGATGCGCACCACCAGAGCGTCTTCGTTCACTTCAAGCTCGATCACGTGATCAAGCGAGCGGCCATTGCGGGCAAGGATCGCATCGAGCGAATCCGCCTGGGCGGCGGTGCGGGGATAGCCATCGAAGATCGCGCCGGTTTCAGGGCCCATCGCGGCGAGTTCTGCGTCGATCAGGTCGGAGACGATCTCGTCCGAAACCAGCTCGCCGCGCTCCATCACTTCCTTGGCCTTGAGCCCGACGGGTGTCCCGGCCTTGACCGCAGCGCGCAGCATATCGCCGGTCGAAAGCTGGCGCATGCCGTGCCGCTCGACGAGCCCTGCACTCTGCGTGCCCTTACCGGCACCGGGAGGCCCAAGAAGAATGATGTTCACGAACCGTCCCCCATTATCGCCGCAGGTCCGCGCCTGCGGCTGGTTTTCTGACTAGCGGGTTCAACTATGGCTGGCGTTGCGTCAAGTGGACTTGCGTCCGCCCTTAACGCATCCGCCCCTTGAGCTTGGCCTTCTTGATGAGATCACCATACTGGTGCGCCAGAAGGTGCGACTGAACCTGCGTGATCGTGTCGACCGTTACGTTCACAACAATCAACAGGCTGGTGCCGCCAAGGAACAGCGGGATACCGGTCTGCGCGATCATGTATTCCGGGATCACGCAAACCAGCGTCAGATAGATCGCGCCGACCACAGTGATCCGGGTGAGGATATATTCGAGATAGTCTGCGGTGCGCTTGCCCGGACGGATGCCGGGGATGAAGCCGCCGTTCTTCTTCAGGTTGTCCGCCGTCTCCTCGGGGTTAAAGACAACCGCGGTGTAGAAGAAGCAGAAGAAGATGATCCCGATCGCATAGAGCGCCATGTAGAGCGGCTGGCCATGCGCGAGATACTGGTTGAGCGTGACGATGAACTCACCGAAGCCGCTATCGCTGTCGACCGACTGTCCGGCAAACTGCGAGATCGTCAGCGGCAGCAGCAGCAGCGAACTGGCGAAGATCGGCGGAATAACGCCTGCGACATTGATCTTGAGCGGCAGGTGCGAGCGTTCGGCCTGCATCATCCCGCGCTGCGTCGCGCGCTTGGGATACTGGATCGGCAGACGGCGCTGGGCACGCTCGAAAAAGCTGATGCCGAGGATCAGGACGACCACCATGACGATGAAGCCGATGATCACCGCCGGCGAAATCGCGCCAGTGCGACCGCCTTCGAACAGGTTGGTGCCGAAGGTCGGGAACTGGGCGACGATGCCCGCCATGATGATCAGCGAAACGCCGTTGCCGATACCGCGACTGGTGATCTGCTCACCCAGCCACAAGAGGAACATGGTCCCGCCGACGAGGTTGATGACCGTGACGATGCGGAACATGTAACCCGGATCAACCACCGCCTGGAGCCCGCTCTGCGCGCCGAAGCTTTCGAGGCCGACCGCGAGGAAGTAGCCCTGGATCGCACACAGGATCACCGCACCGTAGCGGGTGTACTGGTTGAGCTTCTGGCGACCGGACGCGCCTTCCTTCTTCAGCGCGGCCAGCGTCGGGTGCAGCGCCGAGGCCATCTGCACCACAATCGAGGCCGTGATGTAGGGCATCACGCCGAGCGCGATGAGGCTCATGCGCTCAAGGCTGCCGCCCGAGAAGGTGTTGAAAAGATCGAGGATGCCGCCGCGGGTCTGGTCATACAGCTCGCTGAGGATCAGCGGGTTGACACCCGGCAGCGGAACGAAGCTGAGGAAACGGAAGACGATCAACGCCCCGATCGTGAACCAGATGCGCTGGCGAAGCTCGGTGGCCTTGGCGAAATTGCCGAGGTTGAGGTTGCTCGCGATATTGTCGGCGCGTGATGCCATGTCGTCCCGTCGATCCTAGCTCTTGGCCCGGAGCGGCGCCGTCTGGCACCGCGATCCGAAACCGTCTCCTGCAACGCCGACTTGTCGCCCTTGCCCTCTACGAAGGGCCTGGCCCGGCGCGCGAGAGCCTAAATAGGAAGCGCGGGGGCTCTTGTCGAACCCCCGCGCGTCACCTTTCGTCGATTACTTCGCGCTTGCTGCCTTGGCCGCCTTGTTGGCGTCACGGCGCGCAAGCTTCTTTTCGTGCTCGGGGGTCGGGGCCGGAGCCACTTCAACCTTGCCGCCCGCCTTTTCGACCACGGCGATCGCGCCCTTGGTCGCGCCGGTCACGGCGATGGTGGCCTTGGCGGTGAATTCACCCTTGCCGAGCAGACGCACACCGTCCTTGCCACCGCGAACGAGGCCTGCTTCACGAAGAGCTTCTTCGGTGATGGTGGCCTTGGCGTCGAGCTTGCCCGCGTCGATGAACTTCTGGACCATGCCGACGTTCACTTCGGCGAAGTCCTTGCCGAACGGGTTGTTGAAGCCGCGCTTCGGAAGACGCATGTGCAGCGGCATCTGGCCGCCTTCGAAGCCCTTGATGGCCACACCCGAACGGGCCTTCTGGCCCTTCTGGCCGCGTGCCGAGGTCTTGCCCTTGCCCGAGCCGATACCACGGCCCACACGCATGCGGCCCTTGCGGGCACCGGCATTGTCGCGGATGTCATTCAGTTTCATAGTCGTGCACTCGCTTTCGCTTTTGTCGCGCTGATAGAAAGCAAGGCCCCGACGAGCGGGGCCTCACTGGATGTTTAGTCGACCACCTGAACCAGATGCGGGATCTTGGCGATCGCGCCGCGCACCTCGGGGGTGTCCTGACGCTCGACGATCTTGTGCATCTTGTTGAGCCCGAGACCGATGAGGATCTTGCGCTGGCTTTCAGGGCGACGGATCGGCGAACCGATCTGCTTGATCTTGATGGTAGCCATGCCTGTTTACTCCACAATCGCGGCAGCTTCGGCTTCCGCCTCAACTGCACTGGCCCCGCCGCGACCCAGGAGGTCGGCAACCTTCTTGCCGCGACGCTGGGCAACCGACTTCGGCGAAGTCTGCTCAGACAGCGCGTCGAAGGTGGCGCGGATCATGTTGTAGGGGTTCGAGGTGCCGACCGACTTGGTCACCACGTCGGCGACGCCGAGGCTCTCGAACACGGCGCGCATCGGACCACCAGCAATGATGCCGGTGCCCGGAGGCGCCGAACGGACGGTCACCTTGCCCGCGCCGAAACGGCCATTGCCGTCGTGGTGCAGGGTGCGGCCTTCCTTGAGCGGAACGCGGATCATCTTCTTGCGCGCTGCAGCGGTCGCCTTGGTGATCGCCTCGGGCACTTCGCGAGCCTTGCCGTGGCCGAAGCCGACGCGGCCCTGGCCGTCACCGACCACAACCAGCGCAGCAAAGCCGAAGCGCTTGCCGCCCTTCACGGTCTTGGAGACGCGGTTGATGTGCACCAGCTTCTCGATGATGCCATCATCTTCCTGCTGGTTGCCGCCGCGGTTGTTGTCACGCCCGCCGCGACCACGACCGCCGCCTTCACGGTTGCCGCCACCGCCATCGCGATTGCCGCCGCGACCACGGCCACGACGACCCTGTGCTTCACCACCCTCGGCAGCGACGTCAGCCACCACTTCGGGGGTTTCAATGGTGTTTTCGTCAGCCATCATCAGAACTCCAGCCCGCCTTCGCGGGCGGCATCGGCCAGCGCCTTGACGCGGCCATGGAACAGGAAGCCGCCGCGATCGAACACGACAGTGGTCACGCCCGCCTGCTTGGCGGCCTCGGCGATCTGCTTGCCGACTTCGGCAGCAGCCGCGACATTGGCGCCGCTCGCGCTGACACCCAGCGTCGAGGCAGCAGCCACGGTTCGGCCGGCAGCATCATCGATGATCTGCGCGTAGATGTGACGGCCGGTGCGGTGCACCGAGAGCCGCGGCTTGCCACCGGCACGTGCGCGAAGCGCAGTGCGGACCCGTCGACGGCGACGTTCGAAAAGGGAAAGCTTTGCCATCTTACTTCTTCTTCCCTTCCTTGCGGAAGATGTACTCGCCGCGATAGGCGATACCCTTGCCCTTGTACGGCTCAGGCTTGCGCCAGCGGCGGATTTCCGCGGCGAACTGGCCCACGGCCTGCTTGTCGATACCCGACACTTCGATCGTGGTCTGGTCCGGGGTCTTCACCTCGAGACCGGCCGGAACCGGAAGATCGACATCGTGGCTGTAGCCGAGCTGCAGCTTGAGGTTGGTCCCTTGCGCATTCGCACGGTAACCGACGCCCTTGATCACCAAGGTCTTGGTGAAACCAGCGGTCACACCTTCAACCAGGTTCGACACCAGCGTGCGCTGCATGCCCCAGAAGGCACGCGCCTGCTTGCTGCCATTGGCCGGCTTGATCTGGATCTCGCCCCCTTCGACCTTGTAGTCGATGAGATCGGACAGACCGAGCGAAAGAGTGCCCTTGGGCCCTTTCACGTTCAGCGCGCCATTATCGATGGTGGCCGTCACCCCTCCGGGGATCGCCACCGGCCTTTTGCCGATGCGGCTCATCAGAACACCTCCGCCAGGACTTCGCCACCGACGTTGTGGTTGCGTGCTTCGGCATCCGAAAGCACGCCCCGCGGCGTCGAGACGATGGTGATGCCAAGGCCGTTGCGGATCGTCGGAAGTTCCTTGGAACCCGAGTAGACGCGGCGGCCAGGCTTCGAAACGCGGGCCACGTGCTTGATCGCAGGCTCGCCTTCGAAATATTTCAGTTCGATCCGCAGCGCCGGGTGCTTGCCCGAATTGTCCTCGGAGAAGCCACGGATGTAGCCCTCACGCTGGAGCACTTCGAGCACATTGGCGCGCAGCTTGCTGGCGGGCGTAAGGACAGAGTCCTTCTTCGCCTGCTGGCCGTTGCGGATACGGGTGAGCATGTCACCCAGGGGATCGGTCATTGCCATCTACTTGGTCCTCACCAGCTCGACTTGGTCAGACCGGGAATCATCCCGCTGTTGCCGAGTTCGCGCAGTTCGATACGGTTAATGCCGAACTTGCGGTAATAGCCGCGGGGGCGGCCGGTGGTGGCGCAGCGATTGCGCACCCGGGTCGGGTTCGCGTTGCGCGGAAGCTCCGCCATCTTGAGCCGGGCGACCAGGCGCTCGGTCTCGTCAAGCGAGGTGTCATTCGCGATCGCCTTCAGCTTCTCGTACTTCGCAGCGTACTGCTTGACGAGCTTCTTGCGACGCTCATTCTTGTTGATCGAACTCAGTTTCGCCATGGACTTAAGCTCTCTTCTCTTCGTGTCTCAATGCGGAGGACGGCTTACGCCGCTTCCTTCTGTTCAGTCTTGGCTTCGCCCTGGAAGGGGAAACCGAACAGACGCAGCAATTCGCGCGCCTCTTCGTCGGTCTTGGCGGTGGTGGTGACAATGATGTCCATCCCACGCACCTTCTCGATCTTGTCGTAGCTGATTTCGGGGAACACGATCTGTTCCTTCAGCCCCATCGCGTAGTTGCCACGGCCATCGAACGAACGTGCGTTCAGCCCGCGGAAGTCACGGATGCGCGGCATCGCCACGGTCACGAGACGATCGAGGAATTCATACATGCGTTCGCGGCGCAGGGTGACCTTGCAACCGATCGGCATGCCTTCGCGCAGCTTGAACTGGGCGATCGACTTCTTGGCGATGGTGATGACCGGCTTCTGGCCGGCGATCAGCGCCATTTCCTCGGCGGCGGTCTGAACCTTCTTCTTGTCCTGGCTCGCCTCGCCCACGCCCATGTTGAGCGTGATCTTGTCGAGCTTGGGGACTTCGAGACGGTTCTTGTAACCGAACTTCTCGGTCATCGCCTTGACGATTTCGGCCTCATACTTGGCCTTCATCCGGGGGGTATAATCAGCCATCGATGGTCTCCCCACTCTTCACGGCAACGCGCACCTTCTTGCCGTCCTTGATTTCGAAACGGACGCGGGTGGCCTTGCCATCCTTGGGATCGGCCAGCGCAACCTTCGAGACGTGCATCGGAGCCGGGAACCGGTCGATGCCGCCCTGCGGGTTCTGCTGGCTCGGCTTGCGGTGACGGGCGACGATGTTGACGCCCTCGACAACAACCTTGCTGTCCTTGGGCATGACCTGAGCGACCGTACCGGTGCGGCCCTTGTCCTTGCCGGACAGCACAACAACGCTGTCACCCTTCTTGATCTTGGCAGCAGCCATCACAGCACCTCCGGCGCAAGCGAGATGATCTTCATGAACCCGCGCGAGCGCAGTTCACGCACCACCGGGCCAAAGATACGGGTGCCAATCGGCTCCTCGTTCTTGTTCACGAGCACCGCGGCATTGGTGTCAAAACGGATGACGGTGCCATCCGGACGACGCACGTCCTTGCGGGTGCGCACGATCACAGCGCGATGGACATCGCCCTTCTTGACCTTGGCGCGCGGCTGCGCCTCCTTGATGGAGACGACGATCACGTCGCCGACGCCCGCGGTACGACGCTTCGACCCGCCCAGCACCTTGATGCACTGGACGCGCTTGGCGCCGCTGTTGTCCGCGACGTCGAGATTGGATTGCATCTGGATCATGGATCCGTCTTCCTTCTCACTGGCTTACCGGGACGCCCAATCCGACTGGGGCCCGGCAGTTCCGTTTACGCCTAATTCAGTTGCCGGCTTCCGCGACGTCGAGATCAGCCTCGATCGCCTGGGTGCCGCCCGCGACCACCCGGTCCTTCACGGCCCAGGTCTTGGTCTTGGAAATCGGGCGGGTCTCTTCGATCCGCACCACGTCACCCACGGTGTATTCGTTGTTCTCGTCGTGCGCATGATACTTCTTCGAACGCCGGATGATCTTCCCGTAGAGCGGGTGCTTCACCTTGCGTTCGACCTTCACGGTCACGGTCTTATCGGTCTTGTCGGAGGTCACAGTCCCGACGAGGATGCGCTTGGGCATTGTGCTTACTCCTTACGCCTTCACGGCGGCGGCTTTTGCCGCACGCTCGCTTTGCAGCGTCTTGATCTGCGCGATGGTCCGGCGCACCTGACGGATGCGCGAGGGAGCCTCGAGCTGGTTGGTCGCAGCCTGGAACCGCAGGTTGAACTGCTCGCGCTTGAGCTCGGTGAGCTCGGCGTTCAGCTGGTCATCGGTCTTGGTGCGAAGGTCCGCGAAGTCGGCCATTATTCGCCTCCCAGGTGGCTGGTGTCGCCAAGACGGGCGACAACCTTGGTCTTGATCGGCAGCTTCATGGCTGCGCGCTCGAATGCTTCAGCGGCCAGAGGGCCGGCAACGCCGTCGAGTTCGAACAGGATGCGGCCCGGCTTCACCTTGGCTGCCCAATATTCGACCGAACCCTTGCCCTTACCCTGACGGACTTCGGCAGGCTTCTTGGACACCGGCACATCCGGGAAGACGCGGATCCAGAGACGACCCTGACGCTTGATGTGACGCGTGATCGCGCGGCGAGCCGCTTCGATCTGGCGTGCGGTGATCCGCTCGGGTTCAAGCGCCTTGAGACCGTAGGAGCCGAAGTTGAGGGTGGTGCCACCCTTGGCTTCGCCCTTGATCCGTCCCTTGAACTGCTTGCGGAACTTGTGCTTTTTCGGTTGCAACATGGTCTGTTACCTCAACGAGCCGGCCGGACGCCGGAAGTCTGTGCTTCCATCATCAGGCGGTCCTGCGCGGTGGGATCGTGCGCGAGAATCTCGCCCTTGAAGATCCACACCTTGATGCCGATGATCCCGTAGGCGGTCAGCGCCTCGGCATCAGCGTAATCGATGTTCGCACGCAGAGTGTGCGCCGGAACGCGACCCTCGCGGTACGATTCGACACGAGCGATTTCAGCGCCACCAAGACGGCCACCACAGGTGATCTTGATGCCTTCGGCACCAAGCCGGATGGCTGACTGCATCGCGCGCTTCATCGCCCGGCGGAACGCCACGCGGCGGATCAGCTGATCGGCAATGCCCTGAGCGACGAGCTTGGCATCGATTTCCGGCTTGCGGATTTCAACGATGTTCAGCTTCACTTCGCTGGCGGTCATCGAGGCAAGCTTCGAACGAAGCTTTTCGATGTCCGCGCCCTTCTTGCCGATGATGACGCCCGGACGTGCGGCGTAGATCGACACGCGGCACAGCTTGGCCGGGCGCTCGATCACGACCTTGGAAATCGCTGCCTGCGGCAGGTTTTCCATCACGTACTTGCGGATCGCGAGATCTTCCTTGAGCAGGCCCGCGTAGTCACGCCCTTCGGCGTACCAGCGGCTGTCCCAGGTGCGGTTGATCTGCAGGCGCAGACCGATCGGATTGCTCTTCTGGCCCATCTTACGCCTCTTCTGCTTCGCGAACGACGATCCGCAGCCGGCTGAACGGCTTGAGAATGCGCGTCGACTTGCCGCGGCCGCGGGTGTGGAACCGCTTCATCGTCACCGACTTGCCGACCGAAGCTTCCGCCACGATCAACGCATCAACGTCGAGGTTGTGGTTGTTTTCTGCATTGGCGATCGCCGAAGCGAGCACCTTGCTTGCATCGCGTGCCATCGCCCGCTTCGAGAAGGCGAGGATATTCAACGCCTCTTCAGCCTTCTTGCCGCGGATCAGGGCCGCAACGAGGTTGAGCTTCTGCGCCGAACCACGGATCGTGGTGCCGACGGCCAGCGCCTCGTTATCGCCCACGCGGCGGGGTGCTTTTGCCTTGCCCATTAGCGCTTGCCCTTCTTGTCAGCAGCGTGACCGGGGAACGTGCGCGTGGGCGCGAATTCGCCGAGCTTGTGGCCGACCATTTCTTCCGAAACCGTAACGGGAATGAACTTGTGCCCGTTATAGACATTGAAGGTGAGCCCGACGAACTGCGGCAGCACAGTCGAGCGGCGCGACCAGGTCTTGATCGGCTTTGTGTTGCTCGCTTCCTGCGCGCTTTCAGCCTTCTTCAGAAGGCTCAGCTCGACAAACGGGCCTTTCCAGACGGAACGTGCCATCGTCTCTTACCTCTTCTTCTTCGCGTGACGCGAACGGATGATCATCTTGTCCGTCTGCTTGTTGTGGCGCGTGCGAGCACCCTTGGTCGGCTTGCCCCACGGGGTCACCGGATGGCGACCGCCCGAGGTCCGGCCTTCACCACCACCATGCGGGTGGTCGACCGGGTTCTTTGCAACGCCGCGAGTCAGCGGGCGGACGCCCATCCAACGCTTGCGGCCGGCCTTGGCAAAGTTCTGGTTGCCGTTGTCGGGGTTCGACACCGCACCAACCGTGCCCATGCAATCGGCGCGCAGGTAACGCTGCTCGCCCGAGTTGAGGCGCACGATAACCATGGCGCGGTCACGACCGACGACCTGCACATAAGTGCCTGCTGAACGGGCGATCTGGCCGCCCTTGCCCGGCTTCATCTCCACATTGTGGCAGATGGTGCCGACCGGCATCTGGCCCAGCAGCATTGCGTTGCCCGGCTTGGTGTCGGTCTTCTCGCCAGCCACAACCTGATCGCCGACAGCAAGACGCTGCGGAGCGATGATGTAGGCCTGCTCGCCGTCTTCGTACTTCACCAGCGCGATGAAGGCGGTGCGGTTCGGGTCATATTCCAGACGCTCGACGGTGGCCGGCATGTCCCACTTGCGACGCTTGAAGTCGATGAAGCGGTACTTCTGCTTGTGACCACCGGCGATGCCACGCGAGGTGACATGGCCCTTGTTGTTACGGCCACCGGTCTTGCGCTTGCCTTCGGTAAGCGCCTTGACCGGCTTGCCCTTCCACAGGGCCGACTTGTCGACCAGGATCAGACCGCGGCGCGCGGGACTGGTCGGCTTATAGTTCTTGAGTGCCATTGTTCGTGTCCTGTCCCTTGGCCTCAGATACCGCTGGTGATGTCGATCATTTCACCCTCGGCGAGGGTGACAATGGCCTTCTTCACATCGGAACGCGTGTAGGGCTTGCCCTTCCAACGCTTGGTCTTGCCCTTGACGACCAGGGTGTTCACCGCGACGACCTTCTTGTCGTAGATCGCTTCGATGGCTTCCTTGATCTGCGGCTTGGTCGCGCTACCCGCGACCTTGAAGACCACAGCATTGTGCTCGCTGGCGAGCGTCGACTTTTCAGTGATGTGGGGCGCGAGGATCACGTCGTAGTGACGCGCATCGACGGTCTGCTTCTTAGCCATTGAAACGCGCCTCCAGCTTTTCGACGGCGGCCTTGGTCAGCACCAGCGTGTCGTGATTGAGGATGTCATAGACGTTGGCACCCATCGCCGGCATCACGTTGATCCCCGGCAGGTTACCAGCGGCCTTCTTGAAGCCCGCATCGACCTGTTCGCCGTCGATCACGAGGACCTTGCCCTTGAGACCAGCGGTCTCGAGGTGGCCCTTGAGGAGCTTGGTCTTGGCATCGGCCAGTTCCAGCGTGTCGACCACGACGAGACCGTCCTTGGCCTTGCTCGAAAGTGCCATCTTGAGGCCGAGCGCGCGGATCTTCTTGTTGAGCGACTGCTCGAAGTCACGCTTGCGCGCGCCGTGGGCCTTGCCGCCGCCGATGAAGATCGGAGCTGCACGATCGCCGTGACGGGCGGTACCGCCACCCTTCTGCTTGCCGAACTTCTTGCCGGTGCGGGCCACGTCCGAACGCTCACGCGTCGGGCGGGCGGTGCCGCGGCGGTTTTCGAGCTGCCAGGTGACGACGCGGTGCAGGATGTCAGCGCGCGGCTCAATGCCGAACACGTCATCCGACAGTTCGATATCACCCGACGCCTTCCCGTCGATTTTCTGAACCTTAATCTTCATGGCTCAGCCTTCCTTGTTTTCGTCGCTGGCCGGAGCGTCGGTTTCGACAGCTTCGACTGCGACCACATCTTCGACAGCCGTTTCGGCAACCGAGGGGGTCTCTTCAGCGACAGGCGCGTGCTTCGAAAGGATCGCACCGGGGAACGGCACGCCTTCGGGAAGCGGCAGCTTCACAGCGTCGCGAACGAGCAGCCAGCCATTCTTCGCACCCGGGACCGAGCCCTTGACGAAGAGGAGACCGCGCTCAGCGTCGGTGCGGACGATTTCGAGGTTCTGCTGGGTGCGCTGACGGTCGCCCATGTGGCCGGCCATCTTCTTGCCCTTGAACACGCGGCCCGGATCCTGACGGTTACCCGTCGAACCGTGAGCACGGTGCGAGATCGACACACCGTGGGTGGCGCGCATACCGCCGAAGCCCCAGCGCTTCATGGCGCCGGCGAAGCCCTTGCCCTGCGTGTGGCCGGTGATGTCGACCATCTGACCAGCGATGAAATGCTCGGCACTGATCGTCGCGCCGACCGGCACGAGGCCATCGGCGTTTTCGACGCGGAATTCAGCGACGCGCTTCTTCAGGCCGACATCGGCCTTGGCGAAATGTTCACGCTGCGGCTTGGCAACGTTCTTCTGCTTGGCTTCGCCCGCGCCGAGCTGAACCGCGAAATAGCCATCACGGTCTTCAGTCCGGTGCGAGACCACCTGGCAATCTTCCAGCGCGAGAACGGTCACAGGCACGTGCCGTCCGTCCTCCTGGAAGAGGCGGGTCATCCCGACTTTCTTTGCGATAACGCCGGTGCGCATCGTCAGTTACTCCTCAACAGAGGCACCCTACGGACCATCCGCAAGGTGCTTGGCGAGCCACGGCACAGTCGCCGCAGCCCCATTCAGCCCAAATTGTCATGCGTCGCCCCGTCCGGGCTGAGTGCTCCGCTGGCCGGGTGGCCGCTGGAGCGAGACGGGGGACGCAGCCCGGATGGTTCATCCGGCGGTATCCACCCTATCGTCAGGCGGGGCGCTTATGGCCCCAACGATAGAGGCCCCCTGCCGAAGCGGGGGGCATTTCGGCTGGCTTAGGCCAGCTTGATCTCGACGTTAACGCCAGCAGCCAGATCGAGCTTCATCAGCGCGTCCACGGTCTGGGCGTTGGGCTGCACGATATCGAGCAGCCGCTTGTAGGTGCGCACCTCGAACTGCTCGCGCGACTTCTTGTCGACGTGCGGGCCGCGGTTCACGGTAAACTTCTCGATACGCGTCGGCAAGGGAATGGGGCCACGAATAAGAGCGCCGGTCCGACGGGCCGTATCGGCGATTTCGCCGGTGGCCTGATCCAGAACGCGGTGATCGAACGCCTTGAGGCGAATGCGGATATTCTGAGCTTCCATGTCCTACTACCGATGCGAAAGAGCCAAGGAGCCGCCGGTTGCCCGGCATTTCCCAAAAACAAAGGCCGGCCCCGCTCTAATCCGGTTTCCCGTGAGCGGGCGGCCTCATTGAATTGCGTGACAGACGGGACGAATCTCGTCTGCGGATGCGGGCCTATACGGGGAGCGCCTCGCTCATGCAAGACCCAACTGAAAGGAAATTGCGTGACCGCGAAATGACCGCGCGCTTCCTCCCGTTTGGCCCCACCATGCCCGTTCGGACCAATGGCCGAAACGGAATGTCTGTAGCCACTGAGCCTCACACAAAAAGGCCCGGCAGCTCATCCGAGCGGCCGGGCCGATTTTGCGTTCAGTCAGCTCCCAGGCGGGAGCTAGGCCTTACTTGGTGATCTTGGCAACGACGCCCGAACCCACGGTGCGGCCGCCTTCGCGGATCGCGAAGCGCAGGCCTTCGTCCATGGCAATCGGCGCGATCAGCTTGACGCCGATCGAAACGTTGTCGCCCGGCATCACCATTTCGGTGCCTTCGGGAAGGATCACTTCGCCGGTCACGTCGGTGGTGCGGAAGTAGAACTGCGGGCGGTAGTTGGCGAAGAACGGCGTGTGACGGCCACCTTCATCCTTCGACAGTACGTAGACTTCGGCTTCGAACTCGGTGTGCGGCTTGACCGTACCGGGCTTGCAAAGAACCTGGCCACGCTCGACTTCTTCACGGGCAACGCCGCGGATCAGGGCGCCGACGTTGTCGCCAGCTTCACCGCGATCGAGCAGCTTGCGGAACATTTCCACGCCGGTGACGGTGGTCTTGCGGGTGTCCTTGATGCCGACGATTTCGACTTCTTCACCCACGTTGACGATGCCGGTTTCGATACGGCCGGTCACCACGGTGCCGCGACCCGAGATCGAGAACACGTCTTCGATCGGCATCAGGAACGGCTTGTCGATCGGGCGATCGGGCTGCGGGATGAAGCTGTCGACAGCCTCGATCAGCGCGATCACCGAATCCTTGCCGATGTTGTCATCACGGCCTTCGAGAGCGGCCAGAGCCGAACCCTTGATGATCGGAATGTTATCACCGTCGAAGTCGTACGACGAAAGCAGTTCGCGCACTTCGAGTTCGACCAGCTCGAGGATTTCCTCGTCGTCGACCTGATCGACCTTGTTCATGTACACGACCAGCGCCGGCACGCCGACCTGACGGGCGAGCAGGATGTGCTCGCGGGTCTGGGGCATCGGGCCGTCAGCAGCGTTCACCACCAGGATCGCGCCGTCCATCTGGGCGGCACCGGTGATCATGTTCTTCACGTAGTCGGCGTGGCCCGGGCAGTCGACGTGTGCGTAGTGACGCGCAGCCGATTCATACTCGACGTGGGCGGTCGAGATGGTGATCCCGCGCTCACGCTCTTCCGGAGCCTTGTCGATGTTGGCGAAGTCGACGGCGGCACCGCCGTAGGTTTCAGCCATCACCTTGGTGATTGCAGCGGTCAGCGTGGTCTTGCCATGGTCAACGTGACCGATGGTGCCGATGTTGCAGTGCGGCTTATTCCGCTGGAACTTTTCCTTGGCCATTTCTCTGGTGTACCTTCTTGAATGAAACGATGTGTTCGCGGGAGAACGGCGGTGCCCGCTGAATCAGGCGCCGCCCCTAGACCGATCGATCGGCTTAGGCAAGTTTCTCCTTGACCTCGGCTGCGACGTTGGCCGGAACCTCGTCATAGTGCGAGAATTGCATGGAGTACTGCGCACGGCCTTGCGTGAACGAGCGCAGTTCATTGACGTAGCCGAACATGTTCGCGAGCGGCACGAACGCCTCGACTGCCTGGGCATTGCCGCGCGTGTCGGTGCCCTGGATCTGACCGCGCCGCGAGTTGAGGTCGCCGATGACGTCACCGAGGTAATCATCGGGGGTCACCACTTCAACCTTCATGATCGGCTCGAGCAGCTTGATACCGGCCTTCTGCGCAACTTCACGCATCGCACCGCGGGCAGCGATTTCGAACGCGATCGCGCTCGAGTCGACGTCGTGGTACGCACCATCGGTCAGCTTGATGCTGAAATCGATGATCGGGAAGCCGACGAGGTGACCGCTGGCTGCCTGTTCGCGGAAGCCCTTTTCGATCGCCGGGATGTATTCACGCGGAATGTTACCGCCCTTGATGACGTCTTCGAAGATCACGCCCTGGCCGCGCTCGCCGGGGATCACGGTAACCTTCACGCGGCCGAACTGGCCCGATCCGCCCGACTGCTTCTTGTGGGTGTAATCGACTTCGACTTCACGGGCGAGGTATTCGCGGTAGGCCACCTGCGGCGCGCCGACGTTGGCTTCGACCTTGAACTCGCGCTTCATGCGATCGACGATGATGTCGAGGTGCAGTTCGCCCATGCCCTTGATGATGGTCTGGCCGCTTTCGTGATCGGTCGAGACGCGGAACGAGGGATCTTCAGCCGACAGGCGGTTGAGCGCGATGCCCATCTTTTCCTGGTCAGCCTTGGTCTTGGGTTCCACCGACAGCTCGATCACCGGCTCGGGGAATTCCATCCGCTCGAGCACGATCGGCGCATTGGCAGCGCAGAGCGTGTCACCGGTGGTGGTTTCCTTCATGCCGGCAAGCGCGATGATGTCACCTGCGAAGGCTTCATCCACGTCCTTGCGCTCGTTCGCATGCATTTCGAGCATACGACCGACCTTTTCCTTCTTGTCCTTCACCGAGTTCAGGTAGGTGCCCTTGCCGAGCGTGCCCGAGTAGATGCGGATGAAGGTCAGGCTGCCGACGAACGGATCGTTCATCACCTTGAACGCGAGCGCGCTGAACGGCGCTTCGTCGGTCGCGGGGCGGCTGTCAGCCTCGTCACTGTCCATCTTGACGCCCTGGACGTCAGGAATGTCGAGCGGCGACGGCAGGTAATCAACCACAGCGTCGAGCAGGGGCTGGACACCCTTGTTCTTGAACGCCGAGCCGCAGCAAACCGGCACGAACGACTGGTTGAGCGTGCCCTTGCGGATCAGCGCCTTCAGCGTCGCCACGTCAGGCTCGTTGCCTTCGAGATAGGCTTCCATCGCATCGTCGTCCTGTTCGACGGCGAGCTCGATCAGCTCGCTGCGATAGATCGCGGCTTCATCAGCCAGGTCAGCCGGGATCTCTTCGTAGACGAACTCGGCGCCGAGCGATTCGTCCTTCCAGATGATCGCGCGGTTGTGGACCAGATCGACCAGACCCTTCAGATCAGCTTCAAGACCGATCGGAATGTACAGCACAGCCGGCTTGGCACCGAGGCGATCGATGATCGACTGGACGCAATATTTGAAGTTGGCGCCGGTGCGGTCCAACTTATTAATGAAGCACATACGGGGGACGCCGTATTTGTCGGCTTGGCGCCATACGGTTTCGGATTGCGGTTCAACACCTGCCACGCCGTCGAAGCAGGCGACGGCGCCGTCGAGCACGCGCAGCGAGCGTTCGACTTCGATCGTGAAGTCGACGTGCCCGGGGGTGTCGATGATGTTGATGCGGTGTTCCGGACCATCGGCCACCGACCAGAAGCAAGTCGTCGCGGCGGACGTGATCGTGATCCCGCGCTCTTGCTCCTGCTCCATCCAGTCCATCGTCGCCGCGCCATCGTGCACTTCGCCGATCTTGTAGGACTTGCCGGTGTAGAACAGGATCCGCTCGGTCGTAGTGGTCTTGCCGGCGTCGATATGCGCCATAATGCCGATATTGCGGTAGCGGTCGATCGGATGGCTGCGTGCCATGGTGATTTCCTTGAGCGTTGGAGGAGCGTTACCAGGCCAACACGGCCCCGCGCGCGCTCCATATAGTTGCATATGTGACAGCGGAAAGACCGGCCGCCCCTTTTTACGCCAGGGCGGCCGCTTTCGCTGCCCGCGCGCTTACCAGCGGTAGTGCGAGAAGGCGCGGTTGGCGTCGGCCATGCGGTGCGTGTCTTCACGCTTCTTGACCGCATTGCCGCGATTGTTCGCCGCATCCATCAGCTCGCCCGACAGGCGCGCCGACATCGTGGTTTCCGGACGACCGCGCGCAGCGGTGATCAGCCAGCGGATCGCCAGCGCCTGGGCACGCTCGGGACGCACTTCCACAGGCACCTGATACGTAGCACCACCAACGCGGCGGCTGCGCACTTCGACCTGCGGCTTCACATTGTTGAGCGCATCATGGAACAGCTGGATCGGATCGGCCTTGGCCTTCGCTTCCACCGTGGCAAGCGCGCCATAGACGATCTTTTCGGCAACAGCCTTCTTACCGTCGAGCATGAGGTTGTTCATGAACTTCGACAGGATCTGATCCCCGTACTGGGGATCGGGCAGGATGACCCGCTTTTCGGGACGACGACGACGTGACATCGGATATTCTCCTTAAGGCCTTTCCACCACCGTCACCCTGAACTTGTTTCAGGGTCCATTTGTCGGCTTGGATCAGGCCCTTCAATTTGTTTGCGAACTCACCACCCGGAGGAACCATGGATCCTGAACCCGGTCGTTCATGACGACCGTTTCAGGATGACCTGTCCCCCGGACAGGTCACTTCGGACGCTTGGCGCCGTACTTCGAACGCGACTGCTTGCGGTCCTTCACACCCTGCGTATCGAGCACGCCGCGAAGGACGTGGTAACGAACGCCGGGAAGGTCGCGCACACGCCCGCCGCGGATCAGCACAACAGAGTGTTCCTGCAGGTTGTGGCCTTCGCCGGGGATGTAGCTGATGACTTCGCGCTGGTTGGTCAGGCGAACCTTGGCCACCTTGCGCAGCGCCGAGTTCGGCTTCTTCGGGGTCGTCGTGTAGACGCGGGTGCAAACGCCGCGCTTTTGCGGGTTCTGCTCCATCGCAGGGACCTTGGACTTGGCCTTCTGCGGAACGCGGCCCTTGCGGACCAGCTGGTTGATTGTCGGCATTAGTTCTCACTTCACCTGATGAGGGTGACACCGGAACCGGATGGTGTGGGAGGAGGATTTAGCCTTGTGCGAAACCGTCACCCCGGACTTGATCCGGGGCTAGGCTGAACAGAAATGCCCGCGCCAGCGGCCAATCTGTCTTCACACAAGCCGAAACGCTCCACCCGCAAATCCGGCCCTTCGGCCACCGGGTTACTTTGTCGGCTGCCCCGCCCCAGAGGGAGAGACGCACCGCCAATGTTCAGCTCGCTCCGAGGGAAGCCCCCGGAAGATGCGCGCCCTTAGGCGGGATTGGATTGGGGGTCAAGACGGGAGGTTGACCTACATGGCATCCTCGAGCGCCTTTCCATTTTGTATCAACTGAAGATCCCTAGGAAAGGAATAAATAGAGGCCTGAATCGCCGCATGGATGTCGCTCCGTTGCTTAGGCGACAAAACTGCGCCTAACCGTAACGCGTCCGACACGCCACGAAACAATATCATGAAAGGGTGAACAGTAACCCTATCCTTTTCTCGCTCAATTCGAATTGCGTCAAGGCCTGCCGAAATCGCCTCATTTAAATCTTGCGGCGCAACTGATCCAATCAGTTCCATCTTTTGGAATAACATCCTGCTAATCATAGTAAACGTAAACTGATGACCTGGTTCAATCTTTCGTGAGTGCCGGGCATGCTGCACTGCCATTTCTGCAAGCTCAACTTTCTTCGAACGATCTAACTCTGCACTTGCTTGCGACATTCTGTGTTGAGCGATTTGATGCCAGTATCGGGAATTCCAATCCCACTTTGCCTTTGTTTCTCGATAAAATTTTTCCGCTCCGTCGACTCCGAGAAACTTGTGAACCACATCGTCATAGTCGAAGAGACGCGCCGCAAGCTTCGCACTTGGCTCACCATTAATAATGGAACGCAGATTTACGTATGGCCTCACTCCATCCGCAAGCGACAGAAAAACATCATGCAAACTTTCTGGGTTACTAGTTGTCCACCGCATCAAAATTGCATCGGAAATTGTCTGATTGAGCGGTGTAATAAATTCAGCCCCATCATATTCATGGCAATCAAGCGGAAGAGCAACCTCATCGCCCAACATACGCTCCACCAGATAACCAGGATTCTTTTTTGAAATGATGTTATATTCAACCCCCTGCCTTAAACAATACGACGCCAAGCTCGCAAAGATGAAGCATATTTTTTCTCTTTCTGAAACATCAGATAGAGATTTATCAATTATTTTATTGAGAGGTTCAAAATCGTTCAAAATTCGACAGCATGCAACAGCAATTACCTCACTCCCCAAAGGGAATGACTGAAGATTATTTGATGAATCTACTGTAGACAACCCTAGACCATCGTAAAGTTTCAATAAATTTTGGGCTAATGCAGGGCCTATATTTCCCATTACGTATGTTTTTACAAACGAATTACCTGAAATCTTTTTAATGTGATCAATTCTATATATCCGCTCTGCACCAAAGATAACCACTTTTCCAGACTGGACTTCGGGACGGAGCTGAAGAAACTGAGTTACTGTGTCGGCAAAGTTGTCTGAAAACAGGAAAACCCGCTTCGGTGTTCTGGAAATTATTTCGCGGAGGGCTTCTGTCCTAAGATTGCCAATTGCTTGGTGAAAAAAGCAAATTTCACCATCCTGCGAAAAATTATAAGCTAGCCTGCGTAGCGCCGTTGTCTTTCCGGAGCCAGGCGGGCCAGACAAAACCATAAAGGCTTGCGGTGCACCGATCTGAATCTGATCTTGTATGTCGCTCACTGCCTTACGCGGAAGGTCCAGCCCCTGTCGGAGATCACCCCACGAAGCCCTGTGCCCAAAGGCAAATTTTGTACCAGAATGGTCGCCAGCTGCCGGTCCAGTCGGAACCCTTTCAAAGTCAGAACTGAACTCAGCCAACAATCGCGGGTCGACATCCGTTAAATCAAAATCGAGCAGCCCCCCTCGCACAACCTCATCAACCGTCGGTCGCGCAGGAAATCTACCATCCAAATCCGTGAAAAATTCAAGCGCAGTACCCTTGTAGAGCGCGAGCTGGTATTCAGCACAGTCAACCTCCGTTCCGTGATCCGGAAACGGCTCAACAAGTAGCGACGGAGCACGATCCAATCGCTCAGGAACCTTAAATCTGTCAGATAGAAAATAAGCTAAATCCGACTCCTCGAGCGAAGCGCCCAACACAAAAAAAGGCTCAGATTTAATCAGGCCTGCCAAAACATGAGACCAGATATTATTTTCCGCAACCGATGAAGCATATTCTTTTATATCGAAAACATATCCATCACTGCTGCGACCAGAATATCCGTGCAAATGAATGATCGGCACTTCTTCAGAAGATCTAGTCTCCTTGAAGGGATCACAATAGTTAATAACATCTGGAATTTGCTCAATTTTTGAGTGGGTCGCGTATGCAGCTTCCAGCGCATCATCTACATTTAAGGTAAAAATTCTTCGCCAACGAAATTCTGTTAGTTTTTTGACAGTTTCACCTGGACTGCATTTTAAGAATCTAGAAGTGATTAATTCATCAACTCGCCCATCTACTTTTGCCGACCGATAGAGCCGGTTAAGGGACGAGCCGTCTCGCACTTTTGGCAAGGCTGCATCAAGCTCATCCCTGAGAACTTTAATCGATGGTAGGAAATTTCCATTTGATGACTTGCTGTCAAAGCTTACGCCGGCTCCAATCAAAAGATTGTACCGCCCGGACTTCAGAGCGCCCTCGACCCGCCGCCAAACACTGTCGTCCATGATGTGCGCCCCCTATAATTCGAACGATTCAAGTGAGTTTCATTGATGTCGTCAAGAGAAATTCCAACTCTGAACAGCGTCGGTTGCGCGTGCAGATCAATCGGCAGAGCGAAATGAGGCGGTTCGTGAACCTCTTTTCGCTTTCTAGCATGCCCCTTCCCGAGTCACCTGTCAGTGGCCCTGCCGAGGACCGTCTCGCCCTACCCTGCCCTCTGTCCCACGCGATTGAGGTCGCTCTGCGCGGCCACCCCTCGCCACCGCCAGGGCGGGATTTTCCTACTCCGCCAAAACGTGCCACCCCTCGCCCATGCAATCCGACGATACCCCCACCAAGCGCAACAAGCGCAAGATCCCGCGGCAGGCGACCTCCGAAGTCGCGTGGGAGTTTGATCCAGTGGTGGTGTCGGACAGCGATCCGCTGCTCGAATTCGCGCCTTATCTCCACAAGCAACCGCGGCGCAATTCGATCACGCCCGATCTCCAGCGCGCCTTTGTCGCGCACCTTGCCGTCACCGGCATCGTCAAAGCCGCCGCGGTGCACATCGGCCGCTCGCTCGAGGCGCTCTACAAGCTGCGGGCAAAGCCGGGCGCGGAGGGCTTTGCTGCGGCCTGGGACGAGGCGCTCGGCTGGGGGGTGATGCGGATCGAGGATTGCGCGACCGAGCGCGCGCTGGCCGAGGGGCTCTCCAACCCGCGCGCCAATTCCATGCTCGCCTTCATCATCCGCCACCGCCACGCGCAATATGTCGACGCGCGCTACGTGATCCCCGGCCACTGGCTCTACGAACGTATCCGAGCAGAAGTGCTGGGGGAGGAAGAAACAGACCTCGCCTAAAGGCGCTGGTTCGGCGCGCAGCGCCGCAAGGCCGACCGGCCGCCCGAGCTTATGCGAGGAAAGCCAAGCGGGCCGGACGGCCCGCGCCCGGCGCTTGAGGGCGAAAACAAAAAACTCGCGGAGCCGACTACCCCGCCAAATACCCCACCAGCGCCTTGACCTTCTTGCTCCGCCATTGCGGCGGGGGGGCGAGCAGCCAGTAGGCGCGCTGCGAGGGTTCGGGGCCGGCGATCACGGTGAGGCGGCCCCCTGCCACGGCACTCTCGGCCAGCGCCAGCGGCAGGATCGTGCGCCCCATCCCCGCCAGCGCCGATGCAAGCGCCTGTCCGGGGCTGCCGGCCTTGATGCAGGGGTTCACGCCTTCGGGCATGGCCATGCCGGGCCAGTCGATCCACGCGTCGCGGTGCTCGGGCGCGGCGACGGTGACGCGCATCGCGGGGGCGAGTTGCACCCCTTCCAGCTCGCCCGGGCCGTCCGCCAGTCGGATCGCGAGATCGAGGTTCGCCTCGGTGAAATCGGCGTGCTCGTCAGGCGCGAGGATATATTGCACCCCGGGCGTGCCTGCCTGGAACCGGGCGAGCCGGGGCGCGAGCCACTCGGCGTAGAATTCGCGCGGGACGGCGATGGTGTAACGGTCCGAGGCCTGTCCGGCCTGCATCGCCTCGACGCTTTCCTCGAACCGCAGGAAGCCTTCGCGCAAGGGATCGAGCCCGGCCTCGCCCTCGGGCGTGAGTTCGAGGCCCTTGGAGGTGCGGCGGAACAGGACGACGCCGAGCACGTCCTCCAGCGCGCGGATCTGCTGGCCGACCGCCGCCGGGGTCACCGCCAGCTCGTCCGCCGCGCGGGTGAAGGAGAGATGCCGCGCCGCCGCGTCGAACACGCGCAGGGCATTGAGAGGGAGATGAGTGCGCTTCACGCCGCGTGAATTAGGCGCGCCAAGGGCTTACCGCAAGGCCGCGCCTCAGCGGGGCGTGCGGCCCTCGGCGGTCTCGGGCGCGGAGAGCGGGAAGAACGGGATGCGCACTTCGCACGAGGCGCCATCGGGGCGCTGGAAGGTGTAGAACCCCTCCATCGAGCCGAACGGCGTCGTCAGCGGGCAGCCCGAGACGTAATCGTGGCTCTGCCCGGGGCTGAGCAGCGGCTGTTCGCCCACCACGCCTTCGCCATCGACATGGTTGACCATCCCGCGCCCGTCCGTGATGCGCCAGTGGCGCGTGCGCAGGCGCAGCGGCTCGTGCGAGGCGTTCTCGATGCGGATGTGGTAGACCCAGAACCACTTGCCCGCCTCGGGATGCGACTGTTCCGGCAGGTAGTTGACGGCTACCCGGACAGTGACCCCATCGGTCGTGGCGGCGTGCTGGAAGAACTCTTTCATGTCGCCTCGCAAGTTAGCGATTCTTCGCCGGGTCACAAGGGGCACAACGTGCGTAATCCCCCCTGTATCCCGCATGAAGCGAAGATTCATTCGCCTGCGACAGCCCCCGGGGCCGGATCGGCCGGATTATGCTCGCCGAGGAAGGCTATGAGCGCGTCGTACCACTGCTGCTCGTTTTCGGCAGTGGAGAAGCTGTGCCCCTCGTCCTTTATCACCAGCGTGCGCGGCGGCACCGGAGCGCTGCGGGCGGCTTTCTCGAAGGCGTTATACTGGGTGAACGGCACCACCACGTCCTTGGTGCCGTGGGCCAGCAGCAGCGGGCGGGAGAGTTTTGCCGCCTGCTCGAGGGGAGAGACATGCTTCATGTCCTCCACCCCCTCCCCGCGCACCTTCTCGCGCCAGCGCTTGAAGCCGTTGCGGCTGAAGAAGCTGCGGTCGTAGCGCAAGATCCTGTCGAAATCGGTCACCCCGGCCCAGCTGGCCGCGCAAGCGTAGCGTTCGGGATTGCGCAGCACCGCCCAGATCGCGGCATAGCCGCCATAGGAACCGCCGACGACACACACCCGCGCAGGGTCGGCCAGCCCCCCCGGCCACGGCCCAGTCCATCGCATCGTCGAGATCGTCCTGCATCGCGCGCCCGATCTGCCCGGTGCCCAGCGCGAAGAATTCGTCGCCATAGCCGCCCGAACCACGAAAATTGGGCTGCAGCACCGCATAACCGCGATTGGCGAGCAGCTGCACTTCATCATTATAATCGAGCTTGTCGCGGATCCCGTAAGGCCCGCCATGCGGCATGATGATCAGCGGCAGCCCCTTGGCCGCGCGCCCGCGCGGCACAGTGAGATAGGCGCGGATCACCGTCCCGTCGCGCGCGGTGTATTGCACAGGCTTGGGCCGGGCGAGCAGGCGGATATCGAGGCTGGGGCGGTATTCCGAGATCTGCTCCATCACCCCGGTCGCGGGTTCAAACATGTACAGCACTCCGGGATCGGCCTCGTGACCGGCCCATACCAGCATCCGCGATCCATCCTTCGCGCGGCTGGGCACCCACACTTCGGCATCGCCCAGCGCCTTGCGCAGGCGCGTATGCTGCTTGCTGATAGCGGGATCGAAGTAATGCACCTCGTCGCGGTCGGCGGCATAATAGGCGGCATAGGGCTCGCCATTGCGCAAGGTGACCCGGTCGATGTCCCACTCGGGATGCTCGAACACCGTCGCGATCGGCTCGCGCGTAGCGAAGTTGAAGCGGCGCAGACCCACCCGCCCGCTCTCGCCTTCGGACAGGACATAGCCCTCGTCCGAACCGTTGATGATCTGGAGCGCATCCCAGTAACGATCTGCGGTGTCGCTTTCCTTGAGCCGCGCCACCAGCTTGAGATCGCCGTCGGCCCGCGAGCGATAGTGGATCTTCAGCCGCCCACTCTGCCAGCCGGTGCCCATCCGCACCACGCCCTGATTATCGGCGACCCAATTCCACACCCCGTCGCGCGGCTGCTGCACCGTGGTGACCTTGCCGCCAGGCTCCAGTTGATGGCGCAGCACCGAGGGGTAATCATAGATGCTCTTCTGCATCGACACGAGGATGTAGGAGCCGTCCTCGGCGACATGGATGACGTTATCGCCCTCTACGACGTCGGAATTGCCGAACAGGCGGCTCATGCTGCCATCGCTCAGCCGCAGGAGGATGAGGCGGGTATAGCGCACGTCGTCACCGAAGAACTTGCCCGCAGTCGAGACCGATAGCAGCAGCTTGTCGCCGGTGACCCATTGCACCCATTCGAACTGGTCATCCGGATCAGTGCCGAAAGCGCGCACGACCTTGCGTGTGGCGTTATCGATGATGATGAATTCGGCCTGCCCCTCGCGGCGGCGCATATAGGACATCTTGGTCCCGTCAGGCGAAATCTGCGCATCCCAGAAGGCGGAGCGTCCGGCAAAGGCGCTGGTGGGGATAAAGGCTGGCGGTGGCTCGGCGGCGGCGGATGCGGCGACCGGGCCGGCGGCCTCGTCCTGCGCGGTTACCGGATCCGATACCGCGCCCAGAATTGCTGCCAGCACCAATCCGCCTGCGACGCGGAAAATCCCTTTCACGATTGCGACCCCTGCTTGCCCCTCGATTCGCCAAGCCTATGATTTGGCGCGCGAATGGCAAGGGGCTTGTGCGGGGCTTCACCGGCGAGGCATAAGGCGGGACACCGCAACCGGGGGAGCCAGACGTGAGCGCGCAGACCATTTCGCCATCAGCCCCGCTCACCCGCCGCGCCGCCTTGCAGGGCATTGGCGCCGGAGCGTTCGGGGGGATGCTGGCGGGCGTGCTGGGTGGTTGCGCCGCTCGGGGGCGAGGCGCGCTCGCCCTTCCGCAAGATCCTGCCGCCAGCGCCGCGCCCGATCTGGTCGACCTCGCGCGGCTTGATCCGCGCCTGCGGCTCGATATCCGCTATGCCACGCCTGCCAACTTCATGGGCCGGGTGCTCTATCCGGTGGCGCGGGCGGTGGCGCAGCGTCCGGTCGCCGAGGCGCTGTCCCGCGTCCAGACCCGCGCCGAGGCGGCGGGCTATGGCCTCCTCATCTTCGACGCCTATCGCCCCTGGCGCATCACGCGCGACATGTGGGAGGCGACCGCGCCCGACAAACGCGAATTCGTCGCCGACCCGCGCACCGGATCACGGCATAATCGCGGGTGCTCGATCGACCTCTCGCTGCACCGGGGCGGCACCGAGGTGGTGATGCCCAGCCCCTATGACGACTTCACCCCCGCCGCCTATCGCAGCAACACCGCCGCGCCTGCCGAGACGCTGGCGGCGAGCCGGGTGCTCGAAGGCTGGATGGTGGCCGAGGGCTTCGTTCCGCTCGCCAACGAGTGGTGGCATTACGACTGGGCCGAGTGGCGGCGCTATCCGATTATGGATGTGCCGCTGGAGGATGTGACGGCGGGGTGAGCGGGGGTTTGGGCGTTTCGCGGCGGCGGCGATCGGTCTGGTTGCGAAACACGCGGCATAATTGCGGACGTTCGGCTTGCGACCCCATTGCGGTAAAAGTGAGTTTCACCTTATTCTATGCAGATGGCGTTCGCTAAGCCCTTCTATCGCAACGTCCGAGGGATGTTGCCGGGTCCAAATTCCGGATATAGCGGATCTGGGTTCATTACTGATCCAGATTACGCATTGAACTCCGCTCACTATGTTCGAGCAACATCATTGATCATCGACGACTTAAGGGAAATTTTCGAATTTGTTGAACCATCGCCGGAGGGAGAGTGCGCTTTTTCTTATCGTATCCATGCACTTCTTATGCGGGCATGCATAGAAATAGAGGCAAACTTCAAGGCGATTTTCCAAGCACATAACTTCAACCCTGGCTCGGGCGTGCGGCTAGATATTCGCCAGTTTCGAAGGATTGATGCTACCCACCACTTATCCTCTTATAAAGTTGAACTTCCCATGTGGAACGGTAATTCGAGGATTTGGAAACCTTTCGAGCCTTGGCATCAGTTTCGTGGTCGCAAAGCAGATCCAAAAAACTGCGTCCTCAAATGGTATCAGGCTTACAATGCCAGCAAACACAATCGGCAGCATGAGTTTCGGGTATCCAACCTCGGCGTTCTGATAGAGTCTGTTGCGGCATTGCTCGTAGTAGTAAGTTCGCAGTTCAAGTCGGTTAGTTTCGATGCTCGTGCTGGCTATCTCAGTCTCGAGAGTGGCCCATGGGAGCCTTCCATCGGGGGCTTGTTCAGGATCAAGTATCCAGATGATTGGTCAGACGAAGAAGCCTATGCCTTCGACTGGTCGGAACTTAAGCTTGAAACGGAAAGGTTTGCCACGATCGACTACACCACGATCCCGATCTAACAGGCCGTCAGCTAACCACCCATTAGCGGTCGTTCGGGCCTATAAGCCGCGATCCTGAAAGCGGTCAGGCAGCTATCGCGGCACCTGAGCCGAAAGCAGCCCTTCTGCAAACGACCCCGTTGAGGACATTCCCCTACGATCGTCGCCCCGTGCTTGACACGGGGGGTATAGCGATAACTTGAGATATCCGAAATCTTGACCACACCAATGTCAACTTAGATCAGAGCTGCATCGGATATTAGCTGACCTCCAACATTCGGCGGGCGGCCTATCTGATGCAGCTTTAGTCGAACATTCTCGCCTGAGTGTCACGGGGTGATGCTGTCCGTGGTTATCAATCCGGCGACCCCTTGTGCGATAGCAGGCAATCCCGGTCCGACTATGGCATCTCCGTTTGTCTCGGATGCGGCTAGTTTGAGATTGAGTGCGAGCAAAAACGAAAGATCGTTCTCGCCTGCCTTCATTCCGTATGCTGCGCGTACCGCTTTATCGAGCGTAGCTGTGGCAGACTTTAAAGGATGATCGCCCGGGAGTTCGAGCGACCGATAGAGTTCACGCAATGTCAGCCCGTGTTCACTGCACAGGTTGCGACGCAATTCCCGTAGCGCCACAGCTGCACTCGCAACCGCCTTTACCTGTTTCAGTGTCGGACTCTGCGGCCAAGGAAAGCTGTCAAAAACAGTGTTTGAAGTGTAGCGAAAGCGTTCTGTGAGTGTGGAGCAACGGTTTATAAACCAGATCCAATGTATCGTTGATTGTAAAACACCAAAGCTATAATCGTCTTCATGCGTAAATACAGTCAAAGCAGCGTTGGGGTTTATATTATTGGAAACGAATTCAAAGATTGGTCTTTTTGTGACTTGCCCACACACAATATATCGGTTCACTTTTTTCAATTTTCCCATAAGCTGTGTTCTTGGGTAAGACATTTGCCACCATGTCTTTAAAAAGTTGGAGTGGTGCTGATTGCCGCGCTTGCCCGATTTGGCCAGCTCAGTATTGCGCCTGATCTCAGTTTCGGCTGCGGCCTTCCGAACTGGCAATGCACCAAGTTCTACGATTTTGTACAATTTGTTGAACTTTTGAGCTGAAAGCAGGTCAAGTCCTGAAAAATCAATAACATATCGGCTTGGCTTTCCACCATGCTCGCCCATCAGATCGTCGGATGTCATGAATGGCTTAAGCACCCGATTATAGTCGGGATGCTCGCGCAGAAGCCGTTTCGCCAAGTCTTTTTGAACGAGGAATGATTTATGCCCGTGCGTCTGCCCCTGAAAACACCCCCCCCGCTTATTCACGGCTAAATCAATTGCACCCGTAACGTCGATTGTGAATGATAATGACGCGGGTATGGCTGCTATGTCATCGTAGCGCCAGCCTGTATCGAGATCACTACCCTCTTGAATATAAAGCCGCTTTACCCCAGCTTCCGCGCCCTTTATCCAATTGACGATTGATACATAAACTGAGGCTTCACCGGGCCAGATCATGCTGGACACCGCCTCGGTAATCGTACCGCCATTGGCAACAATGTAGTCAAGTCCGCCCATGCGGCTGTAATTTTGCCGGATGGTGTTGGTGCCGACGAGGCCCGCGCGCTGCCCCGGTTTGAGCCGATCATGCGCCAGCCTGAACCAGTAAACACAAAAATCAGCCCTGCCATCAATTTCGGGATGCCGTTCACGCAGCCGCGCGAGATAGGCGGGACCAAGCTCTTCCTGTAGCTTGTTTTTGCTCTGAAATGGAGGGTTGCCGACTATAGCTTCAACCTCTGGCCATTCATCAAACATAGCATCGCCGAGCAAGATATTCGCATCCAGATTGTCGAGAGGCAGTGCGTTTTCGCCTTCAAAGCCCAACTCGGCCACACCTTTGCGGTAGTCGCCGTCATCGTCGAACAGTTCAGCCACCGCTTCATCATGCGCCAGCTTCTTTGCCAGCATAAGCGTGACCTTAGCCAGCTCCACGCCGAACGGGTCGTTGTCGATACCGAAGAATTGCAGGGGGCTGATCCCGCTGATCAATTTCGCCTGTTTATGGAATTCGGCGGGACTAACGATTGCCTTGAGCTGCATCATTAGCCGCAGGTCGAGCCGAGCCATTTCCCGGAACGCAACATAGAGGAAATTGCCCGAACCGCAGGCGGGATCGAGCACTCGAAAATCCCGCAATTCCTTTCTTATCTGCAGCAATTCACTTTTGGATTTGGCGGCATCGATACGCGCTTGCCAAGGGCGGACAATTGTCGGCCCGACAATGCGCTCAATATCGGCTTCTGAAGTGAAATGCCTTCCGTGCTGATGCTGGGTTTTGCTCCCCATGCTCTGTTCAAAGAGCGTTCCATAAATTGCAGGATTAACTTTAGTCCAATCCTGCGACGCCGCGCCTTGTTCGCCGCCTATAAGGCCAAGCTCGTATTCGTTCAGTTCAACGTCGACGGTTTCAGCAAACAAGCCGCCGTTGAAGTATGGCACTCCAACATACCGGCCATGACGTGCCGGTGTTTTTGAATTCATCTGCCGGAAAAGGCCGTTCAGTAGATCGTGGGAAGATTGGCCGCTTTCCAAGCAATCACGAACAATCGTTGTGATTGTGGTGGCAGGCAGAAGATCGATATCCTCGGCAAACATTGCTATGACTAATTGCAGCGTAAGACGCTGGGCCTCCGGCGATGATAGTCGCTTTGATGGCGGGCGGCGTGTTAGCTCCCGATAAAGTTCCGCCATCTGGTGCGCCGCGCGTTTGGAGACCGCCTCGCGATCATTCTCGAAGATCGGAGCGCGCTCAATCGGCAGCATGAAGTTGAGGGCACTGTAGCGTTGATGCAAATCCTCGACACGAACCTTATCGACAGGCTCATTGAGCTGGCGGTCAAAGTCATAGATCCAAAATTCATCGAAATTGCAAAGTACGACATAACGAGGACGATTGGGGACCGCGTTGAGCCAATAATCGAAAGCCTGCCGATAATGGAGCTGCAACTTCGTACCGCGCTTCTTCATCTCGATTAGCAGGCGAGGCTTCCAGATCAAATCGGCAAAGCTTGTGCCCTTCGAGTCATTTTTCTTAATCCGCTCTTCAAGCGTCGCACCGGCTTCCTTGTGCCCCTTGTGGCCAAAAGCGATAAACAGGCGGTCAAGAAAAACCTGAGACTCGCCCTTTTCGTCCCCACGAATATGGGCGTGGACATAAGTCTGGAAGGATTTGAGGGAGGTCACAATATCGGACACTTTTTGCTTATCCTTCAAAGCCAGTTGGGCGATTCATGTAGCGCTCCATCACACTAAGGAGCTTAGGTCCACTTCCGCGAGTAAGGCAATAAATTTGCAGCTGATAAGGTGCTTGATCAGCGTTTATCAGGCACTTGAGCGCTTCCGTGGTTCTTTAGCGTGCGCCGCAAATTAGATGGGTCAACCCCAAGCCGCCGCGCCGTCTCCCGTAGTCCAAGCTCTTGGACGATTTGGCGAAGTCGCTGGATCTTTGCTTCGGCCTTGATCGAAGCAGTTCGAACCTTTGCCAATTCGGCGGGCAGCTTCGCCGCAATCGTTCTCGCCAGCTGGTCGATGCCCCGCGTATCTGCTCCACTGGCAAACCCCTTCAACCTCGATAATGAAATGCCAAGCACGGTAGCGGCTTTGCGCTCCCCGCATTCGGCCATGAATTCGCGTAGTTTTTCGACTAGCTCCCTGCGCTCGCCAGCGGCAATCCCGTATCCGATTTCGGAATCGACGCTCAGGCCAATCATCGCTTGGCGCTCCCAATCATGCGACTCCTTGCCGATATGATTTGTCTCAGTCATTTCGACGTGCCGGCGAAGCGTCATTCCCCGATCAATAAAGTTGCCGTTCAAAAACTTCGCTTCTGGTTGCAGGTGATATTGCGCCAGCGCGTCGGCATAGGATTTAAGCGACGAAGCCGCGACCGGTTGGCCGGTGTCCCGGTCGAATGCCGCTGCGATAGCCTTGTCATGGTCGCGGTCGAACGGTGCGACGGGTTTCAAACGGGCGGGTTTTTTGCGCCGTCCTTTCGACGGGTCGGCAATGCGCTCGCCATGATCCATGCTCTTCATCATCGTCAACAGGAAGCCGAACGGCTTGACCTGATCTCGATAAAGCCGGTCGCGGTTGTAAGTCGAAAACCAGTGCAGCAATTGGGGCGTCGTCGCCGAATATCGGCTGAGAGCCGTTTTGCCGAGCGCTGGATGATAGTCCCTGCGCACCTGATCGGGACGACCGGTAAGCGCTGCACTGACAATCTGGTGCCACAGGTCGCAGTGCCAACGCTCGATACCGTTGCCGAGAACCGACTTATGCGGTGTCGGCATAGCCGGTGGTGCATCGTCCTCGCCATAGGGCGTGATTAAATGCCCTAGCCCGTGCGCCGATACTTTCCGCAGAACCGGCGCACCGGTCGCGTCGATATTGAATAGGGCATACCGCTTCGATGAAACCGCCCAGCAATATAGCGGCTCAGGTTTGCCAGTATCGAGCGAGGCATTCACATCCTCGATTTTCAGGATCGAGCCGCCGAACGCATAGGGATTGAGTGCTGCAAACCAATCGACAACGGCGCGGGCGCGCTCAGCAAATTGATCGGCGGGCAAGGCGTCGGGCTTGGCGATTGCCATGCTGTCGGTATCGCAAAACGACCAGTCTAACCCTTGATTGGTCACAAGCCGTTCGGCGATCGCGAGCATCAAGCGGGCAGCGCCGGTTATCAGCGTTCCCAAAAGCGGGTGAAAGAACGTCCCCGGCATTTCGGATTTGTCGGTTTTGAAGCTGAATGGGTCGCACGTCGAACTATGCACCGTTGTCGCTCTAGCCTTGCGGCCGGTTTCGACATTCACCTCGATAAAGATGCCATAGCTTGTCGAGTTCGAGGCGATTTTCAGGGCGTTTTGTTCGGTATCGAGTTCACCCCTTTCATCGCCCGTTGACGCGTCTCGCCGCTTTTTGATCGACTGGCGCAACTCGATAACTCGCTTGAAGAAATCGGTATCGTTCGGATCGACACGGTATTCGGGATTGCCGCTAATCTCGATTGCGGAAAGATCGGGTTGCACCGGCCCCGGCGTGAACGAGGTTGCTTCGATAACCTTTGGCGTTTTGCCGGTCAGCAATTTGGCGGCAATGCAATCTGCCAAGGTAAACCAGAGCGGCACCGTCGAAGTCAGATAGTTCGCGCCGATTGTGCTTTGACCTTCGCCCGCATACTCAGCCCTGACAGGAAAAATGTCGGCATCGGGCCGGACACGAACAAGCGTGGCGAGCCGCGCCCATGTCGACTGCGATTTCAGCGATTTTATATCGACTGCTTCGAGAAAGTCCCGCGTTTCATCGGTCGAATCCCGCCACGCCATGCCGTCGGCAATGACGAATTTCCAAAGCCCCATGAGGGTGCAGACGGTCGGATACATCGACAGGAAATCGCACAAGATAACTTGACGAGCGTCGCGGCGGATGCGGATTTCAGAGCGACCGCCGAAATAGCTGCCCATGATTTTGGCGAGCAAATCTCGCGGAAAATCGGGTTGGCATTTGCGCCAAGGCATGATGCCCATTTCGCGCAGATAGCCCTTGCCGATGCTCGCCTCGCTGTAGATCTTTTCGGGGCTCGTGCGAGACAGGCCAAGTCGGGCTATCCGCGCCATGACTTCCCGGTAACATTCCCAAGTCGCCTGAACGTCACGAACCGCATAGCGAGCCATGTCGTCGGTGATCGGCCCGTCGTGATCGTTGAAATCGAGCTTGGGATGTTCGACCTTCAAAAACAGCGAAAGGCTGGCAAGCGAGAAACCACGGGCAAAAAGCGCACCGGCAAGTGTTTTCACGTCGATGAAATGACCGCGCCGGACAGGCGTTGGTAAATTACGCCGCCGTTGCCCGCGACTGTCCCGCTGTTGCATCGTCGCCGCGAACGACATCAGCGCCGTTCTCTGTGACAGGTGTTTGACCCGGACATTCGGATAAATCTTTTGAGCAGATAATTTGAACGTAAATCCGCCATGCATGGCGCTGGCAATGCTATCGACCGGCGTTCGTGCCAATGCGTGGCCAATAGCCAAACGCGAAATGTCGAACGGCAGGTTGAACCCGACGATGGTGGCACGGAGGTTGTAGGCGCGCTTGAAAAAGACGTCATCCACGAACGATTCTCGCGTTCGCAATTCGAGGCCGTTGGAGGTGGCATGATTGCGGAGCGTTTCGAGTTCGTCCGCTGTCACGCCTTCCGGGTCATAGAATATGCCCCCCTCGTCGAGTTCATCACCGTTGCGAAATTGATAAGCTCCGAACCGCAAAGCCTGTCCGGGGCGCGCCGTAGTTTCACAATCGAATATCAGGGCCCAGGACGATGCTGGCGCAGCCGGTCGCTTAGCTTTGGCATTCGGTTTTTCCGGGTCTTGCACGGCTGAAAATTGGGGAGCGGCATAGGCGCGAAGCGATACCGGCAAACGGTCGGTGATCTCGGGCGCGCTCATTTCGCTTCCCCCGATGCACGGACAGGGGAGGCCCGTTCGATCAATTGCAGCCCGAAGGCGTATAGTTTTTCGACGATGGCCCTGAGCATGTCTGCCAGACCGATCAAAAAGCGCCCGATGGTGTGGAGCATGATATCCGCATCGGCATCGAAAGGCGGTTGATCGCGCTGAGCATCGCTCATTTGCCGATGACAGTTTCGGCACAATAGCACGGTCATATCATCGCAGCCGTGGTCGGCCACATGATGCAACTCAATACAGCGCCAATCCGTATGACCGCACATTCCGCAATGGGGATCATTCGTACCGAGTTGTTCGCATCGCCGCAGCTTGCGGGTCTCTCGCTTCAATTCTTCATCTGTCATGTCAGTCTCCTTTCAAAACAAGTCGGTAGATTTCGTGGAAAACTTCGTCGCCCTGAGCCGCTATGCGGTGCAGTTCGTTCGGGTCGGTTTCGAGGGGGTGCGCTTTGCCCTTGGCGTCGATGACGGCGCGGTCATCGAACGGCAGCAACAGTTCGCGGTCGTTTGTGCGGATGAATTCGCGCACCGCCGAAAGATGCTGCCCGTTCAAAGAGGCTTGGTCGTAATCGCGTAGTCGTAGCTCTTGCGACTCGCCGTGCGAAATGACGGTCATAAAGCGGTTGCGATTGTCAGTGATTTTGAGCGAGCGCCCGCGCCCTTCGATCTGCACGTTTTCGCGCAGGAAGCGGCGAAATCGTTCCGGTGCTACGCCAAACGACTTTGCCGCAGCGGTGCGGTCGCCATTCTGGCGTAGGAGTTTCAACGCATCTTCCAGCCGCTGATCACTTTGGACCGGCTTTGCTCGAACGGGCTGTTCACCAGCCCGCGCATGGCCGCGAGCCTGCGAACGGCTCAATCCACGCTTGTCAGCGCTGGCAAGCCGGCGTTGATACTCAGCCTTGTAATCGCGTTGGCGGGGCATTCCCGAATCTCCGCCGGGGTCATCCCGGTTGAGACACAAGAAACCTCATCAGAGGCGCTCAAGATATTGAAGCAATGAGACGTTTAGTTGTTGCCGATTTCTGCCGATTCCTGCCGAAAACGTTGCAATTGCTTTCGGAGCGTCCTCATCGAAGGCGGGGGTACTTTGGGGTGCATCTTGGCAAATGCTGTTTCGAATTCCGGATGCAACCTCTCAGCTGAAAGCTGACGGTTGGCTTCGTCCTCAAGCAAGCGATGTAGCACCATAGATGAGAGCGGGTAGGTGTCCTTGCGGCCCACTTTAGAAGTTGGCCACATATCGGGTGCGGGGGCACTGATTTCGCCTCCGGTCCCCGTCTGCAGCTCCGCAATTGGAGCGAGGCAAACTTTAACATCGCGAAACGTTCGCCCCAAGGCTTCGACCGTCATGCGCTCACCATCTAAACGCAGGTCAGAGGCGGTAAAGATAGCGCTAGGTATCTGCCGAATTTCTATGTTGGGATCGTGGTCGGCAATGCCAAAAGCAATTGCTTCTTCGTCAACCAGAGCATCCTTCAAATCTTGCAGGCGCACATACTCAAGCCAAGCGCTTCTTTGCGGATCAGCGCCGCAATCTCGATACTCCTCCTTGTGATCCTCGCCAGCGAATTGCCAAGCGGCATGACTCAAATCATCCGCAATTCGGCAATTCTCTGCGATTGTTAAACTGGGATCAAAAACGTGCATTTCGGACCGGGAAAAGTGGCTAGATTGAGAGACAAATAGCCGAAATTCAGCTAGAAATCATGAATGCTAGAAAACTTGGAAATCAGCCCCGACCATAGCGCCGATGAATGGGCAATTCGTTCGGAATTTTGGCTATCGGAATATGCGCAATTGCTACCCGTTCGAAAGGCACGGCAGCGCAATCCAGCGCCGCTGATATTGAATGGCCACGGCGTTTCGATGCGAATTGAAAGCGGCGCATTGGTCATTCGAGATGGCTTTACCCATTACCCGCAGAAGCAAATCCGATATCGGTTTTTCCCTCGCGATTTCGAATTACCGACGCGGATAATGTTGCTGGACGGCAGCGGTACCTTGTCCTTTGACGTGCTCTCATGGCTTGCAGATCAGGGGGTGGCGCTTGCCCGGATCAAGTCCAATGGTGACGTTGCGATTGTCGCCAGCGGGTCGGGTTATGCTGGCGACCGGCAAAAGGTCGAATGGCAATTGGCGATGCGGGCGGACCCGGCCAAGCGCCTTGGCTTTGCCGCAGACCTGATCCAGCGCAAAATTGCATCAAGCATCGCAACGCTCGAAGCACATATCCAGCCGTCAAAATCGCGCGATATGGCGATTGCGAAAGCCCATGCCGGAATTGAGCGGCTAGAGCGTGAAACCTTCACCGACATGAACGCCATTTTCGCTATCGAAGGCGAGTGCGCATCGGCTTATTTCCGGTCATGGCAGGGTTTGCCCGTTCAATGGAAGGGCATCACGCGCCGCCCAATTCCGCAAGACTGGCACGCGTACGGATTGCGCAGCTCACTTGCGACCGGCGTGAAGGCTGAAAATCGCAACGCTTCGCACCCGGTGAATGCCATGCTGAATTATGCCTACGCGGTGAAGCTGGCTAAAGTGCAGATCGAAGCGGTCGCCGATGGATATGATCTTACCATTGGGATCATGCACAACAGCAAGCGGGGCAGTCACGCATGGGCGCTCGACATGATCGAATTGGAGCGCTCAGAGGTGGACGCGAAAATCCTGCAATTTGTGCGCGACCATACCTTTGTCCCGGCTGATTTTATTCTGCGCAAGGATGGCTGTTGCAGGCTATCACCGCAGCTTGCTCGCGTGGTCACGATGCTCCTATGAAGCCAGATGCTACTTAAATTTGTCGCTCACGGTCGGCGTGTGATTTCCATCGCGGGCGAATATGGGTGGAGACCCGGAGCGCGGTATACCAACCTGCGTGATGTTCGCCATGTGCCTTTCAGCGGGATCGGCTTTCTGGACATAAATTGGAAAAAATACTGCTTCGAAACACATTTGGAAGCAGCGAAGCTCACTAAGCCTTACGTGACCGTTGCTCGAGATGTGGAAGACAAGAACGCACTAGACAGTATCCTGCTCGAAGCAGACCAGTTGGCACGACACGCTAATACGGTGATAATTGTACCAAAAGATAGAAGCCTCGAAGACGATTTGGACGTTCTTATCCCAATCGAGTTCATTTTGGGCTTCAGCGTACCTACCCGATACGGCGGAACGACGATTAAGCCTGAAGCTTTTGCAAGGCCCGTTCATTTGTTGGGTGGTCGCCCGGACGTCCAGCGGAAACTGGCTGAATCGATGCCGGTCGTCTCGCTCGACTGCAATCGTTTTACCCTAGATGCGAGCTTCGGAGACCATTTCGACGGAGAAACCTTTCGTCCCCACCCCGAAGGCGGGTATGAAGCCTGCATTCGGTCATCAATGAAGAACATCGATGGCCTTTGGGCAGATTATGTCCCGTAGGCGGCTCAACAAAGAGGATTTGCCAGAGATGGATGATCGCCGCACATTCCTTCTTGAGATGTATCGGCAGATGTTTGCTGACATAAATCGGCATATGACAGTCGTTTGGCAGTCGGTCAGCGTAGTGATCGGTGCTTTCGCGATTTTCGCTCTAGTCGAGAAGGCGATCATCCCACTAGACATTGCTTCATCTCTGATAATCATGCTTTGCGCTTGGCTTTATGCGCATATGCTTGACGCAGGTTATTGGTACAATAGAAATCTAGTCATAATTGCCAACATTGAGAAGCAATTCTTAGTAGAGAGCGATTTAAAGGACATTCAATATTATTTTGGAGCACATAGAAGCAAGAAAAATAAGATGATTAGTCAGCTCCGTATTCAAGCTTTTCTGGGTGTAGGGATAGCAATACTAGTTACCCTGTCGCATTTTATCGATAGGGTCGTGCCCGGATTGGGTAGTGAGATGAGTGATTTTGAAGCTAGCAGAGCGCTGCCTTACATTACAATGTTGGGGGCACTGCGCTTTTGCTGGTGGTTTTGGGATGATCGCCGCAAATCCTATGTCACGTTTGTGACGAACTCGCCCGGCATATCGGTGAATGTCCAAGACGTCGTTTTCGGCCCCGGCCATACCGTTGATTAGAGTTACTTGCTGAAAGCGGACCGTGTGGTCACTTCCGCATGCTGTTCAAAGTATCGCTATACCCCCCGTGCTTGACACGGGGCTTGGCTTACTCAGGCCAACGGGCAAAGAAAAGAAAGCCTAACCCCGGATCAAGTCCGGGGCGACGATGTGGGGATGGCAGCTTCCCACCCACTTGCAGCCGTTTACAACTAACAAGGCGTCGCAGAAAACCCGCCCCCGATCGCCACCCTCACCCCTTGGCGAGCAGTTCCTCGATCTGGCCGAGGCGCTCTTTCCCGAAGAACATCTCGGTTCCGTTGACCCACATGGTCGGGATGCCGAAGGCGCCGCGGGCGACCACCGCGTCGGTGTTGGCGACAAGGCCCTGCTTGACCTCGTCGGTCTGCGCGCGGGCGAAGAGGTCGGCGGCGTCGAAACCGGCCGCAGCCACCGCAGCGCCAATCGCTTCGGGCGAGGCAATGTCCAGCCCCTCTTCCCAGATCGGCTTCAGCATCCCTTCCGCAAACTGCACCCCGCGCCCGTCCTGATCGGCGGCGTAGAGCATCCGCTGCAAGGTAATCGAGTTGAACGGGAACTGCGGGTGCAGGCGATATTTGCTCAAGGCGTGCTTGGCGATGAAGCGCTGCATCTCCAGCATCGCGTAGTCGTTCTTGCCCTTCACCTCGGCGTCGCGGATCATCGGCGGGGCGTTGCCGGTCAGCTTGTGCATCCCGCCAAGGAACACCGGCACCACATCAAGGCTCGCCTCGTAGCGGTTCACCAGCTCGCGCAGAGGCCACCACACCAGATAGGCATTGGGGCTTACGAAATCGAAAACCAGTTCAACGCGGGCAGCCATGCAATCTCCGGTCAGGGCAATGGCAGGGCCACCAGATCGGCATGGCCGTGCCGCAGATCGTCGAGAACGACGGGGCGGGTTGTTGCACCCTGCTCGATGCGATGCAAGCTGTAGCGCAGCTCGTTGGTGAGCAGGTCATAGAGCACCTGCGCCGAGCCGGGGCGCTTGTCGAAGAAGGCATTGTGCCACTCGATGATGAGCTTGGGGCGATAGCGCATCAGCGTCGCCCGCCCGCCGAGCAGCACCTCGCGCTCGAACCCCTCGACGTCGATTTTGATCAGATCGATCCGCTTGAGGTCGCGCTCGGCCACGATGTCGTCGAGCGTGCGGCACGGGATCTCGACCTTGACGACGGTCTCGCCAAGCGCCTCGCGCGCGACGTCGGCAATCTCGGGCAGCACGGTGTTGCCGCCCTGCCGGGCAGCGAAGGTGTGGAGCACCAGCGTGCCGGGTTCGGCACCTGCGGCGCAGTGCAGGATTTCGCACCAGTGCTCGGCCCCGTTCATCGCCACGGTTTCCTGCAGCAGGTGGGAAATCGCAGGGGCCGCCTCGATCGCGATCACCCGGCCCTCACGCCCGACCCGGCCCGCGCCGTAGATCGTATAGGTGCCGCAATTGGCGCCGATATCGATGAAGGTCATGCCCGTGACGAGCATCGAGTCGATGATGTGGGTAAGATTGAGGTCGAAAAATCCGTCGCGGATCAGGTGCGGGACGATCGCGGTGTCGCCCCCGCTCACCAGCATCAGGTGGCCGAAGGCGGTTTCCAGCAGCACGCGGCCCTGCCCGACATAGACCGCGGGCATTCGCCTGCGGTCCTGCGGCGGCGGCGGCGGCGCGGCTGTCACCTTGCGCTCGAGCGCCTCAATCGCGGCGGCCAGCAGCGCCTCGCGCGGCAGCACATGCGGATTGTCAGCCGCGACCGGCGCACCGGCCTGCGACATCACCATAAACACCTCGTTGGCAAAGCTCACCGGGTAGCGATCAAAGGCGGTGCGCAGCAGGTCCGAAGGCACCTCGTCAAGCCGCCCCTTGTGGAGCGCCAGCACCGCGGGAACATCGGCGGCGGGCGGGCCATCAGCGGTGCGGCACCCGGGCAGGAGCGCTGCAAAGCCCGACGGGCCCAGAACGGCTGTTGCAGGAACGCCAAGCGTGCGGATGTGATTGGCAGTTGCCTGCCAATAGGGATCGTCAGTGGGTGCCATAGCGCGGGAATAACCCTGTTTGTTCAAAGGTTAAAGAGGAATCTGCAAGCGGCTTGCGCACGCAGATGAACTTTGCGCGAAACGCGCTCCCTTCCCAAGACGAACCGTGTCCAAAATGGCGCGAGCCGTGCGCTCTGCGCCGTTTGCGCGCCTAGATCCCCGCTGCGGTGAGCGCCTGATCCATGTCCTCGACGAGATCGGCAATATCCTCGAGCCCCACGTTGATCCGCAGCAGGCCTTCGGTCACGCCCATCGCCGCGCGCGCCTCGTCACCCATATTGGCGTGGGTGCTGGACGCGGGATGGCACATCAGGCTGCGCGCATCGCCGATATTGTTCGAGATATCGACGAGCTGCAGCGCATCGAGCACCGCAAAGGCCCGCGCCCGCGTGCCCACGTCCAGCGCAAAGATCGGCCCGGTTGCGTCCATCTGCGCCGCCGCAAGATTGTGGCGCGGGTGGCTCGGCAGGCCGGGGTGGAGCAGATGCCCGCCCGCCGCCACAACCCGCGGTTCGAGAAACTGGCCCAGCGCCACCGCCTGTTCGCTCTGCTTGAAGGCGCGCAAGGGCAGCGTCTCGAGCCCCTTCAGCACCACCCAGGCGTTGAAGGCCGAAAGCGTCGGTCCGGTGTTGCGCTGGAACGGCATCAGCACTTCGTCGATCCACTGCTTGCTCGAACAGATCGCACCCGCCAGCACGCGGCCCTGCCCGTCCATCAGCTTGGTCGCCGAGTAAGCCACCACATCCGCGCCAAACTCCATCGGGCGCTGCAGCACCGGCGAGGCAAAGGCATTGTCGACCACGCTGGTGATGCCATACGCGCGCGCCACGCCGCAGACATGGGCGAGATCGACAATATCGAGCGTCGGGTTGGCGGGCGTTTCGAAGAAGAACACCTTGGTGTTGGGCCGGATCGCGGCTTCCCACGCGGCATTATCGGCGCTGTCGATGATGGTGACGTCGATGCCGAACTTGGGCAGCAGCGTATCGCACAGCCAGCGGCAGCTCCCGAAGGCGGCACGCGCGGCGACCACGTGATCCCCGGCCGAAAGCTGGCACAGCAGCGCGGCTGTCATCGCCGCCATCCCGCTCGCCTGCGCGCGGCAGGCCTCGGCCCCCTCCATCAGCGCGATGCGTTCTTCGAGCATGGCGACGGTCGGGTTCTGCAGCCGCGAATAGGTCATGCCCTGCGCGTTGCCGGCAAAGCGGTCAGCCACGGTCTGGGCGTCGTCGTAGGTGTAGCCCGAGGTGAGGAACAGCGCTTCACTGGTCTCGCCATGCTCCGAGCGCCAGGTGCCGCCGCGCAGCGCCTTGGTTGCGGGGCGCCAGTTGCGGGTGGCGGCGCGGTCCATTCCGGTGGTCTTTTTCATGGAGAGGCCCTCTAGGACGGAGCGATGCCGCTCGCAAGCAGGCCGTCACGCGCGGTGCCTTCGTGGCCGATCGCAGCCAGCATCAGCGTGCCCTCGATCAGCGTGAGCAGATAGCGCGCGCCGCCTGTGGGATCGGGATCGCCGGCGGGCATCTGCCCTTCGAGCCAGCCGAGCAATTCGTCCATCATCGCTTGCGCGGCTGCGCGGTAGCTATCGACCTCGCGCGCGGCCCCGGCGACAATTTCCCACCACAGCGCGGTGAAAGGCTGCGTCGCGGGATGGCGCGCGTGCTTGAGAATGCGCGCGACCACCTGCCCGCGCGTAACCGGACGCTCGCCTGCCAGCGCGGCATCGAGCGTGGCGGCGTAGGTGCGGGCGATATAGCCGAGCAATTCGGCAATCAGCGCCTCCTTGGTGCCGAAATGATAGAGCAGCATCCGGTCCGATGTGCCTGCGGCCTTGGCGAGCGGACGCAGGCTGGCCTGCCCCAATCCGTGGGCCAGGACGTGCTGCGCCAGCAGCGGCAGCAGGCTGTCCTTGCTCATCGGCGGTTTGGATGGCAGCGGAGACATAGGGCACTTGTAGCGATTGCTACACGATGCTACAAGCCAATGTAGCAATCGCTACAAGATTCTCGGAGACATGCTCATGGACCTCGCCCTTACCCCCTATGTTGCACTGTTCATCGGTGGAATTGCCGCCATTCTGGTGGCAGTTGGCTGGGTGCTGGCGCGGCGCGACACGGTCGGCAGCGCGGCCATCGCAGCGGCGCTGGCGGGCGGGTTTGCGGCCTATTCGGGGGTGACCATCTGGGCGGAGGGTCTGATGCCGGTGCTCGCCAATCACACCAGCAACCTGTGGGGCGTGCAAGTCTGGTGGGATCTGCTGATCTCGGTCACCATCGCGCTATTCCTGATCGCGCCGCGCGCCCGCGCGCAGGGGATGAACCTGCCGCTCTGGACCGTCCTGATCCTTGCCACCGCCAGCATCGGCCTGCTCGCCATGTGCGCGCGCCTGTTCTGGCTGGAGCGGGCAGAGGCGGCAGCCAAGCCATAATCCCCCTTGCCCTCGGCCATACCGCTGCCTAAGCCGCGCGGGCATGGCCGAGGCGCGCGCTCCCTCCCCGCTCGACACCGCCCCGCCGGTTCACCCGCGTGATCCGCTCGCGTGGTGTCTGCTGCTGACCGGGCTTTACGCGCTGCTGGCGGGCTGGCGGCTCGCAATCCCCTCGCAGCCATTCTTCGACGAGGTGCATTATCTCCCCGCGGCGCGCGCGCTGCTGGCGCTGTTCGAAGGCGGGCACGGCGAGTATCTCAATCGCGAGCACCCCTTGCTGGGCAAGGAGCTGATCGCGGGCGGCATGATGCTGTTCGGCGATACGCCGCTGGGCTGGCGAATCATGTCCTGGGCGTTCGGCACGCTGGCGCTGTTCGCATCGATGCGCGCGCTGTGGCACGCCAGCCTTGATCGCTTCGCCACGCTAACCTTCGGGGTGTTGCTCGCCACCGGCTTCCACCTGTTCATCCAGTCGCGCATCGCCATGCTCGACATTTTCATGGCGGCGTTTCTGGCGGTCGCGGCATGGCAGTTTGCAGGCGCCGTGCGCGAGCCCGAGAAGGGCCGCTGGCGGCTCGCGCTGACGGGCATCGCGCTGGGCTGCGCAATGGGGGCCAAGTGGAACGCGATCCCGCTCGCGATGCTGCCGGGCCTGGCGTTTTTCGCCGCGCGGCTCGGAGCCGGACGCCGCCGCCTGTTCCTCAGCCGCCGCGGTGCGCCAGTGCCGGGGGTGACGCTGGTCGAGGCCTTCGTGTGGCTCGGGATCGTGCCGCTGGTGACCTATGCGCTCACCTTCGTGCCGGGCTATTGGCTGGCGGAATATCTGCGTCTCTCGCCGCTCGCGGAGCAGGGGTTGATCGGGTTCCACGGCGAGATTCTGGCGCTGCAACAGCAAGTGCTCACGCCCCACCAATACCAGAGCACCTGGCCGCAATGGGTGCTGAACACCCGCGCGATCTGGTATCTTTACGAGGTGATCGACGGGGCGCAGCGCGGGGTGCTGCTGATCGGCAACCCGCTGACGATGCTGATCGGTCTGCCCGGGCTGCTGTGGTGCCTTGTCAGCGGATTGTGGCGCAGCCATTGGGCCAAGCTGGCGGTGGTGATCGGCTATGCCGCCAGCCTCGGCCTATGGCTGATCGCACCCAAGCCGGTGCAGTTCTATTACCACTATTTCGTGCCGCACTTCTTCCTGCTCGCAGCCCTCGCGCTGACAGCATCGGACTTGCGGCGCAGCGAGGGGACCAAGGGCATCGGCTGGGCGATCCCGGTTGCATCTGTGGCGGTGTTCGCGGTGTTCTACCGGATCCTCTCCGCCGCCCCGCTGCTGGGGGCTGCGAGCTACGTCAAATGGATGTGGCTCGACGGGTGGAGGTAAACCTCGTCATTGCGAGCCGAAGGCGAAGCAATCCATGAACCGAAAGTCCGAGTTTCAGCCCGCCGTTTACATCATGGCGAATCACAAGAGCGGGACGCTCTACACGGGCGTGACGTCGGATTTGCCCCAACGTGTATGGCAACACCGCGAAGGAATTGTCGAAGGGTTCACGTCCAAACACAATTGCAAACGGCTCGTGTGGTTTGAACTTCATGCCACGATGGAGCACGCGATCGCGCGTGAAAAGCAGATCAAGGGCGGATCGCGGAAGGCCAAGATAGCGCTCATCGATAACGGGAATCCGGAGTGGCAGGACTCGTTCTTCGAACTGAATGGTTAGGCCATGGATTGCTTCGCTACGCTCGCAATGACGACGGACTAAAACCTTCCCCACACAAAGCGGCTCGAGAGGGCGTAGTTCCACACTGATCCCACCACGATCCCCGCCAGTGCGGCAAGCGCCCAGAACAGCCCTCGCCCTTCAAGGAAGGTCGCCACCGCGACATTGGCGAAAGCGCCCACCGCGCAGGTCGCGATAAAGCCCAGCCAGCCACGCAGCAGCGCTGCCGCCCCGACCAGCCGCTTGTCGCGATAGGTCAGCCAGTTGTTGAGCCAGAAGTTGAAACTCATCGCCACCAGCACCGCCGCCGTCTGTGCCAGCGCGAACCGCTCACCGAAGGCGAACAGCAGCACGGTCAGCACGGCAAAATGCACCCCCACGCCCAGCGCGCCGACCGTGCCGAACAGGGCGAAACGGGTCGGGATCACCCGACCGAGCGTCTTGTCGTAAAGCCCGGCGAGGAAATCGAACAGAATGGCGCGGTCCAGCTTGCTTTCTCCTGTCAGGCGGGCGGCGAAATTGAGAGGAAATTCCTTGACCCGCATCGGCGTGTCCGCAGTCGCCAGCAGATCGAGCAGGATCTTGAAGCCGATGCCCGACAGGCGCGGCACCAGCGCGCGCGCGGTGGCGGCAGGCAACATGAAATAGCCGCTCATCGGATCGGTGAGCTCCACCCCGGTCAACCGCCGCGCAAGGCCATTGGCGAAGGTCGACAGGCGCTCGCGCTCGGGCGCGGCCCAGTCAGCGGTGCTCGCCCCTTCGGCAAAGCGGCTGGCGACGCAGATGTCCGCCTCGCCCGCCTGCAAGGCCGCCAGCATCTTCGGAAGCAGCGCAGGATCATGCTGGTGATCGGCGTCCATCACCGCGACGAAGGGCGCAGCGGTGGCGCAGAAGCCTTCGATCGCCGCGCTCGCCAGCCCGCGCCGTCCGATGCGCTGGATCACCCGCACGCGGGGGTCAGCCAGCGCCAGCGTGCGCGCCTCGTCTGCTGTGCCGTCGCGGCTGTCATCATCGACGATGATCACTTCCCACCCCGCGCCATCGCCCATCGCCGCCGCAATCCGCGTAACCAGCGAGGCGAGATTGCCGCGCTCGTTGAGGGTCGGCAGGATGATGGCGAGTTCGAGTGGCATGTTGTCAGAGGCGCGCGCGCACCGCTTCGCCGATGGCGGCGGTGCCGTGGCTGCCGCCCAGATCGCCGCCCAGGAACCCGTCCGCCAGCGCCGCTGCCACCGCATCCTCGATGCGTGCGGCTTCGCCCTCCATCCCGAAGGAGTGCCGCAGCATCATCGCGGCTGACAGGATGGTCGCCATCGGGTTGGCCTTGCCCTGCCCCGCGATATCGGGCGCGCTGCCGTGGATCGGTTCATACAGGCCAAACGTGCCATGCTCGGTCTCGCGCTCGCCCAGAGAGGCGCTCGGAAGCAGGCCGATCGAGCCCACCGCCGCGCTCGCCAGATCGGAGAGGATATCGCCGAACAGATTACCGGTCAGCACCACACCGAAGCGATCCGGGTGGCTCACCACCTGCATCGCGGCATTATCGACATACATGTGATCGAGCGGCACATCGGGGTATTCCGCCGCCACTTCGATCACCACGTCGCGCCACAGCTGACTGGTTTCGAGGACATTGGCCTTGTCGACGCTGGTGAGCGGCTGCCCGCCCGCCTCGGCCGCGCGGAAGGCGACATGGGCGATACGGCGCACTTCGGCCTCGGCATAGCTCATCGCGTCCCAGCCCTCGTGCTCGCCCGAAGGCGTGACGCGGCGGCCCTTGGCGCCGAAATAGACATCGCCGGTGAGCTCGCGCACGATCAGCATATCAAGGCCGGCGGCAATATCGGCGCGCAGCGGGGAGAGATGTTCGAGCCCCGCAAACACCCGCGCCGGGCGCAGGTTGGCAAACAGGCCGAGATGCTTGCGCAGGCCGAGAATCGCCTGTTCTGGGCGCAGGTGCCGCTCGAGATCGTCGCAATCCGGATCGCCCACCGCGCCGAACAGGATCGCATCGGCGGTGCGCGCCATGTCGAGCGTCTCGTCGGGCAGCGGATGACCATGGCGCTTGTAGGCAGTCCCGCCGACATCGCCGGTGAACAGCGTCAATCCGGGCAGCGACAGGGCTTCGAGCACCGCCACCGCCTCGGCCGTGACTTCGGGGCCGATCCCGTCGCCGGGCAGGACTGCAATCTTCATGACACGTTCTTTCAGGTGATGCGCCTCAGGCGCTCGGTCAGCAGCTTCCGCGCGGCCATAACATCGCCTTTTCGCCCTGCAAGCAGCGAGTTTGCCAAGGGCGCTTCCAGCCGGCCAAGCACGGCGAGCAGACCTTCGAAATCGGTCGCGGGATCGGGGCGCGCCGGCCCATATCCCAGTTCCGACAGCAGCATCGTCTCGTAGGCGACAAGCCCGGTAACCCAGCCGCGCGCCGAAGGGGCAACCGCGATCGCCTCAAGCAGAGCATCAAGCGAGGCATAGAGCGCAGGGGCAGCATAGCGTTCGGGAAGCGCGGCGGCGGTCAGGCCGCAGACCCACTGGATCGCGGCGGCCGGCAGCGGCTCGGTCATCAGGGCAGCGCGCGAATGTTCGAGTTCGAGCCGGGCGAAGGGCAGCTGATTGGCCGAGCGCACCGCCAGATCGAGCGCGACACGGTTGCCCGGCACCATCACCGCGCGCATCTGCCGCCCGCGCCCGCCAGCGACATAGGCCGCAACCAAGCCGTGCTCGGCCGTCATGAGCCGCGCAATCGCACCGGTCTCGCCCTGCGCCCGGGTCGCCAGCAGGATCGCGGGAGCGCGCAGGTTCATCACAATCCCACTCCGTCACCCCTGCGAAGGCAGGGGTCCATCAGCGGCCAGCCGGCACGCTCAGGCATTGATTATCTCAAAGAGATCAAGCCAATCGGGATTGTCCTTGCGGATCAGTTTGAGCTTCCACTGGCGTTTCCACCGCTTCATCGCCTTTTCGCGGGCGATAGCGTCGGTGATCGTCTCGTGGCGTTCCGTGTAAACCAGCCTGGTCAGGCCATGCTTTCGGCAAAACTCTGAGCCGCTTCCTTCACGGTGGGCAAACACGCGCGCAGCAAGATCGGCCGTCACTCCAATGTAGAGCGTGCCATGCGGCGCATTCGTCATGATGTAGACCCAGCCACCCATCGCGCCTGTGATAGAGGCGTCGCGGCCGGCCCGCCAGCCTATCTGGGCCCCTGCCTGCGCAGGGGCGACGGCAGAAATTCTACTTCTTGGTGGATTTGGCTTCCAGCGCCGCGAGCCGCGCTTCGAGCGCGTCGGCCTGTTCGCGGGCCTTCTGGGCCATCGCCTTGACCGTCTCGAACTCCTCGCGGGAGACGAAATCGATCCCGCCAAGCGCTTCGCGCAGCCGCTCGCGCGCGCCTTCGCGGGCTTCGCGGGTCATGCCCGCCATGGTTCCGGCGGCGCTGTTGGCGATTTTGACGAGGTCGGCGATGATCGGGTTCTGGCTTTGCATTTCTTCTTTTTGGGGATGCTTGCGCAGAAGTGCAAGCACCCTCCTCGCTCTCGCGCCCTGCGGGCGCTTCGCTGCGGGCGGAGTCCTTGTTGGCCTACCGCTTCGCTACATGAGGCCAGCCGCCCTTGCGGACGTGCTGCGCCGTCCGAACAGCGCCACACGCGAGCTTTGCTCCCTAGAGCTGCACCCGCGTCTCTGCCCCGCTGGCGCCGCGCAGGCCGCCGTCGGGGTTCGCCTGGATGAAGGCGTAGTTGAGCGCGCCGGCAAAGCACACCCACGCAAGGTAGGGCAGCAGCAGCACCGCCGCCGCCCGGCGCACCCGCCAGAACAGCGCGATCGCTACCAGCAGCAGGACGGCTGCCACGCCGATCACATAGAGCGCGTTCGTCATATCCTGCATGCCGAAGAACACCGCGGTCCAGCTCTGTGTGATCAGGAATTGCACCGCGAATACGCCGAGCGCGAGCCCACGTCCTTCCGCGCCCCAGGCGCTTGCCACCAGCGCCAGCGCGAGGCCGATCAGCACGAACAGGACGCTCCAGACGATCCCGAACACCATCGGCGGGGGATAGATCGCAGGCTTGGCGAGGCCGGCAAACCACGGGCTGTCCGGCCCGCCCAATTGGCCCGCCGTAAAGCCCACCAGCAGCACCAGTGGCACCATGAACAGGGCCCAGCGCAGGAAACTCGCACGCAACTGCGCTTTGGATGCAAGGACGTTCATCAGTTCCTCCTGCAGCGCAGCGACAGGTGATTCTCCCGCGCCCGCCGATTGTGCCGCAGCGATAACAGAGCCCCGCACCAGCGCCAAACCCGCGTGCTATTTCTGCCCCGCGACGAGCGCGACGGAGCCTGCAGCAACGTCATGGCGTGTAACCTTTCCCACGCCGCTCAACGAAAGAGGGGGGCAGCAATAGCGCTCAGCGCCAAGTGCTGCGCGCTTGATACCATCACCGGTTGGCCAGCACTGGTCGGCCGCATAGGGGAATATGACCATGAAAAAGACCTTTGCGCTCGTCGCCGTTCTGGCGCTCGCCACCGCGGCCTGTTCGAAGCCGGCTGAACAAGCCGCCACCGAAGCCGATACCACCGCCGTTGCCGAAGATGCCATGGCGACCGAGGGCGATGCCATGGCTGCCGAAGGCGACGCGATGGCCGCCGAAGGCACTGGCGATGCGATGGCCGCCGAGGGCGACGCGATGGCTGCCGAAGGCACCGGCGATGCCATGGCCGCCGAAGGCGATGCCATGGCGCCCAAGCCGCAATAATCCCCGGGCGCACGCCCCGGCACTGTGCCGGGGACCGCGCCGCGACTGGCCGGTGGTGACCTGCGGGTTGCTGCCGGCCTTTTCGCGTTCACGCCGGCCCCGCCCCAGGCCCGTCCGTAGGGTATGTTCAGCGCAATGATCCGCGAGGCAGCGCAATGTCGTTGCGCGGTTCTTCCGCGCCGCACCGAAGCCGCCATCGCCCGGTCCCACCGGCGCAACAGACGCTCTGCCCACAGACAGTTGCGGGAAACTTCACGAAACGCTTGGGGATTGTGGCAATGCTCTGCTAGAGGCTGCCACATTCTTGCCGTGATTCGGAAGTGTGGTGGCGGCGAGAAGGTAAAGACAACCCACACGCTTCCGCACAATCCAGGTCGCAAAGCGGCCATAATCGGGGAAATAAAACCATGAAGAAGACCTTCGCTCTCACCGCCGTTCTCGCTCTCGGCGTCGTTGCTTGCTCGCCGGCCGCTGAAGAAGCTGCCACCGAAGCCGACACCACCGCCGTTGCTGAAGAAGCTGTCGCTGAAGAAACCCCGGCTGCCGACGCCATGGCTGCTGAAACCCCGGCCGCTGAAGGCGCCGAAGCTGCTCCGGCTGCTGAAGCTGCCCCGGCTGAAGAAGCTCCGGCTGCTGAGTAATCCTTCGGGATTGCCGGCCCTGATCTAACGGTCAGGGAACGGACAGAAACAGACCGGCAGTGACCTTCGGGTTGCTGCCGGTCTTTTCTTTTGGGCGCGGTCAGCTGCGCCGGGCGCTGACCAGGAATTCGACATTGCCCTGCGGCCCGGTGATCGGGCTGGTCGCGATCCCTTCGACTTGCCAGCCCGCTGTCTCGAGCCATTGGCGAACCTTGCCGCACACCCGCGCATGCAGCGCCGGATCGCGCACCACCCCGCCCTTGCCCACTTCCTCGCGCCCGACTTCGAATTGCGGCTTGATCAGCGCGACCAATTGGCAGGACGTGGCTGCCAGTTCGAGCGGGCGTTCGAGCACTTTGGCCAAGCTGATAAAGCTCGCATCGCACACCACCCAGATGCACGGCCGGTCGATCAGTTCGGGCGTCAGGATGCGCGCAGAGGTCTGTTCGAGCACGGTGACGCGGGCATCCTCGCGCAATTTCCACGCGAGCTGGTTGGTGCCGCTATCGACTGCAAAGACGTGCGCCGCGCCCTTTTGCAGCAGCACGTCGGTGAAGCCGCCGGTAGAGGAGCCGATATCCATCGCCGTCACGCCCGCCGGATCGAGCCCGAAATGTTCGATGGCGTGCGCCAGCTTGATCCCCCCGCGGCTGACCCAGGGGTGATCGCGCCCGCGCACATCGAGCGGGGCATCCTCTGTGATCTGGTGGCCGGGCTTGTCGATCTTGGTCTCGCCCGCAAACACCAGTCCCGCCATCACCAGCGCCTGCGCGCGCGCGCGGCTTTCGGCCAGCCCGCGATCGACCAGCAGCTGATCGACGCGGCGCTTTTGCGGCTTTGCAGGGCGACCAGAGGAAGGGGGCGTGTTTTCAGGCATGGACAAGGCAAGGCCCTAGCGCGCAAAGTGCGCCCATGAAAGCTGCTCTCACTCTTGCGCTGGGCGCGCTGGCACTCGCGGCCTGCGTTCCTTCGTCCACTGCGCCTGCCCCGACGTCGGCTCCCGCGCCGGTTGCCCGCCCTGCGCCAGCACGGCCCTCGCCGCCGCCGGTCGCGCAGGCACCGGCAAGCGATAGCTGGATGGATGCAGCCCTGACCCCGGGGGCGTGGCTCTATCAGGATTTCGGACCCGGCAACGGCAAGCGCAGTCTGTTTTCCGATCCGGACAACACCTTCTACTTCAGTCTAACTTGCGCGTCCGGGCCCGATGGCGTGCAAGTCCAGTTCAACCGCACCGGCACGCCGTCCAAACGTTATCTGGCGATGACGATCCGCACCGAAACCGTACAGCGCACACTGGCGGGCGAACGGTTTGGTTCGCAAATGATTATCGCGGGGGTTCCGGCCAATGATCCGCTGCTCGACGCGATGGCGCTGTCCAAAGGGCATTTCGCCGTTGAGACCGAAGGCGAGCCGACGCTCTATCTGCCAAGCTGGGCCGAGGTCAGCCGCGTGATCGAGGATTGTCGGTAGCGCTCAATCTCGTCATTGCGAGGAGCCGAAGGCGACGCGGCAATCCATGAACCAACGCCGCGCTACGGTCGAAGTCAGGCCATGGATTGCTTCGCCTGCGGCTCGCAATGACGAAGTGAAATCTTCCTCACCACTCCCGATTCTATACATTAATATCCACAGGCTTGTCCGCAGCCTGTCCACACCTGCCCCCGAAATGAAAAGCGCCCAAGGTTTCCCTCAGGCGCTTCAGCCAGCGGCTTCCCGCAGCGAGGCATGATTATGACGCGGGAAAAGATAAAAACAAGACTTGTCCTAGCGAATCACATGATTCACAAGTGTATCCGAGGCCAGCGACGCGCGCGGCTCTCGGCCCCCGGTGAAACGGCGGGGTCTGCTTACAAGCTTGAAAGGAGGTGATCCGATGTCTCATGGTTCAGTAGCGAGGTCGGTGAAGATCCCTACGGAGCATACTCGGTAATCCTCGTGCCAAGTAAGGCTTCGTGAGCGGCGCTTCCGGCCGCTGACCATGAAAGGGCGTCTCCACCGACGGGCTGGAGGCGCCCTTTTCATTTTTGTGTTTTTGTTTTCCGCATCGCATCCGCGATGCGAAATCCTCGCTCACACGCCCTGCGGGCGGGTCGCTGCGGGCGGCCAGTCGGCCTTGCGGGCCTGCGGCCCGACCCAATCCTCCCCTTCAGGGGAGGGAACCATCCGCAGGATGGTGGAGGGGCGAGTTACGGTGATCTCCAAACACTATTCTTGCCCTCGGCGCCCCGCAGCATTAGGCGCGTTCCATGCACTTCAACCGCCTGCCCCACCCCTCGCCCACGCCTGACCACGTCCGCGCGGAGCTGATCGCCGATCCGGGCTTCGGGACGGTGTTCACCGATCACATGGTGGTGATCGACTATGACGAGGCGCTGGGCGGCTGGCAGACGCCCACCATCGGCCCGCGCGGCCCCATCAGCCTCGATCCGGCGGCCAGCGTGCTGCACTACGCGCAGGAGATCTTCGAGGGGATGAAGGCCTATGCCCATCCCGAAGGCGGTCTGTCGCTGTTCCGCCCCGATGCCAACGCGCGCCGCTTCAACGCCAGCGCGCGGCGCATGGCGATGCCGGAAATCCCCGAGGAATTGTTCATCGCCGCCGTGCGCGAGGCGGTGCTGGCGGATGCAGGCTGGCTGCCCCCGATTGACGGCGGCGCGCTCTATATCCGCCCCTTCATGTTCGCGTCCGAAGCCTTCCTGGGCGTGCGTCCGGCCAAGCAATACAAGTTCATTGTGATCCTCAGCGCGGCGGGCAATTACTTCAAGAAGGGCGTGAACCCGGTGAAGATCTGGGTGGCGCAGGATTACACCCGCGCAGCCCCCGGCGGCACCGGTGCGGCCAAGACCGGCGGCAATTATGCCGCATCGCTGGTCCCGCAGGCCGAGGCCATCGCGAAGGGGTGCGACCAGGTCGTGTTCCTCGATGCGACCGAGCACAAGTGGGTCGAGGAACTGGGCGGGATGAACCTGTTCTTCGTGCGCGCTGACGGCACCGTCATCACCCCGCCGCTCACAGGCACGATCCTCCCCGGCATCACCCGCGACAGCCTGATCGCGATGCTGCGCGAAGAGGGCCTCACCGTGCGCGAGGAGCCTTACTCCATCGACCAATGGCGCGAGGAAGCCGCCAGCGGCATGCTGCTGGAGACGATGGCCTGCGGCACCGCAGCGGTCGTCACCCCGGTCGGCACCGTCGCCTCGCCCGAGGGCGAATTCCACATCGGCGCGGGCGGGATCGGACAGATGACCGCCAAGATGCGCGAACGGCTGGTCGGCGTACAGAACGGTCGGATCGCGGACACGCATGGCTGGGTGATGCGGGTTTGATCGCAGTCGCCGCGCTCTACAAGTTCACGGCCTTCCCTGATCCCGAAGCCCTGCGCGCGCCCCTTCTGGCGGCGTGCGAGGCGCATGGCATCAAGGGCACGCTGCTGCTCGCCCGCGAGGGGATCAACGGCACTATTGCGGGCACTGACAACGCGCTGGCATCGGTGCTCGGCCACATCCGTGCGTTGCCGGGCTGCGCTGACCTTGACGTGAAGTTCTCCCACGCTCCCGAGATGCCGTTCCACCGCATGAAGGTGCGGGTGAAGCGCGAGATCGTGACCATGGGCGAGCCTGACATCGACCCGACGCTGTCGGCGGGCCACTATGTCGATCCGCATGACTGGAACGCGCTGATCGCCGACCCCGACACCATCGTGATCGACACCCGCAATGATTACGAAGTCGCGGTCGGCACCTTCGCGGGTGCGGTCAATCCGCAGACGCCGTCCTTCCGCGATTTCCCCGCCTGGTTCCGCGAGAACCGCGACGCCCTGCTCGAAGGCAAGAAGCGCGTGGCGATGTTCTGCACCGGCGGCATCCGCTGCGAGAAATCCACCAGCTTTCTGCGTGCAGAAGGCGTGGAGGAGGTGTTCCACCTCAAGGGCGGCATTCTCAAATACCTCGAGCAAGTACCTGAAGAACAAAGCCTGTGGCAGGGCGAATGCTTCGTGTTCGACGAGCGGGTGAGCGTCGGCCACGGCCTCGCCCAAGGCACCTTCCAACTGTGCCGCGCCTGCCGCCGCCCGCTTGACGAGGCCGCGCTCGCCCATCCGGATTACGAAGACGGGGTGAGCTGCCCGGCCTGCATCCACGAGCGCACGCCCGAACAACGCGCCGGTTACGCCGAACGCCAGCGGCAGGAAGCGCTCGCCCGCGCACGCGGCGAACTGCACGTGGGCGCGGTGCGTCCGCCGAAGGAATGACGGGCCTGCCCATCCTCTATTCCTTCCGCCGCTGCCCCTATGCGATGCGCGCGCGCATGGCGCTGTGGGTAGCGGGAATCACGGTGGAACTGCGCGAGGTAAAGCTCGCCGCCAAGCCGCCCGAACTGATCGCCGCCTCGCCCAAGGCAACCGTGCCGGTGCTGGTGCTTGCCGATGGAACTGTGATCGATGAGAGCCTCGGCATCATGCGCTGGGCTTTGGCGCAGGACGATCCCGAGCAATGGCTGGCGGGCGATGATCCGGCGCAGATCGCGGTGAATGACGGCGCCTTCAAACACCACCTCGACCGCGCGAAATATCCGGGGCGTTACGAGGGCGACGACGGCTCTGATCACCGCGCCGCCGCGCTGGCATTGCTCCACCCGCTGGAAACCCGGTTGGAGCGCGCAACCTATCTATGCGGTGAGGCGCGCACCCTCACCGACATCGCACTATTCCCTTTCATCCGCCAGTTTGCCGCGATCGATCCCGAATGGTTCGCCGCCCAGCCCATGCCGCGCTTGCAGACTTGGCTGGAGCGACACGCGGCTTCCGATCTGTTCGCCAGCATCATGCCCAAGTTCGCCCCTTGGAAAGACGGTGATATGCCGATCCGCTTCGGGCCTTAACCCTCCAGCCCCTCCCGAAACGCATCGACCAGCCAGCTCGCCGCCGGGCCGAGCCGCGTGTCGCGCCGCCACAGGGCGTTCAGCGAATAGTGCGCGCCGGGCTTTTCCGGCAGATCGAGCTCCACCAGCGCGCCGCTGGCAATATCAGCCGCCACCATCGCGCGCGGCATATTGCCCCAGCCCAGCCCTTCCTTCAGCAGCGAGTGCTTCGCGCCCAGATCGCCCAATCGCCACGTCAGCGGGCTGAGGACAGAGAACTCGCGCCCCTCGGTCAGCGGCGAACGATCGGTCAGCACCAATTGCAGGTGGCGGCGGCTCTCCCCCGGGGCGATGCCACCACGCGCCAGCGGGTGCGACGGCGCGGCAACCGGGATCAGGTCGATCTCGCCGACTGCCTGACGCTCAAGCGCGGGCTGGTCGCCGATCACCGGGCCGCCGATGGCAAGGTCCGAACCGCCCTCGATGACGCAGGCGGCAACGGCGCCCAGCCCCTCGATCCGCAAGGTCAGCGCGCAGGTCGGGAACATCCGCCGGAATTCGCCGAGCACGTGGGCGGTCACCTCGCCCGACACCATCACGTCGACCACCAGTGTCAGCGACGGCTCCTGCCCGGCATGGAGCGAGCGGGCTTTGGCCAGCAGCGCGTCGGCCCCGTCGGCAATTGCGCGCGCTTCGGCCAGCAGTCCTGCGCCCGCCGCGGTCAACTCGGGGCGGCGCGAGCCTTCGCGGTCGAACAGGCTGAGCGCCAGCGCCGCTTCCAACTGCGCGATGCCGTAAGACACTGCCGAAACCGCGCGCCCCTGCGCCTTGGCCGCCCCGCCAAAACTGCCGTGTTCGGCAACGGCGATGAAGATACGCAGCTGATCGAGGGTGGGATCGCCGAGTTTCATGGCGCATATGTTCAGATATTCCGAACATCTTGGCAAGTTTTATCGCACTTATCCGTTCGCATGGCGTGCCCTAGCTGGACTTCACCAAGACAGGAGACACGACATGATCGAACTTCGTCCCTTTAATACCCTCGGCGCCGCCAATCACGGCTGGCTCGATGCGCATCACCACTTTTCCTTCGCCAATTACCACGATCCGTCCCGCGTCCACTGGGGCGCGCTGCGGGTCTGGAATGACGACGCGATTGCGGCGGGCACCGGCTTCCCCACCCACCCCCACAGCGACATGGAGATCATCACCTATGTCCGGAAGGGTGCCATCACCCACCGTGACAGCCTCGGCAATGAAGGCCGCACCGAAGCGGGTGACGTGCAGGTGATGAGCGCAGGGAGCGGCGTGCGCCACTCGGAATACAACCTCGAGGACGAGGAAACCCGGATCTTCCAGATCTGGATCATCCCCGATGAACGCGGCGGCGAGCCGAGCTGGGGCGCGCGGCAGTTCCCCAAGGACGACCGCAACGGCGCCTTCATCCCGCTGGCAAGCGGCGCGGCGAATGACGATGACGCGCTGCACATCCGGGCCGATGCTCGGGTGCTGGGTGCCACGATCAAGGCAGGCGAAAGCGTGACCTACACGCCGCGCTCGGCTGATCGCCACCTCTACCTCGTGCCCGCCACCGGCAAGGTGCGGATCGGCGACGTTGAGGCGGTAGCCCGCGACGGCGTGGCGATCACCGCGCTCGAAAGCATCACCATCACCGCGCTCGAAGACAGCGAAGTGGTGCTGGTCGACGCAGCCTAACCTTCCCCCCGGAGCCGGCCGGCCCCTCCCCCTCTTCCCGGCCGGCTCCACCCCTCTTCAAAGCAAAGGAATACCGCCATGAGCAACATCCTCTACCTCACCGCCAGCATCCGTTCGGACGCCGACAGCATCTCGCGCGGGCTCGGCCAGAGCATCGTCGATGGCCTCACTGCCAAGACCGGTGCGAGCGTCACCACCCGCGACATTGCTGCCGAGACCCTGCCCTTCGTGAGCGCCGAGCGCTTCGCTGCCAACCTCACGCCCGCAGCCGAGCGCACGCCCGAGCAGGCCGAACTCGCCGCCATCGCTGACAAGCTGATCGCCGAGCTGCAGGCCGCCGACACCATTGTCATCGCCAGCCCGGTCTACAATTTTGGCCCGCCCGCCAGCCTCAAGGCATGGGCCGATCTGGTCGCCCGCGCCGGCACCACCTTCCGCTACACCGCGACCGGCCCCGAAGGCCTGCTGACCGGCAAGAAGGCCTATCTCGCGATTGCCAGCGGCGGCACGCCGGTGGGCGCCGAGTTCGACTTCATGAGCCGCTGGCTGACCTTCTTCCTCGGCTTCCTCGGCATCACCGACGTCGAGATCATCGCAGCCGACGGGATCATGGGCGCCGATGGCGAAGCCAAGATCGCCGCTGCCAAGGATGCTGCTGCGAAAATCGCGGCGTGACATGAGCGGGGGGCGCCGTCGACAGGGTCGCAGCGTCCCCCGCTCACCACTTCCCTAGCAACACCTCTTCCTCCCCAGGAGAACCACCATGACTGAACTGACCGCTTCTCTCTCGCAAGATCGTCCCGAAATCGGCGCAAAGGACGGCGTCACGCTTGCCTCACGCCTGCTGCTCGCCGCGATTTTCCTGATCATGGGCCTTGGCAAGCTCACCGCCGCTGAAGGCACGATCGGCTACATTGCCAGCGTCGGCCTGCCCTTTGCGGAAGGCATCTACTACGCCACCATCGCGCTTGAAATCGTCGGCGCGGGCCTGCTGATCGCAGGCTACAAAACCCGCGCTGCAGCGGTGGCTCTGGGCGTCTTCAGCATCGTCGCGGGCGTGATCTTCCACGCCGACTTTGCGGACCAGATGCAGCTGGCCAGCTTCCTCAAGAACCTCGCAATTGCAGGCGGGATGTTCCAGCTCGCCGCTTTCGGCCCGGGCCGGATCTCGCTCGACCGCGGCTGACATCGCCCTGCCTTTAAGGGCCGCACGAGGGCCGGAGTGTCGCATGACGCTCCGGCCCTTTTCGCGTTAGATCTTGGGCCGCATCAACTGCCACTTGAAGAATGTACGGCTCGGGCGGATCACGATGATCGCCACCCCGATCAGCGCCATGCCGCCACCGATGATCAGCGACCAGCCGATGGTGTCCCCCGTCAGCCAGGTTCCGAAGGCAATCGTCAGCAGCGGGGTGAGGAGCGTCAGCGGGACAATCAGGTTCGCATCATGCGCCTGGAACAGCCGGAAATAGGCCGAATGCGCGCCGACGGAAACAACGAGGCCGGCAAACAGCACGCAGCCCGCAACCGCGAGCGGCGCGGCTTCGACGGCCGCGATCTGGCCGGTCTCCAACGCCAGTGTGGCAGGCAGCATGACCATCAGCGAGGCGAGCGCCGCCCAGGCTTGCAAGGCCACCGCGCCAATCGTCAGCCGCTTGACGAACACCGACGCAAAGGCTCCGATAAACACCCCTGCAAAGGCAAAGCCGAGGCCCGCCGGATCATTCGCCCCCGAAGGCGCGCCGATCGCAAGGCCCACGCCGCCCAGCGCCAGCGCCATGCCGAGCCCGCGCCGCCAGCGCACTTCCTCGCCCAGAAACATGATCGCGAAGAGCACGGTCAGCGGCGCGCCTGACAGGTTGACGATCCCGACTGCCGAAGGGCTCGCGGTCTGCAGGCCGACGAATTGCAGCCCGAAGCTGCCCCCGGTGATGGCAAAGCCGATCACCAGCACCAGCCCCAGCCGTTGCGGCACCTGCCGCAGCAGCGGGAACAGCACCACCAGCACTGTCGCCGAGCGCAGCACGGTGTAGAACAGCGGCGGCAGGCCGAGCGTGCTCACCGCGATCTTGCTGATCACGACATTCATCGCCCAGGCGACATTGCAGAACAGCATGATGCCGAGCGCAGACAAAGGCAGGCTCTTGGGCATCAGAGGGTAGCGTTGCCGAACACCTTTTGCACGACTTCGGCAGGCAGGCTTGTCCGCAATTCCTCGCGCCACACGGTGGCAACAGCATCGGACGGCGCTCGCCAGTCCCCGCGCGGGCTCAATGCGCCAGCCGAGGACACCTTCGGGCCGTTGGGCAGCGCCGAACGCTTGAACTGCGAAAAGCCGAAGAAGCGCGCGCAGAACTTGTCGAGCCAGTGAGCGATCGTCGCCAGCGTATAGGCGTTGCGCCCGTCCTGCGGGAAGCCTGCGGGCCATACCCCGGTGTCGGCATCCTTCCAGGCGTGCCACGCCAGAAACGCGACTTTGCCGGGCCGCTGACCATACCGGATCACGTGGTGAAGGAAGAAGTCGTTGAGCTCGTAAGGGCCGACAAGGCTTTCGGTCGATTGCATCTGCCCGTCCGCGCCCGGCGGCACCAGCTCCGGCGAGATCTCGGTATCGAGGATCGCAGACAGCACCTTGGCGCACACGTCATCGAACTGCGCGGTGCGGATCGTCCAGCGGATCAGATACTGGATCAGCGTCTTGGGCACACCCGCATTGACGCCGTAATGGCTCATATGGTCACCCACGCCGTATGTACACCAGCCGAGCGCCAATTCCGAAAGGTCGCCGGTGCCGACCACGAAACCGCCATGCTGGCCCGCGAGGCGGAACAGGTAATCGGTGCGCAGGCCTGCCTGCACATTCTCGAAGGTCACATCATGCACCGGCTCGCCGCTGGCAAAGGGATGACCGATATCCTCGAGCATCCGGTTCGCAGCCGGGCGGATGTCGATCTCGCCTGCGGTAATGCCCATCGCCGCCATCAGCTTGTGGGCGTTGGACTTGGTGCCCTCGGAGGTGCCGAAGCCGGGCATGGTGTAGCCGCGAATGGTTGTGCGCGGCAGGCCGAGCCGGTCGCACGCCTTGGCCGCCACGATCAGCGCATGGGTGCTGTCGAGCCCGCCCGAAATGCCGATCACAAGGCTTTTCGCCCCGGTCGATTCGATCCGCCGCATCAGCGCATCGACCTGGATGTTGAACGCCTCGTAGCAGTCCTCGTCGAGCTTTTCGGGCCGGTCGGGGACAAAGGGGAAGCGCGCGACAGGGCGCGTCAAACCGGTGTCAACGGCGGCATAGACGTGTTCGAACACGATCCGGCGATAGGAATCCTCCGGCCGCCCCGCCCATTCGGCGGCATCGGCGAAGGTCTGGTTGCGCATCCGCTCGGCAGCGAGGCGTTCGGTGTCGATATCGACCACGGTGAGCTCGCCCGACCGGTCAAAGCGCGCGGACTGGGCCAGCAGCGTGCCCATCTCGTAGATCACGCCCTGCCCGTCCCACGCGAGATCGGTGGTGCTCTCGCCGTGGCCGCTGGCTGAATAGACATAGGCGGCAATCGCGCGGCTGGCGCTGGAGCGGCAGTGCAGGTGGCGATCATCGGCGCGGCCGATGGTGACGGGCGAGGCCGAGAGGTTGCACAGGATCAGCGCGCCCGCGAGCGCGGCCTGCATCCCCGGCGGGATCGGCGCCCAGAAATCCTCGCAAATCTCGATACCGAAGCGGAAACCGGGCAGGTTGGCCGCAGCAAACACCAGATCGGTACCGAACGGCACTTCCTCGCCCGCCACTCCGATCCACAGATCGGTGCAGCCGCGACCATGGGCGAAATGGCGCTTCTCGTAGAACTCGCGGTAATTGGGCAGGAAGCTCTTGGGCACCACACCCAGAATTTGGCCATGCGCGATCACCACCGCGCAGTTGTAGAGCTTGTCCGCACGGCGCAGCGGCGCGCCGACAATCAGCACCGGATGCATATCAGCCGAAGCGGCGACCACTTCGGCCAGAGCCTGCTCGACCCGCTCGATCAGCGCGTGCTGAAGCAGCAGATCGTCGATCGCATAGGAGGACAGCGTCAGTTCGGGAAACACCACCAGATCGACGTTCGCATCGTGGGCCTTCCTCGCCTCGGCCAGCACGCCTGCGGTGTTGTACGCGACATCGGCCGGGCGGCTGCACGGGGTTGCCGTCGCCACGCGCACGAAGCCGTGTTCGTGCATGTCGAAGAAAGGGTGCGAGGTCTCGCTCATCGTGCTGTCTGCGCGCTCCGGATGCTTTGCGTGCCTCCTCTAGCGGCTAATCCTTTCCGTTCCTAGCAGGCGCGCCAAAAGTCCTGCTTTCCCGCCCCCTAGCCATTCGATAGCGCGCGATGCTTGCACCTACGCTGGCGAGGCCCCAAGTGTCGCACGCATACAGCAACAGGAGCGCTGCGCATGGCCGATGCCACCTACACCCCGCCCGCCGTCTGGAGCGCCGACACTGTCTCGGGCGGGCGCTTTGCCAATATCAACCGGCCCACCGCAGGCGCGCGCGAGGAAAAGCCGCTTCCGCAAGGCACGCATCCCTTCCAGCTCTATTCGCTCGCCACGCCCAACGGGGTGAAGGTGACAGTGATGCTCGAGGAATTGCTCGAAGCGGGCCATGCGGGCGCGGAGTACGACGCTTGGACGATCAATATCGGCGCAGGCGAGCAATTCGGCAGCGGGTTTGTGGGTGTGAACCCCAATTCCAAGATCCCCGCCCTGCTCGACCAGAGCGGCGCTGCGCCGTTCCGCGTGTTCGAAAGCGGCGCGATCCTCGTCCACCTTGCGGAGAAGTTCGGGGCGTTCCTGCCCACCGATCCCGCCGCACGCGCCGAGGTGCTCAGCTGGGTGTTCTGGCAGGTGGCGAGCGGCCCGTTCATGGGCGGCGGCTTCGGCCATTTCTACGCCTATGCGCCGGAAAAATACGAATATCCGATCAACCGCTATGCGATGGAAACCAAGCGCATCTTCGACGTCGCTGACCAGCAGTTGGCCAAAACCCGCTTCCTCGCGGGCGACGAATACACCCTCGCCGATATCGCCAATTTCCCCTGGCTCGCGCCGTTTGTCGAAGGCAACATCTACAATGACGCCAAGACCTTCCTCAGCATCGACGAATATACCAACGTTGCCCGCTGGGTCGCCGAGATCAATGCGCGTCCCGCCGTCAAGCGCGGGCGGATCGTCAACAAGGTGTGGGGCGAAGAAGACACGCAGCTGAAAGAACGCCACTCCGCCGCCGATTTCGAGGGCAAGCGGCTGGTTTCCGGCCCGCCGGCCTAGGCCCGCCTTTCTTGGATTGTGGGCGAAAGCGCATTTTTTGGCGCTTTCGCCCCCTTCACAAGGCCAATTCACACGCTATAGAGCGCCGCTCTGTTGGGGCGTAGCCAAGCGGTAAGGCACCGGTTTTTGGTACCGGCATGCGAAGGTTCGAATCCTTCCGCCCCAGCCAGACCTTCCCTCCTGATTACATTTCTAACGGGCCATGCTGGATATGCGGCAGGACGTGGCGCGCGAACAGATCGGCTTCCTGCGCGTGGGGATAGCCTGACAGGATGAAGGCCTCGATCCCCTCGGCCTGATAGGCGCGCAGCTTGGCGAGCACCTGATCGGGGGTGCCGACAATCGCCGCCCCGCAGCCCGAACGCGCGCGGCCGATTCCGGTCCACAGGTTCTCTTCCACAAAGCCGTCGCCATCCGCCGCGCCGCGCAACTCCTGCTGGCGCTGCACGCCGTAGTTCTTGGCATCGAGGCTCTTTTCGCGGATCGCGCGGCCCGCCTCGTCATCGAGCTTCGACAGCAGGCGGTCGGCATAGTGGCGCGCTTCGTCCTCGGTTTCGCGCACGATCACGTGGGCGCGATAACCGAACTTGAGCGTGCGCCCGTAATTGGCGGCGCGTGCCTTCAAGTCAGCGATGTTCTCGCGCACCTTGTCCATCGTGTCGGGCCACATCAGGTAGACATCCGCCGCCTCGGCCGCACACTCGCGCGCCTCGTGGCTGAGGCCGCCGAAATAGAACGGCGGGCACTTGCCATTGAGGGTGGTGATACGCGGCGGATCGAGCTTGAGCTGGTAGAACTCGCCGTCGAAATCGAGATGCTCGCCGTTCAGCAGCGTCTTGACGATCTTCATGATCTCGGTGCCGCGGCGGTAGCGGGGTGCGCTCTCGATCTTTTCGCCCGGCATGTCCGACGATATGATGTTGACGTTCAAACGCCCGCCGGTGCCCGCCGCGTTCGGGCCGAGGATGCGGTCGAGCGTCGCGATCCGGCGTGCCAGCTGCGGCGGCCAGTCCTCGCCCATGCGCGTTGCCCAGAGCAGCTTGATGCGCTTCACCTGCGTCGCCACGGCAGCGGCGAAGATCGTGGTGTCGACGCCCAGTTGGTAACCCGAGGGCAGCAGGATATTGTCGAACCCGCCTTCCTCGGCGCGCATCACGATGTTGCGGCAATGCTCCCAGCTTGACTGGAGATAGGGATCGGGCACGCCGAGGAACTCGTAATCGTCGTCGCACAGCGCGGAGAACCACGCGATTTCGCATTGTTGTTCAGTCATTACGGCAGCCTCTCTCCACGCGCGGCGACCAGCACCGCGTACCAATCCGTCCGCGTCCAGCGCACTGTCAGCGCAGCCGCGCCTTCGGCAATGCGCGCGGCATTTTGCGAGCCGATGATCGGGATGATCCCGGCCGGATGCGCCATCAGCCAGCTATAGGCCGCCACCGTGCGCGAGACGCCCTGCGCCTCGGCAACCACGTCCAGTGCGGCAGCAACCGCCTTGTCGCGCGCGCTCTCGGGCGCGGCCAGCCTGCCGCCGCCCAAGGGCGACCATGCCAGCGGGGTCAGGCCGAGCATCATCGCCTGATCCAGTTCGCCATTTTCGAAGCAGTCGATCCGCAGCGGGCTGATTTCAGGCTGGGTCGTGACCAGCTTGGCCCCGAGGAAATGATTGAGCGCTGCGGTCTGGGCCTGCGTGAAGTTCGACACGCCAAGGCTGCGGATCTTGCCGCTGGCCATCGCATCATCCAGCACCCGCGCCACTTCCTGCGGGTGGGCAAGAATATCGGGCCGGTGGATCTGCCACAGCTCCACGCTGTCCACCTTCAACCGGGTGAGCGAGGCATCGATTGCGGCGCGCAGGTAGTCCGCGCTCTGGTCGTACGGTAGCGGCGGCATGATCCCGCCCTTGGTCGCCAGCACCATGCGGGCGCGAAGGCCAGGCTCGGCGGCCAGCACCTCACCCAGCAGCGCCTCGGCATCGCCAAAGCCGGAGCTTCCGTCAGGTCTTGGGCCGTCGAAGCCATAGATGTCGGCGGTATCGAGGAAGGTGATCCCGGAATCGAGCGCGGCGTGCACCAGCCGCGCAGCCTCGGCGGCGGTGCGGCCGTTCTCGGTCAGCCGCCACATCCCCCAGGCAATCGGGGAGACGGCAATGCCGCTTGTCCCGAGCATCCGGGTGGAAGGCGGAAGGGGCAGTTCACTCATCTAGGGGATCCTCTTTGAGGTATCTTGTTAGGGGGGGCGACCGAGGCGCGCTCCACAAGCGTATGGGGCAAGCGTTTGTGGGTGATGTCCCCGCCTGCAATCAGGATCTGGGTGGCGGTGCGCGCCAGATCGGCCATCGGTTGGCTGATCGTGGTCAGCGGCGGCCAGACGGTGCGCGCCAGCGTGGTATCGTCGAAGCCCGCCACCGAAAGCTCGGCCGGCACGATGATCCCGCGATCATGCGCCACGGCGAGGACGCCTGCGGCCATATCGTCGTTCGAGGCGAAGATCGCGGTGGGGCATTCGGGCAGATCGAGCAGCGCCCTTGCGCCTGCGACCCCGGAATCGAAATCGAACTCGCCCTCCACCACGAGGCTTGGTTCGAACGGGATGCCCACACGGTCGAGCGCGCGGCGGTATCCGAACAGCCGGTCGTCCGAGGCCATGTGATTGGTATGGCCCTTGATGAACCCGATGCGGCGGTGGCCGGCGTTAATCAGATGGGTGGTCATGTCGTCGGCGGCCTGCGCATCATCCATGAAGACCGAGGATGTCAGCGCGTGGTTGGTGCCCGGCGAGATGCGCACAAACGGCACGTCCATCCCCTCCAGCGCGCGCAGCACCGGATCGCAATCGGTCACCGGCGAGGACAGGATGATGCCGTCCACATGGGTCTCGCTCACCAGCCCGCGCACCTGATCGCCGACGCGCGGATCGGCGACATCGACCGGCTGGGCGAGCAGGCGAATGCCCTTCTCCTGGCACACCTCCCAGCAGCCCTTCTGGATCTGGAACATGTAATAGGGGCTGTGATTGTCGTAGATCAGCGCGATCTGGTTGGACTTTGCGCCCGACAGGATGCGCGCTGCGACACTGGGGCGGTAGTCAAGATCGGCCATCGCCTGTTCGACCCGCTCGCGCAGCTCGGTGCTGACATAGGGGTGGCCATTGAGCACGCGGCTGACGGTCTTGACCGCCACGCCTGCGCGCGCGGCGACGTTTCGGATATTGGGGCGGATGTTGTCGCGGCTCATGCGGGCGCCATCGCAAGGCTGGCGAACAGCGCGGCAAAGGCGCTTCCTTCGCGGTAGAACACCGGCGGCTGACCGATTGGCGCTGCCACATCGTGCCAACCGGGCGCAAAGGCCTGCGCGCTCCACACATGGCGCCACACCGTGCCGGAACCGCCCGGCAGATAGACCTTGCGCATCATCGCCCCCGCTTCGATCACCGGTGCCACCATAAGATCGGCCCCGTAGAGATACTGGTCTTGGACCATGTAAGTCGCGGTGTCTTCGGGATAATGCAGGAACAGCGCGCGCTGGGCGGGGAGGCCGTTGTCCTGCGCCTCGGCGACAAGGTGGCGCACATAGGGCGCGAGAGCTTCGTGGACGCGGCTCCAGCGGACGAAGCCCGCGATCAGCTCTGGCGCGCTGTCGATCTGGAGATTATCGTCGGGCCGGTTGCCCTCATGGGTGCGCATCACCGGGCTGAAGGCGCCGAGCTCGTACCAGCGCAGGATCAATTCTGGCGTGCGGACATTGCCGAACAGGCTGGTGTAGCCGCCCACGTCCGAATGGCTGAAGGCATTGCCGACGAGGCCTGACGAGAGCGCGGCGGTGATGACCGTGCCAATCCCGTCATGGCGGCTGAAATCGACCGACTGGTCACCTGCCCACAGCAAGGGGCAATGCGCCTGCACGCCGGTGTGGCCTGCCCGCATGAACCACAGCACATCTCCCGTGCGCCCCCTCAAGGCGACGGCGCGCGCATTGACCTCGGCCCAGCGCACCGGCCAGCGATTGTGCTCCTCCATCGGGTCGCCATCATGCAGACGCAGATCGACGGGAAGATATTCGCCGAAATCGGCCATCCAGCCATCCAGCCCGAAATCGAGCATCCGCTTGCCGATCACCTCTTCGGCAAACCATTCGCACGCAGCCGGGTTTGTGAAATCGACGACGCCCGCATGGAACTCGCCGAAATCGACCGCGTAGGGCTCTTCGCTGTCGAGGCACCGGGCGAAGAAGCCCTTGGCCGCCGCCTCGGCGTAGAGCGGGCCATCGACCGCGAGATAGGGGTTTACATAGCCCAAGAAGCGGATGCCGCGCGCCTTCAGGCTGGCGATCCGCGCGGGCAGATCGGGGTAGCGTTCCGCGTTCCACTGCCAGTCCCAGAACAGGCGGCGGCCAAAGCTGGTTTCGCGGATTCCGACCCAGTCCTCGCACCACAGCCCTGAGACCGCTGCGCCCGCATCAATCAAAGCCTCGAGCCGGTCGAAACTGGCCACGCCCTGCTTGAGGCCCACAATCGCACCGCCCTGCGCCCATTCGGGCAAGGCGTGGCGGGGGCCGAAACGCGCACCCAGCTGGCGGGTGAGTTCGGCTGGCGCGCCTTCGAACAGATCGATCGCCACCTCGCCCGACCACACATGCACCCGCAGCCGTCCAGCCACAGTGCAATCGATCTCGCAATATTCGGCATTGGCAAGGCTCAGCGCCCAACCGGCCGAACACAGCACGGTGGGTTCGGGATAATTGGTGGTCCAGTAATCGCCGCCCGCAAACGACCCGTCGGCGCTCGCCATGTCGGTGAGCGGGGTGCCGGGTTCGCGCCCCACCCCCGGCTCGCTGGTCCAGATCGGGAAGCGGCGGCCGTTGAGCACGAGATAGCTCATCTGCTCGCCCCCGCCCCACAGCACATCCTGTGCGGCGCAGCGGAAATCCACAGTTATGCGATCATGTGGGGTAAGCGCGGTGATGGTCAGCCGTCCGGCCCTGCCAGTCACAGCATCCTCCACACGCAGCCGCGCCCGCGCCGAACCGTCGGCGCTGGAAAGCATGATCGCACCGCTCGCCTCGGCCACACAGTCCGTCAGCGGCGGTGCCGGGGCGATCTGGTCGGCCATGCGAAAATTGCCGCGCACCATGGCCACCTGCGGATCACCCGATCCGATAGAAAGCGTTGGAAAATCAGCGCTATGAACGAGGATGCAGCGCGCGCCAAGGCTCAGGTCGAACCCGTCCCGTCTGGCCGCCAACTGCAACATATGTGCAACACTCTCCCTGTCGCGCTTATGTGACACCGCTTGACATAACGCGACAGAAAGCGCAACCCGAAGCCCGAAAGATCGACCACGGGGCAGCTCGCCCGGATGAGTTGATCACGCTGCAGGGGAGAGAAATATCATGTCCGCCACCACCCGAATTGCGTTCAAGGCACTGGCACTTTCGGCCAGCGCGCTTGCGATGATGCACGCCGCACCTGCCATGGCGCAGGTCGAGGAAATCATCGTCACCGCACAAAAAGTCAAAGAAAATGTGCAGGATGTGCCGATCGCCATCACGGCGGTCTCGGGCGACCGGCTGGAACAGGCGGTGGTGTTCAACCTTGAAAACATCAGCACCATCGTTCCCTCGGTAACCTTCCGCAAGGGCACCACCAGCGCCAACAGCGCGATCGTGATGCGCGGCGTCGGCACGATCACCTTCTCGATCGCCGCCGAGCCGAGCGTGTCCACCGTTGTCGATGGCGTCGTGCTCTCGCGCTCGGGCCAGGCCTTCCTTGATCTGGTCGATATCGAGCGCCTCGAAGTGCTGCGCGGCCCGCAGGGCACGCTGTTCGGCAAGAATGCCTCGGCCGGCCTCGTCAACATCGTCTCCAAGGGCGGCAGCGACACCTTCGAAGCCGAAGGCAGCATCGACTATTTCGAAGGCGACGAAGTGCGCATGAAGGCCGCTCTGGCAGGCCCCCTCAGCGATAACCTGACAGCGCGGGTCACCGGCTTCTACGGCACCTTCGATGGCAACATCACCAACATCAACCAGGGTGGCCGCCGCGAGGTCAATGGCTACAAGCACTACGGCGCGCGCGGCATCCTCGATTACAGCAATGGCGGCACCGAACTGCGGCTGATTGCCGACTATTTCGAAGCTGACGACAATTGCTGCGCCGATGTCACCGCGGTGAGCCGCGGCGCGGTGCTCGATGCCGAACTCGGCCTGCCGGGCGGATCGGCACAGGGCGAAGACCAGCGCTTCGTCAATCACAACCTTGTCACCGCCACCCGCGACCGCCAGTGGAGCGTCACCGGTTCGGGCGATTTCGACATCGGCGAAACCCACACGCTCAGCGTGATCCTGGGCTATCGCAACTGGTTCAACGAGGAATTCCGCGAAGGCGATTTCCTGCCGCGCGCGATCGTCGGCACCGGCGAGTTGCACGACAACGGCGTGGTGCGCACCGAGCAATATTCGGCTGAAGTGCGCCTTGCCTCGGATCAGACCAAGTCGTTCTTCTATCAGGTCGGCGCCTTTGCGTGGCAGTCGGACAATTCGCAGGTTTTCACGCGCAACAACATCACCTGCGCCAGCTCAACCTTGCCGGTCGATCCGCTGACCGGCGCGCGGCCCTGCAACACCGGCGACACCGTCAACACGATCTTCCCGACCGCGACCTCGTTCAGCGATGTCACCTCGAAGAACCTCGCGGTGTTCACGCAGGCGACCTATCGTTTCACCGAGCAGCTCTCGCTGACCGGCGGTCTGCGCTACACCTGGGATGATCTCGAATTCACCCACACCCGCGCGCCGGGCGTCAATGCCTTCAACGGCCTGCCCGCCACCGGGCCGGGCGTGTCGGGCAACCCGGCTGGCGGCACTCTCGCCAGCGGCGGCAACGGCACCAACACCTCGGCCGGATCGACCAGCAACGGTAACCTTTCGGGCCGCGCGGTGCTGCAGTTCGAGCCGACCGACGACATCATGCTCTACGGCTCGTACACCCGCGGCTACAAGGGCCCGGCGTTCAACGTGTTCTTCAACCACACCGCTCCCACCAATGCGATCCCTATCGACGAAGAGCTGTCAGACAGCTTCGAAGTCGGACTCAAGTCGCAGTTCTGGGATCGCCGCGTGCAGTTCAACCTGTCGGCCTTCATGGTCGAGTATGACGGCTTCCAGGCCAACAACTTCGTGCTGCTCAACGGCGCGGTGGTTTCCAACCTGACCAATGCCGGCACTGTGGAGAGCAAGGGCTTCGAAGCCGATCTGGTGTTCGCGCCGATCGACGGGCTGAACTTCCGTGCCAGTGCGGCCTATGCCGATGCCAAGGTCAAGGAATTCAACCCCAACCCCGCCACCAACGCGCCCGATGCGCGCAACGGCACCAAGCTGCCGCTCGCGCCCGAGTTCGTCTACACCATCGGCGGCGATTACACCGCGGATCTGGGCGGGTTGCAGCTCTACCTCAACACCGATTATCGCCACACCAGCAGCCAGTTCTCCGACCTCGGCGAACAGGGCCCGATCGATGCCTATGGCATCTGGAACGCCTCGGTCGGCTTCTCGGATCCGGACGACCGGTTCCGCGTGACCTTCCACGCGCGCAACCTCACCGATGACAGCTATGTGCTGCTCAACGTGTCGAACGGGCAGCGGCTGCAGATCCCGCGCGATGCGGATCGCTACTTCGGGATCAGCCTGCGCGCCCGCATGTGATGCGCTGCGCCGGATCGTGATGCAGCAAGGGGCCGTCGGAGTGATCCGGCGGCCCTTCTTGTCTGCCCCTTCTGGCTTTCCCCTGCTTGCCCTCCCCCGCCGACGAGCCCTAGGAACCTGTGATGGCCGCCAATTCTTCGCCCCTGTCCGCCCGGCTGCGCTGGTCGCTGTTCACGGTGCTGTGCATCGCGGGCGTGTTCAACGCCATGGACCGCCCGATTATCGCCATCCTCAAACCCGACATGATGGCGGATTTCGGCTGGAGTGACAGCGACTTCGGCGATCTGGCGGCGGTAACGCAGTTTTCCGCCGCCTTCGCCTTCCTGTTCACCGGCTGGCTGGTTGACCGGCTGGGCGTGCATCGCTCGATGCAGGTTGGCGCCTCGGCGTGGAGCCTTGCCGCGATGGCGCATGGGTGGGCGATGACGACCTGGCAGGTGGTCGCCGCGCGCATGGGCCTCGGCGTCACCGAGGCGGTGCAGACCCCGCTCACGATCAAGACAGTCGCCACGCTGTTCGCACCGGACCAGCGCAGCTTCGCCTTCGGTTTTGCAACGATGCTGGCGGGGGCGGGCACGATTGCGATGCCCTTCGTGATCCCGGCGCTGGCCTTGAGCGTCGGCTGGCGCGGGGCGCTGGTGGCGGGCGGGATCGGCGGATTTCTCTCGCTCGTCGCATGGGTGTGGCTGGCGCGCGGAATCGCCCAGCTGCGCGAGACCACGATCAGCGAAACCCCCGGCATAGGCGCAGGCGCTGACGCCTACGGCACGATCCTCGCCAATCGCAAGACCTGGGCCATCGTCGGGGCCAAGGCGCTTTCCGACATGACGTGGTGGTTCATCAATTTCTGGCTGGCGGATTACTACCGCAAGGAATTCGGCCTCTCAACGCTTGAGCTGGCGGTGCCGCTGGCGATTGCCTTTGCCGGATCGGGCCTCGGCGCGCTGCTGGCAGGCTGGGTCTCGACCCGGCTGCTGGAACGCGGCGTCAGCCCCAACCGCGTGCGCAAGGGCGTGATGCTGGCCTCGGCGCTGCTGGTCGCGCCGCTGCCGCTGGTGCTGCAGCTCAACTCGTTCTGGCCGGTGGCGGTGATGATCGGGGTGGTGATGGCCGGGCATCAGGGCTTCTCGCTGTCGATCTTCTCGACCATCACCGATGTCGTGCCGCACGCCAAGGTTGGCCGCGTCACCGCGTTTGGTGCCTTCATGGGCAATATGGGCGGGGTGGCGATCAGTCTGGTGACCGGGCGCGTGCTCGATGCAGGCTTCGGCTTTGTGCCCCTGTTCCTGTTTGCCGCAATGTCCTATCTGATCGCGCTGGCGTGGTTCCAGTGGCTGCTGCCCAACATCCGCCGCTATGACGACGCACCGTCAGCAGCCGCTTGAACCGCGCTGGCGGTTGCATTGTGGCAGCAGCAGCGATAGGCTTATGACACCGTAAGACACATCAGTGACGCCAATGCGCGCGACAGAGGCAATCCGGGGTATGATGGGCAAGGCTGAACCCCAATGAAGAACGCGCGATGACCGGCGGACGGCGCCCCGATTTCGATGCCTATGCGGGCGATCTGTTCGGCGAGATCATGCTCGCCGACATTGCCCCTGCTCCGGCGGAGCGCAAGCCGCTGTCGCGCTTCGTTCCCGGCCTTGCGATCTGTGCCATTGCCAGCGCGGCTGCCGCATGGCTCAGCCAGAATTACGGCGTCCCTGTGATCCTTGCCGGGCTGTTGCTCGGCCTCGCGCTCAATTTTGCGGCGGGCGATGTGCGCACCCATGAAGGGCTCGATGCAACCTCGCGCCACGGGTTGCGTGCAGGCATCATGCTGCTGGGCCTGCAGGTGACTCTGATGCAGGTCGCGGCGATGGGGCTGGTGCCGTTTGCGGGCCTCGCGCTGGTAATGTCGGCCGCGCTTGTCGCCGCGCTGCTTGCAGCCCGCGCCACTGGACAAAGCGCCGCGGTGGGTCTGCTCGCAGGCGGATCGACTGCGATCTGCGGTGCCTCGGCTGCGCTCGCGCTTTACGGCGTGATCGGACGCGAGCGGATCGAACAGGCGCAGTTTACCCTGACGCTGGTTATCCTTGCCGCAGCCTCGGCCATTGCGCTTGTCACCTATCCGCCGCTCACGCAGATGCTCGGCTTCACCGATGCGCAGGCCGGGTTTCTGGTCGGCGCATCGATCCATGACGTGGCGCAGGCGATCGGGGCCGGTTTCGCTGTCTCTGATACGGCCGGAGCGCAGGCGACCGTGGTCAAGCTGACGCGGGTGGCGCTGCTCGCCCCGCTGGTGACGCTGGCGGCGCTGTGGATCGCCCGGGCCGAGCCGGTTACCGCCACGGGCACCGCGCGGCGCGTGCCGATGCTGCCGGGCTTCATCCTTGTGTTTCTGGGGCTGGTGGTGCTCAATTCGTTGATTGCCCTGCCCCCCGCTGTCGCCGGCTACGCGCTGACCGTGTCCAAAGCCCTGCTGCTGCTGGCGGTAACGGCGACCGCCATGCGCACCCGCACTGATCTGCTGCTGGAACTTGGCTGGCGTTCGGTGATGCCGGTGCTGGCGGCGACCATCGCTTCGCTTGGCGCGGCGCTCGCCTTTGCACGGTATGCCATATGAGCGCTGCCATGTTCGACATTGCGGTGATCGGTGGCGGCGTAAACGGCGCGGGGATCGCGCGCGACGCCGCCGGGCGCGGCGCAAGCGTGCTGCTGCTCGAGCGCGGGGATCTGGCAGAAGGCACCTCGTCCAACTCGACCAAGCTGATCCACGGCGGGCTGCGCTATCTCGAGCATTACGAGTTCTCGCTGGTGCGCGAGGCGCTGACCGAGCGCGAGGTGCTGTGGGGCATCGCGCCGCATATCATCTGGCCGCTGCGTTTCATCCTGCCGCACCGCCCTGGGCTGCGCCCGCGTTGGCTGCTTCGGCTGGGGCTGTTCCTCTATGATCATCTGGGCGGGCGCAAATATCTGCCGGCTGCCCAAAGCGTCGATCTGACCCGCCACCCGTCAGGGGCGCCGCTGAAGCCCGAATATACCCGCGCCTTTGCCTATTCGGATGGCTGGGTGGATGATGCGCGACTGGTGATATTGAACGCCCGCGATGCAGCGAACCGCGGCGCCGAGGTGCGCACCCGCTTCGAGGTGACGGCCTTGCAACGCAACGGCGATCACTGGCGTATCGAGGCGGGCGGTGAGACCTTCACCGCGCGCGCGATTGTCAATGCAGCCGGCCCGCGCGTGCTCGATCTACTGGGCCGGGCAGGCGAACCGACCACCCAGAAAATGCGGTTGGTGCGCGGCTCGCATATCGTGGTGCGCAAGTTGTTCGACCACGATTTTGCCTATTTCTTCCAGCTGCCTGACGGGCGGATCTTCTTTGCGATCCCCTACGAGCAGGACTTCACGCTGATCGGCACCACCGATGTCGATCACACCGCCGGGCTCGACGCGGTGCGCGCCAGCCCGGAGGAGATCGCCTATCTGTGCGAAGGCGCCTCGGAATATTTCCGCACACCCATCACGCCCGATGACGTGGTGTGGACCTATTCGGGGGTGCGCCCGCTGGTCGATGACGGATCGGGCAAGCCCGAGGCGGCGACGCGCGGCTATCGCTTCGAGCTCGACGGCGGCACGGATGGTGCAGCGCCGCTGCTGTCGGTATTCGGCGGCAAGATCACCACCTATCGCGAGCTTTCCGCCGAGGCGGTGCGCCAGCTTGCGCCGTTCTGCGCCCGATTGGCGGGTGCAGACTGGACCGGCAGCGCGCCTTTACCCGGCGGCGATTTCGGACGGTTCGATGCGCCGACGCTCGCTTCCGATCTGGCGGCGCGCTATCCGTTCCTGGGCGAGGCTGAAGCCGCGCGGCTGGTGCGGCTTTACGGCACGCGGACAGCCGCTTTCCTCGGCGATGCGGGAAGCGCAGCCGCACTCGGGGAAGCCTTCGGCCACGGGCTGACCGCAGCCGAGGTCAATTACCTGATGGACGAGGAATGGGCCCGCACCGCCGAAGACGTGCTATGGCGGCGCACCAAGCTCGGCCTTTATTTCACGCCTGCGCAAACCGCGCGGCTTGCCAGCTACATGACCGAAAGGAATTTCTCCGCATGACACGTATCGTGGCCCTTGGCGGCACGGTGAACCCCGGCAGCTCGACCGAGCAGGCGTTGCGCCTTGCGGCCAGCATTGCCGGCGGCGAAGGGGCCGAGGTGACCGTGTTCGGCGGCGAATATCTGACTGCGCTGCCCCACTATCTGGGTCCGCTGCACGATCCCTCGCAAGGGGCCGAGATGGTCGCCGCTGTGCGCGCCGCTGATGGCCTGCTGATCGCCGCGCCCGGCTATCACGGCACCATTTCCGGCGTGGTGAAAAACGCGCTCGATTATCTTGAAGATCTCGCCCGCGACGAGCGGCCCTATCTTGATGGCCGCGCTGTCGGGCTGATTGCCACCGCGTTCGGCGATCAGGCCTCGATGTCGACGCTGCTCACCATGCGCGCGATCACCCATGCCCTGCGCGGTTGGCCGACCCCGATGGGCGCCACCATCCGCACCTATCGCGGGCTGTTCTCGCCCGATGGCGAATGCCTTGACGAACGCGCGCGCGGCCAACTCGAACTGGTCGGCAAGCAGGTGGTGCTCGGCGCGAAGAGCTTTGCTGCGGGAAGGGATCTGGCGTGAAGGCGGGCGCGGATCTCGATCGCGCGCTGGCCGAGATTGCGGCTGGCCGGATCGTAGTGATCGCAGGCGACCGGCTGCGCGGCGGCGACATCGATCTGATGTGTGCAGCGCGCCATGTCAGCCCCGAGGCGATCAACTTCATGGCGACCCACGGGCGCGGCCTGATCTGCCTGGCGGTAACGGCTGCGCGCGCGGCGCAGCTCGGTCTCACCCTCATCAATCCGGGGCCGGAGCGGCAGACCGGGCGGCCCTTTGCGCGCTCGATCGAGGCGGCCAGCGGCGTCTCAACCGGTATTTCCGCAGCGGACCGCGCGCATACGGTCGCGGCGGCGATTGCGCCCGAAGCGAGCGCGGCGGATATTCATTCGCCCGGCCACGTTTTTCCGCTGATCGCGCAAGATGGCGGCGTGCTTGCGCGACCTGCGGCCTGCGAGGCTGCAATCGACCTCGCCCGCATGGCCGGTGCCGGCGATGCCGCGGTGATCTGTTCGATCATGCGCGACGATGGCGAGATGGCGCGGATTGACGATATTGGCGCCTTGCTGGCCGAGCACGGCCTCGCGGTCGCCGAGATCGGGGCGCTTATTGAACGGCTGGAGGGGGCCGAAGCATGAGCGGGAACAGGCTCACCCGCCGCGCACTGCTCGCGGGTGCGGGTGCAGGTGGCCTTGGGGCGGCGCTGGCCGTGCCGGTGCTTGCGCAGAAGCTGATCGACCTTGGCCTGCCCGGCGGGCCGAGTCTCCGACCGCTCGAACCGGCCTTCCCGGGCAAGGGTGAAATGATCGTCCAGCGCATCCACCCGCCCTTGCTTGAAACCCCGATGGCGGCGTTTCGCGAAGGGATCATCACCCCCAATGACCGGATGTTCGTGCGCTGGAACTGGTCGATGCCGACCGAAATCAACGCCGCTGCCCACCGTGTGGCGATAGGCGGCGCGGTCAAGACGCCGGTTTCGCTCACGCTCGATGACATTTCCAGCGCGGGCGAGACGGTCGAGGTGACCGCGATCAACCAGTGCGCGGGCAACGGGCGCGGGCTGTCCGAGCCGCGCGTCACCGGCACCCAGTGGGGCAACGGCGCAATGGGCTGCGCGCGCTGGACCGGGGTGCGCCTCCGCGATGTGCTCGCCAAGGCGGGCATGGCGCCGGGCGCGGCCCGCGTGCGCTTTGCCGGGCTCGATGTGCCGATGACCGACGGCGCGCCGCAATTCATCAAGTCGATCCCGATGGAGATCGCCCTGCGCGATGACGTGCTGGTGGTCTGGGGCATGAACGGCGAGCCGCTCCCGCTGCTCCACGGCTATCCCCTACGGATCGTGGTGCCGGGGTGGTTCTCGACCTATTGGGTCAAGATGCTCTCGACCATCGAAGTGCTGACGGGCGAGGATGACAGCTACTACGTCGCCAAGTCGTATAGGATGCCGGCCGCGCCGATCACGCCCGATGACAAGGACTTCCCGACCGTCCCGATCACCGCGATGCCGCCGCGCGCCTTCATCACCAGCCACGCCGATGGCGCGGTGGTGGCCAAGGGCAAGCCGCTGGTGCTTGAAGGGATCGCAATGGGCGGGGAAGCGGCGCTCAGCAAGGTCGATCTGGTCGGCAGCGGGCTGGAACTGGCTTGCACGCTTGGCCCGGACGAAGGCCCTTATGCCTTCCGCCGCTGGAGCGTGACGATCCCGCAAGTGACCGGCAATCTTGCCAATATCGGCGCACGCGCGGCCAATGCGAAAGGCGCAGTGCAGCCGGAAGCGCTGAACTGGAACCCCAGCGGCTATGCCCGCAACGTGATCGAACGCATCACCCTGAGGGCGCAATGAGAGCCGCCGTCATCCTGTTGCCGGCGCTGCTGCTGGCCGACTGCGAGCGCGCGCCCGAAGTCACCTTCGCCGATGCAAGCATCACGCTGCCCGACGATCCGCTCGATCTGCCCGATCTGCCGGGACGCGATGCGGTGATCGCCAATTGCACCGCCTGCCATTCGCCTTCGACGATGTTGCAACAGCCGAAGATTCCGCGCGCAAAGTGGGAATCGCAAGTCACCAAGATGATCGAGATCTACAAGGCCCCGATCGACGAGGCGGCGATCCCTGAAATCGTCGATTACATGGTCGCGGTGCAGGCGGCAGACGCGCCCCTGCGCTGAGCCCTTGAAACGCGCCTCACGCGCAGGCATCACCGCGGCGGGAGAAAAGGGAGAGGGAAATGCGCAAACCGGTTTTGGGCGGAGGCTTCGCCATGCTTGCGATGCTGGCCGCCAGCAGCGCCGCTGCACAGCAGGAGGCAGCGGCACCGTCACCAGCCTCGGAGCAAACCGTCGCCGCGCAAACATCCGTCGCTGCCGCTCTGCCGCCTGACGGCACGCGCGATGCGGATTTCTCGACCCGCGGTTTTCTCGCCACCCTGCCCGATCCGGTGATCCGCAATGCGGTCGGCGCGCCGGTGTGGAATCTCGAAGCCTATGCCTTCGTCGATGGCCCTGCCCCGGCGACCGTCAACCCGAGCCTTTGGCGACATATGCGCCACCTGAAGCACCACGGGCTGTATCAGGTGAGCGAAAACGTGTGGCAGGTGCGCGGGTTCGATCTGGCCAATATGACGATCATTCGCGGCGCAAGCGGATGGATCGTGATCGACCCCCTCACCAGTGTCGAGACCGCCAAGGCGGCGATGGCGCTGGTCAACCAGACGCTGGGGACTCGGCCCGTGAGCACCGTGATCTATTCGCACAGCCATGCCGATCATTTCGGCGGCGTGCGCGGAGTGATCGATGCCGCGGACGTGGCGGCCGGACGCGCGGCTGTGATTGCGCCCGAAGGCTTCATGGACGAGGCCACGTCGGAAAATGTCATGGCGGGCGGTGCAATGCTGCGCCGCGCGGCTTACCAGTTTGCCACCGGGATTGCACCGGGCGCGCAGGGCCAGATGGGCAGCGGCATCGGCATGGCGGTTTCGGGCGGCACGCTGTCGCTAATCCCGCCGACCCAGACCATCGCCGCCACGGGCGAGACCCGCGAGGTGGACGGCGTCGATCTCGAATTCCAGATCGTCTCGGGCAGCGAGGCTCCGGCGGAATTCAACGTCTTCATCGCGCCGGAAAAGACCTTCCTCGCTGCCGAGATCGCGACCTGCACCCTGCACAACATTCTCACCCCGCGCGGGGCGAAGGTGCGCGATGCGCGGGCCTGGGCGCATTATCTCGACGAAGCGGCAACCCGCTATGCGCCCAAGAGCGAGGCGGTGATCTCGAGCCATTGCTGGCCGATCTTCGGGCGCGAGGCAGGCACCGCATGGCTCGAAGCCCAGCGCGACAATTACCGCTGGCTGCACGATCAGACCGTGCGCCGGATGAACCGCGGCGAGACCATGGCGGAAATTGCCGAAAGCCTCGTCCCGCCCGCCGATCTGGCGCAGGAATGGTCAACCCACGGCTATTACGGCACCACCAGTCACAACGCCAAGGCGATCTACCAGTTCTACCTCGGCTGGTATGACGCCGTGCCTGCCAATCTCCATCCGCACCCGCCGGTGAGCCGCGCGGGCAAACTGGTCGAAGCGCTTGGCGGCGCGGAGCGGGTGCTGGCGCTGGCAGAGAACGCAATGGCGGGCGGCGACTATCGCTGGTCGTCCGATCTGCTCCAGAACCTCGTGTTTGCCGAACCGCAGAACGCAGCCGCGCGCGCGCTGCTGGCGCAAAGCTATGAGCAGCAGGCCTACCAGTCGGAAAGCGCGATCTGGCGCAACCAGTTCCTCGCCGCTGCAGCCGATCTGCGGGTCGCGCGCGCGGCCCGCCCAGCGGCGCAGAGCAATGATCTGATCGCCGCGCTCGCCACGCAGGAACTGCTCGATTCTGCCGCCACCCGCTTCGCGCCCGAACGCTTCGGGGCTCGCAAGCTGACCGTCGCGATCGACCTCACTGATCGCAAGGAGCAAGCCGTGATCGAGGCCAATGGCCGGGTGCTGATCGGGCGCATGGGCACAAGCAGCGCCGCGCCTGATGTCACCATCCGCGGCCCGCGCGTGATGCTGTTGGGGCTAATGTTCCTCAAACAGCCGGTCAGCACGATGCAGGCCGCCGGGCTCACGGTCGAGGGCGATGCGGCGGGGCTTCAGGCGCTGATCGATGCGCTTGATCCGATGCCGCAGGGCTTTGCGATCATCGAGCCGTAATTCGCGCGAAGGGATTGGGCGCGTGCCCCGTTGAATGGTAGAACCCCTCGCGGGAACAATCGGAAGCGGAGCACACACATGAGCGCTGTCAGCATTGCCCTCAACCGGTTTGGCTACGGCCTTGCCCGCGGCGAGCGTGCCCCGCGTGACCCCAAGGCGTGGCTGCTGCGCCAACTCGATGCCTTCGATCCCGCCCCCGCGCCCATCGCCGCGCGCGCTCAGACCCGCGGCAAGACTGGCGAGATGATCGAGACCCTGCGCACGCTGCGGCGCGAAGTGCGCGAAATGGCAGATCCAGCCATGACCGCAGGCGCGGCCGAGGCCGGAGCGGGTGGCATGATGGCCGAGGCCGGCGGCGATAATCCGCGCGCGGCCGCACTTGCCGGTCTGCCACCGGAATACCGCGCCAAGTTCATCGAAGCGCGCCGCGTGGCGATCGACGATCTCGCGGTGCGCGTGAACGTCGCAGTCGCCAGCGAAACGCCGCTGGTGGAGCGGCTGGTACATTTCTGGTCGAACCATTTCAGCGTGTCGGTGGCCAAGCCGGGCACGCAGTTCGAAGCCGGCCCGCACGAATTCAACGCGGTCCGCCCGCACGTGCTGGGCAAGTTTTCCGATCTGCTCAAAGCGGCCGTGCTGCATCCGGCGATGCTGCTCTATCTCGACCAGTTTCAGTCGATTGGCCCGAACGCGCCGTTCCAGCAGCGCCGCGCCGCACGCGCCAATCTCGATCCCCAAGCCCCCCGAGGCCTCAATGAAAACCTCGCGCGCGAAGTGCTCGAACTGCACACGCTGGGCGTGGGCGGCGGCTATACGCAGAGCGATGTCACCGAACTCGCCCGCGCGCTGACCGGCTGGACCGTGCCGGGGATCGGCCGGGTCGGCCGCTTTGCCCAAGAGCAAGCCAGCGGTGCGGCCTTTGTGGCGCTGGTGCATGAACCCGGCACACGCAAAATCCTCGGCAAGAGCTACGCGGCTGGCGGCCCCGAACAGGCGGTCGCCGTGCTCGATGATCTCGCCGCGCATCCTTCGACAGCGCGCTTCATCGCCACCAAGTTCGCGCGGCACTTTGCCGGGGACACCCCGCCTGAAAGCCTTGTCGCGCGGCTCGAAGCCGATTTCCGCAGCACCGGCGGCGATCTCGCCAGCCTCACCCGCACGCTGATCGCTTCGCCCGAGGCGTGGGTGGCAGGCCCGGTCAAGTTCCGCCCCCCGTTCGAATGGTTCATTTCAGCGATGCGCCTGTCGGGCCTTGAAGGGCTTGAACCGCAGCGCATCGCGCGGGTGCTGAACGAGCTTGGTCAGGCGCCGTGGCGCGCGCCCTCGCCCGCCGGATATGATGATCTCGCCGCCAGCTGGGCCGCGCCCGATGTCCTGTTCCGCCGCGTCGAGCTCGCCGAACGCATGGCGCAGGGCGCGCCCGCCGATGACGTGCTGGCCCGCGCCGAAGCTGCCTTCCCCGATACCCTGAGCGATATGACGCGCACCTGGCTGACCCGCGCCGAAAGCGGGCGGCAGGCGCTCGCGCTGCTGCTCGTCGCCCCTGAAATGATGCGGAGATAGCCCCGATGCTCACCCGTCTTGATCGTCGCACTTTGCTTGCTGGATCGCTTGCGCTCGGTGCCAGCGGGTTGATGCTCCCGCGCATCGCGCTGGCGCAGACCACCGGCACCCGCAAGGTGCTGTTCGTGCTGCTGCGCGGTGCAGCCGATGGCCTGTCGATGCTCGCGCCTGTCGGCGATCCCGGCTTCGAGGCGCTACGCGGCGCGGCGCTGGCTGATTACGAGGGCGCAGCCCGGATCGGCAGCTTCTTTGCGCTCCACCCGGCGCTGACGGAAGTCGGCAAGGCGACCGCAGCAGGCGAAGCGCTGTTCGTCCACGGCGCTGCCACCGCCTACCGCGAACGCTCGCACTTCGATGCACAGAACCTGCTCGAGACCGGCGGGAGCGCGCCCTATGCGACCAAGGACGGCTGGCTCAACCGGCTCGTGAGCCTGACGGCCGAGGCACAACGGGGCGAGATGCCGCGGGCGCTGGCGATTGCGCCTGCGGTGCCGCTGGCGCTGCGCGGTGATGCGCCGGTCTCCAGTTACGCTCCTTCGGCGCTGCCTGCCGCGAGCGATGATTTCATGACCCGCGTCGGCGCACTCTACGAGGCCGATAGCGAGCTTGCCAGCCTGTGGGCACGCGCGCTCGAAACCCGCGCGATGGCGGGCGACGACAACCTCAACAGCCTGCGCGATGCCAGCGCCAATGGCGCACTGGTCGCCTCGCTGATGCAGGGCGCACGCGGGGCGCAGATCGCGATGATCGAAGTCGACGGCTGGGATACCCACGCCAACCAGCGCGGTGTTTTTGCCCGGCAGGCGCGCGGGCTCGATGCGCTGCTGGCCGCCTATCGCTCCGGCATGGGCGAGGAATGGCGCGATACGCTGGTGCTGGTGGCAACCGAATTCGGCCGAACCGCCAAGCTTAATGGCACAGGCGGCACCGATCACGGCACCGCCAGCGCGGCGCTGGTGATGGGCGGCAGCGTGCGCGGCGGACGGGTGGAGGCCGATTGGCCCGGGCTTGGCGCAGGCCAGCTTTATGAAGGCCGCGATCTTGCCCCGACCATCGCGCTCGAAAGCGTGCTGGCGGGCGCGATGGCCGAGCATTTCCGGCTCGACCCGGCGCAAACGCTGGCGCGGCTGTTCCCGGGGCGCACCGGCAAGCCGCTCTCAGGGATTGTGCAGAGCTAGAACGAGCACTCCGTCGCCGCGCCGTCCTCGGTGCGGGTGATCTCGCTGATCGCGATCGTGAAGGCACCCTTCGAAGCGAAGGTCAGGCGCTCGCCGGTCTTGCCGAGGCACGACGCACCCAGCACCATCTCGCGCCAGCCCTTGCCTTCGGCGACCGACAGGCCTTGCGTGATATCGAGCGCTTTCCCTCCGGCAGTCACCGTTACGGGTGCGCCCGGGCGGGCGAACACCTGATAGGTGATGCGCCAGCCGGCATCGCTGGCCGGGCCGCTCAGCGTCAGCTTCGCGCCCTTGGCAAAGGCGATGCGGCGCGCGTCTTCCTGCGCCTTGCGATCAAGGCCAGTGGCGGTGATGCCGTTGCCGACCCCGCGCAGATCGGGGAGCACAGCATTGTCCGCCACCGCCTGCACGCGCATTCCGAGCTTGCCCGAAGTGAACCACGCCGCCCCGCTATCGGCAGTCAGCGCGGCGCAAGTCTCGTCGAGCGGCGCCAGCTGCGCGGTGCTGGTCAGATCGAGGCCATAGCCAAGCCCGAACAGCGCGCCTTCCGCCCCGTTGACCGGCGCGCCATCGCACTTGGCAGGCCAGCTGAACGACAGACGCCCGGTGGCAGGCTGCTTGCCGAACAACACGTCGGCAACCCCTGCACCCTCGCTGCCCGGCAGCCATGCGGCGACAAAGGCATCAGCGGCGTTCAATTCGCGGTTCATCCACAAGGGGCGGCCCGACAGGAACACGGCCACCGTCGGCACGCCCTTGGCGCGGTAGGCGCGGAGCAGTTCGAGCCCCTCCTCGTCGCGGAAGGCCATGTCCTTGCGATCCCCGACGAACTCGGCATAGGGCTCCTCGCCGAACACCACGATCGCGGCGTCGGGCTTGGCAGCAGAAGCGCCGTCCTTCGCCAGCACCGCCTCGCCGCCGGCATCGCGTGCGGCTGCCGCAATCCCGGCATAGATCGAGGTCGCGCCGGGGAAATCGGCGGCGGTGAGATCACCCCCGCCCTGCCAGGTGACCGACCAGCCACCGGCCTGCTGCGGGATATTGTCCGCCGCGCTGCCAGCCACTTCGATCCGCGCGCCGGGCTTCAGCGGCAGCACGCCGTGGTTCTTGAGCAGCACCTGCGACTTGGCCACCGCCTCGCGCGCAATCGCGCGGTGTTCGGCCGAACCGAGCATCTCCCAGCGTCCACCCAGCGCGCGGGCAGAGGGCTTCACTTCGCCATCAAACGTTCCCAGCGCCTGCTTCAGCCGCAGCACCCGCAACACCGCCTCGTCGAGCCGGCTCATGGGGATCGTGCCCTTCTTGACCTGCCGCACCAGCGACGCATGGAGCGCCTTCCAGTCCTCGGGGACCATGTAGACATCGAGCCCTGCGAGCAGCGAGGCAGCGCAATCTGCGTTGGTGCAGCCTTCGACCTGCCCGTGCCCGTTCCAATCGCCGACCACGAGGCCGCCAAAGCCCAAATTGCCGCGCAGCTCGCCTGTCAGCAGCGGGGCATTGCCGTGCATCTTGGAGCCGTTGATCGAGTTGAAGCTCGCCATCACGCTCACCACGCCTGCGCCGATAGCGGCCGGATAGGGCGCGGCGTGGATCTTCATCAGCTCCTGAAGATCGCCGTTGACGTCGCCCTGATCGACGCCTTGCGCGGTACCACCGTCGCCGAAGAAATGCTTGGCGGTGGCGGCGACCTTGCCTTTGCCGAGGAAGCCCGGCTCACCCGGACGGCCCTGCAAGCCTTCGATCATCGCCGCACCGAGACGGGCGACCAGCGCGGGATTTTCCGAATAGCTTTCGTAAGTGCGGCCCCAGCGATCATCGCGAGCGACTGCGATAGTGGGGGCAAAGGTCCAGTCGATCCCGGTCACTTCGATCTCGACCGCGGTGGCTGCACCAATGCGGCGGATCAGATCAGCGTCCCCCGTCGCGCCGAGCGCAATATTGTGCGGGAACACCGTCGCGCCGATAACATTGGCGTGCCCATGCACCGCATCGGTGGCCCACAGGGCGGGGATAACCGGCTCATCACCGGGCAAAGGCGCGCTCGACGCCTCCCAGAATTCATCAGCCAGCTTGAGCCAGTCGGCCGCGGGTGCCTTGTCATCGCCGTATGGGCCGGAATTGCCGCCGTTGAGGATCGTGCCGAAGCGGTAACGCTTCACATCCTTGGGCGTGATCGAACCGATGTCGGGCTGGATGATCTGCGCGACCTTGCGCTCGAGGCTCATGCGCGCGAGCATTTGCTCAGGCGTTGCAGGCGCGGCCGAAACCGGCGCGCCCGCCGATTGCACCGGCGCATTGGCAGCGCAACCTGCCAGCAATGCTGCGAAGCCCGCGCTCGCCGCGAGCTGCCCGAAATTCTGTCGCTTCACCAGACCAGTCCCTCCCAAGACCATCACTTTGCTGGCCGAGCGTCCTCTTGAGAACGTTATCAAGATACTACATCTCGCGCCCGCTTTTGCAAGCAGCAAGCGTTCAGCCCGCAGGAGATTTCAGTGGGCGCGCGAAGGAGGCGAGCAGCGCCGCGCTCGCCAGCGCAAGGCAGGCAAACAGCACAAACAGCGCCCTAAAGCCGAGGTCCGGCACCAGCAGCACGGTCAGCCACGGCATCACCATCGCCGGCAGGGTGTTGGTGAGGTTGAACACCCCCAGGTCGCGCCCGCGATGCTGCGGCGCTGGCAAGACCCGCAAGGTCTGGCTGGAATGAAGCGAGAGAAAAATCGCCGCTGCCAGCCCGAACACGACATAGCCCGCAATCGCCAGCGCGAGGCTTCCCGCGGCGGCCATCACCATCAAGCCCACCGCGCACAGCATAGCGCAACCGGCGAGCGGCAGGATCGGGCGGCCATGGCGATCCGACCAACGTCCCAGCAATAGCGAGGCCGGAACCGCGCAAACCAGCACGATGCTGAAGATATTGGCCGCCGCATTCTCGGGAAATCCGGGCGCCAGCGAGCGCAGCCAGTAGAGCAGGAAGGCAAACATCCCCCCTTCTGCCACCTGCACCAGAAACCGCGCCGCCCACATCCGCCGCACGGCATGTTCGGCGCGCGCCAGGGCATCGGGGTGATCAGGTGCGCGCGTTGCAACCAGAGCGGGCCGCACACGCCCGCCGCCCAGCATCACCGCCGGCAACACCAGCATCGCAACCAGCCCTGCCACCAGCCACAGCCGGGCGCCCGGCGGCACCAGCGCGCTCCAGGTCACCAGCGATCCGGCCAGTGCGCCCAGCGCCGGGGACAGCGCCAGCGCGCCGCCCAGCACGCCTTTCTGGCAATCGGGAAAGCAATCCCCTGCCCATGCCATCAGCGGCGAAAGCATGAGATTGAGCCCGACCTGCCATGCCATCACCAGCAGCACCAATTCGCTCGCCGAACGCGCTTCGCCGACTGCGATCAACAGCCCGCTCGAAAGCGCCAACCCGGCAAGGATCCACGGCCGGCGGGTGCGACTGCGGTCACTCAGCGTGCCAACCGCGATATTGGCGATACTGGCGACCACCGCGCCAAAGAAGGTGACCTGCGCCAGCACGGCGACATCCTCGCCGCCCTGCAACTCGGCAATGCGTTGGGGGAGCAACACAGTCAGCAGCGGGACAAAGGCCACCGCTCCGCCCGCCGCAGCGAGCGCATAGAGCAGCAGGAACCAGCGCGGCTGGCGCTCGGGTTCCGGCGGCGGCAGCGTGTTCAAGCCTTTACCGGCGCAGGCGCGGTAGAAAGCCGTTCGACCAGTCCAGCGGCAACTTCGATCACGCCGTCCTCAGCCCCTTCCGGCCCGCGCGCGATCAGCAGTTCGACCGCGCGCGAAACCGTCTCGGCAATCGGCTGGTCGATCGCGGTAAGCGGCGGGTTGGTGAAGCGCACAATCGGGGTGTTGTCGAAGGAGATGAGCGACAAATCGTCCGGTACCATCAGCCCACGTTCGCGCGCCACTTCGAGCGCGGCGAGCGCCATCTGATCAGAGGAGGCGATAATCGCGGTGCAATCAGGATTGCGATCCAGCAGCGCGCGCGCGGCGCGGGTGCCGGATTCGTAACCGAAATCCCCGGCTTCCAGCAGGCCATCAGTGGGCAGGCCAAGCTCGCGCATGGCGCGCTCCCAGCCCTCGATCCGCCAGCCGCTAAGGCTGTATTGCGCCGGCCCCGCGATCATCGCGATGCGGCGGTGGCCAAGCTCGGCAAGGTGCGAGGTGGCGAGATGCGCAGCGCCCTCGTCGCCCATCGTCAGCGCGATTCCCGGCCCCTGAGTGTTCGATCCGATCCGCGCAAAGGGAATGCCGCGCTCTGTCAGCAGCCCGGTGATCAACGCGTTTTCCGAGTGCGGCGGGGTCAGCACCACGCCGTCAGGCTGCAAGGCTGAAATCGCTGCGCCCAACTCGCGCTCGACATGATCGGAATGGGTGTCGATCAGTTCGACCATCATGCGGTAGCCGTGCTGCGAACAGGTCAGGATCCCGCCGAGCAGCATCTGGTCGACCCAGTCAGTGCCGCGCCGTTCGCGCCAGTCGGCCAGCGTGCGTTCGCGATCATTGATGGCAAGGATGATGTAGGAACGCGAGCCGCTCATCCGCTGGGCGGCAAGGCTGGGGACATAGCCCAACCGGTCAATCGCGTCGCGCACCTTGTCGCGCAATTGCGGGCGCACGTTGGGCCCGCCGTTGACCACCCGGCTTACGGTCTGGAGCGAGACGCCCGCATCCTCGGCGACGTCCCTGATTGTGACTGTCTTGCGCCCCCGCGCCATGTCCCGACAATTCCCGTAATGCTCAACGCATGCACGCGCGTCCCTTTTCGGGGTCGCTGGCGCAAGCGTAGACCCTGATCCAATCGACAGCGAATTGCGCGGGAAAACTCTTGCCCGCAAGCCCTTTCGCGTTGTTTTGTTCGGCGAGCCGCCCGCCCACGGCAAGATTGGCCATGATGTAGAACGGCCGGTCGAACGGGGCCGCGGGATTGCCGCGCGCCAATGGCGAGCCGGTGCTCCATTGATCCGCCGGCACAGTGAGGTGCACGCGGTCGTCGACCAGAAAACGGATCAGCCCTTCGCCCCATTCGACAGCGTAGACGTGGAAATCGTCCGAGGGCAGCGCCAGATCGGGAAGCGGGTTGCGGTGATCGACAAAGCGGTTCTTGGGCGCAATCTCACCGAAATGCAGCGCGCTGATGGTGCGGTTCTCGCCCTTGCCGCCGTCGCACACCTTGCACTTGGCGCCGATGTTGACCGCTTCGAGAATGTCGATCTCGCCCGAAAGCGGCCAGGGGCCATAGATGTCCTCGGCCGGCATCATCCACACCGCAGGCCATGTGCCCTGCCCCGGCGGCACCTTGGCGCGCACCTCGATCCGGCCATAGCGCCAGGCGTGCAGGCCCCGGGTGCGGACCTTGCCCGAGGTGTAGAATTGCAGGATGCCGGGATTGCGCTTCTCGGCAATTTCGGGCGGGCGCGCGGGGCCGGTGAAGCGCTCCTTACGCGCCTTCAGCAGCAGCAGCCCGCCTTCGACCGCGATATTTTCGGGCCGGTCGGTGTAGCATTGCCGCTCATCATTGCCGCCGCCCCAGCACGAGACTTCGGGCGCCCATTTGGTGCGATCGAGCGCATCGCCCTCGAACTCGTCGGCCCAGACCATTTCCCAGCCCGCCCCGTCCAGCGGTGCGACCTGTTGCGGGGGCGCTTCGTTCGTCGCCCCGCCCGAAAGCAGCAGGGCTGCGGCCAGCGTTCCCGCTCGTCGCAGCCCTGCCATTGTCATGCTCTAGCGCTTGATCAGAAGTCGAAGCGCGCGAGGAAGGTGAAGCGGCGGTCGTTGCGGAACGCCGAACGCAGCACCCGTGTCCCTTCAAAGTCGACGACTTGGCTAGTCCGCGTCACCTCGTCGAGCAGGTTCACGCCCTGCACCCCGATCTTCAACCCCTCCATCACCGTGACAAACACCGATGCATCAAGCTGCCCGGTGGATTCGCCCCAGATCGGCGAGAACGGGAAGATGTCATCGCGCGGCGTGATCAGGAAGGCCGAACGCCAGTTGTAGGCGGCGCGCAGCGAAAGCCAGTCTTTCTCGTAGAACAAAGTCGCATTGACAGTGTTCTTCGAAATCCCGGCAAGCGGTTGGCTGGCCGCGAAAGGTCCCAGCGTGCCGGCACGGTCGGTATTGGTGAAGTCCGAGCCATCCACGTAGGTGTAGGTCAGCTGCGTGCCCAACCCGCTGAGCAGGCCGGGCAGGAAGTCGAAGGCCTGCTGGTAGGCAAATTCGATACCCTTCAGCGTACCGTCCTGCTGGTTGACCGGACGGTTGAGCTCGACATCAAGCGAAGGCACCAGCGGGCTGCTGATGTTCACGACCTCGACCACATTGTCGACGATCCCGCTGAGATCCTTGATGAACCCGTTGACGGTGATCGAACCGACCCGGTCGAAATACCACTCGACCGAAAGATCGTAGTTCCAGGTTTCGATCGGACGCAGGTCACGGTTGCCGGTGCGCAGGGCAAACAGCGGGCCGGTGTCGAGCGTACCTTGCGCGCGCAGGTTGCCGGTGTTGTCGCCAATCGCGCCGCCTGAACGGTAGGCACCGAGATCGGGCCGGCTGATGCCCTTTGACACTGCGAAACGGAACAGCAGCCCGTCGCCCGTATCGAGCAGCGCATTGAAGCTCGGCAACCAGTTGTCGAAGGTCTCGTCGCGGTTATCGACCAAAATTTCAGTCGTATGCGCCGCAGCAAACTGGGCGAGGCGCGTAGGCGAGAGGCTGCAATAGGCCGGACGCTGATCGGGCGGCAGGTTCTGAGCCGTGGCGCAGGCCGCGTTCACTTCCGAAAGCTGCGCAATCCCATCGCCATTTCCGCCTGCCAGCGGGCTATCGAACTGCTGGGCATTGGGCAGGCCGAGCAGACCGCCAGCCGAAACCTTGGTCTGCACAAAGCGCAGGCCGATATTGCCCGACAGCTTCCAGCCATTGTCGAAATCCGTGCCATAATCGAGACGGGCATAGGCTGCCTTGGTCTCTTCGCGCACGTCATCGATCTCGTTCGGGCAGAACGGATCGCAAGCGACCACCTCGCGCGTGACCGGATCGGTGAAGGTGCGGCCGTTGACCCCGAAGAACGGGTTGGGCGTCTGCGAGAAGGTGTTGAGTTCACGGGCCTGCCGCGCGGAGTCGCCTGCGAGATATTCGCCGAGGAAATCATCCCCGCCGAAGAAGAACCCGCCGCCCGGAAGCGGTGCCGGCGCATTGCCCCGCTGGAAGCCGTCGCCGAACGGCGAGAAGGCCGTCACGAAATTCGGGAAGTCATCGACATAGGCACCGCCTGCGATCGCGAATTCCTGACCGGGCAAGCCGGTGAAGAAACGGCCCGGCTGGAAGCCGCCGGTCGCGGCACAGCCCGGCCCAGCGTTCCACGGCGCACAGCCCGCGCGCCCGGCCCAGGGTGCCGAAAGGTTGCCCCAGGTGGTGAAATTGGTGTCCTGCGTGGTGCGTTCGCGTTCCGACCAGCGCGCACCGAACTTGACCTGCTTGAAGAAGCCGTCTTCGCTGATGTCGTATTCGCCGTCGAACCGCAGACTGTCCAACTGACCTTCGTTGCGGGCCACGCTGTCGAGCAGGAACCAGAAATAGGTGTTCTCACCCGAGGTGAAATAATCCGAAGGAGCACCCGGAGGGGCGAGGAACTGCACCTGCGGGGTTCGGCCTGTGTTGTCGATCGCGATGTTTGCCCAGGAATTCATCGTCCCGATGATCCCGTCCTGGCGCAAGTCGGATTCGATCCGCTGCGCTTCGAAATTCACGCGCAGGCGGTCGGTGATGCTCCAATCGATATCGACCGAGAAGTCCTGCGTGACCGCCCGGGTATCACGCTCGAACCGGAGCGTTTCGAACGGAATGCCCCCACGGCCAAAGGGGTTGGCATAGGCATCGCCGATGCGCTGGCTCAGCACGCCGCGCTGGAAAATGCCGTTGTCGTCGAATTCCCAGGTGCTGCCTGCCGCCGGAACCGGGAACAGCGCGTCATCATTGACCTGCGCCAGCGCCGAGAATTCCTTGCTGAAGAAGCTGGTCTCGGCGCGCAGAAACTCGGCTGTGACGATGAAATTGCGATCCGGGCTCTCGTATTGCAGGACGCCCGAAATCGCCTCTCGGTCACGCTCAAGATCGGTGGTGCGCACGCCTGCCCCCTTGGGGACTACGACGGCGCCTGCGGGTGGGAAGTTGCTTTCATCGAAGCTGGCATCGCCACTAAACCCGCCGCTACCGACCGGACGCACACGGAAGCACGGGCCATCGAGCGAAGCCGCACGATAGCACGGGTCGGTGATCTGCGAGGCATCGGTGCGGCTGACCAGCTCCGACTTGGCATAGCCAAACTGGACACCGAGCGTGCCGCGCTCAGTTTCGAATGTGGTCGAACCAGTGACCGAGAATCCGGGTGACCATTCCTTGGCGAAATCGCCGTAGTTGCCCTCAATCGTGCCCGAGATATGCGTGCCGGGCCGGTCAAGCGGCTTGCGGGTGACAAGGTTGACGGTGCCCGCAATCCCGCCTTCGATCATGTCGGCGGTGAGGTTCTTGAACACCTCGACCCGGCCGAGCAGTTCGGGCGACACGTCGTTGAAGCTCAGCACCGTTCCGCCAGTGGCCGAGAAAATGTCACGGCCATTGAGTTCGGAGCGCACAAACGGCAGGCCGCGCACGATCACGCCCGTGCCTTCAACCGAGAAGCGATCGGGATCGGAGGGCTTTTCAAAGCGCCCGATGTTCACGCCGGGCACGCGCTGCAGCGCTTCTGCGACCGAGCGGTCAGGCAACGCGCCGATATCTTCAGCAGTGATCACGTCGACGAAAGTATCGGCGTCCCGCTTGATGTTCTGCGCGGACGAAAGCGCGGCGCGGAAGCCGGAAACCACGATCTCGGGCTGGTTGGGATCGGCAGCGACCGCATCTTCGGCCGCAGGCTCTTTCGCTTCGGCGTCCTGCGCCAGTGCGGGCGTGGCTGTCGCAATCGCGATGGCCGATGCAGTGCTCAGAGCGAACAGACGCCGACGCGGCGCAACGCTTGCGTATTTCATGATGTTTCAAACCTCCCCTTGCGCCGTGACAGATTCGTGCCGGTCACTGGCGCTTGCGGGACTATTCGTAGCGCATGTTGTTAGCGTTCTCAAGACTTGTAATCCGCGCTGCATATTGCATTCTGGCAACACTTCGCGGGGCGGATAAATCCCGGAAATGCGGCCCGATAAGGCCGGTTTGGGACCGAGGAAATCATGGCAATTCAAAATATTATTATTGTCGGCGGCGGAACAGCCGGGTGGATGGCAGCCGCCGCGCTGTCGCGCCTCAAGGCCGGACGACCTGTGGAAATCACTCTGATCGAATCCGAGGCGATCGGCACGGTGGGTGTTGGCGAGGCAACGATTCCGCCGTTTGTCGGCTTCAACGAGCTGATCGGAGTGGAGGAGCGCGATATGCTCGCGGCCGTCGGCGGCACCTTCAAACTGGGCATCCAGTTCGAAAACTGGGGCAAGCTGGGTGACAGCTATATCCACCCCTTCGGCGCCTATGGTTACACGATGGGCGGGATCAGCTTCCACCACGTCTGGCACCATATGGCGCAAACCGGCGACAAGCGCCCGATCCAGGTGTTCAACCTGGAAACCATGGCCGCCTATTTCGGCAAGTTCGCGCGCACCGAAGATTACAAGCGCGACGACCTGCCGCCGGTCAATTACGCCTATCATCTCGATGCCGGCCGCTATGCCGCGTTCCTCCGCAAGCTGGCCGAAGGGCGCGGCGTCGTGCGGCAGGAAGGCAAGGTGATCGACGTTGCGCTGGATGGCGAGACCGGCTTCGTTACCGGCGTCACGCTTGATGGCGGACAGCAGATCGCAGGCGATCTGTTCATCGATTGCTCGGGCTTCCGCGGCTTGCTGATCGAACAGGCGCTGGCCACCGGCTATGACGACTGGAGCAACTACCTGCCGTGCAACCGCGCCGTGGCCTTGCCCTGCAAACGTGACGACGGCAGCCCGCCCCCGCCCTTCACCCGCGCCACCGCGCACAGCGCCGGGTGGCAGTGGCAGGTGCCGCTGCAGCACCGCAACGGCAACGGTCATGTCTATTGCTCGAGCTACATGGAAGACCAGGACGCGCTCGACATTCTGCTCGGCAATATCGCGGGCAAGCCGCAGGCCGAGCCCAACTGGCTGCGCTTCGTCACCGGGCGGCGCAAGAAGTTCTGGAACAAGAACGTCATCGCACTGGGATTGGCGGCGGGCTTCATGGAGCCGCTCGAATCCACCTCGATCCACCTCATCAACACCGGGATCGACAAGCTGCTCTCGCTGCTGTCGCTCGACGGGGTGACGCAAGCGCAGGAAGATGCCTTCAATCGCCTGACGGGCCGCGAATATGCCCGCATCCGCGACTTCCTGATCCTGCATTACAACGCCACGCAGCGCACCGATTCCGACTTCTGGAACTATGTGCGCACCATGCCGGTGCCCGATACGCTCACTGAAAAGGTGGAGATATTCAGGGCCAACGGCCAGATCTTCCGCGAGGAGGACGAGCTGTTCACCGAGACGAGCTGGGCCGCCGTAATGATGGGGCAAGGCATCCAGATGGGCGGCCATAATCCGATGGCCGACGCGCTTGATCCGGCCAAGACCCGCACCGAGGTTGACGAGATGGAAAAGTCGATCCGTTACCTCGTGCAGCATATGCCCGGGCATGGCGATTATCTGGCGCGTTACTGCCCAGCGCCAATGGCTGCTTGACGCGGATCAGCTGGCGGCGAGCACCGTCTGCGCCAGCGCCGTTCCTGAAAGCCACGCGCCTTCGACCCGCGGGCTGTGGAGCCAGTCGCCCGCGATCCCGAGGCCGAGGGCCGCGTCAAACCGCGCGCCCTCGCCCGGCAGCGCCTGCGGCAGCGCGTAGAGCCACCGATGCGCGTCGCAATGCAGCGGGGTGGCAGGCGCGCAGCCGGTGGCGGAGAGAAAATCGGCCAGCAGGATCGCGGCAACTTCATTCTTGGGCCGGTCGATCAACTGACGACTGCGAGCGGGGCTGGCGTGGATCACCCAGGCCTCGCCCCCGCCGCGCCCCGGCTTGGCCGAATTGCGCGCGGCCCAACTGACGGGGCCGGTCTCGTTGCGGTAGCAATCGAGGGTGATCGGCAAGGCTTGCTGAAATGCAGCCATCACCGCCCAGCACGGCGCAGATTGGACAGCACCTGCGAGCTTCGCGAGATCGGGCGCGACCTTGGCCAGCAGCACCGCCGCCTGCTCGGCCGGGACAGCGACGAGCACGCACGCGGCGTTGAAAATGGCCTCGCCCGTGTCAACCTGCCAACGTCCGCCTTCGCGCGTGATCCCTTCGGCACGCACGTTCCAGTGCACATCCAGCCCTACGGACATCGCGCGGATCGGGGCGTTCATCCCCGGCACGCCGACCCAAGCCTCCTCGCCCGCAGCAGGCCAGCGCGCCGCGACGCCTACGGCTTCCCACGATGCAACCACCTCGCGGAAGCCAGCGTCGCGCGCGGTGAAGTATTGCGCGCCGTGATCGAAGCTGACCTGCTCGCCGCCGATCTCCACCCGCCGCGCTGCCATGCGCCCGCCGGGCCCGCGGCCCTTGTCGAGCACGGTGACGCTGGCGCCGCCGCGCGCCAAGGTGGCGGCGCAGGCGAGCCCGGCCATGCCTGCGCCGATTACGAGAAAATCGCTGTTATGTCCGTCCATCCCGCGCCAACGTCCGAAACCACGGGAGGTTTCGGAGCGTGGGAGGTTTCAGGGCGCGGAACGCGGCGGGCGGGCCTCGGCCAGCAGCAGCGAGAAGCGGTTCTCGCTATCGGTCCAGCGTGCGCGCGGCTCCCACCCGCCTGCTGCCAGCAGCGTGTTGGCGGTGCGGCGGGTAAACTTGTGGCTGTTCTCGGTGTGGATGCTCTCGCCTGCGCGCATGGCGAACCGCTCGCCGCTGACGGTGAAGGTGACATCGGCCTGCGCCACCAGATGCATCTCGATCCGCGCATAGGTATCGTTCCAGCGCGCTTCGTGAGCGAAGGCCTCAACTGGAATGTCGGCATCCAGTTCGCGGTTGATGCGGGTGAGGAGGTTGCGGTTGAACCGCGCCGTCACCCCTGCCGCATCGTCATAGGCAGAGATCAGCACCTCTGTGTCTTTGACCAAGTCCATCCCGATCAGCAGCTGCGCGCCCACGCCGAGCGTCTCGCGCATCGAGCGCAGCAGATCGGTCGCCGTGCGCGCAACCATGTTGCCGATGGTCGAGCCCGGGAAGAAGCCGAGCTTGGGCAGGCCTTCGACTTCGCGCGGCAATTCCACCCGGCGCATGAAATCAGCCTCGACCGGATAGACCAGCAGGCCCGGAAAATTGGCCGAGAGATCGGCGGCCGCCGCGCGCAGGAAATCGCCTGCAATATCGAGCGGGACGTAGGCCGATGGTGCAATGGCCGAGAGCAGCAGCGGCGTCTTGACCGAAGAGCCCGAGCCGAACTCGACCACTGCGCGTCCCGGCCCGATCAGCTGCGCAAACTCGCCCGCGTGCGCGCGCAGGATTTCGGTCTCGGCGCGGGTCGGGTAGTATTCGGGGAGTTGCGTGATGTCCTCGAACAGCTGCGATCCGGCATCGTCGTAGAACCACCTCGCCGGCACCGCCTTTTGCGCCTCGGCAAGGCCCGCCAGCACATCAGCGCGGAAGGCGAGATCCACGCCGTCCGCATCGCGCTCGACCAGTTCGAGACCTTGGGGCTTGCTCATCCGGCAATGTCCTTGGCCAGCCGCAAGCCAGTGAATTGCCAGCGCTGGTGGGGGTAGAAGAAGTTGCGATAGGAGGCGCGCGAGTGCCCGCGCACCGTGGCGCAGCTCGCCCCGCGCAGCACCACCTGCCCGCTCATGAACTTGCCGTTATATTCGCCCACCGCGCCTTCTGCGACGCGGAAGCCGGGATAGGGGAGATAGGCCGAACGGGTGAATTGCCAAACATCGCCGAACAGCCCTGCCCCACCCTTCGGCAGCGGCGGCGCGGCGGCATCAAGCTGATTGCCGCTGGCCGGATCGTGGCTGGCAGCAATCGCTTCCCATTCGAACTCGGTCGGCAACCGCGCGCTCGCCCAGGTGGCGTAAGCATCGGCCTCGAAATGCGAGATGTGGGTCACCGGCGCGGCGGCATCGCGCGCCTGCCAACCCTGATGGGTGAAATGCTGATCCCCCCGTTCATCGCAGCGCCAGTAGAGCGGCGCGGTGATGCCCTCGCGCTGCACCCAGCCCCAGCCATCGGCCAGCCACAGGCGCGCATGGCGATAGCCGCCATCGGCGATGAATTCCTCCCATTCGCCGTTGGTCACCAGCCGGTCAGCCAAGGCGAAGGGTTCCAGCAACACGCGGTGGCGCGGGCCTTCGTTGTCGAAGGCGAAACCTGCGCCGTCATGCCCTACCAGCGCGATCCCGCCGGGATGTTCATGCCAGCCAAGCGGCGCGGCGGCAGGGGCGGAAGTCGGCGGCGCGCCGTCCCACATCGCCGGGCCGAGCGGGTTCTGGAACAGGGCATGCTTGATGTCGGTCAGCAGCAATTCGATGTGCTGCTGCTCGTGCGCGATGCCGAGGGCAATGAGCCCCGCCAGCGCCGGATCATCGAGCAGCGGCGTGATAGCGTCATCCACCGCTGCGCGCCATTCGCGCACCTCGGCCAATGTCGGGCGTGACAATAGCCCGCGTGCGGCGCGGCTGATGCGGGCGCCTTCAGCCTCGTAATAGGAATTGAACAGGAACGGCCAGTCGGGATTGAACAGCTGGTAACCCGCTACCTTGTCGCGCAGCAGGAAGGTCTCCCAGAACCACGTGGGGTGCGCGAGGTGCCACTTGGCCGGGCTCGCGTCCTCCATCGATTGCAGGCTGGCATCGGCGTCGCTGAGCGGCGCCACCAGCGCCTCGCTGAGTGCGCGGGTAGCGCGGAATTGCGCGGCAAGCGATGCATCACCGGCCTTGGGGCTGGTCGTCTTCCGCTCACTGCGAGGCACGCGCATCTCCTGTTCCCGCCGACCGGACACCATTCGCCAAATGGCCCTGCGGCGTTACACGGGAATGACGCAAGGCGCGAGGAAAGCTATCGAAAAATCGCGTCCCTTCGCCGCAATCAGGCGGCGTTAGCGCTGACTTCGGCCTCGCGTCCACCGGCCGCCTCGTTGAGCATTTCGGCCACAAGGAACGCCAGTTCGAGCGATTGTTCGGCATTGAGGCGCGGGTCGCAATGCGTGTGATAGCGGTCGCCGAGCCGTTCCTCGGTGATCGCCACCGCCCCGCCGACACACTCGGTCACGTCCTGCCCGGTCATCTCGATATGAATGCCGCCGGGATGCGTGCCTTCGGCGCGGTGGACAGCGAAGAAGCCCTTCACCTCGCGCAGGATCCGGTCGAACGGCCGCGTCTTGAAGCCGGTGTCGGACTTCACGACATTGCCGTGCATCGGATCGCAGCTCCACACCACCGAATGGCCTTCGCGCTCGACGGCGCGCACCAGACGCGGCAGCCCGTCCTCGACCTTGTCGTGACCAAAGCGGCTGATCAGCGTCATCCGACCTGCCTCGCGCTGCGGGTTCAATTCATCGAGCAGACGGATCAGCGCATCCGGCTCAAGGCTCGGCCCGCACTTCATGCCGAGCGGATTGCCGATGCCGCGTGCAAATTCGATATGCGCCGAGCCCGGGAAGCGCGTGCGATCGCCGATCCACAGCATATGCGCGCTGGTCGCATACCAATCGCCGGTGAGCGAATCCTGCCGGCTCATCGCCTGCTCGTAAGGCAGCAGCAGCGCCTCGTGGCTGGTGTAGAAGCTGGTGCCCTTCAGCTGCGGCACCGTGGCGGGATCGACCCCGCAGGCCTCCATGAAATCGAGCGCTTCGCCGATCCGGTCAGCCATCTGCGCGAATTTTTCGGTCCACGGTGTGCGGCCCATGAAATCGAGCGTCCACTGATGGACTTGCCGCAGGTTGGCATAACCGCCGCCGGCGAAGGCGCGCAGCAGGTTCAATGTGGCGGCGGCCTGCGAATAGGCCTTCACCATGCGCGCCGGATCATTGCGGCGGCTGACGGGGTCAAACTCGATGCCGTTGATGTTGTCGCCAAGGTAGCTCGGCAGCGTCACGCCGTCGATCGTCTCGGTCGGCGAGGAACGCGGCTTGGCGAACTGGCCCGCCATCCGCCCCACCTTCACCACCGGACGCTTGCTGGCGAAGGTCATCACCACCGCCATCTGCAGGATCGCGCGGAAGGTATCGCGGATGTTGTTGGGGTGGAACTCGGCAAAGCTCTCGGCGCAGTCGCCGCCCTGCAGCAGGAAGCCGTGTCCGCCCGCGATTTGCGCCAGATCGGCCTTCAGCGCCCGCGCCTCGCCTGCAAACACCAGCGGCGGATAGGACGACAGGGTCGTCTCCGCTTCGGCCAGTTCGGCGGCGTCCTCGTAATGCGGAAGGTGCCGCGCTTCGTGCGACTTCCAGCTATCCGGGGTCCAGGTCTTGGGCACGTTCACTACTCTTTCTTGTCGGCGCGCAACCGAGGGGCGTGGGGGCGCGCGCTACCCGAGGCGGGTTTCAATTGTAAAGCGACAATGCCCGCCGCGACAACTTTATTTCCCGCGCTGCGTAAGCGAGCGCGCCGATCAGCGGCCCGCCGCCTCGCGCGCAGCCCGTGCGCCAGCCGCGCCGCCAGCGGGTGCTTCGGCCAGCGTCTGGCCTTCGGGGATGATCGCCAGCTTGAAGGGCACGCCCTTGGCAAAGTAGCGATCGGCGAGGAACTGCATCACCTGCGGGCTGGTCTGCGAGTAATCCGCCAGCAGCGTGCGCAGCAGAGCGACGCGCTGTGGATCAGAGCTCGCGCCTTCAAGGTTGTAGAGCCAGAACTGGTTGCCGGTCGAAGCGCGGCGGATCAGCTGGGCAAGCGGCTCGGTCACCCGGGCGAGCTCGTCCGCGCTTGGCGGATTGGCGGCGAGATCCTTGGCAATGCGGTCTGCCTCGGCGAAGAACACCGGCACGAATTCGGGCTCCAACTGCGCGAGCGCGGTGATGCGCCCGCCGGTCGAGAGATCCTCGGGCCACTTGGAGAACACCTGCGGCGAATAGCTGGCCCCGGCACGTTCACGCAGCGCTTCGAGCAGGCGGTTGTTGAACAGCTGGGTGAGGATTTCGAGCTGGCGGCTTTCGCGCAAGCTTGCCACCCCGCCCCCGCTCGGCCAGGCCACCACAGCAGCGGCCTGATTGGGATCGCCGCGGTGGGTGATGATCGACGGCTTGTCGGTGCTCGGCGCAAAGGACGGCACGCGCGCAGCGACATCGCCGGGGATCGCCTCACGCGGGGGCAGCGCGCCGAAGGTAAGGCGCAATTGCTCGATGATCTTAGGCTGATCGAACTCGCCGAACACCAGCACCTCGATCGGGCCTTGCTTCAAGAGCGGTTCCCACACCTTGCGGAAGCCTTCGGGCGTGACGCCCTGCAAGGCCGCCGGGTCGGGCGTGGCGAAGCGCGGGTCGTTGTTCGTGACGAGGAACTCCAGATCGCGGTTAAGAACCCCGCCCGGGCTGGTCGAATAGGTATTGTAGGCAAGTTCCGAAGCAGCCTTGGCGCGGATCACCGGATCAGCATCCCAGCGCGGCATCCCGAGTTTGGCAGCGAACAGGTAGAGCTGATCGGCCACATCGTCCGAACGGGTCTGCGCGGTCAGCGTGAACACCGCATCGTCGATCGCGAAGTCGAAGCCCAGCTTGCGGCCCGTCGCCAACCGGTCAATCTCGTTCTGGCCGAGTTCGCCAAGGCCCGAGCCGACCAGTGCGGCCTCGCCCATCGGCGCATAGACCGCGCTTGCGGCATCAAACGCGCGGTAGCCTGCGCCAAAGCGCACCCGCACCGTCACACGGCCGGGTTCGGCATCATTGGCCCACACCAGCGCCTTCACCCCGTTGGCAAAGTCGACCTGCTCGATCTCAAGCACGCCCAGAGGCTTCTGGGCGGTGATGGCGCCGGGCGCGCCCACGGGGGGCAGATCAGCGAAAGAAATGCTCGCTGCCGCCAGACGCGCGCTGCCATCGGCGGCAACCGCGCGTGTCAGAGCAAGTTGCAGCGCACCGGCATCAGCCTCACCCGCTTCGGGCGTGACATAGACCGAGCGCGTCACCGTGCCTTCGAACAGGCCCTGCGTGCGCGCCAGCACCTCGGCCGGGGTCATGCGTGCCTTCATGCCGCGGAACACGCCGAGCACCACGTCGGGCGCGGCCACGGTCTCGCGGATGTCGACCGCGTTGACGAGATTATTGGCGAGGTTCGATCCCGACTGGACGCTTTCCTGCTCGACTTCGTTGGCGAACACCACGTCGAATTCGGCAGCCTCACGGTCGATCTCTTCCTGCGTCGGCGGGTTGACCAGTGCATCGGCAATCACGCTGCGCACATCGGCAAGCGCGGCCTGCCAGTCATTGGTGAGCGGCGCGAAGGTGACAAAGGTCGCATCGGTCGAGCGCGAGATGTCGTCCTGCTGCACCTGCGCATAAAGGAAGCTGCCGCCGCCGCGCGCCCGGGATTCGAGCCGGCGGTTGATAATCGCCTGCGCAATCGCATCGAGCAGCAGGCCCTCGTTGTACACGATGGTGTCGGTGACCGGCCGCCACGGACGCATCACCGCATAGGTCAGGCTGCGCGGCAGATCGGGTTCAACCCCGACCGCGAGTTCGCCAATCGGTGCGGGAATCCCGTCGCTCGGCGCAGCGCCAGCGGGCGCAACCGGATCGCCGAATTCGGGCGCGACGCCGGGCTTGCCGGTGCCTTTCCAGTCGCCGAACCATTGCTCGACCAGCCCCGCCAGCACCAGCGGATCCGCATCACCGGCAACCACGATGGTGGTGTTCTCGGGACGATACCAGCGATCATAGAAGGCCTTCACGCCCTTGCCGTTGGCGGCCTTCAGCGTCTCGTCGGTGCCGATCGGGTTGCGCACAGACAGGCGCTGTCCGGCAAAGAAGGTCTGGCGGGTGAGATCGGCCATGCGCTGCCCGGCCCCGCCGCGCTCGCGCTTTTCGGCGAGCACGATCGGGCGTTCCGCGCCGACATTGGCATCGTTAAGCACCGGCTCGCGCACCATGCCCGAAAGCAGCTTGAAGCTCTCTACCAGCTTGGCATCGCTGATATCGGGAATGTCGAGCTTGTAGACCGTGTGGGTCGGTGTGGTTTCGGCGTTGGCATCGCTGCCAAACGTCGCCCCCAGCCGCTGCCACGCTGCAATCGCCTCGCCCTGCCCCAGATATTTGCTCTCGCGGAACAACAGGTGTTCGAGAAGGTGGGCAAAGCCCTGTTCGCTATCGGTCTCGTGCAGCGAACCGGCATCGACCCGCACCCGGATCGAGATCTGCCGCGGCGGCACGCCATTGCGGCGCACGGCATAGCGCAGCCCGTTTTTCATCTCGCCAAACAGCCACTTTTCGTCGGGCGGAACGTCCGAGCCGCGATAGAGCCACGGCACCGTGCCTTCTGTTTGCAGAGCCTTGGGCGCGGGGATCGCCGGGGTGGCAGGCGCGGTCTGCGCAGGCGCAGCGGGTGCCTGCTGGGCAAGCAGCGGCTGAACCAGCGCGAAGGGGGCAAGCACAAGGGCGAAGGCGCGAACCGCGCGGGAGAGCGACGTCATGGTTCGGCTTATAGGACGCGGATTCCTGAAGAGATAGTGAATGGTTTTGCTGCCATTGCCCGCTTGTCCTCAGGCCTGCCGCCACCTAGATTGGGGCCATGTTCATAGAAACCGAAACCACGCCCAACCCGTCCGCACTCAAGTTCCTGCCGGGCATGACCGTCATGGCCGCAGGCTCCCGCGAGTTCGCCACTCCCGAAGCCGCCGAGGCGAGCCCGCTCGCCCAGGCGATCTTCGACACCGGCGAGGTGGTGAACGTGTTCTTCGGCGCCGATTTCGTCAGCGTCACCGCTGCGCCCGGTGCCGAATGGAGCGCGCTAAGGCCGCAGGTGATCGCCATCCTGCTCGATCATTTCGTCTCCGAAGCCCCGTTGTTTGCGCCAGCCACCGCTGGCGGCATCGCCGTCCCCCCGCCTGAGGACGAAGCGGTGGTGGAAGAACGCCCCGAAGATGCCGAAGTGATCGCCGCGATCAACGAACTGCTCGAAACCCGCGTGCGCCCGGCCGTGGCGGGTGACGGCGGTGACATCGCCTATCGCGGTTTCCGCGACGGGGTGGTGTATCTCACCCTGCAAGGTTCGTGCTCGGGTTGCCCGTCGAGCACTGCGACGCTCAAGCACGGCATCGAAGGCCTGCTCAAGCACTACGTCCCCGAAGTCACCGAAGTGCGCGCGGCCTGATCATGCAGTTTCACGATCACGCGCTTTCGGCCGAAGCGCTTGCGCAGCTGTTCACCGAAGCGCGCAGCTATAATGGCTGGCTGGACAAGCCGGTCAGCGACGAACAGCTGCACGCGGTGTGGGATCTGATGAAGATGGCGCCCACCTCTGCCAATATGCAGCCGGCGCGGATCGTGTGGGTCAAGTCGGCCGAGGCCAAGACGAAGCTCGCTGCCTGCGTGATGGAGGACAACCGCGCCAAGGTGCTCGCCGCCCCCGTCACCGCGGTGATCGGCTACGACATCGATTTCCACGAGGAACTGCCGTGGCTGTTTCCCCACACCGACGCCAAGAGCTGGTTCGAGGGCGACGAGAAAGCACGCGAGGAAGGGGCCTTCCGCAACTCCTCGCTGCAGGGCGCCTATCTCATGCTCGCTGCGCGCGCGCTGGGGTTGGATTGCGGCCCGATGTCCGGGTTTGATCCGGCGGCCGTGAACGCCGCCTTCTTCGCCGACGAACCGCGCCACCGGGTGAATTTCATCTGCTCGATCGGCTATGGCGATCCCGCCAGCATCTTCGATCGCTCACCGCGCCCGGAATTCGCAACCTTCAACCGCATCGTCTGAGGCGCATCTCGCGCTTGCGCAGGCGCGCGGGCTGAGGCATCGCGCCTGCCAATGCGCGTGCTTGCCATCGAAACCGCCTCCGAGGCGTGCTCTGTTGCCCTGTTCGAAGGCGAGGCGCTGCTGGCGCGCGATCACCGCGTACTTGGCCGCGGCCATGCCGAGGCGCTGGTGCCGATGATCGGCGCGCTGCCGGACAAGGGGCGTGCAGCCCGGATCCTCGTCAGCCTCGGCCCGGGCAGCTTCACCGGCGTGCGCATCGGGCTGGCGACCGCGCGTGCGCTCGGTTTTGCCTGGGGGGCCGAGGTGCTCGGCTATCCCACGCTGGCGCTGATCGCCGCACAGGCGCTCGCACAGCATCCCGGCAAGCCGCTGACGGTGTGCGTCAATGGCGGGCATGGCGAATGGTTCGTGCAAGATTACGGCGCCAACGGCCTGCCCGAAACGAAGGCGCTTTCGCAGACCCCGGCAGCAGCGCGCGGCGACATCCACTATTCCTTTGCCGCGGGAAACCGTGCGCGCGATCTGCTCGAGTTCGACGGGGTGGGGATGGTGACGCTCGACATCCTGCCCAATGCGACGGCCGTGCCGCTGCTCAATCCGGCGCTGCTCACCACCGATCTCGCCCCGATCTATGGCCGCGGGGCCGATGCCACGCCGATGTCAAAGCCGATCGATCGCCCTTTGCCATGACCCCCTGCCCGCACCATCTTGACCGGATCATGGCGGTGATGGACGCGGGATTCGATCCGGCTTACGGCGAGGCGTGGAACCGCCGCCAGGTTGCCGATGCGCTCACCTTGTCCAGCACCCATGCGCTGGTGGTCGATAGCGAAGGCAATCCGATTGCCGAAGGTGACGCCGGCGCGCGCTTGCCGGCAGGCTTCGTGCTCAGCCGCCATGTGCTTGACGAGGAGGAGTTGCTGCTGATCGCGGTCGCCCCCGATTGTCGCCGCCGCGGGATCGGAGCGATACTGATCGATCAGCTGTTCGCTGCCGCGCGCGCCCGCGGCATCACGCGTATCTATCTCGAAATGCGGCGCGGCAACCCTGCACTCGGCCTGTATCAGCGGCTCGGTTTCGAACCGATTGGCGAACGCCCCAACTATTACCGCATGGCCAATGGCGAGCGAATCGACGCGATTACTTTTGGCCGCTCGATTTGATTGCCAATTTGCGATGAATACGCCGAATTAAGTATTCGCAGAGCATTGCAAATCATGCGAGGCTCGGTCATGGGCGGTTCATCGGAAATATCCGAATTTGCCTGAGGGACTCGTGCAAGATATGGAAATCGAAATGAAAGAAACGCTTATCACGCTGACCAGCGATATTGTTGCTGCGCATGTCAGCAACAATGATGTGGCTGTCACTGATCTGCCCAGCCTGATCACCAATGTCTATCAGGCTCTGGCCAACCTTGGCGAGACCCCGGTGGTGGAAGAAGTCAAGCCGCAGCCTGCTGTCGCGATCCGCAATTCGATAAAGCCCGATTACATCGTGTGCCTTGAAGACGGCAAGAAGCTGAAGATGCTCAAGCGCTATCTTCGCACCAATTTCAACATGTCGCCGGAAGAATACCGCGCGCGTTGGGGCCTGGCGGCCGATTACCCGATGGTCGCCCCCAATTATGCCGAAAAGCGCCGCGATCTGGCCAAGAAGATCGGCCTTGGCCGCAAGCCGGGCACCACGGTCACCAAGACCCGCCGCGCCAAGAAGCCGGCCTGATAGCCACCCCTGATTGCCGGTAATGCCGCCCCTGTTGAGAGGGCAGTATGCCAGCTTGAGCAAGCAGCCCCGTCCCTATAAGGGTGGGGCTGCTTTGCTATGCACCGGCCGCTTTCCCTTCGGATTGGCGCCCTATGGCGATGGAGCTGTCATTGAGCCAGAAGATCGATCTTGAGCAATTGTGCGCCGAAAAGGGCCTGCGCATCACCGAACAGCGCCGGGTGATCGCCAAGGTGCTTTCGGAGAGCGACGATCATCCCGATGTCGAATTGCTCCACGCGCGCGCCTCGGCGGTCGATTCCAAGATCTCGATCGCGACGGTCTATCGCACCGTGCGGCTGTTCGAGGAGGCCGGCATCCTTGATCGCCACGATTTCGGCGATGGCCGCTCGCGTTACGAACCCGTGCCCGAAGCGCATCACGATCACCTGATCGATGTCGAAACCGGCAAGGTGGTCGAATTTGTCGATCCCGAGGTCGAGGCGCTGCAACGCCAGATTGCCGAGCGACTGGGCTACCGGCTCGTCGATCACCGCATGGAGCTGTACGGCGTGCGGCTGTCGCGCGATGACTGAGACCCTTGGCGGGGGGGCGCTCCCGCCAGCCGATCAGGCCGACTGGGCGCTGCGCCAGGCCGCGGCGCGGGGCGAGATCACGCCGGTATCGCTGATGGGCTGGCTGCGGATCACCGCCCGCGCCCTCGCGCTGATCACGCTGATCGTGGTGTTCGTGCCGCTTCACTATCTCTACCGCGTGGTGGCCTATGGCTCGCCCTTCCCGATGCTGTTCCTGCGCTATGCCGCGCGGGTCTGCGGCGCGAAGGTCGAGGTGATCGGCACGCATCTGCGGCGCGACGTGTTCTATGTCGCCAATCACCTCTCGTGGGTGGATATCCTTGCACTGGCAGGCGCAAGCGGCACGGCCTTTGTCGCCAAGGCCGAACTGTCCGAAGCCCCGGTGGTCGGCTGGCTCGCCAGCCTCAACCGCACGGTTTTCGTCAAGCGCGAGCACCGCATGGGCGTCGCCGAGCAGATCAATGCCCTGAAAGAGGCGCTGGTCGATAACTGGTCGGTCACCGTTTTCCCTGAAGGCACCACCACCGACGGGCAATCGCTGCTGCCGTTCAAGACCTCGATGCTCTCGGTGCTCGAACCCCCGCCGCCGGGCGTGCTGGTGCAGCCGGTTGTGCTCGATTACGGCCCGGTGGCCGAATGGATCGGCTGGATCGGCGAGGAAGGCGGGCTCAACAACGCCAAGCGGGTGCTGTCGCGCAAGGGCACCTTCCGGCTGCGGCTCAATTACCTCGAGCCCTTCTCGCCCGAGGACTTCCGCGGACGCAAGGCGATCAGCAACGAGGCCCGCCGCCGGATCGAGGAGGCACTGGTGGATATCCTGGGCCGTCCGCTGCGCCCCTTCGCGCACACGGTCGCCCCGGTGCGCTACGAAGCCAAGGTCGATGCCGCCGACTGACACGCGCCCGCAGGGCCGTGTTGGAGACACATGAGACACTGTCCAGAAGCGAAAAACCCTGCCCCTCGCCGGCCTGTCTGAACAGGCGGCAGAGAGGGCAAATCGAACCGTCATCGGCGCGAGTGTGTCACCGCTTGCCCATGTAGGAAATCTCTTCGTCTCAGAGCCCCGCGCGCACCAGCCAATCGTGGAAAATCCGCACCGGGCGGCTTTCCAGCGACACCGGCTTGCACACGAACCAGTAGCTATAGGGGCTCTCCACCGGCGCGCCCGGCAGGTTGATCAGGCGGTTGTCATTGGCGCGGCGCAGGTGATCATCATGCATGATGGCAATGCCCAGCCCCTGCGCGGCCGCTTCCAGCATCAGCGCGCCGGAATCGTAATGGTCGATCGCCGCCGGATCCATGCTCTCAAGCCCGTTGGCCTTCTTCCACGCCATGAAGCTTTCGGGCAGTTCGTTGTGGATCAGGAACGTCTGCTTGGTCATCGCGTCGGGGGTGATGTCGGGGCCGATGCTGCGCGCGACCTCCTTGCTGCAGATCGCATGGACGAGATTGTGATCAAGCCGCACCGCGTGCAGTCCCGATGCCGGACCGCGCGAAAGGATGATCGCGGCGTCGAGCGTGTCCCCCACGCGGTCTTCGAGATGCGGGGCGGTGTCGATGTCGATATGCAGCAGCGGGTGGCGCTTGCGCAGCTCGCCAAGGCGCGGGAACAGGCGCTGGCTGCCGAACATCGGCAACACGCCGAGGCGCAGGCGCAGCAGCGCGATATTGTCCGACTGACTTTCCACTGCACGGGCGAGCGCTTCCATGTGCGGATTGACCGCCTCGTAGAAGGCCTGGCCTTCATCGGTTAGCTGCATCGACTGGCGCGCGCGCGTGAAGAGCTTCTTGCCGACGAATTCTTCCAGATTGCTGATCCGCCGCGACAGCGCCGAGGGGCTGAGACCGATCTCCTCAGCCGCCGCGCGGGCCGAGCCCAGACGCACCGTGCGCATGAAGGCTTCAAGAGCGCGCAGGGGGGGCAAGCGGCGTGCAGGCATCGTAATCGTCTCCTTGTTGGGAGAGATACGTCTGAACCGCGTTTGGGATGCAAAAAATCGAAGAAAAAATACCTAGGGGCGCAAAAAGTTGCGCCTACTGCACGTCCATCCCGATTGCCGGAGGATGAAGGCGCAATCGGGTCACGTGGGTTTCATCGCCCGCGGTCACCTCGATCCGCCAGCCGCTCGGATGTTCGAGCACCGTGCCAACCGGCGGCACAGCCTCGGCCAGCACGAAGGCCAAGCCGCCCAGCGTATCGACCGCTTCCTCGACTTCGGCGAGGCGCGGATCGACCAGTTCGGCGACATCGTCGAGCTCGGCGCGGGCATCGCAGTCCCACATCCCCTCGCCGATTGGCACGATCAGCGCTTGCGGCGCATCATCGTGCTCGTCCTCGATATCGCCGACGATTTCCTCGACCAGATCCTCGATTGTGATCAGGCCGTCGGTGCCGGAGAATTCGTCCACCACGATCGCCAGATGCACCCGCCTGGCGCGCATATCGGCGAGCACATCCAGCGCGCCGCGCGCCTGCGGCACATAAAGCGGCTGGCGCATCAGCGTGGTCCAGTCCGCCGGCGGCGGGGTCCCATTGGCGAGGAAGGGGAAGATATCCTTAATGTGGATCATCCCGATCACATCATCGAGCGTCTCGCGATAAACCGGCATCCGCGAATGGCCATGTTCGGAGAACGCCGCGACCATCTCTTCCCAGCTTATCGCCGCATCGACCGCGATGATCTCGCCGCGCGGCACAGCCACGTCATCGGCGTCGTGTTCGGAGAAGTGGAGCAGGTTGCGCAGCATCTGCCGCTCGGCCCGCGAGAGATCGCCGCGCGCGCCGCTGCTGTCCTCGGACGCAGCCGCGCCGTTTTCACCCTCGTGCTCGTCGATCGCTTCTTCGAGCTGTTCGCGCAGGGAACGTGCCCCTTCGAGCCGCAGGATCTTGCGCAAGGCAGGCCAGAGCCCGCTGCTACTGTCCGCGTCTCCCGAAAGGGACGCAGAGGATGGGGAATCGGCCATGGCCTTCGGAACTGCTCCTTGTGGTTCAATCGCCATATGGGTCAGCGATGCCCAATTTTGCAAGTATTGCTGTCTCCAACGCCTCCATTTGCTCGGCCTGTGCGTCCGAATCGACATGATCATGGCCCGCAAGATGCAGCAGGCCGTGGACGATGAGGTGGGCGGCGTGAGCTTCGAGGGTGACGCCCTTCTCGGCTGCCTCGCGCGCGCAGGTTGCGTAGGCGAGCGCTATGTCGCCCAGCATTTCGGGTGGGCCTTCGGGGGCAAGTGCCTCCAGTTCCGCGCGCTCCAGCATCGGGAAGCTGAGGACATTGGTGGGCTTGTCGCGCTGGCGCCATTCGCGGTTGAGGGTGTGGACTTCCCCGTCCGAGGTGAACAGCAGGCTGGCGATCAGGCGCGGATTGGCGAGCAGCGGCTCGCCTGCGCCCGCAGCATTCGCCGCACGCTGCGCCAGTGCCTCCCACTCCCCTTCGGGCCAGTCTTCGATGTCGATATCAAGCTGCATGGCCAGCGCCCTTAGCGTGGTTTGTCCCTTCTAGGAACGGTGCGAAGCTTCACGGCAGACTGTCCCAGTTTGCTCCGGTTCACCGCACGGCCGCGCGAGCTTGGCGATTGCCGCTTGCGATAGCGCGCCCCGATGGTATCGCGCCGCAATGCCGAATGCCGATAATGCCGAACTCCTGCGTGCTGAACTTTCCGGTCTTATCGAAAGCGTCGCAAAAGGTGACCGCAAGGCGCTTGCTGCAGTCTATGATCGCACCTCGGCTAAACTTTACGGGGTCTGTCTGCGCATCGCGCGCGACCGGGCTGCGGCTGAGGACATTCTGCAGAACGTCTATCTGAAGGTCTGGAACCGCGCAGGGCGGTTCGACAGTGCCCGCGCCAGCCCGATCACGTGGCTGTGTGCGATTGCCCGTAACTCGGCCATTGACTGGGTCCGCAAACACGGCACACCTACGCCGCCGATCATCGACACGTCGGATCTGCCCGGCACCGATATCGGAGACGCCATGGAGGCGATGTTGGCAGACGAAGGTCGGGCTCACATTTTCGATTGCCTCGCGGCCTTGCCGCCCAAACAGCAGCGGGCCATCAGGCTGGCTTTCTTCGACGGTTCCAGCCATTCCGAACTGGCAAGCAGCATGGATGCCCCGCTGGGGACGATCAAAAGCTGGATCCGACGGGGCTTGCTGCAATTGCGAGGGTGCCTCGAAGGTGAATAGCAAACTCACACCCGAACTCACCGCGATGGCGGCAGAACTCGCTTTGGGCGTGCTCGAGGGGGAAGAGCGTGCCGAAGCCTTGCGGCATTCGCTTGCCAACCCGGCCTTTGCCGCCATGGTCCGCAAGTGGGAGGACCGGCTGGATCCGCTCGGCGAAGGATTTGCCGAAGCACCGCCGCCCAACCTGTGGCCGTCCATCGAAGCGCGGCTGGACGCGCAGCCCCGGAGCAAAGAGATCCGGCAGGTGCGCTTCTGGCGCAACTCCGCTGCGCTGGCGAGCGCGCTGGCGGCATGCCTGGTGGCGGTCATCATCATGCGGCCGGCAGCGATGCCCGAAGCGGTCAGCCCGCCTGATCAGGCCACGATTGCCCAGCTTGCCGGCGCGGACGGCACGCTGCTTGCCGCGAATCTTGATCCCGACAGCCGCTTGCTGCGTATCCGTGCGGTGACTCTGCCCGCGAGCAAGCTTGTGCCCGAGCTGTGGATCATTCCTGCCGACGGGGTTCCGCGCTCGCTCGGCCTGTTCAATCCCGATGGCACCACGCAGATCGTCGTGCCTTCCACGCTGAGCCCGCTGCTGGTCGACGGCACAATCCTGGCCGTGTCGCTGGAGCTGGCCGAGGGCGCGCCGCACACCGCACCCAGCACCACACCGATCGCGACAGGAAAAATTTCGACCATCTGATCCGGCCTGCATCTGATCGATTTTCGATCGTCGTAACTTCGATACGAGTGGTCTGGATAACGGTGCTAGAATTCGCCGCTGCCGCGTGCCTGCCTGATGATCGAACCGGAGCACCGCTCCGGCCGGGATCGCGGCAGGCGCGTGTCTGCGCCCTGTTCGAACAAGCATCGTTGTCCCGGCCCTCTCGTCAACGACGTGAGAATTAGTATTTGCCGGAGAATTTCGATGAGAACTTTTGCAGTAGCCACCGCCGCAGCGGTCATGATCGCCAGCCCCGCACAGGCCGAAGATGAATTTGACGGCGTCTACGCCGGCGTATCGATCGGCTACGACTTCCAGGCGGGCGATGGCGATGAAACGATCACCTTCGACCGCGGCTCGAACGGCAGCTTCGGCGAAACGGTGACCACCGCCGCCGGTGCCAATGCCTTCTCGCCCGGCTTCTGCGGCGGCGAAGCAACGTCAACCGCCAATTCCAATTGCAAGCCCGATTCCGATGGGGTCTCCTACAACGCCCGCGTCGGTTACGACCGCCAGATGGGCAAGTTTGTCCTCGGCGTGGTCGGCGAAATCGGCACGGCCGATGTGCGTGACAGCGTTTCGGCCTTCAGCACCACGCCGGCGTTCTACTACATGGAGCGCAACATCGATTACACCGCGGCGCTGCGCCTGCGGGCCGGTTTCACGCCTGCCGAAAAGACCCTGCTCTATGCAACCGGCGGCGTCGCCTATGCCAAGCTCGATCAGTCCTTCGAGACGAGCAACACAGCCAATGCCTTTGAAGTGATCGCCGACGACAGCGGCTGGGGCTACCAGCTTGGCGCCGGCGTCGAGCAGAAGATCGGCACCAACTTCTCGGTCGGCGTCGAATACCTCTACACCAAGTATAACGACGACAAGACCATCATCCGCGTGACTCAGGGCACGGCCCCGGCCACCAATCCCTTCGTCCTTGCCGGCGGCGTGGATTTCCTGCGGGCGAATGATGATTTCAACCTGCAGTCGCTCCGGGTGGTCGCCTCCTACCGCTTCTGATGGCATCCCTGCACGGGAGCAATACACCTTGCTCCCGTGCAACCATCGGCATGGCCGGGCGACTAGGCGCCCTCCTCCTCGCCATTCCCTTCATACGCCTCGACGATGCGGCCCACGATCGGGTGGCGCACCACGTCGGCGGCGGTGAAGCGGATGGTGCCGAAGCCGTCGACCCCTTCGAGCTTCTCGACCGCGTCATTGAGCCCGCTCATGCGCGGGCCGCCGGGGATGTCGACCTGCCGCGGATCGCCGCACACCACCATCCGGCTGTTCTGGCCGAAGCGGGTGAGGAACATCTTCATCTGTTCCTTGGTGGTGTTCTGCGCTTCGTCGAGGATGATGAAGCTGTCCGCCAGCGTGCGCCCGCGCATGAAGGCGATCGGCGCGATCTCGATCTCGCCATTGGCGAGCCTGCGCTCGACCTGTTCGGGCGGCATACAATCGTTCAGCGCATCATAGAGCGGCCGGAGATAGGGATCGACTTTCTCTTTCATGTCGCCGGGCAGGAAGCCGAGCTTCTCGCCTGCTTCCACCGCCGGGCGCGAGAGGATCAGGCGCTGCACGCTCCCGGTGATCAGCTGGCTGACCGCCTGCGCCACCGCGATATAGGTCTTGCCGGTGCCCGCCGGGCCAAGTGCGAAGATGATATCCTCCTTCGCCAGCGCGCGCATATAGTCGATCTGTGTCGCCGAGCGCGGCACGATGGTTTTCTTGCGCGTGCGGATCATGATCGGGGGCGCATCCGCCTCGCCCGAAATGATGCCTTCAAGCGTCGGTTCGGACGACATCGCGATCAGCGACTCGATCGCGCCGCTATCCAGCGCCTCGCCGCGCGCAAGCCGGTCATACATCGTTTTGAGCGTTTCGCGGGCGCGGGCGACGTCATCCTCCGGCCCTTCGATCACCACCTGATGGCCGCGGGCGTGGATGAACACGCCGAGCCTGTTTTCGACCTGCACCAGATTGGAATCGAACTGGCCGAACAGCGGGCCGAGCAGCGACTGGTTTTCAAAGGTCAGGTCAACGCGCGCACGGCGGGGTGCGGCAATATCACGCGGATCGGGCGAGAGAGCCGGGTGTCCGGCACGGGAAGGTCGTCGGCCCATAGGTTCCTTTGGCTGAGGCCGAGGGACAATCCCTCGTCCTGAGTCGGGAAGGTAAGCCGGGCCTTGCGCAAAGCAAGCTGGATGCGACGCAATGCCGGTGGATAGTAACAGGAGCGCAACTTTGGCGGCGCTTAGCGCACAGGGCGCGGCTCAGGCGGGAAGCGTCTCGCGCACCAGCCCCTTGAGCGAATTGGGGCCCGCTGCGGCCAGCGACACCTCGACCAGATCGCCGATGGCAGCGGGCGCTTCAAACCACACCGATTGCAGCCACGGCGACTTGCCGAGCCACTGGCCGGGATCGCGCCCGGTGCGTTCGACCAGCACCGTGCACGTCTTGCCGATGCTCGCCTGATTGAAGGCATATTGATGCGCCGCAAGGCGGGTTTGCAGGCGCTGGAGACGATCAACCATCACCTCTGGCGCGATCTGGCCATCCATCGTTGCAGCAGGCGTGCCGGGGCGCGGCGAATATTTGAAGCTGAAGCACGCGGCGTAACGGACTTCATCGACGATGCTGAGCGTATCTGCGAACTCCGCCTCGGTCTCGCCCGGGAAGCCGACGATGAAATCGCCCGCAATCGCAATGTCGGGCCGCGCGGCGCGAAAGCGCTCGATGATGCGCAGATAGCTTTCGGCAGTGTGCTGGCGGTTCATCGCCTTCAGCACCCGGTCGTTCCCGCTCTGCACCGGCAGGTGCAGATAGGGCATCAGTTTATCCACCTCGCCATGCGCGGCGATCAGCGCGTCATCCATGTCGTTGGGGTGGCTGGTGGTGTAGCGGATGCGCGCAAGGCCATCGATCTTCGCCAGCGCGTGGATCAGGCCGGCCAGCCCCACGCGGCGGCCCTTGTCATCCTCGCCCGCCCAGGCGTTGACGTTCTGGCCGAGCAGCATGATCTCCTTCGCGCCGTCTTCGACCAGCTTTTGCGCTTCGGCGATCAGGTGGCTGAAGGGCCGCGAGATTTCCGCGCCGCGGGTATAGGGCACCACGCAATAGGTGCAGAACTTGTCGCAGCCTTCCTGCACGGTGAGGAAGGCGCTCGGGCCGCGTTTCTTGCGCTGCGGGAGCGCATCGAACTTGGCGATGGCGGGCATATCGGTATCGGTTGCGCGCTTGCCGCTGACGGCCTTGTCGAGCATTTCGGGCAGGCGGTGATAGGCCTGCGGGCCGACCACGATGCTGACCGCCGGCGCGCGCGCCATGATCTCCTCACCCTCGGCCTGCGCGACGCAGCCGGCGACCGCGATGAGGGGCTTCTTGCCTGCCTCCTTGCCCGCCAGCACCAGCCGGCCGATGTCCGAATAGACCTTCTCGGCGGCCTTCTCGCGGATGTGGCAGGTGTTGAGGATGACAAGATCGGCCTCCTCGCCATCTGGCGCAGGCGCTATGCCGCGTGTCCCAAGCAGCTCTGCCATGCGCTCGCCATCATAGACGTTCATCTGGCAGCCGAAGCTTTTGACGCGGTAGGTCTTGGGAGGCGCGGAGGGTTTCATGAGACCCGCGCCTTTAGCGGGAAGGCGCGCCCGGTTCAATCTCGCCGCGGTCCTCTTCAGGGCGGGCGCTGTGAACGCAAGGCAGGCTGCGGCGCGGCGAGATGCCGGGATGCGCGGGTTTGTCCCGCTCGCATTCGACAAAGGGTTTCACAATGCTGTTGGCCTTGACCACCGCCAGCGCATCGGCGTTGGCATAGGCTGCGATCCAGGTGATGCAATCGGCCAGCGGGCGGACCTTGTGCTTGGTGATGGCATTCTTGCGCGGCTCGCAATTGAGCGTGAACACATCGGCCGCCGGTGCGATATCGTAGCGCGCAAACCGGCGCAGCACCTCGCCGCGTTCATTGAACACGGTGCGCTTCATCGCATTGTCCGACACGTCGCTGCGATAGAAGGGTGAGGTGTTGAACATATAGGCGCGCACTTCGGGATGCCGCACCGACACTTCGGTCGCCAGTGCGCCGCCCAGCGAATGGCCGGTGACGATCCACGGCAGATCGCCGCCCCAACGCTTCTGCTCGGCATCGAAGTAACGGACCGCGATCTCGATCTGATCGCTGCGCAAGGTGCCGTAGAAGATGTCGGAGAGGCCCTTGAGGTCGGTCCCGCGGAAGGCGACGATGCGGGCGACCGGTACGCGCGCGGACCCGCTGCCCGAACCGGGCGCATATTGCGCGAAGACCTCGTAATTGAAGCCCTTCTCGGCATCTTCCGGCGCGATCGGCAGGCGCTCGAGCTTTTCGAGCACCGGGCTGGTGTCGCTGAACAGATCTTCGTCGCCTGTATAGGCATTGGTCGCGGCGACGGCGTAGGGGAAGGCCTCGACCGCCGCATCGCGCACAAAGGCGCACCACCCGCCGGGTTCGAGCCGGCAGGGGGAGCGCGATTGCGTGATATCGGGATAGGTGACGCAGGCGGGAAGCGTCAGCGCCAGAACCGCCGCTGCCGCCGCCCGAAGCGTCATATGTGAACGCCTGTTACCCTCAGGCAATAGTCGCCTTCACGATCTTGCCGGGTGCGCGCGGCGGCTCGCCCTTGGGCAGAGCGTGGACGTGTTCCATGCCGCTCGTGACCTGGCCCCACACGGTGTACTGCTTGTCGAGGAAGCGCGCATCGTCGAGGCAGATGAAGAACTGCGAATTGGCGCTGTTGGGGTTCTGTGCGCGGGCCATCGAGCACACGCCTTCGACGTGCGGTTCGGCGTTGAATTCAGCCGCCAGATCGGGCTTGTCGCTGCCGCCCATGCCGGTGCCGGTCGGATCGCCGCCCTGCGCCATGAAGCCGTTGATCACGCGGTGGAACACCACGCCGTCATAGAAGCCTTCGCTCGCCAGTTCGGTGATGCGCGCAACGTGGCCGGGGGCCAGATCGGGACGCAGCTTGATCACCACGTCCTTGGGCGCGCCGTCGCCAGTGTCGAGGGTGAAGGTCAGCGTGTCGGCCATTATCGTGTCTCCTGAAACAATTTGCGCAGGGTCTATAGCGTTCAACGCCCACCTGTCACCCTCTTCCCTTGCTTTTCATAGTCCCCTCCGTAAACGCCTCGATATGGCCGAAGATCGCATCCTTGATGAGGACCTGCTGGTGAGCGACACCGGCGAGGCCGAGGTGCGCCCGGATGACCGGGTCGATGACGAGCGGCACGATCAGGAAAACCGCCTCAAGCCCTCCTTCGTCAGCGCGGTCCACGATGCGCTTGCCGCGAAGGACAAGGGCGCCGTCTACGATCTGGTCGAGCCGCTCCATGCCGCCGACATCGCCGACCTGATCGAGCTGCTGCAACCGTCCGAACGCGCGCAGCTCGCCTCTGCCATCAGCGACCTGATGACGGGCGATGTGGTCGCGGAACTGAACGACTACGTGCGCGAAGACCTGATGGACACGCTCTCGGCGCAGGCCGTCGCGACCATCGCCGAACAGCTCGACACCGACGATGCGGTGCAGCTGATCGAGGACTTGGACGAGGCTGACCAGCGCGCGGTCATGGCCGAGCTGGAGCCCGAAACCCGCGAGGCGGTCTCCAGCGCGCTCGCCTACCCGGAAGAAACCGCCGGGCGGTTGATGAGCCGGCACTTCGTGGCGGTGCCTGAACATCTCAGCGTCGGCGACCTCATCGATTACCTGCGCGAGGACGGCGATCTCGACCACGATTTCTTCGAGGTCTTCGTGATCGATGAGCGGCATCATCCGGTCGGCACCTGCGCGCTGTCGTGGGTGCTGACGACGCCGCGCAATGTGCGCCTGACCGACGTGATGAAGCGCGACCAGACCCTGATCCCGGTGACGATGGATCAGGAAGAAGCGGCGTTGATGTTCCAGAAATACGCCCTGATCTCGGCCGCGGTGGTGGACGAGAGCGGGCGTCTGGTGGGGCAGATGACGGTCGACGATATCGTCCACATCATCTCCGAAGAGGCCGCCGAGGACGCCCTGCTGATGTCGGGCGCGGGCGACGGCGACATCAACGAGCCGCTGCGCGAGGCGTTTTCCAGCCGCGTGCGCTGGCTGATTGCCAATCTGGGGACGGCAGTGGTGGCCTCCTCGATCATCGCCTTCTTCGGTGCGGCCATCGAACAGCTGGTGGCGCTCGCGATCCTCATGCCGATCGTTGCCAGCATCGGCGGTAATGCCGGCACGCAGACGATGGCGGTGGCGGTGCGCGCGATTGCGACCAACCAGCTCACCCGGTCGAACACCAAGCGCATCCTGTGGCGCGAGTTCCGCGTGGCGCTGCTCAACGGCGGCACCATCGCGCTGTTGATCGGGCTGGCCGCAGGCTTCCTGTTCTCGCCGATGATGGGCGTCGTGATTGCGATGGCGATGGTCATCAACATCGCGATTGCCGGCCTTGCAGGCGTGCTGGTGCCGGTGATTTTCGAGCGGCTGGATCAGGACCCGGCGGTCGCCTCCAGCGTGTTTGTCACCATGATCACGGATTCGATGGGCTTCTTCGCCTTCTTAGGTTTGGCAGTGGCGATGGGTCTGGCCACGTTCTAACGCTCTTCCCAACGATAAAGGGAGAGAGTGATGGCAGGACGTGTGGCAGGCAAAGTGGTGCTGCTGACAGGCGGCGCGATGGGTCTGGGCAAAGCGGCGACCAAGGCCCTGATGGCCGAGGGCGCGACGGTCATCATCACCGATATCGACGAGGCCGCAGGCCGCGCCACGGCGGCCGAGCTGGGCTGCGATTATCTGCCGCAGGACGTGACCGACTGGGCGCGCTGGCAGGCAGTGATCGCCGAGGTCGAGGCCAAGTATGGCCGCCTCGACGTGCTGGTGAACAATGCTGCGATCACCGTGTTCGGATCGATTGCCGACATCTCGGTGGAAGACTTCAAGCGCTGCTACACGGTCGATGTCGATTCGATCTTCATGGGCTGCAAGGCCGCGATCCCATTGATGGCCAAGAGCGGCGGCGGGTCGATCGTCAACTTCTCCAGCGCGGCGGGCAACAAGGTCTCGCCCGATCTCGCCGCATACAACAGCGCCAAGGCCGCGGTGGTGGTGCTGACCAAGAGCATCGCGCTCTACTGCGCGCGCGAGCAGAACGGGGTGCGGGTCAATTCGGTGCAGCCGGGCACGATCCTCACTCCCAATGTCGAAAGCGTGATCGCGGGCACCCCCGACCCTGACGCGACCCGCGCGGCGTTCTCGGTGGCGCAACCCATCGGGCGGATGGGCGAGGTCGATGATATCGCGCACCTCGTGGTCTATCTCGCCAGCGACGAAAGCAAGTTCGCCACCGGCGCGCCGTTCATCGTCGATGGCGGCTTGAGCATTGCTTGAGGGATGGGCCTGATGGGCAGCGCCGAGGATCGCTTTGCGATTCAGGAGCTCGCCGCGCTCTATATGCGCGGGCTCGACCGGCTGGATGAAGCGCTGCTCGCGGCGCAGTTCTGGCCCGAGGCGTGGCTCGAATATGGCATCTTCAGCGGCGGCCCAGCGGACTTTGCATCGTTCTGCATGGCAGCGCTGAAGGATCACGCGCGCAACCATCATATGCTCGGCCAGCACCTCATCGACTTCGTCGCGCCTGACGAGGCCTTCGGCGAGGTCTATTATCAGGCGTATCACCGCGTGCAGGACGCAGTGGGCTCCCCGCGCGACCTATTTATCGCCGGACGCTATGTCGATCGCTACGAGCAGCGCGGCGGGGCGTGGCGCATCGCTTACCGTTCGGAACTGGTCGACTGGCTGCGCGATGATCCGGCGAGCGACGCGATGCTGAAAGCCGCACCGTTCATCCTTGGCCAGCGCAAGCCCGCCGACCCGCTCTACAACCGCGAAGCGATGCGACGCCCATGAGCAAGCCCGATCTCACCGCCCCGTCGGACCCTGCACTCGGGCCGGGTGAAGCGCGCTGTCCCGGCCCCTCGATGCAGGACATCCTCGATGCCGACGGCGATAATCCCCCCGCCGCGATGCGCGAGCAGGCCTATACCTTCCTCGGCGATGCCGACCTGCCGTTTGCCCGCTACACCGATCCGGCGTTTCACGACCTCGAAATGGAGCACCTGTGGCCGAACGTATGGCAATGGGCCTGCCGCGAGGAGCACATCCCCGATCCGGGTGATCGCTACGTCTATGACGTTGGCCACCATTCGGTGCTGGTGGTGCGCGGTGCCGACAGCCGCATCCGCGCCTTCGTCAATTCCTGCCCGCACCGGGGGATGAAATTCGCTGCCGAAGGCTCGCGCGGCGTGCGGCGCGCGAACATCCGCTGTCCGTTCCACGGCATGAGCTGGAACCTCGACGGGACTTTGCGCGAAGTGCCGTGCCGCTGGGACTTTCCCCATGTCTCGGACGAGAATTTCGGCCTTGATGAAGTCGCCTGCGACACCTGGGGCGGGTTCGTGTTCATCCACATGGGCGAGAACCCGCCGCCGCTCGCCGATCATCTTGAGGTGATGCCGGAGCATTTCAAGCTCTGGCCGATGCATGATCGCTACGTTGCCTTGTACACCGAGAAGGTGCTGCCGGCCAACTGGAAGATGGCGATGGAGGCGTTTCTCGAAGCCTTCCACGTGCTCGAAACCCACGCGCAGGCGGTCTACACCGCCGCCGATGCCAATGCGCAATACGACATCTTCGGCAAGCACGTTTCGCGCTTCATCCATGCCGTCGGCGTGCCGAGCCCGCATCTGAGGCAGGAGGTCAGCGAAGCCACCTTGTTCGGCAAGCTCGGGCGCGATCCGGCCGCGCTGCCCCAAGGCGCGTCCGCCCGCGCCGAGCACGCGCGGCTGCTGCGCGAGGAACTGGGCGCGGCCTTCGGCACCGACCTCAGCGGCGTCTCCACCACCGAGATGATGGATTCGATCGAGTATTTCCTGTTCCCCAATGCCTTCTTCTTCCCCGGCATCGGCATCCGCCTGTGCTACCGCTTCCGCCCGCTCGGCCCGGACGAATGCCTGCACGAAATCCTTGTCCTGCAACCCCTCCCCGCCAGCGGTGAGCGACCCGCGCCTGCCACCCCGATCCGGCTCGGCGTAGAGGACAGCTACACCACCGTCTCGGGCTTTGCGCTCGCCGAAATACTCGATCAGGATACCGAGAACCTCAAATTGCAGCGCGACGGGGCCAAGGCTTCGCGCAAGGGTGCGCAAACGCTCGGCAATTATCAGGAAGCGCGCATCCGCCAGCTGCATCTGACGCTCGATCAATATCTGAGCCGTTGACTCCGGTGCGGGCGTGCCGGAGAGCGGTGCCATGCCGCTTCACCTGACCAAGATCGCGTTCGGCGCGAAGAGCTATGAGCATCTCGAAGGCTGGTATGAGGGGCGCGGAGATATCCGCCTCACCACCCGCAACCGCCCGACCCGGCACGAGGAAGTTGTCGGCGGTTCGCTGTTCTGGATCATCAATCACGCCATCGTCGCGCGATCACCCATCACGGCGTTTGTGAAAACCGATGACGGGCGCTGGGATATCGTGCTCGAACCCCGCCTGATCCGGGTCCACCAGATCCCCAAGCGCGCCCATCAGGGCTGGCGCTACCTGACCGACGAAAAGGCCCCGAAGGACGTGGCCGAGGGCGAGGACATCGGCGACGCGCTGCCCGGCAAGCTGGCGATGAAGCTGGAGCGGCTCGGGCTGGTCTGAGCGCGCCTATTGGGCGCTGCGTCCCTGCTGGACCAACTGCGCCAGCCTGAGGCTCGTGCCGCCGATGTTGCGGCGCGCGTGATCCGCGCCGACCGAGGATGCGCTCGCGCTCGCTTCGGCAAACATCCGCCCGCCGACCGAAACCACCACCAGATGACCGGGCACGGCGTTGTGGCACAGGTCCACGGTGTCGCGCAGCCGTGCCAGCGCGCTCTGGCGCGGCAAGGCATCGGAAAGGGCGATGTCGACCGCGTCATGGCCCTGCGCCGCGATCTGGTTGGCCAGCGCTTCCTTGCTGCCGGGGAAGGCCATGTCGACCCGCCAGCCGGCATCGGTGAACTGATCGGCCAGCAGCGCCGTGCCAACCATATGCTGCTCGCCCGGTGCAGTCGCCAGCAGGATCGAATAGCGGCTCTGGCGCAGACTGTTGGTGCAGGCATGGGTGCGCACCGCATGCCCCGCGAGCTGCAACATGCTGAGCCCGATGGTGAGATCGAATTCGCAGCACTGATCGGCCAGCCAGGCATCGCCCATCGCGCGCGCCACCGGTTCGATCAAATGCGCCACGATGTCGTCCGCGCTCCACCCCTGTTCGGCAATGGCTGCCAGCTGGGCATTGATCCGCGCGTCATCGCCTTCGAGCGCCATGCGGGTCAGCCCGGGGACATAGTGCGCAAGCGCATGAGGGGCGAGATCGCTGTCGCGGGTGGTGCGGCGCTTATTGTCTTCGCGGCTGTAGAGCAGCAGATCCCAGCCGGCGAACAGGCGGTTCGAGACGAGATGTTCGGTCAGCACCTCGATCTCGCAATGGCGCGGATCGCGGCTGATTGATTCCCACACGGCGGAAATCGCGGCAGGCGGGCCTTCCAGCGTCTGCAGAAACCGGCCGTTGTCATAGAGCAGCATACCGGTGACGCCGAGGCTGCGATTGCGTTGACGCGCTCCTGCTACGAGCTGTTCTAGCTCGCCCGGCGCGGGCCGCGCGATTGCGCGGCTTTGGTAAGTGAGGCAGCCGACCCAGTCTGCCGAATCCGCCAGCGCGGACTCCCGTTGCACTTGCATTCCATCCTCCCCCGTGGCGGATAGAGGGACAGTGGGACACCGGCGGGACGTCTTGTGCGACCCTTCGCGATCACCCGGCGGAAGATCCCTCTCCGCGGATATCTCGAATTCTTCAGAGTTGAGACGTTCGCACTACAGCGAGCGGCCCCTTCCGCACCCCCTCGCCGCTAAGCGGGACGGAAGACGCTTAAGGTCACCTATCGAACGCCATGCGTCAATGCCTAAAAAGCGCTAATTCGGAGCCTTCGGAGTGCTCCACCACGAGAGTGTCTGGTTGTCATGCGCCGAAGTCCACACGCCGGCTGGCGTATAGCGCAATGCGCCGCTGCCGACCGCCTCGCCGAGTCGCGCGCGGATCGCGAGTGTGACCGGATCAATCACCACCAGCGTCTGATCATCGGTGGTGCGCAGCCACACCGCGCCGCCGCCGGTGTCGATGTCGCCCCATTTGAGATTGTCACCCACCTTGGTCCGGCCCGCGATGGTCAGTTTGGCCGGATCGACCTTGGCCACCGTGCCGTCACCCTGTTCCTGCACCCATACCGCGCCCTCGCCTGCAGCGAGGAAGCCCGGCGTATCGCCAAGCGCCACGGTGCCGACCACCGCGTTGGTGGCCGGGTCGATTTTCTGCAGCACCTTGCCCTCGCTGCTCACCGCCCAGATCGCATCGAATCCGAAGGCGAGATACCAGGTCTCCGGCGCAACGGTGATGGTGGCGACGACAGCATTGGTCTTGGGATCGATCCGCGCGACCTTGCCCGCCGGATCGCTCGCGACCCACACCGAACCGGCGCCGGCGACCACGTTGGTTTCGCCCTTGGGATTGGCGAGGCCGCTGGCGATCTTCGCTTCGAGCTTGGCCGTCTCGAGATTGACGCGATAAATCTCGGCGCCCTTGCAATTGGCGACCCACAGCGAGCCTTCGGCGATCGCCATCGTGCCGCAGGGGCGCGGCACTTCGAGGCTGGCGACTTTGCCGGTGGTCGACCACTGCTCGACCCGCCCGTCATTGGTGACCCATGCCGTATCGCCGTCAATCGCGATGAAATCGGCAAAGCCGGGAACCTCGAGCGCCTTTTCGACCAGATCCACCGCAGGTCCCTCGGCAGGCGGGGGCGGCGCGTCTGCCGCGCAGGACGCCAGCAAGGCGGTTGCCATGATCAGCGGGAGGGGGCGTGCTGCCGGACGACGGGCCATCGCAATCCTTTCCATGAACCGCTGGCCGCGAAATATTCAGCCAGGTCGGAACTAAAGATAGGCATATTACATTTCTTCGCAATCGTAATAATTCCCCATAGACAAACCTTGGCGTTGGGGGGATGCTGCGCTTGCGAAAGGAATCTCGAATCATGCTCCATCAGCTTCGCCGCGCGGCCCGCTTCCTCCTCATCGCCTGCGCGCTTGCTGTGGCAGCCTGCACGCCTTCCGCAGAAGAAGGCGCCGAGCCGCGCACCAGCTTCAACGTCGGCTGGTCGATCTATGCCGGGTGGATGCCGTGGCCCTATGCCGAGCAATCAGGGATCGTGAAGAAGTGGGCGGACAAATACGGCATCGAAATCAAGTTCGTGCAGGTCAATGACTACGTCGAATCGGTCAACCAATACACCGCCGGCAAGCTTGACGGGGTGACGGTGGCCAACATGGACGCGCTGACCATTCCTGCCGCGGGCGGCAAGGACACGAGCGCGATCATCCTCGGCGATTATTCCAACGGCAATGATGCGGTGCTGCTGAAGGGCACGAACACCGTCGCCGGCATCAAGGGGCGCGAGGTCTATCTGGTCGAGCTGTCGGTCTCGCACTACCTGCTGGCCCGCGCGCTCGAGAAGAACGGCATGAAGCTGACCGACGTGAAAACGGTCAACACCTCGGATGCCGACATCGCCAGCGCTTTCGCTGCGCCCGCGATCAATGCCGCAGTGGCCTGGAATCCGCAGGTCACCACCATGAAGGGCGTGCCGGGCACAACGGCGGTGTTCTCCTCGGCCGATATTCCGGGCGAAATCCTCGATCTGCTGGTGGTGGACACCGCAACGCTCAAGGCCAATCCGAACCTCGGCAAGGCGCTTGCAGGCATCTGGTTCGAGACGATGACGCTGATGGCCAAGCAGGATGCCGAAGGTGCCGCCGCCCGCGCTGCGATGGCCAAGCTGGCCGGAACCACGCCGGAAGAATTCGAAGGCCAGCTTGCCACCACCTTCCTCTACACCGATGCCAAGGCGGCGGTGAGCGCGATGTCGTCGGCTGATCTTGTCACCACCATGCAGCGCGTGCGCGATTTCAGCTTTGCCCAAGGCCTGTTCGGCCAAGGCGCGCGCTCGGCCGATGCGGTCGGGATGGAATTCCCGGGCGGCAAGACGCTGGGCGACAAGAAAGCGATCACCTTGCGCTTCGATCCCACCTTCATGCAGCTGGCGGCGGACGGAAAGCTCTGAGGCGCGGCGGGGCGGATAGCGGGACGCAGGCCCGATGCGCTGGGTGAACCGCACCATCAGCCGCAGCCACGCGCTGCTGCTCGGCGCGATCCCCTTGGCGGGGCTTGCCATCGCCTATGTCATCGCCGCTGCCAGCCGCCACGCTGCCAACCCGGCCGACAAGATCCTCCCCCTGCCCGCCGCGATGGTCGAGGCGATGGCGGCGCTGCTGTTCGAGGCCGATCCGCTTTCCGGGCAATTGCTGTTCTGGGCCGATACGCTGGCCAGCTTGCAGCGGCTCGGCTTCGGGCTCGGGATCGCAACGCTTTCAGCCTTGCTGGTGGGCCTCGTGCTCGGCGCGCTGCCGCCGGTGCGCGCCACTTTCGGCCCGTTGGTGACCGCTATCGCGGTGATCCCGCCGATTGCGCTGCTGCCGATCCTGTTCATCGTCTTCGGCCTGGGCGAGACGGCCAAGGTGGCGCTGATCGTGATCGGGATCGCGCCCTTCATGATCCGCGATGTCGCGGGGCACATTGCCGCCCTACCGCGCGAACAGGTGGTCAAGGCGCTGACATTGGGCGCCAATTCGTGGCAGCTGCTGCTGCGGATCGCGTTGCCGCAGGCGATGCCGCGCCTGATCCAGGCGCTGCGGCTTTCGCTCGGCCCGGCATGGGTGTTCCTGATTTCGGCCGAGGCGATCGCAGCTGACGTGGGCCTTGGCTATCGCATCTTCCTTGTCCGCCGTTATCTCGCGATGGACGTGATCATCCCTTACGTCATCTGGATCGCGCTGCTCGCGGTGGCGATGGATTTCCTGCTCACCCGCACCAGCCGCGGCCTGTTCGGCTGGGCGCACAAGGCGGGGCATTGAGCGATGCTGAGCCTCACCAACATCTGGGTCGAATATAGCGACAAGGTCGTGCTCGAGCGCATCTCGCTCGATATCGCTGAAGGCGCGTTCGTCTCGGTGATCGGGCCTTCGGGTGCGGGCAAGAGCAGCCTGCTGCGCGTGATCCTCGGGCAGGACACGGCGAGCCGCGGGCGGATCCTGCTCGATGGCAAGCCGCTGCCCAAGGAGTGCGGGCCGGATCGCGGCGTGGTGTTCCAGCGCTATTCGGTGTTCCCGCATCTGACCGTGCTGGGCAACACCATGCTGGGCCTCGAATTCGCCCGCGCGCCGCTGGCCGCCCGCCTGTTCGGCTCCGCCCGCCGCGCTGCGCGCGACGAGGCCGAAGCGATGCTTGCCGCGGTCGGGCTTGCTGACTGCCTCGACCTTTACCCCAGCGAAATGTCGGGCGGGATGCAGCAGCGCCTCGCCATCGCGCAGGCGCTGATCAAGCGGCCGCGCATCCTGCTGCTGGACGAGCCCTTCGGCGCGCTCGATCCCGGTATCCGGGCGGATATGCACATATTGATCACCAAGCTTTGGCGCGAGTTCGGGCTGACCATCATTATGGTCACGCACGACATCAAGGAAGCCTTCGCGCTCGGCACGCGGGTGCTCACGCTCGACAAGCGCCGCCACGATCCGCACGCCCCGCAGCGTTATGGCGCAGGGGTGATCTACGACATCGCGCTGACCCGCAAGACCCAGGCGGCGGCGGGCGATGATGATGGCGGTATTACGATTGACACGAATAGTAATAATTGAGATGGCCACTTCATGAACTCCGAGCCCTCCCGCCTCGCCCGCCTGTCGATGAGCTTGCCGGCAGAGCTGTTCCGCCAGCTCGACGTGATGGTAGAGGAACGCGGCCTGCCCTCGCGCTCGCAGCTGATTGCCGAGCTGATCCGCCATGCGCTGGCCGAACACGAGGCGCTGACTCGCCCTGACGATATGCTGGCTGGCACCATCACCATCGTTTACGCGGGCGGCGGCGGAAGGGTGCGCCAGCAACTGGCCGAAACCCAGAGCGATTACCTCAAGGAGGTAATCTCCTCGCAGCACGTGTTCCTTGAGCAGGACCAGTCGCTCGAGGTGCTGCTGGTGCAAGGCCCGGCGGTGCGATTGAAGCAGTTGTGTGATGCGCTGCGCACCATCCGGGGCGTGCAGCAATTGCAGCTGGTCACCACCACCGCGCTGCTCCCGCCGCTCTACGAGCAGGAAGGTGGCGCACCCGTCGCCGGACAGGAGGCCGCCGAATGAGCGCGAACCTTGCCGATCCGAAAGCCGCCCGCGACCATGCCCGCGCACAGGGGGGCACGCGGGTGGCAGCGATGCCGATCCTTCCGCCGGTGGCCGATGATTTGCCAGATGGCATCAGCTCTGCCGATCTCGTTTGGGAAGAGACGCTCGCGCCCGGCGGCTATGCCTCGCGCAGGCTGGCACGCGGCACGCGGCTCCGGCTGATCGACACCGGAGGCGATGCCTGCGCCAGCCTCAACATTTTCAACGCCGAGATGCCGACCGAGCGGCTCAACGTGGCCGATACCGTGAAGGTGCAGTGGAACGCCTATCTTGGGGCGGGCAAGCTGCTGCTCAGTGACATGGGCCGCGTGCTGACGAGCATCATCGCCGATGATGCCGAGACCCACGACACCTTCTGCGGCACCTCCAATGCTGCCACCAATGCCGCCCAATATGGCGAAGGGCGCAATTCGGGCGCCTACCCCAACGGGCGCGACCGGTTGATCCTTGGCGCGGCCAAGCACGGGCTCACCCGCCGCGATGTCCACCCCTGCATCAACCTGTTCAAGGGCACCCGGATCGAAACGGACGGCGCCATCACGCCGGTGATCGGCCCCTTCGCGCCGGGCCGCAGCGTGATCCTGCGCGCCGAGATGGACGTGATCGTGGTCATCGCCAATTGCCCCCATGTCCGCGACCCGCGCCCCGAATGGCACTCCACGCCATTGAGGGTCACCGCATGGCGCGGCGCAATCACCCCCGAAACCGATCCCGTGCGCAATGCCACGCCAGAAGGGCTGCGCGCCTTCCTCAATGTCGAGGATTACTTCCGCCGATAACCCCCTCAACGGGAATGCAAAATGACTGACGACCCGGCCCTCTCCGGCCTTTCCGGTGCTATCATCCACGACGAGATCGTGCCCGCGCGCGCGCCATGGCTGCACCATGTCGCGGCTGGCCAGACGCTGCGCGTCGTCGATGTCGAGGGCAATCAGGCGGTCGATTTCCTGATCTATTCCGCCGCCGACGATGCCGAGCGATACTCGGCGCAGGATACGGTCGCGGCGCAAGGCAACCTGTTCCTCAAGACCGGCACTGTGCTGCTCTCGAACGAGGGCAATCCGATGATGACCATCACCGGCTCAGCGGTCGAATATCACGACACGATCGGCGGCGCCTGTTCGTGCGAATCCAACACCTTGCGATACGGCCATCACACCAAGTCGCAGCACGCCTGCGTCGATAATTTCCTTGAAGCGAACCTCACCGAAGGGCGCGGCAAGCGCGACATCGTCTCCAACATCAACTTCTTCATGAATGTGCCGGTGGAAGAGGACGGGACGCTCGGGATTGTCGACGGCATCTCCGCGCCCGGCCTCACGGTCGATCTGCGCGCCGAGATGGACGTGATTGTGGTGGTGTCCAACTGCCCGCAGATCAACAATCCCTGCAACGCCTTCAATCCCACGCCTGTGCGCATGATCGTCGCCGCATGAGTTTCGATACGGTCCTGGTTGCCAACCGGGGCGCGATTGCCACCCGGATTATCCGCACGTGCAAGCGGATGGGCCTGCGTTCGGTCGCGGTCTATTCCGAGGCGGATGCGGATTCGCTCCATGTCAGCGCCGCCGATATGGCGGTGTGCATCGGCCCCGCGCCTGCGGCGCAGTCCTATCTCGATGTGGCAGCGATCCTTGCCGCGGCCAAGGCGACCGGCGCGGGCGCGATCCATCCGGGCTATGGCTTCCTCGCCGAGAACGCCGAGTTTGCCGAGGCCTGTGCGGCTGCCGGCATCGCCTTTATCGGCCCGACGCCGGAGAATATCCGCACCTTCGGCCTCAAGCACTCCGCCCGCGCACTGGCCGCCGCGCATGATCTACCGCTTGCCCCCGGCACCGGGCTGCTGACGGGCGAGGACGAGGCAGCCGAGGCAGCCGCGCGCGTCGGCTATCCGGTGATGCTCAAGGCAACCGCAGGCGGCGGCGGGATCGGGATGCGGATCTGCGCCGATGAAGCCGCGGTGCGTGAAGGCTTTGCCACCGTGGTGCGGCAGGGCGAGGCAAGCTTCGGTGATGCGGGCGTGTTCCTTGAACGCTACATCGCCAAGGCCCGCCATATCGAGGTGCAGATCTTCGGCGATGGCAAGGGCCGCGTAATGGCGCTCGGCGAGCGCGACTGTTCGCTCCAGCGGCGCAACCAGAAGGTGGTCGAGGAAGCCCCCGCCCCCTGCCTCTCGGACGCCAAGCGCGCCGAACTGATCGCGGCGGCCGTGAGGCTGGGCGAGGCGGCGGGGTATCTTTCGGCAGGCACGGTGGAGTTTCTCTACGACTCCGCTCGGGACGATTTCTTCTTCCTCGAAATGAACACCCGGCTGCAGGTCGAACACGGCGTCACCGAGGAGGTGATGGGGATCGATCTGGTCGAATGGATGATCCGCGGCGCGGCGGGAGATTTCGCGTTCCTCGATGCCCCCGCGCCGACCCCGAACGGCCATGCGGTGCAGGTGCGGCTCTATGCCGAGGACCCCGCGCTCGATTACCGACCGACCACCGGCACGCTGACCAATGTCGTCTTTCCCGCCAACATCCGCGCCGAGACCTGGGTGATGGCCGGCACGCAGGTGAGCGCATGGTATGATCCGATGCTCGCCAAGCTGATCACCCATGCCGCCACCCGCACCGAAGCGATTGCGACGATGCAGCGCACGCTTGCGGCCAGCCGGATCGACGGGATCGAGACCAACCTGCGCTGGCTGCGCGACGTGCTGCGCGAGGAAGGCTTCACCAGCGGCGCGGTCAGCACACGGCTGCTCGACAGCGTGGCGCATCACCCGTCGAGCATCCGCGTGATCTCCGGCGGCACCTCGACCACGGTGCAGGACTGGCCCGGACGGCTCGGGCTGTGGGACGTGGGTGTGCCGCCCTCGGGGCCGATGGACGACCGGAGCCTGCGCCTCGGCAATCTGCTGCTCGGCAATCCCGAAGGCACGGCAGGGCTGGAAGTGACCGCCAGCGGCCCGTCGCTGCTGTTCGAAGCGCCCGCGCGCATCTGCCTGACCGGCGCGGATTTCGGCGCCCGGCTGGACGGTGTGCCGGTATCGCTGGGCGAGCCGATCGATATTGCCGCAGGGCAGACGCTGGCGCTCGGCCGGGTGACCGGCGCTGGCCTTCGCGGCTATATCCTGTTTGCCGGCGGGCTCGACATTCCCGCCTATCTCGGCAGCCTTGCGACCTTCACCCTCGGCCAGTTCGGCGGCCATGCCGCCCGCGCGCTGGTGGCGGGTGATGTGCTGCATCTGGGTTCGGCAGAAATGGCCACGCCGCTTGCCGCCGCCACACTGCCGGCACTCGGCAAAGGCTGGGAAGTGCGCGTCCTCTACGGCCCCCACGGCGCGCCCGATTTCTTCACGCAGGACGATATCGCCCGCTTCCTCGAAGCCGAATGGCAGGTGCATTACAATTCCAACCGCACCGGCGTGCGCCTTGTCGGCCCCAAGCCCGAGTGGGCGCGGCGCGATGGCGGCGAGGCGGGGCTGCACCCCTCGAACATTCACGACAATCCCTATGCCATCGGCGCGGTGGATTTCACTGGCGACATGCCGATCATATTGGGGCCGGACGGGCCCTCGCTCGGCGGGTTCGTGTGTCCCTTCACCGTGATCGCGGCCGACCGCTGGAAGATCGGCCAGCTCGTCCCCGACGACCGCGTGCGTTTCGTCCCGGTGAGCATAGCCGAGGCCATGGCCGCCGATGCCGCGCCGCTGGGCGAGCCGACTGCGCCAACGCCCGCACGTGCCATTGCCACGCTCTCGCCGATCCTCGCCGAGATCCCCGCTTCCGGCACCCGTCCGCGCACCACCTATCGCCAGCAGGGCGATCGCAACATCCTCGTCGAATATGGCGACATCGTGCTCGATATCGAGCTGCGCATCCGCGTCCACGCACTGATGCGGGCGCTGGAGGATGCGGCTCTGCCCGGCGTGATCGACATCACCCCCGGCATCCGCTCGCTGCAATTGCACTTCGATGGGCGAGTGCTCGACCAGCCCCGCGCACTCGCGGCGCTGATGGCGGCCGAGGAGGCGATGGGTGATCTGGGTGACTTTACCATCCCCTCGCGCATCGTCCACCTGCCGCTGAGCTGGCGCGATCCGGCGATTACCGAGACGATCGCAAAATACATGGGCGCGGTGCGCGATGATGCGCCGTGGTGCCCTGACAACATCGAGTTCATCCGCCGCATCAACGGGCTACCGGACGCGCAGGCGGTCGAAGACCTGATCTTCGATGCGAGCTACCTCGTGCTGGGCTTGGGCGACGTCTATCTCGGCGCGCCGGTCGCCACCCCGGTCGATCCGCGCCACCGCCTCGTCACCACCAAGTACAACCCCGCACGCACCTGGACCCCGCCCAATGTGGTCGGCATCGGCGGGGCCTATATGTGCATCTACGGGATGGAGGGGCCCGGCGGTTACCAGCTGTTCGGACGCACCATTCAGGTGTGGAACACCCACCGCCAAACGGATGTGTTCGTCGATGGCAAGCCGTGGCTGCTGCGGTTCTTCGACCAGATCCGCTTCTATCCCGTCAGCGCGGATGAACTGACCGAATGGCGGCGCGATTTTCCCGCCGGTCGCCGGTCGATCCGGATCGAGGAGAGCACCTTCCGCCTCGCCGATTACCGCGCCTTCCTTGCCGACAACGCAGCAAGCATCGCCGCATTCGAGACCACGCGCCAGACCGCCTTCGATGCCGAGCGCGCCGCGTGGCAGGCCTCGGGCGAATTTGACCGCGTCACCGATCTGCTCGCCGAGGACACCCCCGGCAGCGAGGTCGCCGCAATCGAACTGCCCGAGGGTGCAGACCTCATCGAAGCCCCCTTCGGCGGGAGCGTGTGGAAGCTGCTGGTCGCCCAGGGTGACGAAGTCGCGGCAGGCGATGTGATCGCAGTGATCGAGGCGATGAAGATGGAATGTCCGCTCGAAAGTCCGGCCAGCGGCACCATCGCCGCGCTCTACATCACCGAGCGCCAGTCGCTCCAGCCCGGCACCCCGATGCTGGCCTTGCGGAGAGCCTCGTGATGTCGCCCGAACGCCTCTCCGCCGGAGCGATTGCCGCCGCTGTCAATGCTGGCGAGACCAGCGCGGTGGCGGTGATGGAAGCCACCCTCGCACGCCTCGCCGCCTATGATGCGGTGCAGCCGCAAGTGTGGATCAGCCGCGCCGCGCCCGAAGCGCTGCTAGCTGCCGCCAGCGCCGTCGACGCGCGCGTGGCGGCAGGCGAACCCCTGCCGCTCGCGGGCGTGCCCTATGCGGCGAAGGACAATATCGACGTCGCAGGCTTTGCCACCACCGCCGCCTGCCCCGCCTTTGCCTATCAGCCCGAGCAATCGGCGGGCGTGATCGAAAGGCTCGAAGCCGCGGGCGCGATCTGCGTCGGCAAGACCAATCTCGATCAATTCGCCACCGGCCTTGTCGGCACGCGCAGCCCCTATGGCATTCCGCGCAACGCCAGCAACCTTGCCTATGTGAGCGGCGGATCGAGCTCCGGCTCGGCGGTGGCAGTGGCGGCAGGGCTGGTTGCCTTTGCGCTCGGCACCGACACGGCGGGATCGGGGCGCGTCCCGGCGGCGTTCAATCACTTAGTCGGCCTCAAGCCCAGCAAGGGCCGCTGGAGCACGCGCGGGCTCGTTCCCGCATGCCGATCTATCGACTGCATCACCGTGTTCACCGACGCGCTCGCCGATGCGCGGCTGGTCGACAGCGTGGTGGCGGGCTTTGACGCCGCCGATCCCTTCTCGCGACCGCTGGCGGACGCGCCCATTACCGGCAAGCGGATCGGCGTGCCGCGCCCCGACCAGCGCGTGTTCTTTGGCGATCTCCAGTCGGAGGAACTCTACGACCGCGCGCTCGCCGTGTTGGGCAGCCAAGCCGAGCTTGTCGAGATCGACATCACCCCGCTGCTCGAAGCCGCGCAGCTGCTTTATGGCGGCCCGTGGGTGGCCGAGCGCACCGCCGCCATCGAGCCCCTTCTGAGAGGCAATCCCGAGGCAATCGATCCGACTGTGCGCAGCGTGGTCGAGCCGGGGCTGGATATCAGCGCAGTCGAGGTGTGGAACGGCGTCTATCGCCTCGCCGAACTCTCCCGCCATGCCGAGGCGCTGTGGGGCAATATCGACGCGCTCGCCTTCCCCACCACCGGCACCACCTACCGCGTCGCCGAACTTGCCGCTGCGCCGATCGCGCTCAACAGCAATCTCGGGCGCTACACCAATTTCGTGAACCTGCTCGACATGGCGGCGCTCGCCGTGCCTGCCGGAGCGCGCAGCAACGGCACCGGCTTCGGCATCACCCTGATCGGCCCCGAACATAGCGACCTGGCGCTGATCGATCTCGCCGACGCTTACACCGCCGCAGCCTGCCTGCCTGCCCTCCCCTCGCTCGATACCGGAGATCATATGGACACGATCAAGCTCGCCGTCGTCGGTGCCCACCTCGAAGGCATGCCGCTGCACTGGCAGCTGACCAGCCGCGAGGCGAAATTCGTCGGCGCCTTCACCACCGCGCCGAACTATCGCCTCTATGCGATGGCGGACAGCGTGCCGCCCAAGCCTGCGCTGGTGCACAGCACGGACGGCGCAGCGATCGCGCTGGAGGTCTACGAGTTGGGCCTTGCCGAATTCGGCAGCTTCGTCGCCGAAGTCCCCCCGCCGCTCGCCATCGGCACAGTGACCCTCGCCGATGGCACCAGCGTCAAGGGCTTCGTTGCAGAACCGCGCGCGCTTACCGGGGCCGAGGATATCACCCATCTTGGCGGCTGGCGCGCCTATATAGGGAGGGGATGATTGCCTGAGGACGCCGTCCTGACCCTGCTGACCGCCCTGCGGACACGCGGCGAGAGCGCGCACGCCGATGCGCTCGCGGCGCTGATGGCGGAGCGCGCCGAGTTGGTGCGCGCCAAAGCGGCGGCCGAGGCGGCGAACGAGGCCAAGACACGCTTCCTAGCCAGCGTCAGCCACGAGATCCGCTCGCCGCTCAATGCGATCTACGGCTATGCCCAGCTGCTCGAACGCGGCGGGAATGATGGGGGGCGCGATGCGGCGCAGGCTGGCAAGGTGATCCGCCGCAGCGCTGAACACCTCACCAATCTGGTCGAAGGCCTGCTTGATATCGCGCAGGTTGAAAGCGGCTCGATGAAGCTGGCGCGCGACACGATCCGCTTTCCCGCGTTCCTCGAACAGATCACCGCGATGTTCGAACCGCAGGCGGCGATGAAGGGACTGACGCTGCGGCTGGATCTTCCCCCGACCCTGCCCGAATATGTCCGCACCGATCCCAAGCGGCTGCGGCAGGTGCTGATCAACCTCATTTCCAATGCGATCAAGTTCACCGATCAGGGCGAGGTTGCGCTGAAGGTCTACTACCGCAACGAGCTGGCGACCTTCGAAGTCGCCGATAGCGGCATCGGCATCGTGCCGGCAGATATCGAGCGCATCCTTCAGCCGTTCGAGCGCGGCGGCGGCGCCTCGGCAGAGCGCGCGGGGATCGGCCTTGGCCTCGCGATCACGCAGGCGCTGGTGCATATCATGGGCGGCGAGATGCGGGTCGAGAGCACGCCGGGTGAAGGCTCGCGGTTTATCGTCCGCCTGATGCTGTCGCAGCCGCTCTCCCCGCCCACCGATCTGCCGGACGGCACCGGTGCGCAATTCTATCTCGGGCGCGCGCGCCGGCTGCTGCTGATCGACGATGATCCCGCCCACCGCGAAGCCTTGCGCGGATTGCTCGAAGCGCGCGGGTTCGATGTGCTCAGCGCGGCCGATGGCGCGGCTGGGCTGGCATTGGCGGCTGAGATGCAGCCTGATCTGGTGCTGCTCGATGTGGCCATGCCGGGTGTGAGCGGCTGGGACATCGCCGCGACCCTGCGCGCCCGGCACGGACCCGCGCTCAAGATCGTGATGCTCTCGGGCGAAGCAGCGGATTCGGGGCCGGCGCGTCCGGACGGGCCCGCCAATGATACCTTCGTGAACAAGCCCTTTGCCTTTGCCACGCTGCTCGAAGTGATCACCGAGCAACTCGCTCTCGAATGGCCGCAAGCCTCGCCGCGCCCGCTACTCGGAGCGCCGCTGCCCGCCATGCTCTCACCCGAAGCCCAGCCGCACCTCGCCGAAATCGCCCGGCTGGTGCGGATCGGCCATGTCCGCGCGATCGAAGCCCGGATCGACGCGCTCGCCGCCGTCAGCCCCGAGACCGCCGCGCTGGCCGAGCGGATGCGATTGTGCCTCGATGCCTTCGATCTGAAGGCGCTCGCCGCGCTGGCCGAAGCAGGAGGCCAGCCATGATCGGCCGCGAACCCAGCCCCGCCACGCGCGACTGCATTCTGGTGGTCGACGACAATCCGGAATCGCTGCGCTTCCTCGTCGATACGCTCGAGGCCGAGGGCATGGACGTGCTGATCGCGCTCAGCGGCGAGGCGATGCTCGAACTGCTCGGCCATGCCGCGCCCGATCTGGTGCTGATGGACGGGGTGATGCCCGGCATGAGCGGGCTCGAGGCGACCCGCGCAATCAAACGCAACCCGGCCACCGCGCATATCCCGGTGATCTTCATGACCGGTCTGACCGATCCCGAACACGTGGTCGCCGCGCTGGAAACCGGCGGGGTGGACTATGTCCGCAAGCCGGTGGTGGTGGGCGAACTGCTGGCGCGGATGCGGGTGCACCTCGCCAATGCCCGCGTCTCCTATCGCTCGCGCCTCGCGCTCGGGCGGGCCGGACGCAGCCTTGCCGCGGTCGATGCCCTCGGCGCGCTGATCTGGTGCACGCCGCAGGCCGAAAGCCTGTTCCAGCGTCTCGATCCCGCGTGGGAAACCGGCAGCGCCGCGCTTCCTGCCGGCATCGACCCCGCACTGCTGCGCGCTTTGGCCGAGCCCGGACATTCCGGCACAATCAATCTCAGCCTCGCGGGGATCGAGATCGCCATAGCGCTCTCAGCCACCGACCGGCCGGGCGAAACGTTGTTCAAGATCACCGAAGTGGGCGAGGCCTCCAAGGTGGATTTGCTGCTCAAGCAAACCGGCCTGACCCGCCGCGAGGCCGAGGTGCTGCTATGGGTCAGCTACGGCAAGACCAACCGAACGGTGAGCGAAATTCTCGGAATCAGCCCGCGCACCGTCAACAAGCATCTCGAACAGGTGTTCAAGAAGCTCGGGGTCGAAACCCGCGCCGCAGCCACTGCAATTGCGGTGCGGATGATTTCGGAGTAAGCCTGCGTTCGCACAGGCGGCGCGCTGGGGGGCGCGCACTACGTCATTTGGACACTTACCCCGAACCGTGAGCTTGCCAAGGAAGGCATGATGACAACGGGCGGAGAGGGTTGCATCCTGCGGGTCGGCACGCCGCCCCGGATCGAGCAATCGGGTCGTTAACCGACACTGGGTGGAGTGCGACATGTCCGGAGTACAGGTAGGCAAGCGGATCATCGGAGCGGATGCTCCTGTGACGGTCGGATGGGAGAACATCGGCCGGGTCGAAGGCGGCCCGTTCAAGCAGTTCTTCTTCACCTGGTTCCAGCCGGCCGTGCTCTTCGGCCTTATCGCCTTCTGGTATTACGCGCCCAACGAATGGGCGCTCGCCTCGATCGGCATCGCCCTTGGCCTCGGCTTCAAGGTGCTGCTGCTGGGCCTCGAATGGGTCAATCCGCGCTACCGCAGCTGGCAGCTGACGTGGAAGGAATTCGCGACCGACCTGTTCTATGTCGGGCTCGGCTATACCATCCTGCGCATGGTCGATAATTATATCGGCGACGGGGTAATGATCGAGGCGGTTCAGGGCGCCTTCGACTGGGACAAGTTCAGCTGGTTCACCGGCCTGCCGCTGCTGGTGCAGGCGCTGCTGATCTCGATGATCTTCGATTTCGGCCAGTACTGGATGCACCGCGGGATGCACAACTGGTACCCGCTGTGGCTGACCCACGCGCCCCACCACTACATCACCCAGCTCAACATCAACAAGGGCGCGGTCGGCAATCCGGTCGAGCTGTTCCTGATCGGCCTCGGCGTCGGCGGTTTCTTCGATTTCCTGCCGCGCGCCTTCCTGCTGGCCGGCGCAATCGGGATGTCGGTTTCGACCTATCAGCACATCAATGTGCGTTTCAACACGCCGAGCTGGTGGCGCTACATCTTCAACACGGTCGAACACCACTCGGTCCACCACTCGCAGGATTACGAGGCGACCCGCAGCAACTACTCGGGCACCTGGATCATCTGGGACCGCATCTTCGGCACCTGCGTCGATGGCGAGGCCGAGCTGCTGGGCATGGAAGGCGGGCGCCGGATGGATATCCGCGAAACCATGATCTACCCCTTTGCCGAGGGCTACAAGTCGACGCGCGCCTGGGTGCGCAAGCGGCTCCAGCTGCCCGAGGCCGCAGGGCAGCAGCCGGAACCGGCGGAGTGAGCGCTGGCTCGCGGCGGTTCGGGTAAACGCAATGGCGCTCAACCTGCCCTATATTGATCGCATCTGGCGCGCCGAGGGCGATGTGACTGTGTCCGAGCCGCTCAGCCCGGCCGAAGCCTTCGCGCGGCTCGATCCCTTGTTCCAGACCCCGGGCACCGACTACGCCGTCGAAGGCGACACCCTCGCCTATACGAAGCGCAATCCCGCCGCGCAGGACAAGCTTGCCACTTTCACCCGCGGCACCCTTCGGGTCGCACAACAGCCGGACGGCACGTCGCGGGTGTTCTTCAACGTCTCGAGCACGGCGCTGCTGCTGTGCTTTCTCGCGCCGCTGCTGTTTCTCGCCTTTGCGCAGATCATGGTGACCGCAAACGCATGGGAAAAGGCCGCGAGCGAAGCGGCCGAGGCGAGCGCGAAGGACAAGCCCAAGGACGAGGACAAGGCCAGACCCGTCCCCCAACTCCATCCGCTTGACCAGATGCTCGGTGCACCTGCGCCCGAGGATCCGGCCAAGAAGAAGAAGGACAAGGACAAGAAGGACGAGGGCAAGTTCAAGACCACCCCGGCCTATGTTCTCGCGGGTCTGTTTTTCCTGATCTACTGTGTCGGACGCGTGCTGGAACCCTGGCTGCTCAAGCGCACCTTGCGCGCCGCACTCTCATCGGAGCAAGGCGAGTCGGCAGCCGCCACAGGCCCCTTTGCCGCTCCCCAGCCAGACGCAGGCTAACTGAGAGTCCGGCGCGCGCCGCGTTGACTGCGCCCTGCACCTGACATCAAGCATCTGGCGAAAATAGCAAATATTGTTCAAATATTGCCGACCTAGCATCGCGCGCTTGCCCCAAGCCATATAAGTCAAATGGCGCATAGCGCCTGTTGCATGAAATTCACATCAATGTCCTTGTTACGTCACGCCACAGGGGAAGCGCGAACGTGACTTCTGCGTACCGGCGCAAAAAGACGCTCGGCCGCCGATAGCAGGGAGGGATATTTCACCCATCTTTCGGGGGCATTGATGATCATTACCAAGACCAAGCTGATCCGTCGTACTCTGCTTTCCACCACGCTGCTCGGCGGCGTTGCCTTTATCTCCTCTGCCGCTGTCGCCGAAGATGCGGCAGCCCAGGCTGAACCCGAAGTGATCGCCGCCAGCGCTGCTGCTGCGGCCGATGCGCCCGAAGAGGCGATCGTGGTCACCGGCTCGCGCCTGCGCCGCGATTCCAACCTCGATTCCCCGTCACCGATTGTCAGCATCACCGCTGAAAGCTTCCGCGGCGAGCAAGAAGTGGCCGATGCGCTGCGCACAATCCCGGCCCTCTCGGCCTCAGTTAGTTCAGCCCAGTCGGTCGCGCCAAGCGAAACCGGCAGCGGAGGCGCGGTCGGTGCGGCAACGCTCAACCTGCGCGGCCTTGGCGCCGAACGCACGCTGGTGCTGGTCAATGGCCGCCGCCACGTGGCCGGCGTTGCCGAAACCTCGGTGGTCGACATCAACTCGATCCCCTCTTCGCTTATCAAGCAGGTCGAAGTGCTCACCGGCGGCGCCTCGGCGGTCTATGGCGCGGACGCTGTCACCGGCGTGGTCAACTTCGTGCTCGACCGCGAGTTCGATGGACTTGAGCTCGGCCTCAGCGGCGGGATTTCCGACAACAGCGATGGCGGCAACATCGATGCCTACGTCAAGTTCGGGAAGAACTTCGCCGACGGGCGCGGCAATGTCACACTGGTGGGCGATTACAGCCGCGACGATGGGTTGCGCTTCGGTGACCGCGCAGGTTTCCGCGATGGCAACCTCTCCGATGATGGCCCCAACCCCGCACTGCGCTTCCAGCGCGGCGATCTGGGCAGCGGCACGCCGAATTTCAGCAATTTCTACAGCCTCGCCAATGGCCGGTTCCCCTATGGTTTCAGCATTCCGCTGCCGGGGAGCGCCAACTATAACCGCATCTTCCCGACCGGCACCGCGCCAACCGCGGCCGAACAGGCGCTGATCGATCGGGCTGCCAACGCGCCGACCCGCTTCATCGCACCGCGATATGGCTTCCAGATCACGTCGGCTGGCGGCGTCATCATTCCTGGGGATTTTGCCGATCCGAATTCGGACATCGACAATGATGGTCGCAGCGATTGCACCGAAAGCTTCACCGGCTTTAACGGCCTGTTTGACTACAACGGTTTTGGCGCCTTGGGTGGGTGCTACATCGCCACCGAAAACGGCATTGAGGTGCTCGACGAGGACGGCCTTATCGCCGGCAACTTCAATGCCTTCAATGGCGAAGGCAACATCTTCGACAATAACGGCTTCCTGATCCCGCAGACCGAACGCTACGGCATCAACCTGCTCACCGATTTCGACGTCAATGACAGCATGAACGTCTATTTTGAAGGCAAGTTCTTCCGTCAGGAAACGGTGTTCGGCACCAACTCGAACTCGTTCTACGATCTGCTGACGGTTGCGCCCGACAATCCCTTCATCCCGGCAGTATTGCAGCCGATCGCGGATGCGGCCGGCGGGCTGTTCATCACCCGCGACCCGACCGACCTTGGCCCCAATATCGATACAAATATCTCGGAAACCTGGCGTTTCGTTGGCGGGGTGCAAGGCAATCTGTCGGACGAGATCACCTATGATGTCTCGGCCAACTGGGGCCGCTATGATCTCAAGGCGATCAACCGCAACAACGTGCTGTATGACCGCTTCCTCGCCGCGATCGACGTGACCAGCGATGCGCAGGGAAATCCTGTGTGCCGCAGCGAACTCAACCCGGCGACGCGCTCACCGGCGACCGTGTTCGGCATCCCGACCGGCGAGTTCGGCTATCTCACCTTCGTGCCGGGCCAGGGCCAATGTGCGCCTGCAAACCTGTTCGGGGTGGGTTCGATCAGCCAGGATGCGGTAGATTTCATCACCGCTACAACGATCAACAGGTTCCGCACCGAGCAGTTCGAAATGCAGGCTCTGGTGAGCGGCGATACCTCGGCCTTCTTCAACCTGCCTTATGACAGCATCCAGTTCGCGCTCGGCGCCCAATATCGTGAGGAAAAGAGCCGGTCGCAGTTCGATGCGCTGGTGCGCGGCATCCTGCCGGTGACCACGGTTGACGGCACCGCCGGCCAGTTTGTGGGCGATGCACCGGGCTTTGACGGCAACGGCTTCTCGCAAACCTCGCTCACCACCCCGCCCGACGGATTCTTCCAGGATTCGGGCGGCAAGTATGACGTGATCGAGCTGTTCGGCGAGCTTGGCACCACGCTGATCGAGGATGTGCCCTTCATCCAGGAGCTTCGGCTCGAACTTGCTGGCCGCTACTCGGACTACAGCACGGTCGGCGGGGTGTTCACCTATGCGATCAACGGCTTCTGGTCACCGATCGAAGATATCCGCGTGCGCGGCACCTATTCGCGCGCGGTGCGGGCACCGAACATTTCAGAACTCTTCGCCCCGCCGCAGGCGGCCTTCTTCCGCCCGTTCGACCCTTGCGATCAGGCCGAGATCGACGCGCTGGTGGCCAATGGTGATGCCAACGTCCAGAATCGCATCGCCAACTGCCGCGCCGACGGGATCCCCGAAGGCTTTGCCGATCCGCTCAGCGCGCGCTTTGCAGGGACGATCGCGGGCAACCCCGATCTGCGTGAGGAAACCGCCGATACCTACACCGTGGGTCTGGTGCTGCAGCCGCGCTTCATCCCCGGCCTCGCGATCACGGCGGATTACTACAACATCCAGATCGACGATGCGATCAGCACGGTGGCGGCGCAGGACGTGGTCGACAACTGCTACGACAGCTCGACCTTCCCGAACGACTTCTGCAACAGCTTCACCCGCAACCGCGATACCAATTCTGCGCAGTTCCTCGGCTTCACCTCATTGAACCTGACGACCATCAACTTCGTCCGGATCGAGACCGCCGGGGTCGATGCATCGATTTCCTACAATACCAGCATCGGCGAGCACCGGTTGGGCGTGTCGGCCACCGCCTCGTGGGTCGACAAGATCGACTTCTTCTTCGATCCGACCGACCTTACCCGCATCGATCCCGAGCTGGGCGAATTGCAGCGTCCCGAATGGTCGGGCCGGGCGACCGCGAGCTATGGCTACGGCGATTTCAACTTCGATTACACCGTGAGCTATCTCGGCGAGATGGCGTTGCGCGGGGTCGAGGTCGAAACCATCGACGCCCAATTCGGCCCTGCCGGCATGACTGGCGAGACCTGGATGCACAACATCAGCGCGTCCTACGATTTCACCGACATGGGCCTGCAGGTGTTCGGCGGGATCAACAACCTCTCGGACGTGACGCCCTTCATCACCGAGCGCGCCTATCCGGCCAGCCCGATTGGCCGTTCGTTCTTCATCGGTGCACGCTGGACGATGTAATCGGCACGCCCTGAAATGGGTCGCAATGGCCGGGGAGTTCCTAGCGAACTTCCCGGCTTTTTGCTGCCACACGCCGGAGCGCGTTGACGTAAACCTCGGGGGCCTGCGCGCCGGGGATCATGAAGCGGTCATTGACGATCATCGCGGGCACGCCGGAGATGTTGAGATCCCACGCCTGCTGTTCCTCGGCGAGCACGCGGGCTTCGAGATCGGGATCGTCCAGCGCCGCGCGTGCCGCGGCACGGTGCAGGCCCGTCTCGGCCGCGATATCGAGCAGCACGTCGCGATCCGAAAGGTTGGCGCGCTGGTTGAAATGGGCGCGGAACAGCGCGAGCTTCAGCGCGGTCTGCACCTGCGGCCCCGCCTGTTCGAGCGCGAAGGCGAGCAGCTTGTGGCAGTCGCGGGTGTTCCACATCATCGCCGGCGGAGCCTCACCCGCTCCCTCGTAGGACAGCGAGACGCCCGCCCCTTCCGCAATCGCTTTCATCTGTCCGCGCAGGCCTGCGCCCTCTTCGACAGAGCGGCGATACTTGCGTTGCAGGTGCGCCTCCTGCTCCTCGCCCTCCGTGGGCATATCGGGGTTCAATTCGAACGGCCGCCAGCGGATTTCCGCCGCGATCTCGCCTTGCAGCTCGGCCAGCGCCTTTGACAACTGCCCATAGCCGATCAGGCACCATGGGCACATGACATCGGAGTAGATGTCGATCGTCAGCTGGTCTGTCACCGGTCGAGCCACCAGCACACAAGGTGATGCGCGATGGCGAAGGGACGCGGGAAATAGAGCAGATCAGTGCCCGCCTCACCCGCCGCACGCGCTTCCTCGAGTTCGGCGCGGGTGAACCAGCGCGCGTCCTCGAGCTCGGTGGTGTCGATCGTCAGCTCCGGATCGTCCGCCACTGAAGTGCAGCCGATCATCAGCTGGCTCGGGAAGGGCCACGGCTGACTTGCGATGTAGCGCACATCGCGCACCCGCACGCCCGCTTCCTCGTGGATCTCGCGCGCGACCGCTTCCTCGATCGTCTCGCCCGGTTCGACAAAGCCCGCGAGCGCGGAATACATCTTGGGCGGAAAGCGCGGCTGGCGGCCAAGCAGCAACTTGTCCTCATGCTCGACCAGCATGATCGTCACCGGATCGGTGCGCGGGAAGTGGTCCGCGCCGCAGCCGCCGCAATGGCGCTGCCAGCCGCCTTTGACCAGATTGGTCGGCGCCCCGCAGCGCGCGCAAAAGCGGTGGCGGGCGTGCCAGTCGACCAGAGAGCGCGCTCCGCCATAGATCGCAAGATCGGGCGGCGAGAGCTGGGTCATCAGCTGCCAGGCGCGCGGCATGGCATAGGCCGGGCCATCCGCACCCTCGCCCGGCACCGGAGCGAAATGCGCCTTGCCCTCCATCAGCCCGAGGAACACCAGTTCGGCATCCGGCGCGACATCGGCGAGGCTGCCCCAGATGAGGCTGCCCGTGTCATCCACCCCCGGCAGCAGCCCGTCCATCACCAGCACCCGCGCGCGCCAGTCCATCAGCCCGGCCAACGCAGCATCATCGGTGCGGATGTGATCCGCCCGGTCAATCGGCGAGCCGGCAAAGGCCATCATGGGCGCAGGCGCAGCGGGGTGATGCATCACGCCGCCTTCTTGCCGCGCATTGCAGCGAGATCGGCTTCCATCGCCGCAAGAAATTCGTCGCGGATCGGATAGGCTTCGGACGGCATATATTGGGTGAACAGGGTCGAGCGCAGCTTGAGGCCGAAATCGACCGCCGCGAGCGTGCCGGCCGCCCCGCCCCAGCCAAAGGTCTGGCCGACCGAACGCCCGCCCGCGCCGTGGCCCTGCCCCTCCAGCCAGCTACCCTTGGTATCGACCGTTGCCGGCATCAGGTCCGACGTGCCGACGCGAACCGCCTCCTCGCTCATCACCCGCTTGCCATCGATCGTGCCGTAGCCGAGCAGCATCCGCAGGAAGCGGTCATAATCCTTCGGGCTCGACACCAGCCCGCCGCCACCTGCCGGAACTTCGGGCGGATCGAGGAAAATCGAGGCCGGGCCGGGATCGAGCGGGAAGGCATTGCCGCCGACAATGCCGTAATTGTCGGTGAGCCGCGAAGCCTCGCTCTGCGGCACCTGCATATAGGTGCTGGTCATGCCGCAGGGCTCGAAGATGCGGGCCTTCAGGAAGGCTTCGAATTCCATCCCGCTGACGACTTCGATCACGCGGCCGAGCAGATCGATGCTGCACGAATAGCTCCACTTGGTCGCCGGCTGATACATCAGCGGCAAGCCAGCGAGCCGGTCGGCCCAGGCCTCCAAGCCCGGTGCGGGCGTGACGTTGGGGAAGCCCGGGATCGGCATCTTGCTCACCCGACCGCCGACCAGACCGTTTTCGTTATAGGCGGCCAGCAACGGCCCCTTGCTGATGATCTGGTAGCCCAACCCCGCAGTGTGGGTGAGCAGCTGGCGGATGGTAATCGGCCGCTCGGCCGGCACGGTATTCTCCAGCGCGCCGGCCGGATCGACCAGCACGCGCATGTCGCGGAAAGCCGGAAGAATCTCGTGCAGCGGCTGATCGAGGCCGAGCTTGCCCTCGTCGATCAGGATCATGGTCGCCATGCCGGTGATCGGCTTCGACATCGAATAGATCCGGAACAGCGAATTCTCGTCCACCGGCGTCGGTCGGGCGAGCGACAGCGTACCGCCGCCGACGGTGTGCGCGTGTTCCTGCTGGTCCCATCCGAAGGTCAGGAACAGGTTGGCGACCTTGCGAGAAGAGACATAGCGGTCCGCCAATGCGGCGACATTGGGCCAGCTTTCAGCAACATCATGCGCCAGCAGGCCGCGCCCGAACGGCAGTCCAGCCAGAGCCCCCCCCCCGGCCAGCAGCGCGCTCTGCCGGAACAGCGTGCGGCGAGTGAGGACAGCGGTTTCAGCAGCGAGCATGGTGTTCATTCTGAGGGAATCTCCGGGACAAGGCAGTCGGCGCTCTGTCTGCGGCACAGCGCGGCACGGGTCAATCGCGGGAAGCGCCTTGCAGGCTTGCATTTTTGAGGTGTCCTATTCATATAAGACACATGCTCAACGTGCTCGCCTATCTCGTCGGCCTTGTCAGCCTCGTCATCGTCATTCCGGCGCAGATTCCGCTGCTTGGCTGGGCCAACTGGCTCGCCCTGCCGCTGATCGTGATCGGGATCATCATCGGGGCGCTGTCCTCGCAGAACGGTGGGCGCAATTTCTGCCTGATCGTGCTGTTGATTGCAGCGGTGCGCCTGACGCTGGGCGGCGGGCTGATCTAGGCTTCGGCCTGCGCGAGCGAAGCGGCCTTGGCGAACAGGGTCGCAAGCCCCGCATCGGCAATCCGTTCGACCGGCCACCAGACCCCCTCGCCCGGCGGCGCCTCGGCGGTTTCCAGCGCCTGCACCACCAGCGTGAGATGCGCATGGGTAAAGCCGTGCCGCACCGCGCCGCAATCGCGCCAATCACCCATGAGCGGCACAGCGCCAGAGCCATCGGCCTGCGCGCTCCAGCCGTCATCGGGCAGCGCACGCATCCCGCCGAGCATCCCCTCGGCGGCGCGGGTAATCAGCCACACCTCGCTCCCGCTCTTGCGGGTAATCCAGAAGGCTGTACCGCGCCGCTCGGGCACCTTCTTTTTGGCAGGCTTGACTGGCAGGCGCTCAGCTTCACCCTGTGCCTGTGCCCGGCAATCCGCGCGCAAGGGGCACAGCAGACAGCGCGGCGCCCTTGTGGTGCAGGTCTGCGCACCCAAGTCCATCATCGCTTGTGCAAAATCGCCCGCGCGGCGCTCCGGCGTGATCGTCTCGGCAGCCGCGCGGATCGCCTTGCGCGCGCCGGGCAACGGCGCCTCGATCGCGAACAACCGCGCCACCACCCGCTCGACATTGGCATCGACCACCACGGCACGCTGCCCGAAAGCAATCGCGGCGATTGCAGCGGCGGTGTACTCGCCCAGCCCTGGCAGCTGGCGCAGTTCCGCCTCGGTCGCGGGAAAGCCCCCGAGCGCTGCCACAGCGCGCGCGCATTTCACCAGATTGCGAGCACGCGAATAATAGCCAAGGCCCGCCCACGCCGCCATGACGTCGTCCTCTGGGGCCGCCGCCAAGGCCTCGACACTCGGCCAGACACTCGTGAACTTCGCAAAATACGGCTTCACCGCCGCCACTGTGGTTTGCTGGAGCATAACTTCGGACAGCCACACGCGGTAGGGCCACGCCGGATCATCGGGCAAGGGCGCGCCGGGCGGGACGCGCCACGGCAGGTCGCGCGCGTTCCGGTCATACCAGGCAAGCAGCGTGTCGGAGATACTGGCGGTCACGCCGCGCCTATGGCATGGCGGGAGCAACCATGGGAAGCGACAAGAAACCTCCGGCCTCGGGCAGCGAAGCGGTAGGCCGCAAAACTGCCTCAAGCAGCGAAGCGGTAGGCCGCAAAACTGCCTCAAGCAGCAAAGCGGTAGGCGGCAAGAACGCCCCGAAGCCCTATTCCCGCCCACGCGGGCGGGGTGAGCGCCCGATTGGCGATCTCATGCCCGAAATCGGCCGCACCGCCTTCCGCCGCTTCGGCTTTGTGCAAAGCTCGGTCGTCACCCGTTGGCCCGAGATCGTCGGCCCCACCCACGCCCGGATCTGCAGCCCCGAGGCGATCCGCTTCCCGCCAGGCGAGAAGGTCGAAGGGATCCTGCAACTGGTGGTCGTGCCCGCGCACGCACCTCTGATCCAGCAGGTGATCCCCGAAATCATCGAGCGGGTGAACCGCTTTTTCGGCTACAAGGCGGTGGCGCGGGTCAAGCTGCGGCAGGGTGCGGTCACGCCAGCGCTCGCCGACAAGCCGGCCAAGCCGCCACCATCCTTGAAGCCGATCCCGCTCGAACTGGGTGACAGCTTGCGCGACATCGGCGATCCCGAATTGCGCACCGTGCTCGAATCCCTTGCCCGCTCGCTGGGCGATAACGAAACCCCGCAAACCTGACAGGACCGATGATGACTTTGCGTGCAATCTCTTTGCTTGGGGCCGCGCTGGCCGCACTCGCCGCCCCGGTGGGTGCCCAGCAGGACCTTGCCAACCCCGGCAGCGCCTTCAAGGGCGTCGATCCGCAGGGCAATTGGAGCGCGGCAGCCGTCCGCACCGATCGCGGCCACCTGATCGGCAACCCCAAGGCCGAGACGCGCCTGATCGAATTCGTCAGCTACACCTGCAGCCACTGCGCCAGCTTCGCGATGGAGGGTGAGCCGGCGATCGACCTCACACTGTTGATGCGCGGCAAAATCGCAGTTGAAGTGCGTCCGGTGATTCGCAATGCGCTCGATCTCACCGTCACGCTGCTGGCAGGCTGCGGCGATCCGGCAGGCTTCAAGGATCGCCACCGCGCCTTCATGTATGGCCAGAGCCAGTGGATGGCCAAGTTCCAGAACGCTCCGCAAAGCCAGCAGGCAATCTGGGCGCGCGCCGACAAGGCCAGCCGCATGAATGCCGCCAGCGCGCTTGGCCTTGCCGATATGCTGGTGCAGCGCGGCCAGTCACTGACCGAGGTCAATGCCTGCGTGATGAACGATGCAGCCGCGCAGAAACTGATCGATGCCGGCACCGCCGACCGGATCGATTTCAATATCGAAGGCACCCCGAGCTTTGCGCTCGATGGCAAGCTACTGACCAATGTTCACAACTGGGCGGCGCTCTACCCGGTGCTCTCGGAGCGCTTCGCCGCAGCCCCCGATGGCGCCGCCGCCACACCCTGATCCGAGTTGTTCACAAACCCGGCGCGCAGCCCTTGCTGCAGAGCGCGCAGGGCGGCTATTCTCCCCCGTCAATTGTTCAAGGACCGCTTCCGATGAAACCCATCCGTCTGTTCGCGCTCGGCCTGCTTGCCGCTGCCCCGCTCGCGCTGGTTGCCTGCGGCGATGATGCTGCCCCCGGCGAGGTTGCCGAAGGCGAGGCCCTGCCTGCGATTGCGGCACCGGCCGGCACGAGCTGGAAGGACACAGTCACCGTCACGCCCGAAGGCGGCTACATGATCGGCAATCCCGACGCGCCCTTGAAGCTGGTCGAATATGCCTCGCACACCTGCGGTGCCTGCGCCAATTTCTCCGCCACCGGCAAGCCGGCGCTGGCCGAAAAGTACATCCCCACCGGCGTCGTCAGCTTCGAGCTGCGCAATCTGGTGCGCGATCCGATCGACCTTAGCATCGCTACGCTGGTGCGCTGCGGTTCGAAGGAAAGCATGCAGCCGCTGTCCGATCAGGCGTGGCTGGCGCTCAACGATTTCTTCGCCGCGGCCGAGGCCAATCAGGCGCTGTATCAGGCGGCGGGCAACCAGCCGGTCGAGCAGCGCTTTGTCACCATTGCGCAGGCTGCCGGCCTGATCGACTTCTTCGCCGCGCGCGGCCTCAGCGCCGATCAGGCCCGCACCTGCCTTGCCGATGCCAAGGCCGTGCAGGCGATCGCTGATGCTTCGACCGCGCAGGCCGAAGAGCTCAAGATCACCGGCACGCCGACCTTCATCCTCAACGGCAAGACGCTCGAAGTAAACCAGTGGCCGCAGCTCGAACCCTTGCTCCAGCGCGCCGGCGCGCGCTGATCGGCAGCGGGGGCAAGGCACCAGCCTGATGCAGATCCACCGGCTCAAGCTCAGCGGCTTCAAGAGCTTCGTCGAGCCGGCGGAACTGCGTATCGAACCAGGGCTGACCGGCGTCGTCGGCCCCAATGGCTGCGGCAAATCCAATCTCTTGGAGGCGATCCGCTGGGTCATGGGGGAAACCTCGGCCAAGTCGCTGCGCTCGGGCGGAATGGAGGACGTGATCTTCGCGGGCACCTCCACCCGCCCGCCGCGCGACTTTGCCGAAGTCGTGCTCCATGCCGAGGATGATGGCGGCGAAGAACTGGTCGTCACCCGCCGGATCGAGCGCGGCGCGGGCAGCGCCTACCGCGTCAATGGCCGCGATGTGCGAGCGAAAGACGTCGCGCTCACCTTCGCCGATGCGGCGACCGGCGCGCACAGTCCCGCCCTCGTCAGCCAGGGCAAAATCGCGCAGGTGATCGCCGCCAAACCGGCCGAGCGCCGCGCGATGCTGGAAGAAGCCGCCGGGATCGCCGGGCTGCACGTGCGGCGCAAGGATGCCGAGAGCAAGCTGCGCGGGGCCGAGGCCAATCTCGCCCGGCTCGAAGACCTGATGGCGGGGCTCGACGCGCAGATGTCCTCCTTGAAGCGGCAGGCCAAGCAGGCCGAGCGCTACACCGAACTCACCAAACTGATCCAGGCCGCCGAGGCACGGCTGCTGTTCGCGCGCTGGCGCGAGGCCGCCTATGCCGCCAAGGAAGCCCGCGCCGCGGCGGAAAGCGCCAATGCTGCCGTTGCCGAAGCGCAGGCTGCCGTTGCCACAGCTCAAGCGGAACAGGCCGAAGCCGCGAAGCAACTCACCGATGCGCGCGACGAGCTGGCTGACCGGCGCGACGATGCCAGCGCGCACGGCCACCGCATGGCCGCGCTCGCTGAAAAGCTCGAAGCCGCCGAAACCCGCCTCGCCGATCTCACCCGGCAGCAGACGCGCCTCGAAGAGGACCGCGCCGATGCCGACCGGCTAACCAGCAGCGCGGTCGAGGCGCTGGCAAGGCTCGAAACCGAAGTTGCCGCCAGCCGCACCGCTGTAAGCGAAGCCGAAGCCGCCCGCCCCGCGCTCGCCAACCGCGCCGAGGATAGCGAACGCGCCAGCCGCACCGCCGAACTGGCGCTGGCGAAAGCCACCGCCGACCACGCCGGGGTCGAGGCCGAATGGCGCGTGGCCGAAGCCGCGGTCGAACAGGCGGACGCGCGGCTCGCACGGATCGAAGCGGAGATGGCGCGCCTTGCCCGCACCCGCGCCGAGCTTGAACAAAGCGGCGATGCCGAAGCCGATGCCATTGCTGCACGCGCTGCGGCTGAAAAGGCCGCGCAGGAACTCTCGGCCTCGCGCGAAAAGCTCGTCGCCGATCAGGCACGCAAGGGCGAACTCCAGAGCGCACGCGACGAAGCCTCCGCCCGGCTCGCCACCGCCCGCGCCGAACTCGCCGGGATCGAGCGTGAGCACACCGCGCTCGCCCGAGACCGCGACGCGCGGGCCAAGCGCGAGGCCGGACGGCAGGGCCTCGCAACCGCGCTCGACAAGGTGACTGTCGCGCCGGGCTATGAACGCGCGCTCGCCGCAGTGCTCGGGCGCGATGGCAAGTCGCCGCTGGGCGCGCCTGCCACACCGCAAGACGGCCGCTACTGGACCGGCGCTGCCGCCCCTGCGCGCGTCGCCGACAGCCTGCTTGCGCAGCTCAAGGATTGCCCGCCAGAACTCGCCGCTCGCCTCGCGCTGGTGCATTGCGTGGACGCAGATGATGGCCGCGCGCTGGCACCGGGCGAATGGCTGGTCACCCGCGCCGGGCACCTGCGCCGCTGGGACGGGTTTGTCGCGCGCGGCGAAGGGGCGGCGGAAGCAGCGCAGCTGGAGGCGGCCAACCGCTTTGCCGAACTCGACGCCGCGCTCCCGCCGCTGCGCGCCGCCGCCGCTGCCGCCGAGTCGCGCGACACAGAGGTGCGTGAGGAATTGACCGCATTGCAAACGGGGCTGGTTGCACAGGAGCGCGCGATCGCAGGTGCGATCGAGGCCGAGCGACAGGCTTTGCGGCGGCTCGATCAGGCCGAGGCAGCCAAGGAGCGGCTTGCTGCGCGCCTCGCCGAACTCGCCGCCAGCGCCAGCGAGATGGCAACACAGGTCGCGGCTGCCAAGGACGAATGCGCCGCCGCGCTGGCAACCCGCGCACGCCTGCCCGCGCGCGATCTCGGCCGCGCCGCGCTTGAGGCCGCGCAAGGCCGAAACGCCGCTGCGCGCTCTGCCGTGCAGGCCGCACTCGCTGAACTCGCCGCGCAGGATCAGGCGCTGGCCGTCGCGCGCGAGCGGCTCGCTGCCCAGCAGGCCGAGCAGAGCGGGTGGAAGGCGCGTTCCAGCGATGCCGAGCGGCGCGTGGCCGAAGCCGCCCGCCGCCTCGCTGAGATCGCCGAGGACCGCGCGATCCACGCCGCCAAGCCCGCCGCGCTCACCGCCGAAATCGAGGCAGGCGAGGCCACCCGCACGCGGCTTACCGCCGAACTCGCCGCCACAGAGGCCGTGATGCGCGAGGCCGAGGCCCGCAGCCGCGCCGCCGATGCCGAACTTGCGCTGCGCACCGAAACGCTCGCCCAGGCGCGCGAAGCCCGCGCCAGCCTTGCCGCGCGCGCCGAGAACGAGGAATCGCACCGCACCGAACTCGCGCGCATTTCCGGCGAGCGCTTCCAGTGCCCGCCCCCGCTGCTGGGCGAACGTTTCGGCTTTGGCGAGGAGGACATCCACGCCGCCAGCAGCGAATCCGAGGAGCTGGAACGCCTCACCGCCTCGCGCGAACGGATCGGGCCGGTCAATCTGGTTGCGGCCGATGAACTGGCGCGGATCGAGGCCGAGCAAGGCTCAAGTGCCAGCGAGCAGGCAGAATTGGCTGAAGCCGTGGCGCGATTGCGCGGCTCGATCGGCAGCCTCAACCGCGAGGGCCGCGAGCGGCTTCGCGCCGCTTTCGAGGAAGTCGACGGGCATTTCCGGGTGCTGTTCACGCGTTTGTTCGAAGGCGGGCAGGCCCATCTCGCGCTGGTCGATAGCGACGATCCCTTGGAAGCAGGCCTTGAAATCTACGCCCAGCCGCCGGGCAAGCGGCTGCAATCGCTCTCGCTGCTGTCTGGCGGTGAGCAGGCGCTGACGGCAACCGCGCTGATCTTCGCGCTGTTCCTTACCAACCCTGCACCGATCTGCGTGCTCGACGAAGTCGATGCGCCGCTCGACGACGCCAATGTCGAACGGTTCTGCGATCTGCTCGATTCGATGGTGCGTACCACCACCACGCGCTACCTGATCGTCACACACAATGCGGTGACGATGAGCCGGATGCACCGATTGTTCGGGGTGACGATGGCGGAACGCGGCATTTCGCGCCTTGTCAGCGTTGATCTGGGTGAAGCCGCTCTGTTGGCGGCGGAATAGGCCTAAGCCTTACGCGTCGAGCGCGGCGGCAAGCTTTGCGCGCACGGCCTTCAACCCTGCGATAACATCCATCATATCGGGACCATCGATGACCATCAGGCGCACGCCGGGCATTGCGCCATCATCGGCATCGGCGCGGCGATCGCCAGCGCGGCGGTCTTCGTGCCGGCGGTCCAGATCGGACTGGGCGCCCGCGCGCAGCACCGCTTCGGCGCCCTTGAGGGTATAGCCCTCGCGGTTGACCAGCCGGTCGATCGTCTCAACCAAAGCGACATCGCTTGCCCGGTAATAACGCCGACCACCGCTGCGCTTCAGCGGCTTGAGCAGCGGAAACTGCGCTTCCCAGTAACGCAAAACGTGAGGCTTGATGCCGAGCGCCTCGCTGACTTCGCCGATGGTGCGCAGGGCGCCCTCGTCCTTTCCGTCATCGAAACCGGCCATCAAACCTCACCTTTTCTAACCGCCCTTCGGCCCTAGCCCTTGGCCCCTAGCCCTTGGCAATGCGCTCCTTGAGCAGCTGGCTCGCGCGGAAGGTCATCACCCGGCGCGGCGTGATCGGCACTTCGACCCCGGTCTTGGGATTGCGGCCAATCCGCTCGTTCTTGTCGCGCAGCACGAAGCTGCCGAAGCCGGAAATCTTGACGTTTTCGCCCTTGGCGAGTGCGTCACTCATTTTGCCGAGGATCGCTTCAACCATTTCAAGTGATTCTGCGCGGCTGAAACCCATCTTGCGATTGATGGTTTCCGCGAGATCGGCGCGGGTCAAGGTGCCTACCGAACGCATCATGCGTTGTCTCCCTCCGTTGGTGCGACCCATCCGAAGTTGCACAACTTACAAATTTCCACCGATTTTGCAACGCGATGGAAGCACTTAGGGGGAGTTTTCAGCAATTGTGTTAGGTATTGGGGCTGAAACGCGCGCGGCGCTTACATTCGGATCAGGCTGGCGCCCCAGGTAAAGCCCCCGCCCATTGCCTCAAGCATGACCAGATCGCCAGCCTTGATCCGTCCGTCCTTGCGCGCAGTATCGAGCGCCAGTGGCACCGAGGCGGCCGAGGTGTTGGCGTGGGCGTGGACTGTCACGATCACCTTTTCCGGCGCCAGGCCAAGCTTTCGGGCCGTGGCATCAAGAATCCGGGCATTGGCCTGATGCGGCACGACCCAGTCGATCTCCTCGACCGAAACCCCTGTATCTACAAGAACTTCCTTGAGAACATCAGAAAGATTTACCACCGCATGGCGGAACACTTCGCGGCCCTTCATGCGGACATGGCCGACGGTCTGCGTGGTCGAAGGACCTCCGTCGACATAGAGCATATCGTGGCACGATCCGTCCGCATGGAGGCGCGTGGCGATGATGCCGGGCGAGTCCTTGCCGGCTGCCTCACCCGACTGTGCTTCGAGCACGACTGCACCGGCTCCGTCGCCGAACAGCACGCAGGTGGTGCGATCTTCCCAATCGAGAATGCGGCTGAAGGTCTCCGCCCCGATCACCAGCGCGCGCTTGGCCATGCCGGTCTTGAGCAGCGAATCGGCGGTGGCGAGGGCATAGAGGAAGCCCGAGCAGACGGCCGCGACATCGAAGGCGATCCCGCCGTTGCAGCCAAGCGCGGCCTGAACCTTGGTCGCGGTCGCGGGGAAGGTGTTGTCGGGCGTGGCGGTGGCGAGCACGATCAGCCCGATGCTCGAGGCCTCAACCCCGGCGTCGGCGAGCGCGGCGCGCGCCGCGGCGGTCGCCAGCGTGGCGGTGGTCTCATCCGGTCCGGCGATATGGCGCTGGCGGATACCGGTACGCTCGACGATCCATTCGTCCGAGGTATCGACCCGCTCGGCCAGCTCGGCATTGGTCACGATCCGGCGGGGCAGGGCCGAGCCGGTGCCGATAATGCGCGCGCCGATCACGCGTCGGCCTCGCTACCTTTGGCTGGCGTGCCGCGGCCGTTCTGGCCGAGTGCGCCTTCGCCGAGCTGCGACAGATCATGCGCGATCCGTTCGGTCAGCTTGTTTTCGAGCAGGCGCGCAGCCACGGCGACAGCATTGGCGACGCCCTTGGCATTGGCGCTGCCGTGGCTCTTCACCACCACGCCGTTGAGGCCGAGGAATACCGCGCCATTGTGGTTGTTGGGATCAAGCTGGTGGCGCAGCAGCTCGGTCGCCGGGCGCGAGACCAGGAACCCGATCTTCGAGCGCAGCGACGAGGTGAAAGCCTGCTTGAGCAGATCGGTGACGAACCGCGCCGAGCCTTCGATCGCCTTGAGCGCGATATTGCCGGAGAACCCGTCGGTCACGACGACATGGGTCTCGCCGCGGTTGATCTTGTCGCTTTCGACAAAGCCGTCGAACACCAGCGCCAGCCCGCCATCGGCGCGTGCAGCGGCGGCGGTGAGCATCGCGGCGGCATCGCGCAGTTCTTCGGTGCCCTTGATTTCCTCGGTGCCGATGTTGAGCAGGCGCACCACCGGCTTGTCGAAGCCGTTGACGATCCGCGAATAGGCCGCGCCCATCACCGCATATTGGACAAGGTTACGGGCGTCGGCTTCGGTGTTGGCGCCCAGATCGAGCATCACCACATCATGCGCCTGCAAAGTCGGCATGATCGCGGCGAGCGCGGGGCGATCGATCCCGGGCATGGTGCGCAGCGCGATCTTGCTCATCGCCATCAGCGCGCCGGTGTTGCCCGCGCTCACAGCCGCGCCAGCAGCGCCGGTTTTCACCGCATTGACGGCAAGGCCCATGCTGGTGGTCTTGGCGCGGCGCATTGCGCGGCTCGGCAGTTCGTCACCGCCGACCACATCATCGCAGTGCAGGATTTCAGAGGCGGCGCGAAGATTGGGGTGGTTTTCGAGCGCGGCTTCGATGCGCGGGGCATCGCCGACCAGCAGGAACTTGAAGTCGGCATGACGGCGGCGGGCCAGCGCCGCGCCTTCGACCATCACGCGCACGCCTTCATCGCCGCCCATCGCATCAACAGCGATACGCGGGAGGCTCATGGCGCTAATCTCCGGATTATCGTGCGGGCCACCGGCAATCAGCCGACGGCGACGACCTGACGCCCGTTGTAGTGGCCGCAGTGGCCGCAGATGTTGTGCGGGCGCTTCAGCTCGCCGCAGTTGCTGCATTCACCGAAGGCTTCGACCCGCAGCGAATCATGCGAACGACGCATGCCGCGACGGCTGGGCGATACTTTTCTCTTGGGGACAGCCATGGTGGCACCATTTCCTCAAATAAATACGTTTGTTCGCGCCACCGGCCCTAAAACTAGCGAAGGCGTGATTCTCGAAGGCCGCCCTTACGGCAAGGAGAGCGCGCGCACAAGCGAGAGCAGGTGCGAGCATTCCTTGGCCAGCAGCGGCGGGAAGCCGGGCGCTATAGCGAAAAATTCGCGCGTTGCAAGCAGCCTCGCCGCGCCCTAGCAACGCGGTCACATTATCGAGGGGATCTTATCATGACCGTGCTTCCTGTCACGCTGGCTGCGGCTGCAGCGGCGGCCATTCTCAACATCTGGCTGGGCATCCGCATCGGCGCCCTGCGCACCGCGCTGGGCATCTCGGTTGGCGATGGCGGCAACGAGAGCCTGCAACGCCGGATGCGCGCGCAGCTGAACTATGTCGAGAACACCGGCTTCGTGCTGGTGCTGATCGCCGCGATCGAGCTGGCCGGCAAGGGCAGCTGGTGGCTGGCATACGTGGGCGCGGCCTATTTCCTCGGCCGCGTGGCGCATGGTTTCGGCATGGACGGTGGCAAGCTCAAGGTGGGCCGGATGATCGGCACGCTGACGACAATGCTGATCCAGCTCGGCCTCGCGGTGGTCGCGGCGCTGGCTGCGGCGGGAGTGATGTAGGCCCAACCTCGTCTTTGCGAGGAGCCGGAGGCGGAGTCGAAGACGGCCTTCGGCCACCCGGCAATCCATGATCGGGCCTTGCACCCAATAGCCATGTTAGTTGATGGATTGCTTCGCCTGCGGCTCGCAATGACGATTATTCAGGACAAGGCATAGTCCGAAACGAAAGCATTCGTCTTGCGCTCGCGCCCGAAGGTGCTGGTCGGGCCGTGGCCGGGGATGAACATCACGTCCTCGCCAAGCGGCCAGAGGCGCTGCGTGATCGAATCGATCAGGTCCTGATGATTGCCGCGCGGGAAGTCTGTGCGGCCAATGCTGCCCTGGAACAGCACGTCGCCGACAATCGCGAAGCGGCTGGGCGCGTGGAAGAACACCACATGGCCGGGCGTGTGGCCGGGGCAGTGGATTACGTCCAAGGTGAGTTCGCCCACCGTGACCGTGTCGCCGTGGTGGAGCCAGCGGGTCGGCGTGAAGCTCTTCGCCACCATTCCCCAGCGCGGGCCGTCATCGTCGAGCTGATCGATCCAGAAGCGATCATCCTCGTGCGGGCCTTCAATGTCGAGACCCAGCTCGTCGGCCAGCATCCCTGCCTGCCCGCAATGATCGAGATGCCCGTGGGTGACGAGGATCTTCTCAAGCGTGACGCCCGCATTGGCGACGCCCTCCTTGAGCTTGTCGAGATCGCCGCCGGGATCGACCAGCGCGCCCCTCATTGTCTTAGTGCACCAGATCAGCGAGCAGTTTTGCTGGAGCGGCGTCACCGGAATGATCGCGGCGCGCATTGGGATCGGGGGTGCGGGGGTGTCGGTCATGGGGGTGAAATGGAAGCTTGCCGTTCAAAATGCAATCTGTAGCATTTGACAGCCCACGTGCTCGAAATGGAGAACGCATTGGCGAAGTACACAGAGCTGCCGCTACTGATGCGATGGACTGAAGCACTTGTCGTCACGCTCATCGTGATGGTCGGGTGGCTACCCGCAATCTGGATCGTCACCCATGTTTCGAAAATCGTCGGCGTTGATCTTGGTGTCGGCCTTCATGTGCTGCTCACCGTGTTGGTGCTGGCCGGGACAGTGATCGCCTGCTCGCAATTCATCCATCGGTTCTGGCCGCGTTAGAAACAGGCTCACACCCGCCCCCCCTTCCACACAACCCGCCCGATAATCGCGACCTCGTCCACCGCCACCTCGACCGGCGGGTAGGCGAGGTTCTGCGAGAGTAGCGCCATCCGCCCCGGCCCGGCGCTGGCGACGCGCTTGACCATCAGGGTGTCGCCCAGCCGCACCACGTGGATGCCGTCGCGAAAAGGCCGCGCCGAGCGGTCGACGAGGATTTCGTCGCCGTCGTTCAAGAGCGGCTCCATCGAATCCCCTTCGACCCGGATCGCGAAAAGCTGCGCGCTTTCCAGGCCCTGTTCGGCGAGCCAGCGGCGCGAGAAGCGGAAGGTGTCGAACACCCCCTCGCCGCTTGGCAGAGCCCCCGGCCCGGCCGACGCGCCGAGATCGAGCCGCGGCACATCCACCCAGGTACCCGAATCGCGCTTAGGGGCTTTTACGTAGGATATATCCTTCGCCTCGCGGAACTCCTGCTCGCCCACGCCGAGGAACCGCGCCAGCGTCGCACGGTCCTGCTCCTCGAGCTTACGGGGTGAACCTTTGCGAATGAATTGCTGCAGATAGGACGGATTGCGCCCGAGCAACTCGGACAGGGCGGCGAGACTCACGCCCCGTTCCTGCGACAATTCGAGCAGCCGCGCGCGCGGTCCAGCGAGGGTCTGACGGGGGTTTTGCGGGTTGGTAACCATGGATTCTTCCTACACCTAGGATTTTTCCTAGACAAGTAGGAAATGAAGTGAAACATTTCAGGAACATCGAGCGAGTCGCCCGGTGCCAATCGCCCACTCAGCAACTTCAGGGACGCAAAACCATGCTGCTTCGGACCGTCGAAATCTTCCTCAGGGAACACGCCATGCCCGCCACCAAATTCGGGCGGCTCGCCGCCCATGACCCGCGCTTCGTGCTCGATCTGCGCATGGGCCGCACCCCGCGCCGCGACACCGAGCTGCGCACCCGCGCGTGGATGAAAGGCTATGCCGACCGCGCGGCCATGCAGACGAAGGAGGCCGCATGATGCTGACGACAAGCCTGCGCGATCCCTTCGCCCACGCCTTTGCCGATTTGGCCGACTTCGAGGTCAAGTCGCTCGCCGCAGCTTTCCGCCCGCGCCGCACCACCGCCGACCGGGTGCGCGCCGCGCTTACCGGGCTGACCGGCGGGCTCGGCACGGTGCTCACCCATGACGAAAAGGCCTGGGCCTCGATCACCTTTTCGGGCACGCGCCACAGCGTGGTGTTCGAATTCTGCGGGCCGGAAGCGGTCGCAGCGGGAGAGGAACTGATCGAGCGCCTGCCCGATCACGAATTCGCGATTCCCGGCCAGCTGGTCGCCGATGCCACCATCACCGCCGTCGACCACCGCTTCGGCGCGATGGAGCGGCTGGAAGTGACGGCGGTGCTGTTGCTGCTGGAGGAGGGGTAATCCTCTCCTTCAGGGGAGGGGGACCAGACGAAGTCTGGTGGAGGGGCGGACCGTTGCTCGCCCCTCCACCACGCTTCGCGTGGTCCCCCTCCCCCGCCGGGGGAGGACTCCCCCTATCCCTTAATCACGATCATCTTTTCGATCGTCATCTCGTGGCAGGTGTAGGGGATGCCGCCGACACCATGCCCCGAGGTGCGCAGGCCCGCGAACGGCATCCAGTCGGTGCGGAAGGCGGTGTGGTCGTTCACCATCACCGCTGAGGCATCAATGTTGCGATAGGTGTGCATCGCGCTCGCCAGATCATTGGTGAAGATCGCCGCTTGGAACGCGACGTCGAGCGAGTTGGCTTGCGCAATCGCGGCGTCGACATCGGTGTAGGCATAGACGCAGACCGCCGGGCCGAACACTTCATTGCGCGAAATGGTCGCATCGACCGGCGGGTTGAGCAGCACGGTGGGCGCATAGGTGGTGTCCGACAGCTTCTCGCCGCCGCACAGCACCTTGGCCCCGCCCGCGCGGGCCTCGTCGATCCACTTGGCGACGCGGTCGACTTCCTTCGGCCGGATCAGCGGGCCGCATTCGGTGTCTTCGTGGATCGCGTTGCCGACCTTGAGCTTGGTCGCGGCCTCGGCCATCCGCGCGGCGAGTTCGTCGACGATCGAGGCATGGGCAAACACCCGCTGCACCGACACGCAGACCTGCCCCGAATGGTAGAACCCGCCCTTGACGATGCTCGGCACCGCCGACGCAAGGTTTGCGCTGGGATCGACGATCACCGGAGCAACCCCGCCATGCTCCAGCGCGCAGCGTGCGCCGGGCGCCAGCTTCGAGCGAAGCGACCAGCCCACCCCGGCCGAGCCGATGAAGCTGAAGAAGGCGACACGGCTGTCGCTCACCATCCGTTCGGACACATCGCGCGGCGGCTGCACCGCCTGCGCCCAGTCGGGCTCCAGCCCCGCTTCGTGCAGGATCGCGATGAATTCAAAACACGTTAGCGGCGTGTCGGCCGAGGGCTTGACGATCACCGGACAGCCCGTGGCCACCGCGGGCGCAACCTGATGAACGATCAGATTGAGCGGGTGGTTGAAGGCCGAGACCGCCACCACCACGCCAATCGGCTCACGCGTGGTCCAGGCCAATCTGCCATCGCCCGCCGCCGTCAGCCCCATCGGAATCTCGGTGCCGCGCAGCGAACCGATCTCGTGGATGCACAGCTCCATCCCGTTGATCGCGCGGTCCACCTCGACCCTCGCATCGATCAGCGGCTTGCCGCCTTCATTGGCGATCTGGAAGGCGAGATGATCGCGCCGCTCGCGCATGATCTCCATCGCCTTGTGGAGGATGGCCGCGCGCTGGTGCGGCTTCTTCCACTGCGACCGGTCGCGGGCGAGTGCATGGGCGCGTGCCAGCGCCCCATCGACCGCGTCCCAATCATGCGTCGGCACGCTTCCGATCGGCGTGAGGTCGAACGGATTGACCACTTCATGCATGGCGAATGTCCTCAGCCGTCGGTGTGATTACAATTCCTTCGACAGTCGCTTGATGTCGATGTTCAGGATCTGGTCGTTCTCGGTGTAATCGACCGGGCAATCGATCAGGTGCACGCCCGGCGTGTCGCGGCAATGCGCGAGCAGTTCGCGCAGATGCTCGGAGGAGGTCACGCGGTGGCCCTTTGCGCCATAGCTTTCCGCATATTGCACGAAATCGGGATTGCCATAGGTCAGGCCGAAATCGACAAATCCCATGTTGGCCTGCTTCCAGCGGATCATGCCGTATGCATCATCGCGCAGGATCAGCACGGTGAGATTGAGGCCGAGGCGCACCGCGGTCTCCATCTCCTGACTGTTCATCATGAAGCCGCCGTCGCCGCAGATCGCCATCACCTTGCGTGTCGGATAGAGCATCGCGCTCATCATCGCGCTCGGAAGCCCTGCGCCCATCGTCGCCAGCGCATTGTCGAGCAGCACGGTGTTGGGCAGGTAGGCGGTGTATCCGCGCGCGAACCAGATCTTGTAGACCCCGTTGTCGAGGCAGATGATCCCGTCATGCGGCATGGCGTCGCGCACCTGCTGGACGAGATGCGGCGGGAAGATCGGGAAGCGCGTATCGGCGGCGAGCGCGCTGGTGTGATCGACCTCGGCCTTGTGATAGGCCAGCATGTGATCGAAATCCCAGCTGCGGTTCGGGCTGATGTCTTCCTTCATCTGCCACACCGCATTGGCGATATCGCCGATCACTTCGATCTGCGGGAAATAGACCGGATCGACCTCGGCGGTGCGGGTCGAGACGTGGATCACGGTGACGCCGTTGTCCTTCATGAAGAAGGGCGGCTTTTCGATCACATCGTGGCCGACATTGATGATGCAGTCCGAGGCTTCGACCGCGCGGTGCACGAAGTCGCCCGCCGACAGCGCGGCGCAGCCCAGAAACTTGGGGTGGCGTTCATCGATCACGCCCTTGCCCATCTGCGTGGTCAGGAACGGGATACCGGTCTTCTCGACGAATTGTTCGAGCATCCGCCCGCACAGCTTGCGGTTGGCACCGGCCCCGACGACGAGCACGGGGTTCTTGGCGTTTTCGATCGCCTTGACCGCAGCGCGCACTGCCTTGGGTTCGGCCGAGGGACGGCGCGCGATGCTCTTGGGCAGCGGCTTCCAGTCGGTGGTCGGCTCTTCGGCGATATCCTCGGGCAGCTCGATCAGGGTCGCGCCCGGCTTTTCCTCTTCGGCGAGGCGATAGGCTTCGCGCACGCGGCTGGGGATGTTGTCACCCGCGGCGATCTGGATCGCATATTTGGTGATCGGCTTCATCAGCGCGACGATATCGACGATCTGGAAGCGGCCCTGCTTGGATTTCTTGATCGGTTTCTGGCCGGTGATCATCAGCACCGGCATCCCGCCCAATTGCGCATAGGCGGCAGAGGTCACGAAATTGGTCGCCCCCGGCCCGAGCGTGGCGACGCAGACGCCAGTGCGCCCGGTGTGACGCCCATAGGTCGCGGCCATGAAGCCTGCGCCCTGTTCGTGGCGGGTGAGGATCAGCTTGATCTGCTTCGAGCGGCTGAGCGAATCGAGAAAATCGAGGTTTTCTTCCCCCGGGACGCCAAAGATATACTCACAGCCCTCGGCCTCGAGGCACTCGATGAAAACGTCCGATGCTTTCTTGGTATCGCTCATTGCTGCAATTCCCCCCAACTGCATTGCGCGGCGCGAACGGCGCCCTTGCCGGCCCTGCTCTGCCCGCCCCCATGCGGATAGCTCAGCCGTATGACCGCTCCGTGATGGAGCGGAAAGCGCAACAAGTATTGCAGAAAAGCGCCAAGCCGCAAGGCGGGAGGGCGATTCAGTATCCCAGCCTGGGATCGAACACCGGGCTTACCGGCTCCCCGCGCAGATAGCGCCCGAGATTGGCCAGAAACCGCTCGCCGGAACGCTGGAACATCTTGCTCTGCGCGCGGCCCGACAGGTGCATTGTGATGTGGGCGTTATCGAGCGCCCATAGGGGGTGATCGGCAGGCAGCGGTTCGGGGGTGGTCACATCGAGAAAGGCGCCCCCGATGGCTTTCTTTTCAAGCGCTTGCACCAGCGCCGGCTGGTCGATCACAGAGCCGCGCGCGATGTTGACGATCACGGCGTCGGACTTCATCGCGGCCAGCTCGCACGCGCCGATCATGCCTTCGGTCTCGGGCGTGGCGGGAACGGCGAGGATCACCCAGTCGAATTCGCCCAGCCGCGCGCGCCATTCGTCGGGGCCGAGGGTGTTCTCGCCCGCGCTGCGGCGGACGACGCTCACCTCAACGTCAAAGGCGGCAAGGCGCGGCTCGATCAGTTTGCCGATCGCGCCATAGCCCAGCAGCAGCGCCTTCGATCCGGCGAGCTCGCGCTTGCCGGGCGAATCGAGCAGCCATTCATGCCGGTCCTGCGCGCGCACCACATTACGGTAACCCTTGGCGATATTGAGCATCCCCATCACCACATATTCGGCGATTGTGATGGCGTTGATCCCGGCCCCGTTGGTGACGGTAATCCCGCGCTCGATCAGGACATCCATGGGGAGGAAATCGAGTCCGGCATAGATCGAGTTGAGCCACTTGAGCTTGGTCGCGGCGCGCAGGGTTTCGGCCATCGCGGCCTGATCGTTCATGTCGAACCAGCCGATTTCGGCGTCGGCTACGGCGCTCTTGGCTTCCTCGGCGGACATGAACCAGCGCACATCGAGGCCCGCAGGCAGGTGCGGTTCGAGCATTGGGCGGATCAGGCCGGAGATGGCTAGGATGGTCATAGGCGCGGGATTACTGCCGGAACGCGAGCCACGCCACCCCTGCCAGAACAGGTAGCCCCAGAAGGTCGACCTGCGCGATCTTGCGCAAGGGCGTTGGAGAACCGGCCTGCCAATAGAGCACAAGGAAGCTCACCATACTGATCCCCACCACCAGCACCGCCAGCCGCCGCCCCTCGGGCACGAAGGCCGCCCAGATGCAGGCGACGAACACCGCAAAGAACAGCCCAGCGCGGTGCTGCATCAGCAGGAACAGCGGATTGTCGGGCTGGAGGCGGTAGAGCGTCGTCAGCATCGCCGGACGGAACAAGGCCAGCGCGGGCATGGCGTGGATCGCGGCGAGGATCAGCCAGAGAATCGGTTGCATCATGCAACTGGTTTAACTTCGGAGCGGTTGGGCGCAAGCTCAATCTCCCCGTCGCCCCGGGCTTGACCCGGGGTCCCGCTTCTTACTTGCGGCGTCGAAAGGCAGCGGGACCCCGGCTCGGAGGCCGGGGCGACGGGATTGGGTTCAAAGCTTCCATTCCCAGCCGAGCGGATCGCCGTCCATCACTTCGACGCCTTGGGCGCCGAGTTCATCGCGGATGGCATCGGAGGCGGCGAAGTCCTTGGCGGCGCGTGCTTCCTTGCGGCGGGCGAGCGCGGTGTCGATTTCACCCTCGGTGATGGTGGCTGCCTTTGGGCGGATGCGCAGATCGGCGCGGGTAAGAGAAGCAAGTCCTAGACCTAACACCTGGTCCATGCCCAATGCGGCAAGAACCGCATACTCCGCCTCTGCACCCATGCTAGCTGCAACGTTTAGCGCCCGTTCAAGTGCCACGAGCGCTGCCGAAGTATTCAAATCGTTGCTGACGAAATCGGAGAAATCCCCATACAACTCGCCAATATTCGGCCCAAACTGCTGAATGATTTCACTTTCATCAAGCATTCGCACTTGCTTAAGTGAAGAGAGCACCACTGACCCGCGCACCTTTTCTAGCTGCGAAACCATCCGCTTCAACCGCGTCAGCGCAGCCCCCAGCCCTTCCCAGCTGAACTCCAGCTCAGAGCGATAATGCGCCTGCAAGCACATCAGCCGGTACGCCAGCGGGTGATACCCCCGGTCGATCAGCAATTGCAGCCGCAGGAACTCGCCGCTCGACTTCGACATCTTCCCAGAGCGTTCGACGAGGAAGTTGTTGTGCATCCAGATGCGCGCGCCAGAATTCCTCGGATCATCCAAGCCATTCGTGCAGCAATGCGCCTGGTTTTGCGCGATCTCGTTGGGGTGGTGGATTTCGCGGTGGTCGATTCCGCCGGTGTGGATGTCGAAGGGGAAGCCGAGCACCGCGCCGCTCATCACCGAGCATTCGAGATGCCAGCCCGGCGCGCCCTTGCCCCACGGCGAATCCCACTCCATCTGCCGTGTCTCGCCTGCCGGAGTCTTGCGCCAGATCGCGAAGTCGGCGGCGTTGCGCTTGCCCTCGACGGCCTCGATCCGGCCCTCACCCTCCTCGGTATTCGCACGCGCCAAGCGGCCGTAGTCCGCCACGGTCGACACGTCGAAATAGAGCCCGCTTTCCAGCTCGTAGCAGTGCTTCTCGGCAATGCCCTTCGCGAATTCGATCATTTGCGGGACGTAGTCGGTCGCGACCGTCCACTGCGCCGGCTGGCGGATGTTGAGCGCGCGCACATCGGCCCAATAGGCCTGCTTGTAATGCTCGGCGATGTCCCAGATCGACTGCGCCTTCTCCGCAGCCATCTTCTCCATCTTGTCCTCGCCCGCATCGGCATCATCGGTGAGGTGGCCCACATCAGTGATGTTGATGACGTGGGTAAGCTTGTAGCCCTTCCACGAGAGCGTGCGCCCCAGCACATCGGCAAACACATAGGCGCGCATATTGCCGATATGGGGGTAGTTATAGACCGTCGGTCCGCAGCTATAGACGCGCGCCTCGCCCGGATGGACGGGCTCGAACACCTCGAGCGTGCGAGTGAGCGAGTTGAACAGCTTGAGCGGCGCATCGGTCATGGGCGGGGCCTTTGCCCCAATCCATTACCCGAGCGCAAGCCGCCTCACTCGAACCCGATGAACTTCACCTGCTCGTCCAGCGGCACGCGCTGGCGTTCGAAATTGTTCACCGGCGCATCCGGGTCGCGGTAGCCGATCGCCATGCCGCAGAAGAACATATAGCGCTCGTGATCGAGGCCGAGGAAGTCCCGGATCGTGTTCGCATAAAGCGCCATGAATTCCTGGAAGCAGCTGTCCAGCCCCTCCTCGCGCAGCAGCAGGGCGACCGTGGCGAGCCACATGCCGACATCCGACCACTGCGGTTCCTTCATCAGGCGCGGGAAATAGACGAACAATACGGCGGGCGCATCGAAGCTGGTGGTGTTCTTGGCCATTGCCGCCATGCGGCCCGCGCCATCGTCACGCGCAATCCCCATCGCGCCGAACATGCCTGCGGAAATACCGTCTAGCCGCGCCTTGTAAGCCTCTTCCTGCCCGGGCGCGGCCCAGTCATATTCGGCGGCACCGGGGCCATTGGCGATGATCTTCGCCTGCAAGTCCTTGAGCGCCGCACCGGTGACAATGCTCGCTTCCCACGGCTGGTAATTGCAGCCCGAAGCCGCCCAGCGCGCCTTGTCCATCACGCGGGTGAGCGTGGCGAGGTCCACCGGCTTGTCGAGAAAAGCGCGGATCGAGCGGCGGGTGGTGACGGCTTCGGTGACGTTCATTTGGTCCTCATCAAAATTTTCAAACGATCCCTGAAGGGCAGGTGCCGCGGGTCTTCGAGAGCATCTTCAAGCAGGCCCGCGCTTTCGGCTTCATGCAATGCGCGGATCGCGGACTCGCGCGCCTCTTCGCGAATGTCGAGAATGGTCAGAAGCGGTAGTGGCATGGTTGGGTGAAAGGCACACATGCGAGCGAAGAAAAACACATCATGCAACGGCTCGCTCTCGTGCCATGTTGTCATGACATGGTTGTCGTCGCTCAATTCTTCCGTACCGATCGCCTTAAGGTTGGCCCAGTCGACGCTGCAATCCCACGACGTGCAGTCGCGCCCCCAAGCCATCATGTAGAGGCAGCCGCTATCCACGATCCATTGGCTGACCTCATCCTGCCACTCGCTGGTCACGTCCTGCTCGACGATCACGATCACGCGGCGGGGGGCAGGCTCGATCGGCGGCAGCGGCGAACCTGCAGGGAGGTGGATATATTCCACGCTTTCCTGGCCCGTGCTCACCGCTTCTTCACGCCCTTCTCATCCTCGAACAACTCCGCGAGCTGCTCCATAATTGTGCCGCCGAGCTGTTCCACGTCCATGATCGTCACCGCGCGGCGGTAGTAGCGCGTCACATCGTGGCCGATGCCGATGGCGACCAGCTGCACGGGCGAGACCTTCTCGATCCACTCGATCACAGAGCGCAGGTGCGCTTCAAGATAGCCTGCCGAGTTCACCGAAAGCGTCGAATCGTCCACCGGCGCGCCGTCGCTGATCACCATCAGGATGCGGCGTTCTTCGGGGCGGTAGAGCAACCGGCTGTGCGCCCAGATCAGCGCCTCGCCGTCGATGTTTTCCTTGAGCAACCCTTCGCGCATCATCAGCCCGAGATTGCGGCGCGCACGGCGCCACGGCTCGTCGGCCTGCTTGTAGATGATGTGGCGCAAGTCGTTGAGGCGGCCGGGATTCTGCGGCTTGCCATCTGCGAGCCACGCCTCGCGGCTCTGCCCGCCCTTCCACGCGCGGGTGGTGAAGCCCAAGATCTCGGTCTTGACCCCGCAGCGCTCCAGCGTGCGCGCCAGAATATCGGCGCTGATCGCGGCGATGCTGATCGGGCGGCCACGCATCGATCCGGAATTGTCGATCAAGAGCGTGACGATGGTGTCCTTGAACTCGACATCGCGTTCGACCTTGTAGCTCAAGGCGGTGCCGGGCGAGATGATCACGCGGGCGAGGCGCGCGGCATCCAAGACGCCCTCCTCCATGTCGAAATCCCAGCTGCGGTTCTGCTGCGCCATCAGACGGCGCTGGAGCCGGTTGGCGAGGCGCGTCACAACGCCCTGCAATCCGGTCAGCTGGCTATCGAGATAGGCGCGCAGCCGGTCGAGTTCTTCCGCGTCGCACAGATCGGGCGCGGCGACTTCCTCGTCGAAGCGGGTGGTGAAGGCCTTGTAATCGACGCTGGCGGGGACTTCTGCCTGCGGGCGGTTGGGGCGGACGGGAGCGTTGGAGGCATCGCCGTCCTCGCCCGGTTCGCCTTCGGACATTTCGCTATCGGACGGGGTGTCGGAGGATTGCTCGCCGTCGCCTTCGCCCTCGGCCATGTCGCCGGCCATTTCGGCCGCCTGCGGATCGCCTTCGCCCTGGCTCTCGTCCTCCCCCTCGCTGTCGTCGCTGGGCGCGTCGTCATCATCGGGGGAGTCGCTATCGCTTTCGTCCGGTGCGTCGGTTTGCCGGGTGAGATCGAGTTCGCGCAACATATCAAGCGCGAGCTTCTGGAAGGCTTCCTGATCGCCCAGTTTTTCCGCCAGCGCGCCGAAATCCTTGCCGACCTTCTCTTCGAGGAAGTCGCGCACCAGCTCGATCCCGCCCTGAGCTTTCGCAGGAACCGCCTCGCCCGTCAGCGCCTCACGCACCAGCAGTGCGAGCGCGGTTTGCAGCGGGACTTCGGAGGAATTCTGCGCGCGCACGATCTTGTCGGATGATGTGCGCAGTTCAGTCGCGGCGTCGAGATTGGCCTTGATCCCGCCGAAGCGGTTGGCGCCCAAAGCCTCGTATCGCACCTGCTCGATCGCGTCATAGCAGGCGCGTGCAATCGGCTCGGGCGGGGCGGACTTGGCGTGCAAGGCGGCGTTGTGGTGGCGCAGCTTGAGCGCAAACGAATCCGCAAAACCCCGCGCCTCGGTCACCTGATCTTGCGGAAGATCGCGGCCCGGCAGCGGCACGCGGAAACGGTTGCCCGCCGCGCCCGGGACATCGGCGCTCCACGCGACCTCGACTTCCGGATCGCGCGCAATCGCACGGCTCGCGCCGGTGAGCGCCTGCTTGAACAGATCGAGCGGAGACTGGTCAGCCATTGCTTACAGGATGCCCGTCACAGGATCGATTGGCCCGTCTTGGCCCAGTCGGCCATGAAGCCTTCGATGCCCTTGTCGGTCAGCACATGCTTGAACAGATCGTGGATCACCTTGGGCGGCGCGGTCATCACGTCGGCGCCGATCTTGGCGGCTTGCAGCACGTGAGTGACATGGCGCACGCTGGCGACAAGGATTTCGGTTTCGAAGGCGTAGTTGTCGTAGATCAGGCGGATGTCCTCGATCAGGTCCATCCCGTCGACGCCGTTGTCGTCATGCCGCCCGACGAAGGGCGAGATGAAGGTCGCGCCCGCCTTGGCCGCCAGCAGCGCCTGATTGGCCGAGAAGCAGAGCGTGACATTCACCATCGTGCCCTCGCCGGTCAGCGCCTTGCAGGTTTTCAGACCATCGACCGTCAGCGGCACCTTGATGCAGACATTGTCCGCAATCTTGCGCAGCACTTCGGCCTCTTTCATCATCGTTGCGTGATCGAGCGCGACCACTTCGGCGCTGACCGGGCCATCGACGATGCCGCAGATTTCGCGGGTCACTTCCATGAAGTCCCGCCCCGACTTGGCGATCAGCGAGGGATTGGTCGTCACCCCGTCGAGCAGGCCGGTGGCGGCGAGTTCGCGGATCGGCTCGATCTCGGCAGTGTCGACGAAGAATTTCATGAGTCACTCCAGCGTTTTTCAGGTAGCCAGCGCGCAGGGACGCGGCCTAGGGGGCGAGCATGACACGGATGCCGATGCGTTTCGCGCTGCTGCTTGCCGCCGGACTCGCGGCTTGGCAACCATCGAAAGCGCACGCGGGCGATGAAGACGTGCAATTGTGGCATGTCATCAGTGCCACAGGCGATATTGCCGATGGCACGCGGCTCACCCTCGATGCCACCCAACGCTGGCGCGAACAGGCGCGCGGCGACGAACAGCAAACCATCCGTTTCACCATCGAGCAGACCGTGGCCAAGGATGTGCGGATCGGCGGCGGGGCGGCGGTGTTCGAGGCGGGCGGCAACACCGAAATCCGCGCACACCAGCAGGTGATTGTCGTGCTAGGCCGATTCGAGGCACGCGCCCGGCTGGAGGAACGCTTTTTCGACGGGGCAGACCGGGCCGAACTGCGGCTGCGCCAGCGGCTCCAATACAACCAGCCGCTGGGTGACGACTGGCGCGCGAGCGTGGGCGGCGAGTGGCTCGGCCTGCTGCAGGGGCGCAATGCGGGGCAAGGCGCGTCAACCGAGCAATGGCGCGCGCAGGCGGGTATCGCCCACAAGCTCAGTGACAAGCTGGAGATCGGCGCGAATTACTGGTTGCTTGTGCTCCCGCGCGGAAACCAGCCTGCGCGCACTACCCACGTGCCGCAGACGGTGCTGACCTATCGGTTCTAGATCCGGCTGAGCCCGCCGAACACGCCCATCAGCACCGGATCGCGGGTGCTGCGGGGATCGGCGCGGATCGCGGCTTCTTCGCGCGCGATCTCGCCCCAGATTGCATCATCGACTTCGCGCCCGATGCGCCCGGCAATCTCGCCGACCCTGACGCCGGTGAGCGCGCCCAGCGCCTCGCCCAGCAGCGGATCTTCGGCGATCCGGATCGCTTCGCCCAATTCGGGCACGATGGCATCGATCAGCGCAGAGCCCATCTCCTGCCGCAGGAAGCTGCTGGCCGCGCTCGGCCCGCCGCGGACCAGTTCGATCGCATTGGCAAAGCCGATCACCTCGACCGCATCGGTCACCACCGGCGCGGCGCGGAAGCTCGCGTCGATGGCGAAGGTGGCAAAGCGTTCCTCCAGCCGGTCCTTGAACAATTGCGAGGTGAGGATGCGCGACAGAGTGTTGCCGCGCGCGCCGACGAACTGGTCGAGCCCGATGCGCGCCACCTGCTCGTCCCAGAACCCGCCGGGTTCGGTCAGGCGGGCAAAGGCGTTCTCGGATGCGGCCAGCAGCAGGCGGCGCACGGCCTCCTCCATGCTGAAGACGGGGCCGGTGCTGGCGCAGGCGGGCAGCAGCAGCAGCGCGCCTGCCCCTGCGACACCGGCGAACAGGCCGCGGCGGGTGGGGACAAGAAACTCGGTCATTGGCGCTCTCTCCATACTTGCCCGCACCCTATGCGGCTCTCCATATAACCCCACGATGAACCGTATCCGCCTGCTTGTGCTCAACGCCGCCCTCGGTCCGCTGGATTACCGGCTGCCCGAAGGCGTGAGTGCGCCTGCGGGCAGCGTGGTGATTGCGCCGCTGGGCCCGCGCAAGGTGACCGGCATCGTATGGGACAAAGGCCGCCTGCCGGGCGAGGAAATCGCCTTCGAGCGCCTGCGCCCGATTCTCGAAGTGCTACCAGTGCCGCCCCTGCCCGCGCCGCTGCGGCGGCTGATCGAATGGACCGCCGATTATTACTGCGCCCCGCTCGCCAGCGTTGCGCGCATGGCCTTGGCGAGCGGCGGCGCTCTGGGCGGGCCTGCCACCATGACCGAATACCGGCTGACGGGCGCAGACATCTCCGGGCGGCTGACCGCGCAGCGCAAGGCAGCGCTGGAGAAGCTCGGCGGCGAACAGGGCACGATGCGCGAGCTGGCGGCGATCGCGGGCGTATCGGAAGGCGTGCTGCGCGGGATGGCGGGCGCCGGGCTGCTCGAACCGGTGACGGTGACAATCGACCGCCCCTACCCTCACGCCAATCCCGATCACGACCAGCCCGACCTCTCGCCAGCGCAGGCCGAGGTCGCCGCAAAGCTGATCGCCGCAGTGCAGGCGCGCGACTACGCCCCCTTCCTGCTCGACGGGGTGACCGGATCGGGCAAGACCGAGACCTATTTCGAACCCGTCGCCGAGGCGCTGCGGATAGGGCGGCAGGTGCTCGTCCTGCTCCCCGAAATCGCGCTGACCGAGAATTTCCTGGCCCGCTTCGCCGCCCGTTTCGGCGCGGCGCCGGTGCTGTGGCATTCCTCGCTGAAATCCACCGAGCGCCGCCGCGCATGGCGGGCGATTGCCGATGGTTCGGCGCAGGTGGTGGTCGGCGCGCGTTCGGCGCTGTTCCTGCCCTATGCCAATCTCGGGCTGATCGTGGTCGATGAAGCGCACGAGATCAGCTTCAAGCAGGATGACGGGGTGCGGTATAACGCCCGCGATGTCTCGGTGATGCGCGCGCGGTTTGAAAAGGTACCGGTGATCCTCGCCAGCGCCACGCCGGCGCTCGAAAGCCTGCACATGGCGAGCCAGGGCATCTACGAGAAACTCGATCTGCCCGCCCGGTTCGGAGGGGCAAGCCTGCCGACCGTGAAGCTCGTCAACCTCACCGAGGAGAAGCCCGGCAGCGGGCGCTGGCTTGCCGGGCCGCTGGTCGATGGCTTGCGCGAGCGGCTGGAGAAGGGCGAGCAGTCGCTGCTGTTCCTCAATCGCCGCGGCTATGCCCCGCTCACCCTGTGCCGCAATTGCGGACACCGCTTCAAATGCCCCTCGTGCAGCGCATGGCTGGTCGAGCACCGCCTGTCCGCCCGCCTCGCCTGCCACCATTGCGGGTTCGAGACGCGGGTGCCTGAGGCTTGCCCCGAATGCGGCGAGAGCGACTGCCTCGTCGCTTGCGGCCCGGGAGTCGAGCGGATTGCCGACGAGGTGCGCGACTTGTTCCCGCAAGCGCGCATCGCGGTCGCCACCTCGGACACCTTGAACACGCCTGAACGCGCGGCGGAGTTCATCGCGATGGCGGAAGGGCGCGCGATCGACATCATCATCGGCACGCAGCTGGTCACCAAGGGGTTCCACTTTCCGGAGCTGACGCTGGTGGGCGTGGTCGATGCCGATCTCGGGCTTGAAGGCGGCGATCTGCGCGCGGGCGAGCGCACCTACTCGCAGATTGCGCAGGTCGCCGGGCGCGCCGGGCGCGGGGCCAAGCCGGGCGAGGTGCTGATCCAGACCCGCCACCCCGATGCCCCGGTGATCGCCGCGCTGGCGGGCGGCGACCGCGACGCCTTCTACGCCGCCGAAACGCAAGGAAGGCGCGATGCCGGCGCGCCGCCATTCGGGCGCTGGGCAGCGATTATTCTGTCATCCGAAGACGAAAAGGAAGCGCGCGAAGCGGCGGTGCGATTGGGCGATGTGCGGCCCCGGCTCGCCGATGTGCAGATCCTCGGCCCCGCCCCCGCCCCGCTGGCGCTGCTGCGCGGGCGCTATCGCTACCGTTTTCTGGTCAACGCCAAGCGCAGCGCCAATCTGCAAGCCGTGCTGCGAGACTGGATCGGCGCGGTGAACTTCGCGCCGGGCGTGCGCGTGGGGATCGACATTGATCCCTATTCCTTCGTCTGACGAAACCAAAAGGGGGTGCCCCGCGTAACCCCCGCATGAACAGTCCTATCCTCGTTCCGATCCTCGGCGACCAGCTCTCGCGCAATCTCTCCAGTCTCGAAGGCCTCTTCCCCGATAGCGCCGTCATCCTGATGATGGAGGTGTGGGACGAGGCGACCTATGTGAAGCACCACAAGCAGAAGATCGTGCTGATCTTTGCCGCCATGCGCCACTTCGCCGCAGAATTGCAGGCCGAGGGCTTTCAGGTGGATTACGTGCGCCTCGACGATCCCGCCAATACCGGCAGCTTCACCGGTGAAGTCGCGCGCGCCTGCGAACGCCATGCTCCGTCCGAAGTCCGCGTCACCGAGGCGAGCGAATGGCGCGTCCAACAGGCGATCGAGGAATGGGAGGGCCGCCTGCCCTGCCCTGTCTCCATCCTGCCCGACACCCGCTTTATCGCCACCCACGCCGAATTCCGCGCCTTTGCCGACGGGCGCAAGCATCTGACGATGGAGTATTTCTACCGCGAAATGCGCCGCAAGACGGGGCTGTTGATGCGCCCCGACGGCAAACCTGAAGGCGACCAGTGGAACCTCGATGCCGACAACCGCGAGCCGCCAAAGGGGGACATGAAAGCGCCCCCCGCCCCCAAATTCGCGCCCGATGCGATCACAGCAGAAGTGATCGAACTGGTGCGCGCCCGCTTCTCCGATCACTTCGGCGACCTGGAACCCTTCGGCTGGCCCGTCACCCGCGCCGAGGCGCTGCAAGCCGCCGAAGCGTTCTTCGCCAAACGCCTGAACCTGTTCGGCCCCTATCAGGACGCGATGGTTCACGGGAAGGACGACCTCTACCACTCGATGCTCTCGACCAGCCTCAACATCGGCCTGCTGGACCCGCGCGAATTGTGCGAGGCCGCCGAGGCCGAATACCGCAAGGGCCGCGCGCCCTTGAATTCGGTCGAGGGGTTCATCCGCCAGATCATCGGCTGGCGCGAATATGTGCGGGGGTTCTACTGGTACACCATGCCGGGGCTGGCAGATGCCAACGAGCTAAACGCCCACCGCCCGCTCCCCGAGTTCTTCTGGACCGGCAAGACCGACATGCGCTGCCTGTCTGACTGCATCCGCACCACGCGCGAAGACGCCCATGCGCACCACATCCAGCGGCTGATGGTGCTCGGCAATTTCTGTCTGATTGCGGGGATCGATCCGCGCGAGGTGCAGGACTGGTATCTCGCGGTCTATGCCGATGCCTTCGACTGGGTCGAGCTGCCCAATGTATCGGGCATGGTGCTCTACGCCGATGGCGGCAGGCTGGCGACCAAGCCCTATGCGGCGAGCGGGAATTACATCAACAAGATGTCCGATTACTGCGGCAAATGCCGTTACAAGGTCGCGCAGAAGACCGGGCCCAATGCCTGCCCGTTCAACCCGCTCTACTGGCACTTCATGGACCGCAACCGCGCCCGGCTTGAGAGCAACCACCGCATCGGCCGCATCTTTGCCACCTGGGACCGGATGGGCGAGATCAAGCAGAGCGAATATCTGGAAAGCGCCGAAAAATTCCTCGACTCTCTGGAACCTGCCCGCAAAGGTTGGGCCAGAAACGATTAGGAAGAGGGCCGACCATGCTGACCATCCACCACCTGCGCCTGTCGCAATCCGAACGCATCGTCTGGCTGGCCGAGGAGTTGGGGCTGGATTACGACCTCAAGCTCTACAACCGCCGCACCGACAACCGCTTGGCGCCCGACGAATACAAGGCGCTCCACCCGATGGGCATCGCGCCGGTGATCACCGATGGCGACTTGGTGCTGGGCGAAAGCGGCGCGATCATGGACTACATCATCGCCAGATATGCACCGGAAACGGCGCTGGTGCCGGGCGTCGATCACCCCGACTTTGCCGACCATCTGTTCTACCTCCACTGGGCCAACGCGACCTTCATGACGAACGGCATGATGGCGCTGGTGGCGCAGTTCATGGGCGCGACCGAACTGCCGCCTTTCGTCGCCGACCGCGTGGCGAAAGGCTGGGCGATCGTCGAGAAGCGGCTGGGCGAAGCGGCGTATTTCGGCGGCGCGCAGCTGACCACCGCCGACATCATGATGGGCTTTCAGCTTACCACGTCGCGGGCGATGAGCGGGATGAGCATCGACCGCCTGCCCAACCTGCAAGCATACCTGAAGCGCATCGGCGAACGTCCGGCCTATCAGGCGGCGATGGCGAAGTGCGAACCGGGGATGCCGCCGAAGTTGGATTGAGCGTCCCCCTCGTCATTGCGAGGAGCCGCAGGCGACGAAGCAATCCATGGACAAACCGCGCCGCGCGGCGAGACCTCCGTCCATGGATTGCCACGCCTTCGGCTCGCAAAGACGAATACCGGGCTAAGTCCCCGACCCGTCACCCCAGCGAAAGCTGGGGCCTAGAGCGGTAAAGGACAGCGATTGCCGCCTGAGGTCCCAGCTTTCGCTGGGATGACGATAAGATTGAGCTGTTAGTTCGCTGACCCTAGAAACGAGCAAGTTCGTAAACTGAGAAGATCTTGTAAATTCCCTCTTCACAGCCTTTGCCAAACTTACCCGTGTCGATGGCCGATTTTGCCGTCTCGAAGGTATCGAACAGGCAATGCCTATTGACCGGCAGTTCTGTAGCAATTGAATTGCACGAGAGCGGGGAATGTTCGAGGAAATCTCCGAACACGACCACATCGTATCCAAGCAAAATATGGTCCGTTTCATCATCGAGAACCGCGACATCGTCGGGCACAGAAGATGATGCCGCGCGCGACACCTCCTGCCAAAGTCGTGGATCGAAAGTCCAACCGTCGGATGGCAACTCCATTTCATGAACCGCGTAATAGAACATACGTGCGCCAGAAAGGTCGATCCCACTTTGCCGCGCAGTGTCGAAGAGCATCTCGGGGTCATTAGCGAGGCCGAAGCCGTTGTGATTCCAAGTGTCTTGCGGGTCGGCGATGTTGTCATTTACACAGTCGGCAACACTACAGACCTCGACAACATGATCGGTTTGAGGCTGCAGCCACCCTGGTGGTGGCACAGTTCGCTTCAAAAGATAGCCACCCGGAATCATTGAGTTAGCCTATCGTAGACTCGGACCATTCGCAAAAGCTGTTGTCGTGCTTGCTCAAACCCCCTCCCGCCGCAGCAACTCCGCCTTGATCTCGAGCCCATAGGCATAGCCCCCTAGCGTGCCATCCGCCGCGATCACGCGGTGACACGGGATCAACACCGCGACATTGTTTGCCCCGTTCGCCCCGCCAACCGCACGGCTGGCTTTCGGATTGCCCAAAGCCGCCGCCAACTCGCCATAAGAGCGCGTCTCGCCGTGCGGGATGCGGCGCAGTTCTTCCCAGACGCGTTGCTGGAAGGCGGTGCCCTTCACATCGAGCGGGATTGCGGCAGAGCCCGGCCCCGGCTGTTCGACCGCCGCGACCACAGCCGCAAACAACGCGCGGAAATCCTCGCCCGCTGCGACCAACTCGGCCCTCGGAAAACGGGCGCGCAATTCCGCCTCGCCCTCTCCGAACGCCAGACAACACACGCCCTTCTCGGTCGCCGCCACCAGCATCTCGCCCAGCGAAGTCGGCAGCACCGCCCAATGCACCACGCGGCCCGCGCCGCCTTTGCTCCAGTCACTCGGTGCCATGCCCAGCCTGCCTTTCGTCTCTGCGTAGAACTGTTTTGAGCCGGCGTATCCGGCGTTTGACAGGGCATTGAGCACGCTCTGTCCCGCGCTCAGGGCCTCGCGCACCCGCTCCTCGCGGCATGCGCGGGCAAAGGCGGCGGGCGACAATCCGACCGTGCGTTTGAACAAGCGCTGGAAGTGCGTGGGGGCATAGCCGGTGAGATCGGCGAGCGCCTCGAGCGTCATCGTGCGCCCCTGTGCAACCTCGTCCCGGATCGCAGCGATGGCGGCGAGCACGCAGGCCTCCTCGGCGCTTTGGCTGTCAGGAGAGCAGCGTTTACAAGGCCTTAGACCCGCCATTCCTGCATCGGCCGGGGTCGCATAGAAGCGCACATTCTTGCGCAAAGGTGCGCGCGCCGGGCAGCTGGGGCGGCAATAGATGCCGGTCGAATGCACGCCGGTGACGAACGCGCCGTCAAACCGCCGGTCCTTGGCGAGCGCGATTTGCCAGCGCTCTACATCGGTTATGTTCTCTAAATGTTTCACGTGAAACACTCTGCCATAGAGCAAGGCGGCCTGCACCCCCTGACATTGCGTTCAATGTCGCCCCCGATATCGCACTGTCGAAAAAAGCCGCTATAGATTGCGCCATGCGCATGATCCTTCGAGCCCTTGCCCTGCTGCTGCTGGCCTTTGCCGCACCGGCTGGCGCCGACCCCGCCGATATTGATGCTGCCGCGCGCGGCGTGGTGCGGGTGGTGCTGATCGCGGGCCGCGCAGGCGAGGTTGCGCCGGTCTCGCACGGCACCGGCTTTGCCGTTTCGCCGACCCATATCGTCACCAATGCCCATGTCATCCAGGAAGCCTTGCAGGACGATACGCTGCGGATCGGCGTGGTGCCCTCCGAGGGCGAAAACGGCACCTTTGCGCGGATCATCGCGGTCAGTCCGCGCAATGATCTGGCGCTGATCGAGATCACCCGGGGCGCGCTGCGCCTGCCGCCGCTGACGCTGGCAGGCGGGGTGAGCGCGGATCTGGGCGAGGTCACGGCGGTGGGCTATCCGATGAATGTCGATCTGGCGCAGGGCCTTGATATGGCGGACATTTTCCACGCTCAGCCGCCAGTCAAGTCGCGCGGATTCCTGTCGGGCCAGCGCCCCTCCCGCCAGTTCGACACGCTGCTCCACACAGCGCCAATCGCGCGCGGCAATTCGGGCGGGCCGCTGCTCGATCCCTGCGGGCGGGTGCTGGGCGTGAACAGCTTCGGCGCGGATTCGGCGAGCGGGGATGCGGAGTTCTACTTCGCGGTCAGCTTGCGCGAGCTCATGCCGTTCCTGCGCGAAAACGGGGTGGAGCCGGTCACCAATGCCCTGCCCTGCCGCTCGATCGCCGAGCTCAATGACGAAGAGCGCCAGCGGCTCGAGGCTGAACAATCGCAGGCCCGCGAACGGCTGGCCGAGCGCGCGGCACAGGCGGGCGAAGCGCGCGAGGCGGCGTTGCTCACCGCGCAGATGGACGTCATTGCCGCGCGCGAGAACGCGATGGCGCTGGCCTTGCTGGCGCTGCTGACCGCGCTCGGCAGCGGCTATGCCGCGTTCACTTGGCGTAGCGCTCCCGAGACCCGCAAGCGTGCCGGGATCGCGGCGGGCGTGGCCGGGGCAGCGCTGATCGGTGCGGTGCTGCTGTGGCTGACCCGCCCGGGCGTCGCCGCGATCGAGGACCGGGTCGCCGCCGTGCTTTCGCAAGAGAACGGTTCGGGCGGCGCTGGCACCGCAGCGGACCCCACGCTTGCCGCTGACGGCGCGCTGATCTGCACGCTGGTGCCCGAACGCAGCCGTGTCACCACCGCGCGCGCCGATGATGTCGCGTTTGACTGGGCCGCCGATGGCTGCGTCAACACCCGCACCCAGTATGGCCTTGCCGCAGGGGGCGATTGGAACCGGGTGCTGGTGCTGGAGGACGAGGCGGCGGTTGCGGTCAACCGCTATGATCCGTCCACTCGCACCTTCCGCACCGATCGCTACCTGCTCGCCAAGGGGACGATGGACAAGGTGCTCGAAGCACGCGGGAAGTATAGCCCGCCCGCCTGCGGGGTGAGCGAGGCCGCGCGCAAGCTCGGCGAACAGCAATCGGCGCTGGTCGCGCTGCTGCCCGAGACGCCCAACGAGCGGCTGGTCTATAGCTGCGGGCCAAAGGGCGCGGCACAATGAACCGCACCCGCTGGCTGATGCTGATCGCTGGGCTGCTCGTGCTGCTGCTCGGTGGACGAATGGTCCTGCGCTATCTTGATTGGCAGATGTCAGATGCGGCGCGAACCGAGGTTGTCCATTTGCAAACCCTCGCCACTTCGGCCTGTCGCTGCACGCGCGAAAAAGGCGAGGCGGCGAGCGAGGACTGCTGGCAGGAATACAAGACCGCCATCGCGGGCCGAAAGGTCGGCGAAAGTACCACCATGTGCTGGCCGGTTTCACCTTCACTGGATTGCATATCGATCTACGGGAGCGAGGAATGCATCGTGACCGAATACGGCGACGGCATCTGCACCAAGGAAGAGGCGCAGGCGGTTGAAGCAGCGTTCAGCGCGGCCCTTAATGCGGAGGGCAATTTCGACACACTGGACGACGCCGCCAAGTCGCGCGCGAACGAAAGGTCAAATGCTGCCCTTGAGGCTATTCTCAAGCGCATTCAGCGCGGCGAGCGCGTTGTAGCGAGCACATCGTCCGGTGGCTGTGCGGGATAGTCCTCCGCCGCATTTCTTCGCACCTGCACAATTCGCGACCCTCTTGGCTTGCACCATCGGGAATCAATTGCTAGGCGCGCGCCAACCTTGCGGGCAGCCCCAGCGTTCGCCCCACTCCCAAGGCCCAAGCAATTACTCATCGAAGCTCGCAAGAGGACTGCACACGCGTGGATATTTCCGCCGGTATCAAGGCTAGCCTGGCTGGGCGTTACGCTTCGGCCCTGTTCGATCTCGCCAGCGAGAACGGCAAGGTCACGCCTGTCGAAAGCGATCTCGAGACGCTTAGCGCTGCGCTGGCCGAATCGGCCGATCTGGCCGCGCTGACCACCAATCCCGAACTGGCGCGCGATGTGCAGGGCAAGGCGATGTCGGCTGTGGCCAAGAAGCTCAAGCTCAGCCCGCTGACCACCAATTTCCTCGGCGTGCTCGCTGCCAATCGTCGTCTGGCAAAACTGCCCGCGATCATCAGCGCCTTCAAGGCGATTGCCGCCGCCCAGCGCGGCGAAGTGACCGCCACCGTCACCAGCGCGCACCCGCTGACGGCCACTCAGCTAACCGCGCTCAAGACCAAGCTGACGGCGCGCGAAGGTCGCACTGTCATGCTCACCGCCTCGGTCGATCCCGACCTGCTCGGCGGTCTTGTCGTTACCATCGGCTCGCAGCGCATTGATGCCTCGATCCGTACCCGTCTCAACTCGCTTGCCCAGGCCATGAAGGCTTAAAGGAAGAACCATGGAAATCCGCGCCGCAGAAATCTCGAAGGTCATCAAGGACCAGATCGCCAATTTCGGCACCGAGGCCGAAGTCAGCGAAACCGGCACCGTGTTGTCGGTGGGTGACGGGATCGCCCGCATCCACGGCCTCGACAAGGTGCAGGCCGGCGAGATGGTGGAATTCGCCAACGGGGTGCAGGGCATGGCGCTCAACCTCGAAGCCGACAATGTCGGCGTCGTGATCTTCGGCTCGGACAGCGAGATCAAGGAAGGCGATGTCGTCAAGCGCACCGGCACCATCGTCGACGTGCCGGTCGGCAAGGGCCTGCTCGGCCGCGTCGTCGACGCGCTCGGCAACCCGATCGACGGCAAGGGCCCGATCGAAACCACCCAGCGCAGCCGCGTCGAAGTCAAGGCGCCGGGCATCATCCCGCGCGAATCCGTCTCGGAGCCCGTGCAGACCGGCCTCAAGGCAATTGACGCGCTGGTGCCCGTGGGCCGCGGCCAGCGCGAGCTGATCATCGGTGACCGTCAGACCGGCAAGACCGCTGTCGCCATCGACACCTTCATCAACCAGAAGGAAGCCAATCAGGGCGACGACGAAGGCAAGAAGCTTTACTGCGTCTATGTCGCGGTGGGCCAGAAGCGTTCGACTGTGGCGCAGATCGTCAAGCAGCTCGAAGAAAACGGCGCGATGGAATATTCGATCGTCGTCGCCGCGACCGCATCGGAGCCCGCTCCGCTGCAGTACCTCGCGCCCTACACCGGCTGCGCGATGGGCGAATATTTCCGCGACAACGGCATGCACGCCGTGATCGTGTATGACGACCTTTCCAAGCAGGCTGTGGCTTACCGCCAGATGTCGCTGCTGCTGCGTCGTCCTCCGGGCCGCGAAGCCTATCCGGGCGACGTGTTCTACCTGCACTCTCGTTTGCTCGAGCGTGCGGCGAAGATGAACAGCGATAACGGCAGCGGCTCGCTGACCGCGCTGCCGATCATCGAAACGCAAGCCGGCGACGTGTCGGCCTACATCCCGACCAACGTGATCTCGATCACCGACGGCCAGATCTTCCTTGAAACCGGCCTGTTCTATCAGGGCATCCGTCCGGCGATTAACGTCGGCCTCTCGGTGTCGCGTGTGGGCGGCGCTGCGCAGACCAAGGCGATGAAGAAGGTTTCGGGCTCGATGAAGCTCGATCTGGCGCAGTACCGCGAAATGGCGGCCTTCGCGCAGTTCGGTTCGGACCTCGATGCCTCGACCCAGAAGCTGCTCAACCGCGGCGCGCGTCTGACCGAGCTGCTCAAGCAGGCGCAGTTCTCGCCGATGCCGTTCGAAGAGCAGACCGTGTCGATCTATGCCGGCACCAACGGCTATCTCGATAGCGTGCCGGTGAACCGCGTGGGCGAATACGAAAGCCAGATGCTCGATTACATGCGCCGCGAACACGGCGACGTGCTGACCGAGATCCGCACCAGCAAGAAGTTCGAAGGCGAAGTCGCGGACAAGACCAAGACCGCACTCGAAGCTTTCGCCAAGCAGTTCGCGTAAGGACTGAACGCCAGTGGCATCCCTCAAGGAACTCAAAGGCCGGATCGGCTCGGTCAAATCGACCCAGAAGATCACCAAGGCCAAGCAGATGGTCGCGGCGGCCAAGCTGCGCCGTGCCCAGGCTGCGGCCGAGGCCGGCCGGCCGTATGCCACGCGCCTTGCTGCGGTGATGGCGTCGCTGGCGGGCAAGGTTGCGGGCGATTCCGCCCCGAAGCTGCTGGCCGGCACCGGCGCGGATCAGCGTCATCTCCTCGTGGTGGTGAACACTGACAAGGGCCTGTGCGGCGGGTTGAACTCGAACCTCGTCAAGGCCGCCAAGATCAAAGCGCGCGAATTGCAGGCCGCCGGCAAGACGGTGGAATTCTACCTCGTCGGCAAGAAGGGCCGCGCGCCGCTGAAGCGCGAATTCCCGAGCCTGATCGGCAAGGGCTTCGACACCAGCACGGTCAAGACCCCCGGGTTTGACGAAGCAGAAGCCATCGCCAACGAGCTGATCGGCATGTTCGATGCGGGCAAGTTCGATGTCGCCCACCTGATCTACCCGACCTTCAAGTCGGCGCTGGCGCAGGACCCGACGATCAACCAGCTGATCCCCGTCCCCGCGCCGACTGTGGCCGAGGATACGGGCGCGGTCGTCGATTACGAGCCGACCGAAGAGGAAATCCTCGAAGAGCTGCTGCCGCGTTATGTGCGCACCCAGCTGTTCGGCGCGCTGCTCGAGCGTGAGGCCTCCGAACAGGGCGCCTCGATGACCGCGATGGATAACGCCACGCGCAACGCGGGCGACCTGATCAGCAAGCTCACGATCATCTATAACCGCCAGCGTCAGGCGGCGATCACCACCGAACTCATCGAAATCATCGCGGGCGCTGAAGCGCTCTAATTGAAAGCCAAGGAAACAATCATGGCAACCGCCCCCGCTCTCAACCAGACCACCAACGGCACCATCAGCCAGGTCATCGGCGCAGTCGTCGACGTGCAGTTCCCCGGTGAACTGCCCGCGATTCTCACCGCGCTCGAAACCCGCAATGGTGACAAGACGCTGGTGCTCGAAGTCGCCCAGCACCTCGGTGAAAACACCGTGCGCACCATCGCGATGGACGCGACCGAGGGCCTCACCCGCGGTAGCGAAGTCGTGAACACCGGCGCGCAGATCTCGGTGCCGGTTGGCCCCAAGGTCCTCGGCCGGATCATGAACGTGATCGGCGAAGCGATCGACGAGCGCGGCCCGATCGGCGCGGAAAGCACCATGCCGATCCACGCCGAAGCCCCGCTGTTCATCGACCAGTCGACCGAAGCGGCGATCCTCGTCACCGGCATCAAGGTGATCGACCTGCTCGCGCCCTATGCGCGCGGCGGCAAGATCGGCCTGTTCGGCGGCGCAGGCGTCGGCAAGACCGTGCTGATCCAGGAACTGATCAACAACATCGCCAAGGGCCACGGCGGCGTGTCGGTGTTCGCCGGCGTGGGTGAGCGCACCCGCGAAGGCAACGACCTCTACCACGAATTCCTCGATGCCGGCGTTATCGCCAAGGACGCCGAGGGCAATGCGACCTCGGAAGGCTCCAAGGTGGCACTGGTCTTCGGCCAGATGAACGAGCCCCCGGGTGCCCGCGCCCGCGTGGCGCTGTCGGGTCTGACCATGGCGGAATATTTCCGCGACGTCGAAGGCCAGGACGTGCTGTTCTTCGTCGACAATATCTTCCGCTTCACGCAGGCGGGCTCGGAAGTGTCGGCGCTGCTCGGCCGCATCCCATCGGCAGTGGGCTACCAGCCGACGCTGGCGACCGACATGGGCAAGCTGCAGGAGCGCATCACCTCGACCACCAAGGGTTCGATCACCTCGGTGCAGGCGATCTACGTTCCCGCGGACGATTTGACCGACCCGGCGCCTGCTGCGTCCTTCGCTCACTTGGATGCGACCACCACGCTGAACCGCGCGATTTCGGAACTCGGCATCTATCCGGCGGTCGACCCGCTCGACTCCACCTCGCGCGTGCTCGAACCGCGCGTTGTCGGCGTGGAGCACTACGAAACCGCCCGCCGCGTTCAGGAAACCCTGCAGAAGTACAAGAGCCTGCAGGACATCATCGCGATCCTCGGGATGGATGAACTGTCGGAAGAGGACAAGACGATCGTCGCCCGCGCGCGCAAGATCCAGAAGTTCCTTTCGCAGCCGTTCCATGTCGCGGAAGTCTTCACCGGCATCTCGGGCGTATTCGTGCAGATCGAAGATACCGTGAAGAGCTTCAAGGCGGTGGTCGACGGCGAATATGACCACCTGCCCGAGCAGGCGTTCTACATGGTCGGCGGGATCGAAGATGTGGTCGCCAAGGCCAAGAAGATGGCTGAAGAGGCGTAATCCGGATTGGGGGGAATTTGACCATGCGCTGGAACATGACTTTCTGGCAGATGACGCTGGCGGCAGCCTTTGCTCTGGCCGGGTCTGTCCCGGCAGCAGCGCAGCAAAGACCCCCAGTCACTCCGGAGTATGTGACCGAGTTGTTCTTCAAAGGCTGCCTTGCCGCATTGAACGGGTCAATTGACCTCTCCGATGAAGCGACAGTCAAGAAGATGGGCATGGATCTTCAGGACCTGAAATCGGTTTTCGTCAAACACCCCAGCGGGGAAGGTGCGCTGCTTCTGGGGCGACGCGACCTGATCGGCAGCCGTCCGAAACGGGAGTAGTCGATCGAGTTCTTCAAGGCATCAAGGTCTTGCAGTGTCGAATTTTATGGCAAGGACTATCTCGAGTTGAAGGCCTTGCTGCAAAGCCGATTCAAGCCGCTGGAGCCGGTGGCGACCTCTGACTTGAACGAAACAACTGATGTGTATGAGACAGAGGTTTCACCAACCGAAGACCTCAAAATCACGCTCACGGCTGCGGTGCCAAGATCGTCATCGTGGGCATTGGATGTGACCGGCGAAATCGTCAAAAAGCCGTAACTTGAAAGAACAGGACTTCGTTCAATGCCCCTCCACTTCGAACTCGTCACCCCCGCCAAGCTCGTCCGCTCGGAAGACGTCCACATGGTGGTCGTCCCCGGTACGGAAGGCGAATTCGGCGTGCTCGAAGGCCATGCGCCCTTCATGAGCACCATCCGCGACGGCGCGGTGCAGGTGTTCGCCACGGCGAACGCTGCGCCGGAGATCATTCAGGTGCGCGGCGGCTTTGCCGAAGTGAACGAAAAGGGCCTCACGGTTCTGGCCGAACACGTCGAAGGCTGAGCCCTTCCACGGGAAGAAACGCAAAAGGGCGGGCCGCTGGCTCGCCCTTTTTGTTTGTATCCCCTTCCCTTTGCGCGCGTCCCTCGGCACAACCTCTCCCAGCAATTCCCTGAGGAGAGGACGCTTGAAACTTGTCTCCACTTTCGCATTGGCGCTTGCCATGACCGTTGCCGCAACAACTGGCGCCGCCGCGCAGGACGCGCCCGCTGACACCGGCGTTCCCGGCCCCGAGCAGGATCCCTATATCTGGCTCGAAGAAGCCCGCAGTCCCGAAGCATTGGAATGGGTCGCCAAGGAGAACGAGCGCACGCTGGCTGCCTTCGAAGCCGATCCACGCTTCGCCCAATTGAAGGCCGAGGCGCTGGCGATTTTCGACAGCAATGATCGCATCCCGTTCGTCAGCTTCCGTCCCGACGGCCTCTATAATTTCTGGCAGGACAAGGCGAACCCCAAGGGCATTCTGCGCCGCACCACGCTGGAAAGCTACCGCACCGAAAAGCCGGAATGGGAGGTGATCCTCGATGTCGATGCGCTCGCCAAGGCGGAGGGCAAGGAGTGGGTGTTTCAGGGCTATACCTGCCTGCCGCCTGCGGAGACCCGTTGCATGGTCAGTCTGAGCGATGGAGGCGAAGACGCCACCATCATGCGCGAATTCGACACGACAACGAAGCAGTTCGTCGAAGGCGGCTTTGTCCTCGATCAGAAAAGTCAGGGGGGTGTCAGTTGGGTTGATGAAGACACATTGCTCGTAAACCGAGATTTTGGCGGTGATACGATCACGGCAAGCGCCTATCCGTTCACCACGCGCGAGTGGAAGCGCGGCACGGACATTGCCGACGCCCCTGAAGTTTTTCGCGGCAGCAAGGATGACGTTTGGGCAAATGCCTACCTGTTGCGCGATGCCAATGATGTAGTCCATGGGCGGATCGCTTTCCGTGGTCTCTCGTTCCATGAAAGCGGGTATTTCGTCGAGAAGGACGGAACATGGCTGAAGCTCGACATCCCGAAGAAAGCCAGTCCAGGCGGCATTGTTGACGGCCACATGCTGTTTTCCACCGATGTCGATTGGACCGTGGACGGCCAGACCTTTCCCGCCGACAGCCTGATTGCGGTCAATCTGGAGGAGTGGAAGGCCAACCCGAACGGTGCGAAGAAGACGCTGGTCTGGGCGCCGGGAGAACGGCAAACGCGGCAGGGCGGCGCAGTCACCGCGAACGCGATGTTCGTGACGCTGCTCGATAATGTCGTGGGCAAGGTGCTGGAGTTCAATTTCGAGGGCGGCGAGTGGGTCAGCAAGCAAGTTGCCCTGCCGGATAACGCCACGCTCGGCATTGCCGCGTCCTCGGACCAGACCGACCAGATCATGTACACGGTCAGCGATTTCCTCAATCCGACCACGCTCTATTACACCGACGGCAGCGCCCCGCCGGCCGTGCTCAAGACTAGCCCGGCCTATTTCACGCCCGAGGGCATGGAAGTGGAACAGCACGAGGCGACCAGCAAGGACGGGACCAAGATCCCGTACTTCATCGTCAAGCCCAAGGGGATGACCCTCGACGGTTCGACCGCGACACTGCTGACCGGTTACGGCGGCTTCCAGATCGCGCGGCTGCCCGGCTACCTTGGCTCCACCGGCAAGCTGTGGGTGGAAAAGGGCGGCGCATATGTGCTCGCCAACCTGCGCGGCGGCGGCGAATTCGGTCCGAACTGGCACCAGACCGCGATCCGGGAGAACAAGCAGCGCACCTGGGATGATTTCATCGCGGTGGGCGAGGATCTGGTGAAGCGCGGCTTCACCTCGCCGCAGCATCTCGGCATTCAGGGCGGATCGCAGGGCGGCCTGCTGGTCGGAACCTTCTTCACCCAGCGCCCCGATCTGCTGAACGCGGCGATCGTGCAGATCCCGCTGTTCGACATGCTACGCTATCACCTGATCGGGCGCGGAGCTTCGTGGATCGGCGAATATGGCGATCCGCGCATCCCCGAACAGCGCGCCTGGATCGAGGGCTATTCGCCCTATCAGAAGATCGCGCCGGGCGTGGAATACCCCGCGCCGTTCCTCTGGGCTTCGACCGCGGATGACCGCACGCATCCGGCGCACGCGCGCAAGGGTGCGGCCCGCCTCAAGGAGCTGGGCCAGCCCTATTACTACTTCGAGGACACCACCGGCGGGCACTCGGGCGGGGTCGACAATGACCAGCGCGCCAAGCTGCAGGCGCTGCAATTTGTTTACCTGATGAAGCGGCTGATGGACGCGCCCCAGCCCGCATCCGGCGGCGAATAGACCCCGCGATTCCCGAACTCGTAAAGAGGGCGGTTCCAGCGATGGAGCCGCCCTTTTATCGTTAGATAACAAGGGTAACACTGGGGGGTTGTAAACCAGCCCGACACTTTGCGCTCGGCTCGTCGCAAGAGGGCCACGGGAGAGGCCCTCAACGCGCCATTAACCCTGTTTGGCAGCCACTCGTTAAGCCTGCCCGTCAACAATTGCCGCATCGGGGGCGATGACAGCACGAGAAAGGAGCTGACCAATGGCCTACCCCAGGGATATTTCGATTGCCGATGCGATCAAGCGCTATGGCCTGCCGCGCAACCACAAGGTGCACTGGTCCAAAGCGCGCAAGGATGATGTGGTGCGTGCGGTGCGCGAACGCGCAATCAGCTTTCACGAGGCGCGCAGCCGCTATCTGCTCAGCCGCGGTGAGTTCGAGCAATGGGAAGCCGATTACATCGCCAGCGGCGGCGATGCCCAGGGCGAATGCGCCCGGATGCAGAACGCCTGATTAGGGCGCCGCAGGAACCGGGATCAGCACTTCGTTGCGGCGCAAGGGGCCGGGCACCATCGGGGCATCGTAGAAGGCAAACTCTGCCTCGCCTTCGGGCACGATGCCCTGCCCTGCCAGCCAGCCGCGCAATTGCGCCTCGCGGGTCGCCAGATCAGCCGCCCCGCCATTGCCGGAGAAACGCACCGTCGCCATCCGCCGCGCGGGCACTTCGGTCAGCGCGATATCGGCAGGCGCAGGCGGCAAAGTGGCCAGCGTATACTTGGCCGGCATCACGAACCGCATTTGCCAGCGCCCCTCTGCGGTTTCCTGCTGGAGCACCGGCGCGGTCATGGCGATGCTCTCGCCGCCTTGGGGGCGATCCTGCGCGAAGATATAGGCAGCAAGGCGGCGGAAACTGGCGCCGCTTGCGCGCTGGCGATCGCCTGACGAGGTGACTTCCGCCACCACCAGCGCGGGATAATCGCGCAGTTCAAAGTCGCCGTCTGCGCGAACCAGCGCATATTCGGGCTCCTCGGTGTTGCGATATTGAGCGTACACGGCAGCGGCTCCGATTGCGGCAATGCCAAGTCCGGCGGCGATCCATCGTCCGATGCGCATGGGTAGGCTCCTTTAAGCGTGGCCCCCAAACACTCAGCCCTTGGCGAGGCTAATCGTTCCCGGCGCTGGAAAGCCATAGGGCGACAGGCTACCGCGTGGGTGCGTCGAAGTCCGCCGGCTTGTTGGCGATCCAGGCGACGAACTTGGCGATCGCGGGGTTATCGCGGATCACGCTCGGCTTGTCGCCGATGCGCGCGAGTTCGTTGTTGGTGAAGTTGGCGTGGATGGTCTTGTGGCAGATCGGGTGGATCGGCACCTTGACCTTGCCCTTCTTGGCCTTGGGCACGGGGTGATGCCATTGCTCGATATCGCCGATCGGGCGCGAGCAGAGCCAACAGGTGCGGGGTTCGCTCAATTGCCGCCCCTGATGACCTGATCGCGATAGGATGCCCAGTCCGCGAAGCTCTGGGCAGCGGTTTCCGGCTGATAAAACTCGCCGGTTTGGCAATCGATTCCGCGGCATTTGAGTGCGGCCAGCACGCGTTCGACATAGGGCATCGTTGCCTCGGTTCCGCGCACGAATAGCGTGAGCCCCACCACAGGATCGGTGTCGCCCAGAGGAACCTCGATCACGCCGCCGTCATGCTCGAACATGCCCCAGCCCGTATCGTCAAAGGTCAAACCTTCGAGCACGGCAATCAGCTTCTGCCGGACCTCACCCTTGGACCCTAGCGGCTGGGGTTCGAAATCGTCCGGGATGTCCGCCACGCTTTCGATATTGTCGAACCTGCCAAGGTAGATATCCCAGCTCACCGCCTCACCCCTTCTTCTCCGCCGCTTTCTTCTTCTTCATCGCGTCGTGGAACCGATCCGCCCAGCCGTCTTTCACCAGCTGCTCGGCGCGCACCATGCGCAGCTCGCCCGGAGCCACATCGCGGCTGACGGCCGATCCTGCCGCGACGATCGCGTCGGCCCCGATAGTGACGGGCGCAATCAGCGACGAGTTCGAGCCGATGAAGGCGCCGGGGCCAATCACCGTCCTGTATTTGAAGTAGCCATCATAATTGCAGGTGATCGTGCCCGCGCCGATATTCGCGCCCGCGCCGATGGTGGCATCGCCGAGATAGGTTAGGTGGCTCGCCTTCGCGCCCGCGCCCAGCACCGCGTTCTTCACCTCGACGAAGTTGCCGATGAAGCTGCCTTCCTCCAGCACCGTGCCGAGGCGCAGACGCGCAAAGGGGCCGACCTTGACGCCGCTTGCCAGCTTTGCGCCCTCGATATGGCTGTTGGCGCGGATGAGGACGTTATCCGCGACCTCCACGCCGGGGCCAAAGAACACATTGGGCTCGATTGTCACGTCGCGGCCCAGCACGGTGTCGTGGCTGAAGTACACCGTCTCGGGCGCGATCAGGGTCGCGCCGTCGTCCATCGCCTGAATGCGCCGCGCTGCCTGCCAGCGGGCTTCGGCCGCGGCGAGTTCGACGCGGGAGTTGATACCGGCGACCTCGTCGGCGCTGCCCGCCACAATCACCGCGCAGGTGCGTCCGTCGGAAATCGCGATGTTGACGATATCGGGGAGGTAGTATTCGCCCTGCGCGTTGTCGTTGCCGACCCGTGCCAGCAGAGCGAACAGATCGGCGGCGCGTGCGGCAACCAGCCCCGAATTGCACAGCCGCGTGGCGCGCTCGCCTTCGTCGGCGTCTTTGTATTCGACCATCTTGATGATGGTCCCCGCGTCGTCCGCGATCACCCGGCCATAATGGAGCGGATCTTCCGGTTCGAAGCCGAGCACCACGGTCGCAGGCGCGTCATCCGCGTGGAGCCGGGCAATCATCGACCGCACGGTTTCAGCCTGCACCATCGGGCAATCGCCAAAGCACACCAGCACATCGCCGTCGAAATCCGCCAGCGCATCGCGCGCCATCAGCGCGGCGTGGGCGGTGCCCAACTGCGGTTCCTGCAGAGCGATGGTCACGCCGCGCCCCTTCAAACCCGCTTCCAGCTGCTCGCGGCGGTCGCCCGCAACCACCACCGTGCGCGCCAGCGACAGGGTGGCAAAGCTGTCCAGCAGATGCGCAATCATCGGCTTGCCCGCAATCGGGTGCAGCACCTTGTGCAGATCGCTCTTCATGCGGGTGCCCTTGCCCGCAGCAAGGATGATGGCGGCAAAATCTGTCATGACCGGCTCTTTGCCAGCAAAATCCTGCTGATTAAAGTCGTCGCCACTCAGTTCGCCGCGTCAGCGTCGCGCCAGCCCTGTGCGCTGTCGCTGACGCCGGTGAAGTCGGCGGTGATCGTGCGCCCCGAACGCAGCTGGAAGTGCAACTTGTGCACATCGCCCGACGCAATTGCAGCGGGAATGCCGATGAGCATGAAGTGATGCGCGGATCCCGGTGCGATCTCAACCTGCGCACCGGCGGGCAATGCCAGCGGCCAGTCCGTGGTCATCCGGCGCTGCGCACCCTCGGTACGGATCACGTGCAATTCAACCGCGGCGGCGCAGGTGCATTCCGCCGCAATCACCGCGTCATCTGCGCCGCGATTGCGAAACAGGGCATAGCCTGCGACATCGATCCCGCTTTGCCCTTCGCTCGCGCGAATGATCGCGCGTTCGACCCCTATAGTGCTGGCTTGCGACGCAGGTGCATGGGCGCAGCCCGCCGCGCACAGCATGGCGGCAGCAAGCGCCAGCATGCGCGATCTTCGCTCCATCACCTCTCCCCCTTGCATCCCCGAATATCTTGCCCGCTCGCGCCGCGCTTGCCAAGGAGGGACAATGACCAACATCCCCTTCGACGCCATCGGCTTCGACCTAGACGGCACGCTGCTCGATACCTTCCGCGATCTGGGCGCGGCGGTGAACCATGCGCTGGTGCTGGGCGGGTTTGCCGAGGTCTCGGTCGAAAGTTCGAAAGACCTGATCGGCGGCGGGGCCAAGATCATGCTTGCCCGCGCGGTGGAAGCGCAGGGCGGCTTGCCCGAGGACGAGTTCAAGCGGCTCTACAAGGCGATGCTTGGCTATTACGAGGATCACAATGCCGTCCACACCGTGCCCTACCGAGGCGTGCGCGAGGTGCTGGCCGAATTGGCCGCGCAGGGCATCCGGATGGCGGTGGTCACCAACAAGTTCGAGGCCTTTGCCCGCAATGTGCTGACCCAGCTCGATCTGATCGGCACGTTCGAGACCGTGATCGGCGGCGATTCGATGGGCAAGGGCGAGGACGGCCAGTTCCTCGCCAAGCCCCACCCTGCCCCTGTCATCGCGGCGCGCGAAGTGACGGGATCGGGCCGCTTCGTGTTTATCGGCGATTCGACCTATGACGTGCGTGCCGCCAAGTCCGCGGGCGTTCCCGTCATCGCGGCGGCCTATGGCTATTGCGACAGGCCCCCGCATGAACTGGGCGCAGACGCGGTAATCGATTCGTTTGACGCGCTGATTCCGGCGCTTCAGGCTCTCGGCAAGGCCGCCTGACCCTACGGCAAAGCCCGCTGTCAGTTAGGCTGTTGCAAGGCGCTCACGAAAGTGCCACGCAGCGCCCGCACACCCGCTTTACGCAGGCGTAAACCGCGCCGCCCAAAAGCCGCACAGATCAATGACAGGAGAACACCCATGACCATCAGCTTCAAGGACAAGGTCGCCATCGTCACCGGTGCCGGCGGCGGGCTCGGCAAGGCCTATGCGCTCGAGCTCGCACGCCGCGGCGCAAAGGTTGTCGTGAACGACCTCGGCGGTTCGCGCGATGGCACCGGCACCTCGGACGCGGCCGCGCAGGTCGTCGCCGAAATCGAAGCGATGGGCGGCGAAGCGATCGCCAACGGCGGTTCGGTCACCGAATTCGAGCAGATGGAAAAGATGGTCGCCGACGCCAAGCAGAAGTGGGGCGGCGTCCATGTGCTGATCAACAACGCCGGCGTGCTGCGCGACAAAACCTTCATCAAGATGGAGCCCGCCGACTTCGAATTCGTGGTCAAGGTGCACCTCACCGGCTCGGCCTTCGCCACCAAGGCGGCATGGGAAACCATGCGCGAGCAGGGCTATGGCCGCATCCTGATGACTGCGTCGTCGACCGGGCTGTTCGGCAATTTCGGCCAGGCCAATTACGGCGCGGCCAAGCTTGGCCTTGCTGGTCTCACCAAGACGCTCCAGCTTGAAGGCGCGAAGTACAACATTCGCTGCAACACCCTGTCGCCGGTCGCAGGCACGCGCATGACCGAAGACCTGTTCCCCGAAGAAGCCTTCAAGCTGTTCGCGCCGGAAAACGTGGTCCCGGCCGCGCTGTTCCTCGTTAGCGAAGACGCGCCGACCAACGCCATCGTTGGCGCGGGCGCTGGCGGCTTCCACTCCTCGTGGACGGTGATGAACGACGCTGTGTGGCTGCCGGAAGGCGAGCGCACCGTCGAAGGCTTCGCCGCGCATTGGGAAGAGATCAACGCCTTCACCAACCTCACCGCGCCGCAATCGGGCAGCGAGCAGTCGGGCAATATCCTGAAGGCGATGCAGAAGGTCACCGGCACCGGGCCTGCCAGCGCGCGGGGGTGATTGGGTTCCCGCAACGAAATTGAGGAGGCCCGTCCCCGCGAGGGGGCGGGCCTTCGCTTTGAAGCGGACAAAGCGGACACCCTGTCCGCTTTGTTGATCGACTATTTCATCAATTTTTTCAATTTCCTATACTCGCATTGCGCAAGCGAACGGACAGGGGAGCGGGGGCTTGAATCACGCCGCAGCGATCCAACGACCTCGCAGGCCGGGCACAACTATGGGAAAGAGCCAAGGCGGATCGTAGCGGCTGGCACGCGCGTAGGAAATGGCGGCAATCGCTGATTGCCTGCCAAAAGCTGCCGTTCAGCTAGCTACCCCATTCTTGACGATATATCGCAGTGCACCTGCATTCGCTTTAGGCCGCTCCGTCAACAATCTATTGACGATCATTCGTCAATATCATATTGACGAGTCGTCAGGAACTCATTGACGGAGGTTGGCGGTGAAACTCGCAGAGCAACAGGCCATCAGAAAAAACACGGCAGCGGTAATGGTTGAGTGGGCAAACAACCGCCAACCGCCCTTCACAGGCGAGAGCGCCGACGAATTCAGAGACGCTATCACGGCAGCTCACTTGGTGGCCGATGAGGGACGGCTTGATTTACAGCGCTGGGTCGATGCCGCCCGGCGATCAGGGCTAAGCTGGACAGACATCGGAGATGCGCTTGGTATATCGAAACAAGCGGCACAGCAGCGTTTCAAGCTCGAAATGGACGATGTTGACACCACTCAAGCTGAAGGCGAAAAGGTGGTTAGGCTCGGAGCGCATGCCTTCAATGAGATGCGCATTCTCGGGCAAGAAGGCGAGAGCGGTCATGAGTTGATTGATGCGGGCTTGCTCAAACTCATCTTTCGCAAGACTGACCAGCAGTGGGAATACAAGCGGCGGATTGGAGGAGTTTGGATGGCCGACGAGATGCGAGCAGAAATGCGAAAGGCTGGTTGGACCTATGTGTCGAGCTGGCCGCCGTTCCATTACTTCAAGCGATCTGTAGCGCCGCAATAAGGCCGACGAGACCTGCTCCGACGTTAGCCCCGTGAAAGCAGCCTGTCGCAAAACCACCCAGCTTCCGCCATTCGCGGTCATGCTGCACACACCTGATACCGGACCGGCAGCTTTCGCGGTTTTCTCGCCAAAAGCCGCCATTCAGCAATCGACCCCGTTGCCGCCGTTCCAGCCTTCGCTAGACTGACGGATAATCACGGCGTGAGGGCAAAGCGATGAGAGGCGATTTGACAGGTGGATGTCTGTGCGGTGCCGTGCGCTACATTCTTCGCGATGGATTTCGATTTCGACCGTATGCCTGCCATTGCACCGACTGTCAGACGCGAACTGGCGGAGCCTTCAGCGAGCACATGTTGTTCGCCAAGCGGGATCTCGACATCGCGGGCGATTTGGACATCGGTTCCTATGAACAGCCGAGTGGTGCCCTATCATCGATCTGGGGGTGTCCGACCTGCAAAGTTCGCATTTTCGCCGAGAATGACAAGCGTCCGGGCTATGCATCGTTGCGTTGCGGAACGCTCGATCGAAGCCACGAGGTTGTGCCTGCCGCTCATCTTTGGGTCAGTAGCAAGCAAGCCTGGGTGACGCTCCCTGATGGGGTGCCCGCACTTGCCGAACAACCTAGGACCCAAGCCGAGTGGATCGCGCTTGTCGGTCCTACTCCGAGTTAGCGATCAAGCTTGCAAGGTTTTGCTGCAAAGGCCGCCATTCCGGAGTCCACCCAGCTCCAGTCATTGAAATAGGCGTGCTGGAGGCCCGGAAGCTGCCACTCCCTTAGCTTTGGGCCGCAACTGACTGCCCCTAATCCACCGCCTTCACCAGCCGCCGCTCCATCGGCGCGAGGACGTTCGCCAGATCATGGCCGCGCTTTAGCACCTGCCCGTGTTCGCCGAACAGCGTCCACATCCCCTGTTTTGATCGCAGCGCCGGGCGCTTTTCCAGCCGCGCTTGGGGGCGTTCGGCGGTGCGGCGGAAGGCCGCGAAGGTGGCGGCGTGGCGATCGAAATCCATCGCATAATCGCGCCATTCGCCCGCCGCGACCATCCGTCCGTAGAGATCGAGAATGCGCTGCAATTCGGTGCGCTCGAAACCGACCTGCTCGGCCGCGCGGACCGGAAAGGCCACAACTTGCCCGGCAACACCGGGGGACTGCCCCTGATTCTTCAAATGCCCACCCCGGCCCTAGTCCTTGGTGCCGCTCTTGCGCGGGCGCGCAGCGGCCACCGGCGCCTCCCGCTCGGTCAGCAGCGCCTTCATCTGCGCCAGTTCATCGCGCAAGGTGGCCACTTCGGATTCGAGCTTCTCGATGCAATCGCGGCGCGGGCGGCCTTCGTCATCGCAGGGCGGATCGTCGCAGGGCGTGCCGTAGGGGATGAATTCCTTGATCCATTCCTCGGCCGGCACCAGTGTCGAGCGGGCCTTGAGGCCAATCATGGTCGCGCCGGCCGGCACATCCTCGGTGACGACCGCATTGGCCCCCACACGCGCCCGCTCGCCGACCTCGATCGGGCCGATGATCTGCGCGCCCGAGCCGATGATCACATTGTCCCTGAGCGTCGGGTGCCGCTTGCCGCCCTTGCCATTGGCAGGGTTGGTGCCGCCCAGCGTGACGCATTGGTAGATCGTGACATTGTCACCGATTTCCGCCGTCTCGCCGATCACGGTAAAGCCGTGGTCGATGAAGAAGTTCTTCCCGATGCTTGCGCCGGGGTGAATGTCGATCGCGGTCAAGAGGCGCGAGAAATGGTTCACGAAGCGCGCAAGGAAATACAGCTTCGCCTCGAACAGCCAGTGCGCGATACGGTGGAAACCCAGCGCCCAAACGCCCGGATAGAGCAGGATTTCCCAACGTGAACGCGGCGCCGGATCGCGCGCGCGCACCGAGTCCAGATAGCTGATCAGCGGTTCGAACATGGCACCATCATTCCCACCAAACCGCGCGCGATGCAACGCGCGGAGCTAAAACAGGCGCTGCTGCTCGGGACCATGCAGGGCTTCGAGCGCGGCGCGCCACACCGACATGGTGGCAGGCGACTGGCGTTCAAGGGAAATCCGGTCGATTGTCGCCACCAGCGCCTCGATAGCGGCAAAGCTGCGGGTGGTGCGGGGCACGCAATACTCCGCCGCGCCCTCGGGCAGGCTGAGACCGCGCTGCTCGGCCAGCGCATGGATCAGTTCGGCCATCATCGCATCATCGGGCGCGCCGATCGCCAGTTGCAGCGACCCGCCGATGCGCGAGGCAAGATCGGGCAAGGCGATCCGCCAGCCGCCATTCTCGGGATCGGCATTGGCGACGATCAGTAGCGCTGTCCCCTCGCGTGAACCGCCCTGCTGCACCGCATTCCAGCGATGGAAAAGGTCGGTCTCGTCACAGGTCTCGGCATTGTCGATCAGATCGATCTGACCAGGCTCCGCAAGCCCCTGCGCCCAGCGCGCCAGCAGGCTCTTGCCCGAGCGCGGCGGGCCGGTCAGCACAGCAACATGGAAAGGCCAGCGCGCCGGTTCCTGCAGGGCCTCGATCACGGCGGCATTGGCATTGCCGACGATGATCCGGCGCGCCTCGGGAGCGGTGCCAGCAGATAGCGGCAGCGCGATCTGGGAGGGGAGCGGGTGGCTCATGCGCTCACGCCCTCAGCGGCTGATGGCGAGCGCGTTTGCCCCCCGCCGCACAGCAAATCCGCGCGCTTCGAGCGCCGCGGCGAGTTCCTCGAGCGAGCCCGCAAAGCTCACGCTCATCACCGAAGTGCCGCCAATCGCGGTGCTGGTAACGCCCACGCCGCGCACCCCGCCCGTGCCGCGCACCGCGCCCAATGCGCCGTCGAAGGCGGCGGCATCGGGGGTGGCAAACTGCACGACAATCGAACGCACGGCCGCTTCGCCCTGCTCGGTCCCGTTGACCGGCTGGGTTTCGATCTGCGTCGCCGCGCCCGAAGCTGCCGCAGCCTGCGCCGCCGAGCGTGCACGTGCTGCCCGGCCGATCTCGATCAGGCGCGCAATCGCCGGGTCGATCTCGCCGGTGCCGCCGAACCGCAAGGTCGGGTCGGGACGCAGCTTGCCCTCGGCCAGAGCGCTTGCGAAGATCGCGTCCATCCGTTCGACCGCCGTGCCCAGCATCGCCGCAAGCTCGTCCGGCCCGGCCGCTTTGAGCGTGAAACTTTCAAGCGGGCGGCTGTCAGGGCCATAGCGCGCGGTGAAGGTGCCGTTCACCGGCCCGCCGGGGAACTGGTGATCGAGCCGCGCAAACGCCATCAGCGCATCCGAAGCGCCATATTGATCAAGCATGCTGCGCCACCAGGCGCGGCTGCGGCGCCCGGTCTGGCCGAAATTGATCAGCAGCGAATCGCCGCCAGCCCCGCTCGGGCGGACATAGTTGATCCGGCTCGTTCCCGGATTGAACTCGGCCCAGGCGCGCTGCCAGGCGTTGCGCTGTTCAAAAGTGGTATAGGCCCCGCCGCTCGCTTCGACCGGGATCAGCAGCATCGGCGCCGAACGCGACGCTTGCTCGCCGCCGCCTAGATAGCCGCTGGCGCGCTGGCGATCGAACACTACGCCAAGCGTGGCGATGTAGCGCCGCGGGCCGAGCCGCTCACGCTCGATCACGATCGCCGAGACGAGACCGTCGAGCTGCCCCTCGGCAAGCTGCGGCCCCTTGATCTTCTCCCACGCCTTGCGCTGCGCCTCGCGCCAGCCTTTGGCGCGGGCTTCCTCGGCGCTGTCGGCGGTGACATCAACGGTGAGGCCTTTGACCTCGATATCCGAACTGGCCGCGGTGGGCGCGATCCCGCGCTCGCCTGCCACCTGCGCCACGAGCGCATAGCCGCCACCGAGCAGCGCTAGCCCCAACACAGCCCCGCCCACGCCGCGCAGCAGCGGGCGAGAACGGGCGGCACCGGGGCCGGGAAGGGAAAGAGACGCGCTCATCGGGGAAATCGCGCGCCTTTTGCCCAAAGGCGAGTGGAATTCCAAGCGCGAAAGGCTATGGGACTGCGCATGACTTCGGGGACAAACGAAAGCAGCCCGCCGCAAGGCTCCGGCTACACCTATGCCGATGCCGGCGTATCGATTGCTGCGGGCAACGCGCTGGTCAAGGCCATCGCCCCGCTGGCGAAGGCCACAGCGCGCCCGGGAGCGACCAGCGAGCTCGGCGGCTTTGGCGGGTTTTTCGATCCGAAAGCGGCTGGATATAATGATCCGCTGCTGGTTGCGGCCAATGACGGGGTCGGCACCAAGCTGAAGCTCGCGATCGAGCACGACCGGCACGACACGGTCGGCATCGATCTGGTGGCCATGTGCGTCAATGATCTCATCGTGCAGGGCGCAGAGCCGCTGTTCTTCCTCGACTATTTCGCCACTGGCAAGCTGGAGAACGGCGTCGCAGAGCGGGTCATCGCGGGCATAGCGGAAGGCTGCAAAATCGCCGGATGTGCGCTGATCGGCGGCGAGACGGCGGAAATGCCGGGGATGTATGCCGCCGGTGATTACGATTTGGCGGGCTTCTGCGTCGGAGCAGTGGAGCGCGGCGAACAGCTGACGGGCGACAAGGTTGCGCCGGGCGATGTGCTGCTCGGCCTCGCCTCCTCGGGCGTGCATTCCAACGGCTATTCGCTGGTGCGCAGACTGGCGGCGGACAAGGGCTGGAAGCTCAATCGCCCTGCCCTGTTCGATCAGGAACAATTGCTGATCGACGCGCTGATCGCGCCAACCCGCATCTATGTCGCCAGCCTGCTGCCGCTGATCCGCGCAGGGCAAATCAATGCGCTCGCCCACATCACCGGCGGGGGGCTGCTCGAGAATATCCCGCGCATCCTGCCGGACGGCGCGCACGCCCATGTCGATGCGGACCTCTGGCCCCAGCCGCGCCTCATGGCCTTCCTGCAGGCGCAGGGGCATATCGAGCCTGAGGAAATGGCGCGCACCTTCAACTGTGGGGTCGGAATGGTGCTCGCGGTCGCGGCAGACAAGGTCGCGGACGTCACCGCGCAGCTTGAAGCCGCGGGCGAAACCGTTGTCACCGTCGGCCGCATCGAAGCGGGCGACAAGGGCTGCACGGTGCGAGGCAGCGTCGAAACATGGTCCGCCAAGAGCGGTTGGAGCGCGACCCACCTTGGCTGAAAAGGCCCGCATCGCCGTCCTCATTTCCGGCGCGGGCACCAATATGGCCGCGCTGCTCTATGCCAGCCGGATGAGTGATGCGCCTTACGAGGTGGTGCTGGTGGCCAGCAATGATCCCGCCGCCCCTGGCCTCGCGCTGGCCGCATTGGAAGGCGTGAGGACTTTCGCCCACGCACACAAGGGCATGACCCGCGAGGTGCATGATGCGGTGATGGAGGCCGCCGTGCACGAGGCAGGCGCCGAATTTATCGTGCTCGCCGGCTATATGCGCATCCTCTCGGACGGGTTCGTGGAACGCTGGGCTGGCCGGATGCTCAATATCCACCCCTCGCTGCTGCCCAAATACAAGGGCCTCGATACCTTCGCCCGCGCAATCGAAGCGGGCGACAGCCATGCGGGGGCGAGCGTGCATCTGGTGACGCCCGAGCTCGATGCTGGCGAGGTATTGGCACAGGCGCGGGTCGCGATTGCACCGGATGATACGCCCACAACTCTCGCCGAACGGGTGCGGCTCGCCGAACACCAGCTGTTCCCGCGCGCGGTGGCCGATTACGTGTCGCGCTGGCGCAATCCGGCCTGGCTTCTCGCCGAAGTGCGCGCCCGCGCCCTCGCCTTGCCCGAAACCTGCGAGCAGGAAAGCTTCGGATCGGCCGGCTTCCGCGTCGGCGAGGGTAAATCGGGCAAGTATTTCGCCTATTTCTCCGACCGTCCTCACGGGCATGAACGCATCGCGCTGCTGGTCAAAACCAGCGGGATGGACGAGCTGATGAGCCTCGCAGAGGACCAGCCCGAAACCTATTTCAAGCCCGCCTTCTACGGCGCGAGCGGCTGGGTCGGGTTTGTGCTGGATCGGCCTGATCTCGATTGGGACGAAGTCAGCGCATGGCTCCAACGCAGCTGGCGCATGGTCGCCCCCAAGCGACTGACGCGGTTCATGGACATCGCGGACGAGTTCTGATGGCTCCGCCGCCCCGCCCCCATCCGCTGGCGCGCGGCGCGCTGGCTCAGCGTGTGAACGATTTTCTCGGCACGGCGTGGGACAAGGGCTGGCTGCCCCCGCCCAACCTCGACCCCGACGCGCTGTGGTCGTTGGCGGCCAAACCCTATGGCGCGCAGGCCGAGGCGGTGGAGCATGGCGGCCGTTCTGACGAGGACGTCGCCGATTTCCGCGAGCGGCTTACCCGCATGATCGCGGCGGTGGAGGCGGAAGCCGATCTCAACCCGCTGGGCCGCGCGATGGCGTGGGGCCAATTGTCGCGCCAGGTGAAGAACCGGCTGGCCTTCGGCGCGCTGTGGCGGGAGCGGCCTGCATTGTTCGAAACACCGCTCGCCCCGCCGATCATCGTCATCGGCCATATGCGCAGCGGCACCACCCGCATCCACAAGCTGCTCGCCGCCGATCCGGCGTTTTCGCACACGCGCTATTGCGATGCCTATCACCCATTGCCCCAAGGACGGTGGGCGCGCTTCGGGATGGCCCGCGTGGCGAGCGCGCTGGAACTGGCGTTGCTGGCTGCGCTCAACCCGTGGATGCAATCGATCCATCCGATGACAGCGGGCGGGGTCGAGGAGGAGTTGGCGTGGATTTCGGCGGCGCTTCACCATTCGATCTACGAATCGCAGTGGCACATCCCATCCTACTCGGCGTGGAGCGAGGCGCGCGGGCCTGCCCCGGTCTACCGCGAATTCGCCCGCATCCTCAAAACCGACGCCGCTAACCGCGGTCTGGCAGACAGGCCGCGCGTGATGAAGGTTCCCGCCTTTGCCGAGGATCTCGATACCCTTCTCGCGTTGTTCCCCGATGCCCGGCTGGTGCGGGCCGAGCGTGCGCATGAGGCGGTGCTGAAAAGCGCCGTCAGCCTCGCAGCGAACCAGATGGCGGTGCAATCGGACAGCTGCGACATGGGCGCGATCACGGCGCGCTGGCAGCACAAGATCGCGCTGCGCGAGGAGCGCATTGCTGCGGCGCTGGCGAATTGGAACGGACCGGTCGCACGGCTCAGCTTCGATGAGATCAACGCCGATTGGGAAGGCGCGATCGCGCGCTGCTATGATGCTCTCGGGCTGGCCTTCACCCCGCAGGCGCTGGCGGCGATGCGGAAGATGATGGCGGCCAGTGAAGGCGGCGATCATCACGCCCACGCCGCGCAACTGGCGCGCTTTGCCGAGGCGGGATAGGCAGGCAAAACAAAAGGGCCGCCCCAGCGGGACGGCCCTTTGGCGCTTCATCGGGCTTTGAAAATCAGCCGACGATTTCTTCCGGCTTGAAGAAGAAGGCGATTTCGATCGCGGCGTTTTCCTCCGAGTCCGAACCGTGGACGGTGTTCTCGCCGATCGACAGGGCCAGTTCCTTGCGGATCGTGCCCGGCGCAGCGTCGGCCGGGTTGGTCGCGCCCATGATGTCGCGGTTGCGGGTGACGGCATCTTCGCCTTCGAGCACCTGCACCACCACCGGCTCGCTCATCATGAAGTCGACCAGTTCGCCGAAGAACGGACGCTCGCGGTGCACGCCGTAGAAACCTTCGGCCTGTTCGCGGGTCATATGGATGCGCTTGGAAGCGACGACGCGCAGGCCGGCGTCTTCCAGCATCTTGGTGACCGCACCGGTGAGGTTGCGACGGGTAGCATCGGGCTTGATGATCGAAAAGGTGCGGGTAACCGCCATGGTAGTCTCCTGTGAACGTCTTTTTATGAGGGGATATTGGCCGCGGCCCGTAGATGCTGCGCTGCAAAATGGCAAGCGTCGCGCGCGCAAGCCCAACGAGCCGGAGTATCCAGCGACTTGCAACTGTGATAGGCTGCCGCCCTGACTTGGAGTGGGGGGAACATCATGGATCACGATCACACGCTTTCGCGGCGCCGCTTTGCCGGGGCTGCACTAACGGCCGCCGGGCTTATCGCCACCAGCGGCATCGCCCGCGCAGCCGCGCCCGCAAAGACCGCGGATGGCCCGATGGGCCCGTTCTATCCCGTCCTGCGCCCCGGCGACGACGATTTCGACATGACCATGATCAAAGGCAATTCGGGCCGCGCGTTGGGACGGGTGATCGAAGTCACCGGGCGTGTACTTGATCGCAAGGGCAATCCGGTCGGCGGGGCCGAGCTCGAATTGTGGCAATGCAATGCCGCCGGGCGCTATGCCCATCCCGGCGATATCGCCACCGCCCCGCTCGATCCCAATTTCCAGGGTTTCGCCAAGTTGATGACCGGCCCGAGCGGCGAGTGGCGGATAATCACGATCAAGCCGTCAGGCTATGACAGCCCCATCGGACACCGCACGCCGCACATCCACTTTGACGTGAAAGGCCGCCAGCACCGGCTGATTACGCAGATGTATTTCAGCGAGGATCACGCCACCAACAGCGCCGATCAGCTCTACAACCAGCTCGGCGAGGATGCGGTAACCGCGATGGCCGCGCTGCAAGCGGCGGACCGCTATCGCTGGGATATCGTGCTCGGCGAGGGCTGAGCGCTCCGGCTTTTGTACGGCTTCAGCCGCCGGTCTTGCTGCCGATAATCAGCTGGCCGGTGGTGCCGCTCTCCCCGCCGGGGTTAGCGGTGACCGACAGGCTCGACCCATCGGCCTTGCGCTCGCCGCCGATCATCATTGTGCCATTGGTGTTCATTTCGAGCTGGATCTCGAACCCGGCCAATTTGGCCTGCTCGCGGAAATGGGCGATCACCTTGTCGGCGGCGGCGTCAGTCTCGAACATCACCATGGTGCCCTGCCCGTCGGCCTGCTTGACGACGGTGTTGGTGACGACCTTGGCGCCCGGATAGAGCGTAAAACCGTCTGGCAGGCTGACCGGCACCTCGGCGCCCGAGCGCAAGGTGGCGGTGCCCTTCGGCCCCTTGACCGTCATGCTCGTCTCGCCGCTGTCCTCGTCGATGGTGTATTCGGCGTTCTCGCCATCCTCGGTGGTGAACTCGCCCGAGGTTTCCGAACCGCAGGCCGCCAGCATCACCGCCGCGCCGCTTGCCAGTACCAGTGCTGCAATCCGCATCGCCTTGCCTCCCCCGTCAATGCTGCGACCAGCATCCCCCATCAGAGCGTGCATCGCAAGCCTTCAGCCTTTCTTGACCCAGCGCCCGTCTTCCTGCGCGAAATAGGCGCGGGTCACATCCTCGCGCCCGTCGAGCGCGCGCCATGCGATACGCGCGGCCGGTGCCGCATCCGGAGGGAATAACAGGAAGAGGCGGGAAAACCCTTCGGCCTCGCGGAACATGCCGTCGGCAAGAATCGCATGGGTCGCGTTATTCAGCGGAGCGACATCGGCCGAAAGCAGGATCGGCTGCGCCTCGCTGCCGGGGGCATCGGCCTCGCCATTGGCAAGGAAGCTCTCCGGCCCCGCCTGCCACAATTCACGGGCGATCGCGGCGCGCTGTTCGGCATCGGCGCTCACCACCAGCAGGCGCTCACCCTCGCCCAGCACCCGCTTGGCGATGAGCGCGACCACCTTTTCGACCGGATCATCGGTGACCTGCCAGAAATCGATCTTCACACGGCACCTTTGAAGCGGCGGCAGCGATCGGAACAATACTTCACATTGTCCCAATCGCGCTCCCATTTCTTGCGCCACGCGAAGGGAAGCCCGCAGGCGAGGCACGTCTTGGTCGGCAGATCAGCCTTTTTCCGCATCCTCCCCATGAGGCCGGATCAACCTTCGGCCACATCCCGCACGAACTGGTCGAGCAGGCGCACGCCGTATCCGGTCGCGCCCTTGTCCCAGCTGTGGCCGGGCTTGGCAGCCCACACCATCCCGGCAATGTCGAGATGCGCCCAGGGCGTGCCGTTCTTGATGAAGCGCTGGATGAACTGCGCCGCGGTGATCGACCCGGCCTCGCGCGGGCCGACGTTCTTGATGTCGGCCACCGGCGAATCAATCAGCTTGTCGTAATTGTGCCCGAGCGGCATCCGCCACAGCTTGTCGCCGCTGGCGAGGCCCGCCGCCGTCAGCTGCGCCGCCAGCGTATCATCATTGGCGAACATCCCGCCATATTCATTGCCGAGGCTGATAATCATCGCGCCGGTCAGCGTGGCGAGATCGACGATCCGCGCCGCGTCATAATGTTCCTGTGCCCAGTGCAGTACATCGCACAGCACCAGCCGGCCTTCGGCATCGGTGTTGAGCACCTCGACCGTCTGGCCGCTCATGGTGGTGACGATGTCGCCGGGGCGCTGCGCCTTGCCGTCGGGCATGTTCTCGACGAGGCCCATCACGCCGATGACATTGGCCTTGGCCTTGCGCGTGGCGAGTGCCAGCATCGCGCCAGCCACCGCGCCTGCGCCGCCCATATCCCACTTCATGTCTTCCATACCCGGCGGCGGCTTCAAGGAAATGCCGCCGGTATCGAAGGTGACGCCCTTGCCGACGAACACGGTCGGCTTGTCGCCCGCCGCACCGCCGTTCCAGCGGATCGCGAGCAGCTTCGATTCGCGCTCCGACCCCATGCCCACGCCCAACAGCGCGCCCATGCCGAGCTGCTCCATCTCGGGCTCGCCCAGCACGGTGATTTCGACGCCGGTGCCGGCAAAGGCTTCATTGCAGGCGTCAACAAAGCTGGCGGGGTAGATGATGTTGGCAGGTTCCGTCACCAGCATCCGGGTGAATTCGACGCCCTGGGCAATAGCAGCCTCGCGCCCCCATGCCGCCTCGGTGCCATCCGGCGCGCCGGTAACGTGAATGGTGGTGAGCGACGGGCGCTTGTCGGCGGCAAGGCGGGTGCGATACTTGTCGTGCCGCCAGCCGCGCAGCCGCAGGCCGAGCAGCACGGCAGCGGCATCATCGGCCGAAAGCCCGTCGCCCGACAGATCGAGCACCATCGCGATCTCGCCCGAGGTCAGATACTTCGCCGTCAGCGCCGCACCGGCACGCTCGAGGTGGAGCTTGCGCTCGCCCGCGCCTGCCTCGCCTGCTCCGGCAAGCGCGATCCGCTTGGTCGTGCTGCCATCGCTGGCGAAGCCTTCGAACACCTGGCCCACGCGGCCCGAAAACCGCGCGGCAGCAGCGCCATCGATCAGCGCCTGATCGAGCCCGGCGAGGCTTGCGCCCTGATTCACCACCTGTGCGTGCAGGCGGACATCAGCGGGCGGCGTGGCGGTAAAGAGGATCTGCATGGGGTCTCCGCAAGAATGGGGCTGCACGGCCGGTCAGACGGATGGGCCGACCGGGCGCTGACGGGGCGCAACCTGCGCTCGCCGACAAGGGCGCGCACAAGGCCGCAAACGCGATTGCGATTAGGCGCGAGCGGTGCAATAGGCAAGGCCATGTCGGGAGCTTCGCCAGAGGGATCGCGTGGGCGCGCGTGCCACGCCTTGCGCTCCCCGGCGCGGGGCGCGCCGTCGCGTCTGGTGCTGGCGCTGGCCTTGTTCGCAGCGCCTGCATCGCTCGCTGCGCAAACGCAGGCTCAGGACCAAACCGAAACGCCGAGCCGCGAACAGATTGCCGCTGCATCCCCCTCCGCGCGCCAGATCGACTTCGAGGCGAAAGAGCTCAGCTACAACTCCGACACCGATATCGTCACCGCGCGCGGCAATGTCATCCTGCGCTCCGAAGACCGCTCGGTGCGCGCCGACGAGGTCACCTGGGATCGCAACACGGGCAAGATCATCGCCACCGGCAATATCCGGCTGGTCGATGATGCCGGCAACCAGCTGTTCACCGATCAGGTCGAGCTGACCGAGACTTTCGAGACCGGCGCAATGAACGACCTGCTGATCGCCCTGCGCGCCGGCGGGCGGCTTGCGGCGCGCTCGGCCGAACGCGGCGAGGATGGCGTCGCGGTGCTGACCGACGCGGCCTATTCCGCCTGCGCGGTCAGCGACACCGACGGCTGCCCCAAGAACCCGAGCTGGCGAGTCACCGCTGACAGCGTGACCTTCGATCAGAAGGCCCAGCGGGTGCGCTTCAGCGGTGCCATGCTGGAACTGTTCGGCGCGCGCATCCTGCCGCTGCCCGGCTTGGCGCTGCGCACCGACGGCGGAGCCGAGAGCGGCTTTCTCGTCCCCGATCTGCGCATCAGCCAGGTCAACGGACTGGAGCTTTCCGGCGAATATTACTGGCGGCTCGCCGAAAACCGCGATCTGACGCTGGGGGCCTATGTGTTCTCGAACGTCGCCCCGATGGCGAGCGCCAAGTGGCGGCACCTGACCGATCTGGGCGCTTACCAGATCACCGGCTATCTCACCGCCAGTGACCGGCTGACCGACTTTACCGGCGGCGAGAGCTTCCAGAACGAACTGCGCGGTTATGTGGAAAGCAATGGCCGTTTCCAGTTCTCGCCCGAATGGAGCCTGACCGGCTCGATCCGCCTTGCGAGCGACCGCACCTTCCTGCGCCGCTACGATCTCAGCCGCGATGACCGGTTGCGTTCGACCATCAATCTCGAGCGGATCACCGACGATTCCTATTTCTCGCTGGCCGGCTGGGCGACGCAGACGCTGCGTATCAATGCCCAGCAAGGCCAGATCCCGCTCGCCCTGCCCGCGCTCGATTTTCGCCAGCGGCTGGCCGATCCGGTGCTGGGCGGCAATATCGAACTGCAGCTCAACAGCCTCGCGCTGCTGCGCAATGACGGGCAGGACACCCAGCGCGCCTTTGCCGGAGCGAAGTGGGATCTGCGGCGGCTGACCGGCCTTGGCCAGGTGGTAACGCTGACAGCGCTGGTGCGCGGCGACATCTACCATACCGACAACATCCTCGCCACGACCACGCCGAGCTATCGCGGCAACGAAGGCTGGACCACGCGCGGCATCGCTACTGCCGCGCTCGATATCGAATGGCCGTTTGTGGGCGAGATTTTCGGCGGCACGCAGGTGCTGAAGCCGCGCGTGCAGATCGTCGCCAGCCCCAAGCTGCGCAATCTCGATGTGCCCAACGAGGATGCGCGCGCGATCGATCTTGAGGATTCGAACCTCTTCGCCCTCAACCGTTTCCCCGGTTATGACCGCGTGGAAGACGGCACCCGCGTCACCTGGGGGGTAGATTGGGAATTGCAGCGCCCCGGCTGGAAAGTGTCGACCACCATCGGCCAGTCCTATCGCTTCGATGATCCGGAAGAGCAGATCTTCCCGCCCGGCACCGGTCTTTCCGACCGGGTTTCGGACTTTGTCGGGCGCACCCAGATCCGCTACCGCGATTTCCTCAACGTCACGCACCGCTTCCGGCTCGACAAGGACAACCTCGCGATCCGCCGCAACGAGATCGACGCGTCGATCGGTTCACGCCGCACCTATGTCGAAGTCGGCTACCTGCGCCTCAACCGCGACATTCAGACCGTGGAAGACCTGCGTGACCGCGAGGAACTGCGCGCAGCCGCCCGCATCGCCTTGGGGCGGCGCTGGTCGGTGTTCGGATCGGGCGTGTTCAACCTCACCGATGCCGACGAGGATCCCGTGTTCCAGCCCGACGGGTTCGAACCGATCCGCACCCGTCTCGGGGTCTCGTATCAGGACGACTGCATCGAGCTCGGCGCGACCTGGCGGCGCGACTTCATCGACGCAGGCGACGCGCGGCGCGGCAACACTTTTCAGCTGTTCTTCGCCCTGCGCAATCTCGGCTTCCGGTGATGCCAAAGAATTGCCCGCACGATTTGCCTGCACGAATTGGCAGCAAGGCAAATCCGGTCTAAAGGGCACGCCAACAGGGAGTAGGCCTCGCCACCGGGGAAACTGGGCGGGACTCAGCTTCCATTCAGCCGGCGCATTGCAACGGCAGGAATGCGTGAGGGGTCGCGCAGGATTTTTTAGCCAAAAGGCGGGATTGAACGAGTGAGTGTGAAGCTGTTTTCCAAGGGCCTGCTGGCCAAAACCGGAACTACGCTGGCGGCCGCCGGCCTTCTCGGCCTCGCCATCATGCCGGTCGCCGCGCAGACGGTTGCGGTCCCGACCGCCGATAATCCCTTCGGCCTGCCCGAAGACATCACCATCTTCGGCAAGACCGATCCCGATCGCCGCACCGCCACCGCGGTGGTCAACGGCTTTGTCATTACCGGCACCGACATCGATCAGCGCGTCGCGCTGGTCACCGCCTCGTCCGAAGCGCCGGTGGCCGAGGAAGAGCTGCTGCGCCTGCGGGTGCAGGTGCTGCGCAACCTGATCGACGAGACGCTGAAGGTCCAGGCTGCCGAGGCCGCCGAGCTCAAGGTTACCGCCGAAGAGGTCGAGCAGACCTATCAGCAGCTGGCCGCCCAGAACTTCGGCAGCGAGCCCAAGAAGATGGACGAATATCTGCTCTCCATCGGCTCCTCGCCCGTCTCGCTCAAGCGCCAGATCGAAGGCGAACAGGCTTGGGAAAACCTCCTGCGCCGCAACATCATGCCCTTCGTCAACGTCTCGGCCGAAGAGGTCAACGACGTGCTCACACGGATGAACGAGGCCAAGGGCACCGACGAATACCGACTTGGCGAAATCTACCTCTCGGCCACCACCGAAAACCGCGACGCGGTGCTCAAGAACGCGCAGGCGATCATCGAGCAGCTGCAGCAGGGCGGCAGCTTTGTCGCCTATGCGCGCCAGTTCTCGGAAGCGACAACCGCCGTGGTCGGCGGCGATCTGGGCTGGGTGCGGCTCGGACAACTCCCGACGCAGATCGCAACGGTGGCGCGCACAATGCAGCCGGGGCAGTTGAATGGCCCGATCGAGATCCCGGGCGGTTTCTCGATCGTCTATCTCATCAACAAGCGTCAGGTGCTGATGGCCGATCCCAACGAGGCGGTGCTGAGCCTGAAGCAGATCTCGATCAGCTTCGCCCCCGGCGTCACCGAGGCGGCCGCAGCGGCCAAGGTTGAACAGTTCGGCGCCTATATCGAGGGCCTGCGCGGCTGCGGCGATGTCGAAGCCGGAGCTGCTGCCGTCGGCGCGCAGGTCGTCTCGAACGACCAAATCAAGGCCGCCAACCTGCCCGAGCAGCTGCGCGCGATCATCCTCAACCTGCAGATCGGCCAGACCACCCCGCTGTTCGGCGGCGTGCAGGAAGGTGTGCGGGTGCTGATGGTGTGCGGGCGCGATGATCCCGAGGATTCGGGCGCACCGACCTTTGCTGCGGTGATGGACCAGATCGAGCAGGAGCGCGTCAACAAGCGCGCCCAGCGCTATCTGCGCGATCTGCGCAACGACGCCTATATCGAGTACAATTGAGCGCCACCGCCGCACCCCTTGCCATTGCGCTAGGCGATCCGGCGGGCATTGGCCCGGAAGTGATCCTGGGCGCATGGCTGCGATTGCGGACCGAGCGCCGCGCGCCGCCGGCCTTTGTTGTGGGCGGTCCGTCACTCTTGCGCAACGCGGCCGAAGCCCTCGGGATCGACTGCCCGATCGTGCCGATTGCCGAGCCCGCCGAGGCGCTGTTCGCCGCTGCTGCGGGCCTGCCGGTGATGGCGGGGCTCGATGCGCCGTGGACACCCGGCAAGCCCTCGCCCGAAGGGGCAAAGCTTGCGCTCGCCTCGCTCACATGGGCGACCAAGTTTGCCTTGTCGGGCGTCGCCGCAGGGCTGGTGACCGCACCCATCGCCAAGAGCGCGCTCGCCGCGATCGGCTGGGACTATCCCGGCCAGACCGAGTTCCTCGCCGATGCCTGCGGCCAACCCTACCGCGATGCGGTGATGATGCTGGCCGGCCCGTCCTTGCGCACCGTGCCGCTGACCGTCCACGTAGCACTGGCCGAAGTGCCGGGGCTGCTCTCGGCCGATCTCATCATCCACAAGGCGCGGATCGTGGCGGCAGGATTGCGTCGCGAGTTCGGCATTCCCGCCCCGCGCCTCGCGATTGCTGCCTTGAACCCCCACGCGAGCGAAGGCGGCCAGTTTGGCGACGAGGAAGCGCGCATCATCGCCCCGGCCATCGCCGCCCTGCAGGCCGAGGGGATCGACGCCTTCGGCCCCGTCCCCGGCGACGCGCTGTTCACGCCGCGCGCGCGCGCTGGCTATGACGCGGCGCTCGCCATGTATCACGATCAAGCGCTGATCCCGCTGAAGGCGCTCGAAGTCGACGAGGGTGTCAACGTCACGCTCGGCTTGTCCGTAATCCGCACCTCGCCCGATCATGGCACCGCCTTCGACATCGCCGGCAAGGGCCTCGCCGATCCCGGCGCGATGGCGGCGGCGATCGTGATGGCGGCGGGTATGGCGCGAGCGCGGGCGGCAGCATGACTGACCTCCCCCCGATCCGCGACGTCATCAAGCGCCACGGGCTCGCGGCGACCAAGGCGCTGGGGCAGAACTTCCTGCTCGACGAGCAGCTGCTTGCCCGCATTGCCGCCCTGCCCGGCGATCTGACGGGCGCGCATGTGCTCGAAGTCGGCCCCGGCCCCGGCGGGCTGACGCGGGCACTGCTGCGCGCCGGTGCGAACGTCACCGCAATCGAGATGGACCGCCGCTGCCTCCCTGCGCTCGAAGAACTCGGCGAGGCCTTCCCCGGCCAGCTGACCGTGATCGAGGGCGATGCGCTCAAGCTCGATCACAACGCGGTGATGGCCAAAGACGGCGTACCCCAGCCGTTCCACGTGCTCTCCAACCTGCCCTACAACGTCGGCACCGCGCTGTTCGTGCGCTGGCTCAGCGGTGAGACATGGCCGCCGCAATGGCAGTCGCTCACGCTGATGTTCCAGCGCGAGGTCGCCGACCGGATCGTCGCTCAAGCGGGAGACGACGCCTATGGCCGCCTCGCCGTGCTGGCCCAGTGGCGCGCCGAGGCCAGCCTTGCGATGAAGGTCCACCGCAGCGCCTTCACCCCGCCGCCCAAGGTGATGAGCGCGATTGTCCATGTGACCCCCGCTGCGATGCCCGAAGGTGTCTCGGCCCGGATGCTCGAACGCCTCACCGAAGCCGCCTTCGGCCAACGCCGCAAGATGCTGCGCCAGAGCCTGAAAGGCGTGCCGGGCGCGCTGGAGGCGCTCGCGAGCTTGGGGATCGACGAGACGCGGCGGGCCGAGACCATCAGCGTCGCGGAGTTCGTGGCGCTGGCGCGCGCAATGCAGGGGTGATTCGCCCTGCCCCTGCCCCCGTCTTCCCGCCTGTTGGAGACACATGAGACACTGTCCAGAAGCGGAAAACCTGCCCCCAAAACGGGTGTGTCAGACATCGGACAGAAGGGCGCACGGCAGGTCATGGCGGGCAGCCTGCCAAGCTTGGCACAAGTAGGAAAGTGGGGTGCGAGCGGCGCGCGGAACATCGATGAAAGGCGGCGGGCGGAGACCCTTAGCATGGCAGAGTTTCTGTCGGCGGCGCGAGCGCTGGGTTAAACTTTTGCCTCGTCCATACTATTTGCCGCCCAAGGCGTTTAACTCCCGGTCGATGTAATCTCGTGTTGAGATGAGCTGGCGATCATCATCGCCGTAGTCCAACATCTCAAGGCCATCCCCGACAAGATGTTTGGACAACACTTGCGCCCGTTGAAGATTAGCCAATTGCGCTGATTTGGGCATGTCCTCGAAAGCAGCGTCATACAGAAGTCGATTGACCTCCTCGTCGATTGCCTCGGGATCGCGCAATGCGATGCGGCGCTGGCGGAACCCTTCCTCGGCTGCCGTTTCCCGCTTATACTTCTCTGAGTTCGGATGATGATCTTGCGATCGCCACATGTGGTATTCTTGCATCTCAGCCAAGGCCTTGAGGTCATTTCGTGCCGCACCTGCACGATAGCCTTCGATTTCTTCCTTGGTATAGGTCCGGCTCACACAGGCACAGCCGTAGGTTTCCAGCACGGACTGGCTACAGGCTGCCAGCAGAAGAAGCGCACTGAGTCTCAGCGTCCACTTGGTGACCTTTGAAGCATGAATGGGCACAGTCGGGCTCCACAGCTATATCTGGTGAGCCAAACAAATATCATAATCACCAACGCGTTACACGCTGAATTCGTGGGTCACCCCACCTTCTTGCGCAACCGCCAAGCATGGAGCAGCGGCTCGGTGTAGCCGCTGGGCTGCTGCACTCCCTTGAAGATCAGCTCCTTGGCCGCGCTGAACGCCGCGCCATCCTCGTTGCCGGTGAGCGGTTCATAGAGCGGGTCGCCTGCGTTCTGGGCGTCGACCTTGGCGGCCATTCGGGCGAGGCTGTCCAGCACCTGTCCTTCGGTGATCACACCGTGCAGCAGCCAGTTGGCGATGTGCTGCGAGGAAATGCGCAAGGTCGCGCGGTCTTCCATCAGGCCCACATCGTTGATGTCGGGCACCTTGGAGCAGCCCACGCCCTGATCGACCCAGCGGACCACATAGCCGAGCAGGCCCTGGCAGTTATTGTCGAGCTCCTCGCGGATTTCCTCCGCTGACCAGTTCACGCCCTCGGCCAGCGGGATACTGAGCAGCGCATCGAGGCCCATCGGTTCGGGCAGCTGCTGCTGCACCTCGAACACATCGATCTGATGGTAATGCAGCGCGTGGAGCGTTGCGGCGGTGGGCGACGGGACCCAGGCGGTGTTGGCCCCGGCGCGCAGGTGGGCGATTTTCTCGACCATCATCTGCCCCATCAGATCGGGCGCGGCCCACATGCCCTTGCCGATCTGCGCCTTGCCCGAAAGGCCGTGCTTGAGGCCGATGGCGACATTGCGCGCCTCGTAGGCCTTGAGCCAGTCCGAGCCCTTCATCGCGCCCTTGCGCAGCATCGGCCCGGCGCGCATCGAAGTGTGGATTTCATCCCCGGTGCGATCGAGGAAGCCGGTGTTGATGAACACGATACGGTCGCGCACCGCGTGGATGCAGGCGGCCAGGTTGGCGCTGGTGCGGCGCTCCTCGTCCATTACGCCGACCTTGATCGTGTGGCGCGGGAGTTTGAGCAAATCCTCAACTGCGTCGAACAGGTCATTGGTAAAGGCGCATTCTTCTGGACCGTGCATCTTGGGCTTGACGATGTAGATGCTGCCGCAGCGCGAATTGCCGAACTTCGCGTGGCCCTCGACATCGAGCGTGCTGATCGCGCTGGTGAACACCGCGTCCATGATGCCTTCGGGAATCTCGCTGCCATCGGGCAGGCGGATCGCCGGGTTGGTCATCAGGTGGCCGACATTGCGCACGAACATCAGGCTGCGGCCTGAGAGGGTGCGCGTGGTGCCATCGGGCGCGGTATAGCTTTTGTCGCCTGCCAGCTGGCGGGTGAGGGTCTTGCCGCCCTTTACAAAGCTCTCCGACAGATCGCCGCGGATGATCCCGAGCCAGTTGGTGTAGGCGAGCAGCTTGTCCTCGGCATCGACCGCCGCGACAGAGTCCTCGCAGTCAGCGATGGTGGTGAGCGCGGATTCGACGATGATGTCGGCGATGCCGGCCTTGTCGGTCGCGCCCACCGGCGTGTTCGAATCGAAGATAACTTCGATATGCAGGCCGTTGTTTTTAAGCAGCACCCCCTTCTCGGTCTCTCCGATATACTGGACAGGATCAGCAAGCGTCACGCCATCGCGCCCGGCGAGGTCTGTCCAGCTGCTGCTTGCCAGCGGGAAGGCGGAATCGAGGAATTGCCGCCCACGAGCGATCACAGCAGCGCCGCGCGCCTCGTCATATCCGCCTGGCTTAGCCGGAGCCGCATCGAGCGCGTCGGTGCCGTAGAGCGCATCATAAAGGCTCCCCCAGCGCGCGTTCGCTGCATTGAGCAGGAAGCGGGCGTTGAGGATCGGTACCACCAGCTGCGGGCCGGCCATGGTCGCGATCTCGGGATCGACGTTCTGGGTGCCGATCTGGAAGTCGCCGGGCTCGGGGACGAGGTAGCCAATTTCGGTGAGGAATTCCTTGTAAGCCACTGGATCATGAGGCTTTCCGGCGCGCCCCATGTGCCACGCATCGATCTGCGCCTGCAAGTCTTCGCGCTTGACCAGCAGCGCGGCGTTACGCGGCGCGAACTCGGCCAGCAGCGCGGCGAATCCCTGCCAGAAGGCGCCCACATCGCGCCCCAGCGGCCCCAGCACCTCGGTCTCGAGGAAAGTCGCCAGCCGCACATCAATCGCGATGCCGGCGCGGGGGATCATGTCAGTCATTGGCGTCCTCGTCGGTTGGCTCGGGCCTGGGGAGGAGAGGACGGGCCGCCTATGGCGCAGGGGAGAGGCGATTGCAACGGGTTGGACTGGCGCGAATGCCCCGCTAGAGGGGGGTCATGAGAGAGGACGGGTCAATCAATATCGACGGCGCAGCCATGCTCGCGCAGGTCGAGGCGTGGAGCGCGATCAACACCGGCACCGCGAATCTGGCGGGGCTGGCGGAGCAGGCCGCCGCGCTCGCGCGGGCCTTCAGCGTGCTCCCCGGCGCGGTGGCGCTGGTCGATCCCGCCCCCGTCACGGCGGTTGCCGCAGATGGTTCTGCCTTCGAAAAGCCCCACGGCCAGCATCTGGTGGTGCGCGTGCGGCCCGAAGCCAACCGCCGCATCCTGCTGACGGGGCACATGGACACGGTGTTCCCCGCCGATCACGCCTTCCAGCACCTGCGCTGGCTCGATGGTGAGACGATCAACGGCCCGGGCGTGGCTGACATGAAGGGCGGGATCGCGGTGATGCTGCACGCACTGCTGGCCTTCGAGCATACCGAAAGCGCGAGTGGCCTCGGCTACGACGTGCTGATCAATTCCGACGAGGAGACCGGCTCGCTCGCCAGCGCCGGGCTGATCGCGGAACTGGCCACCGGCAAGCTCGCCGCGCTGACCTACGAGCCTTCCGCCCTGCCCGATGGCACGCTGGCGCATGAGCGCGGCGGCACCGGGAATTTCTCCATAACCTTCACCGGCAAATCCGCCCACGCCGGGCGCAATCCGCACGAGGGGCGCAACGCGATTGTCGCGGCGGCCGATCTGATCCTGCGATTGAAGGCACTCGAAACCGACGAGATCACCATCAATCCGGCCAAGCTGGAAGGCGGTGCGGCGAACAACGTCGTGCCCGATCACGCGGTGCTGCGCTTCAACATCCGCCCCAGAACGGTCGAAGCTGGCACGGCTTTCGATCATGCGCTCAGTCACTTGCTCGCCGATATTCAGGCCGAACACGAAGTTTCCACCCACCGCCACGGCGGTGTCACCCGCCCGCCCAAAAAGGTCGACGCGCGCGCGCAGAAGCTGTTCGATCTGGTGCGTGAATGCGGCGCGGAGCTGGGGCAGGACATCCGCTGGCAATCATCCGGCGGGGTGTGCGACGGCAACAACATCGCGGCTTGCGGCGTGCCGGTGGTCGACACCATGGGCGTGCGCGGCGGCGCGATCCATTCGCCGGACGAATATCTCATCGTCCCCAGCCTTACCGAACGCGCGGCGCTGTCTGCCCGCGTGATCGAACGTCTCGCTCAAGGAGCATTGATGTGACCTTCCGCCTGCGCGCTGCCCGCGCGACCGATCTCGAGGCGCTTTACGAGATGGCCAAGCTGACCGGCGGGGGGTTCACCAACTTGCCGCCCGATCGCGCCGCGCTCAAGGCCAAGCTGGAACGCGCCGAGGCTGCCTTTGCCAAGGATAGCGGCACCATCGCCGACGAGCTGTTCGTGCTGGTGCTCGAAAACGGCCGCACCGGCGCGGTGCGCGGCACCTGCCAGCTGATGACGCAGGTCGGCCAGCGCTGGCCGTTCTATTCCTATCGCCTCAACACGCTCACCCAATATTCGCAGGAATTGGACCGCACGGTGCGGGCCGAGCTTCTCAGCCTCGTCACCGATCTTGAGGGATCGAGCGAGGTCGGCGGGCTGTTCCTCCACCCCAATGAGCGCGCCGGCGGGCTCGGCCTGCTGCTCGCCCGTTCGCGCTACATGTTCGTGGCGATGCACCGGCAGCGCTTTGCCGACCGCATTCTGGCCGAACTGCGCGGGATCATCGACGAGCGCGGCGGATCGCCGTTCTGGGACGGGGTTGCGGGGCGGTTCTTCGGGATGAGCTTTCAGGACGCGGACTATTTCAACGCGATCAACGGCAACCAGTTCATCGCCGATCTGATGCCCAAGCACCCGGTCTATATCGCGATGCTGAGCGAAGATGCGCGGTCGGTGATCGGCGTCCCCCACCCCACCGGACGTGCGGCGATGCGGATGCTCGAGGACGAAGGCTTCCGCGCCGAGGGCTATGTCGACATCTTCGACGGCGGGCCGACGATGGTGGCACGCACCGACAATGTCACCAGCGTCAAGAACAGCTGCGAGGCGACTGTCACCTCGCTGACGGTCAGCGAGGGCGAGCGCGCGATCCTTGCCACCGGCCAGCTCGGCACCTTCCGCGCCTGTTTCGGAGCGCGGGTGATGGACGGGGATGGCGGCATCGCGATCGATTCGGCCAGCGCCGATCTGCTCGACGTGTGTGAAGGTGATGTGGTGTGGAGCGTGGCGCGATGAGCCTGACCGAAATCAATTTCGACGGGATCGTTGGTCCGTCGCACAATTACGCCGGCCTCAGCCTCGGCAATATCGCCAGTGCGAGCCATGCGGGCGATCCGTCCTACCCGCGTGCAGCCGCGCTGCAGGGCGTGGCGAAGATGCGCGGCAATCTGGCGCGGCTGGGCGTGCAGGGTTTCCTCTTGCCGCTCCCCCGCCCCAATCATGGGCTGGCGCAGGCGCTGACGCTCGACGGCAGCGAGCCGCCGCAGCTGCGCGCCGCGCCGTGGTCAGCGTCGAGCATGTGGACCGCCAATGCCGCCACGGTCTCGCCTGCCCCGGATACTGCTGACGGGCGCTGCCATCTGACGCCTGCGAACCTCGTCACCATGCTCCACCGCGCGCAGGAATGGCCCGATACCAAGCGCCAGCTCGAAATCGCTTTCGGCGACCCGCGCCACTTTGCGGTCCATGATGCAGTGCCGCCCACCTTCGGCGATGAAGGCGCGGCCAATCACATGCGGCTGTGCGAAAGCCACGATGCGCCCGGCGTCGAGGTGTTCGTCTATGGCAGGCCTGGCGGACGCTTCCCGGCACGCCAGCACGAACAGGCGAGCCGTCTGGTCGCCCGCGCGCACGGGCTTGATCCCGCACGCGCCGTTTTCATCGAGCAGAACCCCGAGGCGATCGCGGCGGGCGCTTTCCACAATGATGTGGTCGCCGTCGCGAATGGCCGGGTGCTGTTCACCCATGCCGAGGCCTTTGCCGATCAGCAGGCCGCATACGATGCGATCCGCGCCGCTTTCCCCGCGCTTGAGGTGGTGGAGGTCCCGTCCAGCGCGGTGAGCCTGCAGGAGGCGATCCGCACCTATCTGTTCAACGCGCAGCTCCTCACGCTGCCTGATGGGACGATGGCGCTGATCGTGCCCGAGGAATGCCGCGAGAGCCCAAGCGTTTGGAGCTGGGCCGAAGCCATGCTCGCCGGTAACGGCCCGATCCGGCAGGTTATTCCTGTGGATGTCCGCCAGTCGATGGCCAATGGCGGCGGCCCTGCGTGCCTGCGCCTGCGGGTGGTGTGCGATCCGGCCACCGTTGATCCGCGTTTCCTGCTGGACGAGGCCAAGGCCGATCTCCTCGAAAGCGTGATTGCCGCGCATTGGCCCGAGCAGATCGACCCGTCCGATCTTGGCACGGAAAGCCTCGCAACCAGCGTGATTGCGGCACGGCTCGCCTTGCTGGATGCGCTCGATCTGGCACAGCTTGGTTAACGCATTTGCCGACTCGGCAGCGATGGGCTTAGGGTTACTGCATTCCTAAAGAGGCCCCGCCAGACGGAGCCGAGTCGCCCCGGGAGAGTTCATGCTGCGTAAGATCGGTCGCCTGTTTGTGATCAAGACGCGGTTCGAAGCGTTCCTGATCATCTATGCCCTCGCCCTCGGATCGACGGCGCGCGGCAGCGCCTATCTTGTGCAGTTCCCGGGGTTTGGCGGACAGCTGCTGTTCCTGGCGACCACGGGCGCGGTGTTCCTCGCCGGCGCGAAGATGCTCGACTGCATCCGGCTGGAAAAGGAAGTGGCTGAGTTGCGCGGTCAGAAGAGCGAAGCGGCGGAATAGCACGCTCGCTTTTGCCGCAAGCCGTGCCTGCGGCCGCGCATCACATCAAATTTAGGGAAGGTGGGGGTTTCTGTTGCTAGCTACCCCCGGAGCCCCGGTATCCGTTCTGTTGCCCGGTCGGTCCAACCGCGCTTTTTAGCCTAATAAAAGAAGGGCGTTAGCCCATCAATTACGCAGCGATTGCGAGTGCTTCGTTATCGTTGGCACTTATGGTTTTTGAGCCTTATGCGGGTTACTCAGCCCGGGCAAAAACTACGCTTTTCAACACACGTCGATCCTGGTTCGGCCCCTCCAGCTGAGCCGCTCGGTCGGCACGCTTCACGCGTGTTGCCGGGTTGCTCGGCCCAAATGGTGGAGCCGCCGGGTACTGCCCCCGGGTCCGTTGCATCTATTATACGCAGCCATTTATCGCCATATCCGGCCTGAACCGGCACGGCTGATATAGCGCGGCAATTGTGAATGTGAAGTGGATGAGGTGCTCGCTCGCGTTTGGCACTGTTCGGCGGCATGGCCGCCGCAAGGGCGACTGCCCGCCCGCAGCGATGCGGCCATAAGGTCGCGTGAGCGAGGATATCGCAGCCCGGAGGGGCTGCGCTATTTACGGAGCGCGTCGCGGATTTCCGCAAGCAGCTCCACCTCGGTCGGGCCAGCGGGCGCGGCGGGTTCCTCGGGCTTGGCGAACTGGGCGGTCACCTTGTTCACGTAGCGCACCATCAGGAAGATGATGAAGGCCAGGATCAGGAAGTTGATCACCACCGACACGAAGGCGCCCAGCCCCAGCACATTGGCCCCGGCTTCACGCGCAGCGGCCAGCGGCGTGCCGGGGGCAACCTCGCCCGAGAGCACAAAGTAGCGGTCGGAAAAATCGATGCTGCCGAAGATCGCGCCGATGATCGGCATGATGATCTCGTCCGTCAGCGATTTGACGATCGCGCCGAACGCCGCACCGATAATCACCCCGACGGCGAGGTCGATAACATTGCCCTTGGCGATGAAAGCCTTGAAATCCGACAGCATGATGATCCCCTTGCGCTGTTTGCAATCCCTTTCTGGCACTGCGGGATTACGCTGCCAAGTCGCGCCGCGGTCCCTTTGCACCGCTTGAACGGGACTAGGGGTGTGCTATATCAGCAATACAGAAAGCGTTTGCGCCGTGCCCGTCAGGGTTCCGGCGCCATCAGGAGGGATCGAGACATGACGTTCACCACCATGCTTCGCGGTGCATTTGCCGCTGCGCTTGCGCTGAGCCTGGCTGCCTGCGGGATCAACACCGTCCCCGCCGCCGAGGAAGAAGCCAAGGCCAAGTGGGCCGATGTCGAGGCGCAGTTCCAGCGCCGCGCCAACCTGATCCCCAACCTTGCCGAAGTGACCAAGGGCGCAGGCGAGAACGAGCGCACGATCCTCACGCAGGTCACCGAAGCGCGCGCCAAGGCGACATCCGTCAACATCACCGGCGATGATCTGAATGATCCGGCCAAGATGGAACAGTTCGCTGCCGCGCAAAGCCAGCTTGGCGCCGGGATCGGCCGTCTGCTCGCCAGCGTCGAGGCCTATCCGACGATCCAGTCGAACCAGAACTACCTCGCGCTGCAAAGCCAGCTTGAAGGCACGGAAAACCGCATCGCAGTCGCCATCCGCGACTATAACGAGGCGGTGCGCAAGTATAACACCACGATCCGCACCTTCCCCGATATCATCGGTGCCAAGGTGATCCACGGAGCCGAACCGATGGTGCCCTACAAGGCCGTGACCGAAGGCGCCGAAGCCGCGCCGACGCTCGACATGACCTCGAACTGAGCCGCGTGATCCGTCGCCTGCTCCTTGTGCTCGCGCTGGCGGGGGTGTGGCTTGCTGCCCCCCTCGCCGCGCAGCCGCAGTTCCCCGAGCTTACCGGCCGCGTGGTCGACAATGCCGATATTCTCACGCCCGAGGCCGAAGCAGCGCTGACCGCCAAGCTGGAAGCGCTCGAAACCCAGACCCAGCGCCAGCTGGTGGTTGCCACCGTGCCCGATCTGCAGGGCTATGACATTGCCGATTACGGCTATCAGTTGGGGCGTGCCTGGGGTCTGGGCGACGAGACGCGCATTGACGGCGCGCTGCTGCTGGTCGCGCCCAATGATCGCAAGGTGCGGATCGAAGTCGGCTATGGCCTCGAAGGCTATCTCACCGATGCGCTGTCTTCGCTGATCATCCAGAACGCGATCCTGCCGCGGTTCCGCGAGGATGATTATCCGGTCGGGATCGAGGCCGGAACTGACGCGATTATCGCCCAGCTGCAATTGCCGCCCGAAGAAGCCGCCAAAATCGCTGCCGAGGCCGGCAAGGCGCGCGAGAGCGACGGCGGATTTCCGTTCGGCGTGCTAATCTGGATTGCTTTCATTGTCTTCTTTTTCGTCATCCCGATGCTGGCTGGGCGCAGGCGGCGGCGCAAATATCGCTCGAGCGGCGCAGGCCCATGGGGCGACCGGGGCCGCGATGTGGGCGATACCGCGCGTGACATCATCCTGTGGGAAGTCGGCAGCGCCATTCTGCGCGGCGCGCTTTCGGGCGGGGATAATGACGGCGGCGGTTGGGGCGGCGGTGGCGGCGGCTTTGGCGGCGGCGGCGGATTTTCTGGCGGCGGCGGCTCGTTCGGGGGCGGCGGCGCCTCGGGAGGGTGGTAAGCATGGCTTATCTCGATGATGCCGGGCGCAAGCTCGTGGCCGATGCTGTGACCGAGGCCGAAAGCGCGACCTCGGGCGAGATCGTCACGGTGCTGGCGGATCGCTCGGACGGCTATACCGACGTGGCGCTGCTATGGGCCGTGGGCGCCGCCTTTACCGCGATGAGCGTGTTTGCCGCTTTCCCCCTGCCCTTCCTCGACGCGTGGGATCAATTGTTCGGCGGCTGGGGCCACGAATGGACCACGGGTGAGCTTGCCAGCATGGTGATCGCGCTTGGTCTGGTGAAGTTCCTCGCGGTGATGCTGGTGCAGCAGTGGGAACCATTGAAGTTCGCGCTGATCCCCGGCCCGACCAAGACCGCGCGCGTCCACGGACAGGCAGTGCGGCAGTTCAAGGTCGGCGCGGACCGCCGCACCACGGGGCGCACGGGTGTGATGATCTATCTGTCGATGGCCGAACACCGCGCCGAGATTGTCGCGGACGAAAGCATCGCCGCGATTGTCCCTGCCGAGGTGTGGGGCGAGGCGATGGGCGACATGCTCAGCCACATCCGCAAGGGCCGGATCGCCGAGGGCTTGGCAGTCGGCATCCGCGACGTCGGCTTCGTACTCGCCGAGCATTTCCCGCGTGGGAGCGATGACCAGAACGAGCTGCCCGACCGGTTGATCGAGGTCTGATTTTGGGCCTGTGCAAATCCACCTTGACCCGTTCGCCCTGAGCCTGTCGAAGGGCTGTCCTTCTTCAGCGCCGCGGAAGAAGACAAGTGCAGTCCTTCGACAAGCTCAGGACGAACGGAGTTAGATTTTTGATCAAAGACCGTGACGCCGACCTGCCCGAGCAGGTGATGTGGGAAGGCCGCTTCATCACTGCGAAAACACGCGGGCGGTGGGAATATGTCGGTCGCGCGCGCGGAATCCGCGCTGCTGCGATCATTGCTCTGGATGATGATGCCAACGGCACCCGCCACGTCATCCTTGTCAGCCAGTACCGCGTCCCGCTGTCGCGCTTCAGCCTCGAAATCCCCGCCGGTCTGGTCGGCGATGACGCGGGCGGCGAAGGCGAGGACGCACTCACCGCCGCCGCGCGCGAGCTGGAGGAAGAAACCGGCTACCGCGCCGGCAAGCTGGAGACGTTGGGTGAATTCTACTCCTCGCCCGGCATGGTCTCGGAATGCTTTACGCTGCTGAAGGCGACCGGCCTCACGCGGGTAAGCGACGGCGGCGGCACTGAAGGCGAGAATATCACCGTCCACCGGGTTGCGCTGCGTGATCTTTCGCGCTTCGTGGCCGAGTGGCGGCGCGCAGGGCACGCGGTCGACGTGCGCATCGCGATGCTTTTGACACCGGGATATTTGGGAGAGGATTGAACTATGGCAGGACGGCCAAAAGAAGGACGGGTTGCGGGCAAGCTCGCATTGGTCACCGGCGGGGCGCAAGGCCTCGGCCGCGCGCATTGCATCCGACTGGCGCAAGAAGGCGCGCGGGTGCTGGCAACCGACATCAACGCAAGCGGCGCAGCCGAAACGGCAGCGATCATCAACGCCGAGATGGGCGCAGGCGCGGCGTTTTCGATCGCGCATGATGTGACTGACCCTGCTCAGTGGGAAGCCGCTGTCGATGCCGCGCGCGAGCACCTCGGCGGGCTCAATGTGCTGGTCAACAATGCCGGGATCGGGGTCGCGGGCAATATCGAGACCTGCGCCTTTGAAGACTGGCAGCGGTGTTTCGACATCAACGTCAATTCGATCTTCCACGGCTGCCAGAAGGCGCTGCCGCTGATGCGCGAGCACGCGCCGGGATCGATCATCAACATCTCCAGCATCGCCGGGCTGATCGCGAGCGACACCATGCCGGCCTATAACGCCTCGAAGGCGGCGGTGTGGATGCTGTCGAAGTCGATCGCGCTGCATTGCGCCAAGAAGGGCATGAACATCCGCTGCAATTCGGTGCACCCGACCTTTGTCGACACCCCGATCCTGGACGGCACGGCCAAGGCGGCCTCGCTCGACAAGGAGGTGCTGCTGGAGAAGCTGGCGCGCCAGATCCCGCTCAAGTTCGTGGGCGAGCCGAACGACATCGCCAATGCGGTGCTCTATCTCGCCAGCGACGAAAGCCGCTTCATGACGGGCGCGGAGCTCAAGCTGGATGGCGGCATCAGCGCCATGTGAGTGTCAGACCGCCCGCCCCGCCTCCCCGCCCGGCCACCATAACATAGTGGTACTATTGGTGGCCGGGCGGGGAGGCGGGGCGGGCGGTTTGCAGCGCGCACAAAAAAGAAGGGGCCCAAAAGGCCCCTTCCCGGTTGTTTGAGATCAGGTGCAGCGGCCCGAAAAACCGGGAACCGCTTTTTTCAGTCGCTGCACTCAATTCGCGATCAGTGCGACCGCGAGGTAGATCAGGATCGGGCTGCCGAAGCCGAGCAGGGTCGCGGCGACAAAGCCGATCCGCACCAGCATCGTATCGATGCCGAAATAGTCGGCAATCCCGGCGCAGACGCCAAAGACCTTGCCGTTGGTCTTGTCGAGGCGGAAGCCAGCACGGGGCGGCTTGCCATCGGGATTGCGGGTGACGTTGTTCATTTCAATGGAACTCCAGAGTGAAGCGGTTGCGGATCAGGCGATGATGCCGGGGCTGGCGGGCAGGATCGCATAGGCGAAGCTGGCAACCGTCAGCAGGACGGCGAAGGTCGCCGAAGCGAAGCGGGCAGTGGTTTCAGGGCCGAACATGGTCAGATAGTCCTTCTTGAGAGAGGTCGCTCAGGCTCAGGCGACGAGCGACGGGCTGGCGGGCACGATGGCGTAGGCGAAGAAAGCGGCCGAAACGACAATCGAGAAGGCGGCGGCGAACAGACGGTTCGAAGCTTCGAGGGCGTACATGATAATGGTCTCCTTGGTGTTTTTTGCTGTCTCGCGGGACCATCCCGGGGACGTTGAATGTGTTGCAGGAGGCGTGCCAAACTCGAAAAATGGCAGAAATCCGCCATTTCCTTGCTTACAGAGGGACTACAACCCATTCACCCGCGCGAAAGCTTGGTGAAATTTCCCAATGATTGGCATCAGCGATTCCGGAGCGCTTGCCACTGGCCAAATCGGGCACCTCGGGCTACCCGCGCAGACGCCATGGGCCTCAGCAAAATCAGCATCGAGAACTTCCGCAACCATGCGGCCACAACCTTAAGCGAACCTGCGCATTTCAACCTGCTGGTGGGCGAGAACGGAGCTGGCAAAACCAATCTGCTCGAAGCGCTGTCGCTGCTCGGGCCGGGACGCGGGTTGCGCCGCGCCAACCTTGGCGATCTGGCGCGCAAACCCAGCCCCGCAGACGCGCCCCTGCCCTTCGCCATCGGTGCGAGCCTGATCGAGCAAGGCACGGTCTCAGCCCGGCTCGGCACCTATACCGAAGCCGGCAACCCTGCGCGGCGGCTGGTGCGGGTCAACAGCGCGGCGGCGAGCGCGGCGAGCCTCGCTGAATGGCTGGCGCTTTCCTGGCTCACCCCGGCGATGGACGGCTTGTTTACTGACAGCGCCGGCGCGCGGCGGCGCTTTATCGACCGCATGGCGCTCGCCATCGCGCCCGATCATGCGCGGCGGGTCAATGCGCTCGAGACGAGCTTGCGTGAACGCGGGCGGTTGCTGGAGAACGGCGGCGATCCGCGCTGGATGGATGCCATCGAGGCGCAGGCGGCGGAAAATGGCGCTGCCGTCACCGCCACCCGCGCAGAGCTGGTGGCGCGGCTGGCTGACGAGTTGTCCGCGCTCCCGCCCGAGCCTTTTGCGCGGCCCGCCCTCACCTATCGCGCTGGCGGCCCCGCAGACGAAACCGCCTTGCGTGCCGAGCTCGCCCGCAATCGCCCGCGCGACCGGGCGGCGGGACGCGCGCTGACCGGGCCTCAGCGCGACGAGCTTGAAGTGATCATGGCCAGCACCCGCCAGCCTGCGGCCTCGTGCTCCACCGGCGAGCAGAAGGCGATGCTGATCGCCATCACGCTTGCCCATGGCGTCCTTGCCGCTGCAGGACGGCCAAGCCTGCTGCTGCTCGATGAGGTCGCCGCGCACCTTGATCCTGTGCGCCGCGCCGAGCTGTTCCGCCGTCTGCGGCAAGGCGCTGCGCAGGTGTGGATGACCGGCACCGAACTCGCCCCGTTCGAAGCGATCCGCGGCGAAGCGGCAATCTGGCGGGTCAGCGGCGGGTCGGTCGAACGGCTTTAGCGTCCGGCGACAGGCGGCAGCGCGCCTTCGACCTCGCCCAGCGTCGAGGCCACCAGGCGCTCGATCCCCTCAGCGGTCGGGTGGATCTTGTCGTTCTGGAACAGATCGGGCTCGCGGTAGATATCCTCCAGCCAGAACGGGATCAGAGCCGCGCCGTGTTGCTTGGCCAGATCGCGGTAGAGCGCATCGAACTGCGCCTGATATTCCGGCCCGTAATTGGGGGGTGCGCGCATCCCCATCAGCAGGACCGGGATGTCGCGCGCCTTCAGCTCCTCGAGCATCTGGCTGATATTGGCCTTGGTTTCATCGGGCGAGAGGCCGCGCAGCAGATCATTGCCGCCAAGCTCAAGGATGAACAGATCGGGCTTGGCCTCCTGCGCATCGAGCGTGAAGGCAAGCCGTTGCAGCCCCGCCGCGCTGGTATCGCCCGAGATCCCGGCATTGGTCATCACGGCGTTCACGCCCTTGGCACGCAGCGCCGCTTCAAGACGTGCAGGATAGCTCTCGCCTTCCTTGAGGCCATAGCCTGCAAACAGGCTGTCTCCGAAGGCAAGGATGCGCTGCTCCGGACCCATCACCGGGATCGCAGGCAGATCGGCGCCGGCCGATGCGGCGGCTTCCGGCGCGCGCGCGGCCTCGTCAGCCTCTCCGCTGCACGCGGCCAGCGCCAGCAGGCCTGCGCCAATTGCGACAATATTCGACCAACCGCGCTTGTGCATCCGCGAGCCTTCCTTAGCTGTAGCTTGTTGTGCCCCCTCACCTATGCCATCGGAACCCAGTGACAAGTCCCTCTCTTGCAATCTCCGCCCGCAATCTCACCCTGACGCTTGGTAGCAGTGCTGCGCCGGTCACAATCCTGCGCGGTATCGACCTTGATATCCCGCAGGGGCAAGTGGTTGCTCTCCTTGGCCCGTCGGGATCGGGCAAGAGCTCGCTGATGGCGGTGCTGTCCGGGCTTGAACGTGCCAGCGGGGGGAGCCTGACAGTGGCGGGCGCCGATTTCGCGGGCCTGTCAGAAGATGGTCTGGCCGCCGCACGCCGCGGACGGATCGGGATTGTGCTGCAGGCCTTCCACCTGCTCCCCACGATGACCGCGGCCGAGAATGTCGCCACCCCGATGGAGCTTGCCGCGATGCCCGACGCGCACCCGCGCGCGCTGGCCGAGCTCGAAGCGGTCGGCCTTGGTCACCGCACCGGGCATTACCCGACCCAGCTTTCGGGCGGCGAGCAGCAGCGTGTCGCCATTGCGCGCGCCACTGCGCCGCGCCCCGAACTGATCTTCGCTGACGAGCCGACCGGCAACCTTGATGCCGCGACGGGCGAGGAGATCATCAACCTGCTGCTGGCCCGCCGTGCGGAAACCGGCGCAACCCTGCTGATCATCACCCACGACGCCAGCCTTGCCGCGCGCTGCGAGCGGGTGCTGACGATGGCCGACGGGGTGATCGTCTCGGACACAGCCCCCACGCCGGCAGAAGCGACCGCATGAGCCTGCCGCTAAGGACTGCTTGGTCCATCGCCCGGCGCGATCTCAACGCGCGTTTCCGCGGGCTGCGGCTGCTGCTGGTGTGCATCTTCCTCGGCACCGCCGCGCTTGCCGCGATCGGCACGCTGACCGCCGCAATCGAGAGCGAATTGGAGTCGTCCGGGCAGGAACTGCTCGGCGGCGATCTCGAAGTCGAGGTGTGGCAGCGCGACTTGCGGCCCGAGGAACTGGCGGCGCTTTCCAAATATGGCGAAGTCTCGGGCGGCTTCCGCCTGCAAGCCATGGCGAGCACGCCCGAGGCCGCTGCCCCGATCGAATTGAAGGCGGTCGATGCCAAGTGGCCGATGTTCGGCACGCTGGTGCTGGCGGATGGCCGCAAGGTCGGCGCGCCTTCCGGCAGTGACGCATGGATCGCCGAAACCGCGCTCGAACGGCTCGGGATCAAGGTGGGTGACAGCTTCACCGTCGGCACCACCACGCTCACCGCTGCGGGCGTGATCAAGGACGAACCCGATCGCCTGTCCGAAGGCTTCCAGCTCGGCCCAACGGTGATCGTCGCGGAAGCTGTGCCCGCCGCGGCCGGCCTGCTGCAACCCGGCGCGCTCTACCAGAGCAAGCACCGTATCGCCTTTGCCGATCCCGCGCGCGATCCCGAAGCGGCCGAGGAAGCGATCACCAAGGCCTTCCCCGATGCCGGCTTCGACATCCGCACCCGCGACCGCGCCTCGCCCGGCGCTGACCGCTTTGTGCGCCAGATGAGCGATTTCCTGACGCTGGTGGGATTGGCCGCGCTGGTAATCGCAGGGATCGGGATTGCCGGCGGGGTGTCGTCCTATCTCGATCAGCGCCGCAGCAGCATCGCCACCTTGAAGGTGCTCGGCGCGACCTCGGGTGACATTGTGCGCATCTATGCGATGCAGATCGGCGTTGCGGCGGTCGCCGGGAGCCTTGCGGGGCTGGCCGCCGGCGTGCTGGTCACCCCGCTGCTGGCGAGTGCGCTGCAAGGCCTGCTGCCAGTGGAGAGCGGGTTCATCGTCTCGCCGCCTGCGCTGTTGCTGGCGGGTGCTTACGGCCTGCTGGTCGCCTTCGCCTTTGCGGCTGCGCCATTGCTGCGCGCGCGCACCTTCCCGGCCATGGCGCTGATGCGGTCAGGCATCGTGCCGCTGGCGCGTGACAAGCGCTCGTTGATCGCAACCGGCCTCGGGCTGGCCGCGATCTGCGCGCTGGCGCTGCTGACGACCGCGCAGCCGATGCTTTCGGGCGGGTTCCTGCTGGGCGCTGGCGGCGCCTTGCTGCTGCTGGCGGGGCTTGGCTGGCTGATCCAGACCCTCGCCCGCCGCCTGCCGCGTCCGGCCAATCCGCTGCTCAGGAGCGCGCTCGCCAATATCCACCGTCCCGGCGCACCGACCGGAGCATTGGTCACCGCGCTGGGCTTCGGCCTTGCCGCTTTCGTGCTGCTCGCCGCGGTGCAGAGCGCGATCGACGGCAATATCCAGCAGCGTGTGCCCAAAGAGGCGCCCGATTACTTCGTGCTCGACGTGCCGCGCGACAAGGAGCCGCGCTTCTTCGAACTGGTGCAGGCCGATTTCCCCAAGGCGGGGATCCGCACGGTGCCGACCATGCGCGGCGCGGTGCTGGCTTACGGCCCCAAGGACAAGGTGATCCGCGTCGCCGATCTCGAGGAAATCCCCGAGGGCGCATGGGGCCTGCGCGGCGAGCGCGGGCTGACTTATGCCGACACGATCCCGCAGGGCAACCGCGTGGTCGCCGGCAAGTGGTGGAGCCCGTTCCACAAGGGCGAACCGCTGGTCTCGATCGATGCCGAACTGGCCAAGGCCGCCGGCCTCGAGGTGGGCGATTACATCACCATCGGCATCCTCGGGGTGGAACGCACCGCCCGCATCGCCAATCTGCGCGAAATCGACTGGGAGAGCATGGGGTTCAACTTCCTCCTCGTCTTCTCACGCAATGCGATCAGCGATGCGCCGCACAACCTTTCGGCCACGATCGATCTGCCTGATGGCGCGGACAGCGAGGCGCGCGGGCGCCTGCTGCGCGCCATGGTCAAGGAAATGCCCTCAAGCTCGGTGATCGAGGTGGGCGGGATTCTGGTCGAAGCGCGCAATCTGCTCCAGCAGGTGAGCCTGGCAACGCTGGCTGCGGCGGCGGTGACAGTGCTGGCGGGGCTCGCGGTGCTGATGGGCGCGATTGCCGCCGCGCGGGCAGCGCGCACCTATGACACGGTGATGCTGCGGGTGCTGGGCGCGAGCCGCAGGCAAATCCTGCTGCTGCAACTGGCGGAATATGGCCTGCTTGCCGGCGTGCTGGCGCTGGTGGCGCTGGGCTTGGGCGGCGGGCTCGCTTGGGTGGTGATCACCCAATTGTTCGAGTTCGACTGGCTGCCCGATTGGGGCGAAGTCCTCGGCGTGCTGGGGCTCGGCGTCGGGATTGTGCTGGCCTTCGCGCTGGCCGGATCGCTGCCCTTGCTCAGAGCCAAGCCGGCACAGGCGCTGCGCGAGCTCTAGGCTCGCCGCAGCGCCCGGCCCTGTATTCGATCAGGCGAAGACATCTTCGGCGTAGGGATCCTTGGGGTCCGGCCCGAAGCGGTTAGGCCCCCGCGTGCCTTCGAGGCACATGAACACCAGTAGGATCAGGCTGCCCACGTAAGGGATGAAGCCAAGCAGGATGAACCAGCCCGACTTGTCCTGATCGTGGAAGCGCCGGATCTGCACGGCGAGACCGGGGATGAAGAAGAGCAGAATGTAGACCCCGGCCAAGATCAGCACCGCAGTGCTGCCTAAGGGATCGGCCGGATCCTCCGACGGGCTGCCAAGCAGTGCCGCGACGATCGCGACCGGCACCAGCACCAGGATCTGGAACAGCACGAACATCCAGTATTCCTTGCGCCGCGAACGCCCCGAGAACTCGGCGTACCGCTTGAGCGGCATGATCATGTATTCCATTGCGTGATCCCCCTGTGGTGCTGGTTAAGCCACCACAATCCATCACATTCGTCAGGTCTGCGCAAACGAAAAAGGCCCCGTGCGTCGCCGCACGAGGCCCTTTCCTGATTACACCGTGTCGCGGATCAGAACTTGAACCGCACCAGACCGCCATAGGTCCGCGGCTGGCTCGGGTAGCCCGAGACCGTACCGGACTGCGCAACGCCGTCGAACACCGTGATGATGTACTGGTCGTTGAGCAGGTTGCGCGCCCAGGCGCCGACTTCGATGCCGTTTTCCATCTGGAAGATGATCGCGCCGTTCACCAGGTTGGTCTCACGCTGGAAGATGCGCGAATCCCGGCGTGCGGTGAGCGGGCCATTGAAGGTCGGCAGGCCGTTGTTGATCGGCGTGTTGCTTTCGTGCGCGTAGTCAAGACGCGACACCAGCTTGTTGCCGCTGGAGCCGAATTCATGCGTGTAGGTCGCCGAGGTGGCGATGCTGAATTCGGGGATCCCGCCCGGACGAAGCCCGGTCAGATCGCCCACGGGGCTTTCCGTGAAGCTGTCGAACTTCGCATCGAGATAGGTCATCGCGAAGGTGAACACGAGGCCGTCTGCCGGACGGATGGTGCTGTCGAACTCGAAGCCCATCACCGACTGCTCGCCCGCATTGTTCAGCTGGAAGCCGGTGCCGGTGAACAGGAAGCTCTGGAAGCCCTGAATGGTCTGGTCGAACAGCGCGAGGTTGAAGCCGAAGCCATCCCACTGCGCTTTCATGCCCAGTTCGTAGACTTCCGCTTCTTCCGGTCCGGCAAAGCGCGAACCGGTGCCGAGGTTCGGCACGGCAAGCCCAGCATCGGTAACCGGCGAGGACGGCGCACCGAAGAACGAACGGCCCGGGCCGGGGATGTAGTCGCCGAACACCGGACGGCTATCGCGCGACAGGTTGATCGAGCTCGCCTTGAAGCCAGTCGAGTAGCTGGCGTAGACATTGACCTCGTTCGAGACCTGATAGGCAGCGCGCAGCAGGTAGGTGAATTCGTCATCCCGCGTGCGGCCCGGTTCGACCGAGTTCGGCAGGTTGAGGAAAGGCGGCTGGAACTGGAACGGCGAAAGGCCGATCAGCGGGTTGATCGCCGGGTTGGTCGCAGCCGCAAGCAGCGCCTGCTGGTTGGCCGCCGGCAGAGCCTGGAACGCCGCGCGGTTGGTCACCGTCCCGCCGGTCGCCCCAATGATGAAGGCATCGACGAGGTTGATGTTGGCCAACTCGTCAAACGCCTGCTGGCTGAGCGCGAAGTCCTTCTTGTCGTCGGTGTAGTTGAAGCCCGCGGTGAACACGAGGCCATCGACCGGCTCGAAGTCGATCGTGCCGAACACCGACCATGCGGTGTTGTCCATCGAGAACTGTTCAGCGGTCAGCGGGCCAGCAGAGAAGATCGAGCCCTGCGGCAGGCCGAGACCGGCTTCCACACCGTTGAATACCAGCGGGTTGCCGGCGAGCAGTGCGAAGAACGGACGCGCATCCGGACCGGTGGTCAGGCTGCTGTCCTGCGTGATCGACTCGTCGAAGTAGAAGCCGCCGAGCAGGAAGTTGATCGGGCCATCGAAATCAGACGCAATCCGAAGTTCCTGGGTGAAGGTATCGACCTTCTGGTTGCGGATTTCGCTGACGACTTCGGCGCTGGTGAAATCGACGTCCTGGTTCTGGAAGTTCTCGAGCTCGCGATAGGCGGTGATCGAGGTAACCGTCAGGTTGCCAACGTTCCAGTCAACCTGCAGAGAACCGCCGTAGTTGTCGACGACGTTTTCCGGCACCTGATTCAGGAAGGTGTTGTAGCTGAAGAAGTCGGTGTCCAGCGCGCCGCCCACGGCGAACACCGCAGGCGCTGTCGGTCCGGCCACAAGCGTCGAGACCTGACAGCAGGCTTCGTCGATCTTCGAATAATCGGCGATGGCGCGGATCTTGAGGTCCGGGCTCGGCTCGATCAGCAGCTGGCCGCGGGCCGACCAGCGGTTGCGCTCGGAGATTTTCTCATCGAGGTTGACGATCGTGGCATAGCCGTCACGCTTGTTATAGCTGCCGTCGATCGACCAGGCGATGTTCTCGCTGATCGGGCCGGTGAGTTCGCCGCGCAGGACGATCGCGTTGAAGTTGCCGTAGCTGGCTTCGACCTGGCCGCCGAATTCATACTGCGGCTCCTTGGTCACGACCGAGATCACACCGGCCGAGGCGTTCTTGCCGAACAAGGTCGATTGCGGCCCGTTCAGCACTTCGATGCGCTGGACCATGTTGAGGTCGGACAAGGCCGCGGCCGAACGCGAGCGGAACACGCCGTCGATGAAGACGCCGACCGAAGGCTCGATACCGAAGTTGTTGTCGCCGTTGCCGAAGCCGCGGATGATGAAGGTGGTGCTCGATGCACTCTGCAGCTGGCTCACACGCAGCGACGGGGTGACCGTCTGCAGGTCGAGCACGTCGCGGATCTGCGCCTGTTCAAGCACTTCGCCGCTGGTCACCGAAACCGAGATCGGCACTTCTTGCAGCGTCTGTTCGCGCTTGGAGGCGGTGACGATAATCTGGTTATTGCCCTCCTGGGCCTCAGGCTCGGCGTCTTGCGCAAGGGCAACGCCCGGCATCGCAACGGCGACGGCGGCAGCACCTGCCAGCAGGGTGAATCGGTATGATCCGGCAGTGCCGGTGAAGGTCGATCGCATGGAAGCTCCTCTCCTAAATTCCCTCGACCCCGGCGCCGGTGTTCCGGCACGCACCTCCCGATGCGCTCTCTCCCGTGATCGTTGCGCAACGTGATAAGCGAGTGACGGACTCGCGACAAGCGCAAAGCCCCCGCTTTTCCGGGGCAAACGGGGCCTGTGTGGCGCTTTCGCAACAGTGGCTAAGCCATTGCAAAGCCCAGCGCGCGCCCCGGCGCTTGCCCCGGAGGCACTCTTGCGCTAGGCGGCGCGGCGATGTTGCATTGCAACAAGCAGCGCGCTCGCGGCACCCTTGCCGTAGCGTAGCGGCCTGTCGCCAACCCGCCACAAACCCGGCCTAACCCCGCGCGCCTGGCCGTGCGCCATGCTTTATGACCTGCCCGGTTCGGCTGCGCCCGGGTTCTGACTGGAAAAATCGAAACAATGTCCTCCTCGCTGAGAAATATCGCGATCATCGCCCACGTCGACCACGGCAAGACCACGCTGGTGGACCAGTTGTTCCGCCAGTCGGGCACCTTCCGGGAAAACCAGCGCATCGAAGAACGCGCGATGGACTCGGGCGATCTCGAAAAGGAACGCGGGATCACGATCCTTGCCAAGTGCACCAGCGTCGAGTGGGAGCATGATGGCGAGACGACTCGCATCAACATCGTCGACACCCCCGGCCACGCCGACTTCGGCGCCGAGGTGGAACGCATCCTCTCGATGGTCGACGGCGTGATCCTGCTGGTCGACAGCGCGGAAGGCGCGATGCCGCAGACCAAGTTTGTGACCGGCAAGGCGCTGGCGCTGGGGCTCAAGCCGATCGTGGTCGTCAACAAGATCGACCGTTCGGACAGCCGCCCGCAGGAAGTGCTCGACGAAGTGTTCGATCTGTTCGTCAGCCTAGATGCCAATGACGAGCAGCTCGAATTCCCGGTGCTCTATGCCTCGGGCCGCGATGGCTATGCCAGCGAAGACGAGACCGCCCGCGAAGGCAGCCTCGCACCGCTGTTCAACAAGGTGATCGAGCACGTGTCCGCACCCGGTCTCGATCCCGACGCGAAGTTCAGCTTCCTTGCCACCCTGCTCGATCGCGACAACTTCATGGGCCGCGTCATCACCGGCCGCGTCCAATCGGGCACGATCAGGGTCAATGATCCGATCCACGCGATCGACATGGACGGCAAGATCATCGAAACCGGCCGTGCGACCAAGCTGATGAGCTTTGACGGCCTCGAGCGCGTCCCTGTGGAAGTCGCGCGCGCGGGCGACATCATCGCGCTCGCTGGTCTCGAAAAGGCGACCGTTGCCAACACCATTTGCGATCCTTCGGTGAGCGAGCCGATTGCCGCCCAGCCGATCGATCCGCCGACGCTGGCGATGCGCTTCTCGGTCAACGACTCGCCTCTCGCCGGGCGCGAAGGCAGCAAGGTCACCACCCGCATCATCCGTGATCGCCTGCTGCGCGAGGCCGAGACCAACGTCGCGATCCGCGTCACCGAAAGCGAAGACAAGGACGCCTACGAAGTCGCCGGGCGCGGCGAATTGCAGCTGGGCGTGCTGATCGAGACGATGCGCCGCGAAGGCTTCGAACTCGGCATCAGCCGCCCGCGCGTGCTGTTCCGCGAAGAAGGCGGCAAGCGCATGGAGCCTTACGAGACCGTCGTGATCGACGTCGACGACGAACACTCGGGCACGGTTGTCGAGAAGATGCAGCGCCGCAAGGCCGATCTCACCGAAATGCGCCCCTCGGGCCTCGGCAAGACCCGCATCACCTTCTCCGCCCCGTCGCGCGGCCTGATCGGCTACCACGGCGAATTCCTGTCCGACACGCGCGGCACCGGGATCATGAACCGGTTGTTCGAAAAGTATGATGCCTACAAGGGCCCGATCGAAGGCCGCATCAACGGCGTGCTGATCTCCAACGGCGATGGCGACGCCAATGCCTACGCACTCAACATGCTGGAAGAGCGCGGCGAATTGTTCGTTGGCCCGCAGATGAAGGTCTATCAGGGCATGATCATCGGCGAGAATGCCAAGCCGGACGATCTCGAAGTCAACCCGATGAAGGCCAAGCAGCTCAGCAACGTGCGCTCGTCGGGGAAGGATGATGCGATCCGCCTGACCCCGCCGCGCCGGATGACGCTGGAGCAGTCGATCGCCTATATCGACGACGATGAAATGGTCGAAGTGACGCCGCAGTCGATCCGCTTGCGCAAGGCCGAGCTTGATCCGAACGAGCGCAAGAAGATGCGCCGCAAGAAGGACAGCTGAGACAGACGTTGAAATAGGCCGCCGCGGGAAAACTCGCGGCGGGCAGTGGTCAAGGCGCGGCGGGGTTGTTACCCCCCGCGGCCATGAACACCTACACGCTCGCCAGCCTTGCCGCCTATTTCGTCCTGATGATCGCCATCGGGGTCTATGCCTGGGCCAAGACCCGGGGGGACTCCGAAGGCTACCTTCTGGCGGGGCGCAATCTTTCGCCCGCAGTCACCGCATTGAGCGCAGGCGCTTCGGATATGTCGGGCTGGCTGCTGCTGGGCCTTCCGGGCGCGCTCTATGCGGGTGGGCTGGTCGAGGCGTGGATCGCGATCGGCCTGACGGTGGGCGCTGCGCTCAACTGGATCATCGTTGCCCCGCGCCTGCGCGAACAGACCGAGCGGCTGGGCAATGCGCTCACCATCCCGCAATTCCTCGCCAACCGCTTCCCTGAAAGCGGCACGATGCTGCGGGTGATATCGGCGATCATCATCGTCGGCTTCTTCACCGTCTACACCGCATCCGGCATGGTCGGCGGGGGCAAGCTGTTTGCGACCGCCTTTGGCGGCGCCCTGCCAGTCACCGGCCTCAGCGACTATATGCTCGGCATTGTCATCACGGCAGGCATCGTGCTGGTCTACACCATGATCGGCGGGTTCCTTGCCGTCAGCCTGACCGATTTTGTGCAAGGCATGATCATGATGGTGGCGCTGGTGGTGATGCCGCTGGTGATCCTGTTCGGGACCGAGGCCAGCGCGGCGATCAATGTCGCTGCCGTGCCGCAGGACGGGTTCCTGAGCCTCACGCAAGGCGCAACGGTGATCGGCGTGATCAGCGCCGTCACGTGGGGGCTCGGCTATTTCGGGCAGCCGCATATCATCGTGCGCTTCATGGCGATCGACCGCGTGGAAAACGTGCCCCGCGCCGGCGTGATCGGGATGGGCTGGATGGTGATCTCGCTGGTCGGCGCAGTCGCGGTCGGGCTTGCGGGGCGCGCCTATGCCGAAAGCACCGGGCTGGTGGTCGATGATCCCGAAACGATCTTCATCCTGCTCGCGCAATTGCTGTTCCACCCGGCGGTTACAGGCTTCCTCTATGCCGCGCTGCTGGCCGCAATCATGAGCACGATTGCCTCGCAGCTCTTGGTCTCGTCCTCCTCGCTGACCGAAGATTTCTACCGCTTGTTCCTGCGCCGCAATGCAACCGAGCGCGAGGTGGTGAACGTGGGGCGCATCTCGGTTGCCTTGGTGGCGGGCGCCGCAATGGTGATCGCTGCCGATCCCGAGAGCCAGGTGCTGGGCCTCGTCTCCAACGCATGGGCGGGATTTGGCGCGGCCTTCGGCCCGCTGATCCTGCTGGCGCTGCTGTGGGACCGGATGACCGGCGCGGGCGCGGTGGCGGGGCTGGTGACCGGCGCCGGCGTGGTCGCCGCATGGATCATACTCGGCTGGAACAAGGCGTTTCTGGGCGGGCCGGGGCTCTACGAGATCGTGCCCGGCTTCATCGCTGCATTGCTGGCGATTGTGGTGGTGAGCGGCCTGACCCGCCCGCGCGCTGCCGCAAACTGAGCTTTTCCCGCCCCGCAAACCGGCGCATAAGCAGCATACAAGGGGGGCATAGACATGGACAAAGCAGCACAACCGCGCGTCACCGGGCTTGGCGGCGTGTTCTATGTGGTGAAAGACCCGGCCGCGACCCGCGACTGGTATCGCGAAACGCTCGGGATCGACGGACCCTATGGCCCGCAGCTGGCATGGGCCGAAGAACCGCGCCAGCACCCCTATTCGCTGATAAGCCACTTTGGTGATGACGAGTATATCAAGCCCGGCAGCGGCGGCTTCATGATCAACTTGCGGGTCAATGATCTGGACGGTTTTGTGGCCCTGCTGCGCGCCAAGGGGGTCGCAATCCTTGGCGAGGCGGACGAAGGCTATGGCAAGTTTGCCTGGCTGCTCGATCCCGACGGGGTGAAGATCGAGCTGTGGGAACAGGTCGCCGACGAGCTACCCTAGGGCGATCGGGATGCTCCGCCGCAAGCATCGCTCGGGCGAAGATGTTTCCGGCTTGTTAACCATTCTTGTGCAACCTTCCTTAGCCATGACAGCCAAGGACTCACTTCGCGGATTGCCCCTTATCGCGGGCGCGCTGGCGCTGGCGGCGTGCGGTTCGCTGGTGCCGGGCGGCAGCGGCGGCGCGGCACCCGGGTCGGCGAGCGTATCGGCCAGCGCGTCAGGGGGATCAGGGGCCCGCCCCGCCACCCGCATCACCTCCGCCCCGCAAAGCTATGCCGCCTCCGACGAGGAACTGGGCTGCCTTGCCGATCTCGGTGCGAGCGGGGCACGGTTCGAGCGGCTGCCCGACACCTATGCCGCGCCCGGCTGCAACAAGCTTGGCACAGTGCAACTCTCGGCGCTGGCGGGCGACCGCGCGCCGCTCAGCATCAGCAATCTTGGCCCGGTGCGTTGCGGCACGGCCAAGGCATTCGGCGACTGGGCGCGCTTCGGGGTCGACCGCGCCGCGCGCCAGCTGCTCGGCAGCCCGATCGCGCGGATCGAGACGATGGGTTCCTATGCCTGCCGCAATGTCGCAGGCACCGAACGCCGCTCGGCCCATGCCCGCGCCGAGGCGATCGACGTTTCGGGGTTTGTGCTGGCTGACGGTCGGCGGATTGTGCTCAAGCGTGATTGGGACGGCGGGGACGCGGCAACGCGCGAGTTTCTGCGGGTGGTTCACACGAGCGCCTGCAAACGCTTCGGCACCGTGCTCGGCCCAGCCTATAATGCCGCGCACGAGGATCACTTCCATCTCGAAGGCAGCGGCGGCGCGACGTTCTGTCGCTGATGGGCTGACGCATGCGCGAGCCATGCCCGCTCCTGTCTAAGCCACACTGGAAGCCGCCAGCACCGCCCCAAACAGGTTTGGCGGCCCCGGCCTGCTACAACTGCAGCGCCAGAGCCGCCCGGGGGTACCGGCCCGTTGCCGGTCCTGTAGCCTGCCCGTGCGGTCGGAGGCGATGGCCGCACGTGGCAGACGTTCGTGTGCGGTGAGTGGCAACGCCCTGCCCATTGACGGCAGGGTGCCTTCCTGATGCCCTGCGTCAGGCCCGCAATTTCGGTTCGAGCTTCGCTTCGAGCCGCAGGCGCACGGCCTCGGCTGCGTGGCGAGCGCCCAGCTTGTTCATCATGTTGGCGCGGTGGATTTCCACCGTGCGGGGGCTGATATCGAGCTCGCGCGCGATGGCCTTGTTGCTGCTGCCCTCGGCCAGCCAGTCGAGCACTTCACGCTCACGGGTCGAGAGAGTGGAGATGCGGTCGCGCGCTTCGATCATGCGGCGGCGGGCGGCGCCGAACTGCTCAGCTTCCTTGCCGATCCGGGTGAGGCAGCGGGTGAAACGCTCGGGATCAAGCGGCAGGGCGAGATAGTCGAGCGACCCGGCCTTTATCGCCTCGACAATGCGGCCCGGGCGGGGCTGCACATCCACCGCGATCAGCGGCAGCCAGATCCCGAGCCGGCTCAGCCGTTCAAGGATCATGCTGACCCCGCCTTCCTCTGCGGTGTCGCGCGCGATGATGATGCCTTCGCGCGGCGGGTGAACAGAAAGCTCGGACAAATCGCCGTAGACCTCACAATGGTGGCCCAGGGCGAAACCCACACGCGCCAATTCGGCACGCTGGCGGCTGCACGAGTCGATGAAGTGGAGAGAGGCTTTGCGTGTCATGCGATGATGACTGCGCCAACCCCTTACGCAATTCACGCAAGGTCGCCGCCGATACGGAGGATTTACCGTATCTGCGAGGCATTAACCAACGGAATTAGTGATATAAATTCGCTCCGAAACGAACCATGAAGTGGCTCGGGCGTCAGTCTTTGCTGCTAAAAAAGTAAGGCGGTAAGGAATGGAATGCCGAACGCAAGGCATCCCCCCAACCCGATGATATCGTGGCGTAATAAGGATCGTCTGCGGTCACCCTGTGTTCGTGGCTGGCGGCAAACGCATCCTTGCCGATCACCAGCAGATCAAGCGGCAGGCCAACCGAAAGGTTCGCCTTCAAGGTCGAGTCGAAACTCACCATCAGCAGCTTCACCGCATCCTCGAAGCTCATCCCGCGATCATAGCCACGGATCAGGATCGGGCGGCCATACTTGGTCTCGCCGATCTGGAAGAACGGCGTGTCCCAGCTGGCCTCGATGAAGTTGCCTTCGGGATAGATCATGAACAGGCGCGGCTGCATCCCCTTGATCTGCCCGGCCACGATCATGGTGGCGGTAAAGCGGCCCTTGCCGCTTTCGCCGTTGACGGCCTGCGCTTCCTCGATGGTGGTGCGCAGCAGCCGGCCGATCTCGGTGGCGACCTGGAACATGGTCGGCCCCTTGATCAGCGTGTTCTCGCGCTCGCCCGGGGCCTTGGTGCGTTCCTCAAGCTGGCTGATCACCGCCTGCGTCGTGGCCAGATTGCCCGCCGTCATCACCGCGATCATGCGTTCGCCCGGCACGCTCCACTGGAACAGCTTGCGGAAGGTGGAGATGTTATCGACGCCCGAATTGGTGCGGGTGTCGCTCATCAGCACCAGCCCGCGATCGAGCACCATGCCAACGCAATAGGTCATGTCTGTTCCTCTTCCCCTGCCCCGGCTTGCGCGCGGGACCGTGGCCCTAACGCAAAGCGCCGCCGAGGCAAAGCGCCGCGTCGCACGCTGCCGTGCGCGTTACTGGCTGGTCTGGCCCTGCTGCTGGCCGGTCTGGCTTTGCTGCTGGCTGGCGGGCACGTGCGGGGAGACTGCCACCCCGACGCGCAGCACTTCTTCCGCCATCCCGTAGCTGATCCCGGTCACCGGCGCGGCATCGCGGTAATCGCTCCCCGTCGCCACGCGGACATAGCGCGGATCGGGGCTGATCCCGTTCGAGACGTCGAAACCGACCCAGCCCAGCCCCTCGACATGGGCTTCGGCCCAGGCGTGGGTGGCTTCCTGCTCGATCCGGTCGTCCATCAGCAGGTAGCCGCTGACATAGCGCGCCGGGATGCCGTGCGCGCGCGCGGCGCCGATGAAGATATGCGCGTGATCCTGGCACACGCCAAAACCGTGCTGCACGGCTTCCTCGGCAGTGGTGGCCGAATGGGTGCGCCCGGTTTCATAGGCGACACGGTCGCGGATCAGGGCCGAGAGCGCGTGGAGGAATTCGAGCGGTGCGCTCCCCTCTGCTCCGCCCCCCTGCCCGCCCGCCTCGCGCAGCAGCCCGCGCAGCTTCGCGCCGGGGCGGGTCAGTGATGTCTGGCGCAGGAAGCTCCACAAGGGCAGGTGGCCCGAATGGCGCCCGATCACCCCGGCGTTGTCGTCGGTCTCGACGATGCCTTCGCAGGTCACCGTCACCTCGCGCGCGCCCGGCTCCATGCCGATCAGCGTGACGTGGTTGAAGTGCTGGTCGTCATAGGAAAGCTCGGCATGGGCGTGCTCGAAATGCATCTTCCATTCGATGATGCGCTGGCCCTGCGTTTCCTTGGGCGTCAGCCGCAGCCGCTGGAGCGCGTGCATCACCGGTTCGGAAAAGGCGTAATGCGTCGTATGCCGGATCGCGAGGGTCATCGTGCTCATGCGCTCGTCCTCATGCGTGGAACCGGTAGTCGCTGGCAATCGCCTGCGCGATGGCAGCATTGCGGGCGAGGAAATCGATCAGGAATTCGTGCAGGCCGGCCTCGAAGATCTGGTCGACGGCAAGCTGGCTGATGCGGGTGTCGGCCTCGCGCATCAGTGCGTTGCAGCGCCCCTCCACCCCGTGCATCCGGGCCAGCGCTGCGAGATTTTCGCGCAGCGCGTTGCGGCAGAAGGCAAGGCTGCGCGGGAAGCGATCGTCGAGCACGAGGAATTCGACGATCCCGCGCGCCTCGATCTGTCCGGCGTTGAGCCAGCTATAGACCCGCGCGCCTGCGACCGAGCGCAGCACCTGTTCCCACTGCCCGGTATCAAGGCTCGATCCGACATAGGAGAGCGAAGGCAGCAGCAGGAAGTACTTCATGTCGAGAATGCGCGCGGTGCTGTCGGCGCGTTCGATAAAGGTGCCCGCCCGGCTGAAGTGATAGCCCTCGTCACGCAGCATCGAGCCGTCGAAGGCACCGTGCACCTGCGTTCCCGCGCGCCGGATCGCCACCAGCACCTCGCCCACCACCGTAGGGCCGACGGGGCGGGACAGCAGCTTGTCGAGGTTCATCCAGTTTTCGTTGACCGCTTCCCACACGTCGGACGAGATGTTGATGCGGGCCATGCGCGCGTTCGATCGCACACCGCCGAACATGGCGCGGACATTGCCGGGATTGGACGGGCCGCGCAGCACGAAGTTCCACACCTGCAGTCCGTCATAGCTATCATGCACCGCCTCGTAGGCGCGTTGCAGGCCGAGCGTGGCGATCACCGAGCGCCATTCGGCCTCGGCCGTCACCACATCGCGGGTCAGCGCCATGCGCAGCGCCGCTTCGAGCAGGCGCGCGGTGTTCTCGGCCCGCTCGAGATAGCGGAACATCCAGAACAATCCGTTGGCGGTGCGGCCTAGCATGTGCGCATCAATCCTTCAGCACCCAGGTATCCTTGGTGCCGCCCCCTTGCGAGGAGTTGACCACCAGCGATCCCTTCTTGAGCGCGACCCGCGTGAGCCCGCCGGGCGTGATGTCGATGCCTTCGGGCGAGACAAGCACGAAGGGCCGCAGATCGACGTGGCGCGGCGCGAGGCCCGCGCGGGTGTAGATCGGGCAGGTCGACAGGGCGAGCGTGGGCTGGGCGATGTAATTGCTGGGCCGCGCGATCAGCTTTTCGCGGAACGCGGCGATCTCGCGCTTGGACGAGGTCGGCCCGATCAGCATCCCGTAGCCGCCCGATCCGTGGACTTCCTTCACCACCAGTTCGGCAAGGTTGTCGAGCACGTAGGAAAGGCTCGACTTGTCGGCGCAGCGCCAGGTTTGCACGTTGGGCAGCAGCGGCTTTTCGCCGGTGTAGAACTCGACGATCTCGGGCATGAAGCTGTAGATCGCCTTGTCGTCCGCCACGCCGGTGCCGGGCGCATTGGCGATGGTGATCCCGCCCGCGCGGTAGACATCCATGATCCCCGGCACGCCCAGCGCGCTATCGGGATTGAAGGTCAGCGGATCGAGGTAATCATCATCGACCCGGCGATAGAGCACGTCGATCGGCTTGTAGCCCAGCGTGGTGCGCATCTGCACCCGCCCGCCGACCACGCGCAGATCGCTGCCCTCGACCAGTTCTGCCCCCATCTGATCGGCAAGGAAGGCGTGCTCGTAATAGGCCGAGTTGTAGATCCCCGGCGTCAGCACCGCGACCGTCGGCTTGCCGCCTTCGAAGGCAGGCGGGACGCAGGCGGCAAGGCTGCGCGCGAGCCGGCGCGGATAGGTCGAGACGCTTTCCACCGCGATCCGGCTGAACAGATCGGGGAACATCGCCATCATCGTCTCGCGGTTCTCCAGCATGTAGGAAACCCCCGAGGGTGTGCGTGCGTTATCCTCCAGCACGAAGAACTCGTCCGGCCCGGTGCGCACCAGATCGATCCCGACGATGTGGGTGTAGATCCCGCCCGGCGGAGTGAAGCCGACCATGTTGGCAAGCCACGCATCGTTCTTGCGCAGCAGCCGTTCGGGCAGGCGGCCCGCACGCACGATTTCCTGCCGGTGATAGAGATCGTAGAGGAAGGAATTGAGCGCCCGCACCCGCTGCTCGATCCCGCGCGACAGCTTGCGCCATTCGCTCGCGGTGATGATGCGCGGCACCATGTCGAACGGGATCAGCCGTTCTTCTGCCGCATCCTCGCCGTAAACATTGAAGGTGATGCCGGTGCGGCGGAAGGTGTCATCCGCCTCGCGGTTCTTGCGCTTGAGAAACTCGCCGGGCTGTTCGTTATACCAGCGGCAATATTCGCCATAGGCCGGCCGGGTCTGGCCATCCTGTTCGAACATCTCGTCAAAATTGCTGCCGCCCGCGCTCATTGACCCCCGCATCCGCCCTTTGGTGCAGTGCACAAGGTAACGCCGCTTTCACAAAAGGAAAGCGGGATTGACGCGCAAAGGTCAGCGGGTGGATTCGAGCTCTTCGAGCAGGGTGCGGATCACCTGCGGATCATAGGTGAAGCCCATGTGCGTGCAGCGCAGCGCAATCGCCCGGTCGCGTTCGTTACCACGTCCAGCGGCGCAGCGCGGTGCGATCACCCCGTCATTGGCGCTCCACAGCGCGACGGTTTCCACCGGCGGCTTGGCCGCCAGATCGGCGGCGATCGGCGGGGCATCGACGCTGGTGCCGGTGATGAACTGATAGGCGCGCCAGGCATTATTGGCGCGCGGCGATCCGGAGAACGGCGATCCCATGGTGATGACCTTGGCGACTGCGCCGGGATGCCGCTTGGCCAGCTCGCGCGCGAACAATCCGCCAAGGCTCCAGCCGATCAGCACCACCGGCTTGCCGTGGCGCGCATGGAGCTCGGTCAGCCGCGTTTCGAGCAGTTCGAAACGTTCCTCGTCCGGGCCCCAGTTGAAGCCGAGACCCCAACGCTTGGTGCGGTGCCCGGCGGCTTCGAGCTGGTGCGCGAGATAGCGCATACGCACCGGATGGGTGGCAAAGCCGGGCAGGATCATCACCATCTGCGGATTGGTGGTCGCCGCAATATCGAGCTTGCGTCGGGGACGGCGCCACGGTTCGAGCAGCACCTGCGCTTCGCCCAGCATCCGCACCAGCCGCGGCTTGCCGACCTCGTATTCCTCGGGGCAGGCCTCACGCGCCAGCGCCACGCGGCGGGCAAATTCGGTGGCCTGATAGGCCTGCTGCGCCTGCGCACCCGCAGCGCTCGCTGCCGCAATCAGCGGAGCGGGCAGACGGGGAGCTTCAAAGGCGAAACGCGGCTGGGCCATGCAATGACCCAAGCCACATTTCAGATGAATGTTCAATTAAGTGTAACGTCTGTAAGAAATCCGACACATTTCATAGGCTCGGATATTGGCCGCGTCATTTGGCCGGACAGTCGCCAAGCCTTTCGTGCTTTGCGGTAAAGGTCATCTTGCCTTCGGGCGCATCCGGGAACTTCATCGCCATGGTCGCGGTGAAATCGGAAGTGGTCGGCGTAACGGCGCCGCTCATTGTCATGCGCGCATCGCCCTCGCCGGTCTTGCAAACCATCACCGCGTCCATCTTGCCGCCTTTGAGGTTGAAGCTTTCATAGGTGCATTCGCCGTTCTGGCCGCGCTTCATCATCTCCTCATAGCCCTTGTCGACTTCGGCCTGGGTGAGGCAATATTCGGTGGTAGTGGTCATCCCGCCGCCGTGGCCGGCCATTTCGGGGGGCATCCCGGGGATGTCGATCCCGGTCATGGTGATCACAGCCTTGTACTGCCCGGGCTCCGGCTTCAGCCCCTCGGCCTCGGCCTTCTTGGCCGCTTCCTTCGTGCTGACTTCGCCGTTCCCGTCGGCATCGGCATTCCCGCCGCCCGAACAGCCCGCCAGTAAAGCCGCGCCCGCTGCTGCCATGATGATCCGCTTCATATCCATCGCTCCTGCTGTTTGGGGGAGCATAGCGCATAATCGCCGGCCTGCGCAGCCCTTCGCAAGCCGTCTTGCACGTGCCTGCTTTGTTCCCCATAGAAAGACCATGGCCGAACTCGTAATCCGCCGCGGACTGGACGAACCCGAAACGGGCGCGGACTTTACGCCCCACCGCCCCGCCCGGCCCGAAAAGTCGATGGGCGGCATCCCGTTCAAGCTGGTCTCGGAATACGAGCCCGCAGGCGATCAGCCCACGGCCATTGCCGAACTCACCCAGAGCGCGCTGGCGGGCGAAAAGACTCAGGTGCTGCTCGGCGTCACCGGCTCGGGCAAGACTTTCACCATGGCCAAGGTGATCGAGACGCTCCAGCGCCCGGCCCTGATCCTCGCGCCGAACAAGATTCTCGCCGCGCAGCTTTACGGCGAATTCAAGAGCTTCTTCCCCGAAAACGCGGTCGAGTATTTCGTCAGCTACTACGATTACTACCAGCCCGAAGCCTATGTGCCGCGCTCGGACACCTATATCGAGAAGGAATCGAGCGTTAACGAGGCGATCGACCGGATGCGCCATTCGGCCACGCGCTCGCTGCTCGAACGCGACGACGTGATTATCGTCGCCTCGGTCTCATGCCTGTATGGTATCGGCTCGGTCGAGACTTACTCGGCGATGATTTTCGACATCAAGGTTGGGGAAAGCGTCGATCAGCGCGAGTTGATCCGCAAGCTCGTCGCGCTGCAATACAAGCGCAACGACGCCGCCTTCACCCGCGGCAATTTCCGGGTGCGCGGCGACAGTCTGGAAATCTTCCCCTCGCACTATGAGGACATGGCCTGGCGCGTCAGCTTCTTCGGCGACGAGATCGAGGCCATCGCCGAATTCGATCCACTGACCGGCACCAAAGGCGCGGCGCTCGAGAAGGTGCGGGTCTATGCCAATTCGCACTATGTCACGCCCGGCCCGACGATGAAGCAGGCGGCGGCCTCGATCAAATTCGAGCTGGAAGAACGGCTCAAGGAGTTGGAGGCCGAGGGCAAGCTGCTCGAACGCCAGCGACTGGAACAGCGCACGCATTTTGACCTCGAGATGATCGCGGCGACCGGCAGCTGTGCGGGCATCGAAAACTACTCGCGCTTCCTCACCGGTCGGCTGCCCGGCGAGCCCCCGCCGACGCTGTTCGAATACCTCCCCGAAAACGCGCTGCTGTTCGTGGATGAAAGCCACCAGACCGTGCCGCAGATCGGCGCGATGGCCAAGGGCGACCACCGACGCAAGCTGACGCTCGCCGAATACGGCTTCCGCCTGCCAAGTTGCATCGACAACCGCCCTTTGCGCTTCAACGAATGGGACGCGATGCGCCCGCAGACCTTCGCGGTCTCGGCCACGCCCGGGCATTGGGAAATGGACCAGACCGGCGGGGTCTTTGCCGAACAGGTGATCCGCCCCACCGGGTTGATCGATCCGCCGGTGGAAATCCGCCCGGTCGAGGATCAGGTGCAGGACTGTATCGTCGAATGCAAAGCCACCGCCGCCAAGGGCTACCGCACGCTGGTGACCACGCTGACCAAGCGCATGGCCGAAGACCTCACCGAATTCATGCACGAGGCAGGCGTGCGGGTGCGCTACATGCACTCGGACGTCGAGACGCTGGAGCGCATCGAGCTGATCCGCGACCTCAGGCTCGGGGTCTATGACGTGCTGATCGGCATCAACCTGCTGCGCGAAGGGCTCGACATTCCCGAATGCGGGCTGGTGGCGATCCTCGATGCCGACAAGGAAGGCTTCCTGCGCTCGGAAACCTCGCTAATCCAGACCATCGGCCGCGCCGCGCGCAACGTCGATGGCCGCGTGATCCTCTACGCCGACCGTATCACCGGCAGCATGGAACGCGCGCTCGCCGAGACCGATCGCCGCCGCTCCAAGCAGGAGGCGTTCAACACCGAACACGGCATCACCCCGCAGACCATCAAGCGCAACATCCACGACATCGTCGCGCACACCGCCTCGCAGGATTCGGTGCTGATCGACACCGGCGATGACGAGCGCAACAACCTCGTCGGCCACAATCTGCGCGGCTATATCGAAGACCTCGAAAAGCGGATGCGCGATGCAGCGGCCAATCTGGAATTCGAGGAGGCCGGACGGTTGCGCGACGAGATTCGGCGGTTGGAAGCAGACGAGCTCGGGATACCCGACGGTGAACGAAAGGCTCCACTGGTAGGCCGCTCGAACGAGGGCAAGCCGGGCACCCGCAAGACCCGCTATGGCAAGACGCGCTACAAGAAGATGGGCGGAAAGCCGTGACCCGCGCTTGAACCGCGCGCCCAAGCCTGTCACGTCACTGACGCATGAACCGCCGATTCCTCGCCGCGCTGGCTGCTGCCAGCACGCTCGCCCTTTCTGCTCCCACACTCGCGCAGGATGCGCCCAAGGCGGATGCGGCCAAGCCTGCCCCGGCACTGGCCGCGCAGGTCAAGACCCGCGATCTGGCCGGGACTTTCGGCGGGCAGCGCATCGCCTACAAAGCGACGATCGCCGACACGATCCTCACCGCGGATGACGGCAAGCCCGAGGCGGTGATTGTCACCACCTCCTATGTGAAGACCCCCGCCGATCCCTCGCGCCCGGTGTTCTTCATCTACAACGGCGGGCCAGGCTCGGGCTCGGTGTGGCTGCAGATGGGCGCTTTCGGGCCGAAGCGTGTGGCGATCCCGTCCGACGCGCGCGACGATGGCGCGCCGCCCTATCCGCTGCTCGACAATCCCGACAGCCTGCTCGATGTCGCCGATCTGGTGTTCATCGACCCGCCCGGCACCGGCTTCAGCCACCTGACGCAGGGCACCGACCCGAAGAAATATTACGGGCTGAGGCAAGATGGCCGCGCGGTCGCCGAAGTGATCCGCCGCTGGATCAACGACAATGGCCGCTGGTCATCCCCCAAATATCTCGGCGGGGAAAGCTACGGCACCAGCCGCACCGCAATGGTCGTCGATGAACTTGAAGGGAGCACCTACAACGACGTGGGTTTGAACGGGTTGATCCTGATCTCGACCATTCTCGACTTTGCCGGACGCGAGCCGACGCCGGGCAATGAAATGGCCTATGTTGTCACCCTGCCCAACATGGCAGCGGCGGCCTATTTCCACGGCAAGGCGCAGGCGCCCTCGGTGGAAGCCATCGTCGAGGAAGCACGCCGCTTTGCCATCGGGCCGTTCGCTTCGGCGCTGCTCAAGGGGCAGGACTTGCCCGCCGAGGAACGCGCCAGCGTGCGCAAGGAACTGTCGCGCCTCACCGGCCTGTCGGAGGAATATCTCGAACAGGCCGATCTGCGCGTCACCGACCAGCGCTTCTACAAGGAACTGCTGCGCGACCGCGGGCTGACCATCGGGCGCTTGGATGCGCGCTACACCGGCAAGGATTTCGACAATGCGGGCGAAACGCCCGATAATGATCCCAGCTTCTACGGCATCGACGCAGGCTACACTGCCGCGATCAACCAGTGGGCGCGCGAGACGCTGGGGTACGAGACCAACCGCGAATACCAGTCGATCGGGAGCGTCGGCGGGCAGTGGGACTGGTCGCTCGGCGGCGGCCGGGGGCGGCAGGCCTATCTCAATATCGCTCCGCTGATCGGGCAGGCGATGCGCCAGAACTCCCAGCTCCGCCTGTTCAACGCGCAGGGTTATTATGATTTCGCCACGCCGTTCTTTGGCGCGGAGTATTCGCTGAAGCGCACCGGAATCCCGCAGGACCGGATCACGTGGAAATATTACGATGCGGGCCACATGATGTATGTGCGCGACGAGGACCGGGCGAAGCTTTCGGCCGATCTGCGCGCCTTTATCCGGGCGCGGTGATGCAGGTGCGGCGCCTTGCCCCCTTAGCCCTGCTGGCGGTGTTGGCCCTGCCGGCCTGCAAGCCGCCCCCGGCCGATGCAAGCAGTGCGCGCGCGGCGAACCTTTCAAGCACCCCCGGCCCATCCGAACCGCTGCCCTCGCCCGAGGTCGAAGGCGCGATCTGGGCGGTGAGCACCCAGCCAGAGCGGATCGTCTACGGCATCCCGGGCAAGCCGGTGCTGGTGGCGCTCGAATGTCTGGATGCAGCCACGTCCGAAGCGCGGCTCAGGATCACCCGCCATGCCCCCGCCGATCGCGGCGCGGGCGCGCTGCTGGCGGTGATCGGCAACGGCTATATCGGCCGCTTCGAAGTCGACGCGACCACAATCGGCAAGGCGCGGATGTGGCAGGGCGAGGCCCCGGCGCTGGCGCAAGGGTGGAACGCGCTCGATGGCCTGCGTGAAGCGACGGTGACAGTGCCGGGCGCAGGGCTGGTGCGGCTCAATCCGAGCACGCTGCCGGGCCAGCTTATCGAGGCGTGCCGTTTGCCTTCGCTTCGAGAAGATCGGGCGTAAGCACCTGCGGCAATTGCTCGGGCGTTGCGGCACCCGGAGCATACCACAGATAAAGCGGCACGCCCGCCGCGCCCTGTTCGGTGAGGAACGCCGTGATCTCCGGATCGCGCACGGTCCAGTCGCCCACCATTGTCACCACGCCTGCGGCCTCGAACGCCTCGCGCACAGAATCGCGCTCGATCGAGGTGCTTTCATTGACCTTGCAGGTGACGCACCAGTCTGCGGTGAACCACACGAACACCGGCTTGCCCGTGGCGCGGGCCTTGGCGAGCGCATCGCGGCTGAAGGCTTGCGGGCTATGGATGCTCGCCTTGGCCTCGGCCCCCTTGGCCTCGTAGACCGAAGGCAGCGCGATCAACGCAAAGGCGAGAAACGGCGCGGCCACCAGCGCAAAGGCGGGCCACGCCAGCTTGCCCGCCTTCTGCAGCCGTCCGACCACAAACAGCGCGATCAGCACGCCCACCACCAGCACCAGCGCGATCAGGCCGAAATTGCGCCCGCCCAATTGCGCCGTGAGCCACACCAGCGCCAGCGCCGTCAGCCCCATCGGGATTGCCATGATCCGCCGGAACCGCTCCATCCACGCGCCGGGCTTGGGCAGCATCCGCCGCAGCGGCGGCACGAAGCCGAGCAGCAGGAACGGCAGCGCAAGCCCCAGCCCGAGGCACGCAAACAGCAGCAGCGCCTGCGGCACTGGCAGCAGCAGCGCCGCACCCAGCGCCGCCGCCATGAACGGCCCAGTGCAGGGCGTGGCGACGAAAGCCGCGAGCAGCCCCGTGGCAAAGGCCCCCGCAGGCTTGCCGCCGCTCGTGACCGATAACGAGGGCAGTTCGAACAATCCGGCAAAATTGGCGGTGATCGCAGCCGCCAGCACCAGCAGCGCGACTACCACGCCCGGCTCCTGGAGCTGGAACGCCCAGCCGACCTGCTCGCCCGCAGCGCGCAAGGCCAGCAGCAACCCGCCAAGGCCGATACAGGCCAGCACCACGCCTGCGGTATAGGCGAGGCCCTCGGCGCGCGCCTTGGCCTCGCTTTCGCTGGCGCGGGAGAGGCTCAATGCCTTGAGGCTGAGGATCGGGAAGACGCAGGGCATGATGTTGAGCAGCAACCCGCCCGCCAGCGCGCCCAAGATCAGCGTCCACAGCGGCGGAATCGGCGCCGTCTGCGGCCCGGAGACCACCGCGCCGCCGCCCGGCACTTTGCCCAGCGCAGCGGCAAAGCGCACGCCGCCGCCGTCACCGAAGGCAAGGATGCCGCTGACCGCATCAGCCTTGCCCTCGCCCAGCCGGTCGAGCGGAATTTCGGCCACCAGCATGTCGCCCACCCGGCGGAAGGTCTGCTGATCGGCGTAAGCGACCAGCCGCTTGTTGGCGATGAACACGTGCGGATCGGGCAGCGCCACGCTGGCCGGCAGCGGGATCGCGACGCGCAGCATCTTGCCCTTGATCGCAAAGCGCGCCGCGGCATCGATCAGCGGCGCAACACCGGCCCGCCAGCGCGCGAAATCGCCGCCGGCCTTGGCGGTGAGATTGGCGGCCTGCGGCACGCAGATCTCGTCGGTGCAGGCAAGGTAATCGACCGTGCCTTTGACCGGCCCTGCAAAGCTCTTGACGCTCGGCCCCGGCGTCACCGGCACCAGCACCACATAGGGGCCTTCGTAAATGTGGTTCATCAACCCGCTGATCAGCAGGCGCCCCGGCACCGGATAGCGCGCCTCGCCCACTTCCCAGTCGGGCGGCAGATCGAGCGCGAGGATCATCCCTGCACCGGCATCGCCCGGGTTCGACCAGTAGCCGTGCCATTCGCGCCCCTTGGGGGTGAAGCGCAGCGCCAGCAGCCACTCCTTGCCCTCGGCAGGCGCGCCCTCGGCATAGAGTTCGACCGCGATGTTGTCGCTACCGAAGCCCGGAGCGGGCGGTGCCGGCGATGCAGCGTTCTGGGCGGATGCCGTTCCGGCGAGCACTACACTTGCGATGAGCGCAAGCACCCATGCAAGCATTTGACGGATCGGGAACGGGAAGTTTCTTGCGCGAGACACGGGCAACCCTCTAGGCTTATGGACCTAACTTCGCAATCGGAGCCGAAACGGTGACACAGCCTTCAGACGAAACCCGCGATCTGGTGATCCTCGGCGGGGGGCTTGTGGGCATGACCCTCGCGCTGGCGGCGGCGAAGAAGGGTATGTCGAGCCACGTGATCGACCGCGCCGATCCGGCCGAGCTGACCGCCGAGGGCTTTGACGACCGCGCCACCGCGATCTCGACCGCGAGCTGGCACCTGTTCGAGAATATCGGCATTGCCGAAGGGCTGGAGCAGTTCGCCTGCGACATCGCCAGCATCGCGGTGACCGACCAGAACAAGCCCGGGCGGCTTGATTTCGTCCCCGGCGAGGGTGGCGGCACATTGGGACGGATGTTCCCCAACCGCCGCTTGCGCCTTGCGCTGTTCGAGGCCGCCGCCAAGGAACCGCTGATCAACTGGACGAGCCTCGCCACGGTCACCGAGCGGCAGCGTAGCGAATATGGCGTGGCGGCAGTGCTGGCCGACGGTCGCAAGTTCAAGGGCCGCTTGATGATCGCTGCCGAAGGCCGCCAGTCGCCCACCCGCGATTCGGCCGGCATCGCGATTGCCAAGTGGGATTACGAGCACCGCGCGATCATTGCAGGCCTCACGCATGAAAAGCCCCACGGCAATGTCGCGTGGGAAATTTTCTACCCCGCCGGGCCCTTCGCGCTTCTGCCCTTGAACGATGATGCCGATGGCACGCATCGCTCTTCGCTGGTGTGGACCGTGTCCGAGCGGGACGGGGCAGCGGTGATGAAGCTGGGCGACCGTGCTTTCCTCGCCGAAATCGAAAAGCGCATGGGCGGCGTGCTGGGCAAGGTGCTCAGCGTTGGTCAGCGCTCGTCCTATCCGCTCGGCTTCCACCACACCGCCAAGATCACCGCCGAACGCCTCGCGCTGATCGGCGATAGCGCGCACGGCATTCACCCGATTGCGGGGCAAGGGTTGAACCTTGGCCTGCGTGATGTTGGCGCGCTGGTCGAAGTGCTGGCCGATGGCGCGCGGCTGGGACTCGATCCGGGCGATCCCGAACTGCTCAAGCGCTACGAGACCTGGCGCGGGCTCGACAGCTTCATGGTTGCGCTGGCGACCGATGGCCTCACCCGTCTGTTCGGGGTGCCGGGCAAGACGGCAAGCGCCGTGCGGCGGCTCGGCATGGCAGCCGTGCAGCGCACGCCGGTGCTCAAGAGCTTCTTCATGGACGAAGCGCGCGGGGTTTCGGGGGACTTGCCGGCGATCTTGCGGGTGTAGTAATCCTGCGTCCGTCCTGAGCTTGTCGAAGGACTGCTTTCCTTAGACCCTGCAACTTTGGGATAAGAAGAAGTGCAAGGCTTCGACAAGCTCAGCCCGAACGGATCGGGTAACGAAAACTAAGGCACCACAATCAGCGGGCTCATCTGCCGCACCGGATTGCCCGCCCCGTCGCGCAGGCCGCGCTGATCGAGCACCGCAGCGGTCTCGATCACTTCCATCGCTTCCATCGCCTTGCGATAGCGTTCGGCATCCTTGATCCAGCTTTCCGCCTTGTCGGCGCCGGGCATGCCCTTCACTTCGTCGATCGCGTTCTGGTAGCGCCCCTGCTCCAGCGCCCAGCGCGCGCGTTCGAGCCTGCGCTGCGGCTGCGGGGACGGCGTACTTTCGCGGCGCACCACGAACAGCTGTGACATCTCGCGCTGGAACGCGCCCCACGATGGGCCTTCGCTGCTCGCGCGCAATTGCGGCCCCAGCCCTTCGAGCCGCGCCACCAGTCCGTCAAGCCGCACCGGATTGCGCGAGAATTCGATGATCGTGCTCACGGCATTGGGCCACTGGTCGCCAAAGCGCAGGCGGAGTTGATCGGCCAAATAGCCAAGCTCGGCCCCGCGTTCGACCGCGCGGCGGGTGGCAAAGGCGATCAGCAGGCTTTCGGCGCGCGCGGCATTGCCTGCGGCCGCCTGGGCCTGCAGATCGAGCCGGGCGAGGCGCTGTTCGGCCGCGGCGAGGCGTTGATCGAGCCCGCCCTGCTGCTCCTCCACGCGTTCCACCGCCTGCTCGGCCTTGATCGCAGCAGCAAGCGGTGTTGGCGAGGGCGACAATACGCCGCCGGTCGGCTTGCCGGCCTGCGCGGTGACCGCGGCATCGCTGCGCGGCGCATCGTCACGCCCGGACTGAAGGTTGTACCACATCACCCAGCCAACCAGCACGCCGCCTGCCAGAAAGGCAGCCAGCACGGCCAGCATAAGTCCCCGGCCCGAGGAAGGTGTGCGGCGGCTTCCGTTATTCGGTTCCATCGCGATCCGTTGTGCGACCTTGTCTTTGCTCGTCCAGCCGGCGCCGCGCTTACGGCTTGCCCGGAGGAAGAACGGGAATGGAGCGACCATCTTGGCACAGTTGCGATGCCATTGCCAACAGCGCAAGCTCGTCGGGCCGGGGCGCGGTGTGAACAGCGCGCCAGTCCTCACCCGCTGCCGCTGCAATGCGCGGACCAAGCGCGGCGAGCGTGATCCCTTCCCGCGCCAGCCCAAGCCGGTCGCACTCAACCGCGAAATGGCTGGCGGTGGCGGCCGAATGGAGCAGCACCAGCGCTTCTCCCGATGCCAGCAGCGGTGTCACCGGATCAAGCGGCAGCGTGACGCTGCGATAGGCGATAACGGTGTCGAAAGTGACGCCAGCGGGCGGCGCAAGTGGCACGTGCTCCTCGCCCGCGATGCGCAGCAGGTGGCAGGGGCCGGACATGGCATCGAGCACGCCCTGCAAGCCGCCGCTGCCTGTCATCGCCACACGGAAACCGGCGGCGCGCGTGGCCTCGGCGGTGGCCTCGCCCACGGCATAGACGGGCTTGTCGGTCAGTCGCGCGAGATGCGCCCCGCCCTGCAGGATCGCATTGGCGCTGCCGATCAACAGCCCGTCATAACGCGCCGGATCAGGGCAGTCCCATGCCACCGCGCGGATCTCGGACAGCGCCAATCCGGTGATCGTCAGCCCCAGCGCGCGGGCCTTGTCCAGCGTCGCCGACAGCCCCGGCTCGGGTCTGAGCGCGAGGACGTGCATCCTCAGGCAGGCTTGCGGAAATGGGCCGCGATGGCGGGGCTGGCGCGGGTCAGCAGTTCCTCGGCGAGCGTCTTGACCGGGCCATGATCGCCGGGTGCGAAACGTGCGGTGCCCTCGATGCGCTCGGCCCCGTCGGGGCTGAACAGCGCGGCGCGCATGGCGAGTTCGCTCCCCCCCTTGCCGACGCACAGCACCGCGACCGGCGAATGACAGGTGCCGCCGAGTGCCGCGAGCAGCGCGCGTTCGGCCTCCAGTTCAGCGCGGGTGGGCGCGTGGTCGATCGCGGCGAGGAGCGCGGTAGTTTTCGCATCATCAGCGCGGCATTCGATCGCGATCACGCCTTGGGCGGCGGCGGGGATCCACTCGTCCTGTTCCAGCGGAACGCCCACCGCGCTCTGATCGAGCCGTTCGAGCCCAGCGGCCGCAAGGAAGGTCACATCAGCCTCACCCGCCTGCAATTTCGCAAGCCGGGTGGCAACGTTCCCGCGGAAGGTGACGACCTTGCAGTCGGGCCGCAGGTTCAAAAGCTGTGCAGCGCGGCGCGGCGCGCTGGTGCCGACGACGGCACCCTCGGGGATCGCAGCAATGCTCGCCGCGCCGACCAGACAATCGCGCCGGTCAGCGCGCGGCAGGAAGGCGGGGAAGTGGAACACATCGGGGCGGATGGTCTCGACATCCTTGGCCGAATGCACCGACAGATCGATCCGGCCTTCGCCCAGCCACTGATCCAACTCCTTGGTCCACAGCGCCTTGCCGCCGATTTCGGACAGGGGCCGGTCGAGCACCTTGTCGCCGCTCGCCAGCACGGGGACGAGTTCGATCGCCTCCTCGGGCCAGCCGTGGGCAGCGCACAGGCGCGCGCGGGTCTCGTAGGCCTGCGCCATGGCGAGGGGGGAATTGCGGGTGCCGAGGCGTAATCTCGGCGTGCTTTGGGGTGCTTCAGTCATTGCTGGCCTTGCCCTAGCTTTCATAGCGACTAGATGGAAGCCGGATGGGATCGGTCACGCACACCTCTGAAGCATCTGTCGTACTCGGCATCGAATCGAGCTGCGACGAGACCGCCGTGGCGCTGGTGCGCGGCGACCGGACGATCATTGCGCAGGCCATCGCCAGCCAGGAGACCGAACACGCGCCCTATGGCGGGGTGGTGCCGGAAATCGCCGCCCGCGCCCATGCCGAACGCCTCGCGCCGATGATCGAAAGGGTGATGGGCGAGGCCGGCCTCACCCTCGATGATGTCGACGCGATTGCCGCGACCGCAGGGCCGGGGCTGATCGGCGGGGTGATGGTCGGGCTGGTGAGCGCCAAGGCGCTGGCAATGGCGGCGGACAAGCCGCTGCTGGCGGTCAACCACCTCGAAGGCCACGCGCTCTCGCCGCGGCTGGCTGATGATGGGCTGGCCTTCCCCTATCTGCTGCTGCTGGTGTCGGGCGGGCATTGCCAGATCCTCGCGGTGGAAGGCGTCGGGCGCTATCGCCGGCTTGCTACCACCATTGACGATGCGCTGGGCGAGGCCTTCGACAAGACCGCCAAGCTGCTCCGCCTCGGCTATCCCGGCGGGCCTGCGGTGGAACGGCTGGCGCTGGAGGGCGATCCCAAAGCCGTCCCCCTTCCGCGCCCGCTCAAGGGTTCGAGCGAGCCGCATTTCTCATTCGCCGGGCTCAAGAGCGCCGTGCTGCGCGCGGTCGAAAGCGGCGCGCATCAGCCCGCCGATATCGCCGCGAGTTTCCAGCAAGCCGCAGTTGAATGCCTGATCGACCGGCTTGATCGGGCGCTCGAAAGCGCTGGTCCGTTTCCCGCGCTGGTAGTCGCTGGCGGGGTGGCGGCCAACCGCACCGTGCGCAGCGCGCTTGAAGCTTTCGCCGCGAAACACGCGATGCGCTTCACCGCGCCCCCGCTGGCGCTGTGCACCGATAATGCCGCAATGATCGCCTGGGCGGGATGCGAGCGGCTGGCGGCCGAAGGCTGGACGGCAGGCACAGCGTTTTCGGGCGACCCGCTCGATTTCGTCGCACGCCCGCGTTGGCCGCTCGACGCTTCGGCAGAGGCCGTGCGCGGCGCGGGAGTCAAAGGATGAGCACTCCGCAGACCATCGGCGTGATCGGCGCAGGAGCATGGGGCACGGCGCTGGCGCAGATGCTGAGCAGCGACGGCACCAATGTCCTGCTGTGGGCCTTCGAGCCCGAAGTGGTCGCCGCCATCAATGCCGATCATCGCAACCCATTCTACCTGCCTGCTGCCACCCTCGCCCCCACCATCCGCGCGACCGGCGATCTGGCCGATTTCGCCGCGATCGACACCGTACTGGTGGTCACCCCGGCACAGGTGCTAGGCAAGGTGCTAGCCGGCCTGCCCACGCCCCCGCGCGATCTGGTGCTGTGTTCCAAGGGCATCGAGGCCGGCACCGGACGGCTGATGAACGACGTTGCGCGTGACGCCTCGCCCGGCAGCGCGATTGCCGTGCTCTCCGGGCCGACCTTTGCGCATGAAGTCGCCGCCGGATTGCCGACCGCAGTTACGCTCGCGTGCAGCGGCGGCGCGGCGCAGTGGGAGCGGCTCGCGCCCGCCATCGCGCGGCCTGCATTCCGGCCCTATTACTCGGACGATGTGACCGGCGCGGAGATCGGCGGCGCGGTCAAGAACGTGCTCGCGATTGCCTGCGGCGTGGTTGACGGCCTCGCGCTCGGCCAGAACGCCCGCGCGGCGCTGATCGCGCGCGGCTATGCCGAGATGCTGCGCTTTGGCGAGGCGCTGGGCGCGAAGAGCGAAACGCTGGCCGGATTATGCGGTCTTGGCGATCTGGTGCTGACCTGCTCGAGCACTTCGAGCCGCAACTTCTCGCTCGGCAAGGCGCTTGGCGAAGGGGCAGACCCGGCGGCGCTGATGGCGGACCGTCGCACCGTAGCCGAAGGCGCGTTCACCGCGCCAGTGCTGGCCGAGCTTGCTGCGACGCGCGGCATCGCCATGCCGATTGTCGCGGCGGTCGATGCGATCCTCAAGGGCGAAAGCGCGCGCAAAGCGGTAGCCCAACTCCTCGCCCGCCCGCTCAAGGCCGAGCTGGAAGCGCCAAAGGAATGGGGCGCGTGACGACAGCGGCTGACAATACCGACGATCTCGCCCAGCTCGCCAAGGGCGGGCGCACCAACACCATGGGATTTGTGGTCCGGCTGATCGCGCGCATCCCCTTCCTGATCATCGCCACCCGCCTTTACGGGGCCGAATCGCTGGGGCGCTTTGCCTCGGCGCTGGTGCTGATCGAGATTGTCGCGCTGATCTGCTCGCTCGGCGAAAAGCGCGGGCTGGCGCAGCGCCTGTCCGATGGCGCGGGCGAGGATCGCAGCGCCGAAGTCAATCTCGTCTATGACGGGCTGCTGCTGGCGCTGGCCTATTCCGCGATTGCGGCCGCCGTGCTGCTGGTGTTTCCCGAACCGATGTTCCCCAACGGAACGAACTCCCCGTGGGACATCTGGCTGGTCGCCACCATCCCCGCCTTTGCGATCACCGAAATCCTGCTCGCTGCCCAAGCCTATCGCTTCGATATTGCCACCACTGTGCGGGCGCGGGCGATTGTCGAGCCGTGGACGATCTCGATTGCGGCGGGCGTGTTCTTCTACCTGCCCGGCACCCGCGATGCGGGCCTCGCGCTGGCCTTCATCCTCTCGATCTATGCCGGATTGCTCACCGCCTTGTGGCCGTTCCTGCGCTCTTACGGCTTGCCCAAAGGCTGGCACCCGCAGGCGCGCGCGATGCTCGCCATGTCGAGCCGCGCTTTCCCGCTGGTAGGCGCAGATGCGATCGAGCGCGGCACGCGGCTGCTCGATATCTTCATCCTCGGGCTGTTCGCTCCGCCGCAAGCGGTCGGCATCTATTACGCCGCTCAGCAGATCGCGAGCCTGCCGCAGAAGCTGAAAACCAGCTTCGAGCCGATCCTCTCGCCGGTGATCACCAAGAACCTGCGGATCGGCAATATGGAAGCGATCGCGGCGCAGGTGCGGCAGGTGGGCTTCTGGATCATCGCCGTGCAGCTGGGCATCGCGCTGGTGCTGGGCGTGCCGGGCGAGGCGGTGATGGGGCTGTGGGGGCCGGACTATGTCGCAGGCACCGCCGCGCTCGCCTTCCTGCTGGCGGCTGAAGTGGCGGCTTCGATGGCGGTCGTTTCGGAAAGCGTGCTCGTCTACATCGCGAGGAAGCGCAATCTGGCAATCTCGGTCGGGATCATCGCGCTGCAGGCGGGGTTGACCGTGGCGCTGATCCTCGCCGCGCGTAACGCTGGTCTGGGCGCAGGTTACGAAGCGGCGGGCGCAGCGGGCGCGCTGATGATCGCACTGGCCGCATCGAGCCTGGTGAAGGCGCTGCTGCTCGGCCGCTTGCTGGGCGCGAAGGTTTCGAACTGGCGCTGGGCGCTCGTCTATGCGGCGGGCGCTGCGGTGGTGGTTGGCTATGCCTTTACGTGGCTGCCGGAATGGATCGAGCTGGTGTTCGGCGTGCCCGCGGTGCTTGGCACCTACGCCGCGGTGATCTGGCGGCGCGGCTTTGACGAGACCGACAAGGTGTTGTTCCGCAAGCAGGTTGTCCCCGATCCAGCCACCGATCTGGGGTAAGCCCAAGCGAGGCTGAGCCGCGTTCAGTCGCTATTCACGGGTGCGAATCGATTTTTGGCTCCGCAGTGATTGCGGGGAGAAAAATGATGCGAGGGACTCGTCTGGTTGGCATGGCGGCGCTGGCTGCCGTGATCGCAGGCTGCGCCAGCAAGGCGCCAGAAGAGCTGGCAAAGGCTCCGGCTCCGCCGCCCGGCGTGATGGCACCGCCCCCTCCTCCCCCTCCCCCTCCACCGCCGCCGCCGCCCCCGCCTTCGCCCCAAGCGTTGAATGACGCACAGACAGTGATCGTCACCGGATCGCGGGTGTCGCCCAACGCGCCGAAGCGCGGTCGCACCGGCGCCGTTTCCCGCGCAGTCGCATCCGAAGCGAGCACGGTCAGCTACTACGCCCCGCCTGTCATGATCGCCACCGATCCGGGCCGCGAGAAGTATGACGGCAAGGACGTCTCGCCCGTCAAGCTGACGCAGGCCGAGCCGGTCTCCACCTTCGCGGTCGATGTCGATACCGGCGCCTATGCCAATGCCCGGCGCTTCCTCACCCAGGGCATGATGCCCCCGCAGGACGCGGTGCGCACCGAGGAGATGATCAACTATTTCCGCTATGATTATGCGCGGCCCAAGGATCGCAGTCAGCCCTTCACGGTGACGACAGATGTCGCCAAGACGCCGTGGAACGAGGGCACCTATCTGATGCGCATCGGCCTGCGCGGTTATGACATCGACACTGCCGAGCGTCCGGCCGCTAATCTTGTGTTCCTGATGGATGTCTCGGGCTCGATGAGCGATCCCGACAAACTGCCGCTGGTCAAGAACGCGCTGGCCGGCCTTGCGGGCGAACTCAGCCCCAAGGACAAGGTTTCGATCGTGGTCTACGCAGGGGCTGCCGGGCTGGTGCTCGAACCCACCAACGACACCGCCAAGATCCGCCGCGCGCTCGACAGCCTCGCAGCAGGCGGATCGACCGCAGGCGGCGCAGGCATCGAACTGGCCTACCGCATCGCCGAGGACAACTTCATCAAGGGCGGCGTCAACCGCGTGATCCTCGCCACCGACGGCGATTTCAATGTCGGCGTGTCGGACACCAAGGCCCTGATCGAACTGATCGAGAAAAAGCGCGACAGCGGCATCACACTCACCACGCTCGGCTTTGGCCAGGGCAATTACAACGAAGCGATGATGGAGCAGGTCGCCAACAAGGGGAACGGCAACTACGCCTATATCGACAGCGCCTTGGAAGCGAAAAAGGTGCTGGGCGAGGAGATGCAATCGACCCTCTTCACCATCGCCAAGGATGTGAAAATCCAGGTCGAATTCAACCCTGCGGTGATCGCGCAGTACCGCCTCGTTGGCTACGAGAACCGGAGCTTGCGCGAAGAGGATTTCAACAATGACCGGGTGGACGCAGGCGACATTGGTGCAGGCCATCAGGTGACCGCGATCTACGAGGTCGTGCCTGTCGGCGGCAAGGGCTGGATCGCTCCGCGTCGTTACGAGGACAAGCCCGACGCCGCCGCCACCGCGCGGCTGGCCGAGGCCGCCAATGTCAAGCTGCGCTACAAGCTGCCCGACGGCGACACATCGCGGCTGATCGAGCAGCCGGTGCCTGCCAGCGCGCTCCGGGCGGCCACCCTGCCCAAGGGCGATTTCGCCTTCGCAGCGGCGGTCGCTGCCTATGGCCAGGTGCTGCGCGGCGATGAAATGATGATGGGCTTCAGCCACGCCGATATTGCCGCGCTCGCAAGCAAGCAGGACAATTTCTGGCGGCAGGAATTCCTGCTGCTCAACGCGCTTGCCGGAAGCATGAAGGGCGGCTGAGGGGCTTGGGCAGAGTGGGTCGGGGCTGCTAAAGGCCGCTCCGACCCGATTCTGCTCTGGAGCAATTCCCTGTGACCAACACCGAATTTTCCGCTCTGCTGCCTGTCATCATCATCGCGGCAATCGTGCTGGTGGCGGCGATCTGGCTGATCATCCGCGCCAACCGCAAGACCACGATCATCGACGAGGGCATCCGCGCCAAGGACGTGCTCGATGAAGGGGCCGAGCGTGCGCAGCGCAATCAGGCGCTGATCGATGCCGCGCCTGCTGTGGTAAAGCCCGCGCCGGCGCCCGAACCTGTAGCGGTGCCCATCGCTGATGTGACCCCGCCCGCACCTGCGCCGGCTCCGGCTCCGGCTCCGGCTCCGGCCCCACCCCCCGCTGCCGCCGATGATCTGTCGCGCATCAAGGGTGTTGGCCCCAAATTGGTGGCACTTCTGGGTGAACTCGGCGTCACCTCCTACGCGCAGATCGCTGCATGGACCGAGGCCGACGTTGCCCGCATCGACGGCCAGCTTGGCCGCTTTGCCGGGCGCATCACCCGCGATCAGTGGATCGAACAGGCCAAACTTCTCGCTGCAGCCGACGAGGCAGGCTTTGCTGAAAGATTCGGTCGAAACGGATAATATTCGCGCAAGGTTTACGTCCAACCCGTGTTACACTCCTGCCCGGGGAGTCGTTAAGACGGGGAGATGGCGCATGGCCTTGCGAATATTGGTGGCCGAAGATGAATTCGTCACAGCCTTCGACCTGTGCGACACTTTCGAGGAAGCCGGATACGAGGTCGAAGGCCCGCACGCCGGCATCTCCTCGGCGATGCTGGCCTGCCAGAAGGAAAAGCCCGATCTCGCCATCCTCGACATCGAACTGGTTGACGGGCTGAGCTACGAGCTCGCGCAGAAACTGATCGACGATAATGTGCCGGTGATCCTGCATTCCGAGCGGGCTAACCGCGATGCGATCGCTGCGCGCTTCCCGCAGGCGGTGGCGCTGGCCAAGCCATGCCCGCCGTCAACGCTGCTCGATGCCGTGGGCCGGGTGCTGGCGACCGCCTGAGCTGCTGCGCCGCCTCTTGCCCTGTAACGCCAAGCCTGCGAAGGCTTGTGCCAACAAGACAAGACTAGCAGGAGCAACGCCATGCATGGCATCCCCGCCAACAAGAGCGGTATCGCGCCGTTCAACTGGGAAGATCCGTTCGACCTCGAAAGCCAGCTGACCGAGGAAGAGCGGATGGTCCGCGACGCCGCGCACGGCTTTGCCCAAAGCGAGCTGCAGCCGCGCGTGATCGCCGCCTTCCGCGAGGAAGTTGATGCGCCTGAACTGTTCCCCCTGATGGGCCAGGCGGGCCTGCTCGGCGCCACCATCCCCGAGGAATTCGGCGGCGCTGGCGCGGGCTATGTCGCCTATGGCTTGATCGCGCGCGAGATCGAGCGCGTGGACTCTGGCTACCGCTCGATGGCGAGCGTGCAGTCGAGCCTCGTGATGCACCCCATCTACGCCTATGGTTCGGACGAGCAGCGTCGCAAATATCTGCCCGGCCTCGCCGCCGGCACGCTGATCGGTTGCTTCGGCCTGACCGAGCCGGACGCTGGTTCCGACCCTGCGGGCATGAAGACCTTCGCGAAAAAGGACGGCGATGATTACGTCATCTCCGGCAGCAAGACGTGGATTTCCAATTCGCCCTTCGCCGATGTCTTCGTAGTCTGGGCCAAGAGCGAGGAGCACGGCGGCGCGATCCGCGGCTTCGTGCTCGAAAAGGGCATGGCCGGGCTCAGCGCGCCCAAGATCAAGGGCAAGATTTCCCTGCGCGCCTCGACCACGGGCATGATCATGATGGACGAGGTGCGCGTGCCGTCCTCGGCGTTGCTGCCGAACGTCGAAGGGCTGAAGGGCCCGTTCGGCTGCCTCAACCGCGCGCGTTATGGCATTAGCTGGGGCGCGATGGGGGCGGCGGAATTCTGCCTTTCCGCCGCGCGCCAATATGGCCTTGATCGCCACCAGTTTGGCCGGCCGCTCGCCGCCACCCAGCTGTTCCAGAAAAAGCTCGCCGACATGATGAGCGACATCGCGCTGGGCCTTCAGGCCTCGTTGCGAGTGGGCCGGTTGATCGACGAGGGCCGCTTTGCCCCTGACATGATCTCGATCGTCAAGCGCAACAATGTCGGCAAGGCCCTGGATATCGCCCGTCAGGCGCGCGATATGCACGGCGGCAACGGCATTTCGGAGGAATATCAGGTGATCCGCCACGCGGTGAACCTCGAGACGGTCAACACCTATGAAGGCACGCATGATGTCCACGCGCTGATCTTGGGCCGCGCGATCACGGGGATTGCTGCGTTCTGATGCGGCACATCGCAAAGCGGCTGTCCTACACCCGCCATCGCGGGCAAGATGGCTGTATGACTGGGCAGCGGTTTGCAGACGGGAAGGCAGTTTACAGGGACCATTCGGCAGGACGGAGTTTTCTGTTCCTGGACAGTGTCTCATGTGTCTCCAACAGCACGGCAGGACGCTGCGCATGAAGCTCTACGGCTACTTCCGCTCCTCGACCTCCTACCGCCTGCGGATTGCGCTGAACCTCAAGGGGCTGGCCTTCGAGAATGTGCCGGTCAGCCTGCTGACAGGCGCAAACAAGGCGCCCGAGTTCCTGGCCCGCAACCCCTTCGGCTCACTGCCGATGCTGGAGGCGGACGGGCGCGACCGGGCGCAGTCGATGGCGCTGCTCGAATGGCTGGACGAGACCTACCCTGAACCCGCCTTTCTGCCCAAGGACATCGAGGCGCGCTACACGGTGCGCGAACTGGCCTACGGAATCGCGACCGAGATTCACGCGGTCAACAACCTGCCGGTGCTGAAGTACCTCAAGGACCCGCTCGGCCATTCGCAAGACGAGATCGACACGTGGTATCGCCATTGGCTGAAACGCACGCTCGATCCCGTCGAGGCGCGGCTGGCGCAGATCGGGCGCCAAGGGTTTGGGGGCGATTACCTCCATGGCGATGCGCCCAGCCTGTTCGAGGTGGTGCTGATCCCGCAGCTCGCGAATGCGCGGCGGTTCAATTACGACCTGTCAGACAGTCCGCACATGACCCGGATCGAGGCCGCCTGCCTTGCCCTGCCCGCCTTCATCGCGGCGCACCCCGATAACCAGATCGACGCTCAATAAGCAAAAGCCGGGAGAGGAACCCACCATGAAGCTTGCAACCCTCAACAACGGCACCCGCGACGGGATGCTGGTCGTGGTGTCGAAAGACCTGACCCGCTGCTCGGCGGCAGGCTATATCGCCCCGACACTGCAGGCCGCGCTCGACAATTGGGAGCGGGTCGCGCCCGAATTGGAACTGCTCGCCCGCGATGTCGAGCACGAGACAGTGCCGTGCGAGCGCTTCCACGAGCGCCAGGCGCATTCGCCGCTGCCGCGCGCCTATCAGTGGGCCGATGGCAGCGCCTATATCAACCATGTCGAGCTCGTCCGGCAGGCGCGCGGGGCTGCGGTGCCCGCAAGCTTCTACACCGATCCGCTGATGTATCAGGGCGGCTCGGACAGCTTCCTTGCGCCGCGCGCCAGCATTCCGCTCGGCGATCCGGCGTGGGGCTGCGACATGGAAGGCGAGATCGCCTGCATCACCGATGATGTGCCGATGGGCGTGTCGGTCGAAGACGCGGCGGGCCACATCAAGCTGCTGATGCTGGTCAATGATGTGAGCCTGCGCGGCCTGATCCCGGCCGAACTGGAAAAGGGCTTCGGCTTCTTCCAGTCGAAGCCGGCGAGCGCCTTCTCGCCCGTGGCAGTAACGCCTGACGAGCTCGGCGCGGCCTGGGCCGATTGCCTCATCCACCGGCCGCTGATGGTGGACCTGAACGGCCAGCCCTTTGGCCGGGCCAATGCGGGCAAAGATGCGACCTTCAATCTCGCGCAGCTGGTTGCCCACGCGGCCAAGACCCGCAGTCTCGGGGCTGGCACAGTGATCGGCACCGGCACGATTTCGAACAAGGGTGTGGACGGCGGCCCGGGCAAGCCAGTGGCCGAAGGCGGCACGGGCTATTCCTGCATTGCCGAGATCCGCATGATCGAAACCATCCGCGAAGGCGCCCCCGCCACGCCCTTCATGCAGGCGGGCGACACGGTGCGGATCGAGATGCGTGACGATCACAACCACTCGATCTTCGGGGCGATCGAGCAGGTGGTCGTCTCAGCCTAGGAAAAGCCGAGACTCTCGGCCACCGCGGCATTGACGATCCGGCCCTGATGGACGTTGAGGCCGGGGGCCAGATGCGGGTCGTCCTCGCAGGCCTTCAGCCCCTTGTTAGCCAGCGCGAGGCCGAACGGCAGGGTGGCGTTGTTGAGCGCATAGGAGCTCGTCAGCGGCACCGCGCCCGGCATATTGGCGACGCAATAGTGGATGATCCCGTCAACCTCGTAGGTCGGGTTTTCGTGGGTGGTGGCGTGCGAGGTTTCAAAGCACCCGCCCTGATCGATCGCCACATCGACCAGCACCGCGCGGCGCTTCATATCGGGCAGCATCGCGCGGGTGACGAGGTGCGGCGCACTCGCGCCCGGGATCAGCACCGCGCCGATCACGACATCGGCCTGAGAGACGGCCTGCTCGATGGTGCCGGCGGTCGAGAAGCGGGTGATCGCACGGCCCTGGAACATCTCGTCCAATTGGCGCAGGCGTGGCAGCGAGCGGTCGAAGATCTCGACCGTGGCGCCCAGCCCCACCGCCATGCGCGCCGCCTGCGTGCCGACCACGCCGCCGCCGACGATCACCACGCGGGCAGGCAGCACGCCGGGCACACCGCCCATCAGCGTGCCGCGACCGCCGGTGTTGGCGCGCAGGGCCAGTGCGCCGGCCTCGATCGCGAGCCGTCCGGCGACTTCGCTCATCGGAGCGAGCAGCGGCAGCGCGCCGCCCGGAGCCGTCACGGTTTCATAGGCGACCGCCGAAACGCCCGATGCCATCAACCCCTTGGCCTGATCGGGATCGGGGGCAAGGTGGAGATAGGTGAACAGGATCTGGCCTTCGCGCAGTTGCACCCATTCGCCCGATTGCGGCTCCTTGACCTTCACGATCATGTCCGCGCGGGCGAAGACTTCGGCCGCCGTATCGACCACTTCGGCCCCGGCCTTGCGGTAGGTATCGTCGTCCTTGTCGATGCCGAGGCCTGCCCCGGTCTCGACAATCACGCGGTGCCCGGCGGACACATATTCGCGCACGGCTTCGGGGGTAAGGCCGACGCGGAACTCGCTCGGCTTGATTTCCTTGGGAACGCCGACCAGCATGATTCTCTCCTCGCGATGCAGCGGAAACATCGCTAATAGAGGCGCAATAAAATTACAAGTTCGCGCAAGGTCGAATCAAACGCAGGAGCACGTCCGTGACCGCCTACCCCACTCTCAAAATGTTCATCAACGGCGCATGGATCGAGACCGGCGAGGCGGGCGCGATGGACGTGATCAACCCGGCGACCGGCGCGGTGATCGGCCAGTGCCCCAAGGCCTCGCCGGCGCAGCTCGACGCGGCGCTCAAGGCGGCGGATGATGCCTTCGTCACTTGGAGCCGCACCTCGGGCGCCGAACGCTATGCGATCCTGCGCCGCACCGCCGATCTGCTGCGCGAACGCGCGCCTGCGATTGCCCATGTCGTCACCGCCGAAATGGGCAAGCCGCGCGCGCAGGCGATCGGCGAAATCACCTCGTCCTGCGATGTGATCGACTTCCTTGGTGAAGAGGCCAAGCGCAAGGGCGGCCGACTGATCCCGACGCGCGGCAACCAGTTGATCGCGCAGATGGTAACGCACGAGCCTGTTGGGCCGAGCGTGCTGCTCACCCCGTGGAATTTCCCGATCAACCTTCCGGGCAAGAAGATCGCCGGCGCGCTGGCGGCAGGCTGTACCGCGATTCTCAAGCCGGCGGAAAACTCGCCTGCCTCGGCGCAATTGCTGGTCGAGTGCTTTGTCGATGCGGGCGTACCGGCAGGCGTGCTGAACCTCGTTTACGGCGATCCCGGGCCAGTGTCAGAACACCTGATCGCCTCACCCGTGACCCGCAAGGTCAGCTTCACCGGTTCGACCGCGGTGGGCAAGCAGCTCGGCGCGCTGGCGGCAACGCATATGAAGCGCTTCACGCCGGAACTCGGCGGCCATGCGCCGGTAATCGTCAGCAAGCACGCCGATCTGGCGCGCGCGGTGGCGATGTGCGCAGCCACCAAATTCCGCAATGCCGGGCAGGTCTGCGTCTCGCCGACGCGGTTCCTTGTGGCGCGCGAGGTCTATGACCAGTTCGTCGCCGAATTCGCCGACCGGGCCAGCAAGCTCAAGGTTGGCGATCCCGGCCTTGATGAAAGCGTCGACATGGGCCCGCTCGCCCACGGCCGCCGGATCGCGGCGATGGAAGCGGTGGTGGCCGATGCCGGAGGCAATCGCGGTGAAGTGGTGACCGGCGGCAAGATCATCGCAGGCGGCGGCTTCTTCTTCGAGCCGACCGTGATCGCCAATCCCGCGCCCGACAGCCGCTTCATGACCGAGGAACCCTTCGGCCCGATCGCCGGGATCGTGCCGTTCGAGCACATTGAGGGTGCAGTGCGGATCGCCAATTCGCTGCGCTATGGCCTTGCCGCCTATGCCTTCAGCGGTGATCTGGACGAGGCGCATTACCTCGGCCGGTCTTTGCGTGCGGGGATGGTGGGGATCAACCAGCTGATCGTCTCGTCACCCGAAACGCCGTTTGGCGGGGTGGGCGACAGCGGGTTCGGATCGGAAGGCGGCGAGGAAGGCTACCTTGCCTTCACCGATACCAAGCTGGTGATGCTGGCCAAGGCCGGCGGTTAAGCGATCAGGCTGGCGATCCGCCTTAACAGCGACTGGCGGCTTTGCATCGGTTGAATGCGGCCATAGCGCGCGCGGCGCGAATGCTCGTCCTGAAAACAGACAGTCCGGCGCATGGGATCTGGACCGCTGGACCAGATAGTTGGTCTTGCCATTGAACACGTCCCCGATTCGCTTTTGTTATGAAGAGGACACTAACAGCAAAACTGTGGAAAATGTATGAAGGTCATGGTTAACGGGCTTGCGCAGGCAACGTTCTACCGATCCGTGCGCTTCGCTCCGGCGGTGCGCACGTCGGCGAGGGTCGGATAACCGTTAACGGCCATCAGCAGGTCCGCCTCGGCGAGGATCGATCTTAACACCCACGCCGCGCCTTCCGCACCGCCAAGCGCGAGTCCGTAAGTGTAAGGCCGCCCAACTCCGACCGCGCGCGCGCCGAGCGCGAGGGCCTTGACCGCATCGGTGCCGGAACGGATTCCGCTGTCAAACAGTACCGGCACATCACCGGCCGCTTTCACCACATCTTCGAGCAGATCTATGGTCGCGATCCCGCCATTGGCCTGCCGCCCGCCGTGGTTTGAACAATAGACCGCATCCGCCCCGCTATCGACCGCGCGGCGCGCATCGTCGGGGTGGCAGATGCCTTTGAGGACAATCGGCAGTTTGGTGACCGATTTGAACCATTCCATGTCGTCCCATGTCAGCACCTGCCCGAAGGTCGCCGCCCAGGTGAAGATCGCCGCTGGCATATCCTCCTCGGGCGGCTTGGCCAGCAGCGAGCGGAAGACGGGATCGGTGAAGTAGTTCTGCAGCACCTTGCCGCGCAGCTGCGGGAAGTTGGACGCATTTAAGTCACGCGGGCGCCAGCCGGTCACCCAGGTATCCAGCGTCACCACCAGCGCCTTGTAGCCCGCCTCCTCGGCACGGCGGATCAGGCTGGTGGCAAGCTCCTTGTTCTTGGGCGTGTAGAGCTGAAACCACGCAGGCGTTTCCCCGCAGGCCGCCTTCACATCCTCCAGCGGATCATTCGCCAGCGTCGAGGCGCAGAACGGCACCCCCGTCAGCGCCGACGCGCGCGCCGCGGCCATGTCGCCGTGACGATCCTGCGAGGCTTCGCCGTTGAGGCCAATCGGAGCCATGAACAGCGGCGTGGGGTAGGTGTGGCCGAACAGTTCGATGCTGAGATCGCGCACCGAGCAATCGACCATCATGCGCGGCACCATGCCCCAGTGGTGGAAGGCGGCCGAGTTCTGGTCCTGCGTGTGTTCGTCCCCGCATCCGCCCGCGACATAATTGGTGAGGCTCGGGCCGAGGGCTTCGTGCGCGCGCTTTTCGAGGGTGGCGAAATCGACCGGCCATGTCGGCAGGATGCCGCGCAGCCCGGCATTGTAGATCTCGTTCTGCATCGCGCCGAAATTGCTCATTGGCCCAGTCTCTCCTGTCTGTCGATGACGAGGTTCAGACCATCAGCGGGCGCAGAGCAAGCGGAAACTAGGCGAAGAAGCGTTGCAGCCGCGGGCGGACTTTCAGGAAGCGCAGGTACGCCGCCTCCAGCACCCGCAGCACGGCGGCATTGCGCGCGAACAGCCCGAGCGGGCGCAGCAGCGGGATCGCGCGCCACATCGCCGCAAAGGCTGCAGCGCCATCATGCACCACGCCGTCCTCCTCGGCATGGAAGCGGGCGAGCAGCTGCGCGCGGTCGATCGGGCAGGACGGATCGCTCCCCTCGGCCACATCGACAAAGCTGATCGCCCCGCGCCTGTCCAACCGCCGCATCAGCGCAATCTCGCGCCGGCACAGCGGGCAATCGCCGTCGAACCAGACTTTGACAGCTGGGCTCAAGGTGCGATCCACAGCCGGATGGTATAGGCAACGAGGCCCAGCACCGCGACGCTGGCAGCCCAGATCCCTGCCATCCACAACAGGCGCTGCCAAAGCGGCGCTTCGGGCTCGCGCTCAGGCGGAGCCAACATCAGTGATACCCCTCGTCAGTGACCTTGCCGCGGAACACCCAGTAAGCCCATGCTGTGTAACCGATGATCAGCGGCAGCGTGATCGCCACGCCGACCAGCATGAACACCTGTGAGCGATAGGGCGCGGCGGCCTGCCAGATTGTGACGCTCTCGGGCACGACATAAGGCCAGATCGTCACCCCCAGCCCGCTCATCCCGAGGAAGAACAGTGCAATCCCCAGCCAGAACGGCTTGGAATTGCGCTCCCGCGTGATCGCCCGCAGCATCGAGACCGCCACCAGCGCGGTCAGGATCGGCACGGGCGCGACCCAGTAGATCTCCGGCGCGGACAGCCAGCGCGCGGCGTAATCGGCATTGAGCGTGATGTTGTAGAGGCTCACCGCGCCCATCAGCACGATGGTGGCGATGGCGGCGCGCACCGCGAGTTTGCGGGCGTGTGCCTGCTCCTCGCCATCGAGCTTCCAGATCAGCCAGGTGCTCCCCAGCAAGGCGTAGCCCGCCACGGTGCCGAGGCCGGTCAGCAAGGTGTAGGGCGTGAGCCAGTCCCACCAGCTTCCGGCATAGGCGCGGCCTTCGACCTCGATGCCCTGCAGCAGCGCACCCAGCGTCATCCCCTGCGCCAGCGCGGCGACGAAGGAACCACCGGTGAAAGCCGCGTCCCAGAACTTCTGATGCCCCGGATCGCGCCAGCGATATTCGAACGCCACTCCGCGGAACACGAGGCCCAGCAACATCGCGATGATCAGCGGATAGGTCGCAGGAAGGATCACCGCATAGGCCAGCGGAAAGGCGGCAAACAGCCCGCCCCCGCCCAGCACCAGCCACGTTTCGTTGCCATCCCACACCGGCGCGATCGAGTTCATCGCCCGGTCGCGCTCGCGCCCGGCATTGAAGGTCGGGAACAGGATGCCGATGCCGAGGTCAAACCCGTCCATCACCACATAGGCGAACACGGCAAAGGCGATGATGAAGGCCCAGATGACAGTGAGGTCCATCACACCGGCTCCTTCTCGGACGGGGCCTGCGTGGGCAGCGTTTCCTCACCGCCGGGGTTCTGGGTCGGCCCGGGGGTGATGCCAGCGGTGCGGATCGGGCCGACATCGCCGCGCTTCACCCCGTATTCGCCGGCGTGCGGGGCCTTGCCCATCAGCTTGAGGATATACCACACGCCGATGCCGAAGACGGTGAAATAGACGAGGATGAAGGCCAGTAGCGATGCCGCAACCGCGGGCGCATCCAGGGGGCTGGCCGCATCGGCCGTCCGCAGCACGCCATAGATCACGAAAGGCTGGCGGCCGACTTCGGTGGTGATCCATCCGGCGAGCACCGCAGCAAACCCGGAGGGCCCCATCAGCACGGCCGCGCGGTGCAGCCAGCTCATCTCGTAAAGCCGCCCGCGCACCCGGCCCCACAGGCTCCACAACCCGATGCCCAGCATCGCAAAGCCGATGCCGACCATGATGCGGAAGCTCCAGAACAGCATCCCGACCGGTGGTTCCTCGTCATCGGGAATGGTGTCGAGCCCTGCCAGCGGCGCGTCGAGATCATGCTTGAGGATCAGCGACGAGAACTTCGGAATCTCCACCGCATAGCGCACCGTCTTGGCCTCGCTGTCGGGGATGCCGAACAGGATCAGCGGCGCGCCATCGGGGTGGCTTTGGTAGTGCCCTTCCATCGCCATCACTTTAGCCGGCTGATGTTCGAGCGTGTTCAATCCGTGCATGTCGCCCGCGAAAATCTGCAAGGGCGTGACAATCGCTGCCATCCACATCGCCATCGAGAACATCTTTCGCGCGTGCGGATTGGCGCGGTCTTTCAGCAGGTGCCACGCGCCCACTGCGCCAACCACGAAGGCGGTGGTGAGATAGGCCGCCATGACCGTGTGGACGAGGCGGTAAGGGAAGCTCGGGTTGAAGACGATGTCCCACCAGCTTGGCCCCGGCATGAACTGGCCGTTGGCGGCGATGAAATAGCCCGTCGGCGTCTGCATCCAGCTGTTCACCGAGAGAATCCAGAAGGCCGAGACAAAGGTGCCCAGCGCAACCATCAGCGTTGCGGCAAAGTGCAGTTTCTTGCCGACCTTCTCCATCCCGAACAGCATCACGCCAAGGAAGCCCGCTTCGAGGAAGAACGCGGTCAGAACTTCGTAAGCCATCAACGGCCCGATCACCGGCCCCGCCTTGTCGGAGAACACCGACCAGTTGGTGCCGAACTGGTAGGACATCACGATCCCCGAGACGACGCCCATCGCGAACGCGATCGCGAAGATCTTCAGCCAGTATTTGAAGAGATCGTGATAAACGCTCTTGCCGGTTTTCAGCCAGAGCCCCTCGAGCACCGCAAGGTAGCTCGCCAGCCCGATCGAGAAGGCCGGGAAGAAGAAGTGGAAGCTCACCGTGAAGGCGAACTGGATCCGTGCGAGCAGCAGGGCGTCTAGGTTCTCAAGCATGATCAGTAGCTAATTCCCTGGCGGCGCCGATCAATTGCTTTTGGCGCAACGAAGATACGGTTTGAAGGCAAAAGGGTTGCACCGCCGGACGGGGGGTGTTCGGCGGTGCACAGGGTGGACGAGAGGCGCGAACTCAGATGAGCCCGCGCGCCTCGTCGGGAACAGGCGATGGGGGTTCCTCGCCAGTATCGAGTGCCAGATCGGCAAACGCCTTGTCCTGCGACAGGAACACCCGGCCCGACAATTCCTCGACGAAGTGCGTGCGTTTCAGGCGATCCATCACAGGTCCCTTCACTTCGGAAAGGTGCAGCTTGACCCCGCCATCCGCGAGCCGATGGTTGATCGCCTCGAGGCTTTCGAGCCCCGATGCGTCGATCGCGTTGACCGCGCTGCACATCAGAACGACGTGGCGCAAGGCAGGCCGTTCGGCCACCTGTTCGAGCACATATTCCTCCAGCCAGCGGGCGTTGAGATAGGTCAGGCTTTCATCGATCCGGATCGACAACAGGTGCGGCAGGGTCAGCACGGTGTGACGATCGACATTGCGGAAATGCTCGGTCCCCGGCACGCGGCCGACGATGGCCGCATGGGGCCGGCTGGCGCGCCACAGATAGAGCAGCAGGCCAACCGCAACCCCGGCAATCACGCCAAGCTCCACCCCGGCCAGTAAGGTGATCGCGATGGTCGCGGCATGGGCGGCGAAATCAGCCTTGGAATAGACCCACAGCTGCTGCGGTGTCTTGAAATCGACCAGGCTCAGCACCGCGACGATGATGGTCGCGGCCAGCGTGGCATTGGGCAGGTGGAACAGCAGCGGGGTCAAAAACAGGCTGGCGAGCGCGATGCCCACCGCGGTGAAGGCACCTGCCGCCGGGGTTTGCGCGCCGGCATCGAAATTGACGACCGAGCGCGCGAACCCGCCCGTCACCGGATAGCCGCCCGAAAGCGCCGAGGCGATGTTCGACGCGCCCAGCCCGATCAGCTCCTGATCCGGCACGATCCGCTGGCGGCGTTTGGCGGCCAGCGTCTGCGCGACCGAGACGCTTTCGACAAAGCCGATCACCGAAATTAGCAGTGCGGGCACCCACAGCGACTGGATCAGCGCCAGATCCGTCGAAGGCAGCGCGAAGGGCGGCAGGCCCTGCGGGATCGCGCCCACCACAGATACGCCGCGCGCCTCCAGGCCGAAGCCGATCACCGCAAGAATGGTCGCCGCGACCGCCGCCACCGGTCCAGCTTTGGCGGTCATTTCGGCTGCGCGGGGCGACAAGCCGAGCCGCTGGAGCGCGGGCTTGAGGCCCTTCCTCACCCAGAACAGGAACAGCGTGGCAGACAGGCCGATGGCAAGCGTCGCCAAATTGGTATCGCCTAGCCCCCTCGCGAGGCCCGCCAGCATCTCCGGCCAGGTCTCACCCGCCACCTTCACCCCGAGGATATGTTTCAGCTGGCTGGTGGCGATCAGGATGCCGGAGGCCGAAATGAAGCCGCTGATCACGGGATGCGACAAGAGGCTTGCGAGAAAACCCAGCCGCAGCAGGCCGAGCGCCACCAGCATCACGCCCGAGAGTGCGGCGAGCGTGACCGCAGCCTCCCAGTATTCCGCCGTCCCCGGTGCGGCCACAGCGCCCACCGCGCTGGCCGTCATCAACGAGACCACCGCGACCGGCCCGACCGCCAACGTCCGGCTGGTGCCGAACAGCGCATAGGCCACCAGCGGCAGAATCGAGGCGTAGAGGCCAACGACCGGCGGCAGTCCTGCCAGCATTGCATAGGCAAGGCTCTGCGGGATCAGCATGATGGTGACGATCACCGCCGCCAGCAGATCGCTGGTCAACACGCCGCGATCATAGCTGCGGCCCCATTCGAGGATCGGGAGATAGCGGGCAAGCATGGCGTTACTGCGCGATCAGCCCGCCGGGGCCAGCGAGCCACTCACGGCCCTTGAGCATCCCGTTCCAGTAAAGCCACGGCAGGACATCGGCTTTGAGCATCCACGACAGGCGATTGGCTTTGGTGCCGTCGATCAGCCAGGTCGGGAAACTCGGCGCGAGCTTGCCGCCATAGCCAAATTCGGCAAGCACGATCTTGCCGCGCTCCACCGTCAGCGGGCACGAGCCGTAGCCGTCATAGCCTGCTGTCGGCCCCTTGCCGTCCAGCTGGCGCAGCGCGTTGACCGCAGCCACCGGAGCCTGCTTGCGTGCGGCGGCGGCGGTCTTGGCATTGGGGGTCGAACCGCCATCACCCAGCCCGAAGACGTTCGGGTAGCGCACGTGCTGGAGCGTGTGCTGATCGACATCGGTAAAGCCGCTCGGTGCGGCGAGCGGGCTGTCAGCGAGGAACTGCGGGGCGACCTGCGGGGGGACGACATGCATCATGTCGAAGCTGCAACTGACCTCGCCCTCGGCAGTCTGGAACACCGCCACCTGCGCCGGCCCGTCGACCGCAACCAGATTGCTGCCAAGCTCCAGATCGATGCCGTATTTCCCGACATATTCCATCAGCGCCGGAACATAGTCCGCCACCCCGAACAAGACCGGCCCGGCATTGCGGAATTCGACTTCGATGTCCTTCAGAACGCCCGCGCGCCGCCAGTGGTCGCAGGCGAGATACATCGACTTCTGCGGCGCGCCGGCACATTTGATCGGCATCGGCGGCTGGGTGAAGATCGCCCTGCCCGCTTTGATCTTCTGCACCAGGTCCCATGTGTAGGGCGCGAGATCGACGCGGTAATTGCTGGTGACGCCGTTCTTTCCGAGTGTCGCCTCAAGCCCGATAATCTTCTCCCAGGCGAGCCTGATGCCCGGCGCGACAATCAGCACCTCGTAAGTCAGCGTGGTACCATCCTTGAGCGTCACCTGATTATCATCGGGCTGGAAACTGGCTGCGGCCTGCTTCACCCATTGCACGCCTTTGGGCATGACGCTCGCCATCGGGCGGGTGGTGCTGGCTACATCGAACACCCCGCCGCCGACCATCGTCCAGCCGGGCTGATAGGCATGGGTGTCGGACGGCTCGACAATCGCAATATCGAGCCCCGGACGGCGCTTCAGCATCGAGGCCGCCGTCGCGATCCCCGCCGCTCCGCCGCCGATGACGACGACCTTGTGCTGCTGTGTGCTCATGTCCGATCCCTTCCGTGTGCGGGCCTATTCGCCCGCTGTCATGCGCTCGGCGAGTGCTGACAAGTCGTATCCAGCTGCCTTGGCATTGGCGACGCGGTCAGCGACGCTCAGGTCGCGGACATTGGCCAGCGCATCGAGTGTGGCTGCGCGCGTGCCGGTGCGGCAATAGGCCAGCACCTTGCCATGCGTGCCGCGCCGGATCGCGCCGAAAGCGGCCACGGCAGCGGGCGGGAAAAGGCCTCCGGCGACCGGAATATGGTGGAACGCAAGCCCCTCCTCCTGCGCAGCGCGGCGCATATCATCGAGCGGCGGCTGGCCCGGTTCCTCGCCATCGGGACGGTTGCAGATCACCGCGGCAAAGCCTTGCGCGGCAAGACCGGCGAGGTCCTCGGGCGCCATTTGCGCAGCAACCGCAAGGGTCGCGTCTATGTTTCGCAGTTCCATTATCCCAGTCCTTCCACCAATCGCACCAGCAGCATTCCGCCCAGCATCGCCGCGACGAAAATCGCCGCCGATGCAGGGTCAATCGCGAGTGCCGCAAAGCCGGGACCGGGGCACAAGCCGGCAATCCCCCAGCCGATCCCGAACAGCGCCGACCCACCGACCAGTTTGGCGGTGATGTCGCTGCGATCGGGCAGCGCAAAGCTGCCTGCAAACACCGGACGCTGCATCCGCTTCTGGAGCAACCATGCCACTGCCATCACCAGCACCGCACCGCCCATCACGAAGGCAAGCGTAGGATCCCATGCGCCAAACAGATCGAGGAACCCGCGCACCCGCGCCGGATCGGTCATCCCGCCGAGCGTAAGGCCTGCGCCGAAAATCGTGCCCGCCAGCAGCGGAACCAGTGTGTCGCGGATCATGGCAACACCTCCAGCCCGAGAGCGTTCATCGCCGCCACTGTGGCAAAGCCGGTCACCATGAAGGTTGCCGTCGCCACCAGCGAGCGCTGCGAGAGGCGGCTCATGCCGCACACGCCGTGACCGCTGGTGCAGCCCGAACCGAGCCGCGTGCCGATGCCCACGATAACGCCCGCAAGCGCGAGTGTGACCGGCCCGGCAAAGCTGGGCGTAGCGGCTCCTGTAAGGCTGGCGACAATCAGCGCGCCCAGCGGCAAGCCGATCACAAAGGCCCATGCCCCCGCGCGCGGCATCGAACTCTCGGCCAGGCCAAAGGCGCGCGCGGCAATGCCCGAGACTCCGGCAATCCGCCCCGCGCCCAGCAGCATCAGCGCCGCCGCCAGCCCGATCAGCACGCCCCCGCCGAGCCCTGCAAGCGGGGCCGCATCAGGAAATCCCGGCAAGATCATACCGCGTTGACGGGAAGCTTGAGGTAGACAACGCCGTTATCATCCGGCGGCGGCAGGTGGCCTGCGCGCATATTGACCTGCACCGAAGGCAGGATCAGGCGCGGCATATCGAGCGTGGCGTCGCGCGCCTCGCGCATGGCGACAAATTCGTCCTCGGTCACACCGTCATGGGCATGGACATTGCCTTCGCGCTCGGCCGCGACGGTGGTTTCCCACACATACTCGGTGCGGCCCTTGGGCAGATAGTCGTGACACATGAACAGCCGCGTCTCGGCCGGCAGCGACAGGATGCGCCGCAGCGAGCGGAACAGCGTGCGCGCATTCCCTCCGGGGAAATCGGCGCGCGCAGTGCCGTAATCGGGCATGAACATGGTATCGCCCACAAACACCGCCTCGCCCACGACATAGGCGATGCAGGCGGGCGTGTGGCCGGGCACATGCATTACGGTGACGGGCAGATTGCCGATGGCGAACGTGTCGCCGTCCTTGAACAACACGTCGAACTGCGATCCGTCATGCGCAAATTCGCTGCCGGCGTTGAACAGCTTGCCGAATACGCTCTGGACCGTGGTGATGTCCGCGCCGATCGCAATCTTCCCGCCGAGCTTTTCCTGCAGATAGGGCGCGGCCGAAAAGTGATCGGCATGCGCATGGGTCTCCAGCAACCATGTTACTTTCAGATTATGCGAAGTGACGTAATCAATAACCGCGTCAGCCGAAGTGGTCGTCGTGCGGCCCGAATTGGGATCGAAGTCGAGCACCGAGTCGATAATCGCCGCTTCGTGCGTCGCCGGATCATGCGCGACGTAGGTAACGGTGTACGTCGCAGGATCGAAGAAACTCGCGATTTCAGGCCGCAGCGCAGCGTCGGCGCGCGACTGGTCAACCTGGGCAGTGGCCGCAAGGAGCACCGAATCGTTAGCATTCATGGCTCTTCTCCATTTGTTTACATAAATTGTGTATATGTATTGCAATCCCAAAGTCAAGTGCTATGAGAGTTGCATGAATGCGACCAACTCCCCCCTCCCGCCCTGCGCCGGCCTCCGGATCGGCGATGTCGCGCCCGATTTCGAGGCGCGCAGCACCATCGGCCCGGTGCGCCTCTCCGCCTATCGCGGGCGCTGGCTGATCCTGTTCTCGCACCCGGCAGACTTCACGCCGGTCTGCACCACCGAATTCGTCGCGCTCGCCGGCGAGGCAGCGGGCTTCGCGGCCCGTGACTGCGCGCTGATGGCGCTCTCGGTCGACAGCCTGTTTTCGCATTTCGCCTGGCTGCGCATGATCCGCGATCGCTTCGGCGTGGAAGTGCGCTTCCCGATCCTCGAAGATCCGACGCTGGTGATCGGCCGCGCTTTCGGCATGGTCGGCGCGCAGGACAATGACAGCGCGACAGTGCGCACCACCTTCTTCATCGACCCGGCCGGCGTGATCCGCGCGATGACCTGCTATCCTGCCAGCCTCGGCCGTTCGGTGCCCGAAATGCTGCGCATCCTCGACGGGTTGCAAGCGATCGACGCAAAGGGCGCGCTGGCGCCAGCCAACTGGCAGCCGGGCGAACCGTTGCTGGCCGCACCGAGCCACGATCTCGACGATGTCTATGCCGCCCCGGACATCGCCGGCTGGTTCCTGCGCACAAGCGAGGACGAGGCATGATCGCCGAGGACGACTTGATCGAGGCGCTCAAAGCGCTTGCCCACCCGCTGCGGTTCCGCATCCTTGCTGTGTTGGCCGCAGGCGAGCGGAACGTCGGCGAGATCGAACAGGTCACCGGCATCACGCAGCCAGGGCTTTCCCAGCAATTGAGCGTGCTGCGCAAGGCCGGGTTGGTCGATACCCGCAAGGAAGCCAAGCTGGTGTTCTACGCGGTGGCAGGCGGACAGATCGGCGCGGTCACCACTGCGCTGGCCGCGCTCGCGCCTGGGCTTGCCCTCGCGCCCGCCGACACCCCTGCGCCCCAGCGCACACCGACCCCCGGCGTCGCCAATTTCGCACGAATGTCCTGACCCATCCGCCGCCAAACGCATTTTTCACAAGCCGAATGGAGCAAAATCGCGTAAGGGGCCCGCTTACGCTTGCGCAGCCACACCGGCTTGCGCCCTATTCTCCCCCGGATGCCCTGCTACCAACAGCCGCGTTCGCCGCGCCTTTGCGCGCGCTGTATCAATCGAGTCTCACGCCCATGGAATTCCCTGCCCTTCCCGCCCCGCTCGAAGCCGCCCTTGCCGAGCGCGGTTACGAGGCCGCCACCCCTGTCCAAGCCGAAGTGCTCCGGCCCGAAGCGGTTGGCCGCGATCTTGTTGTCTCGGCCCAGACCGGTTCGGGCAAGACGGTCGCCTTCGGCCTAGCCATGGCCGCCGAACTTTTGGGGGGGCAGGATCGCGTGATCCCCGACCGCGCACCGCGCGCGCTGGTCATCACCCCGACCCGCGAACTCGCGCTGCAGGTGAGCCGCGAGCTGGAATGGCTCTATGGCCGCACCGGCGCGCGGATTGCGACCTGTGTGGGCGGGATGAACCCGTCGGCCGAACGCAAGGTGCTGAGCCAGGGGCCGACCATCGTCGTCGGCACGCCGGGCCGTCTTCGCGATCACCTTGAGCGCGGCGCGCTCGATCTGTCGCGGCTGGCCGTGGCTGTGCTCGACGAGGCCGACGAGATGCTCGACATGGGCTTCCGCGAGGAGCTTGAGGCGATCCTCGATGCCACCCCGTCCGAACGCCGCACGCTCTTGTTCTCGGCCACCATGCCGCGCCCGATCGAGGCGCTCGCCCGCCGCTACCAGAATGATGCGCTGCGCATCGCCACGATCAGCGAAGGCCGCGGGCATGGCGACATTGCCTATCAGGCGGTAACCGTCTCGCCGACCGAGATCGAGAACGCGGTGGTCAACCTGCTGCGCTTCCACGAGGCCGAAACCGCAATCCTGTTCTGCGCCACGCGCGAGAAGGTGCGCCACCTCCATGCAATCCTGCAGGAGCGCGGCTTTGCCGTGGTGGCGCTGTCGGGCGAGCATTCGCAGTCCGAACGCAACCAGGCGCTGCAGGCGCTGCGCGATCGCCGTGCGCGCGTCTGCGTCGCCACCGATGTCGCCGCACGCGGGATCGATCTGCCAACGCTCAGCCTCGTGGTCCATGTCGAGATCCCGCGTGATGCCGAAACGCTCCAGCACCGTTCGGGCCGCACCGGGCGTGCCGGGCGCAAGGGCATTGCGGTGCTGATCGTGCCCTATTCACGCCGCAAGCGCATCGAATCGATGCTGCGCCACGCCCAGATCAATGCCGAATGGCAGGACGTGCCCGATCGTGATGCGATCCTTGAAAAGGACCGCGAACGCCTGATGGCCAAGCTGCTCGCGCCCGTGGAAATCGACGAGGCCGACCGCGTGCTGGCCGAACGCCTGCTCGCCGAGCGCACCCCTGAAGAAATCGCCGGGATGCTGGTCGCTGCCCACCGCGCCAGCATGCCCGAGCCCGAGGAGCTGATCGCCAATACCCCGCAGGCCCGCGCCGACGAGCAGAAGGAGCGTCACCGCCCCGGGTTCGAGGACACGGTCTGGTTCCGCATGGATATTGGTCGCAGCCAGAACGCCGATCCGCGGTGGATCCTGCCGCTGCTGTGCCGCCGCGGCCATGTCACCCGCGGCGAGATCGGTGCGATCCGCATCGGTCAGGCCGAGACCTACTTCCAGATCCCGCGCACGCTCGCCGCGAAATTCGCCGACGCCGCCGCGCGCACCGCGCAGTCGGAAGGCGAGGAAGAAGCGGTGATTATCGAACGTTCGGAAACCGGCCCGCGCGAAGCTGCCCGTGGCAATCGCCATCTGCGCCCCTCGCGCAGCACGGCGGATAATGGGTTCGTCAAAGCCAAGCCGGCCGGCAAGACCTTCGCCCGCAAGCCCAACAGCGGCGGCGGTGGCGGCGGTGCGCCGGGCGGCCCCGGTGCCAAGCCGTGGCACGGCAAGAAGCCCGGCCCGGCGCGCAAGCCCGGGCACAAGCACAAGCAGCCCTGATCGGGAAGGTTCTGATTTTCCGGGAATGGTAGCGGAGGAGGGACTCGAACCCCCGACACGCGGATTATGATTCCGCTGCTCTAACCGGCTGAGCTACTCCGCCCCATGGGCATCCGGCGGGCTGGTGCGGCCGGATTCGCGCGGTGCCGAGCCCCGTGCGAGGCGCGCACTTAGGGCGCAGGCTGCGACTGGTCAAGAGTTTGTGCGCGCCTTCCGGCTAGAGCCGTTCGCGCCCGCGAAAGGCGAAAGGCTTGACCCGTTCCCACGGCCCGCCGCGATAGTGCCAAAGCTCCAGCGCAGGAAAGGTGAAGCGCCCCTTGGCGATCCATGGTGCCATCACGGGGCCGAGGCTGGCTTGCAGCGCCCTTGCCTCGTCCTTGGTCACCTTGTTCTGGATAGTGATGTGCGGGCGCGGCTCGTGGAGATCTTGCGACGTCAAGCTGCCGTGGAAATGTTCGGCGATCATCGCGCGCAAGGCCAGCAATTGCGGCGCGTCCAATGCGATGGCGGTGCCCTTGCCGAGGTCCATCACCCCCTTCACGGCCCCTTGCGGCGCAGCAAATTCGCCCGCCACCTTGGGCAGAAAATCCTTCAGTTCGTCCAGCAGCGATGGCGCGAAGGCGTGGAACAGGGTGACGTGGGCGTGGAGGTGATTGCGCTCAATCGGATAATGCACGCGCCGCAGCCCCTCGGCCCAAGCGCCCAGATCGGTTGGCAGTGCGGCGGTCAGGATAAAGGGGTTCGCCATCGCGCTTGGTGTGGAAGGCAAGCAGTCCCGGATCAAGTCCGGGATGACGGGGTTGCAATCACATCTCGCCCCGCTCGCGGCGGATCGCATACCACTTGGCGACGTTTGCGTTGTGCTCGGCCAGCGTGTCGGCGAACCAGTGCCCGCCGGTGCCATCGGCCACCATGAATAGCGCATCGGTGTTTTCCGGGTTGAGCACGGCGGCGATGCTTTCGCGGCCCGGATTGGTGATCGGGCCTTCGGGCAGACCGACGCGGGTATAGGTGTTGTAGCCGTTAACCGCGGCGATCTCGGACTGGCGGATGCGGCGGCCCAGGGGCTTGCCCTTGGTGATGGGGTAGATGATCGTCGGATCGGCCTGCAGCCGCATCCCGGTGCGCACCCGGTTGGAATAGAGCCCGGCGACCATCCGGCGTTCTTCGGGCTTGCCGGTTTCCTTCTCCACGATCGAGGCGAGGATCAGCGCGTCGCGCATCGTGTCGACCGCGATGCCGGGGCGGCGCTTGGCCCATTCCTCGGCCATCGCGCGGTCCATCGCCGCCTGCATCTGCTCGACAAGCGCGGCGCGCGACTGCCCGCGTTCAAAGGCATAGGTGTCGGGCAGGATCGAGCCTTCGGGCGGCACCGCGACCTCACCGGTCAACAGCTCCTCGGCCATGACCCGCTCCCACACCAGGATCGAGGGCATCCCTTCGGGGATCGTCACGAACCGCCGGATCACATCGCCCGACTGGAAGGCTGCGAGGATTTCGCGCTGGCTCATGTCCGGGGTGAGCAGAAACTCGCCCGCTTGGATCGGTGCGTCCGATCCAAAGATACGCGCCTGCAACACGAAGCCCGAGGCCGAGGAAATCAGCCCCTCGTCTGCCAGCTTGTCGGCCACCGCGCTCACCGAGGCACCCGCAGGGATGGTGAAGCTGGTGTCCTTGGCAATCGTCGCCGAGCCCAGCAGGCTCCACGCGAAGACCAGTGCGGCAAGAGCCAGCGCGACGAGGCCGATCAGGACAAGGCGCGCGCGGCTCACGGAGATCAGTCGACCTTCTGCATGATGATCGATGCGTTGGTGCCGCCAAAGCCGAAGCTGTTGTTGAGCACGGCGCGCACTTCGCGCTTGCGGGCCACCAGCGGCACCAGATCAATGCCTTCGGTGCCATCATCGGGATCGTGCAGGTTGAGCGTCGGCGGTACGATCTGGTCGCGCATCGCGAGGATGCAGAAGATCGCTTCCACCGCGCCCGCGCCGCCCAGCAAGTGGCCGATCGCGCTCTTGGTCGAGCTCATCGACGCGCCGCCGAGATCCTCGCCCAGCACGCGCTTGATTGCAGCCAGTTCGATGGTGTCGGCCATGGTCGAGGTGCCGTGGGCGTTGATGTAGTCGATGTCGCCCGGGCCGAGGCCGGCCTTCTTGAGCGCCATCCGCATCGCCAGTTCCGCGCCGCGGCCTTCGGGATGCGGAGCAGTGACGTGATAGGCATCGCCCGACAGGCCGTAGCCCGTGACTTCGGCATAAATCTTCGCGCCGCGTGCCTTGGCGCGTTCATATTCCTCGAGCACGATCACGCCTGCGCCCTCACCCATCACGAAGCCATCGCGGCCCTTGTCATAGGGGCGGCTGGCTTCGGTCGGGCGGTCGTTCATGCTCATGTTGAGCGCGCGCGCCTGCGCGAAACCGGCGATCCCGAGCGGGTTGATGGTGCCTTCCGCCCCGCCCGCCAGCATCACGTCGGCATCGTCGGCCATAATCATGCGCGCGGCATCGCCAATCGAATGCGCACCGGTCGAACAGGCGGTCACCACCGCGTGGTTCGGCCCCATGAAGCCGTATTTGATCTGTACCTGCCCGGTGATCAGGTTGATCAGGCGGCCATGGACAAAATGCGGGGAGACGCGCGAGGGGCCGCGTTCGTGGAGGTTAACGCTCTCGATCTCGATACCCGGCAGCCCACCGATGCCCGAACCGATCGAGCAGCCCGTGCGCTCCTTCTCGGCCTGGGTCATGTCGGTGAGGCCCGCATCTTCCAGCGCCTGGCCAGCGGCATCAATGCCATAGATGATGAAGGGATCGACCTGCCGCTGGACCTTGTGATCCACGCGCAGATCGGGATCGAACCCCCAAGGGTGATCCTTGCCCTTCACCTCGCAGGCGATGGTGCACTTCTGGTTCGAGGCATCGAAACGGGTGATCTGGCCCGCCCCGCTTTCACCTGCGATGAGGTTTGCCCATGTCGTTTCGACATCGGCTCCAAGCGGGGTGACAAGGCCAAGCCCGGTTACAACCACACGGCGCATTCGCGTTCTCCGAAAAAAGCAACAGGCCCAACCCGGCATGGGCTGAGCCTGTTTAGGCCCTGTTCCGCGCTCCGGCAAACGTGCTGCCGGATGAATGCCCAACCTTCTCCCGAACGGGCGAAGGGCGGAGCAACGCGGACACCGGGGCGTCCTTGCGGGTCTTAGCCCTTGTGCTCTTCGATGTACTTGGTCGCGTCACCAACGGTGGTGATCTTCTCGGCCGCATCGTCGGGGATTTCGACGCCGAATTCCTCTTCGAAGGCCATCACCAACTCGACGATGTCGAGGCTGTCCGCACCGAGATCATCGATGAAGCTGGCATCCTGAGTGACCTTGTCGGCCTCGACGCCGAGATGCTCGACGACAATCTTCGCCACCCGATCGGCAGTATCGCTCATGGTATTCCCTCTTGAACTGGGGTTAGAAAAACTCGCCCCCGCCCTAATGAAGGCCGCGGGCAAGCGCAAGTGGGCATGACAGGACGCTTAACAAGCCCCTGCCGGTGCCCCGGACCGATTGGTCAGGCGCCCTCTTTCTTCGGCGGCTCGACCACGCGCAGGCTGAGTTCGCGCAGGGCGCGCGGCTCGGGGCTGCTGGGCGCGCCCATCAGCAGGTCTTCGGCGCGCTGGTTCATCGGGAACAGCGTGATTTCGCGCAGGTTCTTTGCCCCGCACAGCAACATCACAATGCGATCGACGCCGGCGGCCATCCCGCCATGCGGCGGCGCGCCGTACTGGAACGCGCGGTACATCCCGCCGAAGCGTTCTTCCACATCCGCCTTGGTGAGGCCGACGATCTCGAACGCCTTGACCATCGTCTCGGGCATATGGTTACGGATCGAACCCGAAGCGATTTCATAGCCGTTGCAGACCAGATCGTACTGGAACGCCTTGATCGTCAGCGGATCCTGCCCTTCTAGCGCATCGATTCCGCCCTGCGGCATCGAGAACGGGTTGTGGCTGAATTCGACCTTCTTGGCCTCGTCGTCATATTCGTAGAACGGGAAGTCGACGATCCAGCAAAGCGCGAAGCGGCTTTCATCGATCAGGCCCAATTCCTCGCCAACGCGGATGCGCGCTGCGCCCGCCAGCTTGGCCGCGTCAGCCGCCTTGCCAGCGGCAAAGAACAGACCGTCATTCTCGCCAAGGCCAAGCTCGGCATAGAGTTCGGCCATGCGTTCGGGCCCGTGGTTCTTGGCGATCGGCCCGCCGAACTCGCCGCCCTTGCGGGTGACATAGCCGAGGCCAGCAAAGCCTTCCTTGCGCGCCCAGTCGTTCATGTCGTCGAAGAACTTGCGGCTCTTTTCGTGGGTAGCGGGCGCCGGGATCACCCGCACAACGCCACCGCCGCCGACGATCTTCTCGAACAGACCGAAGCCGCTCTGGGTGAAGTGCGCAGACACGTCCGAGATGATCAGCGGATTGCGCAGATCGGGCTTGTCGGAGCCATATTTCAGCATGGCCTCGTCATAGGGGATGCGCGGGAATTCACCGGCGGGGGTGACTTTCTTGTCGCCCGCGAAGGCAGCAAAGGTGCCCTGAATCACCGGCTCCATCGTCTCCCACACTTCTTCCTGTGTGACGAAGCTCATTTCCAGATCGAGCTGGTAGAATTCGCCCGGCAGACGGTCAGCGCGCGGGTCTTCGTCGCGGAAGCAGGGGGCGATCTGGAAGTAGCGATCAAAGCCGGCCACCATCAGCAGCTGTTTGTACTGCTGCGGGGCCTGCGGGAGCGCGTAAAACTTGCCCGCGTGGATACGGCTCGGCACGAGGAAATCGCGCGCGCCTTCGGGCGAGGACGCCGTCAGGATCGGGGTCGAAAATTCGTTGAAACCGACAGCCGCCATTCGGGCGCGCATATCGGCAATCACCGCCACTCGGGTCATGATATTCTTGTGCAGCGTTTCGCGGCGCAGATCGAGGAAGCGATACTTGAGGCGGATTTCCTCGGGGTAAGGCTGCTCGTCGGCGACCGGCATCGGCAGTTCTTCGGCCGCGCTCTGCACCGTGATTCCGCGCGCGAACACTTCGATCGCGCCGGTGGAAAGGTTTGCGTTGACCGTCTCGGCCATGCGCGCCTTCACTTCGCCCTCGATGGTGACGACGCTTTCCACGCGCAGGCCTTCGAGCACGGTCAGCGCCGGACTGTCGCTGTCAGCCACGATCTGCGTGAGGCCGTAATGATCGCGCAGATCGATGAACAGCACGCCGCCATGATCGCGCTTGCGATGGATCCAGCCCGACAGGCGGACGGTCTCGCCCACATTGGCGGAAGAAAGCTGTGCGCAAGTGTGTGTGCGGTAGGGGTGCATCTAAACTCTTGTCCTGTTCGCGGCTATGACGCTAGGGCGCGCTCGCGCGGCGCTTGTCGAGGCCCCGCTTCGTCGTCGGCGCGCTAACAGGGCAAGCCTTGCACTTTGTCAAGCGGTGCAGGGGCAAACTGGGATGAATCCCGAGGGCGGCACTCCGCCTGCTAACCGCGAAAAGATGACATGAAAATCCATCCGCTGATTACCACGACCGAGGCGCTATCCGATCTCTGCGCCCGCCTCGCCAAGTCCGAATTCGTCGCCGTCGACACCGAATTCATGCGCGAGAACACCTATTGGCCCGAACTGTGCCTCGTCCAGATCGCCAATACCGAGGAAGCCGCCGCAATCGATCCGATGGCGGAAGGCATCGACCTCACCCCGCTGCTCGACCTGATGTGCGAGAACGAGGACGTGCTCAAGGTCTTCCACGCCGGTTCGCAGGATGTCGAGATCATCGTCAACCTCACCGGCAAGACCCCGCACCCGATCTTCGACACCCAGATCGCGATGATGGCGATCAGCCAGTCCGAACAGATCGGCTATGCCAACCTCGTCGAAACCTGGATGGGCCTTGTCATCGACAAGGGTGCGCGCTTCACCGACTGGAGCCGCCGCCCGCTCAGCGACCGCCAGATCGAATATGCGATCGGCGATGTCACCCACCTCGCCACGATCTTCCCGCGCATCCTGAAGAAGCTGATCAAGACCGGGCGCGGCATCTGGCTCGATGCCGAGATGGAAAAGCTCGCCGATACCTCGAACTATCTCACCGATCCGGGCGTCGCGTGGAAGCGCATCCGCCAGTCGGGGCGCAATCCGCAGGTGCTCGGCCGGATGAAGGCGCTGGCCGCCTGGCGCGAAAGCGAAGCGCAGCACAAGAACATCCCGCGCGGCCGGATCATGCGCGACGAAACGCTGGCCGATATCGCCAGCCATCCACCCAAAAGCCAGGCCGATCTCGCCAAGGTGCGGGGGCTTTCGGCGGCGTGGAAGGATAATGACATCGGCAAGCGGCTGATGAAGGTGCTGGCCGATGCCGAGCCGATGGCGAAGGACGAAATGCCCGAAAAGGCCGGTCGCGGCGCGCCGCTCGGCAAGGAAGGCGCGCTGGTTGCTGACCTGCTCAAGCTGTTGCTCAAGATCCGCGCGCGCGAGATCGATGTGGCCGCGCGCCTGCTGACCCGCGCCGAGGAAATGGAAGCGCTCGCTGCCGGGGTGCGCGACTTGCCGGTGCTCAAGGGCTGGCGGTTCGAGGTGTTCGGCAAGGATGCGCTTGATCTGGTCGAGGGCAAGCTCGCCTTCGCGGTCGAACGCGGCAAGCTCAAGATGACCCATATCGACGATGTGGTTGCGGCCGCGCCCGCGCCAGACGCACCGGACGAGCCGGACGTGCCGGACGAGTCTGACGAGCCCGACACGCTGGCGGCGGAATGAGCGGCCCCGTGTGAGCACCTATCTGCCCACCATCAAGCAGCTGCAATATCTCGTGGCCCTGCACGAACATGGCCATTTCGGCCGCGCCGCGGATGCGAGTTTCGTATCGCAGTCGACGCTTTCCGCCGGGATCCGCGAACTGGAATCGTTGCTCGGCGTGACGCTGGTGGAACGCTCGCGCCGCGTCGTGCGGTTCACGGCGCTGGGCGAGCAGGTGGTGGCCAAGGCCAACCGCCTGCTGCGCGAGGCGGAAGAGCTTGCCGATCTGGTGCACGCTTCGGGCAAGCCGCTGTCGGGCGAATTGCGCATGAGCGTGATCCCCACCATCGCCCCCTTCCTGCTGCCGCGCGTGCTGCCGCGCTTCAAGCGCGAGCGGCCCGACTTGAAGCTGATGCTGCGCGAGGAGACGAGCCACGATGCGCTCGAATCCCTGAGCCACGGCCGGGTCGATTGCGTGCTGCTGGCGCTGCCCTTTGACACGGGCGATGCAGCCATCGCCCATATCGCAGACGACCGGCTGTTCATCGCCTTCCCCAAGGACGATCCGCGCGATCCTCCGGCTAGCATCAAGCCCGATATGATCGATCAGGGCCGCCTGCTGCTGCTGGAAGACGGCCACTGCCTGCGCGATCATGCGCTGGCCGCCTGCAACCGCGCCGAACTGCGCGCAAGCGCGGCGATGATCGGCACGAGCCTGCATACGCTCGTGCAGCTAGTGAACAATGATCTGGGCCTTACAATGCTACCCGAAATGGCGCTGAAGGCGGGGATTCTGGCGGGCACCGACGTGGTCGCGCGCCCGGTCGACAGCCCTACCGCCAAGCGCGAGATCGTGCTGGCATGGCGCAAGAATTCGCCGAGAGAAGCGGATTTCCTTTTGCTCGCTGAGGAACTGCGGGCAGGTTAGGCGAAAAGCAGCAAGCCGCGCCCGCCTCAGCACTCCACCAGTGCAAGGCTCATCGCGAGGCTGGCACCGAGCGCCGCACCCAGCTTGCGGGTGCGCGCCGTGAGCACCGGACGCCGCGTCGGCGCAGCGTCATATTGTTCGGACGCGGCGAGGCGCATCATGTCGGCGCCTTGGCGTTCCTCCATGGCATCAACCAGTTCGCCGACATCGGCGGCCAGCATCTCAGCGTGGGCCAGCAGCGCGGCGGCGCGTTCGTAATCGCCATCATCGAACGCAGCCCGTGCCTCGCGGCGCAGGCTGCTGGCGTGCTGAACCAGTTGACGAACATAGAGCCCCGGCGGAGGCGCTGCTTTCGATTCCATGATCAAGGATATAGCGTATCCTTGGGCCCTCGCGCCAGCCTCAATCCATATGCTTGAGGCCGACCCTGAGATAATCCCAGCCGGTAATGCAGGTCAGCACGGCGGCGGCCCATAGCGCAATCAGCCCGACCAGATGGACCCAGCTATCCGCGATGCTGCCGCAGGCCTCTCCCACCGCCTGACACGGCTGACCATGCACCGCACCGCCAAGGATCAGCGCGCCCAGCGAGACCAGCTGGAAGGTGGTCTTCCACTTGGCCAGCTTCGAAACCGGCACCGACACCTGCGCGCCGCCCAAAAATTCGCGCAGGCCCGACACCGCGATCTCGCGCACCAGAATCACCAGCCCCGCGATCACATGGACATCGCCGGCGTAAGGCCCCCGTAGATAGCCCTGCGCGGTCAGCACCAGAATGACCGCGGCAACCATGATCTTGTCGGCAATCGGATCGAGGAAAACGCCCAGCTTCGACACCGTTCCGTGCGAGCGCGCCAGATAGCCATCGAAGAAATCGGTGATCGCAATCACGCAATAGAGCACAAAGCCGATCAGATAGCCCAGCTGCCACTGCGGCCACCACAGGAAGAACGCCAGCAGCGGCACGGCAAAGATGCGCGAAAGCGTGAGGATGTTGGGCAAGCTCGACATGGCTAAGCGTGGCTGTAGCGCGCGATTAACCGCTGCAAAACCCCTCGTCCCTATGTTCCTGCACAAAGCCGGCGAACCCGTGCGCTCTTGTGAAAGCGCCGCCTGTCGTTATGTCGCGGGTAACACACAGGGAAGCGCCAGCGTAACCACCGCATGACCACATCGACCAACCTCTTGGGCCAGCGCCGCTTTCTGCCGCTGTTTCTGACCCAGCTGCTCAATGCGCTGAACGACAATCTCTACAAGAACGCGATGGTGCTGTTCGTGGTCTATCAGGTCTACGATTCGCCCGAGATGGAGACCTTCATCTCCGGCATCGCCACCGCGGTCTTCGTGCTGCCCTTCGTGCTGTTCTCGGCCACCTCGGGCCAGCTTGCCGATATGCGCGACAAGACCACGATCATCCGCTGGATCAAGTTTGCCGAGATCATCATCATGTCGGTCGGCGCCACGGGCCTGCTGCTCGCTGCCAAGGGCGTCGAGATCGAAAGCCTCGCCATCCCGCTGATGTTCGTCGCGCTGTTCGCGATGGGGGTGCATTCGACCTTCTTCGGCCCGATCAAATACGCCATCCTGCCGCAGCACCTGCACAAGGACGAGGTGCTGGCGGGCACGGGTCTGGTCGAGGCTGGCACCTATGTCGCGATCCTTGTGGGCATGATGCTGGGCGGTGCGATGCCGATCATGTGGAGCATCATCGCGGTGATCAGCATCGCGCTGGTGGGTTACATCGTATGCCGCTGGGTGCCGCCCGCGCCCGCGCAAACGACCGAGACCAAGGTTGACTGGAACCCGATCCGCGCCTCGAAATCGCTCATTGCCTTCTCGATGGGCAATCTGGAGCTGCGCTATTCAGTGCTCGCCATCAGCTATTTCTGGACGATTGCGGCGATTTTGTCGGTGCAGTTCATCCCGCTCGCCAAGAACGTGCTGCTGGCTGACAAGCAGGTCGCCGCCGTGCTGCTGGTGGCGTTTTCGGCCGGCATCGCGATCGGTTCGGTCTCGATCAACGCGCTGCTGAAGGGCGATATCTCGGCGCGCTATTCGGCGCCGTCGGTGCTGGCACTGGGCGCTCTGCTGGTGGGCTTCTATGCCCTGTGCCGGATATGGAACCTCGAACCTGCGGGCGAGCTGTTTACCGTGTGGGAATTCCTCGCTCAGCCGCTGGCGCTGGTGCTGACCGCCAATCTGCTGTTGATCGCGGTGGCCGGCGGGATGTTCGTGGTGCCGCTTTATGCCTTCCTCACCACGCGCGTTGACAAGTCCGAAGCCTCGCGCTCGGTCGCGGCGAACAACTTCATCTCGTCGGTGTTCATGGTGGTGGGCGCCGGCGTCGCAGGCGGCCTCGGCTTCCTCGGCATCCCGCTGCAGGAACAGCTGCTGGTCAGCCTGATCCTGTGCCTGCTCTCGGCCCAACTGGCGCGCAAGCTGCACGCGCTCGAAGCGCTGCGCGGGCCGGAGCTAGCCTAGGCAGGATCACCTTCAGCAAGCGTGTGGGCAACGATCGCATTGGCGTGTCCGTGGCCAAACCCGTGACGGTCTTTCAACATGGCGACCAATTCCATGTGCCTTGCCGGAAGCGCCGCGCGAACGATGGCCTTCCAATGCGCAATGGGATGACCATACTTCTGCTCGACGGCAGGGAAGTATGACGCGGGGCCTTTGATCTTCTCATCGCTCATGCGCGAAGAATCGCGCTGTGCCGCGCGAATGTCAATTTCGGCTCAGATGATGAAGACGAGGATCGCTGCGGTCGCCGCGACATAGACGCTGGCAAAGCCGCGCACGTCGGCCATCGTCAGCCGCCACAGGCTTTCCGCCGGGATCGGAATGAGATCGCGCTTGATATGCGGCGGCAGCACCGCACGGAACGGATGGCGGGCGCTCTCGTCAGTGAGAACAAGGCTCCGGCGACGCGGTTCATACCGGCGCGGGCGGGTGATCAGATCAGCGGTCAGTTGTGCGCGACTCATGCTTCCGAATTAACACTTTCTTTACCTTTTGACACCGCACTCGCTCAACCTGTCACAGCGTGGGACACTCTTGTGCGCATTGCTTTATGCAGCGTCCCGGTTTGCGCGCCCCGCTGCCCGGCTGTAGAGGCGGGCTCACACGACGGGAGAGTTCACGTGCCTGATTCAACGCCCCCCCATTCCTTCCAAAGCGCCGCTGCGCTGCTGGTCGATTGCCTCGCCGAGCAGGGGTGCGAGCGGATATTCACAGTGCCGGGGGAAAGCTTCCTTGCCGTGCTTGATGCCCTGCCCGAGCGGCCGGAAATCGAGGTCGTGACCTGCCGCCAGGAAGGCGGCGTCGCGTTCATGGCCTGCGCCGATGGCACCATGGCCGGGCGGCCGGGCGTTGCCTTCGTCACCCGCGGTCCGGGTGCGACCAATGCCAGCATCGGTGTGCATGTCGCGCATCAGGATTCGCAGCCGATGATCCTGTTCGTCGGCGATGTGGCGCGGCCGATGCAGGGGCGTGAGGGGTTTCAGGAGGTCGATTTCCCGGCATTCTTTGGCCCCATCTGCAAATGGGCAGCACGGATCGACGATCCGGCGCGCATCCCCGAATATGTCGCGCGCGCCTATGCCGTCGCGATCAATGGCCGGCCTGGCCCGGTCGTGCTCGCCCTGCCCGAAGATATGCTGGTGGAGCAGGTGCCGGGCGCGCTTGCCCCGCGCCCCTTCGTTACCCGCACCGCACAAGCCGTGTGCCCCGATGCGATGCAGGCGATGTTCGATCTGATCGCCGATGCCGCCAGCCCTATCGCGATCATCGGCGGGGCAGGCTGGAACGCCAAGGCGCGCGAATACTTCCAGCAGTTCGCCGAACGGATCGGCCTGCCCGTGGCGACCGCCTTCCGAAGACAGGATGCCATCGCGCCTGATAGCCCGGTCTATGCCGGCAACCTCGGCTATGGTCCGGGCCCGAAGCTGGTGGAGCGCGTGAAGAACGCCGATCTCGTCATAGCCGTCGGCGCGCGGCTGGGCGAGGCGACCACCGATGGCTACGAGGTGCCGAGCCTCGAACACCCGGGTCAGGTGCTCGTCCACATCCACCCCGATCCCGAGGAACTCGGCCGGGTCTATCGCACCGATCTGGCGCTGTGCTGTTCGGTCGATGAATTCGCCGAATGTGCGGCCCTGTGGGAGGATACCGCGATCATCCCCTTCGATGCAGGCGCCGAGGCGCACCGCGAATGGCTGGACTGGTCAACGCCCCAGCCGTCCGATGCGGCCATCGATCTGGCGGCTTGCGTGGCGGCGATGCGAGAGGTGCTCCCCGCCGATACGATCATCGCCAATGGCGCAGGCAATTTTGCCGGCTGGTGGCACCGCTACTGGCGCTACGATGCCTTCCCCGGCCAGCTTGCACCGACCTGCGGGGCGATGGGTTACGGCGTGCCGGCCAGCATTGCCGCCGCGCTGCGCTTCCCGGAACGCACCGTTGTGGCCGTGGCGGGCGACGGGGACTTCCTGATGAACGGGCAAGAACTTGCCACTGCGGCGCAATATGGCGCCAATCTGATCGTGGTGGTGGTCGATAACGGCGCTTACGGCACGATCCGGATGCATCAGGAGCGCGAATATCCCGGCCGCGTGTCAGCCACCGCGCTCGCCAATCCCGATTTTGCGATGCTGGGCGCGGCCTATGGCGCTTGGAGCGTCCGAGCCGAGACCACCGCGCAATTCATCGCTGCATTGGACGAGGCCAAGGGGCGCTCCGGCATTCGCCTGATCCACGCCGTCACCGATCTGGAACGCATCGCCGCCAGCGGCGCGACGATCAGCGGGCTGAGGGCGCGCGCGAAGGCGGCCAGTTGATGCGGCGAGGCCGCCCCGACGAACCGGAGCGGCCTCATTCAAGTAATCAACAGGCCAGTGCCTAGATCTTGTCGCCCAAAGCGCCCTGAACGTCGCCCTTGACCTTCTGCGCCTTGCCCTTCAGCTCCTGCTTGAGGCCATCAGCGCGCGTTTCAGGGTCATTCGACTGCTGCTTTACCTTGCCGACAACTTCATTGGCAGTGCCTTTGATATTTTCCGTCAGCTTACTCATTACTTCCTCCATTTGAAGTGGGGCGTCTTTGCCACCGCCTCAAGTTATTGTCGTTTCAACATGAACGACGGTTAACATTCAGAGGACTTTGGGGCGGATCGTGGCACCCGCGCGGTGGGCCGACCTCACTGTCCGTGGGCCCCTAAGCTTCGGACATCGCGCAGATCAGCTGCCATTCCGCCTCGGTCACCCCGCACACCGACAGGCGCGACAGGCGGACCAGCTGCATCTCGGCAAGGCGCGGTTCGGCCTTGATCGCCGCCAGCGTCACCGGACGGGAAAACTTCTTCTTGGGCTTGATCTTCACCGCGGCCCATTTGCCGGTCTCGTCGGTCGGATCGGGGATCCCGGTCACGCTGATGGTGCAGATGCCGACAATCTCCAGCCCCTCGCGCGAGTGATAGAAGAACGCCTCGTCGCCCACCTGCATCGCCATCAGATTGTTGCGTGCCAGATAGTTGCGCACCCCGTCCCACGTGCCCTCGCCCTCGGCCACGAGATCGTCCCAGCTGTATTTGAACGGTTCGGACTTCATCAGCCAGTAGTTCGGCGGGGTGCTGGGCATGGGGCGCAGGCTCCTTGGCGGGTGGGGTGAGATAATGGCGCCGCGTTAGCCCGCCGCGCCGCCCCTCGCCAAGCCCCCGCTGCGGCATTTTGGGCCGATTAACCCGATCTTTAGCGACGCCTGCGATAGATTGCGGGTTTGGGGGATCGCACCGGGTGACACCGGATTGACTGGGCCCTCGCCAGAAATCTTGCAGGGCTGACGGTTTTGAAAGATCACGATTCAGAAAATCCGCTGCAAACCGCCGAGCGCGATGTCGTTGCGCTGGGGATTGCTGTGGCTGCGGTGCTGCTGCTGATCGCCACCGGCGGGGCAGTTCTCCCGGGCGCTGTGCGCTCGCTGTTGGGCGATAGCAACGCGCCCGACCGGCTGCTGGTCAGCGCGCTGCTGCTCAATATCGCGCTGATCATCTTCGGCTGGCGGCGTTACCGCGAACTCACCCGCGAAATCAACGAGCGCCGCCGCGCCGAGGAACAGGCCCGCCTGCTCGCCGCGATCGATCCGCTCACCCATTGCCTCAACCGCCGCAGCATGATCGAAGTGACCGAGCAATTGCGCGCCAGCGCCGCCGAGCGCGGCGAAGCGCTTGCCTATTGCATGATCGATCTCGATAATTTCAAGCAGATCAATGATATGTATGGCCACACCTGCGGCGATGCGGTGCTGGTGAAGCTGTGCGAGCAGCTGCGCGGCCTGCTCCCGCGCGAGGCCCGGCTGGCGCGCCTGGGGGGCGATGAATTCGCTTTCGTGATGCCCTATTCGGTGGGCCATACCGACCGCATCGATGATCTTGTGATCCGCCTGTTTGCCAGCATCGCCGATCCGCTCGAAGTGCGCGACATCACGCTCGAACTGACTGTCTCGATCGGGCTGGCGACCGATCATGATGACGAAGGCGCGCCCGGACCGGTGGTCGAAGCAGGCACGCTCATGCACCGCGCGGACATGGCGCTCTATCACGCCAAGAAGCAGGGCCGGAACCGTCACTTCTGGTTCGAACCCAGCATGGAAAACGAGCTGCGTTTCCGCAACCAGCTGGAAACCGGCATCCGGCGCGGCATCGCCCAGCAGGAATTCGTGCCCTATTACGAACAGCAGATCGATATCGACAGCGGCGAGCTGGTCGGGTTCGAGATGCTGGCACGCTGGCAATCGGAACAGCTCGGCCTTGTCAGCCCGGAAATCTTCATTCCCATCGCCGAGGAAATGGGGCTGATCACGCAGCTGTCCGAACAGCTGATGGACCGCGCCTTTTCCGATGCGCGCGATTGGGATGACAGTCTTACCCTGTCGATCAACATCTCGCCGGTGCAGCTGCGCGATCCGTGGTTTGCCCAGCGCCTGCTCAAACGGCTGGTGGCGGCCAATTTCCCGCCCCAGCGGTTGGAGATCGAGATCACCGAAAGCTGCCTGCACGAGAACATCGGGCTGGTGCGCTCGATGATCACCAGCTTGCGCAACCAGGGCGTGCAGATCAGCCTTGATGATTTTGGCACCGGCTATTCCAGCCTCGAACAGCTGCGCAGCCTGCCGTTTGACCGGATCAAGATTGATCGCAGCTTCATCAGCGAACTGCGCGAGCCTTCGGGCCAGTCGCGGCTGGTCGATGCGATCATCGCGATGGGCCGCGGGCTCGATCTGCCGCTGACGGCCGAGGGCGTGGAAGACGAGGCGATCCTCAAGGCGCTGCGCTCGATGGGCAAGCTGAAGGCGCAGGGCTATGTCTACGGCAAGCCCGAGACTGCCGAGGAAGTGCGCCGCCGCCTGGCTGCTACGGGCAAGCTATCGGCTGCAGGCAAGCTGGCCAGCGCTGCACCGCGCCCGGCTGCACCCGCCGCACTGCCCCGCAGCACCCCGCGCGCCGCCAGCTCGTAAGGCCGCCATCCGGCCGCAGGACTGGACGCGCGGCCCTCGCGTGCATAGATGCGCAGCCGTGACGCACGCGATTGCCTTCATCAAGATGCACGGGCTCGGCAATGATTTTGTCGTCCTCGATGCGCGCGCGGCGCCGCTGCCGGTGATGACGCCGCAGGTCGCGCGCGCGCTGGCCGACCGGCGCACGGGTATCGGGTTCGATCAGCTGGTGCTGCTGGAGCCCGATACCACCCCTGCAACGGACTGCGCCTTCCGGATGCGGATTTTCAATTCCGATGGCAGCGAGGTCGAGGCTTGCGGCAATGCAGCGCGCGCGGTGGCGCTGTTGCATGGCGAGCCTGTCACCATCGCCACCGGCGGCGGGCCGATTGCATTGGAGCCGACCCTTGGCGGCGCGCGGGTCGACATGGGCGCGCCGCGGTTCGACTGGGACGCGATCCCGCTGGCCTATCCGATGGACACCTTTGCCATGCCGGTGGGCTGGGACGAACTGACTGCGCCGATGGCGGTCAACGTCGGTAATCCGCACGTGATCTTCTTCGTCGCTGATGCCGATGCGGTGCCGCTGGAGAGCCTTGGCCCCGTGATCGAGCATGATCCGCTGTTCCCTGAGCGGGTGAACGCCAATGTCGCCAGCCTTGCCGGGCCGGACCATCTGCGCCTCAGGGTGTGGGAGCGCGGCGCGGGGTTGACGCGGGCCTGCGGCACTGGCGCCTGCGCCACGGCAGTGGCCGCGATCCGCAAGGGTCTGGTCAAGAGCCCGGTGCGCGTCACTCTGCCCGGCGGCGATCTCGAGATCGCTTGGGACAAGGGCGGCACCATCCTGATGAGCGGACCGGCGAGCGAGAGCTATCGCGGCACGTTCGATTGGAACGACTACACGTGAACGCACCGCAGATCATCAGCCTCGGCTGCCGCATGAACATCGCCGAGAGCGAGCGGATGCGGGTTATGCTGGCTGGCGAGGACAACCTCGTGGTGGTCAATTCCTGCGCGGTCACCGGCGAGGCGCTCAGCCAGACGCGCAAAGCAATCCGCCGCGCGCGCCGCGATCATCCCACCGCGCGGCTGATCGTGACCGGTTGCGCCGCCGAGATTGACCGCGCCAGCATCGGCGCGATGGAGGAGGTCGACGGGCTGATCGCCAACGCCGCCAAGCTGGATCCGCGGGCGTGGAATGTCGCTGCCGATGCCCCGCCATTGGCTCCGGCGCGCACCCGCGCCTTCATCGCCGTGCAGAACGGCTGCGATCACGCCTGCACCTTCTGCGTGATCCCGCAAGGGCGCGGGGTCAGCCGCTCGCTGAGCATCACCGAAGTGCTGCGCGAGGTCGAAGCGCACATGGTGGCCGGGGCCAAGGAGATTGTGCTTACCGGGGTCGATCTTACCTCATGGGGCCATGATCTGGCAGGCGAACCCCGCTTGGGCGTGCTGGTGCAGGCGATCCTCACGGCCTTTCCGCAGCTTCCCCGCTTGCGCCTGTCCTCGGTCGACGGGATCGAAATTGATGCCGTGCTGTTCGAACTCCTGGCGCACGAGCCGCGCGTAATGCCGCATCTCCACCTCAGCTTGCAGCACGGCGCGGACCTGATCCTGAAGCGCATGAAGCGCCGCCATCTGCGGGCCGATGCGGTGGAACTGGTCGCGCGGTTAAAGGCGCTGCGGCCCGAGATTGCCGTGGGCGCCGATCTTATTGCCGGCTTCCCGACTGAGAACGAAGCGCATCACGCCGACAACCTCGCGATCATCGACGAACTCGATATCGTCCATGCGCACATCTTCCCCTTCTCGCCGCGCCCGGGCACCCCTGCCGCGCGGATGCCGCAAGTGCCGCGTGACGTGGTGAAGGCCCGCGCCGCCGATCTGCGCGCGCGCGCCGCTGCCCGCCGTGCCGCGTGGCTCGCCAGACTTGTGGGCGAAACGCTTGCCGTCCTCGCCGAACGCGACGGCAGCGGCTATGCGCCCGGCTACGCCCGCGTTGCCGTGCCGGATGGGACGGCGGCGGGCACGCTTGTCGATGTGACGGTGCGTGAAGTCAGAGAGGGCCTGCTCCAATGAGTGAAACCAGCTGGAGCCAGCGCCTGTTCGGCGGCTTTGCCAAGACGTCCGAGCGCCTCACCGCCAATCTGGCGGGCGTGGGCGGCGGTACGGCGAAGCTTGACGATGCGACGCTCGACGAGGTCGAGGACGCGCTGATCATGTCCGATCTCGGCCCCTCGGCGGCCGCGCGCATCCGCGCCAAACTGTCCGAGAAGCGCTTCGGGCTCGAGATTACCGCGCGCGAATTGAAGGAGGCCGTGGCCGAGGAAATCGCCGCGATCCTTCGCCCGGTGGCAAAGCCGCTCGAAATCACCGCCTTCCCGCGGCCGCAAGTCATCCTCGTGATCGGGGTCAACGGCAGCGGCAAGACCACCACCATCGCCAAACTCGCGCACCTGTTTCAGGAAGACGATTACGGCGTGTTGCTGGCAGCGGGCGACACCTTCCGCGCCGCCGCGATCGGGCAACTGGCTACGTGGGCGGGGCGCATCGGGGTTGATCTGGTGCGCGGGCCGGAAGGCGGCGATCCGGCGGCGATCGTGTTCGATGCGGTCAAGCAGGCGACCGATACCGGGATCGACGCGCTGATCGTCGACACCGCGGGTCGCTTGCAGAACAAGAAGGAGCTGATGGAGGAGCTGGCGAAAATTCGCCGCGTCCTCGGCCGCCTTAACCCCGAAGCCCCGCATGATGTGGTGCTGGTGCTCGACGCCACCAACGGCCAGAACGCGCTCGCCCAGATCGACGTGTTCAAGGAAGTCGCAGGCGTCACCGGCCTGATCATGACCAAGCTCGATGGCACCGCGCGCGGCGGCGTGCTGGTTGCGGCGGCCGAGCAATATGGCCTCCCGATCCACGCCATCGGCGTGGGCGAGAAGATCGAAGACCTGCGCCCGTTCGATCCCGATCTGGTCGCGCGCGTGATTGCCGGAGTGGCGTGATGAGCGAGACCGAAACCAAGAAAGCCGCCTCAAGCTGGCTCAACGTCGCGGTCGATTACGGCCCGCTCATGGTGTTCCTCGGCGTCTACCGCTGGAACGCGCCGGCCGAACCCGGCCCGGTGGGCGAGCTGTCCGCGATCATCGCGGGCACCGGCGCCTTCATGGTCGCGGCGGTGGCGGCGCTGGTGATCTCCAAATGGCGGCTGGGCAAGGTCTCGCCGATGCTGTGGTTCTCGACCGCGCTGATCGTCGGTTTCGGGAGCCTCACGATCTTCTTCGGCGATCCGACCTTTGTGCAGTTGAAGCCGACGATCATCTACGCTGCCTTCGGGGTAGTGCTGCTGGGCGGGTTCTTTGTCGGGCGCGCGATGCTCAAGATCCTGCTGGAGGCGGCGTTCGAGGGGCTGTCGGACGAAGGCTGGCTCAAGCTGTCGCGCAACTGGGGGGTGTTCTTCCTGCTGCTGGCGGTGCTCAACGAAGTTCTGCGCGCGCAGCTCGATTTCGAAGGCTGGCTGTGGGCCAAGCTGTGGGTGTTCCTGCCGCTGACCTTCCTGTTCACCTTCAGCCAGATCCCGATGCTGCTGAAGCACGGGCTGAGCTTTGAAGACCGTGACGAGCCGCTCAAGAACGAGCCGCCGACGGGGAGTTAGAACACGCTGGTTGTCGCATCGCGGGGAGCCGAAAACCAGTGCCCACTTTTCGGCGCGATGCTCAGATCTCCAGCTGGCTCCCAAGCTCCACCACGCGGTTGGTCGGCAGCTTGAAGAAGTCCATCGCGCTTGCTGCGTTGCGCAGCATCCACGCGAACATCTTTTCCCGCCAGATCGACATGCCCGGGTGATCGCTCGGGATCAGGGTCTGGCGCGACAGGAAGAAGCTGGTGTGCATCATGTCAAACGCGCCGCCGCAGCGCTGCATCGACTTGAGCCCCTCGGGCACGTCGGTTTCTTCCATGAAGCCGTAATTGAGCACCGCGCGGTAGAACCCGTCGCCAAGGTCCGTCATCTCGCAGCGGGACACGGGATCGACATAGGGCACGTCGGCGATTGCAATTGTGAGGATCACCACGCGTTCGTGCAGCACCTTGTTGTGCTTGATATTGTGGAGCAGCGCCGAGGGCACGCCTGCGGTGGTCGAGGCCATGAAGATCGCGGTCCCCGGCACACGCAGCGCCGAATTCTTGGCCGACTTGGCGAAGATTTCGAGCGGCAGCGCGCTCTCGCTCATCCGCTCGCGCATCAGCTTGCGCCCGCGCGCCCAGGTGGTGAGCAGCGTGAAGATCACAAAGCCGATCGCCAGCGGCACCCACCCGCCCTGCGGCACCTTGATGAGGTTCGCGCCAAAATAGGCGATGTCGACGATCAGGAACATCAGCACCAGCGGCAGCGCCTTCCACACCGGCCAGCGCCACAGCGCAAACAGCACCGCGGCCAGCAGCAGCGTGTCGATGAACATCGCACCGGTCACCGCGATGCCATAGGCGGCGGCCAGATTGCTCGATGACTGGAAGAACAAGACCAGCAGGATCACCATCACCATCAGGCCCCAGTTGATCGCCGGGATATAAATCTGCCCTGCGGCCGAAGCGCTGGTGTGGCGGATGTCCATACGCGGGATGAAGCCGAGCTGGATTGCCTGCTGGGTGAGGCTGAACGCGCCCGAGATCACCGCCTGGCTGGCAATGATGGTGGCGAGCAGCGCGAGGATCACCACCGGCACCTGCACCGCATCGGGGATCATCAGGAAGAACGGATCCTTGAGCAGCGCCGCGGTCGCCTCGGGCGTGGTCTGCGAAAGCACCATCGCGCCCTGCCCCATGTAGTTGAGCATCAGCGCCGGGAACACGAAGGTCAGCCACGACAGCCCGATCGGCTTGCGCCCGAAATGGCCCATATCGGCATAGAGCGCCTCGGCCCCCGTCACCGCCAGCACCACGCTGCCCAAGGCAACGAAGGCGGTGAACCCGTCGGTGATGAAGAAATTGAGCGCGTTCACCGGATTGATCGTCTCAAGGATGATCGCCGGATTGGCCGAAAGGTGCATCACACCCAGCGTCGCCAGCATCCCGAAATAGCACAGCATGATCGGGCCAAACAGCTTGCCCACCTTGTCGGTGCCGCGCGACTGGATCGCGAACAGGGCTACAAGGATCGCGATCGCGGTCGGCACGATCCACGGTTCGAACCCGGGGACGATATATTGCAGGCCCTCGGTCGCCGAAAGCACCGAGATTGCCGGCGTGATCATGCTGTCGCCATAGAACAGCGCGGTCGCGAAGACGCCGAGCAGGATCAGCGGCGCGGTCCACTTGGCATTGTCGGAAACGCTGCGGATCAGCGCCAGCAGCGCAAGGCTGCCGCCCTCGCCGCGGTTATCGGCGCGGGTGATGGTGAGGACATATTTGACCGTCACCACCATCATCATCGACCAGAACACCAGGCTCAGCACCCCGTGGATATGGGTCGCGTCGGCCACGATGCCCGGCACGCCGTGGTGCGAGGCGAAGGTTTCGCGGAAAGCGTAGAGCGGGCTGGTGCCGATATCGCCGAACACAACGCCCACCGCCCCAATCGCGAGCGTGGCGGTGGAGGCCTTGTGGCCGTGGGCATGGGGATGAAGCGGTTGGGCGGTGCTGGTGGAATAGATCATCTCAGGCGGATTTCCCGTTCTGGCGGTACTGCCCAACGCGCAGGAGCGACTCCGGCCCGTGAGGCGGCGCGCCTAGCACTGTGTCTTCGCAGCCGCAACAAGGGACGCGAGGACGAAACACTGGTGTCACTGCCCCTGCAGCATCGGCGCGCGAGCGATCATGTCATCAAGCCGCGCCACTTCGGCCTCCAGCCCCTCGCGCCAGGGGGCATCGGGCGGCGACCGGGCGATCAGCCCCGCCCAGACAGAGCGCGCGGCGCGAATCTCGCCGCTCTGGAGATAGGCAAAGCCGAGGAAGTAATCCGCGCCCGGATGCGCCGGATCAACCGCGCGCGCGCGGCCGAAGGCCTGCACGGCGGCCGGCGTCACGAAACCATCGGCATGGCCCACCAGCGCGAGGCCAAGCGCGAGCCAGCTTTCGAGATCCTGCGGGTTCTCCTCCAGCCCGCGCCGCAGCAGGCCGGCGGCATCGCCGAACCGGCCGCGCCGGGCAAAGGCATCCGAGGTAAGCAGATAATCGGGCGGCGGGCTGGTCCGCTCGAACAGCGCGGCGCGCCCTTCGACCATCGCTTCGCCCTGATCGGAAAGCTCGGCTGCGGGCGGCTTGGGCGCGGCGGGTTGGCCGGGCGAACCCTGCCAGGCATAGCCCGCCAATCCGAACACCAGCACCGCGCCGAACAGCGTCAGCCCTTCGCGCGGGAGCCGCAGCAGGAACGCCGCGAGCGCGAAGGCCGCCAGCGCGAGCGCGGCAACGGCGAGCCAGCCTTGAATCATGCCGCTTCTCCCCCGTCCGCATTGGCATCCGAGCGGCGCTTGCCGAGCCGCCGCAGCAGCACGCCCGCGCCGATCAGGATGACCAGCACCGGAATGGCAAACAGCGGCCAGGTTGAGGCGCTCACGGTCGGCTCGTAGCTCACATAATCGCCGTAGCGCGCGATCAGCCAGGCGCGGATCTCAGCGGGGGTTTCGCCTGCCAGAATGCGGCTGCGCACTTGATGGCGCATATCGCCTGCCATCGGCGCATCGCTATCGGCAATCGACTGCGACTGGCACTTGAGGCAGCGCAAGGTCGCCATCAGCGCGGCAGCCTCGGCTTCCTTGGCCGGATCTTCGAGCTGGTTGTAGGCGTAGGGCGCAGGCGGCATGGAATCCTGCGCAGCCACAGGCAGAGCCAAAAGCGCAGCCAGCAGCGCAAGCATCACGCGGATCATTGCGCCTTCTCCAGTTCGGCCAGCAGCACTGGCACATCATCCTCGCGGATATCGCCGATATGCTGGTAGCGGATCATGCCCTTGGCATCGATCACGAAGGTTTCCGGCACGCCCGACGATCCGATCGCCAGCTGCACTTCGGAAATCCGGTCAGAGCCGATGCGGGTATAGGGGTTGCCATATTGGGCGAGGAAATTGGCGACATCCTCGGGCCGGTCACGGATAGCGATACCGACGATCTCCACCCCCTGCGCTTTGAGGGCTTCAAGCTGCGGGGCTTCGGCGATGCAGGGCAGGCACCAGCTGGCCCAGATGTTGAGCAGGCGCGGCTTGCCGCCGATGAAGTCCGCACGAGCCGCACCCGGCAGGCTGCCGAACGCCGGTTCGAGCGCGAAGTCGGGCAGCGGCTCGCCGATCATCGCGCTTTCGACGAACTGGTTCTTCTCCTGCGTGAGCATGTAGCCCGCCAGCCCCGCGAAAAACGCAAACAGCGCGAGCGGCAGCCACAGCCACAACCGGTTCTGGGACACGCGCCTACTCCGCCGGAACCGGCGCAGCGGCACCGAGCGCTTCGAGATCGGCGCGGCGGGCATCGCCCATCGCGGTGGCCTTGCGGCGCTTCACATCGACCTTCACACGCCCGGCAATCGCCAGCACGCCGCCCAGCGCAATCAGCAATCCGCCATACCAGATGAAGGTGACGAACGGCTTCCACCACACGCGGATCTGCCAGCGCCCGTCCTCGGCCTGATTGCCGATCACAGCGTAAAGCTGCCCGTTCCAACGGGTCAGCAGCGCGCTTTCGCTGGTGGCCTGCGGGGGCGACCAGAAATTGCGGGCCTGGGGGCTGAGGATCACCGGCTCGCCGCCATTCTGGCTGACGGCCAGCCGCGCTTCGATCGCGGTCCAGTTCGGGCCGGCCACAGGGGTCACGCTCTGCAAGGTGACCGCAAAATCACCCACCTGCTCGGTTCCGCCCGGCGCCACCGCAGCGAGGCGTTCCTGCGTGAAAGCGCCTTCGCAGGCCATGCCGAACAGCGAAACCGCGACGCCGAAATGGGCGAACACCATGCCCCACGTCGCCACCGGCACGCGGGTCAGCTTGCGACCCTTGAGCGGCAATACCGCCGCCACCGCCAGCGCAGCAGCAAGTCCAAGGCCGAGCAGCGGCAGGAAGGCGAACTGGCCGAAGAAGCTCACCAGCGCGATCACCCCGATCAGCACTGCGGCCACCAGCATCATCTCGAACTGGATGCGCACCGGCTTGTCTTCCTTCCAGCGCAGCAAGGGCCCGACCGCCATGACGAGGAACATCGGCACCGCAAAAATCGCGGCAGCCGGATTGAAATAGGGCGGACCAACGCTGACGCGCACATCAAACGCCTCGGTCAGCAGCGGGTAAAGCGTGCCCAGCAGCACGATCGCGAGGATCGCCGACAGCATCACATTGTTGAACACCAGCGCGCCTTCGCGGCTGGTGGCAGAAAAGCGCTTGCCCTCGGCCACAGCGCCTGCACGCAGCGCGAAGATGGTGAAGGCCCCGCCAATATAGAGCCCGAGCAGGCCGAGGATGAAAGCCCCGCGCTCAGGGTCCACCGCGAAGGCATGGACGCTGGTCAGCACGCCCGAGCGGACAAGGAATGTGCCCAGCATCGACATCGAGAAAGCGAGCACGCCGAGCATGATCGTCCACGTCCGCAGCGCATCGCGCGCCGCCAGCACAGCGACCGAATGCATTAGCGCGGTCGCTGCGAGCCACGGCATCAGCGACGCATTCTCGACCGGATCCCAGAACCACCAGCCGCCCCAGCCCAGCTCGTAATAGGCCCAGTAGGAGCCTGCGGTGATCCCGAAGGTCAGCAGCACCCACGCGCCCAGCACCCAGGGACGCATCACGCGGGCAAAGGCGGGATTGACCTCCTTGGTCAGCAGCGCGCCCATCGCGAGGCTGAAGGCAACCGACAGGCCGACATAGCCTGCGTAAAGCGTGGGCGGATGGATCGCGAGGCCGATGTCCTGCAGCAGCGGGTTAAGCCCCACGCCTTCGACCGCCGGCACCGGCAGCCGCTCGAACGGGTTGGAAGACAGCAGCAGGAACGCATAAAAGCCCAGCGCCACAAACCCCTGCACCGCCAGCGTCGCGCCCATGGTGCGTTCGGGCAAGCGCCTCTCAAATGCCGCGAGCAAGCCGCCCGAAAGCGCCAGCACGCCGACCCACAAGAGCATCGAGCCCTCGTGATTGCCCCAAGTGCCGGTGAGCTTGTAGATCATCGGCTTCATCGAGTGCGAATTGGTGGCGACCAGCTTGATCGAAAGATCGGTGATCGCAAAAGCGTAAAGCAGCAGCATGAAGGCCAGCACAGCCAGCACCGCCTGCACCACCGCAGCGGGGCGGGCATAGATCGCCATCGGATTGGGCGCGCCCTCGGCCGAGCGCAGCGCGAACCCGCCCGACACCATCTGCAACACCGCGAGCGCCGCAGCGAGCCACAGGGCGGCCAATCCGATTTCGGCAATCATCGCGTCGCACCCTGCCCGTTATGGTTCACTGGTTCAGCCCCACCGTGGTATCGGCGGCCATTTTGGCGGCCTGCTCGGTGCCCATGCCTTCAAGCTCGCGCGGGACATAGTTCTCGTCATGCTTGGCGAGCAGATTGGTGGCGACGAACACGCCCTTATCATCAAGGCTACCCTCGGCCACAACGCCCGATCCTTCGACGAACAGATCGGGCAGGATGCCGCTGTAACGCACCGGGATCGCGTCGGCAGTGTTGCCGGTGACCATGAAGTTCACCGTCACGCCGTCAGCCTCGGTCTTGATCGAACCGGTCTTCACCATTCCGCCCAGCCGCACCGCTTGTCCGGCTTCGGGCGGGGTCGCGGCCATCTGCTCGGGCAGGTAGAAATAGTTCGCCTGATTGCGCAGCGTCCACGCTGCCAGCAGGCCCGCGCCGACAATCGCCAGCAGTGCGATCACCACGAGCACGAGACGTTGATGCTTGGCCTTCATGCTCACTATCCTTTCAGCGCCGCCGGGTGGCATCGCGGCGTGCCTCGGCCCGGCGCATCGCCTGCCAAGCCCACACGGCCAATGCTGCCAAGGCGACAATTCCCACGCCATAAGCGAGGATCACGAAATCCCATTGCGCCAGTTCCTCGCGCATCAGGCCTACTCTATCACCGCAGCAACGCCCGCGCGCGGCGCGTCATCATCGAGCGCCTGGCGCCGCAGCCGCGCCTCGACCTGGCTTTCGGCAATCAGCGTGCGCATCCGCATCAGCACGATCCCGCCGAACAGCAGCGAGAACCCGATCACCGCGATCAGCAGCGGCCACAGATAGGCGGCATCAATCGCGCTCTTGCCCATGGTGATGCTGGGCGGCTGGTGGAGCGAATTCCACCACACCACCGAGCGGTTGATGATCGGCACATTGATCGCGCCCACCAGCCCGAAAATCGCGGCGATCTTGGAGGAGGAGCCCTCACGGCTCGCCGCCTGCGACAGCGCGATGTAACCGGCATAGAGGAACAGGAGCACCAGCATCGAAGTCAGCCGCCCGTCCCATTCCCACCAGGTGCCCCATGTCGGGCGGCCCCAGATCGAGCCGGTGGCAAGGCAGATCGCGCAGAACACCATGCCCGGCAGCGCAATCGCGCGCGCGGCCAGCGCGGCCAGCGGGTGCTTCCAGATCAGCAGCATGGCGCTGGAAATGGCGATTCCTGCCCAGCCGCCCATGGCCAGCCATGCGGCGGGCACATGGATGAACAGGATGCGCACCGTCTCGCCCATCAGCTGGTCGGGCGGGACCATGAACAGCCCCCACGCCATTGCGCCAGCGGCAAGCACAAGCCCGCTCCAGAAGCACAGCGGCATCAGCCACTTGGCTAGGGCGAGAAATCGGGTGGGGTTTGCGTAAATGTGCATAGGTTTTTGGGTCTGGCGGGGCTTGTAGCCTTACACCCGCCGAGGACAAGACTGCAATTCACGCGAGCCCCCAATTGTTCCCGACTGCACGCAGATTGCGGCGCCTTATTAGCGACGCCCGATCAGTTCCTGTGCCATGCGATCGGCGACCACATCCGACGAGGTACCAGTGGCTTCGCTTTCGGCCCAGATCGACTCGAGCCGGCCCGGGATCTGCGCCAGCCGCTTGCGCACCTCGTTGATGTCGGCCGGTGTGCCGGCGCGGCGGGCGAGGTATTCGAGCGCGACCGAGATGATCCCGCCGGCGTTGATGACATAGTCAGGCGCGTAAAGAATCCCGCGCGCGGCCAGCTGCGCACCGTGACCGGCCTTGGCGAGCTGGTTGTTGGCCCCACCCGCCACAATCGCGCAATCGAGCCGGGCAATGCCCTCGTCATCGAGAATCGCGCCCAGCGCATTGGGGCTGAACACATCGCAGGCCACCGACATGATCGCATCCGACGCCGCCACGCTCGCGCCGAGTTCGCGAGCGAGTTCGGCGGCGCGGGCCGCGTTGATGTCAGCAAGAGTGAGCTTTGCGCCGTCCTGCGCCAGCAGCCGCGCCACACCGCCGCCGACCGAGCCGGTGCCCTGCAGCGCGACATGGACGCCTGCAACACTATCCTTGCCCAGCTTGTGGCGCACCGCGGCCTTGATGCCGAGGAAGATGCCCATTGCAGTGAATGGGCCGGGATCGCCGCCCGCGCTGCCCTCACCCGCCACCGGCAGGCCGGACACGTGGGCCGTGCGCTGCGAGACCGCGACCATATCGGCCTCGGTGATGCCGACATCTTCGGCCGTGACATAGCGCCCACCCAAGGCCTCGACCGCATCGCCGAAAGCGGCGAGCATGGCGGGCGTCTTGGTGCTGGCGGCATCGGCGAGAATCACCGCCTTGCCCCCGCCCATCGGCAGGCCGGCCATGGCGTTCTTGTAGCTCATCCCGCGCGACAGGCGCAGCGCATCGCGCATTGCGCCCGCCGGATCGGCATAGTGCCAGAACCGCGTGCCGCCCGCTGCCGGACCAAGATGGGTGGAATGGATCGCGATGATCGCAGTCAGGCCGCTCGCCCGGTCGTGGACCAGTTGCACGCACTCATGCGCGTCAAAATCGGGCTCGGCCCAGAATGCGGTCATCAATGTTTCCCCGTTTGCTGCGCGGGGACCATCGGCAAGGAAGGGGGTGATGGGGCGACCGAGGGGGCTCGAACCCCCGACCTCCGGTACCACAAACCGGCGCTCTAACCAACTGAGCTACGATCGCCACACGCCCCTGCCTGAAAGCAAACCGTCCGGTTGCTGCCAAGTCCACGCGAAGAGCGCGCGGTTTACGCAAGGCACGCGCCCGGTCAAGTCCGCTGTGGACGGGCCCGCGCCTCTTGCACAAAGGCCTGCCATTGGGAAGCGAAAACTGCTTTTGCGCGCGTCCGGCGCAAGATTGTTACGCGCAGCCCGAAAGCGTTGCGTAGCGGCGTGCGCAAACTATCCTTGGGGCCATGATCCAGACCGGCGAATCCGTGGCTGCACAGCTGATGGCGCAAGCGGGCATCCAGCGCTTGCCCACCCCCAAGGCCGAATTGTTCCAGCTGCGCGATTTTGTGCCGCCGCAGCTCTGCGCCGATCTGATCGCACTGATCGATCAGGGCCGCCGCCCCTCCACCATCGCGGATGATAATGGCGATGCCTATTTCCGCACCAGCGAGACCTGCGATCTGGCTGCCGATCACCCCTCTGTGGAGCGGTTCGAGGCGATGTTGGCGGGGTTATGCGGGCTTGATCCGGCGTTTGGTGAGCCCTTGCAGGGCCAGCGCTATGCCGAAGGGCAGGAATTCAAGCCGCACACCGATTACTTCACCCCCGGCGGGCGCGACTACCAGACGTTCTGCGCCCATTCGGGCAACCGCACCTGGACCTTCATGATCTATCTCAATGACGTGGCGGCAGGGGGTGCTACACGGTTCAAGATGCTCGACAAGACCTTCCACCCCGAGGTGGGGAAGTTGCTGTGCTGGAACAATCGCTTGCCCGATGGCGGCGTTAACCCGGCAACGCTCCACCACGGGATGAAGGTGCGCAAGGGCGTCAAATACGTGATCACCAAGTGGTATCGCGAAAACCCGTGGAGGGGCTGATGACCGATTACACCGCACTGGCGACGACGCTGCGCGCAAGGCTTGCCGAACTGGCCGAACGATCGGGCGAGATCGGGGACGATCTGCGCGGGGCGCTGGATGCCGATTATTCCGAACAGGCGGTCGATCTGGCCGATGACGAGGCGCTCGAAGGGGTGGACGCTGTGCTGCGCGCCGAGGCACAGCAGATCAGCTTCGCGCTCGCCCGGATCGACAACGGCACCTATGGCACCTGCACCAATTGCGGGGAGATGATCGCGCTTGCACGGCTCGAGGCGGAACCTGCCGCCACGCGGTGTATCAAGTGCTCTGATTTATCTTAGGGTTCGCTTGCGCGAACCGCAGACCGCCCGCCCCGCCTCCCCACCCGGCCACCAATAGTACCACTACGTTATGGTGGCCGGGTGGGGAGGCGGGGCGGGTGGTCTGCACCACCGGAAGGTGGTGTCCAGAAATCACCCCCAATAACGAAAAAGGCGACCCCGTCGGGCCGCCTTCCTCGTACGGCCCGAAGGCCGCAAGCTGGTAAAGCTGATTACTTCTTGAGGCTGAGCCCGCCGAAGCGCTTGTTGAACTGCGCCACACGGCCGCCTTCGGAAACCTGCTGCTTGCCACCGGTCCATGCAGGGTGGCTCAGCGGATCGATATCAAGCGCAAGCACATCGCCTTCCTTGCCCCAGGTGGAGCGGGTCTGGAATTCGGTGCCATCGGTCATCTTGACCGTGATCAGGTGGTATTCGGGGTGACCTTCGGCCTTCATGACGCGTGTCCTTTGCAGCATGGCACCGGTACCGACCGGCGCTGCTATGAATGGGAAGCGGCGCGCTTAGCGGCAGCTTGGGGGAAATGCAACCGCCTTTGCCACACGGCGCGCTTTCCTACACCAGGCCCCGACAGGTAAGCTGCGCAGGTTCTTTGCCATCGTCGTTGCGGCACGCTGCGCCTGATCGATTCAGTCGATCGAAACGCCGTCATTGATCGAAGCGATTTCGAACCCAGGACAGTGTCTCATGTGTCTCCAACAGCCTCAGGCGGCGGGCGGATCGGTCATCATGGCGGTGAATTCCACCTCGCACGTGGTCTTCCCCTCGACGCTGGCGACGCCCTTGAACTTGTAGACGCGGCTGCGCTTCTGGGTGAATTCGACGTGCAGATCGAGCAGGCAGCCGGGCGTCACGGGGCTGCGGAACTTGGCGTTCTCGATCCCCATGAAGATCACCAGCTTGCCTGTGCCCGCCAGCTCCATCGTCTCGATCCCGAGGATGCCGGCGGCCTGCGCCAGCGCCTCGATCTGGAGCACGCCGGGCATGATCGGCGCCCCGGGGAAATGCCCCTGGAAGAACTGCTCGTTCATGCTCACAGCCTTGATCGCGTGGATCCGCTCGCCGAGCGTGATCGACCGCACGCGGTCGACCAGCAAAAGCGGGTAACGATGCGGCAAGGCCTGAAGGACCTTGCCGATATCGTAATCCAGCACGGCCTCGGCCGGTGCGCTTGGCTCGCTCATAGCCCGTCCCCTGCCCGCATCAGGCCTTAGCGGCCCGTCGGCGCCTGCGGATTGCCGGCCTGCTGCTGCTGCTGCTGGCGCTGCTGGATCATCTGTGCGGTCATCAGGCGCTGCTGGATGTCCTGATAGAGCTGCACGCTCTCGCGCGCCGGCTGCCAGCCCTGCGGCGGAACGATGCCGACCGAAGTCACCTTGGCGTTGAGCGCCGTGGTGATCTGCTGGGTGATGTCGGCCTCGGGCACCGCGAACAGCAGGGTGGAGGGATCGATCACCAGCTTGATCTGCTGCTTGGTGGTCACTTCGGTCAGCGCCGGGCCATACTGCAAGATCACCTGCTCGACCGCGTAGATGCGCGCGGCATCGATCTGGTTGCTGAGCGCCTGGATTTCCTGCTCGAGCGTCTGCAGCTTGGCAAAATCGGGAGAGGCCTGCTTGGCGGCGAGCTCGGCATCGTCGACCTGCTTGTCACCATTGGTGTCGAAGGTGGCGAGCAGGGTCTGGCGCTCGGTCGCCTTGGTGCGGCGCAGCTCGTTCTGCTGGGCATAGGTGGTGTTGACCTGCTCGTAGGCGGTCTGGAATGCGGTGGTGCCGATCACGGCGCGCGAAATGTCGACCGTGCCGATCTTGCCGTCGACCTGGGCCTGAGCGGGCAGCGCGGCGAGCGCGACCAGAGCGACGCCAGCAGGGGCGAGAAGCTTGGAGAAAATCGTCATCAGAATTGGGTTCCTACGTTGAATGTGAATTGGCGCTCATCGTCGCCTGGGACCTTGCGGATCGTCTGGGAGAAATCGATGCGGAACGGGCCGAAGGGCGAGTTCCAGTTAACCCCGATGCCGGCGGTGATGCGCGGGGTCGGAGAGTTCCCGAGGAACACCTCCCTGATCGCGCTGCCCGGACGGATCGCGGGATCATTGGCGGTGCCATCGGGCGCGGTCGGCTCGATCGTGACCAGGCCATCGGCATCGACAAACAGCGGCCGCCCCTGATCATCGACGAATTGAACGCCGTTGGGATTGTCCTGCAGCACCGGGGTTTCGACCCCCCACAGTGCCCCGATATCGGCCCAGATCGATGGCCGCAGGCCCAGCTCGCGGGCCCCTGTGCCAAGCGGAATCTCGAGCTCGGCGCGGCCGAGATAGTAGTTGCGCCCGCCAATCGCGTCGTCGCGGGTCTGGTTGCGCTCGGTCACCAGCACCGGGACGCCATTGGCATCGTTCTGATAGCGCTGGGTCAGGATGCGCGGGCCGACGCCGCGGATCGCAAAGCCGCGGAACTGCGGTTCGCCCAGGAAGAAGCGGTCGGTCAGCAGCACATCATCCACCCCGACGCCGGTGCGCTCCTGCAACGGAATGATCGTGCCGCCTTCAGCCAGCACCGAGAAGATGAAGCCTGAATTGGCGACATTCCAGAACTGCTGCGCGCGGCCGCGGAAGCGGACATAGCGCACATCGCCGCCAAGCCCTGCCCACTCGCCGCTGAGCGAGACGGTCTTGCCACGCGTCGGGCGGACGCGCGAGTTCAGCGAGTTGTAGTTGAGGCTGAGGCCCACAATCGAGCTCAACCGGTTGCCCAGCGTATCACACAGGAAGCGGCCCGCCAGAAGCGGATCGCACTCGCGCACCCCGTCGCCGTTCAAGTCGGAGAAGAACTGGTTCTCGTCGAGGCTGATCTCTTCGTAGTTGAGCGTGTAGCTGCCGATCAGCGACATATACTCGGTCAGCGGCACGCCCGCGCGCAGCGAGAAGCCGGTGGTCGCCTGCTCGTAAGTCGTGTTGCGGCTGTTGTTGGTGAAGTTGAAGCTGTTGAAATCGCGGCGGTAGATATCGACCCCGGCCGAGATGTTGCGATCGAACATATACGGATCGCTGAAACTCACCTGCGCCGAGCGCGAGAACTGCGAATAGTTGACGCTGAGGCCCACCGTCTGCCCGCGCCCGCGGAAGTTACGTTGACGGATGGAGCCGGCCAGAATGAACTGCTCGATCGAGGAGAAGCCTGCCGAGAACTGCAATTCGCCGGTCGGGCGTTCTTCGATATTGGCTTCGAGGATGATCCGGTCAGGCGCGCTGCCTTCGACCTGACTGACTTCAAAGTTTTCCTGAAAATAGGCCAGCGAGTTGATGCGCGCGGTGGTGCGCTGCACGCCCAGCGAGTTGAACGCGTCGCCCTCGGCGATCCGGAATTCGCGGCGGATGACCTTGTCCTGCGTCAGCGTGTTGCCGTTGATGTCGACCCGTTCGACATAGACGCGCGGCGCCTCGCGCAGGATGAAGGTGATGTTCATCGTCAGGTCTTCAGGATTGCTCTTGAAGCGCGGCTGCACGTCGGCGAAGGCATAGCCGAAACGGCCCGCCAGCTCGGTCAGCTGCTCGACCGTATCCTCGACCGATTTGGCGTTGTACCAGTCGCCCGGCTTCATCGGCAGCTGGGTGCTCATGGTGTCGCTGTCGAAGTCGCGCAGCTGGCTGTCGACCTTGACCTCGCCGAACTTGTAGCGCTCGCCTTCCTCCACCACGTAGGTGATGATGAAGTCCTTCTGGTCCGGCGTGAGCTCGGCCACGGCCGAGACAACGCGGAAATCGGCATAGCCTTCGGTCAGGTAGAACTGGCGCAGCTTCTGCTGGTCAAACGCCAGACGATCGGGATCGTAGCTCGTGTTCGAGCTGAAGAAGCTGGTCAGGCGCGACTGCTTGGTCACGAACTCGCCGCGCAGATCGCCGTCGGAGAACTTCTCGTTGCCGAGAATGTTGATCTGGCGGACCTTCGACTTCGGGCCTTCCGAAATCTCGAACACGATATCGACGCGGTTCTGCGGCAGCTGCACCATCTTGGGCTCGACCTGCGCGGCAAATCGGCCCTGACGCTTGTAGAGCTCGATGATGCGGGCAACGTCAGCGCGCACCTTGGAACGGGTGAAGATCTGGCGCGGGGCGAGCTTGATTTCGGGCAGGATCTTGTCGGGCTTGAGCCGCTCGTTGCCTTCCAGCACGATGCGGTTGATCACCGGGTTCTCGGTCACGGTGATGACGACATTGCCGCCGTCATTGCGGATCGAGAAATTGGCGAACAGCTCGGTCGCGCCGAGATCCTTGAGCGCCTCATCCGCCGCGGCCGAGGTATATTCCTGTCCGACCCGCAAGCGGATGTAGCTGAGGATTGTGGTCGGCTCCAATCGCTCGGCCCCAACCACGCTGATGGTGCGGATGGTGCCGGCCTGTGCCGCCGGAGCAGCAGCGGGAGCCGTAGCAGGTTGCGCCTGCGCGAAAGCCGCGCCCGGAACACCGGCCAGGATCGACCCGCAGCACAGCATCACCGCCAGCCGCCCGGTGCGGGACAACGTGCGCGTAACGCCAGTCTGGCTCTTGACCGGCCCGCGGCCCGTCTCGCTCATTGGGTTCATGCAGCTAAAGTCCCGTCCAACCTGTGTGTGATCCCGCTCCCGCGATCCCGGGCGCTTCGTCTCGTAGCTTGACAGATATGCCCAGCAGTCGTGCGCCAAGCCTCTGCCCGATGTGCCCTGCGCGGGTCAAGCCGCGAGGTCCGGCGCGGTGCGCTGGGGCCACCGCTTTCCACGGCAAACCGCAGCTTTCCCCCGGTTGCGGCTCAGGAACCGAAGAACGGCAGCGAGAAGATGTCATTCACCGTCACCACCACCATCAGCATCAGCACCAGCGCAATGCCGGAGCGATAGGCCCATTCGGTCGCCTTCGGCCCCATCGGCTTGCGGCGGACCGCCTCGGCCAGATAGAACATCAGGTGCCCGCCATCGAGCGCGGGGATTGGCAAGAAGTTGATGAATGCCAAATTAAGCGAAATCAGCGCGGCGAAATTGATGAAGGCGGCAACGCCCAGACTCATCTGCTCGCCCGAGTATTTCGCGATCTTGAGCGGGCCGCCCAACTCCTTGAATGAGCGATCTCCCACAAGGATCTGCTGGATACCGGTGACCATCATGCCCATCAGATCCCAGCTCTGCTTCACCGCCAGCGGGATCGCTTCAATGATGCCGACATCCTCGAACACATATTCCCCGCCGGCCGCCGCGACTCCGATCTGGCCAACCGCGCTTTCATTGCCGAAATCGTCGGTCAGCACCTTGCGGGCGGTGGTGAGCGGAATGGCGATTTCCTCGCCTGCTCTCTCGACGGTGAACACCATCGCCTTGTCAGGACGCAGGCCGACCGCGGTGCGCAGCTGTTCGAAATCGGTGATCGGCGTGCCGTCGATAGCGACGATGGTGTCACCCACCTTCATCCCCGCCGCCTGCGCGACGCTGCCTTCGGCAAAGCCGCCGACGGTGCGCGAATCCTCTGCGCCTGCGATCACCGGCTTGCCGAGAACGGCAAAGAACGCGGCAAAGATCGCGATCGCCACCAGCAGGTTCGTCACCGGCCCGGCCGCCACGATCAGCGCGCGTTTCCAAAGGGCGGCGCATTGGAAGCTGCCCTCTTCCTTGGGCGCGGAAGGATCAGGCACGCTCGCCGGGTTCATGTCGCCCTGAAACTGGACATAGCCGCCCAGCGGCAGCGCCGAGAGTTTCCAGCGGGTGCCGCGCTTGTCGGTAAAGCCAGCGATCTCCTTGCCGAAGCCAACCGAGAACGCCTCTGCCCGCACCCCGAACAGCCGGCCGACCAGCAGGTGGCCAAGCTCGTGCAGGGTGACAAGCGGGCCGAGCACCAGCAGGAAGCCGATGACATACATCCAGAAGGGGGGCGCTTCAAACAAGGGCGTTGGTCTCCAGCAGGCTCATCGCTTGCCTGCGTGCGGATTGATCGACGGCCAGCACCTCATCGAGGCTGACCGGGCGCGGGGCGTCATTGCTGCGCTGAAGCGTCTCTTCCACCAATGCGGCAATGCGGGTGAACCGTATCTGACCGGCCAGAAACGCGGCGACTGCGACTTCATTGGCGGCGTTGAGGATTGCGGGCGCTGCGCCGCCTGCGGCAATCGCCTCGCGCGCGAGACGGGTTGCGGGGAACAGCGCCTCGTTGGTCGGCTCAAAGGTGAGCTGGCCGATCGCGGCGAGATCGAGCGGGGCGAGCGGCGTTTCCATCCGCTGCGGCCACGCGAGGCACGAGGCAATCGGCACGCGCATATCGGACGGGCCAAGCTGCGCCAGGGTCGAACGGTCGCGGAATTCGACCATCGAATGGATCACGCTCTGCGGGTGGACCACGATGCCAAGCTTTTCCAGTCCCACGGGGAACAGGTGATAGGCCTCGATATATTCGAGCCCCTTGTTCATCATCGTCGCGGAATCGACGCTGATCTTGGCGCCCATCGACCAGTTGGGATGGGCGACTGCTTCAGCCGGGGTGGCCGCATCAAGCTGCGCCTGTGTCCATGTCCGCAAGGGCCCGCCGCTCGCGGTGAGCGTGATGCGCGCGACATCCGAAATCCGGTTTCCCGCTAAGCACTGAAAGATCGCGTTGTGCTCGGAGTCTGTCGGAAGCAGCGTTGCACCATGCTTGGCGACTGCCTGCATCATCACCTCGCCAGCCGAAACCAGCGCTTCCTTGTTGGCCAGCGCGATCGTGCCCCCGCGCTCGATCGCCGCCATTACCGGCGCGAGGCCCGCGCAGCCGACAATCGCGGCGACCGTCATGTCCACCGGACGCGCCGCCGCTTCGACCAGCGCCTGCGCGCCGCCCGCCGTTTCGATCCCGCTGCCCGCCAGCGCGGCGCGCAATTCGGGCAGGCAGCGCTCGTCGCCGACCACGGCAAGCTTGGCATCGAATTCGATCGCGAGCGCAGCCAGCTCCACCGCGCTGCAATGCGCAGTCAGAGCATCGACGCGCCAGTCGTCGCGGTTACGGCGCACCAGATCGAGCGTCGATGCACCAATCGAACCGGTGGCGCCAAGCAGAGTGAGCGTTCGCGTCATTGCCCCTTCATCCCAGCAAACGCAGGCCCAAGGCAATCACAAACAGCATAAAGAACACCGCAAGGAAGCCATCGAGCCGGTCAAACAACCCGCCATGCCCCGGAATAAGGTGACTGGAGTCCTTCATTCCCGCGCGCCGTTTCATCCAGCTTTCGAAGAAATCGCCGCTCTGCGCGAGCACTGCAATCAGCGCGCCCGCCGCCAATGCCAGCGCAAGACTGGCCGCATCATAGCCGGGTGAGCCGGACGCAGGGCCATAATCGGACAGCTCGCAACCCAGCGCCACCAACCCTGCCGCCAACGCGCCGCCGCCCAGCCCCGCCCAAGTCTTGGACGGGCTGATCTTGGGCGCGATCTTCGGCCCGCCAATGGCGCGTCCGGCGAAATAGGCACCGACATCCACCGCAACGATCGGCAGGATATAGCCCAGCAGCACTTCGAGCGGCGCATAGCCGAAGCTCTGCCCATCCACGGGCAGGAACTGCGCGCCATTGCGCAGCGCCAGCATCGCCAGCATCGCGCCGCCGACATAAATCACGCCGCCAAAGAACCACAGCGCCTCGGCCGCGGTCGACGCGCCGAAGCGGCTCACCAGCCGGTTCCATTCCCACAACACGCCCAGCGCCAGCAGGCCGACAAACGCGGTCCAGAACCAGCCGCCGAGCCATAGCGCGCCGGCGGAAATCACCAGCATCACCACTGCCGAGCCGAGCCGCACCGGCAGGTCCGACACTGCTTGCTTGCGCACCTCAGCGCCCGCCATAGCGCCGCTCCCTCCGCGCGAAATCATCGAGCGCCGTGGTCAGATGCGCAGGCTCGAAATCGGGCCACAGCGTGTCGACAAACAGCATCTCGGCATAGGCCGATTGCCACAGCAGGAAATTCGACAGGCGGATTTCCCCGCTGGTACGGATCAACAGATCGAGCGGCGGGAGATCGGCGGTATCGAGATGCGCAGCGAGGGTCTCGATTGTCACCTCGCCCTCGGCAGCCGCCTTGGCCGCAGCGCGTGCGATCTCGTGCTGGCCGCCATAATTGAGCGCCACGGCGAGCGTCTGCTTGCCATTCGCGGTTTGCGCGAGAGCGTCTTCGAGCATCGCGACAATATCAGGCGCGAGCGATTGCCAGTCGCCGATGATCTTGAGCTTGACGTTGTTGGCGACGAATTCGGGCAGATCGGATTTGATGAACTTGCGCATCAGGTTCATCAGATCATCGACCTCGTCGTCCGAGCGTTTCCAGTTTTCGGACGAGAAGGCGTAAAGCGTCAGGCATTCCAGACCGGTCGGCTCAAGCGCGCGCACCAGCCGACGCACTGCCTCGACCCCGCGCTGGTGCCCGACCGCGCGCGGAAGGCTGCGCTTCTTGGCCCAGCGGCCATTGCCATCCATGATGATGGCGACATGTCTGGCGCGCGACTGGTCCAACCCTGTTCCCTAGATCTCCGAAGCCGCAATCACTGCGTCAGGATTTCCTGTTCCTTCTTGGCGGCGGCCTCGTCGGTTTCCTTGACGTATTGATCGGTCAGCTTCTGGACCTGCTCTTCGGAACGCTTGCGATCGTCCTCGGAGATTTCCTTCTTCTTTTCGTCAACCTTCAGGCTTTCCATCGCATCACGGCGCACGTTGCGGATCGCGATCTTGGCCTTTTCGGCATACTGCCCGGCCAGCTTGGCAAGCTCCTTGCGGCGCTCCTGCGTGAGATCGGGGATCGGCAAGCGCAGGGTCTGGCCGTCAATGATCGGGTTGAGGCCAAGGTTCGCGTGCGCAATGCCCTTTTCCACCGGGATCATGTTCGACTTGTCCCACACCTGCACGCTCAGCATGCGCGGCTCGGGCACGGAAACACTGGCGACCTGGCTGAGCGGCATCATCGAGCCGTAAACCTCGACCACCACCGGATCGAGCAGGCTGGCATTGGCACGCCCGGTGCGCAGGCCCTGAAGATCGCTCTTGAGCGATTCCACCGCGCCCTTCATCCGGCGCTCGACATCGGCCTTGTCATATTGCGGCATGGGTTGGGCTCCCTCTTCTCTCAGCTGTCTTGAACAATGGTCTGGACGCCCCCGCCCGCGAGCACGCGTGCCAGGTTGCCCTTCTCGCGGATCGAGAAGACCACGATCGGAATCTTGTTGTCACGGCACAGTGCCACGGCCGAGGCGTCCATCACCTTGAGATTGTCGGCAAGCACGCGATCGTAACTCACGGTGTCGAACCGGATGGCATCGGGGTTGTGCTTGGGATCGCTGTCATAGACCCCGTCGACGCTGGTGCCCTTGAGCAGCGCGTCGCACTTCATTTCCGCCGCGCGCAAGGCCGCGCCGCTATCGGTGGTGAAATAAGGTGCGCCCACGCCGGCGGCAAAGATCACCACGCGGCCCTTTTCCAGGTGGCGTTCGGCGCGGCGGCGGATCACCGGCTCGCACACCTTGTCCATCTCGATCGCGGATTGCACGCGGGTTGGCACACCGCACTGTTCCAACGCGTTCTGCATCGCCAGTGCGTTCATCACTGTGGCGAGCATACCCATGTAATCGGCCTGCGCCCGGTCCATCCCCTGCGCTGCACCCGCCATCCCGCGGAAAATATTGCCGCCGCCGATCACAAGGCAGATTTCGAGGCCCGTGTCTTTGGCCGCCTTCACTTCCTTGGCAAGCTCGGCAACGAACACCGGATCGATCCCGAATTGCTGATCCCCCATCAGCACTTCGCCCGAGAGTTTCAGGAGGACGCGCTTGATTGGGGGAAGGCTCATGGGAATGCGGGGCTCCGGGTGGAATCTTGACCAAGGGAATAGGTGCGGCGCACTTAACGGGCAATGCGGCAATTCGCAAAGGCTAAGGTAGCGCGGGGCGAGGCTGTGCTCAAGCAAACGGCCGCCGCAGCATGGGTGCTGCGGCGGCCGTGTTGGTATTCGCTTTCAGGAAATCAGCCAGCGACGGCGGCTGCGACTTCCGCTGCGAAATCGGTTTCTTCCTTCTCGATGCCTTCACCGAGCTGGAAGCGGGCATAGTCCTTCAGCACGATCGCGGTGCCAGCGGCCTTGGCGGCCTGCGCGACGAGATCGGAAATGACGGTCTTGTTGTCCATCACGAAGATCTGGCTGAGCAGCGCGTTTTCCTTGGCGAACTTCTTCACCGCGCCGTCGACCATCTTTTCCTGCACGTCAGCCGGCTTGCCGGTTTCGGCGGCCTTTTCGGCAGCGATCTTGCGCTCGCGCTCGATCACTTCGGCATCGAGGCTGTCGGCATCCAGCGCCATCGGGAAGGCGGCAGCAGCGTGCATGGCAAGCTGCTTGCCGAGCGGTTCGAGCACATCCGCGCCCGCTTCGCTTTCAAGACCGATCAGCACGCCGATCTTGCCGAGGCCTTCAGCAGCCGCGGTGTGCATGTAGGAAACCACAGCGCCCTTATCGACCGCGACGGTCTTGATGCGGCGGATCTGCTGGTTTTCGCCGATGGTGGCGACGTTGTCAGTCAGCTTGTCCGAAACGGTGCCGCCGGTCGGGTAGGCAGCTGCCTTCAATGCGTCGACATCATCGGTGCCGAGTTCGAGAGCAACGGCAGTGACGTTGCGCACGAAGCTCTGGAACTGGTCGTTCTTGGCGACGAAATCGGTTTCCGAGTTCACTTCGACAGCCACGCCGCGGGTGCCCGAAACGGCAACGCCGACGAGACCTTCAGCCGCAGTGCGGCTCGACTTCTTCTGGGCGGTGGCGAGGCCCTTGGCACGCAGCGCGTCAACCGCGGCTTCGATGTCGCCGCCGGCTTCGGTCAGCGCCTTCTTGGCGTCCATCATGCCAGCGCCGGTGCGCTCGCGCAGCTTCTTCACATCGGCGACGGAGAAATCGGCCATGAGAATTTCCTTTTCATTCAGTTTTGCGGGCGCCCGGCCCTGCCGGTCCCGAAAGGGGGGCAATGCCGGGCGCGCTATAGGGGGATTGTGACGGGTGCTTGACGCGCGCGCGATTAAACGCACGCGTCAGGCCAACAATCAGGCGTCGGCTGCCGTTTCGGCAACGTCTTCAGCCGCGGGGGCTTCTTCGGCGACGACTTCAACCGGGGCTTCCACCACAGCTTCAACCGGGGGCTCGACCATCGCGCCGAAATCGCTCGACACATCGGCCTGGAACTTGCCCTTGCCGGCCAGCGCAGCTTCACCGATCGCCTGGCAGTACAGACGCACGGCGCGCGCCGCATCGTCGTTGCCCGGAACCGGGAAGGCGATGTTGCTGGGATCGACATTGGTATCGAGCACCGCGATCACCGGAATGCCGAGCACGGCCGCTTCCTTGATCGCGAGATCTTCCTTGTTGGCGTCGATCACGAACATCACGTCCGGAATGCCGCCCATGTCGCGGATGCCGCCGAGCGACATTTCCAGCTTCTCGCGCTCACGGGTGAGCTGCAGGACTTCCTTCTTGGTGAAGCCCGAGACATCGCCCGAAAGCATTTCTTCCAAGGCCTTCAGACGGCGGATCGAACCCGAGATCGTCTTCCAGTTGGTGAGCATCCCGCCCAACCAGCGGTGGTTGACGAAGTGCTGGCCCGACATGCGTGCGGCTTCAGCGATCGGCTCCTGCGCCTGACGCTTGGTGCCGACGAACAGCACCTTGCCGCCCGAACGCACAGTCGATTCGACGAAATCGAGCGCACGCGCGAACAGCGGAACGGTCTGCGACAGGTCGATGATGTGGACACCGTTACGCGCGCCGAAAATATACGGCTTCATGCGCGGGTTCCAGCGGTGGGTCTGGTGGCCGAAGTGAGCGCCGGCCTCGATCAATTGCTGCATCGTGACGACAGGTGCCGCCATAGGTAATTCCTTTCCGGTTGTTCCTCTGGAAGGCTGGAACCGCGTTTGCGGAGACCCCGCAAGCGGCACCGGTATGAGCGCCTTCCATGTGACGTTGATGCGCCGGGACAAGGCTATGCCAAGCCCTGACGCTAGCGCGCCCTTAAACGGGGCGTGCGGGAAAATCCAGCCCTGAATCCGCAAGGGCGGCAGAACAGATCATGAAAACCTTCTTGACACGCCGGAACAGGTAGGGAACAAGGCCTATGGAACAAAGAACGAACGACGACTCACGAAGGAACCTGCCATGCTTGCTCTTGCCATCAACCTGCTGTTTGCGACCGCTGCTGTGGCAGCAATCCTCACGCTGGCCGATTGCGCGATCAAGGCCGCCAACGCCTATGCCATGCTGATGCACGAGAAGGCGCTGATGGAGGCCGGCTTCGTGATGCAGGTCGATCCGCGCGAGCTGCGGCTGCGGGCAGCCGCGCGCCGTGCCGGGGCGGTTATCCTGCCGCGCCGCTCGCCGATGCTGCGTCCGCTGCCTGCTCTTGCGCGCGGCGCCGCTTGATCCGCCCGTATTTGACGAGGCCGTAAGGCATCAGCGCCAGATAGCTGATGCAGATCGCCGAGAGCATCCACCACGGCTCCAGCATCAAGGCGGCGAACGAGAGCGCGGCGAAGGCCAGCACCCACAGCCGGATCGCCTTGCGCGGGCGCAGCGAGGCCCAACTCAGCGTCGCCATGTTGGAAATCATCAGCATCGCAATCACGCTGAGCCACAGCGCCATCACCACCGGATCGCGGAAGAAGGCGATCCCGGTCTCGTTCCAGAGATAGAATGGTGTGAACGCCAGTCCCGCCCCGACCGGCGCGGGAACGCCTGTGAGGAACCCGGCGGACTTGTGCGGCTGATCCTCGGTATCGATCCGCGCATTGAAACGCGCCAGCCGCAGCGCGCAGCTGATCGCAAAGGCGAGCGCGGCAAACCAGCCGAAGCGCGGCCAGTCATTCAAAGACCATAGGAACAGGATCAGCGCCGGGGCCACCCCGAAGCTCAATGAATCCGCCAGACTGTCGAGCTCCGCGCCGAACCGCGACTGGGCGTTAAGCAGGCGCGCAATGCGCCCGTCGATCCCGTCGAGCACGCCGGCCAGCACCACCGAAAGGATCGCGTAGGCCCATTGGCCATCGATCGCGAAGCGGATGCCGGTGAGCCCGGCGCACAGCGCGGCGGCGGTGATCGCATTGGGCAGCATCGCCCGCAAGGTGAGCCCGCTGCCATCGCCAGCCGCGCGGCTGTCCTCGTCCTCAGCCGCCTTGGGGCCGAGCCGTGCGGGCAGGAATCGCGCGCCGGGAAGCTTGCGCGCCGGTCGCTTGTTGGGGGGCCTGGTCATCGCGCGGGGCTCATTGGGCGATTCCCTCAATCAGCCCGCGCTGGCCAACCTCGGCCAGCACGGTCTCGCCGGCCACGGTGGTCTGGCCGATCATCACCTTGGGATCGGTGCCAGCAGGCAGATAGACATCGACCCGGCTGCCGAAGCGGATCAACCCGACCCGCTGGCCCTTGGCGACAATGTCGCCCGGCTTGACGAAGGGCACGATCCGCCGCGCCAGCAATCCGGCAATCTGGGTAAACCCGATTTTCAGCCCGTCGCTGCGCTCGATCAGGATGTGCTGGCGTTCATTCTCCTCGCTCGCCTTGTCGAGTTCGGCATTCATGAAGCGTCCGGGAATATAGACCACGCGGCGCACCGTGCCGGCTACCGGGGTGCGGTTGATGTGAACGTCGAACACGCTCATGAAAATCGAGACGCGCGTGACCGGACCGGTCGGCATCCCGGCAAAGCCCGAGCCATCATCGATCTGCAATTCGCGCGGCGGCTCAACCTCCTCGATCAATGTCACCAGCCCATCGGCAGGCGCGACGATTACTCCTTCGGTCTGCGGCACCACGCGTTCGGGATCGCGGAAGAAGGCGAAGATGCCGAACGCCAGCAGCAGCAGCGGCCAGCCGATCAGCTCCCAATCGAGCGCGACGAGGAAGAACAGGCTCGCCGCGACGGCCGCGAGGCCGAACTTGCGCCCTTCCGGGTGGATCGCGGGCCAGTTCCAGCTCGCCTCACCGCGGCCCTTGTTATCGAGGATTTCGCCTGCCATCGTTTCGCTTCTAGGGTGCGGGGCGCGTGCCCGCAAGGACGCTCGGTGTCAGCCGGCCTTGCATACAAACACGGTGCCGGCCGAATAGCCCGCGCCGAAGCTGCAGATCAGCCCGGTGTCACCCGCGACCAGATCATCGCTGTGCTGGTGGAAGGCAATGATCGAGCCTGCGCTCGAGGTGTTGCCATAGGTATCGAGCACGGTCGGGCTTTCGTCCTCGCTCGCCTCGTGGCCCAGCACCTTGTGCGAAATCAACCGGTTCATGCCCGCATTGGCCTGGTGCAGCCACAAGCGGCGCAGGGCTTCGGGATCGAGCCCCAGCCGCGCAGCTTCATCAAGGATCATCTGCGCCACCATTGGCACGACCTCCTTGAACACCTTGCGCCCTTCCTGCACGAACAGCTTGTCGGCGGAGCCCGCGCTCTCGGGCGCGGCGCGGTTAAGGAAGCCGAAATTGTTGCGGATGTTGTTCGAGAACACCGTCTTCAGCTTTGTGCCGAGAATTTCCCAATGCTGCGCGGGGGCGATGGCGGCGTCTTCCACCAGCACTGCGGTCGCCACATCGCCGAAGATGAAGTGGCTATCGCGGTCGCGCCAGTTGAGATGCCCCGAGGTGATTTCAGGGCTGACCACCAGCACCGAACGGGCATTGCCGGCGCGGATATAGTCGGCGGCGGTCTGGATCCCGAAGGTGGCCGACGAGCAGGCGACGTTCATGTCGAAGCCGAAGCCTTCGATCCCGAGCGCCTCCTGGATCTCGATCGCCATCGCCGGATAGGCGCGCTGCATGTTCGAGGCCGCGCACAGCACCGCATCGACATTCTCGGGCTTCTGGCCAGCGCGCTCAAGCGCCTGCCTCGCCGCGGCGACACCGATTTCGGCCATGATCGAGATTTCGTCATTGGCGCGCTCGGGCAGGCGCGGACACATGGTGTCGGGATCGAGGATCGGCGCCTTGCTCATCACGTGGCGCGCCTTGATCCCGCTCGCCTTCTCGATGAATTCGACCGAGGAATAGGCCAGCGCTTCAGCCTCGCCCGTTGCAATCGCATCAGCGTGGACGGCGTTGTGGCGATCCACAAAGGCGTTGAAGCTCGCCACCAGTTCTTCGTTGGTGATCGTCTCGGCCGGGGTAAACAGGCCGGTGGCGGAGATCACCGGACGGCCTGTCAGCGCCGGGGTGGATTGCGTTTGCTGCATGAGTCTCTCTTGAATGGGGAGCGCGCCGCCTTACTGCCCACCCCCAATGCCTGCAAGGCTTTGCGCGGTGTGCTTCACCGGTGGCTTATGCGCGCGCGTTGTCTGCGCCGGCGCCGCCCAGCACTTCGGCCAGCAGCGGATTGGGGAAGGTGCGCGCGATGGTGACGGCGCTGAATTCCTCGGTGATCTCGGGCAGCTGGAACAGCTCGTAAAGCGTGCCGTTGGCCAGTTCATCCTGCACTACGATCGGCGGGATCACCGCCACCCCCGCATCCGAGCGCGCAAGCAGGCGCAGCATCGCCATGTCGTCGGCCTCGGCCGCGATGCGCGGGACGATGCCCAGCCCTTCCATCATCGCATCGAACCCGGCGCGCAGCGCGGTTTCGGGCGTGGGCAGGATCAGCGGCGCGGTGGTCAGCAGCGTGCGAAGCCCCTGCGCCGCCAGCGCAAGGCGCGTGCGGCTGCCGACGAGGCTGACAGGTTGTTCCGAAATGCGGCGCACCAGATAAGGGCTGGCGGCATCGCGGGCGGGCACCATGTTGGTGAGAAGCACGTCGATCCGCATCGCCTCCAGCGCGCGCAGCAGCATAGCCTGCGTGCCCGAGCGCAGCACCACCTCGACATCATCACGCCCGATCAGGGGGGCGAGGAACTGCATCTGGAAGTTGCGCGACAGCGTCGCCAGTGCGCCGATCCGCAGCACCTTGCGCTGCCCGCCGACAGCGCGGAAGGTTGCCGACAGCTGTTCGGAGGCGCGGAATATCTGGTCGGCATAGTCCAGCGCGATCCGCCCGGCCTCGGTCAGCACCAGATTGCGCCCGCGCCGCTCGAACAGATCATGCCCGAGATCGGCCTCTAGCGCCTTGATCTGGGTCGACACCGCGCTCTGCGAGATATTGAGCGCGCGCGCGGCTGCCGTCAGGGTGCCTTCGCGCGCGGTCGCACGGAACAGGCGAAGGTGGTGGAGGTTGAGGCTCGCCATCGAAGATCCCGCTAAACGTTCCAATATTCCGAACGCTTTGCGACAAAATATGTATTTTATCAAAATCTGTCCAGCCTCTATCCCGCCGGCACATCCTCCAGCCCCTCCGTTCGGAGTGCCGCCATGTCGCTTGCCTTTGCTCTTTCGTGCCTCGCACCGCTCGCGCTGCTGCCCGCCGCCGCCTTCGCGCTCGCCCGCCCCGGTATGCGGCCCGGCAGCCTGCCGCGATGGTCGGAAGCCTCGGCCTTCGCTGCCTTTGCGCTGGCTCTCGCCGGGCTGGTGCAGGCCGCAATGGGCCCGCTGGCGACACTCGGTGCGCTGGACGGCGCTGCCCGGCTGGCCCTGCGCGCCGATCTGGTAAGTACCGCGATGGCAACGCTGGTCGGCTTCATCGGCTGGATCGTGATGCGCTATTCCCGCACCTACCTTGACGGCGAAGCGCGCGAAGGCACGTTCCACGCGCTGATGCTCACCGCGCTCGCCGCGGTGCTGGTGTTCGTGCAGGCCGGAACGCTCGCCACCATGATCCTTGCCGCGATTTTCGTCGGCATCGCCTTGAAGCGCCTGCTGCTGTTCTATCCCGACCGGCCAGAAGCCCGGCGCGCTGCGACCAAGTTTGCCGCTGTCTGGCACGCGGGCGACGCCATGCTGATCCTCGCCGCCGCGCTGCTGTTCGTCTCATTCGGCACGCTCGAATTCGCCGCGCTGGCAGACGCCGCGCGCACCGCCAGCCCCGGCCTTGCCGGCACGCTCGGCATCGCCGCGCTGGTCGCCGCCGCCGCATTGAAGACCGCCGCCTTCCCGCTGCACGGCTGGCTGACCGAGGTGATGGAGGCCCCCACCCCCGTCTCCGCGCTGCTCCATGCGGGCATCATCAATTCGGGCGGCGTGCTGCTGATCACCGCTGCGCCGCTGGTGCAATCGAGCACCGGGGCGATGGCCGCGTTGGTGATGATCGGCGGGCTCACCGCGCTGTTCGGCGCGGCGGTGATGCTCACCCAGAGCGCGATCAAGACCGCGCTGGCGTGGTCGACCATCTCGCAAATGGGCTTCATGCTGCTGCAATGCGGGCTTGGGCTGTGGACGCTGGCGCTGCTGCACATCATCGCCCACTCCCTCTATAAGGCGCACGCCTTCCTGTCCTCGGGCGGCGCAGTGACCGAGGTCGCCAGCATCCGCCGCCCCGGTCCAGTCGCCGTGCCGAGCGTGCCTGCGGTGCTCAAGAGCTTTGCGCTCGCGCTTGCCATTTTCGCAGCCATTGCTGCCGGCTTCACCGCCGTCTTCGGGGCCAAGTCGCCGCAGGCGCTGGCCTTGGGCGCGATCTTGATCTTCGGGGTAGCCTATCTCGTCGCGCAGGGCCTGGCTGACCGCGCGCCGGCGCAGTTGACCAAGCGCACCGTTGCCGCCGCGCTCGCCGCTGCCATCGGATACTTCAGCTTCCAGACGCTGGCGCAGATGATCTGGGGGCCGATCGTGCCGCCCGCCCCGATGCCAGGCGAGCTCGAATGGGCGATGCTGGTCATCGCGGTCGCCAGCTTCGGCCTTGTCGCCTTTGCACAGGCGCTGTTCCCGCTGTGGGCGCACCATCCAGCCACTGCAGGCCTGCGCGTCCACCTCGCCAACGGCCTCTACCTCAACGCCCTGCTCGATCGTGCCATCGGCGGCTTTCGCATCACCACCAAGCGCTGAGCCCCCTTATTCGGAGACGGCCATGTTCATGAAGCACTCCCAGATCACCCCGGTTCGCCTGTCGGCCGTGCTCGAAGCTGCAGAGGCCGCCGCACGTGCCATCCCGCCGGCCTTCCCGCTGGATGCGACCGTGGCGGTCAATCCCTTCCTCGGCCAGACGGGCGAGGATATGGCCACGGCCGCCGCGCGGCTGTCGCGGGTCGCGGGCTTGCGCATCACCCGGACGGGCGCAGAGTATGCCGCCGCGATCCGCGATGGGCACATAAGCGAGGATGATCTGGCAGACGCGCTGGCCGCTACGATTTCGCCGTTGCGGCCCGCCGATACCATGCTGCTGCGCCGCGCGGCCGAGCGGCTGGGCGGTGGCCCCGCGCCCGCAGCGCTGCCCACCATCGCCGATCTTGCGGCGGAATTGACCGGGATCGATTGGCCCGCGCTGATCGACAAGTGCATCGGGCTGTGGGCAGCGGGACATTTCGATCGCGGGCAGGCACTGTGGTCGCCCGCGCCGGGTGCCGGGGCCTTCACCGCGTGGCGCGCCTGGGCGCTGCATGATCTCACCCCTGAAATCGCGGGCCTCAAGGGCTTCTGCGCCCATGTCGCCGCCGCGCCCGACACCGCCGAGCGCGCAATCCTGTTCGCCGCCGAGGCGCTGGGCATCACCGATGACGCCGCCGAAACCGCCTTCCACCGCCTGTACGTGAGTATGGGCGGCTGGTCGCAGCACGCCCGCTGGCTGCTGTGGCAGGCCGAACTGGCTGGCGAAACCGACGCGACCATGATCGATCTGCTCGCCATCCGCCTGATCTGGGACGAGGCGCTGCTCGCCCACGCGCCGCAAGTTGCCGAACGCTGGGCCGAGGCTGTCGCCGCCCACGCCGCGCCGGTGCGGCCCGGAGCGGACGAGGTCGCGCTGGCGATTTTGCAGGATGCCGCCGATCGCGGCCACCAGCGCCGCCTTGCTTCTGCACTGGCCAATGGATCAGGGGGCGAGGTTACGGTCAGCGAGCGCCCGTTCCTGCAGGCCACCTTCTGCATCGACGTGCGTTCCGAAGTGTTTCGCCGCGCGCTCGAAAGCGTCGATGCCGGGATTGCCACGATCGGGTTCGCCGGGTTCTTCGGCCTGCCGCTGGCGCACCACGCGCATGGCTCGGACATCCGCGAGGCGCGGCTGCCGGTGCTGCTCAATCCCGCCGTCGAAACCACCAGCGCAGGCGATCCGGCGAAGGATCAGGCCAGCCGCATCACCGCCCGCTCGGCCCGCGCCTGGGGCCGTTTCCGGCAGGCGGCGGTTTCTTCCTTCGCCTTTGTCGAGGCGATGGGGCCGGTCTATGCGGCCAAGCTGGTGAAATCGGCGCTGGGCCTTACGCCCAAAGCCAAGCCCGAACCCGCGCCTGAAGTGATCGGCGGGATGAGCGCTAAGGCCAAGGCCGATACCGGCGCAGCGGTGCTCAAAGCCATGAGCCTGACGCAGGGGCTCGGCGAGGTCGTGCTGTTGCTCGGCCACGGCGGCAACACCACCAACAACCCGCACGAGAGCGCCTATCACTGCGGCGCTTGCGGCGGATATTCCGGCGAGGTTTCGGCGCGGCTGCTGGCGATCCTGCTCAACGATCCCGAAACCCGCGAAGGACTTGGCGCACGCGGCGTGACCGTGCCCGACGACACGCTGTTTGTCGCCGGGCTGCACGATACCACCACGGACGACGTCACGATTTACGAGGATAATCTGCCAACCGGGCGCGGCGGCGACATCGCCATGGTGCGCCGCTGGCTGGCGCAGGCGGCCAAGGTCGCGCGCGCGGAACGGGCGGTGAGGCTGCCCGGCGCGCGCTGGAACACCATCGCGGCCCGAGCGACCAACTGGGCCGAGATTCGTCCCGAATGGGGTCTGGCCGGGTGCGCCGCCTTCATCGCCGCCCCGCGTGAGGCCACCGCAGGCCGTGATCTGGGCGGGCGCGCTTTCCTCCATTCCTATAACTGGCGCGCTGACGAAGGCTTTGGCACGCTCGAACTGATCATTACCGCGCCGGTGGTGGTGGCGAGCTGGATCAGCCTGCAATATTTCGGTTCCTCGGTTGCGCCGGAAATGTTCGGCGGCGGCAACAAGCTCATCCACAATGTGGTCGGCGGGATTGGTGTGATCGAAGGCAATGGCGGGCGGCTGCGCGCAGGCCTGCCGTGGCAGGCGGTGCATGATGGCGCGGCGCTGGCGCACGAACCGCTGCGCCTCTCGGTGATGATCGAAGCCCCGCGCAAGGAAATCCTCAAAGTGCTCGAACGCCACCCCGGGGTGCGCGAATTGTTCGACAACGGCTGGCTGCACCTGTTCGTGCTGAACGGCGGCAAGGTGGATGCGCGCTACCGTCCCGGCCTCGAATGGGCCGACGCCGCCCCGCAAAGTCTGGCCGCCTGACGCGGGCGCGCATCGCCGGCGGCTTGGCGGTATGATTGCTGGCCTTTGCCGGCCTAGTGTTGGGGGTATGTCGAGGCTATCGCGGGCCCACACTGATCAACCCGTACCCTCGGCAGATCGTTCGGCTATGAGCGAGTGAGGAAGTGGTGGACAGGGCTGGATTCGAACCAGCGTACGCTTGCGCGGGCAGATTTACAGTCTGCTGCCTTTAACCACTCGGCCACCTGTCCACACAGTCCCCTGTCTACAAGGGGGGCGTTCCTGAGCATATTCTGCTCTGAAAATGCGCGAGTCCAGCAAGGGCCCGCCGCCGAGAGGCGCCCCTTTGGCGAAGCACTGCTTGCCTGTCAATGCCCCTGCTGGCAGGGGGCGCGCTTGATGTCGCGCGAAGGAGCGAGAATGGCCAAAGTTGAACACAAGCGCGCCCTGAGAGGCCGTGCAGGCCGGATGAAGGGCGGACGCGGCTCGGGCAAGGCCAGCACCGGTCAGGTGCGCCTGTGGGGCCGTCACCCGGTCGAGGCGGCGCTCAAGAACCCCGAGCGCCAGCATCGCAAGCTGTGGGCGACTCGCGAAGGCATCGCCAGCCTGGATGGCGAATTGCCCGAAGGCTTCCCGGTCGAATATGCCGAAGTCGCCGATCTTGCGCGGCTGGTTGCCAAGGACGCGCCGCATCAGGGGCTGGTGCTCGAATGCGCGCCGCTGGAGGACGTGTTCCTCGACGAAGTTGCGCTGGGAGACGCTGACCGTCCGATCGTGGTGCTCGATCAGGTGACCGATCCGCATAATGTCGGCGCGATCCTGCGCTCGGCGGCGGCCTTCAATGCCGCGGCAATCATCACGCAGGACCGCCATGCCCCGCCAGAAGGCGGCGTGCTCGCCAAGGCGGCATCGGGCGCGCTGGAAACCGTGCGTTGGGTGCGGGTGGTGAACCTTGCCCGCGCGCTCGATGAACTCGCCGAGGCGGGTTACTGGCGCATCGGCCTTGCCGGGGAAGCCGAGGCCACGCTTGCCGAGTGTATGCCGACCGGCGCGCTCGCAATCGTGCTGGGCGCGGAAGGCGAAGGCCTGCGCCAGAATATCGCCGGCCATTGCGACGCGCTCGCCAAGTTGCCGATTTCCTCTGCGATCGAGAGCCTCAATGTCTCGAATGCGGCGGCGATTGCGCTTTATGCGGTCGCGACCCGCAGCTAGATTACATCAACACCAACGGCCACGAGGGGACGCCGTCATGCACCATTTCACCACCATCCGCCTGCGCGCTGCCGCCTTGCTGGCAGGCTTCGCGCTGGCGCTATCGGGCTGCTTCATGTCGCCGGGCAAGTTCACGTCCGAGCTGGCGCTGACCGGGCCGGACAGCTTCACCTTCAGCTATGACGGCGAGATCTTCTTCCTCGGCCTGTCCAAGCTGGCGCTTATGGGGGCGACCACCGAGGAGGCCTTCACCCCGTCCGAATGCTTCAACGACGAGACCTACGAGCCACGCGAATGCACGCAGGACGAGCTCGATGCCCAGCGCGCCGAATGGGACGCGGGCGCCGACGAGCGTGCGGCCAAGGCCAAGAAAGACGCCGAGATGATGAAGACCATCATGGGCGGCATCGATCCCACCGATCCCAAGGCGACCGAGGAAATGGTGCGTCTGCTGGAACGCCAGAAGGGCTGGAACCGGGTGGTTCACAAGGGCGACGGACTGTTCGAGGTGAGCTATGCCGTCTCTGGCACGCTGGGGCATGATTTCATGTTCCCGACGATCGAAGGCTTCCCGGCGACCAATCCCTTCGTCCAGATGATCCTGCGCGATGGTGGGCAGGCGCGGATCAATGCACCGGCCTTCGTGTTCCAGAACGGCGATAATCCGATGGGCGCGATGATGGGCGGGATGGGCTCGCTCGCCGGGCTTGCAGCGATGGGTGCGGCCGATCAGGGCGCGGAAGACGGCATGGCGCAGGACCAGATCCCGGGCGTGCCGATGCTCGATGGCACCTTCACCATTCGCACCGCGCCGGGGATGCGGATCCTTGCCAACAACACCGACGAGGGCGCGACCACTGCGCCGGGGGGCGGCGAAGTGCTGCGCTGGACCATCTCGCCGCGCACCACCCAGGCCCCCACCGCGCTGATTGCCGCCGGCGGCTGAACGCGTCCACACGGCCTTGCAGGCAAAAGAAAACCCCGCCAGCCACACGGCCGGCGGGGTTTTCTGTTAGCGCCGCTGCATCAGGCAGCCCGCGCGCAACGGATGATCAGTTAACCGCGTCCTTCAGGCCCTTGCCAGCCTTGAACTTGGGCTGGTTCGAAGCCTTGATCTTCATTTCCTCGCCGGTGCGCGGATTGCGACCGATCGAGGCCTTGCGCTTGGCGACCGAGAAAGTGCCGAAGCCCACCAGACGCACTTCGTCTCCGCCTGAAAGGGCCTTGGTGATGGTGTCAAACACGCTTTCGACGGCATTGGCGGCGTCGCTCTTGGAAAGGCCGCTCGCGGCAGCAACTTCGCTGATCAGGTCGTTCTTGTTCATATGGGAACCCCCTAGGCTCGTGATTTTCTTGTTTCGCTGAGTCGCCTCACGAAAAACCCCGTTTTGAGACTGTTTCGGCAAGGCTGTCAAAGGCAAATCGCCCCCGACACAAGGCGACCGTAAAGGCAAGGCCCGGTGCTGCAAAAAGCAGTCCGCCGGCCATGCAATCCGGGCTCCTGAATCGGAAAGGAACGCGACCCTGCCGCGAATCGCGGCAAGCGGGCGCCTCATAACGGCTTAGTGCGCGGTTGGCACGTCTGATCCGCCCGGATTGGCGGCCGCAGGCGCGGCGCCCGGCTGGCTCGCCAGATCATCCGCTTCGGTCCACTCGATGGCGACCAGCGGCTGGGTCAGCGCGCGGGCCAGCACCTCGTCGACGTGAGACACCGGAATGATCTCCAACCCCGCCTTGGCGTTGGCGGGAATCTCGGCCAGATCCTTGACGTTCTCCTCGGGGATGAGGACGATCTTGATCCCGCCGCGCAAGGCCGCGAGCAGCTTTTCCTTGAGCCCGCCGATCGGCAGCACCCGCCCGCGCAGCGTGACCTCGCCGGTCATCGCCACATCGGGGCGCACCGGAATGCCGGTGAGGGTCGAGACGATCGAAGTGACCATCCCGATGCCCGCGCTCGGCCCGTCCTTGGGCACCGCGCCTTCGGGCAAGTGGATGTGGACGTTCTTGCGATTGAACAGGCTCGGCTTGATGCCATAGGCCGGCGCGCGCGCCTTCACGAAGCTGAAGGCCGCCGCGACGCTTTCGTTCATGACCTGGCCGAGCTTGCCGGTGGTCTTGACCTCGCCCTTGCCCGGGGTGGTGACGCTTTCGATGGTCAGCAATTCGCCGCCAACCGAAGTCCAGGCCAGCCCTGTCACTGCGCCGACCTGCGCTTCTTCTTCCGAAACGCCGTGCTTGAACTTGCGCACGCCGGAGAAGTCGCCGAGGTTTTCGGGCGTGATGGTGACGCTGTCGGTCTTCTTCTCGAGGATCTGGCGCAGGCTCTTGCGGCACAGCTTGGCGATCTCGCGCTCCAGCGTGCGCACCCCGGCTTCGCGGGTGTAATAGCGGATCAGATCGCGCAGGGCTTCTTCGGTGAGCGTAAACTCGCCCTTCTTCAGCCCGTGCGCCTTGACCTGCTTTTCGACCAGATGGCGCTGCGCGATTTCGACCTTTTCTTCCTCGGTATAGCCTTCCAGCCGGATGATCTCCATCCGGTCGAGCAGCGGCTGCGGCAGGTTGAGGCTGTTCGCGGTGCACACGAACATGATGTCGGACAGGTCGAGATCGAGCTCGAGATAGTGATCCTGGAACTTCGCGTTCTGTTCGGGATCAAGCACTTCGAGCAGCGCCGAGGCGGGATCGCCGCGGAAATCCTGCCCAAGCTTGTCGATCTCGTCGAGCAGGAACAGCGGATTGCTGGTCCCGGCCTTGCGCAGATTGGCGACAATCTTGCCCGGCATCGAGCCGATGTAAGTGCGCCGGTGGCCGCGGATTTCGGCCTCGTCACGCACGCCGCCCAGTGACTGGCGCACGAATTCGCGGCCCGTCGCCTTGGCGATCGACTTGCCGAGGCTGGTCTTGCCCACACCCGGCGGGCCAACGAGGCACAGGATCGGACCCTTCAGCTTGTTAGTACGCGCCTGCACTGCGAGATATTCGACGATGCGGTCCTTGACCTTCTCCAGCGCATAGTGATCGGCATCGAGCACTTCTTGCGCCTTGGCGATGTCGCGCTTCAGCTTCGACTTCTTGCCCCACGGCAGGCCGAGCAGCACGTCGAGATAGTTGCGGATCACCGTCGCCTCGGCGCTCATGGGCTGCATCGAGCGCAGCTTTTTAAGCTCCGCCTGGGCCTTGGCCTTGGCTTCCTTGGAAAGCTTGGTCGTCTCGATCTTCTCGGCCAGCTCGGCAAGCTCGTTGCCCTCGCCCTCGTCGCCGCCGCCCAGCTCGCTCTGGATCGCCTTCAGCTGTTCGTTGAGGTAGTATTCGCGCTGGGTCTTTTCCATCTGGCGCTTCACGCGCCCGCGGATGCGGCGTTCGACCTGCAGCACCGACAGCTCGCCTTCCATGAAGGCCATGACAAGTTCGAGCCGCTTCAGCGAGCTGGTTTCGGTCAGCAGGCCCTGCTTGTCCGACACCTTGGCGCTGATCGCGGCGGCGATGGTGTCAGCCAGCTGGCCGGCATCATCGACCTCGCTGAGATCGACGCCGGCATCCTCGCCCATCTTCTTGTTGAGCTTCACATATTCGCCGAACTGCTCGGTCACCTGCCGCATCAGCGCGGTGACTTCGCTGCCTGCAACCGTCTCGGCCTCGACCGGCTCGACTTCGGCGAGCAGATAGGTGCCAACATCCTCGAGCGCCGAGAGCCGCGCGCGGGTCTGGCCTTCGACCAGCACGCGCACGGTGCCATCGGGCAGCTTCAGCAGCTGCAACACCTGCGCGATCACGCCGACATCATAGAGGTCATCGCCTTCGGGATCATCGCAGCCGGGATCAAGCTGGGCGATCAGGACGATGTCCTTGGAAGCTTCCATCGCCGCTTCGAGCGCAGCCACGGACTTGTCGCGCCCGACAAACAGGGGGACGACCATGCCGGGGAACACCACGATGTCGCGCAGGGGGAGGAGAGGGAAAGTCTGGTTCATGTTGTCGTATCCACGGCGTCGTCAGGGGAGCGCCTTCAGGGGGAATATGGGTAGGCTCCCCGAGCCTCGCAATGGCCTGCGCGGGAGAACCTGTGGAACATGGGCAAGGCCTTAACCAAATGGCCCTATGCTATGCGTCCAGACTGCGAGAGGATGCGATGAAGACGATTGCATGGTTGTTTGGCGGGTTCATGCTGCTGGGCCTGTCCGGCATGATCGAAGCCTTCGGCGACACCGGCCCGACTGCTGCCGACCGCATCCCCGTCTACATCCTCGCACTGCTGGTGCTGCTGGGTGCGCCGTTCTCCTTTGTCATGGCGTTCCGCAGTGCTTGGGCTCGCTTGCGCGGAGACATACCTGCACGCCCCGCTTCCCGCATACCGAGTCCCGCGCACCGCATCGTCGACCGGCCAGCACCCCCCGAAACTGGCGAATTCGATCCCGACGCAGCCTTCGCCCGCTACATGGAAAAGCGCACGGGGCAAGCGGGGGAGGCCCACCCGGAGGCGCCGGTGCCCGCCACCCCGCAAGCACCGCGCCCAAGCTTCGGGCGCAAGGTAGTCTAAACCGTCAGGATCACGCCAAACCGGGCAGGTTGAACCCCGGCGGCGTCGTTGCTGAGGGCCGCCTAGGACCCTCGCGCGTGAGGTAAAGCCGCTCAAGCCTGCTGGCGCCTAGCCAAGCCCGGGCAAGTTGAACCCCGGCGGCAGGCCCATCGAGGACTGCATTTCTTTCATCTGTTCGTTCGAGACTCTGTCGGCGCGGTCGCGCGCGTCGTTGAAGGCGGCGGTGACCAGATCCTCGAGGATGCCCTTGTCGTCCGCGTTCATCAGGCTGTCGTCGATCCACACGCCCAGGATGCGGCCCTTGGCGCTGGCGCGCACCTTCACCAGCCCGCCGCCTGCCGTGCCCTCGACCTCGATCGAATCGAGCTTCACCTGCATTTCGTTCATCTGCTTCTGGATGGTCTCGGCGGCCTGCTGGGCCGCGGCCATCATTTCTTCCATCGACTTCATAGCGGGGACTCCTCAATTCCAGGGGGGGCGGGACGCGCGGGCGACATTGCCCTCGGTCCCGAGCAATTCGGCCTCGGGGAAGGCCGTGAGCGCCGCTTGCACGAGCGGATCGGAGCGGACGCGCTGATCTTCTGCGGCAGCCTCGGAAGCAGCGGATTCGCGCAAGCTGGGCTGCGCAACGCCGCTGCCGCGTTCAACTTGCCAGCGCTTGCCGGTAAGCTTGAACAGCGCCTCGCGGATATCGGGCGCGGGATCATCGGGGAAGCTGTCGGCCTGTTCGTAGACCAGCCGTTCAGGCGCCAGTTCGATCACCCGCACCCGGTCGCGCATCATCTGGGCGACCCGCAGCTGGCCTGCGGCATCGATCTGATCGACCAGCGCCGCCCAATCCTGCGCGGGTGCGGCCGAGGCCGGCGCGGCAGGCGCGGGCGCATCGCCGGGGGCTGAGGGGGCGGGCGCTGCGGCAAAGCCGCTCGCCGCCAATTCCTCGATCCGCTTCGCCAGCTTGCCCGGATCGGGCATCTGCGCGGCGTGAAGAATGCGCAGCAGCGCCATCTGCAGCGAGACCAGCGGATCGGGCGCGGTGCGCACCTCGTCATGGCCCTTGAGCAGCAATTGCCACAGCCGGTGCAATTCCCCTGCCCCCAGCCGCGCGGCAAAATCGCCGAGCGCAGCGCGTTCCTCCTCGGCGGGAGCATCAGGCTCGCCGCCTGACACCTGCGCGAGGGTCACGCGGTGGGTGAGGTCCATCAGCGCGCGGATCAGCGCGAGCGGCTCGACCCCGAGCGCATATTGCTCGTCCACCGCAGCCAGCAGCGCCTTGGCATCGCCTTCGAGCAGATGGCCCAGCACGCGGCGCTGGGCGCTCTTGTCGGCGAGGCCAAGCATGTCGCGCACCCGCGCACCAGAAACCTTGCCCTCGCCGTCCAAGTCGGCATGAGCGATTGCCTGATCGAGGATCGAGAGCCCGTCGCGCACCGATCCTTCGGCGGCCGCAGCGATGATCGCCAGCGCCTCGCCCTCGGCCTCGACCCCTTCGAGGCGGCAAACCTTGGCGAAGTGTTCCGCCAACATCGGCGCGGGGATGCGGCGCAAGTCAAACCGCTGGGTGCGGCTCAGAACCGTCACCGGCAGCTTGTCGACCTCAGTGGTGGCGAACAGGAATTTGACGTGCGGCGGCGGTTCCTCAAGTGTCTTGAGCAAGGCATTGAAAGCATTGCGCGACAGCATGTGAACTTCGTCGATGATGTAGATCTTGTAGCGCGCCGAGACCGCCGCATAGCGCACCTGCTCGATGATCTCGCGCACATCATCGACGCCGGTGTTGGAGGCGGCATCCATCTCGATCACGTCGATATGGCGCCCTTCGGCGATCGCGGTGCAGGGCTCACATTGGCCGCAAGGATCGATCGTCGGCCCGCCCTGCCCGTCCGTCCCGATGCAGTTCAGCGCCTTGGCGATCAGCCGCGCGGTCGAGGTTTTTCCGACCCCGCGCACGCCGGTCATCAGGAAGGCGTGGGCAAGCCGGTCACGCGCAATCGCGTTGGCGAGGGTGCGCACCATCGCCTCCTGCCCGATCAGCTCGGAGAAGGTCTGCGGACGATATTTGCGCGCCAGCACGCGGTAGGGCTGGCTGGCGGCGGGAGTTGGCGGAGCGGGTTTCGGCTCGGGTTCCGGCGCAGGTTCTGGCGCGGGGGCCGGCGGCGGCGCGGGATCACCGAACAACGCATTCTGCCCCGCCGCCTCCAATTCGGCAGCGGTCGGGCCGGGTTCGTCCTCGGGCAGTTCGGGATCGGAATCGCTCATGGCACAAAGCTAGGCGCTCGGGCCTCGTTTGTCATGCTGCGCATGGCCGCGAATGTGGTGGAAAAGGAGCCGAGCGACCCGTCGCAATCCACCTGAGCTGCTTCCTTCCGGACCTGACTCGGTGAGCAGACGCCAACGTCCACCCGACTCCCGAGCGGGCATATGGCGTGCGGCGGTTAAAAAATCAACTCAGCGAAAATTATCAGCGTAGGCCTGCAGCTTCAGCCGCTTGGGCGGGGTCGCGTGCACGCGCGCGGTGATGCCGTATTTTTCGGCATAGGCCTTGGCCGCGTCCTTGCTCGGGAAGGTGAGCTTCACCTGCGACTGCGTATCGGCCGAGCCGGTCCAGCCCATCAGCGGATCGGCAAAGCGCGCCGCCGATTGCTCGAACTCGAGCACCCACTCATCGGTGTGCGCCTTGCCCGACTGCATGGCGTGCTTGGGCTGCTGGTATATTCTCGCGGTCATGGCTGGCCCTTAAATCACGAATCACTGCGGTTGAAGGCATTTTTGGTCTTCATGCTCGGCTTTTCCAGCCACGGCTGATCGGGCCAGCGGTGCTTGGGATAGCGGCCCTTCATGTCTTTCACCACATCAGCCCAGCTGCCGCGCCAGAAGCCAGGCAGATCGCGGGTCGATTGCACCGGTCGCCCGCCGGGGCTGGTGAGCTTCAGGAGCAAAGGTGTTGTGCCGATCATCGGCTGGGTATCGAGCCCGAACAGCGCTTGCACCCGCACCTCGGTGCTGGGCGCATCGTCCCCGGCATAATCGATGGCATGGCGGGTATCAGCGGGCGAGGTAAAGTGGGTCGGCGCAGCGCGTGCGAAGGCCTGCTGCTGGTTCCAGTCGATCAGGCCGAGGGCGCTTTCTGCAAAGCGGTGCGGCGGCAGATCGAGATCGCGCCGCCCGGCGAGGAGGGGTGCGAGCCATTCGTCTGAACGGTCAGCCAGAGCCTCGGGCGAAAGCGCCGAAACGCCGGCAAAGCGGGCGCGGGCCAGAAAGCCTTCGGGCAAGATCGTATCCAGCCGCTCAAGTGCCTTGCCGACCAGCATATCCAGAAGTAGCGCCGGGTCGGGCGCGGGTTCGGGCACGCTTGCAAGCACGATCGCGCCTAGCCGCCGCTCGCGCCGGGCCTCGACACGATCTTTCTCTTTACTCCAGCGGGTTGTGACACGTTCCTGCAATTCGCTGGCAAACAGCGCCGGGATGCGATCGGCAGCGATTTGCGCGCCCGCAGTGATGCGCGCGCCCTTGGCCTGGCCCTGCGCGTCGCCGATCACGATCCACTCGGCCCGCGCCAGAGGTGAGGCGGGATCGAGCTGGTAGCCGCGCCCGCCTGCGCTCAGCCAGTGCTCTCCGCCCTGATCGCGGCGACGGGCGACAAACTCGGGCCGGGCGAGCGCCAGAGCCTCGCCGGCATCGGCGGCAGGGGTTTGTCCTATGACCTGAGCGAGCTTGGCCGCCTGTTTTGCCCAGCCCCCTGCAATCCGCGCCGCCGCCACAGAGCGCGGTGCGCGGTCGCTACGCCATCGCGCGAGGCGCTGGGCCAAGTCCTCTCCGCGCCCGCCCAGCCCGCGTTCCTGCAACAGCATCACCAGCCGTGCGACCTCCTCACCGCAGCCGGCCCGCGCGCCGTGAAGCACGGCGGCGGCCTGATCGGGGGCCATGGGCAGGCTGGCGATAGCCTCGCCCAGCGTCGTAATCCGCCCGGAGTCATCGAGCGCGCCCAATGCCTCCAGCGCGCCGCGTGCCGCCGCCACCGAAGCCTCGGGCGGCGGGTCAAGCCATGGCAGCGCCGCCGGATTGGCGGTGCCCCACTTGGCCAGCCGCAGCAGCAGCGGGGCAAGGTCGGCCTGAAGGATCTCAGCAGGGGTGAACTCAGGACGACCAGCGTGCCCCGCCTCCTCCCACAAACGGTAAGCGACCCCTGCCCCCTGCCGCCCCGCACGCCCGGCCCGCTGCGCCGCCGAGGCCTGCGAGGCGCGGCGGGTGACGAGGTGGGTGGTACCCGCGGCACGGTCAAATTCGGCGAGGCGCGCCAGGCCGGAATCGACCACCACGCTCACTCCGTCCAGCGTCAGCGAGGTTTCGGCAATCGCGCTCGCCAGCACGATCCGGCGGCGGCCTTCGGGGTCGCGGCGGATGGCGAGGCGCTGGGCGGCGGGTTCGATCTGGCCGTGGAGCGGGTGGATCGGCACGCCTTGCAAGCGCGCTTCGAGCCGCTCACGCACCCGCTCGATCTCGCGCACGCCGGGCAGGAAGGCGAGGATATCGCCCGCCTCGTCGCGCCAGGCAGTCATCACTGCAGCAGCCATCCGATCCTCGATCGCTTGCGAAGCATCGCCGCCAAGCCACTTGATCTCCAGTGGAAAGCTACGCCCCTCGCTTTCGATCACTGGCGCATCATCGCCCAGCAGCCGGGAAAAGCGCGCGCCATCGATGGTCGCCGACATCACCAGCACGCGCAGATCTTCGCGCAGCACGGCGCGGGTCTCGAGCGCCAGCGCGAGCCCGAGGTCGCTGTCGAGCGCGCGCTCATGCGCCTCGTCGAACAAGAGCGCCGAAACGCCCGGAAGCTCCGGATCCTCGACCAGCCGGTTGACCAGAATAGCCTCGGTGACAACGAGGATGCGGGTCTTGCCAGAGACCTTGCTGTCGAGCCGGGTCATATAGCCTACGGTCTCGCCCGGGGCCTCGCACAGCAGTTCGGCCATGCGTTCGGCAGCCGCACGTGCGGCCACGCGGCGGGGCGAGGTGAGGATGATCTGGCCGCTGCACCACGGCTCACTCAGCAAGTCAGGAGCAACCGCGGTGGTCTTGCCCGCCCCTGGCGGTGCGATCAGCACGCCCGCCCCCGCGCCAGCCAGCGCGGCGCGGATGTCAGCGAGGACAGCGTGGATGGGGAGGTCGGGGTTCATCGCCCCGCCCGTTACCGCGATCAATGCCCGCGCGCGACCGCGAATTGTGCGGCTTCGGCCATCGCCGCGCGGGCCTTGCCATCGGGGAAGATCGAGATCGCATCAATGGCCCGATGCGCGAAGTGGCGGGCGCGATCACGGGTGTCTTCCAGCGCGTTGTGCTTGCCGATCAGCGCAATCGCGTGGGCGAGGTCATCGTCGGACGAACGGTGGCCGATGATCGCGTCCTTCCAGAACTTGCGCTCTTCCTCGTTGCCGCGGGCATAGGCGAGGATCACCGGCAGGGTCATCTTGCCCTCGCGGAAGTCGTCGCCCTGCTGCTTGCCCATTTCTGCGGCATCGGAATCGTAATCGATCGCATCGTCGACCAGCTGGAACGCCACGCCCAGATTGCGGCCATAGGCTTCGAGCGCGTGTTCCTGTTCCTCGGAGCATTCGGCCACCACCGCGCTGATCTGGCTGGCGGCAGCGAACAGCGCCGCGGTTTTGGCGCCGATGATGTGGAGATATTGTTCTTCGCTGGTGGCGATCTGGCGCTGGGCTGAAAGCTGCGAGACTTCGCCTTCGGCAATCACCGCGCTCGCCCGGCTGAGGATCGAGAGCACCTTCAAGGAGCCATCCTCGGTCATCAATTCGAACGCGCGGCTGAACAGGAAATCGCCGACCAGCACCGTCGCCGGATTGCCGAAGATGATGTTGGCCGCTGCCTTGCCGCGCCGCAACTCGCTGCCATCGACCACGTCGTCGTGCAGCAGCGTGGCGGTGTGGATGAACTCGACCGCAGCGGCGAGCTTGTAGTGGCGGGTGCCTTTGTAGCCGACCAGTTCCGCACCTGCGAGCGTCAGCATCGGGCGCAGCCGCTTGCCCCCGCCCGAGATCAGATGCCCGGCGAGGCGCGGGATCAGCGGGATCTCGCTCTGCATCCGGTCAAGGATCACGGCGTTGACAGAATTCATGCCCGCGGCCGTCAGTGACAGCATGGGATCGAGCGTTGGCGCCTTGCGTGGCAGGGGAATGACTTCGGCCGTCATAGGCTATGGGCTCTAGGGTGCCGCCAGCGTGCTTGGCAAGCGCAGAATTGCTGCTAGTTTCGCGGCCCATGCCGCAGGAAACGCAAGCCCCCCCCGCCCAACCCGATCCGGTTCTGGCGAGCTTCCGCAAGAGTATCGACAATATCGATGCCGCGCTGATCCATATTCTGGCCGAGCGGTTCCGGATTACGCAGGCTGTGGGCGAGTACAAGGCGCGCGCCACCCTGCCCCCGGCCGATCCCGATCGCGAGGCGCGCCAGATCGCGCGGCTTCGCAAATTGTCGGAAGAGGCTGACCTTGATCCCGAATTTTCCGAGAAATTCCTGCGCTTCATCATCGACGAAGTGATCCGCCACCACGAACAGGCGCGGGGCGGCTGATCGCCTCGGTTCAGGGCGCCTCGGGCTTGTCCTGAGCGTTTGCCTGCGGCGGTGATGCAGGAGCGCTGCTCCTCTGGTTTTCCGGCAAGGCTGGCGAACCCGGCGGCAGCGGGGTGCCCTTGGCGAGCGATTCGAATACATCGCGCTGCGCCTCCAACGCATCAGCGCGGTCACGCAGGAACTGACGATCAGCGCGGTTGAGACGGACGAACTCGCCGTTGCCGAGCAGCGCGAAGTTTCCGCGCCCCGGATAGATCAGCGCGCCGCTAGTGCACAGCGATCCCGGCTCGGCATCGACCTCGCAGCCCGGGCCGATCCCGCGCTGATCGATCACTGGCGGGATAAAGGGATTGCTGAAAACCGTGCGCTGGCCTTCCAATCCAGTCGACGAAGCGCAGGCGCCCAGCCCCAAAGCCAGGATCAACACGGCCGGTCTTGCTGCCTTCATGCCCGCTGTCCTCGTTGCGAAACAGGCGATTACAATCGCTTGGCAGGGCTGAACCGCGAGTGAACCACGCACGCAAAATGGGGCACGCAGCCGGGTCAAAAGCTGCGTGCCCCAGGGCAAGTTCGGGCCTCTCCACCATGTCGGCCCGCCCTTGCCGGCTTGCGCGCTCCATCGGGTGGCAGGATCAGCGGGGCCGCATGACCTGCCGCAAGCAGCGCAAACTTTCGCTTTAGCCGCGCGGACGGCGGGCGCGCGGCGGACGGGCGGTGCCGGGCGCGCGGGTCTTGGTGACGCTGCGGCTCACCTGTCCGGGGCTGCGGGTGGTGGTGCGATCGCGCGAGGCGAGCACATTGCCGGCGCTGTCAGAGACGCTCTGGCTGGCCTGCGAATTGCCCTGGCCATCGCGGCTGCGGCTTCCTTCGAGCCCGTAGGTCTCGCCGCCGCGCCCGGTGGCGGTGCCGGTGAAGGTCGATCCGTTCTCGGTGCGGGTGCGCTCACCTTCAAGGCTGCGCGTGCGGCCCTGCGGTCCGGTCTGCTCCAAGTCGATGGTGGCGCCGGTTTCGGTGCGCTGGCGCACGGCGCTGCTGGTGGCGGTGTTGCCGGTGTTGAGGTTGGTCGCCTCCCGCTCGCGGGTGGCGGTGCCGGCGTCGCGGTCGACCGTGGTGGTCGTGCTGCCGGTGACGTTGGGGCCTTCGAAGGTCTTGGTGCGGGTCTGAACCTGCGCGGCAGCAGGCAGAGCCAGCGCGAGCGCAGTGAGCGAGGTGAGCATCATGCGGGTCGTGATCATGGCGAAATTCCTCATCCGTTTCATCATCTTGCGAAGTCCGCCTGCCGCTTCGGGGTTGTGCGGCGGGTGACAGACAAGAAACGGACAAGGCGCGGACTGCCCTTCGCGCTGCCTTGCATTTTTTTGCCTAGCGCGGCGGTTCGCCCTCGGTCGTGCCGCTCTGGGACAGGTCTGGCTGCAGCGCGGCGTCGGGGGCGCTGTCGAGAGCGGCGGGCGGCTCTGCACCCGCCGCTGTATCGCTACCGAGCCGCTGTGCGCGGCGCTCCTGCCAGGCTTCCATCAATGCACGGCGTTCTTCGGGCGGCAGGCGGCGCAATGCCTCGCGGCGCTGCTCGGGGTTCATCCGCCGCAGCCGTTCAAATTTTTCGCGCTGCTGGAAGGCGCGCTGATCTTCGCGCAAGGGGCGCACGATATCCTCGCGGGTGAGCGCCTCGCCCGCCTCGACCCGCTCGCGCATTTCGGTGCGGCGCTGTTCGAGGCGCTGGTCGATCACGCCTTCGCGGCGGGCTTCGGCGGCATCGATGCGCTGGCGGATGCGGGCTTCCTGCTCGGGTGTCGGCAGCGGCAGGCCGGCCGCAGCGCGGCGCGCTTTCTCGCGTTCGATCCGCTGTTCGATGTTCTGGCGCCGCATGGCGCTGCGCCCCTGACGCACTTCGTCGATCCGGCGGAAAGCCTCGCCCAACTCCTCGGGCGTATCGATCGGGCCTTCGATCCGCACCGGCACCAGCGCAGCGGGCGCAGGATCGGCGGGCGCGGCCACGGCCGGCTTCGAGGCGGGTGCGACCTCGGCAGCGCTCTCCTTGCCAGTCAGGCTCGCCCACACCTTCTCGGGCGAGGGCACGGGCAGATCGAAACGTTCGAGCAGGCCGGTCGCAGCGGCCGCCGTGGCAAGCGCGCTGAAACCGACGGTGGCGATGGCAATGCGCCGACCCAGTTGCCAGCCGCGCGCGCCGCCGACCGTGCCCTTGCGGCGCAGTTCGGGGAGCGGCGGCAGAGCGGCAGCGGGCCGCGCCTCGGCTGCGGCGAGAATGCGGTCTGCAAAGCCTGCGGGAAGGTCGGGCACGGCAAAATCACCGAGCGCGCGGGCCAGGGGGCTGCCCGGCGCGATCGGCGTGCCATCGTCATGATCAGTGGCACTCACCCTGCATCTCCTTGCGCTTCGAACGCCTTGCGCAGGGCCGCGCGGGCCCGGAACAGCAGCGATTCAAACGCCTTGATATTCATGTCGAGCGCTTCGGCGGCCTCGGCATTGGGAAGGTCTTCGTAATAGGTCAGCACGATCGCGGCACGCTGACGGTCGGGCAAGGCGAGCACCAGTGCGCGGGTAGTGTCACCCAGTTCTTCGGTCTCCATCTGCTCGTCGGCGAGCGGGGCTTCGTCGGCACGCTCCGGCACTTCCTCGCCCGAGACGCGGCGTGAGAGGCGCAACCGGTCGATCGCGAGATTGGTCGCCACGCGTGAAAGCCAGCCGGACAGGCGCAGGCCTGCCGCCGCCGGCGTGCCCGCCGCATGGCGCGCGGCCAGCCGCGGCGCATGGTCCCACAATCGCAAGCAAGCTTCCTGCACAATATCCTCAGCTTCATGGGCATCGCCCAACATCCGGAAGGCAATCCGGTTGAGCGCCCCGGCATGACGCGCAATCGCCTCACGCAGAGCCGCCGGATCACGCGCCGCCATTCGCGCCACCAGCGCCGCATCATCGGCCAAGGGGGCCACGGGAGAAGGCGTGCCGCTAGCGGTCATATCCTGCGTCGCAAATGGCCCCGTTTGCGGTTGCGTGTGGTGGTTCACTTGTGCTGATAACGAGCGAAGCAGCCAAACCCTTCGCCCCCATCGCAATCACGCGCGCGGAAGGCGCAGTTCGACCAGCAGGCCGCCGAGATCCTCGCTGGTGGCCAGTCGGACGCTGCCGCCATAGATCTCCGCCACATCGCGCACGATGGCGAGGCCAAGGCCGGTGCCGGGCTTGCCCGTATCCAGCCGCGCGCCGCGATCGAAGATGCGGATACGCTCGGCCTCGGGGATGCCGGGGCCGTCATCCTCGATCCAGATCAGGCATTCGCCCTCGCGCTGATCGGCGCCTTCCTCATCGGGATCGATCGTGACGAACACGCTGCCCCCGCCATATTTGGCGCCGTTTTCGATCAGGTTGCCGAGCAACTCGTCGAGATCCTGCCGCTCGATGGCGACTTCAGCGGTGCGGCTGCCGGCAATATCGAGCCGGCCTTCGGGATAGAGCCGCTCGACTGCGCGGCGCACGGCTTCGGCACTGGCCATGACATTGGTGCGGGCATGGCCCACCGCGCGGCGACCGACAGCGCGGGCGCGGGCGAGGTGGTGGTCGACATGGCGCTGCATCGTGCGGGTTTCGCGCATCACCGCCTCGCCCAGATCGGGCGCCCGCGCGGTGGCGGCGTTGGTGAGCACGGTCAGCGGGGTTTTCAAGGCATGGGCGAGATTGCCCGCATGGCGGCGGGCTTCCTCGGCTTGGCGCTCGGAGTGATCGAGCAGCGCGTTCAATTCCTCGACCAGCGGCTGGACTTCCAGCGGCAGCGGTTCGGTAATCCGCCCTGCCCCGGTGGTGCGCAGGTTCTGGATCGCGGCGCGCACCCTCCGCAGCGGCGAAAGGCCATAGCGGATCTGCAGCAGCGCCATCACCAGCAGGCCGAGGCCCAGCACGGCAAAGCTCCAGATCAGGATCAGCCGCACCCGCCCGATCTGCGCGTCCATCTGCTCGGTCGCGCTGGCAACGGCAAAGGTCCAGCGCGTCTCGCTGCCGGGCAGGATCACCGTGCGTTCGGCGATGCGCAGCGGCTCGCCGGCGAATTGGGCAGAGTTGTAGAAATGCACATCGCTGTCGAAGTGGTCGCCCTGCGCCTCCACCCCGTGCAGTTGGAGCGTGCGGTCCCACAGGCTACGCGAGGGCCAGGGTTCGAAATCGCCGCCGCTGATCTGCCAGTAGAGCCCGCTACCCGGTTCCAGAAAACGCTGGTCACCCAATGTGCGATAGAACCAGACCTCGCCGCTGGCGTCGATCTCGGCCGAGGCGATCATCGCGGTGAGCTGGTAATCGAGCTGTTCGTCGAAATTGGATTCGACCTGGGTGGTGAGCGTGCGTTCGAGCGCGATACCGCCGCCCAGCAAGAGAACGAAAATCCACCCCGCGGCAATGAGCCCCATGCGCCGCGCGAGGCTGGCGCGCGGGCGGAGACGGGCTTTGGTATCCGTCTCCTCGGCTGCATCGGCGGCAGGCGCGGATACACCCTCGCCCGCAGGCAAGAGCGCTTGCACTTCGCCGCCTTGAGGCGCGCCCCTAGGCTCGGGGTGCTTCGGCGGGGTCGTCGAGGCTATAACCGAGGCCACGGATGGTCGTTATCACGTCTGCGCCAAGCTTCTTGCGGATACGGGTGACGAAGACTTCGATGGTGTTCGAATCCCGATCGAAATCCTGATCATAGATATGTTCGATCAACTCGGTGCGGCTCACCACCTTGCCCTTGTGGTGCATCAGGTAGCTCAGCAGCTTGTATTCCTGCGCCGTCAGCTTGACCGGCTCGCCATCGAGCGTGACGCGGCCCGAGCGGGTGTCCAGCCGCACATCGCCGGCCGTGAGTTCGGACGAGGTGTTGCCCGAAGCACGGCGGATCAGCGCGCGCAGGCGGGCAATCAGTTCCTCGGTCTGGAACGGCTTGGCAAGGTAATCATCGGCGCCGGCATCAAGGCCCGCGACCTTGTCGGACCATGAATCGCGCGCGGTCAGCACCAGCACCGGAAAGGTGCGCCCTTCGCGCCGCCACATGCCGAGCACGGTCAGCCCGTCGATCTCAGGCAAGCCAAGGTCGAGCACGACGGCATCGTAATCCTCGGTCGAGCCCATAAAGTGCCCGTCCTCGCCATCAGCCGACAGATCGACCGCATAGCCGGTATGCTCCAGCGTCGACTTGAGCTGCGCGCCCAGCGTGGGCTCGTCCTCGACGATCAGAATTCGCATGGTCCACCATTTTCCTGCTGTTTGTTGCGCGGTTTGGTGCGCTTTTGCCGCGCCAGCGTCAAGCAAGCCCCATAGGCACGCCCGCCGCCTGTCCCCCGATCCGGCCCGGTCATGGGCGGCTCAGCGCGAACGGCCGATGACGCGGCCCGTGCGGGCATCGACATCGACATAGGTAACCCGCCCATCGCGGATGAACTTGAGGCGATAGGCACGTACGGTCGAATCGTAGGCCGGGCCGAGGTATTCGCTGCCCTGCATCTGCGGCAGAATGCGCCGCTCGATCTCGCGCAGCGAGAGCTGGGTGCCAGCCTTCGCCTCGCGCCGGGCCTCGCCCTGATCGCTGAGCGGCTGGTCCTGCGCCGCCGCAGCGGGCACACCGCCCGCGCACAGCGCCGCAGCGGCGAGCAGCAAGGCAGAAAGGGGGGCAGCACGTTTCATGACGCCTTCATGCCTAGCTGCAAGCCTTTGAACAAGGTGTGAATGGGGCTCACGGGGTGGCCGGCGCCCCGTCTTTCACCAGTTCGAACTTGAACGCCATGCTGATCCCGGTCGAGACCATGCCCGGCTGCACCGGCGGCGCGGCGGCCACCGCATCAGCGCTGACGCGCATCATCGCCATTTCGGGCATCGGCCCGCGGCCTTCGATGCTTTCGCTGATCGACAGCACCTTGGCGCCGTCATAGCCGAACATGTCCGCATAGGCCTTGACCCGTGCCTGCGCCCGCTCGATCGCGCGCTTGCGGGCCGCGTCCTTGGCGGCCTCGTCGTTCTCGATGCTGAAGCTTGGGCCGTTGAGATCATTCGCACCGGCCTCAACCAGCGCATCGAGCACGCGGCCAGCCTGGTCGATCTTGCGCAGGATCACGCTCACCCGGTTCGACGCCTGATAGCCGCGGAACACCTGACGCTGGGTCGCCTGATCGTAGTCATAGCGCGCGTTGAGATTGATGCCGGTGGTCTGGATGTCCTTTTCCGCGACGCCCAGCGCCTTGATGCGGGCGACGACCTTCTGCATCTCCGCCGAGTTCTGGCGCAGCGCTTCGGTGGCCGTCGGGGCCTCGGTGGTGACACCGGCGCCGATAGTGGCAATGTCCGGCGCGACAGAGACGCTTTCGAACACACTCAGCTCGATCACCGGGCCATCGGCCTTCAGCGCCACTTCGGCAGCGGCAAGGCCGGTCGCAGGCAGCGCCAATGCGGTGGCGGCAAGAGCGGCAAGAGCAGGTTTGAACATATGCGGTTCCTTTCAAAGGCCGCGCCAATGGACGCGGGCAGCTTTCGCGGGACTGAACCGCCTTGGCATTGCCCATGCAAATCCCTAAGCGGCGCAGGCCATGGCGCAACCTCCCATTTTCTCGCTCGAAGGCCTCGCTCTGCAACAGGGGGGGCGCTGGCTGTTCGGCGGCCCGACGCCCACCAGTGGCGCGGCGCCGATTGACCTGCACGTGCTGCCGGGCGACCGGCTGGCGCTGATCGGCCGCAATGGTGCGGGCAAGACGACTTTGCTGCGGCTGATCATGGAACGGATCGACGCGGATCGCGGCCAGCGGCGGGTGAAGCCCGGCACCCGCATCGTGTTCCTTGAACAGGAGCCCGATTTCTCCGGCACCGGCACGCTGATGGACTTTGCGCTGGGCGGCGATGATGCCCCCGCCGCGCACGAGGTGGAGGCCATCGCCGGCCAACTCGGCATCGACATGAGCCGGCTCTCGTCGACCGCCAGCGGCGGCGAGCGGCGGCGCGCCGCGATTGCCCGCGCGCTGGCCCAGGACCCCGATCTCATCCTGCTCGACGAGCCGACCAACCACTTGGATCTGGGCGCGATCGACTGGCTGGAAGACTGGCTCTCGCGCTATCGCGGCGCCTTCATCACCATCAGCCACGATCGCACCTTCCTCACCCGCCTGACCCGCGCGACCCTGTGGCTCGACCGCGGGACGATGCGGCGCAAGGAGGTGGGCTTTGGCGGCTACGAGGCTTGGGAAGAACAGGTCTATGCCGAGGAAGCCCGCGCGGCCGATCGGATGGACGCCAAGCTGAAGATCGAGGCGCACTGGCTCGAACGCGGGGTCACCGCAAGGCGCAAGCGCAATCAGGGTCGCCTGGAGAAGCTCTACCAGATGCGCGCGGCGCGGGCGTCGATGATCTCCAGCGCGGGGACAGCGAAGCTGAAGCTCTCCAGCGATGATGACTTCAAGTCGAAGTCGGTGATCGTCGCGGAAGGCATCTCCAAGACCTATGGCGAGCGGGCAATCATCAAGCCGTTCAGCTTGCGGATCCAGAATGGCGACCGCATCGGGATCGTCGGTTCGAACGGCGCGGGCAAGACCACCTTGCTGAAGATGCTCACCAAAGAGCTGGAGCCGGATACCGGCACCGTCACCCATGCCCAGACGCTCACAGGCGTGATGATCGACCAGCAGCGCAAACTGCTCGAGCCCGATGTCACCGTGCGCCAGATCCTGGCCGAGGGCGGCGACTGGATCGATGTGCGCGGGGTGAGGAAGCACGTGATAGCCTATCTCAAGGACTTCCTGTTCGATCCCGGCCTCGTCGATACCAAGGTCGGCATCCTGTCGGGCGGAGAACGCTCGCGGCTGCTGCTGGCCCGCGAATTCGCCCGCACCGCAAACCTTCTGGTGCTCGACGAGCCGACCAATGATCTCGATCTCGAAACGCTCGATCTGCTGCAGGAAGTGATCGCCGATTTCGACGGCACAGTCCTGATCGTCAGCCACGACCGCGACTTCCTCGATCGCACGGTCACGATCACGCTCGGCCTTGATGGCTCGGGCACAGTCGATATCGTCGCCGGCGGCTATGCCGACTGGCAAGCCAAGCGCAAGCAGCCGGTGGCATCGCGCTCCGCCGCCGCGCGCAAGGACGAGCCCGTCGCCCCGCCCCCGCCCATGCCCTCCCGCTCGGCCCCCAAGCTCTCCTACAAGGACCAGCGCGACTACGAGATCCTGCCCGCACGGATCGAAGAGCTCGAAGCCGCGATTGCCAAGGGCGAGGCGCTGCTGAACGATCCCGAGCTTTACGCCAAAGACCCCCAGCGCTTCGCCACCATCTCGGCGGGCGTTGCCAATGCCCGCGCCGAGAAGGACGCCGCCGAGGAACGCTGGCTCATGCTGGCCGAGCAGGTCGAAGGCTAGGCCAACTCGTGGGCCAGCGCTTGGGCCGTGTTGGAGACACATGAGACACTGTCCAGAACAGGAAAACGTGCCCCGCCATCCTCAGGTGATCCGGTAGAATTCCGCCACCCGTTCCAGCGCGATCTTGAGCACCAGCTTGCCGCTGCGTGCGGGCCAGCCGAGGCCTTTCTCGGCTTCGGGCAGCGCCTCGCCGGCGCAGACCACACGCCACAGGATGTCCTCCAGCCCCCGCCCTGCCGCCTTGATCGCCCCGTCGAACCGCCCGCGCGCGGCGATCTGCTTTTCGCTGGGGGAAAGCCCGCGCTCGCCGGTCGATTTCACCCGCACCGGATCCCACCGCATCGTCACACTGGGCGCAAGCTGCGCGCGTTCATAGTCGCCGCGCAACGCCTCGCCCGCATCGAACAGCCGCGCATCGATATGTCCGCGCGCATAGAGCCAGGCGAGCGGGCTTTCGGCCAGATTGACCGTCACCGTGCGCACCGCCCGCACGCCAGACTGGCGCGGACCGCGGCGCGGGCCTTCGGGGGTGAGTTCACGTTCGACCAGTTCGCGCTTCATGCTTGTCCTCCCTTTGATGGCCTTGCGACTTGCCAAAGCGGCGCATCTGTAGGAAAGAAGAAACCGTTCTGGTTAATTCGAAAGGCCCTGCCCCGCATGACCAACCGCATCCGCGATCTCCGCAAGGCCAAGGGCCTAACCCTCGCCGATCTCGCCGCCGCCTGCGAGCCTGCCACCACCGCGCAGACCATCGGGCGGCTGGAGACCGGCACGCGGCAGCTCTCGCTCACATGGATGAACCGCATCGCCGCCGCGCTCGGCGTGGATCCGGCCAGCCTGATGCGCGCCGACGCGGGCAGCCAGACGCAGATCGTTGCCGAACTCGCGGCCAGCGGCGCCGAAGCCCTCACCACCCCGCGCGAGGCGGTGCTGCCCAGCGAGCTGGCAACTGCCGACGGCCCTGCTCCGCTGGTTCTCGCCGTGAGCGAAAGCGTCGGCGAATACCGGCCCGGCGATATGCTGTGGCTGCAACCGCTCGATCCCGCCGATATGCAGAGCGCGATCAACCGCGCCATCAACCGCGACTGCCTTGTCCCGCGCCCCGGCGGACGCTTCGCCTTCGGACGGCTGATCGATTACCGTGGCACGCTGGTCGGGCTGTTGCCGCCGGGGCCGGGGCAGAAACAGGTGGTGGTCGATAATCCGGCGTGGATTGCGGTCGCCATGATGCTGGTCAGGCCGCTTTAACCGGCGCGCGGTTAGGCCCTCCCCTGTGAAACACGTCCTCAGCCTCACAACGCTCTATCCCAACCCGGTCAATCCGCGCTTCGGGACGTTTGTGGCGCGGTCGATGGAGGCGCTGGCGAAGCGTGGGGACTGGCGGGTGACGCTGGTCAATCCGATCGGGTTGCCGCCTTTGGCACTGGGGCGTTATCGTCCGCTGGCCGATCTGCCGGCCGAGAATGTCGAGGGCGGGATTACGGTCCACCGCCCGCATTTCACTCTGATCCCGCGCATCGGCGCGCGCCGCAACGCCGCCGCGATTGCCCGCGCCGCCCTGCCGCTGGTGCAGCGCATCCATGCCGAAACCCCGATCGACCTGATCGACGCGCAGTTCTTCTTCCCCGATGGCCCGGCGGCCGCGACCATCGCCAAAGCCATGGGCCTCCCGCTATCGATCAAGGCGCGCGGGAGCGACATCAGCTTCTGGGGCGATCAGGGCTTTGCGCGCCAGCAGATGCTGGACGCTGCCGCAGCGGCCACCGGACTGCTCGCAGTCAGCCACGATCTGGCGCGCCAGATGGCAGCGATGGGAATGGATGCAGGCAAGATCACGGTGCATTACACCGGGCTCGACCGTGACCGGTTCCGCCCGTTTGAACACACCCAGCTTCGCAGCCAGCTCGGACGCGAACTGGGCTTCACCCTCCCCGACAATGCCCCGCTGCTCGCCTGCGTCGGCGCGCTGATCGAGCGCAAGGGTCAGGGCATTGCGATAGCCGCCCTGCGCGACATCCCCGGCGCGCGGCTGGTGCTGGTCGGCAAAGGCGAGGACGAGGGCCGATTGCGCGCGCTAGCCGCCAGTGAAGGCGTGGCCGACCGCGTGTTCTTTGCTGGCTCGGTCGATCACGACGTGATGCCGCTGATCCTGTCGGCGGCCGATGTGATGGTGTTGCCGACCGTGGCCGAAGGGCTCGCCAATGCCTGGGTCGAGGCGCTCGCCTGCGGGACGCCGGTGGTCACCAGCGATGTCGGCGGCGCGCGCGAGATCATCACCTGCGATACCGCCGGACGGCTGGTGGAACGCAATCCTGTGGCGGTGGCTGCGGGGATCAACGCGCTCCTCAACGCCCCGCCCCCGCGCGAAGCGGTCGCGGCGCTGACGGAAGGCTTCAGCTGGGACGCCAACGCCGCCGCGCTGGCAGCGCATTATGAAAAGCTGGTGGGCGAGGCCTGAGCCGCGCCCCCATCCCTTAAACGTCCCCGAGCGAGATCTTTTCCTGCCGGTCGGTCGCGCTTTCCTGCGGCACGAAGCTGTTCGAGGTCACCCCCATCCAGATCAGCAGCGGGCCGGCCATGTAGACCGACGAATAGGTGCCGATGAACAGGCCCACGGTGATCGCGGCAACCATGCCGAACAGGCTCGGCGGGCCGAAGATCAACAGCGGGATGAGCGCGACGAACAGAGTCAGTGAGGTCATCACGGTGCGCGCCAGCGTCTCGTTGACCGACAGGTCGAGCAGTTCGGGCAGCGGCATCTTGCGGAACTTTTTCAGGTTCTCGCGGATGCGGTCATAGACGACGATGGTGTCGTTCAGCGAATAGCCGATGATCGCGAGGATCGCGGCAACAATCTGCAGGCTGAACTCCATCTGCGTCAGCGCGAACAGGCCGACCGTCACCGAGACGTCGTGCACCAGCGCGAACATCGCGCCGACGCCGAACTGCCATTCGAACCGTACCCAGATATAGATCGACACCGCCACCATGGCCGCCAGCAGCGCCAAGATGGCTTGATCACGGAATTCGCCTGCAACCTTGCCCGAAACGGTGTCGTTCCCGTCGGTGCGGACATCGGGATATTCCTCGGCGATGGCTGCGATCACCTTTTGGCCGATCGCAGTGGCGGCGCCCGGGGTATCCTCGGTCCCTTCGGGCAGAGCGACGCGGATCGAGACTGATTGCGGCCCGCCGAATTCCTGCACCACCGGTTCGCCATAGCCGAGCCCGCCGACCAGTTCGCGCAAGCTCGCGATCGGCGCGACCTCGCGCTCCTCGAAGGTCATGCGCACTTCCTGGCCGCCGGCAAAATCGACCCCGAAATTGAGGCCATTGACCAGCACCGCTGTCCAGCTGCCGAAGATCAGCACAAGGCTGAGCACGAAAAACGGGATGCGCAGTTTGAGGAACTTGATGTTGGTATCGTCAGGGACGAGCTTGAGCAGTTTCATGGTTCTCGCTCCTTCAGATCGTAATGTCGTTGGGGCGCGCCTTGCGCAGCCATCCGGCGACAAGCATGCGGGTCAGCGTCACGCCGGTGAACACCGAGGTGAACAGGCCCACCACCAGCACCACCGCGAAGCCTTTGACCGGCCCCGAGCCGAAGGCGAACAGCGCCACACCGGCGATGAAGTTGGTGAAGTTGGCATCATAGATCGCGCGGCCCGCCTCCTTGTAGCCGGTCTCGACCGCAGCGATGACCTTGCGGCCGCGCTTGCGCTCCTCGCGGATGCGTTCGTTGATCAGCACGTTGGCGTCAACCGCCGCGCCGATGGTGATCACGAAGCCCGCGATCCCCGGCAGCGTCAGCGTGAAATTGCCGAGCGCCATCAGGCCGAGCAGCATCAGCACGTTGAACACCAGCGCGATGGTCGCATAAACGCCGAAGCGGCCATAGGTCGCCAGCATCAGCGCGATCACGGCAAGGCTGCCGATCGCCATGGCGAGCAAGCCCTTGCGGATGGAGTCCGCGCCGAGGTCCGGCCCGACGGTGCGTTCCTCGACCACCGTCAGCGGCACCGGAAGCGCGCCCGAACGCAGCGCAATCGCCAGATTGTTCGCGCTTTCCGTGGTGAAGCTGCCCGAAATCTGCGCCCGCCCGCCAAGGATCGGCTCGTTGATATTGGGCGCAGAGAGCACCTGGCCGTCGAGGATGATGGCAAACGGCTTGCCCGTGTTCTCGCGCGTCAGCTTGGCGAACTTGGCCCCGCCCTGCGCATCGAAGGTGATGTTGACAACGTTCTGGTTGTTGGTCGGATCGACCCCGGCCTGCGCGCCGGTAAGATTGTCGCCGCGAATACCGCCAAGGCGCCGCACGGCCTCGAAGCGGCCTTCCATCGGGGTACCGGGAGCATAGGGGAAAATCTCGCTGCCGGGAGGGGCAATGCCCGCCTGCACGTTTTCGGGCAGGGCGTTGAGATCGACCAGCTTGAATTCGAGCTGCGCGGTCTGGCCGAGCAGGCTCTGCAATGCCTCGGGATCTTCCAGACCCGGTACCTGCACGACGATGCGGGTGCTGCCCTGACGGATGATGGTCGGCTCGCGCGTCCCAAGCTCGTCGATGCGGCGGCGCACGACTTCGGTGGCGCTTTCCATCGCATCATCCAGCGCGCTATCGATCCCGGCCTGCGTGGGCGTGAGCACGATGCGCTGGCTGTCGACCACCGAGAGGTCCCATTCGCGGGTCAGGTTCACGCCCTGCATCACCGGCTCGATCAGCCCGCGCGCACGATCAATATCGGCCGGGCTGTCGAGCATGAAGGACAAGCGCCCCTCGCCGGTGGAAACGTCGCCGATGCGGATGCGCGGCTTGGCATTGCGCATCAGCTGGCGGACGGTTTCTTCCATGTTCTCGAGCCGCTGCGCGCGGATGTCCGAGGCCTTGGCTTCGAGCAGCAGGTGCGAACCGCCAGCAAGGTCGAGCCCGAGATTGACCTGCGGATTGGGCAGGCTCTCGGGCCAGTCGAGCCCCGTCACGTTGAACAGCGAAGGCACCGCCAGCAGCGAGGCTGCCAGCGTCAGGCCCCATAGCCAGAGCTTTTTCCAAAGGGGGAATTCGAGCATTGCGTCAGTGTCTCACGCGAAAGGGGTCTGCGGCTGGCCTTGGCGCGGCCGGATCAGTCGTTGGCAGGACTGCCGCCGGGCGGGATGATGTCGCCGATGGTCGCCTTGATCGCCTTGACGCGGACATTGGTGCCCAGTTCAAGCTCGACATAGGTATCGTCAACCTTGAGCACCTTGCCCACCAGACCGCCCGCGGTGACGACCTGATCGCCCTTCTTGACGGCAGCAATCTTGGCCTGATGCTGCTTCTGGCGGTTCATCTGCGGACGGATGATCAGGAACCAGAAGATCGCGATCATGCCGATAATCGGCAGGAAGCTCATCCATGCAGGCGGCGCTGCGGCAGCACCCGCTCCGGCGGCGGCGAGAAGGTCAAATGTCATGTGATAAAACCCGTCAGTATCCCGAAACTGGAAAGCAAGGCCGTGGCCCTGCCGTTCAAGTGGGCGCGCCTAGCAGCAATGCAAGCGACCCGCAATCATGGGGCCAAAAGCGGTGTAATGCGGCAACACTTGCGCATCCCTTCAAACCCGCTTGCCAGCCTCGGGCCTGCGCCCTATAGGCCCGCTTCCACTGGAACGGGACGTAGCGCAGCCTGGTAGCGCATCACACTGGGGGTGTGGGGGTCGGAGGTTCGAATCCTCTCGTCCCGACCAGTGGAGAAATTCTCCGCCATCGCTGAAAGCAAGCGCGCCACGCTGTTCGTGGCGCCTTGCTATTCGATCGTGATCGCCGTTTGCGCTTGTTCGGCCGCCTGCGTGCGTTCCTGACGGACCATCTCGAACGGACCGCTCCAGTCTGACATCATCCAGTGGCCGGTGATGACATTTCCATCATCACTGAGCTGCCCGGCATAGGCGACCGGCTCTTCATATTCCTCGCCCGCCGCAAGGTAGATCTTGAGGAAGTCGACACTTATGCCCGCACGCACGCCTTCGAGCGAGGCATACGCTGTGCCGTGGCGAAATTCGTGGGGCTCGATAATCGTGCCGTGGATCTGCCCGCCCTGTTCAGTGATTTCCGCCAGAAAGGGCGTCACGGGCCCAGCATCGGGCACATCGGGATAGGCATAGACGCCGTCCCACTTGCCAGTAAGATCCATCGCGAACCTCGTCGCACCCTAGAGGTTGCGCCCCACGACCTCGAAGCTATCGTCCGCCGCGCCGACGCTGTCGCGCACCACGGCGATCCCGGCGGCCTTCTGCGCCTTCAGCTCGGCCTTCAGCTTGGCCGGATCGCGGGCGATGACGAAGCCGAAGCTTACCCCGCCCTCCTTGCCGATGGTCGCATGGTGAAGCTTGTGCGCCTGCACTAGCCGCTTGGCGTAGCCCTTGCGCGGCACCCACTTCCAGTAGCGCTGATGCACCAGCCCGTCGTGCACAAGCGTGTAGATCACCCCGTAGAGCGTGATCCCGACCGCGAACCACCACAGCCAGTCCCAGTAGAGCGAGCCGTAGATATACATCGCAGCGTTGATCGTGCCGAACACGACCGCGAACAGATCGTTCTTCTCCAGCACGTTGTCGTGCGGCTCGTGATGGTCGCGGTGCCAACCCCAGCCCCAGCCGTGCATGATATATTTGTGCGCCACCCACGCGAACAGCTCCATGCCGATCAGCGAGGACATGACGGTGAGGAACACTTCGAGCCAGCTCATGCGGGCACCTTTGCAGAAAGTTGGGCGCGGCCCACCCCGGCCCGCTTGGCGGCGGGCAGGCCCCACCACGGCACATCGGGCCGGTGGTGATGTTCGAGATGATAGCCGAAATGGAAGCAGGTGGCGAGGCTGGCCAGCGTGCCGAAATCGTTGCTGCGCGCATTGTGGCGATCGGCAAAGGGCTGCTCGGCGCGGTGACTATGCGGCCGGAAGGTGCCGAAGTAGAACAATTGCAGCGATGATCCCAGCGCCGGCAAGCCGTAGAGCAGCACGATCTGCACCATCGGAATGCCGATCACCAGCCAGTAGATGCCGACCACGGTGTGGACGTAAAGGATCGAGCGCCAGCCGAAATAGCGCCGGAAGAAGGTGCCGTACCAGCGCCAGAAATTGTCCGGATGATGCTCGTCGAAATCGGGGTCGCCGGCCTGGCCGGATAGCTTGTGGTGGACGAAATGGGCATCGCGCATCTGCTTCCACGCAAAACCCGCATACAGCGCCAGCAGCACCGCGCCGATCGCGCCATTGAGCTTCGGCTGGCCGGGCGCAAGCGTGCCATGCATCGCATCATGGCAGACAATGAAAACGCCGACCGAAAGCCAGCACTGCACCGCCGCCATCGCGAGCGCGAAAGGCCAATTGCTCCATGTGAGTTCGAACACGAACATCGCATAGGCATGGAGGCCGAGCCAGCTGCCGGCGATGGCAAGCGCCAGCGCAAGGCCGATAACGCGCTGTTGGATACGCGCAGGAAGGGCGAAGTGCGGGTTCATCTCAGAAGGATACGCATGCTGGAAGCATGAGGTTGCGTATAGAACGCTCGCGTCGGGGCGCAATTGCGTTTCACAGAAGTGATCAACGCACTTCGACACCCTTCCAGAAGGCGATGCGGTCCTTGATCTCGGCGGCTGCGTCCTTGGGTTCGGGGTAATACCACGCGGCATCGGGATTTGTCGCACCATCGACGCTCAGCGAATAGTAGGAGGCAACGCCCTTCCACCCGCAGGTCGTGTGGGTGTCGCTGGCGACGAGGTAATCCGCGCGCACGGCAGCGCGCGGGAAATAGTGATTGCCCTCAACCACCACCGTCGCATCGCTCTCGGCGATAACCGCGCCGTTCCACATTGCCTTGACCATGCAAGCCTTGCCTTTCCTGACCGAGCGCCCCGCTGCGGTAGCGCCCGGAACCCTGTCCATCCTTTCACCGGCGACCGCAAGCGATTGCCGCGCGATCCCGCCCGCCCGCGCGCAGGGCATCACGCGGCCAGCCTACTCGATCACGCGGATGCGCGGCTTTCCGCCCGAGACCTCAACCGCCCACGCTCGCTTGTTGCTGGCGGTAAGCACGTAGACTGGAAGATTCGCCGGATAGACCGAGAAGACGTGGATCTCCGTCGGCGTTGGGTCGAGCAAGTGGGTGACGGTCAGGGCTTCCGGGCGCTTGCCGTCCGCATCGGCCGCTGCGATGGTCAGGCAGGATTTGGTGAAGGAACGGCGGTCCTTGATCTTGCCGTCCACGATCTCGAAGCGATGATGCCCGCCGAACGGAATCTCGCCATTCTTCTCCTGCGGGGTGAGGAAATAGGCATAGAGCCCGCCATCGGGCTTGCCGCTTGGGAAGACCACCGAGTTGAACGGCTTGGCCGAACAGCGGTCAACGTCCTGGCCGCGCACCAGCCGGATCGCTTCTACCAGCGCCACTTCGTCCTCCCCGAGGACCCGTTCGCCAGCGGCATAGGTAGTGCGGCGGGTGACCTTGCGCCCGTTGTAGACCCCAGCCCAGACCGCTTCATAGCCGCCCCCGGCAGAGCGGTAGAACACGGTTTCCCAGCCGTCCTCGATGTCGTTGACGATCCATCCGGCGACGCCCCGCTCGCGGGCATCAGGCACGTCTTCCAGCATCGCATCGGTGCCGTGCCACGCGGCCTGATCATAGGCGTAGATCTTCCACCCGAGATCGACCGCCTGCTGCACTGCGGCCTCATCGGCTGCGGTAATTTGCGGCGCAGGTTCTGGGGCGGCGGCCGCTTGCGCGCTGAGCGGTGCAGGGGCGATGGCGAGCATGCCTGCCAGCATGGCGAAAGCGCTGAAACTGTTCACGATTGCGTCCCTTCCGTCCCGGTTATCGGAACGGGGGCAGACTATCGCTTCACTCCCCGTGAGGAAAGAAAAACTCGCGCGGATGCTCGCCGATCCGCGCGGGGCGCAGGGTTTTCGCGTCGATGCAGCACCAGCTTGATTGCACTTCGGCCAGCACGTCTTCGCCGCCGAACAGCGTTTGGCGTTTGCAACGCTGCTCCGGGCATGGCAACGCGCAAACGCTCAGCAGTCCGGAGCGCCCGGACAGCCTCTGCCACAACTTCAACAATGCAACACCCGGCGGACCAGCGCACTCATTGCCGTGGCCGATGCTGGCGACTTTTTGCGCGAATGGAACCCGGATCGTGACTCTCCAAATTCATGTGCAGCTCGATTACTGGTTCGAACAGGCCTGCGACGCGCTGCTGCAAGTGGAAGCCGCGGCCATTCCCGGGCAGGTGATCAAGCAGGCGGATATTACGATCACCCCCTGCGATCATTTCGCGCGCGTCCCGGCGCAGGATCATATCGGCGAGCGCATCTGGCTGCGCGTCGAAGGTCGGGTTTTGGTCGATTACCGGGCCCATGTGACGATTGACCAGAGGGCCCAGAGTTGCGCCGGTTTGCCGAGCGTTCCGCCCCATCGCTTGCCGGGTGAGGCTGTGCCCTATCTGCTGCCGTCGCGCTATTGCCAGTCCAACCAGTTCGCAGACTTTGTCGAGAACACCTTCGGCGCGGTTGAAGGCGGCGCCAAGATTGCGGCCATGCGCGACTGGGTCGCCGGGCATTTGTCCTACGTGCCGGGCGCCAGCGACAGCGACACGACGGCGGCTGACACGTTCCGCACCCGCGCAGGGGTGTGCCGCGATTATGCGCATCTGATGATTGCGCTCGCCCGCGCGGCCGACATTCCGGCGCGGATTGCGAGCGTTTATGCGCTCGGCGTGACCCCGCCCGATTTCCACGCGGTTGCCGAAGTCTTTCTGGATGGCGGCTGGCACCTTGTCGATCCCACCGGCATGGCCCAGCCAAACGAGATGGCCAAGATCGGGATCGGCCGCGACATTGGCGACGTCGCCTTCCTGACCGCCTTCGGGCAGCTCAAGATGATCAGCCAGAATGTCTCGGTCGAAGCCGCAGGTCAGGCGCTTTGCGCCGGGTGAGCCAAAGGCGGCTTCACGGCTGCCAGCGAAGCAATCCGCTTGGCCTTACTCCCCTTGCGGGAAGAAAAACGCGCGCAGATGGTCGCCGATGCGGGCCGGGCGCAGGGTTTCGGCATCGATGCAGCACCATGAGGATTGCACTTCGGCCAGCACATCCTCGCCGCGCTTGATCAGCGTGGAGTAGAACGCGCGCGCGCCGTTGAAGCGTTCGAGCACCGTATGCGCGATCACGTCATCTTCAAGGAACGCGGGCTTGCGGTAGGTGATCTCGTGCTTGAGCGCGACCCACGCCTTGCTCGCCACGTCCTCGGCCGGAGCGATCCCGCGCCAATGCGCCAGCACCGCGTCCTGCACCCAGTTGAGGTAGCGCGCGTTGTTGACGTGGCCCATGAAATCGATGTCCGCCAACTCGACCTTGATCGGGTGAAAGAACGGCAGGGCGGGCACGGCTGGGGAATCAATTGCTGACATATTTGTCAGTTATAGCCGAGGATGCTTGCAAATCCATGACGAATTTGACCCGTATCAAGCACGCATCTTGCGCGATGCCTCGGGGCGCGTCTAATCGCGCCTCTCCACAAGGGAACAAGACATCATGGCGAGCCGCCCGCGCACACTCTACGAGAAGATCTGGGACGCCCATGTCGTCGAAACGCGCGATGACGGGACGGCGCTGATTTATATCGATCGCCATCTGGTGCACGAGGTGACCAGCCCGCAGGCTTTCGAGGCGCTGCGGCTGGCAGGCCGTCCGGTGCGGCGGCCCGAACTCACCCTCGCGGTGCCCGATCACAACCTGCCGACCACCGCGCGCGTTGATGCCAAGGGCGCGCCGGTGCCGATTGCCGATCCCGAAAGCGCAGCGCAGCTCGCCGCGCTCGAAGTCAACGCCCCGGCCTATGGCATCCGCTACATCCCCGCGACCGCGAAGGAGCAGGGGATCGTCCATGTGGTCGGCCCTGAACAGGGCTTCTCGCTGCCCGGCACCACCATCGTCTGCGGCGATTCGCACACGGCGTGCCACGGCGGCCTCGGCGCGCTTGCCTTCGGGATCGGGACCAGCGAAGTCGAGCACGTGCTGGCGACCCAGACGCTGCTGCTCCAGCAGTCCAAGCCGATGGAAGTGCGCGTGGACGGCGACCTCGGCCCGGGTGTGAGCGCCAAGGATCTGATCCTCCACATCGTCGGCACCATCGGCGCGGCGGGCGGCTCCGGCTACGTGATCGAATATCGCGGCCCCGTGTTCGAGCGCATGAGCGTCGAGGAACGCCTCACCGTGTGCAACATGAGCATCGAGGCAGGCGCGCGCGCCGGCCTTATCGCGCCCGACGACACCACTTTTGCCTATCTGAAGGGCCGCCCAATGGCCCCGCAAGGCGCCGAGTGGGACGAAGCCGTCGCCTATTGGCGCACGCTTCACAGCGATGAGGGCGCAGAGTTCGCCAAGTCGGTCGTCATCGACGCCGCGACTGTCGAGCCCAGCGTCACCTGGGGCACCAGCCCCGAAGACGTGGTGCCGATCGGCGGACGCGTGCCTGCTCCGGAAGATTTCGCTGACGAGAGCAAGCGGGTCGCGGCGCAAAAGTCGCTCGACTACATGGGCCTCACCCCCGGCACGCCGATGACCGAGGTGGCCATCGAGAACGTCTTCATCGGCAGCTGCACCAACAGCCGGATCGAAGACCTGCGCGCCGCCGCCGCTGTGCTCAAGGGCCGCCACAAGGCTGACAATGTGCGCTGGGCCATCGTCGTCCCCGGCTCAGGTTTGGTGAAAGCGCAGGCCGAGGATGAAGGTCTCGACAAGGTGTTCATCGACGCCGGCTTCGAATGGCGCGAGCCGGGCTGTTCGGCCTGCCTCGGCATGAACCCTGACAAGGTGCCGCCGGGCGAGCGCTGCGCCTCCACCAGCAACCGCAACTTCGTCGGCCGCCAAGGCCCGGGCGCACGCACGCACCTTGTCTCGCCCGCGATGGCGGCGGCTGCCGCTATTGCCGGACGGCTCGCCGATGTGCGCGCCTTGGTGTGACGCCAACCCCTTGAAACCCATCCCCGCAAGGCGCATGGAATACACATGACCGACAAGAAATCCGACAAGACGTCTGCTGGCATGTCCACCGGCAACAAGGCCGCCATTGGCGCGGCGGCGATTGGTTCGGCGGCTGTGGCCGCTGCGCTGCTCTATGCCGGGCGCAAGCTCGTCGCCAAGAAGAAGCCCGACACGCCGGACGGGACGGGGACCATCCCCTCGGGCGAACCGCCCGAAACCGACTGAGGACGCGAAAATGCAACCGCTCACCCGCGTCGAGGGCCGCGCCATCCCGCTCGGCCTCAAGAATGTCGATACCGACATCATCATCCCGGCCAAATGGCTCAAGACCATCAGCCGCGAAGGGCTTGGCGCGGGCGCGTTCGAGGCCTTGCGGGCGGAACCGGGCAATGTGATCGACGACCCCGCCTATGCTGGCGGGCCGGTGTTGATCGCGGGCGACAATTTCGGCTGCGGATCGAGCCGGGAGCACGCCGCATGGGCGCTCGGCGATCTCGGCATCCGGGTGGTGATCGCGCCCAGCTTCTCTGACATCTTCTCGGGCAACGCCGTCAAGAACGGGATCCTGCCGGTGGTGCTGCCGCAAGAAGCGGTTGACCGCCTGCTGGAGGTGGCGCGTGAGGGACAGCCGATTTCGGTCGATCTCGAACACCAGACCGTCACCACCCCCTATCAGGATCGCTTCACCTTCACGCTCGATCCGTTCCGCCGCGATTGCCTGCTGGGCGGGCTCGACGAGGTCGGGCTGACGATGGCGCGCGGCGAGGCAATCGGCGGCTTTGAAGCCACGCGCACCGCCGCCCAGCCCTGGCTGATGCGCGGCACCGCTGCCTGACCACATAGAATAACGGGAGAGGACACCATGAAAGCCATCCGCAGCCACGCCACCGGCGGGCCCGAAACCCTGACGCTCGACGAGATCGACACCCCCGTCCCCGGCGCAGGCGAGGTGCTGATTGCAGTCAAGGCCTGCGCGATCAACTATCCCGACACGCTGATCATCCGCGACATGTACCAGTTCAAGCCCGCACGTCCCTTCGCCCCCGGCGGCGAGATTTCGGGCGTAATCGAGGCGCTGGGCGACGGGGTTGAAGGCTACAAGGTCGGTGACCGCGTCATGGCCGGGATCGGCAATGGCGGGTTGGCCGAGAAGGTCGTGGTGCCTGCGGGCCGGATGTTCCCGGTGCCGGACGGCGTGCCGTTCGAGAAAGCCGCATCGCTGCTCATGACTTACGGCACCACCATCCACGGCCTCAAGGATCGCGGGCATATCAAGGCGGGTGACACCGTGCTGGTGCTGGGCGCAGCGGGCGGCGTAGGCCTCTCGGCGGTGGAACTCGCCAAGGCTTTCGGCGCGCGCGTTGTTGCCGCCGTTTCCTCCGAAGCCAAGGGCGAAGTCGCCCGCAAGGCCGGAGCGGACGAAGTGGTGATCTACCCGCGCGAAGCAATGGACAAGGATGCCTCCAAGGCGCTCGCCGAAGCCTTCAAGGCCGCGTGCGGCCCGAACGGCGCCAACATCGTCTATGACATCGTCGGCGGGCAATATTCCGAGCCTGCCCTGCGCGCCATCGCGTGGGAGGGCCGCTTCCTCGTGGTCGGCTTCCCGGCCGGGATCGCCAAGATGCCCTTGAACCTCACCCTTCTGAAGTCCTGCGACATCTGCGGCGTGTTCTGGGGCGCCTTCACCGCACGCGAGCCGGCCCTCTTCCGCGCGCAGGTGGACGAATTGTTCGATCTGATGAAGGCCGGCAAGATCGACCCGCTGGTCAGCGAGACTTTCCCCCTCGCCCGCGCCGGCGATGCCATTGCCAAGCTTGAAAACCGCGAGGCCGTGGGCAAGCTTGTCGTCACGATGGATTAATGGCTCGCGCGCACGGCTTGCCGCTTGAAGCGGCGGGCGGCGCGCTTTATCGCTAAGCACGGATCGACGCCGGAGGGACTTTCAGAATGACCGATTTCAAGGATCGCGAACGGGCCGAGGAAGCCAAGTTCGCGCTCGATGGCGAAACCGCCTTCCGTATCGCTGCACGCCGCAACCGGCTGTTGGGCGAATGGGCGGCCGCGCTGATGCATCTCACGCCCGAAGAAGCTGATGCCTATCGCAAAGCGGTGGTGCAGGCCGATTTCGAGGAAGCGGGCGACGAGGACGTGATCCGCAAGCTGCTCGGCGATCTCACCGCCGCGCGGGTCGAGATGACCGAAGCCGACATCCGCGCCAAGCTCGAAGAAATGACGATCGAGTCGCGCCGCCAGCTTCTGGGCGACCTCTGATCCGCCGTATTGGGGAGACCCCGCCATGCCGATGAGTGCTGCCGCGATCGAGGAAGCTATCCTCGCTGCTCTGCCTGGAGCCACGGTCGAGCTGCGCGATCTGGCGGGCGATGATGATCACTGGGCCGCCACCGTCACCGCTCCGCAATTCGCCGGTATCAGCCGGGTGGCGCAGCACAAACTGGTCTATGCCGCGTTCGGGGGCCGCATGGGCGGCGAACTGCACGCCTTGCAAGTGACCACCAAGGTTCCCACGTAAACCGCAATCACCATTCCAACGTTTCAAGGGCCGTCCCGATCATGTCCGATTCCAACACACGCATTTCCGAAATCGTCACCAGCAATGATGTGGTGCTGTTCATGAAGGGCACCCCGCTGTTCCCGCAATGCGGCTTCTCCAGCCGCGCCATCGCGATCCTCGATCACTGCGGCGTCGCCTATGAAAGCGTCGACGTGCTGCAGGACATGGAAATCCGGCAGGGCATCAAGAGCTTCTCCGACTGGCCCACCATCCCGCAACTCTACGTTAAGGGCGAGTTTGTGGGCGGCAGCGACATCATGATGGAAATGTTCGAGGCCGGCGAATTGCAGCAGCTGCTTGACGAAAGCGGTGTCGAGAAGGTTGGGTGATGTTTGATTCCCGCACCCGCCTCCGAGGGTGCGGTCCTCGCTAGACGCGCAGCAAGCTGCGCCCGCTGCGGGCGGCCGTTCGGCCTTGCTGTCGCTTCGCGGCCGATATCAGCACGACATTGAAAGCTCATACCGGCCCGCAGGGCCGCAAGCGCGACTGGTCTATACCGGCGCCTGAAGGCAACAATAAAAAAACGCCCCGCAGGACCAGTGCGGGGCGTTTTCTATTCTGGGGAGGCGCAGCCCGGAGACCAGGAAGGGCGCGCCTCGATTTGAAGACCAGTAGGACCGCCTCCAACTATGCATGGTGCGTGCCAAACGCAGGAAATGACGGAAATCCGACAATTTTCTGGAATGCGCACATGGTTGCTATCGCGTAACTGTAAAGCAGCCCGACACCCCTCTCCAAACCGGCAGGAAACCGCCAAAGCGCTTGGCAAGCCTTTGCCGCCGCGTCATGCTGACACGGCATGACCAACGAATCCGCACCCCAAGGCATCCCCGCCGCGACCATCATCATTTTCCGCAATGCGCCTGCGGGCGGGCCGCCGGAGGTGCTGATGACGGTGCGTTCGCGCAATATGTCCTTCGCGGGCGGGATGGCGGTGTTTCCCGGCGGGCGGGTTGATCCTGCCGACTACGCGCTCGGCGAAGCGCTGGCAGGCGAGATCGGCATCACACCCGATGAAGCCGCCCACCAGATCGCTGCCGTGCGCGAGACGCTGGAGGAAACCGGCCTGGCGATGGGGCTGGCGGGAGAAATCGACGCTGTGCGCGCCTCCGCAGCGCGCGCGATGCTGGCCGAGGTCGGCGCGCTCGCGCCGGTGCTCGACGCCTTCGGCTGGCGACTTGATCTGGCGCAGATCACTCCCTTTGCACGCTGGTTTCCCAAGAACGAGGCCATCCCGCGCGTCTATGACACGCGCTTCTATCTCGCCAATCTTGGCACCGGCGCGGTCGAGGTGTCGATTGACCATGCCGAGAACACGCAGCTGTTCTGGACCAGCGCGGCAGGCGCGCTCGAAGCGGCGGAGCGCGGCGAGATCAAGCTGATCTTCCCCACCCGCCGCAATCTCGAACGCCTCGCACTGTTCGGCTCCTACGAGGAAGCCCGCGCGCAGGCTGAAGCGATCCCCGTGCGCACAATCATGCCGCAGATCGTCGAGGATGGCGGCAAGGCGTGGCTGACGATCCTCGGCGATGCCGGCTATCCGGTGACGGCGGAACTGCTCGAGAATGTCGCGCGGGGTTGAAGAAAAAAAACGGCGGCGCGGGATGTTCCCCGTCGCCGCCGTGAATGCCCGACCCGAGGGCGTCGTTAGAACTTGTAGCCGAACTCCACCCCGAGGCGCTGACGGCCACCGGGCGAGATGAACGACCCGCCGAATTCCACCGCAGTGATCACCTCGTTGAGATAATCCTCGTCGAACAGGTTTTCGGCATAGGCAAACAACGACCAGCTTTCGGTCTCGAAGCCGATGCGCATATCCACCACCCCGAAGGCATCGCGGCGCGAGACCGAATAATCGGCATCACCCACGAAGGCCGGGAGCTGCAGCGCCGAACCCGGCAGCAGCCCGCTGAACAGCGTCGGATTGGTATCATCCTGCAGCGTGTGGAACCATGTCGGCCCGGTGATGCGGTAATCGGCGCGGGCGACGAAATCCATGCTCGAGGTCATCGGCAGATCAAGCTGCGTGCCGAAGTTGAGCGTGTAATCGGCGGTATAGGGCGACTTGTTGCCCACCGTCACCGGCCGCGAGGCATTTTCCTTGATCTCGCTTTCGGTGACATTGCCCGAGCCGAACACCGTCCAGCCGTCGATGATCTCCGCGGTGAGGTTCACTTCCGCGCCGTAGATTTCCACCTCGTCGATGTTCGAGACCACGCGCAGCAGGCCGAAGCCGCCGACGAAGAATTCGAAGAACTGCATGTCCTCGATATTGGTGTAGTAGCCCGCCAGATCGTAGGTCACCGCGCCATCGAACAGATCGCCCTTGATCCCGGCTTCGAACGCGCTCGAGACTTCCTTGCGATACTGGTCGTTGATCAGAACGTCGGTGCCGATGAACTGGTTGAACGCCTGATCGACAATCGCGGCCGAGCCCTGGTTGTTGAACCCGCCCGATTTGAAGCCGATGCCCCAGTTGGCATAGAGGTTCGCGTTGTCCGAGACTTCGTAGCGCAGCGAGACCTTGGGCTGGAACTGTTTGAAGGTCTGCGACTGGTCGGCAATCGGCTGGACCACGCCGCCCGCCACAGTCTGGCCCGGGTTGATCGGCCCGCCGGTGATCGGATCGAACACCGCCGGAACGAGGCTGCGCACCGAGCGGTCCTCGATGTCGTAGCGGCCTGCGACGCTGACGTTGAAGCGGTCGCTCACGTCCCAATCTGCCGAGGCGAACAGGGCGTAAACGTCGGTCTTGAAGGCGTCGTTATAGAGCTGGGTGGTCGGGTTGGCCGAACCCGGCGCATTGTAAAGCTGGCGGGTCACGCCATTGCCGAGATCCGCGCCGAGGCTCACCCCCACCTCGCGGTCGATGTGGAGGTAATAGGCGCCAAGTTGCCAGTTCAGCGGCCCGTCACCATTCGAGGCCAAGCGGATTTCGCCGCTGATGTCCTTCTGCTGACGGATCTGGAACTGGGTGCCGTCGCAGGTGGTCGGGCTGTAGGGGCCGAAGGTCGAGCCGTTGGCGGGCGCGAAGATGAACGGCACCGGGATCTGGCCGATGAAGGTCGGCGAATTGAGCGGGAAGCCGGTCAGCGCCGCGGTCGAGGCGAAGCACGAGGCATTGGCGCGGGCGAGATCGCCGGTCGCGGTGCCGGTGAAATCGAGGAAGCGCGCAAAGTCGGCCGAGGTGCCGTCAGCCGTCAGCGACTGATCGACATCGCTGTAGAGCGCCCATGCGGTCAGCGTCACGGCATCGAAATCATGCTCAATCTTGGCCGAAGCTTCGAAGGTGGTCTGGTCGTTGGTCGGCCGGATGTTCGGATAGAAGCCGAAGGGATGCTGGTTCACATCCTCGAAGAAATCCGGGTTCACGCCGGCAAAGTTGGGCAGGTGGAAGCTGGCGTTGAAGTTGATCGAGGCACCCTTGAGATCGGCGTAGCGCGCCTTCACGTCGAGTTCGGTATTGGGCCCAAGCTCGGCCACAAAGCGCCCGTCGACCGACCAGATTTCCTGATCGTCAATGGTCTTGGAATTGCCGAGGAAGCGGTTGCGGAAGAAACCATCGGTGGTGGAGTAATTGCCCGACAGCACAAAGCCTGCCGCGTCGCCCACCGGCACCGCGACATAGCCAGTGGCCAGATAGGTGTTGTCCTCGGCTGCGCGCAGGGTCATCCCGCCTTCAAGCTCGTCGCCGGGCTTCAGCGTCTGGATCACGATCGCACCGGCCGCTGCGTTGCGGCCATAAAGCGCGCCCTGCGGACCCTTGAGGATTTCGACCTGTCGCAGCGTGCCCTGGTTCTGGTTCAGCTGCGCGGTGTTGGTTTTGAGGATCCCGTCAACGACAAGCGCGACCGAGCTTTCCGCGTCGCGCGCGCCATTGATGCCGCGAATGTTGATCTGGGTGTCACCCGCCTCGGCGGTGCCGGTGACGATGGTGACGCCGGGGGTCAGCTGGACGAAGTCGTCAGCGCGCTGCACGCCGGTCTTGGCGATGGCATCGGCGCCGAACACGGTGATGGCCGCGGGCACATCGGCGAGGCTTTCCGATTGTCGGCGCGCGGTGACGATGATGGCATTGTCCTCCTCCGCCGCCGGAGCGTCGGAAGGGGCATCCTGGGCAATCGCGGGCGCGGACAGGGCGATGGCGCCAAGAGCCGCGCCAGAGGCAAGAACAAGACGGATATTCATGGGACGGCTCTCCTGAAAGGAAACGAGAGGTGGCAGATCAGACGAGGACGTTGGCCCCGCTCATGTAGACATAGACTTCCTGGAACTTCGGGCCGTCCTCGCCGGGGCGCAGACGCCAGAAATTGGTATTGGTGAGCAGCGTCACATTGCCATCGGCATCGTGCAGCTCGGCGGTGAAGCTGGCGGTGATGCGGCCGTTGGCTTCGTCCACCGTGCAGGTAAAATCACGGTGGATGATGGTTTCGTAAGCGCCGAAGAAATCTTCGAACATGCGGCGGATTTCGGCCTTGCCGCTGTGGCGGGTGAAGGCGGTCTGCACGCAGAACAACGCGGTGTCGTGGAAGCAGGCGAGCGCGCCTTCCAGATCCTTGGCATCGACGCGGGCGAAGTATTTGTTCAGCGCAAAATCGATCAGCTCGGCGCGGGTCATGACGGGTTCGTACTGCATCAGGCGTCCCCTTCCTTCAGCAGGTTATCACCCGACATGTAGACATAGACGCGGTGGAACAGGCGGTCCTTGAGGTAGAAGCGGTTGCAGTTTTCATACCGCAGTTCCTCGCCGCCATTGGGGGTGATGAGCACCGTGAACTGGCTGCAGATCGCATTGGTTTCCGGGTCCGCCGTATGAACGAAATTGCCGTGCCAGATGGTCTCGAAATCGGCGAACAGCTTGACGAACATCGCCCGGATCGCCTCGCGGCCCTGATGGACAGTATTGCTGGTCACTTCGGTCAGCACCGCATCTGCCGTGAAACAATCGAGCACCTGGTCCATGTGCTTGTTATCGACCCCGTCGAAATAGCGCTTGGTGACGATATCGATATAGACGGGATAGGGCAGCGGCGCTTGGCCAGCGCCAGCCTCTTGCCAATCACTCATCAGTACCAGCCCTTTCGGATATCGGCGTGCTTGGGCACTTCGGGTGCGGGGAAGGCCTTCTTTGAATGGGTGAGGCCCAGTTCGATCAGCGTTTCGAGCTGCTTGTAGGCCACCTGCCCCGGGTTCAGCACCGGCACCGGCAATTCGCTGGCGAGGTAGGCGGCGGACTGGTGCATGGTGGTGGAGCCGAGCACGATCACGTCCGCGCCGTCTTCCTCAATCGCGCGTAGGGCCTCGGCCTTCAATTTGGCGAAGACGACTTCCTCCTTGCCTTCGAGCAATTCGGTGACATCGGGCCGGGTGTCGATCGATCGGACGCTCGCGCAGCGGTGCTCCCAGCCGTGCTGGCTCAGCACCTTTTCATAGAGCGGGAACCACTGCGACCACATGGTGATCACGCTGAATGTCTTGCCCAGCATCATCGCGGCGGCAAAGCTCGCCTCGCCCGGGCCGACCACGGGGATGTTGAGCGCCGAGCGTAGCGGCCACAGTCCGCTATCGCTGACGGTGTCGATCAGCACGCCGGCGTAGCCTTCCGCCTCGGCGGTGATCCCGGCCTGGAACACCGTCCAGTCCATCAGCAGCGTGTCGTGATAGGAATCGCCTAGCGCCGCGCCCCAGCGCACCGCCTCGAATGTGGGAGCGAAACCGGGGCGCACAAAACCGTCGGGAAGCTGCTGCGCGCGATTGGCGACGCCGGCTTCATCCATTGCAATCGGTACGATGACCTTGATGCGGTTCACGGCGAACACCCCCGTTGCCATATGGCCGGTTGCCATTGCGCGGATGGTTATTGTATACAAATCACTCCCGTCAAGTGCTTTGCTGAAATGTGACAGTGGTGAGGCGGGTGGTGTGTTTTTGCTGCCGCAGGCCTTGTGGCGGCAAGTGGCTGACTTCAAAAAAGGCGAGACATGAACGCACCCCTCCTGCCCTGCCCCCTCTGCCCGCCGATCAAGGAGCGCCGCGCATGAGCCGCGCCTCCGAACAGGCCTATGCCAAGATCCGCGCGCATCTGCTGAGCGGCGCGCTGAAGCCAAGCGAGCAGCTCACCGAGGATCAGTTGGCGCAGATCACCGGGGTCAGCCGCACGCCGGTGCGCGAGGCGGTGCGGCGGCTGGAGGACGAACTGCTGCTGGTGCGCAGCGAATCGAAGCGATTGTTCGTCGCCGACTGGAGCCGCGACGACATCGAGGAGATGTTCACGCTGCGTCAGATGCTCGAATGCCACGCCGCCGAGCGCGCCGCGCGCCGGATGACGCGGGGGCAAGTGGCCGCCATGGAGGCGATCAACGCCGCGCTCAAAGCCGCGATCGAGCAGCCCGCGCCCGATGTCGCACAGTTCCTGGAAGCCAATCGCAGCTTCCACGATGCCATCATCGAGGCCGCTGCCTCGCCGCGACTAGGGCAGATGCTGGCGCGGCTGGTGGAAGCGCCGGTGGTGCTACGCACGGCGCGCACCTATTCGCTCGACGACCTGCGGCAATCGGCGCGTGACCATGACGAATTGATCGCCGCCTTTGCCGCGCGCGATCCGGAATGGGCGCGCGCGGTGATGGGCAGTCATCTGCGCCGCGCGTTCCACACCTTTGCCCAGACGGTGCGGGCAACAACCCACGCAACAGACGCGGATAACCTCGACATAAGCGCGTAACAACGCGGCTCGCCCGCGCGCGTTCCCGCGCCATTGCCCATGCTTGCATGATTGCAATTGTATACAAATCGGCTTAGTCACGCCTCACCCGCATTTCCCAGTCAGGCGATTCACCATGGGTTTCGAGAACATCGAACTGGTCGAGGTCGGCCCGCGCGACGGCTTGCAGAACGAGCCCGACATCATCGCCACCGCGACCAAGCTGGCGCTGATCAGCCGCATGATCGGCTACGGCGCGCGGCGGCTTGAAGTCGCGAGTTTCGTCCACCCCCAGCGTGTGCCGCAAATGGCGGATGCCGAGGCGGTGATCGCCGGCCTGCCTGACAATCCGGACTGCACCTATATCGGCCTCGTCCTCAACAAGCGCGGCGTGATGCGCGCGCTTGCGACGCGAGAGAATGGCGCGCGCGGCGTTGATCAGGTCGGCTGCGTGATCGTTGCGAGCGACACCTTCGGCCAGAAGAACCAGGGCCAGACCATTGCCCAAGGCCTCGCCGAAACCCGCGACATGCTGCGCTTCGCCCGCGCCGAAGGGATGCGCGCGCAGGTCACCATCTCCGCCGCCTTCGGTTGTCCGTTCGAGGGCGAAATGAAGCATTCCACCGTGCTCGCCATCGCCGAGGAACTGGCGATCGAGACGCCTGAAGAAATCGCGCTGGCCGATACCATCGGCGTCGGCACGCCTTGGGAAGCGGGCGAATTGTTCGGCAAGCTGGGCGAGACGCTCGGCGGCAAAATCCCCATGCGCGCGCATTTCCACAACACACGTGGCACCGGCATCGCCAATGCCTGGGAGGCTTACAAGGCCGGCGTACGGGTGTTCGACGCCTCATTGGGCGGCCTCGGCGGCTGCCCCTTCGCCCCGCGCGCCACGGGCAATATCGCCACGGAGGACCTCATCTACATGATGGCGCGTTCAGGCGTGGAAAGCGGCATCGATCTGGACGCGGCCATCGCGGCCAACAAGTGGTTTGCGGGTGAGTTGGGGCGCGAATTGCCCTCCGCTGTCGCCCGCGCGGCATAATCAGAGGACAGGGCATGACATACAGGTTGGGTGTTGATGTGGGCGGGACTTTCACCGACCTCTTGCTGTTCGAAGAACAGAGCGGCGCGTTCTGGCGGCACAAGACCCCTTCGACCCCGCATGACAGCTCGGAAGGCATCCTCAATGGGGTGAAGGCAATCATGGCCAGCGCGGGTATCACCGCGGCTGACATCGCCTATTTCCTCCACGGCACCACGGTCGCCACCAACGCCGTGCTCGAAGGCAAGGGCGCGAAGGTCGGGCTGGTCACCACGCAGGGTTACCGCGACATCATGCAAATCGCGCGCTCCTTTGTCCCCGGCGGGCTGGCGGCGTGGATCGTGTGGCCCAAGCCGCAACCGCTCGCGCGGCTGGAACACACGGTCGAAGTGCCGGGGCGGATGGACGCCCAAGGCCGCGAGGTCGCCCCGCTTGATGAAGACGCAGTGCGCGCCGCCTTGCGCAAGCTGAAGGGGGATGGAATCGAGGCGCTGACCGTCAGCCTGATGAACGCCTATTTGAACGGCGCGCACGAGGCTCGCATTGGCGCCATTGCAGCAGAAGAACTCCCCGGCATCCCCGTCTCACTGAGCCACGAAGTCCTGCCCGAAATGCAGGAATACGAACGCACACTCTCGACTGTGGCAAACGCGGCAGTGCGTCCGGTGGTGAGCAAATATGTCTCCAACCTGCGCACCCGGCTGGAGCAGGAGGGCTTCAAGGGCCGCCTGTCGCTACTGCGTTCCGACGGTGGCTTGATGTCGAGCCAGAAGGCGGAGGAGCATCCCGTCAACATCCTGATGTCCGGCCCTGCCGGCGGGGTCACGGGCGCGCTGTGGGTGGCGAAGAATGCGGGCTTTGAGAATATCCTCACGCTGGATGTCGGCGGCACCTCGACCGATGTTGCGCTGATCCAGGGCCTCGAGCCGCGCCGCCAGCGCACCACCGAAGTCGGTCACCTTTCGGTGCGAGCCTCGGCGCTTGATGTGAAGACCGTGGGCGCGGGCGGCGGCTCGATCGCCCACGTGCCGCAGTTGACCGGCGCTCTGCGCGTCGGCCCGGAAAGCGCGGGCGCGGTGCCGGGGCCGGTGGCCTATAACAAGGGCGGCACGCTGCCCACGGTGACAGACGCCAATGTGGTGCTCGGCTACCTGCCCGAAGACCTGCTCGGCGGCAGTTTCAAGCTCGACCGCGAAGGCGCCAAGGCCGCAGTGCAGACCATCGCCGATGCGCTGGGCGTGACGCTGATGGAAGCCGCACGCGGGATCATCGATATCGTCAACGAGAACATGTTTGGCGCGCTGCGGATGATCTCGGTGCAGCAGGGCTATGACCCGCGCGAATTTGCGCTGATGGGCTTTGGCGGCGCTGGTCCGCTGCACGTGAATGCGGTCGCCCGCCTGATGGGCAGCTGGCCCGCGATCTCGCCCGTCTCCCCCGGTGTGCTCTGCGCGCTGGGCGATGCAACCACGCGGATGCGGACCGAGACGGCGCGCAGTTTCTCGCGCCTCGCCCGCGACACCAGCATCGCCGATCTGGTGGATGTGCTCGACGACATGGCCGAACAGACCCGCAGCGAGCTGGTCGCCGACGGCATCCCCGAGGAACAGATCACCTCGCTGTTCGAAATCGACGTGCGTTATGCGGGGCAGGCTTTTGAAGTGCCTCTCACCATCAGGCAGGACATCCTCGAGAAGGACGGCATCGAAGGCATCCTCGCCCGCTTTGATGAAGAGCACCTGCGCCTCTTCACCTTCAACATGGACACCCCTCACGAAATCGTGAACCTGCGCGCCGTGGCGCAGGGGCAAGCCCCCGCCCTGCCCGCCGCCGAATTGCCCAAGGGCGACGGCAACCCTGAAGCCGCCAAAATCCGCGACCACACGGTGTGGATTGACGGAGCCGAGCGCCCGGCGGTGATCTATGACCGCGCCAAGCTGCGGCAGGGCGATGTGATCGAGGGCCCCGCGATCATCACCGAGATGGATTCGACCACGCTGGTCGAACACGACTGCCGCGCGATTGTCGACGCTGTGGGCAACATCCTCATCACTCTCAAGGCGAAGGGTTAAGTCCATGCCGGCTCGCATCATCGAACCCAACACCACCCCGTTTGCCAAGGTCGCAATCGACCCGGTGACGCTCGACATCATCGAGAACGCGCTGCGCAACGCCCGCATCGAGATGGACGCGACGCTGGTGCGCACCGCGATGTCGCCCGGCATCCGCGAACAGGGCGACGCCTTCCCGCTGATCTCCGATCCCGCCGGCAAGATGATCGTCGGCCAGTTCGGCAGCTTCATCGACGGCTTCCTCAAGCAGTTTGACGGCACCATCGAGGACGGGGACATGATCTTCCTGTCCGATCCCTATTCCTGCGGCGGTGCGGTCAGCCACTCGAACGACTGGCTGGTCATGCTGCCGGTGTTCAAGGATGGCCGCCTGCTCGCCTATACCGCGATGTTCGGCCACCAGAGCGACATCGGTGGGAGCGTCCCCGGCTCGATGCCGATTGGTGCGTCGTCGATCTTTGAAGAGGGCGTGCGCATTCCTCCGGTGAAAATCTGGAAGCGCGGGGAATATAACGAAGACCTGATGAAGCTGGTGATGCACCAGACCCGCAAGCCCGACTGGTGTCAGGCCGACTTGAACGCGCTGATCGCCTCCTGCCGCGTTGCCGCGCGCCGCGTGGTCGAGATGGCCGACCGCTTCGGCGATGATGTCTACGTCTCGGCCACGCAGGAGCTTCTGGCGCGCAACCACCGCGCGATGAAGGCGCTGCTCGCCATGGCGGTGGCCGAGGAGCCGGTCAGCTTCGAGGACTATATCTGCGACGACGGCAAGGGCTACGGCCCCTACAAGATCCGCTGCACCATGTGGCGCGACGGCGACAAGGTGGTGCTCGACTTCGAAGGCACCGACCCGCAGTCGGCCGCCTCGATCAACTTTTTCCTCAATGAAAACATGTTCAAGATGTTCTTCGGCATCTACATGATCATGGTCTTCGATCCGCAGATACTGTTCAACGACGGGTTCTACGATCTGATCGAAGTGCGCATTCCCGAAGGCTCGCTGCTGAAGCCGCACTTCCCCGCTGCGCTTTCGGGCCGCACCCACGCACTGGGGCGCATCTTCGATATTCTGGGCGGCTTGCTCGGGCAGAAGACGCCGGAGTTCTTGAACGCCGCGGGCTTCTCCTCCTCGCCGCACCTGTTCTATTCGGGCTGGGATAGCCGCGAGGACGGGACGCGCGACTGGTTCCAGCTGTTCCAGATCGGGTTCGGCGGGATTCCGGGCCGACCGCTGGGCGACGGGCCGGACGGGCACTCACTGTGGCCGGGCTTCACCAACGTCCCCAACGAGTTCCTCGAGCGCTACTTCCCGCTCCGGATTGAACGCTACGCCACCGCGCCCGACAGCGGCGGGGCGGGCCTGCACCGCGGCGGCAACGGCATCCACATGACCTACCGCTTCCTTGCCGATGGCGAGATCGCGATCCATGATGACCGCTGGTTCGTGCCGCCGTGGGGCGTGAATGGCGGCCAACCGGGTGCGCGCGCGAAGAAGGTGCTCGAACGCGCCGATGGCTCTGAAGAGATCGTCGGCAACAAGGTCGAAAGCGTGGCGGTGAAGGCGGGCGATCTGCTGCACTTCATCACCTGGGGCGGCGGCGGCTGGGGTGACCCGCTGGCGCGCGATCCTGACCTTGTGGGCCTTGAAATCCGCCAAGGCCTCGTCACCCCCGAAGGCGCGCGCGCATATGGCGTGGTCGCGGACAGCAACGGCGTGGTCGACAATGCTGCCACAGCTGCCCTGCGCAGCCAGATGACCGCCAACCGCGGCGATCTGCCGCTGTTCGATTACGGCCCCGGCATTGATGCCCTGCGCGCCAATTGCCTCGCTGAAACCGGCCTGGCCGCGCCGATCCAGCCGGTCTGGAACCTGCGGGAGGCGGCGGAATGACCGCGCACGCCGCATTGACTAACACCAGCGCGCTGGCGGGCATCAAGGTCGTGGAAATGGGCCAACTGCTCGCCGGCCCGTTCTGCGGCCAGCTGCTCGGCGACATGGGCGCGGACGTGGTCAAGATCGAACCGCCGGGTGCGGGCGATCCGATGCGCAACTGGGGTCAGGGCGACGAGAAAGTGCAGTGGGAAGTGATCGCGCGCAACAAGCGCTCGGTCACCTGCAACCTGCGCGTGCCTGAAGGTCAGGCGCTGGCCAAGCGCCTGATCGCGGATGCCGATGTGCTGATCGAGAACTTCAAGCCCGGCACGCTCGAACGTTGGGGCCTCAGCCCGGCGGAGCTTCACGCCATCAACCCCGGCCTGATCATCGCGCGCATGTCGGGCTACGGGCAGGACGGGCCCTATTCCGACCGCGCCGGCTTCGGCGGGATCGGCGAGGCGATGGGCGGCTGGCGTTACATCGTCGGCGAGCCTGACCGCGCCCCTTCCCGAATGGGCATCTCGATCGGCGACACGCTGTGCGCCACTTACGGCGCATTGGGCGTGCTCGCCGCGCTGCACCACCGCGAGAAGACCGGCGAAGGTCAAGTGGTGGACTCGGCGCTTTACGAAGCGGTGTTGCAGGTGATGGAGGGCCTCGTGCCCGAATATGACCGCAACGGCGTAATCCGTGAGCGTTCAGGCTCGGTCTTGAAGGGCATCGCGCCGTCGAACGTCTATACCTGCTCGGACGGCAGCTACATGATCGGCGGCAATGGCGATGCGATCTTCGCGCGGCTGTGTCAGGCCATGGGCCGTCCGGAATTGTCGAGCGATGCGCGCTACGCCACCCACATCGCGCGCGGCATCCATCAGGACGAATTGGACGCGCTGATCAATGACTGGACCGGCACGCTCACTGTCGACGAGGTCGATGCGCTGATGATCGAATATTCGATCCCCGCAGGCCGCGTCTACCGCGCGCCCGATATGCTCGCCGATCCGCACTTTGCCGCGCGCGAGGCGATCATCGAGGTCGAGACCCAGAACCGCGGGCGCATCAAGATGCAGAACGCCTTCCCCAAGCTGTCGAAAACCCCCTCGACCATCCGCCGCCCTGCGCCCGCCGCGCCGGGTCAGGATAATGCCGAGGTGTTTGCCGAGCGGCTCGGGCTGGATGCGGGCGAACTGGCGCGGCTGACCGAGGCCGGGATCATCTGATGGCCGGCCCCTCGGCATCCGATAATTACGCCGGAGTGTTTGAGGGGCGCTTGCAGCCAGGCACGCGCCCGGCGCTGCTGATTGTCGATGTGGTGATGGCCTACCTCATCGAAGGCTCGCCGCTTTACATGGAGACGGCGGCGGCGGCCAAGGAAAGCAACCGGCGGTTGGCCGAGGCGGCGCGGGCGGCAGGCGTGCCGGTGATTTTCACCAACGTCCAATACCGCGCCGATGGTTCGGACGGCGGCGTGTTTACGCGCAAGTCGCCGGTGGTGCGGATGTGGGTCGAAGGCGCACCTTTGGGCGCGTTCCCCGATGATCTGATCCCACACCCCGGCGACCGGGTGGTAACCAAGCAATACCCCTCAGCCTTCTTTGGCACCGACCTCGCCGAGGCGCTGCACGCCGAGGGGATCGATACGCTGCTGATCGGGGGCTATTCCACCTCCGGCTGCGTCCGCGCGAGCGCGCTGGATGCGATGCAATACGGCTTTGTGCCCTTGGTGGTGCGCGAAGCCTGCGCCGATCGCCACCCGGGCCCGCATGAAGCGAACCTGTTCGACCTGCAGGCCAAATATGCCGAGGTGATTTCCGAGGCCGACGCGCTGGCGGTGATCGGGAAAGACCTCTGAAGCAGAGGCCCTCCGGTCCCGCAGGGACCGCAAGGCCGAACGGCCGCCCGCAGGGGTGGCCCCGAAGGGGTCGGGCCCCCGGAGGATAGCCAAGGGCGCGGACGCGCCCGCCGGCGCCTGAGGCGCAAACAAAACTGGCGCGCCCGGCAGGACTCGAACCTGCTGCCTCAAGATTAGAAGTCTCGCGCTCTATCCAGATGAGCTACGGGCGCGCGCCGGACCCGCCAATAGCGCGCTTTGCGGTGAATGGGAATCGCGCTAACCCCCGGAGCGATGGAAAACACTGCTCCTGCTGACCCAGCTGCCGCTTTCGACCGTGATCCCGGTGACGGTATCGTCGCCACCTCGCGGCCGCCCGCCGCCTTCCGCTATTACGACGTGGTGATGGCGGGGTTCGTCACGATCCTGCTGCTCTCGAACATCATCGGCGCGGCCAAGCTGACCTTTGTCGATGTGCCGTTCTGGCCGGAAGGCTGGTGGCCCGCGCCTGATGGCACCTTCATCTACGGCGCGGGGATCCTGTTCTTCCCGCTGGGCTATGTGATCGGCGACGTGCTGACCGAAATCTACGGCTTTGCCCGCGCACGCCGCGTGATCTGGGTGGGCACGGGGGCGATGCTGTTCCTTGCGCTGATGTCCTATGTCGTCACCGCCCTGCCCGCCTTCGACGGGTGGGAATGCAGCGCAAGCGGCTTTGGCGGACCGCGCCCGCTCACCTCCTCGGCCGACCCGGCGATCCCGGGCGGCGCGATCTGCCAGCAAACCTATGAAAGCGTGTTCGGAAACACCTGGCGCATCGTGGTCGCCTCGATCATCGCCTTCTGGGCGGGCGAGTTCGTCAATTCCTTCGTGATGGCCAAGATGAAGGTGCTCACCAAAGGCCGCGCCCTGTGGAGCCGCACGATCGGCTCGACCTTTGTGGGTCAGGGCGTCGACAGCGTGATCTTCTACCCCGTCGCCTTCCTCGGCATCTGGACGACCGAGGCGGTGATCACTGTGATGATCACCAATTGGGCGCTGAAAGTGGCGTGGGAGGCGGCGCTGACGCCGGTCACCTATGCGGTGGTGAACCGGCTGAAAAAGGCCGAAGGCGTCGACCTCTACGATCTGGAAACCGATTTTTCGCCGTTTGCGACCAACGAAGCGGGCAAGGCCGCCTAAAGCCCGACTTCGGGCACGATCTCGACCCGCCAGCTGATCCCGAGCCGGCCGGCCAGCAATTTCATGTCCTTCTCTGCCGGCTGCCCGAACAGCGCCGCGTGGCTTTGGGCCAGCTTGAGCACCAGCGCGCCGTCTTCGACCACCAGCTTGCTGGCCTCCAGCGAGCGGCGCGACTGGGCGCCCAGCCGCCGCGCTAGCCTGAGCGCGAGGCCCCAGCGCACCGCTTCCTCCAGCGCCTCTTCGCTCGCCAGCGCGCGCACGCGGGACGGCGGGGTGAGCTGGTTGCCATTGGCCGCAATCGCCGCCGCCATCATCGCCCGGCCCTTGCCGTCGACCGCGATCCAGCGCTTGTGCAGCGCCCAGTCGATCGCTTGCGGCAGGCGCAGGTTCGGCTCGATCTGCATCGAGGCAAGCGCGAGCATGATCGCCGCCAGCCGCAACCGCTCGCTGCCATGGGTGCGCGCGGGCGCGGCGTCGAGTGTCCAGGCGGCCATCCGGGTCGCCAGCGTTACCGGGGTGCCGCGCTGGTTCGCGAACACGGCGACGCCTGCCAGCAACGGATCGGCCGCGCGGCTATGCGCAGGCAGGCGATCATAGAGCAGCCCTTCGCGCAGCCCCCACGATGAGAACACCACCTTGGACGGATTGAGCCGCGCCAGCAGCGCTGTCAGCAGCACCGCGGCATCGGGGAGCTTTTCGGCGCGCATCGTCGAAATCCGCTCACGGCCCTTCAGCGCGTCGCTCTCGGCGCCGGACAGCGTGGCGGCGACTTCGAGCGCGGTGGCGGGATCGATCTCGAACCCGTGCGGATCGCTCAGCGGGTGGCCGCGCAGCGCCATCGCGAACACCGCCATTGCGCGCCATGTGCCGCCCACCAGATAGAGCGCGCCATTCGCCTCGGGCGGCGCGGCGGACAGATCCCAGCCGGCCTTGCGGATCACCTTGTCGAGCGCCTTGCCCATCTCGGCGCGCCCGCCGTTCTTGCGGTGCTCGGGCAGGCGCAGCGTGCCAAGCGGGAGCGTGCTCGCGCCGTCCGCCGAGCCATTGGCAACCCGCACCAGCTCAAGGCTCCCGCCGCCCAGATCCGCGACGATCCCGTGAGCATCGGGGAAGGCGCCAATCACGCCGTGGGCGCTCAGGAGCGCTTCCTCTTCGCCCGAAATGACGCGCGGCATCAATCCGATCGCGCGCAGCTGTTCGACGAATTCGGGGCCATTGGCGGCATCGCGGACTGCGGCTGTGGCCACTGTCTCGACATCGGTGATGCCCAGATCTTCGAGCAGCAGCGCGAACCGCCCGAGCCCGCGCAGTGCCAGCGCCATCGCTTCGTCCGCCAGCCGCCCGGTGGTGGCAATCTCGCGCCCGAGCTTGGCGGTGACCTTCTCGTTCAGCAACACCATTGGCGCGCGCATCGTGCCGCCATAGACGACGAGGCGCACCGTGTTGGAGCCGATATCGATGATCGCGCGGCTCGGCGTGCTGCCGGCAAAGGCCCCGCTGCGGTCATCCCGCCGCTTGCGATAGCTCATGCAGTGCCGCCCCGTCGCAACGTGAGTTTGGGAACCGCGCCCGCCTCAAGCGCCCCGCCGCGGCCCGACAGCGACGGATTGGTCATGAAATAGCGGTGGCAATTGAACGGCTTGCCATCAGTCTCCACACGCGAATAGGAACCATCGGCGTCCAGCCACCAGCTTTGTTCGGTATCGAGCATATTGGCGAGCAGCACCTGCTGAAGCACCTGATCATGCACCGTGCGATTGAGGATCGGGATCAGCGCCTCGACCCGGCGATCGAGATTGCGCCCCATCAGATCGGCCGAGGAAATATACACCGCCGCCTGCGCGCTCGGCATGGCGGCGCCGTTGGCGAAGGCATAGATGCGGCTGTGTTCGAGGAAGCGGCCGATGATCGACTTGACACGGATGTTCTCCGACATCCCCTCGACTCCGGGCCGCAGGCAGCAGATGCCGCGCACCATCAGTTCGATCTGCACGCCGGCATTGCTGGCGGCATAGAGCCGGTCAATCATGCCTTCGTCGGTGAGCTGGTTGCACTTCATCCAGATGACCGCCGGCTTGCCCTTCTCGGCATTGGCGATCTCGGCATCGATGCGGCTGTAGATTTCCTGACGCAGATCGATCGGCGCGATGTGGATGCGTTCCAGCGCGTGCGGCTCGACATAGCCGGTGACGAAGTTGAACATCTTGGCCGCATCACGCCCGAGCTTGGGATCGGCGGTGAAGAAGCTCAAGTCGGTGTAGATCTTGGCGGTGACGGGGTGATAATTGCCGGTGCCGAAATGGCAGTAGGTGCGGAAGCCCCCGCCCTCGCGCCGCACCACCATCGCCACCTTGGCGTGGGTTTTCCAGTCGGTGAAACCGTAGATCACCTGCACGCCCGCGCGTTCGAGCGCGCTCGCCCATTTGAGGTTCTGCTCCTCGTCGAAGCGGGCTTTCAACTCCACCACCGCGGTGACCGATTTGCCGGCCTCGGCCGCCTCGATCAGCGCGCCGATGACCGCTGATTGCGACCCTGCGCGGTAGAGCGTCTGCTTGATCGCCACCACATCGGGATCGGCGGCCGCCTGCCGCAGGAAATCGACCACCACCTCGAAGCTCTCGTAAGGGTGGTGGATGATGATGTCCTTTTCGCGGATCGCGGAAAAGGCATCGCCGTCATGCTCGCGGATGCGTTCGGGAAAGCGCGGGGAATAGGCGTCGAACTTGAGATCAGGGCGATCCTCGCCGACGATTTCCGCCAGCCCGTCGACCCCGATCATCCCGTCGGTCTTGATCACGGCCGCTTCGTTGATGCCGAGCTGATCGAGCAGCAGCGCTTCGGCGGCGGGATCGAAATCCTCCTCCAATTCCAGCTGGATCACCTGTCCACGGCGGCGGCGCTGGATCGCGCTGCGGAAGGTGCGCACCAGATCCTCGGCCTCTTCGGCGATTTCGATGTCGCTGTCGCGCAGCACGCGGAACAGGCCGTCGCCCTGAATGGTAAAGCCGGGGAACAGCGCGGCGGCATAGCGCTGGATCAGGCTGGCGATTGAGATGTAGAGCGCGCCGCCGCTATGGCCGCCCTCGCCCGTCACCTCGTCCGGCACCCGCACAAAACGCGGCAGGGCGCTGGGGATCAGCACCATCTCGATCAGCTGTTCGCTGGTGTCATCCTTGGTCAGTGTGAACAGCAGGCCCATGCCCTCGTTCTGGACGAAGGGGAACGGGTGCGCGGGATCCAAGGCCTGCGGGGTGATGATCGGCAGGATCTCGTTGAGGAAGAACGCCTTGAGCCACTTGTGTGCGCCGGGTTTGACGCGCTGTTCGTCGGCCACGTGGATGTCGGCCCCGGCCAGCGCCTCTCGCAGGGCGCGCCAGATCGCCTGCTGGCGGTGCGACAGTTCGACCAGCTTTTCGCGGCTCGCGGCGAGTTGCTGCGCAGGGCTGCGGCCGTCGATCGACGGGGTGGCAAAGCCGCGCTGCACCTGCCCGACGAGGCCCGCGACGCGGATCATCATGAATTCGTCGAGATTGCTGCCCGAGATCGACAGGAAGCGCAGCCGTTCCAGCAATGGATAGGCCTCGTTGCCGGCCTCGGCCAGCACCCGCTGGTTGAACTGGAGCCACGATAGCTCGCGGTTGAAATAGGGCGATTCGTCAGGCCCGAGCCGGGCAAAGGCGTGCACACCCGCGCTTTCGGGCATGTCCTCGTGATCGCTCGGTGACGTGCTCATTGTGTCCCTGTTCCGCCAGTCCCGCGCCTGTGGAGCCTGGGACCGGCGGTGTAAATCACCAAGCCGCGCGTGTCACAATAAATCCCGGCTATTGGCAATCTGGGTGATGCCGCGCTTGCCATTGGCGTCGCGGCCCAATTGCACCAGCACGTCGATCACGCTGGCGGCATAGGCGATGGTGTCCGAACGGGTGAGGCCGATGCCGGTCTGCATCACCATCAGCGAGAGCTGTTCGAGCGCGCCGCGCAGGGAGTTGGCGTGGATCGTCGAGAAGCTGCCCGGATGCCCGGTGTTGATCGCGCGCAGGAAGCTGACGCTCTCCGCGCCGCGCAATTCGCCCAGCACGATCCGGTCGGGCCGCAGCCGCAGTGCGGCCTGTAGCAATTCGTTGGCGGTAACCTTGGCCTCGCCCAGCTCACCCTTGATCGCGACCAGACCGACAGCGTTTTCGCCCGGGAACTTCAGCTCGGGCGTATCTTCCACCAGCACCACGCGTTCGGCGCGCGGAATCTCGCCAAGCATGGCGTTGAGGAAGGTCGTCTTGCCGGTGCTGGTGCCGCCTGAAATCAGGATCGTGCGCCGCGCGCGGATCGCCTCGCGCAGGAAGGCGATCGGCTGGAACTGTGGATCGGGCAGCTCGATCACGCCCTCGCCCACCAGCGGGCCGGTGTCATAGGCATCGAGCGGCAGATCCAAGCGGCGGTGGCGGCGGATCGCCATCACCCAATGCTTGCGACTGGCGGGCGGCCCGCAGAACTGCACGCGCGCACCATCGGGCAGCGTTGCGCCGAGCAAGGGGTGCTCGCGGTTGATCCCCTGATGGCTGACGCGCGCGACCTGTTCGGCGAGGCGCTGCACCAGCCGGTCGTCAATCTCCGGCGTCTCGATCCGCTGCATTCCGGGGTTCGAGGCGTCTTCGATCCACACTTCGCCGGGGCGATTGACCATGATTTCGGTCACCGTGTCGCGGTCCAGCCAGCGGCGGAACGGCGCGAGATAGGCGTCGAGATAGACCGAGCGTTCGGCGGAAAGCCGCGCGCTCTCTTCGCTTTGGCCCTGCTCTGCCATCAGCCGGTGGATATCCGCGCTCATGCGCTCACTTGCCAACACTGCTGAAGTCGAGATCGCGCGCAGTGAACACGCGGATCGGCTCGCCCATGCGCACGCGGATCGTGGGGCTGATCTGGCCCTGCGATTGCACCGCCGAATTGGCCGCACCCTGCGCGCCGCCAGCGACAATCACGCCGCCCACGCCGCCGGTCGCCAGCGCGCCAAGCCCGCCCACGACCGACAGCAGCAGGCCCGAACCGAAACGCTTGAAGAAGTGGCTGTTGACGTCACCTTCCAGCCCGGTCGTCCCGTCAAACCCGACAGCGGGCGAGGCGAGGCTCACCGACACGCCATCGGGACGGATCAGGCGGGTCCAGATCACATAGGCGCGCTTCTGCCCCTGTTGCACGCCGGCCTGATACTGGCCGATCAACCGCGAGGAGCGCGGGACAAGGATGCGCTTGCCATCAAAGCTGCGCACATCCTGGCTCACCACCGCGCGGACATAGCCCGGCACATCGGTGTTGATCGCGGTTTCGAGGATCGCGGGGATCAGCGTGCCTTCGGTGACAGTGGTCGAGGGATTGAGCATCGGGCGGGCCTGCGCAGGGCCACCGCCCACCCCGCCGACGCGGCTCGCAAAATCACCCGCGCCGCCACTTCCGGCCACCGCTGCGGCACCGGCTGCGGCAGGTGCCGGCGCTTCGGCCATACGCAAGCCGCGCGCCGATCCGGCATCGAATACCATCGTCGGGCTGGCATAGGGATTGGTGGCCGGCATGGCGACCGCCGAGGGCTGGACCGAATAGACCGGCGCAGGCGCAGGGTCGACCGGCGGCGCCACCGGCGCTGCGACAGGTGCCACCGCGGGCGCCATCGGCGGGACCGGCGTCGATGGCGCGACCACCGCAGGATTGCCCACGCCCGGCTGATCGGGCAGGCGCGCCGAATTCATCGCCCAGAAGGTCACGCCGCCAATCCCGGCGATCAGCGCCACGCCAGCAGCCAGCCCGAGCCCGTCACCCTTGGCCTTGCGGTCGGTGACGGCGGGAAATGCGGCGCGGCTCGCCAGATCGATGATCTCGGCCGATTCCTGCTCGCGCGGATCGCCGCTCTCGGCAGAGTTCTTGTCGCCCTTCTTCGGCGGCAGACGCATGGCTAGGCGCATCAGACAAACTCCCTGACAGGATGGGTGGGTGTGAGGTTCATTTCGCCCCCTTCTTGCGCGGGGCAGACAGCCCGGCGCTGCGCGCAGTCGGCGCGGCGGGGCCGGTGTTGGTGAGCGTGGCGGTGTCGCGGCCCGAACGCAGGATGATCTGCGGCGGCACGCCGTCAACCACCACCGTATCGCCGCGCACGGTAAAGTTCACCGGGCCTTCCTCGCCATCCTCGTTGGTGACGAGGATCGCCGGGATCGCGATGCCGGCGGTCCAGGTGAGGAATACCGCGTCGCCATCATCATAGGCGCGGCTGGGGAGCAATTCGGCCGCCCCCGCGCTCGCCCAGTCGAAATTGAGGCGGGCGGGATCGGTCACGGCGTAGGGATCCCCCGCCGCGGCGCGCTCGATCGGATCGGCGGCAGCGCGCAGGGCTTCGGCCTCGGCCTCGGCAGCGGCGGCAAGACGCGCTTCCTCGGCGGCTTTCTCAAGCTCGGGATAGCGGAATTGCAGCACATAGAGCGCGGCGTTCTTGGGGTTGGCGACGAGATCGAACAGATAGGTGCGCTTGTCGGTCACCACCGTCATGTTGGTGCGGGCCGAGGTTTCGAGCGGCTTCACGAACAGGATCGTCTGCGCCTTGTTGGGCTGCACCTGCCACGCGGTCGAATCCCCGATCGCGACATTCTCGATCATCTCGTCAGGCGCAAACTTGATGGTGGTCTGCACCAGCACCTTGCCATCGATCCGCACCACGGCGGCCTCGTCGTAGACGCGGGTCTGGATGCGCGCATCATCGGCCAGCACGGGGGTGGCAAGCGCCAGAGCGGCAGCGGAAAGGGTCAGCCGAAGAAGGCCGGCGCGGGTCATTGGTAGGTCTCCGGAGGCGTGACAGAGGCAGGCTTGGGCGCGGGCGCCGCGCTGCCGGCAGAACGAAAACGGTTGCCGATCCCGCGAGTGCGCGAGGTGGCGGGATTGAGCGGAGCCACCTGCCCGCCCGCGCCGCCGCCGGTGGCATAGACGCGGGTCTCGCGGCTGACAGCGGCGGGGCCGGTATCATTGGCGGCGATCACCCCTTGCGCGGCGGCGACATCGACCCGGCGCGGCACCGAGGCGGCATTGGCGGCCGCGAAATTGGTGTTGCGCGGCGTCGTCGAGGCAGCCGCAGCGGCCGCTGGCGCGAGCACGCGGAGGCCATCCGAGCCGCGCCCGCGATCCTTGTCGGGCACCAGGCCGAACACCTGCCAGCCCGATACCATCATGGCCGAAACCACCAGCGCGAGCAGCATCAGCGCGACGTGCACCGCACCGATCAGGAAGAACGCCATCGCGGCCTGCTGATCGATCTGGCCCGGCACTTTCACCAGCGCAGCCAGCACCGGCACGGCCATTTCCAGCATGATCGAGCCGCCCAGCACCGCAAACAGCGGCGCCAGCGCCATCATCACCAGCCCTTTGAGCCAGCCGGTGAACAGCCCGCGCGTGCCATCGAACAGCGCCATCACCACGAAAATCGGCCCCACCGCGAGCAGCAGCGCCAGCGCGATCCGCGCGGTCACCAGCAGGCCCACAGTGCCCAGCAGCAGCAGCATTGCCCCAAGCCACATCATCCCCGGCGGCGAGAAGGCGCTGATATCTTTGGTATCCCCGCTCGCCTTCTGGATCGCCTGGAACACCACATCGATCTTCTGCGCGAACACCGCGGTGGCGCTTTCGCCCTGCGTGCCGGTGAGCACGCCGGCGATCTGGTCCGGTCCGCCGATGAAGATGTTGTAGAAGATGGTCGAGAAAGCGACGAAGCTGGTAGCGAAGGTCAGCACCAACCCCAGCGTCATCATCTTGGGCAGCAGCGCGCGCACCGAAAGGTTGGCACGGCCCAGCATCAGCGAGATGCCGAAGAAGCCGACATAAAGCCCGAGCAAGATCGTGAGCGCGAAGGCGAGCTGGCCATCGGTGCCGAACAGGCGGTTGAAGGCCTGCTCGCTCATGCCGCTGGCAATGCAGTCCACCGCCGTCAGCGCGGAGGAGACCCCGGTGCCCATCGCTTCGGCGGCCAGATCACACGCGGTGCTCATTCGGCGGCCTGCCACACGGGCTGGCCGTCCTCGTCAACCGGGCCATCGGGCCAAGCACGGCCGGTAAGCGCGGGATACCATGCGCTCGGCTCATCCCCCACCGCTTCACGCAGCAGATCGAGCCGGCGCACCGCACTCTCGCGTCCAGAAAGGATAGTGAGCACTTCGGGCGCGCCCGACAGGTCGAGCCGCACCACCACGCTCGCATCGGGCTGGCGCACGAGGAAGCAGCGCGAATGCGCGGGCAGCGAGCGGATCAGCGCGAATTCGTGGCTGGTGAGGCCGAAGCCGTCGCAATAATCCTCAGGGCGAGCACGCGAGTTGGGCATGAACACCATCGTCGCGGTCTGCTCGACCAAGGCGGTCGAAATCCGGCTGTCCAAGGCATCGCGCGCCGACTGCGTGGCGAAGCCGACCAGCGCATTGCGCTTGCGCAGCGTCTTGAGCCAGTCGCGGATGCGCGCGGCAAAGACCTCGTCATCGAGCGCCTTCCAGCCCTCATCGATCAGGATCATGGTCGGCTGACCATCGAGCCGCTCGTCGATGCGGTGGAACAGATACATCATGACAGGTGTGCGCAGCCGCGGGTTTTCGAGCAGCGCGGTCATGTCGAAACCGAGCACGCGTTCGCTGAGGTCAAGCCGGTCGCGCTCGTTATCGAACAGCCACGCGTGTTCGCCGCCATCACCGGAAGGGCTGCCGATCCATGCGCCCAACCGGTCGGCCAAGTCGCCCGGCTCGGGGCGGCGCGCACCGGCGAGCAGCTCCTTGAAGTGACGCAAACGGCGCAGGCCCGCGTCATTGGCATAGGCCGCATCGACCGCACCGCTGACAATCGCGTATTCCTCCGGCCCGTCGGCCTGCAACAGCACCGCCAGCCAGTCGCGCAGGAAGGCGCGGTTGGCGGGCGTATCGGGCAGGCTCAGCGGGTTGAAGCCGGTCGGCTCGCCCGGACTGATGCGATCATACCGCCCGCCGATGCCGCGAATGAACAGTTCCGCGCCGCGATCCTTGTCGAACAGGATGGTGCGCGGTTTGAACTTCTGCGCTTGCGCGGCGAGGAAGTTCATCACCACGGTCTTACCCGAACCCGAGGGGCCGATGACCGAGAAATTGCCCAGATCGCCGTGGTGGAAATTGAAGAAGAACGGCGTGGCGCTGGTCGTTTCCAGCAGCGTCACCGCATCGCCCCAGTGATTGCCGCTCGCCTGCCCCAGCGCAAAGCCGTGGAAGCTGCCGAAGCCTGCCATATTGGCCGAGGAAATCAGCGCGCGGCGGACGATATATTCCTCGTTGCCGGGGAATTGCGCCCAGAAGGCGGGTTCAAGATTGGTATCCTCGCGCACCGCAATCGCGCCGGTATCGGCGAGCGCGGCGGCGCAGGATGCCATCGCGTCATCGAGGCGGGGGAGCGTGGTCTCGCGCACCAGAACGGTGAGGTGATGATCGCCAAAGCCGACCGCGCCATTGCCCAGCGCATCGCGCGCCGCCAGCATTTCGGCGCGTTCGGCGGCGGCTTCCTCGTCAACCGAGCGCGAACGACGCAGCGCAAGGTCGATCCGTTCGCGCGCGGTGGTGCGCTCGTTCGGGGCATAGCTTTCGGTGACGACCATCTCGAACGGCAGTCGCAGGAGATTGTCGAGCAGGCCGGGCGAGGTCGCCTCGGGATAGTCCTTGAGGCCGAGGATCGCGGCGAAATCGGGCGCGGCGCTGCCCCGCAGCTCCATCGCATCGAGGCCGAAGCTCGCGCGGCGATAGGGCAGCATATGGCCGATGTCTGTTTCGGGCGACGGGCGGCGCACCGGGCGCATCTCGCCGTTGTAGAGCGCCGAGAGCAGCTCGAGCATTTCCGAATTGGTGCCGCCCTTGGCAGATCCCGGCGCCTGATAATCGCCGAGCACCGCCGCGCCGTAATTCTGGAGCGAGGCAACCAGCCCGGTGATTGCGGCCTTGAGGCTGCGGATGTCCTTGGGATCGGCCTCGGGCTCGTCCTGTCCGCTGCGCGAGAACATCTTCGACAGACGCTCGGGCAGGCCGGTCTTGCCGCGCGCAGGCCGGCGGATCAGCGTGACGAACTGATCGTTGATGAACAGCGATCCGCCCGCAAGCCGCTGCTTCCAGCGGGCATCGATATGGCGCGACAGGGCATCGGGGAATTCGGCCTCGAGCTCGACTTCCACCCGGCGGCGGATGACGTGGTGATACATCACGAAGCGTGCGTCGAGCGTCGAGCGCAGCATCACTTCGCGGGTGGCGGCGTGGGCGTTCAGCGCGTCCGAATCCTCGGTTTCGAACAACAGGCCCGGCACCTGAATGGCGCTCATCACCGAGCCATCGCGCAGCAGCACGGTGTTCTCGTCGACGAGGCGGGCATAGGGCAGCCGGTCGCCCACGCGCATTTCCTTTGCGCTCCAGGCGGCGGCTCCGATCCATTTCACCATGTCCGGCCCTCCTTGTTGAGGCCACAAGTCTTGTGCGTCACGGGGTGTAGCTGTTGCAGCCCCAGCGCTTGAAATTGGGAACGCGCGGGCATTTGCTGACCTTCGTGATCCACAGGTCGAAAATGCGCGGCTCGCGCAGCGAAGCGAAATAGCCGATCACGTGCATCACGATCGGCACGGGAATGATCCAGAAGCTCTTGAGCATCAGGAAGGCGATGGTCGTCACCATCAGATTGATGATGAAGAAATTCATCGTCACGCCCGCAAACATCTGCGGGCGGGTGAGCGCGCGGTGCACCGGCTGACGGACAAGCTCGCTCATCGCCCTGCCTTAGCCCGCAGCCGACTGGATGCCGGCGACAATGGTGGTCGCGCCGAACAGGATGAACACGCCGACGATCACTGTTGCCCCAAAGCGCCAGTTCATGCGGCCGGTGAGCATCATGAAGCCGATCGCGGCCACCGCCATCACGGCAACCGTGGTCGCCACCGTGCCGAGCAGCGTGCCCTGCAGCCACAGCAGCGCGTTGTTGATCGGGCCGGAACCCGCAGGATCGGCGGCTTGCGCGTAAGCGGCAGTCGGCACCAGCGCGAGCAGCGCGGCAAGACGGGCAGGAAGACGAAGCAGCGACATCATTTTATTCTCGACACTTTCACTTGGAGCGATCCGCCGGTTACTGGCCGGCAGGGCGCGAATGGTTGGCGAGGCGGCCCATGATGGCCGCGACGTAGTTCTGGGTTTCGCGGATGTTCGGAACACCGCCCGCACGCTCGACCCGTCCGGGGCCGGCATTATAGGCGGCGAGCGCCTTTTCGAGATTGCCGTCGAACCGGTCGAGCTGTTCGCGCAGATAGCGCGCCCCGCCTTCGAGGTTCTGGAACGGATCTTCGGAATTCACTCCGAGATAGCGCGCCGTGCCCGGCATCAACTGCGCCAGCCCGCGCGCGCCGACCGGCGAGACGGCATTCTCGCGCCAGCGGCTTTCCTGCCACACCAGCGCTTCGAGCAGGCTGGGCGAGAGATCGAAGCGCGCGGCGAGTTCGGCGATCTTGGCGGTGTAGCGCGGCGGCACGCCCGCAGCATGGCGAGCGGGATCGGCAATCGCCGATTCGGGCAACGCGATGCCTTCAACCACCACCACCTCGGCGGCAGTTGCGGTTTGCGGGGCGGACGCAGCCGGCGCACCGGCCAGCGGCCCTGTCACCCAGCGCGCGCCCTCGGCACCCAGCTCGAGCACGTCAGCGCGGGCCTCGGTAGCGAGACCCATCAGCGTGGCAGCCATAATGACGCGGCTAGCCGCGGCGAGAATCATTCCCGGTCCTCCAGAATGTTCCCCCCTTGTCTAACCTAAATGACAGGCAGGTGACAGTCCCGCGAAAGCCCGGTGTCCGCCCTGCCCTTCCCCCCATGCAAAACGGGCAGGCTGCCGCAGTGGCAACCCGCCCGTTCTAGCGGTTCGGCGCGACCCGAGGGCCGCTTGTCGGTAAGCGCAGCTGGCTCAGTTGCGATAGGTGAGCTGCTCGGCGCGGGTGCGGAATTCGCCGCGTTCGAGCATCTTGAGCGCCTTGCGCGCAAGCCGGCGCGAATCGGTCGCGGAGCCGTCGGCGGTGTCGAGTTCGACCACCTCATGGCAGGTCAGCGCCGCTTCGAATGCCGCGCGGGCCTTGGTCTCGTCGCCCTTGTGGGCATAGGCAATGCCGAGGTTGATCAGCACCGCAGGATCATGCGGATTGGCCGCGCTGGCACGAATCAACGTGGCAAGCGCCTGGTCCTCATGACCGGCGGCCAGCGTCTGCGCGGCAAGCTCGTTGCCATCGCCTGCGGAAACGAGCCCGGCCGCAGGTTCGGCGGGCATCGGCGTCGCGGCCAGCAGGGCCATCGCAAAGACAGTAACGGACATGGGCACAAGCTCCTCTTCCAGTGTCGGGAGCATAGTGACTCAGCTTGAACACGAATGCAACAAAACCGTAACACTGTAATTTTTCTGCAATTTTACGGCTTAACTCATTGTTTTTCCGTTCCCAAAGACTGTCACAATCGCAATTCCGGCCGCTTGTCGCTTTGTCATATTTGTCTTTCTTCAGTTATATTACAGCAAATGCCTTGCCACTGTCATGCTGCAAGAATTCTGTCACGAACCACCCCTAGCGAGGCGATGCGCATTCAAATCCTACCGACACGCGCTTTTTCGATTCTCGGCTTTTCAGGGGACCGCTCGCTGTGAAAAATATTCAACGCACTCTCGTTTTGGGCTGCAGCCTGATGGCTCTTGCTGGTTGCGGCGCGGACGAAATCGTCTCGCCCGGCACCAGCGGCGACATCATCATCAACAACCCGACGCCGACGCCCACTCCGACGCCGACGCCGACGCCAACCCAGTCGCTGGTGACCCCGGCGGCTGGCTGTCCGACGATCGCCACCACCGGCGGCTTGGTCGATGCGGGCACAATCTCGGGCCCGACCGGCCAATATCGCGTTTGCCAGCTCCCGTCGCGCATCACCTCGACCGACCTGCTGCCTTACATCCGCGGCCTGGTTTACCAGATCCCCGGCCGTGTCGATGTCGGCTCGGACCGCGGTTTCTCGAGCACCGGCTCCAGCGTCACGCTGACGATCGAACCGGGCGTGATCCTCTTCGCGCAGCAGGATTCGTTCCTGGTCGTCAACCGCGGCAACACCATCCAGTCGAACGGCACCGCCGATCGTCCGATCATCTGGACCAGCCGTGACAACATTCTCGGCCTCGCCAACGATAACAGCCAGCAGCAGTGGGGCGGCGTCGTGCTGCTTGGCCGCGCGCCGATCTCGGATTGCTCGACCGGCGTGTTCAACACCACCGCCGCGCCGAACAACAACCCGACCTGCGAAGGCCGTCTTGAAGGCGCTGCCACCGCGACCCCGTTTGGCGGTGCCAACTCGGCCGACAGCTCGGGTTCGTTCCGGTTCAACCAGATCCGCTTCTCGGGCTTCGAACTGGCGCCGAACAACGAACTCCAGTCGCTGACCACCGGCGGCGCAGGCTCGGGCACGGTGATCGAGAACCTCATCTCGTTCAACAGCTCGGATGACGGCGTCGAATTCTTCGGCGGCGGCTTCAACGCCCGCAACTTCGCGGTCATCGGCGCCTCGGACGACTCGCTCGACGTCGACACCGGCGCGCTCGTCAATATCGACACCGTGATCGCGGTGCAGCGTTCGTCGACCGGCGACCGCATCATCGAACTCGACTCGCCCAACGTGGCCGACCGTACCCCGTCGAACGCGATCCCGCAGACCCGCTTCCAGGTGAACAACTTCACCTTCGTCCAGCGTTCGGGTTCGCCGCAGACGGTTCAGGCCCGCGGCGGTGCAGCGCTCAGCCTCACCAACGGCGTGATCAATTCCGGCACCAACCACTGCTTCCAGATCGACGAGCCCACCACGCTCGCCGCGATCATCGGCGTGGACTCGGTGGTCGGCGATTGCCCGGCGGTCGATCCGATCCGCGGCGGCGCCGGCAACACCAATGCCGACGTGGCTGCCCGCATCAATGGCGGCACCAACAACAACTTCGCCTTCACGATCACGCTCACCAATGGTGTCGTGAACGGTGCGGGTGAAACCGGCCGCACCCCGTTCGCTGCAGCGGGCCGTTCGAGCTTCTTCCCGAACCGGACCTTCATCGGGGCGATCCAGAACGATGCCGCGCTGACCAGCATCTTCGGCAACTGGACCTGCAACTCGTCGATCCAGAACTTCAACAGCGCGACGGGCAATTGCACGGGCCTTCCGGTCTACAACTGATCGCGCCTTTCAAGCTGAGGGAGGCGCCGCTTTGCGTGCGCCTCCCGAGTGCGTTCAGACGGGCCGGCACCGGCCACACTTTTCCCAAGGCCTATACATGAGA